>Ga0209930_1000008_pt1 | contig 1640375 bp, 1574 predicted proteins | sample ThiBiot_500_biof_2_FD_183948 | JGI IMG/M metagenome (GOLD analysis project Ga0209930, IMG submission 183948) | Wastewater bioreactor microbial communities from Cape Town, South Africa - Thiocy_cont_500_biof (SPAdes) | ecosystem: Engineered > Bioreactor > Thiocyanate-remediating >...
CCGCATCGCGGTTTATGCGTCTCAAAAAATCTTCTCTGATCACACGCGATAAACCCAAAAGGTTTACGCTCAAACGGCCAAGCCGTGTTACAATAGGCCGCTCCAAGCGGCCTTTGTCGCTTCTGAAAGCAAGCAATTATCCCCTTGGCCACCCGAAACAACGGTCCAAGGGTACTCGCGATAAACCCAGAGGGTTTACGCAAGCGCGACAAACCCAAAGGGTTTGCGCTGACGCGATAAACCGCAACGCGGTTTGCGCTGGTGACGCGGGGTGGAGCAGCCCGGTAGCTCGTCAGGCTCATAACCTGAAGGCCGCAGGTTCAAATCCTGCCCCCGCAACCAAGTCTTTCCCTCAAAATAGAACAGCGCGAAGCCGTAGCTTCTTGGACAACGGTCCAGACACAGAAGCCGCCATCTCCAAGCGGCTTCCCCTTTCCTGCCGGTCGCAGCAAACCTTCCGGATCACGCCGCGGGCAGCGGTGGCAGAATGGCCTCGGCTCTATCGCGCTCGGCAACGAGGGTCCAGATCTCCTGAGCGATATCGTCGGGGTCGAGGATCGGGAATGCCCCGTCAAGCTTCACGCCGCTGGCCTCCATGGTGCGCTTGCCCGCCGAGCGCTCGATAAGCGCCCCGATGCTGACGGAACCGGAGTAGATGCCGTCAGAGCGAAGTTCGGCATGCAGCGTTAGCGCGTAGTTGCGCGCGGCCGCCATCGCCGGACCGATACCCGCAAAACCCGCCATCGGAACCACGGCCGATAACCCGCTCACGATCACAAGAGAACCGCCACCACGCTTCAGCATACCGGGCAGCACCGCATGCGACACTTCGACAGGCGAGAGGGAGAAGAGAGTTATCGCCGATAGAAGTTTTGCGGCATCGAGCTCGGCAGCAGGTGTGAAGCCGACGTCGGATGGAACGGGGGCATAGACGGAGACGTCGATCGACCCGAATCGTTCCTCGATGGAATGCACGAGGGCGGCAATGCCGTCGAGATTGCCAAGATCGGCTGAGAAGGCGGCCGCTTCGATACCCGCACGATCGAGATCTGCAACCCGTTCCCCAAGCGATGCGGCGTTGCGCGCGACGAGCGCGACACGGTAGCCTTCCCGCCCGAAGCGTGTGGCAAGCGAGGCGCCAAGCCCGGTGCCTGCTCCGAAAATGGCGATCGTTTTCCTGTCAGTCATAACCTGCTCCTAGAGGTGGTATGTTTTACTGACTAGATATGGTAGACTGACTGGCTAAAGCGCAAGAACGCATATTTTCGAGGCCTGGTCACATGCTTATGACTGCTGCTCCCTATCAACCGGGAACCAACGACGATTGCCGGAAGGTGATCCAGATCCTCGGACGCCTGGGTGACAAATGGACGGTTCTTGCGATCGCCATGCTGACCGAGCGGCCCCGACGCTTCAATGAGTTAAAACGGATGATCGGCGGTGTTTCCCAACAGATGCTGACCCGCACCCTGAAGGCCTTGGAGCGCGAGGGAATGGTGACGAGAACCGTTTATCCGACCGTACCGCCCCAGGTCGAATATGGCCTGACCGAGCTGGGGCGTTCGCTTTCGGTGCCCCTGACACATCTTGCGGCATGGGTGGTCGATCATCTGGACGAAATCGAGATGCACCAGGCGTCCTACGACGCGGGAGAATAGGAAGCCGTAGCTGCTCCGCCGCCTACGCCTCCGGAGAGAGGATGCAGCATTGTTCGGCTACGGGCACGAGCATAGCCGCATCCCCGCCGGCCATTGGCTCGGACAGCGGGCCATTGGCGACGATGGCACCAACCGCTGTTTCGCACTGATATTGATAGGCGCGCCCGAGATAGGTTCGTGTTCCCAAAACCGCCGGCAGGCCATTGCCTGCGCGCCGAACTGAAAGACCGTCCGCCCGGCAACCAAGGACAAAACTATCCGGGATGGGGCCGAAATCATCCTGCGACAGCGTAATTCTTGCGCCCCCCGCCGCTTCGGCGGTGACGGTGGCGCCTTCCCGATGAATCACACGCAAAGGCAGCAGGTTCTCGAAGCCGACGAAGCGGGCGACGAAGCTGTTGGCGGGTTTGCGGTAGAGCACTTCCGGCGTGTCGAGCTGCATGATGCGGCCGGCATTCATGATGGCGACGCGATCGGAGATCGAGAAGGCTTCCTCCTGATCGTGGGTCACGTAAAGCGAGGTCGTGCCGTTGGCGCGCTGCAACTGGCGGATTTCGACGCGCATATCGACACGCAGCTTGGCATCGAGATTGGACAACGGTTCGTCGAACATCAGGAGTGGCGGCTCGATGACGAGGGCGCGGGCAAGCGCAACACGCTGTTTCTGGCCGCCGGAAAGGGCGGAGGGCAACCGATCGCCAAGGCCGGAAAGCCCGACGCGCTCCAGCATCGCCGTAGCCTTCTTCAGGCGCTCCTGCGTCGCGATCCGGCGCTGCTTGAGGCCGAAGGCGACGTTTTCGAGCACCGTCAGATGTGGAAACAGCGCGTAGTTCTGGAACACCAGGCCGATATCCCTGGCATGCGCCGGCAGCGTCGTCAGATCGCGGTCGCCGAGCTTGATCGTGCCGCTGGTCGGCTGCAGGAAACCGGCGACGAGCCGCAAGGTCGTCGTCTTACCGCAGCCGCTGGAGCCGAGCAGCGAGACCAGTTCGCCGGCGGCGACGGAAAGCGAAAGATCCTGCAGGACGGCCGTCTTGCCGTAATGGGCGCTGATGGAATCGATGGAGAGCGATACGGTCACGGGCGGCTACTTTGTCAGGAAGGTGAGGCCCAAGGTGGCTTCGACGATCGCCATGACGGCGACGGTGACGAGCATCAACAGCACGGAAACCGAGGCAATGGTCGGATCGAAGAACTGTTCCATATGGGCAAGGATCTGGATCGGAAGGGTGGAGATGCCTGGCCCGGTCAGGAAGACCGAGACCGAGACATCGTTGATCGAAGTGATAAACGCAAGGATGAAGGCGGCGATGACGCCGGCGCGGATATTCGGCAGCACCACGGTCAGGAACGTCTTCAGCGGTGGGCAGCCGAGGCTGATTGCCGCTTCCTCGATCGAGAAATCGAAGCTTGCGAGGCTGGCGCTGACGACGCGCACCGAATAGGGCAGCACCAGCAACGCATGGCCGATCAGGAGGCTCGGGAAGATCGGCAGCCCGAGCCCGATGGTGATCGATTTCATCAGCGAAAAGCCGAAGACGATTTCCGGAACGAGGATCGGCAGGACGAAGAGCGTCGAGAGCCAGCGCGGCAACTCGACCCTGTAGCGGCTGATGGCATAGGCAGCGGGAACGCCGATCAAAAGCGAAAGCCCGGTTCCGAGGAAGGCGAGTTCGAGGCTGGTGATTGCCGTCGTGCGGAAGGCCTCGATCTGAAAGATGTTCGAGAACCAGTGCAGCGTCAGGCCCTGCGGCGGGAAGGTGAGATAGGTCGTGTCGCTGAAGGAAGCACCGACGATGATGACGAGCGGGGCCAGCAGGAACAGGAAGACAAGGGCGGTGAAGGCGATGAGCGCGGGGTGGACGGTTTTTGTCATGATCACACCGCCATCGGGTTCAAACGTCGCGCGAGACGGCTCATGATTGCGACGATACCGATCGTCACGACGACCATGATGGCGGCGATCGTTGAGGCGCCGACCCAGTCGAAGGTGACCATGGCGCGCTGATAGAGGAAGGTGCCCATCATCATCTGCTTTTCACCGCCGAGCAGCTGCGGCGTGGCGTAGGAGGTGAAGCTGCCGGTGAAGACAAGCACGGCGCCGACGATGAGGCCCGGCGTGGCAAGCGGCAGGACGACCTGGCGGAAGGTTGCGGCCGGCGTCGCGCCGAGCGAAGTCGCCGCCTGAATGAGATCCTGTGGTATGCCCTCAAGCACGCCGACGAGGGTCAGGATCATCAGCGGTACGAAGAGATAGACCATCGCAACGATGACGGAGCCTTCGGTGTAGAGCATCGAAAGCGGCTCGTTGATGATACCGATCGAGAGCAAGATGGTGTTGAGAATGCCGTTCTTGCCGAGAATGATCAGCCAGGCGAAGGAGCGCACGACGACACCGGTCAGCAGCGGGAAGACGGCGGCAATGATCATCACGCTTTTGGCGCGGCCCGGCATCTGCGCGATCACATAGGCGGCGATGAAGCCGATGATCAAGGAGATCGCCGTGGTAATCAACGCGATCTCGATCGTCCTGAAGAGGACCGTCCGGCGAAAACCGCTGGAGAAGAAGGTAATGTAGGGGGAGAATATCCCTTTGGGCTCGCCGAAGGTCGCCGCGATCGTAATGATAACGGGAACAAGCAGGAACAACGTTACCGCGAGAATCGCCGGCGTCGCCAAACCCCATTTCGTCAAATGCTTCATCAACCGAATTCCGTGAGGATGCCGCGTGATTTCGCGGCACGCCCTGTTACATGCCGAAGATTTCGTTCCAGCGATCGACCCAATCCGGTTGCGCCTCGATCAGCTTCTGATAGTCGATACGGCTGAGCTTGGCGATCATCTCGGCGCCGTAGGTCCAGAGCTTGGCCTTTTCCGGCGGCAGCACCACCTTGGTCGAGACCGGCGCATCGACGCCCTGTTCGGCTTCCGCCTGCTGTACGTCCTTCGACAGGACGAAATTGATGAACTGGTGGGCAAGCTCGACGTTTTCCGAGCCCTTCGGAATGTTGACGGTGTTAAGGACGGCGATATCGCCTTCCTTCAGATCGGCCCAGGCCATTGTCGGAACTGCGGATCGCAGGGATGTCAGAACAAAATCCTGCGTGATTGCCACCTTGGCTTCGCCTGTCGAGATCAGGTTCACCAGTTCGGAGCCGGTGTTGTAGTTCTTGACCACGTTTGGCTTCAGCGCCTCGATGGCTTCAAAGGCCTTGTCAGCATCGGCATAGGGATCGACGCCGGCATGTTTGCCGGCTTCCAGCACAGTCAGCGGGCCGCCTGTCGTGGTGATGCCGGGAAGCGAAACCGCGCCCTTCAGGTCTGCGCGCCAGAGATCGTTCCAGGAGGTGATCGGCGGGTTCACCTTGGCCGTATCGTAGACGATACCGACGCGGCCGATCGTGTAGGCGGGGCCGTAATTGCCCTGCGGCGCCCTCGCGATATCGTAGAGATCGGCAATGTTCGGTATCTTGCTGCGGTCGATTTCCTGGAAGAGGCCCTGCTGAATGCCGAGCTGCGAATAGCTGTCGGTGAGATAGATGACGTCGACGCCCTTGCCGCCACGCAGCTTCAGCTTGTTGAGGCGGTCGGCATTGTTGCCGGTTTCGAAGACGATATCGCAGCCGCAGATCTTCTTGAAGGGCTCGATGATGTTGGCCTGCATCTTCTCGCCATTATAGCCCCACCAGGAAATGGTCAGCGTCTTTGCCTGGGCGAAGGCCGGCATGGCGGTTGCCGCAGCGAGGAGAGCAAATCCCGCAGCGCGGGCAAGGGTGAGGCCTTTCATTCTCGAAATCCTTTTGGTCAATGAAATCGTGCATATGTTTCAAGCTTGCAGGATACTATTTTTCGAGCACCGGCTTTACAAGCCCAACAAATGGGCAGGGTAGCAGTTTATCCCTATTTCAGTATTGATCGCTGCTTCGTTGCGTTGAATTGCTTGAGGATGGCAAACCTTTGAGATCATTCCGCTTCCCGAAAAAGAGCGGAGCGGCTTTACAGGCTTGCTAGCCATCTCTACCCTCGGCTCACCGAATATCTTGCAGGCATGCTTCCAATGACATCCCCGAAAATGAATCTCCCCGACGATCTGCTCATCAATGCGGCGGATGAAGTGTTGATCCGTCAGGATCTGACGCTGACCGCGCTCGGGCGTCGTCCCGCGGATCGTCTGCTGCGCGTGGGACGATTGCTGGATGTGCATAGCCGTACCTGGCTCGACGATCAGGAAATTGTCATCAAGGGCAGGCGTATCGCCTATGTCGGCCCCGCCGGCAGTTACACGGGCGACGTCGGCGAGCGTTCACATGAGCCGCATCTGGCAGCCGTGCCTGGCTTCGGTGAGGCGCACAAACATATCGAAAGCTCGCATCTGACACCGGAATGGGAGGCGGCCCTGGTCATGCCGCACGGCGTCACCTGGACCTGCGAGGCAAGTCACGAGTTTTCCAATGTGAACGGCGCTCGCAATCTGGAATTCTGGCTGGAAGCGCGCCGTCGCGGCTCGCCAATGAAGATTTTCCCGCTGCCCGGATCGGCCGTGCCGCCGACCGCCTATGAATGGGGCGGTGGTCACTTCGGTTATGATGAGCAGAAATCTTTCCTCGGCGAAAGCCTGATGGTGGCCGGCCTTGACGAGGTCATGGATTGGCCATCGGTCAGCAATCCCGACAACCCGGCCTATGATCGCCTCTGGGGCATGATCCGGGCCACCTTCGAACAGCGTGGGGTCGTCGAGGGCCACGGTGCGGGCCTGCGCGATCTGCCGTCGATCAATGCCTTTGCCGGCGCTGGTCTCGCTTCCGATCACGAAGGCTGGTTTCTCGATGAAATCTGGGAAAAGCTGACGCATGGCCTGTTCATCGAACTCCGGCCCCATTCCCTGCCTGAGGTCACCAAGGGGCTGATAGAGAAAGGCTTGTCCGACTGGTCGCAGATCGCCTTCGTCACCGACGATCGCAGTGCTAGCGACACGTTGAAGATGGGCGCGACGGATTATAACGTCCGCCTTGCGATCGAGAATGGACTGGCACCGGAAATCGCCATTCAATGCGTGACGATCAATCCCGCCCGCCACATGCGGCTGACGCCTTGGGTCGGCTCGATTGCGCCCGGCCGCTTTGCCGATATCGTGCTGCTGGATGACGTGAAAACGCTGTCGATCGCCAAGGTCTGGGCCGATGGCAAACCGACATCCGAGGGCAAGGCTTTCGTCGGCGTCAGGCCTGAGATCGACTGGCCCGATTGGGCGACGCAGACGGTTCGCATCGATCGGACCGTCACGGCGGAAGATTTTCGCATTGCCGCCCCTTCGGATGTGGCGACGGCAAAGGCGGCGCTGCTGCGTCCGTTCCACTGGGCTGATGATTTCATCACCATGGATTTGCCTGTCAGCGATGGCGCAGTCCAGCGCGACCATGATCGCAACGTCACGAAGTTCGCGATCGTCGATCGCTTCTCCGGCGAGGCCAAGGTCGCGCGCATGTTCTGGCTGGGTACGGGTCCACGCACGCCGGACACCGCCCTTGGCGCCACGCTTGGCCATGACAAGCATAATATCTGGGTCGTCGGCTCCTCTGACGAAGCCATGGCCATGGTCGCCAATGCTTTGAAGGAGCAGCAGGGCGGATGGGTGTTGGTCTCTGGCGGCAAGGTCGTCGCCCGCGTTCACTATGAAGTCGGCGGCCTGATGACGGCGCGTTCGGCCGAACAGCTGGATGCGGAGATGCAGGCGCTCTACAAGGCCGGCGCCGAGATCGACTGGATGTATGAGCCGACCTTCTCGCCGCGCTGGTGGCCGGGCTTTCCCGAACGTCTCTCCTTTGCGACGCTCACCTGCGCGCCCTGGCGCTGGGTGCTGGTCGCTCCCTCCGACAGGGCGCCGGAGGGCTTCGTCAATGTCGCGACCGGGGAGACGCATCCGATCGTTTGGTGAGGGATATTTCTCTTCCTTATTTTGGATATCCATACTTCGAGACGATGAAGACTGGCGAGAGCACCTTGCGAGGCGGCTGTGCAATCGGCCCTTGACGGCCGGAGCCTGCTCCTTAATTATCCGTTTGGTTACTTGTCTCGTGTCGCGAACGTGCGAGGGATGGAGCATGCCCATCCTTACCTGAGCTGATCGACATCGAGAAATCAGGTGGAGGAGGGTTTGGTGACTGCCGTTGAAAACGATGGACAGCGAGTAAAATCGGCATTTTCGACCCTGGGGTGCGCCGAGCTTGAATTGGGCGAAGCCCTCGGATTGGCGGCACATCACGGTCTCGACGCTATCGAAATCCGCGCCCTTGGCGGTACGATCGATCTGGTTGGCTATTTCACCGAAAGGTTCGGCTCTCCCGCGGGCCTGGCCGAAGTGCTGGAAGCCTCTCCCGTAGCCGTCTGCGCTTTCAATACTTCGCTGCGCCTCGTCGGCGCGACGGCGCAGGCGAAGGAAGAATTCCTGCGCTATCTTCCCTGGGCGGAGGCAGCCGGCATTCGCTCCCTCAGGGTTTTCGATGGCGGCGAGACCGGTGATGCGGACGAGCTGGCCGAGGCGCTGTCGACATTGCAATGGTGGCGGGAGACGGCGAAGCGCGAAGGATTTCGCGCCGACATCGTCGTCGAGACACATGATTTCCTTGCGCTGCCGGATGCAATCCCCCGCTTCCTCGAGATGGCGCCCGATTGCGCGATCCTCTGGGATACGCATCATACCTGGCGCAAGGGTGGGCAGAATCCTGTCGAAACCTGGCGGCAGGTTCGTCGCAACACCCGGCATCTCCACGTCAAGGACAGCATTTCAAGCCCGGGGCCAAGGCTGCCCTACAGCTACGTGGTGCCCGGCGCCGGCGAGTTTCCCATGGCCGCGCTGCGTTCGGCGATCGACGCCGATGGCTATGCCGGCATCATGAGTCTGGAATGGGAAAGGTTGTGGCATCAGGATTTGCCACCGCTGGATTTGGCCCTGCAGGCGGCTGGACGAAGTGGCTGGTGGCGGGGAACGGCAGCTGGTTAATAATTGTTGAAGAGCATTAATATTTTGGTTTAGTTGTATGGCAGAACGCAGCATAGAGATTGACTTTTGCCGCGCTCGTTAATTAGTGTATTAGCAATTATTAAATAACTATCCCGTAGGCATAACCGTGCCGGGTTGACTATGGTCTTCGGCGCAATATTTCCAGTTCGATGAAGGGAACCTCAATGATTGAGGTTTGAGGGTGTCTGGAACATGGAAGAGCCGGATTATAGACACCGGAAATCCGATGCTTGGGAGCGCTGCATGCAGCTGATGGCGGCTGCTCCACGCCTTGAGATGTTCATTGATCGCGGTTTGGCGCCCGAAAGGGATGTCCGATGAAAGGTCATGCGAGCCTCGAGGAAGAGGGGCATGGAGCCCTGATCTTGAAGGCGATCGCCGAAGGCGGCCTGAGCTTCGCCGCGCAGTGGATTCATGACGCCGGAAATGTCGGCGAGGTGTTCTATGCCGAAAGTCTGGCGCGCGTAACGGATTCGGACGGTATCGTGCATACGGCCGGCACCTTCGTTTCGCTGCTCGAGCGGCAGGATCGCTGGTTCGATCTCGATCTGCGTATTCTCGATATGGTTCTGTCCGATCTGGCCGGTGATGAAACGCTGGTTCTCGGCTTCAATCTTTCCGCAACCAGCCTGTCGCGCTCGGATCGGTTTGCCGATGTGTTCGGCCGAATTAGCCGTCGTCCGGAGCTTGCTTCACGGCTCATCGTCGAGGTCACCGAAAGCTATCCCGTCGTCGGCGCATCGATCGAACGCATGAAGATGATCCGTGCGCTCGGCTGTCGCATCGCGATTGATGACTTCGGGTCCGGCTTCGCCACGCCGGCATCGCTGCTGCAGGTGCCTGCCGATATCGTCAAGATCGATGCGGCTTTCGTATGGGATAACAGGCGCGGCCGTGACGGACGCGATAGCCTTTCTCATCTCGTCGGCTTTGCCGCCTGCTTTGCGCCCTTCGTCGTTGTCGAGGGGATTGAAACCAGCTCCCAATTCGATGCGGCGCGTGAGGCGGGCGCAACGCATGTGCAGGGCTTTTTGCTGTCGAGGCCGGTTTCCCTGGCGCAGCTTAGGCGCCACAAGCGGAAATCCGTCTTGCGGGGGGTGGGATGAAGATTCCAGCCGCCTCCCCGTCGGGCATGATTGCAATCCTTAATCGCCATGCACGGCGCATATCCGTCGCTGGCTCGCGGAGTCCCGTCATTCCTGCCTTGCAGGTGACGACATGATGAAGCAGCCGGCTTTCACCTCAGCCTATCAGATCTCGGCGGCCCGGGCGGCGGGCGAGCTCAAGACGAAGACATTGCTGCGCGCCTTCGTGAGCCGGCTTCGCACTGTTTTCTCCGATGAGGGTGTGGAGCTGTCTGCCACATTCGTCGGCGGGGCTTACCCGCATGTTCTTGTTTGCGATCAGGCCGACGAGGCGGTTGGCCGCGTCACCATAGATGCCGAGACCGGCCTTTATGTCCTCTGCGAACTCGGCGGTCATGCCGATGACGTCGTCATCGTAACCGCGAGTGACAATCGATTGATCGAGGAGATCGCCCTCCATCTTGGTGACGGCCCTTTGCCGCAGGCCGCGGTCGATGCCGCCGTCTGCAGCCTTGTCGGCCAGACGATGGAGGATGTCGAGCGCAAGCTCATTCTCCAGACGCTGCACCATTGCGATGGCGATCCCACGCATACGGCGTTCATGCTCGGCATGCCGCTTGTCACCCTCTACAACAAGCTGGCGGTCTATTTCTCGGACTCGGCCGGTGAACGGCAGCAGGCTGCCGTGGATATGGGATACGGAGCGAAACGCTACCGGCTATGATTGCGCGCGCATCGTATGCGGGCGCATTGTGCCCCGGTTACCAAGCCGGGATCGCGCTCTTGAAACAGGGCGCAAATCGAAACGGCGCGCTACCCGGCTTTGGGTATTGCGCCTGATGCAATTCGAGCGGGGCGGCGCGCGAGGAACCAAATGAGATCCGGGAAAAGATCATGGATTCTTTTAGCGAGAGAAAAGACCACGTTCCACCGAAGACGCCTTCCTTGTTCGATGGCTGCGTGAAGATCGTTTCGGCCTATGTCAGTCACAATGCCATCCCCGTTCACAGTCTTCCCAGGCTGATTAAGGATATTCACGAGGCGCTGCAAACATTGGATGCGTCCGCTCCGATCGTCGACCGCAGCAATCTGGTGCCGGCGGTGGATCTGAAGAAATCGGTAACGAACGATTACATCGTCTGCCTTGAGGACGGCAAACGCTTCAAGACGCTGAAGCGCCATTTGCGTGTGCATTATGGCATGACGCCAGAGGAATACAGGCAGAAATGGGGGCTCGCTCCGAACTATCCGATGGTGGCGCAGAATTACGCCAATCGTCGTTCGGAACTCGCCAAGATTTCCGGCCTCGGCGCGAACGGCAACAGAAGGGAAGGCGTGCGCTGACGCAATTCGGGCAAAGGCCTGTCCCGCGTTCCTGACCGTTATGGTTTCGGCGTTACGTGGAATTCGCGCGGATAGTCGCGATCGACCCAAGCGCATTGCCGCGCTCGCCGTGGGTCCGCGCCTGCCGGGCAACGCTGCAAACAAAATGGCGCCCTGTTGCGGGCGCCATAGTCTCTCAAGGACTTGAAGCCTTTATCGGAACTGCTCAGAAGACCTGGCGCAGCACGAGGAACAGAACGAAGGCAAGCGCGATCGAGGCTGGCAGCGTCAGGATCCAGGCCATCAGCATGTTGCGCACGGTCGACCATTGCAGGCCGGAACCGTTCGCCGCCATGGTGCCGGCGACGCCGGAGGACAGAACGTGCGTTGTCGAAACCGGCAGGCCGAGATGGTCGGCAGCGCCGATCGTCAGCATGGCGACGACTTCGGCGGCAGCACCCTGGCCATAGGTCAGATGCGTCTTGCCGATCTTTTCGCCGACGGTGACGACGATGCGCTTCCAGCCGACCATCGTGCCGAGGCCGAGCGCCAGCGCGACGGCGACCTTCACCCAGAGCGGGATGAACTTGGTCGCGTGGTCGACGGCGGCGTGATAGTCGGTCACGGCCTTCAGGTCGTCGGCGCTCATCGGCAGAAGCTTCTGCTTGTCGATCAGCTTCAGCGATTCACCGATCAGGTAGATGTCGTTGCGCACGTTGCTGACGAGCCCGTTCGGCAGCTTCTCGACGCTTGGATAGGCGGCGATCTCGGCGCTGGTCGAATGGATATAGGCCTGCAGCGCCGGTGTCGTCGCGTCCGTCCAGGTCTTGGTCTTCACGGCATCGCTGACGGCAGCCTTCGGATCGGCCGGCGCGGCGACGCCCGGCTTCACATATTTGCCGAGCACGGTTTCGACCTGTGCCGAAGCGGCCTTGTAGGCTTCGAGATAATTGACGTCGGGCGTGCGGTTGAGCGCGAAAGCGGTCGGGACAAGACCGATGAGGATGAGCATGATGAGACCCATGCCCTTCTGGCCGTCGTTCGAACCGTGGGCGAAGCTGACACCGGTACAGGTGAAGATCAGCAGGCAGCGAATCCACAGTGGCGGCGGCGCATTTCCCTTCGGCGCCTCATAGAGCGCCTTGTTGCGGATCAAGACCTTGGCGACCAGAAGCAGCACCGCCGCCATGGCAAAGCCGATGATCGGCGACAACAGCAGCGACATGCCGACGCTGCTTGCCTGCGACCAGTCGACACCGCTGGTCGCGGAGCCTGCAGGGGCAAGGAACTGGTTGGCAAGACCGACGCCGATGATGGAGCCGACAAGCGTGTGCGAGCTGGAGGCCGGCAGGCCGAGATACCAGGTACCGAGGTTCCAGATGATGGCTGCGGTCAAAAGGGCGAAGACCATCGCAAGGCCGGAGCCGGAGCCGACCTGCAGGATCAGTTCCACCGGCAGCAGCGCCAGAATGCCGAAGGCGACGGCGCCGGACGAGGTGAGAACGCCGAGGAAGTTGAAGACGCCGGACCACATGACGGCGAATTCCGCCGGCAGCGAGCGCGTGTAGATGACAGTTGCGACAGCATTGGCCGTATCATGGAAGCCATTGACGAATTCGAAGCCGAGCGCGATCAGCAGCGCGAGGCCCAGCAAGATCCACGGAACCGCGGCTGCATCGGCAAGCTCGCTGCCAAGGGCATAGCCGACATAGGCAAGGCCGGCCAGCACGAGGACGCCGAAGATCGGAAGAAACCATTTTGCCGAACTGCCTGCGCCGTGAATCGGATGGTTGGCATTGCCCCCCTCCGCACTGTTTGAAACGAGGTCGACCATCCCAAACTCCTTTATGGCAATTGATATTGCTGGTGTAAGCCTCCTTGATGAAACTCTCGTGACGCGCGAGTAGGTTGCGAAAGCGCGCAAATGCCGGTAATTGGACGCATCTTCCCCACCGGATGTGAACCTCCACCCATCGTAATTTCGCCGCCAAAAGGCCTTTTTCGGTTCAGCCGGCGTTCATGCCGCGGGAGGTTAAATCCCCGCTGTAAGGGACTTGGATAGAGGGCCATCAAAATGAGATCGTCCGTGATTGCCATCGCTGCCTTGTTCGGCAGCCTGGTTGTATCTTCGGCAGAGGCAATGCCTATCCCGAGCGTTGGGACAGCGGCCTCGGCGCCGATTGTGAAAGTCGACTATGCTTGCGGTCGTGGCTGGCATCTGACGCGTTGGGGCGAATGCCGCCCGAATCGCTGGGGTCCGCCGCCGCGGCGCTGGGGCTATGACAGACCGCCACCGCCGCCGCCCTGGGGCTGGCACGGCCATCGCCATCACCGTGACGGTTGGCGCGATGACCGTTGGCGCGATCGCCCACGTTACTGGTGAGATCAAAAACACCGCCGCGTCTCGCGGCGGTGTTTTGCCTATGGGTGGATCTGCGGCCGCAATATGCGTGCGCCGAGCCATAGGCCGGCAAGGATCAGTAGGCCCGCCGATAAAATTGCGGCGAGGCTTTTGGCGTGAAGCGCGATATCGGCAAGTTTCGGCCGGATGAGATCAGCTGTATTGAAGTTTTCGCCGCTGAATTTGCATAGGACCAGAGAGAGGTTGTTGCGCACGAGCACCGCGTCGATATCGGAGACGAGGTCGTCGACCGGCGCCTTTTCTTCCTTCATCGTTCGCATTTGCAGCAGCACCGCTTTCGCCGCCGCAAGATAGGCGTGCGAGCATTCATTGAAAGGGCTTTCTTCGTCGCTAACGCTGCCGGGCATCGTGCCCCAAAGGCAATAGGCACGCTGGATCTCGGTAAAATTCAAGAGACGACGGAAGGTTTCGTCCGTATCCGATGCGCTCTCGGCGAGAGAGATGATCCGCCCGTAATAGGGGGCGATGACGGCCATTTCGCCATGGGTGAGACTGGGGATCGGGATGCCGGCCTGGCTTCCGGAAGAACCGCCGCCATGCGCGGCGACAGAAACGGGCAACCCCGAAATCATGAGACAGAACATTGCTGGCAGCGCGCCGCTTGCCCATGAACGTCTCCCGCGCATGTTGCCATGCGCGGGACGCGAGCTATTTATCATACTAAGCCCGGCGCAGGGCCGCATTGCCGTAGCGTGGCTGCGGCAGCTGGCGCTCCGCCCAGGCTCCGAAGGCGAGACCGAGCGCCGTCCAGAGGATGACATGCATGCCGAGCGAGGTGAGGCGGAAGCGCCAGAGCACGACGGCCGAGAATTGCTCGGGGACTTCGTTGATCGGAGGAAGCAGATATTGGATCAGCGCTATGAAGGCGATGTAGCCGATACCGGCGATGATCGCGCCGTTCCAGGAACCATAGCGCGCCGCCAGCCGGCGACCGAAGCCCACGGCGACGATCATGCCGACGACGGAGGCGAGGATCATGATGAAGAACAGCTCGGTTCGCGCGCCGATCGTGTCGGGGTTGCCGACGGCCGGCGGGTTTGCCGGATATTTGATGTCGGGGACGAGCGAAATCGTCACGAAAGCGGCGATTGCGAGCAGAGCTGCCGTGCCGCGCGCTCCGAGAGGGCTGACGCGACCGTAGACGTAGGAGAAGACCAGCGCGAACAATCCGCCGATCGCCGTCGAAAAGACCATGATACCGGTGAAGAGGCCGATGCCGGCCTGTGTGGCGCGACTGACGATTTCCGGTTCCGGTGTTTCGCCGGCAGCCTGCGCGGCCTTTTCTTCAAAGCCGATGGCCCAATCGACCAGCGGCTCGCCGAAGGTGTGGGCGAAGGCAAAAACGAGAATGCCGGCGAGGGCTCCGACGATCATGCCGCGGAGCAAAAGACGTCCAACCATGTGCCTGATCCCTTAGTGGCAGGGGAAACCGAGAAGATGGCGGCCGTCATGCACGAATTCATGCACATACATGCCGGAGATGAGCGAAGTCGCGCCTTCTTCTGCGCCAACGAAATAGATCGCCAGCAGCATCAGCAGGCCGGCGAAAATGGCCCAGGGGAGGATCTGGCCGAGCGGAATCGGCTGTGGAATCGCTGTCGGGGCGAAAGTCGTGTCGGACATTGTATTTCCCTCTTTAAGAAAAGCGCGTTCCATTTGCGGAAGGGTTCTTGCGGGAAGGGTCTGGCTCTCGAGGGTGAAACTTCCGCCTTCGATTACAGTGGCGCGACCGCACCGGGATTCCACCGGCTTCCACACCCGCAGCTGCAAGTTTATATCTATTTGTAAAGACAGTTGTCAATCAAGCGCCAATGCGATGCAAAATCGCGACAAGAGCGCGTCAGGGGATGGAATTGGGGAGTGTCATGAAAACGCGTTTGAGTTGGATTTGCCATGGGGCGACACAAGCCAATCGGAACGGATGCTTTCCCGATGACGAACCGCTGGAGGCGAAGGCAACACAGCAGGCTCAATCGCTGTCCTTCGGGCTCGGGGCGATCGATCGCGTATGGAGCAGCCCGGCCCTGCGTGCCCGTCAGACGGCCGTGGTGCTTGGCCTCGATGCCATCCCGGATGTCGCCTTGCGCGAATGCGACTATGGCGATTGGCGGGGCCAATCGCTTGCCGAGCTGCATGAAAGGGATGCGGATTCCCTGGCTCTATGGATGACGGATACGTCGGTGGCGCCGCATGGCGGCGAAGCCTTGTCGGCAGTCATGAAGCGTGTCGGCGAATGGATGGGAAACCACATAGAGGATAGTGGCCATATCGTCGTCATTACCCATGCGAGCGTCATTCGCGCCGCCGTTCTGCAGGCCCTTCAGGCGCCGCCTGCTGCATTCTGGTCAGTCGATGTCGAGCCGTTCGGGATTGTCGAAATGACGAGTGACGGTCGGCGCTGGCTGCTTCGCTTCCCGAAGATGACGATCTAGGGCGGTTCCCACACGGCCGCGAAGCAGTTTTGCGACGGCGTGAAGGCGATCAGATAGAGCATTTCTGCGGCTTCCTTGAAGCCGGAAATGCTCGGGGATCAGCGAGCTGTCTTTGCCCGCCGCCGTTCGGAATAGACGAGAAATCCGGCCATGCCGAGTGTCATGATCGCCAGCCCATACCAGGTGATGGCATAGACCAGATGGCTGTTGTGGAACGTGATCTGCGTCAGCCCTCCGACTGGCAATCCGCCCGGGTTCTTCGTATCGTCGGCATCGATGAAATAGGGCGCCACGCTCTGCAGTCCGCGGGTCTCGGCGATGGCGGTCACGTCGCGCGAGTACCAGCGCTCGTCCGCCGGCACGTTCGAGCGCAGTAATGTACCCTTCGGCTCGTTGATCCTGAGCAGGCCGGTAACGGTGGTCTCACCGGCGATCTCACCTTCCGGGCGCGTCGATGGATTGCGCTTTTCGGTCGGCACAAAGCCACGGTTAATGATGACGATCGTGCCGTCCGCGAGCTTCAATGGCGTCAGCACCCAATAGCCTGCACCTAGCGCGGTTGAGGCATAGACCTGCGCTTCCTTGTCATTGAGGAAAGTGCCGCTTGCCTGCACATGCTTGTATTCCGAGTTTTCCGCCGTGATATCGGCCCATTGTACCGGGCCGGGAGCGGGGACAGCGGGAGCGTGTACGCGCGCATCGACCTTGGCGATCAAGTCCAGCTTCCAGTGCCGCCGCTCCACCTGCCAGGTGCCGAGGCCGATGAGGAGGGCGGTCAAGAGCAGGAGCAGCGATACCCAGATGATGAGGGTAAGCGTCGAGCGCGGCTTGGCTTGGGAAGTGGTCGAGGAAATGTCGGTCATGGCGCCAGTCTCCGGGGACGCGCTGCTGCATGATTTCGAAAGGTTTGATCGTCTTCGCTGAAAATCATGCGTGGTCTGAAACATTCGGCTGCGTCTTCTAGCGCTTCAAGAACGCGTCGCGCAGCAGCCGGCGGAGTTTTCGCGCCGGGAAGACGGCGGGCCTTCGCCGGAAGGCCCGCCGCTCAGTGTTATGGCATGTTGCGCATCATCTCGGGCGACATGGGCATCATGTTCGCGTTGAGGTGATGCATGACCCAGAGCGAGCCGGACAGCGCGATGATGACGATGACAATGGTGAAGATCAGCGCCATCATGTTCCAGCCGCCTTCCGAGCGGGTGTTCATGTGCAGGAAGTAGATCATGTGCACAACGATCTGGATCGCGCCGAGGATCATGACGATCGCCCCGGTGACGGCCGGATCGGAGATGACCTTGCCCATGACCAGCCAGAATGGAATGGCGGTCAGGATGACGGAGAGGACAAACCCCGTCATGTAGCTCTTGAAGGTGCCGTGTGCCGCCTCGTGGCCGCCATGGTGATCGTGGCCGTGGGCGTCGCCGGAATGATGCGAATGGTCTGTGTTCGAGCTCATCCGAGAACTCCCATGAGGTAGACGAGAGAAAACACGCCGATCCAGACGACGTCGAGGAAGTGCCAGAACATCGAAAGGCACATCAGGCGACGCTTGTTTTCCGGGATCAGGCCGTGGCGGCTGACCTGCACCATCAGCGTGATCAGCCAGACGATACCGGTGGTGACGTGCAGACCGTGCGTGCCGACCAGCGTGAAGAAGGCCGACAGGAAGGCGCTGCGCTGCGGGCCGGCGCCGTCGAGGATCAGGTGATAGAACTCGTAGAGTTCGAAGAAGATGAAGAGTGCGCCGAAGATGCCCGTGATCGCCAGCCACATCATCGTGCCCGACTGATTGTTCTTCTCCATCGCCAGCATGGCGAAGCCATAGGTGATGGAGGAGAAGAGCAGCATCGCCGTGTTGAGGGCGACGAGCGGCAGCTCGAACAGGTCCGCCGGAGACGGGCCGGCCGCATAATTGTGGCCGAGCACGGCGTAGGTGGCGAAGAGGACTGCGAAGATCAGGCAGTCGCTCATGATGTAGATCCAGAAGCCCAGCATGGTGCTGCCTTCCGGATGATGCTCCTCCTTCAGATAGAAAGCGGGTGTTTCGCCGTCCATGGGAGCTTGTGCAGTGTGGGTCGTCATAGGTCTTACACCTGTCCTGCGAGCTGCTTCGTACGCTCGTTCTCGGTCTTCACGACTTCCTCGGCGGGAATGTGGTAGTCGCGCTTGTAGTTGAAGGTATGGCCGATCGTAACGACGAGCATCGCGACGAAGGTGATGGCGGCGAGCCACCAGATGTACCAGATCATCCCGAATGCGAAGCCGATCGAGAGAACGCCGAGGATGATGCCCGTGCCGGTGTTCTTCGGCATGTGGATCGGGATGAAGCCTTCCGTCGGACGCTTGTAGCCACGGTTCTTCATGTCCCACCACGCGTCATGATCGTAGACGATCGGCGTGAAGGCGAAGTTGTAGGCCGGCGGCGGCGACGAGGTGGACCATTCCAGCGTACGGCCGTTCCAGGGGTCGCCGGTGTGGTCGCGGAGCTCTTCGCGCTTCATGAAGCTGACGGCGAGCTGGATGAGGAAGCAGGCGATGCCGATGGCGATCAGGCCGGCGCCGAAGGCGGCGATGATGAACCAGATCTGCAGCGACGGATCGTCGAACTGGCTGACGCGGCGGGTGACGCCCATCAGGCCGAGGATGTAGAGCGGCATGAAGGCGAACCAGAAGCCGATCTGCCAGAACCAGAAGCTCATCTTGCCCCAGAACGGGTCGAGCTTGAAGCCGAAGGCCTTCGGGAACCAGTAGTTGACGCCCGCGAACATGCCGAAGAGCACGCCGCCGATGATCACGTTATGGAAGTGGGCGATCAGGAACAGCGAGTTGTGCAGCACGAAGTCGGCCGGCGGGATTGCCAGCATGACGCCGGTCATGCCGCCGATGGTGAAGGTCACCATGAAGCCGACGGTCCACAGCATCGGCACTTCGTAGCGGATGCGGCCGTGATACATCGTGAACAGCCAGTTGAAGAGTTTCGCACCCGTCGGGATCGAGATGATCATCGTCGTGATGCCGAAGAAGGAGTTAACGCTGGCGCCCGAGCCCATCGTGAAGAAGTGGTGCAGCCAGACGAGGTAGGAGAGGATCATGATCACGCAGGTGGCGTAAACCATCGAGGCGTAGCCGAAGAGGCGCTTGCCGCAGAAGGTGGCGACGACTTCCGAGAAGACGCCGAAGGCCGGCAGGATCAGGATGTAGACTTCCGGGTGGCCCCAGATCCAGATGAGGTTGACATACATCATCGGATTGCCGCCGAGGTCGTTCGTGAAGAAGTTCGTACCGGCGTAGCGGTCGAGCGTCAGCAGGGCGAGCGTGGCGGTCAGGATCGGGAAGGAGGCGACGATCAGGATGTTGGTGCAGAGCGACGTCCAGGTGAAGACGGGCATCTTCATGAAGGTCATGCCCGGCGCGCGCATCTTGACGATGGTGGCGATCAGGTTGATGCCTGAGAGCGTCGTTCCGATACCCGCGACCTGCAGGCCCCAGATATAGTAGTCGACGCCGACGTCGGGACTGTAAGCGATGCCGGAAAGCGGCGGATAGGCCAGCCAGCCGGTCTTGGCGAACTCGCCGATGAAGAGCGAGATCATGATCACGATCGCGCCAGCCGTCGTCATCCAGAACGAGAAGTTGTTGAGGAACGGAAAGGACACGTCACGCGCGCCGATCTGCAGCGGCACGACAAGGTTCATCAGGCCGGTGACGAAAGGCATCGCCACGAAGAAGATCATGATGACGCCGTGGGCGGTGAAGATCTGGTCGTAGTGATGCGGCGGCAGATAGCCTTCGGAACCGTTGAAGGCGATCGCCTGTTGCAGGCGCATCAGCAGCGCGTCGGAGAAGCCACGCAGCAGCATGATCAGCGCCAGCACGACATACATGATGCCGATCTTCTTGTGGTCGATGCTGGTGAACCATTCCGTCCAGAGGTAGCCCCAGAGGCGGAAGTAGGTCAGCAGGCCGAGAACGGCGATGCCGCCGATGGCGACGCCGATGAAGGTCACGACGAGGATAGGCTCGTGATACGGGATCGACTCAAGCGTCAGCCGGCCGAAGATGAATTTGTAGAGGTCCGGGTTGGAAAACATGGATTGCCTCTGTCCCTTATGAATGTCTTGTTATTGAGCGCACCGGATCAGTGACCCTGGTGCTGCGCCGAACCGGTCGACGAATCGGAAGAAGTGCCATTGCCCATATCCATGCCTTGCATGGAACCCATGCCCGGCATCGAGCTGTCGCCATGCTGCATGGTGTGGGCGCCGCCGTCAGCCTTGACCGGCGTGACGTCGGCTGAGTTGCCGTCGCGGTTGTCGTAGATCAGGCGCTCGCGGTTTTCGTGGCTCTCCTTGCCGGCGCCGCCCTTGGCGTCGATGTGCATCATTTCGCTCATGCACATCTTGCTCGGATCGGCGCACATGTTGAGGATGGCGTTGTAGAGCCCGTCGTCGACGGCATTGAAATATTGCACCGGATTACGTTCGCTCGGCTTGGCAAGCGCCATGTATTCCGGGCGGCCGAGTGCGGTGCCCTGGCTTTTCGCCTTCTGGACCCATTGATCGAAACCGGCCTGATCCAAACCGTGGAACTTGAAGCGCATGTTCGAGAAGCCGGCGCCGCTATAGTTGGCGGACAGGCCCTGGAATTCGCCGGGATGGTTGATGACGGCGTGCAGCTTCGTTTCCATGCCCGGCATGGCGTAGATCTGGCCAGCCAGCGCCGGGATGAAGAAGGAATTCATCACCGAGGAAGCGGTGATCTTGAAATTGATCGGCCGGTCGACCGGGGCGGCCATCTCGTTGACCGTGGCGATGCCGTATTCCGGATAGAAGAACAGCCATTTCCAGTCGAGCGCGACAACTTCCACCGTCAGTGGCTTCACGTCGGCGCTGAGCGGCTTGTCGGCGGCGATGCGGTCGAGCGGGCGGTAAGGATCGAGCTGGTGGGTGCTGATCCAGGTGACCGCACCGAGCGCAATGATGATGGCAAGCGGAGCGGACCAGATGACCAGCTCAAGACGCGTCGAATGATGCCATTCCGGCTCGTATGTCGCTTCTTTGTTCGACTGGCGATATTTCCAGGCGAAATACAGCGTCAGGAAGATCACCGGGATGATGATGATCAGCATCAGCACGACCGAGATGATGATGAGGTCTCGCTGCTGCATGGCGATATCGCCGGAAGGAGCCATGACCACCAAGTTGCAGCCTGATAGCAGCAAAAACAGTGGGATAGCGGATAAACGGCTGAAAATCTTCGATAGTCTTGGCACGTTTCAAGCTCTTTTTGTTTCGACCCTACCGCGACTAAAGGACGGAGGTCATGAACGATATGAGGTGTTTCGTCGCACCGCAGCAAGGGAGGGTGCAATGCGGTATGAAATGCCGTCCCACGTATCGGGAAAACCCTCATAAATCCAGAAGGTTTTCCATAAGCCATTCGCTTTTGCCGCGGTTAATATACCTGGATCGGAACAAATGGCTACGGGTCGCGGTTCCTGCTTTATCCGGAATGCGGCGTCAAAGGTCGTGCTGGCCAGATTTGATTGCTAATTTACGAATTATTTCATGCTCGATACTTGATATGTTCGCACGTTTGATCGACATTTTCATTATGCACGAATTCGTGGAGGAATTCGTGATCGGAGAGGGAGGCTCCCGCGCATGGTCAGCGTTACGCATGAAACACTAAATCCAACGTCTTCAACTCTCGAAAGTGATGCCCGCAGCATGCATGCGGGCGGCTCCGTCGCCGCCGGCAATATCGCCATCGGCGTGATCATTGGTCGCACGTCCGAATTCTTTGATTTCTTCGTCTATGCCATCGCATCGGTGCTGGTCTTCCCGAAGCTGATCTTCCCCTTCGCCGATCCGCTGCATGGCACGTTGTTGTCCTTCCTGGTTTTCTCGCTGGCATTCATCGCCCGCCCCATCGGCTCGTTCATCTTCATGGCGGTCGACCGCCGGTACGGGCGTGGGGTGAAGCTGACGATCGCGCTGTTCCTGCTTGGCGGCTCGACCGCCGCGATGAGCTTCCTGCCCGGCTATTCGGAAGTCGGCGTCTACGCGATCATCCTGCTTGCCATCTTCCGCATCGGTCAGGGCCTTGCGCTCGGCGGCGCCTGGGATGGTCTGGCATCGCTGCTCGCGCTGAACGCTCCCACCAACCATCGCGGCTGGTATGCGATGATCCCGCAGCTCGGTGCCCCTATCGGCTTCATGCTGGCAAGCGCGCTGTTTGCCTATTTCGTCACGAGCCTCACGACGGCTGACTTCCTGGACTGGGGCTGGCGCTATCCCTTCTTCTGCGCCTTTGCCGTCAACGTCGTCGCGCTCTTTGCCCGTCTGCGTCTAGTGGCGACCGAAGAATTCGGCACGCTGCTGGAACGCCACGAGCTCGAACCCGTCAAGATGACGGAACTGCTGCGCGTGCATGGTCGCGACGTCCTGATCGGCGCCTTCGTGCCGCTCGCAAGCTTTGCGACGTTCCACCTGGTTACGGTCTTCCCGCTCGGCTGGGTCACGCTCTATAGCGAGCAGACGCCCGGTTCGTTCCTGCTGGTGGAATTCATCGGCGCGATCTGCGGCATCCTTGCCATCATCTGTTCCGGCATGCTCGCCGACCGGATAGGCCGCCGCAATCAGCTCGCCATCGGCGCCGTGCTGATCGCCTGCTTCGCCTTCGTTGCGCCCTGGCTGCTCGATGGCGGCGCGACCGGCCGCCACATCTATGTGGTTGTCGGCTTCACGCTGCTCGGCCTTTCCTTCGGTCAGGCGGCCGGCGCCAGCGCCTCGCGCTTCAGCCAGAACTATCGCTACAGCGGCTCGGCTCTCGTGTCGGATCTGTCCTGGCTGATCGGTGCCGGCTTCGCGCCCTTCGTGGCGCTAGCCCTCTCCAGCCAGTTCGGCCTCGTCTATACCAGCCTCTATCTGCTGTCGGGCGTCGTCTGCACCCTGGTCGCGATCTTCTTCAGCAAGACGCTGGAAACGCGCGACAACTGAGACGCACCATCGAATTGAAAAGGGCCGCGGCACGAAAGCGCCGCGGCCCTTTTTGTTCAGGCTGCATGCATGAACCAGGCGATCAGCGGCGCCGCCAGGACATTCGTCATCCCCACCAGCACCATGACCAGACCGGCGATCGATCCCTCTTCGCGGCCGATCTCGTGGGCTTTCGCGACGCCGATGCCGTGAGCGCCCATGCCGTAGAGCGCGCCGCGCGCCATGCCGGATTGCAAGGGTAGCAGCCGCAGCAGGATCTGCCCGACAACGGCGCCGAATAGGCCGGTGATGACGACGAAAACGGCGGTGAGATTGGGTGTGCCGCCGATATCGCCCGAAACAACCATCGCGAAGGGCGTGCTGATCGAGCGTGGCATCAGGCTGAGCTGCAGGCTCTCGTCGAGGCCGAGGAGACCGGCAAGGCCCCAGGCGGACACCATCGCCGTCGTGCTGCCGACCGTCACGCCGAACAGCAGGACCGGCCAATAGCGCTTGATGAGGTCACGCTGCTCATAAATCGGCACGGCAAAGGCGACTGTCGCGGGGCCGAGCAGGGCAAGCAGCCAGCGGCTGTCATGCATGTAGTCCTGATAATTGGCGTGCAGCATGAGGGCGATGGCGATCAGGACTGCGGGCACCGCCACCAGCGGCGAGAGCCAGAGCGAAGGCCAACGGCGGTAGAGCGCCTTTGACACGTAGTAGAGGCCGATCGTCGCCATAGGCCAGAACAGGCCGGATGCGAAGGTTTCAACTGTGGGCATGACTGGATGCTCCCTGACGCATCATCAGGCGGAAGCCGATGTCTATCGCTATCGCCGTCACGCCCATGACGATGACGGTCCCGGCAAAAATGACCGCAAGTATCTTCAGCCCGACGATGCCGATGAATTCGCCATGATCGAGCAGCGCCAGCACCGCCGGCACGAAAAACAGCAGCATCTCGGCGAGAAACCATTCCGCGCCGCGCTTCATGCTCGTCAGGCTGACCCTGCCGCTCGCAAACAACGCCAGCACCAGCAGCATACCGGCAATGGCGCCCGGTATCGGCAGATGCGTCAGGCGCACGATGGCCTCGCCCGCCTGCCAGAAGCCGAGCAGCAGGAGGATCTGGGCCAATCGGCACAGTTTGGAATGGTTTTGTAGGTCGACACGCATGGAGAAACTCGAGAAAAATTGGATGGCCTGAAAATAGGCTCTTCCATCTCATGAGAAAAATGAATTGATTTCATAAAATTCAGTCCTGTATGGAATAGAGATGGAACTTCGGACGTTGCGAGCTTTTGTCGAGGTGGTGCGCCAGGGCGGCTTTTCGGAAGCCGCCAAGGTGGTCTTCACCACGCAATCCGCGGTCAGCAAGGCGGTTCGTCAGCTGGAGGACGAGCTCGGTCTGCCGCTGCTCCATCGCATTGGTCATCGCACGACGCTGACGGATGCCGGCGAGGTGGTCTATCGCCGGGCGATCACGATCCTCGCCGGACGCGACGATCTGCTGGCCGAGCTGGCGGAGCTGCGGGGTTTGGCGCGCGGTACTCTGCGTCTCGGCCTGCCGCCGATCGGCAATGACGCTTTGTTCGCACCGGTCTTCGCCGTCTTCCGCAATCGCTATCCCGGTATCGAGATCAGGCTGGTGGAGCAGGGAGCGAAGCGGCTGGAGGAAATGGTGCTCGCCGACGAGGTCGATCTCGGCGCCTCGCTTTTGCCGACGCCCGACGCCTTCGAATGGCAAAGCGTGCGCTGTGAGCCCATGCATGTTCTGTTGCCATCGTCTCATCCTCTCGCGGGGCAAGAGGCGGTGCCGCTCGCGGCGCTCAAGGGCAATTCCTTCCTTCTGTTCGAAACCGGCTTTGCGTTGAACGGCATCATTCTGGATGCCTGTCGCAGCGCCGGCTTCGCTCCTGATATCGCTGCCCGCTCCAGCCAGATCAATTTCATCGTAGAACTGGTTGCCGCAGGCCTCGGGGTTGGCTTCCTGCCACGGCTGATCGCCGAGCAGCGCCAGCGCCCGGGCGTCCGCCATGCGCTTGTCATCGAGCCGGGAATGGAGTGGCATATGGCCTGGATCTGGCGGCGCGGCGGCTATCTGTCGCATGCCGGCCGCGCCTGGCTCGACCTCGCCGCGGAGATCGCGGCGAAATCTTGACTCTATTCTCAAACTTTTGTGATAAGAGCATCAGAGCGCAAACTTGAAAAAAACGCTCAGGAAAAATATAGGCTATCGCATCGCTGCCGGTAGCGGTGGCTTTCAAGCGAGAGGACTTTATGACTTTTTCCTTTTCTCATCTCACCAGTGCGCTGGCGCTGGCCGCAGGCCTCGCCGTTGCTCCGATGATGGCGAACGCCGCCGATTCCGAGGGCATCGTCGTCTACAACGCCCAGCATGAGGCGCTGACGCAGGCATGGGCGGATGGCTTCACCAAGGAAACCGGCATCAAGGTCACCATCCGCAACGGCAGCGACATGCAGTTCGCCAACCAGATCATCCAGGAAGGTGCCGCGTCTCCGGCCGACGTCTATCTGACGGAAAATTCTCCGGGCATGACGCTGGTCGATGCCAACAAGCTCTTCTCGCCGGTCGATGCCGCGACGCTCGCCCAGGTGCCGGAAACCTTCAAGGCCGCCGATGGCAACTGGATCGGCGTTGCCGCCCGCTCCACGGTTTTCGCCTATGACAAGACCAAGCTGAAGGAAGCCGATCTGCCGAAGTCGATGCTCGATCTCGCCGATCCCAAGTGGAAAGGCCGCTGGGGCGCTTCGCCCGCCGGCGCCGACTTCCAGGCGATCGTCAGCGCCTTCCTTGAGCTGAAGGGCGAGGACGCAACCCGCGCCTGGCTGAAGGCGATGAAGGAAAATGCCAGCTTCTACAAGGGCAACAGCGTTGCCATGAAGGCAGTAAACGCCGGCGAGATCGAAGGCGCGCTGATCTATCACTACTACTGGTTCGGCGATCAGGCCAAGACCGGCGAAAACAGCAAGAATGTTTCGCTGCATTACTTCAAGAACCAGGACCCGGGCGCGTTCGTCAGCATCTCCGGCGGTGGCGTTCTGGCCTCCAGCCAGCATCAGAAGGAAGCGCAGGCTTTCCTGAAGTGGATTACCGGCAAGGGTGGCCAGGCCGTTCTGCGTGATGGCGATTCCTATGAATATGCCGTTGGCAACGGCGAAGCTTCCAATTCGAAGCTGGTGCCGATCTCCGAGCTGCAGGCACCGAAGGTCGAGCCTTCGAAGCTGAACAGCAAGAAGGTCACAGACCTGATGACGGAAGCCGGGCTCATCTAAGCCAAAAGCCCGTGCTGCGGCGCGTTTGGAGCGCTTTGGGACGGGCTTGGCACTTGCATCATTGTCCTATGCCCTGCTAGGGGCATAGGGATGGCCTTTAGGCTGATCGAACGGGCAATCGCCGCAAGCGGCGGTTGCCTTCCTATTTCAGGGCGTGAAAGGCAGCTCGGATTTGCTGCAGAAGAACACATATGCCGGCGAGCCTGCCGCCATGCGAATGCCCCCGTTGACGGCTGCTCCCCGCAGCCGCGTCCGCCATGGTTCCGTCGTCGCCCTTGCGTCCATCGTTGCGCTCCTGAGCCTTGTGCCGCTTGGTTTCATAGCCTGGGTCACGATCGATACAGGCTGGGCTGAGGTCATCGCCCTGATCTTCCGCAACCGTGTCGGCGAGCTGCTCGTCAACACGGTCCTGCTCGAAGTCTGCACCATCCCCTTGTGTATCGTGCTTGCGGTCACGATGGCGTGGTTGACGGAGCGGACCGATATCCCCGGCGCCCGCCTCTGGTCGTGGCTGGCAGCTGCGCCGCTGGCCGTGCCCGCCTTCGTGCACAGCTACGCCTGGGTCAGCCTCGTGCCGAGCATGCACGGGCTCTGGAGCGGCGTACTCGTGTCCGTGCTTGCCTATTTTCCCTTCCTCTATCTGCCCGTCGCCGCCGCCCTGCGCCGGCTCGATCCGGCAATCGAGGATGCGGCCGCCTCGCTTGGTCTTGGCCCCTGGCGCGTCTTCTTTCGCGCAATCCTGCCGCAGCTTCGCCTTGCAATCTGCGGCGGCTCGCTGCTGATCGGCCTGCATCTCCTGGCGGAATACGGTCTCTACGTGATGATCCGTTTCGATACCTTCTCGACCGCCATCGTCGACCAGTTCCAGTCGGCCTATAACAGCCCGGCGGCCAACATGCTCGGCGGTGTGCTCGTCTTCTGCTGCCTCCTGCTGCTCGGCATAGAGATTCTGGTGCGCGGCAATGAACGTTACGCCCGTATCGGCTCCGGTGCCGCGCGCCCGACTGATCGCCGCCGCCTCGGCTGGTTCGTCGGTCCCGCGATTGCGCTGCCGGTCGTCACGGCTGTGTTGACGCTCGGTATTCCCTTCGTCACCCTGGCGCGCTGGCTCTATCTCGGCGGCGCGGGCGTCTGGAGGATCGATACGGTCGGCTCCGCCCTGCTGCAGACCATTCTTCTCGCGATTGCCGGCGGCCTCCTCGCCACCATTGCCGCGACCCCCATGGCGTGGCTGTCGGTGCGTGCGCCGGGCCGGCTGCAACGCATTCTCGAGGCCTGCCATTATTATGTCGGCTCGCTGCCGGGCGTCGTTGTCGCTTTGGCCCTGGTGTCGATTACCGTGCGGCTGATCCTGCCGCTCTACCAGACCTTTGTGACGCTGCTGCTCGCCTATGTCCTCCTGTTCCTGCCGCGCGCCATGGTCGGTCTGCGCGCCAGCATCGCCCAGGCGCCGGTCGAGCTCGAACGCGCCGCCATGGCGCTCGGCCGCACGCCGGCACAGGCCGTGCGGCAGATCACCATGCGGCTTGCCGCCCCTGGCTTTGCCGCCAGTGTCGCGCTCGTCGCGCTCGGCATCACCAACGAGCTGACGGCGACGCTGATGCTTTCCCCCATTGGCACGGAAACGCTGGCGACGAAATTCTGGTCTCTGACCAGCGAGATTGACTATGTTTCGGCGGCACCCTACGCCTTCATGATGGTGGTCCTGTCGCTGCCGCTCACCCTTCTCCTTTACGTGCAATCCAAGCGGACGGCCGGACAATGACCTTTCTGGCGATCAAGAACATCAGCAAGCGCTACGGCCCCGTGCATGCGCTCGACAATATCGACCTTACGGTCGCCGCCGGTAGCCGCACGGCCATCGTCGGCCCGTCCGGCTCCGGCAAGACGACGCTGCTGCGCATCATCGCCGGCTTCGAGGTTCCCGATGCGGGCCAGGTGGTGCTGCAGGGCGAGACCCTGGCGGATGGTGAGGCCATCGTGCCGGCGCACCGCCGCGGCATCGGCATCGTCTCGCAGGACGGTGCGCTGTTTCCGCATCTGAGCGTATCGGAGAATATCGGTTTTGGCATGGAGCGCGGCGCGCGCGACCGCGACCAGCGCATCAATGCCCTCATCGACATGGTCGAATTGGACCGCGGCATGCTCGATCGCCGCCCACATCAGCTCTCCGGTGGCCAGCAGCAGCGTGTTGCGCTGGCACGGGCGCTTGGCCGCAAGCCGCGATTGATGCTTCTCGACGAGCCATTTTCCGCCCTCGATACCGGCCTTCGCGAAAACATGCGAAAGGCTGTCGCGCGCGTGCTGCAGATCGCCGGCATCACGGCGGTTCTGGTGACGCACGACCAGACGGAAGCTCTGTCTTTCGCCGATCAGGTTGCCGTTCTGCGCGAGGGCAAGCTCATACAGGCGGGGACGCCGCAAGCCCTCTATCTCAGCCCCAGGGATCGCGAAACTGCGCTCTTCCTCGGCGACGCCATTGTCCTGTCGGCTGATCTCGACAAGGGATCTGCCAAATGCAATCTCGGCCATATTCCGGTCGATGCCGAACGCCGGCAGGGTCGCACCGAGATCATGTTGCGGCCGGAGCAATTGCGCCTGGGCTCTGTCGATGATGCGGGTGCCGCCTGCATCGGCAAGGTGACCGAAATCGAGTTCGGCGGCGCCGTCTGCACGGTGACTGTGGTGCTCTCCAATGCAAACGGCTCGGAGACGTTGAACATCAAGAGCTCCGGCGTCGGCCTGCCCGAGATCGGCAGCATGGTTTCCGTGACCGTCATCGGAAAGGCACATGTCTTCAACAAGCTCGATGCCTGAGCGTCATTTGGGTTGAAGCAGGCACGGCTTTGGGGAAGATAGGGCACGCCATCATCGTGCCCCGAGCCGAAGGAATGCCCATGTCTTTTCCCGATGAGATCGAGCCGGATCTCCCCTTTCTCACGTCGCTTCGCCACAACCTCCATGCCCACCCCGAACTGGGCTTCGAGGAGGAGCGCACCAGCGGCATCGTCGCCACTCTGCTGGAAGAGGCTGGGCTGACGGTGCATCGCGGCCTCGGCAAGACCGGTGTTGTGGGAACGCTGCAGGTCGGCAACGGCACGCGCCGTATCGGCCTTCGCGCCGACATGGATGCGCTCGCCATGCCCGAAAAGGCCAATCGTCCCTATAAATCCACCATCCCCGGCAAGATGCACGCCTGCGGGCATGACGGTCATACCACGATGCTGATTGGCGCCGCCCGCCAGCTCGCCGCCAAGCGCGGCTTTTCCGGCACGGTTCACTTCATCTTCCAGCCGGCAGAGGAAGGTCGTGGCGGTGCGAAGCGCATGGTGGAGGAAGGTCTCTTCGATCTCTTCCCCTGCGATGCCGTTTACGGCCTGCACAATATGCCCGGCCTTGCGATCGACGAGATGGCTGTCGTCGAGGGGCCGCAGCTTGCCTCGTCGGACAGCTGGCGCATCACCTTCCGCGGCACCGGCACGCATGGTGCCAAGCCGCATCTCGGCAAGGACCCGATCACGGCGGCGGCGACCTTCCTGTCTTCGCTGCAGACCATCGTCGGGCGTGTCGTCGATCCGCTGCAGCCGGCCGTCGTCAGCGCCTGCTCGCTGCAGGCGGGCGATCCGAAGGCGCTGAACGTCATTCCCGATACGGTCGAGATCGGCGGCACGGCACGCGCCTATACGCCTGAAGTCCGCAACCAGCTGGAAGAAGAGATCGGGCGCCTGGCGCATGGTACGGCTGCGATGTTCAACATGGCCGTCGACTACCAGTTCGAGCGCCGCATCCCGCCCGTCGTCAACGATGCCGATGCCACGGCGCGGGCGCTGAAGGCTGCGACAGAGGTCTTTGGCAAGAACGTGCTCACCCGCTTTCCGCCGTCGACCGCCGGCGACGATTTCTCATTTTTTGGCCAGAATGCCCCTGGCTGCTATGTCTGGCTCGGCAACGGTCCGGCAGTCGATGGCGCCTTGCACCACAACACCGCCTATGATTTCAACGACGAAGCGATCGCCTCGGGCGTGGCCTTCTGGACGACATTGGTCGAACAGGAATTGGCGGTCTGATCGCATAACAATCAAGACGTCGGCGTCCATTCGCCGGCAAACTACCGAGAGATATCATGGATGATAAGTGCAACGGAGTGAAACTGCCGGAGCGGACGGTGCCGTTTCCGGCTTCGATCAGCGAGGAGGCGCGGGCGGCGCTGCGTCGGGCGGTCGGTGAAGACGGCACCCCCTTGAATGCGCAGCATGTCATGCCTGATGTGAGCGATTTCGATGGCTGGATGAAGCTGAAGGCTTTTGCCGATGTCTATTATCAGGCGGCAGCCGAAAGAATGGCGGCGCAAGCACGCGCCAGCGTGCAGACGGTGCAAATCGACGAGGCCACCGTCCATATCGCGACGCCGGACGGCACCTTCCCGGAAGACTGCGCCTACATCGATCTTCACGGCGGGGCGCTGGTCGTGGGCGGTGGAGCTGCCTGCCGCGCCGGGGCGCAAAACCAGGCCGACCAGCATGGCATCCGCTGCTACGCGATAGACTATCGGATGCCGCCGGAACATCCTTATCCCGCAGCGCTGGACGATTGCATGGCGGTCTATCGCCACGTGCTGACGAAACACAGGCCGGAGAATGTCATTATCGGCGGGCGCTCGGCGGGCGGCAATCTTGCGGCTGCCATGACATTGCGCGCGCGCGATGAAGGCTTGCCGCTGCCGGCGGCACTGGTTCTCTTGTCGCCGGAACTGGATCTCACGGAATCAGGAGACAGCTTTCAGGTCAATCGGCTTGTCGATGTCGTGCTCCCAGGGTCGCTGATGCCGAACAATCTGCTCTATGCGAAGGGAGCGGATCTCGCCCATCCCTATCTATCGCCGCTCTTCGGCGATTTCTCCAAGGGTTTTCCGCCGACATTCCTGCAAAGCGGCACGCGGGATCTGTTCCTCTCCAATGCCGTGCGCATGCATCGCCTGTTGCGCCGCGCGGAAATTCCCGTCGAGCTTCACGTCTTCGAAGCCATGCCGCATGGTGGCTTCATGGGAGCGCCCGAGGATCGCGAGCTAAGCGAGGAAATCAAGCGTTTCGTGAAGCAGAGCTTCGGTCGAGGCTAGCGCGCATGGGAAGCAGGGATCGATGATCTCTGCTTCTCACCCAGCGCCTAGCGCGGCTTCCCGAAGCAATGCGTCGAATATGATCCGGCGTGCTTTCTCCGCGTCGATTTCGGCGGCGAAATGGGCGTTGAACTGCCCATGCGAGGCGCGCGTTTCGACGACGGTGCGCCCGCGCGTATGCTGCCCGTGCAATTCGGCATCGATGCGGGCATGCCGAAGGGTTGCTATCCCCGGCTCGACGAAAATGGCGGCGGCCGTGGGGTCGTAGATTGCCATGGCCGGTCTGCCGCGGCTGATGGCGATGTTGACGTAACCCTCCAGCAGATCTGCGAGCAGCTGCGCCTTTTCGCCTTCCATCTTTCGGAGGCGGGCGACATCGTCGGGCCCGGCCAGCACCTTGCGGCAGATATCGAGATCGACCATGTGAAACGGCAGGCCATGCGCCAGCACGATGGCGAGCGCCTCCGGATCGGCAAAGGCGTTGAACTCCGCCGACGCCGTATGATTGCCCGCGGTGACGCCGCCGCCCATCCATGTCAGCTCGTCGATGCGATCGGCGAGATCCGGTCGTGCCAGCGCCAGCGCAGCGATGTTGGTGAGCGGCCCTAGGGCCAGGATGCGCTTCGGCCCCTTGCCGTCGGAAAGCCAGTCGCAGAGGGCGGCAAAGGCACTGCTTTCCGGCAGTGGGCCGGCAGGCGGCAGGCTTCGGCCTGTCGTTGGAATGCCCGTCTGGCCGAGAATGCTCTGCGCCGTTTCCAGCCTGCAAAGCACGGGCAGCTCACGGCCGGTGTGGATCGGAAATGTCCAGTCGAAGACAGCAGCTGCGCTCGCCGCATTGGCCCGGACATGGGACAGTGGCGCATTGCCGCTGACCAGCGAAACACCGTCGATGGCGAGATGCGAATGCGCGACCACCAGAATGGCGGCGATGTCATCGAAGCCCATGTCGGTATCGATCCAGATTCCCATGTCTCATCTCATCGATCGAAGTGATTTTGTGCGAAGGCGGCGTGACAGCGAGACCCCCGGAAGGAGGAGCGCTTGCCGTCGAGGTGCGATGATTGCGGGACGCGCGCAAGCAAGACGCGCATCCCGTTGCTTGCTTAGCGGGCCAGCGCATCCAAGATGCGGACCCAGGAGCGGATGCCCTTGTGATAGGAGCGCAGCTCGTATTTCTCGTTCGGCGAATGGATGCGGTCGTCGGAGAGGCCGAAGCCGATCAGCAGCGATTCCATGCCAAGCATCCGCTGGAAATCGCCGACGATCGGGATCGAGCCGCCCATGCCAATGACGATGGCAGGCTTCGGCCATTCCTCGGAGAGCGCCGTCTTCGCCTTGGTGAGCGACGGCGAATCGTAGGAAAGCTGGATGGCCGGCGAGCCGCCGTGCTCGTGGAATTCCACCGAGCAATCGGCCGGGATTTTCGATCGCACGTAGGCGCGGAAGCTTTCGCGGATCGCCGGCGGGTTCTGCTGGCCGACGAGACGGAAGGAAACCTTGGCTGAGGCCTTGGCTGCGATCACGGTCTTGAAGCCGGCTCCGGTATAGCCGCCCGTGATGCCGTTCACCTCTGCCGTCGGGCGCGCCCAGGTGAGTTCCATCACCGAACGGCCCTTTTCGCCCGAAGGGATAGACAGGCCGACGTCGCCGAGGAATTTCTCGGCCGTCATGCCGAGCGTTTCCCAGGAAGCCTTGATGTTGGCGGGCGTTTCCTCGACGCCGTCGTAGAAGCCGGCAAGGGTTATGCGTCCCGTCTCGTCATGCAAGCCGGCAAGGATATCGGTCAGAATATGGATCGGGTTGGCGGCGGCGCCGCCGTAGAGGCCTGAATGCAGGTCGCGGTCGGCGGCGGTGATGACGATTTCCTCGCCCACCAGTCCGCGCAGGCCGGCGGAGATCGCCGGCGTATCGCCGTCCCACATGCCGGTGTCGCAGACGAGAGCGAAGTCGGCCTTCAGCTCGGCGGCATTGGTTTCGAGGAAGGGCTTCAGCGACGGGGAACCGGATTCCTCTTCGCCTTCGAACAGGATGGTGATGCGGACCGGAAGCGCGCCCCTGGTTTCCTTGTAGGCGCGCACGGCTTCGACGAAGGTCATCAGCTGACCTTTGTCGTCGGACGTGCCGCGGCCGGTCAGGATCTTGCGGCCATTGCCCAGGTCCTTGATCGCAGGCGCAAAGGGATCGTTTTCCCAGAGTTCGATCGGATCGACCGGCTGTACGTCGTAGTGACCGTAGAAAAGCACATGCGGCGCATCGGCGCTGCCGGCATCGTGATGGGCGACCACCATCGGATGGCCGGGCGTGTCGCGCACGGAAGCCTTGAAGCCCAGCGAGTTCAGGTAGGTGACCAGCCACTCCGCCGCCTTGCGGCATTCCGCCTTGTAGTCCGGGTCTGTCGAGATGGACTTGATGCGCAGCAGTTCGAAGAGGTTGTCGAGGCTGGAAGGCAGGTTCTGATCGGCGCGATCGAGAACGGGCGATAGATCGGTCATATCCGACTCCTTACATGAGATTTGGAGCGACGATAGACCAAAGACTCGCCGGTTTCGAGGCGTTAAAACTGAAAATTTACCGTAGCTTGCGTCTTTCGGTCGTGGCGCGGATTTATATGATTAGTTGCGTATGTAGTTTACAAGTTTTTTAGACTATTAGAAATAACCTCAATCCAGAGGCGTATTCTGGAGACGCATAATGTTTTCAGTGATTGCATGTATTCGTGACGATCATGATTTCAGGCTCATTGTTGTAGCAGCAGTCATCTGCCTCATCGGCAGCTTTGCCACCATGCTTCTCTTTTCGCGTGCGCAGGAATGCCAGTCGCATCAGCGTCGCTACTGGATCGCCGCCGCGGCCTTCGCCAGCGGTGTCGGCATCTGGGCGACGCATTTCATCGCTATGCTCGCCTATGAGAGCAGCCTTCCCATATCCTATGGCGTTTCGCTGACCGTACTTTCCGTGGTCCTTGCCATCATCGGTTCATGGCTTGCCATTGCCGTCGCTTTCGAATGGGATAACCGCATTTCCTTTACGGCAGGTGGCCTATTGATGGCGTTTGGAATAGCCGCCATGCACTTTACCGGCATGCAGGCGATCGAGGCCTCGGCCGAGCTTTCCTTCGACGTCACGCGCGTTGTCGCTTCCGTTGTCATCGGTGCCGGCTTCGCGTCGCTGGCCTTCCTGGCATTTCGCAGCCTTCATGGGTTCAGGCGCATCACGATTGGGGCTCTGCTGCTGCTGCTGGCGATTTGCTCGCTGCATTTCACAGCGATGAGCGGCGTGACGCTGACGCCCGAAGCCGGCATGCCCGGCGGCGGCCTTGCCATCGATCGCAGCATCCTCGCCGGCATCGTCATGGCCGCCGCCATGGGTCTGATCCTCATTGCGCTCGGCGCCATTTTCGTCGACCGCCATCTGACCGACCTTCGCGGTTTTGCCAATGCCTCGCTTGAGGGGCTGCTTATCGTCCGCGACGGTAAGGTGATCGATGCGAACGAGCGGTTCTTCGCAATTTCCGGATGGTCGGCGCAGCAGGTGATCGGTGCGGCACCCGATGTCTTCCTGACGATCGACATGGATGCCCATGCCGAAGCCGTCATCCCGCTGGAGACGACGCTCGCGGGCTACGATGGCAACTCGATCCCCGTCGAAACCGTGCGGCGCTCCATCACCTATCGCGGCCATGAATGCAGCGTGTTCGTTGTGCGCGACTTGACCGAGCGGCGTCAGGCACAGCAGATGATCGAGCATCTCGCGCATCACGACATCTTGACGGACCTGCCCAATCGCTCGCTGTTCGACCAGCGCATGCGCCAGGCGCTGCAGATGGCCGACCGCAGGGGCGGTGAAGTCGCGATCTTCTGTCTGGACCTCGATCGGTTCAAGGCCATCAACGACGTCTTCGGCCATGCGGAAGGCGATCGCATCCTCTGCAAGGTGGCCGGCATCCTGCAGCGTACGATCGAAGACGGTGATACGGTCGCAAGGCTTGGCGGCGACGAATTCGCCATCATTCAGCCCAAGCGCCGGCAACCCGAGGGGGCTACGCGTCTTGCCGAGCGCATTCTTGCGGAATTCGGCATGGAGATGGATACGGCGCGAGATCCGACCGCTGTCGGCGTCAGCATCGGCATTGCCATCTACCCGCGCGACGGCACCAGCGCCGAACAACTCTACGCCAACTCGGACATGGCGCTTTATCGCGCCAAGCATGCGGGCCGGGGCCATGCCTGCTTCTTTGATGCTGAAATGGACAAGGCCGTGCGCATGCGTCGCCAGCTCGAGAATGATCTGCGCCAGGCCATCCTGCGTCGGCAGCTCTTTCTGGAATACCAGCCGATCTATGACGTCGGCAGCGACAGCGTCAGCGGCTATGAGGCCTTGCTGCGCTGGGCCCATCCCGATCGGGGTGTGATCGATCCGGAAACCTTCATTCCGATTGCCGAGGAAAGCGGCTCGATCGTGGCGATCGGCGAGTGGGTGCTGCAGCAGGCATGCCAGGAGGCGGCGCGCTGGAGCGAACCGGCGAACGTCGCCGTCAACCTCTCGCCGCTGCAATTCATGATTCCCACCCTCTACGATCAGATCGAGCGGATCTTGCGCAAGACGGGTCTTGCGCCGCAGCGCCTCGAACTGGAGATCACCGAGGCGGCCCTGATGCGCGAGCGTGCGGCCGTTATCGCGACGCTGCAGCGGCTGCACAATCTCGGCGTCCGCGTGGTCATGGATGATTTCGGAACCGGCTTTTCCTCGCTCAGCAATCTGCGTGCCTTCCCCTTCGACAAGATCAAGGTCGATCGCAGCTTTACCGGCGCCCTTGAACATGACCCGGCGGCACGTTCCATCGTCCGCGCCATCATCGGCCTTGGGCATAGCCTGAACATGCCTGTCGTGACGGAAGGCGTCGAAACCGAGATCCAGCGCCGCATCGTCATCGAGGAAGGCTGCGCCCAGCTTCAGGGGATATTCTTCGGCAAGCCGGATATCAGCCCGAGCCAGCTCCATCCGACCCTGGGCAAGGCGGTCGGTTAGCGCCAGAGTGGTTCAGCCTTTCACTGAATCTCTGAGCCACTTTATCTCTTTGTTTCAAGCAATTCCGGGCGGAAAACTGCTGCTCACTTTTCCTGGAATTGCGCTAGAGCTGCCTGGCGTTATCAAGCACGCGCCGGATATATTCCAGCAGCAACTCGCGCTCGAACTGACGGAAATCCTTGAGAAGATCCATGTCCGCGGCGACGGCGGCCTCGATCGCCTCGGCCTGCATGGCTGTGGCCCGGTCTGTCAGGAAGATCAGCTGCGCCCGCTTGTCTGAGGGATGCGGACGGCGTTCCACCAGCCCGTCCCGTTCCATGCGCGATAGCGTATTGGCCATTGTCGCCTGCTCGATATCGACCCTTTCAAGCAATTGCTTCTGCGTCAGCCCGTCCTCGGACCACAATTCCAGCAGGATCGGGAATTGACCGGGAGAAAAGCCTAATTTCGCCGCGCGTTGCTGTAACGAGCGAGCGAAGGCCTTCGCCATCTGATTGGCAAGGTACGCGGCGGAGTCCATCCGATTAAATCCCATGATTGCAAATATGCCGATAATTCAAAATCAAAACAATCAGCAATTCTTGGGTAGACCTGCTCTGAAATCAGCAACTTCGGCCGATTTTTTCACGTTCATAGGTTGCATTTTTCTGCATGAAAAAGCCGCCATGGCCTGGAGGGGACGCCATGGCGGCTCATGAAAGGGGGACAAAGGCCCGGAGAGGGGATAGGCCTTTGTCCAAGTCTGACATGGCGGGGGACAGGCCGGTTGTCAGACCCTCGGCGTATCAATCGCCGGTGAGTATGATTTGTGGTTCCGAATGTGTTTTTTCAAGGGAATGCGCAGATTAGATTGATTAAAAGTTAGTAACGTTTCGGTGAGAGATTTGGCCTTCTCGTCAAAGCAATTCCAGGAAAAGTGTATTGCGGGTTTCCGTCCGGAATTGCGCAAAACAAAGGAGAGAGCGTTTCCGCGAGTCGAAGAAAAGCGGAGGCGCTCCAGCCTGCAAAGCTGAAGTTTATATGGACGTTGGAAGTGCGCCACGCTATCCATGCTTCCATGAAAAAAGGTGATCATCTCTTCCTCGTCGACGGTTCCGGTTTCATATTCCGGGCCTTTCACGCCCTGCCGCCGCTGACGCGCAAGTCCGACGGATTGCCTGTCGGTGCCGTCTCCGGTTTCTGTAACATGCTGTGGAAGCTTTTGACCTCGGCGCGCGATACCTCGGTCGGGGTGACGCCGACCCACTTTGCCGTCATTTTCGACTACTCCTCGAAGACGTTCCGCAAGGAGATCTTTCCGGATTACAAGGCAAACCGTTCGGCGCCCCCGGAAGAGTTGATCCCGCAATTCGGTCTCATCCGCGAGGCGACCCGCGCCTTCAATCTGCCCTGCATCGAGACCGACGGTTTCGAAGCCGATGATATCATCGCCACCTATGCCCGCCAGGCCGAAGCTGCCGGTTCCGATGTGACGATCATCTCGTCCGACAAGGACCTGATGCAGCTCGTCACGCCTATGGTCCACATGTATGACAGCATGAAGGACAAGCAGATTGGCATTCCCGATGTCGTCGAGAAATGGGGCGTGCCGCCCGAGAAGATGATCGACCTGCAGGCCATGACCGGCGATTCGGTCGACAACGTCCCCGGCATTCCCGGCATCGGCCCGAAGACGGCGGCGCAGCTGTTGGAAGAATTCGGCGATCTCGATACGCTGCTGGCCCGTGCCGGCGAGATCAAGCAGCAGAAGCGCCGCGAAAACATCATCGCCAATGCCGAACTCGCCCGCATTTCCCGCCAGCTGGTGACGCTCAGGACCGATGTGCCGCTGGAACTCGAACTCGATGCCTTGGTGCTTGAACCGCAGAACGGCCCGAAGCTGATCGGCTTCCTGAAGGCGATGGAGTTTACCTCGCTCACGCGCCGCGTTGCCGATGCCTGCGATTGCGATCCGGCGGCGATCGAGCCCGCCGTCGTCAAGGTCGAGTTGGCTGAGACCGCGCATGGCCCGGATCTCGATATCGACGAAAATGCTCAACTCGCCGACGGCGGCGCCGTTTCGGCCGAGGGCGCAGCCGCTTCTGTTCCGCCGGTGAAGCCGCGCGCGGCAGTCGAGGGGCTAACCGAGCCGGATACGCTCGCCAAGGCACGCGCCGCAAGCTTTGCCACCGCGCCGATCGATCATTCGAAATACGTGACCATTCGCGATATTGCTACCCTCGACCAGTGGATCGCCGATGCGCGCGAAACCGGCATCGTCGCCTTCGACACCGAAACGACGTCGCTCGATGTCATGCAGGCGGAAATCGTCGGCTTCTCGCTGGCGATCGCCGATAACCGCAATGATCCCACAGGCGCCTCCATCCGCGCCGCCTATGTCCCGCTTGCCCACAAGACCGGTGTCGGCGACCTCCTCGGCGGCGGCCTAGCCGACAATCAGATTCCGCTGCGTGATGCGCTGTCGAGATTGAAGGATCTGCTGGAGGATGCCTCCATCCTCAAGATCGCGCAGAACCTGAAATACGACTACCTGCTGATGAAGCGCTACAGCATCGAAACCAAGGCCTTCGATGATACGATGCTCCTGTCCTACGTGCTCGACGGCGGCTCCAACGCCACGCACGGCATGGATAGCCTTTCCGAACGCTGGCTCGGCCACAAGCCGATCGCCTACAAGGACGTCGCCGGCAGCGGCAAGTCCAATGTTACCTTCGATCTCGTCGATATCGACCGCGCCACGGCCTACGCCGCCGAGGATGCCGACGTCACGCTGCGTCTCTGGCTTGTGCTGAAACCACGACTTGCAGCAGAAAAACTTTCGGCAGTATACGAGCGGTTGGAGCGGCCTCTGGTGCCGGTGCTCGCCCATATGGAAGAGCGCGGCATCACCATCGACCGGCAGATCCTCTCGCGTCTTTCCGGCGAGCTGGCGCAGGGCGCCGCCGCTCTTGAGGATGAGATTTATACGTTGGCCGGCGAGCGCTTCAACATCGGTTCTCCGAAGCAGCTCGGCGATATCCTCTTCGGCAAGATGGGATTATCAGGTGGCAGCAAAACCAAGACCGGACAGTGGTCGACCTCGGCGCAGGTGCTGGAGGATCTGGCGGCAGCCGGCTTCGAACTGCCGCGCAAGATCGTCGACTGGCGCCAGCTCACCAAGCTGAAATCGACCTATACCGACGCTCTTCCGGGTTATGTCCATCCCGAGACGAAGCGCGTTCACACCTCCTATTCGCTGGCATCGACCACGACGGGACGCTTGTCTTCCTCCGAGCCTAACCTGCAGAATATTCCGGTGCGCACGGCGGAAGGCCGCAAGATCCGCACGGCCTTCATCTCGACGCCGGGCCACAAGCTCGTCTCGGCCGACTACAGCCAGATCGAACTGCGCGTGCTGGCGCATGTCGCCAACATCCCGCAGCTCAAGCAGGCTTTCGAAGACGGCATCGACATTCATGCGATGACGGCCTCCGAAATGTTCGGCGTGCCGGTCGAGGGCATGCCGAGCGAGGTTCGCCGCCGTGCCAAGGCGATCAATTTCGGCATCATCTACGGCATCTCGGCTTTCGGCCTGGCCAATCAGCTCTCGATCGAGCGCTCGGAAGCCGGCGATTACATCAAGAAGTATTTCGAGCGCTTCCCCGGCATCCGCGACTATATGGACAGCACCAAGCAGGCTGCGCGGGACAAGGGATATGTCGAGACGATCTTCGGTCGCCGCATCCATTTCCCGGAAATCCGCTCTTCCAATCCTTCCGTCCGCGCCTTCAACGAACGCGCCTCGATCAATGCGCCGATCCAGGGCTCTGCCGCCGACGTCATCCGCCGCGCCATGATCAAGATGGAGCCGGCGCTGGCCGTGGCCGGACTCGGCGATCGCGTGCGGATGTTGCTGCAGGTGCATGACGAACTGATCTTCGAAGTCGAGGATGCCGATGTCGAACGCACGACGCCGATCATCGTCTCGGTCATGGAAAACGCCGCCATGCCGGCGGTCGATATGGCCGTGCCGCTGAAGGTCGACGCCCGCGCGGCTCACAACTGGGATGAGGCGCACTGAGCGGAAGCGAGCTCGAAACAGACACGCTGGAAACGGGGCCGGAAAACATGGTGGCCATCGCCATGTCGACGCTTGGTCGCATGCCGATCTATGGCGTGCGGCAAGCCCTGCCCGAGGGCGGTAATATCAGCTGGTTTTTCTATTGTGGCGAATATTCCGACGCCACGGATTTTTACCAGCCTGTGCACACGGCGCATTTGCGTGAACTCTTGCCGGCCGTCGTCAAATACCTGCATCTTCCGGTGGGGACACGGTTCATCATAGACGATCAGGGGTATGAGGACGTGTGGCGGGCCGAATGATCTTCGATCGCCGCCACCGGGCTTACTTGCGGACCAGCGTTTCCAGCACCGAAATAATGGCGCGTTCCGCTTCGTCGAGCGTGCCGCTATTGTCGATATCGGCGACGTCGTAGCTGCCCTCAACAGTCAGCGAGCTTCTCTCCAGCCGCTTCAGCACATCCTCGCGGCTCTCGCGTCCGCGCGCCATCAGCCGCTCGGCCAGCACTTCGCGCGTGGCTGTGACGTTGATGACCTTCAGCCGCGGAAATGCCGCTTGGAAGTGATGCAGCGCCGAACGCGAGCCGTTGGCAATCACCAGATGCCCCTGTACAAGCTCATCGAAGACGTCGGCCGGAATGCCGTATTTCAGGCCATGCGCTTCCCAGGAGACGGCAAAGGCGCCGGCCTGTTCCATCGCATCGAAGTCGGCCTCGGAAACGCTTCTGTGGTCCTCGTTGCCGGCATCGCCGTCTCGGGTGATGACGCGGCGGACGAAGTGCACGTCGGGCCGGCCGGCAAAATGCTGCGCGGCCAGGTTCATCAGCGTATCCTTGCCGGCGCCGCTCGGGCCGACGACGACGGCGAGCGTGCCCGCCGTCGCATCCGCCAGACCGAGATTAGCCGGCTCGATATTGGCGTCCGCGCTCATGCGACCCGGCGTCCTTCCCGCCAGACGGAGCGCGTAACGGGTACGCCATGATCGCGGCGAACGCGCACGAGATCGGCGCGCAGGCCTTCCGCGATGCGGCCGCGGTCATTCAGGCTGACCGTCCGTGCCGGCGTCGCCGTCACCATGGCGATCGCCTGCGGCAGCGAAATGCCTTCGACTTCATCGGCGAGGATGAAGGGCGCATGCAGCAGGCTGAGCGGCACGTAGTCGGAAGAAAGCACGTCGAGGACGCCAAGCTCGGCGAGATCGCGGGCAGCAATATTGCCCGAGTGCGACTTGCCGCGCACGATGTTCGGCGCGCCCATCAGCACGCTCATGCCGGCGCCATGCGAAGCCTTGGCGGCATCGACGCTGGTCGGGAATTCCGCCAGACGAACGCCGTAATGGATGGCTTCGTCGACATGGGCGAGCGTCGCGTCGTCATGGCTGGCAACGGTGATGCCGCGCTCGGCGCAGACCTTGGAGATCACATCGCGGTTGGGGGTCGCATACTTGGCCGATTCGTCCTGCCGCTTGGCGACGAACTTGGCAAAGGCCTCATCGCTCAGGCCGCGCTTCTTCTGGTAGTAGAAGATGTATTGATCCATAGTCTGGAACTGGCGCTGGCCCGGTGCGTGGTCCATCAGCGAGACCAGACGAACATAGGGGTCTTTCTCGAAATCCTGGAAATGGTCGAGAACGTTGTCGGAAGAGACTTCGCAGCGCAGGTGGATCAGGTGATCGGCGCGCAGCCGATCTTCGCGCTGCGCCGCCTGGATGGCGTCGGCCATGTCGCGCATCTCGCCCTTTTCAAAGCCGCCGTCTTCGTCCGAGCCCATGCGCAGGCAGTCGAATACGGTCGTGATGCCGGAAGTCACGATCTGGGCATCGTGCGCCTGGATCGCGGCCGTCTTGTTCCAGCGAACGCCCGGACGGGGCGAGTAATGCGCTTCCAGATGGTCGGTGTGCAGTTCGACCAGACCGGGGATCAGAAAGTCGCCTTCCAAATCCTCGCCGATATCGGACTTGCCTTCGGAAATGGCGGCGATACGACCGTCACGGATCAGCACGGAGCCTTCGACGATCTTGTCTTCGAGGACAATGCGGGCGTTGGAAAGGACGGTTTCTTTGGTCATGTCAGGTCTTTCATATTAGGCGCCGGCCAGCGGCAGCCAGGAACGGACGGTAAAGGGAGCGCCGCGCTCTTCTTCGACGAAGATGGCGAGGCCGGAAATATCAAGCGGCTTGCCGGTATGCTCGGCGAAGCGCTCACGCAGGATTTCTTGCAGTTCGGGCTGACGTTCGGTCGGCACGCGCCCGGTGAGCGTCATGTGGAAACGGAACTCGTCGTTGACGTAAGGGTAGCCCCAGCGCAGCAAGTTGGCGCGCTGCGGTTCGGTGAGCCCCTCCGGCTTGCGCCGTGCGATGTCATGGTCGGAAAGCGGCGCGCGAAACGGCTCGAAAGTCTTGACGACGTGCGAGGCGAAATCCTGCAGCGGCTGGTAAACGGTGCCGGGCACGAGTGCGAAGAAGTGGCCGAGCTGGCCAAGCACCAGCTGCGGAATGGTGAAAGCCTTGGTCTGCGAGACGAATTCGGCGGCGACGTCGAGGAGATCGCGTTCGGTCACGGAGGATGCGAGGTCGAAGGGCGCCTTCAGCGTGGCGTGAAAGCCGTAGCGGCGCGGATCGGCCGTCAGCTCGGCATGGCCTTCGGGCAGGGGGGCCATGGCCTTGTCGGAAAAGATCTCGTTGGAAAATGCGTCGCGGCCCAGCCAGAGGGCGGCAAGCGATGTCAAAGGATCGTCTTTGGGCGGGGTGAAATAGAGAGCATAGCGCAAGGCTGCATTCCTTGGAAAAATCGGCTGCGCGGGACACTGTTGGGTGATTTGCGACAAACCGCAAGAGCAGCAAGACAGCAACGACCTGAATCCGGCTAAAGCCGGCTTGGCCACTACGGCCTTGCCGGCCTGCGCTACCGGATTCCCGTGACAGAATGATGATGCGGAACGACTTTTTACCGTTCTTTTTTATTTCACCCGCGTACCCATCAGGCGCGAGCGCAAGGCGTTGGATGCGGCGTCGAACAGGAAGACCACGATGAGGATCAGCAGCACCATATAGGCGACGTTTTCCCAGTTGGCGTTGGTGCGCATTGCTTCCCAAAGCTTGAGGCCGATGCCGCCCGCGCCGACGGCGCCGATGATCGTCGCGCCGCGCACATTCGATTCCCACTGGTAGAGCGTCTGGCTGACGATCACGGGCACGATCTGCGGCATGATGCCATAGCGATGCACCAGAATGGTTGGTGCGCCAGTGGACTTCACGCCTTCGCGCGGCTTGTTGTCGATATTCTCAAGGCCTTCGGAATAAAGTTTGCCGAGCGTGCCGGTCTCCGTGAGGAAGATCGCGCCGCTGCCCGCGAGCGGGCCGGGGCCGAAGGCGCGGGTCAGGAACAGCGCCCAGATCAGCATGTCCACCGAGCGCAGGAAATCGAAGAAGCGCTTGAGGATCTGGTTGACGAGCCGGCTCGGCGTGATGTTGCGAGCCGCCAGGAAGGCCAGTGGGAAGGCGGCGATCGATCCGAGCAGCGTGCCGAGGAAGGCCATGACGATGGTCTGGAACAGCTTGGTCCAGACGTCGCCATGCTGCCATGCACCATTGTTCCAGACGTTGTCGAAGGCGAGCGACAGATTGGATTGCGTGGGGTCGAGCCGCGGCCCTGAGACGATCAGCCCGATCACTTCACTCGCCGGCTTGTCGAAGAAGGGCGAATGCGTGTCGAAGACGAAGTTTGCCCAGCCGAGGAAACGCTTGCGGATCTTCACGCGGTCGGTGGAAATGCTGGCATCGCCGGCAAAGCCGAGATTGACCAGGATATTGTCGTCGTAGACGGTCATCCAGGTCGGGACCGGCTGAGAACCGACGAGCTTCGGCATGTCGCCGCTGATATCGATCGGTATCGTGATGCCGTGCGCCGTGACGATGGCCTGCGTCTTCGTCACCGTTACAGTGCGGCTCGTGCCGCTGACGGAAACGGTCATGCTGCCATCCGGATTGGTCGTGACCCAATCCGGGTTCGGGTTGTCGCCGAGCGGCGAGAAGCGCGGATATTTGATGCTGATCTTGTCGCCGGAGACGCGGAACTCCGGCTGCACGTCATAGCTGATCCATTCGCTGAGATAGATGCCGACGCGCTCCCAATGCGCTTCCGAAATGACTTTCGGCAGGTCGAAGAACCAGACGGCATAGATGCCATAGAGGATGACGCCGATGAACATCATCAGCGCGCCGAAGCGCTGGCGAAAGGACCGGTGAAGGACCTCCGGGTAACGCGCTTCGATTTCCTGCATACGGCCGGCGTCGATGACGGACATGGATAACCTCAATGCTGCAAAAGGAAGGCATGTTCGCCGACGAGACGGCGGCGGAGCCATGCGGAAAACTGGTCGACGGCGATGATCGTCACGAAGAGCAGCAGCACCAGCGCCATGGTCTTGGCGCCGAAGCCGCGCGAGATCGAAAGCTTCAGCTCCTCGCCGATACCGCCGCCGCCGACGGCGCCGATGATGGTGGAGGCGCGGACGTTGATCTCGAGACGCAGCAGTGCGTAGGAGGCGAAATTCGGCATGACCTGCGGCAGGGCGGCGAAACGCACGCGCTCGGTCCAGCTCGCGCCAACGGCGCGCATGCCTTCGTCCGACTTCATGTCGATATTCTCGACGACCTCGTAGAACAGCTTGCCGAGCGCGCCGATCGTGTGCAGGCCGACCGCGATGATGGCGGCGATCGGGCCGATCGACAGGATCGCCGAAAACAGGCCGGCGATGACGATTTCCGGAAAGGCGCGCAGGAATTCCATGATGCGCTTCGTCACCAGTCGGATCGGATTGGAAGGCGACATGTTGCGCGCGGCAAAAAAGGCCATGGGCACTGCGAAGACGAAGCCGATGATGGTCGAAACCAGCGCCACGTTGATCGTGATGATCATCAGCTCGAAATATTCGGGGATGTAGAAATCGCCCCATACATAGACGCGGCCGAGCGGGAAGTTGAATTCTTCGCCGCCGGCGCCATTCGCGCCATTCGGGCTCGGCAGGTCGAAGAGCGCCCGGTAGACGTCGCTCCAGTCCTTGGGGATGAGCCAGCTCAGGAAGTCGAAGAGATGCGGCAGCCGCTCGAAGAAGTGGCCGGCATTGCTTTCGTCGGCGAAACGCACCGAGCTGACGAAGGCGACAAGCAGGATCACGAGGCCGATGCCGGTGTAGAGACGGCGCTTGGCCACCATCTTGCTCCAGGCGTCGCCGATCTCCTTGGCGCTCTGCGGCGCGCTCTGCATGTTCGGGTGCGTATCGGCGATCGTCATGAAATCCTGCCTTTGTGAACAGCAAAAGGGCGGCCGTTGCCGGCCGCCCAGTTATCGGGATGCGGATCAGCCGCCGATGGCAGCCTTACGAACGTCGATAACGGCGTTGTAGAAGTCCGGGGTAACCTTGACATAGCCCTTGAAGTCGCCGCCTTCGACAGCGTTGAAGCACTTGGCGTCAGCCGTCGGGAGCTTCATGAAGAAGTCCGAGAGCTTGGTCTGCCATTCGGTGCCGAGCGCGTTGCGAACGACGAGCGGGCCGTTCGGGATCAGCGGCGAACGCCAGACTTCGACGAGCTTGTTCGGGTCTACGGCGCCCTTGTCGACTTCCTTGCGGAAGGTACCGGAGGTGAAGCCGTCCTTGAAATCGCCAACGCCCGAGGAGTCGTCGACAGCAACGTCGACCTTGCCGTCGTAAGCGGCGAGGAGGTTGTTCTCATGGCCGCCGTTGAACTGGGTCGAGCCGAAGAACTTGTCGTTCGGCATGCCGGTGGTCTTCGGAATCTGCGTCAGCGGAACGAGGTAGCCAGACGTGGAGTCCGGATCGGCGTAGCCGAGCTTCTTGCCCTTGGCGTCCATGATCGTCTTGATGCCGGAGGACTTGAGAGCGAGGCCGATCGAGTAGTAGCCGGTCGAACCGTCGGTCTGCTGCGTGGTCAGGATCGGGGTGACGGCCTTCGGGTCCTTGATGGCGACGGCTGCGTAGCCGGAAGCGCCGAGTTCTGCGAAGTCGAGCGTGCCGCCGAGCAGGCCCTGGATAACGCCGTCATAGTCGGCGGCCGGGAAGAGCGATACCTTCTCGAAGCCGAATTCCTTCTTCAGGTGGTCGGCGAGGCAGGCATAGTTGCGCAGACGGTCGGCTTCGTTTTCGCCGCCGAGAATGCCGACGCGGAATTCCTTGAGGTCTGCAGCGTTAGCAGCAGCGCCGACTGCGAGCGCGACGAGCGCCGTAGCAGCAAAAAGTGCTTTCTTCAACATGGGTTCGTCTCCTGATTAACCGGTGTCCCCGGATGCCTTCGGTCTAGAAGAAATGCGCCCTTGACGCGGGCCTTCGATCCCGGCCGTCCCTCTCAGAGACCGGCCAGCGCCAGCGGTTGCGGGCCGGCAGATTCGGTTGCCGCAGCCTGTGCGGCCGGATCGGCAATGTTGATCGACGTCGACGTCATGCTCTCGTCGATGCCGGCACCGTCCTTGTCGGTGCCATAGATTTCCTTGACGGCGGCGGCCGTCAGATCGGCCGGCTTGCCGTCGAAGACAACCTTGCCGGCTGCCATGCCGACAATGCGTTCGCAATAGTTGCGGGCCGTGTCGAGCGTGTGCAGGTTGGTGATGACGGTGATGCCTTCGCGCTCGTTGATATCCCGCAGCGCGTCCATGACGATCTTGGCGTTCAGCGGATCGAGCGAGGCGATCGGCTCGTCGGCGAGCATCATCTTCGGCTGCTGCATCAGGGCACGGCAGATGGCAACGCGCTGCTGCTGGCCGCCGGAAAGCGTGCCGGCCATCTGCAGGGCCGTCTGCTCGATACCGAGGCGCTCGAGCGCAGCGATCGCCTGGATGCGCTCCTCGCGGGTGAAGACGGACAGTAGGCTCATGACCGTCGAGCGATGATTGAGACGACCGAGCATGACGTTGGTGAGCACGTCGAGGCGTGGAACAAGGTTGAACTGCTGGAAGATCATGGCGCAATCGCGCTGCCAGCTGCGCAACGCGCGACCGGTGAGCTTCGACACTTCGACGCCGGAAAAATGGATCGAGCCGGAGCTCGGGTCGGCCAGGCGATTGATCATGCGCAACAGGGTGGACTTGCCGGCGCCGGAACGGCCGATGACGCCGACCATCTGTCCCTGCGGTATGTCCAAAGTCACGGAATCGACAGCGAGCTTGTTGCCAAACCGGCGCGAGACATTCCTGAGTTCGAACATAGTGCTTCCCTTTCGCGGCTGCCGGGCTGCAAAAACTTCAGCTCTACCGGTGCTAAGAATGGGCGCATGCCCTTGCCTCGAAGGAGTTTCGAGGGGGCTGGCGCCAACCACAAGGCAACCGATTAGTCCCGCTTCATGAAGCTCCAATGTCAGTTTTGTGTAACTGCTGTTACAATCCGGGCCGATTTTGCAAGATTAGCCGGCTGAAGGATTTCCTTGAATTTAGCCGTCAAACATGCCTGTCGGCAGGCCGTCCATGCTGACGCTATTCTTCTCACGCCAGTATTCCTCAATCCCTTCAGGCCCCTTGGCCTTTGCCCATTGATCGAGGCTCGGTCTCTCGCCTTCATAAGAGAAGAGCGGCACGCCGAAACCGCAGGAGGTCTGTACGAGATCGAAGTCCAGCCACACGATCTGCCGCGCCCCGAGCGGCTCTTCGCCCGCATAGTGATCGTGCAGCAATTGCCGATATTTGGACGAGGAACGACGGATGATCCGGCCGCGGCCATAGAGGCGCAGGATCATCGGCGGACCCTCGACGGCGCAGAACATGATGGTCAGGCGGCCGTCAGCCTGCATATGCGCTGCCGTCTCGCTGCCGCTGCCGGTGCGATCGAGATAGATGGCTGTGTTCGGGGAGATGATGCGCAGGCACAGCGTTTCGCGCGGCGAGATATTGACACGGGAATCCGCAGTCGCCGATGCCGTGAAGAAGACGTGCTGCCGCGCGATGAAATCGCGCAGCCGGTCGTCGATGCTGAAAAACTGCTTTGCCATGGAAACTCCTCCCGATCCCGCCCTTGCAAGGATCGTCTGAAAGCTGGATCGCTCGTCAACGCCTTGCAAGCTTGAATTGGGCGGAAACGGTTCTCAGGCGTCGTAGCGATCCAGAAATTCTTCCGCCGAAAGCGCGCGAAAGTCTGCGAGCGCGGTGCGCAGGCGGTCGTGATTCCAATCCCACCATGAGAGCTTGTCCATGCGCGCGCCGACTTCGGGCGTGAAGCGCTCGCGGATGAGCTTGGCCGGCACGCCGCCGACGATCGTATAGGGCGCCACGTTCTTGGAGACGACCGCGCCGGCGCCGATAACGGCACCATTGCCGACCGTAACGCCGGGCAGCACGGTCGCGCCGTGGCCGATCCAGACATCGTGGCCGATCACGACCCGGTTGTCGCGACGCCAGGTGAAGAAATCGGTCTCCATATCGGCATCCGGCCAATAATCGGCGGCGCGATAGGTGAAGTGGTGCAGCGTGGCGCGCCATGTCGGATGGTTGGTGGCATTGATGCGCACCGCGGCGGCGATGTTGACGAACTTGCCGATCGTCGCGCACCAGACCGCACCATCCTGCATGATATAGGAGTAGTCGCCGATTTCGACTTCATCGATGCGGCAGCGGTCGGAGACTTCGGTATAGCGGCCGAGCGTCGAATTGTTGACGCTGGCCGAAGGGCTGATGAAGGGCGTTTCGCCCAGTTTGCGGTTCATGCGGCTGCCTTCCGGGGCGAGAATTGCGAGACGTCGAGAATGCGGCTGCCGACGGCCTCGCGCACCTCTTCGTCATGGAAGATGCCGAGAAGGGCGACGCCTGCCCGCTTCTTTTCTTCGATCATGTCGACGACGACGGCCCGGTTCCTGGCATCGAGCGATGCCGTGGGTTCGTCGAGCAGCAGGATGGCATGGTCGGTGATGAAGCCGCGGGCGATGTTGACGCGCTGCTGTTCGCCGCCCGAGAAGGTGGCTGGCGGCAACTGCCAGAGTTCCTGCGGCAGGTTCAACTGGGCCAGCAATTTGGCTGCGCGGTCGCGAGCATCCGCCAAGGACACGCCACGGGCAAACAGCGGCTCGGCAACGACATCGAGGGCGGCGACGCGCGGCACGGTGCGCAGGAACTGGCTGACGTAGCCCATCGTCTGGCGACGGACGTCGAGCACCGTGCGCGGGTCGGCGGTCGCGAGATCGACGATCCTGCCCTTGTGGGAAACGAGGATCTGACCGCTGTCGACGGCGTAATTGCCGTAGATCATCTTGAGCAGTGAGCTCTTGCCGATGCCCGACGGGCCGCCGAGTACGACGCATTCGCCCGAGGCGACGGAGAAGGAGACGTCGGCGACGACGGGCAGGCGAATGCCGTCGCGCAGATGCATGGTGAAGCTTTTGAAGACTTCGGAAACGACGAGTGGGGTTGCCATGTTTTTTCCTCAGACCTGCAGGATCGAAGAGACCAGCAGTTGCGTATAGGGTTCGCGCGGATCGTCGAGTACGCGATCGGTCAGGCCGTGCTCGATGACGTATCCGTCCTTCATCACCATCATGCGATGCGACAGGAGCCGGGCGACGGCGAGGTCGTGCGTGACGATAATGGCCGACAGGCCGAGATCGTTGACGAGGCCACGAACGAGGTCGAGCAGGCGCGCCTGCACGGAGACGTCGAGACCGCCGGTCGGTTCGTCCATGAAGACGAGGCGGGGGCCGGTCACCAGGTTGCGGGCGATCTGCAGGCGCTGGCGCATGCCGCCGGAGAAGGCGCGCGGCTGGTCGTCGATGCGGTCGGCATCGATCTCGACGCGCTCCAGCCAATCGATGGCCGTGTTGCGGATGTTGCCGTAGTGGCGGTTGCCGATCGCCATCAGCCGCTCGCCGACATTGGCGCCGGCCGAAACCGTCATGCGCAGGCCGTCGGCCGGGTTCTGATGCACGAAGCCCCAGTCGGTGCGCATCAGGAAGCGGCGTTCCGCCTCGTTCATGCGGAACAGGTCGCGATAGGTCTCGTCGCGCATATGGTATTCGACGCTGCCCGTCGTCGGCAGCAGCCGTGTCGAGATGCAGTTGAGGAGCGTCGTCTTGCCGGAACCGGATTCGCCGACGATGGCGAGGACCTCGCCGGGCCAGAGCTCGAAGGACACGTCGCGGCAGCCGATGCGACTACCGTAGAATTTCGAGATGTCCTTGACCTTCAGAAGGGGTGAGTCACTCATTCGGCAGCCTCCTTGCCACCACGCAGTCCATCGGATGCGAGCCCATTTGACGCCAGCATGTGGCCGGCATGGCCATGGGCACGGCGGTCTTCGCAGAAATCAGTGTCGGAGCAGACGAACATGCGGCCGCCCTTGTCGTCGAGGATCACCTCGTCGAGATAGACCTGCTCGGCGCCGCAAAGCGCGCAGGGTTTGTCGAAGCGCTGCACTTCGAAGGGATGGTCCTCGAAATCGAGGCTGACGACTTCGGTGTAAGGCGGCACGGCATAGATGCGCTTTTCACGGCCGGCGCCGAACAGCTGCAGCGCGTCCGAAAGGTGCATTTTCGGATTGTCGAACTTCGGCGTCGGCGAGGGGTCCATCACGTAACGGCCGGCGACCTTCACCGGATAGGCATAGGTCGTGGCAATGCGGCCGTTGCGGGCGATATCCTCGTAGAGCTTCACATGCATGAGGCCATATTCCTCGAGCGCATGCATCTTGCGCGTCTCCGTCTCGCGCGGTTCCAGGAAGCGTAGGGGTTCCGGGATCGGCACCTGGTAGACGAGCACTTGATTGGGGCCAAGCTTGGTTTCCGGAATGCGGTGGCGCGTCTGGATGATCGTCGCCTCTTCCGTGCGGGTGGTGACGGCGACATTGGCGACCTTCTGGAAGAAGGCGCGGATCGAGACGGCATTGGTGGTGTCGTCGGCGCCCTGGTCGATGACCTTCAGCACGTCCTGCGGGCCGATAATCGCGGCCGTCAGCTGCACGCCGCCGGTGCCCCAGCCGTAAGGCATGGGCATTTCGCGGGAGGCGAAAGGCACCTGATAGCCGGGAATGGAGATCGCCTTCAGAATGGCGCGGCGGATCATCCGCTTGGTCTGCTCGTCGAGATAGGCGAAGTTGTAGGTGGCGAGTTCGGTCATTCGGCTGCCTCCGTCATGGGGTCCATGCCGCGCTCGCGAGCGGCCTCGAAATCGCGGCGCATGCGCCGCACCAGGTCGAGTTCGGCCTGGAAGTCGACATAGTGCGGCAGCTTCAGATGTTCGACGAAGCCGGTCGCCTGCACGTTGTCGGAGTGGGAGATGACGAATTCCTCGTCCTGGGCCGGCGCGACAATGTCTTCGCCGAGTTCCTCGGCGCGCAGCGCGCGGTCGACCAGCGACATGGCCATGGCCTTGCGCTCGCTCTGGCCGAAGACCAGTCCGTAGCCGCGGGTAAACTGCGGCGGCGCCTTGGCCGAGCCCATGAACTGGTTGACCATCTGGCACTCGGTCACCTGGATGCGACCGAGCGAGACGGCGAAGCCGAGTTCCGGCACGTCGAATTCCACCTCCACTTCGCCGATACGGATTTCGCCGGTGAAGGGGTGGGTGCGGCCGTAGCCGCGCTGGGTCGAATAGCCAAGTGCGAGGAGGAAGCCTTCGTCGCCACGGGCGAGCGCCTGCAGACGCAGATCGCGGGTCATCGGAAATTCCAGCGGTTCGCGCGTCAGGTCGCCGATCTCATGATCGACGGGCAGCGTGCCGTCGCCCTCGATCAGGCCTTCCTGACCGAGGATTTCCGAAACGCGCATGATGCGGCCGTCCTCGGCGGGACGCTGCATCGGCTCGTCGACGGCCTCGTCGGTGAGCAGGCTCGGGTCGAGCAGACGATGCGTGTAGTCGAAGGTCGGGCCGAGAAGCTGGCCGCCCGGCAGATCCTTGTAGGTTGCGGAGATGCGGCGCTCGATCTTCATCGCCGATGTGTCAAGCGGCTGCGAATAGCCGAAGCGCGGCAGCGTCGTGCGGTAGGCTCTGAGGAGGAAGATCGCTTCGATCATGTCGCCGCGCGCCTGGCGAACGGCAAGGGCCGCCAGGGTGCGATCATAGAGCGAGGCTTCGGCCATGACGCGGTCGACGGCCAGCGCGAGCTGCGCCACGATCTGGTCGATGCCAACAGCCGGCAGCGCGCGGTCGCCGCGACGACGGTCGGCAAGCAGCCGGTGAGCATTGGCGATGGCGGCTTCGCCACCTTTTACAGCAACATACATATGTCACATCTCCGTCGCGATGATCTTGGTGGTGCGCGGCAGGCAGAGGAACTGCCGGCCGGCCGTCAGGATGAGATCGACGCCGCGCGGAAAGAGGGCGCGATTGTCGTTCCAGATGCGCAAGAGCGCATCCGGCAGGCCGATCGGGGCGATCATGGTCACATCCTTGATGCCGGGGCCGGAGAGCGCCAGTTCCTTGCCGCCTTCCAGACTTTCGATTTCCAGAATGATCGTCGTCGACCGGTCCGGATATTCCTGCGTGCCGACGCCGAACTGGCTGAAGGAGGAAAGCGCCATACCGGCTTCGACAAAGGCGAAATGCGCTTCCAGTCGTTCGGAAATGACGGGAGCGCCGGTATGGAAGGCCAGCCATTCCGGCAGGCTCGATCTGGCCAGGCCGTTGGAGAGCCAGACCGGCGTGTCATGGTCGCAAAGGGTGAGGCCGATGGCGCCTGCGGCGATGCCGAGCGGTTCCGGCGGCGCGATGTCGATGGAAACGGTCTGCTTGATGCCCGGCTGTGCCATGGCGTCCATCGTCATCTTGAAGACGCTCTGCGCGTCGAAAACCGGATCGGTGAAACCGCCGGTCAGGGCCTCGTTGCCGAAGGTCGGGGTGCTGGAAAGGCTCATCAGTCTTCTCCGCGAACCATGGTGAAGAAATCGACGCGGGTCGCAGCGGTCTCTTCGGCGCGCTTGCGATCATAGTCTGCGATGCGTTGGGTGACCGGCTGCAGAACAGCCTTTTCGACGAAATCCCTTGTGGCGGGTTGCTGCCAGAGGGCGTCGAAGATCGCCGAAAGACGGGCCTTTTCCCGATCGGTGCCAAGCGCGTGTGCGTGGCCGATGGTGTTCGACGCCAGCCGGATGGTAGCGCGCGTCACCGTGACTTCACCGAGGTTGAAGGGGGAGCCGCCGCCGCCGATGCGGCCACGCACCATGACGAGCCCGGTTTCCGGTCCTCGCACCGGCTGCACCACCGGTTTGCTCGGCAATGCTTCCCATGCCGCCTCTAGCTCGTCGCGTTCTGTCTGCGCCAGAAGATCGGCGACGCGCTTGCGCTCCCGACGCTCCTGTGCGGCCGCTTCCTGCCTTTGTGCTGAATTCATCGCGTCTTTCCTCAAATGTCTATTGATATAGACAACCATACAAGATAGTCTTATATCTATTAGTGAGTCGTGACAAGCGTGTGACAGGGCGGGTGGGCGTAATGGCAGGGCAGAAGATACAGAGACAGACGGGCGTGGCGCTCTGGCGGCAGATCGCCGACCGGATTCGCACCTCGATCAACCACGGGGATTTCGACGAAACCGGCATGGTGCCGCCGGAAACGGCGCTGGCGCTGCAGTTCGGGGTCAACCGGCACACGATCAGAAGCGCGCTTGCGGCGCTGGCGCAGGAAGGCATCGTTCGTGCCGTGCAGGGACGCGGCACCTTGATCGAGCGCAAGGAGCGGTTGAGCTTTCCGATTTCGAGGCGTACGCGATTTTCGCAAGGGATCGGCGATCAGGTGCGCGAGACGCGCAGCATATTGCTTGCATCAGGCGAGGAGGCGGCCAGCAGCGAATTGGCCAGGCAGCTCAAGATCAAGACCGGCGCGCCGCTGGTCAGGCTTGAAACGCTCGGCCACGCGGATCAGCGCCCGGTATCGCGCGCCACGAGCTGGTTTCCGGCCGAGCGTTTCGGCGATATCGCCGAGATCTATCGGGCAATGGGGTCGATCACGAAGGCGTTCAAGGAACTTGGCGTGCCGGATTATGTCCGCGTCGTCACCGAGATCACCGCGACGCATGCCGACGAAGGCGATCTCACCGACCTGCAGCTATCCCCGGGTGCCATCGTTCTGGTCGCCCAGGCGCTGAACGCCGATCTCGACAATGTCCCGGTGCAATATTCGATTTCGCGCTTCGCCGCCGACAGGGTGCGCTTCACCGTCGAGAATTGATGTCTCAAAGCCATCTTTAGAGAGATAGTCCCCTCTCCCCGCAAGCAGGGAGAGGGCTAGGGGCTTTGCAGCCCCCAAATGCTTGGCACTCAATGCGCGCCGGACATGTCGCCGAGGACTTCCTTCGAGGTGACCGTGGAATCAGCCTTGAGCTTGTAGACCATCGGCACGCCGGTTGCGAGGTTGAGCTCGAGGATCTGGGCCTTGCTCAGGCGATCGAGAACCATGACGAGCGAGCGCAGCGAATTGCCGTGAGCGGCGACCAGCACATTCTGGCCGGCGAGAACGCGCGGCAGGATTTCCGTCAGGTAATAGGGCCAGACGCGGGCGCCGGTGTCGCGCAGGCTTTCGCCGCCGGGCGGCGGAACGTCGTAGGAGCGGCGCCAGATATGAACCTGCTCTTCGCCCCACTTGGCGCGGGCGTCGTCCTTGTTGAGGCCGGAGAGATCGCCATAGTCGCGCTCGTTCAGCGCCTGATCCTTGATAGTTTCGAGGCCTTGCTGACCGATTTCATCAAGGATGATGTCAAGCGTGTGCTGGGCGCGCGTCAGCGCCGAGGTGAAGGCGATGTCGTACTTGATGCCATAATCGGCCAGAGCCTTACCGCCGGTCTTGGCCTCTTCGATGCCAAGCTCGGTCAGGTCGGGGTCCTTCCAGCCGGTAAAGAGATTCTTCAAATTCCAGTCGCTCTGCCCGTGGCGAACGAGAACGAGAGTACCGCTCATAAAATTTCTCCTTGATAGGATCAGGTCAACGTGTGGAGAGCCCGAGAACATCGAGCATAGAATAAAAGCCGGGTTTCTTGTCGCGCGCCCAGAGCGCTGCCTGCAGCGCGCCGCGCGCAAACAGCGAGCGGTCGCCGGCATTGTGCGATAGCGTCAGCCGCTCGCTGTCGCTGGCGAAAATGACCGAGTGATCGCCGACCACGCCGCCGCCGCGCAGGGTCGCAAAGCCGATCGTGCCCGCAGGGCGTGGGCCGGTATGGCCGTCACGCACGCGCACGGAGTTGTCGTTGAGGTCGATGCCTCTGCCCTTCGCCGCCGCCTGACCAAGCAGGAGCGCCGTGCCCGAGGGCGCATCGACCTTATGGCGGTGATGCATTTCCAGCACTTCGATGTCCCAGTCGTTCGAAGGCAGCGCGCGCGCCGCCTGTTCGACAAGTACGCTCAGGAGGTTGATGCCGAGGCCCATATTGCCCGATTTGACGATGCGGGCATGGCGAGCGGCGGCCTTGAACTTGGCTTCATCCTCATCCGAGCAGCCGGTCGTGCCGATGATGTGGACGATGCGCGCCTGCGCCGCGAGGCCGGCAAACGTGACGCTGGTTTCCGGTTTGGTGAAATCGATGACGCCTTCGGCATGGAGGAAAGCGGCAAGGGGATCGTCAGTAAAGGGAACGCCGATCGGCCCCAGTCCGGCGATCTCGCCGGCATCCTTGCCGACAAAGGCGGAGCCGGGACGCGCGACGGCTGCATGCAGGGTTACGCCGTCGGTTGCGTGGATGAGGCGGATGAGAGCCTGTCCCATGCGGCCCGCCGCGCCAACCACCACCAGCTTCATCGCATCGTCGCTCATGTCGTCTCTATCGTCTATTTGCGGGAACTGCTTGATATGGCCGGTAGCTGCAGGTTGTTGAGCCGAGCGTAGAGGCCATTGTCGGCCGTCGCAAGCGTCTCGTGGTTGCCCTCTTCGACAACCCGGCCGTTCTGCATGACCACGATCTTTTCGGCGCGGACAACCGTCGACAGGCGGTGCGCGATGACGACGACCGTGCGGCCGCTCATCGCCTCTTCCAGCGCCTTCTGCACGGCCGCTTCGGATTCCGTATCGAGCGCCGAGGTCGCTTCGTCCAGAAGCAGGATCGGCGCATTGCGCACCAGAGCGCGGGCAATCGACAGGCGCTGCCGCTGGCCGCCGGAAAGCGTCACGCCGTTTTCGCCGACGGGCGTGTCGTAGCCCATCGGCTGAGCGACAATGAAATCATGCGCATAGGCAAGCCGCGCGGCTTCCTCGATCTCCGCATCGGTCGCTTCCGGGCGGCCGTAACGGATGTTGTCGCGGATCGTGCCTTCGAAAAGATAGGGCTGCTGCGAGACGTAGGCGAGCTGAAGGCGCAGCGACTGCTTCGTCACGTGGGCGATGTCCTGCCCGTCGATGAAGATGCTGCCGGCCTTCGGATCGTAGAAGCGCGGGATGAGATTGATGACCGTGGACTTGCCGGCGCCGGAAGGGCCGACAAGCGCCGTCGTCTGACCGCCTTCAGCGGTGAAGTTGACGCCGGAGAGGACGGCTTCGTCGCCATAGGCGAAGTGAACATCGCGGAACTCGATGCGAGCCTCAGTCACCTTGAGCGGCTTGGCATCCGGCAGGTCGCGCTGGCGCGGCTCCATGTCGAGCAGCTCGTAGATCATCCGCGCATTGACGACCGCACGCTCCAGCTGCACCTGCAGCTTGGCGAGGCGCCGCGCCGGATCGTAGGCGAGGAGCAACGAGGTCGCGAAGGAGAAGAATACCCCCGGCGAGACATTGTCGTAGATCGAGCGATAGGCGGCATAGGCAAAGAGGCTGGCGATCGCGAAGCCGGCGACGGTTTCGATGAGGGGGCCGTTGCGCTCCGAAAGGCGGGCGATGCGGTTCTGGCGGTGCTCGGCCGCAGTGATCAACTTGTTGATCTTGCGCTCGAGCTCCTCCTCCATGGTGAAGGCCTTGACGATGGAAACGCCCTGAATGGTCTCCTGCATCGCGCCCAGCACATGGCTGTTCAGGACGACGGCATCGCGCGTGGCGGAACGCAGCCGCTTGGAAATGTAGCGCAGCGCAAAGAAGAGCGGCGGCGCGATGATGACGAATGCGATGCTGAGCACCGGGTCCTGGAAGACCATGACGCAGAGCAGGGCGATAAAGGTCAGAAGGTCGCGTGCTGTCGAGGTAATCGTCAGGTTCATGACATCGCGGATGCCGGAGACATTCTGGCTGATCCGGGCGGCGAGCTGCGCGGAGCGGGCCTCGTTGAAGAAGCCGACCGACAGTGTCATCAGATGCGAATAGAGCCGGCGCTGGTAGCGGGCGATGATGTTGTTGCCGATCTTCGACAGGATGACCGACTGGAAATATCCAGCAAAGCCGCGCACCACGAAAACGAGGAAGATGCTGAAGCAGATTTTCCAGGCATCGACGATATCGCGCGCGATGAAGGCGCTATCGATGACTGCTTTGACGATATAGCCGATGTAGGCAGTCGAAAGCGCAACGAGGATCAGGCAGGTAATAGCGACGGCATAGCCGCGGATGTGGTCGCGGCCGTTCTCGGCGATAATACGCTTCAGCATGCCGGTAATGGCTTCGCTGTCGACGCTTTTGCTTTTCGGGTCAGGCAATTTCAATAATCGGCTTCCTGTCTTGAACCAAGCGAGCCGCATATGGCACGTGCTTGCGCGGCTCTATTAAAGAGTTAGCACGGCTTTGGCTAGACATGGCTTGCCGCGCTGGTTAAGGCCGATCACGGAGCCGGCCTCACTATAGAGGAAGGCGCTTCCTTCAAAAAGGGATAGCGCACCGGCTATTTCGGCGCGCCATCGGTGGTTTGCGAGGCGGTCAACGCCGCCAGCGGCGGCCCTCGGTCGCAAGGCCGAAGCTGGTCGGTTTGCGGGCATAGGTCGCAAGTCCGGAAAGAGCCGCCAGTGGATTGACGACCACATGGGTCGGGATCGTCTTCATCATTTCCGTGTGCGGCGCCTTGTCCTCGAAAGCCGCGCGGAATTCCGGCTTCTGCAGCGCCGGCAGGATCTTTTGCGGGATGCCGCCCGAGAGATAGACGCCGCCGCGCGCCATGAAGATCATGGCGATGTCGCCTGCGACGCGGCCGAGATAGGTGACGAACAGCGTCAGCGTCTCCTCCGCCTGCTTGTTGGTGCCGGCCAGCGCGTGATTGGTGATATCGGCCGGTTCCTTCAGGCTCGGCTCGAGGCCATCGGCGGCGCAGATGGCGTGATAGATGTTCTGAAGGCCGCGGCCGCAGATCACCTGCTCGGCGGAGATGCGGCCCTCGATCGGCTCCAAATGCGGCCAGATCTGCAGGTCGCGTTCCGTGCGCGGTCCGATATCTATATGGCCGCCTTCGCCCGGCACGGGCACCCATTGATGCTGCGTATGGACGAGGCCTGCGACGCCAAGGCCCGTGCCCGGTCCGAGCACGGCGCGCGAGGCGGTCACGTTGCCGGATGTCGAGCCGATGGTCTCGCGATGCTCGTCGGAAACCTCGGCGATCGCCAGCGCCTGCGCCTCGAAATCGTTGATGACGAGCACGTCCTCGATGCCGAGATTGGCGATCATCGTCTTCGGGCGGATCACCCAGTCGCAGTTGGTCAGCGGGATCTCGTCGCCTTGTACAGGACCTGCCATCGCAAGGATTGCGGCGCGCGGCTGCACCTTGCTCTTCTCCAGGGTCTGCTTGATCGCGTCGTCGATGGTGGCGAAATTCGCCGTCTGGACGACCGGAAAATGCTCCTGTTCGGAGTCAGCATCGGCAAGAATGGAGAAACGCGCATTGGTGCCGCCGATATCGCCGATCAGAATGGGGAAAGGCAGGGGGGCATCGCTGTGATTGAGCTCGGGCATGGCCAGGTCCGTGGTCTGCCGCCGGCAAGGCGGATTAATGGTTCAGTGTTTTGATCAGCCGCTCGGCGGTGGATTCGTTGAGCGCCATCGGAATGTCGTAGAGAACGGCAAGCCGCGTCAATGCCTTCACGTCGACATCGTGCGGCAAGGGCGTGAGGGGATCGATGAAGAAGATCAGCATGTCGATCTCGCCGGTGGCGATGAGCGCGCCGATCTGCTGGTCGCCGCCGAGCGGGCCGCTTTTCATGCGCGTGACCTTGAGATCGGGAGCGACATCAAGCACGCGGCCGCCCGTCGTGCCTGTGGCAACGATATGCCAGCCGGTCAGAGCCGCCGCGTTGCGCCGCGCAAATTCCGCCATCGCGTCCTTTTTCTGATCGTGCGCGATCAGCGCGATGCATTTGCTGCCGGCCATGAAATCCTTGCTCCACCCGATGCTTTCAATCGATTTATCCGCCTTCTATACCAAGGGGGCGCGATTTGAAAGACTAACCCGGCAATGAAGGCTGATGCCTCACTGCTGCGGGATTTGACCGGGCGGCGTGTTGCCGGAAAGCGGAGCATTGTCCGGTTCGGCTGAACCGCTGGCGTCCTTGGTGGCTTGGGCGGCGGCACGCGCGGAAGCGGCCGGGGGAGCGGCCAAAACGGCCTGACAGGCTTTGGGCAAATCGGCAACCATGACCTCGCGCGGCTTGACCGGCGGCTTGGTGCTGGGCTTCGGCTTCGTCCAGGGTTCGGGAGTGAACCACCAGGCCAGCGTCTTGTCGCAGCCATCGCCGGCGGCGACCGGCGCCTGACCCGTGCAGCCTGCCGAACCGGGCGGGCAGCGCAGGCGAATGTGGAAATGCGAGTCGTGCCCGTATTCCGGGCGCAGCTTGCCGAGATTGCTGCGGTCGCCCGTCCATGTCTCGCACATCTTCTTCTTGATCGCCGGATTGACGAAAATGCGCTCGACCTCCGGATAGCTCGCTGCACGCATCAGCAGGCGGGCATGCGCCGGCGTCCAGACCTTGTCGTTGATCGTCAGAAACTTGTCCTTGGCGAGCATGGTGATGAAGGGCAGGGCTTCGCGCTCCTCGACCGTCATCTTGCGCCGTGGCATCGGCGTCAGCCAGATGTCGGCATCGAGGCCGATCTGATGCGAGGCATGGCCGTTGACCATCGGGCCGCCGCGCGGCTGCGAGATGTCGCCGACGAGCAGGCCCGGCCAGCCGTCATTTTTCGCCGCATCGCGCGACAGGCGCTCCAAGAGGCCGATCGTCTCCGGTCGGCCCCAGCGGCGATTGCGCGACAGGCGCATGGCCTGCCAGGTCGGGCCGTCAGCCGGAAGCGCGACCGCGCCGGCAAGGCAGCCCTTGGCATAGAAGCCGATCGATTGCGGCGGTCCCTGCGACGGCAGCGTCACGGCGCCGAAAACTGCCTTGGCGCTTCCCGGCGAAGGTGTGGTGTGCTGCGCCAGCACATCGCCGGCGAGAAGACCCGTTCCGATCATTGTCGCGAGGGAAAATTTGCCGATCGTTCGAAAGGCGCGAGCCAGAAGTGAAACCATGCATATCCTTGAAAGGCGGTCGGCATCAGCCGGGGTGATTTGCGGCGAGACTATCCCGAAAAGGGATGGAAGTTAATCCGCGGCAATCACAGGTGGCCGACGCCGCCCCTTCTCTTTGGTATGAACGGCGCTGCTCGCGGATCAGTTGGCCAGGATTTCCGCTGTCTTGCGGATGCGCGACAGCCGCGGCAGTACCTTCGTGCAGGCAAAATCCTGCATCTCCTGTGAGAAGGTTGCTGTCGCATCTTCGGCGACGATGACGGCATAATTTGCCGCGTAGCCGTCGCGCACGGTCGATTCCACGCCGAAATTGGTGGCGACGCCGGTCAGGATCAGCGTCTTGATGCCGCGGCGGCGAAGCTGCAGATCGAGTTCCGTGCCGTAGAAGGCGCTCCATTGGCGCTTGATGATGGCGACATCAGGTGTCAGCGCCGCCATCTCTGGGGGAGCTTCGAGCGCGGCCGCCGGCAAACCTCCTGGGGGAAGCGTGAAGCTTTCGTCGGTCGGCTGATTGACAGCATCGGCATAGTCTGCGGAAAATCCGACCGTCACGAAAACGGTCGTTCCGCCATCGGCTTTCAGCTTGTTTGCGATGGCGACCGTATTGGCGATGACCTGCTGGGCGGAGTAGGGCGCGAGCTGGCGACCAAGGACGAGGCCTTGCAGATCGATGGAAACGAGAGCGGTGGTCTTGGGATCGTAAAGTGGCATCTGGGGGCTCCAAAGGAAACATGAGGGCGTCCTCACAATGGAAAATATGAGGATGGACTCACAAAAATCAAGTGAAGAATTGAAGACGCGCACGCCGAAGCGGCAGCGCGGCCATGAGCGCGTCGTCATCCTGCTGGATGCTGCGGCAAAGGTCTTCGCGCGCAAGGGCTATGACGCCGCGACCATGACGGAGATTGCCGCCGAGGCAAATTCCTCCATCGGTTCGCTCTATCAGTTCTTCCCGACCAAGCCCCTGCTGGCGGAGGCATTGCATATCGAACGCTTGGAACGGCTGAAGGCGGGACTTCATCGTATGGCGGAACAAAGCGCGGGCCTTTCCGCAGCCGAAAGCGGCGAGGCGATCTTCGATGCCCTTGGCGCCTTCATAGAGGAGTATCCGGAATTTGCGGTGCTGGCCGGGCGCCGCGATATTCCCAAGGAGCGCAAGGCACGCTCGCGTGCGGAATTGAAGGAGCTGATCGCCGCCGTCTTGCGGCGCGCGCAACCTTCGATCTCGGATGATATCTCGCTGATGTCGGGCATTGTGCTCGAACTGCTGCGTATCGTCGTCGCCGTCGCCAACGAGCCCGATGCCGCCGAGGACCGGCGCGTTGCCGGCGAATTGCGGCTGATGCTGCGCAAGCGTCTTGAGGAGGCCGGTGCAATAGGCTGATCTCGAAGACGCCCTTTCGCCTCGTTGCGAAGAGATGAGTTGTGGCGTCCTGTTTTTTGCCCTCATTTGCCTTATGCTGATTCTCGAAAAATCACAGGAGAGCATGAATGGCATTGTCGCGGTTGAAAGCAGGCTTGGTCGTTTCCCTTTTTTGCCTGCTGGCAATGCCCTTATCCTCGCAAGCCCAAGAGCCGCAATTCCGCATCGGCACGGCCATTCTCGGCGATCTCAAATACCAGCCGGGCTTCAAGCATTTCGATTATGTCAATCCCAACGCGCCGAAGGGTGGCGAGGTCAAGCTGTCGAGCAACGGCACCTTCGACACGCTCAACCCTTTATTGTACAAGGGCAATCCTGTCGCGGGCATAAGCGCGCTGGGTGCGGGCTTGGTCTTCGATAGCCTGCTTAAGTCGGCTGACGACGAAATCTCCTCTTCCTATGGATTGCTGGCCGAAGGCGTTTCCTATCCGGATGATATTTCGAGCGCTACTTTCCGCTTGCGGCCCGAGGCCAAATGGGCCGACGGGCAGCCTGTCACACCCGAGGATGTCGTCTTCAGTTTCGACAAGGCGAAGGAACTCAATCCGCTCTTTACCAGCTATTATAGCCATGTGGCGCGCGCCGAGAAAACCGGCGATCGGGACGTGACTTTTTATTTCGACGAGAAGAATAATCGCGAGCTGCCGACGATTCTCGGCCAGTTCCCGATCGTGCCGAAGCATTGGTGGGAAGGCACGGGACCGGATGGCAAGCCGCGCGACATCTCGCGCACTACGCTGGAGCCTGTCATGGGCTCCGGGCCTTACAAGATCGTCTCGGTCTCGCCCGGTTCCACCATTCGCTATGAATTGCGCGACGACTATTGGGGCAAGGACCTGCCCGTCAATGTCGGCAAGAACAATTTCAAGACGATCTCCTACACCTACTTCGCCGACAATGATGTGGAGTTCGAAGCTTTTCGCGGCGGCACCATCGACTTTTGGCAGGACAATGTCGCCAGCCGCTGGGTCACGGGTTATGATTTTCCCGCCGCTAAGGATGGCCGCATCAAGCGCGAAGAAGTGCCCAATCCGCTGCGCGCGGCCGGCGTGATGCAGGCGTTGGTGCCCAACATGCGGCGCGATCAATTCAAGGATGAGCGCGTTCGCGAGGCGCTGAACTATGCCTTCGATTTCGAGGAACTCAATCGAACCATCGCATTCAACCAGTATAGCCGAATCAACAGCTTCTTCTTCGGCACCCAGCTTGCTTCTTCCGGTCTGCCCCAGGGAGATGAGCTGAACATCCTCAATGAGATCAAGGACAAGGTTCCAGCCGATGTCTTCACGACACCCTACACCAATCCTGTGGGCGGCGAGCCTCAGAAGGCGCGCGACAACCTCCGCAAGGCGCTCGATCTCTTCAAGCAGGCCGGCTATGTTCTGAAGGGCAACCAGATGGTGAATGCCCAGACGGGCAAGCCCTTTTCCATCGAGATTCTGCTCGGCAGCCCCTTCGTGGAGAAGTGGGTGCTGCCCTACGCGCAGAATCTGAAGAAGATCGGCATCAACGCCAGCGTGCGCACGGTCGATTCCTCGCAATATATCAATCGCGTCCGCAGCTTCGATTATGACATGATCTGGACCGTCTGGGCTCAATCATTGAACCCCGGTAACGAGCAGATCGACTTCTGGGGCACCGCCTCCGTCAATCGTCAGGGCTCACGCAACTATGCCGGCATTTCCGATCCCGGCATCGACGCTCTCATCAACAAGGTGATCTTCGCCAAGGATGTTGCCGAGAAGGACGCGATCGCAAGGGCGCTCGATCGCGTCCTCCTCGCGCACCACTACGTGGTTCCGCTCTTTTACACCACGAGCTTCCACATAGCCTATTGGGACAAGTTCGAGCATCTGCCAGAACTGCCCTATTATTCCATCGGCTTCCCCGATGTCTGGTGGTCGAAAAGTGCGGGAAAGTGAGCCTCTCTTGCAATGGGAGGCCGGCTGCCTCCAAATGCTTCAAGGCTGATTCGGATAGTTTCACGCTGACAGTGACTGCGCCGGCCTACCTCCGGCGGAAGGGAATATGATTTGATAGACGGACGGATTGAGGCGAGGCGGACTATACCCCTCTTCGGGGGAGCGGCGGACTGATGGGCGCCTATATTCTGCGACGCCTCCTGCTTATGATCCCGACCATTGTCGGCATCATGGCGATCTCCTTCACCATCGTGCAGTTCGCGCCGGGCGGCCCGGTCGAGCAGGTCATCGCGCAGCTGACCGGGCAGGGCGACAACGCCACCGGACGCCTGTCCGGCGGCACCGACATGCTGGCCCAGCAATCCTATGACGACAGCAGCTCGAAATATCGCGGCGCGCAGGGGCTCGATCCCGAGCTGATCGCCAAGCTCGACAAGCAGTTCGGCTTCGACAAGCCGCCGCTCGAGCGCTTCGGCCAGATGATGTGGAACTATATCCGCTTCGATTTCGGCGAGAGTTTCTTCCGCAATACCACCGTCATCGATCTGATCGCCCAGAAGCTGCCGGTATCGATCTCGCTCGGCATCTGGATTTTGATCTTTTCCTACGCCATTTCCATCCCGCTCGGCATCCGCAAGGCGGTCAAGGACGGATCGACCTTCGATGTCTGGACATCGGGCATCATCATCATTGGCTATGCCGTCCCGAGCTTCCTCTTCGGCATCATGCTGATCGTGCTCTTTGCCGGCGGCTCCTTCTTCGACTGGTTCCCGCTGCGCGGCCTCGTCTCGGATAATTTCGCCGACCTGAACTGGTGGCAGAAGATCCTCGATTACCTCTGGCATCTGGTGCTGCCGCTGATTTCGCTGTCGCTGGCAGCCTTCGCCACCACGACGCTGCTCACCAAGAATTCCTTCATCGAAGAGATCAAGAAGCAATATGTCATCACCGCCCGCGCCAAGGGTCTTTCCGAACGGCGCGTGCTCTATGGACATGTCTTCCGCAACGCCATGCTCATCGTCATCGCCGGCTTTCCCGGCGCCTTCATCTCCGCATTCTTCACCGGCTCGCTGTTGATCGAGAATATCTTCTCGCTCGATGGCCTGGGCCGCTTGAGCTATCTCTCGGTGGTCCAGCGCGACTACCCCGTGGTGTTCGCGACGCTGTTCATCTTCTCGCTGCTCGGCCTCGTGGTCAGCCTCGTCTCCGACCTGATCTACACCTGGATCGATCCGCGCATCGACTTCGAGCGGAGGGACGTGTGATGGATGCAGCCAATCAACAGACACTCCCGACGACGGTGAAGCCGCCACGCAAGGGCCTATTCTCGCCGACCAATGTGCGCCGCTGGGAGAATTTCAAGGCGAATCGCCGCGGCTACTGGTCGCTCTGGATCTTCCTGGTCCTGTTCATCCTCACGCTCGGCGCCGAATTCATCGTCAACGACCGGCCGATCCTCGTCTCCTACAAGGGCGAGATCCTGACGCCGGTCTTCGTCGATTATCCGGAAGAGAAATTCGGCGGCTTCCTGGCGCAGACCGATTATCGCGCCCAGGATATCCAAGACGAAATCAACGCCCATGGCTGGATGATCTGGCCGCCGATCCACTATTCCTATCAGACGGCCAATTCCAACCTTCCTCAAGGAAAGTCGGCGCCGACCCCGCCATTCTGGATGATGAGCAAGGAGCAGCGCTGCTCGGGCTATGCGGGTGGCGTTGCCGACCCGAACTGCAACTGGAGCAATTTCAATTGGCTCGGCACCGACGATCAGGCGCGCGATGTGCTGGCTCGCTTGATCTATGGCTTCCGCATATCGGTGCTGTTCGGCCTGGTACTCACCATCTGCTCGGCCGTTGTCGGCGTTTGCGCCGGCGCGGTGCAGGGCTATTTCGGCGGATGGACCGATCTTTTGATGCAGCGTTTCATCGAAATCTGGTCGTCCATGCCGGTGCTCTATATCCTGCTGATCATCGCTTCGGTGCTGCCGCCCGGCTTCTTCATCCTGCTCGGTATATTGCTCCTGTTTTCCTGGGTGGGTCTCGTCGGCGTCGTGCGCGCCGAGTTCCTGCGGGCGCGCAATTTCGAATATGTGCGTGCCGCCCGCGCGCTCGGCGTCAACAACCGCACCATCATGTATCGCCACCTGCTGCCGAACGCGATGGTTGCGACGCTGACCTTCGTTCCCTTCATCCTGTCGGGCTCGATCACCACCCTGACCTCGCTCGATTTCCTTGGCTTCGGCATGCCGCCTGGCTCGCCGTCGCTCGGCGAAATGATCGCCCAGGGCAAATCCAACCTGCAGGCTCCCTGGCTGGGGCTTTCGGCCTTCTTCACCATGTCGATCATGCTGTCGCTGCTGATTTTCATCGGCGAGGCCGTGCGCGACGCCTTCGATCCGAGGAAGACGTTCCGATGAGCGAAAACTCCACCCCGCTTCTGTCCGTCCGCAATCTGTCGGTCGCCTTCCATCAAGGCGGGCAGACCTCGATTGCCGTCGACGGCGTTTCCTTCGATATAAGAAAGGGTGAGGTCGTGGCACTGGTCGGCGAATCCGGCTCGGGCAAATCGGTCTCGGCCAATTCGATCCTGAAGCTCTTGCCTTATCCTGCGGCGAGCCACCCTTCCGGCGAGATCCTGTTCAAGGGCAAGGACCTCTTGAAGGCATCGGATAACGAGCTGCGCACTGTGCGCGGCAACGATATTACGATGATTTTCCAGGAGCCGATGACCTCGCTCAATCCGCTCCATTCGATCGAGAGGCAGATCACCGAGATCCTTGCCCTGCATCAGGGCATGGTGGGCGAGGCCGCCCGCAACCGAACGCTGGAACTCTTGAATCAGGTCGGCATCCGCGAGCCGGAGAAGCGCCTCAAGGCCTATCCGCATGAACTGTCTGGCGGCCAGCGCCAGCGCGTGATGATCGCCATGGCGCTTGCCAACCGTCCGGAGTTGCTGATCGCCGACGAGCCGACGACCGCGCTCGACGTCACAGTGCAGGCGCAGATCCTCGAACTGCTGCGCGATCTCAAGGGCACGCACGGCATGTCGATGCTGTTCATCACCCACGATCTTGGCATCGTCCGCAAGTTCGCCGACCGCGTCTGCGTCATGACCAAGGGCCGCATCGTCGAGACCGGCACGGTGGAGGACGTCTTCACAAGGCCGCAGCATGACTATACCCGCCATCTGCTGGCGGCGGAGCCGCGCGGCGAGCCGCCGGTGAGCGATGCGAACAAGCCCGTCGTCATGGAAGGCAGCGACATCCGCGTCTGGTTCCCGATCAAGGCCGGCTTCATGCGCAAGGTCGTCGATCACGTGAAGGCGGTCGACGGCATCGATCTGAAGCTGAGAGCCGGTCAGACGCTGGGCGTCGTCGGCGAATCCGGCTCGGGCAAGACGACGCTCGGCCTTGCGCTCGCACGCCTCATTTCCTCGCGGGGCCGCATCGCCTTCGTCGGCAAGGATATAGCCGGCTATTCGTTCCGCGAGATGCGGCCGCTGCGTAACCAGCTGCAGGTGGTCTTCCAGGACCCTTACGGGTCGCTCAGCCCGCGCATGTCGGTCGGCGAAATCATCGCCGAAGGGCTCAAGGTGCACGAGCGGTCGCTTTCGGCCGACGAGCGTGACAAGCGCGTCTGCTGGGCGCTGGAGGAGGTCGGTCTTGACCCGATCACCCGCTGGCGCTTCCCGCATGAATTCTCCGGCGGCCAGCGCCAGCGTGTGGCGATTGCCCGAGCCATGGTGCTGAAGCCGCGTTTCGTCATGCTGGACGAGCCGACCTCGGCGCTCGACATGAGCGTGCAGGCGCAGGTGGTGGATTTGCTGCGTGATCTTCAGAAGAAGCACGACCTTGCATATCTCTTCATCAGCCACGATCTGAAGGTGGTGAAGGCGCTCGCAAATGAGCTGATCGTCATGCGCTTCGGCAAGGTCGTCGAGCAAGGCGCTTCGGCTGATATCTTTCGCGCGCCGAAAGAGGATTATACCAAGGCGCTTCTCGCCGCCGCCTTCAACATCGAGGCGGTGCCGACCGCCGCCATCCAGCAATAGAGACATCGCCATGCCGGCCAAGAGCCCCGTTCTCGTCGACCTCAAGTTCAGCCCCGAGACCGTCGCCAAGGCGCTCGAAACCGCCTTTGCCGATCGCGGCAGCATCAATCTGGTCGACCCCGCCAACAAGGGCGCGGATCTGAGGCATGTCGATTATGCGCTGTTGTGGAAGCCGGATGCCGATCTTTTCGATCGGGCACCCAATCTCAAGGTGATCTTCTCGGGCGGCGCCGGCGTCGATTCCATGTTGTCGATCGCCGGCCTGCCCGATATTCCGATGGTCCGTTTCGTCGATCGCAGCTTGACGACGCGCATGAGCGAATGGGTCGTCATGCAGTGCCTGATGCATCTGCGCGACGTGCAGGGGCATTTCAGGAACCAGCGCCAGCATGTCTGGGTGCCGCAACATGGCCCGGAGGCGGCGGATGTTACCGTCGGCATCATGGGCCTCGGCGTTCTCGGCTGCGATGCCGCCGCCAAATTGAAGATCATGGGCTTCAACGTTATCGGCTGGTCCCGCAGCAGGAAGGAGATCGATGGTATCGAAACCTTTGACGCAGGTGGGTTCGATGAATTCCTGGCGCGCACCGATATTCTTGTCGGCCTGCTGCCGCTGACACAGGAGACGACGGGCATCTACAACGCCTCGCTGTTTTCAAAGCTCCGTCGTCACGGCGCTCTTGGAAAGCCGGTCTTCATCAATGCCGGCCGTGGCAAGAGCCAGGTACAGGCCGATATCGCCTCGGCTATTCGTACCGGCATTCTCGGCGGCGCTTCGCTCGATGTCTTTGCCGTCGAACCGCTTTCGGCCGACGATCCCCTTTGGACCCTAGAAAATGTCATCATCACGCCGCACGATTCCGCCGTGTCGGACGAAAAGTCGCTGATGCGCCACGTCGAGGAACAGATTGCCCGCTTCGAACGCGGCGAACCGCTGCAGCATCTGGTAGATCGCGGCCGGGGTTATTAAGTCTGTATCAGATGGCAGTGATCGAGGCCCTTCGTCTCGATTGTTGCAAGCAAAACGCAACCCATTTGCCCTGGTATCAATTTTCTTTCAGCGACTGGACTTTCGCTCAACATTTTTTGATAACAGGGCGCTATATACCCATGCCGGCACGCCCGCCGGCAAAGAGCATGACGTCCGCAGGGCAGGAGACGGGGCAGGAACGACATGACCAAGACGGATATTGCCACCCGCGTCTATAACCATACCTGGAAGCTCGATCCGATCATCCGCAGTCTGATCGACACGGATTTCTATAAGCTTCTGATGCTGCAGATGATCTGGAAGCTCTATCCGGATGTCGACGCCACTTTCTCGCTCATCAATCGCACCAAGAGCGTTCGCCTCGCCGAAGTCATCGACGAGAAGGAGTTGCGCGAGCAGCTCGATCATGCCCGCACGCTTCGCCTCTCCAAGAAGGAGATGATCTGGCTGGCGGGTAACAGTTTCTACGGCCGCGCCCAGATCTTCGAGCCGGAATTCCTCGCTTGGCTCTCCAATTTCCAGCTGCCGGAATACGAGCTTTCGAAGCGCGACGGCCAGTATATTCTCGACTTCCACGGCTCGTGGAAGGAAACGACGATGTGGGAAATCCCCGCGCTCGCCATCATCAACGAGCTTCGCTCGCGCTCGGCTCTAAGGGCGCTCGGCCCCTTCACGCTCGACGTGCTCTATGCCCGCGCCAAGGCCAAGATGTGGGAAAAGGTCGAGCGGCTGCGCGAGCTGCCGGGCCTGCGCATTTCCGATTTTGGCACCCGCCGCCGCCACAGTTTCCTCTGGCAGCGCTGGTGCGTCGAGGCGCTGAAGGAAGGTGTGCCTCATGCCTTCACCGGCACGAGCAATGTTCTGCTCGCTATGGACTCCGATCTCGAAGCCGTCGGCACCAATGCGCATGAGCTGCCGATGGTCGCCGCCGCCCTTGCCCGCAACGACGAAGAGCTTGGCAAGGCGCCCTACAAGGTCCTGCGCGACTGGAACCGTCTCTATGGCGGCAACCTGCTCGTCGTGCTGCCGGATGCCTTCGGCACGGCTTCCTTCTTGCGCAACGCGCCGGAATGGGTGGCCGACTGGACCGGCTTCCGCCCCGACAGCGCCCCGCCCATCGAAGGCGGCGAGAAGATCATCGAGTGGTGGAAGAAGATGGGCCGCGATCCCCGCCAGAAGCTGCTGATCTTCTCTGACGGCCTCGATGTCGATGCCATCATCGACACTTACAGGCATTTCGATGGTCGCGTGCGCATGAGCTTCGGCTGGGGCACTAACCTGACCAACGACTTCGCCGGCTGCGCTCCGACCGAACTCAAGGGCCTCAACCCGATTTCGATCGTCTGCAAGGTCATCGAGGCCAATGGCCGCCCAGCCGTCAAGCTCTCCGACAATCCGCAGAAGGCGACCGGCGAGCCCGCCGAAGTCGAGCGCTATCTGAAATTCTTTGGCGCGGAAGACCGCGTCGATCAGGAAGTGTTCGTCTGACGCTATTGTAGGCAGGTCGCTTTGGCAGCTAGTGGCGGATCGCCGCTTCCATCCGGGCGACACGCCGAAACAGTGTCCACCGGCCGTTTTCCCAGCGATATTGATCCGGCGAAATAACGTAGGGCACGTCGCTCAAATCGGCGCTGATCAGCTCCAGAAGCTGCAGGCCCTCAATGTCGTTCTCATGGGTGAAAAACACCTTGTCGCGTGACAGGAATGCGGCGATCGGCGCTGCGCCGCCGGATTGCTCCTGCACCTGTGCCCAGAAGTTCGGCAGGAAGGCGACGCTGGATTCGAACTGGCCGTCCACCTCGACATATTGGAACCGGCTGCGCCTGGCGATCTGAACGCCGGTCTTGGCGAAAAATTTCTGCAGATTGGCCTGCGCCATTTCCGCAAGCTCCCTGGCGTCGATGCCCCAATCGTCGAGTGCCGTGGACATGACGTAGCTGACGGTAGACTCGCCATTGACGACAAAGAGCTTGATCAGGTTTTCGGCCTCATCGAGATAGACGAATTGCGGCGGATCGGGCTCGTCCTTGACGGCTTGCACCATCTGCTGCCGGGCCACCTCGACGAAATCGCGCGCTTTCAGGACAGGCAGAACCTGCGTGAGCTCGCTGTTGTCTGCCATGGTTTCCGTCATGTTGAGATAGTTGAGCAGCGCTTGCGCACGCGCAGGCCCGCGCTTTTCACGCAGTGCCAGCAGCGCGTTGCTGAGGAACTTCGTCATCGTGTCGCCGTTGCGGCTGTGCAGCGTCAGGCTGCCGGCGGCGGGATCGTAATCGACGCGGATCAGGTCGCCGAAGAACGGCAGCCGCTCCTGCAAATAGGCGGCAAAGGCTGCTTCGTCATGTAAGGCTTCGTCGGGAATGTTGAGATCGAGTGTCTTGCTCGCTGCCGCATCTTCGGACTCTGCCACGGGGAAGGTCTGGCCGCGCTGCATCTCCGCGCGCTTGCCTTTGCCGAAGAGCCTTTTCAGGAAATTGAACACGCGCATCCCCGAGTACTGAACGGTATTGCTTGAGAACCTAGCGCGGCTGGCGTTGCGGGGCAATGCCGGCATGGTGGGGATTAAGTGCCTGCTTGCCCGTATGAAAAACGCGTATAGTCTGCAGGAACGGGCCAGATGGTCCGATTGCGAGAAGGGCAGCGCATATGAGGAATGTCGGGGGCGGCAGGCGTACGATCATGGGCCTGCTTTTATGTCTGTTTGCACTGGCTGCACCTGCCGCGGTGCTTGCGCAGAATGCCGCCGCGACGCAACCGGTGGCTCCACCGCCAGACAAGGTTCGCGAGCTGATCCAGCTGATGAACGAACCCGACGTCAGGCAATGGCTCAGCGCGCAGCTCAACACCCAGCCCACTTCCGCCGCCAATCCGGTCGCAGCCAACGGCGACCAGATGTCGGTTCTGTCAGGCATGCTTGGCCACACGCGGCATCATCTGGAACTGGTCTCCGGCGCGGCGATGACGCTGCCCTATGAGGTCATGACGGCATCCGAAAGACTTGAGGGCGAGGGTAGGTCGGTCGGTCTCGTACAGATCATCGTCCAGATCGTGATCCTCTTTTTCCTGGGGCTGGTGGCGGAGCTCGCCGTTGCGCGCTTCATCAACGCCAGGCACATGCAGCGCGCCGAAAGGGCAGCAGGCACGGAGACCGCGCTGCAGGCGGCGCGGTTCCAGTTTCTGGGCGGTGTGGTGCCTGCGATCATCCACGGCCTGGTGACGCTCGTTCCGCTTCTTGCTTTCGATTGGCCGCCCGCCATCGAAAGCTTTGCCATCGCCTGCGTCATCGCGCTGGTGGCCATCAGGCTGGCGATCTCCATCGGCAAGCTGGTGATGGAACTGATCGCAATGCGTCGCGCCAACGATGTCCTCGACGAAGATGGCGGCACTGCCCGCATTGCCGAACGGCGGCGGATGGCGAGCTACTGGTATCGGCGATGCACCTTGTTTGCCATTTATTTCGCCTGCGGTTGGGCGATCATACAGGCTGTCACATCGCTGGACTTTTCCGCAGGCGCGCGGGACCTGATCGGTTATACGCTCGGCATCGGCCTGTTTCTGATCGCCGTATCCGCGGTCTGGTCGCGTCCGCTCGCGCCGGAAAAACGCGGAGCAAAGACCGCGTCCTGGTTGCTGACGATTTTCTTCGTAGCCCTCTGGTGCCTCTGGGTCGCTGGCTTCGATGGCCTGCTCTGGCTCGGCATTTATGCGATATTGCTGCCGCGCGTTCTCTCGGTCTCGACGCAGGCAATCGAAGCACTGCATGATGCTGCGGACGGCATTTTCGGCGCCGGCAAGATCGCGGCCGTGCTTCTCGATCGCGGCTTACGAGCGTTGATCATTACCTTCGCGGCCCTGTGGCTCGGCCACATGTTGGGTGTCGAGGCGCATGCGATGATGAGCGGCAGCGAATCGGTCATCGGCCGCATCGCCCGCGGTATTTTGGGCGGCATCGTCATCCTCCTTGTCGCCGATCTCGTCTGGCAACTGGCAAAAACCTATATCGACGGCAAGGTGATGCAATCACTTCCCGCCGTCGGCGAATCGGATGAGATGCGGGCGAGCCGCGCCCGGTTGCAGACGCTGCTGCCGATCTTCCGCAATATCCTTGCCGTCGTCATCGGCATCATCGCGATCATGATGGTGCTGTCGGGCCTCGGCGTTCAGATAGGGCCGTTGATCGCGGGCGCCGGCGTCGTCGGCGTCGCGGTCGGCTTCGGTGCGCAGACCATCGTCAAGGATGTCATCAGCGGCGTCTTCTACCTTTGGGACGATGCCTTTCGCATCGGCGAGTATATCGAAAGCGGCCACTACAAGGGCGTGGTGGAATCCTTCAGCCTGCGCTCGGTGAAGCTATGCCACCAGCGCGGCCCACTGGCGACGATCCCTTTCGGTTCGCTCGGCGCGGTCAACAACATGAATCGCGACTGGGCGATCGACAAGATCATCGTCAAGGTCACTTACGATACCGATCTCGTGAAGCTGAAGCGCATCGTCAAAGATATCGGTCAGCGCCTGCTCGAAGACGAGGACCTGAAGCCGAGCATCATTCAGACGCTGAAGATGAAAGGTGTTGAACAGTTCGGCGATTTCGCGATCGAGATCAGGTTGGCGGTCACCGCCAAGCCCAACGAGCTCTCGGTCATCCGACGCAGCGCGCTGGCCTTGATCAAGCAGTCCTTCGATGAGAACGGCATCCAGTTCGCCTTTCCGACGGTGCAGGTGGCAAGCGACAAGGATGCCGCCGCTGCCGCTGCGCGCCAGCTCGTCGAAATGCGGGCGGCAAACCTGGAGGGCGGGCAGCAAGCTGTTTGACGTGAGTGAGCAGGGTGGCGGCAAAGCGCGGCTTCGCCTGTCGCGGGTTAGCTTTTCGGCGCCGCCGTACTGCCGCGCACGACCAGCGTGACGCCGATCATCTTGCGTTCGGCCGGCACGGCATCATGAAGAACGGCCTGCACCGCGCACCGCGCGATCTCGGCAAAGGGCTGCGCCATCGTCGTCAGTCCCGGCTCCACCATGCCGCCTTCCGGCACGCCATCGAAGCCGATGACGGAGATGTCTTGCGGCACCGAAAGGCCCCGCGCCCGCAGCCAGTTGATCGTCAGCAAGGCGATATTGTCCGACATGGCGAGGATCGCGGTCGGTGGTTCTAGCGCAGAAAACAGGTAGTCGAGCCCGGCTTCGACGCTCGGCTTGTCGTTGATCGTCTCATAGATCGGTACGTCTTCGCGCCGAATCCCGAAGGCCTCCAGCGCCTGCCAGTAGCCGAGCGCGCGATCGCGCGAGGTGGAATAGATCGCCCGGTCGATGTCGCTGATGCCGACCGGCCCGAGATGGTCATCGGAGAGTTCGGTCGCAAGCACGGCAAAATGTCGATGGCCCAATTCCGCCAGATGCCGGGCCGCGACCGCGGCGCCTCCGAGATTGTCGACACTGATCGAAGGGATCGACGCATCCTCGTCGTTCAACGCAAGCGCAATGAAAGGCAGTTGCCGCTCGCGCGTGAGATGAACCAGCTTTTCGCCGCCTTCGACGCAGAGCAGGATGAAGCCATCCACCAGCGCGCTCTTGATATTCCAGTCCAGTTTTTGCCGGTCCTTGGCCGAAACCAACGCCAGGCCGGTGCCGCTCGCGTCGCAGACCTGGGAAATGGCCGCCAGCAGCGCCCTTGCCCAGGGATCGTCGAAGAAATAGGCGAGCGGCTCGACTGCGGCGACGCCGATGGCATTGACCTTTCCGGCCCGCAACAGGCGCCCCGTCAGGCTCGGCCCCGCATAGCCGAGCCGCTTCGCCGTCTCCAGCACATGCGCGCGCACCTCATCGCGCACCACGTCTGGCCGGCTGAAGACGTTGGAAGCAGTTCCCTGCGATACGCCCGCCGCCTTGGCGACATCCGCGAGCCTGATCGTGCCCTTGGCCAATGAATCCTCCGTATGCTTCCGGCGGATACTAGCAATGAAGTTGTATCGGTTCAATTCTTCTTGACACTTGGCGTTCGGAGCGTACGATTGAACCGATTCAAGAAAACAATCCGAACTGAATTTGAATCGATTCAAAATGGAAAAACCAGGCAATGCTGACCAATCATTTCTTCAAGGATCTCTATGATGAACGATGGGGCGATCCCCATAATCCGAATGCCGTCGATCCGCCATTGCCCGAACATGAGGACAACGCTGGAGGACGGAGCGTGCTGGGCTGGCTGGCCGGGCTCTTCCCACGCCGAAAGCGCCCGTCGGCCTGGTCCTTCACGATACCGTGCGAGACATCGGACACCGAAAGCGAAATCCGCTTGAGGCGCCGCGACGGGTTCGAAGACCCGAAGTTCTTCGCTCTCGCCAAGGCGCTGTCGCGAAATTGCTAAAGCAACGCTGCTATGCCTCAGAAATTTTCCTTATAGGGCCGGAGATCGAGCTCCTGCGTCCAGGCCGAAGGATGCTGGCGATGAATATGCCAGTAGCTCTCGGCGATAGCGTCGATATTCAGTAACCCATCAGTATCGACATCCGGTCGGCGCGAACGCAGCCGCTCACCGTCGATGCCGCCATCGATAATGGTATGGGCGACATGCAGGCCGAGCGGACCGAACTCGCGCGCCATGCTCTGGCTGATCATCCGAAGGCCGGCCTTGGCGGCGGCGAATTGCGCAAACCCCGCCTTGCCGCGCAGGCTGGCGGACGCCCCGGTGAAGATCACGGTGCCGCGGCCGAGCGGCGCCAGATGACGTGCCGCCTCGCGGCCGACGAGGAAGCCGCCGAAGCAGCAGACGCGCCAGAATTCCTCGAACTGCGCCGCGGTGACAGCACGAAAGCCGATCTGGCGATTGATGCCGGCATTGAAGACGATGAGATCGGGCGGGGCGATATCCTCCCGATCGGTAAAGGCATGCTCGAACAGCCGGATGACCGCAGCTTCGTCGGTCGCATCGGTTTCGATAGCCTCGGCGCTGCCGCCAGACGCCTGGATGGCAGCAGCTACCTGGTCGATTTTCGCGGCCGTCCGGCCGGCAATGACGACATGATAGCCCTTGTCCGCGAGAAGTCGGCAGAGCGCCGCCCCCAGACCCTGTTCGGCACCCACTCCGACGATGATGGCGCTTGGCGTGCTCATTCGGCGGCCTCCCTGGCATCAAGCGACGGATAGTCGGTGTAGCCTTCGGCGCCGCCGCCATAGAAGGTCGGGCGATGATAGGGATTGAGAGGCGCGCGCCGGCGAATGCGCTCCGGCAGATCGGAGTTGGCGATGAACAACCGGCCGAAGGCAATGGCGTCGGCATGGCCGGCGGCAAGTGTCGCCTCGGCTGTATCGGGCCGGAAATTGCCGGCGGCGATCAGCGTGCCGGACCAGGCGGGCCGGAAGAGTTCCGCGGCTGAAGGCACGTTCTTGTGGTCGACTTCGGCCTGGCCGGCGCCGCTGGCACGCGGCTCGATCAGATGCAGATAGGCGAGGTGCAGTCGGTCCAGCTCGCGAATGACATGACCATAGAGGCGCAAGGGATCGTCCTCGCCGCTGTCATTGGCGATGCCGAAGGGCGAGAGGCGGACGCCGACGCGATCCGAACCCCAGACCTCGGAAACCGCCTCGACCACTTCCAGCAGCAACCGCGTGCGGTTGTCGATCGAGCCGCCATATTGGTCGGTGCGCTGGTTGGTGCGCGCCTGCAGGAACTGCTCAATCAGATAGCCGTTGGCGCCGTGGATTTCGACGCCGTCAAAACCGGCCTGCTTGGCGTTGGCGGCGGCCTGGGCATAGATATCGATCAAAAGCGGCATCAGGTCGATGTCGATCGCCTGCGGCGTCTCGAAGGGCACGCGTTCGAAGGAGGCGGTAAAGGCATCACCCTTGGCGGCGATGGCGGAAGGGGCAATCGGCGGCGCGCCGCCGGGCTGGTGCGAGGAGTGCGAAATGCGGCCGACATGCCAGAGCTGCAGGAAGATCCTGCCGCCCTTGCAATGAACAGCTTCGGTTACCGCTTTCCAGCCGGCGATCTGTTCGGCGGTGTGAATGCCAGGCGTTGCCGGCATGCCCTGTCCGGCGCGGGAAATCTGCGAGCCTTCGGAAATGATGAGCCCGCCCTCGCTGGCGCGCTGGGCGTAATATTCGGCATTCAGCGCGGAAGGCACGTTGCCCGGCTGGCTTGCGCGCATGCGGGTCAAAGGCGCCATGACGATGCGATGCGCAAGCTCGTAGGGGCCGACGGAAAGCGGCGAAAACAAAGTGGCTGTCATAAAATTCTCCTGCCTGGAGCCAAAGTGCTCCCCGGGGCGGAAGGGCCTGTCAGCGGCGATTCGGTCTCGGGAGTTCGAATAAGATGATGGTCATCATTTATTCCAACAATCGGACGTGCGCAACCGAATCTCGTATCAGGCCGGAATGGTTGCGAGAAAGCCAAGCAAGGCGGCGTTGAACTGCGCCGGACGCTGCAGCGGCGCGAAATGGCTGACGCCGGGCAGCAAGATCAGCTTTGCGCCGGGAATGTGCCGCGCGAGATAATCCGCATGTTCGCGCTTGATGAATTCGTCATGCTCACTTTGGACAATCGCGACCGGCACGTTGATCTCGCCGAGATCGGCAACGGTGTAGTTCGGCTCCGTCCGCTGCATCAGGCCGACAGCCTCGACGAAGGCATCGAACTGGTCCGGCGTGGCCGAAAGGGCCGCATAATCCTTCGTATGACGGGAGAAGCAGCGCTCGATGATCGGCGTCGCCACGAACTCCTTCGTGCCGCTCGGGTCCATGTTGCAGGCAAAGAAGAAGACGCCGGAAACGCGCTCCGGATGGGTTTTTCCAAGCACCATGCCGATGCAGGCGCCGTCGCTCCATCCGGCTATGGCGGCCTTGTCGATCTTCAGCCTGTCCATGACGGCGAGAACGTCCGAGGCCATAAGCTCGTAGGTATAGGGCCGCTCGTCCCGCGTGCTGCGCCCATGGCCGCGGCTGTCGATGACGATGACCTGATGGCCGGCATCGATCAGGGGGGTGATCTGATAGCCCCAATTTCCGCTGTTTCCGAGCCCGCCATGCAGGAGGATCACCGGAGCGCCGTTGCCATAGGAGGCATACCAGATGCGGGCACCATCATGATCGACATGGCCCTCCACTTCGGTATGTGGCAGGGGCGCGGCCCCTTCGGCTTCAAAGCGATGAAGTTCGTCGTCGTGAAATTCCATACCTACCTCCCATTGCGCCGCCTCCGCCCGACAGCCATCTTCCAAGACTAGTCGATCCAAATTCGCGTTTTCAACAGGCAGTGGTCATTTCGTTGCCAGATGCTCGAAAAGATCGCGCGCCGGGGTCGGCAGCTCTTCAAGGGAACGCGAGCAGACCGAAAGCCGGCGCGTGGCCCAGCTGTCTGTCAGGCGCAGGGCCGCGATTTTCGCGGACCGGCTGCAACGACGCGCCGCCGTCTCCGGCACGATGCCGAGACCTATGCCCTGGCCGGCCATATCGCAGATGCTCTCGAATGTCCGCATCCGCACCCGCATCTTCAGCCGTACGCCGAGCCGGGAGGCTTGCGCATCGATATGATCTTGCAACGCGCCGCCGGCTAGTCCGATAAAATGCTCATGCAGGATATGAGTGAAGGCGATCTGCCTTGCTGCTGCAAGCGCGTGATCGCGAGGCATCACCACCACCAGACGATCAATCGCGAAGGGCCGCAATATCAGGCCCGACGTGTCGACGGCGTCCGATAGGATGCCGATCTCGGCCAGTCCGGACGAAACCGCGCGCGCAATCTCGATGCTCTGGCGTTCCTTGAGATCGATATCGGTTCGCGGATGTTTTCCCATCCACTCGGCAAGGCGCGGCGGCAGATATTCGGCAATCGCGGCGGTATTGGCGAGAAGCCGGATCGTCGCCCTGAGGCCGCTTGCATGTTCGCCAAGTTCGCCACGCATCTGTGTCAGCTGCCGCTGGATCAGCCGGGCATGATGCGCCAGTGCCTCGCCAGCGGGCGTCGGGCTCACGCCGCGCCGGCCGCGTTCCAGAAGCTGCACGCCGCCATTCGTCTCCATGTCGCGCAACCGTTCGCTGGCGGCCGGCAGCGAAAGCCCGACATCGGCGGCTCCATGGGTGATGCTGCCGGCATCGACGACGGCAAGGAAAAGACGAAGGTCTGTCAGGTCGAAGCGCATAAGGTGGAGATTAACGCATATCCAGCCTTCGGTATAGCCGAAGGCTCTCTTCGTATGATCCGCATTGTGCCCGACCTCCGATTTGCTAGGAGAAGGGCATGATGGATCATTCTATATGGCTTGTCGCGGCGATCTCCGCGACCTTTTTCGTCGCCGGCATGGTCAAGGGCGTGACCGGCATGGGCCTGCCGACCGTGGCGATGGGCGTCCTGGGTGCCCTGATCTCTCCGCTCACGGCTGCCAGCCTGCTGATCGTCCCCTCCTTCGTGACGAATGTCTGGCAGCTGCTGGCCGGTCCCCGCTTTGGCGCGCTTGCCCGCCGCTTCCTTCTGCTGGCGCTTGCCGTGATCGTTGGAACTTTCGCCGGCTCATATTTTCTTGCCGCCGGCGACACGTTGGTGACGACGGCAGCGCTGGGTGCTGCGCTCGTCGTCTATGCGGGCCACGCTCTGCTCGCCCGCCAGCTTCGTGTGCCGGCAAGGTTGGAGCCGCTGCTGTCGCCGATCATCGGCCTGATGACCGGCGTGCTCACCGGTGCCACAGGCGTCTTCGTCGTGCCGGCGGTGCCATACCTGCAGGCGCTCGGACTGGAGAAGGAAGAGTTGATCCAGGCGCTCGGCCTCTCCTTCACCATCTCCACCGTGGCGCTTGCCGGAGCGCTCGCCTGGCAGGGTGCCTTTCGCATCGACAATCTCGCGCTGTCGGTTCTCGCGATCGTCCCGGCGCTTGCCGGCATGTGGGCAGGGCAGATCGTCCGCAATCGCGTCAGCCCGGCCACCTTCCGCCGCTGGTTCCTGATCTGCCTGTTGGTGCTCGGCGCCGAGATGATCATCAAAGCCGCATTCTGAGGTAGTTCAATGTTTCCCGGGGCATCCCCATATGCTTCAGGATTTGTTTCAAGGTGGGGCGAGATTGATCGATGGAAAAAGAGCAGCAGAAGCTATCCGATCGCCATCCGCAGGCCGATGCACTGCTCGTTGTCGACATGCAGAATGCCTTCGTGGATGGCCCGGATGCGGTTCCTGGTCATACTATGTTGACGTCGATGGTCGAGGCCCTGCTAGACAAGGCGCGATCGGCCTGGGCGCCGGTGATTTTCCTGCAGAACGACGGTCCGGCCGGCGCGCCGGATGAGCCGCTTCAGCCGGGATGGAAGCTTCATTTCCCGCCTCTGTCCGGTGAAGTGATCATCAGGAAGACGGAGGATGACGGCTTCGACGGCACCGATCTCGATGCTGTCTTGGCGGCGTTCGGCATCCATGAACTGGTCATCTGCGGCGTGCTTTCCGAGATGTGCGTTGCGGCGACGACGCGCGGAGCGCTTGAGCGTGGCTATGGCGTGCTGCTGCCGCATGATGCGCACGCCACCTATGATGTTCCGGCCGGGCCGGGCTCGCAGGGTGTGCCGGCGGCGATGGCGGCAAGAGCAGCCGAATGGTCGCTCGGCGACGAAATCAGGATTTGCGCTTCGGCCCGCGAGGTTCACTTCAGAAAGCGCCCCTAGCCGACGCCGTGCCTGTCCTGCCTCATGGCTCGATTTCCGTGTGGCGGCACATTCATCCGGTCGGCTCTTGAATGTTGTGTCGAATCGTAATAATTGAAGTTACATGAAAAGAGACAGCCGACTTTCCTCCGTCCTTCATGCGTTGCTCCATATGGCTGAGCAGGATGGGCCGCTGACTTCCGAAGTCCTGGCGCAATGCATGCGCACCAATCCCGTCGTCGTGCGCCGCACCATGGGGCTTTTGCGCGAGGTCGGGATCGTGCATTCCGCCAAGGGACATACCGGCGGCTGGACGATCGCGGCCGATCTCAAAACCGTCACGCTGCACCAGCTACACGAAGCGCTCGGCGAGCCTGCCGTCTTCGCCATCGGCAATCGCAACGAGACGCCGGAGTGCCTCGTCGAGCAATCGGTCAACTCCGTGCTCGACGAGGCCTTTGCGGAAGCCGAAGCGTTGCTGCTCAAGCGCTTCGAAAATGTCACGCTTGCCGATCTCGCCGCGGAATTCGCGCGGCGTCATGCGCATTGGCGCTCAGAAAGGACCCTGTCATGACCCATGACGTCATCGTCATCGGGGGCAGCTACGCCGGAATGGCAGCCGCCCTCCAGCTTCTCCGTGCCCGCCGCAAGGTGCTGGTCATCGATGCCGGCAAGCGCCGCAATCGTTTCGCCGATGCCTCCCACGGTTTTCTGGGCCAGGATGGCGTCAATCCCGGCGAGATCGCCCGCAGGGCGAAAGAGCAGCTTGCGGCCTATCCGACGCTGACCTGGATCGAGGAGACTGCCGAGCAGGCCGAGGGCCGAAAGGATGCCTTTGTCGTTACTGCGGCCGACGGTGTTCGCCACGACGGCCGGCGCCTTCTCTTCGCGACCGGCGTTTCCGATACCTTGCCCGAGATCGAGGGTCTTGGCGAACGCTGGGGCAAAAACATCTTCCATTGCCCTTATTGCCATGGCTATGAGCTTGATCAGGGCCGTATCGGCTGTATCGCTACCGGGCCGATGTCGCTGCATCAGGCGCAACTGCTGCCGGAATGGGGAGAGGTGACGCTGTTCCTCAATGGCGCCTTCGCCCCGGATGCGGAACAGCGCGCGGATCTCGCCGCACGCGGCGTGACGATTGAGGAAACACTGGTCGCCAGATTGGAAGGGGAGGCCGACGTGCGCCTTGCCGACGGGCGGTTGCTGCAATTTGCCGGGCTTTTCACCGCAACACGCGTGTCGCCCTCAAGCCGGATTGCCGAGCAGCTCGGCTGCGCAATCGAAGAAACGCTGTTCGGCACGCAGATCCAGACCGATGCCATGAAGGAAACTACAGTGCCCGGCGCTTTTGCCTGTGGCGATGCTGCCCGCATTCCGCATTCGGTGTCGCTGGCCGTCGGTGACGGCGCCTGGGCCGGCGCACAGTTGCATCGGTCGCTGGTCTTTTGACGAGATGACTGCCGCGACAGACCCCGCCGCCTTCATGGCGTCAGGCAGGCTTGGATGGCGTCGCCGAGCCTTTCTATGATGACATCCTGTCCCGCGGCTTCGATGCTCGGTGAACCGAGCCCGGCGCGCAGCACCGCAAAGCCCATCACGTAGGCCGTGGCGAGCGCAGCCCGCGCCTCGGCGGCAGGTCCGTCCATCCGCTGCGACAATGGCCTGATGAAGGTCGTATGCAGCGCGACCGAGAGGATCGGTGCTGCCGTCGGGCTGCCGACGGAGCGCAGCAGGAAGGTGAATTCGTCGAAATCGTCGGGATCGCAACGCGCGATCGGCCCCATCAGATGATGCGCCACGCGTCTGCCCATGCCGTCGATCGACCCGTCAAACGGTGGCTCCAATCGGAATGCCTCGTCCGCGATCATCGTGAACAGCGCTTCCTTTGAGCCAAACAGCCGCGGCACCATTGCCGGATCGACACCCGCCAAAGCCGCAATCTCGCGAACCCCCACCGCATCGTATCCGGCTCGAGTGAAAGCCGCTCGCGCCGCTAAGAGAATGCGGGCACGGCTTTCCGCTGCCGTAAGACGCGGCGCTCGTTTTTCATTATCAACACTCGTTGACATCTGTGTGCTTTGCCTCTATCTGAATTGTCAACAAGTGTTGATAACAGAGGTCGAGCGATGACTCCAGACACATCTGCGCATCTTTCCAAGAAGATCATTCTTGTCACCGGCGGCAGCAGCGGCATAGGCCGAGCCACGGCATTGCGGCTGGCGCAAGCCGGCGCGCATGTCATCGCATCCGGCCGGGACGAAGGCCGGTTGGCGGCGTTGGCGCGTGAACTCGGCGGTCGCGGCGAGTGCCTGCATGGCGATGTCGCGGAGCCCGCCGAAATTGCCCGTCTCATGAGCGAAGTCACATCGCGCCACGGCTTGCTGGACGGGCTTGTGGTCAATGCCGGTCTCTCCAACGCGCCCGCCATCGATGATCTCGATATTGCTCGTTACGACCGGTTGATGGATGTGAATGTCAAAGGTGCCGTCTTTACCCTCGTTCACGCACTGCCGCTTCTGGCGGAGGGCGCGTCGGTGGTTTTCGTCGGTTCGGTCGCCGGACGCAAGGGCCAGCCCGGCGACGCCCTCTATGCGGGAAGCAAGGGCTTCATCCGCGCCTTTGCCCGCAATCTCGGAACGTCGCCCGACCTAATGGCGCGGCGCATCCGCGTCAATGTCGTCTCGCCCGGTCCGATCGAAACGCCGCTGACGGAGGCGGCCGTCGCCGTTCCCGAAATTCGCAGCTATGTGGAGAATATGATCCCGATGGGCCATTGGGGGCAGGCGGACGAAGTGGCTGAAGCGATCGCCTTCCTGCTGTCGTCGGCCGCGAGCTTCACGACCGGAGCCGAACTGACCGTCGATGGCGGCATGGCGCACGTGTGAGGCCGCGCATCGGGTGGTTTGATAAACAGATGCGGTAGTCGCGGACGCGGGGCGTCCTTGCTTACTTCTCCTCGGGTACTTTCAAGATCAGCGCCTCGTCCGGACCGATGAGGCGCCCGTCCTGCGCACGGACCTCAAGCTGCACCGGCTGTCCCGTGGCGCGATCCACCAGCAGCGAATGCTCTTCCGCCGGCGCAAAGAGATGGCGCTCGCCGAATTGACGCAACGCCACCATGACCGGGAAGAGATCCTTTCCCACCGCCGTCAGGCGGTATTCCATGCGCGCGCCGCCGTCGCTTGTCGGAACGAGCTCCAGAATGCCGCTGGAGACAAGCGTCCGCAGGCGCTCGGTCAAAATGTTCTTGGCAATGCCAAGGCTTTTCTGAAATTCGCCGAAGCGCGTCAGCCCGTCGAAGGCGTCGCGCACGATCAGGAGCGACCACCAGTCGCCGATGACGTCGAGCGACCGCGCGCTCGGGCAATAGTCGCCCTTCAGACTTTTCCGCGCGACCATGCGCTCAGCCTTTCCGGTCTTTTGTCTGCAAGAATGGTTGCATTATTAAACCAATAATGTTACTCGATCGATGGTTTCATTATTAAACCGAAGAATCGGGAGTTTTGCAATGACGATCGATCAGGACGCGCCGCCCGCTGGCAGCGCGAAGGATGCCGCGCGTGTTTATTCCAAGCAAGAAAGTTCGCTCACGGGTGCCGGATACGCGGGAGAAGCCGGTTCTCTGCTCACGCCCGCCACGATTTTTCTGTTTGCTGCCGCAAGCGGCCTCGCGGTGGCGAATGCCTATTTCGCCCATCCGCTTCTCGATGTCATGGCCGATGATCTGAGACTGTCGCGCACGGTTGCCGGATTGATCGTCGGCGTGACGCAGCTCGGCTACGGGCTCGGCCTCATCCTGCTGGTGCCGCTCGGCGATCTGGTCGATCGGCGCAAGCTCATCGTCGCGCAATCGCTGCTGAGCGTCGCGGCGCTCGTCTCTGTCGGCTTTTCCTCTAGCGCGGCTATGCTGCTTACCTCCATGGCTGCCGTCGGATTCCTCGCTGTGGTCACGCAGGCGCTCGTTGCCTACGCGGCGAGCCTCGCGCACCCCGCCGAGCGCGGCCATATCGTCGGCATGGTCACGAGCGGCATCGTCCTCGGCATTCTGCTGGCGCGCAGTGTCGCGGGTACGTTGACCGATCTCTCCGGCTGGCGGACTGTCTACATCGTCTCCGCCGTGCTGACGCTGGTGATCGCGCTTCTCCTCTGGCGGGCGCTGCCGCGACAGGAAAAGCCGAAGGGTGGGCTTTCCTATTTTGGTCTCATCCGCTCGCTCGGCACCCTGCTTGTCGAAGAACCGGTTCTGCGTATACGCGCGATCATCGCCATGCTGATCTTCGCCAATATCACCACGCTGCTTGCGCCGCTCGTGCTGCCGCTGACGGCGCCGCCTTATTCCATGTCCCATACCGAAGTCGGCCTCTTCGGCCTTGCTGGTGCCGCAGGGGCGCTTGGCGCCATCAGGGCGGGACGGTGGGCCGATCGCGGCCACGGCCAGCGCACCACAGGTATTGCGCTTGCACTGATGCTTGTTGCCTGGCTGCCGATCTCGATGCTGGATCAGTCGATCCTCTGGCTCATCCTCGGCGTCCTCGTCATCGATTTCGGGCTGCAGGCGACGCACGTCACCAATCAGGGGATGATCTATCGTGTGAGGCCCGACGCACAGAACAGGCTGACCGCCGCCTACATGGTCTTCTACTCGATCGGCAGCGCTGTGGGATCATCGACCTCGACGATCATCTATGCCCATGCGGGCTGGACGGGCGTCTGTATCTCCGGTACCGCCATAAGCCTGCTGACGCTTCTCTTCTGGGCGCTGACCTTGCGGGCAACGCCCGATGTGGCGACGCGACGCGTCGATCGGGTCGACAACTAGCTCTTCAGCGCTGAAACTGGCCTTCCGTAGGGAACATGCTGTATTTCGACATAGGTGAGGAAGGGAATGAAGCCGCCACAACTGTCCAAAGCCATTGTCGACGTCGTCGAGCGCGATCTGGGCGCCATTTCGCAATGGAGCGCCGTGTCGCAAGGCGAGGAATCGCAGGCTTTCGGCATCCATATCGGTGGCGAAAGCCTTATTCTCCGCATCAATCGCGTGGCTGACGGATTTCGGAAGGATGCCTTCTGCGCCAGGCGGTTTGCTTCATCCGCCCTGCCCATCCCGGAAGTCCTATCGATCGGTGTTGCGGATCAACGGGCCTATTGTGTCTCGCGCCGGGCTTCCGGATTGACCCTGCAGGATCTTTCGGTCGCGGCTTTGCCTGCCGTGGTCGCACCCGTCGCCAGGCTCTTGCGGGTCATGGCCGAATCGCCGCTTGCCGGGACGCAGGGATTTGGCTGCTTTGACGATCGAGGCACCGGCAAACATGCAAGCTGGCGCGACTTTCTGGCCATGATCGCGGACCGCAGGCAGTACGACTGGGATAGCGTGGATACTGTCATCGGTGCGGGATGGTCGGATCGCTATCTCGATCGCCTGATGAGCCTGGTGCTGCAATGCCCCGAGATCCGCGGGCTCGTGCATGGCGATTTCGGGTCGAACAATGTGCTTGTCGACGGAGCTGTCATCACCGGCGTCATCGATTGGAGCGAGGCGCTGTTCGGTGATCCGCTTTTCGATGTCGCAAACATCTTCTTCTGGCGTCCGTGGCTTGCTTGCATGGAGGCGCAGGCCCGCTATTTCGAAGAGTATGAACCGGAGGCCATGGGCGATCCGCTGGTATTATCCTGCTACCAGCTTCGCATCGGTCTTCAGCAGGTTTACGAAGCTGCCCAAGGCGGAAGCAGACAAGAGCTCCTCTGGGCGATGGCAAGATGCGAAACCCTGCTTGCCCGCCTCCCAGTCTAGGATAGAACGGCCGGCAACTGCTCTTCCAGCAGCGCGAGCACTGCCCGAATCCGGGGAGGAAGCGGCCTTATCGCCGGATAGAGCGCGTGCAGGTCGAATCCCGGCACGGTAAATTCCGGCAGCAGCCGGATCAGCCTGCCCCTGGCCAGATCTTCGGCGCACACCGGCGCCTGCAAGACGCCGATGCCGGCGCCGTCGAGCAACAGGCTGTGCAATGGCCGCCAGTGGCTGGTGCTGAGGACGATATCGGTGGCGGCAAGTTCGCTCTGCCCATCCGAGCCGATCAATGCAAGCCGTCCGCCGTTGAAGAGGCCGGAGACACGCAGGAAGGGATGGCCGGCAAGCTCATCGGGCATCGTCGGTGTCTCGTGCTCATCGAGATAGGCTGGCGAAGCTACAAGCACCCGACCGACATGGCCGAGCTTGCGGGCAATGAAGCTTCCCTCGCCAAGATCGCCGAGGCGCAGCGAGAGATCGACGCCCTCAGTTACAGGATCGACGATCCTGTCGTTGAGGATCAGCTCGATCTTCAGCAGCGGATAATGCTTGCGCATCCGGAGTATGATCGCCGGCAGGATGACCTCGCCGATGCCGTGCGGCGCTGCGATCCTGAGCGTGCCGCGCAAGGACTGGTCGCCATTGACAACGCTGAGCGCGTCGTCGGCGCTTTCCAGCACCTGTTTGCTGCGCTCATAGAAGGCGGCGCCTGCGTCGGTGACGGAAAGCCTGCGGGTGTTTCTCAGCAGCAGCCGTGTACCCAGATATTGCTCCAGCCGATCAATCCGCTCGCTGACGGCAGGCTGGCCCATGCTGAGATCGCGGGCGGCAGCCGACATGCTGCCCCTTTCCACCACCCTCACATAGACGCGCATCGCTACCAGCAGATCCATGTGCGCCAATATATCGGCTCAACCGATAAATGTAAGTGGATGATGCCGTCTGGTGGGATAGCACTCGATAACAGAAAACGGCGCTCGAACGTCAACCACAGGTCGGGCTCATGAGCGATATCAGGCTTTACATGTTTCAATCGGGCTCGCAGCGCTGCAAGGCCCACGACATCAGGATGAACCAGGGAAATGGCGCTGATTGTGAAATCCCGGTGCCGTGGTTTTTGCTCACGCATCCAAAGGGCAACGTCGTCATCGATGGCGGGCTTGCGGTGGAGGGGCTTTCCGATCCGCGTGGCTACTGGGGCGATGCCGTCGACAGCTACCAGCCTGTGATGACGGAGGGGCAGGGATGCGTCGCCCAACTGGCGAGACACGGCATATCCCGTGAGGACATCCGCTTCGTCGTGCTGTCCCATCTGCATTCCGACCACAGCGGCGCCATCGGACGGTTCCCGAATGCGACCCATATCGTCCAGCGTCGCGAATACGAATATGCCTTCGCCCCGGACTGGTTCGCCGCCGGCGCCTATGTCCGCCGTGATTTCGACCGTCCCGGCTTGAAATGGCACTTCCTCGAAGGCGATGCCACCAATGGCTACGATCTCTATGGCGACGGAGTGCTGCGGATGGTCTTCACACCGGGCCACAGTGTCGGCCATCAGTCCTTCCTCGTGCAACTGCCGAACGCGGGCACAATATTGCTTGCTATCGATGCCGCCTATACGCTTGATCACTGGAACGAAAAGGCGCTCCCCGGCTTCATGGCGTCCGCCGTCGACACGGTGCGATCCGTCGGCAAGCTGCGTGTGCTTGCCGAGCAGACCGATGCCATGGTGGTCACGGGGCATGACCCCGAGGCATGGTCTCGGTTCAGGCATGCCCCGGCCTACTATGATTGAGGCATGCGCCGCCGGTCAGCCCAGGTCGGCTGAAGGCGTCTGATCCGTGCCGAAGAACTGCGCCCGATGCTGTCGAACCCATTCTTCGATTCCGGTCGGCTGGAAATCCTCAAGGCCGGCTTGCGGTCTGAAGGGCGCTGCCAGGATCGCATCCGCCTCTTCCGGATGCGATGCGAAGAAGCGAAATTTCGAGGCAACGCGGCGTCCCGTTCCCGCTCCCATCGCGGCATCGACATCCCGCTCGAATTCATCGAGCGGCTGGGCATGATAAGCGACATGTCGCCCAAGTCCGGCGCCGATCCGGGATGCGAGTTCGTTTCCATCAACGCCCTCCGATCCGGCGATGCGATGGTCGCCTGAGGTGATTCCGCGTTCCAGGAGGGTGACGGCGGCGCGCGCGCAATCATCGACCGAGGTCCAGGCGATGCGTTGCGATTGGGCAATCGGCGGCGCGAAAGTTCCTTGTTCGACAATGTCCGCCCGTGCCGATGGCTTTAGGAGATTTTCGAGATACATGGTGGGCCGAACAACGGTGAAGGGCAGGCCAGACGCGCGGACCACAGCCTCGATCATGGCATTGGCGACGAAGCTCGGTTCCTCGCAAGGCGCCGGGCGGCTGGCGCTGGCGAGCTTCAGAACGACGGATTTGAGGCCGCAGGCGAGCGAGGCCGATATGGCATTGTCGGCCTGGATGCGCATATCGTCCCGAGACCCGATCGGGATCTGCAGCACCGCATGCGCGATGCCGGCGCTGGCGGCGCGAAGCGAGGCGAGGTCGCGCAGATCCCCCTCGGCGAGCTCGGCGCCGAGGGCGGAAAGCGCCGTCGCGCGCCTTCGGTCGCGAACGAGCGCCCTGACCTTGAGCCCCCGTTGAAGCGCGGCACGAACCACGGCGCTGCCTTGCACGCCGGCGGCGAGATAAACGAGGATGGGTTGGGATTGATCGACAGTGGACATGGCAAAACTCCTTCACACTTGGTCCGTCGAGGGAGCATCGTCGAATGGCTACCCAGCAGACCCGAAACGCGCACGAGGCGCAGGGACTGTCGGGGTATCCGCGCAAGCGCGAAACAGAGCTTCTCCATTTGGGAAGAAGGGCCTGGGCCTACCGAGACCAAGCCAGCCATTTTCGACGGATAATATTCTGGAGCGACTTGTTGACGGCGTCAATCGAAAGATGAGCTGTATGCCGGCATCGCGATGTCGTCACCTCTTGCGGGCCACGATATAGGGTCGATTGTCGTCGCCTTTGCTGGCGTGGTTTTCGGTGGCGAGGATGTCGAAGCCCGCGGCGGATATCTGCTCGGCCAGTTCCGATACCCGAAAGACACCGGCATGGGGCGCCTTGCCGATCGCGCGCATCGCCGGCAGCAGGGCCAGCCGGATGAGCGGTTTCATCTCGCCGACGCAAGGGGTCTTGGAGATGAACAGGCCGCCGGTTGGAAGCAGGTGATGGACGTGGCGAAGCGTGCCGGGGAGATCGCGGATCAGATGCAGATAGTTGAATCCGAGAACGGCGTTGAACCGCGCGGGATCGGTCGCAATCGCTTCGGCGGTCGCGACCCGGAAGGAAAGGCTCGGGATCGGTTCGGCGCCATATCGCTCCCTGGCGATTGCGATCATCTCCGCCGAGACGTCGGTCGCGAGATAATCGTGAACCTTGCCGGCAAGCCGGAGCGCCGTCGTCCCGGTTCCACAGCCCAATTCCAGCACCCTGTCGCCTGCGTTCAGGAGCGCGAGCGTGCGGCCGAGCGTGCGCTCGTATCCCGCCTGATCCGCGATCGCGCCCTTGGCGTATTTGCGTGCGGCCCGGTCCCAGAAACGGGTGTCGCTTGATATGGTCATGAAGGCTTCTCTTTGCCGATCGGCGCCTTGTCGGAAGCGACTTGATGGGGGGCGTTCGGCGGCAGCAGCGATCTGATCCGCTCGGCATCGTCGGGCGTTGCCGGGTTATAGACAATCATGCTGAGATCCGTCCGGCCATCGACCGAAAAGGCCGAATATTCGAAGGCAAGCGGGCCGAGGGTGGGATGGCGGATGTGCTTGATGGCTTCCGTATGGGCGCCGGGAACGTCGTTTTCCCGCCACATGGCCCTGAATTCCGGACTGATGCGGCAAAGCTCCGCCACGAAAGGCTCGATCTCGCTTGATGCGCCTGCGCGGGCCGCATCGACGCGGAATGCGCCCAGGGCGAAACGCGCGACGCTTTCCCAGTCATATTGCATGGCGCGAGCGCGCGGATCGAGAAAGATATAGCGCAGGATGTTGCGCTCCTCCGGCGGGAGCGATCGGTAGTCGATCAGCATCACGGGTGCGGCCCGGTTCCACGCGATGACGTCCCAGGTGGCGGTCCGAATGATGGCAGGGCTCGGCTCCAGGGCATCGAGCACGCGCTGCAAGCGCGGCGTCACGCCGTCATTCTTGCGGTAACGCGCTTCCGGTGGCCGGCCGAGGCCGAGCAGGAAGAGATGTTCGCGCTCCACTTCCGTCAGCATCAGCGCGCGGGCGATCCTGTCGAGCACATCGGCCGAAGGCGCGCCGCCGCGTCCCTGTTCCAGCCATGTGTACCATGTCGGGCTGATATTGGCGCGCTGCGCCACTTCCTCGCGCCGTAGCCCCGGCGTGCGCCGCCGCTCGCCGGCAAAGCCAAGCGCGGACGGATCGAGCTTCGCCCGGCGGTCTCGCAGATAGGCCCCGAGCACATTTTCAGTTTCGATGAGATCGGTCATCCTGTTAGTGTCTTTACTATGATAAGGTCACTACTTTACCAGAATAAACGATGAGCACAGATTTGTCTCCGACGAAATAAGGAGACAGTGCATATGCGTATATTCGTTACCGGTGCGACCGGAAATATCGGCTCGCATGTCGTCAGGGAGTTGATCGGAGCCGGCCATCAGGTGCTTGGTCTTTCCCGCTCGAAGGAAAAGGCGGTGGCGCTTGCCGCTGCTGGCGCCGAAGTCCTGCACGGCACGATCGAGGATATGGAAATCCTGAAAAGCGGCGCCTCGCAGTCCGACGGCGTCATTCACCTTGCCTTCAACCACGACTTCTCAAGATTCGTCCAGAATTGCGAGGACGATCGCCGCGTGATCGCAACGCTTGCTTCCGCTCTTGCCGGCTCGTCACGTCCGCTGGTCATCACGTCCGGCACGCCGATCGCCAATACCATCCCCGGCGAGCCTGCCCGTGAAGACAATCCGATCGTCGGCTCCGACAAGCATCCGCGGGCGGCCACCGAGGAGGCGGGAATCTTGGCGAGCGAGATCGGCGTCAACGTCTCCGTCGTACGGTTGCCGCAGGTGCACGATCCCGTCAGCCAGGGGCTCATCACGCCGTTGATCGAGATATTCAGGCAGAAGGGTGTTTGCGCCTATATCGAAGACGGGCGCAACCGCTGGCCGGCGGCGCATTTTACCGATGTCGCGCGCCTCTATCGCCTCGTCGTCGAGCGCGCCGAGCCGAACGCGAAGTATCATGCAGTTGCCGAAGAGGGCGTGACGATGCGCGATATTGCCGAAGTTCTCGGCCGCCGTCTGAAGCTGCCGGTCAAATCCGTCGGCCAGGGAGAGGTCCAGGAATATTTTGGCTGGCTCTCCATGTTCGCCACGCTGGACATGTTGGCTTCGAGCGCCAAGACGCGCCAGAAGCTTGGCTGGGAACCCACAGGCCCGAAGCTGCTCGACGATCTCGCCGAGCTACAGGTCTCCGCAGCGTGAGACGTCCTCCATCTTTCTGATCCACCCGTGGATTGGAATCCGATCGCCTATCGCCCGGCCGGCTTCATCGGCCGGGCGTTTGTCATCTGCAGGCGATCTTCCGTGCGGAATGCGTCAGGAAACAAAAGGATAGAGCGGTTTCTCGATTCGAAGAAAAGCGGAACTGCTCTTAGATGTAGCTCGTTCCGGCCAAGGCAGCATCGACGCCGCTAAAGCCGCGCTCCATGACGCTCAATAATATGGCTTCGGGCTTTCCCCTCTCGCGAAAGGCGCGCAAAGCTGCGCCATAGGCGGCCACCAGCACGGCCATCAGCATTGCGCCTGCAAGATGCGCATCGGCGTCGGAGCGCGGCCGGCCTGCCGCATCGGACAGCATTCTCGAGAGATCATCGGCAAGCGTCACCTGCAGCCCGCGCGCATGCGCCGTGAGCGTCGGGCTCTCCGTTACCATGCGCCAGAACTGGATGGGCCGCTCCGTGATCCTGAACAGGGGATGCTGCGTTTCCACCAGCCCGCGCATCAGCGTCTGGAATATGCGGACCGGCGGCTGCCCGCCGCGGTCGGCAAGCGCGTTGCGGACGAGCTCCCGTATTTCGTCTTCGCGATCGAAGACCAGATCTTCCTTGCGGCGGAAATAGTTAAAGACAGTCTTTCTGGCGACTTCAGCCTCGTCGGCGATATCGGCGACGGAGACCTTGTCGAAGCCGTGTTCGACGAACAGGCGCGTTGCGACGTCGGAGATCGCCTGACGCGTCATCTCCTTCTTGCGGTCTCTGAGTTTGATTCGATTTGACATGCATATATTTATACCATAAGTAAATTTATACTGAGTGTAAAAATCGTGATCCGATGATGAAATCGGTGAAATTTGCACAGGTCAGAAGGGCTTGGTCCTGTGATCGAACCGTTGCCGTTCGAACAGGGCGGCCATGTCCAATGATTTGCACCGGCTGAGGATGATCGAGGCCGGCGTGTCGCGCACCTTGGGTGACGCTTGCTTGAGGAATTATGTCTTGATCTATGATGTCGTGATCGCCGGCGGCGGACCCGTCGGCTTGTTTCTTGCCTGCGAATTGCGTCTTGCGGATCTCTCCGTCTTGGTGCTGGAGCAGGCGCCGGACCCGCGCTCGCCCTTGAAGCGCCTTCCGTTCGGCATGCGCGGCCTTTCGGCGCCGACTCTCGAAGCCTTCTATCGCCGCGGCCTGTTGAGCGATGTCGCCGCGCCCAAGCCCGCAAAGGATGCCTCGGATGGCGGCACGTCGCCTGCCGCCCACTGGATGCATCAGTCGCGCCGCCCGGGCGGCCATTTCGCCGGCATCCAGTTCTTTTCCGATAAGATCGACGCTGCGAAATGGCCCTATCGCCTGCCGAGCCCGGCCGGCACGAGCTTGATGGTCGAGATGGAAAATCTCGAAACTATCCTTGCCGCCCGCGCGGAGACCTTGGGCGCCGAAATCAGGCGCGGCCTCGGTGTCGAGGGCTTCGACCAGTCGGATGAAGGCGTCATTATCCGCGCCGGAGCCGAGACCTTCCGCGGGCGCTGGCTCGTCGGCTGCGATGGCGGCCGCAGCACCGTTCGCAAGGCCGGTGGCTTCGAGTTCGTCGGCACAGCCCCCGAATTCACCGGCTATTCCGCCGAAATCGAGATGGCGGAACCGGACCGGTTTGATCCCGGTCGCCATTACACCGCGACGGGCATGTACACGTTTTCGCCGCCGGGAACGATCTCGATGGTCGACTTCGATGGCGGCGCCTTCCACCGGGCTCAGCCGATCACTCTCGAGCACGTGCAGGCTGTGCTCCGCCGCATCTCCGGCACTGATGTCACCGTGACGGCGCTTAAACTTGTCACCACATGGACGGATCGTGCCTACCAGGCGACCACCTATCGCAGGGGGAGAGTGTTGCTTGCGGGCGATGCCGCGCACATCCATTCCCCCTTGGGCGGCCAAGGTCTCAACCTTGGTCTGGGCGACGCGATGAATCTCGGATGGAAGCTTGCCGCGACCATCCGGGGCGATGCGCCGGACGGCTTGCTCGACACCTATTCGAGCGAGCGGCACCCTGTCGGCGCGCAAGTGCTCGACTGGTCGCGTGCGCAGGTCGCGCTCATGCGGCCAAGCCCTAGCTCGCGTGCGCTCGAAGCCGTCATCCGCGACCTTATAGATACGCGCGACGGCGCGACCTATTTCGCCGAACGCGTCTGGGGCGTTTCGCTCCGCTACGATCTTGGCGGTACCAACCCGCTGGTGGGCCGCAGTGCCCCTGATTTCGAACTGGCCGACGGGACGAAGCTTGGCGACCACCTCGGAAGGGGCAGAGGTCTGTTGCTGGATTTCGATGGCAGCGCACCGCTTGGAGCGCTTGCGGACCGCTGGAGTGACCGGATCGCTTACGTCGCGAGCGACGCCAAGGATCGGCTGGGCGTCAGCGCCCTGCTCGTGCGGCCCGACGGGTTCGTTGCCTGGGCCGGTGAAGATGGGCTCGATATTGACGAAGCTGAACAGGCCGCGTCGCAATGGTTTGGTGAGCCTGGCAAGGAGCGCGCATCTGCCTGATAAGAGGCGTGCCGCGTTGCCTGCGCCAGGGAATGGTGTGGAGTGGTGGGTGAGCATGAAGCCTGCGTGCAAGGCATGAGGCAGTGGCAAGAGGCCGATACCCAAAGGCCTCAACCTCGCGCAGATGGTTCGAGGTGGCTCGTGGAAGAGATATCGTGACGTCGCTTCGCATAGCGTCTCGAGTACCTCTGCCTCGCAATCTCCGATCAGATCTGTTTGCTGTTGCAGGCGCGATGCAAGATGAGAAGTTCGCGCCGGTCGCAATGAACACTGCAGCGCTTGAACAAACGAAGTTCGAATAAGACGGAAAATCAGTGGTTTGATAAAAAGAATGGCGGACAAGGTGGGATTCGAACCCACGGTACGCTTTCACGCACACACGCGTTCCAGGCGTGCGCCTTAAACCACTCGGCCACCTGTCCTTCTTTGGCGTTTCGCACCCGTTAGGGACGCAAATCGTCGGAACGGCGCGATATATACCGATGAATTCTGAGCAATCAACCCGAATCTGACAGATTTTTGACTTATCGGCGGAAAACTCCGAATCTCCACCCCATTGCGCTTGTTTCGCGCACAACTTATCTAAGAAGGCAGATGGGGCGGCGTAAGACCGGTCGGCCCGTAAAGGCCGGGCGTAATGAGTATCCGGAGGAGTTCATGCGTTTCCTGTTGCGTTTTGCGAGCCTTGTCGCGCTGGTGGTGGCAGTTATCGCCGGCACGATCGATTCCATTCAGTCCGTTGCCGCCTCGGCGGTTGTCATGACCCCGATGGGCGATGCCTGGAACGATGTCAGCCCGTCGTCGCTGGCGAGCCTTCGCTCTGCGGTCGCCTATTATGTCCATCCGCGCTTTTACGACACGGCGATGCAATGGCTGCTGTTTCAGCCCGCTTTCGCCGTCTTCCTGGTGCTCTCGCTGCTTCTGTGGATGGTGGGATACAAGCGCCAGCCCGCGGCGGGTCGTTTCAGCGCCTGACGGGTCCGATGGGTGCCTCTCGGGCCTGTGCCACTCTGGGATTTCGATGTCTTTCGACGGCCTCTGGCCGGTGGCTTGTTGCAGGGCCGCGACGGGTGGTGCTAGCGGTTGTAGCGGGCTGACGGGCGGCCTTTCTGGCCAATAAAATTGCAGTTTTGGGCCGAAATTGTTTAAAAAAAGGGTCACTTGGGCGGGTTTTCACCAATTCCCACAAATCTTTACCAACTGAAAAATTTCTCGTGAATTTTTCATGCAGCCATGCAAGGATGCGCGCCAGCTTGGCCTCGGGGGAGGTCGGCAGTTCCGCAGACATGTCCGATCAACGGGCTTGCGGGAGGACCCAACAAGATAGAAACAACAGGGCTGCACCACATGAAAAAATCCCTTTTGACCCTTTTCGCCTTGGCTGCCATGTCGGCAACGGCGCTTGCGGCCGACATCAAGCCGGCAATCGTTTACGGAACCGGCGGCAAGTTCGACAAGTCCTTCAACGAAGCCGCCTATAACGGCGCCGAAAAGTTCAAGAAGGAAACCGGTATCGCCTACCGCGATTTTGAGCCGACGGGCGACACCCAGGGCGAACAGGCGCTGCGCAACTTCGCCAGCAAGGGCTTCAATCCGGTTATCGCCGTCTCTTTCGCCTGGACCTCCGCCCTTCAGAAGGTTGCTGCCGAATACCCGAAGACCGAATTCGTCCTGATCGACGACAGCCTCGATCTGCCGAACGTTCGCTCCGTCAAGTTCAAGGAAAATGAAGGTTCCTACCTCGCCGGCGTCATGGCTGCCATTGCGTCGAAGACCGGCAAGGTCGGTTTCGTCGGGGGCATGGACATTCCGCTGATCCGCAAGTTCGAATGCGGCTACGAACTCGGCGCCCGCGCCACCAACCCGAAGATCGAAGTCTTCCAGAACATGACCGGGACGACCGGTGCTGCCTGGAACGACCCGGTTCGCGGCGGCGAGCTCACCAAGAACCAGATAGACCAGGGCGCCGACGTTGTCTACGCAGCTGCGGGCGCGACCGGCCTCGGCGTGCTGCAGACGGCTGCCGACAACAAGAAGCTGTCGATCGGCGTGGACTCCAACCAGAACTACCTGCATCCGGGTTCGGTTCTGACCTCCGTCGTTAAGCGCGTCGACCTCGCGGTCTACAACGCCTTCAGCGATGCCAAGAACGGCAAGTTCACGCCCGGCATCCAGAACCTCGGCCTGAAGGAAGATGGCGTCACCGTTGCCATCGATGACAACAACAAGCCGCTCGTCACCCCGGAAATGCAGGCTGCCGTCGACAAGGCGCGGGCCGATATCATCGCTGGCACCATCAAGGTCCACGACTATCTGACCGACAACGCCTGCCCGAAGAACTGATATGAAACAAGGGCGTATGACGAAGCAAAAACGTCATACGCCCTTTTCTTATCCGGAATCCGGTTTCTGGAGCCCCTATTGTGAGCCAATCACCTGCCATCGAGCTCGTGGGCATCGACAAAAAGTTCGGTGCTGTCCACGCCAATAAAGATATCAACCTGACCGTCGCCAAAGGTTCGATCCACGGGGTCATCGGCGAAAACGGTGCCGGGAAATCGACTCTGATGTCGATCCTCTACGGCTTCTATCAGGCTGACAGCGGCGAGATCCGCATCAACGGCAATCCGATCGCCATCCGAGACAGCCAGACGGCTATCGCCGCCGGCATCGGCATGGTGCACCAGCATTTCATGCTGGTAGACAATTTTACTGTCCTCGAAAACGTCATGCTGGGCGCCGAAGGCGGCGCGCTGCTTGCCAAGGGCGTCGCCGCCACGCGCGCCGAGCTTGGCCGGCTGGAGAAGGATTACGGCCTGGAGGTCGATCCGGACGCGCTGATCGAAGAGCTGCCCGTCGGCCAGCAGCAGCGGGTCGAGATCCTGAAGGCGATGTATCGCGGCGCCGAGATCCTCATCCTCGATGAGCCCACGGGCGTTCTGACGCCCGCCGAGGCCGACAATCTCTTCCGCATCCTTCGCGTGCTGCGCGATCAGGGCAAGACGATCATCCTCATCACCCATAAGCTGCGCGAGATCATGGCGATCACCGATACGGTGTCGGTCATGCGCCGCGGCGAGATGGTCGCGACCCGCAAGACCGCCGAGACCACCGTCGAGGAACTGGCCGAACTGATGGTCGGCCGCCGGGTGTTGCTTCGCGTCGAAAAGGGCGCCCCCAATCCGGGCGATGTCCTCTTGTCGGTGCGCAACCTCACCGTCAAGGACGGCCGTGGCGTCACCATGGTCGACAATGTTTCTTTCGACGTCCGTGCCGGCGAGATCGTCGGCATTGCCGGCGTTGCAGGCAACGGCCAGTCCGAGTTGCTGGAAGCCATCGCCGGCATCCGTAAGCCGGCATCAGGCGAAATCCTGCTGTACGGCAAGCCGATCGGCAATGCGGACCCCGCAGCGCTTCGCGAGCTCGGCCTTGCCCATATCCCGGAAGATCGCCATCACATGGGCCTCGTCCTCAAGTTCGAGGAATATGAGAATTCCATGCTCGGCTATCACCGCGATCGCAAGTACGGACGTGGTGGAATGCTCGATCTCGATGCCATGCGCAAGGATGCCATCGAGAAGATCGAGAAATACGATATCCGCCCGCCGAACGCGCGGCTGAAGACGGCCAACTTCTCCGGCGGCAACCAGCAGAAGATCGTCGTTGCCCGCGAGATCGAGCGCGATCCGAAGGCACTGCTGATCGGTCAGCCGACGCGCGGCGTCGACATCGGCGCCATCGAGTTCATCCATCGCCGCATCATCGAGATGCGCGACGCCGGCAAGGCCATCCTGCTGGTCTCGGTGGAGCTGGATGAGATCCGTGCGCTTTCGGACCGTATCCTTGTCATGTTCGCCGGCCACATCGTCGGTGAAAAGTCGGCTGAGGCCGGTGAACAAACACTCGGCCTGATGATGGCCGGCATTGCCGCGTGAGGCCTCGATGAGTACCGCTTCCGTTCCGCTCCCCAATTGGATCACCTACGGCCTGATCCCGCTTCTCAACCTGATCGTCGCTTTTCTGATATCGGGCCTCGTCGTCTGGTTCATCGGCGAGAGCCCGCTCGATGCGCTCGTCCTGCTGTTGCAGGGAGCGCTTGGTAGCGGCGAAGGCATCGGCTTTACGCTCTATTATGCGACGAGCTTCATCTTCACCGGCCTGTCGGTCGCGGTCGCCATCCATGCCGGCCTGTTCAACATCGGCTCGGAAGGCCAGGCCTATGTCGGCGGCCTCGGCTGTGCCCTCGTGGCGTTGACGCTCGACCACTATGTGCCCTGGTATGTGACGATGCCGTTTGCCGTCATCGGCGCGGCGATCTTCGGGGCGCTCTGGGCCTTCATTCCCGCATGGCTACAGGCAAAGCGCGGCAGCCACGTCGTCATCACGACAATCATGTTCAACTTCATCGCATCGGCAATGATGAACTTCCTGCTGGTGCACATCTTGATTGTTCCGGGCAAGATGGCGCCGGAAACCCGCACCTTCCTCGAGGGCGGTCAGCTGCCCAAGCTCGGCTGGCTGATGGATATGTTCGGCTCGACCATCGGTGCCGCACCGCTCAACGTGTCCTTCCTGATCGCGCTGGTCATGTGCTTCCTCGTCTGGGTGCTCGTCTGGCGCACGAAGCTCGGCTATGAAATGCGCACGCTCGGCCTCAGCCCGACGGCTGCGGTCTATGCCGGTATTCCCTATGCCCGCACGGTCATCATCGCCATGCTGATTTCGGGCGGCCTTGCCGGCATGATGTCGCTCAATCCCGTCATGGGATCGTCCGCGCGCCTGCAGGTGGAGTTCGTGCTCGGCGCCGGCTTTGTCGGCATCGCCGTATCGCTGATGGGCCGCAATCATCCGGTGGGCATCATCCTGGCGGCGATCCTGTTCGGCATCCTCTATCAGGGCGGCGATGCGCTGTCCTTCGACATGCCGAACATCACGCGCGACATGATCGTGGTGATCCAGGGTCTCGTCATCCTGTTTGCCGGTGCGCTCGAATACATGTTCCGCCCTGCGCTCGTGCGCATCTACCAGCAATTCGCCAGGACGTGAGGATCGGACGATGGACTATTATGATCTTCTCATCAGCATCCTCGGCTCGACCATTCGTCTGTCGATTCCGCTGATCTTCACGGCGCTTGCCGGCCTGTTTTCCGAGCGCGCCGGCATCTTTGACATCGGTCTGGAAGGCAAGATGCTGGCGTCTGCCTTCGCTGCAGCCTGCGTCGCCGCCATCAGCGGCTCGCCCTGGGCCGGCCTTGGCGCCGGCATCACCGTCTCGGTCGTCGTCGGCCTGCTGCACGGTTTTGCCTCGATTACCAATCGCGGCAACCAGATCGTCTCCGGCGTCGCGATCAACTTCCTGATGGCCGGCTTGACCATCGTTCTCGGTCAGGCCTGGTTCGGGCAGGGTGGCCGCACGCCGACTTTGCCCAGCACGGCGCGCTTCTCCGGCATCACCCTGCCCGGCGTCGATGCTGTTCGCGATGTTCCGTTCATCGGGCCGCTCTATGCCAACGTCATATCAGGCAACAATATCCTGACCTATCTGGCTTTTCTCGCGGTGCCGATCTCCTGGTGGATTCTCTATCGCACCCGTTTCGGCTTGCGGTTGCGCGCCGTCGGTGAAAATCCCGGCGCCGTCGACACCGCCGGCATCTCGGTCGAGTGGCTGCGCTATCGGTCGCTGATCGTTGCCGGCATTCTCTGCGGCTTCTCCGGCACCTATCTCGCCATCGCCCAGTCGGCCGCCTTCATCAACAACATGTCGGCTGGCAAGGGCTATATCGCGCTTGCCGCACTGATCTTTGCCAAGTGGAAGCCGGTGCCGGTCATGTTCACCTGCCTGCTCTTCGGCTTCCTCGATGCCTTTGCCAATTTCATGCAGGGCAAGACGATTCCGGGCATGGGCGAAGTGCCGGTACAGATTTTCCAGGCGCTGCCCTATATTCTGACCTGCATTCTGCTCGCAGGATTTATCGGCGTCGCCAAGCCCCCGAAGGCCGGTGGCGTGCCCTATACCAAGGAGCGCTAAACCATGTCGCATGATCTGTTCGAGGCCGCTCGCGGAGCGATGGCTTTTGCCCATGCTCCCTATTCGAAATTCCCCGTAGGCGCCGCGATCCGCGCCGAGGATGGCAAGATCTATACCGGCGCCAACATCGAGAACCTGTCCTTCCCTCAGGGCTGGTGCGCCGAACCAACGGCGATCGGCCAGATGATCATGGGCGGCGCCAAGAAGATCGTCGAGATCGCCGTCATCGCCGAGAAGCTGCCGCTCTGCCCGCCCTGCGGCGGCTGCCGGCAGAAGATCGCCGAATTTGCAGATAAGGAAACGCGGATCTATCTTTGCGATGAAACCGGCGTGAAGAAGACCATGACCATGGACGAGATGCTGCCCTTCAGCTTCGAAACGGAGGTGCTCGGATGAGTGCGGCCGTCGATATCCTCGCCGAGAAGCTTGGCGATCTGAAGCCGCGCTATGGCGTCATCCTCGGCTCCGGTCTCGGTTCGCTCGTCGATCAGGTCAGCAATGCGCTGCGCATTCCCTACGCCGATCTGCCCGGCTTTCCGGTCAGCGCCGTGTCAGGCCATGCCGGCACCCTGGTTGCGGGCAAGCTCGGCGACGTCCCGGTCATCATGCTCTCCGGCCGGGTGCATTATTACGAAAAGGGTGACGCCAATGCCATGCGTGCGCCGATCGAGACTCTGAAGGCGCTTGGCGTCGATACGCTGATCCTGACCAATTCGGCCGGATCGCTGCGCGAGGAAATGCCGCCGGGCTCGGTGATGCAGATCACCGATCACATCAACTATTCCGGCATGAACCCGTTGATCGGCGAGGAAAGCGACAAGCGGTTCGTCGGCATGACCAGCGCTTACGACACCGATCTGATCATGCGTATGCGCAAGGCGGCCGAAAAGGCCGAGATCAAGCTGTCACACGGCGTCTATATGTGGTTTTCCGGACCGAGCTTCGAAACGCCGGCGGAGATCCGCATGGCGCGCATCCTGGGCGCCGATGCCGTCGGCATGTCGACGGTCCCGGAAGTCATCCTGGCGCGTCTTTTTGGGCTGAGGGTTGCCGCTGCGTCCGTCATCACTAACTATGGTGCTGGCATGACCGGCGGCGAGCTCTCGCATGACGAGACGAAAGACATGGCTCCGGTTGGGGGCGCACGCCTCGCCGCCATCTTGAAAGAAATGATCGCTGACGAAGGAGATCCACAATGACGGGCCATTCCCTCAGAGAAACGGCGGCCGTTGCGCTTTCCCTTCTCGATCTGACCAATCTCAAGGATGACTGCACGCCGGCACAGATCGAGGCGCTGTGCGCCCGTGCGCAATCGCCCTACGGCAATACCGCCGCCATCTGCATCTGGCCGCGCTTCGTCGCCCAGGCGCGCGGCATTCTCGGAACGGATCATGCCGTGAAGATCGCGACCGTGGTGAACTTCCCCGGTGGCGACATGGAGGTGGCAGACGTCGCCGCCGAGGCGCGGGAAGCGATTGCCGATGGTGCCGACGAGATCGATCTGGTCATTCCCTATCGTGCCTTCCTGGCCGGCAACGAGCAGGCGGTGACTGATATGGTCGCGGCCGTGCGCGCCGAATGCAAGGGGCCTGTTCTCCTGAAGACCATCCTCGAAACCGGGGAGATCAAGGATACAGCGCTGATCCGGCGGGCCTCGGAACTGGCGATCGAGGCCGGCTCCGATTTCATCAAGACGTCCACCGGCAAGGTCGCCGTCAATGCGACGCTGGAAGCTGCCGACATTATGCTGCGGGCAATTCGTGCCAGCGGCCGCAAGGTCGGCTTCAAGCCTGCCGGCGGGATCGGCTCGGTTTCCGATGCGGCGCTTTATCTAAGCCTCGCCGAAACCATCATGGCGCCTGACTGGGCCATGCCCTCGACCTTCCGCTTCGGCGCGTCGAGCCTGCTCGACGATATCCTGAACGTCCTGGCCGGCGGCGATTCCAAGACGGCGTCTTCGGGCTATTGATCCATGATCCCGCAGGAAATCATCCGGCAGAAGCGTAACGGCGGCACCCTTTCTGCCGCCGATATCGATGCGTTCATCGGTGCATTGGGGCGTGGCGAACTGGCCGAAAGCCAGATCGGCGCTTTTGCCATGGCCGTGTGGTTTCGCGGCATGACGCGCGAGGAGACGGTGGCCTTGACGCTTGCCATGGCTCGCTCGGGCGATGCGCTCTCCTGGAATGGTATCGGCAGGCCTATCGCCGACAAGCACTCGACGGGTGGCGTCGGCGACAACGTCTCGCTGATGCTGGCACCTATTGCGGCAGCCTGCGGCCTTGCCGTACCGATGATCTCGGGCCGTGGCCTCGGCCATACCGGCGGCACGCTCGACAAGCTGGAATCCATTCCCGGCTACGGGATCACGCCGGACGCCGTCCGCTTCCGCAAGGTGGTCGACGAGGTCGGCTGCGCCATCATTGGCCAGACCGGCGCGCTGGCGCCCGCCGACGGCAAGCTCTACGCCGTGCGCGATGTCACCGCGACCGTCGATTCCGCACCCCTGATTACCGCCTCCATCCTGTCGAAGAAACTGGCCGCTGGGCTTGAAACGCTGGTGCTCGACGTCAAGATCGGCAGTGGCGCCTTCATGACGTCTCAAGAGGAAGCCGAGACGCTGGCGCGCTCGCTGGTGGAGGTAGCCAACGGCGGCGGGGTCAAGACCTCGGCACTCATCACCGATATGAACCAACCGCTCGCCGATGCGGCCGGCAATGTTGTCGAACTTCAAAATTGCCTGGATTTTCTGAAAGGCAACAAGGCGGGGACCCGGCTTGAGACGGTTGTCTTGGCCTTTGCCGCCGAAATGCTGGTTCAGGCCGGAATTGCTGCGAACGCTGCCGACGCCGAGGGCAGTGCTCGTGCGGCTGTTACCTCCGGCAAGGCAGCCGAAATCTTCGGCCGCATGGTCCATGGTCTTGGCGGCCCGGCGGATCTGCTTGAACATCCCGACCGCTACCTGGCGAGCGCGCCGGTGCTGAAACCGGTTCTCGCCGCCGTCGACGGATGGCTTGGCGCCTGCGATGCGCGCGGGATCGGCATGAGCGTGATCGATCTCGGCGGCGGCCGCCGCCGTCCGCAGGACAAGATCGATCATCGCGTCGGCTTCAGCAATATCCTGCCGCTCGGTACGCGGGTCAGCAAGGGTGACCGTATCGCCACCGTTCACGCGGCGGACGAGGCAAGCGCAGAAAGAGCCGCGGCTGATTTGTCGGCTAATTATCGCCTGGTCGAGACCCCTCCAGCTTTGTCGCCCGTTATCATCAGCAGGATCTGACGGATGTAGCTGTATGGGCGCAAGCCGCCCGATATGAGTCCGACTAGCTCACTGTTTCAGGAGCAATGTGCCGTTCTGAACTCCATAGGAGTTCAGCTTCTTCATGAAGCTCATGCCGATCAGCGTCGTACTGAGGGCGCTGTCCTTTGCCACCACGGCGTCGATATCACGAACCCGGATCGTGCCGATCTCCAGGCGGTCCAGCTTGACGAGTGCGACCTTGGACGCACCATTCGCGGTCTGGACCGTGTAGCGATAGTCGAGATCGACGCTGCTGAAACCGAGGCCGCGCGCCGTGCTTTCGTTCATCGCGACATAGGTGGCGCCGGTATCGATCAATGCGTGCACGGACCGGCCGTTGATGCTGAAATCACCCTCATAGTGGCCGCCCGCATTGGCGCGCAGCTGAACGCTGCCATAGGAAACGGGAACCTCGGCCTTCGGCGGTGCAAGCGCAACCGTTTCGACCGGCACCGGCTTTTCGGCGCGGTCCTGGTAGCTGTTCACGAGCATCGGCACCTGGGTCGCCGCAGCGGCGATAATACCGGCAAAGACAAGAACGCGAACGAGCATCGGCAAGGCCCCTCCTGCGGGCCATGCCATCTATAGACCAGCTTTACTGAAGGGACGCTAAAGCAATCAATAAAAAGCCCGGCAGTTGAGTAACTGCCGGGCTCGTAAAGAATATAGCGCCTGATTTTACTTGGTGCCGTACATGCGGTCGCCGGCATCGCCGAGGCCGGGCACGATATAGCCGAGTTCGTTCAGGTGGCTGTCGATCGCCGCGGTGAAGACCGGCACGTCTGGATGCGCCTTGCGGAAATTGGCAAGGCCTTCCGGAGCCGCCAGCAGGCACAGGAAGCGGATATTGTGTGCGCCGCGTTCCTTCAGCTTGTCGATGGCGGCAATCGAGGAGTTGCCGGTCGCCAGCATCGGGTCGACGACGATGATCAGGCGCTCGGAAATATCCTCGGGCGCCTTGAAGTAATATTCCACCGGCTGCAGCGTTTCATGGTCGCGATAGACGCCGATATGCGAGACGCGGGCCGACGGCACGAGGTCCAGCATGCCTTCGAGCAGGCCGTTGCCGGCGCGCAGGATCGAGGCGAAGACCAGCTTCTTGCCCTCGAGAATCGGCGCATCCATCGGCTGCAACGGCGTCTCGATGGTCTGGATCGTCAGTTCCAGGTCGCGCGTGACTTCGTAGCAGAGCAGCGTCGAAATCTCGCGCAGCAACCGGCGGAAGCTTCCCGTCGACGTGTCCTTCTTGCGCATGATTGTGAGCTTGTGCTGCACAAGCGGGTGATCGATGACAGTGACGCCGTCCATGGTTTCAGCCTTCCAGTAATTCCGTGATATGAGATGGTTCTTCCACGGAAATCGCCTCTGGTGCAAGAAAATAGGCCGCTTTTCGAGATTTCATCCCCAATCTGCGGCCCGAACCGAGCTTTTAGAGCTTTGTGAGTAGTGCCGCCCGTGTCGCTTCGTCCACGAACGCCGCCTCGATCGCCGTGCGCGTCATCGCGTTGATCTCGTCGTCGCTAAAGCCGAAGGCTGTCGAGGCCAGTTCGTACTCGCGCTTCAGCGAGGTGTGGAAGAACGGCGGATCGTCGGAATTGATCGTCACTTTCACGCCGGCCTCGCGCAGCTTGCGCAGCGGATGCGACTGGAAATCCGGGAAAACCTTGAGCGCGATGTTGGAGCCGGGGCAGACCTCCAGTACCGTGCCGAGATCGGCAAGGCGCTTGACGAGATCCATATCCTCGATGGCGCGCACGCCGTGGCCGATACGATCAGGGCGCACCAGTTCGACGGCATCGGCGACGGAAAAGGCGCCGCAGACCTCGCCGGCATGGATGGTGATGCCAAGACCGGCCTCGCGGGCGATGTCGAAGGCGCGGGCGTAGTCGGCGACGCGGCCCATGCGCTCTTCGCCGGCCATGTTGAAGCCTTTGATCAGCGGATTGTCGCTCTTGGCGGCATATTCCGCTGCCTTCACCACGCGGTCCGGACCGAAATGGCGCTCGCCCGTCACGATGAGCCTGGCCTCAATGCCGGTCTTCGCCTTTGCGGCACGAATGCCAGCCGAAACACCGGCCACATAAGCGTCAGCGCCGAGGCCGATGCGGTCGCCATGGTCGGGAGAAACGATGAGCTCGCTATAGATCGTGCCGATGCCGGCAAGCTCTTCCAGATAGGTTTCCGTCAGCAGCGCATAGTCTTCCTCGGTGCGGTAGACCTCGGAAACCTTGTCATAGCAGACTAGGAATTCAGCGAAATCTTTCCAGAGATAGGTGCCGTCCTTCAGGAAGGCGCTGGTGTCGACGCCATATTTTGCAGCCTGTGCCAGCGTCAGCGCCGGCGGTGCCGCGCCTTCCAGATGGCAGTGCAGCTCCACTTTCTTCAAATGCGATGTCAAAGGAAACTCCTCCCGTGCGGTCCCGCCGCAATTCCCAAATGTTTGGCGACGGTCTCGCCGATATCGGCATAGGTCTGCCGGACGCTGATGGAACGGGAACGAATGCCCGGTCCGTAAGCCATGACGGGCACGCGCTCGCGCGTATGGTCGGTGCCGCGCCAGGTCGGGTCGCAACCGTGATCCGCGGTCAGAATGACGAGATCACCGGCCTTCAGTTTCTTGTGCACCTCGGGAAGCCGCGCATCGAAGGCTTCGAGCGCTGCTGCATAGCCCGGCACGTCGCGGCGATGACCATAGAGCATGTCGAAATCGACGAAATTGGTGAACACCAGATCGCCATCCTCGGCTTCGTCCATGACCTTCAGCGTCGCATCCATCAGCGCCATGTTGCCATTGGCCTTGATGACCCTGGAAACACCCTGATGCGCGAAGATATCGCCGATCTTGCCGACCGCGTGCACCGTGCGTTCGGCCTTGACGAGACGATCGAGCAATGTCGGCTCCGGCGGCAGTACGGAGAAATCACGGCGATTGCCGGTTCGCTCGAAGGTCGCCACCGTCTCGCCGAGGAAGGGGCGGGCGATGACGCGACCGATATTGTAGGGGTCGAGCAGGGTGCGCACGATCTTGCAGAGGCCGATCAACCGGTCGAGGCCGAAATGCTGTTCGTGCGCCGCGATCTGGAAGACGGAGTCGGACGAGGTGTAGCAGATCGGCTTGCCGCTGCGGATGTGTTCTTCCCCGAGCCTGGCGATGATGTCGGTGCCGGATGCGTGGCAGTTGCCGAGAATGCCGGGCAGATCGGCCGCCTCGCAGATGGCCTTCACCAGCTCCGGCGGGAAGGCGTCACCCTCGGCCGGAAAGTAACCCCAGTCGAACATAACGGGTGTCCCGGCGATCTCCCAATGACCCGACGGCGTGTCCTTGCCGCGGGAGACTTCATTGGCGCAACCGTAGAGACCATAGAGCTTTTCCGGCAAGGGCATGCCAGCGGGATAACTGCCCGTTGCCGCCTTGGCGATCTCCAGCAGGCCGAGGCCGGACATGATCGGCAATGTCAGTGGCCCCTGGCGCAAGCCCTCACGATCGGCAGCGCCGGCGGCACAGAACTCGGCGATATGGCCGAGCGTGTCGGCGCCTTCATCTCCATAGGTTGCCGCATCCGGGCCGCCGCCGACACCGAAAGAATCCAGAACGAAGAGAAAGGCGCGCGCCATAGATCACCCGATAAGAATGCCGTCACCCGGGGAGGTCTTCCGGGTCATTGGACGTCACCCATATAACGGAGGCATCGACTTGGCAATTTTCCGTTTTGGGATGGCTCTTCGGGTACTGTTTCGAAGATGGGGCTGTTAGCAGTCGCTGCAGCTGATCGAATTGCCCACGCGCTGTCTGTAGTAATATTGCCGGCTGATGGTGATCTGGTTGGTGCCGCTCGGCAGGAAATTGGCGCCGAAACTGAGGAGCTGATAGGGAAGGGCAAGCTCGCTGCGGACGAGGAATGTGCTCGCCTGATTCATGTTGGCCGGTACCGTCACCGTCGAGCCAGCCGTATATGGCCTGGTCCCGTCCTGCGCCCAGGACCAGGCGACCGTTGCCTTGCCTGTCGTGTCGATGGCAATGCCGGTAATCTTCAGCGTCAGGCCGGTCGTGCCGTAGGGCGCGAAGATCGCGCCGGCGACGGAGGGCATGGTCGCAAGCACGGACTTGGTGATCGTCGATTGCTGCGAGACGATGTCCGCAATCGAACCGGCAGAACGGCTGGCTCGCTTCGAGGCGTTGAGGCCGACGGTAAGCTCGAAAGCACCAAGATAGAGCATTACCAACACGGGAAAGAGGATGGCGAACTCGATCGCGCCGACACCGCGTTCATCGCGGGCGAAACGCCTCAGGATGCCGAAGGGCGCGTTTTCCTTTCCAGTCATTCTCGCCGGGCCGTTCACGGATAATTCTCGTTCTGGAAGGCGGCTGTGGCGACGATGAGATAGACTGACGCCGAGCCGTCGGTTGGACGCACATTGGTAAGATATGGTCGCAACAGATCCGTTATGATCTGCCAGCGATAGTAGGCGCGCACCATGTTCAGCGACTTGGCGCCACCGGGCGTAAAGGCAAAGCCTGTCGTGTTGAGATCGGAGTAGGGATCAGTTGACGACTTGCGCGGGATCGTCGTCGGCATGGACGCAAAGCTCGAATAGCTCTCCACATCGAGGTAGAGATTTGCCGGTGTCTGTACTTCCGTCGAAGAGCAGGTAATGAGCACCGCGATCTCATTGCAGAATGCCTGCCGGAATTGCTGCGGTGTCGTGTAGGAGGTCTTATTCGGATCGCTGGTGATCTGCCCGGTTCTGATCTGGCGCGCCAGGGTATCGACGGCGTTGGAGACGACCTGTTCCGCGGTGAAGGCGACGAACGTCTCGATGATGGCGAAGACGATCAGAAAATAGGGGATGGCAAGCAGGGCAAATTCGATCGCTGCCGTCCCATCCCGAGATCGCACGAATGCGCGCAGGCTGCCGCGGGCATTTCGCCGAGTGGCGCTCGTATTGGCGGGAAGGGCGTTATCTGGCGTCATGAACGGTCCGCGGCGATTTACACGCGGACGACACTAGAATTGCTTCCTTGATAATCCGTTTCTCTTCTCTATTCATATTTAGAGGAAGTACGGATTATGCATTATTACTCAAATCTTCGGAAGTACTTTAGAATATTTGCGTTATCGAATATTATTATTGTCCGATAGCCGGGGTCGGTGTCGTCGCCGTGTTGTTCTGCTGGGCATGCTGTTCGCAATTGGGCGTGCATGACAGCACCGCCCGGTCCGTCTGGCGGAAAACGCGAACTGTGTTGCCTTCATCGATCGACACGAGGATCTGCTCGTCGACAATGGCATTGCCATCGGCATCGAGCAGAATGATGTTCGTCGTACCGAAACTCCGGCCGGTCAGCACGATGGTTTTCGGATCGGCCACCGTTGCATCGGCGACCTGGGCATTACCGACGATCACCTTGCTGACGGGGCGATCAAGCTTCAATACGCGCGCGTGATCCATATAGACGCGGAGCATGCTTTCTCCGGCAGCGTTAGAAAGCTGCGGCGTCATGCAGGCCATGGCAAGAATGCCGGCAAGGAATGCTGTTCTGCCGCCGATTGGCATGGCTTGGCCTCTTGGAAAACTAGGGCGAAAAGAAATTTCTGATAGAATGAGAAAGAATGGTGAATGAACGATTAAGGGTGCGTTCCGCCGTGCAATTATGGCGCAGATGTTCCACGTATGGGCTTCGTCGCCACCTTCTCGCATAGTTCATGTATTGTTTCGAGACGAGCCGTATATCTCGCTAATATTCTTACATCTAATAATTTCTATTTGTCTGAAGGTTTTCTTTAAAAATGAAAGGAACAACATATGTATCACATTAACTATTCTATTTTCGCTATGGTATTTACTGTGCATTAACCTAGTTCTTTAAAGCGATGGAAACGGCGGGAAGCTACCGTGCAACTCATCCGATCAACGGCAACAGTTGACGGACGTGCTGTCAACAAAGTGGAGTCAAAAACATGTCCAAGCTTTTTTCGCGCTTCCTGAAGGATGAGTCGGGCGCAACGGCAATCGAATACGGTCTGATCGCCGCTCTGATCTCGGTTGCCATCATCACCGGCGCAACCACCCTGGGCACCTCGCTCAGCACTACCTTCAACAACATCTCGAACAAGATGACCAACGCACAGGCCAAGTACTAATCATACTTGGTGCGGTCGCCGTAATCTAATGCATAAGAAAGCCGCCCAAATATTGGGCGGCTTTGGATTTTCATTTAGCGTGGGCCGATGAAATGTTAGAAGCCGCAACGTTGTTGATCTTTCCGCTATGTCTTTCGATTGCGGCCATTTCCGATTTGATGACCATGACGATACCGAACAGGGTATCGCTCGCGTTGGCGGTGTCGTTCATGGCGCTGGCGCCTTTCTCAGGGCTGCCATTGTCCGCGCTTGGCATGCATCTGGCCGGAGCCACCATTGTATTTTGCGCCTGTTTCTTGTTCTTCGCGCTCAATGTCATGGGTGGCGGCGATGCGAAGCTTTTGGCGGCGGCCGCATTGTGGTTCGGCTTTGATTCCTCGCTGGTGGAATTCCTCGTCTATGTCGCATTTATCGGCGGCATCCTGACGTTCCTGATTGTTATGCTTCGCTCGCAAGCGACAAGCATCATGGCAATCGGTCTTCCATTGCCAAATTCGTTATTGGTTGCGAAAAAAATCCCTTACGGCATTGCAATCGCCATCGGCGGCGTCATGGCCTTTCCCTCCTCGCCGCTCCTGATAGCGGCGACGGGCAGCATGTCCTGAGCTGCGAGCCGGCGAGTAAAAATCGAACTCACACATATAAAATTTCTAATATACGTCAAGTAATCATGGTTAAGTAACAATAAATGTAACTTACCATTAACCATAATTACACCAATTGCCGGTCATTCTGCAGGGCGAAGAATCCTGTTCGCCAAGGAATGATCATGAAACCCGCTCGCATAATGATACTCGCAGTGGCAGCCATCGCGGCCGGGATGGCCGGTCTGCTCGCGATGCGTCTTGCGGGGTCGCGCAATATTGTTCCCCAGCAGATTGCAGCGGTGGTGGAGAAGGAGGCGACGGTCAATGTCCTCGTTGCCGGTGCGAATCTGCCCGTTGGCTCGCGTTTGGGCGCACAATCAATTCATTGGATGCCCTGGCCGGAAAGCGGCATCGTAAATGGCTTCATCACCGAGCGCCAGCGGCCCGATGCGCTGAAAGATCTGAACGGCGCGGTTGTTCGCCTGCCGATATTCGAGGGTGAGCCGATCCGTGAGGAAAAGGTCGCCGATTCCAACAGCCGTATCCTGTCTTCATTGCTGCCGGCCGGTAAGCGCGCCGTCGCCACAGAGATTTCCGTCGCCACCGGCGCCGGCGGCTTCATCCTTCCGAATGACCGTGTTGACGTCATCATGGTGCGCAAGGGATCGCAGCAGCAGCTCGTCACCGAAACCGTACTCAGCAACGTTCGTGTCCTGGCCGTCGATCAGCAGATCGAGGAAAAGCAGGATGGAAGCAAGGCTGCGGTCGGCGCAACTGCGACGCTGGAGCTGACGCCGGACCAGACCAAGGTCCTGGCCGTCGCGCACCAGATGGCCGATCGCCTGACGCTGGCCCTGCGCTCCGTTGCCGACGCGCAGCAGCCCGACACGACGGCCGCCGATTATCTGCTCGCTGGCGACAATGGCGGCGGCATGATCCAAGTCATCAAGTCGGGAGCGATCGTGACCGACGGCCCGAGCGGGCCGAAACCGCAGTGAGAAGGGGCGAGACCATGTTCAAGACAAGCAAGAAAGCCAGCCTTCCTCTCGCAGCCGTTCTTTCCTTTTCGGTTGCCTTTGCAGGTTTGCCCCTGGCCGATATTCCCGCCCTGCTGCGCACGCCATCGGCCTTCGCCGGCGGCTCCGACAGTATCGTCACCATAGCCGGCCTTGGCACGAAGCGCACCCTGAAGCTCGGGCTCAACAAGGCACTTGTCGTCGATCTCCCGGCCGACGCACACGATATCCTCGTTTCCGATCCCAAGATGGCGGATGCGGTGACGCGAACCTCGCGTCGCATCTACCTTTTCGGCAAGACGGTCGGTCAGACCAACATCTTCATTTTCGGCGCCGATGGCAAGGAGATCGTCAGCCTTGATCTGCAGATCGAGCGCGACATTGCCGGCCTGCAGGACAATATCAAGCGCTTCATTCCGGACTCCGACATCAGCGTCGAGATCATCTCCGACAACATCGTCCTCACCGGCATGGTGCGCACACCGCAGGATTCGATCCGCGCCCAGCAGCTCGCCCAGGCCTTCCTGAAAGGCGGCGAAGCGACGACGCGAAACCAGACTGCCTCCGGCAGCGGCGACAACAACGCAGTCGCCATTTTCGCCGAAGGGCGACAGACGTCGCAGATTGTCAATATGCTGCAGATCGAAGGCGAAGATCAGGTAACGCTCAAGGTGACTGTCGCCGAAATCAAGCGCAGCGTCCTGAAGCAGATCGGTTTCGATAACCTGGTCAGCAACTCCTCGGGCCTGGGCGTGGCGCAACTCGGTAACATCGGCAATAGCGGAACGACGAACTTCCTCGGAGTAAATGGAGACCCGACGAATGCCACCGGCGCCGGCGGCATCTCCACGCTCTTCAAATATGCTCTCGGCAAATACAATATCAGTACTTACCTGAACGCTCTCGAACAGGCCGGCGCCGTGCGCACCCTGGCAGAGCCGACACTGACGGCGATTTCGGGACAGGCCGCGACCTTCAATTCCGGCGGTCAGACGCTCTATTCTACGACTGACAAGGACGGCAATACGACGATCACGCCCTATACCTACGGTATAACGCTGGCTTTCACGCCTGTCGTTCTTGCCGGCGGGCGCATCAGCCTGCATGTGCAGACACAGGTTTCCGAACCCGTCGCATCATCGGCAACCCCGACTTACAATCAGCGCGCTGCCAATACTTCCGTCGAGCTGCCATCAGGCGGATCGATCGCTCTTGCCGGCCTGCTGAGCGACAGCGTGCAGCAGACGACCTCCGGAACGCCGGGCGCATCGAAGATACCCATCCTGGGTGCCCTGTTCCGTCAGAAGAGCTTCGAGCGGGATGAGAGCGAGCTTGTGATCATTGCAACGCCCTACCTCGTGCGGCCAGTCGCGCGCGAGAAGCTTGCTCGTCCTGACGATAATTTTTCGCCGCCGAACGATGCCGGCGTCTTCTTCATGAACCGTGTCAACAAGATCTACGGCCGCAAGGATGGTCCGCCGGTCGCCGACGCCGATTTCCATGGCACAGTCGGCTTCATCTACAAGTGAGGAGCGGGATCGTGACAGCAGCCTTTTCAACGAGCTTAGCGAGAGATCAAAAGATGGTCAGCCCCAAAAGCAATGCGCCTCGCAGCGTCCGGCCACGCTTCTCGAAACCGATGCTGATCGCTCCGGTCCTGGCTCTGATATCGGCTGTCAGCGGCTGCGCCGGCTCCCCGGACGGCATGGCGACGAGCGCCATCAGGGACGATTACCGTCAGCGCCATCCCATCGTGCTCACAGAAAAGGAGCACAGCGTCGACATCCCCGTCGCTGTCAGCGATCGGCACCTGACGACAGGCATGCGCGACATGGTTCGCGGTTTCGTGCAGGATTATCGTGCCCATGCAAGCGGCACGGTGGAAATCCTGTCGCCGCGGCAATCGGAAAATGCGCTGGCCGCATCGGCACTCAACTCGCAGATCCGTCGGGAACTGGTGACGAGCGGCATTCCGTCGGGGCGGATCGTCAACACCTATTATGCGGCGAACGGCCCCGGCGATGCGGCGCCGATCCGCCTGCGCTTCTCGGCAACGACGGCAGCCACCAACGCCTGCGGCCAATGGCCGGACGACCTCGCCGATAACGCCTTCGACAATCAGAACTATTACAATTTCGGCTGCGCCACCCAGCAAAATCTGGCAGCGCAGGTCGCCAATCCGACCGATCTGATCTCGCCGCGCGCGATGACGCCGATCGATGCCGATCAGCGTAGCAAGGTCATCAACGATTATCGTACGGGTGCGACCCCCACCAGCACGGCTTCGGTCGGCGGCTTCGGTGGCGGAAGCGGAAATTGAATGCAATGGGCCGGCGCAACGGGATGAAATCATGAACGCCATCGAATACGACATCGGCTCCACTGCCGCGGAAGCGGAGGAGGCCCCGCGCTCGGGCAATCTCGACAATCTGCGGCCGCTGCCGCGCATATCCATACACGCCTTCTGCGAAAGCGAGCAGTTGCAGCAGGTGATGGACCAGTGCGCCAATGATCGACGCATGTCCAAGGTCAGCCTCCGGATTACCAGCGGTAGCGTTGCAGCCGCGGCGAACATGTTCGCTTCGACGCCGACCCCGAATCTCATCATCCTGGAGACCCGCGCCAATCCCCGCAGCCTGCTGGCGGAACTCGAGCCACTCGCCGCCGTCTGCGATCCGAGCACCAAGGTCATCGTCGTCGGCTATCACAACGATATCGGCCTCTACCGGGAGCTCATCCGCAACGGCATCTCCGAATATATCGTGCAGCCGACCGACATGCTCGACCTGATGACGGCGATGGCGTCGATCTTCATCGATCCCGATGCCGAACCGCTTGGCCGCAGCATTGCTTTCATCGGCGCCAAGGGCGGTGTAGGCGCGTCCACTATTGCCCATAATTGCGCCTTTGGAATTTCCAGCCTCTTTTCGACCGAAACCATCCTTGCCGATCTCGATCTGCCCTACGGCACCGCCAATATCGATTTCGATCAGGACCCCGCCCAGGGGATTGCGGAGGCCGTCTATGCGCCGGAACGCCTGGACGAAGTCTTCCTGGACCGATTGCTGACCAAATGCTCCCAGCATCTGTCACTGCTTGCGGCACCCTCGATGCTGGATCGCGCCTATGACTTCGAAGGGCAGGCTTTCCTGCCGGTGCTTGACGTTATGCAGCGCAGCGCGCCGGTGGCGGTCCTCGACGTGCCGCATGTCTGGACGGAGTGGACGCGCTCGGTGCTCGGCGCCGTCGATGAGGTCGTCATCTGCGCGGCACCCGATCTCGCCAATCTGCGCAATGCCAAGAACCTGATCGATGCGTTGCGCAGGCTGCGGCCCAACGACAAGGCGCCGCACCTCATTCTCAATCAGGTCGGCATGCCGAAACGCCCGGAGATCAACCCTTCGGAGTTCTGTGCCCCGCTGGAGACCGACCCGATCGCCATCATTCCCTTTGACATCAACCTGTTCGGCAATGCAGCCAACAGCGGACAAATGATTTCCGAGACCGATCCGAAGTCGCCGATCGCGGAGACCTTCTCGCAGATATCGCACATCGTCACCGGGCGTGTTGCTTTGAAGAAGGCAAGAAAGGGCGGTTTGCTTGGCCTTTTGAAGCGAAAGTAAGTGTTTGATTTCGCGCGGGCTTCCGAAAGTTGGATCTTTCGCGAAGGTCGTGCGGCAGCAGTAGAATTGGAAACAAAGACATGTTTGGCAAGCGCGGAAGTGAAGGTCCTGCAAAGAGCGGCGGCGTAACGCCTCCGCCGGCACAGGTGCGTGCGCCCGCCGCTGCGAGTGGGCCAACGGCGCCGGCCGTGCTGATCGAGCCGTCGCGCGATACCGCGCAGCCGCGTCAGCAGGTAGTCCCGCCGTCGATGCAGACGCCCAGCCGGCGTCGGACCGCGCGCACCGAAGAATATTACGACACCAAGTCGCAAGTGTTCTCCGCGCTCATCGACACGATCGACCTGTCGCAACTTTCCAAGCTCGGCAACGAGGCCGCACGTGAGGAAATCCGCGATATCGTCAACGATATCATCACCATCAAGAATTTCGCGATGTCGATCTCCGAGCAGGAGGAGTTGCTCGAGGACATCTGCAACGACGTGCTTGGCTATGGTCCGCTGGAGCCGCTGCTCGCTCGCGACGATATCGCCGACATCATGGTCAACGGTTCCGGCCAGACCTTTATCGAAGTCGGCGGTAAGACGGTCGAATCCGAAATCCGCTTCCGCGACAATGCGCAGCTTCTTTCGATCTGCCAGCGCATCGTCAGCCAGGTCGGCCGCCGCGTCGATGAATCCAGTCCTATCTGCGATGCGCGCCTGCCCGACGGCTCGCGCGTCAACGTCATTGCCCCGCCGCTGGCGATCGACGGCCCCGCGCTGACCATTCGTAAATTCAAGAAGGACAAGCTGACCCTCGACCAGCTTGTGCGCTTCGGCGCCATCACGCCGCAAGGTGCGACGCTGCTGCAGATCATCGGCCGGGTACGTTGCAATGTCGTCATTTCAGGCGGTACGGGCTCGGGCAAGACGACGCTGCTGAACTGCCTCACCAACTATATCGACCGTGACGAACGCGTCATCACCTGCGAAGACACGGCCGAACTGCAGTTGCAGCAGCCGCATGTCGTCCGTCTCGAAACCCGGCCGCCGAATATCGAAGGCGAGGGCGAGATCACCATGCGCGATCTGGTCAAGAACTGCCTGCGTATGCGCCCCGAACGCATCATCGTCGGCGAAGTGCGCGGACCGGAGGTTTTCGACCTGTTGCAGGCGATGAATACCGGTCACGACGGCTCCATGGGCACGATCCACGCCAATACGCCGCGCGAATGCCTCAGCCGCATGGAATCGATGATTGCCATGGGTGGTTTCAGCCTACCGGCCAAGACCGTGCGTGAGATCATTTCGAGCTCTGTCGACGTCGTCGTTCAGGCTGCGCGCCTGCGTGACGGTTCGCGCCGGATCACCCAGATCACCGAGGTGGTCGGCATGGAAGGCGACGTAATCATCACCCAGGATCTGATGCGCTACGAGATCGAGGGCGAAGATGCAAACGGCCGGATCATCGGCCGGCACGTCTCCACTGGCATCGGCAAGCCGCATTTCTGGGATCGTGCTCGCTACTATAACGAGGAGCGTCGCCTGGCAGCCGCTCTCGATGAGATGGAACAGAAGGCGCAATAGGAACGACGATGTTCGGTATCGATCCCATAGTGCTGTTGATTGTGCTGCTGACGGCGGTCTCTGCTGCCGCAGTCTGCTATGGCATCCTTTATTCGCGGATCGAAACACAGAAGAAGACGGAAAGCCGGGTCAACCGGGTCAAGCAGGCCGAGACCGACCGCGTCAAGGTCAAGGTAGCGCGCGATCGCGTCCAGGAAATGTCGAAGCGCCGCAAATCGGTGCAAGAGACTTTGAAGGATCTGGAACGGCGCCAGTCCGAAAACGCGAAAAAGAAGCAATCGCTGAAAGCGCGCCTGGTGCAGGCTGGCCTGTCGTTGACGCCGTCGCGCTTGTACATCTTCAGCGTGCTGTTCGGCATTTTCGTCACGCTGGTCTTTTTCATCGTCGGCGTGCCGCCCCTCGTCATCTTGGGCATGTTCGTCGCTACCGCCTTCGGCCTGCCGCGCTGGGTCGTCGGCTTTCTCATCAAGCGCCGGCAGGCGAAATTTCTCGATGAGTTTCCGAATACGCTCGACCTTATCACCCGCTCCCTTCGCTCGGGCCTGCCGCTCAATGATGCCGTCCGGCTTGTGGCGGCCGAGGCACGCGAACCGGTCAAGACGGAATTCCGGCGCGTGGTCGAGGCGCAGCAGGTCGGTCTCAGCATGGCGGAGGCCTGTGCACGCATCGCGAACTATATGCCGCTGCAGGAAGTGAACTTCTTCTCGATCGTCATCGCAATCCAGGCCCAGGCAGGCGGCAACCTGTCCGAAGCCTTGGGCAACCTTTCGAAGGTGTTGCGCGAACGCAAGAAGATGAAGGCGAAGGTCAAGGCGCTGTCGATGGAAGCCAAGGCGTCAGCCGTCATCATCGGCGCTCTGCCCTTCATCGTCATGACGCTCGTCTATATCACGTCGCCGCAATACATGATGATCCTGTTCACCGACCCGCGCGGCCATCTGATCATGATCGCCGCCGCCGTCTGGATGTCGATCGGCATCTTCATCATGCGCAACATGGTCAATTTCGAGATCTGAGTGAAGGGAGCCGTCTAGTCATGTCCGATTTGGCCTCCAATTTGACCGATCCCGGTACCCTTCTCGCTATCGTGGTTGCGGTTGCCGTATTTGCGACCTTATACACGATCGCCATACCGATGCTGGAGCGCGGCGACCTCAACAAGCGCATGAAGGCGGTGTCGACGGAGCGTGAGCAGCTCCGCGCCCGCGAGCGCGCACGATTGAGCGCCGATGGCGGCAAGGCGTCGCTGCGCAGCCACAAGAATAGAAATGCCAGGCAGATCGTCGAGCGCTTCAACCTGCGCAACGCGCTCGTCGACGCCAATACCGTCAATCGACTGCGCACTGCGGGCCTGCGCTCGGAAAACGCCTTGAATATATTCTTGGTAGCCCGATTCCTGCTGCCGTTCCTGTTCCTGGCCGTTGCGATTCTCTTGGTCTTCGGTCTCGGTTATTTTGCCTCGAGGCCGCTGCCGATCCGCCTGCTCGGCGTCATCCTTTTTGCCTATTTCGGTTTCTATGCGCCGAACATCTATATTTCCAATCTGGTGACCAAGCGGCAGAAGTCGATCAAGCGCGCCTGGCCGGACGCTCTCGACCTGATGCTGATCTGCGTGGAGTCGGGCATTTCAATCGAGGCCGGCATGCATCGCGTCTCGGAGGAAATGGCGGAGCAATCCCCGGCACTGGCCGAGGAAATGGTACTGACCACGGCCGAACTTTCCTTCCTGCCGGATCGCCGCACGGCCTTCGACAATCTTGCAGCACGTACGCAGATCGAACTCGTCAAATCGGTGACGCAAGCCCTCATTCAGGCCGAACGCTACGGCACCCCGCTCTCGCAGGCGCTGCGCGTCATGGCGCAGGAAGGCCGCGACGAGCGCATGAACGAGGCGGAAAAGAAGGCAGCCGCGCTGCCGCCGAAGCTGACCGTGCCGATGATCATCTTCTTCCTGCCTGTTTTGATGGCCGTCATTCTCGGTCCGGCAATCATCCAGGCGATGGACAAGTTCTGATCTGCCGGCTTGCCGGCGGCATTCCGCATGATTAATCTCTCACGCAATGCTGCCGATAGCGCCCGCCGCACCATTTCCGTAATGCGCCGGGCGGTCGTGTCGGCCCTGTTGGGAGGTTCTGCATGTCATCCCTGGTAATATTTCTCAGCGTCATCGCGGCGGTTTTCATCGGGGCGGTCAGTCCCGGTCCGAGCTTCGTGCTGGTTTCGCGCATTGCCGTCTCCCGTTCGCGCAAGGCTGGCCTTGCTGCAGCCTTCGGCATGGGAACGGGCAGCGTCATCTTCGCGACCCTGGCTCTGTTCGGCCTCAGCGCGTTGCTCATGAAAGTCGAATGGCTGTATCTCGCGCTGAAAATCGGCGGCGGTCTCTATCTGATCTATGTCGGCATCCGCATCTGGCGCAGCGCCGCAGACGATCTTCCGATGGATGCGCCGGCGACGCCCGCAGCGAGCGGTATTAGGCGCAACTTTCTCTTTGCGCTGGGAACGCAGCTCAGCAATCCGAAGACTGCCATTTTCTACGGCAGTATTTTCGCCGCCCTTCTGCCGGCGGCCCCGGCACCCTGGCTGCTGTTTACGGTCCCGCCCGCAGTCTTCCTGGTCGAAGTCGGCTGGTATACGGTGGTGACGCTGGCCTTCTCCTCCAACCGTCCGCGTGCGCTCTATGTCGGCTCCAAGCTCTGGATCGATAGGGTGGCGGGTGCGGTCATCGGCGCACTTGGCGCGCGGCTGGTGGCTGAGGGCCTGCCGCGGCATATCTGGCGGTAAGTATCCGGGCCGATCGAACCTTCGCCGGCATTGCACGGCGTTCGATCCCTGTCCGAACAAGCCCCTGTCGGCAGCGTCCCGGGTTCTCCCGGCTTTACTGCTGGACGACCTTTCTCGTGTCGTTGCCGGCAGCAAGCTTCTGCCAGGAGTTCTGCTGCGCCAGCATGCCGCGCAGATAGGCGACATTGGCGTTCGCCTGTTGCGGCGTCAGTTCCTGGCGGGCGATCTGTTCGGCTTCGGCAAAGCGGCCCTGCAGCCCGACGACAAGCGCGAGATTCTGCCGTACGCGGCTATCGGCGCCCGGTTGGGCGACAGCGGTACGGAGATAGCTTTCGGCATTCTTGAGATCGCCCGTCAGCACGTAGGACATGCCGAGATTGGAAAGGATGGTGGGCTCGTTGGGAGCGAGTACCAGCGCGTCCCGATATTTCGCCCGTGCGTCAGTGGCGCGCCCCAGCTGATCGAGGATGGCGCCCTGGGCTGAAACCAGACGCCAATCCGGCCGATCCGGAAGCTGGGCGCGATCGATGGTCGACAGCGCCTCGTCCAGCTGGCCCGCCGCCGCCTGCGCCTTGCCGTAGGCCGCCAGCACGCCGCGATCGCTCGGATTGGCGATCGCCACCTGCTGCATGACGGCAAGGGCCTGATCGTTGCGGCCGCTCATGCGAAGCGCGTTGGCATAATTGACGCCGGCATCGCGATCCTTAGGATTGGCGTCATAGGCCTTGCCATACGCCGCGGTTGCCTGAGCCAGATCGGTGCTGTTCATCGTGTCGAGGGATTTCGACGTCGTGGGGATCGAGCCGGTCGTTATCCTGTCTTTCCCCGTCGTCGAGCAGCTCGCGAGCGCAAGCGCCAGAAGTGCGGCCGAGGCGCCCCGAAAAAGGAAGGTTCTGAGCAAAGACGTGGTTGAACGGGCGGACATGACGCTATCCCTGAATCCTTAAATCTTGCGTCCGGCCTAGAATCGGAACAGGGAAAGGTTCGACGCAATGTTCGCTCCAGCAATAATCTGTTAACCCTAACAGACGGTTAACTCTCGATTCCCTGAAGTCCCCGATTCCCTGAAGTCATCGTCAAAGGATAGTCATGGCCCCCTATCAATTCATCGAGCGCGCGACGCCTTTCAATTCGAAGGGCGGCGCGACCCTGCCGATCTTTGCCGTCACTCCGGCGCATGTCGAGACCGGCACCATCGACCCCATCGCGCTCGATTGGGCCCGCAAGGCTGGCTACAAGGCCGAAAGCGGCTCGTTGCTGCTGATTCCGACGGCTGAAGGGCATCTGGGCGGGGCCTTGTTCGGCCTCGGCTCCAATCCCTCGGAGCAACCCTTCCTGACGGGCAAGCTCGCACGCAGCCTGCCGGCCGGCGACTGGCACATCGAGACGGCGCCCCTGACGGCGAACCGGCTCTCGCTTGGCTTCGGTCTCGGCAGCTACCGCTTCGATCGCTATAAATCGGAAAAGGCGCCGGCGCCGACGCTGATGATCCCGCGCGATGCCGATGCCGCCGATATCAAACGCCAGCTCGCCGGCGTCTTCCTGGCCCGCGATCTCATCAACACGCCGACCAACGACATGGGACCGGAGCAGCTGGAAGCCGCCTTCCGGGCGCTCGCCCAACACTACAAGGCAGAAATGTCCGTCATCATTGGCGACGATCTGCTGAAGGAAAATTTCCCGCTCGTCCATACTGTCGGACGCGCCAGCGTCGACGCGCCGCGTCTTCTCGAAATGCGCTGGGGCAAGAAGGGCCATCGCCGCATCACGCTGGTCGGCAAGGGTGTCTGTTTCGACACCGGCGGCCTCGACATCAAGCCGGCATCCTCGATGCTGCTGATGAAAAAGGACATGGGCGGCGCCGCCAACGTTATGGGTCTGGCTCTGATGATCATGGACGCCAAGCTCAAGGTCGACCTGCGCGTCATCATTCCCGTCGTCGAGAACTCGATTTCGGCCAATGCCTTCCGCCCCGGCGATATCTATAGGAGCCGCAAGGGTCTCACGGTTCAGATCGACAATACCGATGCCGAGGGCAGGCTGATCCTCGCCGATGCGCTTGCCTATGCCGACGAGGACGCGCCGGATCTGATGATCGACATGGCGACGCTGACGGGCGCTGCCCGCGTCGCGCTCGGCCCCGACCTGCCGCCTTTCTTCACCGATGACAGCGAACTCGCCAACGATCTGACGGAAGCGAGCCTGGAGACGGACGATCCGCTGTGGCGCATGCCGCTCTACATGGGCTATGACAAGGATATCCGCACGAAATTTGCCGATATCACCAATGCCCCTGCCGGCGGCATGGCCGGCTCGATCACCGCCGCCCTGTTCCTGAAGCGCTTCGTGACGAAGACGCCGAGCTGGGCGCATTTCGACATTTTCGGCTGGGCACCGAGCGAACGGCCGCATTCCCCCGGCGGCGGCGAGGCGCAGGGGATTCGGGCGCTGTATCATCATATCAGGCAGAGCGTGCGGTAGATTGCCGTCGTTCCCTCTCCCCGCATTGCGGGGAGAGGGCTAGGGTGAGGGGCCAGGCGCACCGGTGCCACAGCGTTGATCCGGCCTGACCATCACCGGCAATGGGTTCGAAGAGACGGAGACTTTGATCTTTTCGTTACTTTCGAGAAAGCCCCTCATCCGAGCCCTCCACCTTTCGCTTCGCTCAACGTCTCGGTCTCACCTTCTCCCCGCAATGCGGGGAGAAGGGGTCGATGAATTCCCCTTGAATCTGCCACGATCTTGACCGAGACTGGAACGGCAGCGTAACGATTTTCGGGGTTGCCCTTGCCGCTAGATCTCTCTGCCTCGCAGGCTCTTGGCCTTTGGCATGGCGTGACGCTCGCTCAGGTGCGCCGCGAGGATCATGATTTGACGCTGCGGCAGACGGCGATCCTTCTGCAGATCTATCTCGTGCCGCCGCCGCATACGGTGCGCGGGCTTGCCGCTACGCTCGGCGTCACCAAGCCGGTCATCACCCGGGCGCTTGACACCATGGGCGAGATGGGATTGGTCGACCGCGTACGCGACGACCGCGACCGCCGCAATGTCATCATCAAGCGCACGGTCACCGGCGCGCTCTATCTGGAAAAACTCGGCGATCTCGTCATCGAGCATGGCCGCAAACTATAATCTGGGAATTCCGCCATGACGCTCGACCGCCGTCTCAATGCTTTCAGGCCAGATCTCGCCGAAGCCTCTCTCAAGGGCAGGGTCGAGGCCGAGCGCTTTGTCGAAGGCAGCAGCGCTCGCGTCGCCGTCCCGGTCATCGCCCTTCGGCCGAAGCCGGATCTTGCCGCGGGCATCGATACCGAGCTCCTGATGGGCGAAGAGGTGACAATTTTCGAGCGCCGCGACGGTTGGTGCTGGGTCAAGGCGCTGGCGGACGGTTATGTCGGCTATCTTCCCGAAACTGCGGTCAGGCAGGGCGCTGCAGCCCCGACCCATGTCGTCATTCCCCAGCGCACCTTCGTCTATCCCGAGCCGGAGCTGCGCAAGCCGCACGCGGCGATCCTGTCCATGGGCAGCCTCGTGCATGTTGTTGGCACGGCGGAGGCGCGCGGCAATCACTACGTCGTCCTGGAGGATGGCACCGCCATCTTCGCCAAGCATGTACAGCCGATCGGCGATAACAGGGGCGGCGATTTTGTCGACGTCGCCCTGCGCTTCCTGGAGACGCCCTATCTCTGGGGCGGCCGCTCGGGTCTCGGCATCGATTGCTCGGGCCTCGTGCAGCTGGCGCTGTCGATGACAGGCCGTTCTGCACCGCGCGATACCGACATGCAGGCCGTCGGCCTTGGCCAGCCGATCGATCGCGAGGAGTTGAAGCGCGGCGACTTCGTCTTCTGGAAGGGGCATGTCGCGATCATGGAAGACCCGGAAACTATCGTCCATGCCAACGGCCATACCATGACCGTCGCCCGTGAGAATTTCGCTGCCGCCGTCGAGCGCATTGGCTGGCTTTACGAACGTCCGACCGGCTATCGCCGCCTCATCGACTGATCGCCGATCGGAACCGACTTTCCGCTCGTTCGTTATCTCCTTGACCGAGATATGTTTTCGGAAGGAGACGACGATGCTCGTCACGGCCATGGAAAAGACGGTCCGGGATATCTTGCTCGACAACCATATGCGCAGAAGCGGCAAGATCGACCGGCTGCGCGAGCTGCGTAGCGAGGCTCGCGCCATCCAGCGCGCTGGCAGTGAAAGCGCGATGAGTGCGGACGATGGGCTTCAGGACGATTTGCGCGTGATTGAAAAGGCGCTGCACGATCTGGATGCCGATGTCTTGCACAAGGGCGCCGCAACCTTGTAGCCACGGCGCTTGCCATCATTTGTGACAGCGGTGGGTTTACGGTGTGCGAGGACGCGCGATCCAGATGCCGGCGACGATCACGATGCCGCCAAGCGCCTGCAGCAGGGTGACGTTCTCGCCGAACAGGAACCAGGCGAAAAGCGCCGCTGCGATCGATTCCAGGAAGATGACGAGCGAGGAAAAGACGGTCGGCAGTCTTCCGAGCGCCACCGAGAGCAGCCCCTGTCCGCCGGCATGGCTGATGAGGCCGAGCGCCAGAAGGACGCACCATCCCGAGATCGACTGCGGCAATATCCTCGGCTCGAAGAAGAAGGCGACGAGGAACAGCAGAGCCGACGTTAAGATGCTGAGTTCGAAGGTGACGCGGGCGGCATTCGTCTTTGGACGGGCAGCGCCAACCGCCAGGAAATAAAGGCCGAAGAAGGCGCCGGTGATGATGGCAAGTGCATCGCCGACGGCACGATCCGGATTGAATGCCAGGCTCTGCACGACGAGCGCCGTGCCGCCCGCAAGGCAGACGAGGAGGCCGAGAAGCGTGGCGCGACTGACGCGCTGCCTCAAAAGAAGCCAGCCGAAGATGACGACCCAGAGCGGCGCCATCGTCGCAAAGAAGGTGGCGTTGGCAATCGTCGTCCGCATGATGGAGAGATGCCAGAAGAACAGGTCGCCCGTAAAAGCGATGCCGGCAAGAATGGTCGGCAGGGTGAAGCTGGCACGCGCCGCATTTGGTTCGGCAGCTTCCGCATAGCGCATCCATACCCAGAGGATCGGCAGCGCCAGAAAGACGCGCCAGAAGGCGCTGGCGAAAGGTCCGACATCGGCAAGGCGCACGAGGCTCGGCGAAATGCTCATCGCCAGCGCCGCGAGCAGCATCGCCACAACACCCAGCACGAAGCCCTTCGTATCGGCGCCTTCATTGAGGCTCGGGCTGCGCATATCGTATTCGGTGTCGGGCTGTGACATTCTTCTGCCTCTGCAAGTCAGTTGATTTGTGGCGCAAACCTAATACATGCGGAATGAGTATTTGGCTCCATTTTGACGGTTTTCATGCAATTTTGTTTCCTCTTTGCGGTAAGGATATATTGAAATGCGCAAATCCGCTGATCTCGATGAGTTCGACCTTGCAATTCTCGAGATTCTCCAGGCTGACAGCACGGTTCCGCAGCGCGAGATCGGCGAAAGGATCAACCTGTCGGCGCCGGCCGTACAGCGGCGCATCAAGCGGATGCAGGCGACCGGCGTCATTCAGGCCAATATCGCGGTGGTCGACCCGGCAGCTGTGGGCTTGCCGATCACCATCGTCGTCGAGGTTCATATCGCGAACGAACGCTATGACCTGATTAATGCGATCAAGCGCAGCTTCCAGGAAGCGCCAGAGGTGCAGCAATGCTACGGCGTCACGGGCGAGGCGGATTTCGTTCTCATTATCGTCGTTGCCAGCATGTCCGCCTATGAAGAGGTGGCGCGTCGTCTCTTCTACGACAATCCGAATGTCACGAAATTCAAGTCGCTCGTCACTATGGACCGGGTGAAGGTCGGCCTTTCCTTGCCATTGACGCGGGATTAGCCGGCTGCGGGTTCACCCCGGCCGCTTCGGCCAGTTTGTCACGCCGCCGCTCCAATTTTCATAAGCCTTGGAAAGGCGCAGCACCAGCATGTCGTCGAAGCGCGGGCCGACGATCTGCAGGCCGATCGGCATGCCGGAGCGGGAAAAGCCGCAATTGATCGACGAGGCCGGTTGCTCCGACATGTTCCACGGAACGGTGAAACCGACATGTTCGAAGGGCCGGGCGGGATCATTGGTGGGCGAGGCCCATTCGGCGGGATAGGAGACGATCGGGTTCGTCGGCGAAAGCACGGCGTCCACCTGTGTGAACAGTTTGCCGCAGCTCTTGCGCATCTCGATGGTCTGGTTGAAGCCGCGTACGGCATCGACGCCGCTGATCTCAGCACCACCCTTCGCCCAGCTATGGATATAGGGCAGGATTGCGCTGCGGCGTTCCTCGCTCAATCCCATGATGTCGCCCCAGAAGCGAGCGCGCCAAAAGACATCGAGCCCGTCAAGCATCTGTCGCGTCAGCACCGGCGCGACGTCGATGATGGTCGCGCCCGCTTCGTCGAAGCGTTTGGCGGCGGCAATGACCGCATCGCGCACCTCGTCATCGACGGGCAAACCACAGCCGGCATCCAGCATCAGGCCGATCCTCATGCCGCTGACGTCGATATCGAGATCCATCCAGTCGATCTCGTTCGGCGGCAGGCTGGTGCCGTCGCGCCAGTCGGGCCGCGAGAGTGTCGCCATGGAGAAGGCGGCATCCTCGACGGTGCGTGTCATTGGCCCGGCGCATCGACCGACATAATAGGGATCGACCGGGATGCGCCCATGGCTCGGCTTGAAGCCGAAAATGCCGGTCCAGCCCGCCGGCAGGCGCACCGAGCCACCGATATCGGTGCCGATATGCAGCGGTCCATAGCCGGCAGCCGCCGCCGCTGATGCGCCGGCGCTGGAACCGCCCGGATTCTGGCTCGGGTCCCACGGATTGCGGCTGAGCTTGTGAAAGCTGGAAAGGCCTGATGACAGCATGCCGTAATCCGGGCAGGTGGTTTTTGCGAAGATTACCGCGCCGTCCTCGCGCATGCGGGCGGCGATCGGCGCGTCCTCGGCGGCGGGAACGAGTTCGACGGCCGCCGTGCCGAGCGGCACCGGCTGGCCCTTGGTGGCAATCAATTCCTTCAGCGTCACGGGAATACCGTCCAAGGCCCCAAGCGGCGCCCCCTTCGCCCAGCGCTCCGTGGAGGCCGCCGCCTGCCTGCGGGCATCCTCGGGATCATAGGCATAGAGAGCAGCGATCGTCGGCTCCCATGCCTCGATATGCTCTTCAAGCGCCAGCCAGTATTCGCTGGGAGACAGGCTCTTGTCGGCAAATTTGCGTCTGAGGTCTTGGATGGAAAGATCGGTCGGTTCAGTCATGGCCTATTCTCTTCATGTCTCAATCAGCGCGTCGCCTCGCGGGGGTCGAGGAGATCGCGCAGCCCGTCGCCGAGCAGGTTGAAGCCGAGCACGGAGAGCGCGATGGCAAGCCCCGGCAAAAGAGCGAGCCACGGCGCGACGTGGAAATAGGTTTGTGCGTCAGCCAGCATCCGTCCCCAGGTGGGCGCCGGCGGCGGCACGCTCAGGCCCAGGAAGGCAAGGCCGGCCTCGGTCAGGATCGCAAGGCCGAGCTGGATCGTCGCCTGCACGATGATGCTGCCCATGATGTTCGGCAGGACATGGCGAAGCGTGATGGACAACTGCGTGTTGCCGATGGCCCGCGCCGCCAGCACATAGTCCCGGCTCCAGGCCTGCAGCGCCGAGCCGAGCGCGACACGGGCAAACACCGGCACCATGAAGACTGCGATGGCGATGATGGCCGTCATGCGCCCTGTCCCGAGGAACGCGCCGAGGATCATGGCCGAGAGGATCGGCGGCAGCGCAAAGATCACGTCGCAAGCGCGCATGACCAGTGCCTCGAACAGACCGCGTTGCGCAGCGGCGGTGACTCCGATGATCGTGCCCAGCGTCCCGCCGATCGCGACGGCCGAAACGGAGATCGACAGCGAGTTCCAGCAGCCCGCCATCAGCATCGACAGGACGTCGTGGCCGAGTTGATCGGTGCCGAGAAGACCGAAGCCGAAGGGCGGCTGCAGCTTGTGGGTGATCTGCATCTTCGCCGGCGGTACCGGCGTCCAGAACAGCGAGAGGATGGCGACGCCGACAAGCGCGAGGATGATGACGGCGCCGACAATCAGATTGGCCCGCCGCAATGCACGGAAGCGGCGGCGGGAAGGCTGGGCGGCAGCTGTTGCTTCGGCTGCAGTCATTGCGCGCCTCCCGCCCGCAGCCGCGGATCGATGGCGAGATAGGAGAGATCCACGAGGAAGTTCACGACGATGACGAGGCCGGCAAAGAACTGCACGACATCCTGCAGCACGATGATGTCGCGCTGGCTGAGTGCCTGATAGGCGAGGCGGCCGAGGCCGGGTAGGGTGAAGACGTTTTCGATCAGCACTGCGCCGGCGACCAGAAAGGTGAATTGCAACCCGAGGATGGTCAGCACCGGCACCAAAGCATTCGGCACCACATGCCCCCAGAGCACGCGGCTGCGGGATAAGCCCTTGGCGGTCGCCGTGCGGGCAAAATCCTCATGTAGCGTATCGAGCACCGCCGAGCGCGTCACCCGGGTCAGTACCGCCGCCTGCGGCAGCGCAAGGGCCACGGCGGGCAGCACGAGTGCTTTCAACGATGGCCACACGCCGTTGCTCCAGCCGGGAAAACCGCCGGCCGGCATCCAGCCGAGCGAGGTGGCAAACAGCAACACCAGCAGAAGACCGACCCAGAAGCCCGGCACGGCAATGCCCATCTGCGAAAACAGAGCGGCGAGGATATCGAAGAAACCGCCACGCCTGGCCGCTGCGGCGACCCCGAGCGGCACGGCAATGATGACGGACAGCAGAATGGCAAGCACCGCAAGCGGCAGGGTGACGGTGAGCCGCTCCGCAATGAGGCCGGCGACCGGCACGCCGTAGGTATAGGACGTGCCGAGATCGCCCGTCAGCGCGCCGGCAAGCCATTGCCCGTAGCGGATGATCAGCGGCTGGTCGAGGCCCATCTCATGCCGAAGCGCCGCCAGCGTTTCCGGTGTCACCGAGGTGCCGAGCGTGATCGCTGCCGGGTCGCCCGGCAGCAGCGCCATGACGGCAAAGACCAGCAGCGAGACGGCGATCAGCGTCAGCACAAGTCCGAAAATCCGGCGGGTGAGCAATACGATCATAGCAAGTCCATGGCCGATCACGCCGGCATCGATAAATTTGACGGCGGCCGACATGAATCGCCCGCGCAGAAGCGCTCAGTCTTCCCAGGAAACGTTGGTCAGCACGTTGGAGGGAATAGGCTCGTTCTCCCACAGACCCCTAAGCTTCTTGTCCCAGACGCCGAGCTTCGGCATGACGAAGAGGAAGAGCGCCGGCACATCCTCGGCGAGAATGCTCTGCGCCTCGCCATAGAGCTTGTTCTGCTCGGCGGGATCGGTCGTGAGCTGGATCTTCTTCATCAGCTCGTTGAAGGCGGGGTTCTTGTAGTTGAAGTAGTAGGGGTCGCGCGAATAGATGTCGATGTCCATCGGCTCGGCATGGGCGACGATGGTCATGTCGTAGTCGCGGCCGCTGAAGACGTCCTGCACCCATTTCGCCGGAAATTCCGTCGGCTCGATATTCATCGTCACGCCGATATCGGCGAACATCGCCTGCATCACCTGCGCGCTGCGTGGCGCATAAGCCATCTGCGGCGTCTTGATGGTGAAGGTGAAACCATTTGGATAGCCGGCTTCGGCAAGCAGCGCCTTGGCCTTGGCTGCGTCGTAGGGCAGTGTGCCGGTGAGGTCCTTGTAGCCGGGGTCGTTCGGCGTGTAGTGGCTGCCGATGGCGGTCCCGAGGCCCGACCAGGCGCCCTCGATGATCGTCTTGCGGTCGAGCGCCATCATCAGTGCCTGACGCACGCGCTTGTCGTCGAAGGGCTTGCGCGTGTTGTTCATGCCGGCCACGACCTTCAGCTCGGTATTGCCGATCTTGGTCGTCAGTCGGGCATCGCCTGCGAAGGAATTCATGAGTTCAGGCGCTGCAAATTCCGGAAAGGCATCGACATCGCCGGCCTTGAGCGCCGCCGCTTCCGCCTGCGGATCGGAAATGAAGCGGAAGGTCACCTTCTCGAGCTTCACATCGACCGATTTGTTCCAGTAGTCCGGGTTCTTGACGAGATCGACATGGTCGCCCTTGGCCCAGGCGGAGAACTTGAACGGGCCGGTGCCGACGGGCGTCGTCTTGTCGTCGGCGGAGGATTTCGGTCCGACCATGACGGAGGAGGGCCAGCCGAGCCAGTAGAGAAGGCTGCCGGTCGGCGAGGAAAGATGCAGGACAAGCGTTTCCGCATCAGGCGTATCGATCGAGGCGATCGTCGCAAAGAAGCGCTTCTGCGGATTGACGGATTGGGCGCCGCGGGCGCGATCGAGCGTGAACTTGGCGGCGACGGAATCGAAGGCCTGGCCGTCATGGAATTTCACGCCGGTCTGCAGCTTGAAGGTATAGGTCAGCCCATCGGGCGAAATTTCCCAGCTCTTGGCAAGCTGCGGCACGATCTTGCCGTTTTCATTGATGGCAACCAACCCTTCGAAGATGTTCTGCCAGGTGACCTGGCCGATCGCGACAGGGGCGGCGATCGTCGGGTCGAGGCCAGTTGGCTCGACGCTCATGCCGAGATTGAGCGTCGTTTTCGCGGCTTCGGCAGGCGTCAGGCCCATCATCAGCAGACCGGCGGAAAGTGCGGCGCCATAGGCAAGCCGGCGCGCGACGTCGCCGAGGCTCCGGCGTGAAAACTTGGTCATCTCAGTTCCCTTGCTTTTGCCCGCTGGTCCGGCTTCCCTCCGGCCTGCGGTCTTTTCAACGATAGTGTCATCTGACATGCGCACACACAATTCCGAAAATGTGTGCTCGGTGTAGCCGAAATAGCTACACTGATTTTCGTGATTTACGCACCTGTTTCAATCCTGCCTCCCCTTGGCGGAAAGTTGCTGTCGCATGAAGCGTTCGATGAAGTCGAGCAGCTTGCCGGCAGCAAATGAAAGTTGGCGATCCGGCGCAACGCAAAGATCGACCGGCGTGCGCACCCCCTTGCCGCCGGCGACCGGCCGCGCCACGAGCTGGCCCGCCGCGATCTCTCTTTGAACGGTCAGTGCCGGCAGCATGGTGATCGCCGCGCCGCGCAAGACCAGTTCCTTCTGCATTTCCAGCGAGCTCGTTTCGAACACAGGGTCAAGGGTAAGCCCCTCGCGCTCGAACAGCGCGTCGAAAGCCTGCCTTGCACCGAAGGAGCGATCGGGGACGGCAAGTGCGCGTGCCGCGATCTCCGCAAGCGTGATCTCCCCGGCGGCGGCCAGCGGATGAGAGGTTGCTGCGATCACGTCATAGGTCAGCTCGGACCGCAGCCTTACCTTGGTGCCCGAAAGCGGCGGGGCAAACAGCGTCACCGCAATATCGGCTTCGGCATTGTTGACGGCTTCGATGGCGCCGCGGGCGCTGGTGATGGTCACTTCGAAGCGTAGCCGCGGATAGCGCAGGCTGAATTCGGCAAGCGCCGGAGCAAGGATATTGGCGACCGACGCGCCATTGGCATAAATGCTGACGGTGCCGCGCTGCAGACCCTTCAGGTCTTCGATCAGTTGATGAACGTGCTCGAGTTCGCGCAGCGTCCGGCCGGCGCGTGCCGCCAACAATTCGCCGGCGGCGGTCAATCTTATGCCTCGAGCGCTGCGTTCGACCAGCTGCGTGCCGAAGTGATATTCGAGGTTTTCGATCTGGCGGCTGATCGCCGTCGGCGCCACGTTCAGGTTTTCCGCCGCCTGCCGCATGGAACTGGTGCGCACCAGCTCGTCGAAATAGATCAGCGCGCGGATCTGCATGGGCAGGATCTCCGGCTTAGGCGGCGGGCTTGGCGAAGCGATCCCGCCATGCGGTCTGCCCGCCCTTAACGGGCAATGCCGTGGCCTCGTAGACGCCGCGCGCGATGGCGCGTGCCATGACGATCGCGGCGAGGTGGCAGAGTTCCATGAAGCTCGGGATGTCGTCGCGGATGTGTTTGCCGGTGGAGGCGGCAAACACGGTATCGCCGTCAAGCGGCAGATGCGTCGGCAAAAGCGCGCGGGCAAAGCCGTCGTGCGCGCAGATGGACAGGCGATGTGCCTCCGCCTTGGTCAATTGCGCATCGGTGACGACGGCGCCGATTGTCGTGGCGGTGATGTTGGTGCCCTTCAGACGCAGGCGCGAATCGATCGTGTGCGGCATACCAAGTCCGCCGAATTCGCCATTCTCCTCGAAAGGCGCCGCCCAGAAATGCGGGCCATCGCCAATGGTGGCCGCGCCGAGCGCATTGACCGCGACGATGGCGGCGATGCTGTATCCTCTGCTGCTGAAGGCGCTTGCCGAGCCGAGCCCGCCCTTGACCGTCGCAGTCGTCGCGCCGGTGCCGGCGCCGACCGTGCCGAGCGCGAACGGCCCCTTGGTGGCCGCCTTGAAGGCGGCATGGCCCATGTCGCGATAAGGCGAGTGCAGCCCCCAATCCTTGTTGCCGCCGTTGATGAGATCGAACAGGATCGCCTGCGGCACGATCGGTACCAGCGCATCACCGACCTTGAGGCCGCGGCCGATTTCCCGCAAGCCGGCCTGCACGCCGCCTGCGGCATCGAGCCCATAGGCCGAGCCGCCTGAAAGCACGAGAGCATCCACTGCGCCGACCGTCATCGCCGGGTCCAGCAATGCGGTATCCCGCCCGCCCGGCGCGCCGCCGAGAATGCTGCAGGAGGCAACCGCCGGCGCATCGAAGACAATGGCGGTGACGCCGGAGCCGAGCGCAAGGTCTGTGGAGTGACCAACGGCGACGCCTTCGACATCGGTCAGGAGATTAAGGAGGTCAGCCAATGAAAAATCCTTCGCCGTTACGAGCGCGAGGCCGTCATGGCGATAGGACCGCAAAGGGAATCAAAACACAAGATGGGATCGCTGGAGGGATGCGCCGTTAAGGCCGGGCCCGATGGTATGAGGTTCCGCCTGCGAAGCAGCTTCATGCCGGAAATCCGACGGAGGCGTGGTGGGCTCGCGCATGAAAAAGCCCCCACCTTAAGCGTTTCAAAAGGTGAGGGCGGGTGATGGGATTGGGTAAGAGCTTAGGCGAGCCGATCCATCAAACATGGATCGGCTTGGCCTGCTGGCGGGAAAGAAGATCGCGGATCGCAAGTCTCACTTCGTCCGCGTTTCTGAAATGCTGCTCGTCCAGGTCATGGACATGATATTTTACAGCGATGAACTTGAGCCGATCCTGGTCAGGAACGACGATGCCGACGGGAACGCCGGCGTACTCTATTACTTGCTTCTTCATAAATAGACTCCCTCTGCGCACGCACGGCGCAGACATGGCGAATTGACTGTTTGATTCCGGTAGGGAGGACGAACGTCACATTCGACAGCACGGGCGGGAGAGCGCGCCCGAACGGTCATGGCCAAGCACGGACCACCCAAGGATCGAAGCAATGGCTTTAAAATTCAGCATGTCACGTCCCTGGTTGGTGTTGTACTTGTGCGGGCTCCGAAAAGGAGCGCCGCGAACGATGCGTTATTGTCTATTATATTAGTAGACAATAACAATTTCATCTCCAGAAACATATTCCCAAAGATGTCAAAATGTCGACGATCGGTAAAATAAAATTCCGTATCTGGCTAACAGCGAAGAAGGACTTGGTGCTCTTCCGCGCGATGTCCCTTGTCGGAACGGCTCGCCGATCATCGACCAACAGATAGGAATTGGCAGGAGATTCGACAATGCCCCCGCGGCATTAAAATTCACTCGCCGCTAAAACACCTCAATGGTTAACGGCGCTAAGAACGACATCAAAATCCGTCTGCAAGCACCTTTTCCAGCGCCTTCACGAAGAAATCGGCACTTTCTGGCGCAAGGCAGAGCGGCGGCTTGATCTTCAACACGTTCAAGTGATCGCCGGTCGGCTGCATGATGACCCCGAGATCGAGCAGGCGCTCGCAGATCGCAGCCGTCTCTTCGGTGGCCGGTGCCAGCGTCTCGCGGTCGCGGACAAATTCCACGCCGAGATAAAGCCCCGTGCCATGCACGGCGCCGATCAACGGGAAGTGATCCATCAGCGCGATCAACCCGGCTTTCAGCCGGTCGCCGACCACGCGGGCGTTGTCCTGCAAGTTCTCGTCCTTGAGAACATCGAGAACAGTCAGCCCGACGACGCAGCTGACCGGGCTGCCGCCGGCGGAGGAGAAGAAATAGCCTTCCCTCTCCAATGATTCGGCGATCTCGCGGCGGGTAATGACGGCGCCGAGCGGGTGGCCGTTGCCCATGCCCTTGGCGATGGTGATGATGTCGGGCACGACGCCTTGGGTTTCGAAGCCCCAGAAGTGCTCGCCGAGACGGCCATAGCCGACCTGAACTTCGTCGGCGATGCAAAGGCCGCCGCGCTGGCGCACCGCATCGTAGACGCCGGCGAGATAGCCGTGCGGCAGGGCAATGCCGCCGGCATTGCCATAGACCGGCTCGGCGATGAAGCCGGCAAGCCCGTCACCCTTTTCGTCGATCGCCTGCAATTTGGCGGTGACGTCGTTGAGATAGTCATGCCCTGAATCAGGCCCGCGGAACGGGCCGCGATAGGTATTAGGGGAGAGGACGGGATGCACCCAGTCCGGACGCGTCGTCAGCGCCTGCGGATTGTCGGCAATCGAGGTGGAGACGGCATCGCTCGCAACCGTCCAGCCGTGATAGGCCTCCAGTAGGCAGAGGATGTTCCTCTTGCCGCTATGGGCCCAGGCAAGGCGGATGGCGAGATCGTTGGCTTCCGAGCCGCTATTGACGAGGAAGACGCTGTCTAATCCGTCAGGCGCGAGCATCGCCAACCGCTCGGAAAACTCGGCGACGGCGGCGTAATGGAAGCGGGAATTGGTATTGAGCCGCGACCATTGCTGGGCGATCGCCGCCGTCAGGCGCGGATGGGCATGGCCGAGCGTCGTGACATTGTTGACCATGTCGAGAAAGCAGCGGCCCTGCATGTCGAACAGGAATTCGCGCCAGCCGCGCTCGATCTGCGGCGGCATCTCGTAATAGTGCTTCTGCGGCTTGGCGAAGCGGGCATTGCGCAGCGATAGCAAGGCCGTCGTATCCGGTCGCGGCGCTTCACATGCCGGGTTCAGCAGCGCGACAGGCGAGGGAGAGACGGCCGACCAACCGTCCGCCTGATCTGCCGTCGCAAAGAGCGGCGGCACGAGGTTGGGCACGCGGCAAAGCTGCACGCGCAATCCTCCGATCGCCGAGCCTTCGCTACCGACCGTCCCCAAGGTCGCGCCCTGCTCGATGGCCGCTCCGTCCTCGACATTGCTCTCGATGCCATCGAGATGCAGGCTGATTTCTTCGCCGACCAGCACGAAATGCTGTCCCTGCCGCTGCAGCAGGCCGGCAAAGGGAGCCGCAACCGTGGCGCCCGCTGGCAGGCAGACATCGCAATGCAGGGCGAAATTCTGCGGCGGCGCCGTGTTGAGCGGAGCGGCGAGGGAGAGCCTGAATTCGCCGTAGCGGGTCGCCGCCGCCCCCGAGGCTATCGCCGTCTGGGCGAGCAGCCGCCAATCCATATCGGGTTTCTGCCAGTTGCCGTCGCTGAAGTCGGGCCCGCTGACGGAGAGATCGATCGCGGCGATCTGCGAGGGGTCGATATCCGGTAGGAGTGGCGACCAGCCATCCGTCGCGATCGGCGCGACATCGAAGCCGATCGCCTTGAGGATCGCCGCTTCCATGACGTCCGGCTGCGCCTCTGTTGCGACATCGAAGATTTCTCGCTCGAAATCGAGGTTGCCGCGCACATAGTCATTGTCGGGATCGATGGCGAGCTGCTGCTCGGTGCTCGCGGCAAGAATGACGGCGCGTGCGACGATCAGCGGCCAGAGCGCCTTGGCCTCCACTTCCTCGAGCGGGTAGATCGCATGATAGGCCTTGATCGCCGGAAGAATATGGAAGGGATTGCCGTCGGCGTGATGCAGTATCGAGGCACAGGTGACGGCGAGATCGCCCACCAGCCAGCCCTGGATAATGTCGCCGAAATCGATGACGCCATCGGGCACGAGTTGTCCGTGCGAATCGGGATGGCTGACGACATTGTCGTCGGTGACGTCGTGATGCACCGGCTGCACGCGCAATTCGCCCGCAAGCGGCTGGATGCGCTTGACGGCAGCCACCATCGCCTTGGCGATGCGGTCGCGCGCCTCATGGTCCGTGATCGCCGACAAGAGCTGCACGGCGACGGGGCCTGCCCGCCGCAGGTCCCATTGCAGGCTCCGATGCAGGCCGGGGTGATCGAAATCGGCGAGATCGCGAGCAAGCCTTGCCGAGAGAGCGCCGAGCCCGGCGACGGCCGCCGGCGACAGATGCTTGCGCTGCGTCAGCGTCCTGCCCGGGAGAAAGCCAAGCAGCCGAACGAGATAATCCTGTTCGCGCACGGTGATGGCGAGAATGTCGCGGCCGTTCAGGGAAGGCACGACATCGGGCACACGCGGCGCATCCGGTTTGCCATGCAGATGACGGATCGCGGCATTCTGCGCCTCAAGCTCGACCAGCTCGTATTCGGCGTGGCAGATCTTCAGCACATAGGCATTGTCGCCGGCATCGATACGATAGTTGCGATCCTGCTGGCTGCCGAGCTCGGTCAGCGCCCCGCTCAGGCCGTAATGCGTCTGCAGGATCTCGGCTGCTTCCTCCGGCGTCACGTCGGGTCTCGGCAGTTGCATACGGTTTACGAGCGTGGCGTCGGCCATGGCATCCCCCGGATGGTTCATTCGCATCGACACTAAACCATTCCATCTTAAAGAAAATTACCCAAAACAGATAGGGTCGTCGAGCGGAGAGGAGGAAGATAGGCCGCAGAATGCGGCCGGCCAGCCGTTATCTCCTATTCAACCTCGATGGAATAGCTGCAACCGGCCAGCGTCTTGCCCGCAAGCGAGTCGACGGTGGAGACGTTGAGCGAGATGCGCGTTTCCAGAACGGTATCGGAATTTTCCTGCTGGTCCTTGCGCGACAGGATGACCTTTTCACCGAGAAACTTGTTGGGCTGATCGACGGAAGCCGGCACGCCAAGCTGCTTCGCCAGGGGATGCGGATCTGCCTCGTCGAGCACGGCGAGCGGCCCGGTGGAGGCAAAGACGATCCGGCTCGTCTGCCGTCCGAAGACGGTCACCGGCGCGGAAAGCTGGAATTCGCGCAGGAGGGGATTGTCCGATGGAAGCTCGCTCATGCCGAACTGTTTCATGGCCGCAGCGCTTTCCGGCCCGGTCAGCCATAGGGCGAAATTATTATAGCTCGGCACGTCGTAGGTCGTGCATTCGATCAGCTTGGCGAGATCAATCCTGGAGGGGTCCTGCTCGGCGGTTTCGGCATGGGACACCGGCGCAGAGAGCAGGAACGCCGCGAGCAGCAGCATTCCCTTACGATAGAATGACATGTCTTTTCCTAATCCTTGACCGATTCAATATCGCATCGGTGATATCAAATCGCGCCCCGGAACGAAAAGAAAAGGGAGCGGGCCGAAATCGCGCGTTCGCGCCTCACCCCATGCGCTCGGAGGCGTATGAACCGGGGCTTGCCGGGAAGACGACGGTTCGGTTGCCGTTGAGGAAGGTGCGGAAGTGGATATGGGCATGGATGGCGCGGGCGAGAACCTGGCTCTCCACGTCGCGGCCGATCGAGACATAGTCGTCGGCCGACTGCGCATGTGTGATGCGCGCCGTGTCCTGTTCGATGATCGGACCTTCGTCGAGATCGGCCGTGACGTAATGCGCCGTCGCCCCGATCAGCTTCACGCCGCGCTCATAGGCCTGCTTGTAGGGGTTCGCCCCCTTGAAGGACGGCAGGAAGGAATGGTGGATGTTGATGATGCGGCCCGACATCTTCCGGCACATCGCATCCGACAGCACCTGCATGTAGCGCGCCAGCACGACAAGCTCGGTGCCGGTCTGCTCGACCAGATCCAGAAGCTGGGCTTCGGCTTGCGGCTTGTTGTCCTTCGTCACCTTGATGTGGTGGAAGGGGATATCGTGATTGACCACCACTTTCTGATAGTCGAAATGGTTGGAGACGACGCCGACGATGTCGATCGGCAGGGCGCCGATCTTCCAGCGATAGAGCAGGTCGTTGAGGCAATGGCCGAAGCGCGACACCATCAGCAGCACCTTCATGCGCTTTCTGCTGTCGTGGAATTCGGCGACCATGGCGAACTTGTCCGAGATCGGCTTGAAGCCTTCCACCAGCGCTGCCTCGCCGGCGCCTTCCTCGGAGATGAAGGAGACGCGCATGAAGAACATGCCGGTATCAAGATCGTCGAACTGGCTGGAATCGACGATGTTGCAGCCCTGTTCGGCCAGATAGTTCGAGATCGCCGCAACAATCCCGCGCGCCGACTGGCACGCAACTGTCAATACATAGCTCGTCATGTCTCTTCTCTCTTATATCGAGGATGCCGCCTGCTTAGATGAAATCACAGGTCCGGGAAATAGCTCCCCCTGCCATGTTTCGACCGATATTTAGGCAGGATGGTGTGGAAAAAGCCGTTCCTATTGCGCCTTCGGACGGCGCATCCCCGCCTCAGCCTGTCGTGGCCAGGGCGAGCTTCTGTGGTTGCCTTGCCTGCGTGCCCTCGTTGAATTTCAGGAACCCGACCAGAAGCCAGACAAGCCCGGCCGTTTTCATGGAGAAGATGGCAGTAGAGCCGATCATCAGGTTCAGGAAGAGAAAGAGGGAAAGCGCGTGGCCGAGGCGCCGCTGATTGACGGTTTCGCCGCCCGGATAGAGCGAGGCGTAAAGCCAGAATAGGATCAGCCCGAAAATGGTAGCGCCATAGATGATGTAGACATATCCGCTGTCGAAGAAGATGCCGACCTGGTCGAGCTGCAGGCCGATAGTGCTCTGCAGGTCCATGCCGAGAAAGGCCTTCACGGTGCCGTTGATGCGCCCGACGAAATTGTCGCCGGTCACGGTCGGCTTCAGGGCGTGGATGACGAAACCAACAACGATGATCACGGGCATCGTCAGAAGGTCCAGCGCCTTCGGAAGCCAGGGATAGATGAAATAGCCCGCAACGCAGATGAGGCTGAAGATCAGCATGGTGCGCGTGTCGTTCGTCAACAGGATCAGCACGACCGTCGAGAAAAACAGCAGCCGTTCCAGCAGTCCCAGCCGATTGGAAAAGCTGATCAGATACAGCACCATGACGCCGCAGAAATTGGCTAGAGAGACCTGTTCCAGAAAGATGGACGATGACCGATGGTCTATCAGGCCGAAAGAGAACCGGCCCTCGAAGCCGAGCGCGCCGCGAAACAGGCCGAGATCGCTGTAAGTGGCCGGCGGCACGCCGCGCGTGTTCTGGAAATATTCGGCCGGATGAAACAGCGCGACATATTCCTTTACCGACACGATTTCCAGGATGAGCACGGCAAGCACGATGAAGCATGAAATCTTGAAGGCGAGCTTGACGGTGCGCTCATTGGCCAGCCGCCCCATGATCGAAAAGGCGAAGATGATCATCACGTTGCGGAGGTGGTCGATATAGGCCTGCTTGTTGATGGCGATGACGAAAACCGTCAGCACTATGGTCAGCAGCAGGTAGAGGAGCGGCGCTATGTCCTCCTCATATATGCCTTTGGTCAGCAGATAGGTGAAAGCGGCGACCTGCAGCAATACTTCGGACAGCACGACCGAGCTCGGCGTCAGCGGCGTGATGTTGTGATTGATGAAAGCCAGGATGCAGTTATAGCAGACCGCCAGCAGCGAGATCGCAAGGATGACGAAGTTGATCGGCTGCTTCTCGCCTGAGCTTTGCATTGGATATCCGAGGTCGTGGCGTCTTTTTCGGCTGCGGGCACCATATCAGCCGGATGATTCGCGACAAAGAGTCGGCGGCTTGTCGCCGGTCATTTCGCCGATTTGACGAGCGCGCAGGACGGCGGGAGCGGTGTTTTCTTGCCCAGTCCTTCTATCAAAACCTTCATCTGTGGTTTGTCGCGGCCGTTACGCGGCTGGACATTCAGCGGTTCCTCCGGCGGCCACCAATCACCGGCTGCCCAGTAGCTCCAGCCGAGCCAGACGTCGCTATCGGCGTTCATGACGCCGATGAATTGCTTCAGCCCGTCAAGGCAGGTGTCATTGGCGGCCACGCCGAACTCACCGAGGAATCCGCGCTTGCCGTTCTTCCGCAGCCAGTCCGTGACGTCGCTCAGGCCTCTCTTGGCGTTCTCGGTGCCGTCGCAGACTGGATGCGTGCCGGAGCTGTCAGCATCCAGATACTGGTGGAATTCGAAGGCGTAGAAATCGATCGGGTCCTTGACGCCAAGCATCACGGTGCCATTGGCGCCCCCGCCCAGCACGTCGGTCGACCAGCTGTGCGCGCCGGTCCAGTTGGTGCAGGGCACGAGAATGAGGTTATGTGCGCCGACCGTGCGGATGCTGCGGATGGCGGTGTTTGCTGCTTCCAGCCAGTCGGGCGCCTTGATGTCGTGCGGCTCGTTCATCAGGCCGAAGGCGACGCCCTTGCGATTAGAGAACTCGACCGCAAGCCGTGCCCAGAAATCACCAAAGGCAAGATCGGTTACGGGAGCCTGTCCGATCTGGGTCTTGTCGTAATCGGCGTAATTGTGAGGGTCGAGAATGACGGCCATGCCGTGCTTCTGGATGAGGTCGACGGCATCCTTCAGCCGCTGCAGTTCGTCGCCGTTCAAAGGCTGGCCAAGCGTGGGCTGCAGCCGTTCCCAGCGGAAGGGCAGGCGGATGATGTTCATGCCCTTTCCGGCGAAATACCGGACCGTCTCCTCCGAAGGATAGGTGTAGTTCACATTGACGGCCCCATCACGCTCGCCATATTCCGCGCCGGAGAGATTGACGCCGCGATAGCACAACTGCGGCGCTGCAAGAACGCTTCCCGCCTGCGTTGCAAGAGCGAGCATGGATGCCGCGGCCAGAAGGCGGCGCAATGCTGTTGTCCTCTGTCCTGTCATTGCATGGTTCCCATATTCCGAGCGGATGTGCTTTTTCATAGGAATGATGGTGTTGAGCAATGATGAAAAGGCAGCTGCCATCGGCGCCCTCATCCCGATTTCCTTGGGGCGTCCTTAATATTCCGTTAGCCAAACATTTCTAAACTCAGGGCATCTGCTGCGTGGAATTCGCCTACGAAGCATTGAAAGTCTGACATGAGCTCAATGGAACGAAGCAAGAGATCGGACCGACTTGCGAGTTGGCGCGATAGCGAGCCGTCTGACGCGGCGCGCGACGGCCTGCGCGCGCGCAGCCCGATCTTGCGCCCGCGGGATTTCGTGGCCGCGGGCGAACCCGTTGCACACTCCGAAGAGCCCAGCGCGCCAGTCGCCGATGCTTTCGTTTCCGAAGGCCCATCGAAGAGACCTGATTTTGAGGAAGCTGTAGCCCCAGTCCCAGCTGCGCCGCCGATTGCCGCTGCGGCAGTCCCAAGTGCGGAGCAGATTCTAGTCGCTCCTTCGCCTTCCGCTACTCCTGTGACGTCGACACCATCGGCAAAGCTGCCTTTGCTCGATCTTCGATCCGCCATCGCTTCGATCTGGGCGAGGAAGTTTGTGGTTTTTGCGCTGGCAGGCGCCGGTGCCGTGCTGGGTGCCGCCGTCATTCCGCTTATCCCGCAGAAATTTACCGCCGAGACCAGTCTCTATTTCGACCCCCGCCCGGTCGGTGCCTCCGATTCCGCTCAGCAGGCTTCGACGGCGCCCGAGTTGATCACGACGATGATCGACAGCCAGACGCAGATTCTGTCTTCGGGCAAGGTGCTTGGCCGCGTTGTCGATGCGCTGAAGCTCGATCAGGACCCGAAATTCAATGGCGGCGCCACCGGCGAGGCGGCAAAATATGTCGCGGCCGCCGCCTTGGCGAAAGCCGTGCAGATCGCCCGCCAGGCCAGCACCTATGTCGTGACCGCGAAAGTCACGACGGGCGATCCGCAAAAATCGGCTGGGATTGCCAATCAGCTTGTAACCTCCTTCATGGCGGAGGAAAGCAAAGCGGCCTCGAACAGCTACAAGAGCAGCAACACGGCGCTGGATACGCGTCTTGAGGATCTGCGCCAGCAGGTGCTTTCGGCCGAAAAAGCGGTCGAAACCTATCGCGCCGACAACGATATGGTGGCCGTCGATGGCAATCTCATCTCCGACAAGCGTCTGACCGCTCTGAACGATTTGCTGGTCACGGCCCAGCAGAAGACCATCGAGGCAAGAGCCCGTGCCGATGCCGCCGGCAAGCTCAGCTTTGAGGATGTGGTCTCCAACAATCCGTCCGCGGGCGCGACATCGACGGCTTTGAGTAGCCTGCGGCAGCAATATGCGACGATGGCCGCCAATGTCGGCAGCCTTCAAAGCCAGCTCGGCGCCCGTCATCCCCGTCTGCTCGCCGCCAAATCATCGCTGGAAAGCCTGGGGGCGGAAATCCGAGCCGAATTGCAGCGGCAGATGACCTCGGCCCGCGCCGACTACGAGCAGGCGCAGAGGGCCGAGCAGGATATCGCCAAGGAACTTGCCGTGCAGAAGGCCTCGCAGGTCAATACGTCAGGCAAGCTCGTCGGCCTGAACGAGCTGCAGCGCAAGGCGACCGCGGCCCGCGATCTCTATGAATCGCTTCTGAAGCGGTCCGGCCAAGCAAGCGACGCGCAGGACCTGTCGCAAAGCAATATCCGCGTGATCTCCGAAGCGGAGCCGCCGCTGAAGGCGGACGGGCCGAGCAGGAAGGTGATGATGATCGCCGGCCTTATCGCCGGCGCAATGTTTGGTGCCGGTCTCGGCATGGCGTTCGCCATTCTCCTCGGCTTATTTCGGCATCCCGTTATCCGCGGCTACTTCGGCAAGTGATGCCGTCTATTCTTTTCGCGCCGGCGGCTTTTTTAGCATTGAGGATGCAATTGTGCGCCGACTGTTCTAAATGTAGATCGGCGCTGGGGATGATTGGATCTTGCTAATGGAAGCACGATACGATCATTAGGCGTCGTATGGTACTGTGTGAGACAATCTATGCGAGAAAAGCGGTGCGTTGCTCCGATGACTGGCGCCAGGGAAAGCTGAACGATGGTGCCCGCGGATAAACTCGTTCTGCCGTTTCTGGCTTTGCCCCGCTCGACCAAGCGCGCGCTCGCGCTGCTGGTCGATGCCAGCCTGTGTGTGCTGACGGTCTGGTTCGCCTACTGTCTGCGCCTCGACGATTGGGTCATCCTCGCGGGCGTCGAATGGCTGCCGGCCATCGTTTCGCTCCTGCTCGCCATTCCGATCTTTATCGTCCTCGGCCTTTATCGCGCCATTTTCCGCTATGCGGGTCTTTCGGCTTTCGTGACGGTCGTCAAAGCGGTGGCGATCTATGCGCTCGCCTTCATGACGATTTTTACCGCGATCAGCGTGCCGGGCGTGCCGCGCACGGTCGGCATATTGCAGCCTCTGCTGTTGCTGATCGCGATCGGCCTGTCGCGCATGTGGACACGCTACTGGCTCGGCAATGCCTATCAGCGTCTTCTCAATCGCAATCAGCTCGCCAAGGTGCTGATCTATGGCGCCGGCGCATCCGGGCGGCAGCTCGCGGGCGCCCTTGCCAACAGCGCGGAGCTCAACGTCGTCGGCTATCTCGACGATGACAGCAATCTGCACGGCAGCATCATGGGTGGGCTGCCGATCTACGATCCGGCCGATCTGCCGGCGCTGGTGGTCTCTGGCGAGATCAAGGGCGTGCTGCTGGCTCTGCCGAACGCCACGCGGCAGCGGCGCAACGAGATCCTCGAAGATATGCGCAAGGCCCGCGTCACGGTGCGGACCATGCCCGATCTGACGGCGCTTGCCCAGGGCCGCGTCGCGGTTTCGGATCTGCGCGAGCTCGATATCGAGGATCTGCTCGGCCGCAATGTCATCGCTCCCGATCGCGGCCTGATCGAGAAGAACATTCGCGGCAAGGTCGTCATGGTCACGGGCGCCGGCGGTTCGATCGGCAGCGAGCTCTGCCGCCAGATCCTGAAGAATGGCCCATCTTCCCTACTGCTCGTCGAGCAGAGTGAATTTGCTCTCTATGCTATTCACGGCGAGCTGGAGAAATCGGCTGTGTCCGCGGGCTATGCGGACGTCCGCATTATCCCCTTTCTCGCTTCCGTGCGCGATGGTCAGCGGATCAGGCAGATCATGGAAGCCTGGCATCCGAAGACCGTCTATCACGCGGCCGCCTACAAGCACGTGCCGCTCGTCGAGTACAACCCCGTCGCGGGCATCCGCAACAATGTGCTGGGAACACTGATAGCGGCCGAAGCCGCGCGCGATCACGGTGTCGAGAGTTTCGTCCTCATCAGCACCGACAAGGCCGTGCGTCCGACCAACATCATGGGGGCGAGCAAACGACTTGCGGAAATGGTATTGCAGGCGATGGACGCCGACCGCAAGCCGGGCGCCGAAGGCACGAATTTCGCGATGGTCCGTTTCGGCAACGTGCTTGGCTCCTCCGGTTCGGTCGTGCCGCTCTTTCGTCAGCAGATCCGCGATGGCGGACCGATCACGCTGACGCATCCCGATATCACCCGTTACTTCATGACCATTCCCGAGGCGTCGCAGCTTGTCATTCAGGCGGGAGCGATGTCGGGCGGCGGCGATGTCTTCCTGCTCGATATGGGCGAGCCGGTCCGCATCGCCGATCTCGCGCGCCGCATGGTGGAATTGTCCGGTCTGACCGTGCGCGACGAAGAGGAACCGGATGGCGATATCGAGCTTGAGATCACTGGCCTGCGGCCGGGCGAAAAGCTCTATGAGGAGCTGTTGATCGGCGACAACCCACAGCCGACCAGCCATCCGCGTATCATGCAGGCCAAGGAGGATTTCCTGCCCTGGACGGAGCTGTCGAAGCGGCTTGCCGCGCTTGAGGCGGCACTGGATGAAAACGACATACCGCTGGCGAGAATCTTGCTGCAGAAGCTCGTTTCCGGCTATGCGCCGAGCAGCGAAGTGGTCGATCTGGTCTATCGCGAACGTGAGACGGATCTGACGGTCGACCAGCCGAACCTCGACAACGTTGCACAGCTGTAGCCGCACGCAACGCCGTTGCGCGGACAATTCTCCCTGCTTTCTAGCTTGGCGTTCGTAACCTTCGCTGCCGGCTACCGCTTGATCTTGATGGCATAATACCAGCGGTGCAGCTGATCGCAGGTGCGGAACCAATGTGCCGTCAGCCGCAACAGAGGATGACGCTTGACCGCGCGATAATGCATCCGTTTGCCGATCGTGGTGTCGGCGCGGTGCGGACCGAAGTCGACCAGGTTCTCGAATGTCGTGAATGTCTCGACGCCGGTCGACCAGCCGCGCTCCAGAGCGACGTCATAGGGCAGAAGCATGGGCTTCAGCGTCGTCAGCAGCTTCTTGGCCGCCTTGCGATTGACGATATAACAGGCAGCCGAACCCTGCGGGCCGTGCATGCAGCGGCCGATCATGTCGTTTTCGCTGGTTTCGCAGATCGGTTTGAAGCCGACGAGACGGTGATTGACGAGTTTGACGAGACGCGCTCCCTGAACGCTTTCCATCGCCGCGATTGCGCGCGGGATCAGCTTCTCGTTGAGCTCGACGTCGTCCTCCATGATGATCGCCATCTTGTCGCCGCTGGCGACGAATTGCTCAAGCGCGATCAGATGACTGCGGTAGCATCCATATTCTCCCGGCAGCAGCTTGCGGCCGTTATGGTAGACGAATGAATGCGGGTGGAAATCGAGGCGGTCCGCCTCCGCAATCACGCGACCGTCGACCGCAGGGATGCGCGTAATGTGCAGATCGTATTCGACGGCCTGGTTGCATAAATGCTCCCAGCGATCGCGCGAGCGATCAAGATTGATGACATAGATCGAGAGCTGCTGAGCGGCATCGTCAGCGATCTCCGGGTCGTCAACGGAAGGGATGCGATTAATCTGTTCGAGAATGACTGTTACTCCTTCAAACAGAAATCGTGTCGACAGCAACTAAGATGGCAATATTTATACCATATAACATGCATATGACTTGTCGCAAATCGCTATTGCACGCTCATGTTGCATTCGTCGATAAAAGCATTTTCTTTGGTGTAACGTTGCGTGAACGCCTGTCCGCCGGTACGAAAACCGCCGTCTGCGCGCGATTTTGATTGGAGTCCCGTTGGCGTGGAGCGACCGCCCCATTATATATGCTTGATGCGGCGCGTGGTCGTTGCGCTCGCATCTGTAAAGGAGCGTAACAATTCATGTGCATCAAGTCGAAATTCGCCATTGTTGCCCTGTCCCTTGCAGTCCTGATGCCAGCGACCGCCTTTGCCGACAATCCGCTGCTGCCCAAGCCATATGTCGCACCCGTCTATCCTTACAAGGACCTCCCCGGCGTCACCGCGCCGAAAATAATGGCCGACGAAAAATTTCAATGCCAAACGACGACCCTTTATCCGGACTATTGGGGCGGGGGGCTCTACTACCGGGGCCTGCCTCGTCTCGGCTATGTCTGCGACCAGAATGGCGTTATTTCCAGCAGCACCAGAAAGCCGAACTATCAGTATTGGCAATATAACGGTCCGGACAGATGACGTCGTAGGCGATCTGCCGAATTAAGCGGCAGCGCAATCAAGGCGAGCGAAGCTTGCGGTTTATGTCGTGTAAGTTTTGATGGCGATCTGAAAATAAATTTCATGTTTTTGGTAAAATGCGCGAACGTCGTTGACGAATGCGAAAATTTGCCCCAAGGTTACGAAAATAAATTACGTAATGGGAACTCAAAAAGCATGCGAGTTGGAATCATTGGGCTGGGATTCCGCCTGGGCTATCTGGGCTATGTCTTCAAGGCGATCGACGAAAGCTTCGAAATTGCCGGTTATGTCGACCCGGAACCCGCAGGCCTGCCCGGTCTGATCGAGCAGGGCGTATCGGCCGGCAAGGCCTATGCGACACCGCAGGAACTGATCGCCAACGAGAAGATCGACCTGCTGATGATTGGTTCGCCGAACCACATGCATCTCGACCATATCCGCATCGGGCTTGAGGCCGGTCTCAAGATCTTCTGCGAAAAGCCCGTCGTTACATCAATCAAGGACAGCATCGAGCTTGCCCGCCTGATGGCAAAGTATGGCCATGAGCGCCTGAATGTCGGCCTCGTGCTGCGTTACTCGCCGATGTATCGCGATCTCCTGGCCGCCCAGGCCGAAGGGAAGCTCGGCCATGTCGTTTCCATCGAGGCGGCCGAACATATCGAGCCCTATCACGGCGCTTTCTTCATGCGCGACTGGCGCCGCTACCAACATTATTCCGGCAGCTTCATGCTGGAGAAGTGCTGCCACGACCTCGATCTCTATAATGGCGTGGTCGGCGCACGTCCGGAGCGGGTCGCAAGCTTCGGCGGCCGCAAGAGCTTCATTCCGGAAAACGACCCGGCGCGGGAAGGCATCAACGATCTCGAGCTTTTCCATCGCAAGCCGAGTGGCTGGATGGGGTCGGACAAGGTTTTCGACAGCGACGGCGACATCATCGACTATCAGGTGGCGATCGTCGAATACGCCAACGGCGTCGGCATGAATTTCCACACCAATCTGAACGTGCCGGACCAGTTCCGCCGCTTCGCCGTCATGGGCTCGCGCGGCATGGCCGAAGGCGATTTCATTCGCGGCTACTTCAATGTCCATGAGGTGCTGACGGGCAAAAAGGTGATCGAAAATACCTACGCGGCCACCAAGCTCTCCCAGCACTACGGTGCCGACGAGCAGATGGCTGCCGATATCATCGCGAACGTCAAAACGGGGCTGCATCTGCCGGTGTCGACCCTGAACGCGTTGGAAGCCGGCATTCTCGCGCTGTCGATGGATGAGGCCCGCATGAAGAAGACCGTCGTCGATCTCCGACCGATCTGGGACGAGTTCGACGAAGCGCTTCATTCAAGAGCCGCCTAGGGAGGGGCGCAGGATGGGTGTTCAACGCAGCACGGTCATCTTCGCCTGGCTCCTGCTTTTTCCGGCTCTTCTCTACGTCACCGTCATCGTCGCCTATCCTTTGGTCGACACCGTCATCCTGTCCTTCACCGATGCGTCGTTGAAGAAGGTGACGAATTGGGTCGGTTTCGAGAACTACGCGAAGATCTTCAACGACACCTTCGCAGGCGTCATCATCCGCACCTTCATCTGGACCTTCTTCTCCGTGTCGATCAAGATGATCATCGGCACGCTGGGCGCGGCACTCCTGAATTCGGCAGTTCCGGGCCGCGCGCTATTCCGCGTGCTGACCATGCCGCCCTGGGTTGTTCCCATGGCGATCGGCATCTTCATGTGGGGCTGGATGTATAACGGCCAGTTCGGCATGATTTCCGGGCTGCTGCAGCGCTTCGGCATCGTCGACAGTCCGGTGGCGTTCCTCGCCTATGGCAGTTCGGCCTTCTGGGCGACGATCGTGACCGACGTCTGGATCGGCGTGCCGATGGTCACTCTTTACATGCTCGCCGCCATGCAGGCGATCCCGCACGATCTCTATGAGGCCGCCTGGACCGACGGCGCCGGCCGTTTCTATCGCTTCCGCCGCATCACCCTGCCGCTTTTGGTGCCCTAGCTGGTCACCATGTCGATGCTCTCCCTGATCGGCACCTTCAACTCCTTCGACATCATCTGGATCTTGACGCGCGGCGGCCCGAACGGCGAGACGACGACGATGATCATCGACACCTACCGCACCGCGATCGGCTCCTACAAATATGGTGAGGGTGCAGCCCGTGCAGTGCTGATCTGCATCTTCCTGTCGATCTTCTGCCTTGCCTATTTCCGCGTGACCAGCCGCTTTTCCACGGGAGCCAAGCAGCGATGAGCCAGCCTTCGATGATCAATCGCTACAAGTGGTACGAGCTCATCGGCATTTACGCCGGGATTCTGCTGTTCCTGACCTTCGTCCTGGCCCCCTTCGTCGAAGGGTTTCTGGTCTCGCTGAAGCCGCTCAGCCAGCTCTTTTCGTCGCCTTACCGCTTCATTCCCGAAAACGGCTCGTTTGCAGCCTATCGCACGATGTGGACCAGCGTGCCCGGCTTCGGCTGGTATATCTTCAATTCGTTCCTGATTTCCGGCGTGAGCACTATTATCGTGCTGATCCTCGTCGTGCCGGCGGCCTATGCCTTCGCGCGCTTCGAGTTCAGAGGCGCCGGCCTGCTGCTCGGTGCCTTCCTGGCGGTCAACATGTTCTCCGGCGCCGTGCTGCTGATCCCGCTGTTCCGGCTCATGCGCTCCTTCGGCGTGCTGAACACCTATTTTGCCATGATCATACCGGGTGTCGCTTTCCTCATTCCCTCCGGAATCTGGCTGCTGCGCACCTATATGATGCGCATTCCGAGGGAGCTCGACGAGGCGGCCTTTGTCGATGGTGCCAGCCATTTCTATACGCTGCGTCGCGTCATTCTGCCGATCGCCATGCCCGGCATCACCGTTGTCGCCATTACCACTTTCATCGGTTCCTACGCGCAGCAGTTCATCTACGCGCTCACTTTCAATTCAAAGACGGAATATATGCCGCTGCCGGTTGGGCTGTTTGCCTATTTCGGCCGGCAGGAGGTCGTCTGGAACGAACTCATGGCCGCAAGTTTCGTCGGCATCGCGCCGGCTCTGGTCGTGATCTTCTTCCTGCAACGGTATCTCGTCAGCGGTTTGACCGCCGGCGCGGTGAAGCAATAAAATCAAATCAACCACCAGAGAGAACGGGAGCTTAAACGTGACATTCCATTTCAAGACGGGGCTTCTTGCCCTTGCTTTGCTCGGCTCCACCGCGCTTGGCGCCGTGACCGCGCACGCGGCTGACAAGGAAATCAGCTGGATCTATTGCGGTGACAGCATCGATCCGATCCATGTGAAATACATCAAGCAGTGGGAAGACAAGAACCCGGGCTGGGCCGTCAAGCCTGAAGTCGTCGGTTGGGAGCAGTGCCAGGACAAGGCAACGACGCTCGCCGCCGCCGGTACGCCGGTCGCCATGGCCTATGTCGGCTCGCGCACGCTGAAGCAGTTCGCCGACAACGATCTGATCGTTCCGATCCCGATGACGGACGACGAGAAGAAGGCCTATTATCCAGGCATCGTCGGTACGGTAACCTTTGATGGAAAGCAGTGGGGCACGCCGATCGCGTTCTCGACGAAGGCGCTCTACTGGAACAAGGACCTCTTCAAGCAGGCCGGTCTTGACCCCGAGAAGCCGCCGACCACCTGGGCCGAGGAAATCGCCGACGCCAAGCAGATCAAGGAAAAGACCGGCATTCCGGGCTACGGCCTGTCGGCCAAGACCTTCGACAACACCATGCACCAGTTCCTGCACTGGGTTTACACCAACAACGGCAAGGTCATCGACGGCGACAAGATCACCCTCGACAGCCCGGAAGTCTTGGCCGCCCTTCAGGCTTACAAGGACATCACGCCTTACTCGGTCGAAGGACCGACGGCCTATGAGCAGAACGAAATGCGCGCCATCTTCCTCGATGGCAAGGTCGGCATGATCCAGGCCGGCTCCGGCGCTGCTGCTCGCCTGAAGGAAACGAAGATCAACTGGGGCGTCGCTCCGTTGCCGCTCGGCCCGTCGGCCAAGGGTCAGGGCACGCTGCTCATCACCGACAGCCTGGCCGTCTTCAAGGGTTCCGGCGTCGAGGACAAGGCGATCGAATTCGCCAAGTTCATCACGTCTCCCGGCCCGCAGGGCGAATACGAACTGCAGGGCGGCGCCGGCCTCACGCCGCTGCGTCCGTCTGCACAGGTAGACGAGTTCGTCAAGAAGGACGCCTCCTGGAAGCCGTTCATCGACGGTATCGCCTATGGTGGTCCTGAGCCGCTGTTCAAGGATTATAAGGGCTTCCAGAACGTCATGATCGCCATGGTCCAGTCGGTGGTGACGGGCCAGGCTCAGCCGGCGGATGCCCTGAAGAAGGCTGCTGCCGATCTCGAGCAGTATAAGTAAGTCTGCAAGTCACCGGGCCGCGCGCACCGCGCGCGGCCCTTGGAGCCCTGCCCGCCAAATGGCGGCGCCGCGCGGAGACAGAGTTTGGGAAAGCTGCACCTTAATCAGGTCAAGAAATCTTATGGTCATTTCGAGGTCATCAAGGGCGTCGAGCTCGACGTAAATGACGGTGAATTCATCGTCTTCGTCGGTCCGTCCGGCTGCGGCAAGTCGACCTTGCTGCGCATGATCGCAGGCCTCGACGAAGTGACCAGCGGCGACATCATGATCGATGGTGGTCGCGTCAATGATCTGCCGCCTGTCAAGCGCGGCATCGCCATGGTCTTCCAGTCCTATGCGCTCTATCCGCATATGTCTGTCTTCGAGAACATCGCTTTCCCCTTGCGGGTCGAGAAAATGGCGGAGGACAAGCTCAAGGCCAAGGTCGAGAATGCTGCCCGCATTCTCCATCTCGATCAGCGCCTACAGCAGAAGCCGGGCCAGCTTTCCGGCGGCCAGCGCCAGCGCGTCGCCATCGGCCGCGCCATCGTGCGCGAGCCGAAGATCTTCCTCTTCGACGAGCCGCTGTCGAACCTCGACGCCGCGCTGCGCGCCGATATGCGCATCGAGCTTGCCAAGCTGCACCGCCAGCTGCAGGCGACCATGATCTATGTGACGCACGATCAGGTCGAGGCGATGACCATGGCTGACCGGATCGTCGTGTTGAACGCCGGCGAGATATCGCAGGTCGGCGCGCCGCTGGAGCTTTATCACAAGCCGGCGAACACCTTCGTTGCCCGTTTCATCGGCAATCCGAAAATGAACTTCCTGCCCGTCACCTGCACCGGCGTCAGCGATGCCGGCGTGGAGGTGGATTACAAGGGGCAGAAGGCTCTGTTGCCCGTAGCACCGCGTCCGGGCTTCGTCGGCAAGGCGCTGACCCTCGGCATCCGGCCGGAACACGTGCAGCTCGGCGGCGGCGATCTGACCCTGACCATCGTGCCGACGGTCGTGGAGCGTCTTGGCGCCCAGACCGTCGCCTATGCCACGACTGATGGGATCGACGAGAATTTCTGCGCGACATTGCCCGGGAGTGCCGCCGTCCGCATGGATACGTCGGTCAAGGCGGGCATCCGTATCGGCGATTGCCATCTCTTCGACGAGAACGGCCAGGCTTTCGAGCGCCGGGTGGAACTTACCGAAATCGACATGGAATTGCTGAACAAGGCCGCTTCCTGAGGGGAGGCGGCCCCCCGCAAGCAACCATCCGTCCTCGTGGTTCGAGACGGCCCTTTGGGCCTCCTCACCATGAGGACTGATCATCTCGCCCAGCTTACGGCTCGCTCCGCCCTCATCCTGAGCCTGTCGAAGGACGAGGGTGGCCCGGGAAGCACCACCAGGGCGGATGGGTGCCGAAGCTACCAGACCAAACCGCGAGCCGCCACGTCCTCGACGCGCGTCACCACGCCATCGCGATGGAATACCATCTGGTCGAACAGGTTGGAGACAACGCAGGTGTGGTTCGGGATGATGCGGATCTTGTCGCCGATCTGCGGGCGAGCGCCGGCGCACTTCGACAGGTCGATGACGCCGTGTTCCTCCGAAAGTCCCTTGATGACGGCATCGGGGTAGCCCACCACCTGGCCATAATCGGCAAAGCCGAGCAGATCCGAGGTCAAAGCTTTCGAGCCGGCATCGATGACGGCGCGATCTTCGGTCGGGCGCGAGACGACCGTGGCGAGGATATGCATGGCGCAGTCCTCCTCCTTGCAATGGCCAGCGCGTACCATCGAGCGGTCATTATAGATATAGGTTCCAGCACGATGCTCGGTGGCGGCCGTTACCAGATGCGCCTCGAACAGGCTCGGCGTACCGCCATTGCTGACGATCGGGCATTCGATGCCGTCCACTTTCAGGAGCCTCACGGCTTCCGACAGAAATTCCTGCGTTGCGGCAGCGCTATCCGGTTTCGGATAGGTCATCAGGCCGCCGAAGACGAGGCCCGGCTTGCCGGCAATATGCCTGCCGAGCCTTGCTGCCTCGGCAGGCGATTGCACGCCGCAGCGCGCGCCGCCGGTATCGCATTCCACCAGCACGGTCAGCGGCTTGCGCGCCACGAAGTAGTTGGAAAGACCATCGACCGTCACTGCGCTGTCCGCCACGACCTTGAGCCCGGCGATGCGGTCGTTCAGAGCGGAAAGGCGCGTGAGCTTTTCCGGCCCGAGAATATTGAAGGTGATCAGAATATCCTCGAAGCCAGCATCGGCAAAGACTTCCGCCTCGGTGATCTTCTGGCAGTTGATGCCCTTGGCCCCGGCGGCGACCTGGGCGCGGGCCAGTGCCGGGATCTTGTGCGTCTTGATATGCGGGCGGAAATTCAGGCCGTGCGCGTCCATGTAGGACTGCACGCGGGCAATGTTTCCAGCCAGCCGGTCTTCGTCGATGACCGGGCGCGGCGTGGAGAGGCTGTCGATCTTGTCGCCGGGCTTGGGGCTGATTTCCGAGGCGATGTCATGTGCCATGTCAGGCGTCTTTCCGTTCTTCCGCAAAGGGGTCTGCCACCATCGGCCAGAGATCCTTTCGCGCGCGGCGATAGGGCGTGCTTGCCGGGTTGTTGGGATAAGGCGTTCCCGCCGAGCAGTAAAGGATCTCCGCGGCGATCTTGGAGAAGGACGCATAGAAATGATTGGTCGATTTGATGACCAGGATTTTCTTCTTCGTCGGATCGATCCCCATCACGGAAAACAGGCTTGGATCGAAGCTCTGCGCGCGCGTCGAATTCAGGATGATGTCGATACCATCGAGCTGAATATGCGCGGCATCGCCGAAGGGCGCAAAGCTTTCGCCAAACCGCATCTCGGCATTGGGGACGAGGCGGATGATCTTGACCAAGCCGTCGATAGGATTGCCCGTGCCCGGTGCCGATTTGGCGCCGAAGCGCAGCGGGATTTCCGCACCTTCGCCGGCCGCCATGCAGATCTGTACCGCCATCGGGTCCCAGATCGTGCCGATCGCCGTGTCGGTGGCGCGGTGGTCGAGCAGTTCCTGCAGGATCACGGTCGCGTCGCCGGCCGTGCCGCCGCCGGGATTGTCCCAGAGATCGGCAATGACGACCGGGCCGGACGATGCGGCCATGGCCTCGCTCACCGCCTGCTTCTCGTCGATCTGCGGCATGATGAAAGTGCCGCGCTTCGAGAAAAGTTCCAGGCCGAGATCGCGGGCAATCGCAGAACCTTTATCCGGCTTATTATCGGTGACGACAAGCAGCTTCGTACCCATTTCGGGCACGTCGCCTGCCATGAAGCCATGAATGACCGAAATCGACAGAATGTCCGCGTCGCTCTTTTCCATCGCCATGATCTTGTCGACGAAGGAGCGCATCGGATCGCGCGACGTCGGAAAGACATCGATCATGCGGCAGTCAAAGACGGACATGACCGGCTCGACCCGGCCTTCCAATGTGTCGATGGCGATGCGCCATAGGTCCTCGGCGCGATCGACGAAGTCAGTATGCGGGAATTCCTTGAAATAGACGAAGAAATTCGCGGCCGTCAGACGCTTCTTGGTCAGGTGGCTGTGCGGATCGAGCTCGGCGCAGACGAGGATGTCAGGCCCGACGATCTCGCGGACGCGCGTGAGGAAATCACCTTCCGTGTCCTCGTAACCATCCGCAACCATGGCGCCGTGCAGCCCGAGGGCGACGGCATCGACAGGCATTGCCGCCCGCAGCTGGTCGAGGATTTCGTCGCGCAGCTCCTCATAGGTCCGGCGGTTTACCAATCCAGCGGGGTCGGCCCAGGTGGCGGTGCCCTCGATCACGTCCCAGCCCTTTTCCACCGCAATGCGCCGGCCGACGGTGATCGGCGCGGAGCACAGCGTCGGCGTTTCCGGATGCATGCCCGGCGGCGCATAGAGAGAGGCTTCGAAGGCGCGTCGGTCGATGCAGATGGGGGAGAAGGTATTCGTCTCGGTCGCAAGGGCCGCGGTGAAAATGCGCAATGCAGTCGCCTCTATTCCATGGGGTTCGGCAGGTAACCGGTGAAGCCGCAGATCTTCCAGCGCCCTTCATGCAGGCGGCAGTAATAAAGTGTCTGCCACTTCATCACGTCGATGCCGCCGTCCGACTTCTTCAGGCTGCCGTCGAACTTCTTGCGCACCAGCGCCATGTCGCCTTCGATCTCGATGTCTTCGAGCGTCGTCGTGGTGAAGATCGCGGTGCGCGCATCTTCGGCAAAGGATTGTGTCGCGAAATCGCGTGCCTGGCGCAGCCATTCGTCGCGATAGGCCGACAGCGTCGGGAAGGCGAGGCGCCATTTGTCCGGACTGATCTCACGCTTTCCGTCGATGCCGATGAAGCCCTCTTCGACGAAGTCGCCTGCAACCATCGACCAGTCGGCGGCAAGAAAGGCATCGATATCGCGTGGAACGAGCATTTCCCAGATCGAGTGCCTGGCAGTATCGCTGGCAGGGAAGGGATTCTTGAAAGGATCACGCATTGTATCCGCCGTCATTTAAATTCTTTTCATAATTCGCGATTTTCACTGGTCAAATTCCGCTTTCTATGGTCACTTGTCAACGTATCAAGAAAATAATTTGCAGGAACCGCATGATGACCATCGCATGTCAGGGTCCGGCCGAATGGGAACGAATGACAAGCCGCATCTGCTCGCAAACCTGCTCATAGGCGCTGGCGGAAATGGCGAGGTTGAGATGGATCGCGTCGCTTACTACGTGTCCGACGTATGTAACGCTGCGACAAAGGGGGGCTGATGGATATCTTCACGACCATGCAGGACGAGAGGGGCCGGCTTTCGCAATCGGAGATCCGCATCGCCGATATCGTCCTCAATGATTTCGAATTCGCCGTCAACGCATCCATCATCGAGCTGGCCGGCAAGGCCGACGTATCCCCGCCGACGGTGACGCGCTTCTGCCGGCGTCTCGGCTGCGAGAGCTTTTCCGATTTCAAGGTGCAGCTGGCGCGCACCGCCTATGTCGGCATGCGTTATTTGAAGCCCGAGCCGAAGAGCATAGCGCCGGCCGACGTCGCTCAGGACATTATTACCAAGGCGCAGAATGCGCTCTTCCTGTTGCATCGCGGTCTGGACGTTGGTGCCATCGAGCGGGCGGCAAACCGGCTTGCCGGTGCGGAGATGATCTATGCCTTCGGCTCCGGCGGCAATTCCTCGATGATCGCGACCGAGCTGCAGAACCGCTTGTTCCGGCTTGGCCTTCGCATTACCGCAAGTTCCGACCACAGCATGCAGCTGATGATGGCGGCCGCCGCCAAGCCGACGGATGTGCTGATCGGTTCATCCTTCTCCGGCCGCAACGCCGAGCTGGTGCGCGCTTTCGTGCTGGCGCGCGAGGCCAAGGTGCCGACCATTGCGCTGACGCAAAGCGAAAGCCCGGTAGCGCGTGCCGCCGAGATCACGGTGCCCGTCGACCTGCCTGAAGGAGACAATATCTATCGGCCGACATCGACCCGCATCGCCTATCTCGCCGTGGTGGATATTCTCGCCAGCCTGATCGCCTACCGCATCCAGCCGCAGGCCACGGTGACGCTGCGCCGGATCAAGCAGCAGCTTGTCACTCATCGCGATGGCGACGATCGGCAATTGCTCGGGGATTAAGGAAGGTTCCAAACGGCTTTGCGTCCGGAGCCGTGCGGCAAACAACAATAGGGAGCGGCGGGCGTTCGCCGCTCGGGGACTAAAATCAGAGGGAAGCATATGACTAAATCCGTTGCCATCGTCACAGGGGCGGCCGGCGATATCGGCCGGGCCATCGCAAAACGTCTGGGAGATGACCATGATATCATCCTGCTCGTCGATATCGACGAGGCCGCCGTGCGAAAGGCGGCGGGAGAGCTCGGCCCGGCGGAGCGTTTCGTCTCGTTCAAGGCGGACATCACCAGTGAAGCAGATGTCGCTGCCATGGCCAAGGCCGCATTGGATCTCGGCGGGGTGAAGACGCTCGTCAACAATGCCGGCGCTGCCCGCGCCGTCAGCCTTCATGACACCACGCCGGCCATCTGGCGCGCCGACAATGCCCTCAATCTCGAGGCGGCCTTCCTGTGCTTCCGCGCGGTCGAGGATCAGCTGAAGGCGTCGAACGGGTCGGTCATCAATATCGCCTCCGTCAACGGCATGGCCGTCTTCGGTCATCCGGCCTACAGCGCCGCGAAGGCCGGGCTTCTGCATTTCACCCGGCTGGTCGCAGTCGAATACGGCAAGTTCGGTATCCGCTCGAATGCGGTCGCGCCGGGCACCGTGCGCACCCAGGCCTGGGAAGTCCGCGCCGCCGCCAATCCGAATGTCTTCGAGGAGGCAAAGCGCTGGTATGCGCTGCAACGCGTCGTCGATCCCGTCGATGTTGCCAATGCGGTGTCCTTCCTTGCAAGCCCGCTTGCCTCGGCCATCACTGGCGTCTGCCTGCCTGTCGATTGCGGCCTCACGGCCGGCCAGGCTGAGCTTGCCCACACCTTCTCTCAGTCCGAACACTACTGATGCCAGCCGGCAAAAGGGAATAGAAAGCAGCCGTCCTGCCTTCATCTCGAGAACACCTGATCGTACTCCAGCCGCCGAAAGCGATTTTCGGCGGCTTTTTCACGCGAGCGAATATGAAGGGGTTGCCGCCTTGCATGGCTATCCAGCCCACGGAGTTGCCATCCCCGTCGGGAAGAAGCCGGCCCAGGCCATCACGGTCACGGCTGTAATGACAAGCAGGTACCACATCGCGAGATAGTCGCCGACCAGGCGCCGGTTCAGTGCGGCAAAGAGAAGAGCGGCGCTCAAGGCAAGCCAGAGCAGATTGCAGACGTGGTCCATTTTGTTGTTCCCCTTATTCGTCCTGCCCTCCCGGGCGCAAAGGTAACCAGATCGGGGACGCGAGAGGTAGCGTGATGGCGGGATGGAGGTTTGCGCAGAACGGGAAGCGCGGATAGGCCGATCCGTCCCGGAGCTTCGGAAGACCGCCACGACCACGCGGTCACCGAGCCATGCGTCCGCATCGGAGCCTCTCCGCCGAAACCTCGACAAAATCTTAACGACACGCCTGCGGCACGGGAACATCCCGCCGTCGCTCCCCGTTATCGTACCATGATGTGAGGCGAGGAGTTGGAGCCATGGACTATTATGTGACGATGGCCGCATGCGTCGGCACCGGATCGTTTCTGATCGCAGCGTTGATAGCGCTTTACGGCTGAGGAGGCGAGGGCATGGAACACGGTGATTGGAGAAGCCCTGTGATAGTCGATCTCGGCGGCGCTGGCCGCTATGCGATCATAACCAACGCGCTGGATGCAGCGAACTGCATGAGCGACGAATGGCCGGTAAATGGCGGGCCTGCTGTGGACGAGGCGGTGCTGCTATGCCTCGATGCCGTACTTGGCAAGGCGTCTGCGGAGGAAGCGCGCCGGGCTTTCCTGGATGCGGCGCACGAAGCCGGGCTCAGCGTCAGGCCGGATAGCGAAAGCCTTCACTAGCTCGCGACGGAGTAGGGAGGGGCGGCAGACGGCGAGCAGCTCGGAGGCATCCGGAAACGAAGTGCTCAGATCATCCAGAAGATCAAAGCGAGGATCACGATGACGGCGAGGATGAAACCCATCATCCTCCCAAGCCCTTCGTTGACAACGCCATTGCCGACGATCAGCTCGTACCAGTCGCTCTTGTGGTCCATCGAAAATCCCTCAAGGTTTTCCCTATTAGGTCGATATCTCCTCCGGCAGTCAATGATCCAAGATGTTGGATATCATCCCCCCATCGGGCCTTCATCGCGTCCTGCGCTGCGTTAAGGAACCGGTCGAACAAAGGTTTTTCTGGGGATGCCGAAGGCAGGAATTTTCATCCGCCGAGCCTGTTTCAAGACAAGCCCGTGTGAACTTCCGGCGAACCGAAAGCTGCACTTTACGAACTTGTTAAGTCTTGATTTCCTTGAGAAATCGATGTTTCTCAAAAATGGAATGGTGCCCAGAAGAGGACTCGAACCTCCACACCCTTTCGGGTACCAGCACCTGAAGCTGGCGCGTCTACCAATTCCGCCATCTGGGCGACGGACACGCATGTACGGGGGTGGCCGTCCGGTGTCAACAGGGTTTTTGAAGTTTTCGTGTCAATCGTGAAAAAAGCGAGTGAAGCCCGGGTCAAACCCGGGCCGCAGCCCATGCGCTGATGAGGCCAAGTCCCTGTTCCAGCGAGGCCTTTGCCTCGTCTTCGCTCGATGCTTCCACATAGCAGCGCATTTCCGGCGCATTGCCGGAGGGCCGGAAATGGATGATTCGGTTATCCACAAGCGTTACCCTGAGCCCGTCGATGTCACTCTTGGAGGCGACGGCGGCGACGGGTTTCAGGAAATCCGCAAGATTGGCGTCGGAAGCGCGCAGATAAGCCATCAGCGCGGCGCTGGTTTCCACGGGGAAATTCTCCAAGCGGTCGGCGGCGGCAAAGGGCAGGCGGTAGCCGCCGGCAACGGCGGAGAGCGGCTTGCCTGCCTTTGCTGCGGCGTAGAGCGTCGCCAGGATCGGCAGGAAGCTGTCGCGCGTCGGCAGCGGCTCGAAGGACTTGCCCTCGACGGTGAAACGGCTGGCCGTCAGCGTGCCGCCATTGGCCTCGAAGCCCATGACGTTCGCCTTGCCGGCGGCAATGGCCTCGTCCATGCCGGCGATCACATAGGGCGAGCCGACGCGGGTGCGGGTGACGGCATAGGAGCCGGCGGCCTCGATGCCAGAATTGGAGGTGACCGGCGTGACGACCACCTGTGCGCCGAGGAAATTTGCGGCCATAAGCCCGAGCAGGTCGCCGCGCAGCGGTTCGCCGGTTTCGTCCGCCACCAGAGGCCGGTCGCCGTCGCCATCGGCTGAGACGATCGCATCCAGACCGTACTCCGGCGCCCAGCCCTTCATGAGACGGATGGTCTCGGCGGAGACTGCTTCGGTATCGACCGGAATGAAGCTTTCGGAGCGGCCGAGCGGCACCACGCGGGCGCCGTAATGGGCAAGCACCTGGCCGAAAAGATCGCGCGCCACCGTGCTGTGCTGATAGACGCCGATCGTCAGGCCGGCGAGGCTGCCTGATGGCAGCAGGCCTTTATTGCGCAGAAGGAACAGTGCCTCCGTCTCGGCCGTGCGGTTTTCCGCTTCTGCTGGCGTTTCGTCGAGCACGGAATCGCCGATCGTCAGCGCTTCTTCGCTGATCGCCACTTCGTCGCGCTTGTCGATTTCGCCATCCGGACGGTAGAACTTGATGCCGTTGCGGTCGGCGGGGATATGCGAGCCGGTGATCATCAGCGAGGCCGCTTTCAGCTGCAGCCCATAAAGTGCGAGAGCCGGTGTCGGCAATGTGCCGCAGTCGATCGGCGTCAGGCCGGCCCGTTTCAGGGCGCCGATGCAGGTGGCCGAGATCGCCGGGCTCGATTCGCGGAAATCGCGGCCGATGAGAATGAGATCGCCTGGCTTGGCATGGCCGTTCTTCAGCAGATGGCGGGCAAAGGCCGTGGCATAGAGCGCGGATGCCCGTCCCGTCAGGTCTGCGGATAGGCCGCGAAGGCCGCTGGTGCCGAATTTCAAGCTGGTCACAGACAGTCTCCCTTTCAATGATCGCGCTGTTATGGAGCAAGCGGCGGCGGTGATCAACTCATCGTGCCTTCATCCGTTCCGGTTGCGATAAGACTGGTTTTGCGATTGCAAAGACCCCAAATAGGTTTGAGGGCGCAGCGGTTGCGGCATCGGTTCGCAGCGCCCGGAACAGGAGTTCGTCATGGCTGTCTTCGGTAGGATCGCGCTCGGTTGCACGTTCGGCTTCGCCCTGCTGGCGCAGGCGGGTCTCGCCTTCGCGGCTTCGAACCCTCCAAGGGTCGTCATCCCCCAGCGTGGCACCAATTCCGTCATTTGCGATTTCCGTGGGTGCTTCGGCTTCGGTCCGCAGCAATTCTATACGCGGCCAGGCCAGCCGCTTCCCAACGGACCGCCCTATACGAACGGGCGCAACGTCTATGACAACCCGCGAATTCAGATACCCCCGCGCGAAGCCCCTACGCCGCCGCCGAGGGCGCTCTATCCTTCGCCGGCCCAAAAACTCAGGCAGCATCAGACCTGGTGTGCCGAGCGCTATCGGACATACAATCCCGGCACCAATAGCTATACCACGATCAACCAGGGCACCCGGACCTGCCGCTCGCCTTTCGGCTGACAGGCAGGGATAAAGTCGGCTCAGCTTTCCAGCGATGCGCGGTCGGTATGGCCGAGATCGCGCTCGGGATCGATAATATCGCGCACCCGCTGTTTCAGCTCCTTCGGCCCGGGGAAGCCGCCGTCGCGCTTGCGCTCCCACAGAAGCTCGCCGTCGATCCGAATCTCGAAGACGCCGCCGGTGCCCGGTATCAGCGCCACTTCGCCGAGGCTATCGGTAAAGGTCTGCAGCAGCTCCTGCGCCATCCAGCCGGAGCGCAGCAGCCAGTTGCATTGGGTGCAGTAGAGAATGGTGATGCGGGGCTTGTCGCTCATCGTCCTGATCCTTGTCGCTTGCTGAGATCTAGGATCAACTTTGGCTCGCCGCAAGGCAAAGCTATTCCGGGAAAAGTGCCAAGCGGCTTTCCGTCGAGCGCTGAAATGCTCTGGCCACTTGCCTCTCCCGCCGCCACATGCTCATCTCTGGCTGCAACATGTTCGGGAATCATCGGAATGCGCGTCGCCATTATCGAGAATATGAAGAACACCCCGCTCGGCGCTCTCGGCATCGCGCTCGAAGAGGCCGGAGCCCAGATCGAATGGTTCCGCCCCTGGAGCGGTGAAGCGCTTCCGAAGGACACGTCATCCCATGACGCGCTTGTCGTGCTCGGCGGCGAGCAGAGCGCGCGTGACGACGATACCCATCCCTATCTGCCGGAACTGGCGCGGCTGATGCGCCGCTTCGAGAGCGAGAACAAGTCCGTGCTCGGCATCTGCCTCGGCAGCCAGATCCTGGCGCGCGCCTATGAGGCGGAAAATCTGCTCGGCACCGCCCATGAATTTGGCTGGAAGACGGTTGGCCTGACCGATGCCGGCAGGAGAGACCCGCTGCTGGCCGATGTCGGCGACGAATTCACCATCTTCGAATGGCATGGCGACACCTTCACCTTGCCTACTGGTGCCACGCGCCTTGCCGCCAACGGCGTTACGCCGAACCAAGCCTTCCGTATCGGCCGTGCCACCTATGGCACGCAGTTCCATTTCGAAGCCAATGCCGCTGTGGTGGATCGCTGGCGCGTCGAGTTCAAGGAAACGATCGAGCGCAAGGAGCCCGGCTGGCTCGATCGCTATCCGGAACTTGTCGCCAGCCATGCGGCAGCGGCAGAGGCGGCCGGTCTCGCGATCGCGCGGGCCTGGGTGGGAACGGTAGAGGCGCAGGCGGAGCTTCCCGAAGCCGCGAGAGCCTGAGGATTGCCGGAGGTGCCCGGTTCTCAAGGCCGAAGAACGGCTGCGATACACCGCGCCCACATATTTTGACATGAAAGGAGATAACATCATGAGCACGCTGGAACTACCGAGCGAGGGCGGTTGCCGCTGCGGGCAGGTGCGACTGAAGATCAGCGCCAAGCCGCTGCTGACCATGGCCTGTCACTGCACAGGCTGCCAGCGCATGACGGCCGGCCCCTATTCGCTGAGCGCCGCCATCCCCTCGCAAGGTTTTGAGGTGACGGAGGGCGAACCCGTCATCGGCGGCCTGCACGGCGATGCCATCCATCACTATTTCTGCCCGCATTGCATGAGCTGGCTGTTCACGAAGATGGAAGGCGTGGATTGGTTCGTCAATGTCCGCGCCACCATGCTTGATGACGTCAGCTGGTTCACGCCCTTCGTCGAGACCTGGGCGAGCGAAAAGCTGCCCTGGGTGACGACGCCGGCCAAGCACAGCTACGCCGCGCTGCCGGCGATGGAAGATTATGAGGTCCTGACGAAGGAATATATGGCGCAGGCTTAATGCCGAAGCGGCAAAGCTGTGCCGTCAGAACTGGCGATACTGCGCAAGAGGCAGACCATGCTTTTCGACATGGGCATTCGCCTTAGCAATTGCCTCTGCATTTTCAATGAGCCAGAGACGCTCGCGCTCAACTTTACTGACGCGAGCGTTATTCTCGATGGGAGCTGAGATACCGCTCTTCGGGTCGCTCACTCGTCCCCCATCTTCAGCGCGGCGATAAACGCTTCCTGCGGGATTTCGACCTTGCCGAACTGCCGCATGCGCTTCTTGCCTTCCTTCTGCTTGTCGAGCAGCTTGCGCTTGCGGGTGGCGTCGCCGCCGTAGCACTTGGCGGTCACGTCCTTGCGCAGTGCCTTCACCGTCTCGCGGGCGATGATGCGCCCGCCGATGGCGGCCTGGATCGGGATCTGGAACATGTGCTGCGGGATCAGGTCCTTCAGCTTCTCGCACATGACACGGCCGCGCTTTTCGGCGGCAGAGCGGTGCACCAGCATGGAGAGCGCGTCCACCGGCTCGGCATTGACGAGGATCGACATCTTGACGAGATCGCTCTCGCGATAGTCGGTCAGGCTGTAGTCGAAGGAGGCGTAGCCCTTCGAGATCGACTTCAGTCGGTCATAGAAGTCGAAGACGACTTCGTTGAGCGGCAGGTCGTAGGTGATCATCGCGCGGTTGCCAACATAGGTCAGTTCGGTCTGGATGCCGCGGCGGTCCTGGCAGAGCTTGAGGATCGAGCCGAGATAGTCGTCCGGCGTCAGGATCGTCGCCTTGATCCACGGCTCGCGGAATTCGGAAATCTTGACGACATCGGGCATATCCGCCGGGTTGTGCAGCTCGATCTCGGTGCCGTCGGTCATGGTGAGCTGATAGACGACCGAAGGCGCCGTCGCGATCAGGTCGAGATTGAATTCGCGCTCCAGGCGCTCCTGGATGATTTCCAGGTGCAGCAGGCCGAGGAAGCCGCAGCGGAAGCCGAAGCCGAGAGCGGCGGACGATTCCATTTCGAAGGAGAAGCTGGCGTCGTTGAGGCGCAGCTTGCCCATGGCCGAACGCAGGTCCTCGAAATCGGCGGCATCGACCGGAAAGAGGCCGCAGAACACCACAGGCTGAGCCGGCTTGAAGCCCGGCAGCGCTTCGGCGGTCGGGCGCTTGTCCTCGGTGATGGTATCGCCGACGCGGGTATCGGCCACTTCCTTGATCGAAGCGGTGATGAAGCCGATTTCGCCGGGGCCGAGGCTGTCGACGGCGACCATCTTCGGCGTGAGAACGCCGACGCGCTCGATCTGGTACTTCGCATCCGTCCCCATCATGCGGATGGTCTGGCCCTTGGTCAGCGTGCCGTCGATGATGCGCACGAGAACCATGACGCCGAGATAGGTGTCGTACCAGCTGTCGACCAGCAGCGCCTTCAAGGGCGCCTTTTCACCGCCCGCGCTCTTCGGCGCCGGCAGCTTGTGAACGATGGCTTCCAGAACGTCGGGAATGCCGAGACCGGTCTTGGCCGAAATCAGCACGGCGTCCGATGCGTCGATGCCGATCACTTCCTCGATCTGGTCCTTGATGCGGTCGGGTTCGGCCGCCGGCAGGTCGATCTTGTTGAGGACGGTGACGAGCTCGTGATTGTTGTCGATCGCCTGATAGACGTTGGCGAGCGTCTGCGCTTCGACACCCTGGCTGGCGTCGACGACCAGCAGCGATCCCTCGCAGGCCGACAGCGAGCGCGAGACTTCGTAGGCGAAGTCGACGTGTCCGGGCGTGTCGATCAGGTTGAGAATATAGGTCTCGCCATTGTTGGCCTTGTAGTGCAGGCGCACTGTCTGGGCCTTGATGGTGATGCCGCGCTCGCGCTCGATCTCCATATTGTCCAACACCTGCTCGGACATCTCGCGTTCGGCCAGGCCGCCCGTCGTCTGGATCAGGCGGTCGGCCAGCGTCGATTTGCCGTGGTCGATATGGGCCACGATCGAGAAGTTGCGGATATGCGAAAGCGGAGTGGTGGAATTGGTGCTCATGCGCGCCATATAGCAGCGCCGCCCCGCGCCGCAAAGCGGAAAAGCGGGGCTTTGGGGGCTATCTTCACGTTATGTTAGCCTTTTCCGGCCCGCCGCTGATGGACTCCGAACCTCACTTGATTCCATCATGGGATCGTGTATTTCTCATATAGTAGAATTTAAGGGCGTGAGACATAGGCAATGGCGGATGATGATCTGGAACTGGCGATCGGCGCGCGCATCAAGGAGCTGCGCATCGCCCGCGGCCTGACGCTGGACGAACTCGCCAATGCCTCGGCCGTTAGCCGCGCCATGATCTCGCGTATCGAGCGGGCGGAGGCGAGCCCGACGGCCTCGCTGCTGTCACGGCTCTGCGCGGCCCTCGGCCTCTCACTTTCGGCCTTCTTTGCAGAGGAGGATGAAGAGGTATCGCCGCTTGCCCGCCGCGAGCAGCAGGCGATCTGGCGCGATCCGGGAACCGGCTATGTCAGACGCGCCGTCTCGCCGCCGGGCACTGGTTCGAAGGTCGACGTCGTGGAAGTCACGTTCCCCGGCGGCGCGCGTGTCATCTTCCCGCCGAATACGGCGAGCGCCGATATGACCCAGCACGTCTGGCTGTTCGAGGGCGAGATGGAAGTGACGCACCGCGATGTCATCCATCATCTCCTGCCGGGCGATTGCCTCTTCATGGGCGTCGGCGACGGCCACGCCTTCCATAATCCCGGCGAGGGTCCGGCGCGCTACAGCGTCATCCTCGATCGCGGCCGTTCATAACTCCAAGGATCTTTTCATGACCGATATTCGCCTTCTCTCCGCCGTGGATGCTCGCAATAGGCTATCCGATCTCTGCGATGTGCTTGTCGATTGCGTCAATGGCGGCGCCTCCGTTGGCTTCATGCAGCCCTATGGCGTGGCCGATGCCTTGCCCTATTGGCGAGGGGTCGCCGACAGCGTCGAGAGCGGCGCGACGCTGCTTTTCGTTGCCTTGATCGAGGGCCGGGTTGTCGGAACGGTGCAGATCGGCATCGCGCAGATGCCGAACCAGCCGCATCGCGGCGATCTGAAGAAGCTGCTGGTGCATCGATCGGCGCGGGGCAAGGGACTTGCCCGTCTTCTGATGGAGGCTGCGGAGCGCGAAGCGGCCCGTGTCGGCAAGAGCGTGCTTGTATTGGATACCGCGACCGGCAGCGATGCGGAAGCGATCTATCCGCGCCTCGGCTGGCAGCGCGTTGGCGTCGTGCCGGACTATGCGATGTGGCCTGAAGGTGGGCTTTGCGACACGACCTTCTTCTATAAGCGCCTTGCCGCCTGACGAGGGCAATTCAGGCAGAGAATGCAGCAACGGCATCCCGCAATGTCGAACCCGGTGTCCATTGCATCGCCTTCCAGCCGAATTGCCGCGCGGCCTCGATATTGGCCTCCACATCATCGATGAAGCCGATTTCGCGCGCTGGAATTCCTGCGCGCTCGGTCGCCAGCCGGAAGAATTCGGTGGCAGGCTTCTGATGGCCGAGGGCGGCGGAATAGAAAATGCCGTCGAAACGCGAGGAGAGCTTTAGAGTGTCCATCAGATAGGCGGCGCGCATGTGCTCCTGATTGGTCGCCAGGAACATCTTCGTTCCTCCGGCGCGCAGCGCAGCGAGATCGTCGAGCAGCCCGTGATCGAGGCGGGAATCGTTTTCGAACCAATAGTCGATCAGCTTCCGGGCGCGGAGGTGGGGAGCGATCTTTCCGAGAACCTCCGCAAGCCTCGGCTCGATCGCGTCGCGGCCGGTGACGATATCGGTCCAGTAGATTTTGAAGAAGGCCTGCCGCAGCAGCTCCACCTTCAGCCCGAGATCGCGTTCCAGATAGGTGAAAAGCGGCAGCCCGTCGCTTGGCCGGCCATGCACCAACACGCCGTCGACATCGACCATCAGGATTTTCATGCCGGCTGTCTCCAACTCCCCGAATAGAGGCGGAAGGTGCAGTTGTTTGCGATAGTGTTCAAGGCCGCATGCTGCTCTTTTTTCCCGGACGTAGTGCGTGTAAGCCTGTGCGTCGGGAAGATAACTCAGTCTGTCTTGGAGGAGGCGACGTGCGGGTCATCTATTCGGAGGATCACAAGCTCAGGGATGCCAAGACCGAGCTGCATGATGGCCAGCTTGTCGCGCCCTTCGAAGCGCCTTTCCGCGCCGAATGGATTCTGGCCGCCGCCAGGAAAGCCGGCTTTACCGACGTCGTTGCGCCCGAAGCCCATGGGCTGGAGACGGCGCGCAAGGTGCATGATCCGGCTTATCTCGATTTTCTCGGTGTCGTCTGGGAGCGCTGGGTTTCCGCTGGATACACGGGCGAGGCGATCGCCAATTCCTTTCCCGTCCGGCGCACCAGCCAGCGCGTGCCTGACAATATCGTCGGCATGATCGGCCATTATGCCAACGCTGCCGATACGTCGATCACCAAGGGGTCCTATGAGGCGGCGCTTGCGTCGATGCGCTGCGCGCTGACCGGCGCCGACTGGCTTCACGCCGGCAATCGCTTTGCCTTCGCGCTCTGTCGCCCGCCCGGTCATCACGCCGGTATCGATCTCTTCGGCGGCTATTGCTTTATCAACAATGCCGGCGTTGCCGCACAGCGCCTGCGCGATCATGGTGCGGCCAGGGTTGCCGTGCTTGATGTCGATTTCCATCATGGCAACGGCACGCAGGACATTTTCTACAGCCGAGGCGATGTCTTCACCGCCTCGCTGCATGGCGATCCCATGCATGCCTTTCCCTATTTCCTCGGTCATGCCGACGAGGAAGGCGAGGGCGAGGGGGCGGGCGCCAACCGCAACTACCCCATGCCGCGCGGCACGCCCTGGGAGGTGTGGTCATCGGCGCTCGACGATGCCCTTGCTCGCATCAAGGCCTTCGGGGCGGAGGTGATCGTGCTCTCGCTCGGCGTCGATACCTTCGAGCGCGACCCGATCTCCTTCTTCAAACTCAACTCGCAGGATTTCGTCCGCATGGGCGAGCGCGTTGCGGCTGCGGGTCTGCCCGTCCTCGTCTGCATGGAGGGCGGCTATGGCGTGCCCGAGATCGGCCTCAACGTCGCCAATGTTCTGAGGGGCCTCGAGGCTTAAGAGGTGCTTGCATCAAAGCGTCTGATCGCAGCATGAAAAGTTTGAATTTGCCAGCATAGGGCCGGACCTCTAAAAAACCCGCGAAGCGGGAGAGGTCATGGATCAGAAGCTTATCGAGAGTGGCACGGATGGCGGCGCGGCACTGATGCCGCATCCGGATGTTGCACCGTCGACCGGTGGCATCGCCGCCGGCGTGCTGATGTGCGTCATGTCCATGTCCTGCATCCAGTTCGGTGCGGCCCTCTCGGCTCCGATCATCAACGCCTATGGGCCGGCGGGTGCGACCTGGCTGCGGCTTGTCTTTGCCTCGATTGCCCTGGCGATCATCGTCCGCCCGAAGATCATGAGCTACAGCCGCTCGCAATGGCTCGGCGTGCTGGTACTCGGCACGGTCTCGGCGCTGATGACGATCTCGTTCTTCTCGGCGATCGCGCGCATTCCCTTGGGTCTTGCCGTCGCCATCGAGTTTCTGGGGCCTCTGCTCGTCGCGACCCTCGGCTTCGGGTTGAGCCGCCAGCTTATGTGGCCGATCTTCGCCGCGATCGGCGTTCTGTTGCTGGCCTATGATGGAGAGGAGTGGGTCGGCAATCTCCCCGGCATTCTCTTTGCTATTGGTGCAGGCGCGGGCTGGGCCTGCTATATCCTGTTGACGAAGAAGGTTGGCAATGCCTTTCGAGGTCTCGAAGGCCTTTCCATGTCGCTGCTGGTTGCGGCTGTCGTTTCGACCCCCTTCGGCTTTGCTTCTGCCGTCCCGCATCTGACAGGCTATGGCCTGCTTGAGATAGCCGGTCTGGCACTCCTCGTGCCGCTGCTGCCCTACGCGTTGGAAATGGTGGCGCTGCGGCGCATGCCTACTTCGTCCTTCGGCATCCTCATGAGCCTCGAGCCCGCCATCGGCGCCCTTGCCGGCTTCATCATCCTCTCGCAGCCAATGACGCCATCGCAGATGTTCGGCACGGCGCTGGTCGTTTCCGCCAGCATCGGCGCGACCATTTTCGCCACGAAGGGCTGAGACTGGGCCAACCTTTCCGCACATGCCGCCTTTGGCCGCTAGCGGCCATCGATTGGTTTTTTTGCTCGGTAGCCTCCTGTCAATCCGACGCCCGAAGCCTGACGATCTGGGGCGCGACGATTTGGATGAACAGTCCTGGATCGCCGAAAGCTCTCGCAGAAAGCATTGCCCCGTGAACCGAAGCCATCAGCATCTGAGCCTCTTCCTCAGGTTGCTTGTCCAGCCGGAAGGCGCCATTCTCCGTTCCAGCCTGCAGCACTGACGCAAGCCATCCGGCGAGGCTATGGAAATGGCCACGGACGCGCGACGCGACCTCTTCCGGCAGCATCTGCATCTCGCTGGCGAGCATCGCGCAGACGCAGAAGGGGAGCGAGGCGTCCCGAATGCATGAATGCCAGTAATTGACATAGGCCTGCAGCTGGTCCGCAGGGCTCGCGATCCCCTCGCGCAGGGATTTCAGACCGGCCTCCGTCTGCTGTCTGTAGCGATCTACCAGCACCGCGACCAGTTCGGCCTTCGTCGGAAAATGATGGTGGATGCTCGCCTTCCGGATGCCGATCGCAGCGGAGATGTCGGCATAGCTGAAGCCGTTGTAACCTCCCGCCACAATGAGGGGCTGCGCGATGTCGAGAATTTTTTCTGCCGTCGAACTTATTGATTTCATGTCTTTGCCTACCTTTTGGTAGGCTGGTTGTCAAGGTTGCCTCGGCGCTTCCGGTTCTCACAAAACGGTGTTCGAGCGTTGCGTTGACTTCAATAGCTTGTCTTCCTACTAGTAGGCAGGTAAACACAAGGAGCCTACCGATGGAAAGCCAAACCGCAATCCAGCCAAACTGGCTGCGATCCTATTATTTTACACGCGCCCTGTTCTCGATGGCCTGGATCGCCGCCGCGATACTCTCTAGCGGAAAGCCGCTGCCCGCCGCGTTTCTGCTGGTCATCTATCCTGTCTGGGATGCCCTTGCCAATCTGGTCGATGCCCGGGTGAACGGGGGATTGAAGGTCAATCCGTCTCAGGCGTTGAATGTCGTCGTCAGCATCGTCACGGCGCTCGCCGTGATTGTGGCCGCCTATAATAGCACCTACGCCGTTCTGGCCGTGTTTGGGGCCTGGGCGATCCTCTCTGGCCTGCTGCAACTCTATACCGCAGTCAGGCGCTGGCGTGCCTATGGCGCCCAATGGGTGATGATCTTGAGCGGTGCGCAATCGGCGCTTGCCGGCGGTTTCATGCTCAGCCGGTCCCTCGGCACGGTTGCGCCGACAATTCTGGATATTGTCCCCTATGTGGCATTCGGCGCGTTCTACTTCCTGCTTTCTGCAATCTGGCTTGCGGTCGCAGCCTATCGCAAGGCGCATGCATAGGTGCTGCCTGCTGTCGCAGTCTGCCTTAAACCGTCTTCCTCGCGGGATCGTCGAGGGCCGGATTATAGAAAAGCGAGAGCGTCAGGCTCCTGGCGATGCGTTCCGCCGTTGCCATGAACCAGTTTCTGGCTTCCATGGAAGGCGCGATATCGGCAAGCGTCGCGGAGAAAAGCGCCAGCCATTCCGGAAAGAGATCTGCCGCCATGCCCTCGACGCCGAGATGCGCCTGCACCGGCTTGCCGCCATAGGCGCCGTTCTTGAAGGCGACCGAAGACCAGAAGCGCTTCATCTTTTCCATATGGTCCGGCCAACGCCCGGCAAGCCGCCCGTCAAACACCGGTCCGAGCCGGGGATGCGCCTGCACACGCCCGTAAAATGTCTCAACCAGCCTGTCGATGAAGGCGGCATCGATGCCCATGCGCGCCATCTCCGCTTCGGCTTTTTCGCGAATGCCGGCAAGGTGGGCGGCGCGGGCCTGTATCTCGTTTTCCATTATGCTCTCCGGGTGCGGGCGCTGGGAGGTTTGCGGCGTCGGCATCTGCCGGTCTTTATCTATGCAATTTCCCGGCGCGTCCAAGACGTCATGGAGGTGTTGCGGCAATCTGTCAAAACAGACGTATGGTTCGCCGCCGCTTTTCGCGATGCGCGTTCGATTCTCCCTTCATGATTTCCCTAAGCTACCGCGCTTCAAAGCTTGACCTGTGCAACTCCTCTCTTTAGAATTAGAATAATTCTAAAGTTATGAGGTTGCCCCCGATGTTATTAGGCTTGTTCCGCCCATCGAAACGCCCTTTCACCTCTCTGTCCGAGCAGGAGATTCTGGCGATCGCCATTGCCGCGGAGGAGGACGATTCGCGCATCTATCTCGCCTATGCCGATATTCTGCGTCAGCACTATCCCGAGTCCGCCAAGGTCTTCGAGGATATGGCCGAGGTCGAGGATACCCATCGCAAGACGCTGATCGACATGCATCGCCGCCGTTTCGGTGAGCGCATCCCGCTGATCAGACGCGAACATGTCCATGGCTTTTATGAGCGCAAGCCGGACTGGCTGCGCAAAAATCTTTCCCTCGATGCTATACGCAATGAAGCCGAGGCGATGGAGCAGCAGGCCTATAATTTCTATGTCGAGGCCGCCAAGCAGGTGTCCGATGCCTCGACGCGCCAGCTTCTCGGCGATCTCGCGCTCGCCGAACAGGGGCATGAAGACGTCGCCCGTATGCTCGGCGACAAGCACACGCCCGAAGACGTCAAGCACGAGGAGGATGCGCAGGCGCGCCGCCAATTCGTGTTGACCTATGTGCAGCCGGGTCTCGCCGGTCTCATGGATGGCTCCGTCTCCACCCTGGCGCCGATCTTCGCAGCCGCCTTCGCCACGCAGAATACTTGGCAGACTTTTCTCGTCGGTCTTTCGGCTTCCGTCGGCGCCGGCATCTCCATGGGCTTCACCGAGGCGGCCCATGACGATGGCAAGATCTCCGGCCGCGGCTCGCCGATCAAGCGCGGCCTTGCCTGTGGCATCATGACAGCGGTTGGCGGCCTCGGCCACGCGCTGCCTTATCTCATTCCTTACTTCTGGACGGCGACGATCATCGCCGCCATCGTGGTCTTCTTCGAGCTCTGGGCCATCGCCTTCATCCAGAACAAATATATGGAGACACCGTTTCTGCGTGCCGCCTTCCAGGTGGTGGTTGGCGGCTCTCTTGTGCTCGCGGCGGGCATATTGATCGGAAATGCCTAGGCTGTTGTCTCGAACCACCAAATAAGGAAAGGCCGGCAAATTTGCCGGCCTTCTTCTCATGTCCGATGATTGCGGTGCTTACTTGACGGCGCCGACCAGAACGTCGCTGCCGTTTTCGATGGTGACCCAGCGGCCGGCATTGAAGCTCGCCTGACGCTTCAGGTAGGAATAGGGGGTCCTGGTCCAGACCTTGATCTCGTCCTCGAGGTTGTCGAGGATAAAGTCGCCCTGCTTGGTGCGCAGCGTCAGGACGGCATGACCTTCGCCATCGGGCTTGCGCACGACCGTCATCAAAAGGTTGGAAGCGGAGATGCCGCTCTGCATCAGTATCTTTCGCTTCAGCAGGGCGAAATCTTCGCAGTCACCGGCAGTCTTCGGATATTCCCAATATTCTTCCTGGCCGTAGACTTCCATGTCGGTCGCCGGGCGGATGGTCTTGTTGACGCGCAGGTTGATCTGGTTGACCAGAGCCCAGGCGGCGGCATTCATGTCGACCGGGCCGATATTGCGGGTAGGGCCGCATTCATCGGTATGTCTCTGGCAGAAATCGTAGTGCCCGATCGGCTGGGAAGTCACGTTGCCGACGGTCATCGAAGCGCCCTGCTGAGGCGCCGGCACGGCCGCCGACGACATTGCAACTATAGCAGCGAAGGCAATCAACAAGCCCTTAATACGCACGCCCACTATCCTTGTATCGTCCCTGCATTTGTTAACAAATTGTTAATGTAGGGGGGCGCGCCAAGTCAATCGTTACTTAAGTGTTAACGCGGGAACCGGCTCATATGGTTAATTTCGGCACAGTCGAGGGAGTGACGGCCATCATCCATTGCCTCTCGTGATGGCGCAGGCGCGCGCATACGGCGTCCGGCAAGGACGGCCGCGCAGTCAGCGTCTCGCAGATATCTGTTTGTTTTTACGGCGTATTATGCAGTGCCAATGCCTCGGCTACCCCGAGCATGCGCTCTAGATCCTGTGACCGCGACAGGCGATGGTCGCCATCGCGCACAAGTGTTAACACCACATCGTCGGCCGGCAGGTGCTCGACCAGCTTTAACGAATGCGCGAAGGGCACGTCGGCATCCTGCATGCCCTGCAATATGTGAACCGGGCAGCCGGTTTCGATGATGCCGGTCAGCACGCGGTTGGCGCGGCCGTCTTCGATAAGCGCGCGGGTGAAGATGTTCGGCTCCGGGCTATATTCCGAGGGCTCCTCGAAATAGCCGCGCTCAGCCAGCGACCGCCGCTCGACATCGGTGAGGTTGGGCTCGATGAGATCGACAGTGAAATCGGGAGCGGGGGCGATCAGCATAAGGCCTGCGATGACGGGCGCCTTCTTGCGTTTGCGCAGCTCCTGGATGACCCTGAGCGCGATCCAGCCGCCCATCGAAGAGCCGACGAGAACGATCTTCTTCGGTTTGGTATGGTCGATGACGGCAAGCGCCTCTTCCAGCCAGCGCGAAATCGTGCCGTTGGTGAACTTGCCGCCGGATTGCCCGTGGCCGGAATAGTCGAAGCGAATGCAACCGACACCCAGTCGCGCCGCCAGCCCATCCAGTTCCATCGCCTTGGAGCCGCTCATGTCGGATCGGTAGCCGGACAACCAGACGAAGCTGACATTCCTGGGGCCCTTGCCGGCGGCGCGCTGGACGATTGCGATCTGGCGTTCGCTGTCGCCCGTGCCCACGGGAAGGAAGGTCGGTTGGGTGGCTGCGGCGGTCTCGGACATGGAAAACTCCCGGATTTTCTGCCCTATAGAACAGATTCGTGCTCGCGTGACCCGAAAAATCCTCGATCTTTCTGCAAGGATATCTATATGATCGGGGAACCATACTGTGTCCTTGGTGCATCTTATGCCGCCATGACACTCTCTTGACACGCGGGAGGTGCTTTTTTCCTGCTGTCATGCTATTGACTTCAACACAGCTTTTACGACATTTCCGTCAGTTGCGCTGACGGGAGCGAGAGGCTGCAGCTAATCCGAAACAATTCGTGGAGAGTACGACCATTCGCAGACCCTTTAAAACCGATGCGCCCGTAAAGGACGGGCCACGTTCCAACAGGGAAATTCGCATTCCCAAAGTTCAGCTGATCGCAGCTGACGGCGCGAATATGGGCATCGTCCCGACCGACCAGGCATTGAAGATGGCAGAGGAGGCCGGCCTCGATCTGGTTGAGATTTCTCCCAATGCTGAGCCGCCTGTGTGCAAGATCCTCGACCTGGGCAAGCTGAAATACGCCAACCAGAAGAAGGCCGCCGAGGCGCGCAAGAAGCAGAAGATCGTTGAAGTCAAAGAAATCAAGATGCGCCCGAACATCGACACCCATGACTATGAGGTGAAGATGAAGGCCATCGGTCGTTTCTTCGAAGAAGGTGACAAGGTGAAGGTGACCTTGAAGTTCCGTGGCCGTGAAATGGCCCACCAGGAACTCGGTATGAAGCTTCTTCAGCAGGTCAAGGAAGATACGCTTGAGATCGCCAAGGTGGAGGCCGAGCCCAAGCTTGAAGGCCGCCAGATGATGATGGTGCTTGCGCCCAAGTGAGGCGCAAGTCTGAGTAGAGAGGCCGGAGCCGTCCTTTGGGCGGCTTTTTCCTTTTCTGCGGCAGGCGGCGGCATCTGTCATCGATCTGCAAAGATTCCCGCATCGGCACCGTTGCACTTGAAGGCAAGTGCGGTTATAAGCGCGCGTCCGAACTGACCGGCAGGGCATGCCGTGGCAGTTCAGAATGCTGGCAGAGCGGTTCGTCACCGTATCTGCCGTTCAACAACAAACGCTCCGGCACCTTGTTGCAGCCCGGCCAGTCCGGATCTGTGGGAAGGGCTTTTAGCAAAGCGCGCCAGGAAGCATCGAAGGAGTAGCAAAATGCCCAAGATGAAGACGAAGTCCTCTGCCAAGAAGCGGTTCAAGATCACCGCGACCGGCAAGGTCAAGGCAGCCGCTGCTGGCAAGCGCCACGGCATGATCAAGCGTAGCAACAAGTTCATTCGCGATGCTCGCGGCACCATGGTTCTCGCAGAACCGGATGGCCGTAAGGTTATCAAGAACTACTTGCCGAACGGTCTCTAAGACTATTCGTAACGCTATAGACTAAGGAGATCATGAAATGGCACGCGTAAAAAGAGGCGTTACCGCCCACGCCAAGCACAAGAAGGTTCTGAAGGCAGCCAAGGGCTTCTACGGCCGTCGCAAGAACACCATCCGTACCGCCAAGGCCGCAGTCGACCGTTCCAAGCAGTACGCTTACCGCGACCGCAAGGTCAACAAGCGCAACTTCCGCGCCCTCTGGATTCAGCGTATCAACGCTGCCGTCCGCGAACACGGCCTGACCTATGGCCGCTTCATCGACGGCCTGACCAAGGCTGGCATTGAAGTCGACCGCAAGGTTCTTTCCGACATGGCGATCCATGAGTCGGAAGCTTTCGGTGCGCTCGTTGCTGCGTCGAAGAAGGCACTTGAGTACCTCAAGGAAGCCGGCACGAAGAACGAGTTCGAAGCAGCCGTTAACTAACGCTGCCTCGCACGTCTTTCGTAAGTTCATTATGAAACCCGCGCTGGCGAAACCGGCGCGGGTTTTATGTTTCGCAGCATACGCTCTTCCATAGTGTCAGGCTGTTTCGTCGGGCGAGACTCGAAAAACGGGTCGCGCATCGGGCGACAAGTGCCAAGGACCGCATTCTTGGCGTGTTTTTGTCATTTGCCCGGTTGATCGGCTGCTTGCACATGGATAGTGATCTGCAGCGCCTCATCGTTGCCACAAGCTGTCCGATGCGGGCGTTCATCCATTATTCCGCGGAATGAGCGGCGTTCCAAGCCCGCCGCCCGCAAGGCAGGATCAGATGACGGAACTCGTAACACTCGAAACCCAACTCATGGCCGATGTCGCCGCGGCGACCGACGAGCAGTCGATCGAGGCCGTCCGTGTCGCCGCGCTCGGCAAGAAGGGCTCGGTGTCGGAACTGCTGAAGACGCTTGGCTCGATGTCGCCGGAAGAACGGCAGACACGCGGCGCGGCGATCAATGCTCTGAAGAATTCCGTCACCGACGCGATTAACGAGCGCAAGAGCGCGTTGCGCGATGCCGCGATCGACGCGAAGCTGAAGGCAGAGACGGTTGATGTCAGCCTGCCGGTGCGCTCGTCTCCGGCCGAGCGCGGCCGCATTCACCCGATCAGCCAGATCGTCGACGAGATCACCGCGATCTTCGGCGACATGGGTTTCTCGATCGCCGAAGGTCCCGATGTCGAGACCGATTACTATAACTTCACGGCGTTGAACTTCCCGGAAGGCCACCCGGCTCGCGAAATGCACGACACCTTCTTCTTCCAGCCGGATGAAAAGGGTGAGCGCAAGGTGCTGCGCACGCACACCTCGCCAGTACAGATCCGCACCATGGAAGCGCAGAAACCGCCGATCCGCATTATCATTCCCGGCAAGACCTACCGCCAGGATAGTGACGCCACGCATTCGCCGATGTTCCATCAGGTCGAAGGCCTCGTCATCGACAAGACGGCGAATGTCGCCAATATCCGCTGGGTGCTGGAAGAGTTCTGCAAGACCTTCTTCGAGGTCGATAATGTGACGATGCGGTTCCGCCCGTCGTTCTTCCCGTTCACGGAACCGTCCTTCGAGGTTGACATCCAGTGCGACCGTTCCGGCCCGATCGTCAAGTTCGGCGAAGGCACCGACTGGATGGAAATCCTCGGCTGCGGCATGGTGCATCCGAACGTGCTGCGCCACGGCGGGCTCGACCCGGACGAGTATCAGGGCTTTGCCTGGGGCATGGGCCTCGATCGCATCGCCATGCTGAAATACGGCATGCCCGACCTGCGCGACTTCTTCAACGCCGATGTCCGCTGGATGAATCACTATGGCTTCCGCCCGCTCGACATGCCGACCCTGTTCGGCGGTCTGAGCGCGTAAGGAAGGGATAAAGCACATGAAATTCACACTCTCCTGGCTGAAAGAGCACCTGGAAACCGACGCCACGCTCGACGAGATCTGCGCCCGCCTGACGATGATCGGGCTGGAAGTGGAAGAGGTCGACGACAAGGCCGCGTTCAAGCCCTTCGTCATTGCCAAGGTTCTCTCGGCCGAAAAGCATCCGCAGGCCGATCGCCTGAAGGTGCTGATGGTCGATACCGGCAACGGCGCGCCCGTTCAGGTTGTCTGCGGCGCTCCCAATGCGCGCGCCGGCCTCGTCGGCGCCTTCGCAGCACCCGGCACCTATGTTCCCGGCATCGACGTGACGCTTGCCATCGGCAATATTCGCGGTGTCGAAAGCCGCGGCATGATGTGCTCGGAAAAGGAACTGGAAATCTCCGACAGCCATGACGGCATCATCGACCTGCCGGAAGATGCGCCGGTCGGCACCAGCTTTGCCGCCTACGCCGGCCTCGACGATCCGATGATCGAGATCAACCTGACGCCGAACCGCCCGGATTGCACCGGCGTTTATGGCATCGCCCGCGATCTGGCTGCATCCGGTCTCGGCACGCTGAAGCCGCGCAGCACCCCGTCTTTCGCCATCGAAGGCGAAACGACGACCGAGCTCAAGATCGATCTCGACGATCCCAGCCTTTGCCCCGGCTTTGCGCTTCGCCTCGTGCGCGGCGTCAAGAATGGTCCGAGCCCGAAGTGGATGCAGCAGCGCCTGCTCGCCATCGGTCTGCGCCCGATCAGCGCGCTGGTCGATATCACCAATTACATGACCTTCGACCAGGGTCGGCCGATGCACGTCTTCGACGCCGCCAAGGTCAAGGGCAATCTGGTCGTGCGTCGCGCTAAGGACGGTGAAACCGTGCTGGCGTTGGACGAGCGCGAATACAAGCTCAACCCGAGCAATGTCGTCATCTCCGATGACAATGGCGTCGAGTCGATCGGCGGCATCATGGGCGGCGAGCATTCCGGCTGCGACGAGAACACGGTCGACGTGCTGATCGAGTCGGCACTTTGGGACCCGATGAACATCGCCAAAAGCGGCCGCAGCCTCGGCATCATCACCGATGCGCGCTATCGTTTCGAGCGCGGCGCCGACCCGGAATATATGGTTCCCGGCCTCGAGCGCACCACGGAGCTGGTGCTCGCCTGCTGCGGCGGCACGGCCGCCAAGGCGCGCGTCGAAGGCTACAAAGGCTATGACGCCAAGGTCGTGGATTTCCCGCTGTCGGAAGTCAAGCGCCTGACCGGCCTCGAAGTCTCGGCTGACGAAAGCAAGTCCATCCTGACGAAGCTCGGCTTCTTGGTCTCCGGTTCGGGTGAGCGCATTTCGGTCGCTGTTCCCTCCTGGCGCCCGGATGTCGATGGCAAGGCCGATCTCGTCGAAGAGGTCATGCGTATTCACGGCGTCGACAATATCAAGCCGCAGCCGCTGGCAAGCCATGCCGCCGTCAATGGCAAGATCCTGACGACGCTGCAGATCCGCACCCGCACCGCCAAGCGTGCGCTGGCATCGCGCGGCATGCTGGAAGCAGTCACCTGGTCCTTCATTTCGGAAGATCAGGCCAAGCTCTTCGGCGGCGGCTCCAACGCGCTGAAGCTTGCCAATCCGATCGCTGCCGATATGTCCGACATGCGTCCTTCGCTGCTTCCGGGCCTGCTGTCGGCTGCGCAGCGCAATGCCGACAAGGGCTATGGCGACGTCGCGATCTTCGAAGTCTCCGGCACCTATGAGAACGATACGCCCGAGGGCCAGCGTCGTGTTGCCGGCGGTATCCGCCGCGGCACGGCAACGCTTGCCGGTGCCGGCCGCATGTGGTCGAACGCCGCCAAGGGCGGCGGCAAGCCGGTCGATGTCTTCGACGCCAAGGCCGATGCTCTCGCTGTGATCGAGGCTTGCGGCTTGCCGATGGGCAACATCCAGATCGAGCAGGGCGGGCCGGCCTGGTATCATCCCGGTCGTTCCGGCACCATTAAGATGGGTCCGAAGGTCGTGCTCGGCTATTTCGGCGAATTTCATCCGAAGACGCTGGAAGCGCTCGACGTATCAGGCGCTCTCGCCGGCTTCGAAGTCTATGTTGATGCCATGCCCGAGCCGAAGAAGAAGGCGACCCGTACCAAGCCGGCGCTGGAGCTTTCGCCCTTCCAAGCCGTCAAGCGCGACTTCGCCTTCGTGGTCGACAAGTCGGTGGAAGCCGGCGCCATCGTCCGCGCCGCCGTCGGCGCGGACCGCAAGCTGGTGACCGGCGTCAACGTCTTCGACATTTTCGAAGGTGCATCGCTCGGCGAAGGCAAGAAGTCGATTGCGATCGAAGTGCAGATTCAGCCGGCCGAGCGTACGCTCACCGACGAGGATTTCGAGGCGCTGACCCAGAAGATCGTGGCCAACGTCACGAAGTCGACGGGTGGGGTGCTGAGAGGGTAATTGACTGCTGCCGAGTTCGCGGAGAGCTCGGCACCCCCTCTGTCTCTTTCGGGAGATCTCCCCCACAAGGGGGAGATCGTGGGGAGTATGCCGCACGTTCTTCCAAATCCAAGATCTTCAGCGTCCGCAGCTTCGATATTTGATTGAGGCAGGGGAGTTCCGCGAGTTGCCAATCTCCCCCCTTGTGGGGGAGATGTGCGAAAGCGACAGAGGGGATATCGGACGTGCGTCACACTCGAATGCCGATCACCTACCGATGCAGGTGATAAACCTTGTTCACCACGCTCCACCGTCCGTCGACCTTCACCAGTGACAGATAGTCTGAAAACCGCATACCGGCGAATTCGTCGACGACCTTGACGCTGGCCGCATCGCCCTCGATGTCGATCAGCTCGATATCCATCAGCGGTATAGTGCCGGGCGGCGCGCTGCCTTCCTCGACGATGGCGGAAATGAATTCATCCCGCGTCATCCACTCCACCGCGCCCTGGTAATTGCCGATGATCGCGGCGCGCGGATGAAAAGCCTTGCGCAGCGCCGGCTCGTTCGCGAATGCCATGCCATCGACATAGAGGTGAACAACCGCACGGATTGCCTGCTCTTCCGACATCTCGCCATTCCTCGTTTGAGTCATGTCTAAGATAGCATAGCCGGCGGTGGCTGACAAAAATGAGACAGGGAACGGCAGATCAAATAGCCGCTACTCGACGAAGACCCGCACGCTTGCTGCCCGCCCGGCCGCATCGATGACGGTCAGTGTCGAATAGCCGGCACCATCGGGCGTCCACTGATTGGTGCGACGGCGCGACATGTCGGGCAGCGGCTTGCCATTGGCGAGCCAGCGGAACGGGGCACGGCCGCCCTGCAGCTTCAGCGCCAGTGGCATGATCTGATCGTTGCCGCCGCTGGCGCCGAGATCGACGCGCGCGCCTTCCGGCGGATAGACGATCTGCGGTGCCGGCTCGCGGCTGGAGGCTGCCAGCAGCCCGGCTGCGGTCACGGAAAAGCGCCGCTGGCTGATCGGCAGCTCGGTCGGCGCGATGCGCACCGCGCCCATAGGAGCTGCGGGGAAGGGGGTGATGGCAACGCCGGATTTCGCGAAGGCTTCGAACAGGATAGGCGCGGCCGAAACATAGCCCGCCAGCCCGGGCACGGCGCCATTGTCCGGGCGGCCGACCCAGACGCCGAGCACATGCGCGCCGTCATAGCCGATCGACCAGGCATCGCGATTGCCATAGCTGGTGCCGGTCTTGTAGGCGATGCCGAGTTGCTTGCTGCCGCGCGGCGCGATGATGTCAGAGAGAATGTCGGTGATGTTCCAGACCGCGACCGGCTCCATCAGCGGCTCGCCGTCGATCGGCCCCGGCTCGTCCTGAACGCCATCGCCGATCCGCATCGCCTTGCCGCGATTGGCAAGCCCGGCATAGAGCTGCACGAGGTCTTTCAGAGTCACGCCGACGCCGCCAAGGCCGATGGCAAGGCCGGGGGCCTCGTTCGGCGGCAGCTTCGGTTTCACCTCGGCGCGGCGGAAGCGCACCAGCAGCCGCGTCGGCCCGACGGCATCGAGCAGGCGTACGGCCGGCACATTGAGCGATAGCTGCAGCGCCTGGCGCACGCTGACATCGCCCTGATAGCTCATGTCGAAATTGCGCGGGCGATAGCCGTAGAAATCGGCGGGGCGATCCTCGATGATCGTTTCCTGCGCCACATAGCCCTGCTCGAAGGCAAGGCCGTAGATGAAGGGCTTCAGCGTCGAGCCGGGCGAGCGCAGCACGCGGGTCATGTCGACCCAGCCGGCGCGCGAGGAATCGAAATAATTGGCCGAGCCGACTTCGCCGATGATCTCGCCGGTCTTGGCGTCGGCCATGATCATCGCGACAGACACCTTCGGCCCCAGCCGTTTTGCCGCCGCATCCGCAACCGCTTCCAGCCCCTGCTGCACCTCGCGCCGCAGCGTTGTCTTGTGCTTGATGACGCCGGGCTGCTTGCGGAGCGCCAGTTCGGCCAGATGGGCCGCATAGGCGGGCAGCTGCCGGCGTTGGGCTGGAATAGGAGAAAGCGAAGCGCGTTCCGCTTCCCCTTCGCCGATCACCGTAGCCACGGCCGCGCGCTCGAGCACGCGATGGCGGGCGGCCTGCGCGGCGGCGAGGTTGCGGTCTGGCCGGCGCTTTTCCGGCAGCTGCGGCAGCGCAACCAGCAGACCCGCCTGCGCGACCGTCAGATGCCGAGGCTCCTTGCCAAAATAGGCAAGGCTCGCGGCGCGCACGCCCTCCAGATTGCCGCCATAGGGCGCGTGGGTCAGATAGAGGTCGAGGATCTGTTCCTTGGTGAGCCGCCGTTCGATCTGGATCGCGCGCACCATCTGCAGAAGCTTCGCCGTCATCGAGCGCTCGCTGCGCGGCTCGATCAGGCGCGCCACCTGCATGGAGAGCGTCGAACCACCCGATACGATGCGGCCATGAGTGACGAGCTGCAGAAAGGCTCGGCCGATCGCCATGGGATCGACGCCGTGGTGGTCGTAGAAGCGTCTGTCTTCATAGGCGACCAGCATGCGCAGGAATTGCGGATCGACATCGGCAACGCCGGTCTTCAGCCGCCAGCGTCCCTCGGGCGTGGCGAAGGCACGCAGCAGATCGCCATTGGCGTCGAGCACCTCGGCCGAAACCACGCGCGCGCCGTCCAGCGGCGGCGGATAGGCGCGGTCCGCGGCTTCCAGGCCGAAGACCAGGGCCACCGCCGCCAGGGCAGTGGCTCCAAAGCCGATCGCAATCTTCCATCGTGCCTTCATGACTGCGCTTACTGCTGGGCGGCCAGCACCTCCATGCGGCCCATCGCCGTGCGAGCCGAGAACTGCGGACGATACATGTCCTCGACGCTTGCGGCCGGATGGTCGTAGACGCCGGGGGTAACGGCGCGCACGACATAGGCGAAGGTCAGGTCACGGTCGGCGCCGGCGTTCTGGTCGAAGGCCGCGACGAAGCGGTCGCTGCGGAATTCGACATGAGCCGGCTGGATATCGCTCAGCCAGTCGAAGTTCGAAAGCTGAGCGCTGTTGACGATACTCGGATTGTCGATCTCGAAGCCGGCCGGCAGGAGATCGGTCACGAGCAGGCGCTGCGGCCAGTCATTGTCCTCGGTCACATGCAGCACGACGACGTAGCGTTCGTTCTGCTGCGCCTGGCTGACATTCGCCTCCTCGCCATCGAGCGTGTAGTATTTGCGCTCGATCTTGAAGCCGTTGCCGCCAGCCGGCAGCGGTGCAACCGGAGCGGCGAAGGTGGTCACGGCAGCCGAAAGCGGCTGGCTGGTGGTGTTGGTGACGGTCAGCGAGTGCCCCATCAGGGCATCGCCCGACATTTGCGCCATGTAGGTGCCGGTATGGGCGGCACCATTGACGTTGAGCGTCAATCCGTCATCGCCGTTCTGCAGGGCGCGGGCAGCCAGCAGCATCCAGGTCTGTTCCTGCGTGCTGGTATATTTCTTGGTCTGCCAGTCCTTGGCAACGACGCTTGCGAGTTCGGGAATGATCGGCGGCACCGGGCGGCTTTCGGCGGCAAGCGCCAGCACGGCGGCGCCGTCACGCAGCGACGAGCCGTAATCCGAGCGGACGAAGCTGACCTTCGTCGCCGCCGCCTTCTGCGACATCTGCAGGGCGTCGATGAAGATGTTACGCGAGCGCTGTGCATCTCCATAGAGCGACAGGGCCGCCGCCAGATGCGCCTTGGAGAGCGGCGTCGGGAAGTCGTTCAGCATCGTGTCGGCATAGTAGCGCAGATCGCTGATCGAGGCCTTCTTGTTGCGTGCCAGCACGTAGAGCGCATAGGCGATCTCGTTGCCGTTATCCTTGACGTTGGTATTGGCGCTGAGCGCGTTCTGGAGGTTCTCCAACGCCTGCACCATGGCCTGATCCGGCACGTTGTATTTCTGCTCGCGGGCGCGGGTCAGGAAGTCGGTCACGTAGGAGTCGAGCCAGAGATCGCCCGAGCCGGGGCTCCAGAGACCGAAGCTGCCGGTGGACGACTGGTAGGACATTTCGCGATAGATGGCGTCCTGCACGCGCTTGTGGATCTCGGCATCGTCCGCAAGCCCGTTCTTGACCGCCATATCGCTGAAATAGAGCAGCGGCAGCGCGCCGCTCGCCGTCTGTTCGGCGCAGCCATAGGGATAGCGGCTGAGGCTCATCAACAGGCCGGGTATGTCGAACGCATTGGAACGGCTGACATTGAGACTGACCGAGGCGCCCGGCAGCACGCTGTCGGCGAGAAGGTCGGCATTGACGGTCAGGCTCTTGCCCGGCGCAAGCGCGATGATGCGCCGTTCGGTGACCGGCAGCTGGGCCGGACGAACGGGGATATCGACCGATTGATCGAGCGACATGCCGGAAGCATTCGACAGCTTGATCGAAACCGTGCCGTCGCCGGGCTGTCCGCCGGTCAGCGGCAGCGTGATATTGTATTTACCGCCGGCCTGCAGGTTGATCTTCTGCTGTGTGGCGCTTGCATCGACGGTGACCGCGCTGTTGCCGGCAACAGCGAGCGTATATTCGCCGGCAGGAGCATCGGTATTGGCGACGTCGAGGCGAAGGTTCGCCTTGTCTCCCGGCGCCAGGAATTTCGGCAGGCTCGCCGTGACGACGACAGGATCGCGGATGATCACGTCCTGTGTCGCATGGCCGACGCCGGCCTTCGACCAGGCAACCGCCATCAGCCGCGCCGTGCCGTTGAACTGCGGGATGTCGAAGCTGACATTGGCCTTGCCGCTGGCATCGAGCTTGATCGGGCCGGAGAAGAAGGCGACCAGCTTTTCCTTTGGCGGGCTCGCCTGCAGGGCGACCTGTCCGCCATCGCCGCCGGTGCGCAGCTTGCCAGTTGCGCCGAGCGAACCGTCGATGAGGCGGCCATAGATATCGCGGATTTCGAGGCCGAGCTGACGCTGGCCGTAATACCAGTCGTCCGGTGCCGGCGGCTGGTAGCGCGTCAGATTGAGAATGCCGACATCGACGGCCGCGATCGTGATGTAGGCATCTTCGTTGGCGCCTGCGCCGGCAACCTGCAAGGCGACGTTGAGCGGCTGGCGCGGCAGTGTCTTCTCAGGCGCGTCGATCTTGATCTGCAGTTTGCGGTCGCCGGGATCGACCGGCGCCCATTTGATGCCGATGGCGCGCATCGGCATGCGGTTTTCCTGGGCATCGCCCGGGCGGAAAAGGGTCGCGGTCAGATAGGTGCCGGCACCCCAATCGGCGGTGACCGGGATATCGACTTCGCCGCCCGTAGCGCCGATATCGGCATTGGTAACCGAGATCAGCGTTTCCGAACCGGCCGTCACCATCAGCTGGCCGGCATAGCGCGAGGTGACCTTCAGCTTGGCGGTATCGCCGATGCGGTAGCTTGCCTTGTCGAGCGCGATTTCAAGCGCATCCGGCGTTTCCGTCGAGGTGGAAGCGACATACCAGCCGGCATTGAACTCGACGCTGGATTGCGGGCCATTGGTATCGGCCGTCGAAACCTCGAGGCGATAGCGGCCCCAGGTGACGGGCATGGAAATCGCCGCGCCGTCCGTCGTGGCGTTGACCGTGCCGACAGCCACCTGCTTGGTGGACATGATCGGCTCGAACTTCCAGCTGCTGCCGTCGCGATACCATTGATAATTGCGCTCGACGCTGAGCAGCTTCCAGGTCAGGCCCTGCATGGCCTGTTTCTGGCCGTTGGCATCGACGGCGATGATATGGAAGTTGCCAACCGAGTTTTCACCGAGATTGCCGTCGAATTCCGGCTTGATGCCGATGCGCGGGCCGTCTGCCTTGACGGGCAGGGTCAGCGAGCGCTCGACGGCGCGGCCGCCGGCTTCCTGCATGCGCACCGTGATATTGGCGTTCAGCAGCTGCGTGGTCGAAGGCGTGTCGTTGATCGTGACGTTAAAGGTGGTCTTGCCGTTCTCGTCCAGCGCCTGCAGGTCTTCGAGCGGCACTTGCGTGCTCTCGGCCTTGCTGTCGCCGCCGCTGCTGTCGTCGCCGTCATTGTTGTCCTTGCCGGCGCCTTCGTCGGCGAGGCCGAACTGATAGCCCTTGTAGGCATCGCTCTGGCGCGTCGGCTTGAGCGTCACTTCACCTTCAAGGTTGAGGCCGGCAGCCGGTGCGCCATAAAGGTAACGTCCATCGACATTGACTGGCGTCGGCTGACCGACTTCGATCTCCTTGGCGTCGCTCTTCATGTCGAATTCGATGCGATCCGGCACGAAATCGTCGACGATGAAGGTCTGCGAACCGATGGAGGAGCCCTTCGGGTCGGTATAGATGTTCATCGTCCAGGTGCCGCGCATGGAAGTCTGCTGCAGCGGCAGGTCGACATTATAGCCGCCGAGCTTGCCGCTGTCGGTGACGATGCGGCGATCCTCCACGCCGTCGGGGCGCAGGAAGACGAAGGTGAGCGGCAGGTTCTCGACCGCCGTCGAGCTGACGTCGCGGGCAAGTGCCGAGGCGTGCACCGTCTCGCCGGCGCGGTAGATGCCGCGCTCGGTCCAGGTCAGCAAATCGATCGCGCCGGGCGCGGTTCTGCCTGATACGCCGCGGTCGGAAAGGTCGAAGCCGGCGCGGGTCATGTCGAGGAAGACATAATCCTGATCGCCGTTCTGCGCGGTGATGACGGCTGGCGTCATGCCCGCCGTGCCCCGCATCAGGCCGGCGCTGAAGACGGCGCGGCCGCTATCGTCGGTCTTCGCCGAGCCGAGGATTTCGTTGTTCTTGGCGAGCAATTGCAGCTGGATGCCGGCAAGCGGCTTGGCGCTGCCAAGCGAGCGGGCAAAAACATTCAGCCCGTCGGTGCCGGCATAGGTCGTGACGCCGATATCGGAAACGACGAACCACTGCGTCGCCTGCGGGTCCCACTCATGGCCGCCGCTGTCGGGCGCGACCGCCGTCAGCACATAGACGCCGGGCTTGCGCTTCGGCAGGACTTCGTCGACCGGAAAGCTGGTCGCGACTTCCTTGTTGAGTTCCTGCTTGATCTCGATCGAGCCCTGCCAGACCAGCTCGCCATTCGTGTCCTGAATGGTTTGAGCGCTGTAGCTGTCCACTTGCGTCAGGAACTGCGAATTGTTCAGAAGCTGCGCGATATTGCGGTCGCCGATGCGGTAGAGCTTGAGATTGGCCGTGTTGGCGTTGACCGAAACGATGGGGATGCCGCGGCGGGCGGTCGATGGCAGAACGAAATTGTCGCCCGTGAAGCGCAGCGAAGCGGCGCGATCCTTAACGTAGACGTCGACATTGACCTGCGAGGCGAGGTTTTCATCCACCGAGGAAGGCAGGCCGGCGCGCAGCGAAATGCGGTAGTGCTGGCCGAATTCCAGGCCTTCGACACAGATCTGGTTGTCTTTGGCGTCGACGCCCTTCGGCGCCGCGCCATTGAGGGTGACGAACGGGGTGTAGTCGACGCCGCTCTTCACCAGCTTCTCGGAGAACTGCACGCAGGCGCGCGGCGAGGCATTGTCGTTGTCGAGCGTATTGCCTGTCACGCGGAAGCCCTGGCGGGCCAGAAGATCGTTATAGGCCGCCTGGACGGCCGCGGAGCTGACGAGATTGAGGCTCGCCTTGTAGGCATTGAGCGCCGGGCGATAGTTCTGCGCGTTCTTCAGCGACTCGGCAAGAACGGTCAGCGCGTCGGCGCGGCTGGTCTTAGTGCGGGTCAACTGATAGCCGTTGAGCGCCGCATAGGCCGCCTTGGTCGAAACCGAGGTATCGTTCGTGACCGTATTGGCGGCACGCGCCATTTCGATCCACAAATCGCCGTCGTCCGGGTTGAGCGAAAGCGCGCCCTGGAAGGCGTTGAGGGCATCATTGACATTGCCCGAGGTGAGCTCGATGCGGCCAAGAGCGATCAGGCTCTCGACGCCTTGCCCCTTCAGTTCGTCGCCGAGCGTCAGCGTGCTCTTGGCATCGCGCGCACTCTGGACGAAATTGTCGGAGAGGAAGGAGAGGGCAGGGGCAGCGCCGATATCCGGTTCGCTGGCGGCAGCCGTCTCGACGATCTTGCCGGCGATCGCGCCGGGGAAGCTGTTGAGCTGGTTGAAGTCCGACTTCATGAAGCACCACTTCACCTTGGGATTGTAGGTGAAGGCTTTGCAGGACTTGTCGGCGATGCAGGAGGCGGAGCACTGATCCAGCGTCACGTTCTGCTCGGTGCGCAGATCGAAGCCGAAGTAGTCGCCGTCCTTGGTGGTCACCACCTGGCGCTTGACATCCGCGGCCAACGAAGGGCTCAGAGATGCGAAAGCGGCGAGAAGAAAAGCAGAGAAGCCGATAAACGCGCGCTTAGACATAAGTCCTCCCCACGCTGCCCGTTTTTGATGGCGGCAATCTTCAAATTTCGAACCCGTTTGTCAACCGAGCGTCGAGCGGCGGCATAAGCTTTGCGCCCATGACGATCTGCCTAGAAGCTTGAAAGAGGCTGTAGATCAGGCGAATCGCATGTTCGGCCACGCATCGGCGAGGCTTCACTTTTCTTTTCAGTCCCAAAATGACACCGGCCTTGACGACCGGTGTCTTCGCTTGGGCCGGAGAGGCAGCCCATTTGTCATATATTCGTCATCGCGAGGGCGGCATCCGTATACCGTTTACCGGCAACCGTTTCGGGCGAGATGATGCTGCCGAGTTCCTTCACTTCCTGTGGCGAAAGCGCGATGTCGGCAGCCGCTGCATTCTGTTCGAGATGATGCAGCTTGCGGGCGCCGGGGATCGGCACGATGTCGTCTCCCCGATGCAGTACCCATGCGAGCGCCAGTTGTGCCGCTGTGACGCCCTTTTCCTCGGCAAGTGATTGCAACCGGGCGACCAGAGCCGCGTTGGCGTCAAAATTCTCACTCTGGAAGCGCGGCAGCGACCGGCGGAAATCATCGGCGGCAAGATCATCAGTCTTTTGGATCGCGCCGGTCAGAAAGCCGCGGCCGAGCGGGCTGTAGGGCACGAAGCCGATGCCGAGTTCGCGGCAGGTGGCAAGCACATCTTCTTCCGGATCACGGCTCCAGAGCGAATATTCGCTCTGCACTGCGGCGATCGGATGCACTGCATGGGCGCGGCGGATAGTGGCGGACCCGGCTTCGGAAAGGCCGAGCGCCCGCACTTTGCCCTCTCTTACCAGTTCCGCCATGGCGCCGACCGTATCCTCGATCGGCACGTTAGGATCGACGCGGTGCTGATAGAAAAGGTCGATAACATCGGTGCCGAGCCGCTTGAGCGAGGCTTCGGCAACTTCCCTGACATGTTCGGGTCGACTGTCGACGCCGATCATCGCCGCCAGGCCTGATTTCGTGTGGTCGAGCTTGAAGCCGAATTTGGTGGCGATGACCACACGGTCGCGAACGGGCTTCAGCGCGCGACCGAGCAGCTCCTCGTTTGTGAAGGGGCCATAGGTTTCGGCGGTATCGAAAAAGGTAATGCCGAGATCGACGGCGCGATGGAGCGCCTTGATGGATTCGTTGTCGTCGGTCGCGCCATAGGCAAAGCTCATGCCCATGCAGCCGAGCCCAACGGCGGAAACGGTGAGATCCTTACCAAGCCTGCGGGTTTTCATGGTGTGTTCCTCTTGAGATGTAAGGGAGCGGCAATGGTTGATGCCTGCTGCCCACACGCTCAAGTTAGGGTTCTGGATAATGAATGAAAATCCATGCAAATCCTAATGAGCTGTTCTATAATTTAGATCAATGAACAGAACGCAGCTTTCCCAACTCGCGGTATTCGCCGCCGTCGCCGCCCATCGCAGCTTTCGCGCCGCCGGTAAGGAACTGTCGATCGCGCCGTCTGCGGTCAGCCATGCGGTGTCCAGCCTGGAGGAAAGCCTTGGCGTGAGGTTGCTCGCCCGCACCACCCGCAGCGTGCTGCCGACCGAGGAAGGGCAGGCATTGCTTCAAAGGCTGGCGCCGGCTCTGGAGGAAATCGATATCGCGCTGGAGGATACGCTCGCCACTCGTGGCCGTCCGGCAGGCACGCTGCGCATCACCGCGCCGCGCTTTGCCTCTGATCTCCTCATGGCGCCGCGGCTTGGCGATTTCCTCAACACCTATCCCGACATCACGCTGGAGATCGCCAACGAGGATGGCTTCAGCAACATCGTCAAGGACGGCTACGATGCCGGCATCCGGCTGGAGGAAAGCATCGAAGGCGACATGATCGCCGTGAAGGTCTCGCCCGACATCCGCACCGTCATCGCCGGCTCCCCGGCCTACTTCGAGAAGAATCCCAAGCCGCAGCATCCGCGCGATCTGGTTCATCATCGTTGCATCAAGCGACGATTTACCGATGGCTCGATCTATCGCTGGGAGTTCGAGAAGGATGGCCGCGAGCTGGTCGTTGCCGTCGATGGTCCTCTGATCGTCATCGAGGATCGGTTAGGCGTTCTGGCTGCGCTGAATGGCGCTGGCCTCGCCTATCTCTTCGACATCCGCGTGCAGCGGGAACTGGCCGAGGGCACGCTCATCCGTGTACTCGAGGATTGGTGCCCGCCCTATCCCGGCTTCTGCATCTATTATCCGAGCCGCCGCCAGATGCGCCCGGCGCTCAGAGCTTTCATCGATTTCTTCAAATACACGGGGCCTTAGAGCGCTCGAAATTGCTTTGGAACGAGCACTGCGCGACTGCTGACAGAATTCGGGTGGCGATGATGCGATAACTCGTCTCGACTGATCGGATGATTTCAGAAGGGGATTGCAACGATGAGAAAACCGGGATCGATGAAGGGGCTCGAGGATCTTGGCCGGGTTAGACTGTCGAAGAACTTCTTCTTTCGCGATTTCCTGCATTCGGAAATCGCTGATTTCTATCGCATCCCCAATATTCCGGAAGACCCGGATCTGGCGATCGAGGCGGGCCGCAGGCTCTGCGAGGAATTGCTGGAGCCGCTGGAGGCGACCTTTGGCCGGCTACATATCCGCTCCGGTTATCGCTCACCCGCGGTCAACGAGTTCGGCAACAGGAACGGGTTGAACTGCTCGACCAATCCTCATACCGCCGCGCATCACATCTGGGACATGCGCGATCTCGACGGCTGCATGGGGTCTGCGGTTTGCATCGTCGTGCCCTGGCTGATCGATCACCACAGCCATGAAGGCGACTGGCAGAAGCTCGCCTGGTGGATTCACGACCATCTGCCCTATGCATCGCTCTGCTTCTTCCCGAAATTATGGGCTTTCAACATCCAGTGGCACGAGCGGCCGAAGCGAACGATCCAGAGCTTTGTCAGCCCGCGCGGCATGTTGACCAAGCCGGGCATGGCCAATTGGGAGGGCGATCATTCCGTCCACTATGAGGGCTTTCCGAAGCTTAGATGATAACGCGGTAGCGGATATGCCCGTCGCTCTCGACATAGGTATCGTAGAGCTTGCGGGCGGTCGCATTGCCCTCTTCGGTATGCCAGTAAAGCCGGGACCAGCCGTTCGTCTTGCAGAGCGCGACGAGATCGTCGAGCAGCGCCCGGCCGACGCCGTGGCCCCTGGCGATTTCGTCGACGAACAGGTCTTCCAGGTAGCAATCGGGCGCGTGGGTCCATGTGCCCTCGTGCGTGATGCAGAGCGTGAAGCCCTTCACCTCGCCGTCAACCTCCGCGACACGCATGAAGATTGCCGACGCCGGATCGAAGACCCGGCGCCAGGTTGCATCGGTGATGTCGGGCGCGATGGTGACACGGTAGAAGGCCAGATATCCGTCCCAGAGCGCGCGCCAGCGCGCTTCGTCTTCGGGTCTGGCATCTCGGATCGTCACGGTCATCGGCCCATCCCTGTTTATTTGGCCTCTTTTATTCGCCGGCGGCGTCGAGCAGGCGCATGGCGTCATCGGAAAGCGAGAGCTTCGCCGAATTGATTAGCGCGTCGAGCTGACCGAGACTAGTGGCGCTGGCGATCGGCGCGGTGACGCCGCGCTTGCGCAGCAGCCAGGCAAGCGCGATCTCGGCGGGCTTCGCGCCGGTTTCGGCCGCGACCTTGTCGAGCGCCGCGAGGATGCGCAGGCCCTTGTCGTCGAGATAGGCGGCAACCCGTCCCTCGCGCGCACGCCCCTCGGTATCGGCCTTGGTGCGGTACTTGCCGGTCAGAAAGCCGGCGGCGAGGCTGAAATAGGTGATGACACCGATGTCTTCCTTGACGCAGAGCTCCGCGAGCGCTCCCTCGAAACTGTCGCGGGCGTAGAGATTATATTCGGGCTGCAGCACGTCATAGCGCGGCAGGCCGGCCTCGACGGCGGCGTCGAGCGAAGCCTGGAGCTGCGTCGCGTCGAGGTTCGAGCAGCCGACATGACGGATTTTGCCCTGTTCCTTCAGCTTGGCATAGGCGGCAAGCGATTCCTCATGCGGCGTCTCGGGGTCCGGCCAGTGCGAGAGATAGAGATCGATGTGGTCGGTCTGCAGCCGCTTCAGCGAGGCCTCGGCGGCCTCGATGATATAGTCGGCCTTCAGCCCTTTCTTGCCGGGACCCATCTCCGATCCGACCTTGGTGATGATGACGGCCTTGTCACGAGAGATGCGGCCCTGCTTCAGCCACTTGCCGATGATTTCTTCGGAATCGCCGCCCTTGTTGCCGGGAACCCAGCGGGAATAGACATCGGCGGTGTCGATTGTGTTGAAGCCGGCGTCGAAGAAGGCGTCGAGCAGCGCATAGGAGGTTTTTTCATCGGCCGTCCAGCCGAAGACGTTGCCGCCGAAAACGATGGGGGCGACAAACAGGTCGGTTCGTCCAAGCTTGCGCATGTCCATGATATCTCTCCAAGTCACGTGAGGGGGCAGGCCGGCGAGCGGGGTACCGGCGCGATGGCACAAGGCAGGCTACTGGCCTTTTCCGCGAAAGGCCACTAACGATTTCTTTATTCGGCCGTCGAACGCCGATAGTGGCTCGGCGGCAGCGTATTGTATTTCGACCAGACGCGCCGCATGTGCCGCGGCGAGGCGAAGCCGGATTTTTCCGCCACCCGCTCCATGTCCAGCCGTGAATTGGCAAGCACGTCGCGCGCCAGCGTAACGCGCATCAGGTTGACATAGGCCGTCACCGAAAGGCCAGCATGCTCCTGAAACAGCCGGGAAATATGCCGCGCGCTCATGGCTCCGATGCTGGCAAGCTCGGACAGCGACCAGTTATGGGCCGGATCGGCCATGATCGCATCCTGAACGCGGTGTATGGCGGGGTGGACATGATTGCGGCCGCTGAGCCATGGCGAAAGCTGCGGTTCGGCGCCGGTCCTCCGCATGTAGACGACCATGTGCCGGGCTATCGTCAGGGCGGTCATCGGCGAGGTCAACCTAGAGGCGAGATGCAGCATCAGGTCGGTGCCTGTCGTGATGCCGGCGCTCGAATAGCGATCGCGGTCCTCGACATAGAGCCGGTTGTCGAGAACCCTTGCCGTCGGCGCATATTCCCGGACTTCGTCGAGGCAGGCTGCATGCGTGGTGCAGGCGTAGCCGTCCATCAGGCCGGCGCGGGCGGCAAGCACGGCGCCGGAGCAGATGGTGACGAGGATAATGCCCGGACGGATCGCGCCCTTCAGCCACGTCGCAAGCGCAGCAAGCTCCGGCTCGATATCCTCGGCATCGTCGGGCGGCGTGACACTGCCCGACAGGATAACATAGGCGCCATCGGGAATGTGATCCGGTAGTGGCTTGAGATCGGCAAGCGTCAGCCCGACCGAGGTGGTCTGCGACGGTTGGGCGGCGATGAATTGATAATCGAACAGGACGTCATCCTGTTCGATATTGGCGCGGCGCAACACCTCCACAGGCCCGGCCACGTCCATCAGCAGCGTATAGGGCGGCAGAAGGACGTAAACGGGAATGATCCGCCGATGGAGGCGCCGGTCGCCTTGGGTCATGCGGCACTCCGGATCGATGCGTCGGCAAGCGCTTCTTCGACCGTTGCGATACGGGCAAAGCGGCCAGAAAGCACCAGCTCGCTGCGCTTCTTGATATCGTCGACGTTGAAGACCGTGCCCGAAGCATGCGTCATCGGGAAGGTCAGCGTCGCCTCGGTGACGTAGTCGACCTCGTAGCCGAGATCGGAAGCATGCCGCGTGGTCGTCTCGCAGCATTGCTCCGTGCGGATGCCCGAAACGATCACCTTGCGAATGCCGTTTTCCACCAGCCAGACATCGAGGCCGGAGCCGACCAGCGCCGAGTGGCGGCGCTTGTGAAACACGGCATCGGCCTGCAGCGAGATTTCATCGAGCTTGCGTACGAAGCCGCTCTGCAGGCTGAAATGCGCATCGCCATCCTCGACGTGGAAGATCTGGACGACGGGAATGCCCTTCGCCTTGGCGCCGTCTATCAGTGCCTGCAGGCGGTTGGTGAAGGCAGGCAGATCGTCGGCCCGCCAATAGGGACGCTGGCGAAAGGATTCCTGGACGTCGATGACGAGCAGCGCGGTATCCGCATGGGACATTTTCGTATCTCCTGTGCTTGAAGGATAGCCGAGACTAGGCATTAGGTGAAAGCCACGAAAGCCATCTGCCAGACAGAAAGCGGACAAATACGGACATGCTGTCATGGCCGCGGTGCCGTTGCGTTCGCCATGAGGGCCACCTCGGGCGTTGCGCCTTCGGCATGGGCCGAATAAGGTTGCGCCGGTTTCGACCGGAGCGGAATGCCCTTCGTTTCGCTTCACCCATCGTATTCACAAAAGATCCCGCCGGAAGACCATGGCGCGACCATCGCCACGCGGCCGTCTGCTTCGGGATGATGCTTCAGGAGAGAGCCATGCTGCGTTTCGGAATTCTGTCGACGGCGAAGATCGGCCGCGATGTGGTGGTGCCCGCCATCCAGGATGCGGAAAACTGCGTCGTGACGGCCATTGCCAGCCGTGATCTTGCCCGTGCCCGCCAAATGGCGGACCGTTTCTCGGTGCCGCATGCCTTCGGCTCCTACGAGGAGATGCTCGCCTCCGACACGATCGACGCCGTCTATATTCCCTTGCCGACATCGCAGCACGTCGAATGGTCGATCAAGGCGGCCGATGCCGGCAAGCATGTGCTCTGCGAAAAGCCGATTGCGCTCAAGGCGGGTGAAATCGACAGCCTGATCGCGGCCCGAGATCGCAACAAGGTCGTGGTGACGGAAGCCTATATGCTGACCTATACGCCGCTTTGGCGGAAGGTTCGCACGCTGCTGGCCGATGGCGCCATCGGCCGCCTGCGCCATGTCCAGGGCGCCTTTACCTACTTCAACCGCGATGCTGGCAACATGCGCAATATTCCGGCGCTTGGCGGCGGCGGCCTGCCCGATATCGGCGTCTATCCGACCATCGGCACCCGTTTCGTCACCGGCCGCGAACCCCTGCGCATCCAGGCGGTGACCGAGCGTGATCCGGAATTCGGCACCGACATCTATTCCAGCGTCAAGGCCGATTTCGGCGACTTCGAGCTCAGCTTCTACGTCTCGACGCAGATGGCCAACCGGCAGGTCATGGTCTTCCACGGCACCGAAGGCTTCATCGAGGTGAAGTCGCCCTTCAATGCCGACAGGTATGGCGCCGAAGAGCTGGAGCTGACCAATCGCAATCATCTGGAATCGCAGGTTTTCCGCTTCCCGGACAGCCGTCAATACAGGCGTGAGGCCGAAGCCTTTGCCTCGGCGGCATTGGGCCACAGCGCGGAGGTGGTGTCGCTGGAAAGCTCGAAGCTCAACCAGAAGGTCATCGACGCCATCTACCGCGCCAGCGAGAAGGATGGTTGGGAGCCGGTCTGATCGGCTCCCCTGTTCCTTTGCGCAGTTCCGGACTGAAAGCCGCCGCGTACTGCCCGTGGAATTGTCTCAAGGATTTTGCCGGTGGCGGAAGACGAAGCGCGAATAGCCGAAGAAGCTGAACGCCGTCGCCGCCCCCGAGGCAAGCGTCAGGGCGATGATCGGCCGTAGCCCCGGCTCGGCCACGAGCAGCGAACTGAACAGGGCGTAGTTCAGGATAGCCGATGTCAGCCCGACCGAGCCATAGCGGAAGCCTTCGGCCGCCAGCGATCGATCGGATCGGCCGAAGGTGAAGTTGCGATTGATGAACCAGGTTGTCATCAGGGCGGTCGGTATCGAGATGGCCCGGCCGATGAAGGGGCCGAGAGGAGTGAACCACAGCAACAGATGCAATACGCCCGCGTCGACCAGGAAGCCGATGGTGCCGGCGATCAGGAAGCGAAACAGCTTCTTCATGCAGCCTTTGCCCTTTTCTTCCGGCTTGCGGGTTTCTCGAGTTCCGTCATGTAGACCGTCCTGTCGTCGCCATCCTCACGCGAACGTGGCTTGGCGAGATTCATATAGTGGATGCGCAGCTGTTCCGCGCGGGCGCGGGCAACCGAATCGAGGATCAAGCCGGCGGTGAACAGCATGAAGGCAACCATCATCAGCGCCACGGACAGGACCCAGGTCGGCATACGCGTTACCAACCCGGTTTCGAAATACTCGAAAAGAACGGGAATGCCAAATCCGATGCAGAGCTCCAGCGAGATCACGCTCAAAATGCCGAAGAAAGCGAAAGGCCGCGTCTCCTTCATCAGCATCGCGAACATCCAGAGGATTTTCCAGCCGTCGCGGAAGGTGGAAAGCTTCGAATGCGAGCCTTCCGGCCGGCGACCATAATCGAGTTCCAGCTCGCTGACGGGCAGTTTCAGCCGGGAGGCGTGAACCGACATTTCCGTCTCGATCTCGAAGCCGCCGGATACTGCGGGAAAGCTCTTGACGAAGCGACGCGAGAAGCAGCGGTAGCCCGAAAAGATATCGGTGAAATCGGGGCCGAAAATCGAGCGGTAGAGCAAATTGAAGATGCGGTTGCCGAAGGCATGGCCTTGGCGGCCTGCATCGTTGCGAACGTTGCGGCGGGTGCCGACGACCATGTCGGAGCCTTCCGTCAGCAGCGTGCGGATCAGCTCTTCCCCGTCTTCGGGCGCGTAGGTGCCGTCGCCGTCGGCCATCAGGTAGATATCGGCCTCGATATCCGCAAACATGCGGCGCACCACATGTCCCTTGCCCTGCCGGCGCTCACGCACCACGGTCGCGCCTGCGAGCATGGCATGCAGAGCGGTGCCGTCGGTGGAGTTGTTGTCGTAGACATAGATGGCTGCCTGCGGCAGGGCCTTCCGGAAACCGCGCACGACCTCTCCGATCGTCGCGGCTTCGTTGTAGCAGGGCAGGAGGACGGCGATGTTCAGCTTCTCATTCCACATGGTCTTGGCCGGTTGCTACACGTTAATTTAGGTTGAAGCCTGATGGAGGATCCGGACGAAAGCTTATCCCGTTGGCTGTTAATAAGACCCTATGGCTGCGCAATAAAAATGGCGGGATCTGGTCTTCAAGGAAAACATTATCGTGATGAAATCAGCTTCGGGCATGGGCTTTACTGTTTTTTGATGGGCAGGCGATAGCGTACCGCCTCGACTATCCTTCCAAGACGAGGTTTATCGAGATGGCGCAGACGCTGGCATTGCCGCCCGAGGCAGCCGGAACGGCAGAAAAGAAGGCGCCTCTGCGCTGGTCGCATCCGGCTCTGGTCGCGCTTGCCTACGCCGTCGTCATTATCGTCGCGCAGCTCGTCATTCACCGTAATCCCGCCGATTATGTCGGCCCGGACAATGATGATGCCATGCGCCTTGTCGAAGTGCGCGATTTCCTCGCCGGCCAGGGCTGGTTCGACATGATGCAATACCGCCTCGGCCTTGAAGGCGGGACGCTGATGCATTGGTCGCGCTTCATCGATTTGCCGATCGCAAGCCTCATTCTGTTCTTCCGGATGTTTCTTTCGCCCGAAGGCGCGGAAGCGGCGGCTCTGACCGTCTGGCCGCTGATGCTCATCCTGCCGCCGATTTTCTTCATGGGCCTCGCGGGTCGCCGCATCGCCGGCGTGGAGAGCATGCATTTTTCGATGATCCTGACGGCATTCTTCGTGCTGCTTTCGCCGCGTTTCGTGCCAGGCTCCATCGATCATGACAATGTTCAGCTCGGCCTCGTCGCTCTTACCGTGGCCATGCTGGTCGATCGGGATTATCGGCCGCGTAGCTTCGCGATCGCGGCCGTCGCCCTGGCAATCCAGCTTGGCATCGGTGCGGAGACGACGCCCTTCGTCGCCGTCGCCTGCATGTCGGTCGCTTGTTTATGGGCCTGGAAAGGCGAAATTTTCGCGCCGGCCGCAAAGGCCTTCGCCTTGACGTTGACGATTGCTGTCAGCGCCGCCTTCTTTTCGCTGGTGCCGCCGCGCTTCTATTCGATGGTGACCTGCGACAATCTCTCTCTCGGCTTCTACGGCATTACCAGCGCGGGCTGTGTCGGGCTCCTATTGTCGTCCATTTTTGCCAGCCGCCTCTCCCGGCCCTGGCGCATTGCCGTTCTCGCCGCCAATGGCGCTTTCGTGTTCGCGACGACCGTCGCGCTCGCGCCGCAATGCCTGCGCAATCCGCTTGCCGATCTCGACCCCATGCTGGTGGATCTCTGGCTGAGCAGAGTGACCGAGGCGCAGTCCATCTTTTCGATTGCCCGCACCCAACCCGATACGCTCGGCGTCTTCTATGCGACCGGGCTTGTGGCGATGATCTTTTGCGGATACCGCATTTTGCGCGGCGATCGCGGCGATCTCTTCGCAGTCCTCATGGCAATGGTCGCGATCAACTGGGTGATTACGCTCGTACAGATTCGCGGCGCGGAATTCGCCAACCTGCTCGCCATTCCATCCCTGGCTCTCGTGATTGCCGGTTTACGGCGGACATACATGGCGGACACGAAAAATCTGCGTTCGGCCCTACTGTACGTCGTCACGATACTGATTTCGACCCCGCTCGTATGGGCTGTCGGCGGCGCAGTTGTCAGCAAGGGGCTCAACAACAGCTTTACCGTCGCGACGCCCGTCAAGGCGGAGGAGAGTGCCGATTGCGCCTCGAAGACGGCGCTTGCGCCGATCGCCAGCCTGGAGCCCGGGGTGGTCGCATCGGCGTCCAACATGGGCTCGCCGCTGCTGCGCTTCACGCCTCATCGTGTTCTGTCCGGACCTTACCATCGCGATCAGGCCGGAATGCTCGCAGAGCTGCATATCGCGCTTGCGGAGCCGCAGCAGGCGGAAACGCTGCTGCGCGAGGCGAAGGTGACGCTTCTTGCTTTCTGCAAGGGTGATCCGCAGGTGGAACTGCTGGCCGGGCGCTCTCCCAAGGGTCTTTATGCCCAGCTCGGTGCCGGGCACGTGCCGGCCTATCTGGAGCCGATCCCCGCTCCGGCCGGCTCTGCCGTTCGCTTCTTTCGCTTCAAGTCGCAGGATTGAGCTAGGCCAGCTCCAGGAAAAGTCCGCAACGTTTTTCCGTCGGGAATTGTGTGGAGGCAAGGAGCTGGAGCAGTTCAGAGAGTCCTTGGAAAGCTGAACCGTTCTAGGCGCGGCGGCCGTGCTCCATCAGGTCAGCGGTGATGAGATAGCCGATGAAGCCGAGGTTATAGCCGCCGAGCGCGATGAACAGCGTCGTCAGCGGCGGCGGAACGATCGACATCGCGACGGCCGCCATGAAGGCGATGCTCACCAGAGCCACGCCAAGCAACGCGCCGATGGTCGTGCGCTGCAGGCCGGCTGCAATTCCGATGATCGTGGCGGTCGCGAATATCATCGCTCCATATCCTCTTTACCAAGAATCAGTTTGCACAGGTTTACGCATGGATGGCTAAAAAAGGCTTTGCCAGCAGGGTTAACGCTTGATGAAGCAATAAGCTCCGCATTCTTTATGGGACATGCAAAGACGGCGGCGGTCCCTCAAATATGCGCTCAATCACGTCCTTCGATCGATTCAGACTTAAGGCGTATGCACTAGGCTCCGCATTTTCCCCGACATCCGCTAGAAAGAGGATATGAGCAGCTTTTTTGAGAATGATTCGCCCTCGAACCTGACGGAATATTCCGTCTCGGAATTGTCCGGATCGATCAAGCGCACCGTCGAGAATGCGTTCGATCAGGTGCGCGTGCGTGGGGAAATCTCCGGCTATCGCGGGCCGCATTCGTCGGGGCATGCCTATTTCTCGCTGAAGGATGACCGCTCCCGTATCGACGCGGTCATCTGGAAAGGCAGCTTTTCCAAGCTGAAATTCCGCCCCGAAGAGGGCATGGAGGTTATCGCGACCGGCAAGGTGACGACCTTCCCGGGCTCGTCGAAATATCAGATCGTCATCGAGAGCCTGGAGCCGGCGGGCGCCGGCGCCCTGATGGCGCTGTTGGAGGAACGCAAGCGCAAGCTTGGCGCCGAAGGTCTCTTCGATCCCGAGCGCAAGCGCCGGCTGCCCTTCATGCCGAAAGTGATCGGCGTCGTGACCTCGCCGACCGGCGCCGTCATCCGTGATATCCTGCACCGCATCTCCGATCGTTTCCCCGTCCATGTACTGGTCTGGCCGGTGAAGGTGCAGGGCGACGGCTCCGGCGACGAGGTGGCGAACGCCATTCGCGGCTTCAACGAGTTTGAGCCCGGCGGCCCGATCCCGAGGCCTGACGTGCTGATCGTCGCCCGTGGCGGCGGTAGCCTCGAAGATCTCTGGAGTTTCAACGACGAAGCCGTCGTCCGTGCTGCTGCCGCGAGCGATATCCCGCTGATCTCGGCCGTGGGCCACGAGACCGATTGGACCTTGATCGATTACGCGGCCGACGTGCGCGCTCCAACACCGACGGGTGCGGCCGAAATGGCCGTGCCTGTGAAGGCGGAGCTTGAGGCACAGCTCGCAAGCCTTGCCGCCCGGCTGCAGGGCGGAGTGGGCAGGCAGATGGATCAGCGGCGGCAGGCGGTGCGCGCGCTGCTGCGCGCCCTGCCGTCTCTCGACCAGATCCTGGCCCTGCCGCGCCGCCGCTTCGATGAGGCAGCCGCCGGCCTCGGCCGTGGCTTGGAGCTGAACACGCTGAACAAGCGCCGCTCCTTCGAGCGCGCGGCCTCGCAGCTGCGGCCGGACATCCTGTCGAACCGGATCGCCGAGCGCCGCCAGCAGTTGAGTGAGCGGATGACCCGTGCGGAGCGCACCATCGAGCGCATGCTCGACCGCTCGCGTGCCCGCATCGAACGGGCCGATGCCGTCTTCGCCACGCTGCCTTCGCGCCTCGAAGCGCAAACGGGTCGGGCCCGCGATCGCCTGGGCAATTTCGTCCGTCAGGCCGATACGGCGATCCGCCATCAGCTGACCCGTGCGCGTAGCGAGCTGGTGGCGCAGGAGCGTATCCTGCAGTCGCTTTCCTACAAGAACGTCCTGAAGCGCGGCTATGCCGTCGTGCGTGACGAGGACGACCGCCCGGTTTCGCTCGCCGCAGCACTTTCGACGGGTGCGGCCATCTCGATCGAATTCGCGGATGGCCGCATCGGTGCAGTCACGGGCGATGATGGCAACGTGCCGCCTTCGTCCACGCCGGCATCAGGCGCATCGCCTTCGAAGAAGCGCGCCGTCAAGCCGGCGGAGACTGCTGCCCCACCGAAACAGGGAAGTCTCTTCTGATGCGCATCCTGCTGGTGCTGGCCCATCCTCTGGAAGATAGCTTCGCCGCCGCCGTAGCGAAGTTGGCACGAGAAACGCTGGTTGCCGGCGGCCATGAGGTCGATCTGCTCGATCTCTATCGCGAAGGCTTCGATCCCCGACTTTCGCAGGCCGAGCGGGGCGGCTATTTCGATCAGCCCTATGATACGTCGGGCGTCGACGATATCGTCGCGCGGCTTCGAGCGGCCGAAGGGTTGATCCTGGTCTTTCCGCAATGGTGGTTCAATTTTCCGGCCATTCTCAAGGGCTTCTTCGATCGCGCCTTTGCGCCCGGCGTCGCCTTCACCCATGATCCCACGGGCGGGCGCATCGTGCCGAAGCTCACCAATATCCGTCTGTTCTGGGCGCTGACCACAACCGGCTCGCCTTGGTGGATCGTGCATCTCTACATGGGCAATCCGGTGCGGCGTCTGCTGAAACGCGGTATTGCCGCCTTCTGCGCCAAGCGGCTGAATTTCCGCATGCTGGCGCTTCACGACATGGATCGCGTCACCGATGCTGGGCGGAAGGCGCATCTTGATCGTGTCAGGAAAGCGCTCGCGAATATCCGATAGGGCTTCGGGACACATCCTTCTAATGGCCAATGGATGGGCGTCATGGCGGTCATCTTGATTCCGCACTCCAGATCTGAGAAACTTTGAGGGTCTGAAACAGGTTAGGTTGGTGCGGTTGGCCCAACCCCCGCTTTGTGCGGGTCCTTCCACTACTTCGGTAGCGGCCCAAGACCTTGAACGGCTCGCAATCTCGCGAGGCGAATGAAAGGACTTGGTTATGCAACAGCAGATTTCCGTCATCACCATCGGTGTTCTTGATCTCGATCGGTCCAAACGCTTCTATACGGAGGGGTTTGGCTGGACACCCGTCTTCGAGAATGAGGAGATCGTCTTCTATCAGATGAACGGCTTCGTTCTCGGCACCTTCAAGCTCTCGTCGCTGGAGCAGGATATGGACCGAGCAGGCCTGAAATCGCCCGGCGCCTTTTCGCTGGCGCATAATGTTGCGACCCGTGAGGATGTCGACACCGTCATGGATCAGCTGTTGCTGGCAGGCGGGAGCATGCTTCGCAAGGCCGATGCGCCGCCGCATGGCGGCTTCCGCGGCTATGTGGCCGATCCGGACGATCACGCCTGGGAAATCGCCTGGAATCCCTTCTGGCCGATCGATGAAAACGGCCTGGTGACGTTCGGCATCTGAATGCAAGAAAGCGGGCTCATGGCCCGCTTTCCCTTCTCTAAGACTGCCGCGATCTACGGCTTAAGCCCACTCGCCCTTGCGCATGACGGGCACGCGCGAGCCATCGGCATTGATACCGTCGATGTCCACCTTGTCGGAGCCGATCATCCAGTCGATGTGGATCAGGCTGGAATTGCCGCCCTGCGCCTTGATCTGCTCCTGGCTGAGCTTGGCTCCATCGATGAAGCACTTGGAATAGCACTGGCCGAGCGCGATGTGGCAGGAGGCATTTTCATCGAAGAGCGTGTTGTAGAACAGGATGCCGCTCGCCGAAATCGGTGAGGAATGCGGCACCAACGCCACTTCGCCAAGCCGGCGGGCGCCTTCGTCGGTGTCGAGCACCTTGTTCAGCACTTCCTCGCCGCGCGTCGCCTTTGCCTCGATGATCCGGCCGCCTTCGAAGCGCACCTGGATATTGTCGATCAGCGTGCCCTGATGCGACAGCGGCTTCGTCGATGAGACATGGCCTTCGACGCGTAGCGCATGCGGCGTGGTGAAGACCTCTTCCGTCGGAATGTTCGGGTTGCAGGTGATGCCGTTCTTGGCGGTAGAGGCGCCGCCATGCCATTCATGACCATCTGCAAGCCCGACAGTCAGATCGGTGCCCGGTCCCTGGAAATGCAAGGCGGCGAAGCGCTTGCCATTCATCCAGGCCGAACGCTTGTGCAGATTGGCATTGTGCTCTGCCCAGGCCGCGATCGGATCTTCGACATCGACGCGCGACGCGGAAAAGATCGCCTTGGCGAGCTTGGCAACGGCGATCGGTTCCGGATCGTTCGGGAAGACCAGCTTTGCCCAGGAGGGGTTCGGATAGGAGACGATGTTCCAGTTGGTGTCGAAGTTGGAGATTTTTTCGAGCGCCGGCTTGTAGGCGGCCGAATTGGCGCGGTTGGCGCGCGCAACCTTGTTCGGGTCCTGGTTGGACAGGAGCATCGGGTTGTCGCCGGCAATGGCGAGGCGTGCAGTGTTGTTGGAGAAGGCCTTGGCCATGCCCTCATAGAGCCAGTTGGCCGCACGGTCGAAGCTCGCATCATGGCCGTATTCATAGCGGGCGAGTGTCGCTTCCTCATCTGAATAGAAGGTGGAGACGAGACCGGCGCCGGCCTTGTAGGCCTCGCGCGTGATCAGCCGCACCAGTGGCATCGCCGCAACCGGCGCCGTCATCAGCAGGTCCTGGCCGGCTTGCAGCTGCAAACCGACCTTTACGGCCACTTCCGCAAGCTTTTCCAGCTTGGCGTGATCGACGGGATGATGGTTGGGGGAGGCTGATGTCATGGCAAAACCTGCTTGGCTGATATCGAAGATAGTCTGAAGACTTAGACCGCTTTGCGGCGAAATTGAAGGCGCTTTGTCCGATCGCGAAGATCGTCAGGCAATCAGCGGCGCCGCTTTGGCCTTGAGCGCCGTCAAGGCATCCCGTGGGCTGAGGCGCACCTGCAGCCCGCGCTGACCGCCGTTGATATAGACATAGGCCTCGGTCATCGCCTGCGCCTCGATCGCCGTCGGCACGATCTTCTTCTGTCCGAAGGGACTGATGCCGCCAACATGATATCCCGTCAAACGCTCGGCATCGACGGGCTTCATCATGGCAGCTGATTTGCCGCCGAAGGCCGCAGCGAGCTTCTTCATGCTGACTTCGTGGTCTGAGGGCACGACGACACAGACCGGCTTGCCGTCCACCTCCGCCATCAGCGTCTTCAGGACGCGATGCGGCTCCTCGCCAAGGGCTTCCGCCGCCTGCAGGCCGACACGCTCCGCATTCGGATCGTAGTCATAGGCATGCACAGTGAAGGCGACTTTCGCCTGGGTCAGCACTTGCGTCGCGCGGGTGGTTTTGGACATGGACTTATCCCTAGGCTGCCTTGCCGAATGCAGCCGCATAAATATCGGGCTTGAATCCGATGAGCAATTTGCCGTCCGCTTCCAGCACCGGGCGCTTGATCATCGAGGGCAGGGCCAGCATCAGTGCAATGGCCTTGTCCTTCGAAAGATCGGCTTTGTCCGCTTCCGGCAGGGCCTTGAAGGTGGTGCCGGCGCGGTTGAGTACCACTTCCCAGCCGGCTTCCTTCGTCCAGCGTTCGAGATGATCCCGGTCGATGCCGACGGCCTTGTAATCGTGGAAATCATAGGCGACGCCATGGCCTTCGAGCCATGTGCGAGCCTTCTTCATCGTGTCGCAGTTCTTGATGCCGTAAATGGTGATCGTCATGTCGAATCCGTCTCTTGCAATTCGATAGGGCATAACATGCGAATGAAGCGCGGCGAAAGGCGGCCTGAAAGCAAAGCGGTTCGCCTGCCGTTGCGATCGCAGCCGATTTCCCTGTAAATATGTATCATGCATACTTATGGCGTGGATGGAGCACGATGGCGGACAAGGAAATGCTGCGGTTGGAAAACCTCTTCGGCGCCATGAGCCTCGCTTTGGTGGACAAGATGGAGAAGGCCTTCGCCGATGAGACCGGCCTTGGCCCAAGCGCGATTGCCGCCATCGTTCAGATCGGCACCGAACCCGGCCTGACGATCGAGACGTTGCGCCGGATGATCGCTCTTTCCCATTCCGCCACAGTGCGCCTTGTCGACCAGCTAGTGGCATCCGGTCTCGTGTTGCGCGCTGGCGGCGTCGAGGGAGACAAGCGCGCTCGCTCGTTGCAACTGACGGAACGTGGGCGGGAACTTTTCGAGCGCAGCCTCGCCGCGCGCAGGTCCGTCATTCATCGAGCTTTCGCGGTGTTGGGTCCTGAAGAGACGGAGCAATTCGGCCAGCTCATCGAAAAACTGCTGCCGGCATTGGTCGATCTCGGCGACGATCAGGACGTCGTCTGTCGCGTTTGCGATCAGGGCGCCTGTGATCAGGAGCGCTGCCCCATTGCCTTTATGGCGTAGTGGCTCGCCGCGCTTGACATTTTCTCAATTTATATGCACACTGCATACATATATATGATGGCGCCAACGCTGACGTCATCGATGCTTTGAACATTGCCTGCATCGGCTCGATCGGAGGCATGATTGTCATGAGATATCGTCTAATTCTTGCCTGGCTAAGGGGTTTTGCGCGTGCGGTTCTTGTTGGAGCGCAGCGCCATCTTCGTGACTTCGGCACGCTCCTTCGCGAGGCGGCGGCGATCGCCTTTACCCTGCGCTGCAGGATGATCGATCGCCGTTAGAGAGATCAGTCCTCAAGCGTGCCCGGCTTGCGGGCGACGGAGCTTGGCTCGTCGGAGCCGATCTTCATCAAATCGCCGCGCCGGCGCACGAGCCGGTCCGAGACGCGGGTGACGATGAGGCCCGCTTGCGGTGCGCGAACCTCGATAGTTCCGTCGGGCATGCCCGGCCTGGTGATGATGGTCGCCAGTAGATCGCCCTCTTCGACACGCTCGCCGATATTGCGATGGAAGAGCACCGTGCCAGCCTGCGGAGCGCGGATCATCTCGACGTTGTCGAGCGGCACGGCCGGCCCAGCGAATGCGCCGAGTGTGACGCTATCGTCTTGAACAGCGCCGCGTGCCGTCAGGAAACGCCAAAACCCCGCTGCGTCTTGCTTCGCCATGTCGGGATAGACATCGCGCGCGCCCCGTAGTTCGACCGTCACCGAAAGCTTGCCCGGCAGCCTTGCCTTCTTCTCGCCCGGCACCTCGTATTTCCAGGCGAAGCTGACGGCTTCTTCGAAGGCCGAGCTTTCGCCATCGGAAAGCAGCACGGCATCCATCTCAAGTGCTGCGGCAAGATCGGCGGCCTCGGGCCAGAAGGCATCATCGATATAAGCATATTGCAGGGATTCATCGTCGCAATGGAGGTCGATCACCAGATCGGCACCAAGCGCCATATGGATCAGCTGTCGCTTCAGCCGGTCGACAGCGGGGTAGCGTTCCAGACCTTCGATGAGAAGATCGCGGTCGCGCGCCGAAATCAGCGGGAAATCGCGGTTGAAATTGGTGCGGGAGCCGAGATCGAAACGGCCCTGCATCTCGCCGAAATGCGATTGCGCCGCGCCGATCGGATTGGCGTGCGGCACCACGATGATATCGCTGAGGATCGCACCTTCCGCTTCGGCCTGCCGCAGCCGCTCGCACAGGAAATGAACGAGCGCCGTGCCCGGCAGCTCACCGGCATGCAATGCCGCCTGGATGTAGATCTTCGGGGCATCGGCCTTGCTACCGGCAAAATGCAGCACCGGCAGCCGCCAGGCGATCCCGGGAGTGTCGCCCTCGATGACGATTTCGGTGACGTTCATGGGCGAGCCTCCTGCTGATAACAATCGGAGACCCATATCAAGCCTTGGCTGCAGGCCGCAACCATTTGTCGCCTGACGACAACATGCGAATTGCGAAGAGCAGCCTAAACGGCGTCTAGCGGCTGCGATTCCTGCGCAGGCAGAAGCTCAGGATAAGGCTGAGCAATACCGCACCGACACCGAAAGAAAACGGTGCAGCATAGCCGAGGTGATCGGCAAACAGGCCGGCGATCGGGCCGGTCGAGCCAAGCGACACGTCGAGAAATATCGAATAGAGCCCGAGCGCGACGCCACGGTTTTGCGGCGGGATGCGCTCCATGGCTTCGTTGCCGAGTGCCGGGAAGACGGGCGCAAAGCCGGCGCCGGCCAGGGCCGCGCCGATGATGGCAACTGTCGGGGAGGGCGCAAAGGCTAGTGCTGCCAGACCGATAATCTCGACAACGAGCGAAATGCGCACCAGCGGCAGGCCACCGAAGCGGGCGACTGCCTGCGCAAGACCCAGGCGCACGCCCATGAAGGCAAGGCCGAAAGCACTCAGGGCGAACGAGGCGCCGTCCCAGCCGCGGCTATGGAAAAACAGAGCGACGAAGGCCATGACCACGCCGAAGCCGCTGGAGGCAAGGGCCAGCGCGATACCGAAGGGCGCGACGCGACTCAGCACCTGGCCGGTGCCGATGCCCTTTTCCTTCACGCCGGGCACGGGTGGGCGCGTTTGCGCCAGCATGAAGCCGGCAACCGCAAGGATGATGGTGACGACGCCGATGGCGAAGAAGCCGTATTGCCCCTGCAGCCAGGCGCCGAAGGGAGCGGCAAGCGCGATGCCGCCGTAGGTGGCGATGCCGTTCCAGGAGATGATGCGCACGGTCTCTCGCGATCCCATCAGGCCGATCGCCCAGGTGATTGCCGCTGTGCTCACCCAGCTCTCGCCGATACCGAGCGCCAGCCGCCCTGCAAGCAGGAGAGCAAGACTTGCTGCGGGGACCTGGATCGTAAACGTGGAGGCGATCGTCAGGGCGCCTGACAGACCATAGGCAAGGAAGCCAAGAAAGACCGAGCGGCGCGGCCCGTATTGATCGCAGAGCCGACCGACATGGGCGCGGCTGACGATCGTTGCCACATATTGCACGCTGACGGCGATACCCGCCCAGACGACGCCGAAGCCGAGGCCGCTGTCGACATAGGTCGGCAGTACCGCAAGCGGCAGGCCGATGGCGAGGTAGCCGAAGAATGTCAGCGCGACAATTGAGATGAGGGACAGGGTCGAAGTGGACCGGAGGGTCTCAGAGGCAGTGTTCACGGGATATCGCCTGCGGGCACCGGCAGCGGTGTCCATGCTGTTGGCCACGAAAGATCGGGGTTGCTCGTATCGGGTAGCGATGGCGGCGGCGGCCAAAGGCCGTGCGTCGCCTCTAAAAGAGGTATCAGGGAATAGCGGGCGAGGTCAACGAATTGCTGCCTTGCAGCAAAAGTCATTGACGGGATGAATTGAGTGTGCGTCGGCGGAAATTGCGGCTCGCGGCAGCGGAGCCCGCTGCCAGGCTCCGCTTCAGATGCCTTACATCGTTAGGATAACGCTGGCGGTCGTCCGGCCGGCCTCAAGGTCGGCATGGGCCTGGGCTGCATCCTTGAGCGCATATTCGGCGCCGATCGGGTTGACCAGCCCTGCCTGCAGCGCCGCCATCAGCGCCGTGGTGCCTTGACGGTAGAGCTCGGGGTCGTTGGCGTAGGTCAGCACGCTCGGGCGCGACAGGCCGATCGCGCGCGGCGCGGTCAGTTCCTCGATCTGGATCGGCGGAATGGGGCCTGCTGCCTGACCGAGGCTTGCGACCATGCCGAAAGGGCGCACGGCGGCAAGCGTCTGCGACAGCATGTTGCCGCCAATTCCGTCGATGGCGAGGTGGACGCCACGGCGATCGGCGATGCGGCGGGCTTCCTCCACCCAATCCTCGGATGTGTGCAGGAGAACCACGTCCGCGCCGGCCTCGTAGGCAAATCCGGCCTTGGCTTCGGAGCCGACCGTGGCGATGACATTCGCACCAATCCGCTTGGCAAGCCGTGTGACGAGCTGGCCGAGACCGCCCGCGCCGGCATGCACCAGCACCCATTCGCCTGCCTTCAAGGGGTAGACCTTTTGCAGCACCATCTGGGCCGTCAGCCCGCGCAGCATCGTGCTTCCGGCAACCCGTTCGCTGACGCCCTCGGGCAATTTCACCAGACGCGCGGCCGATAATGTACGCACCTCCGCATAGCTGCCGAGCGGATGGCCGATATAGGCAACGCGATCGCCAACCTTCAGTCCCCCGACTTCGGGGCCGATTGCTTCGATGACGCCGGCGCCTTCGAAGCCGAGCACGCTCTGGCCGGGCGGCAGCGGATAAAGCCCGGAGCGAACATAGATATCGACGAAATTCACACCGGAAATGCTCTGGCGGATGCGGGCCTGGCCGGGGCCGGGGTCGATGGCCGGCAGCTCCACGGCCTTCATGGCCTCTGGTCCGCCGGGGCCGGTAATGGCAATCGCTAGTGGCATTGAGAAGTCTCCTTTCAGGAGATCTTTGACCATAAACGCCGGCTTGAATAAATTCGGTATGAACTCACCATATCTGTGCAATAATGCACAGATGATCGATTGGCAGGACCTTCTTCACTTTGCCGCGCTCGCCCGAACCGGTTCGCTGTCCGCGGCCGCGCGGGAGCTCGGCGTCGATCACGCAACGGTCGGCAGGCGCATTGCCTCGCTGGAACGCTCGCTCGATTTGCGCCTCATCGACAGGCGGCCGCGTACCTCACCGCTGACGGCGGACGGCCGCGCGATTGCCGAACTGGTGGGGCGCATCGATGAAAATGTCGAGGCGATCAGACGCTATTCGAAAAGCGCCGTCGCCGGGCTCTCCGCCGCAGTCAAGATCAGCGCGCCGCCATCGATCGCCGTTCATCTTCTCGCTCCGAAGGCGGCTCTGTTTCGCATCGACCATCCCGATATCACCTTGACCGTCGCCGGCGTCTCGCGTCGGGCCGCGGTCGATCATGGCGAGACGGATATCGCTGTGAGAACGACGCGGCCGGAGGAGAGCGATCTGCTGGTCCGGCGCATTGGCGTGATGCGCTTCGGTCTCTACGCCGTCCCGTCCATCGCTGAGATGCCGGAGGAAGACTGGGTCTTCATCGGCTATGATGCAGCCCTTGAACATCTGACGCGCGAGACCTGGCTGCGCAGTCTGCTGGCCGGCCGGCCGATCGTATTCCGCGCCGCCGATATATTCGGGCAGCTGGAAGCCGCGCGGGCGGGTATCGGCGTCCTCGTGCTTCCGACCTTCCTCGGGGATAGAGAGCCTGCCTTGACGCGCCTTCCGGCTGCGGTGCCGCCGCCGACGCGGGATCTTTGGCTGATGACCTATCCGGATCTGCGTCGCTCGCCGGCCGTCCGCGCCGTCATGGATTTCGTCTGCGATGTCATCGCGCAAAGCTGCCCTATCCGGGACGACGTGGGCACGGTGGCGTAAGGCAATTCCCCGGTCACATTTTCTTGTTGCAGCCCGGCGGCGAATCTCTATCCATAAATGGATGGGCCACACTTACGGTCGGTGATCGATGACGAAGCTGAGCAGTTGGTTCGTGGTGGACAGGGCGGATCTGGTCGCGGGCATATCTGTTGCCGGGCTGATGCTGCCGGAAGCGGTCGCTTACGCCGGCATTGCCGGGCTGCCGCCGCACCGGGCGATCCTTGCCGGCATTGCCGGATGCCTCGTCTATGCCATCTTCGGCCGCAGCCGTTTCGCCATCGTCTCCCCTACATCTTCTTCGGCCGCCATTCTCGCCGCGACCTTGGCCGTGGTGCCGGGCGACGCCACGATCAAGGCCGGTCTTGCGACGGTTGCCGTGGCGCTCGCCGGCATTCTCTTCGTTGTTGCCGGCGCATTGCGTCTCGGCGGCATTACCGGCTTCATCTCGCGGCCGGTGCTGCGCGGTTTCGCGCTGGGGTTGGCCATCACCATCATCCTGCATCAGTTGCCGATCCTTGTCGGCGTCAATGCGCAGGGCTCGAACATCCTGACCTATGCGGCATCTCTGTTCGGTGCGGTTCTCCAATGGAATCCGATCAGCGTTGCCGTCGGCATCGTTGCGCTGGCGGCATTGTTGCTGCTGAAGCGATTGCCGGGCATCCCCGGCGCATTCCTGGTGCTTGTCGCCGGGATTTTTGCCTCCTACCTGTTCGGCCTGCAGGGCCACGGCGTCAAGCTGGTCGGCCCCATCGAGATCCTGCCGCAATGGCCGTCGCTGCCGGATGCCGACTGGACCGCCTATTCGCGGCTCGTGCAGTTCACCGTGCCGCTCGTCCTCATCCTCTTTGCCGAGTCCTGGGGCACTATGCGGGCCCTGGCGCTGCGCTATGGCGAGACGCTGGAGGTCAATCGCGAGCTTGGCGCGCTGGGTGCGGCCAATATCGCCAGCGCCGTGGTGCAGGGCATGCCGGTCGGCGCGGGCTTTTCCGCCGGCTTTGCCAGCGAAGCAGCTGGTGCGAAGACACGGGCGACCACCGTTTTCGCCGCCATCGGCCTTGCGATCCTGATCGCCTGTGCCGGGTCGCTTGTGGCGCTGCTGCCGGAGCCGGTGCTGGCCGCCGTCGTCATCGCAGCGCTGACCCATGCGCTCGATCCGAGTCCGATCCTTCGCCTGCGCCGTCTCCACCGCGATTTCTATGTGGCGCTCGGGGCTGCCATCGGCGTACTGGCTTTCGGCGTGCTCAACGGTATGTTGCTGGCGATCGCGCTCTCGCTTGCCGCCATGATGCATCGTCTGGCCTCGCCCTATGTCGCCCGCCTCGGGCGGCTTGGTGACAGCCACAATTTCGTTGATGTCAGCCGCCACGGCGATGCGTCGGAGATGCCGGGCATTGCCATCTGGCGTCCCGGCGAAACCCTGTTCTTCGGCAATGCAGATACGATCTTCGGCGAGATAATGTCGGGCAGCCGTGGCGAAGTCGGGCTGCAGGCGATCATCCTCAGCCTGGAAGAGAGCTCGGATATCGACAGCACGGCCATGGACGCCTTGATGGAGTTCGACAGCGCCATGCAGCGGGCCGGTCTCCACGTCCAGTTTGCACGCGTGCATGACCGCGTTCGCGATCTTATGACCGTCGCCGGCGTTGCCGATGTCGGCAGCCGCTGCAGCTTCAGCGTCGATGATGCCGTGACGGCGGTGATGGCGGATGACAATAAGCCGAAGGTTTGAGCGGCCTGCTCAGTCGCGCAAGATCCAATAGCCAAGGTGCTCGTGGGTTGCTTCACCCTGCAGGCTGTTGATGAGCACGAAGTCTCTCGCTGTCCAGCTCACCGGTTTCTCAAGCCTGATGTCCGGAACGCTTTGCCCCCGATAGAGCAGCGTCATATGCGGCTCAACCGGCCTTTCCTTTGGCGGCGCAATGCCCGTGAGCCGCATGGCATCGACCAGTTCCCGATAGATCGCCTTCAGTTCGGCGTTGCCGTTCCTGTTCCAAAGGACGAGCGGGCGATTGTCGCCATTGCCGAAGCTGACGACCTCATCGAAAACCACGGGACAGGATGGCTTCCTGACCCGCGACGCAGCCTCCATCGCCGCAAATGCCGTCTCCTCCGGCAAGTTGCGAAACGAACCGATCGCATAGAGCGTCACATGGAGAAGGTCGGCTCTTCGCGGCTTCGCGAAGGAACGGTACTGCCGATGGAAGTTGCCCGCGAGTTCATGGCTCCGGGCGGCACTTTCCTCGTCGGGAAGGACCGCAAAATATAGTTCGCTGAATGGCCCGTGATCGGCCGGAGGGAGTATCCGGCTGCGCGGGCCGCCGTTCAGATAGAGCGAGAGCTGCCCATTATGTTGCCTCTTATTCCTCATGGGATTGCCTCAAAGCCCAGCGCCTTGCCTCCTCCTTGTTCGACCGCGGATTCATAGGATACAGCAGTTGCTAATTCAAGAACAAAATGAGAACATATGGCGGATTGATGGAGCGTCTCATTTAAACAGCGATCGAATAAAGGGGCAGCCTGATGTGTTCATTCAAGGTCCGGGTCTTCGCGCCCATCCTCGTCAACGGGAATAGCAGCCATGTTTTCCAGATCAGCCCTTGTCGCCATTGTTCTCGCTCTCATCGGCCTTGGCATCGCTTCTTGCTCCACCTCGGGCGAGCGCAACTCCGGTGGCGGCATGACGCAGAATGCTCCTCCGGCCGGCGGCGGATATTGATATCAACTCGCTCGGCGGTACCGGCACGGTTCCGGCGGCGTCAAAACGGTTGTCAAATCCCGTTCTTCGCAAGAAACGGGTTGAATTCGCTGCTTCCGAGGACGATTTTCATGGCAAGTGGAAACACGGGAGCTTCGTCATGAATGAGACAAGGCAGAATTATCTGATCTTCGAGACCGCCGGTGGCTTCTGCGGCATCGCCTGGAGCGACGCCGGCGTTCTGCGCTTTCAATTGCCGACAAAGGACGCAGGCGCGACCGAGCGCCTGCTTCTGCGCCGCTTGCCGTCTGCGCAGCCCGGCGCGCCGACGCCGGAGGTCGCGGAAGTCGTCGCCCGGGTGAAGCGTTACTTCGCAGGCGAGGCGATCGACTTTTCCGACGTGACGCTCGACCTCGGCGAGCAGGATGCCTTCTTCAAGCAGATCTACGATGCCGCCCGACAGGTCGGCTGGGGCCACACGACAACCTACGGAACATTGGCAAAGCAGCTTGGCGCCGGGCCGGAAGCCGCCCGCGATGTCGGGCAGGCCATGGCTAGGAATCCCGTGGCGCTGATCATCCCCTGCCACCGCGTTCTGGCGGCGGGCGGCAAGATCGGTGGTTTTTCGGCGCCCGGTGGCTCGAATTCCAAGGCCCGGATGCTGGAGCTGGAAGGCGTCCAGCTGGCGCCGCCGAAGCCGGTGCAGCAGTCGCTGGCGTTTTAAAGCGTCTCCAGGAAAGCTGCGCAGCGGTTTTCCGCGCGAAATGCGTCAAGAAACAAGAGGATAGAGTGGTTTCGCGATTCGAAGAAAAGCGGAACTGCTCCAGGCAATGAAGCAGGGCGGGAGGCTTCGGCCGCTCGCCCTATTTTTCCGGTGCGTGACGGGCGCGGGAAAACAGCAGCGTCGCCTTGTCGTTCAGGCGCATCGGCTTCGGATCGCAATAGCCCGCTTTTTCGGCAACACGGATCGAGGCTGCATTATCGGGAGAGATCAGGCAGACGCTGCGGTCAAATCGCGGCTGCCTGTCGAGCCAGGTGACGGCGGCTGCCAGCGCTTCCGTGGCAAAGCCCTTGCCGTGCGCCCACGCGGCCAACGCCCAGCCGGCTTCGGGAATGCCCCGGATCGGCGGCTCCATGTTCCGATGAAAGTCCGCAAAGCCGAGATCGCCGATATAGCGGGCGGATGATTTCTCGCGGACTGCCCAGTAGCCATGGCCGAGCAGCGGCCAGAGTCCACGATAGGATAGCATCCGCATCCACGACTCTCTCGAGGTGGAGACGACATCGCCGAAAATATGCTTGACGACCAGGGGATCGCTCCACATGCCGGCGAGCGGCTCGAAGTCATCGAGCCCATGCCCCGTCAGGACAAGCCGTTCGGTTTCCAGTCGCGGCGGAGAAAGCGTCGGTTCCATGAAGATAGACCTTCGATCTAGTTTTGAGGGCTTTGCTGCAGGCGCTGCGCGAGTGCATCGATATCAGGCAGGAACCAGACCTCGCGCCCCTTATTGGATTCATAGACGAAATCGCGCAGGGCATTGCTGCCCGCGACCCATTGCGAGATATCGCCGAGAATGACGAGTTGGGCGCGGTAATTGACGAATTTCTGGATGATTGCACCGGCGATGCGGGTCGAGAGCTGAAAGAATTCCGCGTTCAGGCGTGAGATCGGAACGACGACGAACCTCGCTTCAGCATCCCATGCCGCGCTGATCCAGTCGTTCACGTCCCCTTCGCCCGCCAGAATTGGACCGCTCTCATCACCGATGACGAGCTTGTGGCCGGAGATGTCTTGGACCTTATACATGTTGTTCGACTTTGCTTGCTGTTGGGAGGTGAGATTTTGCTATCATTCCGTGCAATCGGTGCGCGACGCCATATCAAATGGGGCATTGCAATCCTAGAGCCGTCGCATATCTCCGCCGGGTTCCGCCGAGGTCGGAAGCCCCTTGCCGGAGAGCCGCAGGACTGAGGCGACAAGCTTTTCGGGGTCGGTGCCGGCATCGAACTGACCGTCGATCATCAGCAGTGCCAGACCATGGGTCAAGGACCAGAGAAACAGTGCCGCCGTATCGACCTCGTCGGCCTGCATGCGTTTCGACAGGCCCGATTTGATAACCTCATATGCGGCCAGGCGCAGGGTGCGTATTCCGTCATGGCCAGCAAAGGCGGTATGGAAGCCTTCGCCGAACATCAGCCGATAAAGCCCCGGATTTTGGCGGGCAAAGGCAACATAGGCCATGCCTGCAGGCGCCAACTGCCCCTTGGCGTTGCTGGGCGCAGCCTGCAGGCTGTCGGCCAATTCGGCGAAGCCACGTTCGGCCAGCGCCACGGCAATCTCGTCCAGCCCGGAAAAATGATGATAAGCGGCCGGTGCGGAAACGCCGACGCGACGCGCGATTTCACGAATGCTGAGCGCGGTCGGCCCGCCCTCTTCGAGCAGGCCGCGGCCCGCCTCGAGCAAGGCATTGCGCAGATCGCCATGATGGTAGCGCGCCGGCGAGTTGGCCTCATTCCCGTTCAATCGATCGTCTCCAATCTTTACGACGTTAAGATTATCGGCTAATTCTTCCCCGGCTGCAATCCTGCCGTTACGGAGTTCCGGCGATGACCCATGTTCCAGCCTATGTCTATATACTGTTTCTGCTGCTGTTATGGATGGGCATCTCGCGATGCCTGCCGCGCACGATCCGCGTCGAGCGTCTCGCGATCATGCCGCTCCTGATGGCCATATTGGGCGCACGCGGTTTCGATGGGCTGTTCTCGCAGCCGAGCCTGCTCGATGTGCTTTTCGCGGCCCTGGGACTCGGCATCGGCATGGCGGTCGGCTGGCGTCATGTCAGCGGCTGGAAAATTGCAGTCGACAAGACGAAGGGGTCGCTATCGCTGCCAGGCGATATCATGATGCTTGTCATCATTCTCGCGACCTTCGCCTTCGAATTCCTGCTGCATGCCGCAGCCGCAACCCACGCCGCTTGGTTTTCCGCCCCTTTTGTCCCGCCGCTTGCCGCCGCTATCTGGGCCGGCTTCATCGGCATGTCGCTTGGCCGCAATCTGCATCTGCTTTCCCGCTATATGACCATCCCCGAGCAACCAGCCGATCAAGTGGGATAGGATGCTTCCCGGCGGGCTGCGGTCCCTGTCAATCTCGGACAGCGGCAACTCGCTGCGCGCATCGTCAAAACGGCGGCCGAGCCTGCGACTTATTCGCGTTTATTGGTCCAATCGGCAGGCGCGTGGACGAGGCTGCCGGCCAGTTCGCTGGAGATATGTGTGTTTTGCACCTTTACAGGTCTCTGCTTTCGATTTAAGTGTATTTTGCACATAATTGAAAGAGAACGCCATGCCCATGCCTTCCAGAATTCTTGTCATCGTCGGCAGCGTCAGGCCGAACCGCATATGTCCCGTCGTAGCCGAATGGGTGACGTCGGTCGGCCGCGAAATCCTGCCGGCCGAATTCGAGATCGTCGATCTCCGCGACTGGCCCTTGCCGATGGACGGAGAGCCGAGCATACCCGCGACCGGCGATTATCGCGCCGATCTCACCAAGGCATGGAGCGCCAAGATCGCCAGCGGCGATGCCTTCGTCTTCGTCAGCCCGCAATATAACTGGGGCTATCCGGCCGTATTGAAGAACGCGCTGGATCATCTCTATCGGGAATGGGCAGGTAAGCCGGCGATGATCGTCACCTATGGCGGCCATGGCGGCAACAAATGCGCCGCTCAGCTTCATCAGGTGCTGACCGGATTGAAGATGAAGCCGGTCGAAACCATGCCGGGCTTCACCCTGTCGCGCACGCGCATCGAGGCGAATGTCGGTGAAGTCGATCCAGCGACGGAATTTGCCGAGGGACGGCCGGCGCTCGAACAGGCTTTTGCGGAAATGGGGCGCGGTTGAGGGCGCATGGCCCGTTGCATCAATCTCTGCAAGGGATCGCTGCCGCCGACGGATTGAGCCATGATAAAGCTGCAATCGATCATCATCGAAGGTGAGTTGATTTTGGTCATCGATATGAATTGACGCTCGCAGCGAGGCATCCGTCACGCCATGCAGAAATCGATCTTCGCAGCCTCTCTCTTCGCGCTTTTTTGTGCAACTTCGCAAGCCCATTCCGCCATCTGGCAACCCTCGTCAGGCCATGTCCAGGTGCCGATTTGGCCCGGAGCCGTTCCGGACGCGGTGCCTGATGCCCAGCCCGAATCTGTCGGGGCAGGTTCCGCAAGCGTCACGAATGTCACCCAGCCGACAATGACCGTCTATCCCCCCGAGGGCCACAACACGGGCGCAGCCGTGGTCGTGTTTCCGGGCGGAGGATATAAGGTTCTGGCGATGGACCTCGAGGGCACGGAGATCTGCGACTGGCTGACCTCGCGCGGCATAACCTGCGTTCTGCTCAAGTACCGGGTGCCGAATTCAGGTCCGACATGGGATAAAGGGCAGCGCCATTATCCGAAGGTGCAAACGGCTCTGCAGGACGCTCAGCGTACGCTGGGGCTCGTGCGCCAGCATGCCGAGCAATGGCATGTCGATCCCCATAAGATCGGCGTGATCGGCTTTTCCGCCGGCGGGCATCTGGTTGCTGCGCTCAGCACCAATTTCTCTCGACGGATTTATGCGCGGGTTGACGATGCCGACAGTTTGAGTTGCCGGCCGGACTTCGCCATGGCCCTTTATCCCGGCCATCTATGGGTGCACGAGGATGACGACAGCACCACTCGAAACGAGACGGATATGCGCCTGCATCCGGACATTCGTGTCAGCGCCGACACCCCGCCAACCTTTCTGCTGCAAGCCGAGGACGATCATGTCGACGGCGTGGAGCAATCGCTCGCCTATTATATCGCGCTGCAGAAGGCAGGCGTCCCCACCGAAATGCATCTGTACGCCCATGGCGGTCATGCCTTCGGCCTTCGCCCCAGTAAGTCTCCCATCAGCCGCTGGCCAGCGCTGGCGGAACAGTGGCTGCACACGATCGGCGTGCTCGACCCGCAGAAAAGTGATTGATCCGGGCGGCGGTCCGGTCCGAGAAGTCATCGACAGGGAAGCATTGGCTATCTGATCGGATTTCTGTCGCGATCCGCAGCCAGCTTCAACGCGCGATAGTGCTCCGTCAGCTTCGCCAGATCGAAGGCCCGGTTGAGACCGCTCGGATTGGGTAGCACCCAGATCGAAGCGCCGGCAAATGCCTCCGGTTGCCTGCCCCATTCGATATCGGTGCGAAGGCTGATGGCGGCATAGGCGGCCTTGCCGAGAAACGCCAGGTTATCGGGAGTGAGGCGCCTGATCTTCTCTTCGAGCACGGGAGCGGCGGCAAGATAGTCGCTCTTCTTCAGCTCGCTGGCGCTTTTCGTCGCGCGCGAGACCGCCGATGTCAGGCCGAGGCCATAGTCCAGCATCTCCCGCTCTTCCTCCGCCCGCAGTAGACGGGGAGTGAAACCGGCGAGATGCAAGACCCGCCAGAAGCGGTTGCTGCGGTTGGAGAAATTGTGGCCGTCCCGCTGCGCCGTAAGGGCCGGGTTCAATCCGCAGAAGATGACGGAAAGGTGGGGCGCAAGGATTTCGGCCAAGCCGCCCGCCGATGCCGCGCTTTCGAGCGCCGCGTCCGCCTGTTCGGGAGATGTGTCATCGTGCATGTCGAATGTCCGTGCGCAAACCGGGGCTGGGCGGCTTGAAGCCGCTCGTCAGCGCTTGCTGCGCGATATCAGATTTTCCCTGACCTTCTCAAGCCAGTCGATAACCCGCCCGACCGCTTGCCCGCCCGCGCCGAAGAGTTCCGCAAGTTCGCTTTCGGCCTTTTCGCGTATCGAGCTCTCCTGATCCGGCAGCGGCGGCAGGATATGCGCGAAATAGGTCTTGTCCAGCAGCCGATGAAGCAGCCGCTCGCCCGGAAAGGGCTCGTCATTGTTGAGCGCTCGTGCTGCCTTGAGGAGAGTGCGGATATCGTACTGGACGGGGCTGATATCCGGCACCTGCTTGCGCAGGCCCAGAAGCGTGTAAACGCCGACGCGGGCCGTGCGGATCGAGCTGTCCATGGTGAAGATGATGTCGTTCGATGTTTCGACGAATTGGCCCATCAGCGCCAGGTTGGTGCATCCGGCCGGCACGACATGCGGCCTGTCGCCCGCGGCGCGCGGCATGAACATGGCGGTGATGTATGGCATCAGCGCAAGGCGTGCCTTGGTATTGGCGACGACCGCATCGAGTTGATCCTCTATTCCCAGATGATAGCAGAGCTCGGCGATGATCTCCCGGCCCGTGCAGGCCGGCATCGGCTTCTTGATATGATTGCCGTCCTTGTCCATGAGCAGCGCATAGACCCAGACGACGAGCACATCGTCAGGCTGCTCGGGAAAATGCGGCTGGCGATTGCAGGTGAAGCTGAGCACCCAGTTGGAATCGGTAAATGTGATGATCCCGCCGGTGACGGTCTTCCCCGAATAGGGATCGTTGACCGACAGCTCCTTGAGCTTGTCCACGAAGGGCGAGGGCTTGCAGGTCAGCGTGACCGACTCCCACATCGATTTCTCGGTATCGCCGTAGAATTTCTCCGGCTTGCCGAAGATCGGCGATTTCTTCGCAAGGTTCTTCCATAGCGTCCAGTCACTGGCCTCGCCGGGTTCGTGCCGCCCGCGCTGCAGCACGGGCGCCGTTTCCATGTCGCCATAGGCGGTGCCTTCTGTCATCGATCCCGTCAGCGCGAACACCACGTCATTCGGCCCGACGGCGATGGTTTGGTCCTTGCCGCCGATATCGGCACGGATCGCCGTCACGGTGCGCGCATCGCCGTCGACGTTCATGTCGAGATCATAGGCACGGGTGTCGAACTGAACCTTGACCCCACGCTCCTGAAGATGCCGGACGAGGGGACGCACGAAGCTGTCATACTGATTGTATTTGGGAAAGATGAGCGCCGACATGTCCTTGAGCCCGTCGAGCGCGTCTAGGAAGCGGTGCATGTAAAGCTTCATTTCGAGCAGGCTCTGCCAGTTCTCGAAGGCAAACATCGAGCGCCAGAGATACCAGAAATTGGTTTCGAGGAAGCCAGCGCTGAAATATTGCTCGATGGTGATGTCGTCGAGGTCTTCCTTGCGCTTCAGCAGCAGCCGGATCAGCTCCCATTGCTGCGAACGCGAGAGGCCGAGGGTCGAGAAGTCGCGGATCTCGCCGCGCCTGTGCATTAGCCGGACTTTCGAGAAGTTGGGGTCGTTGTCGTTGACCAGCCGGTATTCGTCGAGAACGCTGTAGCCCTCGGGCAGTTCGAGCGCCTGGATATCCTGGAACATGTCCCAGAGGTTGTCGTAGTTCCAGTTCATCTCGCGGCCGCCGCGGATGATATAACCTTCCTCCGGATTGCCCGCGCCATCGAGCGAGCCGCCCTCGATATCGATCGTGTCGAGGATGGTAATGTCTTCTCCGGCCATGCGGCCGTCACGGATCAGGTAGAAGGCGGCGGCGAGACCGGCGATGCCGCTACCGATGATCCAGGCCTTGCGCCCCGCGATCTGATTCCCCGGCACCGGGCGGTTGCGCATATAGGCGCCCATCATGTCGGGCGGCGGCAGGGTGTTTTCCGGGGTATGGTGCCAATAGCCCGCGGTCGTGTCGGCCTCGACCGTGAATATCTTGCCGGCATCATGGCTGGAGCCTGAAGAACCTGTCATGGAAAACCTCCCGTCGGTGGACAATGACTGCGATCAGGGCGCATGTCGGACGTGCTCGCGTTCCAGTATATATCGCGTGCAGTATTAGCATATGACGGGAATAAGGACATAGCCGTGCGCTCACCAGCCATTTCGGCCATGGACGGATTCCATAGGGATGGCGCTCCAGTCAGATCATCAAAGAGTTTGGCCGCGCAATGCTGACACTTACCGTCGGCATTGCATGCTCGCGCGAGAAGCCTCCGTCTCGCCTGATTATTGAGATGATCTCTAACGCTTAGTTATTGCGCGAAAAAATTTCCTCGTGAAAGAAAAGCGACCAGAATGTGGTTTGGAGAAAGCCTATCCCATTGATTCTGCTCGAAATTCAACTCCATGTCAGCAGCTCGCCGGTCGCCTGCTATCGATGTTTGACGCGCCGTTCCCTACGCATGCTGTGGAACTAATGACGTGCGCGATCGTTTCATGTAAGACGTTGGTACGACGCCGACCTACTCGGCTGGCCGGGTAAGCGGCGCTCTTGAGGAGTGTCTCATCATGAATATTTCGTCTGGATTTCGTTCAGCCGCGGTTGCAGCCGTTGCTGCCGTGGGAATTGGTTTTGCCAGCGCCGCGCATGCCGATAGCGGCACGGTTCGTTTCTCCGTCTATAAGGCGGCCTTCTTCGTCGGCGGCTCGGGCGGCGAAGGCACGTTGACCTTCCGTGGCAAACGCTACCCGATCTCGATCGGCGGCATTTCCGGCGGCCTCGCCTTCGGCGCTTCCAAGACCTATTTCCAGGGCACCGTGCGCAATATTCGCCGCGCTCAGGATGTGAGTGGGGTTTATGGTGCAGCGGGCGGCGGCGGCGCGATCGGCAAGGGCGCCCAGATGATCGTCATGACCAACGACAAAGGCGCCAAACTCGAACTCACGGGCAGGCAGGTCGGCCTGCAGGTCAACGCGGATATCAGCGGCTTGAGCATCACTGTGAAGTAAGGGCGAGATTCCGCCCTGATAATTCCTTGGGGGCCTGATTTGCTGAATGAGCGATCAGGCTCTCGAGAAAGACTACGCGGTGAGCGCCTCGTGCTCTTCATTCCAACCCGATTGTTTACGACTCCCATAACGCGTTGAACTTCATTACTTTTTTCGGCTCGTTCCATACCATCAGCAGCGCTGACAAAAATTACGCCTTCTGAAATCATTGGATTTTTCCGCAGAAAAGCGAAAGGCGCGGTTTCGCCATCTATCATCCGGCCCGGCCAGTCGCCTCTGCCTCGCGCCCGAATGGTTCACTGCGACCCTCCCGTTTGGCGCGGTTCGTTGAATGACGTTTCCAGCGGCTGCCGCCGTGGCACATCACGCAGGCGCAGCAATGCAAGGGCCATCTCGGCGATCGCGAACACCAGCACGGCGCCAAGAAAGCCGGCGGTGCCGACAGCGACGATCAGCCAGCCGCCCAGCATCGGAAACCCGAAGACCCCAAGAAAATAGGTGATTGCGAACCAGGTCAGTGCCGCGTTGCGCTGCTCCGGAGGACCGTCGTTGACGGCCTGTGTCTCGATGACCGCGTAGACCAGGCCATAGCCGAGGCCGAGCAAAACAGCGCTCGCAACCTGGATCAGCACACCGTAGGGAAGAGCGAAGGCAACCACCACGCCGAGGATCATCACCGACAGAAGCGTTATGGTGGCGCGGTCACCGTTGGCCCGACTGACGAGCGGGGCAAGCACGAAACGCGATGCCACCACGGTAATGGCGTAGGCGGCGAAGAAGGTGCTCGCTTGCAGGCCCGTGCCGCGCACCAGCGACGTCTGGAACGTCAGGAGACCGCTGAACACGCAGGCGCCCAGACCCACCATCAGTATGGGGTAGATGGCTTTCGTCCGAGCGATGCTCGGCAGCTTACGCACCCAGCCGTTGCTGGACTGCTGCGACGTCGTGGCTGCTGGCCTCGACGACAGGTTTTCGAACATCCATAAGAGCAGCGCCGCGAGAACGCAGGCCGCGGCGACGACGCAGAAGGCTATCGCCGTGGAGAGACCGAGGCTTCCCGTGAGCGCCCCCGCCGCGATCGGGCTGGCACCGATGCCGGCCATAAGAAAGGCGCCGAAGCGCGTGAACCAGAAGCCGCGCTCGTGATCGGTGACGCGCTCCGAAAGTGCCATCGGCGCGGCAAGATAGAAGACCCCCCAGCCAAGGCCGATGAGGAAGCCGGCCCCGCCAATCACGGGAGAAAGGGTGTGCAGCGACGCGAGAGCAAGATAGCCGGCGCAGACCGACAGCGCCCCGAGTGCAGCCATCCGGGCCGCGCCGAAGCGGCCGGCGAACCAACCGACCAGCGGGACGCCAATCAACGTGCCAAGCATGGCGCCGCCAAGCGTGATGCCGGTCTCGATCTCGCTGCCGCCGAGGGTACGGAAATGCTCTGTCAGAAGGAAGGTCGCGCCGTAACCGGCCGCCGTCAGAAAGCTCGCGACGAACAGGCAATAGGCGTGTGATGCGCGCATGATGTTTGACTCCAGCTATAATTGGCCCAAGTATTCTGTCGGAATCGTCAAAATGACAGGTCCACTTGGATTGACGTCCGGGGGCCACTCTTGCGGAGGCGGAGGTGACAGCCGAAGATTCTCGCCGGCGCGAAGGCACCGCGCATCTGGTCGATATCGAGGTCGACCGCGCATCGAGCGTGCCACTTGTCCGCCAGCTTTATCTCGCTTTGCGCCAGGGGATTGTTGCCGGCCGCATGCCGCCGGGGGCGCGGCTTCCATCCACCCGGGCGGCGGCGCGCCTATGGGGCATGTCTCGTGGCCTTGTCACCGAGGCCTACGAAACGCTGATGAGCGAAGGCTATGCGGTCGGCCGCGCCGGCTCCGGCACCTATGTCTCAACCGATGTGCCGGAGCGCGCCCGGCGCTCGGGCGGGGTGGGATGGAACCGGCCTGAGCCTGGCCGCTTGCTCTCCCGCGCCGCTCGCGCCGCGACCAACCCCGCGCCCCAATTTTCCGAGCCTCCCTCGCAGATACCCTTTGTCACCGGCCGGACGCCGCCGGATGCAAAGACGCGCGCTGTCTTGACCCGCATCGCCCATCGCCATCTCGGCGCCCTGTCGGACCACTACCGCGATCCCCAGGGCGAGGCGGTGCTGCGCGAAGCGGTGGCCGCCTATCTCCTGGCAGCGCGTGGCGTGCGCTGCACACCCGACCGCATCTTCATCACGGCGGGGTCGCAGCAAGCGATCGATCTGGCGATCCGCACGCTGATCGACCCGGGTGATTTCGTGGCGGTCGAGGACCCATGCTATCCGCCGGCCAGGCTTGCCTTGACGGTCCATGGCGCGGGGCTGGCGCCCGTGCCGGTCGATGGCGATGGCCTCGACGTCGCCGCGCTGGCGGCGCTCGCCGTCAAGCCGCGAGCCGTCTATGTAACGCCTTCCCATCAATATCCCACCGGGGCGGTTCTCTCGATGGCGAGGCGTCTGGCGCTCCTCGATTGGGCTGACGCCACAGGGGCTTGGGTCATCGAAGACGATTACGACAGTGAGTTCCGTTATGACGACCGGCCGCTGGCGGCCTTGCAAGGCGTCGATGAGCATCATTGCGTCATCTATGCCGGCACCTTCAGCAAGGCTCTGTTGCCGGGCCTGCGCCTCGGCTATCTGGTGGTGCCGGCGGATCTGGTGCCCGCGTTTCGAGTGATGCGAACGCTACTTGATCGTTTCCCCGCGCCATTCCAGCAATTGGTGGTGGCCGACTTTCTGGCCGAGGGACATTTCTCGAGCCATCTGCGACGGCTGCGCGAGGCCTATCGCGCGTCGCGCGACGTGCTGGTGTCATTGTTGCGCGCGCGCTTGTCCGATCATCTGCAGGTGAATTCCCCACACCAGGGCGTCCATCTTCTGGCTCGGCCCCGCGCGGAACACAACGATATCGTGTTGGCGCAGGCAGCGCGCCGGCATGGCGTTGCGGTTCTGCCAATTTCGCCAATGCATGTGGCGCCCATGCCCCATCACGGCCTCTTGCTCGGCTTCTCGGGCTTGACGGATGCCGAGGCCGATCTCGGCACAAGGGGTCTGGCGGCCGTGTTCGCGCACCTCAAGCACAGATGAATACGGTGGCTCGCTTCCGGAACTCAGATCAGCCGGCCTCGATAAACGGAAGGTTGGGTCTACGAGCAGGCTGTCGTGATTGAGCGTAAGGTCGCACAATGCCTTTTCAACCCATGAAGCAGCGGCAAATCTATCGCAGAGCCGAAAGGCCGAATTCCCCGGCCTTTCCCCTCACTCCCACTCGATTATTTCCTGCTCTCATAACGCATTGAAATTGCCCGTCAAAAAAATTTTCTCGGCTTGCTATACCGTCAGCCAATCCGTCAAAAACTCGCGCTTCTGAAAACATTGGATTTTTCGGCTGCTTTCGCGAAACGCACCTTCCACCATCTATCGCCGAACACGGTCGAGGAAGCTCACCCGACATCGATCAAGCCCGCCCCGCCATCTGTACGCTGCGGTACGATGTGTAATCACCTACACCTCGCTAGCTATACCGTCATCACCGCCCAAACCTCTTCAACTCTCTCAGAGATTCAGATCTCGCACAGCGACGAACGCTCGGTTTGTTTCGGCAGCACGACGTTCCTTCGCTTCTAAAACCCCGATCAATGAGACCTTGCGCGAGAGCACCTCATAGAGGTCGAGCCCGTCCGCGCATATCAGATTGGTTTGCCGCCCACGCGAGAACGCTTCGAGCCCCTCGGCCGTGAAACCGGAATTGCTAACGAACAGTCCGCGCGACCACGACGCTTTTCCGCCGACCTTACCGGAAAACGTCATCAGATCGGCAAAGCCGATCTGAGGCCCGTGCCATTTCGCTTCCACCAGATAGGTCTGACCATGCAGCTTGAAACTGCCGTCGATCTGCTCGCCGACGAGACGGAACGAGCCACGCGGCGCGAGCCCAAAGCCGGCGAACAGCTCGTTGAGAAAGCCTTCGAATCGCAGACCTCGCGCCTGGGGGTCGAGCTTGGTGATCTCAACGAGCAGCGTCGCAAGTTCCTGGGCCTTCGACTCACTCAACGTCGAAGACGCCTGCCGCGCAGGCTCCCCCGCCTTTACCGAGCCGAAGCTGCCGAGAAAACTTGGATCAAGCAACTCGGGGATTTTGAATTGGACACCGGGAAGAAGGATGTTCAGCCGATCAATCTCTTCGCGGCTTAGGGGATTTCCCTTTCCGCGCCGGTAGGTCATCGCCTGTCGAACGATCGCCACGATTAACTTGGTGAAACACGACCGGCGCTGTTCGAGCGTCGCGGTCAAGAGCTGCACGATCGCGGGTCGCTTGCTGCCTGGGACCCATAGATCGCCAACACCGGCCTGCGCAGCGGCAAGCGGAAACGCGGTCCTGTTGTTTCCGCTTCCGGGGAGGAAATCGTAGAGAAGATCCGCCAGGTCTTCGACCGCCTGAGCTTCACGAAACGACATCATAACCTACCAGCCCTCACGCTCCTCCATCCCCACCTCGGGTTCAATCCGGGGCCGAAAGCGCGCCCCAATGCGTCCTGCCGCAGGCTGCCGACAACTCATTGCGCGGAGATCCGACGAATGATGTGTCTCGGGATCGTCACAGGATTCATGTGACGACTCTCAATCTAGCAAGATTGTAAGCTTCATGCTACACAATCCCTAAATCCGTAGCACGAAGAAGGCAGAGGAACTGCCGTTGCGGAGCGCAGCCGCCAGGATGGGCTCCTCCGGCTGCTGAAGCTGTGGGGGCAAGCAGTGATCCTGACGGACAACGAGACTAAGGTCGACCTTCTCAACAACGAGGCGATCGCAGCGACCATCATCAAACTCTTGCGCGACCGGCCCGATCAACCGGTGACTGTTGGTGTCCATGGTGATTGGGGCGCCGGCAAGTCTAGTGTGTTGGAGATGATCGAGGCCGGCTTCGAGGGGGAAGCGAAGGTCCTGTGCCTCAAGTTCAATGGTTGGCGTTTTCAGGGATTCGAAGACGCTAAAATTGCGCTTATCGAGGGCATCGTCACCGGGCTCATCGAAAAGCGGCCCGCTCTCACCGCGGCGGGCGAAACGGTCAAGGATGTCTTTCGCCGGATCGACTGGCTCAAGGTGGCGAAGAAGGCTGGTGGGCTCGCCTTCACCGCCTTTACCGGCATCCCGACGCCCGATCAGATTCAGACGATCGTCGGCACCTTGGAAGGCTTCCTCGCCGATCCGGCAAAGCTCGCCACCAAGGAGAATCTCGAAGCCGCAGTCGAAGGCGTGAAAGGCCTGTTGAAGCCGAAGGGCGAAGGCGACTCGACCAACGTTCCTGAGGAGATCAACGCATTCCGGAAGGCCTTCGACGATCTCCTCGACAAGGCGGGTGTCGAGCAACTCGTTGTCCTGATCGATGACCTCGATCGCTGCTTGCCCGATACCGCGATCGAGACCTTGGAGGCCGTCCGCCTCTTCGTCTTCACGTCCCGCACCGCCTTCGTCGTCGCCGCCGACGAGGCGATGATCGAATATGCGGTGCGCAAACACTTTCCCGATCTGCCGGACACCACCGGTCCGCAGACATATGCCCGGAACTACCTCGAGAAGCTCATCCAGGTGCCCTTCCGCATCCCTGCGCTGGGGGACACGGAAACGCGCATCTATGTGACGCTCCTCCTTGTCGGCGCCGAACTCGGCGACAACGACGAGGCGTTCAACGCCTTGATCAAGGTCGCTCGTGAACGGCTTAAGCGCCCGTGGACCTCGGGTGCGCTCGATGCTGCCACCGTCAGAACCGCTCTCGGGGGCAAGGCTTCGCGCGCCAACAATGCGTTGGCGCTCAGCGATCAGATCGGACCGATCCTCGCCAGCGGAACCAAGGGCAATCCGCGTCAGATCAAGCGATTCCTCAACACGCTCGTCTTGCGGCAGCGCACCGCCGAAGCGAGAGGGTTCGGGGATGACGTCAAGCTGCCTGTGCTCGCAAAACTCATGCTCGCCGAGCGGTTCCTGCCCCGCCTCTTCGATCAGATCGCCGCGGCAGCCGCGGCAGCAGCAAATGGCAAATGCCCGGACCTGTCAGCACTCGAAGCGGCGGCGACCGCCAAGGATGACGCGAAAACTGCGGCCAAGCCGGAGAAGGCCGCAGCCAAAGGCGACGACGCCGTGAAGTCGACTGAGAGCGCGCTTTTGAGCGAGTGGCTATCGTCGCCTGCGATCAAAGCCTGGGCGGCGGTGCCAACCGCGATCGGTGGCGAGGATCTTCGCCCCTACCTCTTCGTCGCCAAGGACAGGAAAGATTATTTCGGCGCCGCCTCAGTGCTCGGCCACCTCGCCGCCGTGGTCGAACAGCTCTTCGGCGGGAAATTCGCGGTGCAGGGCCTCGAAGCCGATCTCAAGCGCCTGGCCACGCCTGAAGCTGCGCAGATCTTCGAAGCCGTGCGCGGCCGCATCGTCGGTGGGGACAGCTTTGACACTGAGCCGCCTGGCGCGGCGGGTTTGGCGGTTCTCGTTAAGGCTCATCCGACCCTGCAGGCCAATCTCGTCGATTTCCTCGAAGCGCTCCCGCGAGATCGTCTCGGTCCATGGGTCTGCGGCGGCTGGGAAGGTGTTCTCAAGGACGGCGATGCGACCCAACGCTTCGACCGCCTTCTTCAGACCTGGGGCAAAGAAGGTGGCGCGATGCTCAAGGCGGCGGCCATGGGTGTTCTTCGCACCCGCCAGGGAGTCCGCTGATGGGCACCTCCAGTGCATTCGGCGGCCAGGGCGGCGGGACGCCCCTCGTTCCAAGCTGGCTAGGCGATGACGGCGCACCGCCTGCCGCTCCAGACGGAGCTCCTCCCGATGGTGGACCACCAGACGGTCCGCCCGCGGATGCGCCAGCAGACGGTGCCCCACCAGCCGCTCCCCCGGCACCGCCGGCTCGCCCGCCCATACCGCCGGTAGCCGATCCCGCGCGCTTCTCAGCGGCACGCAACAACTTCTCGCGTTTCGCTGGTTCGGGCGGCAGCGACCGCAAGAGCCTCGGCCGAGCAGTATCGCACTATGTGGGCTCATCGTCAGGCGGCGCGCGCACAGCAGCCGCAAGGATGGGATCGGCGCGCGGCGCAGGCAGCCGCCTGCTTGGCTTCTTGTCAGACGCCGTTGCGCGCGGCGCGACCGAAGCGCTTCGCGCGCTCAACCTCGGCGCTCTCGCAGGCCGCCCTATCGAAGAAATCTTTCTCGGTTTGGCGGACTATGTGTGTCCTGACGGCGGTTCGATCGACGAAGGCATCGCACGCGAAGCGTTCATCGAAACGATCACAGACCTCGCCGGTGCAGGCATTACCGACCTCGATGGCCTCACCGCCGATCAGATGCAGACTGTGTTCGAGCTGTATGCGACCAACGCGATCGAAGCACGACTCTGCAACGACATCGGCGCGAAGACGATCACCCTGCCGTCGGATAGCCGCGAAGCCGCGCGCGTGCAGGCGCAATTGAACGACTTCATTCGGCGCGGGGTGGCTGATGCGCTCACGGTCGCCCGCGCCGCGGCTGCCGCGCTGACGCCCGATCGCGTGCTCCAGTTCGTCGGGCGCATCTACGAGCAAGCGTTCGGGATCTTGCAGATCATGGGCGATGCGGAGGCGGAAGGCGCATGAGGAGACACGTTATCATAGGCCGATACGGCCCAGGCGACCGCAGCCGCTTTCCACTTGGCGATGGGGAGGTCGAAACCCGCCTCGACCTGGTTGTCGGCGAGCGAACACTCGATCACGGGATCGGCCGCGCAATCGGCGATCTGTCGCGGCTTGGCGTTCATCCTTCAGAGATCGGCGTGGATATCCTGGTCCTGGCCGCCCACGTCCACGCTGCTGACACGCGCATTTCGCGGGCGAGTGAATCGCAGGATGGCTGGACCCGCGAAATCCGGCTGATCGTCCCGGTTTCCGATCCTGATCGATGGACAGCCGTCGCCCCGACCTTCGTCCGGATGCTGAACTTTCTCACCGGCGACCGCTGGTCGATCGCGTTTCGCGCCCGACCGCGCCGTTTCGTCAGGGTCGCTCCCGCACGTCCTGCTCGGCTCATCGGTCCTCCCTTCGACGACCTCGCGCTATTCTCGGGCGGCCTCGACAGTCTCATCGGCGCAATCGATGCCCTCGAGAATGGCCGTACACCGCTTCTCATCAGTCACGCTGGCGAAGGTGCGACCAGCGATGCGCAGTCCACCATCTTCGACACTTTGAAGACCCACTATCGAGGCCGCGCCTTTGATCGCTTGCGCCTCTGGATGGCATACCCGGACGGTTTCGTCCGCGGTTCAGGCGGAGAGAACACGACCCGCGGCAGGTCGTTCCTGTTCTTCGCCCTCGGCGTCTTCGCTGGAAGCGGACTTGAGGGGGCGTTCACCTTGAAAGTGCCCGAGAACGGCCTCATCGCCGTCAACGTGCCGCTCGATCCATTGCGCCTCGGCGCACTGAGCACGCGCACGACCCATCCTTTTTACATCGCCCGTTGGAATGACGCCCTCCATGGGCTGGGCCTGAACGGCAGGATCGAAAATCCCTATTGGGATAGGACCAAGGGCGAGATGGTCGCGGCCTGCGCCAACGGCGCATTGTTGCGCCGCCTCGTACCCTCATCGCTATCCTGCGCGTCCCCAACCAAGGGGCGCTGGCAGGGTCTCGGCACACAGCATTGCGGCTATTGCCTGCCTTGTCTCATCAGACGGGCAGCACTCGTTGCCGGCCTACACCCCGATCCAGATCCCACCGTCTACACGGTCGATGACCTCACCGCCCGCGCGCTCGACACACGTCAATCAGAAGGCGTCCAGATTCGCTCTTTCCAGCTTGCGATCGAGCGGCTTCGCGCCCGGCCGGCGCTGGCGCCGATTCTCATCCACAAGCCGGGGCCGCTCTTCGATGAATCGCCGGCTCGGCAAACCGCCCTCGCTGGCGTGTACCGGCGCGGCCTTGAAGAGGTTGGAGCACTCCTGGCAGGTGTGAGGACGCGGCCGGGATGACCGAGAATGCTCAAGCCGTCGGTGTCGATTTCCACTGCCATCTCGACCTCTATCCCGACCATGAGGCCGCGATCGCAAGGGCAGAAGCCGCTCGGATCTACACGCTGACCGTCACGACGACACCAAAGGCCTGGGCGCGCAATCATGAACTCACGCGTCATACCCGCTTCGTGCGCGCTGCGCTCGGGCTGCATCCGCAGCTTGTCGCGGAGCGCGCCGGCGAACTGCCGCTATGGGAGCGTCACCTGCCTGAGACACGCTACGTCGGTGAAGTCGGTCTTGATGCCGGCCCGCGCTTCTACAAATCGCTAGATACCCAAAAGCATGTGTTCCGCAGCGTCCTTGAGCGATGCGCAGAAGCCGGTGGCAAGATTCTCACGGTCCACAGTGTCAGAAGCGTTCCAGCGGTGCTCGCGATGATCGAACAATATCTCCCGCAGGATCGCGGCACCGTCGTGCTTCACTGGTTCACCGGAAGCAAGAGCGAGGCTCGACGTGCGGCGACGCTCGGCTGCTATTTCTCCGTCAATGCCGAGATGACCCGCTCGGATCGCGGCCGCTCCCTCGTCTCCGACTTGCCCATCGATCGGATACTGACGGAGACAGACGGCCCCTTCACTCAGGTTGACGGTCGTCCCAGCGAGCCCGCTGACGTAAAAACCACGGTCGCCGCGATCGCCGACGTCCGGAGGGTCCCGGTCGATACCGTCACGACAACGGTAAGATCGAACCTTCGCTCTTTACTGAGGTGATCCCCCAAGGGGGGTCTAGGAAAATTGTAATCTTCGTGCTACATATCTGGCCAATCTGTAGTGCGAAGGTGCCAAAATGCCCACTCCACACAACCCTCCTGCTGCGGTGCGGCGCGCACTGCGCAAGCTTGGAGCGGACATCCATGATGCCCGTCGACGCCGACGGCTGCCGATGGCGGTCGTAGCCGAGCGCGCCTTCACGTCTCGCTCGACATTGCAAAGGGTCGAAGCTGGGGACACCAACGTCAGCGTCGGCATATATGCCGGCGTCCTGCAGGCGCTTGGCCTGCTCGACGGCCTGAGCCAGGTCGCCGACATCAGCAACGACAGCGTCGGCCAAGCGCTTGCCAGCGCCGATCTGCCTAAGCATGTCCACCTCAAGCGGCCAACCGGATCGTCCCGCGATGACTGACTTCGAGGTCCATGTCGATTTGGACGGCCGCACACGCCCGGTCGGACTGGCGAGGAGCAATCGCGTCCGGGGCACCGAGACCATCCTCTTCGAGTATGACGGCGCATGGCTTGACGACCCGGACCGCTTCTCCCTGGAGCCAGCCCTTGCTCTGACCCGTGGCGCCTTCGCCCCTCCTGCCGGTCTTGCGACTTTCGGCTCCATCGGTGACTCAGCGCCGGATACCTGGGGCCGGCGCCTCATGCAGCGCGCCGAACGCCGTCTCGCCGATCGGGAAGGCCGCGCGGTTCGCACGCTTGTAGAAAGCGACTACCTCCTTGGCGTCGCCGACGAGACCCGGCTTGGCGCGCTCCGATTCCGCTGGGTCGGCGAAGAGATTTTTCAAGCGCCGATCCGTGCGGGCGTTCCTGCCCTGATCGAGCTTGGCCGATTGCTCCAGATCACCGAACGGATTCTCCGGGACGAGGAAACGGATGAAGACCTGCAGCTCATCTTTGCCCCAGGCTCCTCCCTTGGGGGTGCCCGCCCGAAGGCGTCGGTCATCGACCAACATGGTCACCTCTCCATCGCGAAATTCCCGAAGGAGACCGACGACTACAGCATGGAGACCTGGGAAGAGATCGCGCTGAGGCTGGCCGGCCAGGCAGGTATCGCCACGCCTCAGCACGAGCTGATCGACGTCGCCGGCAAGGCGGTCATGTTGTCGCGACGCTTCGATCGCGACGGGGCGATCCGCATCCCGTTCCTGTCGGCGATGGCGATGATGGGCGCCAAAGACGGCGAGCGCGGCAGCTATCCGGAGATCGTCGATGCCCTTGCTCAACACGGCGCTCAGGGGAAGACGGACGCCCATGCCCTCTATCGGCGTGTCGTCTTCAATGTGCTGATTTCCAATGTCGACGACCACCTCCGCAATCACGGTTTCCTGTGGCTGGGAAAAGCGGGCTGGTCTCTCTCGCCGGCATACGACATCAATCCCGTTCCGACCGATCTCAAGGCGCGGGTGCTGACGACGAACATCGATCTCGACGAGGGCACCTGTTCGCTCGATTTGCTGGAGGCGGCGTCGGAGTTTTTTGCGCTCACGCTGCCGCAAGCCCGCGCGATTATCAGAGAAGTCGGGACCGTGACCGCGACCTGGCGCGATACAGCCAAGGCGGTCGGCGCACGCCCGGCCGAGATCAACCGCATGGCCAGCGCCTTCGAGCATGACGATCTCAAACGGGCGCTGGCGCTATGACGAGGACATTTCTTCACAGCTTCGAGCCAGCGACAGCGAGCCCTATCACCGGCACCACCGTCGACCTGGATGTCTCAGACATCGAGGATGCCGGCATTCGGGAAGTGCTGCAGACGCCGGGCGCGGCCTACGGTGCGTGGTCGATCCTGGACGCATTGCTTGCACCGACCGGCGCGGGAACGCCGTTCATCTTCAAGGAGCCGCTTGGACAGGCGCGTGAAGTCAAAGTCGCCCTGTCAGGCCTGTTCGGACGCTTCGTCGCTCGCGCCTATCTTGAGCGCTATTTCAATCTCTCGATCTTCGCCCATCTCGGCAGCCGAACGATCGATCTCGATCGTCGCCGGCGGGTCAAGGTCACGCGCCTGTCGCGTGGCGATCTGCCCGATTGGATCGCCTGCGCCGCCGACCTGTCCTCTCTGACGGTGGCCGAAGCGAAAGGCTGCCATGATGTCGGAGGCCCGGCAAAAGCGCTGGACCGCGCCTGGACGCAAGCCGGACGGATCAACATCACCGCACAAGGCCGCAAGGTCACGGTGAAACGCATTGCGATCGCAACGCGCTGGGGCATGGCTGCGGCGGGCCCAACCGAGGCCCACCTCTCGGTTCGCGATCCGATCGATGAAGGCGAGCCCATTGATCCCCAGGAGAAGGATGCACTCTTCATCGGGCTTCTGCGCCTGCACATCGCCAACCTGATCAAGCCACTCGGCCACACCGAGCTGGCTGGCGCGCTCTACCGCATCACCCACCAGGCATTCGCGCGCAGGCTCCAAGACGACCTCGGGCGCGCCCGGGCGCTGCTGGATGCGGCTCCGGTAAGAGAGGTAGAGAAAGCGACTGCTATGGGCGGGCTGATCGGCGGGATCGTCACGCGTGCGGGGCCGGTCACCGATGCCGACGCCGCGCCCGCCGACCAGGAGGCGCTCGCCCGCCTCAACCTCCGACCTGTCTTCGTTGGGATCGAGCGCGACCTCATCCGCGCCGCTATCGACGCGGAGCCGCAAGCTGTGCGTACTCGCCTGGCCCAGACCATTCATCCGGATGAATTTGCTCGGCCTGACCGCGCCGGCGGCTGGATTGTCCCACTCGGTCAGGAGCGACGCATCACTGGCGGCGCCTGAACCGCCGAGCACCGAGAACATAAGCATCATGGGGAAACAGCCGACCACACCAGACACGGCACGATCAGGGGGCAATAATGGAAGCGCAAGAGAACGATCTCTCGAATGAGGCGGCGGCGCTCGCCGACATCCTCAAATGGTCAGTGGACCTGCCGGCCTGGCAACGCGATACGCTGCGCCGGCTGTGCGGCCAGACCAAGTTGGAGGCAGCCGACATCACGGCCCTCGTCGCGATTTGCAAGGGTGACGCGACAGCCGTCCCGCTCGACGCGAGCCACATCAGGGACCCAGCGGCCAGCCATGCCGTCGTCAGCCTCGGTGCCCTCCACAGCCTGTCGCATGTCAACGCGCTGGCACCGGGCGAACGCCTCTCGTTCGGCAAGACGGGCCTGACCGTCATCTACGGCGACAACGGCGCCGGCAAATCCGGCTATGCCCGCGTCCTGAAGCAACTCTGCCGGGCGCGCTCGCCGAAGGGCGACGCGATCCTTCCAAACATCTATGCGGCCGGCTCCGGCACCCCAGCCGCCAGCGTCGACTTCTTCATCGGCGGACAGAAGCGAAGCGCATCCTGGACCCAGGGGAACGCCCCTGATCCAATGCTCTCGGCCGTCAGTGTCTTCGACTCGCGCACTGCCAATGTCCATGTCGAGAACACCAACGATCTCGCCTACACGCCGCTGCCGCTCCGAATCCTCGCCGGTCTCGCGCAGGCATGCCAGGATGTGAAGGCCAAACTGGCTTCCGAGATAAAGGCTCTCCAAGAGCACACACCCGCGATCCTGTCGAAGCCCGAATGCAAGCCGGACACGCCCGTCGGCAAGCTGATCGCCGGTCTGTCGGGCAAGACGAAGCAGGAAGCCGTCGAGAAGCTCGCGGGCGTGACAGCGGAAGAAGAAACTCGGCTTCAAACGCTCACTACCGACCTGGCCAGCGATCCTGCGCGCACGGTTCGGCAGCTCCAGAGCCAGGAAGCCCGCGTCAAGTCGGCGATCGAGCAGCTTGAGCGGCTGGTGGCCGCCGCCACGGACGAAACCCGGGCAGCGCTCCGCGACGCCCATACGCACCTTGCAACGGCGCGCTCCGCCGCTGCCGCCGCCTCCGCTAACCTGTTCGCCGATGAGCCGCTGCCCGACATCGGCTCGGACGTCTGGAAGGCCTTGTGGGAGGCAGCCAGGGATTATTCCCGCGCATCCGCCTATCCCGACCGGCCGTTCCCCGTGACCGAGATTGGAGCCCATTGCGTCCTCTGCCAGCAGCCGCTCAGCGAGGAAGCCTCGAAGCGGCTCAGCAGCTTCGAGGCTTTCGTACAGGACGAGAGCAAGCGCCGTGAACAGGAAGCGGCGGACGCGTATGACAAGAAGCTCGAAGAAGTCTCATCGCAAGCCATCTCGATGAAGGATCTCGCCGCGATCGTCGCAACGATCCGCGATGATATCGGCCAGGAGGAGGTCGCAGGCACCCTTCGCCGCGGGATCCTGCACCTGGCCTGGCGGCTGCGCGCCATTCTGCGAACCCATAGCCTCGCGACTCTGCCCGATCTTCCGCCCCCAGCCACCATCTCGCTCGATCCACTACGCATGGCCCTCAGCGGTATTGCTACGCGTATCGAAGGCTTGCAGTCGGAGGCCAGCTCACCGCAGCGCGCCGCGCTCATCGCCGAGCGCGACGGCCTTGCGGACCGCAAATGGGTCGGCCTGGTGAAGGCCGATGTGCTTGCACAGATCGAGCGCCTCAAGGCCGTCGAGGCGATCGAGAAAGCCAACAAGGACACAGCCACGAACAAGATCACGACCCAGAGCGCGCGTATCGCCCAAGCGCTCGTCACCAACCGCCTGCGCGGAAGGTTCGCGATCGAGGTGGACAAGCTCGGCGTCGCGGGTCTCGCCATCGAGCTTCAGCAGGCCAAGACCACCGCTGGCGTCCCCTTCTTCCAGGTCCGGCTGATCAACAAACCGAACGAGCCGGTCGGCAAGGTCCTCAGCGAAGGCGAGCATCGTTGCGTCGCGCTGGCCGCCTTTCTCGCCGAGCTGTCGACCATCGATGCGCAGTCAGCGATCGTGTTCGACGATCCTGTCTCCTCGCTCGACCATTTGCATCGCGACAGGGTCGCCGCTCGATTGGCCGAGGCCGGCCAGACACGCCAAGTGATCGTTTTCACCCACGATATGGCGTTCTTGCTTCTTCTCGATGAAGCGTGCCGGGCGACGAAGGACCGGGAAGCGACGCCGGTCGCGTACCGCCTGATCAGCCGTGGCCCGGAAAATACCGGCTATTGCCATCAAGAACCGCCCGCCAACGTCATGCCGCTCGACAAGGTGATCGACGGGATGAAGGCCCACCTCGCCAACGTGAAAATCCATCATGAACGCGGCGATCAGGCAAAATGGCTGCGCGAGGTAACGTCCTTCCAGGACCAACTCCGCACGACCTGGGAGCGCGCCGTCGAGGAAGTGGTCGGGCCGGTGATCCGCCGCCTGTCCCGTAAGGTGGACACAACGGGCCTCATCAAGCTCACAGTCCTCACCGATGTCGATTGCACCGCTATGCGTGAAGCGTTCGGGCGTTGCTCGGCGCTCCTTCACAGTCAGCCTGGTGAGATCAATCCGCGGCTGCCCGCGCCATCGGCAATCGAAACCGAAATTGACGCGCTAGAAAAGTGGATCGCCGATATCCGGTCGCGGCAGGAGAAGGCCGCATGATGATGAAGCTTCAGGCCACGCGGCCTCGCGTCGGAGGCGCCCCTTTATGGTGAAATGGTCCGAGCTGAAACGGGCGTCTGACATCGTCCTGGCCGTCTGGCCCCACTACCGTCCCCTGTTCGAGCGCTGGTTCATGCAGGAGCTCATCGACAAGGGCGAACTCGCGCCGATCTGGCGCGAGCGCATGGTGCCGGGGGATAACGACACGGTCTTTGCCGACCATTATTCCGATCGCGAAGCTGCCATCGCGGCCGCCAATGCACTCAATCCAACCTTGCGGCAGGCACTCTCCGCGCGTCCTATGGACCCCGTCGTCAAGCGATCGCTCGAACTCAAGATCGACAAGGCCCTGCAGGCGAAACAGCGTCTGCAAGACGAAGAAGCGCTGATGCTAGTGGAAGCCTTGCGCCGTCACACCGATGACGAGCCGCCGGACGCCGCCGCCCTGAAGCTCGCGCCGGACTCCGAGCGCTATCGTCAGGACCTCGCCGAACAACTGGCCGAAATGCCCTATCTGAGGGTGGCCAAAGTGGGTCGCTCGAACAACCGATGGACCCACGCCCTTCTATATCTGGGCCCGGATGGCGTTTGGTCGAAACCCTATCAGGCCGGCGAGAAGGCCGCACTGACCGCCGAACGCGCGAAGATCGCCAATGGATACGGTCTGAGCGCCAGCACTCATTGGGGAAAGGCAAAGGCGAAAATCCGACAGATCCTTTTGCCCCGCGCCAATCAATTGCTTCAGCTCGCGAGCGTTCAGCGGATGCTCGCCGAAGCTCTTGCACGGGGCGAACGTGTGCTGGTCTCAAACGGCATTGTATTCTGGTACGAGCCGGATGGTGGTGTCGGCTGGCAGGTCAAGGAGACATCATCGACGCGCGAGTCCGAAGGCGCGACGATCTGGAAGGAAGGGACGATCCTCTCTACCAATCACGGCCGCCTCGTTGTGCTGCCGTATGTCAAGGAGGACGGTGAGCACGTTCGCGGACACACTAAGAACGGCCCAAATGACGGACGTGCCTTGCCACGTCACCGTGATCATTATGTAGAGATTCCGTTCTCGCTCTACGACGGCGACCTCATGATCGGCTTGTTCGGCGAACTTCCTTACGAATGAAGAAGTGGAGCGCTAGCGATCTAAACAGGAATAACCATGGCTGCTGATTGGACGCCGGTATTCGTCCTGCCGAATATTCCGCTGGAAGCTGCGATCGGCTGCGAGATCGCCGCGCTCGCTCCCGCGCACGACCGCCGCGTTGCGGCCCTCAAGCGGACGCACCCGACGCTCAGGCGCTTCCTCAACCGTTTCGCCGATAACTTCGGACAGAAATTCGAACCCTCGGTCCTGATCCTGGACACGGCCGCGCCACCGATCTTTCGCGACGTCACGGCGCTGGCGAGCTTCCGCGACCTCATCGCGCTCTCCGCGGTCACGCACGGCCGGGCGCTGGAGCTCCGATATCCGCGCGGGCATCGCGTGCTCTTCGGCGAGGCCTTCGCGATCTACCCCTGGATGCTCGACCGACACTACGAGGATGTGATCGGCAGCACGCCGGCAATTCTCGGCACGCATGAGCTCTCTCGCTTCAAGGGCCAATCGACGCCGGCCCTGTTCCGCACGTCGCTCGGGGAAAGCGACATCGACCAGCCGCTCCTTTCCGCGCTCATGTCGCGCTGGCGTCGACGCTATGAAGCTGCAGAGCCCGCCTGGGAGGACGTTGCGCTAATGCGCTCGCTCAACATGGCGTATCACGCTTCGCTCCTGCCGGCCGGGACGGACACGACCTTCTACGACGTCGGGCGGGTCGTCTCGCTCTGGGTCAGCGCTTTCGAGATTCTCGTGCATCCCGGCGGAAACGGTCAGGCCAACCGGGACAAGGTGTTCGAGATGATCGAGCGGACGCAATGGGCAATCCCGTCAAGCGGCCAGCTCGCGCACGACACGGGGGGCAAGACCAAGGTGAAGCGCACGTTGGCGTCTTGGCTCTACCAAGTGCTCTACGAATGCAGAAACGACTTTCTCCACGGGAATCCCGTCGAGCACGGCAATCTCTTCCTCCCCACGCCGCAGCGGACGATCTTCGAATATGCTGCGCCGCTCTACCGCGTCGCGCTGACAGCATTTCTTCCCCTCACATACGCTGTCACCATGCCATCGGCCAAAGACGCGCGCGCGTTCGGCGCCTATATCGCCGATCGCATGGACTTCATGGCGCCGCAGAAATCCACGGAGGAAGCGCTCCTGACCGCGACGCGCCCGCCAGCGGGCCGCGGCGCGCGCCGCGCTCGGGTCACTCGCCCTGCCCCCTAGTTGTCGGAGTCAGCGTCCGGCTCCGCGATCAACTCTTCCGCCAGCTCCGAGAGCCACGGCGACACGTCCTCGATCTGGACCGCGCCGGCATGGACGGCGTAATAGTCCCCGACCGTCCGAAACGCCTCGCCGAACCGGTCCGCGAATATCTTCTGCAACTTGTCATTCCGGCTCAGCACGCTCGATAGGGCGCGACCGCCCCGCAGGAATTTGAGCGCGTGTTCGGTGCCGAGCAGGTAGAGATATTTTCGCTTCGCCGTCGGATGCTCCGCGAGCAGCAGATAATCCTTGAACACGGAATTCTGGCGGATCGATTCCGCGCCGCCCCGCCATCGAATGAATTTGAACTCGGCGACCCGAAGGTTGGTCTCCAGGTCGAACTCGCGCCCGGTATTCCCGGCGCCGAGCGAGACATATTCGACTCGCTCCCCTGGTTCGAGGATGTGCGGAAGGCAGAGCAAGATGCCGAGCGCGTGGATCGTCACATTGATCTGCCCGGCCAGGCGCTTCATTTCGGCCGCCGCTGCCAACGCTTCCCGACCCACGCCAGCGCCCTCAAGAAAGCTTGCGCAATCCTTCGCCGCCACGCCGCGCACCGCGCTCTCGATCCGTGCAAGCGTCTGTGTCAGGTCGGGGCCCGTGAACCGCAAGAGCAGATCGCGAATATTCGCAGGATTGGTCACACGCCCGCCTTGGCGGCGAAACGAAGCCGATCGATCTGATTGTAGTTGATCACCGCCGGGTCGGAGCCGATCACCGGAAATCGGCTCACCACGTAATGCACCACCTTGTCCATCCCCAGCTCCTGCTTGAGCAGATGCTCGCGACCCCGCTCCTTCTTCAGCGCGCGCGCATAATAGTTCGTCAGGGACCGGTTATATCGGACGAACAGCGCGCGCTCAGCCTCGATCTTCGAGAGATCAATCCAATTATTCTTGCACTGGATATTGAAGATGACACCGCCGCGCGTGGCGACGACGTCGAACTCCTTTCGATTGATCCGTTTGATGTCTGTGACGGTGAATTCCATGCGCACAAGATCGCGTTTCACCATGTCTTCGAAGATGAAGCCCGCGTGGATCTGAAAGCGCCGGCGGCTTCCGAGGTGGACATTCTTGAACGCGTAGAGAAACCGCGACAGAAGGTTGACGTTCGAGACGATCCGATCCCCCAAATCCAGGAACGGCTGATAAGCATTGGTGTTCGTCGCGTAGTCCGAGGGCTTGTTGACGAGGAGCGTCTCAAGCTCCGCGGGGTCCAGCTCGGACTGCGCACGCAGCATCGACCGAAACTTCTCCTTTTCGATCTCGACGTAATAGTCGTCGCGGCAATGGCGCGCGAAGGCGATCACCAGCAAGCCCATGACGGAAAAGTCGGAGTCCTCGAGGCCGAATGCCTCGTAGGTCGCGCCGATCAGCCTCACTCCGTTCCGCAGCTCGGCCGCTGAAAAAATCTTCCTTCGATCCAGCGCCTCCATGGCAGGCATCGTGAACTGATCACCGCGCAGCTCAGCCATCACATGGATCGACGCGCGCTCCGGTTCGAGAAAATAGTCGTCCAAGGTCTCGAAGCCGTGGCTCGCCATCGCGCCGATGCTGTCAATCTCCAGATGGAAATCCGGCAGCGCATCGAGAAGCGCGAGTTTCTGGTGAAAGCCGGTGATCGCGACGCAGCTATGCTCGACCTGCGGCAACAACACCGCGAGCGCGTCGTGTCGCTCAAGAACCGCCGAACCGGAGCATGCATAGGGCATGGTGTAGAGCAGCGAGACGAAGTGCCGTCGCCGCGACTGAAAATAGTCGACGGCGCCGCCGATCGTGTCGAGCGTGATCTGAGCGCTGCGGGCGTCTTGGCCATGCATGGCGAAGGCCACACCCATCGCGCCCGCGTACAGCATGGTCCGCGTGAACCGAGCAATCACCGACGGCTCGAGATGGGGCGCGAGCGCCCGGCGCACGGCCAGCCATGTCGGACCCGGGTTCGAAACGAACGGACCGTCCAATCGTATCGCGCACAACCAGGTCCGGAGCTGATCATCCGCAATCCCGAATTTCACCAGGTTGATGAACTCCTCAACCGCCCGGATCGTCTCATGCCACGCAGCCACCGCGTCCTCGCGCCGATACTGCGCGAGGACGGAGAGCACGCCGTTGCCATGCGCGGCCAACTGGCTCTCAATAAGGGCCTTCGCCTCATCTCCCGATATCGTGCGCGTGGCGCCGCCAGCACCGCCGTTAACCATTGCAGCCCGGTCTGATGGTTTCGACCAGTGTTCCTTCAGCGACGAAGCGCGAAAATTCGTCCCGCTGTGTCGGCACACCAAGCTTCAGGGCCTGCAGCACCTCGCAGTATTCCTCCCGCCTGACATGTAGATGATAGTCGTTGCACATACGCTGTAAGGTACGTTGGGCCAGGCTGAAATTCGAGACTGCCGCGGACCGATTTCATGGGAGGGGAATGCTTTCCCCTACGTCCGAGCCTTCGTCTCGGCCGACCCCTTCGGCGGGGAGACCCCGCAACGCCCCCTAGAGTGAGAGTGCGGACCGGCTTTGCCCGTGACGGGTTGAGGGCTGGGAGAGAGGCTTCCGGCGCCCGTCGCGGAGATGCGCGATGTCCAGAAAGATCGCAACTGCTCGCGCCGGCCAGGACCGGGCGAGCCTCTATGACGAAATCACCGACAAGATCATCGCCGAGCTGGAGACCGGCCGCGTGCCCTGGGTCCAGCCATGGGGAACGGCGGCGAAGGCGCCGCTCGCGATGCCGAGGAACGCCGCCACCGGCCGGCGTTATTCCGGGATTAATGTTCTGATCCTTTGGGGCGCGGTGGTCGAACACGGCTTTCCCGGCCAGAGCTGGCTCACCTTCCGCCAGGCGCTCGCGCTCGGCGGCAATGTCCGCAAGGGCGAGCGCGGCACGACCGTCGTCTATGCCGACCGCTTCGTGCCCGACGACGAGAAGCGGCGCGCCCGCGAGACCGGCGAGGAAGCCCAGACGATCCCGTTCCTGAAGCGCTTCACGGTGTTCAACGCCGCGCAGTGCGAGAGCCTGCCGGAGGACGTCGCCATCGTCGCGCCCCCGCCGGCGCCGGGCCTGATCGAGCCGCAGGTCGAGGCTCTGATCCGCGCCACGGGCATCGACTTCCGCATCGGCGGCAACCGCGCCTTCTACCTGCCGGCGCTCGACTATGTGCAGGTCCCGCCGCCCCAGGCCTATTTCGAGCCGATCAACTGGCACCGGACCGCGCTGCATGAGCTCGGCCACGCCACCGGCCATCCGTCGCGTCTCGGCCGGGATATGGCCGGCAGCTTCGGTTCCAAGAAATACGCGTTCGAGGAGCTGGTGGCCGAGATAAATGCCGCGTTCTGCTGCGCCTCGCTCGGCATCGTGCCAACTGTGCGGCACGCGGACTATATCGGCTCGTGGCTGGATGTGATGCGCGAAGACAACCGCGCCATCGTCCGCGCAGCCAGCCAGGCGAGCAAGGCCGCCGACTGGCTGCTCGGCTTCGCCCCCGATTTCGGGTTGCGAACGCCGGAGTTGGACGATGAACGCGAGGCGGCGTGATGAAGCTTCGGTGGATATCGGTGTGTTGCCTCGGGCGCGGCTATTTTTGCGCGCAACTTCCGGTGATTCCTGGGGTAATTAGGAATCGAAGCTGAGACGGTGCGCCAATGGAGAAGTACCACATCAAACTTACGAAAGAGGAGGCCGAGCTATTATCGAAGATCGACCTCCGCTCTCATCATGCCCATCATGACGATGGTCGTGCAGCATACCTGAATAACCAAGAGCCGATCCTGGCACTTCTCAAGTCCCTGAGCGCGCGGAAGGCCGTGCCGGAGGTGCGCCTCAGCTATTGGAATGATCCCAACTATCGGACCGGCCGCGTCAAGGGCTCACGCAAGGGCCTATTTGAGCGGAATGGATGCACCGGCTCCGATATCTACACGCACCCTCATTTCCTTGAGCATCTGCGTTATTTTCTGTTCGGGACCGAATTGCCGGATCCCGTTGTCAAGGAGTTCGAGGAGAAGGTGGGCAACCCTGAATGGGTTTCTTCGAGCGACATCGTTCCGATCGGCAAAGCTGCGCGTGAGCTGACGCGGAGATACCGGCTGGATATCGCCAATGCACCGGAGGAGTTTTTTAAGCTCTGCTTGGATATGGGACTAGGTCTCAGCACGGCCGAGAGCGTGATGCGATCGGTCAAGCAGGTGCGCTAGCTGGGCAATCGCGATGAACGCGAGAACAGCAATAGCACCGACGACGGCCGCACACTGACTGATGCTCGGTTCCTTAGCCGGCGAGACGCTCGTCGCCTGTCCCGATCGCGAGACGGCCTGAAACGCCCTGGGCCTTGATCGGCGCGTTCTTGAACCTATTTGTCGGTCTGCTTCGCATGATGGTGCTTCGCCGTCAGCCCCGATCTCGATCAGGGCCCCGTCCTCCAAATCTGGAGGTTAACCGGCGCAGCCCCGCGGAGGGGCACGTCGTGTGCGGCAGTTTTCTCCGAGGGCCACTTTCAACCTTTGGAGAACACCATGCCACGTAAGTCAGCCCCCTATACCGATGCAGAAATTGCGCTCGCGAAGCGCCTTTTCGCGCAAGCGCAGGCAAGTGGGACCTTAAAGCCCCCGCGCGGCCTCATCGCGATCGCACTCAGCAATGGCTATCGTCAGTCCGTCTCGCAGGCCGCGACCTATCGCGACTATTTGCGCGATGCGCGGCAGAGGCTCTCGCTTCGTGTTGGCGTCCGCGGCCCGCGCCGCCGGAAGTAGAGTGAGAGGGAGGACGGGATTTTCGTGACGGGTTGGAGGTCGAGAGAGAGGCTCTCGGCCGCCCGTCGCGGAGTAATCCCCGATGGCTACTGCAGTTCAGAAGATCGTCCTGTCGTCCTCGCGCGACATCCCTTTCAACAAGCTGGTGCTCAGCCAGTCCAACGTCCGGCGAGTGAAGGCCGGCGTCTCGATCGAGGACCTGGCGGCCTCGATCGCGCGTCGCGGCCTCATCCAGGGCCTCAGCGTCGTGCCCGTAGTCGACGCCGTAGGCCAGGAGACCGGCATGTTCGAAGTGCCGGCCGGCGGCCGCCGCTTCCGCGCGCTGGAGCTGCTGGTCAAGCAGAAGCGCCTCGCCAAGATCGCGCCCGTGCCGTGCGTGGTGCGCAAGCGCGACGACGAGGTCCTGGCCGAGGAAGTGTCCCTGGTCGAGAACATCGACCGCGCGCCGCTCCATCCGCTGGACCAGTTCCGCGCCTTCCAGGACATGCGGGTGAAGGGCAAGACCGAAGAGGAGATCGCCGCGGCGCTCTTCGTGCCGGTCCAGGTGGTCAAGCAGCGCCTGCGCCTCGCCGCCGCGTCGCCCAGCTTGCTCGACGTCTATGCTGAGGACGGCATGACGCTCGACCAGCTCATGGCCTTCACCGTCTCCGACGACCACGCTCGCCAGGAGCAGGTCTGGGAGGCGATCAAGGACGCCTGGTCGAAGGAGCCGTATCAGATCCGGCGCATGCTGACCGAGACGACGGTGCGCGCCTCGGACAAGCGCGCCGTCTTCGTCGGCGTCGAGGCCTATGAGGCGGCGGGCGGCGTCGTCATGCGCGACCTGTTCCAGTCCGACGATGGCGGCTGGCTGCAGGATGCGGCGCTGCTCGACAGGCTGGTCGCCGAGAAGCTGAAGGCGACGGCCGAGACGATCGCTGCCGAGGGCTGGAAGTGGATCGAGGTCGCCGTCGGCTTCCCCTACGACGCCACGCGCGGCCTGCGAGAACTGCAGGGCGAACCGCTCGACCTGACTTCCGAGGAACAGGCGACGATCGAGGCGCTCAACGCCGAATACCAGAAGCTCGAAGCCGAGTATGAAGGCGCCGACGAGCTGCCCGACGAGGTCGACCAGCGGCTCGGCGAGATCGAGACGGCGCTTTCCGCCTTCGAGACCCGTCCGGTCCGCTTCGACGCCGACGATATCGGCCGCGCGGGCGTGTTCGTCTGCATCGCCCATGACGGCAGTGTCGCTATTGATCGCGGCTATGTCCGGGCCGAAGACGAAGCGCCCGAACCCGGCATCGAGACCGACGGGGGCGAGACCGAAGGTCAGCCGGGCGAGCCCGGTGCGCCGGTCGTGCAGCGCGCCGTCATCACGATCGGCGGCCAGCCCGTCGAGGCGGAGGACGACGAGGACGACACGATCAAGCCTCTGCCCGAGCGCCTCGTTATCGAGCTGACGGCCTACCGCACGCTCGCGCTGCGCAACGCCGTCGCCGAGAACCCGCACGTCGCCATGACCGCGCTCCTCCACAAGCTGGTCTCGGACACCTTCATGACCCGCATGTACACGGGCGCCATGGAAGTCGGGGTGAAGCACATCTTCTTCCCGGCGCAGGACGATGCCCTGAAGGACAGCCCTTCGGCGCGCGCGGTCCAGGATCGCCACGCCGCCTGGGCCGGGGACATCCCGAAGGAGGACGATGCTCTGTGGGACTGGCTCGCGGGCCTGGACGACGCCAGCCGGATGGCGCTGCTGGCGCATTGCGTCAGCTATGGCGTCAACGCGCTCTATGAGCGGCCGAACCCGCACAGCGCCGGCGGCGTGTCGCAGCACACGCTCGACATGCGGCTCGCCCAGGCCGACCGCCTGACGAAGGCGACGGGCCTCGACCTGGTGGAGGCCGGCTGGCGCCCGACCTTCGGTAACTACCTCAACCGCGTGACCAAGCCCCGCATCCTGCAGGCCGTCCGCGAGGGCGTCGGCGAGCAGGCGGCGCAGCTTATCGACCACCTGAAGAAGGGCGACATGGCCAAGGAGGCCGAGCGCCTGCTGGCCGAAACCGGCTGGCTGCCCGAGCCGCTGCGCCTCATCGACGATGCCGAGGCGCCCACGCCGGAGATCGAGGCCGACCGCGAGGATGCCAGCGACGATGATGGCGCGGCACTGCCCGCATTCCTCGCCGACGACGAGAAGGAGGTCACTGCCGAGACCGACGCCGGTGAACTGCACCTTGTCGCGGCCGAATGACGAGCCGCCGGAGCGGCTTCGGCCGCTCCGGCCATTACCCCCAAAGAGCATAACCATGCCGCGATACACACCGTCGTCACGCCGCGTTCTCTTCCAGTTCCTCGTTCCCGTGCATGTCGAGGTCGAGGACGGGCTCGTCGGCCGCGTGACCATCATCGACGAAACCCCGGTGTGCGATCCCGTCGTCGTCGAAGGCGATCCCGCCTATCTCGCCGACGCCGTGCGCGCCGCCGACGACGGCCAAGCCTGGCCATCCTGGCAGTTCGGCTACTAGCCGCCGCCACCCTGAACCCACTCCGAGCCCGGCCCGAGCGCCGGGCTCTTTTCGTTTCCGGAGCCCGCCATGACCGATTTCTCTACCCGCTATTCCTGCCTGCTCGACGTCGGCACGTCCGCAAACGCCGCACGGGCCTTCGACATCTACGCCGCCCTGATGGCCGACAACGGTCGCGAGGACCCGCCGGCCGAACCGTTTCACCTGTCGGTGACACCCCAACACGGTGCGTCGCAGCTCTGGTTGCGCGACCCCGGCACCGCCGATCCGCAGCTCGCGATCACCTTCGTGACGCGCTGCGCCGAAGCGTTCGGGCTGACCGGCCGCTGGGGATTCCAGTGGGCCGGCATCGCCTCCAATCCCGTGGTCGACGGCTTCTCGGGCGGCGCCCATGTCCTCGATCTCGTCACCGGCGAGACGATCGCGTGGATGAGCACCGGCCGCTGGCTCGCCGACCGGCTTGCCGAGGGAGGCGCGCGATGAGCATCCCCGACCATGCCTGTCCCAACTTCCAGACTCTGCTGCGTGCCGCGACCAGCGGCGACCTGGCGCTGATGGAATGCACTGACGTGGCGACGGGCGAACCGCGCTACGTCATCTGCGCAGTCGGGCGCGATGACGGCGACTTCGTCTTCACGCCGTTCGGCCATCTCACCGACGGCAATCCCTTCGAGATCTACCGCCCGCCGGAGGCCTCGGCATAGGGGCGCACGGCATCGAAGAGACCCGCGACGGCCGCGCGGGCCTTCGACGCAAAGACCTGATCGCCGTCGAAGCGATCGAAGGCATGGCGCGGATAGTAGGCGTTCAACACCGCAATCACATCGGCCAGTTCGTCGCCCGTACCGACCATCCCGGACTTGCCGGCGTGCGCCAGGCCCTTTTCGAGATCGTGGCGAACGTCCCGGCGATAGCGATCGTCGCTCCATCCCTGGCTGGAAAGATACGCCTTCAACCCAAGCTCGGCCGCGATCGCGGTCATGTAGCAGCTGTCGCGAGGATCGCCGGTCTCCGCCCGAGCTGGTGACGGCAGAAACGCCTCGCCATTGGCAAGCACGGCGCGCGCTCGTTCGATCTCTTCGCGCGCCACTACCAGACCGCCACCTCCCATTTCCCGTTGACGCGGGCAAAGCCGATCGGCCGGTTCTGCGGGCTCGCGTTCGGCTTGGTCGGATCGAGCACGATCTGCGTCATGCAGGTGACGCCGGGGCCCACGCCCCCCGGCGAGCAATCGCCGAGCTTCAGCGTCGCGTTCGCCAATGACGTGCCCGAGAACAGGCGGTGGCGCCGCACGGCTGCGGTCGCCTCGTCCTCGCTCGGCTGGGCGACGCCGGCGACGACGGCCGCAGATGCGGCGACCGGCGCGATCACCGGTCGGAGCACGAAGCCCGCGACGAAGCCGACCGCCAGACATGCCGCGCCGAGAATGCCGATCGCGCTGCCCTTCATCTCGCCTCCCATGCCCCGCATCCGGCACAGCGCGCAGGAATGGCGCGAGGCGCAGGGGCTGTTTTCCCTATAAGAACTTAGCGTCCCATCCGCGCCGCCGGAAGCCGGTGCGGCAGGCCGGGTTGCGCCCGCGCCAGAGTGAGAGGATGGCCGGGACGGGTTTGAGCCCGTCCGGTCGAGAGAGAGCGCCGGGCCGGCCCACCCTTGTCCCGCTCTCCGAGGTCTCCCTCCATGCTTCCTGCTCCGAACCTCGCCGCCGCGGCGTCGCTTCCGCTTGGCTCCTCCCCGCTACCGGCCCCCGCCGTCCTTGCCGCCGCCGAGCGCATCTTCTCCCACCTCGAACAAGGCCGCACCATCGATGCCGCCATGCTGCGTAGCGCCATGGAGGACGCCTTCGGCGCGTCCGACGCTGCCGGCGCCTGGGACTGGAAAACCGCCTATGACGCCTGCGAGGCCGCAACCGTCCTGTTCCTGCGCAAGTACGGAAAGCCGCTTTTCCGCAAAGCCGCGTCGCCGGCTTCACGGCTGTCGACGCTCACCAAGATCGTCGCACTGCTGCCGACGCACACGCGCCGATCCGAGGAGGCGCAGGCTTTTCAGCAATTCTCGACGCCGGTCCCGCTCGGCCTTGCCGCGCTGACGGCGGCAACATTGACCTCGGCCGACCGCGTGCTGGAGCCGTCCGCCGGCACCGGACTGCTCGGCGTCCTCGCCGAGACCGCGGGCGCATCGCTCATCCTCAACGAGCTGGCCGAGACCCGCGCCGATCTTCTCGCGTCTCTCTTTCCGGCGGTGCCCGTCACGCGCTTCGACGCCGCCCAGATCGACGACCATCTCGATCCGGCCGCCGTGCCGAGCGTCGTCATCATGAACCCGCCGTTCTCCGTGATGGCGAATGTCACCGGGCGCGTTGCCGACGCGGCCTTCCGGCATGTCGCCTCGGCGCTCGCCCGTCTGGCCGACGGCGGGCGGCTCGTCGCTATCACCGGCGCCAACTTCTCGCCGGAGCTTCCGGCCTGGCGGGACGCTTTCGTCCGGTTGCAGGCGCGCGGCCGCGTCGTGTTCACCGCCGCGATCGCCGGCTCGGTCTATGCTAAGCACGGCACGACGATCGAGACCCGCCTGACCGTCATCGACAAGACGCCGGCCGAGGACCCCGAGCATTTTCCGGCCTCCGCCGGCATCGCACCCGACGTCGCGACGCTGCTCGGCTGGATCGACGCGCAGCTTCCCGAGCGCCTGCCGGTCGCGATCGCGCATCCCGCCGCGATGTCAGCCGCCACACCGCGCACGGTGCGCGGCTATCTCGCCCGCGCGGCGACGGCCCAGCCTGCCCGTCGGATCGCCCAGCTCGAAGGCGTGCCGCTCGACTATGAAACCATCGACTGGACGCCGCCGAAGAGCGGCCGCCTCTCGGACTCGATCTATGAGGCCTATGCGCTCCAGTCGATCCGCATCGCCGGCGCGCAGCCGCATCCGACCAAGCTCGTGCAGTCCGCCGCCATGGCCTCGGTCGCGCCGCCGAAGCCGAGCTACCGGCCGACGCTGCCGACGCCGATCGTCGCCGACGGCATCCTGTCCGACGCCCAGCTCGAGACGGTCATCTATGCCGGCGAGGCCCATGGCGAATATCTCACCGGCGCCTGGACCGTGGACGAGACCGGCGATCTCGTCACCGCCGCGCCGGACGATGCCCCGAACGCGGTTCGCTTCCGCCGTGGCTTCATGCTCGGCGACGGCACCGGCGCGGGCAAAGGGCGCCAATCGGCCGGCATCATCCTCGACAACTGGCTCCAGGGACGCCGCAAGGCCGTCTGGATCTCCAAGTCCGACAAGCTGCTCGAAGACGCCCAGCGCGATTGGTCGGCCCTCGGCATGGAGCGCCTGTTGGTCACGCCGCTCTCGCGCTTCCCGCAGGGCTCGGCCATCCGTCTGCCCGAAGGCGTCCTATTTCTAACCTACGCTACGCTACGGTCCGACGACCGCGGTGAAAAGCTTTCACGCGTCAAGCAGATCGTCGAATGGTTGGGCTCCGATTTCGACGGAGTGATCATTTTCGACGAGTCCCATGCGATGCAGAACGCCGGCGGCGCCAAGGGAGAACGAGGTGATGTCGCCCCGTCGCAGCAAGGCCGTGCGGGCCTCCGGCTCCAGCACGCGCTCCCGAACGCCCGCGTGGTCTACGTCTCCGCGACCGGCGCGACCACCGTCCACAATCTCGCCTATGCCCAGCGGCTCGGCCTGTGGGGCGGCGCGGATTTTCCCTTCGCCAACCGCGCCGAATTCGTCGAGGCCGTCGAAAATGGCGGCGTCGCGGCGATGGAAGTGCTCGCCCGCGACCTGCGCGCGCTCGGCCTCTATACGGCCCGGTCGCTCTCCTATGACGGGGTCGAATACGAACTCATTGAGCACCAGCTCACGCCCGAGCAGACCCGCATCTACGATGCCTATGCCGGCGCCTTCGCCATCATCCACAATCATCTCGACGCGGCGATGCAGGCCGCCAACATCACCGGCGACAGCGGCACACTGAACCGGCAGGCGAAGTCGGCCGCGCGCTCGGCCTTCGAGAGCGCCAAGCAGCGCTTCTTCGGCCATCTCCTCACCAGCATGAAGACGCCTACGCTGGTCCGCTCGATCGAGCAGGACCTGGCGGCCGGCCATTCCGCCGTCATCCAGATCGTCTCGACCGGCGAAGCCCTCATGGAGCGTCGCCTGGCCGAGATCCCGACCGAGGAATGGAACGACGTGCGCGTCGACATCACGCCGCGCGAATATGTGCTGGATTATCTCGCCCATTCCTTCCCGGTGCAGCTCTACGAGCCGTTCTCCGACAGCGAAGGGAATCTGTCGTCGCGGCCGGTCTATCGCGACGGCCAACCGGTCGAGAGCCGCGAGGCCGTCGCCCGCCGCGACGAACTAATCGAACGCCTCGCATTGCTGCCGCCGGTCCCGGGCGCGCTCGACCAGATCGTCCAGCGCTTCGGCACCGATGTGGTCGCCGAGGTGACAGGACGCTCGCGGCGCGTGGTGCGCAAGGGCGAGCGGCTCGCCGTGGAGAACCGCGCGGCGTCGGCCAACCTCGTCGAAGCAGCCTCGTTCATGGACGACGACAAGCGCGTCCTCGTCTTCTCCGACGCCGGCGGCACGGGCCGGAGCTATCACGCGGACCTCGCTGTCCGGAACCAGCGCCTGCGCATCCACTATCTCCTGGAGCCCGGCTGGAAGGCCGATGCGGCGATCCAGGGGCTCGGTCGCACCAACCGCACCAATCAGGCGCAGCCGCCGCTCTTCCGGCCGATCGCCACCGACGTGAAGGCCGAGAAGCGCTTTCTCTCGACCATCGCGCGCCGGCTCGACACGCTCGGCGCCATCACGCGCGGCCAGCGCCAGACCGGCGGCCAGGGCCTGTTCCGGCCCGAGGACAATCTCGAATCCCACTATGCGCGCGATGCGCTGCGCCAGCTCTACCTGTTGCTCGTGCGCGGCAAGGTCGACGGCTGCTCGCTCGATCGCTTCGAGACCGCGACCGGCCTCAAGCTGATGGACGATACCGGCATCAAAGACGAGCTGCCGCCGATCACCACTTTCCTGAACCGGCTGCTGGCGCTGACCACCGAGCTGCAGGGCATCCTGTTCACCGCCTTCGAGCAGCTCCTGACGGCGAAGATCGAGGGTGCGATCCGCAGCGGCCACTACGACGTCGGGCTGGAGACGCTGCAGGCCGAGAGCTTCGTGGTCACAGACAGCCAGGTCATCCACACCCATGCGGGCACCGGCGCGGAGACGCGCCTGCTGGCCATCACCCGCCGGGAGCGTAATCGGCCGACGCCGCTGGCCGACGCGCTCGATTATCTCGCCGATCCACGGGCCCGGCTGCTGGTCAATGGCCGCTCCGGGCGCGCCGCCGTGCAGGTTCCCGCACCGTCGATGATGCTCGACGACGGCGAGATCGAACGCCGCGTCTGCCTGATCCGGCCGATGGAGCAGCACTATGCGCCGCTGCGCATGATGGACGAGAGCCATTGGGAGGAAGCCGACCGCGACCGCTTCGCCATCGCATGGGAGGCCGAGCTTGCCGACGTCCCGGAATTCTCCGACAGCACGATCCACATCGTCGCGGGCCTGTTGCTGCCGATCTGGAAGCGCCTGCCGGACGAGTCGACCAGGGTCTACCGGCTCCAGACCGATGCCGGCGAGCGCATCATCGGCCGCCGGGTCTCGCCGGCCTGGGCCGCCAACGCCGCCTCGCAGGGCGCAACCACGCTAACGCCCGAACACGCCTTCGCCGCGCTGGTGGAGGGCCGCACGATCCTTGATCTCGCCGAAGGTCTTCAGCTTCGCCGCGCCGGCGTTATGGGCGCCTATCGCCTGGAGCTGACCGGCTTCACCGAGGCGATGCGCGAGCGGTTGCGCGCCTATGGCCTGTTCACGGAGATCATCACCTGGAAGCTGCGCTTCTTCGTGCCCGCCGACGGCACCGGGCCGGGCATACTTGCCAAGTTGCTCGACACCTATCCGGTGGCGCGCATCTCGGAACGGGAGGCCGCGTGATGTCCCGTCACGACGCTTCCGATCTCGCCCAGCGTCTCGGCAGGCAGGCCGAGGCGGTGTGCCGTCACTATCTGTCGAGCGGCCGGCGCGAGGGCCGCTACTGGCTGGTGGGCGATGTGCGCAACACGCCGGGCCGCTCGATGTATGTGCGGCTGAAGGACTCGCCCAAAGGGCCGGCCGGCAAATGGACCGACGCCGCGACCGGCGAGCATGGCGATCTCCTCGACGTGATCCGCGAGAGCTGCGGCCTCATCGACTTCAAGGACGTCGCCGACGAGGCACGTACTTTCCTCAGCATGCCGCCACCCGAGCCGATGCCGGCAAGCCCGCGTCAGGCCCCAGCGCCGCACGGTTCGCCCGAGGCGGCCCGCCGCTTGTTCGGCATGTCGCAGCCGATCACGGGCACGCTCGTACGGTCGTATTTACGCGAACGCGGCATTACGGATTTACGCGGAACCGGAAACCTGCGCTTCCACCCACGCTGCTATTATCGGCCAGACGAGCATTCGCCGACCGAGACCTGGCCGGCAATGATCGCCGCCGTCACCGACCTTGGCGGCAAGATCACAGGGGCGCATCGAACCTGGCTCGACCCGCGGCGCCGCGACAAGGCGCCGCTCGACACGCCAAGGCGCGCGATGGGCGATCTTCTCGGCAACGCGGTCCGCTTCGGCACAGGCAGCGAAGTCATGGCGGCCGGCGAAGGCATCGAGACCGTCCTGTCCGTCAGGCAGGTCTTGCCCGACATGCCGATGCTGGCGGCGCTCTCCGCAGTCCATCTCGCCGCCATCCTGTTCCCGGACACGCTGCGGCGGCTCTACATTCTGCGCGACGACGATCCGGCCGGTGACGGTGCGCGTGACAGCCTCGTCGAGCGGGCGAACGCGGCCGGGATCGAGGCGATCGTCATCTCGCCCCAGCTCGGCGACTTCAACGAGGATCTCCGCACCCTCGGCATCGACGCGCTCAGAAGCCAGACCCGGATACAGATCGGGCCGCAGGACGTCGCACGCTTCATGGCGCTGGCGGCCTAGCAGGCAGGAGGAAGGTGGCGGCGGTGCCGCCATAGCCGTCCGGATGCCCCATACCGTCTGAGAGGACCGCGCCTCGGCCTTCGAGAGGGCGATCGGCCCACAGTCGGGCCGGCCCGGCAATGGCGGCGGCCGACTATTTTCCGGCGGCGCGTGCCGCGCCTTTCCATCGCGAGGCAAAATAGCCGGCCTTCGCCATCCTCCGCTGCCGCTCCGGCCCTGCGCTCACGCTTCGGGTGCAGGGCCGTCCCGCCGGTGGGCTTCGTCGCCATCAAGGCCGCGACGGTCGCGGTCCAACCGACGGAGCATCCCATGGACGACCACAACGACTTCGAACCCCACCACGAATCCTCCCCCACCGACCACGTCCTCAACGAACTGCAGCTCCACGGCTACCGGCCTTTCGCCGACGAACCGGACCAGCGGCTTCTTCCAGACGGCAATGCGGTCGCAGGCGCTGTCGCCGACATCTTCGACGCCCTGATCGTCACGCTGGAGGACACGCGCCTCGAACCCGACCTCGACGACCTTCTTTGGTCGACCGTCAACGTCTTCCATCGCGGCACCGAACGGATCGCGCGCGAACTCGACGACAACGAGCAGGCCCAGAAGCGCGCCCAGCGCGAACAGGATGGCAGCGAAGTGAGGTCAGTCGACCTCGAGCGCCTGATCGCCGAGGGCCAGACGCTGATCGAGCGCCAGAACGCCTTCGAGCTCATGCGCGACCAGGCCGCCGAACATTACGAACGCCACATCGGCAAGCCCTGGCTTCCGCGCAGCGGATCGAAGGTCAACCACCGCAATCTGACCTCGGCGATGATCGACAGCCGCGATTTCCTGATGGCGAAGAAGCGTGCCGATCAGGAGGTTCTCCTTCCTCCCGGCCCGAAGATCGTCGTCACCGGCGGGCTCGACTTCAACGATCACCGGCTCATCTGGGCCAAGCTCGACCAGGTGCATGATAAGCACCCCGACATGGTCCTCGTTCACGGCAAGTCGCCAAAGGGCGCCGAGAAGATCGCCTCGCTCTGGGCGAAGAACCGCAACGTGCCGCAGGTCGGTTTCGCGCCGGACTGGACGAAGCATGGTCGCGCGGCGCCGTTCAAGCGCAACGACGAAATGCTGCAGATCGTGCCGAAAGGCGTGATGCACTTCCCCGGCACCGGCATCAACGACAACCTCGCGGATAAGGCCAAGAAGCTCGGCATCCCGGTCTGGAAGTTCGGCGGCGCGTGAGCGCCGCCGTCTTTCACCCTTCAACCGCGCTGACAGGCAGAAGAGCTCAAGGCTGCTTGCGCCAGAACTGCGTGCTGTAATTATTCAGCCCACGGCTGTGAGAATCGACGGTCGCCTGGAATGTATCCGGAATCTTGTCTCCATCACCGCCATCTCTGAAATAGTCCCTGACCGAGTAGAGCGCGCCTCGCATAAGGTGCTCCCAGGTTTGATACAGGCTATTTTGTCGCTCCTGCTCCTGTTTGGCGGCGCTGGGCTTCCGCTTGGGGATAGGAAGCGTGTAGTCCGGACGCGGATCGTGAACGTGAGTGAATGTGATGCTGGCAAAGGTCCATTCGTCCTCGACAGTCCGCCGCCACCGATAACCAACCCGCACGCTCAGCTCTTTGCTGAAGCGATAGGGTGGCATGATGTGGTCATCGACGAAGAATAGTTCGCCTTCCTTTTTCTCCTCTTCCATCCGTCGCTTCATGGCCCCGACGGCGAAGGACAAGTCATGGCCTGCACGTCGAAGAGCGTCGCCGGTCTGTGCCCGCTTTCGCGGCGCCTTCGCCTCGCGATGTCTCGCTAACGCCTGGTCGAAATAATGCAGCCGGGTTGCGACATAGGAGCCGCAGTTCGCGAGCGGCAGGCGATGCAAATCACCCGATCGTTCCTCCCGAACCGCCTGGTCGATGAGTCTGTCCAACTCGCCGGCGTCGATCGCCGCGATGGCAACCTGTTCATCGCGCGGGATGTTGACCTCTCCCATGCCGGATACCCTCGTTCTTCCTGCTGATGCCCTGAATCGCCGTGACCACTTCGGGGCTCGATACGCAAACGCCGAGTCAGTCGATGCAAGAATAGCCGACACTGTGCGACTTCGCACGACGAAGTGCATGAGATCTCAGGACTGATCAGTGCCGCCACGTTGAGCAAAGCACCACCCGCTTATCTGCGCTGACCCTTGGTCAGACTGGCCGCTTGGCGCCATCAACCCGTGAAGGGTCGGCTATGCGAGCATGCCGCCGCTGCGGCTGTGCCTACGCGGTGATTGCAGCAACCAGTCCGACACTTCGGGCGCCTGTCAGCGGGGGATGGTCCTCCGCTCGAAACAGGAGCCGGATCGATGTCCCTCAAGCAAGCGCACGCCTTCGCCTTCAGCCTCGCCACCACGCTGATGGCCGCCATCGTCATCTTCCAGGCCGGCGACGGCACCCATTCGGTAATGCCTGCCAGCGAGTACGACGGCGACACCGCCGCGATCGTCCATGAGATCGATCCTTTCGCCTGACCGGGGGCAGCCCGGCCCGCCAAAGCGGAAATCGGCCGCGATTTCCGCTCCCGGCGCACGCGCTCTTGCGCTATACTTCGGCCGCGCCGTGGTGGCGGTGGAAGGCGCGACCGTTAGACCTTGTCCATACGGAGGCCACCATCATGATCATCCTCGCAATACTTGCATCCTTCGCCGGGATCGGCCTGCTTTGCTGGCTGCTGTTCACGCTGGCCATCTTCGCACTTCCGACGTTCGTCGGCGTGGCCGTGGGCGCCTGGGCGCACGGCACAGGCGCCGGCATCCCCGGCGCGATCCTGGTCGGCACGGTCGCGGCGGCGATCACGCTCGCCGCTGGGCATCTGCTCCTTACCTTCGTTCGGCCCATGTGGCTGAAGCTGATCGTGGCGGCTGCCTTCGTCACGCCCGCGGCGATCGCCGGCTTTTACGCCACTCATGGCATCGTCAAGCACCTCATGCCGTCGGACGCGTGGCAGATCACGTTCTCCTTCATCGGCTCGGTCGCGGTCGGCATCACCACGTTGATGCGGGTCGCGGGATTGGCGGCGGCACCGGCCCCGTCCTCCCGGGACCTTGCGCGGGCCTGATCTTCGTCATCGCCGTCAGGAGGATCAGGGCAGCAGTGGGCGCGGTCGCTGCTGTCGTCTCGTGTCGGAGCGAAGGGCGTGTGCGGCGTGGATCGACGCTGACCCTCAATGGCGGCCCTTGCAGGAGCGGTGCAGGAGCAATGCCCTCCCTTGGCGGGGCGTAGGACGTGCGGCGCGGTGATCTCCGGTGTGGCGCTGGAAGGCCAGCAAGCAGCAGCGTCGGCCCGAAGGGTGAAGACCAAGCCGGTGAGAATGCCGTGGCGCCGGTTTGCCGATGCGTGACTGCCGCCATCTTCTCCGTTGTCTGACCGTACCTCAACCGCTCCAAACGGCCTCTTCAATGGCCTGATCTGGCCGAAGATCGGCTGCGCCTCGATCGCCTATGACGCAACAGCTGCGTCAAACTTTCTTCCCCTGCCGGCTTCGCCGCCATTCCTCGCGAGACAAGAAAGCCCTCCTTAGCTGTCATGCCCCTTCGGGGTGCGCCGTCGATCGCCTCCGGCCAACCGATCGCCATCGAGGCCGCAATGGTGCGGGCTCGGGAACGGAAAACGGAGACTTACAATGGCGACCATCGGCACCTTCAAGAAGACCGGCTCGAATGAGTTCACCGGCGAAATCGTCACCCTCAGCGTCCAGGCCAAGAACGTGCGCATCGTCCCCGACCAGCGCGCCACGGGCGAGAACGCTCCCAGCCACCGGGTCCTGGTCGGCCGCGCCGAGATCGGCGCCGCCTGGTCCAAGCGCTCCAACGAGGGCCGCGACTATCTGGGCCTCAAGCTGGACGATCCCAGCTTCAACGCCCCGATCTACGCGAACCTCTTCGACGACGAGGAAGGCGAAGGCTACTCGCTGATCTGGTCTCGCCCGACCCGCCGGGGCGACTGAGCCACCGAGCAAGGCCCCGGCCGGACAGGCCGGGGCCTTTCCCGTGGCCCGCGAATCAGCTCCGGCCTTGTTTGCCGTCTGGCGAGCAGCTTGCCGCTCAAAACTGTCGTCATCGCCGTCAGAGCGACTAAAATAGTCGTAGTTCTGGCAAGCGATCGTCCGTCGGTGGGAGGTGATCATGCATGATCACCGCCCGACAATCACGGGCCGCACGCGCATTGCTGGGATGGACGCAGGAGGCGCTTGCCGACAACGCCCGCACATCGCTGACGGCCCTCAAGCGCCTCGAATCCGAGAGTGGGCTAGTCGTGTATGAGTCGACGCAGGATCAGGTTCGTAGGGCGCTTGAGGCTGCCGGCATCGTCTTCCTCTCCACAGACAAGGGCGAAGGCGTCCTGTTGCTCCATAACAGAAGCGGCCAGCCGGCAAGCCGGTAGCGCCCTTCCAATCGTGGGCCGCCTCGCTTTGTCGCGTCGTGCCATTGTAATGTCGGCGAAGTGGGTTAACCTTTGCGAAACTAACGATTATAGTCGCCCTGTGGAGCCCAAGATGCCACGGTTTCTGGACGAACCCCCTGTCAGCCAGATGCTTACGGCCTACGACCGCGAGCATATGGCCCTCTACCTGCGCCTGCTCGATTCTGCGCGTGATGGCGCCGATTGGCGCGAGGCCGTCCAGATTCTGTTTGGCCTTGACCCTATGCGCGAGCCTGTACGCTGCCGCCAAGTCCATGACACGCACCTAGCGCGAGCGCGGTGGATGACCGAACACGGCTATCGCGAGCTGGTCCGCTCTGCGCAATGAGGCGGTGATGCGGTTTCCGCATCACCTGTTGCCGCTACCCATACTTCCCCAAAACAACCTGCGCGGGAATCCTGATTCTTCCCAAGGTCAAGAACACAGGGAGAACCGCATTGACACCAGATGCGTCTGGCTGGCGCTCGCCCGCTCTCTACGACCATGTCGAGCGCATCAGCGCATCCGATGTCGCGTGGGAGTGGCTCCGCCGCAACGAAGCTTACGACAGGGATTTCCAGGCACTGACCGCCGCCAAGGGTGATCCGCGGCCGCTCACCGATAAGATCCGCCAGCGGTGGGGGTTGCGATTTCCCGGTGGACCCCCTCGCGGCCCCTCCTGAGGCTGGCGTTTTCTGGCTCCCTCGGGAGGACACAAGCACCATCATTCTTGGCGAAGCCCCGGCGAGCGTCTCCACGGATTTTGAACGGCAGCCCGCGATGGCGCCTGCTCGCACCATTACCGCTGCCGACGGGACCTATGCGCTCCACGATCTCGGTACCGGTCAGTATGTCCGGCTCGTTCAACCCGCCGACACGCCGGCCGACACGGCGCTTGCCGCACTAATCCCCCTCAGCCTCGATGGATTCGATCGGCTGGAGGCTGTCGGCCGTCTGCTCGCGGTCCTTCATGGGCGCACCGTTCCGCCGGAGACCCGATTGACTCATCAGCGTCGCGCACGATTGCGAAGGATGCTGCAATCCTTCGATGGCTATCGCAACGGCGCAACCCAGCAGGAAATCGCCCAAGTTGTGTTCCACATGGCGCCGCTTGATCGCGACGCTTGGCAAGCATCCTCCACCCGTCACGCCATCAAGTCCCTGCTGCGAGACGCGCGCGCGATGATCGCTGGCGGCTATCGCACGCTGCTTCGTCATCGCCGGCAAGCCTAGCCGAAATTACGCGGTCTGCATTGGGCGATTTTAAACTCCCCCAACTTCGCCCTGCAACTCGCCGGTTCTGCTTCGCCATCGTGGCCTTCGTCATCCGCTGATCCGCAGCGGCCCCAACGAACCCACGGAGGCCCGATCCATGCGTCCCGATCTCGCCGTTCTCCCGCCGCGCTACCTGCGCACGAAGGAAGCCGCCGAATTCCTCAGCCTGTCGGCGCGAACGCTCGAGAAGCATCGGACCTACGGCACCGGCCCGGCCTACCGGAAACTCGGCGGCCGCGTCGTCTATGCCGTCGACGACCTCCAGGCCTGGGCCGAGCGCGGCGCCGTCACCTCGACCTCCGATCCGCGCGGCAACGTGCTTCCGGCCAAGCGCCAGACGTCCGCACCGCCGGCCCATGCCGGCCGCTACGCACGCTGACCGGATTCCCGAATGGCGGCGCGACACCGGCCACTTTCGGAGCGCGGACAGCTCGATCTGTTCCGGGCGCTCCCCGGCGACTTCGCGCCACGAGACGCGCAGGATCTCATGGCCTATCCGTTTTTCTCCCTCTCCAAGTCCCATCGCGTCGCCCCGATCGACTTTGCCGCCGGCAATGTTTCGATCCGCGTCGAGGCTGTGCCCGACCACGGCATGGCGACCATCTGGGACGCCGACATCCTGATCTGGGCCGCGAGCCAGATCGTCGAGGCCCGTGACGCCGGCCTGCGCACCTCGCGGCTGATGGCGGCAACCCCCTACGAAATCCTCATGTTCGTCGGGCGCGGCACGTCGTTGCGCGACTATCAGCGCCTGAAGGCGGCGCTCGACCGGCTGCAATCGACTACCGTCTCCACCTCGATCCGTCAGCCTGCCGAAGGCCGGCGACATCGCTTCTCCTGGATCAACGAGTGGCAGGAGCGGACGGATCGTAACGGCAAGCCGGCCGGGATCGAACTGATCGTGCCGGACTGGTTCTATCGCGCAGTTCTCGACGACGCGCTCGTGCTGACGATCGACCGCGCCTATTTCGATCTCACCGGCGGACTCGATCGCTGGCTCTACCGGCTGGTCCGCAAGCACGGCGGTCGCCAGCGCGACGGCTGGCGCTTCGACTTCCGCCACCTTCATCAGAAGTCGGGCAGCCTGTCGCCGTTCAAGCGCTTCGCATTCGAGCTGCGTGACATCATCCGCCGACAGCCGCTTCCCGGCTACGTGCTCTCCATCGAGACCGAGATCGGCGGCCGCGCCCTGCTCGCCTTCGAGCCTTCCCCGGCCTGTGGACAGGCTGTGGATAGCCTCGTGCTATCGGGAACCCGGACTATCGTGCCATCGGGAACCCGAGCCTCGTGCTATCAGGAACCAAAACAGGGCCTAACGCACGGAATCCAAACGGGGAATCCGGCCCTTAACTTAGAGTCTAACCAAGAATCTAACTTTGAAGAGCGCGCGCGCGATGTGCAAAAGCTCATCCGCGCCACCGCGCGCAGCCTCGGCACGGCCGCCAGGAAGAGCGTCGGAGCCGCCGCAGCGCCTGCCACGGCGCCGGAGCGCCTCGCCCGAGAAGCCGCGCCTGAGCTTCCGCTTCCGCCGCGGTCGGGAGGTGCGCGATGATCATTGCGCTCCTCAATCAGAAGGGTGGCGTCGGCAAGACGACGCTGGCGCTGCATCTCGCCGGCGAATGGGCCGGCAGAGGTAAGCGGATCACCCTGCTCGACGCGGACCCGCAGGGCTCGGCGCTCGACTGGTCGCAGCAGCGCAACCGCAGCGGTCTTCCACGCCTGTTCGGTGTCGTCGGCCTGGCGCGCGATACGCTGCATCGCGAGGCGCCGGAGCTGGCGCGCGACGTCGATCATGTCGTGATCGACGGGCCGCCGCGCGTTGCCGGGCTGATGCGCTCGGCGCTCCTCGCCGCCGACCTCGTGCTGATCCCCGTGCAGCCGTCGCCGCTCGATGGTTGGGCATCGGCCGAGATGCTGGCGCTGCTCTCCGAGGCGCGCATCTACCGGCCGGAGCTTCGCGCGCGGTTCGTGCTCAATCGCTGCGGCGCGCGCACTGTCATCGCCCGCGAAACGGCCGAGACGCTCGCCGATCACGATCCGCCGGTGCTGCGCACCGCGATCGGCCAGCGCGTGATCTATGCCGACGCTGCGCAGACCGGCCGGCTCGCGTTTGAGATCGACGATGACGGTCCCGCCGCGCGCGAGGTCGCGGCGCTCGTCACCGAGATCGAGAGGATCGCGCCATGAGCGAGCGGTCCAACCGGGGCGCTTTCGCGTCGCGCCCGGTCGATCCCGATACGTGGATCAAGGCGGCCGATGCGCGAGCTTCCAGCGCGCCGGAGGCGAACAGGTTCACCGCCCGGCTCACCATCGACATCACGCCGGAACAGCGCGGACGCATCAAGATCATCGCGTTTCAGCGCGGCGTCACCGTCGCCGACATGCTGCGCGAGCTGCTCGCGCGTGAGTTCCCGTCAACCCCAGGAGACACACAATGACCGGCATCGCGGCCTCCCGCATGCGCGGCGGCCCGACGCCGGCCGCGCTCCCGCACGACAACCTCACCCACGTCGAACTGACCTGGGTCGAGAAGAAGATCGAGAACTGGATTCGCTTCGGCACGCACGCGCACGAACAGATCCTCGACCGGCGCCGGCGCGCCCTGTCGTTCCGCCCCGGCACGGTCTTCGCCTTCGTGCGCTGGGCCTCGAACGATTTCGGCACGATCATCTCGCGCATCGACATCGTGCGTGCCGTGTCGCGCGGCGAGGCCTACCAGACGCTGCCTTTCGTGCGGCCCGGCGGCGACATCCTGCTGAAGATCGAGAACTGGCCCAGGGTCGAGCGCGTGTTGCAGGCGATCGACGCCATCGAGCGTCTCGGCATCGATCCGGAAGCCGTCTCGCCCGATCACTGGCGCCACGTCCATAACCGACTGACCGCAGGGCATGAGCCGCGCGGCTACACGCTCGACCATCATCGCGCCTTCCTGCTGCGCCGGAGGGCGGAGCCGTGAGCCGCGCCGGACTTCTCCTCGCGACGACGCTCGCCGCGATGGGCGTCGGCTATCCGGCGCTCACGCCGATGCCGACCAAACTCATCTGGAATGCGTCGGCCAGCGCGCCGATCGGCTTCTATTCGATCGACTTCGACGGCCCGTTCGAAGTCACCGATCTTGTCGCGGTCGATGCGCCCGAGCCGCTCGCGACGTTCTTCGCCGAGCGCGGCTATCTGCCGAAGGGCGTGCCGCTGCTGAAGCGCATCCTCGGTATGTCCGGACAAACGGTTTGCCGCTCGAACCTCACGATCACGGTCGATGGCGTCGAGGTGGGCGCGGCGCTGGAGCGAGACCGCGCCGGACGCGAGCTGCCGGTCTGGCAGGGCTGTCGCCGCATCCACACCGGCGAAGTATTCCTCATGAACTGGCAAGTCCGTGACAGCCTCGACGGCCGCTACTTTGGCCTGACCTCCACCGACCAGATCATCGGCCGCGCGCTCCCGCTGTGGACCGATGAGGACGGAACCGGCCGCTTCGAATGGCGCGCACCGACGCGCTGACCGCTTCGCCATCGGCGGGAGCGGTGCTCGCCGATGGCTTTCTCAACGCCACCGCCAAGGAAACCACCATGCCACAGATCGGCACATTCACGCACGACGAAAGCGGCTTCATCGGACATCTGACGACGCTGCTGCTGAGCCAGGACGTCATCATCATCGAGGCCGAACCGTCCGAGGCCGAGAACGCTCCCCAGTATCGCGTCCACGTCTTCGACGGCATGAACAACGAAACCGCCGCGGAGATCGGCGCCGGATGGAAACGCACTGGCGAGAAGGCCGGTGACTATATCGCGCTGCTGATCGACGATCCGACATTTCCGCATCCGATCCGCGCCAATCTCTTCCGCGACGATGACGCTGGCGGCGCCTGGTCGCTGCACTGGTCGCGTCCCCGCGATCGTGGCGAGAAGGACTGATCCATGTCTGCTCGCCGTCAATCGACGAGCCGTCGGAGTGCGCATGGGCGGTCTCATTCCGCCCGGCGCATGGCTCTCCTTCTCCTTTCCGGCCTTTCCCTCGCGAGCGTCATGCCGGTGGTCACGATGGCGCAGGACACGCCCGTTGCGCGACCATCGCCGCGCGATCGCTACGCCGATCACATCGAAGAGGCATCGCGGCGCTTTGGCGTTCCGATCGCATGGATCAGGGCGGTGATGCGCGCCGAAAGCGCCGGGGAGCCGCGCGCGCTGTCCTCCGCCGGCGCGATGGGCCTGATGCAGATCATGCCCGCGACCTGGGCCGATTTGCGCGAGCGGCACGGCCTCGGCCGCGACCCCTACGACCCGCGCGACAACATCCTCGCGGGCACGGCCTATCTTCGCGAGCTGCACAATCGCTATGGCTCGCCAGGATTTCTGGCGGCCTACAACGCCGGGCCCGGACGCTACGAAGAGTCGCTTGCCGGCCGCCCGCTGCCGGCGGAGACGCGCGCCTATGTCGCCTTGCTCGCGCCGTTCATCGATGGTTCTGCCGGCGAGAATCCGACCGCTGTCGCGGCGATCGACCGAGCGGCCTGGACACGCGCGCCGTTGTTCATCGTGCAGTCCGGGCGCACGCCAGCCGCCGCTCCCGTGCCGGCCGAACGACCTGCGGATGACGCTCCGGCCGCGACCGCCGTGCGCGATGTTTCCGCCATCGTGCCGCAGTCGAACGGACTGTTCGTGGCGCGGACTGCCGCCGGAGAGCCGCGATGATGGCAGACAGCGGCTTTCGCAGAAAATCGCACCTCAGCGTGTCCAAGAGAGCGCGGAGGTGGGAGGCAGGCACCGCAACCGGACGATGGCAGGATAAAAGGCCGCGAGGTGCGGCTTCGGTCGGTTGTGGTTTTTCAAGGAGTTATGAGGCGATTTCGCGAGGTGCGGGATTCTCGCACACCTCGCGGCAATGCCGATTTCTCATAGGTTTCCGTCCCTTGGCGCGATGTGCGGGGCATCGGCCATGACCGGCGACAGTGATTTCCGCATCCGGCCTGGCCGCATCCGCTCGACGCGCGCGCAGGCGGCGCGTCCCTTCATCGCGCAGGCTCTGGCGGCGGCGAAGAAGGCCGGGGCCGGCGTCTCGCGATCCGGCCGCATCGTGCCTGGCAATCGCTCGCGCTTCGGGCGCGGCCAGCGCGCAAGCATCCAGGCGAACCGTCTGCTCACCGCCCGCTCTCGCGGCGCTGTCATCAAGGCGCGCGTCGTGCGCCACTCAGCCCGCTCGGCACCGCTCGCCACTCACCTCAACTATCTGCGCCGCGAAGGCGTGACCCGTGACGGAGAGAAGGCACACCTCTTAGGTCCCGGAGGAGATAACGCCGATCCGAAGGCCTTCGCCGAGCGGTGTCAGGACGATCGCCATCATTTCAGATTCATCGTCTCGCCCGACGACGCGGTGGACATGGCCGACCTGCGATCCTTCGCCCGCGATCTCGTCAGCCAGATGGAAAAGGATCTCGACACCAGGCTCGATTGGGTGGCCGTCGATCACTGGAACACCGAGCATCCCCATGTCCATCTTATCGTGCGCGGCGTGCGCGACGACGGACAGGATCTCGTCATCTCCCGCGATTACATCAAGGAGGGGATGCGGGATCGCGCGCGTGATCTCATCACCCGGGAACTGGGACCGCGTACCGAACTCGACATCCAGCGTAGCCTGGAGCGTCAGGTGGCGTCCGAGCGCTTCACGCAGCTCGATCGTCAGCTCGTCCGCGACAGTCGTGAAACCGGCGTCATCGACATGGCGGTCGATCCGAGCACCCGGCCCGACGAATACCATGCGCTGAAGCTCGGTCGGCTCCGCAAGCTGGAGACGCTAGGCCTCGCCGAACAGTTCGGTCCGGGCCAGTGGATGATCGACGAGAAAGCCGAGGCGACGCTGCGCGAACTCGGCGAGCGCGGCGACATCATCAAGCGGATGCACCGGGCGTTGACCGAGCGCGGCATCGAGCGCGGCTCGGCCAGCTATGTCCTTGCCGCTGAGAGCCTCGACACGCCGATCATCGGCCGGCTGGTCGATCGCGGGCTCGACGATGAACTGAAGGGCACCGCCTACGCCGTGGTCGACGGCGTCGATGGCCGCACGCATCACATCAAGCTGCCCGACCTCGGCGCGGCCGGCGATAGCGCGGCGGGCTCGATCGTCGAGCTGCGCAAGTTCGATGACGCGCAGGGGCAGCGGCGTGTGGCCATCGCCGTCCGCTCCGATCTCGACATCGATCGGCAGATCACGGCGACGGGTGCGACCTGGCTCGACCGGCAGAATATCGCGCGCGAACCGGCAGCGCTGTCCGAGGGCGGCTTCGGCGCCGCGGTTCGGGAAGCGATGGATCGCCGCGCCGATCATCTGGTCGGACAAGGCCTCGGCGAGCGGCACGGACAGCGCGTCACCTTCAATCGGGGGCTGATCGACACGCTGCGTCGCCGCGAGCTGGAGGCGGTTGGCGAGAAGCTCGCCGCCGAAACCGGCCGCCCGTTCAATCGCGCGGGAAGCGGCGAATATGTCGCCGGCACTTACCGCCAGCGTCTCACGCTCGCCTCCGGCCGCTTCGCCATGCTGGACGACGGCCTCGGCTTCCAGCTCGTGCCCTGGTCGCCCTCACTCGAAAAGCAGCTCGGGAAGCATGTCTCCGGCGTCGCTCGCGATGACGGCATCGACTGGAGCTTCGGCCGCAAGCGGGGCCTCGGCCTCTGATCCACTGCAGAAAGACGCATCGCTATGTCCGCTACGAAAATCCTCTGGGGCCAGATCCTCACCATCTTCGCCATCGTGTTGGTCACGACCTGGGGCGCCACCGAATGGGTGGCCTGGCGGCTGGCCTTCCAGCCGGAACTCGGTGCGCCGTGGTTCCGGCTGCTCGGCGTTCCCTTCTATCTGCCGCCCGCCTTCTTCTGGTGGTGGTATGGCTTCGACGCCTATGCGCCGTCGATCTTCGTCGAGGGCGCCTTCATCGCCGCGTCCGGCGGCTTCATCTCGATCGCGGTCGCCATCGGCATGTCGGTCTGGCGTGCGCGCGAGGCCAAGAAGGTCGAGACCTATGGCTCGGCGCGCTGGGCCGAAAAGAAGGAGGTGGATGCCGCCGGGCTTCTCGGTCCCGATGGCGTCGTGCTGGGACGCTACGATCATGCCTATCTGCGCCATGACGGGCCGGAGCATGTGCTGTGCTTTGCGCCGACCCGTTCCGGCAAGGGCGTCGGCCTGGTCGTACCCTCGCTGCTGACCTGGCCGGGCTCGGCCATCGTCCACGACATCAAGGGCGAGAACTGGCAGCTCACCGCCGGCTTCCGCGCGAAGCATGGTCGCGTGCTGCTGTTCGATCCGACCAACGCCAAATCGTCGGCGTACAACCCACTGCTCGAGGTGCGCCGCGGCGAATGGGAGGTCCGCGACGTCCAGAACATCGCCGACATCCTGGTCGACCCGGAAGGTTCGCTCGAAAAGCGCAACCACTGGGAAAAGACCAGTCACGCCTTGCTGGTCGGCGCGATCCTCCACGTCCTCTATGCCGAGGAGGACAAGACGCTGGCCGGCGTCGCCGCCTTCCTCTCCGATCCGAAGCGGCCCATCGAGTCGACGCTGGCCGCCATGATGAAGACGGCCCATCTGGGCGAAGCCGGTCCGCACCCGGTCATCGCGAGCGCGGCGCGCGAACTGCTGAACAAATCCGACAACGAACGCTCCGGCGTGCTCTCCACCGCCATGTCGTTCCTCGGGCTTTATCGCGACCCGGTCGTCGCCGAAGTGACGCGGCGCTGCGATTGGCGGATCACGGACATCGTGGGCGACAAGCGCCCGACGACGCTCTACCTCGTCGTGCCGCCCTCCGACATCAATCGCACCAAGCCGCTGATCCGTCTGATCCTCAATCAGGTCGGCCGCCGCCTGACCGAGGATCTGCAGGCGAAGGCCGGACGCCATCGGCTGCTGCTGATGCTGGACGAGTTTCCGGCGCTGGGCCGCCTCGACTTCTTCGAGTCCGCCCTGGCTTTCATGGCCGGCTACGGGCTGAAAAGCTTCCTGATCGCGCAGTCGCTCAACCAGATCGAAAAGGCCTACGGCGCGAACAATTCGATCCTCGACAATTGCCATGTTCGCGTGAGCTTTGCCACCAACGATGAGCGCACCGCCAAGCGCGTGTCGGATGCGCTCGGCACTGCGACCGAGATGAAGGCCATGAAGAACTATGCCGGCCACCGGCTGTCGCCCTGGCTCGGTCACTTGATGGTGTCGCGTTCGGAAACGGCCCGGCCGCTGCTCACGCCCGGCGAGATCATGCAGCTTCCGCCAGCCGACGAGATCGTCATGGTCGCAGGCACGCCGCCGATACGCGCGAAGAAGGCGCGCTATTACGAGGACGCGCGATTCAAGGAGCGTCTCCTGCCGCCGCCGTCGCTTGCGGCGCCGGAAAGAGGCCGGCCCGACGACTGGACCAACCTCCCACGTCCCGCCCGCCCGGCACTGCTCGAATCCGGGTCCGTGCCCGATGCCGCCGATGACGATCCGACCGAGTCGGAACGCCGGCAGCAACCCGAGCTGAACCGCGTGAAGCCGGTCGAGAAGAAGCCGCCTGTCGAGAACGAATTCGAAATCGATGTCGAGCGCGATGACGATGACGATGTTGCCGCGCGCAACCGGCGCATGACACGGATGATGCAGGGCGTGGCAAGGCAGGTGTCGCTCGATCCGAACGACGGCATGGAGTTGTGAGGCGCCAATGTCGAAATCACCCAGAAAGCAGCGTCTCTCCGTCTACCTCGATCCGGGTGTGATGAGCCGGCTCGCCGAACATGCCGCGCGGCGTGACCATTCGCGCTCGCTCATTGCCGAGGCGGCCATCGAATCCTTCCTGTCGCCCGATGCGGCTGAACGGCAGGAAGCAGCCGTCACGAAACGCCTCGACCAACTCGATCGTCGGATTACACGGCTGGAGCGGGATGTCGGTATTGCAGTTGAGACGCTCGCCGTGTTCATCCGTTTCTGGCTCTCGACGACACCAGCGCTACCCGAGCCTGCCGCACAGGCCGCCCGTGCAAAGACCGGAGAGCGCTACGAGGCCTTCGTTACGGCCTTAGGGCGCCGACTGGCGAAGGGGCCGAAACTGCGACAGGAAATTTCCGAAGACGTCGTCTCTGACGGTGAGCCTTAGCACTTCACCGCCAATCTAAGGTCGATCCGCACAGGATCATCTTTCGACATAACGCGCGAGGTTTTCGAGAGTCGAACGAAGCCCAACATCGTGGTCTTCTTTGCTTATTCCCGTCGGCACATCCTCGGCGATGATCGAGACCACTGTCCCACCCGCTGCCGATGCAAGGCTCCACATCATCCGCATCTGGCCCGCAAATCGTGGGTCATCGGACTCGAACGTCACGAGCTGCACGACGCGCTCATTCGGGACCAACTCGGCAAACCGGCCCTCGACGATATCGGTGTCGTCCGATGTCTTGCCGGCGTTCGCGTGATCGCCGTCATAGGTCAGCACCATCCGGTATTTCCCTCCCGGTCGTGCATCGAATTCGTAAACCTGGCCGGTCATGCCTTCAGGCGGAAGCCATTGCGGCCACGCTGTCGGATCGACAAATGCACGATAGATCACGTCCGCGGGTGCGGCGATGAATCGCGTCGCCGAGTCGGTTCTTCCCTGCTGTAGATTTGCGGCCATTCCTCCTTCTCCTCGCGCGTTCCAAATTCTGATCCCGCCGTTCTCCTGTATTTGCACGCTACACTACGACGCCGATAAATCCTTGTTGAGTCGGCCCAAAATCAGGCCCTTTTAATCATCCCCGTTCGGGGAAGGTCTGTCTCATCCCCGTTTGAATCGGGGTTTCATGGCGGCGTCTCATCAAAATTCTGAAGGCTTTGCGCGCGGCGCACGGATGCTGCGCACCGCGCTAGGTCCCGCCATCGCGCGCTATCTCGACGACGCCGGCATCGTCGAGGTGATGCTGAATCCAGATGGGCGGCTTTGGATCGACCGTCTCTCCGAGGGGCTGTCCGACACGGGCGAGCGGCTGTCGGCGGCCGACGGCGAGCGCATCGTTCGCCTCGTCGCCCATCACGTCGGCGCCGAGGTCCATGCCGGCGCTCCCCGTGTCTCGGCCGAGCTGCCCGAAACGGGCGAGCGGTTCGAGGGGTTGTTGCCTCCCGTCGTCGCCGCGCCCGCCTTCGCGATCCGCAAGCCTGCCGTCGCAGTGTTCACGCTCGACGACTACGTCGTGGGCGGCATCATGTCCGCGGAGCAGGCTGAGGCGCTCCGCCAAGGCGTCGCGGCGCGAGCCAACATCCTCGTCGCCGGCGGCACATCGACCGGCAAAACCACGCTCACGAACGCGCTGCTCGCCGAGGTCGCGAAGACCGCCGATCGCGTCGTCATCATCGAAGATACGCGCGAGCTGCAATGCGCGGCGCCGAACCTCGTCGCCATGCGGACGAAGGATGGGGTCGCCTCGCTCTCCGATCTCGTGCGCTCGTCGTTGCGCCTTCGCCCCGACCGCATTCCGGTCGGCGAGGTGCGCGGCGCGGAGGCGCTCGACCTGCTGAAGGCCTGGGGCACTGGCCACCCCGGCGGCGTCGGGACCATTCACGCCGGCAGCGCCATCGGCGCGCTGCGCCGCCTCGAGCAGCTCATCCAGGAAGCTGTCGTCACCGTCCCGCGCGCGCTGATCGCCGAGACGATCGATCTCGTCGCGGTCCTCTCGGGCCGCGGTTCCGCGCGCCGGCTCGCCGAACTCGCCCGTGTCGAGGGGCTCGGTCCCGACGGCGACTACCGCGTCACCCCCATCACCTCGAAGCCCAACGAAGGAGAATCCGCATGATCTCGCATGTCCGCACATTGCCTCGCCGCCTGATGATGACGGCGTCGGCCGTTGTCATCAGCGTGGCGATCGCGCCGGCCGCCCATGCTTCCGGCTCTTCCATGCCGTGGGAGCAGCCGCTCCAGCAGATCCTCCAGTCGATCGAAGGTCCCGTCGCCAAGATCATCGCGGTGATCATCATCATCGTCACCGGCCTGACGCTGGCGTTCGGCGACACGTCGGGCGGCTTCCGCCGCCTGATCCAGATCGTGTTCGGTCTCTCGATCGCCTTCGCGGCGTCGAGCTTCTTCCTGTCCTTCTTCTCGTTCGGCGGCGGAGCGCTCGTCTGATGGCGGGCATCGCGGATCAGGCCGGCGAGGTGCCGGGCTTCACGGTCGCGGTCCATCGGGCGCTGACCGAGCCGATTCTGCTCGGCGGCGCCCCGCGCGCCATCGCCATCATGAACGGGACGCTTGCGGGCGCAGTCGGCTTGGGCCTCCGCCTCTGGCTCGTCGGGATCGCAATCTGGGCGATCGGCCATGTCGCGGCCGTCTGGGCGGCGAAGCGCGATCCGCTCTTCGTCGACGTGGTGCGGCGCCATCTGCGCATTCCCGCGCACCTTTCGGTCTGAGGGAGGGCGTCGCCGTGATGAACCTCGCCGAATATCGCAACCGCAACAGCCGGCTCGCCGACTTCCTGCCCTGGGTCGCGCTGGTCGGCGCCGGCCTCGTCCTCAACAAGGACGGCAGCTTCCAGCGCACAGCGCGGTTTCGTGGCCCCGATCTGGACTCGGCCGTCCCGGCCGAGCTGGTCGCGGTCGCTGGCCGCCTCAACAATGCTTTCCGCCGTCTCGGCTCCGGCTGGGCGATCTTCGTCGAGGCGCAGCGCCATCCCTCGAACCGCTATCCCGACAGCAAATTCCCCGATGCGGCCTCCGCCCTGGTCGATGCCGAGCGCAAGGCCGATTTCGAGGAAGCCGGCGCACACTTCGAGTCCAGCTACTTCCTGACGTTCGCCTGGCTCCCGCCGGCCGAGGATGCCGCCCGCGCCGAAACCTGGCTCTACGAGGGCCGCGAGACGTCGGGCATCGACCCGCGCGAGACGCTGACCGGCTTTGCCGATCGCACCGACCGCATCCTGCGCCTGGTCGAAGCCTTCATGCCGGAATGCCGCTGGCTCGATGATGCCGAAACCCTGACCTATCTGCACGGATGCGTCTCGACCAAGCGCCATCGCGTCCGCGTTCCCGAGACACCGATCTACCTCGATGCGCTGCTCGCCGATCAGCCGCTCGCCGGTGGGCTCGAACCGCGGCTTGGCGATCAGCATGTTCGCATTCTGACGATCACCGGATTCCCCAACGCCACGACGCCCGGCCTGCTCGACGAGCTGAACCGGCTCGCCTTTCCCTATCGTTGGTCGACCCGCGCCATCCTGCTCGACAAGACCGACGCAACGAAGCTGCTGACCAAGATCCGCCGGCAATGGTTCGCCAAGCGCAAATCGATCGCCGCGATCCTCAAGGAAGTGATGACCAACGAGGCGTCCGTCCTCGTCGACACCGATGCGGCGAACAAGGCGGCCGATACCGACATGGCGCTGCAGGAACTCGGCGCCGACTATGCCGGCATGGCCTATGTCACCGCGACAGTGACGGTGTGGGACGCCGATCCGCGCGCCGCCGACGAGAAGCTGCGGCTGGTCGAGAAGGTCATCCAGGGCCGCGACTTCACCGCCATGGTGGAGACGGTGAACGCGGTCGATGCCTGGCTCGGATCGCTGCCGGGCCACGTCTACGCCAATGTTCGGCAGCCGCCGATCTCCACGCTCAATCTCGCCCACATGATCCCGCTCTCGGCGGTATGGGCGGGACCGGAACGGGACGAGCATTTTGCAGCGCCCCCACTGCTCTTCGGCAAGACCGAAGGCTCGACCCCGTTTCGGTTATCCCTTCATGTCGGCGATGTCGGCCATACGCTGATCGTCGGCCCGACCGGCGCGGGCAAGTCCGTGCTGTTGGCGCTGATGGCGCTTCAGTTCCGACGCTACGCGCGTTCGCAGATCGTCGCCTTCGATTTCGGCGGATCGATCCGCGCGGCCGCGCTCGCCATGGGCGGCGACTGGCACGACCTCGGCGGCGATCTCAGCGACGGCGCATCCGACAGCGTAAGCCTTCAGCCGCTCGCGCGCATCCAAGACGTGCCCGAGCGGGCCTGGGCCGCCGACTGGCTGGTCGCCATCCTGATCCGCGAAGGCGTGACGATTACGCCAGAGGTGAAAGAGCATCTCTGGACGGCGCTGACCTCGCTCGCCAGCGCCCCGGTCGAGGAGCGCACCCTTACGGGCCTCGCCGTGCTGCTCCAGTCGAACGATCTGAAGCAGGCGCTGCGTCCCCATTGTGTGGGCGGCCCCTATGGCCGGTTGCTCGACGCCGAGCATGAATATCTCGGCTCGGCCTCGGTCCAGGCGTTCGAGACCGAAGGACTGATCGGTACCGGCGCCGCGCCCGCCGTGCTCGCCTATCTCTTCCATCGCATCGATGATCGTCTCGATGGCGCGCCGACACTGATCATCATCGATGAAGGCTGGCTTGCGCTCGACGACGATGGTTTCGCCGGACAGCTCCGCGAGTGGCTCAAGACCCTGCGCAAGAAGAACGCGAGCGTCATCTTCGCTACGCAGTCGCTGTCGGACATCGACGGCTCGGCGATCGCGCCGGCGATCATCGAGAGCTGCCAGACCCGGCTCCTTCTCCCTAATGAGCGCGCGATTGAGCCGCAGATCACCGCGATCTATCGGCGCTTCGGTCTCAACGATCGCCAGATCGAGATCATCGCGCGGGCCATGCCCAAGCGCGACTACTACTGCCAGTCCCGGCGCGGCAACCGCGTGTTCGAACTCGGCCTGTCCGACGTCGCGCTCGCCCTCTGCGCCGCGTCGTCGAAGACCGACCAGGCCGCAATCGCGCGCATCGTCGCCGAGCATGGCCGCGATGGCTTTCTCGCCGCCTGGCTCAACCACCGCGAAGTCGGTTGGGCGGCCGACCTCATTCCCACGCTCATCAACAAGGAGAAGTCCTCATGAAACTGCGCCAATCTCGCGCAGCGCGGTTCGCTGCCGCGCTGCTGACCGCTCCCGTCGCGCTCGCGCCCATGCTGGCGACGCCCGCGCACGCCATCATCGTGTTCGACCCGTCGAACTACGCGCAGAATGTCCTGACGGCGGCGCGCTCGCTCCAGCAGATCACCAACCAGATCACCTCGCTTCAGAACGAAGCGCAGATGCTGATCAACCAGGCGCGCAATCTGGCGAACCTGCCTTTCTCGTCGCTGCAACAGCTTCAGCAGTCGGTGCAGCGGACGCAGCAGTTGCTGAGCCAAGCGCAGAACATCGCTTACGATGTCCAGCAGATCGACCGGATATTCCAGCAGAAGTACGGGAACGTGTCGCTGTCGGCCTCCGATCAGCAACTCGTCGCCGATGCGCGCTCGCGCTGGCAGAACACCGTCGGCAGCCTGCAGGACGCCATGCGCGTGCAGGCAGGCGTCGTCGGCAACATCGACACCAATCGTGCTCAGATGTCCGCGCTGGTCGGCCAGAGTCAGGGCGCGACGGGGGCGCTCCAGGCGACGCAGGCCGGCAACCAGCTTCTCGCGCTTCAGGCGCAGCAGCTCGCCGATCTCACAGCCGTCGTCGCGGCGAACGGCCGGGCACAGGCATTGCAATCGGCCGAACAGGCAGCCGCTGCGGAGCAGGGTCGCGAGCAGCGCCGTCGCTTCCTGACGCCGGGCCAGGGCTACCAGCCCGGCAACGCCCGCATGTTCCCGAATAGCAGCAACTGAGGCCCGCGCGATGGACGGCAAGACCCTCGCTCGCATCGGCGCCATCGTCTTCGTCGCGGTCGCCATCACGGCGACCGCGATCGAGATGAATCGGAAGGACGTTCGGCCCGAAGCATTCGCGACACAGGGCCGTTCTGTCGTATCGCAAGATCCTCTCGCGGCCGAACTTCTCCGCTGCTCCGAGATCGGCGAATCCGGTACACGCGATCCCGGCTGCCTAAGGGCATGGGCCGAGAACCGCCGCCGCTTCCTTGGCCAATCGGCTCCCGCGGTGTCGTCGGCCCCGGCTTCGCCAACGACATTGTTTCCGAATGCGCCGGCATCGGCCGACCCCGTCCGCAAGGAAAGCACGCCGGCGGATCTGACCGGGCCTGCGATGCAGGCCGAGCCAGCCCGGCCGGAGGGCCGCTGACATGGGCGGCACCGGCGTCATTGACCATTTCCTCGAAGTCTTCACGCGCTACATCGACGGCGGCTTCGGCCTGCTCGGCGGCGAGGTCGGCTTCATCGCCACGACGCTGATCGTCATCGACGTGACGGTGGCCGCGCTCTTCTGGTCATGGGGCGCCGACGACGACATCGTGGCGCGCCTCGTCAAGAAGACGCTGTTCGTCGGCGTCTTCGCTTATCTGATCTCCAACTGGAACAATCTCGCCCGCATCATCTTCGAGAGTTTTGCCGGTCTCGGCCTGAAGGCATCGGGCACAAGCTTCGCCGTCAGCGATCTCTTGCGTCCGGGAAAGGTGGCTCAGACCGGACTCGACGCCGGCCGCCCGCTACTCGACTCCATCTCCGGCCTGATGGGCTATTGGTCCTTCTTCGAGAACTTCATCCAGATCGCCTGCATGTTCTTTGCCTGGGCGCTGGTGCTGCTCGCCTTTTTCATCCTCGCCATCCAGCTCTTCGTCACTCTGATCGAATTCAAGCTGACGACGCTCGCAGGCTTCGTGCTGATCCCGTTTGGTCTGTTCGGCAAGTCCGCCTTCATGGCCGAACGGGTGCTTGGCAACGTCATCTCCTCTGGCATCAAGGTGCTGGTGCTCGCCGTCATCATCGGCATCGGCTCGACGCTGTTCTCCGAGTTCACCGCCGGCTTCGGCGGCAATACGCCGTCGATCGACGACGCAATGGCGATCGTGCTGGCCGCACTTTCTCTTCTCGGCCTCGGCATCTTCGGTCCCGGTATCGCCAATGGCCTCGTCTCTGGCGGCCCGCAGCTCGGTGCGGGTGCGGCGGTCGGAACCGGGCTTGCCGCCGGCGGTATGGTTGCCGCTGGCGCCGCCACGGTCGGCGCAGTCGCCTCTGGGGGTGCGGCACTGGCAGGAGGCGCTGCCGCCGCAGCTCGTGGCGGGGCCGCGATCGCGGGCGGGGCCTCCACGGCCTACAGCCTTGGCGCCGCCGGACAGTCAGGCGCCTCGGCCGTCGCATCTGGACTCGGCAATGTCACCAACACGGGCGCGAAGGCCGCTGTCTCGCCGCTGAAACGCGCTGCCGGCCGCGCCGCCGACAGCCTGAAGCAGAGCTACCAAGGCGGTAGCCAGGCCGCGACCGGGATCGCCACAGGGGCATCCGCCCCAGTGGCGGGCGAGGCCAACGCTTCCGTCGCATCCTCGTCCGCCACCGACAGCCCGCCGGCCTGGGCGAAGCGCATGAAGCGCTCGCAACAGATGACCCATGGCGTTCAGGCCGCCGCTCACGCCGTTCGCAGCGGCGACAGTCATGGCGGCGGCTCCTCCGTCAACCTCTCCGAAAGCGACTGACCATGTTCAAACGACCTTCCACGCATTACGGCAAAGCCCCCCAGCCCGAGACGCCCTATCAGCGCGCCGCTCAGGTCTGGGACGATCGTATCGGCTCCGCCCGCGTTCAGGCCCGCAACTGGCGCTACATGGCTTTCGGCTCGCTGGCGCTCGCGGGCGGGCTTTCGGCCGCGCTGGTCTGGCAGTCGGCCAACGGCTCGATCGTGCCCTGGGTGGTGCAGGTCGACCGGCTCGGTCAGGCGCAGGCGGTCGCGCCGGCGACCGCAGACTACCAGCCGAACGACCCGCAAATCGCCTTCTACCTCGCGCGCTTCATCGAGCAGGTCCGCTCGATCCCATCCGATGCCATCATCGTGCGGCAGAACTGGCTGCGCGCCTACGACTTCACGACACAGGGCGGCGCGCTCGCACTCAACGACTATGCTCGCGCCAACGACCCCTTCACCAAAGTCGGCAAGCAGCAGATCGCGATCGAGGTGTCGTCGGTCATCCGCGCCTCGCCATCGAGCTTCCGCATCGCCTGGATCGAGCGCCGCTATCAGGATGGCTCGCTGGCTTCCACCGAGCGCTGGTCCGCCATCCTCACCGTTGTCGTGCAGCCCCCTCGCGACGCCGACACGCTGCGGAAGAATCCCCTCGGAATCTACATCAACGCCATCAATTGGTCGAAGGAGCTTGGACAATGACACCGACCTTCCGCAAAGCCGGGAGGCCGGCTTTCCTCAACCGTGCCGTTCCGGGTTTCCGTAAATCCGGCTTGCCGCTTCTCCTGCTTTGCACGTCGGCGCTGGCGGGCTGTGCCGGACACACGCCACCGCCCGAGATTTCCTATGACGATGCCGCGCCCGCCGTCATCGCCGCCGATCCGCCGAAACCCGTGCGGGTCGTGGAGCTACCGAAGCCACTCCCGCTGCCCGGCCAGTTGAAGCCCGTCGACAAGGACGGCAAGCCCGAGCCGGAACCGACCGATCCGGCCGCGCGCGTCAACCAGGCCAACGCCGCCGCGCGCGTCCAGCCGGTGCGCAACGGCTTTATCAATTCGATGCAGGTTTATCCCTTCGTCGATGGCGCGCTCTATCAGGTCTACGCCTCGCCGGGGCAAATCACCGACATCGCGCTTCAGCCCGGCGAGCAGCTCGTCGGCTCCGGTCCCGTCGCTGCTGGCGACACGGTGCGTTGGATCATCGGCGACACCGAGAGCGGTGTTGGCGCGGCCAAGCAGGTCCATATCCTCGTGAAGCCGACGCGCGCCGAGCTGATGACCAATCTCGTCATCAACACCGACCGGCGCACCTATCACATGGAGCTGCGCGCTACGCCCTCGACCTACATGGCGTCGGTATCCTGGCAATATCCTCAAGACCAGCTCATCGCGCTACGCCGGCAGAACCAGCAAGCCGAAGCCGCGCAGCCGGTGTCAAACGGCATCGATCTCGCCCGTGTCAATTTCCGCTACGAGGTGACGGGCGACCGCGCGCCGTGGCGGCCGCTGCGCGCCTTCGATGACGGGAGACAGGTGTTCATCGAATTTCCACGCGGAATCGGCCAGGGCGAGATGCCACCCCTGTTCGTCGTCGGACCGGAAGGCGACACGTCCGAACTGGTGAACTACCGGGTGCGCGGCAACTATATGATCGTCGACCGCCTGTTCGCCGCAGCCGAACTGCGCTTCGGGTCCGGCAAGAGCCAGAAGCGCGTCCGCATCTCCCGCACCGATGGGAGGCCGGCATCGTGAGCGACGAACTCGAACCCGAAAAGCAAGAAGGTCGGGGGCCGACGGATGAAGCCGGGCCGGAGACTCCGGCCGAGGATGGCGCCCGGCCGCTGACCGGCGAGCCGGCCGCGACCATGCGGCTACGCGCCGAGCCGCCGCGGGTGACGCGCCTTTCCCGAAAGGTGCTGGCTGGATTGGGTCTCGCCGCAAGTCTCGGTGTTGGTGGCGCTCTGATCTATGCGCTTCAGACCCGTCATCAAGGCCAGGGTCAGGAACTCTATTCCACGGACAATCGCTCGACACCTGACGGTCTCGCTGGCCTGCCGAAGGACTATTCGGGCGTGCCGAAGCTCGGCCCGCCGCTCCCCGGCGATCTTGGCCGCCCGATCCTCAACGCACAGAATGGCGGCCCCGTGCCGGCGATCGGCGCGCCCACAACGGGACCCGTAGGACCCAGCCCGGAGGAACAGCGCCGCGCGCAGGAGCTGGAAGCAGCGAGGACCGCGCGTCTGTTCGCGTCCACGGAAACGCGGCCCGCGAGTAACGCGACCGCCGGCCAGACTGCGTCAACTATCGCGCCGCAATCGGATCTCACCGGCCTCGGACTCGCGCCGCAACCGGCGACGCCTTCGGCGCAGGACCGCCAGCTCGCGTTCCTCAATCAGGCGCCGGACAAGCGCACCGTCTCGCCGGATCGCATCGCTGCGCCGGCGTCGAAGAACGTGCTACAGGCCGGCGCGGTCATCGCGGCCGCGCTCATCACCGGCATCCGCTCCGATCTCCCAGGCCAAATCACCGCGCAGGTGACCGAAAACGTCTATGACAGCCCGACCGGCAAGATCCTGCTCGTGCCCCAGGGCACCCGCCTCATCGGACAATATGACAGCGGGATCGCCTTCGGTCAGCGACGCATTCTCCTCGTCTGGAACCGCCTGATCTTCCCCAACGGCCGCTCCATTGTCTTGGAGCGTCAACCCGGCGCCGACTCAGAGGGCTATGCCGGCCTTGAGGACGGTGTGGACTACCATTGGGGCGAACTGTTCAAGGCCGCAGCGCTTTCCACTCTCCTCAGTGTCGGCGCCGAGGCCGGCACATCCGGACAGGAGAGCGACATCATCCGTGCGCTCCGCAATGGCGCGTCTGACAGCATCAACCAGACCGGCCAGCAGATTGTCCAGCGCCAACTCAATATAGCGCCGACGCTCACAATCCGGCCGGGTTTCCCCGTCCGCGTCATCCTTACGCGCGATCTAATGCTCGAACCTTATGGGAGCTGACATGACGAAGCTGAAGCTCGGCCCAATCGCCGACGATAAGCCGGTGAAGGTCACGCTGGAGCTGCCAGCTAGCCTTCATCGCGACCTTGCGGCATATGCCGAAATTCTCGGCCGTGAGACCAATCATCCCCCGGCCGACCCCTTGCGATTGATCGTGCCCATGTTGCAACGCTTTATCGAAACGGATCGAGGTTTCGCAAAGACGCGACGGTTTATTGGACCCTCGAAGGTCGATAGCTGATTCTTTGGCCGGGTTGCGGCGAACGAACAAACACTCGCTGCGCCGCTAACGTGCGAGAGCACCAACGATATGCAGCCCTAGCGCCACAAGCGATAGCCACAATGCTTCGTCCCAATGGTTGAATCCGTCCCTCTGAAAAAAGCGTTCCTTGAGCATCAGCGCGAAGGCCACGCAACACGCGGAATAAAGGCCGATCCAGAAGGAGACGGCCGTGAGATAGCCGGCCTTGCCGTATGTACCGATTACGGCCGAAATCGCGAGTTTCGTGCAGAAGCGACGGATCGCCAAGCGCGATTCGGCATTGAGGCGGGACGGCATGATTCGGTCGGTCGATCTCGATCATTTTTTCTGTGTCTATCGACTTCCGAATAAAGACCGCATCAAATTTACGCCGCAGCGAGGGGGCGCGCTTCGGTAGGTCGGTGAAGCGATCACTACAAGGTTCTTACAGGACGCCCCCAAACATTGCGCCACCCTAACACCGGCCATGTTAACCGTCCGCCCATGCGGCTCGAGGACGGTCTTGGTCGTTGGCTCAGCGTGCTACGCGATCCCGATGAACGCTCGCGTAAACATTTACGGCTGTTCGGAGGTCAGGTCGGCTTCATCGTTCTATTTTGCTCTCCTACACTGGTCATTGACCAGCACCGACCGTTACTCTTCGTATCGCTAATCCATCTCATGTTCGGGTTTTCGGCGGCGCTCGTATTCGGCGTCGCGCTCTGGAAACGCAATCCAATTCCTCCCGCCCGCCTGTGCGTCTGGGATCACGGCGTCGCCATGCTCCTTTTAATGCTGATCAGTTCGGTCGTGCTTAGGGTAATGGCGTAAATGCACATGCAGTCACAGCCGATGTCGCACATCAGATCTGGCGACGTCAGCCTTGAGCTTCGCCCTGCTCGATCCCCGACCAACAGGACGATAGCGTCCGCATCCGCGGTTGATCCCATCGTCGCTTTGCAAAGCGGAGCGCTCGAGGACGAGCGCGTCGTGCGCCAGTGGCCGCAGGTGGCCCTGGACGGCTATGGAGCGATCGCGGTTATCGCCTCTGACGCAGCTAGCCGGCGCTATATCACACGCATTCTACAACGTGCTGGATGCATGGCGACCGGCTTCACCGAACCACAGGCGGTGTTGGACCCGCTCGCCGAACGCGAATACGATGTCGCTGTGGTGTCGGGCGACCCAGCGGAGCTGCCATGGTGCGCTTCCCTCCTTGGGGTGCGTCCCGATCTGGCCATGCTGTTCGCTTTTCAGAGCGGCAATTCAGACACCATTGCCAAGGCGATCGACTCTGGGATCGATTGTCTCGAAGCGCCCTTCCTGGAATCGGACCTGATCGCGCGTTCCGGACTGCTGTTCCGCTCCGTCTGGCGGCAGCGTGGCCTAATTATCCCAGGCGGCGAAGCCGCTGTCCGTCTCCACCTTTACCGGCCTCGCGTTCAAGTGAGGGGCCGTGAGATCGCGCTGACACCGGTTGAATACCGGACGCTCTGGGCCTTGGCGCAAAGCCGCGGCGGCGTTTCGCGTTTCTGCGATCTGGAGAAAAGCGTTTGGGGGACTTCCTCCAATGCGCGTCGCGTTGCGCTACGGCAAGTCATCCAGGGTCTCCGGCGCAAGCTGAACGAGCGTTCTGACGATCAGCGTCTCTTGAAGACCGAGCGGTGCGTCGGATACCGCCTGCTCAGCACATAGGCCCCCCGTCAATGCGAGGGGCCGGCGCCGCCCTCCGTGACTGAACGAGCTTTGTTACGGTCACTCCCCTCAGCCGTCTGCGGGGGTCGAGATGCGTTCCGCGATGCAGTTACCAATACCGCTCAGGATCGCGGAACCCAATCGTCGGGTCGATCGGCGGCTTGGCCTCGGCCAACCCGCAAAGCCATGCGGCGGCCATCAGCGCGCCGACTACGACGAAGAAGACAAGAATGCCTAGCTAGGTCCCCGATCGCTTCCGTAAAGAACCTTTAGCGCTGTCTCGCCGAGCGCAGCGTCAGCTTTGGTCGCCGTTGATTATCCGTTTGACGGACGGTCGCCACCTTGCGGCCGATCAGCAGCAGTTGATTGGCGTTGTCGTTGTATTCGCGACTCGCTGAGAGGTGCTTCTCCATTTTGGCAAGCTCCAGCGCGAGCGCCTGGGGAAGGTCTTGGCCAGGTGGATTCCACCGAGGGTCTGCTGCGAAGCGCCCATGAAAGAAATCTAATCCTTCAAGCGCCTCGATCTCGAAGATGCCCTTGAAGAGGGAAGCCAGTTCGTCGGTCGAGAAGAGGTGGAAGCTGAATGCCACGCGGCAGCCGTCAGCCAGCTCCACCTCGCACCAATTCCGCCGCTGGTCGTGGCGAAGCCGGCGCACGTCGCTGATTGCGGCGACAAGTCCGGACGCCATGCTCCCGACCGGCCGGACGGTCGTGATGAAACTGCCGCGGGTGACGCGCCCGAGTTCCCTTGCGACCGACGGGAGCTCCGCGAGAGGGATGTGGCTGAGCACGCTGTAGAGGCACAGCGTAAGGTCGACGCTGTTGTCCGCCTCGGGAAGGGGATGCGTGAGGTCGCCGACCGTGAATTCCAGCCTGACGCCGGGTAGAGACGAGAGGCCGCGGCAATTCACTCGGGCTTGCTGGATCTGCTCGGCGGAGACATCGAATCCGCGGGCCGAGATCTCGACGAAGCCCATTTCCCTGGCGTTGATCACCAGGCGCTTTAGCCATGTGCCGGGGCCGCACCCGGCGTCGAGAACGCTGAGGGAGGTTGTCCCTGACAGGCGTATCTCGCACAGCCTGGCCATGATGCATGTCCAGACCTGATGGTCCGCGTAGGCGTGCGGGCCGCTAAAGCGGAACAGATCCGACGTATCGCCGTCCGCATAGCTGCCATAGATGGCGCCGGACAGGTCATAGGCTTTAGCCACAGGCGACGTGCGAACTTCTTTGCTGATTGCGAGCATTTCAGGCCGCCTTCCGATAGGCGGGCGCTCTGCTCTTCGACGCATTGCTGCCATGGAAGCTGGCCTGCCGAAAAATGAGGGCGCTGGCTTGAGGAAGCTCGACGATCAGGTCAGGGCGACGCCCATTTTCGGAGAGCGCGAATTTTCGCGCCCATTCCCGATTGATGAAATAACCTGATCGGCTGCAGGACTGGTCTTGAACAACCCAATGGCCCAGATGATCGGGGGCCATGAAAAAAAGCTGCTGTGACCCGTCGTCAGGGTCATCGGACTCGTCGGAGGTCATACTCCATCTCCTTTGCTTGTGAGTGATCATGTGCGCCTCGCTGGGCGGCGCGGTGTTCTGCTCATGCCGCCCGCTCGCTCAGAAGAGGATGCCGGTCTCCACCAGGGCGCGGACCTGATCGCGCTGGTTAAAGTCGCGGCCGAAGCCGGATCCGGGTTGAAGGTGGCCAATCCCGGTGTAAGACAGCTCGCCACGCGCGAAGAACACGCCCTTCTGGTATGTCGGAGTAATGGTGAACGACCATGCGTCGCTCTTTGCGCCGTAGAGCAGGTTGGTCGGCGTGCAGTTGGCGTCCGCCCCGCACGTTCCGCCCGTTGTCTTCAGATACTCGGCGCGGGCGCCGAGCGACCATTCACTGTTTAGCGCGTATTTGACCAGCAGCGCGCCGCCATAGGTGTCGGCCGAGCGAATGATGCCGAGCTGATCATCACGCCCGACGTGGCTGTATTGCAGATAGGGGGTGAGCGTCAGCGGACCGCTGGTGTAAGTGTAGATGAGATTGAAGATACTGCTGTTGTTCTGAGCGAGGGGCGTCGCCACTGACGACTTGTCGCTCCGCGATAGGCTGCCGGCGCCGACGAAGCTGATCGAGTTCGACGCGTCGATCGCATAGCCCAACATGCCCGAAAGCCAGTTGAGCTTGCCGGAAAAATAGCCGTCGTTGAGCGAGACCGCCGCGGAGAGCGGCCCCCGCGCATAATTGATCTGCACGCCGCGGCTGATGGCCGGCTCCTGATTCCAAAGGAGGCCGCGTTCGATGTTGACGTTCTGAAAGGTGAAGGTCGATTCCGCTCCCACCATTGTCGGCAGCAAACCAGCCATGACCGTCAGCTCCGGCGTGATCACCCCCTTCGCGTAGGCGACCGGAACAGGACCAAACAACTGGTCCGTCGCCTTGGTCGCTTGCAGATAGGACGAGCCCAGCGACGGCAAGGAATATGCCCCCGCCTGAATGTAAAACTGCAAAGGCCCCTGAGTCGTCTGGATCTCGATCTGTCCGTTACTCAGATCGACGAACCCATCCTGATTGCCGATCCCGCCGGCATGGCTTGCGTGAGTCTGAAGGCCGCCGATCCCGCTCACCTGGCCGGAGATGGCGACCGATCCGAACGGACCGGCGTCGACCGTGAGGGGGTGGGGGTTTGGGGCGAGCGGCCCGGAGAAGCTAGGACTGGGAAGCGGGTCCGCGTTAGCGACGCCGGCCCAAGAAACGGCACCGCAACTGCCCAGCAAGAGGAGCACCCACAAGGCTGGACCGCCGAGGCGGCGACATCCGGAATGTCGAGCAGCACACAGAACAGGCGATGGGTGTGATAGCGGGCTTATCATTAGGTGCATTCCCTTTGCGTGAAGGTCAATGCACGCAAGAAGTAAGAGGAAGGGCGTAAAATCGGCACCTTATCTTCCACTTATTCGTAAGTACCGTATAAGGACGCCGCCCTCCCCTACGCGGAGAACGTAGATTTCGCTGAGTCTGCAATGAGCTGCGAAGTGCGGGAGTCTCCCGTTGCAAAGCCGTCGCGCACCTTGGCCAAGGTGTTGGCCACGCTTAAGAAGCGCCGGAAAGCAGGATTATCATTCTCATCCGACCATATCCCGCAGAACGGAATGAAGCATCCAGTCAGGGGACGATACTCAACGCCGGCAAATCGCGCTTCTACAACGGAGTCGCTCGCCAAGGTAATGCCGCGTCCACAAGCGACGAGCTGCATCAAGGTTTGACGAGACACGCTGTCACGCAGAATGTCGGGGCGGTGGCCAAGCGCGGAGAGATTGCGAAAAAGGAAGCTTTCTATATCCCTCCCCGGCGCAACTTCAGTCACTATGAAGCGCCTATAACGTATGTCATCGAAAGAGATTTCCGATTGACGTGCAAGGGGGTCCCCTTGTGCCACAACAACGTATACCTGTTCCGTCCAGAAGCGAACGGAATTGAAGCCTGCGACTTCAAGGGGCTCAGTCACGAATGCAATATCAAGCTCATGACGACGTATCGCCGGGATGAGTTCGATATGGTCGCCCTCGACGAACTCGAGTTGAACCTCGCTGTGATGCTTACCGAATCGGGCAATCAGCTCCGCAACGAAGCCGGTAGCCAAAGAAGAAAAAAGGCCAATCCGGATAACGCCGCTTCCCCCGCGCCCGATCGCGCCAACCTCTCGGATAGCATACTCAATTTGCGTCAGCGCACATTCCGCCCTCCGGACGAAATTCTCTCCGGCCTGCGTAAGAAGAACGCCCGAGCGCCGCCGGATGAAAAGACTGGAACCGAGCGCGTCTTCTAAATCCCGAATTTTCCGGCTGATCGTCGACTCCCGCACGCCGAGCTTGCTAGAAGCTCTTCTCAAACTCCCTTCCTCGGCGGCCGTCACGACAAAGCGAAGCTGCCGAACCTCGACGTTGCATTTCCGCATAGATCCGATCAGTTTGCCGAGCGGCTTAGATTGAGATGGCCGCGTCGAAGCCGCGGTTCATTTCGGCCTTGCCCGAGATTGTCGTGTGATATGTAGTGGCATAAACGTATAACTGCGTCGTAGGCGATCGCGTATAAGTCCGGTGCAGCGTTTTTTCCGCTAGCATAAAAACGGCGCAAAATTCCGTACCTCTAGGAAATTGCCCTCCGTCGGCTGTTGGCCGAGCGCGCCGCGACCGCAGTATTCGCGGTGAACCAGGTTTACCCCTGCTGCATTTTCTGATGTCTTTACACCGTCCTTACGTCTTGGCGTAAAAACTCAGCACCACTCTGACATGCGGCGCTCTACATCCATCACAGCATTCCAAGCTGAAAATGGAGCCAGCACGCATGCTCGACACTCTCCCATCACTTAAAGCCCGGCCGCCAGCGAAGCGATTGGCAGCCCACTCGCCCTCGCTGATCAGCGCTCCGCGCTTTCTCATTCGCTCTCAATCCTATGGAGGTCAGCCATGGCCGCTGCCGCGATGACCTGGCTCGCCGGTCTCTGCGCCGCCGGCCTCACGATTTACCTGTTCTATGCTCTCGTGAAGCCAGAGCGCTTCTGAGGCTGGCAATCGCAACATTAAAACTCGGTGACAACTATGGGCGACCTCATTTTCGTAGCTGTGACGCTTGTTTTCTTCGCAACCACGGCAGGGTTCATCATCGCCCTGGATCGGATTTGAGGGGGCGCTCGTCATGACTGAAGACATCACACAGTTTGTAATCATACTCGCGATCATGACTGGACTGGTCGTGGTCCTCGGCAAGTGGATGACGCACATGTTCACGAGCCCCGCCGACAACATTGTCGAACGTGGCACCTATCGCATTCTCGGCGTCGATCCGGCGGAGAAGATGTCCTGGAAACGCTATGGCATGGTGCTGCTGCTCAGCAACGCCGCCATGATGTTGCTCGGCTATCTCGTCCTTCGCCTGCAACAATATCTGCCGGGCGACACGCTCGGGCGCGCGTCGCAGACGCCGGATCTGGCCTTCAACACCGCCGCATCCTTCATCACCAACACCAACTGGCAGTCCTATTCGGGCGAATCCAGTCTTTCGAACTTCTCGCAGATGGCGGTCATCACCTTCCTGATGACGGTCAGCGCGGCGACAGGCGTGGCCGCGGCAGGCGGCTTCATCCGCGGGCTCAGCCGCAAGACCTCGGCGGACATCGGCAACTACTGGGTCGACTTCACCCGCGTCGTCTACCGCCTGTTCCTGCCGCTCTGCTTCGTCATGGCGCTGGTCTACGTCTGGCAGGGAATGCCGCAGACGCTGATGTCGGACACGATCGTCACGACGCTCGAAGGCATGAAGCAGCAGCTCATCATCGGGCCGGTCGCCAGCCTTGAATCGATCAAGCACATCGGGACCAACGGTGGCGGCTTCTTCGGCATGAACGCCGCCCACCCATTCGAGAACCCGACCCCGCTTACCAACACGCTGCACATCCTCAGCATGCTGCTGATCCCCTCGGCGCTGACCTACACGTTCGGTGCGATGATCCTGCGCCGCAAGCAGGGCTGGGCCTTCTTCGCGGCCTTCCTGATCATGTTCGTCGCCTTCCTTGCGCTGATCTACAGCGCTGAACGTGCCGGCAATCCGCTGCTCGCCACGCTCGGCGCCGACCAGGCCCAAACCGAGATCCTCGGCGGCGGCAACATGGAGGGCAAGGAGCTTCGCTTCGGCATCGCTCAGACCAGCCTGTTCGCCACGACCACCACCGCGGCGACGACCGGTTCGGTCGACGCGATGCATTCCTCGCTGACCCCGCTGGGCGGCCTGGTGCCGATCGCACAGATGATGCTGAACAACGTGTTCGGCGGCGATGGCGTCGGTCTCATCAACCTCGTCACCTACGCGATCCTGACCGTGTTCCTTGTCGGCATGATGATCGGTCGCACGCCCGAGTTCCTCGGCAAGAAGGTCGAAGCGCGGGAGATGAAATATGTGATGCTCGCGGTACTGGCGCATCCGTTCAGCATCCTGGGCTTCACGGCGCTCGCCTGCCTGATGCCTTCGACCCTCGATAGCCTGGCCAACACAGGGCCGCACGGCTTCAGCGAGGTGCTCTATGCCTACACCTCCGGCACGGCCAACAATGGCTCGGCCTTCGCCGGCCTCAACGCCAACACGCCGTTCTTCAACACGACGATCGGTCTCGCCATGCTGGTCGGGCGATATCTCACTCTGCTGCCGATGCTGGCGGTCGCCGGCGTGATGGCCGCCAAGAAAACCGTGCCGGCTGGCCCGGGCACTCTGTCGACGGCGACGCCGCTGTTCACCGGGCTGCTTGTCTTCGTGATCATCGTCGTCGGCGGCCTGACCTTCCTGCCGGCGCTCGCCCTCGGCCCCATCGTCGAGCATCTGCTGATGCTCGCGGGCACGACCTTCTAAGGACAGATCCCATGCGAGAGATATCCAAAACCACCAATACGCATGCGTCGGCCGGCCCTCTTCTGGGCGGCCTCACGCGCCCGGTCCTCGTCTCCGCCGTGTTCTTCATGGCGGTCACCGGGATCGCCTATCCGCTGGCGACGACCGGCGTCGCGACGCTGTTCTTCCCCGCACAGTCGCGAGGAAGCATCGTGACGGCCGACGGCAAGGACGTGGGCTCCCGGGTCATCGGCCAATATTTCACCCGGCCGGACTATTTCCATGGCCGGCCCAGCACGACCTCCGGAACAGATCCCAACGATCCGTCCAAAACGGTCGACCAGCCCTATAACGCCGCCGCCAGCGGCGCGAGCAATCAAGGCGCGATCAGCAAGAAGCTGATCGAGGCAGTGACGGAACGGACCGCGGCCTATCGTGAAGAGAATGGCCTTGCCGCCAACGCGCCCGTGCCAATCGATGCTGTCACCGCGTCTGGATCGGGCCTCGATCCGCATATCTCGCTCGCCAATGCGCGATTGCAGGTTGCCCGAGTCGCCAAGGCGCGGGGCCTGTCCCCCGACAAAGTGATGGAGCTCGTCGACCAGAATACGAGCGGTCGCCAACTCGGCGTCCTCGGCGATCCCAGAATCAATGTTCTCGAACTCAATCTCGCGCTGGATGCGGCGGCCCCCGCCCGTCCGGCCGCGCAATAAGAAAGCGGTGCCATCATGACACAGTTTGATGCAGCCGCGCCTCACAGCGCAGCGATCGGCACCGGACCCAAGCCGATCAATTGGGCGTCGGTAATCGGCCAGGCGTTCAGCAAGCTCTCCCCGCGGGTGCAGCTGAAGAACCCGGTGATGTTCGTCGTCTATCTCGGCAGCATCGTCACGACGCTGCTCTGGATCCAGGCGCTGCGCGGACAGGGCGAAGCCTCGGCCGCGTTCATTTTCGCCATCGCGATCTGGCTCTGGTTCACGGTGCTCTTCGCCAATGCGGCCGAGGCCCTGGCCGAGGGCCGCGGCAAGGCGCAAGCTGATGCGCTACGGGCCACGCGCCAACGGGTGATCGCCCGGATGCTCAAGGAGCCCACCCGTGAGAGCGAATCCTGGCCGCAGCCGAGTGATGAACTCGACGTTGGCGCCTACGTCCTGGTCGAGGCCGGAGAGATCATTCCCGCCGATGGCGAGGTCATACAAGGCGCGGCGTCGGTCGACGAGTCCGCGATTACCGGCGAATCCGCGCCCGTCATCCGGGAATCGGGCGGCGACTTCTGCTCCGTCACCGGCGGCACGCGCGTTCTTTCCGACTGGATCATCGTGCGGGTGACCGCGCGGCCCGGCGAGGCCTTTCTCGACCGCATGATCGCGATGGTGGAAGGCGCCCAGCGCGGCAAGACCCCGAACGAGGTCGCGCTCACCATCCTGCTGGTCGCGCTCACCCTGATCTTCCTTCTCGTATGCGTGACCTTGATGCCGTTCTCGAGCTTCGGCACCATCATGAACGGGTCCGGATCGGTCGTGACGATCACGGTTCTGATCGCGCTTCTGGTGTGCCTGATCCCGACGACGATCGGCGCCCTGCTCTCGGCGATCGGCATCGCGGGAATGAGCCGGATGATGAAGGCCAATGTGCTCGCCACGTCCGGCCGCGCCATCGAAGCCGCCGGCGACGTTGACGTGTTGCTCCTCGACAAGACAGGCACGATCACACTCGGAAACCGCGAAGCGACCAAATTCCTTCCGGCGCCTCAGGTGACGGAGCGGGCGCTTGCCGACGCGGCCCAGCTTGCATCACTCGCGGATGAAACGCCCGAGGGCCGCTCGATCGTGGTGCTGGCGAAGAACGCCTTCGCGCTTCGCGGCCGCGAGCTGCACGGCGCGGAAGCGCTCCCCTTCAGCGCCCATACCCGCATGAGCGGGATCAACATCGACGGCCGGCAGATCCGAAAGGGCGCCGCCAGCGCCATTCGCGCGCATGTCGAGGCGATGGGTGGCGTGTTCCCGCAGGAGGTCGCCAAGATCGTCGACGAGGTCTCCCGCCGTGGCAGCACGCCGCTGGTCGTCAGCGACGATGTCCGTGTCCTTGGCGTGGTCGAACTCAAGGACATCATCAAGGGCGGCATCAAGGAGCGTTTCGCCGAACTGCGCGGCATGGGCATCAAGACCGTGATGATCACGGGCGACAACAAGTTGACCGCGGCCGCGATCGCCGCCGAGGCCGGCGTCGATGACTATCTCGCCGAGGCGACGCCGGAGGACAAGCTGAGGCTGATCCGCGAGTACCAGGCCGAAGGCCGCCTCGTCGCCATGACCGGCGACGGCACCAACGACGCGCCGGCGCTGGCCCAGGCCGACGTTGCGGTGGCGATGAACAGCGGAACACAGGCCGCCAAGGAGGCCGGCAACATGGTCGACCTCGACAGCAACCCGACCAAGCTGTTGCGCGTCGTCGAGGTGGGCAAGCAGATGATCATGACCCGCGGCGCGCTGACCACGTTCAGCGTCGCCAACGATCTGGCCAAATACTTCGCCATCATCCCCGCCGCCTTCGTCGCGACCTATCCGCCCCTGGCCGTGCTCAATGTCATGGGGCTTCACAGCCCGGCTTCGGCGATCCTGTCGGCAGTGATCTTCAACGCCTTGATCATCGTCGTCCTGATCCCGCTTGCCTTGCGCGGCGTCAAGTATCGGGCCGAACCGGCCGACCGGCTGCTCAGCCGCAACCTGCTGATCTATGGTTTGGGCGGGATCATCGTGCCGTTTATCGGTATAAAGCTGATCGACGTCGTGCTGACCCCCTTCTTCTGATGAGGATCGGGAAGCCGAACAAGGCGAAAGCCGAAGGTTATTGACGACCATGAAAGATCAGCGACCCGATCCCGACGCACTTCTGGAGGTCGCGACGGATGAAAGCCATCGCTCCAAACGCGGACAACTGAAGATTTTCTTCGGCGCCTGCGCAGGGGTCGGCAAGACCTTCGCGATGCTCAACGCCGCCCGCCAACTCCAGGCGGACGGGGTGCCCGTCGGGATCGGGATCGTTGAGACCCATGGCCGCAAAGACACCGAAGAGCTGATCCAGGGTCTTCCGGTGCTGCCGCGCAAGACGATGAGCGGCAACGGCAAGCCCACGACCGAGTTCGACCTCGATGGTGCGCTCTCATCAGGGTACAAGCTGCTGGTTGTTGACGAACTGGCCCACACCAACGTCGCAGGCAGTCGCCATGCCAAACGCTGGCAAGACGTCGAGGAACTGCTCGACGCCGGCATCGACGTCTTCACCGCCCTCAACGTCCAGCACCTGGACAGTCTCAACGATATCGTCGGCGGCATCATTGGCATCCGCGTTCGCGAGACGGTCCCCGACCGTATCTTCGACGCTGCAACCGACGTCGTCCTGGTCGATCTGCCCCCGGACGATCTCCTCGCGCGCATGAACGCGGGCAAGGTGTACCTGCCGGTTTCGATCGAGCGGGCCCGACAGAATTTCTTCCGGCGCGGCAACCTGATTGCGCTGCGCGAGCTTGCGCTGCGGCGCGTCGCCGACCGGGTCAATTCGGACGTGCGAACCTACCGGGTGTCGCATGCCATCCGCACCGTATGGCCCACCCAGGACCTGCTCATGGTGTGTGTCAGGGCCGACCGCTCGCAGGAAAAGCTTGTCCGCGAGGGCACCCGCCTCGCCCAGCGTCTGCAAGCCAAATGGATCGTCGTCCACGTCGACCAGCCCTATCGCGGCGATGACGCCCAAGCGCGTGGTTCGCTTCTGGAGATCGCCGCCGCGGCCCAGGCGGCCGGCGCCGAATTCGCCAACATCCCCGGCCAGGATGTCGCCGAAACCCTGCTGGATTATGCACGCAAGCGCAATGCCACCAAGCTCATCCTCGGCAATCCCGCCGGTCGACAATTCATCCCGTTCAAGCCGCGCCTTCAGGAGCGTATTGCGCGCGCCAATCCGGAAGTCGGCCTGATCATCCTGAGTGTCGACGCCGCCCCTGAAGCGCACCAGTCCACAATGGCTGATGAACCGCAGGGCTACGCACGCGCCCTCGCGATCGCAACCCTGGCCTGCGGCGTGACGACAGCGGCGGCCGCCTGGCTGTTGCGCGTTTTCGACCTCTCCAACATCGTCATGCTCTTCCTCATGACCGTTGTGTTCGTCGCCATGCGGCTGGGGCGCCTCGCCGGCGCCTGGGCGGCACTGTTGTGCGTCGCCTGCTTCGACTTCTTCTTCGTCGAACCGCGGCTGTCCTTCGCCGTCACCGACACGCAATATGTCTTTACCTTCGCCCTGATGCTGGTGGTCGCGCTTGTCATCAGCCAGCTCGCCGCACGCATGCGCTCGGAGGCACGGTTTGCCCGCGCCGGCGAACGTCGCGCCTCGGCGCTCGCGCGCGTCGCGCGCGAGCTTTCGAGTGCGATCAAGGTCGAACAGGTGATCACGGTATGCCGGGACGCAATCTCGCCCCTGTTCGGCGCACGCATCATTCTCCTGGTGCCGGACGATAGAGACCGCCTTTTACCGATGCAGGACGCCGCCCTCGTGGATTTGTCGGTGGCGCAATGGGCGTTCGATCATTCCCAGGAGGCCGGGCGCGGCACCCAGACGCTGGCCGCCGCCGAGGCTCTCTACCTGCCGCTGAAGGCGTCGATGGCGACCAGGGGTGTGCTCTGCATTCTCCCGATCGACACGCCTCTATCAAGCAATCCCGACGATCGCCGGCTTCTCGACGCCTGCTGCTCGACCATCGGTCTTGCGCTCGAGCGCATTCACTTCGTCGAAGTGGCGCAAGATACCCTGGTGCGGATGGAAGGCGAAAAGCTCCGTAACGCCCTTCTGTCGGCGGTGTCTCACGATCTGAAGACACCATTGACCGCGATACGCGGCCTCGCCGAAACGCTTGAGCATGGGAAGGGGCTTCCCGAGGACGAAAGAAGCGATCTGGCCCGCTCGATCCGCGTCCAGGCCGACGAACTGAAACGCCTCGTCAGCAATCTTCTCGACCTGGCACGCATGCAAAGCCAGGGCGTGCGCCTCAACAAGGAATGGCATTCGTTGAGCGAGATCGTCGGAAGCGCCCTGGCGCAGTCTGCGTCTCTGCTGGCGCCAAGGTCGATCCGAACCAATCTTCCGCCCGAGCTCCCGCTCGTCGAAGTAGACGCCGCTCTCATCGAGCGGGTGCTGATCAATCTCTTCGACAATGCCGCCAAATATACGCCGACCTCGGCCGCTATCACGGTGCGCGCGGGGACATCGGGCGAGTCCATCTACCTCGTGGTCGAGGACGATGGACCGGGTTGGACGGCGGGTGACCCCGAAGCTCTCTTCGAGCCCTTCGTTCGCGGGCAGAAAGAGTCTGCGACTGCGGGCGTCGGGCTTGGCCTTGCGCTCTGCCGCAGCATTATCTTGGCGCATGGCGGCACCATCCGGGCGGAAGCGCGCAAGCCGCACGGCGCGACGTTCGAGATTCGGCTGCCGTTGGGCGCTCCGCCCGAGATTGAAAGCGAGATTGTTCATGATCAAGCCGCGCATCCTGATCGTTGAGGACGAAGCGGACATCCGCCGCTTCGTACGGATGGCGTTGGAAAAGGAAGGCATGAGCGTCTTCGAGACGGCCACCGCCGAGGATGCCCGGCTCAACGCGGGTAGCCGAAAACCCGACCTCATGATCGTGGACCTCGGCCTACCAGACGGCGACGGCAAGATGCTCATTCGAGACGTGCGAAGCTGGATCTCGGCGCCGATCATCGTCCTGTCGGCGCGGGACCGGGAAACCGAGAAAGTCGAGGCACTCGACGCCGGGGCCGACGATTATCTCGTCAAGCCGTTCGGCGTGCCGGAGCTTCTCGCCCGTGTCCGCGCCCAGCTACGCCGAACCAGCGCGGTATCGGATGGGGCCAAGGCTTCCGCTCTCGTTCGTTTCGGTCAGGTCGCCATCAACCTCGCGACACATGAGGTTACGCGAGACGGCAAGGCTGTGCATCTGACACCGAATGAGTTTCGCCTGCTGACGGCGCTGATCCGCGGGCATGGCAAGGTGCTGACGCATCGCCAATTGCTTTTGGATGTGTGGGGACCAGGCTACGCAGAACGCGCGCATTACATTCGCATCTACATGGCCCAGTTGCGGCAGAAGCTCGAGGACGATCCATCTCAGCCCGTTCACCTCATTACCGAACTGCAGGTCGGATATCGCCTCTCGGGTCTGGAGCTCGATTCGCCACAGAAATAGCTGCAAGAATACTGTTCATTGTGTACGCCAGGGGTCCAGACACAATCGGATCTGCTAAAAGTGCAAACCGCACGGATGACCACCTACTGCTTTGGGCCAGCAGTCTCGACGTCTTACGTGCTTGCTCTCCGATAGACAGCCAGGGATCCCGACAAGGTTAGGAGGGCAGCACCGCACATCCGATCCAGCCAAAGAGCACCGGTCCCCTTCAAAAAACGTATCGCCCGCGAGCCGAGGACAGCATAGGCCAGCATGATCAGGAAATCGAGGAAGGCGAAGATCAGTGCCAAAATGACGTATTGTGGCACCTGAGATGAGGTCGGGGCGATGAACTGAGGCAGGAATGCAGAGAAGAACAGGTAACCCTTCGGATTAGTGATCGCCACAAGAAGGCTCTTGAGGAACAGCGAACGCGGGGTTCCCGATCCACTAACTGCTGCCGCTTGGAGGGATGGGTCAAGTGTCCCTTTCGAGCGCAACAGTATGATCCCGAGATAGGTCAAATACCCGACCCCGAGCCACTTCACGAGGCCGAACCAAAACTCGGAGGCAGCGAGCAACGCACCAAGCCCTAGTGCGACAGCGCCGATCAGGATAAAGTCAGACAAGACTGCACCAGCCATCCCGTAGCATGCACGCGACACGCCGTGGCGCGAGCCGTTGGTCAATGCTAGCAAAACCGTGGGACCGGGCGTCGCAATGCCGATGAACGCGACCAGTGCGAAGGTGAGAAGCGTCAGGCCGTCCATGGTAGCTCCTTCTAAGTGATACCAGTTCTAACCATTCCATCATAATGTATGAGCTCGTCAACGGAATCCAGAATGACGAGTCGGTTCAATATTTTCAGGATCTGATCGCTCGTATGAAGTTGTGTGGCTGCAACGCGGTCGTCCTTGGCTGCACCGGAGTCCCGATCATCATCACGGACAGCAACTCGCCGCTTCCGACGCTGGACTCGACGCGATTGTTGGCACACGCGGCGCTTCATCATGCGATCAATCCGCGGCATGAAAGACATGAAGGAGCGCCGTAACACTAGCGTCTGGTCCCGAAGCGTGGGCGTTCAGCCAAGCCAATCCCGCATTTCAGGAGGCGCTATGGGCCAGATACTTGGCGGCCGCGCCACGGCACATTGGGCCATCGGAACTCGATTCACTCGCAAGCTCCCCTCAAAGAGCCGGCAGCGCGGCGCGGAATGAGGAACGAGACGGTCGCCAACTTGCGGATGTCGTTGAAAAAGTCGGCGTTGCTGCGGGCGTGACGTCCATCAGTCGTCCTCGGGTTGGGGGACGACGCGATGATGGGGGAACGAACGGCGGCTCTCGTCGGCGGAAGAGTTTGACCCACAGGAGACATTTCAGCCTCAAAGCAGCCCTCAGTTTGTGGGGTCGTCTGTTTCGATCATGATTGTGCGGCGCGGCTTGAAAACTCCAGCTGTGGTGGTGACTCCACCCAGCCTCGTTTGATCGGCTCGGATCTCGTCCAACCAGGGGGCGTTGATATTCAATCTGGTCAGCAGCGGTGCGTCGGGCGCGACCTCGATCGTGACGGATTGCAATTCGATGTTGGCACCGATCGCGCGGGAGAATTCTTCCGGGCAGAGCTGCTGCGCGCGCTCGTAGGGTTGGCCGTACGGAAACCAGATGAAGGCGGGATAGGAGTCGTCCGTTAAGTCGCGCCTGCCTTGTTGCAGATTGGCGAGCACCGCCGGCTCCTGACTGAATTTGGCGGGCAGCGAGTCCGCCGTAAGCGGTTTCTTGCAGGTCAGTCCGTACTGCTTCTTACGCCTGAACCATTCCTCGCCATTGGAAGCCATCGACGCGACCAGCATGCCGTATTGGCCAAGGTCTATAACCGGGGCAACGCCCTTGACGATGGAATAGGTCGTCTTGCCGGTTCCCCAGGAGGCTCCCCCGGTCCAGTAGCGCACTGCGATGATGCTGGAGCCGGACCTGACCGCTTCATTGATCGCGACCGAAAAGGACAGCCGATAGCGAAACGTGGCGTCGTCCCCGCCCCCGCAAGCCGCCAGCAAACCCAGAGCGCCCAGGCTCACAAGGGCCGCGCTCAGGCGCATGCCCTCGCGCGAAAGCAAAGCAGTGACGCCGCTGCAAAGTCTGTGAATAGCCATGGCGCACGTAATAGCATGGTCACCTTGGACAGATTGTAAACGGTCTTGCGTTGACTGGGATCACTGCAATGCTCTTTTGAATGCGAGAACCGGGCTCGTGGCGCCACGCGGACCAAAAAGAACGACTGCTTCTGGCCTTTCGGCGACCTCAGAAGACGTCCGCTTTCCCGCCGCTGTTAGGGGTTGAGCGGACATCAGGGGCTAGGTGCTTTTATGAGTACACAGCCTAGCACAAGCGGCCTGCTTATTCTGCATTTCATGATTTTCCTCCCATTCTTTCCGTTTCACGCACATATTCATAGCAGTGCAGGCATGACGACCGATCTGTAGAACTTGCGGTAGTAGTGCTTGGCTTTGCCAGGTGTGTGAGCCATGCACACAACCGCGAGTCGGTCCTGCGGCGATGCCCACCACGTCGCGCCAGAAGAACCCGGCCACGTGACATCTCCCACGGTTCCCGGCACCGGCGATCCACCTGCACTCAGTCGGACGGCGACACCCAAACCGAAACCATAACCTGAAAGAGTTGGCTCGATCTCAGCGATTCGAGAGCAGTCCGCTCTCTCGGAGACATGGTCTGCAAGCATAAGCTCGACAGACTTCCGGGAAAGGACCTGTACCTTATTGAAACACCCCCCCTCCGCGAGCATCGCGGCAAAACGCAGATAGTCCGCAGCTGTCGTGACGAGCCCCGCGCCGCCTGATTGAAAGCGCGCGCGGGAAAGGCTAGGGAGCGTCTGCGCCTGCCCGGTGAATGGGTCTGCTGCCAGTGGTTGCGCATAGCGCTCGCTTTCAGCCGAGGGCACCCCAAACGTAGTATGTCTCATGCCGAGCGGCATAAAAATCTCCCGCTCCAAATAATCCGATAACTTTTCTCCCGTGAGGCGTTCGATTACCAATCCGAGCAGGTCAATCCCGAATCCGTAGTGCCAGACGTCGCCCGGTTCGTTGGCAAGTGGAAGACTTGCCAGTCTAGCAATGAACTCGTTTCCCGTGAGATCAGTCATTCCGTCGCCGAACGCGTCGTAATACAGCCTGTGGACGGGGGTCGATCCAAGTTCACCTTCAACCATTCCAGCAACATGTGTCATAAGATCAATGATACGTGGTACCCTTTTTGCGGGAGTCGGCTGGCTCGCTCCTGCGGAAAGATCGAGAAGGAGCGGGTTCCGGAATTCTGGAAGATAGACCTCGATCGGGTCGGCGAGCGAAATACGCCCATCCTCCGCGAGGCGCAGGATGCCCGCAACAGTTACAGGTTTGGTCATCGAGGCGGCCCAGAACAGCGTGTCTTCTGTCATGGGCACGCCCTTCGCTTTGTCACGAAACCCAAAGGCCTTCTGATAAGCGGCCGTTCCATTGAGATAGATGGCAATGACCGCACCGGGCATGCGCCCCTCGGCGATTTCGCGTGCCACTGCCCCCTCTAAGCAATCGACCTTGGCGGCCGACAGCCCGGCGAACTTCGTGTATTTCTCAGGCTGGATCAGTGCCACGGTATCAACTCGCCTCTACTTACTTGATTGCAGTCGGCCATCATTTGCCTTGCAGCGGGCTATGCGGCGTTTTCTGAATCGGCATCAATTATGATGCGATTCTACTTATCCTCGCGCAGCGAGGTATAGTATCAGCTTCGGCATCAGGACCGACACACGCTCCGACCAGAGCGTGGCCGCATCGCACCCCGGCCAAGTGCTCGGTCCGACGAGAAATGCGATGTCGAGATCCAAATTCTGCAAAGCCGCGGTGTGCCCCACCGCCTCGCCATCGACCAGTTCGATATGGTCCCTGTCGTGACACTGGCTGAACGCTCGCAACAGATCGGCTGGGAAGCCCCTCGCAATGGAAGCGACCAGACCGATACAAATACGGCCATCCCTGCCACACCCGATCGAGGAAACATCGACAATGCCGACCGAGAATTGTCCACGCCCGCGTTCTGAACTGTTCCCCGGCGACGGTAAGGCTCACACCTCCTTTATATCGATGGAACAGTGACGCACCGAATTGGTCTTCAAGGTCGCGGATGCGCTGACAGATCGAGGATTCCTGGATGCCCAGTGCCGCACCCGCTTTGCGGAAGCTGCCGTGGTCGGCGGCGACCAGAAAATAGCGAAGATCGCAAAGCTCGATACCCACCTCCGATCGCATCAATCGCCGCGCAGCTGACGGACAAACATGCCGCCGCCCATTCCAGCGACGAGCAAGACAGCCGACACGCCGGTCGGCGAACGCAGCGTCGATCCCGGCATCGATGCGCTCGGTTAGAGGGGGCGTGGTCTCGACCGGCGGGAGGCAAGGGTTATCGCCGGGATTGAGGAACATGGGGAGACTACAGGGGGGTGGGAAAAGTCAGAGGAGCCGCGCAAGGGGAAAGCCGTGCCGGCGCGCCATCCAGACGACGGCAAACGTGGCAACGAGAAACAGCATCAACGTCCACGGGAACGCGCCTACACCGAGGTTCTCCAGCAGCAACCCACCAACGATGCCGCCTCCGGCCATGGCGATGTTCCAGACTGTGACGATCATGGATTGAGCGACGTCGGCGGCCTCGCCCGCCGCCTTCGCCGATGCGGTCTGGAAAAGGGTCGGCGCACCGCCCCAGGCCAAACCCCACGCCACGATGCCGACGAAGATCGCGGGAACATTCGTCGCGAGAAGGCCGAAGATGAATGCGGCCGCTATAAATAGCGCGATGCTCCCCAGCACGAGTTCACGAAGCCACCGGTCGATCAGCACGCCAACGATCCAGATGCTCACCAGCGCGACGAGGCCGAAGACGAGCAGGATCAGATCGACATGCGTGCCAAGCCCCGACGGTGCCAGAAACGGCGCGACATAGGTGTAGAGCGTGTTATGGGCGAGCACGAAAGCAAAGGTGGCCAGCAGCACCGACCGAACGCCCGGAATCCTGACGACATCGGCCAATGAACGGCGCTGGTCGCCCGTCTGGCCGGGAAAATCGGGAAGACCGATCGCGACCCAGACGAAGAGAATTACCGCCAGACCGCTCAATAGCCCAAAGACCATTCGCCATCCCGTAAGCGACGCCAAGAAGGTGAAGGCCGGGATGCCGATCGATAGGGCCAATGGGATACCGACCATCGCGACGGTCATCGACCGCCCTTTAAGAGGGGCAGGGACCATGCGAACCGCATAGCCGGCGACCAGCGCCCAGAGCAGACCGGCAAAAATGCCAGCGACGAAGCGTGCGCCGATGGTGAGGGCATAGTTGGTCGAAAAAGCCGTCACCAGATTGACCACGGTGAAGCCGCCGATGGCAATCAACAACAAAGGACGGCGCCGGAATCCCTGGGTGGCTGTCGTCAGCGGGATCGCGGTAAGCAGTGTGCCGATCGCATAGACGCTGACGAGTTGGCCAACCAACGCCTCAGAGACTGTCAAGCTCCGGCTCATCATAGGGAGAAGCCCGGCCGGCAGCGCTTCCGTCAGGACTGTCACAAAGGTCGCCAGCGCTAGCGCAAACAACTTCGCAAGGGGAAGGCGCCCGGGTGGCTCCGTGCTGACGGACAGATGAGCCGAATCGGCGGGTCGGGGTTGGTGAGTCTGGTCTGTCGTGGTCATGGAACGCCTTTGCAACGATGGGCCTGGTGGTGCGAGGCGCACCGCTTCCGGTCTCCCTCGTCACTGCTCGCCCCCATCATCCAACACGGGCGTTCTGTTGAGAATTACGCTACAATTCCAAACATAGCGGAATATTATTCGGCGAAAGGCGGACAGAAGTGGACACGCTCGGAACATTGCGCATCTTCGTCCAGGCGGCGGATACCGGCAGTTTCACGGTCGCCGGGCGGCAACTGGGCCTCTCGCCCTCTGCCGTGGGAAAAGCGATAGCGCGTCTGGAAGAGCACCTTGGTGTCCGCCTTCTGCATCGCTCGACTCGCAGCGTCACGCTCACGTCTGAAGGGGCGTGCTTCCTCGAACGCAGCCGGCGCATTCTCGGCGAACTGGAAGCTGCCGAGTTGGAAGTCGCAAATACCCGGACGACGCCGACCGGCACGCTACGCATCAGCCTGCCGCTTGCGGGCATGTTGATGATGCCGACTCTGACCGCCTTCATGCAGGCCTATCCGGCGATCGAACTCGATCTTGATTTCACGGATCGCCTCGTCGATGTGATCGAGGAGGGCTTCGATGCCGTCATTCGCGCGGGTGAGGTCAACGACTCACGCCTGATGACCCGCGCTTTGGGTCCGTTCCATCTCCTCCTGGTCTGCTCCGTCGGGTATATAGAACGTCATGGGTTGCCCACCGAAATCGACCATCTTAAACATTCCGCCTGCCTTCATCACCGCTTTGCCACCAGCGGCAGGCTGGAGCGCTGGCCGCTGGTGCAGAACGGTCAACCGATCGACCCCAACCTCCCGCGCGCCGCGGTCGCAAACACGATCGAACCGTTGATCGAAATGGTGGCGGCCGGTCTCGGCATCGCCTGCCTCCCCGATTTCGCGATCGAAGAGGAATTGCGGAGCGGCAAGTTCAGGGTCGTGCTGGAGCAGCACACCCGACATGAGGGGATGTTCCGAATCTTATGGCCTTCGAGCCGCCACATGTCCTCCAAGCTTCGGACTTTTGTCGACTTCATGTGCGCCAAACTCTTCACAGGGTGACAAGCAACTACTTCTCAAAGGCGCGCTGTCGGCCAACTGCCATCACTCCGACCACAGTTTAATCGGCAACGGCATCAGTGGGTGGCATTACGCGCGATAGACGACAACAAGAAGCGTAACCGCAAGAGCGCATACGATGGCGAGGGAAACTCTCGTTGATGTAATGCGGGTCTTATACGGCGTCTTTTGCGAAATTTCTGGCCAGGCCAAAACTATGATGCCTTTTACCAAAGCCAGCCATCCGAAAAGCGTCGTGAGCCCCCGCCAGTCAAGCGTCCAAGCATGGACAAGGATGGCCGAGGCAAGGCCGAGGATGAGGGACACCATACCGTAGATGAGGCTGAAACCCCTATCCTCGACGATGATCGTCTTAACCTGCGCCAGCACCGAGGGACGCGCGAAATAAATCACGGTCATGATGATGGTGAGCCAACCCCAGAAAAGCGCGAAAAAATATGCCGTATCCATGCCACTTCGCCTCGATGCCTGTTAGCGCTACGCGCATCCCCCCGGACCGATCCCAGCATTGCCAGGAAGATGCTTGCTCCATATAATACAAACCGACGGTTGGTTTCAATGGAGATGTCGTTTGCGAAAATGGGTGAAGAAGGCGACGGATGTCCGAAAGGGCGAATTGCTCGACAGCGCGCAGGCGCTGTTCTTCTCCAAGGGCTACGACGCGACCACAGTTGCCGACATCATGGAGCGGGCCGGCGTCTCCAAGGGTGGCTTCTACCACCACTTCTCGGCCAAGGAAGATTTGCTCGAAGCGCTTGCCGCGCGAATGGCAGCGGAAAGTCTGAAGCGCCTTCAGCCGGTTCTTGAGGAGCCCGGCCTTGATGCCGTCGCCCGCATAAACGCGGTTCTCCTGCAATCCCGTCAGCTCAAGCTCGAAGACGCCCCTGCGATCCGCGCAGCTTTCGACGCGATTTTCAAACCCGAAAATATTGTTCTTTACCATCGGCTCAATCGGGCCGTGAGCCAGGTCGTGCTGCCGCTGTTTGTCGATATATTGAAGCAGGGGAAGGCAGAGGGCTTATTCCGCATCGATGATCCGGTCACAACTGCCGAGATCATTCTACACCTTGGCACCTCCACCCGCGACGCGGTAGCGCGCGCCATAGAAGCCACTGGCACGCCCCGAGCCGAGGAAGCGGCAGACGCGCTGGACGAACGGCTACGCCAGCACGGCATTGCCACCGATCGAATCCTGGGACTGCCAGACGGCACCGTCGCATTCTTCGAGCCGGGCTTCTCCAGAGCGGCGTTGGCAGTTTCCGCCAAGAAAGCAGAATGAGAAGACAACAGCATTTTGATCGGTTGACCAGCAGCGAAAAACTGGCCGCATGAGCTAAGTTGCCGAGACGCGTCCGCGCGCGGATGCGTCTCGGCAAATCTGGGAGCATGTACGCGCGACGACTTGCGCCTCAAATGGATCGCTGAGAAGCAAGATGAGGCAGCTGGAACGAGTCTTGCCGCAGCACCTTGATGACAGCCGCGAGTTCCTCGTCCGCGAAGCCCGATTTGTCGGCACGCATCAGCCAGTTATCGACGAGGGCCGGCAACTCCGAGTTGAGGCCAAGTTGTTCTGAATGCTGCCGGATGCGTCGAACCGCTGCAATGGAAATGCGCAGCGGGCTCTCCGTGACGCGAAAATCGTCTGAAGCGATCACGCCGCCTTCATGTTGAAAGAACGCGCCAAAGCTGGGCGAAATAGCGTTGACGATTCCACCATAGGCGGCGACATCGACGCCGGCCGCTTCGGCGATCCTGGCACCGTGCAGGAAGCCGGCGATCGAGCCGTAGATGTAAGACAACGTGGAGAGGTCCATCGAGGCAGCTGCATCGATCTTTTCTCCGAGATAGACCACATTTCCGGCCAGTATCTTCAAAAGAGCCTCAGCCACAACCAATTGGGATCTTGAACCTGAGATGAGAAGCGGCGTGTCGCTTTGACCCATCTGACTGGGCGCCGCCTGGATAGCGCCATCCAGATAGCTGCCGTGATGACGATGGACGAAAGCTTCCGTTCGGCTCGCATCGCCAGGGCTGCCGGTGCCGAGATTGATGACGAGGCGTCCGCGGATCGCGCCCGATACACCGTTGGCTGCGAGGATTGTTTCGACGGCATCGTAGTCGTACACGCAAATGAGTATTACCGGGCTCGCGGAAATGGCATCCGCCGGGTCGGTGGCACGCTTCGCTCCCCGTTCGATCAACCCGTTCGCCTTGTCGGGGCTGCGGTTCCATACTGTCACGCTTTTTCCAGCTTTCAGCATCAATTCAGCCAGCGTAGATCCCATTGGACCAAGGCCGATAACCGTCACTTCCGTCATTCTGCTTCTCCTTGCTTTCAGGGGCTGGCCCAAAAGTAGGAATGGCAATATCTTAATGGCAAGTACCTACTATTTTGTTAGGTACCTACGATATGGTAAGTTTTGCAGTGTTGTCGGTAGGAATCACCTATGGCGAAGATGAACTACGACTGCGGGATTGGGCCGGCGTTCGAGGTGGTTGGGGGGAAGTGGAAAGCTGCTATCCTCTGGGAGCTCGCCGAAGGTGCTTTGCGTTTTGGAGAACTGAAGCGGAGGGTCAGGGGCGTGACCGAGAAAATGCTGATTCAGCAACTGCGTGAGCTTGAACGCGACCTGGTCGTCACGCGCACCGTGTTCCACGAGGTTCCCCCTCGGGTCGAATATGCTCTCACGGAGTGGGGCGTCGGTTTGAATTCCGCGTTGACCACCCTTGCGGACTGGGGCGACAGCTACGCGCGTGCAACCGCCCACCGGAGAGTGTGAGAGTCGTATTCCAGTTAGGTATGAACCGCTGACAATGGCAATGGTTAGAATCGTGTCGCTGCCGGCTTCCACGCCGCTGGCCGATTCGGCGTGGATCGGATCCAGCGCAAGGCGGCCGCCGTGGAAGCATCTCATGAAGGTACCGGCATAAATGCATAACCCGACCGCGATCTGGTTCTTCATCGTCCCTTTTGCATTGGCCGCAGCGGTGCCAGGCCCTGCGCAGGGCACCTTGGTTAGTCATGTTCTGTCTAGAGGCGGGCGAGCCACCATACCGTTTGTCGCGGGAATGCTGGTCGGCAACGCAATCTGGCTTGCATTAGCGGCGCTGGGACTGACCGCGATCGCGGAAAAATTTCAATCCGTTTTCATCGTGGTGAAATGGCTAGGTGTCGCCTACCTGATGTTTGTCGCCTGGGCGCTTTGGACGAAGAACACCTTACAGCCTCAGCGCGACCCCGGCCGCTCGGTGGGCGGCGGCTTCGCCGCAGGATCGCTTCTAACACTTAGTAATCCGAAGGCCGTGATATTCTTTGGGGCGGTGCTGCCTCATGCGTTTGACATGACTTCTCTAAAGCCAGTCGAGATCACGTCCATAGTCGGTTTGGGAGTCGCGATAGACCTCACAATCCAATCGATATACCTGATCACGGCCTCGAAGGTTCGGAGCACATTGCGATCGTCGAGGGCCATGAGACGGGTAAATCGGACTTCCGCTGGGCTGATGGCAGGTTGCGCCGGATGGCTAGCCTTTTCACGCTGAGATTTCGATAAACGCATCCTCGACTTGATCGGCTTACGCTCGATACCCCAAGAGGCCCGGGTGTATCCGAGCATCTCCAGGGGTATCTGTTTAGTCCGGCCTTCTCGGTTTGAGCGATGTCACGGCGCCGCTTTGATAGCTGCGAACGCAGCGCGCACTTGGCTAGGAAAGGTAGCGTACATCTTCTCCATAATCGCCTTGACCTCGGTCGGAGCGGTGCGGGCTGAGCCAGCGTTAAACGGGGGGTGCGGATCATACTCGCAACCAAGCTGGACAGCCTGCGCATAGACAGGATCGCGCAGCTCGGCGACCATGGCGAGCCCGAAGTCGAGGCCGGCGGTGACGCCGGCACCGGTAATCCGGTTCCGGTCGCGCACCACACGTTCGGACACCGGCGTCGCGCCACAATCGGCAAGCGTCTTCAGCGCGGCCCAATGGGTGGTCGCGCGATAGCCTTTGAGCAGCCCGGCCGCGCCGAGAATGAGCGCGCCGGTACAAACCGAGGTTACATATTGCGCGCGGGCGCCGCGATCGGCGAGGAAGTTTCGGGTAGCTTCGTCGCGCATCGCCGCCAGCGTCCCGTTCGTCCCGCCAGGCGCGAACAGCACAGTAAGCTGTCTCGGGCAGTCGTCGAAGGTAGTCGTAGGGATGACGGTGACGCCGGTATCGCTGGTCATCGGGTCGCGTGTCTTGCCCACCAGATGCACCGTCGCGCCCATCAGCGCTGCGAACATGTACTGCGGCCCGATCAGGTCGAGGACCGTCATGCCTGGATAGCAGAGCATCGCGATCTGATCCGGCTTTACCCAGCCGGGCGGCATACTGCCCATGTCGTGGCTGGCATGCGAATCGGCGGCGGGCTGCGCGCCGGCCCGGCTCGCCAATGCGCCGAACAGACCCATTAGCAGTGCTGTGCGACGATCGAGACCTTCCATTAAAATCCTCCTTTCAGTGTGAGATACGCCGACCGCGGCTGGGTCGGGATGACGTAAGGGCCGCCAAAATACTGGTAGGGCTCCAGCGCAGCACTTCCCAGCAGGTTGGTTACCGAAAGGCCGAGCGTCACGGGACCGAAATCATAGGAAGCCTGCGCGTCAACCAGCGCCGCCCCCTTGATCGAGACGGTATTGGGGAAGGTCAGTTCGCGCCGCGATATCGCCGTGACGCCGCCACCCAGCGCGAAGCCCCGGAATGCGCCCTCTCGGAAACGATAGCGCGCCGCCAGCCGGCCACTATGTTCTGGCACCGCCCGCAGCCGGTCGCCGACCGGCAGGCTGTTGTCCTTGGTAACCTGTGCATCGGTGTAGGCGTAGTTGAACAGCAGCGAGAAGGATGGGGCTGGCTCGTAGATCACATCGAGTTCGGCGCCCCGCGAGCGCTGCTCGCCGGTTTGGACATAGGAAAAGGGCTGCACCGGGTCCGCGGTCACCACGTTCTGGCGCGTGATCTGGTAGAGCGACGCAGTGCCAGTCAGCCCTTTGATCGGTGCCGCGAACTTGACGCCGCCTTCCCAAGCCCGCGATGTCTCAGGCTTGGGCGTGATGGCGTAGAAGCCGCCGCCGACCACCCCTTGGAAGCCTTCCGCGTAGCCCCCGAACAACGAGACGCCCTCGACGACGCGATAGGTTGCACCGATCCGTGGGGTAACTTTCTCCTGCGTTGCGTCTGTCGTCACGCCCGCATTGCTTGTGACATTGATGCGCGTCCAGCGCAGGCCAAGTGTCACATCGAGCCGATCCCCGATGCTGATCTGGTCCTGCGCGAACAATGCGATGCTCTCCAGCCGGTCATTCTGGTCGAAGAAGAAGGTCGGATTGTCACCAAAGCTTGGCGCTGGCAGCGGATGGGCGTAGTCGATCGTCGCCCAGACAGGGTTGAAATACATCGCGCCGAAATAGCGGGTATGGTCGTAGTCAGTGCCCAGCAGGATCGTCTGACGTAGAGCGCCGTTGCCGAGCCGGGCGGTCAGCGTGCCAGTCGCATAGGTTTTCTTGCTGTTTGACGGAAGGTAGGCCGTGCCGAAATTGTAAGCTTTTCCTGCGATCTCGCCATACGGGAAGCTGCCCCACTCCTCGAAACTGGTGAATGTGCGCGCGACGGTAAGGTTTGCTTCGATCTGGTCAGAAAATCGGTGAGTCAGCGATCCGGACAGTCCCTTGTTCTCGATCCAGGTACGCGGCATGTCACGCGCGCCAGCATAGATGTCTGAGTCGATCAGTCGGACTGGGTCGAGCAGCGATACCGGCAGGCCCGCATATTCGGTTTGCTCAATCTTGCTGTAGCGACCACGAACCATGAGCCTTGTATCCGAACCGAGCCCGATCGCCAGCGTCGGGAAGATCGCGCGGCGGTCGCGGCCGATAAAGTCGATATAGCTGTCGGCGCTGTCGATCATGCCGGTGACCCGCAGCGCCACGCCAGACGCCAGCGGCAGGTTTACATCACCTTCCGCGCCTACTGTGCCGAACGATCCCACGCGCCCCGTCACACTCATGCTGAGCCCGTCATAAGGTTCGCGCGAAACAAGATTGATAATCCCCGAAAGTGGCGCGCCGGTGCCGCCGCCATAGAGCGTCGCGGTGGGTCCTTTGGCGACCTCGATTCGCTCGACATTGACCAGCGTGCCAGGGTCGCCGGCACCGGCGGGAAGCTGATAGGTCGGTGCGCCGTCAATATAATAGTTGACCGCGAACCCCCGGATCAGCGTCGGCTGGAGCACGGTCTGCTCGATGCTGGTGGGAACCACGCCCGAAACGTTGACCAGCGCATCGGGTAGCGTCTGAAGATCCTGTTCATCAATCAACGTACGAGTAACAGTCTGGATCGATTGCGGGATTTTCTCGACCGGCGTTGTGGTACGCGTCGTGGTGGCGGCCTGCGGCTCGGCATAGCCGGTGCGCTTGCCGGTCACGACGATGGTCTCGACGGTCCAGCCCTGCGCAGATGTATTCTGCGGGGCTTCGTCCTGAGCATGAACGGCGGCGGGCGTGAGTGCGCACGCAAGCGTCGCCAGCAATCGTGTCTTGAACATGAAATCTCCGGTATGGCTGAGAGTGCGTGCGCGAGCGCACGGATAATGCCGGAGGATGTGAAACAGACTGCGCGTTGAGCCGCGCGATGAAAGGATCATCTCCGGCGCTCAGGTCAGCGCAGGTGGTCCTCGGAGCGGCGGGGTCAGGAAATGGGCACTAGAAAGGTTGAAGCAGACGGGCGGCGGCAGTGCGAGCTCGACCAACACCATGGTGGGCATCGCCACGGCAAGCGCAGCACCGGCAGCAAGCGCTGAGGCGGAATGACCGGCAAAAGTGCAAGGCGCAGACCGCTTCTCATGTTCGGGAAGACGCTTGCCATCGTCCGAGCGTTCGAAATCGACGACCATTGTCTTGCCGCCACCCATGCCATCGCAGATGCTGACTACAATGCCATGCGCGGTTTGGGTCGGCATGAACCCGGGCGGAACAATCACCCGAAGCGCAAGGGCGAGCGCGAACAACGCAGCTACGAAGCAGCGCGCGTGCCGCTCTTTGCAAACGCCCTCAAACATTTAAGCCGCATACCTCCCAGGCGTTCCTTTGTCACCAAGAGCTTGAGCCCCTCCCCAAACGGCGGCTTCCTCGGGATCAGAAATGGATGTTGGGCTGAGCAAATTAACTCTCTTCCCGCCCAGACCGCGTCGAGCGGCGGGATGTCACGCGCTCGTTTCTCAGTTGGCTGAGATCCCGTAATGCAAATGGTCTGCGTCGAGATGAAATGGCACCTCGTCACGTCTGAGACAATTGCCAATGAGCAACTTCTTTGGGGCTGGGCGCAATCTAATGTGGCAACACCGGGACGTCTTTCGGATCTGCCCGCAGGACGGCTATTGTCTTTGTGAGGGCTTCGCGCTCGAATGGCGTCGCCGCGCCGTTAAACCTTCTCTGAACCAGAAGGCTACATAGCTGTTGCAGTCGCGATGGCCAGCTAGGAACCCGTGCTCAATGAGTGCCTTCTGCCCACCGCAGCGAGGATCCTCTGCGGCAGCTTCGCGATCTCCACGAATGCACGCTCGTTCGGCGCCTCGCAAAACCCTGGAAGCCGTACTTCCAAGCAACCAGGAGCTTGAGCACCGCCGAGCCCCAACTTGATAAGTTCGAGCCGACGGAAGGGCGACCAGGCGCCCCTCCGTTGCTTATCATTCCGCGCGCATTGGTCCGGTTCTCAGTCGACAATGATGTTGGCGCCGTCCGCCGCCAGCCGAGCCAAGCCGTCTTTCATCTGCTGGAGTTGCTCAGCGGCGTGACCAATCCACATTGTAACCTCGCCGATTACGCGCAGCGGATCGCGGGAGCGATACGATAGCGTCGGATTCCCGGGAAACTTCCTGTCGGTCAGATTTGGGTCATCCACAACAGCCCCGGTTGGTTCTACGACATAGATCCTTTCGCGCCCTTCGCCAGCCGCCAGCTCGGCGCCCCAAATCGCCGCATCAAGCGTGCCTGCGCAATACACCCAAGACAGCGCGTCGGCTTCCGTAAAGTTGGACTGATACCCGACAACGATCAGATCTCCGGGCTTCAGATCCGCTCGTGTTCCATGGAAGTACGAACGTGAAAACGTGCTGGCGGCACCTGACATCGTCACACAACTCCTTTGATGTGAATCGGAGGGTGGTTTCAGGCGCGACAACCAGTCACCCCTTTTTGAGTCGTTTGAGCGACGCAGCCAGCGCGTTTAGGTTCTCCTCGACATTCATGCGAACGGGAAATTGCGTCGCTACTGCAAACACAGGCTAACATCTCGGTGGACCGCCATCCTAAGTTAAAAAGAGTGTGGTAGATCTGCAACGGGTCGGGACCCGATTCTCAACTTTCGCAGTGCGCAGCATTGGCATGAGCCGATATGATCTGATCGGGTATTCGATCTATCCAGACCCGGTTGGGAACAGGATTGTGCTTAGCAGATGTCGCCTGCGCTCGGGCGACGGGGCGTTCTCAATGCGGGCGCGGATCGCGGTGACGATCTCGTCTATGAACGCGTCCTTCTCCTCGTTGCTGAGCCAAAGCGCGAACTGCCGATAGGACACGGAGTCGGCCAACGGATTTGCGTCGTCCCGGTCGAGGTAGGCGTTGAACTCGCCCACCACTGCGGCGATCGCCGCGGCGAATCCGCGACGATGGTCATCCTTCGTCATTGCGGAGATCGCTTCTGGAGACATTGACGTCTTGGCCGGCTGCAGCCGGTAGGTCCTTTCGACGGCTCCCCGCACGCGGGTCTCGCCTTCGATATCCAACAGGCCACCATCAACAAGCAGGGCGACCTGGCGATACAGGGTCGCCGTCGAAATATCTGGCAGCCGGCCGCAAAGCTGCGATGTCGAAAAGGGACGACCATCCAGCACCGCATGCAGGATGCGCAATCGAACGGGGTGCAGCAGGAGTTCGGTGATATCCATTGACATATATTCGCACACTCGATTACTTTCTCAAATATGAGAATGGTTGAACGACCCCCTGTTGGACGCACAGTCAATGTCGGCGGAATCCGCCTCTGGATGGATCGATCGGGCGTCGGACGACAACCGGTGGTCTTTGTTCCGGGCGCCGGCGGGATCGGCCTGGACTTCTTTCTGGCCCACGAGCAGGTCGCCCGCTTTGCGACCTCGCTCATCTACGATCGCGCCGGCACCGGCTGGAGTGACGATGTGGCGCTGCCTCGCTCGACGACCGAGGTTACCGACGAGCTTCGCGCGCTTCTCGGCGCGACAGGGCTGCCCGCACCCTACGTGCTGGTCGGGCATTCGCTTGGAGGCGCCTATGTGCAGCGCTATGCGCAGCGCTTCCCGGACGACGTCGCGGCGATGCTGTTGATCGAGCCGCTCCATGAGGACTGGAACGACTACATGCCCGACCACCTCAAAATCAACACCAACGCCGCCGCCGCCGAAGGCGCGCTCGAAGTGACGGGAGACCTGATTGCTCATTTCCGCCGCTCGTTCACGGAGACGTTCAGCGCATTTCCGCAGCCCTTACAGGGGCTCTTGATCGACAAGCATCTGAGCCCAGAGCGCCTGCTGACGGGGCTTCGTGAGGGCTCCAATGTACTTGCCATTCTCGATGATCTGCGTGCTGGCGGCGCTCGGCCGGACGTGCCGCTGATCGTTCTGAGCGGAACCGACATCGACGCTGCCCAGAAGCTGTTTGCATCCGAGGGCCAGTTGCGCGAGCAGATCGCAGCTAGCGGAAAACTTTTCGCGTCGATCGCGGCCAAGGCTCCCTGTGGTGAGCATCGCTCGCTCCCCGGAACAACGCACATCAGCATCCCAATGGTCCGGCCGGACGCGGTCGCCGCGGCTGTTCACGACCTCGCCAGGCGCGCGCAACAGCGACCGTGACGGGAGATACCATGACAGCAGGCGGGCGTATTGCGATCATCGGCGGCGGCCCTGGCGGGCTGACGCTCGCCCGCCTGCTTTCCCTTCAAGGCATTGAAGCGACGGTTTTAGAACGCGACCGACATGCAGGCGAACGGTTGCAAGGCGACTCCCTCGATCTGCACCCCGATACTGGCCTGCGGGCGATGCGGCTTGCCGGCCTCGAGAATGAGTTCTGGGCCACGGCCTCGCCAGAAGATCACCCACGGCCTCACCATCGTGCTGAAGCATTATCGCGCCCGCGGCGCGACCTGAACGACCGGCTTGCGCGCATGCGCATGTCCATAATCACGCGTGTGCCTTGGCTGCTTGCTTACACCTCCGATGATGGACCCGCCCGGGGCCAAGCGCCCATCGGATACGGCATCGGAATGTCGAGAGGACTGATGATCGAATTCCGTCAGATCAGATATTTTCTCGCTGCAGCTGAGCATGGCAGCTTCCGCAAGGCTGCATCGGCTGCCGGAGTTAATGAATCAGCCGTCAGCCGGCGTGTCCGGGATCTTGAAGACCAGCTCGGCGCCTCCCTCTTTCAGCGCCACAATGGCGGCGTTTACCTGACGGTGGCCGGGCAACGTTTTGTTCGTCATGCGCGCAAGGCCCTGCAACAGATTAGCCAAGGGGCGAAGCATGTCGCTGCTATCGGACGCTCGGAAGATGGTCACATCAAGGTTGGGATTTTCTCTTCCTTGGCCTCCGGATTTCTGGCCGAGTTGCTGCGTGAGTACGACAAGATGCATGCGCGGGTGCGAATCGAATTCATCGACGGCGACCCCCTGGATCATGTCTCCGCAATCCGGCAGCTTCGTCTCGATGTCGCATTTATCACGGGCACGTCGACGTGGGCCGGTTGCGAGACCGATCAGCTCTGGTCCGAACGGGTGTTTGCGGTATTGCCCAGCGATCATCCGCTCTGCGACAAACGAGTACTGGACTGGCACGACTTCGCTGGCGAACTCTTCATTGTCAGCGAAGCGGCGCCAGGTCCTGAAATTCAGGATTATTTGGTCCAGCGACTGGCCGGCCTCGGCCGTCATCCGGAAATCCACGCGCAATGTGTCGGGCGGGATAATTTGTTGTCGCTCGTGGCTATCGGGAGAGGGCTGACGCTCACGAGCGAGGCGACCACCGTCGCGCAATTCCCGCGCGTTTCCTACCGACCGATCGCCAACGAAATCCTGCCATTCAGCGCGGTATGGTCTCCGCGCAATGACAATCCGGCGTGTCGGCGGCTGCTGAGCCTCGCGCGTGCGATGGCCCGCAGCCGAGCCGCCATGGACATCAACTTTCCCGCTTCGATCTGCCCGCCGACTAGTTCGCCTCCACAAAATCGCGTCGGCCGCAGCAAATCGCTTTCCTGTAGCCAAAATCAGGGACATCCATGAGAGACGGCCGCGATCAAAGACCACGGACGCGTCCGCCAGCTTCACGAGCGTGAAGAAACGCTATGGGTCGGTGACCGCGATCGACGGCCTTGATCTCGATGTCCGCACGGGCGAGTTGCTGGGCGTGCTCGGCCCGGACGGCGCGGCCAAGTCCACTGCCATCGCGGTGATGCTCGGCACCCAGTGCGCCGATGCCGGTGAAGTCCTGATGTTCGGGCGACTGCCGTCAGATCTGCGCACTCGCCGCAGAATAGGCGATTGAGTTGTCGCCAAGAGAGTGGCGCACCCGACACGATTCGAACGTGTGGCCTCCACCTTCGGAGAGCTGCGGTCAATCTGTGCCATCGGAAATAGTCGGCGCATTAAATCTCGAAGCGCATCCCGCCTATTTTTAACCGCAGATAGCCATCCTTCCTACGCCTCTCGAACAGGCCTTCCCTCCTCGCCTGCTCATGACGCATCGATTCCCATGCAGCAGCGTGAGCCGCCGCAGACGACCAGGGCCGTCGGTGACCCTGAGTGACGGCCAGAGTCAGAGAAAGCCCCTTGCTCGAACATCTTGCCACGGCCGAGGGTGCAACGCTGACGCCCGCCACGCACAGGAGGCAGTATGTCAGAGATCAAATTTCTCACGCCCGAAGAGGTGAGCGAGCGCTATCGTGGAGGCGTGTCCATAGGAACTCTTCGAAATTGGCGTGCCATGAAAATTGGCCCGTCGTTTGTCAAAATCGGCAAGGCCGTCCTCTATCCGATCGACGCGCTTGAAGCGTGGGACGAAAGTAATAGAGTTCAGTGCCGTGCTTCACAACGACGCATCGAACAGGTCGATGATCACTCGTGATGATCACGATCGAGCATTGCAGACATACCCCACTCCCCGGCACCGCTCACCCATGATGTGGGAAAAATCGAAGCGATTTCATTACGTTGTGAGATATCGTCGAGTGGTTCACAATCATCCCGAATGGATGGGCCATAACAGCCGCAGACCTCTGGAAGCCAGCTTCGCGATTCCGTCCACTCAAATACCGGCGGCCTTAAAGGCGCAGGATCCGGCTTTGGCACTGGCAAGCCTTGTCGATGCACAGAATGCGGTACGCGGCATTTACGCCAGCGGCGATGTGGACGGAGACGAAGCGTTCTTGCGTTATGAAGGCGTGACTGGAAACCAATGGTGCCCAAGATGCACCGTGTGTCCGACTTCCGTCTCCAGTCAGAATCGCCCTTTCGCTGGCCATCGCGACGACAGGAGGATCTGTCCGAGAACCGGCTACCGAGGCTCCGATAGGCTGCGAGGCACACACTGGCGAGTGTAGCGCTTGGCTAATGCTATTGCGTTAGCGGTGGAAGTTTCGCTATCTCTGAAAGGGAGGCGAGGCTCGAAATCGGGTTGGACCCGGAGGCGGTGGAACAAACGATGGAGAAATCCGCATGGAAGCAACAAACTTCCGGCGGGGCTTCCGGGAGTTGTTCCTGCGGGCGCTTGACCACGCGCTCGGTTGCCCTGCTGACTCTGCTGACATCCAATCCGCGACGACCGTCGAGGCCGCCGCTGTTATCGAACGCTATCGCGTGGACTGGAATGAAAACTGCGATCCCTACAATCTGGAGTTCACCGCCTTTTTGATCGGCGCCTATCGGACTCTTCAGCGGAGGATGCCGCCAGTAAGTTCGCGGACGATCATCGAAGCGGCTTTGGACCTTGGATTTGCTTGGCTGACGGACAAAAGTCGAGCGGGACTAGATGCAGCTCAGGATCCATTCGTGATGCTCACCGACATCTCGCGCGAACGCGAACAACGGTTTTTCGGCACGAATTTCGCCTTCGATCGCCCCCGCGATGACAACGCCGCCTATCATCTTGACGTCACTCGCTGCTGGTACGTTGAAATCTGTATCGCTGAGGGCGAACGGGCGCTCGCACCGGTCTTCTGTAGCTTTGACAAAGCTTGGTTCAAGGCTGTCAATCCCGGGCGGGATGGTTTCGTATTTCGGCGACCCACGACAATCGCCAACGGAGATGATCGGTGTCGCTTCTACTTTGAACGCATAGCCAACAGCCCACGCCCTGGGCGAAGTTGAGCGAGTGCGTCCATCTTTGCCCCGACGGCGCCGCAGCGCTAAACTTCAATTGCCCAGTTGGTCAATTCGCCGCGCCAAGCGACGAAGCTCTCACCACCAACGTCCCACCCCACTTCACCCGCAAAGGGAAGCCAGCGGCCGTCGTGCCAACGATAGTCGTAGAAGCGGCCGCGCCACGGCCGCTCGACGAAAGTCGCCCCTTCCCTGCGGGGACGATCAGGCGCATAAACCGACCCAATCCTCCCGTCGGAATCAAGTCCAAGCTGAACTTCCCCGCGCGCCGACTGCGCCTCGCAAGCGACTGAAAGCGTATCGTGGTTGAGCACGCGCCAATGTAGCTGCTCGTTCTGCATGATCGCATCGGGCGCCCAAGCCAGTTCGGCGAGATACCGCATAATCTCCCCCTTCGTTGCGCTTGGACCCGACGAAGCGCTGATGAGGCGAATGCCCAACACTTTCACATCGAGGATAGGACCTTCATCCTTCAGAGCGTCGCGCACGCACAGGAGGCCGAATGGACCAACACGTGCCCGCCATTCGAACCCTGGATTTTGGAAATCGATACGCTGCGTAGCCGTGAACTTGGTCCATCGGCCATCAGAAGAATTTCGCATGGTCCCAACCTGCGAGAGCCGCGCGGCACTACCCCTCCCGGGTCGAAAGCCGAGGCGATTTGCCAGATCCTCGATCGCCGAAGGTATTTGCATGCCCGATAGCTTAACGCCTCCGACCTCTTGCTCCATATTCAGCGATACTGAGCATCACCCAACGGCACTGCGGCGCACCAGCCTGGTGGAGGCAGTCGCGCGTGGATGAACGGCAGGGCTTTGTATTGCCAGCGAGGCCCGCCTATTCGCTAGAATTACGTTCCGTCTTGAACGCATGTGACGCGAGCAGTCGCCGCCACCTCCCCGGCGACGCACCGGTCAAGGCGAATACAGCGCGGGTCATATGCGGTTGATCGGCAAATCCATATTCCGCCGCGATAATCGCCAGCCTTTCCTCGTCCGATATCAAGCGCATCCAGGCGGCCCGGGTCTTCAGCTCGACACGGAAGTCGCGGGGAGATACTCCATATGTCCTGGCAAATCCACGACACACCGTCTCGCGCGCGAGCCCATGGTTACGCGCCCAATCCGATATCACTATCGCGCCGGCCCGAATATCCGCAGCCAGCAGGTCGGGCCAATCGCGCGCCGCGATTTCCAACGGCCTGGTGTCCTTCACAAGCCCGTGCAGCATCGCGCTTGCTTCGCGCGCGTCGCGCCGCGCAGTTCGGATGACGAGATCCACCTCGGGAATCCTGTACAGCCCCCCGAAACCCATGTCCGGTCGCCACGGCAACCGCAAGAGATGCAGAGGACGTCCGGGGCGCGACCAGCTTTCATGGCGGTCCAGAATCGGCTGGATCAAAACGTCGCCGGGTGTGATGCGAATGCGGCCAGCGTAGCTTGCTTGATCGTACTCGCCATCGAGAACAATGCTCGCATAGGCTGAAAGATGTGCGTGCCGACGTCGCCCGAAACCCGACTCGAGTTGCTCGAACCCCGGATGAATATGGCGAAAGATATTCGCTGGAATCGTTGACTTCGTATCTATCCGCGTTGCTTTCGGTTTGCTGGTGCTGACTATTCCAACGTCAGTCTAGCGGCTGTTCTCGATGCGGAAAAGGGGCGGCAGTCGCTCGCATCCGTCATCCAGGCGGCTCGGCTCGTCGCCAGGTCACATGGGTTCAAGACAGATTTGCGCCTTCCTGGGTACCAAATCTCGATGCGAGAACTTGTCCTTGCCGTTCTCATGCTTGGCGCCACATTGGGCGAGCGACCACCACCGAGCGAAAGCTGCCCGGTCGGTGTGTACCGGCTCGCCGATGGCGGCATCGTCGATATCGACCGCTCTGATGGCGAGACGTTGCGATGGCGTCGCTTTGACGGAGCGACCGGCTCGCTTGCGCCGCAAGCCGATGGCCGTTGGATTAGCTCGATTGGCTGGACCAAGCGGCGTGACGGAAACGTCGTGGCGTTTTCGCGCTGCGATGAGGGCGGAATCGCCTTCTCCGGCACGCCCGGAAGCCGCATTCCACTTCAGGTCACCAATCAGATGTTCCAGGGAACGGGCGTCCAGCTTGCGGGACGCCTGGTCATGCCGGCGGGCGATCAGGCCGTTCCGGTCGTCGTTCTCGTGCACGGGGCCGAGCAATCCTCGGCCTTGGATGACTACGCCCTGCAACGCATTCTCCCCGCGGTCGGCGTGGGCGTCTTCGTCTACGACAAGCGCGGGACAGGTCGCTCGAAGGGCCAATACACGCAGGACTTCAACCTGCTCGCAGACGACGCGGTCGCCGCGCTCCAGACGGCGCGCCGCCTGGCCGGAAAACGAGCGAGCCGGATAGGCTTCCAGGGCGGAAGCCAGGGCGGATGGGTCGTCCCACTGGCCGCCGCGCGTACAACCGCCGATTTCGTGATCGTCAGCTTTGGCCTTGCGGTCTCCGTCATCGATGAAGACCGGGAAGCCGTCGCGCTGGAGATGCGCTTGAAGGGACACCCTCCCGAAGACATCGCGAAGGCGCTCGAGATCGCGGACGCGGCCGAAGCTGTAATGGAGAGCGGCCTCACCGGTGGCTTCGAACGCTTCGACGTGGTCCGTGCGCGATATCGGCTCGAGCCCTGGTACAGGGATGTCCACGGTAATTTCACGCACCTCCTTCTCCCCTACACAAGCGCGGAGCTTCGGGAACGTGGGGCTGCATATCGGTTCGGCACGCCCTTTCGGTACGACCCCATGCCCACCTTGCGGGCGCTGGCGGTTCCCCAGCTCTGGGTGCTCGGAGCAGATGATCTCGACGCTCCCAGCGAGGAAACGAGCAGGCGTCTCACGACACTGATCGATGCTGGGCGACCCATCACTTTGGCGGTGTATCCCGGCGCCGAGCACGGCATGACCGAGTATGAGGCAGGCCCGGATGGTGCGCGGGTTTCGACCCGCTACGCCGAAGGCTACTTCGCCATGCTGCGCGATTTCGCCCTGAGCGGCTCAATCCACGGGTCCTATGGCAGGGCCCATATCACCCACAGGCGGGGGTCTGAAGAATGACGCTTCTTGGCCCACCGGGAATGAGGACATGATGGACAGACGTATGGTTCTTTCGTCGGCGGTCGGCGCGACCGCCACTCTACTGATCGGCGGTCGGGGCCTCGCGGAAGCGCAACCAACACCCGGAGGAAAACCCGCGCCATCCGCAAGCAAGGCCGCGCGCGCGCGCGTCAACGGCATAGATCTCTACTATGAAACGCACGGCAGCGGCGCGCCGCTGGTGCTGCTCCACGGAGGCATCGGCGAGATCGATATGTTCGGTCCCGTGCTGCCGGCGCTGGCCGCTGGACGCCAGGTCATCGCGGTCGATCTGCAAGGCCATGGCGGGACCGCCGACATTGCGCGACCACTTTCCTACGAAGCCATGGCCGACGACGTGGCGGCTCTCGTCCATCACCTCGGCTTATCCAATGCTAGCGTCCTGGGCTATTCGCTCGGGGGAGGCGTTGCGCTCCGCACCGCGATTCAGCACCCGCAGGTCGTTCGTCGACTCGTCATCGTGTCGACGCCGTTCAAGCGCGCGGGCTGGCATCGCGAAAACCTTGATGGGATGGCCCAGACCACGTCGGCCGTGGCGGAATCTCTAAAACAGACGCCGCTTTGGGAGCTCTATTCAAAGAAGGCGCCGCGACCGCAGGACTTTCCCCGCCTCCTCGACAAGATGGCGTCGTTCTTGTCTCGCGACTACGACTGGTCTGCTGAGGTGGCGGCCCTGCGTCAGCCCACGATGGTGGTCTCCGGTGACTGGGACGCGGTGCGCATCGACCACACGGCTGAACTGTTCAAGCTCCTTGGCGGCGGCCAGAAGGACGCGCTCTGGGACGGGTCCAACATGAACCTCAACCGCCTCACCATCCTGCCGGGCGCCACCCACTACACGATCTTCTCGGATCCGCGACTGGCGGCGGCAGCCATTCCGTTTCTCGACGCGTGAAACCAATGGGCGGAATGCAGGGGGCGAAGTCCCCGGCGCGCCTCCTCGACAACAAGGATTGAAAACCCATGTCCTCAGCAAAGCCGCCGTCAAAAAAAGCCGCGCCGAAAACCGTCGAAGAGTATCTGGCGTCGGTTCCTGAAGCGGCCGTTGCTCCCCTGCAGGCGCTGCGCGCAACCATCCGGAAGGCTGCGCCGCAGGCTGAGGAAGTCATCAGCATGGGGGTCCCGACATACCGGTATCTAGGCCCACTCGTGTCCTTTTCGGCGACGCCGAACCACTGCGCATTCTATGTCATGAGTCCGGGTCCCATCGCCGCGCGGAAGGCCGAACTGAAGGCCTACGACACCGCGCCCAGCGCCATCCGTTTCCAGCCCGCCGCACCGCTTCCAGCTGCTCTGGTGACTGCGATCGTGCAGGAACGGATCTCGGAAAACGAGAACAAGAAGACGCGGTGACCGACCGCCGAACCGTTGAAGCCCACACATGCGGTCGGCTGAAGCGTTCGCAAGACTACACCATGAGCCCGGCACGATCTCGGCTTCACCATTGCGTCTGCGCCTGTTTGTGCGCCACGGCGTGGGCGCGGCCAGTCGCGGCGCGCATCGGCGGGAGCTGGCCACCACGACCGATAGTGGCCAGCTGCGCGGCGGGCGATTGCGTTATATCACCGGGGCTGGCGGATCCTCCGGTCGCTCCTAAGATGACCGGCGCTGGTCGATGGCCGACGACAGGGACCGGATCGCATTCCTGATCCACATTCCAGCCCTCTTCGCTGCGAGCGCCGACGGGCCAGTCAACGCGGCCGATGAGGAGATCAATTGAATGTCGAGATCGGCGCCGCCCGGCCAACCACCAAGTGAACGGGATGGCCGTATCCTGGGCGCGGGCCAGCTGGCGACGTTCTTCCTCCTCGTCTTCGCGCTATCGGCGCCCTTGTGGCTTATCGGAGTGGGCTTCGACGGCGAACTGCTACCTGGGCTCCCGATCAGCGCTCTCATGACCTTCTGCCCTGCGGGGGCGGCCACGATCGTCTGCTATCGTCAGGGCTCCGTCGCTGGGGTGAAGACCCTGTGGGCGCGCGCCATCGACGCGGGACGGGTCGGTCTGACGGTTTGGTGGATTCCGATCCTCTTCATCATGCCGGTTACAATGGCCTTGTCGTACCTTGCCATGCGCGGCGTCGGACAGACGCTACCCGAATGGCAGGTTACGACCACCTCAATACCGGTTCTGACCCTCCTGTTTCTGTTCGCCGCTCTCGGTGAAGAGCTGGGGTGGACCGGCCTTGCCTTGCCGCCGATGCAAGCCCGCTTCGGCGCCGCAGGAGCTTCGGTTGTGCTGGGCCTGGTGTGGGCGATCTGGCACGTGGTTCCCCTCCTCCAGGCCCATCGCACACCCAGCTGGATCGGCTGGTGGACGCTAGCGACGGTCGCTGCGCGCATTTTCATGGTCTGGCTGTACAACAACGCCGGACGCAGCGTGTTCGCGGCCGCCGTATTCCACGCGAGCATAAATCTCACATGGCAATTATTTCCGAACGCCGGCTCGCACTATGATCCGCGCTTCGCCGCGCCCATACTCGCCGCAACCGCGCTGGCGATCGTCCTATACTGCGGACCCGCCACGCTTGTGCGACCCCACTCCGCCCGCAGCGCCGGATCGGGCCACCTGCATTAGCCCTTTTCCGATCGTCACACAGGTTCAAGCCAGAGCGTGCTCGATCCGGCATGATGACCAGCTCGGATCAAAGGCGGGGCGCTCCTTGTGGACATCAGCAGACGGGAACTCATTCAGACGGCGGCTCTAATGGGCGCGACGATAGCCTGGGCGGCGAAGGCTTCGGCACAAAGTCGGGCGCCTTGGCGCGAAGAGCGGAGCAGGTTCCCGCAGGGCGTCGCGTCTGGTGACCCCCGTCCCGACAGCGTGATCCTATGGACCCGCTGCCCCAGCGCCGGACAACCTCAGCGCCTCCTCGTGGAAGTCGCCGAGGACCCGAGTTTCAGAAAAGTTGTCGCAACGACGACGGCGCGCGCAAGCGCGGACGCCGATTGGACCGTCCGCGTGGTCGCAGCCGGGCTACAGCCGAACCGTGTCTATTTCTACCGCTTCACGCAAGCAGACGGGGCCGGCAGCCGTATCGGCCGCACCATCACAGCACCGAGCGATGATGATGATCGCCCCGTGCAGTTCGCGTTCGTGTCGTGCCAGAACGTCAACTATGGCTGCCAGCATGCCTATCGTCGAATGATCTTCGAGGATGAGCGGGCCGACCCCGCAAACCAGATCGGTTTCGTCCTGCATCTCGGTGATTTCATCTACGAGCTGGTCTGGTACCCGGAAGACCGCCCGCGGGGCATGTACGGGAGGCCGATCACCGAGTTCGTTCGCCTTCCCGATGCGCAGCGCGTGGACGACTTCCACATCCCCACCGATGTCGAAGGCTATCGCGCGATTTACCGCGCCTATCTCCTTGATCCGGACCTGCAGGACGCCCGCGCTCGCTGGCCATTCGTAGCCATGTGGGACAACCATGAATTCAGCTGGATGGGCTGGCAGAGCTTCCAGGAGTTCGATGGACGGATCATTCCCGCCCAAACCCGCAAGGTCGCCGCCAACCAGGCGTGGTTCGAATACCAACCCGCGCGTGTTCAGAAGCCTGGCGCAGATCCCTCGGCGTTCCTTCCGCCGCGCGTGGCGAATGCTCCGATCGAGCGGTTCGACGACAACGGCCTTGGTCAGGAACCGAACAACCTCGCTGCGATCAACAGCCTGATCGGATATCGAGCCCTTCGTTGGGGCCGCCATGTCGATCTCATCATCACGGACGAACACAGCTATCGATCACGAGAACCGAGCGGTCGCCCCGAAGCCAAGGTCTTTCAGAGCCCGGATTTCCCCGACCTCATTCCGCAGGAGGTGCTCGAGATACTGGACGCGGGACGCCGCTGGAACCAAGGCAGTCCCCCGCAAACCATTCGTTATGGCGCGTCCGAATTCCCAAACTTTCGTCGCGACGAGCCGGCCCAAACCATCTTTGGCGCCCAGCAGAAGGCATGGTTTCTCGAACGCTTGGGCAGCTCGAGGGCGACCTGGAAAATTTGGGGCAGCACGCTTGGGACCCTCGACTGGCGCGCAGACCCTCAAAATCTCCCACAAGGAATCACCCGCCCATGGCCCGGGGAAGGATATGCGGGATTCGGAGGCGGTGATCACAGCGCGGCCTACATCGAGCGCGCCGAGATCTATGATTTTGTCAAACGCAACGCCATCACGGGGTTCGCGACGGTCGCCGGCGATCGCCATAGCTTCTGGGCGGGACTTGCAGCCAAAGCGCTGCCCCCAAAGGATTTCGATCCCGTCGGCATCGCCTTTGTCACCGGCTCAATTTCCGCCCCCGGCCTGGTCGAAGCGCTTGAGCAAAGTTTCCCGCGAGAGCATCCGCTGCGATCCCTCTTCCTCATCGACAGGCCGGGCCGCGCGAAACCCGAAGCATCAGTGAACATGCTTCTGCGCCATGGCGTGAAGAGTTGTTTAGAGTACGCGCGCTCCGGCGATCTGCCGAAGGCGAAAAGCGTCTCCAACCCCGACAACGCGCCTCACCTTCAGTTCGTCGACTTGGGCGGCCACGGCTACGCCGTTATCAAGGCCGATGCCGGCTCGATCGATGCTGAGTTTGTCTGCCTGCCCAGACCGATCCACCCGAACGAAAGCCCGGACGGCGGCCCGCTGCGCTACCGGGTTTCCCACCGCGCAGAACTCTGGCCCGCGGGCGAGCGTCCGCTGCTGCAGCAACGCGTCCTCGAAGGCGACGTCGAACTTTCAGCCTGACCCCTCACCCCGCCATGCGCGATAAATATCACATCGCCTCGCTCGCACCGACCGCGGAGTTCGCGAGCGCCGTGGTCGAGATGCTGCGCGAGGCTGCGACTTGGACGGCAGACCGGGGCTTCCCCACTTGGTGTGGGGAGAGCTTCACCGTCGCAGAGCAACTCGGGCTCGCCGAAGCGGGGGAACTGGTGGGCGGTTTCGACGCAGGTCGGTTGGTCGCCAGCATGCGGCTGCAACGAACGGATCGCATTCATTGGTCGAATGACCCGCCCGGAGAGGCGCTCTATGTGCACAAACTCGTTGTCCGTCGCTGCGCCGCCGGAACAGGCTGGCCGCGCCGCCTCCTCGATTGGGCCATGACCAGGGTCGCCGAGCAGCAGGCGCAATTCCTCAGGCTCGACACATTTCCATTCGGGCCGCTTCCTGCGCTCTATGAGCAGCATGGGTTCTTACGCGTGGGATCTGAGCCTGACTTCATCGCCGGACGCTGGATCGTTCGAATGGAAAAGCCATCGAATTTTCGAACGCATATAGTTTGATATAGCTACGCTGAGTCACAGAGGCTGCGCCGCTAACACGGCAGCTATTTGCGATAACCTCTACGGAGAATTCGCGAAGCCGGACTCGCCTGGCGTCGTTGTCGGCGTCATCCATCGCGGCAAGCTGCTGCATCGTGGCCACTACGACATGCCCCGATCTGACACCCGGCATTCCGTTTATGGCGGTGCCGGCGTGATGATCCGTGCCGGCCAGGCGGCCCTCCTTACGGCCCCCGGGTATTGACCGCATCAGCCCAGGTGCCGATTCCAATCATGAATGCGATCGACGCGAGCGCTGTCCACGCGATCGAAGCCGCCGACGTTGGCTGCGGTGCCAGTACCGCGAAGAGGATCGTGAAGAACATGACGACAACGACGCTCAGCACACGCAGAACTGAACGCCCCTGGTGCGCGGCCCGCAAAGCAAAGGCGGTCGCCGAGGTGGCAGCCAATGCAGTTTCGACCAGTGATGCGGTATACGGATTGGATGACAGAAACCGAATGCCCATTGTTCCCCGACCAACGGCCAGCGGCAATTCGCCCGAGTGCGACAACCAATCCAGAACCCAACGAAAAAGTACGGCCGCTGCCAAACTGCTAGCGATTAGCCATGAGTAGCCTGAGTGCCGCATAACCAAAAGCCGGCCAGCGCTCCACACCAATGTCGCTACTAAACCGTGACAATACGCCATGAAACTTAACGAAACCGCGCCATCCCGACCAATATCGATATGCTCGGCACCAGCAAGGACGAGAACCGTCCACACTAGATCCAGCCATTCTGCTGCGAGACCCAAAGCCATAGAGGTGCGACGGAGCCCAGTACCGCGCGACCTGCAAATGCGGGCGCGTACCAGAACAGATATCATCCGGACTTAGGGGGCGTAGACGTCATCGCGAAGAGCGACAACTTTTTTGCTGCCTAAATGACCCCGAGCACAAAAAATCGTCGAGACATGCCTCCGGGTCAATTCAATACTTTTGTCAATCCTGGAAATCTAGATTTGTTCGGCTAAATGCACCGTCTTCCGGCCAATTTATCAGAGGTTTCCTTGCCGATGGCGACACCATTCCCCGCAGATCATCCGCTGCTGCAAGGCGCGTTCGAGCCCATCCGGATGGAGTGTGACTACGCCGACCTGATGATCCAGGGGGAGTTACCGACGGACCTTGCGGGGACGCTCTATCGCATCGGGCCCAACCCGCAGTTCGCGCCAAAAGCGCCGTACAATCCCCTGCAGGGCGAGGGAATGATCCACGCCTTCCAGATCGCGAATGGGCGCGTGGCCTATCGCAACCGTTGGGTCCGCACCCGACGTTGGGCTCTTGAGCGGGATGCGGGCCGGGCTCTGTTCGCAACGGCCAACCCGCGAGACCACGATCCAGCGGTCGTCGGAATAGACGGCCAAGGCGCCGCCAACACCCATATCCTCGCCCATGCGGGCAGGCTACTGGCGCTGGAAGAGGGTAATGCGCCGATCGAAATCGACTCCCGCTCCCTGGAGACTATCGGACCCTTCGACTTTGCCGGACGTCTGCCTGGGAATATGACTGCCCACCCCCGGATCGATCCGGAGACCGGCGAGATGGTGTTCTTCGCGAACTTCCCGGGCCGCGCGTTTGACGGAAGCCTCGCCCTCTATACCGCGAACGCGGAGGGCGAGATCGTCCATTCAATCCGAATTCGCGGCCCATACCCCGCGTTCGTGCACGACTTCGCGATCACCTGTGACCATGTGGTTTTCGTCGTGTGTCCGGCCGCGCTTTCACTGGAGCGCTTGATGGCCGGCGGGCCGCCGATCGCCTGGGAGCCGAACCGCGGCGCCGTAGTGGGCGTGCTGTCTCGACGTGGGGATGGCGAAGACGTGCGCTGGCTCCCGGCCCCAGCCCACATGGTGTGGCATCTGCTGAACGCCTTCGATGAGGACGGTCGAATCCAGATCGACCTCTGTCAGCAGAGGGCCGCCGCTTTTCCGACGGCGGATGGAACGCCCCCGTCAGAACCGTCGCTTCAGCAATTCCTCGCCCGCTGGACTGTCGATCTTCGGGCGGACGGACAGGTTTCTGTGCACCAGCTGAGCGATGTGGTCTGCGAATATCCCCGCATGGACGATCGCCACGCCGGCCAGCCCTACCGATATGGATTCGTGGCCGCCTGCGGCGGGCCCGGCACGGGCGACCCCTTGCACCGCGCAATCGGACGCTTCGACTTTCAGGCCGGCGAGATGCAGCTGTGGCGCGCGCCCGATGGCCAGGCTGTCTCCGAACCAGTCTTCGTTGCCCGGTCGGGGGCGACTGAGGAGGGCGATGGCTATTTGCTCGCGACGGTGTTTGACGAGAGACGCAACGCCAGCCACTTGGCGATTCTCGAAGCGCAGCACGTGGAGCAAGGCCCGGTTGCCCGCGCGTACCTGGACCACCGCTTGCCGGCGGGTTTCCACGGCTCGTTTGTCGTGGCGAACGCCTGATGGCCCGCCAAATCGGTCGACGCACCAAGGGGGGATCATTCCCCCGGAGCGACAGGCTGGTGTATGGTTGCGTCGCGGAGGAAACGCTGTCCAGCGTGCGTGAGCCGCACGCCGCACCGGTCACGGATGAATATCGGCGTTCCAAGGCGCCGTTCGAGCGCTTGGACTCGGCGACTTCCTGTCGATTGCGACAGGTCAAGGGCTTCAGCGGCACGGCGAAAACTGCCGTGATCCGCCACTAGGAGTGCGCACTTAGGAAGCGCAGATCGTGAACCAGATCGAGCATCAATCACTATTCCGACGATCGATCGTGCTCCCTGTTAGACCCGCCGAGCTCGGCCCGGCTCGCATGGAAGCCGAGGCGGATGTAAGACGCGCGGTAAGAACGCCCATATCACGCACAAACCAGACGTGATCGCGTTGGTTCGTTTCAAAGATAAAGTCACGCAGCGCTGTGCTCTCCGCCGTCTTTGCTGAGAGGTCACCGACAATGGCAAGTCGAGCACCAAGGTTCGAGAACTTCTGAAGTATCGTGCCGGCTCTCCGCGTGCTGAGCGGGAAAAAGTCGGTCGGCAATCGCTCAACGGGTATTGCGATAAAGGGGGCATGGTGCGACCAGGCCGCATTGATGAGATCGACCGTGTCGCGGTCGTCGCGAAGCCTCGGACCATTGGGCGACACTTGAAACACTCGGATTTCGCCAACGTCGAATACCCGGGCGGGGGTTTCAGCGGACCAGTCGTTACCGAAGGTCCATTCCAATTCTGTAGCTTGTGCGACGGCGGCGTCGTGCGCAGCATCCTCCCCAACGCGAAGGCGAACAAAACCCTCGACCAGCGTCTGAGCCCCCGTGAACCGCCTTATCATGTCGGCCACCGACATGCTTCGGTCGACAACATGAGGTTGCCGCAGCAAGACGGTCAGTTCGTAGAACCGATCCAGTCGCGCCTCGATCATTCGATCGATCTCGCCGAATTCCAGATCGACCCCGCCTGGACCCTTCCTTGGGCTACCACGCTTTTGATCTTTCACGGCAGCAGGAACGTCCTCTACCGACGTCCATAGCGGCGTGGCTCCAACAACGTGCATTGCAAGCTTGGGAGCCATGACGGCGAGAGCATCATCATCGCCTCCTGACACGGCGACAATCGCTGCGGCGCGCCCAACATTCGGCGCCGCCTTGTTGTGGACGTAGACGCCCAGGATCCCGTCGCGCGTGTTCAACGAGGAAAGACGACGCAGGAAAATATCCTCGCCGAACTCTGCAGCAAGCCGGGCCAAGAGCTCAGAGACGTCGCCATTCCCGTCCGGCGATGGCGAAGCCAAAGTGCGCTCGCGATCCCCCGCAACATCGAGCGCAGCCCGCGCCACTCCCGCCGCCGCCTCCACGAAGCGCGGATTACGCGCGACAAAATCAGTTTCGCAGGAAACCTCGACAAGAACACCTTTTCTACCCGTCAAAGCACAGGCGACAACACCTTCAGGCACGGCGAGCCTTGGCCTGACGGGCGCGATACGGCGCGCCTGCAGTAGCTTGATCGCCGCGTCTACGTCCCCATCAGCCTGGAGGAGAGCCCGCTTGCAATCCATTATTCCGGCGGCGATGCGACTTCGCAGCTCTTTGATCAGTAGGATTTGCGGAGATGGCATTTCATCTCCCTTCAGACTCAAGCGCCACCGGAGCCGTCAAGAAAGCTTCAATGGCGGCGTCTTGCCCTGGCACGAAGTGGTGCGCTTCGGGCAGAAAGCGAACCGTCAGATTTTTGGCGTGCGCCTGCAGCCGTAGCCGCGCGTCGCGCGCGTCGATGAACACGTCCTTGCCGCCGAGAATCGCCAGAAGTGGCATCTCGAGACGCTCGAGGGTCCTGTCGCTAAATTGAGGCAAGCTCGCGGTCCGGGGTCTAAAGTGCTTGAAAATGAGCGACGTAAATTCCGCAGCCGCAGAAAGTTCGCCGGGCGAGTCTGGCTCGAACTTTCCGGCGATCTTTTCCATCATCTTGCGTCGGCCCCACCTGCCGAGCATCAGCAGGGGCAAGGCCCACAGAAGCACGTTCTTGGGCCGTCCGACGCCGCCGGGATTGATAACAACAAGTCGCTCCACCCGATTGGGCCGACGGCTTGCATAGTCGAGCGCGATCCAACCGCCGAACGAGATACCGACGATCGCGACCGTATCGAGCGCTAGGCCGTCAAGGACATCGTCGAGCCAGAGCGCATGAGCCTCCGTGTCCAGGGCCGGACGAGACGCGGCACTCATACCGGCGTCACCGATGATGTCGACGGCCAGCAGTCTCAATCTGCGGCTCCACCCCTCGATGTTGCTCGACCACATAGCGGAATTCGACGCGGTGCCGTGAAGGAGCAGGACAGCCGGCCCGTTACGCGGCCCGACCTCGGTCACCACGGTTTCGCCTTCACGCGACCCAAGCCGATGCTGGGTGGTCGAAGGCCATCGACGGAGCATCTCGAGACAATGCTCCTTAACGGCGCGCTCCCCCGCTGGCGTTTTGAAAACCGACGTCACGCTCTCAGCCCTCCAACATGGCCTGAGCGAGTTGCATGATCTGCACCGCTTCGGATGGGTCGCCGACGACGACGATCTTCAGGTGGCGCTGCTTCGGGTCATAGATGACCTCGACGCTCATCGTGGACGGCTGTGCGCCGCCTTCATGACGAGCACCTGTAAGTAGCGTCGTCATGCGCCGGGCAAATTCGGCATCGACTTCGGGCACATCGACAATCGCTGTTGTTCGCGCGTCTCGACGACGCACCGGTCCCCGATCCCCTACCAGCGCGTTCAAGTCAGAACGCAGGATGCGATACTGTCTCCCGACCTTGGTCGCGCGTAGCCGGCCCTCTCGAATGAATCGCAGGATCGTCTTGGGATGCAGTCTCAGTTGCTCCGCGGCGACCTCGACGGTGAAAAGAGCCTCAGTCATCTCTTATGCTCCCTTATATTCTCTTTTAACGACCTTTAAGGAAGCATATAGCCGCTTTACTGCAGTGTCCACTACCCTGCGTCCTGTTCTGACGCGGTGTGCGCCTTTCCAGTTCTGCCGGTGGGCTTTTGGGGGGTGATCGCGGGTCGGCAGGGGGGCCAAGCGGCTCCCATAGCTCTCTCGGCTTCAGGGGAAGGAGGGTGCCCGCAAGGAAGACGACTGCGTTTGAAAGGACATCGGCTGCCGTCGAAAGTTCCAATCGACCCTTGCGCTGGGACGCCGACTCGCTAAGGGGCCGAAGCTGCGCCAGGAGATTTCCGAGGACATCGAGCCCGCGCGCGACGCGTGATAAGCAGCAACTTCGACATCTCAAGTCATTCGCCGTAGCGAGCGTGGAAACGGGCGAACAGGTCAGCCAAAAAGCCACTTGCGAGGGACGCCGTCATGCCCACACGAATTTCGCCAAGATGGCCACGCTTTATGAGGCCAATATTCGTCACGGCTCGCTGAAGGTGACAAGCTCCGAATGCCGAATCGCGAATAAATCGTTCGCCAGCATGGGTCAGGCATGCTCCAGTCCTACTACGTTCAAATAGGGACATGCCAATTCGGCGTTCCAGCATTTGGATGCGTCGACTCACGGTCGATTGCGAAAGATTTAAGGCATCCGCAGCGCGGCGAAAGCTCCCGAACTGAGCCACAGTGATCGCATACTGTAGATGCCTTAGATCAAGCGTGAGGTCCGGCATGACACGCTCACACACGCGCGATAACCATCTCCTCTGAACTTGAGGGTTGCAGCCCATCGGAGCGGTCCTTGAAATATAGCTCCGCCAGATCTGACGCGGAGACGTGCCTCACGTCGCTAAACCCCGCCTCGCGACACGCAATCAAGAATTCCTGCGGAGTATAGAAGCTGACGAAGGGCGTGCCTCTTGACCTTGCTCCTTGCTCGGTCCGCCGACGCATGACGCGCTCCGACGGCTCAACGAGGTCCAGCGGAACCATGAAGCTCGCGCACAGCACGGTCCCGGCGGAAAGCGACCCGATCCGCCTGAGAATGGCGGCGTTCGTCTCCCCGCGAAGGTACAGAGTCACGCCGAGAAAGGAAAAGACGGCGGGCAAGCTCGGGTCGAAGCCGGCGGCCAGCAATGCGTCGAACCAGTCCGCTCCCCGCTCGAAGTCGACCGGAACGAGCTTCAGATGCTCGGGAATTCCGTAGCCGCACTCATTGAGCCGCCGCGCCTTCCACCCCTGCGTCCCGGGCTGGTCGATCTCAAACACCCGGATCGCTGACTCGCTGCCTTCCATGCGCTGCGCGAAGGTGTCAAGCCCAGCGCCCAGGAGCACGTATTGGTTGGTTCCGAGGGCGGCCTCCTTGCGTACCACATCCTCTGTCAGCCTTGATCGCGCGACAATGGACGCGCGTGCACGCGCCGTGCCGTGGAGATGCATATCTCCGCGCGAGCGCCACCCTTTGGGCGGCGCAGCGAGCTCCAGCCCGATCAGGTCGCTCAAGACGTGCGGTTGGGGGTCGGCGAGGACATGGAGCGCCCTCCAGAATGCGACCCTTTCGGCAGTCGGCTCCGGGCCATCGCTTCGTTCGTTCGTCACTCTTCGCCTCCTTTTATTCCGCTGTTGCTGGTGCGGCCTCGCCCTTGCGCGGCCTTTGAGGATCGCGGCTGGCGACCGCGATCACCATCATCACGAGGACGACACCGAACGAAGCGAGGTTTACGTATTGAAAGCCCTGCGCGACCGCGGCAGCCCCGCCGATTGCCGCCCCGCCCGCGCCGGGCTGGTTGAACAACGGAACGAGCAAGGCAAGGCCAAGCGCACTCCCAACTTGCTGGCAGGTGGACGCCAGGCCAGAAGCAATACCCTGGTCGCGGGCATGCACCCCGCTGGTGGCTGCAGCGAACATCATCGGGAAGGTCAAGCCCATGCCGATGCTGTAGAGCGCAAGTCCGGAGATTAGCGCGGCATAACTTGACGCGCCGGTCGCCACCAGGGCCAAGCCCGCCATGCCGGCGCCGCCGACCGCAATCCCCAGGAGCAGGACGCGCCTCATCCCGAAGCGGTTCCCGAGCGGCCCGGAGGACGAGGAGGCGACAAGAATCAGCCCGTAGGGAAGCAGGTAGCCGAGACCGGTCTCGAAGCCGTCGAAACCCAGCACACCCTGGAAATAGATGGCCAGGAAATAAAGGATTGCGCCAAAGCTGCTGGTGAAAAGGAAGATGATGGAGAGGCCGGTCGCGAGCGTAGGGTTGCGAAGGATGGCCGGTGGCATCAGCGGGTCTCGCACGCGCCGTTCGATCATAAGAAAGGCGGCGAGCAGCAGCGCAGCGCCAATCGCCGAGCCCACGACGGGACCGGACTGCCAGCCAAGCTCGGGGCCCTCAACGAGCGCCAAGACCAGCAGGATGATGCCCGCGGTTCCGGTCAGCGCACCGGGAAGGTCGAAACGGCCCGGTCCCCCCCGACGATGGTCGCGCGGCAGGATGAGGAGCGCGATCAGACAGGCCGCTGCGCAGAGCGGGATGTTTACGAAGAAGATCGCGGGCCACCCGAAGGTCTGTGTCAGCGCGCCGCCCAGCAAGGCGCCGAGCGCCATTCCACTGCCGCCGACGCCCGCCCAGACTGATAGGGCACGGTTGCGCTGAGCGCCCTCCTCGAACATGGCCCCGATAAGCGAGAGCGTTGCCGGGAACAGGAAGGCGCCCCCCAGCCCCTGCACGCCCCGGGCCGCGATGAGCGCGACAGGGTCCGATGCGAACCCACCGGCAGCCGATGCGAGCGCGAACAGTACAAGGCCGAGGAGGAACATCCTGCGCCGGCCAAGCAGGTCGCAGCAGCGACCGCCGAGGAGGAGCAGGCCGCCGTAGGGCACGACATAGCCGCTCACAATCCACTGCATCGTTTGGCCGGAAAAGTGCAGTTCGCGCGCGATCTCCGGGAGTGCGACAAAGACGATCGTATAGTCCAGTGAGATGATCAGATGCGCAAATGCGAGGAGCCCCAGAGCAAGGCGCTCCTTAGGCAAAATCCGTGTTGACATAGAGGCCTCTTTGGTTGCGGGATCGGCAGCCCTTTTCCGGCTTGTTAACCCGACTTGCGCAGAGCCAGCGTCATACATATTCGTATGAGTGTCATTCGCTGTTGAGGTGCAAGGTGGACTGGGACGATCTGCGTTATATCCATGCAATCGCGCGGCACGGCTCGTTGGGGCGTGCCGCCAAGGTGCTCGGCGCAACCCAGCCGACGGTCGGCAGACGGCTCGCAGCCGTGGAATCTCGCCTCGGGGTCAAACTCTTCGAGCGCGTGCTGAACGGACTGCGACCGACGGAGCTTGGGGCTGCGCTCACGGAGAACCTGGACCGGATGGAGGAGTACGCGCTGGGCGTCGAGCGGCGGATCGCCGCGCGCGACACCGGGCTACAAGGTCCGATCCTGGTCACCACCCTGGACTGGCTTGGCGACCGGATCGTAGCGCCCGCCGCGGCAGCCTTCGGCCGGTTGCATCCGCTCGTTTCGGTCGAGGTCGTGAGCGACCCCCGGCTGGTCAACCTCTCGCGCCGGGAAGCTGACATAGCCATTCGCTTCCTGCCATTCGACCAGGAAAACCTGTACGAACGACGCATCGCCGATGTGACGTACGGGCTCTACGCGTCCCATGCCTATCTGGAAGGGCTCGGCCCGCCCGACTTCGAGGCTGGCTGCGAGCGCCACCCGATCATCACGCTGCACGAAGGGGCTGCAAGGGTGTGTCAGGTGGATTGGCTGCTGCAGTTGGCGCCCAGGGCTCCGGTCGCGCTCAGGGCGTCGGGCGTCCACGGGCACCTGTGGGCGGCCGAGGAAGGGCACGGGATGGTGGCGCTGCCCAGGGTGTTGGGGGACAGTCGTCCAGGGCTCGTCCGGATCACCACCCCAATCCCCGAGCCAAGCCAAGGAGTGCGGCTGGGAGTCCACGCCGAAATGCGGGAGGCGCCCAGGATCCGCGCCTTCATCGACTTCATGGCGCAGACGCTTAGAGCACAGTCGAAATAAACCAGTCCATGAGACTGGTTGGCCATAGAGCGTCAAACGTGAACGTATGGCAGTCATACGTCCAATCTAGGTTCCCAGTGTCGTCTTCGTGCCTGCACTAAGGTGCAGTAATGCGGAGGATGGCATGACGTACACCAAGATCGGAGAAGTCGTTTGTGGGGAGCAGGCGACGGTGGGAACCGGCTTTAGCGCGACCCGCTTCCGCCACACCGGGTTCACAACCAACGTTTCCCCGTTCGTGCTGGTCGACCACTACCACATGAGAGCCCGCACCTTCGGACCACATCCGCATGCCGGCTTCTCGTCGGTCACGCTTGCCTTCGAAGACTGCGTCGGGGAGGTCGTCAGCCGAGACAGTGTTGGTCACAAAGCGTCGATCCGTGCCGGAGATCTGCATTGGACCCTGGCTGGAAGTGGTATCGTTCATTCGCAGGAGCCCGAGGCAGAGGGGGTCTCGTTCCACGGTCTCCAGATTTTTGTGAACCTGCCCGAGCGCCTGAAGCTGGCAAGACCGGCCTCTTGGCTGCTGCCTGCGGACAGGATTCCGACAATGCAGGAGAGAGGCGCCATCGTTCGCGTTGTCGCGGGCAGCTATAAGGGCTTGCAGTCCCCGGCCGAGCTTCCGCAGCCGCTCACCGTGCTTGATGCTGGGCTGGCGCCCGATGCGACACTCGTGGTCCCGCTTCCCAAGGACTGGAACGCTATCGTCATCGCCATTTCCGGCACGACAATGATAGACGCTTCCGCAGAATGCACCCTCGCCGCGGGAGAGGCGGTCTCCCTCTCGTCGACTCAGGTCGATGGCGATTTCCAGCTTCGGGCGTTGGACCGAGCCCGAGTGGTAGTGCTGGCCGCAGCCGCGATCCAGGAACCTGTCATGGAGCACGGCCCATTCATCGGCAACGCCCAGGATCAGCTCGCGCTGTACGAGGCGTGTTTCCGTCGCGGTGAATTTGGCGCTATCGCGTAGAACCAGAGTTGAAGTGTTTTGATCCGACCCGAAGGTTACGCCGCCTGTGCGAACGACAGAAAAGAGGATGGTCTTCGTTAACCGAGTGCATAGGTGTATGCGTTGCAGGCCCAGTGCCTGCAGCATAGGCCATCGCTGGGTTCGATCCACCCGAGCTCACGAAGCCATCTTGTCCAACTAAGACGGATGAATACTATGCGAATTGCCCTCGTCTCCGACATTCATGGGAATCTTCCTGCACTGGAAGCCGTAGCCTTCGATATCCGAAAACGTGGCGCCGATGCCATTGCCTGTCTGGGTGACAATGTTTCTGGCCCTCTCCTACCGCGCGAGACCGCACAGTATTTGATGAACTCGGACTGGACGATTCTGGCTGGGAATCACGAGCGGCAGGTGCTTTCGTTTGGGTCAAATGGGGGTGGTGCCTCCGATGCCTACGCGCATTCGCAGCTTTCCGAGGCTGAACTGGATTGGATGCGGTCGTTAGAGCCAACGTCCTGCATGTTCAATGACGTCTTCCTCTGTCATGGCACGCCGCGCAGCGACTGCGAGCACTTTCTTGAGTCCCCAGTTGAGGGTGTGCTTTCACTTGCAAGCAAGGTAGACATACTTGATCGCCTTGGCGACAAGCAGACGTGTCTCGTCGCGTGCGGGCACAGTCATGTCCCGAGGTCTGTTCGGCTGTCCACAGGACAGCTCATCGTCAATCCAGGCAGTGTTGGGCTGCAAGCGTATGCCGACGACCACCCCGCGCCCTATGTCATGGAACGCGGAACACCTGACGCGCACTATGCGATCGTTGAACGCACCACCAGCGGCTGGATTTCCGCGCATCATGCAGTGCAATACGACTACGAATCGATGGCGGCACTGGCAAAGGCACGGCGCCAGCCAGCCTGGGAAAGCGCCCTTCGTTGGGGACGTGTACGGTGACGCTTGACCGGTCGTTCAACCGGAGCGCCGATGGGTGGCCAGATTGCTTGCAAGACGCTTCACCCATCCGGAACAAGTGTTTTGGATTCTGAGAGTGAGGCACCATGAATGCGGTCGCTCACGATTCTCAGATTGCAATGCGATTAAGAAGCCCCAGCAGGGTCAACCGCTCCTCCCGGCTCAGGGATGGCGCTTTCCAGTTCCGGGCGCAGAATCAGGCCCATGTGGTCATGCTGGCCGGTGATGCACGGCCCATTTATAGGCAGCACCCAGGATCAGCTCGCACTGTACGAGGCACGTTTTCGTCGCGGTGAATTTGGCGCTATTTTAAAAATTTGAATGCTCAAAGGACTGGGCGGTCCCAGATTGATAAACAGCAACGTTCAATGGATTCGAAAGATGACATCGCCGCAGACGCTAAGTGAATTCGAACGACGTCTTGTGGCTGCATGGGCCGCAGACTGCGCGGAGCGTGTACTATGGTTATTCGAATCGGATCGGCCAACTGATGGTCGTCCTCGCGCTGCCATCCAGCGAGCCCGCGCCTATGCTCGAGGGGAGTTGAACACTGCTGACGAAATACGCCGACGTTTCGTCGGCGGCGGCGCAGCTAGCGAAGCGAAGAACCCGGCCGCGGCTTCCGCGGCCAGGGCGGCGGGCCAGGCGTCAGCCGTCCCCCACATGGGCGCGCACGCGCTGGGGGCTGCCGCTTATGCAGTGAGAGCGATAGGCTTAAGTACGTTCGGCGGGTCAGAAGCGGCGTCTGACGAACTCCGATGGCAGCTCAATGAAATGACGGCAGAGGTAAGGGCAGCGCTGAAGAAGCTTCCGCTTGTCGGAGAGGATCGGGCAGGTCCTCTTGGGCCCGGACTACTCGCTTCTGGCGAAATCGGCCAAATCATACGCGACGCCCAAACAGCTCTTTTTGATCGGGATGAGAAATGACTATGTGAATCCATCGCCGGATCAATCCATCGTATTGGCGCGCTTCGATGCGTCAAGTGGAAGAAGGCGAGCGAACAATTCCCCGAGGGCCGCCGCCGATTATCGCGATACGCTGGGTTGCCGTCACATCGCCGGTCAAAGCTCTTGCGCGCGCGTAGCGAGGTCTTGAACCGCAGCAGCGATGGCGTCCGGCCGGACCATCGGGATATTGATATGCGTTGTTCCGGGCAGCAACCGGTGTTCACCGTGCGAAGCCTTGGCAGCGATTTCTGAAAAAAGTCTTCCGCTAGCTGCGATCTGCTCGCGCAACTGATCCTCAGACGCAAACACCTTCTGGGCAGCGTCGATGTCAGTTCCGCTGAGAACGATCAGCGGCACGTCCGGCCGAGCGCCGCCAACACGCAGATCATCGAGAATGGCAAGCACATTGGAGCCTTCGCGGAATCCGGTCAGCAGGCGATCTGGACTGAGATGCTTGTCGATCAGGAGGTCCCGAAGGGGTCGCGGGAACGCGCTGAACGTCTCTGTGAACGAGCGACGGAAATGAGCGACCAGGTCTTCCGTAACCTCGGGCAGACTATCGTCCGGAGCGGCGTTTGCTCTGATCTTAAGGTGCTCGGGCATGTAGGCGTTCCAGTCCTCATGGAGCGGCTCGATCAACACCATGGCTGCGACCTCGTCCGGGAAACGCTGTGCATAGCGCCGCACATAGGCGCCTCCGAGCGAATGCCCGACCAGTATGTGAGGTGAGCGCAGCTCGATCGTGCTCAGGAGTGCCCGAAGCTCATCGGTAACTTCGGTCGTCGAGCGCGGTAGCGCGAGGTCAGCACTCCATCCGGTGCCAGCGCGATCGTAAATGAGCGAGGTCGCAAAGCTGGCGACCTGCTCGTGGGCCAGGAAGAAGTCCAAGCCGACGCCGCCCGCTCCAGGGACGAAGACGACAGGGTGTCGTCCGGCGCCCGACTCAAGCATCCAAAGACGGGTCCCACCTACTTGGACTATTCGGCCCATAGTCGGCAAACCTACCATTATCATATTTGAGAATGTAATCGGGCGTGCGAACGTATGTCAATGGATATCACCGAACTCCTGCTGCATCCCGTCCGACTCCGCATCATGCATGCCGTGCTGGATGGCCGACCCTTTTCGACATCGCAGCTTTGCGAACGGCTACCGGACATCTCTACGGCGACCCTGTATCGCCAGGTTGCGTTGCTTGTTGATGGTGGCCTGTTGAATATCGAGCGCGAAACGCGCGTGCGGGGCGCGGTCGAAAGGATCTACCGGCTGCAGCCGGCCAAGACGGCCATGACGCCCGAAGCCATCTCCGCCATGACGAAGGATGACCATCGCCGCGGATTTGCCGCGGCGATCGCGATGCTGGTGGGCGAGTTCAACGCCTACCTCGACCGCGAAGACGCAAATCCATTGGCTGACTCCGTGTCCTACCGGCAGTTCGCGCTGTGGCTTAGCGATGCGGAGAAGGACGCGTTCATAGAAGAGATTGTCATCGCGATCCGCGCCCGCGTCGCGAACGTCGCGTCGCCTGAGCGTAGGCGACATCTGCTGAGCACGATCCTGTTTCCAACTGAGCCTAGCTAACATCTGGACAGCAAAGTAACTGGCACGTGCAGTTCAACTGGCGGGATGTGCGTGGCTCAGCGCCATCGCCTCTCGGACATCGGACTACGCAGGCGGCTCGGCTCGGCTCGGATTAAATGTATGCACACGCAAGCATATTGACAGCCAACCTTCACTTAGTTATATGCATGCACACACACATAACCGGCTTGGGAAGAATGGCCGCGATAACCGTCTATTCCGACTATGTATGTCCTTACTGCCTCTTAGCGGAGCAGGTGCTGTCCAATGTGATCGGGGATCGGGACATCCGCATCGCCTGGCGCGCGTTCGAGTTGCGCCCCGCTCCGGTGCCGACCTTGCGGACGGAAGACCCCTACTTGCTGACTATATGGCGCAAATCTGTTTACCCCCTCGCGGAGAGGTTGGGCGTACCAATCACCTTGCCAGCTATTTCACCTCAGCCCCGAACTGCCATAGCGTTCGAGTTGCTGGCTATGGCGCAGGAGACAGGGCTGGATCACGCATATTCCATGCGAATTCTCCGGGCCTTCTTTCAGGAAGGGCGCGACATCGGCAACCCCGACATCCTTGTGGAGCTTGCGGCCGATGCCGGGCTTGATCCTCAATCGGCCCGGCAGGCGCTTGAACAAGGCACCTATGGCGAACGTCACCGGGAAGCCCTGCGTCATGCACATGAGGACATGGCGATCACCTCGGTTCCGACCGTCGTCATCGGAAACAAGGTGTTGCGGGGAATGCCACCCATTCACGAGCTCAAAGCGGCGATCGATCAACTCGACAACAAAGTCAGCGACGACGGCCGCTCCGATCCCGACTCCACTGGAGATTAGTCATGCACTGGTTGTATCTTGGAATTGCCGTGATATTCGAGATCACGGTGGCAATTTCAGCGGGGAATGCCAAGGGCTTCACCCGGCCGTGGTGGACCGCCGCCACCCTCATCAGCGGTGCGATTGCCACATTCTTCCTCAGCCATGCACTTCTGACTTTCGATGTTGGCGTTGGCTACTCGATGTGGACATCTATCGCTGGCGTCGGAATCGTCATTCTGGGTGCGCTCTTCTTCGGCCAACACCTGAACGGCAAGAAACTCCTCGGAATCGCCCTCGTAATCGGAGGCGTCGTCGGCCTGCGGCTTAGCGGTGCGGCCTGATGGCCGGACACACCGACTCCACATTCGCTGAAATTGCATCCTGACTGAAAGGGACCAAACATCATGGCTACAGCCCAAAAGACAGAAGGCAGCGGCCGCGCCTGGGTCATGCTGCTGCTCGCTAGCGCCTTCGAGATCGGCTACGCCCTAAGCGTAGGCGGCAGCCAAGCCTTCACCGTCTGGATCTGGTCAATGGCCGCCCTCGTTTTTTTTCTCCTCACGCTCTATTTCCTCAGCGTTGCCCTGAAAACAATCGACGTTGGGATCGGTTACGCAGTCTGGGCCGGGATTGGCGCTGTCGGTGCGACTCTCTTCGGCACCGTCCTGCTCAATCAGCCGCTCACCCTGATTAAGGCTTTCTGGCTGGCCGTCATCATTGGCGGCGTCGTGTGGCTGAAACTCGCCGACAGCGCCAAGCTCCAGGTACCGTCAGAATAATTCCCGATTGCCGCGTGTTCCCGAAGGAAATCTGATGACCCTCGATCCTTCCATCGGCTTCGCACAGCTTATGAAGGAAGCCGTCTCGTTCTCCGAAGCGCATGTTCACGACGGGGGCATACCGTTCGCGGCGCTTGTCACTGACGCCGCCGGCAGAATCCTTGGGCGCGGCGTCAACCGCGTCAAGGAGCATCACGACCCGACCGCTCATGCGGAAGTGGAAGCGATACGCGACGCCTGCCGCACCCATGGGCATCCCTATCTCCGGGGAGCGACACTTCTGGCATCGGGAGAACCTTGCGCGATGTGCTATTTGATCGCGCTACATGCTGGTGTCGCACAGGTATTCTTTGCCGTTGATAGAGGCGAGGCGGCAGAACATGGATTCGACTATCGCGGAACCTATGCATTGTTCGCCAGAGATCCCCAGACCTGGCACTCTCCCACGGTAAGGAAACTCGGCGTGCCGGACGGTCTGCGCCCATTCGTGGACTTTCGTTCTATCCAACGCACCACGCGCTAGAAAAGTGGGCAGCTTCTTGAGTTGACGCTTGCATGGGCATACATATGAATACAACTCCAGCTCATTGCTCAAGAGGAGCCGCGCGGATCATGTCCAAGAGAAGCGATTTATGGCTCAAGTTGATGCAGGCCGTCGCCAATATAGAAACAGAACTCGGAAAGGTTCTGCAAACAGGGCATGGCCTTGGCCTGTCCGAGTATCGTGCGCTCGAGGTTCTGGCACGTTCCTCGGATTCGGAATTGAGGATGCAGGAACTGGCTGCGCATCTTAGTCTCAACCAAAGCTCGGTTTCCCGCTTGGTCGAGCGTCTGGAGCGCGGGGGGCTGACCATTCGCGATCTCTGCCCGGACGACAAACGCGGCGTTTACACGGTGCTCACCGACAAGGGGCGCGCGCGCCTCGAAAGCGCGCAGTCGGATTACGAAAAGGCGCTCGACACGACCCTCAAGGAGTATGGCTGCGAGGAACTGCTGGTGGCGAGGTTCATCAAGGCCGCATAGTTCCATACCTTCGCCCACGGGCCGGACTACGTCCTCGATGGAATTGCCCCAAACAGCGCTCCAGACTCCTCGACAACCGCGGGTTGACCCGGTCGAGCTGAGCCCAATCGCTGAAGGTGGGTGGTCGGAACCGAACCGCCACTCCGTTCGGAACCGGATTTTGAAAGGAGAGCGGGTTCGATCGGAAAGAAATTACACGGGCGGTGGCGCCTTAAACAAGAACCGAAGGGTCGGCGACGCTCCTGGACGACGCTTACGCTTTGAGACCACCCGTCCGATTTACACGCTATAATCTGATATTACCGCACACGTTCACGCGTGGGCTTCAAAGCGGAAGATCTATCGCCTTCTATCTCCACAAGAGCAAAGAAGTGGAGATACGGTATGAGCGCTGCCCCGCATGTCGCCCGCAGAACAATCCGTCGGCAGCAGCTACGAGAGATCGTGCCGCTTGCCGACAGCACAATCTACGACATGGAGCAGCGAGGAGAATTCCCGCAGCGCTTCTATCTTACCTCACGCTGCGTCGTTTGGGACTTGGCAGAGGTCGAAGCCTGGCTCGACGCTCGGCGCAATGCATCTCGCGCAAATGCCATCAAGCGTGCTCCAAGCCCTGACGTGAGGTTGCGCCGTTCGCGTCCCGTCAAACACTAGGCTCCAACTCAAGCAACTCCATCGTGGCCGGTAGCAGCGTTGGTCGATACTTCTGACCCAAAACCCACGCGTCCACTAGATTGGACCACTCCTGCATCATATGGCGACGTTGATGCTCATACTCTGCCTTATTGTACACACCACGCGATGACCTTCCGTCTTCGTGCGCCAGGCATTTCTCGATCCAGTCGCTGTTGAAACCCATCTCATTCAACAGGGTCGAACCGGTGCGCCGAAGATCGTGAACGGTGAAGGGTTCGAGCGGCAACCCTTCCTTTTTCGCCCTGACGGCAACCGCAGTCGTGATTCGGTTGAACGTCGCCCGCGACATCGGTGCGTCAGCATCGTAGCGTGACGGAAGGACATAGCGCGAATTTCCCGCGCAGGTTTTCAACGCGATGAAGATGTCGACGGCCTGCTGCGACAGGTAGACGTTGTGTGCTTTCGACCGCTTCATTCGCTCCTTGGGTATCGACCATACGGCGTTCTCGAAATCGACTTCATCCCACGTCGCGTCCTGCAGTTCGCTTTTCCTCACCATCGTCAGAAGGAAGAGTTTCATTCCCAGCCGTATAGTCGGCAGAGTCGGCACATGCTCGAGCTGACCGAGCATGACGCGAATCTCCGCGGGAGAGAGCGAACGGTCCTTAGGAACGAAGGTCGCGATGGAAGCGGGCCCAACTTCATCCGCCGGGTTGGCGACCTTCTCGCCATGCAGGATCGCGAACGCAAAGATCAGCTTCACGATATCCCGCACATGGACGGCCGTGGCTGGAGCGCCGCGCTCCTTCACCTTCCCGCACATCATCCGGAGATCATCAGGCGTGATCTCGGTCAGAAGCCTGTTTCGAAACGTTGGCAAGATGTCGCGCTCGTAGATCGAGCGCCGCATGGCGCGCGTGCTGTCGGCCATGCGCGACTCCTGGAACCACTTCTCGCCGAACTCGCCGAACCTCTTCGCCTCCTTCAATCGACGCTTGTCGTGCTGCTTCTCTTGAGCAGGCGACCGTCCCTCTGAAATAGCCCGCTTCGCATCGATCAGCTTCTCGCGAGCCCTGGCGAGCGAGAGGCCATCTGGGCCGTATCGACCCAGCGTCAGCGTCTCCCGACGTCCATTGAGGCGGTAGTCGTACCGGAACACGATCGCGCCCGACGGCTGAACCACGACGTACATACCGTCGCGATCGCTCACCTTGTACAATTTATTCTGTGATCTCAGCGCCTTAATCGCAGTGTCAGTAAGCATGGGAGCCTCCAAAACCGTCTAAAATCCGGAGAGAGGCGCCGATTATACCGTCAGGCCAAAACAGGTGATGCTGGAAGCATGATTCCCATTTTATATCAGCTTGTTAGCACCAAAAATAATACCGTCAGCAGCTCTCTTAGCCCTGACGGTATAGCGAACTTCCAAATCGAACAAGTTCCCCTATACCGCCTGCTATACCGTCAAATCGGAGCACTGCCCCTCGATAGACGATGATAGACGGTGATTGGATAGTCGCGATATTTCAATAACTTAATGCGTTCTGTAGCGTACAAACGGATACTGCCGGAGGGGTAAAATCATTCCCACTCGATCGTGCCGGGCGGCTTCGAGGTGACGTCGTAGACGACGCGGTTGATGCCGCGGACTTCGTTGATGATGCGGGTCGCGGCGCGGCCGAGGAATTCCATGTCGTAGTGATAGAAATCCGCGGTCATGCCGTCGACGGATGTGACGGCCCGCAGCGCGCAGACGAACTCGTAAGTACGGCCGTCGCCCATGACGCCGACGGTTTGGACCGGCAGGAGCACGGCGAAAGCCTGCCAGATCGCGTCGTAGAGGCCGGCCTTGCGGATCTCGTCCAGATAGATGGCATCGGCTTCGCGCAGGATCTCCAGCTTCTCGCGGGTGATACCGCCCGGGCAGCGGATGGCGAGGCCCGGACCCGGGAAGGGGTGGCGGCCGATGAAGCTGTCGGGCAGGCCGAGCTCCTTGCCGAGCGCGCGCACTTCGTCCTTGAAGAGTTCGCGCAACGGCTCGACGAGCTGCATCTTCATGCGCTCCGGCAGGCCGCCGACATTGTGGTGCGACTTGATGGTGACCGAGGGACCGCCGGTGAAGGAAACGCTCTCGATGACATCGGGATAGAGCGTGCCCTGGCCGAGGAAGTCGGCGCCGCCGAGCTTCTTGGCTTCTTCCTCGAAGGTCTCGATGAAGAGGCGGCCGATGATCTTGCGCTTGGTCTCGGGGTCGGAAACGCCCTCCAGCTCGCCGATGAAGCGGTCGGAGGCGTCGACATGCAGCAAATGCAGATTATAGTGCTCGCGGAACATGGCGACGACATTGGCCGCCTCGTCCTTGCGCATCAGGCCGTGGTCGACGAGGATGCAGGTCAGCTGGTCGCCGACGGCCTCATGGATCAAAAGCGCGGCAACAGAGGAGTCGACGCCGCCTGACAGAGCGCAGATGACGCGCTTGTCGCCGACCTGATCGCGGATCGCCTGCACCGCCTTGGCGCGGTAGGCCGACATCGACCAGTCGCCCTTGATGCCGGCGATGTTATGGATGAAGTTGCCGATCAGCTTGGCACCATCGGGCGTATGAACGACTTCCGGATGGAACTGTACGCCATAGTACTTGCGCGTCTCATCGGCGATAAAGGCATAAGGCGCGTTCGAGGAGGTGGCAACGACTTCGAAGCCCTCGGGCAGCGCCGTGACGCGGTCGCCGTGGCTCATCCAGACCTGGTGGCGAGAGCCATTCGACCATAGACCTTCGAAGAGGGCGCAATCCTTGTCGACTTCGAGGAAGGCGCGGCCGAATTCGCGATGGTGGCCACTCTCGACCTTGCCGCCGAGCTGCATGCACATGGTCTGCTGGCCGTAGCAGATGCCGAAGACCGGGATGCCGCTGTCGAAGATGATCTGCGGTGCTCGCGGTGAACCTTCGTCCACGGTCGAGGCCGGGCTGCCGGACAGGATCACGGCCTTCGGCTGCAGCCGCTTGAAGCCGGCTTCGGCGGATTGGAAGGGAACGATTTCGCAGTAGACGCCGGCTTCGCGCACGCGCCGTGCGATGAGCTGAGTCACCTGGCTGCCAAAATCGACGATGAGAACGGTGTCTGGATGTGCTGTCTGGGTCATGGCGAGCCTTTAAAGAAAAGCGCTTTCCCTGGCAATCGGGCAAATCGAGCCGAAGCCGATTTTATTGTCCCGATTGTCCGTGCTTCTGCTTGGTTTCCGGTCCCTCAGAACCAGAATACGCCGTCTTCCAGTGCCGTAAACAGCCCGTCGACGGCGTAGGACAGTTTGCGGTCGATCACATGCAGATATTCCGTCCAGTCGGAAATGCGCTGCAGCTCGACCTGTCCGTCCGAAATCCCGCGCAGGCCGATCAGCGGCAGGCCGTAGATCTGGCAAGCGCGCAGCACAGCGAAGGTTTCCATGTCGACCATGTCGGTGCCGATACGCTTATAGGCATCCGCCCCGGAGACGATGTTGGCGCCCGTCGAAAGGCTGCCCTCTGCAATGGTGGGAATGCGCAGCGGCAGCTCGATCGTTGCCGGCAAATCGAGGAAGGGCGTGCGGCCTCTTTCGAAGCCGAGCGGCGAGGCATCCATGTCGCGGTAGGAGACCGAGGTGACCTGATAGACTTCAGTCTGCTCCAGCCTGGCGGAGCCGGCCGAGCCGAGCGACACCACGAGGTCAGGAAGATCGCCCTGCGCTTCAAGCTGCGCGAGGGCGCGGGTAAGACCGATCGACGCCTCGACAGGACCGACGCCCGTCATCAGCGGATCGATGCGGGAGCGTAGGAAGGGTCCATACTCGGCGTCGGCCGCCATGACGAACAGGATCGATTTGCCCGATACCCGCTTCAATTCGAATTTCATCCGCTAATTCCCTCTCTGCCCCGGATGACCATCATCGTTCCCGTCATCGAGGCAATCAGCTTGGCTGGCCCATCACCGATCGCATAGCCGCGCCCATCGGCGACGATGATCGTCGTCCCGGGCTTGGTGACATCGCCGCGAAACAGGAAGCGCTCGCCGCGCCCCGGCGACATCAGATTGATCTTGAATTCGATCGTGAGGATCGATGCGGAGGGATCGATGACGCTGTAGGCGGCAAAACCGCAGGCCGAATCCAACGCTGCGGCGATGATGCCGGCGTGCAATATGCCATGCTGCTGCGTCAGCTTGATATCGAAGGGCAGCTCGATCTCGACCGTACCGTGTTCGACGCGCGTCAATTCCGCACCGATCGTCGCCATCGCCGCCTGCCGCGCGAAGCTCGTTCTGATGCGGGTCCGAAAATCGCCGCTGCTTCCCGTCTCGTCTGCCCCTGTCATGCCGTCCCCTTTCGCGGGTGCGAAATTGGCACGGAGAGGCCGTTTGAACAAGGGCTATCTATCGCGAAAGGAAAGCCATTTGAGGGTTGCCGCCACGCCTTATCGGCATCGACGGCAAAGATGCCTACGCTGGCCGCTTGATCCGCACAATATGCTGATCCCAGGCCACATCGCTGCGCTCCCCCAGGAAATCTCCATCATAGGAAGAGACGGCGAACCCGTGAGGAGCCGGGGCAATGCCGGCCGCGTCGGCGATGCTCTCCACCTTCAGCACCCTGCCGGTCTTCGCATCGAGCGTCACCGACGTCCCCTCGACCGGTGATGTCACGCCGACGAGATTTTCGGCTCGGTTGACGGCAATGGCGCCGACATAGTTGCCGAGCGCCCGGGTCGCATCGTCGGGCAGGGTGACGAAGCTCAGGTCCTCGCCCCGCGCGAAGTGACCGACGAGCGGCGGAAGGTCGTTGCGATGGCCCTCGTACTGGCAGGCAAACCAGACGCGGCCGCTGGCATCGATATCGACATGCCGGGTCGAGACCTGGGCATATTGCGGCGGCAAAACATGCTTCTCGATCAGCCGCCCGCTGGCGGCATCGATCAGCGTCAGCGACGGTTCCATATGGTCGAGGTTGAGCTTGGTGCGGCCGAAATCCGGATGGGTCTCGATGCCGCCATTGGCAACGATCAGATACCTGCCATCGTCCGAAACCGTCATGTCATGCGGGCCTACACCGTAAGTCTCGTATTCGCCGATGCGGGCGAAGCGGTTGCTGCTGTCGTAAAGCCCGATGATGCCACGATTCCGATCGAAATCGTTCTCGCTGGCATAGAGCAGCCTGCCGTCGGGCGAAAACGTGCCGTGCCCGTAGAAGTGCCGGCCTTCTCTGGCGGTGATGACGATCGGCTCGGCCTTGCTCCAGGGGTCGAAGATCATCGCATAGGTGCCGGGCCGGCGTGCGAAGGCGACGGTCTTTCCGGTCGCCTTCGAGAAGGCCATGCCATGGGCGCGGGCCGGAAGAGCGACTTGATCGACGATTCGGCCTTGTTCCGTCACCGTCGCCACCGCGAAGGAGCCGTCGGCGGCGCGAAGGCCGGACGCGTAGACCGCATCGGCCCGCTCCAGCGCCACCAAGGCGCCGGGCTTCAGCGCCGCGAGGAAGGTCAGCCCCGCCGCCTTGACGAAAGCCCTCCGGTCGATCAGGCCGCTGCGCATAGCGTTCAATCTCCGTCTGCGAAGGAGAAGCCGGCCGAAAGTCCGATGGCGCCGCCGTACTGGTCGCTGAAGCCGGTGGCGAGATCGCGGCTGACGGCAAGCAGCTTGTCGATCTTGGCGCGTTCCGCATCGTTGCCGATGGCCGCCTCGATATCCGGATTGATAGTCGGCGCGGTCGTTGCGAGCTCGTTCAGAAGGCTGTCGATCTTGGCGGCGACATCACGCTTGTCCGGTGGCAGCAGGCTTGCCATGTCGGCCTTTTCCCAGAGCGTCTTGATCCCCTCGACATTGCCGGCAAACGAGGTCCAGGTGTTGGCCGAGCGCCAGTAGATCGCCATCTTCGGCCGTGCTGCCGCCTGGTCGCCCTTGTAGAAGGTCTCCAGCCGCTGGTCGCGCATATTGGCTGCGCTATGCACGAGAATGCCGAGCAGCGCCGTCACGGCCTCCTTGTTGTCCATGAAATCGTTGCTGTCTTTGCCCGGAAACTTCCAGGATTTCTGCACGCCGTCGGGCGCATCCCATTCGTCGGCGATTTCCTTGGCGGTGTTCTCGATATTGCCGGCCACAGCGGTGCCATAGCGGCAGCGGAAGCTCTGCTTGTTCTTGCCGAGAACGTCGGAACCGTTGCCGAAGAGCACATATTCCAGCGCCGTCATGCTCATCAGCGCCACGCTCTTGCCGGCGACGGCCTCGACGGTCGTGTCCTTTTCGTCAGCCTTGGCGATCAGCGCCTGTACCTGCTTGAGGCCGACGCCCTTGCGGTCGGGATAGAAAAGGATGTGCTCGAAGCGGTTCTTTTCGATGATCGGGCCGGTGTCGACGATTTCGATGCGCGCCCAGCTCTTCACCGTATCGCCGAAGGCCGCCTTTGCGCCCGAAAGCGTTGCAGCGGTGGGGTCGGCACAAAGCGCCTTCATCGCCACGGTCAGTTTCGTTGCAGAGTCATGCATGGCGCGGTAGCCTGGACGAATGACGTCGTCGACGGCCTTCTGCAGGGTTGCCGGCACGGCCGCCTCGTTCAGGCCCGCGCCGGTGGTCGTCGCATCTTCGGCATGAGCAGGGAGAGCCGCAACGGTCAGCAGCAGGCTGGCGGCGAGACGTTTCCAGTGGCGCATCAGAGAGACTCCAGAAAGTTGATGAGGGCTTGCCGATCGTCCTTCGAAAGACCGGCGAATGCGTTGCGGGCTTTTTCAGCCTCTCCTCCGTGCCAGAGGATGGCTTCGGTCAATGTACGGGCGCGGCCGTCATGCAGATAGGCTTGCTGGCCGCTCACCGTCTGTGTGAGGCCTATACCCCAGAGCGGCGGCGTGCGCCAATCGCGGCCGGATGCCATGCCCACCTGCTGCCCGTCGGACAAGCCTTCGCCCATATCGTGCAGCAGGAAATCGGAATAGGGCCAGATCAGCTGAAAGGTCTGCGGCGAATCCTTGCCGTCGCTGCCTTTGAGGTTGTCGCGGGTCACGAATTTCGGCGTGTGGCAGGCGGCACAGCCGGAGCGGTAGAACATCTCCTTGCCGTGCAGCACAGCGGGAGAGCCTGTTCCCCGGCGGGCCGGCACGGCGAGGTTTTCCGAATAGAAGGTGACGAGAGGGAGCACCGGGTCCGGCGCTTCCGTATCGCCGAGGCGCTTTTGCACGCCGTTCGGCATGGCAAGGCACTGCGGCTCCTTGGCGGTGCAATCGCCGTAGGGGTTCGGACGGTCCGGAGTCGAAATACCGATGTCGATCGAGAAGGCATCGGCCACCTGGTCGCGCACGGTGGCGTTCTGCGCTTTCCAGCCGAAGCGGCCGAGCGCGAGCTGGCCGGTGCGGTGATCGCGAACGATGGCGGCGCGGCCGCGTATGCCGGTGCCCTTCTTGCCGTCCGGGTCGGCATTGGCCAGGATGTCGGCATCCGGAATGGCTTCGATCAGGCCGAGGCCGATCATCGGCGGCGCAATGCGTGCCGAAAGCGTGGTGTTGGCATCCATCGGCCCGTAGGCGAGATCGCTGATGCCGTATGTCGGCTTGCGCAAAGTGACTGTCTCGCCGCCGGCAAGCGTCACCACCTCTTCGCTATAACGGACTGTCACCTTGCCCTCGGCGGCAAGGCCGGGCACGGCGAGATCCTGCAGCTGCGCGCCATAGGTCGAATCCGGAAAATTCAGCGCGTGAGAATCCCTGACCGCCTGTTCCTCATCCGGGGTGATGGCCGTGCGGGCCAGACGCAGCACCATCGAGGTCGCGGCAGCTCCGGCGGTTTCCAGCGGATGGCCGCGCCCGTCGCGGATATGGCAGCTTTGGCAGGAGCGCGCGTTGAACAGCGGGCCGAGCCCGTCAGAGGCCTGCGTGGAAGAGGGGGCCGAGACCCAGAGTTTGCGGAAGAGCGCGTTGCCGAGATGAAAATCCTGGCCCTGCTCCTGGTTCAGATTGGCTGATGGCTGCGAGAAGATATCGCGATTGACCTTGTCGATGGAGGTCAGGGCTCCGCCCTGCATCGTTTCGTAAGGTTCGGCCTTGAGGAAATTGGCGGTTGGCCGTGTGACGTCATGAACGCGCTTCAGTTCGTCGGCGGAGAGGTCGGTGCGATCGCCCGGAAAATCGAGGATATCGGCAGCGGCGAGCGTGATGGAAAAAACCAGAAAACCCGCGGCGAAGGCGGGCAAAAGGGCGCGATTGGCCGGCAAACCTGTCATGGGTATCGGGGCGGCAGCGCCTTGTCGCGCTGCCGCCCTCCCTCATTACTTCTTCTTGAAGACGGAGTTCGGATCGTCCAGACTTGCCGAACCTTCAAGCTTGATGGTCCCGAGATCGAGCGCGGCGATGACGCGCTGGATGCTCTTCGTCTGATCGAGCAGGCCGTCGATGGCCTTCTGCACGGTGGCGTTGCCCTCCTTGTTGCCTTCGCCGATCATCTGGTCGTATTTCTCGACCGTCTCGCCGCGATGCACCAGTGCCTTCATGGCTTCGAGGGTGACGTTGAGCTTGCCTTCCATCTCCTTGTCGAGCGCTGCGTCCTTGGCCTTGACCAGATCATGCAGCGACGGACCGGTCATCTTGGTGCCGTCGACGCGGGTATAATTGCCGTTATAGGCGGACGCGATGCCGATAGCGTCGCCATTGTGCTCGTTGTAGGTGTTGTCGGAGAAGCAATCCTGCTCCTCTTCCGGGTCGTGCAGCAGCAGGCCGAGCTTCATGCGTTCGCCGGCAAGCTCACCATAGGAGAGCGAGCCCATGCCGGTCAGGATGGTGGTGAGGCCAGCCTGCGGGTCTGCTTCGACATGCTTGGTGGCTTCGCCGTCCGGCGCCCACTTGTCCGTCATGTCCTTCAGATCGGCGACGAGCAAGGTCGAGGCGGAGCGCAGATATTCGGCGCGGCGGTCGCAATTGCCGTGCGTGCAATTCTTCAGGTCGTAGTCGGTGGCAGGACGCTCGCCGGCGCCCGGTCCGGTGCCGTGCAGATCCTGGCCCCAGAGCAGGAATTCGATGGCATGATAACCGGTCGCGACGTTTGCTTCGACGCCGCCTGCCTGATGCAGCGTGCCCGACAGGAATTCCGGCGTCAGATGCGAAGCGTCGACATCCTTGCCGTTGATCTTGATCGACTTGTTGGCGATGACGTTTGCGACATAGAGCGCGTTCTCGTCGCTTTCCGTGCCGTAGGAGGCGTCGACATAGTCGATCAGGCCCTCGTCGAGCGGCCAGGAGTTCACCTTGCCTTCCCAATCGTCGACGATCGGATTGCCGAAGCGATAGACTTCCGTCTGCGCATAGGGAACGCGAGCCTTGATCCAGGCTGCACGCGCTGCCTTCAGCGTCTTGTCGCTGGGGTTGGCGAGAAGGGCGTCGATCGCCTTGTCGAGCGCTTTCGCCGTCGTCAGGGAGTCCTGATATTTGGCGTGGGCCAGTTCGGCATAATGCTTGATAACTGCGGCCGGCTCCGGAGCGGCTGCGAGAGCCGGCAGGCTAAATGCGGCGGTCGTGACGACGGCCACCGCGAGCGCGGCGCCAACATTGATTTTTAGTTTCATGTTCCTCTCCTGTGACAGCGGGGGCACCGTCAAAACTTGGCATTTTGTGTCATGTATGAAAAACAAACTTGTGTCAAACGCTCTAGTTTAGAATGATTTTAAGGCGCGAGACGAGTGGCTTCACGACAGCGACGCAAACGGATTCGCCTGCAAATGCGGGGATGTAAGCCGCAGGGTGAGCCGGCAGTGCGATAATCGAAGGTGGGTGGTGATGGCTGACGGGCTGGACGCAACTCGTCGCGCCACAACCGTTCACTGCATCGGTCGTTTCCAGGGAAATGGTGCTGCCGCACGAGAGCTGGATTGAGCTTACACCTTCCGCTGCAGGCGGCAGAAGAAAAAGCCGTCCGTATCGGTGGAGGCGGGCGTCAGCGTAATGGTCTTGCCGTCCGAGGAGCGGGGCTGCGGGGCGTCCTTGCCGAACAGCTTCTCCCAGGAACTCAAGGTTTCCGCCACTTCGAAGTCCGGATTCTGGGCGGCGAAACGGTTGACCTGCGCCTCGTTCTCTTCCGGCAAAACGGAACAGGTGACATAGAGCAGTGCTCCGCCGGGCCGGACAAATTCGCCGGCTTGCGCTAGCGCTTCCTGCTGCTGACTGGTGCGCTCGTCGAGGTTCTTCTGTGTCAGCCGCCATTTCGTGTCGGGACGGCGGCGCCAGGTGCCTGTGCCGGTGCAGGGGGCATCGACCAACACCTTGTCGAACTTGCCGCGCAGTTGCAGCAGGCCGTTGCGCTCGTCATGGACCTGGACATTGCGGGTTCCGGCCCGCTTCAGCCGTTCGATGATCGGCGCCAGTCGCCGCCGGTCGCTGTCATAGGCGTGGACCTGGCCCTTGTTGTGCATCGCCGCCGACATGGCGAGCGTCTTGCCGCCGCCGCCGGCGCAATAATCGAGCACCTGATCGCCCTCTTCGGGCAGGACCAGATCGGCGACGATCTGCGAACCCTCGTCCTGCACCTCGAACCAGCCTTTCTGAAAGGAAAGCTCGGCGGTGACATTCGGCAGGCGGGACGCACCTTCGCCGGCAGGGATACGGATGCCGAAGCGGGCGATCTTCGATGCCTGGCCGCCGGCGCGCTCCAGCGCTTTTACGACTTTGGCGCGGTCCGCCTTCAGCGCATTGGCGCGAAGATCGAGCGTCGGGCGCTCGGAAAGCGCCTGCGCTTCCGAGAGCCAGCTATCGCCGAAGGCTTGGCGGAAGGATGGCTCGACCCATTCGGGAATATCGCCCTGGATATGGAGCGGGGCGTCTTCGAGCTTGCGGGCGGCAAACGCCGCCAGTGTCTCGGCGCTTGGCGCCTCCGGCGCAAATTTATCGCCGTCGAGTTCGGCAGCCAGCGCCTCGGGCGTCAGGCCCCATTGACGAAAGAGCACGGCATGGGCGAGCGCCGACGGACTATCGTCTCCCATCAGCCAGGCGTGAGAAAGCCGCATGCGCAGGGCGTCATAGACGATGTTGCCGATCGCGGCCCTGTCGCCGGACCCGGCGAAGCGATGAGCAAGACCCCAATCCTTCAGGGCGTCAGCCACCGGTCGCTTGCGCGCTTCGATATCGGCAAGAACTTCGATGGCCCCCTGCAATCGGCCGCCCAGACGCATTCACACTCTCCTGCTTGCGCATGATCCGGAACTCACTGGAGCTCATCTCGGGAACCTGCGCCCTACCAAAATCGCTGACGACTAACCATTCCGCGCGATGATACCATGCTGCGGATTTCGAGACGTCTCAACCGCGTGGTAGCCGCGATTGACCGAGAGAGCAAGCGTCATGCCGATTTGCCGGTTATCCCGGCACCGGCGATTACTTCGAAGCGACGACCTCGTAACAGACCTTGGCGGTGCCCGAAGCGACCATGCCGATGTTCTGTGCGGCAGCGCGGGAGAGATCGAGGACGCGTCCGCGAATGAAAGGCCCACGGTCGTTGATGCGAACGACGACGCTGCGGCCATTGTGCTTGTTGGTGACCCGAAGGCGCGTGCCGAAGGCAAGCGAGCGATGGGCTGCAGTAAGATTTTTGGAACTCATACGTTCCCCGGAAGCAGTTCGGGAGCTTCCCCCGTACCATGAAGCGCCTCCGCAGCCAGCGGCTGCAAATGCCGGTGTCGAAACGACAGCAAAGGAGGCGGATATAGTTGCGGCGATCGCCAATGAACGTACGATTTTCTTCAAACCGATTTTTCCCTCAAGCTATTGAACTTGCGCCTTGGGTAGGCGGCGGGGCTTAAATCCGGCCAAAAATGGCGAAAAAGTGCCATCGATGATCACGGAATGTTACGGACTGTAACATTTGTGATGATCGGCAAATACTATGACTATTCAGTGAGTTTGCTTGATTGTGGAAAAAACCCAATAAAATCAGTTAAAAATAGAACGAATTTTCTCGCACCTATCCCGCAATGCCAAGGATCACGAAAATTGGAAAAATAATTTTCCGACTTTGCCATAATCGCTGCCGCATTTGTGCAATTTTAGAGGTCGTTAACCATAAATGCGGAGTAAATTGAACTAAACCAGCCGGCTAAGTAGGAATTTTCGTGCGATTCCGCTTGGCGTGGGGAGCAGTTTCTCAGCCCCGCCACTCTCCGGAGGACCACAATTCGGCAAGCGACATGCGATACTCAGGGTAGCGAAAGGGAAAGCCGAGCGCCCGCAGTTTTGCGTTCGAAACGCGCTTGTTCTCGCCGTAGAAGGAGCGGGCCATTGGTGTCAGCTCGGCGGTTTCGAAGGGCTGCTCCGGCGGCGGCTCGATGCCCATCAGACGGGCAGCCTCTGCGACCACATCCTGCGGCGGCGCGGGCTCGTCGTCGGTGACATTATATATGCCACCGAGTTTGCGCTCGGAGAGAAAATGGGCACAGGCGCCGATATCCTCGACGCGGATACGGTTGAAGACCTGGTTCGCCTTGATGAGTCGCCGGGCAGTTCCCCTTTCCAGATTGCAGAAGGCGTTGCGGCCGGGGCCGTAAATGCCGGAAAGCCGGAGAACGGCGACGGGGAGGTTCAGCCTGATGCCGACCCGCAGCCAGCCGTCTTCCGCCTCGACCCGCTCGACGGAACGGTCGGCAATCGGATGCAGCGAGGTCAGCTCGGTGACCCAGGCGCCCTTGTGGTCGCCGTAGACGCCAACAGTCGAGAGGTAGCAGATCCATTCCAGCTTCGGCATCAGTGCCTTGAGATTGAGCTGTGCCAGCCGCAGTAGCGGGTCGCCCGATTTGCCCGGCGAAATAGACTGGACGAGATGTGTCGCGGACTTCATCGCTTCAGCCAAAGCCGGATCGAGCGTCTCGCCATCGAAGACGAAGGCCTCGATGCTCTGCTTCTTCAATAATGCCGCATTGTCGGCGGAGCGGGTCGTGCCGGAGATACGAATGCCGGAGCCGGCAAAGGCCTTGGCGATGGCCGTTCCGGAATAGCCGCAGCCGAAAATCATTACGTGCATTATAATACCCCCGCCAATTTCCATTCCGCGCGAACCTCTTCGTCCGCTTCGGCACCTCTTTGTGCCGCAAAAGCGCTGAACTCGCCAGCCGTCATCAGCCGCGACAATGCCCATATGGCCATGCCGCGCACGACGGGCGAGGGATCTCCGACCAACTCACGACATCTTTCCATAAGGGAACGTTCGCCCGAATTGCCGGCCGCGATGAGGACGTTGCGGACGAACCGGTCCCGGCCGATGCGTTTGACCGGCGAGCCGCTGAAGAACGTCCGGAAGGTCGCGTCGTCGAGATCAAGCAGAAAAGCGATCGACGGCTCCTTGAGATCCTCCCGCGCGGCCAGCTTCATTTCCGAGGCGGCGCTTGCGAACTTGTTCCAGGGGCAGGCGGCAAGGCAGTCGTCGCAGCCATAGATGCGGTTGCCTATCATCGGCCGCAACTCTGGATCGATCGGCTCCTTATGCTCGATGGTCAGGTAGGAAATGCAGCGGCGCGCATCGAGCTGATAGGGGGCCGGGAAGGCCGATGTCGGGCAGGCGTCGAGACAGGCCCGACAGGAGCCGCAATGATCGACTTCGGGCTCGTCCGGCTCCAGATCGGCCGTGGTGAACATCGAGCCGAGGAAGAGCCAGGAGCCGAAGGCGCGGCTGACGAGATTGGTGTGCTTGCCCTGCCAGCCGAGACCGGCCGCGCCGGCAAGCGGCTTCTCCATCACGGGCGCCGTGTCGACGAAAACCTTGACATCCTCTTTCGAGCGCGCAGCGAACCGCGTGGCAATTTCCTTCAGCCGCCCCTTGATGACGTCATGATAATCGCGGTTTCGGGCATAGACGGAGATTGCCGCCTTGTCCTTCTTCTCCAGAATGCCGCGTGGATCTTCGTCAGGACCATAATTGAGGCCGAAGACGGCGATGGAGCGGGTTTCGCTCCAGAGCACGCGCGGATCGCCTCTACGGTCGCGCGTTTCCTCCATCCAGCCCATGGTGCCGTGATGGCCCTTGTCGAGGAATTGCCCGAGACGGACGGCAGCTTCGGGGATGGCGTCCGGCCTTGTGATGCGACAGAGATCGAAACCCTGGGCACGCGCTTCCTCGCGCAGGAACGCGGTCAGAGCGCTTCGTCGCTTGTCAGCTTTTTCCGCTTCGCGGTCATCGGGCATATCGAGCCCTCGTCAGAACAATTCCAGGAAAAGTGCGTTAGCAGCTTTCCGTCCGGAATTGCGTGAAAAAGAGAGATGAAGCGCTTTCGCTGTTCGAGGAAATGCGAAATCGCTCTAGAAATCCAGATCGGCGTAGTGCGAAACGGGAGTGACGCCGCGCACGCGCTCCGCCAGGATCGGCCGGAAGGACGGGCGGGATTTCAGCCGCTGATACCATTCCTTGGCGATCGGCGATTCCGTCCAGTCGATCTCGCCGAGATAATCCAGCACGGAAACCGAAGCGGCCGCGGCAAGGTCGGCATAGCTCAGCCGTTCGCCGGCGAGCCACTGCCGGGAGCCGGCGAGCCAGGAGAGATACTTCATGTGCTGGCGGATATTGCCGCGCGCCATGCGCATGACCTTGGAATCGGGCGCGCCGCCGCCCTGTTCGGCGGTCATCTGCAGCTTGAACACGCGCTCGCGCGTCAGCGGCCGCGTCACGTCCTGCTCCATCTTTTGCATGAACCATTCCGTCAGCCGGCGGATCTCAGCGCGCTGGAACGGATCTTCGGCAAGAAGCCGGCGGTCGCGCTTCAGGACGCCATGGGTTTCGTCGAGATATTCGGAAATGACCGAGGCGCCACAGAGCGCACGCATGCTGTCATCGACATAGACAGGCAAGGTGCCGGCGGGGTTGAGAGCCAGGAAATCGCGTCGCTTTTCCCAGGTCTGTTCCTCGATCAGCTCCGTCTGGTAGCCATATTCCGTCAGGATCAGACGAACGAACCGGGAGGAAGATGACATTGGGTGATGATACAGCGTCGGCATTGGTACTCGGGTGTTTCTGATTGATGATATGGAGTCTTTTTGGGTCGCGATCCTGCGCCCCTAGTCTTTTGTCATCGGTTGAAGCTATAGGATCTCGGCCTAGTTTGCACAAGCGAATCGAGCCGCCCTGCCGTTAGACAAAGGACACGATATGGCTGAACAAATTATTATCGCGCTGATTTTGGGCCTTGTGGAGGGGCTTACGGAGTTCATTCCGGTCTCCTCGACAGGCCATTTGATACTGCTCGGACATTTTCTCGGCTTCCAGTCGACCGGCACTTTTGAAGTCTTGATCCAGCTCGGCGCGATTCTCGCCATTCTGCTTGTCTATTTCAATCGCCTCGTTCAGATCGCCAAGGCGCTCCCCGTCAGCGTCAAGGCGCGCCACTTCGTTCTGGCCGTTCTGTTCGGCTTTCTGCCGGCCGCCGTCATCGGCGCGCTGGCGCATGATTTCATCAAGACCGTGCTGTTCAACTCGCCAAAGGTGATCTGTATCTCACTGATCCTCGGCGGTATCGTCCTGCTCGTCGTCGACAAGATCCAGTTCAAGCCCAAATACACCAGCGCCTACGAGTTTTCCTGGCCGATGGCGGTCAAGATCGGCTTCTTCCAGTGCCTGGCGATGATTCCCGGAACGTCGCGCTCCGGCTCCACCATCGTCGGCGCCTTGCTGCTCGGTGCCGACAAGCGTTCGGCCGCCGAATTTTCCTTCTTCCTCGCCATGCCGACGATGGTCGGGGCTTTCACCCTGGATTTGTGGAAGAGCCGCAACGATCTCAGCTTTGCCGATGGTCAGCTGATCGTCATCGGCTTTGTCATGGCGTTCTTCTCGGCGCTGCTCGTGGTGCGCGCCCTGCTCGATTTCGTATCTCGCCGTGGCTACGCCCCCTTTGCATGGTGGCGCATCGGCGTCGGTACGGTCGGCCTAATCGGGATCTACTTCGGCTGAGGCCGATCATCATCCGATCTGCAGATCTGAAAAAACGAAGGCCGGTGAAAACCGGCCTTTTTCATACCCGATCAGTTCGGGGAGGAAGCGTCGATGGAACCCGTGGTGCAGGGGTCGACGCCGTAGGTCGGCGCACATTCGCCCTTGATCGAGGCGATGCTGCCGCGGGCCACGAAAGAGCCGGCCAGAATCACCAGTGCCGCGCACGCAAACAGAAGCGCGATAGACTTGCCCATCGAAGAATGCCTTTCCGCAGAAGTGTGAAGCGCGCCACGGACCGGTTCGTTGTCCAAGCCTGAGACGCGCGGCTGTGTTAGTCAGTGAAATGATGAATAGCAATAAATGTTCATATTAAATTTGACGTTAATGCTACTATTTCCAGACTGCGTCTTTTGAGCAACGCTAAGCTGTGAATGAAGAGGTTTTGCCAGCGTCTTGAAGTGCGTCTTTGTCGTCTTCAGGCAACAAAAACGCCGCGCGGCAAAGTCGGGCGGCGTATGGATTTCGCGGAACTGCCGAATCGCTTAGGCGGCTTTGCCGGAACCGGTAAACTGGCCCTGCGGGCGATAGCGCACGAGATAGGACGGCAGCACGGAGACGAGCAGCGTCGGCAAGAGGCCGATGCCCTTCAACGTACGTCCTTCCGCTTCCGCCTGCTTGGAAACGACATTGTCGCTCTTCAAGAGGGTTACCTGGTCAGGGGTGATCGGCGGCTTGATGAGCGGCACCAGAGAAGCGATCGAGCCGATCAGCGAGGCCAAGCCGAAGGGGATGGAGACAAGCGCCTTCTTGCGGTTGATGACGGAAAGCGTGGTCTCGAGACAGTCGCGGAAGGAGAGCACTTCCGGGCCGCCGAGTTCGTAGGTCGTGCCGGCCTTCAGCTTGCCGTCGACGCTGCGGGCGACTGCTTCGGCGATATCCTGAACGTAAACCGGCTGGAATTTCGTCTTACCGCCGCCGATCAGCGGCAGGAAGGGTGCCGTGCGCGACATGTCGGCGAACTTGTTGAAGAACTCGTCTTCCGGACCGAAAACGATCGAAGGACGCAGGATGACCGCGTCCGGCTTGATCGACAGGATGGCGGTTTCGGCGCGGGCCTTGCTGCGGGCATAGGCCGAAGGCGATTTGGCATCGGCGCTGAGGGCGGAAATATGCGTCAGCGATGCGCCGACGTTGCGTGCGGCTTCGGCAATCGCCTTGGCGCCGAATTCCTGCACGGCGTCGAAGGTGTTGCGGCCGCTCTCGGCGAGAATGCCGACGCAGTTGACGACATGCTGCGCGCCTTCGACGGCGCGATCGATGGAGTTGCGATAGCGCACATTAGCCTGAACGATGGAGATCTGACCGAGATTGCCGAGCGGTATCAGGAAGCCGGCAAGATCGGGACGGCGCACGGCGACACGGATGCGATAGCCGCGCTTGGCAAGCGCACGCACGGTGTGTCGCCCGATGAAGCCTGATCCTCCAAACACGGTCACGAGCGGCGGGAGGTTGGACAGGGTCATGGCAGGCTCCTCGAAAGGCTTTGATGGGCTGATCTGGTTTCGTCTTAGCCCATCCGAGCGCCGAGGTGAAGTGCTATCGCGCTGCATCGCAGCGTCGGCTTTTCAAAGGGTTTAAACCCCTTCGACGACGACCATTTCAGCGTCTGCCACCTGCTGGCGGATCTTGGCGGCGATCTGGTATTCCGGCGAGTTGTAGCAATCGACGGCATGCTGCAGCGATGGAAACTCGATGACGACGTTGCGGCCGCGCGCTGTGCCTTCGAGCGGTGTGAAGGCACCACCGCGGGCAAGGAAATTCGCGCCGTATTTCTCGAAAGCTGGTTTTGCGGCGGCAACGTAATCCTTGTAGCGCTCGGCGTCGCGGACATCCACGCGCGCGATCCAGTATCCCTTTGCCATATCTGCCTCCCTGTTTGCTGTAGTCGTTTAAAGCGCGGCGTCGATCTCGGCGAGGATGGCGCGGGCCGCCTCCTTCGGATCGGCGGCCTTGACGATAGGTCTTGCGACGACGAGATGGCTCGATCCGGCCTTGATGGCAGCGGCTGGCGTCATCACCCGCTTCTGGTCGCCCTTGTCACTGCCGGCGGGGCGGATGCCGGGGGTCACCAGCGCCATGTCGGGGCCGATGATCTTGCGGACTGCGGCGGATTCTTCGGCCGAGCAGACGATCCCGCCCATGCCGGCGAGATGCGCCTGTTCGGCCCGGCGCAGCACCAGCGTATGCGGATCATATTCATAGCCGGCGGCGATGAGATCCTGTTCATCCATCGAGGTCAGCACCGTGACGCCGAGCAGGCAGAGCTCCGATCCCTTGGCCGCTTCGACGGCCGCCTTCATCGCCTTCGGATAGGCGTGCAGCGTCAGCATCGACATGCCCATCTTCACGATGTTCTCCACGCCGGACGCGACCGTGTTGTCGATGTCGAGCAGCTTCATGTCGAGAAAGATCTTCTTGCCGCTGGCGGCGAGATCGCGCGCGAATTCCAGGCCGCCGGCAAAGGCGAGCTGATAACCGATCTTGTAATAGAGGATATCGTCGCCGAGGGCGCCGACCACTTTCTCGGCCTCCTGAAGGTTTGGAACATCCAGTCCAACGATCAAGCGGTCGCGTGCGGTCATATCAAGCCCATCCCATCCAGTCTTCCATGGGTGTCCAGTCGCATGAGATGGCGCGGTTCGCAAGATCGAAACAGAAAAGATTGCCGCCGCCGGGTGGCTGATCGCCCTGCCGCGCGATCGGCTTTCCCTCCAGATGGCATTTCAGCAGCGTGCCGACGCCGCCGTGACCGACGAAGGCGATCGGCACGCTCGGGTCGTGTCGCGCAAGAACGGCCTCCACATTGGAGACGATCCTTGCCTGCGCGTCGATGGCGCGCTCCCAGCCCTTGAAGCTCTCATGCGGATTGGCGAAGAACCAGTCGGCCGCCTTTTCGAATTCCGGCGGGGCCAGAAAACCCGTGGCGCTGCGGTCGTTTTCGTGCGTGGCCTCGATGATCTCGATAGCCGCGCCGCTTGCTGCCGCCAAAGCCTCGGCCGTTTCGATCGCCTTGCGCTCGCCGCTGGAAACGATGAGCCCGAGCTGGCTGGCCCACGGGCGGCTTGCCGCCAGCCGTGCTCGCTCGGCGCCTATTTCGGACAGTCCCCATTGCGGAACAGGCACGTTCGGATCGATGCGCACCTGTGGGTGCGTGATATAGAGAGCGTACATGGATTGTCTCAGTGATAGGTTCAGCCGCGGGTGTAGACCCAGAGCTGGGCCGGCGGAATGTTGCGGACAATGAAGTCGTAGTGGCGAATGTGGTAGCGATCCGGTTTGGCGATGATCGGCGAGACCGGTCCGTAGGAGATCTGCACCATCGGCCGACCGGGCGGCATGCGGTCAAGCAGGCTTTCCAGCAAGGCAACGCGCGCCTTCATCGGGAAATTGAGAAGCGGAATGCCCGAGACGACGGAATCGAAGGTCTGTCCGCGCAGCACGCCAAGCGTCGTATCGAGATCGAAGGCGTCGCCATTGATGAAGTTGACGCCCGGGTAGCGGCGCACGAGATGATTGTAGAAATCGGTCGAATATTCGATGGCGACCAGATTCTGCGGCTCGACGCCGCGCCCGAGAATAGCCTTGGTGATCGCCCCTGTTCCCGGCCCGAGCTCCAGCACGGGCAGGCCGGATTGCGGGTTGATGACGCCAGCCATCTTGCGGGCCGTGATCGATGAGGTGGGAGCGATCGACCCGACGGTCTTCGGCCCCTGCATCATGCCCTTGAAGAAACGAATCTCCTCGTCGAACTTCTTGCCCAGCCGTTCCTTGAGACGCAGCGCCATGCTCTTCCCCACCAGATGTTACCGTCGCGACTTACATATTGCTTCTCTACGGTCTTGCAACGGAATGACGCAATAACAAGAGAAAATGTCGCAATCCGCAAAGGACCAAATAAAAGCGCCCTAGCGTTGAAGAAACGCATGAAAGGGCGCTTTGGTTTCGTTAGACGCGCATCGGCATCAATACATAAAGTGCGTCGTCGCCGGCCGTGTCGCGGATGAGTGTCGGCGAGCCGGCATCGGCCAGCAGGAACACGGCAGAATCGCCCGAAAGCTGTGCGGTGATGTCGAGCAGGTACTTGGCGTTGAAGCCGATTTCCATCGGGTCCATCTCGTAACCGACAGCGACTTCTTCCGTCGCGCTGCCTGAATCCGGGTTGTTGACGGTCAGCAGCAGCTGGCCATCCGACAGCGCCAACTTGACGGCGCGGCCGCGCTCCGACGAGATCGTCGAAACACGATCCACTGCCTGGGCGAAGCTCTGGCAATCGACCCGCATTTCCTTGTCGTTATTGGCCGGGATGACGCGCTGATAGTCCGGGAAGGTGCCGTCGATCAGCTTCGACGTCATGACGATGGAGCCGATCGTCAGGCGGATCTTCGCATCGGAGACTTCGACGGTGACGACCGTATCCGGCGAATCCACCAGCTTCTGCAGTTCGCCTACCGTCTTGCGCGGGATGATGATGCCGGGCATGCCCTCGGAGCCCGAAGGGGCGCTGACATCGGCGCGCGCCAGACGATGGCCGTCCGTGGCGACGGCTCTCAGCTTCAGGTCGCCGCCGCTTTCGATCGTGTGGAAGAAAATGCCGTTCAGGTAGTAGCGCGTCTCTTCGGTGGAAATCGCAAACTGCGTGCGGTCGATCAACATCTTCAGATCGGCTGCCTTCAGCTTGAAGGAGTGGCTGAAGCTGCCGGCGGTGAGATCCGGGAAATCGGATTCCGGCAGGCATTGCAGCGAGAATTTTGAGCGGCCCGAGGCAACCGTCATCGAGCTGCCGTCGGCATTGGTGGCCAGCAGCACTTCCGAGCCATCGGACAGTTTGCGCACGATGTCGTAAAGCAGATGCGCGGGAACCGTGGTGGCGCCGGCCTGCTCGACATTGGCGGGCGTCGCCTCGGTGATTTCGAGGTCGAGGTCGGTCGCCTTCATGTCGAGGCTCGTACCGTCGGCCTTCAGCAGCACGTTGGACAGGATCGGGATCGTGTTGCGACGCTCGACCACGCGATGTACGTGGTTCAGCGACTTCAGGAGGTTCGACCGCTCAATTGTAATACGCATGGATGCTACCGCTTTCGACCGTGACTTGCCGGGCGGCCCGAGGCGCCCGAGCGACATGTTTTCGGACGAGGCCCGAAAGATTGGACAGGCAACTTGGCAGACTTCTCCACCCGAATGCAAGGGGCATGGATCAATTGCGAAGCGCCAATTCGACATTTCGTCGACAATGCTCCACAGGAATTGCACCGCTCTTGCCGTCGGCGCACGCCTCGCCCATAAAGGCTGCCTATTCCAAACGAATTCAGGGCAGGCATGAGCGAAGAGCAATCCAGCGGCGGGACGCGCAGTTTCCGCCTGCATAACAACCAGATTCCGGCCCGTCCTCTCGAGCCGGCGCTCTATCTCGTCGCCACGCCGATCGGCAATCTCGGTGACATCACGCTGAGGGCGCTGGAGACGCTGGCCGGCGCGGACGTTCTGGCTTGCGAGGACACGCGCGTCACCCGCGTTCTGCTCGATCGCTACGGTATCCAGAACAAGCCCTATGCCTATCACGAGCACAATGCCGACGAGGCCGGCCCCCGGCTGCTGCAGGCCTTGGAAGCAGGACGGTCTGTGGCGCTGGTGTCGGATGCCGGCACGCCGCTCGTCTCCGACCCCGGCTACCGTCTTGCGGTGCAGGCGATCGAGGCGGGCTATAAGGTCGTTCCCATTCCCGGCGCCTCGGCGCCGCTTGCAGCCCTCGTCGGCTCCGGCCTTCCCAACGATGCTTTCTTCTTTGCCGGCTTCCTGCCCGCCAAGGACAAGGGCAGGCGCGACAGGCTGGCCGAGCTCGCAGCAGTGCCTGCCACCCTCATCTTTTTTGAATCGCCGCATCGCATCGCCGCGACCCTTGCCGCCGCTGCCGATGTGCTCGGCGGTGAGCGCGCGGGCGCCGTCTGCCGCGAGCTGACGAAGACCTTCGAGGAGTTCCGGCGCGGCACGTTGTCCGAACTCGCCGCATTCTATGACGCCGTCGACAATGTGAAGGGCGAGATCGTCTGGCTCGTCGGCCCGCCTGCCGAAAGCGTCGCGGCGGAGGCCGATGTCGATGCCATTCTCGCCGATCTCTCAGGGACGATGCCGACGGCCAAGGCGGCAACGGAAGCAGCGCGTCTCACCGGCCTACCGCGAAAGGAGCTTTACCAGCGCCTGCTCGACATGAAGGAGCGCCATGCCTGATACGGGCGAAAGGCTGAAGCGGCAAAAGGCCTGGCGGCGCGGCCATGTCGCCGAATATCTCGCCGCCGCCTTCCTGATGCTCAAGGGCTACCGCATCATGGCCATCCGCCATCGTACCAAGCTCGGCGAAATCGATATCGTCGCCCGCAAGGGCGATCTCGCCGTCTTCGTCGAGGTCAAATCGAGGAGCGGCGCGCAGGAGGCGATAGACGCCGTTTCCTTCTCCTCGCAGAGGCGCATCCGTGCAGCCAGCGATCTCTGGCTTGCCCGCCAGCCTGATTTCGCTCGCCTCTCGCAACGCTATGACATCGTCGCCATGCTGCCCGGCCGCTGGCCGCAGCATTTTCCCGATGCGTTTTGACGGCGCCGTTACAGGACCGTCACAAAATCAGCCTATTGCCGGGCAACCGGCGCCTGCGATTATGTCGCCGGCGTTCACAATCCCATTGCGACAGGCCCCCATTATGATCCGTAACACCGCTTCCGCTTTCACCGTTCCCTCGCAGGAGGAGCGTAAGAGCTTCGTTTCTCTGGAAAAAACTCCGGCCGTTCATGCCGAGAAGCTCGCATCGCTCGCCTGCCTAAATACGGTGCGCATCGGCGGGGGGGCCGCCAAGGTCGAGGCTTTGGCCTTCCCCTTTACGGTCGCCGCCTGGAACCTCGAGCGCTGCCTGTTTCCAGAGGAAAGCGCTGCCAAGCTGCGGGAAACCGGTGCACCGTTGATCCTGCTGTCGGAGATGGATCTGGGTATGGCCCGCACCGAACAGCGCGACCCCACGGCCGTGATTGCCGATGAACTCGGTATGAACCATGCCTATGGCGTCGAATTCCTGGAGCTCAGTCTCGGCTCGGAAATCGAGCGCTCCTTCTGCCATGACGATTTCAACGAAAAGGGCTTTCATGGCAATGCGCTGATGGCCTCCGTCGCCCTGAAGGATGCATTCATGATCCGTCTGCCGGGCGAAGCCGTCTGGTTCAACGACAGCAACGAGCAGCCGCGCATCGGCGATCGCTGCGCGGTCGGCGCCATCGTCGAGACGGAGGCCGGCCCAATGGTCGCTGTTTCCGTTCATCTCGAAAGTGTGGCGACTGCTGCCTATCGCGAGCGGCAAATGGCGGCGCTGATTGATGCGGTCGAGGCCTTCGCGCCCGGCCTGCCGATCCTGATCGGCGGCGATCTCAACACCGGCAATCACACTGGCGGCGATTATTCGACCGATACGCTGTTTGCCATGGCCGAGGGTCGCGGTTTCGAATGCCACGGCGGCCCGCTCGATCAGACGAGCACGCGCCCGAGCCTGATCACCCGCTTTCCAGATCGTACCATGAAGCTCGACTGGTTCATCACCCGCGGCCTGAAGATTGGCGAAAGCCATCTTGTTTCTTCCCTCAACGGAGAGGACAAGCCGCTTTCAGATCACGACATGATCGTTTGCACAATCGAAGGTTTTTCCGTCTGATCGTTGCAATCGTTAAAATGCACCGGATTTCATGAACCGCACCGTTACCCCTTCCATGCGATGAGATTGTAGACGCGCATGGAATTTGGGGGATTGCATGGTCTTGAAACTGATGTTGGCGAGCATGGCGGCCTTTGCCGCGCGTGCCGTTCCGGTCGTGGTCGCGATGCCGCAGTCGAAGAGCTTTGTGGCCGGCGCCAGCGGCGAGATGGAAATGAAGCCGTCGCCGATCGAGCGCTCCTGGATCCTGGCGGGCAATCCCGTTGCCCGCATCGCCGAGCATTCGCGCGGGCAGGACGATGCCGCGATGACGGCGCTGTGGGATTGTACAGCGGGCGAGTTCCGCTGGTATTTCGGCTGGGACGAAACGGTGATGATCCTCGAAGGCGAGGTACACATCACCACGGAAGACGGTGTCGAGCGCACGCTGCATGCCGGCGACGTCGCCTATTTTGCCGGCGGCACCTGGGCGACATGGCGCATCGATCGCTACCTGCGCAAGGTCGCCTTTCTGCGCAAGCCGTTCCCCAAGCCTTTGACGATGGCCTATCGCCTGCGCAATCTCGTCCGGCAGGGCAACGCGCAGGGCCTCGCCGCCTGAGCGCGGCCAGCCACGGCGGAAGAAATTCCGCGCGAAGACATCCTTGACGGAAGTCCTTGAATAGCCGTTGCGTTTGCGGGCGGGCCGACCTACATCTGTCCGCAAATCCGAGCGAGGGCTGACTATGGCTGGTATCAAGAATGTTGCGGTCCAGATGGACCATGTCCGGAGCATCAATATCGCGGGCGACTCGACCTTCGCCATGAGCCTCGAGGCGCAGAACCGCGGCTACAAGCTCTTCCATTACACGCCCGAGCGGCTGAGCATGCGCGACGGCAAGGTCTATGCCTCCGTCGAGCCGATGATCCTGCGCGATGTCAAGGGCGATCACTTCGAGCTCGGCGAGCCCGAGCGCGTCGACCTCTCGACCATGGACGTGGTGCTGCTGCGTCAGGACCCGCCATTCGACATGGCCTATATCACCTCGACGCATCTGCTGGAGCGCATCCACCCGAAGACGCTCGTCGTCAATGATCCGGCCTGGGTGCGCAACTCGCCGGAAAAGATCTTCGTCACCGAATTTGCCGATCTGATGCCGAAGACGCTGATCACCCGCGATGCCGGCGAAATCCGCCGCTTCCGCGAGGAGATGGGCGACATCATCCTGAAGCCGCTTTATGGCAATGGCGGTGCCGGCGTTTTCCACTCGACGCGCGACGACCGCAATCTCTCGTCGCTGCTCGAAATGTTCGGCCAGCTCTTCCGCGAGCCCTTCATCGCCCAGCAATACCTTCCTGACGTTCGCAAGGGCGATAAGCGCATCATCCTGGTCGATGGCGAAGCCGTCGGCGCGATCAACCGCGTGCCGGCCGAGCATGACGCCCGCTCCAACATGCATGTCGGCGGCCGCGCCGAAGCGACCGAACTGACAGCGCGCGAGAAGGAAATCTGCGCCCGCATCGGACCGGCCTTGAGGGAACGCGGCTTCCTGCTCGTCGGCATCGACGTCATCGGCGACTACATGACCGAGATCAACGTGACCTCGCCGACCGGAATCCGCGAGGTCAAGCGCTTCGGCGGCGCCGATATCGCCAGCCTGCTCTGGGATGCGATCGAAGCCAAGCGGGCCTGAAAACTACCTTTCCCTTCGGCCGGCGAGGTCGTTTCCGGTCTCGCCGCGCGCTATATCGTGATGCCCATCCGCCTGCAGGTCAGGATGACCGCTGACTGTCCGGTGGTGCTTTCGTCCGCAATGACGATCGGCACGAAGCCGAAAAGCGGCTTCACGTTGACCATCATTCCGACATAGGGCCGTTTGCTCACGATGCCGCTGTAGCCGCCCATGGCGGTGAGCGTGCCGCAGACGCTGACATGGCCTTTGCTGTTTTTGGAAGCGGCCATCGGCCCGAAGAGCAGGAGTCCTTCATAAGGCAGCTGCTCGCGCAGACCCTTTTCCACCGCTCTGGTTTCCCTGGCGCTCAATTCATAGGGTGCACCCCTTTCCAGATTATCCCCGCTATCGATGGATTGGCAGCCGGCCAAAATAGCGCTCATCAGAAGGGATATCGATATCGCAAGTTTCATAATTTGCCTCGATTGCTGAAGCGTCCCTTCGTTCTTTTATTGTTCTTGTTTCATTCCATCTTTTCTGCCAGATTGCAACCCATGGTCTGCTGTGAAAGATTGATAGCGGTAAACGGGTTGGATGAGGGCAGGGGATGGTAGCGCGCGTCAGTACGGTGGCGTTTCAGGGGATTGAAGGCGTACCCGTCGAAGTGCAGGTAATGATCGCGCCCGGCAAGGTGCTGATGCACATCGTCGGCCTGCCGGACAAGGCTGTTGCCGAGAGCCGGGAGAGGGTTCAGGCAGCGCTGCACGCTTCCGGCCTCGCACTGCCGCCGAAGAAAGTGACAGTCAATCTTGCGCCGGCAGATTTGCCGAAAGAAGGTAGCCATTTCGATCTTGCCATCGCGCTCGGTCTGATGGCATCGCTCGGCGCGATCCCGGCTGACGCTTTGTCGTCCTATACCGTCATCGGCGAACTCAATCTCGATGGCACGATCGCGCCCGTTGCCGGCGCGCTTCCCGCGGCAATCGCTGCCAACGCCATGGGCAAGGGGCTGATCTGCCCGGCCGAAAGCGGGCCGGAAGCCGCCTGGGCCGGCAAGGAGATCGATATTCTGGCGCCGCGCAGCCTGATCGCGCTTGCCAATCATTTCCGCGGCACGCAGGTGCTGTCAAGGCCGGAACCCTCTATTCGCGCCAGCGCGGCCAACCTGCCCGATCTCGCCGACATCAAGGGGCAGGAAAGCGCCAAGCGCGCGTTGGAAGTGGCGGCCGCCGGCGGCCATAATCTGCTTTTCGTCGGGCCGCCCGGCTCCGGCAAGTCGATGCTCGCCTCGCGCCTGCCGTCGATCCTGCCGCCACTGTCGACGAACGAATTGCTTGAAGTGTCGATGATCCATTCGATCGCCGGCCAGCTTTCCGGCGGCAAGCTCTCCGATCGGCGGCCCTATCGCGCGCCGCATCATTCGGCGACCATGGCGGCGCTCGTCGGCGGCGGCCTGCGTGCCCGGCCGGGCGAGGTCTCGCTTGCTCATCACGGCGTTCTGTTCCTGGACGAACTGCCGGAGTTTTCGCCACAGGCGCTCGATGCGCTGCGCCAGCCGTTGGAAACAGGCGAATGTGTTATTGCGAGAGCAAATCACCGCGTTGCCTATCCCGCCGGCATTCAGCTCGTGGCGGCGATGAACCCGTGCCGCTGCGGCATGGCCGGCGAACCGGGACATACATGTGCCCGCGGGCCGCGTTGCGCGAGCGATTATCAGGGCCGTATCTCGGGCCCCTTGCTGGATCGCATCGATATCCGCATAGACGTGCCGGCGGTCTCCGCCGCCGACCTCATCCGGCCGACAGCCTCGGAGAGCAGTGCGGATGTCGCACTCCGCGTCGCCCGTGCCCGCGAGCGGCAGCGCGAGCGTTTCGAAAGGGCCGGCATGAAGGATGTCAGCACCAATGCCCGCTGCTCAACCGCGATGATCGAAACCATCGCCGAGCCTGATGCCGCCGGCCTGCAATTGCTGCGCGATGCCGCCGAGAAGATGAAGTTCTCCGCGCGCGGCTATCATCGAATCCTCAAGGTCGCGCGCACGCTCGCCGATCTCGACGACAAGCCGACGGTCGGGCGCATCCATCTCGCCGAGGCCATCTCCTATCGTATCGCAGGCGAGCGGCTGACTGCACATGTCTGACAATCCGGAGCTGAGGCGACAGAGTGTTGTCTTCGGCCTGTCCGAATAAAAAAGGGGCGCCACAGCACCCCTTTCTCAATCAGTTTATCGTAGCTCGTTTCAGCCGCCCAGCCCTTCGAACAGCGCCGTCGACAGATAGCGCTCGGCGAAGGAGGGGATGATGACGACGATGGTCTTGCCTTCGTTTTCAGGGCGCTGGCCGACCTTGATCGCTGCCGTCAGCGCTGCGCCGGAGGAAATACCAACAGGCACGCCTTCCAGCTTTGCCACGAGCCGCGCCTGCTGGAACGCCTCGTCATTGCTGACGGTGACCACTTCGTCATAGACATGCGTGTCGAGAACCTTCGGCGCGAAGCCGGCACCGATGCCCTGGATCTTGTGCGGGCCGGGGTTGCCGCCCGACAGAACCGGCGAATCCGTCGGTTCGACGGCGATGACCTTGATGTCGGGCTTGCGGGCCTTCAGCACCTGGCCGACGCCGGTGATCGTGCCGCCGGTGCCGATACCCGACACGAAGATATCGACCTTGCCCTCGGTATCGTTCCAGATTTCCTCGGCCGTCGTCTTGCGATGGATTTCCGGGTTGGCGGGATTTTCGAACTGCTGCGGAATGATGGCGTCCGGCAGCGACGAGGCCAGTTCTTCAGCCTTGGCGATCGCGCCCTTCATGCCCTTCGGGCCCTCGGTCAGCACCAGTTCGGCGCCGAGCAGCGCCAGCATCTTGCGGCGCTCGATCGACATGGTTTCCGGCATGGTCAGGATCAGCCGGTAGCCCTTGGCGGCAGCAGCGAAAGCGAGCGCGATGCCTGTGTTGCCGGAGGTCGGCTCGATCAGCACGGTCCGGCCGGGGGCGATCTTGCCCTGCGCTTCCAGGCTTTCGATCATGGCGACGCCAATGCGGTCCTTGACCGAAGCGATGGGATTGAAGAATTCGAGCTTTGCCAGGAGGTTGGCCTTGACGCCCTTTTCCTTTGCCAGCTTGTCGAGACGGACGATCGGCGTGTCGCCGATGGTCTCGGTGATCGAGGCATAGACGCGGCCGCGGCCGGGTTTGCGGGTGTCGGACATGGATAGCTCTCCCTACATTGGAATTATGCGGTGACAATAGGATCAAACGCCTGCGGAAACCAGAGTGCGGAGACGTCCCCCGCACAAGGCTCGTGAGAAAAGAATCTCTGAGAGGGCATGTTTTTGGATGTTTTTTTCAGGCGGCGCGTGCGGCGATGAAAGCAGCGGTGGCGGCGAGGATGCTCGCGGCGAGCCGGTTCAGGATCTGCAGCGCCCGCGGCCTCTTGAGAAAGGTGCGTGCCCGTGACGCAAGAAGCATGTAGGGCACGAGAACGATCAGGAGGATGACGAACGTCGCCGCAACCAGGATCGCATATTCGCGCAAGCCGATGTTGCCGATGTCGATCAGTGTCGGCACCAGCGCGATATAGAAAAGCATGGTCTTGGGATTGCCGAGCGTGACGAGCAGGCCGGAGAGGAAGGACATGCCGGCGCTGTTGGATTTCCTTGCGGCGATATCTGCGGCCAGCAGGCCTGCCGTCCAGAGTTTCCAGGCGATGTAGCCGAGATAAAGCGCGCCGGCGATCTTGATGACGATGAAGACCTCGGTGAAGGCTTCAGCCACGAAGGCAAGGCCGAGGATCACGGCAGTCAGGTAGATGGTGTCGCCGAGCACGAGCCCTAGGCCCATGAAGAAAGTCTCGCGAAAGCCGGAGCCAAGCGCCCGCGCCACGATCGCGGTAATACCCGGACCGGGAATGGCGGCGGCGATGAAGAGAGCGCCGCAATAGGCAAGCAGGGCCGCGAGCGTCATGAAATTTTCCTCCTGGGATGGTATTCGCCCTATCGTACCACCTTTGCGTTTTCAAGCGATTGCGCCGGTGCTGCGAACATATTACCAAGGCATTAACGGCGCGTCGAAACTGCTTTGCCCAAGGATCTCATGTCTTCCGCATTGCTCCTGATCGATCTTCAGAATTCCATCCTGACAGGCCTTGGTACGCCGGAGCGTCAGCCGGATATCGACGCCGCGCTTGAGGTTGTTATGGCCAAACTGGCCGCGCTGAAACACAGCGCCCGTGCCGCCGGCGTCCCGGCCTTCATCGTCCAGCATGACGGTGCGCCGGGCCACCGCCTGGTCAAGCGCAGCGAAGGTTGGCAGCTGCGCCGGGAAATCGCGCCCGAAGCCGGTGATGCCGTCGTGCACAAGACGAGCTGCGATTCCTTCTTCGAGACGGATCTGGAGGCGCGGCTGCGAGCGCGGGGCGTCACCCATCTCATCGTCGGCGGCTGCATGACGCAGTTCTGCGTCGACACGACGGTGCGGCGCGCCGTTTCGCTGGGTTTCGACGTGACGCTGATCGCCGATGGCCATACGACGGCGGATATGGGCCGGCTGAGCTTCGAAGAGATTGTCATCCATCACAATATGCTGCTTGACGGCTTCGATGCCGGGCCGCATGAAATCAGGCTGGTTGCGTCCACCGAAATTTCCTTCTGAAGCCCTTTTTCCCGCCGGAGGCTCTATGCCGCATCTGACCAGCATGATCGCCTTTGCCCTGATCGCTCTCGGCATGGTGCTGACACCCGGGCCGAACATGATCTATCTGGTGTCGCGTTCGATTTCGCAGGGGCCGGCGGCGGGCCTGATCTCGCTCGGCGGCGTCGCCTGCGGTTTCCTCTTCTACATGTTCTCGGCTGCGCTCGGCATCACCGCCTTCGTCTTCGCCGTTCCCTTCGCTTATGACGCGTTGCGGCTTGCGGGTGCGGCCTATCTCGCCTGGCTCGCATGGAACGCGCTGAAGCCCGGCGGTCGTTCCGCCTTTCAGGTGCGTGAGCTGCCGAAGGATAGCACGCGCCGGCTGTTCACCATGGGACTGGTAACCAGCCTGCTGAACCCGAAGGTCGCGATCCTCTATCTGTCGCTGCTGCCACAGTTCATCGATCCTGCCGCCGGCAGCGTCTTCACCCAATCGCTCGTGCTCGGCTTCTCGCAGATCGTCATCAGCGTCACATTCAATGCCATCTTCGCGCTGAGCGCCGGCTGGATCGCGATGTTTCTCACCCGCCGCCCGTCTTTCGCGCTGGTGCAGCGCTGGCTGATGGGCACGGTGCTGGCCGGGCTCGCCCTGCGCATGGCGTTCGAGGCGCAACGCTGATGAACAATACTTCAAAACAGCTCGTCGCTGGCCTTCTGGCGCTGGCATCACTCGGGAGCCTGCCATCGATCGCTTTGGCAGCGGAGCCGGGCACGCAGACGATCGTCTTCATGCGCCATGGCGAAAAGCCCGAGGCGGGTCTCGGTCAGCTGAGCTGCCAGGGTCTCAATCGGGCCTTGGCACTGCCGCCGGTGCTGACGAAGCTCTTCGGCAAACCCGCCGCGATCTTCGCGCCCGATCCATCCAAACGGAAAGAAGATTCCGGCACGTCCTACGATTATATCCGGCCGCTTGCGACCGTCGAGCCGACGGCAATCGCCCTCGGTATGCCCGTCGATACCAGCTTCGGCTACGAGGATATCGATGATCTCAAGGCCGAGCTGGAAAAGCCTGCCTATGCCGGCAAGCTGATCTTCGTCGCCTGGGAGCATAAGCAGATCTTCGAGCTCGCCCGCCAGCTGATGAGCGACAATGGCGGCGACAAGAAAGCCGTGCCGAAATGGCATGGCAAGGATTTCGACAGCCTCTATGTCCTGCGCATAGGCGCGGGCAAGGCTGGACCGTCAGCGACGTTCGAGAAGATGGCGGAGGGCCTCGACGGCCGCTCCGAAACTTGTCCGAATCCGGCTAATTAAGGTCAGAAGACCGGACGCATGAAGCTGCGCTCGTAGCTGACGATGCAGCGCGTTTCCTCGCCATAGGCAAGGGCAGCCTGGCATTCAGCATCGCCGGGTATTTTCAGCCGATACTCCTCATAGGCGGCAAGGCTCGGGAAGCTGAAGAGCGCCAATGCGATGTTGTTGGCACCCTCATGCGGCATGAAATAGCCGTGATGCGTGCCGCCCAACCGGTTGACCAGCGGAATCCAGAGCTTGGCGTAATATTCGAATTCGGCAAGCTTGTAGGGATCGATGACATAGTGCAGGTAGCAGGTGATCATTCGGCGGCCTCCTTGGAAAGATGATTGTTTTTATGTCGGGGGAGGGAAATCCGCCAGCCGAGATTCATGCCCGCAGCAGCGCCGAGAATGATAACTGCACCGGCGATTTGCGCGACGCCGAGCACATGGCCGAAGGCGAAGCGGTCGACCGCGATGGCGGCGATCGGATAGATGAAGGACAGCGCGCCGGTCAGATGCGTCGGCAGCTTCTGGATGGCGCCGTAAAGCAGCACATACATCAGGCCGGTATGGACGACGCCCATGGTGACAAGGATCGACCACCCGCCGGCATCCTGCGGCGCGGCGGAAAAATTGGTGAAGGGAGCAAGCATCAGGATGCCGGTCGAGACCTGGATGAGCGCGATCAGATGCGGCGGCGTGCCCTTCAGCCACTTCGCGGCGATGGCTGCCAGCGCGTAAAAGAAGGCAGCGCTCAGCGAGAGCAGAATGCCCATCGCATAGCTTCCCACACCCGCCGTTTCGGCAGGCTTGCCTTCGACGATAATGACCATGCCGGCAAAAGCGAGGCCGAGCCAGAACAGCTTGGTGAAGGTAATCCGCTCGCCGAGAAACAGCGCGCCGAGCCCCAAAAGCATGAAGGGCTGCGTATTGTAGACCGTCGTGGCGATGGAAATGGAGGCATGGGAATAGGCGGCGAACAGCAGCAGCCAATTAAGGACGATGGCGATCCCGCCGCCGACCGCGATCGAATAGGTCCTCAAATTCAGAATGCCGGGGCGAAGCAGGCCCATGGTGGCGCAGATCGCAAGCAGCGTCAGCGCGCCGAAGGAGCAACGCCAGAAGACGACGTCGGTGACGGCCTGCCCGGACATCAGCACGAACCAGCCGATCGTGCCTGAAATCAGCATTGCCGCTGTCATTTCTATCGTGCCGTGTCTTATCTCGCTCATGGCCTTCGCTCCCGTCTGACGAAGCCAATCATATTGCGGCTTGGAAGCCGGTGATATAGACTTAATAAGGTCGTGAGATTTAACTGCCTAATTAAATGAGGCTAAGGCATGGGTATACCTAACGCTCCCTTGGATCTAGATGATATCGATCAGCGGATGCTTGAGGCGCTCGCACGCAATGCCCGGATATCGCTGAAGGAGCTGGCGGAAGTTGCTGGCCTCTCGTCCCCAAGTGCGGCGGAGCGGCTGCGCCGGCTGGAGGAGCGCGGCGTCATCTCTGCTTTCACCGTCGATATCGCGCCGGAAGCGATCGGCTATCCCCTGCAGGCGATCGTCCGCATCAGGCCGTTGCCCGGTCAGCTTCACGTCGTCGAGCGGATTATTCAGCAGACGCCGGAATTCATCGAATGCGACAAGGTCACCGGCGACGATTGCTTTATCGGGCGGTTGGTGGTGCGCTCCATGGGCGAACTCGACGGCATTCTCGACAAGATCACCGAGCGGGCCGAGACGAACACGTCGATGATCAAGGCGACGCCGGTCAAGCGTCGACTGCCGCCGTTATCACGCTAGAATTCCGCCATCGGCGAGAGCATGAGCGGCCCGGCAATCTCGTCCGCTGCTTTGCCGCGCGCCATCAGCATCGTGTAACCCTCATAGGGCTCCAGCGACGTCTCGCAATTGAGGCGATCCGGCGAAAAGCAGACCTCGATACGATCGGGTTCGATATCAAGCGCAGACACAATGGTCGCAAGGGATGGAATGACTGTTCCCGCGACATCGAGAAGCCAGAGAGTCGCCCCGTCGAAGGTCCATGCGACGACCGTCTCATCCCCGAGCGTCGTCAGGCGGATCGCGGAATTGAAGCAGGCATTCAGCAGAAACATCTCCATCTGCCTGATAACGGCAAAGCGGTTGGAGACCGGCTGCCGGTTTTGCAGCAGAGACTTGATCAAGCTGAGATCATCAGGCGATTCCAGGGAAAGCTGCCGGGCACTCCTGTCTGACTTCTCGAGCTTTGGCAGCTTCGCAACGAAGACATGCTGCGGCACGGTGCGAAAGCCATAGCGCTCGTAAAGCGCGGGCTTATCGGTGAGCAGGAGATCGAGCTCGTATCCCTCGGCTGCGGTTCGCTCAAAGGCGCGCTGCATGAGATCGCGATAGAGGCCGCGTTCGCGCCACTCCGGCCGCACCGCGCCGGATTGATAGCCCGCCGCCTTGACGGCACGGCCATTGATCATCATCGGCATGGAGAAGGCGGTGAAGTTGGCGACGCAGCAGCCTTCGCTATCGAAATAGCCTGATGGCATGCTGCTTGAGTCGGGACCGCCAAAGCGATCCTGAAGGCTGACATCGATGGAAAACGTGTCCTGCAGCAACTCGACGAGGCCGTTCCAGGCGGCAGGATCGTCGAAGTAATCCTCGCGAAGTGTCAGGCCATGCGCTTGGGCAAGCTCGGTCATCACACGCCGGTCGAGCCGAAGCCGCCGGCGCCGCGCTTGGTTTCGCTCGCTTCATTGGTCTCGACGATGCGGGCCTGGATTGCCGGGGCAATGATCATCTGCGCGATGCGCATGCCGCGGGTAATCTCGAAGGGCTCTTCGCCGAGATTGATCAGAATCACCTTTACTTCGCCGCGGTAATCGCTGTCGATGGTGCCGGGCGAGTTCAGGCAGGTGATGCCGTTCTTGAAGGCAAGGCCGGAGCGCGGGCGGATCTGCGCCTCGAAACCTTCGGGAATTTCAAAGATCAAGCCGGTGGGCACAAGCGCCCGCTTGCCGGGTGCAAGCGTCAATGTTGCGCCGTCCTCGACGGCTGCGCGCAGGTCCATGCCGGCGGCACCTCTGGTCTCATAGGCGGGCAGATCGAGGCCTTCGCCATGCGGCAGGCGGATGAGGTTCAGCGTCGGGCTGATATCGGTGTGTATGGTCATGCGGCATTAGTTTGCGCTGCGGCGGCCGAGGTCAATTGCATTTGGGGCTTTGAGTCGTTAGATACGGCCGCAATTCACAGGATTTACACGTATGGCCGAAAGTCTCGCCGAGGCGGTCTCCCGCCGCCGCACATTTGCTATTATCGCTCACCCGGACGCGGGCAAGACCACGCTCACCGAAAAGCTGCTGCTGTTCGGCGGCGCCATTCAGCTTGCCGGCGAAGTCAAGGCGAAGAAGGATCGCATGCAGACGCGCTCCGACTGGATGAAGATCGAGCGCGAGCGCGGCATCTCGGTCGTTACCTCCGTCATGACCTTCGAATATGAAGGCAATGTCTTCAACATTCTCGATACGCCCGGCCACGAAGACTTCGCCGACGACACCTACCGCACGCTGACGGCCGTCGACGCCGCGGTTATGGTCATCGACGCCGCCAAGGGTATCGAGCCGCGGACGCTGAAGCTGTTCGAAGTCTGCCGCATGCGCGACATCCCGATCATCACCTTCATCAACAAGATGGACCGTGAGAGCCGCGATCCCTTCGAAATCCTCGATGAGGTCGAAGAGAAGCTGGCGCTGGATACGGCGCCGATCACCTGGCCCATCGGCCGCTCCAAGACCTTCTGCGGCTCCTATCATATTGCCGCCAACACCGTGCGCGGTTCCGACACCGAGGTCGAGGCGACGAAGGTAAACGGCCCGCAGGCGGTTGCCGACAGGCTGCCGGAAAACGAGCGTCAGGCCTTCGTCGACGAGACGGAACTGGCGATCGAGGCTTGCCGTCCGTTCGACCGGGAGTCCTTCCTCGAAGGGCATATGACGCCGGTCTTCTTCGGCTCGGCGCTTCGCAATTTCGGCGTGCGCGATCTTATCAACGCGCTCGGCGAATTCGCGCCGCCGCCGCGCGACCAGGTCGCCGATATCAGGACCGTTCACGCAACCGACGACAAGATGACGGCCTTCGTCTTCAAGATCCAGGCTAACATGGACCCGAACCATCGCGACCGCATCGCTTTCGCCCGTATCTGCTCCGGCAAGCTGGAGCGCGGCATGAAGGCGCGGCTGTCGCGCACCGGCAAGCAGCTCGGGCTCACCGCGCCGCAGTTCTTCTTCGCCTCGCAGCGCCAGCTCGCCGACACCGCCTATGCCGGCGACGTCGTCGGCATTCCGAACCACGGAACGCTGCGCATCGGCGACACGCTGACGGAAGGCGAATCCCTCGTCTTCCAGGGCGTGCCGAACTTCTCGCCGGAAATCCTGCGCCGCGTTCGTCTCGAAGACGCAATGAAGGCAAAGAAGCTCAAGGAAGCCCTGCAGCAGATGGCCGAAGAAGGCGTCGTGCAGCTCTTCTCGCCGGAAGACGGCTCGCCCGCCATTGTCGGCGTCGTCGGCGCCTTGCAGCTCGACGTGCTGAAGGAGCGCCTGATGGCCGAATACGGTCTACCGGTTTCCTTTGAAATGTCGCGCTTCTCCGTCTGCCGCTGGATCTCGGCTGACCAGTCCGCCGATCTCGAAAAATTCGTCACCCAGCGCCGCGGCGATATCGCCCGCGACCTCGACGGCGATCCGGTCTTCCTCGCGCAGGACGGCTTCTCGCTGCGCTACGAGGCGGAACGTTACCCGGCTATCAAGATGGTCGCGATCAAGGAATATCACGCCGTCAAGGCGGCTTGATATCGCAGACTGCAGCCACAGGCGATCGGCCTGTGGCTCATCACCCTGCGGCTGCGTTCATCAGCGCCGCGTAACGCGCCTCCGTGGCATCATCCAGCGGAAACATGCATTCGACCCGCAACTCCTGGGTCGTGATCATCTGCGGCGTTCCAACTGTCGTCACCAGAGAGAAGAATTTCAGCACATGCCCGTCCTTCACGAACGACAAGGGGATCACTGGTGCATTCTCGGTTGCTGATGATGTCTTCCATTCGGCATTCACATCGGGGTAGGCGAGGAGACTGTCGATCAGCTCCTTCGTCCGTCCGTCGATGACGCGGCCGACGGACTCGCGGAAAACGCGCCCCATCAGGCTTTCGGCCGTCTTGTCCCAATCCGGAATGAAGGGTCGCATGCCCGCGGGGTCGAACATCAGATGAAGAAGATTGCGCGGCTTCGGGCGTGCATCCATATCGGTAAAGTGACCGAAGAAGCGCAGCGTCGCGTCGTTGGTCATCAGGACATTCCAGTAGCGGTCCATCACGACGGCGGGGAAGGGCTCGTGCTGGCGCAGCATGCGCTTCAGCGCGTTGGTCACGCCTTGCATTTCCTGATTGTCAAAACTTCCTTCGGAATAGATCGGCGCATAACCGGCGGCGAGCAGCAGCGTGTTGCGCTCGCGGAACGGCACGTCCAGGGCATCGGCGAGCCGCAACACATTATGGCGGCCCGGCGTGCTCCTGCCGCTTTCGATAAAGCTGATCTGCCGCTGCGAAATACCGGTGTCGAGGGAAAGCTCGAGCTGGCTCTTGCCGCGCGTGTCGCGCCATGCGCGCAGCTGCGGCCCCAGTTCGTTTGGCAATCTCAATTCAGCGCGAAGAGAACTCATTCTGTAAAGCCTCGCTTCGTTCGTTTGGTGTGGCGGGGCCGTATTGGGCAGCCCCGCCAGCTTCAGTTCTTATGAGAAAGCAACCGGCCCGACCGAGCCGTACCAATGGTGCACTTTCGTCGGGTCTGCCTCGTCCATGTAGAAGAAATGCGTCATGACCGGTTTGACCACCGCCTGCGTGCGATCGTCGGGGGTCATGGTCACCGTCCCGCGGAACACTTTCAACGATCCGCCGTCCCAATATTCGGTGACATCATGCAATGCCGTGAAGCCGGTGTCGATGAAGGCGCGCAGGTTCTGGCGAATGGCTTCGCGCCCCTTCCAGTCGGCAATGCCGAGATTGCATGTGGCGTCTTCCGCCAGGCAATCAAAGCCTTCGCCGAAGGTCTTGTCGTCGATTTCCCGCCAGAAGGCGAGCAGCCATTGCGGGGCGTCTTTCTTAGTGAATGACATGGTCGTCATGGAATTCTCCTGAGCCCGCCGGTGAAGCGATGTTATGGCCATCGACATCGCTGTGAGCCGGGCACTCTTTGGTTGAAGGGCTGAAAGCTCTTCCTGCAAGAAGATGGTCCTTAGATACGCCAAGGCGAGCGCTGCCCTCAATTACATCGGATGTAATCAAAGCCTGCCGATTGCGTTTCAAGCTGACGTGATCGGTTCGGATGCGTTTCATTTTGGAATAGTGGTTTCGCGATGTTCCATCCGATATAGCGCTATGCCATAGTGCCGCCCCGGGGTCCCCTCGATCAGAACGAGCAGCTTTCATGATGAAATTTCTTGCGGTTCTTGCTCTGGCCTTCGTCGGCCTGGTGCCGGTCGCAGCCGAGGCGCGAATCATTACCGATGCGGCCGGACGCACGGTCTCCGTGCCGGACAAGATCAACCGTATTCTCGTCGCCGGGCCACCGGCCACCGTGCTGGTCTATGTGCTGGCGCCCGAGAAGCTCGTGGGCTGGGTTCACGCGCCGAATGATGCCGCCAAGGCCTATCTGATGCCGTCGGTGCGGGCGCTCCCCACCATCGGGCGTCTGACTGGCAAGGATGGCACGATCGGCTCTCAGGCCGTTCTGGATGCCAAGCCGGATATCATCCTCGACGCCGGCACGGTCGACCCGAGCTACAAGGCGCTGGCCGACAAGATTCAAGCCGAAACGCACATCCCCTATGTGCTTGTCGATGGCAGCTTTGCCCGCACCGCCGATACGCTTCGCGACGTTGGTGCCCTGATCGGCGTCGAGGACCGCGCCAACAAGCTCGCTGATTATGCCGATTCGGCGATCAAGGATCTGAACGAGAAGCTCGCGACGCTGCCGAACGATCCGCGCCCGCGCGTCTATTACGGTCGAGGCGCCGATGGTCTGGAAACCGGGCTTTCCGGTTCCATCAATCTCGAAATCCTCGATGCCGTCGGCACGATGAACGTCGCCGCCGCTGCAGGAAAGGGTGGGCTCACCAAGGTGACGCCGCAGCAGGTCGTCGGCTGGAATCCGGATATCATCATCGCCGATGATGCAAAATTTGCAGCTCTGGCGAAGAGCGATCCGCAATGGGCAGGCATCAAGGCGGTCAAGGACGGTAAAATCTTCGTGCCGCCGTCGCTGCCTTTCGGCTGGTTCGATTCCCCGCCAGGAGTCAACCGGCTGCTCGGCGTGCGCTGGATGGAGAAGCTGCTCTATCCCAAGCTCTTCCGCAGCGATTTTGCCGACGACGTCAAGGAATTCTACAAGCTGTTCTATCAGGTCGATCTGACCGACGATCAGTTGGCGAGCCTGCTGAAGGGTGTGAAGTAACCGCCGGGGGCAGGGAGCCGTTCATGGTCCGGGAAAACGAAATTCGCGAAAACGAGGTGGTCGTCGAGGCGCCGGCGGCCTCGGATGCCGGTCTGACCTTCATCGGCCGCATTTCAACGCCATGGACATCGCGCATGGAAACGCCGCGCCAGGGCCGGCATGATGGGCCGATCTGCCGGATCGAGATTTTCGAGCCCTGGGTGCTGGCGCTGACAGGGGTCGAGGCTTTCGAGCGGCTGGAGGTCCTCTATTGGCTGGATCGATCCCGGCGGGATCTCGTGCTGCAGAGCCCGGCCAGAAACGGCAAGGTACACGGCACCTTCTCGTTGCGATCGCCGGTGCGGCCCAATCCCATCGGCACATCCATCGTCAAGCTCGAAGCGGTCGAAGGCCACGTGCTGCTGGTGCGCGGCCTCGATTGCCTTGATGGCACGCCCTTGCTCGACCTGAAGCCGGATCGCACGCTGTTCAAACCGATCGCGCCGCCGCAGCCCGGGGATTTCCAGACCGGCGACGGCGAGACGGCGCATTACTGCCAGAAGCGCGATGCCTAGATTGCTTCACGCAATTCCAGGCGAAAACCGCTCCGCACTTTTCTGGAATTGCTTTAGTCGACGGCGACCATGACGTCGGATGCCTTGATGACGGCATAGGCCGAGGAGCCCACCGTCAGGCCCAGCTCGTCGACAGCCTCGTTGGTGATCGAAGAGGTGACGATCGAGCCGTTGCCGATGTCGATGCGGACATGCGCCGTCGTTGCACCCTTGGTGATTTCGACGACCTTGCCCTTGAGGCGGTTTCTTGCGCTGATTTTCATGGATGTTTCTCCCTTGTAACCGGCGCGACCATATCGTCTCGACCAGCGCCGGGCTACCGAAATTCTATTCGCCCCGCGGAAACCTCTGGTTCTCCTCAAGCACGTTGAGATCCATGTGGTTGCGCATGTAGCGCTCGGATGCCTTCTGCAGCGGCTGATAATCCCAGGGATAATAGGCGCCATTGCGCAGCGCGGTGTAGACCACCCATCGCCTTGCCTGGCTTTCGCGCACGGCGGCGTCGAAGTTTGCGAGGTTCCAGCGCATCATGGCCTGCGCTGTCAGCCTGTTCAGCGTTTCCGCGTAGGCTGGATTGCCCGCCAGATTGGTCAACTCCCTGGGGTCCTCCCTTAGGTCGAAGAGCATGGGCGGGTCCAACTCGCAAAGGGTCAGCTTGTAGTGGCCGTCACGCAGGCCTACGAGCGGCGCTTCGGAGCCTTCCGCGGCATATTCCATCGGCACGGGGCTGCGGCTTCCGGTTCCAAGGGCCAGCGGCGTCAGGTCCTCGCCGTCGGTCCAGCGGCGCAGCGAAGCGATGTCGATCCCAGCAAGGGCCGCCAGCGTCGGCGTCACGTCGAGCGTCGATACCGGCTGGTCGACAAGCTTCGGCTGCCAGCCGGGGGCTGCGATCATCAGCGGCACGCGGGCCGAACCTTCGAAGAAGTTCATCTTGAACCAGAGGCCGCGCTCGCCAAGCATGTCGCCATGGTCCGAAACGAAGAGGATGATGGTGTTGTCGGCCATGCGGCCGCGCTCGAGCGTGTCGAGAATCTCGCCGATCTTCTCGTCGACATAGGAGATATTGGCGAAATAGCCGCGCCGCGCCCGGCGGATCTGCTCCGGCGTGATCTCAAAGGCGGTATGATCGCAGGCTTTCATCAGCCGCTGCGAATGCGGGTCCTGCTCTTCGAAGGGGATTTCGCCGACTTCGGGGTCGAGCGCCGGGCAATCCTCATAGAGATCCCAGAAGCGGCGGCGCGCGACGTAAGGGTCGTGCGGATGCGTAAAGCTGACGGTCAGGCACCAGGGCCGCTCGTCATGTTGGCGCGAGAGATCGTAAAGCTTGCGGTTGGCGTGATAGGCAACCTCGTCGTCATACTCCATCTGGTTGGTGATCTCGGCCGTGCCAGCCCCGGTCACCGAGCCGAGATTGTGATACCACCAGTCGATGCGCTCGCCGGGCTTGGTGTAGTCGGGTGTCCAGCCGAAATCGGCGGGATAGATGTCCGTCGTCAGCCGCTCCTCGAAGCCGTGCATCTGGTCCGGGCCGACGAAGTGCATCTTGCCCGAAAGCGCCGTCTGGTAGCCGGCGGCACGCAGATGATGCGCGAAGGTCGGAATATCAGAGCAGAACTCGGCGGCATTGTCGTAGACGCGGGTGCGGCTCGGCAACTGCCCGGACATGAAGGAAGCGCGCGCCGGCGCGCAAAGCGGGCTTGCCGTATAGCTGTTGGCAAAGCGCACGGACCGCTTTGCCAAAGCTTTCAGGACCGGAGCATGCAGAAACTCGGCCGGGCCGTCGGGAAAGAATGTCCCGTTGAATTGATCGACCATGAGGATGAGGATATTCGGGCGGGACATTGGAGCATTTTCCTTGAAGATCAGAGGCCGGTGGCGGCTTTGACGGCGTCGAGGCCTGGCTTGCCGTCGATAGTGGTGACGCCGGCAAGCCAGGGCGTCAAGGCGTCAGGATGCGCCTTCAGCCAGGCGGTTGCCGCATCCTTGGCGCTCTGGCCGCCGAGGATCGAGCCCATCAGCGAATTTTCCATGCCGATATCGAAGGTCAGGTTATGGAAGAGCTTGGCCGCATTCGGGCATTGGGCGGCCCAACCGGTGCGCGCCAGCGTATAGACCTCGGCGCCACCGTAGTTTGCACCGAAATAGGCATCGCCGCCGGAGAGATAGGCGATCTTGAAGCGTTCGTTCATCGGATGCGGCGCCCAGGCGAGGAAGACGATCGCCTGCTTGTCCTTCGAGGCGCGCTCGACCTGCGACAGCATCGCCTGCTCGCTCGATTCCACCAGCTCCCAGCCCTTCAGGCCGAAATCATTGGCATCGATCATCTTCTGGATGTTGGCGTTGGCGGGTGCGCCGGGCTCGATGCCGTAGATCTTGTGGTCGAAATCCCCGGCGTGCTTCTGCAGGTCTGAAAAATCCTTGATGCCCTTGTCGGCAACATAGGTCGGAACGGCGAGCGTGAACTTCGCGCCCTGAAGGTTGCGGTTCAGCACCTCGGCTGCCTTTGCCTTGTTGAGGTCGTCCACGAAGGCCTTCTGTGCCGGCATCCAGTTGCCGAGGAAGACATCGATCTCTTTCGTCTTCATCGCCTGATAGCCGATCGGCACGGAGAGCGTCTTGATATCGGGCTCATAGCCGAGCGCGGTCAGCAGCACGCCGGTCACGCCGTTGGTCGAGGTGATGTCGGTCCAGCCGGGGTCCGACATATGGATCGTCTTGCAGCTATCGCCGTCGGCGCGGGCGATACCCGCAAAGGAAAGTACGGAAAGGAAAGCGCCGGCGGCGAGCCGACCCGTTGCAGATATGCGCATGACGATGTTCCCTCTTGTTATTGGATTATTTTATTGAACAACACTAGAGTTCACGCTGTGAAGCAGGCATTTTTCGATGGAAGCCAAAAGGAAATTTTATGGCAGAACGTTTGGTCGATCTTGGCTGGCTGCGGATATTTGTGGAGGTGGGCCGCTCCGGCAGTCTCTCCGCCGCCGCCTCTGCGCTCGGCCTGACGCAACCGGCCGTCAGCTACCAGATCCGCCGTATCGAGGAACAGATGGGCGTCGCCCTCTTTCACCGCCAGCATCGCGGCGTCAAACTCTCGCCGGAGGGGCAGCGCCTGTTCGAGATCGTCGAGAAATCCGTCGGTAGCGTCGACAATCTGGTGCGTAGTTTCCGTCTGGAAGCGGAGCGTCCGTCCGTTCGCCTGCGCACGGACTATGCTTTCTCCGCGCTGTGGCTGATCCCGCGCATGCATGCATTCCGCCTGCTTCACCCAGAGGTGGATATCCAGATCGTCGCCACGCAGCGGCTGGATCGCGGGGCGCCCGAGAGCGGCGATATCGCCGTGTTCTTCGGCACGCGCAGCGAGTTTGGTCCGGCGGCGACGCTGCTTCTGCCGGAGAGGGTCGTGCCGATCTGCACCAGAGGGTTCGCGGAGCGCCATGGCCCGTTCACCGATCCCTCGCAGCTCGCGGGCACCACGCTCGTCCATCTCGATTCGGAGATGCCGTCGCCCTGGTTCGATTGGGAGAGTTATCTTTCCGCCTTCGGCATCGCCCGCGATGCCTATGCCGGCCATGGTGATCTGCGCTTCAATACCTATTCGCTGGTGGTGCAGGCAGCCCTCAGCGAGCAGGGTGTGGCGATCGGCTGGATGGGCCTCGTCGATTCCCTGCTGGCCGCCCGGACGCTGGTGACGGCCGGCCCGATGCTGGAAGCGCCGGAGCGCGGTTATTGGCTGCTGCCGCCATCCGCGCCAAATCCGCATGCCGAACAGCTGGCGCAATGGCTGCTTTCGGAAGCAGCCATTGAGCAAACGTGAGCTATTCCGACGTAAGATCGTTAAGAAACGTCTCGCACCAGCGCGATACGTCGTTCTCAAGCAGGTAATCCATCATGCCGCGCCAGCGTTCCTGCCGCTCCTGCAGCGGCATATTGACCGCTCGCGCCAGCGCATTGGCGGTGCCGTCGACGTCGTAGGGGTTGACCAGCAGCGCGCCCTTCAGCTTGCGCGCCGCGCCGGCAAAGCGCGAGAGCACGAGCACGCCGGGGTCTTCCGGGTCCTGCGCGGCGACATATTCCTTGGCGACGAGGTTCATACCGTCACGCAGCGGCGTCACCAGTCCGACCTTCGCGAGCCGGTAGAGACCGGCCAGGATCGGGCGGCTGATCGAGCGGTTGATGTAGCGGATCGGCACCCAGTCGACCGTGCCGATGGTACCGTTGACCCGGCCAGCCTGTTCGGCGACAGCATGCTGCATCGCCTCGTACTCAGGCACTTCCGAGCGCGACTTCGGCGTGATCTGCAGGTAGGTGACGCTGCGCTGGTGCGCCGGGTTGTTGGTGATGAAGCGCTCGAAAGCGTCGATGCGCTGCGTGATGCCCTTGGAATAGTCGAGCCGGTCGACACCGAGGATCAGGTCGCGGCCCTCGATGCTCTGCCGGACCTTCTGCACCATGCTGTGCGAGGTGGCCTTGCGTGCGAAGGCGGCAAAGCCCTCCGTCTCGATGCCGATCGAATAGGCGCCGCCACGAAAATTATGGCCGTGAGCGCTGAAATGGCCGGGGCTCTTCTCGATGCCCATGCCCTCGCGTTTCAGGCAGCCCGCGAAGTTCTCGAGATCATGGTCTGTCTGGAACCCGAGCAGGTCGTAGGAGGAGAGGCCGCGCATAATCTCTTCATGCACCGGCATGGCCAGCACGACATCGGCCGGCGGCCAGGGAATGTGCAGGAAGAAACCGATGCGGTTCTTCAGCCCCATCTGCCTAAGCTCGGCGGCCAGTGGAATCAGATGATAATCGTGCACCCAGATGATGTCGTCAGGCTCGATCAAGGGTGCCAGCCGATGAGCGAAGAAGCGGTTGACGCGGAAATAGCCCGTCATTTCCTTGCGGGCATATTCCGCAAGATCGAGCCGATAATGGCAGATCGGCCAGAGCACCCGGTTGGCAAAGCCCTGATAGTATTCCTCGACGTCCGTCTGCGTCAGATCGGTCAGCGCGTAGGTAATATTGCCGTCCTTGGTCATCTGCAGCGGCTCGGGCTCGACGTCGCCGCTCGATTTGCCGGACCAGCCCATCCAGATACCGCCACGCTCGGCAAGGGCGGCCTGCAGCGCCACGGCCAAGCCGCCTGCGGCAGCCGCGCCCTTATGATCGGGAACGGAAACGCGATTGGAAACGATGATGAGACGGCTCAACGGCAATTCCTTTCGAGAAGGCTAAAGCAATTCCAGGAAAAGTACGCAGCCGTTTTCCGTTCGGAATTGCGGGAAACGAAGAAGCTGGAAGGCTTCGAAGTGATCGACGGGTTACTTGACGAGCGTTCCCAGCACATCCCTTAAACGCGCGGGCGAGCCAATGGATGCACGCGCCAGCGTTTTTCCGTTGCCGTCCCCGACACGCACGGACTGGCCGCCCAGGCGGTTGGCGGCAGCAAACATCGTCTCGTCGGTGACGTCGTCACCGATCGTAATGGGGCGGCGGCCTTCGAAAGGCTCCTCAGCAAGAAACGCCTCGACGGCATGTCCCTTGCTGGCGTGCGCAGGACAGATTTCGATCACCATCTTGCCCCGCTGCAGGTTCCAGTCGGGACCGGCTTCCTCCAGATGGCGCTGCATGGTGTCGTCGATCGCGGCCTCGTATGCGGGTGCGTGGCGAAAGTGAACCGCGACTGCAGCCCCCTTGTCCTCGACGATGGCGCCGGGCCAGGCCTGGGCCTCGCGTCGAATGACCTGCTTCATTGCCTGGAAGGCGGGCGGGATATGCGCGCGGCGCAGCCTTCCGGCCGCATCGCGACGTTCCGCGCCATGTAGGCCGGCAACGGGGAAGCGAAAGGGAGCAAAAAGGGGATCGACGAATTCGATGGCGCGTCCCGTCACCAGGGCGAGCGCGCCGCCAAGCTGGCGCGAAAGCGCGTGGAGGAGGCCTGGCAGATAGTCGGGAACGACGATCGCCTCCGGTCTTTCGGCAAGATCGAGCAAGGTTCCGTCGATATCGAGGAACAAGGCCCAGTCCTGCGGATACAGTGAGAGTGCGGTAAGAGCCGGCTCTTTCAGCGGCCTCGGTTCGGCTTCGCCCTGTTGGGGCTGTTCCTGAGAAGACATGGAGGGTTAGCTAAGGCGCTCTTCCCGTTCGGCAAGGAAAAAAACGAAATTGCTTGCGAGGAACCATCGGCAATTGCGTCGATGGTAGCGCCCATGAATGCAAAAGGGGCCGCCTTAAGCGACCCCCCATGAGCTTTGGCCCGTAACTGGCCTGAAGCGACGAACGCTTCGGGAAGGTGTTGGTCAGAGCGAGGGCTGCCTCGCAACGTTCACAACCATTTCCATGCCGTATACAAAGACCGAAATCTCACTAGACATTGGATCACCTTCCTTTCGTTACGTTTCAGACAAGACAAACGTAGCTCAAATTCGAGCCGATGCAAGAGGCACGGTTTCTAAGGGCTTCACACTTGTTGTCGCATTGAAATGCCCACGCTCGGCTCATCCTCGCGAAAAACCCTATGGCGTCGGGCTTCACGAAGAAAATGTTGCGATGCGAAACGTGATCGGACGAAGCGTCAAATATCTGTCATGTTGCAGATAGTGGCATGGAAAATTAAGAGTTTATTACCCATTCCGCATAAACAATCGTCCAAGATTTGCCATTCTCCCGCGGGACAGGAAGACAGCGGGAATCGGAGAACAAGACGCATGTGTCGCTGGGCAGCCTATCGTGGAGACCCCCTCTATCTGGAGGAGCTGGTGTCTTCGCCTGCCCACTCCCTGATCGAACAATCCCATTGCGCCACGCGCGCCAAGACCGCGACAAATGGTGACGGTTTCGGCATTGCCTGGTATGGTGATCGGTCGGAACCGGGTCGCTATCGCGATATCCTGCCGGCCTGGTCCGATTGCAATCTGAAGAGCCTGGCGCGGCAGATCCGCTCGCCGCTCTTCCTCGCGCATGTCCGCGCCGCCACCGGCGGCGGCACGCGGCGCGACAATTGCCATCCCTTCGTCTTCGAGAACTGGTCATTCCAGCACAACGGCCAGATTTCCAATTTCGACCGCCTGCGCCGGCCGATGGAAGCCATGCTCGATGACCGGCTGTTTAACGCCCGCAGCGGCACCACCGATTCAGAGCTTCTCTTCCTGCTTGCGATGCAATTCGGCATGGCCGCCAATCCGCTTGCGGCGATGGCCGAGGCCATTGGCTTTGTCGAAGGCCTCTCGCTGCATCTCACAGGCTCGGTGCTGGTGCGCTTCACGGCAGCCTTTTCCGATGGCAAGTCGCTCTACGCCATACGCTATGCGACGGATCGCAAGGCGCCGACGCTCTACGCCTCGCCGGTCGGGTCAGGCAACTGCCTCGTGTCGGAACCGTTGAACGACGATGTCGACGCCTGGCGCGAGATCCCCGACGGCAGCGCCGTTGTGATCGACGATACCGGTGTCCATGTTACGTCCTTCCAGCCGGAGGAGCGCGTCGCAGCCGAGCGTCAGCCGATGACTGCTATCCCTGCGTGAACTGAGCCGATATCAGGGCCGCGAGCCGAGCCGCCACTTCATCCTTGTCGAGATCGGGCCATTGCTCAACGCCCGCGTGGCTGATGATCTTCACGCGGTTGTGCGTGCCGCCCATGATGCCGGTTGCGGGCGAGACGTCGTTGGCGACGATGAAGTCGGCGCCTTTGCGCTCCAGCTTCGCGCGGGCATTGCTCTCGACATCCTGTGTTTCGGCGGCAAAGCCGATGACGAGTTTCGGCCGCTGCGTGTGATGGCCAACCGTTTTCAGAATGTCGGGATTTTCCGTGAGCGCCAGTGTCGGGAGCGACTCGCCTGGGTGCTTCTTGATCTTCTGGTCCGATGCGGAAGCGACCTTCCAGTCTGCGACGGCCGCCACCATGACGGCGATGTCGGCGGGAAGGGCTGCCAGAACGGCATCGCGCATTTCGTCCGCCCGCTCGACATGGATGACATGCATGCCTGCGGGATCGGGAATGGAAACGGGGCCTGAGACCAGCGTCACGTCGGCGCCGAGGGCGGCAAGCGCAGCAGCGATGGCATGGCCCTGCCTTCCTGAGGAGCGGTTGGCGATATAGCGCACGGGGTCGATCGGCTCATGTGTTGGCCCCGAGGTGATAACGACTTTCTTGCCGGCAAGTGGCTTGTGGCCATTGTCGAGCCTCATCTCCGCGGCGGCAACGATATCGAGCGGTTCGGCCATCCGGCCCGCGCCGCTCTCGCCGCTTTCGGCCATCTCGCCCGTCATCGGACCGACGAAGGCAATACCGTCACTACGTAGTGTCTCGACGTTGCGCCTGGTCGCGGGATGCGCCCACATCTTCGGGTTCATGGCCGGGGCGGCCAGCACAGGGCGGTCCGTGGCAAGCAGTATGGTGGAGGCCAGATCATCTGCCAGCCCGTTTGCCATCTTTGCGAGCAGATCGGCCGTCGCCGGCGCGATCAGCACGAGGTCGCAGTCGCGCGCCAGCCTGATATGGCCGACATCCTGCTCATCCTGGCGCGAAAACAGATCGGTGAAGACATGGTCGGCGGCCAGCGCGCCGACGGCAAGCGGCGTAATGAACTCCTGCGCGCCCGATGTCATGACGGGCCGCACGCTCGCGCCGCGCTCGCGCAGCCGGCGGATGAGGTCGAGGCTCTTATAGGCCGCGATGCCGCCGGAGATGATAAGAAGGATGCGCTTTCCTGCGAGAACCATGCCTGAACCCGTCGTCTGTTCTTTTGCCGACAAGCCTAAGCCTTTGGTGTGTCATAGGCAATCGTGGCATTCTCTCATTACGGTTGTGAGCCGCCGTTTCCCGCCATTTCCGGCAGATGATCACGTCGGCCTCACGCCCTTGTCATTTGCGCGTGCCTTTGGTCTCGACAAAGGTGAACACGTTAACGACCAAAGGAGCAACGCCTTGAAACTGATGAAAATCGCGATGATCGCCCTGCCAATCATGGCCGCGGCCATGCCGGCTTTTGCCGAGCGTGCCTATTCGCCGCAAGAGCTGAAGAACAAGGAGATCGTTCTGGATTTCTACCAGAAGGCGCTGAACGAAAAGGACTTCGACGCGGCCTCCAAATATCTCGGCAAGTACATCCAGCACAATCCGATGGCGGCCGATGGTCCTGAAGGCCTGCGCGGCTTCCTTGAGTACCTGAAGAAGAACTATCCGCAGTCGAAGAGCGAGATCAAGCGCGTGATGGTCGACGGCGATTACGTGATCCTGCGAGTCCATGCCATTCGCCAGCCGGGCGACCGCGGCAGCGCCATCGTCGATATCTTCCGCGTCGAAGACAACAAGATCCAGGAACATTGGGATTCGGTCCAGCCGATCCCCGAGACGTCGAAGAACAACAATACAATGTTCTGAGTGGAAGGGCCGAAAGGGAAGTAAGATCCGCGGCCCGTCCTCATCCATTCAAAGCATTCCGACGACATGATCCCGCACCCATTTCCTGCTTGCGGGATCATGTCCGTATTCCGACGTTGCCGGCGCAATAATCGCGTCGGCAAAACGCCCACTCAGGTCCGCGTGATCGACAGACCACCGTCGATGAGCGAAGCAGTGCCGCTGACGAAGCTTGCGTCATCGGAGGCGAGGTAGAGGACCGAGTGTGCAATCTCTTCGGGGCCGGCGACACGCTTCAGCGCATGCAGATTGGTTATGAAGGCTTGCTTGTCAGCCGTGTCGTTCATTTCACGGTACATATCTGTATCGACTGCACCTGGCAGGATGGCATTGACGCGCACATTCTGCGGGCCGAATTCTGCGGCGAGTGCTTGCGTCAGGCCGATCAGGCCGGACTTGCTGGCGGCATAGGCGGCGACGCCAGGGAAGCCGACGGTATAGCCGACAAAGGTCGACGTGAAGATCACGGAACCACCGCCATGCTTCACCATTTCACCGATCTGGTGCTTGGCGGCCAGGAACGATGCGGTGAGGTTGATTGCCAGCGCATCGGCAAAGCCAGCCTCTGAAACCTCGGTGCTGGGACCGGCTTCGCCGAGCGTACCGGCATTGTTGAAAGCGATATCGAGCCTGCCATAGCGCTCGACCGCAAGGGCGACCAGCGCCTTGTGATAGTCTTCCGAGCGTACGTCGCCGGCCAGTACGGCGGCTTCGCCGCCGGCAGCCTTGATCTCGGCGGCAAGGCTTTCCAGCTCTGCGGCGCGGCGCGCGCCGACAACGACCTTCGCGCCCTCTGCGGCGAAGAGCTTTGCGGTGACGCGGCCGATGCCGGAGCTGGCGCCGGTGACGATTGCGACTTTTCCATTCAAGCGGTTCATTGTTCCATCTCCTTTGTGGGAACGTATCTTTCGGTTTGTCCGATACGTGGAAGATGGCCTTTTCCAATCGTTCGGATTAGTCTGCAAATAGTGGAATTCGAATTCGGAGTTTCCGAACGATGTTGAAGATCGACGGGATCGTGACGTTCGTGACCGTAGCCGAGGTCGGCTCGATCAGCGAGGCGGCACGACGCCTGCGCCTGTCGAAATCCGTCGTCAGCGAACGCCTCTCGGAAATGGAGAAAGCACTGGGGGCAACCCTGCTTCACCGCACGACCCGCAAGCTGAGCCTGACGGAGGATGGCACCGCCTTTCTGCAGCGCGCGAGGCGCATCGCGCAGGAGGTGCGCGAGGCCGCCGCCGATCTCGCCGAACGGCGCGGCACATTGATGGGACCGCTGCGCATCGCCGCGCCCGTCACCTTCGGCCGGCTGCATCTGGGGCCGGCCCTCTATCCGTTTCTCGCCGAGCATCCGGAGATCGAACTGACGCTCGATCTCGACGATCGCCGGGTCGATGCCGCCTCGGATGGCTATGATGCAATTATCCGTCACGGCCTGATTGCCGACTCGCGCCTTGTCGCATGGAAGCTCGCCCGCAGCCGCCGTCTCGTTGTGGCGTCGCCGGATTATCTGACACGTCACGGTAAGCCCTCCTCCCTGGCCGACCTCGAGAATCATCGCGGTATTTTCTACACGAATCGCGGCGTTGCGGATTGGCGTTTTCAGGGTCCCGAGGGCGCCATCGTCATCAGGGGAACGCTGGCATTGGGCGTGAATAACGGCGATGTTCTTCATGATGCTGCGATTGCCGGGCTCGGCATTGCCTTGCTGCCCACTTTCATTGCCGGGCCTTCTGTCAGAGACGGGCGGCTTGTCGAGATCGACGTCGGCTATCGACCGGAGCCGGAGTTCATCTTCATGGCCCATCCTGAGGGTCGCAATCCCTCGGCCAAACTCCGGGCTATGGCCGATCACCTCAAGAAGGCGTTCGGCGACCCGCCCTATTGGGAGCGGAGCTAGTTAGGCTATCAGGCTCATCAGATTGGCGATGACGGGCGAGCGTTGCGCCTTGAGGCTGGCGAGCCCGAGGCGAGCGACGACAGGCGGCCCATCGATCGGCCGATAGGCAACACCGTCGAGCTTGATCTGCGAGATCGAGGCCGGAACGATGGAAACGCCGAGATTGGCGGCGACGAGATTGACGACAGAGGGGATTTGCGGCGCTTCCTGCGTCACCACGAGGTCGAAGCCCGCTTCGCGGCAAGCAGCGACAATGTCATCATAGAGGCTGAGACCCACCATGCGCGGGAAAAGGATGAAGGGCTCGCCGGCAAGCGCAGCGATCGGCACGTGGTCCTGACTTGCCAGCGGATGATGGGCCGGCAGTGCAATCAGCATCGGCTCGTCGGCAAAGCGCTTCAGCCGTACATCTCTGGGATCTTCCAGCCCCGGGCGAATGAAAGCTGCGTCGATCTCGCCGCGCATCAGCCGCTCCATCAGCGCGTTGGTGTTCATCTCGGTCAGCGACAGCCGTACCTCCGGCCAGTGCCCACGAAACTCGCGGATCGTCGCCGTGACGATGGTGTTGAAGGCGGAGGACGCGGTGAAGCCAAGCGAGAGACGGCCGATCTCGCCGCGATTGGCGCGCTGGGCGGCAAGCTTTGCCTTTTCCGCCGCCTCGACCGCCATTCTTGCCTCTGTCAGAAAGGCTTCGCCGGCCGCCGTCAGCTCCGCGCCATGCGGTACGCGATGGAACAGTTGCGCGCCCACCTCGTTTTCCAGGTCCCGAATCTGCTGGCTGAGCGGCGGCTGGCCGATGCCGAGATTGGCGGCCGCACGGGTGAAATTCCCGGCTTCCGCGAGCGCCAGAAAATAGCGGATATGACGCAGCTCCATCGCTATCTCCAAAAGCTATCAAGATCGCCTGTTCCATATATTGGACTAATGGAGTTGATCTGGCTAGATTTGAGGATGAGAAAGGTTAGGTGCCCACCATGTTCCGCGTCGCCAGCAAGCAGGAGATTACTGTTTCCGAAGTCCCGTCCAGTCCCGGATTGACGCTCGTCAAGAACGAGCCGCAAGCGGAGCCTCGCCAGTTCCTGACACGCGGTACGCCTGCCTTCCGCCGCGCCACCATCGCGCTGTTTCTCTCGGGCTTTGCCACCTTCTCGCTGCTTTATTGCGTGCAGCCGCTGATGCCGATCTTCTCTCAGGATTTCGGTGTCACGCCCGCAGCAAGCTCGCTGTCTCTATCGCTGTCTACCGGCTTTCTCGCTTTTGCGATCTTCGGGGCCGCCGCCGTTTCGGAAAGCCTCGGCCGCCGCAGCCTGATGTTCGTCTCGCTGCTCGGCGCGGCCATCTGTACGATCATCTGCGCGGTGTCTCCGAGCTGGCATATGCTGCTGGTCGTCCGCGCGCTCGAGGGCTTCCTTCTGGGTGGCGTCCCCGCTGTTGCCATGACCTATCTGGCCGAAGAAATCGAGCCACGCGGCCTTGGCGGCGCCATGGGTCTCTACATCGCCGGCAATGCTTTCGGCGGCATGGCTGGGCGCGTCGTGACGGGTACGATCGCCGAATATCTGAGCTGGCGCCCGGCGCTGGCAACCATTGGCATTCTCGGCCTGATCGCCGCCGTCGGTTTCCTCTATCTTCTGCCGCCGTCGCGCAACTTCACCCCGCGCAAGGGCTTCGATGCCGCCTTTCACGTAAAGGCCTGGGGCGGTCATTTCGGCAATGCGGCGCTGCCATTTCTCTTTGCCATCGCCTTTCTCGTCATGGGCTCCTTCGTCACGGTCTATAATTATGCCGGCTTCCGCCTCGTCGCCGCGCCTTATAATCTCAGCCAGACCGAGCTTGGCCTGATCTTCACAGCCTATCTCTTCGGTATCGTCGCCTCCTGGGCCGCGGGCCTGCTCGGCGATCGCATCGGCCATTTCATCGTGCTGCCGATCGGTGTGCTGATTGCGGCGCTCGGTGCGGCAGTCACGCTTTCCAGTTCGCTGCCGCTGATCATTCTCGGCATCGTCCTTGTGACGATCGGCTTCTTCATGGCCCACTCCGTCGCCAGTGCGCTGGTGGGTCGGCTTGCCCGCAGCTTCAAGGGACACGCCTCCTCGCTCTACCTGCTGGCCTATTATCTCGGCTCCAGCATCGCCGGTTCGCTCGGCGGTTACTTCTGGCTTGCCGATGGCTGGAATGCCGTGGTTGCCTTCATCCTCGTCATGCTCGCACTATGCCTCGTCAGCGCTCTGGCCGTTGCCAGGCTGGCGCGTCGCTGAGGCCGGAGGCCGCCATGATCCGCATCGACCATCTCGATCATCTGGTGCTCACGGTCGCGAGCATTGATGAGAGCTGCGATTTCTATGCCCGCGTTCTCGGCATGGGTGTCGAAACCTTCGGGGAGGGCCGCAAGGCTCTGACCTTCGGCAACCAGAAGATCAATCTGCACCGCGCCGGACATGAGTTCGAGCCGAAGGCCGAGCGTCCGACACCGGGCTCGGCCGATCTCTGCTTCATCAGCACCACGCCGCTCGATGACATCATCGCTCACTTGCAGGCCGAGAGCGTCGCGATCGAGGATGGCCCGGTTCGCCGAACCGGTGCGACCGGTCCCATTCTCTCGGTCTATTTCCGCGATCCCGACCGGAACCTGATCGAAGTTTCCAACATCGTTTCCTGAGATCGTACGCCGTAGGCGCTTCTTGACAGAACTTACTTGCGACCTATATTAAACCTATAAGTTAATTAACTATCTGGTTTATGAAGTCGCATGGACGCATTGAGCATGACCCTCTCGGCCCTTGCCGACCCGACCCGCCGGGCAATCCTGGCGCGGCTGGCGAATGGCGAGGCATCCGTTTCCGAACTGGCCGAACCTTTCGACATGTCGCTGGTCGCCGTCTCCAAGCATCTGAAGGTGCTGGAAAAGGCTGGTCTGATTTCGAAGGGGAGGGAAGCGCAATGGCGGCCCTGCCGGCTGGAGCCAAAGCCGCTGCGGCAGGTGGATGATTGGTTGGAGAACTACCGGCAGTTCTGGAACGACAATCTCGATCGCCTGGAAGCCTATGCAGCACTATTGCAAAAGGGAGGGAAGAATGACCCCAGCAACTGAGGGCGGCAGCATGCGCCCGCCGCGCGAGATCGTGCTGACCCGCGATATTGCCGCGCCGCGTGCCCTCTTGTTTCGCCTCTGGACGGAGCCGGAACATCTGATGCGCTGGTGGGGGCCGCAGACCACGAAGGCTTCATCGGTCTCCGTCGATCTGCGGGAGGGCGGCGCCTGGCGGCATTGCATCATGACGAAGGAGGGCAAGGAATATTGGAGCCACGGTCGCTATCTGGAGATCGTCCCGCCCGAGCGCCTCGTCTTCACCTTTGCCTGGGAGAACCAGGATGGAAAACCCGGCCACCCGATGCAGGTGACCGTGGTATTTCAGGAGCTTGGCGAGAAGACACGCCTTGTCTTCCGCAAGGTCGAACTGCCCGATGATACCGAACTGAGATTGCAGACCGGCGGCTGGGAGCAGGCCCTCGACAAATATGTCGCTTACGCAGAAGCCACCTCAAGGGAAGGATTGGAGTGATGAAGAAGACCTATCATGGAAGCTGCCATTGCGGCGCGGTGAGCTACGAAGCCGATCTCGACCTGCAGGCGGGCACCTTCAAATGCAATTGCTCGATCTGCAAGAAGAAGCGCAACTGGTTGGCCGTCGCCACACCAGCCGATTTCCGGCTGACCTCGGGCGAGGGCAACATCAGCGAATATCAATTCGGCCCGCGCATCTTGCATCACCTCTTCTGCAAGACCTGCGGCATCAGCTCCTTCAACCAGGGTGAAAATCCGGCACTCGGCGGCAAGTTCTATGCGATCAGCGTCAGCTGTTTGGACGATACCACCGACGAGGAACTCGCCTCGCTCCCCGTGGGCTATTTTGACGGCCGCGATGACCGCTACGATCGCGCGCCGGAGGAAACGCGCTATCTCTAGCGCGAGGCTTAGCCCTTAGTGGCCAGCCAGATGACATGACGCGCGCCCGTCTTGCCGTTGGCGCGGGTGTTGACCACCTCGGCTGCAAAACCGCTATCGCGCAGGCGCTTCGTGAAGCGCTCATCGGGTCCTGAAGACCAGACGGCAAGGATGCCGCCGGGGCGAAGCGCATCGCGTGCCGCCTTCAGGCCCTGATAATCGTATAGGCCGTCATTGGCCTCCGACGTAATGCCATCGGGACCATTATCGACGTCGAGCAGGATGGCATCGTAGGCCGCCTTGCGGGCACGGATAAGCGGGCGTACGTCGCCCTCATGAATGGCGACGCGCGGATCATCGAGGCAGCCATCAAAGACCGTCGCCATCGGCCCGCGTGCCCAGGTCACGACGGCCGGAACCAGCTCCGCGACCGTAACCTTGGCGTCCGTGTCGAGTTCGCCGAGAGCCGCGCGCAAGGTAAAGCCCATGCCGAGGCCGCCGATCAGTATGTGCGGTGTCTTTCGGCCCTTGATCTTCTCGCAGGAAAGCGTCGCAAGCGCGCGCTCGGAGCCGCTCAGGCGGCTGTTCATCAGCTCGTTGGTGCCGAGCATGATGGAAAATTCCTGGCCGCGCTGCTTCAGGCGCAGCTCGCCGCCACCGGGGATTTTCGCGGTATCAAGCAAGGTCCAGGGGATCACGGACAACTCTCACAACTTGTCAATAATTGCCCGGGACCATAATCTGTCGATGTCGCCAAGAACAGACGTGCTTACCCCAGTCGGATATAGGGCACATCCTTTTTCGCAACTTCGTCGAGCGCTTCCTCATAACCGGCGTCGGCATAGCGCATGACGCCGAGTGCGGTGTCGTTGGTCAGCGCATGGTCGAGCCGTTCGTCGGCCGCCGCCGTGCCGTCTGCGACGATGGTGACGCCGCAGCTCGTCATGTAGCCGGCATAGCCGCCGCCGCCGGAATGGACGACGACGAGATCGGCCATCGACGAGCAGAGCATCATGGCGTCGATCAGCGGCCAGTCGGCAATCGCGTCGGAGCCGTCCTTCATGCCCTCGGTCATGATGTTCGGATGTGCCATGGCGCCGGCATCGAGGTGGTCGCGCGAAAACGCGATCGGGCCTTTCAGCTCGCCGCTGGCGACAAGCTCGTTGACGCGGCGGGCAAGCGCCGTGCGCTCACCATGGCCGAGCCAGGCAATGCGCGCCGGCAGACCCTCGAAGGGCACATGCTCGCGAGCAAGTTTGATCCAGTTGGTAATGATCTTGTTGTCGGGGAACATTTCGAGGAGCAGATCGTCGATGCGGGCGATGTCGCTTTCCTCGCCCGAAAGCGCCATCCAGCGGAATGGGCCGATCGCACGGCAGAAGAGCGGCCGCAAATAGGCCTCGGTGAAGATCGGGATATCGAAGGCGTTGGCGACGCCGCCTTCCTTTGCCTGGGTGCGGATCAGGTTGCCGTTGTCGAAGACTTCGGAGCCCTTCTTCTGGAAGTCCAGCATAGCCTTCACATGCTCGACGATCGAGGCGCGGCTTGCCGCCATCAGCTGGCCCTGGCCGTCGTCGCGGAGATCTTTGACTTGGCTGAGGCTCATGCCCTTCGGCACATAACCATAGACGAGATCATGGGCCGAGGTCTGGTCGGTGACGATATCGGGCACGATGCCGCGGCGTGCAATCTCGGGATAAATCTCGGCCGCATTGCCGACGAGGCCGACGGAAAGCGCCCGTTTTTCCTTGACCGCCGCATCGATCATCGCCAGCGCGGAATCGAGGTCCGGGGCGATTTCCTGCAGATAGCCGATTTCCTGGCGCTTTCTGGCGCGCTCCGCATCGATATCGACGCAGAGGATGGCGGCACCCGCCATGCGGCCGGCGAGCGGCTGTGCGCCGCCCATGCCGCCGAGACCGGCGGTCAGCACGAAACGGCCGAAGAGATCGCCGCCGAAGCGACGCTCGGCGATGCGCATGAAGATTTCATAGGTGCCCTGAATCACGCCCTGGCTGCCGATATATTGCCAGGCGCCGGCCGTAAGCCCGCCCCAGCAGATCAGGCCCTTGCGCTGCAGCTCGTAGAACACCTCGGCCTTCGCCCATTGCCCGACGATATTGCAGTTCGCCATGATGACGAGCGGCGCCTTGTCATGCGTGCGGATGAGGCCGATCGGCTTACCGGACTGGATGAGCAGGGTCTGGTTCTCATCCATCTCCGTCAGCGCCTTGACGATGCCCTTGTGTGCCGCCCAGTTGCGGGCAGCCTTGCCGAGGGCGGCATAGACGACGAGATTGTCGGGATCTTCGCCGACCGAGAGCACGTTTTCGAGCAGGCGCAGCAACGCCTCCTGCCGCCAGCCCTTGGCACGCAGCTCCGGGCCGCCCGGAATGGGGAATTTCGGGTGACGCGGATTGGCTTTCGGCATGGGTTTCCCTTCCCTGTTTTCGTTGTTGTTTCGGCGGCCCGGCTATTTCGGCGGCAGGCCTTCGACGAAGTCCAGCGCGGCCAGAAGCAGCCGCTTGCGCAGCATGTCGTTGCCATAGGCCTCCGGCCCGGCGCGCACCCACCCCTGCATTTCCCGGCCGCGGGACAGCATGGGCTTGACGTCATGTTGCTCCAGCGCCCAGGCGTCGTTACCTTTGCCGAGGCGGATCAGCATCCCGTCGTCACGGGCGCCGCACAGCAGGTGGCCATTGAGCAGAAAGGCCCAGCCGCCGAACATCGCCTTTTCGCTAAGCCCGGGGCGTTCCCCGAGCTCTTCTCTCAGCAATTCTTCGAGACCGGCGTCGCGGGCCATTCAAGCCTCCTGCGCTTCTCAGCCTTTCTTGCCGGCCAGCGCGTATTTCGCGATCTCGATCCCCATCGCCTTTTCGACGGAGGGATAGACCGTGGGGTCGAGCACGCTGGCAGACAGCGGAATGATATCCATCGGCACATGCAGGATGAAGACGTTCATGCCCTCGTGCAGCTGGCCGACGCTCAAGGGCTCGCCTTCCGGCGACAGCGTGGTGATGACGGAGGGGAAGGTTGCGAGCCGCTTGCCGCCGGTATCCTCGACGGCCATGTACTCGTTCATCACATGCATGACGACGGCCTTGTCGCCTGAGCCGACCGTGACGGTGCCGATATCGAAGGCTTCCTTCGTGTAGACGACGTCCTTCTTCGTGATCGTGCCTTCGGCCAGAATATGGCCGCCGGTTGTCTTGCAGATGGCGTCGATGACGGCGCTGCCACCCTTCTTTTCCGCCTCGATGATCGCTTCGCCGAGCGAAAGCGCCATGGAGATGCCGCCGAGTGCTGCATGCGTGCGGACGTAAGAAGCGCGCAGCGGGTTGCGGCAGGAGGCGATGAAGCCGCCGGACTGGTCGGACGCCGCGCGCAGGATCGGCGAAATCTTCGCCGTTGCGCCCTTGACGACCAGCTCGATATAGCGGTTTTCGGCGCGGTTGCCGCCGACGGCGGTCTGGATCATCTGCTCCGGCGAGCCCGCCATGCCGATCGAGCCCATGTCGCCGGTGGGATGGGCGCGGATGTCACCCACCGCGTCCACCACCTTGGTTCCGAGAATGGCCGATGGCAGCCAGCCGTTCAGCGTCGAGGACTTGCCGTTCTGGCCGATGATCAGGCCGGAAAGCTTCTCGCCAAGCTCGTCCTGCAGCAGCTGGGCGGCCTTCACGTAGTCGATGCCCTGCATTTCCCAGGGGGTCGTGGAGGCCGGTGCGCCGATGGCGGCTGCCGTGGCGATCCAGTCGTTGTCATCAAGTTCGTCGATCGACACCAGCTCCGGCTTGCCGACATTGACGGCCGCATAGCCGAGCATGCGGCCGTGATCGGCCCAGCCGCCACCGCCCGCGGCGTAAACCGAGCCGCCCTTGACGGCCGCTTCCACATCCTTGGCAACGAGTACGCGTCCCATTGACTACTCCCGGTTCTGTTTGAGGTTCTTGTCCATGTCGCGCACCGCTTCAAAAAGAACGGCGGCGCCCATGGCGATGTCGTCATTCTCGGCCCATTCTTCGGCGCAATGGCTGCGGCCTTCCTTGCAGGGCACGAAGATCATCGCGGCAGGGGCGACCTTGGCGATCCAGGCCGTGTCGTGGCCGGCGCCGGAGGCCATGCGACGATGCTTGGCGCCGACCGTGTCGCAGGCGCGCTCAAGGGTTTCGAGCAGCACCGGCGCGCCGGGGGTCGGCATATTGTCGGAGACGCGCACCGGCGTATTGATCGTCACGCCATAGTCGGCGGCGATGATCTTCACCTCGCCGTCGATCCAGGCGAGGAAATCTTCCATATCGCTGCGGATTTCGGCGCGGCCGTCGATCAAGAGCACGACCTTCGAGGGCACGACATTGGCGGCATTCGGCTCGATGCGGAATTCGCCGACGGTGGCGGCGAAATGCCCCGGCGTCTTTGCCTGTTCAGCAGCGCGTTGGCGAATGTCGAGGACCAGTTGCGAGGCGGCTACCAGCGCATCCGCACGGCGATCCATCGGCGTCGTGCCGGCATGGTCAGCACGGCCTTCCACGGTGATTTCGATGCGGGTGATGCCGGCGATCGCGGTGACGATGCCGATATCCTTGTTCTCGGCTTCTAGCACAGGGCCCTGCTCGATATGCAGCTCCAGGAAGCCGGCAATATCCGGCCGCTTCTGGGAGAGTAGCACGGAGGGATCACCGCCGACCTCGGCAATGCCCTGCGAAAGCGTGCGATCACCGCTCGTGCGGGAGAGCCATGCCTCCGGGATCTGGCCGGTCATGCCGCGGCTGCCGACGCAGGAGACGCCGAAGATGCTGACTTCTTCGGCCAGGAAATCGACGATCTCCAGATCATGGTCGAGTTCGATGCCACGATCCTTCAAGGAGCGTGCGACTTCCAGCGCGGCGATCGTACCGGCGATGCCGTCGAAGCGGCCGCCATCGGGAACGGTGTCGGAATGCGAGCCCACAAGGATCGTGCCGAGGCCGGGCTTGGCGCCCTCGCGCCGGCCGATCAGGTTGCCGGCGGCATCCATTCGCGTCTCAAGTCCTGCGGCTTTCATCCGTGCGTCGATATAGGCGCGTCCTTCCAGAAAGAGCGGCGAGAAGGCACGGCGCGTCCAGGGATGGCCCGGCTCGGTAATGCCGGCCAGCGCATCGATGTCTTCAGCGATACGGTCGGCGTTGACGGGCAGGTTGTGGCGCTTGGTGTCGGTCATCGGGCTGCATCTCCGGCAAGAACTTGACGAGGCAAGGGACGAACGAAGCTGCCGGAGCCGGGTTCGGCCAGCACCTTCTGTCCCTCGGTGATCTGCTTGCCTCTAAGATAGGCCGCCGACACAGTCCAGGGCAGGCGGATGCCGTTATAGGGGCTCCAGCCGACGACGTTGTTGCCGCTTGCCGCCGCGTCGTAAACCATTTCGCGCGGCTCCAGCACGACGATATCGGCATCCTTGCCGGGCGTCAGCGCGCCCTTGATATGATCGAGGCGAAAATGCTTAGCCGGATTCTCCGCCATCAGCTTCGCGGCCCAGGTCAGCGGCACGCCGCGTTCCAGAGCACCCTTGACGAAGAGCGGCACCATGACCTCCAGTCCCGGCACGCCGGAAGCGTTCGCCAGCATGTCCGGATTGGTTTTGCGATTTTCCGACCAGCTGACATGGTCGGTCGAGACGAGCCAGACATTGCCTTCCGCCACCTTGCGCCACAAGGTTTCCACTTCGGCGCGCGGGCGGATCGGCGGATTAATTTTCGCCTTGCCGCCAAGACGCCGCACATCGTTTTCTTCGTCGAGCGTCAGATAGTGAATGCAGCATTCGACCGTCGCTTCGAAGCCGTCGCGGCGATAGGCGCGGGCAATGTCATAGCCGCGGCCGAGTGAGCAATGCACGACATGGGCCGGGCAGCCGGTATCCGCACCCGTCTCGAAGATCGTGTGCATGGCCAGCAGTTCGGTAATCGGCGGGCGGGAAAGGCCGTGGGCGCGGTAGTCGGTGACGCCGCTTGCCTTCACCTGTTCCATATAGGTGCGAACCGCTTCGTCGTCTTCGTTGTGCACGCCGGCGGTGAGACCCGTGGGCGCGATCGCCGCAAAGCAGGCGTCGAGCAGGGCGGGCGGAATGCGCGGAAAGCGTTTCGGATCGGTGCCGAAGGTGGAGAATTTGAAGGCGGCGACACCGGCCTCGACCATCTCCGCGATGCGTGCCGGCCCTTCTTCAGGATCGATGGTTCCATAGAGGGCAAAGTCGACGCGCGATTGCGGCGCGGCGTGGTCGACCTTCTTTTTCACCGATGCTGCCGAGCAGACGAGATTGCCTTCGTCATAGGGCATATCGACGATGGTGGTGACGCCGCCGGCGGCTGCCGAACGCGTCGACCAGATGAAATCCTCCTGATCCTTCTGGGACAGCGAGTGGGTTTGCGCGTCGATCGCGCCGGGCAGGATCAGCGCCTTGCCGAGCAGGTGCCGCTCGCGCGCAGCCGGCGGCACGCCGATGCCCACTTCGGCGATCTTGCCGTCGCGCACGGCGACGTAACCGGCTTCCACGATGCGTTCGGGCAAAACGACGGTGCCTTGCAGAACAAGATCGAAATCGGCCATGTACAGTCTCTCCGCTTGTCGGTTGGTTCAGATGGCGACGGTGTCGCGATAAAGCCGCTCTTCGACCCGCTCCAGCGAGCCGAGTGCGAAGAAATCATCATAGGCGATGATGGGCTTATGGGCGATCATCTCCGAAATGAAGGCTTCGGAGGCAAGTTCCTCCTCGATCGCCTCGACTTCGGCCGAAAGGGGACGGTCCACCACGTAGAAATCGGCATGTTTGCGCACGACGTCATAGAGCATGCGTGCCACGCCTTCCGGCTTGTCGCCAAGAATATCCATCGCCTGCGCCGACAACAGCGCCTCCAGCGCCGCCAGGCGCTTCAGCGCCCGCATCTGCCGCTCGAAGCGCTCGATGACCAGCGGCAGGAAGGCTGCCTCGTCTTCCATGCCCGCCGCGACGACCAGCGACTGTGCCGAGACCGGGTTGGACATGGAGAGCACGCGCGAAAAGATTTCGCCGGCAAGCTTGATGATAGGTCCGAAGCCGGTTGCGATCTTCCCTTCCGGGACGAGATTGACCGGCAGGCCGCGCCGCTGGCCGTTGCCGAGCAGGACGCAGCGATTGAAGGCGTTGCGCGCGGCGTGGGCCATGCAGATGACGGCGGCTTCCAGAAGCACCGTGACATCAAGCGGAAGGGAGCCGCCCGAGGTCATCACTCGCCCGTCGACGATGACGGGATTGTCGTCCGAGCGGCCGGTGGCGGCGAGGATCTTGTGGCCGGCCGTGAGCAGGTTTTCGATGACGGCGCCGAAGACCTGGGCGATCATGCGCAGGCTCAGCGGGTCCTGCACATGGGTAGCGACCGGCCAGGGCCATTCATCCGAGGCGTTGCATAGCCATGCGCCGATCAGGGCTTCGCGGGCTGTGCCGACATGGCGCACCGAAATCCAGGGGTCGCGCGAAGTACCGAGCGCGCCGGCCGCCATCATGCCGGTCGCAAGCAGCACGCGGATCGAGGCGGCGGCATTGCGGGTTGTCTCGGCGGCGGCCGCAAAGCTGACGGCATTGACGCTGAGCGAGGCCAAGCTGTCGCGCGGCATCATCCGGACGGGAGCGATGCCGGCGGCATCGAAGGCATCGGCCGCCTGCATTCGGCGGCCGCGATAGACCGCCTCGCCGACGCCGGTCAGAACTGCGCCGATCTGGCCCATCAGGCCGATATCGGCGCAGCCGATCGAGCCAGTGCGCCGAACGACCGGAATGACGTCGGCGCTGAGAAGCTGCAGATAGGCCTGGATCAATTCCTGCGAACATCCGACCTGACCGGTCAGAGCCGTATTGACCCGGATGGCCATGGCGTTGCGCACGACCGACATGGAGAAAGGGGCGCCCGTGCCGAAATGATGGGCGCGCACGAGGCCGAGATTGAAGGCATCAAGATCTTCGGGAGACCATTCGACATCCTTCATGGCGCCGACGCCGGTCGTGGAGCCGTAGACCGGCATGCCGGATTGGATTGCGCTTTCGAGAATACCCCGCGCTATGCGCACGCGCGCCATGCCGGTTTCCGATGCCGAGGGCAGGGCGACGCCCGCCCCGATCCGCACCAGGTCGCTGAACCCGAGGGGTTGCCCGGTGAGTTCGATGCCGGCTCTCTGACGCTCCATGTATTTTGTTCTCCTTTTTTCGCGAGGCTATGCGAGCCTTATCGCAAATGGGATATCCCAAATGGCGAACACCTCCATAGGCGGGATACGGCTGAATTTTGAGGCGAATCCGAGCGCCGCGCAACTCTGTGTTTGCTCGGATATAAGGGCTCGGGAAGATGACCGCGGGGAGGAGCCTTGCGGGCTAGCCCAGATGCCAGGCGATCTTGCGGGCTAGCCCAGATGCCAGGCGATATAGATAAGCGTCAGGGCGATCACCCACAAAGCGAAGCGGCCGGAGCGGCTGTGCTTGGCTTCCGACTTGCCGATCGCCTCTGCGGTCTGCGGATCGAAACGCAGGCCGTTTTCGCTCATGTGCAGCAATTCGTGATGGAATTTCTCGGTCTTGGCGGCAATTTCCGGCGCTGCTTCGGCAAGCTTCACGGCCGCCTTCAAGCCGTCCTTCAGGTCGGCCATGATCCGCTTCGGGCCGAGATTGGTACGAATCCAGTCGCCGACGACCGGTTCCGAAGCCTTCCACATGTTGAAGCGCGGATTGAGCATGCGCGACACGCCCTCGACCACGACCATGGTCTTCTGCAGCATGACGAGTTCGGGCCGCGTCTCCATGTCGAAGAGCTCGGTCACTTCGAAGAGCAGCGTCAGAAGCTTGCCCATCGAGATCGTCTCGGCCGGTTGGCCATGGATAGGCTCGCCGATGGCACGGATCGCCTGGGCGAAACTCTCCATATTATGATGGGAAGGGACGTAGCCCGCTTCGAAATGCACTTCCGCGACGCGAAGATAATCGCGCGTGATGAAGCCATAGAGGATTTCGGCGAGGAAGCGGCGCTCCTTCTTTCCGAGGCGCCCGACGATGCCCATGTCGACGGCGACGATCATGCCGGCGGGATCGATGAAAAGATTGCCGGGATGCATGTCGGCATGGAAGAAGCCGTCGCGCAGCGTGTGACGCAGGAAGGACTGGATCAGCGTGTCGGCAAGCGCGTTGAGGTCGTGCCCGGCTGCCTTCAGCCCCTCGACATCGGACATCTTGACGCCGTCGATCCACTCCATGGTGATGACGTCGCGGCCGGTGCGTTCCCAGTCGACCTTCGGAACGCGGAAACCCGGGTCCTTTTCGGTATTTTCGGCGATCTCGGAGAGCGCAGCCGCCTCCAGCCTGAGATCCATCTCGACTTTCGTAGTCTGCTCGAGCGTCTTCGTTACTTCCACCGGCCGAAGGCGCCGGCTGGAAGGCATGAAGCGTTCCTGCATCCCCGCGACGAGGTACATCGCCTTGATATCGTTGGAAAACCGCTGACGTACACCGGGCCGTACGACCTTGACCGCAACGCGCTTGCGGCCCTCGGCCGTCTCGATTTCGGCCGGATGCACCTGCGCTATCGAGGCGGCGGCAATCGGCTCGCCGAAGCTGGCATAGAGATCGTCTATCCGTCGCCCGAGGGAGGCTTCGATGGCTGCCGTCGCCGTCTCGTGCGGAAAGAAGGCCATCCTGTCCTGCAACTGCGACAGGTCATTGGCCATGTCCACGCCGACGACGTCGGGCCGCGTCGCCAGGAACTGGCCGATCTTCACATAAGACGGGCCGAGCCGCTCGACCGCCTTGGCCAACCGGTCGCTGCGAGCCTGGCTCTTTGCCTTCCTACGAGCGAAGATGCTGACGAAGGACTTCGCGAAACCGACGGAAGGCGGCAGTCCCTCTGAAGGGAGTGCGATCACCACGCCTTCGCGCACAAGCACCCAGCCGACCCGGACAAGGCCGAAATATGCGCTGAGAGCACTCATAGAGCAATTCCAGGAAAACTGCGCAGCGGCTTTTCGTCAGGAGTTGCGTCAAAACAAAAGGATAGAGTCTGAAGGTTTCTGAAAGCGGAGGCCGTCAGCCGCATCACATGGCTCGACATCATGCTTCAGAGCTTCCAGCCGGAGTGCAGCGCAGCGATGCCGCCGGTGTAGTTGGTGAAGCTCACGCGCGAGAAGCCGGCCTCGCGGATCATCGCGGCGAAATCCTGCTGGTTCGGGAACTTGCGGATGGATTCCACCAGATACTGATAGGGCTCGGCATCGCCCGTGATCGCCTTGCCGAACTTCGGAATGGCGTTGAAGGACCATGATTCATAGACACGGTCGAGCAGCGGCAAGTCGACTTCGGAAAATTCCAGCACGAGCAGCCGGCCGCCGCGCTTCAGCACGCGATAGGCTTCCTTCAGCGCGACATCGATATGCGGCACGTTGCGGATGCCGAAGGCGATCGTATAGGCGTCGAAGGAGTTCGGCTCGAATGGCAGTTCTTCCGCATTCGCCTCGACGAAGGTGAGATTGTCCGAGAGCTTCTTCTTCTCGGCACGCTCAGCCCCAACGCCGAGCATCGAGCCGTTGATGTCGAGCACGGTTGCGTGCGCCAGCCGGTTGGATGCCTCGACGATGCGGAAGGCGATGTCGCCCGTGCCGCCTGCAACATCGAGCACTTTGTAGGCGGGGTCCTTGCGCGGGTTGAGCGCTGCGACCATTCCATCCTTCCAGGCGCGATGCATGCCCATGGACATGACATCGTTCATCACGTCGTAGCGTTTGGCGACCTTGTGGAACACCTCGTTGACGAGGCCCTGCTTTTCGCCATCGGCCACTTCGCGGAAGCCATAGGATGTTTCCATGCCGCCATCGGCGGAAGTGCGGCTGTCTGCCATCGGCTCAACTCCGTTACACTACAGCGTCGCGTGTCATATGTGATGCGCAAAGTCGCTGTAACACATTAAATATCCTACATAATTTCAATCTTCGATCGATTCCGATCCAAGGAATTATGCCGTATTCCGCAGCGGACCATAGCGAAATCGCGTTTGCCACGCTATCTCATCAGCCAGATCACCAGCCGCAACGCCCTGCGCTATAGCTCAGATCATAAGCGGTTGAAACATAAAGATGGATAGCCATGCCGGAATTACCAGAGGTCGAAACCGTCAGACGCGGGCTTGCGCCCTCTATGGAAGGCGCCGTTCTGAGAGAGCTGGAGCTGCGCCGCAACGATCTGCGCTTTCCTTTCCCCACCGATTTCGCTCGGCATGTTTCGGGCCGCGGCATCACGTCGCTGTCGCGCCGCGCCAAATACCTGCTCATCGATCTCGAGAATGGCAAGACGATCATCTCGCATCTCGGCATGTCCGGTTCGTTCCGGGTGGAGGCGGGTGCGGCGGCCGATACGCCGGGAGCCTTCCATCATCCCCGCTCCAAGGACGAGAAGCACGATCATGTCGTCTTTCATCTGACGCGCAGCGGTAGCGATGCGCGCGTCATCTATAATGACCCGCGCCGCTTCGGCTTCATGGATATCGTCGGGCGGGCCGACATGGCGATCCATCCCTTCTTCCGCGATCTCGGTCCGGAGCCGACGGGCAACGAACTCAGTGCTGATTACCTGGCTAAGCGTTTTGCCGGCAAGGCGCAGCCGCTGAAGAGCGCGCTGCTGGATCAGAAGAACATCGCCGGTCTCGGCAATATCTATGTGTGCGAAGCGCTGTGGCGCTCCCATTTGTCGCCGCTGCGTGCCGCCGGCACGCTGGTGACGGATGGCGGAAAGCCGGGCGAAGGTCTGCGGACATTGGTCGATGCCATCCGCGAGGTCATTGCCGATGCGATCGCGGCTGGCGGCTCGTCGCTGCGCGATCACATCCAGACGGATGGCTCGCTCGGCTATTTCCAGCATTCCTTTTCCGTCTACGATCGAGAAGCGCAGCCTTGCGGTACGCCCGGTTGCGGCGGTACGGTCAGTCGCATCGTCCAGGCAGGGCGCTCTTCTTTCTATTGCGCAGACTGCCAAAGCTGATTGAAAGGGAGAGAGACAAGTGGCTTACGAGACCCTCATCGTCGAAACACACGGGGCCGTCGGCCTCGTCCGCATCAATCGACCGCAGGCGCTGAACGCGCTGAATTCCACTGTCCTTACCGAGATGAAGCAGGCTTTTGCCGCTCTTCATCTCGACGATGCCATCGGCGCTATCGTGCTGACCGGTTCGGAAAGGGCTTTCGCCGCTGGCGCCGATATCAAGGAAATGCAGTCACTTGATTTCGTCGACGCCTACAAGAGCGATTTCTTTAGCGGCTGGGCTGACATTGCCAATGCCCGCAAGCCTGTCATCGCTGCGGTCAGCGGCTTTGCGCTTGGCGGCGGCTGCGAAGTGGCGATGATGTGTGATTTCATCATTGCATCGGAGACGGCAAAGTTCGGCCAGCCGGAAATCACGCTCGGCGTCATTCCCGGCATGGGCGGCTCGCAGCGCCTGACGCGCGCGGTCGGCAGGGCGAAGGCGATGGATCTGATATTGACCGGCCGGATGATGGATGCGGCGGAAGCCGAGCGCTCGGGCCTTGTGGCGCGCGTCGTGCCCGCAGACAAGCTTCTGGACGAGGCGCTGGCGGCAGCCGCGAAGATTGCTTCTTACTCGCGTCCTTCCGTGCTGATGGCCAAGGAGGCGGTCAACCGCGCTTTGGAAACCACACTCGAGGAGGGATTGCGCTTCGAGCGCCGCCTGTTCCACAGCCTCTTCGCCACGGAGGATCAGAAGGAGGGCATGGCCGCCTTCGTCGAGAAGCGCAAGCCGGCCTTCAAGAACCGGTGAGGGCCAAGATTCCGGAATTACGCGGGTTCGGCGAGAATCCGCGTTGACGGCGCGGCTCATTCCGGTTATATGCCCGCCACAGTTTGGAAAGCCGCTCTGGTTTTCCGCAATTGCTCCCGCATTGCTGGATGAAGTGGCCGCAGGGCCCGCGCTGCAACGATGGAGTTTTGTTCGAATTCTAAGAGAGGCATACATGGCCAATACTACCTCGGCGAAAAAAGCGACCCGCAAGATCGCCCGCCGCACCGATGTCAACAAGGCTCGTCGCTCGCGCGTTCGCACGTTCGTTCGCCAGGTCGAAGAAGCCATTGCATCGGGTGATGCAGACCGCGCAAAGGCAGCCTTCGTCGCTGCTCAGCCGGAACTGGCTCGCGCAGCCACCAAGGGCGTGCTTCACGCCAACACGGCTTCCCGCAAGGTTTCGCGCCTTGCCAAGCGTGTGAAGGCCCTTTCGGCCCCGACCGCGTAATTTTTCCTTAACGATTTAGTCGTTAGTCTGAAGCCCGGCCCTTGCGCCGGGCTTTTTGGATTCAGCCAAAAAAATGCCGCATTGGCAAAATTGACTGGTCTATCATGTCATTGACGTGACAGAAATATACCTTTGAAAACAAAGGGTTACAGCAGGATATCCCAGCGCTGGGTGATCTGCATGACGCGTTGCCGGCTCACAACTGAGTCAAGGGATTTTTTATTTTTTTTCTTTTGAAAGCTGTGGGAATCGCGCTCGGCAGGAATCTCTTTGATTCAACAGCGATTCTTTTTTGAAGGGCTTGTGACAGTCAAAAATGGCCTCCTGAGTCAATGGCTGCCTCTTAATTTTGTGTAAAATTCATCGTTGATATCTGCACTCGATCCTGCCTAAATGGATTTCAACAAGGGGCGCGGATCTCACCTTAAACAGCTTCGGCAAAACACCGTCATTGATGGCGGCGTGGGTGGTTTTGTCCCTTGTGACGGAGCAGTTCAGTTCCGTTTTTTCAAACAGTTGACGAGTAAAAACCGGAAGCGGCGACGCTTGCGGAACGAGGAAGCTTGTCTGTCCTTTGCAGCCCATATTATTGGCGCGGCTGCGGGGAGGGGAGAAAAATTGACAGCCGTTGGGGCAGCCAGTCGGAATACGAGGGCCGATTGACGCTCCGGTTACGGACGCCGAGACGAAGACTGCGTTAAAGAGCGGTTTTCGCCACAGTGTTTCTGTAAAGCCCGCTGGTCGGGCGAGGCTGATGAACCGGTATGCGGCGCAGCTTGGGACAACGAGCGCGATCGCTATGCCATGGCGAAGAACCGAGGGCGGCAGCGAAATGCTCTCGCCCTATAAGAGACTGTGGAAGGCGGCACTACATGCAGATACATACGAGGACGACGGGTGCGTTGGAGAATGGGGACAATGCGCAGGCGTTCGGTGCGGTTTGCCTAGAAGCGGCGGGGGAAAAGGGCGACGTGGCGCAAAGTAATTTGTTCGAGCGCGTCAGCGCGCGCTTGAAGGCTCAGGTCGGACCTGATGTCTATGCCAGCTGGTTTGCCCGGCTGAAGCTCCATTCGGTATCGAAGAGCGTCGTTCGCCTCACGGTCCCGACGACTTTTCTGAAGTCCTGGATCAATAATCGCTATCTCGATCTGATCACCAGCCTGTTTCAGGCTGAGGATGCTGAGATCCTCAAAGTCGAAATTCTGGTGCGCACCGCGACCCGGCAGGGCGTGAAGCAAGGCGCCGACGAGCATCCAGTGGTTCCGGATCAGGCAGCTGTTGCGCCGATCCGCCGCCCGGTCGCTCAACCGGCGGGCCAGGTCGTTGCCCAGGCCGTGAGTGCCGCTGCAGCTGCGCGACCCGCAACCTCGGGTTCTCCGCTCTTCGGTTCTCCGCTCGATTCCCGCTTCACCTTCGATACCTTCGTCGAAGGCGGCTCGAACCGTGTCAGCCTTGCGGCCGCAAAGACCATTGCGGAGGCCGGTTCCGGCGCCGTGCGCTTCAACCCGCTCTTCGTCCATGCGACGGTCGGCCTCGGCAAGACGCATCTGCTGCAGGCGATCGCCAATGCAGCCGTGCAGAACCCGCGCGGCCTGCGCGTCGTCTATCTGACGGCGGAATATTTCATGTGGCGCTTCGCAACCGCGATCCGCGACAATGACGCGCTGACGCTGAAGGACTCGCTGCGTAACATCGATCTGCTCATCATCGACGACATGCAGTTCCTGCAGGGCAAGATGATCCAGCATGAATTCTGCCACCTGCTGAACATGCTGCTCGACAGCGCCAAGCAGGTCGTCGTTGCTGCCGACCGCGCTCCCTGGGAACTGGAATCGCTCGACCCGCGCGTGCGTTCGCGCCTGCAGGGCGGTGTGGCGATCGAGGTCGAGGCGCCGGACTATGAAATGCGCCTCGAAATCCTCAAGCGCCGTCTCGATGCTGCTCGTCAGGACGATCCGTCGCTGGAAATCCCGGCCGAGATCCTCTCGCACGTCGCCCGCAACGTGACCGCCAGCGGTCGTGAGCTGGAAGGAGCCTTCAACCAGCTCATCTTCCGCCGCTCCTTCGAGCCGAACCTGACGGTGGAGCGCGTCGACGAATTGCTGGCTCATCTCGTCGGTTCCGGCGAGCCGCGCCGCGTCCGCATCGAGGACATCCAGCGCATCGTCGCTCGCCACTACAATGTCTCGCGCCAGGAACTGGTCTCGAACCGCCGCACGCGCGTCATCGTCAAGCCGCGCCAGATCGCCATGTATCTGTCGAAGACGCTGACACCGCGCTCCTTCCCGGAGATCGGCCGTCGCTTCGGCGGTCGCGACCACACAACGGTTCTGCACGCCGTGCGCAAGATCGAGGAACTGATCTCCGGTGATAGCAAGCTGTCGCACGAAATCGAGCTGCTGAAGCGCCTCATCAACGAGTAAATCTTGCGACTAGCATATGCTTGATGTTTTGCGGCCGGCGTTATCGCCGGCCGTTTCTGTTATGACCCTGGAAGGCGCCGATGTGTCTGGTGGGTTACGCCGGCGGCGTTGTGCGTGACACCTCGGAAAACAGCCACGCACGCAAGGCCGCAATCGCCGGCCTTTCCAGCGCACCCTGCGGATAAACGAGATGATAGGCAAACGCGCTTGCAAGCCCGATCGGGAAGGGCGCGACGAGCGTGCCGCCGGCCAGCTCCTGCTCCACGAAGGATCGGCGCATCAGTGCGATTCCTAGCCCCGCCTTCATGGCGTGATATGCGCCCATGCCGTCGGTGAAGACCGGGCCATGGGTGGCGTCGACTAGCGTCGCGCCGGCGGCCTGCAGCCAGAGCTCCCAGTCGCGTCGATAGACGTCATGGATCAGTGTCAGGTCCGCCAGCGCGTCGACCGCCGGAGAGGGGCCGAGTGCCGCGGCCATCTCCGGCGTGCAGATCGGCACATACTCGTCGTCAAGCAGCCTTTCGCTCGCCAACCCCTGATAGCCGCCGAGGCCGTGGCGGATGGCGATATCTATGCCATCGCGCTGAAAATCCATCATCCGGTGCGACGCACTGATCCGCAGATCAATATCCGGATGCGTCTGCTCGAAACGCCGCAGGCGCGGCACCAGCCAATGCGTGGCAAAGCCGGCCGTGCAGGTGAGGGTCAGCACCGTGTCCTTCGAGCGCATCGCCAGGGCTGCCGTCGCCTCGCGAATGAGGCGGAATGCCGTACGCATCGTCGCGAAATATTCGGCGCCGTCATTCGTCAATGCGAGGCTGCGGGCTCGCCGCTCGAAAAGCCGCACACCGAGCGCGCTTTCGAGATCGCGGATCTGCAGACTGATGGCGCCCGGCGTCACATGCAACTCGTTGGCAGCCAGCGTCATGCTGAGATGCCGGGCAGAGGCTTCGAAGGCGCGCAGCGCCGAAAGAGATGGCAGTTGATCCATGATGATTGAGCTCAGCTAAATCATAATCCGAGAAAGACTCGTTTGTCAGAGCCGCGATATGGCGTGATTATTCCAGTAATTCTGATGATTGGCAATCACGTAGAGATCGTCAATCGATAAGTAAAACTCAATCAATCGATGCTGGAGATAATCAGATGTCGCAGAAATCCATGGGTGCGGTCGAATGGAGCATGCTGGTGGGACTATCCATCTTGTGGGGCGGCTCTTTCCTGTTCAACGGCATTCTGGTGCGCGAACTCCCGCCCTTTACCATCGTCACGGCGCGTGTCGCGCTTGCCGCCATTGCGCTGCATGTCATCGTGCGTGCCACCGGGCATTCCATGCCGAGAGATCGTCAGACCTGGCTAGCCTTCTTTGGCATGGGTTTCCTCAACAACGTCATTCCGTTTCTGCTGATCGTCTGGGGGCAGACGCATATTGCGAGCGGCCTCGCTTCGATCCTCAATGCCACCACGCCGCTCTTTGCCGTCGTCGTCGCCCATTTCCTCACCGAGGACGAGAAGATGACCGGCAACCGCCTGATCGGCGTCATCGTCGGCTTTGCCGGCGTGGCCCTTATGATCGGCCCGTCGGTGCTGGCAAGCCTCGGTTCCAACGTGCTGGCGCAATTGGCTGTGCTGGGCGCGGCCTTCAGCTATTCTCTAGCCGGCATATTCGGCCGCCGTTTCCGCCGCATGGGGCTGGCGCCGATCATTCCCGCCGCCGGTCAGGTCACGGGCTCGGCTATACTGTTGCTGCCGATTGCGCTCTTCGTTGATCGCCCTTGGACGCTGGCGATGCCATCGACCGAGACCTGGCTGGCGCTGGCCGGCCTGGCGCTCCTGTCGACCGCGGTTGCTTACATATTGTTCTTCCGCATCCTTGCGACGGCCGGGGCCACCAATCTGATGCTGGTGACCTTCCTGATCCCCGTCAGCGCTATTCTGCTCGGCGCGCTCGTTCTGGGTGAGAGCCTGCAGGCGAAGCATTTCATTGGAATGGCGCTCATCGCGGTCGGTCTGGCTGCGATCGACGGACGCTTGTTCACCCTCCCTTCAAGGAGGAGGGTCGGCACGTAGTGCCGGGGCGGGGTGCTTTCGGCAGAAACCGAGACATCATCTTACCCAAGGGGATCACCCCCACGCGCCGCCTCGCGGCGACCTCCCCTTCGAGGGGAGGTGGTCAGCAAGCGAGATCGGCGACGACGGAATCGAGAACCAGCATTCCCGCCGGCGTGCAGCGCAGGCGGGAATTGCCGATCCGCTCTATGAAACCGTGTTCCAGTAAAAACGCCTCGCGCTGCGGATCGGGATCGCGGCCGGAAAGCTGCTGCCAGCGGGCGAGATCGACGCCTTCGCGCAGCCGCAATCCCATCAGCAGCAATTCGTCGGCCTGCTCATCGAACCCGAGCATTTCCTGGTCGACCATGCCGTGGCCATCGCGCTCGACGATCTCGAGCCAGCTTTCCGGCTTGCGCTCGGTCGCCGTCGCAAGCTTCTGTGGTCCGTGGGTCAACCGGCCATGCGCGCCGGGGCCGATGCCGGCATAATCGCCATAGCGCCAATAGGTAAGGTTGTGCCGGCTTTCGGCACCGGGCCGGGCATGGTTGGAAACCTCGTAGGCGGGCATGCCCTCGCGCTCAGTAATCTCCTGCGTCGCTTCATAGAGCAGCGCGGACTGGTCGCCATCGGGCACGATCAGCTTTCCAGCCTTGTGGAGGCCGTAGAAGGGCGTGCCTTCCTCGATCGTCAATTGATAGAGAGAGAGATGGTCGACCGCATAGGAGATGGCTTCCTTCAGCTCGCGTTCCCATTCCTCGACCGTCTGGTTCGGGCGGGCGTAGATGAGATCAAAGGACATGCGTGGGAAGATCTCGCGCGCAAGCCTGATCGCCTTCAGCGCATCCTCGACATTGTGCAGGCGTCCGAGGAATCTCAGGTCGCGGTCGTTCAGCGCCTGCACGCCCATCGAGACGCGGTTGACGCCGGCGGCGCGATAGCCGCGAAAGCGCTCCGCCTCGACGCTCGAGGGGTTGGCTTCCATGGTGATCTCGATGCCGTCAGGCATGTGCCAGGTCTTGGCAATGCCGTCGAGGATTGCGCCGACCGTTTCCGGCTGCATCAGCGAAGGCGTGCCGCCGCCGAGGAAGACGCTGGTGACTGTCTTCGGCCCGCTGAGCATCCGCATCGTCGCCATTTCCTTCAGGAAGGCGGCAGCAAAGCGCTCCTGATCGACCGGTTGATGGCGGACATGGCTGTTGAAATCGCAGTAGGGACACTTCGCCGCGCAGAAGGGCCAATGCACATAGACGCCGAAACCGGGTTCGCCGGTATCGGGCAGCAATTGCGCACCGCGCATCAGGTCCTCGGTATCTACGACTTCCACGGGGTTAGCTTACGCCTCCAGGCAGGTTTCGACAAAAATCTTGAAGGCGCGGGCGCGATGCGAGAGCGCCTGCTCATCACCCGGTTTCCAGCCATGCTTCTGTTCGGCGCTCATTTCGCCGAATGTGGTCTCGTATCCCCGCGGCTGGAAGACCGGATCATAGCCGAAGCCCTGGCTGCCGCGCGGCGGCCAGACGACGGTACCTTCGACTTCGCCGCGGAAAAGCTCGGTATGCCCGTCTGGCCAGGCAAGGCAGAGCACACTGACGAAGCGCGCCGTGCGGCTTTCCGGCATCGTGGCGCCTGCCTTCTCTAGCGCGGTCTCGACCTTCTGCATCGCCATGACGAAGTCACGCGTGCCGTCGGCCGTTTCGGCCCAATTGGCGGTATAGACACCGGGATCACCGCCGAGCGCATCGATCACCAGGCCGGAATCGTCCGAAAGAGCCGGCAGACCGGAAGCATTGGCGGAGGCAAGCGCCTTGATCGTGGCATTTTCCTCGAAGGTCGTGCCCGTCTCGTCCGGTTCGATGAAGTTGAGATCTGCGGCGGACTTGGCGGTGAAACCGAGCGGGCCGATCAGATCGCGGATTTCCTGGATCTTGCCGGCGTTGTGGCTGGCGACGACGATGGTCTTGGTATCGAGCTTGCGCATGTCTTGTCCCGTCAAAGGCCCCAGATACGGGGCTCGGCGCATTCCAGGCTGTTGCCGGCCGGATCGCGGAAATAGATCGATCGGCCGCCATTCGGCCAGTGAAAATCGGCTTCGATGTCGACCCCGGCAGCCTTCAGCCTCTCGGCCATCGCTTCGATATCGTCGTTGTCGAGGCGGAAGCAGACATGACCCTGTCCCTTCGTGCCATGTGGCGGCACGGGCAGGGCACCGGGCTCATGCGGCTTGATCGTCTCCTCGTCGTTGAAGATCAAGAGCACGCCCGGCCCGCAGCGATAAAAGACATGGCGGTTGCCGCCGCGCGAGATCTTCTGCAGGCCGAGAACGCTTCCGTAAAAGGCCTCGGCCGCATCGAGATCGTCCGCATAGAGTGCGGTTTCAAGGACGCCTGCGAGGGCCGGGTCAGCCATTCAAGATATCCTCAGGCGATGGCCTGCTTCTGCAGATCCACCAGTTCGGCGATGCCGTTCTTGGCAAGATGCATCAGCGTGGCGAATTCCTCTTCGCTGAAGGGCGCGCCTTCAGCCGTTCCCTGGATCTCGACGATGCCGCCCTTGCCCGTCATGACGAAATTGGCGTCGGTTTCGGCCGAGGAATCCTCAAGATAGTCGAGATCGATGACGGGCTGGTCGGCGAAGATGCCGCAGGAGATCGCGGCGATATGGTCTTTCAGCACGCGCTCGACCTTCACCATGTTGCGGCTTTCCATCCACTTCAGGCAGTCGTAAAGCGCGATCCAGCCGCCGGTGATCGAGGCCGTGCGCGTGCCGCCATCGGCCTGGATGACGTCGCAGTCGACGGTGATCTGGCGCTCGCCCAATTCCTTGAGGTCGACGACGGCGCGCAGCGACCGGCCGATCAGCCGCTGGATCTCCTGCGTGCGACCGCCCTGCTTGCCGGCAGCGGCTTCGCGCTTCATGCGCTCGCCGGTCGCGCGCGGCAGCATGCCGTATTCGGCCGTGACCCAGCCCTTGCCGCTGTTGCGCAGCCATGGCGGCGTCTTGTCTTCCAGGCTTGCCGTGCAGAGCACATGCGTATCGCCGAATTTCACCAGGCAGGAGCCTTCCGCATGCTTGGAAAAATTGCGCTCGAACGACACCTTGCGCATCTGGTCGGTTTTTCTGCCTGAAGGCCGCATTCCACTCTCCTGAATGTTCGTTGACCGCTTCTACGACCCACACGCCGCTTTTGCAAAGGAAAAGCAGGCTGCAGAGCCTGTCTGCGGCGCTGGCGGCATTTTTCCCTTTTGCCATTGCTAACCGAATGATTATATTTTGCCCAAGGCTCAACGGAATGGATCTGACAGCGAAATGGTATTCACGACATCGTCGGTCTCGGATGTCATTGCTGCACTGGACGAACGCTCCAAGGAAGTCTTCCGTCGCATTGTCGAAGGCTATCTGGAAAATGGCGAGCCGCTGGGTTCGCGCAATCTTTCGCGTCTGTTGCCCATGTCGCTGTCGCCGGCTTCCGTGCGCAATGTCATGAGCGATCTGGAAGAACTCGGCCTCATTTATTCACCGCACGTCAGCGCCGGAAGGTTGCCGACCCAGGTGGGCCTGCGTTTCTTCGTCGATGCCTTCATGCAGGTCGGCGACCTCTCAGCGGAGGATCGCGCCAATATCGACCGGCAGGTGCGCGGCAGCAATCGCGACCAGCCGATGGAATCGATGATGTCGGAGGCAAGCCGGGTGCTGTCGGGCGTTTCGCGCGGCGCAGGCCTGGTCATCACCTCGAAGAGCGATCCGGTGCTCAAGCATGTGGAGTTCATCCGACTGGAGCCGACCAAGGCGCTTGCGGTGCTTGTCGGCGATCACGATCAGGTCGAAAACCGCATCATCGAACTGCCGGCCGGCACCACGTCGTCGCAGCTGATGGAGGCTGCCAATTTTCTCAATGCCCATATGACCGGCCAGACGATGCCGGAATTGCGGCGGCAGTTGCAAAGCCTGAAGGAGAGCGTACGCCAGGAGCTGGATAGCCTCTCCCATCAACTGGTCGAGCGCGGCATTGCCGTCTGGTCAGGCGGCGAGGACGATGGCAAGCCGACGCAGCTCATCGTGCGCGGGCATTCCAATCTCCTGGCCGAGATCGGCGGCGCCGAGGATCTGGACCGCCTGCGCCTGCTCTTCGACGATCTGGAAAAGAAGGACAGCCTGATCGAGATCCTCAATCTCGCCGAAAGCGGGCCGGGCGTGCGCATCTTCATCGGCTCGGAAAACAAGCTTTTCTCGCTCTCCGGTTCCTCGCTGATCGTGGCACCTTATCGCGACGAGGATGATCGTATCGTCGGCGCGGTCGGCGTCATCGGCCCGACGCGACTGAACTATGCCCGTATCGTGCCCATGGTCGATTATACGGCCCAGCTGATTTCGCGGCTGACCCGGCCGGGGATGTGACGGCTGCGGTCAATCGGGGAGCAGCATCCCCGATCCGCCCATCTCGGCCGGAAAATCCTTCTGCTTCGGCAACCCGTCTCTCAGGTGCAGCACGGTGGTCTCGTAATTGACGTGCACTGCCGGCTGAAATTCGAGGTCGGGAAGGACGGCGGCGTAGACGTCGGTGACGCCCCACGGCGGATGCTCGGTCAGCAGATGCCCGCCGCAGACCGTACACCACTTGCGTACGCTCTTTTCGGTCTTCTGGTAGCTGCCGATCTTATCCGCGCCCCTGGTGACGTGAACCGCTTCCGGTGGCCAGAGCGAGAAGGCATTGACCGGCCCCGCCGACCATTCGCGGCAGGAGTCGCAATGACAGTAACCCATCGCCATTGGCTCGCCGTCGACTGCAATTTCCACTGCGCCACAGAAACACTTGCCTGAAAGGGATTTGCCATTAGACATTGATGTCACCTCACGCTGTGCTGAGATGCACTGGACCATATCACCGGGGAGGGGAGCTGACCAGCGGGGTACCCAGATCCGCATCTTCGATGCCAGCGGCGTCCCGGCGCCGCCGCAATGCCGGGAATTGGCCGTTCTTCTCGACAAAGCCTTGATTTTTTCCGGCCAAACCTCGATATCGGGCACATCCAAAGACCAAGCAATTCGGAGACCGTCATGACCGACGAAACAACAAAGACCGGACCTGACGCCACGGCGGCCGACACATCAGCGGATTTCGCGCAGGACGCAGCGGAAACCGTTGCTGCGGCAGAACCGTCTCAGCCAGATCCGGTTGAGCTGCTGAAGGCCGAAAACGGCGAACTGCGTGATCGCTACCTGCGCCTCGCTGCCGAGATGGACAACCTCCGTCGCCGCACCGAGCGCGACGTGAAGGATGCAAAGTCCTATTCCGTGGCAAGCTTTGCCCGCGACATGCTCTCTGTGGCAGATAACCTGCGCCGCACGCTGGACGCCATTCCGGCCGAGGCTCGCGCCGGCGCCGATGCCGGCCTGAACACGCTGATCGAAGGCGTCGAGATGACAGAGCGATCCATGCTCTCCGCTCTCGAGCGTCATGGTGTGCGCCAGCTCGACCCCGTCGGACAGAAGTTCGATCCCAATTTCCACCAGGCCATGTTCGAAGTGCCCAATTCCGAGGTGCCGAACAACACGGTCGTCCAGGTCGTGCAGGCTGGTTTCGCTATCGGCGACCGCGTTCTGCGTCCGGCCATGGTCGGCGTTGCCAAAGGTGGTCCGAAGATCGTCGAAACTGCCGAGCAGGGCGCCAACAGCCCGCTGGACGAAAAGGACGCATGATCCTTTTTGGCTTGGGCAATGCCAGGAAAAGCGCGCAGCGATTTTCCGTTAGCAATTGCATAAGGACGAAGAAATAGAGCGGTTCGCAGATTTCGCGAACCGCTATGGCAACAAAAGAAAAGAGCCGGATGATCTGAGATCTTCCGGCTCTTATTTTTGCCTTGGTCCGATGCGATCCAGTCCGTCAGGCGGCGTTCGATGCCTGCTCCTCGTTGAGGAATGCGTAAATCGCGGAAGCTGAATCCGTCGCGCGCAGCTTCGCGACCAGATCCTGGTCTCGCAAAACGCGGGCGATGCGGGAGAGTGCCTTCAAATGGTCCGCGCCGGCGCCTTCGGGCGCGAGCAGCAGGAATACGAGATCGACGGGCTGGTCGTCCAGGGCTTCGAAATCGACAGGCGTCTCGAGGCGCGCGAAAATGCCGGCGATGGACTTGATGCTGGCAAGCTTGCCGTGCGGAATGGCAATGCCGTTGCCGACGCCGGTCGAGCCCAGACGCTCTCGCTGCAGCACGACGTCGAAGATTTCGCGCTCCGGCAGGCCGGTCAGCTTGGAGGCTTTGGCGGCCAGCTCCTGAAGCAGTTGTTTTTTGGAATTTGCCTTCAAGGCGGGGATGATCGCATCTTGCTGTAGCAAATCTGCCAATGCCATTCTCTTTATCCTTCGTGTCGCCGAGAGCCGATGACGGGCAAGCGGCGGCCAGCTGCCATGATGCGCAGCCGCCGCTTATCTTCTATTCTCAGCCTTTGATATTGGCCGCGTCGATCCAGCCAATGTTACCGTCCTGGCGGCGGTAAACGATGTTCAAGTGTTTGTTGCCGGGGCTGCGGAAGAGCAGCAGCGGTTCGTCGGTCATATCGAGCGCCATCACGGCGGTCGCCACCGACATAGTCTTTAACTGCTTCGTGCTCTCTGCGACGATTGCCGGCGCGAAATCGGCAGGAACTTCCTCGTCGTCATCCGGAACGCCGTCCATGACGGTATAGGCGACTTCCGCCTGCCCGTTCACGTGATTGCCGGCCTGATGATCCTTGAGTTTGCGTTTGTAGCGGCGCAGGCGTTTCTCGATGCGCTCGGAAGCTGCATCGAAAGCAAGCTGCGGGTCCATCGCTTCGCCGGCCGCATGCAGCACCACACCGCTGTCGAGATGAAGCTTGCAATCGGCCGCAAAACGCGAACTGGACTTGTGCACAGTTACCTGACCCGAATACCCCCCGTCGAAGTATTTGGTCACGGCCATACCGATCTGGTCTTCTATCCGCTGGCGGAAGGAGTCACCAATTTCCATATGTTTACCGGAGACACGCACACTCATGGAGTTTCCCTTCTTGTAGTGGTTATTGCGCGTACCAGTTTACGCCAAGCCTCAAGCTCATCCAAGCACTTCACGCAGTTAAAGGCAAATTGCGTATATGGACCGCCTTTTGGAGGGTGGGGATAAGTGTCATGCCGTGCTGTCCTGCAGCGATTGCGGCGGGCTTCTAGCCCTGCCACATGGGAAAGTCAACTGCGTCTTAACGGACTGTTAGGAGTTGAACAGCCTGCGGTTGAGGGTGCGTGGCCGTCAGAAACCGGAGACTTTGGCCAGGGCCCGCTTCTCCCGGCGCCGCTGCACGGAGGAGGGAATGTTCATGGCCTCGCGGTATTTTGCAACCGTGCGGCGAGCGAGTTCTATTCCGCCCTTCTTCAGCGTATCGACGATGTCGTCGTCGGAGAGGACAGCATCGGGGCTCTCGTTCGAGATCAGCAGGCGGATCTTGTGACGGACGGCTTCGGCGGAATGGCCGTCGCCACCCTCGACCGCGCTGATCGAAACCGTGAAGAAATATTTGAGTTCGAACAGGCCGCGCGGTGTCAGCATGTACTTGTTCGAGGTCACGCGGCTGACCGTCGACTCGTGCATCTTGATGGCGTCCGCCACGGTTTTCAGGTTGAGTGGCCGCAGATGGTCGACGCCATGCAGCAGAAACGCGTCCTGCTGCCGCACGATCTCGCTTGCCACCTTCATGATCGTCTTGGCGCGCTGGTCCAGGCTGCGGGTCAACCAATTGGCGTTCTGCAGGCATTCCGACAGGAAGCTATGGTCCTGGCTCGTCTTGGAGACGGAGGCGAAATAGGACTGGTTCACCAGCACGCGCGGTAGCGCATCGGGATTGAGCTCCACCAGCCAGCTTCCATCAGCCGAGGGGCGCACGACGATGTCGGGCATGATCGCCTCGGATATGTCGGTCTCGAAACCGCTGCCGGGCTTGGGATTGAGCTGGCGGATCTCCGCCATCATGTCCAGCAGGTCTTCTTCATCAACGCCGCAAAGCCGCTTCAGCGTGGCAAAATCGCGCCGGGCAAGCAGCTCGAGATTTTCGATCAGCCGCTCCATGGCGGGATCGAAGCGATCCTTCTGCCGGAGCTGGAGCGCCAGGCATTCGCTGAGCGAGCGGGCAAAGACACCGGGCGGATCGAGCTGCTGCAGGCTGTCCAGCACACGCTCCACGTCGGCAAGCGTCGCGCCCAGTCGTTCTGTGGTTTCGTTGAGTTCCGCGCGCAGATAGCCGGCGTCGTCGAGCTGGTCGACAAGGTGCTGGGCAATCAGCCGGTCACCCATGGCAGGAAGCGAGAAGGGGATCTGTTCATTGAGATGATCGCGCAACGACACCTGGCCGGCGACGAAATCGTCCAGATCGTAGCTTTCGCCGGCCTCGCCGCCGGGCATGGATTTCCACTGGCTGAGCAGTTCCGGCGCATCGGCGCGCTGCGGGTTGCCGTCATCGGGGAAGACGTCGCTGAAATTGGTGTCGAGCTCGTCGCTCAGCCGGTTGGCATTGCCGGTGTTGTCGCTCTCGTACCAGTCGCTCGCAAGCTCGCCGGCATCGCGGTCCGGGCCATCCTCGCCATGGGTTTCCTCCATGGTTTCGAAGCGGCCGTCCTTCACCTCGCGGTCGCTGCCGCTGCCTAGATCCTCGTCATTTGACGCAAATTCCAGCAGCGGATTCTTCTCGACTTCCTGGGCGATGAATTGTGTGAGTTCGAAATGGGTCATCTGCAGCAACTGGATGGATTGCATCAGTTGCGGTGTCATCACCAGGCTCTGGCTTTGGCGCAGGAAAAGATTGGCCGATAGTGCCATGGCGGACGCGGGACTCCCCTTGAACTCCTCGGGAATCCGCGCCGTGTGTCACTTGAATTCTCGCGAAATTCCAACTGGCCCAAAAATTGCTTTTTTATCGGATTTGGTCAAGCGGAACTGTGGCGCGGAAGTAAATTTCCGGCGCGCGGTAGCATCAGCTAATATTGATGGGCGAAGGGGGGAAATTTCAGCCTATCAGAGGCTGAAATTGTCGCCCAGATACAGCTTGCGTACTTCAGGGTTGCTGACGATATCGTTCGCCCTGCCATGGGTCAGCACTTCGCCTGCATGGATGATATAGGCGCGATCGATCAGGCCGAGCGTTTCACGGACATTGTGGTCGGTGATCAAAACGCCGATGCCGCGTGCCGTCAGGTGATGCACGAGGTTCTGGATGTCGGCGACCGAAATAGGGTCAACGCCGGCGAAGGGCTCGTCAAGCAGCATGAAGGTCGGGTCGGTCGCCAGCGCGCGGGCGATTTCGAGGCGGCGTCGCTCGCCGCCCGAAAGTGCGATCGCCGGCACGGTGCGCAGATTGCGAATGTGGAACTCTTCCAGCAACTCGTCGATCTTGCGCTCCCGCTTCGTCTTGTCCTTTTCATGGACTTCGAGCACCGCGCGGATATTCTCTTCCACGGTCAGGCCGCGGAAGATCGAGGCTTCCTGCGGCAGATAGCCGACGCCGAGCCTTGCGCGGCGATACATCGGCATCGAGGTAACGTTGTTGCCGTCGATCTCGATTGTGCCTTCATCGACCGGCACCAGGCCGGTGATCATGTAGAAGCAGGTCGTCTTGCCCGCGCCGTTCGGCCCGAGCAATCCCACGGCTTCGCCGCGGCGCACCACCAGCGAAACACCATTGACGACGCGACGCCTGCCGTAGGTCTTGGTGAGGCCACGGGCGATCAGCGTGCCTTTATAGCGTGCCTTGTCCGCGGCCGGCGCACCGGATATCGCAGAAGACGGCCCGGGCACGCCGGGCAAGGTGGAGGTTGTCGATGTCGTCACGAGGGGGCCGGTATCAGTTTTTCTTTTGTTGTTGTTGCTGCACTTGCTGCGACTTCGGATCGAGCTGAATCTGGACGCGGCCGCCACAGGAATCCAGCTGTGCTTCACCCGTTGCCATGTGCACGGTGAGCTGGCAGCCTGTGAAAACGTTCGGCCCGTCGGTCAGAACTACCTTCTTGCCCTTGAGGATTGCAAGCTGGCTGGCCATGTCGAAGGAACCATCCTCCGCCGTTGCCGTCTGCGTGCCGGAAACGAGGTAGACCTTGTCGGTGACCAGAATGTGGTCGATGTTGGCATTGCCCGAGGCCAACGACTGGTTCTGTTCCTTGGCGGCCTTTGCCACCGGATTGGCGTCGGTCTGCTTGGCGTCAGCGGGCTGCTTTTTCTTGTAGAAGACCGTCATCTTGCCAGCCTGCATGGTCGTGGTGCCCTGGACCACCTTGACGTTGCCGGTGAACACGGCCTGGCTCTCCTGGTCGTGGACCTCCAGCTTGTCGCTTTCGATCTGGATCGGCTGGTCGCTGGAGAGGGCAAGACCCGGCATCGAGCTTGTCGTCGATTGGGCACCGGCTTCGGCGGCCGCGAAAAAAGCGACCGCGCTGAAGGCACAGAGAAGGCCAGCTTTGTGCAGGCCGGAGTTGAAAATTGAATTAGGCCAATACTTTATCATGAACCGCCCGGCTTCTGTTCGCTACCTGAATTATGGAGAGCGGCAGGTTCGATGTTCATCCGAACCTGCCCGTCGAATTCGATTACGCTTCCCTTATCCGTCATCTTGAGCGAACGCGCAACAACCGACATACCACCTCGGGTGATGGCAACCTCATCCTGGCTGGAAAGGTCGCCCTTCTTCACATCGAGGAACGCCGTCTTGAACTCGGCGCGCAACCCGTTGTCCATCACGATGGTGAAGGGCTCGGTCAGTTTCAGCGTATCGGCCTGACGGTCGAAATCCGCGCTATTGGCCGTAACATGGGCGATCACATCGGTATTCACCGGCATCGATGCCTTGATGGTCTTCAGCGTGATCATGTTCGGGTTCTTGATGTCCTGCAGCGCCTTTTCGGCGAGCAGCGAGTAGTTGATGCCGTCCTTGTTGCGGCCCGAAATGGCGGGACGCTCCATGACCACCTTGCCATCCTCGATCTTGGCGCCCTCGATCTGGATGTTTGCCGGCAGATAGGCGCGGATGACCGAGACGGCGATAAAGAGAAGCGAGACGATGATGGCGGCGAGCGGCAGCAACACCCTGAGCCGCTTCACGCGGTTAGAGTGGAAAATCGCGTCCTTATACGCGTTCCGTTCCGGCACCGAGCGGATTGCCTCGCCGGGGGGCTCGATCGTATTGAGCATGCAACAGGTCCGTCTTTAATGATCCGGAGAACCGTATTCTCACGCTATGCGAGGCTGTGCCAAAAAGCCTATCGGATCGTTTCGCATTATTGCACTGGCTTGCCAATATGGATTTTTTCCTGCTGCAGGCGATTTTTAGCAGAAAAATATGCCATAAGCCGGTTTCATCAGGCTGGACGATGTCCTATCTCATGAACCAGCAGAGCGACGTCCCGCCGACGACATCGAAAACGGGAGACGCTTTTCTCTGAGGATTGTGCCCGTTTCAAGGTGTCATACATCCGGTTTGTAGCGCTTTCAATTTGTTGCAGGGAGAAATAAGGCGTGATGGACAGTTCTGCAATCGCCGATCGGCGACAATTACGTCGCAAGCTTGGTTTCTGGCGCATTGTTGCCGTTTTGCTCCTTGTGGCGCTTGGTTTTGCGCTCTACCGCTTTGTTTCCGGCGATCTGCCGGATACGCGGGGCCCGCAGATTGCCCGCGTCACCATCTCCGGGCTCATTCAGGACGATCCGGAACTGCTGGAGCGGCTGAAGAAGATCCGCGACAATGACCAGGTCAAGGCGCTGATCGTCTCGATCTCTTCGACCGGCGGCACGACCTATGGTGGCGAGCGCATCTTCAAGGCGATCCGCGCCGTCGCCGCCAAGAAGCCGGTCGTATCAGACATCCGCACCGTCGCCGCTTCGGCCGGCTACATGATCGCGACCGCTGGCGATGACATTGTCGCCGGCGACACGTCGATCACCGGGTCGATCGGCGTCATCTTCCAGTATCCGCAGGTCAAGGATCTGCTCGACAAGGTCGGCGTTTCCCTCGACGAAATCAAGTCGGCGCCGTTGAAGGCGGAGCCGTCGCCTTTCCATCCGGCGAGCGAAGACGCCAAGAACATGATCCGCAACATGGTCATGGACAGCTACGCCTGGTTCGTGGATCTGGTGGCGGATCGCCGCAAGTTGCCGCGCGAGGAGGTGCTGAAACTTGCCGACGGCAGCATCTTCACCGGCCGTCAGGCGCTTCAGAACAAGTTGATCGACACGCTCGGCGGCGAGGACGAAATCCTTGCCTATCTCGAGACACGCAAGGTCAAGAAGGACCTGCCGATCGTCGATTGGAAGCGGGAAGACAAAACTTCGTCCTTCTTCTGGCCGGGTGCCGCTTCCTGGTTGCTAAATCGCCTTGGTTATGATGATTTGATCAAAGGAGAGAGTCTCCAGAAAATCATGACCGATAAGTTGTTTCTTGACGGCCTGCTTTCTGTTTGGCAGGGTGCAGCCAATTGATAAATCAATGATTTAAGGGGATAGCCGTGATCAAGTCGGAACTGGTGCAGATCGTTGCCGCCCGCAACCCGCATCTCTATCACCGCGACGTCGAAAATATCGTCAATGCTGTCTTGGATGAGATCACCGATGCGCTCGCCGCGGGAAACCGGGTTGAACTTCGCGGCTTTGGCGCTTTTTCCGTCAAGAACCGGCCCTCGCGCTCCGGCCGCAATCCGCGCACGGGCGATACGGTCTTCGTCGAAGAAAAATGGGTTCCCTTCTTCAAGACCGGCAAGGAATTGCGCGAACGCCTGAATCCCGGCGCTGGCGACGACGAGGAAGACGACAACTGATCGGCCGCTTCGGTCCGAATTTCCCCAAATGTTCCGACGGAAATAGCCGCCGGACATGATTGTGCCGCGACGCGGTGGCACTTGAATTCGGCCGCCTCTTTTCTATTCTGCGGCTGAAGGCGGACCGGGTGCGAGACATCCTGGACTGCAAATGAAGGAGCTGCGCAATGGCCAAGAAGATCATCAATCTGCTGATATTGCTGCCGCTCGGCATTATCCTCATCATATTCTGCGTCGCCAACAGGCAATTCGTGACATTGGCGCTCAATCCCTTCCGACCGGAAGATCAGGTGCTGTCGCTGAATGCGCCGCTGTTCGTGCTGCTGTTCGTCGCGCTGATCCTCGGCATGGTCGTGGGTGCCGCGGTCACCTGGTTCAGCCAGGGAAAGCATCGCAAGCGCGCCCGCAATCAGTCGCGGGAAGCCGTGCGCTGGCAGGCCGAGGCCGACAAGCATCGCACCCGCGCCGAAGAGATCGCCGGGCAGCTTCCCTCCCAGCTCCCTTCAAAGTGAATTGAGGTCGCCGAGCCGCATTTCTTTGTAGTCGCCCTCCGGCGAGGCACCATCGCCGATGACTTCGAAGCCGTGGTTTCGATAGAATGCGAAGGCGCGCGTGTTTTTGACCAGACATTTCAGCCGGTAGCGGCGCTCGGGCCATTCCGGCAGCGCTGCGAGCAGAGCCTTGCCGGCGCCACGGCCCTGGAAGACCGGCAATATATAAAGCATATGAATGAAGTCGTCCGGCTCCCAGATCGCTATAAAGCCCGCAATGACGCCATCTCCGTCCTCGCAGACGAACAGGCGTTCGCCACTCGAATGAGCGGCGAGGTCTTCAAGGCCGAAATGGTCGGGGTCGACCCATAGGAATGTCTCGCGGCGGACGCGGAGATAGATCTCCGCAAGGGTCTGCATGTCCTGCTCGCGCGCCGGCCGGACGGACCAGATCTCGGATGTTGATGTCATGACCGACTATATAGGAGTCGAGCGTGCATGTGGCAATCAGGCGTTGGCTTGGCCGTTGATCGCCGCGGTGAAATCGGCAAAAAACTGCTGCGCCAGCTTCTTGGCGCTGGAATCGACCAGCCGAGAGCCGAGCTGCGCGATCTTGCCGCCGACCTGCGCCTTCGCCTCATATTGCAGGATGGTTTCGTCGCCGTCTTCCTTGAGCACCACGTCGGCCCCGCCCTTGGCAAAGCCGGCGATGCCGCCTTTGCCTTCGCCCGATATCGTGTAGCTCTCGGGCGCATTGATATTGGAAAGAGTGACCTCGCCGTTGAAGGAGGCGGACACCGGGCCGATCTTCAGCTTCACGGTCGCCGTCAGCTCCGTCGGGGAGACCCAGTCGAGGCTCTGGCAGCCGGGAATACATTGCTTGAGGATGTCGGCATTGTTCAGCGCTGCCCACACCGCGTCCCGGGGTGCCGCGATCCGCTCCTCGCCGGTCATGTCCATGCGCAATCCTCCCGATGTGACATTTTGTGCATGGATCATCGCAGATCGGAAAGCGCTTTGCCAAGTGGCGGCCAGATGCTATTTGCACGCACATATCAATTTTGAGACAAGCATGGTGAAACATAGGGAAAGCCGGCCCGGCCAGAAAGCCGCGGGCGGTCTCGGGGCAAAATCCCGGCGTGACATGCCCGGCAAGCCGTCGGCAAAGCCTGCGCACGCCTCAAGGCCAGCCAAGCCTTCGCGTGATCATGGCGAACGGGTGGCCGAGCCGCGCGAAGCGGCTGTTGCCTCCGCGGCGCCCGAACGCCCGCTGACGACGCGAAGCGGCGAGCGGCCGGTGGAACGCGTGCCTGTGATCCTGGAATCATTGGGCGCCGGCGATTTTCACCTGATCGACAGCGGCAACGGGCTGAAGCTCGAACAATACGGACCCTATCGCATCGTCCGCCCGGAGGCGCAGGCGCTGTGGCCACCGTCGCTTGCCTCGCATGTCTGGGACAATGCCGATGCGATCTTCACCGGCGATACCGATGAGGACGGCATGGGCCGCTGGCGCTTCCCGCGCGAGGCGCTCGGCGAGACATGGCCGCTGCAGCTGCTCGGCGTCGATTTTCTCGGCCGCTTCACCGCCTTCCGCCATGTCGGCGTCTTCCCGGAGCAGATCGTCCATTGGGCCTGGATGAAGGAGCAGGTCGAGGCGGCGAAACGGCCGCTGAAGGTCCTGAACCTCTTCGGCTATACCGGCGTCGCCTCGCTGGTGGCCGCCGCCGCCGGCGCGGAAGTGACCCATGTCGATGCCTCCAAGAAGGCGATCGGCTGGGCGCGCGAGAACCAGGCCCTCGGCCGCATGGAAAAGCTGCCGATCCGCTGGATCTGCGAGGATGCCATGAAGTTCATCCTGCGCGAGGAACGGCGCGGCAGCAAATACGACATCATCCTCACCGACCCGCCGAAGTTCGGCCGCGGCCCGAATGGCGAGGTCTGGCATCTGTTCGAGCACCTGCCGCTGATGCTGGATATCTGCCGGGAGATCCTGTCGCCGAAGGCGCTTGGCCTCGTGCTGACGGCCTATTCGATCCGTGCCAGCTTCTATTCTATCCATGAGTTGATGCGCGAGACCATGCGCGGTGCCGGCGGCGCGGTCGAATCCGGCGAACTGGTCATCCGCGAGGCCGGCCTCGATGGCCGCACGCCGGGCAGGGCGCTTTCCACCTCTCTCTTCAGCCGCTGGGTGCCGAAATGAACCAGGATTTTCGCAATGACGGCCCGCGCAAGGTCGGACAGGTCAAGGAGGTCACCTCGCTTGCCAATCCGATCGTCAAGGACATCAAGGCGCTCACGGTCAAGAAGTCCCGCGAGGAAAGCGGCGCTTTCCTGGCCGAAGGCTTGAAGCTCGTCATCGACGCGCTCGAGCTTGGCTGGACGATCCGCACGCTGGTTTACGCCAAGGCCGCCAAGGGCAAGCCGTTGGTCGAACAGGTCGCCGCAAAGACGGTGGCCGCCGGCGGGCTGGTGCTGGAGGTCAGCGAAAAGGTCATCGGCTCGATCACCCGCCGCGACAATCCGCAGATGGTGGTGGGCGTCTTCGAACAGCGCTGGCGGCCGCTCAAGGACGTCAAGCCGAAGATGGGCGAGACCTGGGTGGCGCTCGATCGCGTCCGCGATCCCGGCAATCTCGGCACCATCATCCGCACCGCCGATGCGGCCGGCGCTTCCGGCGTCATCCTCGTCGGCGAGACCACAGATCCTTTCTCGCTGGAAACCGTGCGCGCCACCATGGGCTCGGTCTTTGCCGTTCCCGTCGTCAAGGCGACGGCCGAGGAGTTTCTGGCCTGGAAAAAGAAGGCTGATGTCTCTGTCGTTGCTACACATCTGGCCGGCGCAGTCGACTATCGCACCATCGATTACAAGAAGAAGCCTGTCGTCATCCTGATGGGCAATGAACAGTCCGGCCTGCCGGATGCTCTGGCGAAGGAGGCCGATGCGCTCGCCCGCATCCCGCAGGCCGGCCGCGCCGATAGCCTCAATCTGGCGGTTGCGACAGCAGTGATGCTGTTCGAAGCGCGCCGCCATATCCTGACACTTAACTAGCGAGATTTGATGACTGAAAGCGAGACCCACGAACAGCCGACTGCAAAGCCAGCCCTGTTTTCACGGCCCCTGCCGATCCTGATTTTCATCGTCATCGCGGTCATTCTCGACCAGGCCATCAAGATCATGGTGGATCACTGGCTGCCGCTGCAGGAGATGGTGCCGGTCATTCCGATGCTGGCGCTCTACCGCACCTATAATCTCGGCGTGGCCTTCTCCATGCTGTCGGGCATGGACGGCTGGTTCATCGTCGGCATGCGGCTCGTCATCGTTGTTTTTGTACTTTGGCTCTGGCGGCGCACGCCGGATCATCGCTGGCTCGCGCATATGGGTTTTGCCTTGATCATCGCAGGCGCTCTCGGCAATCTGCTCGACCGCTTTCTCTACGGCCATGTGATCGACTACATTCTCTTCCACACGCAGACGTGGTCTTTTGCCGTGTTCAACCTCGCCGATAGTTTCATCACGGTCGGGGCGGGATGCGTCATACTCGACGAGCTTCTGATGCCGAAAAAGGCAAAAGCTTAAAATTCTAGCGAATCCCTGAAGGCATCGGGAAGAGTGCCTATGATAGCCAGACGGCATGAGCACTCTGGCAAATCTGCAGGAAAAGCTTGCCGCGGCGACAGTTCACGGCCAAACGGGACCGGTCGAAGGGCCGGCGGTAAGCGAGCCGTCCCTCTCGATACCGCTCGCGGCAGATGAGGAAAGCCGGCAACCGGCGCCGCCTGCGCAGGCCTGGTGGCTGCAAGGCCATTGGCTGAATGGCGGCGGTCTCGTTGCAGGGGCTGCTCTTCTCGCGATCGGCTTTGCCGGAGGTCCGCTCGCGCTCGCGGGCTTCCTTGGCCTCGTCGCGCTTGCGCTCGCCGCTAACGGCTTCATCAAGATGCGAAACGCGTCGCGCAAGCCCGAGATTGTCGCCGCCGATTTCAGCGAGAGCGAACAAGATCGTCTCTGGGAGCATAAGGAAAGCGCGAATCTTCTCACGACCGTCCACGATGCGCTCGGGGATATCGCGGTCACGCGCAGTATCGATCGCCGGATTCTGTATGCCAACGCTACTTTCCGCAAATTGACGGGCAGGTCGAATCCGGAAGGCCTGACGCTGGAGGAGGCCGGCCTCGTGTTCCGCGCCGTGACCGATGCGAAACATCAGGATGCGGAAATCGCGACACCCGAGGGACGGCGCGTCTTCGCCTGGCACGATGTCATGTTCCGCGACGCGACGACGGGGCAATTGTGCATCCAAAGCATCGCGCGCGATGTAACCGATGAACGGCAGACCGCCCGTCTGCGCGAAGATGCAAGGCTGAAGGCCGAATACAACAGCGCGGCCAAATCGCGGCTGCTTGCCACCGTCAGCCATGAGATCCGCACGCCGCTGTCGGGCATTCTCGGCATGAATCACCTGCTTGCCCAGACGCCGTTGACCCTGGAGCAGGCAAACTACCTGACGGGCATTCGTCAGTCGGGTCATGCGCTGGTGCAATTGGTCGAAGATCTCCTCGATTTCTCCACGATCGAAGTCGGTCGCTTCCAGTTGCATCCCCGCACGGAGGCTTTGCGGCCGCTGCTGGAAGGCGTGATAGAGATGCTTGCCCATCGTGCCCACGAAAAGGGCATTGAAATCGCCGCGAGTGTCGCAGCCAATGTTCCCGAGAGCCTGGAGTTCGATCCCGCCCGCCTGCGCCAGATCCTGTTCAATGTCATCGGCAACGCGGTGAAATTCACTCAGACCGGCGGCGTTCTCGTCCGTGTCGATCTTCGCGTCCGGGATTTGACGATATCGGTGCAGGACAGCGGCCCAGGCATGACCGAGGAGGAACAGGCCCGTGTCTTCGGCGAGTTCGAGCAGGCCGGCACCACGGTGGAAAGAAGCGCCGGCACCGGCCTTGGCCTTGCGATTTCGGCCCGTATTCTGCGCGAATTCGGCGGCAGGCTCAGCGTTGCGAGCGAGCGCGGCAAGGGCAGCGAGTTCGTGATTTCCTTTCCGGTCGGCCTGGTGGCCGTGGAGGAAGGTCATGACCGGCGCGATATCATGCTCAAGGGATCGCGCGTGCTGCTGCTCGCGCCAGAGGGAGCGGCAAGCACGGCAATCATGCGAACGATCCAGACCCTTGGCGGCCATTGCCGGGTGATCGGCCCCGGCGACATGGATGGTCTCCTGCCCACGTTCCCGATGGGAGAGGGTGGGGTCTGGACCGATCTGATTGTCGACCATCGCATGGCGCCCTGGTATTTCAGCGAGGGAAATGCGCTTGCCGTGCCAAGGCTGCGCAAGATCTTCCTCGTCAATCCCGAGGAGCGCAACACCCATCCGCTCGACCTCTTCGACGCCTGGCTCATCCGGCCGCTGCGCGAGCAATCGCTCATCGATGTTCTCCGGGGCCGCATGCGCGGCATGGAAAAGCGCGAAGCCTTGATCGAGGCCGTCTCGGAGATGGGCATCACGACGCCGGAAGGAGAAGACCGGGCGCTCGATATCCTGCTGGGCGAGGACGATCCGGTCAACGCGATGCTGGTTCGGGCGATGCTCTCCAAGGCTGGTCACAGGGTTCGTCTCGTCGAGGATTTCGACGGCCTCCGCGCACGCACCGAAAATGTCGAGGCGAGGCCGGAGGTGCTGGTAACGGACTTCAACATGCCTGGCGGCACCGGCGCGGCTGTGCTTGCGCAATTGCGGGCCCATGAGCGCAGGCATGGTCTGCCGACGCTTCCGATCATCGTCCTGACCGCGGACAGCCGTGATTCGATCCGCCGTCAGGCGCTGCTTGCCGGAGCCGACGCCGTCATCGTCAAGCCGGTCGATCCCGAGAAACTGACGCTGGCGCTGCGGGGCCTGTCGAGATCGGTTTTCGAGCGCGCCTGAATATCCTCCCCGATCATCAAGTAAGATTACGGAAGCCGGCTCATCAATGCTCGATAGAAGACGGAGTTTCGGCTCAACCTGTGGCAATTGCCGCGCTAAGTTGGGGACGGTGCGTCCATTCGAAAAATTGCAACGGGCACGGTTCTTGCTTTTAGCCAGGCTGCGTGTCACTTTCCTGTCGCACGAATTTGGTTTATGGCGCTATATCGGCCCGTAGGGGGAGAATCGCCATGTCCATCGAAATTTTGAATCGCGAAGCTCAGGGCGAAATGGTTCAGTCTTCAAAGGCAACGGTTGAGCCGGTTGCCAGCGATGTGTTTGGCCGCATCGGAAATCTAGAAACGCGCCTTGCCCGCACGGCGCGCGAAATCGATGCCGCTCAGGCTGTACGCTATCGCGTTTTCGTCGAGGAGATGAACGCGCAGCTGCCGGCTGACGCCATGCGTCGCCAGCGCGACGTCGACGGTTGGGATGCAATCTGCGACCATCTTCTGGTTTTGGACCGTTCGCTCGAAGGCGATCCGGAAGACCAGATCGTCGGCACCTATCGCCTGCTGCGCCAGGAAGTGGCCATGGCGAACGGCGGCTTCTATTCCTCGTCGGAATTCGATATCGACGCGCTGCTTGCCCGCCACCCCGACAAGCGCTTCATGGAGCTTGGCCGTTCCTGCGTGCTGCCGGCATACCGCAACAAGCGAACGGTCGAATTGCTGTGGCAAGGCAATTGGGCCTATGCGCTCAAGCACGGCATGGGCGCGATGATCGGTTGCGCCTCCTTCCCGGGCGTCCTGCCGGAACAGCATGCGCTGGCCTTGTCCTTCCTCTATCACAACGTCGTTGCCAAGGATGAGTGGACTGTCGGCGCGCTGCCGTCGTTGGCCCGCAACATGGATCTGATGCCGGTCGAAGCCGTCAATCCGAAGAAGGCGCTGATGGCGCTGCCACCGCTGATCAAGGGTTACTTGCGTCTAGGCGCCATGGTCGGCTCGACCGCTGTGGTCGACCATGCCTTCAATACGACGGACGTTCTGATCGTCCTGCCGATCGCCAGCATTTCGGACCGCTATGTGAACTATTACGGCGCGGATGCGGGTCGCTTCGCTAGCTAACGGATTTCAAGGGATCGCAAATATATCGATCGCATCCGTAATGCCGCGAAGCGCGACCTGATGCGATTGCGGCTTCAAGCCCCGCGTCGTCAATAATTCGGCGGCGGGGGCATTATTCAGCACCGAACTTGTGGCGAATATCTCGCTCGATGTGGCGAGATGCTGCACGCGCGAGGCGATGTTGACCGTTTGCCCGAAATAGTCCTGCCGCTCGTTGAGGCTGACTGCGATGCAGGGACCTTCGTGAATGCCGATCTTCAACAGAAGATCGTCGTTCCCGCGCTCCTTGTTGAAGCTGGACATGGCCTCGCGCATTCGCATCGCCGCGACCAATGCCCGGTCCGGGGTCGGAAAGGTGGCCATGACGGCATCGCCGATGGTCTTGACGACCGCTCCCGCCTCAGCTCCCACGATCTCGTGCAGGATGCTGAAATGCGCTCGGACCAGATCGAACGCGGCAAGGTCGCCCACCCTCTCATACAGCGCCGTCGAGCCGCGCAAATCGGTGAAGAGAAAGGTCAGGCTGGTGATTTTCAGCCGCTGATTGATGTCGATCGTATCGGTGCGATAGATGTCGCGGAAGGTCTGGTTGGAAAGCAGCTGTTTCGCGGTCAGAAATGGCCGTCGCTGACCGATCAACGTGTGAAACACCTCATTTGCAACGACAATCGACGGCAGCGTGCGGGCGACGGAATGGTTTTCCAAGGAGATGCGCACAGAGCCTGGTTTCAGCTCCATGGTGTCTGTGTGCTGATACATCCGGTCGAACACAAACGACAGGGCCTGCCGTTCTCTCGATGCTTCGCCCTGCACCTCGATAAACTGCGCGGCATGCGTGACCGGTTCGAAAATGATGACGAATCCCGCAGGTAATTGCAGAGAGACGACGGCCTTTTCCCCCGAGGGCAACTCCAGGGCTTCCAGAACGAACTGATCGAATTTTTCCTCGTAGCCGTCCTCTGGAAGATTGACGCCCGATCCCCAATAAATCTGACGAAAATACTCACGCGGCGACAAATCGTGCGGATTGTGAGCCTCGATGCGGCGTACGCGCGGACTGATGGTGAAAGTGACCTCAACCATATCATCGAGCGTCGGTTCGTATCCGGCAGCGCACATCACGCATCTATAGGTTTCGCTCTGGACGGTTTTCAGGGAGGTATTGGCGTCCAATACTCCGCCGCAACTCGGGCAGACGATATTCCACGACATCTCGAACAGGCCAAGGCGCGAGCCGTGCAGGAAAGCATTGATGGTCTGCTCTTCGTCGAAGCCTCCCTCGGTCGCGAAGGCAAGCGCATTCATGCGGTTAAGCTTGCGGTCGGGTGCCTCAAGGACCAGCCGCTCGATAGTGTCTACGATATCCGGCTGCGCCGAGTGGCGCAGCACGCCGAACAGGGTTTGGGTTTCGGTCATGCTTGCACCCTACACTGAATTCAGACGGCAGCCATCACCTTTGTTCGGTGGCTGCCGACCTCGCGAACGGGTTACGATCCAGCGCCATAGGCGGCAATCGCCGCCATGTTGACGATGTCGGAATCCTTGGCGCCCATCGACGTAATCTGCACCGGCTTGTCGAGACCGACGAGCAGCGGCCCGATCACCGTGGAGCCGCCGAGCTCCTGCAGCATTTTGGTGGAGATCGCGGCGGAATGGAACGCCGGCATGACGAGCACGTTGGCCGGCCCGGAAAGCCGCGAGAAGGGATAGAGGCTCTCCATGATCTTGCGGTTCAACGCCACGTCAGCCGCCATCTCGCCATCGAATTCGAAATTCACATGGCGCTTGTCGAGGATGTTGACGGCTTCGCGCACGCGCTCCGAACGTTCGCCCGAGGGATGGCCGAAGGTGGAGTAGGCGAGCATGGCGACACGTGGCTCGTAACCCATGCGGCGGGCGAAACCGGCTGCTTCCTCGGCGATCTCGGCCAGCTCTTCGGCCGTCGGCATGTCGTGAACGGCGGTGTCGGCCACGAAGACAGTGCGGCCACGGGCAAGCACGATCGATATGCCGATCACCCGATGCCCCGGCTTGGCGTCGATGCAGCGGCGCACGTCGCCGAGCGCGGTCGAGTAGTTGCGGGTCACGCCCGTCACCATGCCGTCGGCGTCTCCCAATGCCACCATGCAGGCGGCAAAGTGGTTGCGGTCATTGTGGATCAGGCGCGTCACGTCGCGGTGCAGATAGCCCTGGCGTTGCAGCCGGGCGTAGAGAAAGTCGATATAGGTGTCGACCCGCTTGGAAATACGGGCATTGACGATTTCGAGGCCGGGGCGGTTGAGATCGATGCCGGCGCGCTCCGCAGTCGCGTGGATCAGATCCTCGCGGCCGAGCAGGATGGCGGTGCCGAGCCCCTGGTTGGCATAGGATAGAGCGGCGCGCATGACCTGCTCTTCTTCCGCTTCGGCGAAGACGATGCGCTTCTGGTGGCGACGGACGCGCTCGTAGAGCTGCGACAGCGTCGAGGCGATTGGATCGCGTCGGGCCGACAGTTCGCGGGCATAGGCGTCCATATCGGGCATTTCGCGCCGGGCAACGCCGCTTTCGATCGCCGCCTTGGCGACTGCCACCGGAATGGCGGAGATCAGCCGAGGGTCGAATGGTACGGGGATGATGTATTGCGGACCGAAGCGCGGCCTTGCGCCCTGATAAGCGGCGACGACGTCGTCGGGAACGTCCTCGCGGGCGAGACTCGCCAGCGCGCGGACGGCTGCGATCTTCATCTCGTCATTGATGGTGGTGGCGCGCACGTCGAGCGCGCCGCGGAAGATATAGGGGAAGCCGAGGACGTTGTTGACCTGGTTCGGATAGTCCGAGCGCCCTGTCGCCATGATGGCGTCGTCGCGGATGCGGGCGACTTCTTCCGGCGTGATTTCCGGATCTGGATTGGCCATGGCGAAGATGATCGGCCTGTCGGCCATGGAGCGGATCATCTCCTCGGAGAAGGCATCCTTCTGCGAGAGGCCGAACACGACGTCGGCGCCCTTCATCGCTTCGGCGAGCGTGCGCTTGTCGGTCTTGACCGCATGCGCCGACTTCCACTGGTTCATGCCTTCGCTGCGGCCCTGATAGATCACGCCCTTGGTATCGCAGAGGATGATGTTTTCCGGGTTGAAGCCCATGGCCTTGATCAGCTCGACGCAGGCGATGGCGGCCGCACCGGCGCCGTTGCAGACCAGCTTGGTGTTCTTCAGGTCGCGGCCGGTCAGCTCCAGCGCGTTGATGAGACCGGCGGCGGCGATGATGGCGGTGCCGTGCTGGTCGTCGTGGAAGACCGGAATGTCCATGAGTTCGCGCAGCCGCTGCTCGATGATGAAGCAGTCCGGCGCCTTGATGTCTTCCAGGTTGATGCCGCCGAAGGACGGGCCGAGATAGCGCACGCAATTGATGAATTCGTCGACATTCTCCGTATCGATCTCAAGGTCGATCGAATCGACATCGGCGAAGCGCTTGAAGAGGACCGACTTGCCTTCCATGACCGGCTTGGACGCGAGAGCGCCGAGATTGCCGAGGCCGAGAATGGCCGTGCCGTTGGAGATGACGGCGACCATGTTGCCGCGTGAGGTATAATCGTAGGCCGTGGCCGGATCGGCGGCGATCGCCTTCACGGGAACGGCGACGCCGGGCGAATAGGCAAGCGACAGATCGCGTTGAGTCGCCATCGGCTTGGTCGGGTTGATCTCAAGCTTGCCGGGGCGGCCGTTCTTGTGGAAGTCCAGCGCTTCCTGATCCGTGATCCCCGCTCCCGGACGCGACTTGCTCTTGCTGTCTGCCATTGTTCCTCCAAACCTCCTGTGGGCTACCGGTCCCTCTTGCCCGATAGCTGTTGTCTTCTATACCGGCGCGCGGATAGGGTGGCACCTCATTTTTTTGGAAAAACTGCACCTCCGTGAACGAACGTATTAACGCCAGCATCGATGCCTTCTCGGCCGCCGAGCTTGCCTCGGAGGAAAGCCGCGCCTCGGCCACTCCGATGATGGAGCAATATATCGAGATCAAGGCGAACAATCCCGGTTCGCTGCTGTTCTACCGCATGGGTGACTTCTACGAGTTGTTCTTCGAGGACGCCATCGACGCCTCTCGCGCACTCGGGATCACGCTGACGAAGCGCGGCCAGCATATGGGACAGGATATCCCGATGTGCGGCGTGCCTGTGCATGCTGCCGACGACTATCTGCAGAAGCTGATCGCGCTCGGCTTCCGCGTCGCCGTCTGCGAGCAGGTGGAAGATCCGGCTGAGGCGAAGAAGCGCGGCGGCAAGTCGGTAGTGCGCCGCGATGTCGTGCGACTGGTGACGCCGGGCACGATCACCGAAGAAAAGCTGCTTTCGCCGTCCGAATCCAACTATCTTATGACGCTGACCCGCATTCGCGGCGGTGCCGAGCCGCAGCTGGCGCTCGCCTGGATTGATATTTCCACGGGTGTCTTTCGTCTCGCCGAGACGGAAGCCTCGCGATTGCTCGCCGATATCCTGCGCATCGATCCGAGAGAGCTGATCCTGCCGGACACGATGTTCCACGATCCGGAATTGAAGCCGGTTTTCGATATTCTCGGCCGCACCGCCGTTCCGCAGCCGGCCGTATTGTTCGACAGCGCCAGCGCCGAGGGGCGGATCACCCGCTATTTCGGCGTGTCGACGCTCGACGGCTTCGGCACCTTCAGCCGCGCCGAATTGGCCGCGGCCGCTGCCGCCATCGCCTATGTCGAAAAGACCCAGCTTGCCGAACGGCCGCCGCTCGGCCTGCCGGAGCGCGAGAGCGGGGCCTCGACGCTCTTCATCGACCCTGCAACCCGCGCCAATCTCGAACTGGTGCGCACGCTCTCCGGCGACCGCAACGGCTCGCTGTTGAAGGCGATCGATCGCACCGTCACCGGCGGTGGCGCCCGGCTTCTCGCCGAACGGCTGATGTCGCCGTTGACCGATCCCCAGCGGATCAACGAGCGTCTGGATTCGATCGGCTTCCTGGCTGAGGAACCGTCGCTATCAAGCGATCTGCGCTCGGCGCTGAAGCATGTGCCTGACATGCCGCGCGCCTTGTCGCGCCTTGCGCTCGATCGCGGCGGCCCTCGTGATCTCTGGGCAATCCGCCAGGGGCTGGCGGCCGCGACCGATGTCGCCCTTATGCTGGGCACGGCGCTTCTGCCTGAGGAGTTGAAGGCAGCGCTGGCCGGGCTCAGCGCCTTGCCCGCCGATCTCGAGGCGATGTTAGCAGCGACCCTTGCCGATGAGCTGCCTTTGCTGAAGCGCGATGGCGGCTTCCTGAGGGAAGGCGCGAACTCCGAGCTCGATGAAGTGCGGGCACTCCGCGATCAGTCGCGCCGCGTCATCGCCGGCCTGCAGCTGCAATATGCCGATGAAACCGGCATCAAGTCGCTGAAGATCAAGCACAACAATGTGCTCGGCTATTTCATCGAGGTCACCGCCGGCAATGCCGGCCCGATGACCGATACCAGCGAAGCCAAGGCGCGCTTCATCCATCGCCAGACCATGGCCAATGCCATGCGCTTCACCACGACGGAACTTGCCGATCTCGAAAGCCGCATCGCCAATGCCGCCGACAAGGCGCTGGCGATCGAACTGGAAGCCTTCGACCGTATGGTCGCGGCCGTTGTCGCTGCTGCCGAGGCGATCAAGGCCGGCGCCCGCGCTCTCTCGGTGATCGATGTCGCCGCCGGCCTGGCGCTGCTGGCCGAAGAGCAGGCCTATTGCCGGCCCGCCGTCGATGGCAGCCGCATGTTCGCAATCGAAGGCGGCCGCCATCCGGTCGTCGAGCAGGCGCTTCGTCGTCAGGCCGGCGGCCCGTTCGTCGCCAACAATTGCGATCTCTCGCCGAAATCCGACGGCAAGGACGGCGCCATCTGGCTGCTGACCGGCCCGAACATGGGCGGTAAGTCGACCTTTCTCCGCCAGAATGCGCTGATCGCCATTCTCGCGCAGATGGGCTCTTTCGTGCCCGCCGCTTCGGCGCATATCGGCATCGTCGACCGGCTGTTCTCGCGCGTCGGCGCGTCCGACGATCTGGCGCGCGGGCGTTCGACCTTCATGGTCGAGATGGTCGAGACGGCGGCGATCCTCAATCAGGCGACGGAGCGCTCTCTCGTCATCCTCGACGAGATCGGCCGTGGTACCGCGACCTTCGACGGCCTCTCCATCGCCTGGGCAGCCGTCGAGCATCTGCATGAAGCCAATCGCTGCCGCGGCCTCTTCGCCACGCATTTCCATGAGCTGACAGTTCTGTCGGAGAAGCTTGGCCGGCTCTCCAATGCCACCATGCGCGTCAAGGAATGGGACGGCGACGTCATCTTCCTGCACGAGGTCGGGCCGGGTGCTGCCGATCGCTCCTATGGTATTCAGGTGGCGCGTCTCGCCGGCCTGCCGGCCTCCGTCGTGGCGCGCGCCCGCGACGTTCTGACGCGGCTCGAAGATGCAGACCGCAAGAATCCGGCAAGCCAGCTCATCGATGATCTGCCGCTCTTCCAGGTGGCTGTCCGCCGGGAGGAGGCCAGCGGCCGGCGTGAGCCGTCCAAGGTCGAGGAAAGGCTGAAGACGCTGGATCTCGACGACCTGACGCCGCGAGCCGCTCTTGACGTACTCTATGAATTGAAGAAAACGCTGACCAAGACCGGCTGACCACAGGCGATATTCCAAGGACAATATGATGCATCTCGAAGTTCTGCTCGCCGAAGTCCGCATTCTGGGCGAGCGCTTCTCTCCGATCGCCGCGCGCGGCAAGATCTGCGGCGAGGGCGAAGCCCCGGATTGCGAATCCGATCGTGGCCTCCTCGACATCGCTTTGTCCTGTAGCCGTATTTCCGACATCTGTTCGAAGATCGCCAAGGCCGGTTATTGGGAATGCGAACGCGAAATGGTGACGCAGATCGGCGCCCAGTCGCGGAATATATTATATAGTTTGAATGAGCTCAGGCGGTCGCTTGACCTGGCAAGGCCCTAAAACTGCCGGCTTCTGCGCGGATTGCCGTCACGCTTCGTCAACTTTGGCCCGGTAGAAATCTTGAGGGATCGTCGATTCGATACAGTCTGCTCGAGCCGGCTTCAAGGCACCTGGGCGTAGAATGCCTGTGTCAATCGCCGGGCAAAGAGGCTATAGCGCATGCAGACGAGAAGACAGGCGCGCCGGCAACGGGCCGCGGTCAGCGAAGAGAAAGCCGATCGGCAGAGCATGGAAACGCATCACATCGATTATTCGGCCATTCTTGATGTCTCCGCGCTGAGAGCGGAGTGCGAGGCGCTCGCCAAGCGCGGTCTGGACAAGAACGAGGAGCGTTCCCTTCTGCTGGCGCTTTTGAAGAAGGCGAGCCTGGAGGGACGTGAAGAGGCACGGCGGGCGCTGGCGGCTGACGGTAGCGGGCTCGATTGCGCGCACCGGATTTCCTGGCTGCAGGACCAGATCATCACCGTCCTCTACGATTTTACCGTCCGTCACGTCTATCCGAAACAGGCGGGCGCTTTCTCCGTCACCGCCGTCGGTGGTTACGGTCGCGATACGCTGGCGCCGGGCTCGGATATCGACTTGCTCTTTCTCTTCCAGCCGAAGCCCGAAAGCGAGACGCACAAGGCCGTCGAGTTCATTCTCTATATGCTGTGGGACATGGGCTTCAAGGTCGGCCATGCGACACGCACGGTCGAGGAGTGCATCCGTCAGGCTAAATCAGACATGACGGTGCGCACCGCCGTACTCGAAACCCGCTATATCTGTGGCAACGCTCCGCTTGAGCGCGAGCTGCAGGCACGTTTCGACAAGGAAATCGTCACCAATACCGGCCCGGAATTCATCGCCGCCAAGCTCGCCGAGCGCGACGAACGCCACCGCAAGGCGGGCGATACCCGCTATCTGGTCGAGCCGAACGTCAAGGAAGGCAAGGGCGGCCTGCGCGACCTGCACACGCTGTTCTGGATTTCGAAATATTACTACCACGTCCGCGATCCAGCCGAACTGGTGAAGCTCGGTGTCCTCTCGAAACAGGAATACCGCCTCTTCGAGAAGGCGGAGGATTTCCTCTGGGCCGTGCGCTGCCACATGCACTTCCTGACGGGCAAGGCGGAGGAGCGGCTTTCCTTCGACATCCAGCGGGATATCGCCGCAGCCCTCGGCTATAACGCCCGCCCCGGCCTTTCGGCCGTCGAGCGCTTCATGAAGCACTACTTTCTCGTCGCCAAGGATGTCGGCGATTTGACCCGCATCCTCTGTGCTGCGCTCGAGGATCAGCAGGCCAAGGCAACCCCGGGGCTTAGCGGCGTCATCAGCCGTTTCGCCAACCGCTCGCGCAAGATCGCCGGCACGGTCGAATTCGTTGAGGATCGCGGCCGCATCGCGCTGGCCAATCCCGATGTCTTCAAGCGCGATCCGGTCAGCCTCATCAGGCTGTTCTTCGTCGCCGACATCAACGGCCTGGAATTCCATCCGGATGCGCTGAAGCGCGTCACCCGCTCGCTGAACCTGATCGACAACGATCTGCGCGAGAATGAAGAGGCAAACCGTCTCTTCTTGGCAATCCTCACCTCGAAGCGCGACCCCGCGCTGATCCTGCGCCGCATGAACGAGGCCGGCGTGCTCGGCCGCTTCATCCCGGAATTCGGCAAGATCGTCTCGATGATGCAGTTCAACATGTATCACCACTATACGGTGGATGAGCATCTGATCCGCGCCGTCGAGGTGCTGTCGGAGATCGACAAGGGCAAGGCCGAGGATATCCATCCGCTTACCAACAAGCTGATGCCCGGGATCGAGGATCGCGACGCGCTCTATGTCGCCGTGCTGCTGCACGACATCGCCAAGGGCCGCGAGGAGGATCATTCGGAAGCCGGCGCCGCGGTCGCGCGCAAGCTCTGCCCGCGCTTCGGCCTTTCGCCGAAGCAGACGGAGCTTGTGGTCTGGCTGATCGCGGAACACCTGACCATGTCGATGGTCGCCCAGACGCGCGACCTGACCGACCGCAAGACCATCATCGATTTTGCCGACCGGGTGCAGTCGCTCGACCGGCTGAAGATGCTGCTGATTCTGACTGTCTGCGATATCCGCGCCGTCGGTCCGGGCGTCTGGAACGGCTGGAAGGGTCAGCTGCTGCGCACCCTCTATTACGAAACCGAGCTGCTATTGGCGGGCGGTTTCTCCGAAGTGTCCCGCAAGGAGCGCGCCGAAGCGGCTGCCGAAGCGCTGGAACAGGCGCTTTCGGATTGGAGCGCCAAGGACCGCAAGGCCTACGTCAAGCTGCATTACCAGCCCTATCTGCTGTCCGTGCCGCTGGAAGATCAGATCCGCCACACGCAGTTCATGCGGCAATCGGACAAGGCGGGCAAGGTGCTTGCGACCATGGTGCGCACCGACAGCTTCCATGCCATTACGGAGATCACCGTTCTCTCGCCCGACCATCCGCGCCTGCTGACGGTGATTGCCGGCGCCTGCGCAGCTGCGGGCGCCAATATTGCCGACGCGCAGATCTTCACGACGTCAGACGGACGCGCGCTCGACACCATCCATGTCAGCCGCGAATTCGCCGACGATGCCGATGAACTGCGCCGCGCCGGCACCATCGGCAAGATGATCGAGGATGTGCTGGCGGGCCGCAAGCGCCTGCCGGAGGTTATCGCGACCCGCACGAAAAACCGCCGCAAGAACAAGGCCTTCGTCATTCCGCCGTCTGTCATCATCACCAACAGCCTGTCGAACAAGTTCACGGTCATCGAGGTCGAATGCCTCGACCGTCCCGGCCTGCTGTCGGAAATCACGGCCGTTCTTTCGGACCTGTCGCTCGATATCCAGTCGGCGCGCATCACCACCTTCGGCGAAAAGGTTATCGACACCTTCTACGTCGCCGATCTTGTCGGGCAGAAGATTTCCAACGAAAACAGGCGCGCCTATATCACCGCGCGCCTGAAAGCGGTTATGGCGGGTGAGGAGGACGAAATGCGCGAGCGCATGCCGTCGGGCATCATCGCGCCCGCCGCCACGCGCGGCGTTGCCGTCGAAAAGTCAGACACTGAGAAGAAGGCCGGTTCCGCCGCATGAGCCTAGTCAAGAAATTCATCACCGTCGGTGGAGCGACGCTTGGCAGCCGCATCTTCGGTTTTGCCCGCGAAACGCTGATGGCAGCCGCCCTCGGCACCGGGCCGATGGCCGACGTCTTTTACGCCGCCTTCCGCTTTCCGAACCTCTTCCGCCGCCTGTTCGCCGAAGGCGCCTTCAACGCCGCCTTCGTGCCGCTCTTTGCCAAGGAGATCGAGGCACACGGCATCGAAGGCGCCAAGCGCTTCTCGGAGGAAGTGTTCGGCGTTCTCTTCTCGGTCCTGCTGCTGATCACCATCGTCATGGAACTGTCCATGCCGCTCCTGGTGCGTTGGGTCATCGCGCCTGGTTTTGCCGACGATGCCGAGAAATTCGACCTGACGGTCCGGTTAGCGGCCGTAATGTTCCCCTATCTCATGTCGATGTCGCTGACGGCGATGATGAGCGGCATGCTGAATTCGCTGCATCATTTCTTCGCCGCGGCCGTGGCTCCGATCTTCCTGAACCTGGTGATGATCAGCGCGCTGTTCTACGCGATCTATTTCGGCGCCGATCCGCTGACCACCGCCTGGTACCTGTCCTGGTCGGTACTGGTGGCGGGCGTGCTGCAACTGGCCGTCGTCTATATCGGCGTGCGCCATGCCGGCATCAATATCGGTCTGCGCTTTCCGCGCTTCACGCCCAATGTCAAGCGGCTCCTGCTTCTTGCGATCCCCGCGGCCATCACCGGCGGCGTCACCCAGATCAATCTGGTGATCGGCCAGGCGATCGCTTCTGGCAAGGAGGGCGCGATCGCCGCCCTGCAATATGCAGACCGCATCTACCAGCTACCGCTCGGCGTCGTTGGCGTCGCCGTCGGAATCGTGCTTCTGCCCGAACTGGCCCGTTCGCTGAAGTCGGGCCATATCAAGGAGGCCGCCAATATCCAGAACCGCTCGATCGAATTCGTGCTGTTCCTGACCTTGCCGGCCGCTGTTGCCCTCTGGCTTCTCTCCGACGATATCATCCGCGTGCTTTACGAGCGCGGCGCCTTTAACTCGGAAAATACAAAGCTGGTCGGCTCCATTCTCGCCATCTTCGGCCTTGGCCTGCCGGCTTTCGTGCTGATCAAGGCACTGCAGCCCGGCTTTTATGCCCGCGAAGACACTAAATCGCCGATGCGCTACACGGCGGTCGCCGTCGCCGTCAATTCGGCGCTGTCCATTCTGCTTTTCCCGGTGCTGGCCGAACGCGGCATCGCGGTCGCCGAGGCGGTTGCCGGATGGCTGAACGCCGTACAGCTCTTCGTTACGCTCTATCGCCGCGGGCATCTCGTCTGGGAATGGTCGCTGGCGCGCCGCACCGCCATGCTGCTCGTCTCCTGCGCCGTCATGGGCGGCGTTATCGTATATTTGTCTGATCGGTGGGAGCCGCTTCTGGGGTCCGGCTCGACGCTGCTCACCAAGACCGGCGTCCTGGGCCTGCTCATATTGATTGCGATGGCGGTTTATTTCATTGTCGCCTTCCTGATCGGCGGCGTGGATTTGGGCATGGTACGCCGCAATTTGAAGCGCAAGCGGGCTGCGACTGCGTCGGATGCGAAGGCGGTGAACGGGGAGTAAGGAGGGCAAGTCCACCTTGGCGTATGCCGAGCCTCTGATACCCCCCTCTGTCCCTTTCGGGACATCTCCCCCACACGGGGGGAGATTATTGGGAGTTTGCCGCGCTCTCCGCTAAAGCGACGAATTCAGGCATAGGCAGATGCGATGTTTGTTTGGTGCGAGAAGTTGCCGCGCGTTACCGATCTCCCCCCGTGTGGGGGAGATGTCCCGAAAGGGACAGAGGGGGGTGTGCACTCCCCACAGACTTGTAGCTAATTTGATCCCGGAGCCCGCATGTCCCAATCCCTCTTCCTCGTAGCCCTCGTCGTCGACGACTACGATCGTGCCAAAGCCTTCTACTGCGATGCCCTCGGCTTCGAGTGCCTGCAGGACGAAGTGCAGCCGGAGGGCAAGCGCTGGGTCGTTGTCACGCCGAAAGGCGCGGAAGGGGCAGCGCTATTGCTCGCCCAAGCCGCCAGCGACAGCCAGCGTGCAGCGATCGGCAACCAGACCGGCGGCCGCGTCGGCTTCTTCCTCAAGACCGATGATTTCGCTCGGGATCATGCTGCGATGCTTGCCAAGGGCGTGCAGTTTCGCGAGGAGCCACGCCACGAAGCCTATGGCATGGTGGCGGTCTTTGCCGATCCCTATGGCAACACCTGGGACCTCATCCAGCATTCTTCCTGAGACTCCAGCACATATACTCTTGATCCCTGCCGATCCCACGTGCATAAGCCGCCCGAAACCAAGGGTCGAGCGCCGCTCGCCCAGGCCCTCCACAAGCCTTTTGAGGACGACATGACCGAATTCAAGCCGCTCGTATTCTCCGGCGTTCAGCCAACCGGCAATCTCCACCTCGGTAACTATCTCGGCGCGATCCGCAAGTTCGTGGCCCTGCAGGCCAACAACGACTGCATCTACTGCGTCGTCGACATGCATGCGCTGACGGCGCAGCTCGTGCATGAGGACATGCCGAACCAGACGCGCTCGATCACCGCGGCCTTCCTTGCCGCCGGCATCGATCCGGAAAAGCATATCGTCTTCAATCAGTCGGCCGTGCCGGGACACGCCGAGCTTGCCTGGATCTTCAACTGCGTCGCCCGCATCGGCTGGATGAACCGCATGACGCAGTTCAAGGATAAGGCCGGCAAGGACCGTGAGCAGGCCTCGCTCGGCCTCTACGCCTATCCGAGCCTGATGGCCGCTGACATTCTGCTCTACCGCGCCACCCATGTTCCTGTCGGCGACGACCAGAAGCAGCATCTGGAGCTGACCCGCGATATCGCCATGAAGTTCAATCTGGACTACATGGAGCATATCCGCCGCACCGGCTACGGCATCGACATCACCGTCGGCGACGAGCCGGTCCATGCCTATTTCCCGATGGTCGAGCCGCTGATCGATGGTCCTGCGCCGCGCGTCATGTCGCTGCGTGATGGCACGAAGAAGATGTCGAAGTCAGACGCTTCCGACCTGTCGCGCATCAACCTGCTCGACGATGAGGAAAACATTTCGAAGAAAATCCGCAAGGCGAAGACCGATCCTGATGGCTTGCCGAGCGAAATCGCCGGTCTCGCTGGCCGCCCGGAAGCCGACAATCTGGTCGGCATCTATGCGGCCCTTGCCGACAAGTCGAAGGCCGACGTTCTCTCCGAATTCGGCGGCCAGCAGTTCTCGGTGTTCAAGCCGGCACTGGTCGATCTCGCCGTGCATGTGCTCTCGCCGATCACGACGGAAATGCGCCGCCTGATGGCCGATCCCGGCCATATTGACGCGGTCTTGCGCGATGGCAGCGCCCGCGCCCGCGCTCGTGCCGATGTTACCATGAAGCAGGTCCGCGACATTATCGGCTTTCTCTATTGATGATGTCGTAATGCAGGCTCCCGCCTGAAAACGGGGGCTTGCAAAACGCCGTTTTCGGGTGTCAGAGTCGCCGCATGGTTTCAACACGACTCTCACGGCTCGAAGGCCATCGCCGCAAGTTCATGGCGATCATCGACGGCACACCTGAATGCCAGCGCGCCGTCCACTATGCCGGCCGGCGCGCCAAGAATTCCAATGGCGGCCTCGTGCTGCTCTACGTGATCCCCGAGGGCGATTTCCAGCAATGGCTTGGCGTCGAGGAGATCATGCGGGCGGAAGCGCGTGAGGAGGCCGAGGCGGTGACGGCGAAAGCGGCTCAAAGCATCCGCGAAAACGTCGGCATCGATGCGGAGATCGTCATTCGTGAGGGATCGGCCGCCGAGCAGATCAATGCTGTGATCGAAGAGGACCGCGATATCGCGCTGCTCGTTCTGGCCGCGGGTTCCGCCAAGGAAGGGCCGGGCCCGCTGGTCTCGTCGATCGCCGGCCGCGCCGCAGCTTTTCCGATCCCGGTGACGGTGCTTCCGGATACGCTGAGCAACGAGGAAATCGACGCGTTGAGCTGACCGGCATATGCCATTTCTTGAGAAAGACTCTCTTGAATAGAATGGCCAAAAGGCCTATCTTCTTTTGAAATATTCTAAAGTCGGGACCGGGCGTCTGCCCGCCGCATGGAGATCAAGATGTTCATTCAGACCGAAGCGACGCCGAATCCCGCGACCCTCAAGTTCCTGCCGGGCAAGGTGGTGATGGAAAACGGCACGGCCGAATTCCGCAGCGCCGATGAGGCCGAGGCTTCGCCGCTGGCCGCCCGTCTTTTCGAGATCCCCGGCGTGACCGGCGTCTATTTCGGCTACGATTTCATTTCCGTCTCCAAGGAAAATCAGGAATGGCAGCATCTGAAGCCCGCCATTCTCGGCTCGATCATGGAGCACTTCATGTCCGGCAAGCCGGTCATGGGTTCGACGTCTGTGCTGTCCGAAGTGCAGGATGCCGGCGGCGAGTTCTTCGATGAGGGCGACGAGGCGATCGTGCTGACCATCAAGGAACTGCTTGATACACGCGTGCGCCCGGCCGTTGCCCAGGATGGCGGCGACATCACCTTCCGCGGCTTCCGTGACGGCAAGGTCTACCTGAACATGAAGGGCTCGTGTGCCGGTTGCCCGTCTTCGACGGCAACGCTGAAGCATGGCGTGCAGAACCTGCTGCGCCATTTCGTCCCCGAAGTTCAGGAAGTCGAAGCCGTCTAATCCCGGCTTTTCGGAAAAGTTGACATGATCGTACTGGCGCTCGACACGGCAGGTGTGGATTGCGCTGCTGCTGTGTATGATAGCGGCAGTGATTCTGTGATGGGGGAGGTCACGGAAACGATCGGACGGGGGCATGCGGAGCATCTGATGCACGTTGTCGACGAGGCGCTGGCGAAAGCCGGTACGACGCTTTCGGCAATCGAGCGCGTCGTGGTGACCGTCGGCCCCGGTTCCTTCACCGGCATCCGCATCGGCGTCGCAGCCGCGCGCGGTTTTGCACTTTCCCTCAATGTTCCTGCAGTCGGCGTCACGACCCTCGAGGTCATGGCTGCGACTGCCAGAGCGCAGAATCCGGGCAAGTCGGTTCTGGCTGCCATCGATGCCAAGCGCGAGGAGATCTATCTCCAGAGCTTCGACGCCGATGGCAACCCGCTGGACGAGGCTCGGGCCGTGACGATCGACGAAGCGCGGGCAATTGCTAGCGCCTTCGACGGCATCGTCACCGGAACGGCTGTCGCCCGGTTGAGCGACGCGCCGCCGGCGGAGCGGCCAGACGCATTTCCGATTGCCATCGTCGCCCGGCTGGGCGTCGGCAAACCTGCCGGCGAAAAGCCGAAGCCGCTTTATCTTCGCGGACCCGATGCCAGACCGCAGGCCGGATACGCAGTTGCCAGGCAATAGACATGCTCGAATCCTATCTGACTCTGAAAGCCGAATACGAAATCGTCCCGATGGAACTCAAGGATTGCGCCGAGGTGGCGCTCCTGCATGGCGAGCGGTTCCCGCGGGTCTGGGACGAGAGTGAATTTCAAGGCCTCCTCGGCCAGGACACGACTTTCGGCTTCGTCGCGCGCCAGACCAACGCCATCCTGAAAAAAGCGCTTCCGGGCTTCGTGCTGGCGCGGCATGTGGCAGGCGAGGGCGAAATCCTGACGATCGCCGTCAATGCCAAGCTCGGACGTTCCGGCCTCGGCTGGCGGCTGATGCACGCGGCCCTTCGCGAGGCCCGCAATCGCGGCGGCGAAACCATGTTTCTGGAGGTCGATGGCGGCAATCAGCCGGCGCTCGGCCTTTACCGCAAGCTCGGTTTCGAGACGGTCGGCGAGCGCAAGGCCTATTATGTCGGCGAAAACGGCCAGAAGTCGACGGCGCTTGTCATGCGCCGCGTTCTTCGCTAGTCCGTTGTCACAGTCCAAACAGACCGAAGACAACGATTGATGGAAGATGCCGTAAAATCCCTGGAGGAGCTTTGCGCCGAGCGCGGTATGCGCATGACGGACCAGCGCCGGGTCATTGCGCGCATCATCGAGAGCTCCGGGGATCATCCTGATGTCGAGGAGCTCTATCGCCGTTCCGTAGAAGTGGATGCGAAGATCTCGATTTCCACGGTCTATCGCACGGTAAAACTGTTCGAGGATGCCGGCCTTCTAGCCCGCCACGATTTTCGCGATGGACGCTCCCGCTACGAGACCGTGCCGGAAGAGCACCACGATCACCTGATCGATCTCAAGAGTGGCCAGGTGATCGAATTTCATTCGCCGGAAATCGAGGCGCTGCAGGAGCGCATCGCCCGCGAACACGGATTCAAACTCGTCGACCACCGGCTGGAGCTTTACGGCATCCCGCTGAAGAAGGACGAAGCTTGACGTGAAGGCTTTCATGCAGGAGCGAATGATTTGATGACGAGGCTGCGCATCGGCTGTGCCCTCGTGGTCATTTGCGTCGTCAGCGCCGTGATGCTGCCAATGCAGATCGTTTGCCTGCGCTTCGACTGGAAGCTCAGACGCTATCTGCCACGCTATTGGCATCGCATCGTCTGTTATTGGCTTGGCGTGCGCATCCACGTCGTCGGCAAGATGGAGACGAGCCGGCCGTTGATGCTGGCGTCCAACCATTCGTCCTGGCTCGACATTCTCGTCCTGTCAGCGGTAGCTGATGTCTCTTTCATCGCCAAGTCGGAAGTGCGGGACTGGCCGATCTTCGGTCAGTTCGCACAATGGCAGAAGAGTGTCTTCGTCGAGCGCGAGCAGAAGCGCAAGACCGGCGAGCAGGTGAACGAGATCGCCGACCGCATGGCCGATGGCGAAATCATGGTGCTGTTTCCCGAGGGGACGACTTCGGACGGTAATCGGCTGCTCGAAGTCAAATCCTCGCTGTTCGGGGCCGCCGCAGCCGCCCTGCCCAAGGCGCCGGATGGCGTCGTGCATGTGCAGCCGGTCGCGGTCGCCTATACCCGCGTCCATGGAACGCCGATGGGCCGCTATTACCGCCCGCTGACGGCATGGCCCGGCGATATCGAGCTCGTGCCGCACCTGAAGGGCATCTTCCAGTGCGGAGCCATAGATGTCGACGTCTGCTTCGGCGAAGCGGTCGATTATCGGGCCGGCAGCAACCGCAAGGAAGTGAGCGCCACCATCGCGCGGCGTATCCGCAATATGCTTGCCAGCCGCCTGCTGGGACGCGAGATCGCCTGATTTCCAGGTGATTCCAACTTTTCCATTTTCTCCGAAGGCAAAAGCCACTACATAGCGGCCCATGACCAAGGACAGCCTAACCCTCGACGCCCCGGCGACCGACGCTTCGCAGCTCGGCCCCCGCGATGGCTCCAACAGCCGCAAGGTCTTCATCAAGACCTACGGCTGTCAGATGAACGTCTACGATTCCACGCGGATGAGCGATGCGCTTTCCCGTGACGGCTATGAGCCGACCGAGGACATGGAAGAGGCCGATCTCGTCCTGCTGAATACCTGTCATATCCGCGAGAAGGCTGCCGAAAAGGTCTATTCCGCACTCGGCCGTCTGCGCGAGATGAAGAAGCGCAAGGCAGCCGACGGTCGCGAGATGATGATCGGCGTCACCGGCTGCGTCGCGCAGGCCGAGGGCGAGGAAATCTTGCGCCGCGCGCCCGCCGTCGATGTGGTCATCGGCCCGCAGACCTATCATCGCCTGCCGGATGCGCTTCGCCGCGCCAAGGAAGGCCAGCGCGTCGTCGACACCGAATATGCGATCGAGGACAAGTTCGAGCATCTGCCGATCGCCGAAAAGACGAAGATCCGCGCCCGCGGCGTCACCGCCTTTCTGACGGTGCAGGAAGGCTGCGACAAGTTCTGTACCTTCTGCGTGGTGCCCTATACGCGCGGCTCCGAAGTTTCCCGTCCGGTCTCCCAGATCGTCGAGGAAGCCGAGAAGCTTGTGGATGGCGGCGTGCGCGAAATCACGCTGCTCGGCCAGAACGTCAACGCCTGGCATGGCCTCGGCCCGACGGGCGAGGCATGGAGCTTCGGCGACCTCCTCTATCGCCTGGCGGAGATTCCCGGCCTGGCGCGCTTGCGCTACACCACCAGCCACCCGCGCGATATGGACGACCGGCTGATCGGTGCACATCGCGACCTGCGCACGCTGATGCCCTATCTGCACCTACCCGTGCAGGCCGGTTCGGACAGAATTCTGAAGGCGATGAACCGCCGGCATACGGCTGCGGAATACCTCACGCTGATCGAGAAGATCCGCACGGCTCGCCCCGATATCGCCCTTTCGGGCGATTTCATCGTCGGCTTCCCGGGGGAGACAGACCAGGATTTTGAGGATACACTCAAGCTGATCGAGGAGGTGAATTATGCACAGGCCTTCTCGTTCAAATACTCGACGCGGCCGGGCACGCCCGGAGCGGAGCTGAAGGATCAGGTGCCCGAAGAGGTCAAGACCGAGCGGCTGGAGCGATTGCAGGCATTGCTGCTGAGGCAGCAGCATGCGTTTGCCGAGGCTTGTGTGGGCAAAACAGTGGATATCCTTCTGGAAAAGCCGGGCCGGATGCCGGGCCAGTTGATTGGACGCTCTCCCTGGCTGCAATCTGTGAATGTTGATGCAAAAGCATCGCAAATCGGTGACATTATTAACGTACGAATCACCGGAACGAGCACCAACAGCCTTTTTGCTGAGTTGCTCCAGGTTCCGGCCTAGCCAAAGGAGCCGCACCGCTTGAACGGACAGGAATTGGTTTCTTCTTCATCGCGCCAGCCCCGCACCGCGAGCGACGCCAATCACTTCACCCTGACGTTCGAGAATAATCGGTTCGCCAGCGAGCTTTTCGGGCAGTTCGACCAGAATTTGAAGCTGCTCGAGGAACGTCTCGGCATCGATGCTCGCGCCCGAGGCAATTCCGTCGTCATTACTGGCGATGTGCTGGCCACCAACCAGGCGCGCCGCACGCTCGATTACCTCTATGACAAGCTGCAAAAGGGCGGCAATGTGGAGCGTTCCGACGTGGAAGGGGCAATCCGCATGGCGGTTGCCGCCGACGACCAATTGACGCTGCCGACCATGGAGAGAAAAGCCAAGTTGACGATGGCGCAGATTTCGACGCGCAAGAAAACGATCATTGCGCGCACGCCGACGCAGGATGCCTATATGCGGGCGCTGGAGCGCTCCGAGCTTGTTCTCGGCGTCGGCCCTGCCGGTACCGGCAAGACCTATCTCGCCGTCGCGCACGCTGCCCAGCTCCTGGAGCGCGGTGCGGTGGAAAAGATCATCCTGTCGCGCCCGGCCGTAGAAGCCGGCGAACGCCTCGGCTTCCTGCCCGGCGATATGAAGGAAAAGGTCGATCCCTATCTGCGCCCGCTCTATGACGCGCTTTACGACATGATGCCCGGCGACAAGGTCGAACGCGCCATCACCGCAGGTGTCATCGAAATCGCGCCGCTTGCCTTCATGCGTGGCCGCACGCTTTCCAATGCCGCTGTCATCCTCGACGAGGCGCAGAACACGACATCGATGCAGATGAAGATGTTCCTGACCCGTCTCGGCGAAAACTCGCGGATGATCGTAACGGGCGATCCGAGCCAGATCGACCTGCCGCGCGGCGTCAAGTCGGGCCTGGTGGAGGCGCTCGATCTGCTGCACGGCGTCGAAGGCATCACCATTGTCCGCTTCAAGGATACGGACGTCGTCCGCCATCCGCTGGTGGCGCGCATCGTCCGGGCCTACGATTCCACCTATGCCGCAAAGGCAGAGGAAAGCGATCCGCAGATCTGATCTGCGGCGCGAACACTCATGGCAGAACTCGATATACAAGTCAGCGTGGAGGAGGGCGATTGGCCCTCCGAAGAGGAATTGCAGGCGCTTGCCGAGCGGGTGCTTGGCGAGGCCGCGGCCTATCTCAAGAAACACGAGAAGCAGCCATTTCCGAAAATGGCGCCCGAATTGTCACTGGTCTTCACCGACGATGCCTCGATCCGCGAAATCAACGCGGAATGGCGCTCGCAGGACAAGGCGACGAACGTGTTGTCCTTCCCGGCCTTTCCGCTGGAACCCGGCGGCAAGCCCGGCCCGATGCTTGGCGATATCATCATCGCCAGGGAAACGGTGGAGCGCGAAGCCGTCGATCTCGAAAAGAGTTTTGACGAGCATTTGACCCATTTGATGGTGCATGGTTTCTTGCATCTCTTCGGCTACGACCATATGAATAATAGCGAAGCCGAAAGAATGGAGGGGCTGGAGACTCGCATTTTGGCTAGTCTTGGCCTATCTGATCCCTATGCGGGACAAGACCCCATTTGATTTGAACCCTGTCTGACCAGGAACAATGAGCGACTTTACGACACGAACGGCCCCCGAGGCCAAAGACAGCGCCGATGCGGCCTCCTCCGACGAGGTAGGCAGTAGTAGCAACGGCAAGCGATCCCAATCTTCATTCTGGGCACGCGCTGCGCGCATATTGCGCCCGGCACAGGACTCCGCCCGGCTGCGCGAGGATCTTGCCGACGCGTTGATGACCAACGCGGCCGGTGACGATGCCTTCTCCGCCGACGAGCGGGCGATGCTGCACAATATCCTGCGCTTCCGCGAGGTGCGCGTCGAGGATGTCATGGTGCCGCGCGCCGATATCGAGGCTGTGGACCAGAACATCACCATCGGCGAACTGATGATCCTGTTCGAGGAAAGCGGCCGCTCGCGCATGCCGGTCTATGCCGATACGCTGGATGATCCGCGCGGCATGGTGCATATTCGCGACCTGCTCTCCTATGTGGCCAAGCAGGCGCGCAACAAGCGCCGTGGCAGCAGCACGAAGACGGCCGCCGCCACAACGGCAGCGTCTGTCACGGAAAAGCCGACACGCTCGGCGAAGCCGAATTTTGATCTTTCGCGCGTCGATCTGCAGAAGACGCTGGTCGAGGCCGGCATCATCCGCAAGATCCTGTTCGTCCCGCCGTCGATGCTGGCCTCCGATCTCCTGCGTCGTATGCAGGTCAACCGCACGCAGATGGCGCTTGTGATCGACGAGTACGGCGGCACGGATGGTCTCGCTTCGCACGAGGACATCGTCGAAATGGTCGTCGGCGACATCGACGACGAGCACGATGACGAAGAAGTGATGTTCAAGCGCGTCTCCGAAGACGTCTTTGTTGCCGATGCCCGTGTCGAGCTGGAGGAGATCGCCGCCGCGATCGGCCCGGATTTCGACATCGCCGAGCAGGTGGACGAAGTGGATACGCTTGGCGGCCTCATCTTCTCCGCGCTAGGCCGCATTCCGGTACGTGGCGAGGTGGTGCAGGCGCTGCCAGGTTTCGAGTTCCATATTCTCGATGCCGATCCGCGTCGCATCAAGCGGGTGCGCATCACGCGCAAGCGCCATGCCGTTCGTCGCCGGCCGACCGTCAAGCTGGAAGGCGAGGCGGGGGCGTCGGAGCGCGACCTGCCTGCGCCGGAAGCGATCGCTGAGGAAACATCGGCAGAACGCAACGCGACCAGCCATTAATCGGGCGCTACGGCGGGACAAACCGCTGCTTTTTTGAAAGACTGCCGCCAGTTGATTCGCGATTGGACGGAGCTGGCGCATGGAATGGCTTTCGGGCAGGGTGATCCTCGTCTGGGGTTTCAAACGTGCGTTGCTTGCGATCCTTGCCGGGGCTATCGGCGTGCTGGCACTGCCGCCCTTCGGCTTCTTCGCGGCGATGTTCGTCTCGTTTACGCTGCTCGTCTGGCTGCTGGATGGCGTCGCCGCCGGTCCGGATAGCGGCTTTCTCGGGCGCTTGTGGCCAGCCTTCTTCACCGGCTGGCTCTTCGGCTTCGGCTATTTTGTCGCCGGCCTCTGGTGGCTCGGTCATGCGCTGCTGATCGATGCCGATGAATTCGCCTGGGCATTGCCGCTCGCAATCCTCGGTCTGCCGGCCTTTCTGGCCATCTTCTATGGCGTGGCGACCATGCTTGCCCGCATCCTGTGGTCCGACGGCATGGGGCGTGTTGCAGCACTTGCCTTCAGTTTTGGCCTGCTGGAATGGCTGCGCAGCTTCCTTTTCACCGGCTTTCCCTGGAATGCCATCGGCTATGGCGCCATGCCGACACCGCTGATGATGCAGTCGGCGCATGTGGTCGGCATGCTCGGTGTCACGGCGCTGGCGGTCTTCGTCTTCGCATCGCCCGCGCTGCTTGGCACCCGCCAGGGCCGGGTGCCGGGGATCGGCCTTGCCGTCCTCATTGCCGCCGCCCATTTCGGCTATGGCTATTATGCGCTGAGCCAGCCGGACGCGCCACTCACAGACGCTAAGACCGCGCCTGTGGTGCGCATCGTCCAGCCCTCCATCGACCAGGAAACCAAGATGGATACCGCCGCCGATCGCGCCGCCATCTTCGACAAGCATCTGGCGCTTTCGGTCCAGCCGCCGGCAAATGGCGGCAAGCGGCCCGATATCATCGTCTGGCCGGAGACGGCCGTGCCCTTTATTCTGACCGATAATCGCGATGCGCTCGCCCGCATCGCCGATCAGCTCGATGACGATCAGATCCTGATTACCGGCGCCGTCCGCGTCGAGGACATGGGACCGGGCGTCGAGCCGCGCTATTATAATTCGATCTATGTCATCGACGGCCGCGGTCAGATCGTCGGTGCATCCGACAAGACCCATCTCGTCCCCTTCGGCGAGTATGTGCCCTTCGAGCATATTTTGAGCTATCTCGGCATCGAGAATGTCGTGGAACTGCCCGGCGGCTTTTCCGCGGCCACAAAACGGCAATTGCTGACCATGCCCGATGGCGTCAAATTCTATCCGCTGATCTGCTACGAGATCATCTTCCCGAACGAGATGGCATCGGAAATCCGCCAGGCCAACGCCATCCTCAATGTCACGAATGACGGTTGGTTCGGCGACACGCCCGGCCCATATCAGCATTTCCTGCAGGCAAGAGTGAGGGCGGTGGAGCAGGGGTTGCCACTGATTCGAAGCGCCAACACGGGCATTTCAGCATTTGTTGATCCGCATGGACGGGTACTTTCCGGTATCGACTATAACCAACAGGGCTTTATTGACACTACCCTGGGTGGCGCAACCGTGTCGCGCATCGACGATAAAGCCAGGAAAACATACTTTTGGTTGATCATCGGAGTGGTCGGCATGATTGCTCTGATTTCGCGCATGGGTTTTATTTTCAGGGTGAATTGACCAAAAAACCCTAAAATTGCATAGTGCTAGATGTCCGCCTTTCGAACGTAGACTGGAGGCCTTGGGGGCGTCGGCTGCAACGTGGCGTTATAGGGGTGGTGAAGGGTACCGGGTGGCAGGTCCTGAATTCAACCTATGTTAGGGTAATATGATGATTGAGAATAAAAAGAAGCCGAACCCCATCGACATTCATGTCGGTAGCCGCATACGCCTCCGCCGCACAATGCTTGGCATGAGCCAGGAAAAGCTCGGCGAAAGCCTTGGAATCACATTTCAGCAGATTCAGAAATACGAAAAAGGCACCAATCGCGTCGGCGCCAGCCGTCTGCAGAATATCTCCAGCATCCTCAATGTCCCGGTTTCCTTCTTCTTCGAGGATGCCCCGGGCGAACACTCGGCTGCCGCAGGCGGCATGGCCGAGGCATCCAGCTCCAACTACGTGGTCGACTTTCTGTCTTCTTCGGAAGGCTTGCAGCTCAACCGCGCCTTCGTGAAAATTTCCGATGGCAAGGTCCGCCGCAAGGTTGTCGAGCTGGTCAAGGCGCTAGCAGCCGAGGCTGATGCCGAATAGCTCTTCGAAGTGGGGGACGAAGCGATAAAGTCGGGAGGCGGTCATTTTGGCCGCCTTTTCCGTATTTACGGCAAAATTTTATCACTTGGGCGGGGATATAAAGATATATTTATGTCCTTGTGCGGCTTGTCTTTCGAGGCGGAGGCGAATATCAAAAGCAGAGATTTGTTCTTTGAGGGGAATCCCGCATGCGCGCGAATTATCTGTTTACGAGTGAGTCTGTTGCCGAAGGTCACCCGGATAAAGTTTGTGACCGCATTTCTGATGAAATTGTCGATCTGGTCTACCGCGAAGCTGCAAAGACCGGAGTAAACCCCTGGACCGTGCGCATTGCATGCGAGACCCTTGCCACCACCAACCGCGTCGTGATCGCCGGTGAAGTGCGTCTGCCGCCGAGCCTGATGAAGAAGGACAAGGACGGCAACGACGTCATCAATCCTTCGAAGTTCAAGGCCGCCGCGCGCCGCGCTATCAAGGATATCGGCTACGAGCAGGACGGCTTCCACTGGAAGAAGGCCCGCATCGACGTTCTCCTGCACTCGCAGTCCGCCGATATCGCCCAGGGCGTCGACAACGCCGCCGACCAGCAGGGCGACGAAGGTGCCGGCGACCAGGGCATCATGTTCGGCTACGCCTGCAAGGAAACGCCTGACCTCATGCCGGCGCCGATCTACTATTCGCACAAGATCCTGCAGCTGCTCGCTGCCGCCCGCAAGAAGGGCGATGGCGAAGTCGCCAAGCTCGGCCCGGACGCCAAGAGCCAGGTGACGGTTCGCTACGTCGACGGCAAGCCGTCCGAAGCGACCTCGATCGTTCTCTCCACCCAGCATCTCGACGACAGCTGGGATTCGAACAAGGTTCGCGCCGTTGTCGAGCCTTATATCGTCGAAGCCCTTGGTGATCTGAAGATCGCTGCCGATTGCAAGTGGTACATCAATCCCACGGGCAAGTTCGTCATCGGCGGCCCGGACGGCGACGCCGGCCTCACCGGCCGCAAGATCATCGTCGACACCTACGGCGGCGCAGCTCCGCACGGCGGCGGTGCCTTCTCGGGCAAGGACACGACCAAGGTCGACCGTTCCGCAGCCTATGCGGCTCGCTACCTCGCAAAGAACGTCGTCGCCGCAGGTCTTTCCGATCGCTGCACGATCCAGCTTTCCTACGCTATCGGCGTTGCGCAGCCGCTGTCGATCTATGTCGACCTGCACGGCACAGGCAAGGGCGTCACCGAGGATCAGGTCGAAGCGGCCATCCGCAAGAACATGGACCTTTCGCCGACCGGCATCCGCCGTCACCTCGACCTCAACAAGCCGATCTACGCCAAGACCTCGGCTTACGGTCACTTCGGCCGCAAGGCTGGCCGTGACGGCTCGTTCTCCTGGGAGCGTACGGACCTGGTGAAGGCTCTCAAGGAAGCCGTGAAGCTCCGGGAAGCCGCATGATCGATACCGAGCGCCGGTCGCGGGCGACGGAAGCATTCTTCGGCCGGCGCAAGGGTAAGGCCTTGCGCGGCCAGCAGGCTGAGAAGCTGGAAGCATTGCTGCCGCAGTTCATCGTCGATCTCGCAAGCCCGGCGCCGCAGCCGCTGAACGATCTCTTCCCGGTGCCATCAGAGCGCCTGCGCCTGGAGATCGGTTTTGGCGGTGGAGAGCATCTGATCCACAGGGCGCTGGAGCAACCGAAGACCGGCTTCATCGGCGTGGAACCCTTCGTCAATTCGATGCAGAAGCTGCTGGCGCGGGTCGACGAGGCCGGCGCTCACAATATCCGCGTCTACAATGATGATGCGACGCAGGTGCTGGATTGGTTGCCGGACGGCTGTCTCGACCAGATCGACCTGCTCTATCCCGATCCCTGGCCAAAGAAGAAGCACTGGAAGCGTCGCTTCGTCTCCCAGGTGAATCTTGCCCGCTTCCACCGCGTTTTGAAGCCCGGCGCGCTCTTCTGCTTTGCCTCCGATATCGACACCTACGTCAATTGGACGCTGCAGCACTGCCAGGCGCATGGCGGCTTCGAATGGACTGCGCAGAATGCCGCCGACTGGTTGACACCCTATGAGGGCTGGCCAAGCACGCGCTACGAGGCCAAGGCGAGGCGCGAAGGGCGCTCGTCGGCCTATCTGACCTTCAAGAAGGTTTGAGTGCTCCAATTGCGGGCGGAAATTTCAGTTTGAATTATTCGCATCGTGTCGTGCGGACCGCCGCTCAAGGCGGTCTGGATCATGCGCATTCACCGCTGGGCGGGGCCGGTTCGATGCGGTCCTTGCGAGCGGTGAAGTTCACCGCCGGGCGATGCTCATGGTCAGTGCAGGCTGACCGTCTTCAGTTCGTCCTCGGCAGCACGATAGAAGGTGCTGGAGCGATTATCGGTCAAAAGGATCGGGGTGCCGTCCGCGCCGAAAAGCGCCCATAGGTCGACATCCGGATCAATATCGGGCGCTTCCGGAAAGCAGCGGGATACTTCGGACCAATCCATTTTTCTGATGTAGCCGACCTCACCGGTGCCGATATTGGCAAGTTCGGATTGGGTCAGGCGGGCGGTGGCTTCTTTCAACAACATGCTCGTACCTCCAGTATGAGGGACCAACAGCTCCAGAGCATGACGCCGAAAAGGGTAAGGGCTTCCGGTGTTTGGCTCCAGGCCGTTGTCCTACTGTGAGACCGAAATGTTAATTTTCTTTACTATGCGGTCCGGTTCCGGCCGAATGAGGTCGACGGAGAGCAGGCCGTTCTTCAGCGTGGCGCCAAGCACCTGCATGCCGTCGGCAAGGACGAAAACACGCTGGAACTGTCGGGCGGCAATGCCGCGATAGAGATAGTCGCGCTCACCCTGTTCGAGCTGTCGGCCACGGATCAGCAGCTGGTTTTCTTCCGTCGTGACATCGAGTTCGTCTTCGGAAAAGCCGGCAACTGCCAGCGTGATGCGCAGGCGTTCCGGCTCGCCGGAGAGGCGGTCGGCACGCATCCGTTCTATATTGTAGGGAGGGTAACCGTCGCTGGCCTTGGAAATTCGCTCTAGCGTCTTTTCCATAGTGTCAAAGCCCAGAAGCAGCGGGCTGGCAAAGGGAGTCGTCCGGCTCATCGTCTCAAGTCCTTGGGTGTCAAGCGACCGTTCCGGACCTGATCTTCAGCACCCGGTTGTCCCTAATATGGGAGTACGCGCCTGTGAGTGCAAGCCATGGCGCCTTCGCATTTGCGAGATCAAAATCGATGGTGAAAAATCGTTTTGTGACATCAAGAGCAGGTGCTTGACAAAGCCTGACAGGACTCGCGACAAAGCCTCTCAATCTGCACCGGAGGAAAGTTACAGATATGAGCGAACCCAGAAAAATCATCATCGATACCGACCCTGGTCAGGACGACGCCGCCGCGATCTTTCTCGCCTTCGGCAGCCGCGAGGAGATCGACGTACTCGGCATCACGACGGTCGCCGGCAACGTGCCGCTGCGGCTGACGAGCCGCAATGCCCGCATCGTCTGCGAACTCTGCAATCGTCGCGACGTCAAGGTTTTCGCGGGCGCCGACGCACCGCTGAAGCGCAAGCTGGTGACGGCGGAGCACGTGCATGGCAAGACGGGACTGGATGGTCCTGAGTTGTCCGAGCCGACGATGGAGCTGCAGCCGGGCCATGCGGTCGATTTCATCATCGATACGCTGCGCAAGGAACCGGAGGGCGCCGTCACGCTCTGCACGCTCGGCCCGTTGACCAATATCGCAATGGCCTTTCAAAAGGCCCCTGATATCGTCGGACGCGTGCGTGAGCTCGTCATGATGGGCGGCGGCTTTTTCGAAGGCGGTAACATCACGCCGGCCGCCGAGTTCAACATCTATGTCGACCCGGAGGCGGCAGATGTCGTGTTCCGCTCCGGCGTGCCGATCGTCATGATGCCGCTCGACGTCACCCACAAGCTGCTCACCCGCAAGGATCGCGTCGCCCGCATGGCTGCCGTCGGCACCCCGCCGGCCAAGGCCATGGTTGAGATGCTCGAGTTCTTCGAGCGCTTCGATATTGAAAAATACGGTTCGGACGGCGGCCCGCTGCACGATCCCACGGTTGTCGCCTACCTTCTGAAGCCGGAGCTCTTCAAGGGCCGCGAGTGCAATGTCGAGATCGAGGTGACGTCTGAACTGACCGTCGGCATGACCGTAGTCGACTGGTGGCACGTCACCGACCGCAAGCGCAATGCCAAGGTCATGCGCGACGTCGATGCCGATGGCTTCTTCGCGCTGCTGACGGAACGCTTCGCCCGCATCTGATTGAGACCCAAGTGAAAAGGCCGCCGGATCTCTCCGGCGGCCTTTTGTATTTCATCTAGCCAAAGTCGGCTCAGAACTCTTCCCAGTCGTCATGGGCGAGCGCATTGGCGCCCTGCGTCTGTGGAACCGCCTTGCGTGCCGGTGCGGCAACGGGCGGTACTGCTCGGCGTGGGGCTGCCGGAGCCCGCATCTGCTGGGCGGTTGCGCGCAATGCGCTGGCATTGTCCTGGACGGCCCGCGCGGTGCGGAAGCGCGCAACGAGCGTTTTCAGCGATTGTGCTTCCTCTGCAAGAGCCACGCTGGAAGCTGTGGTCTCCTCGACCATCGCGGCGTTCTGCTGGGTTACCTGATCCATCTGGTTCATGGCCGAGTTGATTTCCTTGAGGCCGATAGCCTGCTCGCTCGCAGAAGCGGAGATCTGGCGGATGAGGCCGTTGATCTCCATCACCTGCTGGGCGATCTTGTGCAGGGCATCGCCCGTGCGGCCGACCAGATCGACACCTTCCTTAACCTGTCCGGCCGAGGCATTGATCAGGGTCTTGATCTCCTTGGCGGCGTTGGCCGAGCGCTGGGCCAGCTCGCGCACTTCCTGGGCGACCACGGCAAAGCCCTTGCCTGCTTCACCGGCGCGGGCCGCTTCGACACCGGCATTGAGCGCCAGGAGATTGGTCTGGAAGGCGATCTCGTCGATGACGCCGATGATGCGCGAGACCTCCTGCGAGGATTGCTCGATGCCGTGCATGGAGGCAATGGCCTTCTGTACGATCTCGCCGGAATGCTCTGCATCCTGCGATGCGGCATTGACGCTGCTTGCCGCCGTGCGGGCGTTCTCGGCGCTCGAATTGACCTGCGCGGTCAGCTCGTTGAGGGCCGCTGCCGTTTCTTCGAGGCTGGCTGCCTGCTGTTCCGTACGGCGGGCGAGATCCGAGGCGCTGTTGCTGATTTCGCCAGTGCCGCTGCCGATATTGCCGACGCTCACATTGACCGTGTGAACGGTCTCTTCCAGGCTCGCCAGTGCAGCATTGAAATCCTGCTTGAGCTGGGCGTATTCGCCAGGGAAGTCGTCCGTGATCCGCTGGTTGAGATTGCCCTTCGAAAGCTCTGCGAGGTTCTGGCCGAGAATGCTGACGATATGGCGCTGCAGCGTAACGCTCTCGTTGCGTTCGCTCTCCGAGCGACGGCGTTCACCCTCGGCAGCTAGGCGCTGATCGTTGGCTTCGCCTTCCAGCCGCTTGGTGTCGGCAAGGGCAAAGCGGAAGCCTTCCAGAGCCTTGGCAACGGAGCCCACTTCGTCGGCACGAGCCTGGCCGGCGACCGGTTCGGCATAATTGCCGGCGCTGAGGCGATTGACGCTGGCGACGAGGCCGGCAAGCGGCGTCTGCACGAAGCCGCGCACCGCGGCGTAGAGAGCGAGCATCACGGCGGCAAGCACGAGAATGCCGGCGACGATCATCATATAGGTTTGGTCGCGTACCGGCGCCGCGATCGCGCTATGCGGTACGTCGATGAGAACGACCCAGGTGGCATTCAGGCCAGGGACGGCGAAGGGATAGACGACGCGGTCGAATTCCTCGCCGCCTGCCTCGGAGAGGTTCTTGAGGATGCTTGTCGACGAGGAGGTCAATGCCGCCTTGATGGCATCGGCGCCCGAGCCGTTATAGTCCTTCATCAGCAGGTCCGCGCTCGGCGCGACCAGCCACTTGTTATCCTGGGAAACCAGCAGCACGCGGCCGGTGCCGAACGGCTGCATCTTCTGGAGCTTCGTGGAAAGCGAGTTGAGGGAAATGTCGACGCCCGCGACGCCGATCAGCTTGCCGCCCGACATGACGGGATAGGCGATCGAGCTCATGGTCGTCGGAACATCGGTGCCCTGCGCCAGATAGGGCGGCGTGATCGCGCCCTTGCCGCTGTCGGCGGCAAGCTTCCACCAGGCGGCAGTGTAATCATTGTCGAAGGTCGAGAACTGGATGCCGCCGTCCTTCGTCTTGGACCAGTAGGGCGAAAAGGCGCCCTTGTCGTTGACGCCCTGATCCTTGTTGCCGGCAAGCTCGGTCGTCTTGCCATCCAGCGCGCCGAGCTGCTCGCAGAACCAGCTGCCGAAGGCAAAGGCATTCTGTTCGACATTCGCCTTGAGGATGTTGATCATGCCCTTGCGGTCGAAAGTATGGCCCTCGTGACCGCGACCGATGATGGCGGCCATCGAACGGGCGGCGCTCGCCAATTCGCCGACATTGGCGGCGATTTCGTTGGAGATGGACTTGGCCTCGGTATTGGCCTGATCCATCGTCAGCGTCTCGACGCGATCCCGGGTTTGGGAAATCAGCAGAAAGTTGGAAACCAGCAAGACAACTGCGATCGCCAGCCCGGTGACCAAGATCAGCTTGGCCGCAAGCGACTTCATACGAAAGACGAACATCATTTCCTCGAAAATGCGATGCGTCGGATACACATTATCCGGATGCAAGGTCGGCGCAGGATGGCCCTGTCATGGGGCCGCCGTGAAAAATCCTGCCGGTGCCGGAGGGCCATACACGCCAGGCCAGAGGAGAATGATATGGAAGCGCAAAAATTTAATTAATTGCGCTTCGTAACACTTATGAAATTTTAGCCTTAAAGCTTCTCGGCGACTTCGCTGGCAACCGGAATGGATGGCTGCGCGCCCGGCTTCAAACAAGCGAGCGAACCGGCAACGGCGGCACGGCGCAGGCTGGCATCAAAATCCAGGCCCTGATCGAGGCTCGCGGCGAAATAGCCGCAGAAGGTATCGCCAGCGCCCACGGTGTCGACCGGCTCGATGACGAGGCCCTTGGCGCGTGAAACCTCGCCGTCACGAATGGCGATGACGCCGTCGCCGCCGAGCGTCACGATCAGCGTTTGGCCGGTTTCGCCGTGCAGGCGGACAAGAGCCGTCTCACGCTCGGCTGCCGACATGTTGTCCTGGCCGGCCAGTCGCTCGAATTCCGTTTCGTTGGCGATGACGATATCGGCAAGGCGGCCGAGGCGCGCAGCGTCGGGGATCAGCGGCGCGAGATTGAGGACGGTGCGCACGCCCTTTGCCTTTGCGGCGTTCAGCGCCGTTTCGACGGCATCCACCGGGATCTCGAACTGAAGCATCAGCGTATCGCCGGGGTTCAGCGCGGCCACAGCTGCGGCGGCATGTTCGGCCGTATTCGTGCCGTTGGCGCCGGGAACGACGGCGATCATGTTCTCCCCGTCACCGCCAACGAGGATGAGGGCCGTGCCCGTGGGCTCCGATACGCGCCGGGTGGTGGAAAGATCGGTGCCCGCCGCCTGAAGCAGATCCAGCGCAGGCTCCGCAAAGCCGTCATTGCCGACGGCGCCATTCATGCGCACATCTGCACCGGCGCGACGCGCGGCGAGTGCCTGATTGGCGCCCTTGCCGCCGGCCGCCGTCGAAAAGCCGTTGCCGGCAACGGTTTCGCCCGGCTTCGGCAAACGGTCGGTGGTGGCGATGAGGTCCATGTTGATGGAGCCGAAAATGGTAATCATGCGATGTCCTGCCCTGGGTGTTGCGCCTGCATGATCCTGCCCGAAGGCTGCCTTTGTCTTTTCGGATCATGCATCGATTGGGCGCGACACTGCCGAAGCGATCAGTCTTCGTCAACTACCCTGAGCTTGAGTTGGCTCGTTCGGTTGTCGACAGGCTTGGGCCGTTCTTCTGGCCGTACCTTGGCAGGCTCCTTCGCGGCCTCGAATTCCAGCGCCTCGATCCGCTCGCCGCGCCTTGCCAGCTTGTCGGCCGAGGTGACGATCATGTCGACATCCTTCTGCGCCACGGCGAAATGCCCTTGCAGCTTGCGCACCCTTTCATCCAGGCGCGAGAGATCGTCCATCAGATGTGCGACTTCGCTCTGAATGACGTGGGCCTGCTCGCGCATGCGCTGGTCTTTCAGCACTGCTTGAATGACCTGGATCGACAGCATCAGCAGCGACGGCGAGACGATGACGATGCGGGCACGCTGGGCTTTCTGGACGATCGCCTCGAAATTCTCGTGGATCTCGGCAAAGATCGACTCGGACGGCACGAAGAGAAAGGCCGTGTCCTGCGTTTCGCTCGGGATCAGATATTTCTCCGAGATGTCGCGGATATGAAGTTCCAGATCCCTTCGAAACTGCTGCGCGGCGATCTTGCCGTGTTCGGGAGTGGCGGCACTGCGAATGGCGTTCCAAGCCTCCAGCGGAAACTTCGCATCGATCACGAGTGGCGGCGAGCCGTTCGGCATGCGAACGGTGCAATCGGGTCGGGAGCCGTTGGATAGCGTCGCCTGAAACGCATAGGCGCCCATCGGCAGCCCGTCGGCGATGATGGTTTCCATGCGCGCCTGACCGAAGGCGCCGCGCGTCTGCTTGTTGGACAGAATAGCCTGCAGGCCGACGACATCCTTCGCCAGCGTCTGGATATTGGTCTGCGCGGCGTCGATGACGGCAAGCCTTTCCTGCAGGCGGCGCAGGTTTTCATGCGTCGAGCGTGTCTGCTCGCCGATCGTCGCCGTCACCCGCTGAGACATGCCGTCCAGGCGCTGGCCGATGGCCTGATTAAGCTCCGCTTGCCGCGAGCCGAAGACTTCGGCCATCGTGGCGAGCCGCCCCTGCATCTCTGCCTGCGATCGCAGCAGCGCCGCCATCGTATGCTCTGTACCGAGCGCATCATCCTCCGCTTGTGCCCTTCCGCGAACGAAAAGGACGATCACGGCGATCGCAAGCATTATGACGAGGCCGGTCAGAACATGGACCGTGGAAATGGCTTGGCCGAAGAGGATGAAGGACATGAAACCTGGCGCGCTGATGAAGTTCTCGTCGGAAGCATAGCAAAATTGTCGTGAATATCCAGATCAAACCGTGAACAAAATTTCGCGGCTATTTACGTCGGTTCGGCAGGCTTTCGTTGAAAAAACACAGCGTCACCGCCATCTTGGCGATTCCATCGCACAACAAGATGCGTTATGGGAAACGTCATGACGATCAAGCCACTCATCATTTTGCCCGACCCGCTGCTCCGCCAGGCTTCCAAGCCCATCGAGCAGATCGATACCGAAATTCAGCGCCTCGCCGACGACATGCTGGAAACCATGTATGACGCGCCGGGCATCGGCCTTGCCGCGATCCAGATCGGCGTTCCTCGTCGGATGCTTGTGATCGATGTCGCGCGGGAAGGCGAAGAGAAGACGCCGCTGGTTTTCATCAATCCGGAAATCGTCGCTTCGTCCGATGAGCGTTCGGTCTATGAGGAAGGCTGCCTTTCGATTCCGGATTACTATGCGGAAGTGGAGCGCCCGGCGCGCGTGACCGTCAAGCATCTGGACCGCAACGGCAAGGAACAGCTCACCGAGGCTGACGGCCTGCTGGCGACCTGCGTGCAGCACGAGATCGACCACCTGAACGGCGTGTTGTTCATCGACTATATCTCCCGCCTGAAGCGCGACATGGTGATCAAGAAGTTCACCAAGGCCGCCAAGGCCAAGGCTCTCTGATAGCAAGCCATTGAAGGATCTGTCGTGAGCGCCTATGATATCATTGATATCAAATGGAGGCGCGAATGAGTGATCTTTTGTTGCGCGGCATTGACGACAGCCTGAAGAAGCAATTGCAAGTAAATGCCAATCGGCATGGCCGCAGCCTCTCCGATGAGGCGATTGCCTTGCTGCGCCAATCGCTCGGACGTGAGCAGGATGGAAGCAAGTCGGCCGGGCAGCGATTGAGAGCCGTTCTCGGCGCGGAGAAGCTCAGCGAAGAGGAAGTCGAAGCAATCAATGCCTTTCGAAATGGGCCGGATCGCGATCCGCCCCGTTTCGAATAGGTTTGTGGCGAACGCATGATCGTTCTGGACACCAATGTCGTATCGGAGCTGCAAGGGCGACTGTATAGCGAGCGCATATTATCCTGGCTTGACGGCTTCGCTGCCGAGGCCGTTTTCTTGACCGCCATCACCGTCGGAGAAGTCCGGTTCGGGCTGGAACTCCTGGTCGAGGGAAAACGCAAGACGGCCTTGCTCGCGGAACTGGAAGCGGTAGAGGCGGAGTTTTCCGGCCGCGTTCTGGGGTTTTCCACCAACGCAGCCCATCAATACGGAATAATCTCCGCTCGACGTCACAAGCTTGGGCGAAGGATGGAAACGAAGGACGCCATGATCGCCGCCATCTGTCTTGCGAATGGCGCGACCCTGGCGACGCGCAACACAAAAGACTTCGAGGGGCTTGATCTCAAGCTCATAAACCCGTTTGAAGGCGGCTAACATTTGACCCAGATGGCGCTCGGGTCACGCGAAACTTGATAATCTCAGCCGGATGGACCGCATGTCGCTCAACATCATTTTCATGGGAACACCCGAATTTTCCGTACCGACGTTGCGGGCTTTGATCGATGCCGGGCACAAGGTGCGGGCCGTCTATACACAGCCGCCGCGCCCAGGTGGCCGGCGCGGGCTGGACCTGCAGAAGTCGCCGGTGCATCAGGCGGCCGAATTACTGGGCCTGCCGGTCTTCACGCCGGTCAACTTCAAGGACCCGGACGAGCGCCAGCGCTTTCGCGACCTCGATGCCGATGTCGCCGTTGTCGTCGCCTATGGCCTGCTGCTGCCGGAAGCGATCCTCGGGGGCACGCGCCTTGGCTGCTACAACGGCCATGCCTCGCTGCTGCCGCGCTGGCGTGGGGCTGCTCCCATCCAGCGTGCCATCATGGCCGGCGACGCCAAGACCGGCATGATGGTGATGAAGATGGACAAGGGGCTCGATACCGGCCCGGTCGCGCTCACACGCGAGGTTGACATCGGTGATACCATGACTGCTGGCGAGTTGCATGACAGGCTGATGCTCGTCGGCGCGAAGGCGATGGCCGAGGCGATGAACAAGCTGGAGCATGACGAACTGCCGCTGACCGCTCAGCCGTCCGAAGGCGTTCTCTATGCCGCGAAGATCGACAAGGGCGAGACCCGTATTGATTTCGGCAAGCCGGCGGCCGATGTCCACAATCATATTCGCGGCTTGTCGCCGTTTCCCGGTGCCTGGTTCGAAGCCGAAATCGCCGGCCGACCAGAGCGCGTCAAGGTGTTGGGTTCCGAATTGGCCGAAGGCAATGCCGTGGCCGGACAGGTTCTGACGGATGATCTCGTCATTGCCTGCGCCAACGGCGCCGTCCGGCTCACGAAGCTGCAGAAGGCTGGCGGCAAGCCGCTGGCGGCAGCCGATTTCCTGCGCGGCACGCCGATTGCGCTTGGCACCGTGCTTGCATCGGAGCAAGCCTGATGCCGCGTTACAAGATGACCGTCGAATATGACGGCATTCCCTATGTCGGCTGGCAGCGTCAGGAAAACGGCCCTTCCGTGCAGGGCGCAATCGAAGGCGCCATCCTGTCGCTGACGGGCGAAACGGTTTCGATCCGCGGCGCGGGGCGCACCGATTCCGGCGTGCACGCCATGGGTCAGGTCATGCATGCCGATCTCTCCAAGGACTGGAAGATCTATACGCTGCGCAATGCGCTCAATGCCCATCTAAGGATGGCTGGCGACCGTGTCGCCATTCTCGATATCGTCGAGGTCGACCAGAGCTTCGATGCGCGCTTTTCGGCCATCCGCCGCCATTATCTCTACCGCATCATTGCCCGCCGCGCGCCATTGGCGCTGGAAGCCGGCCGCGCCTGGTGGGTGCCGAAGGACATGGATTACGAGGTGATGCATGCCGCGGCGCAGACCCTCGTCGGCCTGCATGATTTCACCACCTTCCGCTCGGCCCATTGTCAGGCAAACAGCCCGGTGCGCACCCTCGATCGGCTGGATGTGACGCGCAGCGGCGAGCTGATCGAGATCCGTGCCACGGCGCAGAGCTTCCTGCACAATCAGATCCGCTCCTTTGCCGGCACGCTGAAGCTGGCGGGCGAGGGCAAGTGGACGCCCGATGATGTGCGCGCGGCACTCGAGGCTCGGGATCGCAAGGCCTGCGGCCCTGTCGCTCCGCCGGATGGACTTTATTTCATGCAGGTGGATTATCGCGATGGCGCCGGTTTTCCTGACGATGTCGAAAATGCCGACGACGGCGAGGACCAGTCGTAATCTCCATCGGCTATTTTAGCCTGGCGGATAGACGCCGAGGAAGCGCTGCAGGAAATCCGTCAAAAGCATGGTCGGTATCAGCAGCACCAGCGTCAACGTGCCGATGAACAGCGGATGCGTGCCGCAGATCATTCTGAGCATGCGCGCCAGCGAAAAGATGATTGCCATCATCAGAACAAGCCACAGCAGCGCCACCAGCCCGCTGGAGCCGGGAATGAAGGCAATCAACGCGATCAGCAGCGCGTTCAGATAGGATGTTGGCACGCCGAGCCAGTTTACCACGACGACGATCGGCGTAAACTTATCGCCGAAACGGAAAATCAGCAGCAATACGCCGGCCAGAACGAGCGGGATCAGCCAGTTCGCGACCTCGACCAGCGCCAGACGCAGAAAGAAGGCGAGGCCCGTCGATGTCTCCGGCGGCATCGCCGTCAGATAGGCCTTCTGCCACCAGAGCCAGGAAATACCGATCGACGGCAGGCTCCAGAAAATCGCCCAGAAAGAGCGCAGCATGCCGCGGTCCGATATGTCGAGATACTGGAAGCCGCGCGCATCCATGCGGATCAGCAGCCAGAGGCCAGACAGGTAATATTGGACTTCCCTAAAGCTCGGCATTCTCGAACCAGCGCTGGATGAAGGTCTGGTAGATCCCGGTCAGCGTTTCGAGATCAGCGACGGCCACGCGTTCGTCGACCATATGCATGGTCTGGCCGACGAGGCCGAATTCGACGACGGGGCAGTAATCCTTGATGTAGCGGGCATCCGAGGTGCCGCCGGTGGTCGAAAGCACCGGCCTTTGACCGGTGATGTTCTCGACGGCGGAGGAGAGCGAGGCGATCAGCGCGTTGTTGCGCGTCAGGAAGACTTGGCTGGGCCGTTCGGACCAGACGATGCCGTATTTCGCCGGTGGCCGTCCGGGGCGCAACGTCTGATCGGCTGCCGCAGCATCCAGACGAGCCAGGATTGCGGCCTTCAACGTCTCGACGGTCCAGCTGTCGTTGAAGCGGATGTTGAAGGTCGCGGTCGCCTTGGCGGGAATGACGTTGGTAGCGGCATTGCCGACGTCGATCGTCGTCACTTCGAGGTTGGACGGCTGGAAATTGTCTGTGCCGGCGTCAAAAGGCGGGTCGAGCAGCGCTTCCGTCAGCTTGACGATGCTGCGCACCGGGTTGTCGGCAAGGTGCGGATAGGCGGCATGACCCTGAACGCCGTGGACGGTGATGGTGCCGGAGATCGAGCCGCGGCGGCCGATCTTGATCATGTCGCCCAGCCGGTTCGGATTGGTCGGCTCGCCGACGAGCGATGCATCCCATGTTTCGCCACGCTCGGCTGCCCATTGCAGCAGCTTGACGGTGCCGTTGATCGCCGGTCCCTCTTCGTCGCCGGTGATCAGGAAGGAGATCGAGCCGGCGGGCTTGCCATGCTTCTCGATATGGCGCGCCACGGCGGCGACGAAACAGGCGATGCCGCCCTTCATGTCCACTGCGCCGCGGCCGAAAAGCTCGCCATTGGCGATTTCGGCGGCGAAAGGCGGATGGGTCCAGGAAGCCGCATCGCCGATCGGAACGACATCCGTATGGCCGGCAAACATCAGGTGCGGCCCATCCGCGCCGAGGCGCGCATAAAGGTTTTCGATATCGGGCGTTCCCGGCTCGCTTGCGGTCATGCGTTCGACCTTGAAGCCGAGCGGCAGCAGCATGTCGGCAAGTGCGGTCAACGCACCGCCTTCGGCAGGGGTGACGGAGGCACAGCGAATGAGGGTCTGCAGATTGGCGACGGGATCGGTAACAGTCATCGGGGGCAACTTATCCGGCGGGAAATGGCAAAGCGATGGCAAAGGGTCGGTGGCGACTCGAAATTCTTTGCCGCGATTCCAGCAATCGCACAGGCATGCTCACCCGGCAAGCATAAGGGAAGCGCGATATGGCGACCGCGCTTCCAAAATTTGCGGATCAATCGCGCAGCAGCTCGTTGATGCCGGTCTTCGAACGGGTCTTTTCATCGACGCGCTTGACGATGACGGCGCAATAAAGGCTCGGAGCCGGCTGGCCGTTTGCCATGGTGTTGCCGCTCGGCAGGGCGCCGGCGACGACGACGGAATAGGGCGGAACTTCACCATAGGTGATTTCGCCGGTGGCGCGATCGACGATCTTGGTGGACTTGCCGATGAAGACACCCATGCCGAGCACCGAACCTTCACGCACGATGCAGCCCTCGACGACCTCGGAACGAGCGCCGATGAAGCAATTGTCTTCGATGATGGTCGGGCCGGCCTGCATCGGCTCCAGCACGCCGCCGATGCCGACGCCGCCCGAGAGATGCACATGCTTGCCGATCTGCGCGCAGGAGCCGACGGTCGCCCAGGTATCGACCATGGTGCCTTCGCCGACATAGGCGCCGAGATTGACGAAGGACGGCATCAGGATGGCGTTGGGCGCGATATAGGCGGAATGACGTACGACAGCGTTCGGCACGGCGCGGAAGCCGGCCTCGCGGAAGCGGTTCTCGCCCCAGCCTTCGAACTTCGAGGGAACCTTGTCCCACCAGGTGGCGCCGCCGGAGCCGCCTTCGACGATCTTCATGTCGTTGAGACGGAAGGAGAGCAGAACCGCTTTCTTGAGCCACTGGTTGACGGTCCAGTTGCCGTCCGCGCCACGCTCTGCCACGCGAACCTTGCCGCTGTCGAGAAGATTGAGCGCCGTCTCGACGGCATCGCGGATTTCGCCGCGCGTCGACGTGTTCACATTGTCGCGATTGTCGAAGGCAGCCTCGATGGACTTTTCGAGGGAGGCGAGATCGTTAGCGCTCATGGGAATTCCTTAAAACGTCAGGGCCTATCGTGATTTCCGGATAATGGTCCGGAAGCGGTCGATTGGTCCTATAGCATGGAGTTCGAAAATGGAATGTCTTTTCCGCGCCGATTGAGCTTGGATTCAAGGCGTTGTAGGGGCATATGCAAGAGCTTGGGCATTCCTGTCTGCGGGCGGGAAAGGTCCGTCATGATCGATTTGAAAGGCATGAAGAAATGAGCAAGGCGAAGAACGGCAGGCTGCGGCGCAAGGATGGGGTTTGGGACCCATTGAAGACGAGTTCGGCGGACAAGCAGCGAGCCGAGTCCGTGCCGCGCACGCCGCAGTCGATGTCGCCTTCCTACCGGCTCGCCTATGCCGACGAGGATTTCCTGTGCCGCGAGGAATTGCGGCCGATCCGCCTGCAGCTGGAATTGCTGAAGACCGAAATGTCGCTGACCGAGCGCGGCATCAAGTCGACCGTCGTCATGTTTGGCGGCGCGCGCATTCCAGCCCCCGGCACCAATGCCTGGGCTGCCCGCAACGACGTGCAGCGCGCCAATCTCGAGGCGGCATCGGTCTATTACGAGGAAGCCCGCAAGTTCGCCCGGCTTTGCTCCCGCTATTCCGCCGGCTTCGATTACCACGAATATGTCGTCGTCACCGGCGGTGGGCCGGGCGTCATGGAAGCCGGCAATCGCGGGGCGGCTGAAGAAGGAGCGCCATCGATCGGCCTCAACATCGTGCTGCCGCACGAGCAGGCGCCGAATGCCTATGTCACCCCGGAACTCAGCTTCAATTTCCATTACTTCGCGATCCGCAAGATGCACTTCATGGTGCGCGCCAAGGCGATCGCGGTGTTTCCGGGCGGCTTCGGCACGCTCGACGAACTGTTCGAATGCCTGACGCTGATCCAGACGGGCCGCATGGAGCGGCTGCCGCTCATCCTGTTTGGCGAGAAGTTCTGGCGCAGCATCATCAATTTCGACGCGCTTGCCGAATTCGGCACGATCGCTCCCGATGATGTCAACCTCATCAGCTTCGTCGATACCGCCGACGAGGCGTGGAAGATCGTTACCGACTTCTACGAGCACGATAACGGCCACCACGACAACGGCCACTGATACCAAAAAGCCCGCCGTCGCGGAGGCGAGGGCGGGCTTTCGTTTGTGAGACTATTGCCGGAGCGACGCGCTTACAGCAGCGGCCGGACCTGGATGTCGTCCAGGTTGACCACACCGTCGTGGTTCCGGTCCAGCCGGTCGAAGATCTTGTTCATGGCGTCTTCGGCTTCCTTCTTGCTGATCTGGCCGCTCTGGTCGGTATCGGCAAAGCGGAAGATCATCGCACCGCGCATGAAGCCGCCTTCATGCATGAAGCGGCCATGCGGTCCGTGATGGCGATGACCGTCGCCGCCCTTGTCGTTGTCATTGTCGTTTTGAGCCTGGTCGCTCTTGGACTGGTCAGCCGGAGCCTGATTGGGTTGAGCCTGATTAGCCGAGGCCTGATTATTCTGGGCCTGATTGGCTTGAGCCTGGTCGCCGCCCTGTGCCTGGCCATTCTGAGTCTGATCGCCATTGGCCTTGGCGTGCTCGGCCCGCCACTGCTTCATCTGTTCCTGACGATAGGCACGATATTCGCCGGGGGTGATTTCACCGTCATGATTGACGTCGATCTGGTCGAAGATCTTGTCGACGCCCGCCTTGACTTCATCCCGGGTAAGCTTCGTATCGCCCGGATTGCCGAATTCCTTCAGCATGCGCACGTAAAGGACTGCGGGCGAAAAATGCGGTCTGTGCCAGCGGCCTTGATGATAGTGATGATGGTGCCTGCCCCAGCCCTCGCCATCATGTTGAGCGGCGAGGGCCATCTGCGCGGCACCGCCCAGAAGCAGGGTTGCGGAAAGTCCAGCCAGAAGAAGTTTTTTCCCGTTCATCGCTTTTCCTTTCGTGTCGAGGAATGGTCAAACGATACGGCTGGCCGCGGAAAACGACCAATTAAACCTCTGTAAGGCGGATGAAACTTTGGTAACCCCATTCTAATGAATGGTTAAACCAACGTCTTGAGGAAGGCGGTGAGGTCGTCGGTCACATAGTCGATGTGGTCGTCTTCCCCGGTCGTTCGCTCCCACCATTCGACGACGGCTGTCTCGAGATTTTGCGGCACGAGAAGCACCGTCTTCATGCCGAGCGCCTTGGGTACGGTGAGGTTGCGCGGCAGGTCCTCGAACATGACGGCCTTTTTGGTGTCGACGCGATTGAGGCTCATGAACTTGTCGTAAGTCGTCCCGGCCGGCTTCGGCACGTAGTCGGCTGCAACGATGTCGAAGATGTCGTCGAAATTGTCGAGGATACCGAGAGCGCCGGCGGTCGCTTCCGCGTGCTTGACGCTGCCGTTGGTGAAGATGAACTTGCGTCCCGGCAGCGCCTTGATAGCGGCGGCGAGCTCCGGCTGCGGCGTCAGCGCGGAATAGTCGATCGCATGCGCCTTCTCCAGGAAATCGTTGGGATCGATGCCGTGATGGATCATCAGCCCCTGCAAGGTCGTGCCGTGCTCGAGGTAATATTGCTTCTGCAGTTTGCGGGCGTCTTCTCGCTCCATCTGCAGAAGAGCAGAGACATAAGCCGTCATATTCTTGTCGATCTGCGCGAAGAGATCAACATGATGCGGATAAAGCGTGTTGTCGAGATCGAACACCCAATCGCGGATGTTCGAGAAATCTGATGGCTGGGAGAGTGTTTTTGTCTGGCTCATGGGCTCTTATCGCATGTGCGCTCCCGGCAGGGGAAGGAAAATATTCGTCCTGCGACAAGTAGGTCGGATCGGGGAGATTGCCGGATGATCCAATGCCGGCTATGATTTTACTATTGATTTCCGGGGTTTTACTCTATTTGCCATGTGAGGGGGAGCTTACGCTCTTTCTGGTCGCGGAGGAGAAATCACCCGGCCGGGCTTTTCGGAGGGGATGCGATGAGTCAGGTGGAGAAGGCACAGGAATTCGCGCGGCTGCACAAGAAGGGCGAGCCGCTGATCCTTTTCAATATTTGGGATGCAGGCTCTGCCAAGGCCGTTACCGAGGCCGGTGCAAAGGCGCTGGCGACGGGAAGCTGGTCGGTTGCCGCCGCCAACGGCTTCGGCGATGGTCAGGCAATCCCGCTATCGCTGCTGGCGGTTACGGCCAGGCTGATTTCGGTGACGAGCCCCTTGCCTCTGTCGGTCGATTTCGAGGGCGGTTATGCCGTTGAACCCGAGGAAGTCGCCGCCAATGTCGAAAAGATCATGGATCACGGTGCCATCGGCATCAATTTCGAGGATCAGGTGATCGGCGGCCAGGGCGTTCATCCAATCGAGGCGCAGACGGCACGCATTCGCGCCATCCGGGAAATGGCCGATCGCCGCGAGCTGCCGTTGTTCATCAATGCCCGCACGGATCTTTTCCTGCAGGAAAGCGACACGGCGCATCATCAGCTCCTGCTGGACGAGGCCTATCGCCGCGCCGACGCTTTCGCTCAGGCAGGCGCAAGCGGCTTCTTTGCGCCGGGGCTTGTCGAGCCGGACTTGATCGGGGCCCTTTGCGAGCGCTCGCCTTTGCCTGTTAACATCATGGTGCGCCCGACGACGCCCGACAACGAGACCATGGCAAGGCTGGGCGTCAGCCGTATCAGCTATGGGCCGGCGCCCTATCGATCGATCATGGGAATGCTGAAAAGCGAGGCCGAGGCCATCTACCGGCCGGCTTGAGCACAATAGCAGCCAGCAATACTACCTTCGACAGATGGGCACTTTAGGTAAACCACGACAGGAGCGAATATGTCTGAGCGCGACACCAGGCTCCACGGTAGCTGGCGGCTGATTTCCTTTGAGACTGAGCTTCAGGATTCAGGAGAGCGCAGCCAACCATGGGGCGACCACCCCAATGGGCGCCTTATTTTCGGCTCTGATGGGCGGATGATGGTGCTGGTTACCGCAGGTGCGCGGGAGCCAGGGACGACGGATGAGAAACTGCTGGGACTTTTCCGTACCATGATGACCTATACCGGACGGTATAGGATAGAGGAGGATAGGTTCATCACCAGGATCGACTCATCCTGGAATGAAGCCTGGAACGGCAGTGAGCAGGAACGCTTCTACAGGCTTGATGGAGACACGCTCGAGGTTTCCACGGGCTGGATGCCCAATCCGTTGGTATCGGGAAATCCAATAGGAAGGGCAGTTCTCGGGTTTAGACGCGAGTAGCGTCCCCTGCGCTGGGTTCGCAACCAGTCGCCGGCTTGCAAACCAACACCTCGCGCTGATCATGCGGCCGGTGGTGTTAATCCAAGCCATCATTGTGTCCATTGGGCTTCGCAGCCCAACGGAAACACAGCAGATTGAAATCACCCGATTTCTCTTTCAGTCAGCCTCTGAGACGCTGCGGCCTTTAAGGGACGATCAGCGTGCCGGCGCCGCGCTCGGTGAAGATTTCGAGCAGCACCGAATGGGCCGTCTTGCCGTTGAGGATGACAACGCCCTGCACGCCGGCCTTGATGGCGTCGATGCAGGTTTCGACCTTCGGGATCATGCCGCCGGAAATCGTGCCGTCGGCGATCAGCGCGTGCGCCTGTGACACGGAAAGCTCCTTGATCAGCTGACCCTGCTTGTCGAGCACGCCGGGAACATCCGTCAGGAACAGCAGGCGCGTGGCGCTGAGCGCGCCGGCGATCGCGCCGGCGAAAGTGTCTGCGTTGATGTTGTAGGTGGCGCCGTCGCGGCCGGGAGCGACCGGGGCGATGACGGGGATCATCTCCGACTTGGCGAGCAGGTCGAGCAGCGTGCGGTCGACTTCGACCACCTCGCCGACGAAGCCGAGATCGAGGACGCGCTCGATGTTGGAATCCGGGTCCTTGATGGTCTTGTGCGCCTTTTCGGCGAAGACCATGTTGCCGTCCTTGCCGCAAAGGCCGATCGCCCATTCGCCGGTCTGGTTGATCAGCGCGACGATTTCCTTGTTGATCGAGCCGGCGAGCACCATTTCGACGATCTCGACCGTCTTCTGGTCGGTGACGCGCAATCCGCCTTCGAATTTCGATTCGATGCCCATCTTCGTCAGCATGGCGCCGATCTGCGGACCGCCGCCATGAACGACGATCGGGTTGACGCCCGACTGCTTCAACAGGGCGATGTCGGCGGCAAAGGCCTTGCCGAGTTCAACATTGCCCATGGCATGGCCACCGTATTTCACGACGATGGTCTTGTTTTCGTAGCGCTGCATATAGGGCAGCGCTTGGGCGAGCAGGTTGGCTTGGAGTTCGCTGTGGGCTTCGGACATGGTGCACCCTTCGGAATTGATCGCGGCCTTTTATCTCAAGTTTTTGACAGAGGGAATAATGATGTCGGCATTAAAGCATGTCACGCAAGAGTGTGCAGCGGTTTTGCGATAACGGCATGCGTGGAATCAAAGACCTAAAGCGCGAAAAGCGAATCTGAAACATCGCACCGGGCTTTAGTTGACGCTATGTCACATTAGCGTCGCTGAAATTGATAGCGCCGGCACGTTTGCCGATGCGCAGTTTTCTTCTAAAGATGATGCAGACGTCGCAACCGGGGATTTGGATGGCGAGCCAGGAGACGGAAGCGCTGATCGGCCGCATCGCCATGCGTGACCAGAAAGCCTTTGCTACGCTCTACAAGCGCACGAGCCCGAAACTCCTCGGCGTTTGCCTGCGTATTGTCGGTAACAAGGCGGATGCGGAAGAGGTCTTGCAGGAGGTCTATATCAAGGTCTGGCAGCGGGCCGAGCAATTTACCGCGGCGGAAGGGCCTGCCATGCCCTGGCTGACGGCGATCGCGCGCAATCGAGCCATTGATTTCATCCGCGCTCGCAAGCCTGTAGCCGACGAAATAGACAGCGCTTACGATCTCGCCGATCTCGAACCCGGTCCCGAAGAGCAAGCAATCGTGAAGGGAGAGGGAAGGCGGATTGACAGGTGCATGGAAGAGTTGGAAGCTGATCGCGCGCGGGCAGTTCGCAGCGCCTATGTCGAGGGCTTGAGCTACCAGGAGCTCGCCGATCAACACGCTGTGCCACTGAATACGATGCGCACCTGGCTGCGCCGAAGCCTGATCAGACTGAGAGAGTGCATGGACCGATGAGTACGCCCGATCAAAGCAAGGGAGGCCGCTCCCGCGACGAAGTCCTGGCCGGAGAATATGTGCTTGGCGTGCTTTCCCTGGAGGACAGGCAGAAGGTCGAGCGTCGCATGCGCAGCGATCGCCAGTTTGCCGCCATCGTCAGCCGCTGGGAGCAAAATCTCTCGGAATTCAACGAGGAATACGAAACGGTGACGCCAGCGCCCGCCGTATTTCCGAGGATCGAAAAGCGGATTTTCGGTGAAGCTGCATTTGGCGCCCATATGTGGAATTCACTGATGCTTTGGCGCACCGTCGCCTTCGGCTCGTTGTTTCTGGCCGCTGGCGTCCTCGTCTTTGCGATCACCAACGAGGGTGGCTTGCGCACGAGCTCAGGCAAGCAGCTCACCGCATCCCTTTCCGGCCAGAGCAGCCCTTTCAATCTCTTTGCCAATTATGACGTCGCCAATGGGCGCTTGAAGGTGACGCCGATCGCGGCCGGCAAGCCCGAGGAGAAATCGCTGGAGCTCTGGCTGATTCGCGGCAGCGATCCTGCCGAGGCTCTCGGCATCCTTCCACCGTCCGGCGATGGCGAAATCGTCCTGCCGCCGGAACTTCACGGTAAATTGACCGAAGGCGCGATCATTGCCGTCAGCGTCGAACCCTTCGGCGGCTCGCCGACCGGCAAACCCACGGGCGATGTGATCGCCTCCGGCACGATCCATCTGCCCTGAGGAATTTCGTCTCGCGAAAATCGATCGAGGCCGAAACTCTTTGTGGGGGCGCTCCGTATCTTCTTCCGACCCCGCCTGATCGGGGCAATAGAGAGGAAGAGGAGACGTCATGATCAAGACCGTGTTTCGCATTGCTGCCGCGGCCGCGATGCTGTCAGCCGCCGCCAGCCTTGCCTACGCCAAGGACCCGATGGTGGGTGGCGCTGCGATGTATGCCAACAAGAACATCATCCAGAATGCAGTGAACTCCAAAGATCACACAACGCTGGTCGCTGCCGTCAAGGCGGCCGGTCTCGTCGATACCCTTGAAGGCAAGGGGCCATTCACCGTCTTCGCGCCGACCAATGAAGCCTTCAAGCAGCTGCCGGCAGGCACTGTGGAAACGCTGCTGAAGCCTGAGAACAAGGCGAAGCTGGTCAAGATCCTGACATGCCATGTCGTGGCCGGCGACGATATGGCAGCCGCCATTAAGAAATGGGCGATGAGCAAGGGCGGCGAATACGAGCTGAAGACGGTCGGCGGCTGCACGATTAAGGCCATGGACAAGGGCGGCAAGCTGACGCTGACCGATGAAGCCGGCGGCACCGCTCACATCACCATCGCCGACGTCAAGCAGTCGAACGGCGTCATCCATGTGGTCGACAAGGTGTTGTTGCCGAAAATGTAATCCTCCGCGCGGCAACACGGCCGCCGCCCCTTACGCGGGGTCGGGAGCGGCGGCCTCATTCGACTGAAAGTGTAACTAAACCGGAATGCCGACCGTCAGGCCGATGGCCTCGCGCAATTCCTGCAGACCCACTCCCTTTTCCGAGGAGGTGGCGAGGATGCCGGGATAGGCGGCGGGGCGCTTGCGGATTTTTTCTGCGGTTTCAGCCAGCAGCTTCGGCAGGCCGGCTTCCTTGATCTTGTCCGTCTTGGTGAGCACGATCTGGTAGGAAACGGCGGCCTTGTCGAGCAAATCCAGCACGTCAGCGTCGTTCTTCTTGATCCCGTGGCGGCTGTCGATCAGCACATAGACGCGCTTCAGCGTCGTGCGCCCGCGCAGATAATCGAAGACCAGCTTCGTCCAGGCGTCGACCTGATCCTTCGGTGCTTCCGCGTAACCGTAGCCGGGCATATCGACCAACGCCATTGGCGGCAGGTCACCGCTTTCGCCGGAAAAGCCATCGGGAACGAAATAGTTGAGTTCCTGTGTGCGCCCCGGCGTATTCGAGGTACGCGCCAGCCCCTTGTGTCCGACCAGGGCATTGATCAGCGACGACTTGCCGACATTGGAGCGACCGGCGAACGCGATTTCCGGCGGCCCTTCCGGCGGCAGAAATTTCATGGACGGCACCCCGCGGATGAAAATCCACGGACGCCCGAAGAGCGGCTTGTCGTCTTTTGTCGTCTGGTCGGCCATTTGCTCAGTCTTTTACCTAGTTTGATGGTCTGGCTTCGGGGTTTTGTCCGGGAAAGTCAAGTTTTGATCGATATGTGGAGGCAGGTTGCGGACCCACACGCATGCTGCCATGCTGCGTGCATGGAACAAAATGCCTCGGAACACGATGATGCGATAGAGATCCGCCTCGATCCGAGAGAAGCGCTTGTTTTGTTCGAACTTCTGTCCCGTTGGTCCGATCCACAGACAACGCATACTCCCGACGAGCTGTGTTTCGAAAGCTCTGCGGAGTGCGCCGTGTTGAACGGCCTGCTCGCGGATATTGAGAAGCAGCTCACAGCTCCTTTCAAGCCTGAATACGAGCAGATTCTCGCCGATGCCCGCAGCTTCCTGGCAGCGCGCTGGAATTATCCGACTCTTCGTGGATGAGCTTTTCCAAGCTGACGGTCCGAGCCGGAATGCGCATGCACAGTCGTGGCGGTCCTGCAAAATCCGCAATTGCTGCACCGCGGCACTACCGAAGTCGTGCTAAGGCTCGATGCCATGAAAATCACCACGGAACAAAGCTATCGCAGGCGTATCGCCCGGGTCATCGAAGCGATCATGCTCGATCCCGCGGCACCGCACTCCGTCGAAAGCCTGGCTGATGTCGCCCATTTCTCGCCTTTTCATTTTCACAGGCTCTACCGGGCGATGACGGGCGAGAGCGTCGCGGCGACGATCCGCCGCGTGCGGCTTGCGCAGGCGGCCTATCAATTGGCGACAGGTCCTTCCTCCGTTACCGATGCCGCGCTGGAGGCGGGGTATGACAGCTCCCAGAGCTTCGCGCGTGCCTTTCGCAGCATGACGGGTCTTACTCCAACCGATTTCCAGCTGCAGCAGCAGGCGATCACAACAAATCTGCCCTCCGTTACTGTCCTCGACCAGCCTCCCGCAAAAGCCTTCGGGTTGCATCACCAGGGGCCGGCCCAGACGATACCGCATACCTTTCGCCGGCTCGCGCAAAGGCTGGCGGAACGCGGAAGCGCATGGCACGACATGACCCGCATAGGCATCGGTTCCGGCGATCCCGAGCAGGGCGAGGGGTTCTGGTATTTCGCGGGCGTCGTGCTGCCGCCGGATGACCCTGCCGCAGACGGCCTGGAGCAATGCGACATGCCTGGCGGCCTCTACGCCCGCTATCGGCTCATGGGGCCATATACCCTCATTTCACCGACCTTTCAGACACTCTTCGGCGGCTGGCTGCCACAGAGCGGCTACGAGCCTGACGACCGTCCCGTAATTGAGGCCTATCTCAACCATCCGGCCAAGGTGGCGGAGCGCGAAATAGCCACCGATCTGCTGATTCCGTTGCGTCGCACCGCAGACTGAACCGCTTGAGATCTGATTTCCGAATTGAACATGCCGCCATCAGGGCCAGCGTGCCGATGTCATTCGCCCCTGTCCCCCTCGATCAAGTTCCCGGAGAAGAAAATGCGTCTTTCGAAGATAGGAATTCTACTAGCACTCGGCCTGGCCGCCTCATCGGCTCAGGCGGCGGGTCTGGCATCCATTAAGGTGCCGGCTAGCGTTGATGGTCAGGCGCTGAGCGCCTTCGTCTGGTCGCCCTGCGCGACGCCGCCGGAGGAGGTGAAGCTCGGACCGATCACCTTGCCGGCAGCGCGCAATTGCCCGATCGCCGGCACCAAGCTGCCGCTCATCATCATCTCGCATGGGCACGGCGGCGGCTCTCTCAATCATCATGACACGGCGGAGACGCTGGCCGATGCCGGCTTTCTTGTGGTCGCGCTCAACCATCCAGGCGACAATTTTTCCGACCTCAGCCGGGCGGGCGACATCTCGATCATGTTTCAGCGGCCGCGGGACATAAAGCGCCTGCTCGATTTCCTGCTCGCCGATTGGCCGCAATCAACGAAGATCGATCCGGACCGAATCGGCTTCTTCGGCTTCTCGCGCGGTGGATACACTGGTCTCGTGCTTGCGGGCGCAGTCCCCGATTTCCATGATTCCACCGTTCCGTGCCCGGAGCCGGCCCCGATCTGCGGCGAGATTCGCCGCAACGAAATACCGGCCGATCCGCTTGTAGGCGATCCGCGCATCAAGGCCCTTGTCCTTGCCGATCCGCTGAGCTTCTTTTCGACGAAGGAAAGCCTGAAGGCGGTCGGCGCGCCAATCCAGCTCTGGAGTTCGGAGCATGGCGGCGATGGCGTGCTGCCTGACAATGTCGCGGCGCTGACGGCCAACTTGCCTGACAAGCCGGATTTCCACGTCGTGCCCGGTTCGGCCCATTTCGCCTTTCTGGCGCCATGCCCGCCCGCCCTGGCCGGATCTCAGCCGGAGATCTGCATGGACCAGTCGGGATTTGACAGAGCCGCATTTCATAAGACGTTTGATGGCGCCGTTCTCGAATTCTTCCGCAGGAACCTCGCGTCTGAGCGCAAGAGCTGACAGGGGCGGAGATAACCGTCCGGTTCGTGTCGAAGCAGAAGCTGAAAAAGAAAAGCCCCGCCGGAGCGGGGCTTTTGGCGTCATTTCGATGGCGCCGGTTTTCGTTTGAACAGGTTCTTCAGATTGTCGAAGAGCTCCAGCTTTACACCGTGGCGCTTCATGATGATCGACTGCTGAACGACCGAGAGCGTGTTGTTCCAGGCCCAGTAGATCACGAGACCCGCCGGGAAGCTTGCCAGCATGAACATGAACACCAGCGGCATCCAGTTGAAGATCATCGCCTGGGTCGGGTCCGGTGGCGTCGGGTTCATGCGCATCTGCAGGAACATGGTGACACCCATGATCAACGGCCAGACGCCGAGATGCAGGAAGGTCGGAGCAGCAAACGGCAGCAGGCCGAAGAGATTGACGATCGAGGTCGGATCGGGAGCGGAAAGGTCCTGAATCCAGCCGAAGAACGGTGCGTGGCGCATCTCGATGGTGATGTAGATCACCTTGTAGAGCGAGAAGAAGATCGGGATTTGCAGCAGCACCGGCCAGCAGCCCGCGATCGGATTGATCTTCTCTTCCTTGTAAAGCTGCATCGTCGCCTGCTGCAGCCCCATTCGGTCGTCGCCGAACTTGGCTTTGAGCTCTTCCATCTTCGGCTGCATGCGCTTCATGTTCGCCATCGAGGCATATTGCCGGCTGGCGAGCGGGAAGAAGAGCGCCTTGACGACGATGGTGGTGCAGAGGATCGCGACACCGAAATTGCCGAAGTAGCGGAAGAAGAAATCCATCAGCTTGAACATCGGCTTGGTGATGAAATAGAACCAGCCCCAGTCGATCAGGCGGTCGAAGCGCGGGATCGAATAGCTCGTCTCATAGCGATCGATGACCGGAACTTCCTTGGCGCCGGCGAAGACCAGGTTCTTCAGATCCTGCGACTGGCCGGGAGCGATGGTGACGGCATCCTGCTTGTAATCAGCCTGATAGCGTGGCGTGCCATCGGTAAAGTGCGAGAAACGGGCGTCGTAAGCCGTCGACTGCGGCGGCACGATGGTCGCGGCCCAGTACTTGTCGGTCATGCCGAGCCAGCCGCCGGTCGCCTTGGCAGGCGTCGTGGCTTCTTTCTCGGTCGACGCATATTTGGTTTCGATCAGGCCGTCGTCGCCGATGACGCCGATGAAGCCTTCATGCAGAACGTAGGCGGACGGCGTTTCCGGCTTGTTGTAGCGGGTGACGCGGCCGTAGCTCGACAGCGAAACCGGAGCCTGGCCGCTATTGGTGATCTTGTCGGTGATCGTGAACATGTAGCGATCGTCGACCGAGATCGTGCGCGCGAAGGTGACGCCCTTGTCATTGGTGTAGCTGAGCGTCACCGGCGTCTTGTCGGTCAGCTTGTCGCCGCTTGTCAGTTTCCAAACGGTCGAAGGGCCGGGAACGGCGCCGGTCGCGTCGCTGCCGACATAGCCAAGTTCGGTGAAGTAGCCGTTCTTGGTGTCGGCCGGGCTGAACAGCGTGATGATCGGGCTGCTCTTATCGACGGTCTCGTGATAGGCCTTGAGCTGGAGGTCGTCGAAACGCGCGCCTTCCAGGTTGATGGAGCCAGCGAGGGCCGGCGTGTCGATGACGACGCGCGACGAAGCGGTGTTGGCGACCGACTGCTCAAGGGTGAGGACCGTCGGCGTCGTCTGGCCGCCTGCTGGCAGCGAACCGTTTACCGCGGCGCCCGCTGCAGCCGGCTGCGTTGTCTGAGCCTGCTGCGCCTGCTGGTGCGCCTTGGCGGCCTGTTCGGCCTGGCGCTGCGCTTCGAGGCGCGGATTCATGTAGAAAAACTGCCAGCCGAGAACAATCAGCACAGACAGTGCAATTGCTATGAAGTAATTGCGGTTGTTTTCCATCATACTTTCCTGGAGCGGTCGTTTTCCGACCGCCGATGTTTCGGCCTGTTTTCGACGCGGCTTACGAGTTCGCTTGCCAGTTTTTCGAAAGGCGCGGTCAGTACATCGCGCCGCGCGACAACCACATAGTCGTGTCCGGGCTGCATTGCAAACCCTGCATGAAGCCGCACGGCTTCTTTCAGCCTGCGCCGCATGCGGTTGCGCTCCACCGCGTTGCCATGTTTTTTGGTGACGGTAAAACCAACGCGGGGCTCGGCGTCGGCAAGCTTGCGGTCCAGCACCTCAATGAGGAAGAAGCCGCCTCTGCGCTTCTCGCCTTCGCGGACTGCAAGAAACTGCGGCCGGCTTTTCAGCCGCCCGACAGTCTTTTTTGGTCGTTCATTCGTCAATTTGCCCGCCATCCTGGATCATCGGGCACTTCGGCCCTTAGGCCGAAAGACGCTTGCGGCCGCGGTTACGGCGAGCAGAAAGAACTGCGCGGCCGCCCTTGGTGGCCATACGCGCACGGAAGCCGTGGCGACGCTTGCGGACAAGCTTGGATGGTTGGTAGGTACGCTTCATTTATTTAAACACCGCGGAGTGCGGCCCTTCTTGAGCTTTGCTTCAATAGCAAGGAGCGTTGTTGATTATGGCGAACGGACTTGGCCCGCAAATGCAGGCTCCGTGACCGGACGTGCGCGGGCTTATACGGATCAAGGCCCCGGAAGTCAATTATACCGGCGCAGATTCCTTGGAAACGGCCTGTTTCAGCCGAATGATCGGCGTCGGCAATTTGCAAAGTAAATTTAAGCAATGCATGAAATATGCTCAGAAATAGGCCGTGTATTGGCAAAAGATACTTCAAGGTAACGTTAATGAATTTCGTCGATATCTGGAATATCGCCGGAAAATCCATCGATTTGTGGGGGATGGGTCGGCGTCGGAGGTCTATTGTGAAAATTCGCGGCAAAATAAATCTGCTCGTCTCGGTCATGGCCGGCACGGCATTGTTGATCGGCGGCATGGCCCTCTATGCGCTGCAGCAATACGACATCAAATTGCAGAGCTACGAGCAGACTGCCAACCGTGCTTACATGGGAGAGCGCCTGAACCGTTATGTCACGGCGGTGGTCATGGAAGCGCGCGGCATCTATGCCGCAGCCTCGGCAAAGGATTCCAAGGGGTTTGCCGACGGATTGATGGCCGATCTGGATGAGATCGACAAGGTGCTCGCGACCTGGTCGCCGCTGGTCCCGAGCGCGCAGAAGACAGAATTCGGCAAGCTGCAGGCCCGTGCCCAGGAATTTCGGGTCTTCCGCACGGAGACGGCGAGGCTTGGCGTGACGGATGGTCCCGATGCGGCCAGCAAGCAGGGCAACAACGAGGCGAACCGCGCCAACCGCAAGGCTTTCCAGGCTGAAATCGATGCGGTCGTGAATACGGACAAGGCCGAGCTTGCAAAGGCGGAGGCCGAGATCGAAGCCTTCAACAACAATGTCCTCTGGGTGGTCCTTGTCATCATGGTCGCCGGCATCGGCGCCGGCGTCGGTCTGGGCGCCTATATCGGTACGGTTCATCTGAGCCGCCCGATCCGCAAGGTGACGGACGCCATCAAGAATGTTGCAGACGGCCAGTTCGACATGGATGTGCCGTTTGCCGGCCGCCGCGACGAGATCGGCGAGATGGCGAGGGCTGTCGACATCTTCAAGGAAAATGGCAAGGCCGTGCAGCGGATGAATGCCGAGGAAACCGCCATGCGGGCAAGAAGCGACGAGCTTCAGTCGAGCATGTCCCTGGCGGTCTCGGCCGCTGCTGCCGGCGATTTCAGTCAGCGTATCGGCAAGGACTACGGCGACGTCAATCTCAATCGCTTCGCGGGCAACGTCAATGAATTGCTTGTGAGCGTCGATACCGGCATCGGTGAAGTCCGTCGCGTCATCGCGAGCCTGGCTGAGGGCGATTTGACGCAGGCCATGAAGGGTGAATTCCAGGGCGCCTTCGCCGAGTTGCAGCAGAACGTCAACGCGACATTCGTGACGCTGAAGAGCACCATGCGCGAAGTGCGCGAGACAACGGGTTCCATCAACTCCAATACCAACGAACTGCGCCACGCCAGCGACGATCTTTCCAAGCGCACGGAACAGCAGGCTGCGGCTCTGGAGGAGACCTCGGCGGCGCTCGATGAAATTACCTCCGTCGTGCAGAACTCCACTGAGCGGGCACGCGAGGCGAGCGTCATGGTCAGCGAGGCCAAGGATGACGCCGCACGCTCCGGCACCGTCGTCCGCAACGCCATCGACGCCATGGGGCGTATCGAGCAGGCCTCCGGCGAGATCAGCCAGATCATCGGCGTCATCGACGATATCGCTTTCCAGACCAATCTTCTCGCGCTGAACGCCGGTGTTGAAGCAGCCCGCGCCGGCGAGGCGGGCAAGGGCTTTGCGGTCGTTGCCCAGGAAGTGCGCGAGCTGGCCCAGCGCTCGGCGACAGCCGCCAAGGATATCAAGGCCCTGATCGGCAAGTCGGGCGACGAAGTACAGATCGGCGTGAAGCTGGTGCAGGCGACCGGCGAAGCGTTGTCGTCCATCGAGGCACGCGTGCTCAAGATCAACGATCACATCCACTCGATCGCAACGGCGGCGCGCGAGCAGGCGACAGGGCTTTCCGAGGTGAACAACGCCGTCAATCAGATGGACGAGGTCACGCAGCGCAACGCCGCCATGGTCGAGGAGACATCGGCCGCGACCCATCGTCTGGCCGCCGAAGCCGATGGCCTTGTCCATCTCGTTTCCCGCTTCAAGGTCGATGCGGTCAATGTGTCCGCACCGGTGGCGGCCCGTGCCGAAGCGCATCGCCCAGCGGCCTCGCCGGCTCGCCGGATGATCGACAGGGTCGCGTCTGCCTTCGGTGGCGGGACGCTCGCGCCAGCCGCCGCTGCGCAAGGCTGGGAGGAATTCTGATCCTTGATCAAGAAGGGTTGGCCGATGCGCCCGAGTGTCGCGGCCGGCCCCTTCCGCTTGCCAGATCGCGGGGGCGATTGGAAAAAAGCCCACAATCGCCTATTATCTAGTTTCGATCAGGTCGGCAGCATTTCGCTTTGCGGCGAAGCAGGACAGTTGAAATGGACAGTGGGCAGGACAAGGGTGCCGTAAAGGGCGGCAAGGTCGACAAGGGCCGCCTGGCGCAATTTTGTCGTCCTACCGGCATCTTCGGCGGCCTCTCCGGCAAGCTTCTCCTTCTCACCATCGTCTTCATTTCGCTGGCGGAAGTGCTGATCTTCGTGCCCTCCGTCGCCAATATGCGGCTGCGCTGGCTGGAGGATCGGCTGAATACGGCCGCCGCCGCCGCCATCGTCATCGATGGCCTGCAGCCGGCCGAACTGCCGCGCGCGCTGCAGAAGGAAACGCTGATGGCCACGGGCACGCGGGCCATCGTTCTGCGCAAGGACGGCACGTCGCGCCTGCTGGCAACGGCCGAGATGCCGGCCTCCGTCGATGAGAAATACGATCTCAGCGACGTGTCCCAGCTGACCGCGATCAAGGATGCGCTCGATACGCTGCTGTTTGGCGGCAACCGCATCATCCGTGTGTTCGGACCCGTCGGCGGCGATGCCAATACGGGCATCGAGGTGGTGCTGAAGGATACGCGCCTACGCAATGCGATGCTTGCCTATTCGACCAGCGTGTTCTTCGTCTCGATCCTGATCTCGCTGTTCACCGCGACGCTGATCTTCTTTGCGATCAACCGCATGATGATCCGCCCGATTCGCCGGCTGACGGACAGCATGCAGGCCTATTCGGACGATCCGGAAGATCCCGGCCGTATTCTTGCGCCGGAAAAGGGGCGTGACGAGCTTGCCGTGGCGGGCCGGCATCTCGCCGCGATGCAATCGCAATTGCAGAAGACGCTGAAGCAGCAGAAGAATCTGGCCGCCCTTGGCCTCGCCGTGTCGAAGATCAATCATGACATGCGCAATATCCTCTCGGCCGCGCAGCTGATGTCGGACCGACTGGTCGATGTCGACGATCCGATGGTCAAGCGCTTCGCCCCGAAGCTGTTGCGCACCATCGATCGCGCCGTCGGCTATACGACCGAAGTGCTTTCTTATGGGCAAACGTCCGAATCGGCGCCGCGCCGGCGCAAGATCCACCTGCTCGAGCTGATCGAGGAGGTGCGCGATATCCTGGCGATCGATCCGGAGAGCGGTATAGAGTTTGCCGAACAGTTCAGCCCGGATCTGGAGGTCGATGCCGACAGCGAGCAGTTGTTCCGCGTGATCCACAATCTCTGCCGCAATGCCCATCAGGCGCTGATCGCTTTCGGCGATTCGGAGCCCGACAGTGTCAGGCGCATCACCGTTTTAGCGCATCGGATCGGCAGCGTCGTCAGCATCACCGTCGACGACACCGGCCCAGGCATGCCGCAAAAGGCGCGGGAGAATCTTTTCACGGCTTTCCGCGGCTCGGCGCGTTCCGGCGGTACGGGCCTCGGCCTCGCGATCGCCCGCGAGCTCGTCCTTGCCCATGGCGGCACCATCGCACTTGTCGAAAAACCGTCCGCCGGTACGCAGTTCCGTATCGAAATCCCCGACCGTCCTGTGTCCCTTGATGATTACCGCAGCAGAAGCTTACAAGAAAACTGATTGTTTTCAGTCTCTTGGCATCAACATGCACGAAAATCGCGATCTTTTTCAGAAATCCACTTGCATTCCCTCAAGGGAGGCTTTAGAGAACCGCCCACGCCAACGGTTTCTTCCGTTTCGGCCACGCACCCGTAGCTCAGCTGGATAGAGCACCAGACTACGAATCTGGGGGTCAGGAGTTCGAATCTCTTCGGGTGCGCCATTTCTTTCTTGATATCTCGGTTTGATTTCTGCGCTGCGGTTCGCCGCGCGCTCTGGCATTGAGCGCTCGCTCTCCCCCGGCAGATCGTATCTCCGCGCGGTCGCCCGTCTTCGGCTCCGGCTTCGCATCATTCGTCTCACTATCCGGCCCAAACGGCGCGGCATGGCTTCGCGCACGCGATATCGCGATCTATACCCTCGCTTGAACGATGAGCTAGATTCATGGACGGAATGAATTTGGCTCATTTGAGCCGATGGGCTTCGAGCCGTATGCTTCCTTCAGCACAGGAAGGAAAAGCGATGTATATCCCAAATAAAGAGCGCTACGAGAACGTGGCATATGCGCGATGCGGCATTTCGGGGCTTAAGCTGCCGCCGATCTCGCTGGGCCTTTGGCAGAATTTCGGCGGAGCGGACGTCTTCGAAACCGGCCGGTCGATTATCCGGCGGGCATTCGACCGCGGTGTCACGCATTTCGACCTCGCGAACAATTATGGCCCGCCCTACGGGTCCGCCGAGGAGAACTTCGGCAAGATTCTGGAAGCCGACTTCTCCGCCTATCGCGACGAGCTGATCATCTCGTCGAAGGCGGGATGGGACATGTGGCCGGGACCCTATGGCATCGGCGGCTCTCGCAAACACGTCCTGGCCTCGCTTGACCAGAGCCTGAAGCGCATGAAGCTCGATTATGTCGATATCTTCTATTCGCATCGCCCGACTGAGGATGTTCCTCTCGAGGAGACGATGGCGGCGTTGACGCAAATCGTTCGCCAGGGGAAAGCCCTCTATGTCGGTATCTCTTCCTACGGCCCCGAGCGCACGCGCGCAGCCTATGAGCTCCTGAAGAAGGAAGGCGTTCCACTTCTCATTCATCAGCCGTCCTATTCGATGGTCAACCGCTGGATCGAGGACAAGCTGCTGGATACGCTGCAGGAGCTTGGCGTCGGCTGCATCGCTTTCTCTCCGCTTGCGCAGGGTCTCCTGACCTCGAAGTATCTGAACGGTGTTCCGAAGGATGCCCGCGTGGCGCGCTCCGGCTCGTTCAGCGAGCAGCTGCTGAGCGATGATGTTATCGAGAAGGTGCGCGGATTGAACTCCATTGCCCAGTCGCGCGGTCAATCCCTTGCACAGATGGCGATTGCCTGGACGCTGCGTCATCCCGCCGTGACCTCGGCCCTGATCGGTGCCAGAAACGTCGAGCAGCTCGATGATTCCCTGGATGCTCTGAACAACACCAGGTTCACGGAAGAGGAACTGAAGAACATCGATCGCTTCGCGACCGAAAGCGGCATCGATCTCTGGCGGCGCCAGTCGCAGATCGCCTAGCCATCACGCTTTCTCCTCGCCCGTTTCCTCAGGAACGGGCGGGGCATTGTTTGCGGTCAGCCTGCCAGGCGTGGCAGACCGTTTTGGGCGCGGATGATGTTGATAAGAATTCGAAGCGCCGGATGATTGTGGCGCCTGCTACTGTAGTACATATGAAACGGAGCGCCCTCCGAAGAATACGGCTCAAGCGCAATCTCCAAGGTGCCCTGTGATAGCTCCGAAGCGATTCTCGCCTGTAGCAGATAGGCCAGGCCCAGGCCGGCCTTGGCTGCCTCGATCGTCGTCGTCGTATCGTTGATGGTGATCAGCCCGGGAACGCGAAGCCTCTGCTCGTCGTCTCCCCTGCCCAGCTCCCAGCGATAGGCGGCGTTGTCGCCAAGCAGAAGCTGGAGGCACTTGTGGCTGGCGAGGTCGTCCGGCGTCTCCGGTCGACCATTCGCCTCGAAATATCCGGGAGAGCCGGCAACCACCCATTGCTGCGGGCCGGTCAGGGGAACGGCAATCATGTCTTCCGGGACATGGTGACCGTAACGCATTCCGGCGTCGTAACCCTCGGCAACGATATCGATCGGGCGGTCGTCGACGACGATCGTCAGACGCACGTCGGGACATTGCCTGGCGAACTCCGGCAGGGCCGGCGTAACCAGCAGGTGCGCCGCGTCGCGAAAGACGTTCAAGCGAAGCTGGCCGAACCGGGCCGTTCCGGGCGCCTGCAAATCCTCCAGCGCCGATGCGATGAGGTCGAAGCCTTCTTCGAGCCGTTCGGCAAGCTTCGCGCCGAGATCGGTCGTCGAGACCGCGCGGCTCGTCCTGTTCAGCAGTTTCGCGCCAAGCCTGGTCTCCAGCCGGCGGATGGCGTGGCTCGCCGCGGAAGGGGTGAGGCCAAGCTCGATCGCGGCCCCGCTGAAGCTTCGCCGGCGGACGACCGCCAGGAACAATCGAAAATCGGCAAGGTCCGTTCTTTCGGGCGTCGACATGAGTGATTACCGTTCATATGAAGAATGATCCTCATTCATCATAAATAGCCGGATTCCCCGCCGCGCAACCTCTATCGGCAGGGCGCGACGATCACAGGTGGGATCGAAGATGCGCAATGCGCACCGCTCAGCCTGGGCGCTTCGTTTCCTGCCCATGATCGGTCGCCAGCGGCAGTTCCGGCAGGAAGAGCAGTGCGATCAGTGCCAGCGCCACGATGGCCGTTCCCGTCGCGAAGGTCATGGCGATGGCGTGGCGATAGAGCGCGATCGCTGCTGCGTGAGCCTCGGGGGAGGTGGTTGCGAGTTGCTTCATGCCGGCTTCGGTCAGGGATGACACGTGAACCCCATCCAGCACACCGCCGGCGTTCTGCACGCGATAGGCGAGGATGGCGCCCGAGCCGGTGACGCCGATAAGGCCGCCAAGCGAGCGAAAGAAGGCGAGCGTCGCCGTACCGACGCCACGATGGGCAAGGGGTAGCGCATTCTGCACCGCGATCGTCATGGTCGGCATGACCAGCCCCAGCCCGAGGCCAAGCGCGAAGACGGACGGCTCGATGATCCAGAAGCCCTGGCTCGTCGCTGCCGCCCAGGCAAGCACGGCGAAGGCGACCGTGGCCAGGCTGAGGCCGCAGAGCTGCGCCGGCTTGTAGCGTCCGAAGCGGTGCAGCAGCACCCGTCCGTTGACCATGGAGGAGATGACGACGCCGATCATCAAAGGGCCGGTGAGCAGGCCAGAGTGCGAGGCGCTCACCCCCATGACCATCTGGAAGAACAGCGGAAAGAACAGGCTGGCTCCCAGCATGCCCATGAAGGTCAAGGCCAGAACGATACAGGCGACGACGAACAGCCGGTTGCGGAACAGATCGGGCGGCAGTACCGGCTCGGAGTCGCGGCGGATATGCAGGATGAAGAGAACGAAGAGCACGAGCGCAAGCGCGGAGAGACAGATAATCTCCGGCGAATCCCAGGCCCATTCATTACCGCCGAGCGCGAGCACCAGCAGGAAGCTGGTCGTACAGCTCGTCAGCAGTGCCGCGCCGAGATAGTCGATGCGGCGGCTATGCGAGTGGTGCGGTCGTTTCAGCGCGCGGCCGATCATGACGAGCGCGACGGCGCCGATTGGCAGGTTGATATAGAAGATCCAGTGCCACGACAGGAGATCGGTGATGACGCCGCCGGCGATCGGGCCGATGACGCTGCAGATGGCGAAGACGGCGGCGATCGAACCCTGATTTCGCCCGCGCTTGGCCGGCGGCACGATGTCGCCGATGATGATCTGCGCCAGCGGCATCAATCCGCCGGCGCCGATACCCTGAATCGCCCGGAAGATGATGAGCTGCAGCAGCGTCTGCGCCATGCCGCTCAGGACCGAACCGAGAAGAAAGATGAGGATCGCCGCATAGATCATCGGCTTGCGGCCGTACTGGTCGCTGAGCTTGCCGTAGAGGGGCATGGTGCTGGTCGAGGCGAGCACATAGGCGCTGACCACCCAGGAGAGATGCGTCAGGCCGCCGAGGTCGCTGACGATGCGCGGCAGCGCGGTTGCGACGATGCTCTGGTCGATCGCGCCAAGGCCGAGAACGATCATCAGCCCGAGGATGACGGCGCGGATCTCGCGGCGGTCGGGCGGATCGCCCGCGGTCGGGGCCGATGGTGGGACGGTATTCGGACGAGCCGTATTCATTGCCCGATCTCCATGAGCGGTTCGATTGCGGCGCGAATGGTGTCACGCTGCTGAGGCGACAGCTTGACGAGTTCTGAGGCGAGCCAGTCGGTTCTGCGCTGTTTCAGGCCGAGGATGATGTCCTCGCCCTTCTCGGTCGCTACGAGGCCATTGCGGCGCCGGTCGGTCGGATCGGGCTCAGAACGGGCGATGAGGCCATCCCGCTCCATGGCCTTGACATGGCCCGAGATCGTCGGTCCGCGGAGTTTCTCCATTCGAGCCAGTTCGGCAACGCCGATACCGGGCTGGCGCATGATGGCGACAAGCAGCAGGGCATGCAGCGGCGAAAGCCCGGCATCGTCGCTCTCCCGGCGCAATTGCCGGTACAGGCGGTGAAGGGCAGGGCGCAGCGCTTCGGCCAGCGCATAGGCGTCTTCGATCCCATGATGGCGTTCGACTTTACTCATCGAGTCTCGCTCGCTTGTAGATAGATAGGCTTCCTACCTATATACCTACCGGGCGTCATGTACTTGCGCAAGCGATAATATTGTGAAAGATTTTTTGCTGTCGCGCATTGCACGTCAGTGTTGTAACTCGACAGGAGGAGAAGAGCTGTGAAACGATTTCTGACAACCGTAACAGTGACCGCCTTGAGTGCCTTGCTTGCCGTTACGTCTTTCGACCCGGCCGTCGCCGCGCCGATCCAGCCGCTGATCCAGCCGGCCATCCAGCAGACGGGCGATCAGCCCGCCGGCCTGACCGAAGTTCAATATCGGCATCACAACCGGCACTATCGCGGCCGTCACCGCCCTCATCATCGTCCGCATTACCGGCCACATAATCGTCCGGGCTACTGGCATGGCCATCGCGGCTATCGCCATCACCGTCCCGGCTATCGGCGCCATGATGGCTGGTGGTATCCGATGGCGGCCTTCACCGCTGGCGCGATGATCGGCGGAGCAGTCGCCCATCCGCCGCGCGGCAGCGCACACGTTCGCTGGTGCGCAAGCCGGTACAAGACCTACCGCGCCTCGGACAATACCTATCAGCCGACCAAGGGACCGCGCCGCCAGTGCGTCAGCCCGTGAGGTGAAATGCATTGAAACCCCTCTCCGCACGGCGGCGAGGGGTTTCTTTCAGGCCGTTGCCGGTAGAGTTGCTTTCAACCCGTCAGCTGTTCCGAGACATCCCACAATCGCCGCCAGGTAGTCTGGTCGAGGGCATGAGGGGCGATCTTTGCGCGCACCGGTGGCCCTTTGAGCTCGTAGAAGCCGCTTGGGCCATACATGGCACCGCCTTCTGCCGTTGGTGAGGTTGCGGCGAAGAGCGTCGGCAGCGCTCCGGCCTCGGCCGATTGTGAGGAAAACGGCTCCACCCATTTCATGGTGCGTTCGAACAGGCTTGCTCTGTCGCGGCCCATGCGAGGTCCAGTGGTTTGCAGGCCGGTAACGGCGTAGCCGGGATGAGCGGCAATGCTCTTGAGCGCCCAGCCTTCGGCGCGCGCGACGCGATCGAGTTCGAGGCTGAACAGCAGCGTCGCCAGCTTCGATTGGCAATAGGCCGCCCACGGCCGATAGCGCCGGCGCCACTGCAGATCGTCGAAATGGATCTGGCCGCTTCGATGCGCCAGGCTGCTCACGGTGACGACGCGCGGGTTTGCGGCGGCGGAGACTTTCGGCAGTAGCCGCATCGTCCAGGCGAAATGGCCGATATAATTGGCGCCCATCTGCATCTCGAAGCCATCTTCGGTTTCATGCCGGTCGGGAATGGCCATGATGCCGGCATTGTTGATAAGCAGATCGATATGCGGCACGGCGGCGGCGATGCGGTCGGCCGTACGTGCGACGGAATCGAGACTCGAAAGATCGAGCGCTTCGAACGTCACGTCCGCATCGGCTGTTGCCGCGCGGATCTTCGCCAGCGCCTCGTTGGCCCTGGCCCCATTGCGAGAGGCGATGATCACCTTTGCGCCGGCCGCCGCCAGAGCCTTCGCCGCCTCGTAGCCGATGCCGCTGTTGGCGCCGGTGATGACCGCGATGCGACCCGTCTGCGGCGGAATGTCTTTCACTGTCCAGTCTGGCATTGCGGAACTCCTGTGAAGGGATTTTGGCATTGCCCATTGTATCTGGTAATTTCTGCATTAAATGCAAGTTTGCAATAAATGAAAATATGTGAGCGCGAAATATGTAATAATGCTTGCTTAGCAATGATTTTCGACGGCCTAATGGCGGAGCATGCCTTTGAATTGCCACGCTGTTCGGACGTCATCACACTCTATGGCCGAAGATTGGATTCGCGGAATGACAACCAAGACCTCATGCTCTGATTTCGTGCAGTTCTTTCGCTCCTGGGTGAGCGATCCCATGCGGGTTGCGGCGGTTGCGCCGTCGGGTGAGCGGCTGGCGAGGCTGATGACGCAGGAGATCGAACCTTTCGATGGCCCGATCCTCGAACTTGGCCCGGGCACGGGCGTATTCACACGCGCATTGCTCGCGCGCGGCATCCCCGAACACGCGTTGACGCTCGTCGAATTCGGCGAGGAGTTTGCCGCTCGTTTGCGCGGGCGTTTCCCTGAGGCGCGAGTGGTCCATATGGATGCGGCGCAGCTTGGCCGGTGCGGCCTTTTCGCTGACGCGCCTTTCGGTGCTGTTGTCAGCGGCCTGCCGCTGCTGTCCATGCCGCCCTCCAAAGTGGCGGCCATCGTCGGCGGTGCTTTCGAAACGATGAAGCCGGGAGCCGCCTTCTATCAGTTCACCTATGGTCCGCGTTGTCCGGTGCAGAAGCCGATCCTTGCGGATCTCGGGCTGCAGGCAAAGCGCATCGGCGGTACGGTGCGCAACATTCCGCCCGCCGGCGTCTACAGGATATCGCGGCAAAATCCTCTGGAACTCTCGATCCCCGGCTCCAAATATCGTAGCACCGGGGAGAATGCCGGAATCAGCGCTTAAGCGCCTGGAGCCGGCGAGGCCGATTTTGGGGCGGCCTTGAGCGAATGGCTGGCAGGGGTAGCGGATGGCGAAGAAGCCGGATGTCGATAGCGCGGTAAGAGAAGGCCGGCGCGAGCGCAAGCGTCGTCAAACTCGCGAACGGATCGAAGCCGCCGCTTTGAAGCTTTTTCTCGAGCGCGGATTTGACGCCACCACCATCGAAGACATCACGGAAGCCGCCGACGTCTCCAAGCGCAGCTTCTTCGACTACTTCCCCAGCAAGGAGGATGTGGTCACTGCCTGGCAGGACGGCTTTGCCCGGGAATTGATCGGCGCTATCGCGGCACAGCCCGAGGCTGCCTCGGTGGTCGAAGTGATCGAGGCGGCCGTCAATTCTGCCCTCCGCACTGCCATGGCCGATCCGCAAAGCCTCGCGCTGGCTGCCTTGATCCGCACTACGCCGGCGCTTAGCGCCCGCGACCAGCTGAAATATGCCAAGCTGGCAAGGAAGCTTGCAGATGCGCTTCATGCCCGCAGCCATGGCAGCAATGCGGCGCATCTTCGTCTGGATTTGCTTGCGGCAGCGGTGGTGACGATGCTGCGCATCGGCGGGGAGCGCTGGGCGCAGTCCCGGCAGGACATTTCGTTGGAAGAGTTCGCTCGCGACTTGTTCGATGAGCTTTGGGCGGCACTTGCCGATCTTGGTGAAGAAGTACGACAGCGCCCGTGACCGCACCCGGTTAAACGGACGAAAGCCGGGCTGATCGATAGCGGCGCATTTAGCGGGGTGCATTGCATATATCGCGATGCAGTCCCATTTACTGGTGGGTCGCGACCGCATCTCTCCCTCGCGGAACCCTCGATTTGCCAGACAAATCTCGGCTCCTCCCCGGATGCCGGAAATGCCAGATAGATTTCAAACCATCAAAAGGGACTATAACCATGTCAGAATTCGACGCAGCCAAGTCCGGTCAGTTCAAGATCGGTGGTGATCTTCCCGTCCATCGTCTCGGTTTCGGTGCCATGCGCATCACCGGCTCGGGCATCTGGGGTGAGCCCGAAGACCACGACGAGGCAGTCCGGACGCTGAAGCGCCTGCCGGAACTCGGCATCAATTTCATCGATACGGCCGATTCCTATGGCCCGGATGTTTCCGAGCGCCTGATCAAGGAAGCGCTTCATCCCTATGGCCATGGTCTCGTCATCGCGACCAAGGGCGGGCTCACCCGCACCGGGCCGAATGTCTGGGTGCCCCTGGGTCGCCCCGAATATCTGATCCAGCAGGCGCACAAGAGCCTGCGCAATCTCGGCGTCGACCGCATCGATCTCTGGCAGCTGCATCGCATCGACACCAAAGTGCCGGCGGCGGAGCAGTTCGATGCCGTGAAGTCGCTGTTGAACGACGGGATCATCCGTCATGCGGGCTTGAGCGAAGTCTCCGTGGCCGACATCGAGGCAGCATCGAAGCATTTCAAGGTGGCAACGGTACAGAACCGCTACAATCTGGTCGATCGCACCAGCGAGGACGTGCTCGACTATTGCGAAAAGCACGGCATCGGCTTCATCCCCTGGTTCCCGCTCGCCGCCGGCGATCTCGCCAAGGAAGGCTCGCTGCTCGATACCATCGCGAAGAAGCACAATGCCGCTCCGAGCCAGATCGCGCTCGCCTGGGTACTGAAGCGCAGCCCCGTCATGTTGCCGATCCCCGGAACCGGCAAGGTCAAGCACCTCGAGGAAAACACGAGCGCTGTGAACATCGTCCTTTCCGACGAGGAATTCGCGGCGCTGGACGCCGAAGGCAAGAAGGCTTTCAAGGCCGCCTGAGTCGAAGGTCGCTCGGCCGATGCGAGATTGCTCACCGACCGGTGGCCGGTGAGCGGCGCTTCCAATGCAAAAATGAGGATCACAATCATGTGAATCTCGGGTTTCGTGCAAATAACGACTGCAAAATAGGCGCTAAAATCCCGAAAATGCCGGCGCTATGCGATATTTTCGGCATTCATGAAGAAAGCAATGCATTCGGCGCATTGCTGCATTGCGAAAGCCGGTCTGTTCATGCCGGCGCTCGCGTTATATCTAATCCCTCGAAGGCAGCGCACCTCCTCCTCCCAGCGCTCCTTCAATGATTGGCAACACTCCTCCTCCCAGTTGCCAATCCGGATCAAGAGCCCGATGCATCCTCCTCCCGCATCGGGCTCTTTTTTTATCTCGACATCGTCAGTGGTTTGCCAGGCCTGCGGAGGCGTTGCGCCTTTGCAATGCCGTCGCGAATTAGCATCGCATCATGTGGTCGGGAACGGCGGGAGTCGCTTGCGCCGCAGGCATCCATGCGTAGAGTGGCGCGACGTTATGGCGGTAAGGAAGGGTTGCATGATGCAGCGCATGGCAAGTTCGGGCCGATGGGGAAAGCTGTCTTTCCGAACTGTCGCAGTGGCCGTGACATTGTTGCTGGCGGCCTGTGGCCGTCCGGTGGGGGTCATGCAGCCGGTTGCCGACAATGTGCCTGGTACATCCAAGGTCGATCTCCTCGTCGCCACAACGCGCCTGCCGGACAAGGACCCGGCGATCCTGTTTTCTGGCGAGCGTGGTCCGGGGCTGAAGATCGATGCAGTCAGCGTCTCCATCCCGCCGGAAGCCAATCGCAAGGTCGGTCAGGTGCAGTGGCCGAGCCGCTTGCCCGGCAATCCGCTGAAGAATTTCGTCACCACCAGCGTCAAGCCGCTCGCAACTGAAGCAGATGGGCGTGCCTGGTTGCATGCTGAACTGCCGAAGGACAAGCGGGTGCTGATCTTCGTCCATGGCTTCAACAACCGCTATGAAGACGCTGTCTATCGCTTTGCGCAGATCGTTCACGATTCGCACGCCGACGTCGCGCCGATCGTCTTCACCTGGCCGTCGCGGGCGAGCATCTTCGACTACGCCTATGACAAGGAGAGCACGAACTATTCGCGTGATTCTCTTGAGGAATTGTTGCGCCGGGTCGCCGCCGATCCTGCCGTTGGCGATATCACCGTCATGGCGCATTCGATGGGAAGCTGGCTTGCCGTCGAATCGCTCAGGCAGATGGCGATCCGTAATGGTCGCGTCGCGCCGAAGATCAACAACGTCATCCTGGCCTCGCCCGATCTCGACGTCGACGTGTTCGGGCGGCAGTTCGCTGCTCTCGGCAAGGACAAGCCGCATTTCACCCTGTTCGTCTCACGCGACGACCGGGCGCTTTCCCTGTCCCGGCGCATTTCCGGCAATATCGACCGCCTCGGCCAGATCGACCCTGCCGCCGAGCCCTATCGCAGCGAGCTCGAAAAGCAGGGCATTACCGTGCTCGATCTCACCAAGCTCAAGACTGGCGATGGCCTCAATCACGGCAAGTTCGCCGAAAGCCCGGAAGTGGTGAAGCTCATCGGCGCTCGGCTCATCGCCGGGCAGACGATCACCGATTCCGATGTGGGCATCGGCGACGCCGTCGGTGCTGTCGCCATGGGTGCTGCACAGACGGTCGGAAGCGTCGCGGGTGCTGCTGTCAGCGCTCCGATTGCGATCTTCGATCCCCGTACCCGCCAGAATTACGGCGAGCAATGGCGTCGTGTCGGCGCTTCCGCCAACAATACCGTCGGTTCGCTCGGCGATAGCGTCGAGGCGACGGCAACAATGTCGGCGACGCCTTAGGGCAATGATCCGTTCATGAACTGATCCGAGATGGTGGCCTTTACCGCTGCCGTAAAAGACCATAGCCACCTCACGCAATCTGATATATCAGAGAAGTGCGCCGATTGACGCGTGGCATATTTGCGAATGGCTTCGGACATGGCCGGCGACAGCCCGGCTGGTCGCCAGTATGATGATTGGCATCAACCGGCGCTCGACCGAACGCCGCTCGGATCAACCGCTAGCAGGAGGAAACCATGTCCGATACCGAAAAGCCCGTTGCACTGATTACCGGCGGTGGCCGCGGCATGGGTGAAGCGATCGCCCGCGAACTCGCCGCCAACGGCTATCGGCTGGCGCTGATGTCGCCGTCGGAAAGCTGCGAAACGCTGGCGGCTGAACTCGGCGGCGTCGCCTCCCGCGGCGTGGCCGAAAAGGCCGAGGACATCCAGGCGATCTTCGATCTGACCATGAAGAGCTATGGCCGCATCGATGCCGTGGTCAATCACACCGGCCATCCGCCAAAGGGCGATCTGCTCGATATCACCGACGAAAACTGGACGCTCGGTTCCGACATGATGATCCTGTCGCTGGTGCGCATGGCGCGGCTGGTGACGCCGGTCATGCTGAAGCAGGGCAAGGGCGCTTTCGTCAACATCACCACCTTCGCCGCTTATGAGCCGTCGCTGGTCTTCCCGGTTTCCTGCACCTATCGCGCCGCCGCCGGCGCCTTCACCAAGCTCTATTCCGATCGCTATGCGGCCGATAATATCCGCATGAACTGCATCCTGCCCGGCTATATCGATAGCCTAAACCACAAGCCGGAAACCGCCGACAAGGTGCCGATGAAGCGCATCGGCCTGATGAGCGAAATCGCCAAGACGGCGGCCTTCCTGCTGTCGGATGGCGCCGGCTACATTACCGGCCAGAATATCCGCGTCGACGGCGGCATCACGCGACACGTCTGATTGGAGTAGATGAGATGAGATGGAAGCGCACGATCCAGCTGCTGGACGTTCACTGCGAAGGGGAAATCGGTAAGGTTGCCATCGGCGGCGTGCCGAAGATCCCCGGCAACAGCATTGCCGAGCAGCTGCATTGGTTGAACACCGATCCGAAGGGGCAGGAGCTGCGCCGCTTCCTCGTGCTGGAACCGCGCGGTGCGCCGATCGGCTCCGTCAATCTTCTGTTGCCGGCGAAGCATTCCGACGCCGATGCTGGCTTCATCATCCTGCAGCCGGACCAGGCGCATGCAAGCTCGGGCTCGAACTCCATTTGCGTGACGACGGCGCTGCTCGAATCCGGCATCGTCGAGATGAAGGAGCCGGAAACGGTCGTCACGCTCGATACGGCGGCGGGCCTCGTCCGCGCCACGGCGACCTGCCGCGACGGCCGCTGCGAGAAGGTGCGGCTGACCATGGTGCCATCCTTCGTCCATGAACTCGACGTCGGTCTCGATACGCAGCAATGGGGCAGGATCAAGCTCGATCTCTGCTATGGCGGCATCTTCTATGCGCTCGTCGATGTCGGCCAGATCGGACTGAACATTGAAAAGTCCAATGCGGCCGCCCTCGTTCAGGCCGGCATGGTCATCAAGGATGCGATCAACCGGGCGATGACCGTGGTTCACCCGGAAATCCCGGCGATCTCGGGCGTCGCCTACGTGATGTTCCGCGATATCGACGCCGATGGCGCCATCCGCACCTGCACGACCATGTGGCCCGGCCGGGCCGACCGCTCACCCTGCGGCACCGGTAATTCCGCCAATCTGGCGACGCTGCATGCCCGCGGCAAGGCCAAGGTCGGCGATGTCTTCAAATCCCGTTCGATCATCGGCTCGGAGTTCGAGGTTGGCCTGCAGGCGGAAACGGAAGTTGCCGGCAAGCCCGCCATCATTCCGACGATCACCGGCCGTGGCTTCACCTTCGGCCTCAGCCAGGTGGCGCTCGACCCCTTCGACCCGATGGCGGCAGGCTTCGCCATGACGGATGTCTGGGGTCCCTCGGCGGGGGATATTTGAGATTAGGCAATCGGCTCCTGTCGCATGGAGAGTTCTGCCCTCACCCTAACCCTCTACCCGCACGCGGGGAGAGGGGACTTCCCCTCAGTTCCGTCCAAGCAGTCAGCTTGAAGGAAGGCTATGGTCGCGTCTATCCCCTTCTCCCGCGAGCGGGGAGAAGGTGGCCGCCCTTCGACAAGCTCAGGAGGCCGGATGAGGGGCTTTTCCGCCTCTCGCTATCGTCCGGGATAAATCACACCCTTGCGCAAGATGATATTCCCATAGAGCCGCGGCTCCCCGGTCTGTATCAGCGCATGCGCCTGCTTCACCCGCTCATAAAACTCCGCCGGCAGCAGCGGCACGACCCGAATGTCGGGCACATGCCGGGCGCAGCACTCGATCATCTCCGCATGAACGGGGTGGATGGCATCGCGGTCTTGCCGGACGGTTGCCCGGAAAATCGCTTGCGGCACGAAATCGTCGATCGGCAGCACGCTGAGCACCGCGTCGAGCACGCGGATGACGCCATGGCCGTCGAGGCGGATGAGGCGGCGGGCGTGTTCGAGGCCGGGATAGTTGCCGTCGACAAGGGCGATCTCATCGCCATGGCCCATGGCGCGCAAGGTCGCCAGCAAGTCCGGGCTCAATAGCGGGTCAATGCCCTTCAGCATGCTCTATCTCCTTGAAGAGGACGTTCTGGTCGACGAGATAGCGCGCGAAGATCGGCAGGCTGGCGCCGCCGATGGCACGGGCCTGCGGCCCCACGGCGCCCTCGATGATTTCGGGCATGACGACGCCCTGGAGATCCAGTTCAGCGGCGGCCCTCATCGTCGCGCGCACCACGCGCTCCCGCACCCAGTTGGGGAAGCCGCCATCGATCACGGCAGCGCTGAAGTCGAGAACGGAAGCGGCCGCGACGATGGCCTGCGCCAGCGCCTTGGCTGTGTCCTGAATCCAGATCTCAAGCGGTTCGCCGAAATCGATCCAATTGTCAGCCGAATACCAGAGGGGGCGCGGGTCGAAGCCGTGATCCCGCAGCAGATTTTCGAGCACGAAGATCGAGGCGATCTCCAGAAGCTGGCGGTTCTCGCCGTTGCGGCCGCGCACGGGCAGGGGGCCGAGCGCACCGGCGGTCCCGGTCCGGCCGACAAAGACGGACGAATTCAGGACGATGCCGCCGCCGATGAAGGAGCCGATGAAGAAATAGACGAAATCCGGATAATGCGGCCCGACGCCGAAGACCAGTTCCGCGCCGCAGGCGCTGGTGGCGTCGTTCTGCATGAAGACGGGGTAGGCGACGCGCGAGGCGATTTCAGCTCGCAGGTCGAACCCGCGCCAGACATCCATGGCTCCTTGCGGCGCGCCCACCTGCTCGGCCCAGTTCCAGAGCTCGAACGGCGCGGCAACGCCCATTCCGGCGATCTTGCGGCGCTGCTCCTCGCTGAGCCGCCCCTCCAGTTCCTTGATGCCCGAGGTGACGAAGGCGATGATTTCCTGCGGCAGCGGGTAGGGGTAGATCTGATGCAGTTGCATCCTGATGCCGCCGACGAAATCCATCAGCACCAGATCGGCGCTTCGCCGGCCGATCTTGACGCCGAAGGAGAGCACGGCATCCGGATTGAGCCGCATGGGAATGGAGGGCTGGCCGACGCGTCCGCGCACCGGCGCGTTGCGCGATAGCAGCCCGTCCTTTTCCAGCTCTCGCATGATGACGGACACGGTCTGCGCCGAAAGGCCGCTTCGCCTTGCGATATCGGCCTTCGAGAGTGCTCCGTGACGACGTACGAGCGACAGCACGAGCCGTTCGTTGTGGGCGCGGACGCCGAGCTGGTTCGCACCCCCGCTGGGGTCGAGAATCGCCGGTGTTGTGGGTGTGTCCTCAGGATCGTGTACGAGAGACATGGGCCTGCTCCTTCCATCATGGCCATGCCCTATTTTTTTCCAGAATGCCACATCGAATTAATAATTCAATCGGATTTATTTATTGACAGCCGGAAATCTTTAAGCTCAGATATGGGCGTAGAGGATGCGGATATGGCCTTGGAGGAGGTCCGTTGGAAATAATCCGACAGGCATGGCGCATCTTCAAGCCGGGTTCGGGCCCGGGGGACTGCCGGGAAGTCCGGCTTTTTAAACATCGGGAGGATTGAATGAAGAAATCTGTTATTTCCGCAGCAGTCGCCGCTCTGGCGCTCGGCGTTGCCTTTGCAGCGCCTGCGAAGGCCGCCGGCGTCTCCGCCTGCCTCATCACCAAGACCGATACCAACCCCTTCTTCGTCAAGATGAAGGAAGGCGCGACCGCTAAGGCCAAGGAACTCGGCGTGACGCTGAAGTCCTATGCCGGCAAGATCGACGGTGACAGCGAGAGCCAGGTCGCCGCCATCGAGAGCTGCATCGCCGATGGCGCCAAGGGCATCCTGATCGCTGCTTCCGACACCAAGGGCATCGTTCCCTCGGTCAAGAAGGCACGCGATGCCGGCCTGCTTGTTATCGCGCTCGACACGCCGCTGGAGCCGGCCGATTCCGCCGACGCCACCTTCGCCACCGACAATCTGCTCGCCGGCAAGCTTGTCGGCCAGTGGGCCAAGGAAACCATGGGCGACAAGGTCAAGGACGCCAAGGTCGGCTTCCTCGATCTGACGCCGTCGCAGCCCTCCGTCGACGTCCTGCGCGACCAGGGCTTCATGATCGGCTTCGGCATCGATCCGAAGGACCCGAACAAGATCGGCGACGAAACCGATCCGCGCATCGTCGGCCATGACGTCACCAACGGCAATGAAGAAGGCGGCCGCAAGGCCATGGAAAACCTTCTCCAGAAGGATTCCGGCATCAACGTCATCCACACGATCAACGAACCGGCCGCAACCGGCGCCTATCAAGCTCTGAAGGCCGTCGGCCTCGAAAAGCAGGTTCTGATCGTGTCCATCGACGGCGGTTGCCCCGGCGTCAAGTCGGTCAAGGATGGCACGATCGGCGCCACAGCACAGCAGTATCCGCTGATGATGGCGTCCCTCGGCGTCGAGGCGATCAAGAAGTTCGCCGATACCGGTGAAAAGCCGAAGCCGACCGAAGGCAAGTCCTTCTTCGATACCGGCGTTTCCCTGGTGACGGACAAGCCGGTTCCCGGCCTGAAGTCCATCGACACCAAGGAAGGCCTCGCAAAGTGCTGGGGCTAAGCCCCTCACGGATGTGATATGATCCCTTCGGGAGCCGCGCCATGCATCTGCGGGCGCGGCTCCTCTTAAAGGGAACAGGCAATCGCAATAGTCATGTCGGTCGGGTTACATCCTGGCTGGCTCCAACAGCCGGCGGTTTCCGCGCGTCCGGCGCGGTGGCGGAGGAACAAAATGTCCGGAGCACAGGAATTCGAACGTGTCCTCGACGGTAGCGACAAGAACGTCGCTTCGTTCGAGCGCAACGATGTCTCTCTTTTGAAGCGCGTGCAGCATTTTCTGCACTCGACGCCAGCGGCGGTGCCGCTGATCGTCCTGGTGTTGGCGATCGTGATCTTCGGCATCGCGATCGGTGGAAAATTCTTTTCCGCCTACACGCTGACGCTGATCCTGCAGCAGATCGCCATCGTCGGCATTCTTGGCGCGGCCCAGACGCTGGTCATTCTGACCGCCGGCATCGATCTCTCCATCGGCGTCATCATGGTCATTTCTTCGGTCGTCATGGGCAATGTCGCGGTTACATACGGCCTGCCGACGCCGATCGCCATTGTGGCCGGCATGATCGTCGGCGGCCTCTGCGGCCTGCTGAACGGCTTTCTTGTCGCCAATATGAAGCTGCCGCCGTTCATCGTGACGCTTGGCACCTGGAACATCGTCATGGCGACGAATTTCATCTATTCCGCCAATGAGACCATCCGCGACACCGATGTCGATGAACAGGCACCATTGCTGCATCTCTTCGCTGCCAGCTTCCGTGTCGGTGGTGCGGTGCTCACCCTCGGCGTGATTGCCATGGTGCTGCTGGTGGTCGGTCTCTGGTACGTCCTCAATCACACCGCCTGGGGCAGGCATGTCTATGCCGTCGGCGATGATCCCGAGGCGGCGAAATTGGCCGGTATCCAGACCAAGAAGGTACTGCTGGCCGTCTACGGTGTTTCGGGGTTGATCGCCGCGCTGGCCGCCTGGGTTTCCATCGGCCGCAACGGTTCGGTCTCGCCATCTTCCGCCGTGACCGATTTCAATCTTCAGGCAATCACTGCAACCGTGATCGGCGGCATCTCGCTCTTCGGCGGCCGCGGCTCGATCCTCGGCACGCTGTTCGGCGCCATGATCGTCGGCGTCGTCTCCATGGGTCTCAACATGCTCGGAGCCGACCCGCAATGGAAGGTGCTTCTGACCGGCGTTCTCATCATCGGCGCCGTCGCGATCGATCAATGGATCAGAAAGGTATCGGCATGACCACGACCGTCGAACCAATCCTCACCGCTCGCGGTCTCGTCAAGCGCTATGGCCGCGTGACCGCGCTCGACAATGCCGATTTCGACCTCTATCCCGGCGAGATCCTCGCCGTGATCGGCGACAACGGCGCCGGCAAGTCCTCGCTGATCAAGGCGATTTCCGGCGCGGTCATTCCCGACGAAGGCGAGATCAAGCTCGATGGCAAGACCGTCCAGTTCCGTTCGCCGATGGAGGCGCGCGAAGCCGGCATCGAGACCGTCTATCAGAATCTGGCACTCTCGCCGGCGCTGTCGATTGCCGACAACATGTTCCTCGGCCGCGAGGTGCGCAAACCCGGCATTTTAGGCTCGGTTTTCCGCATGCTCGACCGGCCTGCCATGGAAAAGCGCGCCCGCGACAAGCTCACAGAACTCGGCCTGATGACGATCCAGAACATCAATCAGGCCGTGGAAACGCTCTCCGGGGGCCAGCGCCAGGGTGTCGCCGTGGCACGCGCCGCCGCCTTCGGCTCCAAGGTCGTCATCATGGACGAGCCGACGGCTGCGCTTGGTGTCAAGGAAAGCCGCAAGGTTCTCGAACTCATCCTCGATGTGCGCGCGCGCGGCTTGCCGATCGTCCTGATCTCGCACAATATGCCGCATGTCTTCGAGGTGGCGGATCGCATCCATATCCATCGCCTCGGACGACGCCTGACCGTCATCAATCCCAAGGATTATTCCATGTCCGATGCCGTCGCCTTCATGACCGGTGCAAAGGCCCCGCCGGTGGAGAATGTTGCCGCATGAGTGTCTCTCTTGAAGATGTGGCCGGCGAGATCATTGCGCGCGCCGGCAACGTAAGACGTTTCCTCGTCGCGATTGCCGGCCCTCCCGGCGCCGGCAAATCGACACTGGCCGACAATGTCGCCAAGGCGTTGAAGGCGAGGGGTGAAAGCGCCGAAGTTCTGCCCATGGACGGCTTCCACATGGACAATGCCGTCCTGATCGAGAAGGGGCTTCTGAAACGGAAGGGCGTGCCTGAAAGCTTCGACGTGCGCGCCTTCCTCGATATCGTCAAGGCCGTGCGCGCCGCCGATCAGGAAGTGCTGGTGCCGGTGTTCGATCGTTCGCGCGAGCTTGCCATCGCCTCGGCCCGCGTCGTGTCGGCCGATCACCGCTTCATCGTCGTCGAGGGCAACTATCTCCTCTTTAGTCAGGGCAAATGGGCGGAACTGGAAGGCCTGTTCGACTACTCGATCATGCTTGCGCCGCCCATGGAAGTGCTCGAGGAGCGGCTATGGGCGCGCTGGAGAGGCTATAAGCTGGATGAGGATGCCGCTCACGCCAAGGTCTATGGCAACGATCTGCCGAATGGCCGGCTGATTCTCGAGAACCGCCGCGCCGCCGATGTCACCATCGATATCGTGCAGGACTGAACTTCCGATCATTTAACTGCCGTCGCGGATTGTTTTGCGATGGCGGTTGGTGCTATCGAAGCGCGATATCAAAATGCACGATGCCGAAGAGCCCGAATGGGCTTTCGCGCAAGATCGCGCTCGCACTTCCAAAGGTCGCGCCATGCAAAAGCTCACCATCCGCCGCCCCGACGACTGGCACCTGCATCTGCGTGACGGAGCGATGCTCGAAGGCGTGATCGGCGATACGTCCAGGCACTTTGCCCGCGCCATCATCATGCCCAATCTCGTACCGCCCGTTGTGACGACAGCGGATGCTACGGCCTATCGCGAGCGTATCATGAAGGCGCTGCCAGCGGGCGATCGCTTCCAGCCGTTGATGACGCTTTATCTCACCGAGCACACCAGCCCCGACGATGTCGAAGAGGGCCAGAAGAGCGGCCTCGTCACCGCCCTCAAGCTTTATCCGGCCGGTGCGACCACGAATTCCCACGGCGGCGTGCGCGATATGAACAAGGCGATGCCCGTGCTGGAGCGCATGGCGAAGATCGGTCTGCCGCTCTGCGTTCATGGCGAGGTAACGACGCCCGACGTGGATATTTTCGATCGCGAGGCCGTCTTCATCGAAACCGTGCTCGATCCGTTGCGTCAACGCCTGCCGGAACTCAAGGTCACGATGGAGCATGTGACCACGTCCGACGGCGTGAACTACATCAAGTCGGCAAAGGCAAACCTCGCCGGTTCGATCACGACGCATCACCTCATCATCAACCGCAATGCCATTCTCGTCGGCGGCATCCGCCCGCATTATTACTGCCTGCCGGTCGCCAAGCGCGAGAGCCATCGCCTGGCGTTGCGCGCGGCGGCAACGAGCGGTGACAGCAGGTTCTTCCTCGGCACGGACTCGGCTCCGCATGTCGATCCGCTGAAGGAATGCGCCTGCGGCTGCGCCGGCATCTATACGTCGATCAACACCATGAGCTGCCTTGCGCACGTCTTCGAGCAGGACGGCGCGCTTGACAGGCTTGAGGCCTTCGCCTCGCTGAATGGGCCGGCTTGGTACGGACTGCCGGTCAATGAGGATAGCATTACCCTCGTGCGCCGGCCTGAAGCCGTGATCTTCCCGGCCAAGATCGAAACCGGAGCCGGTCCCGTCACCGTCTTCGACCCGATGTTCCCGTTGCATTGGGATGTCGAGTCTTAATTTAAGTCAATTATATATAAGTAAAAACAAATATAAAAGTCGTCTTGCAGCACTCCATCGGTGGTTGCCGCAAATTGGAACGTATATTTTGTTGAAATACATTTTCTTTATTATTTGCCGTAACTAATTTGATACCCCTAGAGCCTAGCGTGTCGGCAATCCCCTGCGGTAGAAATCAAACCGTTGAAAGAGCATGATGCTGGTCGATTACAACTCGCTTCTTCTCGCCCTCGGCGTTTCCGCGTCCTGCCTTGCGGTTACCCTGGTCGGAAGCTGGTTCTCCCGTCGGCCGGATACTTTTCTCCTGACATGCTCTGCCGGTCTCATACCTCTCGTTTGCGGCATCTTCATCTATGGCGCCTATGTCGACCATCCCAGGCCGATCTTTGCCATTCTGACTTTCCTTCTGTTTTTCCTTGGCTTCACGACGATCTGGGTGGCGGGCTATCAGTTCCGCACGCGCCGTTTTTCCAAAATCCGCTTCGTCCTTGGCTGCGTGACGGGCATCGCCGCATCCGTCGGGCCGATGCTTGCCGGTTATGACGGGCTGGCCTTCATTGGCGACAACCTCGTCATCTGCGTGCTGCTGCTGCTGACGGCACGCGAATATTGGCTCAGCCGGCACGAGGCACCCACGCCGCTTTACGGCATTACAGCACTCTACACTCTGACGGCTATTTCCTTCGCGCTTTGCGCGGGCGTGCTGATTGCCGATGGCAAGCTGGTGCTCGGACATGCGCCGGACAATTGGGCGGAGGATGTGAGCATCGCCATCTGCATTGCCGGAATGACCGGGATCGGGGCGCTATCGCTTGCACTGCATCAATGGCGGCAGGCCGCGCTGCACCGCCAGGAGGCGATCACCGATCTCCTGACCGGGCTGCTCAATCGCCGCGCGCTGTTTGATCTCTACGGCCATCGCTCCTTCGGCCCGTCGATGGCCGTCATCATCTTCGACATCGATCGCTTCAAGACGATCAACGATCAGCATGGCCATGCCGCCGGCGATCTCGTGCTGAAGCTTTTCGGCCAGGAGCTTTCCTTCGGACTGCGCTCTTCCGACACCGTGGCTCGCCTCGGTGGCGAAGAATTTGCGCTCGTTCTCGACAATACGCTGCCCGGCCGTGCGGAGCAGGTGGCCGAGCGGGTGCGCGATGCCTTTGCCGCAAGGGTAATCAGCGTCGAAGACAAATCTTTTGCCTGTACCGTCAGCGCAGGCGTCGCGACCGGCACAGCCGAAGGGCTGGGCTTTGACGACGTGCTGCGCGCCGCCGACAAGGCGCTCTACGAGGCGAAGCGAAACGGCCGCAACCGTGTCGAGGTCGCGGCCTATCTGCGGGCGGTCTAATCCGCAATTGAGCGCGGGCGCCCCGCCATCGTCCCAATGCCGTTAGAACAGGGCTTTCACGAAAGCGCAGGCGGCGAGCAGCGAGGCAACGGTGCGCACATGGTTCCACCATGTCCAATCGACGAGATAGGTCGACCATAGCTGCGCCGATTCTGCGGAATGGCCGTCAACCTTGTCGAGCGCGTCGTTCAAGGGCACATTGAACACCATCGTCGAAAGCAGACTGGCAACGATATAGAACGCCGCGCCCGCCAGCATCATCATGCTGGTGCCGCCACGCCAGTAAAGGATCGCCATCACGGCGATGAAGATCGAGAGCGCCGCCGTCAGCAGGAACAGTACGATGAAGGGCGAACGCACGATCGTCGTGTTGATCGATTGCATCGCTGTAATCCCCTGATCGACGGGGAGGCGGGCGAAGGCCTGCATGATGAAGGTCGAGAAGGCGAAATAGACGCCGGCGAGAAGGCTGCTGCTGATTGCGGCGATGATCAGAGCGATATTCGTGATCGGAAAGGTCATGGCTGGACACTCCAGATGCCGGTTGCGGCGGTTTGTCGGGCATAATCGGAAAAGTCTTTGGCTTGCCTGCCGAGGATCTGGCGGACGCCATCCATGACGGGCGAATTGCGGCCGTCGAGAACCTGCGTGAAAAGCTCATGCAGGAGATCGGTCGCCTCGCGCGGCAAACCGTAGGCGGTCATCTCGGCGATGAAGGCATCGACCGGAACCGTCTCGTAGTCGATGGTCCTGTTGGAAGCCGTCGCGATTTCGGAAACTGCTTGGCGAAAGGTCAGGGCGCGTGGCCCCGTCAGTTCGTAGGTTCTGTTGCGGTGACGCGGATCGATGAGGCACGCGACAGCCGCGTCGGCAATGTCCTCGGCATCGACGAAAGGTTCCGGCACATTGCCGGCCGGCAACGCCAGCTTCCCTTGCAGAATTCCGTCCATGAAGGCCCCCTCGCTGAAATTCTGGTTGAACCAACTAGCGTGAAGCACGGTATAGTCGATGTCGGCGGCCTTAAGCCCTTCCTCGCTGCGGACCGCTCCATCTTCTCCGCGTCCGGAGAGCAGGACGATATGTCCCACACCGACTTCAGCGGCCGTCTTGGCAAGCACGCCGATGGCCTCGGCCGCCCAGTCGACCGAGAGGTCGGGCTGAAAGGTGACATAGGCGGCGGAAGCGCCTTCCAGCGCCTGACGCCAGGTGTTGCGGTCCTGCCAGTCGAAGCGGGGCGTCGTCGAGCGGGAGGCTGCGCGAACCGTGAGGCCACGCGCCTTAAGTCGCTCGGCGACCCGGCCGCCGGTTTTCCCTAGTCCACCGATGATGGCAATTGTCGATATCTGCATTTCAAACTCCTCCAGCGGAAAATGTGATAAACTCTCTCATTTGCGAAATGTGATAAACTCTCTTATATTGCGTGTCAACAGTCACAGGTAGGGAACGACATGACGCAGGAACCGATCGCGAGACGCAGGCGCAGCAAGGACGAGGCGGGCACGCCGCGCCGTATACCGAGCCAGCAACGCGGCCGTGAGCGCGTAGATCTGATCCTTTCGGTGGCATCCGATCTGATCGCCAAGAACGGCAGCGATGCGCTGCGCATGGGGGAGATCGTTGAAAAGGCTGGCGTTTCCTTCGGGTCGCTCTACCAATATTTCCCGGACAAGACGGCGATCATCCGCGTGCTGGCCGAGCGCTTCAACGAGCAGGGACGGCAATGCGTCGAGGATGAGCTGATGGCGATCCAAAGTCGCGACCAGCTCCAGTCAGCCCTTGGCCGGATCGTCGATGGCTACTATGCGATGTTTCTGGGGGAGCCCGTCATGCGCGACATCTGGCACGCCACCCATGCCGACAAGCTGCTGCAGCAGGTCGATGCCGAGGATATGGAGTGGCACTCGCAGGCCTTTCTCACCGTTCTCGAACGTCTCTGGCCGGAGCGCGATCATTCCGAACTCGCAAGAACAGCGCGATTGACCATGCAGTTGGTCGCCGCAGCCGTTCGCTATGCGATTTCCATCGAGCGGGAGGAGGGCGACAAGGTGATCGCGCTGTTCAAGACCATGCTCCCTGCCGATCTCGGGCTTGCCCAGTAGCTCGCTCGGAGCCGCCTTTGCCCGCGGCAGCCGCGGCGATGCCTGCAAAACCTTTCATACGTCTGGAAACTCGGGCCGCTTGCTGCTATTGCCGCTGGAATATTAGCGCTGCGAAGGAGGCCCCTTATGACCCAGATGATATTCACCGATCGCGCCGTCATGGCTGAGCTGATGGCCAGGATGCTTTGGGAGATCAAGGCGGTCCACTTCAATGCCGACAAGCCCTACAAGTTCGCGTCCGGCATGGCGAGCCCGGTCTATATCGACTGCCGCAAGCTGATTTCCTATCCGCGCATCCGCTCAACGATCATGGATTTTGCCGCAAGCCTCATCGTCCGCAATGTCGGCTTTGAGCAGTTCGACTGCGTTGCCGGCGGCGAGACGGCAGGCATTCCCTTTGCCGCCTTCCTGGCCGAGCGCTTGAACCTGCCGATGATCTACGTCCGCAAGCAGCCTAAGGGTCATGGCCGCAACGCGCAGATCGAAGGCGACATGAAGGACGGCGCCCGCGTGCTCGTCATCGAGGACCTGACGACGGCCGGCGGCAGCATGTTCACCTTCATCGACGCGATCCGCGCGGCCGGCGGCATCGTCGATCATGGCATGGCACTGTTCTACTACGGCATCTTCCCCGAGGCGGTCGAACGCTTTGCCAACCGGAAGGTCAACCTGCAATACATCACGACCTGGCGCGAAGTGCTTGCCGTCGCCAAGGAGCAGAAGCTGTTCGACGACAAGACGCTCGAGGAAGTTGAAGCCTTTCTCAACGCGCCGCTCGCCTGGTCCGGCTGGAACGGCGGCATTTCGGAGCTGCCCACAAACTGATGCTTTGCTTTTGCACTGAATCTATCTAATCGATTTATGTAACTGGACACGACAGACGCGCTCTTTGGGAGGCCGGAATGATATTGTGCTGTGGCGAAGCTTTGATCGACATGCTGCCGCGGGATACGACGCTGGGCGAAAAGGGCTTTGCCCCCTACGCTGGCGGCGCGATCTTCAATACCGCGATAGCGCTGGGGCGCCTCGGCATTCCCACCGGCTTCTTCACCGGCATCGCCGACGACATGATGGGCGAGATTCTGCGCGACACGCTCTCGGCCTCCAAGGTCGATTTCAGCTATTGCGCCATCACGCCGCGCCCGAGCACGATCGCCTTCGTCAAGCTTGTCAACGGCCAGGCGACCTATGCCTTCTATGACGAAGGCACGGCCGGCCGCATGATTACCGAGGCCGATCTTCCGACGCTCGGCGATGATTGCGAGGCGCTCCATTTCGGCGCGATCAGCCTGATCCCCGATCCGTGCGGCGCGACCTATGAAGCGCTGATGAAGCGCGAACACCAGAGCCGCGTCATCTCCCTCGACCCGAACATCCGCCCGGGCTTCATCAAGGACAAAACAGCCCATATGGGCCGCATCGGTCGGATGGCGGCCATGTCCGACATTCTCAAATTCTCCGACGAGGATCTGGAATGGTTTGGTCTGTCAGGAAATCATGACGAGCTCGCCACCCATTGGCTGGGGCAGGGCGCAAAGCTCGTCGTTATCACCAAGGGTGCTGAAGGCGCGACAGGCTACACCAAGTCGCTGAAGGTCTCTGTGCCGAGCGAGCGCGTCACCGTGGTCGATACCGTCGGCGCTGGCGACACTTTCGATGCCGGCATTCTGGCGTCGTTGAAGATGAACAACCTTTTGACCAAGGCGCAGGTGGCTTCGCTGAATGAAAAGGCGCTGCAGGATGCGCTCGCGCTGGGCGCCAAGGCTGCTGCCGTCACCGTCTCCCGCGCTGGCGCCAACCCGCCCTGGGCGCATGAGATCGGGCTGTAATTTAACCCTCCCCTTGAGGGGGAGGGTCGGCACGCAGTGCCGGGGTGGGGTGATCCTCTAGCCGCTCTCGCACGGAGAGCCCGTCACCCCCACCCGCCGCCTTGCGGCGACCTCCCCCTCAAGGGGGAGGTGCAGAAGCATGTTACTTCGCGCGGCTTGCCAGAGCAGCCACCAGCCCCTGCGTCGAGGAATCGTGGCCGGCGGCGCTTTCCTTGCCTTCGATGACCGGAAGCAGGCCCGTTGCCAGTTCCTTGCCGAGCTCGACGCCCCACTGGTCGAAGGAGTTGATGCGGAAGAGCACGCCTTCGACGAAGACGCGGTGTTCGTAAAGAGCGATCAGGCGGCCGAGTGCGAACGGCGTCAGCTTGTCATAGACGAAGGTGATCGACGGACGGTTGCCGGTGAAGACGCGGTGCGGCGCGATGAAATCGGCCTTCTTGTCGTCCATGCCCTTGGAGGTGAGCTGTGCCTTGGCTTCCTCGAAGGTGCGGCCCTTCATCAGCGCTTCCGACTGTGCCAGGCAATTGGCCATCAACAGGTCGTGCTGATGGCGCAGGTTCGGTTCGAAGCCGTTGGCGGCGATCATGAACTCGGCCGGGATGATGCTCGTGCCCTGGTGGATGAGCTGGTAGAACGCGTGCTGGCCGTTGGTGCCAGGCTCGCCCCAGACGACCGGGCCGGAATTGCCTTCGACCGGCGTACCGTCGATGGTGACGCCCTTGCCGTTCGATTCCATGTCGAGCTGCTGCAGGTAGGCCGGGAAGCGCGACAGGCGCTGGTCGTAAGGCAGGATCGCCCGCGTCGGGTAGCCGAGCACGTTGCGATGATAAAAGCCGATGAGGCCAAGCAGCATCGGCAGGTTTTCCCTGAAGGGCGCCTGACGGAAATGGTTGTCCATCGCATGCGCGCCGTCGAGGAACTTACCGAAGTTTTCCGGTCCGATCGCGATCATCAGCGGCAGGCCGATCGCCGACCAGATCGAGTAGCGGCCGCCGACCCAATCCCAGAAGCCGAAGACGCGCTCGCTGTCGATGCCGAAGGCGGCGACCTTGTCGAGCGCCGTCGAAACGGCGGCAAAATGATGCTGAACGGCAGCTTCGCCAAGCGCATCGGCAATGAACTTGCGCGCCGTCTGGGCGTTGGTCATCGTCTCGATCGTCGTGAAGGTCTTGGAAGCGACGATGAAGAGCGTCGTTTCCGGCTTAACGAGCTTCAGGATGTCGGCGATATGGGCGCCGTCGATGTTGGAGATGAAATGCGAGCGCGGACCGTCATGGAAGGGTGCCAGCGCCAGCGTCGCCATGACCGGGCCGAGATCTGAGCCGCCGATGCCGATGTTGATGACGTCGGTAATCGCCTTGCCCGTCGCGCCCTTCAGCGCGCCCGAACGGATGCCGTCGGCGAACTTGCCCATGGCGGCGAGCACGGCGTTGACGTCAGGCATGACATCCTTGCCGTCGACGAGCACCGGCTTGTTGGAGCGGTTGCGCAGCGCGGTGTGCAGAACGGCGCGGTTTTCGGTGAAGTTGATGGCGACGCCCGAGAACATTTCCTCGCGCTTGGCGGCGACGCCGCCCTCGGCTGCGAGCTTTTCGAGAAGGGCGAGAATGTCGTCGTTGACAGCCGTCTTGGAGTAATCCATCAGCAGGTCGTCGAACGAGGTGCTGAAGCGGGAAAAGCGGTTGGGATCGGCGGCGAAGGCGGCGCGAATATCGGTGGCCTTCGTTGCAGATGCAGTGCTCTTCAGTTGATCGACGAGGGCGTTCATGGAGGACTCCTTGCGGTTCGCGCCGCTTGCCGTCCGAAGAGGGCAAGGCACTCTGAGTTGGTCGCGGAAACTATTCCCTATGTAGGGCGTAAATCAAGTTCACGTATCGTCCAAAAAGAAAAAAGGCCGCTCGCCGACTAAGGAGAGCAGCCTCTTGAATGACACGGAATTATGTCAGCCGCGCAACTCCTTGCGCAGGATCTTGCCGACATTCGATTTCGGCAGTTCCGTGCGGAATTCGATGAAACGCGGGCGCTTGTAGTTGGTCAGATTCGCGGCGCAATGGGCCTTGACGTCGGCCTCGGTCAGAGCCGGGTCCTTCTTGACGATGAAGAGCTTCACCGCCTCGCCGGAATGCGGGTCGGGCACGCCGATCGCTGCTGCTTCCAGAACGCCGGGATGCATGACTGCGACTTCCTCGATCTCGTTGGGATAGACGTTGAAGCCCGAGACCAGGATCATGTCCTTCTTGCGGTCGACGATTTTGGTATAGCCGCGCTCGTCCATGAAGCCCATGTCGCCGCTACGGAAGAAACCATCCGGCGTCATGACGCGCGCGGTTTCGGCCGGCTGCTTCCAGTAGCCGGCCATGACCTGCGGCCCGCGGATGCAGATCTCGCCGACTTCGCCGAGCGGCAGCGAATTGCCGTTCTCGTCGCGAATGTCGAAATCAGTGCCCGTGATCGGCAGGCCGATCGTGCCGGAGAATTCCGAACTGTCGAAGCGGTTGGCGCTTGCGACCGGTGACGTCTCGGAAAGGCCGTAACCTTCGGTGATCCAGGCCCCCGTCATCTTCTGCCAGCGTTCGGCGACCGGCCGCTGCACCGCCATGCCGCCGGCAAGCGTTGCCGTGTTGGAAAGATCGAGCTTGGTGAATTCGGGATTGTTCATCAGCGCGTTGAACAGGGTGTTCAGGCCAGGGAACATGTCGAACTTGTACTTGCCCAGCTCCTTGATGAAGGCCGGTATGTCGCGCGGGTTGGCGATCAGCACGTTATGGCCGCCGAGAGACATGCCCATCAGCGAATTCACCGTCAGCGCGAAGATGTGATAGAGCGGCAGTGCGCAGACGAAGGTCAGCTGCTCCGGACGCGGCTTGTTGATATAGGCGGATTGCAGCCAGAGCAGCAGTTGCAGTTGATTGGCGAGCAGGTTGGCGTGGGTGAGGATCGCGCCCTTGGCAACGCCGGTCGTGCCGCCGGTATATTGCAGGAAGGCGATGTCGCTGCCGGTCAGTTCCGAAAGCTTCAACGGCAGGCGCGCGCCTTCGGCGATCACGCTCTTGAAGCTGCGATGACCGGGGATGGACCAGGCCGGCACGAGTTTCTTCACCTTGCGGACGATGAGATTGACGATGTGGCCCTTGAGGCCGAGCATGTCGCCGAGCGCTGTCACGACAACATGGCGCACATCTGTATGGGCCAGAACCTGCTCCACCGTATGGGCGAAGTTTTCAAGAACGAAGATCGCCTTGGCGCCGCAGTCGCGCAGCTGGTGCTCCAGTTCGCGTGGCGTATAGAGCGGGTTGACGTTGACGACGACGAGGCCGGCGCGCAGGATGCCGTAAACCGCGATCGGGTTCTGCAGCACGTTCGGCATCATCACGGCAACGCGATCGCCTTTCTGAAGTCCAAGGCTCTGCAGCCAGGCGGCGATCTTGCGCGTCTGCATGTCGAGATCGCGATAGGTGATGGATTTGCCCATGCTGGTGAAGGCGGGTCTGTCGGCATAGCGCGCGCAGCTCTCTTCCAGCAACTCGGCGAGCGATGCGTGCTCCAGCGGCGGCAGTTCCGCCGGTACGATATCCGGATAAGAGGCGAGCCAAATCTTCTTGACCTGCGGTCTATCCGAAGGAGCGGAGACTGAATTCATGCGCACTTCCTCCTCTACGCATCATCACCACGCCCCGCCGTCACATGCGGCGGCTATGCAGAGTGTCATTGGACGATCAAAAAGTCTCCCGCTTTTCACATCGCCGCACTTATTGCTCTCAACTAAATCATCGGAGCGAGAAAGAAGCTACAATAACCTTGACGTAAACGTCAATAATCGTCGTACGCTCACGTTTTTTTACAATCTTGAAAAAAGTACTGGAACTTTTATGACAACGGAGCGTTAATAGCGCCATGGGCCTAAACCCATCGGAGCATCGTGCTGCCCCAAAGAGCAGATCGGACGCTCCATAGTTTATGTGACGCGTATCCAAAAGGAGGTGCGCATATGCATAAAGAGAGTGCCGATATTTCGAGCCGTGACCTTTACATCAAGGACATGTCGATGCTGGTTGCCTGCGACCGTGTCGAAGGGTCCAGGGTGTTCGGTTCGGACGGTAAGCAGATTGGTCATATCGAGCGGCTGATGCTTGAAAAAAGCGATGGACGCATCGCTTTCGTCATTCTGAGCTTCGGCGGCTTTTTCGGCATCGGGCAGGATCACTACCGGCTGCCATGGGAAAAGCTGCGCTACGATGCTCGCATCGCCGGCTATCGCGTCAGCATGACCAAGAACGACATTGAAAAAGCGCGTCGCTTCGCCAGCAAGGACGACCACGACCACAAGGACCATGGCCACAGAAGCCATGATTATTTTGGCGTGCCCCCTTATTGGATGTGAGCGCGCTGACGGAACCGCTGCGGTAAGCCCCGCCGGTGCGGGGCTGTGCCTTGTTCGGTTCTATTGAAACCGACCATGTCTTTGCACGATCTCGATCTTGTAGCCATCGGGGTCGGTGACGAAGAAGAGCAGCGCAAAAAGCTTCCCATCGCGATTGAGCTCCACGATCTTGCCGGGGTTGAGCCCCAGTTCGCTCATGCGCGCATGTTCGTCCCTCAGTTCGGTAACCGAGACCGCAAGGTGGCCATAGGCCTCGCCTTGGGCATAAGGCTCGATGCGCCCCTGATTGACGGTCAATTCCAGTTCGAATCCCGTCTCGGCATTGCTGAGATAGATCAGCGTGAAGGTCTCGAAGACGATGCGGTCGGCAATCTTCAGCCCGAAAGCCTTGTCGTAGAAGTCGATCGAGCGCGCTTCGTCGAGCACGCGGATCATCGAATGAATCATCTTGGCCATCGGCGTCTCCCTTGATTGTCCGGGCATGTCATTGCAGCCAATGCCACCGGCAAGCGGCGAAGGCAAGTATGCGGAAATTTGCCCTATCCCGAGACGAGCGCAGATCCGGGGTTCCAGGATTGCGGCTGCTCTGCTTAACTCCCTGGCGCTCAGGCACGTGTCTCAAGGGGGAAGCCATGTACTACGCCATTCTGGCCTATCATGAAGAAGATATCGTCGAATCCTGGAGCGAGGAGGAGGATGCCGCGCTCATGACGGACCTTCTGGAGATCAATGACCGCATGGTCGCGCAGAAATCGCTGGGGCCGGCCGCACGTCTCGGATCGACCCAGGACGCCGTTACCTTGCGGGGGAAGGGTGCCGGACTGGTCGTCGATGGCCCGTTTGCCGAAACGAAGGAACAATTGCTGGGCTTCTACGTCGTCGATTTTCCGACGATCGAGGAAGCGGTCGAGGCCGCGCGCGAATTGCGCCGTGCAAATCCGACCGCCGTCTACGAAATCAGGCCGATCTCGCTCTACATACCCGGCGCATCCCTGCCATCAGGCGAAGGCAATTGACGGGAGACGGTAACGGCCTTCGATCTCAATGGGGCTGGAGCCCGATCTTGTTCGTGACCGACCGCTCGATCATCTCCATGCCGTCATAGATCAGCACTGCCATCAGGCCGACGATGAGGCCGCCCTGCAGGATGAAGGCCGTGTTGTCGTTGATGAGCCCGGCGATGATGACTTCGCCCAACCCCTTGGCGGCAACGGTGGAGCCGATCGTTGCGGTGCCGATATTGATGACGGTCGCGATTTTCAGTCCTTCGATGATGAGCGGCAGGGCAAGCGGCAGTTCGACGCGGAAGAGGCGCTGCCAGCCGTTCATGCCCATGCCGTCGGCGGCATCGAGGACGGAGGCCGGCACCTGCTGCAACCCGGCGACCGTGTTTTCGAAGATCGGCAGCAGCGCATAGAGGAAAAGCGCGATGAATGTCGGCACCGCGCCGAAGCCGGTGGTGGAAATGGCAAGTGCCAGCACGGCAACCGGCGGAAAGGTCTGGCCGGCATTGGCGATGGCGCGCGACAGCGGCAGGAAATCCGCGCCGATCGGCCGCGTGACGAAGATGCCGCCGAGAACGGCGAGGATACCGCTTGCGGCAATCGAAACGAGAATCAGCTCGAGATGGCTGAGCGCCAGGCTCGGCAGGCTGTTCTGCGTATAGATCGGCGACGCCCCGAATTTGGTCAGCGGCGCCAGAACCGGCGTCAGCCATTCCGGGCGGAACAGCATGACGAGCAGCAGCGCCAGCGCCAGGATGCGGAAGAGATTGGCGGCGATAAGTCTCATGCCTTGCGGCCCAGCTCGATCAGGTGCCTGATCGAAATCGATCCGACGGGCATCTTGCGTTCGTCCTCGACCGTCGCCTCATCCGCACCCTGCCAGATCAATTCGGCCAAGGCATCGCGCAGATTGAGGGTCTGCGGCAGGCTGTAGCCGAGGCCGGGCCGTGGCGGCTGCATGCTTTCCTTCAGCGGCAGCAGCGACATCAGCTTCAAGGCGCGGTCAGACGTGCCGGTCAGCTGCTGGACGAAGGGATCGGCCGGTTCCGTCAGGATCTTCTCGGGCTCGGAGCATTGCAGCAGCTTGCCGCCGCTCATCACGGCGATCTTGTCGCCGAGATGAAAGGCTTCGTCCATGTCGTGGGTGACGAGGATGACAGTGGTGCCGAACTGCTTCTGGATGGCGAGCAGATCGTCCTGCGCCTTGCCGCGGATGACCGGATCGAGCGCGCCGAAGGGCTCGTCCATCAAAAGCAGTTCCGGTTCGGCGGCTAGCGCACGCGCCACGCCGACACGCTGCTGCTGGCCGCCGGAAAGCTGGCTCGGATATTTGGCCGCGAATGTGCCGGGGTCGAGACGGAAGAGGTTAAGCAGTTCTTCGACGCGGTTGTCGATGCGAGCTTTCTCCCAGCCGAGCAGCTCGGGCACTGTCGCGATGTTCTGCGCGACAGTGCGGTGCGGAAACAGCCCGTGCCCCTGGATCGCATAGCCGATGCGGCGGCGAAGCTCCGTCGCCGGTACTTTCATGACGTTTTCGCCGCCGACGGAGATATGTCCCTCGGTGATCGGCACCAGCCGGTTGATCATTCGCATCAGCGTCGACTTGCCGGAGCCGGAGGTGCCGACGATGACGGTGATCGTGCCTTTCTCCATGCTCATGCTGACATCATCAACGACAGTTGCGCTGCCATAGCGCTTGGTGACGCCCTTGAGCTCGATCATGTTGGTCATGCGCGTTGTCCCCGGATGCTGTCGATGACCGCATCGAGGATGACGGCCGATGAGAAAGCGAGAAAGACCGTCGGCACGGCGCCGAGCAGCACGAGGTCGTTGGCCGTCTGGCCAATGCCCTGGAAGATGAAGAGGCCGAAGCCGCCGCCGCCGATCAGCGCCGCCACGGTGACGAGTCCGATCGCCTGCACCAGCACGATGCGGATGCCGGTGAGAATGACGGGAAAGGCCAGCGGCAGGTCGATGCCGGTCAGGATCTGCCGGCGCGTCAGTCCCATGCCGGCGGCGGAATCGCGCACGGAGGGGTCGACGCCGGCAAGGCCGACGACGGTGTTGGCGACGATCGGCAGCAGCGAATAGATGACGAGCGCCACTAGCGCCGGGGCCGCACCGATACCCTTGATGCCGATTGCGGCGGCGAAGGGCACGTTGGCGGCGATATAGCCGAGCGGCAGCATGAGGATGCCGAACAGCGCCAGGCTTGGAATGGTCTGCACCAGGCTCAGAGCCCGCAGCACGATGGCGCGGATGCGCGGCTGCCAGTAGCAGAAGATGCCGAGCGGCAGCGCCAGGACGATGGCGATCGCGACGGAGCCGAGGGAGAGGAATACATGACCCAGCGCCTCGTGCCAGAACTTGTCGGCATTGTTGGCATATTCCTTCATGATCGAGAGATTGTCGAGCAGGTCGGAGCGCAACACGACCGCGAGCAGGGCGGCATAGACCGCCAGCGCCGCGACCCGCAGCCAGGGCGTCAGCCGCAGCTTGACCAGCGCGTCCGAAATCATCAGTCCGATGACGGCGAGCAGCACCCAGAAGCAGCCGCCGGGCGTAATGCGCGCGACCGTACTGCCCGTCGGCGTCGCGGCAGTCGAAACTAGCCCGAGCGTGACGATGAGCATCGCGATCGCCAGTGTCGCGATCCCGAGACGGATGACCTGGTTGTGCAGGAAAAGGACGGCTAGTCCCGCCGCGGCCAGAAGAACGACCAGGCATATTGCGGACGGCTGCGTAAGGAGCTGGGTCAGCAGCTGCGGCTTGCCGGCGGCGATGCGGTTCGCCTTGACGATGATGAACGGCATCCAGGCTGTGGCCAGCGCGCCGCCTGCCACCAACACCACTCCGAGACGGTCCACTCTGCGGACCGCTAGCGCATCTTCCATCAGGCAAGCTCCGTCAGCGCATGAGCCCAAAATTCAAGGCAGGTTCGGACAAGATCATGCCCAATCGAAACTCCCGCGGCCTCACTCTATCAAAATGAAGCCGCGAGAGCAGTGTGATAGCCTTACTTCAGGAAACCATTGTCCTTGAGGTAGGATTCGGCAACGGCCTTAGCTGGCTCACCATCGACCTGGATGCGGCCGTTCAGCTTGCGCAATACGTCAGCGGTCAGGCCCTTGAAGACCGGAGCGAGAATTTCTTCGATCTTTGGATTGGCCTTCAGCACGTCCTCGCGGATGATCGGCGTCGGCGCATAGACCGGCTGCACGCTCTTGTCGTCGTCAAGAACGGTCAGTTCGGCGGCTTCGATGGCGCCGTCGGTGCCGTAGACCATCGCCGTGTTGACGCCGTTGGTCTGGTCGGCAGCAGCCTTGATCGTCGCTGCGGTATCGCCGCCCGAAAGCACGACCTCCTGATCAGGCTTCAGCTTGAAGCTGTAAGTGGTCTCGAAGGCTGGCAATGCCGCCGGGGAGTTGACGAACTCGGAGGAGGCCGCGATCTTGACCGAGCCGCCGCCGGCAACCCACTTGCCGAAATCGGACATGGTCTTCAGCTTGGCCGGCCCGGCAACATCGTTGCGCACGCCGATCGCCCAGGTGTTGTTGGCCGGCGAAGGTGTCAGCCAGACGATCTTGTTGGCGTCGTAATCCAGCTTCTTGGCGAGATCATAGCCCTGCTGCAGGTTCTTCCAGGCCGCGTCGTCTGCCTTGTTGAAGAAAAAGCCGGCATTGCCGGTATATTCGGCATAGATGTCGATTTCGCCTGATGTGATCGCCTTGCGAACAACAGGCGTCGTGCCGAGCGCGATGCGATCCTGCGTCTTGATCCCGTTGGCGTTGAGCGCGGCGAGGATGATGTTGCCGAGCAACGTGCCTTCGGTGTCGATCTTGGAGGAGACGACGACGTCGGCGGCGCTGGCGCCACTGGCGAGGAAGGCCGTCAGAGTGGCGGCAAGTGCAAGCTTCTTGAGCATGATGTTTCCCTTTGTACCCCGTTAAACCTTTGTTCTACTTGCCCGTGCCGCCTCGCAAGGCGCAATCCGGACATGCAGGCTTCGAGCGAGCCGACGGCTCGCAAACGAATTCATGGCTGCTTCGGGCACGCAGCGCTCATCGTGGAAAAATCGATGCGCTTCGGATTCCCGTAGCAGTCGCGCGATTATGACGAGCGTACTCGACATTCGCGCGAAATTGGATTTCTTTTTTCGGGGGCAAGTGCGTTTGTTTTTGTTCCCCTTACCCGTTTGGCGATGTTCCGATCTCATTTTTGCGGCTGGATCAGTTAAACGCCGGGGAAACGATAGCCGTCGCCCTTCAGCTTAGGGATATCTTTTTTCGAGAACACATCATATCGTCGGGATATCGTTGATATTGTTATGCTCAAGCCTGCGCGTGCGCTGCGGATGAGGGGTGGGATTTGTATCTCGGCGCATTGTTCATAGCCGATATGGTGTTTTCCGTCGGTTCGGTCCGCGAAACGGCGCGGCGGCTGTGTTTTTCTGCCTCGACCGTCTCCGGCGCGCTGCGTCGCCTCGAAACGGAGCTGGCGCTGAAACTTGTCGAGCGTGCATCCGGCGAACTGGCGACCCTTTTGGCGAGTTCGAAAGTACAGAAGGGATTGCAGCCCATTCTCGCCGGCATGCGCCAGCTTTCAGCTCTGATGAAGGAGCCGCCGGCGCCCGGGGAATATGACCAGTGGGCTGCGCGCCTGTCGCTGAAGATCGCCACGATCGAACGTTTCCTCGAGGTTGCCGATCAGGGAAGCATCAATCGCGCCGCCCGCCGCCTGCGGCTGGGCCAGCCGCAGCTCTCCCTGCAGATCGCCAATCTGGAGGAGCTGTTCGGCTGTCGGCTGTTCGCCCGGCAGGCGCAGGGGTCGGTGCTGACGGAGGCTGGCCAGGAGATTCATGCCATCCTTGCTGCGATTGCGCATGCATGGGACGAGATGAAGGCGGCGGCCGACGAACGCTTTCAGCGGACGGCCCGCTCCGTGCGCATCGGGTCGATCATTCCCACAGGCTCGGAAAGCTGGGTGGCGCGGTCGCTTGCAAGCCTCGTATCGCGCTGGAATATCGGCGGCAACCGCAACATGCTGTCGCTATTGCTGATGACGGCCGACGATCTGCGCGAGGCGCTGAGGTCCGGCCGCATCGACGTCGCCATCGTCGATTCCGTCTTCGGCCTCGATGCCTTCGAGCATATGGAGCTTGTTTCGACCGATATGGTGGCGATCGCCCCGATCGACAGCACCGAAGAGACCTTCGCCGCGCTCGTGGAAAACCATCCGCTCTGCGTGCCCAGCCCGCGCACCGGCATCGGCAATGCCGCAACGGCCTTCGGCTACGACAGCCGCGATCGCCGCCGGTTTCGCGGCCGTGACATCACCTCGGCCGATTCGCTGCCTGTTATCGTCGATCTCGTCGCCAATCACGGCTATGTCTCGTTTCTCGGCCGCGTCAGCGCCTTGCCGATTTCGGACAAGGTGCGCATAGTCGATCCGGATGAGATCTTGCCATTGTCCTATCATCTCGCTCACAACGGCCGCAAAGCCTCGGTCGAAGCTTGCAGGCTGATCCAGCAGGCCGTTCGCGAGCTTGTCGGCGAAACGGGGACGGCACGACGGCGTCTGCCCTCCCGGGAATAACGGAACAATTGCACGATGCTCGCGTTTAGGTAAGTTAGGTTAGTCCGGGCGTAGGCAGCCGGGGGGCTCGTTCGGCACCCAAGGAGAGACCATAGATGAAAATTCTCGCAACGGCGCTCGTCGCACTCGGCATTATTGTTCTACCGGCTACCTATGCCGAGGCGCGTGATCACCATCATCACCGCTGGCATCACCATCATCATCGTGAATATCGCCCCCATCATGGCTGGCATCGCCACGAAGGATGGCGGTATGGGCACCACCATCATCGCTGGCACAGCAAACCGCATTTTTCGCACGCCTGAGGGTAGCGAACAGGTATGAAAACGGCGCCTTGAGGCGCCGTTTTTTTGGGCCGGCCGATCAACTGTGTCGTCCTCCTTCCATCCTGACGATATCGATTGAAATCCACTGGCCGACGAGCACGAGATCGTGATCCGGCGGACCTGTGGCGATGCCGCGAAAACGCCTGCTGCTCAAGGGATAACGGAACTTTCGGAGGCGCTATCGCGTTATTATTGCGTCCGGAGGACGCAAGTAATTCGAGTAGCGTTTACGTCCGGCATTCAAGGAGGCTGGAAATGAAAATTCTGGCAACAGCGCTGGTTGCGCTAGGTATGGTCGTGTTGCCGGCAACCTATGCCGAAGCTCGTCCTCACTATCATGGGCACCACCATCGGGTGATCGTCCACCGGCATTATCATCACTACTACTATCGCCATCACTATTATCGCCCATATTACGGCTACTACACGCCCTACTATGGCTATTACCAACCCTATTATAGCTATTACCAGCCCTACTACCCCCTAGGTATATTCGGGGCCTTTGGCGGTTACGGCGGCTATCGTCATTACCACCACGGCTGGTATGGCGGGCGTGGATACTATCGCGGCGGCTATCATGGCTGGCATGGCGGCGGCGGCGGACATTGGCGTTATTACAGCCGGCCGCACTTCTCGCATAACTGACGCTATCAGCCGGATGGAAAACGGCGCCTTGCGGCGCCGTTTCATGGTGAGATTACAAACTGCCCGGCAGGTATGGATTCACGCCGGGTTCAGCACGTGAACGGCGCGACCGGCCATCAGATGCTTCACCTTTTCGCCGTAGGCGGCCATGTGCGCCGATGCGGCATGTGCCTTCAGCGCGGCAAGGCTCTCCCACTTCTCGACCACGACGAAGGTGTCAGGCCCAAAGGCCGGATCGGCTCCATCGACATCGACGACGGCGGTATACTCGATGCATCCGTCTTCGGCGTGAACGGCCGGTACATTCGCCTGGAAGGCTTCGAGAACCTCGGCGCGCTTGCCGGGCAGGGCAGTGAGGATGGCGAGAACGTGAATCATGAAGATATCCTTGGGAAGATCGCTATACGGATGAAGAGTACCGGATGCCGCTGATTGTGCGGTCGGTTTCAACCCTTATCATGGAAGGATGCCATTCGAACGCTTGAATTCAATTTTGCAAATTGCTTGTCGAGCGCTTGCCTGACGCGTTCGCAGACTCACATCCTGCTGATGTACTTCGGATCAAGCGATCCGCTGAGCAGGTGGCCGACCGCGAGAAGATTACCCTGCAGGCGGCCGCGCCGGTCGATATAGGGCGGCGGCTTGACCGAGCCCACAATGTTCGAGGCGATGTTGCCGCCCATCAGCCTCAACGCCCATTTCAGCGAAACGGAGCCTTTCTTGACGAGATAAAGCGGATTGGCGACTTGGGAATAGCCGAGGCGCAGGCCGGAGGTGCGGCCAGCCTTGACCCCGAGATGAACGCCGCGCAGTCGATTGAACTTGACGATCTTGCCAAAGGGTCGCAGCCGGCGGCAGAGATCCACATCTTCCTGCCAGCCGTACAGCGGCAGATCCTCGTCGAAATAGATGCCGTTGGCCAGCATCTGCTTCCGGCGGAAGATCATGTTGCAGCCATAGGCGTTATGCGTGGCCTCGATTGTCGGCGCCGGAAACGGGGTGCTGTCGGCTGCCAGCTCTTGGTCGGCTTCCTCCGCCGTCAGGCCCGGCCCAAGGATGCCGTCCCTGATGACTTCGCCGGTCGCCACGACGATCTCTTCATCCGCCTCAAACAAGGCTTCCGTTTCGGCGAGATAGTTCGTCGCCGGGAAGAAATCGTCATCGAAGAAGACAACCACATCCATGCCGACGGCTGCATCGATGATGGCGTTGCGTTGTGGGCAGCTTCCCTGCGGCGACGAGACGACCGTTACGGGGAAGGGCGCCGAACGCAAGCGCGCCATATCGATGTCGTCGCCTCTAGCCGGGCAGAGGAAGACATGATCCGGCTTACGCGCTTGCTCGGCAAGCCTCTCGATCATTGCGGCGAGAATCGCCTTGCGACCGCATGTTGCCACGCCAACGGCAATCTTCATGATGCATCCCCCAGAACGTTAGCCCGAGCGTACCAAACCATCAAAAACTGAATCTTTGGTTGTGCTAATCGCGCGCATTCAACGGATCACGCGTAAAAGGATTTCATCGACAGCGATCAGCCCGCCAATGCCTCTTAAGGAACGTTCCGGCCTGCGGCGCCAGCCAGGCTGGGCCGGCAGTGGCGATTACCTCGAATGCCTGACGCAAGCCATGAATGCCAAGACTTTTCGCATCCACGATTTCAAAGCAGGTCGCTCGCGCGATCTGCCCTTCAGTCAATGTCGAAGGTATCCGCCGCCAAATGCAAACGCGCGACTCGAGATTTCAATACAAGACCGCAATGCCGCACACGCAGCTCAGCCTGCATCATACGGAAAACGCACGGCTGCTGCCCGATCGCGGCGAGCTTCTGCACCGTCTTCCGCATGGCGGCGTCTGCGCCGAGGTCGGCGCGGCGTTCGGCGATTTCACCGCCGAGATCTTCGAAAAGAATGCGCCGAGAGAGCTTTACCTGATCGACGCATGGGATACGCCCCGCTATCAGGAGGGCCTGGAACAGATCAAGACGAAATTCCGGGGCGCGCTGGACCAAGGCCGCCTGCGCATCGTCCAGGGCTATTCCACCGTCCGGCTTTCGGAGTTTCCGAACGGCTTTTTCGATTGGGTCTATATCGACACCAATCACAGCTATGAGACGACCCTGGAGGAGCTGCAGATCAGCCACTTCAAGGTAAAGCAGGACGGCCGCATAGCAGGCCACGACTTCTGCACCGGCAACGTCGTCGATGCCATCGCATACGGCGTGGTCGAAGCCTGCACGAAATTCTGTAAGGATTTCCATTGGCAGTTCGAATACATGACCCTGGAATCCCACGGGCATTTTTCGTTTTCGCTGAAGCGGCTCTAGCCGTCATAACTGATAGCGCGTGGGCTCTCTCGCCCGAGCGAACTCGGCCGCGATGCCGCCGAATGAAAGAGCCGCAAAACAGAAATCGGGGCGCCACCTGTGCGGCGCCCCTGGAAATATAAGCTCAAAATATCGGACTACCTTGCCCAGCGCCCTTCATATTTGAACTCGGGAGCGTTCTTGAGTTCGTCCTTCGTGGCTGGCATCGTCGCCGCCCACTTCTTGTCGCCTTCGTTGTAAGTAACCTTTACCGATGCCGGCGACACGACGACATACCGGTCGCCCACACCGAGGAAGCCGCCGACGGAGACGATGTAGCCGGCGAGCTGGCCACCTGAAATAACGAGATCCTTGATCTCACCCACGTTTTCCTTGCTGTCGTTCTGAATGGTCAAACCGATAAGGTTGTAGCTCAAGACGTCAGTCGGTTTTGCCGTCAGGAACGCATCGGCTATGGTCGTCGTTGCCGTTGCGGCTTGAGCGCTGGCGGCCGTTGCAAGAGCCGCAGTTGCAGCCATGGCGAGAAGTAAACGACGCATATAGATTCTCCTAAGTGTATGTTTATGCTGTTATTATCAACACTAGGATAATGGCTGAGCGGCTGAAAAGTTTCATGGTTCGAAAAATTTCATAGGCCAGAATACAGTCATCGGTAGCAGAGGGCCGTCGTTAAAGGACAGTTGCGGAGTGGTTGTAACGGGTGGCGTCTCCGGTCGGAGAGCTGCGTGTGTCCGCTGCATATGGCGGCCCGCCGGGAGAGCGATGAGGGCTCAGTCCTCAAAGATGAAGATGTCGCCTTCCTGCAAGGCCGCGATGAAGGCCGCTCTGGCTTTCTCGGTGTCGAGTTTGCCGTCATGTGCATCCGACAGCGCCTTTTGGGCGGCCTTGTAGGCCTTCCCGTCCTCAAGTGTCGGCCACTCGTTCAGCATGTATTCCGTGGCGCGTTCCGCGCTCGATACCACCAGTCGGTCACCGGTCTTTCGGGTTTCGACGATGACGGGCTTGCTCCACCATTGGGCCATGAGGTTTCTCCTTTCCGTCGTCAACGTGCCTTTAGCCGGAATGTTCCCGGAAAGGCAGTGGCGAGGTCTGCGCTATTACGACAGTAAGGGGACTCCCGCCTCGACGGCTGCCGCGATGAAGGCAACGCGCGCCTCCTCGGGTGTCCGCTCGCCACGCTGGACGTCTATGCAGATGAGGAGCGCGGACAGAAAGCAGTCACCCTCTTCCGATGGCCAGTCGTCGAGCAGCGTCTTCCAGACTTCGTCGGCCGTACCCACGGATTTCGTCTCACCCGAATGGCTGCGAATGACGCGGATCGGAGCAAAACGCAGCACGGTGTTCATGGTCGAAGCCTCCGCCAGACGAAGGGCTGTTTTGCCCCTTTTTCCTTCGGTACGCATTTAACTTTTTTAATCTGGCGGCTCGTTTCCAGGCGCATGCGGTCAATCTTTGTCAGCAAGCAAGCCCGAAATACTGAAAAATCGCGCTGGAGCGAGGGCGCCGTCTGATCGTGCTGAAATCGTTGGCGTGCTTCGCGTTACATGGAGAGTCGCTCCGAACACGAGGGAAGCTAGACGTCTAGGAACGTCTGTAGGAATGCATCGAAGTGGCGATGCAGATTATTCGTGGCCAACTGTTTGAAAACAAATGGTGCCGCTTACGTGACTCGAACACGTGACCCCATCATTACGAATGATGTGCTCTACCGACTGAGCTAAAGCGGCATTCTACGGAGCGTTCGGTTCGGCCCCGCGATTTGCATGGCGCTGATACAGTCTATGCCGGCAGATTTCAAGCGCTCAAATTGCCAATTGGCAAAAAAGCGGGGTGCTTGTGAAAAAAGCCCCGCATTTCCTCGCCGGTCAGAGGGATAGGCGCGCGCGCGCTTGCCGGTATTCCGCCTCCAGCCGGTCGACGAGGGCGGCAACGGGCTGGATGGATTTGACGGCGCCGATGCCCTGTCCGGAACCCCAGATATCTTTCCAGGCCTTCACGCCGGTCGTGGCTGCCTCGAAATCCATTTTCGAGGGGTCTGCCTCGGGCAGGTTGTCCGGGTCGAGGCCGGCGGCGCGGATCGAGGGCTTCAGATAATTGCCAAGCACGCCAGTGAAATAATTGGAATAGACGATATCGGCGGCAGTGCCCTCGACGATCGCCTGCTTGTAGGCGTCGGCTGCACGCGCCTCTTCCGTCGCGATGAAGGGCGAACCGATATAGGCAAGATCGGCGCCCGCCGCCTGTGCCGCCAGGATGGCGCCGCCGGTGGCGATGGCGCCCGCCAGCAGTAGCGGCCCGTCGAACCATTCGCGGATTTCCTGCACCAGCGCGAAGGGCGAAAGCTGGCCGGCATGACCGCCGGCGCCGGCGGCGACGGCAATCAGCCCGTCGGCGCCCTTGCGGATCGCTGAATTGGCATGGCGGTTGTTGATGATGTCGTGCAGCACGATGCCGCCATAGGAATGCACGGCCGCATTCACTTCCGGCACGGCGCCGAGCGAGGAGATGACGATCGGCACCTTGTATTTCACGCAGAGCATCAGATCGTGTTCGAGGCGCTTGTTCGACGTATGGACGATCTGATTGACCGCAAAGGGGGCTGCCGGGCGTTCCGGATTTGCGGCATTGTGTGCGGCAAGGTCCTCGGTGATCATGGCAAGCCATTCGTCGAGTTGGCTTTCGGGACGGGCGTTCAGCGCCGGAAACGAGCCGACGACACCCGCCTTGCACTGTGCCAGCGTCAGCGCCGGATGAGAGATGATGAAAAGAGGCGAAGCCACGACCGGCAGGCGCAGGCGCTCGGTCAGGATGGAGGGAAGGACCATGAACATCATCCATTTTGACGTTTACGAAAACGTCAAAATGGATAGCAGATGTCTGGCGGGAGGGGAAGATGGTGGAAGACGCGGGCAATAGGCAGTAGGCAATAGCGTTTGACCGTCCCGGCCCGATACCTTCCCTCGACTGCCACCCCATTTGCGTCGTCTTTGCCGTTTATCCCCGCCCGAGTGCCCTTAACCCATGTCGGAGGCTTGCGTATTGCCAAACTGGGCGTTACCGAATCCGGTTAACGGATGATGAAAATCTGGCGGCTTTGTCGGTAGAGTATGCGAGTATGTTGCGAGTGAGAGTAAAGGATCTGATGTGAGCGGATTAGAAACGGCTATCAGAAGCGCCTTGGAGCGGTCCGATCGCGCCAATCCGGAAATCCGGGCTCGCATCTATCAATCGGCACGTCAGGCGCTGGAAGCCGGCCTCCGCAAACAGGATATTACCGATGTGAACGTGGTCGCGGCCCAACGTCAGCGGCTGGAAGCGACCATCCGCGAGATCGAAGCCGAAGAGCGCATCCGCCCCGCGCAGGCGATACCGGTTGCGCCGGAACTCGATGCTCCCAATGTTTCTCCTTCAGCATCGCGGGCGGAAGTCGGGCAGGCGGCACAGCGGCCGGAGCCGGTCATGAGCGTGCGCGGGGAAACACGCGACCCGCCCATGCCCGCGAGCGCCGCTGCGCCGGTCGAACCGATGTCGGTCGAGCCTGCGGCGAGGCACGACGATTTCGGCGATATGCGCGCCAGCCCCGCCGACCACCTCGGCGCGGACAGCGATATGCGTCCCACGGCCGATATGCCGCCTCAGGCACGGTCGATGAATTTCAAGCCGGAGCGCGCCGCCGTCCGTCGCAAGCCGCGCAAATTCTTCTCGCGCCTGCTTATCTTCTGCATCCTGCTTGCCTTCCTCGGTGTCGGCGCCTGGTGGATCAAGACCTCGGGCGTGTTCATGTCGGCCTCCCAACGCGATACGAGCGTGCCGAACCCGCCGGCACATGTCGATTCGCAGGATTTCAGCGGCAACAGCAACGATGACGATAACTCCGATGAGGACGACAATAGCGGCCCCGTCAATCCGGGCCTTGCGACCATCGATCCGCAGAACAGCTTTTCCTCGGAGTGGCTGGAGATACTGAAGCCCACCGACGCGCCGAAGATTACGACCGGCCCGCAGTCGAAGGCTGAAAACGTGTCTGAGAACGAGGGGCCGGCCGTACGGCTGACCTCGCTCAGCCCCGCTTCGGACGGCAGCGGTTCGATCGAAGTGCCGGTGAATGTGCTGCAGCAGATGGCAGGCAAGGCTTCGACGGTCGCGCTGACATTGCAGTCGACCTCGGACGCGCCGACGCAGATCACCGTGGAATGCGATTTCGGCTCGCTGGGCCGCTGCGGGCGCCATCGCTTCACCGTCAGCCGCGAGAAGACGGACGCGCTCTTCCAGATCCGTTTCGATCGCTCGACTGCGCCGACCGCGTCGGGTCGCCTCATCATCAACAGCGATGTCGATGGCAAGGCCCGCGGCGTCAACATATACGCCATCCGCGTACTGCCCGGGCAATAAGCCCGGGCTGTGGGCCTTTGGGGCAATTCGGGTAAAACTGCGCGGCCGCCTCTCGTCCGGAATTGCTTGAGAACAGGGGGCTCTAGCTGAGAATGTCCGATCCCATGCCGAGGATCTTCTGGTCGATCTTGCCGACGGCCTTCTTGTCCTTGCCGTCATAGTCGAGCGTCAGCAGAATGTGGCGAACGAGGTTCAGGCGGGCGCGCCGTTTGTCGTTGGCGCGGATGACGGTCCAGGGCGCGTGGTCGGTATGCGTGTCCTTCAGCATCCGGTCGCGCTTCTCGCTGTAGTCCTTCCATTTTGGCAGGGCGGCGATATCCATCGAGGAAAGCTTCCAGACGGCGCGCGGATCGTGCCGGCGATCGTGGAAACGCTTGAGCTGCATTTCCCGGCCGATATCGAGATAGAATTTGAAGAAGTGGATGCCGTCCTGAACGATGAGCTTTTCCATCTGCGGCGCCTGTTTCAGAAACTGCTCGTATTGTTTCGGCGTGCAGAAACCCATGACCGGCTCGACGCCGGCACGGTTATACCAGGAGCGGTCGAACAGCACGAATTCGCCCGCCGTCGGGAACTGAGCGACGTAGCGCTGAAAATACCACTGCCCACTTTCGCGGTCGGTCGGTTTCGTCAGTGCCACGACGCGCGCCAGGCGAGGATTCATATGCGCCGAGGCGGCGGCGATCGAGCCCCCCTTGCCGGCGGCGTCGCGCCCTTCGAATAGCGCCATCACCCGCTTGCCTGTCGCCTGCAGCCAGAATTGCACCTTGATGAGCTCGATCTGCAGTGCTTTCAGCTCCGCCAGATACTCGTCTTCCTTGAGCTTCTTGTTGTAAGGGTAGCCGCCCGAGGCCAGCGCCTCGCCGTCGATCCAGCCCGGAAGGACGGGGTCATCGACATCGAATATGCGCTTGACGCCATGGATATCCAGCTCCACCGCGCGGCTTTCTGCTTGCTCTCCCATAAATCGGCTCCTCGGCTATTTACCCTGCGTTAACCCCGCCGCTTAACTGCGGCAAAAAAAGCTCATCCCGGAAACTGGAGCTTTTGTTCAATGGTTTCAAGCCCTTTGCTGCGTTCCTCTTTTGCCGGCTACATTTATTCTTGTCAGTTACGGGCTTCTGTGGATAGAGCCGAATACTTCTGTCATGAATCGCGGATAAGAGGCGGAATCCAGCATTCCATGATGGTACGCGAAGGGACGGGCGCAGTTGGAAGACGAATGGTCATTTGTCAGGAAGTTGGCGGTGCGGCTGCGGCAGGAGAGCGCCATCCTGATCCTGGCGACGCTGATTGCCGCGCTAGCGCTCGTTGAAGGCATCAATACCGGCGCGGTATTCTGGATCTGGGTGATCGTCATGATCGTCACGCTGCTTCGGCCGCCGCTGGTGGAGCGGGTGGTCGTGCCGGCGCAGGACGAACCGGCGCCCGTCGATCTGCAGATCCTGCTGCGCACCGCTTTTGCCGGATTGGCGGCGCTCGACATACCCGTGCTGATCATCGACCGCGAGGCATCGGTGCTGGTGCAGAACACCGCCGTCGAAAAGGCCTTCGGCGCCTTTCCGATCGGCGCACATATTTCCTCGAAGCTGCGCTCGCCGGGCCTGCTCGATATGGTCCGGGAGACCATCACCACCAACGCGCCGAACCAGATCGAACATTCCGAGCGCTTGCCCTCGGAGCGGGTCTATATCGTGCGTATCGCGCCGATCGATCTGCCCGAGATCGACAAGCAGGAGGATGCTCTCTTCCTGCTCTCCTTCCGCGATATATCGGAGCTGCGCCATATCGACCGCATGCGCTCCGATTTCGTCGCCAATGCCAGCCATGAATTGCGCACGCCGCTTGCGTCGTTGCGCGGCTTCATCGAGACTATCCAGGGGCCGGCCAAATCCGATCCGAAGGCGCAGCAGCGTTTCCTCGGCATCATGCTCGACCAGACGACGCGCATGAGCCGGCTCGTTGATGATCTCCTGTCGCTGTCGCGTCTGGAATTGAAGTCGCACATCGCGCCGGATCAGAAGGTGGATCTCGTGCCCTTGCTCGGTCATGTCCGCGACTCCCTGCTGCCGCTTGCGGGAGACCTCGACGTGGCGATCAATCTGCATCTGCCGGCGGGCAAGGTCGAGGTGCTGGGCGATCGCGACGAACTGGTGCAGGTCTTCGAGAACCTGATCGAGAATGCCTGCAAATACGGCCAGGAAGGCAAATCGGTCGAGGTTTCGGTGCTCAGCGATGCCGGCCAGGCCGTCGAGGTCGTGGTCTCGGACAAGGGGCCGGGGATTCCAGCGGAACATGTGCCGCGCCTGACCGAGCGCTTCTATCGCGTTAACGTTGAGGACAGCCGCTCCAAGAAGGGGACCGGTCTCGGGCTTGCCATCGTCAAGCATATCCTCACCCGTCACCGCGCCAGATTGATCGTGAAGTCGGAAGTCGGAAAGGGAACCGACTTTACGGTTCGCTTCTGAAAAGCCCTGCGAGAGGCTTATTTGGCGAGTGACTTATCTGAATAATATCAGATAGATGACTTGTCATAATTGTTTCACTCGCCTGACATAAAAGGACGGTGTTTTCGCCAGTAAGAATGGACTGCTGGAAAAGGTGGATGTGGCGTCCACCACAGCGCTCTTCAAAGCTCATTAGGGGGATTCGTTATGAATGCTTTGAAAATATCCATTCTTGCACTGGTTGCGTCGGCTGCCTTTACCGGTGTTGCCGCGGCCCGCGATCAAATTCAGGTCGCCGGCTCCTCGACCGTATTTCCATATGCCAAGATCGTTGCCGAATCCTTCGGCGAGACTTTTACCAATTTCAAGACTCCCGTGATCGAGTCCGGCGGCTCCGGCGCCGGCCTTAAGGAGTTCTGCAAGGGCGTCGGAACTGACTCCATCGACATCGCCAACTCGTCGCGCCCGATCAAGGACAATGAAGTCCAGGCCTGCAAGGCCGCCGGCGTTGCTGATATCCAGCAGATCAAGATCGGCTATGACGGTATCGTTTTCGCCTTCGACAAGAGCAATCCGGACATCAAGTTCGAGCCGGTCGATCTCTATAAGGCCCTTGCCGCCGAAGTGGTCGTCGATGGCAAGCTGGTCGCCAACCCGTACAAGAAGTGGTCTGAGATCAATCCGTCGCTGCCGGACTTCGAAATCGCTGCCTATATCCCGGGCGAGAAGCACGGCACGCGCGAAGTCTTCGAAGAGAGGGTGCTGGCCGCCGGCTGCAAGGCTTCGGGTGCGACTGATGTCATCAAGGCCGCCGTTTCCGATGCCGGCGAGCAGGCGAAGAAGTGCATCGCCGTGCGCAAGGATGGCGTTGCTGTCGATATCGATGGCGATTATCCCGAGACGCTGGCCCGTATCAATGCCAACAAGCACGGCATCGGTGTCTTCGGCCTGTATTTCTTCCAGAACAACGCCGACAAGCTGAAGGTCGCCACCGTCAGCGGCATCGTGCCTTCGGGCCAGACGATTGCTGACGGTACCTATCCGGTATCGCGGCCGTTGTTCTTCTACGTCAAGAAGGCCCATCTGGGTGTCATCCCCGGGCTTAAGGAATATGTCGATTTCTTCACGAGCGATCAGATGATCGGACCGGACAGCCCGCTGGCGGAATATGGCCTTGTGCCGGCGCCGGATGTGGAGCGCGACCAGATCCGCAAGGATTTCGCGGACGGGAAGATCATGTGAGTGCGTAAGGGCTGAACGGCGGCGCGGCGTGTTGCTGCGCCGGCGTTCGCCGGGGAATGGGAATGAGTGTATCGCTGCTGCTGCTTTGCTTGTCGGTCTTCGGCGCCTCTGCTTTTGTGCTGGGGCGGGTGAGGGCGGCTGCGTTGTCGGGCGGCAAGTCTTCGTCCATGCATTCCCGGCTCGGCTATCATGGCGCCTATGCCGCGATCTGGGCGGTGCTTCCGGCTCTGGCGCTCGTCTGCGCCTGGCTGATCGTCAGCCCGATGGTCATCGACCGCCTGGTGATCAAATCCTTTCCGGAGGAGGTTCAGTCTCTTCCGCAGGCCGAACTCAATCTCAGCTACGGCATGGTGCGCAGCATCGCCCACGGCATGCGCCTGCTCGATAGCGGGGAACTTGCCGATGTCGACGGCGGCAAGGCCGATCTGCAATTGCTGTTGGCGCAGAAGGGCGTCCCCCTCGCCGTTCGCCCCACCGGCTACATGATCGATGCCGCCAACAAGTATAACAGCATGCGCGAAGTGAGCCGCGTGGTAATGTCGGCAGCGGCGATCGTCCTGTCGCTGCTCTGCGCGGTTTACGGCCTGCGTGCCATTGCGCTGCGCTTTCGTGCCCGCAACCGTGTCGAGCAGGTCATTCTCGGCGCGCTGATCATAGCCTCCTCCATCGCGGTGCTGACGACCGTCGGGATAGTCGTTTCCATGCTTTCGGAGGCGGCGCGTTTCTTCAGCATGGTGCCTGCCAATGAATTCTTCTTCGGCACCGTCTGGGACCCGCGCTTTGCCGGCGCCGGCTCGCAGACGTCGGGCACCTTCGGCCTGATCCCGCTGCTGGCCGGTACGATCTATATCGGCTTCGTCGCCATGCTGTTTGCCGTGCCCATCGGCCTGTTCGCGGCGATCTACATGGCCGAATATGCCTCGGCCCGCGTGCGCTCCATCGCCAAGCCGATGCTGGAGGTTCTGGCCGGCATTCCGACGATCGTCTACGGCTTTTTCGCTCTCATTACGGTCGGTCCCTTCCTGCGCGATATCTCCGCCGAGATCGACGGTCTGATGACCGGGAACTATAGAAGCTTCATCGAAGCCCAGAGCGTTTTGACGGCGGGCTTCGTGATGGGCGTGATGCTCATCCCTTATGTCTCCTCGCTGTCGGACGATATCATCATGGCCGTACCGCGCTCGCTCCGCGACGGTTCGCTCGGCCTTGGCGCCACGCGTTCCGAAACGGTCAAGCGCGTGCTGCTGCCGGCCGCCCTTCCCGGCATCGTCGGTGCGCTGTTGATGACGGCGTCGCGGGCGATCGGCGAAACGATGATCGTGGTGCTGGCGGCGGGCGTGGCTGCGCGTATGCAGCTCGATCCTTTCGAGCCGATGACGACGGTTACGGTGAAGATCGTCAACCAGCTGACCGGCGATCTGGAATTCACGTCGCCGCAGACGCTCGTCGCCTTCGCGCTCGGCATCACGCTTTTCTGCCTGACGCTGTGCCTCAACGTCTATGCGCTCTACATCGTGCGCCGCTACAGGGAGCAATACGAATGAGCGATGTTGTATCCTCCCCTCAGCTGAACATGCCGCGCGGCCTGACGCCAGGCGCGCCCGCGCGTCGCGATATCGGCATCGCCAGGCGCTATGCCGCCGAGCGCCGGTTCCGCGCCTACGGCATGACCGCGGTCATCTTCGGTCTCGTCTTCCTCATCATCCTCGTTTCGACCGTGGTCCGCACCGGCTATACCGCCTTCGTCCAGACCTCGATCACCTTGCCGATCGAATTTACCGAGAAGGTGATCGATCCAACGGGCAAGCGCGCCAGCGACCCGAAGGTGCTGATTGCTGCCAATTATCCGGTTCTCGTTCGCGACGCGCTGGTGAAGGTGCTTGGCATCGATCCGGCCAATCGCGCCCTCGTTCGCGAGGCGACCGCGATGGTGTCGGAAGGCGCCAGGGTCGCGCTGCGCGACCGTGTCGTCGCCAACCCCGCGATCATAGGGACGACCGAAAACGTCACCTTCCTTGCCAGTGCCAATATCGATTCCGCCAACAAGGGCCAGATCGATCTCACGGTCGATGAAAAGGACCGCAAGGTATCCGACCGACAGGTCGCCTGGATGAAGCAGCTCGGCGATAGCGGTGCGCTGTACAAGGCCTTCAACAGCGGCCTCTTCGTATCGGGCAATTCCAGCCGGCCGGAAGCAGCCGGCCTAGGCGTCGCGCTGATTGGTTCGCTCTATCTGATGCTGACCGTGCTGGTGCTTGCCTTGCCCGTCGGTGTCGCCGCCTCGATCTATCTGGAGGAGTTCGCGCCGAAGAACCGGCTGACGGACCTGATCGAGGTCAACATCAACAATCTCGCAGCCGTACCCTCGATCGTCTACGGCCTGCTGGGCCTCTCGGTCTTCATCAACGTGATGGGCCTGCCGCGTTCGGCCTCGCTGGTCGGCGGTCTCGTGCTGAGCCTGATGACGCTGCCGATGATCATCATCGCCACGCGTTCGGCGCTGCGCGCCGTGCCGCCGTCGATCCGCAGCGCGGCGCTCGGTCTCGGCGCTTCGCGGATGCAGATGGTCTTCCATCATGTGCTGCCGCTTGCCATGCCCGGCATTCTGACGGGCACGATCCTCGGGCTGGCGCATGCCCTCGGCGAAACCGCGCCGCTGCTCCTGATCGGCATGGTCGCGTTCGTCGCCAACTATCCGGCATCGCCCCTCGATCCTTCGACGGCGCTGCCGGTGCAGATCTATATGTGGGCAAGCGAAGCCGAGCGTGCCTTCGTCGAGAGAACGTCCGGTGCCATCATCGTCCTGCTCTTTTTCCTTGTCGCGATGAATATCGGCGCGATCTTGCTGCGCCGCCGTTTCGAGCGGCGCTGGTAGGGGAGGGCCGGAAAATGAACATGATGACGGAAGCCGCAAGCGAAAGAGCATTGACCAGGAAGATGATGACGATCCCCTACAAGATGATCGGCCAGGACGTTTCGGTTTTCTATGGCGACAAGCGTGCGCTCTTCGATGTCAATCTGAAGATCCGTGCCAATACGGTGACGGCACTGATCGGCCCCTCCGGCTGCGGCAAGTCCACTTTCCTGCGCTGCCTCAACCGCATGAACGATACGATCGAGACCTGCCGCGTCACCGGCAAGATCACGCTCGACGACCAGGATGTCTACGACAACAGCATCGACGTGGTGGAATTGCGCGCGCGCGTCGGCATGGTCTTTCAGAAGCCGAATCCGTTTCCGAAGTCGATCTACGAGAATGTCGCCTATGGCCCGCGCATCCACGGCCTGCATCGTTCGAAAGCCGATCTCGAGCATATCGTCGAAACCAGCCTGCAGAAAGCCGGTCTATGGGGCGAGGTGAAGGATCGGCTCCACGACGCCGGCACGAGCCTGTCGGGCGGCCAGCAGCAGCGCCTGTGCATCGCCCGCGCCGTTGCCGTCAGCCCGGAAGTCATCCTGATGGACGAGCCGTGCTCGGCGCTCGATCCAATCGCAACCGCCAAGGTCGAGGATCTCATCCACGAGCTTCGGGAAAACTTCACCATCGTCATCGTGACGCATTCCATGCAGCAGGCAGCCCGCGTTTCGCAACGTACCGCAATGTTCCACCTCGGCCATCTGGTCGAGGAGAACGACACCGATAAGATGTTCACCAATCCCGACGATTTCCGCACGCAGGATTACATCATGGGCCGTTTTGGTTGATGATGTCAGGCGCGCGGCACATTTCACACAGTTCACCTTGAGGATAGAAAAATGGTCTCCACTCACATTCTCTCTGCCTACGACGAAGACCTGAAGTTCCTGACGCGCCGCATTGCGGAAATGGGCGGCTTGGCCGAGCAGATGGTCAGCGACAGCGTACGCGCACTGGTCAACAGTGACACCGCTCTTGCACAGAAGGTCATCTCCGACGACGTCATCCTCGATCATGCCGAACGCGAAGTCGGCGACAAGGCGATCGTCACCATCGCCCGCCGTCAGCCGATGGCCGCCGACCTTCGCGAAATCATGGGCTCGATCCGCATCGCCTCCGATCTGGAGCGTGTCGGTGATCTCGGCAAGAACACAGCCAAGCGCGTCATCGCGGTGCAGGGCACGGGCGTTCCGCGCCGTCTCGCCCGCGGCATCGAGCACCTCTCCGAACTGGCTCTGAGCCAGCTCAAGGAAGTTCTGGACGTCTACGCCACCCGCTCGCCGGACAAGGCTGTGTCGATCCGCGAACGCGACGAGGAAATCGACGCGATGTACACCTCGCTCTTCCGCGAGATGCTGACCTACATGATGGAAGATCCGCGCAACATCACCACCTGCACGCATCTTCTCTTCTGCGCCAAGAACATCGAGCGCATCGGCGACCATGCCACCAACATCGCCGAGACGATCTATTACATGGCGACGGGTGCTCAGCCCGAAGGCGAGCGCCCGAAGGACGATACCGCCAATACCGTCGGCGCGGTGACGGAATAATCTGGAAGCGAAGAAGGGAGACCATAGGCGCATGGTTCCAAGAGTTGCTGTTGTAGAAGACGAGGAAGCGCTCAGCGTTCTGCTGCGCTACAACCTCGAGGCCGAGGGCTTCGAGGTTGACACCATCCTCAGAGGCGATGAAGCCGAGTTGCGTCTCCAGGAGCGCATCCCGGATCTTCTGATCCTCGACTGGATGCTCCCCGGTGTATCCGGCATCGAGCTCTGCCGCCGGCTGCGTATGCGGCCGGAGACGGAGCGCCTGCCGATCATCATGCTGACGGCCCGCGGCGAGGAAAGCGAGCGCGTGCGCGGGCTTTCGACCGGCGCGGACGATTACGTCGTCAAGCCGTTCTCGACGCCGGAGCTGATGGCCCGCGTCAAGGCGATGCTGCGGCGCGCCCGTCCGGAGGTTCTCTCCACGGTGCTGCGTTGCGGCGATATCGAGCTGGACCGCGAGACGCATCGCGTCCATCGCAAGAGCCGCGAAGTGCGGCTGGGGCCGACGGAATTCCGCCTTTTGGAATTCCTGATGTCCTCGCCGGGCCGCGTCTTCTCGCGCTCGCAGCTGCTCGACGGCGTATGGGGACACGACATCTATGTCGACGAACGCACCGTCGACGTCCATGTCGGCCGCCTGCGCAAGGCGCTGAATTTCTCCAATATGCAGGATGTCATCCGCACCGTTCGCGGCGCGGGCTATTCCATGGAAGCCTGAGCGGTTAGCCGCTCAGGCATCGACATAGCGGCGGAAAAAGAAAACGGGCCTCGAGGGGCCCGTTTCTCTTTGTCTTGCGTTGGATTTCAGCCGTTGTTGTTGCGCCGGCGGTCATGCACCGGCTGGTAGGCCAGGCGCTGGTGATAGGTGCAATAGGGCGACGAATCCGGGCTGTCGTTGCCGCAGAAGTGGAAATCATCCTTCAGCGGGTCGCCGACCGGCCACTTGCAGGTGCGCTCCGTCAGTTCCGTCAGGCCGAGGCGACGGGAGATCGGAACGACGACATTTGCAGCCGGGCGATACTGAATTTCGTTGACGGAATCGACCTCGATCTCTTCCTTCAGCATGGTTGCGCCCTGCTGGCGGGTGACGACCGTACGGGTTGCAACGCGCGAGCCGAAACTGGCGGGGCGAGGTGCGGCAGCGCTGCGCTTCGGCGTGCGCGCTGCGGTTGTCGTGCCGCCCGCCTTCGCTCGGCCGGGAAGGTTCAGGCGATGCACCTTGCCGATGACGGCATTACGGCTCACGCCACCGAGCTGCGCAGCGATCTGGCTGGCGCTCAATCCTTCGGACCATAGCTTCTTCAGCTTCTCGACGCGTTCGTCTGTCCAATTCATGCCCTGTCTCCGCTGTCGCGTTTCCGATGGCAGAATCCCTCACCATTGCCTCGGATGGGAACGAGGCACGAAACGCTCTAAAATTGTGGTGACTAGTTCCGCCGCATGCAGTCTAGCAATTGCTTTTTAACCTAGTGTGAGGCTGACTCCGTGACAAGAGTCGGCGGAATCTTGAGGAATCGATTTCGAGGTTTTCCCCAACTTGCTGTCCGGGCGTGGCATTTCTGCAATAGCCGCCGTCGAACCCATCTCTTTTGCCCGCAAGCGCTTTCTCGCACCTGCCAAAGCGCCAGTTTTGTTGACATCGCGGTGCAAAACATCAATAGTGCCCGGGCCGCCGCAAGGCGGCATTTTTGATTTTTTCGGACCCGTTTCATCAAGCCGAAGCGATCGGTCCTTAAAGTTGTGATCGAGGAGATATGGCCATGGCCGAGACCACGCCGCTTTATGACACCTACATGCGCGCTCCACTGCGGTTCGAGCGAGGCGAGGGCGTCTGGCTGGTCACGGAAAGCGGTGAGCTCTACCTCGATTTCGCCGCCGGCGTTGCTGTCAACTCGCTCGGCCATGCGCATCCCCATCTCGTCGCCGAATTGAAGGCGCAGGCCGACAAGGTCTGGCATCTGTCCAACCTCTATGAGGTGCCTGGCCAGGAGAAGCTGTCGAAGCGGCTGACGGAAGCGACGTTCGCCGACAAGGTCTTCTTCACCAACTCGGGTGCGGAAGCGCTGGAATGCGCCATCAAGACGGCGCGGCGCTATCAGTTTGCCAAGGGGCATCCTGAAAAGTTCCATATCATCACCTTCGAAGGCGCCTTCCACGGCCGCACCATCGCGACCATCGCCGCCGGCGGTCAGGAGAAATATATCGAGGGCTTCGGCCCGAAGGCGCCGGGCTTCGATCAGGTTCAGTTCGGCGATCTCGATGCGGTGCGTGCTGCCATCACCGACGCGACGGCCGCGATCCTGATCGAGCCGGTGCAGGGCGAGGGCGGCATCCGTCCGGCGACCAACGAATTCCTGCGCGGGCTGCGTGAGATCTGCGACGAGCACGGCATGCTGCTGATCCTCGATGAAGTCCAATGCGGCGTCGGCCGCACGGGCAAGCTCTTTGCCCATGAATGGGCTGGCATCAAGCCCGATATCATGGCGGTCGCCAAGGGTATCGGTGGCGGTTTCCCGCTCGGTGCCTGCCTTGCGACGGCGGAAGCCGCTTCGGGCATGAAGGCGGGCACGCATGGATCGACCTATGGCGGCAATCCGCTGGCTATGGCAGTCGGCAACGCCGTCCTCGACATCGTGCTGGCAGAGGGTTTCCTGCAGCATGTGCGCGATATCGCGCTGGTGTTCCGCCAGGGGCTCGCCTCGCTCAAGGATCGCTTCCCCGATATCATCGAGGACGTACGCGGCGAAGGCCTGATGCTCGGCATCAAGGCGGCCATTCCGCAGGCGGATCTGCTGCAGGCGATCCGCGCCGAGCATCTGCTTGGCGTGCCGGCCGGCGACAACGTCATCCGCCTGCTGCCGCCGCTGGTCGTGACGGCTGAGGAGGCACGCGAAGGTCTCGCTCGTCTCGAGCGTGCGGCCGAACGTGCGCGTATTGCCCGCACCAAAAAATCGGCTTGAACTCAACGCCCGCAATCGGGGCGTTCCTGCCCCACGCGGGCGTTATTGTTTTTTCTGGAGTACAGGTAAGGACATGGCTTCTCCGAAACACTTTCTCGACCTCTCTGCCGTTCCGGCCGCCGATCTGCGCAACATCATCGATGACGCGATCGTGCGAAAGAACGCGCTGAAGGCCGGCACGGCCGACAAGCCGCTGGCCGGCAAGATGCTGGCGATGATCTTCGAGAAGCCATCCACTCGAACCCGCGTCTCCTTCGATGTCGGCATGCGTCAGCTTGGCGGCGAGACGCTGTTCCTCTCCGGCACCGAAATGCAGCTTGGCCGCGCCGAGACGATCGGCGACACGGCGAAGGTGCTGTCGCGCTATGTCGATGCCATCATGATCCGCACGACAGACCATTCGCGCCTGCTGGAGCTGGCGGAACATGCGACCGTTCCAGTCATCAATGCGTTGACCGATGATACCCATCCCTGCCAGATCATGGCCGACATCATGACCTTCGAAGAGCATCGCGGCCCGATCAAGGGCAAGACCGTTGCCTGGACGGGCGATGGCAACAACGTGCTGCATTCGCTGATCGAAGGTGCGGCGCGCTTCGGCTATCGCATGAATATGGCCGTACCCCTTGGTTCCGAGCCCAAGGATCACTATCTGAACTGGGCCCGCAACGAGGGCGCCGAAATCATGCTCTCGCATGATGCAGACCGTGCGGTCGCCGGCGTCGATTGCGTGGTAACCGATACCTGGGTTTCCATGAATCAGGAGCACCGGGCACGCGGTCACAACGTCTTCCAGCCCTATCAGGTCAACAAGGCTTTGATGGCACAGGCCGGCAAAGACGCGTTGTTCATGCATTGCCTGCCCGCCCATCGCGGAGAGGAAGTGACGGACGAGGTGATCGACGGTCCGCAATCCGTTGTCTTCGATGAGGCGGAAAACCGCCTTCATGCGCAAAAGTCGATTCTTGCTTGGTGCCTGGGCGCGATCTGAGGATATGAAGCCGCGTCTTGAGGGCGCGGGCGCAGTAGGAGTAAAGCAATGGCCGAAAATGCAGCCTCGCTGGGTCAGTTCGATTTCGCTGGTGACGATCACGTCGTTCCCTTCCAGGTGGAAGGTCTGGACGTGCGCGGCCGCGCCGTGCAGCTCGGTCCGCTGCTGGATGCGATCCTCGCCCGGCACGACTATCCGACGCCGGTCGCGCGCCTTCTGGCCGAGGCCATCGTCCTCACTGTCCTGCTCGGCACCTCGCTGAAGTTCGAGGGCAAGTTCACCGTGCAGACCAAGGGCGACGGTCCGGTCGATCTTCTGGTCGCCGATTTCTCGACGCCGGAAAATGTCCGCGCCTATGCCCGCTTCGATGAAGAGGCATTGGCAAAGGCGGTCGCCGAAGGCCGGACCGAGCCCGAGCAACTGCTTGGTAAGGGCGTGCTTGCCTTCACCATCGATCAGGGCCGTTTCACGCAGCCCTACCAGGGCATCGTCGCGCTCGACGGCGCTTCTCTCGAGGAGATTGCCGGCACCTATTTCCGTCAATCGGAACAGATCCCGACGCGTGTGCGTCTGGGGGCTGCAGAGCTCTTCGACCGCGATGAGAACGGCAAGCCGCGTCACCGCTGGCGCGCCGGCGGCCTGATTGCGCAGTTCCTGCCCGAAGCGCCGGAACGCATGCGCCATCCGGATATTCACGGCGGCGACGGCGATACCGGCGCGCGCGACCATGTCGAGGACGATGCCTGGGCGGAAGCGCGCAGCCTGGTGGAAACCATCGATGCCGATGAGCTGACGGACCCGCAGGTCGGCACCGAGCGTCTTCTCTATCGCCTCTTCCATGAACGCGGCGTGCGCGTCTATGAGCCGAAGGCCGTCTACGATCGCTGTTCCTGCTCGCGTGACAAGCTGAAGGGCGTGTTGAAGGGCTTTACGGCCGAGGAAATCGAGGCCAGTCAGGAGAATGGCGAGATCGCCGTGACCTGCGAGTTCTGCTCGACGACCTATCGCTTCGAAGTGGCTGAAATAGAAGCGGCCTGATCCCGCCGGTTGCGCTGGCTCAGTTCAGCGTACGCAAAAGGTTCGGTGTATCCAGAGAGAAGGCGGGGATCTTGACATGGAAGAGTTCCCCGTCATCCGTTTCCATCTGGTAATGGCCGAACATCATGCCTGACGGCGTGTCCAGCGGACAGCCGGAAGAATACTCGTAGGTATCGCCGGGTTTCAGGTGCGGCTGCTCGCCGACGACGCCGGGACCCGTGACTTCATCCACCATGCCGTTCATATCGGTGATGTGCCAGTAGCGCGTCACCAGCTTCACGGCGTCCTTCGAGTGGTTGGAAATGACGATGCGGTATCCCCAGACATAGCGATCGTCGTCCGGATCGGATTGCTCCTCCAGATAAAACGGCTCTACAACCACTTCGATGTCGCGTGTTAGGGCGCGATACATGCCTAATACCTTGCCACTGTCCTGAAACGTCGAGCGCTCCTTCAAGCCCATTGCCGTTTCAGCATTTTCAAGTCTGCGGCATATTATCCGCTTTCCACCACTCCCGCAAAGTGCAGGATCTCTAGCGGTATCCTATAACCGATCGGTTCCGTCAAGGAACGGTGTGATGAAATCTCGCTCGCATGGAGGGAGTTTTCCGAGATACAGCTATTACGGCCGGTGAAAAAGGTTAGTAATTGGTTCTCAAAGTATCTTGTTTTGCTCGTCATTTAGTCTTGTCTACCATAATGCCCGCCGAGGGATATTGCCGCGCGCAGATACGCTTGTGAGCATTACAGGTGCACTTCAGGAATTGATCGTCATAGCTGAATGCCGGCCATTAAACCTCCGGATCATATAACCGCCGTTCCCCTCTTATGTTCCCCGGCGGGGAGTTGCGTGAGATTCCCCCTCGGACGAATTTCGGTTATGGTCTGATTCTGGCATGGCCCGTGCCTCCCCCCTCCACTCGGGAAAGTATATTTCATGCGGGGCCGTCAATATCCAAACCGACTGTTTGAGCGCCTGGCATAAGGAGGGGTTGCGGTCATTGCTCGCAATAGGAGGTTTAGATGAGGCTTTCCGCCCCTGTTTATCACTTGAAGCGCAAGGCGAGGCTCCTGTCTCGTCAGCAGAGTATCCCCTTGCACGCCGCACTCGATCGCATCGCGGCCGGCGAGGGTTTTGAAGGTTGGAGCTTGCTTGCAAGCAAAACGAGCGCAGCCGTGCCCGTCGGCGAGCTGTATTCGCGTCTGAGCCCGGGCGATCTGGTGCTGGTCGGCGCGCGGCCCGGCCATGGCAAGACCTTGATGAGCCTGAGGCTTGCCGTCGAAGCCATGAAATCAGGCAATCGCAGCGTCTTCTTTTCTCTGGAAGACACGGAAAAGGTCGTTCTGGACCGTTTCCCGGTGATCGGCGCCGCCTATGCGGACTTTGCCGATCTGTTCGAATTCGACAATTCCGATGCCATTAGTGGCGACTACATCGTCGAGAGGCTGGCCCAGGCGTCGCGTGGCACGCTGGCGGTGGTCGATTTTCTGCAGCTGCTGGATCAGAAGCGGGAGAAGCCGGAACTCATGATCCAGGTTCAGACGCTAAAGGCGTTTGCGCGCGACAGAGGCGTGATCGTCGTCTTCATCTCGCAGATCGATCGCTCATATGATCCGGAGCGGAAACCCGTGCCTGATCTCTCGGATGTGCGTCTGCCGAACCCGCTGGATCTAAAGCTGTTCGACAAGATGGTCTTCCTGAACAACGGCCGGGTTGAGTTCAAGGCGGCTAGCTGACGGGTTGCCACATACTGTCATTGCCCGACAAGGGCAGGTCGAGCCGCCCGGAAAACGATCCGGGCGGCTCGATTGATATCAGGCGGAAACCTGCTCAAGCGCGCGGGCGAAATCCTCGACCAGATCTTCGCTGTCCTCGATGCCGGCCGAGAAGCGCACGGTGCCCGGCGAAATGCCGAGCTCGGCGCGGGCCTCGTCGGTGAGGTTCTTGTGCGTCGTGGTGGCCGGATGCGTGATCAGGCTCTTCGAGTCGCCGAGATTGTTGGAGATCTTCACGATGTCCAATGCGTTCTGCAGCTTGAAGGCCGCTTCCTTGCCGCCCTTCAGCTCGAAGGCAACAAGGGTCGAGCCGCCGCTCATCTGTTTGGCGATGATGTCGGCCTGCGGATGGTCCTTGCGGCCGGGATAGATCACGCGAGCGACCTTGCCAGTCTGCTCGGCGAGGAAATCGGCCACCTTCGCGGCGTTCGTCGTCTGCTGCGCGACGCGCAGCGGCAGGGTTTCGATACCCTTGAGCAGCGTCCAGGCTGTGAACGGCGACATGGCCGGGCCGGTATGGCGGAAATAGTCCTGCAGGTGCTCGTCGATCCACTGCTTGTCGGAGAGGATGACGCCGCCGAGCGAACGACCCTGGCCGTCAATATGCTTGGTGGCGGAATAGACGACGATATGGGCGCCGAGTTCCAGCGGCTTCTGGAAGAGCGGTGTCGCGAAAACGTTATCGACCACGACCTTGGCGCCGATCTGGTTGGCGAGCTTGGCGACGGCGGCAATGTCGACCACTTCCAGTGTCGGGTTGGTCGGGCTTTCGAGGAAGAACACCTTGGTGTTCGGGCGGATGGCCTTTTCCCAGTTTTCGACGAAGCGGCCGTCGACCAGCGTGCATTCGATGCCGTATTTCGGCGCCAGCGTCTCGACCACCCAACGGCAGGAGCCGAAGAGGGCGCGGGCAGCGACGATATGATCGCCGGCCTTCAACTGGCAGAGGATAGCGGCGGAGACGGCCGCCATGCCCGAAGCCGTGGCGCGAGCATCCTCAGCGCCTTCCAGCGCGCACATGCGCTTCTCGAACATGTCATTGGTCGGGCTGCCGTAGCGGGCGTAGATGAAACCATCCGTCTCGCCCTTGAAGCGGGCTTCCGCCGCTTCCGAGGTGTCGTAGACGAAGCCCTGGGTCAGATAGATTGCTTCGGAGGTCTCGCCGAACTGCGAACGGAGCGTTCCGTTGTGTACGAGCTGGGTTGCGGGGCGCCAAGTCTTGCTCATGCCATCACCACTTTCAAACAAAAAAACCGGTCGCAAAAGCAGACCGGTTCAACCCCGGTCTTTTTAGCCATTTGTTTAACGTGGCTGCAAGCCGACCGGCCAAATCACCACGGGATAAGTTGCAATACTGCCGTTGACGGCTTGCGTCAATTCCCTGAGTTTGGTTTTGTCTGCGACAAATTATGAGAGAAGCATGATGGCTCGCAATACTGGAATTTTGGCCGATCGCGCCATAGCAGCGCTCTTTGAAACCGGTCGGCTGACGAGCGAGAGGGAACTGGACGTCGATCAGATCCAGCCTGCAAGTCTCGACTTGCGGCTCGGCTCGCATGCCTTTCGCGTCCGCGCCAGCTTCATGCCCGGCCCCTCGCATCTCGTCGCCGACAAGCTCGACCGGCTGAAGCTGCACGTCGTCGATCTCTCGGAAGGTGCGGTGTTGGAAACCGGCTGCGTCTATATCGTGCCGCTGATGGAGCGTCTCGATCTGCCCGAGGACATGTCGGCTTCGGCCAATCCGAAGAGTTCAACCGGCCGTCTCGATATCTTCACCCGCGTCATCACCGACCGTGCGCAGGAGTTCGACAAGATTCCGGCCGGCTATTCCGGCCCGCTCTATCTCGAAATCAGCCCGCGCACCTTCCCGATCGTCGTTCGCCGTGGCTCGCGCCTGTCGCAAATCCGCTTCCGCGTCGGTCACGCCTTGCTCACCGAGCCGGAACTGCTGAGGCTGCACGAGACGGAAACGCTTGTTGCCAGCAAGAAGCCGAACATCACCGGCGGCGGCATCGCGCTGTCGATCGATCTTGCCGGCGACAAGGAAGGGCTGATCGGCTATCGCGGCAAGCACCACACCGCCGTCGTCGATGTCGACAAGAAGGCTCAGCACGACATCTTCGACTTCTGGGAGCCGCTCTACAGCCGAGGCCGCACCGAGCTGATCCTTGACCCGGATGAATTCTATATCCTCGTCTCGCGCGAGGCGGTGCATGTGCCGCCGCATTATGCCGCCGAGATGACGCCGTTCGATCCGCTGGTCGGCGAATTCCGCGTCCATTATGCCGGCTTCTTCGATCCCGGCTTCGGCCATGCGCCGGCCGGCGGCCGCGGCAGCCGCGCCGTGCTCGAGGTGCGCAGCCACGAAGTGCCCTTCATCCTCGAGGACGGCCAGATCGTCGGTCGCCTGATCTACGAACACATGCTGGAACAGCCGAGCAGCCTCTACGGCTCCGGCCTCGGTTCGAACTATCAGGCGCAGGGCCTGAAGCTGTCGAAGCACTTCCGCCTGTAATCGGACGCTGACCGGCCTTGACAGAGGCCGTCAACTGTTGGACATCTCAAGGGTGTCAGGCGGGTGTAGCTCAATGGTAGAGCAGCAGCTTCCCAAGCTGAATACGAGGGTTCGATTCCCTTCACCCGCTCCATCCCCTTTTGATAACCTCGCTGCTGACTTGTTTTGGTCTTTGATCATTGTCGCTACCTTTGGTAGTGATTTGGTGTCGCTGTGGCCATTGCGTGAATCTTGTGGTTTGGCTAGCCTGCTTCCCGAACTTTTGTTTGGAGACGCGCGTTGATCGATCACATAACCATCGAAGTCAGCAATCTTGAAAAGAGCAGGGCCTTCTACGAGTTGGCTTTCGAACCTTTGGGTTATCGGCTCTCCTTCGGAAAGGAAGGTCTGTTCTGGGCTTTCGATGTTGACGACGGCAGCCTGTTCGAGATCCAGCATACCGGCAGCTCGCTGCCTCTGACGCATCTGCACGTCGCCTTCCGTGTCCGCAAGAGGGCCGAGGTCGATGCCTTCTATCGCGCTGCGATAGAAGCGGGTGCTAAGGATAATGGCGTACCCGGCCCGCGGCAGGATTACGGCGCGGATTACTATGCCTGTTTCATCCTCGATCCCGACGGCTACAATATAGAGGCGATGGTCAATAGGCCCGACGCCTGAGTACCGGGTTCAGGTCAGGAAGGGTCTCTTCGCTTTCAAAGTTTCCGCCAGCGCTTCCCCGAAGGTCGCGATCGGACGGGCGAGGCGACCTGCCGGCGGGCGATGAACCAGCCAGTTGACCACCTTCGGGCTGAAATCCGGGGCTTCGATGATCTCGATGGAATTGCGCCAGCGGCTGTCGGCCAATGCCGCCGGCGTTAAGACACCGATACCGAGCCCGCGCGCCACGAGCGACATGCGCAGATCGGCGCTCATGGCCTCGACCCCGACATCGAAAGGCAGGCGTTCGGCCTCGAAGCGATGCTGAATGAAGGCGCGGAAGCCGCAGCCGCTCTGGTTCATGATCCAGGGGAAGCGCGAGAGATCCTCAAGCCTGGGTTCCTTGGGAACGCCGAGCGATGGTGCGGCGACCAGAATGACGCTATGAACGCCAAGCACGTCGCCGATCACGTTATCAGGCGGTTGTATGCCTTCCGCCAGGCAGACGGTTGCCGCATCAAGCTCGCTGCGGGCAACCTGTTCAACGAGCTGCGGCGACCAGCCGGTAACGATGCGCAACGTCAATTGCGGAAACTGGCTGCGCAACTCGTCGAGCGGCGACGATAGGGCCGCCTCGGAAAGGTAGGGCATGATCCCTAGCCGGAATTCGCCGCCGATCGTGCCGCCGGGCGAGACGCCGGCCTTGAGATCGTCGAGCGAGCGCAAAACTCGCCGCCCATGCTCATACGCCTCGCGTCCCGCAGCCGTCGGCCTCAGCGGTTTCGACTGCCGGTCAAGCAAGGCAATGCCGAGACTGTCCTCCAGGTTCTGTATGCGCCGGGTGATACCAGGCTGCGTCAGATTGATGCGCGCGGAGGCGGCGACGATCGAGCCCGTTTCCACCACGGCGACGAAAGCTTCCAGGTCATGAATGTTCATGCTTAACTCGCATAATCATTATTAGTTCATTTCAATTGCCGCATTATGCAGCAACGCGATAAACATGGCTATCTTTATTATCAGAAATTATTGGAGAGCCTATGTCGCAAGTCCCCGAATGTATGGCGAACGAGCCGGCGCAGGATGATGTCGCTGCGGTGGACGCCGCTCCCTCGACCTTGCTGTTCGCCGTCGCTACCGGCGTCATCATCATCAATCTCTTTGCGCCGCAGACGCTGGTCGGCATCATCGGCCCATCGCTTGGCTTTTCCGAAAGCGGCGCGGGCCTGGTGGCCATGGCCTCGCTGCTCGGCTATGCCGCGGGCCTGTTCTTCCTGGTTCCGCTGGCGGATCTCATGGAAAACCGGCAGCTTGTCCTGCGCATGCTCCTGTCGGCTTTGGTCATGGCTGTTGCCGCCGCCTTCGCGCCGACGGGCTGGAGCCTGCTGATCTTCCTGTTCCTGCTGGGAGCGGCCTGCTCGGCAATCCAGATCCTCGTGCCGATCGCAGCGGGCATGGCACCGCCCGAACACCGCGGCCGGGTGATCGGCAATGTCATGAGCGGCGTCATGGTCGGTATTCTTGCTTCGCGGCCGCTGGCGAGCCTGATCGCCGATTTCTGGGGCTGGAGGAGCTTCTATGCCGTGAGTGCCGCGACGCTTGCGCTTCTGGCGGCCGTGCTGGCCCTGCGTCTGCCGGAGCGGCGCCCTTTGGTCAGCGCAAGCTACGGCGCCTTGATCGGCTCGCTTTTCGAGCTACTGCGGGAGGAGCCGGTGCTTCGGCTGCGTGCCTTCACCGCCGCTTTGATGATGGCGAGCTTCAGCCTGTTCTGGACATCCGTCGCCCTGCGTCTGGCGCAACCGCCCTTTACGCTCGGCCAGTCCGGCATCGCGCTGTTTGCCCTCGTAGGCGCCGGCGGTGCCGCCGCGACCTCTGTCTTCGGCCGCATGGGCGACAGGGGCTGGACGCGGACGGCGACATTGGCCTCGCATCTGATCGTGCTCGCCGCCATGGCGCTGGCGGGCTGGGTCGGTGCGATACGGTCGGGCGACTCCATCGGGCTGCTGGTTCTTCTCGGCGCGAGTGCCGTCTTGCTCGATGTCGGCGTTACCGGAGATCAGACGCTGGGACGCCGCGCCGTCAACCTTTTGAAGCCGGAGGCGCGGGGGCGTATCAACGGTCTCTTCGTCGGAATCTTCTTCCTCGGCGGTGCGCTCGGATCGGCGCTCGCCGGCACGGCCTGGGATTTCGGCGGTTGGGTCGGCGTCTGCGCGGCCGCCGCAGGCTTCGGCTTGATTGCATTGATCACGGGTCTTGCAGCGCGGAGGTGAACCATGCGAGGAAAGGGGCCGTATGGGTGGGCCCCTTTTTCAAATCGCGACGCTTCCACTCATTCGCTTGAGTGGCAGTCAGGCGTAACGTGATTGGACGCCCCTTGATAGGAGCGTCCGGATTGCGCGGTATTGCATCATTGTACAGGCTGAGAGCGGTCTTCGCACGGGGCATGCTGACCATAGCTCGCGGAACGAAAATTCCCCTGGGAACAAAGATCATCTGGAGACGCGGCAACATCCGCATCGGCGAAAAGGTACATTTTCGCAAGGGCGTCGTCCTCGACGCGCAGGAGGGCGCCATTTCCATCGGCGCCTGCGTATCGTTCAACGAATACAGTATTCTGCTGGGTCGCGGCGGCATCTCTATCGGCAACGATGTGCGCATCGCCGCACATGCGATGGTCGTCTCCTTCGATCACAATTTCGATGATCCTACCGTTCCGATCCGCCTTCAGGGCGTGACCAAGAAGCCTGTCGTCATCGAAGACGACGTCTGGATCGGTGCGGGCGCCAAGATCCTTGGCGGCGCCCATATCTCGAAGGGGTGCGTCATCGGCGCGAATGCCGTCGTCAAGGGCAGGACCGAACCCTACGGCATCTATGTCGGCGCTCCGGCAAGGTTGCTGAAGCGGCGTGGAGAACTGGGCGGCAGCGGATCGGGAAATGTCGAGCTGTTCGCCCTATCGAAAAAATAGGTCGGCGGCCCACTCAATCCCGCCGGCGGGGATATTGACCGTTGAGATCCACCGCGAGCGGCTTTCGTGCCCGCGGTGCGTCGGCGTCAGAATTCGGTCCAGTCCGTATCCTTGCTCGTCGGGGTCGTCGCCTGCGTGGCGCCGAAGGCGCTCATCAGCTTCTGACCGAGCGCGCGTGCTGGGGACGCGGTCGGGCGCACTTTGGCATCATCGACGGCTCTGATGCGCGGAGCTGCCGCCGGCTGAGATGCGGGGCGGGGAGCGGGCCTTGCCGCAATGCTTGCCGCTGGCGACACGGAAATGCGCATGGCTTCACCGCCGGTTCGGAACTGGGCAAGTAGATTTGACAGGGACGCCGCTTCCGCCGCAAGGCTGTGGCTTGCCGCCGTGCTTTCCTCGACCATGGCGGCGTTCTGCTGCGTGCCGTGATCCATGGTGTTGACGGCCGTGTTGATCTCCTGCAGGCCGGCCGACTGTTCGCGGGAGGCCTCGGCGATCGCATGCACGTGCCGGTTGATTTCCTGCACGCCCGAGACGATGGCATCGAGCGCCTTGCCGGTTTCGCTGACGAGGCCGACGCCGGTGCGTACATGCGTCTCGGAGGTGGCGATCAGGGTCTTGATTTCCCTGGCGGCATTGGCCGAGCGCTGGGCAAGCTCACGCACTTCCTGCGCCACGACGGCAAAGCCCTTGCCGGCCTCGCCGGCGCGCGCGGCCTCGACGCCGGCATTCAGCGCCAGAAGATTGGTCTGGAAGGCGATGTCGTCGATGACGCCGATGATGTTGCCGATCTCGTCCGATGATTTCTCGATCTGCTGCATAGCCTTGATGGCATCGCGGACAATCTCGCCCGAGCGCTCCGCGTCGTTTCGGGTATCGGCCGCGAGTTGGCTCGCCTCCTGCGTACGCCTGGCGGCATCCTTGACGGTGGTGGTGATCTCCTCGAGGGCGGCGGCGGTTTCCTCGACGGAAGCGGCCTGCTGTTCGGTACGCTTGGAAAGCTCGTCTGCCGCGCTGCGGATTTCCTCGGCTCCCGCGCCGATGGCGCGAGCATTGGCGCCGACCGCCTGCATCGTTCCGTTGAGCTTGCCGAGCGAATTGTTGAAGTCCAGCCGCAACTGGTCGAGATGTGCGACGAACTGGGTGTCGATGCGCGTGACGAGATCGCCTTCCGCTAGACGCTTTAGGCCGTCGCCGACTGATTGCATCGCCTGCTGAAGCTGTGCCGCCTCGGCGGCCTGCCTTGTCTCGCGCTGTGCCCGCTCGCTGTCGCTGAGCGTGCGATCCGCCTCGGCCTGCGCTTCGAGGCGGGACCGTTCGACGGCGTTGTCACGGAATACGGCGACGACGGCTGCCATCTGCCCGATCTCGTCTCTGCGTTCATGACCCTCGACCGCGCTTTCGGTGTCGCCATGAGCAAGCGTCGTCATGCGCTGGTGCAGCCGCATTAGCGGCGCGGCGATGCCCGTCTGCGCGACATAGATGCCGAGGATGATGGCGAGCGCGATCAGCCCAGCGAGAGCGAAGAGCATGTAGGTCACGGAACGGTTGAGGCGGACCGACAACTCGTCCGCGCCGGCATTCATTCGGCTTGTCAGCGCATCATCGTTGGCCTGTATGCTGGCGATCAGCTTGGGCAGCTTCTGGTTGACCAGGATCAGGGTCGTTTCGGCGCCCTTCAGGTCGCCATTCTTGCGCTGGCCGATGCTCTTCTCGGTGAGCCCCTGTAATTCGTCGAGACTGGTAAGAATCTCGTCGATCGATTGCTTTGCCGCAGGAACGAGGTCTTCTGCATGGGTCAGCCTCTGTCTGGCTTCACCGAAATAGCTGTTGCCGGCGGCAACCGCCTTGAAGGCGTCGCTGTCGGGATCGAAATTCAGCATCAGGCTTGCCTGCAGCACGGAGGCGAGCGAGGCTGCGCTCGCACGCGCGGCTTCCGTCGCCGCAACCGCTTCCTGGTCGAGAAAAGCGCTGTAGGCCCGATCCGCCTTGTGGAATTCATCGGCGACCAGCAGCAGGCCGACGAAGGAGACGATGCCGAGAAGCAGGATCACGGCAAGTATCTTGGTTTTGATTTTCAGGTTCCTGAACATGGCGGTCCGCCTGCGAATGCCGTGCCCTATTCAGAGTAAGGTCGAGACCCGTCCGCCTGTGTCGGGCGGGGGAGGGTGCGATGCCTGATATGCACGGGTGAAGCCGAGTTTACGTGATACCTTGCCAAGAAGGTCCCGACGACCCGCATCATGCGATCGGCGCTGGAGCCGATGTCGTCGATGGCGACGAGTACAATCAACAGAGCTTAATCGACTGCTAACGGCAGAGGCGGAAGGCCAGAATTCCCACGCTAATTTTGTGCATGTTCAAAACTGCGCAACCGGCCGATGCGCGCGATCTGCGCCATTCATCCATGAGGCGCGTCCGTTGCCGCGGGATGGCGCGATATTTCCCATTTGGCGTGACTCTGCTACATCGGAGTCGTGAATCAGACATGTGCATCCACGACAGGAGGCCGGATCAAGACCATGCGTGTTTGCCTTTCGTCGACGATGTCAGCCGCCCGGCTCCTGGCATGCGCGGCGTTGATCGCCGCCTCCTGTGCCTGGCCGCTTGCGGCTGAGGAGACGAAGCCGCAGAACCTGCCGATCCTCTTCGATGCCCGCGAGCGCTTGCCGAAGCCGGATCTGTCCTCGCTGGTCAGGCTGCGGTTTTTGACGTCGATCGACTTCCCGCCCTTCAATTTCCTCGATCAGAACGGCAAGCTTACCGGCTTCCATGTCGAGCTGGCGCGCAAGATCTGCGAGGAGCTTGCAATATCGGACAAATGCCAGATCCAGGCCTTGCCTTTCGGCGAATTGCAGGGCGCTCTTGCCGCCTCGCAAGGGGATGCCGTCATTGCCGGCGTGGCGGTCACGCCAGAACTGCGCAAGACATTTGCCTTCTCGCGGCCCTTCCTCATGCTGCCCGCCCGCTTCGTGCGCAATCTCAAGGCCTCCGTCAGCGGCACCACGGCAGCCTCGCTTTCCGGCCATCCGGTCGGTGTCGTCAAGGGTACGGTGCATGAGGCGATGCTCGCCGTCTTCTTTCCGGCCATCAAGCCGGTGCCCTTCGACGATAAGGATGCGCTGCTGGCTGCCGTCAAGGACGGCAAGGTCGATGCTGCCTTTGCCGATGGCCTGCAGCTTTCCTTCTGGGTTTCGTCCCCGGCGGCGGAAAGATGCTGCGCGCTGTTCGACGGCCCCTACCTGTCGCAGCAGTTCCTCGGCGAGGGCATGACCATCATGCTGCGCCAGCAGGATGCCGACCTGACGGCGGCGATCAACCATGCGCTTGCCACCTTGTCGCGCGACGGCAGGCTGCAGGAAATCTATCTGCGCTATTTCCCCTACGGGCTTTATTGATCGGAGCAATTCCGGGAAAACTGGGTAGCAGTCTTCCCCCCGGGAATGCGTAAAGGCGCTACGCCTTGCGATAGCGGGCGATGGCGCTGCGCTCGATGGCAGCGCAGGTCAGCTTGTCGAGGCCGAGACGGTCGCGGAGCAGGCTGAGCAGGCGCAGTTCCTCGGCCTTGACGGAAAGATCGGCCGAAGCGACCTCGACGGCCAGTGCGTAGGCCGTGTCGTAGAGGCGAGCCGGCAGCGTGTCGCGGACGGTTTCGAGCACGATGTCGAGGCCTTCGCTGCCTGAAAGCAGCTTGGCACAGTCGCGGGATACGGAAATCAGCTTCTCGTCGTCGAAACCCTTGAAAACAGGCAGGGCGTGGATGAGTTCGCCGATACGGCCGAGTTCCCGGTCGTTCATCGTGCGGTCGACGGCCGAGGCCAGTACCATAACGTAGATCAGGGCCTCGTGAGCAGAAAGCGGCTTGTTCATAACAGGCGAAGTCCTTTGAATTTGGCGGGCTGAAGAGCCGTGCGTCTCTTGGCAAAAGTTACTGCACAATTCCTTAAATCGGAATCGATTCAAGGACAAAATCATGCAGCAGGTTAAAAGTGCGGCAGCGACCTCTACGCGTCGCATATGACGCGCGGCGCTGTATGGCCGAAGCAAGGCGTCAGATCGGATTGAGAGGGTTATCTTTTGGCAAGGGCGGTGCCAGAGTCGATTTTCCGTTCTTGCGCGGATCGTCGCCATACATGCCGCGCTTCTTCTGCTTGGCCTCGTCGACAAGTGACGCAAGCGGCGAGCCGGGTTCCGGATCGGCCCAGCCGAAGCGCACCAGCCAGGCACTGAGATCGACACGGACATAACGGCAGGCGCCCGTAATCGTGCCTTTCCAATTGGCGTCGGCCACGTCGCAGTCGATCGAGCGTCCGCGCAGATACATGCGGAAGGCCGTGCGGGCGGCCTGGCCGCAAGGCCAATCCTTGCCGCTCGGCCCCGTGCACATCCGGCCGATATCGGTCGGTACCACGCCGGCAAGCTGCACGCTTCTGCCGGAGATGGTCACTACACCGGCCTGATCCGAGAAGGGGCGGGTAAGCTCGACCGTTGTCGTCTTTTCCTGCGGCGTGGACGCGGGTTCGAGCGCGGCCTGTTCGGATGGAGGGGTGTGCTGGGCCTGTTGCTGCGGCTGCGGCGGCAGGGTTTGATGCGCAGCGGCCGCCATCTCCCTGTCGATCTGGTCGGCCGGAACCCGGTTGTCGGGGGCAGGGTCGGTCTTGGCCTGGTCGGCGGCGGGCGTCTCCGGCGTGCCGGCAGCGACTTTGTCCGGCGCGGTTGCGGCTGGCTGCGAAGCCTGGGCAGGCGCGGTATCGCCGCTCTTCACCGTATCGGGTGTTGCGGCTGCCGCCTGCGTGTCCGCAGGTGCCGCATGTGTATCCTCAGGTTTGGATGCGTCGGCTGACCGCGCGGGATCGGTCGGAACCTTGCTTTCCGAAGACGGCACGGGCTCGGCCGCTGCCGTATTCTCTTGAGCTTTGGCGCTGTCGCTGCCGGGTGTTTTTGCCGTGTCGTCGCTTGTGGGCGCTGGCGTCGCCGCGGCAGCTGCCGCTATTGCCGCAGCCGAGGGTTCGTTATCGCTGTCGGAGGCGGTGGAAGACGGAGTTGCGGCTGATTGGGTCGCTGTTTCGGGCGCGGCGCTTGCCACCTGCGCGGCCGGCTTGGTTTCCGGTTGCGGCTCTGCCGAATTCGTATCGCCCTTCTTGGCCGGTTCGAGAGGTTTCGGCGTCTCGACGGCTTTGGCGGGCGTCGGTTCGACCTTGGCCGCCTCTGTCGGCGCGGCCGCGGCCGGCTTGTTCTCTGTCATCGTGTTGCTGGTGCTTCTATGCGGCAGGCTGAAGCCATGCTCCCCGAGCTGGACCACGATCAGCGTCAGCCACGAACCAACGATCGCGCCTCCGACGCCTGCAAGCCAAATATCACGACGCATAACGAGAAAACTTTCCTATTGGCTGGCCCATATGATGCGGGCAATCCATTCCACATCCGCAAGATCGAAGCTGCGATTGGGATGTTCGGGGTTGAGCGACATCAGCTCGATCGACTTCGCGCTCTGCCGCAGCAAGACCTTGGCCATGACTTCGCCCTCACGGGTCTTCACAACAACACGGTCATTTTTCCTGATCTGAGCTCCCGGCTCTACGATCAGAATATCGCCGTCTCGATAGAGCGGCAACATGCTTTCGCCCTGGACCTCAAGCGCATAGGCGCCGGTCCGCTGCCCTGCCGCCACCGGAAACTCCACCATGTCCCAGCCCTGGCCGGCTGGAAATCCGCCGTCATCGAAGAAGCCGCCGGCGCCCGCCTGGGCAAAGCCGATCAAGGGGATGGCGTTTCCTGCCGGCAACGCGCTGTGCATCGCCACGGCCGCCGCCGGTTCGGCCGGCCTGATGAAACTCAGGAACTGCTCCAGGCTGGCGCCGGTCGCGTCGAGGATCTTGGCGATCGATTCCGTCGACGGCCAGCGCAGGCGGCCGTCCTGGCTCAGCCGTTTCGACTTGTTGAAGGAGGTCGCATCGAGGCCGGCGCGGCGTGCGAGGCCGGAGGGGGTCAGAGCATGCCGCTCGGCAAGCCGATCGATCGCACCCCATATCTGCTCGTGTGACAGCATCGCCGCTCGGTATCCGCGCGCCGGCTCGCCCGGCGCTCTGCTCTTTAGAAAACGTTAACCGAGGCGTTTTGGCGAGTAAAGACCGGCATAGGAATAGGGTCCTTTATCCCCGAGCTTTCATCGCGCTCTTGTCAACTTCACGTCTTTTGCGGCTGCGGCTTAGTATCGGGCTGCTCGTTCTGGAATTCCTTCGCCATGCCCATGAAGCCGCGCATGAATTTCTGCATGATGCCGAGCGTACGGTCGACCTCGGCATCGCTGGGCAGGTTCGTGTCCTTGCTCGAGGCGACGGTCTTTTCCAGCTTCGTCACCCGGTCGGCCAGGCGATCCAGCTCGTCGTCATAAGCGCTGCGCTCGTCGGCGGCCATGCGGCAGACGAGGTTGCTGTTCTGGTCCTGGCAGATGGACATGGCGCCGGTCTGCCGGTCGAGGCGGATGAAATGATCGCCGCTACGCTCCAGCTGGAAGCGCATGGCGTCCGGTTCGGCCGACAGAGCCGGCGTCGAGAGAAGAAAGGCAGCGGGCACAAGCATGGCTGCAAGGCCGATTTTCAGTTCCTTCGTCATGTCTTCCTCCGGATTTTCTGCGTTAAACCCCAAAATCCACCACGGAAACCGTGGACATGAGCCGATGTTTTCGTGCAAAGCCCTATCAGCGCAGCTTTACAGAGGGATGATGACCGCCATGCCAGTGGTTTACAAGATCGTGCCGGACACGCTCTGGCAGCAAGCCAGACAAAGCGGTGTTTTTCATGGCGCGGCGATCGATCTGACCGACGGCTACATCCATCTTTCCACCGCAAAGCAGTCAAGGAAAACCGCTGAACTCTATTTCGCGGGGCAGACCGGACTGCTGCTGGTGGCAGTCGACGGCGATGCGCTCGGCGACAAGCTGGTCTTCGAACCTTCCCGGGGCGGCGATCTCTTCCCGCATCTCTATGCGCCTCTGCCGCTTTCAGCCGTGCTCTGGGAAAAGCCGCTGCTCATCGGCGACGATGGCGCGCACATCTTCCCGGAGATGGCGGAATGATCGGCGCCTTTCGCGATCTCGGCCGGCGCGGCTTGTTCCTGTTCGATCCGGAAACCGCGCATGGCATGTCGATAGCGGCGCTGAAATCCGGCCTCGTGCCGGCCTGCCGCATCAATGCCGATCCTCGCCTGCGCCAGACGGTGGCTGGCCTCGATTTTGCCAACCCGATCGGCATGGCGGCCGGCTACGACAAGAATGCCGAAGTGCCGGAGGCATTGCTGAAGCTTGGCTTCGGTTTTACTGAGATCGGCACCGTCACACCGAAGGCGCAATCCGGCAATCCGCGCCCGCGCATCTTCCGCCTGGTCGAGGACGAAGGCGTCATCAATCGCCTGGGCTTCAACAACGAGGGCCACGAGGCAGCATTCCAGCGGCTCAAGACCATTCGTGGCAGCGGCATCATCGGCGTCAACATCGGTGCCAACAAGGATAGCGCCGACCGCATCGCCGATTACGTCGCCGGCATCCGCCGCTTCTATTCCGTGGCGCGTTATTTCACCGCCAATATCTCCTCGCCGAACACGCCGGGCCTACGGGACCTGCAGGCGCGCGAAAGTCTGTCTGCATTGCTGTCCGCCGTGCTCGCGGCTCGCGACGAGGAAGCGGCGAAAGCCGGCAAACGCATCCCCGTCTTCCTCAAGATCGCGCCGGATCTGACCGAAGAGGGCATGGACGACATCGCTGCCGAAGCCTTGTCCCATGCGCTCGATGGTCTGATCGTTTCCAACACCACGCTGTCGCGCGACGGATTGAAGGACCAGCGGCAGGCCAAGGAATCAGGCGGCTTGTCCGGCAAGCCGGTCTTCGAAAAATCGACCGCTGTGCTCGCCAAGATGCGCCGCCGCGTGGGTGCTGCGCTGCCGATCATCGGGGTCGGCGGCGTGTCGTCGGCGGAAACGGCGCTGGAAAAGATCAAGGCGGGCGCCGATCTCGTGCAGCTCTATTCCTGCATGGTCTATGAAGGGCCTGGCTTGCCGGGACAGGTCGTCTCGAGCCTATCGAAGCTGCTCGATCGCGAGCGTGTTGGCTCGATCAGGGATCTGCGTGATGCCAAGCTGGATTACTGGGCGAACCGGAACGTCTGATCAGCCCGTTTCTTCAGGCCGATCGCCAGGAAGATGCCGCGAAACAGCAAAAAGGCATTCATGGCCATCCAGAGGCCGTGATTGCCAAGTGTCGGCACGAAGACGGCGAGCGCTATGAGATAGCCGGCGAAGGAAAGCAGCATCTTGTTGCGCATCTCTCGCGACCATGTGGCGCCGATGAAGACGCCGTCCATCAGAAAGGCGAGTGCGCCGGTAAGTCCGGTAATGGCAGCCCAGGGCAGGTAGGTTCCGGCCGCAGCACGAACCTCCTCGGAGGTCGTCAGCAGCCGGATCAGGGCCGGTCCCACAGTGAAGAAGAAGACGGCGGCGGCAAGCGCCAACCCAAAGGACCAGAGCGCTGTCAGTTTCAAGCCGCGCTCGAAGGCAGGCCGGTAGTTGGCGCCGATCGAGCGGCCGGTGATCTGCTCGGCCGCGTTCGCCAGCCCATCGAGATAATAGCCCGACAGCAGGAAGAAGTTCATCAGCACGGCATTGGCGGCCAGCATCACGGCGCCGAAGCTGTTGCCGATGCGCGTCATCAGCGTGAAGGCGCCGATCAGCACGAAGGTGCGGATCAGGATATCGCGGTTGAGCGCGAAGAGCTGCGTGAGTTTGGCGCGCGAAAGCAGTTCCGCGCGCGTTGGCCGCTCTTCGTCGGCAAAACCGCGCAGCACGATGAAAAGCCCGAGCAGCATGCCGCTTGCCTCGCCGATCAGGGTGCCCCAGGCGACGCCGGCGACACCCCAGCCAAGCCAGAGCCCGAGCAGGATGGCGAGCACGATGTTGACGCCGTTGATGACGGTCTGCAGCAGCAATCCGATATGGCCCTGACTGCGGCCGAGCACGAAACCGAGCAAGGCATAATTGGCAAGCGCTGCTGGCCCCGACAACATGCGGATGGAGAAATAGGTGCGGGTCGCATCGGCAATGCCACCTTCCGGTCCCATCAGTTTGATGCCGATCCAGAGCAGTATCGGCGACAGGAGGACGATCAGGATGCCGCAGCCGAGCGCCGATATCAGCGCCCGCCAGAAGACGGCCTGCTGCTCGCGCCCGTCATGGCGGCCATAGGCCTGCGCGGTCAGCCCTGTCGTCGATGCCCGCAGGAAGTTGAAGCTGGCGAAGAGCAGGTCGAACAGCACGGCGCCGATTGCGAGGCCCGCCAGAGCATCCGGCTCGCCCATATGTCCGACGACGGCGGTATCGACGAGACCGAGCAGCGGCGTCGTCATGAAGCCGAGGGTCATCGGAAGCGCGATCGACAGCACGAGCCGATGCGTCACGTCGAAGGGCAGGACCCTCCCGCTGCCTTGCTGGGCATCCATTCTGCCTTGTGCCTCCTCAGTTCGAGGATAGCACCATGGACCAATAAGGCCTGCCATCGGAAGAGGGGGTGGAGGCGAGAGCGACGCCAAGTCCGTCATATTTGCCGAGCATGTTGTGCAAATGCTTCGGCGAATTGATCCATGCCGTTACTGCGGCATTCACATCACGCTGGCCCTCTGCAATATTCTCTGCCGCCGGCAGCTTGACGCCGCTGGCCTTTACGCGCTTGCCGAAATCGTCGCCTAGGCCGATCAGGTGTTCCATCTTGCCGGCGTCAGCCATGCGCCGCGCCTGATAGATGGCGGCGGCGCTCGCCGCCGCGTCGATCTTCAACGGTGGCAAGCCATTCTTCGCCCGCAGCGCATTGACAAGCGGCAGTGCGGAGGCGGTCTGGTCGCTGGCCGGGGTGCTGGAAACATGGGTCGGTGGCGTGGCGCAGCTTGCAACCGTTGCTGTGAGCGCGAGGGCGGTGAGGCGCAACGCATCGCGGCGCGTGAAGGTCAGTGTCTGGGATGTCATGTCAGCTGCGGTAATTGAACAAACGAAGTATGATGAAGATGGGAATGACGATGGATGCGCCGAGCAGCACGTAATCGCCGAATTCGCCGAGTGCCGCGAAACCGCTATGCCAGAGGTCGAGCAGGAAGCGGCGGACGCCATAGAGGAAATCGAGCGGCCGCCAGCCGAAGAACTTCATCACGAAGCCGACGACGAGCGACACGATGACGAGCTTCACCAGCGTTCGGCCCGGCGAGTCGCCAAGGAATCTGTTCACCTGATCGGACATACTGACGTCTCCATAGTGGCAGTCGGTCGGTGCTGAGATAGGGCCGGGACCCGCGACTCGCAAGCACTTTCGCCCGGCTTACACTCTAAACCAGCCTCTGCCTGAAATAGGACTTGAGTTTTTTTATGGCCGCGTTCAAAGGCGAGCGTCAAACAGGATGAAACCCATGCTGCCGAGCCAGCTTTCCTCCGGCGATGTCATCGCCGACCGCCGCGCCGATTATGCGAAGATGCTTGCCGAAGGTGGCGAGCCGGCGAGCGCCGCCGAGCTCATGGAACAGGCGCTGGAGCTGGTGCCGCGCTGGGCGGCGGGCTGGTTCACGCTCGCGACCTATCGCGAAAAGGCCGGCGATGCGCCAGGCGCGATCGCGGCGTTGAACGAGGTCATGACGCTCGATGAAGGCGATGTCTTCGGCGCCCGCCTGAAGCTTGCGGTTCTCGGCGGCTCGGAAGTGCCCGACCGGCCGCCGAGCCTTTATGTCGAGCGACTGTTCGATGACTATGCCGACCGCTTTGAGACTTCGTTGGTCGAAAAGCTCGGCTATACCGTGCCCGGCAAGCTCGCCGCGTTGATTGCCGAAACGGCCGGTATCCCGAACCATTTCCGCCTTGCCGTCGATCTCGGCTGCGGCACTGGCCTGCTCGGGTCGGAAATCCGCGCCAGTGTCGATCGGTTGCAGGGTTATGACCTGTCGAAGGGCATGCTCGCCAAGGCGGCGGAGAAGCATGTCTACGATCATCTCGGCCAGGCCGACCTGTCGCTGCAGCCGGAGCTGTCGGGTGTTTTCGATGCAGGGCTTGAGCCGGGTCGGGCGGATCTGGTGACTGCCGCCGACGTGTTGATGTATCTCGGCAATCTGCAGGGCGTGATGGCGATCGTCCAAGAGCTTGCCGCCGATGACGCCGTCTTCGCCTTTTCGGTCGAGGATGCGCAGGAGGCGGACGGCTATGTGCTGCGCGATTCCCTGCGCTTTGCGCATTCGGAAGCCTATGTCAGGGACATTTTGGCCGATCACGGCTTTACCGTGCTGGAACTCGTCCGCAGCGTCATTCGCATGGATGGCGGAAAACCGGTTCACGGCATTCTGTTCATTGCGAGTAAATCGGCCCGATGATTTCGAATCTTGCGAATTTCAAATAGGTCAGTATTGCTTACGTATTTTCGCTTGATTGTCGCCTGTGCTTTCAGCAAAAAGCCCGGAAACCCAGGGGAAAGCACATGGCGAACGCAAAGAGCGCATTTGGCGTCTGGAATACATCGGCAACCCGGCATTCGTGGATTGAGGACGTTCAGGGCATCCTGACCGGCAGCCTTATTTCGTCGCTCGGGCTGTTTTGCCTTTCGAGCGCCGGCCTTCTAACCGGCAGCACGGCCGGCATCGCTTTCTTGTTGCATTACGCATTCGGCGTGAACTTTGGCCTGGCCTTCTTCGTGGTCAATCTGCCGTTCTTCTATCTCTCGCTGAAGCAACTGGGCCCGGCCTTCACCGTCAAGACCTTCATCGCCATCACGCTGACGTCGCTGCTGACCAATCTGCAGCCGCTGCTCTTCGATATCGCGCATATCAATGCGCTGTGGTCGGGAATCCTTGGTGGCATCCTGCTCGGCTTCGGGCTGCTCGCGCTCTATCGTCACCGCGCCAGCCTTGGCGGCGTCGGCATTCTGGGGATTTATGTGCAGGAGCGTTTCGGCATCAGGGCCGGGCTGGTGCAGCTTGCGATCGATCTCTGCGTGCTTGCCGTCGCCTTCGCGGTTACCACGCCGCCTGTCGTCATCTGCTCGGTGATCGGAGCTATCGCGCTCAATCTCTTCGTCGCGATCAATCATCGCTCCGATCGCTACATCGCCCTCTAATCGGGCTTGCAATCTGCAGCCAGGTTACTGCTTGCGGCTGGGATCGGTCTCGACGATCGCGTCTTCATGGTACCAGCTGTCAAAGGCAGCCGTGGCGATGCTCGGGCCGATATCCGGGTTGAGGTTCACCTTCGGACGCTGGCTTGCCGCCGTCGGGCGGGCCGCGACCGGAAACTGATAGATCTTTGCCGTCACATGCCGAGCACTGGTTGCCATTCGCCGTCTCTCCCCTTTTGGTTTTCAAGCAGGCGCGCTTGAAGAGACAACTCATATATAGCAAAGCCGAACGCGAATATCATCATTCCGCTCAAAAAAAATGCTAAATGATGAAATTATGTGCAATATGGCAGCGACGGGGTTGATGCCGCTTCTTTGGCCTGCCGTCTTTCCAATCCATGTTTAGGGTCGCGAGCCTGCGACATCTTGGCAACTCGGTCGGAATAGCGCTGGCGATTTGAAAAAGAATCCAGTGGTTCACACCCGGAAATCCCGTTGGAATACAGCAGAATCATAAAAATTCACTTTGCTAGCCAGATGTCGATGCGATCTGGCACGGCAAATGCATCTCTCTAGGCAGCCGTTCGTAGTGAGGAATTTTCCGGCGGGCGCGCCGGGCAAGTTTTTCCTGCTCTGCCTGATTAACAGTTATGAGGTGCGTAATGACGAAGTTTAAGCTCGAGTACATCTGGCTCGACGGATATACCCCAGTACCGAACCTGCGCGGTAAAACGCAGATCAAGGAATTCGACGCATTTCCGACGCTCGATCAGCTTCCGCTTTGGGGCTTCGACGGTTCGTCGACGATGCAGGCCGAAGGCCGCAGCTCTGATTGCGTGCTGAAGCCCGTCGCCATCTATCCGGACCCGGCCCGTACGAACGGCGCTCTCGTCATGTGCGAAGTCATGATGCCTGACGGCGTCACCCCGCATGAATCCAACAGCCGCGCGACCATCCTCGACGATGAAGACGCATGGTTCGGCTTCGAGCAGGAATACTTCTTCTACAAGGACGGCCGTCCGCTCGGCTTCCCGGAATCCGGCTACCCGGCTCCGCAGGGCCCGTACTACACCGGCGTCGGCTACAAGAACGTCGGCGATGTCGCTCGCGAAATCGTTGAAGAGCATCTCGACCTTTGCCTCGAAGCAGGCATCAACCACGAAGGTATCAATGCCGAAGTGGCCAAGGGTCAGTGGGAATTCCAGATTTTCGGCAAGGGCTCCAAGAAGGCCGCCGACCAGATCTGGATGGCGCGCTACCTGCTGCTGCGCCTGTGCGAAAAGTACGGCATCGACATCGAGTTCCACTGCAAGCCGCTCGGCGACACCGACTGGAACGGCTCGGGCATGCACTGCAACTTCTCGACCAAGTTCATGCGCGAAGTCGGCGGCAAGGCCTATTTCGAAGCGCTGATGGCTCAGTTCGACAAGAACCTGCACGAGCACATTGCGGTCTATGGCCCGGACAACCACATGCGCCTGACCGGCAAGCATGAAACGGCTCCGTGGAACAAGTTCAGCTACGGCGTTGCCGACCGCGGCGCTTCGATCCGCGTTCCGCACTCGTTCGTCAAGAACGATTACAAGGGCTACCTCGAAGATCGTCGTCCGAACTCCCAGGGCTGCCCCTACCAGATCGCTTCCCAGGTACTGAAGACCATCTCGGAAGTTCCGACGGCTGGCTTCGCTTCCGAAGCTGCCTGAGTCCTGTAAGACTGACACAAACAGAAAGCGCGGGATTTCGGTCCCGCGCTTTCTGCGTTTCGAGAGCTTGCTTCAAGCAGCCTTGCTGGCAGCGTCGATCGGATGCTGCGAACGGAAGCCGACGGCGAGACGGTTCCAGACGTTGATCGTGGCAATCGCGACCGTGATCTTGACGATCTCTTCCTCGGTGAAATGTTCCCGCAGCGGCTCGTAGTCGGAATCCGGTATGCCGGTCTGGGCGATCTTCGTCACTGAGTCGACCCAACGAAGCAGGGCGCGCTCGCGATCGTCATAGACGGGCGATTCCCACCAGACGCACATCAGGTTTATCCACTGCTCGCTCAAACCGTCGTGGCGGGCTTCCTTCACGTGCATGTCGACGCAATAGGCGCAGCCGTTGATCTGCGAGGCGCGAAGCTTGATGAGGTGAATGAAGCGGCGCTCGAGCCCGCAGGTCTGGACGAAGTTTTCCAGGGCGGATACGGCCTTGTAGGAGTCCGGCGAGGCCTTGGCGAAGTTGAAGCGGGGGTGCATGGTCTTCTCCTTGGGTTAAACTGTTCTGGAAATTCAGCTTTTTGTCTTGCGTTCATGCAATTCGAGAAAGGCGCAGCCCCTCGCGGCTATGCCGCCATCCGTGTCCGACTGCGTGAGATCGGTCAGCACGTCGGCGATTGTCGTCTTTGCCAGCTCGGCCCGGTAGACGCGCTCGGCCGCTAGCATCGCGGCATTGATGCCGCAGGGCTTGGCGAAGTAGCGTCCTTCCAGCGGGTTCGGGCCGCGCCGGCGGATCTCCGTGCAACGGAACGCGGGCGCGGGGCCTTCCGCCGCCAGCACGATATCGAGCAGGGTAATCTTTTCCGGCTTGCGCGCCAGTCGATACCCGCCCTTCGGTCCGGGCACGGTGTCGAGAATCCCCGCGCCCGAAAGCGCCTGCAGATGCTTCAGGAGATAACTGACCGAGACGCCGTGAAATTCGGCAAGCGCCGCTGCAGAGAGCACGCCGCCGTCCGACAATCCCGCCAGCATGCCAACGCAATGGATGGATTGTTCGACGCCTTCGCCGAGCTTCATCGGTTCGTTCCCTTAAATCGTGGATGTTTTTTATCTACGATTATATGCCGTGTCAAGCTGGAGATTCGAATGGAGTTATTGTTCAGCGGATGAGCACGAAAATAATCATGTATGGCTGTCGCCAACCAAAGGACTTTGTCATCCTCGGGCTTGACCCGAGGATCCATGCTCAAGCCCCAAGGTGTTGGATAATAGTGCCAGGCAACGGCACATACCCATCGCAGTTTACCGAGTGATTTGGATATCGATCGGAAGCGCCTGTGTCTGGATCCACGGGTCAAGCCCGAGGATGACGGTGCGTGCGGAGACCACAGATATATAGGCCTTAGCGGAGGAGTGTTCGGCTTGTCCTGGCACGTCGACAATCACCCCCGCTTCTCATCCGCAACTTATCCATTACATTTAGATCCGTGGACCAGATCGACGCCGACCGCCCCCTTGCCTTGCCGGCTCCCTTCATCCGTTGGTTTGCGGAAAAGGGCTGGCAGCCGCGCGCGCATCAGCTGGAGCTGTTGGCCCGCGCCGAGGCGGGCGAAAGCACGCTGCTGATTGCGCCGACCGGCGCGGGCAAGACGCTCGCCGGCTTCCTGCCGTCGCTGACCGATCTCACCCGGCGCGGCAAGATCCCGCCTGGTTCGGCTTTCACAGGCATTCATACGCTCTACATCTCGCCGCTGAAGGCACTTGCCGTCGATATCGAGCGCAACCTGATGAAGCCCGTCTCGGAGATGGGCCTGCCCGTATCGGTCGAGAACCGCACCGGTGATACGCCGAGCGGCAAGCGCCAGCGGCAGAAGCTCAATCCGCCGGATATTCTGCTTACGACGCCGGAGCAGGTGGCGCTGCTGCTTGCCAATCGCGAAGCCGAGCGCTTCTTCAAGGATCTGAAATACATCGTCTTCGACGAGCTGCATTCGCTCGTCACATCGAAGCGCGGCCATATGCTGTCGCTCGGCCTTGCCCGCATCCGCAAGCTGGCGCCGCGCGTGCAGACCATCGGCCTTTCGGCGACGGTCGCCGACCCGATGGACCTGCAGAAATGGCTGGTCGCACAGGAGCCGGGGGAGGGGCAGCATGCCGGCCTCGTTATCGTCGAGGGCGGCGCCAAGCCCGATATCTCGATCCTGTCGACGGAAGAGCGCATCCCCTGGTCCGGGCACTCAGCCAAATATGCCATCCCCGATATCTATCGCGAGCTGAAGGCTCATCGCACGACGCTGCTTTTCGTTAATACGCGCTCCCAGGCCGAAATGTTGTTTCAGGAGCTGTGGACGGCGAATGACGACAATCTGCCGATCGCCCTGCATCACGGCTCGCTCGATGTGGGCCAGCGCCGCAAGGTGGAAGCGGCGATGGCGGAAAATCGACTGCGCGCCGTCGTCGCCACATCGACGCTCGATCTCGGCATAGACTGGGGCGATGTCGATCTCGTCATCCATGTCGGCGCGCCGAAGGGTGCGAGCCGCCTTGCCCAGCGTATCGGCCGCGCCAATCACCGCATGGACGAGCCGTCGAAAGCGATCCTGGTGCCGGCCAATCGCTTCGAGGTCATGGAGTGCCAGGCAGCGCTCGACGCCAATTATATCGGCGCGCAGGATACCCCACCGATCGGCGCCGGAGCGCTCGATGTTCTTGCCCAACACATTCTCGGCATGGCCTGCGCCGAACCCTTCGACATGCTCGAACTTTATGACGAGGTGCAGAGCGCGGCCCCCTATGCCGAGCTTTCCTGGGAGACCTTCGAGCGCATCGTCGATTTTGTGGCGACCGGCGGCTATGCGCTTAGGACCTATGAGCGCTATGCCCGCATCCGCAAGACCGCGGATGGGCGGTGGCGCGTCTCCAATCCGCAGGTCGCCCAGCAATATCGCCTGAACCTCGGCACGATCGTCGAAGAGGCAATGCTGAATATCCGCCTGGTGAAGCGCAATGCGCTCGGCTCGCTCGGACGAGGCGGCGCGCCGCTCGGCAAGGTCGAGGAGTATTTCGTCGAGCAGCTTGTGCCCGGCGATACCTTCCTCTTTTCCGGCAAGGTGCTGCGTTTCGAAGGCATCCGCGAGAGCGAATGCCTGGCCTCGCAGGCTTTCTCGCTCGACCCGAAAATCCCGTCCTACGCCGGCGGCAAGTTTCCGCTCTCGACCTATCTCGCCGATCAGGTGCGGGCGATGATTGCCGATCCCGATCGGCGCCATCGGCTGCCGGATCAGGTGCGCGACTGGCTGGAAATTCAAAAGGAGAAGTCGTTGCTGCCGAAGCGCGACGAGTTCCTCATCGAGACCTTTCCACGCGGTAGCCGCGCTTACCTCGTCGCCTATCCATTCGAGGGCAGGCTGGCGCACCAGACGCTCGGCATGCTGCTCACCCGAAGGCTCGAGCGCGCCGGCGCCAAGCCCATGGGCTTCGTCGCGACCGATTATTCGCTCGGCATCTGGGGGCTGGAGGATATGGGGCTGATGATCGCCAACGGCCATCTCAGCCTGTCCGATCTCTTCGATGAGGATATGCTCGGCGACGATCTCGAGGCGTGGCTCGACGAATCCTTCCTGCTGAAGCGGACCTTCCGCAATTGCGCCGTGATTGCCGGCTTGATCGAGCGCCGGCATCCGGGCAAGGAAAAGACCGGCCGGCAGGTGACAGTATCTGCCGATCTGATCTATGACGTGCTGCGCAGTCACGAACCCGACCATATCCTGCTGCAGGCGACGAGGCAGGATGCTGCGACCGGGCTTTTGGATATTGGCAGACTTGCGGATATGCTGAAACGAATCAAGGGCCATATCACCCATCGCGCGCTGGACCATATATCGCCGCTCGCTGTGCCGGTGATGCTGGAAATCGGCAAGGTGCCGGTGCCAGGCGAGGCGCATGATTCCCTGCTTGCGGAAGCGGCCGACGACCTGATCCGCGAGGCGATGAGCTGAACGAACAAGGATGAATTGACGTGATCAACCGGCTGGCGCTGGCACGGAGCTTGAACTGCCAAGACAGCGGCGAATCCACGCCGACTGCGGGCGTCGAGACCGTTGTTCATGGCATTGCGGCCGTCTGCGATCCGTTGGGTGCGCTCTATCTGCCTGAGGCCGGTCTTCTCGTCGTCTCCGACCTGCATCTGGAAAAGGGTGCGGCTTTCGCCCGCCGCGGCATGATGCTGCCGCCCTACGATACCTTGGCGACGCTCACCGTTCTTTCCGCCGTCATCTCCCGGTATGATCCGAAGCTCGTCGTTTCGCTTGGCGACAATTTTCATGATCGCGTCGGTTCGCAGCATCTGCCTGAGGAGTTTCGCAGCCTCATCGTCAATATGGCGCGTGGCCGCGAATGGATTTGGATCAACGGCAATCATGATCCGGATGGCACGGTCGATCTCCCCGGCCATTCGGCCGACGAGATGCATTATGGCGGCTTGACCTTCCGCCACGAACCGAAGGCGGGTCGGCAGGCCGGCGAAATTGCCGGCCATCTGCATCCATCCGCCACCGTCCGGCGTCGGGAAAAATCGGTGCGCCGCCCGTGCTTCGCGACGGATGGCGCCCGTCTGTTGATGCCGGCCTTCGGCGTGATGACCGGCGGTCTCGATCTTCGCCACAAGGCCATGGCCGGCCTCTTCGAGCGGGAAAGCCTGATCGCGCACCTGCTTGGCCGCGACCGCATCTATTCCGTGCGCTTCGGCAATCTCTCGGCCTAAGCCGCCTCAACTGGTTCATAGCGCAGGACCACTGCTCCGGTTTTCAACGGGCTGGAGTCGATCAGCTTCAACGGTCGCTGTTGCGAAGCCGGCTTGAAATGCGGATTGCCCGATCCCAGCACGACGGGAACGAGGCAGATGCGGATCTCGTCTACCAGTCCAGCCTTGAGCAGCACATCCGCCACCTCGGCGCTGCCGAAGACGAATATGGTTTTGCCGGGCTCCTGCTTTAGCTTTTGCACCTCGGCGGCAATGTCGCGGACGACGCGGCTGTTGTTCCACTCGGCCTTTTCGAGCGTGCGTGAGGCGGCAATCTTGGCGATGCCGTTCATGTAAGTGGCGATTTCAGGTGTGTCCGACGCGTTCGGCCAATAGGAGGCCATGCCTTCATAGGTCTTGCGGCCGAAGATCAGCAGATCGCCCTCGCTGCCAAGCTCCGTCGCATAGCGCTCCAGCTCGTCGCCCCAGGCGAGCATGTGAAAATCGAGATCCCAGGGCTTCGTTCCCTCGAAGTAGCCGTCGAGCGTCATCAGATTCCAGATCACGAGCTTCCTCATCACGTCCTCCATTGCGATAACCGTATTGAAAGTAAAACTGGTTGCTAAAAGCAAGCAGTTGAAAGCTAGTCACACTGATGGCAAAATGCAAGCAGTTTTTGGAGATCCCTATGGACGCACTGCATCGTTCCGGCTGCCCGATCAATCTGACGCTGGAAATCCTCGGCGATCGCTGGAGCCTGATCATCATCAGGGACATCATGTTCGGCAATCGCCGGCATTTCCGCGAGCTGTTGCAGAATTCGGAGGAGGGGATCGCGTCCAATATTCTCGCCGACCGACTGAAGCGGCTGGTGGAGCGCGGCCTGCTGACCCGTGCGGATGACCCCACCCACAAGCAGAAGGCCGTCTACAGCCTGACGGAAATGGCGATCGACCTTGTGCCGCTCTTCGCCCATATGGGCGCCTGGGGCCGCAAGCATCTGCCGGTATCCGAGGAGCTGTCGATCCGGGCGGAGCTTCTGGAAAATGGCGGCCCGACGCTCTGGGCGGATTTCATGGACGAGCTGCGCGCCCAACATCTCGGCAAGGCGTTGCCGCCGGGCACGCCTTCAGTCCTCCGCCGGTTGACCGACGCCTATCTGGAGGTCGTCGGTCGCAGGAAAAGCGGCTGATCAGTTTTTCCGGAACATCAAGCTCGCACCCCATCCGGTCACGAGAGCCAGCAATACGGAAAACACGCCATAGGTGATCGGCTGCTGGTGCGCCGCATCCGTGATCATCTGCTCGATGCCGGTCTTGATGACGCGCAGCGGCAGAGCCTTTTCGCCGATGAACTTGCCGCTCTTGAACAGATAGGCGCGAACGGTGTGGACGCCGTTCGGCACATCGGCGGGAATTCTGAGCGTTGCCTTGAAAAGCGAGGAGCTGACGAAGCGCACGCCGGCCGGATCGCTTTCATAAAGGCCGCCGGCGGTCTGCAGGCGACGGAAGGCCTGCCGGAATTCCGGCACATCGGCGATATTGCCGACGAAGCCGACCGGAGCGAGGGGAATATGGTCGATCCCTATGCCGCGGTCGCTGAGTTCCAGCGGCGCGGTGATATTGTCGACGGCGCGCGTGCTCGATAGCGAATAGGCTTCGGGCACGTGCTCGAAGGTCATCGAGCGGGTGTTGACCCAGATGCCGAAGACGCGCTCCTTCTTGCGCACCGTCGCATTCTCGCGCGGGCCTTCCAGCACGACGACGATGTCATACTGGCCGATCGCCAGAAGCAGTTGGTCGGTGTTGGACAGAGCGCCGAAAATCGTCAGATCCGCGCCGGTAAAGTCGGAGGTGATGGCGATCTCGCTGGTCGATGTCCCGATCTCCATCGTCTCGCGAGCCGTGGTCGAGGTGGTCGGTTGGTCGAGCAGCACCTGCGCGTTGGCGACGAGCGGCGCAAGCAGCAGCGAGGCGGCGAGGAGCAGTCCGAACCTTCTCATCGGCTCACTCCTTCCATGACGACGGAATAGACGTCAGCCGGCGTGACGACGAGAGTGATCGCCAGGCGAAGCCCGACGGCAAGGACGAGGAGGCCGAGGAGTGCGCGCAATTGTTCGCCGCGCAGCTTCTGGCCGACGCGCACGCCATATTGCGCGCCGACGACGCCAGCCACCATCAGCAGGAAGGCGAGGATGATATCGACGGAGTAATTGGTGGCGGCCTGGACGATGGTCGTGAAGGCCGTCACGAAAATGACCTGGAACAGCGAGGTGCCGACGACGACATTCGTCGGAACGCGCAGGAGATAGATCATGGCGGGCACGAGGATGAAGCCGCCGCCGATACCCATCGGCGTCAGCATGCCGACGAAGAAGCCAAGGCCGATCACCGGAATGGCGCTGAGATAGAGCTTGGATTTCTTGAACCGCAGCTTCAGCGGCAGCCGCTGCACCCAGTTGTGATGGCGCAACTTGCCGCTCGCCGGCGGCAGCTTGCCGGCCGCTCGGCGCATGGCGCGCACGCTTTCCCACAGCATCAGCGATCCCACGGTGCCGAGCAGCAGCACGTAGATCAGCGAGATGATCAGGTCGATCTGGCCGAGCCGGCGCAGCAGCACGAACAACCAGAGGCCGAATGTCGCGCCCGCCAAGCCGCCGGCAAGCAGGATCGTCCCCAGTTTCAGGTCGAGCGAGCCGCGCCGGAAGTGGGTAAGCGCCCCCGATACGGAGGAAGCGACGACCTGGTTCGAGCCGGTGGCGACGGCAACGACGGGCGGGATGTTGTAGAAGATCAGCAGCGGCGTGATGAGGAAGCCGCCGCCGACGCCGAACATGCCGGAGAGAAACCCTACGGCTGCCCCCATGCCGAGAATAATGAAAATATTCACCGACAGTTCTGCGATCGGCAGATAGATCGTCACGCCTTGTTCCCATTTGCAGGCTGTGCGGCACGATGGCCGGAGCCCATTTTCCCCTTAAACGGCGGATTCTAATCTGAAATCATTGCCAGAGCCTTAGGAAAGGCGCCGTTGCCTCAGTTTTCGAATGGCCGGCTTTACCTTAACCCGGCTTTTTCCGCTTTTCTGTGACGTTATCCAAGGATCGGCCGGCAGTAGAGGGGATGGGGCGGCGAGCCTCCCAAACAAAAATGCCGGCGTTGTCGCGCCGGCATTTGGATGGCGTTCGCAGGCAGTATTGGCCTTACTTGTTGCGGGCGAGCAGTTCCTTGACGACCTGATCGGTGACCCGACCGTCCGCCGGCAGGCCGACCGATTTCTGGAAGCTCTTCAGGGCAGCCACCGTCTTGTCGCCCATCGCGCCATCGGGCGTGCCGGCATCGAAGCCGTTCTTGTTGAGGATGGCCTGGATGTTGCGGATGGCTTTTTTCATGTCAATGGAGGCTGTGTTGACACCCTTGCCGGTCGTCCATTCGTCCGGGATGTCGGTGCCGTTGGTCTTCGGATCGGCCTGTTGGGCTTTCCACAGATCGACCTTGGCGCGCGCGCCTTCCAGATCAGCCGGCTTCATGGCGTTGGCGACTTCGTCACGCTTCTGGGCAGCGTCCTTGTCGCCGCTTTTTGCGGCGATCGCGAACCATTTGTAGGATTCCTGCAGGTCCTGCTTCACGCCATTGCCGCGCGCATAGAGGATTGCGAGGTTGAACTGGCTGTCGGAGACCCCGAGATCGGCGGCGCGGCTGAACCAGCTTGCGGCGCTATCGTAATCCTGCGATCCGGCCGTGCCCGAAGCGTAGAGGACGGCGAGGTTGTGCATGGCGCTGGCGTTGCCCTGGTTGGCGGCCTGCTCGTAATATTGCTTGGCCTTGGCGAGATCGTGATCGACGCCGTTGCCCTTCTCGTACATGCTGGCAAGGCGATATTGCGCCGGGGCATAGCCCTTGTCGGCCGAAAGCTGGTACCAGGCGGCAGCCTGCTTCATGTCGGCGGGAACGCCGCGGCCATCCGTATAGCGCGCGCCGATTTCGAAGAGCGCGACGGGATCGGCGGTTTTGGCGGCTGCGACGAGGGATGGCGGCTGGATGCCATCGGGCACCGTGATTTCCGTTGCAGCCGGTGCGGCGACTGGAGCTGCAGTGGCTGGCTTGTCTGTCTGGACGAAGGCCGCCGTCTGCTGCGCGGGTGCGGTGCCGCCCGCCGGGGTCAGGGTTTCGGTTGCGGCCGGATTGCCGCCAAGCGGAGCTGCAGCCGTCAGGTGATCACTGACAGGCGCGGCGGCGGGATCGGCGGACGCGGCTGCAGGCTGGACTTCGGCTGGTTGTGTTGCCGAGGCTGCCGGTGCTGCGGCCTGGCTTGCCACAGCCTGCTGATCGGTTACGGCCGGCTTCGCATTGGCGGCGACTGTATTGCTCGCGGCGCTGTCCGAGGGGGCGACCGTGGTCGATACTTCGGCCGGTGGCGGTGCCTTCTGGCCGCGTGTCAGCGTGTTCGCCAGCGGGAAGGCCATGACGGCGAGCATGACGGCGCCTATGGCGAGCAGGATCGGCCGGCGGAAGCGTGAAAACACGCCGCCTTGCTTTGTATCCTTCTTGGAAGCCGGAGCCGAGCGCTGCGTCTGGTCGACTTCCATGGCGGCAGCCTGCGCTGCACGGCGGGCGGCTGCGATGTAATCGGCCCGCTCGTTCTCGGTCGGCTGGCGGGCGTTTCCGCTACGCGAGGTGTTCTGGCTGGCCCGCACACGCTCGAGGATCTTCTTGATGTCAGGCGCGCCTGAGCCCGGCTCCAGCAGTTCGTTGGCCTCTTCGCCGGGCACCACGTCGGCAGGATCGATCGATGGGGCCGGTTCGATCACCGGGCGATCCGGCGGAAAGATCGGCTCGGCTTTTTCGGGCGTGAAGAAACGCTTGCCGAGGCTCGCAAACAGGCTGGTCTTGCCGCTCTTCTTGGCGGCGGCCTTGATTTCGGCCTTGGTGTTGGCGTCGATCGCCTGTGCGACCGCGACTTCGGCGGAAACCGGGGCTTCGGCGGGCGCGACCGTGCGGATGATCGGGCCGGCCTTCTGCTGCGCGGCCATCGGCGGCTTCAGGGCCGGCAGTTCCTCGTCAGCGAAGACATCACTTTCGAAGGGGGCAGCGGGCATGGCGGGCGCCGGCCTGCGATGCTCCATGTGGTCGAGCCGGTCCGCGATCTGCAGCAGCGTGTCGTGCAGCGCCTCGAAGGTGCGATGTGTGCGCTCATCGCTGGCGCGGCTGAGGTCTTCCAGATGGCGAAGGTCATCGGCAAGCGCTGTCAGCGCGGCCATGTCGGCGGCCTGCGCGCCATGGCCCATCCCGCCTTCGCGCGAATAGGCCTCGACGACGGTTTCCGCCGCATGGCGGGCCGCTTCGATGATGTATTCGTCATTGGTCGCCATATAGTCTTCGATGGCGCTCATCCGGCGGTCGAAGTCCGGAGGCAGATGATCGGCGACGGCCCGAGGCTCGTTCGTCAACAGCGTCGAGAGATGAGCGATCTGCTCTTCGAGATTGCGCAGCGCCTGCGTGTCCGTGGGCGGAGCGGCGGTGCTCGCTTCCAGCCGCGCCGCGATATCCGACAGGCGTCCTTCCAGTCGGCGCACCATGCTATCGTCGATGCCTGCTGCCTGGGCGGGCGGATGGAAATCCATCTCGTCGATGCGGCGGGCGAGGTAATCCAGGCGGTCCGCCATCACATTGCCGACCGAGCCATGCTCCAGTGCATCGATCTTATGGGAGATGTCGGCGAGATAGGTGACGAGTTCCGGTTGCGGAGCGGCCTTCTGCGAGCGCTCCATCAGATGCGAGAGCTGGTCGAGACGTTCCTCAAGACGGGCAACGGCCTTGGCGCTGCCGAGTTCGTCGATGCGCATGGCGAGCGCTTCGAGCCGTCCGGAGAGATCGTCGGCCGGCTGACGTCGTGCCGCATCGCGGCTCATCACGTCGATCTGGTCGGCAAGGCCGCTCAAACGGCCTTCCAGCCGCTGCATCGCCTGATCCTGCGGCTGCATCATCGAGCCGAGGCTCTCCATCGCGGTCGCGATCGTCAGCAGCTTGGTTTCCAGCGCGTGCACGGCCGGGCTGTCGTTCATGCCGCCGAGATGCTGCTTGATGTCATCGAGCCGGTAGGCGAGCGAGACAAGTTCGTCCTGCAGGCCGCTCGTGTCGATGGCCCTGACCTGGCGCTCGACGTGGTGCAGGGATTCCTCGCGGGCAAGGCCGTCCATCAGCGAGCGCAGCTCGTCGAATTCGGTCTTGAGACCAGCGGTTTCCGGCTGGCCGGCGAGCTGGTTGATGCTGTCGGCAAGCCGGGCCATGTCCTGGCGGACGTCGGCGACGAAATGCTTGTCCTCGGCGTTCTCGCGGATATCGCGGATTTCTGCGCGCAGCGCGGTGACCTCGCGGGTGACGCTTTCGGCGATATCGCGCTTCAGATCCTGGCGAAGATTGACGAGCGCCTGAGCGATGTCGACCGGTGCCTCGGCGGCAGCGGCGCGCGCCGGCTGGCGCTGGGGGTAGCTGTCGATTGGGCGCCGCGCCGGTTGCGGCTCGGCATGTGCGATTTCCTCGCGCCGGGCGTGCAGCCGTTCGCGGTTTGCTTCAAGCGCGCGCTGGCGCTGGCGGATTTCGGCAAGTGGATCGGGGCGGGGATCGATGTCCTGGCGCTCGCTGCGCAGCGGGCGTTCATAGGCGCGGCTGGCGGGCTGTTCGCGCTCGGGACGCGGCGGCATCCGCTCCGGTGCGGCACGTTCAGGTGCGGGCGCATAGCTGGCACCGACGCGCTGGCGTGTATCGCGCGCGGCGGCGGTGCCCATCAGCCCCTCGATGCGCGCCTCCAGCCCCTCGATCGTGCGGCTCAGAGCATCCAGCGACGTCCAGTCGCCCGTGCCGGTAGGATTTGATCGCGATCCGCTCATATCTTTTGCTCGCCTCGAACTATGGACCACCCCGGGCCGCCATGCTGACGGAAGAAGACTTTGCTGCATCGCCGCGCTGCCTGCATCCCGCCGTTCGGAAAGGGATAAATGTATTGGCTTTCCTCAAACCGAGCGGCAAAGACAGCGCGTGACCAAAGCATAAGTTGAAGAAACGCGAAGCACTGCTGCTCAACTCGTACAATTCACGAAACGTGGTAAACAACTCGTTAAGTTTGGTGGAGATCTTTAACCTTTTATTTCGGTTCTGCTGTCCCGCGCGCCGATATTCTTGCGTGCCGGCAGTGCCGGGTTGCTTGTGTGAGGAGGTGATATCGGTGGCACGCGATATGATCCGCATCATCGGCTTCACCAAAATTTCAGCACGGCTCGCAAATTTGACGTTTACGCAAACGTCAATATTTTGTAAGAGTAACGCAGCGGCCGGACTCTGATGTCCGCCGGCGAATTGGAGGAATTCGAGAGATGCCAGTCTACAAGGCCCCGGTGAACGATACGCTCTTCGTCCTGAACGATGTGCTTGGGGTGGAGCGTTACAACAATCTTCCCGGTTATGCCGATGCGACGCCTGATATGATCGAGGCGATCGTCGGTGAGGCGGCCAAATTGTCCGAGGAAGTGCTCTTCCCGCTCAACTATTCCGGCGATCAGGAAGGCTGCGTGCGCCATGACGACGGCACAGTCTCGACGCCGAAGGGCTTCAAGGAAGCTTACCGCGCCTATCGCGAAGGCGGCTGGCTCGGCCTCGCTGTGCCGGAAGAGTTCGGCGGGCAGGGGCTTCCCTACGTGCTGCACTGCGCGGTCGGCGAATATACCTCCGCCGCCAATATGTCGCTGATGATGTATCCGGGTCTGACGCAGGGCGCGATCGCCGCGATCCTCGTCCACGGCTCCGATGCGCAGAAGCAGACCTATCTTCCGAAAATGGTCGAGGGCACCTGGTCGGGCACCATGAACCTCACCGAGCCGCATTGCGGCACCGATCTCGGCCTCCTGCGCACCAAGGCGGTGCCGCAGGCAGACGGCAGCTACAAGATTTCGGGCCAGAAGATCTTCATTTCCGCCGGCGAGCACGACATGACGGATAATATCGTCCATCTCGTCCTTGCCCGCATCGAAGGTGCACCTGAGGGCACTAAGGGCATTTCGCTCTTTATCGTTCCGAAATTCATGGTCAAGGAAGACGGCTCGCTCGGCGCGCGCAACCCGGTCTCTTGTGGCGCGATCGAGCACAAGATGGGCATTCATGGCAACGCGACCTGCGTCATGAATTATGACGAGGCGACGGGTTTCCTCATCGGTGCCGAGAACAAGGGCCTCAACGCCATGTTCGTGATGATGAACGAGGCGCGTCTCGGGGTTGGCCTGCAGGGCCTCTCCATCGCCGAGATTGCCTATCAGAATGCTGCCAACTATGCCCGCGAGCGCATCCAGGGCCGCTCGCTTTCCGGCCCGAAGGCACCGGACAAGAAGGCCGATCCGATCATCGTCCATCCCGATATCCGCCGCTCGCTGATGACGATCCGCGCTTTCAATGAAGCCGGTCGCGCCTTCCTGCTGTGGACGGCGCTGAAATCCGATATCGCCCATCGCTCCCCGGACGAGAAAGACCGTCAGGCGGCCGATGATATCCTTGGTCTCGCGACGCCAATCTTGAAGGGCGTCATGACCGACAAGGGCTTCGAGCACGCCGTCATGGCGCAGCAGGTCTTCGGCGGCCACGGCTATATCGAAGAACACGGCATGAGCCAGTATGTCCGCGATGCCCGCATCGCCATGATCTACGAAGGCGCCAACGGCATCCAGGCGCTCGATCTCGTCGGCCGCAAGCTGGCGCTGAACGGCGGCCGCGCGGTCATGGCCCTCTTCAAGGAAATCGGCGATTTCTGCGAGGAAAACCGCAACGACGAGCAGATGGCTTTCTACACCAAGCATCTGAAGAAGGGCTTGAACGACGTGCAGGCCTCAACCATGTGGTTCATGCAGAATGCCATGGCCAAGCCTGACAATGCCGGCGCTGGTTCGACCGACTACATGCACCTCTTCGGCCTCGTCGTCCTCGGCTATATGTGGGCGAAGATGGCGAAGGCGGCGCAGGATGGCCTTGCAAGCGGCGACAGTGCGCGCGAGGATTATCTGAAGAACAAGCTTGTCACGGCGCGGTTCTACATGGAGCGCATCATGCCGGAAACGGCATTGCGCAAAGCCCGCATCGAAACCGGTGCCGACACGATGATGGAACTGGCGGCGGAAGCCTTTTGATCAAGGCGGCGCCAGCCGCTGCAGGGAGATGAGACATGACCGAGGTTTTCATTTACGACCACGTGCGCACGCCGCGCGGGCGCGGCAAGAAGGATGGATCGCTGCACGAAGTGCCGTCCGTTCGCCTCGCCGCCAAGACGCTGGAGGCGATCCGCGACCGCAACGGCCTCGACACCGAAACGGTTGACGACATCATCATGGGCTGCGTCGATCCGGTCATGGATGCCGGCGCCGTCATTCCGAAGGGCGCTGCCTTCGAAGCAGGCTATTCCAACAAGGCGCCGGGCATGCAGATTTCCCGCTTCTGCGCCTCGGGCCTCGACGCGGTGAATTTCGCTGCGGGCAAGATCGCTCAGGGCGCCGACGATATCGTCATCGCCGGCGGTGTCGAAAGCATGTCGCGCGTCGGTTTGGGCATGTCCGGCGGAGCATGGTTCATGGACCCCTCGGTCAACTTCCCCGCCTATTTCATGCCGCAGGGCGTGTCCGCCGATCTCATCGCCACGAAATACGGCTTCTCCCGCGATGACGTTGATGCCTATGCGGTCGAAAGCCAGAAGCGCGCAGCCAATGCCTGGGAGAAGGGCTACTTCAAGAATTCCGTCGTGCCGGTGAAGGACATCAACGGCCTGACAATCCTCGACCGCGACGAGCACATGCGTCCCGGCACCGATATGCAGGCGCTCGCCTCGCTCAATCCGTCCTTCCAGCTGCCCGGCGAAATGGGTGGTTTCGAAGCCGTTGCCATCCAGGCGCATCCGGAAGTCGAGCGCATCAACTACGTCCATCATGCCGGCAACTCCTCCGGCATCGTCGATGGTGCCGCTGCCGTACTGCTCGGCTCCAAGGCGGGTGGGCAGAGCATGAGCTTGAAGCCGCGCGGCCGCATCAAGGCTTTTGCCAATATCGGTTCCGATCCGGCGCTGATGCTGACCGGCCCGGTCGATGTCACCGAGAAGCTTTTGAAGCGCAGCGGCATGACGCTTGCCGATATCGATCTTTTCGAACTCAACGAAGCCTTTGCCGCCGTCGTGCTGCGCTACATGCAGGCTTTCGAAATCCCGCATGACAAGATCAACGTCAATGGCGGCGCGATTGCCATGGGCCATCCGCTCGGCGCGACCGGCGCGATGATCCTCGGCACCGTGCTGGACGAGTTGGAGCGCCGCGATCTCAATACCGCGCTGGTCACGCTCTGCATCGGCGCCGGCATGGGCACCGCGACGATCATCGAACGCGTCTGAGGAGGGGAAACCAATGGCTTACACAAATTTCACCGTTGAGACCGACGCAGACGGCATCGCACTTGTTACCTGGGACATGCCCGGCAAGTCCATGAACGTCTTCACAGCTGAGATCCTCGAAGAGCTGAACGCCATCATCGATGCGACGGTCGCCGATGCCGCCGTCAAGGGCGTGGTCTTCACCTCGGGCAAATCCTCCTTCTCCGGTGGCGCCGATCTGTCGATGATCAAGTCGATGTTCTCCTTCTATCAGGAGGAGAAGGCGAAGGACCCGGCCGCGGCCGCAAAGAAGCTTTTCGATCTCGTGGGGCGCATGACGGGCCTGTTCCGCAAGCTCGAAACCTGCGGCAAGCCTTGGGTTTCGGCCATCAACGGCACCTGCATGGGCGGCGCTTTCGAGCTGTCGCTGGCTTGCCACGGCCGCGTCGCGTCGAGCGCCAAGAGCGTCAAGATTGCGCTGCCTGAGGTCAAGGTCGGCATCTTCCCCGGCGCCGGCGGCACGCAGCGCATCGCCCGCCTGACGGATGCACAATCGGCCTTGCAGATGATGACCACGGGCCAGTCGCTGACGGCGGCGCGCGCCAAGGCGATGAATCTCGTGCATCAGGTGGTCGAGCCGGATCAGCTGATCCCGGCCGCGAAGCAGATGATCAAGGACGGCCTGAAGCCCGTCGCTCCCTGGGACGAAAGGGGCTTCAAGGCACCGGGCGGCGGTATCTGGACGCCGGCTGCAGCACAGCTCTGGCCGGCAGCGCCCGCCATCCTGCGCCGCGAGACCTCGGGCAATTATCCGGCAGCACTCGCCATCCTCAAATGCGTCTATGAAGGTCTGCAGGTTCCCTTCGATACCGGCCTGAAGATCGAGCAGCGCTATTTCACGCATGTGCTGCAGACCACCGAAGCCTATTCGATGATCCGTTCGCTGTTCATCTCCATGCAGGAACTCGGCAAGGGCGCCCGCCGCCCGGCCGGCCAGCCGAAGACCGAACTGAAGAAGGTTGGCGTCGTCGGCGCCGGTTTCATGGGCGCTTCCATCGCCTATGTTACCGCCGCAGCTGGTATTCCGGTGACGCTCATCGACCGCGATATCGAAGCCGCAACCAAGGGCAAGAGCGTCGGCGAGGGGCTGGTCAAAGATTCCGTCGGTAAGGGAAGACTGACGCAAGATGAGGGCGCTGCTCTGCTCTCCCGCATCACGCCCTCGGCCGATTATGCCGATCTGAAGGATGCCGATCTCGTCATCGAGGCGGTGTTCGAGGATCGCGAGGTCAAGAAGGCTGTCATCGAGGCCGTCGAAGCAGTATTGCCCGCCGGCGCCGTCTTCGCTTCAAACACCTCGACGCTACCGATCTCGGGCCTTGCGAAGAACTCCAAGCGCCCGGTCGATTTCATCGGCGTCCACTTCTTCTCGCCTGTGGAGAAGATGATGCTGACGGAAGTCATTCTCGGCAAGGAAACCGGCGATCATGCGCTCGCGGTCGCGCTCGACTATGTCGCCGCCATCAAGAAGACGCCGATCGTCGTCAACGACACGCGCGGCTTCTTCGTCAATCGCTGCGTCTTCCGCTACATCCACGAAGCCTATGACATGCTGATCGAAGGCGTGCCTGCGACCATGATCGAGAATGCCGCCAAGATGGCCGGCATGCCGGTCGGCCCGCTGGCGCTCAACGACGAAGTCGCCATCGATCTCTCCTACAAGATCCTGAAGGCGACGGTTGCCGATCTCGGCGAGAAGGCGGTCGATCCGCGTCACATGCAGCTCGTCACCGGTCTGGTGGAAGGCGAGGGACGCCTGGGCCGGAAGAACGCCAAGGGCTTCTATGACTATCCGCCGAAGCCGGCGAAGAAGTCGCTCTGGCCCGGCCTCAAGGATCTCTATCCGCAGAAGAAGGCCGATGATGTCGATGTCAACGTGCTGAAGCAGCGCTTCCTCGTCACCATCGCGCTCGAGGCATCCCGCACCATGGAAGAAGGCATCGTCACCGATCCCCGTGAAGCCGATGTCGGCTCCATCCTCGGCTTTGGCTTTGCGCCCTATACCGGCGGCGCGCTGTCCTACATCGACGGCATGGGCGTGAAAGCTTTCGTGGAGCTTTGCGAAAAGCTGGCGGCCGCCTACGGCCCACATTTCCAGCCGACGGCGCTACTGAAGGACATGGCGGCGAAGGGCGAGACCTTCTACGGACGCTTCGATCCCTACCGTGTCGAGAAAGCCGCGTAAGACAATAGGTCGCTACTGACGACAAATAACGGGCCGCTCCTGTCGGGAGCGGCCCTTTTCATTCGTCCTTTGTTTGAGCTCATCAAACCAAGGAGAGTGACATGATCGAGATCATCGGTAATCGCGACGAGGCTGAGGCCATCGACGAGATGCTTGCAAGCTGGGCTTCAGCTCTGGGAAACAAGGATGCGGCCGGTGTCGTCAGGCACCTCAGTGATGATATTGTCGGCTTCACGCTGGCGGCACCACTCGTGCACAAGGGCAAGGGCGAGAAGGGCCTGGAAGGCTGGTTCTTGACCTGGGAGGGTCCGATCGGTGGCAATGAGGTCGATGTGAGGCTCACAATTGGTGGCGATGTCGCCTTTTGGACCGGGCTCGTGCAGATGACCGGCAAGAAGACCGATGGCATCGAAGTCGATCTCTGGTTTCGCCAGACGCTCGGGCTGAAGAAAGAGGCCGGCATCTGGAAGATCGTCCACGAACATACGTCTGTGCCGTTTGCCATGGACGGCAGCGGTCTTGCTGAACTCGGGCTCAAGCCGTAAGATTTTACTTACGCAATACTCAAGGGCTTTTCCCGATTGGATCGCAAGGCGACGACGCCCCAGCCGACGAGCAGCAGGATCGCCGCCGCATAGATATCCGCGGCCTCCGCAAATCCGAATGCTTTCGACAGGAAGCCTGCCAGAATGGCCGGCACGCTGAAGGCAAGGTAGCTCTGGATGTAGAAGGCCGACAGCAGCCCGGCGCGCTCGTCGGGTTTTGCGAGCGGCATGATGCTTCTGACCGTACCGAGGAAGGCCGCGCCGAAGCCGGCGCCGGCGATCAGCGTTCCCAAGGCCAGGATCGACACCTCGGCTGCATGCATTCCGGCGATGACAGTCAGTATGCCGAGCGTCATGCTCGGTATGCCGAACCACATGATCGTGGCAGCGGATCTCTTGCGCATCAGGAAGACGGCGGCCGCGCCGCTGATTGTCAAGGCTGCGACCACGGAGCCACCCACCAGCGGCGCCGTGCTGCCGGTCGTCGCGGTGACGAGCGAGGGCACCAGCGACAGATAGAAGCCGGCGAGCGCCCAGACGGCGACATTGATGGGTGTGAGGGCCAGCAGCGTTCGGCGCGCCTGCAGGGGAACGGCGATTTCAGGCTTCAGCGATGCGAGCAGGCCGGTTCGTCGGGTCGTTGTCTCCGGCATCACCCAGAGCAGCATTGCCTGCAGTGCCAGGAGAGCGAGTGTGACGATGTAAACGAGTATGGTGGGAGCCGGCGCAAACTGGACCAACAGGCTTGTGCCGAGCGCGCCGATCGCCATTCCCGCAAGCGGCGCAAGGCTGTTGGTGATCGATCCCTTGACCGGATCGAGATCGACAAGGGCGGCGCCGATGGAGCTGACTGCGGTGCCCGTTGCCAGGCCCTGCACGATGCGGGCGGCAATTAGCCAATCAGGCCCTTCGGCCATTAAAAACAGCGCTATCGCCACCATATTCAGGAGGATCGACACAAAGATCACCGGACGACGGCCGAGATGGTCGGAAATCGAGCCGACAATGAGCAGCGCGGCAAGGAGGGCGAAGGCATAGACGGCGAAGATCACCGTGAGCAGGACCGGCGAGAAGGCGAAGGCCTGCTGGTAAAGGCGGTAGAGAGGCGTCGGTGCGGATGAGGCGGCCAGGAACAGACCGCTGGTCGATGCGTAGTAGAACGGCGCGAAGCGTCTGGCCAAGGAAATCGGCGCGCTGGTTGTGGAATCGGGCGAGGTCATCGACTATATCCTGGCTTAAAGCTAAGAGATTGCGTTAGATGGATATGGGGTGCCTGCCGCACAAAAGCAAATAATTTGCGTTAGTGAATGACCGATGATGATTCACGAACGACAAAAGGGAAAGATTGGCAAAGGCTTATGGGTTATAGAGAAAATCCCCGTCCCGGTGGGCGCAGCGCCAGAGTGCAGGCGGCCGTGCATCAGTCCGTCCGCGATATGCTGGCAAGGATGGATCGCGCCGATATCACGATCCCATTGATCGCGCAGCACGCCAATGTCACGCCATCGACGATTTACCGCCGCTGGGGCGATCTTCAAGAGCTTCTGGCCGACGTGGCCGCCGCGCGTCTGCAGCCGGAGGGGGAACCCGCCAGGGTCGGCAGCGCCCGCGACGATCTGGAGGCCTGGGTCGAGCAATATGCCGATGAAATGGCCTCCGGTGTCGGCAGGCAAATGCTGCGCGATATTCTCGCTGCTACCGACAGCGCAAATGCGGAGAAATGCGGCACCTATACGCGCTACCAACTTAGCGTCTTCATTGCACGGGCAGAGAAGGACCGCGAGCCTTTCCCGACCCTGGAGGAGCTGATGGATCACGTCATTTCGCCCATCATATACCGCATCCTTTTCGACCAGATGCCTGCCCCAAACTATGTTCGCGACCTCATCGCCAAGGTCATGCTCAAAGGCTGAAGCATTGCCGCTCGTATCAAACCCCACGCGAAAGTGCCGGTGGAGTTAATCGTCGGGAAATTCGGCTGCGTTGCTCGCAAGTGACGAACAAATAGCCGGGCATATGCGCGGGGAAATTGACTAACCCACGGAATTATCTTGGGATATTCGCGCCCGGGTAAGGTTTCCCGACAATTTTCTGTTGAAAAATAAGGAAAAAGGTGGTGCATAATCATCATCAGTGAATTCAACGGCAACGCGAAGGGGACTGCTCAATGCTTAATGAATTCAAGGCATTTATCGCCCGCGGCAATGTGATGGATCTTGCGGTCGGTGTCATCATCGGCGGCGCTTTCGGCGGCATCGTGAAATCGCTGGTTGACGATATCATCATGCCGATCGTCGGCGCCATTTTCGGCGGCTTCGATTTCTCGAACTACTTCATCGGCCTCGCCTCGGGGGTCAACGCACCGACGCTTGCTGCCGCCCGCGCTCAGGGCGCCGTTCTCGCCTACGGCAGCTTCATCACTGTCCTCATCAACTTCCTCATCCTCGCCTGGATCATCTTCCTGATGGTCAAGGGCGTGAACGCGCTCCGCTCGCAGGTCGAGCGCAAGGAAGAGAAGGTTGCCGAGGCCGCACCGCCGCCGGCCGACGTCCAACTGCTCACCGAAATTCGCGATCTTCTCGCGAAGCGCTGATAGGCACAATTCAGCCGCTTTCGAAGCCTCGGTTCCCACAAGGGCCGGGGCTTTATTCATCACGAAAATCGATCATTCGCTAAGGCAAAGTCATGGGATTTGTCCGCCGCTCTGCTTTATGAAGGCAGAAACCGGAGACTTTGCATGTCGATACTGAACAGCCTCAGCCCGCGCGCGCTCGCAGCACCCGAAAGCGGGATCGTCGAAGTGGTCAATTACGCCCGCGGCCGCGACGGCCTGCTGCCGCTCTGGGTCGGCGAGGGCGATCTGCCGACGCCGGATTTCATCAACCGCGCCGCCATGGCGTCGCTCAACGCCGGTGAAACCTTCTACACCTGGCAGCGCGGCATCCCCGAACTGCGCCAGGCGCTCGCCGATTACTACGGCCGGCATTTCGGCACGTCGCTGCCGATGGAGAATTTCTATGTCGTCGGCTCCGGCATGCAGGCGATCCAGCTCTCCGTGCAGGCGATCACCTCTCCCGGCGACGAGATGGTCTATCTCTCGCCGGCCTGGCCGAACATCGCCGCCGCGCTCGAGATATCAGGCGCCCGCTCCGTGCCCGTGCCGTTGCAGTTCGAGCATGGCAAATGGTCGCTCGATCTCGGTCGCATGGAGGCGGCGATCACGCCAAAAACCAAGGGCCTCTTCATTAACACTCCGTCCAATCCAACCGGCTGGACGGCGACGCATCAGGATCTCCGCGATATCTTGGCGCTCGCGCGCAAGCATGATCTCTGGATCATGGCCGACGAGATCTATGCGCTCTACTATTATACCGGCGGCCGCGCGCCGAGCTTCCTCGACGTCAAGGAAGCCGACGACAAGATCCTCTTCGTCAATTCCTTCTCGAAGAACTGGTCGATGACCGGTTGGCGAGTCGGCTGGATCGTCGCTCCGGCCGAACTCGGTCAGGTGATCGAAAACCTCGTGCAATATTCGACGTCGGGTGTGGCGCAATTCATGCAGAAGGGCGCGGTTGCAGCGCTGAACGAGGGCGACGATTTCGTGCGCTCCAACATCGCCAAAGCCACCCGCTCGCGCGACATTCTCTGCGACGCGCTGATCGCCACCAATCGCGTACAGACGCTTAAACCCGATGGGGCGCTCTATTCCTTCCTCAGGATCGACGGCGTCACCGACAGCCGCAAGGCCGCGATCGACATCGTCGACAAGACCGGCGTTGGCCTGGCGCCCGGAACGGCTTTCGGAAAGGGTGGGGAACTTTTCATGCGCGCGTGCTTCCTGCGCGATCCGGTGCAGGTTGCAGATGCGGCTGATAGGCTGAGCCGCTATATTTTGAGTTTGTGATGGGGGCTTTGCTTCGCCCGGCCCTACGGCCGAAAGGCATCTTCGAGATTGCCGCACCTCTGATACCCCCTCTGTCGCTGTCGCGACATCTCCCCGACAAGGGGGGAGATCGTTGGGATTGCGCTGCGGCTCTTGGCAATAGGATGCACTTCAGTTTCTTCGAATACAATATTGGTTTGAGGTAGGTTGGTGCCGCAAGTTTCCAATCTCCCCCCTTGTGGGGGAGATGTCACGAAGTGACAGAGGGGGTGCGCACTCTCCAAGCAGGGAATGTTCGTCATCGCGCACCCAATCCATAAAATGCAATCGATCCGCGAAAGCCTCCCCTAACCATTACCGCAATCATTCCCGCCACATCAGCCGCTTTTAATCAATTTCGCAGGAGAAGCGGCCTCATATGGTCCCGATAAGACTTGGCGGGGACGCGAAGAATGACTGTCTTGGTGACGGGCGGAGCCGGATATATCGGCAGCCACATGGTCTGGAGATTGCTTGAGGCGGGCGAGGAGGTTGTCGTTCTCGATTGCCTCTCCACCGGCTTTCGTTGGGCGGTTCCACCGGCGGCCCGGTTCTTTCTCGGCGATGTCGCGGACGAAGCGTTGTTGCAGAAAATTTTCGCCGAGTATGACATGGAGGCCATCATCCACTTCGCCGGCTCGGCCGTCGTCCCGATGTCTATCGAGGACCCACTCTCATACTACGAGAACAACACCGGTAAGACCCGTACACTCATGAGCGCCGCCGTCAAGGCCGGCATTCGCCATTTCGTCTTCTCGTCCACGGCGGCAGTCTATGGTCAGCAGCCAGGAGACAGGACGGTCAGCGAAAACGCGCCATTGCGGCCCGAATCTCCCTATGGCCAATCGAAGCTGATGTCGGAGCTGATGCTGCGCGATGCTGCCGCGGCCTATGACTTCCGCTATGTGGCGCTACGCTATTTCAATGTCGCCGGCGCCGATCCGGAGGGACGAGCCGGTCAGTCGACCGCGGGCGCCACCCATCTCATCAAGGTTGCCTGCGAGGCGGCACTTGGCCGTCGCCGCCAGGTGGATATCTACGGCACCGATTATCCGACGCATGACGGTACGGGCGTCCGTGACTACATCCATGTCAGCGATCTCGTGGAAGCGCATCTTATGGCCCTGCGGCATCTGCGCGATGGTGGCCGGTCACTGGTCGCCAATTGCGGCTACGGCCATGGCTATTCCGTTCTCGATGTGCTCAACATGGTCATGCGCGTCCATGGCCGCGCTTTCCGCATTCATATCGCCCCGCGTCGTCCCGGCGATATGGCGAGCATCGTCGCCGACGCGACGCTTGTCCGTCGCGAATTGGGCTGGGCGCCGAAATATGACAGCCTCGAGACGATCGTCCGCTCGTCGCTCGATTGGGAGCTTCGTCTTGCCGAACGGGCCGCCTTCGACGCCGCCGGGCTCGACAGGATCTACGCCGCCCCGAGCATCCGCTAACGGAGCCGACGGTCTCAGCTTTCCGTACCCCTCCACGGACCTAGAAAGGCCGCCGCGTTCTTGCGCACGGCCTCAGCCAGAAAATCGATGACGGTGCGCACGCGCGGCGACTGGCGCAGGTCGCGATGGCAGGTGATCCAGTAATGGCGCCTCAGATCCACCGCATGCGGCAAAACGACCTGCAGATCGGGATGCTTGCCGGCGATGAAGAACGGCAAGACGCAGAGCCCCTGGCCGTTCTTCGTCGCGGTGAGCTGCGCGAAGATGCTGGAACTCTGGAATTGCGGCTTGATGCGGGGATGGACGTCGCCGAGATAGTCCAGGCCCGGTGCGAAGATCATATCTTCGATATAGCCGATGAAGGCGAGGTCAGGCAGGTCGTCGCGGCTTACGATCGGCGGGTGGCGGTCAAGGTAGTCATGCGATCCGTAAATCTGAAGGTGATAATCGGTGAGCTTTTCAGTGAAATAGGGGCCTGCCTTCGGCGGGTCGAGCACCACGACGATATCGGCCTCCTTGCGCGAGAGCGACATGATCTGCTGGATGGTGATCAGTTCCAGCGAAATGTTCGGGTATTTCGCCGTAAATTCCGGCAGGACCCCCGTGAAGAAGAAGTTTGAAAAACCCTCCGGCGCGCTGATGCGCACCACGCCGCCTTGCGCCGCCGATCCCGTCGAAAGATCGGTGCGCAGGCGTTCGGTTTCCTGCTCCATTCTCTCGGCCGTGTCGACGAAGCGTTGGCCCATGCCAGTCAGCAGATAGCCGCGCGCATTGCGCTCGAAAAGCTTGACCTTCAAGGCGAATTCCAGCCGGTCGATACGGCGGGAGACGGTGGCATGGCTGCTGCGTAGTTGCCGGGCTGCTGTCGAAAGCTGTCCGGTCCGCGCAACGGCGAGAAAGAACTGCAAATCGTCCCAGGTGAAATGCGGCGTACGCTTCATGCCTTCCCCCTTCTGTTCAAAAATGAACAGACCTTGTTTGGAATTAGTTGCAATCGCGACTTGCGTCAACGCGCGAATTCCGTGATCTTGCCTCTCGGGAAAAGTCGTTTTGAGGAAAGCGGCTGGCCAATTTTGAACAGATTCGTTTTTGCCAAATCTCTGGGAGGAGAGGACATGCGAAAGAGTCTTATTGCGTCCCTTGCATTTCTGCTTGCAACGAGCACCGCGGCTTTCGCCGCCGGTCCAGCCAATGGTTTCGTCAAGATCGGCATCCTGAATGACCAGTCCGGCGTCTATGCCGACTTCGGCGGCAAGTCGTCGGTCGAGGCTGCCAAGATGGCTGCCGAGGATTTCGGCGGCAAGGTTCTCGGCGTACCGATCGAGATCATCGACGCCGATCATCAGAACAAGCCCGATATCGCCTCCAACATCGCCCGCCAATGGTATGACCAGGACCATGTCGACGCGATCATGGAGCTGACGACGTCGTCGGTGGCGCTTGCCGTGCAGGCGGTTGCCAAGGAAAAGAAGAAGATCGATATCGTCACCGGTGCCGCGACCTCGGATCTGACAGGCAAGCAATGCTCGCCCTATGGCTTCCATTGGGCTTATGATACCCATGCATTGGCCGTCGGCACCGGCGGCGCCCTCGTCAAGCAGGGTGGCGACACCTGGTTCTTCCTGACGGCCGACTACGCCTTCGGCTACTCGCTGGAGCAGCAGACCAGCGACTTCGTCAAGGCGAACGGCGGCAAGATCCTGGGCTCCGTCCGCCATCCGCTGTCGACGAATGATTTCTCGTCCTTCCTGCTGCAGGCACAGTCGTCGGGCGCCAAGGTCATCGGCCTTGCCAATGCCGGCCTCGATACCTCCAACGCCATCAAGCAGGCCTCGGAATTCGGCATCACCCAGGGCGGTCAGCATCTCGCAGCACTGCTCTTCACGCTCGCCGAAGTCCACGGCCTCGGCCTGCAGGCAGCGCAGGGCCTGACACTGACGGAAGGCTATTACTGGAACCTCGACGACAAGAGCCGTGAGTTCGGCAAGCGCTTCTTTGCCCGTACCGGCAAGATGCCGAACATGATCCATGCTGGCACCTATTCCGCCGTGCTGCAATATCTGAAGGCGGTGCAGAAGGCCGGCACGGACGATACCGAGGCCGTCGCCAAGGAACTGCATGAAATGCCGGTTGACGACTTCTTCGGTCGCGGCGGCACCGTCGGCGCCAACGGCCGCATGATCCACGACATGTATCTGCTTCAGGTCAAGAAGCCCGAAGAGAGCAAGGAGCCGTGGGATTACTACAATGTGCTGGCGACGATCCCGGGCAAGGAAGCCTATATCGATCCCGCCAAGAGCGGCTGCGACCTCGTCAAGCAATAGGGCCAAGACCAGCCCATGGCGATGTCAGCGACACATCTGCAGGAAGCGCCCCGGGTGGTCTTGTCCGCCCGGGGACTGCGCCGTGACTTCGGCGGCTTCACTGCCGTCAAGAATGTCGATCTCGATGTGCAGCACGCCCGCGTCCATGCGCTGATCGGCCCGAATGGCGCCGGCAAGACGACGGTGTTCAACTTGCTCACCAAGTTCCTGCAGCCGACTCACGGCACGATCACGCTGCTCGGCACTGATATTACCAGGACAAGACCCGACAAGGTCGCGCGCATGGGTCTTGTGCGTTCCTTCCAGATTTCGGCCGTCTTCCCGCATCTGACGGTGCTGGACAATGTCCGCGTCGCCCTGCAGCGGCCAAACAATCTCGCCCACCAGTTCTGGCGGCCGCTGTCCGCCCTCGACAGCCTCGATGCGCGTGCCGAACAGCTCATTGCCTCGGTCGGCCTCTCGAAGGAGCGTGATGCCATCGCCGCCGATCTTTCCTATGGCCGCAAGCGGGTGCTGGAGATCGCAACCACGCTCGCGCTCGACCCAAAGGTGCTGCTGCTCGACGAGCCGATGGCCGGCATGGGGCTGGAGGACGTAAACATCGTCTCGGCTATCATCCGCGATGTGGCACGCGACAGGGCCGTGCTGATGGTGGAGCACAATCTCTCGGTGGTTGCCGATATCTGCCACCATGTCACGGTGCTGCAGCGCGGCGAGATCCTCGCCCAGGGCGACTATGCGGCGGTGAGCAGCGATCCGCGCGTCCGCGAAGCCTATATGGGCACGGAGGAGGCTTGACGATGGCGCCGCTTCTGGAAGTTCAGGGTCTCAATGCCTGGTACGGCGAAAGCCATATCCTGCATGGTGTCGACATGCGCGTCGGCGAGGGGGAGACCATCACCATCCTCGGCCGCAACGGCGTCGGCAAGACGACGACGCTGCGCACCATCGTCGGCATCGTCCGTGCCCGCAAGGGCAGGATCGCCTTTGCCGGCAAGGACATGATGCAGGTGCCGCTGCACAAGACGGCGCATCAGGGCATCGGCTTCGTGCCGGAGGAGCGTGGCATCTTCTCCACGCTCAGCGTCTATGAAAACCTGATGTTGCCGCCGGTCGTGGCAGCGGGCGGCATGACGCTCGACGAGATTTTCGAACTGTTTCCCAATCTGCACGAGCGGCGCAACAGCGTCGGCACCCGGCTTTCCGGCGGCGAACAGCAGATGCTCGCCATGGCGCGCATCCTGCGCACCGGCGTCCGTATGCTGCTGCTTGACGAGCCGACGGAGGGTCTCGCTCCCGTCATCGTCCAGCGCATCGGCGAAGTCCTGCAAAAGCTGAAAGGTCGCGGCATGACCATATTGCTCGTCGAACAGAATTTCCGTTTTGCAAGCCGCATTGCCGATCGTTTCTATGTGATGGATCACGGCCAGATGGTTTCGGAATTTCCGGTCGGCGAACTCACAGAGCGCATGGACATGCTGCACAAGGTTCTGGGGGTCTGAGCCATGATGACGATATTCGGCATCCCCGCCCAGGCCCTTCTCGGTCAATTGCTGATCGGTCTCATCAACGGCTCCTTCTATGCGCTGCTGAGCCTCGGCTTGGCGATCATCTTCGGCATGCTCAGGGTCATCAATTTCGCCCATGGCGCGCTCTATATGCTCGGGGCTTTCACCGCCTATCTGCTGCTTGCCTATGCCGGCATCGGCTACTGGCCGGCCCTGGTTCTGGCGCCGCTGATCGTCGGCCTGTTCGGCGCGCTGGTCGAGCGGCTCTGCCTGCGCCAGCTCTACAAGATCGATCCGCTCTACGGACTGCTCTTCACCTTCGGCATGGCGCTGACCATCGAGGGAACCTTCCGGTATCTCTACGGCTCCTCCGGCCAGCCCTATGCCGTTCCGACGGAGTTGGCGGGCGCGAAAAATATCGGCTTCATGTTCCTCCCCGTCTACCGCGGCTGGGTAGTGATCGCCTCGCTGATCGTCTGCATCGGCACCTGGCTGCTGATCGAGAAGACCAAGCTCGGCGCCTATCTGCGCGCGGCGACCGAGAATTCCGTGCTGGTGCAGGTTTTCGGCGTCAACGTGCCGGTGCTGTTGACGCTGACCTACGGCTTCGGCGTGGCGCTCGCCGCCTTTGCCGGCGTGCTGGCCGCGCCGATCTATCAAGTCTCGCCGCTGATGGGATCGAACATGATCATCATCGTCTTCGCGGTGGTGGTCGTCGGCGGCATGGGCTCGATCATGGGAGCGATCGTGACAGGCTACATGCTCGGGATTGCCGAAGGCCTGACCAAGGTTTTCTATCCGGAGGCCTCCAACATCGTTATCTTCGTCATCATGGCGATCGTACTGCTTCTGAGGCCCGCAGGCCTCTTCGGTCGGGAGGCGTGATATGGCTGGATTAATCAGCTTGAGTTCCAAGGAGCGTCCGAAGCTTTCCGTGCAGAAGCTGCTGCTGATCGTCGGCCTTGTCGGCCTGATCTGGGCGCCTTTCTTCATCTACCCGATCTTCGTGATGAAGGTGCTCTGCTTCGCGCTGTTTGCCTGCGCCTTCAATCTGTTGCTCGGCTATGCCGGCCTGCTCTCTTTCGGCCATGCCACGTTCTTCGGCGGCGCTGCCTATTTCACCGCATACGCAGTGAAGGAATGGAGCGTTCCGCCCGAGCTCGGCATCCTGATCGGCGTTGCCGGCGCATCGCTGCTCGGCCTGGTCATGGGCTTCGTGGCTATCCGCCGTCAGGGCATCTATTTCGCCATGATCACGCTGGCGCTGTCCTACATGTTCTATTTCTTCTGCCTGCAGGCGAAGTTCACGCAAGGCGAGGACGGCATCCAGTCGGTGCCGCGCGGCTACCTCTTCGGCGTCCTCGATCTCAATAACTCCCTCAACATGTATTATTTCGTTCTCGCCGTGTTTCTGATCGGCGTTTTGATCACCTGGCGCTTCATCAATTCGCCCTTCGGCATGATCCTGAAATCGATCCGCGAGAACGAGCAGCGGGCGATCTCGCTCGGCTATTCCGTCGCGCATTACAAGCTCGGCGCCTTCGTCATGTCGGCGGCGCTGGCGGGACTTGCGGGCGCGGTCAAGGCGCTGGTCTTCCAGTTCGCGACGCTGACCGATGTCGCCTGGCAGATGTCCGGCGAAGTCATCCTCATGACCCTGCTCGGCGGCATCGGCACGTTGATCGGACCGATCTTCGGTGCAGGGCTGGTGGCGACGCTGGAAAACTATCTCGCCACCTCGGAATTTCCCGTGACCATAATCACCGGTATCGTTTTCATGGTTTGCGTCCTGCTCTTCCGCCGCGGCATTGTCGGCGAATTCTATGCCTCGCGGCTGGGACGGAAACTGGGTTTCGAATATCGGCGGTGACCGCTTGATTTTCCTTCTCCCCGTAAGCGGGGAGAAGGTGCCCGAAGGGCGGATGAGGGGCCTGCACGGATTCCAGCGAATACCGAATTTGTCGAGCCTTCCCGCCCCTCACCCTAACCCTCTCCCCGCAGGCGGGGCGAGGGGACGACTGAGTTTGAACATGGATCGCTTCGACTACATCATCATCGGTGCCGGCAGTGCCGGATGCGTGCTGGCCAACCGGCTCTCGGCCGACCGCAACAATAGGGTGTTGCTGCTGGAAGCCGGCGGCAACGACAACTACCATTGGATTCATATCCCGGTCGGCTATCTCTACTGCATCAACAACCCCCGCACCGACTGGTGCTTCACCACGTCGCCGGAAGAGGGCCTGAATGGCCGCTCGCTCAACTATCCGCGCGGCAAGGTGCTCGGCGGCTCATCCTCCATCAACGGCATGATCTACATGCGCGGCCAGGCCCGCGACTATGATCTCTGGCGTCAGCTCGGCTGCGCCGGCTGGGGCTGGGACGATGTGCTGCCCTATTTCGTCAAGTCCGAGGATCACTATCGCGGCAAGGACGAGATGCATGGCGCCGGCGGCGAATGGCGGGTCGAGAAGGCGCGCGTGCGCTGGGCCGTGCTCGATGCCTTCCAGGCAGCCGCCAAGGAAGCCGGCATTCCGGAGACTGCGGATTTCAATCGCGGCAACAACGAGGGCTCTGGCTATTTCGACGTCAACCAGCGCTCCGGCATCCGCTGGAACACGACGAAAGCCTTCCTGCGCCCGGCCATGCAGCGCGGCAATCTCACCGTCTACACGAAAGCGCAGGTTCGCCGCCTGATTGTCGAAGACGATGCCGTCACAGGCGTCGAATTTCAGCATGATGGCGTGACGAAGCGCGCCTATGCGAATAAGGAGACGGTGCTGTCGGCCGGTTCCATCGGCTCGCCGCATATTCTTGAACTGTCAGGCATCGGTCATGGTGACGTGCTCCGCAAAGTCGGCATCGAGGTGGTGCGCGAGGTGAGGTCGGTCGGTGAAAACCTGCAGGATCATCTGCAGCTTCGTCTTGCCTACAAGGTGACCGGCGTCCCCACATTGAATGAGAAGGCGACGAGCCTCATCGGCAAGGCGGCGATCGGCCTTGAATATCTTGTTCGCCGCTCCGGCCCGATGGCGATGGCGCCGAGCCAGCTCGGCATCTTCACCCGCTCCGGCCCGGATAAGGAGACGCCGGATCTGCAATATCACGTACAGCCGGTCTCGCTCGACAAGTTCGGCGATCCGGTCCATCCGTTCCCGGCCATCACCGCCAGCGTCTGTAACCTCCGGCCCGAAAGCCGCGGCTCGGTGCATGTGCGCAGCCCGGATTTCGCGCTTCAGCCGGCCATCAGCCCGAACTATCTCTCCTCTCAGCGTGACCGGGAGATCGCCGTGCGTTCCATCCGCCTGACCCGACGCATCGTGGCACAGCCCTCTTTCGCGCGCTTCAGGCCGGAGGAGTTCAAGCCGGGACCGGCCTATGAGACAGACGCGGATCTGGAGCGTGCCGCCGGCGACATCGGCACCACGATTTTCCATCCGGTCGGCACATGCCGCATGGGCGGCGACGCGCAAAGCGTCGTCGATCCCAGGCTGCGATTGCGGGCATTGGCGCGACTGCGCATTGCCGACGCTTCCGTCATGCCCTCGATCACATCGGGCAATACCAATTCACCGACCATCATGATCGCCGAAAAGGCAGCTGAAATGATCCTTGCCGACCACAGATGAAGCCCTATTCATGGATGGCAGCAAGGACAGGAGATTTGCATGGATAGCATGGACGACGTCATCATCGAACGGCGCGGATCGGCCGCAATCATCAGGCTCAATCGCCCGAAGGCGCTGAATAGTCTGACATTGCCGATGGTGCGCGTCATCGCTCCAGCCCTGGAGAATTTCGCCGCCGATCCAGCGATCGCAAGCGTCATCGCCATGGGCGAGGGCGAGCGGGGCTTTTGCGCCGGTGGGGATATTCGGCTGCTGCACCGGAGCGGCAAGGAAGGCACCGATGAAGCGGAAACCTTCTGGCGGGAAGAGTTCCTGCTCAATCATGCCATCTCGCGCTACCCGAAACCCTATATCGTGCTGATGGACGGCATCACCATGGGCGGCGGCGTCGGTCTCTCGGCCCATGGCAGCCATCGCGTCGTCACCGAGCGCACCCGCCTTGCCATGCCCGAAACCGGCATCGGCTATTTCCCGGATGTCGGCGCCACGTGGCTATTGCCGCGCACGCCAGGGGAAGCCGGCACGTGGATGGGGCTGACCGGCCTGACCATCAAGGCTGCCGATGTCATTCATGCCGGTTTCGCCGATCATTGTGTCGTATCCTCTACGTTACCGGCTCTCGTGGATGCAATCTCAGCGCTGCCCGCTGCTGCCTCCGCCGCAGAGATACATGCCCGCATCAAAACGATGGCGGCAGATGCCGGAGAGAGCCGTCTCGCGGCAAACCGCGAGATAATCGACCGGGCATTCTCAGCCGACACCGTCGAAGACATTCTGCAGGCATTGGCCGATGAGCCGGGAGAATTTGCCGCTGAGGCCGTCGGCGTGATCGCCAGCCGCTCGCCGACCAGCCTGAAACTGACCCTGCGGCTGCTGAGGGCAGGGAGGGCGAGCGCTAATCTCGCCGAATGCCTCAATCGTGAACTCGGCGTCTGCAAGGGCATATTGTATAATCACGATTTCTACGAAGGCGTGCGCGCCGCTGTCATCGACAAGGATCGCAATCCAAAATGGTCGCCGGCCAGCCTTTCCGAGGTGACGGCTGCCGATATCGATCGGTTCTTCGTGCCGGCGCAGCCACCGCTCTTCGCGAGCTAGATCGGTTCGGCTCATCACCGAACTTCCGAACCGCTCTATCTGACTATTTCAAGCAATTCCGGAACGGAAAACCGCTTCATACTTTTCCCGGAATTGCATCAACGGATCATGGGAGGAAAACATCATGACACGGATCGCATTCATCGGCCTCGGCAATATGGGAGGCCCGATGGCCGCCAATCTCGTGAAGGCCGGTCATGCAGTCACCGGTTTCGACCTCTCGCATGATGTGCTGAAAGCGGCCGAGGCAACGGGCGTGAAGCCCGCCAACGTGCTGACCGAGGCGCTGGCCGATGCCGAAGTGGTGGTGACCATGCTGCCGAAGGGCCAGCATGTCCTCACCGTCTGGACCGACGTGCTGCGCTCCGTGCCCAAGGGAACCTTGCTGATCGACAGCTCCACCATCGACGTCGACAGCGCCCGCAAGGCGCATGCGATGGCGGTCGATGCCGGTTGCCTCTCGCTCGATGCGCCGGTGTCCGGCGGCACGGGTGGCGCTGCGGCTGGAACGCTGACCTTCATGGCCGGTGGCTCCAAGGAGAGCTTTGCGGCGGCAAAACCCCTGCTCGAAGTGATGGGCAAGAAGATTGTCCATTGCGGCGATGCCGGTGCCGGCCAGGCCGCGAAGATCTGCAACAACATGATCCTCGGCATTTCCATGATCGGCGTCTGCGAGGCCTTCGTGCTGGGCGAAAAGCTCGGCCTCTCGCATCAGGCATTGTTCGACGTCGCCTCGACCTCGTCCGGCCAGTGCTGGTCCATCAATACCTATTGCCCGGTGCCCGGCCCCGTGCCGACCTCGCCCGCCAACAACGATTACAAGCCCGGTTTCGCGGCCGCCTTGATGCTCAAGGACCTGCGCTTGTCGCAGGAGGCCGCCTTGTCCAGCGGGGCATCCACGCCTCTGGGGGCGGAGGCGGCGCAGCTCTACGCGCTTTTCGAAAAGCTCGGCAATGGCGGCCGCGATTTTTCGGCGATCATCGAGATGTTTCGCGAGGCGAATTGAGGATGTTTCGCGACAATTGAGTGAGTTGAAAGCTCGGATTGCCCCTCACCCCAGCCCTCTCCCCGCAGGCGGGGAGAGGGGGATTGGTGCCCCAAGCGGCTTCACCTTGAGGGGAGGTCCACTGCTTGATGAGGTCGTCCCCTCGCCCCGCTTGCGGGGAGAGGGCTAGGGTGAGGGGCCAGGTACGGAGAGGCGGCATCGATGAACATGCCTAACCTGCTGATCTCAATCGCCTCAGCTCACCGCCACATGCCCCGCATCCGAGCCCCGACATCGACTCGTACCTCTCGCGCCCGAATGGCGGCTGCGCTTTCAGCCCGCGCTTGCGGCCAGCCGCAAACCTCGAAGAACTGCAAGAGTGTCGCGGGAATGAAGCGTGTGCGCGAGGCAAAGACGTGTTTGTCTCCCTGCGCATGCTGGCCGTGCACGAAGAAGCGCTGCGGGGTGACGAGATCGAGATTGTCCTTGGCCCGCGTCATGGCGACATAGAGCAGCCGTCGCTCCTCTTCGATTTCGGCTGAAGATCCGACGGCGAGATCGGCGGGGATGCAGCCGTCGACGGCGTTGAGGATGAAGACTTTCGTCCATTCCTGGCCCTTGGCGGAATGGATAGTAGACAGGATCAGATAGTCCTCATCGAGCAGCGGCACGCCGGCCTGATCGCTGGTCGCGTCAGGCGGATCGAGCGTCAGTTCGGTAAGGAAACGCTCGCGCGAGCCGTAGCCGGCGGCGATCTGTTCGAGCTGGACGAGATCCGCCTGGCGCGTCGCGGCATCCTCGTGCACCCGCTCCAGATGCGGCTCGTACCATTGCCGAACCAGGCCGATTTCCGCCGGCCAGCCGGCCTTGCCGCTCTTGATCTCCCGCATCGTCTCGACGAAGGCAGTCCAGTCGTCTCCCGTGCGGGGTGGCGGTGGCAGCTCCGTCAGCGCCGTGATCGGGCTTGCCTCTTCGCCGATCTGGTCGAGCACACGTTGCGCCGTGGAGGGGCCGACGCCGGGCAGAAGTTGCATCAGGCGGAAGCCCGCCACGCGGTCGCGCGGGTTCTGGGCAAAGCGAAGCGCCGCCAGCATGTCCTTGACATGGGCGCTGTCGAGAAATTTCAGCCCGCCGAACTTGACGAAGGGAATGTTGCGCCGGGTCAGCTCCACTTCCAGCGGGCCGCTATGGCTCGATGTGCGGAAGAGCACGGCCTGCTGCTTCAGCCTTGCACCGCCCTCGCGATTTTCCAGCACCCGATCGGCGATGTAGCGCGCTTGGTCGGCCTCGTCGCGCACCGTCACCAGCCGCGGACGCTCCGCGCTCTGCCGCTCGGTGCGCAGGTTTTTGGTGAAGCGCTCCGAGGCAAGATCGATCACGGCATTGGCGGCGGCAAGAATCGGCTGCGTCGAACGATAATTGCGGTCGAGCGTGACGATATCGGCCGGTGGCGTGAAGGCTTTCGGGAAATCGAGAATGTTGCGCACGGTCGCGGCGCGGAAGGAGTAGATCGACTGCGCATCATCGCCGACGACGGTCAAGCCTCGGCCATCGGGCTTCAAAGCCAAAAGGATGGAGGATTGCAGCCTGTTGGTATCCTGATACTCGTCGACAAGCACATGATCGAAGCGGCTGCCGATATCCTCGGCGATCAGCGGCTCTTGCAGCATATGCGCCCAGTAGAGCAGCAGGTCGTCGTAATCGAGCACGTTCTGAACCTGCTTTGCTTCGACGTAGGCGGCGAAGAGATCGCGCAGCTGCTGCTCCCACATTGCGCACCAGGGAAAGAAGTCGCGCAGCACGCCATCGAGCGGCGCTTCCGCGTTGACGGAGCGGGAATAGATAGCAAGGCAGGTCGCCTTGGTCGGGAAGCGGCTTTCCGTCTTGGAAAAGCCGAGGTCGTGGCGCGCGAGGTTCATCAGATCGGCGCTGTCTTCGCGGTCGTGGATCGTGAAGGCCGGGTCGATGCCGATCTGCTCGGCATAGTCCCGCAGCAGGCGCGCGCCGATACCGTGGAACGTGCCGGTCCAGGCGAGCGCGTCGGCGGTGATGCCGGCATTCGCTCCCAGTATCTCGCGGCAGATGCGCTCGACACGGCGACCCATCTCGGCTGCGGCGCGGCGTGAGAAGGTCATCAGCAGGATGCGGCGCGGATCGGCGCCTTTGACGATCAGATGCGCGACTCGATGGGCAAGCGTATTGGTCTTGCCGGAACCCGCCCCGGCGATGACGAGCAGCGGCCCGGCAATATGGCCGTCATCGCTCGTGCCATGCTCCACCGCCAGCCGCTGCTCCGGGTTCAGCTTTTCCAGATAGGCAGCGGTCATCGACTCTCCTGGATGCCTCGGGTAGGGGCATGAATGCGCTATACGCGGCGAATCGCCGTCGCGAAACCGAATGGGCGTTCTATGGATGTTCCGAATCGCCAAAGCCTGTCAAGATTCACGCGGTTGGCACGCAGATGTGAGAAGTTGCGCAAAAAACTTATCCGGATTCCGCTTGCTTCGGCTCGAAAAGGACTTTCTTCGTGCTTATGTATCGTTTTGGCGCGCCAATTTGAGTTTTTGGGGTTTCGCAGTGCGTAGAGTGAAGGTTTCAGAACATGAACGAAACGATCGCCACTGGCCTGCGTCTGCCTAGCGGGCTGGTGGCTTTGCCGGATGGGCGTCTGGCGCTTGTCGAAATGGATGCCAGTCGCCGTAATATGACGCTCTATGATGCAGGCGGCGCGTCCCGGGATGTTTTCCGGATCGGCGGCGCTCCGAGCGGGATTGCTCTCGACGGCGATGGATGTTTCTGGGTAGCCGGCGGCCCGGAAGACTCCCTGGTAAGGCTCTCGGCCCAGGGACGGGTCCTTCAGGTGATCGAGGGTAGCGCGGACGGCCCGTTTCTCCATCCCAATGCTCTTGCCTTCGGGCCTGATGGCCTGCTCTACATGACCGATTCCGGGTTTCGCCTCGCCGACCTGCTGGAAGGCGGTCATATCAATCCCGATTTCTTCAAGGCGGCCTATAATGGCTGCGTCTATCAGATCGATCCGGCGGAAGGCCGAGTCATCCGTGTCCTGGCTGCCGGTCTGCTCCTTGCCGGCGGTATTGCCTTCGATGCCGACGGGCTGCTTTATTACAGCGAGACGCTGACCGGAAAAATCTACCGGCAGATTGTCGGCGGGCGGCAGGAAATGTTTGCGCAGTCGATGACGTCGCCGGCTACCAATGTGCTGCGTGGGCCGTCCGATCTGGCTTTCGATCGCAGCGGCACGCTTTATTGCGCCATGTATGGCCTCGGTGAAGTCTGCCTGATCGACACCGAGGGCAAGATGGCCGGCCATATACGCACCAATGGCGCGCGGCCAGGCAATATCGCCTTTACCGTCGATGGCAAGCACTTGCTCGTTAGCGAGCAGGAAAAGGGTGTGGTGGAGAAGATAACGGCGCCTCGTCCGGGCCTGCCGTTGCATATGCCGATCATATCTTGAGGCGCTTCGCGGTCTTTCAGATCCGCTCCATGGCAGCCTAATCGCAAAACTGCCTTGCGTTCTTGCGCCGCCTCTCTTTTGTCCGGCGGGTGGACATGCCCGGAAACCGGGCATGTCCTGTTTCATATAATCGCTGCTTGTTAGGCTGCTGGGATCTGCTTGTCCTTGCCGGACGTGCCGTCCGCCTGCTTGCCATCGTTGGCAGCCGGCTTGGCATGGCGGCGGCGCCAGTCGCCGAGGAAGAGCAGGATCGGCGCTGCGATGAAGATCGACGAGGCGCCGGCGACGAGAATGCCGAACACCATCGGGATTGCGAAGCTGGAGACGGCGCTGCCGCCCCAGATCGCCATCGGCACCAGCGCCAGGAAGGCAGTGGCGTTGGTATAGAGGCTTCGCGCCAGGGTCTCGTTGATCGACCTGTCGATAATCTCACGCAGCGGCATCGACTTGTAGAGCCGCATGTTTTCACGCATGCGGTCATAGACGACGACCTTGTCGTTCACCGAATATCCGACAAGTGTCAGGATCGCGGCGATGGCTGTCAGGTTGAAATCGAGGCCGGTGATCGCGAAGAAGCCGATCGCCTTGGTGACGTCGAGGACCAGCGTGACGATGGCGCCGACCGCGAATGGCCATTCGAACCGCACCCAGATGTAGACGAGCATCGCCAGGCTGGCGATCACGACTGACAGGATGCCGGCCCAGGCAAGCTCGCCCGAGACCTTCGGACCGATGACATCGGTGCCTTCGATGGTCGCGGTCGGGTCGATTTTGACGATTTCCGCCTTGAGCTTCGTTACAGCAGCTGTCTGCGCTTCTTCGCCGCCGTCCTGACGCTGGGCGCGGACAAGCAAGCTGTTGTTGTCGCCGAAGGACTGCAGTGCGATTTCGCCGAGGCCGAGCGTATTCAGGCCCTCGCGGAACGTCGCCAAATCCGCCGCGTCCTTGGTCTTGACCGACATCTGGATGCCGCCGCGGAAATCGACGCCGTAGTTGAGGCCCGGATGGACGAACAGCACCACCGAGGCGATCGACAGGATCGCCGAGACGGTGATGCCGAAGAAGCGAGCCTTCATGAAGTGGATGTGCTTGTCATAGGGGCTGAAGGGGATCAGCGGCCTGATGTTGAGCACCTTCAGCTTGCTGCGACGGGTGATGGCGATCATCACGACGCGCACGAAGGCGACGGAGGTGAACATCGAGATAATAAGGCCGAGACCCATGGTCACGGCAAAGCCGCGAACCGGGCCGGAGCCGAAGTAGAACAGGATGGCGGCGGCGATCAAGGCCGTCATGTTGCCGTCGATGATCGTCGAATAGGCTTTCTTGAAGCCGTTATCGATGGCGGCGAAGGAACCGCGGCCCTTGCGGGTTTCTTCGCGGATGCGTTCGTTGATGAGAACGTTGGCGTCAACCGCAAGGCCGATGCCGAGCACGATACCGGCGATGCCTGGTAGCGTCAGCGTGGCGCCGACCAGCGTCAGGGCCGAGAAGGTCAGGACCGTGTGGATGAGCAGTGCGACATTCGCGAGAATGCCCCAGGTGCCGTAGAGCACGAAGATGAAAGCGGCAACGAGGACGAAGCCGACCAGGCCGCTATAGATGCCTTTCTGGATCGCATCGGCACCGAGGTCGGCGCCGACGGTGCGTTCTTCGATGACGGTCAGCTTCGCAGGCAGGGCGCCGGCCCGTAGCAGGGCTGCAAGCGTGGTGGCGCTGTCGGCGGTGAAGTTGCCGGAGATCTGGCCCGAACCGCCGGTGATCGGCTCGCGGATATTCGGCGCGCTCAGAACCTTGTTGTCGAGGACGATTGCAAAGGGCTTGCCGACGTTTTCGCGTGTGATTTCCGCAAAGCGGTTGGCGCCGGCGCTGTCGAAGCGGAAGGTCACGAGCGGCTCATGCGTGTTCGGGTCGAAGCTGACGCGGGCGTCGGTCAGGCGGTCGCCGGAAAGTTCGATGCGATCGAGAACCGGATAGCTGTTGCCCTGCTCGTCCTTCATGATGGTGACGCCGGGGCCGGGATTGTTCGGATCGACGTTATCGGCGAGCAGGTGGAAGGACATCTTGGCGGTCGAGCCGAGAAGTTCGCGCAGATGCGACGGGTCCTGTGCACCCGGAAGCTGGACGAGAACGCGGTTCGGGCCGACGCGCTGGATGGTCGGCTCGGCGACGCCGACTTGGTCGACGCGCTTGCGGATGACTTCAAGACTCTGCTGCACGGCGGAATCGACGTTGGCGGCAATGCCTGCCTGCGAGAAGGACATCGCGATGGTCGCGCCATTCGGCTTGATGCTGAGATCCGACTGGCCAGCCGAGAGGCCGGATGTGATCGTATTGGCCAGCGTCTGCAGCTGCGTCACCGCGTCACCGCTCTGCGTGGGATCGTTAAGGGTTACGACGATCTGGTCGCCGGTGCGGACGACCGAGCGGGTCTGGATGTTCTTGTCGCGCAGGACGCGGCGTGCGTCCTGCTGCAGCGATTGCAGCCGACCGTTCGTCAGGTCCTTCTCGTCGACTTCGAGGACGAGATAGGAGCCGCCGCGAAGGTCGAGGCCGAGCGAAACCTGGCTATGCGGAAGCCAGGACGGAATCTTGCTGAGAACCGACTGCGGCAGCGCGTTCGGCAATGCAATCAGAAAGCCAATGACGATGATCACTGTATAAAGTGCCACGAGCCATGGTGAAGTACGCATGGGTATTATCCTTGAAATAAGCTTATGCCTACGGTCTGGCCGCCGGCGGACTTAAGGTCTTGTCGGAGATTTAGCGCGTCTGCGCCGATCGCTTAAGCGAAGTCGCTCGGAGGGCCCCGCGCGCGATAGGCGCGGAAGGTCAGGGATTCGAACCGGGCAGCATCGTCCGGACAGTTCGATTGCCAGGAGCTTGCCGGATATCCGAGCGAGGGAAGGGCTGCAAGCGTTGCAGGCCCGATGTCGTGCCATGTCGCCTTCGGCGTCACCAGCCGGTCGGCCACGACGATGCCGCGCACCGGATCGCGCAGCGAAAGGTAGAGCGGCTGGGTGTCCTTGCCCGAAGAGAGGGCATCCGCATCGGCACGCGCGGCAAGGTTGATACCGCCGCCAAGCGCCAAGCCGATATAGGCGAAGAACGCGACGAACAGCGAGGCAATCACGCGCGCTCCGGCGCGGTGCTTCCTGTGATCGCTATCTTCGCTGTCGGCGGCGCCGAATTCGAGCGGGCTCAACGGTCCAAAATGCCTTTATTCGTCTGCCGGCGCGAACGCCGGCGGTTCGGTCATGATATCAGGACGCCTCGCGTCTTCCCACTGCATAATTCCTTAAATCTGGGTCGATTTAAGGAATTATGCAGCAGATTGAAAGTGCTACAGCGACCTTTGCGCGTCACATGTGACGCGCGGCGCTGTAGTGCGGCCTGTCATGATGCAGTTGTGCGAGCCGGTCAACCGTCCGGGCGCGATTTCTTAATTTTCCGTATCTCCCGTTTCGGCGGCGGATGGCTTGGGCGCGAGGCAGGATGCCGGGACGCGATAGGCATAAAGCGTCTTGCCCTTCATTTCGCCATAGGGCGGCGACCAGCTCTTCAGGAGCTCGGCCTGGCCCCCCGGGCAATCGATCGGATCGTTGTCGACGAACAGGACCGGACCGGTCACGCTGGCCGGCAGGGAGAAATCCTGCTCGTAATAGTTATGGGGAAAGCCGCCGAAATGGCGGGCATAGATGCGGAACGGCTGGCCCTTCAGCGTATAGTAGAGATCGGCGAGGACATCGCGGTCCTGCGCGACGATATCGGTCATCTTCGCTTCCGTGGCGATATTGGCGATTTCGTTGCTGATGACGCTGCGGCCGACATAGCGCTTCATGACAAGATCGCCGTTCGGCAGCTTGATGTCATAGGCGAAGACCGTCAGGACGGGGATGACGATGGCGACGACCGCGCCGATGATCAGCGACGTGCTCAGCCCCTTCTTCGTCAGGCGATAGAGCACCAGCACGGCGAGAATGGTGCCGGCGGCATAGGCGGAGACGGCCCAGTTGGCATAGGCCTTGGCGAGAAGGGCTTGCAGCGTGATCAGGGCTATGACCGGCACGGACAGCCAGAACAGCAGCTTTTCCCTGTCGTCGCTCTGCCCGCGGATGACCCGCCACGTTGCCCATAACATCGCATAGAAGACGACCGGGCCGACGACCCCGAATTGCGCGCCGAAGAAGCTGAGCCCGTTGAGCACATGCTTCGGCAGGCTGTTGCCGTTGCCGCCCTTGCTCCATTGGGCAATGCTTTCGGTGTGCTTGATCGTCGCCGCATCATGGGTGAGGTTCCACCAGAGATTGGGGGAAACGACGATGGCGCCGACGATCGCGGCAATCGCGACGTCCCGCCAGGCGATGCGCGCCGACCGCATCGTCAGCATGGCAATGCCGACGCCGGGGAGCAGGAAGAGCACGGAATATTTCGTCAGGAAGGCGATGCCGAGGCTGGCGCCGAGGATGATGGCTTCCAGCACCGAAGAGCGCTTGTTGAGGCCGATAAAGGCCCAGACGGCGATCGTCACGAACAGGATCTGGATCGTGTCGGTCGATACGAGCACTGCCGAGAGCGAGGCGGCGGGCAGTGTGATGAAGATGACGCCGACCCAGGGCGCGATCTCGCGTCCGGTCTCGTCGTCGATCAGCCGCCGCGTGGTGCACATCAGCATCAGCGCGGTGGCGAGGTGGAAGAGCGGCGCCGACAAGCGCACCCAGAAGGTCGAATCCGATCCCGAGATCACGTTGAAGAAGCGGATGACCCAGGCAATCATGGGCGGCTTGGAATAATAGCCAAAATCCAGATTCTGGCCCCAGAACCAGTATTGCGCCTCGTCGACGAAGAGATCCGTCCTGTTGAGGAGCAGCATGAGCACGCGCCAGAGCGTCACTCCGAAGATGATCGCAAGGGCGAGCCCCAGCGAAAGTTTCTGGCCGTGTGTTCGGGAATGGGTCGTGTCGAGCATTAAAGGATGGGTCTCGGTGCCTGATCGTGAGGCTTAATACGGAACTATTGAGGCCAAAGCTAGCTCCCGGCTATCTCGAAAGACAGCAGGGATTGCTTCATGGCGGCGAAGCGCCATGCATCCGATCCGGGCGATCCGGGATTGTGAGGTATCCGTACGGCCCGCCTAGAGAACGCGGGAAGCGGTCTTGCCGCGCGTCTCTTCGATGCGGCACAGAAGCATGAACGCCACAAGCGTCAGGCTGGCCATCAGCGAGGCGGTCAAACCAAGAACAATCATTGCTCTCTCCGTAGCGACATCGAACCTGTCTATGCCCTGGGTAGTAAGGCATGAAGCTTGCTCGTGACTTGCGGCCTGAGCGCTTGGCGGGCGTTTCACTATGCTGGAAAGTAATTTCTAATTTAGAATAAAGTAGATCGAGCGGTGCTATGCTTGGCTATTAACCTTCAGGCAAGGAATTAACCATAAATATTGAGCCTGAACGTCGGAATGGGAAAATTGTGACTCGTTCTCAGCAGGCATGAAGCCGCCCCGTCGTACCGGGTTCGATCCGGTATCCATTTCATCAAACAGGTCCGCAACAGACTTTGATGAACGAGCGAGCTTCGGTGCCTCGATCAGCTGATCGATGGCGACGGCTGCCATTCCTCGCCTCCTCATTGCGCCTGGCGCGGATCATCAGCGGCTTCGCCGGCGCTTGGATGCGCGGCAGTTCGGCAGGGACGATTTTGGCGCAGGATACGCCGTCAGATCAGGCAGGCAGGGCGCAGGCTGGCAGCCTTCGCGACCGCTTGCGTTTTGCTGGTCTCGACGCCGGGCAATGCGACACGCTGCGCCGCAGCCGGCCGATGCTCGAAGCCCATCTCAAGGCCGGCCTTCGCGATCTTTTCCACCGCTTCCAGACTTTCCCCGATGCTTCCCGCAATTTCACCAGTGAAAGCCAGCTCGAACGGCTTCAGGATCTGCAATCCTCGCACTGGGACGTGCTGACGGATGCGCGCTTCGACAGCCTCTATGCCGAGCGAGTCAAGGTCCTGTCCGACAGCGAAAGCAAGATGGGCCTCGACCCGCGCTGGCATGTTGCGGGCCATGGCGTCATGCTGGAGCATCTTCTTTCCGGCCTTCTCGGCGAGATGGGTGGCCGCGCCATCCTGCCGGGAGCCAAGCGTCGCGCCCGCGAACTCGGCGAACTTGTGACTGCGGTCGTGCGCCTCGTCATGGTCGATGTCGAGATTGCCGTATCGCTGCGTTTCAACGAATTGCGTGTCGGCCATCAGCGCGCACTGACCGAGCAACGGACCGCCGACCGCGCTGAGGCGGCTGCCTTCATCGCCGAACTTGCCAACGGTCTGGCGGATCGCGATCTGACGACCCGGTTGCCGGCCGATTGTCCCGATGCCTATGTCGAAGTCGCGGAAGCCTTGAATGTGGCGCTCTCGGATATCCAGCAGCAGTTTTCGGCCCTGTCCGGCGGCGTGCAGGCGGCCGAGGCGACGAGCGACGCCATTTCCCGCGCCTCGAAATCTCTGGCGGAAAAGTCGGCCGAGCAGTCGCAAGGACTTGCGAACTCCGCGAGGCAATTGGCCGAGCTTGCCGACCAGGTGCGCGGCAACGCCGCCAATACCCGCTCGGCCGAGCGCGTGACGGCATCGACCCGGGCTGCGGCGGAAGATAGCGGCCGGATCGTCGGCCAGGCGATATCGGCCATGGCGGATATCGAGACCTCGGCCGAAAAGATCGGCCAGATTATCGGCGTCATCGACGAGATCGCCTTCCAGACCAATCTTCTCGCCCTCAACGCCGGCATCGAGGCGGCCCGGGCCGGCGACAGCGGTCGCGGCTTTGCCGTCGTCGCGCAGGAAGTTCGCGCGCTCGCGCAGCGTTCCGCTGATGCGGCGCGCGAGATCAAGGTTCTGGTGACGGGGACCAAGGCGCAGGTGGATGCCGGCGTCCAGATGGTCGGCCGCACCCAGGATGCGATCGGCAGCATCGTGCGCCAGGTAACCGATATCAACGACGCCATTTCAGGGATCGCCGCCGCCAGTGACGAACAGGTCGCCGGCCTGAAGACGCTGACGGCTGATATCGGCGGCTATAGCGAGCGTGCGGCCGCAAGCGAAAGTCAGGCAACCCGCACCGAAGCAGGTGCCGATCATCTGCATAGCGTCGTCGTCGAGCTCGGCCGGACCATTCGCGAGTTCCGCATCGAGCGCGAGCGGCGTCATGCAGCGCCCGCCGCGCCGGTCAAGGCCGCCCAGCAACGGCAGCTTTCCGCTCGCGACGAACTCGGTCTCGCGCGAGATGAACAAGACATGGCCGATTTCGGCTTCCCGCTTCGCAGGACCGCAACGGGAGGCGAGCGTAATGCCTTTTGATCTTTCAGTTTCATGCACATGCGGGCCGGTCGGTCCGATTTCAGACAACGAGGAATGACGCGATGCCGAGCAGGAAAGGCGAAAAGACAATCAGTCTGGCCGCGGTGCTGGACCTCAACGAGGCCTCTGCCCTTCGCGGCACGCTGATGGGATTGCGCGGCAGCAATGTCGCGATCGATGCGTCCGGCGTCGAAAGGATCGGGACCTTGTGCGTGCAGGTCATCATGGCTGCCGCCAAGACCTGGGATGAGGACAAGCTCTCCTTCACCTTCTCCAAGGTGTCGGATGCATTTCAAAAAACGATGCAGGTGATCGGGGTGGATGTCTCCCATCTGCTTGCCAAGGAGATCCGGAAATGAAGAAAAAAGTGCTGACCGTGGATGATTCACGGACCATTCGAAACATGCTTCTCGTCACCCTCAACAATGCGGGTTTCGAGACCATTCAGGCCGAAGACGGTGTCGAGGGCCTTGAAATCCTGGAAGAAGCCAATCCCGACGTCATCGTCACGGATATCAACATGCCGCGTCTTGACGGTTTCGGCTTTATCGAAGGCGTTCGCCGCAACGACAGATATCGCGCAGTTCCGATCCTCGTCCTGACGACGGAAAGCGATGCGGAAAAGAAGAACCGTGCCCGTCAGGCGGGTGCGACCGGCTGGATCGTCAAGCCTTTCGATCCCGCCAAGCTGATCGATGCCATCGAGCGCGTAACCGCCTAAACAGGACCCGCCCCTTATGGATATGAACGAAATCAAAGAGATTTTCTTCCAGGAGTGCGAAGAGCAGCTCGCCGAACTGGAATCCGGTCTCCTGAAAATGAATGACGGCGACCGCGATCCGGAAACCGTCAATGCCGTATTCCGCGCCGTTCATTCCATCAAGGGTGGGGCAGGTGCCTTCGGTCTGGACGACCTGGTCGCATTCGCCCACGTCTTCGAGACCACGCTCGATTGCGTTCGATCCAACAAGCTGGAGCCGACCCAAGATGTCCTGAAGGTCATGCTCAAGGCGGCGGACGTTCTGGCGGATCTCACCAATGCCGCCCGCGATGGCGGCAGCGTCGATCAGGCCCGCAGTCGCGGCCTGGTCAAGGAACTGGAAGCTCTGGCAACTGGCGGTGTCCCCGCGCCCTCCGTTTCCGTGGTCGTCGAGGCCGCTCCCAAGCCCGCAATGCCCGTGCCGACAGATGATAGCGGTTTTCAGCCGATCCCCTTCAGCTTCGACGACGATTTCGGCAGCGACGAGCCGGCGAACGACGGCGTGCCGGAATATGAAGTCAACTTCAAGCCGCGCTCCGATCTCTACGCCAAGGGCAACGACGCGACGCTGCTGCTGCGCGATCTCGCGCGGCTCGGCGAAATGAACATCTTCTGCGACATGGACGCCTTGCCGGGCCTCACGGATCTCGATCCCGAAGGCGCCTATTTCAAATGGGCGATCGCGATCAAGACGGACAAGGGCGAAGACGCCATTCGCACCGTCTTCGAATTCGCCGAATGGGACTGCGATCTCGAAGTCCGGCTGGCTGGCGGTGATGCTGCTTCGAGTGGCGAAGAATTGCCGATGGTGCCGGTGCCCTTCGATCTTTCGATCCTCGACGATGACACCGCCGCGCCGGCTGTCGAACCCGCCGAGGAAGCGCCGGCTCTGAAAAACGACGTTGCCGCCGCAGTCGCTGCCGCAGAGACGGCCAGCAACGTTACGCAGCTCGCTTCCGCCGCTGCGCGCGTCGAGAAGAAGGAAGCTGCCCTTGCCGCAGCTGCCTCGAATGCCGCCGCCGCGCAAAACAATGCAGCCGCTGCGGCGGCTGGGCAAACCATTCGTGTCGACCTCGACCGCGTCGATCGCCTGATCAACCTCGTCGGCGAGCTTGTCATCAACCAGGCGATGCTCTCCCAGAGCGTGATCGAAAACGACAATAACGGCGCATCTTCGATCAATATGGGTCTCGAAGAGCTGCAGCAGCTCACTCGCGAGATCCAGGATAGCGTCATGGCGATCCGCGCGCAGCCGGTGAAGCCGGTCTTCCAGCGCATGTCGCGTATCGTCCGCGAAATCGCCGACATGACAGGCAAGTCGATCCGCCTGATCACGGAGGGTGAGAACACCGAAGTCGACAAGACCGTCATCGACAAGCTCGCCGAGCCGCTGACGCATATGATCCGCAACGCCGTCGACCACGGTATCGAGAGCCCTGAGAAGCGCACGACGCTCGGCAAGAATCCGGAAGGCACCGTTCGCCTGACGGCAAAGCATCGCTCCGGCCGCATCCTGATCGAACTGGCCGACGACGGCGCCGGCATCAACCGTGAGAGAGTGCGCCAGAAAGCGATCGACAACGATCTGATCGCGGCCGACGCCAACCTTTCCGATGAGGAAATCGACAATCTGATCTTCCTGCCGGGCTTCTCGACCGCCGACAAGATTTCCGACATTTCCGGCCGCGGCGTCGGCATGGATGTTGTCAAACGCTCCATCCAGGCGCTCGGCGGCCGCATCAACATCACCTCCAAGCCGGGGCAAGGCTCCGTCTTCACCATGAGCCTGCCGCTGACCCTCGCCGTTCTCGACGGCATGGTGGTGACGGTTGCCGGCCAGACGCTGGTCGTTCCATTGACGGCAATCGTCGAAACGCTGCAGCCCGAAGCTGCGGCCATCCACTCCTTCGGTGCGAACCATCGCCTGATCTCGATCCGTAATAGCTTCTGCCCGCTGGTCGATGTCGGACGCATCCTGAATTTCCGCGCCACCCAGGCCAATCCGGTCGAAGGCGTCGCGCTGCTGGTGGAATCGGAAGGCGGCGGCCAGCGCGCCCTCATGGTCGATGCGATCCAGGGTCAGCGCCAGGTCGTCATCAAGAGCCTCGAGGCCAATTATACGCACGTGCCTGGCATCGCGGCTGCGACCATCCTCGGCGATGGCCGCGTCGCTCTCATCCTCGATGTCGATGCGGTGGTCGGCGCGTCGCGCGGCCAGTCGCTGAAGGCTGAGATGTCTTACGCGGCGGCGGGGTGAGTTGATGTCCTATGCCGTCAAGAACCTGAGCCAGGGCAATCGCGAGCTGATCGCCTTCCGCATCGGCGATCAGGAATTCTGCGTCGATATCATGTCGGTCCGCGAAATTCGCGGCTGGACTCCGGCAACGGCCATGCCGCATGCGCCCGGCTACATGCTCGGCGTCATCAATCTGCGCGGCGCGGTGCTGCCGATTATCGACCTCTCGGCCCGGCTCGGCATGAAGCGGGCGGAGCCGACGGCGCGGCATGTGATCATCGTGGCGCAGGTCAAGCATAAGGTGGTCGGCCTTCTCGTGGATGCCGTTTCGGACATCCTGACGATCACCGACGATAGCATTCAGCCGACGCCGGAGGTCTCTTCCGACCACGAACGGCAGTTTGCCCGCGGCATCGTGGCGATCGATCGCCGCATGATCTGTCTGATAGAGTTGGAAGCCCTGTTCCCTGAAAGCGAAAGCGAGGCTGCATGAGCGTGATGGGAGCAACGGATTTCAGGGCGTCTCCGGACGAGGTGCTGGCGAGCGGCGAATATCCGCTGACGCGTCGCGATCTCTCGGAAATCGCCGCCATGATCTATGCGGATGCGGGCATTTCTCTCAACGAGAGCAAGGCGTCGCTCGTCTATTCCAGGCTGTCGAAGCATATCCGCGCGCTGGGTCTTGCCGGCTTTCGCGATTACTGCCAGCTGGTTTCATCGCCGGCGGGAAGTGCCGCGCGCCGGGAGATGCTGTCGCACCTGACGACGAATTTCACGCGCTTCTTCCGCGAAAACCATCATTTCGATCATCTGCGCGACGAGGTCCTGCCGGGTCTCCTGGCGCGCGCCAAGGCCGGTGGCCGGGTGCGCATCTGGTCGGCTGCCTGTTCCGACGGGCAGGAGCCCTATTCGATCGCGCTCACCGTGCTCGCCTTGATGCCGAACGTCGCGGACTTCGATTTCAAGATCCTGGCGACGGACATCGATCCCAAGATCCTGGGTCTGGCACGCGCCGGCGCCTATGATGAGGCGGCGCTCGAAACGATTTCGCCCGCCATGCGCAAGCAGTGGTTCCAGGACGTCAACCTGCAGGGCCGCCGCAAATTCCAGATCGACGATCGCGTCAAGCGGCTGATCACCTTCAACGAGCTGAACCTGCTCGGGCAATGGCCGTTCAAGGGCATGTTCGACGTCATCTTCTGCCGTAACGTCGTCATCTATTTCGATGAGCCGACGCAGACGAAGATCTGGACCCGTTTCGCCGGCCAGCTGCACGATCACGGTCATCTCTATATCGGTCACTCCGAGCGGGTGGCCGGGGAAGCGAAGCACGTCTTCGACAATATCGGCATTACCACCTATCGCTATCTCGGCAAGAATGCGGGGAGAAAACCATGAGCACCGCTGCCCGCGTTCTCGTTGTCGATGACTCCCCGACCATGCGCGGCCTGATCACGGCCGTCTTGCGCGCCGATCCGGAGGTCAATGTCGTCGGCCAGGCCGGCGATGCGATGGAGGCGCGCGCCGCGATCAAGGCGCTCAATCCTGATGTCGTAACCCTTGATATCGAGATGCCGAACATGAACGGCCTCGAATTCCTCGAAAAGATCATGACGCTCCGGCCCATGCCGGTCATCATGGTTTCCACGATGACGCATCGCGGCGCTGACGCGACGCTCGCAGCCCTTGAGATCGGTGCGTTCGATTGCGTCGGCAAGCCCTCGCCGGGCGAGCCGCATCCCTTCGGCGATCTGGCCGACAAGGTGAAGGCGGCAGCCCGCTCGCAGCGGCAATATGTCAAGCCCGCCGCCCAGCGTGTGCCGCCGCCGGCTGTCTCGGACTTCCGCGTGGGGCGCAAGATCGTCGCGATCGGCTCCTCTACCGGCGGTGTCGAGGCGCTGATCAACGTTCTGCAGAAATTTCCGGCCAACTGCCCGCCGACCGTCATCACGCAGCACATGCCGCCGACCTTTACGCGCAGCTTCGCCGAGCGGCTGAACCGCCTCTGCGCGCCTGTTGTCCAGGAGGCGACGGATGGTGCGCGGCTGGAAATCGGCAAGATCTATCTGGCGCCGGGCGGCGAAAGGCACCTTAGGGTCGCCAACGCCTCGGCGCCCCATTGCCGTCTGGTGGACGGCGGGCCGGTAAACGGCCATCGCCCCTCTGTCGACGTGCTCTTTGATTCGGTTGCCGAACTGGCAGGCCGCAATGCCGTCGGCGTGATCCTGACCGGTATGGGCCGCGACGGCGCCGCCGGTCTCCTCAAGATGCGCCACGCCGGTGCGCGCACCATCGGCCAGAACGAGAAGACCTGCGTGGTCTACGGCATGCCGAGGGTCGCCCACGAGCTCGGTGCAGTCGAACAGCAGTTTCCGCTGAACGCCATTGGCGAGGAAATTTTGAAAGCCACAGCCGCCCGAAAGGAAGGGAGCGAATAATGTCTCTAGCGGAGAAAATCAAAGTTCTGATCGTCGACGATCAGGTCACCAGCCGCCTGTTGCTGAGCGATGCGCTGACGCAGCTCGGCTTCAAGCAGATTACGGCTGCCGGCGACGGCGAGCAGGGGATGAAGATCATGCAGCAGCAGCCGCATCATCTCGTCATCTCCGACTTCAACATGCCGAAGATGGATGGGCTCGGCCTCCTGCAGGCGGTGCGCACCAACCCGGCGACCAAGAAGGCTGCCTTCATCATCCTGACGGCGCAGGGCGACCGCGCGCTCGTGCAGAAGGCGGCGCAGCTCGGCGCCAACAACGTGCTCGCCAAGCCCTTCACGATTGAAAAGATGAAAGCTGCCATCGAGGCCGTCTTCGGAGCGTTAAAATGATCACCGAGGGTGCAGCCCGTCGCGTGCATATCATTCAGGGCGAGTACAAGGTCATCAGCGATCCCGAAGTGGTGCTGACGACCATTCTCGGCTCTTGCGTGGCGGCTTGCCTGCGCGATCCCATCGCCGGCGTCGGCGGGATGAACCATTTCCTCCTCCCGGGAATGGCCAACTCGCCGATGAACGGTGGCGATGCGACGCGTTACGGCGTGCATCTGATGGAGCTTCTGATCAACGGCCTGTTGAAGAAAGGCGCACGACGCGACCGGCTGGAGGCGAAAGTCTTCGGCGGCGCCAAGACGATCGCGACCTTTTCCAATGTCGGCGAGCAGAATGCCGTTTTCGCCATGCAGTTCCTGAAAGACGAAGGCATCCCGGTCGTCGGCTCCAGCACGGGCGGTGAGCATGGGCGCAAGATCGAATATTGGCCGATCTCCGGACGGGCCAGGCAATACCCGCTGACCGGTGCGGAAACGCAGAAGACCGTTGCGCTGGAACAGCGTCCGGTCGTGGCACCCAAGCCGGTCGACAATACGATCGAATTTTTCTGATCAGCGAGGCTACCGCATGACCCCCTTCCAGCGCATTGAAACGACTGCCATCGAGGAAACGCTTCCGGCCATCCTTCTGCGCATCGTTTCCGAATTGCACGATGTCGCCTATCTGATCGAACGCATCGAGCCGCAGCTGCTCGATATCAGCGGCGCCAGCATGATGGCGTCTCCCGAGGCGATGAAGGTCGTGCAGGGCATCGATCTTGCCGTTCAGAAGACGCGGGGCATCGCCGAATTCATCGACACGATTGCCGGCACCATGCCGGAAGGATGGACGGTCGATCTTGCAACCGCGCTGAGCCTGGTCAAGTTGACGGAGATGCAGAGGGCGCTTGGCGGCGGCGGTTTTCACGCCCATTCCCAGCCCATGGCGAAAGCTGCCGGCGATTTCGATTTCTTCTGATCTCGCCATCGGCGACAGATACTGTTTTTCTTATGTAATCCCCTCTGTTTCTCCACGGCTTTTTCCTGATTTCTCCGGCCGGACGAAACGCTCGCACAAGTTTCGGTTTCTATTTTCGCTGCAGGGTACAAAGCCATCAAGTCTTTGACGAATCGTGCGAGAACAGAATGAATCTGTTAAATCAATTAGTTCCCCTGCTTCGGAATCTGCAGAATCTCGGGAGAACGCGGCTGATGATCCTGGGGGGCGTGGGCGCGGTGTCCATGCTGCTGATCCTTTTTGCGGCCCTCTATGTCAACAAGCCAGCCCAGGAGACGCTGTATGTCGGCCTGGATGCGACCGATCTCAACCAGATCAGCATCGCGCTTGCGGAAGCCAAGATCAATTTTCAGGTTGGTACGGATGGCACCAGCCTGACAGTTCCGGCCGGGATGACCGGCAAGGCTCGCGCGCTTCTCGCCGAGCGTGGCCTACCCACCAGCGGCAAGGCCGGTTATTAGCTCTTCGACAATGTCGGCTCGCTCGGTCTGACCTCCTTCATGCAGGAAGTCACTCGCGTCCGTGCTCTCGAGGGTGAAATCAGCCGCACCATCACCTCGATCGCCGGCATCAGCGCCGCCCGCGTCCATATCGTCATGCAGGACGTCGGCAACTTCCGCAAGGCCGACCAGAAGCCGACGGCATCGGTCATGATCCGGGCGAGCGCGGAAGCCGCCCGCAAATCGGCCTCGGCAATCCGTCACCTCGTCGCCTCCGCCGTTCCCGGCCTGGAGGTCGATGACGTGACGATCCTCGATTCCACCGGCCAGTTGCTTGCATCGGGCGATGATCCCGGCAATGGCGCTCTCAGCCGCAATCTTGGCATCGTGCAGAACGTGCAGAACGAGGTCGAATCCAACATCGACAAGGCGCTCGCGCCCTTCCTCGGCATGGACAACTTCCGCTCCAGCGTAACGGCGCAGTTGAACACCGACAGCCAGCAGGTGCAGGAAACCACTTACGATCCGGACTCGAAGGTCGAGCGTTCCGTCCGCACCGTGAAGGAAGCCCAGAAGTCGCAGCAGAGCCAGCCCGACAGCGCCGCGACTGTGGAACAGAATATTCCGCAGGCGGCTCCGCAGTCCGGCGGCAACACGCCGACGTCGAACGACCAGTCCGACAAGCGCGAAGAGCAGACGAACTACGAAATCAACAGCAAGACGACGGCGACGACCCGCAACAGCTACAGGGTCGAAAAGCTGTCCGTCGCCGTGGTGGTCAACAAGGGTCGTATCGCCCAGATGGTCGGCCAGGGTGCCGACCAGGCAAAGATCGACGCCTATATCGCCGAAATGCAGAAGATCGTCGCGACGGCGGCTGGCGTCGATCCGTCGCGCGGCGACGTCGTGACGGTCAACGCGATGGACTTCCTCGACACCCAGCTGCTCGAGGACACGTCCTCCAGCTTCAGCATCACCGACATGCTGAGCCGCAACATGGCCGGCATCATCAACTCGCTGGCCTTCGTCGCGGTCGCCTTCCTGATCGTCTGGATGGGCTTCCGTCCGCTGATCCGCTCGCTCGGCGGCGCAAACAGCGGTGCCGCGCTGCCGGAAGCGGCCGGCCTCGAACTGCCGGACTTCGCACCTGCGGTTGGCGGCCCGGGCGCGGCGCTGATGGACGGCTTCGGCTCCGACTTCGGCTTCGACAGCACCGACGACCTGCTGACGATGGGCGACGACGGCGGCACCTTCAACCGCCGTGTCAAGGAAGGACCGGAGCGACGCCTGTCCCGCATGGTGGAAATCAGCGAGGAGCGCGCCGCGAAGATCCTCAGAAAATGGGCCGTCGACAAGGCCGCCTGACAGAAGGACCGGGAAATTTCCCGGTCCTTTTTTATTGTCCGGGCGACGGCATTTGATCTTGCGACATCGTCGGCGCCACCTGTGATCAATTAGTCGCTGCCAAGCGAATTGACGTGTTCGTAAGATGGAATTTCACTGGATATACGGTTGCTGGGTATAAAGAATCGACTTACAAATACTATGGCCGCTACGTAATAGCCGTGTATTCAAAGCGAATCGGCCCTCGTTTTCCGTGTTTTGCATGTTTTAAGTTGCAGGTACCCGGAATGCGGAAAAATCAGTCCATGGTTCGCAGATCGTGTTTTCGGCGGTGCATGGCAACACGGGCGCAGATGTGTAATTCAAGGATGAGTGCGCTCATCTGCCCGCTTCCGCCGGGATGTGTTTGTGTCGCGGGGAGAAAGATCCGGCGCTGAAGCCTCATCGGAATCCCTTTGGGTTTCCTGAGCTGATGTGTCGGGCTCATGGGAACAATGCTCTCGTTGACGACGAATCGTCCAACAGCGGCAGGAAATGCAAGTATGGACATGCAGATATCGCAGATGAGCAAGGGCGATAGAGATGCGCGATCGATCGTGTCCGCCGGAGCTATGTCGCGCGAGCAGCTTATTTTGCAGCTGAATGCCGTTTCCGGCCCAGGCTATCTGCAAGCCGGCCTTCACGCACTGACGAATTATGCCGGTGCCTGCCACTATCTTCTCGTCCGGTCGGATCTTATCCAGGAAAGCGGCCTGGATTTCGTGATTTCCTCCGATTGGCCTTTCGATCTCGTCCGCCGCCTGTCAGCGGAACTGACGAGCGGCTATGGCAGGATAGGCGAGCTGGAAAAATGCATGGCGCTGTTTCAGGCGAGCGTCGCGCTGTTGCCCGATGATGTCCTGCCGCCTGACGGCGTCGGCCGCCAGTACTACTCCTTGACCTTCAATGTCGGTCGTACGCGCTTCTCGCTGCTGTTGCTGGCGGCGGAAGCGGGGCTGCTTTCGCCGGAGCGGCTGCGCGATGTCGGCCTGCTGGCCGGCTATCTCGCCAGTTCCACGCGCTGTTTCGAGGGCAAGCTGGAGCGGGAGTTCGATCTGACCGAACGTGAGCTGGAATGTCTGTTCTGGATCGCCGAAGGCAAGACGAGCGACGAGATCGCCATGATTCTCGGGATCTCGCGCAATACCATCAACAACTACATCACGAGCGTCATGCGCAAGACCGCCACCAAGACCCGCTCGGAGGCGATCGCCTTCGCGGTGCGCAACAATCTCGTTTAAAGGCCGACCGGATGCGCTATCAGCCAGACAGGACGACGGATATGCCGGGTGAATCCAGGCTGACCCGTTCCGGGCGGATTTCCGGCCGCTCCGATCTGTTTCCGAAGCTGGTGTCGATGCAGAAACTGGTCGATGCGCAGCATTTCGCCGTCTATCGGCTGCATGGTTCCGGTCTGCCTCACAAGCAGCGTCTGGTCTGCGAACTCGACAATTGGGGCTCGGCCAATTCTGTCATCGGCAAATCTTTCGTGGAGGCCTATGGCGAAGCGCTGATCGAGCATATCGACAAATCGCTGCTCCCGCTGATGTGGAACGGGCGTGACAGCGACAGCACGGCCGAGACGCCGGATTTCGCCGTCTTCACGCAACGTCTGAAACCGCATCTCCTGCCCTTTGCCGGCGTCGCCTTTCCTGTGCGGCTGGGTGCGGTCGGCAACGGCTACATCGTCTTCACGGCCAAGTTCATGGATCTCGCAAGCGATCTGATCGTAGAGCTGCACGGCCGCTGCTGTCAGATCATGATGGAGCTTCTGTCGCTGGATGAGCGGCGCTCGCAGGCTGCCGAAGCGCTCAGCGAGCGCGAAATCGCCTGCCTGCAGCTTGCCGGCGACGGGCGCATCAGCGAGGAGATCGCCGAGAAGCTGGGATTGTCGGTGCATACCGTCAATGCCTATCTCGGATCGGCGACGATCAAGCTCGACAGCGTCAACCGCATCCAGGCAATCGCAAAGGCGATTCGCTTCGGTTACATAAGCTGACGCGGCGGTGCCGCGCGGAGCATTTGCGGTGAGGCGCAGTTGCCGACCGCTTGCTGCTGAAACAAACAAATATCGTTGAAGCAAACAAATAGAGCGGCTGTCCGGCCTTGGCCGACACATGCCGCTCCAGCGAATCGTTTCCTCCAGCTATTGAACTGAGCGCTTCAGATCGCGCGCACGGGCTCGCCGCGCACGACATACCGCGCGTCTCTCAGGCCGCGTGCAAGCAGGGCCGTATTCTCATCCGGATCGTTCGAGGCCTTGTCGAAGGCGATATGGTTGATCTCGATGCCGGCATGGTGTTCCGCCAGCGACAGCTTGGCATAGATCGTGACGCCGCGCGGCTTGATCTCCAGATCGAGCGTGACCTCAGCCGGTCCGCCCCAATCGAGCTTGTAGTCGCCGCCAAGCCCGAAATTGACCGTGCCGGGAAGGAAATAGAGCTCGGCCGCAGAGGCGACCAGGTCGGCGAGATTGCCGTATCGCTCGAAGCGCAACAGCGAGATCAGGTCGGCGGCATCGAGGAGGCGCAACTCGCTGGCAACCGGGCTGATGGCTTCGGCTAGTATTTGTTCACGTTGGGCAGAGTAGGGGCATTTTTTCATTTGGTTTATCGTACCCGTTTTCTATTCGACTGCGCCGCGTAGATCCGATGGATGAGTTCTGCGACAGCCTTGTAAAATACTGACGGTATGACGCTATCAACCGAGACTTGCGCAAACATGGAGCGCGCGAGCGGTGGGTCCTCGAAAACGGGAATATTGTTGGCTTCGGCTATCTCTCTGATTTTCAAAGCAATCAGATCCTGGCCCTTGGCGACGACGATGGGCGCGTCGCTTTCCTCGCGCACATAGCGAAGCGCCACGGCAAAGTGAGTCGGATTGGCGATGACCAGGGTGGCGCGCGGCACCTGCTTCATCATGCGGCGACGGGCGCGGTCACGCGCGATCGAACGCTGGCGCGACTTGACGATCGGGTCGCCCTGCGACTGCTTATGCTCGTCCTTGACCTCCTGCTTGGTCATCTTCAACTGGTCGAACCAGTGGTGTCGGCTCCACAGCAGGTCGGCGATGCCGACGACGATGGTCGCCAGCAGCACGAGGATCAGGATGCGCTGAACGATCGTCGAAAGCCGCACGAAGATGGTCTGCGGATCGGATACCAGCGAATCCATTGCATGGAAGTATTGGCTACGCAGTACGAAAAACATGACGATGCTGACGAGCACGATCTTCGTGAGCGATTTGCCGAATTCCACCATGCCGGTCGCGCTGAAGATGCGCTTGAAGCCCGCTACCGGCGAGATGCGGGAAAACTGCGGCCGGATTCGCTCCAGAACCGGGGTCGGCAGGTTTTGGAACATCGAGGCGCTGACCCCGAAGAGGAAGAAGAGCACCACGGCGGGCAGCACCATATTGCCGATCTCCCAGCCGATGCGCGTTAGCAGGGCGATGGCATCGGGGCCTGTCTCCAGCTGCCATTGATCGGGCTTTTCGAAGAGATCGCGCAAAACCTCGCCCATGCGACCGACGCGCTCGGGCAGGAAGAAAGTCACATAGATGACAGTCGCAAGCATGGAAGCAAAGATCGTTGCTTCCCTGGAGTGAGGGACATTGCCCTTCTCCATGGTGTCGCGGAGTTTTTTCTCCGTCGGTTTCTCTGTTTTACTGTCCTTGTCTTCGTCAGCCAAAGCAGCCGCCCTTTGCGAAACGGAAAGAGGCCGCGCTTCGCGCGCGGCCCGCAGTTCGCCAGTCTACGACGTTTTCCCTGAGTCGCGCCGCGCTTACGCGGCTTCTTCCACAGGCGTATTTTCCTTGGCCTTCAACTCGATCTGGCCGGAATTGGCGAGGCGAATGGCCTCCTGGGCGATGGCGCGTCGCGCAATCGCGATCTCGCGCGGGTTGATGCCGGTATTGCCCATCTGCAGATCGGATTCGATCATGCGGCGCTGGCGCGGACTGATCGAGGACAGAACGATCTCGCGAATCTCGTTGCTGGAACCTCGCAGGGCCATCGTCAGGATGTCGGCGGCGATATCGTTGAGCAGAAGGACGCGGCTCGGCTGCGGCATGCGCGTGAGATCGTCGAAGAGGAAGATCTTCGGACGAACCTTCTCGACCGATTCCTTGTTGATCGATTCGAGCGAGCTGAGCAGCGTATCGACCTGCGGCTTGTCGAGCTCGTTCATGAGGTCTGCGACCTTCGTCGAGCCGGAAGCGTTGCGTTCGGCGTCGATCTCGGCCATCAGCCCGAGCACGCGGTTCTCGATGATCTGGGCAGCCTTTGGGCTGACATCCTTGATGTTGACCGTGCGGTTCATGATGTCGGCGCGCTGGGCTTCGGGAAGCTGCAGCAGGATCTTCGCACCGAATGCCGAAGGCATCATCGACAGGACATAGGCAATGGTCTGTGGATGCTCGCGCAGGAAGAACTTGGCAACGAAGACCGGGTCGGCTTCGCCCAGACGATCCCAGATGGAGGTTTCATAAGCCTGGAAGGCCGTGCGGCGGCCAAGCAGACTGTCCACCTCATCCGGCGTCAATCCCTCTTCGAGAATGCTCTCGATGGCCTTGGCGTTATCCATGAGGCCGGCGCCCTCGGTGAAGAGGTCTTCGAATTCGGCCACGAGCTGCGCCAATTCGTCCGGCGGAATGAGCCTCAGCGATTGCGCCGAGGCAATGATCATCTGCAGTTCGTTCTGCGTGAAATATTTCAGCAGCCGCCCTGCCACTTGTTTTCCCATGGCGAGGAGGACGGCGGCTGCCTTTTCAGTCTGAGATAACGGTTTCTCGGCGATCGCGCCGCTGAAATCGTCAAAGTCCATCATGGTCTTCTTCTCCGTCCCGCAAGGGGGAGTGGGCTCATCCTGAGCCGGGTTCAGCTTTTCTTCGCGTTGTAGATCTCAGTGAGCTTGATGCCGAACCTGGTATCGTCATGTTCCAGAACGGTAATCTCGCCCCGGCCGATCTTGCGGCCGTTCACGGTAATTTCGACCGGTTCCCCGATCTTCTTGTCGAGCGCAATGATTGCGCCCTCGGTCAGGTTCATCAGGCCTGATACCTGCATGCGGCTGCTGCCGAGCACGATCTGGACATCGATCGGAATATCCATGATCAGGTCCAGATTGGCGGTCAGCGCGCTGCCTGGAGCGGCCGGTGCGGCGGAGGTGCCGCCGAAATCGCTGTCGTCGAAGGCCGGGCCGGCATTATCGTCGCCGAAATCGCCGAAGGTGGAAAGATCCGTGCCCGTTTCCGCGCCGAATGCTTCGGCGTTGAAATCAGGCAGGCCGCCTTCATTGTCTTTCTTCAGGACGCCGCGCAGACCATCGATGGCCTCGTCCAGGGCGGCGTCGCTGCTTGAAACTTCCAGCGATTCCTCGCCGCTTTGCTGTATCGTCTTCGTAGCCATGAAATCACTATTCCAGTTGAAACTTGCCTCAAGCTGCCGTGAGGGTGACTCACGCGCCAGCCGATCAATTCATCAAATGTCGAAGAAGCTCGTCGTCGGAATTGACGTTGTCCTTGACGCGCACCGTATAATTTTCGCCAGAGCGGCCGAATTCGCAGATGTAGAGGTCCTTGCTGTTGGCGCTGACCTCGACCCGGACGTCGCCGGTATTGTCCATGAAAGGAATGACATCGCCGACCGCAAGCTTCGAGATCGTTTCCAGCGTCAGTGATTCCAGCCTGATTCGCGCCTCGAGCGTCACCTGCGAGCGGCGCACCTGTTCGCCGAGCTGTTCCGACCACGCCTGGGAGGCTGCTGTCGGGTTCTTGGCGCGCGGTGCGCTGACGACGGTGCGCAGAAGGTCGCGCTGCGGCGCGATGATGACGATCTGCGAAAGCGATTTGCCGAGAGAGATCGTCATCGTGATCGCTGCGGCGAACTCATTGCCCTCGTCGCCGATGGCCGCGGCGCGGTCCTCGATGTTGTAAGGCGGATCGAGATAGGGTTCGAAGCCGCCGGTGGCATTGACCGCCGAGCGCAGCACCTTGGCGATCTTTTCGAACACCATGACCGAAAGGTCGAGTTCGATGACGGATAGCGGCCGCGCGTCTGCTGGTTCCATGTCCTCGGGCCGCGCGCCCAGCATATGCTCCATCAGCGTCATGATGAAGCCGGCGCCGCAGCCAAGAATGAAGTTCGGCGCCCAGTTGCGCAGCGAGCCGTTGACCAGGGCATGATTGCCGCCGAGCGCGGCGATCAGCTCGTTCATCGGGCCGGACTGACAGCCGGCATAGGCGATGTTGATGTCCAGACCCGTCTCGCTCTTGATGACGTCGGGCAGGAATTCGGCATAGACCTGGGCGAAGGCCGTACCGAGTTTCGCAAGTGTCGCCTGATCCCCGAGATTGCCCGTGAGCTTGGCAAAGAGGGTGCGGTCCATCGTCGGTGCCTTATGCGCTGATTGCTGGCTCATGATCGTCAGGCTGCCTTGCTTTCACCGCCGGGGTTCATCATTTCCTGCTCGACGGCATCGATCGACGGGCGCTCGTAGGAGGAGATGGTCTTGCGGCCGTATTCGAGAGCGACCTGCGGAACCGATCCGTTCATGTAGGCAAGCAGGGTCTGCTTCACGATGACGTAGAGGCGGTGCTGCTTGCTGCGCACGACCTTGATCTGGGAGACCAGGGGCGCGCAGACCGAATAGGACAGGATGATGCCGAGGAAGGTGCCGACCAGCGCCGAGCCGATGAGATGGCCGAGCACTTCGGGCGATTCGTTGATGTGGCTCATGGCCTTGATGACGCCGAGAACGGCGGCGACGATACCGATCGCGGGGAAGGAATCGCCCATGATCGTGATGGAGTGATAGGGCTTCATCTTGTCGTGCAGCATCGTGTCGAGCTCTTCGTCCATCAGCGCCTCGATCTCGTGCGAGCGGGCATTGCCGATGATAATGAGGCGGACATAATCGCAGATGAAGGCCGTCAGATCCTTGTTCTTCAGCACAGTCGGCGCCGCCTTGAAGATCGAGGATTCGTCGGGATTGTCGATATGGGCTTCGATCTCGTTGCGCGACTTGGTGCGCAGATCGCGCATCAGGGCATAGAGCACGCCGAGCGTGTCGAGATAGTCGCGTTCCTTCGGCACCGCGTGGCGGAAGGCTTCGCCGAGCGCCTTGCCCGAATCCTTCACGACTTTCATCGGATTGGCCATGATGAAGCCGCCGAGGCCGGCGCCTGCAATAATGACAAATTCGAAGGGCTGGAACAGCGCGCCTACGTCTCCGCCCATAGCCATGAAGCTGCCTATGATGCAGCCGCAGGTCACTACAAATCCGATAATAATATTCATCGTCGGTCCACACCTGAACGTTGCTTCATACGATGAACTAGGGGACCTGCCTTGCGTGAGGCTGTTCGATGGGCCTTCACGCGCCCTTTTTGCCTTGTCAGCTTCGCACAAGCCAAGCCCTTCAGGATGGCGGGTAAGGGCATCCATGCCCCGCTAACGAAATGTAGGAGCGCCCCGGCGTTTCCTTTCCCGTTATTCTCCAATGTCCGGAGGGCGTTGAAAATGCAGTCTGGTATCTATGTGGCGCTATCGTCCCAGATGGCGCTGGAGCGGCGTCTGACGACGATCGCCGACAACCTGGCCAACGTGAACACGACGGGTTTCCGTGGTACCGAGGTCAAGTTCGATCAGGTCCTCAGCAATACCCAAAACAAGCTCAACGCCAAGGTCGCCTTCGTCTCGCAGGGCAACGACTATCTCTCCACTGAAAACGGCGAACTGCAGAACACCGGCAATCTCTTCGATTTCGCCGTCAAGGGTGACGCCTATTTCGGCATGAACACGCCGGCTGGCCTGGTGCTGACGCGCGACGGCCGCTTCACCATGACCGACAGCGGTGCGCTGGTCACCACGAGGGGCTTCCCCGTGCTCGATCCCGGCGGCGCCCCGATCCAGCTCGATCCCGCCGGCGGCGCGCCGACCGTCTCGTCGAACGGCACGATCACGCAGAACGGCCGGCGCATGGGTCAGATCGGCCTTTATAGCGCCGATGTCAGCAAGGGCTTCCTGCGCTACCAGAACAGCGGCATCCTGCCGACCGACACGCCGCAGCCGATCATCGACCGCTCGAATATCGGCATCGCCCAGGGCTATATCGAAAACTCCAACGTCAACGGCATGCGGGAGATGGCCAACCTGATCGAGGTCAGCCGCGCCTTCGACAATATCAGCACCTTGACGAGCAGCAGTGAAGGCACGCTCACCGACGCCATCAAGACCCTCGGCGGCAGCCAGTAAAGAGGCTTGTCATGGTAGAGGATCGGTTGCCTGAGGGCGCAATGTCGCCGAAGCTTTCGCATCTGGCCGTTCTGGCGGGCCAATACGCGATGGCGGAGAATGCCGTGGCCCATGGCGGCCATGTACGCACCATCGCTGCTGGGCACTATACCGTCGCCGGCCTTTCCAGACAGGTGCGCCTCGGCGATTTCGTTGCGCATCGCTCGCAGACCGGCGTTCACCTCGGCGAGGTCGTCCGCGTCGAGCCGGAGCTCACCTATGTATGTCCGATCGAGCCGGGCGAACCGATCGGCATCCAGGACACTATCATCCGCAAGGGTGCCTTTCGCCTTGCGCCCGATGACAGCTGGTGTGGCCGCACGATCAATTCGCTCGGCGAGCCGATCGACGGGCTTGGGCCGATGACTGCCGGCCTGGAGGCACGCTCGATCTCCAACACCGCACCGCCTTCGATGACGCGCAAGCGCGTCGAAACCGGTTTCAAGACCGGCGTGCGCGCTATCGATATCTTCTCGCCGCTCTGCCTTGGTCAGCGCCTCGGCATCTTCGCCGGCTCCGGCGTTGGCAAATCGACGCTGCTGTCGATGGTGGCGAGAGCCGACGCCTTCGACAAGGTGGTGATCGCCCTTGTCGGCGAACGTGGCCGCGAAGTGCGCGAATTCATCGAGGATACGCTCGGCCCGCATATGCAGAAATCGGTGGCCGTCGTTGCGACCAGCGACGAGAGCCCGATGCTGCGCAAGATGGCGCCGCTTTCGGCCATCACCATCGCCGAGCATTTTCGCGATCAGGGCGACAACGTGCTCCTGATCGTCGACAGCGTGACCCGTTTCGCCCATGCCATCCGTGAAGTGGCGACCGCCTCCGGCGAGCCGCCGATCGCCCGCGGATATCCGGCTTCAGTCTTCACCGAACTGCCGCGTCTTCTCGAGCGGGCAGGTCCGGGACCGGAAGGGACCGGCACCATCACCGCCATCATCTCCATTCTCGTCGATGGCGATAATCACAACGATCCGATCGCCGATTCCACCCGTGGCATTCTCGATGGCCATATCGTTCTGCAGCGCAGCCTTGCCGAGGAAGGGCGCTATCCGCCGATCGATCCGCTCGCATCCGTCTCGCGTCTGGCGCGAAAGGCCTGGACTCCGGACCAGGAAAAGCTGGTTTCGCGCCTGAAGGCGCTGGTGCATCGCTATGAGGAAACGCGCGATCTGCGCCTGATCGGCGGCTATCGCCAGGGCAGCGACGGCGATCTCGATATCGCCGTGCGCCAGGTGCCGATCATCTACGACATACTGAAGCAGACCCCCGGCGAAGAGCCGTCGGCGGATGCGTTCACCGACCTTGCGACAGCCCTCAGAAACGCTTCGGGCGGTGTTCCCGCGAGAGGCAAGTGATGACCGTTCGCCGTATTACCTCGATTATTTCCCGTCGAAAAAGGGGCCAGAAGTGAGAGAATCCGACGCAGATGAACCGGTCGCCCCGCCGAAATCGGCGAGAAGGCGAACCGTCGCGGACAAGGCTCTGGCCTTTACCGGACTGGCGCTTGCCGGCGCTTCTGCCTTCTTCCCCTGGTACGTCTTTCTGAACCCGGACAAGTTCGGCATCCATGTGGCCGAAGGCGATCGCACCCGCGATCTGCCGAATTGGCCGGGCCGCACCGTCGTCAGCGTATCGCCGCTTGCCATGGTCAACAAGAATCCGAGCGAGCCGAAGGATCTCATTCCCGATCCCTTGACGACGGCGACGGTCAGCAACACCGGTCGCGAGGACGACAAGGGGCCGCCGGCCGATCAGCAGCCCTTCCCCGGCAAGTCCGCCTTCCAGCTGCTGCATGTCGCCAATGGCCGCGCGCTGATCGAGGACGATACGGGCATGTATGTCGTGCGGGTCGGATCGCTTCTGCCCGACAACAGCCGGCTCGCTTCGATCGAACAACGAGAGGGAAAATGGGTCATCGTCACCTCGGCGGGCGATGTCTACGGCAACAATTGAGGAAGCCCCGGAATCGCCTGGATTTCAGGCACTTCGAAGACTTTACAGGAACGCATTTTCCGCAAGTCCCACGCAAGATTATCCCGCTAGATTCACAGTGTAAGAACGGAGAGAAGCCATGCAACCGATTCAGCTCTTTGACCTGGCCTCGCGGCAAGCCGAGTGGCTCCAGGTGCGTCAGCAGGTTGTTGCCGGCAATATCGCCAATGCCAATACCCCGAAGTTTCGCGCCAAGGATGTCACGCCGTTCCAGGCGGTTCTGGACAACCAGAACGTCAGCATGGCCCGGACCAATCCAGCGCATCTTTCGGGCAGCGAATTCAGCACGAGCGGCAACGTGAATGTCGAAGAAGCGCCGCTCGCGCAAGAAATTGGCGTCCAGGAGTCGGGTAACACCGTCGGCCTGGAAGACGAGCTCGCCAAGGCCGGTGAAATCAAGCGCCAGTATAGCTTGAACACCGCGCTCGTAAGCTCCTTTCATCGCATGATGTTGATGGCCGTAAAACAATAGAGATGAAGTGAAGATGTCATGGACCCCTTATCAGCCACATTGAAGATAGCAGGCTCCGGCCTGGAGGCTCAATCGACCCGTCTGCGTATCGTCTCCGAAAATATCGCCAACGCCCGTTCGACGGGTGACACGCCCGGCGCCGATCCCTACCGGCGCAAGACCGTGACGTTCGGCGCGGAAATGGATCGCGCCAATGGCGTAGCCACGGTCGGCGTCAAGAAACTCGGAGAGGACACGGGCAAATTCGTCGAAGAATATGATCCCAGCAATCCGGCGGCGGACCAGAAGGGCTACGTCAAGATGCCCAACGTCAACATCCTCGTCGAGATGGCCGACATGCGGGAGGCCAATCGTTCCTACGAAGCTAATCTGCAGACGATCAGACAGACCCGTGATCTCATCTCCTCCACTATCGATTTGCTGAAGAACCAATGATCGACTCGGTAAAGAATGTAGCCTCTCTTTCGGCGACGCGCGGCCTCGGCGGCATCGCCACGGATATGACCTCCGCCGCATCAAGCGCGCTCAACGCTTCCCCCGCGGTCGCCATGGGGGCGGATGCCGGAATGAGCTTCGCGTCGGTCATGTCGAATGTCGCGAAGGATTCCATCAACTCGCTGAAAGATGCCGAAAACGCTTCCTTTGCCGGCATCAAGGGTACGATGAGCACCCGCGAAGTCGTCGACAAGGTCATGCAGGCCGATCAGACCCTGCAGACCGCGATCGCGCTGCGCGACAAGGTCGTCTCGGCGTTTCTCGATATTACAAAGATGCAGATTTAGTGCGGGGCTTCCCGCTCTAATTACTTGATTTGGCGTGAGTTGTTCGCTGGCCGCATCGCGGCTTCGAAGGTCTCGCCCTTGCTCGAAGGACGAAAGCATGAGAGCGCTCGCAATTGCCGCGACGGGCATGGACGCCCAGCAGACCAATCTTGAAGTGATCGCGAACAACATCGCGAACATCAATACGACGGGTTACAAGCGCTCGCGCGCCGAGTTCTCCGACCTTCTCTATCAGACCGAGCGCGCCAAGGGCATCTCCAACAGGCCGAACCAGGCCGTGGTGCCGGAAGGCGCCAATATCGGTCTCGGCGTGCAGACGGTGGCCGTGCGCAACATCCAGGTCCAGGGCCAGCTGTCGCAGACGCAGAACGACCTCGACGTCGCGCTCGTCGGCCGCGGCTGGTTCCAGATCCAGATGCCTGACGGCACGACGGCCTACACCCGCGCCGGCTCGTTCAACAGGAGCGATACCGGCCAGATCGTCACGCCCGACGGCAACGTGCTGCAGCCGGGCATCACGATCCCCAGCAATGCCAGCAGCGTTACCATCAGCCAGTCCGGCCAAGTCGCCGCGATCATCGGCACGAACACGACACCGACGGTGCTCGGTCAGCTGCAGATCGCCAATTTCGTCAACGAAGCCGGCCTGCAGCCGATGGGAAGCAACCTCTTCACGCAGACGCCGGCGTCGGGCGACCCGGTCGTCTCCGATCCGAACCAGAACGGCTTCGGTTACATGAAGCAATTCTACCTGGAATCGTCGAACGTCGATCCGGTTAAGGAAATCACCGATCTGATCACCGCGCAGCGCGCCTACGAGATGAATTCCAAGGTCATCACGACGGCAGACGAAATGGCGCAGATCGTCAGCAAGAACCTGAAGTAGCGAGAGGGACGGGCCGAACATGAGGTTTCGCCGGATGAAAAGCTTAGCAATGGCCTGGTTCGCCGCGGCGAGCCTCTCCGTCGTATTCGTCTCGGTCGCGCCGATGGGCGCCGCGAGCGCCGACGGACCGAGCCTCGGAACGGCCGTTGTGCCGACCGAGACGATCTATCCTGGCGATATCATCACCAGCGGTCAGCTCGAAGAGGTCGAGGTCACTAACCCGAACCTGACCGGCGACTATGCCAAGCGGCTGCGCGATGTTACGGGGCTGGTGTCGAAACGCACGCTTCTTCCCGGCCGCACCATTTCGATCTCCGCGCTGCGCCAGCCTTATGCGGTGACGCGCGGCTCCAATGTCCGGCTGGTGATGAGCATGGGCAGCATGACGATCACGGCAGCCGGTACGCCGCTCGATGATGGCGCCGTCGGTGACAACATCCGCGCCCGCAACATGGACTCGGGCATCATCGTCAACGGCACTGTCCTCCAGAACGGCACGATCCGCGTGGTCGCAAAATGAAACGGCTTCGTCAATTTCTAGCAGTCCTGTTCGCATTGCCGAGCCTGATCGTCGCCGATCCGGCTCTCGCGATGCAATCGCGCATCAAGGATATCGCGTCGCTGCAATCCGGCCGCGACAACCAGCTGATCGGCTATGGCCTGATCGTCGGTCTCCAGGGGACCGGCGACGGCTTGCGTTCCTCGCCGTTCACCGAGCAATCCATGCGCGCGATGCTGCAGAACCTCGGCATCTCGACGCAGGGCGGGCAGTCGGCCGCCAAGAATACCGCAGCCGTGATGGTGACGACGAACCTGCCGCCCTTCGCCAGCCCCGGCAGCCGCATCGACGTGACGGTCAGTTCGCTCGGCGATGCGACGTCGCTGCGCGGTGGCACGCTGATCATGACCTCGCTGAGCGGCGCCGATGGGCAAATCTATGCTGTCGCACAAGGCTCCGTCATCGTGTCGGGCTTCCAGGCACAGGGGGCCGCCGCGACCGTGACCGAAGGTGTCACGACGGCCGGCCGCGTGCCCGGCGGGGCCATCATCGAACGTGAATTGCCTTCGCGTTTCAAGGATTCCGTCAATCTGGTCCTGCAGCTGCGCAATCCGGATTTCTCCACCGCGATCCGCATTTCAGACACGGTCAATACCTGGGCGACCTCGCGTTACGGCGCGCCGATCGCGGAAGCCAAGGATTCTCAGGAAGTGACGATCGCCAAGCCGAAGATGGCCGATCTGACGCGCCTGATGGCCGATATCGAAAATCTCAACGTCCAGACCGACACGCCCGCCAAGGTCGTTATCAACGAGCGCACCGGAACGATCGTTATCGGCGCCGACGTCCGCGTCTCGCCGGTCGCCGTCAGCTACGGAACGCTGACCGTGCAGGTCAGCGAAAACCCGCAGGTCATCCAGCCCGAGCCCTTCTCCGATGGCCAGACGGCTATCCAGGATCAGACGGATATCACCGCCACCAAGAGCGGTGGCCGGGTCGCCGTGCTGGAAGGACCTGACCTGAAGACGCTGGTCGCAGGCCTGAACAACATCGGCGTCAAGCCGGACGGCATCATCGCCATCCTGCAAGGCATCAAATCGGCCGGCGCCCTGCAAGCGGAGCTCGTACTGCAATGATATCGACCGTCATCGCCAGAAGGATGCTGATCGCCTGCAGTCTCGCAACGGGAGCCTCGCTGCTGTCGCTCGGTACGGCTTCCGCCCAGGAAGCGCCGAAACCGGTCGCCGATCCCGCCTCCAGCCAGGATGAGATCCGGCAGTTCTGCACGAATATCGCCGATCCGGCTCGCGATCAGCGCTATCTCCTGCAGAAGCAGGAGCTGGAAAAGCTGCAGGCCGATGTCGATCAGCGCATTGCCGTCATGGACAAGCGCAAGGCGGAATATGAGGACTGGCTGAAACGCCGCGACGATTTCCTCAAGACGGCGGATCTCGGTCTGGTCGAAATCTACAAGAACATGAAACCGGATGCCGCAGCTGCCAGCCTCAACGATGTCAGGACCGTGGTGGCCGCGGCCATCATCATGAAGCTGTCGCCGCGCCAGTCGAGCCTGATTCTTGCGGAAATGGATGCGAAGAAGGCGGCGGTCATTACCAACATCATCTCAAGCGCATCCGACCCGAATACATCGAAGTCGAAGGACCCCTCATGAACACGCGTCTTACGGCTGCCTGCACAATCGTCGTCTTTCTCGCCGGTTGCCAGTCGCAGGCCCTCAAGGAAATCGGTAGGGCGCCTGCCATGAGTCCGATCGGCAGCGGCCTGCAATATGCGCAGACGCCGCAGATGTCGCAGTATCCGAAGCGGCCGCATCAGGTCGCGCAGGGCTATTCGCTCTGGAATGATTCGCAGGCCGCTCTCTTCAAGGATGCGCGCGCACTCAACGTCGGCGACATCCTGACGGTGACGATCCAGATCAATGACAAGGCGAATTGGGACAACGAGACCAATCGCAATCGCACCAACAAGAGCGATATGAACTGGAACATTACCGCCAAGATCTTTGGCTGGCAGCCCAGCACCAATGCCGACGCAACCTCTGGCTCGGACACCAGCACCGACAGCAAGGGCAAGATGCAGCGTTCCGAGCAGATCAACCTGCTGGTCGCCGCCGTCGTGACGGGAATTCTGGAGAACGGCAACCTGATGATCAGCGGCTCGCAGGAAGTCCGCATGAACCAGGAAATCCGTATCCTCAACGTCGCCGGCATCGTTCGGCCGCAGGACGTGACGGCGGACAACACCATTTCGTACGACAAGATCGCCGAGGCGCGCATCTCCTATGGCGGCCGCGGCCGCCTGACGGAAATACAGCAGCCGCCGAGAGGGCAGCAGGCCGTCGACCTGCTCTCGCCGCTCTGATTTGACAGTGGACGGATAGGGACATGGCAGCAGCTGCAGACGAATCGGCAAAGGGCAAGGGATCGCCGCTGATCATGATGATCGTCGGGCTACTGGTGCTGACCGTGCTCGGCGGCGGCGGCGGCTGGGTGCTGGGAACGATCGTTGCGCCGAGGATCAAGACGGCGACCGCTGCTGTCCAGGCGACCGCAAAGGCCGGCGGCGAGAGCAAGCAGGCTGCCGCGGCCGCCCAGGCCAACGGTATCGTCGCGCTCGACCCGATCACCACCAATCTCGCCTATCCCTCGCAGAGCTGGATCAGGCTGGAGCTTGCGCTTGTATTCAAGGGGCCGGCCGACACACAGCTCGCCCAGGCGATCCATCAGGATATCCTGGCCTATGTCCGCACGGTTTCCCTGCAGCAGATCGAAGGCGCGCGGGGCCTGCAATATCTTCGGGATGACATTCAGGAGCGTGTTGACCTGCGCTCGGAAGGACGAGTATCGAAAGTTATGTTCAGAACTTTCGTGATCGAATGAGTCGGTTAGCACTTGCCCTGTCTATATTAGTCATTGCTGCACTGTCGCCTGAGCTGGCGGTGGCGCAGCAATTGTCGCAACAGCTGCCCACCGATCTTCTGAACGCGCCGGTCAACGGCTCGGTTGCCGCCTGGATCATCCGCACCTTCGGGCTTTTGACGATCCTGTCGATCGCGCCCGGCATCCTGATCATGGTGACGAGCTTTCCGCGCTTCATCATCGCGTTTTCGATCCTGCGCACCGGCATGGGACTGGCGACGACACCGTCGAACATGATCCTGCTCAGCCTCGCGCTGTTCATGACCTTCTACGTCATGTCGCCGACCTTCGATCAGGCATGGAAGGACGGTGTCCAGCCGCTTCTCGCCAATCAGATTTCGGAAGGGGAGGCGGTCCAGCGCATCGCCGAGCCTTTCCGCACCTTCATGTCCAACAATACGCGCGACAAGGATTTGAAGCTCTTCGTCGATCTCGCACAGGAGCGCGGCCAGACGACCGTCGTCGACAACAAGATCGATTACCGCGTCCTGATCCCGGCCTTCATGATTTCGGAAATCCGTCGCGGCTTCGAAATCGGCTTCCTAGTGGTCCTGCCGTTTCTCGTCATCGACCTGATCGTGTCGACCATCGTCATGGCGATGGGCATGATGATGCTGCCGCCGACGTCGATCTCCCTGCCGTTCAAGATTCTGTTCTTCGTGCTGATAGATGGCTGGAATCTGCTGGTCGGCAGTCTGGTTCGCTCATTCCACTGACCGAGTGGGCCACTAACCGAGCGGGCCTCTGACCAAGCAGGCCAGTTGAGCGAGCAGGTATGAGGCGATCGCCGGAGATCTTCTCCCCGACGATCGCAAAGCTTTACTCGGCCGCGATTGCCGCCGAGTTCCGGTCTTCTTCCATGAACGGCTGCGAGCGCACCGGCAGTGCCGGTACATCCATATGTTCGGGCGTAAGTCCCTGCCTGGCGCGTTCCGCCATCATCTCGAACGCGGTCTCCAGATGGTGCGTGAAGCGTTCTGCGTCGAAAAGCGGCTTGATATAGCGATTGGCCGCCAGCGTTTCCTTGAACTGAGCGATGCGTTCGGGCTGGCCTGCGAGCTGTACAGCCATGTCCTCGTAGGCCTTGATATCGTCGGCCACCAGTTCGGGCAGGCCGATGGCATTCAGCAGGCTTTCGCTGACGCGCGAGGCGAAGTTGTTGCCTTTGACCGTCAGGACGGGCAATCCACCCCATAGCTGCTCCGACGTCGTGGTATGGCCGTTGACGGGGAAGGTGTCGAGGCCGAGATCGGCAAGCTGCTGACGGTCGATGTGATCCTCGTAGCGAATGCGGGCGGTGAAGACGACCCGCTTGCGGTTGATGCCGCGCGCTTCCAGGCGTGACCAGATATTGGCCTCCGCACGCGGGCCGTTGCACAGAAGCCAGAGCACGCTGTTCTTGCTGCGCTTGAGGATGTTGCACCAGACATCGACCATCTGCGGCGTGATCTTGCGGTTGCCGTTGAAAGAGGCGTAGACGAATGCATCCTCGGGCAGTCCATATTGCGCGCGCGTCGTCGGCCGCGGCTTCGGGCGGTTGAATGGGTCGTTCGGCTGATAGCATTCGGGAAGGCGGCAGTATTTCTCGTAGAAATGCGCCTTTGAAGCATCCGGCAGCACGTAATGGTCGCCGATGATGTAATCGAGATCGATGTTGACGGTCGTGCCGGGAAAGCCGAGCCAGGCGACCTGGATCGGAGCCGGCATGTGATTGAGGATGTAGGCGCGGCTCCCTCTGGTATGGCCCTTTAGGTCGACGAGAACATCGATTCCGCGGGCGCGGATCGCCTCCGCCGCCGCTTGATTGGAAAGGCCGCGAATATCGACCGTCGTGCCCAGCTGCGAATAGTCGAAGACCTCCTCGCTCTGGTGGGACGGTTCTGAATGGTCGAAAAGGGTGATCTCGAACCGGTCCTTGTCGTGCAGCTCGAGAACGCGCTGCAGCAGCTTCATCGTCGCGTGGCCCGGCCAGAAGTCGGAGGAGAGGTAGCCGATGCGAATCTTGCTACCCCACGTATGCGGCAGCTTGCGACGAGTTTCTGCATGGTCCGCCGGTAGCGGATCGGTATCGTGGATCACAAGCTTGTTGATCGCTTCGTCGCCGCACCAGTGGAGATGGAAGAAGGGATTGTCGGGAATGATGTGGTCGAGCTTACCCTGGGCGAGCGACGCCGTAATGGGCGCCATGTGCTTTTCGACGGCTGCCAGATCCGATACCTCGCGCGCAAAGATCAGATAGAGCGCGCGGAAGATGACGTTCTCCGGATGCTTCTTGAACAACGTCGCGACGATATGCCGGTTGCCTTCGTCATAGAGATCGTCGGTCAGCAGCTTCGCGGCCATCTGCCGATGCTTGAGTTCCGGCCCCTCGACGAGCACCGTCTTGAAGCCGGCCAGCAGTTCCTTCTGTTGTCGGCTGAGGAAAATGCGGCTGAGGACGAAGGCGAGATCCGGGTCCTTGAATGCCAGCGGCAGGATCAGGCTTCCCAGAGCAAGGGCCTGATCGTCGTTGCCGCAATCGCCATGGAGCAGGAGCGCCTCGCGAAGATAATCATCGCGCTGGGGCTTCTGCCGGCCCGCCAGTTCGTAGGCGCTTGCCGCATCCGACCTGAAGCCGAGCTTGACCAGCGTCTTTGCCAGCAGCGCATAGGTCTTGGGCGATCTGTCGACGTTCAACAGCTCGTTCAGCGTTTCGAGCGCGCGCGTATATTGCCCCTTTTGATAGAAGCTGGACGCTGTCACAAAGGCATTTTTCGTATTCACGAGCGAGAACTCCGAGCGATATGTTGACTGGCTCCCGCCGAAGGTCGAGGGCCGGCATCATGGATTCGCTTCATGATCCCTCACGGAGCTTGCCTGAAACCGAAGCACTGGTCGAAAATGCCTTTACGAATTCTTAGCCACGTTCCGTGGAGGCGGTGCCCGGGGCTCCCGGATTTAAGAAATTGGCAAGCAATGGGTGCGAACTTCTTCGCGACATGACGGGTTTGGTCCTCTAGGAAAATGGATCGAGGGGCATGAAGCTGCTCCGTCATCGCCGGTATCTCAGTCCGGTATGTCCTCCTTTTGTATCCAGTTTCCAGGGGACACTCCTATGACCAGCATTATTACCAACAATTCCGCAATGGCAGCTCTCCAGACGCTGCAGAACATCAGCGGCAACCTGCAGAGCACGCAGCAGGCTGTTTCTTCCGGTCTGCGCATCTCCAAGGCTTCCGACAACGCTGCTTACTGGTCGATCGCTACCAGCATGAAGTCCGACAACAGCGCCATCGGCGCCGTTTCCGACGCTCTCGGCCTCGGCGCCGCCAAGGTTGACACCGCATCGACGGCCGTCACCAGCGCCATCGACATCGTCGGCCAGATCAAGGACAAGCTCGCAACCGCCATGGAAGGTTCGGTTGACAAGGGTTCCGTCCAGGAAGAAATCGGCCAGCTGCAGCAGCAGCTGCAGAGCGTTGCCCAGTCGGCTTCGTTCAACGGCGAAAACTGGGTCATGGCTGCAAACAACGGCTCGGCTTCGGTTGTTTCTTCGTTCATCCGCGGCACCAACGGCACCGTTTCGGTCAGCACGAGCTCCTACGCCTTCAACACCGGCGCAACCGGCAACGTTCTGTTCGGCGCGAATGCAAACGGCACGATCAACACGTCCGCCGGTATTCTCGGCACCAAGGGCAGCAACGGCTACTCGGTCTTCAGCCTCGACATCAGCAAGATGACCGGTGGCCAGATCTCCAGCGCGCTCAACCTGGTTCAGACCGCTCTGAACTCCATGACCAGCATGAACTCGAAGCTCGGCTCCATCTCCAGCCGTATCGACCTGCAGACGAGCTTTGCTTCCTCGCTCTCCGACTCGATCCAGTCGGGCGTTGGCAAGCTGGTTGATGCCGACATGGAACAGGAATCGAGCAAGCTGTCCGCTCTGCAGACGCAGCAGCAGCTGGCCATCCAGTCTCTGTCGATCGCCAACTCCTCGACCCAGTCGATCCTGTCGCTCTTCCGTTAATAGGAAGCGCCAACGCAGCGCGTTGGTCGAAAATCCTAAACAAGATATTAACCGCGCCCGTCTAAGGCGCGGTTTTTTTTATATTTTCCGGCTGGGAGCGGTTCAGCTTTTCTTAACTATATTGCTGTTTCTTAGGACCATCGAAACGGCGAGTTAACCTTAACGGATTTGGTTAACAGGCATGATGCTGAATGCCGTTACCGGTTTTAGGTCCGGAATGTCCCTTATTCAACCACTGCCAAAGGGGCAAATATCATGACGAGCATTCTTACCAACAACGCCGCAATGGCTGCTCTCCAGACGCTGCGCAGCATCGGCTCGAACCTGCAGGAGACGCAGAGCGCCGTTTCTTCCGGCCTGCGCATCTCCAAGGCTTCCGACAACGCTGCTTACTGGTCGATCGCTACCAGCATGAAGTCCGACAACAGCGCCATCGGCGCCGTTTCCGACGCTCTCGGCCTCGGCGCCGCCAAGGTTGACACCGCATCGACGGCCGTCACCAGCGCCATCGACGTCGTTGGCCAGATCAAGAACAAGCTTGCAACCGCCATGGAACCGTCGGTTGACAAGAAGTCCGTACAGGAAGAAATCAGCCAGCTGCAGCAGCAGCTGCAGAGCGTTGCCCAGTCGGCTTCGTTCAACGGCGAAAACTGGGTCATGGCCGCAGACAAAGGCTCGGCTTCGGTTGTTTCTTCGTTCATCCGCGGCACCAACGGCACCGTTTCGGTCAGCTCGACGTCCTACGAATTCAACACCGGCGCAACCGGCAACGTTCTGTTCGGCGCGAATGCAAGCGGCACGATCAACACGTCCGCTGGTATTCTCGGCACCAAGGGCAGCAACGGCTACTCGGTCTTCAGCCTCGACATCAGCAACATGACCGGCGGCCAGATCTCCAGCGCGCTCAACCTGGTTCAGACCGCGATGAACTCGCTGACCAGCCTGGGTTCGAAGCTCGGCTCCATCTCCAGCCGTATCGACCTGCAGACGACCTTCGCTTCCTCGCTCTCCGACTCGATCCAGTCGGGCGTTGGCAAGCTGGTTGACGCTAACATGGAAGAAGAATCCAGCAAGCTGTCCGCTCTGCAGACGCAGCAGCAGCTGGCCGTGCAGTCGCTGTCGATCGCCAACTCCTCGACCCAGCAGATCCTGTCGCTCTTCCGTTAATCGGAAGCGCCGGCGCGCCGCGCTGGCTGACCACACAGGAAAACGAAATTACCGCGCCTTCCCCGGAGGGCGCGGTTTTCATTTTGGCACCACGTCGAATGCGGCCTCAAGGCTTAACGCGCGGCGCTTGCCTTCCGGCTGATGGCATCGACGAAGCCATCGAACAGCTTGCGCATGGCGACCTGCTTGTAGGGATAGATGACGGGGTCATCCATATTGTGGACCACCATCGCTACGTCGAGCTCGAATACGAGCAGGCGCCCGTCGGGAAGCTCCGCACAATCGATGCCGAAATAGTCGAGCTTGATATGACGGCAGAGCGCCGCAAAACTTTCCTGGTGGCGCACGGCGAAATCGTGATCGAAATCTTCCATCCATGCCTGTTCGACCGCGCGTTTTGCAGGGCTCTGGCCCATGCCCGCGCTCAAATAGTGCACGATCCAGTGGTCCGAAAGCGCCATGTGGCTGGCGAATGCCTTGCCGTCGATGAAGACGACGCGCTGCTTGTTGTAGAAGCCGTCGGCCCCGCGAAAATCGATGAAGGGCGCCACGTAAAGCTCGGATGCCGGCTGAACCGCCAGAAAGGCCGCCAGTTCGGCCGGCCCGGCGATAAGCTCCATTCCATTGCCGGCGTGGGTGCTGATCGGGCGTACGACCAGCGGGAATGTAAGGCCCTGAGCGCAGTCGTTCAGCTGCTTCGCGCCGGCGCCGATGGCCGCGAGGTCGTCGCGCGAGACTCGATGCGTGCTGGGCGACAGGATGGACGGCTCTCCCGCCAGCGTTGCGCTCACACCGTCGCGCGTCAGCCCTGCAATCAGTTCCGGATTGCGGTTCATCACCAGACCATCGAATCCGGCAAGCAGTTTTTGCATATGGGCAAGCAGCGGCGCGTTTTCGGTCGACTCTCCGATCGCCATGAAGGCGACGTCGTGATCCGGCAGATCGGTGATTTCAGTGACTTCCAGGTTGACGTAGCGCAGCAACAGCACGCAATTGCTGCCCGCCAGCAGAAAATCCAGAGGCGTGTTGGCCATGAAGTCGCCTTCGGTGACGAAGGCCAGCAGATGTCGCCCGGTTCCATTGCCATGGACCACAGAAAAGTCGCGGCGCAATTGCACGGCGTTTTTCAGGATCTGGCGAGCCTCCTCGGTGCGGCCGAGGGTCTGTAGGATAATCGCGAGATCCATGAATGCGGCCGCATCGGTCGGGTCCGCCGTCACGCGCTGCATGAGCTCGTTCCACAGCGGCGTCACGTCGCGACCGGCATAGACGAGCGAAACGATCCTCTGCATACCGAGAATGCGCGAGGCGTCAGGCGTGCTGGGCGAAACCGGATCGATGGTCGGGGCTTTGGTCATCAGCATTGGGGGAGGTCCTGTTGCGAGCCGATTGTCAAAACGCTGTGAACGAGCGCGTCTATGTCGGCCTGCCGCGTGCGGTGGTTGACGATCGCGGCGCGGATTGCCGGCTGCCCGTTCAGATGGGTCAGGGATGGAGCGACGCGGCCTTCGGCATGTAGCCGCTCGACGATATGGGAATTGACCGATGCAGGCGCCGTCCCGTTCGGGCCGACATAGGCGAAGCAGACGATATTGAGCGCGACCGGTGCGAGCAGTTTCAGGGTAGGTTCCCGTTCGATGCGCCCGGCGAGCGCGCGGGCCAGCCTACAATTGGCGCTCATCGCATTCCCCAGCGCTTCGGTGCCATGGGTTTTCAGCGTGAACCAGGTCTTCAGCGCCCTGAAGCCGCGCGACAGATCCGGGCCGTAGTCGCAGGGCCACCAGTCTCCGCCGGCAAGCCCCGTGGTGGCGCGGCTGAGATAGGCGGCATCCGAGGCGAAGGTTTGCCGCTGCCATTCGCTGTCCCGCACGAGCAGGAAGCCGGCATCATAGGGCACCTGGCCCCATTTGTGGAAATCGAAGGCAAGCGAATCGCAGCTGTCGATCCCGGCGAACAGAGGCGCAAGGTCAGGGCTCAGTATGCCGAGGGCGCCCAGCGCGCCGTCGACGTGAAAATGAAGATCGTAGCCGTCGGCGATACGTCGCAGCGCGGCGAGGTCGTCGACGGCGCCGGTATTGACCGTCCCCGCGCTGCCGATGACCAGGAACGGCACGAAACCCTCCTGTCTGTCACGAAGGATGGTCTGTTCCAGTGCATCGACGTCGATCTGGCCGAGATGATTGACCGGGATGCGTCGCAGCTGATCGCTGCCGATGCCGGACATTTCGAAGGCGCGGGGAACGCAGCCATGCACCTCGCTTGAGGCATAGGCGACAAGCCGGGATTCGTCGGAGAGGCCGGTCACGCGCACGTCGCGTCCGAGCTTGCGGCATCTGGCGATCTGCACCGCAACGAAATTGGCCTGCGATGCGCCGGTCAGGAAAATGCCGCCCGCCGTCTCCGGAAAAGAGAAGATCTCGCGCGTCCAGCGGATGATCTGGCGCTCGACCTCGATCGGCATGTGGTCGCGCCCGCCGAGATTGGCATTCAGCCCGCCCGCAAGCATCTCGGCCAGCATGCCGGTAACCGTGCCGCCGCCCTGGACCCAGCCCATGAAGCCCGGATGAATATTGCCGCTGCCATAGGGGAGGATATTCTCCCGGAAGATGGCATGGATCTCGGCAAGATCACTGGCCTTGGTGGGCAGCGGTGCATCGAGCAAGGCGCGGGCGGAGGAGGGGGGATGCTGCCAGACAGGCTTCGTTCCAAGCGACTGGAGATGATCGAACATGTCGTCGAGCATCTGATGGCCCTGCTTGCGCAGGGCCTGCCAATCATCGGGGTCGAGGCTCGTTCGCTCGTGGCGATCGACCGCCGCTCGTCCGGCGTCCTGCAAACTGAACATCTCAACCTCACATAGGGACCGCCGATGACGGCCCCGCCGTGGAGTGCCGCCGAGGCACTGGCCACTTCTCGCCCGGACATGGACGCATCGCGGGCATGCTACGCCGCCGAAGGTGGCGCGAAGCTGACCTGCGGCCCTTGCGACCCGTCAAACGGCGATCTTTGGCTCGAAAAGCCGATCTCTGCGCACGCCAGACGGATAGTGCGCCATGGGGTTCAATGAAAGGTGGCGGTGTCGGCGGCATGATATCGAGCGAGCCTGTTAACGGTACAAACGATTCCGTTAACTTTTTGAGGTGGAGTTAACCTTTTATTAACCCTGATGCTGTCAGTTGCAGCTAGCGCAACGGTTGGTTAACCTCTCCTAAGAGGCGGTTAACAAGCATGAGGCTGATTGCCGTTCCCGGCCGCAGACCGGAATGTCCCTTCCAAATTCAGCCACAAGGGGCACTTTTCGATGACAAGCATCCTCACAAACGACGCGGCGATGTCCGCCCTCCAAACCCTGCGCACCATCAACGCAAGCCTGCAGGACACGCAAAGCCGCGTTTCCTCCGGCTACAAGGTCGCCAAGGCATCCGACAACGCCGCCTATTGGTCGATCGCGACGACCATGCGGTCCGACAACAGCGCGCTCTCCGCCGTCTCGGATGCATTGGGCCTGGGTGCTGCCAAGGTCGATACGGCCTATACCGCAATGGATAACTCCATCACGGTCGTTCAGCAGATCAAGGACAAGCTCGTCGCGGCAACCGAAAACAGCGTGTCGAAATCGGACGTCCAGGAGGAAATCGCACAGCTTCAGCAGCAGCTGGCGAGCATTGCTCAATCCGCATCCTTCTCGGGGCAGAACTGGATGTATGCCGTCAACGGTGCTTCGGCCTCGGTCGTCTCCTCCTTCGTGCGCAACAATAACGGCACGGTTTCCGTCAACAGCACCAGCTACGCCTTCAACACAGGCTCGCAGGGCAACGTCCTCTTCGGTGCGAAAAGCAATGGAACGATCGACACGGGTTCGGGGATCCTTGGCAGCAAGCAGACCATCAGCGGCAAGGCCTATTCCGTTTTCAGCCTCGACATCACCAACATGACGAGCGGCGATATCGGCAAGGCGATGAACCTGGTACAAGGCGCTCTCAACGCCATGAACAGCACGGCTTCGCAGCTCGGCTCGCTCTCGACCCGCATCGATCTCCAGACGAGCTTCGTCTCCACCCTGCGCGACACGATCGATTCCGGCGTTGGCAAGCTGGTCGATGCGGACATGGAAGAAGAGTCGAGCAAGCTGTCGGCGCTCCAGACCCAGCAGCAGTTGGCCATCCAGTCGCTGCAGATCGCAAACACCAGTGCGCAAAACGTTCTCGCCCTCTTCAAGTGAGCCTTGACTGGAGCTTGCGTTGATATGGCGCGGCGGCTTTTCTCTCTTGTCGCCGCGTACAAGCTTTTGTTAACCTTGCCGCCAATTGATTTGCAGTCTTTGTGCAGATCCGGCTTTCGTTCCTTTCTCGAGCGGCAGCCGGGTCGTGTTTTAGCGACGGGCCGCGCTGGGAGATCTCCCGCTGGCGGGCATGAGGCCAATCGTTGCTGCCGGATCGGCCCGGCTTGCCACTCCCAATGGAATTACGGATTTTCAGATGAGCAATGTGACGACGAATCCTGCCGCGTCGGCGGCGCTGACCGTGCTGCGCGGAATCAACACAGATCTCGGTGTCGTGCAGCAGCAGGTCTCATCCGGTTACCGCATCCAGACGGCAAGCGACGATCCGACCTATTGGTCGATGGCGACCACCATGCGCTCGGACCAGAGCAGTCTTTCGACGATTACCGATGCGCTGGGTCTCGGCGCGTCCAAGGTCGACACCGCGTCCACCGCCATGGATACGGTCGTCAGCCTGCTGACCCAGATCCAGGCCAAGCTGGTTTCTGCTACGGAGGCGGGTACCGACAAGGATGCCATCAATTCCGATATTCAGCAGCTCAAGGGGCAGCTGCAATCGGTAACCCAGTCGGCTTCCTTCTCCGGTGAGAACTGGCTCTACAATTCGGCGCAGCAGCCCACCACGCAGCAATCCGTGATCAGCAACTTCACGCGCGGAACAAGCGGGCAGATCAGCTTCACGACCATCAACTACGACAGTTCCCAGACCTTGATGATCGACACCGCAAATCCCAGCCGGGGCTTGCTGACGAAAAATGTGGATGCCAGCACGCTCGGCACTTCCAGCAGCAGCGGCGGCACAGCTCGCAACTATTATCTCCTGGCGGCCAGCGGCGGCTCGACGCCGGCGGGCGGGACCGAGATCGCTCTGTCGAGCAGCACAACCGCCGACGAGCTGACGGATATGATCAACGTCACCAATTCGCTCCTGAAGTCGGCGACCTCTGCGGATTCGACGCTGGGTCTGATGAAGTCGAATATCGATAGCCAGTCGGACTACATCTCCAAACTCAGCGATGCCATCAAGAGCAGCGTCGGCGATCTCGTCGATACGAATATGGAAGAAGCCTCGGTTCGACAGAGCGCTCTGCAGACTGCGCAACAGATGGGTGTCCAGGCATTGTCGATCGCCAACAGCATGGCGAGCAAGGTGTTGATTATCCTCCAGTCGAAATGATCGTCGGGGCGGCTGCGTCGGATCGGCAATAGCGCATCGCATTCATCCTCGCACAAGTTTGACTGCCTACGGTCTTTCGCATTGGCTTGGTTGCGCAATGTGCCGGTGACAACGGTCTCCGAAAGCGTGGCCCGAGGACGGAAACCGGAAGCGTGATGATCGACGTTTTGAGAATGGGAATGGATCGGCCCCTTGGTGGCATCGACTTGCAGCGTCTTTGTGACGCGCATGGGGAGATGCGCGCGTGAGCCTGACATTATCCCGATATCTCAAGGATTTCAGCGCCGAGCAGGTTGTTCCTCCCCACGTCGAGGATATGGTTTTTGCGGAGCCGGCGGAGTTCATCGAAAGCCCGCTCGCACCGCCCATCGATATCGAGGCCGAGCGTCGTGCCGCCTATATGGAAGGGCACGAAGCGGCGACGCAGGAATTGACGCAGAAGCATCAGGCCGAGCTTGAGGCAAGGGACGCAGCGTCTCGGGCCGAAATGGATGCGATGCGCATACGCTACGAGGAGCAGGCGGCGGAGAAGATCGCGGCGGATGTGACGCGGATCGCCGCGATGCTCGGGCAGGCGATCAGCACCGAAGTCGCCGCCATCCTTGCGCCGATCATGACCGAGACGCTGACGACCAAGGCCGTCGCCGATCTCGCCGAACTGGTGAGGGTTGCGATTCTCGACGGCAGCGCCGGCCCGATCTCGGTCAGCGGCCCGCGCCATCTTTTCGAGGTCCTTCACGACCGTCTCGGCGATGACGGTTCGCTCCTGCGCCACGTCGAGGCTGACGACATCGATCTCACCGTCACGATCGGCGAGAGCGTTCTCGTAACCCGCATGTCCGCCTGGGCCGCCAGTCTGAAAGAGATCTTGAAATGAGCGACGGCGATCAAAATCACGGCAAGCACGAGATCATCATCGTCAAGCGTCATGGCGGCGGCGATCACGAAGGCGGGCATGGCGGCGCATGGAAGATCGCCTATGCCGACTTCATGACTGCGATGATGGCTTTCTTCCTCGTGATGTGGTTGGTCAACGCCGCAAACGAGGAAACGAAGGCGTCCGTCGCCTCCTATTTCAATCCTATCAAGCTTGCCGATGAGAAGCCCACCGAAAAGGGCCTCAAGAAGCCCGTCGATCAGGCCGAGGGTGAAAAGAACCAGCAGAAGTCGGACAAGGCCCAGGACAAGCCGAACAACGGCAAATCAGCCAAAACGGGTGAAGACCTGACATCGACCTCCGGCGACCAGACGAATTACTCCGAAGCGGATTTCTTCGAGAATCCCTATTCGGTGCTGGCCGAAATCGCGCAGGAAGTCGGCCAACAGGCAAACGTCAGCGCCAAGGGCGACGGCGGAGCGGCTCAATCCGGTCCGGCAACCGGCGCGGATGGCGGCCAGGCCTACCGCGATCCGTTCGATCCGGATTTCTGGACGAAGCAGGTTCAGGTTTCCAGCGCGTCAAAGAAGGCAAACGAGGAACAGTCCGCCAAGTCGGATCAATCGCCGAAGGGCGAAGTCATCGCCCTGTCGAAGGCGACAGCCGCCGATGCCGGTCAGCCGGCAGATCAGCCGCAAACGCCCGAACAGCAGCCGACGGTCAGCGAGCAGCAGACGCAGGGCAGCAAGCAGGACAAGCAGACGCAGCAGCTCGCCAAGGCCTCCGCGCAAAGCGATGCTTCGATGCTCGAGGATAATGCCGCCTTGCCTCAGGCCAAGGACATCCCGCCGACCAAGGCACAGCAGCAGGAGGCCAAGGATTTGCAGCAGGCCATCCAGGCCGAGATCAAGGGTGTTGCCGGTCAACTGGCCGAGGGGCTGCAGGTTACCGCCGCCGAAGGCGGCGTGCTGGTGACGATTTCCGACCAGAGCAACGATCCGATGTTCAATATCGGTTCGGCGGTTCCGCGGCGCGAGATGGTGTTGGCGATGGAAAAGATCGGCAAGATCCTGGCCGAACATAAGGGCTCGATCCTGATCCGCGGCCACACGGACGGACGCCCCTATATGGTTGGCGGACGCAACGACAACTGGCGCTTGTCGCTCGATCGCGCCCAGAGCGCCTATTACATGCTGACCAGCGGCGGTCTGGACGAAAAGCGGATTGCGCAAGTCTCCGGTTTCGCGGATCGCCGCCTGAAGCTGCCCGCCGACCCCTTCAACGACGCCAATCGCCGCATCGAGATCCTGATCGCGACACCCGCGGACCAAGCGGTCACGGACCCTCAGACGCCCGCCAAGCCTGCTCCGGGCAAGGTCAAGCCGAGCCAAGGCAAGCAGGGATAGCTCATGGCGCGCAAACAGCATCGTCATCGCCTCGCGCTTACGCTCACCCTCGGTATCCTGATGCCGGGGATTGCCAGTGCCGAGGGGCAGGACAGCCTGCCGCTCTACAAGATGCTGCGCTCGCTTGAATTCGTTCAGGATTCCGTTGTCGCGGGGGATAGTTCCGCCGGCGAGATGCAGCGTTTCCTGCTCGCCACCATTGATGAACGTCTACGCAATGCGGATAAATCCGTCTTCGAGGACAATCGCAATGTTGATGCGGCGCTGATCTATGCCATGAGCGGCGGCAATCCCGAGACGCTCGAATATCTGATGTCGCGCGACGTCAATGGTAATTTCGACAATCGCGTCGCGGATGTCCTCAGGAAATATCTGAACGGTAAGGGGCTGCTCGTCGTCAATACGCTTGCAGACATAGCCAAGGAATACCGCGACAAGCCGATCGGTCCCTATCTCTCGCTGGTTGCCGGAAACGTCATGTCGGGCAAGAATGCCAAGGCCGCCTTGCAGCTCTATGACTGGGCGCGGTTGATGGCGCCCGGCACGATCGTCGAGGAATCGGCGCTGCGCCGCTCGCTGGCTCTATGTGCGGATGCGGGAATGGTGCCGCGGGGGCTCGACTATGCGCAGCGTTACACCAGGCGCTTCCTGCATTCGCCCTATGCAAGCCAGTTCGCCGATCTCTTCGTGCAGCTGGTGGTGGACCACGATACCGACGTCAAGCAGCAGGACATCATCGACATCCTGTCCTTCATGGACCCGCCGAGACAACGGGAGATCTATCTCCGCATGGCGCGCCGGGCGGCGATCGCCGGCAAGGCCGATCTTGCCGCGCTCGCGGCCGGCCGTGCCCAGGCGATCTCCAGCGACGGCAGCGATGCCTTCGGTGCGCTTGCGAATTTCTACGGCGGCGTGGCGGGCATATCGACGCCTGAGCTGAAGTCGGCGATCAACGATGTGAACCAGATGCCGGCGGGCGAATTGAACGCTAGGGATCGCGCATTGCGCGATGCCGCAAAGGCCGTGGCAGAGGAGATATTGCGGACGCCCGATGCTGCAAGCCTCGGGCAAGGCAAGGTTCCTAACCTGCCCAACCAACAGAAGACTGAACACGATGCTGCTGTGACGAATCAAGCGGGAGGCCAATCTCCCGGCACGGCGGGTGTTGAGCAGGGAGCCTCGGCAAGCGTGGCTCCCGCCCCGGAGGGAGGGCGGCAGGAGGCCGACTCTTCGTTCAACGCATTCGTCACGACGAGCCGCTCGAAGCTGGATGCCATCGACGGTCTGTTGAAGCAGGAAAGTCATTGATATGAACGACATCGGTGTGTCTAACGCCTCATCGGGGGCGGATATCCTTGCTGTTGCCAAAGGCGCCCGCTCTTCGAAGCAGGACGACGGCAAGGGCTTCATCGATGCACTGACAAGTTCGCTCGGCAACGGCCGCAAATCCTCAAGCCAGAATGCCGGCGCAGACGCGTCGGCCAATGCGAACACGGCTGCCGGCGACGATGCCGACACGGATGCAAGTGCGGCAAAGACGACCGCGGGCAATTCCACGGCCGTAGCTTTCACCATTGACGACAGCGCTGAGGCCGCAGCTGGAATGATCGACACCTCCGGAGCCAACTTCGTCAACCTCGTCGGCTTGAATAAGGGCGCAAAAGCTTCGCAGGGCCAGAGCGCTACCACGCTCTCCAAGTCGTTGATCGAGCTGCAGAAGGCTGCCTCGGCCGCCGCCGAAGGCGATGCGGCCCCCGTTCAAGGTGATCAGCCTGGCGCAACGAAAGACCCAGCCATGCCGGCGATCGATCCGGGCAAAGTGCCGGCACAGTCCGCTGCGCTCGATCAGCTTGCCGAGATGGCGCAGCAGCTGGCGGATATCGCGCCGACCGCTGGCCCGGCGATGCCGGTGAAGGGCGATGACAAAGGTTCCGTTACGAAAGGCGGCAAGGACGCGCAATCGACAACGGATGATGGTAAGTCTGTGCCGACGCAGACAAGTCAGGCAGCCAATACGATCACCGATGCCCTCTCGCTCCTGAACGTCGCTCAGCCGATCGCTGCAGCGCAGGCTGGCACCGCACAGGCGGGCAAGGCTGTCGAGGATGCGAAGGCTCAGGGCGTGCCGCTCGGCAAGGCGGCGATTGCGGATACCGTATCGGATACGACAGTGTCGCTGCCGAATGACGGCAATGGAACGGATGCCTCGCAGACCTTCCGCCTGACCCGGGCTGACGGGCGTGCGCTCGATCTTTCGATCAGCAAGAGCGGTGATGATGCAGCGGAAGTCAAGGCGAGTGAGCCCGCAGGCGGCGACATGCCGACGGTCACGGTGTTGGATTCCCGCCGTTATCTGGGACTTGCCGCCAATTCCAACTCGGCGCTCGTCGCCGGAAGCCTGGCGGGCGATCACGAATGGTCGGCGGCGATGCAGCCCGGTTCGGCGCTTTCCAATGCAGCGAATCTGACGAGCACCGGCAAAGTCGTCAACACGCTGAAGATCCAGCTGCGCCCCGACAATCTCGGCGACGTCACGGCCACCATGCGGCTTTCCGGAGACCAGCTGAGTGTCGATCTGAAGGTGCAGACAGGAGAAGCCTACAGGCAGCTTCATGCCGATCAGAGCCGCATGGTCGATGCACTGCGCGCCCAGGGCTATCAGGTCGACAATATCACCGTCACCCTGGCATCCAGCGCGGATCAGCAGTCGGATAGCAGTCGCAATTCCGGATCGAATCAGCAGCAACAGCAGTCTCTGTTGAACCAGGGGCAGGGGGGCGACGCGCGTCCCAAGGGCCAGAACTATTCGGGGCAGCAGACAAATGGAAACGACGGCAATCGCAGTTCGGGTGAGCGCGGTGTTGAGGATGGCTCTGCTGGTGGCGTGCTGCGGCCTCGCTCTGGCGCGGTTTACCTCTGAGGCGTCTGCTTCGGGCAATCCTGCGCCGCCTGATAATGGCGCGGCTGGCCTCTGCGAACGCGAAATTCAATCCGCCGCCGCGAAATATGGAATACCGGAAGGGATTCTCTATTCGGTCGGTTTGACCGAAACCGGACGCAAGGGATCGCTTTATCCCTACGCGCTCAATGTCGAGGGACGGCCCATGTTTCCGCCGTCGGAAGGGGCCGCGCTGCAGATATTTGCTGCCGCACGGCAGAACGGGGCCAAGCTTATCGATGTCGGATGCATGCAGATCAATCAGTATTTCCATGGCGAAAACTTCACGTCCGTCGCCGCCATGTTCGATCCGCGTAGTAATGTCGAGTATGCTGCAAAGTTTCTCCGCAATCTGCACGACAGGCATGAGACCTGGACAATGGCGGTAGCGAGATACCACGCCGGTCCGAACAACGACCCCGCCCAGAAGGTCTATGTCTGCCGCGTGATCGCCAATCTTGTCGCCACCGGTTACGGGAAATGGACGCCCAATGCGGCGACGTTCTGCCGGAATTAGACAACCCATAGGTTGTATTGGCGTTCGGGTTAGCCGTCGCTAACCAAATCGAAGCGGTTGACTGCCGTGGATTTGCCTAAAATGCGCCTGTTAATAATATGCTCGCTAACAACTTTTTTATCGGTGTAAATCGCCGATGACCTACTATATCTAGTGCAAATCGCACCCTTATGGTTAATCAATTATTAATTTCCGCCACTCATTTCCGACAGTTGTTCGTGATTCGCCCGATTCGTACCCATAGGTCATCGAAACACCACACTGATTCGGAGGCGGACGAATGATCGTAGTGGTTGATGAGCGAGAGCTCGTTAAGGACGGATATACATCACTGTTTGGGCGCGAGGGCATCCCTTCCACGGGGTTTGATCCACGCGAATTCGGCGAATGGGTCACGACTGCGGCAGAGGGCGACATTGCCGCAGTCGAGGCCTTTCTGATCGGGCAGGGCCAGCAGGTGCACGAGCTTCCCAGGGCGATTCGAGACCGGACGACAGCACCTGTCATCGCGGTCAGCGACCAGCCCTCGCTGGAAGCAACCCTTGCACTTTTCGATTGTGGCGTGGACGACGTCGTGCGCAAGCCGGTGCATCCTCGCGAGATCCTTGCGCGGGCCGCGGCGATCCGCCGCCGGTTGAAGGCGATCAGCAACTATACCGATATCGGCCCTATTCGGGTCTTTGCGGATGGCCGCGATCCGGAAATCAACGGTTCCGTCTTCGCCTTGCCGCGCCGCGAGCGCCGCATCCTCGAATACTTGATCGCCAATCGCGGTCGCCGCGTGACGAAGACGCAGATCTTCAACGCCATCTACGGCATCTTCGACGAGGAAGTCGAAGAGAACGTAGTCGAAAGCCACATCTCCAAGCTGCGTAAGAAGCTGCGCAAGAAGCTCGGTTTCGATCCGGTCGATTCCAAGCGCTTCCTTGGCTACTGCATCGACTGGAGCTGATGCCGCCAGTCGCGCATCCTGGTCATCAAATTGCTGAACAGGCCCGAGAATCAGATGATTCCCGGGCCTGTTCTTTTTCGGTGCAAGCGATTGGCATAGCGTTGGAAGGTGCGCCGTCTCTTACGGTTTCGATGCGTGATGACCGGCTGCGATGCGGGCGAGCGGCACTCGCCGCGAAGCTTTTCGCGATGATCGGTTTTTCGTCCTCTCAGACAGCTTCACGCAAGGCCCGCCACCTACTCTCAGTCGTATGAAGGATAACGAGGATTCCAGATGAGGAATTTCGGCAGCATCAGGATCGCATGCACGAAAGCAGAAGCACGGGCGACTTGCCTGGGCGTCGCTCGCGGCGGTTTTGCCGATGCGGTGCCGGTTCGCTCTGATGATCTTCCATCCGCGGTAAAGGATCACCTGGTCTATTTCGCCGGCCTTGCTCTGGCAGGCTATTCCGACACTTCGGCCAAGCTGCCGCGCTAAAACGAATAGGGTATCGAGTCAGTCATGTCGCTCACAACAGCTCTCAACAACGCGCAGGCAATATTCAACAATACCGGCACGCAGAGCAGCGTCGTGTCGAACAATATCGCCAATGCCAACAACACGAATTATTCGCGTCGGCAGGCGGTGTTGACCACCAACATGGCTGGCGCCCAGGTGGTGCAGATCTCTCGCAGCAGCGAGCCTTCGCTGCAGAAGGCCTATCTCGGCTCGTCGTCGTCGGATTCGGCGCAGCAACTGTTGTTGAACGCATACAGCAATCTTCAGTCGGCAACGATTGGCGGCAATAACAATGAAATCGCGCCGGCGACCTATCTGTCGGCATTTCAGGATGCGATGCAGAATTATGCGGGATCGCCGTCCAACGCGACCGCCGCTCAATCCGCTATCAACGCCGCCCAGAGCCTGGTGACATCGCTGAACAACGCGACGACGGCGGTGCAGGGCGCCCGCGCCGATGCGGACAAGCAGATCGCTTCCGATGTCACCACGCTGAACAGCCTGTTGTCGCAGTTCCAGCAGGCCAACGACGCGGTAAAATCGGCCACTGCATCAGCCGGTCCAACATCTAACGCCCTTGCAGACGCGCTGGATCAGCGCGATTCGATCCTGGGCCAGATCTCACAGATTGTCGGCGTGACGACCGTGACGCGCGGCAACAACGACATGGCGCTCTATACCACGAGCGGGACGACGCTGTTCGAAACCATTCCGCGCACGGTGACATTCCAGCCGACGAGTACTTACACGGCCGATGCGCCCGGTCCCGGCAACAGCGTCTATATCGATGGCGTTGCGCTGACCCCTGGCCAGGGCGCCAATACGACGGCGCAGGGCACCCTTCAGGCAGCGCTCCAGATCCGAGACGACGTTGCGCCGACCTACCAGAAGCAGCTCGATGAAATCGCGCGCGGTCTAGTGACGACGTTCGCGGAAACGAACAATACGAACCCGAGCAGCCCGGTCATGGCGACCGGTCTGTTCACCTACTCCGGCGCGACGACCTGGACAAGCGGTACAGGGCCAAGCAATGCGGCGGTCATCAGCGGTCTGGCCGGCTCCATCAAGCTCAGTTCCGCAGCGGTGGCAAATCCGAACTTGGTGCGTGATGGTGGTATTAATAACACCGCTACCAACACTGGTTACACGAAGAATACCAGTGGCGACAGCGGCTATTCCACGCAGTTGGACGCCTATATTACCGCCATGAATACGAAGACGAGTTTCGACGGAAGTGCCGGCTCCAGCACCAATGCGAGCCTCATGGATTATTCGTCGAGCTCCATCGGCTGGCTCGAGGGCCAGCGCAGCACGGCAACGACTGCGGCGGAAAACACCTCTGCCGCCCTCTCGCGCTCCTCAAGCGCCTATTCGAATGCGACGGGTGTCAACCTCGACGAAGAGCTGACGCTGATGATGGATATCGAGCAGTCCTACAAGGCTGGAACGAAGATATTGAACGCAGTCAACGAGATGCTTCAATCGGTACTGGATATTGCGAGCTAAGCCATGAAACTTTCTTCCATTTCGAGCACAGCAATTCAGAACGCCATGCGCCAGACGATCCGTCAGGCGCAGAATGAGATGACGAGTGCCTCGACGGAGGCGACCACGGGCGTCTACGCGGACATCGGGGTTGCGCTCGGCGCCAATACGTCGCAGAACGTGAATCTGACGCGGGAAGTGTCGCGCATTGACTCCATTCTCAGCAGCAATTCCATCGCCAACCAGCGCATGACGACGTCGCAGACCGCGCTGACCAATATGGGCACGCAGGCGCAGGCCCTGATGGATCAGCTTGTGGCGCTGAGCGGCAATGGCGACGGCAGCAGTGTCGCCCTGGCGCAGCAGGCTGCGACATCGACCTTGTCGAGCGTCATCGGCTCCGCCAATACGATGGTGAATGGCGAATATCTCTTTGCCGGGACCAATACCGACGTTCAGCCGATGACCGATTATTCCTCGACGGCGAACGCGACTATCCAAAGCAAGCTTAATGACTATGTGAACACGTTGAAAAGTCAGGGGCTGACTCCTCCGGTTAACTCGGCGAGCGATCTGAGTGCAGGCCAGATAACGACCTTCATCACCAATACCGTCGCGCCGATGTTCACATCCGATAGTGGTTGGGCGAATTGGTCGAGTGCGTCCGATCAGAACATGACGAGCCGCATCAGCAACTCCGAAGTCGTGGATACATCGACGAATTCGAATTCATCCGGCATGCGATATCTGGCGCTGGCGACCAGCGTGACGAACGCCCTGATGGGTACGCCGCCCGGCCTCAATCAAAGCGCGGTGAACGCCGTCACGCAACAGGCGATCAGCTACACGCGCCAGTCGATCGACGGCCTTAACACTCAGGCAAGCCAGCTCGGCCTCTCGCAGGCGCGTCTGACGGACGCGAATACGACTTTGAACGCCCAGAAGACCATTCTCAACACCAGCATCGGCGACCTGACCGGGGTCGATCCCTATGAGGCTTCGACCAAGGTCAACAGCCTCCAGACTCAGCTCGAAACGGCTTACACTATTGTATCCAAGATCCAGCAGCTAAGCCTTGTAAATTACCTTTGATGATCAAAGGGAAGTAATGACCAGGAAGGATGCATGAATGTATCAGTTCTCATATGCGGAAGTCATGCAGGATGCTGTGGCCGACGCCAAGGAACGAGAACGACAAGTTCTGGACCGGTCGGTTGCTCTTCTCTCTGCGGCCCGTGATGCCGGGAAATACGGCCGTGAAGCGATCGAGGCAGTGTACTATACGCGGCGCGTATGGATCAGCTTCGTCGAGGACCTCAAAAGTCCGGAGAACCAGCTCAATGTCGAACTGCGCGCCAACCTAATTTCGATCGCCATCTGGATATTGAAGGAATGCGAACGGATACAGCGGCGTCAGTCGGTAAACTATCAAGGCATCATCGATGTCACCACCATCATCAGGGATGGACTTAAATGAAAAGTACGCTTCGCATATCGCTTAAAGCCGGGGAAAAGATCTTTATCAACGGAGCCGTCCTGCGCGTCGATCGCAAGGTTGCTCTGGAATTCCTGAATGATGTGACATTCCTGCTCGAAAACCACGTGCTCCAGCCTGAGGATGCGACGACGCCTCTGCGTCAGCTCTATTTCATCGCGCAGATGATCCTCATCAATCCGGAGGGCAAGGAGCAGTCCACGGCGATGTTCCGCAAGTCGATCGTCATGCTGCTGTCGTGCTTCCACAATGAGGAAGTGCTGGCCGAGCTGAAGCGCATCGACGGCCTCGTGGCGACGGGCCGCGCCTTCGACGCGCTGAAGGCGATCCGCGGCCTCTATCCGATTGAGGACAATATTCTGCACAACCAGGAAATGCCTGCGGCGACGATCGAGCACATTCGCCGGGAGATCGCTCCATGGCAGCGGTAGACGCCGTCAACAGCGCCAGCAACAGCAGCAGCAGCAGCTCTTCCAGCAGTTCCTCGAGCAGCGCCGCCGCGTCGGCGAGCGCCAATCTGAACTATAACGACTTCCTGCAGCTTCTCATCGCGCAGATGCAGAACCAGGACCCGACGGACCCGATGGATGCCAGCCAGCAGATTTCTCAGCTGGCGAGCTTCTCTCAGGTCGAGCAGCAGATCCAGACGAATTCGCACCTGGAAACGGTGCTGCAGAACCAGTGGATCTCGCAGGCCTCGGATTATATCGGCAAGCAGATCATGAGCGCCGATGGCAAGACGACGGGCACGATCAAGGAAGTTACCGTCTACACGGACGGTATCATTGCCCAGACTGATGCCGGCGACAAGATTCTGATCCAGGCCGGCGTGACTATTGCTCCTGCGGGCACGACCATTGATCAGCCGACCTCGTCGAGCGATAGTAGCAGCAGTGATTCGTCCGACAGTACGGATCAGACCAGCGGCACATGAGGTGCCGCTGAACCGGGAGTGGACATGCGATGAACGAAGCCGATGCGTTGGATATTTTCCAGGCGGCGATCTGGACGGTGCTGGTGGCTTCCGGCCCCGCTGTCATCGCGGCCATGGTGGTCGGTCTGGTCATCGCCCTGATCCAGGCGCTGACCCAGGTGCAGGAGGCGACGCTGACCTTCGTCCCGAAGATCGTCGCCGTCATGGTTACCATCGGCATCTCGGCGCCGTTTGTCGGCGCGCAGATTTCGATCTTCACCAATCTCGTCTTCTCCCGTATTCAATCGGGCTTCTAAGGGAGATCCGGGGGCCGTTCGGGCTCACGGATCATGCGCATCGATGGCGACGGCCATGCCTCGCGCAAGCTTCGACCTTTAGAGGTCGGTTCCAATAGGGCAGGCGGGTCAGCCGTTTGCCTCCTCTCATGAAGAGACGGAACCGGTCGATGGCACAACCACCCGCAATAGCACTTCCCAAAGCCAATCCCAGTGTTCGTGATATCGGGTTCGCCCTCGGTATCATGGTCATTCTGTGCGTGCTGTTCCTGCCGATACCGCCGTTCCTGATCGACCTTGGGCTGGCCTTCTCGATCGCTTTCTCCGTGCTGATCCTCATGGTGGCGCTCTGGATCAAGAAGCCGCTGGAATTCTCATCTTTCCCGACGATCCTGCTGATCGCCACGATGACGCGTCTGGCGCTGAACATCGCCACGACCCGCGTCATCCTTTCGCACGGCTACGAAGGGCATGATGCGGCCGGCGGCGTCATCGCCGGCTTCTCCAGCCTGGTCATGTCCGGTGATTTCGTCATCGGTCTGATCGTCTTCCTGATCCTCATTACCATCAACTTCATCGTCATCACCAAGGGCGCGACGCGTATCGCCGAAGTCGGCGCCCGCTTTACTCTCGATGCCATTCCCGGCAAGCAGATGGCGATCGACGCCGATCTGTCGGCCGGCCTGATCGATGAAAAGGAGGCGCAGCGGCGACGCAAGGAACTGGAAGAGGAAAGCTCCTTCTTCGGCGCGATGGACGGTGCCTCGAAATTCGTGCGCGGCGACGCGGTCGCCGGCCTTCTGATTACCTGCATCAACGTTTTCGGCGGCATCATCATCGGCTATTTCCGTCACGGCATGCCGATCAGCCAGGCTGCGGACGTTTTCGTCAAGCTCTCCGTCGGTGACGGCCTGGTTTCGCAGATGCCGGCGCTGATCGTCTCCCTCGCAGCCGGCCTTCTCGTTTCGCGCGGTGGCACTTCCGGCTCCACCGACCAGGCCGTCGTCAGCCAGCTGAGCGGCTATCCGCGCGCGCTCGCCGTCTCTGCAGTCCTCATGGGCATTCTGGCCATTATGCCGGGCATGCCCCTCTTCCCCTTCCTCGTCCTTGGTGGCCTCATGGCTACCGGCGCCTGGTTCATCCCGCGCCAGATCGAGGCCGAGAACAAGCTTCGCCGCGACGCTGAAGAGCAGAAGGTCATGCAGACGAAGGAAATCGAAAAGGATTCGGTCAAGTCGGTTCTGAAGACCGCCGAGATTGAATTGGCGCTCGGCAAGATCGTTTCCACCCGCCTGCTCGGCGCCCATCAGGAGCTGGCCTTCCGCGTCGGCAAGATGCGCAAGAAGTTCGCGACGCAATACGGTTTCGTCGTGCCGGAGATCAAGGTGATCGACGACATGGCGATTGCCGACAAGTCCTACCAGATCCGGATTCACGGCACGACGATCGCCTCCAACATGCTGCGCGTCGGCGAAGTGCTTGTCGTCACAGGTTCCGGCCGCAAGCCGACCGTGCCCGGAGACGAGATCCGCGAACCCGCCTTCGGCATGCCGGCCGTTTCCGTGCTCGAAGCCTTCACCGACGACCTGAAGCGCGAAGGCTTTCAGCCGATCGACAATGTCTCGGTCGTTCTCACGCATATGAGCGAAGTCATCCGCAACAACCTGCCGGCGCTTCTCTCCTATAAAGATGTGAAGATCCTGATCGAGCGTCTCGACCCGGAATACAAAAAACTCGCCGACGAGATCTGCTCGTCGCACATGTCCTATTCCGGCTTGCAAGCCGTGCTGAAGCTTTTGCTTGCCGAGCGCGTTTCGATCCGCAACCTGCATCTCATTCTCGAAGCCGTGGCAGAACTCGCGCCGCATGTCCGCAAGACCGAGCAGATCGTCGAGCACGTGCGCGTGCGCATGGCGCAGCAACTCTGCGGCGACCTCGCCGACAATGGCGTATTGCGGGTCCTGCGACTCGGCAGCAAGTGGGACCTGATCTTCCATCAGGCGCTGAAGCGTGACCAGAAAGGCGAGGTCGTCGAATTCGACATCGATCCGCGCAGCCTGGAAGAGTTCAGCGAACAGGCAGGCAAAGTTATCCGTGAATACATGGACCGGGGCATGCCCTTCGTTCTTGTCACGTCGCCGGAAACGCGCTCCTATGTGCGCATGATCATCGAACGCCTGTTCGCGACCCTTCCGGTCCTGTCGCATGTGGAATTGGCCAAGGGGATCGAGATCAAGATTCTAGGTTCGATTTCATGATAACCGACCCCCAGGGGACCATTCTGGCGCTATTCGTCGCCTTCTGCCGCATCGGCGGTTGCATGATGGTCCTCCCGGGATTTTCCTCCGGCCGTGTTCCCCCTCAGATCAGGCTGCTTCTTTCCGCGGGCCTGACGATGGCGATCCTGCCGCTGCTCTGGAACACGATCTATCCCGAGGTGTCGAAGGGCGATGCGAACTATATCGGCCTCATCTTCACCGAAACCGTCATCGGGTTGATGTATGGGATGATGGCGCGGATCTACACGCTGGGCCTGCAGTTCACCGGCACCGTCATATCGATGATGATCGGCTTCAACGCCCCAGGCGGCGCCGATATCATCGAGGATTCGAACGAGACGTCGCTCACCAGCCTCGTCAGCTTTTGCGGGCTGATGATTCTCTTCATTCTGGATTTTCACCATTATGTCCTACAGGCGCTGGTCGATTCCTATTCGGTCATTCCCTTCGGCGGTCACATCGAGCCACGCTCGGCGCTGATCTCGATTACCGATACGCTGGCGACGACCTTCTTCATCATGCTGCGGCTGGCGAGCCCGTTCGTGCTCTATGGTCTGATGTTCCAGATTTCGATCGGCTTCATCAACAAGCTGGCGCCGCAGATCCCGATCTATTTCATTTCGACGCCATATCTGCTGATGGGAGGGCTGTTCATGCTCTATCTCACCATAGCGGCGTTGGTCAGTCAGTTTTCCAATTCGTTCCTTGCCGTCTTCAACGGGCATTAGCCCGCAAACGGCTGAGAGGCGAAATCGATTCGAGCACGGCCGGAAAAAGCAACCGGCGGGTAGGTGGCGATGGCGGAGAAAAACCGTTCCGAAAAACTGAAGCGCCTGGTCGCGGTGCAGCGCCATCTGGAGAGGATCGCCGAAAACGAGCTTGCCGATACGACCCGGCAGCGTTCGGAGGTGACCGAATCGATGGAGCGGGTCATGGTTGCCATCGGCTCGGTCGATCCGGTGCACATGGCATTCTCGATCCATTACGCCGAACGCTATGGCCGCCTCATGATCCGGGATCAGCAGCTGGAAAATATCCAGACGCTCATCCAGATGAAGGTCCAGCAGGAGCGTACCAAGGGCGACCGGCTGGAGGAGCACATGAAGGATGCCCGCGAGCTCGAGCTGCGGGAATCGGACGACAATGCCGTCTACGATATCATCGACCAGCGCTTCGCTGGCGCAACGCCAGCCTCCAGCAAGGTTCAAAAACCATAATCATCGCGATCATGAAGCAGGATTCGCATCGTTGGGTTGCCGATCTGCTTTGACAGTTTGATTCGTCATGTCCCGATAAGAGCGCCGAGCGGCGCATTGTCAGGGTATGCGAGAGCAGAAGGAGACGTGACGTGGCTATTTCGCCTCCGAGTGATTTGGTCCTCGATGTCGTCAAGGCGGCCAACCCCGCCGATGTCGAGGTGGCGCAGGCAAAGCTTGCCGCCAACAGAGCCGCCTTTGCTGCCACCAGCCTGGCCGAGAACGGCCAGGGCTTCGGCGCATCTGTGGACGCACTCAACAGCGCCGCCACCCAGGCCGGCCTTGCCAATGCCAATACGCATGCGGCTGGGACCAAGGTTCCGCAAGCCTATCGGAAGTTCGAGTCCATGGTGCTGCAGAACTTCGTGAAGAACATGTTGCCAAGCAGCGAGACGCTCTACGGCAAGGGCTCCGCCGGCGAGATCTGGAAGGGCATGATGGCCGAACAGCTGGGCGACACGATCTCCAAGAACGGCGGCGTCGGCATCGCCGAAAAGATGTACAAGGAACAGCTCGACAAGATGCGAAATAGCGGCGCCATCCACACCGCCACCGATGAGAACGATAAGAAGATGGCGCTGAGCGCGATCACCGATTTCCAGCGTAAGACGCTGGCCGCCGCTGATGCCGACAACGACGGCACCACCGGCATCACCAACAAGAATTCGTTGACGTCCCAGAAAGCATGAGCGAGGTAACAAACATGGAAATGATGTCGCAGGACTATCGGATCAAGTCTGTCCTTGGCCGTCTGGAGATGATCATCGACAATGAAAACAACCGGATCGGCTCCGACCCGGAATTCGATCTCAAGGTATCGAACGCGCACAAGAGCCGTTGCCTCTATGAACTGTCGATGCTGTTTCGCGATACCGATCCGGCCGATCTCGCCGCCGCTCATATCGAGCAGCTTCATGATCTGAAGAAGAAGCTGGTTTTGAACGCCCGCCGCGTCGAGGCTCATCTCGAGGCCGTGCGCGCCGTTGCCGAGATTCTGAAGGATGCCGTTCAGAACGCCGATGCGGATGGCACCTATTCTCAGGAGCAATTCCGCGTCCGTGAGGCCGGATGATCAAGCTCGTTATCACCGGCCTGTGGGTCTGCGCCGTAACGTTGGCTTCGGTCTATTTTTCGGTGCAGGTGGCGACGGCGCCCGCGATCAGTCCTGACGACGCCAAGAAGGCGCAGCAGGAGCTGGTCAAGGGCGAATCGATCAACGTTCCCGTCATCGCCAACGGCCAGGTGACCGGCTATTTCCTGACGCGCATCTCCTTCATGATGGAGAAGGGCAAAGCGAGCGCACTTCAGATTCCGCTGCCGGAGCTGACGACCGACGAGCTCTTTTCACTGCTGGTTGGCAATAAGGCGATCGATATCGCCCACACGCAGAACTTCGACGTTGCGGCCTTCCGCAGCGACCTGAAGAAGCGGATGAATGAGCGGCTTGGCGGCGATTATGTCGCGGACGTGCTGATCGAACAGCTCGACTATCTCTCCAAGGAAGAGACCCACGGCGGAGAAAGCGTCGGCAAGAGAACGGTCAAGCCCGTCAAGATCGTGCAGGATGCGGCCAAGGACAAAGTGCCGGTCGAGTAATATTGCCCCGGCTGCCGGCGCGAGCATGACCCCCATCTTCAGGCATGCTTAACAAATTCCTGATGGCTTTCAGCAAATCCAACCTTCCTTCCTAACGGAAAGTTGGATTTGTCTTGCTATAAATACTTCCCAGCAATGTCTCATTGTCGCCATGCTTATCGATAGTGAAGAGACATAGTTCTGTCGTCACCGGCATCAGGCGCATTTGCGATGCCGGACAGGAGGTTGTGGGATTGAACCAGGTAGCCGATTTTGCTGTCGTCGCGTCACGCCGCATGATCTTCGATCTGCCGGTGTGCGATCTTGATTGGGATGATGCGCTGACCTTCGTCAACGAGCTGGCTTCCCTGCCGGTCGGACAGACCTCGATCTCCTTCGTCAATGCTCACAACATGCTTGTCATGCTGCGCGATGACGGCTACCGCGACGTCCTTGAGCGCAATCTGGTTCTTCCCGATGGCGTCGGCCTCGATATTGCCTCTCGCGTCGCCCATGGCGAGCCTTTCCCCGCCAATCTGAACGGCACGGATTTCGTGCCGGCGCTGCTGACATTCATGGAGAGGCCGAGGCGGATCGGTCTCTTGGGTGGCAAGCGTTCCGTTGTCGAAAAGGCGGCCGAGAAATTCCGTCAGCATGCACCGTGGCATCAGTTTGTTGTCGTATCGGATGGCTTCTTCGATCCGGCAAGAAGCAATGCCGTGACGGCGGAAATCGGCCGCCAGAAGATCGACATGCTGATCGTCGGCATGGGCACGCCGCTGCAGGAAAAATGGGTCGCCGAGCATGTCGGGCCGCAACATGCGCGCCTCGTCCTGACCGTCGGCGCCCTGTTCGATTTCGTTTCCGAGACGGTGCCGCGGGCCCCGAGGCTGGTGCGGGCGTTACGCAGCGAGTGGCTGTTCCGCCTGGTGCTCGAACCGAGCCGGCTCTGGCGGCGCTACGTGCTCGGCATACCGCTATTCCTCTATCAGGTTGCCAGGCATCAGTTCGGCCGCAAGGAGCGGGTCCTTCGCGCGGAGCCTCATCCGCTGCCGCAGCGGCGCATCGCACCGCCGAATAAATTAGCAAGTTAGTATTTGCGGGCCTCGCGTTAACTCTTTCTTTGGCATGAAATTTTAGAGTGGGTTAACCATTTGCATTGGTCTTCGACCGTGTGCGCGAGATAGCCCGCTATGTTTGAAAGCAAAGCCAGGACCGGATTCCACCCCGACGATGCGGAACTCTCAGAAGTTTCGCGGCGATCCGGCCGGCATGTGTCCTCCTATGGCGAAGATGACGACCTGGATGGCATCGCCGATCTGCGGGCCGCGAATTCCGACGACCCACGCGATGCCGAACTGCGCGAGATCCTGCGCAGAAGGTTGAATGGTGATCCCTATCCGCTGTCCGGCGAGAGAGGCCGCATGGCCGCAACCGCGCGCCAGGCTCCAATCGCGCCGGGCGAGGTCGAGGACATCAGGCCCTCACGTCGTCCGGAATACCAACAGGCACATGAGCCGACATCGGAACCCGTGCCGGATCTGCTGGAATTCGTGCCCGACCTGCTGGAAGGAGTAACGGAGCCGCCCCGGCAATCCGTCACGCCGGCCGTCTCCGGGCATGTGTCGAACACTGGCCGCTGGTCTCTCGGCCTTCCTGCGCTCTGCTTCGTTGCGGCAACCGCGTTGACGGGAGCGGTCATCCCCACCTTGCTCGCCCCGCCGCCGCTTTATGTGTCCCAGGCGGTCTTGCATGCGGAAGGTCAGGGCAGCGGGCGCCAGGCGCTGTTGGATGTTGCCGCAAAGCGCGCCGTCGCCCCGTCCGTATTGTCAGACGTTGTTGCGCGAATGAAGCTCGATCGCGATCCGGACTTTACCGGCAGCCGCTCCGGTGCTCTCGGCGTTGCCGTCGATCTCCTCTCCGGCAGTGGCAATGCATCGGATGCGCCTTCACGCGCGCAGACGGCGTTGCGCAAAGGCATCGCGGTCGATATCGACGGGCAGACCGGTTTGCTGCGCCTGATCGTGACCTCGAGCGATCCCGCCAGGTCGGCCGATATCGCCAATCGCCTGGCTATTGCCATCCTCTATGATGCCGCTGTTGCGAAGACGGCCGGCACGTCACTGGCGGTCGAAACGCCTGTCGATCGCAGTCGCAAGGAACTCGACCGCGCCTCCGCCGCGCTTGCCGAGTTCAAGGCGCGTTATGGCGAAGACAAGATCGCGGCTGCGCTAGCACTGCAGCAGCAGCGTCAGCAGCTGGATGTCCAGATAAAGGCAGCCGATCTCGCGGTGAGTACCGCCAAGGCGCGCCTCGCAGCAGTCAAATCGGCGACGCCTGCGTCCGTGATGAGCGGCGCATTGTCGGGAGATCTTTCGTCACCTGGGCTTGACGATCTGCGCAGCCGCTACAATGCCGCCAAATCGCAGCTTACGCAGCTTTCCGTGCAGCTCGGGCCTCGCCATCCTCGTCTGCTCGCGCAGCAGGCTACGGTTGATGATCTCGCCGCGAACATGCGTGGCCAGCTGCAGCGGCTGACCGTCAGCACCGAAGCCGAGGTGAAGGCGGCTGTCGAAAAGCAGACGGCTCTCTCGGTGCAGATGACTGCCGCCGGTCAGGCTCAGAGCGAGATCGATCTCGGTCGCCTCACGCAACTGCAGGATGCCGTTGCCGCTGGGCAGAGCCGTTACGATGCCGACCAGCAGAGCGCCGCCATGACGGTTCCCGAAGTCAGGCCCCCGCTGACGGTGCTATCTCAGGCCGTGGCATCCGCCGCGCCGCTCGACGATCACCTCGCGAGCAGTCAGGGTGCCGGCTTCCTGGCGGGACTCGGCCTGGCACTTTGCGCCGTATTTCTGCGCAAATGGTTCGCCGGTGCCGGGGGTGCCGAAAGCAGCTTGATTGACGAAGAGATGATGCCGGCAGCTTTCGTTTCGCATGACCACGATCGCACGGCGATGCCGTCATTGCCTGAGATTGCATCCGGACCGTCGCCTGTTCCGGTTCCCGACGATGTCGGTGAGCTCGAGGTTGCGGATGAGTGGGCTCGCATCCAGCAGGAGCTTGCGGTCCTGCGCGCCAAGGTCGAAACCTATGCGGTACGCCGCCATTCGGACCGCGGCTGAACGCCTCATCGTTTTCCCTTGCAATTACCGCTTTCAGACACGATAGGACGTTTGCAGGCAATTCTCTCGGGCTGATGGCCTGTAGATTGCCACCGAATTCATGATCGGGAGACGAGCGTGACGACAGTGATCGACGGAAAGAAGGCTGCAACTTCGGTAATCGAGGCTGTGAAGGTTGCGGCGGCAGGGCTTGAGGCCGAGACCGGCGTGAAGACCGGGCTTGCGGTCGTCATCGTCGGCGACGATCCGGCCAGCCACACCTATGTCGGCGCCAAGGGCCGCATGGCCAAGGAATGCGGCTTCAACTCCATCCAGCACACGCTGTCGGCCGAGACGACTCAAGGTGAATTGGCAAGGCTCGTGCAGTCGCTGAATGAGGACGCCTCGATCCACGGCATTCTCGTGCAGCTGCCGCTGCCGAAGCATCTGAATTCCGAGCCGATCATCCAGTCGATCAGGCCGGAGAAGGATGTCGACGGCCTGCATGTGGTCAATGCCGGCAAGCTTGCGACCGGCGATCTCGAGACCGGGCTGATCTCCTGCACGCCGGCCGGCGCCATGCTGCTGGTACGCTCGATTCACGGCGAAGACCTGTCGGGCCTGAATGCCGTGGTCATTGGCCGCTCCAACCTGTTCGGCAAGCCGATGGCGCAATTGCTACTCAACGCCAATGCGACGGTCACGACGGCGCATTCACGGACGAAGGATCTGGCCTCTGTCGCCAAGGGCGCCGATATTCTGGTGGCGGCCGTCGGCCGTCCGGAGATGGTGAAGGCAGATTGGGTGAAGCCGGGTGCGACGGTCATCGATGTCGGTGTCAACCGGATCGATGCGCCGGAGCGGGGTGAGGGCAAGAGCCGTCTGGTGGGCGATGTCGCCTACGCGGAGGCCTCTGACGTTGCCGCAGCCATTACGCCGGTTCCGGGCGGTGTCGGGCCGATGACGATCGCCATGCTGATGGCCAATACCGTCATCGCAGCTCATCGTGCCGCCGGCAGAAAGCCGCCGAAGTTTTAGGCCGGCGCGACGCCGGTCGAGGCGCGCACGATCAATTCCGCCTTCCACAATTCCTGGGCCGGAAATGTCTCAGTGTGCTTGATTTCCCCGATCAGCCGTTCGGCGATGCGCACGCCTGCCGCTCGCAGCGACGAGCGCGTGGTCGTCAGTGGCACGGTGAAGTTTTCCGGTTTGAGCAAGGTCAGCACGTCGTCGTGCGCGATCATCGAGATATCCTCGCCGAGCCTGAGCTTTGCCTGGTTGATGGCGCGTACGGCGCCGAGCGCCAGCACGGTACTGGAGCAGAGCACCGCCGTCGGGCGCTTGCCTTTCTCCATCTGCAGGATGCGCTCCATGGCAAAGAGGCCTTGTTCGTCGGTCATCGGCGTATGACTGATGCAGGCCTCGTCAAGCGCCAGGCCACGCTCGGCAAGGGCCGCATCCATGCCGTTCTTCCGGCGGATGGCGAAATCGAGGTAGATCGGGCCGTTCAGCAGGGCGAAGCGCCGATGTCCGAGCTGCAGCAGTAGCTTCGTGGCGTCGTAGAAGGCGGCCTCGTTGTCGATGTCGAGGAAAGGATAATCGGGTTCGGAGCCGATCGAGCGCCCATGCACGAGGAAGGGCATGGACAGCGACTTCAGCATCTCCAGCCGAGGGTCGTTGCCGCGCATGTAATTGACGAAGAGCGCATCGACATTGCCGCTGGCCGCGAGCCGCCGCAAGGCGCCGACCTCGTCGTTCGGGTCGGCTGGTGTCAGAACGAAATGAAAATCGTGCCGCAGGGCTTCTTCGCCGAGCCCGGTCAGGAACTCGCTGAAATGCGCGTCGGAGGAATTGGCTGACGATGTCGGCATGACCAGTCCGATCGAGCCGGCCTTGCCGGTCGCGAGCCTCTGCGCCGCCTTGTTGGGTCGATAGCCGGTTTCCCGAACCGCTTTGAGAACACGCTCGCGCGTCTCGCGATTAACCTCGGGATATCCGTTCAATGCTCGGCTGACTGTCGTCTGCGACAGCCCGAGCAATTGCGATAGCTGTTTCAGATTCACGAATTTTGGCTCCTCCAGCTGCAGGCCGCTAAGATGTTGAGACAACCTCCCGAAAAGTCTCAGGCTTTCAAAGCGCTTTCAAATATGTAGCAGGAGAAGCGCGGGAGACAAGTTAAATAGCAAAATATTGACGCGCATTTTATGCTGCAATGCGAGAAATGCTGTGAATATTTAGTGGAATCTGAAAATCGCTTGACTTTATGCTGCTCTCAATGGATGAGAGATGTAGCCAAAGCGCTTTGAGGAATGGAGCGCGCAGCACAAAACTGTGTTTGGGCTCATGGGTTTCGTTATTTGGGAGGACAACCGCATGAAAAAATTGCTTTTGATGACTGTTGCTGCCGTCGCTCTAGCGACGGGTGCGGCTATGGCCGCGGATCTGAAGTTCCAGCCCGGTCAGGACTCCAAGTTCAACTGGAAGAGCTATGACGACTTCAAGGCCGCGCACGCCGACCTGAAGGGCGAGACGCTGACCATCTTCGGTCCCTGGCGCGGCGAGGACGAGGCTCTTTTCACCAGCGTCCTCAACTATTTCACCGAAGCGACCGGCGTGACCGCCAAATATTCGTCCTCGGAAAACTACGAGCAGCAGATCGTGATCGACACGCAGGCCGGTTCGCCGCCGAACGTCGCTATCCTGCCGCAGCCGGGCCTTCTCGCCAACCTCGCCAGCAAGGGCTACCTGACGCCGCTCGGCGACGATCTGGCGAACTGGGTCAAGACGAACTACGGCGCCGGCGACAGCTGGGCCGGCTACGGCACCTACAAGGGCAAGGACGGCAAGGATGCCTTTTATGCCTTCCCCTACAAGGCCGACCTGAAGTCGCTGGTCTGGTATGTTCCTGAAAACTTCGAGGAAGCCGGCTACAAGGTCCCGACGACCATGGAAGATCTGGTCAAGCTTTCCGATCAGATCGTCAAGGATGGCGGCACGCCCTGGTGCATCGGCCTCGGCTCGGGTGGCGCCACCGGCTGGCCCGCAACGGACTGGGTCGAAGACCTGATGCTGCGCCTGAACACGCCGCAGGATTACGATCACTGGGTCGACAATACCCTGAAGTTCAACGATCCGAAGGTCGTTGCCGCGATCGAAGAGTTCGGCAAGTTCGCCAAGAACCCGAAATATGTCGCCGGCGGCGTCGCGGCGGTTGCCTCGACCGACTTCCGCGACAGCCCGAAGGGTCTCTTCTCGGTTCCGCCGAAGTGCTACATGCACAAGCAGGCATCCTTCATCCCGTCCTTCTTCCCGGAAGGCACCAAGCTCGGCCAGGATGCCGACTTCTTCTACTTCCCGCCCTTCGCCTCGCATCCTGAACTCGGCAAGCCGGTCGAAGGTGCAGGTACGCTGGCGACCATCACCAAGGACTCCAAGGCCGCCCGCGCCTTCATCCAGTTCCTGCAGACGCCGATCGCCCAGGAAGTCTGGATGGCGCAGTCCGGCTTCCTGACGCCTTACAAGGGCGTCAATACCGCAGCCTACGCCAACGACACGCTGCGCAAGGAAGGCGAGCTTCTCACCTCCGCCACGACCTTCCGCTTCGACGGTTCCGACATGATGCCGGGCAAGATCGGCTCGGGTTCGTTCTGGACCGGCATGGTGGACTTCGTCGGCGGCAAGTCCGCACAGGATGTTGCCGATCAGATCCAGAAGTCCTGGGACGCCATCAAGTAAGACATAGTGGCCCAAGCGCCGCCGGCAAATCGCCGGCGGCGCCTTCAAGCATATGACGGCACGCCCTTGCGCGCGACCGATGTCGGACTGACGGCTTCAAGCAGCTAAATTCGGGGAGGGAATGGATGTTTTCGCAGATCGTATCGGCGATTGGCGCCATGATATTCGGCGTTGCCATTTGCGCCGCTTATTTCTGGTTCTCCAACAAGCTTTTGGATTTGATTTTCCCGGCACGAGAGGGCGATGACGTCCATCAGGCCGCCGTCAATCTTCGGCGCCGTGGTCTCGTTCGCCCGTGGCTGTTCCTCGGCCCGGCGCTGTTCCTGCTCGTCGTCTATCTCGTCTATCCCGTCGTGGCGACCTTCATCCTGTCCTTCTACGGGCCGGATGGCAGCAAATTCGTTGGCGGCGCCAACTATCTCTGGGCGCTCAGCGACACCGAATTCCGCCAGTCGATCTTCAACAACATCCTTTGGCTCGCCGTCGTACCGGCAGCGTGCACCTTCTTCGGCCTCGTGATTGCCGTCATGACCGACCGCATCTGGTGGGGGAATATCGCCAAGGCCGTCATCTTCATGCCTATGGCGATCTCCTTCGTCGGAGCATCGGTCATCTGGAAGTTCATTTATGAATATCGCGGCGGCACGGATGCGCAGATCGGCCTTCTGAACGCCGTCGTTCAGCTGTTCGGCGGTACGCCGGAAGTCTGGATCACCATTCCCTTCTGGAACAACTTCTTCCTGATGGTCATGCTGATCTGGATTCAGACCGGCTTTGCCATGGTCATCCTGTCGGCGGCCCTGCGCGGCATTCCCGAGGAAACCATCGAAGCGGCCGTCATCGACGGTGCCAATGGCTGGCAGATCTTCTGGAAGATCATGGTGCCACAGGTCTGGGGCACGATCGCCACGGTCTGGACCACCATCACCATCCTCGTCCTCAAGGTTTTCGACATCGTGCTCACCATGACCAACGGCCAGTGGAACACGATGGTTCTCGCCAATCTGATGTTCAACTGGATGTTCCGCGGCGGCGGCGACAGCGGCCGCAGCGCCGTCATCGCGCTCGTCATCATGGTCGCGGTCACACCGATCATGATCTGGAACATCCGCCGTGCAAACGCAGAAACGAAGGGGCGCTGACATGATTGGAAATCTCGGTCGCATCGGCCCCGCCCGCATCTTCGTTCATGCCGCGGTACTCCTGATCGTGCTGCTCTGGCTGCTGCCGACACTCGGTATCTTCGTGACCGCGCTGCGCGACAAGGATCAGATCGTCGCTTCCGGCTGGTGGACGTCCTTTGCCGGCTCCTCGCGCACGACGGCCGCCCGCCTCGATGGTCCCGACAAAGCCAAGCCCGATGGCGCGAATTTCGTGATTTCGGGCACGCTCGCCATTGAGGGCGGCGGCACGATCCAGTCCTTCGGCCTGCGCGTGCAGGAGCCTGCGGCTTACAAGGCTGGCTCGCCGGCGGAACTCGAGAACGGCGAGACGCTGACGATCAATTCCGATGGCAGCTACCGCTATCAGAAGAACGGCGCCTTCGAAGCCGATGCGCGTGCCCGGCGCGTCTATCTCACCGTTGCCACGCCGCCGCAATTCACGCTCGACAACTATCGCAACGTGCTCGGCGGCGAGGGTATCGGCCAGTCCTTCATCAATTCGCTGACGGTGACGATCCCCGCGACTGTCATCCCGATCCTGATCGCCGCCTTTGCCGCTTACGCGCTCGCCTGGATGGAGTTCCCCGGCCGCGCGATCCTGATCGCGCTCGTCGTCGGCCTGATCGTCGTGCCGCTGCAGATGTCGCTGATCCCGCTTCTGCGCATCTATAACGAGATCGGTCAGATCTTCGGCGTGCCGTCGAAAACCTATCCCGGCATCTGGATGGCGCACACGGCCTTCGGTCTGCCGCTCGCCATCTATCTCCTGCGCAACTACATCGCCGGCCTGCCGAAGGAGATCATCGAATCCGCCCGCGTCGACGGCGCCAGCGATTTCGATATCTTCGTCAAGATCATCCTGCCGCTGTCCTTCCCGGCGCTTGCCTCCTTTGCGATCTTCCAGTTCCTCTGGGTTTGGAACGACCTGTTGATCGCGATGGTGTTTCTCGGCACCGACAAGGATCACCTGGTCCTGACGGCTGCCTTGAACGCGCTGCTCGGCTCGCGTGGCGGCAACTGGGAAATCCTGACGGCATCGGCCTTCGTCACCATCATCATTCCGCTCCTCGTCTTCTTCGGTCTGCAGCGCTATCTCGTGCGCGGTCTGCTTGCCGGGTCGGTGAAGGGGGGCTAAGCCAAGATCATATCGTTCAGACAGGACCCATTCAGCATGAGCATTGCTCCTCACCCGGCATCGGAAGTTGACAAGGATTGGTGGCGCGGCGCCGTGATCTATCAGATCTATCCGCGCTCCTATCAGGATTCCAATGGCGACGGCATCGGCGATCTCAAGGGCATCGCCGTCCGCCTGCCGCATGTCGCGGCGCTTGGCGTCGATGCCATCTGGGTTTCGCCGTTCTTCACCTCGCCCATGCGCGATTTCGGCTATGACGTCTCCAATTATGAGGACGTCGATCCAATCTTCGGTTCGCTCGCCGATTTCGATGCCATGGTCGCGGAAGCCCATCGTCTCGGCATCAAGGTGATGATCGATCTGGTGCTGTCGCATAGTTCGGACCGTCATCCCTGGTTCGTCGAAAGCCGCTCGAGCAAGGACAATCCCAAGGCCGATTGGTATGTCTGGGTCGATGCGAAGCCGGATGGCACGCCGCCCAACAACTGGCTGTCGATCTTCGGCGGTTCGGCCTGGGCGTGGGACCCGACCCGCATGCAATATTACATGCACAATTTCCTGACCTCGCAGCCGGATATGAACCTGCACAATCCGGAGGTGCAGGACCGGCTGCTCGATGTCGTGCGCTTCTGGCTCGACCGTGGCGTCGACGGCTTCCGCCTCGACACCATCAACTTCTACTTCCACGACAAGGAACTGCGCGACAACCCGGCGCTGGAACCTTCGCGCCGCAACGCCTCCACCGCGCCGGCGGTCAATCCCTATAATTTCCAGGAGCATCTCTACGACAAGAACCGTCCCGAGAACCTGGCATTTCTCAAGCGCTTCCGTGCCGTGCTCGACGAGTATCCGGCAATCGCCGCCGTCGGCGAAGTCGGCGACAGCCAGCGCGGCCTCGAAATCGTCGGCGAATACACGTCGGGCGGCGACAAGATGCACATGTGCTACGCCTTTGAGTTCCTGGCGCCGGATGCGCTCTCGCCGGAGCGTGTCGAAGAAGTGATGAACGACTTCGACGCGGCAGCCCCGGAAGGCTGGGCCTGCTGGGCCTTCTCCAACCATGACGTCGTGCGCCATGTCAGCCGCTGGGGCAATCTGGTCGCCGACCGGGATGCCTTCGCCAAGCTTTACGCGGCGCTGCTGCTCACCCTGCGCGGTTCGGTCTGCCTCTATCAGGGCGAAGAGCTCGCGCTCACGGAGGCCGATCTTGCCTATCAGGATCTGCAGGACCCCTACGGCATCCAGTTCTGGCCGGAGTTCAAGGGCCGCGACGGTTGCCGCACGCCGATGGTCTGGGACAGCCAGGTCGCACAGGGCGGCTTCTCCACCGTCAAGCCCTGGCTGCCGGTGCCGGTCGAGCACATCCTGCGTGCCGTCAGCGTCCAGCAGGGCGATGAAAATTCAGTGCTGGAGCAGTACCGCCGCTTCCTCGCCTTCCGCAAGCAGCATCCGGCCTTCGCCAAGGGCGAGATCGCTTTTTCGGAACCGCAGGGTGACGTGCTGATCTACACCCGTACCTACGCCGGCGAAACGATTCTCTGCGCCTTCAACATGAGCCCTGTGGAAGCCATGGCAACCTTGCCGGAAGGCAACTGGCAGGCATTGACGGGGCATGGCTTTACCAGCAACAACTACGGCAACAAAATCGACATTCCGGCCTGGGGCGCTTATTTCGCGCGTCTTGCCTGAGCCTTTGGGAGGAGGGAGCATCATGACGGGACTTGTTCTGAAGGATATCAAGAAATCCTACGGCAGCGTGCACGTGCTGCACGGCATCGATCTGGAGATCAACGAGGGCGAGTTCATCGTCTTCGTCGGCCCCTCCGGCTGCGGCAAGTCCACCTTGCTCCGGATGATTGCCGGGCTGGAAAGCATCACCGCCGGCGATATGATGATTGCCGGGCAGAAGGTGAACGAGGTCCCGCCGTCCCGGCGCGGCATCGCCATGGTCTTTCAGTCCTATGCGCTCTATCCGCACATGACCGTCTACGACAACATGGCCTTCGGCATGCGCATCGCCGGGGAAAACAAGCAGGAAATCGACCGCAGGGTGCGTGCGGCGGCCGCCAGCCTGCAGCTCACTCAGTATCTCGAACGCCTGCCGAAGGCGCTCTCGGGCGGTCAGCGCCAGCGCGTCGCCATCGGCCGTGCCATCTGCCGCAACCCGAAGGTCTTCCTGTTCGACGAGCCGCTCTCGAACCTCGATGCTGCTTTGCGCGTTGCGACCCGCATCGAGATTGCCAAGCTCAGCGACTCCATGCCCGAGACGACGATGATCTACGTGACCCACGACCAGGTGGAAGCGATGACGCTCGCCGACCGCATCGTGGTGTTGTCGGCCGGCCGCGTCGAGCAGGTCGGTGCTCCCCTCGAACTCTACGAGCGCCCGGCCAATCTCTTCGTCGCCAAGTTCATCGGCTCGCCAGCCATGAACATCATCCCCGCAACGATCACCGCGACCGGTGCCACGACGACCGTGACGCTGACCGGCGGCAAGTCCGTGACGCTGGACATGCCCACCGAGGCTTCCGAGAAGGGCAAGACGGCGAGCTTCGGCGTGCGTCCGGAAGACCTGCGCCTTGCGAGCGGCGACGATTATCTCTTCGAAGGCGAGGTTTCTATCGTCGAAGCGCTCGGCGAAGTCACGCAGCTCTACATCGAAGGTCTTGTCGACGGTGAGCCGATCATCGTCAAGATTCCCGGTATTGCCGATATCCATCGTGGCGAGAAGATGCGCTTTGCCGCGGACCGGCAGAAGCTGCATCTCTTCGATGCCAGCGGTCATTCCTATCGCAAGTAGTCGCTTACGGGACGGCGCCGGCTCAAGCAAAGATGAATGACAAAATTCATCCTGGGCCGGCGCGTTCAAACCTTCTGTTAAAGACCCGCTGTTAGTCTCCCATCATAATATACCCCAGGGGTCTACTAAGATGGCCGCGTTCGGCAGAGCTAATTCGGGTCAGCATTTCCTCAACAAAGAAGAATCCTTCATGTATGACCGCGAAGTGCGGTTCCGCATGGAAGATACGATGAACGCGGCGCGCCTCGAATACACCGAAAAAGGCGTGATGAACCTTGCGTCCCGCCGCTGCGATATCATCCGTATCTCGCAGAGCAGCGCGGTTCTCGCGATCCTCACCCAGTATAATCTGCCGAAGCAATTCTATCTGGATATCCCCGACGCCCGCATCACCAAGGTCGGTTGCGTGCTGATGAAGGTCTTCTCCAACAACACGGTCGAGGTCCGTTTCCTGCGTCTCCTCACGGAGAAGGAACTGAACAAGATCTTCGTCTACAGCACGCATCCGGCTCACAAGAACCGCGTGCTGGATATCAGGGCTTAGCAGGCAAAAACAGAAAGGCCCGCGCGATTGAAACCGCGCGGGCCTTTCTGCATCGATATTGTCTAAATCCCCTTGCGGACACGCTCGGAGTTCGTCAGCGCTTCGCCCAGTCGGCCGAGCGTCTCCTTGAGGGCGTGCTCTGCAGAGTCGACGAGGGATTTGGCTCCGCCTTCGCAGGCAAACCCTGCATCGGTTTGGCCATTGCCGTTTCCGGAGACCGTGGCCCCGAGAAGACGGCCGTTAACACCGTCGACCGTAATTGAAGCGGCCATTTCCACCTCGGTCTCCATCCCCGCAGACCAGAATCCGGGAACCACGCGCAGACGCCCGTTCAGCTCCTCGCCGCGGACGATGATCATGCCGCGAGCGCCCCGGGCCTTCAGCTGATCTCGACCGACCGGTTGCTGAACGACCTCCAATTCGGTCACCAGATTGGCAAATGTCTGCCGGACGGAGCTTGCGAAGCTTGTCGACACGTTGAGCGGGAAAGTATGCGCCGCACAGTTGAAATCGGAAGGCTTTATCGCCCTGTCCAGTTTGGCCGCATCAACGTAGAGGAGATATTTTCCGGGCAGCTTGCCGTCGTATGACGAATAGACGTTATAGGTCGCGACGGGCAGCGGTTCGGCCTTGTATTGGCACGCAGTAAGGAATGCGCTCAAGACGAGCGCAGATGCGATCTTTAATTTCATGATGGTCCCCAATTTCCCGCCTGGAGTGAAACAGAATCTCAACTGAGAGTCGAGGTTTCGCGGCAAATTTTCCACTAGTGGCAGACTGGCAACTTCCGCCGTGAGGGAGTGTTTCAATGGCTCCATTCACAGCGGAATCGCGCTCAGGGTTGATGAGAAACACTTGCGAGCAGGGGCTATCCAGCAGCTAACGTGTCGAGAACCACCTGCTTCAGCTTTGCATCGGCCACTTCCGAGAACACCAGATCCTCGCGGCCGAAATAGCTCTTCTGATTGATGGCCGACCAATCGTTGCAGACGAGCGTATAGCGCTCCTTCTTGGGCTGATCGACGGGTGCGGCATGGAGATAGTCGCCGGTGCGCGCCGCAAGCGGTATGTCGCCTTCCTGATTACAGCGGGCAAGAATGGCCGCAAGTACAGCGGCGTCGACTTCCGTTCGCATAAGCTTGCCGTCGAACCGCACTGAGGAATTGAAGCTATAGCGGCTGACTTCGCCTTGAGGCAGGCCCGCGCCGAACGAGGTGTGGCCGACGAAGCCGACATCCGCTTTCACCTTCCTGGCCATCAAATCGGCCACGAAGCGCCCGACTTCATCCACCGGCATCGTCTTGCCGTTCTTGCCGACGATGGCGCGATCCTCATCCGTCAGATGGCGGGCAAGGACGGCCGGAATGAGATCCTTCAGCGCGGCAGAAGGAGCGCCGGTCGAATCGATCTCGATGCGCTGAAGCATCGCTGCCGTGCCGGGCGCGGCAAGGGTCGCAACCGTAATCGCCGTCGACCAGGAACCTGTGTGAACGTAGCGCGTGGCGCCCTGTTCATGAGTGAGGTTCAGATGATCGTGCCCGCCGACGATGAGCGTGCCGTCGGGGAGGATCGGCAGGATATCGCGATCCGCAACCACACCGGCATGGCTGAGCACGATGTTGATGCTGTCCTTGCCGAGAATGCCCGGCAGGTTCTTCTTGGCCCATTCCACCGGCTGCGGAATGTCGAGCATGTCGCGCGTCGCCTTGGGGTAGGTCTTGACCGCATCCGTCGCAAAGCCGGCGATGGTGATCGACTGGCCGTTGAGCGTCAGATGGGCGGAGGCCTGCGTGTAGGGCGCGCCGGCGCGCTTGTCGACGATGTTGCTGAGCACGGTGACGCCAAGCCCGCGGGCTCGCGTGACGAAATTGGCGAGATCATTGTCGAGATCGGGCTCATGATTACCGATATTGACGACAGTCGGCGCCAGCTTGGCGAGCGCTGCAAGAAAGGCCCAGTCGATCTCGCCGCCCGACCGCGTGGCCACGACATTGCCTGACTCGAACAAGTCACCGTTCAACAGAATCAGATACGGGCCGTCCTTGGCCGCGATCTGGCTTTCGATCGTCGCCAGCAACTGCCCCATGCGCTCGTAAGCCGAATGCAGATCCGACAGGATAAAGGCGCGAAGAGGCTTTTGCGCGGCAGCAACGGGCGTAGCCGAAAGCAGAGCCGGCAGGACGGCCGTGCCGGCGAGAAGTTTCAAAGCCTGACGGCGTCCGAGCAATGACTTGAACATGAATTTTAATCCCCCGGGAATTGCATGCTATGCCCAAGGGATTAGTCAATTCCGTTGTCAGTCCTGTGACGCAACAACCTTAGTGGCGGAACAGCACGCTCGCACCCTGATCCGCCGGCCCTGCGGCATGGCGGAAGGGCGCGAAGAGCTCGCGGCCCATGCCGAACTCGTTCTCGGAGAGATCGACGACCACGGGCTCGCGCTCGGCCATGTCGGCGGCATCAACAAGCACTTCCAGCGTGCCGGCGATGGCGTCGATGCGAATGATGTCGCCTTCCTGGATGCGGGCGATCGGGCCGCCGTCGACGGCTTCCGGCGTCACATGGATGGCGGCCGGAACCTTGCCCGACGCGCCCGACATGCGCCCATCGGTCAGAAGTGCCACGCGGAAGCCGCGATCCTGCAACACGCCGAGCGCCGGCGTCAGCTTGTGCAGCTCCGGCATGCCGTTGGCCTTCGGTCCCTGGAAGCGGACGACGGCAACGAAATCGCGGTTCAGCTTGCCGTCCTTGAAAGCCTGCTGCATTTCCAGCTGGTCGTGGAAGATCACGGCCGGCGCTTCGACGATATGGCGCTCAGGCTTAACGGCGGAGATCTTGATAACAGCCTTGCCGATATTGCCGCGGAGCATCTTCAGGCCGCCACTGCCCTGGAAGGGGGTCTCGATGCTGGCCAGCACCTTCGGGTCATGGCTCTTGTCCGGGGCAGGCTCACGCACGACATTGCCATCGGCGCCAAGCTTGACGTCGATGGAGTAGCCGCTGAGGCCCTGGCCGTAGACGGTGCGCACGTCGTCGTGCAGCAGCCCCTTCTTCAACAGTTCCTTGATGAGGAAGCCCATGCCGCCGGCAGCATGGAAATGGTTCACATCGGCGAGCCCGTTCGGATAGACGCGAGCAAGCAGCGGGATGATGTCGGACAGCTCGGAAATATCCTGCCAGGTGAGCACGATGCCGGCCGCGCGCGCCATGGCGACGATGTGCATCGTGTGGTTGGTCGAGCCGCCGGTGGCGTGCAGGCCGACGACGCCGTTGACGATCGAGCGCTCGTCGATCATCTCGCCGGCGGGCGTGAACTCGTTGCCCATGGCGGTGATCGCAAGCGCACGCTTGGTCGCCTCGCGGGTCAGCGCTTCGCGCAGCGGCGTGCCGGGATTGACGAAGGAGGCACCCGGCATGTGGAAGCCCATGATCTCCATCAGCATCTGGTTCGAATTGGCCGTGCCGTAGAAGGTGCAGGTGCCGGGGCCGTGATAGGACTTCGATTCCGCTTCGAGCAGTTCGGAGCGGCCGACCTTGCCTTCGGCATAGAGCTGCCGCACGCGCGACTTCTCGTCGTTCGGCAGGCCCGAGGTCATCGGTCCGGCCGGAATGAAGACGGCGGGCAGATGGCCAAAGGAGAGGGCGGCGATGACGAGGCCGGGGACGATCTTATCGCAGACGCCGAGGAAGACGGCCGCATCGAACATGTTGTGCGACAGACCGACGGCCGCCGACATGGCGATCAGGTCGCGCGAGAAGAGCGAGAGCTCCATGCCCGGCTGCCCCTGCGTGACGCCATCGCACATGGCCGGCACGCCGCCGGCAACCTGCGCGATCCCACCCGCTTCGGCGGCCGCCTGGCGGATGATCGCGGGATAGGTCTCGAAGGGCTGATGCGCCGAAAGCATGTCGTTATAGGAGGTGATGATCCCGAGATTGGGCACCTGGTCTCCCGCCAGTGCATCCTTCTCGGAGGGGGAACAGATGGCAAAGCCATGTGCAAGATTGGCGCAGCCGAGCACGGAGCGTTGCGCGCCTTTGGTTGCTGCATTGCGCAGGCGGTCCAGATAGCGTTCGCGCGTCGGCTTCGAGCGCTCGACGATGCGTGCGGTGATCCTGGAAATGCGGGCGTCAGCGGCCATGGTCGATCTGCCTCCGTCTGTTTTGCGCAATGCCCGAAGATCTGTTTCGGTAGAGGGCGTGGCGCGGGGTCCAAAAGTCAATGCTTTGCCGCTGCGCCCGCAAGGGCACATGGCGCAGCATAGGTTGCTGTGTCATTCAAGGTTCGATGACGGGCCTAAGGCCGTGTCACGGAGCCCAATAAATTTCGACCGGGGAAGCCGCCCGGCGCAGCATGGCGCGGATCGGCATCTCGGTTTCTTCACCCGACGCTTCGGCCTTGGCCAAAACGTCCTTCTTCGCTTCTCCCTCGATATGGAGCACCAGCAATCGGGCATCCTGAAGACTGGAGAAGGTGAATGTCAGCCGCGGCTCACCGGCACCGTCGGCTTCCATCGTGATGATGCCGCGCGGGGTATTCGGATCGAGTGCGGTCTTGAGGTTGCTGCCGCCCGGAAAGAAGGAAGCTGTGTGGCCATCATTGCCCATGCCGAGGATGACGACGTCGAAGGGATGGCCGACAGCCTTGGTCTCTTCCGTGGCGATGACTGCTGCCTCCTCGACGGTGGCAGCAGCCTGATAGAGCGGAAGGAAGTTGGCGGCAGCCGCCTTGTCCTTCAGCAGGTTTTCCTGAACGAGCAGGTGGTTCGAGCGCGGATTGTCCGCCGGCACGAACCGTTCGTCGACGAGGGTGATCGTTACCTTGCCCCAGTCGATCGAGCGCGATGACAGCGCCTGGAAGAAAGCCTTCGGCGTCGAGCCGCCGGAGACCGCGATGCTTGCGGAGCCGCGCGCGGCGACAGCGGCCGAGAGGGTCTCGGCCACCTTGTCCGCGAGCTTGCCCGCGAGTTCGGCACCATTGGCAAAAGCATGCATGTTGGCTGTCATCGTCGTTGTCCTGATTAGATGTCGTCGTGCCAGGTGCGGCCGTCACGTTCGATGAGCGCGATAGCCTGGCTCGGACCCCATGTGCCGGCAGTATAGCCCTGCACCTGCTGCCCGGTTGCTTCCCAACCCTTGAGGATCGGATCTACCCATTCCCATGCGGCTTCCACTTCGTCGCGGCGCATGAACAGCGTCTGGTTAGAGCGGATAACGTCCATCAGCAGACGCTCGTAAGCGTCCGGATTGCGGACGTTGAAGGCCGACGCGAAGCTCATGTCGAGCGAGACGTTGCGCAGGCGCATGCCGCCCGGACCGGGGTCCTTGATCATCAGCGACTGCTTGACGCCTTCGTCTGGCTGCAGGCGGATGATGAGCTGGTTGGCGACGATGCGGCCGGCAGCCTGATCGAAGATGTTGTGCGGGATCGGCTTGAAGGTGATGACGATCTCCGACACGCGGCCGGCAAGACGCTTGCCGGTACGGATGTAGAAGGGAACGCCGGCCCAGCGCCAGTTGCCGATCTCGGCCTTGATGGCGACGAAGGTCTCGGTGTTGGAAACGCCGCCTTCCAGCTCATCGAGATAGCCCTTGACCGGGCCGCCCGCCGAAGCACCGGCGCGGTACTGGCCGCGAACGGTTGCCTGCTCGACGTTGGAAGCGTCGATCGGCTTCAGCGCGCGCAGGACCTTCAGCTTCTCGTCGCGAACGGCTTCGGAATCCATCGAGGATGGGATTTCCATCGCGGTCAGGCAAAGCAGCTGCAGGATATGGTTCTGCACCATGTCGCGCAGCGCGCCGGCAGTATCGTAGTAACCGGCGCGGCCTTCGAGGCCGACCGATTCAGCGACCGTGATCTGCACGTGGTCGATATGGTTGGCGTTCCACAGCGGCTCGTAGAGCGCGTTGGCAAAGCGCAGCGCCATCAGGTTCTGCACGGTTTCCTTGCCGAGATAGTGGTCGATGCGGAAGATCTGCTCTTCCTTGAAGACCTTACCGATCGTGTCGTTCAGCTGCAGCGCCGAGGCGAGGTCGCGGCCGATCGGCTTTTCGACGACGATGCGGGTCTGCTTGGTGATGAGCTTGTGTTCGTGGATCTTCTGCGAGATGTCGCCGAAGATGCCCGGAGCAACCGCGAGATAGAAGGCGCGCACGCGCTCCTTGCCTTCGTCCAGAAGCTTCTTCAGCTGATCCCAGCCGGCATCGCTGCGCGCATCGACCGGCACGTAGAACAAGCGAGCCAGGAACTTCTTGACTTCGGCTTCGTCATATTCGCCCTTCTTCAGGTGTTCCTTGAGGGCGGCGTCGGCGAACTTGCGATATTCTTCGTTGGAAAGCGCGCTGCGCGAAGCGCCGATGACGCGCGTCGGCTCGGAAAACTGGCCTTCGACCTGACGATGGTAAAGAGCGGGCAGGAGCTTGCGCTCGGCAAGGTCGCCGCTGCCGCCGAAAACGACATAATCAAATGGTTCAACGGGAATGATTTGGCTGCTCATGAGCTATCTCTCAATCGGTCTTGGTTGAGGCCCCTTTTAATCTAATCGATTTAAAAAGGCCAGTGTGCATCGCAAAATTCAGACTCGGCTTTTTAGAGCGGATTGCCGGCGGAAGAAATCATCTTCCGGTTTCTAAAACCTGTCGCGCAACGCAAACCACGAGAGCGCCAGGAACAGCAGAGGCGCCCGCATGCGCGCACCGCCGGGGAAGGGCGGTATGTTCAACTCCTTGAAGAGGTGAAGCTCGTCCGCATTCCCGAGAACCGTTTTCGCATAGAGTTTACCGCAATAATTTGACAGCATCACCCCGTGGCCGGAATAGCCGCCGATGGAGGTGACACCAGGCATGACCTCGCGCACGAAAGGCTGCCGGGGCATGGTGATACCAACCGAGCCGCCCCAGGCGTAATCGATCTTGATATCGCCGAGAGCCGGATAGATCTCGGTGATCTGCCGGCGGATGTGCTGCGTTATGTCGCGCGGATTGTCTGCCGTATAGGCCTCACGCCCGCCGAACAGCAGCCGCCCATCCTTCGATTTGCGGAAATAGCGCACGACGAAACGCGAATCGGCCACCGCCTCGTTGCCGGGCAGCACGCTCGGAAACCTGTCGAGCGGTTCGGTGGCGCCGATGAAGGAGCGGATCGGCATGACGTGGCTTGCCGTCACCGGTTCCAGATTGCCGATGTAGCCGTTGCAGGCGATCAGGATCCGGTTGGCGGTAATCTCGCCACCATCCGTTTCGATGATCGTCTTGCCGCCCGCTTGCCGGAAGCCCTTGGCCTTCGTCATTTCAAAGAGGGAAGCACCGGCTTCTGCCGCAACGCGGGCAAGGCCGATGAGCAGCTTCAGCGGATGGATATGGCCCGTGCCCATATCCCGGACGCCGTAGAGATAGAATTGCGAACCCAGCCGCTCCTGGGTTTCGGCCTGATCCATGAATTGCATATGCGGATAGCCATAGCGCGTCGCCGCGATCTCCGCATTGTCCATGTAGTCGCGCTTGTAGCTGCGCTTGTGCGTGACATTCATCTGGCCGGGCAGGAAGTCGATGTCGATGCCATGCTCCGAGGAGAAAACGAGCAGATGACGCTTGGCGTCCTCGGCAATGTCGAAGAGGGCTTTCGAGCGCTCGTAGCCGATCTTCTCTTCAATCTCTTCCGGCCAAGAGCGCTGCCCGGTGCCGAGCTGTCCGCCATTACGGCCGGAGGCGCCGTCACCGAAGCGATTGGCATCGATCAGCACCACCTGCGCGCCACCCTCCGCGAGGTTGTAGGCGGCCTGGAGGCCGGTATAGCCGCCGCCGATGATGGCGACGTCAGCCCGGCGCGAGCCGTCGAGCTTCGGATAGCTCGCGCGCGGGCCGACGGTCGCCTGATAGAAGGAAAGGCCCGGGGCGATCGGGCTCTGCCATGTTTCCTGCAGCGTCATGGGCGCCTCCCTTCACACGTTGAGCAGAAGGAATTCCCGCTCCCACGGGCTGATCACCTGCATGAAGGTCTCGAATTCACCGCGCTTCACGCCGGCATAAATGCCGATGAAATCCTGGCCGAAGACCTCTTCGAAGGCCGGCTCGTCCTCCATGAGAGCAATGGCTTCGAGAAGGCCGCGCGGCAGATCGATGGAGCCTTCATTGGCCGAGTCCTCGGTCGGCGCTGTCGGCTCCACCTGCTTCATGATGCCGAGCAGGCCCGACGCAAGCGAGGCGGCGAGCGCCAGATAGGGATTGGCATCGGAACTCGGCAGCCGGTTTTCGACGCGCCGCGCCTGCGGATCGGAAACAGGCACGCGGAAGGCGGTGGTGCGGTTGTCGTAGCCCCAGGCGTTGTTGACCGGGCAGGACATGTTCGGCGCCAGCCGGCGATACGAGTTCACATAGGGCGCCAGCATGGCAAGCGCATTCGGCACGAAGCGCTGCATGCCGCCGATGAAATAGAAGAATTCGGGCGAGGGGCTGCCGTCCGGATTGGTGAAGACGTTCTTTCCGGTCTCGATGTTGACGACAGACTGGTGGATATGCATCGCCGATCCCGGCTGGCTCTGCATCGGCTTGGCCATGAAGGTCGCATAGATGCCGTGCTTCAGCGCCGCCTCGCGGATCGTCCGCTTGAACATGAACACCTGGTCGGCCAGCTCGATCGGATCGCCGTGACGCAGGTTGATTTCGAGCTGCGCCGGCCCCTCTTCGTGGATCAGCGTATCGATCTCCAATCCCTGCTTTTCCGAGAAGTGATAGATATCGTCAATCAGTTCGTCGAACTCGTTGATGCCGGCGATCGAATAACCCTGACCGCCGAGAATGGAGCGGCCGGAGCGGCCCTTCGGCGGATGCAGCGGATAGTCCGGATCGTCGTTCTTGGCGACGAGGTAGAATTCGATTTCGGGCGCCACCACCGGCTTCCAACCGCGGTCGCGGTAAAGGCCCATGATGCGCTTCAGGACGTTACGCGGCGTGTAGGAAACTTCCTGGCCTTCGGAGTTGACGATGTCGCAGATCACCTGCGCCGTGGGGTCGGTCTCCCAAGGCACGACCGACAGCGTCGAGAGATCCGGCACCAACTTAAGGTCGTTGTCGCGCGGTTCGTAGCGGAAGCTTTCGGTCTCCTCAGGATACTCACCCGAGATCGTATGACGATAGATCGCCGAGGGCAGCGCCAACGACGTATTGGAAGTGAATTTCGAGGTCGGCATCATCTTGCCGCGCGGTACGCCCGCAAGGTCCGGCGTGATGCATTCTATGTCTTCGATCCCGCGCGCCCGCAGCCACTGCGCCGCTTCCTTCCAGTTTGCCACGCCACGTGCCGATCTCAGACCGGGAGGCACCATCGGTGCTTTCGAGACGGGTATGGAAGCTTTCAGCGGGGTCTTTCTCGCGGGCATAAAACACCGTATTTGGGTTGATCGGTGATTGCATCATAACTGCAGTTTGCCAATTGGCGAGGGGGAAAACCGCTCGGACTTTCGCCGTATGATGGAAAAATGACGAGAGCGTGCGGCGAAGAATGAAGGGCTGAAGCGTGGCTGGCAGATATGATGTGATCGTCCTTGGTGCGGGCGCTGCCGGGATGATGTGCGCCATCCGGGCAGGCCAGCGCGGTCGCTCCGTTGCCGTGCTGGACCATGCCCGCGCGCCGGGCGAGAAGATCCGCATTTCCGGCGGAGGCCGCTGCAATTTCACCAATATTCATGCCGGGCCGAAGAACTTCCTGTCGGCCAATCCGCACTTCGCCAAATCGGCACTGGCCCGCTTCACCCCGCAGGATTTCATCGCCATGGTCGGGCGCCACGGTATCGCCTGGCATGAGAAGACGCTCGGCCAGCTCTTCTGCGACGACAGCGCCAAGGATATCATCCGCATGCTGACCGACGAGATGCGCGCTGCCGGCGCAGAACTATGGTTGCGTACTGATATAAGCAATGTAGAGCAGTCAGCAGACGGCTATCGCGTCAGTACCTCAGAAGGCGTTTTCCAGGCGTCCTCGCTCGTCGTCGCCACCGGCGGCAAGTCGATCCCCAAGATGGGCGCCACCGGCTTTGCCTATCGCGTCGCCGAGCAGTTCGGATTGCCGCTCATCGAAACCCGGCCGGGCCTCGTGCCGCTGACGCTCGATCCGCAATTGCTTCAGCGCCTGGCGCCGCTCTCGGGCATCGCCGCGCCTGCCGAAATCCGTCACGGCAAGACGTCCTTCCGCGAGGCACTGCTTTTCACCCATCGCGGCCTCAGCGGTCCGGCTATCCTGCAGATTTCCTCCTATTGGCGGGAGGGCGAGGACATTACCGTCGTGATCGAGCCGGATATCGACATCCTGGCGCTGCTCAAGAAAGCCAAACAGGTCAATGGCCGGCAGTCGGCGCAGACTGCGCTTGCCGAAATCCTGCCGAAACGACTGGCGCAACATATCGTCGAGAGCGACGGCATATCCGGCAACATGGCCGATCAATCCGACAAGCGCCTGCAGCAGCTCGCCGCCGCCGTACAGTCCTGGCCGGTCAAGCCGTCAGGCTCGGAGGGCTACCGCACGGCGGAGGTGACGCTCGGCGGCATCGACACGGCCTGTCTCGATTCGCGGACGATGGAGGTCAAGGCCATTCCCGGCCTGTTCTTCATCGGCGAGTGCGTCGATGTGACCGGCTGGCTCGGCGGCTACAATTTCCAGTGGGCATGGGCGTCGGGCCATGTGGCCGGTGAAGCGGTTTGAATTGATCTTGCCAACGGGCCGCAAACTGGGCAAGAAGCATCTCCAGCGCGAGGATATGCAAGGAAAGCAATTATGACGTTCAAAATCCAGACACTTCGTCGAGCTAATGTTGCAGGCATAGCTGTGGCCGTGACGATGTCGCTTGGCATGCTTGCCGTGACGGTATCAGGTGCCAGCGCCGCATCCGCACAATGCAGCAAGCTGGACCCGAACGGCCGGGATAGCGGTGGCGATACCAATTTCGCCATTGCGATCCGCGACAAGAAGATCGATGTCGTCAAGAAGATGCTGGCCTGCGGTGCCGAGGTGAACCTGAAGACGACGGAGGGTTGGGCCCCGCTGCATACCGCAGCTTACTACGGCCCGGCGAGCATGATCGATCTCCTGGTCTCCAAAGGCGCCGACGTCAATGCGCGCGGGGATTTCGACGGCTGGACCCCGTTGCACATGGCGAGCCAGCAGCGCGATCCGGCAGTTGTCAAGGCGTTGTTGAAGGATGGCGCCGACAAGACCATCAAGTCCACCTCCGGAAAGACTGCCGCCGAAATGGCTAGCGAGCCCGCCATCGCCGCGTTGTTGAAATAGCGCACGCTCCCGTCGCCCGATCTCGGGTCAATGAGCGATGCGTGCGACACTTGCGGCCAACCTCTGGTATTTGTGTTTTCCTTTCCTACATCTTTCGTGAATACATTGGCAGTTGCCGAATGCACCATTTGCCGGTTATCGTGTCAGTGCGAAAATGGGAATATACTCATGAACAGAACACAGCGTCGCGCTCGCGCCATTGCAATCGCTCAGACCCGTGACAACGCCAGGCTTCTGGCGGCCAGACTGTTGATGTTGGCGACCGGCGTCACCGCCGTTTGCATCGCCTACCTTAGCGTACGCGGCTTCTGATTTCAGCCGCTTCGTTGCTCTTGGCCGTCGCCCGTCGACGGCCCGGGCTCGCGCGCAGATGTAAGGTTTACCATCCGCTTTTCAGCGTTTGATTGTATGCCGCGGGCCACACAACGCCCTTATCTGAAAATTAATTAATCACACCGACAATCCCAACCGATTTCTTGGGGCGCTCTACTGAACGTTGGAGCCGAAGCAATGATTGCTTCCTGATCTTATACTCGGGAACCCCGCCTGCGGATATTTCAAGAACGATGGTTATACATCCGGTCAGCGCCGAGGCGGCGTCGACGGGGGAGCGGTGTGTGAGAGGTCTGGGCCAAAATGTTCATTGATAAGATATTGTCACGTTTCAAGATCAAGACGAAGGTTCTGATTTTCGTCCTGCCGTTCGTTATCAGCATTTCCGCCGTGGGCCTAACCGGGCTTTACGCATCAGGCCTGCTCCAGGGGCGCATGGAGATTTCCAACAGCGTCCTACAGTCGCTGACGGGATTCAAGAATCTCTATGGCTCGATGGATGATTTCCTGCGCATCACCAACGCGCAGCAGCGCGACAAGCTCTATGAAGACATCAAGTCGCAGCAGAGCGTGCTCAATTCGACCCTCGGCCAGCTCGGCGATGAGGCGGAAGGCCGCGACAACCTGACCGGAGCCGCCGCCAAGACAGCCGACATGTCCAACCTCGTCGGCCGGCTCTGGTCGCTGCACGAGCAGGAACTCTCGCTGCGCAAGACGATCGACGACGCGCAGCGCGCTTTGATCAGCGCCCGCTTCAACGTCAACTTCAACAGCCAGCAGCTTGAAGACCAGATGCGCCAGGATCAGGCGGACGCCACCTCGACCCTGCGCTCGGCCGACCGGCTGCTGAAGGGCGGCGATCTGCTGGTCTCCGTGACGGAGGATTTCAACAAGGCGGCGACGCCGGCCGACAAGGTCAAGCTTCTGAAGGATCGCCTGCCGGACCTGAACAGGGCGCAGCGCTCCATCGATCTCGCATTGCCGCAAAACCAGAAGAGCGTCGTCCAGTCGCTGGTGAGCACGATCAAGGATCTCACCGCTTTCACCGAAAGCACCGACGTTCCGACCGATGATACCGTTGCCAATATCAGCAGGCTGCTGTCGCGCTTCCGCCAGACTTCGACCTACACGCAGCTGACGGCGACGCAGATGATGCGTCAGGCGACCACGACCTTCGTGTCGCTAGATGCTCGCGTCGCGCAGACCAATTCGGTCCTGCAGGATACGCGACGCCTTGAAGACTCCATCTATTCGCTGCAGCTCGTGCTTGCCGATTTCAATGCCAATACCAACAAGGACAATCTCGTCCGGCTGCATCAGGAAGTCTCCAAGCTCGCCGGTGACATCGATACTCTGAATCAGAGCGCCAAGAGCATGGATTTTGCCGGCGATATCGACTCGGCCATTCGCCCGGCGATCCAATCCATGGATGATGCCGGCGGCAAGCTGGTCGGTACCATCACGCAGCGCATCGGCGAATATGCGACTGCCCGCCAGCAGCTCGATCAGGTATGGAGCGAGCTGACCGCATTCGCCGAGACGCAGAAGCAGAGCGCCGGCACCGAACGCAATCAGGCGAATTATATTTCCATCCTGGCAACTGCTCTCGGCATCATCCTTTCGGTTGCCGGCGGTATCGCGCTCGTCCTGACCCTGCAGCGTCCGATCGGCCAGATCACCGCCGCCATGCGCCGCATCGCCGACGGCATGCTGGAGACGTCGATCTCCGGCGAGCAGCGCCGCGACGAAATCGGCGACATGGCCCGCGCTCTCGGCATCTTCAAGGAAAACGCCATTTCGAAGATCCGCATCGAGGAGCAGAGCGACGAGGAGCGTACAGCCGCAGAGCATGAGCGCCAGCGCAACGATGCCGACAAGCGCGAGCTCGACCGCCAGATCGACTATGCCGTCAGCGAGCTTGCCGCCGGTCTTGAGCGTCTTGCCCAGGGCGATATCTCCGCGACGATCGATACCCCGTTCATCGGCCGTCTCGAGCAGCTCCGCCAGGATTTCAACAGCTCCCTGTCGCGCCTGCAGCAGACGCTGAGCCAGGTCCGCAGCAATGTCGAGATGATCCAGAGCAACGGCGCGCAGATGGCGGCCTCAGCCGAAGATTTGTCGAAGCGCACCGAACAGCAGGCCTCTTCGCTGGAGCAGACCGCCGCCGCGGTCGACCAGATCACCACGACGGTCCGTTCGTCCGCCGAGCGCGCCAAGGATGCGGATGCGATCGTACGCGAGGCCAAGCGCAGCGCCGATGACAGCTCCGTCGTCGTCGGCAACGCCATCGACGCCATGTCACGCATCGAGGACGCCTCCCGTCGGATCGAGCAGATCATCGGCGTCATCGACGAGATCGCTTTCCAGACCAACCTTCTGGCGCTCAATGCCGGTATCGAAGCCGCCCGCGCCGGCGAGGCCGGCAAGGGCTTCGCGGTCGTCGCCATGGAGGTGCGCGAGCTTGCGCAGCGCTCGGCCGCTGCCGCCAAGGAAATCAAGGGGCTGATTAACAAGTCGACCGAGGAGGTCAATTCCGGTTCGCAGTTCGTGCAGGAGGCCGGCTCGGTTCTCGCGCAGATCAGCAGCCAGATCGTGACGATCAGCCATCATGTGGAAATGATCGCCCGCGCCAGCCACGATCAGGCAAGCGCCCTGCAGGAGGTCAATTCCTCGGTCAACCACATGGACCAGATGACCCAGCAGAATGCCGGCATGGTGGAAGAGACCACGGCGGCGAGCCGAGAACTCGCCGGCGAAGCCGATGCCTTGTTGCACCTCATCCTGCAGTTCAAGATCGAGGCCGGCTACAGCGTAAACTACATGCGAGAGCAGGCGGCCTGACCGCAGTAATCATTGCCATCACAGGCGGGTTGGCCGATTTCCGGCGGATCCGCCTTTTTCATTGCTTCGTGACGGCTGCCTAAGGCGGCAAGCATCCGTCCGATCCAAATGAAGAGGCGCGGGGGCTCAAGCCCATAGTCGAGATAGAACAGATCCTCGTTTCGGCGCCTTTGTTCTTCGCGCGCCAGGTTTTGTATTTCCAAGGCTCTCGCCAGTGCGATGCCGTCCATCATGAGATGTCTCCTTCCTGTGAGGCATCCCTTCAACTACACATCGGAATTTTCTTTATAAACAGCCGTTTTCACCCTATGTTTTTCAATTATGAAAAATACGACATGGGATTCCTATCAGCTCTTTCTCGATGTCGCCCGGGGCGGTGGCCTCACCGGCGCCGTCGCGTCGAGTGGCCTCAGCCCGGCGACCATCGGCCGGCGCATGCTGGAACTGGAAGCGCAGATCGGCCGCCCGCTGTTCGAGCGCAGCCAGGCGGGTTACGCGCTGACGGGCGACGGCCAGGCGCTGTTCGATCAGCTGTTGGAGATGGAGGCCGCCGCCCGCAAGGTCGATAGCTGGCAGCGCGATGCCCAGGGCATGTCGGTCGTGCGCATCGCTGCTGGCACATGGGTCGGCTGGCTGCTCAGCCAGAACATGCCGACCATCTGCTCGGAGCGGGATAGTTTCCGCATCGACCTTTACCTTGGCGAGCGTCGCGCCAGCCTCGCCCATCGCGAAAGCGATATCGGCATCCGCGCCTTCGAGCCGCAGGAGACCAATCTCGCGGCGATCAAGACCGGCGATGTTGCCTATGCCGCCTATCAGGCCCGCAACATGCGTTTTTCCGGTCCGGCGCGCTGGATCGCGGTGGCGGAGGAGGAGGCGGTGTCGGCCTATCTGCGCTGGCCGCATCAGAACAAGCGCGAGGAAATCGCCTTCACGGTCAGTCGCCCGCGCTCGCTGCACGATCTGGTGCTCGCCGGGTCCGGTATTGCCGTGCTGCCCTGTTTCGTCGGCGATCAGGAGCCACGGCTGGCGCGCGTCGGCGAGGAAATCGCCGCGCTGCGCCATCGGCAATGGATCGTCATGAACAATGCCGACCGTCATCGCCGGGAAATCCGCACCGTGGTCGACCGCATGGCCAAGCTGTTGAAAAGCCATTCCGAACTGTTTGCCGGCAAGCGCCCGACCTATCTGTGAAAGAACCGGCGGCAACGGACCGCCGGTTCACTCTTCCTCAGCGCGCGGCGTCGCCCCAGCGATACTCGACCGTGGCGTCGTCGAGCTTCGCCTTCAGCTCCGGATCGAGCTTGAGGTCGATAGCGGCCAGCGTATCCGTCAATTGATCGGGACGGCTAGCGCCGATGATGGCCGAGGTGATGACCGGATTGGCTGCCACCCAGGCGACGGCAAGCTTGGTGAGCGAATGGCCGGCTTCTTCGGCGATGCCGCGCAGCTTTTCGATCGTCGCGAATTCGCGTTCGTGCCAATAGCGCTGCAGATAGTTGGTGCCGGCGTTGCGCAGCTGCGAACTGAAACGGCCTTCTGTCGGCGCGACATCATGCTTGTGCTTGCCGGTGAGAAGACCGCCGGCGATCGGATTATAGGGGATGACGGCGATGCGCTGCTCTTCGGCAAGCGGCAGCAGTTCACGCTCGATCTGGCGGAACAAGAGATTGTAGCGCGGCTGCACCGAGACAAAGCGGGCGGTGCGCAGAAAATCGGCGCGGCCGAGCGCCAGGGCCAGGCGATAGGCCAGAAAATTCGATACGCCGACATAGCGCGCCTTGCCCGAGCGCACGATGACATCGAGTGCCTCCAGCGTCTCGTCGATCGGCGTCTCGCGATCATCGGAATGCAGCTGGTAGAGGTCGACATAATCGGTGTCGAGGCGCCGCAGCGAAGCGTCGATAGCGTCGAGAAGATGTTTGCGCGACGCCCCTTGGTCCCAGGGAGACGGCCCGACCTTTCCGACGGCCTTGGTTGCGACGATGAAGCGGTCGCGCTTGCCCTTCAGCCAGCGCCCGACGATCTCTTCGGTGCGGCCGGCAAGCTGCTCGCCGCCGCCGAGCGGATAGACATCGGCGGTGTCGATGAAGTTGACGCCGGCATCGGCCGCCTTGTCGAGGATGGCATGGGCGATGTCTTCCTGCTCGATCTGCAGGCCGAATGTCATCGTGCCCAGGCACAGGCGCGAGACGCTGAGACCGGTATTGCCAAATTTCTGATACTGCATGATGAGCCCCTGATGATGGGTTTGAGTTTGCCCGCGGGCGGGATGGCGAAGCGGGTTTGAGACTGCTCGGGGAGGAGAACAGCTTGATGTTAGCAAAGCTGGTTTCCGTCTTCACCTGTGAAGCGGGCCTTGAGTTCACAATCGCGTGCGAACCGCATCGTCTCCTGGCCGGCCTCTTTCCAAAGCGATCAATCGCCTTCGGACAAAACCGCTAAAGCTCATGCCGGCTTGCTTTTTCCCTTGTAGCCTTCCGATTTCCTTTCTAGTCTAACGGGAAAAACAGAGGGTTGGGTATCGTCGGGATGCCCTTGAACAAAACAGGAGAGACTATGAAGTCCATGTTCGCACGGCTTGCAGCAACGGCTTTCGCGGTCGTTTCGCTGGCAACAGTCGCTCAGGCAGAAGACAAGGTCGTCAATATCTATAACTGGTCGGATTATATCGATAATTCGATCCTTGCGGATTTCACCAAGGAAACCGGCATCAAGGTCGTCTACGACACGTTCGACCAGAACGAGACGCTGGAAACCAAGCTGCTGGCCGGCAAAACCGGCTACGACGTCGTCGTCCCGACGGCCTATTTCCTGCAACGCCAGATCAAGGCCGGGGTATTCCAGAAGCTCGACAAGTCGAAGTTGCCCAACATCTCCAACATGTGGGATACGGTGCAGCAGCGCATCGCGACCTATGACCCCGGCAACCAGTATGCCATCGACTATATGTGGGGCACCAGCGGCGTCGGCTACAATGTCGACAAGGTGAAGCAGATCCTTGGCACCGATGCTGCACCCGACATCAACGTGATCTTCGATCCGGCGCTCGCGGCCAAGTTCAAGGATTGCGGCATCTACGTGCTGGATTCGCCGACGGACGTCATTCCGGCCGCCTTGCGTTATCTCGGTCTCGATCCGAATTCGACCAAGCAGGAAGACTTCAAGAAGGCTGAGGATCTCCTGACCTCGATCCGCCCCTTCGTGCGCAAGTTCCATTCCTCGGAATATATCAATGCGCTCGCCAACGGCGATATCTGCATCGCCTTCGGCTATTCCGGCGACGTGCTGCAGGCCCGTAACCGTGCCGCTGAAGCCAAGAACGGCGTCAACATCGGCTATTCGATCCCGACCAAGGGCGCGCAGATGTGGTTCGACGTCATGGCGATCCCGGCCGATGCGCCGCATGTCGAAGAAGCCCATATCTTCCTCAACTACATCATGAAGCCCGAAGTCATCGCCAAGGCCAGCAACTTCACCGCATACGCCAACGGCAACAAGGCATCGCAGCAGTTCGTGAGCAAGGACGTGCTTGATGATCCGGCCGTCTATCCGACCGATGCGGTCCGCGAGAAGCTGTTCACGCTGACCCCGTGGGACGCGAAAACGCAGCGCGTGGCAACGCGCTTGTGGACAAAGGTCACCACAGGCCAATAATTCGAAGCGGCCCGGACGGCAACGTCCGGGCCTTTCCTTATGAGGATAGTTCAGGAATCACGAGCGCGCCGGGACGGGGAAGAGCCGGCGCCGAAGCATTTCTAGGAAATTGCGCAGCGGTTTTCCGTCCGGAATGCGGAAATGCTCTAGGCAAGCCCATCAGGGCATCCATTTGGGGATAGATGATGAAGTCACTCGGTAATATCCGGCGTTCTTTTGCTCCTTGGACCGATCCTTCGGCCAAGCCTTACATTTCCTTCAAGAATGTGACGAAGAAGTTCGGTGATTTTACCGCCGTCGACGACCTCTCCCTGAATATCTACAATCGCGAATTCTTCGCCCTTCTCGGCGCCTCCGGCTGCGGCAAGTCCACGCTTCTACGCATGCTCGCCGGTTTCGAGCAGCCGACGACGGGCGAGATCGTGCTCGATGGCCAGGATCTGGCCGGCACGCCGCCTTATCGTCGCCCGGTCAACATGATGTTCCAGTCCTATGCGCTGTTTCCGCATATGTCGGTTGAGAAGAACATTGCCTTTGGTTTGCGGCAGGATGGTATGCCGAAGGCCGAGATCGACGACCGCGTCGCGCAGATGCTGAAGCTCGTCAAACTCGAGCAGTTTGCCAAGCGCAAGCCCAACCAGCTTTCCGGCGGCCAGCGTCAGCGCGTGGCGCTCGCCCGCTCGCTTGCCAAGCGACCGAAGGTGCTGCTGCTCGACGAACCCCTGGGCGCGCTCGACAAGAAGCTGCGCGAGGAAACCCAGTTCGAACTGATGGATCTGCAACAGAACCTGGGGCTCACCTTCGTCGTCGTCACCCACGATCAGGAAGAGGCGATGACCATGGCTGATCGCATCGCGGTGATGAGCCACGGCAAGGTGGTGCAGGTGGCGACGCCGGCCGAGATCTACGAGGCGCCCAATTGCCGTTTCGTCGCTGACTTCATCGGCGATGTGAACATCCTCGATGGCAATGTCACGTCGTCGCAATCGGGCATCGTCGAGATCGCGGTTGATGCGGGCTTCACCGTGCGCACGGCCGCCGGCGATACGCCATCGGCCGGAAGCCGCGCCAGCCTCGCGATCCGTCCGGAAAAGCTCAGGGTGTCGCCGCGGCCGCCCGCCAATGCATCCCTCAACGCCGCCGAAGGCGAGATCTGGGACATCGCCTATCTCGGCGACATGACCGTCTTCCACGTCAAGCTGAAGAGCGGGCAGGTCGTGAAGGCATCGTCGCTGAACGCGGTTCGCGCCGTGGAAGAGCCCTTCGCCTACGACCAGGACGTCTGGGTCTCCTTCGACGAAAATGCCGGCGTCTTGCTGAAGGATTGACCATGAGAGCGCTCGGTTCCCTAATCTATCAGCGCCTCGTCATCATCGTCCCCTACACGTGGTTGCTGCTCTTCTTTCTCGCGCCCTTCCTCATCGTCTTCCGCATTTCGCTGTCGACGAAGGCCCTGTCGGTGCCGCCCTATGACCCGTCCTTCGCCTGGAGCGACAGTTTCGCCGACTGGTGGGACAAGCTGCAGACCATGTCGTTCGACAACTACGTGTGGCTGACCGGCGACCCGCTCTACATGAACGCCTATATCGAGAGCCTGCAGATCGCCGGCATCTCAACGCTTCTGACGCTCATCATCGCCTATCCCATCGCCTATGGCATGGCGCAGGCCCCGCGCACGATCCGCCCGACCCTGTTGATGCTGGTCATCCTGCCCTTCTGGACGAGCTTCCTGATCCGCGTCTATTCCTGGATGTCGATCCTGAGCACCACGGGGCTGTTGAACCAGCTGCTGATGGCGCTCGGTATCATCCACCAGCCGCTCGTCATCCTCAACACCAATACCGCCGTCTATATCGGCATGGTCTATTCCTACCTGCCGTTCATGGTGCTGCCGCTTTATTCTTCACTTGAGAAGATGGACGGCACGCTGATCGAGGCGGCGCAGGATCTCGGCTGCACGCCGATCGGCGCCTTCTGGCGCGTCACGTTTCCGCTCTCCATTCCGGGCGTCGTCGCCGGCTGCATGCTGGTCTTCATTCCGGCCGTCGGCGAATTCGTCATCCCCGATCTGCTGGGCGGCTCGCAAACGCTGATGATCGGCAAAGTGCTCTGGACGGAATTCTACAGCAATACCGACTGGCCGCTGGCCTCGGCGGTGGCGACCATCCTGCTTCTGGTGCTGGTGGTGCCCATCGTCTTCTTTCAGCATTTCCAGGCCAAGGCCGACGAGAAGGGGAGATAACCAATGATCCGCTGGTCCCGCTTCAATATCGTCTCGGTCACGCTCGGCCTGGCTTTCCTTTACCTGCCGATCCTGCTGCTGGTCATCTATTCCTTCAACAGTTCGCGCCTCGTCACCGTCTGGGGCGGCTTCTCGACACAGTGGTACGTCCACCTCTTCAGCAATGACGTCATGCTGAGCGCCGCATGGCTGACGGTGCGCATCGCGCTGCTGTCGGCAACCATTGCCACCGTGCTCGGCACGTTCGCGGCCATCACCTTGGTCCGCTACACGCGCTTCCGCGGCCGTATCCTGTTCTCGGGGATGATTTACGCGCCGCTCGTCATGCCCGACGTCATCACCGGCCTGTCGCTGTTACTGCTCTTCGTAACGTCAGGCGTCGACCGTGGCTTCTGGACGATCGTCATGGCGCATACGACGCTGACCATGTGCTTCGTCGCCGTCGTCGTGCAGTCGCGCCTTCTGACCTTCGATCGCTCGATCGAGGAGGCGGCGCTGGATCTGGGCGCGCCGCCGGTGCGCACCTTCTTCGAGGTGACGCTGCCGATCATCGCGCCGGCCGTCTTCTCGGGCTGGGTGCTGGCGCTGACCCTCTCGCTCGACGATCTGGTGATTGCAACCTTCGCATCCGGCGCCGGCGCCAAGACGCTGCCAATGCTGATCTACAGCCAGGTCAAGCTTGGAGTAACGCCGGAAATCAACGCCATCTGCACCATCCTGATCGGCGTGGTCGCCGTCGGCGTCATCTGCGCCTCCATCGTGACCAAGCGTCGCGAGGTTCAGCGGCAGCGGGATGAACAGGCCGCCGCCGCGGCCTGAGGCCGACGAGGCAGGCTATTGCTGCGGCTGTGCCGGCTTCTGCAGGAGTGTCGCAACCGGCGAAATCACCGGATTCGGCCAGCTGCCACCGATGAAGAAGGGCAGCATCGGCAGTTCGTCGGCATCGGAGGGCGATGTCGCCTCGATTGCGCCGGAAAGCGCCAGACCGTTGGTGCGGAACGGAACGACGCCATTGAAGCTGATCGTTTCGTTGCGGCCCGTGATGGCTGCATTCTGCACCTCGGCAGAACCCTTGGCGAAACTTGCATCGACATTGATGCTGTCGAAGTCGAAGGATGAATCGGCGATGTCGCTCATCCGGAAGAAGGCCTTTTCGGCGGCAAGCGTCCGGAAGGTTGAGATATCGAACTGGCGAAACGACCCTGCCGACGACGTGAAATGCAGGGTGCCGGCGACGTCGCTGAGGTTCGCAACCCAGATCGGCTTGGTGGTGCTGAGCGAAAGATCGAGCGACGCCGATGACGGCATCGGCAGCGGACCTATCAGCTTCAGCCGCGTGAAGAGACCGCCGAAATCCGCATTTCGGATCGATATCTGCAATTTGCCGCCGCCGTCGAAATCGCCCGGAGCGACCTCGAGATGCGCCGTCAGCGACCCGCTTTCGAAGCCGCTGTCGCCGATGTCGAACTTGGCCTTGCCGCCTGCCACCAGCAGGCTGGCGCCGATATTCTCGAACCGGAAGGGCCCCAGAGCCGCCTTGTTCGATGAAAGGCGCATATCGAGATCGAGCCGCTGCAACGGATTGCCGTTCAGCAGCGCGTCGATGGCGGTTTCGGCCGCAAGACGCATGGAGAAGGCGGCCAGAAACGGATTGAGGTTCATCTGGTCGAAGGCTAGTGTGCCGGAAATCTTCGGCTTGCCCGCTTTGGTGTAGTTCAGGTCCATGATGCCGGAGGCTGTGGAATCATTGATCTTGAAGCTGAGATTGTTGAAGCGCAGGCCGTTGTCGATCGCCGCGATATTGGCGCTGAGCGAAATATTCTTGAGAGCGTCGGCGGCCGGCAGGCGCTGGCCGCTCCAGGCGATGAAGGAAGGCACATTCGGCACGCTGAGGTCCAGGTTGCCCGACAGAGCCGAGAAGTCCGATATGCTGGTGACGCCGGTATAAGTCCAGCTGATCACCGGCGAGACGAAGCTGGTCGTGGTGTTCACGTTCTTGCCGGCAAAGAAGAGCAGCGGCTGCGCCGAATCGAAATTCAGCTTGATGTCCTGGCCGTTGAAGCGGGCAAGGATGACGGCGCTCAGCGCCTGGGAAAGCCGCGGCCAGGAGATGTCGGCATTGACCGCGCCCAGCTTGTAGATGTTGCCGCTGCGCTCGTCGGTCATCTCGACGCTGCCGTCCTCGATGGTCAGCATGCCGATGGCGGCGTCCTGATCCTTCCGCATCGGCAAGCCCTGGCCGGAAGACGTTTCCACCTGCTCGATCGCCTTGGAAAGACGGCCTTCGTTCGTCCAGTCGATCAGGCCGTTTTCGTCACGGCGGATATAGAGGATGGGGCGCAGGAAATGGAATTCGTGAAAATGCGCGTGCCCCCGGATCGCCGACCACAGGGAGAAATCCGCTGAAAGACTGTCGACATGGCCGAGGACTTTGCCGTTGCGCGTCGGCTCGCGGATAGTGACCTGATTGAGAGTCACGCGCGGCGTCGGCCAGAATTCCAGCGTCGGATCGCCCTCGATCTGGGCGCGATATCCCGTCCAGTCCGACAAGGCCTTCTCGATGCCGGAGCGCACCAGCCCACTTGAAATCAGGAAAGGCGCGGTCGCTCTGAAGACAGCGAACACGATGAGGATCGTGAGAAGAATGATGCCGGTCGTGCGAGCAACGGCAGGCAGCCAGCGTGAGGCCGAACGCATCGTCAACCGCCATCTATTGTTTTTCGAAGCTCTCATGATCCCGTGGAGACTCTTGAACTGATAGGGATAATCTGCCTGAGTTTGCCGGATATAGGAAATGTTTGTCGGATGCAAACACCACGCACTGGCAATACCCACAACACCGTGATTTTATAATGCGCTGCAGCATCGCTATATAGAGCGAAAAGCGGGAGAGAGAAATATGCAGGATCAGCAGCCGCTCTGGACGCCGACGGAGGAGTTTCGCCGCCAGAGCCCGATGTTTGCCTTCATGCAGGAGTGCAACCGCCGTTTCGGCCTGTCGTTGTCCGACTTTGCCGGCCTCCACGGCTGGTCCATTGCCGACCGCGAAAACTTCTGGTCGGCAGTCTGGGATTTCTGTGGCGTGAAGGGCAGGCGGGGCGAGCGGGCGCTGATCAATGGCGACCTCATGCTGGAAGCCCGCTTCTTTCCCGATGCCGAGCTGAACTTCGCCGAAAACCTTTTGTCGCGCAGCGGCGAGGGCGATGCGCTTGTCTTCTGGGGGGAGGACAAGGTGCGCGATCGCTGGTCATGGGATCGATTGGCCGCGATGGTATCCCGCCTGCAGCAGGCCTATCGCGCCGAAGGCGTCGGCAAGGGAGACCGCGTGGCGGCGATGATGCCGAACATGCCGGAAACCATCGCCTTCATGCTGGCGGCCGCGTCGATCGGCGCGATCTGGTCTTCCTGCTCCCCGGATTTCGGCGAGCAGGGCGTCATGGATCGTTTCGGCCAGATCGAGCCGAAGCTCTTCATCGCCTGCAGCGGCTATTGGTATGGCGGCAAGCTGCAGGACATCACCGCCAAGGTCAGTGCCATTGCCCAGCGCCTGAAGGCGCCGACTGTTATCGTGCCTTATGCCGGCAATGCCGAGGTGGTCGTCGCAGCAACGCCGGGCGCGCGGACGCTTGAAGATCTGGTCGCGCCCTTCGAGCCGAAGCCGGTCGAATTCGAGCCAGTCTCCTTCTCCCATCCGCTGTTCATCCTGTTTTCCTCGGGCACCACCGGCGTTCCGAAGTGCATCGTGCATTCCACTGGCGGCGCGCTGCTGCAGCTCATCAAGGAACATCGCCTGCATTGCGGCGTCGTGCCGGGGGAAAAGGTCTTCTATTTCACCACCTGCGGCTGGATGATGTGGAACTGGCTGGTGACCGGCCTTGCCGCTGGCGCGACGCTCTGCCTCTATGACGGATCGCCCTTCGCCCCCGACGGCAACATCCTCTTCGACTATGCTCAGGAAGAAAAATTCGCACTCTTCGGGACCTCGGCGAAATATATCGATGCCGTGCACAAGAGCGGCCTCACGCCGAAGACCTCGCATGATCTTTCAAATCTGCGGTTGATGACCTCCACCGGCTCGCCGTTGTCGCCGGAGGGCTTCTCCTTTGTCTATGAGGGCATCAAGGACGACATTCAGCTCGCCTCCATCTCCGGCGGCACCGACATCGTTTCCTGCTTCGTGCTCGGCAATCCCCTCCAGGCGGTCTGGCGCGGCGAGATCCAGGGGCCGGGCCTCGGCCTTGCCGTCGATGTCTGGAACGACGAGGGCAAGCCGGTGCGCCAGGAGAAGGGTGAGCTGGTCTGCACCAAGGCCTTCCCCTCCATGCCGGTCATGTTCTGGAACGATCCGGAGCGCGCAAAGTATCGCGCCGCCTATTTCGAGCGTTTCGACAATGTCTGGTGTCATGGCGACTTCGCCGAGTGGACAGAGCATGGCGGCCTCGTCATTCACGGCCGTTCGGACGCGACCCTCAATCCCGGCGGCGTGCGCATCGGCACGGCCGAGATCTACAATCAGGTCGAGCAGATCCCGGAAGTTCTCGAAGCGCTCTGCATTGGCCAGGAATGGGACGATGACGTGCGCGTCGTGCTCTTCGTCCGCCTCGCTTCCGGCGTTTCGCTGACCGAGGAACTGGTCAAGACGATGAAGACTCGCATCCGCACCGGCGCTTCTCCGCGTCACGTGCCGGCCAAGATCATCGCCGTTGCCGATATTCCCCGCACGAAATCCGGCAAGATCGTCGAGCTGGCGGTGCGCGAAGTCGTGCATGGCCGCCCGGTCAAGAACAAGGAAGCGCTCGCCAATCCGGAGGCGCTTGATCTCTTTGCGGAGCTCGAAGAGCTCAAAAGTTAAGGTGGGCCTTAAAACTGAGGGGCAAACGATGACCCTCATTTGGTAACTTGCCGTTAAGAAAGCTTGGTCAAAGGTAAAAGCCGACTTGAGACCGTTCGCATGAGCTGGAGCGGATTGGAGCTGCCCTTGGCTCCCGAGACATGAAGTTTGCCGACTCGAGCTTGCTTTCGACAGCATAAACTTCAAAGGCAGCGCGATTCGCTGCCTTTTTTTCGTTTCGTTCCGCACGAAAACGCCTCTCCTCTGTACATTATCGCGGTGAGCAAGTATGTGCACGGCTGAAGAAGAGGTTCGCGACGTGCGAGCCACGATGATCGCCGCCTGCTGGCGCGCGAAGAATTCCGAAAGACAGATGATGACTGATTTCGAAGGCATCGCTCCGGCGATTGCCCAGGCTTTGGCGAAGCGCGGTTACGAAACGCTGACGCCGGTGCAGAAGGCCATGCTTGATCCGGGCCTCGCCGGCAAGGACGCGCTCGTTTCCGCCCAGACGGGTTCGGGCAAGACGGTTGCCTTCGGCCTGGCGCTGGCGCCCGGCCTGCTCGATGGCTCGGAGCGCTTCGGCCCCGCCGGAGCGCCGCTGGCATTGGCGATCGCCCCGACGCGCGAACTGGCGCTGCAGGTCCAGCGCGAGCTGGAATGGCTATATGCGCTGACCGGTGCAACGATCGCCTCCTGCGTCGGCGGCATGGACATGCGTACCGAGCGGCGCACACTGGAACGCGGCGCCCACATCGTCGTCGGCACGCCCGGCCGCCTCTGCGACCACATTCGCCGCAACTCGCTCGATATTTCCAAGCTGCGCGCCGTCGTTCTCGACGAGGCCGACGAGATGCTCGATCTCGGCTTCCGCGAGGATCTGGAATTCATTCTGGAAGCCTCGCCCTCCGAGCGCCGCACCCTGATGTTTTCCGCGACCGTGCCGCGCTCGATCGCCAAGCTCGCCGAAAACTACCAGCGCGACGCCGTCCGCATCGCCACTGCTTCCGAAGCCAAGCAGCATGTTGATATCGACTACCGCGCGCTGACCGTGGTGCCGAACGACAGGGAAAACGCCATCATCAACGTGCTCCGCTATTATGAGGCGCGCAACGCCATCGTCTTCTGCTCGACGCGTGCCGCCGTCAATCATCTGACGGCGCGGTTCAACAATCGCGGTTTCTCGGTCGTCGCCCTCTCGGGCGAACTCAGCCAGAACGAGCGCACCCATGCGCTGCAGGCCATGCGCGACGGCCGCGCCCGCGTCTGCATCGCAACCGACGTTGCCGCTCGCGGCATCGATCTGCCGGGCCTTGAGCTGGTGGTGCACGCCGATCTGCCGACCAACCCGGATACGCTGCTGCACCGCAGCGGCCGTACCGGCCGCGCCGGCAACAAGGGCGTCAGCGCCCTCATCGTGCCGCTCAGCGCCCGCCGTCGCACGGAACGTTTGCTGGAAGCCGCCCGCATCCGCGCCACCTGGGCAAAGCCGCCGTCCGCCGACGAGGTGAGCCAGCGCGACGACGAGCGTCTTCTCGCCGATCCGGTCTTTGCCGGGCCGCTTGCCGAGGACGAACAGTCGATCGTCCAGCAGCTGCTGGAGCGTCACGGCGCCGAGCAGGTCGCCGCAGCCTTCCTGCGGCAGTACCGCGCCGGTCACTCCGCGCCCGAGGAATTGCAGGATGTGCCGGCAGAAGGCGAGCGCAGAAAGCCCCGCCGCGACGATTTCCCGGTCACGCCTCGCGATGAGGGTTCTTCCGGCGGACGAAATGACTTTACCGACGGCGTCTGGGTTTCGCTCTCCGTCGGCCGCAAGCAGAATGCCGAGCCGCGTTGGCTGATCCCCATGCTTTGCCGCAACGGCAACCTGACCAAGCGCGATATCGGCGCGATCAAGATGCAGCCGGAGGAAACCTTCGTCGAGCTTGCGCCTGAGGGAGCCGAGCGCTTCCTCTCGGCCATCGGCCCGGACAAGACCCTTGAGCGCGGCATCCGCGTCAAGCAGCTCGCCGGCATGCCGGATTTCCAGGCCAAGCGGGAAGGCGGCTTCGCCAAGAAGAAGCCTTTCGCCGACAAGGGGCCTCGCTCGAACGATGCCCCCAAGCCGAAATGGAAGTCCGATCGCAAGCCGGAGCGAGCACATGCCGGCGAGGGCAGCGTTTCGGAACGCGCAGACAAGAAGCCCTGGGCGAAAAAGCCCGGCAAGTCGCCTTTTGCCAAGGACGACAGCCCGCCGAAGGGCGGCAAGCCGAATTCCAGGGCCGCACGCAAGGCTGCGAAGACGAGGGGCGAATAATCTATGGCAGCCGCGCTGAAATAAGCGCGGCACGCCCACTGCCGTTGTCGCTATCTTGCTGCGACGACCACATCGCAGGCAGCGAATGAGCCGGACTGGCGGTAGACGTTGAGAAAATCTCTGCTGCTAGAACTCGGCTGGTAAGATAGAAATCGGCGACTTTTGGAGTGTGTTGCACTCGGTGCCGGATTTTCTGATACGTAGCCTTCGACCTGATGATACCGACGCCATTGTCGGCCTGTACGAAGCAGCGTCCGCACGGGATATCAATATCGGGCCGATTACGGCGGCCCAATGGACAGACTTCGTGCAGCGCCCTCACAATAAAGGCGGGCAGGATTTCCGGGTTGCCGTCCAAGACAATCAGCTCATCGGCCTGGCAGAGTCCTCCTTGCGCGATCAGGACGGCCGTCAGGTCCGCTTTTTCAAGCTGGTGATTGACCCTTCGAGGCGTCGGCAAGGTGTGGGAACGGCTCTCTTGAAGGAGCTCCTGGCGCTGAATGCTCGCGACAGCGCTCTCTCGTTTCAGACATTGGCGGCCAGCGATTGGCGCGACGGCCTTGCTTTTCTGGAAAGGCTTGGCTTTCTGCATATCGAGTCCGAGATCACCATGCGGTGCTTGTCATTGTCGGCGCAGACGCCCGTTTTGCCTGATGCGGTCGTTGTTGAGCGCATCGAGGCACCATGGCATCTGGCGGCTGAGGTCGCGGATCTCCACAACGCCGCCTTCGCCTTGGACGTTGCGTTTCGAAGCTACAGCGTCGGCGAGATGCAGCAGATTCTGGCGGAGGAAGGCCAAGTGCTTTGGGTCGTCAGGGACCACTCCCGCATTCTGGGTTACTGTCGAATGGAGTGCGAACCAGGCTTGATCTGGCTTGAGCAGATCGCCATTGATCCGGGCCATCAGAGCCGCGGTCTTGGGATGGCGCTCGCCTATGGAGCATTGCAAGCTGCTGGGATTGATCACGGCCGCCCCGCCGGCCTCAATGTTTCCAGTGTTAACGGCAAGGCGCGATCGATGTATCGGAAACTTGGCTTCGCGATCCGCCGGGAGGTTCGCCGATACAGCGTATCGCAGCTGGATCTGATAGGCCGCATGGCGATAGCCCGATGACTTGAAGGCCGACGGCGCTCTTGCAAGGCTGCTCACTCGCGCGGAGAACAGCCCCGACCGCTCTCCTATGACGTGAAGCTGAGATCATCGGCCGGGTTCATCGCCGCCGTTGACCCAATAGTGCTGGGATATGTTCCGACCGTTTTCGAGGATGTGAGCGGCAATTTCCGGATTGCCGCCCATGAAGGTTTCCGGATCGGCTCCGCACAACAGAAGGAAAAGCTTCTGGTGCGCGACGGAGGCAAAGTATTCATATGCAGGCGGGACCTCCTGCGATCCGATGGATCGTAGGTCTTCGGCCGCTTGTTTGCTGGCGTCCTCGATCGCCTTGTAGATCGTCGTCAACATGGCCCGTTCGGCTCGGTCCTGAATGTCCAGATATTGTTTCTCGGCCGGTGTTGGAACGGGGCAGCTGTTGCTCACGATATGCATCTCCTGCGTGAATTGTGCGGTAGGCTAATGCCTTTTAATTGTGTCCGCTTTACGCTGCAGGCAAGAGATTTCAATCGGACAGCTCGTGCTGAGGGCGGACAGATTGTAGTGGTAGTTAGGTGCCCTATTTGGTGTTGCGGGCCGTCTTGTCGATGGCGATCTTGCTGGATTTCAAATGTGAATGCCCTGCGCCGCGGGGGCTGGAGGGGCAATGTACCGATTTTTTGTGCGCGTGATTGCGGCGCTTGGACTTTCCCTCAGTTCGGCGGCGGCAATGGACGCTAATCTGATCAAGAAATTTCATGATGCCGTGCATATCGGGGATATCGCGGCAGTCAGAACGATGCTTGCGAGCGATCCGGCTCTAGCGACTTCAGCCGATCAGTACAAATTCCAACCCATCCACCTTCTCGACATGTATTTCGAGCCAGAAATTCTTGATCTCCTGCTCGCCAATGGAGCCGATATCAATGCGAAGAACGAAGACGGCGTCACGATTCTCCACATCATCACCGATCCGGATGCCGTGGATGTCCTGATCAGAAAGGGCGCTCAGATCGAGGCGCGTGACAAGAATGGCCGAACGCCTTTGATCATGCAGGCGAGCGAAAAGCAAAATGGCCCCGACGTGGTCGAGGCCCTGCTTGCACACGGCGCAGATCCGAATGCCAAGGATGACAAAGGCAAGACGGCCCTTTTCATTGCGCGGGAAAGCGGCGATGAGGAGCTTATCGACCTACTGTTGAAGAGCGGCGCCAAAGACTGATGTTGTGGGCGGATCGCAGTTATGAGGAGCTGCGTCGGCCGCCTCATCTGCGAGATGTCAGCCACACCCCCACCAGCGTTACCGCCAATCCGACGAACATCGCTGTCGTCAATGGTTCGGAAAACAGCGCCCAGGCCCATAGCATGGTCACGGGCGGGCTGAGATAGATGGCGGCGCTGACCTGCGCCACCGGGAAGAGGCGCAGGCTGGTATAGTAGACCGAATAGGCGACGAAGGTTGCGAACAGGATCAGCCATATGACGCCGATCGCGAAGCCCCGCGTCATCGGCGGGGCGATATCACCCTGCATCATCGCGCAGATGCCGAACAGCACCGAAGCGGTCAGGGTATGGATGCAGAGGCTTTGATGAACGGGCATATGCCCTGTTCGCTGCCGCTTGTGCAGCACCGATGCGAAGGCAAAGATCAGCATGGAACCGACAGTCAATCCATAGGCCCAGATCGGAGCCGCACCGAAGCTGAGGCTATCAAGCGATACGATCAGCACGCCTGCGACCGCGATTGCCGTTCCCAGCCATTGGCGCCGGCTCAGCCGCTCCCCCAGGACCGGTTGGGAGAGAGCCGCAATCGCGAGCGGCAGCAGATCGGAAATCAGCGCCACCAGCCCCGTCGGCACCCGCTGTTCGATCGCAAGCGCAAACCCGCCGAGATAGAGGAAAACCGACATGACGCCGAACAGCATTTGCTGCCCGATTGCGCGCATCCGCATTCTCGGCCCGATCGCCAGAGCAAAAGGCAGCAGGATCAGGCCCGACAGAAGTGTCCGCCAGAACAGGACCAGCATGACGCTCGCCTCCTGGCTGGCATAACGGATGCCGATGAAGCCGGAACTCCAGCTGAGGATCAGGATCACGGCCATTACGGGCCAAAGGAAGCGGCGTTCGTTTGGCGCTGGCTGCGCTAGGCTTTGGTCCGTCATCATGGTCTCGATCGAATGGCTTTCACGGCCAGCCATAAGCGAGAGCAGGCTCGAATACACATGACAAATATCGATTGCAGCATGACATTTCAGTCGTATAGCTCATGACGATTTGCCAGATGTCGCCGGAACATGCATTCTTTTCGGACGACGACCACTCTAGCCGAAGCCGAGTTTGCCATGACCGAATTCAACAGCCGACGCCTGGAAATCGATGCCCTGCGCGCGCTATGGGCAATCCGCCATCACGGCGGCATCACCCGCGCGGCGGAAGCCCTCGGCCTGTCGCAATCCGCCGTCAGCCACAAGATCAAGAGGCTCGAGACGAGCCTTGATTGCGATCTCCTCAGCCGCAAATCCGGAGCGCCGGTATTCACCGCAGCGGGTGACGATCTGCTCGAATATGCCGGGCGTATCCTCGGCCTGCATGACGAGGCGCTGCTGAGCCTGTCGAAGACGTCGCTTGCCGGCCGCGTCGCCCTCGGCCTGACCGAGGATACGACCTGCACCGATCTTGCCCGCATATTGGGGCGCTTCCGCCGTCTGCATCCGAATGTTTCCGTACGCACCAAGGTTCGCATGAGCCTCGTCCTGCGGGGAATGTTGGAGCGGGGAGAGCTCGACGCGGCCATCATCCAGGTCTTCGCCCACGAGGTCCGCCCGACCGATGTCGTCCTTTTTCGCGAGCAGCTGCATTGGGTCAAGCATCCCGAGCTGTCCTTGCCGCTGGATGAACCCGTCCCGTTCCTCTCCTTCGACGAGGAATGCTTCTATCGCCGATGGGCGCTCGACATCGGACAGGACGGCGGTGCGGTGCTTGAAACCGTATTTGAGTGCACCAGCTCGGCAGGGATTGTCGCGGCTGTCAGCGCGGGCTTGGGCGTGGCGCTTCTTAACGGCCGTCATTTGCAGCCAGACATGGAGATCATCACCCAGGGCCTGCCGGCCCCACCTGCCTTGGCCTATGTGGTGCGCCGCGGCCGCAAGGTGAGAAATCCCGCGCTCGATACGCTCGTTGGAGAAATCGAGAGCGAGATCAGCCGTTATGGAGGGCTGGCACTGGCGAGTTGAGCGGGTCGGCCCTCTGTCGATCGGGAATCGATGCCTCTGTTCCGGCAGCATCCCATCGAATGCGGTGATGTTTGATAGAGAAAGCCGATGTTCTTGCTGGAAGTTTGCAGCCATTACGCGATTGGGGCAGAGTATCCTCTTCTACCGGATAGCGGGATGGAGCGGCTTACCCATGCTGATCGGCTCATGTCACTGCGGCAAATCAGGCTGGACGCTCGAAGGCGATCCGGGCTCGATCACCGCCTGCAACTGCACGCTCTGTCGCCGCTATGGCGCGCTGTGGGCCTATGACTATGAAGGGGAGCGGATTTCCGTAACGGGATCGACGGCCTCCTATGCCCGCGCGGAGAAGGAGCCGACCCTCGAAATATTGTTCTGCCCGTCCTGCGCCAACGTCTTGAGCTGGCGTGGCCTGCGGCTTCAAAGGGATGGCCGCCGGCGCATGGCCGTCAATCTGCGACTGGCGCCGCCGGATCTGGTCGCCGACCTGCCGATCGATCACTTCGATGGGCTCGACACGTTCGAAGATCTTCCTTCGGACGGTCGATGTGTGCGCGACCTCTGGTTTTGACGGCGAGCCGAGGTTTTCTCAGTTGGCCAGCACCCTCGGCGAGGGGAAGGTGATCTCGACCAGCGTGCCCTCGTTCGGGGCCGAATTGATCGAGAAGGTCGCGCGGTTGGCGTCAACCATCGCCTTGGTCAGCGGCAGGCCGAGGCCCGTGCCGTCGCCGCGCTTGCGCGCGTTGGTGGAGACCTGCCGGAAGGGCTTCATTGCCTGCTCCAGCTCCGAGCGCGTCATGCCGACGCCCGTATCCCGGATGCGCATCACGACGCTGCCATTGCCTTCATAGGCTGTCGATACAACGATCTGGCCGCCCGACGGGGTGAAACGGATGGCATTCGCAAGGATGTTCAGCGCGATCTGCTTGATGGAGCGCAGGTCGGCGACGACATTCGGCACGGCCTGCGACAAAGCGGTGCGGATGATGACGCGTTGGCTGTTGGCCTGCGGCTGCACCAGCGATACCGCCTCGGTGATCGCTTCGTTAAGACCGACGGAGGCGAAATCCAGGTCCATCTCGCCGGCTTCGATCTTGGAGATATCCAGGAGATCGTTGACGATATCGAGCACATGCCGGCCGGAGCGGCCGATATCGGTCGCATATTCGACATAGCGCGAGTGGCCGATCGGCCCGAAGCGCTCGCCGGCCATCATGTCGGAAAAGCCGATGATGGCGTTGAGCGGCGTGCGGATTTCATGGCTGACGCGGGCCAGGAAGTCCGTCTTGTGCGCATTGGCGGTTTCGGCGGCACGCTTGGCATTGCGCAACTCTTCCTCGGTTCGCTTCCATTGCGTGATGTCGCGGATGACAGCGCAGTAGCCGTTCGAGGAATTCAGCCGGCCCATGGTCATGAACAGCGGCACGAAGCCGCCAGAGGCCTCGCGGCCGATCACTTCGCGGCCGTCGTTGAGCACGCTGGCAACGCCATGGCCCGAGAGTCCGCCGAGATAATCAAGCACAGCCTTCTGGCTCTCATGCGCAAACAGCATGACGAAGGGTTTGCCGCGCGTTTCCTGATCGTCATAGTTGAAGAGAGCACTCGCGGAGCGGTTCATCGAACGGATCTCGCCGTCCTGGCCGATGATGATGACGCCGTCCGTCGCCGTCTCCAGAGTCGAACGCAGTTCCTCGATTTCGACCTGCAGCTTGGCGACCTTTTCGAGGATGCGCTCGGGGCGGGCTTCTTCGGGGATCGGCGGCGGCGTTGGCGGCTCGCTCCGTTCCACCGGCATCAGCGCCAGCATCAAGGCCGTGCCGTCGTCCCAGCGGATCGATTGCAGCCGGGCCGTAACAGGCACCAGCGCATCGTCGGCGCGCACGACCATCATCGTGCCGGGCTGCTCGGTCTTGCCCTCGAGATCGTTGCGCTGCAGCAGCGCATCCAGCCCGCCGACCTGTTCGAGCTCGTCGAGGTTCTCGTAGCCGGTCAGCCGCAGGAATTCAGGATTGCCATGGATCAGCCGGTCGCCGGCATGAACGAGGATGGCAAGCGGCAGCTGATCGACGATATCGGGCGACAGGCCGGAGCGCATCTTCACGCGCGGTGGGATGCTGTTGCTCAGAACATCGAGCGGATCGAAATCCTCTTCCGGCTCGGCCGATGTCGGCGAAGCTTCGCCGCCTGCTTTCGGGCCGCTTTCGTCTGAGGCCTCGATAAATTTCACAACCGGCGTCGATGCTTTTTCTTCCGCGCTTGGCGCAACTGGCTGACCGTCATCGGCGTGGCCATTTCCATCTGCCGCTTCGGAGAGAATCTCGTCGGCCGCATTCGGCTGCGGGGTGATATCGGCAGCTTCTTCGTGCCGCTCGTCGTGAGGCTGTTCCGACGGCGGTTCCGTGCGCTTGCCGAAAGGCTCCAGCTGGCGGGCGATCTCGCGGAAGGCGGCCTGCTCGCTGAGCGACAGGGCAGCTTGCGTCAACGTCCGGCGCTCGTGCAGGCGAACGACCTTGTCCGATTCCCGACGGCCCGGCGTCTCGGAAATCCGCAGGGCAGGGGGTTCGTAACGCGGGGCCGCATCAGCTCCCGTGGTATCCTGCGTTGGGCTTTCGATTTCTTCAATGGCCGGAGGCGTCTCGGCTTCGGAAGCCGGCTGCTCGTTCGAGGCAGCTTCCGTTTCTGTCGGCATTTCAGCGACGGCGTCATCAACTTCATGCGCGCCAAGCGCCATGCCGCGCTTCATCGGATCTTCGACGGCATCCGCCAGACGGACGACACCGAAACCACGGAAGCCGTCGAATTCGCGGCTGCGCGTATAGGTAGGCAGGGCGGCGAGATCGACCGGCACGGTCAGGCTCGTGCCTTCTACCGGCCAATAGATCGTACGGCCGGACCACGTATCGCGCCGCGCCAGCAATTCGGCGATCTTGCCATCCGGATCGAGATTGAAACGGCGGGCGACATCGGCAAAGGCCGTCCCGGCGATCTGGGCGGCATGCGGTCCCACGGCATCGGCGAATTCGCGGGAAACCTCGCTGAAGTTGCCGACGGCATCGATCTTCCAGACGAAGCGGGTGGCGCGCCCGTTTCGCTTGAAGCTGAAGCCTTGCGTGGGAGTATTTTCAATGGCGACTGGAGCTTCCGGTCGAGGCGGCGCGGCCTCCGTCGTCTCTATGGTTGTGTGGTCCTCTTCGCCCGTTACCGTTTCGGGCTGAGACTCTGTGGCTGGAGCCTCGATATCGGCCACCACCTCGGGTTCGCTGCCGGGCGAGCCATGTGTGTCGGCTGCTTCTTCTTCTCCGGGTTCGTCCGAGTTTTGGACGATAGGCGCTGTCTCCTGTTGCTCGTCCGCCTGATATTCTGGCGTTTCGTCGAGCTCCTCGATGCCGGCCACCGCATCGATGACCTCGCCGGAGGGCGCGTTTGGAGCGACTTTCGGCTCCTCTTCCGCGGCCGCCGCTTCCAGCTCCTTGCGGGTTTCCTCGGCCTGCGGCTCCACGGCTGCAGCGGGGCGCCCCTGGCCGGCAAGGCTTCCTGTCGGATCGAGATGGCCGAGCGCCGTTTCGACGACAAACAACAGATGAAGGGCGGGAATCTCGGAGAGCTTGCCGATGGCGGCAGGCAGATAGCCGCGGCCCGTCGGGATTGGCCGCTTGATGAGCCGGTCCGGTTGAGCGCCGGCCATGGTCGTCAGCATCCGCGCTGTCTGCGGCGTCACGTCGAGCGTTCTGAAGCCGTGGGAGGCGGTAACGATTTCGCCGTCGCGGCCGATGACAGCCATGTGCGTATCGGGATCGTCGAACCCGTCGATCATTTGCTTGGCGCACTCGGCTGCCGTGAGCGGCTTCGAGGAGACCGGGGAGGAAAACAGCACGGCCTCTTCGCCGGCCTGGATGCGGATGAGCTCGACGGCCGCATTGACGACGGCGCGTTGGAAGCCCGAGGCCATGCGGATCAGGAAGGTGCGCTGGTCGCCGACCGCGCCGAGGCCGCGCGCCGTCGCTTCGATCTGGCGGAACGAGACGTCGCCGGACTTCGGCCCCTGCTCGACAAAATCGTAAATGACATCATAGCCGAAAAGGTTGGCGCCTGCGCCATTGGCCCAGAGCACGCGATCCATGCCGGTCGAGAACATGACCATGGCTTCACCGCGCGCGAAACGCTCCCGAACGCGCGGATGCACGGCAATGTCAATGAACGGATATTGAATTGCGGGCATTTTCCAACCTGTTTTGCGGGCGTGACCGCCTCTCGTGATTTAACGGTTTATTAATAACGGCGCCCCGCTTTTCGGTCCAGCGAAGGGCCCATCTTTCGGCCGGAAAGGTTAACGCGTTGTGCGTCGCACAAATATGTTGCACTGCACAATCTTCTATATTATATAGGCCTCACACAGGTTCACGAAGGGCGCCTCAGAGAGGGCCCATTTAGGAGCGTAATCATGGCTACTGTAAAGAAAGACGACGTTTTTTCAACGGCTGCATTCGATCCGTCCAAGTTCTCCGAATCCTTCCGCGACTTCGCGGAAAAGGGCGCTGCGCAGTCCAAGGAAGCCTTCGCCAAGCTGAAGGCCGCCACTGAAGAAGCCGGCAAGACGGTTGAAGCAACCGTGCAGACCGCACAGGCTGGTTCCGTCGAAATCGGCCTCAAGGCCATCGACGTGCTGCGCACCAATGCCGAAAGCTCGCTGGCTCACATGGAAGCCCTGCTTCGCGTCAAGTCCGTTGCCGAACTCTTCGAACTTCAGACCGCTTTCATCCGCAAGCAGGCCGAAGTCACCGTCGAGCAGGCCAAGTCCATTCAGGACACCACCAAGAAGGTTGCCGAAAAGCTGGCAAAGCCTGCCAAGGACGCCGCTGAAAAGGCAATGTCCTCCTTCAAGGCCTAATCGCTTTCGATACGCCTCCCAAGGCATGAACGTTCCGCTCCCGGATGAAAGCCTGGGGCGGGATTTTTCATATCCGGCGCACACGCGGCAGCACATCGCGTTGGATATCTGCAAAGCTTTTTTATATTGCGGGGAGATAGGACTTGAAATAATTTCAAAGTCCTCGTATGTCACCCCCGTTCGCGGCGACGCGAGCAAGTGCGGTTGTAGCTCAGTTGGTTAGAGCGCAGGTTTGTGGCACCTGAGGTCGGAGGTTCGAGACCCCCCAACCGTACCATTCTTTCCCAGATCTTTTCGTAGAAGATACCGTCGCCTTTGGCCTCGCGGGCTCATTTCTTGTCTTCAGGCTTCTTCGATACGTGGCCGGGCGATATCGGATCGCTTGCCGGAAACGTCTCTTCCAGCGCTTCTTCCAGATAATCGTCCTGTTCCTTGTGTTCCTTTTCGCTGGGTTTCTGCTGCTTCTTGTCACTCATCATCCTGGCTCCCTGATCTCTGTCTGAAATACTAGGCTTTGTCCGGTCTTTGTCCAGCAGCGAGGGTGGAGGGTCTGATGTTGAGGGCAGATACGGGCGTGCGGCAATCGCCTTTCGAAATTTATCTCGGAACTGTCCGTATCGCTCATCGTTCTCTTCGTATCAGCAACGAGACGAAAGGAGCGGGCATGTCCGTACCGAACGAGCCGATCCCCGAGTCGCCTCCGATGCCGGAACCCGGCTGGACGCCGAGGCCGCCGATCGAAGAACCCGAGCCGGACAGGTTACCGGACGAGGTTCCCGTTCCCAATCCCGACGAGAACGATGAGCCGCCAAAGCATGCGGTTGTACTTTCGACTAAATGGTTCCGATATTTTCGGCCCAGATGATGTTGGTTGTACAGTCAAAAGTTGTTATTTCCCCTTGTGACGGTTGAGCAAAAAGCTCATCATTTTCCGCAAATGAGGGGGATTGGATGCGGTTTGGGACAGCGGGCATAATTGGTATTGCCTTGGCGATGTTTTCATCTTCGGCTGAAGCAACAGACATGGAAAAGTTTCTGGAGAAAGCGGCAGGAAAGCTCGATGTATCGAGCGAGCCGATCATGGCCAACGGCATGCTGACGGCGTGCCAAATTGCCTTTGACGGGATTATTGAAGACACGACGACCGATGAACGTAAATATCTGAAAGTCGGCGGATCGGTCGGTATGTTTACCGGCGAGGGCCCAAAGAAGCATGTCGGCGCATTCATTCGGTTGATTGTCTTGTCTATTAACAAGTCCACCGGAAAGATGCGGCCGTCACGGCCTTCGCGAGTTTTTCTTGTTGATTCCGCATTCAACACCAACTTGGCAAGTCTTGTTAAGGCATCCCCAGCGGAAGCGCCTGGTGGATTGGATGCTATTTTTCTAATGTCGCCGAGTGGGGAGATTCTATTGGATGCCATCAAGCGCAGAAAGCTAGTTGTCGCCTTCAATCAAAATGACGGAAAGAGTGATATACGGTTGCCCATAGAGCTCAGTGCCACCGATGACATTGATCGACGTGTGAAAGGTCTTGAAACCGCTCTTGAATTCTCACAGTGCACGTCCACCATGTTAGGCCAAGTGCAGGCACGATAGCTGAGAACATCCATAATTGGTGTCGGTGGTTTTCGTCATAATTACAGAAACATCCGCCGCTCCTCGCTGACCAGCTCCTGCAGGAAATCCGCAACGGTGCGCACGCGCACCAGGTCGCGGGCGCTTTCGTGATAGGTCGTCCAGTAGGCACGCTTGATGGCGACATCGGGCAGGATGCGGGTCAGCTCCGGAAACTGCCTGGCGATGTAATCGTGCAGGATGCCGACGCCTGCGCCGGAGCGGACCGCTTCCGTCTGGCCGATAGCGGTGGAGATCTCGAAAGACGCGTCCCAGCTGCGCATGATCTCGCCGGAGAAATTCAGCGAGGCGGTAAAGATCAGGTCTTCGACATAGCCGACGCGCGGATGCAGCTTCAGCGCCTCGACGCTGTCGGGCAATCCGGCCTGTTCCAGATAGGTTTTCGATGCATAGAGCCCGAGTGTATAATCCGTCAGCTTCGATGAGACCAGACGGCCCTGCTCGGGGCGTTCGAGCGTAATTGCGATGTCGGCCTCGCGCTGCGACAGAGAAAAGGAGCGGGGAACGGGCACGAGCTGGATGCGCAGCTCGGGATAGCGGGCAATCAGCCGCCCGAGCCGCGGCGCAAGGAAGGAAACGCCGAAGCCATCGGGTGCGCCGATCCGCACCGTGCCCGTAATCGCACTGTCGAGATGGCCGACACTTGCCTGCGCCCGCAGCATTTCGGTTTCCATGCGCTCGGCGGCATGCAGAAAGATCTCGCCCTCCGCCGTCAGGTCGCAGCCGTTGGTGCGCCGCACCAGCAGACGCGTCTTCAATCGCTCCTCCAGCGTGGTCACGCGGCGGGAGAGGGTGGCGTGGTTGACGCCGAGCCGTTTGGAAGCGGCGAGGATCTGCCCGGTGCGCGCCACGGCCAGAAACATGCGGACATCGTCCCAATCCATCGGCGCATTCCCCTTTGCATTCGCCCTTTTGCACAGCACGGACTTTAATTTTTGCACAACGGTTGCTTATAACAGCTCATTGATTTGTGCAAATTGAAGTGCCATCCTGTAACCATCGAAGAAAACGAGGAGGCACATCCATGCGTGAGATTGGTCATTTCATCGGCGGCAAGCGCGTCGCCGGCACGAGCGGACGCACGAGCAACGTCTACAATCCGGCAACCGGCGAAGTGCAGGCGACGGTCGCGCTCGCCAGCGTAGAGGAACTGCGCGCCGCCGTCGAAAACGCCAAGGCAGCGCAGCCGAAATGGGCCGCCACCAACCCGCAGCGCCGCGCCCGCGTCTTCTTCAAGTTCGTCGAACTCTTGAACCAGAACATGGACGAGCTGGCGACGCTGCTCTCCTCGGAGCATGGCAAGACCGTCGAAGACTCCAAGGGCGATATCATCCGCGGCCTCGAAGTCTGCGAATTCGTCTGCGGCATTCCGCACCTGCAGAAGGGTGAGTTCACCGAAGGCGCCGGCCCGGCGATCGACATGTACTCCATCCGCCAGCCCGTTGGCGTCGGCGCCGGCATCACGCCGTTCAACTTCCCGGGCATGATCCCGATGTGGATGTTTGCGCCTGCGATCGCCTGCGGCAACGCCTTCATCCTGAAGCCGTCCGAGCGTGATCCGTCCCTGCCGATCCGCCTTGCCGAACTCCTGACCGAAGCCGGCCTGCCTGCCGGCATCCTCAACGTCGTCAATGGCGACAAGACCGCCGTCGACGCCATCCTGACCGATCCGGATATCGCGGCCGTTTCCTTCGTCGGCTCCACGCCGATCGCCCGCTACGTCTATGGCACGGCTGCTATGAACGGCAAGCGCGCCCAGTGCTTCGGCGGCGCGAAGAACCACATGATCATCATGCCCGACGCCGACATGGATCAGGCCGTCAACGCCCTCATGGGCGCAGGCTACGGTTCGGCCGGCGAGCGCTGCATGGCAGTCTCGGTCGCGGTTCCTGTCGGCGAAGGGACGGCAAACCGCCTCGTCGAGAAGCTGGTGCCGAAGATCGAATCCCTGCGCATCGGCCCCTACACCGATGAGAAGGCCGATATGGGTCCGCTCGTCACCAAGGATGCGTATAACCGCGTCAACGGTCTGATCGATCGTGGTGTTGAGGAAGGCGCCAAGCTGGTCGTCGACGGCCGCGGCTTCAAGCTGCAAGGCTATGAAGACGGCTATTTCGTCGGCGGCACGCTGTTCGACCACGTCACGCCTGACATGGACATCTACAAGACCGAGATCTTCGGACCGGTTCTCTCGGTCGTTCGCGCCAAGAACTACGAGGAAGCCCTCGAACTGCCGATGAAGCACGAATACGGCAACGGCGTCGCCATCTACACCCGTGACGGCGATGCGGCCCGCGACTTCGCCTCGCGTATCAACATCGGCATGATCGGCGTCAACGTTCCGATCCCGGTTCCGCTCGCCTACCACTCCTTCGGCGGCTGGAAGGCTTCGAGCTTCGGCGATCTCAACCAGCACGGCACGGACTCGATCAAGTTCTGGACGCGCACCAAGACGATCACCGCCCGCTGGCCGTCCGGCATCAAGGATGGCGCCGAATTCGTCATGCCGACGATGAAGTAAGCACCACCATCGGTAACATCGACCGCCGCCCGGCACATCCTGGGCGGCGGTTTTTTGTTACGATCGTTTTCGATAGAGTGGTCTTGTTTGTGTCATTGTTTTGCTCTAGAACAAAACAAGAACAATTGGAGGGCCGCGCCATGTCTGTGACCTATCAGATCGACTATCTCGAATTTCCATCGAAGGACGGGCTGAAGACCCGCCGCTTCTTCGAGGAAGCCTTCGACTGGAGCTTCGTCAGCTATGGGCCGACCTACCATGTCATCGAGGCGGCGGGAATAGACGCCGGCATCGACGGGGATGCGGGAGAGGCGGCCGGTACGCCTCTACCCGTCGTGCGCACCACTGATCTCGAAGCGGCCCAACGCGCCGTCGAATTTGCCGGCGGCGTCATCACCCGCCCTGCCTTCGATTTTCCTGGCGGCCGGCGTTTTCATTTTCGTGAGCCGGGCGGCTGCGAAATGGCCGTCTGGGTCTCTGCGCCATAAAGCGTGGCATGGGCAAGGCAGACATTGGCAAGGCTGGACGATCTGGCTTTCGACATAACGTGAATATGAATTTCATATTTTGGAATTGTTCAAAACTGAGAAAGCCACTATATACGGGTCCAGCCCCTAAGCAGCCTTGATTCCAGGAGATCGGCATGCGCTTGACGAAGCAGACTAATTACGCAGTGCGCATGTTGATGTATTGCGCCGCCAATGATGGCCATCTGAGCCGAATCCCGGAAATCGCGAGGGCGTACAGCGTTTCCGAGCTGTTTCTCTTCAAGATCCTGCAGCCGCTGACAAAGGCAGGTCTCGTCGAGACCGTGCGCGGCCGCAATGGCGGCGTTCGGCTTGCCAAGCCCGCGACCGATATCAGCCTGTTCGACGTCGTTCGCGTCACCGAAGACAGCTTCGCCATGGCGGAATGCTTCGAGGATGGCGTGGTGGAGTGCCCGCTGGTCGATAGTTGCGGTCTCAACTCGGCGTTGCGCAAGGCGCTGAACGCTTTCTTCGACGTTCTCACAGAATATTCGATCGACGACCTGGTCAAGGCGCGTCCGCAGATCAACTTCCTGCTTGGCCTCACCGATGCCGATCATAAGGCGATTGCCAAGAAACCGGCGGTTTCCGCGCCTGCAGCCTGATTGCGCGCTGCAAATTCGATCGCATTTTCGATCCGCAGTTACCTCCGGTAGCTGCGGATTTTCGTTTGTGTTGCCTCCTATCCGGGCAATACAGGGTCTGCGGATTGTGAGAAGAAAACGTCAAATCATTCTGAATCTGACAAAAAGATGCAAAAATTTGCCAGAATCTTGCCAATCCAGAGGTTTTTTCGTCCGAAAATTTCCAAACTCTACGATTTGGAAAAAATTTAGGCGGCGCTTGTTGCTTTCAAACTTAAAATAAAGTTCCATCGGCGCGATCCGGATGGGAACCTCTGGTGGTGTCCACGGCTTCAAAAGAATAACAAATCTGGGAAACGATATCATGAAAAAGATTTCTGTCCTGCTGGCAGTGACAGCCCTGGCTTCGGTCATGGCAACGTCCGCCTGGTCAAAAACGCTTGTCTATTGCTCTGAAAGCTCGCCGGAAGGTTTCGATCCGGGTCTCTATACGGGTGGCAACACCTTCGACGCTTCCTCGCGTACGGTCTATAGCCGCCTCGTCGAATTCAAGCATGGCAGCACCGAGATCGAGCCGGGCCTCGCTGAAAGCTGGACCGTGTCTCCGGACGGCAAGGAATACACCTTCAAGCTCCGCAAGGGCGTGAAGTTCCAGACCACCGATTTCTTCACGCCGACGCGTGACCTCAATGCCGATGACGTCATCTTCTCGATCACCCGTCAGCTTGGCACGGATAGCCCGTGGGCGAAGTATGTCGCCGGCGGCTCCTATGAATACGCCGATGGCATGGGCTTCCCGAAGCTCATCAAGTCGATCGACAAGGTTGACGACCTCACCGTCAAGTTCGTTCTGAACCGTCCGGAAGCTCCTTTCCTCGCCGACCTGGCCATGGACTTCGCCTCGATCCTGTCGAAGGAATATGCCGACAAGCTTCAGGCCGACGGCAAGATGGAGCAGATGAACCAGCAGCCGCTCGGCACTGGCGCATTCACCTTCGTCGCCTACCAGCCGGATGCCGTCATCCGCTACAAGGCCAACGAGACCTACTTCAAGGGCAAGGAAAAGATCGACGATCTCGTCTTCGCGATCACGCCGGATGCATCCGTCCGCGCGCAGAAGCTGAAGTCGGGCGAGTGCAACATCATGCCTTACCCGAACGCAGCCGACATCAAGGACCTGAAGGCCGACAAGAACCTCAAGGTTCTCGAGCAGGCTGGCCTGAACGTTTCCTACCTCGCTTACAACACGCTGGTTGCACCGTTCGACAAGGCTGAAGTCCGTCGCGCCATCAACATGGCCGTCAACAAGCAGGCCATCGTCGATGCCGTCTTCCAGGGTTCGGCCACGGTTGCCACCAACCCGATCCCGCCGACCATGTGGTCCTACAACAAGGACGTGAAGGACGACGCCTTCAATCCTGAAGAAGCCAAGAAGATGCTCGAAAAGGCTGGCGTCAAGGATCTCAGCATGAAGATCTGGGCGATGCCGGTGTCGCGCCCGTACATGCTGAATGCACGCCGCGCTGCCGAGCTGATGCAGGCGGACCTCGCCAAGATCGGCGTCAAGGTCGAGATCGTCACCTATGACTGGGCTCAGTACCTGAAGCTCTCCTCCGCCAAGGATCGCGATGGTGCGGCCATCCTCGGCTGGACCGGTGACAATGGCGATCCGGACAACTTCCTTGACACGCTGCTCGGCTGCGATGCCGTCGGCGGCAACAACCGCGCACAGTGGTGCAACAAGGAATTCGACGATCTGGTGAAGAAGGCCAAGCAGACGGCTGACGTCAAGGAGCGCACCAAGCTCTACGAACAGGCTCAGGTCGTCTTCAAGCGCGAAGCACCCTGGATGACCATCGACCATTCGGAAGAGTTCGTCCCGATGACGAAGAATGTTACCGGTTACCATCAGGACCCGGTTGGCGTTCACCGCTTCGACGGCGTCGATATCGCCGAATAACGAAAAATCTGTAAGAATGCCCGGCCAGGACCGGGCGACCCGGCGGTCAGACACCCTGTCTGACCGCCGGAAAAATTTGGACAACTGTCATGTTGCGATTTTTTTTCAGCCGCCTTGCGGTGCTGATCCCGACATTCCTCGGCGTATCGATCGTCGCCTTCTCGCTCATTCGCCTGCTTCCCGGCGATCCCGTCATGCTGCTGTCGGGCGAACGCGTCATGTCGCCGGAACGCCATGCGCAGATCTCGCACGATCTCGGCTACGACCAGCCGATAGTCGTCCAGTACGGCAAATATCTCTGGAACGTCCTGCACGGTGATTTCGGCGCTTCGATCACGACGAAGCGTGATGTATTGACCGACTTCTTCACCTTCTTTCCGGCAACGCTGGAGCTGTCGCTCTGCGCCATGATTCTCGCGGCCTGTCTTGGCATCCCGGCCGGCGTTTTCGCCGCCGTCAAGCGAGGGACCTGGTTCGACCAGAGCGTCATGGGCGTGGCCCTCGTCGGCTTTTCCATGCCGATCTTCTGGTGGGGTCTGCTGCTGATCATTCTGTTCAGCGGCTATCTGCACTGGACGCCGGTTTCCGGCCGCATCGGCCTCATCTATTTCTTCAAGCCCATTACCGGTTTCATGCTGATCGACAGCCTGCTCTCCGGACAGAAGGGCGCCTTCTGGTCCGCTCTCAATTCGCTGATTCTGCCGACCATCGTGCTCGGCACCATCCCGCTTGCCGTCATCGCCCGCCAGACGCGCTCCGCCATGCTTGAAGTGCTCGGCGAGGATTATGTCCGCACCGCCCGCTCCAAGGGCCTGTCGCCGGTGCGCGTCGTTTCCGTGCATGCGCTGCGCAACGCCATGATCCCCGTCATCACCACGATCGGTCTGCAGACCGGCGTGCTGCTTGGCGGCGCCATCCTGACGGAAAGCATCTTCTCCTGGCCTGGTATCGGCAAGTGGATGATCGATGCGGTCACCAAGCGCGATTATCCGGTGGTGCAGGGTGGCTTGTTGCTGATCGCCGGCATCGTCATGTCCGTCAACCTCGCCGTCGACCTGCTCTACGGCTTTATCAATCCACGCATTCGTCACTAGGAGCGGTCCATGAGCACGGTAAGCGTCAAAACCGACCGTCCTTCCGCTCTGGCGGAGTTCTGGTATTATTTTTCCCGCAACAAGGGCGCCGTCATCGGACTTGCGATCTTCGTCTTCGTCCTCCTGCTGGCGATCTTCGCCAGTATCGTCGCACCTCACAATCCTGACACCGCCTACGGCAGCACCATGCAGCGCCTGCCGCCGGTCTGGGCGGAGGGCGGCAACAGCAGCTTCCTGCTCGGCACGGACGCCATTGGCCGCGATTTGCTGTCGCGCCTCATCTACGGCACGCGGTATTCGCTATTCATCGGCCTTGTGGTCGCTTCGGTTTCCGCAGCCGCCGGCGTCTTGATCGGTCTCGTTGCCGGCTATGTTCGTGGCTACACGGACACGATCATCATGCGCGTCATGGATATTATCCTCGCCGTTCCCTCGCTGCTGCTGGCCTTGGTGCTGGTCGCGATCCTCGGGGCTGGTCTGACGAATGCGATGATAGCCATCGCCATCACCTACCAGCCGCATTTCGTTCGCCTGACCCGCGCCTCCGTCATGGCCGAGCGCGACAAGGAATATGTCGTCGCCTCGCGTGTTGCAGGCGCTGGTTCGTTGCGGCTGATGTTCAAGACGATCCTGCCCAACTGTCTTGGGCCGTTGATCGTCCAGACGACGCTCTCCTTCTCGTCGGCGATTCTGGATGCCGCCGCTCTCGGCTTCCTCGGCCAGGGCGCGCAGCCGCCAACGGCGGAATGGGGCACGATGCTCGCGGACTCGCGTGAATTCTTCCTGAGCAATCCTTGGCTCGTCACTTTCCCCGGTCTCTGTATCCTGATTACGGTTCTCGCCATCAATTTGATGGGCGACGGCCTGCGCGATGCCTTCGACCCGAAGCTGAAGAGGTCGTAATGGCACTCCTCGATATCTCCAACCTATCCGTCGAATTCCAGACCTCGTCCGGCCTGTTCCGGGCGGTCGATGGCGTCTCGCTGAAATGCGACAAGGGCGAAATCCTGTCGATCGTCGGTGAATCCGGTTCCGGCAAGTCGGTCTCCATGCTTGCCATGATGGGCCTGCTGCCCTGGACGGCGAAGATCACTGCCGACCGCATGATGTTCGACGGCAAGGACCTTCGCAGCATCTCCGCCCGCCAGCGCCGCAAGATCATCGGCAAGGACATGGCGATGATCTTCCAGGAGCCGATGTCCAGCCTCAATCCGTGCTTCACGGTCGGCTTCCAGCTCGGCGAAACCCTACGCATCCACATGGGTCTCGACCGCAAGGCACGCCGCGAACGCTCGATCGAGCTTCTGAAGCTCGTCGGCATTCCCGCACCGGAAGATCGCCTGTCGAACTTCCCGCATCAGATGTCCGGCGGCATGAGCCAGCGCGTCATGATCGCCATGGCGCTCGCCTGCAATCCGAAACTGCTGATCGCCGACGAGCCGACGACCGCGCTCGACGTGACGATCCAGGCGCAGATCCTCGATCTGCTCGTGCGTCTGCAGCAGGAGCAGGGCATGGCGCTCGTGCTCATCACCCATGACATGGGCGTCGTTGCCGAAACGGCGGAGCGCGTGCAGGTGCAGTATGCCGGCCAGAAGGTCGAGGAGCAGCCGGTCAAGGAGCTGTTCCGCGATCCGCATCATCCCTATACGGCGGCACTTCTCTCGGCTCTGCCCGAGCGCGCCGAAGTCGGCGAACGCCTGCCGTCGATTGCCGGCGTCGTTCCCGGCCAGCACGATCGTCCGACCGGCTGTCTTTTTGCGCCGCGCTGCTCCTTCGCAACCCCGGAATGCGACAAGGGCGTCAAGCGCCAGGGCGGCGAACTCGGCCTCACCCTTTGCAACTATCCGCTGGAACATGGCAAGCCGCTCGGACATCCCGGCATCGCCGCCGCGCAACAAGCAGGAGGTGCCGCATGACCGGCGCTGTTCTCGAAGGGCGCGATCTCGCCCGCTTCTACACCGTCAAGCGCGGCAGCTTCAAACCGGAGGCGACCGTCAAGGCATTGAACGGCGTCAGCTTCAGCCTGCAGTCGGGCCGCACGCTCGCCGTCGTGGGTGAATCCGGTTGCGGCAAGTCGACGCTCGCCCGCCTGGTGACGATGATCGAAAACCCGACGGCTGGCGAATTGCTGATCGATGGCAAGCCCGCCAAGCTCGGCGACCGCAGCCTGCGCGGCGCCGTGCAGATCGTGTTCCAGAATCCATACGGCTCGCTCAACCCGCGCCAGAAGGTCGGTTCCATTCTGGAAGAGCCGCTGAAGATCAACACCGATGACGATGCCGCCACCCGCCGCCGCAAGGCCGAGGAGATGATGGCCCGCGTCGGCTTGCGGCCGGAACATTACGATCGCTATCCGCACATGTTCTCCGGCGGTCAGCGCCAGCGTATCGCCATTGCGCGCGCCCTGATGCTCAGGCCGAAGGTACTTGTTCTCGACGAGCCGGTCTCCGCGCTCGATCTGTCGATCCAGGCGCAGGTGCTGAACCTCTTGATGGACCTGCAGAAGGAGATGGGTCTTGCCTATCTCTTCATTTCGCACGGCCTCTCCGTCGTTCGCCACATCGCCGACGACGTGATGGTGATGTATCTCGGGCGCCCGGTGGAAACCGGCACGGCCGAAGAGGTCTTCACCCGCCCGCGTCATCCCTATACGGCAGCCCTTCTGTCGGCGACGCCGATCGCCGATCCGGAGCGCGAGAAGAACCGTATCCGCCTGCAGGGTGAGCTGCCGTCGCCGCTCAACCCGCCGAAGGGATGTCACTTCAATCCGCGCTGCTGGCGGGCCCAGGACAAGTGTCGCCAGGTCGAACCGGAACTGGCGGGCGAGGAAACGCATAAATTTTCCTGTTTCTTTCCGCTGGATTGATCCAAGTTGCGAATCGGGCATGGCTGAAAAGCGGCCGTGCCCGATTTGAAATCAATCATTTCGGACGGGCCTATGCACGATAACCAAGATGCCCCCCTTGCCATCATCGTCATGGGCGTGAGCGGCAGCGGCAAATCCTCGATCGGCGAGGGTGTCGCGGCTCGGCTCGGCGTCCATTTCATCGAAGGCGATGCGCTGCATCCGGCCGCCAATGTCGAAAAGATGAGCAAGGGCATTCCGCTGACGGATGAGGATCGCTGGCCCTGGCTGGAAAAGATTGGCGCGGTGATCGCGGCAAGCCTTGCCAAGGGCGAAGGCATTGCCGTTTCCTGCTCGGCACTGAAGCGCGTCTATCGCGAGCGCCTGCGGGCATCGGCCGGCGGCCATCTCTATTTCATCTATCTCGACGGCTCCAAGGAGTTGCTGACCAAGCGCATGGGCGAGCGCAAGGGCCATTTCATGCCGGCGTCGCTGCTCGAAAGCCAGCTCCAGACGCTGGAAGTGCCGACGGGCGAACCCGGTGTCGTCACCGTAGACATCGACGCCACGATCGAGGAGATCGTCGACACCTCGGTCAGAAGCCTCAAGGCTATTCTCTGAGGCAATTCCAGGAAGGTGCGCAGCGGTTTCCCGTCCGAAATTGCTTGATGGCTATGCGATAGAGCAGCTCAGGGTGCGAACCGGCCCGGAGCATAAGCCGAGATATCGATAAAGGGCTTCTCGCCCGTGATGAGCTCGGCCAGCACGCGGCCGGTCACCGGTCCGAGCGTCAGGCCGTGATGGGCGTGGCCGAAGGCGAACCATAGGCCATTGTGACGCGGCGCCTTGCCGATGATCGGCATCATGTCGGGCGTGCAGGGACGCGCCCCCATCCAGGGTTCCGGGTCGAGCCGTTCGCCGAGCGGGAAGGCATCGCGCGCAATGGCCTCGGCACGGTCGAGCTGCACCGGCGTCTTCGGCGCGTCGCGCAGGGCGAATTCGGCGCCGGTCGTCAGCCGGATACCACGGCTCATCGGCGCCAAGAGATAGCCGCGCTCGGCATCCAGCGTCCAGTTGTTGAGCACCGCATTGCCCTCGGCCGCATAGTGCATGTGATAGCCGCGCTTGACGCCAAGTGGGAAGGCATAGCCGAAGCGTTTCGTCACCAGATCGGCCCAGGGCCCGAGTGCCACGACCACGTCCTCTGCCTCGATCGATCCATCCGCCGTCACCATTCTCCAGGCTTTGCCGGCCATGCCGAGCGAGACGGCGTCCCCCGTCGTCACACGACCGCCGATGCTTTCGAAATAACGGCGATAGGCTGATGTCAGCCCATGCGGGTCGAGTACGGACCAGGGATCGCGCCAGCGCAGCGCACCGGCAAAGCCGCCTCTGAGATGCGGCTCGGCAGCCGCGATCTCCGCGCCGCTCAACGCGTCATAGCCAATTCCGAATTCGCGATTAAGGCGTTCGGCTTCAGCAAATTCCGCGTCGCGCTTCTCGTTCGAACGGAACAGTTCCACCCAGCCGTTCTTGCGAATGAGTTCCTCGGCGTGGGCGGCTTCGATGAGGTCGTTGTGCTCGCTGACGGAATGCTCGATCAGCGGCGCATAGGCACGCGAAATCATTTCGTGGCGCTTGGTATTGGAGTTCCACCAATAGCGGGCGAGAAAGGCGATCTGCGCGGGCAGGGCGCGCAGATGATAATGCGCATCGACGCGATTGTTGAAGGCGTAGCGCAGCAGCAGGCCGAATTGCTGCGGGAAGCCATAGGGTACGACGCCCTCGCGCTGGATGAGGCCGGCATTGCCGAAGGAGGTTTCCCGGCCGGGCTCTCTCCTGTCGACGAGAGTGACTTGGCGTCCCCGCCGCTGCAGATGGATTGCCGTCGAAACCCCGACGATACCGGCACCGAGAACGATTGCGTCCTTTGTCATCTTACCCTGCTATCCGCATGCTCATTGTATTGCCGCGCGGTCCTTCGGCATCGCCGGTACCGCGCTCTAAGCATCGAAAATGCCTGCCAAATTTTAGCCGCGCAATGGAAAAATGCGGATCAGCCCGTAGCCTCTCTCAGGCAGGCATTTTCAGCCCGGATGCGGATCGCAAGAATGATGCCGTTGAGAAGAGAAAAGATCGCGGCGTAGAGCGGCAGGCCGAAGGTAAGCGGCAGCACGGCGATCTCGCCGACGACGACGGCATAGTTGGGATGGCTGAGGAAACGATAGGGCCCTGTCGTTACGAGAGCAGCACCCGGCAGGATGATGATGCGCGTCGTCCACCGTTCCCCAAGCGTCGCCAGCACCCAGAGACGCAGTGCCTGTAGCACCATGAACAGCAGGAACCAGAAGGGATCGACCGGCCGGCCAAGGGCGAGGAACCACAATCCGATCAGCCAAGCCGCGTGCATCGCCACCATGAAGGGATAGTGTTCTCGCCCATATTCCCGCCCGCCGCGGGCAAGCAGGGAGGCGGTATTGCGCCTGGAATAGATGAGCTCCGCCAGCCGCTGCAGTGTCACGAAGACAAGAAGCGCGATTGAAGGCCAGAGCATCAGGCGACCCTCCTCAGGGTGATGCAGCTTGCCGAAAATCCCGGCCCCATGGCGAGGAGGGCGGAACGTTCGGGCAATCCCGCCGCAATCGCGCGCTCCAGCACGAACAGCACGGTCGGCGAGGACATGTTGCCGTAGTCGCCGATCACCTCGCGCTCGATATCGAGCGAGCCCTCTTCGAGGCCCAGCGCACTTTCGAGCGCCGCCAGCACCTTGGCGCCGCCGGGATGGCAGATGAAATGATCGATGTCGGAGAGCAAAAGCCGGGATCGCTCCAGAATGCCGGCAACGGCGCTCCTCAGACGCGTCTTGGCAAAGTCCGGCAGCGATTGTTCGAGGATGATGCCGAAACCGGTATCGTCGATCTTCCAGCCCATGATGCCGAGACTGTCGGGAAACAGATGTTCGCCGGTCGATTCGATTTCCACGATGCCGCCGTCACCGGTCCGCAGCACGCAGGCCGCCGCGCCGTCACCGAAGAGCGCCGTCGCAATGATGTTGGGCCGCGTCAGTTCGTCCAGACGGAAGGCGAGGGAGCAGAGTTCGATCGCCACGAAGAGCACGACGGCGCCCGGCCGGCTTCTTGCCATCTTCGCGGCGATGGCAAGGCCGGACACGCCCGCCGCGCAGCCGAGGCCGAAGATCGGCACGCGCTCGATATCTGGACGGAAGCCCATCTTGCCTGCGAGCCTCGCCTCGAGGCTCGGGGTCACAAGCCCGGTGGACGATGCCGTGACGATGCAGTCAACTTCGCTGGCCTTCAGATTGGCGCGTTGCAACGCCGCTGTTGCTGCCTGCTGGAAAAGCTCGGAGGCGACCTCCGTATAGGCGGCCATGCGATCCTGCCAGCCATGCGGTTGTTCGAACCAGGAAAGCGGTCTTGCCGCATGGCGCTTGCGGATGCCGGCGCTTTCGAACACGCGGGCGAGATATTTGAAGTCCTGAAAGCGATCCGAAAACAGGCGGCTCGCCGTCTCGGCGGCGTCCGTTTGAAGGATGATATTGTCGGGTGTGGCGACGGCGAGGCTTAGAAGTTTGACGGTATCGGTCACGGGTTTCTCCTGCGCCCTTGACGGGCATGGGACGGAAACACGCGATGAGGATGGTCTATTCGATGCTGAGGCGGTCACGAAAGAGTGACGGCGTCCCGGCTTTGCGTGCGCCGAAAAAATTCCGAGCGCCGCCCGAATAAAAGCTGCCGACCGTGTGTTCTCTCTTCGCAACGTTCATTTGCCAAGGAGACATTCCATGACGACTAAAGCATTTCGCCTGGCTTCCATCGCCCTCGGCGCAAGTCTGACCCTCGGCGCTTTCGCCATTCCCGCCTTTGCCGCCGGTGACGATTCGAGCACGACGCCGACCTGCAAGAAGGGCGAGATCTACGATCAGAAGACGAAGAAATGCGTCAAGCAGCAGAGCGCCAACGTTACCGACGAAAACCGCGCCGACTATGCCTATTCGCTCGCCAAGAAGGATCACCGCTACCAGGAAGCACTGGCGGTTCTCGACACGATGAAGAACCCGAATACGGCGGAAGCGCTGAACTATCGCGGCTATGTTACGCGCAAGCTCGGCCGCACGGATGAAGGCATTTCCTACTATCAGAAGTCCGTCGCGATGGACCCGAAATACACGCTGGTCCGCGAATATCTCGGCGAGGCCTATGTCATCAAGGGCCGGATGGATCTCGCCAAGGACCAGTTGAACACGATCAAGGCGCTCTGCGGCAATACGAGCTGCGAAGAATATCGTGACCTTCACGCCGCGATCATCAACCCGTCCAGCCTCTAAGCGCAGGCCCAGGGCAGTGATGAAGACGATAAGCAAGGAGCTCTGCGAGGGATATGGGAGTGATGCCGGTCGCTCGTGGTACTATTTCTGCTTATAGTCCGACAGCGACGGAGCCGCCGAAAGGGTCGGCGGCTCCCGGACGTGCGAATGCGGCGGAGGATGTCATAGCGAGCGAAGAGTATATCAGGGCAGGCCTGTCCCAGCACCTGACGCGGTTATGGCGTTATGGAGTCGTGCTGTCGCGTCAGCGTGACGTGGCGGATGACCTCGTGCAGGCGACCTGCGTCAGGGCGTTGGAGCGGGCGGCCCAGTTTACCGCCGGAACGCGCCTCGATCGCTGGCTGTTTGCCATCCTCCATTCGATATGGCTGAACGAGGTCCGTTCGCGCCGGGTGCGCATGGGGCAGGGTTTTGTCGATGCCGACGAGACGCTGGTGTTCGACGGTGCGCAGGAGACTGAAACACATGTTCTCGCCGGACAGGTGCTGCAGCGCGTGCAAGCCTTGCCGGAGGCGCAGCGTAGCGCGGTCTTCCTGGCTTATGTCGAAGGGCTTTCCTATCGCGAAGTGGCTGAGGTGCTGGAGGTGCCGATCGGCACCGTCATGAGCCGGCTGGCGGCGGCGAGGGCGAAGCTTGCCGAGGGCATGGGGGTGGCGGCCGACGGAAAACCGTCCGGTGGTGGGCGACTGGGGAATGGTAATGAGTGAATTGAACAAAGGACAGATGCCGACGGACGAACAGCTAACCGCTTTCATCGATGGCGAGCTGGATGCGGTCGAGCGCGAGCGGATCGAACGGCTGATCGCCGATGACGAGCATGTAGCGGAGCGTTTCGATTTTCTGTCGCGCAGCACGCTGTCTTTCAGCGAGGCGTTCCAGCCAATGCTTGCGGAAGCACCGGCTGCGAAGCTGGACGCCATGCTTGCCGCCATTCCCCCGTCAAAGAAGAACAAGGTTTGGGCCGCCGGCATCGGCCGCCGTGGCTTTCTGACAGCAATAGCCGCAAGCTTCGTGGCCGCCGTCGCCATTGATCGCGCCGTGATCGGCATCGGCCATCGCCTTTCGAAGCCGGATGAGGATAGCGAATGGCGAGCCGCGGTTGCCGAATATCTGTCGCTCTATACGGCAGACACGCTGAGCGCGCCGGCAGGCGATCATGCGCAGCAGGTGGCGCAATTGAACGGCGTCGGCGCCAAGCTGGGGTTGCCGCTTACGCCTGATGTCATCGCGATGCCTGACGTCGAGTTCAAGCGCGCCCAGATCCTGAATTATGACGGCAAGCCGCTGGCCCAGATCGCCTATCTCGATCCGGAAAGCGGCCCGATGGCGCTCTGCATCGTCCAATCCGCGAAAGGAGCGGCAGCGCCGGACATGGAAAATCGCCGCGGCATGAATGTCGTCTATTGGTCGAACGCCACACATGCCTTCATGCTGATCGGCCATGCGCCGATCGATCGGATGCAGCAACTCGCGGCCGACGTCAGGGCGCATTTGATCGCCTGATGGCTGCTTCCGCCGGCTCCAAATTCACGTAATTCAAAAAGAATTTGGCGAAAACCCATCCTGCTGGTATTCTTTGCCCAACGAAAATCGAACGAGCGCCAGCAGCATGCCCCCAAGGCCTTGCGCGGCGCGGTGGAAAAGATACGTGAGTGACCCCGAAAGCGGCCCTGCGCCGCAGGCAGACGGGGCGTCGGCAGCAGAGCGCAGGAAGGGTAAATCCTCCCGGCGCGCGAAGCGTAAGCGTGGTCATGGCCGCCCGAACGCTCATTCTGCGGAGGCCAACCAGGCGGGCAAGTCCGGCCAGGTGGTGCAACGCCCAGCAGAGGATGAGGCCGGTTCACCGGCCAGAAAGCGCAAGCGTCGACGCCGTGCGCGCGGCGCGGTTCAGGGTGGTGCGCAGCCCGCCTCTTCAACACAGCAGCTTTCGTCGCCGGTGGAACATCGTGCTTCGCCGGATCACGGCCATGCCTCTTCGCACAAGAGCGGCAAGAGCCGGCGCAAGCATCGTAGCAAGCGAGGCCTGCAGGGTCGGCCGCTGGCGCATGAGAAGACGGCGCAGATCGCTGCTCCGACGAATGCGCAGGCAAGTGCCCACGCTCCCGCCCATGACGATCATCGGCAGAACCGACAATCGCAGCCGCGACGCGACGGGCAGCAGCACCATGCCGATGCCGACCCCCGCCCGCTCGACCTCTATGCCGCCCTTGATCTCGGCACCAACAATTGCCGTTTGCTGATTGCACAGCCGACTCGCCCGGGCCAGTTCCGGGTGGTCGATGCTTTCTCCCGCATCGTCCGCCTTGGCGAAGGGCTCGGTGCCAGCGGGCGTCTGTCCAGCGATGCCATGGATCGCGCGGTGGAGGCGCTGCGTATCTGCGCGGCCAAGCTGAAGACGCGCGAAATCCGCCGCATGCGGCTGATCGCGACCGAGGCCTGCCGCGCTGCCGACAATGGCGAAGCGTTTCTGTCGCGCGTGACCGAAGAAACCGGGCTTCGGCTTGAGATCATTGACCGCGAGACAGAGGCCCGTCTTGCCGTCTCCGGCTGCTCTTCGCTCGTCGGGCCGGAGGCGCGCTCCGTCGTGTTGTTCGACATCGGCGGCGGCTCATCCGAAATCGCTGTCATACGTATCGGCGACAATCGCTCCAGCCGGCTTGCCAATCACATCACCCACTGGACCTCTTTGCCCGTCGGGGTCGTAACGCTTTCGGAGCGGCACGGCGGCCGCGACGTGACCCCGGAGCTGTTCGAAACGATGGTGTGCGAGGTCCAGCGTATGCTCGAGCGTTTCGATTGCCCGCCGGTGAATGGTGCGGCGCGCGAGAGTGGCGACTTCCATCTGATCGGAACTTCGGGCACGGTGACGACGCTTGCCGGCGTTCATCTCGATCTGCCGCGCTACGACCGGCGCAGGGTCGACGGCGTCTGGCTGTCGGACGATGAAGTGAGCGCGATGCAGGCGAAGCTCTTGTCCTGGGATTTTGCCGGCCGCGCCGCCAATCCCTGCATCGGGCCGGATCGCGCCGATCTGGTGTTGGCGGGATGCGCTATTCTGGAGGCGATCCGCCGCCGCTGGCCGAGCCCGCGCATGCGCGTTGCCGATCGCGGCCTGCGCGAGGGATTGCTGACCGACATGATGGCAGACGACGGCGTCTGGCGGCGGGGCCGCTCGCGCCGGGGTCATCGACCGAGGGATATGAAGGGGCCGCAGACGTGACCAAGCCAACCATCGCCGGCAACCGCACGGGCCGCAAGCTCGGCCAGCGCGTCAAGAAAAAGAAGCTGAAGGCTTCGTCGCGGCAATGGCTGCAACGGCATATCAACGATCCCTACGTGCAGCGTGCACAGCTCGAGGGCTATCGCGCCCGCGCCGCCTTCAAGTTGCTGGAGATCGACGAGAAGCATCAGATCCTGAAGGGTGCGCGCCGCATCATCGATCTGGGCGCGGCACCGGGAAGCTGGTCGCAGATCGCCGCCAAGGTGACCGACTCGACCGAAGAGGACATCCGCGTCGCCGCCATCGACTTTCTCGAAATGGCGCCGATACCGGGCGTCAGCATCCTGCAGCTCGATTTTCTGGAACCGGATGCGCCACAGCGGCTGATCGAGGCTGTCGGCGGTACGCCGAATCTCGTGCTTTCCGATATGGCCGCGCCGACCACGGGTCATCACCGCACCGACCACCTGCGGACCATGCATCTCTGCGAAGTCGCCGCGCATTTCGCGGTCGAGGTGCTGGCCGAAGGTGGACACTTCCTTGCCAAGACCTTCCAGGGCGGCACGGAGCGTGATCTGCTGACCTTCCTCAAGCAGAATTTCCGCCAGGTCATCCATGTGAAGCCGGGCGCATCCAGGGCCGAGTCGGTAGAAATGTTCCTGCTGGCGAAGGGCTTCAAGGGCCGGAAGCCGGAAGGCGAGACGGAAGAAGAACAATCCGTCGCCGAGCGCTAAACCCGGCGATTCTCAATCGATAGACCGACGAAACCCTCATTACACTACGGCCGCGCCGAAGCGTAACGAGGATCGTGCCATCATTTCGCGGCCGGCTGCTGCACCTGCGGCTGCAGCGCATCGACGCGCTTGAGGCCGGCCTTGTGGCCTGAAACCATGGCGCCGGCGCTGCGGTCCATCCGGATGAAGGGGATGGTCGCAACCACGGTCAGGATCGAGATGCAGAAGAAGGCGATGTGGAAATCGCGCACCTGCAGTTCCGTGCCGCTGAAGAAGGTCGAGGCTTCCAGGATCATGGCGGCGACCGCGACGCCGAGTGCCAGGCTGATCTGCTGCATGACGGAGCTCATTGACGTTGCCTGGCTCGCTTGCTTGTCGCTGATGTCGGCGAAGGCGAGCGCATTGATGCCGGTGAAGAAGAACGAGCGTGAGAAGCCGCCGATCAGCAGGATGGCGACGATGACGATATGCGGCGTCCAGGGCTGGAAGAAGCCGGTGCAGATCGTGGTGACGGTGGTGATCGCTGCGGCCGAAAGCAGTGCCGTCTTGAAGCCGACGGCGGTAAAGACGCGCCGCGCGATGAACTTCGTAGAAATCGCGCCGATCGCGCCGGCAAAGGTGATCAGGCCCGACTGGAACGGGTTGAGGCCGAAGCCGAGCTGCAGCATCAGCGGCGTCAGGAAGGGCATGGCGCCGATACAGATGCGGAACAACGTACCGCCGGTCACCGAGGCGCGGAAGGTGGCGTTCTTCAGCAGCGTGAGATCGAGGATTGGCGCCGGATGGCGGCGGGCGTGGCCGACATAGAGGAAGCCGCAGATAAAGCCGATGACGACGGCGGTAATGCCGACATAGGGCGGCAACGCCGGCAGGCTGATGACCGACATGCCGAACACGACGCCGGAGGCCGCGAAGGACGTCAGCAGGAAGCCAATGACATCGAGCTTCGGCGGCATGGTCGCTTCCACGTCCGGCAGGAAGATCGACGACAGGATGACGCCGAGGATACCGACGGGAACATTGATGAGAAAGATCCAGTGCCAGGAGGCATAGGTGGTGATGAAGCCGCCGAGCGGTGGGCCGGCAAGCGGACCGACGAGCGCGGGAATCGAGAGGAGCGCCATGGCGGACACCAGATCGCTCTTCTGCGTGGTGCGCACCAGCACGAGGCGCCCGACCGGCGTCATCATCGAGCCGCCGACACCCTGCAGGAAGCGGGCGAAGACGAATTCCAGCAGGCCGCCGGAGGCAGCGCACATGATGGAACCGATGACGAAGACGCAGATGGCGATGCGGAAGATGTTTTTCGCGCCGAAGCGATCCGCCATCCAGCCGCTGATCGGGATGAACACGGCGAGCGACACCATGTAGGAGGTCAGCGCGAGCTTGAGCGTGATCGGGCCGACATGGAGATCGTTGGCGATGGCCGGCAGCGCTGTCGCGATGACGGTGGAATCCATCTGTTCCATGAAAAGGGCGACGGCGAGGATCAATGGAACGATGCGATTCATAGGCATCTGCCTTGATAGATCTGTCTTCGGGAAGGCTGCCGCCCACTGCATAATTCCTGAAATCGGAATCGATTTCAGGAATTATGCAGCAGACTGAAAGTACTACAGCGACCTTTGCGTGTCACATGTGACGCGCGGCGCTGTAGGGCGATCAGCCGCTCTGTAGTCTTATGCGAGGCCGCTGCCAATCCCGGATTTTGCTCCATTAGGGCTTGGGGATCACGTCTTCGTGATATCCGCTGCCGCATGGGGTGGAATGCAGGATTTGACATATGCTAAGAGCATGGAAATGCTAAACGCATAAAACGTCGCCCGGTCTATTAGCGGATTTGGATTGTCTTGTCATGACCAAAATTGCGGTCGCGACGACGCCTTTCCGAACCGTTGCCGCCAGCGATGACGATAGGTGCAGCTTACGCTGCGCATCAGCACAAGGAGTGAGTTCATGACTGCCGTCCTACCCCCAGACACGCACCAGTTTAAATTGGGACACTCTACCATTACCGTCGTCAAGGACGGCGCCAATATCACGGAGAGCCCGTGGGAGATCTTCGGCTCGAACCAGGCGCCCGACACCGTGCGCAAACTGCTGGAGCAGAATTTCCTGCCGACGGAAAAGCTGGTCAACAGCTACGCGCCCACCATCATCGATACCGGCTCCGACGTGATCGTCGTCGATACCGGAATTGGTGCGGCCGGTCGCGGTCGTGGTCTAGGCCGCTTTCGCGAAGGCTTGAAGGCTGCAGGTTATACGCCCGAGCAGGTCACTGTCGTCGCCCTGACGCATCTGCACGGCGACCACATCGGCGGCATGATGGAGGAGGGCGCTCCGGCCTTTCCGAATGCGCGCTATGTCACCGGCGAGATCGAATATGCGTTCTGGACGGACAAGGCGCGCGAGGGAACGCCGGCGGAAGGTGGTCACAAGGCCGTGCTCGCCAATGTCGTGCCCTTCGCCGAAAAGATGACCTTCCTCAAGGATGGCGACCAGATCGTCAGCGGCATGACCGCCATGCTGGCTCCGGGCCACACGCCCGGCCACCTCGTCTTTCATCTGGAGTCCGACGGCAAGCAACTGGTCATGACTGGCGACACCGCCAACCACTATATTCTGTCGCTCGGCCGGCCGGATTGGGAAGTGCGCTTCGACGTGGACAAGGCGCAGGCCGCAAAGACACGCCGGCGCATCTTCGACATGATCGCCGCCGACCGCATTCCCTTCCTCGGCTTCCACATGCCTTTCCCCGCGGTCGGCTTCGTCGAAAAGCAGGCGGAAGGTTTCCGCTACATTCCGAAAACCTATCAGCTCGACCTGTGAGGGTTGAGGTTACTCTCCCTCGACGGTAGAGAACCAGCTCAAGGGCCGGTAACGGAGAGAACGTTACCCTATCGTGAAACGGAACGGATGGCGTCTGCAAATATGGCAGGCGCCTCCTGTGGCAAATTGTGCCCGACCCCAGGAACGATGCGCCGTCGGTAGAATGACGCCTTGAAGTGGCGCGCGGCATGATCGACCGCGTCAGGCGGGTCCACGCTGTCGTCCGCGCCCTGCAGAACGAAGGTCGGCACGGCGATATCCGGCTGCTTGGCGAGTTCGGCCTCGATGGATTGCAGCGCCGGATCTCCAGGAACGCCGCCGAACCGGTGTCGATACGAATGAATGACGATGTCGACGAAATCCGGATTTTCAAATGCCGGAAAGCTTCGTTCGAAAGTGGCGTCATCGAAGATCCACGTCGGCGACCAGAGACGCCAGATAAAGCGGCAAAGCTCGCGGCGTCTTTCGGTCAGTCCCCTTCGGCCACGTTCCGAATGGAAGTAATATTGATACCAGTAGCGATATTCCTCTTCCGCTGGCGCGGGCTGTCCGGCGGCGGCGATGTTCTGGATGTTGTATCCCATCCCGCAACTTACCAGCCCGCGAACGCGTTCGGGCCAGAGGGCTGAGACGATGCAAGCCGCTCGGCCGCCCCAGTCATAGCCGCCAAGTGTTGCCGAAGAGATGCCAAGCGCGTCCATGAAAGCCAGAAGGTCTGCACCCAGAGCGGCTTGCTCTCCCGACCTGAAGGTTTCGTCAGAAAGGAATCGTGTCGAGCCGAATCCACGCAGAAACGGCACGAAACAATGCCATCCATCTGCGGCAAGTTGCTCGTCAACCTGGTCATAGGCATGAATGTCATAGGGGAAGCCGTGCAAAAGGATCACCGGCTGGCCGTCGAGTGGTCCGCTTTCACGATAGGCAATTTCCAGAATGCCGGCTGTGACTTTCTTCATGTGCCGTTCCTCTTCCGACCAAAGGCGCATGTGATTTTTCCAACATGACAAAACCGGTTTTTGACGACAACCGGAAATCTTCAGCTTGCGCGGCATGAAAAGTGCATTGCCGGGTCGGTTCCCGGCGGAGCGACTGTCCGGGCGCGAGCATGCCAAGGCTTGGCATATCTGCCCCGCGCTTTTTGCTATTCCCTTCCTGTCATAGACGTGTTACCAGCCCTCGCCAACTTCCAAGCAACACTTGCAAGATCGCCCGGTAGACGACTCGTTCCGGGCTTTCCTGTTTTTCACAGACGAAGGAATTGGCCATGGCACGCATTATTGAAACGCCAACCGGTTTGGATGCCCTGACATTCGACGACGTGCTCCTGCAGCCGGGGCACTCCGAGGTCATGCCCGGCCAGACGAATGTCGCCACCCGCATCGCCCAGGATATCGATCTCAACCTGCCGATCATTTCAGCGGCGATGGATACGGTGACGGAAAGCCGTTTGGCGATCGCCATGGCCCAGGCCGGTGGTATCGGCGTTATCCACCGCAATCTGACGCCGGTGCAGCAGGCCGAAGAGGTCCGCCAGGTCAAGAAGTTCGAAAGCGGCATGGTGGTCAATCCGGTCACCATCGGTCCGGATGCGACGCTTGCCGAAGCGCTGGCCTTGATGAAGGCGCACGGCATTTCGGGCATTCCGGTCGTCGAGAAGTCGCATCGCCTCGTCGGCATCCTCACCAATCGCGACGTCCGCTTCGCCTCCGATCCCCAGCAGAAGATCTACGAACTGATGACCCGCGAAAATCTCGTGACGGTCAAGGACGGCGTTCAGCAGCAGGAAGCCAAGCGCCTGCTCCACACGCATCGCATCGAAAAGCTGCTCGTTGTCGACGGCGATGGTCGTCTGGTCGGCCTGATCACCGTCAAGGACATCGAGAAGTCGCAGCTCAACCCGAACGCTTCCAAGGATGTGCAGGGCCGCCTGCGCGCTGCTGCGGCAATCAATGTCGGCGACGATGGTTTCGAGCGTGCAGAACGCCTGATCGAGGCCGGCGTCGACCTTCTGGTCGTCGACACCGCCCACGGCCATTCCCAACGCGTTCTCGATGCCGTTACCCGCGTCAAGAAGCTGTCCAACTCGGTCCGCATCATGGCCGGCAACGTCGCCACCTATGACGGCACGCGCGCGCTGATCGATGCCGGTGCCGATGCCGTCAAGGTCGGGATTGGTCCCGGCTCTATCTGCACGACCCGCATCGTCGCCGGCGTCGGCGTGCCGCAGCTTGCCGCCATCATGTCGGCGGTCGAAGCGGCGCGCGAACAGAACATCCCTGTCATCGCCGATGGCGGCATCAAATTCTCTGGCGATCTTGCCAAGGCGATCGCCGCCGGGGCATCGGCTGTCATGATCGGCTCGCTGCTTGCCGGTACGGACGAGAGCCCGGGCGAAGTGTTTCTTTACCAGGGCCGCTCCTTCAAGGCCTATCGGGGCATGGGCTCCGTCGGCGCCATGGCGCGCGGCTCGGCTGACCGCTACTTCCAGGCCGAGGTCCGCGACACGCTGAAGCTCGTGCCGGAGGGCATCGAAGGCCAGGTTCCGTACAAGGGCTCCGTCTCCGGCGTGCTGCACCAGCTCGCAGGTGGCCTCAAGGCTGCGATGGGCTATGTCGGCGGCGCCGACCTCAAGGACTTCCAGGAGCGCGCAACCTTCGTGCGTATCTCCGGCGCGGGCCTGCGCGAAAGCCATGCGCATGACGTCACCATCACCCGCGAAAGCCCGAACTATCCGGGCGCAGGCGGCTGATCCATGGCAGATCGCGCTTCGGGCAATGCCAGATCCTTGCAGGGTCTGGCGGCGATCCTTGCGGCTCTTTCCCTGGCACTCTTCGCGTGGATCTATGCCGGCTTTGCCAGGGCGTTCAGCGCTGCCGCAGCTGGCCAGTCGATGCTCGATACACGCATCGGCGGCTACGAGAGCGAAGACGTCGTCGCCATGCTGCGCTATCTCAAGGATCATCCCGATCCGGCCTCGATCCTGCATTCCATGTATCTCGGACCGGAGCTGGTCTTCCCGCTGGTGTTGGGTGGGTTGCTGTTTTGCCTGATGCGGCTGGTCGGTCCGGGCGGCTTTTTCTTCGGCCGGCCGATCCCGCCCGGCGCGACGGCAGTCATTTTCTGCCTGCCGATCTTCTATACGGTCGTCGACTATGCCGAGAATATTGCCGGCCTCATGCTTTACCCGCCGGCAACGCCCTCCGATGCTACGGTTTCGCTGCTTGCGAGCCTTCTGCCCGTTATCGTCAGGCTGAAATTCCTGACGCTTGTGGTTACCGTTATTCTGCTGGCCCGGTTCGCGATTTTTCGCTACCTCTCGCAGGACGGCTCCAGACCGTCCTGATCGACTACAGCGCCGCGCGTCATACGTGAGGCGCAAAGGTCGCTGTAGCATTTTAGATCTACTGTATAGCTTTCGGAAATTCGAAGGGAGTTGGCAGCGTGACAGGCTATGAAATGTTCTGGCCCATGGTGGCGCATGCGGTGCTGGTGTTCATTCTCTACGCGCTCCTCGGATGGCGCCGCCGCGTTTTGGTGAAGACCGGGCGCATCCAGCCAGCACAATTTCGCGAGAACCATGCGGCGAACGAGCCGGCGGAAAGCCTGGTGGTGCGCAACAGCATTGCAAATCAGTTTGAAGTCCCTTTGCTTTTCCATGCCTGCTGCATCGTGCTCTACACCACGCAGGCGGATAACCTGGTGGCGGTGATCCTCGCCTGGATCTTCGTCGTTACGCGCTATGCGCACGCCTATGTGCATGTCACGAGCAATGACCTGCGCTATCGCAGCCCGCTCTTTGCTCTCGGCTTTGCGGCCCTTGTCTGCATGTGGGGCTGGCTTGGCATCTGGCTCGCCTTCTCCTGATGCTATGCGTGTTAGCGGGGTAACGACCCGCGCTCACGCGTTTGTGTTTTTCCTTGACCGTCACGCTGCTGCCCGCTGACCTATCTTGTCAGCGGGTGGCTGGCCATTTGCTGCCTGCTGCCGGGGAAACGGGGAGAACAGGATCATGACGACGGAAAAGCCCATCGTGACGCAGGCGATGATCAACGCCTATGATGAATACACGCATCTGACGCTCGATCGTCGGAGTTTCATGGAAAAGCTGACGAAACTCGCGGGCTCGGCAGGAGCCGCCGCTGCCATCGCGCCTCTGCTTGCCGCCAACAAGGCAAGCGCCGAGGTCATTGCCGCCGATGATAGCAGGTTGGACGCAAAGGACGTGACCTATGCCGGCAGCAAGGGCGAAATGAAGGGCTATCTCGTTCGCCCGAAGGATGCGAGCGGCCAGCTCGGCGGCATCATCGTCATCCACGAGAACCGCGGCCTCAATCCGCATATCCGCGATGTCGCCCGCCGCATGGCGCTGGAAGGCTTCGTGGCACTGGCGCCCGATTTCCTCTCTCCTCTCGGCGGCACGCCCGAGGATGAAGATAAGGCGCGGGATATGTTCACCAATCTCGATCCGATAGTGACGGCAGACAATGCCGAGGCGAGCCTGAGCTATCTTGCGAAGGTGGATGGCTCTACCGGCAAGGTCGGTGCCGTCGGCTTCTGCTGGGGCGGCGGCCTCGTCAATCGCTTCGCGACCGTCTCGCCGGAGCTGAAGGCAGGCGTCGCCTATTATGGCGCGCAGCCACCGGCAAGCGACGTACCGAAGATCAAGGCGGCCCTCCTGCTGCACTATGCCGGGCTGGACGATCGCATCAATGCCGGCATCGACGCCTATCGCAAGGAGTTGCAGGCTGGTGGCAAGACCTTCGAAATCTTCGTCTATGACGGCGTCAACCATGCCTTCAACAACGACACGTCGGCGGCCCGCTACGACAAGAAGGCGGCCGATCTCGCCTGGAGCAGGACAGTCGAATTCCTGAAGAAATACGTGTCCTAGAACGACACAGATCACGGATGCCGGCGTGTCGGTCATGGCTTGGTTACGGGGTCGAAACCATGTTTCGGCCTCGTTTTCCGGGGCTCGCTCGCTGCTCCTAAGTGATGATTAAAATTGAACTTTTCCCGTTTACGCGCATTGAACGCGTCTGATGTCATAGCGTCTGTCGCGCGTGAGCGCCGTTCAGTATGATAATGAAACGGGTAAAGAATGACTCCGAATAACCCTGACCGCGTAACGTTCCGAAAAAGGCCACAGCAGGAGCGAAGTATCCAACGTGTCGATGCCATCCTCTCCGTCGCGGCCGCGCTGATTGCCGAAAAGGGGGTGAGCCGCATGAAGATGACGGAACTGGCTGCCGTTGCCACGATCCCGATCGGCTCCGTCTATCAGTATTTTCCGGACAAGGCGGCGATCGTCAGGGCTCTGCTCGACCGGCATTCCAACCGCATTCAGCAAAAGGTCAGAGAAGCCTTTTCCGTCGTGACGTCGCTCGATCACGCCATCGAATTGGCTTGCGGCATGATCGATTGGTACTATCGCGAGTATCGCAGCGATCCTGCCTATCTTGGTGTCTGGCTCGGTACGGATATCGACAGGGATATCCTCAAGCTCAACATAGAGCACAGCAATCGCGTCGCCGAAATGTTCCTCGAAAGCATCCGGCCTTTCCTGCCGGCCGAAAGCCGCATCGACCTCGAGGCGCGTACGCAGCTTTTCAGCCATCTGATCGGAGCATCCGTCCGCTTTGCCATCATGAGCGACGATGACATGGCAAAGCGCATGCTGCACGAATGGAAACAAGTCATTCGCGCTACACTGCTGGCGGAGCCGATCTAGAGCAATTCCAGGAACAGTGCGCAGCGGTTTTCCGTCCGGAATTGCGTTGAAACAAAAAGATAGAGCGGTTCAGAGATTCCGTGAAAAGCTGAACCGCTCTAATCGCAGCCAAAGGTAACCGGCTGGTGGGTTTCTTGGCTCACCAGCCCGGCAGGATATGTCCCGCGCGGAGCCGCGGATAGAAGCGCGTATAGGTCTTCACTTCGCCATCGAGATCGTCGTCCACCGCGGCCGGCGTGATGTTGTCGAGACAGGCCGATATATGCGCGGTGATGGCGTTCATCAGCGACGCCGAGAGACCGGCCCGCTTCATGATGCCGATCTGCACCGGCGGCAGCGGCGGGAAGCCGTCTGCCTGCGTCAGCACCTTCATGCCGGTTCGCAAAGCCGATTCCGGCATGACTGAAACCGCCATGCCGGCAAGCACGGCTGCGGCAACGACGGTACAGGACCAGCTGGTAAACAGGATCTGATAGTCGCGGCCGCCGGCATCGAGCGCCGAGCAGGCAAGCTGTCGCCACTGGCAATCGCGCCGACCGACCGCAAGCGGAATGGGCGCGTCGTCGCGCAGCGGGTGATTGGCCGAGCCGACCCAGCAGAGCGGCTCGGTGCGCACCACATCAGACATGCGCTCACGCGGATTGTGGGTGACGAGTGCGATATCGAGCTCGCCGCGATGCATGCGCTCGGCAAGATCCACAGAGGGCTCGCAGACGATGTAAAGTTCGACATTCGGATGCGTCTTGGCAAAGCGACCGATGATTTCGGGCATGTAGCGGTCGGCGTAATCATCCGGCGTGCCGATCCGCAGCGTGCCTTCAAGCCGATTGTCGTCGAAGGCCGCCATCGCCTCGTTGTTCAGGCGGATGATGCGGCGGGCATAGTTTAGAAGCTTTTCGCCTTCGGCCGTCAGCCGGTTGCCGCGACCGTCCTTGATGAAAAGCTGCTTGCCGACGCGTTCTTCCAGCCGGCGCATCTGCATGGAAACCGCCGACTGCGTCTTGAACACTCGGTCCGCCGCTTTGGTGAAGCTGCCGGAATCCACGATTGCGATGAAGGTCTGCAACTGATCGATATCAAGCGGCGCGGACATGGGTTCACCTATAAAGGAGTTTGATAGTTATCATTAGAAACATTCGTTGGACTGATCAATAGGCCTTTGGCATCTTCTGAATGCAATTCAGCATACCAATCGAACAGCAAACCCTGTCGAACTCCTCCCGGCCTACGCCCTTTTCCGGAACACCGGGGAGGGGCTTGGCTCGCGTGTGCCCAAGGAAAGGATTATGGAAATGCGCACGACAGATCGGACCCTTGACCTCGGCCTTGCAACGCCATCGCTGTCGCTGACGGCGCGGATGATGCTCGCTGTCGCCAATCTCGCTTCCATCTGGCGCGCAATCCGAAATCGCCAGGAGATCGACTATCTCAATGAGCTCGACGACAGCCAGCTGCGGGACATCGGCCTTACCAGGCAGGATTTGAGGGCGGCGCTGACCACCTCGACCTTCTTCGAGGACCCGTCCAGCCATCTGACCCATTCCGCGCGTCGCCGCACGCGCCTCTCCGCCTTCAGCAGCTTTAGCGGTTGATGTCGGACAACAGTTTCCCCGCAGGGTGATAGCCAATAAGCCCTGCCTCTTTCCCGGTGTTCGGCCCAAGGGCCAGCACCGGGTTTTTTCTTTCTGCGGCATTGTTTCTCTGGCGGATCATGCGCGGACAAGTTGCCTCCGGGCACAACTGTCTTATCTTACCGCCCAATCGAAACAGCAGGGATTCGACGATGGCAACGGTGATCTTCTTCCACTCCGTCTATGGTTTGCGTCCGCTCGAACATGAGGCTGTCGAGCGCGCGCAGGCCGCTGGGCACAAGGCCTTCGCGCCGGATCTCTATGAAGGGCTGATTGCCCGATCGATCGAAGAGGGCTTCGAGTTCAAGGACGAGATCGGTTGGCAGACGATTTGCGAGCGCGCGCAATGGGCGCTGGCGGGGCTGCCGGCCTCGACCGTGCTCGCGGGATTTTCGATGGGCGCCGGGGTCGCGTCAAACCTGTGGCCTAAGCGGGAGAGGACCGCGGGCATCCTGTTCTTGCACGGCATCGCCCCGATCGCCGGGAATGCACGCAAGGGCTTGCCCTTGCAGCTGCATCTGGCCGAACCCGACCCGTTCGAACCAGAGGAGGATGTAGCCGCCTGGCGGCAGGCAGCCGGAAAATCCGGAACCGCTGCCGAGATTTTCCGATATCCGGGTGGCGGCGGCCACCTCTACACCGATGCCAGCCTGCCCGATTATGACGCCAAGGCGGCGGATCTCACCTGGAAGCGCGTTATCGACTTCCTTGATGCCATTGATGCCAAGGGTTGAACTTGGCCCGGACTTTGCGCGCCGGGCTTGAACTGAAGCTGCTTGTCGCCTAGCTTACGGACATCAGCAATACCAACAGGATGTGTGCAGCAATGAAATTCACCTCGACCGCAACGCCGTTCAGCCTTGTCATCGGGGAAATTCTTGTTCATGCCCATATCCATCGTTCTATCCAATCTTTCGTGGTCCACGCCTGACGGCCGGCCGCTTCTTTCCAATCTCGATCTGAGTTTCGGCGCCGAACGCACCGGCCTTGTCGGCCGCAACGGCGTTGGTAAGACGACGCTGATCAGACTCGTCTCCGGCGAGCTGCAGCCGCAATCCGGCACGATCTCCTTCAGCGGCAGATTGGGAATCCTGCGCCAGAGCGTGCAGGTGGAGGCGGAAGAAACCGTCGCCGACCTTTTCGGCGCAAGCGAGGCGCTGGCCATGCTGAAGCGTGCGGAAGCGGGCGAGGCGACGAATGAAGAGCTCGCTTCGGCCGATTGGACGCTCGAGCAGCGTATCGCCTCGGCACTCGATCGCGTCGAACTAGATGTTGCGCCGGAAACGCCTCTCGTGACGCTGTCGGGCGGACAGCGCACGCGCTGCGGTCTGGCAGCTCTCATCGTCGACGATCCCGATTTCCTCATTCTCGACGAACCCACCAACAATCTCGACCGCGACGGCCGCTTGGCGGTCATCGATCTGCTCGCAGGCTGGAGGGCAGGCGCGATCGTCATTAGTCATGACCGCGAATTGCTCGATACCATGGATGCGATCGTTGAGCTGACATCGCTCGGCGCCTCGCGCTACGGCGGCAACTGGAGCCAGTATCGCGAACGCAAGGCGCTGGAGCTTTCAGCCGCCGAGCACGATTTCGTCGAGGCGGAAAAGCGTGTCGCCGAAGTGGAAAGAAGCGCGCAGGCGGCCGTCGAGCGGCAGGCGAGGCGGGACAAGGCCGGTCGGAAAATGGCGGCCAAGGGCGGCATTCCGCGCATTATGCTCGGCGGCTTGAAGGAGCGAGCGCAGATGACGAGCGCCGAGAACACGCGACTTGCCGAACGGCGCCGTGGGCAGGCCCTGCAGGATGCCGCCGCCGCCCGCGAAAAGATCGAGATCCTCCAACCCCTGACTGTCAAGCTGCCGACCTCGGGACTTCCGGCAAACAGGATCGTCCTCAAGATGGAGGGCGTGACTGCCGGTTACGAGCCCGAACGGCCGATCCTGCGCGATTTCGATTTCATCATCACCGGGCCGGAACGCGTTGCCATCACCGGACCGAACGGTTCCGGCAAGACGACGCTGCTGGCGCTGGTTTCCGGCGGGCTGAAGCCGTGGAGCGGAACGGTGCGGGTCGTCCATTTCGCCTTGTTGGACCAGCGAGTGAGCCTTCTCGATCCGTCGCTTTCGATCCGCGACAATTTCAGGCGGATCAATCCGGATGCGGATGAGAATGCCTGCCGAGCCGCCCTGGCGCGCTTCATGTTCCGGGCCGATGCAGCGCTGCAGATCGTCTCAAGCCTGAGCGGTGGGCAATTGTTGCGTGCCGGGCTTGCCTGCGTGCTCGGCGGTTTGGTGCCGCCGTCGTTGCTGATTCTGGACGAGCCCACCAACCATCTGGACATCGATTCCGTTTCGGCGGTCGAAGCCGGGCTTAGCGCCTATGACGGCGCACTTCTGGTCGTCAGCCACGATGAGGTATTTCTCGACAATATCGGCATAGAGAGACGGCTCGAGCTGTCGGCCCGAACCGTCTCGGATAGGTGAGAGGTCGCGTCAGGCGTGGTCGGCGCTGGCGATGCGGTCGAGTTCGGCGACTGCATCCTCCGGCAGCTTCAATTCGGCGGCTGCAATATTCTGCTTGAGGTGGGCGGGCGACGACGTTCCCGGAATAAGCAGGATATTGGGCGCGCGCTGCAGCAGCCAGGCGAGCGCCACCTGCATCGGGGTCGCGTTCAGGCGCGTGGCCACATCTGACAGGGCTGAGGATTGCAGCGGCGAGAAGCCGCCGAGCGGGAAGAAGGGTACGTAGGCGATGCCATCGCGATTGAGTTCGTCGACCAGCGCATCGTCGGTGCGCTGGGCCAAATTGTAGAGGTTCTGTACGCAGACGATATCTGTGATCGTGCGGCCCTCGGCGATCTGGCCGCGCGTGACGTTGCTCAATCCGATATGACGCACGAGGCCCTGATGCTGGAGTTCCGCAAGGGCGGTCAGCGGCGCCTCGATCGAGCCCTCCGTCGGCTGATACGGGTTGAGCATGACGCGAAGATTGACGACATCGAGCACGTCGAGCTGCAGGTTGCGCAGATTGTCATGCACGGCCTGCTTCAACTCGTCGGCGGAGAAAGCCGGCAGCCAGGAGGCATCCGTGCCCCGGCGCGCGCCGATCTTGGTAACGATGACGAGATCGTCTCGATAGGGATGTAGCGCTTCCCGGATCAGCCGGTTGGTCACATGTGGACCGTAGAAATCGCTGGTGTCGATATGGTTGACGCCGGAGGCGATGGCGTCGCGCAGGACTGCGAGCGCGGTGTCGTGGTCCTTCGGCGGCCCGAAGACGTGAGGGCCTGCGAGCTGCATGGCGCCGTAGCCAAGCCGTTTGACCCTACGGTCCCCAAGGGTGAAACTGCCTGATTGATCGATGCTGGACATGGCTATCTCCTTTCGAGAAGAAAACAGAAATAGGCCTCGTCTCAATGTGTGATAACTGGGCGCAATGCGCACGGGCTGTGCAGAATTACGAACAGCCCATATAGACCGAAAGGGACGTGCCGCGCCTCATTCCGCTTTCGGTGCAGGCTTGTCCTGACCCTTCAAATAGCTGTCGAAGATCGCTTCCATGTTCTTCTGATAGGTCTTCTGCACTTCAAGGCCGCTGTCGAACATGGCGTTGAACATGTCGGTATAGGCGGCCATGTCGACGCCGGCGGAGGGCTTGGCTTTCGCTTCTTCCTTTGGCGGCTCGGCCGCCATCGGGAAGTTTTTCATCATATCCTGAAACGCCTTGGCGAAAGGATTGTCCAGAAAGGGATTGGTCTGCGCCAGTTTCTCGCGCTTGACGGCATCGGCGCCGAACATCAGCTCCATTGCCTGCGTGAAGGGATTGTCGAAGATGCTCGCCTGCGGCGTCGGCTGCTGCTTCGGTGCGAAACCGATGCTCTGCAGCCAGCCTTGCATCACCGCGCCCATATCGGTGTTGAGGAAGGGGTTGGTCATCGGCGGGATCTGGCCGCTGGTTTCCTTGAACAGGCCGCCCATCAGCGTATCGGCCATGGCGGGCAGCATGCGCTTGTAGATTTCCTGGCCAATGCCGGTCATCTGCGCGGCCTGCGCCGCGATCGCGCGGGAAACGTCTTTCGAGCCGAACAGCCTGCCCAGCACGGCATTGCCGTCCGCGATGCCTTCAGGCGTGAAGGCCTTGGTCATGTCCTCGAAATATTTGGCATAGTTGCCGGATGCGATATCCTGCATCACGCCCATGAAATTATAGGGATCGGTGGCACTGCGCTTGAAGCCGGAAGAGAAGGCAGGCATCAGTGCGGCCATCGCCTTCGTCGCCTGCTCCTGCGCCAGATTGAACTGCTTGGCCATGGCCTCCGTTGCGGCGCCATTCTGTGCCTGCATCATCATGTCGAAGAGTGGCAGCATCGAAGTCCCTTTCCCCGCTATGAGGCCGCTTCGGAATCAGGCGGCGCTTGATTCCGATAGTATCGCGGAAAAAGGGAGGCGCATACCGGTTTCTGCCGCCGCACCATCAGGTTTCGACGGCAGGTCGTTGGCTATCAGTACTGATATTCCTCGAAGATCGGCTCGACCGACTGGTTCCAGCGGCCGTTGTAGAGCATCAGCAGATCGTCGGCGAGCGTTCCCTTCTTGGCGAGCACTTCGTCGAGCGGCGCGAGGAAAACGGTCTCGTCCTGGCCATCACCGTTCAAGCGATTGCGGTTCTTCAGGCCGAGGCGGGAAATGCCGACAACTTCGCGCGCGACATCGAGCAGGTTATGGCCCTTGATCGTGGCTTTCAGACCCTCGACCGGCACGATGTCACGCAGCGCGTTGACCTCGTTGAAGCTCCAGTTCTTGGTCAGTTCGTCGGCCGCAGTCAGCGCCTCGTCATCATAGAGCAGGCCGACCCAGAAGGCCGGCAGCGCACAGATGCGGCGCCAGGGGCCGCCGTCGGCGCCGCGCATTTCGAGGAAGCGCTTGAGGCGCACGTCCGGGAAGAGCGTCGAGAGATGGTTTGTCCAGTCGCCCATGGTCGGTTGCCAATCGGCGATTTCGCCCTTCAGCGCGCCGTCCATGAACTGGCGGAAGGTGACGTGTGTGCAGTCATGGTAGCGACCGTCGCGAACGACGAAGTACATGGGAACGTCGAGTGCCCACTTCACATAATCTTCGAAGCCGAAATCGTCGCGGAAGGTGAAGTCGAGCAGGCCGCCGCGGCGGTTGTCGGTATCTTTCCAGATCTCTCCACGCCAGGAGGAAAGACCGTTCGGCTTGCCGTCCGTGAAGGGCGAGGAGGCAAAGAGCGCTGTTGCCAGCGACTGCAGCTTCATCGACACCCGCATCTTGCGGCGCATGTCCGCTTCCGACGAGAAGTCGAGGTTCACCTGGATCGTGCAGGTGCGGTACATCATGTCGAGACCCTTGGTGCCTACCTTCGGCATATAACGGGTCATGATCTCGTAGCGCGATTTCGGCATACGCGGCGTTTCGGCAAGCGTCCATTTCGGGCTGCCGCCGACGCCGAGGAAGCGGATGCCCATCGGCTCGGCGATCTCGCGCACTGTGGCCAGATGGTTGTTCGATTCCTTGCAGGTCTCGTGGATGGTTTCGAGCGGCGCGCCTGACAGTTCGAACTGGCCGCCCGGCTCGATTGAGATCGCGCCCATGCCTGTGGGTTCACCGAGCCCGATGATGTTCTCGCCATCCATGATCGGGTCCCAGCCGCTCTTCTTCTGCAGCCCCTTGAGGAGCGCGGAAATGCTGGCTTCGCCGAAATAGGGTACGGGGCTGTTGTCGGCGCGGAAGAACACGAATTTCTCGTGCTCGGTGCCGATGCGGAATTTCTCCTCCGGCTTGTTGCCGGCGGCCAGATAGGCCGTCATTTCCGAGACCGAGGAGAGCGGAGTCTGGTCGGTAGTATCGCGCGCCATGGTATTACCTTAGATCTCGGAGGATAACCCACGCCAGCCGCAGGTCAATTGGAGGGTGATTGACGCGGATTGAGGTACGGTGCAAGTGAATTTCTTTCAAGGGTCGTTCAAAAAAATAGGATTTTATGTCTCGCAAGTGCATCACAGCCGTGTCGACCGCCGGCATATCTGCACAAGCGTTCAAGACGTCCAGCCTTTGTCGTGGATAGTTTGCTTCGACTGATATCAGGCGGAGCATATCGATGATTGAAGAAAATGGCCTCTACTATTCCATTATGACACTGCTTCTGGCCTCGCTGGTCATCATGGGAAGCCCCGGCCCCTCCACGATCAGCGCGACGGTCATGGGCGCGGCCTATGGTTTCCGGCGATCGCTTGGCTATGTGTCCGGTCTTATCGCCGGCACGGTGGCGGTGTTGCTGGCCGTTGCGGCCGGGGTCGTCGCGATCCTGCTGTCCGTGCCGCACGGTGCATTGGTGCTGACGGTCGTTTCCGCCGTCTATATCCTCTATCTGGCTTTCAAGATCGCCACCGCACCGCCGCTGTCGCGCCGCGACGATCGGGTCGCGGCCCCTGCCTTTTCCGGCGGCTTCCTGCTCGCCGTCGCCAATCCCAAGGCCTATCTGGCGATCGCAGCCGTCTTTGCCGGCGTCAGCCTGTTTCAGGATCAGCGGCTGCTCGACGCTGCTATCAAGATCGCGCTGCTGACAGGCATGATCGTCGCCATCCACATGGTCTGGCTTCTCCTCGGCGCATCCCTGTCCCGCTTCCTCCAAGATCCGAGGATCTCGCGGATCGTCAACGTCTCGCTGGCGATCCTGCTGATCGTTGCAACTGTCGTTGCGGTGCTGGAATGAAAGCTCAGTTCCAGTCGCCGATGGCAGCCTGGATCACCGCCATGGCGGCAACGGCAGCGGTGTCGGCGCGCAGGATGCGCGGGCCGAGCGGAATGGCGGTGACGAAATCGAGGCTGCGCAGCAACGCGCGCTCTTCTTCGGAAAAACCGCCCTCCGGGCCGACCAGCAATGCCAGATGTTTTTCCTTCACCTGCGTCAGCAGCGGCAGGGGATTTTGACCTGCATCGCCTTCGTCGCAATAGATGATGCGGCGCTCGCGCGGCCAGCCCGCGAGCAGATCGGCAAGCTTAACCGGTTCGGCGACATCGGGAATGCCGAGGATGCCGCATTGCTCTGCCGCCTCGATGACATTGGCCCGCACCTTGTCCAGATTGGTGATCTTGCCCTGCACATGCTGTGTCATGACGGGCTGCAGCAGGCCCGCGCCCATCTCGACCGCCTTCTGCACGAGATAATCGAGCCGTCCGACCTTCAGCGGCGCGAAGAGGTAATGCAGATCGGAGGGAGCCGGCTGCGGCCGCGTTTCCTCGACCGGCGTCAGCAGAATGCGCTTGCGGGTGGGGAAGGAGAGGCTGGCTCTCCATTCGCCGTCGCGGCCGTTGAAGATGAGCAGTTCGGCGCCATCTTCCATGCGCAGCACATTGGCAAGATAGTTGAACTGGTCCTGATCGGCCTCGATGGCGACGCCTGCCTTGATGTCCGATGTCACGAACAGCCGCTGCATGCGGAAATTGGCGCGCATGGATTACCCCTGGAATTCCCTAGAAACATGAGATGGAACGATTCGAAGCCCGGTGAGAACCGAACCGCCCTAAATGAAGAGCGCGACCATAACCCAATATACGGCGGCGGCAAGCAGGGCCGCGACAGGCACGGTGATCGCCCAGGCGCCGATGATGGTCATGAAATGGGAGCGGCGCACCAGGCGACGGCGATGGACCTCGTCGGGATTGCGCTCATCCGCGGCTTCCGGCTCGTGCCAGGGAATGCCCGCAGCCTCGGCTTTCTTGCGCATATAGGTGAAGCGCCGCCTCGAGCGCGCGGTGGACCATTCGCGGAAGAAACCGACCCCGAAGACCGCGCCGACGGCGATATGGGTCGAACTGACAGGAAAGCCGAACCAGGCCGCAACGATGACGGTGAGTGCGGCTGATACCGCGACGCAATAGGCCCGCATCGGATTGAGCTTGGTGATCTGCTCGCCGAGCAGGCGGATGAGCCGCGGCCCGTAAAGCAGAACGCCGACGGAGATGCCGCAGCCGCCGATCATGACCACCCAGAAAGGCGCCTTTTGCGTCGTCGTTTCGGCGATCACGCCGATCGAGCCGCCGAGGCCGATATCGCGGACGATCGCCGCAAGCGGCCCGATGGCGTTGGCGACGTCGTTGGCGCCATGCGCGAAGGACATCAGCGCTGCCGAACAGATGAGTGGCAGGCGGAAAAGTTTGCGCAGCGAGCTGTTCTTGTTTTCCAGCCCGACAGACTGCGCCGCCACCAGCGGCCGCGCGCCGAGCCAGGCGATGATGCCGACGCCAATGCCGATCGCCAGGTTCAGTATATTGGGGATTGCGCCCTTCGGCTCCAGCTGGACGACGAGATAGCCCGAGAAGGCGCCGGCCATCAGTCCGATCAGGATGGGAATCCAGTATCTGGCGGCGGCGATCTTGTCGTCGCGATAGATGATGCACGTCTCGATGAAATAGAGGATGCCGGCGGCGATGGTGCCGCCGAGGAAGGGCGTTATCACCCATCCCGCCGAGATTGCGGCCAAAACATGCCAGTTGACCAGCTCCGGACCGACCGCGGCCGCACCCGCACCGACGACGGCGCCGACGATCGTGTGGGTGGTCGAGACCGGCGCTTTCAGCCAGGTGGCGAAATTGATCCAGAGGGCGGCGGCAAGCAGCGCCGCCATCATCAGCCAGGCAAGCTTGCCGATGCTGATGATGCGGTTGGTGTCGACGATGTGGGTCGAGATCGTGTTGATGACCGGGCCGCCGGCAATCGTCGCTCCGAGGATCTCGAAGATGGCCGCCATGACGAGGGCTTGCGTCATGGTGATCGCACGCGCGCCGACCGCTGCGCCGACATTGTTGGCGACGTCCTTGGCGCCGATGTTCAGAGCCATGTAGCCGGCAAGAGCAACGGCGGCGAAAATCAGCGTCGCTCGCGGCTGGCCGAATACATAGATGCCGGCAAAAACCATGGCGAAACCGAGAAAGATCAGGCCGATACCCGGGGCGACCAGACGTTTCGTCACATGATGGGTCGCATCCTCGACATAGGTGAATTTGTCGAGGTCCTTGTCGAGCGTCCGTTTGCTAGGTGTGGCCGGTCGGTCGGGCATGCAATTCTCTGGATCAAAACTCTCGTATTGCGCTCCCCGAAAGGGCGCGCAATATCCACCAGCCACTCTGGCATAGTTTTTTGTGAGTAATGTGGCTTATTTATCCTGCGCTGCCACAGGCACAGCCGTCATCCGCTGAGCGAAGGCAAGGATCAATTCGCGCAGTTCCGGTTCGCGCACGCGCTCTGCCGCGACCTCGCAGGACACCCACTCCAGGGAACGTTCGCCCTTCTCCTTGAAGTGCTTTGCAAGTTCGTTGACCTCAAGGGCATAGACCTGCACGCGGCATGGCACCTGAATACCGTCCTTCAGCACCTTGTCGTAGCCGAACGAGCCGAGTGGCTCCGTCTCCACCGCGCCGCGCACGCCGGCCTCTTCATAGGCTTCGCGGGCCGCGACCTCGTGAGAAAGCTTGCCCGGCATCGGCCAGCCCTTGGGAATGACCCAGCGCCCGGTATCGCGGCTTGTCAGCAGCAGCACCTCGAGATCGCCCGTCTTTTTCTTCAACCGATAACAGAGCGCAGCATATTGCTGTCGCGGCGGACGCCGAAACATGAGTTGCACATCATTTGCTATACGGCTGAGAAAGGCCAATTGTCGGTTCACCTTTTGGGGGTTGGAGTGAAGGATTGATTCTATATTAGCATCGTGTGGAAAAATTTTGTGTTCCACAGAGTGCTATATGGTATTTCCCCACAAATTTATTCAGTGGTGACTATGTAAAAAAGTGATGATTTGCCTTCTGATATTCGCCAGCAATTATGCTGAAAGCGACATTGAACAGCATTTTCATGCCGCAGATGACGCAGCTGCTTGAATGCGGCCGTCATGGCGCTGGAAAGAAAGATAAAACCTTGCCATGCCCGAACCCGTTTCATCCCGACGCCTGCCGCCGCTGAATGCGCTTCGCGCATTTGATGCTGTCGCGCGACGCGGCAGCATCCTGCAGGCGGCCGATGAGCTTGGCGTCGTGCGCGGCGCCGTCCGTCAGCAGATCACCCTGCTGGAAGCCCATTTCGGGGTGACCTTGTTCGATCGGGAGAACGGCAGGCTGGTACTGACGGCGAAGGGCAGGGCATTCGCCGATTCCGTCGGCGTCGCCTTCGGTATCCTGCGGCGGGCGTCGGCGGAGCTTGCGATCGGAGGCCGGCGATCGATCCGGCTTGGCGTACCCTCGGCCTTCGCGGTCTGGTGGCTGATGCCGCGTGTTGCCGCATTGCAGGCGGCCCTTCAGGATATCGATATAGACATCGTGCCGATGGCCATGGTGGAGCCGCTTGCCAAGCGCGCCGACCTGGAAGCGGTCATCATGGGCGGCGAGTACAGGCCGATGCGCGATATCACGGCCATTCGCTTTATGGAGGACGAATTCGGCCCGGTCGCCACGCCGGAGATCGCCGATCGCCTCGGGCTTGCCGCGGGCGTTTGTGCGCTCGCCGGAGCTTTCGCCCTTGCAAGCCGCTCCGCCCCGACCCTGTGGGAGGATTGGTTTGCCGAAGGCGGTCATGCGCCGGTTCGCTTTGCCGGCAATCGCGAGTTCGAGGACCTGCTGCTGGCGATCGGCGCTGCTCGCTCCGGGCTCGGGGTTGCCATTGCGCCGCGCACGGCCATCGGTGAGGATATCGACCGTGGCCTATTGGTCGCGCCCTTCGGCTTCATCCGCAGACCGGCGGGCTACAGTCTCAGCATTCGCAGCAGCGACGTGAAGGACCCGGCGCTTGTCCGGCTGGCGGATTGGCTGAGCGCGGCGGGGGTCGAGCAGACTTAGCAAGGTATCCTCCCTGTGAGATACACATGGCAGATTTTCTGCCATGTGAGGCATGGCAATGTCCATCGACAGGCCCTTTGCCCTCATGCCAGATCGCTAGACCGAACCAGCCGGCAGGAGCGCATCATGGATCAGTCTTCTTCTCTTTCCCGTATCGATTGGGTGGCGCGCAGCTGCCGGCTCCTGGCGGCGACGGCGCAGGAATTCCGGGAAACCAGGCCTTTTGCGGGTTTGACCATTGGGACGGGCATCCATCTCGAGCCGAAGACGGTTGCGCTGTTGATGACGCTGCGGGCGGGCGGCGCCGGTCTCGTCTGCACCGGCAATCTCAACAGCACCCAGCCGGAAACGGTCGCCTATCTGCGCGCCCAAGGGATCAAGGTCTTCGCGACGCAGACCCGCGATGCCGATGAGCATGGCGCCAGCCTCGATGCGATCCTGGCGGAAAAGCCGGATTTGTTGCTCGACAATGGCGGCGATCTCTTTGCCCGCGCGGCCGACAAGCCCTATGCCAACCTGCTTGGCGGTACCGAGGAAACCACATCCGGCCGCACCCGGCTGATGCCGATGCGCGACAAGCTCAACATGCCGATCCTCGTCATCAACGACAGCCCGATCAAGCAATTCGCCGAAAACCGGCATGCCGTCGGGCAGAGCATGTTCGAGAGCTATCTGCGCTTCACCAATCGCTCCACCAATGGCAAGCGCGTCACCGTCTTCGGTTACGGCGCCTGCGGTAGGGGCACGGCAGCGTGCTTCCGCAATGCCTTTTCCGCAGTCAGTGTCGTCGATATCAATCCGGTCACGACACTTGAAGCGCATCTCGACGGTTTTTCAACACCGCTACGCGAGGCGGCGATCCGTTCCGCCGATGTGCTGGTCACCGTGACGGGCTATCCGGATATCATCACGGTTGCCGATCTGCCTCTCATCAAGGACGGCGCGATCCTGATGAATGGCGGCCACTTTCCGCATGAGATCGATGTCGAGGGCTTCCGCAGCAGCCCCGATGTTATCGGGGTCGATCGTTATGAGGCCGAGCAGATCGAGACTATCCGCATGCGCGATGGCCGTGCCTTCCACATTCTCGGCGGCGGCCATATGGCCAATCTGGCCGGCCCGCGTCCGCTGGGGAATACCGTCGAATCCATGGATCTCGGCTTTGCGCTGCAGGCCCGATGCCTGGAACGGGTCGCCAAGGGCAATCTTGGCAAGGAATCCTGCGTCATCCCGGTTCCCACTGATATCGACGCGCTTGTCGCCTCCGCCTATCTCGACTTGGCGCGCTAAACCTCAGGTTTCGGCCAGCGCCTGCGGCAGCAATCGATCATAGAGCGTTGCCATCTCGTCGCCGAAGCAGCAGAAGATGATCTCCTCGAAGGCACCATCCTTGCTTTCGGCAAGGGTGGTGCGGATCGCGATCCGTGCAGCCGGCTCGGCGGGGAAGCGGTAGATGCCCGTCGAGATGGCGGGAAAGGCGATTGTCTTCAGGCCGTGCTGCCGGGCAAGGCCAAGGCTGTTGCGGTAGCAGTCCGCAAGCAGCTCCTCCTCGCCATGGTCGCCGCCATTCCAGACCGGGCCGACCGTATGGATCACATGCCTTGCCGGCAGGCGGTATCCGCCCGTTATCTTTGCCTGCCCGGTCTTGCAGCCATTCAGCATCCGGCATTCCGCAACGAGCTCCGGCCCGGCGGCGCGGTGGATCGCGCCATCAACGCCACCGCCGCCGAGCAGACTGCTGTTGGCGGCGTTGACGATGGCATCGACAGAAAGCCTGGTGATATCGCCGAGAACAACGGTGAAGCGCGTCTCCGAATTCGCAGCAAGATCGGAACGGATGATTTCAGGCGCGGACATGGCGGTCTCCTCGAACCTTTATGGCACCTATCGCTCCCAATAGGGAACGGGACCGTAAAGTTCCGCCAGAAAGTCGATGAAAACGCGCACTTTCGCCGGCAGGAACTGCCGGCTTGGGTAAACGGCCGAGAGGGTGACATTGTGCGAGCCTTCATAGGCCGGCAACACCTGCACGAGACGGCCGTTGCGCAGTTCCTGTCCGATATCCCAGGTGGAGCGCAGCGCAATGCCGAGACCGGCGATGACGGCTTCGCGCACGACCTCGCTGGAGTTGGTGATGAGCCTGCCCTCAGGGCGGAAGATCAGGCTGCCTTTCGGCCCCTCCAGCCGCCACGGATCGAGATTGTGTGCCGGCAGGCAGATGTGCCGACGCAGATCGTCGATATCCTGCGGCATGCCGTGGGCGTCGATATAGGCGGGCGAGGCGCAGAGCACGCGGCGCACTGGCGCGAGCCGGCGGGCGACGAGGCTCGAATCGGTCAGTTCGGCAATGCGGATGGCAAGATCGAAGCCGCCGCCGACGATATCGACGAATTCGTCGCTGAGCACGAGATTGAGCGACAGCTCAGGATGCGCCTGCATGAAGGATTTGAGATGCGGCGCGATGTGCAGACGGCCGAAGGATGTCGGAGCGGAGATCTTCAGCGTGCCGTGCATCTGCGAAGAGCGCCCGGCAATATAGGCTTCCGCCTCTTCCAGCCCGGCGAGAATGGCAAGCACGCGGTCATAAAAGCCCTGCCCCGCCTCCGTCAGCGAAATCTGCCGCGTGGTGCGCTGCAGGAGCCGGGTGCCGAGCCGATCTTCGAGGCGCTTGATGCGCTTGGAAATGACGGCGGGCGAGAAGCCGAGCGCCCGGCCGGTCAAGGACATGCTGCCGGTCGCCACCACGCTGGCGAAGATTTCGAGATCCCCTAAATTGGTCATGCACAATTATTTCCCATTTTGGAATAAATGCTTATCATTTGCTCCAAACTTGGGAAAGCGCTAAGCCGATAATGGGTTAAAAGGAGGCTGTATCCGCGAGGGGATGCAGGAGGAAGACGGCATGGCAGAAGCCATTTCATTTCTGGAGCCGCGTGCGGATGTTCTGGCGCGCCGCAGCGCGATCGTTGCCGATCTGACCGACCTTTTGCCGCCGGAATGTCTGATCCACGAACAGCGCGAACTCGTGCCCTTCGAAACCGATGCCTTCGTGTCCTATCGGCGCCTGCCGCTCGCCGTAGCTTTGCCGCGCTCGACGGCGGAAGTGGCGGCCGTGATGAAATACTGCCATCGCTACGGCATTCCCGTCGTGCCGCGCGGCGCCGGCACCTCCTTGTCCGGTGGAGCCATCCCGCAGGAAGATGCCGTCGTTCTCGGCCTCTCCAAGATGAACCGCATCCTCGATATCGATTATGCCAATCGCACCGCGATCGTGCAGGCGGGGGTGACGAACCTGCATGTCTCCGAAAGCGTCTCGGCCGACGGCTTCTTTTATGCGCCTGACCCGAGCTCGCAGCTTGCCTGCACCATCGGCGGCAATATCGGCATGAATTCCGGCGGCGCGCACTGTCTGAAATACGGCGTCACCACAAACAATCTGCTCGGCGTTAAGCTTGTCCTGACCGACGGCACTGTCATCGATCTCGGCGGCAAGGCGCTGGATGCGGCAGGCTACGATCTCCTCGGCCTCGTTTGTGGCTCGGAAGGCCAGCTCGGCATCGTCACCGAGGCGACGGTGCGGCTCATCGCCAAGCCCGAGGGCGCCCGGCCGGTGCTCTTCGGCTTCGATAGTTCGGAAGAAGCGGGCGCCTGCGTCGCCGATGTCATTGCCGCCGGCATCGTGCCGGTCGCCATCGAGTTCATGGACAAGCCGGCAATCGAGATCTGCGAAGCCTTTGCCAAGGCAGGCTATCCGCTTGATGTCGAGGCATTGTTGATCGTTGAGGTCGAAGGGTCTGAGGCGGAAATGGACGATATGCTTGCGAGCATTGTCGCCATCGCCCGCACTCACAGGGTCAAGACCGTGCGCGAATGCCAGTCGGCGACGGAGGCAGCCCTGATCTGGAAAGGCCGGAAATCGGCTTTCGGTGCTACCGGCCGCATCGCCGACTATATCTGCATGGATGGCACCGTGCCGCTTAGCCAGCTCTCTTATGTGCTGAAGAAGACGGGCGAGATCGTCGACGGCTACGGTCTGCGCGTCGCCAACGTCTTCCATGCTGGCGATGGCAACATGCACCCGCTGATCCTGTTCAATGCCAACGATCCTGAAGAAGCGGCCAAGGCGGAAGCCGCCGGCAACGACATCCTCCGGCTCTGCGTCGATGCCGGCGGCTGCCTGACTGGCGAACATGGCGTCGGCATCGAGAAGCGCGACCTGATGCGCCATCAATATGCGGATGTCGATCTCGCCCAGATGATGTCGGTACGATCAGCCTTCGATCCCGGCTGGATACTCAATCCCTCCAAGGTCTTCCCGCTCGATGGACGCAACGCCGCATGAACGAGTTTCATCCGAGAACTGAAGAGGAAGCCGCCTCCATCATCAGCGATCATACGGCGCGTGGCGCAGCCCTTGCGATCATCGGCGGCAACACGCGGTCCGGCTTCGGCAATGCGGTCGCGTCCGATGCGGTTCTGTCATCGCGCGGCCTTGCCGGCATCGTCGCCTACAATCCGGGTGAGATGGTGATGACCGCTCGCGCTGGTACGCCGGTTGCGGAGATCGAAGCAGCGCTTGCCGAGAGTGGCCAGATGATGGCGTTCGAGCCGATGGACCACCGGCCGCTGATGGCGACCGAAGGCGAGCCGACGATCGGCGGCGTCTTCGCAGCCAATGTCTCCGGCCCGCGCCGCTTCGTCAGCGGTGCCGCGCGCGATAGTCTTCTCGGCGTCCGCTTCGTCAACGGCCGGGGCGAGATCGTCAAGGCCGGCGGCAGGGTGATGAAGAACGTCACCGGCCTCGACCTCGTCAAGCTGATGGCCGGTTCGCACGGCACGCTCGGCCTTCTGACCGAAGTGACGTTCCGCGTGCCGCCGAGGCCAAAGACGGAGGAGACGATCGTCCTCTCCGGCCTCAACGATGCGGAAGCCGCCAATGCGATGGCCGCGGCCATGGCCCTGCCGCTCGAAGTATCAGGTGCCGCCCATCTGCCGCTCACCGTCGCCTGGTCTTTTCTTGACGGCAAGCTGCCGCAGGGAGAGGCGACGGTGCTGCGCATCGAGGGTCTCCCCGGCTCCGTCGCGGTCCGTGGTGAAAAGCTTGCCGCTGCGATGGGCCGGCTCGGATCGGTGAAACGCCTCGAGGAGGATGACAGCTGCCGGCTATGGCGCGAAATCCGCAATGTGAAGCCCTATGCGGATGGCACCTCGCGCCCAGTTTGGCGCGTCTCGGTCGCGCCCGGTACCGGCCACCAGCTTGTGGCCGCTCTTCGCCTGGAGGAGGGCGTGGATGCCTATTACGATTGGCAAGGCGGGCTTGTCTGGATGCGCATGGAAGCCGAGCCGGAAGGCGACATGCTCCGACGCTATATTCACGCGCTCGGCGGCGGACACGCGACCTTGATGCGCGCTGCCCCTGCTCACCGCGCGATGACGGCCGCCTTCCAGCCGCAGCCGGAGGCAGTGGCGCTGCTATCTGCACGCGTAAAGGAAAAATTCGACCCGGCCGGGATTTTCAACCCCGGCAAAATGGCGTGACGAGGGCTGCCGGATGCAAACCAATTTCACTCCCGAACAGCTTGCCGATCCGCACGTGGCCGAGTCCGAGGCGATCCTGCGCAAATGCGTGCATTGCGGCTTCTGCACCGCCACCTGTCCCACCTATGTGACGCTCGGCAACGAGCTCGACAGCCCGCGCGGCCGCATCTACCTCATCAAGGACATGCTGGAAAACGGCCGGGCCGCCGATGCCGAGGTGGTGACGCACATCGATCGCTGTCTCTCCTGCCTCGCCTGCACGACGACCTGTCCCTCCGGCGTCGATTACATGCACCTGATCGACCATGCGCGCGTCCATGTCGAGAACACCTACAAGCGTCCGCTGATGGACCGGCTGACCCGCAATGTGCTGGCCTCCGTCTTGCCCTATCCCGGCCGTTTCCGGCTGGCTCTGCGGCTTGCAAACCTCGGCCGGCCGTTCAAGGTCCTGTTGAGGCGCATTCCCGCATTGAAGGCTTTCGCCGCCATGCTCGATCTTGCGCCTCGCAGCATTCCCGCGCCGTCACCCTTCGCCAAGCCGGGGCTGTACGCCCCGCAGGCCGAGCGTCGTGGCCGGGTGGCGATCCTGACGGGCTGCGCCCAGCCGCTGCTCGATCCAAAGATCAATGCGGCAACCATCCGCCTGTTGACCCGCCTCGGCGTCGAGGTCGTGGCGCCGGAAGGGGAGGTCTGCTGCGGCTCGCTGGTCCATCACATGGGTCGCGAGGAACAGGCGCTTGCCGCCGCCCGCGCCAATGTCGATGTCTGGTTGCGTGAGATCGAGGCCGGCGGCCTCGATGCCATCATCATCACCGCATCTGGCTGCGGCACGACGATCAAGGATTACGGGCATATGCTGCGCCTCGATCCGGCCTATGCCGACAAGGCGGCAAGGGTTTCGGCACTCGCCAAGGACATCACCGAGTATCTCGCCAGCCTCGACCTTCCCTCGCATATGCCGCGCGGCGTCACGGTCGCCTATCATTCCGCCTGCTCCATGCAGCATGGGCAGAAGATCACCATGGCGCCGAAGCTGCTGCTGAAAGCGGCGGGTTTCACGGTGCGCGAGCCGGCGGAAGGTCATCTCTGTTGCGGCTCGGCCGGCACCTACAACATCATGCAGCCGGAGATTTCGGCGGAGCTGAAGGCGCGCAAGGTCAGGAATCTCGAAGCGACGAGGGCAGATATCATCGCCACAGGCAATATCGGCTGTATCACACAGATCGCGACGGGAACCGGCATTCCGATCCTGCATACGGTGGAATTGCTGGATTGGGCCTATGGCGGCGATATGCCAGAGAAATTGAAGGGCCTGCAGCCGGCGGCGGCCTAATGCAGCTTGCCTGATGCGGGCAGGCGGTAGGCCTGCCATTCGCCCTCGAACTTGTCGGCGGCGATGCGCGTCATGCTAATGCGTTCCTGACCCTCTTCGAAGAAGATGCCGTCCACCAATCCGGCGATACCGTCGTAAAATGAGCCTTCCACCAGGCTGGTCAGGCGTTGAATCTCACGCTCGCGCAGCGAAATATCGGCGACCGACATGCAGTGTCGGCGGCCATCAGCGAATACATCGATGAGCCGGGGAACATCGCCGGCAACATCGACCTCGTAATAGACGATGACCGGCTCCTCGCTTTCCGGATGAATCCAGTCGCAACGATAGTAGAAGAAGCTCATGCCCGAATAATAGCACACAATCCCCCAAGCCTGAACCGGTTTGGGGGATCGATAGTGGTGGAAGATCGGCTGTTCTTAGAAGTTGAACGAGACGCCGAAGTTGAGCGCATGCGTGAAGACTCTGGTCTTCAGCGTGTCGCCGCTGTCAATCGAGACATCGTTCACGAAGTTGTAGTTGCCTTTGTATTCGACGAAGGTCGACCAGTGCTTGGCGAACTGATAGCTGACGCCGGCCTGTGCCTGCAGCGAAGGGCCGCCGAACTGGTAGTCGAAGGTCTTGCCGGAATCGCGGGTGACTTCGACATGCGGCACGTTGATGCCGGCGCCGAGGCCGACATAGGGCGTCCAGTTGCGGCTGGAGTCCTGGAAGCGGTAGAGCGCGTTCAGCGTCAGCATATTCAAGCCGTCGGTGAACTCGAAATGCGACCAGCCGGGCGTATTGCCGAGATCGCCGTAGACCTTCGCATGGCTGTAATCGAGCGACACACCCCAGTTCGGCTTGTCGAACTGATCGAGCCACCAGATGCCGCGAAAACCGAAATAGGGTGGCATCTTGAAAGATTTGCCGGACCAGTTCGGGTCGAAATCGGCGCCGTCCGATGTGGTGACATTGCTGCCGGTCGCGCCCTGTATGCCGCCGTAAGCGGAAAATTGCATTTCCGCCGAGGCGGAACCGGCGGCCAATAGAAATGATGAGACCGCAAGCACGGCAAGTGCCGGCTGCTTGTTGCGAAACGCACGATGCATATGAAATCCCCGGATGCCAAAGTGCTGCCATCTAAGCGCGCTTCCGTGACACTTCTATTGCAGTCAACGGTAGGCAAGTCGCGGTTGAGGGGGAAAAACAGACGGTAGACTGAATGTATCGGGCCGATCATCGGCGGCGCGGTGCGATAAGTTCCGGGCTGTAACCCCGGCGCAACAGTACCCTCGCGCGGGGACTGGATAGAATTGGCCATTGCGATAGATGCGGGCGCCCGTTACGCGCACGAATGATGCCATGCCATCGTTCGGGACGCCCGCTATTTTGCTGTCTGATTCGGAGCAGGCTGATGCCCCGCTCCATCAGCCGCCGAACATGGTCCTCAGCACGTCGACGCCGCGGTCCTGATAGCTGACTTCACCCTGCTTGTTGCCAGGCCCGACGACGATGACCTTCGTGCCGATCGGAACCCGATCGTAAAGATCCGTCACATCCTTGTTCATCATGCGGATGCAGCCGGAAGACATGTTCAGGCCGATGCTCCAGGGCTGGTTGGTGCCGTGGATGCGGAAGGCAGTATCGTTGCCGTTGCGATAGAGATACATGGCGCGCGCGCCGAGCGGGTTATCCTCGCCACCTTCCTGGTAGGCCGGCAGCTTGTGACCCTTCTTGGCCTCGCGGATGCGCATTTCCGGCGGCGGCGTCCAGCCCGGCCATTCGGCCTTGCGGCCGACCTTGACCACGCCGGACCAGCCGAAGCCTTCGCGGCCGACGCCGATGCCGTAGCGTCTCGCGCGGTTGTTGCCTTCGACGAGATAGAGATACTTGTTGTTGGTGTCGATGATGATGGTGCCCGGCGCTTCGTTGGTCGACAACCGCACCAGCCGCCGCTGGAACTGCGGCTTGACCTGGCCCTGCGGCTCCATCGCCACCTGGATCAGGTCGGCACGCTTGGCCGGCGCCGCATAGGGTGCGGAAGCGGTGAAGGCGGCTGCGTTCGACGCCGCAAGAAGACACGCCGCAACGACACCTGTCGTCACGATCGACAATGCTGCTTTCATAATGGCATTCCCCTCGTTGAATTCGGTAGGAAACTACCGGAACCGGCGAGGGGATCAAGATCAAAATGTCCAATACGAAGAACGGATTGGGAGAAACGCCCTCTCTTCTATCGCGGGTCGGACTATAGTCTGAGATATAGTGACGGGCATGGCCGCGCGGCGAGCTGCTGGCCCTTCGATGAGGGTGATGCCGCCGCGCAGGTCCGAAGGCCGTTCGGGACTACATGACGGTGACGCGCGTGCCGACCTTTACGCGATTGTAGAGATCGATGACATCTTCGTTGCGCAGGCGGATGCAGCCGGAGGAGACGGCATTGCCGATGGTCCATGGCGCGTTGGTGCCGTGGATGCGATAGAGCGTCGAGCCCAGATACATGGCGCGCGCGCCGAGCGGATTGCCCTCGCCGCCTTCCATGCGCGCCGGCAGATAATGGCCCTTGGCGGCTTCGCGCGAGATCATTTCGGCGGGCGGCGTCCAATCCGGCCATTCCTGCTTGCGGGTGACGGTGTGAGCGCCAGCCCATTCGAAGCCGGGCTTGCCGACGCCGACGCCATAGCGCCGCGCCTTGCCGCCGTCCATCACGAGGTAGAGGAAGCGGTTGTTGGTGTCGATGACGATGCTGCCGGGCTTTTCCTTGGTCTGGTAGTCGACGATCTGCGGCAGGAACTGCGGATCGATCTGGCCGCGGATTGCCGGATATTGCGGGCGGGCCATCGCGACCTGCTGCACGACCGGGCGGGAGAACAGGCCGCGCGGCTGCACGACCTGACGTACCTGCGGATTGGCCTGCTGCTGCATGGCGGGATCGGCCGCGCGCCGCGCCATCGGGCGCGGGTAGACGACCGGCTGCACGTTGCCGCCGCCGAGCTGCATCACCCAGGGGGCGGTCAGATCGGGGCTGACGATGACGGGCGGGCGCGACTGATAGCGATCGTCGGCAAAGGCGGTGGAGGCAAGCAGGCTCAGAACGCCGGCGGCACATAGAACGGCATGTTTCATCATCGGACAAACTCTCTACACATGGGCCGAAGATGGGCGCAACAGCACCCGGTCGAAACCATGGTGCCACTTGCACGCGAGCGAATGGTAAACATCTATTCATCAAAATGCCGAAAAGCCGATAAAGCTTTGTCAGGGTTACCGCCTGGTTTTGAAAGATGGTTTGCAAGTGGTAAATCATGAATCGGAATGCACGGTCGCCCGAATGTGCCTATGAATTTAAGCATTTGATTGATCTCAATTTATCCGATAGTGGCTTACTGGTTTCCGGTAGCGCGCGCTGAAATAGGGGACGAATCGCGAAAATGGCCGAAACGGGCATCATCACCGGCGAAGACGGCAAGGACCGCTGCTTCTGGCACGCCAATCTGCCGGATTATCTGCGCTATCACGACGAGGAGTGGGGGCGCCCGGTCGTCGACGACATCAGGCTTTTCGAGAAGATCTGCCTGGAAGGCTTCCAGTCCGGCCTGTCTTGGCTGACGATCCTGCGCAAGCGCGAGAATTTCCGCGCCGCTTTTGCCGGTTTCGATTTCGAGAAGGTCGCGAGATTCGACGATGCCGATATCGAGCGTTGTGTTGCCGATGCCGGCATCATCCGTCATCGCGGCAAGATCGTCTCCACCATCAACAATGCCCGCCGCGCCATCGAGCTGCGCAACGAATTCGGCTCGCTCGCCCGCTATTTCTGGAGCCAGGAGCCGAGTGCCGCCGAGCGCCCCGAACTCTTCGACCTTGCCCATCTCCGCGCCAATCCGACGAGCGCCGCCTCCGTTCGGATTTCCAAGGATTTGAAGAAGCGCGGCTGGACCTTCGTCGGCCCGACCACAGTTTATGCCTTCATGCAGGCCATGGGCCTCGTTAACGATCATATTGAAGGCTGCTATTGCCGGAAAGAGGTGGAGGCGATGCGTTGCGCATTGGTGCGGCCGTGAGAACGACGCTTCTCGGCCTTTTCCTGACGATGTTCGCGCTGTTCGGCGCCGTGGCCGCGAATGCGCAAACCGACACCCAGCAACCGCAACTGCCGCAGCTCGATCGCGGCGAAAAGCTCGAGAAGATCGCCCTGCCGGCCGTCCTCGAAAAGCTGACGGGCTGGACGAAATTCGGCAAGGGCAAGGTCTATATGCTGCCGCTAAAGAAGGGCCAGCATATACGGATCACCTTCAGCTCGAAGAGCAAATATGCCTTCATGGCGATCTTCGACCTCTCTTCGAACGAGGACGAATCCTTCTTCGGCACGGATGAGGACGGCAACACCGCCGACGTCACCGTCAACGAGGATACGACCTGGCTGATCAAGCCATACTATTCTCGCGTCACGCGCCGGCGCGGTCTCGGCGCACCCTATGAGATCCTCATCGATCCCAATCCGCCGGCGACACAGCAGCCAGCCGACCAGCAGAAGGATCAGGGTCCGATGCTGTTCCCGCCGCGCTCCAAGCAGGGGCAGTAGGGCTTAGGACAACGCCTCGATAATGCCGTGCAACTCGCCGAGATGGTCGATCTTGCGGAAACGCGGCGCCTGGCTCGGTTCCTCGACATGTTCGAACGACCATGTGAGTTCGTGCGGCACGAAGACGCCGTAGCTGCCGGCGGCAAGCGCCGGCACGATGTCCGATTTCAGCGAGTTGCCGATCATCATCGCCCGTTCCGGCCCATCCCCGACCTTGGAGAAGATGCGGCGGTAGGTGGAGGCGTTCTTGTCCGAAACGATCTCGATCGCATCGAAAAGGTCGCCGAGCCCGGATTGGGCAAGCTTGCGCTCCTGATCGAAGAGATCGCCCTTGGTAATCAGCACCAGCAGGTATTTGCCCGACAGGGCCTCCAGCGTCTGGCGCACGTGGGGCAGGGTTTCGACGGGATGGGCGAGAAGATCGCGGCCGATATCGAGAATCTGCGCGATGACGTTCGACGGCACCTGGCCCTCGGTGATCTCGATGGCCGTCTCGATCATCGACAGGGTGAAGCCCTTTATGCCGAAGCCGTAGTGGCGGAGGTTGCGCTTCTCCGCCTCCAGCAGCCGCGCGGAAATGACGTCGCTTGCGGCGTGATCGGCAAGAAGATCGGTAAACTGCAGTTCCGTCAGCCGGTAGAATTGTTCGTTCTGCCAAAGCGTGTCGTCGGCATCGAAGCCGATCGTGGTCAAGGGGCGTTGCGTCATCGGTATGTCCGTTTTGCGCATGTCATGATTGCTGGAATCTATTCCGTCGCGAAGCGGAAGCAAGGGTGAGCGCCGGTAACCGCATCGTGATCGACGGAAGGTCTCGCGTTGAAAGCGGTTTCCGGTGCATTATGTCGTTGTTGTCTCGATCGCCGCGGAGCCAGAGCCGTGCCTCGATGACTGTCTTATGACCTCTCCAGGGCAGCGCCAATTGCCGCTGTCGTGCCGGGGCCAATCTATAGCGAAAAGATATGCATTCACCGGCCGGAAGCGTCTTCCGGCTGATTACAAGGGAATTTTTCCTATGCGTTACAATCAACTCGGCAATACCGGGCTGTTCGTCTCCGAACTTTGCCTGGGCACGATGACCTTCGGTGAAGCCAACCCCAACAACAGCCTCTGGGGCTCGATCGCCGATGTCGACCAGGCGCTCGCCGACAAGATCGTCGAAGGCTCGCTGGCCGCCGGCGTCAACTTTATCGACACCGCCGACGTCTATTCCTTCGGCAATTCCGAAAAGCTGCTTGGCCAGGCCCTGAAGAATCTCGGCGTTCCCCGCAAGGATGTCGTCATTGCCACCAAGGTCTATGGCGTCATGGGCGACAAGCCCAACGATCGTGGCGCCTCGCGCGGCCATATCATGGATTCCGTGCAGGCAAGCCTGGACCGCCTGCAGACCGATCATATCGACCTTTATCAGATCCACGCCACCGACACAGTAACGCCGATCGACGAGACGCTGCGGGCGCTGGACGATCTCGTCTCGCGCGGCCTGGTTCGTTATGTCGGCGTTTCCAACTGGCAGGCCTGGCGCATCGCCAAGGCGCTCGGTATCTCGGAGCGCCGCGGCTTCGCCCGGTTCGAGACCGTGCAGGCCTACTATTCCATCGCCGGCCGTGATCTGGAGCGGGAGATCGTGCCATTGATGACGGAAGAAAAGCTGGGGCTCATGGTCTGGTCGCCGCTGGCAGGCGGCCTGCTCTCGGGCAAATACGGTCCCGGCGCTCCGGGTAATGGCGAGGGACGGCGTGCGAGCTTCGATTTCCCACCCGTCGACAAGGATCGCGCCTGGGCCTGCGTCGCCGCCATGCGCGAAGTGGCGGAAAAGCACGGCTCCAGCGTCGCCACCGTGGCCCTCGCCTGGATACTGGCAAAACCCTTCGTCACCAGCATCATCATTGGTGCCAAGCGTCTCGACCAGCTCGATCAGAATCTTGCCGCCGTCAAGCTGAAGCTTGATGCCGACGACATCGCCAAGCTCGACGCGGTCAGCGCGCTTCCCGCCGAATATCCCGGCTGGATGTTGGCCCGCCAGGGCGCTCAGCGCGTGCCGCAGCCGTTCCAGCCGAAGGTCTGATGTCAAGAACGGCCGGGCCGCCGCATTTCCCAGCGGCCCGGCTTCCCCTCAAAGCTCGATGACGATTTTGCCGAAGGGGCCGCGATCGAGATGATCGAAAGCCGCCCGCACCTCGCCGAGCGCATAGCGATGGTCGATCACCGGCTTCAGCCCTATGTTGTCGACCGCGCGCACGAAATCTTCGAGCGAGCGGCGATGGCCGACGCCGATGCCCTGCACGGTGGGGGATTTCAGCAGCAGCGGCGCCGCCGGCCCGGAAATATCGAAGCCTTCGAGCACGCCGATGACCGAAATCCGGCCGTGAGGCGCCACGGCCCTCAACGATTGGGCGAAGTTCGGTCCACCGGCGATTTCGATGATATGGTCGATGCCGCGATCGTTGCTAAGCCGATACACCTCTTCCACCCAGTCGCTTGTGTTGCGATCAATGCCGTGATGGGCTCCGAGGGCATTGGCACGAGCCAGCTTTTCCGGTCCCGACGACGTCACGAAGACCTCGGCTCCCTGGGCGGCGGCGATCTGCAGGGCGAAGAGGGCGACGCCGCCCGTTCCCTGCACCAGCACGCTGTCGCCCGGCTTGAGCTTGCCGCGTTCCACCAGCGCGAACCATGCAGTCAGACCTGCGCAGGGCAGAGTGCTGGCCTCGGCATAATCGAGGGTCGTCGGTGCGGAGACGAGCCAGTCCGCGGGCACGGAGATATATTCGGAAAGCACGCCCGGATAGAAGCCGCCCAACGTCTTGTAGGGAGGATTGCGGGCATCGCCGAGCGGCTTGCCATCAATCCAGCCGGGGTGGAAGGTCGAGATGACGCGATCGCCAACCGAGAATCTGGTGACGTCGTCTCCCACCGCCTCGATAACGCCCGCCATATCCGAGGCAGGCACGAAGGGAAACTGAATGGAAAGCCCCATGCCGGTCTCGCGAACGAGCTTGTCGCGATAGTTCAGCGAAACGGCCTTGACCCGCACGAGGACTTCGCCGCGTGCGGGCGTGGGGATCGCCGCTTCCGTGAGGTTCAAGGGTGCGCCGACGGCGATCTTGTCGAGGGTCCAGCGCTTCATAGTCTCCGTCATCATTGGTCTCCTGGGAGGAATTGAACACAATGGACGCACTATATCGTTGCTCTCTGGTCGCCAGTGGCGATATTATTTCGGCCAACTGGTTCCCTATAGGAGACAATCATCATGAATGACATGCTCAACGGCATTCCGGAATTCGTCGAGGCGGTCGAAGCCGGCGGCTTTTCGGCGGCGGCGGCGCGCATGAATCTTTCGCGCTCGGCCATCGGCAAGACGATTGCGAGGCTGGAGCGCCGCTTGAATGTCCGCCTTTTTCACCGCACGACCCGCATGCAAAACCTGACGGACGAAGGCCAGGCCTTCTATGAGCGCTGCCGCCGGGCACTCGACGAGATACAGTCGGGCGAGGCCATGCTCGAATCGGGCAAGCGCGAGGTCACGGGGCGCCTGCGCATCTCCATGCCCGTGCTCTTCGGCCGTTGCTGCGCCGCGCCACAGCTGTTGGAGCTGGCGCGCATTCATCCCAAGCTCGAGCTGGACCTGTCGTTCAGCGACCGCGTCGTCGATCTGTTCGACGAGGGCTTCGATCTTGCCATTCGCAACGGGGTGCTGCGTGATGAAGCAGGTCTTGCTGCCCGTAAGCTCACCTCCACTCGGATGATACTTTGCGCATCTCCCGACTATCTTGCCTCCAGAGGCACGCCCCGGACCGTCGCCGACCTCGGCAATCACGACCTGATCGCCTATGCACGCTCTGGCGAGGTGAAAAAATGGACTTTCCTGCAAGAGGACGGGTCGGCCGTCGAACATCTTGCCGCAACGCGCCTGCGCTTCGACGATCTGGAGGTGCTTGCGGCGGCGGCGTCGTCCGGAATGGGGATCACATGGCTGCCCTGCTGGCTGGTGCGTCAATACCTGTCCGCGGGAACGCTCGTGCCGGCAATGAGGAATATTTCCAGCCGGGCCGTGAACATCTATGCGGTCTGGCCGCAGACGCCCCATCTTCCGCTGAAGATGCGGGTGGTCATCGACCTCCTGGCCGAACGACTGCCCGCGATCATGGATTGATTGGCTGCGTGAGCGGAAAGGCGCTCCAGTCGCCACTTCGTCGCTAGAGGAGGACGCCCTCGTCGAACACCCTGTTCCACCTGAGAATCCGTACGGACTTGCGTAATCCGGCCGGCCAGAAGGGATCTTCCTTCACCAGCCGTTCGACCTCGCTCTCGGTCCGCGCTTCCACCAGCCACAACCCGCCTGCAAAGTCGTCGCCTTCCCGGCTGAGCGGACCGGCCGTCCTGATGGACGCGGCGTTCGCCTCCAGGAAAGCGAAGTGGCGTTGCAGATATTCCCTACGAATGGTGACGGCGTTTTGCGGGTCGTCCTCGAACAGAACTGCGAATATGGTCATTGCTGCCTCCTTGCTGGAATTTCCAGTCTATGGCTGCAATAATGCCGGTGCACGCAGTATATTCGCCGCTAGGGGCTGCAAAATTGCACGACATCGATTGGAATGATCTGCGCCATGTTCTGGCCCTTGCGCGGGGCGGCTCTTTTGCCGCGGCCGGCAGGGCGCTCGGGACGGATGCGACAACCGTCGGCCGCCGCCTGCGCACCCTGGAAGGGCGCCTTGGCATTCCACTGTTTTCGCGCGATGCAGGCGGCGCCATGTCGCCGACGCCAACGGGCGAGATCGTCGTGGCGAAGGCCGAGGCGATCGAGGCGGAAGTCATGGCGCTGTCGGGCGCATTGGATGCAGCCGATCCTCTGGCGTTCGGCAAGGTGCGCCTCACGGCAGCCCCATCCTTCATCAGCCGGCTGCTGATTCCGGCCATGCCTGGTCTCCTTGCCCGGCATTCCGGCCTGCAATTGGAGCTTATCGGCGATTCCAGGAATCTGAACCTGACCCGGCGCGAGGCGGATATGGCGCTGCGTCTCGCAAGGCCGGCTGACGTCGCGAACGGCAAGGTCGTCGCCCGGCGGATCGCGACGCTGGACTATGCCGTCTACGTCGCCGCCGATCAGGAAAGCCGCGCGGAGGATTTGCCGTGGATCGTCTATGAAGAGGCGATGGCGCATCTGCCGCATGCCCGCTGGATTGCCGCGCAGGCGGAAAAGTCAGGCCGTTCCAGCCCGCTCGCAGTCAACGATGCCGAGGCGCTGCTCCAGGCCGCCGTGACGGGATTGGGGCGCGCGCTCCTGCCGAAAATCCTGGCAGAAAGGGTCGATGGCCTCCGGCGCGTCGATAGTGGCGACAGAAATCCGCCGGTGCGCGAAATGTGGCTGCTGATCCATGCCGAATTTCGTCAGCTCGTCCGCATTCGTGCCGTTTCCTATTGGCTGGATCAGGTATTCCGTAGCCAGCATCCCGAACGGTGAGAGAGGCAGCTTTGACGCCGCCTCCCGTTATCGTCTGAATTACTTGCCGTGCTTCTTCAGCCAGGCCCTCATTTCCTTGATCTCGGCTTCCTGTGCCGTGACGACGCCCTGCGCCAGTTTGCGCAGTTCGGGGTCCTTGCCGTATTTCAGCTCGATCTTGGCCATGTCGATCGCGCCCTGATGGTGCGGAATCATGCCACGGACGAAATCCGCATCGGCGTCGCCACTATAGGTAATCATCATATCCTTGTGCATCTTGCCCATGGCGTCGTTGAAAGCCTTGCTGGAGGCGCCCTGGTCGCCCATCGGCTTGCTCATATCCATACCCGACATGCCGTCGGCGAGGGCAGGAAGGGTGAGGGCAAAGGCGAATGCGCCGGCGAGGATCAGCGATTTAGACGTAGACATAGGTGTCCTTTCCGTTTCTGGACGGTATCTCAATTTGAGCGGAGGCCGCTCGTGGATTGAATGCAGCCGGTCGTCAGGCGAAACGGGGAGGCGGCGCTGTCGGCTGCGGCCGTGCGCCGAACAGGCGCTGGCCGGGTGCAGGCACCGGATAGGATACGATCTGCTTGCCGCCTTCGATCACTAGTGCCGGCGTCAGTGCAAGACAGGCGGCACAGGACGCCACATGCGCCATGCCGCCGGCGCAGGGGTTGTCCGGCTTCTTTTCCTTGGGCTCACCAATGTTGGCGTGACCGGCCATGCCAGGCATATCGACCATGCCATCATGCGCGCTCATGGTCGCTGTCGCGGGCATGGACATGGCGGAATCGCAGACAGGGCAATTCGCCAGCGCCGGCATGGCACCGTAGAGCAACCAGGCAATCAGCATTGTCAGGATCGCAAGCACGCGCATGAAGAGAAATCTAGCCGTGCAACCCGCGAAGGCAAGCGCGAATTGCATCCTTGCGACACTGGAAGGGGATCAAGGCAGCAGTTTGACTTCCCTTATGATTTCGATCGGCGGAAAGCTGATGCAATCCACCACATCGAAGGTGAGCGTGAATTTCGCGGGCGTTGCCTTCGCCCAAATCAGAGCCTGTTGCGCCGCGCCTGCGGGGATCTTCATCGCAATGGTGCAATGCGGCTGCCAGCGATCCGGCCGCGAATGCTCGTGGCAAAGGGCAGGGTCGATGTCGTCGTGAATGGCTTGATGTATCTGCCTCAGAACACGATCGTCGGACGGACGTGCCCAGAGCACCAGCATCTCGTTTGGAAAATGGTCGATGCCGGAAAATTCGATCGACAAGGGCGGCACGTTTGCAAAGGCCTTTTGAGCGGCGGCGACAAGCGAGGAGGCGGCGATATCCTGATAGACCGCAAACGTCAGATGCGGCGGATAGTTCAGCGCCCGCATCGACGGCGAGGTTTCGAACCTGCTCGCCTCTTGCCAGAGGTTCAGCACTGGAGAGGCGCTGTCATCGGTGCATTTCAAAACGATCGCGTGAGGCATGGTCCCTATGTCGCCTTCTCTGGCTTTTCTCGGTTTTGTCGGTCGCTAACATATAACAATCCTTGCCGCATTCCGCCCAATCCGCTAGTTAACCGCGACTGTTCCCATACCGGATTACCCTAGAGATGAGCGACAAACAAAAGAAACCGCAGAAGCTCAAGGCCCGCCTGCCGCGTGGCTTTGTCGATCGTTCGGCCAGCGACATTCGCGCCGTCAGCGAGATGACCTCGAAGATCCGTAGGGTATACGAGCATTATGGTTTCGATCCTGTCGAAACGCCGCTGTTCGAATATACCGATGCGCTCGGCAAGTTCCTGCCCGACAGCGACCGGCCGAACGAGGGCGTGTTCTCGCTTCAGGACGAAGACGAGCAGTGGATGTCGCTGCGTTACGACCTGACGGCGCCGCTCGCCCGTCATGTCGCCGAGAATTTCAACGAGATCCAGCTTCCCTACCGCACCTATCGCGCCGGCTATGTCTTCCGCAACGAGAAGCCGGGCCCGGGCCGCTTCCGCCAGTTCATGCAGTTCGACGCCGATACCGTCGGCGCGCCGGGCGTGCAGGCGGATGCCGAGATGTGCATGATGATGGCCGACACGCTCGAAGCGCTTGGCATCAAGCGCGGCGACTATGTGATCCGCGTCAACAACCGCAAGGTTCTCGACGGCGTGCTGGAAGCCATCGGTCTCGGCGGTGATGACAAGGCCGCCCAGCGGCTGAACGTGCTGCGCGCCATCGACAAGCTCGACAAGTTCGGCCCCGAGGGCGTGGCGCTGCTGCTTGGTCCCGGCCGCAAGGACGAGTCCGGCGACTTCACCAAGGGTGCCGGCCTCAACGCCGATCAGATCGAGAAGGTGCTCTTCTTCGTCGGCATCAAGAACTACGCCGAAAGTGCTGCTCAGCTTGCCGAACTTGTTGCCGGCACGTCAAATGGCGGCGAAGGCGTCGAGGAGCTGAATTTCATCGGCAGCCTGGTGACCAGCGCCGGCTATCAGGCCGATCGCATCAAGATCGACCCGTCCGTCGTACGCGGCCTCGAATATTATACCGGTCCGGTCTACGAAGCCGAACTGCTGTTCGACGTCACCAACGAGAAGGGCGAAAAGGTCGTCTTCGGTTCAGTTGGCGGCGGCGGCCGCTATGACGGGCTCGTGTCGCGCTTCATGGGTCAGCCGGTGCCGGCCACCGGCTTCTCCATCGGCGTGTCGCGCCTGATGACGGCGCTGAAGAACCTCGGCAAGCTCGGCACGGAAGAAGTGATCGAGCCCGTGCTCGTCACCGTCATGGATGGCGATGTCGATGCCATGGGGCGCTACCAGCGCTTCACGCAGCAGCTGCGCGCCGCGGGCATTCGCGCCGAGATGTTCCAAGGCAACTGGAAGAAGTTCGGCAACCAGCTGAAATATGCTGATCGTCGCGGTTGCCCGATCGCTATCATCCAGGGCGGCGACGAGCGCGCCCAGGGCGTCGTCCAGATCAAGGATCTGATCGAGGGCAAGCGCCTTTCCGGCGAGATCGAGGACAATGCCAGCTGGCGTGAGGCGCGTGTGGCACAGGAAACCGTGCCGGAATCCGAGCTGATCGCGAAGGTTCAGGCAATGCTGGCGGCACAGGCGGAAGACCGGAAGAGGGCGGGCTGATGCCCCTGATCAACCTCCCGGATTTCGCTGCCGATCTGCTGGATGAGTTTACCCTCCGCGGGACGGAGAGGGTGGATACGCCCATCATCCAGCCGGCCGAACCCTTTCTGGACATGGCCGGTGAGGATCTTCGCCGGCGCATCTTCATGACCGAGAGCGAAACCGGCGCCAGCTTGTGCCTGCGTCCGGAATTCACCATTCCGGTCTGCCTGCGCCATATCGAAACCGCCACCGGCACGCCGAAGCGCTATTCCTATCTTGGCGAGATCTTTCGCCAGCGCCGCGAAGGCGGTCATGAGTTCTATCAGGCCGGGATCGAGGATCTGGGCGATGGCGATACGGCCAGCGCCGACGCCCGCGCCATTGGCGATGCCATCGGCATTCTGAACCGTTTGGTCCCCGGCAAGCCGCTCTCGGTCACGCTTGGCGATCAGGCCGTGTTCGAGGCCGTGGTACAGGCGCTCGGCCTGCCGTCGGGCTGGCAGAAGCGGTTGATCCACGCCTTCGGCAATATGATGCAGCTCGAAGCCCTGCTGGCGCGCCTCGCAAGCCCGCAGCCGGTCACGGGGCTTGATTCCCATGTGCTCGATTTTCTCAATCGTGGCGATGAGCAGGGGCTGATCAGGCATATCGACGCGACCATGCAGGCAACCGGCTATTCCACCAATGCCAGCCGCTCGCCGCAGGAAATCGCCCGCCGTCTCCGCGAGAAGCTGGTGCTGTCGGAAACCCGGCTCGATGACGCGGCATTCCTCGTATTGGAGGAATTCCTGTCCTTGAGCGTGCCGCTGGCGGATGCCTCAGCCGCGCTCGCCGGCTTTGCCGATGCGGCAGGCCTGAAGCTGGGCAAGGCATTGGAAAGCTTCGATGCCCGTGTCGCAGCCTTGGTCAAGGCTGGCGTCGACGCCGCGAAGATAGATTATCGCGCCGCCTTCGGCCGCCCCCTCGATTACTATACCGGTCTCGTCTTCGAGGTGACGGTGCAGGGATCGAGCGCGGTGCTTGCCGGCGGCGGCCGTTTCGACCGGCTGATGACACTGCTCGGCGCCAAGGATCATATCCCGGCCGTCGGTTTTGCGCTTTGGCTCGATCGGATCGAAAATGCGAGGGCCGCCTGATGACCATCACCATTGCTTTACCCTCCAAGGGCCGGATGAAGGACGATTGCTCGGCCGTTTTCGAGCGTGCCGGCATGCCCATCGTCGCTGTCGGCAACGACCGCTCCTATCGCGGTCGTGTCGAGGGCTGGGATGGTGTTGAAATCGCCTTCCTGTCGGCCTCGGAAATCTCCCGCGAGATCGGCAATGGCAGTGTCGATTTCGGCATTACCGGCGAAGACCTCGTGCGCGAGGGCATGGCGGAGGCCGATCGCCGCGTCGAATTCTGTGCAAGGCTCGGTTTCGGTCATGCCGATGTCGTCGTCGCCGTGCCGGAAATCTGGCTCGATGTCGACACCATGGCCGACCTCGGCGATGTCGCGGCCGATTTTCGCGCCCGTCATGGGCACCGGCTGACGGTTGCCACCAAATACTGGCGGCTGACGCAGCAGTTCTTCTCCAGCCAGCACGGCATCCAGCTCTACCGCATCGTCGAGAGCCTCGGGGCTACCGAAGGGGCGCCGGCGGCCGGTTCTGCCGATATCATCGTCGATATCACCTCGACGGGCTCGACCTTGCGGGCGAACCACCTGAAGATCCTGTCGGATGGCATCATCCTGCGCTCGGAGGCTTGTCTGGTGCGCGCCCGCAAGGAAAGCCACGAGGGTGATCCGATGGTCGAGCGCATTATTTCGGCGGTTCGCAGCGCACTCTGATTTTTCAGGTTCCTGTTCATGTAAAAAAAGCCCGTCGGAATTCCGACGGGCTTTTTTGCCTTGGGAGGTTATATACCGATCAGGCTGCAGCGTAAGCGCCGCGGCGTGCGTCGACCGAGTAGATGCCTGCGCCGTTGGTGGCGAGCATGATGTAGGCGCCAGCCAGCGTGATGTTCTTCAGGAAGTTCACGAAGTTCAGGCCGTTGATCCAGCCGTTGGCGGCAGCCGGGAAGTCCGGAACGTTGACCGTCGGCAGGTGGAAGATAACGCCGGTGAAGACACAGAATGCGGCAAGCAGCCAGCCGACGATGCGGACCTGGAAGCCGATCAGCACGCAGACGCCGGTGACGAATTCAAACGTGCCGGCAAGGTAGGTGAGCAGCGTTGCTGCAGGCATTCCTGCGCCGGCGATCATGCCAGCGGTGCCGGCCGGATCGGTCAACTTGCCGAAGCCGGCGAAGATGAACATGAAGGCCAGCAGGATGCGCGCCACGAGAATGATGATGTTATTGGTATTGGACATGACAGTCTCCGGTGAATTGGGTTCTGGTCGGGTGACGACAATTTCTGGAGACAGATATTCGTGATTTTTGATGAGTTGAAAAGATAAACAACTGCGCACAATTAGTTCACAATCATTGAACAGTGACGGCACCCGAACGCTCTTCCCATCGATTTCATATCGGCTATGGTGACGCCAAATCAGTCGCCAAATCATAGCCTTCAGGAGCAAGCCCATGGCCGATCTCTCATCCTTTCCGATCACGAAGCGCTGGCCTGCCAGCAATCCGGACATTATCCAGCTCTATTCGCTGCCGACCCCGAATGGCGTCAAGGTTTCGATCGCGCTGGAGGAGCTCGGTCTGGCTTATGAGCCCCATCTGGTTTCCTTCAGTACCAACGACCAGAAGTCGCCGGAATTCCTGTCGCTGAACCCGAATGGGCGCATTCCCGCGATCATCGATCCGATTGGTCCCGACGGCAAACCGATCGGCCTGTTCGAATCGGGCGCGATCCTGGTCTATCTCGCGGAAAAGACCGGCAAGCTCATGCCGGGCGATGCCGCCGGTCGTTACGAGACGCTGGAATGGGTCTTCTTCCAGATGGCTGGCATCGGCCCGATGTTCGGCCAGTTCGGTCACTTCTTCAAATTTGCGGCTGAGAAAGTCGCCAACAATTCCTATCCGGTCGAGCGCTATCGCGATGAGGGCAAGCGCCTGCTCGGTGTGCTCGAAGAGCGCCTGAAGGGACGTCAGTGGATCATGGGCGATGAGTATACCATAGCGGACATCACGACTTTCCCCTGGGTTCGCGGCGTCGATGTTTTCTATGGCGGCCGTGAGCTGCTGGAATTCGAAAGCTTCCCCTCGGTCATGGCGTGGCTGGAGCGCGCCCTTGCGCGCCCGGCAAGTCAACGGGGCCTAAGCATTCCGAAGCGGGATTGATTGTTTCTTCACGGCTCGGCAGGTCAGGCGGGCTCACGGTCCGTCGTGTTCATGTGCCCGGTCACAGCTAGCAGTCGTTTACTGCCGGGTGGCGAGTTGGCTGCCCGGCTCCAGCTTGAAGCGCGGAAACAGGAAGACGCCCACCATGCTGCCGGCATGGTGCTTGTCCGCGGCAACGGATTCGCCGACGCAGAAGACCGGCTGGCGATGGCCGCCGGCGCCAAACGTTGTCGAGGAATAGCAGAAGGAGGAGTTGGCGGTCGCGGCCTGCTCGAAAAGGTCGAGGATACGCACGCGATCGTGCAGGTCGTAGCAGTGCATCAGGCTCAACAATCCGCATTCCGAGGAGGTCAGCCCGTGCAGCATCGTACTCCATTGACCGAGCTTGATGATGCCGCTTGAAAGATCGCCCGTCCATCCCTCGGAAACGCAGAATTGCGCCAGGAGATCGGGGTCGTGACCGTCGAACTCCAGCGAGCCGGGTGCAAATGGTGCCGAAAAATTGGCCTTGGCAATCTTGAACAAGATGATCCCCACATGAGCGCATGGTCCCCCCGCGCGCTTCACTTCAATTCCTTATCTCTCCGGATGGAAGGTCTCCCTGCATCTCGCGTCGCCGCACACAGGCAGAGATGTATCTCCGCCGATCCGCTGTCGACAATGCTCTTAGGGACGGCGCTCCAGTCTATGAAGTCATTTCAAGTAATAAATCCGGACAGCACCAGCGCCCAAGGTCATGATCATGCCAAGCCGCAGGTTAATCCTGTCCAAAAGAAGTAAAGATTACGTGTATTGCAGCTAACTCTCCAAAATCGCTGCGCTGCGAGTTATAGGGGCTTTTTTGAAAACAGCAATGGGCAAGTTGCAAAATTCGCAACACGATGAAGTCTTGCCAGAGTTGCGTTCGTATCACTTCGGGACAATTAAAAAGGGCGACCCGAGGGCCGCCCTTCGTCAATTCCGGATGTCGGATTGAGCAATCGTAATAAGGCTAAGGCCCTATCACATCATGTCCATGCCGCCACTTCAGGCCGCTTGGCGGCCTGAAGCACTAAAAGTGCATGGGCGAAGCTTTATGTACATTGCTGTGATCAGGCCGTTGGCCTTATCACATCATGTCCATGCCGCCCATGCCGCCCATGCCGCCCGGCATGCCACCAGGGGCATCCTTCTTCGGCAGTTCGGCAATCATGGCTTCGGTGGTGATCAGCAGCGAGGCAACCGAAGCTGCGTCCTGCAGAGCCGTGCGAACAACCTTGACCGGGTCGACAATGCCCATGGCGATCATGTCGCCGTAGACGCCCGTCTGAGCGTTGTAGCCGAAGTTGTCTTCGTTCTTGTCGAGGATCTTGCCGACAACGATGGAGGCTTCGTCACCAGCGTTTTCAGCGATCTGGCGGCAAGGAGCCTGCAGAGCGCGGCGAACGATGTTGATGCCGGCTTCCTGGTCGTCGTTTTCACCCTTGGCCGAGATCTTCGTGGAAGAACGCAGCAAAGCGGTACCGCCGCCCGGTACGATGCCTTCCTGAACGGCAGCGCGCGTCGCGTTCAGAGCGTCGTCGATGCGGTCCTTCTTTTCCTTGACTTCGATTTCCGTCGAGCCGCCGACGCGGATAACGGCAACACCGCCAGCGAGCTTAGCAAGGCGTTCCTGCAGCTTTTCGCGGTCGTAGTCAGAGGTGGTTTCTTCGATCTGGGCCTTGATCTGGGCAACGCGGCCTTCGATGTCGGACTTGGCGCCAGCGCCGTCGACGATCGTGGTGTTTTCCTTGGAGATCGAAACCTTCTTCGAACGGCCGAGCATGTCGAGGGTGACGGACTCGAGCTTGATGCCGAGGTCTTCGGAGATGACAGTGCCGCCCGTCAGGATGGCGATGTCTTCCAGCATGGCCTTGCGGCGATCGCCGAAGCCAGGAGCCTTGACGGCAGCGATCTTGAGGCCGCCACGCAGCTTGTTGACGACGAGCGTAGCAAGAGCTTCGCCTTCGACGTCTTCAGCGATGATGAGGAGCGGCTTGCCGGTCTGAACGACGGCTTCGAGAACCGGGAGCATGGCCTGCAGGTTCGAGAGCTTCTTCTCGTGTAGGAGGATGAACGCGTCTTCGAGGTCGGCGATCATCTTTTCCGGGTTGGTCACGAAGTAGGGGCTGAGGTAGCCGCGGTCGAACTGCATGCCTTCGACGACTTCGAGTTCGGTTTCGGCGGTCTTGGCTTCTTCAACCGTGATGACGCCTTCGTTGCCTACCTTCTGCATGGCTTCAGCAATATCGAGACCGATCTGCTTTTCGCCGTTTGCCGAGATCGTGCCGACCTGGGCAACTTCTTCCGACGTGTTGATCTTCTTGGCCTTGGCCTGGAGATCCTTGACGACTTCTGCAACAGCGAGGTCGATACCGCGCTTCAGGTCCATCGGGTTCATGCCGGCTGCAACTGCCTTGGCGCCTTCGCGAACGATGGCCTGGGCGAGAACGGTTGCGGTCGTCGTGCCGTCGCCGGCGATGTCGTTGGTCTTCGAAGCAACTTCGCGGACCATCTGGGCGCCCATGTTTTCGAACTTGTCTTCGAGTTCGATTTCCTTGGCGACGGTGACGCCGTCCTTGGTGATGCGCGGAGCGCCGAAGGACTTGTCGATAACGACGTTACGACCCTTCGGGCCGAGCGTGACCTTCACTGCGTCAGCGAGGATGTCGACGCCACGAAGCATCTTTTCGCGGGCGCTGCGGCCGAATTTTACTTCTTTAGCTGCCATGTTTGAAACTCCTGAATTCGCGTTTTCCGGGCTTTAAGGCCCGTCAGCTGTATCGGAAAAGGGAACCGGCTGAATTAGCCGATGATGCCCATGATGTCGGCTTCCTTCATGATCAGAAGGTCTTCGCCGTTGAGCTTGACTTCGGTGCCCGACCACTTGCCGAACAGAACGCGATCGCCAACCTTGACGTCGAGTGCTACGACCTTGCCGGACTCGTCACGAGCGCCGGAACCGACGGCGACGATTTCGCCTTCCTGCGGCTTTTCCTTGGCGGTATCGGGAATGATGATGCCACCCTTGGTCTTTTCTTCCGACTCGACGCGACGAACGACGACACGGTCATGAAGGGGGCGGAAATTGGTGCTTGCCATTGTCTAATCCCTCGATCAAATGACATTCACGGATCAGCGGGGGATCCGTATGGACTTTGTTAGCACTCATCCACTGCGAGTGCTAGCGACGGTGATTTAGGGGTGGCTTCCGGACGAGTCAAGAACAGCACTGTGAATTTTTTGCGGCGCGCTACGGCTTGTTTTGAGGATGATTAATGCCCATAGCGGCGTTGCGTGGCATGTGGTTGCGAAAACTCCCTCATTTTGATTGCGCGCGGAAGCGCGCGCCAATGCCATTGCCCAGTCATCGTCCCGGTGCTTCCGTCACCGCATTCCGCCGCTTGTCGGCGTTGACAACGTCTTTTCTCCAGGCCTTGTGCGGCGCAAAAACCTTGTGCGCCGCTCTTGTAATTTGTCGGCCGGTTTGCAATGTCAGCCGTTGATTTATTCAGCGTGAGGATGGCATGGGCAAACGGATCGAGAGCTTTCGCGACATCGGCGGACTGTATGATGTGGCGCTTTGCGACGTCTGGGGCGTGCTTCATAACGGCGTCACCGCCTACGGAGAGTCCTCGGTTGCCCTTGAAGCGGCCCGCGCCGAAGGCCTGGCGGTCGTCCTCATCACCAACTCTCCACGTGTCGCTCCGCGTGTTGTCGAGCAGTTGCGGGCGATCGGTGTTCCCGACAGTGCCTATGACCGGATCGTCACGTCGGGCGATGTCACCCGCAAGCTGATCGCCGAGGGACCGAAGAAGGTGTTCCTGCTCGGGCCGGAGCGCGATATCGGCATCCTCGAAGGGCTCGACGTTCAGCGCGTCGAGGCCGGCGAAGCTGAAAGCATCGTCTGCACCGGCTTCTTCGATGACGAAACCGAAACGCCCGAAGACTATACGAATATGCTGATGGCGTGGTCTGCCCGCGACGTGCCACTCATTTGCGCCAATCCGGATCTCGTGGTCGAGCGCGGCCACCGCATGATCCCCTGCGCCGGTGCCATGGCAGCCTATTACGAGCGGCTCGGTGGCCAGACGCGCATCGCCGGCAAGCCGCACCAGCCGATCTACGATGCGGCAATCGCCGCAGCCCGCGAGGTGAAGAACGAGTTTCCGTTGTCGCGCGTGTTGGCGATCGGCGATGGTATGCCGACCGACGTGCGCGGTGCGCTCGATTATGGTCTCGATCTTCTTTATATCAGCCATGGCATCCACGCTCGCGAATATGTCGTCGACGGGCATACGGACGAGGCCGCTCTCGGCGCCTTCCTGGCGCGGGAACAGGCTTCGCCGAAGTGGTGGATGCCGCGCCTTGCCTGAGGAGAGTGGCGGACGATGACCGTTTTCCATCGCAACGAAACCCGTGAACCGCTTCCCGATGCCCTAAAAGGCGGCGTGGTCGCCATCGGCAATTTCGATGGCGTGCATCGCGGCCACCAGTCTGTGCTGACGCGTGCGTTGGAGATCGCCAGGGAGCGCGGCATTCCCGCGCTATTGCTGACGTTCGAGCCGCATCCGCGCACCGTCTTCAAGCCCGACCAGCCAGTCTTCCGCCTGACGCCGGCACCGCTGAGGGCGCGCCTCCTGGAAGCGCTCGGCTTCAACGCCGTCATCGAATACCCGTTTGATCGCGCCTTTTCGCAGCGTTCGGCGGATGAATTCGTCCATTCGATCCTGATCGACTGGCTACACGCTTCCGAAGTCGTCACCGGTTTCGATTTCCATTTCGGCCACGACCGCCAGGGCGGCCCGGCATTCCTGATGAATGCCGGCAGCCATAACGGCTTCGGCGTCACGCTGATCGATGCCTTCCGCGACGAGAATACCGAGGTTATTTCGTCGAGCCGCATCCGCGCGCTCCTGGCGGACGGCGAGGTGGCGCAGGCAGCCGGCCTTCTTGGATATCGCTATACTGTCGAGGCGCCGATCATCGGCGGCGAGAAGCTCGGCCGCACGCTCGGCTTCCCCACGGCCAACATGCAGCTTCCGCCCGAGATATCACTGAAGGCCGGCATCTATGCCGTGCGCTTCCGCGCGGCCGATGGCGTCATTCGCGATGCCGTCGCCAGCTACGGACGTCGCCCTACGGTCACGGACAATGGTGCGCCGCTGCTCGAGACCTTCGTTTTCGATTTCAGCGGCGATCTCTACGGCCAGATCTGTTCGGTGTCCTTCTTCGGCTATCTCCGTCCGGAGTTGAAGTTCGATGGTCTGGACCCGCTGGTCGCGCAGATCCGCAAGGATGAGGATGAAGCGCGCGCGCTGCTCGCCGGCGTCCAGCCGCTTGGCGATCTCGATCGCATCATCGCCTTCGACTGATATCCCCAAGGGTTGGGTAGCTAAGGTTTTTGGTGCTACAGCATGTTTTGCCCCCAGCCCGCCGTCCCGTAGGATAATCCGGTGATGTCAGGCCAATTCGGTGACGCGACCGGCTGATAATCGTGTGGCTTGATCCAGGCTGCCGACAAGCTGTTGAATTCATGTCCGACAAGGGTCATTGTTCCCCGCCGGTTCTGGGGAGGGGCAATCGTTGACATTACGCCATCAGATTATCGCGCTTGCGCTCGTGCCTCTCGTTGTTTCGATCCTGGCAATTACCGCCTTCATCACTTGGCAATCCGCCAACCTCACCAAGAGCAATATCGAGACTTTCGAACAGAACATGCTGAAGGCGAAGGAAACGGAAATCGTCAACCTTACCGACCTCGCCGTGTCGGCCATCCAGGCGACTTATCGGGACGCAGCACCCGACGACCAAGCCGCGAAGGACAAGGTCGCAGCGATCCTGACGTCGCTTGACTACGGCCCGGACGGCTACTTTTTTGTCTACGACTATGATGGGAACAACATCGTTCATCCGCGCGAGGGATTTCGCAACGGGCGCAATTGGCTCGATTTGACCGATCCGGACGGTGACAGGGTCATAGCGGAACTCATCAAGACGGCAAAAGGCGGCGGCGGGCTGCACCAGTACAAATGGGAGAAGCCTTCCACCGGTCGCGTTGCAGATAAGCTTTCCTTTGTGGTCGGCCTTGATAAATGGCACTGGGTCGTCGGAACCGGTGTTTATCTGGACGACATTTTCACCCAGACCGCCGTAGCCAACGCCGCCATGCGGGCAAATATAAAAAGAACCTTCATTGTCGTCACCCTGATCGCTGTTCCCGCCGTTCTGGTCGTTTTCACCACCTGCATGTTCCTGACGTTCCGCGAGCGACGCATGGCCGATAGCCGGCTTAAGGAGCTGACTCAAAGAGTGATCGATACGCAGGAGGAGGAGCGCGCGCGTCTCGCCCGCGAATTGCACGACGGCGTGTCGCAGAATCTCCTCGGCGTCCGCTACGTCATGGATCTCGCCAACCGCAAGGTACGAAACCATGTCGATGATGCTGCCACGACGATCGAGAAGGGTGTTGATGCGCTCAACAGCGCGATCAAGGACATCAGGCGACTGTCGCACGATCTTCGCCCCCGCGTGCTCGATGACCTCGGCTTGACTGCGGCGCTGACCGCCCTCGCGAACAATTTCGCCGAACGCACCGGCATCACAACCGAGATCGAAGCGATCGGCTTTACCACCATGCTGAGAGCAGAAGCCAATACCGCGCTTTATCGCGTCGCGCAGGAGGCCTTGAATAACGTCGAACGTCATTCCGGCGCGACGGCTCTTACCATCAGGCTCTGGAGCGAGCGGGGGCGTGCGCGCTTGAAAATCGCGGACAATGGTATTGGTTTTGACGGTACTGGAGACGGCAAGGGCGGGCTCGGGCTCAGGAACATGCAGGAACGGATGGCGCATTTCCGCGGCCTGCTTCTGGTTCAAAGCACGGCCGATGGCACGACACTGATTGCGATGCTGCCAAAATCGGCCAATGCTTCGCCAAGAGCAAAGGTGGATGCTGCATGAAAAGCGACAGGATCAGCGTTCTGCTGATCGACAATCATCCTGTGGTGCTGGATGGACTGAAAGCCGTGCTGGAGACCTTCGATCACATAGAGGTGGTCGGTACGGCAAACCTTGCACAGGTCGGCTTGGAGGTCGGTCGACAGACGCTGCCGCAAGTGACCTTGATGGATATCAACATGCCCAAGCTGAGCGGCATCGACGCGATCGAGCTTTTTCGCCGGGAGCTTCCGGAGACGCGGATCGTGATGCTGTCCATGCATGACAGTAGGGAATACATCTCCTCGTCGATCATGCGCGGTGCGGTCGGCTATATCCTCAAGGACGTTTCGACCGACGAAGTCGTCTGCGCCATCGAGACCGTTGCGGCCGGCGGAACTTATTTCTCGTCAGGCGTTCGCGACATATTGGTGGCGAGCTCGATGCCAAAAGAGGCTGACCCTCTGACGCCACGCGAGCGTCGTATTCTGGGCTTGATAGTGACAGGCAAGAGCAATCGCGAGATTGCCGACGAACTTCAGATTACGCCTGCAACGGCTGAAACGCACCGCAAGAATTTGAAGAAGAAGCTTGCTATCACGACGACTGCCGGACTGATCCGCTACGCTCTTGACCACGGCATCGCAACCGCAGCGGGCTAGCGCAGTTCCAGGAAAAGTGCGAAGCGGTTTTCCGTTCGGAATGCTTAGCGAAACAAAATGCTCTAACGCCGCCTACCCACTTCTGGGTAGGCTCGATGATTTCGCATCAGCTAATATCTTGTTCGGGCGTCAGACTCGCCGTAGGACTTTATGAGCGGCTGCCCGCAGGCGGGCCGTTGGGAGGAATTCACATTCGTCGGTCTGGCTCTGCACAGGCAAAACTCATCGGCTCCGGCCCTTGGGTGCACACTGCAATCGCAGGCTGATTCACGTCCTTCCACTCTGACAACTGCAACAAGGTGGCGCGCAGACACCGCGTGAGAGGTATCGGATATGGACAAACGCTTTGGGACGGCGGCCTGCTGGCTGCTTGTCATTCCCTACATAGGCTTGCTTTGGGTTCCCTTCTACAACAGCCACGATCCGGTGCTGTTGGGTTTCCCTTTCTTCTACTGGTATCAGCTGGCCTGGGTGCCGATCACAGCCATCCTGACATGGATCGCCTACCGGAGCATGCGCCATGATGACTGATATCGATCCGACCGCGCTCTCCGTCTTCATCTTCTTTCTGGCGCTCGTGACCGTCATGGGTTTTGTCGCGGCGCGCTGGCGCAGGCCGAAGACCCTTGCTCATATCGACGAATGGGGCCTCGGTGGCCGCACCTTCGGCACCTGGATCACCTGGTTCCTCGTCGGCGGCGACTTTTACACCGCCTATACTGTCATCGCCGTCCCGGCGCTGGTCTACACCGTCGGCGCCTATGGCTTCTTCGCGCTGCCCTATACGATCGTCGTCTATCCCTTCGTCTTCATGGTCATGCCGCTTCTCTGGAGGCGGGCGAAGGATCATGGCTACGTCACGGCGGGTGATATCGTCCACGGTCAATATGGCTCGCGGGCGCTGGAGCTGGCGGTCGCTCTGACAGGCGTCATCGCGACGATGCCCTACATCGCTCTGCAGCTGGTCGGCATGACGGCGGTGTTCAAGGCGCTCGGGCTTCATGGCGAACTGCCGCTCGCAGTCGCTTTCATCATCCTGGCGCTCTACACCTATTCGGCTGGCCTTCGCGCTCCGGCGCTGATCGCCTTCGTCAAGGACATCATGATCTATATCGTGGTGATTGCAGCGATTGCGCTCATTCCGGCAAAGCTTGGCGGCTACGCCAACGTCTTTGCGGCAGCCGATGCGGATTTCAAAGCCAAGGGGGCGGGCAGTCTCCTGCTTGGCGGCAACCAGTACGTCGCCTATGCGACCTTGGCACTGGGTTCGGCACTCGCAGCCTTCATGTATCCGCATACGCTGACCGGCATCTTCGCGTCCAACAGTGGCAATACCATCCGCAAGAATGCGGTGCTGTTGCCGGCCTATACGCTGCTGCTCGGCCTGCTCGCTCTGCTCGGCTACATGGGTCACGCGGCAAACCTGAAGCTGGATAGCGCCAATGATGTGGTGCCGGCTTTGTTTCAGACCCTGTTCTCGAGCTGGTTTGCGGGCTTCGCCTTCGCGGCCATCGCCATCGGCGCGCTCGTTCCCGCGGCCGTGATGAGCATTGGCGCTGCCAACCTCTTCACCCGCAACTTCTGGAAGGCCTATGTCGATCCGCAGGTTTCCGATGCCGGCGAGGCGAAGGTGGCCAAGATGACCTCGCTGGTCGTCAAGGTCGGCGCGCTGCTGGTCATCATTTTCCTGCCGACGCAATTCGCGCTTGATCTCCAGCTTCTGGGCGGCATCTGGATCCTGCAGACGCTGCCGGCTCTGGTTTTCGGCCTCTACACCAAATGGTTCCGCGCGCCGGCTCTGCTTGCCGGTTGGGCGGTCGGCTTCTTCGGCGGCACCTATCTCGTTTGGGATGCCGGCTGGAAGCCACTGCATGCGGTCGCGCTCGGAGACGTGAACTTCACTGTCTACACAGGGCTGCTGGCGCTCGCTGCAAACATCGTCGTGTCGGTGATCCTCAACGCGGTGATGCCGGCGCGTGCGACGGCACGCGCCTGATCTGAGCAAAGTCCTATTGGCCGCGGGCGGAAACGTCCGCGGCCCTTCTCTGCGCTGCCGGGATTGTTGCCTCTTCCTTTTCTCGGAAAAAGCGCCTATGAACCGGCAACCATGACCCAATTTCGGCTGAGCCACTCGATACGAATTATTGGCCCGGCCTTCCGCGCGCTGTAAGCTGCCGGAAGGTCCGGGTTTTTGGCGTCTCGCTCAAGAGACGCTTTCCGCCGCCGAAAAATCCCCGTATGGCTGCGCCAGTTCAGGCGCAAGACGCCCGAGACACCGAGGCAATTGTCAGAACTATGACCGATACCGCTGAAAAGATGGATTACTCCAAGACCCTTTACTTGCCGGAAACAGATTTTCCGATGCGCGCCGGACTGCCGCAGAAAGAGCCGGAGCTGGTGAAGCGCTGGGAGGAGATGGACCTCTACAGACAACTGCGTGCTTCCGCCGCCGGCCGCGAGAAGTTCGTTCTGCATGATGGTCCTCCTTACGCTAACGGCCACATCCATATCGGCCACGCGCTGAACAAGATCCTCAAGGATGTCATCACCCGCTCATTCCAGATGCGTGGCTATGACAGCAACTACGTTCCCGGCTGGGATTGCCACGGCCTGCCGATCGAATGGAAGATCGAGGAAAAGTACCGCGAGAAGGGCAAGAACAAGGACGAGGTTCCGGTGAACGAGTTTCGCCAGGAATGCCGCGACTTTGCCGCCGGCTGGATCAAGATCCAGTCCGAGGAGTTCAAGCGCCTCGGCATCACGGGCGATTTCGACAATCCCTATCTGACGATGAACTTCCATGCGGAATCCCGCATCGCCGGCGAGCTTCTGAAGATCGCCCGCACGGGGCAGCTTTACCGTGGCTCCAAGCCGGTCATGTGGTCGGTGGTTGAGCGTACTGCTCTGGCTGAAGCCGAAGTCGAATATGCCGATGTCGAGAGCGACATGATCTGGGTGAAGTTCCCGGTGGCTGAGGGTGCTACGCATCTTGCCGGCGCCTTCGTGGTCATCTGGACGACCACGCCCTGGACGATCCCCGGTAACCGCGCGATCGCCTATTCCTCGCGCGTGTCTTACGGTCTCTATGAAGTCACGGAAGCCGCCAATGATTTCGGCCCGCGTCCGGGCGAGAAGCTGGTCTTTGCCGACAAGCTGGCGGAAGAATCCTTCGCCAAGGCAAAGCTGCAGTACAAGCGCCTCGGCGATGTGACCGCGGCTGATCTGGCGGATCTCACCTGTGCCCATCCGCTGGCCTCGCTCGGCTATGATTACAAGGTGCCGCTGCTCGACGGCGATCACGTCACCGACGATGCCGGTACGGGCTTCGTGCATACCGCACCCAGCCACGGCCGCGAGGACTTTGACGCCTGGATGGCGCATGCCCGCGACCTCGAAAAGCGCGGCATCTCGTCGGCCATCCCGTTCCCGGTCGATGATGCCGGCTTCTACACCGCCGATGCCCCTGGCTTCGAAGGTGGGCGCGTCATGGACGACAACGGCAAGAAGGGCAACGCGAACGATCTCGTCATCAAGGCGCTGATCGAGACGAACACGCTCTTTGCGCGCGGCAGGCTGAAGCATTCCTACCCGCACTCCTGGCGCTCGAAGAAGCCGGTCATCTTCCGCAACACGCCGCAATGGTTCGTCTATATGGACAAGGACTTCGCGGATGGCTCGACGCTGCGTTCGCGCGCGCTGAAGGCGATCGACGACACACGCTTCGTGCCGGCTGCCGGTCAGAATCGCCTGCGCGCCATGATCGAACAGCGCCCGGATTGGGTCCTGTCGCGCCAGCGCGCCTGGGGCGTGCCGATCGCTATCTTCGTCGACGAGCAGGGCAACATCCTGCAGGACGACCGCGTGAACGCCCGCATCCTCGATGCTTTCGAAGAGGAAGGCGCCGATGCCTGGTTCGCGGAAGGCGCTCGTGAACGCTTCCTCGGTGAGAAGGCCAACGAGCCCTGGACGCAGGTGATGGACATCCTCGACGTCTGGTTCGATTCCGGTTCGACGCATACCTTCACGCTGGAAGACCGTCCGGATCTCAAGTGGCCGGCGGACGTCTATCTCGAAGGCTCTGACCAGCATCGCGGCTGGTTCCATTCGTCGCTGCTCGAAAGTGCCGCGACCCGTGGCCGCGCGCCTTACGACACGGTCGTCACGCACGGCTTCACCATGGACGAGCAGGGGCGCAAGCAGTCGAAGTCGCTCGGCAACGTCGTTGCCCCGCAGGACGTGATGAAGGACGCCGGCGCCGATATCCTGCGCCTCTGGGTCATGACCACGGACTATTGGGAAGACCAGCGTCTGGGCAAGGCCATCATCCAGACCAATGTCGACGCCTATCGCAAGCTGCGCAACACCATCCGCTGGATGCTGGGCACGCTGGCGCATGACAAGGGCGAAGTCATCGCCTATGCCGACATGCCGGAGCTGGAGCGGCTGATGCTGCATCGTCTCGCCGAACTCGACGAGCTGGTGCGCGAAAGCTACAACGCCTTCGACTTCAAGCGCATCGCCCGTGCCCTGATCGACTTCGCCAATGTCGAGCTGTCGGCCTTCTACTTCGACGTCCGCAAGGATGCACTCTACTGCGATGCGCCGTCGAGCCTGCGCCGCCGCGCCTCGCTCGCCGTCATCCGCACGATCTTCGACTGCATGGTGACGTGGCTGGCGCCGATGCTGCCCTTCACCACTGAGGAGGCGTGGCTGTCGCGCAATCCGTCGGCGGTCTCGGTTCACCTCGAGCAGTTCGTCACTGTTCCCGCCGAATGGAAGAACGAGGCGCTGGCCGAGAAGTGGAAGAAGATCCGCTCGGTGCGCAGCGTCGTTACCGGCGCGCTCGAAATCGAGCGCAAGGACAAGCGCATCGGCTCCTCGCTGGAGGCCGCTCCGGTCGTCTACATCGCCGATCCGGAGCTGCTGAGGGTGCTGGAAGGGCAGGATTTCTCTGAAATCTGCATCACTTCTGGCATCACCATCGAGGGCGGTGAAGGCCCGGCGGATGCCTTCCGTTTGGACGACGCAGCCAAGGTCAGCGTCGTGCCCAAGCTCGCAGAAGGCCGCAAGTGCGCCCGTTCCTGGCGCATCACAACGGATGTCGGCTCCGATCCGGAATACCCCGATGTCTCGGCGCGTGACGCCGTGGCGCTGCGCGAACTTGCGGCTGTCAACTGAAGAAAATTGCCGGGTGAATTGCCTTTGCGGCGTTCATCCGGTAAAAGCTGCCTGAAATTGGCCCGATTTTTACGGCAGTTGCCGTCAGATGGGGTCCTGTTACGTTTATTCCGGCATGGCTGGGAAGGGTTTTCATGAGAGCGATGCATAAGGTTCGTGTCGGCGTCAGCTTGGCGGCACTTGTGGTTGGCTGCGGTGCCATGTCCGGCTGCCTGAGCAGCCCGACTTATGGCACCGACAAGACGGCCGGCGTGCAGCTCTTGGACGATCTCGGCGATATCGCCTCCGTTTCGGCCGCAACGCCGAAGGACAAGGGCGTGAAGTATCCGAACCGCCCCGGTTTGGTCGTTGGCGGCGACAAGGACACCCTGACCCAGCCGCAGCAGTCGCTCGCAAACAAGGACAACCCGGCCTGGCTTGAATCGCCGGAAGATGCCCGCAAGCGCCTTGCTGCAGAAGCCGACCAGAAGAAGAACGACGTCAATTATCGCTCGCCGCTCGCTCAGGCCGACAGCTCCAGGAACCATATGACTGAAGCGCAGCAGACGGCCGCTTATCGCGCCGCGCGTCAGGATCAGTCCGGCAGCTATGTCGATCAGCGCCGTTATCTCATCGATCCGCCGCAGCAATATCGTCAGGTTGCCGACCAGGCGGCCTTGAACGATCTGGGCACGCCGGAGTCGAAGAAGGAAAAGAAGCGCAAGAAGGATGCCGAGGCTGCGCAGCAGTCCAATAACAGCAGCTGGTGGAAGCCCTTCCAATAAGAAGTTTTCAAAGCGGCGGCGTCAAAACCGCCGCTTTTCAGTCTTCGGAGCGTTTCGCTTGAAAGAAGCCTCTGAGGATGTTGGCGGATGCGGTCTCGCCGAGACCGGAATAGACTTCCGGCGCGTGATGGCAGGTCGGCTGGCGGTAGAAGCGCACGCCATTGTCGACGCCGCCCCCTTTCGGGTCTTCGGCGCCATAATAGAGACGGCGGATGCGCGCGAACGAAATGGCCGCGGCGCACATGGTGCAGGGTTCCAGCGTAACGTAGAGATCGGCGCCTGCAAGACGCTCCTGGCCAAGCTCCTCGCAGGCCAGGCGGATGGCGACGACTTCGGCGTGGGCGGTGACGTCGTTGAGCTCTCGGGTGCGGTTGCCGGCCATGGCGATAACCTTGTTGTCGAGCACGACGACGGCGCCGATCGGCACTTCGCCACGCTCTCCGGCGCGGCGCGCTTCGGCCAAAGCAAGCTCCATGAATTGATTTGTAGCCGCCATTCAAGTTTTTCCACTTAACCGCAAGGGCGTGACCTGATAGGAACACGCGTTAAAAATTCAGGCAAACAACAAATGACGATGAATGACAAGCCCAAGCGGCCTGGGTCTAAACCCTTTGCTGGCGACAAGAAGACGACAAAACGCGATGGCGCGAAGCCTGCCAAGGTCGCAGCCGTGAAGGCTGCGGACGCGACAGCGGTCGAGGACGGAAAGGCCGAGCGCATTTCCAAGGTGATGGCACGCGCCGGCGTGGCCTCGCGCCGCGACATCGAGCGGATGATTCTGGACGGCCGCGTCAAGCTGAACGGCGTGTTGCTCGACACACCCGTGGTCAACGTGACCCTGACCGACAAGATCGAGGTCGACGACGTGCCGATCCGCGGCATCGAGCGCACGCGCCTATGGCTCTATCACAAGCCGGCTGGCCTCGTGACTACCAATGCCGACCCCGAGGGCCGTCCGACCGTTTTCGACAATCTGCCGGAAGAGCTGCCGCGTGTCATGTCGATCGGCCGCCTCGATATCAACACCGAAGGCTTGTTGCTGCTCACCAATGACGGTGGTCTGGCCCGCGTGCTGGAATTGCCGACGACCGGCTGGCTGCGCCGCTATCGCGTCCGCGCTCATGGCGAGATCGATCAGGAAGCGCTGGACAAGCTGAAGGAAGGCATTGCCGTCGACGGCGTGCTCTACGGCTCGATCGATGCGACGCTCGACCGCACCCAAGGGTCCAACGTCTGGATCACCATGGGCCTGCGCGAAGGCAAGAACCGCGAAATCAAGAACGTGCTCGGCGCGCTCGGCCTCGAGGTCAACCGCCTGATCCGTATCTCCTACGGTCCGTTCCAGCTCGGCGAGCTGCCGGAAGGCCACGTACTTGAAGTGCGCGGCCGCACGCTGCGCGATCAGCTCGGCCCGCGTCTGGTCGAAGATGCCAAGGCGAATTTCGATGCGCCGCTCTATAATGCTCCGGCAGTTGCCGAACCTGAAGAGACGGATGCGAAGCCGGTTCGGACGGCCAAGGAGGAACGCCCGCGCCGCGAGCGCCCTGAGGACAAGCGCGAGCGTGCCTTGAGCCGGCTCGACACCAAACGCGACGCCAAGCGCGATGATCGCCGCGAAGGCGGCCACAAGGACGAGGACAAGGCAAAGCGCCAGCCGCTCGGCCCGCGCCGCAGCGCCAATGTCTGGATGGCACCCGGTGCCCGCCCGCTCGGCGAAAAGGCGGCCGCAAAGGCTGCGAAGAATGCAAAGACCGCCTCTCGGCGCGGCGAGCCAGAACGTCCGCAGCGCAGCGGCTTTGACCGTCCGGACGAAGGTCCCCGCGTTCGCATCAATCGCGTCGACGAAGGCGATGGCGAATGGATTCGTTCCAGCGAGGAAGCGCCGCGCCGGTCGCGTGGCGATGATGACGGCTTTGATCGCAAGCGCTCCGAGCGCCCACGCGGCGATCGCCCGCAAGGTGATCGTCCTTCGCGTGGGGATCGTCCCTTTGGCGACAAGCCTCGCGGTGAACGCTCGTATGGTGACAAACCCCGTGGCGAGCGGACGTTTAGTGATCGTCCACGCGGTGAACGCGGCTCGCGGCCGGAGGGCGGCGACCGTCCTCGCGCGAAATCGTTCCAGGGTGAGGCTCGCTCTGAGCGTCCTCGTGGCGACCGCCCCTATGGTGATCGCCCGGCGCGTGGCGACCGTCCTTTCGGCGACAGGCCTCGCGGTGATCGTCCGTATGGCGACAAGCCTCGGGGCGACAGGTCGTTCAGCGACCGTCCCCGCGATGACCGCCGGCCCCGTTCAGAGGGTGATGAGCGCCCGCGCGCAAGGTCTTTCGATGGCGAGCAGCGCTCCGAACGTCCCCGCGGCGATCGCCCTCAAGGTGATCGTCCGCCCCGTGGAGATCGGCCCTTTGGCGAGCGCCCTCAAGGCGAACGTTCCTTCGGCGATCGCCCGGCCGGCAAGCCTTTCGGCAAGAAGCCGGGCGGCGGCAAATCCTTTGGCGGCAAGCCGAGTGGGAAGCCCGGTGGCTCGCGCGGCTTCGGCGGCAAGCCGGGTGGCGCAGGTCGCCCCTCGGGCGGCCCACGCGGCGGCTCCGGTCGTGGTGGCCCCGGCAGGGGCGGCCCCAAGGGCGGCAGGGGTTAGCGCGCGGTGAGGATCGTCGGCGGTGAGTTTCGCGGTCGCTCGCTTGCAACGCCGAAGTCGAACGACATTCGTCCGACGGCGGATCGCACGCGCGAAAGCCTGTTCAACATCCTGAGCCACGCCTATCCGGAGGCTGTCGATGGCACCCGGATGATAGATGTGTTTGCCGGCACGGGTGCCGTCGGGCTGGAGGCCGCCTCCCGCGGCTGCCGTCACGTGCTCTTCGTCGAAAGCAGCGTCGAGGGCAGGGGGCTCCTCTGGGAAAACATCGATGCGCTCGGCCTGCACGGCCGCACGCGCATGCTGCGGCGTGACGCGACGGATCTCGGCAGCGTCGGCAATCTCGAGCCTTTCGATTTTCTCTTCGCCGACCCGCCCTATGGCAAAGGACTCGGCGAGAAGGCGTTTGCGGCGGCTGCCGCCGGCGGCTGGCTGGTGCCGGGCGCTCTGGCGATCCTCGAGGAGCGCGCAGACGTGACAGTTGCCGCGCCATCGGATTTCCTGTTTCTGGAGGAACGAACCTTCGGCGACAGCAAGATGCATTTCTTCCGTTACCAGCCGCTGGCGGCCTGACGGGGGAAGGAGAAGGATATGGGCGACTATGCTGATTTCGTCGGCAGCGACTATCCGCTTGCCGCTTCCGGCACGCCGAGCGTTGCGGTCGCCTTCGGCTGCGGCGGCGCGCGCGGGCTTGCCCATATTCATATCATCGAGGCGCTGGACGAACTCGGGATTCGCCCGATTGCAATAGCCGGCTCCTCCATCGGTTCCATCATGGGCGCGGCCATGGCCGGCGGCATGAGCGGCGCGGAAATCCGGGATTACACGCTGGCAACTGTGGGTAATCGCCCTGCCGTTCTCAACAAGATCTGGAGCTTGCGGCCGGTCAGCATGCGCAGCATCCGCTTCGGCCAGTTCAATCTCGAGCGCATCCTACGCACCTTCCTGCCATCAGCCATTCCGGAAAGCTTTTCCGAGCTGCACATTCCGCTGAAGGTGGTCACGACCGATTACTACGATCAGGCCGAGGTCGTCATCGAGAAGGGGGAACTCTTCCCGGTCCTTGCGGCCTCCGCTGCCATTCCCGCCGTGTTCATGCCGGTCAAACTCGGTGATCGCGTGATGATCGACGGCGGTATCATGAATCCGGTTCCCTACGAACATCTGGCCGGCCTTGCCGATATCATCATCGGCATAGACGTTGTCGGCGGCCCAGAGGGCAGCGGCCGGCAGATTCCGAACCGCATCGAGAGCCTGTTCGGCGCCGGTCAGCTGACGATGCAGTCCAATATTGCGCTGAAGCTGCGGCTGCAGGCGCCGCAGATCTTCCTCAGGCCATCCGTCGGCCGTACCGGCGTGCTCGATTTCCTGAAGGCACGCGACATCCTTGCCATGTCAGCCGGCATCAAGGACGAACTGAAATTCGCCCTCGACCGTGTGATGACGGCGAAAAGCTAGAGTTTCGGTTCAAGCGAAGCCGCCGAATGGCGTCTCATGTGTTTTCACGCAATTCCAGACGCGAACACCGCTTCGAGGTTTCGATAGAATTATCCTGGTGTGCCGCTCGTTCGAATGCGGGATGCGGCCATCTCGCCATGAGCGAGCCGATCTGGAATGAAATCGGACGAAGGTCGTCGCGTCGATCGTTTAGGAAGATGTTCCCTCATCGGTAGCGTTGATCAGCGGCAGGAAGATCTCATCGACAATTTCCCTGATGGCTGCATCCGACAAGGGCTGGAAAGTCATCAGAATCTCGTGACGCGCAAGATCCGTTGGCAGCGCCACGATCCGCGGGGTGAGGCGGGACGCGATGACTTCGCCGCGATCGATCGCCCGTGTCAGGATGGTTTGCATGACGTCGGAATCGACAATCTCTGCCCTGAGATGCGCCCTGACCTCCGCCAGGTTTGTCTGCTTCTCCATCAGATCCTTCTGCATGTCGAAAATCAGTCTGATCATGTCGGGCCGGGCGCGATTGGATAGCTCGCGAAGCAGAAGGCAAGTCTCGTCGCGGATATTGCCGAGATCGGGCACGACGATCGGATTCTGCACTAGATGCCGTCCCAAGGCAGCCGTTGCGAGCGCGGTGCGGCTCGGCCAGCGTCGATAGAGCACCGGCCTGCTGGTGCCGGCACGCTTGGCGACACCCTCCAGCGTGAGGCCGGGATAGCCCTGTTCGACCAATTCGGCCCATGCGGCATCCAGGATGGCGTCTTCCAGCCGAGCGCCCCGCCGCCGTCCAGTTTTCTCAGCCTTCATTCATCTCTATCCTCATTTAAGATGCAACCTGCATCCTATTGTGTGCTCATTTCTGGTGCCATAAGATGCGTATAGTATCTTAATGCATTGGAGAAGTCGCATGTCCGACGTGAAAGGCGCAAAATCCCGCTCGGTCCTGATCTCTGGGGCGAGCGTTGCCGGGCCGGCATTGGCCTATTGGCTCGATCGCTACGGCTTCGATGTGACGGTGGTGGAGCGGGCGCCGACCATTCGCAGCGGTGGCTATCCCATAGACTTGCGGGGCACCGCGATCGACGTTGTCGAGCGCATGGGTGTGCTCCCTGAACTCCGGTCGGCTCATATCGACACCCGACGGCTGCGGTTCATAGATGCTGATGGAAACGCGATCGCCACCATCATGCCGGAGGACCTGACCGGCGGCGCGACCCGCCGCCACGTCGAGTTGCCACGTGGCGAGCTGACGTCGGTTCTCTACCAGCTCACCCGCGACAGGCGGGTCCGTTACCTGTTCAATGATTCCATCGAGGCGTTGCAGGACGATGGCGTCGGAGTGGAGGTTCGCTTCAGAAGCGGATCGGAACAGAGGTTCGATATCGTGATCGGCGCGGACGGGATGCATTCCAACACACGCGCCTTGGCATTCGGGCCGGAGGGGCCCTTCAGCCGTTATCTTGGCTTTTGCTTCAACCTCTTCTCGCTGCCGAACGATGCTGGCTTTTCACACGAAGCCGTCATCTACGCCGAACCGGGCCGCACGGCGGGCGTGTACGCGGTTGGCGACAGCCCCACGCTCCTGGCTTTCCTGAATTTCGCGACTGACGAGCCGCCATTCCATTCGAACACGGATGTCGATAGGCAGCGGCAGCGAACGGCAGAAATGTTTCGCCATTGCGGCGGAATATCCGGCCGTTTGGTCGAAGCCATGCAGCGGGCGGATGACCTGTTCTTCGACACGGTCAGTCAGATCCACATGCCACGCTGGTCGTCCGGCCGCGTGGCGCTGATCGGCGACGCCGCGCATGCGCCGTCATTTCTGTCGGGACAGGGCACGAGTCTTGCCCTGGTCGGCGCCTATGTCCTCGCCGGTGAGCTCGCAACGCACACAGATCCTGTCGATGCTTTTGCTGCCTATGAACGGATAGCGCGGCCGTTCATGGAAGCAAACCAGGCGCTCGCCCTTAGGGAAGGCGGGAGCCTGCTCATGCCGCGCACGCAGGAGGAACTTGACGCGCGCAACGCCGCGCTCGCCGCGATGATGGCGTCAGGGAAGGCAGTGGCGCATGCGGAGCACTCCAGCGCAGCACATAATGCGCTTAATCTGCCGAACTATGGGCACTTAGTCCGGGAATAAGCCGGTCTGTCGCCGAATGCCATGATACAATCGATGCAAGCTCGCCGGACACAAGCCCGTTGAACGTCAAGAGCTCGGCGAGAGATTTTGCGAGAGCCGCAGGGCGACTTTTGTTCGGGAGCCTGCGCAAACCGAGCACTTAAGCTTAAGCCCGCTCCGGCTCCTCCTGCGGCAAGGCCACGAGATCGTCGGCGTCGCTGTAGGTTTCGGCTGCACGCTTCGGCTTGACCAGCGGCTCCGGCTTGACGGGGCGGGAATAGAGCATGTCGGTGCCGGCCTGCAGGCCCTCGCTCACCTGCAACACCAGCCGTTGCTCGTCGCGCTTGCGGATATCCTCGCCGATCTCATAGGCCTCCGCTTCGCTGACACCAAGCGCCTCCAGAGTGCGGCGGCCGAACAGCAGACCGGATTCCAGCGTCTCGCGCAGCTCGTAGTCCACGCCCTTGTGGCGCAGCTCGATCGAATGAACGCGGTCGTAGGAGCGCACGAAGATGCGCGCATGCGGGTAATCTGTCTGCACGAGCTCGACGATCTTGTCGGTCACATCTCGCAGATGCGTGCTGACGACGACGATCTTGGCGCGGTCGATGCCGGCGGAGCGCAGCACGTCCTTGCGGGTCCCGTCGCCGAAATAGATGCGGAATCCGAAGCTCGATGCCTGGCGGATGCGGTCGGCCGAGAAATCGATGACGGTTACGTCGCGACCGCTCGCAAGCAGGATCTGTGCCGCGATCTGGCCGAAACGGGAAAAGCCGATCATCAGCACGTCGGAACCGGCGCCCTCGAAATCCTCGTCCAGCTCTTCCTGCGTGTCGCCCTTCATCAGGCGCTTGGCGAGTGCGGAGCTCAGCGGCGTCAGCGCCATCGACAGGGTTACGATGGCGATCAGCATCGATGCCGTGTTGGCGGAAAACAACCCGCCGCTGGCGCTGGCCGCGCTGAACAGCACGAAGCCGAATTCACCGCCCTGCGGCAGCAGCCCGGCGATGCGCACGGCGTCATTGTGCGGCGAGCCCGCCACGCGGCAGAGCGCATAGATCACGACCGCCTTGATGAGCATCATCACAGGGACGGCGAGCACGATCATCACCCAATTATCGAGGATCACCTCCAGCTTCAGCGACAGACCGACGGCGATGAAGAAAATGGCAAGCAGCACGCCGCGGAAGGGCTCGATATCCGCCTCCAGCTCATGACGGTAGGAGGATTCCGCCAGCATCACGCCGGAGAGAAAGGCGCCCATGGCCATCGAGAGGCCGGCAAGCTGCATCAGCGTCGCCGATCCCATGACGACGAAAAGGGCGGCGGCAATCATCGCCTCGCGGGCGCCGGTGCGCGCAATCACCTGGAAAAGCGGCGTCAGAAGATAGCGACCGGCGATGATCATTGCCGCCACCGCGCCGACGGCGATCGCAAGGCTCGGCAGCGGATTGGCGGTTTGCTGCGCGCCGTCGAGAACGGTGATCAGCGCCAGCAACGGCACGATGGCGAGATCCTGCAGCAACAGCACCGAGAAGGAGCGCTGGCCGTATTTCGTATTGACGTCGCCCTGCTGCTCGAGGATCTGCATGGCAAACGCGGTTGAGGAAAGCGCCAGGCCGAAGCCGATGATGATGCTGCCCTTCCAGCCGGCAATGCCGCCGAGATAGGATGCGACCATCAGCGCCAGCCCGCTCAAGACCACCTGTGCCGTGCCGAGACCGAAAATATCGCGCCGCATCTGCCAGAGACGTGACGGCTTCAACTCCAGGCCGATGATGAACAACAGAAAGACGACGCCGAGTTCGGCGACGGACAGCACAGACTCGCTGTCGCCGATGCTGTGGAGGATCGGGCCGATCACCACGCCGGCCGCCAGATAGCCGAGCACTGTGCCGAGCCCCAGTTTCTTGAAGATCGGCGCCGTGACAACGGCGCCTCCGAGCAGCAGCAGGGTTTCGGTGAAGAGCGTATTGGGGGCGGACATCGTCTGTTTCTTTCCGTGGGGCAGGCGGTGTTGCGACGCGCGGCCATCATAAACAACCAGGCGTGAAGGGATTAGAACAAGAATCGGCTTTGCCGCCCTTGATGCTTTATGTAGTGCACAATAAATGGAACGCGAAGGAAAGGCCAAGTCATGACCTCAGAAATCGATTCCGCCACTCTGCTTTCCCGTGCCAGCCAGTTGATCGACCTCGCCCGGAAAGCCGGTGCGGATGCGGCCGATGCCGTCGTGGTGCGGTCGCGCGCCCATTCCGTCAGCGTGCGCCTCGGCAAGGTCGAGGGCACCGAATCCTCCGAGAGCGACGACTTCTCGCTCAGGGTCTTCGTCGGCAATCGCGTTGCCAGCGTTTCCGCCAATCCCGGTTTCGACCTCAGCGCGCTTGCCGAGCGCGCCGTGGCTATGGCCAAGGTTTCGCCTGAAGATCCCTTCGTCTGCCTTGCCGATCAGGCGGATCTTGCCAAGAGCTATCCCGATCTCGAATTGTTCGACCCCACCGAGGTTTCCACGGAGCAGCTTCGCGAAGCGGCGCTTGCGACCGAAGCCGCTGCGCTTGCCGTTCCCGGCGTCACCAATTCCTCAGGCGCCGGTGCTTCCGCAGGCATGGGTGGCCTCGTGCTCGTCACCTCGCATGGCTTTGCCGGTCATTACATGGGGTCGCGCTTCGGGCGCTCCGTCAGCGTGATCGCCGGTGAAGGTACCGGCATGGAACGCGACTATGATTTCGACAGCCGTCTCTATTTCGCCGATCTCGACGCTGCCGAGGAGATCGGCCGCCGCGCTGGCGAGCGTGTCATCAAGCGTATCAATCCGCGCCAGGTTCCGACGGACAAGAATGTTACCGTCGTTTTCGACCCGCGTGTTGCGCGCGGTTTCGTCGGCCATATTGCCGGCGCTATCAACGGTGCCTCTGTCGCCCGCAAGACCAGCTTCCTGCGCGACAAGATGGGTCAGCAGGTGTTGAAGGCAGGTCTGTCGATAACGGACGATCCGCTGATCGTGCGCGGCCCTTCCTCGCGTCCTTTCGACGGCGAGGGTGTATCCGGCAAGCGGCTTGTCATGATTGAAGACGGTGTGCTGAAGTCCTGGTTCCTCTCCACGGCGACGGCGCGGGAAATCGGCGGCGGTCTGAAGACCAACGGCCGGGGCGTGCGCGGCGGCACGGCGGTATCGCCGGCATCCACAAATCTCGCACTGGAGCCGGGCGATGTCTCGCCGGAGGAGCTGATCCGCAGTGTCGGAACGGGCTTCTATGTGACCGAACTGATCGGCCAGGGCGTCAACATGATAACAGGTGAATACAGCCGCGGCGCGACAGGCTTCTGGATCGAGAACGGTGAATTGACCTTCCCGGTGTCGGAGGTGACCATTGCCTCCAACCTGAAGGACATGTTCATGCGCGTCACTCCGGCCAACGATATCGACCGCGATTTCGGCATAGCCGCTCCGACGCTCGCGATCGAAGGCATGACGCTGGCTGGCCGCTGAGACACGAGCAGAGATTGGAATGATTGGATGATCGATAGCCAGAAGGCCGGCCAGTTGAGCGATGTGGACCTGATCGTCGGGGCCGCGCTCGAGGCGGGTAAGATCGCTCTCGGTTTCTTCCGGCAATCGCCGGAGGTCTGGTGGAAGAACAACGGCCAGTCTCCGGTCAGCGCCGCCGATTTCGCCGCCAATGAAAGTCTTGCCGCCACCCTGCGTCCGGCGCGACCGGACTATGGCTGGCTTTCCGAGGAAACGGATGACGATGCCGAGCGGCTGAAGCATGCGACCGTCTTCGTGGTCGATCCGATCGATGGCACCAGAGGCTTTCTCTCGGGTCTGGATCTCTGGTGCGTCAGCGTCGCCGTCGTCACCGATGGGCGGCCCGTGGCGGGTGTTCTCTATGCGCCGGCGCTGGACGAGCTCTTTGTGGCAACGGCCGGCGGACAGGCCTTGAAGAATGGCAAGCCGATCAGCGTTTCCAAGAGGGTCGGCGACGATATTCATCGGCTGGCGACCGGCGAGGACATGTTGAAGGGCTTCGATCCGGATTTCCGCAAGACGGTCGAGCGGGTGAAGCACGTTCCGTCGCTTGCCTATCGCCTCGCCATGGTGGCGGATGGGCGCCTCGAAGGGACGATCGTCAAGCGCAACTCCCACGACTGGGATCTGGCTGCCGCCGACCTCATTCTGGAGCGCGCCGGCGGCGCTCTCGTGGATCTCTCGGGCAATGCGCTCCGCTACAATCGCGCCGAAGTATCGCATGACGAATTATGCGGTGCATCGGCATCGCAATTACCGGAGTTTCTCCACCAACTTTCCCATCGACGAGACGGTTGACCTTTTGGTCAAAATCCCTCAGATGGAGAGCGGAGGGGACGATAGCAGAAAGAGACGAAAATGACTGATACCAGCGGCAAAAAGCAGCTCCTGCACCTTGTCTTCGGCGGCGAACTGGAAAACCTCGAAGAGGTTCAGTTCCGCAATCTCAACGAACTCGATATCGTCGGCATGTATCCCGATTATGCGAGCGCGCTGACGGCGTGGAAGTCCAAGGCACAGCAGACCGTTGACAACGCCCATATGCGTTATTTCATCGTCCATCTGCACCGCCTGCTCGATCCGCAGGAAAAAGCGGCTTCCTGAGGTTGCCTCACACCGAATTTTGCATTTGATATCTCCGTCCGGCGAGGCGTTACCGCTTTAAATCCGGTCATGAAGCAGTATCTTTGACACAATAAGAACGAAAATTCGGCTGTTTATTCGGCCGGTTGATAATCGGGATTTGGCATTGATGGTGATCAGCTGGGATAGGAGGCGATCGAAATGAGTAGCCTCAGGGCGCGTCTTGCCTTGAGCGCCTATCGTTTTGGTGGAATCGCCGTCTATCCGTTCATCGGGCCCTATCTCGCCGTTCGTGCGGCAAAGGGCAAGGAAGACGGCTCCCGCAAACTGGAGCGCTCGGGTTATGCCAGCGCCAACCGTCCGCAGGGGCCGTTGATCTGGTTTCATGCCGCGAGTGTTGGCGAGACCTCGGCCGTCATTCCCTTGATCCGCGAAATCCGCCGTCGCGACATTCACGTCATCCTGACGACGGGCACGATAACCTCGGCCAAGGTCGCGCAGCAGCGCCTTGGCGAGGAGGTCATTCATCAGTACGTGCCGCTTGACCTCAAGCCCGCCATCAAGCGCTTCCTCGACTACTGGCAACCCGATTGCGCCATTTTCGCCGAATCCGAGATCTGGCCGACAACCATCATGGAGCTTGGCCGCCGGCGCATCCCGCAGATCCTCGTCAATGCCCGCATGTCGGACCGCTCCTTCGAGCGCTGGAGCCGGCATCCGTCGCTTGCCGAGGCTCTGTTTGAAAATCTGGCGCTGGTTGTGGCGCAGTCTGATCTCGACGCGGAGCGTTTCCGCGATCTCGGTGCCCGCCAGGTCCTGAAGTCAGGCAATCTCAAGGTCGATACCGACGCGCCATCCTATGATGCGCCGACGCTTGCCGGCTACATGAAGCAGATCGGCGACCGCAAGACCTGGGCGGCCGTCTCCACCTTCGAGGGCGAGGAGGATGCTGCCGCATCCGTTCACGCGATGCTGAGGGATCACAACGGCCAGCTCACCATCATCGTACCGCGTCATCCGGAGCGCTGCGACGCCATCGAGGCAACGCTCGTGGAGCAGGGTCTGAAAGTAGCGCGCCGCACCCGCAACGATATCCTCTCGCCGGATGTCGATGTCTTTCTCGGCGATACGATCGGCGAGATGGGGCTATATCTGCGGATGACCGAAGTCGCCTTCATGGGCAAATCGCTGTTCAACGAGGGCGGTCAGAATCCGCTGGAGCCGGCCATGCTTGGCTGCGCCATTCTGACCGGTGGCCACGTGCAGAATTTCCGCGATTCCTATCAGCTGCTTGCCCGCCGCGGCAGTGCCCGCGTCGTGCGCGATACCGAGATGCTCGCGCGCGGCGTGCATTATCTGCTGACCAACGACCCGGCGCGACGCGGCATGATCGATGCCGGCTTTGCCGCCGTGCATGAAATGCGCGGCGCGCTCGCAGCAACGGTCAAGGGGCTTGAACCCTACATCAACCCGCTTTCGGTGAAGGCGCGGCTGATGCCGAAGACGATGGCAAACGGATAAGAAGGGAATGGCATGACGGCGGCCAAGCTGGGAGCGATTGCGGGCATCCTTTTCGACAAGGACGGCACGTTGCTCGACTACGACCAGAGCTGGCTGCCGGTCAATCGTGAACTCGCCCGTATCGCCGCACAGGATGATCCGATCCTCGCCGATCACCTTTTGTCGGCCTGTGGCATGGACCCGATCACCGGTCATATCGTGCCCGACAGCCTGCTCGCCGCCGGCAATACCAGGCAGATTTCCGAGGGGCTGGTGGCAGCCGGCTCGAAAGTGAGTGTCGCAGAGCTGGTGGAAAAGCTCGATGCGCTTTTTGCGCATGCGGCCGATTTTTCCTCGCCCGTCACCGATCTCGCCGCCTTCTTCCAGCGGCTGCATGCGCGCGGCTACAAGCTCGGCGTTGCCTCCAGCGACAATGAGCGCTCCATCCGTCAGACGGCTCGCCGCTTCGGCTTCATCGACTATCTCGACTATATCGCCGGTTACGATAGCGGTTTCGGTACGAAGCCGGAGCCCGGCATGGTGCTAGGCTTCTATGCGGCAACGGGTCTTTCGCCCGCGCAGGTTGCCGTCGTCGGTGACAATAATCACGATCTCCATATGGGCCGCAACGCCGGCGTTGGCCTGACGGTCGGCGTGTTGACGGGCACGGGTTCGCGCGAAACGCTGACGGCCGCATCGGACTATTGCCTCAACGACATCACCGAGCTGGAAAGCCTGCTCATGCCGGCCGCGCAATCGGCCTGATACCGGCAATGGCTTGCTTTTTCACGCAATCTGCCCATTCTTGCCGCCTTGTCGCGGGTACAAGAACAGGGCTGGACTAGACGCATGGTATCTGAAGCCCCACCTTTCTGGTGGCGAAAGCCGGATTGGCGTGCCTGGGGTCTCTCGCCCTTTTCTTTTCTATACGGTCGTATCGCCGGGCACCGCATGGTGAATGGCAGACGTGCTTCCGTGCCGGTGCCGGTCATCTGCGTCGGCAATTTCACCGTGGGGGGAGCCGGCAAGACGCCGACGGCGCTTGCGCTCGCTCAGGCCGCTAAAGCAAAGGGGCTGATACCTGGCTTTTTGAGCCGCGGCTATGGCGGCTCGCTCGATGTCACGACGGTCGTCGATCCCACGCATCACCACGCCACGGCCGTCGGCGACGAGCCGCTGTTGCTTGCCCGCGAGGCACTGACGGTCATTGCCCGTCGCCGGGCCGATGGGGCGGAAAGGCTCGTGCGCGAGGGTGCCGACCTCATCATCATGGATGACGGTTTTCAAAGCGCGCAGCTTGCCATCGACTATGCCCTCGTCGTGATCGATGCCGGCAGAGGCATCGGCAACGGCCATCTCGTCCCGGGCGGTCCCGTGCGTGCGCCTCTGCGCACCCAGCTTCTCTACACCTCCGGCATATTGAAGGTCGGCGAGGGTAATGCTGCCGATCGCGTCGTTCGCCTCGCGGCACGAGCCGGCAAGCCGTTCTTTTCGGCAAGCGTGAGGGTGCGCGGGCAGGAGGATCTACGCGACCGCAAGGTGCTTGCCTTTGCCGGCATTGCCGATCCGGCCAAATTCTTCCGCACGGTCGAGACGCTGGGAGCTGATATCGCCGTCCGACGCAGCTTCGGAGATCATGAACATCCGGGCGAGGATGAAGTCTCCGACATGCTGGACATTGCCTCGCGCGAGGGGTTGGAGATCGTCACCACGTCGAAGGATTATGTCCGCCTCATCGGCCATCACGGTCGCGCCGACGAACTGCTGCGGCGCTGCCGTGTGATCGAAATCGATATGGTTTTCGAAGATCCGCAGGCTCCCGCCCTGATTATCGACAGGGCCATTGCAGCCGCGCGCGAGCGCCGCTTGCGGGAAGGGCGCAACAGCAAGGCGGCGTAAGCCAAGATCCGATTATTGAGCGGCGAAAATCAGCGCTTCTGATTGGGAAGAGCGCCGGCGCGCTTTTCGGCCTCGAGCGAGGTCGCGACATCGGCATAAGGCTCCTGGCGAGCAACGCTCCAGTAGCGCAGTTCATCGAGTGCGATGTGTTTGCCGGTCATGGCGCAGACAACGTAGGAACCCGGCATCAGGATCTGGAAATCACCGTCGAGATAGCGAATCTTCGCCTCGCGGTTTCCATGTCCTTCAAAAAGATTCATCTGCTGCCGTCCTTGATCCGTGTCATCTGTTTGCCATACCGCACTACAGCGCCGCGCGTCAAATACGACGCGCAAAAGCCGTTGCAGCAGATGCGATTTTTCCGGACTGTTTCCCGGAAAAGCTCCTTGTCGAAGCAGGCAGGCATCAGCTACGGCCGAAGAGCCGCTCGATGTCGGAGAGCTTCAGCTCTATATAGGTCGGCCTGCCGTGGTTGCACTGGCCGGAGCCGGGTGTGGCCTCCATCTGCCGCAAAAGCGCGTTCATCTCTTCCGGGCGCAAGCGCCTGCCTGATCGCACCGAGCCGTGACAGGCCATGGTCGCGGCGACATATTCCAGCTTGGCGGCAAGGCCAGAGGCCGTATCCCACTCGGCGATTTCGTCGGCCAATTGCCGGACAAGGCCCTGCGCGTCGACCTCGCCGAGCATGGCCGGCGTCTCCCGTACGGCAACGGCACCGGGACCGAAGCGTTCGATGGCAAGCCCAAGCTCGCCGAGTTCCTCGGCAAACACCATCAGCCGGTCGCAATCCTCTTCCGGCAGATCGACGATCTCGGGAATGAGCAGGACCTGTGAGGGCAGGCGCTTCGAATGCAGAGCCTTGCGCATGGCTTCGAAAACAAGCCGCTCATGCGCGGCGTGCTGATCGACGATGACAAGGCCGCTCTCCGTCTGGGCGACGATATAATTCTCATGCACTTGCGCGCGGGCGGCGCCCAGCGGAAAGCGGGCAGGCTCCTCTGTTCGCATCGGCTCCGCTTGCGGCACTGTTTCGGCGCGGGCGGTGGGCACGGCAAGTCCATCGAAGGTGGCCTGCGGTCTTTCGGCAAAACTGTAGCCGGCCGATGCGGCGGCTCGCTCATAGGGGCGGGATGGCGACGTCTCCGCCGTCCAGGGAGCCGTTGCGGGCGACGGTCGCCAACCCGGCTGGAAGCCGGAGCGTCCAGCGGTGAAGGCACGCAGCATGCCATCTGCACCGGTCGTCGCGGCACGATCGCCCTCGCGCGCCAGAGCTTCGCGCACCGCGCCGACGATCAGGCCGCGTATCAGGCCGGGATCGCGGAAGCGGACGTCGGATTTGGCCGGATGGACGTTGACGTCGACGAGAGCTGGATCGAGCGTCAGGGAGAGGACGGCGACAGGATAGCGTCCGGCGGGGATGGTTTCCGCATAGGCGCCGCGGATCGCCGACAGGATCAGCTTGTCCTGCACCGGCCGGCCGTTGACGAAGGCATACTGGTGGGCGGAGTTGCCGCGATTGAAGGTCGGCACCCCGGCAAAGCCGGTCAGGCTCACATCCTCGCGCACGGCGTCGAGCGCGATGGCATTGTCCTTGAAATCGGTCCCCAGTATCTGCGCCATGCGGGCGAGATGATCGTCGCCGGTCGCGGGGAATTCGAGTGTCGAGCGGTCGGCGCCCGACAGAACGAAGCGCACGCGCGGAAAGGCGATCGCCATGCGCTTGACGACCTCGGTAATCGCGGCCGCTTCAGCCTTCTCGGTCTTCAGGAATTTCAGGCGCGCGGGCGTCGCGAAAAACAGGTCGCGCACCTCGACGATCGTGCCGGGATTGGCGGCGGCAGGGCGCAGATGCAGAACCTTGCCGCCAGCGACGGCGATTTCGGCGCCGCCGGCTGCGCCCACCCTGCGGCTGGCAATTGAAAGCTTCGCCACGGAAGCGATGGAGGGTAGCGCCTCGCCACGGAAGCCTAGGGTGCGGATGTCGTCCAGCGTCTCGGAGATTTTCGATGTGCAGTGCCGCCGGACCGCGAGTTCCAGATCGGTCTCCACCATGCCGGAGCCGTTGTCGCTCACCCTCAGCAGCGCCTTGCCGCCGCCGGCCGTTGCGATTTCGATGCGCGTGGCGCCGGCATCGAGCGCATTTTCGATCAGTTCCTTGGCGGCGCTTGCGGGGCGTTCGATGACCTCGCCGGCGGCGATCTGGTTGATCAATGTTTCGGAGAGTTGCTTGATGGCCATGGTGCTATTCTCGTGGATTCGCGGCGACGAGGGAAGAGAAAAGGCGCTCTGCGCGCGCTTACCCACCCGTTTCCCACCCGACTTTGTTAAGAAATTTAATCAATGTTTAAGGGAATGATGACAGGTTGCCGAGACAGAGACTTGAAATGACCGCAGGTGGCGCGTTTCGTGCATGCTGACGGCTCTTGATGGCAGGTTGGTGGCCATCAACTCATGGAGCCAGGTGCCATCTGCTTCAAGTGTCCAGGCCAGCATGCAACTTCCACGAATTTGCCTTGCAGAGCGAATGCCGCCCTGTCGATTTGCCGCGTTGTGAAACTGGTTGAGTGTAGGAATCGGACGAATGACTGCCGAGATTGAAAAGGCAGCTTTGGCAATGATGACGGCTGATACGCCTTTCGGCGGCAGTCTGCAGACAATGTTCTTCGATGCCTTCTGCGATGGCCTTTCCAGCGCGTTCTTCGCCTATGACAAGAACGACCTCTTGTTGTTCGCCAGCCGTCAGGTCTTGAACTTCTTCCCGATTGAACCGGAATTTCTGCAACCGTCCACGCGCCTGCGCGACTTTCTGAGCGCCGTCTTCGATACCGGCGTGCGTTATCAGCGGCATCAGACAAAGACAGCCGTCAATCGCGACGACTGGATATCGCAGCGCATCGCCACGCACTGGCGCGAGCGCTTCGAGACGACGGAACATTTCACCGACGATCGCTGGGTGCGCATCTCCAAGCGGCGGCTTTCGTCCGGCATCGGCTTCTGCATCATGTCAGACGTTTCCGAGGTCAAGAAGCGCGAGGAGCAGTGGCGCGTCGACATGGAGCGCGTGCAGCTGACCGAGGATATTCTCGACAATCTGCCCTTTCCGATCTTCGTGAAGGACCAGAACCTCGTCTATGTCGCGGTCAACCGGGCGTTCTGTGACAAGTATCAGACGGCGGCGGACGAAGTGCGCGGCCGCAAGAGCATCGATATATTTTCTACCGATCTTGCCAACCGCTTCCATGAGAGCGACCGGCATGTGATCGAGACCGGCGAGATGTCGATCTCGCGTCAGCGTCAGATCGCCCGCGACGGCATCGAGCGCGACATCGTCACCCGCAAGCAGCGCATCGGTAAGCCCGGCCGCTATTTCCTGGTCTGTACCATGCAGGACCTGCCCAAGGATGGCGGCGACTTCGATGAGTTCGCGTTGGCATCGAGCATCCGGGAAAACAGCGATCGCTCCTATCGTCGCGCCTATGTTCCGATGGTCGCGCTGCAGACCATCTCGCGCCGCCCGGCCGCCATGGAAACCTTCGTCCCGGAGAATTTCAGCGGCCGCAAGGTCCTTGTCGTCACGCCTGATTTTGCCGCCGAAACCGCAGCCCTGAAGACGCTTGAGAAATACGGTTTCGAAGCCTGCGTGGTTCACAACGAAAACGAAGAGGCGGCATTTCTGGACGTGGCGAGCGCCCATGGCGTCAAGATCGACCTCGTCATCATCGACAATCAGCTCGGCAAGCGCGGGATTGAGCTGGCCGAGCGGCAGAACCTTACCGCGCTGTCGCTGAACGGTTCGCAGCTCGCAAACGAGCTTGCCTTCCTGATCGCGCGTCATTTCAACCGCAACATTCGCGGCGAGCTTGGCGAAATCATGGAGCAGGGGCTTGCGTCGGAATGGCGGCGCGTGAGCGGCGAGGAGGGCCGCGCCCAGATCCTGGTCGCCGAGGACAACGACATCAACCAGATCGTCTTTTCGCAGATCCTCGAGGGATTGGGATACAGCTATGTGATCGCCGCAAGTGGCGACGAGGCCGTGCGCCTGTGGCAGGAACACCGGCCGGAGCTGATCCTGATGGATATTTCGCTCCCCGGGTTGAACGGCTTCGAGTCCACCCGGCTGATCCGCGGTGCGGAAAAGGGCAGCGGCTCCCATACGCCGATCATCGGCGTGCTGACGCAGGCCTTCGATCGCGATCGCAAGGAATGCGCAGAGGTCGGCATGGACGACGTCATCCTGAAGCCGGTAAGCCCCGATATCATCGAGACGGTCTTCCAGAAATACATGCGCAGTGCTCTCAAGGCACAAAATAGATAAATGTTATCGCGATATCGTTTCCGACGGTAAGTTATTGCCAGCGTCGATTGACTGTCCTCTTGGCATCCTTTGTTAAGACTTCCCCGTCATGCTTTTTCCCCGGGTGGAGTAAAGGTCGGAACCGAAGATGAAATCGACTGAGATGCTGCCGGGACCAGTCAGTCAGGAGCCGCAGGCAATCGCTTATACCGATCCGCTCACCGGATTGGGCAATCGCTATCGCATGCGCGAGCGTGCGCGCGCGCTTTCGCTCGAGCGTGCCGGCGATCCAGCGCCCTTTACGATCGGGATCGTCAATCTCGATGCCTTCAAGCCGATCAACGACCTGTTCGGCGTCGAGGCGGGCGACGAGATCCTCTGCCAGGTTGCCCATCGTCTCAAGGCCTGCATACCCGACGGCGCCATGGTAACCCGGCATGACGGCGATGAGTTCGCCTTCGTCCTGCCGCTCGTCTTCGAGCGCGTCGGCGCCGAGAAATTCGGACAGATGATCCGTGAAGTGCTTTCCGCGCCCTACGATCTCGGCGATCGCAACGTCCGTCTTTCCGCATCCTTCGGCTTTGCCATCCACCCCTTTGCCGGCGAGGAGTTCGACGATCTCCTGAAGAATGCGGATACGGCGCTCTATCGCTCCAAGCGCCGCGGCCGCGGCCAGATCACGGTCTATTCCAGAGAGATCGCGCAGGAGATGAAGCGTGCGACGCAGCTTGAACAGGCGCTGCGCAATGCCATCATTTCCGACGCCATCGACGTGCATTTCCAGCCGATCGTCTCTCTTGCCAACAATATGGTTCTCGGTTTCGAAGCGCTCGCACGCTGGAACGACCCGGATCTCGGCTTCGTCTCGCCCGCCGTGTTTGTGCCGCTCGCCGAAGAGCGCGGCTTCATCGATGCACTGTCCGAAACGCTGCTGCGCAAGGCGGCCGAGGCGGCGCTCTCCTGGCCGCGCGAGCTTTTCCTGTCCTTCAACCTGTCCTCGGCACAGTTGATGGACCCTGGCACCAGCAGCAGCATTCTTGCGATCCTCACGCGAGCAGGCCTGGACCCGCATCGCCTCGAACTCGAAATCACCGAGACGGCGGTCATGAGCTCAGCCGATACGGCCCATCGTATCATCGCCGATCTGCGTGCGGTCGGCGTGCGCATTTCGCTCGATGATTTCGGCACAGGCCAGTCGAGCCTCGGGCGTTTGCGTGAATTCATTTTCGACAAGGTCAAGATCGACAGGGCTTTCGTTTCGCGGATGAATTCAGACCGAGCATCCGAGCATATCATCAAGGCGGTCCTCGCCATGTGCGAGGGGCTCGAACTGCGCGTGGTGGCTGAGGGCATCGAGGAACATGCCGAAGCGGCGAAGCTGAAGGCGCTCGGCTGCGCCATGGGGCAGGGCTACTATTTCGGAAAGCCCGCCGACAGCGCCGCGACGCTCCGCTATCTGCAGACCCACTATTTCGACGTCAGCAACGAACGCGAAATCGCTTAAAGCCTGCCGCGCGAAAGTGTGCAGTGGTTCTAAAGAAAGCGGCGGCCCGGTAAGGGCCGCCGCTTCTGCATTTCGTCTGACCGGTATCTTATTTACTGTCGATAGCTACTTGTTGGTGGTCGACGAAGTGGTCGTGTTGTCCGTCCCCGCAGGCATTGTCGAGGAAGCGCCGCCCGCGCTTGCAGCCTTTTCCGAGGCCTGCATCGAGAGCGTCTTGAATTCCGGCGCGGCCTTCAAGGCATCAGCCGTTTCGGTGGTCGTCAGCTTCATAGTGCCATCCTGTGGATTCTGGGTGGCGCTGATCTTGTCGAAGGGAACGGCGACATTCTTCTGGCCCATGCCAAGGAAGCCGCCGACGCCGACGATTGCAGCGACGACACCGCCCTGCTTCTGCAGGATCAGGTCGTTGATGCTGCCGATGCTTTCGTTCTGACCGTTATAGACCGACTGGCCCATATAGGTCCTGGCGCTGATCTGATCGGCTGATTGGACCGTCAGATAGCCGCTGGCCTCATCCATCCCCGTCGTCGGAGCTGGAGCCTGGGCATTTTTCTGCGGTGTCGAGCTATCCGGCTTCATAGCATCCGGAGTTGCCGGAGCGGATTGCGTCAGCGGCGCGTTATTGCCTGTACCCCCGTTCGATGGCTGCTGCGCCTGCGCGAAAGCCATGGGTGAAAGCACGGATGCCGTGGCGAAGATTGCGCCTGCGGCGACGGAAGTGAAGAGTTTCCCAGTCATCGTGAACCTACCTTTCATTCTGATGGGCATGCTTTATCGAGCGCGCATGCTTACCAGCGCGAGTGGAGTTTTCATTTGCCGACCTTCATCGTGCCGGTCTTAAAGGCAAATGGCTCATGGGAGGATTGGTTCCGTCAAAAGTTGCAGAAAGCTGCGCCATTCGACGTGAGGTTGGAAAGATATACCAATAAATTCAGGATGTTGTTACCTTGAAAACAACCTGGAAGATTGAGCCGTTCTTGAAATGGCTCGATGCGCGGCACAATGTCTTGGGGAAAAATATGCCGGTAGTCGCCGTATTGTCCGGCGAAGCGGCGGTGCCTTCGGGCTCATGCCGGCCCGAAGGCGACTTCAATCAAAGCTTGTATGGGGGATCGAAAACGCCGCGGACGGTCAGGCCAAGCTCCAGAAGCGCGCCAGCCTGGGGCTGCATGGAGCGAGCTTCCTCGTCCAGCCCTTCCCAGGCGGTCGTCACTGCCAGCCGGTCGGCATTCTTGCCGATGAAGGCGGGGCAGGAGGGCTGCATGGCGGGGACGCGATAGCGCTCGATGCGCAGGCCATCCGGGCTGTACTTGTCGACGAAGCCGGAGCCCCAGCGCGCATTCCAGATGTAGCCGTCGGCATCGCAGACCGAGCCGTCGAGGCCGCCCGGATCTTCCATGCTGTCGACCATGACGATCGGCTCGCCCGTTGGAAGCCCCGTCTCGGGATCGACGAGCACGCGCATCAGCTGGCTGACGCGCGTATCGGTGAAATAGCCGATCGTGCCATCAGGCGAGAAGCAGATGGAATTCGGGATGCTGATCTGGTCGAAAATCTTGGTGACCTTGCCGCCGGCGACGTGATAGATCGCCCCCGCCTGCATTTCCGCGCGCTTGCCCATGGTGCCGATCCAAAGCGATCCGGAAATATGCGTGCGGCCGTCATTGGAACGGTTTTCCGGCTTGTCGGCTTCGATCGCCGCATAGAAGCTTAGCTCGCCAGTCGCGATGTCGCGAAGGAACAGACCCTGCTCGGTGGCGATCATCTGCCGTTCCGCATCGACGCGGGCCAGCACGCTTGCCATCATCGGCAGCTCGTGAACCTTTTTCTCACCCGTCGGCAGGTGCAGTTCATGCAGTTCCTTGCCGAGGATGTTGAACCACCAGACGGTGTCCGTATCGGGGTCGTAAGTCGGGCCTTCTCCTAGTACGGAGGAGGTGTTGCAGAGAATATTGCCCTGAAAATCATGAATATCGGTCATAGATCAGGCTCCTATGGCTGCATCATAGGCATAAATGGTGGTCTTGGCGCGTTCGGCAACCTCTGCAGCCGTCATTCCCGGCTTGTAAAGGCTGGTTCCGAGGCCGAATGCCAGGATGCCGGCCTTGGTATAATCGGCGAAATTCTTGTCCGAAACGCCGCCGACAGCGGCGATGACGAGTTCGGGCGGCAGCACCGCGCGAATGGCCGTAATGCCGGATGCGCCAAGCACGCCGGCGGGGAAGAATTTAAGTCCGGTAGCACCGGCACGGGCCGCCAAGAGCGCCTCCGTGGCGGTGAACACGCCAGGCATCGTCACCATGCCCTTGTCGCGGGCGCGGCTGATCACCGCAGGCTCGACATTCGGAGTCACCAGCAGTTTGCCGCCGGCGCCATCGAGCCTGTCGACGTCTTCGACGGTCAGGACCGTGCCGGCGCCGATCAGGCAATCGGCCGGCGCCATCCTGGCGGCGATTTCGATGGAGCGGAAAGGCTCCGGCGAATTCAGCGGGATCTCGATTGCCGTGAAGCCGGTCTCGATCAGAGCGCCGACGATATCGGCCGTTTCCTCCGGCTTGATGCCGCGAAGGATGGCAATGAGCGGGCGCTTCATGGGGGGGAAGGGGGTGCGGGTCGTCATCATCTTTGCTTTCTTTACTTGAACCAGATCGCCTCGGCCGCAGCGGACAGTCCGCGACGGACGGCGGCATCGGCGTCGATGGTCTTGTAGGTGAGGGATAGAGTGCGGAAGGCATCTTCATAGAGAGCCTGGAGGCGGCCGGAGGCGACGAGGGTGATGGCGGCATTCTGCCCGGCCGAAGCCAGCGCGCCGGCAATTTCGGCGCCAATCAGGGTGCCTGATATCAGCGATTGCGCACCGGCGGCCGAAAGCCCGTTCAGAAGCTGGCCGGAGCGGGCCGTAAACAGCAGATTGGTGACGAGCGCCGGCCTGTCGAGAGCCGCCTTAAGGGCGGTCTCGAATGCCTTCGTATCGGCAGGCTGATCCGCCGCGCCGGCAACCGCATGCGACAGGATGCTGTGCTTGGTGATGACGTCGAAAAGCTCGCCGGTCATGAAGGTGGAGAAGCCTGTCACCTGGCCATCAAGTACGCGCACCCATTTCGAATGTGTTCCTGGCATGCAAACGAGCTGTTCGCCCTTGGCGTCGGCGGCAATCGCGCCGAGCAGCTGCGTTTCTTCGCCACGCATGACATCAGGCACCTGCTGGCTGCGCTGCGCCAGACCCGGTAGGATGCGCACGTCGCGCGTCTGTCCAGGCACGGAAACGGCGCCGGTGAGAATAGCGGCGAGCGAGGTCGGTGTATCGATGTATCCAGCCTCCACCCAGCCCTGGCGCGCGCCGGCCATGCCGCACACGATGACGGGGATGGCATCCGGCGCGGATATGGCATCAAGATGCGATTGCAAAACCTTGGCAAAGCCCAATTGGGCCGCCGTGGTCATGCCTTCGCCGCTGCGGCGCTCCGAAAGAATGCTGCCGTCTTCGCCGATCAGCCACAGCCGGAAACTGCTGGTGCCCCAGTCCACCGCGACATATGCGGGCTTCGTCATGAGAAATGCTCCAAATTCTACTTCAGAAATATAGGGTTAAAAGATGCCGCCATCGACGGTGATCGCCTGTCCGGTCATCGCGCCCGCACAGTCCGACGCCAGGAAAAGCACCGGCCCGACCAGGTCATCGGCGTTCAGCACGCGTTTCAGGCATTGCCGTTCGATCGTCTTCGCCATGCCGTCCTGGGTCAGCCAGAGGTCGAGCTGCCGCTGGGTGACGATCATGCCGGGCAGAACGGCGTTGACGCGGATATTTTCGGGGCCGAAGCGTCCGGCAAAGCTCTTGGTCAGCCCGATGATGCCCGACTTCGCAGTCGCATAGGAGGAGAGCAGTGGCGGGTTCATCTTGAAGACGATCGAGGAGAAATTGATGATCGCGCCGCCGCCGGCTGCCCGCATGCCGGGTGCTGCCGCTTGCGACACGAAGAAGACCTGCTTCAGGTTGATCGCCTGATTGTTGTCCCAATATTCCTCGGTCGTGGTGTCGATGTCATGCCGGTCGTCCCAGGCGGCGTTGTTGACGAGAACGCGGATCGCGCCGAGATCGGACTCGACGGCCGCAACCGTGCTTTTGATCGCGCCGACATCACGCAGATCCGCATGGTAGAAGACGACCGGATGGGCGGAATCTGCCGAAAGCCTGGCTGCCAACGCCTTGCTGGGTTCCTCGGCTATGTCGATGAAGGCGACCTTTGCGCCCTGCTTGGCAAAGGCTTCCACCAGGCTTGCGCCGATGCCGGAGCCGCCGCCGGTGACGAGGACGGTGCGATCTTTCAGATCGGGAAATTGCGCCTGAGTACCCACCGAGATATCTCCTCCCTGAATTGACAGAAAGTTCCATTATGTGGAACACAATTTGACTATATGGAATTATCGGGCTAGGTTCTTATCGTGTCAAGGATAGAGCATGATGCGGAAAAGTGGGATCGGTTTTCGCACGACATCATGCCCTGCTTCTTCGATTTTAGAGCGGCTGTGCCAGAGATAAATGAATGAGCATGGATCTGGGTTCAGGGGACGGAAAAAATAAAGGACGGGGCGACCGGGAAACCGGGACGCTGGGAAAGCTCGTCTCCCTGCTCGATCTGGTCGCGCTCGCCGATGGCCCCATGCGCTTTACCGATATTCTCTCTCGCTCCGATCAGCCGCGCGGCACGCTGCACCGGCAATTGTCGCATCTTGTCGAGGAAGGGCTTCTGGAGGTCGATCGCGATGGGCGTTACCTGATCGGATTGCGGCTCCTGACGCTGGCCTCGCGCAGCTGGGCGCGCAACGAGTTTCGCGCCATTGCCGAGCCGCAACTGCATCGTCTGCAGGAGGTGACGGGCGAAACCGTGCATCTCGGCGTCCTGCGCGGCGCGGAGGTCATCTACCTCGACAAGGTGGAGGGCAGGCAATCGGTGCGCATGTATTCGCAGGTGGGCAATGCATCGCCGGCCTATTGCACCGGTGTGGGCAAGGCGGCGCTTTCCGCGCTTGACGATGCCGAGCTTGCTGCAAGAATTTCAGGCATCGAATTTCGCCCCTATACCGAGCAGACGCTTCGCAATGCCTCCGAACTATTGTCCGCCATTTCGGAAATCCGCAGGCGAGGCTATGCCTTCGATCTCGAGGAGCACGAAAGCGGCATATGCTGCGTCGCCGCGCCGATCCGCGCCGATGATGGTCACATGCTGGCGGGCGTCTCGGTAACTGGCCCGGCCTATCGCGTCACGTCGGAAAAGTTGCAGGCATGGGCGCCCTTGGTGGTTGCGGCGGCTGATTCGATCATGATGGACATGCGCAACCGCATGGGTCCCAAGCGTTAATCATATAAATTTCGCGCAACGGCTGTCCGAAACCCGCGGATTTAATGCTGTGGGCGCTGGATGTTAGCGGAATTGCTCGTTTATCTTGAATTTTACTGTTGAGATATGCCGAAGAACTGCCATTATCTCCAAGTGATTATTGGAATCATACAGGATTTGGCGAGGTGATGAGCGGACATAATAGTAACGGGCGTTGATGCAATCACGATTTTGGAAAACTTATATTTTGTCGAGCGCATGATATCGGTGCCGACGCGATAATCGTGAGGGGCAAGAGACGGAAGTTTCGTATTTTTTCCCTCTTTTACATAAAGAAGACTGGTGATGGCGGCATTGATACAGGCGGGAATGTCCCCTCGTGGCGAGGGCTCTATCGAGGAAATCAGCAGGCTCAAGACGCAGTTCGATGTGTTTCGTTTCATGAAGGGATTGACGGAAATTTACCGTTGCCGGGCCTTCATGGTGTTCAACCTGCCGCCGATTACGTCTTCCGACCTGCAAAGCAATTCCGTGATTAACAATTGGCCGGCCGAGCTGCTGTCGATCTACGATCAGGAAAGCCTGATGGCGACCAGTCCCGTACTGCACCGTCTGCGCACCTCCACGCTGCCTTTCATTTACGAGGTGGCAGCAAGCCCCAATCGCGAAGAAGGCAAGTCCCGGCTCGCCGTTGCCCTGTTCGAACGTTTCCGCATGACCCGCTTCGTCTATTTTCCGACCCACGACGCCTCCGGCCTTCGTGGTGCCATCTGCTTGGGCGGTGATCGCGAGCTTTTTGCAGCCGAAGAAATGAGGGAGCTTTTCTATATCGCGGTCCACGTTTTCGACCGGCTGGCCGAGATCCGCAATCTCGATGTTCGCGTCGTCGATGCTCTTACCGACCGCGAGATTGATTGCCTAAACTGGACGGCGGCCGGGAAGACCAGTGCGGAAATTGCCGAAATCCTGTCTCTCTCGGAACATACGGTCAATCACTACCTCAATCGCGCCACCAAGAAGCTCGACACCGTCAATCGCACCCAGGCCGTTGCCAAGGCCCTGCGCGTCGGATTGATCAAGTAATATCCGCTTGATGGCATCCGTGCCCATCGCATCCCGATGAGCGAGATTCGGGCAGGGCATTGAATGAATTTTGTGCGCTGCGGATAAAACATGATGAATTGCTTGGCGAGCGCCAGCCTCGCATCGATAAACGGATTCACGTCAACCAATTGAAAAATAATACTATTTTTAAGTTTATTGAAACTGGCACGGTTCCTGCTTGTAAATGAAATAGAGGTCCAGAGGGGACTTTGATAACAGCGCCGATGAAACGTGCGCGGATCAAATGACCGTCGTCGATGCCGTCGCCGTCGCTTCTCCAGGCGAAGGCTCGGCGACGGTTGTTGCTTATTTAACACGCTTAATAAGATCGGACGCACCTGGAGGAAGATTTTCGCGCCTATGCCCTATTCCTTTCCGATGGGTGCTCTATGTCGGCCCGCGATCATGTCTTCCCTATTGGGAGAGCGTTGCGGCTGGTAAGGGTCCTTGATGGACCCGGCGGACCTACCGGCCGCAACGAAGACGCTTTTTATTGCCAGCGTTCCGAATTTCGTTTGGCGAAGTCCCGCAGCTCCACTATCTAAACCGGAATGACTTCGGAAGTGCGCGCCGATGGCCGCGCTGCCGAAAAGGATTCTGCAGTGAGGGTGAAATGGCAGACATCACCAAGGAACAGGTGCTGGAAACGTTGAAGACGGTTCGCGGCCCGGACCTGGAGCACAACATCGTCGAACTCGGCATGGTGTCCGATGTCTTCATTTCCGATGGCAAGGTCTATTTTTCCATCACCGTCCCTGCCGAGCGGGCCAAGGATCTGGAGCCGATGCGTCTTGCGGCCGAGCGGGTGATCAAGGAGATGCCTGGCGTCAAGGGTGCTCTGGTTGCCCTGACCGCAGATAAAAAGGCCGGCGCTCCGGCGCCCCGACCCACGCCAGCGCCGGCGCAGGCTGCCCCGCATGGCCACTCGCATCCCCATCCGCATCAGCCGCAACAGCCGCCCCGCGCCGCCAAGATCGGCGTTCCCGGCGTCAAGGCCATCATCGCGGTCGCCTCGGGCAAGGGCGGTGTCGGCAAATCGACGACGGCGGTCAACCTGGCGCTGGGACTGCTGGCCAACGGCCTCAGCGTCGGCATTCTGGACGCCGATATCTATGGCCCCTCGATGCCGCGCCTGTTGAAGATTTCCGGCCGTCCGACCCAGATCGATGGCCGCATCATCAATCCCATGGAGAATTATGGCCTCAAGGTGATGTCGATGGGTTTCCTCGTCGAAGAGGAAACCGCGATGATCTGGCGCGGACCGATGGTGCAGTCCGCCCTGTTGCAGATGTTGCGAGAGGTTGCCTGGGGCGAGCTCGACGTGCTGGTCGTCGACATGCCGCCCGGCACCGGCGACGTGCAGCTCACCATGGCGCAACAGGTGCCGCTGGCCGGCGCCGTCATCGTCTCGACGCCTCAGGATCTGGCGCTGATCGATGCACGCAAGGGCCTCAACATGTTCCGCAAGGTCGAGGTTCCCGTTCTCGGCATCGTCGAGAACATGAGCTATTTCATCGCTCCGGATACCGGCGCGCGCTATGACATTTTCGGCCATGGCGGGGCGCGCAAGGAGGCTGAACGCATCGGTGTTCCCTTCCTCGGCGAGGTGCCGTTGACCATGGGCATTCGCGAGACCTCGGATGCCGGTACGCCGCTGGTCGCCGCCGAGCCGAACGGCGTAGTCGCGAACATCTATCGCGAGATCGCGGCCAATGTCTGGAAGCAAGTGTCAGGCACGCCGCAGCGCGCCGCGCCGGCGATCGTCTTTGAATAATTCACAAAGACATATGGGCTTTCCGTATAGTGACGGATTGTCTTGTCGTCATCCTGTGCTATGACTTCGCAAGATTAGCCGAACTGCGGCGAAAGCGTGCGATGAAGAGGTTGTGACTTGATTCTTTGCGAGCTTTGCTGCATATGCGCCGCCTGCGTGGAACTGGTTGGTCGTTTCCGATGACCGCTCTCCGCCGATTGGTGGTTCTGCTTCGTCCGAGCAGGCAGGTTCGCCGGGACGGACGAAGGATTGGTACAGCAGCGCAATGGAACGTGGACACGGATTCCCGGCCGGGCTGGCGGGATACGACCGGGGTTTTATGAGCTTTTTTCATTGGCCATTGGTGGAATCGCGGCCAGCGCGCGCAAGGCGCCCTGATGCCGGCTTCGTCTCTGCAGGAGCGAGCAGTTGATAACTGCCTATTGCTCGGACCAGAAGCCGCTTGAGCTTCCTGATCTTTCGGCTGCCCATCGGCTGCCAGACAATGCCGTCTGGATCGATATGGTCGACCCGTCTCGCGAGGAGGAAGCGAGCATCGAGCGCCTGCTTGGGCTCGAAGTGCCGACCCGCGAGGACATGAAGGGCATCGAGCCCTCGAGCCGCCTCTATGTCGAGGACGGCTCGGTCTTTCTGACCGCCTCGCTGCTGTGGAAGGCCGACACCAATCTGCCGATGCTTACCGATGTCGCCTTCATCCTGACGGGACATCGTCTGATCACGATCCGCTACGCGCAGCCTAAATCCTTCGCGCTGTTCATCGCGGCCCTGCAGCGCATCCCGCAGGATCGGCGAACCGGCGTCGCGCTCCTTGCCAAGCTTCTCGAAACGATCGTCGACAGGACTGCAGAGGTTCTTGAACAGACGGTCGCCAGCATCGATATATTGTCGGTGCATGTGTTCGGCGATCGGGTGAAGAAGATCCGCCGTCCGTCAAATTATCTGGAAGAAAAGCTCAAGGACATCGCCGGCTATCACCGTACGCTCAGCAAGCTACGCGACAGCCTGAGTTCGCTGTCCCGGCTGCTGACTTTTCTGCATACCATCCCCGCGATGCAGCAGGACCATGAGGCCAGGGAACTGTGCCGCAATGTCTCGAGGGATGTGCAGTCACTGTCGGAGCACGCATCCTTCGTCGCGGGAAACATCACCTTCCTGCTGGATGCGTCGCTCGGGCTGATCAATATAGAGCAGAACTCCATCATCAAGATCTTTTCGATCGCTTCCGTGGTGTTTCTGCCGCCGACGCTCGTGGCGTCCGTCTATGGCATGAATTTCGAGCATATGCCCGAGTTGCGCTTTGCCTTCGGCTACCCGGCATCGCTGTTGCTGATGGTGGTTTCCGCCATCGTTCCGTTTTTCTTTTTTCGCTGGAAAGGCTGGCTCTGAGAGTCTAGTGATCCTGAATGTCTAACGAAACCCATCATTCTCCCGACGGGAAAATGAACGCTCGTAAGCTCGCATACCTCGCCCTCGGCTCGATCGGCGTTGTCTATGGCGATATCGGCACGAGCCCGCTCTATGCTTTTCGCGAGGCATTGAAGCCGGTGGCCGCTGACGGCTTGACGCGCGGCGAAGTCATCAGCGTTATCTCGCTGATGTTCTGGACGTTGACGATCATCGTCACGATCAAATATGTCCTTTTTCTGCTCCGCGCGGACAATGACGGCGAAGGCGGCACCTTGTCGCTGCTTGCATTGTTGATGAAGACGGCGAACGGCCATACCGCCATCCTGATGCTGCTGGGCCTGTTGGGCGCCGCACTCTTCCTTGGCGACGCGATGATCACGCCGGCACTTTCCGTGCTTTCCGCGGTCGAGGGTCTGAAACTCGTCACGCCGAAACTGTCGGATTACATCGTGCCCATATCGGTGGCGATCCTGGCGCTGCTTTTCGCGATCCAGTCGCATGGCACCGGCGCGGTCGCCCGCTTCTTTGGCCCGATCACGGCGCTCTGGTTCATCGTCATGGGCCTTGCCGGCATCATGCACATTTCCGACGATTACAGCATTCTGGCCGCGCTCAACCCCTGGTATGCGGTAAGCTTCCTCCTGCGCGAAGGCTTTCTCGGAGTTGTCGTGCTCGGCGCCGTGTTCCTGACGGTAACGGGCGCCGAAGCGCTCTATGCCGACCTTGGCCATTTCGGCCGCCGGCCGATCCAGTGGGCCTGGTTCGTGCTGGTGTTTCCGTCGCTGACTTTGAACTATTTCGGTCAGGGCGCCCTGGTGCTGCGCGATCCCATGGCCATGTCGGACCCGTTCTTCCTGATGTATCCGCACTGGGCGATCCTGCCGGTGGTCATTCTCGCCACGATGGCGACGATCATCGCCAGCCAGGCCGTCATTACGGGTGCTTTCTCGCTGACGCGGCAGGCGATCCATCTCGGCTTCCTGCCGCGCATGGAAATCCTCTTCACCTCCGAAACCAATACTGGGCAGATCTTCCTGCCGTCGGTCAACACCGTGCTGTTCTTCGGCGTCATCTTCCTGGTACTGGCCTTCAAAACCTCGGATGCGCTGGCGACGGCTTATGGTATCTCGGTGACCGGCGCGATGGTCGTCACCTCGATCATGGCGTTCGAATTCGTGCGTGTCCGCTGGAACTGGACGCTACCGATGGCGGTTGCCGTGCTCACGCCGCTCCTGCTGCTGGAATTCGTCTTCCTCGGCGCCAACCTGCTGAAGATCCACGACGGCGGCTACGTTCCGGTGATGATCGCAACGGCCTTCACCGTCATCATGTGGACCTGGCGCCGCGGCACCTCGATCCTCATGGAGAAGACCAGGCACACCGATATCCCCCTGTCGTCCTTCGTCAGCTCGATCGAGCGCAAGAGCGATCATTCGCCGGCGCATGTGCCCGGCACGGCGATCTTCCTGACCAGCGATCCGGAATCCGCGCCTGCCGCACTTCTGCATAATCTGAAGCACAACCACGTTCTGCACGACAAGAACGTCATCCTGACGATCCGCACCATCAACAAGCCGCGCGTCGCTCAGGAGGATCGTTATTCGGTCGAGAAGGTTTCGGAGCGCTTCTCGCGCGTCGAGCTGCGCTTCGGCTTCATGGAGTCGCAGAACGTCTCCCAGGCATTGGCGACGCTACGCAAGACAGGCCTGAAGTTCGATATCATGTCGACCTCCTTCTATCTCGGCCGCCGCAAGCTGGTGCCGGATGCGAAGTCCGGCATGCCGCACTGGCAGGACCGTCTCTATATCGCTCTCGCCAACGCCGCGACCGATCCTTCGGACTACTTCCGCCTGCCGGCCAACCGCGTGGTGGAGCTGGGCTCGCACGTCATCATCTGACGCGACTATTCTGGCTGTCTGTTCAAAGGGCCCGGCGAATATCCGCCGGGCCCTTTGCATTCGTTGCTAGCCATTTCAGCCTTAACCACAGAATCGCCCGAATTAACCATCCATCAAGGTTAATGGGAGATTATTCCGGCTCCTGGTTTCGAGTGCCGTTTGGAGTCCGGTATTGTCTCGCTCGCGTTATGTTGGCCGCAAATGGCGGTTCCTGCCACAAAACTGGACCTCGCCGGCCGTCTTCGGGCTTTGCGCCTGGCTGATCTTTCCGTCGAATGCCGCCTATGGCGATCTCGCCGGTCTGCTTGCGGGCATCGACCGGGAAGGGGCCAACTGGCGCATGGTGATGACCAATTCGCCCGCCGGCTCCACCCATCAGGCGGAACTGGCCTTTGGTGATGCCAGGGCATCCGCTGCGATCGGCGACGGCGGTCTGGTGTTGCCGGATGGACGCCGCGTTGCTTTCCAATCCGAACTGAAGGGCAGCGATCCCCGGCCGGACGAAGACCGCGTCAACCGGCAGGACAAGAAGGGCAGGGTGGTGGCGGTCGAGCCGATGCAGCCACCGAAGGATTTTTCAGCGGGTTCGGTGCTGCAGCGCCAAAGCATGCTGCTACGGCCGGAATCGGCGACGGGTGAGCGCACCGCCTTCTTGAAGCCGCAACTCGGCGGCAAGGAAATCCAAATTGCCACCGCCTTCTACAAGAAAGAGCCGCCGAAGCCGGATGATAGCGTGCCGGCCTACCTGGCCAATCTGGTCACCAATCAGAGCGCGGATGTCCTGGCCGCCGCCTATGCGTCGCCGGCGCCGGACTATGCCCGCGTATCGCCCTTCGATTCCATCCTTGCCAAGGATCAGGACGGCGAAGGTCGTTTCGTACCGCAGATCGGACCCAAGGATCATCTCTGGGCGGCCAATGTCCTGCCGCCTTCGGTCTTCTCCTCGGACGAACAGCAATGCCTTGCGACCGGCATCTATTTCGAGGCGCGCGGCGAATCCGTGAAGGGGCAGGCTGCCGTCGCCCAGGTCATTCTCAATCGCGTCCGCAATCCCGCCTATCCCAAGACCATCTGCGGTGTCGTCTATCAGAACGAGGACTGGCAAAACGCCTGCCAGTTCTCCTTTGCCTGCGACAATGTGAAGGAGCGCGTCAATTCGCCCGAACACTGGCGGATCGCCCGTCAGGTCGCCATGGCCGTTACCGCCGGCAAGATCTGGCTGCCGGAAGTCGGCTCCGCCACGCATTATCATGCCGTCTACGTCCGGCCGAAATGGGCGGCCGAAATGGTGAAGGTCGGCCGCATAGGCATGCACATCTTTTATAGGACCTATGGCGGCGGCTGGAGCTGAGACGGCTCGGCCATCGAGCCGGGCGCGACAGGAAAGGCCGCAATCCCCGAGAAAAAAGCCATAAGAAAGCACGGGCTGAAGAGGATTCTTCGGCTCAGTTTTCACCCGGCGCGGCTTTTTTAGGTTAAGCTCATGATTTAATTGGGCTAATTTATGGCTGGACAGATGGCGTCTACGCCTTGACTATGCTTTTTCCTAAAACTATGTTGCGCGCGACTTCAAAACGGGCCGAAAGGTGGCGAAACCTGCTGTTCGTTTACGCGTTGACCGGGGTATAGGGATAACGCGCAACGAAAATGGGGAGGATGCCACCATGACGGATGACCGCGACGAGGGTCTGGAACAGCGGCGAGCGCAGCTGGGAGCCGAATTGGCGAGCAAGCGTGCTGCGGTGAGAGAGGATGAACGCGGGGAGGTTCGCGCCGAGGAAAGCCGTAAGGGCTATGCTCAGGCGATGAAGCTTTCCAGTGAGTTCATAGCCGCTATCATCGTCGGTGCCGTTCTGGGCTATCTGTTCGACCGTTTTGTCGGTACGGCGCCGTGGGGCATGATTATTTTGCTGCTTCTCGGATTCTGTGCTGGCGTGCTGAATGTGCTGCGCTCCGCGGGCAAGGTGTCGACACCGGTGCCGCAAGAGCGTGGGCCTGATAAGAAATGAGCGGAAGCAGCGCTGCGGCACTGTTTCCAGACGAGAGGCATCCGCTCGCTCGAGCGGGAAAATGAAAGAGAACAAGCGGTGGCAAACGATCCTACCCATCAGTTCCTGATCTTTAAGATTATCCCGATCGATGTCGGCGGAATTGATTTTTCGTTCACCAACGCTTCGTTGTTCATGGTTGCCTCCGCCGTGATTTCTGCGGGCTTCCTCTATTTCGCCAGCGCACCGCGCGCCGTGGTTCCGACGCGTTCGCAGTCGGTCGCGGAGATGGCCTATGAGTTCATCGCTTCGATGCTGAAAGAGGGGGCGGGGACGAAGGGAATGAAATTCTTCCCGCTGGTCTTCTCTCTCTTCATGTTCGTCTTGACGGCGAACCTGCTCGGCCTTGTTCCTTACTTCTACACCGTCACCAGCCAGATCATCGTCACCTTCGCACTGGCGCTTCTGGTCATCCTGACGGTCATTATCTACGGTTTCGCCAAGCACGGCTTCGGTTTCTTGAAGCTGTTCGTGCCGCACGGGGTTCCCGGCATTCTTCTGCCGCTGGTGGTGATCATCGAAATCATCTCCTTCCTCTCCCGGCCGATTTCGCTCTCCGTTCGTCTTTTCGCCAACATGCTGGCCGGCCATATCACGCTCAAGGTGTTCGCAGGCTTCGTCGCCTCGCTTGGAGCGCTGGGTGCGATCGGTATCGGTGGCGCCGTTCTTCCTCTCATCATGACCGTCGCTATTACCGGTCTCGAGGTCCTTGTCGCCTTCCTTCAGGCTTACGTCTTTGCGGTACTGACTTGCATGTACCTCAATGACGCAATCCACCCGGGTGGCCACTAAGGATAAAGACATTGGCGTCTAACGGCGTCAGTCATTCACCGCACAACCATTTCAAAGGAGTTCAACATGGACGCGGAAGCAGCAAAGTTCATCGGCGCAGGTTTGGCTTGCTTTGGTATGGCCGGCACGGCTCTCGGCCTCGGCAATATCTTCGGCAACTACCTGTCCGGCGCACTGCGCAACCCGTCGGCTGCTGACAGCCAGTTCGGCCGTCTGGTATTCGGCTTCGCCGTTACGGAAGCTCTGGGCATCTTCTCGCTGCTCGTCGCTCTCCTCCTGCTCTTCGCCGTCTGATATCAGCGGCGTCATAGATCACGGTTCGCGATCGGCGAGCCGTGATTCTTTGTATATGCAGACCACCTGGAGGTGAGCATGTTTGTGACCCCGGCATATGCTGATGAAGCACCGCCGGCCGCCGGAGCGGTGCACACGGAAACGGGTGCGCCGAATGAAGGCCATCACGGCGGCGTATTCCCGCCGTTTGACCATACGACGTATCCGTCACAGCTGCTTTGGCTGGTGATCACCTTTGTCATCTTCTACGTGGCCATGCAGAAGATCGTTATTCCGCGCGTTGGCAGCATTCTGGAAAGCCGGCACGACCGGATCGCCCAGGATATCGAGGAAGCCTCGCGTCTGAAGGCTGAAGCCGACGCTGCCGTCGCCACCTACGAAAGCGAATTGGCCGCTGCGCGTGCCAAGGCGAATTCCATCGGCGCAACAGCCCGCGATGCCGCCAAGGCCAAGGCCGAGGAAGATCGCAAGGCGATCGAGGCAAACCTAGCTGAAAAGCTCAAGGCTGCCGAAGGCCGTATCGCTGAGATCAAGGCGAAAGCCTTTGGCGATGTCGGCGCGATTGCCGAGGAAACGGCCGGTGCCGTCGTCGAGCAGCTGGTCGGCAATGTTGCCGGCAAGGCCGATGTCGCTTCTGCGGTTGCCGCGGCATCCGCCAAGCAGGAGGGATGATCCATGGAGTTCGCTTTTGACAATACGTTCTTCGCGTTTGTCGGCCTTCTCATCTTCATCGGCTTGGTCGTCTATCTGAAGGTTCCGGGCATGATGGCGAAGTCGCTGGACGACCGCGCCGATCAGATCCGCAACGATCTGGCGGAAGCCAAGCGCCTGCGCGAGGAAGCCCAGCATCTGCTGGCCGAATATCAGCGCAAGCGTAAGGAAGCCGAGGCCGAAGCGGCACATATCGTCGCGGCAGCTGAGCGTGAAGCGGAAATGCTGACGACCGAAGCTCGCAAGAAGACCGAGGAATTCGTCGCCAACCGTACGGCTCTCTCCGAGCAGAAGATCAAGCAGGCCGAAGCCGATGCGATGAAGGCGGTTCGTTCCGCTGCCGTCGATCTCGCGATCGCCGCTGCTGAATCCGTGCTTGCGAAGAAGGCCGATGGCAGCGTCCAGTCCGGTCTCTTCAGCGATGCCGTCAAGGAAGTGAAGACGCGGCTGAACTAAGCGCGTGGACAATCGAAATTCAAAAGAGCCCCGCTTCGGCGGGGCTTTTTTGTTTGGTAGATGCAGTGCTTGGTGCGACCCTTGAGATTGATCTGCCCTTTGATCGGCAGAAAACATTTAATATTGCGTAAGGTTAGATGCTGATCTTAGGTCAATGCGCTACCACTAAAAAATCAATAGTATATCAAGGCGCGATTCGGGAAACGACATGGCTAACCTTCCTACAAACAAAGAGACTATCCTGGGGTCGGTTACATTTTCTCTTTCTGGGATTAGGGCACTTATGTCCGATCTTGATGCTATAGTGAAAGAGCAGGCCGAAATTGAAATTGCGCAAGCAGTCAAGACCGATGACCAGACTGATGAGCAATTTGCGGAACGAATGAATGCTGCGAGACGTGATGCTTTTAAAATTCTAGCGACGATTAATTATGCTGATGGCTCATCGTTGCATACCTCCGAGCCAAATGATGTAAAGCTGGACGATGGTGGCCCTCTAATCAAGAGCTTCTTTGTATCTAACTTTACGCCTTACAAGAGCTTCACCGGCGCCGAGCCGGAGCATATGTTTCAATTGCTTTTGGATTTTAGTCAGCCGCCGCTACTGGATGCATCAACGCTAGTGTCAAGCCCCACCTTGAATACGTCAAATCTGACCGTTAGAGGGAGACGGACAGGTTGGCGCACAGCTATAGACGATGCTGTGGAGAAACGTATCAAGAAGCGGCGAGCTATCCGACAAGCGTTTCATTCGGGATTTGTCTATGACTTCGGGCTATTGCTTTTCGGCTTGCCACTTGCCTTCTATGCCTGCTGGTATCTTTCCCAAACTGTTCAAGGGGTATTCGGCGGCACCAATGTTGTGGTCATTTCCGCCGCGTATGTCTACATTGGATTTGTCTCAGTCTGGATTTACAGGATCCTGTTTAGCTATACTAAGTGGGCCTTTCCGCTCGTAGAACTAACTGACCAAGCTACCGGACCAGCGAGGCATCGTGCCATCTGGTGGACGCTTATGGTGTTAATCTTCGGCCGCGTCCTTTGGGCCACATTGGGTCCCTATTTGCCGATAACTCATTGGCTTCCGTGAAATCTAGTGCGAAATAGCACTGTAAAGCGGTTGCCATGGTCATCACATCGGCGCGGCTTCTTTGCTTCTCACTTCGCTTTTCGCTGGTTGATATGGTTACAGCCTGTGGCTAGAAGGTGGTCGGGGGAGGAAGTCGATGGGGCCATCGACAGGCGATGAGCCGTTTCGTCAAGGCAGTCTTATCGTAAGGGCGGTACAGCCGTGGACTGCGGGCGTGCATGCTTTGCTGACCGCCCTGCATCGCCATGGTTTCGATGCTGTTCCGCTTCCGTATGGCTTTGACGAGGTCTGGGAGCGGGTGACCTATCTGCCCGGAGAGACGGGCGATCTCGACGACAGCGCCGAGATGCGCGGCGAAAGGGCATTGCGATCCGCGGCATCGCTGCTGCGCCGCTATCATGATTGCTCCGCCCTGTTCGCAAAGGACTTCGAGGATGGCCACACGTGGCAACTACCGGCCCGGCAGCCCCATGAGGTCATCTGCCATGGCGATTTCGCACCCTACAATGTCGTCCTGAATGATGGCGAAGTGATCGGCATCATTGATTTCGAGGCTGCGCATCCTGGTTCGCGACTGTGGGATCTCGCCTATGCGATCTACCGCTGGGCGCCATTGTCCTCTGGCGTGGTTCCAGAGGGTTTGGACAGGCGCATCGAGCAGATCCGTCGTGCCCGCCTCTTTGCCGACGCCTATGGGCTGCCTGTCGCTGAACGTGCGTCCTTGCCGGATGTCATCGCCGAGCGGCTGGAGGCATTGCTGTCCTTCATGGAGCGTGAGGCCGCGCGGGGTATCGAGAGATATCGCCGCAATCTGCAGGATGGGCACGATCGCATCTACAGGCAAGACATCGCCTATGTCACAGAATGGTCGGCGGAGATCGTCGCGGGGCTGACGGGCTGAGCGTTCAGACGGCTTCTTTGCGCAAGGGGCGGAAACTCATGCGATGCAGTGAGCAGGGACCGTGCTCCTCGATGCCGGCGCGATGCTTCGCCGTGCCATAGCCGGCATGGGCTGCAAAACCATAGGCGGGGAAGACGAGACCGGCCCGCGCCATCATCCGGTCACGTGTGACCTTGGCGACGATTGACGCGGCGGCGATGGAGAAGGAGCGCGCATCGCCCTTGACGACGGCCTTGCCGGGGCAGGCGAGGCCGGTGGGCACATCGAGGCCGTCGGTCAACACGTAGCTTGCCGGCACGGCCAGGCCGCAAATGGCGCGCCGCATGGCGTCAAGGCTGGCCTTGCGGATATCGGTCGTATCGATGCGGGAAGCACTAGACGAAGCGATAGAGACCGTTGCTGTTGCAAGAATCTCGACAAACAGTTCCTCGCGTCTCGCGGCAGTCAATTGCTTGGAATCGTTCAGGCCGTTCGGAATATGCTCGGGGTCGAGAATGACAGCGGCGGCGACGACCGGACCGGCAAGCGGCCCCCTGCCGACTTCATCTGCTCCGGCAACCGGCCAATGCCCGGCGCGGCGCGCAATCAGCTCCAGTTCGAAGGTGGGAACGAGCGGAGCATCTTCGAAGAGCATTGGAGAATCGGGCGGTGCGCGGCGTGGCATGCGGCGAAGCTCGCACACCGCCCGATCTCCTGCAAGCCCCCGGTGGATCATGGCGGCGAACCAAGGGGCTTTTCCAGCGGGTACAGGGAAACCCGCAAGGAAGGTCGCAATCAAATAATCAGAGCAGCGACAGCTGCACGCCGCTACCGTCAGGCGGCAGGAACAGGTCGTCGCGCAACGCAATATTGCGGCGCGTGAGCTCAAGCCGGCGCGTCGCCATTTCGAAGCGACGGCTGATCTGCCAGGCATAGGGACCGGCGCCCTTCATGCGCTTGCCGAACTCCGCATCATAATCCTTGCCGCCGCGCATCGAACGGATCAGCGACATCACGTGACGATAGCGATCCGGATAGTGCTGCAGCAGCCAATCGCGAAACAGCGGGCTCACCTCCAGCGGCAGCCGCAGGATGACATAGCTTGCCTCCTGCGCGCCGGCCGCTTTGCCGGCATCGAGGATGCGCTCGATCTCGTGGTCGTTAAGCGCCGGGATGATCGGAGCCACCATGATCGAGGTGCGGATGCCCGCTTCGTTCAAGGCCTGGATGGCCTCCAGCCGCCGCGGCGGCGTCGCAGCCCGTGGTTCCATCGTGCGCGCGAGCTTGCGGTCGAGCGTCGTCACCGACAGGCTTACCCGCACAAGGTTCTTGGCGGCCATCTCCTTGAGGATGTCGATGTCGCGCATGACCAGCGCCGACTTGGTGACGATGGCGACCGGATGGTTCGCCCGGTTCAATACGTCGAGGATCTGGCGCATGATCCGCCATTCCTTCTCGATCGGCTGATACGGGTCGGTATTGGTGCCGATGGCGATGACCCGCGGCTTGTAGCCGGGTTTTGCCAGCTCGCGTTCCAGAAGCTTGGCGGCGTCCGGCTTGGCAAACAGCTTCGATTCGAAATCCAGACCCGCCGACAGGCCCATATAGGCATGTGTCGGCCGCGCGAAGCAGTAGATGCAGCCATGTTCGCAGCCGCGATAGGGATTGATGGAGCGGTCGAAAGGAATATCGGGAGATTCATTGCGGGTAATGGCCGTGCGTGGCTTTTCCACCTGCACTTCGGTCTTGAAGGGCGGTAGTTCCTCCCAGCTTTGCCAGCCGTCGTCGAAGGCCTCGCGCTGCTGCGGCTCGAAGCGGCCGCTCGGGTTCAATCCGGCGCCGCGTCCACGCCGGCGCTCGACGTCGACCCTGAGGCCTGTATCGGCGATCAAGGCGTTGGCAACGTCTGCCGTATTGGCAGGCGCGAAAGCGACCTGCCCTGCAAGGGACTGCTCGTTCATCGGTAGCTCCAGGGCGGATCATGCCATCGCATTCCGCGTCTAAGATGATTAAATTCCTATCCGACAAATGAGAACATTGCAAGAACAAAATGCGGATTTGCGCCGCACCATGAAGCGTTTTCTCTCCCCTTTTTTCTAGGCCCTGCCAGCACTCCGCTTCCATGCGTGAGCCTTTGCTCAAACAATCGAGCGCAAGGCTTATGCGCTGGCAAAAAATTGTGCGCCGCTCTATAAATGGGCAATGTTGACTGTTATCATCGAATGCCAGGATCACGAACCCGAGCTGGCGCAGACATTGGCGGCATTGGTGGGAGGCGCGGTCGAGGGGCTGGTCAGCGATGTGGTCGTGCTTGACCACGGTTCCAGCGACGGCACATCGAAGGTCGCGGATGCTGCCGGCTGCCGCTTCTATTCACAGTGGGATATCAACGACATATTGCGGTCGGCGAGGGGAGACTGGCTGCTGCTGGTCGAGCCGGGCGCACGCCCGCAGGCCGGCTGGATCGATGAAATCGCCGAATATGTTTCCCTGAACAAGGTCCCGGCGCGCTTCACCGCTTCGCGAGGCTATCGCCGACCCTTCCTGAAGCGGATCGGCCGCAGTATGCCACCGCTCGAACTGGGCCTGCTGCTCTCCAAGCATCAGGCCATCTCCCTTGCGAAGACCGGCATGCGCCTGGCGGAATTTGCTAGGGGTCAGAAAGGCCGGCGGCTTTCAAGCGAGCTCATTCCTTCCTGGGTGGCGCGCGCGGCACGATAGGCACCGTCGCCCGATCCGAGATTCCATTTGAAAAGCTGCAAATAGGTGCGATAATTGTGGCGTGGCGGCACCTTTCGCGTGTCGCGTCGGGCCGACCATAGAGATGCCGATATACGGCGGAACAGGTCAGCGGAACACTCCTTGTCCGCCGGGATACCGGCGAAAGGAGGTGCGTTATGAAACGCACGATGTTCACTGGCTTTATCGCTACAGCCTTCGTGGCAACCGTTATTCTTTATCCCGGCGTCGCCGCTTCCCAGGCGACGCTCGCCTGCGCCCAACGCGTCGATATCGTTGCCTTTCTTGGCGACCATCTTTCGGAAAAGCTTTCCGCCGTCGGCAAGCTCGATCCCAGTACGATCATGGAGATCTACACGGCCGAAAGCGGCAACTGGACGCTCCTGATGAGCGATGCCTCCGGCCATAGCTGCATCATCCTCAGCGGCGACAAATGGGAATCAATTCCCACATTGCCGGGCCCGAAGGCATAACGGACCGGATAGGCCTGAAGGTGTGCTGGATCTATCTGGAGCCGGCGCCGCGCTTCAGGTGCTCGTCGAGGCGCGGCATGATCTCCACGAAATTGCAGGGCATGTGGCGGTAGTCGAGCTGCGCCTTCAAAATGCCGTCCCAGGCATCCTTGCAGGCGCCGGGAGAGCCCGGCAGCACGAAGATGAAGGTGGCGTTGGCCACGCCGCCGGTTGCCCGCGACTGGATGGTCGCGGTGCCGATCTTGTCGTAGGAGATACGGTGAAAGACCTCGGAAAAGCCGTCCATCCGTTTCTCGAACAGTGGCTCCAGCGCTTCGGGCGTGACATCGCGGCCGGTGAAGCCGGTACCGCCGGTGGTGATGACGACGTCTATGGCATCGTCCTTCGTCCAGGCTTCCACCTGCGCGCGGATACGCTCCTTGTCATCGGGCACGATCGCGCGGGCAGCGAGCCTGTGCCCGGCGTCCGCAATGCGGGCAACCAGCGTATCGCCCGATTTGTCGTCGGCAAGCGTACGCGTATCGGAAACGGTCAGCACGGCGATGCCGACGGGAATGAAGGATCTTTCGTTGACTGAACCTGCCATCATGCCTCTCCCGCGATCGTTTCTGTTACCTGAAAATACCAGTCCGGCCTCTGTCTGTGAAACGAAGCTGCGGCTTCCTTCGCCTGTTCGATATCGGCAAAAATGCCGAAGCAGGTCGCGCCGGAGCCGGACATCCGTGTCAGGATCGGAGACTGGCTTTCGATCAGGCCGGAAAGCACCGCAATCTCGTTGCAGATCAAGCGGGCCGGCGGTTCGAGATCATTGCGCAGGTTCCTGATCGTGTCGATCCATTCGCCATATGACCGCGGCATCTGCGATGGAAACAGCAATGGCGGATTGTCCTTGCGCGACAGCTGGCGAAACACGTCGGCCGTCGAGACGCCAACGAGCGGATTGCCGAGAACCATCGGAAAGGAAGGAAAGGCCGGCAGCAGGTCTATCGCCTCGCCGATGCCGCGCGCCACCAGCGGCTGGCTCGCAAGGCACATCGGCACGTCGGCGCCGAGCTTCAGGGCGATCGTCTTGATCGTGTCCGAAGGCAGCGCAATGCGCCATAGCCGCATCAGCCCGCGCAGCGTCGCGGCCGCATCTGCCGATCCGCCGCCGATCCCCGATGCGATTGGCAGATTCTTTTCCAGGTGGATATGCACTGACGGCGCGTCGAAGCCGGCCGCCTGGGCGGTCTGTCGCAAGAGGTCGCGCGCCTTGAGCACGAGATTGTCTCCGGCCTCGGCATCGGCGGAAAGAAGCGGGCCGAAGCGCCCGGAAAGGCTGAACTCGTCATGCTCGCCGGCACGAAAGCCGAGGCGGTCGCCATGGCGCGCGAAACTGACAAGCATGTCGAGCAAGTGATAGCCATCAGCGCGGCGGCCGGTGACATGCAGGGCAAGATTGATCTTTGCGGGCGCTTCTTCGGTAAGGTCGAAATCGCCCGCTGCCAAGATCGCGTTCATCGGAAGTCTTATGACTTCTTGTCGACCGGCGCCGGAGCGTTCGTGTCGGGCGAGGGTGCCGGTGCGGGATCGGGCTGCTTGCTCTTGTCTACGGTCTTCGGGTCGGTGTCGAGCGGCGGCAGGCCCTTTTCGACCTTTTCCTTGATCTTCGGAATGTCGGCCTCTTCCGGCTTAGAAGCGAGCGCCCGGTTCCATTGATAGACGGCTTCGAGCTTGCGGTTGACGCGCCAGTAGGCATCGCCGAGATGGTCGTTGATCGTGGGATCGCCGGCCTTGAGCTGTGCGGCCCGCTCCAGCTCGCTCACGGCATCGTCGAAGCGGTTGAGGCGGAAATAGGCCCAGCCAAGCGAATCGACGATATAGCCGTCATCCGGCCGGAGATCGACGGCCTTCTTGATCATGTCCAGGCCCTGGTCGAGATTCATGTTCATGTCGACCCAGGAATAGCCGAGGTAGTTCAGCACCTGCGGCTGATCCGGATTCAGCTCGAGAGCCTTCTTGAAATTCGGCTCGGCATCCGGCCATTTCTTCAGCCGCTCATAGGCGATGCCGCGCTGGAAGAACACCGCCCAGTCGCTGCGCTTCGGTGCCGGGCCGATGATCTGCACGGCCTTGTCGTAATTGTCTGCCATGGCCTGGAAGTCCTTGGCGTCGGAAAGGACGCTGCCATAGGCGAGATAGCTGCGGACATCGTTGGGATCGGAATCGATCAGTGCCTTCAGGTGCTTGCGCGCATCGTCGACCTTGCCGGCCTGGGCAAGAGCAAGGCCGAGCTGCAGCTCGGAGATGCGGGCCATCGGCGAATTGTCGGGCACCTTCTTGTAGAAGGCGATGGCGCGATCCGTCTGATCCTGCTTCTCGGCAAGCCCGCCGAGCAGAACCAGCGCGTCGGCGGCCTTCGGATCAAGAGAATTGGCGATCTGCAGATAGAGCGAGACGACATCCTCGGCGCCGTCACGGTTCAGCGCTGCGCCGATGGTGAAGAGTACGGCGGCCGCGCCCTGCGTCGCATCGGTCACCTGCTGGTCCGGCGTGTCGCCCTTGGTGATGCTGTCGCGCAGCGCATTGAGCGGTGCATAGTTGCTGACGAGATTGTCGCCGACCGAGATCGCATCCAGAGCCTTCTGCTTGTCGCCGGCCTTGGCTTCGAGGCGCGCGAGCGCCATGACCGCACGCATGAAGGTATCCGGCGCGGTCGCGCCGCCGGTCTTGTCGAGGATCGCGTCGTTGAGGTGAGAGCGTGCCGATTTCAGGTCGCCCAGCGTCAGCGCGATGGCGCCGGCATGATAGTTCTTGAAGATGTTGAACCAGTCCGGCCCCTTCATCTTGTCGATCATCGAGATGGCTTCCTTGCCGCGGCCGGAGCCGGCGCGGGCCCAGGCGGCAAGCAGGTTGGTCATCATCCGGTCGAGATCGTTCGGACCGTTATATTTGAGAATCTCTTGTGCGGTGCGGTATTCGTGGCGGCGGATGGCGTCCATGCCGCGTACGATGGTGGTGACGCGCTCGACCGAAGGGTCGCTCTTCAACTCGTTGGCGTATTTGACGCCTTCTTCCAGATTGCCGTTCAGCAGCAGCGAGATCATCAGCCGCTGGCGAATTTCCGGATTGCTGGGGTCGATCATCAGCGCCTTCTTGTAGAGCGCGATGGCGGTGTCGTAATCGTGGTCGACATCGGCTGTACGGGCAGCGAGGAACGCGCCCGAGAAGGTATCGACGCTATCCGGATCGAACGTGACCGGGGCATTGGCCTCCGGCGCTGCCGGCTTATCCTCTGCGCGTGCGCCAGTCAGGGCGGACACCGAAAGGACCGCCGCCAAGGCTACGCCCGAGAGGAAACGGATGGCAAGTCTCTGCCGCATTAGAAAGCCTTTCATCGAGGGAATGGCCGGCGAAGTCGCCGGCGGCATAACGCATTCGTGTCAACTGATTCACAACAGGATGGCTTTTTTGAAGCGGCCCTGCAACAAATTCGGGTCGCCGCTATCAATTAACGCGTTCGATGCAGAAATCGATCACTTCGAGAAGTGCCGATTTCCAGGGCGTTTCCGGCAATGGCGCGAGAGCGTCGCGCGCTATGGTGCCGTAATGCACGGCACGGGCAATTGTGTCGGCCAGCGCGCCATATTTGGTGATCAGACCAAGCGCCTTTTCGAGATTCTCGTCGCTATTGTTGCCGGTTTCGATCGCGTCGCGCCAGAAGGCGCGTTCCTTCTCGGTGCCGCGGCGATAGGCGAGGATCACCGGAAGCGTGATCTTGCCTTCGCGGAAATCATCGCCGACATTCTTGCCGAGATCCGTAGCCTTGCCGCCGTAGTCAAGCGCGTCGTCGACGAGCTGGAAGGCGAGCCCGAGATTGGTGCCGTAGGACTTCAGCGCGTTGCGCTCGGCCTTGCCGGCATTGGCGACGATTGGACCGACTTCGGCCGCGGCGGCGAAGAGCGCTGCCGTCTTGGCGCGGATGACAGAGAGATAATCGTCTTCGGTCGTTTCCATGTTCTTGGAAACCGAAAGCTGCAGCACTTCGCCCTCGGCGATGACGCAGGCGGCGGAAGACAAGACGTCAAGCGCTTCGAGCGAGCCGACTTCCACCATCATGCGGAAGGCCTGGCCGAGCAGGAAGTCGCCGACGAGAACGCTTGCCTGGTTGCCCCAGATCATGCGGGCGGTGGACCGGCCGCGGCGGAGGTCGCTTTCGTCGACCACGTCGTCATGCAGCAGGGTCGCCGTGTGCAGGAATTCGACCGAGGTCGCGAGCTTGATGTGGTTGTCGCCCTGATAATTGTAGAGCGCTGCTGACGCGATGGTCAGCATCGGCCGCAAACGCTTGCCGCCCGAGGAGATGAGATGCTCGGCGACCTCTGGGATCATCTGCACATCGGAGCCGGCTTTCGACAGGATGAGCTGATTGACGCGTTCCATGTCCGCCTTGGTCAGATCCACCAGTGGCTTGATGGATGCCAGTTTATTCTTGCTTTCTTCCAGCGGTATCACGACGCCCAACGATCCGGACTCCTGTTCATTTTCTGCAAAGCACAATAAGAAGGGGCGAAAGAGGCGGCAAGAGGCGAATTGTCTCGTCGCGTAAATTTGACAGGAATTCTAAGGCTTATGCACGAGCTGATCCGCACTAATGATCCCGTTCTGCTCTCTTTTGCGGAGAGCCTGATGAAGGATGCCGGGATTCATTGCTTCGTTGCGGATCAGGCCATGAGCATTCTGGAGGGATCGCTCGGCATGCTGCCCCGCCGCTTTCTGGTGGAAGAAGAGCGCGCCGATCAGGCCCGCCGTATCCTGATCGATGCCGGCCTCGGCGATGAGCTGCGCCCGGCGCGCGGCTGAGGTTCGCCATGGCCGAACACCCGTCCGAAACCATCGATGCCTTCCATCGCGGCGCCTTCCATGTCGTCCAGCCTAAGGGCAGGGGGCATCGTTCGGGCATGGATGCCATGCTGCTGGCGGCGCTGGTCGCCGACGAACGCGCAATCCGCGTCGCCGATCTCGGCGCGGGAGCGGGCGCGGCCGGAATGGCGGTGGCGTCCAGGCTCGACCAAGCGGAGGTCGTGCTTTTCGAGCGTTCGCCCGACATGGCCGAGTTCGCCCGCAAAAGCCTTGCGCTGTCGGACAATGCCCGTTTCGCAGGCCGTGTCTCGGTCGTCGAGGCCGATGTCACCCTGACTGGCAAGGATCGCAACGAAGCGGGGCTCGTCGACGACAGTTTCCACCACGTCATCATGAACCCGCCCTTCAACGACGCCAGCGACCGGCTGACGCCCGATGCGCTGAAGGCCGAGGCGCATGCGATGACTGACGGCTTGTTCGAGAAATGGATACGCACGGCCGGTGCGATCATGATCCCCGGCGGCCAGCTCTCGCTCATCGCCCGGCCCGAATCCATCGGCGAGATCATCGCCGCTTGCGGCCGTCGCTTCGGCGGTATCGAAATCACGCCGATCCATCCGCGCGAGGGCGAGAATGCCGTGCGCATTCTGGTGACGGGCATAAAGGGCTCGCGGGCGAGGCTGGCGCTGCGGGCGCCGCTTACCATGCACGGCGAGGGGACGCATAAATTCTCCGATTTTGTCGACGATCTGAACAATGGCCGCGCCGCCTATCCGCGCCGATAGCCTATGACCCGCTCAAGGATCGGAGCATGAAATGCGATCCGCAATGTTGCGTTTGCCGTTTCCGTGCATACATCACGGGGCAGCAGACATCATGATGCAGGGATGACGAATGGTTGAGTTCTTGAGACGCATGCTTCCGAAGCGCTTTCGCAAGGAGGGGGTCATCGTGCCCGTCGTCCGTCTGAGCGGCGTTATCTCGTCCGGCGGCGGCCCGCTGCGGCAATCGCTGAACCTTGCAGGCGTGTCACAGGCGCTCGAAAAGGCGTTCAGCATGAAGACGGCTCCGGCAGTCGCCATCGTCGTCAATTCGCCTGGTGGATCTCCGGTGCAGTCGAGGATGATCTACAATCGCATCCGCGATCTGGCGGTCGAGAAAAACAAGAAGGTCCTGGTCTTCGTCGAGGACGTGGCTGCCTCCGGTGGCTACATGATCGCGCTTGCGGGCGATGAGATCATCGCCGACGCCACCTCCATCGTCGGCTCGATCGGCGTCGTCTCCGGCGGCTTCGGTTTTCCGGAGCTGTTGAAGAAGATCGGCGTGGAGCGCCGCGTCTATACGGCCGGTGCGAACAAGGCGATCCTCGATCCCTTTCAGCCGGAGAAGGAAAAGGACATCGAATATCTGAAGAGCCTGCAGCTCGAGATCCACAAGGTCTTCATCGACATGGTGCTTGAACGTCGCACAGGAAAGCTCTCGGCGGACGAGACCGTATTCTCCGGCCTGTTCTGGACCGGCAGCCGCGGACTGGAGCTTGGCCTGATCGACGGCCTCGGCGACATGCGTCAGGAATTGAGGAAGCGCTATGGCGACAAGGTGAAGCTTGTGTTGGTCACCGCGCCGCGCAGCCTTTTCGGCCGCAAGGCTCCGGGTATTTCGCTTGGTAGCATGGATGGCCTCGGTGCCGGCATTGCGTCCGGGCTTGCCGAAGCGGCAGAGGAAAAGGCATTGTGGGGTCGGTACGGGTTGTAATCGGGAGCGCTGGGTGATGCCCCAGATCATCTTCTTCATCGTCGCAGTCGGCGGTATCTGGTTCTTGTATCGGCGCTTCGTGCGCGATGCCCAGAGGCTTGCCGAGAAATCCCGCCGCGCCGAAACGGAACGCCGGACCGGCGCCATGGGAACGCTGGTGAAGGACCCGAAGACCGGTGAATATCGCGTGAAGCGCGAGGACGAATAAAACTGATATGCCTCGGTGAGGCGCGCTGCATCGCCGTTTGCACTGCAAAGCCTTGACCCATTCGCCCCGTCGTGGCACCTGTCCGCCAATCCATTCGCTAGCGGAAGAAATCAGTTCCCATGACTGCCAACGTGCCCGACCACATGAACCCGAAGCGCTCCTTTCAGGCGTTGATCCTGACGTTGCACAATTACTGGGCTGACAAGGGTTGCGCGGTTCTGCAGCCTTACGACATGGAAGTCGGCGCCGGCACGTTCCATCCCGCCACCACGCTGCGCTCTCTTGGTCCGAAGCCGTGGCGGGCAGCCTATGTCCAGCCGTCGCGCCGCCCCTCCGACGGCCGCTACGGCGAGAACCCCAACCGCCTGCAGCACTATTATCAGTATCAGGTCATCCTGAAGCCCAATCCGCCGAACCTGCAGGAGCTCTATCTCGGCTCGCTGAAGGCGATCGGTCTCGATCCGCTGCTGCATGACATCCGTTTCGTCGAGGACGACTGGGAAAGCCCGACGCTCGGCGCATGGGGTCTTGGCTGGGAATGCTGGTGCGATGGCATGGAAGTCTCGCAGTTCACCTATTTCCAGCAGGTCTGCGGCATCGAATGCGCGCCCGTTGCCGGCGAGCTGACCTACGGCCTGGAGCGTCTCGCGACCTATGTTCAGGGCGTCGACAGCGTCTATGACCTCAATTTCAACGGCCTCGAAGGCGAAGACAAGATCACCTATGGTGATGTCTTCTTGCAGGCCGAGCAGGAATATTCCCGGCATAATTTCGAATATGCCAATACCGAGATGCTGCATCGCCACTTCATCGATGCCGAGAAGGAGTGCCAGGCACTGTTGGCGGCCGGCGCACCGGGCGACAGCGAAAACCATCGCCTGCATAAATGCGTCTTCCCGGCCTACGACCAGTGCATCAAGGCTAGCCACGTCTTCAACCTTCTCGACGCCCGCGGCGTCATCTCGGTGACGGAACGCCAGAGCTACATCCTGCGCGTGCGCACGCTCGCCAAGGCTTGCGGCGAGGCCTTTCTGCTGACCGACGCCGGCGGCGTCAACTGGAACCAGCAGGCCGCCTGAACCTTGCAATGTCCCGGAGCGCATTTGCCTATGCGCTCCCCATGGACCGCGGCTTGTGCCAGATGCCTTCGCGGCAGCTTTGGGTGGATTTCCCCAGGATTGGGTTGTATTGGCCCGACCTTGAGCCGTCGTCACGGCTAAAGCCGGGTGACATTGCCAGCAAATCTGCCTAGTGTCCCCGTGGTTGCAGTCGCCCCGGGGATTTCAGATGCTTATTCTTCTAGCGATCATAGTTCTGGCCGCACTCTATGTCGTCTTCATCTACAATGGGCTCGTTCGCGCGCGACAGGTCGCGGAAGAGGCGTGGTCTGGCATCGACGTGCAGTTGAAGCGCCGCGCCGATCTCATTCCCAATTTGGTCGAGACGGTCAAAGGCTATGCCGGCCACGAAAACAAGACGCTCATCGAGGTCACTCAGGCGCGGACCGCGGCGCAGGCCGTGCCCGCGGGCGATGTTGCCGGCCGTGCCGCCGCCGAAGGTATTCTCAGCCAGGCGCTCGGCCGCCTGATGGTCGTGTCCGAAGCCTATCCCGACCTGAAGGCCAATACGGGCTTCGTCGAGCTGCAGCAGTCGCTGGAGAGGACGGAAAACGAGATCCAGATGTCGCGCCGCTATTACAACGGTGCCGCGCGCGATCTGAACGTCAAGGTCGAAACCTTCCCGAACAATCTCATCGCCGGCCCCTTCGGCTTCGTCAAGAAGGCCTATTTCGAGATATCAAACGAAGCGGACCGCGCCGTTCCCACGGTAAAGTTCTGAGATTTCCGCTATCGGTTTTTCATGTGAGGCGGTAAAGGATGCCGACCGACGGCCATCGGCCGCCTTACTGACTGACCAAAGAGAATGATGATGGGTAGAGCCAAACTCACGATTATCCCGCCGGGTAAGCCTTTGACCGGACGCGCCATGCCGCCTGGATCGAAGTCGATCACCAATCGCGCACTGCTGCTCGCAGGCCTTGCCAAGGGCACGAGCCGGCTGACTGGCGCGCTGAAGAGCGACGATACCCGTTATATGGCGGAAGCGCTGCGCGCCATGGGCGTTGTCATCGACGAGCCCGACGACACCACTTTCATCGTGACCGGCCGCGGCAAGCTGCAGGCGCCTGAGACCCCGCTTTTCCTCGGCAATGCCGGCACGGCGACACGCTTCCTGACGGCGGCCGCCGCGCTGGTCGACGGCAAGGTCGTCGTCGATGGCGATGCCCATATGCGCAAGCGGCCGATCGGCCCGCTGGTCGACGCACTGCGCTCGCTCGGCATCGATGCATCGACTGAGACCGGCTGCCCACCCGTAACAATCAATGGCACAGGTCGTTTCGAAGCAAGCCGCGTGCAGATCGATGGCGGCCTGTCCAGCCAGTATGTTTCGGCGCTGTTGATGATGGCAGCCGGCGGCGACCGCGCCGTCGATGTCGAGCTGCTGGGCGAGCATATCGGTGCGCTGGGTTATATCGATCTCACAGTTGCAGCCATGCGCGCTTTCGGCGCCAAGGTCGAGCGCGTGAGCCCCGTCGCCTGGCGTGTCGAGCCCACTGGCTATCATGCCGCCGACTTCCTGATCGAGCCGGATGCTTCTGCCGCGACCTATCTCTGGGCGGCGGAAGTGCTTGGTGGCGGCAAGATCGATCTCGGCACGCCGGCAGAGCAGTTCTCGCAGCCGGATGCGAAGGCCTATGATCTGATCTCGAAATTCCCGCATCTGCCCGCCGTCATCGATGGTTCGCAGATGCAGGACGCCATCCCGACGCTCGCCGTTCTCGCCGCCTTCAACGAAACGCCTGTGCGCTTCGTCGGCATCGAGAACCTGCGCGTCAAGGAATGCGATCGTATCCGCGCGCTCTCAAGCGGCCTGTCCCGCATCGTTCCGAACCTCGGCACGGAAGAGGGCGACGACCTCATCATCGCCTCCGATCCGAGCCTCGCCGGCAAGACCCTGCCCGCAGAGATCGACAGCTTTGCCGATCATCGCATTGCCATGAGCTTTGCGCTTGCCGGCCTCAAGATCGGCGGCATCACCATTCTCGACCCCGATTGCGTCGCCAAGACCTTCCCATCCTATTGGAACGTGCTGGCTTCGCTTGGGGTCACATACGAAGACTGACGCTCCGCCATCCCGACGGAGGGCGAGCGCAGACATATTCCTGACGCGAGGCGGCGCCGGCAGCGGCGCTGCAGCCATCCTTTGGGGGAGTGATGACACGGCTTTGCGGGTTCTTCGTGGCTCTGTGCCTTCTGCTTTGCGCAACGGCCGCTACGGCAGCCGAGATCATCACCAGTTTCGACCAGGCGATTGCCCTGCATCGTGACGGCTCCATGCAGGTCGTCGAGACAATCTCCGTCAATGCCGAGGGCCGAAACATCCGCCGCGGCATTTTCCGGGATTTCCCGCTTGTCATGACCGATGCCCAGGGCCGCGAGATCCAGGTGGATTTCAAGGTCGTGTCCGTCGAGCGCGACGGCCAGCCGGAGGATTGGCGCAGCGAGCGCGTCAAGGGCGGCGAGCGCATCTATATCGGCAACGCCGACCGTGTCCTGAACCCAGGCCCGCATACCTTCCGCATCACCTACGACACCAATCGTCAGATGCGCTATTTCGACGATCATGACGAGCTTTACTGGAACGTGACAGGCAATGGCTGGCTGTTCCCGATCGTCAATGCGAAGGCAACCGTCACATTGCCTGACGGCGTCCAGCCGCAGCAGCTTGCTTTCTTCACAGGGCCGCTCGGCGCAAACGGCAAGAATGCCAGCGCCAATGCGCAAGGCAATATCGTCACCTTCGTCACAACCAGACCGCTCGCAGCAGCCGAAGGCCTGACGATCGCCATCAAGTTGGCAAAGGGAGCGATCGCGCCGCCGAGCGGCAGCCAGCAATGGGGCTGGTTTCTCCGGGATCATCTCGACACGACCATCGCCATTGGTGGGGTGATCCTGCTCTTTGTCTATTACATGCGCAGCTGGATCGCGGTTGGCCGCGATCCTCCGGCTGGTGTCATGGTGCCGCGCTGGGACCCGCCCGAAGGCATTTCGCCGGCGCTGGTGAACTACATCGACAACAGGGGCTTCGCCAGTTCCAGCTGGACGGCATTTTCGGCAACGGCGATCGATCTGGCCGTGCGTGGCTATGTTATTCTCGACGACCTCAAGGGAAAGGTGGTCATCCGTCCCACTGGCAAGGCGGGCAGTAATCTCAGCGGTGGCGACAAGGTGCTCATGCAGGCCGCTGGTCCCTTTTCTCCGCTTGTTATTGACAAGGCGAATGGCGAGGCGGTGCAGCGGCTCGGTTCGAAGTTCCGCAGCGCGATAGAACGCGATCATCGCGGCGAATACTACAGGGCCAATTCGCTGTACATCATCGGCGGCGTCGCCCTGTCGATTGTCATTCTGGCCTCCATCGTCATCTTCGGACGATTGCATGAAAATGCCTTGCCGCTCATCATCACGCCGGGCTTCCTGTCGATTTTCGTGACCATCTTTGCCAGCTCCATCGGCCGCAGGTTCCGCAGGCATAGCGCCAGCCTCGCCCAGCGCATTCTCTCTGTCCTGATCTTCGCTTTCTTCGGCTTTGTCTTCGTCTCGATTGCCGTCAGCGGCTTGGCCGCGGCGGTTGTGCCGCTGTGGGAAGCGGGCTTGCTACCGCTGCTGGCCGGCATCGTCGGCATTTTCGCGCTCAACGTCGTCTTCTATTTCCTGATGGGCGCGCCGACGCCGCTCGGGCGCAAGATGATGGATGGCATCGCCGGTCTCAGGCAATATCTGACGCTGGCGGAACGCGACCGGATGAACATGCAGGGCGCACCGCAAATGTCTCCGCAGCATTTCGAAACGCTGCTGCCCTATGCAGTCGCGCTCGGTGTCGAAAAACCCTGGTCGAGCGCCTTCGAGACTTGGCTCGCCACGGCCGCGGGGGCAACTGCTGCGGCCGCCTATGCGCCGATGTGGTATTCCGGCAATTTCAACCCGGGCAATATCGGCGGAACGATCGGCGATTTCTCCTCTTCGATGGCATCCACCATCGCCTCGACCATTCCCGCGCCGGCATCGAGTTCTTCCTCCGCTTTCGGCGGTGGTGGTGGAGGTGGCGGCTCCTCCGGCGGCGGTGGAGGCGGTGGCGGTGGAGGCGGGTGGTAGTGAATACCCTCCCCTTGAGGGGGAGGGTCGGCCGCAGGCCGGGGTGGGGTGATTGCGGCAATCTCTGAGGCCAGACAATTGTCACCCCCACCCGCCGCTCCGCGGCGACCTCCCCCCCTCAAGGGGGGAGGTGCTTGTTCCGACAGTTCAACTTCGCTGTTTCAGCAACACGGAGATCCCAGTGCCCCAAAAGCCCTCCAAGCTCGACCGCTTCAAAGTCGCCAACAGTCGCCGCCTGCGCGCAGGTTCGACCGATGCGGAAGCCAAGCTTTGGAAGCATCTGTGGCGCATCCCGATCGAAGGCACGCATTTTCGTCGGCAGGTTCCGATGGGGCGCTATTTCGCTGATTTCGCCTGTCATCAGATCGGCCTGATCATCGAGCTTGACGGCAGCCAGCATGCGGAAGACGCGGCAAGGCGCTACGATGCCGAGCGCACCGCCTTTCTGGAGAGCCAAGGCTATCACGTTACCCGATTCTGGAATGCGGAGGTTATGGACGAGATCGAGGCTGTTCTGGATACGATATTTGCCATTGTGCAGCAGCGGCAAATTTTGCTAGCAGAGGCCGACCGTTTTCACCCCACTCCGGCACGGCGTGCCGACCCTCTCTCTCAAGGGGAGGGTGAGGAACCTTAACATGCCCGATCTCCTTCTCGAACTCCGCTCCGAGGAAATTCCCGCCCGTATGCAGCGCAAGGCTGCCGGCGATCTGAAGAAGCTGGTGACCGATGCCCTGGTCGAAGCGGGTCTTTCCTATGAGGGTGCGAGGGAATATTGGACGCCGCGGCGCCTCACGCTCGATATTCGCGGCCTGACCGCACGCTCGGCCGATGTGCGCGAGGAGCGCAAGGGCCCGCGCACCGATGCCAACGAGAAGGCGATCGAGGGCTTCCTGCGCGGCGCTGGCCTGTCCTCCATTGCCGAAGCGCAGGTGAGTAGCGACCCGAAGAAGGGCGATTTCTACGTTGCGATCATTTCCAAGCCCGGCCGCGCGGCGGAGGAAATCGTTGCTGCTGTCATGCCTGATATCATCCGCAACTTCCCCTGGGCGAAATCCATGCGCTGGGGCAAGGCCTCGGTGAAGCCCGGCTCGCTGCGCTGGGTGCGCCCGCTGCAATCGATCGTCTGCACCTTCGGCACCGAGCATGAAGAGACCGTCGTCATCCCCTTCGAGATAGACGGCATCGTCGCTTCGAACGTGACCTATGGCCATCGCTTCCATGCACCCGACGCCATCACGGTCAAGCGTTTCGAGGATTATGCCTCGAGCCTGGAAAAGGCCTACGTCGTTCTGGATGCGGAGCGCCGCAAGGACATCATCCTGCATGATGCCCGCGACGTCGCCTTTGCCAATGGCCTGGAACTGGTCGAAGACGAAGGCCTGCTGGAGGAAGTCTCCGGCCTCGTCGAGTGGCCGCAGGTGCTAATGGGCTCTTTCGAGGAGGATTACCTCTCGATCCCGTCCGAGATCATCCGCCTGACCATCAAGACCAATCAGAAGTGTTTCGTCACGCGCCCGCAGGCCGGCGAGGCGCTGTCCAACCGCTTCATTCTCGTCGCCAATATCCAGGCGACGGATGGCGGCAAGGAAATTATTCACGGCAACGGCAAGGTCGTGCGCGCCCGCCTGTCCGACGCGCTGCATTTCTGGAAGCGCGACCAGGGCGATCTGCCCGATCTCGAAACGCTGGAAGCCTCGGCTAGAAAGTTCGGCCTCGATCTGAAGAAGCCGCTCGATCAGCGTATGGCCAAGCTCGACGCGCTGAACGTTACCTTCCATGCCAAGCTCGGCAGCCAGGGCGAGCGTGTTGCCCGCATCCGGGCGCTGGCCGCTGATCTCGCCAAGATTACCGGTGCCGATGCCGCCCTGGTCGATCGCGCCGTTGTGCTGGCCAAGGCCGATCTGCGCACCGAAGCCGTTGGCGAATTCCCCGAGTTGCAGGGCGTCATGGGCCGCAAATACGCGTCGTTGCAGGGCGAGAACGCGTCCGTGGCAACGGCGATCGAAGATCACTACAAGCCGCAGGGACCATCCGACCGCGTCCCCGAGGACAAGGTTGCGATCACGGTCGCGCTTGCCGACAAGCTGGATACGCTCGTCGGCTTCTGGGCGATCGACGAGAAGCCGACTGGCTCGAAGGACCCCTATGCCTTGCGCCGCGCCGCGCTCGGCGTCGTCCGCATCCTCCTGGAGAGTGGCGTGCGCCTGCCGTTGCTCGCGACCACCAAGGATGCCGACCTCCTCGCCTTCTTCCATGATCGCCTCAAGGTCTACCTGCGCGATCTCGGCGCCCGCCATGACCTGATCGACGCGGTGCTGACGCCGGAGGCCGACGATCTGCTCATGGTCGCCCGCCGTGTCGAGGCGCTGACCGCCTTCATCACCTCTGAGGACGGCAAGAACCTGCTGGCCGGCACCAAGCGCGCCACCCAGCTTCTGGCAGCCGAAGAGAAAAAGGGCACCGTCGTTGCCGATGGCGTTTCGGACGCTCTGCTGAAGCTCGATGCGGAAAAGGACCTCTTTGCCGCCGTCAAGGCCGCCTCCGCAGAAGCCTCCGATGCGATCGCCAAGGAAGATTTTCGTTCGGCCATGGCAGCCCTTTCCAAGCTGCGCGCGCCGGTCGACCGCTTCTTCGAAGACGTACTCGTCAACGACGAAGACGCCGCCATCCGTGCCAATCGCCTGGCGCTGCTGCGCCTGATCCGTGAAGCAACCGGCACGGTTGCCGACTTCTCGAAGATTGCGGGATAAGGCATGGAGGCGCGATGACCGGAAAGATCCTCGTCAGCGCCTGCCTCATGGGCCATGCCGTACGCTACGACGGTCGTTCCAAGCCGCTCATCCATCCGGCGATCGATCGCTGGCGCGAGGAGGGGCTGTTGGTGACGATCTGTCCGGAAATGTCTGCCGGCATGGCGGTTCCAAGGCCACCGGCCGAGATTGCAGGCGGAGCCACCGGCGAGGACGTGCTTGCCGGCACTGCAAAGGTGATGGAGATCACCGGCGGCGACGTCACCGCGGAGTTTCGTCAGGCGGCGGAAAATGCGCTGGCGCTCGCACAGGAAGCCGGCTGCCGCTATGCGCTTCTGATCGACGGAAGCCCGTCTTGCGGCTCCGGCTTCATCTATGACGGCACATTTTCCGGCGATCGGCAGAGCGGCCGCGGCGTCACTGCGGCGCTGCTGCAGCAGGCCGGTATCGAGGTCTACTCCGATCGCGAGATCGACCGTCTGGTCGAACGGCTGAAATCGGCAGACTAAAGCAGCCAATCGCAGCTCAAAAGAAAACCGCCGGACGCAAGCCCGGCGGTTTCTTGTTTTCTGATCTATGCGGCTCAGGCGGCGCGGCGATGATCCGTGGCCGAGCGGCCTTCGTTGACGCGGAAGCCGCGGATGAGCGCGAGAAGATCTTCCGTATCGGCGGCAAGCGTTTCTGCCGATGCGGTGGTCTCCTCCGCCATGGCGGCGTTCTGCTGCGTGGCGGCGTCGAGCTGGTTCATCGAGGACGAGATCGAGCGCAGCGTCGTATCCTGCTCGGAGGCGCTATGAGCGATCTTCGAGACGATTTCGTTGGCGGCCTTGATCTGGTTGGAGATGCGCTTCAGTGCTTCGCCGGCCTCGCCGACGAGACGAACGCCCTGGTCCACCTGGCCGGAAGAGCGGGCGATCTGGTCCTTGATCTCCTTGGCGGCTGCCGCGGAGCGCTGGGCGAGTTCACGCACTTCCTGGGCGACGACCGCGAAGCCCTTGCCGGATTCGCCGGCACGAGCGGCCTCGACGCCCGCGTTGAGCGCCAGAAGATTCGTCTGGAAGGCGATTTCGTCGATGACGCCGATGATCTTGCCGATCTCCGACGAAGACTTCTCGATGCCGCTCATCGCCTCGATCGCCTGGGCGACCACGGCATCGCTGCGTGATGCTTCGGCACTGACTGCATGAACGCGCTTGCTGGCCTCGTCCGCGCCTTCCGCTGTCTGGCGAACGGCGACGGTCAGCTCGTCGAGTGCTGCCGAGGTTTCTTCCAGGCTGGCGGCCTGGCGCTCGGTGCGCTGCGACAGCTCGTTGGAGGCGCGGCGGATTTCTTCCTTGCTTAGGCCGATGTCGTTGCCCTTGGCATTGACGCGGCCCATCGCGGCTTCGAGATGCGAGAGCGCCTCGTTGAAGTTGTTGCGAAGGCCGGCATAGCTGGCGCCGAGGTCGCCGCAACGCACCGTCAGGTCGCCGCGAGCGAGGTCCTCGAGCGACTTGCCGATGACGGAGACGACACGAGCCTGTTCGCGGGCTTCGTCCTGCTGCTGGCGGAGGTTCTGCTCACGCTCGTTGCTGATTTCCAGCTCCTGGGCTGCTTGACGATCGGCCAGCATATGGCGTTCGCGGATCTTTTCCTGCAGTGCCTGGGTTGCCTTGGCCATCAGGCCGATTTCGTTGCGCATCTCGACATGCGGGATGGTCATCTTCACGTCTTCGTCAGCCACGGCCTTGAGAGCGGTGTGGACTTCGGCGAGCGGGCGCGTGATGCCCCGGATGCAATAAAGCGCTGCGCCGATGCCGATGACGAAAACGACGCCGCAGATGAGCAGGGCGCGCCACATCGTCGTGTTGATCTGATCCTGCAGGTCATCCATGTAGACGCCGCAGCCGAGCACGATCTGCCAAGGGTCGAAGGCGGCCGAATAGCTGCCCTTCAGGAAAAAGTCGCTGTCGGGATGGCCGGGCTTGTTCCAGTAGTAGATGGTGCGGCCGCCGCCCTTGATGCCCTTCTCGACCATTTCCTTGCTGAAATGCGTACCGTTCTTGTCGACCTGCGAGGACATGTCCTTGCCGATATTGACCGGGCTCGGATGAATGCGCTGGACGACGTTGTAGTCGAAGCCGAAGATGTAGCCTGACGGCGCGAAGCTGACATGCGACAAGACCTTGAAGGCTTCGGCCTGAGCGGCCTCATGCGTCATCTCGCCTGATTTCTCGCGCTGATAATACTGGTTCAAAACAGAGATCCCGGATTCGACCTGCGTGCGCAGCATGTCGAAGCGGTCGTCATAGATGGAATCGGCCTGAGACCTAATCTGGAAATAGGTTGCCACGGCAAAGGCGGCCATCAGTACGCCGAGCAACGCAAATAGCTGATGTGCAATCTTGAGATTCTTCATGGTGTCTCCCACAGGTAGGTAAATACCGGTGCGGTATCCTACCGCCTGTGCGATCGCCTGAGAGATCCTCAATACGCTTGCCGCCGCTCGAATGACATGCTGCTGTCCGGTGAGCAGTAAAATCGCCGTTTATGTCTAAAAAATCTTTAATTGCAGGGGGTTGGTTGCAGTGATCCGCAGATGAAACCAGGAATATGCTATGCTTAAATAAGTAATACTTATTTAAAATCAAAAATAACTTGAGCTATACAGGTGGGTATGCCAATTTTATATTTAGATATTAATTATATTATAAATATGTGGAATAGTGACCGCGTCAAAGCTTGCGGACGACCGACCAAGATCGGCTGCAAACAGCATATATACCGTTACTGACGAAGCTGAAAGTCAGAGATATCGAGCACCTTCGGCGTTTGCAAAGCCGCAGTCGTTGCCGTCAGGTCGACACCATCCATGGGCTCACCGGCAGCCGCAAGGGCTTCAGGTGTCGGCTTGCTGACGAACATGACCGGGGAGCCGCCCATCCAGGCTTCGGTGCGCACGACCCTCTTTTGGCCGTCGATGTCGCGAATGACGACGGACTGCGTGCCGAGAGCCAATGTCGGTACGTTATATTCCTTCTCGACGAGTTTTGGCTTGAGGGGAGGGCAAGAGGCGCAGCTCTTGTCCACAACGCTGCCTTTGCCGCCGATCATCGTGCCATCGATTGGCTGTATCGACGAGGCCATGGCGGAGCCGCCGGCCAGTACGCATGCCAGGGTCAGGAAGAAGGAACGCATAACAAAGAACTCCGTCTATAGTGACGAAGATATTAGCGGGCCTTTATTTCCATCCCGTCAGGAGATTAGGTAAAAATTTAATGGACGTATGATTGCGCAAGCATAGCGTTGTTTACTTCTCGCGCTCCACTGCGCGCCAGCCGATATCGTTGCGGTAGAAGCCGTTCTCCCACTTCACCTCGCCGGCCAGGGCATAGGCGCGCTCTTTTGCTTCGCCGACTGTCTTGCCTGTTGCGGTGATGTTCAGCACGCGTCCGCCGGTTGCGACCAGAGCGCCGTCCTTCCGCCCCGTGCCGGCATGGAACACCTTTTCACCGTCGCCACCTGCCGGCAGCGCCGCGATCGGCGTGTTCTTGGCATAGGAGCCGGGATAGCCCTTCGAGGCCATGACGACGGTCAGCGCCTGGTCGTCGCTCCATTCGGCCGTCACCTGATCCAGCGTGCCGTTGGCGCAGGCAAGGAGCAGCGGTAGCAGGTCGCTCTTCAGCCGCATCATCAGCACCTGGCATTCGGGATCGCCGAAGCGGACATTGTATTCGATGAGTTCGGGCCCCTTGGCGGTGATCATCAACCCGGCAAAGAAGACACCGCTGAAGGGATGGCCGCTTTCCGCCATGCCGCGCATCGTCGGTTCGATGATTTCCCTCATGGTGCGCTCGACCATGTCTGCGGTCATGACCGGGGCAGGGGAATAGGCGCCCATGCCGCCGGTGTTCGGGCCGGTGTCGCCGTCACCGACGCGCTTGTGATCCTGCGCGGTCGCCAGCGCCAGCGCATGCTTGCCGTCACAAAGGCAGAAGAAGCTTGCCTCCTCGCCGTCCAGATAGGCCTCGATCACCACCTCCGCACCGGCCTCGCCAAATGCGCCTTCGAAACAATCGTCGATCGCGGCAAGCGCTTCGTCGACGGTCATCGCGACGGTCACGCCCTTGCCCGCCGCAAGCCCATCCGCCTTGACGACGATCGGCGCGCCCTGCGCGCGCGCATAGGCTTTCGCCTTTGGGCCGTTGTTGAAGCGCTGGTAAGCGCCAGTCGGGATATCGTAGCGGGCGCAGATATCCTTGGTGAAGCCCTTGGACCCTTCGAGCTGGGCTGCTGCAGCGGAGGGGCCAAAGACGGCAATGCCGGCGGCGCGCAGTGCATCCGCAATGCCGGCGACCAGAGGCGCTTCCGGACCGACCACGACGAAGTCGATGGCCTTTTCCTTGCAGAAGGCAACGACGGCATCGTGATTGTCGATATCGAGCGCCGCAAGCGTTGCATGCTCGGCAATGCCGGGATTGCCCGGCGCCGCATAGAATTCCGTCATGAGAGGCGATTGCGCCAGTTTCCAGGCCAATGCGTGCTCGCGTCCGCCCGATCCGATCAACAGAACTCTCATGGTTTGCCCTTTCATTGCGTCCTTTGCGCGGTTAAGGGGGGTTGGGCCAAAGGTCAAGCGGCAAATCCTGTGGAGGCAGGGCTGGCAACATTGCCATGCCCTTTTATCCCGCTAAAGCGGAGGCGGCTTTCGCCTCGCGCCATCTCCGTGCCCGGATTGGCGTGTTTCGTGGTGAAAACCGCTTCTTATGTCCATGGGATCGTGCTTATGGTCCCCTTTATGATTGTCCAGTTCAGAGAGACACATGGCCGCTGATATTCGTTCCCTTGCCGCAACCATCGCCGCCGAGATCAACTCCCGCCCGGATCAGGCCAAGGCCGCCATCGAGCTCTTGGACGAAGGCGCGACCGTGCCGTTCATCGCGCGCTACCGCAAGGAAGTGACCGGCGGCCTCGACGATACGCAGCTTCGCACGCTGTCTGAGCGTCTGGTCTATCTGCGCGAGCTGGAAGCGCGTCGTGCCGCCATCATCGAATCCATCACCGGCCAGGGCAAGATGACCGACGAGCTGATGGCCAAGGTCGCGACCGTCGCCACCAAGTCCGAGCTGGAAGACCTCTATCTTCCCTACAAGCCGAAGCGTCGCACCCGCGCCGAGATCGCCAGGGAGCGCGGCCTTGGCCCCTTGGCCGATACCATCCTTGCCGATCGCTCCAGGGAGCCGGCCGCCCTTGCCGAAGGCTTCATCACCGCCGAGGTCGCTGACGTGAAGACGGCGCTGGAAGGCGCGCGCGACATCATCGCGGAGGGCATTGCCGAAAATGCCGCTCTGCTCGGCAAGCTGCGAAACTATATGAAGACCAATGCCACGCTGAAGGCCGCCGTCGTCGACGGCAAGCAGGAAGCCGGGGCCAAGTTCTCGGACTACTTCGAGCATCAGGAACGCTGGGCGACGGCTCCGGGTCATCGTGCGCTCGCCATGCTGCGCGGCTGGAACGAAGAGGTGCTGACGCTGAACATCGAGGTCGATACCGATGCCGTCTCGCCGAACAAGCCGGTCGAACGCATGGTCACCACCGCCTATGACATTGGCGCAAGCCGCCCCGGCGACCGCTGGCTGACGGAAGTCGCAAGCTGGACCTGGCGCGTGAAGCTTTCCATGTCGCTGTCGCTCGACCTGATGCGCGAGCTGCGCGAACGCGCGGAGTAGGAGGCGATCCATGTCTTCGCCCGCAATCTGAAGGATCTGCTGCTCGCCGCGCCCGCCGGTTCGCGCGCCACCATGGGGCTCGATCCGGGCATCCGCACCGGCGTCAAGGTTGCCGTGGTCGATGGCACCGGCAAGCTCCTGGAAACGACGACGGTCTATCCCTTCCCGCCGAAGAACGACGTGCGCGGCACGCAGGCGACGCTTGCGGCCCTCATCCGCAAGCACAAGGTCGAGCTGATCGCCATCGGCAACGGTACGGGCAGCCGCGAAACCGAAAAGCTGGTGGCCGACATGCTCAGCGAGCTGCCGGCGCCGAAGCCGACGAAGGTCATCGTCTCCGAAGCCGGCGCATCGGTCTATTCCGCCTCGGAAACGGCAGCGCTTGAGTTCCCTGGCCTCGATGTCTCGCTGCGTGGCGCCGTCTCCATCGCCCGTCGTCTGCAGGACCCATTGGCGGAACTCGTAAAGATCGAGCCGAAGTCGATCGGCGTTGGCCAGTACCAGCACGATGTCGACCAGCAGAAGCTGTCGCGCTCGCTGGATGCCGTGGTCGAAGATGCGGTGAACGCCGTCGGTGTCGACCTCAACACCGCCTCCGCACCGCTGCTGGCCCGCGTCTCCGGCCTCGGTCCCTCGATCGCCGATGCCATCGTTAGGCATCGTGACGGAGAAGGGGCGTTCGCGACGCGGCGTGATCTGCTGAAGGTCCCTCGCCTCGGCCAGCGCACCTTCGAGCAATGCGCCGGCTTCCTGCGCATCCCCAACGGCAAGGAGCCGCTCGACGCATCCTCCGTGCATCCCGAAGCCTATGGCGTCGCCAAGAAGATCGTCGCCGCCTGCGGTCGCGACCTGCGCACGCTGATGGGCGATACTGTAACGCTGAAGGCTGTCGACCCCCGGCAGTTCATCGACGATAAGTTCGGTCTGCCGACCGTGCGCGATATCATCGCCGAACTGGAAAAGCCGGGCCGCGATCCTCGCCCGAGCTTCAAGACTGCAACCTTTGCGGAGGGCGTCAACGAGATCAGCGATCTGAAGCCCGGCATGTTGCTGGAGGGAACGGTGACCAATGTCGCCGCCTTCGGGGCTTTCGTCGACATAGGCGTCCATCAGGACGGTTTGGTACATGTCTCGCAGCTGGCGGATCGTTTCGTCAAGGACCCGCATGAGGTCGTGAAGGCTGGCGATGTGGTCAAGGTCAGGGTCGTCGAAGTCGATGCGAAGCGTAAGCGAATCGGTCTCTCGATGCGCAAAGATGGCAGCACTGTGGCGGCTCCTTCGGGAGGGGAGTCGCGCGAAAGGGGCGGTGCGCGCAACGCTGGCGCTAGGGGAAATGCTGCTCCGAAGGTCGAGCAGCAGGGTAGTTTTGGTGCTGCTTTGGCTGACGCACTCAAACGAAAATAAGGACTTAGCGGAACTTCGTGCAAGAATGTCACACTCTGGCAGCGTTGTTGCCAGAGTGCCAACGACTGCGGAAAGGTGAGCTTGCCACGAGACTGTGAGGCGTTAAAGTCTGCCTTAATGTCATGTCATCACATTCGAGGCGTCCATGGCGTCGACACTTTTTCCTCTCGTCCAAAAAATCATCCGTAAAGGTTCACTCAGGCTTACGCTCGCATCCGGCGAGACCCATGTGGTCGGCGACGGAAGCGGAGAAACAGTTGCCGTGCGTTTTGCCGATCAGCAGGCCGAGGACGCCGTCGCGCGCGATCCGACGCTCAAGCTCGGCGAAATGTATATGGAGGGCCGCTTCATCCTGGAGCAAGGGGACATCTACGAGTTCCTGTCGCTGGTGAAGCAGAATACAACCAATGAGGTCTTCGATCTCCGCATGGCGGCGCTGCTGATCGGCCGCATCGCCTGGCAGCAGATCAAGAGCCGCTCGCCGATCAACCGCAACAAATACAATGTTGCGCATCACTACGATCTGTCGGCGAAGCTGTTCGATCTGTTCCTCGATGAGGACTGGCAATATTCCTGCGCCTATTTCAATCCGCCCGGCATCAGCCTCTTCGAAGCGCAGCTCGCCAAAAAGCGCCACATCGCCGCCAAGCTTCTGGTCGAGCCCGGTCAGAAGGTGTTGGAGATCGGCTCCGGCTGGGGCGGCATGGCCATGTATCTCGCCGAAGCCTATCCCGGCCTCGACGTGACCGGCATCACGCTCAGCGAGGAGCAGCTGAAAGTCTCGCGCGAGCGGGCAGCCAAGCGCGGCCTTTCCGATCGCGTCCGCTTCGAGCTGCAGGACTATCGCTACATGACCGGCAAGAAGTTCGACCGGATCGTTTCGGTCGGCATGTTCGAACATGTCGGCATCGGCGACTACGGCAAGTTCTTCCGTAAGGTTTCGGAATTGCTTGATGACAACGGCGTCATGCTGCTGCACTCCATCGCCCGTCCCAAGCCGAGCTTTGCGACCAACGCCTTCATCGAAAAATATATTTTCCCCGGCGGCTACATCCCGTCGATCGGCGAAACCACGCCGCCGCTGGAGAAGGCCGGCCTGCTGACCAGGGACGTCGAGACCCTGCCGATGCACTACGCCTATACGCTCAGGCACTGGCGCAATCGCTTCGTGGCGCGCAGGGCCGATGCGGTCGCGCTCTACGACGAAAAGTTCTTCCGCATGTGGGAATTCTATCTGGCCGGGTCCGAAATGGGCTTCCGCTGGGATGAGCTTTTCATCATGCAGCTTCAGATCACCAAGAACCAGTTCGCCGTGCCCGACAACCGCAATTACATCGCGGAGCGCGAGGCGAAGCTGAAGGAGTTCGAGGCGGGACGCGCTCCTCTGGAGAAGGTGACTTTTTGAGCCTTTACGCATTTCCGGCGGAAAACCCGCCGCGCGCGTCCTCCGGAAATGCTCCGGAAAAGTGTTAGGAGCTGCCGAATATTCTTGCGCCGGCTGCATGGAAACATGAGCCGGCGCTTTGCATTCGCCGCAGAGATGGATGGCGTGCCCGTTTCCCCCGGCTACTTGACCACGCGAATTTTCACGGTGTGATCCGCGACCCCGTTTGCTGCGTTCAGCCCGGTCATTCGAAGGGTGAATTGATCGTTGCCGGTAAAGCCGGCATTGGGCGTATAGTAGACGAGTGTGCCTTGGGCTGGTTTGCCGTTGCACATATGCATCGGGTCGTCGCTCGGGAAATGAGCTTTGACGGTGCCGCGGGTGATATCGACCTTGCCATGGCTGCTGGGCTTGACGACCGCGGTATAGGGGTAGGATGCGAACGTGCAGTCCTGCTTCAGGAACGAAACCGAGAGGACTTCGGTTCGTTTGCCGGCTCGGATGCTGCCTTTGGCTTCCGTCTGTTTTGCGCCGCCGATCGGTGCGCTGACGCAGCCGGAAAGCGCCATGCCGGCGCCCAGCAAGAGGGCCAGGGGAATGAGAGATATGGTTTTCATTCGTTTCTCTTTTTGAAAAGCGGGAACCGCGCAATAGTCGGGGTAAAGGCAGAAACCCCGGCCATTACCTGCGATTGAGTAATCTATACGGCAATTAAATCACCGCGACAGATCGGCGCATGCCGGGCGATGTTTATTAGCACAACCTGAATTTGACGCTTCTACGGAATCTGCGTCTTGTGGTTAAGAGAGCGGTAACGCGATCCGAATAATTTGAGCCAACTCTAGGGCTGTGTATGGCCCTTTGTATTGCGTGTCATGGAGTTTCGGTTTGTTTACAAAGTTGCGCCCATTCATCACTCTCGGCCTTTTTGTCGCCTCCGCAGGCGCGGCCTCTGCCGGTGACGGCCAGCATCTCTGGTCGGGCGACTGGTATCTAAGCGTCGGCGCGGCCGGTTTCTCGGCACCGAAATTCGAAGGCGGCAAGCACAACAAGCTGCAATGGTCGCCACTGGTTTCCATCGGCCGGCAAGGCCCAGGCCCGCGCTTCTCCTCGCGCAACGACAACCCCTCCTTTGCCCTGATAGAGAGCGACGCCTTTCGCATCGGCATCGTCGGCAAGTTCGTGCCGAGCCGCGACAGCAGCGATGGCCACGAGCTGAGAGGGTTGAAGAAGGTCAAGTGGGGAGTAGAGGCCGGCGGCTTTGCCGAAGCTTACCCCACGGACTGGTTGCGTGCCCGCGTCGAAGTCCGGCAGGGTATTCGCGCCCATAGCGGCGTCGTCGCCGATGCCGCGGTCGACGCCTTTACCGACATCACGCCGGAGCTTCGCGCCTCAGCCGGTCCGCGCATGACACTTGCCAGCACCGACTATTTCGACGCCTATTACGGCGTCAATGCACGCGAATCGGCTGCCTCAGGCCTCGGCGTCTACAAGCCCGGCGGCGGTGTTAAATCAGTCGGTTTTGGCGGCGCCCTGACCTGGAAGGCCTCGCAGAACTGGACCACCAGCACCTTCCTCGAATATACCCGGCTCACCGGCCCGGCCGCCGACAGTAGCCTCGTGCGCGAGCGTGGCGACCGCAACCAGCTGCTGATCGGCATTTCCGCCAGCTACAAGTTCAATTTCACGATGAACTGAGAAATAGGCGGAGCCAGAGCATGAGGCTGAAAAGTGTTTGAGCGTCTTTCAGACGACAACATGCCCTAATTCTTTGATTTTAAAGCGGATTCTGATTCCAGATCCTTTCGCCTAAAATCTCTGGCTCCAGTGCCCGCCGCTTGACCTCCGGCGCCGGATGTCACTACTACTCGCCTATGCAAAACACAGGCGATATCAACGGGCGCGTCGCCGACGCGCCTTCCGGAAACTGGGTCTATCGGGTTCTGCCCCCGGCGCTCTGGCCCTATGCCCAGCTAGCACGCTGGGACAGGCCGATCGGCTGGCAGCTCCTGATGTGGCCATGCTTCTGGTCGGTAGCGCTCGCGGCCAACGCTTCCGTCGCCATGGGCCGCGGTTCACCCGGCTTCGTGGTGATCTACCACCTCGTCCTTTATTTCATCGGCGCAGTCGCCATGCGTGGCGCTGGCTGCACCTATAATGATCTGGTCGACCACCAGATCGACATGTCGGTGGCGCGCACGCGTTCGCGCCCGTTGCCATCGGGCCGCGTCACGCGCTTTCAGGCCAAAGTGTTCATTGCGTTGCAGGCCCTGATCGGTCTACTGGTGCTGCTGCAGTTTAACTGGTTTGCCGTCGTGCTCGGCGTGCTGTCGCTCGGCATCGTCGCGCTCTATCCCTTTGCCAAGCGCTTTACCGATTGGCCGCAGTTCTTCCTCGGGCTCGCCTTTTCCTGGGGCGCATTGATGGGATGGGCGGGGCTGTTCGGCAGCCTGTCGCTCGCCTCGATCATCCTCTATCTCGCCGCCATCCTCTGGACGATCGGCTACGACACGATCTACGCGCATCAGGACAAGGAAGACGACGAGCTGATCGGCGTGCGATCGACGGCAAGGCTTTTCGGCGATCGGACGCGTCTCTGGCTGATCGGGCTCTATGGGGCGACGCTGCTGCTGATGCTGCTGTCCTTCGCGCTCGCCGGTACAAGCTGGCTGGCCTATCTCGGCCTCATTGTCGCCGGCGGTATGTTCGCCTATCAGATCGCCGTGCTTGATATCAACGACGGCGAGCAATGCCTGGCCCTCTTCAAATCGAACAACCGGGTGGGGCTGATTATCTTCGCCGGCCTTTTCCTGTCGTTCCTGTTTCTTGTGCCGTGAGGGATACCCTCTTCGCTCGGTGACAAACCTTTCGTTGAAACAATAAGAAACTCGGCCGTGGAATTGTTCTCCCCACGGCCGAGTTCTTTGAAAATGGTTGGTCTTGGGCGAGAGCGGCTTAGCGCCGTGCGATGATCTCGCGGCCCTGGATCTTCATCTTAACGCCGAGCTTGCCGGTCGTGCGGCGCACGAGGAAGCGCGGGCGGCGTTCGGCGAAGTAGGAGTGGCGGCGGCGCGGCTGGCTGTCCTGGGCGCGGACGCCGCCGAGATGTTCTTCGAGCGGACGGGCAACGCCGTCGGCTTCGATCATCAGCATGGGAATGCGGAAGGCTTCCGACCAAGAGCGCCAGTCGGCGGCGATGTCGCTCAAGTCGTGAGCGACGAGAAGGGGGATGCAGAGATCCGGATCGGAATGATGCAGTTCCAGCGTGACGGTGACTTCGCCGTCGCCATGGTCGATGGCGCGGGCGGCGACACCCTGGAATGCACGCTTGGGCAAGGCGACGGACAGCGGCAGGCCGCTGGACGGCAGGATCTTGCGCAGCACGGCGCCGCGCTCGTCGATCGTGATGGTGACGTCACCCTCGGCACCTCGCATGGCATAGCTGACCTGTTGCGGGAAGCGCGCCGGATCAAGCCGCAGTGTGGTTCCAGCCCAATCGGGCTTCAGGACGGTATTTGTCATCGATTCTCTACCCTTGCTTTACCTGAGAGCCGTTTTTTTCGGTCTTCTCTCGGAGAACTTCTGTCCTCTCGTTGTTGGGCAGATTAGGCGCCGTCCCTTCCAGACAGCTTAAAAATCGAGGTTAAGAAAACTTTGCGTCCTCAAATGGTTAGCAAACTCGAATCCATCAGGGTTTCCATAAGATGAACACACGGCAGGGCGGTGCCTCAAGGTGATACACGCATAGAGAGAGTGCGTGTAAGTCTCGGGTAAGGTTTGTATGAAATAATCGACAGCAGATTCGCCCCCATTATTAGAGATCTATTGGGATTCTGCTGATGATTTCCACTTATCTTGGTTATACGATCGCAACCAGAGATATGACGACCTCGCTCAATCAGGTGGCGCAGCAGTCGCAAAACAAGCGCTTGATCGACTATTACAACGCCAATATCGGCAAAGTAACCAATGTCGATGACTTCCTGAATGACTATCAGCTATACAGTTACGCAATGGAAGCCTACGGGCTTTCGGATATGACCTATGCCAAGGCCTTTATGAAACAGGTCTTGACCAGCGACCTCAGCGACTCCAGCAGTTTTGCCAATAAGCTGACCGATCCGCGCTATAAGGAGTTCGCTGCGGCGTTCAATTTCGGTACGAGTTCGTCGGGCTCGACGAATACGGCACAAACCAGCACGCAGGAAGACGACCTCATAGGCCTTTACCAGCAGTCGTTTACGAACGAGGCGACGTCGGCTGCGACCGAAACCAGCTATTACAGCCAGAACATCAGTTCGGTTAAAACCGTCGACGATCTCCTCGGCAATACCCGCCTGCGCAACTATGTGCTGCAGGCCTATGGTATCGACCCGACCTATGTGTCGAATTCGTCTCTGAAGCAAATGTTGACGAGCGATCCCAGCGATCCGAACAGCTATGTCAATCAGTACGGCGGCGCCGCCGACAAGGCGCTCGTGGCGGAGTTCAATTTCAATGCCGACGGCACCGTCAAGACATCGACGCCGGACAGCGATACGGCCTATTATCAGGCCAATATCGGCAATATCACCTCCGTCGACCAGCTGACGTCCAATCCGCAGTTGTTCCAATACGTCAAGACGGCGTTCAATATTCCGTCCTACATCACAGCGGACCAGTTCAGCGCTTCGGCCAAGGACGCCGGGGTTGCGAGTTCGAACGGGCTGACTGCGGTCATGGCCGAGTTCAACTTCCAGAGCGACGGAACCGTCGCATCCGGTTCGCAGGTTCAAACGTCCGACCAGATTGCCGCCACCACGGCCGGCTATACCGCGAACTATCCCGGCGGGCCGCAGACGCTCGGCCAGCAGGCCGACGTCATGAGCGCCTACAATTCGACGGTGCCTTCATTCATCACCAGCGTCGGTGCCGCCGACAACGACCTCTATTACAAGAATCATATCGGCTCCATCACGTCGGTCGATCAGCTGACGTCGGACCCACGTCTTTTCGATTATATCAAGACGGCCTACGGCATTGACCCGACGACACCCGCCGTCGTCTTCAAAAACGCCTTCGCCGATCCGACGACTGCCGCCATCTTTGGCCTGACGAATGTCGTCTCCCAGTTCAATTTCCAGTCGGACGGCACGCTTGCTTCCGGCCAGACGGCGCAGTCCCAGGACGAGATCGACGCGGCCTCCAAGGCCTACATGAGCAACTACCAGTCGTCGCAGTCGACGCAGACCACCGATGCGGTCAACAACTACAAGAACCGCATCACCAGCGTGAAGAACATCAAGGAATTCTTTGCCAGCAACACGTCCGACAGCAGCACGTCCAACGATAGCGCGCCCGAACTCTATCAGATGGCGCTGCGCGCCTATGGCATCGGCGAAAACGAGGTCACGAAGTCTCAGCTGACCAAGATCCTCGAAAGCGATCCCTACGACCCGAAGAGCTATGTCAACTCGCTCAAAGACCCGCGTTTCACCGCGCTTGCCAAAGCCTTCAATTTCGACAGCAGCGGTAATCTGAAGGCGCCGGTGCAATCCCTGTCGCAGACGCAGATCAACAGCTACATCTCGCAATATTCCAGTCGCAGCACGGTTGGGTTGTCGGGCGCCGAACTGACCAAGGCCACCAGCGATGCCAAGACCGCCGGCACCTATTTTGCGACGAATATCGTCAACATCACCAGTGTCACGGGCCTGCTGGCCGACAGCAAGCTCACCAATTTCATCCTGACGGCCAACGGCATCGATCCGAAGACGGTCGACACGGCCACCTTGAAGAAGGCTTTCGCCTCCGACCCGTCCGATCCGAAGAGCTTTGTCAACACCACCGCCGGCGCCAAATTCAAGACCATGGTCGAACAATTCAATTTCGGCACCGACGGCAACCTGACCGACAGCAAGCTCGGCACCGCGCAAAACCAGGGCGCGCTCGACGCGACCAATGATCTCTACCTGCATCAGACGCTGGAGGATCAGGAGGGGCAAACCAATCCCGGCGTACGCCTGGCGCTCTATTTCCAGCGCAAGGCGCCCGACATCAACTCGATCTATGACATCATGGGCGATCCCGCGCTCTATGAGGTCATCACCACGACCTTCAATCTGCCGAGCTCGATCTCCAATATGGACGTCGATACGCAAGCCAAGATGCTCGGCAATTTCGTCAATGTGACCGATCTGCAGGACCCGGATAAGGTCAATCAACTGCTGCAGCGATTCTCGGCGATGTACGATATGGAGAACAATACGACGTCCTCGACGTCGCCAGCGCTTTCCATTCTGACGGGCTCGTCCTCGGGCGTCGGCATCAGCGCCGACACGCTGCTTTCCATCGCGCAGCTGTCCTCGTCGCAGTAGCTTATTCCGGAAAAAATTTTAACCTCTCCCGCTGCCGCGTTCATGCGCGGCGGGATGCTTTCATACCTTTGTTTCCACTGGGTTTCCGGCCACGTGCGGATGCATTTGGCGGCTGTGGAATGACTGCTTTCCACAACGGGAGGAAGGAACTTATTAACCATCCTTGCCCTATTCGATTGGAGAAGCCAACGGCAATATCAATGACTGGGTTGCAGGTCTCATGCGTCTTTCCCGAACGACACTTTCCAATGCCTCGCAGGGCGTCCAGCCGGAGGGCGATCTCGACCCCGAGCAGGCAGCCGAGGAGGCGCGCCGTGCCGAGCAGATCGCCGCTCGCCGCGCGTTCCTGGAAGAGAAGATTCGCAACGCCCGCGAAGCCAAGCGCAAGGCTGAGGAGCAGCGTGCCGCCGAGGAAAAGCGCCTTGCCGAAGAGGTGAGGAAGCGCACCGCCGCAGCGCCGCCGCCGGTGGTCGAGGCGTTGCAGTCCGCCGCTGTCACGAGCGAGCAGGAAATGCCTGTTCTGCCGCAAGGAATCTCTGCGGAGGATCTTGCATCGCCCGGCTGGCAGAATGCCTTCCTGATGGGTCCGAACGTGCGCTTCACCCGCACGCGCGAAAACGAAATCATCAGCCGCCGCCCGCCCGCCGAGCCGAAGCCTGAGATCCGGCCGCCCGTGTCGGCGCACGCCACCATGCGGGTCATGGAAGCTCCGGTCGTCGCAGCATCCGCGGCACCGGCTCCAATGCCGGCTGCAACCGTTGTCGTCTCGCCCGTGCGGCAGGACGAGTTCCATCTGCCATCGCTCGAAGACATGCCGCTGATGGTCGAAGGCTATATTCCGACAGTAATTCAGAATTCTCCGGCAACCGAGCCGGACGCATTGGAGATGACCGTTATCGCTACCGCATTTTCGAAGGCTCCCGCGATCGCGCTGGATGCTTCCCCTGTTCAGTCAAGTGTTCCCGAGTCCGTAGCCGCGCCTGTGGTCGAGTCGCGTCTTGTCCATCTTTCCGATTTCGCTTTCTGGGATGCGATGCCGTTCGACGGCGAATTCGTCTCTGCCCTCAAGCGTGAACCAAAGCCGGCCACGCCGCCGAAGCCGGAAGTCGATGCCGCAGCGATCATTGCGAAGTTCCGCGTTGTCGAATGCCGTCGTCCCGCTGCTGCCGTCGAGCCCGCTCCGGCAGCCGAAAGCCCCGCATCTATCGAAGTCTCAGCGCCACTCCAAGCCGTCACCAGCCTGCCGGCAACAGGTTTGCGCACGCCGGCGATGGACGAGCTTGCAGCCTTGGAGGCGGCCGTTCTGGCTCCCGTCATCGAAGCAACCCCCGTTGTTGCCGAAGCGCCTGAAACTGAGCGTCAGCCTGTGGCGCAACAGGTCGAGACCTTCGTGCCGCCGGCTTTCGTCACAGCGGTTTACGGCGCCGAAGCCGCTCCTGCCATCGAGACTCGCCCGGTCATGGTCTTGGCGCCGATGCCGACCAAGATCGCGGCACCTGTGGCCGCCGAGCTCGTCGCCAAGGCAGTCCCGACCCTCCCGGCTGTCGAAGCTGCCGCACAGCGCCTGATCGATGCGCCGCCGTCGCGGATCTCGCCGCGCCGACCGGCATCGCTGACGCCGCCGGAATGGCGTCCGATCGCGCGCATCGCCGACGGCGAATACGAGCTGCCGCCGCGTGAACTGCTGCAGGAGCCCGCGGCTCGCACCGGCGTCATCATGACCCAGGAAACGCTGGAGCAGAATGCCGGCCTGCTGGAAAGCGTGTTGGAAGACTTCGGCGTCAAGGGCGAGATCATTCATGTCCGCCCCGGCCCGGTCGTCACGCTTTATGAATTCGAGCCGGCACCCGGCGTCAAATCCTCGCGCGTCATCAACCTTGCAGATGATATCGCCCGCTCGATGTCAGCTCTGTCAGCTCGTGTCGCAGTCGTTCCCGGCCGTAATGTCATCGGCATCGAACTGCCGAACGTCAATCGCGAGACCGTCTATTTCCGCGAGATGATCGATTCGCCCGATTTCGAGAAGAGCGGCTACAAGCTGGCGCTCGGCCTCGGCAAGACCATCGGTGGCGAGCCCGTCATCGCGGAACTCGCGAAGATGCCGCATCTGCTCGTCGCAGGCACGACCGGCTCGGGCAAGTCGGTCGCCATCAATACGATGATCCTGTCCTTGCTCTATCGCATGACGCCGGAACAGTGCCGCCTTATCATGGTCGATCCGAAGATGCTGGAACTGTCCGTCTATGACGGCATCCCGCACCTTCTGACCCCCGTCGTTACCGATCCCAAGAAGGCCGTCATGGCGCTGAAGTGGGCGGTGCGCGAAATGGAGGATCGCTACAAGAAGATGTCGCGCCTCGGCGTGCGCAACATCGACGGCTATAACAGCCGCGTTGCCTCCGCCAAGGAAAAGGGCGAGACGATCCACGTCATGGTCCAGACCGGCTTCGACAAGGGCACGGGTGCCCCGATCGAAGAGCAACAGGAAATGGATCTGACGCCGATGCCCTATATCGTCGTCATCGTCGACGAAATGGCCGACCTGATGATGGTTGCCGGCAAGGAAATCGAAGGGGCGATCCAGCGTCTGGCGCAGATGGCGCGTGCGGCTGGTATCCACCTGATCATGGCGACGCAGCGTCCCTCGGTCGACGTCATCACCGGTACGATCAAGGCCAACTTCCCGACTCGCATCTCCTTCCAGGTGACGTCGAAGATCGACAGCCGCACCATTCTCGGCGAGCAGGGTGCCGAACAGCTCCTCGGTCAGGGCGACATGCTGCACATGGCCGGCGGCGGCCGCATCTCCCGCGTTCACGGCCCCTTCGTCTCCGACGAGGAAGTCGAAAAGGTCGTGGCGCATCTCAAGCTGCAGGGCCGCCCGGAATATCTCGACACGGTCACGGCCGATGAGGACGAAGAGGACGAGGAAGAAGATACGGCTGTCTTCGACAAGGGCGCGATTGCCTCGGAAGATGGCGACGACCTCTACGAGCAGGCGATCAAGGTCGTCATGCGCGACAAGAAGTGCTCGACCTCCTACATCCAGCGCCGCCTCGGCATCGGCTATAACCGCGCCGCCTCGCTCGTCGAGCGGATGGAGAAGGATGGCCTGGTGGGTCCGGCCAACCATGTCGGCAAGCGCGAGATCATCACGGGCAACCGCAATGGCGGCGGCAACTCCAGCCAGGAAGATTTCGATTGATCTGACCGGCAGCCGGATCGGAACGATATCGTGACAAGATAGAAAGCGGTTTTCTAATGGAAGGCCGCTTCTTTTTTGTCAGACACGCTCGAGCTTGATATGCGGCAGCGGCGGCAGCTCGACCCGGATGGCGTCGTCCGGCTGCACGCGGCCGCCCTGCGAGACGATGCCCATGATGCCGGCCTTACGGACCAGGCCGCCGTCGGCATCCTTGTCGAGCACAGCATGCAGCAGGCCCTTCTGGAAATTGTCGATCTGCTTGCAGGGATTGCGCAAGCCCGTCACCTCGACGATGGCTTCCTCGCCGATATGGAGGCGCGTGCCTTGCGGCAGCGAAAGCAGGTCGATCCCTCTGGTCGCGATATTCTCGCCCATATCGCCCGCCGAAACAGAGAAACCCTTTTCTATGAGTTCGTCGAACAATTCTTCGTGGATGATATGCACCTGGCGCAGATTGGGCTGGGTCGGATCGACCGCGACGCGGGAACGATGCTTCACCGTGACGCCCATGTGCGCGTCACCCTCCACGCCGAGCCCGGTCAGTAGCTGGATATGATCCTTGGTCTGCTTGCTGAACTCGTGCACGCCGCTGCTGCTGACTGATGTCACATATATGCGCTTGTCGACCATGCGGAACCCTTCCATAAACGATCGAGATCTTTATAAATTGGTATATACCAATTTCAAGGCGACAGTATTGTGATGGACGAGAAAAATCGACAGGGTGAAGGTATAAAAACTGCTGGAGGCTGGGCGACCGTTGCCGCGGCACTCCGGCGCGCCATCGACGGTGGCCAGCATCCTCCCGGCAGCCGCTTGCCGAGCGAGCGCGCTTTGTCCGAACAATTCGGCGTCTCCAGGGTGACGATGCGGCGTGCGATCGCCGAGCTGGAGGGGGAGGGGCTGCTGCGTGTCGCACGCGGCAGCGGCGCCTATGTCCGCGCCGATATGCCAGTTCGCTTCCAGCTGGGCGACAAGGTACGATTCAGCAAGGATCTGACCGCGACGGACGCCCACCTCACGCGTAAGGTTCTCTCCGCGAGGGAGGTTCCGGCAACCGCCGATATCGCCGCAAGGCTGAACCTGCAGCCGGGCGAGGCGGTGCTCGACATGTGCGTGGTCGCTTATGCCGATGCTCTTCCGGTCTCGGTGGTCATGCGCAGCTGCGCTGCGCAACGCTTCCTCGGTCTGGCAGAGAAGTTCGCTGTAACGGGCTCATTCACGGCGGCGCTGAAGGACTATGGCGTCATGGATTATTGGCGCCGCTCCACCGACATCACCGCGCGCATGCCCACGGAAGCCGAGGCAAGAATGCTTCAGCAATCGCGTCTCGCGCCGGTCCTTGCCTATGCGGGCGAAGACATCGATGCCGACGGCACGATTATCTCCTGCCAGATCGGCTGCTTCGCCTCGGAAAGGGTCGTCGTGACAGTCTAGGATTGAACCTTCAATACCTTTCCAGGATTCATGATCCCGGCCGGGTCGAAGGCCGTCTTGATCCGGCGCATCAGGTCCATCTCGATGTCCGAACGGATGGATGCCAACTCGTCGCGCTTCAGCTGGCCGATGCCATGCTCGGCTGAGATCGAGCCGCCATGCTGCAGCACCAGCCCGTGGACGATCTTGTTGATCTCGCGCCAGCGGCCGATGAACTCAGCCTTGTCGGCGCCGACAGGCTGCGAGATGTTGTAGTGGATGTTGCCATCCCCCATATGGCCGAAGGCGCAGATGCGGGCGCCGGGCATCGCCGCCATTACGCCGGCTGCCGCTTCCTGCATGAATTGCGGAATTTGCGCCACCGGCACGGAAACGTCGTGCTTGATCGAACCGCCCTCGGGCTTCTGCGCATCCGACATGCTCTCGCGCATGTGCCAGATCGCCTTCTGCTGCGCTTCCGAGCTGGCGATGGTTGCATCCTGGATCAGGCCGGCCTCATAGCCCTGCTCGAGCAGCGCCGACATCATCCGCTCGGCCGTCTCGGCCGAATCCGAGGTGGAGATATCGATCAGCACATACCAGGGATGCGCCGTCTCCAGCGGATCTCGCACGCCGGGGATATGGCGCGTCGTGAATTCGACGCCGAGGCGCGGCATCAGCTCGAAACCGGTCAGCGCCGTGCCGCACAGGCTCGAGGCATTCTTGAACAGGGTCAGCGCATCGTCGACCGATTGCAGACCGGCGAAGGCGACTTGATGGCCGAGCGGCTGCGGAAAGAGTTTTAGCACCGCGCCGGTGATGACGCCGAGCGTGCCTTCTGCACCGATGAAGAGATCGCGCAGATCGTAGCCGGTATTGTCCTTCTTCAGGCGGCGCAGGCCATTCCAGATCTCGCCCGTGGGCAACACGACTTCGAGGCCGAGGCACAGTTGGCGCATGTTGCCATAGGCAAGAACGGCCGTGCCGCCGGCATTGGTCGAAAGGTTGCCGGCGATGCGGCAGGAGCCTTCGGAGCCGAGCGAAAGCGGGAACATGCGGCCATGCTCGGCTGCCGCCTTGTGAACATCGGCGAGAATGCAGCCGCCGTCGACGATCATGGTATTGCCGACCGGATCGATATCGCGAACGCGGTTCATGCGCTCCAGCGACAGGATGATGTCGGAGCCGCCCTCGCGCGGCGTCTGCCCCCCGACGAGACCGGTATTGCCGGTCTGCGGAACGATGGCCGCGCCGGTCTCGCTGGCAAGCTTCAGGATCGCCGACACCTCTTCCACCGAGCCGGGCTTGAGCAGCAGGGGCGAAGCGCCGTGATAGAGGCCGCGATTTTCGACGAGATGCGGCGCGATTTCCGCAGCATCCCGTACGGCATGTTTTTCACCGACGATGGCGGCGAAGCGATCGAGAAGGTCGGAAGAGAGGGCGGAGCTGCTCATGGCGTGTCCTTTGCCTGATGGTGTCGGGCTGATTTATTCTCTGGGCGCGGCCGCGCGACGCAGCCGGTCGTTGATCGCCTCGCCGAGGCCTTCGTCTGGAATATGCGAAAAGGCAATCGTGGCCGCACCTGTGGCATCGGCGCGCTTCATGAAATCGAAGAGGTTTGCGGCGGCTTCTGAGAGATCGCCCGATGTGCTCAGATCCAGCACTGCAACCGCCTCACCGATACCGGCAATGTCAGGCGTTCCGAAGCGGATCAGCGTCTCGTTTGCGGAAACCTCCGTCGCGTCGAGCCGCACGGCTGCTCCGGGTGCATAATGTGAAGCCATCATACCAGGCGCCTCGATGGCGGCCGAGGCCTTCTTCTTGCGTTTGAGCTTCTTGCCGGCCACGCGCTCGATTTCGCTCGCTGCGAGACCGCCTGGCCGCAAGAGGCGCATCTCGCCATCCTCGACCTTGACGATGGTCGACTCCACGCCGACGACCGAAGCCCCGGCATCGAGAATAAGGGTAATGCGTTCCCCGAGATCGTCGTCGACATGATCGGCGCTGGTGGCGCTGATTTTGCCTGATGTGTTGGCGCTTGGTGCTGCGAGCGGTCGGTCAAAGGCACGGATCAGCTCGCCGGCAAAGCCCTTGGGCACGCGGATGCCGACCGTATCAAGTCCGGCTGTTGCCAGCGGATGGATGCCGCTATCGGGCTTGAGCGGCAGCACCAGCGTCAGCGGGCCGGGCCAGAAGGCTTCCGCGAGCTTACGCGAGATGGGGTCGAAGATGGCATAGCGCTCGGCCATGGCGAGATCGCTCATATGGCAGATCAGCGGATTGAAGCGCGGACGCCCCTTGGTCTCGTAGATCCGGGTGATGGCGGCGGGATTGGTGGCATCGGCGGCAAGGCCGTAGACCGTCTCCGTTGGCAGCCCGATCGGCAGACCCTCGGCGAGGGTTGCCGTGGCGACGTCGATCGCGGTTTGCGGATGTTCGAGAATGTCTATGTGTCGTGCCATGGCCTGCCTGCTTGCAGTTCAGGCCGTTCTTATGCCCTTCGAGTTTTCGGATCAATCGTCAAAGCTGGCGAATGATGTCGCGAAGCTGCTCGTTGCGGGCGCCAAGCAATAGAACGTTGCGGATGGCGATCTGCGGATCGTGGGTGTGGAACAGTACGCCGTTGCCGCGAATGTCGCGATTGATCGTCAGCTTCTTGTCCTCAGCCTGCTTGTCCGGGTGAACGGCGACGGCGAAATACATCCGAGAATATTTGAGGCTGATGTCTTCGAAGAAATTCTCTTCCTGGCCGATACGGGCAAAGAAATTGGCGATATAGAACGCCCAGTTCACCTGCTCATATTGTGCGAACTGTGTCCGCGCGGCTGTCACGTGGCAATAGCCGAGATGCGGCGTGTCCTTCAGCGTGTGATGGAAGATGAGCTTCGGGAAACGGATTGATTTGTGGAAGCTGTTGAGCCGGTCATGCGTCTTTTCGCCGGCATCCCTGAGCTTCAGCGCCGTGCGCTCGGCCACGTGTTCGTGACTGAGATATTCCCGCTCTTCGGCAAGCCAGTGCGGCCTGTTCCGGTTGATGCGCCCCGTGCGCAGGAATTCGCTGTGCCCTGTCGTCGGCACTACTGGCGCCGGTTCGGGGTCGGCGGGCTTCCCAGCGTCGAAATATCTGAGTTTGGCCATGCCGGATCTCGCTATGTTAGTCTCTGAGCGACATGCTAGATCACATAGCTTGAGCCGAGCTTAACCGCATCTGGGATGCTGCACTTTTAAGGAGACTGAGAAACATGCCCGGAATTACCGATCTCCAGCAGCTCCTTTCCGGCATGAAGCCGAGCCTTGCCGAGGGCGAATTCGTCTATTGCAGCGTTCCGGCGTCGATGTTGGCAGACCACATCCATCTGAGGCCGCTCGGATTCTTCCGTGAAAAGGAAGGCGTGACGCTGATCCTTCCATTGGAGACGGCCCGAGAGGCTGGATTTCCCGCGGCCCCCACCATGCGCATGATAACGCTCGAAGTGCACTCCTCTCTCGAGGCCGTAGGGTTGACCGCTGCCTTCGCAACGGCGCTCGGCAACGAGGGTATCAGCGCCAATGTGGTCGCGGCTTACCATCATGACCACATCTTCGTGCCAGCGGCCGATGCCGGTCGTGCGATGGCGGCTTTGCAAGCTCTTTCGGCCGCCCAATCGCCCTCGGTTGGTTGATCTGTCGCAATCAGAATAAAGCGTCATCGGCAAGGGTCGGGCAGCGCACCCCCATCATGTCCCGCACCGGAATGTAAGAGGTTGAATTGCCTCTCTATATCGCCTGCAAGGGCAACCGTCCCGCTGCCCCGTTTCGGCTGTCGTCAATTTCGAAGCCGATGTCGCATTGCAGCGCAGCCGCCGCCGGTGCCGGGCGCTATGATGTTATCAATCTCAAGGTGCCGTTTGCTAGGGAGACGGAGAATTGGGAAGCCGGTCAAAATCCGGCGCTGCCCCCGCAACGGTGGTGGAGTGAGGCATGGCGGATAAAGCCACTGGGTCTGGTCGGCCTGGGAAGGTGCCATGGGGCTCTGGAAACAGGGCCGCTCCAGAGCCCGGAAACCAGCCTTGGGCACACATGGTTTACTGACCGCGGCGGGCGGTCGGACATTGCTTTGGGCCATTCCCGATGGCCTCTGCATGTCCTCTGCACGTCTCCCGGTACTGCGAAGGATAGGCAAATGGATATCGGCAGCAAAGTTCTGCGGCAATTGAAGAACCACCGGACGGGTTTGAGTCTCGAACAACCGTTCTATACCGATCCGGATTATTTCAAGCTCGATATGGAGATGATCTACTATCGCGACTGGCTGTTCATCGGCCATGATTGCGAAGTGCCGCGCGCGGGCAATTACTTCACCGTCCAGATCGGTGATTACCCGGTCGTGATTGTCCGGGGTCGCGATCAGGTCATCCGCGCTTTCCACAACAGCTGTCGCCATCGCGGCTCGCGCGTCTGCAACACCGAGCGCGGCTCCTCGGCAAAGCTCGTCTGCCCCTATCACCAGTGGACTTACGAACTCGACGGCTCGCTGCTCTTCGCCCGCCAGATGGCGGAGGATTTCGACAAGAGCCAGCACGGGCTGAAGCCGGTCCACTGCGAAAGCGTCGGCGGCTACATCTTCATTTGCCTTGCGCAGAACGCGCCGGATTTCGCTCCGGTCCGCGAGACCATCGAACCCTACATCGCGCCGCATCGCATCAGCGAAGCCAAGATCGCCTTCCAGAGCACCATCATCGAAAAGGGCAACTGGAAGCTGGTCTGGGAAAACAACCGCGAGTGCTATCACTGCGCGGCCAACCATCCCGAGCTTTGCCGCACCTTCCCGGAAGCGCCGACCGTTAGCGGCGTGCAGGGCGCGATGAACGATCCGGTGATCGCCGCACATTGGCAGCGCTGCGAGGCCGCAGGCCTGCCGAGCGAATTCAAGCTTTCTCCGGACGGCCAGTTCCGCACGGCCCGCATGCCGCTGATCGAAGGTGCCGAAAGCTACACGATGTCGGGCCAGAACGCCGTCAAGCGTCCGCTCTCGTCGGATGTGACGATCAACGGCATCGGCACCATGCTGCTGTTCCACTATCCCACGACATGGAACCACATGCTCGGCGATCACGCCATTTCCTTCCGCGTGCTGCCGATCAGCGCCGAGGAAACCGCTGTGACCACCAAGTGGATCGTCCATAAGGATGCGGTCGAAGGCGTCGACTACGATCTGGAAGAACTGACGCACGTCTGGACCGAGACCAACGACCAGGACCGCCGCATCGTCGAGGAAAACGCCTTCGGCATCCGCTCGCCGGCCTATGAGCCCGGTCCCTATTCGGAAATCCATGAAGGCGGCGTCATGCAGTTCGTCGAATGGTACACGACTTTCATGATCAACCGGCTGCAGGGCGATCAGGCCAAGCTGTCGGCGGTCGCCTGAGTATGAACATGACCGCCTCCCTTCGCCATCGACACCTCGACCAGATGCAGCCCTGGAGCGACAGGCAGCATCTGCTCGAATGTCTCTCGGTCACGCCCGAGGCGCCCGATGTGATGACCTTCACATTCGGCTCCGACAAGGACAACTGGTTCCGCTACCTGCCGGGCCAGTTCGTGACGCTGGAGCTGCCGACGGCTCCGGAGCCGGTCATGCGCACCTATACGCTGTCGTCGACACCGTCGCGGCCCTTTTCGGTCGCCGTGACTGTCAAGGCGCAGAAGGACAGCATCGGCACGCGCTGGATGTTCGAGAACCTGAAGCCGGGCATGCGCATCAAGGCTTTCGGTCCGCTCGGCGATTTCAGCCATATCCGTCATCCCGGCGAAAAGTACCTGTTTGTCTCCGCCGGTTCCGGCATTACGCCGATGATGTCGATGACGCGTTACATGGCCGACATCGCGCCGCTGTCGGACATCACCTTCGTCAATTGCTCGCGCAGCCCGACCGACATCATTTTCCGCTCCGAACTCGAATATCTCGCCCGCTTCATGCCGAACCTCAATCTCGGCCTCATCGTCGAGGGTTGTGGCCGCACCGATCTCTGGTCGGGGCTGAAGGGACGCATCGACAAGGCGAAGATCGGTCTCCTGGCTCCTGATTTCATGGACCGGACGATCTTCTGCTGCGGCCCGGAAGTCTTCATGGACGCCGTGCGCTCCATGCTGGAAGCGCATGGTTTCGACATGTCGCGCTATCATCAGGAGAGCTTCCAGCCAGCGAACGCTGCAACGCCGCTTGCGGAGGTTTCCGACGATGCCTCCGGCGAGGCCGCGACGACGATCCGCTTCACCATGGCCGGCAAGGATGTCGTCTGCGCCGCGGGCCAGACCGTGCTTCAGGCGGCGCGCGGTGCCGGTGTGCGCATCGGAGCGGCCTGCGAATCCGGGCTTTGCGGTACATGCCGCGTCATGAAGCTCTCGGGCGAAGTCGAGATGAGCCACAATGGCGGCATCCTCGATGACGAGATCGACGAGGGTTATATCCTCGCCTGCTGCTCGCGCCCGAAGACGGATGTGCAGATCGAGGCATAGCATCGACCTGAAAACCGCCTCGCCAAGCTAAAGCATGTCCCGCAAAAGTGTGCAGCGGTTTTGCGACAACGACGTGCGAAGAATCAAAGACCTGAAGCGCGAGGAGCGAATCTGAAGGATCGCTACGCGCTTTAGAAATCCTGGTAATTCAGCTCGTTGATTTCGACCGGCTTCGATTGTGGGGTCGAAGCTGTGACGACCGGGTCGATGTCGACCATGAGCGAAACGAGCGCCTGCCGCGGGCCGTTGCACATCTGCGCGAGCGCGATCGTCAGGTCCGGTGCAGGCAGGGGCTTGGCGGGCAAGAGATCACCCTGCGGCCAGATCTTGGCAAGCTGGACTTTCGTCATCGGCACGACATTCACGTCGATATCGGTAAGCGTGCCGGGTACGCGATAGGGGCAGCTTTTCTCCGAGCAATTATCCGACGAAGCAAACTGCCAGATGGCATAATTGTCCCAGTTGCCGAGCGGGAAGGTATCCTTCACATCCGGCTTGTAGCGCGCGTACCACAGCGGCAGCCGCGACAGCAGCGGATAGGTGCCCCGGTGATCGGCGATGTAGCGCGCCGTGTTGTGATTGACGTAGAGAATGGGGTAGCGCCCGGTCCTGACCTTGATGTGAGCAACGAAGATCTGCGCGTCGTCGAGCGACATGAATTGCGTGGCGTCCATGCCGTCTATGTCGAGCACCATCAGCTCGTCGGGCTGCGGATCGGCGTAGTCGAGAAAGTGATTGGCCTGGTCGATCGGATTGCCGGGCCGGCCCAGATGATAGGCGCCCCATAGCAGGCCGTTCGATTTTGCCAGAATGCGACGCGTCTGAAACAGCTCGCGGCTGACGGCGTATTTGCGCCACATCGTCCTGCAATGAGCCACCGTATCGCCACCATGATCACCGGTGCAACTGAAGCTTTCAGGTAGTCCGTCCGACGCCTTGGAGATGAAGCCGGCGATCCGCTTGTCCTGCAGAAACGCAGTCCAGTCGATGGTGTTTAGCTCGTAAGCATCGACAATCAGTGCATTTTTCGGATCGGTCCAGGGCTGGCTCTCGCCGGCCGAAGGCTTGGAGACCGGCCCCATCAGGGTCAGGATCGTCAGCAAGCTGCAAATGAGGAGGTTACTTTGCCGGTATCCTTTCATGAAATAACAGTAAGGATTGCTGGTTAATCTTGGGTTAAGAATGAAATCACTATAAATTCATCGTGGAGCCCCGCATAACTCCTTAAATTGGTAGGGATTTGAGGAACTGAATAACATGCTGTCGCGTTTCTTTCCGTCTACTCGGATATGCGACGAAGCAGACAGCGAAACCTTAATCGGGAAGCATTCCCGACATGAAACGCCTACAGGCTTGAGTCCCAAGTCGAACCAGGGAATGGAGATTAAAATGCTTGGTTTCCGTGCAAAAATCGCGACAGTCGCCATGACGGCTGCTGTTGCCTTGACGAGCTTCACACCGTCTTTTGCCATGCAGATGCCCGCCGCGCCGATCGTCAATCAGACTGCGCCCGCCCAGGCCGCCCCCGGCAACGTCGAACAGGTGCAGTGGCGCCATGGTGGCTACTATCGCCGAGGCTGGTATGGCGGCTACCGCGGTTATCGCGGCGGCTATCGTCATGGTTATCGCTATCACGACGGCTATTGGTTCCCGCTGGCAGCCTTCGGCGCAGGCGCGCTCATCGGCGGTGCAATCGCCAGCCAGCCGCGCTATTATGAGCCGGCTCCGGCCCCGAGCGCCGGCATCAATCCGCGCCATGTCGAATGGTGCGAGGGACGCTATCGTTCCTATCGCGCTTACGACAATACGTTCCAGCCAAATTCCGGCCCGCGCCGCCAGTGCTATTCGCCGTATTTCTAAGCAGCGTTTAGAGAAGTCTCGATGCCAGCCGTCCGGTTTCAGCCGGGCGGCTTTTTGTATGCTTTGCCATCAGAGAATGTTGACGCGCTTGAGCAGCCACCAGGCGAGCAGCATGGAGCCAATGATGAAGCCGATCGCATATCCGGTGCCGGCGGCGCCACCCGCTAGCGGCAGGCCGGATGTATTCATGCCGAAAAAGCCGGTCACCAATGTCGGCGGCAACAGGAACGCGGTCATGATTGACAGGACATAGAGATGCCGGTTGATCTCGGAGGCGAGTTTTGAATCGATCTCTTCGTGCAGCAGCCTGGCCCGTTCCTGCAACGCATAAATATCATGTTCTACAGCTTCCAGCCGGCCCGTCAGCCGCGCGGCGACATCCTCGAAGCCGAGCGGCATCTCTTCGTCGTCGGAGGCGCCCGCATGGCGCATCAAGGAAAGAACGGTCCGCAGATGGCGATGCAGGCGCACGATCGTCCTGCGCAGCGGCGGAAGCTTGGCGCGCTCGTCGCGCGACGTGTTGCCGTGGACGAAATCCTCGATGCCATTCAACTCTTCGCCGATCTCGATGACGACGGAGATCAAGGTCCGCTGGAATTCAACAACGATCAGCTCGAAAATATCCACCGGATTTGCAAATCGCGCCGCATTCTTTTCGATCAGCACGCGGGCCCTATCCAGGCTGCGGAGCGGCTGCAGCCGGCTGGTGATGAGCATGCGATCGTTGAATGCGAAATGCAGCCAGCCGATGTCATGGGTATTGTGGGCGAAGTCACGCTGGAAGTCGACCAGCGTGCCGAACAGCATTTGCTCGTCGACTGTAATCGCCGCATGTGTCTCATGCGTGGTCAGAGCGATGCGGGCGGCGTCGTTCAGTCCCGGCGCATCCTCGAGAAAGGCGGAAACCCGCGCATCCACGAGATTGAGATGCAGCCAGAGAAAACCTTCGTCGCTGAAGAGCGCCGAACGATCGATATCGTCGGGCAGGCGCTCCGGCTTGGCTGCACCTGGACGAAGACGATAGGCCCAGACGAAGCCGGGTATCGTATTGGCTGACGTGAGCGTGTTCATGGCGGTATCGTTCGCATTATCTGAACAGTTGCCTTAGTCTTCGTTCATGACGGTTGTTTATGCAAGTCCGTGCTTTCGCGGAATAATCGCGAACAAAAGCGCCAATGTCACAGTCATGCGCCGCGTACAAGGCGTATGTGGCCCTCGGGTTCGCGAGATAGTGGAAATCGATCGTCTTCCGATGTCAAAAATTGACGTTTACGTAAAAATAAACTAGCTATGGCCACACATGGCCGATGATCCGGGTGAGGCGGATCATTGCCAGCACCGATCCGGAGGAAATCATCATGTATAAGGCGCCTGTCGAAGAAATCGCATTCACGCTGAAACATGTCGCCGGCATGGAGCGCGCGATGGAAGACGGCATTCTCGGCGATCTCAGTGCCGATCTTGTCGATGCGATCCTGTCGGAAGCCGGGCGTTTCGCCGGCGAGGAGATGGAACCGCTTGCCGAGAATGGCGACCGGCAGGGTGCAAGGCTAGTGAACGGCAAGGTCGTTCTTCCCGATGGCTGGGAGCAGCTTTATCGCGATTGGATCGCCGGCGGCTGGAACGGCCTCACCGCGCCCGAGGATTTCGGCGGTCAGGGCCTGCCGCATATGCTGAATATCGCGGCGCTGGAAATGTGGAACTCCGCCTCGATGGCCTTCGGCCTTGCCCCGACGCTGACCATGGGGGCGGTCGAGGCACTCAGCGCGCATGGCAGCGAAGACCTGAAGAAGACATATCTGGCGAGGCTTGTCTCGGGCGAGTGGACGGGAACCATGAACCTGACGGAGCCGCATGCCGGTTCCGATGTCGGGGCTTTGCGCACGCGCGCCGAACGTCGCGATGACGGCACATATCGCATCTTCGGCCAGAAGATCTTCATCACCTGGGGCGACCACGAGGCGACGGAGAATATCATCCACCTCGTCCTTGCCCGCCTTCCGGACGCGCCCGCCGGCACGCGTGGCATCTCGCTCTTCCTCGTGCCGAAATTCCTCGTCAACGAGGATGGCTCGCTCGGCGCCCGCAACGATTATTTTGCCCATTCACTGGAGCACAAGCTCGGCATTCACGGCTCGCCGACGTGCACGCTCATCTTCGGCGATGGCAAATATGGTGCGGAAAAGGGTGCCGTCGGCTGGCTGGTGGGTGAGGAAAACAAAGGCCTTGCCTGCATGTTCACGATGATGAACAACGCGCGCCTTGCCGTCGGCATTCAGGGCGTGGCGATCGCCGAGGCAGCCACCCAGAAGGCCATCGCCTATGCCCGGGAACGGACGCAGGGCCGCGCGCCGGGGACGACTGCATCGGGCATGAGCCCGATCATCGAGCATCCCGATGTCGCCCGCATGCTGCTGACGATGAAGGCTTTGACGCAGGGCTCGCGCGCGATCTGCTACGCCTGCGCCCAGGCGATCGACATGTCGCATCGCGATCCGCAAAAGGCCCGCTACTGGCAGGAACGGGCAGCGCTGCTGACGCCGATCGCCAAATCCTTCTCCACCGATGCCGGCGTCGATGTTGCCTCGCTCGGCATCCAGGTCCATGGCGGCATGGGCTTCATCGAGGAGACGGGCGCAGCACGCCTGCTGCGCGACGCGCGCATCGCGCCCATCTACGAAGGCACGAACGGCATTCAGGCCATCGACCTCGTGACGCGCAAGCTGACGATTGCGGGCGGCGATCAAGTCCGCGGCTTGATTGCCGAGCTGCGAGATATCGCCCAGGACGTCGCCAAGTCCAATCTCGAAGGTTTTGGCGAAACGGCGCTTCGGCTCGAGGCGGCCATTGCCGATCTGGAAAAGACGACCGAGTGGCTGTTGTCGAAGCAGGCGGAAGGCGCCGTCGCCGAAGCTCTAGCCGGCGCCACGCCCTACCAGCGGCTTTTCGGCCTCGTGCTGACAGGTTCCTATCTGGCCAAGGGTGGGCTTGCCGATGCGGGGGACGGCGAGGGAGCCAAGCGCATCGCGCTCTGCCGCTTCGCTGTCGAAAATCTGCTGGCCGAAACCGCAGCCCTCTCCGATCGGGTCATCGCGGGTGCCTCCAGCCTCGAAGCCGCCCGCGCCGCATTAGCCTAAGGAAAAGCCATGACCGACCACATTCTGATTGAACGCCCCGAGACCGCGCCACACGTCCAGGTCATCCGGTTCAACCGGCCGGAAAAGAAGAACGCCATCACGCGCGCCATGTATCAGACCATGACCGATGCGCTGAAGGCGGCGGAAGCTGCACCTGAAGTCCGCGTCCACGTCTTCCTCGGAACGGAAGGCTGTTTCTCGGCCGGCAATGACCTCGCCGATTTCCTGGCCTTCGCCATGGGCGGCAACATGGGGCGCGAAGTCTTCGATTTTCTCGTCGCATTGGCGAATGTTAGAAAGCCAGTCGTCTCCGGCGTCGACGGTCTGGCGATCGGCATCGGCACGACGATCCATCTGCATTGCGATCTGACGGTTGCTTCGGATCGTAGCCTGTTCAAGACGCCTTTTGTCGATCTCGCGCTGGTTCCGGAGGCGGCCTCGAGCCTGATCGCTCCGCGTGTGATGGGCCATCAGCGCGCCTTTGCTCTGCTTGCTCTTGGCGAAGGTTTTTCCGCTGCTGCCGCCAAGGAAGCCGGCCTGATCTGGAAAGTCGCAACGCGGGAGGCGGTGGAAGCCGAGACTCTGTCGCTGGCATCAAAACTTGCCGCCAAGCCACCAGAAGCCCTTCGCATCGCACGCGACCTGATGCGCGGATCGCCGGATACAGTCCTCGACCGCATCCAGAAAGAAGCCGAGCATTTCGCTGCCCAGCTGAAAAGCGCCGAGGCCCGCGCGGCTTTCGAGGCCTTTATGAAGCGGTGAGTAATTCACCCGCCCTTATGGGGAGGTGCGAAGCCCAAAGGGCGTAGCCTCGAACCACGAGGTCAGCCAGGGAGCCTGCGGTCAAAGTTACTTCTCCAGCGCCGCGACCACCTCGACATGCGAGGTCCATAGGAACTGGTCGATCGGTGTCACGCGCGTAATGCGATAGCCGCCCTCGACCAGCAAGGCGAGGTCGCGGGCGAGCGTCAGCGGATTGCAGGAGACGGCGACGATCTTCTTGACCTGGGATCGGGCAAGCTCCTTGCTCTGGAATTCTGCGCCGGCGCGCGGCGGGTCGAAGACGACGGCGTCGTAGACTTTCAGTTCCTGCATCATCAAGGGCCGGCGGAAGAGATCGCGCCGCTCGACGCTAACGGGCTTCAGCCCTTGCGTGTTACGGGCAGCGTGATCCAATGCCGCGAGCGGCTTGTCTTCGCTTTCGACCGCATGCACGCGCCCGATCCGTGCCAGGCGAAGCGAGAAGGTGCCGCTGCCGGCGAAGAGATCGGCGATGCGTTTGGCCTTGCCGACATGGGTTGCCACCAGCTCGGCCATGGCATCCTCTGCCTGCTTGGTCGCTTGCGTGAAGGCGCCGGGCGGCGGGGCAACCTGCACACCGCCGAAATCGATCATCGGTTTTGCCGGCTCCACCAGGATCTCGCCGTTCAGCGATACGCGCGCGATGCCGCGAAGCGACAATACGGTTTCGACCGTGCTGCGGCGCTGCTTGTCCGAAAGCGATTTGATGCCATCGACGGCCAGATCGAGTCCGGTCAGGGTCTCCAGCACCGAAATGCGGAAAGCTTCGGCATTGATGGCCATCGCTGCCGCGATGGCTTTGATGGCCGGCAAGCGCGTCATGATGCCGGTAGAGGCAATGGGACATTCCTCGATGGCGACGATGTGATGGCTTTCGGCCTGGTTGAAGCCGATCAGCATGTCCTTCTCGGTCTTGCGCGCGGCGAAGACGACCCTGCGCCGCTCGCCCGGATGCGCGGCGATGATATCGTCAACCTCGGGCGTCAGGCCTTTCGAGCGCAAGGCATCGACGACGAGCTGGCGCTTGAAGGCGCGATAGGGAGCATCGGCATAGTGCTGCAGGGTGCAGCCACCGCAGGTGCCGTTGATGCCATGCGGGCCGAAATGCCGACAGTGCGGCTCCTGGCGATCCGGCGAGGCGGATGCGATCGACATCAGCGTGCCCTGGCTTTTCACCCGCGCGATGGCGACGGTTTCGCCCGGCAGCGTGAAGGGTACGTAGATTGGCCCGTCCGCGCCTTGCGCGATGCCGTCGCCCTGGCCGCCGAGCTTCTGGATGGTAACGTTTTCGGTGCTCATGGCTTGATCCCTGCGAGAAGAAATTCCTGGTTGCCGTCGCCGCCCGCGATCGGCGAGGCGATGAGGCCGAGGCTCTGCCAACCCATGTCTTCGGTGAACCAGCGCTCGAGTTCGGCGGCAACGGCCGGAGCGGAGGAGGGGTCCTTCAGGAGGCCGGCCTTGCCGATCGCATCGCGGCCGGCTTCGAATTGCGGTTTGACCAGAAGGACAGCCCGCGCGCCCGGTGCGGCAAGAACGAGTGCCGGAGCTAGCGCCAGCTTCAGCGAAATGAAGGAGACATCGGAAACGATGAAGGTGAAAGGTTCGCCGATATCCTCGGCGGTCAGGTTGCGCGCGTTCAGACCCTCGATATTGGTGACGCGCGGATCGGCCGCTATGCGCGAATGCATTTGATCGTGACCGACATCGATTGCCGTCACATGGTCGGCACCGCGCTCCAGCAGCACCTCGGTAAAGCCGCCCGTCGATGCGCCGACGTCGAGACAGTGCTGGCCCTGTGGATCGAGGCCGAAATGGTCGAGCGCCGCCACCAGCTTCAGCGCGGCGCGCGAGACGTAATCCTGCGCGGGATCGTCGATGCTGATATCGGCATCTTCGGCAAAAAGTGCGCCCGGCTTCGTCACGATCTTGCCGTTCACCGTCACCGTGCCGCGTTGGATGGCATCGCGAGCGCGTGAGCGGCTGGCGAAGAGCGAGAGGGTAACGAGGAGCTGGTCGAGGCGTTGCGGTTCGGACATCTGCTGTCCATGCCGGGCAATGCATTATGTTGCAAGCCTTTTATGCCGATATCGACATTGACGCCGGATCGCAGCCGGAGATAATCGCCGATATCAACGGGGCAAGGGCACCATGCGAGAGATCGTAGGCTATGCGGCATTAATGGCGATGTTCGCCGCTCCTGCTTTTGCGAACGACACCATGGCCGAGCTGAGCACGGGCGGCCTCGCCTATGTCCGCACCGGCGATGTCAGCATGGCCGAGGAAAAGCTCTTCATTTCGCAGGCGGAAGTACGTGTCGATTACGTCTTCGAAAACACCTCCGACAAGGATGTCGAAAGCGTTGTCGCCTTCCCGATGCCTGATATCAAGGGCGATATAGACAGCATGGTCGACGCCGGAGATGTGGATTCCGACAATTTCCTCGGCTTCACCGTGACGCAGGACGGCACGGCGATTACGCCAACCCTGCAGCAGCGCGTGTCGGTGGCCGGTGTCGACATGACGGATGAGCTGAAGGCGCATGGCGTTCCCCTGTTGCCGCTGAGTAAGGCAGCGGCGGATGCCGTCGCCAAATTGCCGCTCGACGTGCTTGAGGATTGGACCGCCCGTGGTCTGATCGCCGATGACGAATACGACAATGACGGCCAGGGCATGAAGCATCATCCGACGCCGATGTGGACGCTGCACACGACTTATTGGTGGCGTACCAAGTTCCCGGCCAAGGCCAGGATTGCCGTCGAACATCGCTACAAGCCGAGCGTCGGAGGCACCGTCGCCATCACCTTTGCCGGGGACGAGGACTATCAGAAGCAGCAGCTGGAGGCTTATCGCAGCAAATATTGCCTCGACGAGACTTTCCTGAAGACAGCGGCCAAGCTTGCCGCCGTGGCCGACAAAGGCGGCCGGAGCTATACCGAAAACTGGATCTCCTATGTGTTGACGACGGGCGCCAACTGGTCGGGTCCGATCAAGCATTTCGAGCTGACGGTCGATAAGGGCAGCCCTGAGAACTACATCAGCTTTTGCGGGACCAATGTTAAGAAGACCGGCCCAAGCACCTTTCAGATGACGGCGCAGGATTTCTATCCTGAGCACGATCTGAATATCCTGATCCTTGCTGCCGCGACCGTGAACTAGGGCAACTCCAGCAAAATGCGCGGCGCGATCTTGTGTCGGGAATTCCATGAAGACAAAGCGGTGGAGCGTTTCCGAGACGCCGCTTGAGACGGAAGTGCTGTCGGATCGCTGGGCCGTCTTGGCAAATTAAATAAATTTAAAGCCGAAGCCTCTACTCATGCCGGGGATTGCGGTGATCCGTTTTCGAGGTCGCCGCCTGCCATGAAGGCTTCGCGCGTCCGCGTCCCAATCATGCCCTCCCTGAATTCTTCGAGCATCGGCCGCATTCCTCCCAATCGCGGCCAGGTGATGCTCGCCAGGACCGGCGCTCAGGAGGCGCTCGCTCATGTTTGCGAAGAAACTCTCGTTGAATGGCAAGCTTGCCATTACGTTTACGGCCCTGATCGCCATTTTTGCCTGCGTTTCCGCGTTCATCTATGCGAAGCAGGAGGTTTCGGCCAGTGCCGCCGCCGAGCAGGCGCAATCGCAACAGCTCGTCGGTCTGATCGACGACTCCCTGCAGGCGATGCTGGAACAGGCCGTCAATCTGCGTGGCTTCCTGCTTCTGCGCAGCGACAGCACCTTTGGCGATATTTTCAATAATCGCGAACGCATGCTGAAAAGCATCGCCGCCGCCAAGCAGGCCGCGGCCGATTCTCCGGATCTGCTGCAGGCCATCGACAATATGCAGAAGGCGGCCGATCTCTACTTCCATCAGCTGGCGGAGCCGCAGGCGAAGGCCCGCAAGGAGACCGAGATGCCGCTCGACCAGATCGTCAAGATCGGTCAGAACGAAACAAAGGGACAGCTCGACGGCTTCCGCGAGGCCGCGGCCAAGATCAAGCAGGCTGCCCGCGCCAAGGCCAGCGATCTGGCCGCCGTGCAGGATGATGCCAATGCCGATCTGCGCCTCACCCTGATCGTGGGCGGCATCTTCGCATCGCTCGCCGCCGCCCTGCTTGCCTGGCTGCTGTCGCGCATGACGGTGCGCCCGATCGTCGGCATGACCGCTGCGATGGGCCGATTGGCAAACGGCGAGCACGATGTCGAAGTTCCGGCCGTCGGCCGCGGCGATGAAATCGGCCGCATGGCAGATGCGGTCCTCGTCTTCAAGCAGGCGGGTATCGAAAAGCTGCGCCTCGCCGGCGAGACCGAGCGCATGCGGGGCGATGCCGAATACCAGCGTCTGGCAAATGACGAGCGGAAAGCGCGCGAAGAGGGTGAAATCCGTTTCGCCATGGAAGCGCTCGCCGGCGGCCTCTCCGCCTTGTCGTCAGGCAATGTCGCAACCCGCCTTCACACCGGTTTCGCGCCGCAATTCGACAGCGTTCGCGCCGACTTCAACAATGCGGTCGAGAAGCTCGAGGCAGCCTTGCAGTCCGTCGGCACCAATGCCCGCGCCATCAATGCCGGCGCCGACGAGATCCGTTCAGCCGCCGACGATCTGGCGCACCGCACGGAGCAGCAGGCTGCCGCGGTCGAGGAGACGGCCGCTGCACTCGAGCAGGTCACGACTACGGTTCGCGACTCCGCCAAGCGCGCCGAGGATGTCGGCCATCTCGTCGAGCGCGCCCGCCTTGGCGCGGAGCGCTCCGGTGAAGTGGTTCGCAAGGCCGTCTCGGCCATGCAGCAGATCGAAAGATCCTCGGGCGAAATCAGCAGTATCATCAGCGTCATCGACGATATCGCCTTCCAGACCAACCTTCTGGCGCTGAATGCGGGTGTCGAGGCAGCCCGCGCGGGAGATGCCGGCAAGGGCTTTGCCGTCGTTGCCCAGGAAGTGCGTGAGCTGGCTCAGCGCTCCGCCAATGCCGCCAAGGAAATCAAGTCGCTGATCACGACGTCGAGCGATCAGGTCCATACCGGCGTGTCGCTCGTCGGCGAGACCGGCAAGGCGTTGGAATTGATCGTCTCCGAAGTACAGGAGATCAACCGTCATGTCGGCGCGATCGTCACTGCGACCCGCGAACAGTCGACCGGCCTGCAAGAGATCAACACGGCAGTCAACAACATGGATCAGGGCACGCAGAAGAATGCCGCCATGGTCGAGGAGCAGACCGCTGCAAGCCATGCGCTCGCCCGCGAAGCTGCGGCCCTCAACGAGCTGCTTCAGCAGTTCCGTCTCGGCAATGCCGCGCAGGCCGCACCCGTGCGGCCGGCCGCGGCAACGCCACGCTCAAGGCCGGTCGCTTCGCCGGCCCGCGCGTTGGGCCATACCGTTGCCAAGGCATTTGCCGGAAAGGCGACAGCGACGGCCGCCGCCGCGCGGGACGACTGGGAAGAATTCTGAGCTCTGACCGATCACCGGCCTGCGGGAATATTTCCGTAGGCCGGTGCACCGCGAATCACCTTCGTGAATTCTACCGGCCCGTCGCTTCGCGGCGGGCCTCGTCGTTTTTTGCACAGCTTATATAAGGCCGTCCTCCGCCAAAGCTTGTCCGAGTTTGGGGCAGCCGCACCGCAGCCGGGAGGCTCTTTGCCCCGTGGAACAGGGCGTTCGGGTCAGGAGCGTGTTTTCGGGCAGTCATCCTTTGGTCAAGATCTATTAAATATTTGATCGGCAGCGGGCTTGCTCTGAGCGATGAACCGCCATTTCTATAAAACGCAGGATGACCGCCGAGGGAGATTCGAATGGGACAGCTCGTCCGAGTTCCGGCCAACGAGACACAAAGACTTCTGGCCGTACGCTCCCTGAATGCGATTCACAGCAGTCCGACTCCGGAGCTCGCGATCCTTGCGGAACTGGCAAGAGGCGTGTTCGAGACACCCTATGCGGCGATCAACATCATCGATGAGGACTGGCAGCGTATCGCAGGGCAGGCGGGCTTGAAGATCGCTGAATGCTCCCGCGATATGTCGATCTGCACACGGGTCGTTTTCGACGACGAAATGCTCGTCATCCCCGATCTCGCAGACGACCCGGAGTTGGGAAACTTCTCTTTCGTCATCGAAGATCCGCGGTTCCGTTTTTATGCGGGCGCACCCGTGCGGCTGGAAGGTGGCTTGCCCGTGGGCGCTTTCTGCATTCTCGATCAGAAGCCGCGACAATTCTCGCCAGACGAAGAGCAGAAGCTGACACGGTTTGCACAGATCGCTGGCGCACTTCTGCGGCTACAGAAGACAAATCTGCTGATGGGGATAGCCGAGAATGGCTTGCGCACGGCCGCGATGACGGACCCGTTGACCCGTTTCCTCAATCGCTCGGCGCTTGAGGCGATCGTCGATGGCGCGCTGAGCACGGCGGTTGCAACCGGCAGCAATTTCGGCGTCCTCTATCTCGACATGGACGGCTTCAAGTCGATCAATGATCGCTTCGGTCACAATGTTGGTGACGAGGTTCTGTGCGAGGCTTCGGCGCGCATTCGTTCGGTCGTCCGCGCGGACGATATCGTTGTGCGCATGGGAGGCGACGAGTTTGCGATCTTCGTTCCGGATTCGCCCGACAGAAATGCGCTTGTGGCCCTGTCCGAACGGTTGCTTGCCGCCTTCAGGACGCCCTTTGCGGTGGACGGCGTGTCTATCTTCGCAAAGCTCAGCATCGGCGCTGCGCTTGCGCCGCACGATGGGGCGACGCGGGCGTTGTTGTTGAGGAATGTCGACTCAGCGCTTTATCAGGCAAAGGCCGCCGGCCGCGATCGCGTCGCGGTCTTCAACGTGCTTGATGCCTGATATGTCCGGACCTGATGGCATCAGGCAGCGGTAGAGCCGCTTGATTCTGGTGCTTACGCAGTTGCCTCGACGATACGGCCGTGGCCGAGAGCGCGGAAGACCGTCTGGACGATGCCGACGCGATCGAGGCCGGCCATCGCGTTCATGGCTTCGGGCTTGGCCTGTTCCACCCAGATATCGGGCATGACGAGCGAACGCACCTTCAGCCCGTGGTCGAGCAGACCGTCATTCGCAAGGAAATGCATGACCTGACTGCCAAACCCGCCGACGGAGCCTTCCTCGATGGTGATGAGGATCTCATGGTGGGCGGCAAGCTGGCGGATCAGGTCGTGATCGAGCGGCTTGGCGAAGCGTGCGTCCGCAACCGTCGTCGAAAGTCCGGCAGCATCGAGATCCTCTGCCGCGAGCAGGCTATCGGCCAGGCGCGTACCGAAGGAGAGCAGAGCTACCTTCGAGCCTTGCTTGACCACACGTCCCTTGCCGATCTCGAGGATCTGGCCGCGTTCCGGCAGATCGACGCCGACGCCTTCGCCGCGCGGATAACGGAAGGAGATCGGGCCGAGATCATAGGCGGCGGCGGTGCGTACCATATGCTTGAGCTCCGCCTCGTCAGCCGCGGCCATGACGACGAAGCCCGGCAGCGTCGCCAGGAAGGCGGTATCGAAGGAGCCGGCATGCGTCGGGCCATCGGCGCCGACGAAGCCGGCGCGATCGATGGGGAAGCGGACCGGCAGGCCCTGGATTGCCACGTCATGCACCACCTGGTCGTAGGCGCGCTGCAGGAAGGTGGAATAGAGGGCGGCAAAGGGCTTGTAGCCTTCGGCTGCAAGGCCGGCCGCGAAGGTCACGGCATGCTGCTCGGCGATGCCGACATCGAAACAGCGCTTGGGGAAGAATTCCTGCAACTTGTCGAGGCCGGTGCCGTTCGGCATGGCGGCGGTGATGCCGACGATCTTCTCGTCGAGCGTCGCTTCCTGCACCAAAGCGTCCGCAAAGACGCTTGTATAGCTCGGCGCATTCGGCTTCACTTTGGTCTGCGCGCCGGTGATGACATCGAACTTGTTGACGCCATGATATTTGTCGGCAGCCGCTTCGGCCGGGGGATAGCCCTTGCCCTTCTGCGTCACGACATGGATCAGCACTGGTCCCTGCGCATTGTCGCGCACATTGCGCAACACCGGCAGCAGGTGCTCGAAGGAATGACCGTCGATCGGGCCGATATGGTAGAAGCCCATTTCCTCGAACATGGTGCCGCCGGTCACGTAGCCCCGTGCGTGCTCGACCGCCCGCGTGATGGCGCGATCGACCTTCTTGCCGAGATAGGCGGTCAGCTTCTTGCCGAAATCCCGGAAGCCCATATAGGTACGGCCGGAGGCGAGGCGAGCGAGATAGGCGCTCATAGCTCCCGTCGGCGGGGCGATCGACATGTCGTTGTCGTTGAGGATAACGATCAGCCGCGCATCGAGCGCGCCGGCATTGTTCAGGGCTTCATAGGCCATGCCGGCCGACATCGCGCCGTCGCCGATGACGGCGATGACGCGGCGGTCGGTCTTGTCGAGCTCGGCAGCCACCGCCATGCCGAGACCGGCGGAGATGGAGGTCGATGAATGTGCGGCGCCGAAGGGGTCGTATTCACTCTCGGCCCGGCGCGTGAAACCGGAAAGGCCGCCTTCCTGGCGCAGCGTGCGGATTCGGTCGCGACGCCCGGTCAGGATCTTGTGCGGATAACACTGATGCCCGACATCGAAAATCAGGCGATCGTTCGGTGTATCGAAGACGCTGTGGATGGCGATCGTCAGCTCGACGACGCCGAGGCCGGCACCGAGATGTCCGCCGGTGCGCGATACCGCATCGATCATCTCGTCGCGCACTTCGCGGGCGAGCTGCGGCAATTCCCGGTCCTCCAGCTTTCGCAGGTCGGAAGGATATTGGACCTGGTCCAGCAGTGGCGTCTTTGGCATTTGTGTCAAGGCTGATGCCTCTTTCTTGCTATTCTTGGGCGACCGTCCGCCTTTACTTCAAAACAGATTGCGACAAAAGACGCCGAATTCAAGGTGATCCCGAACAAGAAACATGTGGGATTGTTATGAACCCGTTAGCCTTCCGGCAGAGGAATGAACTCTTCTTCGTCGCCCGGCACGATATCGAAGCGGCCGGTGCGCCATTCCTCCTTGGCCTTTTCGATGCGCTCCTTTGAGGACGAGACGAAATTCCACCAGATATAGCGCTTCGAATTGAGCGCCGCACCGCCAAAAAGCATGAGATGACAGCCTTTTTCGGCGGCTTCCAGCGTAATCGCATCGCCGGGACGGAAAACGAGGAGTTGATCCTGTTCGAAACGGTCGCCGGCGACGATGAGCGAACCGGAGAGAATATAGACGGCGCGCTCCTCGTGCGCTGCCCCAAAAGGAAACGTCTTGTTCGGCTGGAGCTGCAGATCGACGTAAAGCGTATCGGAGAAGGATTTGACCGGCGATTTCAGGCCTTCGAATTCGCCGATGACAACGCGTCCGGTCACTCCGCCATCGGCGATGACAGGCAGATCGCCTTTCTCCGTGTGCGCGAATGCGGGATCGATCTCTTCCTTATCGTCAGGCAGGGCGAGCCAAGTCTGCAGGCCGGACATGGCGAAGGGATGGTCGCGCAGGTTTTCCGGCGTCCGCTCGGAATGCACGATGCCGCGCCCGGCCGTCATCAGGTTGACGTCGCCGGGGCGGATGACCTTGGCCGTGCCGAGGCTGTCGAGATGGCGGATCTCGCCGTCGAACAGGTAGGTGACGGTGGAAAGCCCGATATGCGGATGCGGGCGGACATCGACCGCCTGGCCGGGCCGGAAAATTGCCGGGCCCATGCGGTCGAAGAAGATGAACGGCCCGACCAGCCGCCGCCGGCTGCTCGGCAGCGCGCGGCGTACGGAAAAACCGCCGAGGTCGCTGGTGCGGGGAATGATGAGGTTCTCGATCGCGTCGCAGGCGAAGGCGTCACCGGCCTGCGGATCGTTGCCTGGGAAGAAGGACATATCGGTTCTCCTTTCGGTTGGACCTCAACCTACCGGGAATATTCCTCAAACTCAAATTTTCCCGTCCGCCATCAGGCGCCATCAAGAGGTTCGGTGCCCTGAGGCTTGCCGGTGCGGTCGAGCCGGATCTTCTCGATGCGGTTTTCCGCGGCCGAAAGCAGTGCTTCGCAATGCTTCTTCAGCGCTTCGCCGCGCTCGTAGATGGCGATGGATTCGTCCAGGGCCACATCGCCGCGTTCAAGGCGGGCAACGATGCTTTCAAGCTCCGCCACGGCCTTCTCGAAGGAATAGCCCGAAACATCTGCCTTGGCGTTCTCGCTCATTATCAACCTCTCATCATGCGTAGAATATGCATCCCCGCCGACTCGGCGAGACCTTCCAGATCATAGCCGCCTTCGAGCAGGCTGACGACCCGGTTCTTGGCGCTGCGGTCGGCAACCTCGAGCAGCCGCCCCGTCGCCCAGTCGAAATCCTCGCCCGTCAGGTTCAATTGCGCTAGGGGATCGCGGTGATGGGCGTCGAAACCGGCCGAGATGATGATGAGATCCGGGCTGAAGTCTGTCAGTGCCGGCAGCACGCGCGATTTGAAGGCCTCGCGGAAATGGTCGCCGCCCGTATTGGGCGAAAGCGGTGCGTTGACGATGGTGTTGTGCTCCCCACGCTCGTCCTTCTTGCCGGTGCCCGGATAGAGCGGCATCTGATGGGTGGAACAGAAGAGGACGGAGGGATCGTCCCAGAAAATATCCTGCGTGCCGTTGCCGTGGTGCACATCCCAGTCGACGATGGCGACGCGTTCGGCGCCATGGGCCTTTTGCGCGTGGCGCGCGGCAATCGCGGCATTGTTGAAGAAGCAGAAGCCCATGGCCTTGGTCTTCTCGGCATGGTGTCCGGGCGGGCGGGCCGCGACGAAGACATTGTCGGCAGCCCCGGAAAAGACGTCATCGACCGCCGCCATGGCGCCGCCGATACCGTGCATGATCGCCTGCAGCGTCTTCGGGCTGGCATAGGTGTCGGCTTCGAGCTGGTTGATCTCACCCTCGTCGCCTCGGTCCGGCATCGATCGCAGCACGAAATCCAGATGTTCTTCGGGATGCGCAAGCAGGATCGCGTCCTCATGGGCGGGCGGCGCCTTTCGCCGGTCCAGCCGCTCGAAATTCGGGTGCTCCAACGCGATGTTCAGCGAGCGCAGCCGATCCGGTCGCTCGGGATGGCCAGGCGGAACAATATGTTCAAGAAAGATCGGATGTTCGTAAAGACGTGTGCTCATGGGACCAACCTATAGATGAGGTGTGACGCCTATTAAAAGGACATGGACCATGTCACTACAATGTCAACAATCCATCTTAACCACTTTGGCATGGCGCCGTTTACTTATCGAGGCGCGGTGTTAAGCTTTCATTAAGGTCAGTATGGCGTCGGCCAGGGTTGTTGCGTTATGGCGAGAGTAGAACGATCCGATGTCATCGAGGTAAGGGTGCCGCCGCGCGATGTCGACCGGCACGGCCAGATGTTTATCGCCTCCTACATCTCGCAGGCGGAAACCGCGCTTTCGAATTTCTGGCGCACCCGGCCGCTGGTCGACGACGAACCCATCTACATTGCCAAGAAGGCGTCGTGCTCTCTGCACCGCGCCTTGCATTATGACGATCTCGCCCGCTTCTCGGTCAGCGTCAACAAGATCGGCGGCAAGTCGATCGGTTTCATGGTCGCAGTCGAAACCGGCAACGAATTGGCGGCGGAGGTTGAAATTCTCTGGATGGCGGTGCGTGGCGACGAGCACGACCCGGTTTCGCTTCCGGAAGATACGCGTGACTGGCTCTATAAATATCTGGCCTGAGAGCTGCTAAGCGGCGCGTCGTTGCCGCAAAACCGCTGCGCACTTTTACCTGCCGTGCCTTAGCTCCGCTGCGGCAACAGCGGATAGCCCACCATCACCGCGCGGCCGACGAGGGCTGCGACGACGGCCTTGACGACATCGCCCGGCACGAAACCCAGCGACCCGAGAAAGGCTTTGCTGAAGCCGACATTAACGGCAAGCCAGGCGATGCCGAACGCATAGAGCACCACCACGCCACCGGCGACGGCGGCAATGAAGAAGCCGACGCCTTGGACGAGACCGCTCTGTTCCGGTTTCACCAGCTGCTCCGACAGATAACCGGTGACGAAGGCTGCGAAAATCCAGCCGACAAAGAAACCGGCCGTCGGGCCTGCAAACACCGCAAGGCCGCCGCGACCGCCCGACAGGACAGGCAGGCCGATCGTCACGAGCACGACCACCAGTAACACCGCGATCGTACCGCGCTTGGCGCCAAGGACCACGCCGGCAAGCATGACGCCGAGCGATTGGGCGGTGATCGGAACCGGGATGATGCCGATCGGGATCGGCGGCAAGAGGCCGAGCGCCACGATGATAGCGGCAAACAGCGCCGAGAGGACGAGATCGCGGGTGTTCATGACGGCTCCTTCGGAAAAAGACCTATGTTCATTGACGCCGAATGCCGCGCGCGTCAATCGCGGCGGCGATATTGTCCGCATCTCGCAGTGTCAGGATGATGAGCGGCGTAAGCGTCGTCGCCAGGCGAACCTTGATCCCGCGCGCCTGATGCGCTTCACGGATAGCATCATAGCGATCGAGGATTTCCGGCACGAAACGGATGACGAGGCCGATCGCAAGCCCGATATCGGCGGCCTTGAGCAGGCCAAGCCTTTCGAGCGGCATGGCGAGCGCCGTGATCTCATCAATGAAAGCTGACATCGATGTCGTCGCCGTCACGGTTGCGGCAAACAGTGCGAGCGCCGTCAGGCGTAGCGCAGTGACGATCGCCGCGTGCAGCGGGCCGACGAGGGCGGCGAAAATCGCGAGGACGGCAATCGAGATGAAGATGGGTCGCAGCCGCTTCAACGCTTCTCCAAATGGCAGGCCGCTGCGAAGATAGACGGCTGCACCGACAAGGTTTGCGCAGGCCAGCAGGGGGATGGATTGGGTCAGGAAGAGCAGGACGCCGAGTGCGGTCAGCGCGAGCAGTTTTACGCGCGGCGAAAGCCGATGCAGCCAGGTATCGACATCGACATGCAATGTCTGCATCAGGCGGCCAGCTCCCTGTAACGCGCAATCGCTTCCCCCGCGGGCGCATCGGCGAGGAGCCGACCCTGATCGAACAGCAGCACCCGCTCGAAATCCTCGAGCAGCGGCAGATCATGGCTGATGACGATGACGCTTTCCGGCAGGCCCATGACGGTCTTCTGCACCAGCGCCCGGTTCTTCAGATCGAGCTGGTTGGTTGGCTCGTCGAGAATGAGGATGTCGGGACCCGTTACCAGCACCGAGCAGAGGGCCGCCATCTGCAACTCGCCGCCGGAAAGCTCATGCGCGCGCCGCGAACCGAGATGGCTGGCGCCGAAGCGCCCGAGAACGCCTTCGACCGCTGCATTGATCTTCGCCTTGTCGTATCCGCGCGCTTTCAGCCCATAGGCGATGTCGTCGCGCACGATAGGCAGGATGATCTGGTTCTGCGGCGACTGGAAGATATAGCCGACCTTGCCAAGCACCTTGGCGGCATCGCTGACCGTGTCGAGGTCATTGACGGTGACGCGCCCCGTCGTTGGCTTGACGAGCCCGTTGATCAACCGTGCAAAGGTCGTCTTGCCGGAACCGTTGAGGCCGATCACGCCGATGCGGCGCTCCCGAAGCGTCAGGCTGAGCGGCGACAGCGCAGTACGCGCGCCGTAATTGACGCCGGCATTGTCGAACCGAATATCCAAGCGGCTTTCCTATTCCGTGGCACAGTCGCGGAGCTATAGCGCATTGCGTCGATTTATCAAATCAACGCCTCTTTGAAAGCATGGGAATTTATGCCTATGATCGCGCCATGACGAATCTGCTCTCGAATCGCGATGCCCGCCGCGTGTTCCTTGCCAAGCAGGGGCTCGCCAATCCACCGAACCGCGCCTTGACCAAGGCGGGCCTGCTGCAACTCATCCACGACATCGGCTTCGTGCAGGTGGACAGTATCGCCACCGTCGAACGCGCCCATCATCAGATCTTGTTTTCTCGCAACCAGACCTATCGGCGCGAGCATCTGACGGAGCTTCTGGAAAAAGACGGCGCGCTCTTCGAGAACTGGACGCATGACGCCTCCATTCTGCCGAGCGCCTTCTTCGTCTATTGGAAGCACCGTTTCCGCCGCGAGGACGAGGCGATCATCGCGCGCTGGCGCAAATGGCGCGGGGAGGGCTTCGAGGATGCCTTCGAGGAAACCTACGAGCGCGTGCTGAAGAATGGCGCGATCACCGCGCGCGAGGTCAAGGCGGAGGATCATGTCTCCGGCGGCTGGTGGAACTGGCATCCCAACAAGACGGCGCTCGAATATTTCTGGCGCACCGGCAAGTTTGCGATTGCCGGTCGCACCAACTTCCAGAAGGTCTATGATCTCGTCGAACGCGTGCTGCCGAGCCATTTCCATGAGCCGGAAGTCGAGCACGACGAATTCGTCGATTGGGCCTGCCGCAGCGCGCTGCAGCGCCTTGGCTTCGCCACCTCCGGCGAGATTGCCGCCTTCTGGGATCTGGTGACGCCGCAGGAAGCCAAGATCTGGGTCGAGACGCATCGCGACGAACTGACCGAAGTGCTGATCGAACCTGCCGGCGGCGGCAAGCCTCGCCCTTCTTTCGCCTATCTCGATTTCCACGACACACTCGACAACCACGCCGAAGCGCCGGCACGCATTCGCGTTCTCAGCCCCTTCGATCCGACCTTGCGCGATCGCAACCGCACCGAACGCCTCTTCGGCTTCTTCTACCGCATCGAAATCTTCGTGCCCGAGCCGAAGCGCGAGTACGGCTATTATGTCTTCCCGCTCCTGGAAGGAGACCGTCTGATCGGCCGGATCGACATGAAGGCTGACCGCAAGGCAGGCACCCTTGACGTCAAGCGCCTGTGGCTGGAGCCTAGCGTCAAGGCATCGGCTGGCCGGCTGGAGAAGCTGGAAGCCGAGTTGGAACGCGTCGCCCGCTTCACCGGCGTTGAAAAGGTTGTTTTTCTCGAAGGCTGGCGGGGATGACTACCTCCCCCTTGAGGGGGGAGGTCGCGCGAACGCGCGGGTGGGGGTGACAGTTGGTTGACTGAGGTGGCCGAAGCGATCACCCCACCCCGGAGCTTCGCTCCGACCCTCCCCCTCAAGGTGAGGGTGGCGTCAGCAGATTTCCGCTTTGGTGATCTTGATGCCGAATTTTTTGAAGCCGACATGACGTTGCTTGCTGTTGCCAATCTGTAGCAAAATCACTTCCTGGGGTTCCAGCTAGGCGTCAAACAGAGGGGAGGGGCCATTGTCGTTGCCAATTCTCGAAGGCCGCAATGTCAGGCTCCGTCAGCCATGTGACGGAGATGCCGATGTGCGTTTCTCCTTGGGCACGAATGCCGAGATTTCGGAAATGTACGGTATCAACAAGGAAGACATCAAGCCTGTGACCAGAGAGGGCGCGGCTAGATGGGTACAGCTGTTTGCCGAGCGCCCATATGCCTGGGTCATCGAAATCAACGGAGTCTTTGCCGGAGAAATCAGACTGGACAACGTCAACGCGCTGGACAAGCGCGCGACGATGGCCATCGGCATCAGCAATCCCGCCTTGCTCGGCAAAGGTTTTGGCACCGAAGCGATCACTCTTCTGCTGCAGCACGCCTTTGGCGACATGGGGCTGCATCGCATCGGAATACGCGTGCTCGCCTATAACAAGCGTGCCATCCGCGCCTATGAAAAGTGCGGCTTCATCATCGAGGGACGGGAGCGTGAGACGGCTTACGTCAACGGCAGCTGGCACGACGACATCATGATGGGCCTGCTGGATCGCGAGTTTTTGTCAAAGGGATTGTGAGGTCGTTGTGAAAGCGGTCTTGCAATGCCATCGCCTAAAATGCTTGCGGTAGGGCAAAAGCGGATGCGCCGCGCTTTATTTGGTCTATCAAAAATCAAAGTGTAGGGGGTTACTTGCCTGCCTATCTCACCGGCAATTCATAGCTGTGTTTCAGCGTTTCCATCGGCACATCCGTCTTGACGTTCAGCACGCTGGGGATACGGGTCAGATAGTCGGCCTGGAAGCGCCAGTAGCTATGCAGGTCCGTGGTGACGATCCGCAGGATTGCATCGCACTCCCCGGTCGTCAGGTGGCATTCGACCACTTCCGGAAATCGCCGTATGGCCTCGCCGAACTGAACCGTTATCTCGGCGTCCTGCGTCTTGAACCAGACGCGCGCAAAGACGGTAAGACCAGCGCCGACTTTTGTGGGATCAAGCACGGCAACATAGTGGTCAATAACACCAGCTTCCTCCAGCAACCGTACCCTGCGCAAGCAAGGCGAAGGCGACAAGCCGACCTCCTTGGCCAATTCCACATTGGAGATACGCCCATTTCGCTGAAGCACTCGCAAGATACGGCGATCGATATCATCCAGATTCATTGGCGCTTTAAGCCTCATAATCGAGGAAATTTGGCACTTTATGCCAAATTTCGCTGTCTGCTCGCTTTCTTCGCAAGGTCATTGCGTAGTGGTTAGCTTAACATTCCATCCATCCAATACGAAGATGGAAACGCAATCATGCCGAAAAAGCTCAAGAAGATCGTGCTCTCCTATTCAGGCGGTCTCGATACCTCGATCATCCTGAAATGGCTGCAAGAAACCTATAAGTGCGAAGTGGTGACCTTCACCGCCGATCTGGGCCAGGGCGAGGAGCTGGAACCAGCAAGGAAGAAGGCCGAGATGCTGGGGGTCAGGGACGTCCGGATTGTGGATGTCCGCGAAGCGTTCGTGCGCGACTTCGTTTTCCCGATGTTCCGCGCCAATACGCTTTACGAAGGCCAGTATCTTCTTGGCAGCTCCATTGCCCGTCCGCTGATCGCAAAGCATCTTGTCAGCATTGCCCAGGAGGTCGGCGCCGATGCGATTGCCCACGGAGCGACCGGGAAGGGCAATGACCAGGTCCGCTTCGAGCTGACCGTCAATGCTCTTGATCCTTCGATCGAGATTGTCGCCCCATGGCGCGAATGGGCCATTCAGTCCCGGGCGCAACTGATTGATTATGCCGAAAGGCATCAGATCCCCATCCCCAAGGACAAACGCGGGGAAGCGCCTTTCTCGATCGATGCAAATTTGTTGCATACCTCGACCGAAGGCAAAGTGCTCGAAGATCCCGCCGATATCGCGCCGGATTACATCTATCAGCGCACGGTCGATCCTATGGATGCACCCGATCTGCCGGAGGCCATCACCATTGGCTTCGAGATGGGCGATGCAGTTTCCCTCAATGGTGAGAGGCTGTCGCCGGCCGCGCTGCTAACTTTACTCAACGAATTCGGTGGTAGGCATGGAATTGGCCGGCTCGATCTCGTTGAGAACCGCTTTGTCGGCATGAAATCGCGCGGGGTCTACGAGACACCCGGCGGTACGATTTTGCTGGCGGCTCACCGGGGGATCGAGTCGATCACGCTGGACCGCGCAGCTGCTCATCTGAAGGATGAGATCATGCCGCGTTATGCGGAGCTGATCTACAATGGCTTCTGGTATTCACCGGAGCGGGAAATGCTGCAGGCGCTGATCGATATGAGCCAAACCTATGTGACCGGCGAAGTGACGGTCAGACTCTACAAGGGGTCGGCGAGCGTCATCGCCCGCAATTCTCCTCATTCGCTCTACTCCGCCGACCTTGTCACTTTCGAGGAAGGCTCGGGCAGCTACGACCATCACGATGCCGAAGGATTTATCAAACTCAACGGGTTGCGCCTTAAGAACTGGGCCGCACGTAATAGCAAATCGGGCCAGCAAGGCTGGGCGCAAAATTCATAAGCGCAGCGGAAATGAGCCGGGCTTGAGGAAGCGGACTGCATCAACACCTCCCTCTTGAGGGGGGCGGTCGCGCGGGTGACAGTTGGTTGAGCTCGGCAAGCCGCAGCGATCACCCCACCCCGGAGCTTCGCTCCGACCCTCCCCCTCAAGGTGAGGGTGAAAGTCAGCAGATTTCCGTCTTGGCGATCTTGATGCCAAAACCTTCGAGGCCGACATAGTGGCGTTCGCGGCTGGTGAGCAGCTTGATCGAGCTGACGCCGAGATCCTTGAGGATCTGTGCGCCCAGGCCGATTTCCAGCCATTCGCTGTCGCGTGTCTGGGCTTCGGCATGAGCCTCGCGGCCAGCCTGGCGCGATTTGCGGCCGTTGTCGATATGGCCGACGCCGACGGAGCCTTCGCGCAGATAGACGATGATGCCGCGACCCTCTTCGGCGATCTTCTTCATGTAGAAATCGACCGGGCTGTTCTTGCCGAAAATGTCCTCGGCGACGTTTTCCGGATGCAGGCGGACCGGGATGTCGATGCCGTCGCGGATATCGCCGAAGACGACGGCGAGGTGCTGCATCGGGTCCCAGGGCAGCGAATAGGTATGGGCGCGCGCCTTGCCGAACGGCGTCTCGACATCGAAGCTGGCGCCGAGTTCGATCAGCGTTTCCTTGCGCTGGCGATAGGCGATGAGGTCGGCGACGGAGACGAGCTTCAGCCCGTGCTGCTCGGCAAAGCTCACCACCTGCTGGCCACGCGTCACCGTGCCGTCGTCATTGACGAGTTCGCAGATGACGCCGATCGGCGGCAGGCCGGCAAGCTTGCAGAGATCGACGGCGGCTTCGGTATGGCCGGAACGCATCAGCACGCCACCCTCGCGGGCAACGAGCGGGAAGATATGGCCGGGACGGACGAAATCTGTGGGACCGACATTCGGGTTGGCGAGATTGCGCACCGTCAGCGTGCGATCGTCGGCGGAAATGCCCGTCGTCGTGCCATGCTTGAAGTCGACCGATACGGTGAAGGCTGTGGTATGCGCGGAATCGTTTTCCGCCACCATGGCGTTCAAGTTCAGGCGCTTGGCCTCCTCGCGCGGCATCGGCGTGCAGACGATGCCGGAAGTGTGCCGAACGATGAAGGCCATCTTGTCGGGCGTGCAGTGAACGGCGGCGACGATCAAGTCGCCTTCGTTTTCACGGTCGTTATCGTCCATGACGACGACGATCTCGCCGGCCTCGAAGGCCCTGATAGCATCGACAACACGCTTCTGGTCGTAAGGCATCTCGAAATTCCTATCTCTCTCGGCCCGTCTGGCCGCGATCCCTCAGATAATGGTCGGCAACGGCACAGGCAACCATGGCCTCGCCGATCGGCACGGCACGAATGCCGACGCAGGGATCGTGGCGGCCCTTGGTGCGCACATCGACATTGTTTCCGTCCGCGTCGATCGATTGGCGTTCCGTCAGGATCGAGGAAGTCGGCTTGATGGCGAAACGAGCGATCACCGGCTCGCCGGTGGATATGCCGCCGAGGATGCCACCGGCATGATTGGAGAGGAAAATCCGCTTGCCGTCGTTGCCCATGCGCATCGCATCGGCATTCTCCTCGCCGGTCAGTTCGGCGGACGCGAAGCCTTCGCCGATTTCGACGCCCTTGACGGCGTTGATCGACATCAGCAGCGAGGCGATATCCTGGTCGAGCTTGCCATAGATCGGCGCGCCAAGACCCGCTGGCACGCCTTCGGCGACGACTTCGACGACAGCGCCGATCGAGGAGCCTGCCTTGCGGATGCCGTCGAGATATTCTTCCCACACCGGCACGATTTCGGGATCGGGAGCGAAGAACGGGTTCTGGTCGACCTGCGCCCAATCCCAGTTGGCGCGGTTGATCTTGTGCTTGCCGATCTGCACCAGCGCACCGCGGATCGTCACACCGGGCACGACGAGGCGGGCGATGCCGCCGGCGGCGACGCGCGCCGCCGTTTCGCGGGCCGAGGAGCGGCCGCCGCCGCGATAGTCGCGGATGCCGTACTTGACGTCATAGGTATAGTCGGCATGGCCGGGGCGATAGCGCCTCGCGATCTCGCCATAATCCTTCGAGCGCTGGTCTGTGTTTTCGATCAGCATCGAGATCGGCGTGCCCGTTGAGATCATGGTCTCGCCGTCCTCGTCGAACATCACACCGGACAGTACCTTGACCAGATCGTCCTCGCGTCGCTGTGTGACGAAACGGGACTGGCCTGGCTTGCGCTTGTCGAGCCAGACCTGAAGATCCTCGAGCTTGAAGCGGAGGCCGGGAGGGCAACCGTCGACGACGCAGCCGAGTGCCGGCCCGTGGCTTTCGCCCCAGGTGGTGACGCGGAAGAGGTGACCGAATGTATTGTGCGACATGAAAAACGACCGGATTGGTGCAGCCTGACGGGCAGGCCGCGTCTTGTCTCTTGCAATTTCGGCCCACTCATAGAGCATGATGCCGAAAAGTGTAAGCGATTTTCGGGCGACGTCACGCTCTACCTATTTGATTCCAGTGCCAGATGATCGAGGCCGGTCGGGTCTCGATCATCTGGCGGAGCCAAAATGCCGGCAAGACAAAATCTTTCTTTCCAGCAGACCCGAAACGGTTGCCGTTGCCACCTTCCGTTGCGCCATCATTATGGTAAACAAAGATTAATCCCTGCTGTGGATTGTGACGATGCATTCACCAATTGGGCGAGCAAGGCCACTATTGCGGGCAACTTCCGCCATATTCGCAGTGTTCTTTACGACGCATAAGAAATCACAATTGAATTTGACCTGAAGGGTAACGACGATGCGCTTTTTTGTAGCGACGCTTTTGGCCACGGCAAGCTTGCTTGCGCCCGTCGCAGGCTTTGCCGAAAGCGCGGATGTCGAGGCTGTCATCAAGAAGGTCGATACCAAAAATTACAGCATCACGCTGGATGACGGCAAGAACTATCAGGTGCCGGAGGATTTCGATTTCAGCGGCCTGCAGGCGGGCGTGAAGGTCGTCGTCTTCTATACCGAAGTCGATGGCAAGCGCGTCGTCAACGACCTCGATATCGTTCAGTAAATAACGCTGCCGCCGGGCAACCGGCGATCCGGGCGGATTGTCCGCATCTAAAATGATTGTTCTTCCATGATCCCAGAGTACGCAGCCATCTGCGCCTGATCGAGGACAGTCCTACATCCAACCGATGATCTTCATTTCGGGATCGACTTTCAGGATCTGGTCCTGATGGATCGGGATTTCCGCCGCCTCTTCCTTGTCGACATCGCCGATCAGACGAAACAGCGTGCGGATGACGCCGCCATGTGTGACGCAGACCGTGGGGCGATCGACCGATGCCAGCCATGAGCCGATACGCCAGGAAAGGATTTCATAGCTTTCGGCGTCATCGCCTGGCGGGATGAAATCCCATTTGTTTGCCTTGCGTTCGGCAAGCCTGTCGGGCGCGGTCGCCTTCAATTCCTTGAGGGTAAAGCCTTCCCAGGCGCCGAAGGACAGCTCGACCAATCTCTCGTCGGTGCGATAGTCCTTGGGAGGCAGGCCCATGGCATCACGCGCGATTTCCATGGTTTCGCGGGTACGCCGCAATGGGCTGGCGACGAAATCGAAGGGTATGTTTTCGAAGGCGAGGATTTCGGCGAGATCAATACCATTCTGTCGCGCTTGTTCGCGGCCGATGGAATTCAGATCGATATCCTTCTGACCTTGCAGCCGGCGCTCGGCATTCCAGTCGGTCTGACCGTGGCGTATCACATAGAGGATGGGCGACACGGTCAGCTTCCTGTTTGGTCAGTCCTTCGCGACGGAAATGTCGGGCGCGTCCACGGCCTTCATGCCGACCGTATGATAGCCGGAATCGACGTGGTGGATTTCGCCGGTAACGGCCGTCGAGAGATCGGACAGCAGATAGAGGGCCGAGTTGCCGACTTCGTCGATTGTAACAGTCCGCTTCAGCGGCGCGTTATACTCGTTCCACTTCAGGATATAGCGGAAGTCGCCGATGCCGGAAGCTGCGAGCGTCTTGATCGGGCCAGCCGAAATTGCGTTGACGCGAATGCCGCGGCTGCCGAGATCGACTGCGAGGTAGCGCACGCTTGCTTCGAGAGCCGCCTTGGCCACACCCATGACGTTGTAGTGCGGCATGACCTTTTCCGCACCATAATAGGTGAGGGTGATCATAGAGCCGCCGTCATTCATGATTCGCTCGGCGCGCTGTGCAACTGCCGTGAAGGAATAGACCGAGATGTCCATCGTCTTCGTGAAGTTGTCGCGGCTGGTATCGAGGTAACGGCCGGTCAGTTCGTCCTTGTCGGAAAACGCGATGGCGTGCACGACGAAATCGATCTTGCCCCATTTGGCTTCCAGCGCATCGATGACGGCATCGATCGTCGCCGGCTCGGTGACGTCGCAATGGCCTGCCATGAAGGCGCCGAGTTCCTGAGCGAGCGGCTCGACGCGCTTCTTCAGAGCGTCGCCCTGCCACGTCAACGCGATTTCGGCTCCGGCTTCCGAACAGGCCTTGGCAATACCCCACGCTATCGAACGGTTGTTTGCTACGCCGAGGATGACGCCGCGTTTGCCTGCCATGAGGCCAGTGGATTGAGCCATATTCTGCTCCCTTGAACTTTCGAATGACCCTGCCTATGGCATAGGCCGTTCCCCTGTTCAAGCATCGTAAAGATCATCAACTGTTAGGGATCGTAACAAAGGGTGCTGTTGTCACCAAAATTTCACAGGAAAAGTCCTTCGCGCATGCTGCGCATGAGATCCATGACCTTATCGTCGGGTTTTTCCCACAGCATCAGCCGCAATTCGACGATGAGATCGCCTTTTCCGCCATTGCCGTCGGGCAATCCCTCGCCGGAAATGCGAACGACCTGATCCGAACCGGACCAGGCCGGCACCGTGATCTTGACCGGCCCGTTCAATCCTTCGATCATGGTCTCGTAGCCGAGGACTGCGTTCTCGATGGTAACGGGCAGGATCGTACGCACATCGCTGCCGTCGAGCGTGAAGCGCCCGTCTGTCGATAGATGAACGGTCACGGCGACGTCTCCACGCAGCATGCCCTGCAGTTTCAGTCCCTGGCCCTTGAGATGAAGCACCTGGCCATTGGAGATATCGGTCGTTGCCTGGAAGCGCGCCTCGCGACTGTCGGGCAGCGGAACCGTGATCCAGCGGCTCTTCAGCATGTCCTCGATGGTCACTGTGGCTTCGGCGGCCACCTCCGGGGTTTTCTCCGGCGGCTTTTCGGGGGCGCTGCCGCCCGTGATACGTCGGACCAGCGAGCCGAGAATGCCGAAGGCGGATCGAGAGCCGGCTGAAGCGGTTGCGAGCTGCTCTTCTTCCGTCTGCTGCTCTTCCGGCAATGCAGTATTGGGCTGCTCTTGCGGCTTTTCAGCCTGCCGCGCGCCGGCTTCCGCCGTAGCTTGGGCCTGCTGCGTCTGCGCCGCCTTCACTCCGAAAATACGCTCGACCATGTCTTCCGGAGATTCGGCGGCATTGCTTTGCTGGCTGGAGGCTGCGGAAGCGGCCGCCTTACGAGCATTGGCCCGGGCGAGTTCTTCCATGATCTTGTCGGCATTGGCGCGTGCTGCCTTGGCCCGCTCGGCAGCGTCGCGCGCCGCCTGCCGCTGCTGGATGATCGTCTGCTCCTGGTTCTGGCCCTTTGCCTCGGCCATGCGCGCGATCTGATCGTAGCGGCTGCGCTTTTGCGGGTCCTTCAGCGTCTCGTAGGCTCGGCCGATTTCGGCAAAGCGCTCCGACGCCGTTGGGTCGCCCAGATTGTGATCGGGATGGGCGGTCTTCGCCAGACTGCGCCAGGCGGCCTTGATTTCGTCAGCCCCCGCATCCTTCCTAACGCCCAGCACCTTGTACGGATCGCGCATCTTTCCCGCCATTATTCATGGATGTGCTCAGCCCCATCGCAGCACCCCAAGCAAAGACCTCGTTGATAGCGCTTCGCCGTCCTGCTTCCTGTCATGGGAAGCAAGCATGGTGCGCCGATGAGCCGATCCTGCGGGAAAAGTTGCTAATCAGGCGTTACGGCGGGTGGGAGCAGGCAATCCCCATTTCGAGGCATGGTTAGCCGATTGCTAACGGCTGATAGCTGGAACCAGCAGGAGGCGGATAGGGAGTGCCCCGCCCATATGCTCGAACGGCTGTCTTCACCGGGAGGCGGAATTAATAGGAGAGGCTGCGATCAGCCTGCCTGCTGGAAGCTCAGCAGTTGCCACTCGCCAAGACCGACCAGGCAGGTCCTGCCGGAGAAGTTGGCAACGCCCTGATAGGAATGCCGGCTGGTGCGGAATTGGCGGCAGACCACGCCGGACGCGTTGCTTTCGATGATGGCGTCGATAACGCCGGCGCTGCCGGTCGACGTGTTTGCCCATGGTATGGGCTGGCCGTTGAGCTTGTGAAGGTCCGCCGAGGTGACGGCATTGCGCACGGTGGTTTCGTCGGAGATGCTGTCGGTCGTTACCGGGGCCGTTGGCACAGTGCCGGTGGAAACGCTACGGTCCACCTTGGCCGAGCTCAGATAGTCCATGCCGCCGCCGACGCAGCCGCCAAGAGCAAAGAGGGAGACCAGGGCGACAGCCATCGTCACGCCTTTTGCAAGCTTGCGCTTTGTATGAACGATCGACTTTGCTATGACTTCCATCCGAACATTTCGGCCAGCCAGAGGGGCCAGCGGTTATCAGGAATTGCGGAGCATTTGAATTAATATGTCGGAAAACGAGTTAACAAGCGGTGACTTCACCGAACAGAACGAACCTTTCACTCTTTTTGCATCCTGGCTGCGCGAAGCTGAGACCACCGAGCCGAACGATCCGAACGCGGTCGCGCTTGCAACGGTGGATAAGGATGGCTTGCCAAATGTCCGCATGGTTCTTCTGAAGGGTTTCGATAGCGACGGATTCGTATTCTATACGAATTTCGAGAGCCAGAAAGGCCAAGAAATTCTTTCCCAGAAGAAAGCCGCCATGTGCTTCCACTGGAAGTCGCTGCGTCGCCAGGTGCGCCTGCGCGGCTTGGTTGAGGTGGTGAGCGACAAGGAAGCCGATGAATATTATAAGACGAGAGCCCGCGGCAGCCGCATCGGCGCCTGGGCCTCGAAGCAGTCTCGCCCCCTTGAAGGTCGTTTCGCGCTTGAGAAGGCGGTTGCCGAATATACCGCCCGCTATGCCATCGGCGACATTCCGCGCCCGCCTTACTGGTCAGGCTTCCGCATCCGGCCGCTCTCGATCGAATTCTGGCACGACCGCCAATTCCGCCTGCACGACCGCATCGAATTTCGTCGCGACGTGCCTGAGGGTGCCTGGCAAAAGGTGCGGATGTATCCCTAAAGTGCTGCGATCATTACGCGCTGGCAGCTTTAGGCGTCTGATTTTGCGAATGTCGTTGTTGCGAATCCGCCGCGCATTTTTGCGCGACGTGCTTTGAGACCTATGCCGTTTCCCGGCGCCCCATCAGCCGCATGGGGATGCCGGAGGCGAGGGCGGACGCATAGCGCGGCTTCTGATAGTGGCCGTTCAGCGACAGTCGCGGCAGCAGCATCGGCGCATCGCCGTTGGTTGCCGTGATTGTGCCGGGGCGCGTGGTGACGCCGACGGAAAAGCCAAGTTCAGCAGCAAGCCGGCCTTCGCGCGGCGAGACGGCTTCGCTCGTGCCATAGGGATAGGCAATCGCCGTTGGCCGCTTTCCGGCGATATCCGCGACATATTCGGCCGAAAGCGCCATCTCCGCCGCCGCTTCCGCCTCCGTGAGCCTCGCCAATGCCCTGTGGCTCACCGTATGCGCGCCGAGCGAAGCAAGGGGATGGCGAGCAAGCTGCCCTAATTCGCCTCGATCCAGGATCGAGGCGCTGACGATGCCGAGCGGCTCCAGTCCATGACGCCTGGCAAGTTCATCGATGCGCCCGACGGCTTCGCTTTCCTCATGAGTGTGGACGAAGGCGGCGAAGCGGGCAAATGCCGTGTGCTTCTGGCCGTCCTTGCCGAGCGGCAGGAATTCGTTTCCCGACCCGAAATCGAATGTCAGCCGATCGAGCCGGCCAAGCAGCTCGGCCAGCGTCTCCCACCATATGCTGTGGGTTCGCTCCGAAAGCCCCTGGGCGACGAAAACGGTGAAGGGTGCATTGTGGCGCTCGAAGACCGGCAGCGCGTGATCGAGATTGTCGCGATTGCCGTCATCGAGCGTGAAGGCGACGAAGGGCGGCTTGCCCGCGGCGTCTTTCGCTCTCAAGGGCAACGCATCGAGCGCGATGAACTCGTAGCCATCCTGTTTCAGCCGCGCGATCGCCCGGTCGAGAAAGTCGGGAGAGACCTCCAGATGTGCGTTCGGCGCAAAGCGGCGGGGAAGGGCAGGGCGGACGTGGTGAAGGGTGAATATCGTGCCAAGGCCAGCCACGCCGCGCATCAGCCCGGCACCCTTCAAAATTGCGGCAGCCTCAAGCCCGCTGGAGATCATCGTGCGCTTGAGGCGGACCTTGATGCCCTGTTCCATGCGGCTCGACCCGGTTGACGACTGTCAACGCTGTAGCGCATCCCCGTTAAACCTTACTGAATCTTCGTCATAATTTCCAATGTGTTAATGGTTATTTTACCAGGAAAGGCAAAATTGAGGAACTATCGAGGCTGTTGCCTCAATATCGCACCGGTATCAGGCTTTTTGTCGCAAAATCATACAGGGATTGATGCGGTGTGTTGGCATTCTTTCGGTTGGGGACAATTATGAAACGACTTTTGATGGCTTTGTCTGCGGCCGTCTTGCTATTGAGCGCTCCTGTAGCGAGCTTCGCGGGCAGCGCCTATTTCATCATGGATGCGAAGACCGGCAAGGTGCTGGCATCGAGCAATGCGGATGACCTCAACCATCCGGCATCGCTGACCAAGATGATGACCTTGTACATGACCTTTGAGGCCATTCACCGCGGCAAGCTGAGCTGGAACACGAGGATACCGGTCTCGCGCGCCGCCGCCGCCAAGCCGCCGACCAAGCTCGGCCTGAAGCCCGGCGGCACCGTGACCGTGCGCGAAGCCGTCGATGGCATGATCATCAAGTCGGCCAACGATGCCGCCGCCGCCATGGCGGAAGCGCTCGGCGGCAGCGAAAGCGGCTTTGCCCGGCTGATGACGCAGAAGGCACGCGAAATCGGCATGCGCCGCACTACCTTCCTGAATGCGTCCGGCCTTCCGAACATGCAGCAGTGGACGACCGCCCGCGACATGTCGACGCTCGCCGTCGCGCTCATCAATAACTACCCCCAGGAATACCGGCTCTTCTCGCAGGCGAGCTTCAATTACCGCGGTCATTATGTGCGCGGCCACAATAATCTGATGTATCGCTACGAAGGCATGGACGGCATCAAGACCGGCTACACCAATGCCTCCGGCTTCAATCTTGTCAGCGCCGTACGCTCCGGCAATCGTCGCGTCATCGGCGTCGTCATGGGCGGCGCCACGGCGCGCGGCCGCGATGCGCTGATGGCCTCGCTGCTCGATCGCTATGTGTCGAAGGCAAGCCCGGTTGCCTCGTCGCGACTGCTGGCGAGCGTCGGTGGCGGCAAGGTGGCCAAGCAGGTTGAAGTCGCGTCCGCATCGAACGACGTTGCCATGGACGTCGATACGCAGACGACCGCGGCCACGCCGCGCAAGCGCACCGAGGTTGTTCCGATGGCATTTGCCGCCGCCTCCAACGTCACCGTACCGATGGACCGTCCGGCTGCGATGGACGAGATCCTCGTTGCCAACAAGCCGGCAGCGAGCGGCAGCTGGCAGGTGCAGATCGCTGCAACCCCGACGGCGCAGGCAGCCAAGGATCTGCTCTCTGAAGCGAAGTCCAAGGCCGGTAACGCGCTCGCCAATGCATCGCCCTACACCGAAGCCGTCGGCAAGGGTGGCAATACCGTCTATCGCGCCCGCTTCGTCGGCTTTACGAGCCGCGACGATGCAAATTCGGCTTGCTCCGCATTGAAGCGCAAGGACTTCGATTGCATGCTGCTGCCGAGCAAGGGCTGAGCACCCTCCCAATTGAATGAAAGCGAGCCGGTGGAGCCAATCTCCGCCGGCTCGACTTTTTGAGGGGAATCGTTCAACGATGTCGAGAACGTAAAGGGAACGACATCCATGCTAAACGATCTGATGAAGCAATTCGAAGCGGCTTCGGTGACCTATGCCGCCGATAACGGCCTGGAACGCGACGACGATTGGTTCGTGCTGAAGCTCCAGGAGGAGATGGGCGAATTGATCCAGATCTGGAACCGGATCACCGGCCGGGGACGGCGCAAGGGCATGAGCGATGCGGATCTGGCAACGGCACTCGCCAATGAAACGGCCGATGTGCTCGGCCATATTCTTTTATTCGCGCATCGCAACGGCCTGGATCTTCCCGGCGCCATCGAGCGCAAATGGCTCTTCCGCCCCCAGGAGTGACAGACGCCCGGGGGATGATGCGGGCAGGGATTAAGCCTTGGTGCCGCCGACCGTGATCTGGTCCATCCTGAGGTGCGGCTGACCAACGCCGACGGGAACCCACTGGCCCGCCTTGCCGCAATTGCCGACGCCGGTGTCGAGCTTCATGTCGTTGCCGATCATCGTGACGCGTTTCATCGCATCCGGGCCGTTGCCGATCAGCATGGCGCCCTTGATCGGAGCGCCGACCTTGCCGTCCTCGATGAGATAGGCCTCAGTGCAGCCGAAGACGAACTTGCCCGAGGTGATGTCGACCTGGCCGCCGCCGAAGGAAACGGCATAAATGCCCTTCTTCACCGAGGCGATGATTTCTTCCGGCGTCTTGTCGCCGCCGAGCATATAGGTGTTGGTCATGCGCGGCATCGGCGTATGAGCATAGCCCTGGCGGCGGCCGTTGCCGGTCGCCTTCATGCCCATCAGTCGCGCATTCTGCCGGTCTTGCATGTAGCCGACCAACTTGCCGTTCTCGATCAGTACATTGTAGGCCGAAGGCGTGCCTTCGTCGTCGACCGTGATCGAGCCGCGGCGATTCTCTATCGTACCGTCGTCGACGACGGTCACACCGGGCGCGGCCACCATCTGACCCAAAAGCCCGGCAAAAGCGGAGGTCTTCTTGCGGTTGAAATCGCCTTCCAGCCCATGACCGACGGCTTCGTGCAGCATGACTCCAGGCCAGCCGGAGCCGAGCACGATGTCCATCGTGCCGGCGGGTGCCTCGATCGCCTCGAGATTGACGAACGCCTGGCGCAGGGCTTCGTCGGCGCCGTGGTGCCAATTGTCCTCAGCGACGAAATCACCGAAGCCGATGCGGCCGCCCGTGCCGAAGGAACCGGCTTCCTGCCGGTCGCCGTCGCCGACGATGACGGAGATGTTGACGCGCGTCATCGGCCTGACATCGCGCACGCGGTGGCCGTCGGCGCGCAGAATGTCGACGACCTGCCAGCTCGCGGCAATCGACGCCGTCACCTGGCGCACCTTGTCGCTCTTGTCGCGCAGATAGCTGTCGATCCGCTGCAGGAGTTTCGCCTTTTCCTCGAAGCTCGGCGTGCCGATCGGGTTCTCGTCGCCGTAGAGCACCTTGTTGGTGCGCTGCGGGGCGGCGGCGTAGGAGCCGGCATAGCCCGACGTCACCGCGCGCACGGCGTCGGCGGCGCGCTTCAGCGCGGCCTCGGAGAGATCGCCCGCATGGGCATAGCCCACCGCTTCGCCGGCAACCGCACGAAGACCGAAGCCCTGTTCGGTGTTGAAGCTGCCGCCCTTCATCCGGCCATTGTCGAATGTCAGCGATTCGGCCTGGACATGCTCGACGAAAAGCTCGCCATCGTCGGCGCCTGAGAGCGCCTCGGCAACGATGCCGCGCAGCTTGGCTTCGTCGGCATCGAAAAGAGTAAGGAGATCGGTGTTCATGGGTCAGGTGCTCCGTTCAAAGCCGATGTAGGCTTCGCACGACGCAAGAGCAAGGCCCATCCGATCAGGGAAGGGCGTCATAGCCTTCAGCGAAGCCCTTCAGGTCGACGGGGATGCCGATACCTTCCTCCGGCGACTGGAAGACGATGAAGGTCGCCGTCGCGCCGCTGCGCAGCGTCTTCAGCAGTTCGTCCTCGAGCACGACTTCGGCATAGCAGCCGTCGGAGAAGCAGCGCACGAAATAGGCGCGGCCGATATCCTTGCCGTCGATGTTGAGGCCGAGACCGTTCGGCAGCAGCACGCCGAGCGGCGCCAGCACGCGCAGGATCTTGGACTTGCGGTCAGCCGTCTTCAGCACGACGACGGAAAGGCCGATTTCCGGACGATCCTCGGCAATCACGTTCTGCATCAGCGCGCATTGTTCGGCCGAAGCGCCGGCCGGCTTGTCGCAGACGACGGACCATGCGCCATGGCTGGAGCGGACCGTGCCTGGCGGTTGCGGCACCTGGCTCGTCGGAACCTGCTGCGTATGCGGCTGCGACTGGCCTTGCTGCTGTGGTTGCAACTGCTGGGTCTGCTGCGCCGGCGGCTGAGTCTGCTGTGCCTGTTGCGCCCATGCGGGCGCGGCGACCGCTGCAGCGAGGCTGCCGGTAACAAGCAAAAGCCGGGCGAGGGAACGAAAACCCATGAAAACCTCTAGATTCGAATCAGTGCCGCTATTGTTGAAGCCCAGGCCGGCAAATGAAAAGCCCCGGCTGCTGGATTCCAACCGACTACGGCGGAAATACGACGTCTACTCCATTTTGTCCCGGCGGCGCCATGGACCATGATGCAATTTTTCGTATGATGATGAAATGCTTGCCATGTCCGGGACGAGCATGGGGGGATATTCGCGCAAAAATGCCGCACTAACAAATGTCTTGAGTTGTTGCGGAGCACCCCAAACTGTGGTTTGAAGCGCAATGGATTGTAGGGATACTGCGTTTGAGGAAGATCTGGGATCAAACGCTGGAGGGAGAGACATCGTGATTAAGAGAGCTTATGCGGCTCTGGCGGCTATGATCTGTCTGCTTTTTGCGACAGGTAGCTACGCCGATCAGCCGAGACCTTGGGAAACCGGTATGCAGCAGGCGGCAACCGGCAACATGCATCAAATCCGCTGGTTTGAGGCATACACGCTTTGGTTTATCATTCCGATCACGCTGCTTGTTCTGATCCTCCTGCTGGTGGTCATGGTCAAGTTCCGGGCCTCCAAGAACCCGGTTCCGTCCAAGACGAGCCACAATACGCTGATCGAAGTCATCTGGACCATCGGACCGGTCCTCATCCTTCTCTTCCTGGCCATTCCCTCCTTCAATCTACTGACCGATCAGCTGACTTTCCCGGAGAAGATTGACGTTACAGTCAAGGCGACGGCGACGCAGTGGCAGTGGAACTATGAATACGAGGGCAGTGGCACGTCGCCGCTCGCCTTCGATTCCTTCATGCTGAAGGAGCCGGATCGCGCAGCTGCCGGCAAGGAAGATAAGTCGAAATATCCGCGGCTTCTCGCCGTCGACAACGAAATGGTCGTGCCCGTCGGCAAGAACGTACGCGTTCTCGTCACGGCCGCGCCGACCGACGTCATCCACTCCTTCGCCATGCCTGCCTTCGGCGTCAGGATCGACGCCATTCCGGGCCGTCTGAACGAAACCTGGTTCAACGCCGACCGCGAAGGCCTGTATTATGGACAGTGTTCCGAGCTTTGCGGCAAGGATCACTCTTTCATGCCGATCGCCATCCGTGTCGTCTCCGACGATCAGTACAAGCAGTGGCTAGCCGCTGCTGCAACTGATCTGAACAAGGCGAACAAGGCTCTGATGGCCGCCGTCGATCAACCGACGACCGTCAAGGTCGCCGAAAACACGGCGAAGTAAGAGGGGTAGGAACAATGGCTGGATCTAAGGCACACGACGATCACTCGCACGATCTTCACGACGCCCACGCGCATGACGATCATCACGCACACAAGCAGTCCTTCGCAGACCGCTGGCTGTTTTCGACGAATCACAAGGACATCGGCACGCTCTATCTGATCTTCGCGATCTTTGCGGGCGTCATCGGCTTCCTGCTCTCCGTCGCCATCCGCATGGAGTTGCAGGAACCCGGCATCCAGATCTTCAGCGGTCTGGCGTCGATGGTCTACGGCTTTTCGGGCGATGCCGCGATCGACGGCGGCAAGCAGATGTATAACGTCTTCGTCACCGCCCACGCGCTGATCATGATCTTCTTCATGGTCATGCCTGCCATGATCGGCGGCTTCGCCAACTGGATGGTGCCGATCATGATCGGCGCGCCGGATATGGCCTTCCCGCGCCTGAACAACATTTCCTTCTGGCTCATCGTTCCCGCCTTCCTGCTGCTCATCCTTTCGATGTTCGTCGAAGGTCCGGCAGGCGCCTATGGCGCGGGAGGCGGCTGGACGATGTATGTGCCCTTGTCGGGCACAGTCGGCCATCCCGGCCCGGCGATCGATCTGGTGATCTTCGCGCTGCACCTTGCGGGCGCCTCGTCCATCCTCGGCGCGATCAACTTCATCACGACCATTCTCAACATGCGCGCTCCGGGCATGACGCTGCACAAGATGCCGCTCTTTGCCTGGTCGGTGCTGATCACAGCCTTCCTGCTGCTCCTGTCGCTGCCGGTTCTGGCGGGCGCTATCACCATGGTTCTGACGGACCGCAACTTCGGCACGACCTTCTTCGCGCCGGAAGGCGGCGGCGACCCGCTGCTTTACCAGCACCTCTTCTGGTTCTTCGGCCATCCGGAAGTCTACATCCTGATCCTGCCCGGCTTCGGCATGATCAGCCACATCATCTCGACCTTCTCGCGCAAGCCGATCTTCGGCTATCTCGGCATGGCCTACGCCATGGTTGCGATCGGCGCCGTCGGCTTCGTCGTCTGGGCCCACCACATGTATGTGACCGGCCTGTCGCTCGACACGCAGCGCTATTTCGTCTTCGCGACGATGGTCATCGCGGTCCCGACCGGCGTTAAGGTCTTTTCGTGGATTGCGACGATGTGGGGTGGCTCCATCCAGTTCCGCACGCCGATGATCTGGGCGCTCGGCTTCATCTTCCTGTTCACGCTCGGCGGCGTCACCGGCGTTCAGCTCGCCAATGCCGGCCTCGACCGCGAACTGCACGCGACCTACTTCGTTGTGGCACACTTCCACTACGTCCTGTCGCTTGGTGCCGTCTTCGCCATCTTCGCCGCCTGGTACTACTGGTTCCCGAAGATGACCGGCTACATGTACAATGAGCGGATCGGCAACTGGCACTTCTGGATCACCTTCGTCGGCGTCAACATGGTGTTCTTCCCGCAGCACTTCCTGGGTCGTGCGGGCATGCCGCGCCGCTACATCGACTATCCGGACGCCTATGCCGGCTGGAACTTCGTCTCCTCCATCGGCTCCTATGTCGCAGCCGTGGGCCTTTGCTTCTTCTTCTGGGGCGTTATAGATGCTTTCGTGAAGAAGCGCGTTGCAGGCAACAATCCCTGGGGCGATGGCGCGACCACGCTCGAGTGGCAGCTTTCGTCGCCGCCGCCCCACCATCAGTGGGAAGAGCTGCCGCGCATCAAGTAGCTCATTTCCGGACGCCGTGATAAGCGGCGTCCGGCTCAACTGGTAATTGGAAGAAAGAATGACGGTCATCGACAATCACGAAGCGCTCGCAAAGCAAGGCGAAACCGGCCTGTCGGAAGCGGGTGCGCGCGATTATTTCGAGCTTTTGAAGCCGCGCGTTATGTCGCTGGTCGTCTTCACGGCTTTCACCGGTCTGGTGCTGGCTCCCGGCCACATCAATCCGGTCCTCGGCTTCATTGCCATTCTCTGCATTGCTGTCGGCGCCGGTGCGTCTGGCGCGCTGAACATGTGGTATGACGCCGATATCGACGCCGTGATGACCCGCACGGCACGTCGGCCGATACCCTCAGGTCGCATCAATCCTTCGGAGGCCCTGGCCTTCGGCCTGGTACTGTCCGGCTTCTCGGTGACGATCCTGGGCCTGGCGATCAACTGGCTTTCCGCCGGCATTCTCGCCTTCACCATTTTCTTTTATGCCGTCGTCTATACGATGTGGCTGAAGCGCTCGACGCCGCAGAACATCGTCATCGGCGGTGCGGCCGGCGCATTTCCGCCCGTCATCGGCTGGGCTTGCGTGACCGGCAGCGTGCCGATGGAAAGCATCGTGCTTTTCCTCATCATCTTCCTGTGGACTCCGGCCCATTTCTGGGCACTGGCGCTCTTCAAGATGGGCGATTACGAGGCCGTCGGCGTGCCGATGCTGCCGAATGTCTCGGGTATTCCGACGACGAAGAACCAGATCGTCGTCTACGCGGTGCTCACCGCCATCGTCGGCGTTGTGCCGGCCTTTATGGGCTTCGCCAGTATTGGCTATGGCGTCGTTGCCGCGGTACTCGGCGTGATCTTCGTGCACTGTTCCATCGCCGTCTGGCGTATGGCCGATGGCGACGTGAAGATGGTGCCGGCAAAGAAGCTTTTCGGCTTCTCCATCTTCTATCTCTTTGCAATCTTTTCCGCGCTGCTGATCGACCGGCTCGTTGCCGTGCTGATGTCGGGCGGCGCAGGGGGCTGGCTATGATCGAGCTCGTCAAGCTGACGGAAACGCAGAAGAAATCACGGCGAGGGCGCAACATTGCGCTCGGCCTGGTATTAGCCGGTCTTGTGGTCCTGTTTTATGCGATCACCATCATCAAGGTCGGTTCCGGACACGTTTGAGGAGGCGTCATGGAGGGGGAGGTCACAAAGAGCACGAAGAACGGCGGCCGTAACAACGGGCTGGTCGTTGCCATGTGCCTTAGCTTCGTCATCGGCATGAGCGCCATGTGCGCCGCTGCCGTGCCGCTCTACCGCATGTTCTGCCAGGTGACAGGCTATAACGGCACGACGCAGCGCGTCGAGCAGGTGTCGAACGTCATTCTCGATAAGAAAATCCAGGTTTCCTTCGACGCCAATGTCGCGCCCGGCCTGCCATGGGATTTCAAGCCGCTGCAGGCGTCGGTGAGCCCGAAGATCGGCGAGACGGTCGAGGTCAAGTTTCAGATCGAGAACAAGTCGGACAAGATGGAGCGCGGCCAGGCGATCTTCAACGTCACGCCGCTGGAAGCAGGCGTCTATTTCAACAAGGTCCAATGCTTCTGCTTCAACGAGACGGATCTCGCGCCGGGTGAAAAGCGCGAGATGTCGGTGGTTTTCTATGTCGATCCTGAGATCGCCAAGGCTCCGGAAACCAAGACGATCAATGCGCTGACACTGTCCTACACCTACTACCCACGGGAAGGCGCAAAGCCCGTGGCATCCAACGATGCCGCAGGGCAGCCGGTGGAAAAAAAGCTTTGATGGAGAGTGCTTTTCGGTTCGTCCGGAAGCAATATGGGAAAAAGTTATTCGGGGATTGCTGATATGGCCGAGGCGCATCAGAGAAAACACGACTATCACATTATCGACCCCAGCCCGTGGCCGATCATTGCGGCTTTCGGGGCCTTTGTGATCACTTTCGGCGGTGTCTGTTTCATGCGCTACCTGAATGGTGGCGCAGTGCACCTGTTCGGGATCAATTTCGCGCAGCCCTGGCTGTTCTTCATCGGCCTCGCCGTGATTCTCTACGTCATGTACGGCTGGTGGGCCGATACGATCAAGGAAGCGCATGAGGGCGCACATACCCGCGTCGTCTCGCTGCATCTGCGCTACGGCATGATCATGTTCATCGCCTCCGAGGTGATGTTCTTCGTTGCCTGGTTCTGGGCCTATTTCGATGTCAGCCTGTTCCCGAACGAGGCAATCCAGGCATCGCGCACGGCCTTCCTCGGCGGTCAGTTTCCGCCGAAGGGCCTTGAAGTACTCGATCCCTGGCACCTGCCGATCTACAACACCATCATTCTGCTGCTCTCGGGCACCACGGTTACCTGGGCGCACCACGCGCTGCTGCATGGCGATCGCAAGGGGCTGATCCAGGGTCTGACGCTGACCGTGTTGCTTGGCGCATTGTTCTCCTGCGTGCAGGCCTATGAATATGCCCATGCGCCGTTCGAGTTCAAAAACTCGATTTATGGCGCGACCTTCTTCATGGCGACCGGCTTCCACGGTTTCCACGTTCTGATCGGTACGATCTTCCTGCTGGTCTGCCTGGTCCGCGCCATCCGGGGCGATTTCACGCCGAAGCAGCATTTTGGCTTCGAGGCGGCCGCGTGGTACTGGCACTTCGTCGACGTCGTCTGGCTGTTCCTGTTCTTCTGCATCTACATCTGGGGCAGTTGGGGCGCGCCTGTCGCGGCTGGCTGATCGATAGCTGGACGTCATCTCGCAAAAGATTGTCCTCGCAAAAATCGGGCAGAGCCTGAGGTTTTGCGAGGACATTTTGTTTTTGCGAAACAGCGGAATTGCAGATTGCCGACAAACGCACTTCGCCATACGCTGCCGCAATCATGGACCAACAACTCGATGAAATTCTGAAGGCCCTTTGTGCCCGTGAGCCGCTCTTCCACAGAAGAGAATTCGGCACGTCGCGCGCCGATCTTGAACGCATAATCGATGATGCTTTCTGGGAGATCGGAGCAAGCGGAAGCATCTATCGGCGCGACTTTGTCATCGAGACGCTCCTGGAGCGCTATTCACGCGGGCCGGAGCCGCACGATTGGCCTTGTCGCGATTTCAGCCTCACACCGTTGGCGATGGATCTCTTTCTCCTTTCCTACATTTTGGAAGAGCCGAGGCGGGTGACGCGTCGGTCGACCATCTGGCGTTCGACGAATGAAGGCTGGAAAGTTGTCTTTCATCAGGGAACCCCGATGCACGCGTAGACGTCCGCGCTTGCATTTTTTGCCTCAGCTATGCTGGGCAATCCTCTCGAATGCGGTGGGGTGGCGCAGGCCTCCGGCAAGCAATTGCCGGATTTCAGCGGCGCAGGTTTCGGGGCTGCTCACTGACGTATCGACTTCCAGATCGTAGATCCCCGGTCGGTGAACCTGCTCCTGCCAGGCAATGACCGGCGCGGGGATGGGCATGTCCGCTGCGACCGTAACGTAAGTCCCCTGCCTTTCCGGCCCCTCATCGAGCCTCCGTTGCATGACCACGTCGAGCGGGCAGTGCACGCCAACAAACAGAACGGGCAGCCTTGCCAGTAATTTGGCGCAATCGGCGAGGATGCCGAGCGGTTGCGAGTAATCGTCGTGATGCCCGAACTCCGCGACCACGTTCAGGCCTACGCGGCTATGGGCGGCGATCGAGGCATAGAGTGCGGCATAAAAGCGCGGAACGAGTGGCTCGAGATCGGGCCTTTCGCCGCCGGGCCGCAAGCCGATACCCGGACGATAACGGGGAGGCGTGATATGTCGCACATAGGCGTCAACGCCGAGATTGATCCACACGCCCTCGAAATCAGCCTGTATCGCCTCGACGATGCTGCTTTTCCCGGAACGCGGCGCACCGTTGAGAATGACGATCTGGCCGTATGGCTGGCCTTCGCTGAATGGCATGAATCCAATCCTTTCGGCATGCTTTCCGGGCCGATGACGCCGATATCCGAGCTTTTCGATTGGACGGATGCGGTCATCGCGGTTACTGATGATGACAGGGGCGAGGTCGGTATACTCGCCCGCAATAGCAGGCCGATCGAGACAGAACTTTGAGCTCAGAGCAAGACAAGACGCCGGAAGCGGCATCCCATACGGACAGCGCGCTCTTTGCGCCCGTCGATCCGTTCAAGGTCGGTATCCGGGGATGTTGCCCTCGTTGCGGCCAAGGCAAGCTCTTCGATGGATTATTATCGCTGAAGCCGCGCTGTGCCGCCTGCAATCTCGACTATGCCTTCGCCGATGCCGGCGATGGTCCGGCGGTCTTCGTCATTCTCATCGTCGGTTTCATCGTCATCGGCTTGGTTCTGTGGATGCAGATCAATTACGCGCCGCCCGTCTGGGTCTATATCGTGCTGTTTGCGCCGTTGACGATCATATTGTCGCTTCTGTCGTTGCGCTGGTGCAAGGGTATCCTGATTGCGCTGCAGTACCGCAACAATGCCAGCGAAGGGCGCGTCCATCGTGACTGAGTCCGCCATGCCCGCGCGTCGCGCCAATCCCCTGTGGCAGGTCGCCAAAGCGCTGTTTCTCCTTGTTGCGCTCGTTATCCTCCTCGGGCTGGGCACCTGGCAGGTGGAGCGGCTGCAGTGGAAGGAAGGTCTGCTGGCGGATATCGCCGCCCGCAAGGATGCGCCCGCCGTGCCGCTATCGGCGATCGAGACGATGGTGGCGTCGGGTGGCGATATCGAATATCGCGTGGTGACGGCCACGGGCCATTACCTCAACGATAAGGAGCGGCATTTCCTCGCCACCTACGACGGCGATCCCGGCTATCACATTTATACGCCGCTGCAGCTTAGCGATGGCCGCTATGTCTTCGTCAACCGAGGCTTTGTACCCACCGAGGCGAAGGACCCCGAAAAGCGCAAGCAGGGTGAACTGGCTGGCGAGCAGACCGTCACCGGGCTTGCCCGCGCCAAACTCGCCGAGCGGCCCGACGGCATGCCGGACAACGATCTCGGCAAGGACATCTTCTTCTGGAAAGATCTGGATGTCATGGCGGAGAGCGTCGGATTGCCGAAGGACAAGGTGCTGCCCTTCTTCATCGATGCCGACAAGACCCCCAATCCGCAGGGCCTGCCGATCGGCGGCGTTACGATCATCGATCTGCCGAACAATCATCTGCAATATGCGGTGACCTGGTATGGATTGGCCATCGCGCTGGTGGCAATCGTCGCCATCTCCTGGTGGCGCAAGCATCATCCGGATGCGCCCTCACAATAGAGACATGCAATAGAATTGCTTCATTTCGATGGAATATTCGGCTAGAGCATGATCCAAAAAGTGCGCAGCGGTTTTTTGGATAAATCATGCGGACTGAATGGAGCAGGCGGACGGGCGTCCCTATCTATGCTCAGCCATCGTCGCGTATTTCGGAAGAGACATGAACATAGCCGTTTCCAAACCTGACCTGACCATCCGGCTCTGCGGACCGCGCGGCTTCTGTGCCGGCGTCGACCGCGCCATCCAGATCGTCGTTCTGGCGCTGAAGGCCTATGGCGCGCCTGTGTATGTCCGCCACGAAATCGTCCACAACCGCTATGTCGTCGAGGGGCTGGAGGCGAAGGGCGCCATCTTCGTCGAGGAGCTGGACGAAATCCCGGCCGAACACCGCGCCCAGCCCGTCGTTTTCTCGGCGCATGGCGTGCCGAAATCCGTGCCGGCGGATGCGGATTCGCGCAATCTCTTCTATCTCGATGCCACCTGTCCGCTGGTTTCCAAGGTGCACAAGCAGGCCATGCGGCACAATCGCCTCGGCCGCCACGTCGTCTTGATCGGTCATGCCGGCCACCCGGAAGTGATCGGCACCATGGGCCAACTGCCCGAGGGTGCCGTGTCGCTGATCGAGACGGTGGAGGATGCCGACGTCTATGAGCCCGCTGATCCCGACAATCTCGGTTTCGTGACGCAAACGACGCTCTCGGTCGACGACACCGCCGGCGTCATTGCAAGGCTGCAGGAGCGCTTCCCGAATCTGACAGCGCCGGCGGCAGACTCCATCTGCTACGCTACGACCAACCGACAGGAAGTGGTGAAGGAGGCAGCTCCCGGCTGCGATCTCTTCATCGTCGTCGGCGCTCCGAATTCCTCCAATTCCAAGCGCTTGGTCGAAGTGGCGCTGAGGGCAGGGGCGACGAAATCCGTCCTCGTCCAGCGTGCGTCCGAGATCGATTGGGACAATATCGGCGATATCAGGACCGTTGGCCTCTCGGCTGGTGCATCTGCGCCAGAAGTCATCGTCAACGAGATCATAGAAGCGTTCCGCGCCCGCTATAATGCCGTGGTGGAACTCGCTGAAACTGTGAAGGAAACCGAGAATTTCCTCGTCAATCGCGAGCTTCGCAGTATAGAGCTGACGACAGCAGACATGGCTTTCGTCAACGGCGAATAAAGAGGGGCCACCTCGTCCTTCGAGGCTTTGCCGCTTGCGTCGCATCGGCAAAGCACCTCAGGATGAGGGGACAAGAGTTTCGCCGCCAGACGCCTGGATTAGCCCTCATGGTAAGGAGGCCCCGCTGAGCTTGTCGAAGGGGGCCGTCTCGAACCACGAGGGCGGGCGGCCATGGCGCAGGCGTGTATCAAGGGAATAATTCGTGGCCGTTTATACCGATATTACCGAAGACGATTTGAAGTGGTTCCTGACGGAGTATGATGTCGGCGAGTTGCTCTCCTATAAGGGCATCGCTGAAGGTGTCGAGAACTCGAACTTCCTGCTGCACACCAGCCGCGACCCGCTGATCCTGACGCTCTATGAGAAGCGCGTCGACAAGGGCGACCTGCCGTTTTTCCTGGGGCTGATGCAGCATCTGGCAAGCCGCGGTCTTTCGTGCCCGCTGCCTTTGCCGCGCCGCGACGGCGAATTGCTCGGTCATCTCTCCGGCCGCCCGGCTGCCTTGATCTCCTTTCTCGAAGGCATGTGGCTACGCAAGCCCGAGGCGCAGCATTGCCGCGAAGTCGGCAAGGCGTTGGCCGCCATGCACATCGCCGGCGAGGGCTTCGACATCCGACGTCCGAACGCCTTGTCGCTTGAGGGCTGGCGGACGCTTTGGGAAAAGTCCGCGGCGCGCGCCGACGAAGTCGAGGCCGGCCTGCAGGACGAAATCCGCGGCGAGTTCGATTTCCTCGGAAAGCATTGGCCGAAAGATCTGCCCGAGGGCGTCATCCATGCCGATCTCTTCCCGGACAATGTCTTCTTTCTCGGCGACACGCTGTCCGGTCTGATCGATTTCTATTTCGCCTGCAACGACCAGCTCGCCTACGACGTCTCGATCTGCCTCAATGCCTGGTGCTTCGAGAAGGATCACGCCTACAACATCACGAAGGGCATGGCGCTGCTCGAGGGCTATCAGAGCGTGCGGCCGCTGAGTGTCGCCGAGATCGCCGCGCTGCCGACGCTTGCGCGTGGTTCGGCGCTACGCTTCTTCCTGACGCGGCTCTATGACTGGCTGACGACGCCTGCCGGCGCATTGGTCACCAAGAAGGACCCGATCGAATATCTGCGCAAGCTGCGCTTCCATCGCCAGATCGCTTCATCAGCCGAATACGGGCTAAAGGCATGAAGCACGTCGATATTTTTACCGACGGCGCTTGCTCCGGCAATCCCGGTCCCGGCGGCTGGGGCGCCGTGCTTCGCTATGGCGAAGTCGAAAAGGAACTGTCCGGCGGCGAAGCGGATACGACCAATAACCGCATGGAGTTGATGGCGGCAATCTCCGCGCTGTCGGCCCTGAAGAGCCCTTGCGAAGTCGATCTCTATACGGACAGCGTCTACGTCAAGGACGGCATCACCAAGTGGATTTTCGGCTGGAAGAAGAACGGCTGGAAAACCGCCGACAAGAAGCCGGTCAAGAATGCCGAGCTGTGGCAGGCACTGGACGAGGCCTATAACAGGCATAAGGTGACGCTCCATTGGGTGAAGGGCCATGCCGGCCATCCGGAGAACGAGCGGGCCGACGAGCTGGCCCGCAAGGGCATGGAGCCTTTCAAGAAGAAATAGGCCCTGGCATGGCCGGCATCCTGCGCTCGGCCTGCCTGATGCTCATATGCAAAGGGCCGAGGATGCTTCGGCATTCTCGATTGATCGCGTCGTGCGGTGTTGAACCGCTGCGCTTGCTTCAGTAAACCCGGCATGGCTGAAACGATAAGGATACAAAATGGAAATCCGTCTCGAGGAGCCGAAAGATGCCGAAGCGATCCGTCGCATAACGAAGGCGGCCTTCGCCTCGATCGAGCATAGCAGCCAGACCGAAGCGGAGATCATCGATGCTCTTCGCAGCGCCGGGGCATTGACGATCTCGCTCGTCGCGACAGAAGAGGCGGATGTCATTGGACATATCGCCTTTTCACCGGTCATGATCGAGGGAGAACATCTCGGCTGGTATGGGCTCGGACCCGTCTCGGTGGCGCCAGATCACCAGAAGAAGGGCATTGGTGCGCTGCTGATTCGCGAAGGCCTTTCGCGCCTGGCTAAAGCCGGAGCCAAAGGCTGCGTCGTTCTCGGAGAACCGGATTACTATAAGCGTTTCGGCTTCGAGAATGATCCCGGCCTCGTGCTCGAGGGAGTGCCCGCCGAATATTTCATGAGGCTGGTCCTGGATGGTTCCGCGCCTTCCGGGCGCGTCGACTACCATCAGGGCTTCAACGCCAGCTGATGCGAACTACGATCGGGACCGGCGGCGGCAAATTTGCGGGCCGTTCCGTTCGTCGACGGGCGGCACCATTGCCATCAGAGCGGATAGTTCGAATAGATCATCTTGAGATTTGGATCATTGGCGATGCTGACGGGAGTGACGAGACTCTGGTTGAGGATGTATCGATAGCACTGGTCGAAATCAAAACCGCGTTCCGTGCATTCGCTGTCGCGCTCCCATCGCGACTGGACTAGCTTCCTGACAAGCATGTTGTCCATGTTCAGCTCCGATATTTTTTCCACCTTGCCGATCTCGATGCCCACGGCTTTATAAGCGAGATAAGGCAGCTCGCTGCAGTAGATCGCGTCATTGTTGAAGGAGAAGAAGAGATCGTAGGGTTTGCCGTAGAGCGTGCGGGCATAGGCCAGCAGCCGCTGTGCCATTTCAGGCGTGATGCGCTGATCGCGGTAGATCGCAACTCGCTTCAGCAGGCCGCGATTGACCCAGGCCTTTAGCGGCGTCTCTTTGACCTTCGCAGCGGCCTCGATGACCGTGATGACCCCATGGTCATTTTTGATGATGCCCATGTGTGAAAAGGCGGAGCCGGTCGCGAACATGATGGCGCCCGATTGATTGCTGGTCGATGTCTGGAAAATCAGATCGCCATCCTGAAGCAGCGGATAGTCGCCACCAGCAGTGGCATAGAGCGTTCCTGCGATAAGGCAGATGCATAGCATCGCCGCCAGTATCAGCTTCTTCATGTGCCCTCTGAACCGATTGAAAGCTCTGGATTAAGTAGGCCTCTTTCCGTGATCATTCGCGCTGAAAGATGGCATCTGCAGGGCCAGCGACAAAGCGGGCTGCGATTTGAGCGGCAATCCTGGCGAGAATCATTGAACAGTTCCCCTTGGAAACAGGAAGCCGCCCAAGCGGAAACAGGATTGGATCATGGCCCATTCCGTTTTTCGTTTTTTGGTTCTGTCGACCGGGCCATCGGAGGCGTAGCTCTTGCCTGTCTCAAATCAGCGAGAGCCAACATGATCTTCAGGCATATCGAAAGCGCAGACGACATTGGCGAAAGCTTTGCCGTAATGCGCGAGCTGCGACCGCATATCGAGGACGTCGATCTTTATCGTGAACGCGTCCAGCGCCAGCAGCGGGACGGTTATCGACTGCTCGCGGTCTGGCAGAACAACGAGTTGTCGGGGCTTGCCGGCTACCGCCATCTCGAAAACCTGATTTATGGACGGTTCACCTATGTCGACGATCTGGTGGTGCGCCAATCCTGCCAGCGCTCCAGGCTCGGCGAGGGCTTGATCGATGAGGTTCGCGCGCTGGCGAGGGCGGATGGGCGCGTCATGCTCGTGCTGGACACCGGGCTCGCCAATTCGCTCGCGCAGCGCTTCTATTTCCGCAACGGCCTGCTCGCGCGTGGTCTGCATTTCAGCCAGCGCCTCGAGGAAGCCGGCATATGAAAACCATCCTTCTCGTCAATGCCAGCCCACTTGGCGCGGCCTCGCGCGTCTATGCCGTGGCAAGGAAGGCGGCCGACAACCTGCTTGAGGCCGAGCCAGATGTCATGCTCGTCGAACGCGATCTTTCCGCCATGCGCCTCCCGCCGATCGCCGGAGACTACGCCGATGCGATCGTTCAACGGGCAGAAAGCCATGTGCCGGCTTTCGCGCAATCGGAGCGGTTGATCGAGGATGTTATCGCTTGCGACTATCTGATCGTCGCGACACCGATGCACAATTTCTCCGTGCCGGCATCGTTGAAACTCTGGATCGATTATGTGCTGCGCGCCGGCCGCACCTTCACCCACAGGGATGGCAATAAGGTCGGCCTGCTCGAAGATCGTCCGGCACTCGTTGTCGTCGGCTCCGGCGGCTTCTACAACGGTGCGCAGGCGCGCCAGCCGGATTACCTCTCGCCCTATTTGACCCATGTACTGGCGACGATCGGCATCGGCAGCGTGCAGTTCATTCATCTCCAGGGGCTAGTGAGGCCGGACATGGCCGAGCAGGCTTGCGAACTTGCCGATCGGCAGCTTGCCGTTCATCCCGTCTTCGGGCTAGCGTCTGCGCTCACAGGATCGTAAGAGGGGCTATTGCCCCCGACAGGCAGGGGCAGAGCCTTCATGGCGAAGCAGGTAGTTGCGGATCAGGCGAAAGGCATGGTGCTTTCGCGCGACGATACCAATCCGATCTACCTGCAGATCTGCGCGCGCTTCAAGACGGCCATCGCGGAGGGGCGCCTCGTGCCGGGCGACCGGATGCCCTCCGTGCGGGCGCTGGCGAGCGAGCTTGGCCTATCGCGCGGAACGATCAATCTGGCCTATCAGATCCTTGCGGAAGAGGGATATGTCGAATTTCGTGGTGCGGCCGGTACATTCGTCGACATGCGGCTCCGAACGCCGGAAAAGAGTGGCGCCCCGCCGCCTGCCCCAAGAGGGGTTTTGAGCGAACAGTCGCCGAATGCGAGACCCTTCCAGCTCGGTCTTCCCGCGCTTGACGCCTTTCCGCGCAAGACGTGGAACAGGCTCGTCAGCCATTGCTCGCGGCAACTCGGGGCGGGGCAGCTCGGCTATCCGCAACTGACAGGCCTGCCGGCCCTTCGCGAGCGCATCGCAGCCTATCTCGCTTTGTCGCGCGGCATCGCCTGCCAGCCGGAGCAGATCTTCGTGACGGCAGGTCATCGTGCCAGTCTGGGGCTGATCATGCGCGCGCTCTACCGCCCAGACGATGGTATTTGGTTCGAGGATCCCGGCTACCCGGTCGCGAGGGAATTCCTGTTGTCGATCCGTGCCAGGCTGCATCCTGTTCCTGTCGACTGCGATGGTCTGATGGTAGAGGCGGGAAGGCGGCTTGCGCCGCATGCGCGCTTCGCCGTCGTCACCCCCGCCAACCAGAGCCCGCTTGGCGTGATGATGTCGATGGAGCGCCGTACGGCACTGCTCGAGTGGGCTGGAGAGAGCCAGCGCTGGATCATCGAGGACGACTACGATAGCGAGTATCGCTATAACCGCCGTCCGCCATTGTCGCTCAAGGCCATGGATCGTGGCGAGCGCGTCCTCTTCACCGGATCGTTCAGCAAGGTTCTCTATCCCGCGCTGCGGCTTGCCTATCTGGTCGTACCGCAGTCGGAGATAGAGACTTTCGAGCGTGCCTGCCGCGCTGCCAGCGCCGGCTGTCCCGAATTCCATCAGGCCGTCATCGCCGATTTTATGGAGCAGGGCTATTTCATCCGCCATCTCAAGAAGATGCGGGCGCTCTATGCCGACCGCCGCCAGCTTCTGGTCGATGTCATGCACGATGTCTTCGGCGATCGGGTTACGGCAATTTCGCCACCGGCAGGCCTGCATCTGGCCATGCAGTTTCAGGGTTATCGCGCTCCCGCAAGCCAGATAGCCGCCTTGGCGCAGGCGGAAGGCTTCGGCCTGCAACCCTTGTCGCTCTGGCACATGGGACCACAATTGATCGACGGCCTGCTGCTCGGTTTTACCAATCTTGAAAGCAGAGAGATGGCTGGCTCGCTCGCCAGGCGCCTGAAGGACATCTGCATCGCGGCGGGTCGCGAGCGTCGGGCCTGATATTGGCCTAGTCGAATCTGCAATTCTTGCCTCTGTTTTCAGGGCCAAGGGCATGGGAGAAAGCGCGGAAAGACAATGATGCCAACTCTCAAGGAGATTACAGATGGCCGAAACCATTTTCCTTGCCGGCGCAACCGGTGCGATCGGGCGCAAGCTTGTTCCCCTGCTGATCGAAGCAGGCTTTACCGTCCACGGCACGACCCGCAAGCCGGATCGGGCCGATAGCCTTCGGGCAATCGGGGCGACGCCCGTGGTCGTCGATGTTTTCGACGCCGAGGCTCTCAAGGCGGCATTGCTGCGAGTGAAGCCCGATATCGTCATCCACCAGCTGACTGACCTGCCGTTCGGGCTCGATCCGGCGCAGATGGAAGAAGGGCGTATCCGCAACGCCCGCATTCGCGAAGTGGGAACGAAGAATCTGGTCGATGCCGCCGTTGCAGCTGGCACGAGACGGATGATCTCGCAAAGCATCGCCTGGTCCTATCAGGCAGGTATCTCGGAGATCACCGAGGAAACGCCGTTGGTGGAGGGCGCGACCGCGGTCCGGACTCTTGAAGCATTGACGCTTACGACCGCGGGCATTGCCGGCACCGTGTTGAGATACGGGCTGCTCTACGGCCCCGGTACCGGTTGCGATGCACCCAGCGGGGCGATCAATCTGCATGTGGATGACGCTGCCCATGCCGCTCTGCTGGCGGTGCAGACCTCCGCTGTCGGCGTCTTCAATGTGGTCGAAGAGGGTGGCCCGGTCTCGAACGCCAAGGCGAAGTCGATCCTCGGATGGCAACCGTTTCGGCGGGGCGATGACTAGGTGATCGCCGTCCCAGGGTTTGGCGTCGGCATCTCGCAGCCGTCAGGAATGCACTGTTCACGACTAGGCGCCTTGCCCTGCTATCCTTTCTCTCTATGCTGACCGCAACACCCAGGGAGATAGGCATGATCCTGCATTGCGTTTTTCTTCGGCTCAAAGCCGCCATGACAAAAGAAGAGAAGAAAGCCCTCTTCGAATCGGTGGCCGCCTTGCAGCAGGTCATTCCCGGCATCGTCGACGTGAAATACGGGCCGAATGTCTCGCCGGAAGGCTTGCACGGCGGCTTTGCGGATGGATTCGTCGTTACCTTCGAAAGTGCCAGCGCACGCGATGCCTATCTGGTGCATCCCGATCATGTCGCCGTTGGCGAGCGGATCGTATCATCGACGGATGGCGGTCTAGCCGGCCTGATGGTCTTCGATTTCAATCTCTGACAGCGTTGCCAGGATACGGTCGCAGACGGGGTATGCCCGCGACCGCATCCGGTCGATCAGCTCGACTTGGCCATGGCTGCGGCAAGCTGGTCAACGTTATAACGGAACATTTTTTCGTAAGTCGGAGCCGGTCCGTTGGACTTGGAAAGGGCCTCGACATAGAGCTCGCCGCCAGGCTCGGCGCCCGTTGCCTTGGCGACCTGCTTGACCAGGCGCGGATCGTTCGAGTTTTCGAAGAAATAGGTCTTCACATGCTCGGTCTTGATCTGTTCGATCAGCTTGGCGACGTCGGCCGCCGAGGCTTCCGTCTCAGTCGAAAAGCCGAGCGGTGACAGGAAGCTCACCTTGTACTCGCGGCCGAAATAGCCGAAGGCATCATGGCTCGTCAGCACCTTGCGGCGGTCCTCGGGCACCTTGTCGAACTTGCTGTGTGCGTAGGTGTCGAGTTCGGTCAGAACCTTGGTGTAGCGTTCGGCATTAGCCCTGAACTCGGCAGCGTCGGCCGGATCGGCAGCGGAAAGTGCCTTCTCAATATTGCCCACCCAGATCTTCACATTGACCGGGCTGTTCCACACATGCGGGTCGGTGACCGTCTTGCCGTCGTCGACCATGGTGCGGGTGTTGATGCCTTCGGAGGCGACGACAGGCGTCCCCTTGTAGCCCGATGCGGTGATCAGGCGGTCCATCCAGCCTTCCAGACCTTCGCCGCTGACGAAGACGATCTTGGCGGCATTGAGCTTCTTGGCGTCGGCCGGCGACGGCTCGAATTCATGGGGGTCGCCATTCGGGCCGACGAGGCTTGATACTTTCACATGGTCGCCGCCGACATGTTTGACGACATCGGCAAGCACGGTGAAGGACGCGACGACATCGAGCGTTTCGGCGGAGGCCGGAGCCGCGACGCCGAAGGCGACGAAGGCCGTGGCAGCGGCTGAGAGAAGCAGTCTCTGTTTGTTCATGCGAGTCTCCTTGTTCGGATTAGCCCCGGAGATGGGGACGGGGGAAGAGCCGCCGGGCAAGGCCCGAGGGTGCGAAGAGGATGGAGATGCCATAGATCAGGCTGGCGGTGATGATGATCGTCGGGCCCGAGGCAAATTCGAGGTGGTAGGAGGCGATGAGGCCGACATAGCCCGAGGCCGCAGCCGTTCCCGTCGCGATCGCCATCATCGAGGGCAGGCTGCGCGACCAGAGCTGGGCGATTGCCGCGGGCAGCGTCATCAGTCCGACCGCCATCAGCGTTCCCAACGCCTGGAAGCTGGCGACGAGATTGAGCACGACGAGCAACAGGAACAGGAAGTGATAGACCTGCCCGCGGCCGCCGACGGCGCGCAGGAAGCCGGGGTCGAAGCATTCCATGACGAGCGGGCGATAGATGACGGCAAGCGCCAGCAGCGTCACCGTGGTGATCGCGCCGATCTGATAGAGGGCAGGCGCGTCGATTGCGAGAATGGTGCCGAAAAGCACATGCAGAAGATCGATGTTCGAGCCGCGCAGCGACACGATGAGCACGCCGAGCGCGAGCGAGGTCAGATAGAAGCTGGCAAAGCTGGCATCCTCCTGGAGCACCGTGGTGCGGCTGACGAGGCCAGAGAGCAGGGCCACCGAAAGCCCGGCAACAAGCCCGCCAAGCCCCATGGCGGTGAGCGACAGCGATCCGGCAACGAGATAGCCGATGGCGGCCCCAGGCAGAACGGCATGGCTCATGGCATCGCCCATAAGGCTCATGCGCCGGAGCATCAGGAAAACACCGATCGAACCCGAGCCGAGGCCGAGGCAGACGCAGGCGATCAGCGCGCGCCGCATGAAGCCGTAATCCGCGAACGGCGCGAGAAAGATGTCATAGGCGGTCATTCAGCCGGCTCCCGCTTCGTCAGGTCATGGGGGGCGGGCTCGTCTTCCGGCAGGCAATCCCCGGCATCGTCATCCCAGCGCTCGGCCATGGCGCGCGCCTTGATGAGATTGGCGGGGCTCATGACATCCTGCGTCTTGCCCCATCCCACAAGTTCGCGGGCGATCAGCAGCGTCTCGGGGAAATGCGCGCGCACCTGTTCGAAATCATGGAGGACGGCGATGACGGTGCGTCCTTCCCTGTTCCAGCGCAGCACGAGCTTGAGCAGATCGGCTGTCGTCCTCTGGTCGATGGCGGTAAAAGGTTCGTCCAGCAGGATGACGCGGGCATCCTGCAGCAGCAGGCGTGCAAACAGGACGCGCTGGAATTGCCCGGCCGAAAGCGCGCCGATATGGCGGCGCTCGAAGCCGGAAAGCCCGACGATATCGAGCGCCTCGCGCGCGCGTTCTCCATCTTTTCGGGAGAATTGACCGAAGGCGCCGGCATTTTTCCAGGCGCCGAGCATGACGGTGTCGGCAACGGAAATCGGAAAGCGGCGGTTGATATCGGCCGCCTGCGGCAGATAGCCGAAATCGCTGCGCGCAAGTGCCCCACGATCGATGGAGCCTTCCGCCAGCGGCAATTCGCCGACGATCGCCTTGAGCAAGGTCGATTTTCCCGCCCCGTTCGGCCCGGCAATCGCCGTCAGGCTGCCCTCGGCAAAGCCACCCGAAATATGATGCACGGCGGGATGACGCTCATAGGTGACGGTGAGGTTCTTGAGACGGATCAATTCACTCATGCCAGAGCCACCGCCCAGCCAATGGCCGCCCACAGGATCGCTATGCCGACCGCCACATAGGCAAGGCGCACCAAAGCCGAACGCCCCATCAGGGACGATGCAAAGGGATCATGGTCAAAGGGCATTCCGGGGCTTTCAATTATGTAATAACATTACACGTTGTAGCCGATGAAATGCGGCAAAAAAGAGGCGAGCGATGCTTCGCCGGGAGTTTGCGGTGAAGAATGCCCGAATATTTGCAGAGCCAATATCGTTGCCGTCTTCTCGCGATAGCGTTCACGGCGGATCTGTCCTCAGGCAATATCGAGGACCGAAGTCTGCGGCATAGGTGGGGAGGATGATATGAGATTAAGACTGGAATTGTTTGTTGCCGATGTGAGCGCATCGATAGACTTCTATCGCGAAGTGCTAAATTTCCAGGTGATAGGCGAGGCAAGCACGGACTATACCGTGCTATCAAATGGTGAAGCAGTTATCTCCGTCAACAACCGGGAGGCCCTTGGGCCTGATCATCCTCTCCGAGCGGTGAATGGTGAACGGCTTGGTCTTGGCGTCGAAATAGTGCTGAGTGTCGAGGATGTAGAGGATGTATTTGAGGCCGCCAAAACCGGCGGCCATCCGGTATCCGAGCTTGCCTTGCAACCGTGGGGTTTGCGCGATTTTCGCATCATGGACCCCGATAGCTATTACATCCGTGTGACAAGCAGCCAGAACGGATAGGGGCCCGAGAGCACCCTCAGCAGTCAGGCGAAAGGCAGGGTGCGGGGCACCCAGCCTCCCTCAACTCGTCGAAATCTTAGAGCTGCTCGATCATCGCCGCAGCACCCGAAACCGTGGCCTGGCCGGGGCTTTCCTCGATATTCAGCGTCTTCACGACACCGTCTTCCACCAGCATGGAATAACGCTTGGAGCGGACGCCGAGGCCGCCGGCGGAGAGGTCCACATCGAGGCCGAGCGCCTTGGTGAAGGAGCCGTCCCAATCGGCGAGGAAGTGGATCTTGCCCATGCCGCCGGACGATTGCGCCCAGGCGCCCATGACGTGCCAGTCGTTGACGGCAACCACCGCGATGTCGTCGACGCCCTTGCCGAGGATGGTGTCGCGGTTTTCGAGAAAGCCCGGCAGGTGATTGAGCGAGCAGGTCGGCGTGAACGCGCCGGGCACGGCGAAGAGCACGACGCGCTTGCCGGCAAAGAGCTGCTCGGTGCTGATCTCGACCGGGCCGTCGGCGGTCTTTTCCTTGAAGGTGGCGGCAGGCAGCGTGTCGCCGAGGGCGATAGTCATGGCTCTCTCCTTGGGTCGTGGTTTCGGGGGCGCTCGAGTGGCCGCCGATCGTGTGAAGACGGTTTGGCGAACTATAGATCCGCCCTATTCCAGCGCAAGGGTGGTTTCCATCGCCCGGGCGCCGTCGATGACCAGAACTCCCCAGCTCTTGCCCTTGGGATCGTAGTCCTTCGGCAGCTTGCCGATCTCGATATCGGCCGAAAAGGCAGTTCCTTCCCGTTTCGCATTCGCTTGCCGAAAGAACACGTAGCCTGATGGCCCCGTGACGTAGATCTCCGGCGTCTTCCCGCTCGTTTCAGGCAGCGTCAGCTGCAGTGAAAGGCTCTTCGCGTCGGCGGAGATCGTGTGGCTCCGGATGGCAAAATCCGATGATGGCGCTTGCGGCAGCATTGCTTTCGCCGCATCGAGGGTAGCCAGTTCATGCGATGTCGGCTGTTCATTTGCCGTCAGCGGCAGCGAAAGCTCGGCCTGAAAGGGGATGCAGATATCCTTGCAGAGGCCGATGAAAGTCGTCAGCTCAAGCTTTTCCGGCGCCTTGCCTGCGACGTGCAGATCAAGCGGCAACGTGACCGGAGCGTCGTAGCCGATTTCCTGGATCGGGCCGACGCTGATCGGCTTCGGTATCGGATAGCTGATCTTTTCCAATGTCACGCCGCTGCCGGGCGCGGGCGTGATCTGCGGCGGAATTCCGCCCTGGCCCGGTTCGCGCCAATAGGTGATCCAGCCCGGTTCCGGCTCGATCTGCAATGCCGCCCGGATATGCCCCTCGGCGTCCGGCGCCAGCGCGATCAGGCGTATGCGGCCGCCTTCGTTGTCCACCCACTCGCTGGTTGCGGCGTGGGCCGCCGTGGCGCTGAAAAAGAGAGTGGCGACGAGTGCCGACAAGCGGGCGATGCTATTTATTTCGATCATGGAACAAGGATTTAGCGGATTGACCGTCCGTGAGCCAGCAGGACTGGAGAGACAAATGATCATTTTCAGTTGATTGATTTATGACATTGCCCCATCTTGATATCAGGCGGTGCAGTTGCGAACTGCGGTGAGGAGGCACGATGTCCCTATCGACGCTGAAGAATAGACGCGAAAGAGGTTTTCTCGACGGTCAGTTCCTGATCGCCATGCCTGGCATGGAGGATCGGAATTTCCACCGCACGGTTGTTTATATCTGCGCCCATTCCGATGCCGGTGCCATGGGCTTCGTCATCAACCGGGCCCAGAAATTGACATTTACCGACGTCCTTCTGCATCTGGACATGATCAAGGATGACGATGCTATCGTGCTTCCCCAGATGGCGCGTGATTTCCCGATCCAGACCGGCGGCCCGGTCGAAAGCGGCCGCGGTTTCGTCCTGCATTCAGACGACTACATCAGCGACAGCAGCATTCCGGTCAGCGACGACATCAGCCTGACGGCAACGCTCGATATCGTCAGGGCCATTTCCAAGGGGAGTGGCCCGAAACGCGCAACGATGCTGCTCGGCTATGCCGGCTGGGGCGCGGGTCAGCTTGAAGCGGAAATCGGCAACAACGGCTGGCTGAATTGCCCTGCCAACGAAGAATTGATCTTCGATCGCAGTCTCGACAACAAATATGATCGCGCGCTGGCCCTCATGGGCATCAACCCGGCGATGCTGTCGCTGCAGGCGGGCCATAGCTGAGCCGATTGCGTTATTTTGGAACGAAATGGCGCGCGTGACGTTTTCCTCGGCAGAGCGATGGCAATTCCGCTGTCGTAGCCAAGGAGGCGTCAGACATGAGCAGCACGACCGACAAGGTGTCCGGTAAGGCGAACGAAATTGCCGGCAAGGCCAAGCAGATGGCCGGCAAGGCGACCAATGACAAGGAACTCCGCGCCAAGGGCGCAGCCCAGGAAGCCAAGGGCAAGGTGCAGACCGCCGTTGGCAAAGCCAAGGACAAGGTCAAAGGCGCAGTCGACCGGATGTGACCGGCAGCTTCGTGTCTAACAATCTAGGCTCGCTGCTCCGCTGAATTGACGTTGTAGCAGCGATGTTGGGAGGAAGAGCCTGTTACGGAAACGTGGCAGGCTCTTTACTATAGGCCACTACGTTGTTCCGAGGGGAGTATGCGGCTTTTCACCTGCGACTATTGCGGCCAACCCGTTCATTTCGACAACAGGCAATGCATTCGCTGCGGCCATCCTCTCGGCTTTGTCCCCGATCGTCTGGCGATATATGCCCTGGAAGCGGAAGAGGATGTGGATTGGCACCCCGTCTCCGAACCGGCGCGACATCTTCGCTTTTGCGCCAATGCCAAACTCGATATCTGCAACTGGCTCATCGATGCGGACGATCCGCAGCCCTATTGCGTTGCCTGTCGCCATAATCGGCTCGTGCCGAACACCGATGCGCAACAGGGCATAGATCGCTGGCGCCGCATCGGCCAGGCGCAGCGGCATCTGTTCTATTCTCTGTTGCGCTGGAACCTGCCGCATCCCGACAGAGCAGAGGACCCTCAGGGTGGACTGGTGTTCGATTTCCTCGAGGATGAGGTGCAAGGCGACGTCGTCGTACCGGCCATGACCGGCCATGAGGAGGGACTGATCGCCATTCGGGCCGCAGAGGCCGATGACGTCACGCGCGAACAGGCGCGGACCTCCATGAACGAGCCCTATCGCACCTTGCTCGGCCACTTCAGGCACGAGACCGGGCATTTCATCTGGAATAAGCTCGTGCGCGATCGCAACGGGTTCGATGCCTTTCGCGCCATCTTCGGTGACGAACGCGCCGATTACGGTGCGGCACTGCAGGCCCACTACGACAATGGCCCGCCCTCAAACTGGCAGGAAAACTTCATTAGCGCCTATGCCAGCTCTCATCCGTGGGAGGATTTTGCCGAGTGCTTCGCGCATTATCTGCATATCGTCGATACGCTGGAAACGGCGCGCTCCTTCGGCTTGGCGATCGATCCCCATCGCTATCACGACATGGCTGCCGAAGTGGATTTCGACCCTTACAAGGCTGAAAGCGCCGAGCAGCTCGTCAATGCCTGGATTCCGCTGAGCGTGGCGATCAATTCCATCCAGCGCAGCATGGGCCAGCCGGATTCCTACCCCTTCATCCTGTCACCGCCGGTGGTCGGAAAGCTGGACTATATTCGCGCGCTGATAGACAGTATGTGATCTCCCATCGCTCTAGGTGAGGGGGATATCACCTATGCGCGCTTCGTCAGCGGAAAGCGTTCTTTCAGGAGGCGCACCACGGAATCCGAGCCCATCGGCGGGCCGAAGATGAAGCTCTGGCCGTAGGTGCAGCCGATCTTGGCAAGTTCCAACGCATCCTCTTCGGATTCGATGCCCTCAGCGACGACACGCATGTTGAGCTCGCGTGCCATGGAAATAACCGAGCGCAGCAGCACTGCCTTCTTGTCGCTGTCGTCGCGGACCATGGCCTTGTCGAGCTTGATCGTGTCGAACGGGAAACGCGTGAGATAGGCGAGCGACGAATAGCCCGTACCGAAGTCGTCGAGCGCCAGACCGATGCCGGCGTCGCGCAGTTTGTCGAGCACGAGGCGCGCCTGTTCCGGATTTTCCATCACCTGTGATTCCGTCAGCTCCAGCTTGATGCGGTGCGGATCGCAATGGGTCTTGGCGAGCAGGGCGCGGATATCGTCGTAAAGTTCGTTATTGAGCAGCTGCACGCTGGAAAGGTTGATGGAGACGAACAGCGGCAGGTCGCCGGTCTGTCGCTGCCATGCCTTCAGGTCGTTCGTTGCCTGCTCCAGCGCGAACATGCCGAGCGGGCCGATGATGTCGGATGCCTCTGCGATCGGGATGAATTCCGATGGCGGGATATTGCCGCGCTTCGGATGTTCCCAGCGCATCAGCGCCTCGAAGCCTGCCACTTCAGCATCTTCCAGGCGGACGATCGGCTGGTAGACGAGCGAAAGTTCCTTGCGCTCGACGGCGCGGCGCAGGTCGGTTTCGAGTTGCAGCCGGTCCGTGCCGAAGCTGCGGAAGGCCGGCTGGAAGGGCTCGACGCGATTGCCGCCGGCGCGCTTGGCGCGGTACATGGCAAGTTCCGCGTCGCTCAGCATACCCGCGGCATTTTCCTGCTGGTCGACCCAGGACGTCAGGCCGACCGATGCCGTCAGAATGATTTCGCGGTTGGCGAAATTGATCGGCACCATGATCGCCTTGCTGATCGCATCGGCAAAATCCGCAACCTTGGCCGGATCGCGTTCGGAGACGAGGATGAGGCCGAATTGATCGCCCGAAAGACGCGCCAGCGTATCCTGCGGCTTCATCAGACGGCGAAGACGCCGGGTCAGCGCGATCAGGATATTGTCGCCCGCGGCAAAACCCAGCGTATCGTTGACCAGCTTGTAGCGATCGATGTCGATCACCATGACTGTCGGCCTGAGCTGATTGCCTTCCGAGGCGAGCGTCAGAACGGACTGCAGGCGATCAAGGAACACCTGGCGGTTCGGCAATCCCGTGAGGTTGTCATGCACGGCGTCATGCAGCAGCCGCTCGACGGAATTCTTCTGCTCGGTGATATCGACGATCGTGCCGACGCAGCGGATGATTTCGCCGTTCGAGCCGAGGACGGGCCGGGCGCGGATCGACAGCCAGTGGAAATGTCCATCCTCCGCGCGAATCCGGAATTCGTGGTTCAGCCGGCCGCGCCGATGTTCCAGCAGTACGTCAAGCGTCGCTCGGAAACGGTCGCGATCGTCTGGGTGCAGTCGCGGCAGCCAGTTGCGCGCCGCGCCATGCATGGTGCCGGGCGAGAGGCCGAGCTTCATCGAAATATCAGGCGTGGTTACGACACGGTCGCGCGCTACGTCCCAGTCCCAGACGGTATCGCCGGAGCCTGTAAGCGCAAGAGACTGCCGTTCCAGATCGGAGAACAGACCCTGCTGGAAAGCGCCGCCGGCAAAGGCGTGCTGCATGACGGTGAAGCCGATCAAAAGGACGATGAGCACGAGGCCGCCGCCAAGTGCCGGCTGGATGATGTCGTTGTCGAGCTTGCCCATGACCGTCATCCAGGCCCCGAAGAGCCAGACGAGGATCAAGGCCCAGGCGGGCACGAGCAGGATGGCGCGGTCGTAGCGGCTGAAGCCGAGATAGATGATGAGCAGCAGTCCTGCCGTCGCCGTCAGCGCCAGCGACAGCCGCGCAATACCGGCTGCAATCGACGGGTCATAGATCGCGACGCCGAAGAGCAGAGCAAGGCCGAGCACCCAGGCAAGCGTCACATAACCAAGATGGGCATGCCAGCGATTGAGGTTGAGATAGGTGAACAGGAAGATCACCAGGCTCGACGCGAGCGCCACCTCCGCACAGGCGCGCCATATTCGCTGATCGCTTGACGTTATGCTGATGAGCTTGCCGAGGAAGCCGAAATCCACGCAGATATAGCCGAGAACAGCCCAGGCAAGCGCCGCCGTCGCCGGCAGCATCGATGTGCCCTTGACCACGAAAAGAATGGTGAGGAACACCGCCAGGAGGCCGGCGATGCCGAGCACGATGCCGCGATAGAGCGTGAAGGCGTTGACCGTATCCTTGTAGGCGTTGGGTTCCCAAAGATAGAGCTGCGGCAGGTTCGGCGACGAAAGCTCGGCAACGAAGGTGACGACGGCGCCGGGGTTCAGCGTGATGCGGAAGACGTCCGCTTCGTCGCTTGGCTGCCGGTCGAGCGCAAAGCCCTCGCTCGGCGTGATCGCGACGATGCGCTGCGAGCCGAGATCGGGCCAGAAGACCTTCGAATTCACCAGACGGAAATGCGGGGCGACGATGACGCGCTCCAGCTGCTCTTCCGAGACATTGGCGAGCGCGAAGACAGCCCAGTCGCCCTGATGGTTCGGGGAGGAAGAGCGCACTTCGATGCGGCGGCGGATGCCGTCGGCGCCCGCGGCCGTCGAGACCTGGAAGGCTTCGCCTTGATTGGTGTAGATTTCCGTCGTCGCCGTCAGGTCGAGCGCGGTGTCGTCGCGTGAGATCTTCACGGGTTCGGCTGCGTGCGCCATTCCGGCGATCAATAGCAGCATGGTAGCGCCGAGCGTTGCGATCAGCGCGCATAGCCGCCGGGCCATCGGCCACGTCTGCAGGATTCCGGCGATCATCGCTGGTCGAAGCTTCGGTTCAGGCTGGGATCGGAAGCCAACCTTGAAAACATCACATGGTCGCGCCACTGACCGTTGATTTTAAGATAACCGCGCAAATGACCTTCCCGCTGGAAACCGGCTTTTTCCAAAAGCCGCATGCTACGCTCGTTATCCGGAATACAGGCTGCTTCAACTCGGTGCAACTCAAGTCCGGAAAAGATATAGGGTATAACCAACTGAAGTGCGGCGAACATGTGGCCCTGACCGGAATAGCGTTCGCCCATCCAATATCCGATCATGCAGCTCTGTGCAGCACCGCGGCGAATATAGCCGATCGTGATGCCGCCAACCAGCGTTCTGTTTTCCCTGAGGAAAATGAACAGGGGTATCGCTTGGCCGGAGCTGTATTCCTGTTTGCCGCGGATAATGCGGGCACGATAGGCGCCCTCAGTCAGCTCATCGTGCCGCCAGGTCGGTTCCCACGGTTCGAGAAAACGTCGGCTCTCGGCTCGGAGCTTGTGCCACTGATTGAAATCGGAGTAGCGCGGCAGGCGCAGCAAATATCTGTCGTTTTCGAGTTCAACCGCGTCCGGATGACGTGAGAGAAACCGAAAGACAGATTTTTGCATGCCGCCAAGCACTCCCCCGAGAATTGAACCCATAGGCCCGCGGCGTGCCCCTAGCCGCTGGCGCTTCTGGAAGCCGGCGTCGGCGAGGACAGCGAGGTCACGATGTCTTCCATCGGCGCAAGCTGCTCCAGCGGCCCGATCGCCGAAAGCGTCGGTACTGTATCGAAGAACAGCCGGCCGGCAAGATCCGTCAGGCGATCGATGGTGATGCCTTCCAGGCGTTCCAGCATCTCCTGGTTCGGGATGGGGCGGCCATAAAGCATCATCTGACGTGCGACCTGGCCGGCGCGAGCCGCCGGACTTTCCTGGCCCATGAGGAGCTGCGCGCGGATCTGGGCGCGGGCGCGCTCGATTTCCTGCTGCTGGATGTCATGGGACGACTTGTGCAGCTCGTCGATGATGACGGGCAGCAGTTCCGGCAGGTTTTCGCCGCCGGTTGCGGCATGAATGCCGAAAATGCCAGTGTCGGAGAAGCCCCAATGGAAGGCATAGACCGAATAACAGAGGCCGCGGAACTCGCGCACTTCCTGAAACAAGCGCGAGGACATGCCGCCGCCGAGGATATTGGCGAGGATCTGCGAACAGTAGAAATCGCGGGTATGATAGGCACGGCCTTCGAAGCCGAGCAGGATCTGCGCGTCCATCAGGTCGCGCGTTTCGCGAATATTGCCGCCGATATAGCGCGCCGGCTCGATAACGGGCGGTGCGGACGGTTTGGTCGGCAGGCTGGCGAAGCGTTCCTCGACCTGACGCACGAAGCTTTCATGATCAACCGCACCGGCCGCGACGACGAACATGCGGTCGGTCGTATAGTTGCGGCTGAGATAGTGGCGGATCTGTTCCGGCGAGAAGGAGAGAACGGTGTCCGGCGTGCCGAGAATGGCGCGGCCGAGCGTCTGGCCGCGATAGGCGACTTCGGAAAACTTGTCGAAGACGACATCGTCGGGCGTGTCGTTCGCCGCGTTGATTTCCTGCAGGATCACCTGCTTTTCGCGGGCCAGTTCTTCTTCGTCGAAGGCTGACTCGGTCAGGATATCGGCAAGGATATCGACGGCGAGCGGCACATGATCCTTCAGTACCCGAGCATAATAGGAGGTGGTTTCAGTCGAGGTGGTGGCGTTGACTTCGCCGCCGACATTCTCGATTTCCTCGGCGATCTGCCGGGCCGTGCGACGTCCGGTGCCCTTGAACGCCATATGCTCGAGCAGATGCGCGATACCGTGTTCTGCCTCGGTCTCGTTACGCGAACCCGACTTGATCCAAACGCCGAGTGCCACGCTTTCTAGGTGTGGCATCGATTGGGTCGCTACTGTCAGCCCGGACGCTAGCCGGGTGCACTCCACTGTCATCGCCTGTCTTTCCGCGTCTGTTATTCGCCGATCCGGGTATGTTTTCCGATAAAGCTTTCAACGGCTTTAAGTTCCGGATCGAGAATGTCGAAACGCTCCTCCCTGGTCATCAGACCAGCAAGCCACGTCGGAAGCGCCGGGTCAATACCGGAGGCGGATTTTACTGCGGCGGGGAATTTTGCCGGATGGGCGGTGGCAAGCGTCACCATCGGGCTTGACGGACGCTCGTTCTTTTCAGCGACGAAGGCGCCGATCGCCGTGTGTGGATCGAGCAGATAGCCCGTATCGGCAAGAGTCTTGCGAATGGTTTCAGCCACCTGCTTTTCGCTGGCGCGGCCGGCTCGGAAGTCCTTCTTGATGAACTTCTGCGCCTCTTCGCTGATCGAAAAGCCGTTCGACTGCTTCAGGCTCTCCATGGCGGCGCGCACCTTGGAGGCGTCGCGGCCATTGGCCTCGAACAAGAGCCGCTCGAAGTTGGAGGAGATCTGGATATCCATCGACGGCGATGTGGTGGCCTTGACCTCGCGCATTTCATAGCGGCCGGTTTTCAGCATCCGAGCCAGGATGTCGTTCTCGTTGGTGGCGATCACAAGCCGCTCGATCGGCAGACCCATGCGCTTGGCAACGTAGCCGGCGAAAATATCGCCGAAATTGCCTGTGGGCACGGTGAAGGAAATCTTCCGGTCCGGTCCGCCGAGCGCGACTGCTGTCGTGAAGTAATAGACCACCTGCGCCATGATGCGCGCCCAGTTGATCGAATTGACGCCGGAAAGCTTGACCTTGTCGCGGAAGGCGACGTCATTGAACATGGCTTTGACGAGATTCTGGCAATCGTCGAAATTGCCCTTGATCGCCAGCGCGTGAACGTTTGCCGCCGTCGACGTGGTCATCTGCCGCTGCTGCACCGGCGAGACTTTTCCGTGCGGGAAGAGAATGAAGATGTCGGTGCGCTCGCGGCCGGCAAAGGCGTCGATCGCAGCGCCGCCGGTATCGCCCGAGGTGGCGCCGACGATGGTTGCCCGCTGGCCGCGCTTCTCCAGCGCATAGTCCATCAGCCGCGCAAGCAACTGCATGGCGACATCCTTGAAGGCGAGCGTCGTGCCGTGAAAGAGCTCCAAGACGAAGCTGTTCGGGCCGGTCTGGACGAGCGGTGTCACGGCGGGGTGCCGGAAGGTGGCGTAGGCATCGTCGATCATGCCGCGGAATACGTCGGCCGGGATCTCGCCGTTGGTGAAGGGCGACAGCACGGCAAAAGCGACGTCCTGATAGCTCTTTCCGCGGAAGGCGCGGATTTCTCTTTTCGTCAGGACAGGCCATTCGCGGGGAACATAGAGCCCGCCGTCGCGAGCAAGGCCAGCCAGGAGGGCGTCGCAGAAGCCAAGGGCAGGGGCTTCTCCCCGCGTTGAAATGTAATCCACGGTCTTAGAATTCCTTTGGTCGCAAAATTGCCTGAGTGATCGATTGAGAGAGTAGAGGAACGAAGCGACGGCGGCCTGTCTTTTTGCGTCGGATCAGGCGCGTGGTTTTCGCGTTTGCGCAAGGCGCGTCGGATCGGCGCCGGGCGGAGGCCTTTGGTGGTGATCTGTCGATCTCGAAAAGTGAGCCAAAACGGTGTCTACCCAATCGATTTTTCGCTGCGCCGCTGGTATAGACCATCGCCAAGTGTCATAAAAGGCCCGTTTGGCGGGCTGCAGGCCGATAATGTAAAATATATGGAGAGGGTGGAATTATAGTGTTTGGCAGGGTTTCGCGTCGTCTTTTCTCCGCTTCGCTTCTGGCATTGCTCACGGGTTGCAGCTCTCTCGGTATTGGCGGCAACAGTGAAAAGCAGCCAGGGGCTGACATCACGGTAGCACCGCAAGCCGGAGCCCCGGCTGCCGCTTCAACTCCCACCCCGACCTACGTCGCCGGCAAATGCCCGCAGGCTGTCATCCGCGACGAGGATGCGGTTTATCGTACCTACGCCAAGGGCGCCAAGGACGATGCGAGCCAGTTGGTGTATCAGGCTTCGCTGGCACAGGCGACCCGCCAGTGCACGAGTGACGGCACCAGTCTCGGCATTCATGTCGTGGCGCAGGGACGCCTGGTCGCCGGCCCGATGGGCTCCTCCGGCAAGGTGACCCTGCCGATCCATGTCGCCGTCATGGACAACGACAACGCGCTTTACAGCAAGACCATTATGTACACGGCTGAGATTCCGCCGGGTGAGACCACGGCGCAGTTCCTCTTTACCGATGATGATATTCAGGTTGCCGGCGGCTCCGGCGGTTTCACGATCGTCCAGATCGGCTTTGATCAGGGTCCGCAGAAGCCTGCGAAGAGCACGAAGCCGGTGCGCAGGAAGCATCAGTAAGCTTTCGATCGCGGCCTTTGCGTAGAGCGACGCAGGGCCGCGACGACCACCAAAGAAAAAGCCCTGCCGGTCGGCAGGGCTTTTTCTTTGGTGGTCAGTCTTCAGTCCGTCCTAGAGGACGCCATCCCATTCCGCGAGCGCCATGACGACGCCGGGAAGGTCGGCCATACGGCTGATGACGGTTTCCGCGCCGGCGTCGGTCAGCCGATCGGCGTGGGAAGGGTAGGTGTGTGATGCGCCGGTGAAGCCGATGACGCGCATGCCGGCGGCACGCGCCGCCTGAACACCATGGATCGAATCTTCGACGACGATCGTGTTGGCGGGGCTGACATTCATCTGCTTGGCGCCATGCAGGAAAATATCCGGTTTTGGTTTCACGCGGTCGGCGCCAAGATCCTTGGCGGAGTAGATATGCGGCGCGAACAGCTTGATGTAGCCGACCTTGGTCAACATCATCTCGAGGCGCGCCGAGCTGGAGTTCGAGCAGATGCACCGCGGCATCGGCAGTCGCGACAGTGCCAGCGGCACGCCTGGTATCGCCTGGACTTCATTGGCAAGCTTCAGGTCGAGCAGCTTCTCCGACTTGTCGAGCAGCGTCGCGGAGAGCGGAATGCTTGCCTCGCGCTCGACCTCGAACAGGATGTTGCGCCAGGTCATGCCGGCGAAGCGCTCACCCATTTCCTCGGTGCTGATCGGGTAGCCCGCATCGGTCAGCAGCTTGGACTCGACCTCAGCCGCGATGATTTCCGAATCGACCAGAACGCCGTCGCAGTCGAAGATGATGAGATCGAAGCCATTGCTCATGAAATTGCTGCCTTTGATGTGGCTGGGTTCGGCAGCTCCGGGAAACCGTTGGGATTTCGGAAGATGCTCTGAAAAACGACCGCCGGGCTTTACACGATATGTCGACAAAGCTCAACCAATTGGCGGGCATGGCTGCGCTGCAGCTAGCGAAAGGGTCGAAATGCGCAAAAGCGGTGACAGCTTTTGCTTGCCGCTCGACATCGGGCAGGGCTGGCTTTAAGCATCGGCAATGGCCAAGGAGCGCGACGACACCATTGCCAGCCGTATCAGCCGGGTGCTTGCCGACCGCATCATCCGCGGCGAGCTCGCGCCCGATACCCGCCTGCGGCAGGATCATATCGCCGAGGAATTCGGCACCAGCCATGTGCCCGTGCGCGAGGCGTTCCGGCGACTGGAGGCGCAGGGGTTGGCGATCAGCCTGCCGCGCCGTGGCGTTCGCGTCGCCTCGTTCGATCTCAAGGAGGTCCGCGAGGTCGCGGAAATGCGGGCGGCACTCGAAGGTCTTGCACTCAAGCATGCGGCCCCGCATCTGACTGCGTCCATTCTGGACGAGGCCGAGCAGGCGACGCGCGACGGCGACGCCGCAGGTGACGTTTACGCCTGGGAAGAAGCCAATCGCCGCTTCCATCGCCTGATCCTGGCGCCTTGCGGCATGGCGCGGCTGCTCGCCGCCATCGACGACCTACACGCCGCCAGTGCCCGCTTTCTCTTTTCCGCCTGGCAATCCGGCTGGGAGAAGCGCACGGATCATGATCACCGCGCCATTTTGGCGGCGCTTCGCCAGGGTCGAATCGACGAGGCGGCGGCAATTCTGCAGAAGCATGTGCAATGGATCGGCCGCGCGCCGGTGCGCACGCCTTCGGGGTCGACGCGAGACGCCTTCGCAATCGTCGGCTAGCGATCACAACGCATCATGATGATCTTAAGCTGGGCTTTGGAGATGGCGTTTAGAGCGTGTCCGTCATCGCTAGCGGAAAGAGCGCCAGAAACCGGCGCTCGCCCTCGGGCGTGAAGAAGATCGAGCGGCTGTTTTCGGTTCGCCGCGCCCAGCCCTTGTCGAAAAAGTTCGAAAGTAGCGCCTTACCGAGGCTGCCGGCCAGATGCGCGCGCCGCTCGCTCCAGTCCAGGCAGGATCGGCAAAGCGGACGGCGGCTGGAACGCAGGTCGGAGACATCGATGCCGATCGAGCCCAAATGCTTCTCGCCATCGGCCGTCAGGCTCAATCCTTCTCCCATCACGGAGATCGAGCCGGCCTCTATCAGGCTGTCGAGCATCCGCACGCCGTAATCGCCGGCAAGATGGTCGTAGCAGATACGCGCCTTTCGCAGCGCCGGCTCCTTCGGGCCTGGACGATGGCGCAGATGGCCGCGGCTTGCGGCAAAACCCATGATGCCCTCAAGCAGCTTGCCTACGCGATCGTCCGCCAGCGTGAAATAGCGATGGCGGCCCTGCTTGCGTTGGGCGAGCAGGCCACCCGCTTCAAGCTTGGCGAGATGCGCGCTCGCGGTCTGCAACGTTACCCCTGCGGCAGCGGCGAGTTCCGTTGCGGTCAACGCTCGGCCGCCCATCAGCGCCGTCAAAATATTCGCCCGCGCGGGATCGCCGATCAGCGAGCCGATCTGTGCAATGTCTGGACCTTCCTTCATACTTCGATCGTAGCCGAACCATCTCCGTCCTGCAATGTGCGAAAACGTCTGCATCAGCAAAGGAGAAAGCCAATGATCACCTGTTTCATCCGCTATCAGATCGACCCGTTCAAGCAGGAGGCCTTCGCGGAATATGGCAAGGCCTGGGGCCAGATCATCCCGCGCAACGGCGCCGATCTCATCGGCTATTTCGCGCCACACGAGGGTTCGCTGACGACGGCCTATGGCGTCTACAACATCGAGAACCTGGCTGCCTATGAAGCCTATCGCAAGAGCCTCGCCGCCGATCCGCTGGCGCAGGCCAATCTCGATCTAGCTCGCCGCGAGCGATTCATCTTGCAGGAGGATCGCATCTTCCTGAAAAACATATCCCTGCCGCATGCTCCGAGGACATCGCCATGATCGCAGTCATTTTCGAAGTCGTCCCCCATCCTGACGAGCGCCAGCACTATCTCGATATTGCCGCAAGGCTGCGCTCCGAACTCGAAACGATCGACGGTTTCGTCTCCATCGAACGCTTCGAAAGCCTGACCCAGCCAGGCAAGATCCTGTCGCTGTCCTTCTGGCGCGACGAGACCGCCGTTCTTGAATGGCGAAACCGCGAAGCGCACCGTGCAGCGCAGAAGGCAGGGCGGAAGACAGTCTTTGCCGATTATCGGTTGCGCGTCGCGCAGGTGCTTCGCGACTATGGTATGACGGAACGGGCCGAGGCGCCCGATGACAGCCACGCGGTGCACGACATCTAAGGCATGTCGCGTAAAAGTGTGCCGCAGTTTTGCGATAACGACATGCGCTTTAGGATTTTCAACGTGATAGCACTGTTGGATAGGCCCGCATTTCCGGGATCTTGTTCGGGAAATTCGGAAAATATGACACCGCTTTAGCCTTTGGTAACCAAGATAGGTAACCATAACACTCAGTTAAGAGCACCGAGTAAGTGTAACAGCGAGTATCAAATGGCGTCAGTTTTCCCGCTTGCCGACCTCAGAACCTCAGCAGTTCCGGGGTCCTGGATCGACACGATCATCAAGGGCGATTGCGTGGCCGCTCTTGAGGCACTGCCCAATCAATCCGTCGACGTCATCTTCGCCGACCCGCCGTACAATCTTCAGCTTGGCGGCACGCTGCATCGTCCGGACCAGTCGCTGGTTGACGCCGTCGATGACGAATGGGACCAGTTCGCATCCTTCGAAGCCTACGACGCGTTTACCCGCGCCTGGCTGCTCGCCTGCCGCCGCGTGCTGAAGCCGACCGGCACGATCTGGGTCATCGGCTCCTATCACAACATCTTCCGCGTCGGCGCGACCCTGCAGGATCTGAACTTCTGGATCTTGAACGACATCGTCTGGCGCAAGACCAACCCGATGCCGAATTTCAAGGGTCGCCGCTTCCAGAACGCGCATGAGACGATGATCTGGGCGAGCCCGAACGCCAAGGCCAAGGGCTATACCTTCAACTACGATGCCATGAAGGCCGCCAACGACGATGTGCAGATGCGCTCCGACTGGCTGTTCCCGATCTGCAACGGCAACGAGCGGCTGAAGGGCGACGACGGCAAGAAGGTGCATCCGACGCAAAAGCCGGAAGCGCTGCTCGCCCGTGTCATCATGGCCTCGTCCAAGCCCGGCGACATCATCCTCGATCCCTTCTTCGGATCAGGCACGACCGGCGCCGTTGCCAAGCGTCTCGGCCGCCACTTCGTCGGCATCGAGCGCGAGCAGGACTATATCGATGCGGCAAGCGCCCGCATTGCCGCCGTCGAGCCGCTGGGCAAGGCGGAACTGACCGTCATGACCGGCAAGAAGGCCGAGGTTCGCGTTGCATTCAACGCTCTCATCGAGAGCGGCCTCGTCAAGCCTGGTCAGGTGCTGACGGATGCGAAGCGCCGCTATAGCGCCATCGTGCGCGCCGACGGCACGGTTGCTTCCGGCGGCGATGCCGGCTCCATTCATCGCCTTGGCGCGAAGGTCCAGGGCCTTGATGCATGCAATGGCTGGATGTTCTGGCACTTCGACGATGGACGTTCCCTGCGTCCGATCGACGAGCTCAGGGCCATCATCCGCAGCGATCTGGCGAAGGTGGAGTAAGCCTCAGCCATTTCCCGTAAGCATATCTGCCTTCTTCCGTCGTGTACATCCAGTTAGGGAAGAAGGTGAAACGCTCAGGGCTCTACGGGATACATCATCCGGTAGGGCCCTGAGCGTCTTGTCGTCTTCGGATATCAGAAGTCCTGATAGTCAGTGACGTCGACGCGCACGACGCGGCCATTTTCATCGAAGGTGATCGTTTCCTCGCCCTCGCGGATCAGCGGCTTGCCCGTTTTGCTGTTGGTGGCGCGTACCGACCAGACGGCACGGCCCGAAAGCGGCGTCAGCGTTTCCACCAGGGAGTTCGATGCCGTCTGATCGGGATAAGTATCGAAATAGCCGCGGAAGGCTTCCATGATCGCATCGCGACCGGCAAGGCTACCGACACCGTTCGAGACGTAGGTGGCGTTCTCGGCGAAGAAATTCTCGATCTCTTCATAGTTGATACGATTGATCGCATCGTGAAACAGATCGATGCGTTCTGCGGGATCGAAGATCATTGGCTCAGACCTTTATGCCATATGCGGCGAGATCGCTGCGCAGCTTCTCGGCGCCGGTGAAATGAATTGCGTGCCAGCCGGCAGCGCGTGCGCCTTCGACGTTCGGATAGGAATCGTCGATGAAGATCGTCGAGGCCGGATCGAGGTCGAAGCTCTTGGCGTGGGTATCGTAGATCGAGACATCAGGCTTGATCAGGCCGACATCGCCTGAAACGGTGACGCCGCGCGGCTTCGTGAGGAAGGGATAGCGTACCTGTGCCTCGCGGAAGGTGTCGGAAGCGAAGTTGGTCAGCATGGTGACGTCGCGGCCCTCCGCGATCAGCTGCTCCAGAATGGCGACGCTGTCTTCGTAGGCATGCGGGACCATCTCGTGCCAGTGTTTGCGGAAGGCGCGAATCTGCTCTTCACGTTCCGGATGCTCGGCAATCAACAGTGCCTCCGCCTCTTCCCAGGTCCGGCCACGATCCTGCTCGATATTCCATTCATGGGTGCAGACATTGGCGAAGAACCAATCGCGCTCGTCGGCGTCCGGGATGACACGGCTGTAGGGAATGTTCGGGTCGTAATGAATAAGAACTTTGCCGATATCGAAAACGATATGTCTTATTTCCGTCGTCATGAATGAATTCCTGATTCTTGGTCTCAACGTATTTTTGCGAAGGCATTGGGAATAGCCTGAGCGATCGCTTTTTTCATGACTGTCGGCAATGCCTGCTCTTCAAGATTTGTAACCGGCGCCCACCATCCGTCATGGTTGTCCTTCCCGGAAACGGACTTGGCGCGCCAGATCGACAGCCGCAGTTCGAAATGGGTGAAGACATGCGTCACCATGCCGGCCGGCTGCCAGTCGGCCGGGAAGGGTGCTGCCTCCATGCCGGTCTCGCCGTCGATACGCGCTGTCCAGCCCGTCGTCGGCACTTCAGCCATGCCACCCAGCAATCCGCTTTCGATGCGGCGCCGCAGGAAGATTTCGCCCTCGTCATTGACGGCGACGAAGGCTGCTCCCTGGCGCACCGGTTTTTCTTTCTTGGCAGCTTTGACCGGGAAATGCTCGGCATCATGCCCGGCCAGCGCCTGACAGGCGCCATTGAAGGGACAGAGAGAACAGACCGGACGCTTCGGCGTACAGATCGTCGCGCCGAGATCCATCATCGCCTGGGCGAAATCGCCCGGCCGGTCCGCTGGGGTCAGCAAGGCGACCTTCTGCTTCATCAGCGGCTTGGCGCCCGGCAGCGGCGTTGAAATCGCGTAGAGGCGGGAAATGACACTTCGACATTGCCGTCCATGACAGCGGCCTGGCGATTGAACGCGATTGCGGCAACGGCGGCGGATGTATAATCGCCGATGCCCGGAAGCGTGCGCAGACCTTCCTCGGTATCGGGAAAGCGGCCGCCATGATCTGCCGCAACCGCCTCGGCGCATTTTTTCAAATTGCGGGCACGAGCGTAATAGCCGAGCCCGGCCCAGGCCGCCATGACGTCGTCGTTTGCGGCGGCGGCGAGATCGTCGACCGTCGGCCAGCGTTCGAGGAATTTCGCGAAATAGGATTTGACGGCCGGCACTGTCGTCTGTTGCAGCATCACTTCCGACAGCCAGATGCGATAGGGATCGGGCTTGACGCCCCGTGCGGCCATCGGCGGCGAGACGCGCCAGGGAAGGTCGCGGTGGTGTTTGTCGTACCAGGCAAGCAGCGATGCGGCCGTGGGGGATTCTAAAGTCTTGGTCATGATTTGCCGCATCGGTGGGAAGTGCTCTATACTTGGCCAAGCTGCGTCGGGCGATCAAGCTCCCGAATGGACAAAGAATGCACCGGGAACCCGATTGATATGAGTTATCCCCGAAAAGGCGAGAAGCAGATTTCCGAGCTGACCAACGGCATCGTCGATCCGGTGCTGGCGAAGCGCGCCGGCATCAACACGACGCTGCTCGGCTGCTGGGACGAAATCGCCGGGGAGGACTTCGCCGACTGCACACGGCCGGAAAAGATTGCCTGGGCCAAACGGACGGGCCCCGGCATGGACGACCGCTATCAACCCGGCGTATTGACGATTGCCTGCGAGGGTGCCCGCGCGCTGTTTCTGACCCATGCACAGGGCGAGCTCATCCAGCGCATCAACAGCTTCTTCGGCTTTTATGCCGTCAATCAGATCCGCATCGTGCAGAAGCCGGTCTCGGTCGCATCCAGACGCTCGCGGACGCCGCCGCCGCTGAAGGGCGAGGCGGCGCGCAAGCTGGCTGACATGATTGAAGGCATCGAGGACGAGAAGATCAGGGCCGCGGTTCAGCGCCTGGGCACGGCCATGGCCTGGAAGCGTAGGTAGAAGCCGGCCAAACCGCCGGTTTTGCAGATTGTGGACAGAATTTAAGTTGTCTGTCTTTGCCAGGTCACAATTCTTTGAAGAAAGTTGGCCAACCGTGCCTTGTTAGCGGCAAGCAGCCGTTATATCGCATGAAACATTCGAAGACCTCTTTAACGACGGGTGACTCTATGCCGATGTCCGACATGCTCCTGACCAAACGCCATCTGCTGGGCGGCTCTGCCTTTGCAGCCCTTTCCGTGGCGTTCTCTACCTTTGCCGAGACCGCATCCGCCGCGTCCGCAGAAGACGAAGTGCCGCCGGCTGACGGCGACGTCAACATGAGCGAAGTGCTGAAGCCCGGCCCGCTGCCGGAAATCGCGCTCGGCAAGCAGGATGCCCCCGTCAAGATCGTCGAATACATGTCGCTGACCTGCCCGCACTGCGCGCATTTCGCGGTCACGACCTTCGAGACGATCAAGCAGAAATACGTCGATACCGGCAAGGTTCTCTTCATCATCCGCGAGTTCCCGTTCGATCCGCGTGCCGCTGCCGCCTTCATGCTCGCCCGTTGCGCCCCGCAGGAGCAGTACATGCCGATGGTCGAAATGCTGTTCAAGCAGCAGATCGCCTGGGCCTCGCCCGATGTCGACGGCCGCGCAGCACTGCTGCAGATGTCGAAACTTGCTGGTTTTACTGAGGATAGCTTCACGAAGTGCTTGACGAACCAGAAGCTTCTGGATGATGTCAACTCAGTACGGGAACGCGCAGCCAAGGATTTCGGCGTCAATGCCACGCCGACCTTCCTGATCAATGGCAAGCGCTATGCAGGGGACATGTCTGTTGCTGCCATGTCGAAGCTTATCGACAGCCTGCTCTGATCCGCGCCTTTTTCAATCACAGGCGGGCGGCCGAGGTTGCGCGCCTGTGATTGCCTCCTTTAGATTCGAGTCTGGAGCGATCACGCTCCCGATGCCGGCATCGTGGACGGCCTTCTCCCCGCATGGGAGAAGAGGGCGTTGCCTATGAAGTTCAACAGACTGAGACTTGTCGGCTTCAAATCCTTCGTCGAACCGGCGGAATTCGTGATCGAGCGCGGTCTGACCGGCGTCGTCGGCCCGAATGGCTGCGGCAAGTCCAATCTTGTCGAAGCCCTGCGCTGGGTGATGGGTGAGAATTCCTACAAGAACATGCGCGCCTCCGGCATGGACGACGTGATTTTCTCCGGTTCGGGGAATCGTCCGGCGCGCAACACGGCCGAAGTCGGCCTCTATCTCGACAATAGCGATCGCACAGCACCTGCCGCCTTCAACGACAGCGACGAAATCCAGGTCACGCGCCGCATTGAGCGCGAGCAGGGCTCCGTTTATCGCATTAACGGCAAGGAAGCCCGTGCCAAGGATGTGCAGCTGCTGTTTGCCGATGCTTCCACCGGCGCGCGTTCGCCCTCCATGGTCGGGCAGGGTAGGATCGGCGAGTTGATCCAGGCAAAGCCGCAGGCACGCCGCCAGCTTCTGGAAGAGGCTGCGGGCATTTCCGGCCTGCATTCGCGCCGGCATGAAGCCGAGCTTCGTCTGCGCGCCGCCGAAAGCAATCTCGAGCGGCTTGACGATGTGACGTCGCAGCTCGAAAGCCAGATCGAAAGCCTGAAGCGTCAGGCGCGGCAGGCCAACCGCTTCAAGATGCTCTCGGCCGATATCCGCGCCCGCGAGGCCATGTTGCTGCATATCCGCTGGGTGCAGGCCAAGGAGGCCGAAGCCGAAGCCGATAGCGCACTCAACCAGGCAACGGTGCTGGTCGCCGAAAAGGCGCAGATCCAGATGGAGGCGGCAAAGGCTCAGGGCATTGCCAGCTTCAAGCTACCGGAACTGCGCGACGACGAGGCGAAGGCCGCCGCCGCCCTGCAGCGCCTGCAGATCGCCCGCTCGCAGCTGGAAGAAGACGTCAATCGCATCCTGCGCCGCCGCGATGAGCTGATCCGCCGTCTGGCGCAGCTCGCCGAGGATATCAGCCGCGAACAGCGTCTGGTTGCCGACAACGCCTCCGTCCTCGCAAGGCTGGACGTCGAAGAAGCCGATCTCACAGATATCCTCGCCGACTCAGGCAGGCTTGCCGAGGAGACGCGTCTCGCCTTTGAAGAAGCCGCTGCCAAGCTCGCCGACAGTGAGCGGGTCTTTACCGCCCTGACCGCAGAGCGCGCCGAAGCCGCAGCCGGCCGCAATCAGCTGGAGCGAGCCATACGCGATCTCGCCGATCGCAAGATGCGGCTTGAGCGGCAGGCCAGCGAAGCGAACGCGGAGCTTGCCGCCATCGACGGGAAGATGGCCGATCTGCCCGACCCAAGCGAAAAGCGCGACATGGTCGAGACGGCAGAAAATGTCGTTGCGGATGCGGAAGGTGAGATTCAGCGTGTCGAAGCCGTTCTCGCCAAGGCGCGTGAAACCGAGGCGTTGTCGCGTGGACCGGTCGAGCAGGCGCGGGCGCGGGTGAATGCGCTCGAAACCGAGGCTCGGACCATTTCCAAGATGCTGGCGGCCGGCGATACGTCCGGTGCCTTTTCGCCCGTGGCCGAGGAGTTGCGCGTCGACCGAGGCTTCGAGACCGCGCTCGGTGCCGCGCTCGGCGACGATCTGGAATCCTCGCTCGATTCCGGGGCGCCGGTCTATTGGTCCGACAATGGCAGCGGCGGCAACGATCCGGCCTTGCCGGAGGGCGTCTCCCCTCTGATTACCCATGTCGGCGCACCGGCGGCGCTGACGCGACGCCTGCGCCAGATCGGCATCGTTTCGGCTCAAGACGCTCTGAGGCTGATGCCGGAGCTGAAGCCGGGTCAACGGCTGGTGACGAAGGATGGCGCCGTGTTCCGCTGGGACGGTCATGTCACCGGTGCTGATGCGCCGAGTGCGGCTGCCCTGCGGCTCGCTCAAAAGAACCGCCTTTCCGAGCTGGAAGCCGAAGCAGAGTTTGCCCGCGATGTGCTTGCCGAGGCCGAGGAGCGCCTTTCGGCTGCCGCCAATGCAATCCGAGGTGAAGAGGGCCGCTTGGCGACCGCTCGCGACGCCAGCCGCCTTGCCGCCCGGCATCTGGCCGAGGCGCGGGAAGCGCTCGCCGCCGCGGAACGCGCTTCCGGCGACCTCATCCGCCGCCGCGACGTGATCGTCGAGGCCGTCAGCCGGCTGCAAGAGCAGCTGGAAGATGTGGCCATGCAGGATGAAAATGCCCGCATCGAGCTGGAGGATGCGCCGAATCTCGACGCCATCGACCTGAAGCTGCGTGACCAGCAGGCCGAAGTCGCGACGGATCGTGGCGTTCTGGCTGAAGCCCGTGCCCGCCATGAGGGTTTGAACCGTGAGAACGAGGCGCGTCAGCGCCGTCTCCTCGCCATCCGGCAGGAGCGCGACACCTGGCGCCAGCGTGCTGTCAGTGCCGAGGAACACATTCAGACGCTGCGTGACCGCGAAGAGGAAGCGCGCGAGGAAGCCACCGAACTCGATCTCGCCCCCGATGAATTCGACGACAAGCGTCGTGCCTTGATGAACGAGCTGCAGAAGGCCGAGGAAGCGCGCCGTCAAGCCGCCGACCGCCTCGCCGAAGCCGAGATGGTTCAGCGCGAGGCCGATCGTCATGCGGCGACTGCGCTCTCCGAATTGGCGGAAAGCCGCGAAAAGCGTGGCCGCGTCGAGGAGCGGCTGGTCTCTGCCCGTGAACGCCGGCAGGAAAGCGAATTGCGCATCCGCCAGTCCCTCAATGTCGAGCCGCATGAGGCGATGCGCCTGACCGGCCTTTCGGCGTCGCAAAACGTGCCTGACCTTCGCGAGGTCGAGCGTGAACTGGAGCGGCTGAAGATCGAGCGGGAGCGTCTCGGTGCGGTTAATCTGCGCGCCGAAGAGGAGAGCAAGGAGCTGACGGAACGGCTGCAGGCGCTGATCAAGGAGCGCGATGACGTCATCGACGCCATCCGGAAGCTGCGCGGCGCAATCCAGAGCCTGAACCGCGAGGGCCGCGAACGTCTGATCGTCGCCTTCGATATCGTCAATGCGCAGTTCCAGCGGCTGTTCACCCATCTTTTCGGCGGCGGCACGGCGGAACTGCAGCTCATCGAGTCGGATGATCCCCTGGAAGCTGGCCTGGAAATCCTCGCCCGCCCACCGGGCAAGAAGCCGCAGACCATGACGCTGCTTTCGGGCGGCGAGCAGGCGCTGACGGCCATGGCGTTGATCTTTGCGGTGTTCCTCACCAATCCCGCGCCGATCTGCGTTCTGGACGAAGTGGATGCGCCGCTCGATGACCACAATGTCGAGCGCTACTGCAACCTCATGGACGAGATGGCGGCCTCCACCGAAACCCGCTTCGTGGTCATCACCCACAATCCGATCACCATGGCCCGCATGAATCGCCTCTTCGGGGTGACGATGGCGGAACAGGGCGTCTCACAGCTCGTTTCCGTCGATCTGCAAACCGCCGAACGGCTGCGCGAAATCGCCTGAGAGCAATTCCGCGCAAGGATTGTGAAAACTGTTCTCGTTTCGACAAGAAATTGCCGTGTCGCCTGCCGTGCATCATCAAAGCGTGCTAGCGTCACCTCTAAATCAACAACAGGGGCGCTGATCCGCCCGGAAGGGACGCATGTCTGGCTCGACTGGCGGTGTTTTCGATTTCCTCGGAATACTCGCCGTATTGCTGCTCGTCGCTGCCAACGGCTTTTTCGTTGCGGCCGAGTTCTCTCTCGTTTCCGTCCGCCGCAGCCGCGTGACGGAGCTCGTCGCCGAAGGGCGGATGAATTCCAAGGCCCTGCAGAAGGCGGTCGACAATCTCGACGCCAATCTCGCGGCCACGCAGCTCGGCATCACCATTTCGTCGCTCGCCCTCGGCTGGGTCGGCGAGCCTGCCCTTGCTCATCTGCTCGAGCCGCTGCTCGATTTTCTCCCCGGGACATGGGCTGCGGCCGGGTCGCATGCCATCGCCGTCGCCATCTCCTTCATCATCATCACGGCGCTTCATATCGTCCTTGGCGAGCTGGCGCCGAAGAGCCTGGCCCTGCAGCGCAGCGAAGGCACCGCGCTCGGCGTCGTGCGGCCGCTCGGCCTGTTTCTCTTCCTGCTGCGCCCGGCAATCACCGTGCTCAACGGTCTCGGTAATCTCGTCCTTCGTCTCTTTGGCCTGCGCCCCGGTGCGGGCGAGGGTTCGTTGCATTCGCCTGCCGAGATCAAGCTCCTGATCGCCGAAAGCCAGGAAGCGGGCCTGCTGGAGCAAGCGCAGCAGGATCTGGTCGAACGCGTTTTCAACATCGGCGACCGAGATGTCTCCGACATCATGACGCCGCGGCTGGAGGTCGATTGGATCGACGCCGACGACACGCCGGAGGAAATGCAGAAAACCATTCGCGAGAGCCGCTTCGAACAGCTTTTAGTCGCGCGCGGATCGATCGACGAGCCAATCGGCATGATCCTGAAGAAAGATCTTCTCGATCAGCTGCTGAACGGCGAGCGGCTCAATCCGATGGCCGTCATCCGCCAGCCCTTGGTCGTTCATGAATCGACCGCCGTCTTCAAGGTGCTTGAAAACTTCAAGCGCGCGCCCGTCCGCCTCGCGATGGTCATTGACGAATATGGCAGCCTGGAAGGCATTGTGACGCAGACGGATCTGCTGGAAGCCATTGCCGGTGATCTGCCCGACATGGAAAACGACACGCCCGATGTCGTCGAGCGCGCCGACGGATCGTTGCTGATGGAAGGCATGATGCCGGTCTACGACGCCTTTGCGCGGCTCGGTCTGCGTGTGGGCGAAGAGGACGTCAATTTCCACACGCTTGCAGGTTTTGCGCTCTACCAGCTTGGTCATCTGCCCGAGGTGGGCGAAAGCTTCTCCTTCGGCGGCTGGCGTTTCGAGATCGTCGATCTCGACGGCATGCGCATCGACAAGATCCTGGCCCAGCGCGAGCCGCAGGCCTAGCCATCTTCGTTGCCAAGCACGACCCGGAAGCTCCTGATTTCCATCAATCGATTGAAATCGGAAAGCTCCGGGTCATATTTATTGTGCAGCGCAACATTTTGCCATATTTCTCGATTTTCATTTGTGGCTCAATGAATTAAGTTCAACCGGAGGAGTTGGACGGAGACAATGACGAATTGGGTCTACACATTCGGCGACGGGAAGGCCGAAGGGAGCGCAGCAGATTTTGAGCGGCTCGGCGGCAAGGGCGCGAATCTTGCTGAAATGTGCAATCTCGGCCTCCCGGTTCCGCCGGGCCTGACGATCGTCAGCGACGTCTGCACTTTCTACTACAAGAACGGCCGCAAGATCCCCGAGGAGCTGAAACCGCAGGTCATGCGAGGGCTGCAGCGGATGGAGGCCATCGCCGGGCGTAGGTTCGGCGATACCGAGCGTCCATTGCTGGTGTCCGTGCGCTCTGGCGGGCGCGCCTCGATGCCCGGCATGATGGATACCGTCCTCAATCTCGGTCTCAACGACGCCACCGTTCAGGCGCTCGGCCACGATGCCGGCGATGCCCGTTTTGCCTGGGACAGCTATCGCCGCTTCATCCAGATGTATGCCGATGTCGTCATGGGCCTTGACAACGAGGTTTTCGAAGAGATCCTGGAGGATGAGAAGGCGCGGTTCGGTCATGAGTTCGATACCGATCTGACGGCCGTCGAATGGCAGCACGTCGTTTCGATCTACAAGACCGTCATCGAGGAAGAGCTGGGCGAAGCCTTTCCACAGGAGCCGGAGGTTCAACTCTGGGGCGCCGTCGGTGCGGTCTTTGCGAGCTGGATGAACGCCCGCGCCGTTACCTATCGCCAATTGCACAATATTCCCGAGGCATGGGGAACGGCCGTTAATATTCAGGCAATGGTGTTCGGCAATCTCGGCAATTCATCGGCGACCGGTGTTGCCTTCACCCGCAACCCGTCGACCGGCGAGAAGGAGCTTTACGGCGAATTCCTCGTCAATGCGCAGGGAGAGGATGTCGTTGCCGGCATCCGTACGCCACAGAGCATTACGGAGGCCGCACGCCTCGCATCCGGCTACGATAAGCCGTCGATGGAAAAGCTGATGCCGGAAGCCTTTGCCGAGTTTCGTGACATCTGTGCGCGGCTCGAAGCGCATTACCGCGATGTTCAGGATCTGGAATTCACCATCGAGCGCGGCAAGCTCTGGATGCTCCAGACCCGCAGCGGCAAGCGGACCACCAAGGCGGCAATGAAGATCGCCGTCGATATGGTCGACGAGGGACTGATTACGGAGGACGAAGCGGTGTCACGCATCGAGCCGTCGACGCTGGATCAGCTGCTGCATCCGACGATCGACCCGCGCGCCCGCCGCGAAGTCATCGGCTCCGGCCTGCCCGCATCCCCGGGTGCTGCGACCGGCGAGATCGTTTTCACGGCGGAAGAGGCTATTCTCGCCGAAGAGGAAGGTCGCAAGGCCATCCTCGTGCGGATCGAGACCAGCCCGGAAGACATTCACGGGATGCACGCCGCCGAAGCGATCCTCACCACGCGCGGCGGCATGACCAGCCATGCAGCTGTGGTCGCCCGCGGCATGGGCATTCCCTGCGTCGTCGGCGCCGGCACCATGCGTATCGACATGCGCAACGAAAAGCTGATCGGCGTCGGTGTCACCTTGAAGAAGGGCGATATCGTTACGATCGACGGCTCCACCGGTCAGGTGCTCAAGGGCGAGGTGCCGATGATCCAGCCGGAGCTTTCGGGCGATTTCGGTAGGATCATGGCGTGGGCCGACCGCTCGCGGCGCATGACGGTGCGCACCAATGCCGACACTCCGGCCGACGCACGCGCTGCTCGCTCCTTCGGCGCCGAAGGCATCGGCCTTTGTCGCACCGAGCACATGTTCTTCGAAGGCGATCGCATCCATGTGATGCGCGAGATGATCCTCGCGGAGGACGAGGAGGGGCGCCGCGCCGCCCTTGCCAAGCTCATGCCGATGCAGCGCCTCGATTTCACCGGCCTGTTCACCATCATGCATGGGCTGCCGGTCACCATCCGCTTGCTCGATCCGCCGCTGCATGAATTCCTGCCGAAGACGGATGAGGAGATCGCCGAAGTGGCTGTGAGCATGGGTATGGAGGCGGCCGCCCTGCGCCAGCGCGTTGACGCGCTGCACGAGTTCAATCCCATGCTCGGCCATCGCGGCTGCCGGTTGGCGATTTCCTATCCCGAGATCGTCGAGATGCAGGCCCGCGCGATTTTCGAAGCTGCTGTTCTCGCCGCGCGCGAGACGGGAGCGGCTGTCGTGCCTGAGATCATGGTGCCGCTCGTCGGCCTGCGCTCCGAGCTGGATTACGTCAAGGCACGCATCGACGAGGTGGCGCGCGCCGTGATGACCGAAGCGAAGATGAAGATCGATTATCTCGTCGGCACGATGATCGAGCTGCCGCGCGCTGCATTGCGTGCCCATATCATCGCCGAGGCGGCTGAATTCTTCTCCTTCGGCACGAACGACCTGACCCAGACCACCTTTGGCATGTCACGCGACGACGCGGCCTCCTTCATCCCCACCTACCAGCGCAAAGGCATCATCGAGCATGATCCCTTCATATCGCTCGATTTCGATGGAGTGGGCGAACTCATTCGCATCGCGTCCGAACGTGGCCGCCGCACGCGCAACGACATGAAGCTCGGCATCTGCGGCGAGCATGGCGGCGATCCTGCCTCGATCCATTTCTGCGAGGATATCGGGCTGGACTACGTATCCTGCTCCCCTTTCCGCGTGCCTATCGCACGGCTTGCCGCGGCTCAGGCGGCGATCAAGGGGCGTGCTTGATTCGTAAAGGCCGAACGGCGCCCCATCAGCGGCGCCAATAACCGCCGCGATAGTAATAGCCCGGACCGCCGACCACCACGGTCGGTCCCCAGAAGAAATCATCGTTGCTTTCCATGAAAGCCCGTTGATCCGCGCGCCGGCTGAGATCCTGGTTCATAAGGCAGTTGGCGAAGGCCTGTGTGCCTGGCTTGAAGCCGTAGCCGCTGCATCTGCCTGCGTCTGCCGCTCGGATTTCTTCGGCTGTCTGGCAGGAGGAAAGCGCAAGCGTAATGGCGAGGAGGGAGAAGACGGAGGCAGCGATACGCATGACTTGAGGTCCTGATACAGGTGTGCAGGCGACAGTTATAGCGCCGCGCATGGCGGCGCGAAAGTCGTATTGCGGCCGCAGGCCGAATTGCTCAGGCGGCTTCCTTCGGTCTTGCCGGCAGCCTCTGCAGAAGGTCGACGAAGGCATCGGCAAAGCGCAACAGGTGCTCGGTGTCTTCATCCGGCTGCAGCAGACGGATTTCCGCACCGTCCCCGTCAAGCGCGGCAAAGAGCGTACGCATCGTCGCATCGCCTTCGGGAATGCGGATGACGGCCAGTCTGCGGCAATCGTCGATCAGACCGGCGGCGGGCAGATCGAACAGGAAATCGCCATGTACAGCCGAGGCGGCGTTTCTAACGGCCTCGCAAAAGCTCGGCTCGCCGTCGGAGAAGCCTTCGAGCGAAAGCTCCAGTTCCAGCAGTTCCAACGGCAGGATCGGGTCCGCCAATTCGGCTCCGGCAATCGCCGCACCCGGCAGCTGTTTGGCAGCGACGTCTTGAGAAAGCATCGGTTCCATCTCATCAAGTCCTTTCACAGCCTCGATAAAACGCTAAAGAATGGCCTTTTTTAGGAATTTAAGCAAGCGCTCACGTTTTTGGTCTAGGCGTTACTGGTTTCAGCCTCGAGAGAACATTGCGTGTTGGTGCCGTGACATTCGATTTATTTTCGTCGTTTCTTGATCTAAACATAGGTCGTATTTTGGGATTCGGTGCATCCGGCTTCCGATCCGACGCGCCGACGAGCCCTTGATGACCATTCGCTTCGACCGTCCCGTTTCACATGCCGCCCGCGCCGCGCGTTTGATCGCTTCTTTTGCCCTGGTGTTGTGTGGCGTGACGCTGATCGGCCATCGCTTCGGGCCGCTGGAGACGCCTTATTTCGTGCTGCTGCTGCTGATTTCGGCCGGCTGTGCCGCGTTGGCGGTGCTGCTTGCGCTGGTCGGCCTTGCCCAGCTCTGGCAGAATGCCGCCATCGGTGGCGTTTCGGCCGTGAAGGCGCTGGTCTATGCCGCACTGCCGCTTGCCATTTTCGGCTTCGGCGCCGAACGCTATTGGACCCGGCCGCATATCTACGAGATTTCGACCGATCTCAACGACCCGCCGGAATGGCTGGCGACGCCGGATGCGCGCCAGCTATGGCTGCCGCCCCGTCATCTGGTGACGCAGCCGGAGCGCGAGGCGCAGTTCGATGCCTATCCCGCCTTGATCAGCCGCCGTTATGAAGGTGCGAGCGACCGTGTTCTGGAAGCGGTGCGCAAGGTCGCGCATGATTATCACATCACCATCGTCAAGGCCGAAGGCGCCGATGTCGCCGATCCGAACGGCGATACGAGACCGAAGCGGCGCGGGCGTGCACGGACCGTCAATCCCGCGCAGGATGACGTCGCCGGCGGCGATGTCCCGGCAATCGTTCCCGTGCCGACGCCGCGTCCCTTCCGCGACGGCGTGGCGGAACTCATCCGCCAGAATACCGACGTCATTCTGCAGGGAGAGACCCGCACCCGCATCTTCGGTCTGCCCTGTGACATACTCATCCGCATCCGCGAGGAGGCGGAAACGACGCTGGTCGATATCCGCGTCGCCTCTCGTTACAGCCAGGACGATCTCGGCGTCAGCGCCGATCTGGCCGATGGCTATCTGAAGGCGTTGGATGCGGAATTGCTCGGCATCGCCGGAAGCTGAGGTGGCTCAAGCCGGACGATAGGCCCCGAGCAGCGCCGGTGGCCCATCGGTTTCCACCTGGCCCTTCTCGACCAGATCCTCCAGATGCGCGAGTACAGAAAGGGCGGCCGCCCCATGCAGACGCGGGTCGGTATCGCGATAGATGGCTTTGACCATGTCCGGGATCAGCCGGTCGCCGGCCTTGATGCGCTCCAGCACGGCGCGCTCGCGCATGCGGCGGTGCGTTCTGAGGCCGCGCATGAAGGAGGCGGGTTCCTTCACCGGGCCGCCATGGCCCGGTAGAAACAAACGGTCCTCGCGGGCAAGCAGACGCTCCAGCGAGGTCATGTAATCCGCCATCGAACCATCCGGCGGCGCAACGATCGAGGTTGCCCAGGCCATGACATGATCGGCCGAAAAGACGATGCCGGTGCCGTCGAGCGCGAAGCAGGCATGATTGGCCGTGTGGCCCGGCGTCAAGAGCGCGGTCAGCTGCCAGCCGTCTCCCGAGACGCTTTCGCCATCGCCAAGCACGATGTCAGGCCGGAACTCCATGTCGGAGCTTTCGGCAAAGGGATTGACCTCGCCCTGATAGAGCGGCCGCGCCGCCCGGTGCGGCCCTTCGCCGACGGTGAGCGCGCCCGTCGCCTCCTTCAGCCGCTTCGCCAGCGGCGAGTGATCGCGATGCGTGTGGCTGACGAAGATATGCGTGACCTCGCGCCCCTTCAGCGCCGCCATCAGGGCGGCAAAATGCGCCTCGTTCTCCGGACCCGGATCGATGACGGCGACGGAGGTCGTGCCGACGATATAGCTGTTGGTGCCGTGAAAGGTGAAAGCGCTGGGATTGTTGACCGTCATCCGCTCGATGCCTGACGCGACAGGCACGGCGCGGCCATAGGCGGGGTCGAAGGCAAGGTCGAAGTCAGGCGTGCTCATGATTGCTTGTATTCGATTTCGATAAAGGACATTGGCTCGGAGCCGGCATTGACGACATTGTGCTCGACACCGGCCTCGCGCCGATAGGCGGCACCCCTGGCGATATCGACCCGGCGGCTGCCGCCGGGCTCCTCGAGCAGAAACTGGCAGTCGGTCATCGGAACGACGACATAGCCGAGGCCATGCACATGATGCCCGGTATCGGCGCCCGGCCCGAAATCCCAGCGCGTGATGCGGCAGACGGCGTCATCGAGAAGCACGGTGGGCACGGCCGGCGGTCGGGCGCGAAACTGGCTCATCGGACCTCCTCATTCCTGATGCAGTGCAGCAAGACCTATCATACCGGCCCGAAAAGCGCACAGAAATATGTATGCGCACTCAACTTAGTCATTGTAGCGCGATGCGACCTTTGCTAATCAGACGCCGATTTGGCTGGTATAAGCAGCCATCTCCTCTGTTGGGGCGTCGCCAAGCGGTAAGGCACCGGTTTTTGGTACCGGCATTCCCAGGTTCGAATCCTGGCGCCCCAGCCAAGTTTTGCTGTTTTCTCGGAAAATGCCCGATTTCGAAGGCTTCCAGCATGGCTGGGAATCTGGAAATCGCGATTGTCATACAGGAATGTCATATTCCATTGTCTGACACGTTGAAGGCTTGGGATGCCTGTTTGCCCTCCAAGAGGGTTCTCAAATGGCAGTGGCTCAATATGTTTTTAAACGTGGCGCAATCTATTGGTGGCGTCGGCGTTTACCGGATGGAACCGGTTCGCGTGCTCTGTTGCTGATCGAAATCAGCCTGCGGACAAAATTTCTGGAGCGGGCGAAACGGCTCGCGGCCGAGATTACCCTGGTTAGCGAGCATCTCATTCGGGACATACGCCAAGAGATGATCGACCCTGACGACGCGAAAAAGATACTTATAAAAGTTGCCAAGAAGCATAGCGCAGAGCTGGACGTGACCGCCGCAGCGGAAGTCGCAAACGGCGAAGACGTGGAAGCTTCTCGTTGCAGCGATATTGTTGCGGGTTGGACAAATCGGATTTTCGCAGCCCAAGGTGACTTGGCAAGAATAGGTCCACATGAACAGCGCGAAATGAAGGCTGCCGGTCTCGATGAGGTGGTGATCGACGAAGTCAAAAAGCATCTGAATTTCTATCGATGGCACGGAATCTATCCGCCTCCTCCTGGCAAAATTCTCGAAATTTTAGAAGAGCACGATATTCCGGATACGAAGGTCAATTTCCAACAAGCACAACAGCTGTATCTTCGCGGCATGTCTGCCGCTCTTTTAGATACACGAAGGCGTTGGACAGGCGTTCGGCCAGACGATGACGCACTGTTGCAAGCCGCGCTTGTCGCTGATGCCGCAGCCATAGAGCCGTATGTACCGCCGCGTCCGACATCCAAACCCATACCCATACCCCAAATGGATGGGCCGGAATTACAGCAGGAAGAAGATGATTTCGATGTCGAAGATGAAATCGAAGAGGATGGTGACGATCTGGAGGAGCCCACGAGAGGCTTGGTCGAGATCGTAGAAAGGGCCGCCGGTCAAAATGTAAAATCTGACGATTGGACGGATAAAACGGCAAAGCAGCATGTCGCGCTGGCAAAGCTATTCGTACGTTTCGTCGGACATGATAACCCTGCGAAGATGCGGCAGTCGCATGTCGCTGACTTCAAGCTGACGCTGTCCGAGATGCCCAAAAATTACGGGAAGTCTCCGCGAGACCACGTTATCCCTCTTATCGACATTTTGGCACGCGCCAAGGACATGCCGCCAGAGCAAGTCGGTTTGTCACAGGGAACGTTGAACCGGCACATGACGCAGATGGGCAATATTGCCGACATTTGCAAACATGCTGGTTTTCCATTCGGGAATTTTGAGGGCGTTTCTGGTTTGCGGTCGAAAAAGAAAGGCAGTGGGCGGGGCGAACGGGCTCGCTTTTCGACCGACGAACTTCGGCTGCTTTTTAACCTGCCCATCTGGAATGGATGTGACGGCGAGAACAGCCGGTTGTCGCCTGGAGAATTGACATTCCATGACGCGAGCTACTGGGGTCCGATGCTGGCCCTCTATCACGGTCCGCGTAGGGAGGAATATTGCGGATTGCTGGTTTCCGAAGTGGAGGCGGATGCTGAAGTTCCTGCTATCCGCATCGAGCCGAATTTCGTTCGCGGCTTGAAGAATGCAGATTCTAAACGCCGCGTTCCGATTCATCCTGAGTTGATCCGATTAGGTTTCCTGGAATACGTCGCCGCGCTCAAGGACATTGGGCATGTTCTGCTATTCCCGGAACTCAGAGCGGCAGCACCGTCCACCCCGATGGGGGACGTTTTCGATGAAGCTTGGCAAGACATGCGGGTAGCAGCCATTCCATCTGCGAAAGAGGATGGCAAAGTGCTGCATTCCCTTCGGCATTGGTGCAATAACGAAATGAAGCAGTTCGGAGTGGCGGCGGAAATCAGAAAGGATATTCTCGGGCACACCAACGCCGACACAAATGAAGGACGCTATTCTGATGCCGCCCGACTGCGCGTCATGGCCAAGGCTCTGGCTCAGTTGCCTCAACCGACCGCTCACCTTTCGCGGTTTCCAATTCGTCTGATCGAGCGCGTTGAAAAACATCATGCACCGCCGACCAAAGCGAGGAAGTCGGCTCCATGACCGCCGCGCAATCTCCATTTGCTAAAGCGATGGCATTGGCCAAACGCCTCGTTGAATTGGGAATAAATCCCTTTCAATCTGATGCTGATCGATACGTCGTCTTGCTGGATGGCGGCGGTGGGGAAATCATCGACTGGGGAAAGCCTCTGCGCGGCACCCGCTTTTTCGAGCCAAATGCCATTCGCAAGGATCGGCCAATGGTTGCCGATTTTGAAGCCTTCGCTAAGCGGCGCGGGCTCAATGACTGCGTTTACTGGGGTGTCGGCCTGACAGGGGCTAAGGCCGATCCTGAGAACCTGGATGCGGCACTGAAAAGCTTCAACGAAAAGATAAATATCGAATTTAGCGAGCTTCGAAAAAGCGGGAAGTTCGAAGTGCTTCTCCTGGCCATCCATCCACGTTATGATGACTTCTCAGGGCTTTTCGATTTGCATGCGCATTTCGTCGCCAGGGTTCCCTCAGAACATAGGGATGCAGTCAAACTACGGCTGCGGATAAAGTTCAGTAAGACGGATTTCCCTGATCGTGCAATCCGTAACGCTGGTGCTGTGGCAACCTATATGCTTTGGGGAGTCTTCCGAAACGACATCATGGTGCAGTGGCCGGACAACGCGCTACGAGCCGCCTGGAAGCTCACACAGAGCCGTTTTCATTTCGTAAGGACCGGTGGCTCATTTCGGCAATGGAGAGCTTCCACAGTGCCGGTGAAGGACAAGGCCGGGTCTTCGGTCGATGATGCAAAAAAGCGCAGCAATCGCGCGGAAACGGCTGATACGCGACAACAGGTTGCAAATAGCGACCGGCTGCTTTCAAAGATCATGATAAAAATCCGAGGCGTCCGGATGGCGGCACTTCTTTTCGAGGCAGCGCTGCCGCGTGAGGAAGCCTCTGTCAAGGCGGAGGGACGTCCCGTCCGGGAGTATTCTTCAGCGGCTAGTATCGTAACTCAGGAGCCGCCAACTTTAGAGGAGGTGACGGCCACTGCCCAACTTTCTGGTGGCCCCACCACGGTTTGGAACCGTTTCATGGTAGCCATAGAGCCCGTCACGGCACCAATCTCGGTGTGGACCAAAAAAATCCACGGAATCGGGCAACAAATTATCCGGCGGCTCCTGAGTTGATGCACCTGAAACCCGATTAGGAAACTCCCAGAACCTTGATGCCGTCTGGCCGCAGTTCCCCACCGGGAGACACATGGCGATACAGGGTTTGGCGGGAGATTTTTAGCTCTTTGCAGAGATCGGCAACAATCGTGTCAGGTTGACCCATTGCTGCTTGTGCTAGGCGAATCTTGGCTGCTGTCATCGTCGCCTTTCTTCCGCCAACACGCCCACGAGCACGAGCGGAAGCCAGTCCGGCCATGGTTCGCTCTCGAATCAGCTCACGTTCAAATTCGGCGAGGCTGGCAAAAATCCCGAACATCAACTTGCCATGGGCAGAGGTCGTGTCGACAGGGGTCTGCCCGGATAAAACACGAAAACCTATCGACCGTTTAGAGAGGTCATCGACTGTCGTAACAAGGTGACGTAGATCACGGCCCAGCCTGTCGAGCTTCCAGACAATGAGCGTATCACCAGGACGAATGGCTTTCAGGCAGCTTTCCAGACCGATACGATCATCTTTCTTCCCGGATGCCAAGTCCTGATAAATCATAGCCGGGCTCACTCCGGCCTCAATCAATGCATCTCTTTGAAGGTCTAGCGTCTGGCTGCCGTCCGCTTTCGAAACCCTCATATATCCCAATAGTTCACCCATGCTGAAGTCCTTGTCACCTAAACGGTCGTTTATGTGACCATGATGAATCGTGATCCTGTCGGCGGCAATCGCGTCACTTAAAGCGTCACTTTTTCAATGCTCCAAATATGTGCTGAACATGTTCATTGAGACACGCAGCCGTAGACACCGTCGTCCGGCCGTGAATTATGCTTAGTTGCTGTTTCGTCATCAAAACTACCTTAGCGGGCCAATGCTGGAATTTTCAAAAATCAATGCCTTCGACGGCGGCCAACGAGCTTCATTCGAAGAACTGCTTTGCCAACTGGCGCAACGTGAGAAATTTCCAAACGGCTCTCGTTACCGACGAGTCGAGGGCGCTGGCGGGGACGGTGGTGTCGAGGCTTATTGGACGCTGCCCACCGGCAAGAAAGTCGGTTACCAGGCCAAGTTTTTCCTTCGTGCTGGCGATATCGACTGGGCGCAGATCGATAAATCTGTACTTCAGGCAATCGCCACTCATCCAGAGCTTGAAAGATATGTGGTTGGCTTGCCATGCGACCTCACAGACAAGCGAGGCAAGGCGAGAAAGGATAGCAAGTCGGGGTGGGAGCACTGGGAAAAGCATAAGAAGGACTGGGAGCAGGCAGCGCTTGCAAACGGCCTCTCCCATATTGATTTTGTTGCATGGCCTAAAAGTGAAATCAACTCGAGGCTGATTGCGAAAGGTGCGGAGGGACTTAGAGAATTCTTTTTTGGGGGCGTCGAGCTTTCTCAGGAATGGTTTCAGAACCAACTTGATCAGGCGGTTGCAGCTCTTGATGAAAGATATCATCCGGAAGATCACGTTAACATTCGCCTGCAGACATTGTTTTCAACAATAACCAGAAGCGCTGCATCCAGGAATAAACTTTCAACGACGTTGAACGCGGTATGCCAATTCACATTACCTGGCGGAGAAATAGCTTCGCTGTCGGCTCAACCGGACGTAATCATCCTTGAAAACCTTAAGAAGACGCATGCAGACCTCAATGCAATATCCGAAGATTTCGATCTTAGCCCCGCGCAGCGCTGGGATGTTGACAACTGGATCAATAAGTTAACCGCCTTAGAGAATGCAACGTCGGCACTAAACTCCTGGTGCTGGTCGCAATCTCGGAATCTGAAAGACAATTCTCGGGACGAAACTACTCTGCGGCGTTGCATTGACGAACTCGCGAAGCTTTCATCCTTAATATCGGATTTTGACGATACCATCCGTTCACCTTATATGATTGCCGAAAATCAGCGACTTGCCATCGTGCGAGGTGCGGCTGGGGCGGGAAAGAGCCATCTTTTTGCACAGTGTAGCGCCGATGCGCTCAAGGCGGGGCAACCAGCCCTGCTATTCCTTGGGCAGAGGTTTAACGATACAGAACTTTGGACACAGATTGCAGGCCAGCTTGGCTTGCCTGGTAGGACGCCGGATCAGATACTTGGTGCTCTCGATGCTGCAGGAACCGCATCCGGTGTGAGATGCCTAATTTCGATTGATGCCATTAACGAAGGCGTCGGCAGCAGATACTGGAAAAATCATATCGCTCCTTTTATCCAGATGCTCCAAAGCTATGCTGGCGTCTGCTGTGTCGTATCTTGCCGAACCGAGTATTTCGATGCCGCTGTACCCGATAGCACCGCATCAAAGTATCGAATATTTGATATTCGAGGGTTCGAGACTTCTGAAGAACAATTGGCAGCAGCGCGGGTCTATCTTGATAAACGCGGCATAGCTCGCCCCAGCACGCCTTGGTTGGCACCTGAATTCATCAATCCGCTATTTTTACGTTCCGTCTGCGTTTCGTTGGAGAGAGACGGAAAATCAGAATTTCCTTCCGGCCTTACAGGAACGAAGAAAATACTGAAATACTACCTCGAAAGTATGGGACGTAATATCCAGGCAAACGAAGATTCTGCTGTATCGCTTGTTTCCAAGCTTGGCCGTACAGCTCAAGAGATCGCAGCTCGTATGTTAGCGGATCGAACTGACTTCCTAGCTCTCGACAAATGTCGTGAGGCGATAGCCATTCATTTCGGTGACATAACGCCGCGCTCGGAAAACGAATGGCTGTCGATCATTCTGAGAAACGGGCTTCTTCGCAAAGACCCAAATCCGGACGCTTCAGATGAGGTATTTGCGGACCCCGATGTTGTGCGGTTTAGCTTTCAGCGTTTTCAAGATTTCTTGATGGCCGAAAAGGCGGTTGAAGACATCAGTGATCCAGCTGGAATCTTCGATGAAAACCAAGCTCTAAACTTTTGCATCGATGCCAAGTCGCATGTTGCCTGGCAATGGCGTGGCCTTCTTGATGCGCTCTCAACAGTGTTGCCAGAGAAGTTTGGCAAAGAGTTGGTGGACTGCATGCCAGGAGCCGCTAACCAATGGTGGAAAGACTGGGGAATTCGTGAGGGGTTCAAGGAAAGCGTTAAATGGCGGGAACGTTCTGCGTTCTCCGACCGAAGCCTAGAATTGCTGAATAAGCTCGGCGGTTCTGATTCGTTGGACATTCTGATACAGATCGCCGTCTCAGCCGATCATCCTTGGAATGCCGAGCTGTTGCATCGAAACTTAGAAAAACGAAAGCTTCCGCATCGTGATGCCAGCTGGACCAATTGGGTAAATGCTCAGGATTCTGATCCTGATTCGAATGTGGGGGTATTGATTGAGTGGTGCCTCACTGGGCAGGCACCAAACACAAATCCCCAAAACCGGTTTTTGGCAGCGCTTTCTCTATGCTGGTTTTTTTCGACTACCAATAGACGAGTTCGCGACAAGGCAACTAAAGCTCTGTCAAACCTGTTACTCGTTGAGGAGGGCATATTCGTTGAACTGCTGGCAAGGTTTGCCAAAGTGGACGACCCTTATGTCCTGGAAAGACTCCTTGCTGCTGGGTACGGCGCATGTTGCCGTAAACCAGAAGCGGGAAAATTGAACCTGTATTCGCAGGCGGTTTACAGCCACCTTTTCGAAAATCGATCACCACCTTATGGAATGTTGTTACGAGATTATGCACAAGGCATAGTTGAATTGGCGGAATACCATTCGTCCTTGCCAGTTGCCGTCGATATTCAGGTCTGTAAGCCCCCGTATAAATCTCCAAAACCGCGCCTTTCTGTCAGTGAGGAGCAGTTAAATATTGTCGCCCAAAACGCAGGAGACGACAGTATCGCATCTTCTTCAACGTCATCGATGGCCGATTTCGCGCAATACGAAATCGGCTCGCGGACACACGACTTTCTGACTGTTCCTTTGCATAAGGAACGCCCGCTTACTGCGAAGCACAAACTAAAAATTTTTGAAAAGGAAATCGTGACGTCGAATTCCGAACGCATGGTTGCATTCGAAAAGCTCGAAAAAACGGCCAATCCATATTGGTATGGGCTCTATTCAATAGAATGGGGACGTAGGGTATCGAAACCAAGCAAAGCGGAGGTCAAGCGTTGGGAGAACGATTTGGATGCCGCTAGACTCAATTTCCTGGGACTTTTGTCGGCGGAGGAAATTAAACGTTACGAGAATGAAGCTGTACCCGGTTTGTATCCCGCAAAAAAGGAAACGAAGCCACCGGAAAAGTTCAATCAGGGATCACTTCGCAGGTGGGTGGCAAAACGGGCGTATGACTTCGGATGGACGAAGGCACGTTTTCCGCATGATAGCTCCGGTAGAGGAGACTATTCTCGCGACCGACCGATGATAGAGCGGATTGGCAAGAAATATCAGTGGTTGGCTCTTGACGAGCTGTTGTGCAGATTAGCAGATAACTACTGGTTGGATACGGGGTTCGACGATCCACCCTTCGCATATCGACGTGCCACAGATATCGGCTTCAGGCGTGACATAGATGCGACGATCACCGAGGATAGAGAAAAACGTTTAAACTCGGACGAAGCGGGCAGTCAGTGGTTTTTCGAGCCGGTTATCAAATTGCCTTCCGTCGAGGAGCAGACCCTCACTAAATGGCCGTTTGAGCAAGACCCAGCCTCAGAGCTGGGACGGATGCCATTTCGCGTAGACGAGACGGGCAAGCGTTGGCTAGTGGTCTATGAGCACCAATCGCAGAGCGAAAAATATTCTCAGGACCGGCGGGGTGAGCACGGTTTAAGACTGCAGGAATTCCGCTTCCTCTCTGCAGTCAAAGTCAAGCTTACCGATGCAAGAACCGTAGCCAAGGCCTTCGAAAAGAAGCAGCAGATCGATATCCAGCATTGGTCCATCCCCGAGATGACCGACAGCGCGTTTTTGTACGAAGCTCCGTGGCGTTCAACGTGGCCGCAAGATGGATGGCGGTATGATAACTGGCGAGTGCCGACAGGCATTCCTTATGCCCAACTCGGAGCACGGTATCATTGGGAGAGTCATTTGGACGCCTCCCTGCCAAGCGGCTATTCAGCGTATATTCCCGCGCCGTGGCTTGCCCGCGAGCTAGGCCTCCAGCCGGATTTCGCGGAACTTGGTGCCTGGAAGGATGCAGAGGACAAAATAGCATTTAGACAGTTTTTTGGTGAAGATGGCAGTGTCGTAGCCCTGTTGTCGGAAGATCATCTGTCGAGAACTATCGGAGAAGACTGCACATTTTTGACGGTTATGATTGCCGAACGAAATTCCTGGCCAGGGGGGAGCAACCACCATGCAGCCTGGCGACGATCAGAGGGCGTTTGCTGGAGAGATGGGCGCGGCATAAACAAACTTTTGTGGAAGAGAGACACGCGCAACGGGACATCGGACCTGACGGGAACCGACGCCTAGTAATACCCAAAATTATTTCGTCCATTGCGGCCGACGGAAATCTCCTGAACACTTCATCATGTGGTCACTTAATTCCGAGTGACCTTCGGTTGCCAGCCATGCCTTCGTGAACACGAAGGCAGCAGGCCAGGGGGCTTTGCCCCCGTGGACCCCCGAAGGATGAGGCTGTGTTTCATGAAAGACGCATTTGTAAAAATCCGAATCTCCGATATCGACAAATCCCGGCTCATGGAGTTCGCTGGTCAGTCGAGCAAATCGGCTTCGGAAATCGTCCGCTCTGCTCTCGATGAAACCATGCGTGGGAACATAGCTGGCGATAAACGCCGCAAAGATATCGCGACGCTGCGTCGTTCTACGAATCTGATGCTCGAAGCCTTTGCCGAAAAGCCAATCGACGTTCAAAAAATTAAGGAAATTGCCGCCCAGGTCCGTCAGGATGCCCTCAGGGTGCTGGCATGATCTGCGCCGTGATTATCAAAGCCATCAGATTTAGGACGAGGTCGAGCGTAAACAGGCTGATCAGCCATCTCAAGAACGGCGTCGATAATGACGCAGTTACGTTTCTTACCGGCACCACCGCCGATATCACCGACATGCATTCCGACGCATTGGCTAAACGGTCAACGTATTCAATACGTCATTGGATCGTCAGCCCCCATGAAGCGACCACCAGGCACCAGATGCGCGAGGTCGTGACGATGCTCGCGGAAGAGTTCGATTTTGATGCTACACGCGCGGTTATCGTTGAGCACGCGAAGCCGCGTGCTGCGGCAGATGCTCACAATATTCATTGGCATGTGCTGGTCGGCGAGGTTGATCCCGTGACCCGCAAAGCGCTCCGGTGCTCATTTGATCGCATTATCCACGAGCTTGTCGCCAGGTGGTCGGAATACAAATTTGGGCACCGGTTCGTTCAGGGGATGCACACGAAATCCGTAATCGTTGGATTGCGTAAGCGTGGCGCTGAAGATGTCGCCACGAGTATCAAAGGTCAACTTGGTGAAGCGGAGCCTCCGTCAAGGGAAGCCTTTACTCATGCCCAGCATCAGGCCAAGAAACGAGTGGGGACTGATCTTCCGGCTGTTAGACAGGCTGTGAAGCAGGCCATGGCGACTGCGACCAAAAGGGCCGACCTGGAAGTCTCATTGGCCGCCTCGTCACTGCTGGTTGCGGCTGGAGAAAAGCGTGACACATGGATCGTGACTGGTTTGGACGGAGAGTTCATTGGCTCTCTGGCCCGCTTATCGGGTGTCAAGAAGGCAAAAATCGACAGAATAATGGGGGGAGTGAGCGATGAGCCAGCCAACGACAAAAGTGACAATCGAACAAGCAATTCTGGCCGAAGCGCGAGCCATTCGCCGCCTGCTGCAGCCGCCAAGCGACCAGCAAATACCCGGCCCCGAGGTTCTCATTCAGATACAGGCCAAAATCCTGGAAGCGCTGGAAAACGTGTCGAGCCAGATAGAGCGCCTGAATCAGAGATTGGATCACCTCAAGCCATCGCCCATAGTCCCGTAGGCTGGTTTGCAGGCCTAAATAAGGACACGGCTCGGCTTTCTTTGCTTCTCGGCAAGGCCAACATGGCCGCGATGTCCGCAGAAGAGCGCATTGCAGCATCCCTTTGGGAGATCGAGGAGCAGGCGAGATTTGATTTTAATCGGAAAGTTCCTGTCTTCGCATGTTCTGAAAAGACCGCCCGACTGCGGATCGACGTCGCAGACAAAGAGAAAAGCGTTGCCAAAAAATGGGACACGCACTTCGATGCGGAGCGACGGCTTGGCAAGGCCAAACGACCCAGGTGGTGGCACTACTTACTGGGAATTGCGTTTATACTGGAACGCCAACAACGGCACGTAGCGTCAGCGTTTCAGCAAGCATCCGATGAATTAAAGAAGTGCAGCTCCGATCTGCTGGTGGCAAAATCGAAGCTCGTTCGCCAGGAGTTTCGCGACAAAGAGCAGCATACCGCTCTTGTTCAGGAAATAACCAAAAGAAAGGAAGCTGCTGGTCCAGTCCTTGAGCAAGTGGCGGCAGCAAACAAGATCATCCGGCAGCATCCGCTTATGGCATTCTGCGGTCTCGATTTCATTCTCGCCCAAGCCCGTACTCGGGTCCGTGATCAGCAGCAGGCCGAGGAGAAGTTCGAGAACGACTTAGACAATCGTCGTTTCGGATATGGACTATAATCCGTATACCGATGTCTATCTGCGGCATAAAAATGTCTTGCGCTGTTGCCACAATTGTCTGTAGCATTGTCATATTAGGTAAGCAGGTTTCGCAAGGCTTCTCAATGGCTTGAGAAAGCGGAAAAACCTAGCTGGGGCTCCTGGCGCCCCAGCCATGTTTGCTGAATAATATATCGCTTAGCGTCACCCTTAGGGGAAAGTCGGTCCCGATTGAGGACAAATGTACTTGTTAGTATTTGCAACCTATAATATTATTTGTATGCTCCTATAACCTCTGGGAGAGTCGGAGCAAATGCATGGGGTTTATATCGTCGCTGCTGGCCTTGATCGGAGCAGGTGGTAATCGGACGGCTGATACGAGCGACCAGCGTGCCGAAGTCGCCCGCTTAAATGCCGAGGTTGCGACAGAGACAAAGCGGGCGTTGGATATGATTGAGGCGGCGATACCCAGATTGACACAACGTTGCGCTGAGGTTTGCGGAGATGATCCGCAAATGTGCGAAAGCATGGTCAAGGTGCTTGATGAGCAGAAAGAGGCTGCGCTCAAGGTTTTGAGAATGGCCGAGGACTACGAAACCAAGATCATGATCGCGGATAGTTTCATCAATTGGAACAGGGTGCTTCAGCAAGTCCGAGAATGGCGCGAGACCGCTTCACGAATGGCGCCGTGGGTCGAGGAAATCATCGGCCGGTACGACAGAGCTTTTGATAAAGCCGGCGCACGGAATTAAAGGTTGCACCACCGCTTCACACGTCCGCTGGCGGTCGCCGCCGCCCCAAGTAATGTCTTGTTAACACGGCACCAGATGGCCAATATCCCGTCGACAATGGGACCGGCGCACTCGCACTGAACTCGCCATCCCATCACCAAAACGAAAAGGCCCGCCGAAGCGGGCCTCCTGGTCAAAGGATCTTCGCCAGAAAATTCTTGGTTCGATCCATCTGCGGATTTGAGAAGAGCTCCTTCGGAGGACCTTCTTCGAGGATCTGGCCGTGATCCATGAAGATCACGCGGTGGCCCACTTCGCGGGCAAAGCCCATTTCGTGGGTGACGACGACCATCGTCATGCCTTCCCGCGCCAGATCGTTCATGACCTGCAGCACTTCGCCCACCATCTCGGGGTCGAGCGCCGAAGTCGGCTCGTCGAAGAGCATGACGTCGGGCCCCATCGCCAGCGCGCGCGCGATGGCGACACGCTGCTGCTGACCGCCGGAAAGCTCGTCGGGATAGTTCGCTTCCTTGCCGCGCAGGCCGACTTTTGCCAGCAGGTCATGCGCCACGCGTTCGGCCTCCTCAGGCGCAACCTTCTTGACCTTGCGTGGCCCGATCGTGATGTTTTCCAGGATCGTCAGGTGCTTGAAGAGATTGAACTGCTGGAACACCATCCCGACATGCTGACGCAGCTTGTGGATGTTGGTCTTGGGGTCGGTCAGCATCATCCCTGCGACTTCGATGTCGCCGCTGGTTGGCGTCTCCAGCCCGTTCAGGCAGCGCAGGAAAGTGCTCTTGCCGCTTCCCGACGGTCCGATGACGACGACGACTTCGTTGTTCTCCACATGCGTGGTGATGCCTTTGAGGATTTCATGATGCCCGAAGGACTTGTGAAGCTCTTTAACGCTTATCAACTTGAAGCCTCCTCTCGATATAGGACGAGCACTTCGACAGGGAGAAGATCATGATGAAGTAAAGTACCGCGACGAAACCCCAGATCGTGAAGGATGCGAAGGTTTCGGCAATCACGATCTCGCCCTTGTAGACCAGCTCGGCAATGCCGACCGGCGCCAGCAGTGAGGTATCCTTGATTGTCTGGGCCGCCTGGTTGACCAATGGCGGGATCATGCGCTTGAAGGCCTGCGGCAGAACGATGTAGCGCATCGTCTGGAAGCCGGTCATCGCGATGCTTGCCGCTGCCTCCTTCTGCCCCCGGTCGACGCCGAGGATGCCGGCGCGGACGATCTCGGTGACATAGGCGCCCTCGTTCAGGCTGAGGGTGAGGGCGGCTGCGAGGATAGGGTAGGTGAGCTGCCCGAACCAGGCATTGACAGGCAGAATTGCCGGCAGGCCGAGCACGATGAAGAAGAGCTGGACCAGCAAGGGCGTCGATCGGAAAATCTCGACATAGGCGGTGGCGATCCATCGCAGCGGCGCAACCTTCGAAAGACGCATGAGCGCCGCAACCAGCCCGATGATCACCATCAGGATGATAGCGACGACCGAATACTCGATCGTCAGGAGCAGACCGTTGAGGATCACAGGTAAATTTTGCCAGATGGCGTCCATGAACCGTGCCTTATTTGTTTGTTTTATTTATTATGTACCGGAGGATCGATGCGGGCTGCGCAGCGCGATCAAGCGCTACGCAGCTTACGGATCAATCACATGACTTCCGGGAAGCCTGAAATATCGCCGGCCGATATTATTCCGAAAGCGCGACCTTTGCCGGGTCGACCACGTCGTTGACCTCGCCGCTCGTATCGCCGCCAAAATACTTCACGAACAGCTGATGATACTCACCGCTCTTGCGGATCTTGGCGAGGCCGTCATTGATCTTGGCGACGAGATCGGGCTTCGTCTTGCTGATGGCGATGCCGTAATATTCGCCCGTCAGCAGCGGGCCGACGGTCTGCACGCCGCTGTGCTTGGCCTTGAAGTCGATGTTGACGGGGTTGTCGAAGATCACCGCGTCCGCACCGCCGGTCATAAGGGCCTGATAGGCGGCGTCGATGCTCTGGAACTGCTTGATGTAATCGGATGAGAAGCCGTGGCCCGTCAGGTAATCGACCGAAGACGTTGCCTTCTTCGTGGCGACGACATGACCCTTCAGATCATCGAAGCTCTTGATGCTGGAGTCCGCCTTCACCAGAACCGACAGGCCGGACTTGTAATATGCATCGCTGAAATTGGCGTTCTGCAACCGGCTAGTCTTGATCGTGATGCCCGCGACCGCGGCATCGATCGAGCCGGCCTGCAAGCTCGGGATGAGCCCGTTGAACGGCAGGGTCTTCAGCGTGACCGTCATGTTCTCGGCCCTGGCGATCGCATTGATCATGTCAATGTCGAAGCCCGTGACGACGCCGTCCTTTTCGGTTTCAAAGGGCGGGAACGTGGTATCGGCGCCGACCACGATGTTGGTTGCCGCATCCTGAGCGACGGCAACGGAAGTTCCACAAATTACGGTTGCAAGGCCGGAAGCCACGGTGGCGACCAATAAGATAAGTGCTTTATTTTTCAAGGGGGCTCTCCTTCTGACGGGAGATCATACATTTGGGCCGCCGCAACGATTTCGATAGCGCGTAACCTTAGACTGCAAGCATCTCCCGAAAAACATATTCAACGACAATCTTTCTGGGTCAAGGGTCGGGTGGAAACATTTTTGAAGATGCTAAAGCATATATGTCTCGCCCGAATCGGCGATTCCCCGCGATTTGCAGGCGATTCGCGATGCGGACACGGACTCGGCTTGGCACCGATGGCGGCTCGTCTTCAAGGATCTGCGAGAGCCAGCAGCAGTGCTGTCGGTGTGGCCGGTCGAGGCCAGGCAATGGCGCCGGCTTCGCTTGGTCATGAAACCAATGCGCGAAATTGCGCGGTGCGCCATTCATCCGCCCTTAAAGCTTGTTTGACCTTTTTCCGGCACTCTGATCGCCATCTTTTCGATGCAGGCGATCATGAACCAGAAACCCCAGGAACTGCTGCTTTCCATCGTTGCTCCCTGCCACAATGAGGAGGAGGGGCTTGGCGAATTTTGCCGGCGGGCGGAGGCGACGGCGCGGGGCATTGCCGGCGAAGCCTTCGAGATCGTCCTCGTGGATGATGGATCGACGGACGGCACCTGGGAGATCATCGCCTCGCTTGCCGCAACGACGCCGCAGGTGCTCGGCGTGCGCCTCATGCGCAATCACGGCCACCAGCTTGCCGCGACCGCCGGTCTTGCCGCCTCGCGCGGCGAGCGGGTGCTGCTGATCGATGCCGATCTTCAGGACCCGCCGGAGCTCCTGCTGATGATGATGCCGATCATGGATCGCGGCGCGGACGTCGTCTATGGCCAGCGCGTGCGCCGGCAGGGGGAGAGCTGGTTCAAGCTTGCCTCCGCCTCGCTCTTCTATCGGCTCCTGTCGCGGCTCGCCTCGGTCGCGATCCCGCGCGATGTCGGTGATTTCCGGCTGATGCGCCGCCGCGTCGTCGATATTCTGCTGGCCATGCCGGAGCGGGACCGCTTTATCCGCGGCATGGTGAGCTGGATCGGCGGCCGACAGGTGGCGCTGCCCTATGAGCGCGATGCGCGCTTTGCCGGCACGACCAAATATCCGCTGCGCAAGATGATCAATTTCGCGATCGACGCGATCACCAGCTTTTCCACCGTGCCGCTGCGCATCAGCACCTGGCTCGGTCTCGCAAGTGCGGGCTGCGCCGCCCTGCTGCTGTTTTACACGCTCATCCGCTGGGTTGAAGGCGAGACGATCGTCGGCTGGTCGAGCATCATGGCGGCCATTACCGCCTTCAGCGCCATTCAGCTGATCTGCATCGGCATCATCGGCGAGTATGTCGGCCGCCTCGTGCAGGAGAACAAGCGGCGGCCGATGTTCATGATCGAAAGCCTCCTGCAGGGCGACCGATCGCTCGATATCCCCGGCGGCTTTTCCGATATGGATGCGGCAGGCAAACGCCGCGTGCTCGACGATGCCCTGCACGGGCTCGGCGAAGGGGCTGATGGTGCGGCGCAAGTGAGGGCGATTCAGTGACGCCGCGGCATTCCGCGACTTTATCGTCGATCGAGCAGACGGCGGTTTCCGATGCCGTGTCGGCGGGTCGGACGATCGATACGGATGCCGTTGCCGTCAGGCAAAAGCCGGGCATCGTCATTGCGGCCTTCCTGCTCTTGGTTGCCGTCCTTGTCGCCGCCTTCAAGTTCCCGCCGCTCCTCGATTATCCCAACCACTATGCGCGCATGTGGCTGCTCGCCGGCGGCATCGACACACCACCGTTTCATCGGATCTATGCGCTCGATTGGAACAAGACTTTCACGAATGTCGGCATCGATCTCGCCGCCTATTGGCTCGGGCCGCTGATCGGCGTGTCGCTGCTTGCGCGCAGCCTTCTCTTCCTGGCGATCGTGCTGCCGCCGCTCGGCGCGATCGCGCTGCACCGGCGCCTGCATGGCGGCGGCTACTACTGGCAGATCGGCATATTGTATTTCGCCTGGTGCGCGACGCTGATCGGCGGCTTCATCAATTTCCAGATCGGGCTCGGTATGGCGCTGTTCTTCGCGACAGCCGACCATGCCCTGCAATCGCGCAATCCGGTCGTGCTCTTCGGCTGGCGTCTCTTGGCAGGGCTGCTGCTGACGGTCATGCACCTGTTTTCGCTTGGCTTCTACATGGCGCTCGTCTGCGGCCTCGAATTCTCGTCGACGACGGCGGCCCTGACCTCGCCGCGCAATTTCCTGCGCCTTTGCGGCAGGCTCCTGATTGCGATGCTGGCCTGCGCCTTGCCGGCGATTTGCCTTTTCCTCTACCAGCCTGTCCTGCCTGATGGCGGTGGCGGCCTCGCTGCGTCCTGGAACAATTCCATTGCTCTGATCATCGCCAACCTGCTGTCGGCGCTCTGGAGCTATACGCTGCTCGCCGACATGCTGTTCCTCATCCCGCTGATCCTCGTCTGCACCTATGCAATGCGTACCCGTCGCATGACGGTGCATGTTGGTATGGCGGTCGCCGCTGTTGGTCTCTTGCTTCTGTCCTGCATCGTGCCGCGCCACATGCTAGGGACCGGCTGGATCAGCTGGCGCTTTCCGATCATGGCCGCCCTCGTCGCCATGGTGACGATCTGCCCTTTGCCTCGCCTGCCACACCGTCAGGCGTTGGTCGTCATGCTCGTGCTTTCAACGATCGTGTTGGGCAGAACAGCCTGGATCGGTGTCAATTGGTGGAATGGGGAGGCCGATGTAGCCGACATCCGGACCGTCCTGGCCGCGGTGCCCGAGGGCGCGGCGATCCTGCCGGTCACGCGGCAGCGGGGCACGCGTGACATGGTGGATCATCGGTATTTCGCCTGGAGCCAGGATGTCTTCCGGCATCTGCCGACGCTTGCCGTTCCCTATGCGCATGCCTTCGTGCCGACGATCTTTACCGCCAAGGGCAAGCAGCCGCTGACCGTGTTGCCGCCATGGAGCGATATCGCCGTACCGGAGGGCAATCTGTTCTCCATAAGCCTTCTGGATTGTCCCGATGAAATCCGGGCTTTCAGCGACATCGCACCCTATCTCAAGGATTGGCGGCGGCGCTTCGACTTTGTCCTGCTCGTCAATGCCGATGTCGAGGATCGCTTCGGCGGCGTGGTTCCGCAAGGCGTGAAACTTGCGGCCGAAACTCCGTTTGCCAAGCTCTATGCCATCGACAAGGCCTTTGTCCCAGCTGCCGATATGCCGCGCTCGAAGAGCTGCGAGGCACTCGCCGCAGCGAATGGCTGATCCCCAAAACGCAACAGGCGGCCCTTGCAGGCCGCCCGCTGGCATTGTTCCGTGATGAAGCTTCGCCTCAGCTGGCTGCTGCTGCCTTTTCCGGCGGAGCCAGAAGCTCGGCGCAGTAGGACGGGCCGTTGACGCCGGGCTGGTCGCCGAGGATGCGGACCGAGCGGATTTCGTAGCTCTGGTTGGTGACGATGTCGGCCTTGCAGCTGAGGGAGCGCTTGCCGGTCTTCTTGCCGTCCTTGGTGACGATGGTGACGTTCTTGTAGCCGCCGCGCCACGTATAGACGCGGTTGCCGCTTTCGTCGCGATCGGAGATCGGCGGGCCGTAGGCTGCGAAGAAGCGGCCAGCGGACTGGCCCTGCCAGCGATCCTGAACCGGGTTCTTGGCAAGCAGCGGCAGGGCCGCTGTCGTGGTTGTGGTTGTGGTGCTGCAACCGGCTAGAGCCAGCAGCAGTCCAGCCGCGGTGATCATGCGGATATTCATCGTGTCGTCCTTGAGCTTCTGTCACGCATTCGGTTGCGGAAAAGCCGCTCTGTCCAACGACGTTTCCACCTGTCCCGCTTAGGGCTTTAGCGCCAAAGCCGGCAAAAGAAAATTCCCATCCGCGTGTACAAGCGGGATTTTACGCTACCTGTTGCGTCTTTTGCACGCCGGTGTTTTCGGCCGACAATTCCTGCCCGTTTTCTAGGCAGATATGGCTGTAATCTTTTCGTCAAAAATCAAACGCTTTTTTGAAATTGGTGCTTGTACATCAAAAATGGCTGGTCTATAGAAGCGCCGCTGGTCACGGAGTGTAGCGCAGTCTGGTAGCGCACCACGTTCGGGACGTGGGGGTCGAGTGTTCGAATCACTCCACTCCGACCAGCTTAAAACACTGATCTTTTTCCCGAAAAACCTCCTATAAAGAAACGCCAGTCGCCTGTAGAGCGCAAGGTCTTGCCGCCGCGCGGCCGCGGCCTTCCGTCTTGATATGCAGGTTGCCTCGACGTCAGAGACTTCTGGCTTTGCCGCCATCGTTGCAGCGGCGATAGAGCCTGCTCCCGATCCCTCCGATCGCAATCCAGATCACGCCTGAAATATGCTTTTACAAAACCGGCCCTTTTTGTCGCCCGAAGCACCATATACAAGGAAGAGGGACGTGCATCCGACTCATGGAGGGGTTCGGTTGGCGCCTGCTAGAGCGGAGTGACGGAATGGACCGAGTTGAGGGGATAGTCAGATTGGCCGGGGAGACGTTTGTAAGTGGACGCCAGTGTTGCGGCGCTTTGCGCGACAATGCCGTCAGAAAGAGAGTGGGGATTGCCACCGGCTTCGGCGTGCTGGCGTTGAGCGCCGCATTTCTTCTGGGTTCCAGCACCAACGCCCTGCGCGCGGCCGATTGCGGCAATGTCGCCGGCCCCGGACTTGATTGGAGCGGCTGCAGCAAAACCAATATCATGCTGCAGAACAGCGACCTACACGGCGCCAATCTTGCCGGCGCTCATTTCGACAGCACCGATCTCAGCGACGCCAACCTGACGTCCGCCAATCTCGAAAAGGCGACTTTGGTGCGGGCCTGGCTGAAGAATGCCAGGGCAGACGGCGCCAATTTCGCAAAGATCGAGGCCTATCGCTCGGATTTCAGCAATGCCTCCGCCAATGGTGTTTCCTTTGCCAATGCCGAATTGCAGCGGGCCGAATTTGCCGGTGCGCAGCTGAAAGATGCCGATTTTCAGAAAGCGGAGCTTGGTCGAGCCGATTTCGACAAGGCCGTGCTGACGGGCGCGAATTTCTCCTTCGCCAATCTCTCGCGCGCAACCTTGAACGGCGCGGTAATAGACGGACCGACCTCTTTTGGCGCCGCCTTCATGTATCTGACGCGCATCGAGGGTGTCGATCTGTCGAAGGCGAGTGGTCTGCAGCAGGCACAGGTCAATCTGGCCTGCGGCGACAATACGACGATATTGCCCTCCTGGCTGAAGGCGCCATCCGGCTGGCCTTGCCCGCCTGACGATAAGGACTGATAGCTTCTTCAAGACGAGAACTGTGAAAGAACAAGCCATGTTCGTAGAAAAAGCCATCCGACACGACAGCAAGCCCGAGTTTTATCGCGAGCTTGCTGATCAGCTGAAGGCCTTGCTGGACGGCGAGCACGACCCGATTGCCAACGCAGCCAATACATCCGCCCTGATCTTCCAGATGCTGCCGGATCTCAACTGGGCCGGCTTCTATTTTCTGCGCCAGGAAGGCGAGCTTGTGCTCGGGCCGTTTCAGGGCAAGCCGGCTTGCGTGCGCATCGCCGTCGGCCGCGGCGTTTGCGGGACGGCGGTCGAAAAGGCGCAGTCCGTCCTTGTTGAGGATGTGCATGCATTTCCCGGCCATATTGCCTGCGATGCCGCTTCGCGCTCGGAGCTGGTCGTGCCGCTGTTCCGCGATGGAAAGGTCTTCGGTGTGATCGATCTCGACAGCCCGATCGCCGGCCGCTTCGACCACGATGACCAGGCTGGAATCGAGGCGATCGCCGCAATTTATACCGGCTCAAGCAAGGCGAACGGGTAAGATTCGAGAAGGGCAGGGCGTCACGCAGTCGTGACCGATATGGCAAATCGATCGCGCGATGCCTATATTGGCTCTGCAACCACTCCCTTAGCGCTGATCGAGCTTCATCCGGCCCTCCAGAGTCCTCATTGAGACATCAGGCCAAGCTCGGAAGGCGTGCCGAGGGGCAAGGAGAACAACAATGGGCAAATACAGCAAGACGGCAGAGGCAGTAGCCAAGCTTACCCCTGAGCAGTATCGCGTGACGCAGCAGAGCGGCACGGAACGTCCCGGATCCGGCGAATATCTCTACAACAAGCAGTCGGGTATCTATGTCGATATCGTCTCGGGCGAGCCGCTTTTTGCGTCTGCGGATAAATTCGATTCCGGCTGCGGCTGGCCAAGCTTCACCAAGCCGATCGAGCCCGCGAATGTCAGCGAGCTGACGGACATGTCGCACGGTATGGTGCGCGTCGAAGTGCGCTCGGCCGGTGGTGACAGCCATCTGGGCCATGTCTTCCCGGACGGACCGATCGATCGCGGCGGGCTGCGCTATTGCATCAATTCCGCTTCGCTTCGTTTCGTACCGCGTGACCGCATGGAAGCAGAGGGTTATGGTGCCTACATCGATCAAGTGGAGGATGTAAGATGACAACGGAACGCGCAGTTCTCGCCGGCGGTTGCTTCTGGGGCATGCAGGATCTTATCCGCCGTTACAATGGCGTCATCTCGACGCGCGTCGGCTACAGCGGTGGCGATGTCCGCAACGCCACCTATCGCAACCACGGCACCCATGCCGAGGCGATCGAGATCATTTTCGATCCGCAGAAGATCAGCTATCGCGATCTGCTGGAGTTCTTCTTCCAGATCCACGATCCGAGCACGCGTAATCGTCAGGGCAATGATGTTGGCTTGAGCTACCGTTCGGCGATCTTCTACACCAGCGAGGAGCAGAAGCAGATCGCTTTGGATACGATCGCCGATGTCGACGCTTCCGGCCTGTGGCCCGGCAATGTCGTCACCGAGGTCGCACCGGTTGGCGATTTCTGGGAGGCCGAGCCGGAGCACCAGGATTATCTGGAGCGCTATCCGAACGGCTATACGTGCCACTTCGTCCGGCCGGGCTGGAAACTGCCCCGCCGGCAGGCTGACGCAGCACAGCGCGCGGCCTCCTGATGGAAGGATCGGCCGGCCTTGGCCGGCTGAGCCTCTTCCTCGGCACATGGGAGGTGAAGCGGCGGATCATCGATCGCTTCAATCGCTCTCTGATCATATTCGAAGGGCAGGCGTTCGTGACGCCTGTCCAGTTCGAGGAACACGGCGATACGCGAAGCGATCACGCAACACTGAGAAGCAGCCGCACCTATCGGCTCGATGACGTAGATAACGATCTCGTCGTGCGTTTCCCCAATCTTTCGGAATTCATTCGCATCGGTGACGGCGCCTCGCAGCGCGTCACCCATCATTGTGGTGCCGATCTCTATCGGGGCCGTCTGTTCTTTCGCTCGCCCGATGCCTGGGCCGAGATGTGGCACGTGCGCGGGCCCAGAAAAAACTATCTGAGCCTCGCGCACTACCGACGTGTTTGACCCGAGCCGGTCTCCCGAATGAGAGATGGTGTCAGCGCGCTTGGCGTCGTGCCTGAACGGCTCTTGCCAGGTCTTCCAGTGTCCGGACGGAGGTCGGCCAGTCGATGCAGCCATCGGTGATGCTCTGGCCATAGACCAACGGCTTGCCGGGCACGAGATCCTGGCGACCGGCAACGAGATTGCTCTCCATCATCATGCCCTTGATCCGCCGATCGCCGGCTGCGACCTGCTCCGCGACCGAGGTGACGACAAGCGGTTGGTTTTCCGGGTTCTTGCTGCTGTTGGCGTGGCTGGCATCGATGATGATCCGCGGCTCGAGGCCGACCTTGAGGGATTGTTCCGCCGTCGACTGCACGCTTGCGGCATCATAGTTGGGCACTTTACCGCCGCGCAGGATGATGTGGCAGTCCTCGTTGCCGCGCGTCGAGGCGATTGCGGCGAGGCCTTCCTTGGTCACGGCCGGGAAGTGGTGCGGCTGCGATGCCGCGACGATCGCGTCGAGCGCAATACGTACGTCGCCATTTGTACCGTTCTTGAAGCCGACGGGGCAGGAGAGGCCCGACGCGAGCTGCCGATGCACCTGGCTCTCGGTCGTCCTGGCACCGATAGCGCCCCAGCTCACCAGATCGGAAATATATTGCGGCGTGATCGTATCGAGATATTCGCAGCCTGCCGGCAGGCCGATCTCGTTGACATCGAACAGCAGCTTGCGGGCGATGCGCAGACCTTCCTCGATGCGGTAGCTGCCGTCGAGATGCGGGTCGTTGATTAGGCCCTTCCAGCCGACGGTCGTGCGCGGCTTTTCGAAATAGACGCGCATGATGATTTCGAGATCGTCGGCGAAACGGTCCCGCTGTTGCTTGAGGAGTGCTGCATATTCATGTGCCGCAGCCGGATCGTGGATGGAGCAAGGGCCGATCACGACGATCAGCCGATCATCTTCATCTTGCAGGATATTGTGAACGGCATTGCGCGCCTGAGTGACGGTCGCTGTCACGGCTTCGTCGCGGGGGATTTCGTCGATGATCCGAGAGGGCGGCGTCAACGCCGTGATCTCGACAATGCGCAGGTCATCAGTGGAATTCAACACGGTATCGGTTCCTTTTGGGGTCATACCGTGGCGACAAAAAAGCCGCCAGGTAGAACTAGCGGCTGTTCGGGTCTTTGCTGTCGTGTCTCTTCTAACTACGCACAGGCCCGGCTCCGCTTAGAGCAGCGGTACGAATAAAATCGCGAGGCATATGCATGGTTCAAAGACATGCGCTGTCTCTACGACAAAAAATACTGGATGTCGATGAGGAGGAATAAGAATTGGGAGGATAGCGCCACATCTACTCTTGGCAGCAGCCCACCGCCGCCTCCGGTGCGCTGATCCTTCTCGATAGACAGAACTGCGCCGGGCAAAATAACTAACCCCTGCCTCGGAAGGACCGGCCCGACTTCGCTGGAAGTAAGGCCGGCCCCCATCCGATCAGGGGTCAAGTCAGATCAGATCTCGTAAACGAGCTATTAGAAGCTGCGGTGGAAGCGGAGCATGCCCGACCACTGGTCCTGATTGATGGAGTCCCAGTTGGTGTAGGAGACTTCCGGCGTGATCTGGAAGTTCTTGACCGGGGTGAACTTGAGGTTCGCCGTGGCGGCAAAGATCTTCGAGTCGGTGTAGGCAACCTGAGCATTTGCCTGCAGCTTGGCGTTGATCGGAACGGTTACGCCGCCCCAGGTCGCCCAGTCGCCCCAGCCGATGTTCTTGGCCGGACCAGCGCCGTTCGAGCTGGCGTACTTGTTCAGCTGGTCGCCGTCGGTGTTCCAGCCAGCCATCAAGAAGGCCTTGAAGATACCGAAGTCGGCATCGACGCGAGCCTTGATGGCGCCTTCTTCGACGATCGAGTCGTAACCGCCGACGATCTTGAAGCCGAAGTTGCCAGCCTTGTAACCGAGACCTGCAACAACGTCCGGCGTGTAGTGGTTGACGCTGCTACGGCCGTTTACGCCCGTGGCACCGGCGCCGGAGTTCGAGTCTTCGAGCGAGATAACAGCGGTGAATCCGTTGCCTGCGTCGTAGTTGTAGGTCAACTGGTTCAGTTCGTAAGGGCCGTCATAGACCACGTCGTCGTTGATGACGCCGCCAGCATAACCCGTGTACAGGTTGTACTGAGAGTCGAGCTTACCAACCGTGAAGCCGCCGAGGCTGATGTTGGCGAAGATCAGCTTGGTGGTGGTGGCGCCGCCGTCGTTCCAGTCGAAACGCAGAACGGTGTTGGTCTTCAGCGCGCCGTATTCGGTGTCGGTCGCGGTGTCGACGGTCAGGTGCGCACGGCTACGCCAGTAGGTGCCGTTGGTCGAACGCGGGTTATAAGCGTCGTACCACTTGCCTTCGGTACGGACATAACCACCGATCTTGAGGCAGGTTTCGCTGCCCGGGATGAAGAAATAGCCAGCGCCGAATGCGTCGCAGATGCGGACATATTCCAACGGTTCCGGCTCGGCAGCAACGATAGCGTCAGCCGCCTGGGCGCCAGAAACTGCTACCAAGGCAGCAGCGGAGCCGAGAAGAAGGCTCTTGATATTCATAAGTACTCCAATCCAATATAGATTGGGCATAGGCATTCGCGCCGAAAAATCGACGTGCCTTGACCCTATCCCTGTTTAAAAACCCCGACTCGGGAGAAACGGGCCCCACCCGCTTCTGGTCGTCATTAAAGACGAATTCCTGCAAAGTTATATGATATATTTCTCTCAGGATGACTTTTTCGTGATTTTTAAATTTTAGTTGCAGGAAAGCAACATCTGCAAACATAGATAGTAAGTCCTGCATAATATTGGCTGCGCAATAGTCATTTTGTGGTACAATCATATACTTTATTTCATTCGAATATTATTTGATAATATTTCTGACGAGCGTCAGGCCGCGCGGCTGCGCGCTTGATCCTTTGCACGAGGGTTGTGGTGCCCGTGCAAGAACTAAGGTCGGTATGGTCGAGCGATAGGTGGTTTGTCCGGTGCGATCAGTACGACGCGGGTCGCTTGGAGGCCGGGATGATCAGCTTGCTCAGCATCGAGCCGATCATGATGCCCCAGAGCCCGCTGGTCATGCCGACGATGATGTCGAGCGTCGAACCGTAATTGCCGCTTGTCAGCAGATGCGAAACGGAAAGCGCCAGCACGCTGCCGATCATCAGCAGGCAGGTGAAGGAAGGCGACTGCGGGTAGGCGAGACGCGCGAGCATGCCCGCGATGCAGAGTGCGACGGCACGAAAGATGTCAAACGGATTTCCGAATGCGGCCTGCCAATTGAGATGCGCAAAGGTCACGCCGATGAGCGTCGCAATATAGGTCCAGGCAATGATCTTCAAAAACCGGTCTGATATCATGGGGATATGATATAGCAGCGGCGGATGCAAACACCAGCCTGACACTGCTCCGAAGGCCGTTCGGACGCGAATACGGCGCGCACATTTTATGTGGTTTCGAAACATTCTGTTGCGCTGCGGCGGATCTTTCGGCCGTTCCCAGCCTTTGATTTGCCCTTTTGCTGTGCGGCGTGACTGGCCGGGTTACCTCCCGGCCAGCAGTCGATGCAACTTAGGCCTTCGATACGCGAAGCGCGTCTTCACCCTCTTGCAACTGCTCGAGATCTTCCGTGGGAGTTACCGAAGATGACCGGCCGAGGAAGGAAAAGACGACGACAGCCGTGATGACCGTGATAGCGGTCAGGAGCCAAAGCAGTCCGCTAAAGGCATGGCCATAACCTTGGATGATGGCGTCATGACCGATCGCCGGCACATTCGTTGCCGCCGCGCCCAGATTGCCCGTGACGAGCTGTTGCGCCGCGACCGATGCACGCTCGCCCGCCGATGCTCCGAGGCTCGACTGGATAAGGGCTGAGAGAATGGCGCTGACGATCGCCAGCGCCACGCCCTCACCAGCGACGCGGGTGGTGCTGAAGATGCCGGTTGCCATGCCGGCGCGTTCCTTGGGAACGACGCTGACCGCAAGCCCGTCCATCAGGCCCCAGGGCAGGCTGATACCGGTGCCGATCGCCAGCAGCGGGCCAATCAGCGCCGATGGGGCGGTGCCGGCGGTAAAGTGGCTGAGCCAGAAAAGACCCGCCGCGGAGATGAGGAGGCCGGTGCCGCAGATCGTCGCCGGGCTGAACCAGCGGGTGAGAAGCCCGGCAACGATCGGCAGGATCAGCAGCGGCGCCGAAAGCGCGACCATCATCCGCCCGGCGGCGATCTCGCTCATGCCTTCGATGCCGACGAAGCGAACCGGCAAAAGGATCAGCAGCACGACGAAGGCGTAGGCTGGGGCGGCTGCCAGAAGCTGCACGCCAACAAAGCGCGGATAGCGAAACAGGCTAAGATCCAGCATGGGCCTCTTCACGACGCGTTCGATGATGCCGAAGGCGAGGAAGAACAATGCCGCGCCTATCAGCAGGGCAATGACGAGCGGATCGCTCCAGCCGGTTTCGGGCGCGCGCAGGACGCCATAGGTGAAGAGTGTCAGGGCAAGCGTGAAGCTCAGTGCGCCCTGCCAGTCCAGGCCTGTCGCATCCGGATCGCGGGATTCGCGCAGGAAGCGGGCGCCGAGGCCAAACGCGAGCAGCGCCAGCGCAACCACAAGAATGAAGATCGACGGCCAGCCGAAAGCATCGATCATCAGGCCGGATGCGATCGGCCCGAAAGCGAGGCCGACGCCGAAGCTCGAGCCGACGATGCTGAAGGCGCGCATTCGCGCCGCGCCGTCGAACTCCTGAGCCAGCGATGCCATGCCGCCGGAAAAGGCGGCTGCGGCGCCGAGCCCTTGCAACGCCCGCAAGATGTCGAACCAGACGATGTCTTTGGCGAGCGCCAATCCGGCTGAAAACAGCGCAAAGCTGCCGACGCCGGTCAGGAAAATGCGCCGCCGGCCAAAGCTGTCTGCGAGCGCGCCTGCCGCCATCAGGCAGCTGCCGAAGGTCAGCATGAAGGCGTTGGTCACCCAGTTGAGGGCGATCGGGCTGCCGCCGAGCGTCCGGCTGATAGCCGGCAAGGCAACGGCCGGGCCGGTGAAGGTGAGGGGCATCGCCGCCGCAGCGCAGCAGACTGCGACGAGCACGAAGAATTTCTCGGTCGGGCTTGCGACCTTTGTCTGAGGAGAGATCATCCGATTACCGTTGAGTTTGAGCAAGGGGGAAGCCGCGGGCAATCCTGGGAGCGATGCTGACCAAAAGGCCGCCGCCCACGCGCTTCAAATGACCTCAGCAAGATATATTTGCTGCAATTGGATGATAATTGGCCTATAATTCCATTTATCCCGGAACAAAACTCTCGAATGGAGCGTGCCCATGGATCGCCTGAGCGGCTTGACGGCTTTCGTTCGCACGGCGGATCTTGGCAGCTTTGCGGCCGCCGGGCGCGTGCTCGGCCTTTCGGCCTCCGCCGTCGGCAAGGCAGTGAGCAATCTGGAGCATCAGCTTGGCGTCCGGCTGCTGCAGCGCTCCACGCGCAGCATCCGGCTGACCGAGGAGGGGCGCCTCTTTCATGAGCGTTGCCGGCGGGTGCTCGACGATCTCGACGACGCGCAGGCCTCGCTTGCCCAGGCGGTGGCGGTGCCGCGCGGACGGTTGCGCGTCAGCGTGCCGATCGTCAGCTATCACTTCCTCCTGCCCGTCGTACCGGAATTCGTCGCTCGCTATCCTGAGGTCGAGCTCGATATCGATTTCAACGACCGCATCGTCGACATGATCGAGGAGGGGGTCGATGTCGCGATCCGCAGCGGCGACCTGCCGGATTCGCGGTTGATATCGCGCACCCTGCGGCCGTTTCAGATGCTGCTCTGTGCAGCACCTGGTTATCTCGACCGTTTCGGCCTGCCTGATTGTCCGCGCGCGCTCGATGAGCACCTGGCAATCCGCTTTCGTTTCCCGAACAGCGGCAAGCTGCAGGATTGGCCATTGAAAATGCCAGAGGGCGAGTTGGATCTGCGGATGCGGACGGCCTTCTCCTGCAACAATATGGAGGCGGTGCGCGGCGCGACGGTCGCGGGTCTCGGCATCGGCTGCATGCCGGATTTCCTTGTGCGTAGTTCGCTCGCCGACGGCAAGTTGCGAACCGTTCTCGATGATTTCATCGACGAGCCCGGCCACTTCCATCTGCTCTGGCCGTCCAACCGTCATATGTCGCCCAAGGTCCGCGTTTTCGTCGATTTTCTGAGTGAGCGGCTTTTCGCCAAGAGCTGCGATGTTCTGCCGGCCGCTACGAAGCCGTGAAGCAGGGCCCATGCTGGTTGGCCTTTGACGGCATGAGCGGTCGACCGCGGTCATTGACGACAGGTGCGAACCCCTTAAGGTGGCGGTGTCCTCATTGACCTGCTGAGCTTCCATGTCTTCGGATTACATAAAGTCGCTACGCTCAAAACTGGGTTCCCAACTCATCATTTTGCCAAGCGTTGCCGCAGTCATTTCAGACGAGGCGGGACGATTGCTTCTTCAAGAAAAGTCGTCGGGTGAAGGCTGGAGCCTGCCCGCCGGCGCAATCGAATTGGGTGAGACGCCGCAACAGGCAATAGAGCGCGAAGTCTTGGAGGAAACAGGGCTGCGGGTTATCCGGTCGGAAATTCTGGCCGTGTTTAGCGGCTGTGATTTTCGCTACACCTATCCGAATGGAGATCAGGTTGAGTATCTGGTCGTGCTGTTCAAATGCGCGACAAGCGGCGAGCCAGGCGGGTTTACGGACACCGAGACGGCCAGCTTGAAATACACGGCTTTCGATGAGATGCCTAAGCTCGCGCTTCCCTATCCGATAGAGCTTTTGTTTCCGACCATCGCTCAAACCGGGTCAATCCGGTAGTCCCGCATGGCGCAAAAGATACCGCTCTACGCTGGCGTCCGCGACAGCAGTCCGTAAAATTGAAGTACGCGATATCGAGCCGCCTGCAACCGCCAAACTTGGAAATCACGATGAGCCGCTTCTGGAGCCCTATTGTTCATTCTCTCATTCCCTATGTCGCCGGCGAGCAGCCGACCACGGGCGGAATAACCAAGCTTAACACGAATGAGAGCCCTTATGGCCCTTCGCCGCTTGCCTTGGAGGCGATCTCGAAGGCCGCGTCCGATACGCTTCGTCTCTATCCGGACCCGACGGCGCGGGAGCTGCGCATCGCAATCGCGGAAAGCTTCGGGCTCGACAAGGATGAGGTCTTCGTCGGCAACGGGTCGGACGAGGTTCTGGCCCACACATTCCAGGCGCTGCTGAACCATGAAGAGCCATTGCTCTTTCCCGATATCACCTACAGCTTCTATCCGACCTATTGCCGCCTCTATGGCATCACATACCGGCAGGCTCCGGTCGATGCGGAAATGCGGGTTTGCCTTGATGATTACCGCCAGCCCTGCGGCGCGATTATCCTGCCCAATCCCAATGCGCCGACAGGGATCGGCCTGCCTCTGGCTGATATCGAAAGCCTTCTTCGGGATCATCCCGATCAGCTTGTGGTCATCGACGAAGCCTATGTCGATTTCGGCGGCGAGAGCGCCGTTCCCCTTGTCCGGAACTATCCGAACCTCCTGGTCGTCCAGACCCTGTCGAAGTCGCGCGGGCTTGCCGGCCTGCGCGTCGGCTTCGCCGTCGGGCAAAGGCCTCTGATCGAGGCTCTGGAAAGGGTCAAGGACAGCTTCAATTCCTATCCTCTCGATCGGCTAGCCTTGGCAGGTGCGACGGCTGCCTGGAAGGATCGGGCCTGGTTCGACCATCATCGCGACCTGATCATCGCCAGCCGCGAAAGGCTGGCCGCCATGCTCAAGGAGCTTGGCTTCCACGTCCTTCCGTCATCCGCCAACTTCCTGTTCGCGCGGCATCCGAGCCGGCCGGGTGCGGAACTGGCGGCTGAGCTGCGGAGCAGGAACATTCTGGTCAGACGGTTTTCGGCGGAGCGGATCGGCGACTTCCTGCGCATCAGCATCGGCACGGATGAGGAATGCGATCGGCTGGTGGCGGCGCTCAAGGACATATTGCATTGACCTGACACCTCGGAAGACTGCGCCGAGGTCTCTTTCAACGACCCCAAACTCCGTCTGACCGATCGAAAGTCGCCTTGGCGCCGCAGGGCCACAAATGAAAAAGGCGGCCGAGCCGAGCTCGCCGCCTTCCTCTCTTACATATGAAAGAAAGCGATCAGATGTCGCTTGCCGCGTTCGCCCAGATTTCGGCGGCCTGCGCGGCGGTGACGCGGCGTACGTCCGTTTCGTCGCGACGGCTGGCGAAGAGTTCGCTTGCCATGATCTGCTCGGCGAGATCGGCCGGCAGCGACAGGAGAACGCGCTGGCCATCCTTGTGGATGCCGCCGACGTCGGAGCGCTTGCCGGTAATCATGCCGCCAGCAACCGTGTTGTTGCTTTCGGGATCGATCAGGATGAAGGAGCCGGTCGAGCGGTTCTGTTCGTAGGGGTCGAAGATGGCGCTTTCGTCAAAGGTCAGGCGAACCTTGCCGATGGCGTTCATCCATAGCGCCTGCGCCGGTGCCCATGCGCCGGTCTTCAGCTCGAGTTGGGCGATCGGCTGCACCTGGACGCGCTGGCGGCGGCTGCCGCTTTTCAGCCAGTAGCGCTTGCCGGGTTCGATACCCTCCGGCTGCAGCGCGACGATCTGCGCATCGAAGGAAAGACCGGTCTGCGGCTGGCTGTCGATGGCGACGATCATGTCGCCGCGCGAGACGTCGACCTGTCGATCGAGAACGAGGGTGATAGCATCGCCTGCGACGGCCGCGTTGCGCACGAGATCGTAGGTGACGATCTTCGAGACATTGGCGACCATGCCCGACGGCAGGATCATGACGCTGTCGCCCGGCTTCACCGAACCGCCGGCAACCGTGCCCTGATAGCCGCGGAAGCTTTCGCCCGGGCGGGAAACGCGCTGGACTGAAAGACGAAAACCGACCGTCTGCGCAGAGCGAACGGTCGCCAGTTCCAGCGTCTCGACCAGCGTCGGACCGGTATACCACGGCATCGCCGCCTGGCCGGAATAGACGACGTTTTCGCCCTTCAGCGCCGATATCGGAATAGCCGTGATCTGCTTGACGCCGAGCGACAGCGCGAACTCGCGGAAGTCGTTGGTGATCTTCTCGAAGCCGGCCCGATCGTAATTGGTCAGATCAATCTTGTTGACGGCCAACACGAACTGCTTGATGCCGAGCAGCGACGCGATCGTTGCGTGCCGGCGGGTCTGCTCGAGAATGCCCATGCGCGCATCGACCAGCAGAACGGCGAGATCGGCCGTGGAAGCGCCGGTTGCCATGTTGCGGGTATATTGCTCGTGGCCGGGCGTGTCGGCGACGATGAAGGAGCGCTTGTCGGTCGAGAAATAGCGATAGGCGACATCGATGGTGATGCCTTGTTCGCGCTCGGCCTGCAGGCCGTCGAGCAGCAAGGCGAAGTCGGGCAGGCCGAGATCGTTCTGCTTGCCCGTGGAATCGCGCTGCAGCGTGGCGGCCTGATCTTCCTTGACCGCCTTGGTATCCCAGAGAAGACGGCCGATCAGGGTGGACTTGCCGTCATCGACGCTGCCGCAGGTGATCAAGCGAAGGGGACGCGAATCGCGAAGAGCCTTGGCCGGTTCGGCTGCGGGCCCAACAGCGGGAATGGCGACGACGTTTGCGTTGACGGTCATCTCAGAAATATCCTTCACGCTTCTTCTTTTCCATGGAGCCGGATTGGTCGCGATCGATGGCGCGGCCCTGCCGTTCGGAAACCGTGGCGATTTCCAGCTCTGCAATGATCTCTTCAAGGGTCGTGGCGGCGGAACGGATGGCACCGGTCAGCGGGAAGCAGCCGAGCGTGCGGAAGCGGATGAGTTCCTCGCGCTTGACCTCGCCTGGCAGCAGTTCGAGCCGCGGATCGGCGGCCATGATCATCATGCCGTCGCGCTCGACAACCGGGCGCTTGGCCGCGAAATAGAGCGGCACGATCGGGATTTCCTCAGCCTGGATGTATCGCCAGATATCGACCTCGGTCCAGTTGGAGAGCGGGAAGACGCGGACGCTTTCGCCCTTGCGGATCTGACCGTTATAGACGTTCCACAGTTCCGGGCGCTGGTTGCGCGGGTCCCAGCGATGATCGGGCGTGCGGAAGGAGTAGATGCGCTCCTTGGCGCGCGATGCCTCCTCGTCGCGCCGCGCGCCGCCGAAGGCGGCATCAAACTGACCGGCGTCGAGGGCATGACGCAACGCTTCCGTCTTCATGATGTCGGTATAGCGCGCAGAGCCATAGGTGAAGGGCGTGATGTTCTCAGCCTTGCCACGCGGGTTGATATGCTCGATCAGGTCGAGATCGTACTTCTTCACGATCTCGTCGCGGAAGGTGATCATCTCGGCGAATTTCCAGCCGGTGTTCACATGCAGCAGCGGGAAGGGGACGCGGCCGGGGTAGAAGGCCTTGCGCGCCAGATGCAGCAGCACGGACGAATCCTTGCCGATCGAATAGAGCATCACGGGACGCTCGAATTCGGCCGCAACCTCGCGGAAAATATGGATCGCCTCGTTTTCCAGCGCTTTCAGATGCGGATCGAGCGGCGGCTTGACGCTTTGCGGATTGGAGATTTCCGTATCCGGACGGCTATCGGGCATTGACGACTCCAGAACTTCTAGATGTCCCGACCGAAACTTGGCCGGAAAGAATGGATGCGTTGGTTCCCGGTTGATCGGCGGCGTGTGAAACGCGCCTTGGATCGGCGGCCGGGAGCCGGCGGGTGTTTCATTGTGCTGCGGCAGCACCTTCTTCGTGGACATGCAGGCCGCATTCGCGCTTTTCGTCGTTTTCCCACCACCAGCGGCCGGCACGCTCGGGCTCGCCGGGCTTGATGGCCCGTGTGCAGGGCTCGCAGCCGATCGAGGGATAGCCCCGCGCATGCAGCGGATTCACCGGCACGCTGTTGTCGGCGACATAGGCTCGGATGACATCAATGTCCCAATCGGCAAGCGGATTGATCTTGATGAGATTGCGCTCGGGGTCGAATTCGGCAAAGGGTGTGTCGGCGCGGTTGGCGGACTGGCCACGGCGCAGGCCGGTGATCCAGATGGTGGCACCTGAAAGAGCGCGCGCAAGCGGCTTCAGCTTGCGCACGCCACAACAGGCATGCCTGGCTTCGACACTCTCATAGAAGCCGTTCAGACCGTATTTCTCCGCATAGGCATCAATATCGGCCTGATCGGGTTCGTAGCGGACGATATGGATATCGTATTGGCTTTCCGTCTCGTCGATGAGGGCGAGCGTTTCGGGAAAGAGGCGGCCGGTCTGCAACGTCGCCACTTCGATCGGCAGACGGTGATTGCCGATCTCCGCCGTGATGACCTGATCCTCGATCCCGAGCGAGGTCGTGAACACGGCACGACCACCCAGGCCCGCGACGAGGGACAGACGGCCGGCAAGATCGAGCGATGCGAGCTGGCTGTTGAGCGCCGCGGCGTCTTCAATTGAAGTAATGGCAGTCATTGGGGTCCTGTCCTGATGTTGCCAGGAGTATCGCAGCTAGTCAGGGCAGCGGACAGAAAAATAGATTTCGAAAGCGAGCGGCTGGAGAGTAAATATCTCCATGAAGCGGCGTCGATAAGGAAAAGCGACCGCCTCGGCTGTTAACCAAGGCGATTTGCCACCGATGGCGGCCTTCCGGAAGCACTTGATATGGCTCGCCATGTTTAAGTGCTTGCTTTAATGTCTATAGAAATAGTAGAGTTACACATAGCTTGTCAAACGGAAATCCGAAGTGATGCCCAAATTGATGCGCTGCAGTGGATTTTGCGCTAAACTATGGGCATAGCGACGAAGAATGACAACAAGTCTGGGTTGCTGATGTTCCCTGGCCTTGCGCCATGGGTGTGGGTGCTTCGAAAATGCCCCGGGGACGAGGGCTGAGGAGTTCGGGAGCGGACCGGTCGATTCCATCGGCCGATCGTATCGCATGTGTGTGTGAAGCGGTTCGAAATGATTACTCAGAAAGCAAAATATGCGCTGCGGGCGCTATCTGCCTTGGCCCAGTCCCAGGCGGGTGAGCCGATGATGATTTCAGACATTGCGGCCCAGCAGAAGATCCCGAAGAAATTCCTGGAACAGATCCTTCTCGACCTGAAACATCAGGGCATCGTGATCAGCCGCCGCGGCAAGCAGGGCGGTTACCTGCTGCGCAAACCGGCGGCGGAAATCACTTTCGGCGAAATTCTTCGCGTCATCGACGGGCCTCTGGCGCCGCTGCCCTGTCTGTCACTGACAGCCTATCGTCGCTGTGACGATTGCGACGGTGAGCAGACCTGCGAAATCCGCCACGTCTTCGCCAGGGTTGCCGATGCGACCCGCAAGGTGCTGTTCTCGACGACCATCGCAGATGCGGTGGCGCAGTCGGAAGGCGCCGAAGTCGCAAGGCTGATGGCCTAGCATAGATTAAATCAAGGGAAGCCCCTCGGGTCTTTCCTCCCGCTAGGGGGAGGGCATCCGCTCTTAGTGGGCGGCGTGTTCTTCGCCGCCTTCCTTTTCCATGGCGCGCCGGGCACGGATGGCCGCGGCGATGAAGACGCGGGACAGGCCGTGATAGAGCGGTTCGCGCGACAACAACCGCGAGGTGACGTAGCCGATCATCGACACCGCCATGATCGGGATGACGGCCTGATGATCTCCGGTCATTTCCAGAATGATGACGAAGGCTGTCATCGGCGCCTGGACAACGCCGGCGAAATAGCCGGCCATGCCGAGGATTGCCGCAAGCGCCACGCCACCGCCAACCAGCGTGCCGACCGTGCTGCCGAAGCCGGCGCCGACGGCAAGCGATGGTGCGAAAATGCCGCCGGGAATGCCCGAGATCATCGACAGGAAGCTTGCCAGCAACTTGCCGACGAAGAAGAGCGGCGGCAGGGCATGCCCCTCGACCGCGCCACGGGCCTGCTCGTAGCCGGTGCCGAAGGTCTGGCCGCCGGATATTACGCCGACCGCGGCAACGATGAGGCCGCAGACGCCGGCAAGGATCAGCATGCGCTTCAGCGGCTGCGGTTGCGCCCAACGGCGGATGCGGATGCCGGCATAGAGCGCCAGCCCGCTGAAGGTGGCGCCGAGCGCCCCGCCGCCGACACCGCAGATCAGCATTACGATCCAGTCCCGAAACATCGTCGGCGCCGCATCGGCCGTGCCGAAGTAGTTGTAGCTGCCGGAAAGGCCGAGTGCGGCAAGACCGGAGAGAATGACGGCCGTCAGGACCAGACCATTGGCGCGCGATTCATAGGTGCGGCTCATCTCTTCGATGGCGAAGACGATGCCGGCAAGTGGCGTATTGAAGGCAGCCGCAATGCCGGCGGCGGAACCGGCAAGGATCAGCCCCTTCGCCTGCGCCATACCACTGAAGCGGGCCACGGCCAGCATAAAGGAAGCGCCGACCTGTACCGTCGGCCCTTCGCGGCCGATGGAAGCGCCAGTCAGCAGCCCTAATATGGTCAGCACGATCTTGCCGAAGGCGAGACGCAGCGACAGCAGCTTCGTGCGATCCTCGTCATGATGCAGGTGCCGCGCGGCAATCGCTTGCGGAATACCGCTGCCTTGCGAATTGGGAAACAGGGTCGCCGCGAGATATGCCGAGAGCACGAAGCCGAGCGGCGTCAGCACCAGCGGCAGCAGCCACATCCACTCACCCGATTGGGTGACGCCGGTAAAAGCCCGCTGCGCCAGATCGGCTGCCTTGGCAAAGCCGACGCTGATTACACCGATCGCCAGCGCACCCGTCCAGAACACCAAGCGCGGCCGCCAGAGATTGAAGGAGCCCCAGATGACGCGGGAACGGCGGAGTAGCTTGGACTTGCGGTAGATTGGGGGCATGGGACATGTGACCGGCGGATTGATGGACGGGTCTTTGCGGACTCTGTTCGGGCAATCTGCTTAAAAACGACGTCTTAAGATAGTCACACTGTCTTACAGAGCTTCACTTTGCTGACGTCTCTTTGCGCCCCTTGCGCACCGAGGTCAACATATTGTGTGCCCGAGCCATGCCCGGCCATCAGCGATCGCTCGTCTCCCAGCGTGGATTGATCCATGGTTCCTGGTTCGATCGCGCCAGCCGCGGCTTGCCGAGAATGTGGTCAGCTGCCTTCTCGCCGGTCATGATCGAAGGGCCGTTCAGGTTGCCATAGGTGACATGCGGGAAGATAGAGCTGTCGGCGACACGCAGCCCGTCAACGCCGATGACGCGGGTATCGGGATCGACAACCGCCATCGGATCGTCCTTCGCGCCCATACGGCAGGTGCCACAGGGATGATAGGCGCTTTCCAGATGTTCGCGCAGGAAGGCGTCGATCTCATCGTCGGTCTGGACATTGGCCCCCGGCTGGATCTCCGCGCCGCGATAATCGTCGAAGGCCTTTTGTCCGAAGATTTCGCGGGTAAGGCGCACGCAGTGACGGAATTTCTCCCAGTCCTCCGGATGGCTCATATAGTTGAAGCGGATGACCGGGTCGGCCTTCGGATCGAAGGAGCGCAGCGTGACGTTCCCACGCGATTTTGACAGATTGTAGCCGACATGCACCTGGAAGCCGTGGCTCTTGGCCGCCGCCTTACCGTCATAGCTGATGGCAACCGGCAGGAAGTGATACTGGATATCAGGCTGCTTGACACCGGGTGCCGAGCGCAAGAAGGCGCAGGCTTCGAACTGATTTGACGTACCAAGCCCCTTCTTGAATAAGAGCCACTGCGCGCCTGCAATGCCCTGCATGTACCAGGGCAGCCAGGAATAAAGCGACACCGGCTTCAGGCTCGTCTGCTGAAAATAGAATTCCATATGGTCCTGCAGGTTGGCGCCGACGCCTGGCCGGTCGACCTTCACCTCGATCCCCATGTCGCGCAGATGCTGACCCGGTCCGACGCCGGAAAGCATCAGCAGTTTCGGAGAGTTAAACGACGAGGCGGAGACGATCACCTCGCGGTTCGCCTTGATCACCTCGATCTTGCCGTCACGCTCGACCTCGACGCCTGTGGCACGGCCGTTTTCGATGACGATCTTGCGGGCATAGCAGCGGATGAGCTGCACATTCGGTCGCTTCAGGGCAGGCTTGAGATAGGCAGTCGCCGCGGACCAGCGCCGACCCATCCAGGTCGTCTGCTCCATCAGGCCGAAGCCTTCCTGCTTGCTGCCGTTATAATCTTCGGTCGCCTCGAAGCCCGCCTGTTTGCCTGCCTCGATGAAAGCGTGGAAGAGCGGGTTGCGGGCATCGCCCCGGCGCACATGCAGCGGGCCATCCGTGCCGCGCCATCCGTCTTCGCCGCCATGCGAATGCTCCATTCGCTTGAAGTAGGGCAGCACGTCGGCATAGGCCCAGCCCTGCGCGCCGAGCTCCTCCCAGCGATTGAAGTCCTCCGCGTGGCCGCGCACATAGACCATGCCGTTGATCGATGAGGAGCCGCCGATCACCTTGCCGCGCGGGGCGGTGATGCGGCGGTTGTTGAGTTGCGGTTCGGGCTCGGAGAGATAGCCCCAATTGTAGCGGTCCATGCTCATCGGCCAGGCAAGTGCCGCCGGCATCTGGATGAAGGGGCCGAAGTCGCTGCCGCCGAACTCCAAAACGATGACCGAATGCTTCCCGTCCTCCGACAGGCGGGAAGCCATGGCGGAGCCAGCCGAGCCTGAGCCGACGATGACGAAATCTGCTTGCATGACCATGTGCTCCAAACGGATAGGGGCGTAAATCGCGGCGGTTCTTCACCCTCCCCTTGAGGGGGAGGGTCGGCCGAAGGCCGGGGTGGGGTGATTGCTGCTATGCGCGCTGCGGCTGGTCACCCCCACCCGCCGCTAAGCGGCGACCTCCCCCCTCAAGGGGGAGGTGGATCAATAAGGCGCCTGTACCGGCCCCATGCCGACATAGACGGTCTTCAGTTCCGAATAGTGTTCCAGCGCCGCCAGCGAGTTCTCACGGCCGAAGCCGGATTGCTTGGAGCCGCCGAAGGGGATTTCGACGGGGCAGAGATTGTAGGTGTTGATCCAGAGCGTGCCGGCTTCGAGCTGGTCGACGACGCGGTGGGCGCGGGTAAGGTCGGCTGTGAAGACGCCGCCGGAAAGGCCGAATTCGGTGGCGTTGGCGCGGGCGATCACTTCAGCCTCGTCGTCGAAATCGAGAACGCACATGACCGGCCCGAAGATTTCTTCGCGAGCGATCGTCATATCGTCGGTGACATCGGCAAAGACGGTCGGCTGGATGTAATAGCCTTCGCCGGAGACATTGTTCGGGATGCCGCCGCCGGTCAGCAGCGTCGCGCCCTCGGCCTTGCCCTTTTCGATATAGGCGAGCACTTTTTCGCGCTGCGCCCATGACACCATCGGGCCGATCTGCGTCGCCTCGTCCATCGGGTCACCGATGATCATCGCGTCGGTGCGGGCCTTCAGGCGCTTCAGGAATTCGGATTTGATCTTACGGTTGACGAAAACGCGCGTGCCGTTCGAGCAGACCTGGCCCGTCGAATAGAAGTTGCCGAGCATCGCCCCGCCGATGGCGCTGTCGATATCGGCATCATCAAAGACGATCAGCGGCGACTTGCCGCCGAGCTCCATGGTGACATGCTTGAGATTGCCGGCGGCGGAAGCCGCGACCTTGCGGCCCGTCGGCACCGAGCCGGTCAGCGATACCTTGGCGACGTCAGGATGGTTGATGAGCAGCGGCCCGGTTTCGCGGTCGCCCTGGATGACATTGTAGAGCCCCTTCGGCAGGCCGGCTTCGATGAGGATTTCGGCGATCTTCAGCGCGCCGAGCGGGGTGTTTTCGGAGGGCTTGAACACCATGGCATTGCCGGCAACGAGAGCAGGCGCACCCTTCCAGCAGGCGATCTGCTGCGGGTAGTTCCATGCGCCGATGCCGACGCAGACGCCGAGCGGCACGCGCTTGGTATAGGCAAAATCGCCGCCGAGCGGGATATAGGAGCCGTTGAGGCCGGCTGCGGCGATGCCGCCGAAGAACTCGAAGCTGTCGGCGCCTGAAGTCGGGTCGGCGACGATGGTTTCCTGGATCGGCTTGCCGGTATCCAGCGTCTCCAGCTCGGAAAGCTCGCGGTTACGCTCGCGCATGATGTCGGCGGCGCGCTTCAGGATACGGCCGCGCGCCGTCGGGCTCATGGCCGCCCATTCCGGCTGCGCGCGGCGGGCAGCGGCGATTGCCCTTTCGACAATGGCAGGTGTCGCCGCGTGCAGGCGGGCGATCACCTCGCCGGTCGCCGGATAAATGCTCTCGATAAGGGTGCCGTCGGTGTCCTCGACATATTCTCCGTCGATGAAATGCGAGGCTTTCGGTTGTGCGCGCATTATAGAACCCTCAATTCTTCGTAGGACACCATGACATGCTCTTGAAAAGCAGGCCGCTCGGTCAGGTTTTCGTAGTAACGCTCAAGCCGCGGATGGGCGGGGCGCTGGATGTCGATGTCGAAATAGCGATAGAGAAGATGCCCGAATTGTATGTCGGCAAGCGTCAGATTATCGCCGGCCAGGAAGCGATGCCGTCTGAGCTGCGACTCGGCGATGTCAAGCTTCGCAGCGAGCGCGGCAACGGCCGCAGCGATTGCCTTCTCGTCCTTGAGCGCAGGGGCTGTGCGCACCACGCGCCAGAATATCGGGGCGGTGAAATTCAAGGCGATATTGATCTTCGCCCATTCCGCCCATTTGTCGATCTGGGCGCGATGACGCGCATCCTTCGGCCAGAATGCATCCTCACCATATTGCGTGGCGAGATAGCGCAGGATTGCCCCCGATTCCCACAATGGTTCGCCATCGCCGTCGCGCAGCACCGGAACGGTGCCGTTCGGATTCATCGCGAGGAATTCCGGCGTGTCGTTGACACCGTAGGTGAACCCCGCATCGATGCGCTCATAGGCAAGGCCGAGCTCGCCGATGCACCACATCAGCGCCTGCACGTTGGATGACGATTTGCGGCCCCAGACGGTGAGCATGACCTTCAGCCTTTCAATGCGTTGAGGTGGGTCGTGAGATAGTCCTCGGTCAGCGTGATCGACGCCTCGGTGCTGATCGGCGCGGATCTAAGGCCCTGGCGGATATAGAGACCGTCGATCATGGCAGCCGCGCCTTCGGCGATCCGTGCGGCATCGGGAGCTGAGCACAGAGCCTTGAGGTTGGCGACGAGGTTCGAATGCAGGCGCCGTGCGTAGATGACGAGAAAGCGGCGTGTCTCCTCCGAGCGCTGCGCTTCGGCATAGAAGGCGAGCCACGCGGCGATCGTTTCCGGCGCGAACTGGTCGGCCTGGAAACTGACGCGGATGACAGCCGAGAGTTTTTCGCGCGGTGTGTTTGCAGCCCTAAGCGCCGTCACTACGCTGTCGCGCAACCGCTGTAGATGAACACGGACGGTCTCGATCAGCAGCTGTTCCTTGCTGCCGAAATAGTGATGCGCGAGAGCAGGAGAAACGCCGGCCTGCTTGGCGATTTCGGACATGGTGACTGTCAGCGAGCCATGATCGCCGATCACGCGCATCGCGGCATCAACAAGCGCCTTGCGGCGCACCGGTTCCATTCCGACTTTCGGCATCTGTCATCCCCAAGGCTGACGTCAACTGTATTTTTGATTGACTGATCAATCAATAAAAAAATCAAACGCCGGGCGATCCGCGGCGAAAAATCCGCAACCTCTTTCCGCAAAGCGTTTCTGTGCCATACTTCTAAAAAGGAGGAGGTGCAGTCATGGTTGATATTCTTGATGAAGTTCCCCCATCCGCAATGCGCGACAAGTGGGGCTGGTTTGTTGGTCTCGGCATATTGCTGCTGATCTGCGGCGGCATCGCCCTTGGCAATCTGTTCATCGCCACGGTGGCCTCGGTCTACTACGTTGGGATGCTCATGCTGATCGGCGGCGTCGTGCATCTGGCCCATGCCTTTCAGGTGAGGGGCTGGGAGCATATCCTGTTCTGGGTGCTCAGCGGCCTGCTCTATACGGTTGCCGGCATCCTTGCCTTTGCCAATCCCCTGTTGGCTTCCGAGGCCTTGACGCTGTTCCTTGCTATCGCGCTCCTTATCGCCGGCACGTTTCGCGTCTGGGTCGGCCGCAAGTTGAAGCCGGAGCGCGGCTGGGTGTGGATCGTCGTCAGCGGCCTTGCAACCGCCGTCGCGGGCATTGCCATCGCACTCGGTTGGCCGGTCAACAGCCTTTGGATTCTTGGCCTCTTCCTGGCCTTCGATCTGATTTTCCAGGGCTGGACGCTGGTGGTCTTCGGCCTTGTGCTCAGGCGGTAGATGATCCCCCAAAAGGGGGTAACGGACTGCGACTTTTTGACAAAGAGCGTGAGCGGCGTTAATCTTTCGTCTCTCTGCCTCATTGGGCGGAGCGGCGTCGAGTTGATGTAACGACGGTACCCATCCTCTGGAAGCGTGCAGATCGGATGATTTGCCCTGCAGGTACCGGTCCAAGCCGCGGAACATGCTTCCAGCGAAATTTCCGCATGGCAACGTCAAGGGAGGAATATCATGCCGATGGTAACGGTTTCCATCTCTCCGCTTCAGGCTGCCGGCATCAGGGCAGCGGTCGATACCGGCACCTATGCCTCAAGCAGCGAGGTTGTGCGGGAAGCCCTGCGCATGTGGGATGCAGCCCGCAAGCGCGGTGACATTTGCGATGTCCCGCATGCTGCCAACGACGGCGGTGAGGCGGCAAAGAACAGCCGCTGCGTCGCGGACATGTTTGCCGACTACGAGGCGGAACGGCATTCGAGCAACTAGCGCCGAAGCCCGTTCGGCATGACCGGCGAACTCTTGGTTTGGACGGATTTTTCCGTTCCGACGAATGGTTAATATTGCTTTACCATTCATGAAACTTTCACATACGGGAAAGGTTTCGTTGACGCTTTATGGCGCATCTTGAGTTGAAAACGCGGTAAACCCAAAGTTTTACTTAAATAAATTAGATCAGAATCCGCAAGTGGAGATGGGCATGTCCCTGACTGCCGCAGTCGAACCAGGCGTATTGCGCCGATATGCCAGCGACCAGATCGTCACTCTCGCCAAACTCGTGATCGAAAACGCATTTCAGCCGATCGTGGAGGCCGGCACCGGCGCCGTTTTCGGCTATGAATCCCTGATGCGCGGCCAGGAACGCATCGGCTTCGACAGCCCGATCGATATTCTCGACGAAGCCGAGCGCACCGGCCAATTGCTTGGGCTGGAGCAGATGGTGACGAGCCGCGCGCTCGCGAAATTTGCCACGCTGCCCAATATCACCGCGACAACGCTTTTTCTCAATCTGGATGTCCGGCTGATTCCGCAGGGTGGGGTACTGGTCGATAGCCTGCTGCAACATATGAGAAAGGCCGGCATTACCCCTTCCTCCGTCTGCTTCGAGTTTTCCGAACGTTTCGATAATACCATCGTGCCCGAGTTCTCGGCGCTGGTCGCCAAGATGCGCAATGCCGGTTTCAAGCTTGCCATCGACGACTTCGGCGTCGGGCGCGGCGAGATGAAGCTGTTGTCCGATTATCCGGTCGATTATCTCAAGATCGACCGGCACTTCATCGTCGATATCGATCGCAGCGCCCGCAAGCGCCATATTCTGAGGAATCTGGTCAATATAGCCCATGTTCTCGGCACGCGCGTCATCGCCGAAGGCATCGAAACCGAGGCGGAGTTCCTGACCTGCCGCGAATTCGGCGTCGATCTCGTCCAGGGCTGGTTCATCGCTCGCCCGACCGTACTCGTCAACGAACTCAAGCCGAGCTTTCCGCACCTGCAGGATATCGGCAAGACGGCGCGCAACAGCCAGTCGCTCGACGAAATCCTCATCCGCAAGCAGATCGAGGTGCTGCCGACCATACGCGAAACCGATAGCATCGATAGCGTCTTCGAGCTCTTCCGCCGCAATCCGCGCCGCGCCTATTTCCCGGTCGTCAACGCCAATGACGAGCCGCGCGGCATCATTCACGAGTATCAGCTCAAGGAATATATCTATCAGCCCTTCGGCCGCGACCTGCTGAAGAACAAAGTCTATGAGCGCTCGATCTCGCATTTCGTCGAGATGGCGCCGATCGTCGGGCTCGATTCCGATGCCGATACGCTGATGACGATCTTCGCCAACATGGAAAGCAGCGATTGCCTGATCGTGACCGAAGGCACGCATTATGCCGGCATCGTGTCGGCCGCCTCGCTCATCAAGGTGATCAATGAGAAGCAGCTTAAGATCGCCCAGGATCAGAACCCGCTGACTGGCCTGCCGGGCAACAGGGCAATCCACGATTTCATGCAGAGCGCCGGCCGCGACGGCGATGAGATCAGGCATTTCTGCTATTGCGATTTCGACAATTTCAAACCGTTCAACGATGCCTACGGCTTTCATCTCGGCGACCACGCCATCTCGCTGTTCGCGGCGCTGATGCGCCGCTATTTCTTCGCCGAGCGCCATTTTCTTGGCCATGTCGGCGGCGACGACTTCTTCATCGGCGTCACCGGCTGGAGCATGCAGGAGGTTCGCGAGGTTCTGGACCGCTTGCTCGCCGATTTCCATGCCGACGTGCTCGAGCTCTATTCGGCGGAAGACCGAGCTGCCGGGCGCATCCATGGTCATGACCGCAGCGGTGCGGAAGCGGAGTTTCCGCTGATGCGCTGCTCGATCGGCATCCTGCAGCTGCCGGAAGGGTTGGTAATCGACAATATCAACCGCGTCAGCACCTCCATTGCCGGCATCAAGGCCAAGGCAAAGGAAAGCGCAATCGGCGTCGCATTCCTCGGTTTGACCGAGACGAATTGACGCCCTCTCGTACTCGATCCTTTTCAAGCGCGCTGCGCTAAACTATCTCCACTGCTTTGCTGGGAGAGGAGATTGCGCCATGCCCTTGCCGTCTGAAATGCGTTTCGTGGATTTGCCGTCCTTTGGCGGGCCTGAGGTCATGACCATCGCCCGCAGGCCATTGCCGGTCTTGAAGCCGGGTGAGATCCTGGTTCGCGTCGAGGCCGCCGGCGTCAATCGGCCGGATGTGGCGCAGCGGCAGGGCACCTATCCGCCGCCGAAGGATGCAAGCCCGATCCTTGGCCTCGAAATATCGGGCGAAGTCGTCGATGTCGCGCCCGGCGTGACCGAGTTTGCGATCGGCAACAAGGTCTGCGGCCTCGCCAACGGTGGCGGCTATGCCGAATATTGCGTGCTTCCCGCCGGCCAGGCGCTCCGTTTCCCGAATGGCTACGACGCGGTACGAGCTGCGGCCGTTCCCGAAACCTTCTTCACGGTTTGGGCCAATCTCTTCCAGATGGCTGGCCTCACCGAAGGCGAGAGCGTGCTGATCCACGGCGGCTCCAGCGGCATCGGCACGACGGCGATCCAGCTTGCCCACGCTTTCGGCGCAACGGTCTATGCGACGGCCGGCTCGAAGGAAAAATGCGAGGCATGCGAGAAACTCGGCGCGAAGCGCGCCATCAATTATAAAGAGGAAGATTTCGCCGAGGTCATCAAGGCGGAAACGGAGCATGGCGTCGACATCATCCTCGACATGATCGGCGCCGCCTATCTGGAGAAGAACCTTGCCTCGCTCGCCCGCGACGGCTGCTTGTCGATCATCGCTTTCCTCGGCGGCGCCTTGGCTGAGAATGTTAATCTGGCTCCGATCATGGTCAAGCGCCTGACGGTCACCGGTTCGACCATGCGTCCGCGCACGGCCGAGGAAAAGCGGGCGATCCGCGACGACCTTCTCTCCCAGGTCTGGCCGCTGCTCGACGAGGGCACGGTTGCCCCCGTCATCTATCGGACATTCTCCTTCGACGATGTGGTCGAGGCGCATCGGCTGATGGAAACCAGCGACCACATCGGCAAGATCATGCTGAAGCTGGCTTGATCGTCAGCGACAGGGCGATGGCGATGAGGCCGGGTATGGCCATCAGCGCGTAGAGCCATGTCGCGGCGGAGATGCCGCCGGCAATGCCGCCCGGATGGGTCAGGCCCGCGCCGTTGACGATGACGCCCGCGAGCGCGGCGCCGAAAGCGCCGCCGAGCGACTGCGTCATGGAGATCGCCGCCGAGGCCTTGTCCTGCTCGGTTTTGCGGGCGATGCCGATGATCTTCGTCACCAGATGCGCCCAGCCGAGACCGACGCCGAACCCCATCAGGAACATGGCGATAACGGCAGGCGCAAATCTGGCAAGGGTGTCAAAGGGCGTGTTCGTTGCCAGGAACGGGATCAGCGATGCGGTCGCTGCGGTCTCCAGAATGCAGCCGCTGACAATAGCTACAACGGCCTGCCGGCCGGAAAACGAGGCGCTGAAGAAGGCTGCGATCGTCCAGCCCAATGCGACGAGCGCGACGAGGTAACCGGAGACCAGCGGCGTGACACCGTGCAGGGTCTGCAGGAAGTAGGGGATATAGATGTCGCTCGTCAGCACCATCATGGCCGTAAACATCGTCAGATAGAGCCGCGAGATCGGATTGCCGAGCATGACCGCGCCATAGGGCAGGAGCCGCACATCGTCCTTGCGCTCGATTACGACCATGGTTGCGACCAGGGCGATGGAAATGGCGATCAGCACGACTTTGTAGGTTCCGTGGTCGACGGTGCTGGCGATGCTGACGAACAGCACAGCCGTCAGCAGAAGCCCGATCTGGGCGAGCGGCGTTCTGGTATCGATGCGGTCATCGGCGACGCCGGGCAGCAGCCGGCGCGCGGAAAGCGCCATGATCACGGTCAGCGGCACGAGGATGATGAAAGCCTCGCGCCAGGCGCCGCCGGCGGCAAAGAGACCGCCGAGCGTCGGACCGAGCACGGTCGCGACACCCCATATGGCGGCATAGAGCGTGGAGGCCTTGCGCCACAACGCCTCCGGATAGACGAAGCGGATGAAGGCGTAGGCGAGGCCCGACAGCATGCCGGCGCCGTAGCCCTGGATGGCGCGGCCGGCCAGCAATACGGGCATCATCGGCGCGATGGCGCAAGCGAGGCTGCCAATGCCGAAGATAAGCGCTGCTCCGACGTAAACTGTGCGAAGTCCCATGCCTTTCGGTCGCGTGGCAACGGTGATCGAGCCGAGCACGCCGGCGGCGACGAAGAGCGTCGTCATCCACGAGAAGAGTTCGAGGCCGCCGATATCCCGGACGATCGACGGCGCGATCGTGGCGGTGATGTAGGATTCGACGGCATAAAGCGTCACGCCGCCGCCGAGCATCAGCGTTGCGGGCAGAAGTTTCGGCGAAAACAATGTGAAGACGGAGGAGGATGGGGTGGGGGCAGTGTTTTCGATGCTGGACATCGGACGATCCTCGGTATTTTCCCTAGCGGTTGATTATTTTCCAAGTTATAATTTGGAAAATTACATCCTTGCCGGATTAAAACAAGAGAAAACTTGGAAAAATGCGTCAGTCGCCCGCCAATCGAATTCTGATCCTGTTGAAAACCGAGGGGCCGCAACTGGCAGCGGCTGTTGGCGATACGCTCGGCATATCGTCCGAGGCGGCCCGCCAGCAGTTGACGAAGATGGCGGAAGAAGGATTGGTAGAGCCGGTTTCGGAGGCGGCAGCCGGCCGGGGCAGGCCGCGCCAGTTCTGGCACCTGACATCAGCCGGCAATCGGCAATTTCCGGATGGTCATGCCGACCTGACCGCGACGCTGCTTGCGACCATGGTCAGCCAGCTGGGGCAGGGCGCTGTCGACACTCTCATTTCCGCGCGCGAGACGGATACGCTTCGGCGCTACCGCAGCGAGATCGATCTTGCGGCCGATCTGCCGTCGCGCGTCGCAAGCCTTGCCGCCATCCGAACGCAGGAAGGCTATATGGCCGATCACTGGCAGGACGATGACGGCTCGCTCATGCTGGTGGAGAATCACTGCCCTATCTGCGCCGCCGCCTTCGCTTGCTCCGGTTTTTGCCGATCGGAGCTGGAAACGTTCCGTGCCGTGCTGGGGGCGCAGGTCGAGCGGGAGGAGCATATCCTGCTCGGCGCTCGACGTTGTGCCTACAGGATTCGGCAGGCGGCCTGAACGATGTTTTTTGATGGCAGCAAGCGCCGCCGATGATTGGCAATTGCGGATGCAGCGGCTATCACTGCCCGTCCCGCAAATCAAAGGCTGCATCCTGTCATGTCAAATCCCGTCTGCGTCGAAGTCACCCGTGGCAATCTGGTCGAGAGCCGCCATCGCGGCTCCATCGTCGCGATCGACGGCGATGGGAAGGTGATCTTCTCGGTCGGCGATATCGGCAGTGGCATCTTTCCGCGCTCGGCCTGCAAGGCGATGCAGGCCCTGCCGTTGGTCGAAAGCGGCGCGGCGGACGCTTATGGCTTCGGCAGCAAGGAACTGGCGCTCGCCTGTTCCTCCCATAGCGGCGAGGACGAGCATGTTGCGCTTGCCGCTTCGATGCTGGCGCGCGCCGGCCGCGATGTCGGCACACTCGAATGCGGCGTGCACTGGTCTTCCGATCAGAAGACCGTCATTCATCAGGCCCGTACCATCGAAAAGCCGACGGCGCTGCACAACAATTGTTCTGGCAAACACGCCGGCTTCATTTGCGCCTGCTGCCATCAGGATATCGATCCCAAGGGCTATGTCGGCTACGATCATCCGCTGCAGCAGCAGATCCGCGAGACTATGCAGAGCCTGACGGGCGCCGTTCTTGCTCACGACAATTGCGGCACGGACGGCTGCTCGATCCCGACTTATGCCGTGCCGCTCAAGGGACTAGCGCACGGCTTTGCCAAAATGGCGACAGGCGTCGGTCTTGAGCCCCTGCGCGCCAAGGCGTCGCGCCGGCTGTTCGATGCCTGCATGGCCGAACCCTTCTACGTTGCCGGAACCGATCGCGCCTGCACCAAGCTCATGCAGGTTGCGCCCGGCCGCATCTTCGCCAAGACCGGCGCCGAGGGCGTGTTTTGCGCCGCGATCCCCGAGCAGGGCATCGCCATCGCGATCAAATGCGACGATGGCAACGGCCGTGCGGCAGAGGTCATGGTGGCCGCGACGCTCGCCCGTTTCTTCGAGAATGACGGCGCGGCTCATGCCGGCCTGATGGCGATGGCCGACCGGTCCTTCAAGAACTGGAACGGCATCCATGTCGGCGATATCAGGCCGGCCGCTGCCCTGACGGCATAACTTGGCCTCTCGCCTCAATCTCCGGTTTGTCGCGCCGGCACATGGTGCCGGACGACCTTATATTCCTGCCAGATCAGGATCATGACCACGAGGTCGAAGATCGTAAGGATGATGAGGCCGATGCCGTGCGTGTCGGTAAAACGGTACAGCTGGTAGGCGATGAAAAGTCCGAGCGCCACCAGCGAGGCCGGATAGGCCCACATCTTGCCCCTGAGCAGGCCGATGACGAGCAGCACCTTCACGAGCCCATGGCTCAGCAGATAGTAGGCATAGAAGTTCTTGGTGCCGACGGAGAAATCCTGCGCCCAGGTGAGCAGGTGCGTCGCGATGAAATCATGGGAGTCGTTGAGCAGTTCGGGCTGGGCGATCCTGTTTGCCAGGCGAAGGATGGATTCCGTGCTGACGAGGGCGAGCACAAGGCCGCCGATGCATTCGATCAAGGCGTGCGCGCCCTTCAACAGGACACTGATTTCGAAGAGCTGATGAATGCGGCGTTCGTTCATGGGCGATCGTAACCTTTGGGGTATCTTGAGGTAGGTTTGATCGGCGATGACCGCAAGGCAGGCCGATCTCCGATCGAGATATGATCGATCTTCGACCGCATCATGATGACGATGCGTCAATCCCGACGGAGCTGCCTTGCCGGCGGATTGCGCGGTGCAGCGTCAGGCGAGGAAGATCGGCATCTCGGTCGCCCGGTAGGGGGCGAGGCTTTCCTCCGGAGCATCCGATGGCACGACGAGACCCGAAATGCTCCTTACAGGCAGGATCTGGCAAGGCGAGGCGGCATCGAGCTTCTCGGCCGTCGCCAAGACATAGGTCTCCGCTGAGCATTGCGCGATATGCCGCTTGATGGCCGCTTCCTCGAAATCGCCGGTCGAAAAGCCGCGGGCGGGATGGATGGCGGTGACGCCCAGAAAGAAGATATCGGCCCTAATGGAGGCGATCGCCGCCATGGCGGCAGCACCCGTCGCCACCATCGAATGCTTGTAGAGCTTGCCACCGATCAGGATCACCTCGGCCAAAGGGTGATGCTCCAGTTCGCCCGCTATCGTCGGGCTGTGGGTGACGATGGTGACGGCGAGATCCTTCGGCAGCTGGCGGGCGATCTCGGCATTCGTCGTGCCGCCGTCGAGGAAAACCGTCTGGTCCGACTGGATCATGTTCGCCGCATAGGCGCCGAGCCGGCGTTTTGCATCCGATGAAACCGCCTGCCGCGCCGTAAAATCCGTCAGCTCGGGTGATAACGGCAACGCGCCACCGTGCACCCGCTTCAGCAGTTTCTCCGCCGCCATCTCCCGCAAATCCCTGCGGATCGTGTCTTCGGATAGGCCGAGATCGTCGGCCAGCGCCTTGGCGATCACCTGGCCGTCCCGGCGCAATCTGTCGAGGATGAGGGCTTTGCGTTGGCTGGTCAGCATGTCGATCTCTGCACGATATTTCACGAATAATCACGAACATATCAGAATAGATTCGACATTCAAGAAAATATGCGCATATTCGTGCAAATTCCTGCAGGAAGCAGGAGTTAGAAAAATGGAGACATGACATGTTGATCCTGATTGCCGGGCCCTATCGCTCCGGCACCGGCAATGATCCGAAGAAGATGGCCGAGAACCTCAAGCGCCTGGAGGAGCCGTCCTATGCCCTGTTCAAGGCCGGGCATCTGCCAATGATCGGCGAATGGGTCGCTTTGCCGGTCTGGAACGCCTCAGGCGGCAAGAGCATCGGTGACGACCTCTATGAAGAAATCTTCCATCCCACGGCCGGCCGTCTGCTGCAGCTTTGCGAGGGCGTCCTGAGATTGCCGGGCGATTCCAAGGGCGCGGACAATGACGTTCGCATCGCCCGCGAGCGCGGTATTCCCGTCTGGCACAGGCTGGAAGACGTGCCCGGCTGCGCCTAAACGCCGGCAGCCCATCCTCATTGCGCCAGCCGATGGGGATGGGCACATCGCGCTGATCGATCAAAACCTTTTGTCGCAGCTATCAGCATCAGCCACTTCCGTATTGGCCGGGTTCGCTTTAGCTTCCTCGCAGAATTCAATCGAGGAACGGAACATGCTGACATTCTATTTCGCGCCCGGCAGCTGCGCGCTTGCCAGTCTCATTGCCTTGGAGGAGTCGGGTCTCGCCTACGAGCCCCGCCGCCTCATCCTCGCCAATGGCGATCAGCGCCAGCCGGATTACCTTGCCATCAACCCCAAGGGCCGTGTTCCGGCGCTGGTCACCGACAGGGGCGTGCTTACGGAGAATATCGCGATCCTGGCCTATATCGCCCAGAGCGTGCCCGCCGCCAAACTGGCGCCCCTCGACGACCCCTTCGAATTCGCCGAGATGCAATCCTTCAACAGCTATATCGCCTCGACCGTGCATGTGAACCATTCGCACAAGGCACGCGGCGCCCGCTGGACCGATGATGCTGCCGCCATCGAGACCATGAAGGCCAAGGTGCCGCAAACCATGGCCGAAAGCTTTGCCCTGATCGAGGACAAGATGCTGAAGGGCCCCTGGGTGATGGGCGACGAATATACGGTCGCGGACGGCTATCTCTTCACCATGGCGAAGTGGCTGCCGGGGGACAATGTCGATCTCGACCGGTTCCCGAAGGTGAAGGCCCATTATGCCCGCATGCTGGAGCGCCCGGCCGTGAAGAAGGCACTTGCCGTCGAGGAAGGCTGATCCCGTCAGCCGAATGTCGCCAATATCTTTTTCGGGGCGCGGTACTGCCACGCCTCGATCAATCGCTGCTGCAGCTCCTCGTCGCCGATCGCACCGATGCGTAGCGGCAGGGCAGGCCAGCCGACATAGTGATCGGTCTGGAAATAGATCTCCGGCGCCATTTCCATCAGCTGTTCCTTGCGGTCGATCGGCAGCGACAGCACGATGGTTTCGTTATTCTTCACCGAGACGAAGGCTTTCCCGCCGACCTTGAATGCCGGCATGCCGTAGTGCAGGCCAGGTTCAACGGCCGGCAGCCGGGCTTGAGCTATAAGCCGCTGCAATCGTTCCGCAATTGCGTCCATGTCGACGGTCGATGTCATGTTTGCACGTGTGGAGCAGGTTTCTCTTACGCGCATTCTTCCGGCTGAACGGTCCGCTTGTCCATAGGGCGCCCGAGATTTTCCGGCATGAGCGGCAGGTCGGCCAGTTCTTCCAGCGACATGCCGGCGAGCGTGGGATGCTGCAGCGGATCGTTGTCTGGTTCGCGATCCTCTTCCAGCAGATGACTAAAGAAAAACTTCAAGATCGACATGGGATGCCTCCTTGGATCTCCGCATCGATGCAACCATGAGGGCATCAGCCGAGCGGGTGGCGGCGGTCTTCAATTTCATGGTGCAATAATCGCGCGAATAAGCGTCCGATGCAATTGAGAATGACGGGATGCTGATATAGATATTCTATAATGAGAAACCTCAACAACGTTCATCTGAATGGCTTGCGCGCCCTGGAGGCCGTCGGGCGGCTCGGTTCGCTGCAGGCGGCGGCCGACGAGCTCGGCGTGACGGTCGGCGCGGTCAGTCAGCAGATCATCAAGGCCGAGGCGCAGCTCGGTCGGCCGTTGTTCGAGCGAACGCCCAAGGGCATGGCCGTCACGGAGGCGGGGGGTGCGATCCTGGCGAGGCTCGGCGAAGGCTTTCAAGCGCTTTCGGCGGCCATCGCGCTTGCGCAGCACAAGGATGAAAACATCCTCACTATCTCGGTCGCGCCGGTTTTCGCCGCCCGCTGGCTGGTGTACCGGCTCGATCGCTTCGCCAATCGCCACCCGGATATCCGCCTGCGCATCGATGCCACCACGCGCCTGATCAATCCGGCGACGTCCGATGTCGATATCGGCATTCGGGTCGGCAGCGGTCAGTGGCCCGGCGTCAAGTCCGAGCTGCTGCTGGCGCAGGAGGTGTTTCCGGTCGTCACCCCGCGGATTGCCGCCACCCTGCGGGAGCCCGCCGATCTCCTGAAGGTTCCGGCCGTCATCGATGGCCATGCGATGTTCAGCTGGGAGGTTTGGCTGCGCAAGGCCGGGCTTTCAGGCCATTGCATGGAAGAACGGCACATCTTCAACGATGCATCGCTTTGCCTGGATGCTGCGATGGCAGGGCAGGGCGTCATGCTTGCCTGGCAGACGCTGGCGGCCTATGCGCTTGAGCAGAAATGCCTTGTCGATCCCTTCGGTATCCGAGCAACGACCGGCTTCGGCCATTACTTCGTCACTGCCGAGGGCGTGCGCGAGCCAAAGAAAGTGACCGCCTTCAAGGCCTGGATACGCGAGGAAATGGAAGAGAGCATCCGCCTCTTCCAATAGAGCATGCGCTTCAGGCGCTCGTCAGACCGGCTCTTTACTGCGGGTTGCCTGCATGGCCTTGTAGGCGTCGCGCGACTGGCAGCGACCGATCCAGGCTTTCACCTTGGGATGGCTGTCGAAGAGTTCCTGCTCCGTCTGTGCGTAGCGCAACACCTCGGCGAGGTTGAGATCGGCAACGGTAAAGCGGCCGCCGATGAGATAATCCTGATTCTGCAAATGCTTTTCGAGGACATCCAGCGGCCTCTTCAGCGAGCGGCAGGCAACCGCGATACCCGCTTTACCCTGCTCGCTGTTTTCCTGCGCATTGTCATAGATACGCACGAGCGCGACGCTATAGGGCTCGACCTCGGTTGCGGCCCACATGGTCCACATCGCCATCAGCCCTTCTTCCTCGACCGTCTTGCCGGCGAGCGGGCCGCCATATTTGCGCGCGAGGTAGAGATTGATGGCAAGCGACTCGTGCATGGCGAGATCGCCGTCCTTGATGCAGGGGATCATGCCCATCGGATTGACGGCCAGAAACTCCGGCGACATCGTGTTGACCGGCGCGTCGGCGGCGAGCGGATTGGCAAGCCGGCTGCCCTGAATCACGGGTATGGATTTGAACTCGATGCCGAGTTCGTTTGCCATCCAGTAGTTGCGCGAGGCGCGCGAGCGATAGACGCCGTAGATCGTCAGCATATGGGTCTCCCAGATTCGAGTCTGGCGCGACATTATGGGGCGGGCCGGAGGAGTAAAAGGGCCTGGCGCTGATATCTCCAATGAAAGCTCGTGATGGATGACAGGCATCGAACCACGAGCGTGGATGATGGGCACGTCGCAAGCACGAAAATATCGGCAGCCCCTCGAATTTTTTGCAAAACATGCTGCCGATGCCCAGCCTTCGTTCGGAAATTAGCCATGGCGCATGTTAGGGTTTAACCTCGGTTTTCATCGAATGCGGTAGGAGGCATTCGGCGGAAACACATGTGCGCAATTGGTCACTGCGATCTCGGGAGGAGAGCAGATGCTTGCAACCAGTGTATCGCTAGACGACAAATATACCGCAGAGGAAGGCCGGGTCTTCATGACCGGCCTGCAGACGCTGGTGAGGCTGCCGATGACACAGATGCGGCGCGACCGCGCCGTTGGCCTCAACACGGCGGCGTTCATTTCCGGTTATCGCGGTTCGCCGCTCGGTGGCTACGATCAGCAGCTTCTGAAAGCCAAGACTTACCTTGACGCGCACGACATCACCTTCCAGCCAGGGATCAACGAGGATCTTGCCGCGACGGCGGTCTGGGGCTCGCAGCAGGTCGGCCTTTCGCCCGGCGCTCGCAAGGATGGCGTGCTCGGCATCTGGTATGGCAAAGGTCCCGGCGTCGACCGCTCCGGCGACGTATTGAAGCACGGCAACGCGGCCGGAACGTCCAGACATGGCGGCGTCCTTTGTATCGCCGGCGACGACCATGCCGCCAAATCCTCCTCCATCCCGCATCAGACCGACCATGATTTCATGTCGGCGCTCATCCCGGTCATCTATCCCTCGTCCATCCATGAATTCCTCGAATACGGCCTGCTTGGCATCGCCATGTCGCGCTATTCGGGCTGCTGGGTCGGCATGAAATTCATTGCCGATACCGTCGAGACGACCGCGACGGTGGATCTTTCCGGCGAAAAACGGCAATTCGTCTTGCCGACCGATTTCGAATTGCCGCCCGGCGGCCTCAATTTGCGCTGGCCCGATCCGCCGCTGGTTCAGGACGACCGCCTGCAGACCTACAAGGCCTATGCGGCCATCGCCTTTGCCCGGGCCAACCGAGTCGACGAAGTCACGCATGATGTGCCCAATGCCCGCTTCGGCATCATCTCGTCAGGCAAGGCCTACGAGGATGTGCTGCAGGCGCTGCGCGAACTAGAGATCGGCCCGAAGGAAATGGCTGCGATCGGTCTGCGCATTCTGAAGGTGCGCATGCCCTGGCCGCTGGAGCCGGAAGCCGTCCGGCACTTTTCCGAAGGGCTGGACGAGGTTCTTGTCGTCGAGGAGCGGCGCGAGATCATCGAAAACCAGATCAAGCAACAGCTTTTCAACTGGCGTGCGGATGTTCGGCCGCGCATCGTCGGCAAGTTCGACGAACATGACAAGCCCTATCTCAGCCTCTCGGCGGCCTTGACCGTCGGCGCAGTCGCAAGAGCGATTGCCGGACGTATCCTCAAGCTCGATCTCGACCGTGGCCTGCATGACCGCATCGCCGCCAAGCTCGCTTATCTGGCCGAGCGCGGCCAGATCAGCCGCGGCCATGTCGCGCCGCTGAACCGCACGCCGTTCTTCTGTTCTGGCTGTCCGCACAATACGTCGACGCGCGTGCCCGAAGGCAGCCGCGCCATCGCCGGTATCGGCTGTCATTATATGGTCACCTGGATGGACCGAAACACCGAAACCTTCACCCAGATGGGCGGCGAAGGCGTGCCGTGGACGGCGATCGCCCGCTACACCGACGAAAAGCACATGTTCGTCAATCTCGGCGACGGCACCTATTTTCACTCCGGCATTCTCGCCATCCGCCAGTCCGTCGCCTCAAAGGTCAACGTCACCTACAAGCTGCTTTACAACGATGCCGTCGCCATGACCGGCGGCCAGCAGATCGACGGCTATCTGACGCCGCAACTGGTGACGAAGCAGTTGCACGATGAAGGCGTCAAGCCGATCTACCTGCTGTCGGACAATCCGGATGCCTATCGCGCCTCCGAGCTGGCTCCCGGCGTCAAGGTGCTGCATCGCGACCATATCGATCAGGTGATGTTGACGCTGCGCGACACCGAGGGCTGTTCGGCGATCGTCTATGTCCAGACCTGCGCGGCGGAGAAGCGCCGTCGTCGCAGCCGTGGCTTGATGGAAGATCCGGCCAAGCGCGTCTTCATCAACAAGGCCGTTTGCGAAGGCTGCGGCGATTGCTCGGTGCAATCCAATTGCATCTCGATTGAGCCGCTCGAGACGGAATTCGGCCGCAAGCGCCAGATCAACCAGTCGAGCTGCAACAAGGATTTCTCCTGCGTCAAGGGCTTCTGCCCGTCCTTCGTGACGGTTCACGGCGGCAAGCGCCGCAAGCGGAAGGCAATGGAGCACGCCGATGTCGATGTGCCAATGCCCGAAATCCCCGTCATCGGCGAAAGGCCCTGGAACATAGCGATTGCCGGCGTCGGTGGCACCGGCATCCTGACGATCGGCGCCATTCTCGGAATGGCCGCGCATCTCGACGGCAAGGTGCCGATGATCCTCGACATGGCCGGCCTTGCCCAGAAGGGTGGCGCGGTCATGAGCCATCTGCGCATCGGTCACAATGAGGCTGATGTCACCTCCTCGCGCATCGTCAATGGCGGCGCCGATCTGCTGCTTGCGGCGGATGACGTGGTGGGCGCCTCCAAGGATGCGATCACGCTCTGCTCGCCGGTGCGGACGACCGCCATCGTCAATACCGGCCTGATGCCGGTCGCCGATTTCGTCCGCAACCGCGACTTCGATTTCAAGACAAGTTCGATCCAGCACACGATCGCCAAGACCGTTAGCGACAAGTCCGTCTTCCTCGATTTCGGCCATGTTGCGACCGAGGTGACGGGCGATGCCATCTCGACGAATATCCTGCTGACCGGTTTTGCCTGGCAGCGCGGTTTGCTGCCCCTGTCGCTGGAGGCGATCGAAAAGGCGATCGAGCTCAACGGCGTCGCCGTCAAGTCGAGCCTCTCGGCCTTCCATTGGGGTCGGCTTCTGGCGCATGATCCGCAGGCCGTCCAGGCGATGATGGCCGAGCCGGAAGATGGCAAGACGCTGGCTGACATGAGCCTCGATCAACTCATCAATCATCGCAAGGCGCATCTGACCGCATATCAGAATGCGGCGCTTGCCGAGCGCTATGCCGCTTTCGTCGCCCATGCCAACGCGCTGGCGGCACGGGAACGTCTGTCTGACAAGGTGCCCTTTGCGGTCGCCGCCACTTATGCGCGGGTTCTGGCCTACAAGGATGAGTACGAGGTCGCCCGTCTTCTGACCGCCCCTGCTTTCGAGGCACAGTTGCGCGAGGAGATGGAAGGCGATTTCAAGCTGGCCTTCAATCTCGCCCCGCCGATCCTCGGCGGGAAAGATCCGAACGGTCGGCCGAAGAAGCGCGAATTCGGCGCCTGGATCTTGCCGGTGCTGCGCGTCCTTGCGCCGATGAAGCGGCTGCGCGGGACCGCCTTCGATCCCTTCGGCTATATGGCGGAGCGGCGACTGGAACGCCGTGTGATCGCCGATTACGAAGGGATTGCCGGGCGTGTTCTGACCGGCCTGCGCCACGACAACGAGGCCGAGGCACTTGCCATCCTCTCGTTGTTTGATGAGATAAGAGGCTTCGGCCCGGTGAAGGAGGCCGCCGTCCGGACGATCATGGCGAAGATTTCGGATAGGCTGAAGGTCTATGAGACGCCGCAGGCAAAGCAGCAAGCGCCCGCCGACGCCGCATGACGATCATGGCTGAAGCTTGAAGCGGGCTTAAAGAAATATAGGTTCACAAGGAACGGTTGTTCGCGGACAGCGGGAGGAGAGGCTGGATGTTTGCAGGAGGATTGAACTTCGCGCTGGGTGAGGACATCGACGCGCTGCGTGAGCAGGTGCGCCGCTTTGCCGCCAACCGCATCGCGCCATTTGCCGACGAGATCGACCGCAACAACAATTTCCCGATGCATCTTTGGCGGGAGATGGGCGAGCTCGGCGTACTCGGCATCACCGTCGCCGAAGACTTCGGCGGCGCTGGTCTCGGCTATCTCGCCCACACGGTCGCCATGGAAGAGATCAGCCGTGCTTCGGCCTCGGTTGGCCTCAGCTATGGCGCCCATTCCAATCTTTGCGTCAACCAGATCCACCGCAACGGCACCACGGCGCAGAAGGAGCGCTATCTGCCGAAGCTGATCTCGGGCGAGCATGTGGGGGCGCTGGCCATGTCCGAACCCGGCGCCGGTTCCGATGTTGTCTCCATGAAGCTTCATGCTGAAAAGCGCGGCCATCACTATGTGCTGAACGGCAGCAAGATGTGGATCACCAACGGTCCCGACGCCGATGTACTTGTCGTCTATGCCAAGACCTCGCCGGATGCCGGCCCGCGCGGGATCACCGCCTTCCTCGTCGAAAAGGGCTTCAAGGGATTTTCGGTCGGCCAGAAGCTCGACAAGCTCGGCATGCGTGGCTCGAACACCTCGGAACTGATCTTCATGGATTGCGAGGTGCCAGAGGAAAATGTGCTGGGGCACGTCGATGGCGGTGTGCGCGTGCTGATGTCGGGCCTCGACTATGAGCGCGTCGTACTGTCGGGCGGTCCCGTCGGCATCATGGCCGCCTGCATGGATGTGGTGTTGCCTTACATGCATGAGCGCAAGCAGTTCGGCCAGTCCATCGGCGAGTTCCAGCTGATGCAGGGCAAGCTGGCCGATATGTATGTGACGATGAATGCGTCGCGCGCCTATGTCTATGCGGTGGCGGCGGCCTGCGATCGCGGCGAGACGACCCGCAAGGATGCGGCCGGCTGCATTCTCTATTCCGCCGAGAAGGCGACGGCGCTGGCGCTCGAATGCATCCAGGCGCTCGGCGGCAATGGCTACACCAATGATTATCCGGCCGGACGGCTGCTGCGCGACGCCAAGCTCTATGAGATCGGCGCCGGCACCTCCGAAATCCGGCGTATGCTGATCGGCCGCGAGCTGTTCGGCGAGACGGCCTGATTTCGTATTCCATTTTACTCGACCGGTGAGGCCGCATGACCGTTCTGAAATCAGAGATATCGACGCATAGCGATCGCTTCCGCGACAACCGCGCCGCCATGCTGGAAGCGATCGGTGTCGCCGAGGCGGCCGCGGCGCAGGTGGCGGAAGGCGGCGGCGCCCAGGCGCGCGAGCGTCATGTCAGCCGTGGCAAGATGCTGCCGCGCGATCGCGTCGCGGGCCTGATCGATCCCGCCACGCCCTTTCTGGAAATCGGGACGACAGCTGCTCATGGTCTCTATGGCGGAGATGCCCCCGGAGCCGGCCTGATCGCCGGCATCGGCCGCGTTTCGGGCCGCGATTGCATGATCGTCTGCAATGACGCCACGGTCAAAGGCGGCACCTACTATCCGATCACGGTGAAGAAACATCTTCGTGCGCAGGAGATCGCGGCGGAAAACAACCTCCCCTGCATCTATCTCGTCGATTCCGGCGGCGCCAACCTGCCGAACCAGGATGAGGTGTTTCCGGACCGCGATCACTTCGGCCGCATCTTCTACAACCAGGCCAATATGTCGGCGGCGGGCATCCCGCAGATCGCCGTGGTCATGGGCTCCTGCACGGCAGGCGGCGCTTATGTGCCGGCCATGTCGGACGAAACCATCATCGTCGAGAAACAGGGAACGATTTTTCTCGCCGGCCCGCCGCTCGTCAAGGCGGCGACTGGGGAGGTGGTCTCGGCCGAAGATCTCGGCGGCGGCGACGTCCATACGCGGCTTTCCGGCGTTGCCGATCATCTGGCGCGCGACGATGCCCATGCGCTTGCGCTTGCCCGGCGGGCGGTTGCCAACCTCAATCGCCGCAAGCCGGAAGGCGTCGAGCTTCGCACGCCGGAGGCGCCCCTCTACGACCCCGAGGAGATCCTCGGCATCGTCTCTTCCGACCTGCGTACGCCCTACGATGTGCGCGAGGTCATCGCTCGCATGGTGGATGGTTCCCGCCTCGATGAGTTCAAGGCGCGCTACGGCACCACGCTGCTCTGCGGCTTCGCTCATATCCACGGCATTCCCGTCGGCATCATCGCCAACAACGGCGTTCTTTTCTCGGAGTCGGCGCTCAAGGGGGCGCATTTCGTCGAGCTTTGCTCGCAACGGAAGATCCCGCTGGTCTTCCTGCAGAACATCACCGGCTTCATGGTCGGCCGCAAATACGAAACCGAGGGCATCGCCAAGAACGGCGCCAAGCTGGTGACGGCTGTGGCCACCACCAAGGTTCCGAAGGTCACCATGCTCATCGGCGGCTCCTTCGGTGCCGGCAATTACGGCATGGCCGGTCGTGCCTATTCGCCGCGTTTCCTCTGGACCTGGCCCAACAGCCGCATCTCCGTCATGGGCGGGGAGCAGGCGGCCGGCGTGCTCGCCACCGTGCGCGGCGAAGCGCTGGCGCGTGCTGGCAAGCCCTGGACGACAGAGGAAGAGGCGGCCTTCAAGGCGCCGACGCTCAAGATGTTCGAAACCCAGAGCCACCCGCTCTATGCCTCGGCCCGTCTCTGGGACGATGGTATTATCGACCCGCGCAAGAGCCGCGACGTGCTGGCTCTGTCGCTTTCCGCCGCGCTCAACGCGCCGATCGAAGACACGCGCTTCGGTCTTTTCAGGATGTGAGGAGATGGAAATGAAACGCGAAAACATCAACGCAAAGAACGCACCGCAGCCCCGCGGCGGTTATGCGCAGGCCGTAAAGCTCGAGAATTTCGAGCGACTGCTATTTGTCAGCGGCCAGGTTCCGCTGACGTCGGACGATGTGCTGCCCGAGGGGTTCAAGGCGCAGGCTCGCCAGGCCTGGCTCAATGTCGACGCACAGTTGAAGGCTGCCGGCATGAGCAAGGCCGATATCGTCAAGGTGACGGTCTTTCTTGCCGACCGGCACCACACGATGGAGAACCGCGAGATCCGCGCCGAATATCTCGGCGCGCTCACGCCGGCCATGACTGTCGTGATCGCGGGTATTTTCGACACCGCCTGGCTGCTCGAAGTCGAAGTCATTGCCGCGCAATAGGGTCTGCCGATGTTTTCGAAGATACTGATCGCCAATCGCGGCGAAATCGCCTGCCGGGTCATCCACACCGCACGGCGCTTGGGCATCCGCACGGTCGCCGTCTATTCCGACGCCGATCGGGATGCGCTGCACGTGGCGCTGGCCGACGAGGCCGTTCATATCGGCCCGGCGGCGGCAAGCGAGAGCTATCTTTCGAAGCAAAAGATCATTGCGGCGGCTCAGCGCACCCAAGCGGAAGCCATCCATCCCGGCTACGGCTTCCTCTCGGAAAACGCGGACTTTGCCGAAGCCGTCGAGACAGCGGGCCTCATCTTCATCGGCCCGTCTCCGGCCTCGATACGGGCCATGGGGCTGAAGGATGCGGCCAAGGCGCTGATGGAGCGGGCGGGCGTGCCTGTCGTGCCCGGCTATCACGGTGATCGTCAGGAGCCCGGTTTTCTTGCCGAACAGGCCGATGGCATCGGCTTTCCCGTCCTCATCAAGGCGCGCGCCGGCGGCGGCGGCAAGGGTATGCGCCGCGTCGACCGGCCGGAGGATTTCGCCGCCTCGCTGGAAGCGGCAAAGCGCGAAGCGAAATCGGCTTTCGGCGACGACGCCGTGCTGATCGAAAAATATCTGGTGAAGCCCCGCCACATCGAGATCCAGGTCTTCGGCGACAGTCATGGCAATGCCGTGCACCTCTTCGAGCGCGATTGCTCGCTGCAGCGCCGGCACCAGAAGGTGATCGAGGAAGCGCCGGCGCCTGGTATGACGGAGGAGATGCGCAGTGCCATGGGCGAAGCGGCCGTTTGCGCCGCCCGCGCCATCGATTATTGCGGCGCCGGCACGGTCGAATTCATCGCCGATGTCTCGGGCGGCCTGTCGCCGGATCGCTTCTTCTTCATGGAAATGAACACACGCCTGCAGGTCGAGCACCCCGTGACCGAGGCGATCGCCGGCGTGGATCTGGTGGAATGGCAATTGCGCGTCGCGAGTGGCGAACCGCTACCGAAATCCCAGGACGAACTCACCATAAACGGCTGGGCCTTCGAAGCCCGCATTTATGCGGAGGACCCCTCGCGCGGCTTCCTGCCGGCAACCGGCACGCTCTCGCGCTTACACTTTCCCGAAGGTGAGGTCCGCATAGACGCAGGCGTGCGCGAGGGCGATAGCATCACCCCGCATTACGATCCCTTGATCGCCAAGCTGACGGTGCATGCGCCGGATCGCGCCGCTGCTCTTGCCAAACTCACGCGCGGTCTGGAGCAGACACAGGTCGCCGGAACGACGACCAATCTCGATTTCCTCATCCGTCTCAGCCGCCAGCCGGACTTCGCCGCCGGCCATCCGGACACGGGACTGATCGACCGGGAGGTGGAAGCGCTGACATCGGTTCAGCAGCCCGACGATGCGGCGCTTGCGATCGCTGCCATTGTCGAGGCGGGCGGACTTGCTCGAGCCGATGTCAGCGACCCCTGGCTCTCCCTCGGTGCCTGGCAGCTCTGGGGTGAGCCAAGCCGTCCCGTCACGCTGCATTTTGCCGGCGATCAGAGGAGTTGCCGCGTTACCGTCAGGGATCATTCATCTTTCGGCGTCGCTTTCGATGATCGCACCATTCAAGTCCGGCTGTTCGCCAACGACGGTGGCGCCAGACGCGTCGAAATCGATGGCCGGCAGTCCCGGGTTGATGTCTTCGAGACGCCAGCGGGCATGACGCTGTTCCTCGATGGGCAAACCCACCATTTCTATCGCCTCGACCCGCTCGATGGCGGCGAGGAGGCAGCCAGCGGTGGCGACCGCGTGATCGCGCCGATGCCGGGCCTCGTCAAGATCGTGCGGGTGCGTGAGGGCGATACGGTGGCGAAGGGGCAGGCGCTGATCGTCATGGAAGCGATGAAAATGGAGCTGACGCTGACGGCGCCGCGCGACGGCATCGTCGAAAGCCTGCATGTCGGCGAGGGCGATCAGACCAGTGAGAGCGCCGTGCTTCTGTCGCTTCGTCCAGAGGATGCGGCATGACCGACAAGCCCTCCAACCACGTCACCATCGTCGAAATGGCGCCGCGCGACGGGCTGCAAAACGAGAAGCAGCAGGTCGATACCGCGCGCAAGATCGAGCTGGTCGATCTGCTCTCCGATTGCGGCTTCGAGCGCATCGAGGTCACGAGTTTCGTCAGCCCGAAATGGGTGCCGCAGCTTGGTGATGCCGCCGCCGTCATGGCCGGTATAGAGCGGCGCTCCGGCGTCCGCTACGCGGCACTGGCGCCCAACATGCAGGGTTTCGAAGCGGCACTTGCGGCCGGCGCCGCCGAGGTGGCGATCTTTGCCTCGGCGTCCGAAACTTTCTCGCAGCGCAACATCAATTGCTCCATCGCCGAGAGCATCGAGCGTTTCCGGCCGGTTGCCGCCGCCAGTCGCGATCGCGGGGTTCCCCTGCGCGGCTATGTCAGCTGCGTCGTTGAGTGCCCCTATGAGGGCGCGGTCCCGCCGCAAAATGTTGTCAGCGTTGCCTGGCAGCTCCGGGCGCTCGGCTGCTATGAGATCAGCCTCGGCGACACGATCGGCAGGGGAGTGCCCGAGGCCGTCGACCGGATGCTCGCCGCAGTTCTGGGCGAACTGCCCGCCATGGCTCTTGCCGGTCATTTTCACGACACGTCCGGCCGCGCGCTTGAGAATATCGGCGTCGCCCTGGAGCGCGGTCTGAGGGTGTTCGATGCGGCAGCCGGTGGTCTCGGCGGTTGTCCCTTCGCGCCCGGCGCCAAAGGAAATGTCGATACCGTTTCGGTCGACGACTATTTGACCGCGAATGGCTACGAAACCGGCCTCGACAAGGACAAACTTGCCTATGCCGCCGCCTTTGCCCGCAGCCTGAGGAGTGCCTCATGATCTCGCAAACGATCCGTATCGCCACCGATGAACGCGGTGTTGCCCATCTCACGCTGGCGCGCCCGGAGAAGCACAATGCCCTGTCGGCGGAAATGATCGATGACTTGACGGCGGCAACGGAGGATCTTGCCCATGACAGGTCAGTCCGGATCGTCGTGTTGACGGGCGAGGGGGCCAGCTTCTGCGCTGGTGGCGATCTCGGCTGGATGCGCGCCCAGTTCGACGCCACGCGCGCCGGACGCATGGCTGAGGCGCGCAGGCTTGCCATGCTGTTCAAGGCGCTGAACGAATTGCCGAAGCCGCTGATCGCTCGCGTCCAGGGCAATGCCTTCGGCGGCGGTATCGGCATCCTGAGCGTCTGCGATATGGTGATATCGGCATCGACGGCTCGTTTCGGCCTGACGGAAGTGCGCCTCGGCATCATTCCCGCAACGATCAGCCCTTATGTCGTCGCCAGGATCGGCGAGGCGAATGCCCGCCCACTTTTCCTTTCCGGCAAGATCATCGATGCCTGGCAGGCACATGCCGCGGGTCTTCTGTCGCGGGTCGTGGCGGAAGAGGCGCTGGATGAAGCCGTGGAAACCGAAGTCCGGCATTTCCTGGCAGCCTCTCCGCAGGCGGCTGCTCGTGCCAAGGCCCTGGCGCGCTCCGTCGGTAGGCCGATAACCGATAGCATGATCGATCATGTCGTCGAGCAATTGGCGGATGCCTGGGAGACCGAGGAGGCGAGGGAGGGCATTACCGCTTTCTTCGAAAAGCGGCAACCAAGCTGGCGATCGGTTTAAGGCGCATGCCGTTATCGCAAAACCGTTGCACACTTTTGCGCGGCATGCGTTAAGCCGATCTGTTGTTTTCGATGGTCAGCTGTGGGAATTGCGAGCTTCCCTTGGTGAGATCGCCGGATGCCGGCTTGTCCCAGCGAAAGCCCATGATCGCGGCTTGTTGCATCTCCTGGAAGAGATTGCCCGCAATCACGGCCGAGCCGGCGCCGTCGGCGACCGAGACCACGCAGCCGATGCCGGCCTGCCTGACGATATTGCCTGTTGCGACGACGTTGCGGAGATATTGCCCCCAGCCGAGCCGCATGCCCCAGAGCGGTGCATTCTCGATGACATTGTCTGAAACCAGTGTATCGGCTTCCGCCGAGATGCCGATACCGAAGCCGCCATCCTGCTCGTAAGGTGCCGTCAGCGACAGGTTGCGGATGACATTGCCTGTCACCGAGGCGAGCCTGCCGCCCTTGTCGAAATTGGTGACCGCAATGCCGTTCGCGGCTCCATCGACCAGATTATCGTTGATCGTAGCGCCGACGAACTCGAATTCGCAATAGATGGCCGTTTCGCCGGAACGCAGGCATTGATTGTTTGATATTTGCACATTCGATGCCGAGTTGGCGCGGATGGCGGTGAAAGCGCAGTCAGCAATCTGGTTGCCCGAAACAGTAACGCCATCGGCGCGGAAAACATTGATGCCGTTGCCGTTCTGGCCGGTGCCGCCGCCATTGGCGCGGATGCGGGCAATGCGGTTGTTGATGACGCTGCTGCCATCCTCGGCCTTGTCCCAGCGATGGATGAGAATGCCGCCATTGCCGCAATCCTCGACGCGATTGCCGGTGACCGCCAATCCCGTTGACTGCACGGAATAGATGCCGGCTTCTGCAGCGCCGGAGATGCGGCTGCGTTCGATCCGGCCGCCGCAGCGCTCCAGCTGCAGCGCGTGCTTGCGGCTGCCCGTAACTTCGCAATTGTCGATCAGCACTTCGTCGACGCCGGCGAATTGCAGGAGGCCGCCGGCATAGTCGGCGAGCCAGCGGTTGCCGCCGTCAAGCACGAGGCCGGAAAGCTCGATGCGTTTGGCCTTATCAGCATTCATCAGATGGCCGTCGCCGCTATAGACGAGCCGCGAAGCGCCGGGAACCCCGGTGATGCGGGTATTATCGGGGAGCGTCAGGTTGGAGATGTTGTATGTGCCCGGCGGCAGGAAGAGCGGCATGTTGGTGCGCGCCGCATTGTCGATCATCGTCTGCAGCTTGCCGCTCTTGAAATCGCTGGCTCCCGGCGTCGTCTTCAGCGCGATGGCATCGATCGGCCCGCGCAGCTCGGCGCCCGTCATCTTGGCAAGCGGCGCGGCGAAAACGCGGGGCGCAAGCAGACTGGCCGCTGCCGAGGCGGCGAGGGAAGCGATGAAGGCGCGGCGTTGGATCATTGCGAACTCCGTGGATGACATCCATCAAGCAGAAATCGTGCCAGGCCCATCTGTGCCGCATTGATACAAGACGCGTCAGTCCGCACGCTGAACGCAAGGTTTAAGAGCCGTGCTCTTCGCATTTCCTTCACCAATCCGGCACAGGCAATGAACCGCATCCGATCCATTCACGCTAGGGGCGACTCACCGCGCATGTTACCCCATGCCACATGCGCATCGCGGCCTTTCAACGTCTGGCACTTTTCGACGCCGTCGAGCAGACGGCGGAGATTTTGGCGCGCGATTTGGCCTGGGCCGAGGCACAGGGCATCGATCTCGCCCTCTTTCCCGAATGCTATCTGCAGGGACATAGCTACAATGAAGCTATCGCGAGACGCCGCGCGCTTTCTCTGGACGATCCGTATCTGAGCGCCCTTGTCACCCGCTTTGCGACGGGCAGAACGACCGCCATAGTCGGTCTTTTCGAGAAGAGGGGCGATGCGCTCTACAACAGCAGCATCGTTGCGAAGGGCGGCCGGGTTATCGGGGTCTATGCCAAGGCTCATCCGCTCGAAAGCGGCTGCATGCCCGGAAGGGATTTTCCTGTCTGGGATGAGAGCCATTGGCGCTTCGGCATCAATATCTGCGCCGATCTCAGATATCCCTATACCGCACGCCGCCTGGCCGAAAAGGGAGCGGGTCTCATCTGCAATCCCATCAACCTGATGCTCCGGCCTCACAAGGCGGAAAGGTGGCACAAGCCTGGGATTTCGGGCCTGCAGACCTGCGCCAGGCATACGGGCTGCTGGGTCATGGCGTCAGACGTGGTCGGTAGTAACGCGGATGGTTGGGTCAGCTATGGCAGCAGTGCGATCGTCGATCCGAATGGTGTCGTCGTGGCAAAGGCGAAGCCTTATTGCGAGGATGTTCTCGTCTTCGATCTACCCGATCGGCAACCCGAACGCAGTTTCGATCGAAAAGCGGCTTATGTCGCTACCTAATCGTGCAAATCGCGCTATCCTCTTCACTCATGAGACCGGAACAACTGCTTTATCCCGCGCCTGAAGGATTGTTCTGCCCGATCGGCGGCTTCTATATCGACCCGGTGCAACCGGTCGAGCGCGCGCTCGTCACGCATGGTCATTCGGACCATGCTCGCTCTGGCCATGCTCATGTGCTCGCCACGCGCCAGACGCTCGATATCATGCGCATTCGCTACGGTGATAATTTTGCCGGGTCGGAGCAGGCGGCTGCTTTCGGCGAGGAAATAGCGATCAACGGAGTGAAGGTGAGCTTCCATCCGGCCGGCCATGTGCTTGGCTCGGCGCAGATCGCCGTGGAGAAGGATGGGCTGCGTATCGTCGTTTCCGGCGATTACAAGCGCCGGCCGGACCCGACCTGTGAAGCCTATGTACCGGTTCCCTGCGATGTCTTCATCACCGAGGCTACCTTCGGTCTGCCGGTCTTCCACCATCCCGATCCCATGGCCGAGACGCGCAAGCTGCTGGCCTCACTTCGCCAGTTCCCCGAGCGAACGCATCTGGTCGGCGCTTATGCGCTCGGCAAGGCGCAGCGTGTCATTCGTCTTTTGCGCGACGTCGGCTACGACAAGCCGATCTATATCCATGGCGCGCTGGAAACGCTTTGCGATTATTATGTCAGCCAGGGCATTGCGCTCGGCGAACTCAGGCCGGCCACCATCGAAAGCCGCGATCAGTCGATCTTCCACGGCGCCGTCGTCGTCGGCCCGCCCTCCGCCTTCCAGGATCGCTGGGCGCGGCGCTTTCACGATCCGCTGCCGGCCTTCGCCTCCGGCTGGATGATGGTGCGCCAGCGCGCCAAGCAGCTCGGCGTCGAGCTGCCGCTGGTCATATCGGACCATTGCGATTGGCCGGAGCTGACCGAGACGATCTCCGATCTGAAGCCGAGCGAGGTCTGGGTCACGCATGGACGCGAGGAGGCGCTGGTGCGCTGGTGCGAGTCACAGGGCATCGCCGCCAAGCCGCTGCATCTCATCGGCTACGAAGACGAGGGCGATTGATGAAAGCGTTTGCGGACCTTCTCGACCGCCTGGTGCTGACGCCGAGCCGCAACGGCAAGCTGAAGCTGCTGACCGACTATTTTCGCGATACGCCCGATCCCGACCGTGGCTATGGTCTGGCCGCCATCGCCGGCACGCTCGAGGTGCGCAACGTCAAGCCCGCCATGCTGCGCGAACTCGTTCTTGAGCGCATGGACGAGGTGCTGTTCCGCTATTCCTACGACTATGTCGGCGATCTCGCCGAGACGATCTCGCTTGTCTGGGACAAGGAGAGCGACATCGAACGTCCCGCCGGCGAGCAACCGAGGCTTGGCGAAGTCGTGCGCAGCATGAACGCGCTCGGGCGGACCGAAGTGCGCAGCTTCGTTCGAGACCTGTTGGACCGGCTGGATACGTCAGGCCGTTTCGCCTTCCTGAAGCTTGCGACCGGCGCGATGCGCATCGGTGTTTCGGCGCGGCTTGCCAAGCAAGCTCTGGCCGAGCTCGGCGGCAAGGATGTGACCGAAATCGAAACCCTGTGGCATGGCCTGCAGCCACCCTATGAAAGCCTCTTCCGCTGGCTGGAAGGCAAAGGCGAGCGGCCGATACTCGCGACGCCGGCGATCTTCCATTCCGTCATGCTCGCCAATCCGGTCGAGCCAGGCGATCTCGATGGGCTTGACCCCAGCGATTTTGCCGCCGAGTGGAAATGGGACGGCATTCGCGTCCAGCTTTCGCGCTCGGGCGCGACGAGCAAGCTCTACTCCCGCTCGGGCGACGATATTTCAGGCGCCTTCCCCGATATTGTCGATGCGATGAGCTTCGAGGGCGTCATGGATGGGGAATTGCTGGTCGGCGGCACCGTTCGCTCCAATAGCTCGACGCGCAGCTTTTCCGACCTGCAGCAGCGTCTCAATCGCAAGACCGTCACCTCGAAGATGCTGGATGAATTCCCGGCTTTCATCCGCGCCTATGATTTTCTCTTCGATGGCGCGGAGGATGTCCGCTCCCGCGGCTTTCTCGATCGGCGCGCGCGACTGACCGAAATCGTCGACGCCGCGCCGCACGACCGTTTCGATCTCTCGCCGCTTGTCGATTTCACCTCCTGGGAAGAACTCGACCGGTTGCGCTCCTCGCCGCCCGATCCGGTGATCGAAGGGGTGATGATCAAGCGCAGGGATAGCGCCTATCTCGCCGGTCGCGCCAAGGGTCCATGGTTCAAGTGGAAGCGCGACCCGTATAACGTCGATGCCGTGCTGATGTATGCGCAGCGCGGCCACGGCAAGCGATCCAGCTACTATTCCGATTTCACCTTCGGCGTCTGGGCGACGACGCCGGAGGGCGAGCAGCTCGTGCCCGTCGGCAAGGCCTATTTCGGCTTCACCGATGCCGAGCTGGAGGTGCTCGACAAGTTCGTGCGCAACAATACGGTCGATCGTTTCGGCCCCGTGCGGGCCGTCCGCGCCGACCGCGATTTCGGCTTCGTGCTCGAAGTCGCCTTCGAGGGCATCAACCGTTCCACCCGCCATAAGTCGGGCGTTGCCATGCGTTTTCCGCGCATTGCACGTCTGCGACCGGACAAGCCGCCCTACGAAGCCGATAGGCTGGAAACTTTGATCGCGATGATTGACGCCAAGGCTCCGACTGTCGATGAATAGGGCGAGGCGATTCCTCACTACAAAGTGAGTTGGCCTTGCCTTTCAACCCGTGCAGATTTGAGCTGCGCCGGGACACTTGGACAAAGCCGATGACCACGTCTGACGACAACGCATTTCGTCCCAATCGCCGCGGCGTTCTTGCCGGCATCGCCGTTACGCTTTTTGCGCCCGCTATCGTCAAGGCGGCCGACGACAGCACGACCGGCACCAAACCTGCCGATAACAAAGCTATCGCCGGGAATGAGGAAAAGGCCGAAGACGCCCCGCCGCTGCTGTCCGGGGATTATCGGTTAGAGCGCCATCAGTTCAAGACTGACCTGCTCAGCAAGGGGCCTGCTCCCGACATCTATGAGCCTCTGGTGACGCCATCGACGGCCGAGCGGCTTTTCTATCGCAGCGGCGTTGGCGAAGAACTGGAACTCGTTGCCTGGGTTTCCCGCTATACGCGCTCGGAGAAGCCGAAACCGGCCGTGCTTTTCCTGCATGGCGGCAACGCCATCGGCCAGGGACATTGGCAGCTGATGAAGCCTTATGTCGAAGCAGGCTATGTCGTCATGATTCCATCCATGCGCGGCGAAAATGGCCAGAAGGGTAATTTCTCGGGCTTTTACGACGAAGTTGCCGATGTGCTGGCTGCATCCAACCGGTTGCGGCACCTGCCTGGTGTTGATCCGCATCGCATGTTCCTGGCGGGGCACAGCATCGGCGGCACGCTTGCCATGCTCGCCGCGATGTCCGCGAAGCGGTTCCGGGCGGTCGCGCCGATATCGGGCAATCCGGATGCCTACGCCTTCTTCAGCCGCTATCCGCAGGATATCCGTTTCAACACCAAGAACCCGCGTGAATTCCAGATGCGGTCGCCGCTCTGCTATGCGCGCAGCTTCAAGAGCCCGATCAAGCTATTCCACGGCACCGAGGAAGCCCATTTCGATTCGCGTCTGGCCCTGCTTGCAAAGCGGGCGACGGCCGCGGGCGTGAAGATGGAGATGGCGACTGTGCCAGGCAGCCACAATTCGGCGCTGCCGGGCGAGATCGAGCAGAGCATCGAGTTCTTCAGGAGCGTCGCCGTCTAAACCCGATTGCTCACGCCATCAGCTTTTCGATCAGCGCCGTTGCGGCCTCCGCGATGACGGTTCCGGGCGGGAAGATCGCATCGGCGCCGGCTGCCTCCAGCGCGGCGAAATCCTGAGGCGGGATGACGCCGCCGACGGCAATCAGCACGTTGCGGGCGTGGCGGCGGCTGAGCGCCTCCTTCAGTTCCGGAACTAGAGTCAGATGGCCCGCGGCCAGTGACGAAGCGCCAAGGATATCGACCCCCTCGCGTACGGCGACATCGGCCACTTCCTCTGGCGTCTGGAACATCGCGCCGACGACGACATCGAAGCCGAGATCGGCAAAGGCCGTTGCGATGACCTTCTGACCGCGATCGTGCCCGTCCTGACCCATCTTGGCGATGAGGATGCGGGGCTTTTCGCCGCGCGCCTTGCGGAAGGCTTCGACCGTGGCGACGGCCTTGTTGAAGGTGGGATCGGCATCACCGACCTCTTGGCGATAGACGCCCGAGATGGTCCTGATTTCGGCGACATGCCGGCCATAGGCTTTTTCCAGCGCCAATGAGATCTCGCCGACCGTCGCTCTCGCCCGGGCAGCCTTCACGGCGAAGTCGAGCAGGTTGCCGCCGCCGCTGCGCGCGGCATCGGTTAGGGTGTCCAGAGCCGTTTCGACGGCGGAAGTCTCACGCGTCCCCTTCAGCTGCTGCAGCTTGGAAAGCTGGCGCGCCCGCACTTCGGAGTTGTCGACCTTCAATACGTCGACCTCGATGTCTTTCTCCGGCTTGGAGAAGTTGATGCCGACGAGGGTCTGATGGCCGCTGTCGATGCGCGCTTGCGTGCGTGCGGCCGCCTCCTCGATGCGAAGCTTCGGAATGCCCTTTTCGATCGCCTTTGCCATGCCGCCGAGCGCCTCCACTTCCTCGATATGGCTAAGGGCGCGCGCGGCGAGATCATGGGTCAGCCGTTCCACATAGGCCGAGCCGCCCCACGGGTCGATGATATCGGTCGTGCCCGATTCCTTCTGCAACAGGATCTGGGTGTTGCGGGCGATGCGGGCGGAATGATCCGTCGGCAGGGCGAGCGCTTCGTCGAAGGAGTTGGTGTGGAGCGACTGCGTATGCCCCTGCGTCGCCGCCATCGCCTCGACCATGGTGCGGATGATGTTGTTCATCGGGTCCTGCGCAGTCAGCGACCAGCCTGATGTCTGGCTGTGGGTCCTGAGTGCTAGGGATTTCTGGTCCTTCGGCGCGAAATTCTTCTGCATCAGCGCCGCCCAGATCAGCCGTCCCGCGCGCATCTTGGCCACTTCCATGAAGAAGTTCATGCCGACGGCCCAGAAGAAGGAGAGGCGGGGCGCGAAGCTGTCGATATCGAGCCCGGCGGCGACGCCCGCCCGTGCATATTCGATGCCGTCCGCGATCGTATAGGCGAGTTCCAGATCCGCCGTCGCACCCGCCTCCTGCATGTGATAGCCGGAGATCGAAATGGAGTTGAATTTCGGCATCCTCTGGCTGGTATAGCTGAAAATGTCCGAAACGATGCGCATCGAGGGCTGCGGTGGATAGATGTAGGTGTTGCGGACCATGAACTCCTTGAGGATGTCGTTCTGGATCGTGCCGGACAGCTTGTCCTCGGAAACACCTTGCTCCTCCGCCGCGACGATATAGAGCGCCATGACCGGCAGCACCGCGCCGTTCATCGTCATCGACACGCTCATCTCGTCAAGCGGGATGCCATCGAAGAGCTGGCGCATGTCGAGGATGGAATCGATCGCCACGCCCGCCATGCCGACATCGCCCGCAACGCGCGGATGATCGCTGTCATAGCCGCGATGGGTGGCAAGATCGAAGGCGACGGAAAGGCCCTTCTGCCCGGCTGCAAGATTGCGGCGATAGAAGGCGTTGGACTCCTCAGCCGTCGAGAAGCCGGCATATTGACGAATGGTCCAGGGCTGCTGGACATACATCGTCGGGTACGGACCGCGTAGGAACGGTGCTGCGCCGGGATAGGTGTCCAAGAACTTCAGGCCGGTGAGGTCGGTTTCGCCGTAGGCACGCTTGACCACGATGCCTTCCGGGGTTTCCCAGGCTGGGGCGGTGGCTGTCTCTGATTTGGCTTGCGGCGTCTTCCAGGACGTATTGCTGAAGTTGGGGATGCGGGTCATCGAGCCAATACCTCCGTGGAGACGGGACGTGCGATACCCCCCTCTGTCACTTCGTGACATCTCCCCGACAAGGGGGGAGCTCGTTCTGAGCCTGCTGCGTCGCGCAACGGAAGCGAAAAGCTAGGCCGGTGCCGGTGTGCGTTTGATATGCATTTAAGGGCGCGGGGTGCCGTGGAGCTCCAATCTCCCCCCTTGTGGGGGAGATGTCGCGAAAGCGACAGAGGGGGGTGCGCACTCTCCGCGAATTCAGCAATCGCGATCATGAAACCACCTCATCCAGTCGCACCGGCATCAATCCCATCCCGCCGTCAACCGGCCCCAAAGGTCCCGAAACCGTCACCGGCCGCTCCGTCTTCATGGCAAACAATGTCGTCCCCACGATCGGCTTGGCGACGCGCTTCTCGCGCGCCTCGGCAACCATCGCCGCAAGTTCGCCGCTGGCAATCACCCTCGCCAATCCGCCTTTGCCCTCGATGTCGGCAAATATATCCCAGGCCCGCTCGGCCAGCGCGTCAGTCAGCGCCTCGATACCGCCTGCACCCGCAGCAGGATCGACAACATGATCGAGATGGCTTTCGGCCACGAGGATCGTTTGCGTGTTGCGCGCCAGGCGCCTTGCCAGAGGATCTGGAATGCCGTGCGTCAGGCTGTGCGGCAGAACGCAGATCTCGTCGGCGCCGCCGACGCCAGCCGAAAACACCGCGATCGTGTTGCGCAGGATGTTCGTTTCCGGATCGAGGCAGGTCAGCATGCGGTAGCTCGTTTCGGCGAAAAGATGCGCCGGCGGCGAATCGGCGACACCGCAGGCTAAAGCGACCCGGGCAAAGATCAGCCGCGCCGCGCGCATCTTCGCGATCGTCGTGAACTGGTTCTGATCGGCCGACAGGCAGAGGCTGGTTGCAGCCAGCGCCGCTTCCGGCGCAAGGCCGGCTTCTTCGAGCAGCCGCAGATGGCCGACGAGGCTCGCGGCCATCACCGCAAGCTCCTGAGCCTCGGTGCCGCCGGCATTGTGGACGACACGGCCGTCGGCGTTGACGATGGTGCCGGCAAACCCACGTTCGGCGAAGCGCTTGGCGTCGTTTGTAAAGGTGGCCGTGGCGCCATCCCGAGAGAAAGCATCTAGGCCGAGATGCGCTGTCTCGACCGGCGGATTCTCGGTCGATGCGATTAAAGCGTCGATCGAACGAGAGGCAAAGCCGTCCAAACGCAAGGTCAAGGCTTTGTGTGGTGTCGCCACCAGCGCATCGGCCAAGCCCGGGACTTGCGCGTCGATACCCGTGCCGTAGGCAGAGGCGGAGGTTTTGGAGACGAACGAGATGCCGCTTGCGCCATTGGCAAGGTCGTCGCCGAGCTGCACGAGCGCCCGGCTTGGGTCCGGATCGTCCATGCGCTGGGTCCGGGTCCAGGGCAGATCGTCCCGCTGGCGGGAAAGCCGAATGCCCACTTGCCGGCGCTCGTAAAGCGGCTCGATGGCGATCCCGTCGTCGGTTTGCGATACCAGCGTTTCCTGGAAATCCTTGCCTTTCAGCGCCCGCTCTACAAGCTTCAGCCAGGCTTTATGATCGCTCTGGCCGAAGATGCCCGGGTCGAGACTGTCGATATTCATGCGTTCCTCCGTACCGCACTGGTCTAGCTCATGATGCAGCATGGGAAAACAGGAGTTTGGCCAATCCGTGCAATATCTTCGCCGGCGCTGTGGTGACGATCGACGCCAGCTTCGCTCCAGCCGCGGCAGTCATTATGCGGCCGATCCGATATGTTCCAACTGGTTTCCGATGATGGTCGATCTGCTGCCTGCCTCCCGTCACCTGCTTGCCGCAACCGCTCTGGTGGCCCTCTCGGCCTGCAGCATCATTCCCGATACCGGCGCGACCGATCCGGATCGTTTCGTGCAGGAGACCACGCCGGTCTTTTATCGTCCCGAAGGTATCGATCCGAACAGGGTCAAGCGCCTGCCGGTGCAGCCGGTGCCGCAGGCCCGCGATCTCTTCCAGACGCAGTTCCATCAGACTTATGGCCTGCCGACCTTCAATCCGGTGCATCAGGCCATGTATGCACAGCGCAGCGAGGATGATTTCACGCTGCCGGCGATTCCCTACAAGCGCATCGATCCGCGCTTCCTGCGGCAGGAAGTGGACTACCAGACCAAGGAGCGCCCAGGCACGATCGTCGTCGATACGCGAAACCATTTCCTCTATTTCGTCGAGCCGGGCGGCAAGGCCATGCGCTATGGCGTCGGCCTCGGGGCAGCAGGATATGCCTGGCACGGCAAGGGCCTGATCCAGTGGAAGCAGAAATGGCCGCGCTGGACGCCGCCCGCCGAAATGGTGGCGCGCGACCCGCAGATCAGGCCGCTGTCGGCCGAGCGCGGCGGCATGAATCCGGGACCGACCAATCCGCTCGGCGCGCGTGCGCTCTATATCTATCAGAACGGCAAGGACACCCTTTACCGAGTACATGGCACGCCGGATTGGCAGTCGATCGGCAAGGCCGCGTCCTCTGGATGCGTGCGCATGCTCAACCAGGACGTGATAGATCTCTACAACCGAGTGCCCGATAAGGCAGAAATCGTCGTGTTGTAGCGGTATTTTACCACAAATTTTCGTGATGTTGCATAAGTGCGATAGTCGGGGTGATCGGCGCTCTTTAGTTTTGCGTCTGTCTCTGCGAACCTCTCGGGGAACCGAATCAGCCTGTGGTTACGGCTTTTCGCTTCCTCCACAAAAGGAACTATGCTGTCGACATGAGCCTTCCTTCATCTTTTTCCCGACGTAATTTCCTCGCCCTTGCTGGTCTCGGCGCCGTCTCGACGCTCGCCAGCTGTGCCTCCACCATCGATAACGGCCCCGTCGTCAGCCCGGTTCAATATACCGGCTCGCCGCGGCCGTTCCGTACCTGGTTCTCCAGTTATGATGGCGAGCAGCCCGACCCGGCCGTGATTTATGCGTCCGTCGAGGACGGCGGCTTCGTTGTTCCGGCGGTTCCCTACAAGCAGATCGATCCGCGCTTCTATCGTCAGCGGGTGATCGACCCGACGGGCGAGGCGCCCGGCAGCGTGGTCGTCAACACGACCCAGCGCATGCTCTATGTGACCGAGCAGGGCGGAACGGCAATGCGCTATGGCATCGGCGTCGGTCGCGAAGGGTTCGCCTGGCAGGGCCGTGGCGTCATTCAGTGGCGCAAGAAGTGGCCGCGCTGGAATCCGCCGGATGAAATGGTCGCGCGTCAGCCGGAACTCGTGAAATATTCCATCGCCAATGGCGGCATGGCTCCTGGCCTGATGAACCCTCTCGGCGCCCGCGCGCTCTATATTTTCGAGGATAAGCAGGATTCGCTTTACCGCCTGCACGGTAATCCCGAGTGGCGCTCGATCGGCAAGGCGGTTTCCTCCGGCTGTGTTCGTCTGCTGAACCAGGATGTCATCGATCTCTACGATCGCGTGCCGGAGCGCGCGCCGATCCTGGTGACGGCCTGATATCGCATCATCGCAAACAAAAAGGGCGCCGGCGGCGCCCTTTTTGTTTGCAGTCTCGACCGGCGCATCCGGCGTGCTGACGCCGGTTCAAACCGTTGTCAGATTGATCTTCAACTGCCGCAGCCGGTCACGCAGCTCGGCCATTTCGGTCATATCGCAACCCGTCGCCTGACCGATGGCATCCATGATCGCGGCGACCTGGCATTTCATGCCCGTACCCTTCTCCGTGAGCGAAATAATGACCTGGCGTTCGTCTGCCGGATCGCGGGCGCGACCGATCAGGCCGGCTTGTTCCAGCCGCTTTAGAAGCGGCGACAAGGTGCCGGAATCGAGATCGAGCTTCTCGCCGATGGTCTTGACCGGCAGACTGCCCTTTTCCCAGAGCACGAGCATGACGAGATATTGCGGGTAGGTGAGGCCGACCTGATCCAGAATCGGCTTGTAGGCGCGGTTGAAGGCATGGGCGGCGCTGTAGACGGCAAAGCAAAGCTGTCTTTCCAGCCGCTTTTCCTCATCGGGGATCGAGCCCCCATCCGCCCCGTCTGTCATCGCCGCTCCGCCAGCTTCTTGCCCGCGGTATTGTCACAAATTCACTTTCTGAAATCAAATTGCAAAAATGTATTGCGCACGATTAAATCGTTGTGTATATAAAATCCATCCAAACCGAAGGGAGACATGACATGCCTATTCTCTATACCACCAAAGCTTCCGCCACCGGTGGCCGCGCCGGCCATGCAGTTTCCGAAAATGGCGTCCTCGACGTGACGCTCACCGTGCCGAAGGAGCTTGGCGGCGACGGCGCGACCGGCACCAATCCGGAGCAGCTCTTTGCAGCCGGCTATTCTGCCTGCTTTCTCGGCGCTTTGAAATTTGTCGCAGGCCAGCAGAAGGTCAAGATTCCGGAAGACGCAAAGGTCACGGCGACTGTCGGTATCGGCCCGCGCGCAGACGGCACCGGCTTCGGCATCGAAGTGTCCCTGGCTGTCCACATTCCCGGCATGGACAAGGCCGAGGCTGAAAAGCTCGCCGCCGCCGCCCATATCGTATGCCCGTACAGCCACGCCATGCGCACCTCGACTGAAGTGGCTTACGCAGTCGTGTGATTTAACGTCCAATTTCGCCTGAACAGGTGAAATAAGAGCGATCAGGAGCGGCAGCATTGCTTGTCGCTCCTTTTCTTTTGCAAGAAAGTTGCTATATCTTTTCATAGGAAAGGATATGGTCATGGCAAAAGCTCAGGCAATAGATCAGGTAAAGCCCGGCGAGGCGCTCGTGATCACCAAGGCGGTGGTCAGTGCCGCAGAGCGGTTGGGGCTCAATGCACGCATATTATCGGCCGTTATCGGCGTGTCGGAGGCGACTGTCTCGCGCATGAAGCGGCAGGATCACCTGTTGGAACGCGATAGCAAGCCTTTCGAGCTTGCCGTGCTTCTCGTTCGTCTCTTCCGTTCGCTCGATGCGATAGTTGGCGGCGATGAAGCTGTAGCCCGGCAATGGCTGCGCAACGGCAATCTCGCCTTCGGTGCAGCACCCATCGACAAGATCACTTCAATTTCCGGTTTGACAGATGTCCTTGCCTATCTGGACGCCCGCCGCGCTCTCGTCTGAGGCGAGGGCCATCTCCGGCCAGTATTGGCGGCTGGTGGAATCGCAACACCAGGTGTCGACGCTGAAGCTTGTCGATACGCTAGAGGAGCAGGCTCTCCTCGAAAGCGTGCTCGAGGAAAGCAAGCCGGTTCTGCCGCCGGAATGCGCCGGGCTCGACTATCTCCTTGCCACACCCTTTCGCTATGGGGCGATCTATCCTCACGGCTCGCGTTTTCGTCGCGCCGGCCGCACGCTCGGCGTCTTCTATGCCTCCGAGCAGGTGGAGACCGCTTTGGCGGAGATGAGCTTCTACAGGCTGCTGTTCTTCCGCGATTCCCCTGATACGCCGTTGCCCGCCAATGCCGCTGAATATACCGCCTTTGCCGCTGCGATAGCGACAAAAGCGACTATCGATCTGACCGCACCTCCCTTGGATCGAGATTGGCAGCACTGGACCGATCCGGTCGACTATGAGGCCTGCCAGTCGCTTGCGGAAGCGGCGCGAACCGGTGGGATCGAAGCAATCCTCTATCGCTCCGTTCGTGATCCCAATGGCGGCAGGAACATCGCGTTGCTGACGGCCAAGGTCTTTTCCGCGCGCGAACCTGTCGAACGCCAGACCTGGCGGATACGATTGTCGCGCGTCGGCGTGCAGGCGCTGTGCGAGTTTCCCCGGCGTCGCATTGGCTTCCAAAGGCAGGATTTCGAGAGCGATCCCCGGCTTTCAGAGCAGCGGCTCAAAGCAGAGTAGCAAGGTCGCCGCGCAGGCGGTCGCCATTGCCATGTGGCAGGCGCTCTTCCAGGGCCGCGTGCGTCGTCTTCCAGGTCGGCACCGCGGCGGCGAGCGCTGCCTTGCCCGATGGGGTGAGGCTGAGCAGGCGGGCGCGGCGATCCTTCGGATTGGGTACGATGTTCACCCATCCCCGCCGTTCCAGCGGCTTTAAGGCCGCCGTCAGCGTGGTCTGGTCTATTGCCAGGAGTGCCGTGACCGATCCCATGGAGGTCGGCGCGGGCCTGTTCAGCGACATCATCAGGGAGAATTGGCCGTTGGTGAGCCCGAAGGGCCGTAGCGCCTCGTCAAAGCGACGGGCAAGCGCGCGCGCCGCCCGCTGCACATGCAGGCAGAGGCAGGTATCGCGCACCAACAGCGTGGTTTCAAAGGGGATTTCGGGGGCGTTTGACATGGTTTATTAATATTGATATCAATGTATTTGTCAAGATTTGGGAGTTTAAACGCCGGAGGAGGGCGCAGACAATGAACCAGGTCGTTTCCAGGGAAGTGTGGCTCGAGGCGCGCCGTCAACTGCTCGCCAGCGAAAAAGAAGCAACCCATCTTCGCGATCGCGTCAATGCGGAGCGCCTAGCTTTGCCTTGGGTAAAGGTCGACAAGGATTATGTTTTCGACACTCCGGCTGGCAGGAAGACGCTCGCCGATCTCTTCGACGGCCGCAGTCAGCTGATCATCTACCACTTTATGCTCGGCCCGGATTGGGATGCCGGCTGCACCGGCTGTTCCTTCCTCGCCGATCACCTCGATGGCGCGCTTCCGCACCTCAATCACCATGACGTCACCCTGGTCGCGGTCTCGCGCGCGCCGCTGGAGAAGGTGGAAGCCTACAAGAGGCGCATGGGCTGGAATTTCCCCTGGGTGTCGTCCTTCGCCAACGACTTCAATTTCGATTATCATGTCTCCTTCTCGAAGGAGCAGCTGGCCGGCGAGAAGGTGTTCTACAATTTCACACCCATGGATGCGGCCGAAGGGTTTGACGAGCTTTCCGGTCTCAGCGCCTTCTACAAGGACGAGGCGGGGAATGTCTTCCACACCTATTCGAGCTATGCGCGTGGCCCGGAGGAACTGATCGGCACGCTGATGATCCTCGATCGTGCTCCCAAGGGACGCAACGAAGACAGCACGATGCACTTCGTGCGCCGTCATGACGAGTACGAGGCTGCGCCGAAGGCGCAATCCTGCTGCCATTGACGTATATCGAGGTGGTGGAATTTGCCCTTTAGGGAACAGGGGGCGGAATTTCGCGTTTCATGTCCAGGCAAAGCTCATGTTTGCCGGCCGGGAAGGGGCGAATGATGAACCATCGTTCGGCCGTCATTTTCATCGACCATGATGTGTCCGTGCCTGCTCCTGCTCCAGGACGGGACGGATGAGTGGCAACAATCAAAATAGGGAGAACGATGCTATGGCTGAGAAGGGATATTTCGTCTGGTACGAGCTGATGACCACGGACATGAAGGCGGCCGAGGCCTTCTATTCCAAGGTCGTCGGTTGGGATGCTGCGGATGCCGGCATGCCCGAAGTCGGAATGGATTACACGCTGTTCAGCGCCGGGGCTGGGCCCGTCGCCGGTCTGATGATCCTGCCGGAGGAGGCGAAGGCTATGGGCACGCCACCCTGCTGGACCGGCTATATCGGCGTTCCCGACGTCGACGAAGCGACCAAGACAGTCGTCGGCAAGGGCGGCAAGACCTATCGCGAGCCCATGGATATCCCGGGCGTCGGCAGGTTCTCTGTTGTCTCCGACCCCTATGGCGCCGCCTTCTGCCTGTTCACGCCACTGCCGGGCGAGGATTGGGAGCCGGCGGCTCCCGGCACGCCGGGCTACTTCGGCTGGCATGAGCTCTATTCGAACGACGGCCCGAAGGCTTTCGAGTTCTACAGCGAAATGTTCGGTTGGGAGTTGAGCTCCGATTTCGACATGGGGCCGATGGGCAAGTACAAGATCTTCAAGATCGACGATCGAGACTTCGGCGGCATCATGACCAAGCCGGCTGAAATGCCGGTGGCTGCCTGGAATTTCTACATCAACGTTCCGGCGATCGATGCTGCGATTACTCGCATCACCGATGGCGGCGGCAAGGTTGTCAACGGCCCGATGGAAGTCCCCGGCGGTAGCTGGATCGTCCAGGCCACCGATCCGCAAGGTGCGTTCTTCTCGCTGGTCGCGCCGGTGCGCTGATTTTTACCCTCCCCTTGAGGGGGAGGGTCGGCCCGTAGGGCCGGGGTGGGGTGATCTCCAAGTTTGCGGCGTGTCACCCCCCACCCGCGGCTTTGCCGCGACCTCCCCCTCGAGGGGGAGGTGTCTATCTACCGCTTGAAGCTGCCGAGGATGCCGCGGACAATGGCGCGGCCGACCTGCGTCGCCACCGTGCGCGCCATGCTTTTCATCGTTGCTTCAAGGATCGTTTCGCGCTGATAGCCTGAACGACGCCCTGCGGGTTTGCCGCTGTCGCCGCCGAAGCCGGGCAGCGTCCAGCCATCGCCTGCGCTGCCGCTCTGCTGTTCGGCAGCCTTGCGTGCACGTTCCGTCAGGATCTCATAGGCGGATTCGCGGTCGATCGTTTCGTCGTAGATGCCGGCGACCGGGCTGGCATTGATGATCGCCCGCCTCTCGGCATCGCTGACCGGACCGATGCGGCCGGATGGCGGGCGGATCAGCGTGCGCTCGACCACCGACGGCGCACCCTTGCCCTCCAGCATCGATACCAGCGCCTCGCCGGTGCCGAGCGTGGTGATGACCGTGGCGCAATCGAAGGCGGGATTGGGCCGGAACGTCGAGGCTGCCGTCTGCACGGCTTTCTGCTCGCGCGGCGTATAGGCGCGCAGGGCATGTTGCACGCGATTGCCGAGCTGCGCCAGCACCGTTTCCGGCACATCGAGCGGGTTCTGGGTGACGAAATAGACGCCGACGCCCTTGGAGCGGATCAGGCGCACTACCTGCTCGACGCGCTCGATCAGCACCTTGGGCGCATCGTTGAAGAGCAGGTGCGCCTCGTCGAAGAAGAAAACCAGCCGTGGCTTCTCCGGGTCGCCCACTTCCGGAAGTTGCTCGAACAGTTCGGAGAGAAGCCATAGCAGGAAGGTGGCATAGAGACGCGGGTTCATCATCAGCTTGTCGGCCGCAAGCACCGAAACCTGACCGTAGCCGTCATTGCTGACCCGCATGATGTCGGAGATTTTCAGGGCCGGTTCGCCGAAGAAGTTTTCTGCACCCTGCTGCTCCAGGACAAGCATTGCGCGCTGGATCGAGCCGACGGACGATTTCGAGATCAAGCCGTATTTGCTGGAAAGCTCGCTGGCGTTTTCGCCCATATAGTTCAGCAGCGCCTGCAGATCCTTGAGATCGAGCAGCGCCAGGCCGTTCTCATCCGCGATCTTGAAAGCGATGTTGAGCACGCCTTCCTGCGCCTCCGAAGCATCCATCAGCCGCGCCAGTAGCAGTGGCCCCATCTCCGCAATGGTTGCGCGAACGCGATGGCCCTTTTCGCCATAGAGATCCCAGAAGATGACCGGAAACTGATCGAATTCATAAGGAGACAGGCCGACTTCTTCGGCGCGCTTCAGCAGGAAATCCTTCGCCTCGCCTTTGACGGCAATACCGGAGAGATCGCCCTTGATATCAGCGCAGAAGACGGGCACGCCTGCTTTGGAAAAACCTTCCGCCAGCACCTGCAGCGTCACCGTCTTGCCGGTGCCCGTGGCGCCGGTGACGAGGCCGTGGCGGTTGCCGAATTTCAGCGTCAGGAACTCGTCCTTGTTGATACTTTCATCCGGATTGCGGCTCGCGCCGACGAAAATCTGTCCATCCTGCTGCGGCATGGTGTTGTCTCCCTTAGAGCATGATGCCGAAAAGTGTCACCGGTTTTCGGACGACATCATGCTCTACCTATTTGATTCTAGAACCGGATGACTTTGGATCGTTTCGATCCAAAGTCATCCGGTTCTAGGGCGGCGGCACAACAGCTTTTAAGGGCTGCCAGGGCCATTCATCGATTTGTCCTGACACTGTTATAAGAACTCGCATGAAGAGGGACAACCATTCGCGTCGAGGTTCCGCTTCTGGTAGAATGTTGGCCTCCGGCGCGGCTTGTGCCGGTTGCTTCATTCAGTTACGTTGACGTTAACGTCGTAAAAGGCAGGAGGCCACAGTGAACGAAGTTATTGATCAGATCGCGACCAAAGCCGGCATCGCTCCCGACCTCGCGGAGAAGGCTGTCGGCATGATTCTCAGCTTCCTGCAGCGCGAGGCTCCGGATGGCCCCGTCACCAAGATGATCGAATCGTTCCCGGGCGCAACCGATCTCGTTGCCCAGTACGGCGGCGAGCAGGCAGGCGGCGGCGGTCTTCTTGGCGGCCTCTTGAGCGCAGTCGGCGCCGGCGGCGGCGTCATGGGCCTCGGTCAGCAGCTGATGAGCACCGGCCTCAGCATGGGCGACATTTCCTCGCTCGCCAAGGAAACGGTCGCAACCGCCCGCCAATATGCCGGCAACGATGTCGTTGACCAGGTCGTGAATTCCGTTCCGGGCCTGAGCCAGTTCGTCTAATCGAGACCGTTGTCACTGAAAAGAGAGCCCCGCGGCGATGCTGCGGGGCTCTTTTTTGTTGGGGAGGGCACTTTTTGACAAGTGCCCGATCTCAATTTCAAACCTTTCTTCCGCTCGATTTCCCATCGATCTCATGCCATTTGCGGCCGTCGCGTTCGATGAGTTCGTCGGCGGAAGCCGGGCCGGTGCTGCCGGGGGCGTAGGGGTCGGGCTTGCCGCCCGCTGCCCAGAGATCGAGGAACGGTTGCACGGCCGCCCAGCCGGCTTCGATGCCGTCGGCGCGCTGGAAGAGCGTCTGGTCGCCGACGAAGAGTTCGTAGAACAGGCTCTCGTAACCGGTCTGTTTGCCGATGTCGAAACGGTCGGCATAGCGGAAATCGAGCGAAACCGGCGCTGTCTTCAGCACCAGGCCAGGTGATTTGATCGAGATTTCCATGTCCAGCCCCTCGTCGGGCTGCACCTGGATGATGAGCCTGTTCGGCGGCAGTTCGGGTCGGGAGCCGGAGCCGTCGTGGCGCGGAAACTGCGCGAAGGGCACCGGCCGGAAGGTGATGACCACCTCGGTATCGCGGGCCTTCATCGCCTTGCCGGTGCGCAGATAGAAGGGCACGCCGGCCCAGCGCCAGGTATCGACGAAGAGCTTCAGCGCCACGAAGGTTTCGGTGTTGCTGTCGGGCGCGACATCGGGTGTCTGGGTAAAGGCCGGCAGATCCCTGCCGGCGATCGGGCCGGCGGTGTAGGCGCCGCGCACGCCATTCTTGGCCGCTTCCTCACGCGAATAGGGGCGCAGGGCCTTCAGCACCTTGCCCTTTTCGTTTCGGATGGATTCGGCATCGAAGCTGTTCGGCGGCTCCATCGCCACCATCGCCAGCAGCTGGAAGAGGTGGTTTGGCACCATGTCGCGCAGCGCGCCGGTCGCGTCGTAGAACTTGCCGCGCGTGCCGACATCGACGAGCTCCGCCGCTGTGATCTGCACGTGGTCGATATAGTTGTTGTTCCACAGCGCCTCGATCATCATATTCGCAAAGCGCGTCGTCATGATGTTCTGGACGGTTTCCTTGCCGAGGAAATGGTCGATGCGGTAGATCTGGCTTTCATGCGTGTGGTTCAGCAGCCGTGCGTTCAATGCCTGCGCCGACGCGAGATCGTTGCCGAAGGGCTTTTCGATCGCGATGCGGCGGAAGGCGCCGGTCGCCTCGTTCATCAACCCGTTTTCGGAAAGCTTTTCCGCAATGTCGCCGAAAAATTGCGGCGGCACGGCAAAATAGAAGGCGGCATTGGCGCTCGGCGCATGGGAGAGATAGTCCGAGATTTCCTTGTAGACGCCGTTCTGGGTGAAATCGCCGGAGATATAGCTGATGCGCTTGCGCAGGCTCTGCCAGGCGGCTTGCCGTTCCGGATCGTCCATGTCGCCGGACGTCTTCAGGAATGATTCCAGACGGTCCAGCAGCATCTCGACGCCGCCGGTCTCGATGCCGATGCCGAGGATGTGCAAATCCTCCCCGATCAGCCCGCTGCGGGTCATGTTGATGAGGGTCGGGATCAGCAGGCGCCGGGTCAGATCGCCGGCGGCGCCGAAGATCACGAAGGTCAGCGGCGGGGCGGGTGCGACGTCGGGGGTGGTCATGAGCGGATCTCCTTCTGGCGGCCATATTGGGGGCGTCTGGACGACATCGACTATCTCCTCGGAGCTATTGCTGTTTCAGCTTTGGCTTGTCATGTTCTAGCGCGGGCCGACGCCGGTTGTCGATGGGATCGACGCACCGCCGTCAGCCGGTATTTCGGGAGTGTCAAACAGTCTATTTCTTCACGGCGATCATGAAGAGCCGCGGGAAGCGCAACAGCACCTTGCCGTCGACGAGCGGCGGATAGGCATTCTCGATGCGCTTCAGATATTCAGCGGTGAAGGCATCGCGATGCTCGGCGCCGGCATGGTCGAGATAGGGGCGCAGCCCTGTGCCCTTCACCCATTCGACGATGGCAGCCGCATTTTCCAGCGCATGATTGTAGTTGGTGTGCCAGATGTCGACGCGGGCCGACTTGCCGATCAGCCTGTTGTAATAGACCGAAGGTGCGGGCAGTGGATTGCGCCGCACGCTCTTCTTGGCGAAGGCCTCGCTCCAGGGGCCGTTCTTAGCCGTCTCTTCCATCATCAAATGGCTCTGCTCGGTCAGATTGTCAGGCATCTGCACGGCAAGCACGCCGCCCGGCTTCAATCCGTCCATCAGGCTGTCGAGAATGTCGAGATGGTTCGGCAGCCATTGAAACACGGCGTTGGCAAAGAGCAGGTCGACAGGCTCCTCCGGCCGCCAGGTGGCAAGATCGGCCTTGACGAAGCTCGTGCCGGGCATGCGCTTGCGCGCGGCCTCCAGCATATTGTCGTCGCTGTCGAGGCCGGAGACGCCGGCCGCGCCATAGCGCTCGACAATCAGCTCGGTCGAATTGCCGGGACCGCAGCCGAGATCGATCGCCCTCTCGACGCGCTGCAGCGGCACTTGCGCCAGCAGGTCGCGCGCCGGGCGCGTGCGTTCATCCTCGAATTTCACATATTGGCCGGCAGACCATGCCATGAGCGTATCCTCTTCCTAGATTGCATATTCCAGCGGTTGAATCCGGACCTTGTCGATATTTCGGCCATTGAGCTTGATCACTTCAAAGGCGAGCCGGTCGGAGTTGAAGCGCTCGCCCTCGTGCGGCAGATGGCCGAGGCCCCACAGGATGAAACCGGCAAGCGTCGAATAACGATCGGTCTCGTCGACGAGATCGATGCCGACCAGTTTCGACAGACGGCGAATGTCGATCCAGCCGTCGACGGTCAGCGATCCGTCCTCACCCTTGTCGATCGTCAGCGGTTCGTTGTCCTCGTCGGGGAATTCGCCGGCGATGGCTTCGAAGAGGTCCGTCGTCGTCACCAGGCCTTCGATTTCGCCATATTCGTCGAGCACCAGCGCCATCGCCTGGTTTGCCTGACGCAGCCGCTCCATCAGCTTGAGCACGTTGATGCTCTCATGCACGGCGAGCGGCTGGCGGATCGAGCGTTCCAGATCGATTTCGCCTTTCTGCGTGAGGTCGCGCAAGACGTCGCGCGCGCTGGCGATGCCGACGAAATCGTCGAGGCTGCCGCGCACGACCGGAAAGCGCGAGTGGCCGATCTCGATGACGCAGCGCTGTTGCTCCTCGCGCGGCTTGTCGAGATCGAGCCAGACGATATCGGTGCGCGGCGTCATGATCGAACGGGCCGAGCGCTCCGCCAGCGTCAGCACGCCGTGGATCATGTCCTTCTCTTCGGTCGAGAAGACCGCCTCGTTTACCGTCTCTTCCGCCGTCCGCTCGGCCACTTCGCCGAGCGGGCTCTGCGGCCTTTTCGCACCGAGCAGGCCGAGAACGGCATCGGCGGTGCGATTGCGGATATTGGTCGGCGTGATCAGCCGCTCCTTGTTGCGACGGGCGAGCTGGTTCAGCGTTTCGATGATGATCGAGAAACCGATTGCCGCATAGAGATAACCCTTCGGCACATGGAAGCCGAAGCCTTCGACGACAAGCGAGAAGCCGATCATCATCAGAAAGCCGAGGCAGAGGATGACGACGGTCGGGTGCTTCGAGACGAAGGCCATCAGCGGCTTCGACAGGAACAGCATGACGCCGACCGCGAAGATTACGGCGACCATCATGATCGAAAGTTCCTGGACCATACCGACAGCGGTGATGACGCTGTCGAGCGAGAAGATGGCATCGAGTACGACGATCTGCACGATCACCTGCCAGAAGACGGCGTGAACCAGCTTCTTTTCACCTTGCGCCTCATGTCCTTCCAGTCGCTCGTGCAGTTCCATCGTGCCCTTGAACAGGAGGAACAGGCCGCCGAAGATCAGAATGAGGTCGCGGCCGGACAGGCTGAAGCCCCAGATGGACATCAGCGGCGTAGTCAGTGTCACGATCCAGGCGATGGAGGCGAGCAGTGCGAGGCGGATGATGAGCGCCAGCGCGAGGCCGATCATGCGCGCGGCGTCGCGCTGATGCGGCGGCAGCTTGTCGGCCAGAATCGCGATGAAGACGAGATTGTCGATACCGAGAACAATCTCGAGAACGATCAGGGTAGCAAGACCGATCCAGGCGGAAGGGTCGGATAGCCAGTCGAAGATCATTAATGTGCAAGCTTGGCGCCGGCCGTGATGGGCCTGCCAATTCTTTCCTTCTGTTTGTCGGGTGAGATGCCGCGCGCCATTGCCGTCGCGCAGCTTATACAGCCGTCGCTATCCGGATCGCTATTTGTCGGGCCGGCTTTCCTGGAGCAGGAACTATAAGGCTCGCTTTCGGGCATGGGCGGCAATCTGGACACGAAATTAGATTTGCGCAAGGGCATCGGATAAATCAGTCTATCCGGATTGCATGACAGTTTTTCGAAAACGTCTCCACATCGCCCGGTTGAGGCGAGCGATGCGAGCAACTATTGGGGTTTCTTCGTCGAGGCTGCCAGCGTTCAAAATTGCGTGATGACGTTGATGCCCTTGCCCTCGGCCTTGTCGAGCGACATCAGCGCCGGGACGGCCTCTTCCAGGCTGATCCTGCGGCCGATCAGCTTCTGCGGCGCGATCTTGCCGGCGGCGAGCATGTCGAGCATGGCGTCATAGCGCCAGGCCTGCATGCCGTGGCTGCCGTAAATCTCAAGTTCGTGGCCGATGACCTGCGCCATTGGAATCTGCGGCGTCGCATAATCACCGAGCATGAGGCCGACCTGCACATGCCGGCCGCGCCGACGCAGGTTCTTGATGGAGTTGAAGCAGGTGGCGGGGTGGCCGAGCGCGTCGATTGAGACATGCGCGCCGCCCTTGGTAATCTCGCGCACCGCCTCCGCCACATCGGCGACCTCGGCCGCGTTGATGGTTGCGACGGCCCCGCATTCGCGGGCGAAGGCGAGCTTTTCGTCGGAGATATCAATGGCGATGGCGTTCGCGCCAAGGGCACTCGCGATCATGATGGCAGACAGGCCGACGCCGCCGCAGCCATGCACGGCGATCCACTCGCCTGGCCGCGTCTTCGCCTGGTCGGCCACGGCGCGGAACGAGGTGGCGAAACGGCAGCCGAGGCTTGCCGCCGTCGCGTCATCGACCGCATCTGGCAGGTGGACGAGATTGGTGTCGGCATAGTCGATCGCGACATATTCGGCGAAGGAACCCCAATGCGTGAAGCCGGGCTGGAACTGGCTCGGACAGACCTGCTGGTTGCCGGAATGGCATTCGGCGCAATGGCCGCAGCCGGAAACGAAGGGAACGGTGACGCGATCTCCGACCTTGAAGCGCACGACGCCGCGCCCAGTCGCGACGACCTTGCCGGCAAGCTCATGGCCGGGAACATGCGGCAACTTGATATCCGGATCATGCCCCATCCAGCCGTGCCAGTCGCTGCGGCAAAGGCCGGTCGCACCGACGGCAATGACAACGCCGTCTTCGCCCGGTGTTGGATCGGGCAGGGTGCGGATTTCGGGTGTTGCCTCGAAGGCCTCGTAATACATGGCTTTCATGGGAGTTCTCCCTCTTTCCTGACGATCCGTGCGGCTCATCACTTTTGCTGATGGACCCATTCGTCAAGTTGTTGTTTCGACGCATGAAAATTGCGCTATGAATGCAGTATAGGGCGGTTTGTTGCAAATGGATTTTGCCGTGCAGTTTCTGCTTGACCCTGGGGTTGCACGGTTATTTGCTCTTCGCCACCCGGAGCAATTCCAGGAAAACTGCGCAGCGGTTTTCCGTCCGAAATTGCGAGAAAACAAAGAGAAGAGCGGTCCAGAGGTTCCGTGAAAAGCTGAGCCGCTCAAGGAGAGGAAACCACCATGTCCGTCGATACGTCGCCCCGCACCACCACCTGGACCTATGTCGAGGGAGAATGGCTCTCCGGCAATCCGCCGCTGATCGGGCCGACCTCGCATGCCATGTGGCTCGGCTCGACGGTGTTCGACGGCGCCCGCTGGTTCGATGGCATCGCGCCCGATCTCGATCTCCATTGCCAGCGCATCAATCGTTCGGCCGTTGCGATGGGGCTGAAGCCGGTCAAGACCTCGGAGGAGATCGAGGCGCTTGCCTGGGACGGCATCAAGAAATTCGACGGCAAGACGCCGATCTACATCAAGCCGATGTATTGGGGCGAGCATGGTTCGCCGGGCAGCGTCGTCGCCGTCGATGCGGAATCGACGCGCTTCGCCCTCTGCCTGTTCGAAGCGCCGCTTGGCGGCACCGGCGGTATCACGCTCACCGTCTCGCCTTTCCGCCGTCCGTCGCCGGAAACGGCGATGACCGATGCCAAGGCTGGCTCGCTCTATCCGAACAGCGGCCGCATGATCCTCGAAGCGAGGGGTCGCGGCTTCAACAATGCGCTGGTGCGCGACATGAACGGCAATGTCGTCGAGACCGCATCCTCCAACGTCTTCATGGTCAAGGACGGTATCGTCTATACGCCGGTCGCCAACCGCACCTTCCTCGCCGGCATCACGCGCGCCCGCGTCATCGGCCTGCTGCGCCGGGAAGGCTTCGATGTCCGCGAGGAAACCCTCTCCGTCGAACAGTTCATGGCGGCTGACGAAATTTTCACGACCGGCAACTATTCCAAGGTCGTCAGCGTCAATCGCCTGGATGATCGCGAATTCCAGGAAGGCCCGGTCGCCCGCAAGGCGCTGGAACTGTACATGGATTGGGCACACGGCCGCAGCGCCAGAGAAGAGTGAGCCGCCATCGACCGGCGAGACAAGTGGGATCATTGCCTCGCGGTGTCGGCCTCGTAGGCAGCCTTTGTCATGCTGTAGGAGGCAAAGGGCTCGTCGTGATAGGCGGTTCGGCGCGGCTGCGATAGGCCGAGCTTTTGCGCAACGCGGACGGACGCCGCATTGCCGGGGGCAATATCGGCAATGACGCGATCCAGCTCGAGTGTCTGGAAGGCATGGGCGAGTACGGGCTTTGCCGCTTCTGTCGCGTAGCCCTTGCCCCAGGCAAGCCTGTTCAACCGCCATCCGATCTCGATGTCTGGCCCGATGGCGTCGGCGGGTATCAGCAATATCCAGCCGAGGAATTGCACGCGATTCTCGCGGGCGCGGATCGACCAGTAACCCAGGCCGTCGCCGAAATCCGCTTCGATCCGACCTTTCACGAAGGTCCGGTGCGCTTCCGTATCGTGCCATGGGCCTGGAATGAAGCGCGTCACCTCCGGATCGCGATCCATGGCGATGCAATCGCCAAGGTCGGCCATGGTGCGGGGGAGGAGGATCAGTCGCTTGGTTTCGAAGCTTGGAAGCGCCATAGAGATATCTCCACAACTGCCAATGGTGAGAGAATATCAAAAGCGCGTTTGGGCTCAACATAGCTTCAGTAGAATCGCGACGAACAAGCCGCGATTCTGGTCAGCAATGCCCGATATCGAAGGCGCCGGGACAGGCTACTCCGCTTCCTTCTTCGGGCTGACCCACCAGCAATAGACGGCACCCATCGCCAGCAGCACGCAGGTTCCGAGGAACACGGCGGGCATGCCGATATGGCCGCCGACGAAGCCGCCCATGACAGGCCCTGCCACTTGACCGACATATTGCGACGAGATCGAAAGGCCGAGAATGCTGCCCGTCGCCGCATCCGGCACGTTATGGCGGATGACGGCGGTGATGCAGGGCAGAAGGCCGCCGAGCGCCACGCCCATCAGGAAGCGCAATGCGATCAATTGCCAGGCCGAGGTCACGAAAGCCTGCGGGATCAACAGCAGCGCGGCGACGGCAAGGGCTGCGGTGATGACGCTCCAGTAGCCGATGCGGTCGGCGAGCTTGCCGAGCCAGGAGGACGACAGGATGCTGCCGAGTGCAGCGGCGGCCATGACGACGCCCGAAACCATCGTCACGTTGGCGTCGCTGACGAACTGCGCGACATAGACTGTTATGATCGGCTCGATCGACATGTTGGCGAGCATCAAAAGCAGGCCGAGCGACAGCATGGCAACGACGGGGCGCTTGTCCGGAATGGAGGCCCAGCTGCCGCTTGCCTTCGCCGCCTTCTTCCGAGCCGTGGATTTCTCCTCCTTGATCAGGAACGTCGTCGCCAGGAAGGTGAAGAAGATCACGCCGCCGGCCAGCAGGAAGGTGCCGCGAATGCCGATAATTGGCGGCAGCGCGCCGCCGATCAGCGGTCCGACGAGGTTGCCGGCCATGATGCCGGCCGATAGCGTGCCGAGCGCCCATGCCGAGCGGTGCTTCGGCGTCTGCGCGGCCACCAGCACCATCGATCCCGAAGCATAGCCGCCGGCAAGGCCGGTGAACAGGCGCAGCGCCACCAGTTCCCAGACGTTTCCGGCCATGCCCATCAGCGAGATAGCGACCGTCATGCCGAGGCTGGCGCGTATCAGCATCAACTTGCGGCCATAGATATCGCCGAGCCGCCCCCAGAGCGGCGCGACGAAGGCGGCAGCAAAGAAGGTGGCGCCATAGGCGATGCCGGACCATTGCACGATCGCGGCCTTATCGCTGACGCCGAGTTCCTCGACATACAGCGGCAGGAAGGGGAGCAGCAGCGTCATTGCCACGATCGTCGTGAACGAGCCCAGAAGGCAGATGATCAGATTCCGCATCCAATGCGCGGTTTCCGGCTCGGCCGGTGCGGCTGCATCCCATCTCGTCTCGGTCATTTCTCGGCCTTTGCATTCAATGTGTAAAACAGTTCCTGGCTGCCTGACGCCAGGATATGCCCCTTCGCGGCGGCGATGAGATCGGCGCGGGTGAAGAGATCCGGAAGGTTCAGTCTGTTGACGTCGAGCGCATAGACGGTGATGTGGTAGCTGTGGACGCGCGCGTCGTTCCAGGGCGGGCAGGCGCCCATATAACCGCCATGCGGCCCGTCCTTCAAGTTGCCGCCGCCGGCGCCGTTCTGGCCGCGTCGCCCATAAGCCGTGCGCTCAAGCGGCAGGCCGCTGGACGAGGGGCCGTTTCCATCCGTGCCTTCGGCAAGGCTGGTGCGCGAAGCCGGGATATCGGCCAGCACCCAGTGAACGAATTCCATCCGCTTGAAATCCTTCGGGATGGTCTTGTCGGCCTTGTTGAACAGCGAGAAATCCGTGGGAACGTCGGGGTCGACCATGGTTACGGCATAGGAGCGGGTTCCCTTCGGCCCCTTCGACCATGAGACGCCCAGGCTCTTGTTCGGTCCCGGCGCCGATTTGTCGGACCCTGTCGAAATGCAGGACGCATTTTCCGGCAGCAGCATACGGCCATTGCTCTTTGCAAAGGTCACATTGAGATCGGCCGATAGCGCCGGCGTGGCGGCGGCTGTTGCAATGACGATGGCGTTCAGAACTTTGAGCATGGTTTTCATGATGTTGCCCTTTCGTGTTGCGGCTGCTGTGAGCCTTCGAGGGCAGGGTCTAACAAATTCGTGCCGAGCATCCGCGCACGCAAACGCTCAAAATGCAGTCGGAAACGCTCACGCGCTGCGAAGTCTATCGGCGAAGCGTCGAGGCGAGCGATAGCCGGTGGCAAGCGCCGCCTCCCGCAGCGACAGCCCGTCTTCAGCCAGAAGGGTTGTCGCCAGCGCCACCCGCTCGCTCGCAAGCACGGCACGCAACGCAGTGCCCTCGCGTGACAATCGCCGTCGCAAGGTCGCGTTGCTGGTGCCGAGTTCGGCAGCGATGAGATCGGCCGTCCAGGGACGATCCGGCTGCCAGCGCACCAGTGCCCGCACCGCCTCGGCTGTGGTCTCGGGCGAGCCGGGCAGGGCGCCGCGCATCCCGAGCACCATGAGGATTTCGAGAAGCCTGTGCTCGATCAGCGGGATTGGCATATTGCCGCCGGCAATGCCTTCGCCAGCATGGTTGATGGCCGCAGCCAGCAGCGGATCGAGCGGCAAGTCTGCCTGTGAGGCGATTTGTGTGGGCGGAAAGGCCTTCGCCGCGCGGCGTGCCAATTCCTCGGGAAAGGTAATGAAGATTGCCCGATAGACACCGGTCTGCGGATCTGGATCGTTGACGACGTCACCGCTCCAGCCGGCGGGCAGGACAAGCACCGTACCGGCCGCAAAATGCCGCTGCCGTCCCATGCTGACGATTTCCTTGGAACCTTCGAGGATGGCGACGATTGAAACCTGTGAAAAGGCCGAGCCGGCAATGCGCTCGCGTTCGCGCGTGACGAAGGTGAAAAGCGTCGAATAGCTGCCGAGGCCGCTCGGCGGGACCGTCGGACGATTATCCTTTGCCGCCAGGCGGCGCAGCTTTTCCAACATGTGGTGATGAGCCTCGGACACTGCGATGGCTTCCTGCTGATTGGGGTGCCCGAGGAGTTTGGACCACGCGGATCACAATGCCAAGTCCGCAAAGCGCCTTGTTGGTTCGGCTGCCTTGTGTTATTTTCTGATTGCATTTTGCAATCAGTTTGCGGTCAGGTAGCCGAAACTACCCCTGACGCAAAGGAGGAGGCAGATCATGAACTCTCTGGAAAATGCTCGTTGCGACACGGTCAAGCGCCTGTTTGCGGCCTATCTCGCGCAGCATCCCGATATCGTGGATCCGATGCTGACCCCGGATTTCACCTTTTCCAGCCCGCGTGACGATCACATTGATAAGAAGCGCTACTTCGAGCATTGCTGGCCTGGGGAGAAAGCCTTCCGTGACATTCACATCGAACATCTGGTTGTCGATGGCGATGATGTGATCGTCGGCTATCGCGCCGAAAAAATGGATGGCGGCAGCTTTCGTAATGTCGAACTGATCCGCTTTGCCGGAGACCGCATTGCCGAGGTGAACGTCTATTTCGGGCGGAATGTGTAACCCTTCAGCCGGCCGTGATTTTCGCCACCGCCGCCGCAAGTGCCGTTGCCGGCCCGGTCATCGGTCGCGGATGATCTTCCGGAAGAAGCCGTGTGGCGTCCGTCATGGATGCCTGCGCAAAGGCGATCGTAACGGGGCCTTCGCCATTGGCTGCCCTCACGGTATCGGCGATAGAAGCAAGATAGGCTGACAGATCGCCAGCGCGAAAGTGCGCCCACGCACCAGGGACCAGCCGAACCTCGATTTCGGCTCCCGTTGCCTCCGCTGCGGCTTCGAAAAGCGCCGATGTCGGCGCGATAGTCGTTTCGACCGTACAGAGCACGATGACCTTACCGCCGGCCTCGACCGCTTGTTCTGCGAGTGTCGCATCCGCGCGTATGATCGGCACTGCGGCACCGGCTGCGACCTTTGTCACTGCCGGGCCAAGCGTCGAGCAATTGAGGACGACCGCATCAGCATCCTCGGCGAGATGCCAGAGGAGGGCGGCCGTTTCCGCCGATATCTCATCCGTCAGCCGCCCCGCTTTTTCGGCGGCGAGAAGGAGATCGGCGCGGACATGATGACGCAGCGTGCCATCAGGCAATCCGAGCGCCTTTGCCGCCCTTTCATAGACGGCAATGTTGCTCTCGGCGGTGTGCAGGCAGGCGATCATCACGGGCATTCCTCGCAATAGCGGAAGGTCCGCGAACCTAGCCTCGGCAACGTGCTTTGTCGACATTTCGATGCCACGCGTCGCAATCCATCCAGACCTCGTCATATGCACTAAGGTTTGTTTTTAAGCATAGGCTATACCCAATTGAAAAATAGGGCAATTTTTGCTCTTGCGTGCAACTTTTTTGGCATGTCGCCGGTTGCTCTTCCAGGCGACCGCTCCTATGTTCCGGTTCACCTGCCGACCGCAATTTTTTGCCAAGAGGAGATAAGACCATGGCTTTCGAATTGCCTGCACTTCCCTACGATTACGACGCCCTTTCGCCCTTCATGTCGCGTGAGACCCTCGAGTATCACCACGACAAGCACCACAAGGCCTATGTCGACAACGGCAACAAGCTCGCTGCCGAAGCAGGTCTTTCCGATCTGTCGCTCGAAGAAATCGTGAAGAAGTCCTTCGGCACCAATGCAGGCCTCTTCAACAATGCAGCCCAGCACTACAACCACATCCATTTCTGGAAGTGGATGAAGAAGGGCGGCGGCGGCAACAAGCTGCCGGGCAAGCTCGAAGCAGCTTTCGCTTCCGATCTCGGTGGCTACGACAAGTTCAAGGCCGATTTCGCCGCTGCCGGCGCCACCCAGTTCGGCTCGGGCTGGGCATGGGTTTCCGTCAAGAACGGCAAGCTCGAAATCTCCAAGACCCCGAACGGCGAAAACCCGCTCGTTCACGGTGCAGACCCGATCCTCGGCGTCGACGTTTGGGAACACTCCTACTACATCGACTATCGCAACCTGCGTCCGAAGTACCTCGAAGCCTTCATCGACAGCCTGATCAACTGGGACTACGTCCTGGAGCGCTACGAAGCCGCTACGAAGTAAGGTTTGCCGTATAGGCTGGCTTTCGCACCCGGCGTCTTTTCGGCGTCGGGTGTTTTCTTATCCGCCGGCCTTCGTTGATTATCCGCGTGCCGCTTTACGGCCTCAGGAGACTGCCCAAGGAGGCTGAATGCCGTCAGCACCGCTCTTCCGCTTTGGTGTGATTGCCGATCCGCAATATGCCGATCTGGAACCCAATCTGGCTCTCAATCGCTATCCCGCGAACAGCCTCGACAAGCTTCGCGAGGCAATTGAGGAGTTCAATCGGCACGATCTCGCCTTCGTGGTGACCCTCGGCGATATCATCGACCGCGAATGGAAGAGCTTCGACGCCATCCTGCCCGCCTACGAGGCTTTGCGCCACCCGAAGCACTTCCTTCTCGGCAATCACGATTTCGCTGTGGCATCGGAACATCTCGGCAGCGTATCCGCCCGTGTGGGCATGCCATCCGCCTATTACGATTTCAGCCATTCCGGCTATCGCTTCATCGCGCTCGACGGCAATGAGATCAGCGTCTTCGCCCCGCCCGAAGACGACCCGCGCCGGCAGGAGGCGAAGGCGTTGATGAAGCGGCTGGAAGATTCGGGCGCGACGAATGGCCAGCGCTGGAATGCGGGCATCAGCGACGTACAATTCGACTGGCTTGTCGCCAAGCTACAAGAGGCAAGGGCGGCGGGCGAGAAGGTCATCGTCATGAATCACTACCCGGTCTTCCCGGATAATCCGCACAATGCGCTCGACAGCCACCGGATGCTTTCACTTCTGGCCGAGCACGACCATGTCGCTGCCTACCTCAACGGCCACAATCACGCTGGCAATTTCGGGGTGTCGGACGGCACCTATTTCATCAATTTCATGGGCATGGTCGACACCGAAGACACGAGTGCCTATTCGATCGTCTCCGTCTACGATGACAGGCTCGAGATCATCGGCTTCGGGCGCGAGACGAGCCGGACCCTGATACTGCGTTAAGCCTCACTCCGCCGCCATCCGCATCTCGGTCACGTCCCGCTTCGGCGGCGTGCCGAACATGCGGGTATATTCCCGGCTGAACTGCGAAGCGCTTTCATAACCCACCTGATAGGCGGCGCTCTCCACATTCGCATGGCCTGCGACCATCAGGCGACGCGCTTCAAGCAGCCGCATCTGCTTCTGATATTGCAGTGGGGTCATCGAGGTCAGCGTCTTGAAATGCTGGTGGAAGGAGGAGGGGCTCATGCGTGCGGCAGCCGCCAGTTGCTCGATGCGTACGGGCTCTGCAAAATTATCGCGCAGCAGGCGAATGGCGTCGGCGATGCGTCGTGTCTGGCCATCCGGCAGTACCAGCTTGCACACCTCGCCGCCATTCGGGCCGGTGAGCAGCCAGAAGCAGATTTCCCGCATGATTGCGGGATAGAGCACGGGAATGGCGCTTGGGGTCGCCAGCATCCGGGTCAATCGTACGAGGCAATCGGCAAGCGGCTGGCTGAGATTCTCGACGAAGATGCCAAGACCGGCGTTGCCGGTTGGCTTTGGCGGCTTGTCGAGCTGTTCCATCACCTCGCGCATCATCCCGACATCGAATTCGAGCGAGATCGCCATGTAAGGCTTCTCCTCGCTTGCCTCGACCACCTTGCCAGCCGCGGGCAATTCTATGCTGATGATGAGGGCCTGCATTTCGGCATAGTCGATCACCCTGTCGTTTAGCATCAGTTGCTTTGCGCCTTGAACGATGACGCAGAGCGCCGGCCTGTAGACCATCGCATGCGGCATCTTCAACTCCGTCGAGCGCATGATGTGCAATCCGTCGATGCCGGTCGAATACAGCCCGTTGTTGCCGCCATCGCTGGCGTCGATGAATTGCGTGATTGCGTCCTTGAGGGCTGACGACATGGGTCGGTCTCCTTGGCATGGTGCCGTTCCATCATCATAGCAGGGGCAGGCTGGTCGACAAGGCAGTTGGAGGAATAGGCAAGAAATTCGAGAGTTCCGGCATTCAAGGAAATGGCACCCGGGGCGTAACTTTGCGTCATCAAGCATTCCTTGGAGAACGGCAATGACAACGGGAAATACCGATAAATCAAAGGCAAAGATTGCAATCATCACCGGCGGCGGCCGGGGGCTCGGGCGCAATACCGCCATTCATCTCGCCCGTCGCGGCGGCGATATCATCCTGACCTACAACGCAAATAAGGCAGAAGCCGACAGTGCCGTTGCCGAGATCGAAGCGCTCGGCCAAAAGGCCGTGGCCCTGAAGCTCGACGCCGGCAATGTCGCGTCCTTCGACGCTTTCGTTGCCGAGGTCGGCCGCGCGCTGCAGCAGGTATGGGGCCGTGATCGTTTCGATTTTCTCGTCAACAATGCCGGCACCTCCTATCATGCCTCCATCGCCGAAACGACGGAAGCCGAGTTCGACAAGCTCTACAACGTCCATCTCAAGGGCGTCTTCTTCCTGACGCAGAAGCTGCTGCCGCACATCGTTGACGGTGGCCGTATCGTCAATATTTCCTCCGGCCTTGCCCGCTTCAGCAATCCAGGCTCGTCAGCCTATGCCGCCATGAAGGGCGCGGTCGAGGTGCTGACGCGTTATCTTGCCAAGGAGCTCGGCGCTCGCGGCATTACGGCCAACACGGTGGCGCCGGGCGCGATCCAGACGGATTTCAGCGGCGGCATCGTTCGCGACAATCCGGAGGTGAACAGGATGGTCGCTTCCATGACGGCGCTCGGCCGTGCGGGTCTGCCCGACGATATCGGCCCGATGATCGCCTCGCTGCTGTCGGACGACAACCGCTGGGTCAACGGCCAGCGCATCGAAGTCTCGGGGGGTATGGTTGTCTAACGCTTGAAAACATCTTCGAGTTTTCGAACACCTCAGCCGGCAGCGGCTGGGGTGTTTATCTGCCAGCCATTGACCCAGATTTGACGCAGGCCGTCGCCTTCACCCTTGAACCAGAGCCCGGTCGGCTGGCAATCCTCGATCCGGTCGCTGCGGAAATTGCGGATCGCCTGGCGTAGCTCGCACCAGGCGACGATATTGGCGGTTTCGGAGTAATAGATCAGCGCAATCGGTCGGATGATGCGCTCGGTGGCGCGGCCGAGCTCATCGCGATAGGCTAGATCGAGCTTCTCCTCGTCGCGAATGGCGCGGCGCACCAGCGAAAGATCGATGGCCGAAGCCGAAGGTGCTGCAAAGCCCCAGGCATGCAGCGCATTGGCATCGAGGGTCTGGCGCAGCGGCGGCGGCACGGCGGCGGCGATCTTGGCGGTGACGCGCTTGGCCGCCTGCTTCAGCTCCGCATCTCCTGTGCGCTCCAGCAGCGCCAGCGACAGCACGATCGCCTCCATTTCCTCGATCGAAAACATCAGCGGCGGCAGGTCGAAGCCGGGCCGCAAGATGTAGCCGATGCCGCGCTCGCCCTCGATCGGCACGCGCATCGCCTGCAGCGCGGCGATATCGCGATAAACCGAGCGCACGGTCACCTCCAGCCGGCCGGCAATATCGGCGCCCGTCACCGGCTTTTTGGCCAGTCGCAGGATCTGGATGATCTCGAAAAGGCGTGACGCCTTGCGCATTTCTTGCCTCGAAGATGAAGGCTACTGACAATACCCCGTCAGTTGGATCTCTTTATAAGATCGCCTATTCGCCTGAAAATCAACAATTTCCTCTCCGGACTTCATGGAGAGATCGATAGGCAACTGACATGGGCTACGCAGAAAATCTCTGGCTTTTCTTCATTCTTCTCTTAGGCATCATCATCGTGCCGGGCATGGACATGCTGTTTGTGCTCGCCAATTCCTTGACCGGCGGCAGCAATCGCGGCCTAGCCGCGACGGGCGGTATCATGCTCGGCGGCGCGGTGCATTCGCTGAACGGTGCCGTCGGCATCGGCCTGCTGATGCATTTCGTGCCCGTCCTCTTCAATCCGCTGCTTGTTATCGGTGGAGCCTATATGGCCTACATCGGTTACACGCTGATGCGCAGTTCGATCACCGTGGGCGGCGAGGGACCGGCCGGCAGCCGTTCCGCCTGGAAAGCCTTCCGGCAAGGTGCTGTGACTTGCCTCATCAATCCAAAGGCCTATCTCTTCATCTTTGCCGTCTATCCGCAATTCCTGAAGCCGGACTATGGCCCGATGTGGATACAGGCAGTCATCATGGGAGCGATGACCATCGCAACGCAATTTGCCATCTATGGAGCTCTTGCCGTCACTGCCGGGCACAGCCGCGACCTGCTGGTCGCCAATCCGAAGGCAACCGCCTTTGCCGGTCGTGCAGCCGGGCTGCTGTTGGTCGCGGTTTCCATATTCACGGTCTGGGAGGGTTTGAAAATGGCGTGAGGGTCGATGCGGCGAATGAGTGTGTCGGCAGCATGACACTGATTTCACTTGGCTCTCACCACTTTGTGACTTCATTGCCGGAAAGGAAACCGGCAAACATGTCGCCGTAATCACGCGCCGGCCGCATAGACGGTCTTGATCACTCGGAGAGGTAGGAGAACGAAATGAAGTGGAAAGCGATTGTGATGGCGACGGCTCTGGCCGGCATCGCACTGGGTTCGGTCGTCGCAGCCGACGGCACGCATGACGCCCGCATCGGTATGATGAAGAAGATCGGCGGCGCCACGGGGGCTCTCGGCGCGATTGCCAAGGGCGACAAGCCCTATGATGCCGATATCGTCAAGGCGTCTTTGACCACGATCGCCGAAACCGCCAAGGCCTTCCCGGACCAGTTCAATCCGCAAAGCGACAAGAACGATGCCGAGGTCAATCCGAAGATCTGGGACAATCTCGATGACTTCAAGGCGCACGCCGCCAAGCTTTCCACCGATGCCGAGACGGCGCTTGCCCAGCTTCCTGCCGACAAGGCCGGTGTCGGCGCGACGCTGAAAACGCTCGGCGGTAGCTGCGGCGCCTGTCATCAGGCCTACCGCATCAAGAAGGACTAAGCGGTAGGTCGGCCTCGTCTGATGCAACGCCAGGAAAGGCGCATGGCGGCTCTCCTGGCGAAATTGCGTAGAGATAGATGGATGGGGCGTTTTCGCGATTCGAGGGAAGCGGAAGGGTTCCGAATATTGGTTTCGGCTTCGCATCGGTTCTCCGACCGGTGCGGAGTATAGTGGTTTTGGAGTCGGAAGGGGGCGTTGTGATGGCAAGGTTTATTCGGTGGCTGCTTTGTCTTTTCGGCGTGATCGTTCTTGGATGCGGCGCATTCTATGTGGTGACCGCGCCGTCGCCTTTGCCTGCGAGTCACTGGGCCGATCTTGGCACTCCCGATGTCAAGAATGGCGAGATGGTCTTCTGGGCCGGCGGCTGTACGAGCTGTCACGCCGCGCCGGGCGCGCAGGGTGACGCCAAGCTGGTGCTTTCGGGCGGTCTGGCGCTCACCAGTCCTTTCGGTACCTTCCACGTGCCGAACATCTCGCCGGACGAAAAAGCCGGGCTTGGCAGCTGGACGCTTGCCGATTTCGGCAACGCCATGAAGCAGGGCGTCGGCAGACAGGGCGAGCATCTCTACCCGTCCTTTCCCTATGGCTCCTACACCCGCATGAGCGACAAGGATATCAATGATCTGTGGGGTTTCCTGAAGACGCTGCCGAAGAGCGACAACGTCGCCCCGCCACACGAGCTGCCGTTTCCGTTCGACATCCGGTTGGCGATCGGTGTTTGGAAGTTCCTCTATCTCAACGACCAGCCGCGCGTCGTCCTTGCCAATGCGAGCGAGAAGGTCAGGCGCGGACAATATCTGGTGGAAGGGCCTGGCCATTGCGGCGAATGCCATACGCCGCGCGACAGTCTCGGCGGTTTCGTGAGCGGCCAATGGCTGGCCGGTGCGCCCAATCCTGAAGGCAAGGGCCAGATCCCGGACATCACACCCGGTTCCAAGGCCATCGGCAGCTGGAGCGCCGGCGATATCGCCAATTACCTCGAAACCGGTTTTACCCCCGACTATGATTCCGCCGGCGGCTCGATGGCCGAAGTCCAGCAGAACATCGCCCATCTGCCCGCAACCGATCGTGAGGCGATCGCAGCCTATCTGAAGGCGCTACCGGCACGGTAAAGGATGCCATGAGCCCTGAATGATCAAAGCAACAGGCTAATGGGGATCAATGATTTCAATTGCCAAACAGTGCAGCCCCTGCATTGGGGTCTAATTCATTGATGAGCGAGGCAATTGCCAATTCAATGTCGCGGCGGATAAGAGTGACAAGTTCTGTTTCGGTAAGCTGCGATGCACTAGCTATCCTGTTCGCTTGCATCATAATTATTCGTTCGAATAGATTTCTGACCTCACGTGCGTTTGCGAACGTGGAGGGCTTGGAATTGCAACGAGTCTGGAACGTATCCAGTATCAACGCTTGTGCATCGGGGCCGATTTCGTAGCGATCTTTCCGGGTCATCCGCATGAATATCTCGACCATCTCCTCTGCGGTATAGTTAGGAAACTCGATGATCCTTGGAAATCGCGATCGCAGTCCCGGATTCGCGTCCAGAAACTCGGTCATTTTGTCCGTGTATCCGGCGACAATCACCACAAGATCATCGCGCCGGTCTTCCATCAGCTTTAGAAGAGTTTCGATGGCCTCCGACCCGTAATCATTCTCGGAACGGCTAGTAAGCGCGTAGGCTTCATCGACAAATAAAATTCCTCCAGTTGCATTGTCGACGACACCACGCACTTTAACAGCAGTTTGGCCGACGAAACCGGCAACGAGCCCGGATCGGTCAACTTCAACCAGATGGCCTTTGGATACCAGTCCCAAGTGCTGATATATCCTCGAAATCAAACGTGCGACTGTCGTTTTCCCTGTTCCCGGGTTGCCGGTAAAGACCAAATGAAAGGTCACGTTTGGAATAGGCAACATCTTATTCCGGCGAAGGGATATGATCTTTGCAAGATTGATGAGGTTTTCGATTTCCATCTTGACGTTTTGCAATCCGACAAGGCCGTGCAATTCTTGTAGGCACGTTTCCAAGTTGTCTTCGCCATTGCTTCTGATCGTCTTATTGCCGCTAGCGCTGGTGGGAGCATTTGAAGGGGTAGGGAAATTCGTAGCAGCGGGGAGCTCTAATGCCGTCCTCTTTGCTTTCAGTTCGGCTTCCATTCCCTGGGCAATGCTTCGAAGTGGTCCAGTAATCTTGGAAAGCTCGTTGAGTTCCTGCTGATCTATGGTGTTGTCAGCAAGAAAAAGTGCATATGCCATCTTTTCCACAGTAGGAACAACGAGATCGTTCGCTGCGGCATAGTCGCCTGTCTGAGAAATCTGCCAGTTTGCTGCTAGCTGCATCATGGGTGTGAATAGGGAAATGACAGTATTATGCAGGGAATCTCGACTTTTCGCGTTATTCAAAATATTGTTGTAGTATTCCGTCGTATTTTCTGTCCGGAGGATTGTGTTGATTAAGACTGATTCAATGCCGCCGACGGGGCCATTTGCAGAACAAATTAAGCTCAGGAGAACGCCGGCTCCAAGCTCCATTGCGCGGTCAAAGTTCTCCAAATTGGGATCTTGTGCTAATGTCGGCGTTTCCATCTTAAACTGAATAATTGTTCGAGTAAGTATATTCCAAGCTGTCAATGCGTCCGATGTGGAGCTCATAATATATAAATGACCCTCATATCCGTGTAGTGATGGTGCATCTCTACCTATTATATTAATTGTCTTTATGTTGCACGCATCAGATGCATCTCGTCAATGGCTTTCATCGTTTGTCATTAGCCGTCGATTGCTTCCGCTTCTTGTCTTAGTCGATGGGCTGGACGACCACAAAAAGTCGACGCCATCGAATGTGAGCCCCGTTTCAAAGCGCAGCTTTAATCGTAGCTCCAAGCCGACAGCCATTTTTCCAGCGCATTTCCGAGAAAGCTTATAGCCGCGACAGCGTGGGATTCGACAAAGGGAGAGGGTGGTCGTGGACGCAAGGGTGACGCGAAAGGTTCCGTATTTCAGCCAGTGGGAAACGCCCGATATGACGCTGGCGGTCGTGGCGGAGGGGGCGCATACGGCCTTGCTGAAGGACCCGCTCTGGGCGTCTTCCGGAGCCGGCAGCGTCGAGGACTATGCGCGCTGGGCCGGCAACCTCTGCGGCATGGCCTGCCTGAAGGTGGTGCTTGCCGCCCGAACGGGCAAGGCGGTGCCGATCATGGATCTCGCCATGGTTTGCCGGGATTATGGCGGCTATGTCGAGGAGGCGGATGGTCGGATCAAAGGCTTGATCTACGCGCCCTTCGTTCCCTTCGTGCGGGATCGCTACGATCTGAATGCAAGGGTTTTAACCGGCGTTTCCGCCTTTGATATCGCAGATATCCTCGTGCAATCGGAGTTTTTCATCGCGTCGGTGCACCATTCGATCCGTTGGCCCGAGACCGAGCCGCCGGCCAAGGGCGGCCATCTCGTGCTGGTGACGGCCGTCGACGGAAAGAATATCCGCTTCCACAATCCGTCCGGTCACATCGATGCGACGCGCGAGAATGTGGAGATGCCGCTGGAGACATTCGAGAAGTTCTTTGCAGGCCGCGGGATCGCCATTGATCGCTAAGCATTTCCAGGCACAGCGGCGGAAACGCTCTAAAAATCAGTCTTCAATGGCGATCCCTTTAAAGGCCGGCATCAGGCCAGAGCCTGCAGGTAGCGCATACCGGTGACCGGACGCGGCTTGAAATCCATGTTTTCGTAGAAGCGGTGGGCCTGGAAGTTGCCTGTCGCGGCGCCGACTGAAAGGTAGCTGCAGCCGGCCTTGCGGGCGATATCGCGGGCGCGGTCGACAAGATGCTGTCCGACGCCGTGGCCGCGGTGGCCGTCGCGCACGAAGAGATGGTGCAGATCCATGCCGCGCTGGCCTTCCTGCGCCTTGTAGAGCGGCACGAGGATGGCGTAGCCAAGCAGACCATGTTCGCCTTCGGCAACGAGCGCCGTGATCCACGGTACCGGGCCGAAAAGATCGCGCTCGAGCTGCTCGGGCGTCGTGCCGGAGGGGTCGCCGTGATGGTCGGCGAGAAGCCGGATCATGTCGTTGAGCTCAGGCAGGTCGCGCGGCTGTGCGTTGCGAATGGTCAGAACAGGCGGTCGAAGAAGTGAGATGTCGCTATCGTCTAGCATGGCATTTGCGTCCTTGTTTTTCAGATGAGCCGTCAGGACGCTGCCGATACAACAAAGCCGCCTGACGGCGGCTTGTTGACATATGATCTGTCTTGGCCGCCCCTTACAGGTACAGCCAAAAATACGAGCAGTTGTGGAGCGCGTGCGTGATCATGGGCGCATCAATGATCCGCTTCAGCGGATTTGTCAATGGGGGCTTAGTGCTCGTGTTCGCATAGCCCGTGATCGGAGAGCGCACGGATCACATAGCAGTCTTCGATGCTGTGGCCGTCGCAATGCGAGACGATGCGTTCGAGCTCATGCTCCAGCCTCTTCAGCTGTGCGATCTTGATGCGCACATCTTCCAGGTGCTCCTTGGCGATGCGGTCGGCGCCGACGCAGGGACGGTCCGGATGCTGGCTGAGCGAGATCAGCTCCTTGATGGCATCGATGGTCAGGCCCAGATCGCGGCCATGGCGGATGAAGGCGAGGCGCTCCAGATCCGTCTTGGAATAGCGCCGCTGATTACCCTCACTGCGCTCGGGCTCCGAGATCAGCCCCATCTGCTCGTAATAACGGATCGTCGGCACTTTCACGCCGGTCCGCTTGGATAGATCGCCGATCGTCAGCATCGCTTGGCCTCCAACACCTCTAGTCTCTATAGCAATATATGCGGTCGTCGGTGAGAATTGCAAGGCCAGGTGGCCGCGGTAGCTGGCCGGGATACTTCGCCGACCACCTCATCGCCCGGTCATCGCCGCAAGAAGAAGAGGCTTTCAATCCATCGTCATAAATAGTATACCCCCCTATATTATAATAGAGGTCGCAATGTCCCATACCATTCGTCAGCAAGCCAAGCTCCTCTCCCGCATTCGCCGCCTCAAGGGGCAGATGGAAGCGGTGGAGCGGGCGCTCGAGGCAGAGCGTCCCTGCGGGGAAATCCTGCAGCTGCTTGCCTCCATTCGCGGCGCCCTGACGGGGCTGACCGGTGAAGTGCTGGAAGACCATCTGCATGAGCATGTGCTCCATGCGGAAAGCGAAGAAGCCCGCCGGCAGGCGGTCGATGAGATAGCCGACGTGCTGAAGACGTATCTGCGGTGACAGGTTTCAGGCGTTCAACGAGAGAGTGATGTCATGAGTATTTCCTCCGAAATGGGCCACAGCCATGTCTTTCTGGGCTCCGATCACCAGCGCAACGAACGCCGCATCTGGCTCGTCATTGCGCTGACTGCCGTCATGATGGTGATCGAGATCGGTGCAGGCACGATCTATGGCTCGATGGCGCTGGTGGCTGATGGCTGGCACATGTCGACCCATGCCAGTGCCATGCTCATCTCGGCTCTCGCCTATCTCTATGCGCGCCGGCATGCGCACAATGCGCGCTTTACCTTCGGCACCGGCAAGCTCGGCGATCTCGCAGGCTTTGCCAGCGCCATCGTGCTGGCGGGGATCGCACTGATCATGGGCTGGGAGAGCATTCTGAGATTACTTGATCCGGTGGCGATCAATTTCCGCGAGGCGATCGCGATTGCCGTGCTCGGCCTTGGCGTCAATCTGGTCAGCGCCTGGTTGCTGCGCGACGATCATAGCCATCATCACCACGGTCATTCCGGCCACGGGCACAGCCATGGCCACGCACATGATCATGACCATCATCACGATCATGACGACGGCCATCATCACGACCATGGCCAAAAGGGTGGCAGGGATAACAATCTGCGCTCCGTATATGTCCACGTCATCGCCGATGCGATGACCTCGGTTCTGGCTATCGCTGCGTTGCTGCTGGGCAGTCAGTTTGGCTGGACCTTCCTCGATCCGCTGATGGGTATTGTTGGCGGCCTGGTGATCCTGCAATGGGCCTGGAGCCTGCTGCGCGCCTCCGGCGCCGTTCTTCTTGATTTCATTCCAGCGGGCGAGGATCTGCCGGGTGAGATCCGCGAGGCCATCGAGACCGCCGAAGACCATATTACCGATCTCCATGTCTGGCAGGTCGGCCCCGGGCATCACGCCGCCATCGTCGCAATCGCAACACCCGTGTCGCGCGAGCCTTCCTTCTACAAGGAGCGGCTTGCCGATATTCACGAACTCTCGCACGTGACGATCGAAGTTACCGTCGACAAGGCGGCATAAAATCCGCTAGCAATCGGTGCGGACAGAGGCTTGCCATATTCCTCGCATAGCCCAAAATCTGCCCGATTCTGCTGGAGGCCCCTCGCATGCCCACATTGCTCACCCGCCGCCGCCTCATGGCAGGCTCGGCGCTGCTTCTCCCCGCCCTGACGCTCGGCCCCGATGCGCTTTTTGCTCAGGATAGCGGTGCCACGCCGCAGACGCCGCCCGCAACGGATAGCTCGCCGGCACCCGATACCAGTGGGCAGGGAACGGAAGGTGGAGCGCAGGACAATTCACAGCTCTCCGACGATGTCGACAAGCAGCTTGCTGATCTCGAAAAGAGGACCGGCGGCCGCCTCGGCGTCTCCGTGCTGGACACCGAAACCAATATTTCGCTCGGCCATCGCGAGGAGGAGCGGTTTCCCCTGTGTAGCACCTATAAGGCGCTTGCCGTCGGCTTCGTGCTGGCGCGCGTCGATCAGGGGGTGGAAAAGCTCGACCGTCGCGTCACATACGGCAAGGACAAGGTGGTCACCTATTCGCCGGCAACCGAAAAGCACGCCGATGCCGATGGGATGACCATTGCCGAGCTTTGCGGAGCCGCGATCACCTTGAGCGATAATACGGCCGGCAATCTGCTGCTCGACAGCTTCGGTGGCCCGGCGGCGCTGACCTCTTGGCTGCGCACGACAGGCGATACCGAAACGCGCCTCGACCGCAACGAGCCCGATGTCAACCAGGCGGTAAAGGACGACCCGCGCGATACGACGACGCCGGATGCTATACTGGATACGATCGGGCTGCTGACGCTCGGCAACACGCTGTCGGAAACCTCCCGGGATCAGTTTGTGAACTGGCTGGTCGCTAACACCACGGGCAATAATCGCCTGCGCGCGGGCCTGCCGAACGAATGGAAGGTCGGAGACAAGACCGGCACCGGCAACAACGGCTCCTATGCCGATATCGCCGTCATCTGGCCGCCGGAGCGTGGCGCGATCCTCGTCACGACCTTCGTTGCGGAGGCAACCGCACCTGCAAAAGATGTCGAATCCGTTTTCGCCGAGGTCAGCAAGATCGTTGTCGGCATGATCGGCCAATAGCGAGATATTGATAAAGAAAACAAGACGATACGAACGAGATGTGAATCAGCTTCGTATCGTCTTCATCCAACCTGGCAATTTGCTTAGACGAGCGCCAATGCCGAAGCCGCGCTGTCCGTTTCCTGATCGCTATCACCATCGGCGTTGCCGGCGCCCAGCTTCTGCTTGATCTCGTCGGCAATCTGGTCGTTGATCGCCTTCTGGTCGTCGGCCGACAGCGATTTGAAGGAATCTTCCGTCAGGCCGTGCGCCTCCAGATATTGCGCCCGGATCTTCTGGGCAGGCGTCATGTTCGCCCATTTGGCAAATTCGTCCAGAATATCCTGATCGGACTGCTCGCTTGACGATGTCGAGCCGCTTCCGCCCGACGCCGTCGCGCTATTCTGATCGCTGCCGTCGTCCGAGGTCGAGGACGCATCGCTACCGAACTGGCTGAGCCATAGGCCGGATGAAATGGAGGAGGGGACGCCGCTGGACGAGATGGAGGGCCCTTGCGAATCGTCCTGCTGGCCGTCGCTGTCGCCCGGCAGCGAGAAGGGCGTGCTATCGTCGCCGTCGCTGCTCTGCGAGCTGCGGATCGGCGTGCTGAAATAGTTTTGGGTGCTGCTGTGCACTTTCATCGTCATATCTCCCTATGGGTTGCGGAGACGATGACTCTGCAAGCCTGTCTGAGGCTTATGCGCTCAAGCTTCCTCAGGTGCCGCAGAAGGTCTGTAGCACCCGTTCCGCCGGCAATGGCGGCTCGCCATAGGGCGCAAAGGCGGGCTGATCCTCGTAAGGGGTCGCGAGCACCTTCAGCAGGGCTTCGAACAGTGAGAAATCACCATCGTCGACCGCAGCTTCGATGGCTTGTTCGATTCGGTGATTGCGGGGAATGAAGGCCGGATTGACTTTGCGCATCGCCGCCGTCCGTGCTGCTGGCGTCTGCGGATCGCGTGCGAGCCGCTCACGCCAGCGTTCGAGCCAAGGTGCCGCTGCTTGTGGGTCGTTGAACGTGGCGGCAAAATCGGTCACGTCCTCGTCTGCGGCGAGGGCGGCAAGCCGGCGAAAGGTGAGCGTGAAATCCGCTTCCTGCTGTTGCATCGTCGCCAGCAGCGACTGGATCAGCTCGAGATCGCCATCTTCCTCGTTAGTAAGCCCAATCTTGGCGCGCATGCCGGAAAGCCAATAGGCCTGAAAGCGTTCGCCATAGGCCTTGATGATGACATTCGCCAGCTCGATCGCCGTATCGACGGACGGATCGATCAGCGGAATCAGCGTTTCCCCGAGGCGCGCCAGATTCCATTGGCCGATTGCCGGCTGGTTGGCATAGGCATAGCGGCCGTTGCGGTCGATGGATGAGAAGACGGTGGCCGGATCATAGGTATCCATGAAGGCGCAGGGACCGAAATCGATCGTCTCGCCCGACACGGTCATGTTGTCTGTGTTCATCACGCCGTGGATGAAGCCGACATGCAGCCAGCGCGCGATCAGTGCCGCCTGCCGATCCGCCACGGCTTCCAGCAGTGAGAGATAAGGGTTCTCGCGATCTCTGATCTCCGGATAGTGGCGGGCGATGACATGATCCGCCAGCACCCTGACACTCTCGGTATCGCCCCGCGCGGCAAAGAACTGGAAGGTGCCGACGCGGATATGGCTTGCCGCCACGCGCGTAAAGATCGCGCCGGGCAGCACTTCCTCGCGGTATACGGGCTCTCCGGTGATCACGGCCGCAAGCGCCCGCGTCGTCGGGATGCCGAGCGCATGCATGGCCTCGCTGACGACATATTCGCGCAGAACCGGGCCGAGAGCGGCGCGCCCGTCACCGCGCCGGGAAAATGGCGTCGGTCCCGAGCCCTTGAGCTGGATGTCTCGACGCCCGCCGTTGCCGTCCTTGACCTCGCCAAGTAGGATGGCACGGCCATCGCCGAGCTGCGGCACGAAATTGCCGAACTGATGCCCGGCATAGGCCATGGCAATCGGCTGAGATCCCGGCAACAGCTCATTCCCGGAAAAGATCGCCGCCGCATTTTGCCTCAACGCTTCCACGTCGAGCCCCAGTTCACGTGCCAGCGCCTCGTTGAATTTGATCAGCTGCGGCGCGGTAACCGGTGTCGGCGCCTGGTCTGCGAAAAACTGCGGCGGCAGGCGCACGTAGCTGTTGTCGAAGGCGACCGGCGTCGCCCGAAGCGCGGTATCATCGTGAAGAGGAGAGCTCATATGCCTAAGGTAGGGCCGACAGGGAGGCGGCGCAAGGCGGTTGTTCAAGGAGGAGGATCACCCTTATAACTGGGAGAGGGCTTAGAGGGGGGAAATCATGCGCCTAAATCAAGTGACCGTGACGATGCCGAATCTCGATGCCGGGTGGAGCTTCTACCGCACCCTCGGCCTCAAGCCTATCGTCGATGCGCGCCCTCGATATGCACGTTTCGTCTGCCCTGACGGGGAAAGTACATTCTCGTTGCATCAGGGTGAAATGGGTGGCGGCGGGACGACCGTATATTTCGAATGCGACAATTTGGACGAGATGGTTGAAGAGTTAAAGGCGGCCGATATCAGCTTTACGAGCGGCCCGGAGGACAAAAGCTGGCTCTGGCGCGAAGCCGAACTTTTTGATCCAGGCGGAAACCGGATCATTCTTTACTTAGCAGGATCGAATCGTGTTGATCCTCCATGGCGAGTGAAAGAGCGATAGTGAAGGCGCCCTTAGCCCTTCTCCAGATCCCGCGCCATCTCCGCAAGCTTGCGCACCGTATTGAGATTTCTTGAGGTTCCCGCCTTCAGCGCCGGCAGCTTCAGTTTCGAGCGTCCGGAGCCATCGGGATAATGCACGTAGATTTCGCGGCCGGCGATATGCACTTCCTCGCCGCCCGGCGCGACGAGTTTGGCGAGGGCATCTTTTGGTGCCTCGTCCTGCAGGAAGGTCACCAGCAGGTAGTTCGGCTTGGCGTCGGGAAAGGGCGAGCCTTCCGCCACCCTTTCCAGAGTCTCGCGGCTGCGCAGGATCACGCCCGGGGATTTGCCCATCTTGGCGGCCAACGCCTCTTCAAGCCGGGCCTGCACCGTTGCCTCGTCTTCCCCGGTGCGGAAGACCACATTGCCGCTCTGGATGTAGGTGCGCACGTCTATGAAGCCGATCTCCTCGCAGAGCGCCTTGAGATCGACCATGGATAGCATGCCGGTGCCGCCGACATTGACGGCACGCAATAGAGCAACGAAGACGGTCATTCCTGCCTCCCGTCGTTGGCCTACATCTTTCCCGCGACCTTGACGGCGAAGGAATATTCGAACGCGACTTCCTCCAGGCGCTGGAAGCGGCCGGAAGCGCCGCCATGGCCGGCATCCATGTTCGTCTTCAGGAGAATGGGGGCTTCGCTCGTCGTCTTCTCACGCAGCCTGGCGACCCACTTTGCCGGTTCCCAATAGGTGACGCGCGGGTCGGTGAGGCCACCGAGCGCCAGGATCGGCGGATAGGGCTTTTCGCCGACATTGTCATAGGGGCTATAGGCGGCGATCTGCTCGTACTCTTCCTTGCTGTCGATCGGGTTACCCCATTCCGGCCATTCCGGCGGGGTCAGCGGCAGAGTGTCGTCAAGCATGGTGTTGAGCACGTCGACGAAGGGCACGGCGGCGATGATGCCGGCGAATTTCTCCGGCGCCATGTTGGCGACGGCACCCATCAGCATACCGCCGGCCGATCCGCCCTCGGCGATGATCTTCGCGTAAGAGGTGAACTTCTCCTGATTCAGATAGTCGGCAGCGGCGATGAAGTCCTTGAAGGTATTGGTCTTCTTTTCCATCTTGCCGTCTTCGTACCAGGCAAAGCCCTTGTCCTTGCCGCCGCGGATATGGGCGATGGCATAGACGAAGCCGCGATCGGCGAGTGACAGGCAATTGGTGTTGAAGCCGGCCGGAATGGTGACGCCATAGGCGCCGTAACCATAGAGCAGGCAGGGCGCGGAGCCGTCGAGCGGCGTGTCCTTGCGATAAAGCAGCGTCACCGGCACCGTCTCGCCATCCCAGGCGGGTGCGAAGACGCGGCGCGTCACGTAGTCCGCCGGATTGTGGCCCGAAGGCACTTCCTGCGTCTTCAAGAGGGTGCGTTCGCGCGTCACCATGTTGTAGTCATAGAGCTGGCTCGGCGTCGTCATCGAGGAATAGGAGAAGCGGATGACATCCGTGTCGTATTCCGCCGCGCCCTGCAGGCCGAGCGCATAGGCCTCCTCTTTGAAGGCGATGGCATGTTCCTCGCCGGTACGACGGTCGCGGATGATGATGCGCGGCAGGCCGTCTTTGCGCTCCAGCCAGAGGAGATGGCGGGCATAGGCGAGGTGGCTGAGGATCAGTGTACCCGGCTTGTGCGGCACGACCTCGCGCCAGTTCTCCTTGCCCGGCTCCTTCGCCGGCGCTTCCATGATCTTGAAATCCTTAGCGTCGCCGTCATTGGTGAGGATGTAGAAGGTGTCGCCGCCCTCGGTGATCTCATATTCGATCTCGGTTTCGCGCTCGGCTACGATCTTCGGCTCGGCGGTGAGGTCCGAGGTCGGGATGATGCGATATTCGCTGGTTTCGTGGTCGTGGATGTCGATGAAGATGTAGTCGTCGAGCAGTGAGCCGCCGACGCCCATGAAGAAGCCCGGATCTTCCTCTTCATAGACGAGCCGGTCGTCCGATTGCGGCGTGCCGATGATGTGATGGAAGATCTTCGAGGGGCGGTGGTTCTCGTCCTGCAGCGTGTAGAAGAAGCTCTTGCCGTCGGGTGCCCAGACTGCATCGCCGCCGGTGTTCTCGATCACGTCGGCAAGGTCCTCGCCGGTCTCGAAATTGCGGATCTTCAGCGTGAAATATTCAGAGCCCTTGTCGTCATAGCCCCAGATGCCATGGCTGTGGTCGGAGGAATGGTCGAGACCGGAAAGGCGGAAATAGGATTTTCCTTCGTTCTCCTTGTCGCCGTTCAAAAGCAGCTTGCGCTCGCCACCGTTGCGCGGCTCGCGGAAGAAGCGGGGCTGTTCGCCGCCGGTGACGAAAAACGTGCCATAGGCATAGGGGCCGTCCTTCATCGGTATCGAGCTGTCGTCTTCCTTGATGCGGCCCTTCATCTCGCCGAAGAGAACCTTCTGCAGTTCCTTCGTGTCCGCCATCGCAGCGTTCATGTAGGTGTTCTCGGCTTCCAGATGCGACCGGATTTCCGGCGCCAGGATCGACGGGTCCTTGAACATTGCCTGCCAGTTGTCGGCGCGCAGCCACGCATAGTCGTCGGTGCGGGTAATGCCGTGACGCGTGTCCGTGAGGGGCTTTTTCGGGGCGGCGGGCGGAGTGGGGAGATTCTTGAAAACTGACACGAGGAGCGCTTTCTCTGGAGTGAAAGTCGGATGTGAGGTGAAGAGAGAAATAGAGGGCGGCAGCGCGAGGTTCAAGCGGCAAGTCCATTCCTCAAGCTTCATGCAAGCGGTCGATATTAATGTTCCCCGAATAGGCAGGCTGCGGGAGACCGGATTGGGGCGCTGCCTTGATGAGACCACATTCTTTACCGAAGTCGGCATACAGTGCGTCGACACGAAGGCGGTCAAGGCCTTCCCTGATGGAACGAGCGCACTCAAATCCAAAACAATGCAAGGGACCGGTCTTCATGCTGAAACTCTTCGCCATCCTGATTCCATTGGCTTCTGTTGCCAGCTCCGCCTACGCCGTCGATCCGGCCATGAAGAAGCAATTGGAAAAGCTCGACCCATCGGAACGGATGGAGCAGGCATGCGATGCCGAAGCCATGAAACGGATCGGCACGGACAAGACCGGTTTCAAGCCGGACAAGGTGATTGCCTACACCTTCGGCGACCCCGCCATGAACCCGGATTCGATGAACGCGCCCGGCGCGGTCTTCCGCAGCAAGGGTGATTGGTACCATCTCTCCTACAGCTGCGTTACCGGGCCGAAACATATCCATGTCCGCGATCTGAGCTATCAGATCGGCGACAAGGTGCCGCGTGACGCCTGGCAGGAGCATTATCTCTACGATTGAGTTTTTCGGGACCGCCCGACGGATTACGCGGCGGCCACAGTCGGTCGTGCCCTCGTCCGGCAGCCTATCGCCGTCTCAACGCTTCCACGCGGGTGAGTTCCGATAGGATGTGATCCTGCACGTCGGACGGCTGCCGGCAGACGGCATCTGTCAGGTCGCGCAGCGTCGCTCTGATGCTGTGCAACTGATCGACCAGATCCATGACGACATCGACACCCGGTTCATTGACGCCCATCGCGCTGCTAAGGTCGAGGATAAGCCGGCCGCGCGCAATATCGGCGTCGCGGAAGCTACGCCCCTGATCCGTGACTTCGGGCACGACCCAGCCCTGGGATATCCAGACTTCCAGCACTGTGGTTTCGATCCGGAGGTGCAGTCGAAAGTCGCTCTCGTTCATCGCTTATCCTCCCATCGTCTTTCGGGGATCTTGCGTCTTGCCTGCTTCCCAATCGGAAACGAAGCGCGTCAGCTCGGGGTCCGGCGTATCCGGCAGGACTATTTTCAGCGAGACATATGCATCGCCATTGTCCTTGCCGCGCACCGGCGCGCCCTTGCCCTTCAAGCGCAGCACTTTGCCCGTATTGGAGTTCGGCGGCAGCGTCACGGTAACAGCGCCGGAGGGTGTGGGAACCCGGATCTTGCCGCCGAGCACGGCCTCGGTCAGCGAAATCGGCACTTCCATCCGGATGTCGTCGCCATCGCGGGTATAGAAGCGGTGCGGGCGCACATGCACGGCAATCAGCGCGTCTCCGGGCTTCCCGCCATTGAAGCCGGGGTCGCCCTTGCCCTTCAGGCGCAGCGTCTGCCCGTCGCGCGTGCCCGGCGGAATTTGAACGTCCAGCGCCGGCCCCTCGGGTAGGCTGATCTGCTTCTTTGCGCCGTTGATGGCGTCCAGAAAGTCGACCTCCATCGTATAGTGACGGTCTTGACCCTGCATCTGGGATTGGCCTCGGCTGCGCCGCGAAAAGAAGCTGGAAAACATGTCGTCGGCATCGCCGAAATCGGCAAAGCCGCCCGCGTTCTGATAGGGGCCACGCTGGCCCTCCTGCGCTGCATAATCGCGATAATAATTGCGCGGCGCCTGCTCGGCGCCGCTGCTGTCGATCTCGCCGCGGTCGAACCGCCCGCGCTTCTCCTCGTCGCCGAGAATGCCGTAGGCGGCCGAGACCTCCTTGAACTTTTCCTCGGCCTGCTTGTCCCCTGGGTTGAGGTCAGGGTGCAGTTTCTTGGCAAGCTTGCGATAGGCGCTTTGAATGTCCTTTTGCGGGGCGTCTCGCTTTACGCCCAAAACTTCGTAGGGATCGCGACTCATACATGTCTCTCTTCAGGAGCACGGAAAAATACGCAGATAGTGTTACGCCAATCTCATATCAATCGTAGCATAGACGCGGTCAGGTTGAAGCCCGCACTTTACAGCTTTCATGCCTGGTGCATTTGTGACGTGAAAAGGGTACGCCGCCGCAGGTTTGCCATATTTCCGGCGTGTTGCCGGATAAAGGCGAGCGTTGCGGCAGGGATGACGATCCTTGCCCACGAGTTTTCGTTTGTTTGATTGAACCGGTGGCTGCCCGATGAAACGCCTGTTGCTGACATCCATGATCCTGCTCGCTGCAAGCGTTGCCTTTGCCGCCCAGCCGGAACAGCCGCCCGCGGGTTGGCCGCAACTGCCGCCGAAGGCGCCGGTTTCGAAGATAAAGCTTGTCGAGCCGCATCTGCATGTCGACCGCGCAGGCAAGGGCGCGCCCCGCATCGCGCTCACCTTCGATGCGTGCATGGGCAAAACCGATCCGCGCATCCTAAGCACCCTGGTCGATCAGCGTATTCCCGCGACGATCTTCGTCACCGCGCGCTGGCTGCGCACCAATCCCGATGCGCTGAAGGTCTTCCTCGCCCATCCCGATCTTTTCGAGCTGGAAAATCACGGCCAAAATCATATCCCCGCCGTCGATGTCCCGACCAAGGTTTACGGTATCGCTGCAGCCGGTTCGCCGCAGGCGGTCGCCCAGGAAGTCAAGGGCGGTGCCGATGCTATGGTTGCGGCCGGCATTCCGCAGCCGCGCTGGTTCCGCGGCGCGACCGCGAAATACACGCCCGCCGCCATCATGCAGATCCGCGGCATGGGCTACCGGATCGCCGGCTATTCGGTGAATGGCGACAGCGGCTCGCTTTTGCCGGCCAAGATGGTGGAAAAGCAATATGCCTCCGCCAAGGACGGCGACGTCATCATCTCCCACATCAATCAGCCGACGCACGCGGCAGGCGAGGGGGTCGCGGCCAGCATCCTCGCGCTGAAGGCAAAGGGCGTCAACTTCGTTCGCCTGCAGGATATCGCCGAAAAGGGCGACGACGACACCACGAACTGAACGACGGGCCAGCTGCAGCATTTTCAGGAAAAATGCGCAGCGGCTTCCCATTCCGAATGCGTGAGGACAAACCGATCTAGCCCGGCAATTGCGGCTGGGCTTTTTCTTCGATGAAAAGCTCGTCGATGACGGTCATGACGATCAGCGACAGCGGCAGGGCGAGCATGGCGCCGACCGCGCCCCACATCCATGTCCAGAAGATGATGGCAAGGAAGACCACAAAGGGATTGAGCTCCCATTGGCGGCCCATGACCGCCGGAAAGACGAGGTTTTCCACGGTCATATGTACCGCGAAGAAGGCGACGGCGGGTGCGAGCCCGAAAATGATGTCCGAATGGGTGATGATGCCGGCGATCGCCAGCGCGATCGTCATCATCGCCACGCCGAGGAACGGAATGAAGCTGGATACGAAGGCGAAGACGCCCCAAAGCACCGGCACGCTCATGCCGCCGACATAGGCGATCACGGTCATCGCGACACCGATTCCGGCATAGATCAGCGAAGCCGTGGCAAAATAGAAGCCGAGCACTCGCTCCACCGCATTGATGATGCGGATCGCGGTCAGTCGGGATGGCCTGCTGGAAAAAGCCATGATGATCGTCTTGCGCAGGCTCATTCTGCCGGCAAGAAAGAGCAGCAAGGCCGCAAAGAAGATCAGGATCTGCACGATGGCCGGCGTCAGGCTGGTGGATACGACATGCAGCACATTGCCGCTGTTTTCGAGCAGCGTGCTGATCGAGATCGGGCTGCCCTGAAAGGTCTCGGAAGAAATGTGCAGCCATTTGAACCGATCGAGATAGGGCATCAGCCGGTCGGAGGTCCGCTGGAAGAAGTCGGGCGCCTGCTGCGCCAGTTTTGCCACGGGCCCGGCGAGCGCATTGATGATGAGGAAGATCACCAGCGCAACGCCGGATGAGAGAATGACGGCATTCAGGACGCGGGGAACGCCGAGCTTGCTGAGCTTCTCCGCCGCCAGACCAAGGATCATGCCGACGACGACGGCAAGCGTCACCGGAATGAGGATCAACGACATCGTATAGACGGCGGCGAGGGCCAGCAGGAGGAAAATGCCGATCGTGGCCCAGGAGGCCGCGCTTTCGAGCTTGTCTCGTCCTTGCTCGTCGGCAAGGTGGGCAATTTCCGCGTCACCACTCTGTCCGCGCGATGTGTCGCTGCGGGCGCTCGAACCAGCGCCCTGCGCTGCTGTCGCATCCGATCGGCCGGCGGCCACTTTGTCGAATTCCATGCGCCGAAAATTCCCGAAGGCAGGATCGCCTCACCACCCAAACGCGAAAAGCCCGCTGCGGTTCCGCAACGGGCTTTTTTCGGAAGGATATTCCGGGCCGGCGTCAGGCGACGAGATTGAGGCCGATGCCCCATGGGTCGCGCAGCGATACGCCGCCGTCGCGCTTTTCAGTCTTGATTTCGTGCTGCTCCAGGGCAGCGACGGCCTTGTCGAGGGCAGCCTTGTCATTGAAGCGCAGCGTATAGTCGGAAAGGCCGGTCATATGCTCGGTGCGCACGCCGGCGCCACGGCTGTTCCAGGTATTGGCGCCGAGATGATGGTGGTAGCCGCCGGTGGCCAGGAACGTGGCGCCGGGATAGCGCGCCGCCATGACGTTCATGCCGAGCACGTCGCGATAGAAGGCATTGGCTTCGGCGACATCGCCGACCTGCAGGTGGATATGGCCGATAGCCGATCCCTCGGCCATGCCGTCCCAGCGATCCTGCGGGGCGCTTTCGTAAAGCTTCTGCAGATCGAGCCGGAGCGTGGCCATCTCGACTGTTCCGTCGTTGTGAAAGGTCCATTCCTCATGCGGACGGTCGGCATAGATCTCGATGCCGTTGCCTTCCGGATCGGAGAGGTAGATCGCTTCGCTGACGATGTGATCGGACGCGCCTTCCAGCACGACATTGTTTTGCGCTGCATGGCGGAGCCAGCGCGCAAGCTCAACGCGGCTCGGCAGCAGGAATGCCGTATGAAACAGGCCGGCGGCCGTTCTCGGCGCTCGCGTTGCGGCCCGATCCGTCGTCAGCGTCAGAAGAGGGCGGCCGGCAACGCCTAGGACTTCGCCGCTCGCGGTCTTCTCGATCACCTTCAGCCCCAGCATGTCCTGATAGAAGCGCGATACCAGCGGCAGGTCTGTCACGACGAGATGGGATGCGCCGACATAGGCGGGGCGGGTCAGGGCGTAGGAGGGGGCGGTTTCGGTCATGGGATCAGTTCCAACCTCGATGGTCTTTGAAAGGGCAACCGGCGTCGGCGGCAATGGCCGCCAGCGGCGGGCAGGAGGGTTTCGCCGGTTGATATGCCTCTTCGGTCCCCTGGCCCGCTGTACTTATACATCCATATGGCGGATTCTGATTGTTCACAGAAGGCCAGAAATTGCGGATTAAGCGTTCGCTTTCCGTTGACGGCCGTCGACGCGGAGAGCGAGGGGCATTCACGAAGATTTATCGATGTGCTCGTCTGGCGCGGTTGCTTCCTCGTCTCTCAGGTGCAAGGATCGCCCCGGACGGAAACGGAACCGCATGCGATGACAGAATATAGAGGCATCCGTTGGGCCTATGATCGTTATGAGATCATCGCGGACGGCATCGTCAACGGTGTCGGCGTGGTTTTCGCGCTGATTGGCGCCACCGTCCTGATTTTTTATGCGACTGTCTGGAGTTCCTATGGCGCAATTGCCGCCGCCTGGATCTATGGCGTTGGTCTGGTGCTGACGCTCGGAATGTCCTTCACCTACAATCTGTGGCCTGTCTCCCGAACGAAATGGTTTCTTCGACGCTTCGATCATTCCTTCATTTACGTTTTGATCGCCGCCACCTACACACCCTTTCTCCAGCGAGGGGCGGAAGATCCGTTGCTGCTTGGCGTGCTGATTGCCGTCTGGGTTTTCGCCGCATTCGGCATCGTCCTGAAATGTCTCTTCCCAGGCCGTTTCGATCGACTCGCCATCCTGCTCTATCTGGCGATGGGCTGGAGCGGCATCCTCGTCGCCAGGCCGATTTCGGATTATATCCCGTTTGCCTCGCTGCTGCTGATCGTCATTGGCGGAGTGATCTACTCGCTCGGCGTCATCTTTCACGTCTGGGAAAAGCTGCGCTTCCAGAACGCCATCTGGCACGGCTTCGTCGTGGCCGCCGCCGCCGTGCATTATTCGGCTGTCCTGACCTGTTTCAGCCTGTCGCCGGAAAACTTTTGACGATCTCGGCCGTCGGCGTACACTTTTTGGTCGAGCGCAGGCTGCGCACCAGACGCATGACGACGGCGTCGTAGCGCTGCATGTCCGTCTTGGAATAGTCCATCTGGAAGAAGGCTGCGGCCCCATTGCAGAGCGCGACCCCGCGCACGTAGACGATGCGCCCCTGCCTGGTGCCCGAAAAGCTGATGCCGCGCGAGTTCGATTTGGCGTAGGAAATCTTCCAGCCTTCGTCCCTGGCAAGCGCCACGCGCCCATTCGCTTCCGTGGCAAAATCACCGTTGGCGATCATCGTGCCGAAGACCTGCAGCGAGGCGGAGCGGTCCGCGGGCGATAGCGATAACCGGTCGCTATCCTCGGGGGTGATCGAGAGATGGAATTCCGATGGCAGCTCGATTGCGTAGCCGAAACCTGCATTGTCATAGGACCACCAGTCCGCGGCAAGGGCTGAGGCGGGAGAAAGAAGCAAGAGGATGATCAGGCGGGCGAGCATTGCGGTTTCCGAGGGGCAGGATCTGCAAACCGATCAAGATTAGCGCATTTTCCAGCGCAACTTCCATAGCGATTCAATAAATGCGCGTAATTTAGCGTCAATTCATTACAGCTTCATTGCGAGCCATGCAGAATTGGCAATGTGGTCTACACATCAGGTGACACGCAGGCGGATATCATGAGTTTCCGAGCAGGCCGGGCCATCCTGCAACCCTTGCGAAGACCCGCATGGATAACGATTTCGGTGGTTTATGCCCGGTTTTCCCTCCCCAGGGCTTGAGGCGGTGTGCTCTTTCGCCTATCCCTTCGACACGCTCCGGCTTTGCCGGATTCCGCATGAACGTTCAGTAAGGGGGGGACATGGCCGCTGCCGCTGCGGGCCTGACATTCCTGGCTCTTTGCCTGCCCTTTATCGGTGCGCTGATCGCGCCCGTTGTTGTTTGGCGGTTGGGCCATAATGCGGCGTGGCCCCTGGCGCTGCTTCCCGCTCTCGCCTTTCTGCATTTTTCGGGCTTCCTTCCGGCCGTGGCGGATGGGCGTACCGAACTCGGCGGATTCGATTGGGTGCCGAGCCTTGATCTCAGGTTTTCCTGGCTGATCGACGGCCTGTCGCTGACTTTCGCCCTGCTGATCACCGGCATCGGCACGCTGATTGTCCTCTATGCTGGTGGTTATTTGAAGGGGCATGTCGATCTCGGACGTTTCTTCTCTTTCATCTTCCTGTTCATGGGCTCGATGCTCGGCCTCGTCGTCTCGGACAGCTTCCTGACGCTATTCGTCTTCTGGGAGCTGACCTCGATCACCTCCTTCCTGCTGATCGGTTTCGACCATCGCCGGGAAGCGTCGCGCCGGGCGGCGCTGCAGGCGTTGGTCGTGACAGGCGGTGGCGGATTGCTGTTGCTGGCGGGCCTGCTGCTGATCTGGCAGGTGACCGGCATCGGCTCGATGTCCGATCTCCTGAAGGCCGGCGACGTCCTGCGTGGGAGCCCGCTTTATCTTGCCGCCCTCATTCTTGTACTGGGCGGGGCCTTCACCAAATCGGCGCAGTTCCCGTTTCATTTCTGGCTGCCGAACGCCATGGAGGCGCCGACGCCCGTTTCCGCCTACCTCCACTCGGCGACGATGGTGAAGGCCGGGGTTTACCTGCTGATGCGGCTCAATCCGGTGATGGGCGGTACTATGGCCTGGCAGACGATCCTGCCGATCTTCGGCGCGGCGACTTTGCTTGTCGGAACTCTGCTCGCGATCCGCCAGACCGACCTGAAGTTGAAGCTTGCCTATACGACGGTTTCCTCGCTTGGCCTGCTGGTGATGCTGACCGGCTTCGGCACGGATTATGCCATCGAGGCCGCCGTCCTCTATCTGGTGGCGCATTCGCTGTTCAAGGGCGCCCTGTTCATGGTGGCCGGCATCGTCGACCACGAGACGGGGACGCGCGATATCACCCGGCTCGGCGGTTTGCGCTCCGCCATGCCGCTGACCTTTGCCGCCGCTCTGGTCGCTGCCGTGTCGATGGGCGGCCTGCCGCCCGCCTTTGGGTTCCTGGCCAAGGAAGAGATCTACGCCGCGCTCGCGCAGGCATCGCCGGCCGCGATCGCCCTGACGGTCATCGCTATCGCTGGCAATGCGCTGATGTTCGCCATCGCCTTTGCCGTCGCTTTGAAGCCCTTCATCGGGCCGCTTGTCGAGACGCCACGCCATCCGCACGAAGCGCCGCCGCTGCTCTGGCTCGGGCCGGTGCTGCTTGCTCTGCTGGGCCTGCTGGCGGCTTTGTTCTCAGGTCCGTGGCATGATTACCTTTCCTCGCCGATGGCAAGCGCCGTCGGGGGGAAGACGCTAGAAATATCGGTTTCACTTGTCCCGCATATCGGCGTGCCCCTGGCGCTGTCGGTTATCACCGTGCTGATCGGTGTCGCCGTTTACTGGCAGCTCGATCGAGCCCGTTTCGCGATGTCCGTTATCCTGCGTGCCCTCGGGCCCGGGCCGGATCGCGGCTTTGACGGCTTCATGTCTGGCCTGGTGCGGCTATCGCATGGGATCTCGCGTCTGCTGCAGCCTGGCCGGCTGGAAATCTACGTGACCGTCACCTTTCTCTGCCTGGCGGCGATGCTGCTGATCCCTCTCGTTGTTCATGGCGAACTGCCGGTCATGCCAGCCTGGCCGGACCTGCAATGGCATGAGGCGACCATCTTCCTGATCGCCGTCATCGGCGTTGCCGCGGTCGTCTTTGCGCGAGACCGGCTGACGGCCATCGTGTCGCTCGGCATCCAGGGTTTTGCCGTCGCGGTCATTTTCCTGCTGTTCGGCGCCCCGGATCTGTCCTTTACCCAATTCATGGTCGAGACGCTTTCGGTCGTGATCCTGGCGCTTGTAATGACGCGGCTGCGGCTTTCGCCTTCGGATCGCCGCCCGCCGCTCGCAAGGATCGGCCACGCCGCGCTCTCCGTTGCCTGCGGCACCGGTTTCGCGCTTCTTCTGCTCAAGGCAACTCAGGCGCCGTTCGACCTGACGCTGACCGCCTTTTTCAATCAATATTCGAAGCTGATTGCGCATGGCGACAATGTGGTCAACGTCATCATCGTCGACTTCCGCGGCACGGATACGCTCGGCGAGATCGCCGTCGTTGCCATGACCGGCCTTGCGATCCTGGCGCTGATCCGCATTCGCGCCGGCGGCGAGCGCAAGCTTGCGGCCAACGATCCTGATCTTGAGGAGAAGCCGGATCTTGGCGACAGAATGAAGGCCGAGCGCTCATGAATACGCTGATCTTCCGCACCGCCGCGCCGTTTCTGACGGCTTTGATGCTGCTCTTCTCCGTTTTCGTGCTGCTGCGTGGCCACAATGAGCCGGGTGGCGGCTTCATCGGCGGCCTGATCGCTGCCTCGGCCTTTGCGATCTACGGGATCGCCTGTGGCGTCACGGCGGTCCGGCGCGCAATCATCTTTCATCCGCTGGCGATTGCGGGTTTCGGCCTGCTTGCCTCGACACTTGCAGGGTTCATTTCCATCTTTGCAGGCGTTCCATTCATGACCGGGCTGTGGATCTACCCGCATCTCTTCGGCATCGAAGTGCCGCTTTCCACCGTCACGCTCTTCGATATCGGTGTCTATTTCGTCGTCCTTGGAGCTTTCACCTCGATCGCGCTTGCGCTCGAAGAGCGGGAGGTGGATTGATGGAGGCTGTGTTTGCCGTCGTCGTCGGCCTGTTCTTCTCCGCCGCCATCTATCTGATGCTGTCGCGATACTCGATCCGCATCATGCTTGGCATCGCCATCCTCGGCAATGCCGTGAATCTTCTCCTGTTCACCACCGGCCGTGTGACTCCGGATGTGCCGGCCATCATCCAGAAGGGGGCGAGCACGCTCGATAATGCGGCCGCCAATCCGCTGCCGCAGGCGCTGATCCTGACGGCGATCGTCATCTCCTTCTCGTTCCTCGCATTTCTGCTTGTCCTGACCTATCGGGCCTATCAGGACCTCAAGACCGATAACACCGGCGAGATGCAGCTTGCCGAACCGGACGAGCGGCCGCTGCCGCCCTTGGGGTACTGACGCAATGGCTGGACCCACGGACACCGCAGTCGACCTCTCCCATGCGCTCGTTGCCGCGCCGATACCGATGGGGCATTGGCTGGTCGTCTTGCCGGTCGCCTTGTGCATCGGGCTCGGCGCGATCCTTCTGATGCTGCGCAACCGGACGGAGTGGCACGCCGCGATCGCCATTCCAGGCTTGGCGCTGCTGGTGCTGATCGATGCGGCCTTGCTCTATCGGGTCGCAAGCGAGGGAGCCGTGACCATGGTCATGGGACGATGGCTGCCGCCCTTCGGCATCGCCTTCAGCGTCGATATTTTCGGCGCGCTCATGGCCTTGACGGCGGCGATCGCAGCACTTGCGGCAAGTGTCTATTCGCTCGGTGAAATCACCGCGAGCGGTCGGCGATACGGCTTCTTCCCCTTCCTGTTGTTGCTGTTGGCCGGTGTCAGCGGTGCCTTCCTGACGGGCGATGTCTTCAACCTCTATGTCTGGTTCGAGGTGCTACTGATTTCGTCCTTCGGTCTGCTGATCCTTGGTTCGGAGCCGGAACAGATCGATGGCGCGCTGAAATATGCCGTGTTGAACCTGATCGCCACCACGCTCTTTCTCGTCTCCGTCGGCTATCTCTATGCCGTCTTCGGCACGCTCAACATGGCCGATATCGCCATGAAGGCGAAGGCGGGCGACGGCCATGCGCCGTTGATGACGCTGGCCGGCTTGTTCCTGCTCGCCTTCGGCATGAAGGCGGCGGCCTTCCCGGTCAATTTCTGGCTCCCGGCCTCCTATCATACGCCGCGCATTACCGTTTCGGCCCTCTTTGCCGGCCTGCTGACCAAGGTCGGCGTCTACGCGCTTATCCGGATTCTGGTCATGCTGTTGCCGGTCGAGCGGGCGGGGCTTGGCCCGCTCATCACCGTCATTGCTATCGCAACCATGCTTGTCGGCGTGGTGGGGGCGCTGGGCGCAAGCGATATACGCCGCATGCTCGGCTATATCGTCATATCGGGTATCGGCACGATGCTCGCCGGCGTGGCGCTCGGCAGCGCCGATGGCCTCAGCGGCGCGATCTTCTATGCGCTGCATTCGATGGTGCTGATGACCGCGCTCTATCTGATCGCCGGGCAGGCGGCTCGCCTTGGCGGCAGCTTTTCGCTTGCCGCCCTTGGCGGGCTTTATCGCCGCAGCGGCTGGTTTGCCGTACTTTCGCTGGTGCTGTTCTTCGCCATCAGCGGCTTACCGCCCTTTTCCGGCTTCTGGCCCAAGGTGGTACTGGTCAAGGCGGCGCTGGCAACGGGCGCGTGGTGGCTCGCCGCAACAATCCTTTTGGCCGGTTTCCTGACGACGATTGTTTTCGGGCGGTTGTTCCTGCTCGCCTATTGGCGCCCGGCGCCAGCCGATGCCGCTGCCGCTGCCGCGATGGCGGAACCGATCGGCTGGCGGGCAGCGGTGCCGCTTCTGGCTCTTTCGCTGCTCGTCGTCGGCTTCGGCCTGTTTCCGGAAGGGCTTCTCCACTTGACGCGGGCCGCCGCCCTCGGCCTCGAACAGCCATCGGCCTACCTGCAGTCCGTCTTCCCCGTAGCGGGAGGCGCCGAATGATCCTGTTCGTCTTCAATCTGGTGCTCGCCATCGTCTGGGTTGCCATTACAGGCAGCGCCTCCTTCATCAATCTCGTGTTCGGTTTCGTGCTGGCGGCGATAGCGCTTGCGATCGTTCGATCTTCCTATGGCGGCGTGCTTTATCTCAGCCGTGTCAGGCGAATCCTCGTGCTTCTGCTGGTGTTCATATGCGAACTCACCAAGTCAGTCTGGGCGGTTGCCGTCGCTGTCATGAGCCCGAGGATGGATGTGAAGCCGGGGATCTTCGCCTTTCCGCTGACCGTCGACCGCGATTTCGAAATCACGCTGCTTGCCAATCTCATTACCCTGACGCCGGGAACACTGTCCGTCGACGTCTCCGATGATCGCAAGACGCTCTATGTTCACGCGCTCGACTGCTCCGATCCGGATATCCTCAGACGCGGTATTGCCGAGGGTTTCGAGCGACGCATCATGGAGGCTTTCCGATGATCGCGGCATCCATCGTTTCGGCCGCCGCCATGGTGGCGCTCGGCATCTTAAGTATAGCCTTCCTCTTTACCGTCTATCGCGTGGTGGCCGGCCCGACCTTGCCGGACCGGGTTCTGGCGCTCGATATGCTGGTCGCGATCGCCATCGGCTTCATTGCCGTCATCGCCATCAAGACGGGCTTCACGCTCTATATCGATATCGCCATTTCGCTCGGTCTCGTCGGCTTTCTCGCCACTGTCGCCTTCGCTCGTTTCATTCTGACGCAGGCACAATCGAATGCTGCGGAACGGAGCGATCCTCGACGGAATGACGGCGTCGCTGCCGGGGGCCGCAAGACGTCCAAGCACGACCGGCGCAAGAAGGGAGGGCGGTAGTGGATCTGCTTTGGGCCATTATAGTAACGGCACTTCTACTTTCAGGCGCGCTGTTCTCGCTCATAGCCGCCATCGGCATCGTGCGTTTCCCCGATCTCTACAGCCGGATGCACGCCGCGTCGAAGGCGGGCACGGTTGGCTCCGGTCTGTTGCTACTTGCAGTCGGTATCCACTCTCAGGACATGTCGATCCTGGCTCGAGCGCTGGCCGGGTTCGTTTTCTTCGTGCTGACGGCGCCGATTGCAGCACATCTTCTCGCGCGCGCGTCACACAAAGCCGGCTATCGGCTGACACCGCCTTCAGTACGGGATGAACTGTTAACACAGGAGCAGATCACGAAACGCGCGTATAGAAAGAAGGGCTAACAAACGCGGAGATTGTTCATGAAGGAATAGCTGTTCGCGTTATTAGTTATCTATTTTTTAGTAGATGAATTTTTTGCGAAGAAATGTCGGGATTAAAAACTGGACATTTGGGTAAAGAGTGCTAATTCAGATTCAAGTAGAGTTCTGATGTTGAGTTAGTCTCGACCGGGTTTAAGCTCTCAATGCTTTTATCTTTCTTTGATGAAAAGCTGAGCAAAACTTTCTTCCGGTAAGCGATTAAAGATCGCTATCGCGGTCGCTAATTACGATATCAGGCGGCAAGGGGCGGTTTTCTCTCGCATGAGGTCTAGGGGTGGATTTCATGCGGTACGAAATTTGGCTTTATCCACCGTTTTCTTGCTGGTGACTGCTACGAATACGAGCAATGCGTTCGCGCGGATTGTTCGGCGCTGGGACATAGCGAAATCAACAGATTTCCGTAGCCAAGCGCAAATCATATAGCAACGTTGTGCCTTGCGGACTCTTTGGAGGCGTGGGTGCAGCAGGCAAGCCGATGAACAGGAGAACACAATGACAGATGCGGCCCTTGGCAACGGGCAGGAGTTACTGGTTGAACTGACTGCCGACATCGTCGCGGCTTATGTCAGCAACCATGTCGTACCGGTCAGCGACCTTCCGAATTTGATTTCCGACGTACATTCCGCCTTGAGCAACACCTCGGCTCCGGCACCTGCCGTAACCGTGGTCGAAAAGCAGAAGCCGGCCGTATCCGTTCGTAAATCCGTGCAGGATGATCAGATCACTTGCCTGGAATGTGGTGGCAGCTTCAAATCGCTGAAGCGTCACCTCATGACCCATCATGGCCTCTCGCCGGAAGAATACCGCGAGAAGTGGGATCTGGCAGCCGATTATCCGATGGTGGCGCCCGCCTATGCGGAAGCACGTTCGCGCCTTGCAAAGGAAATGGGTCTCGGTCAGCGTCGCAAGCGCGGCTCCCGCTGAAGATTCCATGGTGAACTGAAGAAGACCCGGCCTGGGGCCGGGTTTTCTCGATATCTGCCGTGAAACCGGCCTATGCCGCGGCCCTGAGCCGGGCCTCTTCGCGAATGCGCTTGATCATGGAGCGCAAGCCGTTAGCGCGCTGCGAAGAAAGATGCTCCACCAGCCCGATCTTGCCGAAGACGTCGAGCGCGTCGAGAGCCGCAATCTCCGAGGCCGGCTTGCCGGAATAGGTGGCGAGTACGATCGCCACCAGCCCGCGTACGATATGCGCGTCTGAATCGCCTTCAAAGGTCAATATGGGGTTGTCCGGATCGCCCGAGGCGTGCGTGACGAGCCAGACCTGACTTGCGCAGCCCTGCACCTTGTTCTCCAGCGTCCGCTTTTCCTCCGGCAGATCGGGCAGTGCCTTGCCGAGCTCGATCACAAAGCGATAGCGATCCTCCCATTCGTCCAGGAAGGAAAAGTCTTCGATGATCTTGTCGAGCGGTGTCATTGCAGCAGTCCATATTGTCCGATGTCTTGGATATAGGCGAAACAGCCGATGATTTGAACCCAGGACAATAAAGAACGCCGCCGACCATCGAAGGTCAGCGGCGCTGGAGTTGGGGCCAATGTAAGATACGTCAGATGCGCGGGCGCGGCATCGGCAGTGGAATGGAAGACGGCAGCTTGACGGTGCCGGTAACGACGACGTCGGCCGTTTCGGTGCCGGAGATGCGCTTGGCCGGCATTGGCTGGGCAATGGCGGCAAGCTGATCGGCGTTTGCGTGTACGGTCGCGGTGCCGGCCTGAGCCTGGGCGGTTGACGCCTGATCCTTGAAATGGCGGCCGAGCATATCGTAGGCGACGCGGGCGCCGTCACCGACCTGATAACCGAGGGCCGTCAGCGTTTCGCCGCCCTTGAGGCAGACATCCGGCTTCTCGGTGCACATGGCGCCGACATATTGGACGACACCCGACGCAGCCGAAATCGCATCGGAGACCTGCACCGTCGGTTCGCCGCCCGGCCGGGGGGCACCCTCGGGTTTTGCAAAGATCGGCAGGAACATAAGGACCAGCGAAAACCAGAACCCTGCTCTAATCAGAAACCACATAGCCTAGCCCATCCTCTCTGTCGCTCGGTTCGAGCGCCGATTCGGACTGACCCGTCCGATCTGGTTCGAACCCTATCCGGCAGAGGACAACAGTGCTTTTCAAAACTCGGCAGCATTTTCTGCAATTTTGATTCAAATTTTAGCTTTCCAGCTTTGAGCAGCATTTGGTTCAAATTGTAGCGATTGATGTTAAGCATGTCTCGCCGGATGCTGTTGATATGCAGGGCTTTGCGCATATGCTGCTTGTTACAAAAGTTAACGCGCAGCGGAAATACGAATAAAATCCGTTGCTTACCCGCTGTTAACCACAAAGAATAAAGGTCCCGCATTCTGCGCCAAAACGGGATCTTGAGCCTCTTTCGGCCGCTCGGCGCGTTCCTTCTTTATTCTTTCTTTAAGTCGGCGAGGCCTATTGTGCAGTCCAATAAGTGACCGTTTTGACGGGTTGTAGTGTGCGCGTATTGAGTGACATTTCTGTCGGGGCTGTAGCTCTCGTGGACCGGGTAGGCCGAAGCTGGCTGTCCCGGACGAGCGGGAGTGGTGAAGTCCGTGGGCAGGAGCTGGCGATCCTGCGCCGGCTTGCGCTTGCTTCTTCCGTCGCGCTCCTTGCCGTTCCGGCGGGCCTGTCCTTCGTCACCAGCCCGGCCGTGGCTCTGCCCGCCGGTGTGGCCACGGTCTGCGCCGCCTTCCTCTTTTCTGCCGTCGGCAGCATCGCGCTCTCACGCCAGCGGCCTGCCATCCTTCCGGCAGAGGCTGTCGTCGTCGAGCACCGCGATCTGATGCTGGAGTCGGCGTTCGGTCTCATCCTGCTGCTCGACCCGCAGGGTAATGTCACCACGGTCGGTGGCCGCGATCGAACGGAATTCCTCAGCTGGATGCGCGACCCCACCGGGCGCGGCTTCATCGAGCAGATCCATGTTTCCGATCGGATCGTCTTCCTGCAGGCGATCGATGTCCTTCGCCAGGGCAGGGATGCGCATGGTGCGGATCTGCGTCTGGAGCGCTCCGCGGTTGCCGGCGGTGACGAGCAGTTCGTTTACGTGCGCATGGAACTGACAGCGCGCCGTGACGTGGACGGCCGCCTGACCGCGATTGTCAGCCAGCTGCGCGATATCTCCCAGGATCAGCAGCTTCGCGAGGATGCGGCGCGCAAGACCGCCGAGGCGGAATCGGCAAATGACGCCAAGTCGCGATTTCTGGCCGCCGTCAGCCATGAGCTGCGCACGCCGCTCAACGCCATTCTCGGCTTTTCGGATATTCTCAGCGGCGAATATTTCGGCAAGCTGGAAAACGACCGTCAGCGCGAATATGTTGGCCTGATCCGCCAGTCGGGCGCGCATCTGCTGTCGGTGGTCAATACAATGCTCGACATGAGCAAGATCGAGGCCGGCCGCTATGAATTGCTGCTCGAATCCTTCGCGATCGAAGACACGATTGCGACATGTGAGGCAATGCTCGGGCTGCAGGCGAAGGAAAAGGGGCTGACGCTTACGAGCCGCATTCAGCGCGGTCTCGGCGAGATCGTCGCCGACCAGCGTGCGATCCAGCAGATTCTCATCAACCTCGTCGGCAATGCCATCAAATTCACCGATGCGGGCGGCGCGATCACCATCGACGCGGCCCTGACGGATGGGATGCTGAAGCTGTCGATCGGCGATACGGGTATCGGCATTGCCAGCGAGCGGCTGGCGTCGCTCGGCCAACCTTTCGTCCAGATCCAGAACGATTACACACGCCGTTATGCCGGGACCGGCCTCGGCCTGTCGCTGGTCAAGGGCCTTGTCGGCCTGCACGGCGGAAGCTTCTCGATTGCGAGCGCGCCGGGTGAGGGCACGGTCATCACCATCCTCATTCCGTTTGACGGCTCGGGCGCCGTGACGATGCAACTGCCTGTGGATGTCAATCGCCCGGTCGATTTTCCGCCGCGCCTGAAACATACTGTGGAGATAGATGAAGGGCGAAACAAGGAACTGATGAATGGCCCCGCAAAAGCGAAAATCGCCTAAGGGAAGAGGAAAGGGCAAGCGCAAGCAGCCCGGTCTCGCTTCCCGTGGGGCGGTTGCCCTTGGCAGCCTGAGCCTGCGCGGCAGCACCGCGCTGGGCGGCCTTGGTCTTCGCGGCGCGGGTGCGCTCGGTTCTCTGATCGGTAGTGCGGTTGGCCGTCATCCGGCGATTGCCGGTGGTGTCGCGCTCTTCTTCGGAGTTTTCGGTTTCGTCACCGCCAACGCGCTCTGGTATCAGACGGGCGCACATCCGTCTCCCATATTGCGCACCCGTGATCCGGCTTCTCCCTATCAGATCCCCGGCCGCAAGTCCTTCCTGCACGCGCAGCAGGCCGATGCCGGCAATGTCACGACGTTCCGGATCGAACGGCAGGATTCGGTTTCCGATCCCGCCGCGTCATCGCCAAACGGGCAGGCGGCAAGCTCTGCCACGGCTCAGCCGTCCTCCGCACCGTCGAAGCTGATTGCTAACATCCAGGCCGAACTGATCCGTCACGGCCTCTATGACGGCGCTGCCGATGGAAAGCCGGGGTCGCGCACGACGTCGGCCATTCTCTTCTTCCAGGAAGCGTCCGGCCTGGCGCAGACAGGCGCGCCGACGCCGGAGCTTCTGGCCGCTCTCAAGGCCAGCAATGCCGCCAATACGCCGCCAGCAGGCGGCGGGACGATTGCTGCGGCGGCTGTGCCTGCCCAGCGCCCCATCAATGTTTCCGCGACGGCGGCTGCGATCGACCCGGTCGCCGCCGCCATCCAGAATGCCGAGACAAACATGAAGACCGGCGCCGTCGTTGCCAAGGCGACGCCGGGCGATGCGGTCAACAAGGTCAATATGGTCATGCAGATCCAGAAGGGTCTGAGCAACATCGCCTACAGCAATGTCAGCATCGACGGCGTTGCCGGAGAGCAGACGAAGGCCGCGATCCGCCGTTTCCAGAAACATTATCGCCTGCCGGAAACCGGGGAGCCGAACATGGCTGTTCTCAAGAAGCTGCAGGATATCGGCGCGCTTTGAAGCCTGCCGTGTAAACGATGGTGAATTATACCCGAGGGCGGCTTCAATTGCCTTGGCGGGTCTCTCCCGCTATAGCTCGCCCATGAGATTGCGCAGCGACATATTTGTTTCCGCTCTTGTCCGCCGCCTGTTCGCTCGCGGCGATTTTGCCGCCGTCGAGCGCAAGGGGGAGGAGCATGCGGGCGCGATCTTCATCCGACAGCGTTTCCGCGACGGATCGGAAACCCTCTATGCGCCCGCTCCGCAAAGCCTGTTCGATGAGGAGGAGAGCGGAACGCGGCTCTTCGAAATCCGCATCGACCGCAAGGAGCCGCAGGAAATCCGCGAGACCCTCGATCGCGAGCTGAAGTTTGATCCTGATCTGTGGGTGGTCGAGCTGGAGACGGACGATATTGCGGATATCGTCCCTTTGGCCGGTTTGCGCGCCAATCCGCTGGATTGACCCGTCTCTAGCGCCGGTTTGCCACGCGCAATTCGCGGATCGTACCGGATTTTGCGCCGAACAGGGGTGCTGCAGGACGCTGCGCGGGTGCGGGCTTTTCCCGCGGCAGATAGGTATAGCTGTCGGCGCGGCGCCATGCCTCGACGCGCGCCTGGCTTTCTTCCGAGTCGATGTCGTCGAGCACCAGCCACGCGCGGCTGACGCTGCCATGCCGTTCGGCCAGATGCGGATAGAAGCGCTCGAGCGAGTATACGGCGTCGGCAATGCCCATGCCGAGGCTGGTGAGGGTAACGGCGAGCTGCTGGCCCGATGTGTCGAGCAGAATGCGTTCCGCGAGCCAGTAGCTGGAGGAAAGGGCGTCGGCGAGCGTCGTTGCAAATTGCAGCGCATCGCGTTCCCTGGCAAAGCGGACCAGCAGTGCTTCCTGTGTCTCGTTGAGACTGCGTAGGCCGAGCCGGTCGTTATCGTCGCGAGCCAGATGACGGGCGGCCTGTTTGATCTGCTGGCGCAAGATCTCTTCGCGCGACTGCCGCTCGGTTTCCGCCACCTCCGCTCCGGATGATGCGACATTGGTCGGCTGCTCGATCATGGTCATGCCGCGTTCCGGCTCGGCCTGATGCAAGCCGACGAGGGCATCGATAACCTTCGGCGAGAGAGATGGCCTGCGCACGATTGCCCGGGCATGGGCGGCTCCCTGCGTGCGGGCGATGGTGATGAGCGTATCGTCATCGATTGCCGGAGAGCTCGTCAGGAAGGGAGCGGCGATGGCGATCGGCTGACAGCCGATGAACAGGGCGACTGCTTGGGGCACGGTTTCACATTGGGAGAGGGCAGCGACCGCCTGCCGCTTCGCTTCATCCGACGACGCCTGGAAAACCGGGGTAAAGAGTTCGGCGAACTGGCGGAGCTCCGATTTGGACGGATGGCCCATGCCCTCGAAACTGGTGATCGTCGCCATCAGAACCACGTCCTTCTTACGGACAGTCGCAGGCTCTTCCAGGTCTCGAAACCGATCACGCACGCCAACACCCATACTGATACGCTGAACAAAAAAGCAGGGAGCCCGATGGTCGACCAAGCGTTTCGTCTCGCCTCGCTCCAGTCGTGCCGGACAACCCTTTCGATGAAGAAAGTGTGTTCGGCAGCAATTGTCGAAACGGGTTTGGACACGGTCGTCCTTATCTGGCTTTCGCGAAAGACTAAGGCCGCCAAGGTTAATGGTTGGTGAAAACTTTATTAAAATCCGAATAAAAATTGCGCGTTAAGCTTGCGCTTGGGCGGCATCGGGATTTTGACCGTGTCAACGGCAGTTCGGCGCGCATCGCAGCCTGTGGAAAACCTTTTCCGACACGCGCACCGGAAATTGCACTCAACTTATTGGTGTTTGTGCTGGAAAGGTATCGGGACGTTCAATCACCCTGTTGTCGGACGGCAACCGGGCTTCAGTCAGTCCTTTAGCGTGAATGGGGGATGTCTTCAGATGCCCTTATGCTCGCGCAGGGCTTCAAGCAGCTTTTCCGAGGTATTGTAGCCGGATTGAAAAAGGCCGATTGCCGCCGTGGCGGCGAACTGGGCTTCCGTACTTTTTATATCGATCCGCTTTTCCAGACACCATCCATCCAGCGCATTGCGCAGGACGATGACATCCTCCGGAGAAAAGACGGAACTGCCCGTCGCAAACATTGATCGCCCTCGAATTTCGGCCCTACATTACGTTAATTTTTGATGAGCGCAAATAATATTTGCGTGACGCTTTTCTGCAACGCAGCCGGTGTTCCTTCCATTTGCCTGCGATACCATCCGTTTATCTAAGAATATGATATTATTCGACTTCGCGGTCAAAACGGCTCCCGCAATTTTTCCTCGGCCTATGAAACCAAAGCCCTCGTCGCAGCGTTAATAGAGTATGACGAGCGATGCCAGGGACGACGAGCGACAAGAATTAGCATTCTGTTAACTGCGATATGTCTGAATTCCGGTTGAAAGCAGCCATTGGCAGAATGTGATCAAGTGTAATGACAGCATGGAAGCCGAAATCGGTGCCCATGCCACGGTGTAAGGGAAAGGCCGTGAGAAGGCGCGGATGCCTCCATTGAAGCCAGCAGGACAAGGCTGGAATGGAGGGAAGCGCTAGCCCGCTTCAGCGGCGGGCAGGGTGAAATCAAGTCGCAGGTTCATCCGTCTCGAGACGTAAATGGAGACGAGAATGGCAAAGATCATATCTTTTTCGGATTGGCGATTACGCCAGCCGCCCCGCGCTCAGAAAGAGCCAGTAGAGGCGAAGATACTTCTGTTTACCGGCGTGCGGTACGAGCATCTCGATACGCCCACACATCGTCCCGGGACGGGATCGAAGCGGGCAAAGGGAAAGTAACGTCGCCTTGAAGATGCGTATCGGGACGTGTGCCTGTGCGCGCCCCTCGGTCGCCACCGCAATCCGGTCGGACACCGCTTGTTACGGCTCCCTCCGTGGAGTAGCGCTGGCGCCGTCGTCCCAGACTCAATTCCGTATTTCAGTCCCCGTACTCAGCCGGCACATTCAGCCATTGTCGAATTCGTCGCAGCCCGCCTCCGAGAGAAATTCTCTGGCCGCGTCGTCGAAGCTTGCCTGGGGCGCCATCGTGTGCAGCACGGCATATCCCTGTGCTCTAGGCACTTCCACCAGGATCGACTGGGCGAGGGCGGGTGGCAGCGCCTTGCGGATGCCGGTCAGTTGCACGGGCGATGCCAGCAGCAGATCGAGCGTGCCGCCGACCGACGTACGGTCGCTCATGCTGAACACCTCATTGGATGCCGCGTCATAAATGGCCAGCGACCAGAACGGCACCTTGCCCTTTGCAGTCAGGTGAACGGGTGTGTCCTCGATGTCGAAGGCACAGACGGCGGTGCGGATATACGGATCGGTGTTGGAAAGCCCCGCTTCGTCATCCTTGTTGTCGAGCATGTAGAAATGGTTCTCGTCGCCCTCATCGGAGACGCGCGTATAAGCATCACGGTCGGAGAAATGCGGCAGCGACAGGATGATGATGATGTGCAGCAGTGCGGCACCGAACAGGCCGGTCAGGATCGCGAAGACGAATCTAAACATTGCCGCACCCGATCTTCTCGAGTTTCGGCATGCCGAGATCGATCAGCCCGGAATTGCTGGCGGCCGGCGAATCCAGCAATGTCCATACCAGGCGGAAATTGCCGGACGGTGGCAGGGCGAGCCAGTTGCCCGCCTGCGCATTGGGTGAGACCACGATGTTGAACGTCGAATCCGGCTTGCGCAGCACGACCCAGGAGTTGATGGTGGAAGGGCGGCCGGCCGCGTCTTCGATCGGCTGGCCGTCATTGCCGGCGATGAAGAGGGTCCATAGCCGCGCCGGCGGCGTCTGGCCGCTGATGCGATAGCTGCAGCTCGCCGTCAGGCGCGCGCCGCCATCGTCGTCGGAAGCGGTAAAGACCAGCCCCTCGGCCGTGCCGTAAAGCAGCCGCCCGCCGCGCGCCCTGTGAGATTTCGCATAAGGGTCGGCATCCGCCGTCTGCATTTCCGGAAAAGCCTGCCAGGCACCGAGCTTGATCGCCCCGAAACCCGAGGTCGCATTCAGCGCCAGAAGCGTGAACACGATACCGCCGCCAAAAGCGATAACAAGCGAAAGCGCAACAAGAAGGGGAACTCGGAACACCCTGGGATCGTCCTCGTGACAAATCGGTGTCGATTTATCCCTGATTCTGGCGACAGGGGGAAGGGCAGGCCGTCGTTTGAGGGCATTATGCGAACAATAGCAGGGATCGGGGACGGCAGCGTTCATGCGAATCGACGGCTTCCGCCGGATCGTTCTGCCGCGAATTGCCGCTGTTACAGGCGTCGCATTACAGTCCGGTCGAGATGAACGAAGTCGAGGCCACCACGCGCGGCGCAGCCGCTGCGGAAAGACCTCTACTCCGCCGTCGCCACCTTTTGCGCGCCAAGCGGTGCAGCCGCTTTCAGCCTTTCGCCGATGTCGCGCAGGATATTCGTGGAGTCGACCGAGAGCGAGCGCGGGCGCACCAGCGGCGGCAGGCCGCTAGCGGCGGGGTCGGCGGGTTTCTTGGCGGCCACGGTTTGCGGCTTCTGCACGGGGAACGGGTTGCTGATGCCGGGGATCGGTTTGAGCACGATACCCTGATTGGCGTAGTCCATGATCTTCTTGAAGGTCATGGCCGGCAGGGTGCCGCCTGTCATGTTGTTCGTTGATGTGTAGTCGTCGTTGCCGAACCAGACGGCGCAGGTGTAGTTGCCGGTAAAGCCGATGAACCAGGCGTCGCGGTAGGCCTGGGTTGTGCCGGTCTTGCCACCGACGACGATGCCGTTGTCCAGAGCCGCCTTGCGGCCGGTACCGATCACCGGAACCTGCGTCAGCATCTGGTTCATGTAGGAGGTAGCTTTTTCAGTCAAAATCCGCTTGGCAGGTGGTTCGTCACGGCTGAAGTCGTAAAGCACCTTTCCGTCATAGCCGGTGATCTGCTCAATGCCGTGGCGGCGCGACTGCATACCGTCCGCCGGGAAGACTGCATAGGCCGTCGCCTGGTCGAGCACGGTGACTTCAGACGTGCCGATCGGAATGGTCTTGTCGTTGCGGATCGGCGTCTCCACGCCCATGGCCTTGGCCATATCGCGGATCGGCTGGATACCGAACTTTTCCTTGGCAAGCCGGACGGGGATCGTGTTGATCGACTGCGTGAGCGCCTGGGTCAGCGTGACCTTGCCCTCGTAGCGGTTCTCGTAATTGTGCGGGCTCCAGTTGCCCCAGGTGATCGGCGCATCGACGATGGTCGACGTCGGCGTCATGCCGTTCTCCATCGCCACCGAATAGGTGTAGATCTTGAACGACGAACCCGGCTGCCGCAGCGCCTTGGTGGCACGGTTGAACTGGCTTTCGCCGTAGTCGCTGCCGCCGACCATGGCGCGCACGGCGCCGCCGCTTTCGATGACGACGGAAGCGCCCTGTTTCGCCTTATAGCGTTCGCCGAACTCCATCAGGCTGGATTGGACCGAATCCTCCGCCGCCTTCTGCAGCCCCATATCGATAGTGGTGCGTACGATCAGCGAGCGCTCCGGGAACCGGTTCGAAAGCCGCTGCACCTCGTCGAAAGCCCAGTCGAGGAAATAATCCGGGGATTCGATCTGGGCGCGGTCGACCACCGAAGCAGGGTTGCGCCGTGCCGCGATGACCTGTCCTTCCGTCATCAGCCCGCTCTGGACGAGATTGGAGAGCACGTCGTTGGCGCGGGCGCGTGCCGCCGGCAGATTGACGTGCGGCGCATACTTCGCCGGCGCTTTGAAGAGACCGGCGAGCATCGCGGCTTCCGCCAGGTTGACGTCCGTAATGCTCTTGCCGAAATAGAATTGCGCCGCGGCCGCTGCGCCGAAAGTGCCTCCGCCCATGTAGGTTCGGTCGAGATAGAGGCTGAGGATCTCTTTCTTAGAGAGATTTGCCTCGAGCCAAATCGCCAGGAAGGCCTCCTTGATCTTGCGGTCGATGGAGCGCTCGTTGCTGAGGAACAGGTTCTTGGCGAGCTGTTGCGTCAGCGTCGAGCCGCCCTGGACGACGCCGCCGGCCTGTGCATTGACGGTGACGGCGCGGAACAGGCCGATGACGTCGATGCCGAAATGGTCGAAGAAGCGCCGGTCCTCGGTCGCCAGCACCGCCTTGATGAAATAATCTGGCAGCTGGTCGACCGGCACGGAATTCTCGTGAATGATGCCGCGGTGGCCGATGACATTGCCGTAGCGATCGAGGAAGGTCACCGCGAAGTTGCCGCGATTGCGCCAGTCGCCCTGTGTGGCTTCGAAGGCCGGCATGGCAAGCATCAGCATCACGACGGAGCCGGCTGTGCCGAGTGTCATGCCTTCGCCGAGCAGTTCGAAAAGAATGCGCTTCCAGCCGCGAGCGCGGAAACGACGGAAGAAGATGGTAATGTCTTCCCAGGCTTCGGTAAGGCGGAAACCGGCATTCCAGAGGGTGGAGTCGATCCATGAATCGAGGCGCAGGAAGAAATAGCGCTTCCTCCGCCGCGGCTTTTCAGCCCCGCTATCCCTAGGCGTCTCGGGCGCGTTGTTCGGCCCGTTTTCTGGATTGGATGGGTCTTCCACGCTCTACTTCCCGACCACATTACAGCCGCGCGTCTCCTTGTGGGACACGCAAAGCCCATTATCTCATAGAACGGCTAATTGAATAATTGGTTGATTTAGAGAAAAGAACAAGAGACATGCATGCCGCAGCCCGAATTCCCCCTCTATCGGGTGGCGAGGACGACGATGATGACAGACGAGATACCCTTCTGGAAAAGCAAGAGCCTGACGGAGATGAGCCCGTCGGAATGGGAAAGCCTTTGCGACGGCTGCGGCCTCTGTTGTCTCAACAAGCTCGAGGAATGGGATAGCGGCGACGTCTATTTCACCTCGATCCGCTGCAAGCTGATGGATGGCGAGAGCTGTCGTTGCACGAGTTATCCGAACCGCTGGGATTTCGTGCCCGATTGCGTGCAGCTGACGCCGGAAAAAGTGCCGGAGCTGGAATGGCTGCCGCCTACCTGCGCCTATCGTCTCGTCAATGAAGGCCGCGATCTCTACTGGTGGCATCCGCTGATCTCCGGCGATCCGGAAACGGTGCATATTGCCGGCGTGTCCGCCCGCGGACGCACCGTCAGCGAAAATGACGTCGATCTCGACGACTTCGAGGATTATGTCGTCGACTGGCCACTGACCGTCGAGGACGATATGATGCCTAATCCTCCGGCAAAGCCATAGTTTTCGGCGCCACGTTTCGCCACGCCCGTCGAACCAGCGTCCTGACCTCTTCATCGTCGGCATCGCGGTGAAAGAGCCGCGTCGAGCCTTTCAGGCCCCAGCCGCCCGGCACGGCGGCGACATGTTCCGGCATGGTTGCGAGTGCCATCTGCTGCTGGTCCGGCGTCAATTTGACGACGCAGAAATCCGGCCCGGGAAGGGTCATGAAGATCTTGCCTCGCACGCGAAAGTCGCGGGTGCCGAAATGCGAGCCCTCCGCCGTATCCGGCAGGTCGAGGGCAAGGGATACGAGTTCCTCGTCGGTCATGGTCGTGACAATATCATGTTCTGCTCCCGAGAGGTAAATGATGGTGCTTGCAGGCTGCGAGCAAACGGTCCCTCGGCCGGAATAGCCGGTTCATTGAATTGAACCCATGCGCGTGGTATCGCGCCATGCCCCGCATATGCACAAGGAGCCGCTGCGTGATCCGCCATATCGTCTTCTTCACCGTTCCCGATCGCGCCAGGCTTGAAGAGGTTCGTTCCGGCCTCTCGATCCTCACGGCCATTCCGCATGCGCGGTTGTTGGAGATCGGCACGAATGTGAAGACCGATCAGCTCGGGACCGACGTCGATCTGGTGGTCTATGGCGAGTTCGATGACGAGGCGGCGCTCGCGGCTTACAAGGCTCATCCGAATTATCAGCGCTCCATCGAACGAGTTCGCCCGCTGCGCGAAATGCGTATTGCCGCAGACTACGAGACGGCGACGGCCGTCCATGAGCCGTTCTGAAAGCAAGGCACAGGAAAGGGCAAGCCTCCGCCAGCGATTTCAATGGATTGAGCATTCGAACGGAATCGGTTTGTCGGCAGCCGGATTCTTCGTCTGAGCTTCTTGAATCAACTTGTGAAGCGCCGGACTCATGTTGAGAGGAAATTGCCGCAAGCGATTCAAAGGACTCAGGGAAATCCTCGCGCCTTATGTCGATAAGGCGTCCGAAGGCCGGTTGCATTGGCCATGGCGCGGCGACGGCTCATGTCGCGTCCATAGGCCGATGATAAGCAGGAATGATTAAAAATGACTAAGTCCGTGCGGGCGAGCCTGGCGCGCACGAACCCGGATATGCGTTGATTCTGGCATATCGCTGATAGATTGTATCGTTGGCGGATGCTGGAGCGCCAAGCGGTTGCCCTTTTGACGATGCCTCGGTTTCGTACTCAGTAATTTCAAAGACTTAAAGTATCGTTCGCGCCATCCATCTGCCCCGTTGGCCGAAAATTACAGCCCATTCATTTGCCATTCAGGCGTGTTTGGGTAAATAATCGGCCTAGTTAATGTCCCTGTGGGAAGTCCGAAGCATGGCCTCATTTTCAAGCATAGCAGCAGCGGCCCTCGTTTTGGCCGGCTCGTCTGTTCTGCCGGCGCCAGCGCCGACGTCGACCCTGGTCGCGCGGGCCAACGGCGATTGCAGCGAGGCAGCCGAGGAGGTCGTCGCCAAGACCGGTGGCCAGCTTCTCTCCGCACAGCCGTCCGGCGACAGCTGCATCATCACCGTTCTCGTTCAGGGCAACGGGCAGCGGCCGCGCAAGGTAACGATGAAAGTGCCGATGTGACGACAGGGCATTTGTGACGCCAGCCTAAAGCCTTGAATCTCACACAAAATCTTATTGTTTCCGTGATTCCACTGTAGCGCGATTTACAGTACTGTTTCTCGAACCGGGGAAATTGGATTCAGACATGCGCATTCTGATAGTCGAAGACGATATCAACTTGAACCGCCAGCTTGCCGAAGCCTTGAAGGAGGCGGGCTATGTGGTCGATACGGCCTTTGACGGCGAGGAGGGCCATTTTCTCGGCGATACCGAGCCCTACGACGCCATCATCCTGGATATCGGCTTGCCCGAAATGGACGGCATCACCGTGCTGGAGAAATGGCGCGGGGCAGGGCGCGCCGTGCCGGTGCTGATCCTGACCGCCCGCGACCGCTGGAGCGACAAGGTGGCCGGCATCGATGCGGGAGCGGATGATTACGTCGCCAAGCCCTTCCATGTCGAGGAAGTGCTGGCGCGCATCCGCGCGCTCATCCGCCGCGCCGCCGGCCACGCCTCTTCGGAAATCGTCTGCGGCCCGGTGCGGCTCGATACCAAGAGCTCGAAGGCGACCGTCGACGGCAAGCCGCTCAAGCTCACCTCGCACGAATACCGCCTGCTTGCCTATCTCATGCATCACAAGGGCGAGGTCGTCTCGCGCACCGAGCTGGTCGAACATATGTACGATCAGGATTTCGACCGTGATTCCAACACGATCGAGGTTTTCGTCGGCCGCCTGCGCAAGAAGATGGGCGTCGACTTGATTGAAACGGTCCGCGGCCTTGGTTACAGAATCCAAGCTCCAACCAATGCGAATTAAGTCGCTCACCGCTCGCGTCCTGCTATTGACCACACTCTGGTCCGCCATGGCGCTGGTGGTGATCGGCCTCGTCATTTCCAACATCTACCGCAAGAGCGCCGAGCGTGGTTTTCAGGACCTGCTGCGGGCACAGCTCTCCAGTGTAGTCAACTCTGTCACGATCAGCGATCAGGGTGGGCTATCAGGCAATCCACAGCTTGGCGACCTGCGTTTCGCCCAGCCGAAGACCGGCTGGTATTGGATAGTCGAGCCGCTCGGCACCTATACCGCGACACCGCTGGTATCGTCGTCGCTGGGCGCGTCGAACCTGCCGGTACTGTCGGTGCTGGAGGCGCCCTTCGACAAGCGTTACGAGCGCTATTACGTCGTCAACGATGCCTTCGGAAACCGTGTGCAGGTGGCTGAAACCGAAGTCGTGCTCGATGGGGATGGCCACGCGGCCCGGTTTCGCGTCACTGGCAATGTCGCCGTGGTCGAGGATGACGTCCGCAATTTCTCCCATAGCCTCTATCTCGCGCTCGTCGGCTTCGGTGTTGGCAGTCTGATCGTCAATGCGCTTGCGATTCTCTACGGGTTGAAGCCGCTCGATAAGGCACGCGCCGCGCTGGAACGAATCCGTGCCGGCGAAAGCGAACGGCTGCAAGGCAATTTCCCGCGTGAGATTCTGCCGCTTGCCAACGAGATCAATGCGCTGATCGACAGCAACCGGCGTATCGTCGAGCGCGCCCGCATGCAGGTCGGCAATCTCGCGCACTCGTTGAAAACGCCGATCGCCGTGCTGCTGAATGAATCCCGCGTCTTGGAGCGCTCGCACGGCGATTTGGTGAAGAACCAGGCCGAAGCCATGCAGGGACAGGTGCAATCCTATCTCAATCGCGCCCGTATCGCCGCGCAGCGTGAATCCGTCCTGGCCCGTACCGATGCCGAACCGGCGCTGGAGCGCCTCGTCCGTGTCATGCGGCGGCTTAATGCGGATAAGGAGTTTGAGCTTGCCGTCTCGCCCAATCTTTCGCTTGCCATGGAGCAGCAGGATCTGGAGGAGACGGTCGGCAACCTCCTCGAAAATGCTGCCCGCTTTGCCGAGCATAAGGTGCGCGTGGTTGCAAACGAGGCGCCGGCCGAGGTCAAGGGTATCGATCCGGCGCGGCGTCATTGGGTGGAACTGGTGGTTGAAGACGACGGCCCCGGTCTGGAGCCGGATGAGATCCGCGAAGCCATGAAGCGCGGGCGCAGGCTGGATGAGAGTAAGCCGGGCACGGGGCTTGGGCTATCGATCGTGAGCGAGATCACCAATGAATATCAGGGCCGTTTCGAGCTCTCCAGGGGCACCTGGGGCGGGCTTCGGGCGAGCCTAATTTTGCCAGGCCTGACGAAGGATGTTGCGTGAGGCACGGCATGATGCCAAAAAGACGTTGTGGGTCATGATGATGCCGCAGCGCAGTACCTATGGTTTTGCTTTTTGATACTGGTTCGGTTGTATGAAGCTTCGTACCTTTTTTCTGGTCGTCCCCTCTCTTTTCGCCGCGATTGCGCTTTCCGGTTGCTCGACGACGAGCGGCACGGGGAGCGGCAAGAGCTTGTTTTCGTCTGCGAAGCCTCCGGCCTCGGCAACCTTCATCAATGCTCTTGATGGTGGCATCGTCGAACGCACCGGCATCAAGCTCAACGACAACGACAAGCAGCGAGCGCTGGAAGCGGAATATCGGGCGCTTGAGACCTCGCCGCTCGGTCAGCCCGTGGCTTGGAAGGGTAGGGACGCCAGCGGTGAAGTCATCGCAGCCGCACCCTATCAGGTGGGTTCGCAGAATTGCCGGCAATATACCCATACGGTTACGGTCGAAGGCAAGCCGACCATGGCACGCGGTGCGGCCTGTCGCAATGATGACGGTACCTGGACGCCGCTGAACTGAGATCTCATCTTTGCGGGAGAGAGTGCGGCAGCGCTGCAACGAGGCCGTTGCGCTGTCGAACTGCTCTCGGATATTGGGTCAATCGTCGTTTCATTCGATCTTTGGGCACTGTGCACCTGCCTGGAAAAACATACGCCAAGCGCGGCCAAACGCCTCAAATCTTCGTCAGATAGCCTTTCCCGGTTGGAATAAGCGCGCCGTTAAAGTATTGGGCGTTTATGCTGTTCTGGATTCTCGTGGCCGTTCTGACGGCTGTTGTCGGCGCTGTGCTGCTCTACCCTCTTCTGCGTGGTGCGAAAGAGGCGGAGGACTGTCGTTCCGGAGAGGCCGAGGTCTACCGGGATCAGCTTCGCGAGCTGGACCGCGATCTGGCTGGTGGTCTCATCTCGGTGCAAGAGGCCGGCTATGCCCGCGCCGAGATCGGCCGGCGTCTCATTGCGGCCGCCAAGGACGAGAAGACGGAGGCGAAATCGCCTGTTCATGGTGGCTATCGTCTCGCCCAGGCCTTCATCATTGTCATTCTTCCGGCCGTAGGCCTCTGTCTCTATCTCGCCAATGGCGATCCCGGCTTGCCGGCGCAACCGCTGGAAGCGCGGCTTGAAAAGCCCGGAAACGATCTCGCCATTTCGATCGTCAAGATCGAGCAGCATCTGGCCAGGAACCCGGATGACGCCAAGGGCTGGGAGGTTCTCGCGCCGATCTACTTCAAGACAAACCGTATCGGCGATGCCGAGCTTGCCTATCGCAACGTCATCCGCCTGTTGGGGCCGAATGCTGCGCGTCTCGGCGATCTGGGTGAAGTTCTCGTGGTGAAGGCCAACGGGGTCGTGACGGCGGAGGCGCGGGGTGTGCTGCAGCAGTCGCTGGCGCTCGATGCCGCAAATCCCCGTACGCTTTTCTATCTGGCACTGGCGCTGGAACAGGAGGGTAAGGCAGCGGACGCGAAGACGGCCTTCGAGGCTCTGGCGAAACAGTCGCCGCCGAGTGCGCCCTGGCTCGCCGCCGTTAACGAGCATATCGTCAAGAATGGGGGCCAGGCCGTGGCATCCGCGAATGCCAACGCTCCCGGCAATCCAACCGCGGAGGATGTCGCCGCGGCGAATGCGCTGAGCAGCGGCGATCGCCAGCAGATGATCCGGGGCATGGTCGATAGCCTTGATGCCAAGCTCAAGGAAGACCCGAAGAATTTCGAAGGCTGGATGCGGCTGATCCGCTCCTACGCCGTCTTGAACGACCGGGATCGTGCCGTGGACGCGCTGAAGCGCGGCCTTGCGGCTTTCCCGGCCGATGGAGGAGAAGGTCAGCAGCTTCTGGCGCTGGCCAAGGAATTGGGACTGCCGACGGAGGTGACGCAGCAATGACCCGCAAGCAGAAACGCCTGGCAGTCATTGCCGGCGGCATGGGTTTCATAGCCGCCGCCGTGCTGCTCGTCCTCTTCGCCTTCAGCCAGTCGGTCGCCTATTTCTACATGCCAGCGGATTTGGCCAAGACGCCGGTCGGCGCCGGAACGCTGATCCGCTTGGGCGGCCTTGTCGGCGAGAGGTCGATCGTTCGTGGTCAGGGCACGCAGGTTCAGTTCACGGTGACCGATGGTACCGATACGATCAAGGTCAAGTATGACGGCATCCTGCCGGATCTGTTCCGCGAGGGGCAGGGGGTCGTGACCGAAGGCAAGTTCGAGCCGGGCAGCGACGTTTTCGTTGCCGACAGCGTGCTCGCCAAGCATGATGAGCGCTACATGCCGAAGCAGGTCGCCGACAAGCTGAAAGCCGATGGCGTGTGGAAGGGCGAGGAGGCCAGCCAATGATCATCGAGCTCGGACATTATGCCCTGGTGCTGGCGCTCGCGACCGCCCTCATCGTCTCCATCCTGCCCGTGATCGGTGCCCGGCGCGGTGACGTGTCGATGATGGATATCGCGCCGATCGGCTCGATCGTCATGTTCCTGCTGGTTGCCTTCTCCTTCGCCGTGCTGACCTACGCTTACGTCGCCTCCGATTTCTCCGTCCTCAACGTCTGGGCCAATTCCCATTCGCTGATGCCGCAGATCTTCAAGATTTCCGGCGTATGGGGCAATCACGAGGGATCGATGATGCTCTGGCTGCTGATCCTGGCTCTGTTTAGCGCGCTCGTCGCGCTTTTCGGACGCAATCTGCCTGACGTGCTGCGCGCCAACGTGCTTGCCGTGCAGGCCTGGATCTCCTCGGCCTTTCTGGTCTTCATCCTGCTCACGTCCAATCCCTTCATTCGACTGAACCCGGCACCTGCCGAGGGCAAGGACCTCAACCCCATTCTTCAGGATATCGGGCTGGCGATCCATCCGCCTTTGCTCTATCTCGGTTATGTCGGCTTCTCCGTTTGCTTCTCCTTTGCCGTTGCAGCGCTTCTGGAAGGCCGTATCGATGCCGCTTGGGCGCGCTGGGTGCGGCCATGGACATTGGCCGCCTGGAGCTTCCTGACGCTCGGCATCGCCATGGGCTCCTACTGGGCCTATTACGAGCTCGGCTGGGGCGGCTGGTGGTTCTGGGACCCGGTGGAAAATGCCTCCTTCATGCCCTGGCTTGCCGGCACCGCCCTACTGCATTCTGCGCTGGTCATGGAGAAGCGCGACGCCCTGAAAATCTGGACGGTGCTGCTGGCGATCCTGACCTTCTCGCTCTCGCTGCTTGGCACCTTCCTCGTCCGTTCCGGCGTGCTGACATCAGTGCATTCCTTCGCCAGCGATCCGACACGCGGCATCTTCATTCTCTGCATTCTCCTCGTCTTCATCGGCGGTGCGCTGTCGCTCTTTGCCCTGCGCGCGCCGAAGCTTGCCGCCGGCGGCCTGTTCGCGCCAATCTCGCGCGAGGGCGCGCTGGTGCTGAACAATCTGATCCTGACAGTTGCCTGCGGCACGGTGCTGACCGGCACGCTCTATCCGCTCGCCCTCGAAACGCTGACCGGCGACAAGATCTCCGTCGGCCCGCCCTTCTTCAACATGACCTTCGGGTTGCTGATGACGCCGATCCTGATCGCCGTGCCGTTCGGCCCGCTGCTTGCATGGAAACGCGGCGATCTTCTCGGCGCGCTGCAGAGGCTTTATGTCGTCGCGGGCCTTGCATTCCTGGCGGGCCTTGTCCTGTTCTATATCAAGCACGGCGGACCGGTGTTGGCTGCTCTCGGCCTCGCCGCCGGCTTCTTCCTGGTCTTCGGTGCCTTGGCCGATCTCTGGTATCGCGCCGGCGTCGGCAAGGTGGCGGCCGGTGTCGCCTGGCGCCGGCTGAGCGGGCTGCCGCGCTCTGCTTTCGGCACGGCACTTGCCCATGCGGGTCTTGGTATCACCGTACTCGGCATCGTCGCTGTGACGACCTTCGAGGCGGAACATATTACCAGCATGAAGCCGGGCGAGACGGCGGAGCTGGGCGGCTACAGCCTGCGTTTCGACGGGATGCAGCCGGCGGTCGGCCCGAACTATACGGAGGATCGAGCACATTTCACGATCAGCCGCGGCGGAGTCGCCTTTGCTGAAATGTCGTCTTCCAAGCGTGTCTTCACCGCGAGCCGCACGGCCACCACCGAATCCGGCATTCTGACACTGGGTCTCAATCAACTCTACGTATCGGTCGGCGACGCCAGCCAGGATGGCGGTATGGTCGTGCGCATCTGGTGGAAGCCGTTCATCCTCTGCATCTGGATGGGGGCACTCGTCATGGCGATTGGCGGCTTCGTATCGCTGAGTGATCGCCGCCTGCGCGTCGGCGCGCCGAGCCGCAAGGCGAAGCCGGTTCGCCCGGCGATGGAGCCCGCCGAATGAGCAGCGATCGGGCGAGATCGCGCTTTGCCCGCTTTCGGGGTCTCGGCGGCACCATGAGGGTGCTTCTCTGTCTTGTCGGGCTTCTGTTGCCGATGAGCGCCTTTGCCGTCAATCCGGATGAGGTCCTGCCCGATCCGGCTATGGAAGCGCGGGCGCGAACGATCTCCGCTGAGTTGCGCTGCATGGTTTGCCAGAATCAATCCATCGATGATTCCAACGCCGATCTCGCCCGCGACCTGCGCTTGCTCGTGCGCAAGCGCCTCACCGATGGCGATAGCGATCAGCAGGTGCTCGATTATATCGTCTCCCGCTATGGCGAATTTGTCCTGCTCAAGCCGCGCCTGAGTGAAAAGACCTATATTCTCTGGGGCGCGCCGATCGTGCTCTTCGTCGTAGGCGGACTGGCCCTTGCCGTCTATGCGCGCCGTCGTGCCGGCAAACCCACCGGCAGACCCCTGAGCGCCGAGGAAGAAGCGCAATTGAAAGACATCCTGGGAAAGTGACGCGGCCGTCATCTTTCGTCACGTCATTGCAACGATTTCCTTACATTACGAATTTTTCATGGGGCGGACAGTTCGCTGTAAGGTGTCACGCCCTATATCTGTACCATGACGAACCATAGCCGGTTGCGCCGGCGCAAATCCGACGAGAAAAGAAGAGGTAACTCGCATATGTTCAGGAATATCAAGGACACCTTGTCCCGCAGCACCGCTATGAAGGCTTCCGTCGTCGCCGGCCTCGCTGTCGCTGCTCTGGCTACGGGTGTTCCGGCTGTGGTCACCGGTGCCTACGCCGATGCCGTCAATGTTCAGGCGCCGCAGGTTCCGAGCTTTGCCAATGTGGTGGATGCAGTGTCGCCGGCCGTCGTTTCGGTTCGTGTCGAATCCCGTATCAACCCGGTTGCCGATGACGATGATTCCTTTGGTCTCGGCCGTGGCTTCGATGATCTTCCTGATGACCACCCGCTGAAGAAGTTCTTCCGCCAGTTCGAACAGCAGCAGGGCCGCGGTCAGCAGCATGGCCAGAACCAGCCCAAGAGCCCCGAGGACAAGGGCCGACTGCGCCCGGTCGCTCAAGGGTCCGGCTTCTTCGTCTCGGAAGATGGCTACATCGTCACCAACAATCACGTCGTTTCCGACGGCGCCGCCTTCGTCGTTGTCCTCAATGATGGCACCGAACTCGATGCCAAGCTCGTCGGCAAGGATAGCCGCACCGATCTTGCCGTCCTGAAGGTCGATCCCAAAGGCAAGAAGTTCACCTATGTCGGCTGGGCCGACGACTCCAAGGTCCGCGTCGGCGATTGGGTCGTTGCCGTCGGCAATCCCTTCGGTCTCGGCGGCACGGTGACCGCAGGTATCGTATCGGCTCGCGGCCGCGACATCCATTCCGGCCCCTATGACGACTACATTCAGATCGATGCGCCGGTGAACAAGGGCAATTCCGGCGGCCCGACCTTCAACCTCAACGGTCAGGTGGTCGGCATCAATACGGCCATCTTCTCGCAGTCGGGCGGCAGCGTCGGCATCGCCTTCGCCATTCCGGCCACCACCGCCAAGGACGTCGTGACCGATCTGATCAAGACCGGCACGGTTTCGCGCGGTTGGCTTGGCGTACAGATCCAGCCCGTCACCAAGGATATCGCCGAATCCCTCGGCCTTTCCGAAGCGAGCGGTGCGCTCGTCGTTTCCCCGCAGGACGGTTCGCCGGGCCAGAAGGCCGGCATCAAGAACGGCGACGTCGTCACTGCCGTCAATGGCGATCCGGTCAAGGACCCGCGCGATCTCGCGCGCCGCATCGGCGCCATGCAGCCGGGCTCCAAGGTCGAGGTTTCGCTGTGGCGCGGCGGCAAGTCGCAGTCGGTCACGGTTGAGCTCGGCACGCTGCCGGCCGATCAGAACCAAGCTTCCAACGACGATTCTCAGCAAGATCAGCAGCCGCAGCAGCCGTCTTCTGAAAAGGCTCTCGCCGACCTCGGTCTTACCGTCGGCCCCTCCGATGATGGCAAGGGGGTCGCGATCACTGCGGTCGACCCCGACTCCGATGCCGCCGACAAGGGCGTGAAGGAAGGCGAGAAGATCACCTCGGTCAACAACCAGCAGGTTTCGAACGCGGGCGACATCGCCAAGGTCATCGAGCAGGCGAAGAAGGACGGCCGCACGCGCGCCCTGTTCCAGATTCAGTCCGGTGACGGCAGCCGCTTCGTTGCCCTGCCGATCAACGCCGGCTGATCTCCTCAGTCGATAGAATGCATTTGGGAAGCCGCGCAGGCCACGGCTTGCGCGGCTTCCTTTTTGAACATGTCAAAGATGACTGGCTCCAAGGCAGGTGAAAGATGACAACCGCTGGCCAACATGCCGTGAACTCTTCCGATTCTGGTTGTGCCGAGGCTGCCTCGGCAGGTAATGTCGCTCACATGAAGATTCTGATCATCGAAGACGATCTCGAAGCGGCGGCCTATCTCACCAAGGCGTTTCGCGAGGCAGGCATCATTGCCGATCACGCGAGCGACGGCGAGAGCGGTCTCTTCATGGGCACCGAGAACACCTACGATGTCGCCATCATCGATCGCATGTTGCCGCGACGCGACGGGCTGTCCGTCATCAGCGAACTGCGCCGCAAGGGCGTGCATACGCCGGTCCTCATCCTTTCCGCGCTCGGCCAGGTCGACGATCGCGTCACGGGCCTGCGCGCCGGCGGCGACGATTATCTGCCGAAGCCCTATGCTTTCAGCGAGCTGCTGGCACGTGTCGAGGTGCTCGGCCGCCGCAAGGGTACGCCGGAGCAGGATGTTCTCTACCGTGTCGGCGATCTCGAACTCGATCGCCTCTCGCATGAGGTGCGCCGTGGCGGCAAGGAAATCCTGCTGCAGCCGCGCGAATTCCGCCTGCTGGAATATCTGATGAAGAATGCCGGCCAGGTCGTGACCCGCACCATGCTGCTCGAAAATGTCTGGGACTATCATTTCGATCCGCAGACGAATGTGATCGACGTCCACGTTTCGCGCCTGCGTTCCAAGATCGAGAAGGATTTCAGCCAGCCGTTGCTGAAGACGATCCGCGGCGCCGGGTACATGATCAAGGACGAGGGATGAGCCGCTTCCGCGTCCTCTTCAAGTCCACTGCAGTCCGACTTTCAGCCCTTTACATCCTTCTCTTTGCGCTTTGCGCCGCGACGCTTGTCTTTTACGTCACGGCCATGTCCGAACGGCTGCTGACGGGGCAGATCCGCGACGCCGTCCAGCAGGAGGTCAATCAGGTCAAGCGCGCGTACGACATCGGCGGGCTGAACCTGCTTCTGCGCACCATGGAGCGGCGTGCGCGCCAGCCAGGCGCCAACCTTTATGTCATTGCTGGCCCCTCCGGCGATATCCTGGCCGGTAACGTCGCCTCGGTGCAGCCTGGCGTGCTTGGCGCCGCCGGTTGGACGGAACTGCCCTTCATCTATGAGCGCTATACCGACGCCTCCAACGATCCGGAGCGCCAGCACTTGGCGATCGCCAATATCTTCATCCTCGACAATGGTCTGCGCATCCTGATCGGCCGCGACCTTGGCGAGCCGGAACGGTTCCGTGTGCTGGTGCGCCAGGCGCTGATGCTGGCTCTGGCGATCATGGGTCTCGGCGCGCTGGTCATCTGGTTTGGTATCGGCCGCAACGCGCTGAAGCGCATCGACCGCATGACGGATGCCAGTCGCAAGATCATGGCGGGCGATCTCTCGCAGCGCCTGCCCGTCGGCGGCTCCGGCGACGAATTCGACCGCATGTCCGCATCGCTGAACGCCATGCTCGGGCGCATCGAGAAACTGAACGAGGGGCTGCGGCAGGTCTCCGACAATATCGCGCATGACCTGAAGACTCCGCTCACGCGCCTGCGCAACAAGGCCGCCGATGCGCTCGACAATGCCGACACCGACGGTCGCCGCACCGCGCTTGAGGGTATCATCGGCGAATCCGATCAGCTGATCCGCACGTTCAACGCGCTCCTCATGATTTCTCGCGTCGAGGCGGGATCGGTGGCTGCCGAAATGACGGCCGTCGACCTGTCCTCCATCGTTGCCGATACGGCCGAACTCTATGAGCCGGTCGCCGAGGAAGCAGGCCTGACGTTGACGGCTGATATCCCGCCCGAGGTCGAGGTGCAGGGTAATCGCGAGCTCATTGGCCAGGCGCTTTTCAATCTGATCGACAACGCCCTCAAATATGCGACGGGCTGCAATGGCGAGCAGACGATCACCTTCAAGCTGGCGCATACGAGTGAAGCCGTGACGCTTGCGGTCGCCGACCACGGGCCAGGCATTCCCGCGCATCAGCGCGCCGATGTCGTCAAGCGCTTCTTCCGTCTGGACGAGAGCCGCTCCAAGCCGGGTACGGGCCTTGGCCTGGCGCTGGTGGAGGCCGTCATGGAGTTGCATGGCGGCCGGCTGGAGCTTTCGGACACCGTTCCCGATAGTCCGGATGCAAAGGGATTAACGGTCACCATGATCTTCCCCATGCAGAAACAATAGGTTAATCCTGCAGTATCCGCCTGCTGTTGGGGAGAACTGCATGACGACGACGCAAAGCGACTTGCTGCGGGATGTTTCGCCCGGACGGTTGCGCCCGCTGAACCAGACGGAAGCGAAGTCTACGCTTGCGGATCTCAAGCAGATTGCCGGGGCTGAGCCTGTCGTCGCCGATCTGCTTGCAGGCGAGAGCCCGTTGCGGGATTTTGTCGTCGCCGCGCTTGCCCTTTCTCCTCATCTGCGAGAAATCGCCAATCTCGAACCGCGGCTGCTCGTCGCCGCGATCGAGAAGCCGTTGTCGCCGCAGATCGAAGCCTTGGTCGAGGCAGCCAGGCGCGCCTGGTTGCCGGCGGAAGGCGAAGACGCTTCTCCTTCCGAATCCGAGGTGATGAGCCGTTTGCGTATCGCCAAGCGCCGCGCCTCGTTTCTGGTCGCGCTCGCCGATCTCGCGCGCATCTACGATGGCAAGGTGACGACGCGCTGGCTGAGCAGGCTTGCGGAGGCTTCCATCTCCGCTGCCATCGATCATCTGCTGCTGTCGGCGCACGAGGCCGGCAAGATCGTGATTCCCGATCCTGCCGCGCCGAGCCAAAGATCCGGCCTGATCGTGCTCGGCATGGGCAAGCTCGGCGCGGAAGAGCTGAACTATTCCTCCGATATCGATCTGGTCGTCTTCTTCGACGAGATGGCGGGCATCGTTCCCGATCCGGATGACGCGATCGACATCTTTCCGCGGTTGATGCGGCGGCTGGTGCGCATCCTGCAGGAACGTACGGCGGACGGTTACGTCTTCCGCACCGATCTTCGTCTGCGTCCCGATCCCGGCTCGACGCCGCTTGCGATCCCGGTGGACGCTGCGATGATCTATTATGAGGGCAGGGGCCAGAACTGGGAGCGCGCCGCCTTCATCAAGGCGCGTCCCGTTGGTGGCGACATTGCCGCCGGTCAGGCTTTCATCCGCGATCTCGTGCCTTTCGTCTTCCGCAAGTATCTGGATTATGCCGCGATTGCAGACATCCATTCCATCAAGCGCCAGATCCATGTGCACAAGGGACATGGGGCGATCGCGGTCAAGGGCCACAACGTCAAGCTTGGCCGCGGCGGCATCCGTGAGATCGAGTTCTTCGTGCAGACGCAGCAGCTGATCGCCGGCGGCCGCATGCCGGCATTGCGTTCGCGCTCGACGGAGCAAACCCTTTCGGAACTGACCGAGGCGAAGTGGATCGATGCGGAAACGCGCGACGAACTGACCGCGGCCTACTGGTTCCTGCGTGATGTCGAGCATCGCATCCAGATGGTGCGCGACGAGCAGACGCATCTGCTGCCGGAAACAGATGCGGAGCTTCGGCGCATCGCGTACATGATGGGTTTCGCCGATGTGCCGAGCTTTTCCGAAGCGCTGGTGGCGACATTGAAGACGGTCGAGCGTCGTTATGCGCGCCTGTTCGAGCAGGAAACCAAGCTTTCGTCCGAAACGGGCAATCTGGTCTTTACCGGCCAGGGCGACGATCCCGATACGCTGGAGACGCTGCGCCGCCTGGGCTTCGAAAGGCCGTCCGACATCGCCAATGTCATCCGCACCTGGCATTACGGCCGATATCGCGCCACGCAATCGGTCGAAGCGCGCGAACGGCTGACGGAACTGACGCCGGAGCTATTGCGGGTCTTCGGCGAAAGCAAACGGGCCGACAAGGCGTTGCTGCGTTTCGACAGCTTCATATCCGGCCTGCCGGCGGGCATCCAGCTCTTTTCGCTGCTCAGCACCAATCCGGCGCTGCTTTCGCTGATCGTCAACATCATGTCGTCGGCGCCGCGACTTGCCGAGATCATCGCAGCCAAGCCGCATGTCTTTGACGGCATGCTGGACCCGAGGCTCATGGCCGAGCTGCCGACGCGCGATTATCTGGCCGAACGCTTGAAGAGCTTTCTGGCTCCGGCAAGGCATTATGAAGAGACGCTGGACCTGCTGCGCATCTTTGCGTCCGAACAACGCTTCCTGATCGGCATTCGGCTGCTGACGGGTGCGATCGGCGGCATCATGGCGGCCCGCGCCTTTACCTTCCTTGCCGATCTGATCGTTGAGGCAGCGCTGGACGCCGTCATGCAGGAAATACGTGCGGCCCATGGCGAATATCCCGGCGGCCGGGTTGCCGTCGTCGGAATGGGCAAGCTCGGCAGTTTCGAACTCTCGGCCGGCTCCGACATCGATATTATCCTCCTCTATGACTACGACGATGCGGCAGGAGAATCCTCCGGTCCCAAGCCGCTGGACGCCATGCGTTATTTCACGCGCATCACCCAGCGCCTGATTGCCGCTCTTTCCGCGCCGACGGCCGAGGGGGTGCTCTACGAGGTCGACATGCGCCTGCGGCCTTCGGGCAACAAGGGCCCGGTCGCCACGCGCATTAACTCCTTCGAGAAGTATCAGCGCGAGGAAGCCTGGACCTGGGAGCACATGGCGCTTTCGCGGGCGCGGCTGATCTGCGGCGACGAGGAATTGGTGAACGATGCCGAACGCGTCATCGGCGAGGTTCTTTCGACAAAGAGAGACGTTACCAAGATCGCCAAGGATGTCCGCGAGATGCGTGCGCTCATCGAGCAGGAAAAGCCGGCGGAGAGCATCTGGGATCTGAAGCTCATCCCCGGCGGCCTGATCGATATCGAATTCATCGCGCAATATCTGCGCCTGATCGCGCCCGTCCGCGGCGTCGGCATCGATGCAAACGGCCTCAGCACGGCCGAAGCGCTGAAATTGCTCGGCGGCAGCCTGATGGACCGCAATGATCTGGACGTCTGCCTCAAGGCCCTGCACCTTTATACGGAAGTGTCGCAGCTGATCCGCCTCTGCATCGACGGCACCTTCGATCCGAAGAATACGCCGTCCGGCCTGATCGAACTGGTTTGCCGCGCCGGCGACTGCCCGGACATCCGCACGCTGGAAGCGGAGTTGAAGCGCTTGTCGAAGGCGGTGCGCAAGGTGTTCCAGGCGACGGTCGGAAGCTAAAGCATGTCGCGCAAAAGTGCGCAGCGGTTTTGCGATAACGACATGCGCAAAATCAAGGGCCTAAAGCGCCAGAACCGAATCTGAAAGGTCGCGACGCGCTTTAGCGCTGATCCGGGATGCGGATCGCGATCACCGTGCCGATGCCTTCGCGCGAGCGGATGCGCATGCGACCGTGATGGAGCGCTGTCAGCGACCGGGAAATGGCGAGCCCGAGACCGGAGCCGCCCTTGCTCTTGGCATATTGGCTCTGCACTTGCTCGAAGGGCTGACCGATCTTGCTCAGTGCCGATTTCGGAATGCCGATGCCCGTGTCGGCGATGACGAGCATGACCGCATCCTCGGTTCTGCGCGTACGAACCGCGATGCGACCGCCATCATTGGTGAACTTCACGGCATTGGAGAGCAGGTTGAGCACGATCTGCTTCATCGCGCGCCGATCTGCATTCAACTTGATGTCGGATGGAATGGTCTGTTCGACGAGGATGTTCTTCTGCGCGGCCGGAATGCGGGTGAAACGCAGGCATTCCTCGATGAGCGGTGCGAGATTGATCTGCTCGCAGGAGAGCTTCATGTGCCCGGCTTCGATCTTCGACATGTCAAGAATGTCGTTGATGACGTTGAGCAGATGCTTGCCGCTGTCGTGAATGTCCTTGGCATATTCGTTGTAGCGGGCGGAGCCGAGCGGACCGAACATCTGGTCCTGCAGGATTTCCGAGAAGCCGAGGATTGCGTTGAGCGGCGTACGCAGCTCGTGCGACATGTTGGCGAGGAACTCCGATTTCGCCCTGTTGGCGGCTTCGGCGCGTTCTTTTTCCGCGAGATAGTTGGTGTTGGCGGTCGAAAGCTCCGCCTTCTGCTTTTCCAGAATCTGCCGGGAGGCGGAGAGATCGTTGATGGTTGCCATCAGCCGGCGCTCGGACTCGCGAAGGCGTTCCTGGTTGCGCTTGAGCTGGGTGATATCGGTGCCGACGGAGACGAGGCCGCCGTCACGCGTGCGGCGTTCGTTGATCTGCAGCCAGCGTTCATCGGCAAGCTGCACTTCGGTTGTCTGAGAATGGTTGGAACGGCCGGGATCGACGATGCGGCGCTCGATGACCGGACGCGCTGCCGCCGCATTGACGACGGCGCGTTCCGTGCCCGGTACGAGCACGGTGTCCGGCAGTCCGTAGGCCTGCTGGTAATGCGCATTGCACATGACGAGGCGATCATTCTTGTCCCATAGCACGAAGGCTTCGGACGTGCATTCGATGGCGTCGGCGAGGCGCTGGTCGGCCTCGGCGTAGCGCTGGGCAAGCCGATGCTGCTCGGTGACGTCCATGGCGATGCCGATCATGTGCACGCGGCCGGAATTGGTGCGGATGACCTGGGCGCGGGCCCGCATCCAGACATAATGCCCCTTGGCGTGGCGGATGCGCAGGATCTGATCCACCTGGCCGGCATTGCCGCGGGTGACGGTGCGGGCAAGCATATGCAGGCTGTTATCGTCGGGATGCATCAGCCGGGCGGCATCCGTAAAGGCGAGCGGCTTGTCGGCGACCGGAAGCCCGAGCATGTCGTACATCGACCGCGACCAGAAAAACTGGCGGCTGGTGAAATCGAAATCCCAAAGGCCGCAGCGCCCGCGAGACAGCGCCGTCTCGACCCGCAGGTTGGATTCGAGGAAGATCTCGTCCGCGTCGCGGGCCCGCCTAACTTGGGTGTAATAGGCGTAGAGAATGACGAGCAGGATCGAGGAAATGCCGGCAAACAGCGTGACGTTCAACGTCAGCTCGTCGCGCCAGAGCTTGTCGATCTGATCCATCGATGCGGCCGAGAGAATGAAATCGCCCTTGTCGCCGATCAGGGAGATCGCCGCATAATAGGGCTCGCCGCCGATCATCGTCTCGATCACGCCGGCATGGTCGCCGAAACTGCGGATGGCCGTCACTTCCGGAAAGAAATCGGAGACCAGCATGCCGATATAGCCCGAGCCGGCGGCGGAAGAGCCGAATACCCGGCCTGTCGATTGCACCAGCAGCACGAAGGCGCCGGTATCCAGCCGATCCTGCGGCAGGTAGGAGGACAGCTTACGTTCCGCGCCGCTGCGGTCGCCGGCTTGGAACAGGCTGGCGTCGTTCGAAAAGGCGGCGGATGCGGCGGCAATCGAGAGCGACGTCGTGCGGCGAGCCGAAGCCGCCATCCGGCTATGCTCGGTGATCATGCCGAAGAAATGCGATGCGGCGACGACCATCAGGAAGGAAACGATGAGGACCGGAATGATGCGCTTGAGAATATGCTCCGTCTGCGGGAAGCGACGAGACATCGTCTCCATCCGCACTCCGGTTCGATCGGTAACGCCGCTATGCCAGGATTTCAGACCGTCGAAATTAACACGCAGCCGTCCATCGGCCGCGGTTGCCCGCCGCACGTCCACCATCGCTTTAGCCTTGTCCCTCGTATGATTCGCTGCGCCGCTCGCCCGAATCTGCCTTAATGAATCATTCGTGATTCGGCTTGTCCAGAGGGTGAAGTAAAACTTTCTTAACCATCTGCAATTTCAGTATATTTTACACACGCAGCGGTAAGTTGCATGAATTCGGGACTCGTTGAAGCTGAAAAGGCCGATGCAAATCGGCCTTCAAAATCGGTGACGCGAGCGCTTCAGATCACTCCTTGAGGATGCGGTCCACGATATCGCGCACGTCGGTCGAGAGATTGTTCGAACGCTCGATCCGTATCAGTGCCGAGCGGGCGTGGTCGGCACGCACCGGTTCGAGCAGCCTCCAGGAACGCATCGAGGTCAGGATGCGCGCGGCAAGCTGCGGATTGCGCTGATCGATCTCGAGAATTTCGTCGGCCAGGAAATTGTATCCGGCGCCGTCTGCCCGGCCAAAACCTGTCGGGTTGGCGAAGGCGAAGGTGCCGACGAGCGCGCGCACGCGGTTCGGATTGGTGCGCTTGAAGAGGGGCGTTTCCATCAGCAGCCGAATGCGCTCGAGCGCGCCGGCGCCGGGTATCGCCGCCTGGATGGCGAGCCATTTGTCGATGACGAGGGCATTGTCTGCGAAGCGGTCACGGAAATGCGCTAGCGCTGCCGCCGTCTCTGCCGAATCCGGGAAGCGCTGCGCCAGAATGGTCAGCGCGGCGCTGAGGTCGGTCATGTTGTTGGCAGCGTCATAGGCAGCCTTCGCTCGTGTCGGCGTCTCGTCCAGTTGGGAGAGATAGCCGAGAGCCGCATTGCGCAAGGCGCGGCGGCCGGCACTCGCCGCATCCGGGGTGAAGGGGCCTGGCGTCCGCATGCCGTCATAGAGGTCGGTGAAGACATCCTGTCCAGCTTCCGCCACCAGCTTGATAATCGTCTGACGCGCGGCATGAATGGCGTCCGGATCGTTATTGCCGCCAAGCTCGCGGGCAATATCGGCCTCGCTCGGCAGGGCAAGCGCCTGAGCGCGGAAAGCCGGCTCGAGGCTTGCGTCGGCCGCGGCTGCGATCAATGCGTGGGTGAAGGCTGGATCGCAGGTGATATCAAGGCCTTGGCCTGCATCGCGCACCGCCTGCAGAAGATTGGGCAGGCCGAGGTCGATCAGTGCCTGCCAACGGGCGAAATGATCGGTCTCGTAGCGCGCGATCAATGCGAGATCGCCGGTGCTCTGGCTGAATTGCAGATTGATCGGCGTCGAGAAGCTGCGATTGAGAGACAGGACCGGCCGTGACGGAATGCCGTGGAAGGTCACGGTCTGTGTCTGCTTCGTCAGGTGCAATACGTCGTCGGTCAACTCCGCTCCGGTAACGGATGCCGGCGTAATGGCGGCGCCGCTTTCCGTGAGCAAGCCCATGCGCAGCGGAATATGCATCGGTTTCTTCGCGGTCTGGCCCGGCGTTGCCGGCACCATTTGCTCGAGCGACAATGTGAATGTCTTGGCATCGGCATCATAGGCGCCGGATGCGGTGACGAGAGGCGTTCCGGCCTGATGATACCACAGCGAAAACTGCGCAAGATCGCGGCCGCTGACATCCTCGAAGCATTTTACGAAATCTTCGATCGTCACGGCCTGGCCGTCGTACCGGTCGAAATAGAGGTCCATGCCCCTCTTGAACAGATCCCGGCCGAGCAGCGTCGCGATCATGCGCGTGACTTCGCTGCCTTTCTCGTAGACTGTTGTCGTATAGAAATTGTTGATTTCACGATAAGTCGTCGGGCGGACGGGGTGGGCGAGAGGGCCACTGTCCTCCGGAAACTGTTCCGACTTCAAATGGCGCACTTCGGCGATGCGCTTCACCGGACGCGAGCGTTGATCGGCCGAGAATTCGTGATCGCGATAGACGGTCAGGCCTTCCTTGAGGCAGAGCTGGAACCAGTCGCGGCAAGTGATGCGGTTGCCGGTCCAGTTGTGGAAGTACTCATGGGCGATGATGGCTTCGATATTGGCATAGTCGGCATCGGTCGCGGTCTCGGGATCGGCCAGCACGTATTTGTCGTTGAAGACGTTGAGGCCCTTGTTCTCCATCGCTCCCATGTTGAAGTCCGAGACGGCAACGATCATGAAGATGTCGAGATCATATTCGCGGCCGAACCGCTCTTCGTCCCACTTCATCGAACGCTTCAGCGCATCCATGGCGTAGGCGGCACGCGGCTCCTTGCCATGCTCGACATAGATCTTCAGCGCGACTTCGCGGCCGGACAGGGTCGTGAACGTGTCGTCGACAACGCCCAGATCACCTGCGACGAGCGCGAAAAGATAGCTCGGCTTCGGATGCGGGTCGAACCATGCAGCGAAGTGCTTGCCTTCGCCATAGCCGGCGCCCCCGAGGAAATTGCCGTTCGACAGCAGCAGCGGGTTGGCGGCCTTGTCGGCGATGATGTTGACCGTATAGGGCGCGAGCACGTCCGGGCGATCGGGAAAATAGGTGATGCGGCGGAAGCCTTCGGCCTCGCATTGCGTGCAATAGATGCCGCCGGTGCGATAGAGTCCCATCAGCTGCGTATTGGCTTCCGGGTTGATCACGGTGGTGATCGTCAGCTCGAAGGGCGTGCTTTCGGGCAGATCGCGGATGGTCAGGCTCTCGGGTGTCGCATCATATTGTGCAGCCGGAAGTTCCCCCTGATCGAGCAGCAGGCCGGAAAGGACCAGTTCGTCGCCATCGAGCACGAGGGGTGCCTGAGGATCCACGCCTTCGCGGCGATGGAAGATCAGCCGAGCCTCCACCTTGGTCTCTGTCGGATGCAGATCGAAGGTGAGGTCCACGCGTTCCAGAACGAAGTCGGTGGGGCGATAGTCTGCCAGATTGACGATCTGGCCGGTGTCTGTTCGCATGGTCTATCCTGATCAGGCTATGCTATGGCGGGCACTGTCCGAAGCCCTCCTCCGGACTGAAAGTGGCGGCATCATTACATCGAAATCTGAACCAAAGTTAAAGTCATATCGCAACATCGACATGTTTTGTTACGGCACAGAAAGTATTCGTCCGTGGCACCGCTTTCGTTTCAGCTATTGGCTCGACAGGCGGCAATTCTCTGCCTGCATTTGCAGGCCCGCAGTACAATTGCTACCATGCCGTTCAGAACGATCATCATGACTGCATTGCCATAAAATGCAGGCTGTTACGGTAGGGAAACAATAATTTAAAGTAAATTATTTGTTTAACCCCTTGCGATATAAGACCGTTTGCATAACTATAGCATGCTATTAGATATCGGAATTATGATCGATTCCGGTGATTTTGTTCACAAAAATGAAACATCCTCTTTCTGTCGCTTTTTAAGAAGGGCACCCCAAGGAGGCCCGATTGAGTTTTTCTATCGAGCAACTCGCTCGTCATCCCAGGTTCGTAGTGGCCTTGCGCTTTCTCTCCGAGGCATTGCGTAATCGCTATGATAGCGGCCCGAGGGTTGCACGCATGCTTGCCTCGCATCAGCGCTGGCTTTTGAGCCAGTCAGCCTATGCGCTTCATCTTGAATATGATTCCACGATTCCGGGCTCGGGCCTGACCGTTGTCGCCTTGCGCAACCTCATCACGCATTACCGCGTCGCCAGCCGCAATACGGTCCTGAGTTTCGTTGAGGAGTTGCTGACCTATCGCTTTCTGGAGTTGGCTCCAGGTCCTGCACGTCGCCCGCGCCGCTACGTGCCGACTGAAACCACCTACTCGGCGATGTTCGGTTGGTATCTTGCCAATCTGGCGGCGCTCGATCTGATCGACGATGGTGGCCGTGCGGCGGCGCTGGCTTCCGCGCCGATGCTGATGGACCGGGCGCAGCCACGCATGGCTCGCAATTGCCTGGCGACCGATATCTGGCGCGAACCTCCCGAAAGCGTCGGCCTGTTTCTTTGGACGGAATCCGGTGGCCTTGTCGTCGATTACATCATGTCCAAGCTGGACCTTACCGGAGAGGTCGGCGATCGGATCGATATCGGTCGCGTCGACGCGCGAGCCCTAGCGGCGCATTTCATGATATCGCGCACCCATTTGCAGCGTCTTCTGCGTAAGTCTGCCGACCGCGGCGATATCGGTTGGCATGACGAAGCCAAAAAGACGCGCATGTGGATATCGCGTAATTTTCTGGATGAATATTGCGGATGGCAGGCCATCAAACTGATGGCGGTCGACGAGGCTTTCGCCTGGGCGCGCTCCGCCTGAAGCGATTGCGGTCGTTGGGATTCGCTTCCCGGATTTAGGTTATGGATTTTCCAAGTCCGCTATCCGGGAGCGGCCACACAGTTTTGCGCAGCCTGCGTTGCTGTTTCTTCAGCTCATGCAGCGGCAGATAGCGGGGAGGGGAAACTAACCGGTCCGGCGCGCGATTGGCCTGTAACGCGCAGCGCGTTCTGCCGGCCAGATTTCAAAGAGGAATGCCGGCCGCTGCGATCCGAGCGGCTCGTGAATCGCGGCCTTCGTCGTTGCGAAAATTGCGCGCGCGCTCGAATTCCTCAGCAGCTCGTACCGCCGAGCCGATGTGGCCGACGGAATCGAAGAGGGCGATGAATGAACGCAAACCCGAAGACATGATATAATTCCCGATAGTCAAACATTATGCTGAATCGCGCGCGTCATGCGCGCCTGTCGATCAGCAGGCGCGGAAATCCGCGAAAATGGTCGTCGGACGGCTGACGCGAGCCGAAACGCCGGTGCCGCGTGCGGTCATCTGCTCATTGGCGGCGATGCCGAGGTTGCGATGTCCGCTTGTGGCGCGAACGGGCTCTATGGCGCGGCGCAGGGTGTCAAACCCGCAGTGAATAGGACGAAAACGTGCAGTCATGGCCTTGGTTCCTTTTGAGATTCCTCCCAAGACACCTCGATATATTGCAACGCAACATGAGTTTTGCAATGCACAACAAAAGAATACTGCCATGTGAAAAACGCATGGCAACTGTCATTTTTCATTAATTCTAGCGAAAATCAGCCTAATATTTCAGCGTCGATATAATTCTTGAAGGCCAGCAGGTCGCTCCAGGCCAGGCGCTTGTTGATCGGGGCGGTCAGCAGCTCCTGCGGGTGCAGGCTGGCAATGGCAGGCACGGTTCGGCCGAGAATGCTGATTTCCCGCCATTGTCCGCGCAATCCATGAATGGTTTCGATACTCCCGAAGAAATGCCGGGCGGTGAAATTGCCGAGCAATAAAATAGCCTTCGGCTCGGCAAGTGCGATCTGCCGTTCTATGAACGGGCGGCATATCTCGATTTCGGGTGGAGAAGGGGCTCGATTGCCGGGTGGTCGCCACGGGATGACGTTGGCAAGCAGGATCGCATCACGCTGTAGGCCGATGGCGGCGAGCATCCTGTCGAGCAGTTGTCCCGCGCGGCCGGCAAATGGCGCACCCTCGCGATCGTCGTCGGCGCTCGGCATCGGACCGATCACCATGATCCGGCCTTCCGGCGTGCCGCTGGCAAAGATCGTCGAGCGGGCGCTGTTCTTGAGATTGCAGCCATTGAAGGCTTCGATCGCGGTTTTCAATTCGCTGAGCGACCGAGCGCTCTCGGCCGCGAATCGGGCCTGTTCCACAGCCTGCTCATCGGGAATGGCGGGCGCGGCCCGCGGCGGCGCAGCAGCAGGAGAAGCCGCTGGTCTTGCGGCCTGGCGGCGCTCGGGTTGCGAGCGTGGAGCCGGTGCCGGAGCTTCGGCCCGTGGCTGTGCTGCCCGTGCGCCCTGTCTTGCGGCACGCATCGCTTCGAATTCCGCAAAACGGTCTACCGGTTGCTCTTCCAGCAGCCAGTCGACGCCGGCATCCGCATGAAAATGCAGAAGGGCGGCAAGTTCGGCTGGTGTGAGGTCGCTGGCGGAGATCATGAGCAAACTCTAGCCAAAGTGGCGTGGGAACGAAAGGGCAGGGTGGTCGGCTATCTCAAGCCGTCCACTGTGCGATGTCCTCGCGCTCGCCGATCAGCGCAAGACCATGGGCGATCGACAGCAATTCGCCGCCGGTCTCGATGCGCTCCTGGCCGAAGCGCTCCGTGAAGATGCGCCGCACCGCCGGCACGAAGGAGGTGCCGCCCGTCAGGAACACCTTGTCGATCGCATCGGCCGATGTGTTCGTGGTCGTCAGCACGTCGTCCAGTGCCCCTTCGATGCGGGTGAGATCTTCCGCAATCCACGTCTCGAAGTCGGCGCGACGAACGTGCTTGCGGCCGGCCTTGCCAAGCGGCGGAAAGTTGAATTCGGCCTCTTCCTCGCTCGAAAGCGCCATTTTCGTTGCCGATACGGCCTGGTAGAGCGGATAACCTTCGTCATGCTCGACGAGTTCGATGAAGGTTTCCAGCTTCTCCGGCTCCAGGCTGCTGCGCACCAGCGTCTTCAGATCGGCATATTCGCGCGAGGTCTTGAAGATTGAAAGCTGGTTCCAGCGGCCGAAATTGGCGTAATAGGATGTGGGCACTTCAAGCAGCTTGTCGAAGCTCTTGAAGAAGCTGCCCTTGCCGATCGCCGGCGAGACGATGTTGTCGATCATCCGGAAGTCGAAATGATCGCCTGCGATACCGACGCCGGAATGGCCGATCGGGGATGCCGTCAGCTTTCCGCCATGGGTTTCGAAGCGGATGAGGGAATAGTCGGTCGTACCGCCGCCGAAATCGGCGACGAGCACCGTCGCATCCTTCTTCAGATGCTGTGCGAAATAGAAGGCGGCCGCCACAGGCTCGTAGACATAATGGATCTCCGGAAAGCCGAAACGCGATAGCGCGGCGTTGTAGCGTTCGGTGGCAAGGGCCGGGTTCGGGTTGGCGCCGGCAAAGTGCACCGGTCGCCCGGTGACGATGCGCGAGACGTTCTCCGGCCATCCCTCTCCGGCATAGGCGCGCAGGCGACGCACGAAGATTTCCATCAGGTCCTCGAAACTATGGCGCTTGGCGTAGATCAGCGTGCCCTGGAAGAGGGCGCTTGCCGCAAAGGTCTTGATCGACTGCAGGAAGCGACAGTCGCCGGGATTGTCGATGAACTGCCGGATGGCTGCGTGCCCGGCCTCGACCTTCAATGCCGCCGCGCCCAGCCCCGGGTCCTTCATGAAGGAGAGCGCCGTGCGCATGCTGTCGGCCGTGCCGACAGCGCTGTTGAAGGCGACCGATTGCGTCGCAGGCCCATCGGCCATCGCCAGGACAGTATTCGTCGTGCCGAAGTCAAAACCAAGCGCCCGAGCCATGCCCGCACTCCCTTCCGTCTAAATTGTCTGGATTGGGGCCGAGTCCTTGGAAGGCCCCTTTGCGGCGCATAACGCACCTTGTCGCAAAGAGGGCGCGTCATGACATGGCTGGGCTTCAAGTTCAAGACGTAGTGGCGCCTTTATTTGTCCCCGTGCTGCCTCTGTCGGCTATGCGCGACATGCGGTGCATTTCGTCTTTCTCAAAAGGAAACGGGCGCCCTTGAGCGCCCGCTGATGTCATTCGGCGGCGATGGCCGCTGGCGGGTCCTTGTGATGCGGATCGCTGTCCTTGCGCTTGCCGAAACGGCCGAGGAAGTCGTTGAGGCGGTTCATCTCGAGGAAGATGACGGGCGTGATGAACAGCGTCAGAAGCTGAGAGACCACCAGGCCGCCGACAACCGCGATGCCGAGCGGCTGGCGAAGCTCGGAGCTCGCACCGCCGCCGACGGCGATCGGCAGGGCACCGAGCAGGGCGCAGAAGGTCGTCATCATGATCGGGCGGAAACGGCGGACGCAGGCTTCGTGGATCGCTTCCGCGGGCGATATGCCCGTACTCGAGCGAAGCGTTTCGAGGGCCACGTCGATCATCATGATCGCATTCTTCTTGACGATACCGATCAGCATCAGCAGGCCGATGAGTGCGATGATCGACAGGTCGAAGCCGAAGACCTTCAAGGCAAGCAGCGCGCCGAGAGCGGCAGCCGGCAGACCGGAAAGAATGGTCAGCGGGTGGATGAAGCTCTCATAGAGAACGCCAAGCACGACGTAGATCGTCAGCACGGCGGCCAGGATCAGGTAAGGCGTGCTGCCCTGCGACTGCTGGAAGATCTGTGCGGTGCCGCCGTAGGACGTGAAGATGTCCGCCGGCATGTTGATGTCCTTCTTGATCTGATCGATCCGTGCCGTGGCGTCGCCAAGCGCTTCGCCGGCCGGCAGGTTGAAGGAGACCGTTGTCGACACGAGCTGACCAGTCTGGTTGATGGTGACCGGGCCGGTTGTGCGCTGGACATGGGCGAAATCGGACAGGGGAACCAATGCGCCGTTTGACGAAGCAACATGGATATCCTGCAGCCTCTGGTCGTCCCACGGCTTGCTGGTGTCGAATTCGACCATGACGTCGTAGCTGTCGCCTGTGGTCTGGATCTGCGCGGCATCATAACCGCCGAACGCTTCCTCCAGCGTCGTGCGCAGCTGATTGTTGTTGATCCCGTATTGGGCGGCCTTTTGCGTGTCGATCACGATGTTGGCCTGCAGAGCGTTGTTCTGCTCGTCCGAGGCAACGTCGGTGAAGCTCGGGTCGCGACGCATCGCATCCAGCATCTTGTTTGCCCAGAGATTGGTCTGGTCGGCGCTCAGAGCCTGGATGACGAGCTGATACTGGCTGGCGGTCTGACGGCCACCGAAACGCAGGCTCTGCTGCGGCGTAATATAGGCCTTGATGCCGGGTATGGTGGCGATGCTGGTGCGCAGTTCGCGCAGCGTCTGGTCCAGCGGCGGCCGCTGGTCCTTCGGCTTCATTTGAACAAACATGGTGCCGTTGTTCAACGGCTGGCGGACACTGCCGCCGACGATTGACATGACGTGGTCGACGGCGGGGTTCTGCTTGACGAGCGCCGCTGCCTGGTTCTGCAGGTCTCGCATCGCCGGATAGGAGATATCCTGCCGCGCCTGGGTGGAGATCTGCAGGCGGCCGATGTCTTCGGTCGGAAAGAAGCTCGCCGGCAATACCATGAAGAGATAGACCGAAAGCGCGACCGAGCCGAGGAAGCTCAGGAGAACGATGCCGCGATTGCGCAGACACCAGGCGACACCCTTGTCGTAGCCGCGCTGGGTCCAGTCGAAGCCGCGGTTGAAGAGGCGCACCGGATAGGGAGGCTGGCTGTGACCGGCCGACAGGCGCGAACTCAGCATCGGCGTGACCGTGAGCGACACGATCGCGGAAGACACGATGGCGATGGCGACGACCATGCCGAACTCGTTGAAGATACGACCGACGACGCCGCCCATCAGCAGGATCGGGATGAACACCGCGATCAGCGAGATGGACATGGAAATGATGGTGTAGCTGACTTCGGCCGAGCCTTTGATCGCCGCCTGCAACACCGGCATGCCTTCTTCGACATGCCGCAATATGTTTTCCAGCATGACGATCGCGTCGTCCACCACAAGGCCGACGGCGAGCGTCAATCCGAGTAGTGAGATGTTGTCGATACTGTAGCCGAGCACATACATCATGCCGAAGGTCGAAATCAACGACAGCGGCACGGCAAGGCCCGGGATGATCGTGGCGGTGACGTGGCCCGTGAAGAGATAGATCACGAGAACGACGAGGCTGATCGTCAGCAGCAGGGTGAATTTGACGTCCTTGATCGCATCGCGGATCGGCTGTGCCGAGTCGTTCATGACATGCGTCTGCACCGAGGCCGGAATTTCCGCATGGAGTTGCGGCAGCTTGGCGTTGATCGCATCGACCACGTCGACGGTATTGGCGTCCGGCTGACGCTGGATGGCGAGAATGATCGCCTGCTTGCCGTCGTACCAGGAGCCCGCATTGGTGTTCTGCACGCTGTCCTGCACGTCGGCGACATCGCTCAGATGGATCGGCGCGCCGTTGGGATTGGCAATCACCAGCGACTTGAACTGTGCGGCATTGGTATTCTGCGTGTTGGCATTGAGCGTCATGCTCTGCTTGTTGTTCTGCAGAGTGCCGACCGGAACCTGGCTGTTGGCATTGACGATCGCAGTGTTGACGGTGTCGATGCCGATACCGCGGGCCTGAAGCTTGTTCGGATCGACTTCGACGCGCACGGCGTAGGTCTGCGCGCCATAGACAGTCACTTCCGCGACGCCAGGAAGCGTCGACAGCGACGGCGAGATGATGTCTTCGGCAATTTCATCGAGCTTGCTGCGCGGCATCGTGTCGCTCTGCACGGCAAGCAGCATGATCGGCGCATCGGCCGGGTTGGTCTTCTTGTAACCCGGCGGCGTGGTCAGGTTGTTGGGCAATTGACGCGTCGCGTTCGAGATTGCGGCCTGAACGTCGGCGGCGGCGGCGTCGATGCTGCGGTTGAGATCGAACTGCAGCACGATGCTCGTATTGCCGAGCGAGTTCGTCGCCGAGATTTCACTGATGCCTGGGATGGTTTCGAACTGCTTGATCAGCGGCGTGGAAACCGAGGTCGCCATTGTCTGCGGCGAGGCGCCAGTCAACTGCGCCGAAACGTTGATGGTCGGAAAGTCCACCTGGGGCAGAGCCGCGACGGGCAGGAGCTGGTAGCCGGCAAGGCCGGCCATAACCACACCCAGCGCCAGAAGCGTGGTCGCTACCGGTCGTTGGATACAGAATTGTGGGATCATTGCTGTGCTCCAACCGAAATCGTTTCGCTCTTCTGGCTCGACTGATCGCTGGCCGCAGCGACGTTTTCAGACTTTTCGTCGCTGAACTGTTCGACGACGTTCTGGCCGTCGATCAGCTGCACCTGCCCTTCGACAACGACATGATCTCCCTCCGAAAGGCCTTTGGCAATTGCGGTGTAGGCGCCGTTTTCCCGTTCTACCGTGACCGGGGTCAGATGAACCTTGTTGTCCTTGACGACATAGGCATAGAAGCCATCGGGGCCGGGGCTGATCGCAACCGTCGGCGCAACGATCACAGGATCGTTGTCTGTGAGATGAACGACGACATTGACGGAGCGGCCAGGCCACATTGCGCCATTGGCGTTGTCGAACTTCGCCTTGACGAGGATGGTGCCGGAAGAAGGATCGACCGTATTGTCGAAGAAGCTGACCGCGCCCTGGCGGGATTTACCCTTGCTTGAGTTCGGAACGGTGCTGACCGGCACGGTGCCGCCCTTCAGCGATTCCTCCAATTCCCGCAGCTGATTTTCCTGCATGTGGAATTGCACATAGATCGGATTGTACTGCGTGATGGTCACGATCGCCGTGCCGGGCGTCACATAGGCGCCGGGGCTGGGGACGACGTTCCCGAGGCGACCGTCATAGGGTGCGCGGATTTGGGTGTTCTCCAGCAGCACCTGATCGGATGCCAGCTGGGCCTTGTCGGCATTGACGTCGGCCGCCGCGGTATCGCGGGCTGCCACTGCCTGATCGACGGTTTGTTGCGTTCCCGCGTTTGCAAGCAGGCTCTTGGCCCGGGTCAGGGCTGATTCCGCGGCCACGAGGGTCGCCTGATCCTTGGCGATGGTCGCCTGGTCCTTGTCGACAGCGGCCTGCGCGGTCCGCGCATCCAGCCTGGCGATCAGGTCGCCGGCCTTCACCATCGCGCCGTCTTGTGCCTCGATCGATGTGATGATGCCCGATTCCTGCGCCGCGATCGTCGTGGCATTTTGCGCCACGGCCGAGCCGGTCGCTGTAATGTCGTTCGGCAGAAGTCTCTTCTCCACCGCGGCCGTCTTGACGACCGAGGTCAGGGCCTGATGTTTCTGCCCGCCTTTCGCAGGCGTCTTGGTATTGTCTTTGGTTTCAGCGGAGGCCTGATCGACAATTGCGGAGAGGAAAGGAATACGGTCGCGATAGCCCCATACGGCAAGGGCTGCGACGACGAGAAGGCCGAGGGGAAGCCAGAATTTTTTCATATTAAAGAACCGGTCGAGGCGAGTTGCAGGAAACGCGGTCACGGGTGAAGTGTATTTATTGCGTCGCACAACAAAGACGAGCTTCGCCGCAATCCATCACATCGCCGTTGCCGCTAACGTTCGGTAATTCTGTCCCTTTAACGCGAATTTATGAACGCTGATGGTTTGCAATCTATCACAGTTCTGCCCGACGAAAAATTAAAGCTTGGAAAGCTTTCGGATTGCTTGGGTCTGTGCAGTGCAGCAAATAGTCAAATGGCTATTTTTTGATTGCCGTTATGTAATAATTGGGCGGCATAACGGTCGTAGCGGCATTTATAGTGCAAAGACCCGCCGTCGGGCGCATAGGCGTGCTATCGCCGTTCACGCAATTGTGTTGTCGGCCCCTGTGCTGGCAAGGGGCCGATTTGTTGCTTGCTCTTAATGATTTTAAAGAGAGCGGGCCGCGCCGCCATCGCAGCGGACCATCGTGCCCGTCACGTAGCTTGCGGGTTCGCTGCAGAGAAAGGCGGCGGTTTCCGCGAATTCCTCGACGCGGCCATAGCGGCCGGCCGGAATGCGCTGCTGGCGCTCGGCGCTGACATCTTCCAGGCTCCGGCCGCCACGTTTGGCCGTAGCCGAATCGAGCTCCGCCAGCCGGTCGGTCGCGATGCTTCCAGGTAGAAGCATGTTGACGGTAATGCCATGCGCCGCCACTTCGCTCGCCAGCGTCTTGCTCCAGCCGGCAAGCGCCGGGCGCAGCGTGTTGGAAAGCGCGAGATTGGGGATGGGTTCGACGACGCCGGAGGATGCGACCGTGAGGATGCGCCCCCAACCCTGCGCCTTCATATCAGGCAACAGCGCATTGGTGAGAGTGATGATGCGCGAGACCATGGAAATGAAATAGGTCTCCAGCCGGTCCGCGCTCATGTCTTCCGTCGTTCCCGGCGTCGGGCCGCCGCTGTTGTTGACGAGAATGTCGAGGCCCCCGAGTTTCTCGGTAACGGCCCTTGTCACGACATCCACGAAGTTATCGTCGCTGAGGTCGGCCCAGACCCAATCCGCCCGGCCCCTGCCTTCGGCATTGATAGCCTTGCAATTGCTGTCGAGCCTTTCGCCGCTGCGGCCGCAGAGCAGAACATTGACGCCCTCGCGGGCCAGCGCCACGGCGATGCCGTGCCCCAGCCCCTTGGACGAGGCAAGCACCAGTGCGCGTTTCCCGCTGATACGAAGATCCATTTTGATCACCCTTCATGCTATCCGGAATTTTCGGCTAACACTTATAGAGTCCCATCGGCCGTCTTTGAAAGTCGCATGGTCAGCGAAACGGGTAAAAGTCGTCGAAATATTGACGTTAACGTAAGGGTAATTTAACTTCACTTCAACCTTGGGCGAATTGGAGGATTGCCTGTCGCTTCCCGGCTCGACAACTCTCTCTTGTTTTGACAAGAGATAGACGAAGCGGGGAAGACGCCCAAAAGGGGATAAGGCTGCGTTCGGTGTTCGGGCGTCAGCCAAGCGGAGAGAGTGTATGACTGACGCGAGCGAGCTGCCGGAACGCGAGAGCATGGAATTCGACGTTGTGATTGTCGGCGCAGGTCCCGCGGGCCTGTCTGCTGCGATCCGGCTGAAGCAGATCAATCCGGATCTGACCGTCGTCGTACTCGAGAAGGGGGCCGAAGTCGGCGCGCATATCCTGTCGGGCGCCGTCGTCGATCCGATCGGCATCGATCGTCTGCTGCCGGACTGGCGCGAAGAGGAGGGGCATCCCTTCAAGACCAAGGTCACGGCGGATCACTTCCTGTTCCTTGGGCCTGCCGGCTCCATCCGCCTGCCGAATTTCCTGATGCCGCCGCTGATGAACAATCACGGCAACTATATCGTCTCGCTCGGCAATGTCTGTCGCTGGCTGGCCGAGAAGGCGGAGGCCCTCGGCGTCGAAATCTATCCAGGCTTTGCCGCGACCGAAGTCCTCTACAATGACGAGGGCGCCGTTATCGGCGTTGCCACCGGCGACATGGGCATCGAGAAGAACGGCGAGCCCGGCCCTAACTACACGCGCGGCATGGCGCTCTTAGGCAAGTACGTGCTGATCGGCGAGGGTGTGCGCGGCTCGCTCGCCAAGCAGCTCATCGCCAAGTTCGATCTGTCGCGGGACAGCGACGTGCCGAAGTTCGGCATCGGCATCAAGGAGCTTTGGGAGGTCAAGCGCGAGAACCACAAGAAGGGCCTCGTGCAGCACTCCTTCGGCTGGCCGCTGGGCATGAAGACGGGCGGCGGCTCGTTCCTCTACCATCTGGAGGACAATCTGGTCGCCGTCGGCTTCGTCGTGCACCTGAACTATAAGAACCCTTATCTCTATCCCTTCGAGGAATTCCAGCGCTTCAAGACGCATCCGGCGATCCGTGGCACCTTCGAGGGCGGCAAGCGCATCTCTTACGGCGCCCGCGCCATCACCGAGGGTGGCTGGCAATCGGTGCCGAAGCTGACCTTCCCCGGCGGCGCGCTGATCGGCTGCTCCGCCGGTTTCGTCAACGTCCCCCGCATCAAGGGCAGCCACAATGCGGTGCTGTCCGGCATGCTGGCGGCCGACAAGATCGCCGAGGCGATCGCGGCCGGTCGCGGCAATGACGAAGTGATCGAGATCGAGAACGAATGGCGCCAGACGGATATCGGCAAGGATCTGAAGCGCGTCAGGAACGTCAAGCCGCTCTGGTCGAAGTTCGGCACGGCGGTCGGCGTGGCGCTCGGCGGCCTCGACATGTGGACGAACCAACTGTTCGGCTTCTCCTTCTTCGGCACGCTGAAGCACGGCAAGACGGATGCCCAATCGCTGGAGCCCGCCGCCCAGCATCAGAAGATCGATTATCCCAAGCCGGATGGCGTTTTGACCTTCGACCGCCTGTCGTCGGTGTTCCTGTCGAACACCAACCATGAGGAAGACCAACCCGTACACCTCAAGGTCGGCGACATGGCGTTGCAGGTATCGTCCGAGCACGACGTCTTCGCCGGACCGTCGACGCGCTACTGTCCCGCGGGTGTCTATGAATGGGTCGAGAAGGACGGCAAGGAAACCTACGTCATCAACGCCCAGAACTGCGTTCACTGCAAGACCTGCGACATCAAGGACCCCAACCAGAACATCAACTGGGTTCCCCCGCAGGGCGGCGAAGGACCAGTTTATCCGAATATGTGAGATAGAATGACCGAAATCGGACGCGGAACCTGGATGATCCGCTCAGCCAGGGCCGACGAGCTGCATTTGCTCGCCGCCATCGAGATCGATGCTTTCTGGGCTCTGCACGAGGCCGGCGCCGTCGCCTGCGAGCCAACATCTCTGCCTCTCGATGTTCTCGATCAATCTCTGACGGAAGACTTGCTCTTCGTTGCCGTCGACGGCGAGGATCGGCCGTTCGGCTTCCTGGCCGGTGTCCGCAAGGATGGCTCCGTTCACATCGCGGAAATCGATGTTGTCAGGCGCTGGCAGAAGCAAGGCGTCGGCCGACGTCTGATAGAGACGGCCATTGCCGCCGCTCGGGCACAGGGAGCCCTAGGCGTTACCCTGACGACGGACCGGCAGGCGGCCTTCAATGCGCCCTTCTATGCCTCCGCGGGATTTTGCATATTGGAAGACGGCGATCGGCCGGCCGTTCTCACGCAGATTCTTGAGAATGAGATCTCGCACGGCGCCGACCCGGCCCGACGCGTAGCGATGGCGCTTCGATTCTGATCCTTGCGCCATGAGCGGCTAGGAACAGACAGAGAAAGGGCCCGGCGCCTTTTGAAACGCCGAGCCCTTTCTGCTTCTGCACGATATCAGTTTTAGTGTTGGGCAGACTTCCGGGCGAATAGGCCGGTGGAAAGGGCAACGCCAGCGCCGGTCACGATAGCGGCTGCAATGCCGGCCATTCCGATTTCTTCGCCGAGCAGGAAGCCGCCGCCGATCGTGGCGAGAACCGGGGTGATGGCGGTGAAGGCTGCAGCCTGCGTGCCGCCGAGAGCCTGGACGGCGAGGCCATAGGCGAGGGTGGCGGCAAGGCCCGACAGCAGCCCCTGACTGACGAGCTGCAGGCCGATTTCCGGCAGCGGCACCGAGGTCAGCGAGCTGCCGAAGATGGCGGCAAGGCCAAGGTGGATCAGGAACGACCAGACGGCGATGATGGCGCTCGACTGTACGGCGCTCAGCCCGGAGCGGCGGAAGGCGTGCGTATAGGTTGCCCAGAGCAGTGCGGCAAGCGGCAGCAAGGTGAAGCCGGCCCAGGAGATCTGTACGCCATAAAGACTGCGGGCCAGCAGGATCACGACACCGGCGACGATGCCGCCAAGGCCGAGCCAGCGGGTGATGTCGAGCCGCTCGCGAAACAAAAGCACGCCGATCATGGCGGTCGCCAGCGGCATGGAACCACCGAGCAGGATGCCGGCCGATGAGGCGGGCGTGAACTGGATGGCGAAGGTGGTGAGCTGGAAGAAGAGCGCGCCGGAGCCGCACACCATCAGTGCCAGAAGCCGCAGCGGCACGCCCTTCGGCAGCAGGCCTGTGCGCCACCAGACCGGAGCCAGCACGAGCGCCGGCACGCCATAGCGGATCAGGCCGAGGTCGATCGTCGTCATCTGCGTTTCGGCCGTGTGACGCGTGGCGAGAATCCAGTTCGCCCAGATCAGGACGGTGACGACGGCGCCGGCATAGCCGATCGCAGTGGGGGTTGCCTTGCGGGTGGAGAGAGACAAAGCGGTCATCGACATATCCTTTCCAACGATCCGATTATCTTTCGAATGAGGAAAAGATAGCGCCGAATGCCGAGGCATGTCCTTGCTAGTTGTGGCTGAGAAATCGTGATATTGGCAATAATCTGCCAATATTTATAATTGGATTTCGCAAATATGCCAAAACTGGATAAATTCGATATTGCGATCCTAAACTGTCTTCAGGAGGATGCGCGCGCCACCAATGTCGAGATCGCCGAGCGCGTGAATCTCTCACCATCTCCCTGCCTCAGGCGCATCCGCAATCTGGAGAAATCGGGACTCCTGCGCGGTTACCGAGCGGATATCGACCGCAAGGAGGCCGGTCTTGGTCTTACGGTTTTCGTGGAGCTCAAGGTCGGCCACCATTCGAAGGAAAATTCCGAACTGCAGCAGGCGGCACTACTTGCCATTCCGGAAGTCGTCGCCTGTCATCTGATTTCGGGAACGGCCGACTTTCTGGCGGAGGTCGTGGTGGCGGATCTTGCGGCCTATGAGAAGGTATTGTCGGAGAAGCTTCTGGTTCTTCCCGGCGTGGTCGATCTGCGCTCGCATTTCGCCATCCGCACCATCAAGACCAATGGCGCATTGAAGTTGCCGGTGCCGGAGTGAAAAGAGAAGGGGCCGTTTCCGGCCCCTTTGTCATAGGGTTTTTTCTTGTCCCTAGAGCATCGTGCCGCTGAGAATGAGCAACGCCACGGAGAAGTAGATCACCAGGCCGGTGACATCGACCAGGGTTGCGACGAAGGGCGCGGATGCGCTGGCGGGGTCGAGCCGCAGCTTTTGCAGGATGAACGGCAGCATCGAACCGGCGAGCGAGCCGAACGTCACGATGCCGATCAGGGCCGCGAAGACGGTCAAGCCGACCAGCTGCCAGTGCGGGCCGTAATCGAAGAGGCCGAGGGTTTGCCAGGCCACGATGCGGGTGAAGCCGACGAGGCCGAGGATTGCGCCGAGCACGATACCGGTCGGCAGTTCGCGCAGCGCAACCCGCCACCAGTCCGAAAGCTTGAGTTCGCCGAGCGCCAGCGCCCGGATGATCAGCGACGTCGCCTGCGAACCGGAATTGCCGCCTGAGCTCATGATCAGCGGGATGAAGAGCGTCAGCACGACGGCCTTCTCCAGCTCGCCCTCGAAATGCTGCATGGCGCTTGCCGTCAGCATTTCCCCGAGGAAGAGCGCTGCGAGCCAGCCGGCGCGCTTGCGGATCATGCCGGCAAAGCTGATCTTCATATAGGGCTGGCCGAGCGCTTCCATACCGCCGAATTTCTGGGCGTCTTCGGTCGTATCGGCGATCATCGTGTCGATGACGTCGTCGACCGTGACGATCCCCAGCATGTGGCCCTTGTCGTCGACGACGGGGAGCGCCAACAGATCGTGGCGTCGGATCAGGCGCGCGACATCTTCCTGCTTCATCAGCGGCGGTGCGGTAACCGGCGCACCCTTCTGGGCGACGGTCAGAATGCAGGCGTCCGGCTCGCCGGTGATAAGGCGGCGCAGCGTCACGACATGCAGCAGCACATGGGTTTCGTCGTCGAGCACATAGATGGCATAGACGGTTTCGCGGGTGCGCTCGACCTGGCGAATATGATCGAGCGTCTGGGCCACGGTCCAGCTTGCGAGCACGCTGACGAATTCCGTCGTCATGATGCCGCCGGCGGTGCGCGGCGGATAGCCCATCAGGCCCTGGATGGCCAGCCGGGCATGTTCGTCAAACGTGGCGAAGAGCCGCGCGCGCGTCTCGACATCCATCTCGAGCAGCACGTCGGCGACGCGGTCGTTCGACATGCCGTGCAGCAGCCGCGCGGCGTCTGCATTGCCCATGACTTCGAGGATGGCCGCGGCATTGCGCAGTTCCGGCCGATCGAGAATGTGTACGGCGCGCTCTTCCGGCATTTTCGCAAGAATGCGGGCAGCTTCCGACACTTCGACTGCGTTCAGAGCCTCGACACGTTCGGCAATGGTTATGGCGCGATTGTTATTGATAAATGCGCGAGCGGCATTGCTGGCTCGCATCGGGAGGCTGTTCATGTTCATTATAGCTCGCCTTTCCGGTCGATCCGCCGTCGTAGCGGATCGTGGCGAGCCGACAGGAGTCGGTTAGTGCACGAATGCTACTGACGGCAAAGGCAATCGACTACTACTGTCGCTAGGCATCTAAAGATGGCTCCGGTTACTCGGCATGGAAAAACGGCGTTCCCCACGTCGCGAGAAGTCGCGCCGAAGGCATAAAAAGTCAAGAGGTGGTCGTGCCTAAACGCACGATCTTGCGATAAAAATTTGTTTAGGCGGCTGCAAATTTTTGCGATGCAACAAAGCATGTTTCCTGCGCGTTAAAACAATGCGGCCGGACGACATGCGCCCGGCCTGATTAGCCGCGAATTTCGGCGGCTCAGAAGCCCGCCAGGACGACCTTGCCCTTCATCTTGCCGGTCTCGACAAGAGCGTGTGCCTTCTTCAGATTGGCCGCGTTGATCGTGCCCGCAGTCTCCGTCAACGTCGAACGAATCTGGCCCGTATCCACGAGTTGCGCGACCTTCGTCAGCAGCTTGTGCTGCTCGATCATGTCGGCCGTGCCGAAGAGGGGGCGAGTGAACATAAGCTCCCAGTGGATCGAGACGGCCTTGCGCTTGAAAGGCACGACATCGAGCGTCTTCGGATCGTCGATCAGGGCGAAGCGGCCCTGCGGCGCGATGGCGTCCACGATTGAGCTGATGTGATCTGTCGTGTTCGTCGTCGAGAAGACGAACGCCGGTGCGCCGATGCCGAGCGCCTCGATCTCAGGCGCAAGCGGCTTCGAATGGTCGATGACGTGATGGGCGCCGAGCTCCTTCACCCAGGCCTGCGTTTCCGGCCGCGACGCCGTTGCGATGACGGTGAGGTCGGTCAGTGCACGGGCAATCTGGATTGCGATCGATCCGACCCCACCCGCACCGCCGATGATAAGGATGGCATGAGCAGCGCCGGGAACGCGATTCTGCACCTTCAGGCGGTCGAACAGCGCCTCATAGGCAGTGATCGAGGTTAGCGGCAGTGCGGCAGCGGCCGGAAAGTCGAGGCTCTTCGGCTTGGCGCCGACGATACGCTCATCGACCCGATGGAATTCGACGTTCGATCCATCGCGGTTGATGGCGCCCGCATAGAAGACCTCGTCTCCCGGTTTGAACATGGTGACATCGGGACCAACAGCCTTGACGATCCCGGCGGCATCCCAGCCGAGGATCTTGTATGCGCCTTCGCTCGGCGCGACGTTGGCGCGGACTTTGACATCGACCGGGTTGACGGAAACGGCCCTTACTTCGACGAGCAGATCGTGGCCTTTCGCCTCGGGCGTCGGTAGTTCGACGTCGATCAGGGATGTCTCTGCGGAGATGGGTTGCGGTTGCTTGTAGGCGACTGCGCGCATGGGAGAAGCTCCTGGGTTTGTTGCACAGTGGCTAGATGCGCATTATCCTCAAAAGGCGCAAGAATGCACAAATTCTGTATGTAGGTACAAAAAGGATACTGTCGATGTCGGTTCCCCGCTCCAAGCTTGTCAGAAATTTCCCGGGCTGCCCGGTCGAGGCGACGCTGAGCCTGCTCGACGGCAAATGGAAGGGTGTGATCCTGTTTCATCTGTTGGGGGGCACGCTTCGTTTCAACGAAATCCGCCGCAAGCTGCCGTCGGTGACGCAGCGCATGTTGACGAAGCAATTGCGGGAGCTGGAAGAATCCGGGCTGGTCTCACGCACCGTCTTTCCGGTGGTGCCGCCGCGCGTGGATTATGCGCTGACGCCGCTTGGCACCAGCCTTGGGCCGATCATCAAGGCGATGGCCGTGTGGGGCGAGGAGAATGTGTTCTGCCATAACGGCCGGCAGGAGCTTGCCGCGCCGTCGATGTCATGCGTGACCGGTGCGACGCTCCAGGCCAACTGAAAGGGCAAAGACGGCGAGGCCGCCGACGGAGAGAGCCGCGCCGACATATCCGGTCGCCGCAGCCGTGAAGCCCCATGAGATCACCAGGCCGCCGAGCCAAGCGCCGAGCGCATTGGCGATGTTGAAGGCGGAGTGATTGGAGGCGGCGGCCAGCGTTTGAGCATCGGCGGCAACATCCATCAGGCGGGTCTGTACGGCGGGGCAGGCGGCAAAGCCGCAGCCGATCAGGAAGACGCAGAGGCAGAGCATGACGGGATTGGCGGCCGTCAGCGCGAACAGCGTCATGATGATGACGTTGAAGATCATCATCCCGCCGATCGTTCCCTTGATCGAGATGTCGCCGAGGCGCGAACCGACGATATTACCGACATTCATGCCGATGCCGAAGAGCGCAAGCACGACGGGCACCATGGCGGTGCCGAGGCCGGCGACCTGCGTGGTCGTCGTGGCCACGTAGCTGAAGATCGAAAACATGCCGCCGAAGCCGACGGCGGCAACACCAAGCGTCAGCCAGACCTGAATGCGCTTCAGAGCCCCCAACTCACGCGTGATGCTTGCACCTTCCTCGACCTTGTCCTTCGGCAGGAACAGGGCGATGAGCAGCATGGTAACGAGGCCCACCGCGCCGACCATCATGAAGGCGGCGCGCCATTCGAGCATCTGGCCGAGGAAGGTGGCGATCGGCGTGCCGATCAGCGTCGCGATCGTGAGACCGAGCATGACCTGGCCGACGGCTCGCACGCGGCGATGCACCGGCACCATGGAGGCGGCAACGAGCGCTGCAACGCCGAAATAGGCGCCATGCGGCAGGCCGGTGATGAAGCGCAGTGCCGTGAAGCTTTCGAAGGTCGGCGCAAAGGCGCTGGAAATATTGCCGGCGGCAAAGATCGCCATCATCAGCAGGAGCAGCGTGCGGCGCGCCATCTTCGCGGCGAGCACGGCGATGATCGGCGCGCCGACGACGACGCCGAGCGCATAGGCGCTGATCACGTGGCCGGCTTGCGGCGTGGTGACGCCGAAGGTATCGGCGACGTTGGGCAGAAGCCCCATGATGACGAACTCACCCGTTCCGATGCCGAAGCTGCCGACAGCCAGCGCCAACGTCACCAGCGCAATGGCGGTGCGCGACGGCGCTTCCAGAGCGGTTTGGGTATCGAGGACCTCGACGGCAATATCGCTCACGACAACTCCTTGGGCGGTAAATCGGGCAAGCGCCGCGAATCAGGCAGCGAACCCCGGCTTCGGCGCTCAGTGCATCAAAATGGAATAAGGGACTGGCGGGGCATGGACATGCCTCCGCTGGTACTATCAATGACGGCGGTTCTTCTGTCGCGTGCATTTTTTGCAGTGCAGCACGTCGTATCCTGCATAAGTCTGCTGCGTCCGATCCGGCGAATGGGATGCAATTCTTGAAATCGCTCTATCCAAAACCATCTGAGAAGAAGCGCACGGGGGCTTCAGCCCCTCAGAAACACAATTTGCGGAAAGACCGAGAGCCCCGATGAAGTTGATCGGCTTTTTCAATCGTGACGGCGGCACGTTCCGCACAACCGACATGGCTGCCTATGAAAAGAGGGCGGAACAGGTGTTTCGTGATGCCGGGCACGATTTTGAGGCCGTCGTCGTTGAGGGGCGTAACATTGTCTCGGCGATGGAACGAGCCGCACGCCGCGATGACATTGACGGGATCGTCGCCGGCGGCGGTGATGGCACGATTTCGGCCGCAGCCGCGATCGCCTGGAAGAATGACGTCGCCCTCGGCGTCATCCCGGCCGGCACCATGAACCTCTTTGCCCGTTCGTTGCGGTTGCCGCTCGACATCTGGCAGACGCTCGGCGTGCTGGCGACAGGCGAGGTCGACAATGTCGATATCGGCAGCGCCAACGGCCGCGCCTTCGTGCATCAATTCTCCGCCGGTCTGCATGCACGGCTGGTGCGCTATCGCAACAGCTATAGCTATCGCTCGCGCTTCGGAAAGATGTCGGCCAGCACCCGGGCCGCCTTCGGTGTCATTGCCAACCCGCCGGAATTCGATGTTGACTTCGAGGCTGGCGACATTCGCGGGCGCCGGCATGTCTCGGCAATCTCCGTCTCCAACAATCCCTTCGGCGCCAATGCGCTACTCTATGCCGACAGCCTGCGCAGCGGCGAGCTGGGTTTCTACACGGCAAAGCCCCTGCGGCCGCTCGGTGTCGCCCGGCTTGCCATCGACATGCTGCGCGGGCGGGTCCGCGAGAACACCGATGTCATGGTCATGCATGCGCCGGAAGTGCATCTGCACTTCCCGAAGCTGCGCCAGCTCGCCAATTGCGTCATGGATGGTGAGCTTCTGCCGCTCGAGCGCGATGTCACGCTCAAGGTGCATCCCGGCGAACTCAAGGTCATGGTCCGCCAAGGCACCGCCGCTCTTGTCGAGCGGGAGGGAAGGGTCGATAGCCTCGCCGTCTGACGCGATCAAAGGCGCGGCAGATAGGTCCTGTAGTCGAAATCGGAAACGCTGCGCAGATAGCGGATCGCTTCCTTGTGCTTCGTCTCGCCGTAGAGCTTTTGATACCGCTCACTGAAGACGTCTGAAATGAAGGCGGAGGCGCGGAAGCGCTCGACCGCCGTCAGGAAATCATGCGTCAGCCGCGGTGCATCCGCCGGGACATGAGACGGCGTGGTTTCCACGCCGGGATCGAGGTCGTTCTCGAGGCCGAGCAGCATACCGCCGAGGATGGCCGCCAGCATCAGGTAGGGATTGGCATCGGCGCCAGCGACGCGATGCTCGATGCGCGCGCCAGGTCCATCCTTTTCCGGGATGCGGATCGCGGTGCCGCGATGGCCAAAACCCCAGGTCAGGTCGATGGGGGCGAATGAGCCCGGCTGGAAGCGGCGATAGGAATTGGCATAGGGCGCAAAGACGAGTTGCGCATCCTGCAGCGTTTGCAGCAGCCCCGCGCAGATCGACTTCAGTTTCTTCGGTTCGCCGCCTGCTGCGTCGAGGACGTTGCGGCCCTGGGCGTCGATGATGCTGGCATGTACATGCAGCCCCGAGCCGGCATGATCGGTATAGGGTTTTGCCATGCAGGTGGATTTCAGCCCGTGCTTGCGGGCGGCCTGTTCGGCGACGCGCTTGAGCATGATGCAATCGTCGGCAGCCGCCAGCGCATCCGGTCGATGCAGCAGGTTGACTTCGAACTGGCCGGGGCCGAATTCAGCAGTCGTCGCATCGGCCGGCAGATCTTGAGCCCGTGCATAGGCGCGCAGCGTTTCGAGGTAGTCGTCAAGGAGATCGACAGCATCCATGTCGTAGAGCTGGAAGCCATTCGGTTCGCCCCGATAGGTCAGGGCCGCCGGCGGCGAGGGGATGCTTCTGTCGCGCCAGTCTCCATCAAGCAGATAGAATTCCAGCTCGGTTGCGATGACGGGCGTCAGGCCAAGCGCCTTGTAGCGATCGACCACGGCGGAAAGAATGGCGCGCGGGTCCTGAAAGCTCGGGCTGCCGTCGAGCTCGTGCATGGTCGCCAGCACCTGTTTCGATCCCGGCGGCGCCCAGGGCATATCGGTTAGCGTGCGCTCGTCGGCAACGCAGGTTCCGTCGGGATCGCCGATCGTCAGCGACAGGCCGGTAATATCGTCATTGTCGTCGCCCCAGATGTCGAGCGATTGCGTCGAGGTCGGCAGCCGCACGGCGCCGGACCAGACCTTCTTTTCAGCCGAAATAGGGATCTGCTTGCCCCGCAGTCGGCCGTTCATGTCCGAGATCAGCACCTCGATGCGCGCGTTACCTTCGGTTGCGTTGTCGGCCGCCATGCTCTTGTAAATCCCCAATGCTCACGGCATGGTCGTAAACCATGATAGCTTTCAGTCAAGTGTTGCTACGTTGCGGCTTTGTGCCAAGCCTCTCACTCTGACCCTCTCGTCGCAATTGCGGGGAGAGGGCCGGGGTGAAGGGGCCATGCACATAATTGCGGCGTCGCCGGGCTTGCCTGACAAGCATCAATTCAAAGAGGGATCGAATAAATCATGTCCGACACGTCAAGCCGCTCCAATCTCGCCGCCCTTGATGCCGCCCATCACCTGCATCCCTTTGCCGACATGAAGAAATTGAATGCGGATGGTGCGCGGATCATCCAGCGTGGAGAGGGCGTTCATATCTTCGATGCGGAAGGGCGGAAATATCTGGACGGGTTTGCAGGCCTCTGGTGCGTGAACATCGGCTATGGCCGCACCGAAATCGCCGATGCCGTTGCCAGGCAGATGAATGAACTGCCCTATTACAACACCTTCTTCGGCACTACGACCACGCCCGCAACGCTGCTTGCCGAGAAGATCTGCGCCCATGCCGGTCCGCGGTTCAACCATGTCTTCTTCACCAACTCCGGTTCCGAGGCCAACGATACCTGGTTCCGGATGGCCAGGGTTTATTGGGGCGCCGTGGGCAAGCCGACGAAGAAGACCATTATTGCCCGCAGGAACGGCTATCACGGCTCCACGGTTGCCGGCGCCAGCATGGGCGGCATGAAATACATGCATGAGCAGGGTGATCTGCCGATCCCGGGCGTCGTCCATATCGGCCAGCCCTATTGGTATGCCGAAGGCGGCGATCTCCCGCCGGAGGAATTCGGCCTGAAGATTGCCCGCGAACTGGAAGAGAAGATCGACGAACTGGGCGAGGATAATGTCGCCGCGTTCATCGCCGAGCCAGTGCAGGGGGCAGGCGGCGTTATCATCCCGCCTTCGACCTATTGGCCGGAGATCGCGCGCATCTGCAGGGAGCGGAACATTCTGCTCGTTTCCGACGAGGTCATCTGCGGCTTCGGCCGTCTCGGCGCATGGTTCGGCCATCAGCATTTCGGCGTCGAGCCCGATCTCGCTCCGATCGCCAAGGGACTGTCGTCAGGCTATCTGCCGATCGGCGGCGTGCTCGTCAGCGATCGCATCGCCGACGTGTTCATCAACGAAGTCGGCGAGTTCAACCACGGCTTCACCTATTCCGGCCATCCGGTCTGCGCGGCCGCGGCTCTCGAAAACCTCCGGATCATCGAGGAGGAGCGGCTGGTCGAGCGCGTCCGCGACGACATCGGCCCTTATTTCGCCAAGGCGTGGGGCAGTCTTGCGGATCATGACATGGTCGGCGAAGCCGTCAGCATCGGCCTGATGGGTGCCTTGCAGCTTGCCGCCGACAAATCCACCCGCCGCCGCTTCGAGAAGCCGGATGCCGTAGGCTCCGCCGTGCGCAACCATGCTCTCTCGAATGGCCTCGTGCTGCGGGCAACCGGCGACCGTATGCTGGCTTCGCCGCCGCTTATCATCAGCCATGAGGAAGTGGATACGATGGTGCGGATCGCGCGGCAGGCGCTTGATGCAGTTTGGGCGGAGATGAAATCCTAATCAGAGATTGGGCGTCGGCACGCTCCACTTGCCCGCCTTATGAAGGGCAAGGGTCAGTGCCGCGACGTGGATCATCTGGATCATTTTCCCTTCCAGCGCCAGCTCGATCGCCTGCCGGATCGGCATGCGGATCAGGCGGATGCGCTCCGTCGGGTCATCCGCCGGCTTGGCGGTTAAGGCTACATTGCGGGCAATGACGATATGCGCGAGGTTGGTGTGCGTGGCCGGGTTGGGCGCAAGCTTGCCGACATAATCCCAACCGGTGGAGGAGAGCCCGGTTTCTTCGCGCAGCTCGCGCGCAGCCGCCTCGACTGGACTTGCATCGCTCACATCCATGGCTCCGCCCGGAAGCTCGAGTGCCACGACGCCCAATCCATGACGATATTGCTGGACGAGGTAGATATGATCCTCGGCATCGAGCGCGATGATCTCGACCCAATCGGGATATTCCAACACATAATAGGGCGCAATCTCCACGCCCTCCGCCGTCAGGCATTTGTCGGCACGAACTTTCAGCCAGCGATCATGAACGAGATGCGTCGAACCCGTCGTCCGCCACGGTGGCAGGTCTGCTGTGTCCGACAGCAGGCTTGCAATATCGTCCTTCGAGCTCATGCGCGGCTTAGCTCCTGTTGCGGACGGCCTCGTGTATGGGGGCGAGATGCCTATGCATCCTGGTGGTCACGATCGAAGATCTTGCGCACGATATAGTTCGGCGAGAGATCGTCGCGGTAATAGATGCGGGCGATCATTTCGGCGAGAATACCAGTCGTGATCATCTGAACCGACGACAGCAGCAGCACGACGCCGACCATCAGCAGCGGACGGCTGCCGATATCGTCGCCGAAGATGAACTTGTCGATGAACAGCCAGAGCAGAATCACGGCTGCGAGCGCACCGAGCCCAAGGCCGAGCGAGCCGAAGAAATGGCCCGGCCGCGCCTTGTAGCGCATGAAGAACATCACCGACAGCAGATCGAGGATGACGCGGAAGGTGCGCGAGATCCCGTATTTCGAGGTGCCGTGCTGGCGGGCATGGTGGGTGACCGGCACTTCGCCGATGCGCGAGCTAGGCACCACGCCGGCAACCCAAGCCGGGATGAAGCGGTGCATCTCGCCCATAAGCTTGACCTGCTTGATGATCGAGGAGCGGTAGATCTTCAGGCTGCAGCCATAATCGTGCAGCTTGACGCCGGTGATGCGGCCGATCAGGTAATTGGCGCACCAGGAGGGGATCTTGCGCAGCAGCAGGCCGTCCTGACGGTTCTTGCGCCATCCCACAAGCAGATCGAGCTGCCGCCGCTCCAGTTCCTCGACCATCGAAGGAATGTCCTTCGGGTCGTTCTGCAGGTCGCCGTCCATGGTGGCGATGAGGCGGCCGTTGGCCGCATCGATGCCGGCCTGCATGGCTGCCGTCTGGCCGAAATTGCGCTGAAGCTCGACGATGCGCAGGATCAGCCCATCGCGCGAAAGTGAGCGCCGTGCATTGGCAAGCGTGGCGTCCGTGCTGCCGTCATCGACCAGGATCAGCTCCCAGGATTTGTCAAAGCCGGTCATGGCGGTACAGATGCGCTCGATGAGCGGTCCGACACTTTCTTCCTCGTTGAAGACGGGCACGACCAGCGAAAGCTCTAGTGGGCTTGCCGGATCGGCCTGGGGGAGGGTCGACTCTGCCGTTGTCTGCAACACTTGTTTCTCCTAAAAGACCGGCAGTACCTGCCGGACGAAACGAGCGAAAAGTCCGGTTTCAGCCTTCCGCTCGCATTTGGGTGCCCTAACTACATGAAGACTCCGACGGTTGCCAGCCGACAGAATTGGTTTATTCGCAACCGAATGACGCTGCTGACGCTCGGCGTCGTGGTCGCGTATGCGGCCTTCATCGAATGGTTCTGGGGCTGGAGCTCCATCCTGGCGCAATGGGGCAAGGTCGGCGCCTTGCCAATCCTGCTCGCCCTCGCGCTTCTGACCGGCACCTATTTCCTGCGCACCTGGCGCATCTACGATTACTTCCCGAAGGAAACCTCGGGCCATTTTGCGGCGTTGTTCCGTGTAACGCAGGTCCATAATCTCCTGAATATCATGATGCCGTTTCGCACGGGCGAAACGAGCTTCCCGGTGCTGATGCGATCCGAATTCGGCATTCCCTTGGCGCGGGGCACCTCGGCGCTGTTCGTCATGCGGCTGCTCGATCTCCACGCGCTGCTGGCCGCCGCGGGCATCGGCCTGGCGCTAGCCTCGCCCCATCATGTCCTGGCCTGGATCGTATGGGCGGCTTTCCTGTTGCTGCCTGTCGTGGGCTTCGCTTCTCGCCGGCCGTTGATCCGTCTTGCCGCGCGCATCCTGCCGAAGAAGGCGCAAGGGCTGGTGCATGAGCTGGAGCGAGGGCTGCCGGTCGATATCAGTGCCTTTGCGCGTGCCTGGCTGACGACCATCGTCAACTGGCTGGTCAAGGTCGTGGTGCTGGCCTGGGCGCTCGGCCTGATGAACGTTACCCCGCTCTCGGCAAGCTTCGGCGGTGCGCTCGGCGGCGAACTGTCATCGGTCCTGCCGGTCCATGCGCCTGGCGGCGTCGGCACCTATCCGGCCGGCATCACCGCCGGGGCGATGGCCTTCGGTGCTTCGAGCACGAAGGAGGCCATCGAAAATCTCGCGCAGGCCAGTATCAACGCTCACCTGCTGATCGTCGTGTCGGCACTGACGGGAACGGCGATCGGATTGTTGGTGTCGCGTAAACGCATCTGACCCGGCTAGCGCTCGGCCGCTTCATCGAGTTCGCTCAAGCGCTTGCGCAGGAATGCCTGCTCCGGCCCCTGCTGGCAGAGCGATAATGCCGTTTCGTAGGATTGCCGTGCCTCGTCATGTCGTCCGAGCTGGCGGAGAAAGTCCGCTTTTGCCGCATGGGTGAGGTGATACCGCGCCATTCGCTCCTCCTGCAGCAGCCGGTCGACGATGGAAACAGCCGCCGCCGGACCGTCACACATGGAGACGGCCACGGCTCGATTGAGTTCGATTACCGGGGAAGGGCTCGCCGTCAGCAACAGGTCGTAGAGTGTGACGAGCTGCCGCCAGTCGGTATCGTCGGCAGTCGCTGCGCGGGCATGTTCGGCTGCGATCGCGGCCTGCAGGGCGTAGCCGCCGACGCTTTCGGCCGCCATGGCGCTTGCCGATAACGTAAGTCCTTCGCGGATCTGGTCGTGATCCCAGAGTGCGCGATCCTGATCGGCAAGCAGCACCAGATCGCCGGATTGGTCGATACGGGCAAGACGCCGCGAATCCTGCAGCAGCATGATCGCAAGCAGCCCTTCGACCTCGGAATCCGGCAATAGCTGCAGTAACAGCCTGCCGAGCCGGATGGCTTCCGCCGCAAGATCGGCGCGCACGATCGCAGAGCCTGAAGAGGCCGAATAGCCCTCGTTGAAAACCAGGTAAATGACATGCAGCACCTGCGCCAGCCGCTTCGGCAGTTCGGGCTTGCCTGGCACTTCGTAGGGAATATGGGCGGTACGAATGCGGTTCTTGGCGCGGACAATGCGCTGGGCGACGGTCGGAGCCGGGATCAGGAAGGCGTGAGCGATCTCTTCCGTCGTCAACCCGCAGACCTCCCGAAGTGCCATCGCCGTGCGTGCTTCGGCCGGTACGAGCGGATGGCAGCAGGTGAAGATCAGCCGCAGCATGTCGTCTTCGATCTCTTCGCTGTCCGACGTCTCCATTGTTTCGCCCTCCGGATAGAGGCTGTCGGCGATATCGGCCTGGGCTGCATCGAAGCGCGTTCGCCGGCGGATATGATCGATGGCGCGAAAGCGGCCGGCGGAGACGAGCCAGGCGTAGGGATTGGCCGGGATCGTCTCGTCAGTCCATTGCTGCGCCGCTGCCGCAAAGGCGTCGTGAAGTGCTTCCTCCGCCCGGTCGAAATCTCCGAGCAGGCGGATCAGCGTTGCCAGCACGCGACGCGAGTGGCTGCGATAGATGCCGTCGATGGTCCGGTTCAGCGACACGGGCGTCAACTATTCTCCGCGAGATCTCCATGAAGGGTCAGGATGCGCACAGGCCGGATCTCGATGGCGCCGTAACGCGCCGAGGGGATGCGCTTGGCAATCTCCGTTGCTCCTTCGAGATCTGGAGCTTCGATGAGATAGAAGCCGGCCAGATGCTCCTTCGTCTCCACGAATGGCCCGTCCGTTACGGAAAACCCGTCTCCGTCCGGGCGGATGACGATCGACTTGTCTCGAAGTGCCAGCGCGTCCGAAACGATCAGGGTGCCATCCCGCTGCAGGCCCTCGTCAAAGACGAAGTGCTCGGCGATCAGATGGTTCATCTCGTTGGACGTCAATCGTCCGTCGACATCGACGGATGTGTGGATCAGGCATAGAAACCGCATGTCTTTTCTCTCCTAGCTATTCGTCCGGAAAACGGATGTCGAAGGCGCCACGCACCTCTATCATGCCATAGCGTGCCACAGGGAAGGTGGCGGCAATTTCAATCGCCTCCTCCAAGTCCCGCGCCTCGATCAGCACGAAGCCGCCGAGATGTTCCTTGATTTCGGCGAAGGGGCCGTCGGTTACGGCGGTTTCGCCCCGGCGCACCCGAACGGTCTTTGCGGTCTGAGGCTCGCGCAGAGCGTTGGCGACGATGATATGGCCGCTGGCACGCAGCCGGTTGTCGTTGTCGATCGAATCCTGCGTCAGCTTTCGCCCTTCCGCTTCGGACAGCTTGGCGATCTCTGTGCTGTCGAACCACACTTGGCAAAGGAATTTCATCAAAGCCTCCTCAAGCATCCGGGCCGAAGAAATGGATCGGCCGCACCTCGATGGCGCCGAGCTTGGCGAGCGGAATGCCGGCGGCAACGCGGATGGCATCGTTCAGGTCTTTTGCCTCGATCAGGATGAAGCCGCCAAGATATTCCTTGGTTTCGATGAAGGGGCCATCCGTCACCGACGTCTCGCCATCGCGGACCCGCACCGTCACCGCGGAACTCGGCGGCTGCAGCGCCTGGGCGTGAATCATGTGGCCGCTTGCCACCAGGTCCCGATCGTAGCTGAGAGAATCCAGGCCGAGCCTATGCTTTTCCTCTTCTGTCCTCGCGGCGAGCATCGCACCATCGAACCAGACCTGGCAGAGATATTTCATCGCAGCGTCTCCTCTTTCAATTTGCTGACGGCCCTAGACGAGCGGCCCACATGCAAATCGACATCCCGATCCCCAACATGGCAAAAAATCTTGGCGCTGTCGAAAAGGCGCGGGCTCGGTCGACCATTTCCGTCCTCACCAAAGGAGCAACGGAAATGTACAGTCTGGAAGCCGCAATCGTTCACTACTGGCAAAGGAAGACCCTGTCGGAAGAGGAACTGCTCGACGCAGCCGATGTCGGAAGGGTCGTTTTCCGCACCTGGCTCGGATTTGCGGGCTTTGCTCTGCTGATCCTGTGCCTGAGCTGGGGTGCCCAGCCAAACGATGAGCGGCGGCCGCAAGTCGCGGCCGCCGCTCAAATGAATTCACTATCTGCCGATGGGCAATAGGGTAAAGGCCCTGTTGCTTACTGAAACGCCGTTTCGAAGAAGCTGCGCAGCTTGCGCGAATGCAGCGCTTCCGGCGGCATGGCTGCCAGTTTCTGGATGGCGCGGATGCCGATCTGCAAATGCTGGTTGACCTGGGTGCGATAGAAGGCCGTCGCCATGCCCGGCAGCTTCAATTCGCCATGCAGCGGCTTGTCCGAAACACACAGAAGCGTGCCGTAGGGAACGCGGAAACGGAAGCCATTGGCGGCGATCGTTGCCGATTCCATGTCGAGAGCAACGGCGCGGGCCTGAGACAGGCGCTTTACCGGGCCTGCCTGATCGCGCAGTTCCCAGTTGCGGTTGTCGATGGTGCCAACCGTACCCGTTCGCATGATGCGCTTCAGCTCGAAGCCCTCGTAGCCGGTGATTTCGGCAACGGCCGCTTCCAGCGCCACCTGCACTTCGGCAAGCGCCGGGATCGGCACCCAGACCGGCAGGTCGTCATCGAGAACATGGTCCTCGCGCATATAGGCGTGCGCCAGGACATAGTCGCCGAGGCGCTGGCTGTTGCGCAAACCGGCGCAATGGCCGAGCATCAGCCAGGCATGCGGGCGCAGCACGGCGACATGGTCGGTGATCGTCTTGGCGTTGGAGGGGCCGACACCGATATTGATCATGGTGATGCCGGCATGGCCCTTCTTCTTCAGATGGTAGGCCGGCATCTGCGGCAGCCGCGGCGGCGTGGTGTCACCCTCGGGCTGGCTGGCGCCGGCTTTGGTGATGATGTTGCCGGGCTCGACGAATTCGGTATAGCCGTCGCCACCGCTTGCCATCAGCTCGCGTGCCCATTTGCAGAATTCGTCGATGTAGAACTGATAGTTCGTGAACAGCACGAAATTCTGGAAATGCGCGGCGCTGGTCGCCGTGTAATGGACGAGACGGGCCAGCGAATAGTCGATGCGCTGCGCGGTGAACGGCGCAAGCGGCGAGGGCTCGCCCGGCGGCGGGATATATTCACCGTTGGCGATTTCATCGTCCGTCGTGTTGAGGTCCGGCGTGTCGAAAAGATCCCGCAGCGGAATGTCCTCGAAAACCGTGGCGGACGCTTCGACGTGAGCGCCTTCACCGAAGGCGAAGTGTATCGGGATCGGCGTCGTCGATTCCGATACGACCACCGGAACGTTGTGGCTGCGCATCAGGAGCGTCAGCTGCTCCTTGAGATAATGCTTGAAAAGCTTCGGGCGGGTGATCGTCGTCGTATAGATGCCGGGCGCGGTGACATGGCCATAGGAGAGGCGCGAATCGACATGGCCGAAGCTCGTCGTCTCGATGCTGACCTGCGGATAGAACGCGCGATAGCGCGCCGTGATCGGCGCGCCTTGGGCAAGCTTGGTGAAATTGTCGATCAGGAACGCGGTGTTGCGCTCATAAAGCTCCGTCAGCGCGTCGACGGCCTTGCCAGGATCATCGAAGGTCCGGGGCTGAAACGGGCTGGGGGAGGAGATGTCGAGGGGTGAGAAGGGAGAGATTCTGTTGCTCATGAGCTATTATAGAGTGTCGTTGGTTACAAGCAAACGACGTTGCAAGTGGCGGCTCGGATTCTCGCAGCTATTTTGCGGCCGTCTCGAGGTCAGCGCGGGTTCGCCGCGCCGACCTTGTTATTGTACCGTCGTGCAGTAAGGCGTTGCTGCCTGCAAACAGGTGAAACTTGCGCCGAAATGTGATTGCGCGCCGCTGCGGCCGGCGTGTTCGACCGCAACCGAGAAGCTGAATGCAAAGACGGCGGCAAACAGCATGATGATGACGAAACGCCGTGCCATGATGATCGAGTCCATGTCCGTGGCCCTACCCGTGCCCTATACTGGACACTGTTTTGCCATGGTCAGGCTGAACAGGTGCTGAGATGCCGGTTCATCCGGCGTTCAGAAATATTACCCGGCTTTGAATGGTGTCTGCGGGCAAATAGCATAGGCCCGCCGGCTGATCGCGGGCAGGCCCCATAGTATTTCTGATGAGGGGGAGGGCCTTTTCAGAGCCTCGTCCAGGTCTGCGACTTGCAGAATACCTTCAGCACGCAGCCTTGCATCTTGATGCTGCTGCCGCTGATCGTGCCGGAGCCGCTATAGGTCTTGTCTTCGGAGGGATCGGTCAGCTGGCCGGTATAGCTGTTGCCCTTGCCCTGCATCTTGCCGATCTGCTTGCCGGCATATTTGCCCGTCTTCAACGTCACGCAATAGCTGTCGCCGCAGGGCGCGATGACGGCGGTATCGCCAGCAACCGTTTTCCAGTTGCCGACGATCGGCTCTTCGGCAAAGGCCGCATTCGCGCTCAACAGCATTGCAGCAGCAAGAATGGTGGTACGGATCATGATGTCATTCTCCCCCAGGCGCCATCCGGCCTCATAGCCGGGAATGCAGCGAGATTATCTAACGCGAACGTAAAGGTAAATATGGTTTTCGAGGCCCAAATCCCCGTCCTATCGGGTATCTGCGCCGCGTCGAAACACGGCATCGAATTGAACCGCGCTCTTTTTGTGGTGAACGAAGGGTTTAAATCCAAATCCTAACGGAAGGTTAAGCTCGCCCGAAAATCCTTAATTTGCAAGGGATGCGATGTTTAACAAAATCCCAAGTTTACCAAGCATTTGCACTTTGTTTGCATCGAATTAATCATGCATTTTAGGCGTTTTTTGAAAGCCGTCTGCGATAGTGAAGCCATCAAACGAGCGGGGCAAACCCGCCGGCCGGAAGAACCGGAAAGCCGCGGATGACGGCAAGGTTCAGACGGAAAACAGGGCAGATACGAACAGAAGTAAGACAGGGACAATAACAATGGCACGCTTCGAAACGACGATGTCTGGAAATGCCATGATGGGTGGTAACAGCGCCGATGCCCTTTGCGAACTGGGCGTGAACTACGCGACCGGCAGGGGCTGCAATGCAGACCTCGTTGCCGCCCACAAATGGTTGAATATCGCCGCCATCCGTGGCAGCGAGCGCGCCGCCGAGCTTCGTGCCGACGTCGCCGCGACATTGACGAAGATGCAGCTCGCAGCCGCGCTGCGCGCCGCCCGCGAATGGATGACGACACACTGAGGCGTGCCGCAAACAAGGCGACTTACTGACTGATCTCGAAGGAGGGGATGTCGGCGGTCGACGGGAGGCGAGCGCCGATACGATGAAAACCGCGACCAGCTGGAACAAGGCTGGCGCGGTTTCGTCGTTTTGGACTATGCGGGTCTCATTCCATTCATGCCGGTGGCGTACGACGTCAATATGTTCGGCAATATCGCAACGGAGACTGGCGATCATGGCTCAACGTCGCTAAGGTATCGGCGGCTTAAGCTAAATTATCAGCGCGGTACGACGCGCAAATTCAATGATCTTGAATGTCATCGACCGACGACAGCGCCGCTATCGTTGGAAACGTGTGAACGCAATCATCGAAGCCGTAGAGCATGACAATAGCTGCGCAGACGCAGACCTGGCGGATGAGTCGCCGCCGGGCTTGACCATCGACTACGCGAGCCGGGACGATGTGTCCGTTCACGAAGCAATCCAATGGGCGAACCAGCAGCACTGTCCGGTAACGCTGTATATCTACGACGCGGATGACGGAACAATCTCTGCGCATTTTCATGGGTGCGGAGAGCGGTTCTGGCAACACGATATGGGCGACTCATAATTTCGTAATTCGGCAAGGTCCAGAAGGTCAGCCGATCGCCTTCAGCACCTTCGGTAACGCCTCGGCAAGCAGGTCCAGATTCTGTTTTGGGCCGACGCTGACGCGGATGCAGCGATTGAGCGAGGCGACCCCCGGCATGCGGATGAAGACGCCGTGCTGGATCAGCCCGTCGACGATGGCACGGGCGTACAAACCGTCCCGGCCGCAATCGATGGCGACGAAGTTGGTGGCGGAAGCGAGGGGCAGCAAACCGTTCTCGCGAGCTATCTTCGCGATAACGTCGCGTGCGGCGGAAATCTTGTCGACCACCTCGGCGAGATGGGCCTGATCCTTTAGCGCGGCGAGGGCGGCCACGGTCGCAAGCCGGTTCATGCCGAAGTGGTTGCGGATCTTGTCGAAGGTCAGGACGGTTTCCGGTGCGCCGATGGCATAGCCGACGCGGGCGCCGGCAAGGCCGTAAGCCTTGGAGAAGGTGCGGGTACGCAGCACGTTCGGCAGATCGATCAGAGCCGAGATCGCGGGAAGAGAGCTTGCCGGTCCGGTTTCGCTATAGGCTTCGTCGAGGATCAGTAGGCAGTTTTCCGGCAATGCGCGGGCAAAGGCGACAATCTTATCGGCATCCCACCAGCTCCCCATCGGGTTGTCGGGATTGGCGAAGTAGACCAGCGGCGCGTTTTCTCGCTTCACTGCCTCCAGCAGCCCATCGAGATCCTCGCGATCATCGACATAGGGCACGGTCACCAGGCGGCCGCCGAAACCGGCGACATGGAAATTGAAGGTGGGATAGCCGCCAAGCGAGGTGACGACCGGCGTGCCAGGTTCGATCACCATACGAGCGATCAAGCCAAGCAGACTGTCGATGCCTTCTCCGACCGCAATATTGGCCGGCTGAACGCCGAGATGCGCCGCAAGCGCCTGCTTCAGCTCGAAATTTTCCGGATCGTTGTACATCCAGATCTCGCCGGCTCGCTCGCGCATGGCTGCGATGACGGAGGGCGCAGGCCCGAAGCCGTTCTCGTTGGCGCCGATGCGGGCCTTGACGCTCGAGCCGCGCTGGCGCTCCAGCGCTTCAGGGCCGACGAAAGGGACGGTGGAGGGCAGGGCGCTGATCAGCGGCGTGAAGCGCGAGAAGGCGGACATGCTGGCTTTGTTTCCCGAATTCAGTTGCAGGGTGCGGCAGAATAGGCGCTTGGCGGGTGGTTGCAAGAGCGGAACCCGTCTGATCCATCTGCATTCTGCGGCAATTCCCTTCGGTCGCTTCGAGGCCTCAAGCCCGACCGCAACGTCAACGCTTTTCCAGTGGTGCCGACATCGCCGCGATCTTCCTTTCAAGCTCGGCGATCTTGCGGTCCTTCTCCGCCAGCAACGCTTGAACGGTGGCCGCATCGATAAGTTGCGGTATGTGCTGTGGGCAGTTCATATCCCATGCAGTTACCGTGAAGAGAATAACCTGCTCGACACGGGCATTGTATCCAGCCGGAAAGAGCTGTTCGGCAAGCTCGGCGTCACCCTCGACCACTCTTGCCTCACCCCAGATTTTGACACGTTGCCGATAGGTATAGTCCATCAGAAACAGGTGAGCCCTGGGGTTTTCAAGGAGATTCCCCTGGGTGATGTACTGACGATTTCCAGCGAAGTCCGCAAAGCCGATGGTCTTTCGGTCAAGCACTTTCAGAAAGCCGGCGGGACCGCCCCGATGCTGGATGTAAGGCTGGCCGGCCGCGTTTGCCGTAGCAAGGAACGCGCTGGTCCGGCTCTCGATGAAGGCGGCGATCTCCCTCGTGATACCGGTCTGCCATGATCCGCCCGCTTCCATCCTCGAATAGGCGCGCCGCGAGCCCTTGCGGCTCTGGATAGCCTTTACGGTGGGCGTGAAGGCAACATCGCTCGAAAACTCGAACTCTGCGCCGGGTTCCCCAGACTCAAGACGGCTCATTGCACACTCCATGAATTTGAAGACCGGCCCGATCGCAGGCGAAATCGATCGGGCCGTCATTCCTGCCTGACGATCAGGCAGCCTTCCTTGTCGTGACGATCGGGAAATCGATCTCGGTGTCCGCTACCTTGTTGATGTAATTCGTCCAGGTGTTCAGCGTGACGTGGAGAACAATCTCGATGATTTCGGCGTCGTCATATCCGGCAGCCTTCACCGCTTCGACATCGCCTGCGCTGACGCTGCCACGTTCACGGGCGACCTTGGCGGCAAAGCGGATGGCGGCATCGGCCTTGGGATCGTTGGACTTGCCATCGCGATTGGCCTCCATCTCGGCATCGTCGAGCTTGGCGAGGTTGTGACCGAGATAGGTGTGGGCGGAAAGGCAATAGTCGCAGCCGTTGATTTCGGCAACGGCAAGCGCGATCCGATTGCGGGTCTGAACCGAGAGCTTGCCCTTTCCGAGCGCCCCGAACAGACCAAGATGACCCTCCAGGGCCTGAGGACTGACCGCCATCAGGCGGAACAGATTGGGAGCGACGCCGAGCTGTTGCTTGACTGCCGTCAGCATCTGCTGAGAGGCGGCCGGAGAAGCTTCGATCGTGGCGGGGATTGCGATTCTGGACATTGGACTTCCTTTCGCTTCAAGATTGATGGATCGAAGCTATCCTCTTCCGATTTACGGCAATATCTGCTAATTTCAGGAACAATCCTCCCATTTTCTGGAAGCCATGCCTGATCGTCTGGAAGCCATGTCCGTTCTTCTTGCCGCAGTGGACGCCGGAAGTTTATCTGCGGCGTCACGCAATCTCGGCCTGCCGTTGGCGACGGTCAGCCGCAAGGTGTCGGAACTTGAGAGCCATCTGGGAACGCGTCTCTTCCAACGCGCCGGGCGCGGCCTTGTCCTGACCGAGACGGGGCAGGCTTATGTCTCCTCCTGTCGGCGTATTCTGGAAGATGTCGCCGAAGCCGAGCGCACGGCTGCAGGTGAGTTCAAGACTCCGAAGGGTAATCTGGTTATTACGGCGCCCGTCGTCTTTGGGCGGCTTCACGTTCTGCCTGTTGTCACGGAATTCCTGAAGACATACCCCGAGATCGACGTCCGGCTCATCCAGTCGGACAGACTGGTCGACCTGCCGGAGGAGCACGTCGACCTGGCGGTCCGAATCGGCAAGCTGCCCGACAGCCGGCTGGTCTTTCGAAGCGTGGGGGAGATCAGGCGCGTCGTGTGCGGAAGTCCCGAATACCTCCGGGAGCGGGGCACCCCCGCAACTCCGGATGACCTTCGGGGCCACGATTGCATCACCTTCGAAAACCTGATGTCGGTACGGTCCTGGTCCTTCCACAAGGCCCAATCTGAAACCAGCGTTGCGGTCCACTCCCGGCTCGTCGTCGACACAGCCGAAGCGGCCATCGACGCTGCCGTCGGCGGCCTCGGTCTTGCCCGTGTGCTTTCGTATCAGGTGAGGGAATTCATATCCGATGGCGCGTTGAAAAGCGTTCTCGACGATGCCGAACAAGATCCATGGCCGGTCAGCCTGGTCTATCCGCAACGCGGACTCATGCCCTTGAAAGTCAGAGCTTTTCTGGATTTTGCAGCCCCTCGGCTAAGGGAAAGGCTCGGTGGCCTCAATGGGCCGAAAGCAACCGCAAACGTCGTCGCCAGATGATACCGGATCGAGCCTATTGTCTCCTGCCGCGCGCAGCCATCGCCTCTGCATTGCCGATCATGAAATCGGCGCGCACGACGCGGCGTAGAGTCTCCGGTTCGATCAGGTTGATGAAGCGGACGTGGACACGATTGCCGTTGCGGCTGACTTCGGCGCAGGCGATGCGATAGGCAAGGCCGAGGATGTTCAGATAGTAGTGGGTCGGCAGGCCGACCGTCGTGGCGACGGTGAAGCTCGCGCCGCCGCGCGAAATGTCTGTAATCTCGGCGCTGCGGACGGAAATACCCGTCAGACAGGGACGAACCGCAACGAGACGCGCCGGCCTCTGGACGTAGAACCGTTCCCAGCTGCGTTCGTAGACTTCGGATTTGACTTTCGCCAGATGAGTTGCGCGAAGCATTGTCATTCCCTGTTGAAGAACAGACCGAATTCATTTCGGATACTCCACCAACCTTGCACGGAGGTTTTGCCGAAGCGTCAATTGTATTGGTAGAATTTTAACGGGTTCGCCTTTTGTGCCGATTTGGGTGCATCTTGACAGCGGGATCGGCTTCGATCATACGGATGCTCGGTTCGAGGCGCCTGCCGCTCGCGGATGAAAATCCAAGGTGAAGTCCTCGCTGTTTTAGGTCACAGCCATGTAGGGCATGCTGACTGACGGTAATGCGAGCTCCGTTTCACGGTCGTAATTGCGTGCCTTAGCAAAGGCTGATCCTATGATGACGTATCCGTCCATAGATGAACTGAAGGCTCAGGCCCGACGCCTGCGTCAGGCCATGGCCGAGCGCGGGGACGACATGAGCCACTCGACGGCGCTGGAACTCATCGCCAAGCAGCACGGGCTGCGCGATTGGAACACGCTGTCGGCGCTTGCGGCAAGGCCCAATGACGGGCCGGATGCGCCCTTCGATGTCGGCTCCGCCGTGCGTGGCCGCTACCTGAACAAGCCCTTCACGGGCAAGGTTCTAGCGATGTCGGCGAAGTCAGGCGGGCTTTATCGGATCACCATTCATTTCGACGAACCGGTCGATGTGGTGGAATTCGAGAGCTTCTCGGCTTTCCGTCAGCGCATCAACGCCCAGGTCGATGCCGACGGCATTTCGCCGCGCAGGACATCGAACGGCGTGCCGCATCTCGTTCTCGACATCTAACCTTCATCCTCTATCGATAGGCCGCTATCTTCGCCGATGGCGAGCGATTCTGTCCGGATACCACCATGACACGTCATACTGAAAACAACATGTTCCTCACCGGCTGGCTGCCCGGCGTCTTCATCAAGACCGCCGCGCCGATCGTCATCATCACCACGGTCAGCGGCCTGTTTGCCGTCGTCGATGCCTATTTCCTTGGCGTCTATGTCGGGGCAGACGCGCTCTCCGCCGTCAGCCTCATATTCCCCGCGCTGATGCTGCTGGTGGCGCTGCAGACACTGGTTTCGAACGGGATGGCAAGCATTCTCGCCCGCCGCCTCGGAGCTGGAGATCGCGACGGGGCGAAGTCAGTGTTCACCGGCGCCCACACGCTGGCGATCGCCGTCGTGGTGGTCGTCAATGTCGTCTACTGGCTCGCCGCCCGGCAGTTCATTGCCGTGGCTGCGGCGGGAAATGCCGATGTTGCCAGGAGCGCCGAGGCTTTTATGGGCGTCATGATCGCCTTCGCGCCGATCAGCTTCTTTCTTTCGATCCATCTCGACGGACTGCGGTGCGAGGGACGGCTCGGCTTCATGACGCTGGTGACGCTTGCCTCGACGCTGCTCAACATCCTGGCAAACTGGTTGCTGATGGCCGTCGCTCATTGGGGCGTGGTCGGCTCGGCCGGCGGCTCGATCTTGGCGCAATTCATCTGCCTGATGATTGTCGTCATCTATCGCCTGCGTCGGCCGAATGGGCTTTGGGTCGATATGGGTCTGCATATCCGTGAGTGGCGAGGCATCTTTGCCTTCGGTGCACCGATGAGCCTCGGCTTCATCGGTATTTCGCTGAGCTCGGCGGCGATCCTCTTCAACGTGTCGATCTGGCACCAGGGAGATTATGTCGCGACCGTCGGCGCCTATGGCATCGTCACCCGCGTGATGACCTTTGCCTATCTGCCGCTGCTGGGCTTGAGTATCGCATTGCAGACGATCTCCGGCCACAATCACGGTGCGGCGCTTCCCGCCCGCGTCGGCCACAGCGTTGTCATCGCCATGATCTCGGCCCTGGTCTATTGCGCCGCTGTCGAATTGATCGTCGAGCTGCTGGCGGGGCATCTGGGCTCGATCTTCGTCGCCGATCCCGTGATCGTCGCGGAAGTCGGCCGCATCCTGCCCTGGACGATCGGCGCCTATTTCCTGTTCGGGCAGGCGATCGTCCTGTCGTCCTATTTCCAGTCGATCGGCGATGCGAAGCGCGGAGCGATCTTCGGTCTGTCACGGTCCTATCTGTTCACCTTGCCGCTGACATTCCTTCTGCCGTTCGTTTTCGGCGAAAGGGGGATCTGGATGACGCCGATCTTCGCGGAAGCGGGGATGATCCTGCTCACCTGGCTGGTGCTGTCGCGCAACGCCAGGGATCGCGGCTGGCGCTACGGCCTGCTGCCCGCATGACATGGAAAAGGCCGCGCTCTCGGGCGCGGCCTTTTCGTATGAGCTTATGTCAGAGGACACTCAGGACTTGAGCAGCCACTCATGCTCAACGGCATTGTGGAATTTCCAGATGCGCTTCGGGCCGGCCATGACGTTGAGATAGTAGAGATCGTAGCCATGGCAGGCGGCGCAGGGGTGATATCCCTTCGGCACCAGCGTCACGTCGCCATCCTCCAGTACCATGACTTCGTCCAGCGAGCGATCATCCGTATAGACGCGCTGGAAACCAAAGCCCTGCGGCGGATTGAGGCGATGGTAGTAGGTTTCCTCCAGGAAGCTCTCGTTCGGGAGATCATCCTGATCGTGCTTGTGCGGAGGGTAGGACGAGGTGTGCCCGCCCGGCGTGATCACTTCCACGACCAGCAGCGAATGCGCCGCGCCGTCATCTTCCGGCATGATGTTGTTGACGTAGCGGACATTCGTGCCTTTGCCGCGCGTCAGCGCCGGATGGGTGCCCGGCGGAATGGCGCGGGCTTCATGGGAACCGCCGCCCGGTGCCGAGCAGACGGCGAGTTCCAGATCGGTCTCGGCCGTCACCGACCAGCTCGATCCAGAGGGAATATAGAGCGCGTGGGGCGCGCCCTCGAAGGGGCTCATGCGCTCGCCGAGCGAGCCGAAATCCTTTGCGCCGGCCTTGGCGCTTCCCTTGCCGCTGACCCAGACGAGGCAGACTTCGCGATCGCCGGTCTCGGCCGAAGCGGTTTCGCCCGGCTTCAGGCGGTGGAGATCGAAGCCGACATAGGTCCAGCCGGCGCTTTCGGGCGTGACATGGGTGACGCGGCCATGGGAGCCGTCAGGTTTGACCTTGAGATTGGGCATGATTCTTCCTCCATTGCTTGGAGAGTGCCCCTCGCCAGCCTTAAACCGGGGAGGGGTACTCATCTCTTGAGCAATTCCAGGAAAAGTGCGCAGCGGTTTTCCGCCCGGAATTGCTAGATAACAAAGAGCTAGAGCGCTTTCGTTATTCGAAGAAAAGCGGAAGCGCTCTAGCTATCCCTTGGGAAAGCCTTCGGTTTCCACCGTATAGCCCGCGGCCGTCATGACGCGCATCAGCTCGGCATGGCCGATCTCGGCCATCTTCTGCGGCGGCGCCTTGCGCGGATCCTGTTCGGCTTCGACGACGAACCAGCCCTCATAGCCGTAATCGGCGAAACGCTTGACGATGGCGCCAAAATCCAGCGAGCCATCGCCCGGCACCGTGAAGGCGCCAAGCGCGACGGCATCGAGGAAGGATTGGCGGCTGCGATCCAGTCCATCGACGACGGACTTGCGGATATCCTTGACGTGGACGTGGTTGATGCGGGCGTGGTGATTGTCGATGGCGCGCAGCACGTCGCCGCCGGCAAAGGCGAGATGGCCGGCATCGAGCAGCAGCGGAATGCCTGCGCCGGAGTTGCGCATGAAGGCGTCAAGTTCCGGCTCGGTTTCGACAATCGCAGCCATGTGATGGTGATAGGAGAGCGGCATGCCCTGTGCGGCGCACCATTCGCCGAACTCGGTGACGCGGCGAGCATAGGCCTTCATCTCGTCATCCGAAAGGCGCGGCTTGGTGGCGAGCGGCTTGGAGCGGTCGCCCTGAATCGAGCGGCCGACTTCGCCATAGACGATGCAGGGCGCGTTGACGGCCTTGAACAGCTCGATCATCGGCGCGATGCGATCCTTGTTGGCGGCAAGCTCCTCGTTGACGAGGGTGCCGGAGAACCAGCCGCCGCAGAGCGTCACGTCGGCAGCGCGCAGGATCGGCAGCATCTCCTCCGGATTGCTCGGAAAGCGCCGGCCCTGTTCCATGCCGGTGAAGCCGGCGCCGCGCGACTGGCGCAGGCATTCCTCGAGCGATACGTCGTCGCTGAGCTCAGGAAGGTCGTCGTTCCACCAGGCGATGGGCGACATGCCGAGTTTGGCCTTCATCAATGGTCTCCTTGAAAACATGATTGGAGGAGCCGCAAGCTCCTCCAGAAAAATGACGGAAATGGATCAGCCGATGCGCTGGTCGGCACGTGCTTTTTCGTAGGCGGCGCGCGCCTTGTTCACCTCGGCACGCGGGCTGACCTCGGGAACGGCGACGTCCCACCAATGGCCGCCTTCGTCCGTGGTGATCAACGGGTCGGTGTCGATGACGATGACGGAGCTGCGGTCGTTCTTTTTCGAGGCTTCGATCGCCTGTTCCAGCTCGCCGATGGAGGAGACCTTCACGGCAATCGCGCCCATGCTGGCCGCATGTGCCCGGAAGTCGATCTCCGGCATTACCTCGAACCGCGAGTCCTTCAGGAGATTGTTGAAGTTCGCGCCGCCGGTCGCCATCTGCAGGCGGTTGATGCAGCCATAACCGCGGTTGTCGAGCAGCACGACGGTGATCTTCAAGCCGAGCATGACTGACGTCGCCAGTTCGGAATTCAGCATCATGTAGGAGCCGTCGCCGACCATGACGACGACATCCTTGTCAGGCCGTGCCATCTTGACGCCGAGGCCGCCGGCAATCTCGTAGCCCATGCAGGAGAAGCCGTATTCCATGTGGTAGCTGCCAGGTGCCGTCGCCGGCCAGAGCTTGTGCAACTCGCCAGGCAGGCCGCCGGCGGCGCAAACCAGGATGCTGTTCTCGCCGCCGAGCGTGCGGGTAACGGCGCCGATGACCTGAGCGTCGGAGGGTAGGGCGGCATTGGTCGTCGCCAGCGCCTTGGCGGCTGCCTCGGCCCAGATCTTCTTCTCCCGCGCCGCCTTCTCGGTCAGCGATGCCGGGGCGCGCCAGCCCGCCAGCCCTGCGGAGAGCGCCTTCAACCCCTCGCGGGCATCCGTCACCAATGGGTGACTATTGTGCTTAAGGGCGTCATAGGCGGCGATATTGAGGCCGATCATCGCCAGCTTCTCGTTCTTGAACAGCGCCCAGGAGCCGGTCGTGAAATCCTGGCAGCGCGTTCCCACAGCGATCACCAGATCGGTATCTTCTGCGATCGCGTTGGCGGCTGATGTGCCCGTCACGCCGACGGAGCCGAGCGCCAGCGGATGCGTCTCGTCGATGGCCGATTTGCCGGCCTGTGTGACGACGACGGGAATACCATGCGCTTCGGCGAAGGCGGTCAATTCCTTCGTCGCCTGCGAATAGAGCACGCCGCCACCTGCAAGAATGACAGGCTTTTCCGAGCGGCGGATCAACGCGATCGCGTTGGCGAGTTCGTCGGCATCCGGCTGCGGGCGGCGCTGCGTCCAGACGCGCTCTTCGAAGAAGCTTTCGGGATAATCGAAGGCCTCGGCCTGCACGTCCTGGCAGAGCGACAGCGTCACCGGGCCGCAATCAAGGGGATCGGTCAGCACTTGCATCGCGCGCTTTAGCGCCGAGATGATCTGCTCGGGGCGGGTGATGCGGTCGAAATAGCGGGAGACCGGGCGGAAAGCGTCGTTGGCGGAGACGGTGCCGTCGCCGAAATCCTCGATCTGCTGCAGCACCGGATCGGGCGCGCGATTGGCGAAGACGTCGCCGGGCAGGAACAGGACCGGGATGCGGTTGACGTGTGCGACGCCGGCAGCCGTGACCATGTTCAGCGCGCCAGGGCCGATGGAGGTCGTGCAGGCCATGAAACGCTGGCGAAAGCTCGCCTTGGCATAGGCGATGGCGGCATGGGCCATGCCCTGCTCATTGTGGGCGCGGAAGGTCGGCAGCTCCTCACGCACCTGATAGAGCGCTTCGCCGATGCCGGCGACATTGCCGTGGCCAAAGATCGCCCAGACGCCGCCGAAGATCGGCTGCTTCTGCCCGTCGATAACGGTCATCTGCTTCTTGAGGAAATGCGCGACGGCCTGTGCCATCGTCAATCGGATCGTCTTGCCCATCGGGCGCCTCCCAAATGCTCTAATTTCACAGGCCGCGGGTTTTAAGCCACGCCGCCGTCAATTGCCGGAAGCGGCCGGCCATGTCGGCAATCGCTTCCTCGTCGTTCATGCCGCCCGAAAGCCATGCACGGGCCGCGTCGGAGAAGATGGTCCGCCCGACGGCGAAACCCTTGACCGAAGGGGCCGCCAGCGTCGCCTCGAAGCTGCGGATCAGTTCCTCTGCCGGCGCCTCCAGGCCGAGCAGCACGATACCGCGGCACAATGGATCATTTTTGGCGATCACGGCATCGATTTTTTTCCAGGCAGCGGCCGATTCCTGCGGCTCCAGCTTCCACCAGTCCGGCTTGATGCCGAGCGCATAGAGCTCTTCCATGGCAGTCGGGATGGTGTCGTCGGTCAGGGGACCGTTCTTGCTCGCGATGATCTCGACCAGAAGCTCCCGCCCGACCTTGCGTGCGGCTTCAAACAGCGTCCGCAGCTTCTCCTGCTGCTCCGCCTTCAAATCCTGCGGATCGTCCGGATGGTAGAAGCACAGGCATTTGATGCAGTGATGGAGCGGCCATTCGACGAGCTGCGAACCGATATCCTGGCTGAACTCGAATTTCAGCGGCTTTGATCCCGGCAACTCCACAGGGCGGCCGATCCACGAAAAATTCTTGGTGGCGGCATCGAAGAAAGCATCACGCCCGAAGCGCTCATCGATCAGCATGCCGTAGCCCGGCCGGCCGTCCGCTACCCGTGCCGCTGCCTCGACGGCGAGCCGCTTGAAGGCGACGATCTTCTCGTGGCCAAGGCCCAGTTCATCACAGACGCTGACGAGCTGTGAGCGATGATCGATCGCCAGCGCCATCAGCAGCGGGATCTCGTCGGCGCGGCGGGTCGTCGCCCAATGGATGTGATTGATCGCCTCGTCCTTGCGCAGCGCGCGATGCTTGCTGCCGGTCTTCAGGAAGAAGTCGAGTTCCGCCCAGGTCGGATATTCCGGAGAGCAGAGCAGGCGGGAAACGGCAAAGGCGCCGCTGGCATTCGCCCAGGTGGCGCAGGTCTTCAGCGGCTCGCCGCGCAGATAGCCGCGCAGGAAGCCGGACATGAAGGCGTCGCCCGCGCCGAGAACATTGAACACCTCGATCGGGAAACCCTGGCCGACGATGCCGGCTTCCAGATCGTCCGAGATCGCGCCTTCATAGACGATGCAGCCCATGGCCCCGCGCTTCAGCACGATGATCGCGGACGAGAGGCGGCGGATTTCCTTCAAGGCGCCGAGTACGTCGTCGGCGCCAGAGGCGATCATGATTTCTTCTTCCGTGCCGACGATTAGATCGCAATCCGGCAGCGTCTCTTTCATCTTGGATGAGACGCGGTCAGATTTCACATAGCGCTCGAAACCTTCGGCGTGGCCGGCAAGGCCCCAGAGGTTCGGCCGGTAGTCGATATCGAAGATCACCCTGCGGCCGTTCGCTCTAGCGATGCGGATCGCCTTGCGCTGTGCCGCCTCGGTATTGGGCTTGGAAAAATGCGTGCCGGATACGAGTACGGCGCCGGAGGACTTGATGAAGTTCTCGTCGATATCATCTTCGTTCAGCGCCATGTCGGCGCAGTCGGAACGGTAGAAGATCATCGGCGAGACGCCTTCGGCCTCGACAGCCAGAAGCACCAGCGCCGTCAACCGCTCCTTGTCCGTGGCGATCCCGTCGACTGCCACGCCTTCACGGGCCGATTGTTCGCGGATGAAGCGACCCATCTGCTCGTCGCCGACGCGGGTGATGAGGCCGGATTTCAGGCCGAGCCGCGCAGTACCGATGGCGATATTGGCCGGGCAGCCGCCGACAGACTTGGCGAAGGAGGCGATGTCCTCAAGTTTCGAGCCGATCTGCTGGCCGTAAAGGTCGACGGAGGACCGGCCGATGGTGATCACATCGAGTTTCGTCTCCGGCTCGGCGCCAGGATTGTCGTGTGCCATGATGTCCTCCCGTCGGGGCATGACCTCTTTTGCTTTTCAGCCTGCGCCGAGATCATGCATTATTGAAAGTGCCGGTGTTAGTTTCGTCCCGGTTGCTGTGGATCGACCGGCCATCTCCTGCAGCCGTGATCCCGGTTGTAATGAAACATTGGTTCCGATATTTTGTCAATTCGGAATGTTTATTCCATTTTCGTTTTATCGGTTTTTGTCGCACCTTTTCGCCGGCGCTCGGCGATGGCGACGGGAAAGGCCATGATAAGCGCCATGGATGCCGACAGAGAGCGGAAACCGGCAAAATCGGCCTCCGCCACTTCAAACCAGTAATCCGAGCAAGCGGTAAGCGGAGAGAAGGCCGAATCGGTGATGGCGATGACCGGAACGTTGCGCGCGGCGAGGTCCTGCGCCTGCGCCAGGCTGTCGGCGGCATAGGGCGAGAAGCTCGCAGCGATCGCCGCGTCCTTCTCGGTGGCGAAGCGGGTGATTTCGCCGTCGATGCCGTTGGGGGAAGCGACGATCTGATGGCGGATATTCAGCTTGGAAAAAGCGTATGTCATATGCGCCGTCAGCGGATAGGATCGGCGCTTGGCAATGAGATAGATCGTTTCGGCGGCGGCAAGCACATCGACGGCCTTGGCGAAGGTGTCGGTCTCGATGGTTGCGGCGAGCTTGTTGACGGACTGGCTTGCCGCAGACAGGAAGCCTGAGAGAATGCTGGCCTCTTCATTTTCGACGCCGGAGCGTTCAAGCGTAACCAGTCGCTCCTCATAGCTCAGCGTTCGGTCACGGAGCCGCTCGCGGAAGATGCTCTGGAGGTCTGAGAAGCCTTCATAGCCGAGGTGATGGGCGAGGCGCACCAGCGTCGAAGGTTGCACCTCGGCCGCGGCTGCAATGCTGGCCGTCGTGCCGAAGGCGATCTCATCGGGATTGCTGAGCGCGAAAGCGGCGACCTGGGCCAGACGCTTCGGCATGGCATTCTTGCGCTCTATGATGGTACTGCGCAGACTTTCGAAGTCACGCGGTACCTTGGTTTGCGTCTCGATAGTGTTATCCATGCGCCGCCCTTTAGCTTCCCCAACACCCACAATGAAACAAATATTCCATATTCGCAACGATACCGGATTTTGAATCATTCAGCACGAATAATTTTAAGATTATGATTTTAATCATATAAATATGGATTCTCGCCTTTGGAAGAGATTGCGAGGCCATGGGGGCGCTTGTCAAAACGGTCTAAATATTCCAAAAATCCCTGACTGCGGGAGCGGATTTGAGGAGGATGGGCAAATGAAGCCATTGGGCGTTGGATTGATCGGCACCGGTTATATGGGCAAATGCCATGCGCTGGCATGGAATGCGGTCAAGACTGTATTCGGTGATGTCGCGCGGCCACGCCTGGTGCATCTCGCCGAAGCCAATGCCGATCTGGCAAAGGCGCGCGGCGATGAATTCGGCTTCGAAAAGGCGACGGCCGACTGGCGCGCGCTCGTTGCAGATCCTGAGGTCGACGTCGTCTCCGTCACGACCCCCAATCAGTTCCATCCGGAAATGGCGATCGCGGCGCTTGAAGCCGGCAAGCATGTCTGGTGCGAAAAGCCGATGGCGCCCTCCTATGGCGATGCCGAGCGTATGCTGGCGGCCGCCAGGACTTCCGGCAAAGTCGCCATCCTCGGCTACAATTATATCCAGAACCCGGCGATGCGGCACATCAAGGCGCTGATTGCCGAAGGCGCCATCGGCGCGGTCAATCACGTCCGCGTCGAGATGGACGAGGATTTCATGGCCGATCCGAACGGCCTCTTCTATTGGAAGAGCGAGCTTGCCTCTGGCTACGGCGCTCTCGATGACTTTGCCGTGCATCCGCTTTCGCTGCTCTGGTTCCTCTTCGGTCATGTGGAGGCCGTCATTACGGATATGGTGAAGCCCTATGCCGAGCGGCCGCTGAAGGATGGCGGTCGCCGCACCGTCGAGAATCACGATCTCGCTAATGTGCTGATGCGCCTTGGCGGCGGCATTTCCGCCGTGCTCATGGCCAATCGCTCGGCCTGGGGCCGCAAGGGGCGGATAGCCCTGCAGATTTTCGGCTCCAAGGGTTCGATCTCTTACGATCAGGAGCGCATGAACGAGTTCGAGCTCTATCAGGCCGAGGGCAGGGATAGCGAGCAGGGTTTCCGCAAGGTGCTGGCCGCACCCGCCCATAAGCCCTACGACCGCTTCATCCCGGCACCCGGCCATGGCCTCGGCTTCAACGACCTGAAGATCATCGAATGCCGCGAGCTGATTCGCGCCATATCGGGAGATGCTGCGTCAGTCGTGGCTTTCAAAGATGGTCTGCGCATCGAGAAATCGGTGCATGCGATGGCGCAATCCTTCCACGAGCGTCGCTGGGTCGAAATATCAGGCTGAGCCTTTCGGCCTAATTTTTTCCCGATCCGGGGTGCAGGGTCAGTCATGATTGACGCTTGCAAGTGCAAGCGTTACCCCTGAAGCCCATAGGCGTCCTCCACATCGCGCGGGGATCGCTATAATAACAATGGAGTACGGATCGTGACGGGCAGATTGGTCATTGTCGGGGCCGGGCAGGCGGGTTTTGCGCTTGCAGCCAAATTGCGTGGGCTGGGCGATTCCAGGCCGATCACCATCGTCGGAGCCGAGGAAAACCTTCCCTATCAGCGCCCGCCACTGACCAAGAAGTACCTGCTTGGCGAAATGACCTTCGATCGCCTGCTGTTCCGGCCCGAGCATTGGTATGCCGACAATAATGTCGAGATCCGCGTCTCCACCTGGGTGGAACAGATCGATCGGGCGGCAAAGCAGATCGTCATGCAAGACGGTTCGAGGCTGGATTATGAGACGCTGGCGCTCGCGACGGGCTCGACGCCGCGGCGTCTGCCGCCTGCCGTCGGTGGTGCGCTGGAGGGTGTCTATCTCGCTCGTGACAAGCGCGATGCTGATCTCCTGGCCGGCGAGATGCGCCCCGGACGCCGGGTGCTCATCATCGGCGGCGGCTATATCGGGCTGGAAGCGGCCGCCGTTGCGCGCCATCGTGGCCTCGAGGTGACCCTGATCGAGATGGGTGACAGAATTTTGCAGCGCGTGGCTGCCAAGGAAACGGCCGATATCTTCAGGGCCATTCACCAGAAGCATGATGTGGTCATTCGCGAGAAGATCGGGCTGAAACAGCTCATCGGCCGCAATGGTCATGTCGCGGCGGCGGAATTGTCCGATGGCTCGACCATCGATGTCGATTTCGTCGTCGTCGGCATCGGCGTCGCCCCGAATGACCGGCTCGCCAAGGAAGCCGGTCTTGAGGTCGGCAATGGCATTGTCGTTGATTCGTTCGCGCGCACCTCCGATCCCTCTATTTTCGCCATGGGCGATTGCGTCGAACTCCCATGGGAGGGCGGCCGCATCCGGCTCGAATCCGTGCAGAATGCCGTCGACCAGGCGGAAGCTGCGGCGGGAATCATAGCCGGCAACGAAAAGGCCTATGATCCGAAACCCTGGTTCTGGTCGGATCAATATGACGTGAAGCTGCAAATCGCCGGGTTCAATCTCGGTTATGACGAGACGCTGCTGCGCCCCGGCATGCGCGAGGGGGCTGCGTCCATATGGTATTTCAAGCAGGGCCGCTTTATCGCCGTCGACGCCATTAACGACGCAAAGGCCTATGTTACCGGCAAGAAGCTGCTGGAAACCGGCGCCAATCCATCTAGGGATATCCTTGCCGACCCGGCCGCCGACTTGAAGCAATTGCTGGTTTGATATGAGTTTTCGAGTCGGCCGGACCATGCGCCGGCCGACAATCGCTCGTTGCTTATTCATGGAAAGAACGGGCACAACAGCGAAAAAGCGCTTGCGTCGATAAATGAATGGCCCTATCAGGGCCGCACCGGAGAGGTGGCCGAGTGGTCGAAGGCGCTCCCCTGCTAAGGGAGTATACCAGAAATGGTATCGTGGGTTCGAATCCCATCTTCTCCGCCATCCTGAAATCATTAGCAGATAGTGATGGCATTTCCGCAGGCGACACCTGTCGCGTTCGCTTCACATCCCTGATGGCCTCTTTGATGGCTTGCACCGCGGCCACCCAGCTCCTCCGAATCCGCAGCGATGTCCGCGATATTGCCGCTCGAGTGGTGGGCTCGATGGGTTTCTTCCGAATCGATGGGGCGAATCATTTAGGTACGTGCATCGATTTGAGACAGCCGGCGGCACGGATCATCCGCCGCTCCTGCCGGGTGGCGCGATGCGAAATGCCCAAAATCACCCGCAAGCCATCTTGAAAACCCCGAAATCGCCGCAGGCCGGCCACTTTGTCGCTCCGATGTATTTCTTGCGCTTTAGTTGAGGCACATTTCTAAGTGGTCGTAGATTAAGGACTTTCTTAATAGAACCTAAATAATTGCGGCGCCTGTGTTGCTGACTTGTGTCCTTTCAGCAACAGGACTTGCGGAAGGCTTACGCAAATCCCCCTTTCCGTGAAGATGTCGATTGCGTGACAGTGCGCGTCTTGTATTTTCAATCTCGGAAGCGAGGGCGATTGATCGTCCACTTCTTGAAACGCGAGGATGGGACAGGGAATACCTTCGGGTAGTTCTCATTCTTGATAAAAACTTTGACTGGAGGTCAATATGAACATCAAGAGCCTTCTCTTGGGCTCCGCTGCTGCGCTCGTGGCAGTTTCCGGCGCTCACGCGGCTGACGCTATTGTCGCTGCTGAGCCGGAGCCGTTGGAATATGTTCGCATCTGCGACGCATATGGTGCTGGTTACTTCTTCATCCCGGGCACGGAAACCTGCCTCAAGATCGGTGGTAAGGTTCGTACCGAAGGTGAATGGTACGATGCCTACAACCCGAACTCTCGTTTGGGCACGCTCTGGCACACCCGCGCTGAGCTTCGCCTGCAGACGGCAACCGACACCGAATATGGCCCGCTGAAGACCAACACTGAAATTCGTTGGGACTGGAACGACGGCGGCTCCACGGGCACCAACCTGCTGCACGCCAGCATCAGCCTCGGCGGCTTCACCGTTGGTAAGGAAGACTCGGAGTTCAACGTATTCACCGGTTATGCCGGCGACGTCATCAACGACGACGTGATCTATGACGGCCCGTACGAACTGAACCAGATCACCTACAACTACGATGCCGGCAACGGCTTCACGGCTGTGATCTCGCTCGAAGACAGCAACTCTGGCAAGGGCGCTACCGGCGCTAACGGCGAAGACAGCTCCGATCACTATGCTCCTGACGTTGTTGCCGGTCTCGGCTACAAGGTTGGCGCTTGGGGCTTCAAGGTCGTTGGCGGTTACGACTCGATCGTCAAGCAGGGCGCCATCAAGGCTCGCGTCGATGCCGACTTCGGCGTATTCTCGGCCTTCTTGATGGGTGGCTGGAACACCGACGGCGACAAGCTCAACAAGTACGCCGGCGCGAACGGTGCTGGCGACGCAGCTGGTATCGGCTGGGGCGACTGGGCAGTTTGGGGCGGCGCAAGCGTTCCGATCAACGAAAAGCTGAAGTGGAACCTCCAGCTCGCCTATACCGACTCGAAGATCTTCGCCGCTACGACGAACCTCACGTTCAACCCGGTTAAGAACCTGACCATCCGTCCGGAAGTTTCCTACACCAACTGGGACTCCATCAATCAGGACCAGTGGGCTGGTATCCTCCGCTTCGAGCGCGCATTCTAATCTGATCTGACTTCGGTCATTTGAGATTTTCACTATAGTGATGGAAAGCCCGGCCACTGGCCGGGCTTTCTATTTTTGCGAGTATCGACAGGTTAATGCGTAGTCTCGCTGGTGCTTAGTATATTTTATCGCGAATGCTACCTTAGGGTTCTTTGTATTTTTAAAGTAATCATAAGTAGATTTCGGTTTCTGGCATATTGATGACATGACATTTTTGCGACGTGATTTTTGTGCAACGCACCTTTTGAAACAACCGTCACAATTGTTCATAGTTTATCTCTGATATTGCTCTGAAAAAAACGATCTGTAGGTTCCAAATCGGAAGCAAGGCTTAGTGTCTTGGTTCTCCCAGATCAGGGGTCAACTTAAAACCGGGTGGGGTAGGGCGCGTCGATTTTCTCGGCGTGAATTCTCATACCTAATCGATATTGGAACTGGAGTTACTATGAACATCAAGAGCCTTCTTCTCGGCTCCGCTGCTGCGCTGGCAGCAGTATCCGGTGCTCATGCTGCCGACGCGATCGTCGCTGCTGAGCCCGAGCCGATGGAATACGTCCGCATCTGCGATGCCTATGGCGCTGGCTACTTCTTCATCCCCGGCACTGAAACCTGCCTCAAGATCGGCGGCATGGTCCGTACCGAAGGTGGCTGGTACAATGCCTACAACCCGGGCCCTGGCGGCAACCGCGGTACCTACTGGCATACCCGCGCTCAGCTGAGCATCGACACCGCGACCGACACCGAATACGGTCCGCTGAAGACCGACACCGTCTATCGTTTCGATTGGAACGACGGCGGCTCCACCACCCCGAAGCTGCTCTGGGCCAATATCAGCCTCGGCGGTTTCCTCGTCGGTAAGCAGGACTCGCAGTACAACCTGTACACCGGCTACGCCGGCGACGTCATCAACGACGACGTGATCTATGACGGTCCGTACGAACTCAACCAGTTGACCTACAACTACGACGCAGGCAACGGCTTCACGGCTGTCGTCTCGCTCGAAGACAGCAACTCGGGTTCGGATTCGACGACTTACAGCGGCGCTTGGGTACAGTCCAAGGCTAATCACTACGCTCCGAACGTTGTAGCCGGTGCTGGTTACAAGGTTGGCGGCTTCGGCTTCAAGATCGTCGGCGGTTACGACTCGATCGTTGAAGAAGGCGCCATCAAGGCTCGTATCGATGCCGACTTCGGCTTCATGACGGCCTTCTTGATGGGCGGCTGGAACACCAATGGCGACAAGCTCAACCAGTATGCTGGCTCGAACCTGAATGCATCGGCTTGCCCGGCTAACCGTGGCGATCTCTGCGGCTGGGGTGACTGGGCTGTCTGGGGTGGCGTTGGCGTTCCGATCAACGAAAAGCTGAAGTGGAACCTCCAGCTCGCCTACACCGACTCGAAGATTTTCGAAGCCACGACGAACCTCAAGTTCACGCCGGTCAAGGGCTTCCTGGTCGAGCCGGAAGTTACCTACACCAACTTCGATTCTGTGAACCAAGATCAGTGGGCTGGTATCCTGCGCTTCCAGCGCAGCTTCTAATTCGGTTCGCCGAACGAGTTTGACAAATCTTCCGATCTGACCTCCGATCGGAAGAGGAAAGGCCCGGTTTCCCAACCGGGCCTTTTGCTTTGCCTAGATATCGAGTGGCGAGAGCGCTTTCGGTCAAAACTCCGATATGAAAGACCGGATCGCATCCGGAATATCGGCGAGATGCAGAATGGGGGCATGACCTTGCCCTCTCGCGATCTTGATGACCATGCCCGGATGGCGGCTTGCCATCTCATCCGTGGTGCTCTGGACCAGAAGCTTCGAGTTTTCGCCGCGAATCACCATCAGCGGGATATCCTGAAACCCTTGGAATTGCGGCCAGAGGTCCGGAATCGGCGCCTCCAGATCGAGCGCCTGCATCTGCGCGGCGATGGCGGGATCGTAGTCGGGAACCGGCTTGCCGTCGCGAGGCGCATAGATTGCAAAAGCCATATCCCGCCAGTCGTCTTCGCTGAGCGCACTGAAGGCGCTTCCGTGATTTTCCCGCAGGATTTCGACCGCATCGTCCCAATCGGAAGGCTTCTTGTCCCGGTTGAGATAATCGCGAATATCCGCCAGTCCCCGCTTTTCCAATACCGGGCCGATATCGTTGAGTATGACCGCCTTCAGGATGTCGGGACGGCTCGCTGCGATGACATGCAGGACCAAGCCGCCGCGCGATGTACCGATGAAGATGGCGTGTGGCAGCGCAAGCGCGGAGCAGACCGTCAGCACGTCCTGGGCCTCAACCACGAGATTGTAATGGGACTTGTCCGCATCCCATTCCGATGCTCCCCGTCCGCGGGCGTCGAGCGTGATCACCCGGCGCGGATTGGCCGCATCCCGTGACAGAAGCAGCGCCAGCTGATGAAAATCCCTCGAGTTGCGCGTCAGCCCCGGTAGGCAAAAGATGGCGGGCCGCATCCCGGTCGCTGCTTCGTCGCCGACATAGTCGCGGACATGAAGCTTCAGCCCGTCCGCGGCCGGTATCGTCCTGGCAAGGAAACCGCTTTCATCATCGCTGCGCATGCGTCATCCCTCGTGCTTGAAATATCACGCGGGATGTAACGTCATTTTCCGAGGCCGCACAACCGCATTGCCCGCCTAGAGCATGTCGCGCAAAAGTGCGCAGCGGTTTTGCGACAACGATATGCGAAAAATCAAGAGCTTAAAGCGCAAGGAGCGAATCTTGGAGATCGCGACGCGCTTTTAGCCGCGGCCGCTGACCAGATCGTGTACGATGTCGGCCTTCTGTCCGAGCCGTGCCTTGTAGACCTGATAGTTTTCCATCACCCGCTGCACATAGTTGCGGGTCTCGGGGAAGGGGATGCGTTCGATCCAGTCGATTACGTCGTCGAGCGATTTGCCGCGCGGATCGCCGTAGCGGCCGATCCATTCCGGCACTTTGTTCGGCCCGGCATTGTAGGCAATGAAGGTGAGTATGTAAGATCCGCCGAACGTATCGATCTGTTCGCCGAGATAGTGGGCACCGAGCGTGGCGTTGTAGCCGGCATCCTGCGTCAGCTTGTCGGCGGAGTAGGACATGCCGTGCCGACCGGCAACGGCCTTTGCCGTCTTCGGCAGCAATTGAAGCAGGCCGCGGGCATTGGCGGAGGAAACGGCAGCCGGATTGAAGGCGCTCTCCTGCCGGGCAATGGCATAGGCGAGCGCCTTGCCGGAGCCTGAAATATTGGCATTGTCCGGAATGACGCCGATCGGGAAGGCGAGCGCTGCGACGTCGACGCCGCGTCCATAGGCGATCTTGCCGATCTGCAGCGAAAGCTGGTGATTGCCGGAGCGCTCGGCCCGGGCAGCCAGCAAGGCAACCTCGCCGGGGCTATCAAGCTGTTTTGCCAGGGCGCGGTAGAGCGCATCGGCACGCCAGCCGTGTCCAGCGGCCTCAAGCCGCGAAATTGCCTGGACGGCCTCGCGGTCCTGGAAGCGCTGGCGATCCGTCCCCGACGGCGAGGGATAGGTCACGTTCAGGGTGCGGCGACCAAGCTTCTCGGCGGCGAGCTGACCGTAGAAGGTGCTCGGATAGGAGGCGGCCTTCGCATAGAAATCGGCAGCCTTGCCGGGGCCGCCGGCCTCGGCGGCGCGGCCGAGCCAGTACCAGCCGCGCGATTGCGAGATCGGCCCGTTCGATACCTGCAGGATCTTGCGGAAATGGATCGCGGCGTTCGTACCGTCCTGCAGGCCGCGCAGAGCGTACCAGCCGGCATGGAATTCGGCCTCGCCGACATCCTGCGGGCTTTCCGCGACGCTGGCATCGACGATGCGGTAGGCGGACTTGAAATCGCCCTGATCCACCAGGCCGCGGCTGACGATGCGCTGCTCGCTCCACCACGCGCCGGGGCTGACGAGCACACTGCGATCCTTCGGCATTTGCGCCAGTAGGTTAGCGGCGTCGTCATATCTGTTCTGGCGGCGCAGGTTTTCGATCCGCATGAAGAGATAGGCGGGGTCCTTGCGCCACTGCGCGTCGACGGCTGTTATCAGTCCGTCCGCCTTCGGCGAGCGGTCGTTGACTGCGGCCCAGGCCTTGTAGAGCGACTGCGCCCTGCCGAGATCGCCGAAGCGCTTGGCTTGGGCGGTTCGGTCGCGGTAAAGGAGGTAATCCATGCGCGCCTTGTGATCGGCAGGCGAAAGCAGGCTTGGGAACTCGGCTAGGATCTTGTCCTCGAGAGACTTGTCCAGCGGTTCGTTGCGCCAGATCTTGCGGATCAGAGCTCCCGCCCGTGCCGACGAGCCACGTGCCATCAGCGCGCGAGAGAGGATGATGCTGCCTTCCACGGTCTCCGGCTGGGTGTTGCCGAACGCGGCAAGCACCTGATCCGTCGCCGGGTTTTCATTGTAGAGTGCCCGTTCGGAATTGGCCCGCAAACTGCCGAGCCCCGGCCAGCCGACAAGCTCGCGGGCGGCAGCGGCAATTTCCCCGGAAGGAATGCCCGGCTGGCCCGAAGTGGCGATCGCCCAAGTCAGGATATGGCGATCGAGCGTACCTTCTCCCATGCTATTGCGGATGGCGAGCGCCTGCATCGGGTTCTTGTTCGAAAGGGCGTCGAGACCTGCCTTCAGATCGCCGCTGACTGGCAGAACGGCGCCATTGCGCGGGATGGCGGCCGTGCTCATCGGGTCCGTCGCCATGGCGACGTCGGCGCGTGCTGGTGCCTGCTGGCTGGTAAGCTGCGAGGCAACCGCCCCCCAGGCAACCGCCAAGCCCACCGCGGTCCAGATCATGACGGGTTTCTTCATTCGGCTACTCACAAAACAAATAAGCCCTTTCCATTTGCCAAATGCTATATTAACGAAACCTTACCGGTGGTCCGAATTTCAATCAATTATGATATCGGAAACTGCCCTCTACCATTCAAAGCGTGCTTGTCGCCGTCAAGCCGGCGCTTTATGGTGCGCGGATTCATAACCATGGATTGCGGCTGAAGCATGAAGGCAGCGCCGCTAGGAGACTTGTATGTTCCAGGGGTCCATTCCCGCACTCGTTACGCCCTTTACTGACACCGGCAAGGTGGATGAGGCTTCCTTCGCCTCACATGTCGACTGGCAGATAAAAGAGGGCAGCAAGGGATTGGTGCCGGTGGGCACGACGGGCGAATCTCCGACCCTGTCGCATGATGAGCACAAGCGCGTCGTCGAGCTCTCCATCGAGATTGCCAACAAGCGTGTGCCGGTGATGGCGGGAGCGGGTTCCAACAATACCCGCGAGGCGATCGAACTGGCGCAGCACGCCGAAAAGGTCGGCGCCGATGCGGTTCTGGTCGTGACGCCCTACTACAACAAGCCGACCCAGAAGGGCCTTTACGCGCATTTCGCGGCCGTTGCGGAAGCCGTGAAATTGCCGATCTATATCTACAACATTCCCGGTCGCTCGGTGGTCGACATGTCGCCGGAGACGATGGGCGCGCTCGCGAAATCCTATTCCAATATCGTCGGCGTCAAGGATGCAACCGGCAAGATCGAGCGCGTATCCGAGCAGCGCATCAGCTGCGGTCGCGATTTTCGCCAGCTTTCGGGCGAAGATGCCACCGCGCTCGGCTTCAATGCCCATGGCGGTATAGGCTGCATCTCGGTCACGGCCAACGTCGCGCCGCGACTGTGCGCCGAATTCCAGGCGGCGACGCTGGCCGGCGATTATGCCAAGGCTCTGGAATATCAGGATCGTCTGATGCCGCTGCACAAGGCGATCTTCCTGGAGCCGGGCCTCTGTGGCGCCAAGTATGGTCTTTTCCGCCTTGGCCGCATGAGCCGCAACGTGCGGTCGCCGCTGCTGTCGACCCTGGAGCCGGGCACGGAGGCTGCGATTGATGCAGCCATGCGCCATGCCGGCATTTTGAACTGACGGCATTTTGCGCCTGTTGCCGAACTCTGCAAGGCCGCTCTCTTCACAAGGAGGGCGGTCTCGCTTATTTAGGGGGCAGGAACGCAGCGCATCTCTGGTTGCTGCCGAAATGACGCAAGAAAAGAAGAAGAATCATGGCACCCAAAGGCAGCCAGCGCGTAGTGAACAGGGTCGTGGCGGAAAACCGCAAAGCTCGCTTCAACTACGAGATCATTGATACCTATGAGGCGGGGCTCGTGCTGATGGGCACTGAGGTCAAGTCGCTGCGCGAGGGCAAGGCCAATATCGCCGAGTCCTATGCTTCGGATGAAGGTGACGAGATCTGGCTGATCAATTCCTATCTGCCGGAATACCTGCAGGCGAACCGCTTCAATCACGAGCCGCGTCGCCGACGCAAGCTATTGCTGTCCAGCCGCGAAATCGGCCGGCTGCGTTCTGCCATCAATCGCGAAGGCATGACGCTGGTGCCGTTGAAGATCTATTTCAACGACCGGGGCCGCGCAAAGCTCGAATTGGCGCTCGCCAAGGGCAAGAAGCTGCACGACAAGCGCGAATCCGAGAAGGAACGCGATTGGAACCGGCAGAAGAGCCGCCTGCTGAAGGATAATGGCTGACGCGCATCGCGGTCGCTCGGATGGGCTTCCGACGCTTTAGATCATCGATTTCCCGTGCGTTGGCGCGGTAAAGCCGCCGTGCACCTGTTGTCGACTGATCTCAGTGCTCGTCGGAATCGGCGGTGGCGTGAGTTGGCTCGACGTTGCGTGGCGTGCGCTCCGAGGCTTCCCTGCCGATCTCGGCCTTCAGCGATACGAGATCGATGAAATGGTCAGCCTGCCGGCGCAGGTCGTCGGCGATCATCGGCGGTTGAGTGGCCATGGTCGAGATGACCGAGACCTTTCGTCCGCGGCGCTGAAGGGCTTCCACCAGGGTGGTGAAGTCGCCGTCGCCCGAAAAGATCACCAGATGATCGACGGTCTCGGATTGCTCCATGGCATCGATCGCCAGTTCTATGTCCATGTTGCCCTTGATCTTGCGGCGCCCCATGGAATCGGTGAATTCCTTCGCCGGCTTGGTGATGACCTTGTAGCCGTTATAGTCGAGCCAATCGATCAGCGGACGGATCGAGGAGTACTCCTGATCTTCGATAAGGGCCGTATAGTAATAGGCGCGCAGGAGATATCCGCGTTTCTGAAATGCTTTCAGGAGCTTACGGTAATCGATATCGAAACCGAGGCTCTTGGATGCAGCGTAGAGATTGGCGCCATCTATAAAGAGTGCAATTTTTTCGCGTGGGTCAAACATCGCTTACATATCCACTGTTATAAAAACGTAATCACTTCATTCAAAGGCTAGCTAAAACAATGCCTTGCAGGGCGCTGCAGAATAATTCGTATTACTTTATGAATTATTCATATAATCGAGATTTAGGGCACGAAATGCGATATTCCAAGCAACCAAGGGTAGAAATAGCGAATTGACTGGACTAATTTTAACACTTCTAAGACGGGGTGCGAAGGCACTCAATCAGGAAAAACTTGAATTTGCCATCGTTTGCTTGTATCGGCGTGCTACTCCGAGACATGATGACGACATCACGACCGCAAAGGACAGGCAATGGCCCGTGTCACAGTAGAAGATTGCATTGATAAAGTTGAGAACCGGTTCGAGCTCGTGCTGCTCGCCAGCCACCGCGCCCGCCTGATTTCGCAGGGCTCCTCGATCACCATCGATCGCGACAACGACAAGAACCCGGTCGTCGCGCTGCGCGAAATCGCCGACGAGACGCTGTCGCCTGACGATCTCAAGGAAGACCTGATCCATTCGCTGCAGAAGCACGTCGAAGTGGACGAGCCCGAGCCCGATCCGGCAAGCCTCATTGCAGCCGGCGCTTCCGCCACCAGCGAAGAGGAAGAAGACCTGCCGGAAACCGTCACTTTCGACCAGATGTCGGAAGAGGAACTGCTGGCCGGTATCGAAGGCCTTGTTCCGCCGGAAAAAAGCGACGATTACTGATCGTCGAGCTTGATGCTCCGGGCAGGAGCGATATGATGGCAAGATGCGTGCGCCGGTCACATGACTGGCGCGCTTTTGTTTTTGCGGGAGTAGCTTTGGAATGATGCGGCAATACGAGCTTGTTGAGCGCGTGCAGAAATACAAGCCAGATGCCAACGAAGCTCTCCTCAACAAAGCCTATGTCTATGCGATGCAGAAGCATGGCCAGCAGAAACGTGCCAGCGGCGATCCCTATATTTCCCATCCCCTCGAAGTTGCTGCCATCCTGACAGATATGCGTCTGGATGAATCGACCATCGCGGTCGCTCTTCTCCATGACACGATCGAGGATACGACGGCCACGCGCGCCGAAATCGACGAGATGTTCGGCGAGGATATCGGCCGCCTGGTCGAGGGCCTGACGAAGATCAAGAAGCTCGACCTCGTCACCAAGAAGGCCAAGCAGGCGGAAAACCTGCGCAAGCTGCTTCTCGCCATCTCAGACGACGTGCGCGTGCTTCTCGTCAAGCTCGCCGACCGCCTGCACAATATGCGCACGCTCGATCACATGTCGCCGGAAAAGCGCGCCCGCATTTCCGAGGAGACGATGGAAATCTATGCGCCGCTCGCCGGCCGCATGGGTATGCAGGATATGCGCGAGGAGCTGGAAGAGCTTTCCTTCCGCCATATCAACCCGGAAGCGCATGACACCGTCACCAAGCGGCTTGAGGAGCTTTCCCGCCGCAACGAGGGGCTCGTCAAGAAGATCGAGACCGAGCTGCGCGATCTGCTCGTCGCCAACGGTCTTGCCAACGCTATGGTCAAGGGCCGCCTGAAGAAGCCTTATTCTGTCTTCCGCAAGATGCAGTCGAAGTCGCTCTCCTTCGAGCAGCTTTCCGATGTCTACGGCTTCCGTCTCCTCGTCGACGATATCCCGTCCTGCTACCGGGCGCTCGGTATCGTGCATACACGCTGGCGCGTCGTTCCCGGCCGTTTCAAGGACTATATTTCGACGCCGAAGCAGAACGACTATCGCTCGCTGCATACGACCATCGTCGGTCCTTCGAGCCAGCGCATCGAGCTGCAGATCCGCACGAAGCGTATGCATGAGATCGCCGAATTCGGCATCGCCGCCCACACGCTCTACAAGGACGGCACCAACGGCAATGGCGAAACCGACCTGGCGTCGCGCGAAAGCAACGCCTATTCCTGGCTGCGCCACACCATTGAGGCGCTGGCCGAGGGCGACAGCCCGGAAGAATTCCTCGAGCACACCAAGCTCGAACTGTTTCAGGATCAGGTCTTCTGCTTCACGCCCAAGGGCAAGCTGATTGCCCTGCCGCGCGGCGCAACGCCGATCGATTTCGCCTATGCCGTCCACACCAATATCGGCGACACCACGGTCGGCGCCAAGATCAACGGCCGTATCATGCCGCTGGTAACGCGTCTGAACAACGGTGATGAAGTCGAGATCATCCGCTCGGGCGTGCAGGTGCCGCCGGCCGCCTGGGAAGAAATCGTCGTGACCGGCAAGGCGCGCGCCGCCATTCGCCGCGCCACCCGCCTTGCCATCCGCAAGCAATATGCCGGCCTCGGCCACCGCATTCTGGAACGCACCTTCGAGCGTGCCGGCAAGGTCTTCTCGCGCGATGCGCTGAAGCCGGCCCTGCATCGCCTCGGCCAGAAGGACGTCGAGGATGCGATCGCCGCCGTCGGACGAGGCGAGATGTCGTCGCTCGATGTCCTGCGCGCTGTCTTTCCCGATCATCAGGACGAGCGTGTGACCGTGAAGCCTGCCGGCGACGAGGGCTGGTTCAACGTGCGCAGCGCTTCCGGCATGATCTTCAAGATCCCCGGCAAGAACAAGGCTGATGTCTCCGACGGCGCTGATCTCGACGCGCCGCCGATCCGCGGCATCTCTGCCAATGTCGAGGTGCATTTCGCGCCGACGGGCGCCGTTCCGGGTGATCGCATCGTCGGCATCATGGAAAAGGGCAAGGGCATCACCATATATCCGATCCAGTCGCCGGTCCTGCAGCGCTTCGATGATGAGCCGGAACGCTGGATCGATGTGCGTTGGGATCTGGACGAGGCAAACAAGTCCCGGTTTGCCGCGCGTATCCTAATCAATGCTTTGAATGAGCCGGGCACGCTGGCGAAGGTGGCGCAGACCGTCGCCGACGTGGACGTCAACATTCGTGTGCTCAATACCGTCCGCGTCGCCGCCGATTTCACTGAGATGGCCCTCGATGTCGAAGTCTGGGATCTGCGCCAGCTCAATCAGGTGCTGGTCCAGCTCAAGGAGCTCGACTGCATCGCGACGGTGAAGCGCCTTTACGAGTGAGGTTGCACGACCTCACTCTCGATCCGGGGCGGGCTGCACATTTTGTGATCATTTTATGACCAAAAACGAGCAGCTTTCGGGATTGATATGCATAATACGCATGGCTGAGTGTATTTTCGAGCGGTGGTAATTAACCCTTGCCAGGCCTATCTTCTGGTCGTTGAAGAAACGAAACTGAGAAGAGAGAAGACAATGTTTACCCCGATCAAGAAAATCGCCCGCGCCCTGCGTGTCCCGAGTGTTGAAGAGCGCGAAATGGCTTACCTGAATGGTTCGCATGACCGTTTTGACCTTGAATATCGTCAGCGCCAGATCGACCGCGGCCTGTTCCGTATGCGTTAATCGCCTTTAATACTTTCAAGACCAGGAGGGGCGCGTCGTTGTTGCGCCCTTGGAGCATCCCGATCTTGCGGGATTGCTTCCCGCGAATGAAGAGGGCGCCCACTTTCTGCTGCCTGTGCAGCCGGCGTTCCAAAAAAGGGCCGTACTTTCGGTTCTTAATCAGTGCGTGATATGTTTGGCCGCTCTTGTCATGACGGCCCCCCTTGCACTAGATAAGCCGCATGCTATTTCGTCGCCGAAAACCACTGACATTCAAGGAAAAGTTGCGGGAACACCTTTGGCCCCGCAAGGGTTTCGTCCGCTCGTTTCAATATTTCGGCAAGCGCCTCGTTCGCCTTGCCGCTTCGCCGCATTCGGTTGCGGCCGGTTTTGCCGCGGGTATTGTCGTATCCTGGACGCCGTTCATCGGTGTGCATTTCGTGATGGCGATCGTCATCGCTTATCTGGTCGGCGGCAACGTCATCGCGTCGGCGCTCGGCTGTCTGGCGGCGGGCAACCCCATCACCTATCCCTTCATCTGGGCGCTCACGTGGGAAATCGGCCATCTGATCCTGTCGCGCGACAGCGGCGGACAGGGCGGCAGCATCGATCTGCCGGCATTGTGGCACAAGGGCGACCTCTCGCAGATCTGGGACCCCGTTTTGAAACCGATGCTGATCGGCGGCATTCCGCCTGCCATCGTGACCGGCGTGATCGTCTATGCGCTGACCTATTATGGCGTGAAGACGTTCAAGACGCGCCGCAAGGAGCGCCTGATGGAGCGCGCCCGCGAGCGGCTGGCGCTTGCCGAAAGCGCATCGAGCGTCTGACGGCCTGACCTCGTCCGGGCCGCCAGGAGGGCCTTCCCATGATTATCGGCATCGGCAGCGACCTCATCGACATCCGGCGGGTGGAAAAGACGATCGAGCGTTTCGGCGAGCGCTTCACCGAGCGCTGCTTTACTGACATCGAGCGGGCCAAGTCCGAGGGCCGCAAGAACAGAGCCGCCTCCTATGCCAAGCGCTTTGCCGCCAAGGAGGCCTGTTCCAAGGCCTTGGGCACCGGGCTTGCGCAGGGCGTCTTCTGGCGCGACATGGGTGTCGTCAACCTGCCAAGCGGCAAGCCGACGATGCAACTGACAGGCGGCGCCGCCGAAAGGCTGGCCGCCATGCTGCCAGCAAATCATCGCGCCGCCATTCATTTGACGATAACGGATGATTTTCCTCTTGCTCAGGCTTTTGTGATCATCGAGGCGCTGCCGATCGACGGCTGAATCTCCGCCGTGTGTTGCTTTTGGCGTCCGCGCCATTGCCGCGATGGTGTGAAGCGAGTAGACAGTGCCAGAATGCAAGTGCGCCGGTGGGGTGCGAAAAAGGAATAAGACTGCGTGTCCGAGAAAGCCGTAAAACAGCAGAACGCCCTGTGGGAGAACATCAAGGTCATCGTTCAGGCGCTTGTCCTGGCCATGATCATCCGCACGTTTCTCTTTCAGCCATTCACCATTCCGTCCGGCTCGATGATGCCGACGCTTCTTGTCGGCGACTATATCTTCGTCAACAAGTTCGCCTATGGCTATTCGAAATATTCGATGCCGTTCTCGCCGGATCTGTTCAGCGGCCGCATTTTCGGCAGCGAACCCCAGCGCGGCGATGTCGTGGTCTTCCGCTTCCCGCCCAATCCGGATGTCGACTATATCAAGCGCGTCATTGGCCTGCCCGGCGACCGCGTCCAGATGAAGAATGATATCCTCTATATCAATGGTCAGGCCGTGCCGCGCGAGCCGCATGGCACATTCGCGTCGGATTACAGCCAGGAGCCGGGCGACCATATTGCCGTCTACAGCGAGCGTCTGCCGGACGGCAAGGTCTATGACACGCTGGATCTTTCGCCGAACTCGCGTGGCGACAACACCCAGGAATATGTGGTTCCGCCGGGCCATTACTTCATGATGGGCGACAATCGCGACAATTCCGACGACAGCCGTTTCGATGTCGGCTATGTGCCGGCTGAGAATCTGATCGGCCGCGCCAGCATCATCTTCTTTTCGCTGGGTCACGACACCTCCTTCCGTGAAATCTGGAAGTGGCCGACCAACATGCGTTGGGATCGTATCTTCAAGGTTGTCGAATGACGAAGGCGCAGACGCTCTCCCAGGCGGATCGTGCCAGGCTTGAGGCTGTCATAGGCTACGAATTCGCCGAAAAGGAGCGTCTTGACCGGGCGCTGACACATGCCAGCGCCCGCACCCACAAGACGGGCAATTACGAGCGGCTGGAATTTCTCGGCGACCGGGTTCTTGGCCTGTGCATCGCAGAGCTGCTCTTCAAGACCTTCGGTGCGGCGACGGAAGGCGAGCTTTCGGTTCGCCTCAACCAGCTCGTCAGCGCTGAAACCTGCGCCGAAGTTGCGGATGAAATGGAACTGCATCTTTACATCCGCACGGGCGCCGATGTGAAGAAGCTGACCGGCAAGCGCATGCTCAACGTGCGCGCCGACGTCGTCGAAAGCCTGATTGCCGCGATTTATCTGGACGGCGGCCTTGAAGTGGCCCGGGCCTTCATCCTGCGATTTTGGGAGAGCCGCGCCATTCGGCCGGAAGGCGCGAGGCGCGACGCCAAGACGGAATTGCAGGAATGGGCACATGCGAAATTCGGCGTCACTCCGATCTATCGGGTTGATGATCGCAGCGGACCGGATCATGATCCTCGCTTCACGGTGACCGTGGAAGTAAAGGGAACGACGCCCGAGACGGGAATAGAGCGCTCCAAGCGTGCAGCCGAACAAGTGGCCGCGACGCGTATTCTGGAGCGCGAAGGTGTATGGCAGCCTCAATTGACTGAGAAGTAACTGCTAGAGCATGATGCCGAAAAGTGTCACGGGATTTCGCACGACATCATGCTCTACTTCTTTGAGTTTGGAGCGGATTCGGATTTTAGGTCAGTTCGATCTAAAATCATCCGACTCTAAGGAATGACGGAAAAAATGAGCAATCAGCAGGACACGCCCGCCGAAGACGGCGCGGTTGAACATATCGGCCCGACGCATTCGGGTTTCGTGGCTCTCATCGGCCCAACCAACGCCGGCAAGTCGACACTGGTCAACCGCCTCGTGGGCGCCAAGGTCTCGATCGTCAGCCACAAGGTGCAGACGACACGCGCGATCGTGCGCGGCATCGCCATCCATAACAATGCGCAGATCGTCTTCATGGATACGCCCGGCATCTTCAAGCCGCGCCGCCGGCTCGACCGCGCGATGGTGACGTCGGCCTGGGGCGGCGCCAAGGATGCCGATCTTATCATGTTGCTGATCGACAGCGAACGTGGCCTGCGTGGCGATGCCGAAGCCATTCTGGAAGGGCTGAAGGAAGTCTCTCAGCCAAAGATTCTGGTGCTGAACAAGATCGACCGCGTTCGCCGCGAGGATCTTCTGGCGCTTGCCGCCGCCGCCAACGAGAAGATCGCCTTCGAACAGACCTTCATGATCTCGGCGGAAAATGGCTCTGGCTGCGATGACGTCATGGATTATCTGGCGAAAACCCTACCGGAAGGGCCCTGGTATTATCCGGAGGATCAGATTTCGGATCTGCCGATGCGCCAGCTTGCCGCCGAAATCACCCGCGAAAAGCTGTTTCTGCGCCTCCACCAGGAGCTTCCCTATTCCTCGCATGTCGAGACGGAAAAATGGGAAGAGCGCAAGGACGGGTCAGTTCGTATCGAACAGGTGATCTATGTCGAGCGCGAAAGCCAGAAGAAGATCGCTCTCGGCAAGGGGGGCGAGGCGATCAAATCGATCTCGACCGCATCGCGCAAGGAGCTTTCCGCGATCCTGGAGCAGCCAGTGCATCTCTTCCTCTTCGTCAAGGTCCGGGAGAATTGGGGAGACGATCCCGAGCGGTTCCGGGAAATGGGGCTCGACTTCCCGCATTGATGGAACTTTGCACCCCTGAATGCTTTATATTACAGCGGTTTATCGGGCAGATCGCCCAGGCCGCTGCAACTCAGGGGAGCGTTTCATGGCAAAAGCTGCAGCGACGATGCATGGGCAACGTACTCCATGCCAACAGTGTCCGCTAAAGTCCCTGCCGCATTTTCGCGCGTTCGAGCGCGACGAGCTGAATTTCATCAGCAGTTTCAAGAAGGGCGAGCTTCTTGTCGATGCCGGCGCGACGATCTTTCTCGAAGGCGCGCACAGCGCCCATCTCTTCACGATTCTGTCGGGCTGGGGGTTTCGTTACAAGACGCTGGAGGATGGACGCCGGCAGATTCTCAACTATGTGATGCCCGGTGATCTCATCGGCCTGCAAGGCTCGATCATGGGCGAAATGCAGCACTCCACCGAGGCGCTTTCGCCGATCTCGCTCTGCGTCTTCGAGCGCACCGAGTTGATGACGCTCTACAATTCCCACCCGCCTCTTGCCTTCGATCTGACCTGGATCGCAGCGCGCGAAGAGCGGATTCTGGATGAGCACCTGCTCAGCATCGGCCGCCGTTCGGCGGTCGAGCGAGCCGCCTATCTGATCGCATATCTGCATCAGCGCGCCAGCGCGCTTCACTTGTTCAACGGCCGCAAGGTCATTCCGATCACGCAGCAGCACGTCGCCGATACTCTGGGTCTGTCCGTCGTTCATACCAATAAGACATTGAAAAAGCTGGCAGCTCGGAAACTGCTTGTCTGGCAGGAGCGGGGCTGTGAAGTTCTGGACGGTGACGGGCTGGCCGAACTCGCCGGCTGGGACGGGCTCGATTCGGGCAAGCGTCCCTTCATTTGAGCGCGTGATCTTCCTGCAAGCATCATGTCTTTTTTAAATGCTGACGGCACCTGTATCAGCATAGATTATTGTCACGGTCACTTTTCCACCAGTTTCACCTTTTACTAACCCCGGCGGCAAAAGCGATTGGAGCACGTCGACGAGCCCGTAGTACCGCGGTGCAAAAAGTGCGAAGCGGTTTTGGAGGCAAGGTCATGTCACAAGAGACTGAGCCGGCACGGATGGGGAAAGCCATCCATTCAATACGGGCCGATGATTGGCGCCGGAGGGATCGATGTGGGACTTTTTACGTGGAGCGCCAACCGGCGCGGGCATGCAAGGATGGCGCTGATATGACGTTTCGGCGCGTCCTTATTTTGGAAGACAATCTCATTATTGCGATGGAAGCGGAAGAAATACTGCACCTCGTCGGGATTCAGCAGGTTGAGATTGCTTCGAATCTGGAACAAGCGGTCAACGCTGTTCATTCCGAACATTATGATTTCGCGATGCTCGATGTGAATCTCGGGGAGTCGACAAGCTTCGGCTTCGCTCGATTGCTGATGGAGCGCGGCATCGCATTCGGCTTTGTCAGCGGCTATTCCGATACACTCGATTTTCCGGCCGATCTGCGGCATGTGCCGCTTTTGAACAAGCCCTTCGACGAACAGGCCATGCGTCTCTTCGTCGAGACGTTAGCGGGCGGCTCTTCCCTCGCCATGTGACAGCGGCAGCCATTTATCCTAAACTCGAATCACAAAAATCTCTCAAGGCAACCGGCCGATGCAATGGCAGGACCATGCGATCATTCTGGGTGTTAAACGTCTCGGCGAGAGCAGTGTCGTCGCCGAGGTGATGACGCGCGCCCGTGGCCGCCATATGGGGCTGGTGCGGTCAGGCCGTTCGCGCGCCATGCAGCCGGTGCTGCAGGCCGGCAATCTCGTTGAACTCACCTGGCGGGCAAGGCTGCACGAGCATCTCGGCGAGTTTCGCATGGAGCCGGTTACGCTCCGCGCCGCGCGACTGATGGAAACCGCGACCGCCGTCTATGGCGTGCAGGCGATGGCCGCGCTGCTGCGGCTGTTGCCGGAACGCGACCCGCATCCGCATCTCTACGACGCGCTCGATGTCATCCTGGAAAATCTGCAAAATCCGGCCGACGCCGGCGAACTCTTCGTCCGCTTCGAGCTTGCCGTGCTGAACGATCTCGGCTTCGGCCTCGATCTGACTGAGTGTGCGGCGACCGGCGTGCGCGAGGATCTGGCCTTCGTCTCACCCAAAAGCGGGCGTGCCGTTTGCCGTGCTGCCGGCATGCCCTGGGCCGACAAGATGCTGGCGCTGCCGCCGTTTCTGACGACCGGAACCGTGATCGCAGCGGATCGGGAAAGCCTTGCTGCCGCCTTTCGCCTGACCGGTTTCTTCCTGCATCGCCATGTCTACGAACCACGCGGCATAGAGATCGCGGCAGCGCGTGATGGCTTCATGCAGGCTGCAATGAAGGCGGTTGCACTGGTCTCGGAAGAAAAGCCGGCCGGCGCGACTATCGTGGCAATAGAGCGCTGAGGCCGCTCTGCGGTCTCAATTCGGAAGAATCCCCTGCTTCTTTGCATAGGCGGCAAGCGCTGTCGGGATATCTTCGCTGTCAATGGCGTCGCTGAATGAATTGAGCTTGTCATCCCATGTGTTCCATTCATGTTGAAAGGAAACGCGGCGGCGCTCTTCCGTCGAAACCGGATAGGGCTTCGGAAACATGGCGATGGCCGTCTCGATCATGGCCGCAGCATCATTCTCGCCCACGTCACGCAAGGCCTGCGGGACATATTCGGCGAAAGCCCCGCTGGAATTATAGAAGAATTGGTGTGTCCCGCCGTTAAAGACCTCGCCTATCAGGATGATCAGGACATAGGCCGTGCGATAGTTCGGCGGCATGGTTTCTATCCGTGCCTTGATCTCGGCGGTCCCGCCAAAGCCGGATGGCCCTGGCAGCAATTGATCCTGCAGGTATGATAGGCGCTGCTCGTCGGTAAGGGTCTCGCGCGCATGCTTCAACGCGGCCGCGATGGCCGGATCGCGTGCGACATAGGCCTCCAGTTCGGCGCGAAACGCCCTCTTGTTCGCAAGCTTCGTTCCGAGTTCCCGCAGTCTGGTGTCGACGGCTGTGGGCGGCTTCGAAAGATCGGGCACGATGCCTTCCTGGATACGCAGAAAGCTCTGGGCAAAGAAATCCGAGCGCACCTTGTCGTCGACCGGATAGTTTGGTCCGAAGGCGGCTATCGCTTCCGCAACGACTTCGGCGCGATCGGAGAAGCCGGCCTCCTGCAGGGCGACGAGCAACTGTGGCGCCAATGTTCCGGCAGGAGCGCTGAAATAGCCATGCAGCCCCTCGGTCGAGGCGTCGTATGTGTATTCCCCAAGGCCAAGAAGCAGCCGCAAGCGCTGAATAGATGCGGGATCGCGGCTCATTTCCGCGAGGTAGCGATCCCGCCCGTTCGCGATGAGAAGCCCCAGATTGGGCGGGTAAGCAAGCGACAGGACATCGTAATCCGGAATGTGCTGCAAGGAACCCTCTTGAAATCGATAGCTGTCCTCCGAGGAGGCGTCTTGCGCGACGCTCGGGGCGACAACTGTTGTGTTGAGGATGACAAGGGAAAGGATACAGGCCGCTGCCGCCGAAAGATGATTTGGCTGTGTTGGGGCATTTAAGCCAATCGAGCGGAGGAGCGATTTGATGAACAAGTCTGGCTCCCGTTCCGGGCTTGGCGCGACAGCATGCGGTTTGGCAATAGTTTTGACATACCGAATGCTTGTACTAGCTAGGGGAATCCCGGCCTCGTCAAGCGGGCAGTCCCGAATTATCAGGCATTTACCTACGCTTCAGCGCCCAGCCTTCCGGCCGTTCCTCAAGCACCGTTACCGTGTCGCCGATCTTCACCGTGCCTTCGCCGCGCGGCACCGTATTCCAGCCGAAGAGCGGGCCGGGGACGCGCCGGTCGGCGGACATGCGGATGCGGCCCATGGCGGGCATGGGATTCGGCACGTCGCGCGAGCCGGTCTGCTGATCCTGCGTCGTCATGATGCAGCGGGCGCATGGCTTGACGAGATCGAGGCGAATACCGCCGATCTCGATCGCCGCCCAGCGATCCTCGGGCCATTCCTCGTCGATATCGATGACGATGTTCGGGCGGAAGCGCTCCATGCCGACAGCGCCTTCGCCGTGGCTGGCAAGATTGGCATTCAGCGCCTTCAGCGAGCCGGTGGTCGTGACGAGGATCTGGAATCCGTCGGCAAAGCTAACAGGCGTGTCCTCGCCCGCCCATTCCGGGCTGGCAATACGCTTGGCAAGTCTGTCGAAGAACACCATCTTGACTTCGCGATCCAGCCAGGCCGACAGCGCCTTGTTGGTTTCCTCATCCGCAACGGAGGCATTGACGGCTGATTTCCAGACGACGATGTCCATGCGGTTGTCGGGGTGCGGAGGCGGCACGATGATATCGGGCTTGCCCTCCATCTTCAGACGCAGATGGGAAGGCGCCGGCTGGATATCGATCCGGGCCAAGGCCTGCAATTCGCGCTGGGTAATGAAGTTGCCCGAGGGGTCGACCAGCATGGCGCGTCGATCCCCCGCAAGGCCAAAGGCGTCGATGGTTGCCGACGGAATGGCGATGCCGCGCGCGCTCTTGACGGGATAGATGAAAAGATCGCTGACGCGCATGGATAGCCCTCAGATTTCGTCGATGAACATTGCCAGCACGGTCTTCAGCCGGTCATGCCGTGCCTCGGCAAATTTGGCCCCGGTCTCGGTCTGGAAGCCATCCGCCAGTTTGAACAGCTTTGTCTCGAAATGGTCAATGGCGAAGCGCTTGTCGTCAAGAGGCCGCTCGCTTGCCAGCGGATCGAAGGGGTCGTAGAGGCCGGAGCCGAGACGCCCGGCAATGTAGAAACAGCGGGCAGCGCCGACCATGCCGATCGCATCCAGCCGGTCGGCATCCTGCAGGATCTTCGCTTCCAGCGTCTCCGGCGGCAGGTTGGCGGAGAAACTGTGCGTGGTGATCGCATGCGCTGTCGCAGCTATATCCTCTTCCGCCCAGCCGAGCTCTCGCAGGATGCCCGAGGCCTTCTCGGCCGCGAGCCGCGAGGCCTGCGTGCGATGTGGCGAATTCTTTTCCACTGCAACGCAATCATGCAGCAGCACGGCGGCGGCGAGAATGCGGGCATTGCCGCCTTCCTCAGCCTGGACCGCCATGGCATTACGGAAGACGCGCAGGATATGGGCGATATCGTGCGAGCCGTCGTCGCCATCGGCGGCATGGGGGATGAGATCCGCAGCCAATGCTTCGAACGGGGCAAAAGCCCGCGCCATCTTGTCGGTATTCATCGTCGAGCTCGTTCCGGAATGATCAATAAGCAGGTTCTTTCCTCCTACCGGGCGAATGGATTCGCCGCAATCATTCCGTTGCCTTCTTGCGCGTCAGGATCTTCTGGTAGAACAGGCCGATGCCGATCAGCACGGCGCCGAGGCCGATGAAGGACAGCGCCCGCAGGAAGCCTTCGAGGTTTGCCATGTCGATCAGGAAGGCCTTGACGACGGCGATGAAGACCAGCACCGCCGAGGCGATGCGCAGGCTCCTTGCCTCGAAGCGGGCGCCGAGCCCGAGAAGCGCAATGCCGATCAGCAGCCAGACGACGGAGTAAGAGTAGAGCTCTCCCTGAATGAAGCCGTTCCAGAAGGGAATATATTCGCCCTGCCAGAAGCGGCGCACCGACAATGTCGCCCACGCGAAAGCCATGACGGCCGCCGCGACTGCCAGCATGCTGACATAGGGCACGGGACGCCGATTGCGGGCAAAGAGCGCCAGCCCGCCATAGGCGACAGCGGGCAGGAGGTAGGCGAGCAGCAAAAGATTGAAGAGCGAGATACGGCCCGTGCTCTCGCCTGTCATGAACGGGTTCAGCCCGAGCAGATGCAGCGTGAGGATCATGACGACCGAGATGACGCCAAGCGCCATGCCGCCGTAACGGAAGACAGGACTTGCCGCGCTCAGATCGAGCGCCATCAGCGTCGCGGAGGCGCCGATCGCCAGCAGCGTGTAGATCGACTGCTCGCCAAGCGTCGGAACCGCATCGTTCAGGACGCCGCCGTTCATGGCATGGCGTACGAGGATGGCAATGGTCAGCAGCACGAGGAAAGAGGCGAGCGCCTGCAAGGCATTGCGCAGCCGCGGGCTCTGCGAGTGACGGGTGATGAAGGCCGAGAGGACCGCAAGCGCCGCCGGAATGCCGTAGCCGGCAAGCAGCATGTTGAAGACGGGCGTCGTGCCGAGCTCCGAGGGATCGACGATCGTCGGCTGCCAGGCGATGCGCCCCATGGCGATAACCAGTGCTGCAACCATGGCCCACGGCAGAACGGGCCAATTGCGCAAGCGTCCCGCCAGCAGATAGACGAGACCGAGGACCGGCAGCAGGATCGTTGCAGTGGCATGATGTGCAAGCGTATGCAGGGCGAAGACTGCGGCGGCAAAAGAGCCGACAGCAAGGATGTTCGTCGGCATGCTCAGCCCTTCGCCGCCGCGGCGATCCTGCCATTCCGCAAGCGCGATCAGCACGAGGGCCAGCCCGATTCCGTAAAGCCCGTGCAGCCAGTCGACCGTCCAGTTGCCGAAATTGACGAAGCTGATGGTGGCGATCGCCAGCGGCGTGGCGGCCATGACCAGGCTCCAAAGCGCCGCATAGGGTTTTTCTTGGCCCGCGAAGCGCCGGAGGAAGAAGGCGCCTATCAGCACAAAAAGGGCGCCGAGGCCGAGGACCTCATAGAGCACCGTGCTCTCTAGGCTGACGGTGCCGTTCGTGCTGCCGGTTTCGATCCCGGCGATCCAGTTGGTCAGCACGCCGGACGTGCCGACGACGGCGACGAGCGCGGAGAGGATCGTTGCCCAGGCCGCTTGCAGGCGGCCGGCGCCGAAGGCCGCAACAGCTGCAACGATCGCCGCAAACATGAATGTCGCGTCGACAATGGGATATCCCTGCTGAAGGCTGTAGGTGATGAGGCAGAGCGACACCGTGAGCGCGCCGACCGCCGCCGTCAGCGTCATGCCGAGTGGCTGTCGGGTCAGAAATGCTGCCCATTCCATGCCGGCACCGGGTCGTGGAGGCGTATCTTCGGCGCGCGCTGTAACAGCGTCTTCGTTCATTGCTTCGGAGACCGGGTAGCGGTCGGGCCACAAGAAGATGGTGCCGGCCATCATCGCCAGCATGGAAAGCGTAACCGGCGTCAGATCGACGGCTGGGCTAAAGGTAATGTAGAGCAGGGGCCAGAGGCTCAACAGTCCATTGGCGAAGGACGGGGCGATCAGCCAGCGCCGCAGGCGCGATGCCAATAGGGTGGCAAGCCAGGTCAGAACGAGATAACCGAAGAGAATCCAGGGCCGTGGCGCGTTCGATGCGATCAGGGCGGGGGTCGCCATCGATGCCAGCAAGCCGAGTCCGGCAAGCGCCTGTCCGTGCAGGAGCGAGAGGCCGAGCGTCGCAAGCGAGATCAGGGCAAGGATAAGGAAGGCCGGGGTCGGCCCGATGAAGCCGTAGATGGCATGCGCCGCATAGGTGGAGCCGAACAGGGCGACAACGCCGGCGGCTGTCAGCACGCCGGGGATCATCGCATTTTGAAAGGCATTATCCAGAACCGGCGCGATGCGGCGACGGATCACTTCACCTGCGCCGATCAGGATAAGGCCGAAGAGTGCCGCAAGGATCAGCCGGACGCCCGGGCTGAGGAGACCGCTCTCGATCGAATATTTGACCATGAAGATGGCGCCAAGCGCCAAGGCGATGCCGCCGACCCAGACGGCCCAACGCGCGCCGATCGTGCTTTCCAGGCTTTCCTTGCCTTGGGCGGCCATCTGGCTCGCAAGAGGAGCTGCCGTTGCCTCGGCCGCATCCGCGGTGTCGCGTGCGGCGAGGGCGGGTTCTTCGCTCTCGGGTTCGGAAACCTCCTCGATCGCGGCTTTCGGCACGTCCTCGACAGGCTGCTCGCCGGTGCGAACCACTGAATCCGCCACAGGAACCGATTCGCTCGCATCCGCAGCCAATACCTTGCCCGTGAGCGCGTCTTGCAACTCCTGAACGCGCGCTTCCAGGCGCTTTATCCTCAGATTGTAGCCTCGCAGCACCAGAATGCCGACAATCAGGATGACGAACGGCAACAATTCCATCATGTCCTCTCCATGGCGATCCATCGCACCATATACGAAACCATTCGCCCGATAAGGCTAGATAGTGGGATTCGCCTATGATTCCAGGGGATTATACCGAACGTGGCTACGAGTTGCCGCAAAGAGACATTAGGGAGACCGGATTTACGAATTGGGAACTATGGTTAATAGCCATTAATAATTTGTCTTTACCGGCAACGCGAAGCAGCTTAATAGCGGTTCATAGTCCAACTCTGAATGTATTGCGTACAAACGACGTCGCATGAGGCGGCTCCTACCTCAGGAGGTTTGTATGTCCCATGTTTCTTCCGTAACCAATGGCTCGTATCCTTATCGTGGCACTCTATCGCGCCTCGATGCGAACGGTGACGGCCTTCTAAGCCAAGAGGAGCGCGCGGTGGACGATCGCCCCGGCATTCTCGCGGCTGATAATGCCGGCGCTGCTGCTGATAGTTCGAACAATGCACTGAGCGGCCTTGTCGCCAAGCTTTTGCAGTTGCCGAGCGCCGATACCGCCTCCACGGCCAGGTCGCCCGAATCCAATGTCAATTTCGATCTGGATTTGATGTCGCCGATGGATGCCTACAACAGCACCTATGGCCAGTATGACCTCGGCAGCATAGCAGCCTGACGAGCCTCATAGTTCGATGATTGGGTGGTCTGTCGGCGCGCCGGCGAGCCATCCTATCATGTTGATGTCAGTTCATTTTCCCGATTGCTGGAACACTCGCGCCTGCCATGCGTTGGACAATTGCCACGCAGAACAGGGAGGGCCTTCCATGAAACGGATGATGATCGTTGCAATTCTTACTCTTGCCGCAGCCATGCCCGCGGCAGCGCAAACCCAGAACCAGAATACCGCCACCGCCGATTTTATTGGCTCCGATGGCAAGCAGGCCGGGCGAGCGACCTTGACCGAAGGCAAGAAGGGCGTGCTCATCGAAATGGAAGTGACCGGCTTGCCGGTCAATCGCTGGGTCGCCTTCCACATCCATGAGAGTGGCCATTGCGATCATGCGCACGGTTTCGAATCGGCCGGCGGCCATTTCAATCCGACGAAAGCGGAGCACGGTTTCCTCGCCGCCAATGGGCCGCATGCCGGAGATATGCCCAATCAGTATGTCGATCAGGATGGCAAGCTGCGAGCCCAGGTGTTCAACGGCATGGTGTCGCTGAACGGCAAGGACGGTATCCGCGGTCGGACACTGATGATCCATGCCGATTCCGACGATTATCGCAGCCAGCCCGTCGGCGGTGCCGGAAAGCGCCTGGCATGCGCCGTCATTCAATAGCGAGACGGTCGATAGAAGCGCAAAAGTGATTCGGGCATTGCTGTGGCGGGCGCTCAAGCAACGGTTGTTCCGACTGGATGAGAACCCACCCGCAATATGATTCGATAGCTGTCAATTATGGTTAATGGTGAGTTAACACCAATCTTCAATCGGCAGGGCAAAAGGACCTATTCTACCCGCAGATGACTAAGCGTGCCGGGGTCAATTGAACACGCGATGGCATTTGCCGTAGGAGATTTGGATGAGCGGGGTTTCTTCAATTGGAAGCAGCATGACGGCTGCCTCGTACAGTCCCCTGGATAAAAATCAGGACGGCGTCGTGGATGCTCAGGAGTTGGAGGCGGCGGCACAGTCTGGCCTGCTTTCGGCGAGCATTGCCAACGACGAAAACGACGACGGCAGCAGCGATCCGAGCGCCACGGATGTCTTTTCCGGCAATCTGGCGTCGATGCTGTTGCAGATGCAGCAGAACAGCCAGTCGAGCAGTTCGACGTCGACGGACGGCTCTTCCAGCGAATCCCCCATGGATCAGCTGTTTGCCAGCCTCGACACCAACCAGGACGGCACGATCTCGCAGAGCGAATTCGTTGCCGGGCGGCCGCAGGACATGAGCGAGAGCGATGCCGAGGATCTGTTCAAGAGCCTGGATACGCAGAATACCGGCTCCTTGACCAAGGATCAGTTTGCAGAAGGTCTCGATGTGCTGAAGTCGTCGGATGCTTCGGCGGCCGACATGGTATCGCTGGAGCCGAGCACGAGCGACAGCAATCCAACGGATTCTGCGACGCTCGCCGAGGATCAGGCGCTGGATGTCTTCCTGAACGATATGCAGAACCCGTCGTCGCTCTACCAGAACACCTATGGCCAGTATGACCCGGATCAGACGGATAGCGTCGCTGCGTGATTGCGGTGGTCGATTGTCATGAAATGAAAGGAGATCGCCGAACGCGATCTCCGTCTCTTAGGCGCCAGCGCCCAATTCGGCCAGAGGCAGCATGAAAGGCGCGTTGCCGTCCGCATCGGCGCCACGGCCGATCTCCTTGACTGCGGCAACCAGGCGTCCCCGGCGTCCGAGCATGTCGTCTGCGATGGCGACGAGGCGGGCGTTCGGCGTGGCAAAGGGCGAGCTTGCGCGCAGGCGACGGGCAAGCGCCAGATCATCCTGCTCGGGGTGAACGGCCAGGGCCGCAATCAAAGCCGCCGCCGGCGAGCGGGAGACGCCCATCCAGCAATGGATGAGCAAAGGCGCGCTTCGATCCCATCCGACAGCGAAATCGATGATGGCGCGCACATGCGTTTCCTGAGGAGCGACGAGATCGCCCGTTCCGGCGAAGCTGATGTCATTCATAGTGAGGAGCAGATGCCGGTCCGCCCTGATGACGGCCGGCCGGTGAAAGTTCTGCTCCTTCGCCATCAGGCTGATCATCTCGTGAGCGCCATGACGAACGGCGATTTCGGCGATGCGTGCAAGCGGCGATACGAGGATCGCTGTCACGCGCCGATCCTCATGGCGGCACGTTCTGCCTCGATCGCCTCGAAGCGTTTTAGGAACAACCGCTGCGCTTCGATCGCCGGCATGGGGTCGATCGGCAGCATCTCGCGCGTGATGTCACGCGGCTGGCCGAAGAATTTGCGCGCCTCCTCCGGCGAGAAGCCAGCAAGCAGCGTCGCCTCGAAATAGGCCGAGATCGTATCGGCCTTCTTGATCTTTTCCTTGAGCCGCGGTGCGCAATGCGGGGGCAGGGCGAACCGCCGGTAGACGGCGGCCTCCAGCCGCTTCTCCACGAGCTTGTAATCGCCGCCGACCACCGACTTGAAGGGCGATATCATGTCGCCGATGACATATTCGGGCGCGTCATGCAGCAGTGCTGCCAGCAATTCGTCGGGAGTAGCGGGATTGAGATGGCGAAAGATCGCTTCGACGACAAGGCTGTGCTGCGCCACCGAGAAGGCGTGATCGCCTGATGTCTGCCCGTTCCAGCGGGCAACGCGGGCAAGCCCGTGCGCGATATCGCTGATCTCGACATCGAGCGGCGAGGGATCGAGCAGGTCAAGCCGGCGTCCGGATAGCATGCGCTGCCAGGCGCGCAGGGGCTTGGCCGATATCATGCAGACGCCTCGTCGGTGCCAGCCGGAAACGAGAGCCCGGACCAGGCCGGAAGCGACACGGTGACATCGACGTCGTCAGCCTTGATCGAAACCTTTTCGGCGATCGCTTCACCGGCCCGATCAATGCGGACGATGGCGAGGCCCATCTTGCCGGCGGTCGAGCCGAGCGTGCCGATCGGCTTGCTGCCGACAGTCAATTCCGTGCCGGAAGCGGGCAGTTCAGCGCTACCCTCGACGGTAGCGACGCGTCTGCGCGCCGTGCCGCGATGATGCATGCGGGAAACCACTTCCTGGCCGATATAGCAGCCTTTCCGGAAGCCCAACCCGCCGTTCAGATCCATCAGCACATCGTGCGGGAAGGCGTCCTGCAACGCGAAATCACGGCCCGAAACAGCGATGCCGTTGGCAATCCGCAACGCGTCATAAAGTGCCTCGGGGTCGCTGCCATGCTCGCCGGGCGTGCGCGTCAGCACAATTCCAGCCTTGGCGAAGCGACTGTCTTTCGGCCCATCGGCTGCGTCATCTCCCCATGCCACCGTGACGCCCTGTATGTCTTCTGCGACGAAATCGACCTTGGCCCGCAGGCGATACATGGTGAGCCGCTTGAGCAAGCCCTCCCGCTGCGTCGCGTCGGTTTCGAGCAGAAAGCCGGGACCGTCCCGCCAGATCATGAAGTCGAACAGGATCTTGCCCTGCGGCGTCAGCAGCGCACCCGGGCGCGCTTCGCCGACGTCAAGCGAGACAAGATCGGTGGTGATGAGATTATGCAGGAACGTCTCCGCCTCCGCGCCGGTGATGCGGATGAAGGAACGCTCTCTCAGGAATACGGCTGGCATGATGATTCCGCTGATTTGGCCTGAAGCACGTCGCGATCTCTGACATTCGCTTCCGGCACTTCAGGTCTTTGATCTCACGCATGTCTTGGTCGCAAAACCGCTGCGCACTTTTGCGCGACATGCTTCATCACGCAGAGGTAGGGCCTTCGGCGGGGAACCGCAAGTTCCCCGGCTGGATCATTCGCCCGAGGTGAAGAATTTCCAGCGGCCGTCCGGCGTGATACCGACGCGATAGAAATTATAACCGCCGAATTCCAGCATGTCGGCATAGTCGCCGGCCGTCACGATACGCATCAGATCGACCTTCTCCGGCGTGGAGAGCGTCTTGATGTCCTTCTCGGCGAAATAGGGCCAGACGTAGACTTCGTCGGGTGTTCCCTGGCCGACATGGGCAAAGCCGGTCGACATGATGTCGAGGAGGATGGACAGGATCTCGATACCGTCGGGATCGCCCGAAAGGTCATGCAGCGTCTTGATCGGATCTTCGCCGGGATCGTCGGCCGTGACCTGTGTCTGCTTCAGGCCGCCACCGATGTTCATCAGCGGGCGCAGGCGCTCGAGATCGCCGGAAGCGGCGGCCTCCACGATCGCGGCGCGGAGCTTCTTGACCGGCTCGGGGGCCTTGTCGATGTCAAAGAGGAATTCGACGGATTTATTGGCATTGGAGGCGTCGCCGCTGCTCTGGCCGGCCTGCTTGTTGATCAGCGGATCGGGCATCGGAAGCGCGTTGTTGGCCGGTGCTTCCAGCGCCTGCTCGATCGGCTTTTCGTTCTTCTGCTGTGCTGCGTCTTTCGCCTGGGGGGCTGGCGGATTGAGTTGAGAAAAGGCGCTTGCCGGTAGCGGCAAGGCGGTGCTGCCCAGAATGAGGGTCACGGCAGCCAGTGAGGCAATGGAACAGGAGAGCGCATTGCCTGGAAATTTACGCATAAGCAATCTCTGGTGGTTATTGCAGGGTTCGGTTCGGAGAAAATTCACCCGCGAGCATGCGTTCGCGCAGCGATTCGAGCAAGGCTTCGGCGCCCTGTTCTCCCTGAATCCGGATCGTCTCGCGAATCGCATGGGCAATAGCGGCATCTGCGATGATCTCAGGCTCGATGCCGTCAGCCATACCGTCGGCCCAAGCTTCATTCTGGTATTCCAGCGCTGCCTGCATCTTTTCATGAACGATCATGTCGTCGATTTCGTTCAGGCTGGTTTCCATTGTTTCTTTCCTCGAGACGTTCATGTCCTTACCACTTGCTTAATAACTCTATCAGCCTTTTCCCAAAACGACACGGCTCGGTATGAAAAGAGGTTAATAAATCGTCAATTTCCAAAGCGTGCGGTGATTTCTGTCGCCAGTGTTGCACCTTCGTTACGGTATCGCTCTTCGGCAACAAGGGCCTGCGGCGTGCAATTCGTGTAAACCGATGCAAAGGACCGATATCCACGGTTGAAGGCCGCGGTCAGCCTTTCTTTTCGCTTCGGCTCGCTCTTGGTTTCCGTGTCCAGCAGCTGCTGCATATCGCCGCGCCAGCCGTCTTCCTGCGTCGGGCTGCAGAGATTGCGCAGATAGTCGATCGAGCCGAGAATTTCGGAGAGCCGGGATAGTTGTGCGTCGTAAGGAGCCGGCTGCTCGGCATTCGCGCTATCGGGCGCCTGCGCCGGCGGCACGCTGGCTGCCGGCTGTGCAGCAGCGGGAAAGGCTGCGGCAAGCGCGATGCAGATCAGAAGCGGTCGGCCAAGCTCGTTATGAATCATGTAACCATGTTGACCGGACAAGCATGACGGGAACAAGGCGGGGCGGGTGGTTTCCACGCCGATATTGCTCAGCATCGTTAATTTCGGGGCCGGGCTTCAGCTTTTGCGGCCACAAGCCGCTCCACGCATTCGAGCACGCTGGCCGGAACGGGCAGGGTGCGCACCTCCTCCAGCGTGTACCAGCCGATGGCGGCGGCATCGTCGGCGGCTTCGGCAACGGCATCCTCGTCGGCATCAACGAGGAAGACCGAGAGCAGAAAGTGGCTCGTCAGCGTTCCGTCCGACGCATGGGAGCGAAGGTCGTAGGTCTCGAACAGGCGGGGATTGCGGGCGATAATGCCGGTCTCTTCCTCGAATTCGCGCAACGCCGCGTCGGCCGGGGTCTCGCCTTCTTCGGCCCGCCCGCCCGGAAAGGCATACATATCGGCGGATGGCGGGTTGCTGCGCAAGACAAGCAGGAAGCGGCCGTTGCGTTCGAGAATGGCGGAGGAGGCGGGACGGGGAATGGAGGTCATGGATCGCTTTGCATTCGGACGGGGAGATCGATGTGCGGGGGCAAGAAGCCACCGGCGACCAACCTCTACAGGAAACGACGCTTGCTGTCCTCCGGGAAAGCCCCTTAAGTCGCTCCCGACTGGGGCAACGATTCGTATGCCGACTATTGGGGGCGATCGGGGATGATCTACGGGTTATATGTTTTGGCGGCGCTCGCCGAAATCGCCGGCTGCTTTGCATTCTGGGCATGGCTGCGCCTGGCAAAGTCTGGCTGGTGGCTGGCACCCGGTCTGGTATCCCTAGCACTCTTTGCCTGGCTGCTCGCCTTGGTGCCGAGCGAGGCGGCCGGACGCACTTATGCGGCGTATGGCGGCGTCTATATCGTCGCATCCATTCTCTGGCTCTGGCTCGCCGAAGGGCGACTGCCCGACCGATGGGATATTTCCGGCGCCGTTATTTGCCTTGTCGGCGCCGGGATCATTCTGCTTGGACCACGCGGCTGAGCTGAGGCTTGACCCGTCGCCCTGCGGGTGCAAAACAAGCCCTATGTGCGGACGTTTCGCTTTGACATCGACGGCAGACCAGGTGGGGGACGCGCTCGGCGTCCTGCTCAATGAAGGCTTTCCCGCGCGCTACAACATCGCGCCGACCCAGCCGATCCTGATCGTCATGTCAGGCAACAAGCAATTGCCGGGCAGCAATCTGCCGGATCGTCGCGTCTTGCTCGTGCGCTGGGGCTTTTTGCCCGAGTGGGTGAAGGACCCCAAGGAGTTTCCGCTGCTGATCAATGCGCGGGCGGAAACGGCAATCGGCAAGGCCTCTTTCCGCGCCGCCATGCGCCATCGCCGCATTCTCGTTCCGGCATCCGGTTTCTACGAATGGCATCGTCCTTCGAAGGAGAGCGGGGAGAAGGCGCAAGCCTACTGGATTCGTCCCCGCAGCGGCGGCGTCATCGCCTTTGCCGGCCTGATGGAAACCTGGTCGTCCGCCAACGGCTCGGAGGTCGATACGGGCGCGATCCTGACGACGGCAGCCAACGGCGCCATCCGATCCATCCATGACCGCATGCCCGTCGTCATCAAGCCGGAGGATTTCGCCCGTTGGCTCGATTGCAAGACGCAGGAACCGCGCCAGGTCCTTGATCTGATGAAGCCGGTTCAGGAGGATTTTTTCGAAGCTGTCCCGGTCTCGGATCGCGTCAACAAGGTCGCCAATATGGGGCCGGAATTGCAGGAGCCGGTCGCGCTCGATCCGGTCAGGACGCCGCCGAAGAAGGCGGAGCCGGATGACGGCCAGTTGAGCTTTCTCTGAGCGGCCGCCATTCGGCGGCCAGCGGACCGGAATGCAGCCTGCCGGCATTGGCCGGCGGCGGACAGTGCTTTGTTCTTAGGCGATCTTCTTCTTGAGAGGCTTGGCCTTCAGCATCAGATGGGCGGCAAGAACGGCTTTCAGGCCGAGCGGGCGGTAATGCTTGCTGGGATCGATCTTTGCCTGCGGTTGTGCCGGCTGGTCTTTCTTTTGCGTCATGTTTCACTCCTCACCATGCTCCCCCGGAGCACTTCGCGATTCACAGTCGAGTAGTGCTTTTTGTCGTAAATCATGACAAATCGAAGGCGTTTGCCAATCAGCTTTTGTAAACAACGACCATATTTCGAGAGATTAGCGCCGAATCCTCGTGTAGAATCCGCACTGCCGCAATGTTTGAATCCGCTGAAATGCCGCATCGAGACGAGCGACCATGCAGCAGGTCGTCAGCGGTCAGCACCCCAATTGATAAGGGAAGCTTACAGACTTGAGGTTGCAGCATGGCATGGCCGGCAGTAGTTCGCCGAGCTGTGGCCGGACTTGCATAGCCTAGATATGCCGGCCGATATCGTCGTTGGAATCGTCGACATTGGGATCGCCGGGACCGTCTATGGTGTAGGTGCCGTATTTCTTCGCCCAGGAGCGGGCGCCCAGGGGCAGGGATAGCAGATAGACAACGACGGTCACGACCATCACGTGCCACGTATAGCTCATCAGCAGCGCCACGTAGACGACGATGCCGAGCATGATCGGCAGGACGAGGTCGCGTCTGATGCCGTTGCCTTCCGATTTGCCGGACCAGACGGGTAGACGGCTGACCAGCAGGAAGCCAATCACAACGGTGTAGGCCGCGCCCCAATAGGCGAAGGTGCGGTCCGGCGTCAGTCCGAGAAAGCCGAGATAAACCGGCGCGAGCACGAGCATGGCGCCGGCGGGTGCCGGTACGCCGACGAAATATTCCGACTGCCATGACGCCTTGTGTTCGCGCTCGGCCATGACGTTGAAGCGGGCCAGACGAAGGCCGGCGGCGATCGTATAGATCAGCGCGGCGATCCAGCCCAGCGAATGCGCCTGGTCGAGCAGAAAGACGTAGACGACGAGCGCCGGAGCGACGCCGAAATTGACGATATCCGCGAGCGAATCCATCTGCGCGCCGAATTTCGAGGTGGCCTTCATCAGCCGTGCGACGCGCCCGTCGATACCATCAAGGAAGGCGGCAACCAGGACCGCCGCCACGGCAAGCTCGTACCGGCTTTCGAAGGCGAGGCGAATACCCGTCAATCCCGCGCAGATCGCCAGAATAGTGATCATGTTCGGCACGATCAGCCGCAAGGGGATTTCCCTGAGGCGCGGTCCTCGCGCTTCATCATTGGGCCCATGCGGCTCGAAAGGCGGAAAAGGCGTCTTCATCTCGCTCGTGTTCCTAGAGCAATTCCAGCAAAAATGCGAAGCAGGTTTGCGTCCGGAATTGCGTGAAAACAATGATATGGAGCATTTCCGCGACACTGTCCAAAGCGGAAATGCTTCAGGTTCAGCTGCGGCGGCTAATGGTTGCGCCCTTTGCAGAGCCGAATTCGGCAATGACGGTTTCGCCCGCGATCGCCCGCTGGCCGACGGCAACGCGCGGCGAAGCGCCTTCCGGCAGGAAGACATCGAGGCGCGAACCGAAGCGGATGAGGCCGATACGCTCGCCGGCATCCAGCGGTTCGTTCGGGTGGACGAAGCACAGAATGCGGCGGGCAACCAGACCGGCGATCTGCACGACGCCGATTTCGCCGTGCTTGGTTTCGATCACCAGGCCGTTGCGCTCGTTCTGTTCGCTGGCCTTGTCGAGCTCGGCATTGAGGAAGCTGCCCTGGCGATAGGCGACATTGGTGATGCGGCCGCGCATCGGCGAACGGTTCACGTGGCAGTCGAAGACGTTCATGAAGATCGAGACCCGCAGCATCGGCTGGCTGCCGAGATTGAGCTCGGCCGGCGGCACCACCATCTGCACGCCGGAAACCTTGCCGTCGGCCGGTGATATCGCGAGATCGTCGTCCTGCGGCGTCATGCGCTCGGGATCGCGGAAGAAGTAGGCGCACCAGAGCGTCAGGATCAGGCCGATCCAGAAGAGCGGCTTGAAGATCCAGCCGAGCACCAGCGACGCGACGAAGAAACCTGCAACGAAGGGATAGCCTTCCTTGTGTACGGGAACGATGACGTTGCGTACGCTGTTCAATAAGCTCATCTATGGCCTGCTCCGTTAGGGCAATCCCGGCGGGAACCAGATTTCCGGTCGCCGGACGAGATCGTGCCAGTCAAAAGAATGAGAACAAGATAAGCGGTCTTGCTCTGATTACCAGTTGAGGGTGACTACAGGCAAACTCCGTCATGGGCAATGCTTTCGCGGGCTCGCCCCCAGCGCAATCCGCGCGAAAGCAAGGCGAGAACTATCTCCGGTTGAGGATATGGTTCAAGGTAGCCAGTGCAAGCAGCAAAAGCGAAGGCCGCCGGTGGAAGCGGCGGCCCTGTATGCCCTGCAGTGATCTCTAGCAATTCCAGAAAAAGTGCGCGGCGATTTTTCGCCCGGAATTGCGTGAAAGCAAAAAGATCGGGCGGTTCAGAGAGCCCGTGAAAGGCTGAACCGCTCTGACTGGATCAGAGGCCGAGAGCGGCGCGCAGCTCCGCCTTGGCGCCCTCGTATTCGGTCTTGTAGTCGTCATGCGTCATGATGGTTTCGGCGATGACGGTGCCTGCAATGCGGCCGGCTTCGATGTCGGAGGCGTAGTGGATGCCGCCGACGACGCGGTTATGACCATATTCCCAGGCGCGAGCCATGATGACCGCGCGCTTTTCCGGCACCATTTTGGCAAGCACGATGCCCATCAGCGTGCCGACCGTGGTATGGCCGGACGGATAGGAGCCGGACTTGGAGAGGGGCACGATCGGCTTCACGAGGTCGCTGTAGAGATGCGGGCGCGGACGCTTCCAGACATCCTTGGCGGGGTCGACGACGGCGCCTTCTGTCTCGACGACGCGATCGAAGAAGGCCGAGAACTTCGGCAGGTTGTCCTTGGTGAATTTCGGATTGTCGATGACGTCGGAGAAGCGCCAGACGTTCTCTTCGGCATCGGCGACGGCGCGGGCGGCCATTTCCGGCGTGCGCGTCACCTGGATCGTCAGGATTTCGCCAAGCTCTGCCTTCATCTGCGCGGAATCATTGGCGGGCGGCGGCGGCAGCAGATCGAGGAGATTGATTTCCTTGGCGTCGGCGAATGGCTTTGCATCGTCGGCGAAGACGGGCGTGGCGAGGCCGACGACGAGCAAGAGGCTGAAAGCTTTGGCAAAACTACGCATTTGGGGCTCCCTTGATTGTGAGAGCCGTACCTAGCAAGCTGTTGTCTCAGCCTCATGACAACCGCCGGTGCATAATCGACGTGCCCTGATTTCCGCGAGCGACCGCACGCCGCGATCCTTCGCGAGATCTCAGCTTGCCGGTGCCAACCGGTTGACGACACCCAGATCGTCGTTTTCGCGCACCTGCTTCAAATGCTCTTCGGCCTGCGTTGCCTCGCGCTGGCGGCTCCACATCGAGGCGTAGAGCCCGTTCTGCGCCAAGAGATCGGCATGGGTGCCGCGCTCGGCGATGACGCCGCTCTTCAGCACGATGATTTCATCCGCGCCAATCACGGTCGAGAGCCGATGCGCGATGACGAGCGTCGTGCGGTTCTTGGAAACGACATCAAGGGCGGTCTGTATCTCGCGCTCCGTCGTCGTATCCAGCGCCGAGGTCGCCTCGTCGAGGATCAGAACCGGCGGCGACTTCAGGACGGTGCGGGCGATCGCCACGCGCTGCTTTTCACCGCCGGACAATTTGAGGCCCCGTTCGCCGACCTTGGTCTCGAAGCCTTCTGGCAGATGGCGGATGAACTCGCCGATCTGCGCGATTTCGGCCGCAGCCGTCACCTCCGCCTCGCTTGCGCCCGGCCGGCCATAACGGATGTTGTAGGCGATCGTGTCGTTGAAGAGCACCGTATCCTGCGGCACCATGCCGATCACCTTGCGCAGGCTCTTCTGCGTCACCTTATGCAGCTCTTGTCCGTCAATGGTGATGGTGCCGCTTTGCACGTCGTAGAAGCGATAGAGCAGGCGCGATAACGTCGATTTTCCGGCCCCCGAAGGTCCAACGACGGCAACCGTCTTGCCGGCCGGCACTTCGAAGGAAATCCCCTTGAGGATCGGCCGCGCCGGATCATAGGCGAAATGCACGTCCTTGAACGAGATGGCGCCGCTGGCAATGACAAGTTCCTTCGCATCGGGCGCATCGACCACTTCGGGCTTCACTTCGAGCAGATCGAACATCTCCTCGATATCGGTGAGCCCCTGGCGTATTTCGCGGTAGACGAAGCCGATAAAGTTCAGCGGCACGGAAAGCTGCAGCAGCATGGCGTTGATGAAGACGAAGTCGCCGACCGTGTGATGTCCGTTGAGGACGGACCAGCCGGACATGACCATCATGACCGTCGTGCCCAGGCCGAAAATCACGCCCTGGCCGAAGTTCAGCCAGCCGAGCGACGTCCAGACGCTGGTGGCGGCCTTCTCATAACGCGCCATCGACTGATCGAAGCGCTTGGCCTCCATCTCCTCGTTACCGAAATATTTGACGGTTTCGAAGTTCAGAAGGGAATCGATCGCCTTCGTATTTGCGTCCGTATCGCTGTCGTTCATGGTCCGGCGGATGGAGATGCGCCAGTCGCTGGCCTTCACCGTGAACCAGATATAGAGCCAGACCGTGACGGCCGTCACGGCGAGGTAGGAAAAGCCGTAGCCGCGCCAGAAGATGATGGCGGTCAGCAGGAATTCGATGAAGGTCGGAAACGTGTTGAGGATCGTGAAGCGAACGATCGTCTCGATGCCTTTTGTTCCGCGCTCGATGATGCGCGAAAGACCACCCGTCTTTCGCTCGAGATGGAAGCGCAGCGACAGCTCGTGGATATGCACGAAGGTCCTGTAGGCCAGCTGGCGAACGGCATATTGGCCGACGCTCGCAAATAGCGCATCGCGCAGCTGATTGAGGCCGAGCTGGATAAGGCGCGTCACGTTGGTGGCGATGATCAGGGCGACGGCGCCGACCATGAAAGCCGGCAGGATGCCCTGCATGTCGAGCTTGCCGTTCAGCGCATCGACGGACCATTTGAAGAAATAGGGAACGAGCAGCAGGAAGAATTTCGAGATCAGCAGGAAGACCGTGGCCCACACCACGCGCATCTTCAGGTCCATTCGGCCGGCGGGCCACATATAGGGCCAGAGATTGATGAGGGTGCCTAACGGATTGCTGGAATCCGCCGATATGGTTTTCTTGACGTCTGCCATGTCCGTCTCCGGCCGATTATTGAAGCAGCCGGGTGCGGCAACCATTGCGCAGCCGACTGGGAAACCTTCGCGGCCAGGATAAGGCCATTGGGTGAAGGCGATGAGGGTCGGGCGACGCTTATACTATTTTTATGCCGTATAAAAGCTGCGGCCAGGCGTTGGGTGCGCCTGGCCGACCTGTTGCCCGCAAAAGGCGTTCCGATGCTAGAGATGCTCGCCCGAAAGCCGCTTGCGATGAAGCTCCTCGGCATTCGGCAATGCGTCCTTCGGCAGGCCGAAGACCTGACCCGGCAGAATCCGGTCCGGGTTGTTGATCTTGTCCTCGTTGGCCAGATAGATCGTCGTATAGCGCACGCCGGCGCCGTAGACGCGGCGCGAGATCTGCCACAGCGTATCGCCGCGACGGATGATGACGGCATTGCTATCCTGCGACAGCGGCGCCTGCTCGATCGTCTTCGGGCTGTTGTCGCTGGAGGAGACTTCCGCATTCGGCTGCGCCGGCGTCGTCTGGGCAGGTGCAGTGATGACGGCGATCATCCGCTCCAGGCCGGGCAGTGCCGCTCCGACCGATTTCGGGTCCTTCGGCAGAGCGACAAGGGCAGCAAGCGCCCTGGCCGCTGCGCTGGAAGCATCGGCTGCCGCCTTCTTGAGCGCGGCGCTGGCTGCAATGGTCGGGCGGAATTCCGACAGCGACTTCAGCGCGATTTCCGTGCCGGATCGGGCGGCCGCGAGTTCTTCCGCATTCGGTTGCTTGCCGTCGGTGAAGAGGCCCTTGAGCAGCGCGAAAGCCTTGCCGGCACCTTCCTTGAGCTTGGCTAGCTCGCCTTCGTCGAGTGGCACCATGCTTGTCGCAGCCGACTGTCCCTGACCGTTGGCGGCAGCCGGCGTTTGCGCCGCGACCGTCACCTGATTGCCTTCAGGGCGCGTAAAGTTGACGCTGGTGCGCACGACGACCTTGCCGGCGCCATCAAGCACATCGACGCGAATCTTGTGATCGCCGACGGCAAGCGGCATCGGCCCGTCGACGACGAAATGGCCGTCCGCGCCCGCAACATTCTCGCCAATGAGCTTGTCATCGGCATAGGCGCGCACTTTGGCATTCGGCTTGGCGCTACCGGCAACGAAGATGTGGTCGTTTTCGATCTCTACCGCATTGACCATCACGTCCTGATCCGCGTCCGTCTTTGCCGCTGGCGGCGTTGCCGCGCCTGCGGCGGGATTGGCGGATGCGACTACGCTTCCGTCCGGTTGCGGCTTGGCATCCGTCGCGGTTGCCGGCTGATCCATTGCCTTGACCTTGGCGTCGGCTGCCGGTGCATCGTCTCCGCCTGATGTCACGCGGCCCTGCTTGGCCGAAGGCGCGGTAATGATGCGGCTTGCGGTGCCCGGCTTCGAAACCATGGCGAGAAGCTGGGTGGAATCATCCTTCGGCACGGAGATGGTGGCGACTTCCTCGGAATTGACTGATTTGCCGTCCTTGCCCGTGGCGCGCAGCACCAATTCGTGGTCACCCGGCGGCAGTGGATTGTCCAGGACGGCGGCAAAGTCGCCGCTCGGGCCGACATTCGTCGTCGTGACGACCTTTTCGCCGTCGACGATCTCCAGCTTGGCATTCGGCTCGGCGGAGCCGGCGATAACGGTGGAGCCATCGGGCTCGACGCGCAACACGTCGAATGACGGTAGGCGAGGCTTGGCGGCCGCGTCGGTCTCAGGTGCCGGCTGGCCGGTCAGGGCGGCAAAGGCCTTGTCGATCGCGGCGCTGGCTTCGGCGGCGTTGTCGGGAAGCGATTGGATGATGGCGAGCGCCTTGCCGGCGCCGTCCTGCGCCTTTTTCACGAGGCCTGTCGTCGTTGCGTCAACACCTGCGGGCAGCGCGAAACCGACGATCGATTGCAGTGCGGTCATCGCCTTCGTCTTTGCAGCCGTGAAGACATCCTGGGCCGGGGTGCTGCCGTCCTTGAACAGAGCCTTGAGATCGGCAAGCGAGGCGGTTGCCGCACCCGTCAGCCCCGTCAGCTTCTTGGCGATATCAGCGGTGTTGACGGCGGTCGCGACAGCATTCTGCGTGGCCTTGGTGGCGTTCTCGGCGGTTTCGCCGGCCTTCTGCGCGTTTTCGTCGATCGTATTCTTCACCGTGTTGCTGGCCTGATTGACGGCGTCGCCGATCGGGTTCTTGTTACCGTTAATCCGCGGCATCACGAAGAAGACCATCAACAGGGTCGCAGCCACCAACACCAACAGAGCCAGCCAACCGGCACGGTTCTTCATCATCATTCATCTCCACGCGGCGCAGTCGTCGCAACTCCTGAAATTGCTAGCGATTTCGCCTGCTTTTACAAGCTTTCTCAGCCATTTTCGCATGTTCCGACGCAAGTTTTCCGTCGAAAAATCTTGACTGAGCATTTGCAGCATAGTTGTTATGCATCCATGACCGACGATTCCACGCCAATCCGATCCATCTGCGTCTATTGTGGCTCAAGGCCGGGGCGCGATTCTTCCTACATGGCTGCCGGCCGCGAACTGGGCAAAAGCATCGCCGAAAATGGCTTGCGCCTGATCTATGGCGGCGGAACGAAGGGCATCATGGGCGCTGTCGCGAGCGGCGTGCTCTCGCACGGCGGTCAAGTTACCGGCATCATTCCGGAATTTCTTGTCGATATGGAAGCGACGCGCCATTCGCTCGGTCAGCTCGATGAGCTGATCATAACCTCAGACATGCATGAGCGCAAACATGGCATGTTCGAACGGTCGGATGCCTTCGTCGCGCTGCCCGGCGGCATCGGCACCCTGGAAGAGATCGTCGAGATCATGACCTGGGGCCAGCTCGGCCGTCACGAAAAGCCGATGGTCTTCGCCAATATCAACGGCTTCTGGGATCCGATGATGGAAATCGTCCGCCATATGACGGAAGAGGGCTTTATCCACACCGCCCATCGTGTCCAGCCGTTGGTCATCGACAAGATCGCCGACATCATCCCGGCAATCCGCAAGCACGCCGCAGAGACCCGCGGCGACCGTGATGGCGAAGAGGCCGTGATCTCCAAGCTTTGATTAGAGATTTGCTAACCATGTCTGCTGGTTAGCGCGTTCTGCTCTGACGCAGCAGCGACCAGCTGTAGAGGACGAGGCCGGCCCAGATCAGCGAAAAGGCGATCAGCTGTGGCGTGCCGAACGGCTCCTTGAACAGAAAGACGGCGATCAGGAAGACCATCGTCGGCACGATGTACTGCATGATGCCGATGGTCGACATCTTGAGCAGCTTCGCGCCATTGGCGAAGATCATCAACGGAAGCGCGGTCACGAGCCCGCAGCCGAGCAGGAGCGCGGTATCCGAAAGGCCGGTCTGGTAGAAATGGCCTTCGCCACGCGCTTCGAGATAGATGATGTAAAGCGTCGCGGGAATGCAGAGCAGCAGCACTTCGATGAAAAAGCCCTGATTGGCGCCGACGGGCAGCGTCTTGCGGAAAAAGGCATAGAAGCCCCAGGAGAAGGTCAGCGACAGCGCAACCCAGGGCAGGGTCCCGGCCTCCACGGTCAGGATGATGACCGCAATCGCCGCAAGGCAGATAGCGGCGATCTGCGTCGGCGCCAGCTTTTCCTTGAGCAGGATGGCGCCGAGCGCGATGCTGAACAGCGGATTGATGAAATAGCCGAGGGCCGCATCGAGCGAATGGCCGGCGCCGATCGCCCAGACATAGGTTCCCCAGTTGATGGTGACGAGCGTTGCCGTCAGCGATGCCATGGCAATCGTTCGTGGGTTGCGAAACGCCGCCCTGACGTCGCCCATGCGCCCAAGTGCCAGAAGCACGATACCGGCGACCGGAACCGACCAGAAGATGCGGTGTGCGATGACTTCGAAAGCGGGGATATGCGCCAGCGCCTTCATGTAAAGCGGCAGGATGCCCCAGAAGAGATAGGCGGTCATCGCAAAGCCGAAGCCGCGGATAGCGTCGTTGTTCTTGATCTCAGGTTCGACCGCGTCGGTGGCCATGAATTTTCCCGTCACTCTCTGTTATTTGAGAGGGGATTACTCCAATACCTGACGCGTGGCTAATTCATTTCCTTGACGGCATCGTCAAGCTTTTTGATAGGCGGCGGATCACTCCGCCGCGATCTTGCCCGCCATATGCCGGTTCTTCATCAGCTTGTAGATGACGGAATCCATCAATGCCTGGAACGAGGCGTCGATGATATTTTCCGACACGCCGACCGTCCACCAGCGCACGCCGTCGCTGTCGGTGGATTCGATCAGGACGCGGGTGATGGCTTCCGTGCCGCCATTGAGGATACGCACCTTGAAGTCGGCCAGTTCGAGGTCGTCGATCTCGTGCTGGTATTTGCCGAAGTTCTTGCGCAGCGCCAGGTCGAGCGCGTTGACCGGGCCATCGCCTTCGGCAACCGACATGATGGTCTCGCCGTCGATGATGATCTTGACCACGGCTTCTGAGACGATCTTCACGCGGCCGTGGGAATCGAAGCGGCGCTCGACCATGACGCGGAAGCCGTCGATCGCAAAGAATTCCGGGATGGTGCCAAGCGTGCGGCGAGCGAGCAGTTCGAAGCTCGCATCCGCGCCTTCGTAAGCGTAGCCTGTCGCTTCACGCTCCTTGACGAGCTGGATCAGCTGGTCCAGCTTCGGGTCGTCCTTGCCGACTTCAATGCCACGCCGCTTCAGGGCATTGATGAAATTCGACTTTCCGCCCTGGTCGGATACCATGACCTTGCGGAAATTGCCGACGCTTTCCGGCGTCACATGCTCATAGGTGCGCGGGTCCTTCAGCAGCGCCGAGGCATGAATGCCGGCTTTCGTCGCAAAGGCCGACGCGCCGACATAGGGCGCCTGATGGTCGGGAGAGCGGTTCAGCAGCTCGTCGAACGCATGCGAAAGGCCGGTCAGGCCCACGAGCCGTTCGGCGTCGATCGTGGTCTCGAAACGCTCGCTATAGGCTCTCTTCAGCGCCAGCGTCGGGATCAGCGTCACCAGGTTGGCGTTGCCGCAGCGCTCGCCGATGCCGTTCAGCGTGCCCTGGATCTGTCGGACCCCGGCCTCGACTGCGGCAAGCGAATTGGCGACCGCTTGCCCGGTGTCGTTATGGGCGTGGATGCCAAGACAGTGCCCCGGAACGCCGCAGGCGATGACAGCCTCGACGATGGCGCGGATTTCCGGCGGCTGCGTGCCGCCATTGGTGTCGCAGAGCACCACCCAGCGCGCTCCGGCGTCATAGGCCGCTTTGGCGCAGGCGAGCGCATAGGTTGGATTGGCCTTGTAGCCGTCGAAGAAGTGCTCGCAATCGACAAGCGCTTCCTTGCCGGCATTAACGGCTGCCTTGACGCTTTCGGCGATGCTTTCGAGGTTCTCCTCGTTGGTGCAGCCGAGCGCCACTTTGACGTGATAGTCCCAGCTCTTGGCGACGAAACAGATCGCATCCGATTTCGCCTGCAGCAGGCTCGCTAGGCCGGGATCGTTGGAGGCGGAGATGCCGGCGCGCTTGGTCATGCCGAAGGCGACAAAGGAGGCTGACTTTGTACGCTTCTCATCGAAGAAGGCCGTGTCGGTCGGATTGGCGCCGGGATAACCGCCCTCGATATAATCAAGGCCGAATTCATCCAGCATGGTCGCAATCGCAATCTTGTCCTCGACCGAGAAATCGATGCCGGGCGTCTGCTGCCCGTCGCGGAGCGTCGTGTCGAAGAGATAGATTTTTTCGCGTGTCATACTGTTTCCTCCGGCGAACCGGTCATTGATACTGGGGCGGCTGGCCTATGCTTTGCCTGCAAACTTGTCCGTCGCGCGAACCAGTTGATCGAGAATGCCCGGCTCCGACGAGGCATGGCCTGCGCCTTCGATCAGATGAAATTCTGCTTTCGGCCAGGCCTTGTGCAGTTCCCAGGCATACCGTGCCGGGCAGGGCATGTCGTAGCGCCCATGAACGATGACGCCGGGAATATCCTTCAACTTGTGCGCATCGCGCAGCAACTGGCCTTCCTCGAGCCAGCCGGCATTGACGAAAAAATGGTTCTCGATGCGGGCGAAGGCGTGCGCGAATTCCGCATCTTCGAACTGCGTGCTGACGGATGGCTCCGGCAAAAGGGTGATCGTCTCGCCTTCCCAGATCGACCATGCCTTGGCGGCCTCCAGGCGGGCAGCCTTTTCGGGATGCGTCAGCAGCCGGTGATAAGCGGCCATCATTTCATGGCGCTCTTCCGGTGGGATGGGCGCGACGAAGCGCTCCCATTTGTCGGGGAACATTTCCGAGACGCCGAACTGATAGTACCAGTCGAGTTCGGCTCTCGTCAGGGTATAAATGCCGCGCACGACCAGTTCGGAAACGCGATGCGGATGGGTCTCCGAATAGGCGAGCGCCAGAGTCGACCCCCAGGAGCCGCCGAACACAAGCCATTTTTCCGCGCCGGCCATGTCCCGCAGCCGCTCGATATCGTCAACCAGATGCCAGGTCGTATTGGCCTCGAGGCCGGCATGCGGCGTCGACCGCCCGCAGCCGCGCTGGTCGAACAGCGTGACGTCATAAAGCGCCGGATCGAACACGCGGCGATGGTTTGGCGAGATGCCGCCACCCGGGCCGCCATGCAGGAAAACCGCGGGTTTGGCGCCGGGCGTTCCCACCCGTTCCCAATAGATCACATGGCCGTCTCCGACATCGAGATGACCGGAAGCATAGGGCTCGATCTCCGGATAGAGTGTCCGCAGGGCCTCCGTCATATCTTCAACCCCTCGGCCGGCCAGACATCCGTATCGTGATCGGGATGCTGGAAGGAAATGATCTGTTCCTGCCGCGCGTAGAAATCCGGGTCCAGATGGACGGGCTTCTCGAAGATCGTCTCCACCCAGGGCAGGCGGTAGGCATGGTTGACCTGGACCTGCGGGGCGAGATCGTCGCGCTCGTCGAAAGCACCGATGGCGATTTCGAGGCCACCCGGATGGCGGTAGGTCATCGGCGTCCCGCAGTTCTTGCAGAAGCCGCGGTCGATGTTGACGGAGGACTGAAAATAGGTCGGCGCGCCGCGCGTCCATTCAAGGCCGTCGTCCGGTGCCGTCACCAGGGCGGAGAAGAAGCTGCCGAACTGCTTCTGGCACATGCGGCAATGACAGATCGACGGCCGGCCGAGCTCGCCGCGAATGCGAAACCGCACCGCGCCGCATTGGCATCCTCCGCTTCTGGTAGCTTCACTCATGGCTCTTCTCCTCCGGCCAGGTTTGGGTGTCGTAATCGGGATGTTGGTGATTGGAGAGCCTGATCGATATAGCTCGATCCGAGCCATCCTCATCCGGTTCCATTGGCAGCACGTCGAGTGCATGGAACCAGGGCATCTTTCCCGTGCGGTTCGATTGCGCGACGGGTTGGACCAGCGCTGGTTCATCCAATGAGCCAAGTGTCACATTGATGGAATCCGTGCCGGGCACATCATAGAACAATGGCGTTCCGCAGGTGCCGCAAAAGCCGCGGCGCACAAGATCCGACGAATGAAACCACGTGGGCACGCCGCGCGTCAGCTCGAAATCGCCGCGTCTGGCGCTGCCCAACGGCAAGGCGTAGTTACCGGATGCTTTCTGACACATGCGGCAATGGCAAAGATGCGGATAGCCGAGCGGGCTGGCGGTACGATAGCGAACCGCGCCGCATTGGCATCCACCGCTATGTCCCGCCGTGATTGTCATTTGCCGCTCTCCGGTGGCCATTGCGCGGTATCGTGATCGGGATGCTGGTACGACACAAGTTCGAGCACGAAGGGCGCTTGCTCGGCATCCTCTTCCGTCCGGTGTCCCGGCAGCAAGTGCAATGTATCGACAAAGCCGATCTTGGCTTCCGTACCGTACTGGATGACGGGCGGCAGTTGCGAGGGATCGTCGAAGGCCCCGGCGGCGACGGCAATGCCATCCGGCGCCTCATAGGTCAGCGGCGTGCCGCAATCCCCGCAGAAACCGCGCTTCACATAATTCGATGATTGGAACAGCTTCCGCTCGCCGCGCGTCCATTGAAGCTCGGCGCCACGCGTCGAGACCAGCGGCGCATAATAGGCGCCGAAGGCCTTCTGACACATGCGGCAATGACAGATCGAGGCATCCTTCAGTTCGCCCCGCACCTGGAAGCGAACCGCGCCGCACTGACAGCCGCCGGTGTGGGCTATACTCACCGCTTGACCTCCCAGCTCGTGGTCCGCTCGCCCGTCGCCGCATCCTTGCCGTCCTTGAGCTGAACACCTCTTGCCGTCAGCTCTTCGCGAAGCTTGTCGGCCTCGGCGAAGTTCTTGGCCTTCAGCAACTCCAGGCGCTGGCGCACCTTGGCATCGATCTCCGTGACGACGGCGTCGTCGACCTCTGCCTTCTTCGGCAGCAGGCCGAGAAGATCGGCGCTGGCCGCGAAGACGGGCAGGAGGCTGGCGTCGGCATTGGCGGCTTGCGCCAGTGCATGCAGCGCCTGAATCGCGGCAACCGTGTTCAGATCATCGCCGAGAGCGGCAAGAACCGTCTGATCCGGTGTCGCATCGCTGACGTCCGCCGCCGGCCATTTGGCAATCAGCCGCTCTGCCTCTTCCAGCCGCTTGACGGAAAAGTCGATCGGCTCGCGATAATGCGTCATCAGCATGGCAAGCCTCAGCACCTCGCCCGGCCATGTCCGGCCGCCGAGCTTGTCCGTCTCGAGCAACTCGTAGATGGTGACGAAATTGCCTTCCGATTTCGACATCTTGCGGCCCTCGACCTGCACGAAGCCGTTGTGCATCCAGACATTCGCCATGGTATGCGTGCCATGCGCGCAACGCGACTGGGCGATCTCGTTTTCATGGTGCGGGAAGATGAGGTCCAGACCGCCGCCATGAATGTCGAAGACGTCGCCGAGATAGCGCCCGCTCATGGCCGAGCATTCGATATGCCAGCCCGGACGGCCGCGGCCCCACGGGCTTTCCCAACCCGGCTCGTTCTCGTCCGACAGCTTCCACAGCACGAAATCGCCCGGGCTCTTCTTGTGGGCGTCGACTGCAACACGGGCGCCCGCCTGCTGCTCGTCGAGATTGCGCTTGGAAAGCTGGCCGTAATCCGCCATCGATTTGGTGTCGAACAGCACTTCGCCGGCGGCGCGATAAGCATGGCCCTTGGCGATCAGCGTCTCGATGATCGCGATCATCTGCGCGATGTTGTCGGTTGCGCGCGGCTGCACCGTCGGCTCCAGGCAGCCGAGTGCCGTGGTATCCTCGCGATACTGCCGCTCGGTTTTTTCCGTCACCAGGCGGATCGCCTCGTTCAGCGGCAGGCCGGGATGGTCGCGCAGCGCGCGCGCGTTGATCTTGTCGTCGACGTCGGTGATGTTGCGGACATAGGTGACATGGCTTTCACCATATAGCTGTCGCAGCAGCCGGAACAGCACGTCGAAGACGATCGCCGGGCGTGCATTGCCGATATGGGCGAAGTCATAGACCGTGGGGCCGCAGACATACATGCGGACGTTGTTGCGGTCGATCGGCTGGAAATCGACCTTTTCGCGCGTCAGCGTGTTGTAGAACTTCAATTGCGGCTCGGCGGCCATGTCACTCTCCCAAGGCATAAATCCGAAAAAATACCGTCACCGGCAGGCCGGACGTTTGTCATCTTGGATTTTGGGAGACGAAAACGGCCAGGCCAGCGAAACGCTAGCGAATAATCTTCCGGCAGATAATGCAGATAACCGTTTTCATGGGCGGCTTTATCGCGCGCCGGAAGAATTTGGTCAAGTAGGGAGAAAGCCTCTCGCGCAGCGGGAGAGGCTGTTTTTTATTCCGGCATCCGGTAGTCGACGAGCTTGTTTTCGCGCACGACGAAAAGCTTGCCGGTTTCGGTGACATCGGGACCGACAAGCGGCAGGATCGCCTGGGCGACCGCGCGAGGGTGCGGCAGCGTATCGGGATCTTCGCCGGGCATGGCCTGGGCGCGCATGGCGGTGCGGGTCGCGCCCGGATCGACGCTGGTGACGCGCAGCGGCGTATTCTCCGCTTCGCCGGCCCAGGTGCGCGCCAGCGCCTCGACGGCGGCCTTGGAGGCGGAATAGGGACCCCAGAAGGGCCGGCAGCGATGGGCGGCGGCCGAAGAGAGGATAACGGCGCGGCCGGCCTCGGAGCGCATCAGCAGCGGCTCGACCGAGCGGATCAACCGCCAGGTGGCTGTCACGTTGATGGTCATCACCTTCTCGAAGACCTTGGCTTCGACATGGCCGATCGGCGAGATCACGCCGAGGACGCCGGCATTGGCAACCAGAATATCGAGCTTGCCCCAGCGTTCGAAGATCGAGGCGCCGAGCGCGTCGATGGCATTCATGTCGGCGAGATCGAAGGGGACGAGCGTCGCTGAGCCGCCGGCCGCCTGGATGGCGTCGTCCAGTTCCTCAAGGCCGCCGACCGTGCGGGCGCAGGCAATCACATGCGCGCCCGCCTTGGCCAGTTCCAGTGCGGTGAAATAGCCGATACCGCGCGATGCGCCTGTGACGAGGGCGATCTTGTCCTTGAGATTGACGCTCATGCTGTCTTGATCCGGATATGTTGCGAAGGGATAGGGGCGGGACGCCCCGTCAACCTTTTTGGGGTCAACCGCTTATGAGGTCAACCGTTGCTGGCGAGAACGGAAAGCTTGCGCACGTTGCTGGTGCTCTCCTTGTCGAGCAGGCGTGTCGGATAATCGCCAGTGAAGTAATGGTCGGTAAACTGCGGCTGCGCATTGTTGCGCGGTTCGCCGCCGACGGCGCGATAAAGCCCGTCGATCGACAGGAATTCCAGCGAATCGGCACCGATATAGTCGCACATGGCTTGCAGGTTGCTGTACTGGTTGGCGAGCAGCTTGTCGGCATCCGGCGTGTCGATGCCGTAGAAGTCCGGATGGAAGATCATCGGGCTGGCGACGCGGATATGCACTTCGCTGGCGCCGGCATCGCGGATCATCTGCACGATTTTCACCGAGGTCGTGCCGCGCACGATGGAATCGTCGACCAGCACGACGCGCTTGCCCTCGATGATGGCGCGGTTGGCCGAATGCTTGAGCTTCACGCCAAAAGCACGGATCTGCTGCGTCGGCTCGATGAAGGTGCGGCCGACGTAGTGATTGCGGATGATGCCGAGTTCGAAGGGAATGCCGCTCGCCTGCGCATAGCCGATGGCTGCGGGCGTGCCGCCATCCGGCACCGGTACGACCACGTCGGCGGCAACGGGCGCTTCCTTGGCAAGATTGATGCCCATGTTCTTGCGGGCAACGTAGACGTTGCGGCCGCCGACGACGGAATCGGGGCGAGCGAAATAGACATATTCGAACAGGCAGAGACGCTCGGGCCGGGAAACCTCGGGTTTGCGGGCGTCGATGGTGATCGAACCGTCCGGCTGGATCTCGCAGATGACGACTTCGCCGTTCTCGACGTCGCGAACATATTTCGCGCCGATGATATCGAGAGCGCAGGTTTCCGAGCAGAAGATCGGCTTGCCGTCGAGTTCGCCCATGACTAGGGGCCGGATGCCGATCGGGTCGCGGGCGGCGATCAGCTTCGTGCGCGTCATGGCGAGCATCGAATAGCCGCCTTCCATCTGCCTGATGGCGTCAATGAAGCGATCGGAAGAGGAGGTCTGCTTGGAGCGGGCAATAAGATGCAGGACGACTTCGGTATCCGAGGTCGACTGACAGATGGCGCCGTCCGCGATCAGCTGCCGGCGCATGGTCAGGCCGTTGGTGAAATTGCCGTTATGGGCAATCGCGATGCCGCCGACTTCAAGCTCCGCAAACAGCGGCTGAACATTGCGCAGGATGGTTTCGCCCGTGGTCGAGTAGCGTACATGGCCGATCGAGCGGTCGCCGGGCAGGCGGGCGAGCGTGGCAGGGTCCGTATAGTGATCGCCGACAAGGCCCATCCGCCGCTCGGAGTGGAAGCGCTGCCCGTCGAAGGAGACGATACCGGCCGCTTCCTGGCCGCGATGCTGCAGGGCGTGGAGGCCGAGCGCCGTTAGCGTCGCCGCGTCCGGATGTCCCAGAATGCCGAAGATGCCGCATTCTTCATGCAGCGTATCGCCGTCGATGTCGTCCTCGAAGGAAACGGAATGGTTCATGGCTGCGGGCCTTTGCTCTCAACGTGGGCGGATCGGGGCGGCGTCACGAGTGACCATTAAAATAGCTGAAAATCCGGCCGGAAAAAATATCGGGCCGGATCTTTCATTGTCACGCCGCTCAAATGGCGATTCTCGGGCGGCAGGTCAAGCCTGTAAACGCACCGTCAATTGTTTGTCTGCGGCGCCGGCGCATCGTCAGACGGCGCGGTATCGTTCGGCGCGGCGTTGTCGCCACCGGTCTGCGGCTGCGTCTGTTGCTGCTGGTTCGGCGCGATCTTGTTGATGATCTCCGGCGGCAGCATGGCCTGGACGTTTTCAGGCAGCGCCGACTTCAGCTTTTCGACCATTGAATCGAGGAAAGGCTTGGACTTGGCATTATTGACCCAGTCCGGACGGGCGGCAGGCGCCACCAGCCAATTCCAGAAAGCCACGACGACCACCATCAGGAGCAGGCCGCGAGCGGCCCCGAACAGGAAGCCGAGGGTCCGGTCAAGCGCGCCGATGCGGCTGTCGATAATGAAATCGGCAATCCGGATGGTGATGAAGGAAATGATGATCAGCGCCAGCAGGAAGATGACGGCGGCAGACGCGATCGTCGCGATCTTGGTGTCGGCCTTGTATTGCAGGGCATAGGGAACGAGCAGCGGATAAAGATAGTAGGCGGCGACTGCCGAGCCGCCCCAGCTGACGATCGAGAGGATTTCGCGCGAAAAGCCGCGAACCATGGCCAGAACGGCGGAGAAGAGAAGAACGCCGATAACAATACCGTCGAAAATCGTAATGGGCATTTATAATCCACTTCAAGACTTGCCGGACCTTATGGTCGGCATCGGCCTCAATCATGAGCCTCTTCTTCGCCAAGAACGGCTGAAGTAAGGCTCAGTCCTCGTCTTCCGCGCGCTTGAGCGCACCCTTCGATCCAGCAATGCGCGCCACCAGATCCGGCAGGCTGTCGATCTCGCTCCAGCGTCCGCCATTGACCTTCGGCAGATCGGCGGAAGCGGCAGGCAGGACAGCCCCGGAAAATCCCAGCTTCTCGGCTTCCTTGAGGCGCTGGGCGGTGTGCGCAACCGGCCGGACGGCGCCCGACAGGCTGACTTCGCCGAAATAGACGCAATCGGCGGGCAGAGCAAGACCGGCCAGGGAGGAAACCAGTGCAGAAGCGACGGCAAGGTCCGCGGCCGGCTCGGAAATACGGTAGCCGCCGGCAATATTGAGGTAAACATCGTGCTGGCCGAGCCTGACGCCGCAATGCGCTTCCAGAACGGCGAGAATCATCGAAAGGCGGGCCGAATCCCAGCCGACGATGGCGCGGCGCGGCGTGCCGAGCGATGTCGGCGCGACCAGCGCCTGCACTTCCACCAGTACCGGGCGCGTACCCTCGATACCGGCAAAGACAGCTGCACCCGGCGACTTTTCGTTGCGTTCTCCAAGGAAGAGTTCAGACGGATTGGGCACATCGCGCAGCCCGGCGTCGGACATTTCGAACACGCCGATCTCGTCGGTCGGGCCGAAGCGGTTCTTCACCGTGCGCAGGATGCGGTAATGATGACCGCGGTCGCCCTCGAAATAGAGGACGGCATCGACCATGTGTTCGACGACGCGCGGTCCGGCGATCTGGCCGTCCTTGGTAACGTGGCCGACCAGCACCATGGCGGCCCCAGTCTGCTTGGCAAAGCGGATCATCGCCTGGACGCCGGTGCGCACCTGCGTGACCGTGCCGGGCGCGGATTCGGCAAGCTCGCTCCAGAGCGTCTGGATAGAATCGATGATGACGAGATCCGGCCGCTTGCCTTCCGAAAGCGTCGCCAGGATATCCTCGACATTGGTTTCGGCCGCGAGCAGCACGTCGGTGTCGGCCGCTTTCAGACGCTGGGCGCGCAGGCGAACCTGCGCCACGGCCTCCTCGCCCGATACGTAAACGATCTTGTGCCCTCGGCGGGCGAGTGCCGCAGCCGCCTGCATCAGCAATGTCGACTTGCCGATGCCGGGATCGCCGCCGACGAGAACCGCCGAGCCGCGCACGAAGCCGCCGCCGGTGGCGCGGTCAAGCTCGGAGATGCCGGTATGGATGCGTGGCGCTTCCTCGATCTCGCCCGAAAGCGATGTGAGCGTGACGGGCTTGCCCTTGCGCGGCGTCTTTGCGGGACCGCCGCCGATCCCGCCCATCGGATCTTCCTCGACGATGGTGTTCCATGCGCCGCAACCGTCGCACTTGCCGGCCCAGCGATTGTGGACCGTGCCGCAGTTCTGGCAGATGAATTGTGTGCGGGCCTTGGCCATCGGATGCTGTTCTCGAGTTCAAATGCGTCGCTTTTCGCAGCGAATCGCGATCGGCTGACAGATAATGTCTTTCCCCGCCTATCAAAACTAATGATTTCCGTATCAATGGCGATCGTGTCAGTTTTTATGCCGGGTTTTTATGGATGATGACGAATGTTTGACTATTCGCTTGCGCACTGGATCGGATTTCTCACCGCCGCGATCCTTCTTAACTTGTCGCCGGGGCCGGATCTCGCCTACATTCTCGGCCATACGATCAGAAGCGGCATCCGCTCCGGCTTCGCGGCGCTGTTCGGAATCTGGACCGGGGCGTGCCTGCATGTGCTGATGGCGGCCGTTGGCCTGTCGGCGATCCTCGCCGCATCTGCGATGGCCTTCTCGGCAATCAAATGGGTTGGCGCCGCCTATCTGATCTGGCTCGGCATCCAGGCGCTGCGCTCCAAGGGCGAGGGGGCATGGATCAAGGAGGCTGGCAACGCTTTGCCCCTCAGCCGCCTCTATCGCCAGGGCATCATGGTTTCGTTGCTCAATCCGAAGATGGCGATCTTCTTTCTGGCCTTCCTGCCGCAATTCGTCGTTGAAGGCGCAGGCCCCGTCTGGGCGCAGCTTATGCTGCATGGCAGCCTGATCATCGTCGTTGCCGCCTTCATCGAGCCGCCGATCATCCTGCTCGGTGGTCGCCTCAGCGAAGCCTTGAGGCGCAATCGCAGCTTCGGCCTATGGCTCGATCGAGGCCTCGGCTCGCTGTTCGTCGCGCTTGGCGTCCGGCTAGCGATCATGGATCGCTAAAGCATCTCAGGAAAATCAGGCTGCGGCTTTCCATCCGGAAAGCCGGGCTATTCCTCAGCCTCTTCCGAGATATACCGGCGCTCGTGCCGCAGCCCCATGCTGGTCAGCATCTCATAGCCGATGGTGCCGGCAGCCTTTGCGGCCTCGTCCACCGGGATGTTGTTGCCGAAGAGTTCGATATAGTCGCCGGCGCGGGCAACGTTGTCAGGCAGGTCGGTGACATCGAAAATGGTGAGGTCCATGGTGATGCGGCCGGCGACCGGCACCTTATGGCCGGCAATGAAGCCATGACCGCCGGCAACGCCGGTCTGGCGCAGAGGCACGCCGCCGCTCGACTGGCTGCGCATGTAGCCGTCGGCATAACCTGCCGAGACGATCGCCAGCCGGCTGTCGCGGGTCAATTGCAGGGCGCGGCCATATCCCACCGTTTCGCCTGCCTTGACCGAACGGGTCTGGATGATCCGCGCTTCCGCCGTCGCGACCGGACGCATCGGATTGGCCATGCCGGGAACCGCCTCGCCGCCATAGGTGGCGATGCCGGGGCGGGTGAGGTCGAAATGATACTCCGATCCGAGAAAAATGCCGGCCGAATTGGCAAGGCTCGCCTCGATGCCTTCGAAGGCAGCGCTGACCTTGCGGAAGGCTTCGAGCTGCTGCCTGTTCATCGCATTGGCGGGATCGTCACCGCAGGCAAGGTGGCTCATCACCAGAACCGGCGCAAAACTCGCCGGGCGGGAGACGTCGTCGGCAAGCGCGATCGCATCGTCCATCGGCAGTCCGAGCCTGTTGAAGCCAGTATCGACCTGCAGCGCGCAGGGATAGTCGCCATAGTCCGATAGTACCGACATCCAGAAGGTCAGCTGCTCTTCCGAGGCAATGACCGGCACGAGGTCGTTCTCGAAGAACCGGCGCTCCAAGCCCGGCCAGATGCCGCTGAGGACGAAGATGCGTGCCTCGGGTGCATAGAGCCGCAAGGTCGCGCCTTCGTCCGCAGTGGCGACGAAGAAGTCGCGAGCGCCGGCGGCATAAAGGGTTTCGCCGACATCCTCGATCCCGAGCCCGTAGGCATCGGCCTTGACGACCGCCGACGTGCGGGCCTTCCCCGAGCGACGGCCCAGGTCGCGCCAGTTTTCGACGAGCGCGCCGAGATCCACGGTCAGCCTTAGGCCGGCGGAAGCGAAAGCATCATCGTCATCGAAGTTGTCTGTCATGGAGCTGCCTGAACAAGGAAATGGCCGGAGGTGATTTGGCTCCGGCCAGAATAATGGTCATTGATGAAAAGAAAAAGTGCCGCGGCGCACAGATGCGCCGCCAAGTTCCTGCCTCAGTGTTCCTCGTACTGAATGAATGAGGAATCGGCGAGGTCCGCAAAGCGCGTGAATTCCGACTGGAAGGCAAGTTTCACCGTGCCCGTCGGTCCGTGACGCTGCTTGGCGATGATGACGTCGGCCGTACCCTTCACACGCTCGAAAAGGGCTTCCCATTCCGCATATTTTGGATCGTTCGGATCGCGCGGCTCCTGGTTCTTGACGTAATATTCCTCGCGGAACACGAAGAGAACCACGTCGGCGTCCTGCTCGATCGAGCCGGATTCGCGAAGGTCGGAGAGCTGCGGCCGCTTGTCGTCGCGGCTTTCGACCGCACGCGACAGCTGCGAGAGCGCGATGATCGGAACATTCAGCTCCTTGCCGAGTGCCTTCAGGCCGGTGGTGATCTGGGTGATTTCCTGGACGCGGTTCTCGTTCGATTTCCCCGAGCCCGTCATCAGCTGAACGTAGTCGACCACCAGCACATCGAGGCCGCGCTGACGCTTCAGACGGCGCGCGCGCGCAGATAGCTGGGCGATCGAGATGCCGCCCGTCTGGTCGATGTAGAGCGGCACCTTCTGCATCATCATCGAGCAGGCCACGAGCTTTTCGAAGTCGGCGTCGTTGATGTCGCCGCGACGGATTTTCGACGAGGAGACTTCCGTCTGCTCGGAGATGATACGGGTGGCGAGCTGTTCGGACGACATTTCCAGCGAGTAGAAGCCGACGACGCCGCCGTTCTTCGCCTTGGTGGTGCCATCGGCCTGCACTTCGCCTTCGAAGGCTGCGGCGATGTTGTAGGCGATGTTGGTGGCAAGAGAGGTCTTGCCCATGCCGGGACGACCGGCAAGGACGATCAAGTCGGAGCGCTGCAGACCGCCCATCTTGCTGTCGAGCGTATGGATGCCCGTGGATATGCCGGAGAGGCCGCCATCGCGCTCCTTGGCGACGGCCGCCATGTCGATCGCAAGCGCCACGGCATCGTTGAACGACTGGAAGCCGCCGTCGTAGCGGCCGTTTTCGGCCAGTTCGAACAGCCGGCGCTCGGTATCCTCGATCTGCGTCTGCGGCGGCATGTCGAGCGGCGCGTCATAGGCGATGTTGACCATGTCCTCGCCGATGGTGATCAGTGCTCGACGCAGCGCCAGATCGTAGATGGCGCGGCCATAATCCTCCGAGTTGATGATCGACACGGCCTCGACGGCAAGACGCGCGAGATATTGTGCAACCGTCATGTCGCCGACCTTTTCGTCGGCCGGCAGGAAGTTCTTGATGGTGACCGGGTCGGCTCGCTTGCCCATGCGGATGATGTCGCCGGCGACCTCGAAGATCTTCCGGTGCAAATGCTCGTGGAAATGGATGGATTTCAGGAAGTCGGAAACGCGGTAGTAGGCATCATTGTTAACGAGGATGGCGCCAAGCAGGGCCTGCTCCGCCTCGATATTGCTGGGCGCTTCGCGATAATGCTGGTCGGCGGCAGCAATGGCGGTGAGCTTGCCCGGAACTTCGTTCATTTTCCATCTCTTCATACTTTAGGGTGTCGACTGGTTTGCGATGATCCGATGTCATGGTCAACCGCGCAAATGGGCGGGCACCCGGAGTGGAGCGAATAGGCCTGGCCTATCAACGTTTTTCCACTCGTCCACAGGGACAGATTTCCGCCACGTAAAAAATCTCTTGTGGCCACTTTGCAACGAAAAGATCGACACACGAATCACATATGCAAACCATTCGTGGGGAATATTTTAGCCGGGTCTTTCGCCGTGTACATCAATTGTTGCGGCTATCATGCTTGAAAAGCCGGGAAAATCCGGGTATTTCCTTTGAATTAGGGTAGGATGCTAATAGTATAAAGTTGTAATAATGCCAGGTGCGCCATCAAGACAAGAACTCTTCGACGACCTTTCTGCGTTCAATCGCAAGCTGAGGGCAACTTTTGATGCGCTCGTTCGCGAACACGGAATGACTCTCTCCCGCGCGAGGGTCTTTCGCAAGCTCTCCCGGCGGGACGGAATCAACCAGAGAGAGCTTGCCGACGAGCTGGAGCTGGAAACGCCGACGCTGGTGCGCATCCTCGATGCCATGGAGGCGCAGAACTTCATCGAGCGTCGCGCCGCCGTGTCGGATCGCCGTGCCAAGCAGATCTTCATGACGGAATCCGGAAAAGTGGTCGCCGCTGAGGTCGAGGCTCTTGCCACCGGTGTCCGCGCGGATATCTTGGAGGGGATTTCGGATGAGGATGTCGGGATGGCGCTAAAGGTGATCCGCGCCATGACCGCCAATCTTCAGAATGTGGGCAAATCATGAGGTAGCGCATGAGCGGCGAGCCAGGCTCGGTCCCCAAAGAGGAAGCCAACGCCGTTCCTGCCGCTCCACCGCCCGTGCCTGGCTGGAAAGTGCCGCTTTATATAGCGGCATCGGTAATGTTCTTTCTGACCCAGGGCCTGGGTCTCAATCTCGCCTTTGCCAATCTCACGCAGATTCAGGGCAGCATCGCCGCGACGACCACCGAATCCGTCTGGCTCTCGGCGGCCTACATGGCGCCGAATGTCAGCCTCGCCATCGCGCTGGTGAAGATCCGCCTGCAATATGGCGTACGTAATTTTGCCGAGGTCAGCATTCTCGGCTTCGTGCTTGCTTCGCTGCTCAATCTCTTCGTTTCCGACCTGCATTCGGCCATCGTCGTCCGTTTTCTCAGCGGCATTGCCGGCGCGCCGCTCTCGACGCTCGGCTTCCTCTATATGCTGGAGGCCTTCGAGCCCGCCAAGAAGCTGACGGTCGGCGTCAGCCTGGCCATGATGAACACGTTGCTTGCCGCTCCGATTACCCGGCTGGTATCGCCCTCGCTGCTGGATTATGGCGAATGGCGTGGCCTCTATACGCTCGAGATGGCGCTGGCGCTTCTGGTCATGCCAATCATCTACCTGCTGCCGCTGACGCCGCCGCCGCGCGTCAAGGTCATCGTTCTGGGTGACATCTTCAGCTATCTGCTGGTTGCGATCGGCTTCGGCTGTCTGGCGGTCGCCTTGTCGGTCGGGCGCCTCTATTGGTGGCTGGAGGTGCCATGGCTTGGCATTGTGCTGGCGGTCAGCATCGCATCCTTGACCCTTGCGATCGTCGTCGATCTGAGGAGATCGACACCGCTCATGGACGTTCGCTGGCTGCTGCGGCCGGAAATCCTCCATCTGACGGCGATCCTTCTGATTTTCCGCTTGATCGCGGCCGAGCAGACCTACGTCGTCATGACCTTTTATCAGAATGCGGTCGGCCTGCTCTACGACCAGCTGGCCATGCTCTATTGGATCATCCTGGCCTTTTCCGTCATCGGCGGGCTCATCTGCACGGTATTCATGAGCTATGGTTTCGGCTGGCAGATCCAGTTCGTGGCGCTGATCCTGATGGGCGTCGGCTGTCTGATGGATTCGCAGGTGACAAACCTGACGCGACCTGAGCAGATGTATCTCAGCCAGGCGCTGGTGGCAGCCGGCGCGGCTCTGTTCCTGCCGCCATCCATGTCGGAGGGTTTCAAGGCGGCGCTCGGCAAGGGGCCACCCTATCTGGTGACCTTCTTCGTCGTTTTCATGTTTACGCAGAGCATAGGCGGCCTCATCGGCTCGGCCTTCTATGGCACGCTCATCATCATCCGCGAAAAGTTTCACTCGGCCGTGCTGACCGAGCGCGTGCTGCTGACCGACCCGCATGTCGCCGAGCGTGTCAGCCAGCTTTCATCCTCCTATGGCAAGGTCATCGGTGACAGCGCGCTCCTGAAGGGAGAGGGGATGGCGCTGCTCGGCGCGCAGGTAAGCCGCGAGGCCAATATGCTTGCCTATGGCGACGCGTTCTTCGTCGCCGCCGTGATCGCCTTCCTTTCGCTTGCCGGCCTGATAGTCCATGTCTTGTTTCGCTTCGTCAGAGCTCGCCTGGCCGAGCATCAGGCGCAGGTCGTGACATCCAACCCATGAGGATATGAAATAGCTCCATGTCGAGGCTCGTTCGCTCCCCAATCGAAGTCATTGCGGTTCTTGCCGGCATAGGCGGCGTCATGCTGGTGCTCTATGCCTGGCATCTGCCGCCGTTCAAAACCTCGGTGGAAACCACCGACGACGCCTACGTCAAAGGTTACGTCACGACGATCAGCCCGCAGGTCAGCGGCTATATTACCGACGTACCGATCAAGGACTACAAGCTCGTCAAGGAAGGTGATGTGCTGGCCCAGATCGACGACCGCATCTACAAGCAGAAGGTGGCGCAGGCGAACGCCACGCTTGCCGGGCAGAAGGCGGCGCTCGCCAATTCGCAGCAGCAGGAGCAGGCCGCCAAGGCCGGCATCGCCTCCAGCCAGGCGCAGATCGACAGCGCCGATGCTGCGCTGAAGCGCGCCCAGCTTGCCGCCGATCGCGTCACGACACTGGTCTCGAGGGGCGTTTCGACGACAAGCGATTCCGAGCAGGCGCAGGCAACGCTGCAGCAGGCGCAGGCGTCAGTCAATCAGGCAAAGGCCGCTCTCGATGTCTCCCAGCAGAATCTGACGACGATCATCGTTAACCGCGCTTCGCTCGAAGCTGGCGTCAGCGGTGCGGAGGCTGCCGTGCAGCTTGCCGATATCGATCTGGACAATACGACGATCAGGGCACCGCAGGACGGCCGCGTCGGCGAAATCGGCGTACGCCTCGGCCAGTATGTGACTCCGGGCACGCAGCTGATGAACCTGGTCCCGAAGGACGTCTGGGTCATCGCCAATTTCAAGGAAACCCAGCTTGACGGCATGAAGCTCGATCAGCCCGCCACGATCTCCGTCGATGCGCTGGGACACCGCGAGATCAAGGGCCGTATCCAGCGCTTTTCTCCGGCGGCAGGCTCCGAATTTGCCGTCATCAAGCCCGACAATGCGACAGGGAATTTCACCAAGGTCGCCCAGCGCCTCGGCGTCAGGATCAAGGTCGAGGATGGGCAGCCGCTCGCCGATCAACTGGCGCCGGGCATGTCCGTTGTCGTTTCGATCGACAAGGATTCCGCTCCGCTTCCGGCCGTCAAGGACAGTGACTGACCGAGAAAGCCGCATTCCTCTTTCAGACGAACAAAATAGGCCTGGGTCGAAAGACCCAGGCCTATTCATTCTCAATTCTGCGAAAGCTTGAAGATCAAGCTTCGTCTTCGGCGTTGCCGTCAGCTTCCGGATCGAAGAAATCTTCCGGACGGAGCGCGTCTTCGTCAACGCCGTAGATGGCGTCAGCGGAGGTGAGGGTTTCGCCCTTGGACTGACGCTCGGCTTCTTCAGCGGAGCGGGCAACGTTGAGCTCGACCTTGATTTCGACTTCCGAGTGAAGCGCGATTGCAACGTCGTGCAGGCCGATGGCCTTGATCGGCGTGTTCAGGTGAACCTGGCTGCGGCCGATGGTGAAGCCTTCCGCGGCGAGGATTTCGACGACGTCACGGGCAGCGACCGAACCGTAGAGCTGGCCGGTTTCGCCTGCCGAGCGAACGACGATGAAGGACTTGCCGGCGAGGACGTCGGCGACCTTCTGGGCTTCGCTCTTGCGCTCGAGGTTGCGGGCTTCGAGCGTTGCGCGCTCGGATTCGAAACGGGCCTTGTTGGCGGCGTTGGCGCGCAGCGCCTTGCCGAGCGGCAGCAGGTAGTTACGGGCAAAGCCGTCGCGAACCTTGACGGTTTCGCCCATCTGGCCAAGCTTGGAGATGCGTTCGAGGAGAATGACTTCCATTTTCGTTGTTCCTTTCGATTTCAGAGTTTCGTGTCTTGTTTGGGTGTGTCGGCATTCTTGTTCGGGGTGAGCGATATCGCCTTGCGGGTATCGTAAAGGCCGAGAACGAGAATGACCAAGAGCGGCAGTGTCAGCAGGAAGGACATCAGGTAGCAGATGATCAGTGCCGGCAGGCGCCAATCCTTGCCGCGCGTCCGGTAGTGCAGCGATGCGAAACCGGAAACGATGAAGCCCGCGCCAAAGGCACCGACCACGGCGGCGGCGATGAGGGCCAGGACGCCGCCGAAGAAAATCACGACGATCGCCGCGAGAAAGATGAAGATCGCATTGCGGTTCATGCGCAGCGCCGAGGGAATGTCCTCGCGCGGGCGCAGATTGTGGCTCGAAGCCGCGACGATGCGGGTCGCCACATAATAGGCAGCCAGCAGCATCATGACCCAGATCATGCCCCAGGCGATCGGGATCATGTAGAGCATCAGCGACTTCGTCTTCGCGATCGCAACCGGATTGAGCTGAAGATCGGGTGACTGCTGGTTCACCGCGGTCATGTAGGCGTCGACGACTTGGCCCACCAGATCGGCACCATAGCCCATGACCGCACCGGCTACGATGATGACGAGGGCAGCGAGGCCGCACAGGTGCAGCATGATATCGGAGAGCGGATACCAGGCCATCAGATCGTCCGGTCCCCCGAGTTCGGAGGCCGGGCGCGCCAGATTGGCGATATGGCTGAGCCATGCCGGGATCAGCGTCAGCAGAACGACGAACAGCCCGAAATAGAACGATTGCGTGATCGTTCCGACGATGCCTGCGGCAATGACGGCGACAATGACCGCCATGTTGCCCCAGCCGAGGCCGACGATCAGGATGGGAAGTGCCGAGAGCGCGCCGAACAAAATGAACAGCAATGGCTGTATCGTCGCGCCGTACACGAGTAGGGCGGCGGTCAGACCGGCGAGCGCGCCGATGCCAAGCTCTTTTGCGTTCAACTTTTTCACGTCGCTGTCCTGCTTCGTATCGAGCAGTTAGAGGATGCTTCCAGCACTCGGGCCAGAAAGCCGTCCCCAACATGGGGTTTCAAGGTTCCGATCCGCGCCCATCGCGAAAGGGAGAAGGGAAGGCATTGCTGCCTTCCCCTGTATTCAGTCTGCGTCAGGCGCTATTAAGCGACGACGTAGGGCAGCAGGCCGAGGAAACGGGCGCGCTTGATCGCCTGGGCGAGTTCGCGCTGCTTCTTCTGGGAAACGGCCGTGATGCGGGAAGGAACGATCTTGCCGCGCTCGGAAATGTAGCGCTGCAGGAGGCGAACGTCCTTGTAGTCGATACGCGGCGCATTGGCGCCCGAGAACGGGCAGGTCTTGCGGCGGCGATGGAACGGACGACGGACCGGTGCGGAGGAAACTTCAGACATACTCAAATCTCCTTATACGCGGTCTTCGCGCGGACGGCGCGGACGATCTTCGCGGTCACCACGATCCGGGCGCGGACCACGATCGCCGAAGCTGCGCTCCGGACGGTCGCCGTCACGACGCGGACGGTCGTCACGGTCGCGCTTCTGCATCATGGCAGACGGGCCTTCTTCGTGCTTTTCAACAGCGATCGTCATGTAACGCAGGACGTCTTCGCTGATGCGCATCTGGCGTTCCATTTCCTGGATCGCAGCGGCCGGAGCATCGATGTCCATCAGGGCGTAGTGAGCCTTGCGGTTCTTCTTGATGCGGTAGGTGAGGGACTTGAGGCCCCAGTTTTCGATACGCCCGACTTTACCGCCGTTAGCTTCGATAACACCCTTGTACTGTTCTACGAGGGCGTCGACCTGCTGTGCGGAAATATCCTGTCGGGCAAGGAATACATGTTCGTAAAGAGCCATGGATAGCTTTGCCTTTCTTGCGTTGGTCTGAACCCGATATTCGGCGGCTAAGCCTCAACGACTGCTCCTGATAGGGATAAACCCAGGCAAGAAAAGCGTTTCCGAGACGGTCGAGAGCGGAGACACGGGAGGCTGGAACGCTTCCGTTCCGAACGATTCCCCTCTCGGAAAACCGGCCCTCCGTTCAGCCACCAGCCAGAAGACCGGGTTGCGAACAGGGCGGCTTATACGGATTTTTCTCGGAAAGGCAAGGGTTGGGGCGAAATTATGCGGTTTTGCCTGCGAACGGCGTCGATGCCCGGGCTAAATTGCGAGCGCCCGCCAGCAGCAGCGTTGCACCCGCCACGCTCTCCAATATGATGAGTAGCGAATGGCGGCAATAGGGATGGCTCATGCGTATTTTTCTCGTTCGGCACGGCGAATCCCTCGGCAATATCGACGACCGCGCTTACCGACAGTTCGGCGATCACAATGTTCCGCTGACCGAATGGGGATATCGGCAGGTGCTGACGGCGGGGCAGGCGATATCAGCGTATCTGAAGGAGCTGCCATCAGCCGAACTGCGCAGGCTGAGCGTCTGGTACTCGCCATTCCTCAGGACGCGGCAGAGCAAGGATGCCCTGCTCGAAATTCTGCCCCCTGAACTGATCGAGGATGTCCGGGAGGATTATCTGCTGCGCGAGCAGGATTTCGGCCTTTTTACCGAAATCTACGATCATGCCGAGCAGAAGCGGAAATTCCCCGACGAATTCGAGAAATGGGCAAGGCTGCGCAACAATAACGGTAAGTTCTACGCGCGTCCGCCGGACGGCGAAAGCCGCGCCGATGTCGCCCAGCGCGTCCGCCTGTTCCTGCAGACCGTTATGCACGATGCCGAAAGCGGCAGAAACAATGTCATTATCGTCGGCCACGGCGTCACCAACCGCGCCTTCGAGATGAACTTCCTGCATCACCCGGTCGATTGGTTCGAACGCTCGGACAATCCGGGGAATGCCGATGTCACCTTGATCGAGGGAAGCAGTCCGGAAGGCTACCGCTCGATCCTGCTGCACAAGTCCACGGACCGGGTGAAGGGACAGGACGAGTTGCGCGAGGCTCATGCTTCCGAATTGGCGATCGCGCCGAAGGCGGAGCTGTAGATCGCTTGCGGCGGTCTGGGTTTCCCTCGCAGCTTTATAAGTCTGTTCCCGCCTATCCCACGGGGCCTGACCTTTTGAACATGCGCTGCGATCATGACTTGTGAAGCGACTGGACCTGTGGAATTCATGGCTTGGCTGACATGGGGGTTGGGCTGTGGGGATACGGAGTAAAGGTTTTGCTTTGGGGGTCGTTGCTTTGGGCTTTGCCCTTCTCGGTCAGGATGCTACGGCAAAATTGAGCTACGACGTTCGAGCCGCGGATGAGGGAATTACTTATATCACGGTGAGCGGCAGCTTCGAAGCCGACGACGATTTGAGCCTATTTCGTGACAAGGCAGTTTCCAGCCATGCTATTTTCGTCGGCTTCGACAGCGGCGGCGGAAATGTATCCAAGGCATTGGAACTCGGCCGGCTGATTAGATCCCTGGGGCTCAGCACCCTCGCTGTACGAAGCGCCGAATGTTCCTCGGCTTGTTCCTTGTCATTTCTCGGTGGAGTAGGCCGTTTTGCCGAACCGGGCTCGATCGGCGTTCACAAATCTTCGTTCAGCGATACAAAAGGAATGGACGTCGAGGCTGCTGTTGCAGCCGTTCAGCGGCAGACCGCCGACGTGATTACCTATATGAACGAGATGGGCGTCGATCCAGGCCTGCTGCAACTCACGCTCAGATACGACAGCAACGATATGCGCTATCTGTCCTCGAGTGAAATGACAGAGTTTCGGGTAACGACTATGTCATACCAGGAGGTTCTGGAATTGGAGGCAAAGTCACCGTCCAGGAAGGCTCCGGCGGCGAATGCTGAAGCGCGCAAGGAAGCACAGCCACTAAGCGAGGATTCGCCGCTTCTGCAAATTCCAATTCCAAGAAACGGCATTGTTCAAGACGACACAGGGGCGGCCCCGCTAAAGACTAGCCGGAACATGAGCGCGAAGACGATTGCCACTTTTCCGAATGGGAGCGAGCTGACGATCGGGAAGAGCATCGGCGACTGGTATCGTGTGTCGATCGGCAAAAAGTCCGGCTATATGCGTCAGACGTCGGTGTGGGTGCGCGAGTTCGAAGAAAATCGCTTTGGCAAACAATATATCCAGATACTTGTCGATCCGTCGTTGAAGACAGCTATACAGTTGGCCAAGGGGGCAAATCCTCCCATGGCGGTCCATTTGACCGTGCAGGGGCGGTATGCTCTTACCGTTAAAGACGCCTACGACAAAAATATCGCTCCGCTGGTATATCAGCACCTTATAGGGAGTAAAAAAATCCCCCTCGGTGCCACTATCACCCACGGCAATAATTACGTCTGCGAAATCTGCTGCGGCGTTTCCGCCGCAACAGCCGAATAAGCGGGCAAACGTGCCCGCTTATTCGCTTTGAAACCTACCGGCAGGCTCCTCACATCGGCATCGGATATTTCCGATGCACCTGCTCGATCTCGGCCAAAGCCTCTGCCGGCAGCGTCACATAAGCGGCAGCCACATCGGTCTCCAGCTGCGCCATCGTCGTCGCACCGATGATGACGGAGGCCATGAATGGCTTGGTGAGGCAGTAGGCGAGCGCCAGTTTCGAGGGATCGATGCCGTATTTGGCGGCGATCTCCAGATAGGCCTTTACCGGCGGTTCCTGCAACGGCTGCAGGCGGCCGCCGATGTCTTGGTTGATCGAGCCGCGCGAGCCGGCCGGGCGGGCGCCGTCAACATATTTGCCGCTGAGGATGCCGCCGGCGAGCGGCGAATAGGCGAGCAGACCGACATCTTCGTGATGCGAAAGCTCGGCCAAATCGAGGTCGAAATGCCGATAGAGCAGGTTGTACTCGTTCTGCGTGGTGGCGACGCGCGGCAGGCCCTTCTGTTCGGCAATCGTCAGATATTTCTGGATACCCCAGGTGGTCTCGTTCGATAGGCCGATGGCGCGGATCTTGCCGGCCTTCACCAGTTCGCCCATCGTCTCCAGGATCTCGGTGATGTCGGCCACAGCCTTCTCGCGATCCTGGTTGAACGGGTTGTAGCGCCAGTTCTGGCGGAAGTGGAAATGGCCGCGCGTCGGCCAATGCACCTGATAGAGATCGATGTAGTCGGTCTTCAACCGCTTCAGGCTGGCGTCGATCGCGGCATTGATATTGGCGGCATCCGGGCCTTGTCCGCCGCGCAGATATTCGCGGCCCGGGCCAGCGACCTTGGTGGCGAGCACGACATCCCCGCGCTTGCCGGTTTTCTCGAACCAGGTGCCAATATACTCCTCCGTGCGGCCTTGGGTCTCCGGTCCCACTGGCGTCGTTGGATACATTTCGGCCGTGTCGAAGAAATTAATGCCTTTATTGACTGCATAGTCCATCTGCTCGTGAGCTTCGGCTTCGCTGTTCTGCGTGCCCCAGGTCATCGTGCCCAGGCAAATCTCAGAAACGGAAATATCGGTGCGGCCTAAATTCTTATATTTCATGGGAAAACCTTGGGGGATGGGAGAAAGCCAAAATGAATGAGGTCGCGCAAACTTAGGCCCGATCTGAGCAAGCGCAAGAAAAAAATCATTGCGCTTCGCAGACGCAAAAGCCTGTGGCGACAGGGCCTGCGCTATTGACTCCGGCGCAAACAATGTCATTGGGAAGCAAAACGACCCCCAAAAGGACGCTTTATAATGACTGTTGCTTTCACATTTCCCGGCCAGGGCAGCCAAGCCGTCGGCATGGGCAAGGACCTTGCCGACAATTTCGCCGAGGCGCGCGCCGTCTTCGAGGAAGTCGATGAAGCGCTCGGTGAAAAGCTCTCCGACATCATCTTCAACGGCCCGGAAGAGACATTGACCCTGACGGCCAACGCACAGCCGGCGCTGATGGCCGTGTCAATGGCCGTCATCCGCGTGCTGCAGGCGCGTGGCCTCGATCTGAAGAGCAAGGTCGCCTATGTCGCCGGCCACTCGCTCGGCGAATATTCCGCGCTCTGTGCCGCCGGCACTTTCTCGCTGGCCGACACGGCGCGCCTCCTGCGCATCCGTGGCAACGCCATGCAGGCGGCAGTGCCCGTCGGCGTCGGCGCCATGGCTGCGATCATCGGGCTCGAGCACGCCGATGTCATCGCGGTCTGCGAAGAAGCGTCCGCGCTGGGCGCCTGCCAGATCGCCAACGACAATGGCGGCGGCCAGATCGTCATCTCCGGCGAGAAGGCCCCGGTCGAAAGGGCGGCGGAGCTTGCGACGGCCAAAGGCGCCAAGCGCGCCATCCTGTTGCCGGTCTCCGCTCCGTTCCATTCCTCGCTGATGGCGCCTGCCGCAGATGCCATGCGCGAGGCGCTTGCCGGCGTCGCCAAGGCCAATCCGGTTGTGCCTGTCATTGCCAACGTCAAGGCTGCTCCGGTCACGGATGCGGACGAAATCGCCAGATTGCTGGTCGAGCAGGTCACCGGTCAGGTGCGCTGGCGCGAGACGGTGGAATGGTTTGCCGCCAACAATGTGACAACATTATATGAAATTGGCGCCGGCAAGGTGTTGACGGGCCTGGCTCGCCGCATCGACAAGTCGGTCAATGGCGTCGCCGTCAACAATGCTGCCGATATCGATACGGCGCTCGGTGCATTGCTCGGCTGATAGATTAAGGAACGAGGGACAAACATGCTTGATTTGACCGGCCGCAAGGCCCTGGTAACCGGCGCATCCGGCGGCATCGGCGAAGAAATTGCCCGGCTCCTGCACAAGCAGGGCGCCATCGTCGGCCTGCACGGCACGCGCGTCGAAAAGCTCGAGACGCTGGCGTCCGAGCTCGGCGATCGCGTCAAGATCTTCCCGGCCAATCTGTCGGACCGCGATGAAGTCAAGGCGCTCGGCGCCAAGGCGGAAGAGGAACTCGGCGGTGTCGATATTCTCGTCAACAATGCGGGTATCACCAAGGACGGTCTGTTCGTTCGCATGAGCGACGAGGACTGGGATGCGGTTCTCGAAGTCAATCTGACGGCGGTCTTCCGCCTGACGCGGGAACTCACCCATCCGATGATGCGCCGCCGCTACGGCCGCATCATCAACATCACCTCCGTCGTCGGCGTGACGGGCAATCCGGGCCAGGCCAACTACTGTGCCTCCAAGGCCGGTATGATCGGCTTCACGAAGTCGCTGGCGCAGGAAATCGCGACCCGCAACGTCACGGTCAACTGCGTTGCTCCGGGCTTCATCGAAAGCGCGATGACGGGCAAGCTGAACGACAAGCAGAAGGAAGCCATCATGGGAGCCATCCCCATGAAGCGCATGGGTACGGGGCAGGAAGTCGCTTCCGCGGTTGCCTATCTCGCCTCTTCGGAAGCCAGCTACGTCACGGGTCAGACGATCCATGTCAACGGCGGTATGGCGATGATCTAAAGGAATTGCTGTTGGGGGGAACTTTCCCGCCAATAGCATGTTGAGCAACCCGGAGCCGGCTATTTTCTGGCTTTGCGACGGACTTAAACCGTGTTAAGCGGGCCATGACTGTGAACAGTCGTCCGGAAAATTCAGGCGGACTGGGCCACATTCAAGGCGCTGGACCGGATCTCAATGCCGGGTTGAACGGGTTTGCCAGCGGCGTCGGAGCAGATGCTGCAGGTTTGAATTAGGGTAGGGATGTCACAAGGCATTCTGATCAGGACATAAAGTCGAGGAAACCGACATGAGCGATATCGCAGAACGCGTAAAGAAAATTGTTGTTGATCATCTTGGCGTTGACGCCGACAAGGTTGTTGAGAGCGCAAGCTTTATCGACGATCTGGGCGCGGACTCGCTCGACACCGTCGAACTGGTCATGGCCTTCGAAGAAGAATTCGGCGTTGAAATCCCGGACGACGCTGCTGACTCGATCCTGACGGTCGGCGACGCGGTAAAGTTCATTGAGAAGGCTCAGGCCTAATCTTCTGCGCTTTTTGACGGGGCGGGCTCACGAGTCCGCCCTATTTCGTCCGGTAAGGCCGGGCGAGGTGTTTTTATACGCATATCATCATAAAAAGACGGGGGTCTGCGGGCGATGAGACGTGTCGTTATCACGGGTACCGGCATGGTATCACCTTTGGGCTGTGGCACGGAGGTGTCCTGGACGCGTTTGCTCGCTGGGCATAATGGCGCACGCCGCGTGACGGAATTCGAGGTCGAGGATCTCCCGGCTAAGATTGCCTGCCGCATTCCTGTTGGCGACGGCAGCGACGGCACCTTCAATGCCGACGATTGGATGGAGCCGAAAGAGCAGCGCAAGGTCGATCCCTTCATCATCTACGGCATGGCGGCTGCCGACATGGCGCTGGCCGATGCACATTGGCACCCCGAAACGGACGAGGATCAGATCGCGACCGGCGTCATGATCGGCTCGGGCATCGGCGGACTAGAAGGCATCGTCGAAGCCGGCTACACGCTGCGTGACAAGGGTCCGCGCCGCATTTCACCTTTCTTCATCCCCGGCCGTCTGATCAATCTCGTATCCGGTCAAGTTTCGATCCGCCACAAGCTACGCGGCCCGAACCACGCGGTCGTCACCGCGTGCTCGACGGGTGCGCACGCCATCGGCGACGCGGCTCGCCTGATCATGCTCGGCGATGCCGACGTCATGGTGGCCGGCGGCGCCGAAGCGCCTGTCTGCCGTATCTCGCTTGCCGGTTTTGCCGCTTGCAAGGCGCTGTCGACGGACTTCAACGATACGCCGCTGAAGGCCTCGCGGCCCTATGATCGCGATCGCGATGGTTTCGTCATGGGCGAGGGTGCCGGTGTGGTCGTTCTCGAGGAACTGGAACATGCCAAGGCGCGCGGCGCCAAGATCTACGCCGAAGTCGTGGGCTACGGCCTCTCGGGCGATGCCCATCACATCACCGCTCCGTCCGAGGACGGCGAAGGCGCATTCCGCTGCATGACCTCGGCTTTGAAGCGTGCCGGCCTGACCTCGGCCGATATCGATTATATCAACGCCCACGGTACATCGACCATGGCCGACACGATCGAGCTTGGCGCTGTCGAGCGGCTGGTCGGAGATGCCGCGTCGAAGATTTCCATGTCGTCCACCAAGTCGGCGACCGGCCATCTTCTCGGGGCCGCCGGCGCCATCGAGGCGATCTTCGCCACGCTCGCCATTCGAGACAATATTGCCCCGCCGACCCTCAACCTGGACAATCCGGAGCGCGAGACCGCCATCGATCTCGTTCCGCACAAGGCCCGCAAGCGCGAAATCAATGTGGCGCTGTCGAACTCCTTCGGCTTCGGCGGTACGAATGCGTCGCTTGTCCTGCGTCGCTATGAGGCTTAATAACAACGCGTAACTGTTGGGGCGGGGTGCCTTTCGGCAATCCCGCCCGCATCCTTGATTGTTGCTGCACCTTCGTCTTTCTCGGGAATGCGGTGTGGAAACGCCTGATCAGTCGAAGTCGGAGCTTAGAGTTCCGCCTTGTCTTCTGAACCTGCTTTTTGCCGCATTGCTTGGCCAAAGAGCAGGCAATCATAAAAGGGAAGGGATTGCCGGTGAGCGATACGAACCAGAACAACGGAACTCCGAACGGGCAGAAAGGGCCGATTATCCCGAAATCAGCCAATGAAGCCTTGCGTCCGGAGCGTGTTCCGGACCCGCCGAAGCGTTCGCGCAAAGCCCGCAGCCAAATGGTCATCTTCCTGAATTTCCTGATGACGCTGGCGGTGTTTGTCGCCGTTGCGGCTGTCGGTGGCGCCTATTATGCGTTTTCGATCTACCAGGGGCAGGGTCCGCTGACGACCAACACCAATTTCATCGTGCGCAACGGTGCCGGTCTCAGCGAGATCGCCAATCGCCTCGAAACCAATAACATCATCACCGATCAGCGCATTTTCCGCTGGCTGACCGCGACCTATCTGCATGACGGGGAAACGCTTCGCGCCGGCGAATACGAGATCAAGGCCGGCGCCTCCATGAAGGACATCATGGAACTGCTGAAGTCCGGCAAGTCGATCCTTTATTCTGTCACGCTGCCGGAGGGGCTGACCGTGCGGCAGATGTTCAACAAGCTGCAGGCCGATCCCGTGCTGGAAGGCGACCTGCCTTCGGCCCTGCCGCCGGAAGGCAGCCTGAGGCCGGACACCTATAAGTTCACGCGCGGCACCAAGCGCACCGAGATCGTTCAGCAGATGGCGGCAGCGCAGACGAAGCTGGTCGAGCAGATCTGGGACAAGCGTGACTCGAGCGTGCAGCTGGCCAACAAGCAGGATTTCATCACGCTGGCCTCGATCGTCGAGAAGGAAACGGGCCTTGCCGACGAGCGTGCCCATGTCGCCTCCGTCTTCCTGAACCGCCTCGGCAAGGGTATGCGCCTGCAGTCCGATCCGACGGTCATCTATGGGCTTTTCGGTGGCGAAGGAAAGCCGTCCGATCGTCCGATCTATCAGTCCGATCTGAAGAAGGACACGCCGTATAACACCTATCTCATCAAGGGCTTGCCGCCGACGCCGATCGCAAATCCGGGCAAGGATGCGCTTGAGGCCGTCGCCAACCCCTGGAAGACGCAGGACCTTTATTTTGTGGCTGACGGCACCGGTGGGCATGTCTTCGCAGCGACGCTGGACGAGCACAATGCCAATGTCAGACGCTGGCGCAAGCTGGTCGCCGAAAAGGGCGAAGATCCAAGCGCCATTGCCGTGGACGGTCAGCCCGACGACGCAGCCGTAGCTCCCGGCTCAGGCGCGCAACAGAAGAAGAAGACCAACTGATCCTGACCGCGTCGTGGCATACTTCGGGAGCCCGGCGCGGATTCTCTTTACATTGATCCATAATCCGAGGATTTTCGTCGGACTGGGGATAGGAATTATCGGAGGCTTGCATGGCATTGCAGTCCATGACCGGTTTCGCCCGGCGTGAGGGAACGAGTGGTCGTGGCCGCTGGGCATGGGAGCTGCGCTCGGTAAACGGCAAGGGGCTGGACATCCGCCTACGCCTGCCGCCGGGCCTCGAGCGCCTCGAGGCAGATGTCCGCAAGTCGATCGCGGATCGTCTCTCACGCGGCAACCTGCAGGTCAGTCTGTCGCTGTCAGTCGAAGAAAGCCGCGTCGAGGTGGTCGTGAATCAGGATGCGCTGGCGGCCGTCCTGGCATTGCGCGATCAGTTGGCTGGTATTGTCGATCCCGCCCCGTTGAAGCTGGAAAGCCTGATGGCCGTGCGCGGTCTCGTGGAGTTCAGGGAGGCCGAGGAAGACGAAGCGGCGGTTGCCGCCCGTGATGCCGATATCATGGCCGGTCTTGAGGCGGCACTCGGCGATCTCCGCGATATGCGCAGTCGAGAAGGTGACGCGCTCGGCAAGGTGCTGCTCGGGCAGGTCGCAACCATCGAGGGGCTGACATCAACTGTCGAGCGCGACCCTTCCCGTTCGCCGCAGGAAATTGCTGCAAGGCTGGCGACGCAGGTATCGATGCTCCTGGGCGGCTCATCAGGTCTTGATCGCGACCGATTACATGCCGAAGCCGCTCTGCTCGCCACCAAGGCCGATCTGCGCGAGGAGATCGATCGCCTGAAGGCACACGTGGCGGCTGCGCGCGATCTCATCTCCAAGGGTGGCCCTGTCGGTCGCAAGCTCGATTTTCTTGCACAGGAATTTAACCGGGAGTCGAATACTATCTGTTCGAAGTCGAATGCCGCGGCCGTGACCGCCGCCGGCATAGAGCTGAAGGTAGTCATCGACCAGTTCCGCGAACAGGTCCAGAATTTGGAGTAGGCCATGAAGCCGGCGACATCCACATCCATTCCGATCGCCCGCCGGGGGCTGATGCTTGCCATCTCCTCTCCGTCAGGCGCGGGCAAGTCCACGATCGCGCGCACGCTGCTCGATAAGGACAAGCAGGTGAGCCTCTCCGTCAGCGTCACGACCCGGCAGCGCCGGCCGAGCGAAATCGAAGGCGTGCACTATCATTTCGTCTCGCAGCGCGAATTCGAGCGCCTTCGCGATTCCGACTCCTTGCTCGAATGGGCTGAGGTACACGGCAATTTCTACGGCACGCCGCGCGAGCCCGTTGAGACGGCGATGGCGGAAGGGCGCGACATGCTGTTCGACATCGACTGGCAGGGCGCTCAGCAGCTGCAGGAGAAGATGCCGGCCGATGTCGTTTCCATCTTCGTGCTGCCGCCGACCATGACCGAGCTTCAGTCACGGCTGCATCGCCGTGCAGAAGATTCAGAAGAGGTCATCGCAATGCGTCTCGCCAATTCAAGGGCCGAGATCGCTCACTGGCGCGAATATGACTATGTCATCGTCAACGACGACCTGAATGTCGCCTTCGACGCCGTCCAGTCGATCGTCAAGGCCGAACGCCTGCGCCGCGATCGGCGGCACGGCATGTTCGATTTCGTCCGGGACTTGCTGGAAGAGACGCCGCAACTCTGAGCTTACAAACGGGGCTCAGAGCTTATAGGCAGTTTGCCAATCGGCAGAACTCTTCCACCGAAAGCGTTTCGGCGCGGCGCTGTGGATCGATATCCGCCTTCAGCAAAAGCGCCTCGCCGCCAATCGGCTTCAGGCTCTGCCTCAGCATCTTGCGGCGCTGGCCGAAGGCGGCCTGAGTCACCTTCTCCAGCTTGTCGACGGCACAGGGGATGGGGTTTTCATTCGGTATCAAATGCACCACCGTCGACGTCACTTTTGGTGGCGGCGTGAAGGCCTGCGGGGATATGTCGAAGGCCATGTGAGCTTCGGTCCGCCAGCCACAGAGCACGCCGAGACGGCCGTAATGATCGTCATCCTCCTGCGCCACGATCCGCTGGCCGACTTCCTTCTGGAACATCAGCGTCAGGGACTGCCAGAAGGGCGGCCAGTGTGCCGGCAGCAGCCAGTTCACCAGAAGCTGTGTCCCGACGTTATAGGGCAGGTTGGCGATGATCTTGACCGGCCCTTGCGGGGCAAGTGACGCGAAATCCGTCTTCAGTGCATCGCCCTCAATCACCTCAAGCCGGCCGGGATAGTGGTCGGCGATTTCCGCCAGCGCAGGCAGGCAGCGCGCATCGCGCTCGACGGCGATGACCTTGGCTGCGCCAAGCGCCAGGATGGCGCGCGTGAGGCCGCCCGGTCCGGGCCCGACTTCGAAGACGGTGACGCCCTCGAGCGATCCGGCTGTGCGTGCAACCTTCTGGGTGAGGTTGAGGTCGAGAAGAAAATTCTGGCCGAGCGCCTTGCGCGCATCAAGCCCATGACGCTGGATCACATCGCGAAGGGGCGGCAAGCCGTCAAGAGCGGGCATCAGCGATCGCTTCCGATCTTGCCGCTGATTTCGCTTGCCAGCCTGAGGGCGGCCACGAGGCTGTCTTCCTTCGCAATGCCTTTGCCGGCGATGCCGAACGCCGTCCCGTGATCGGGTGAGGTGCGTACAAAGGGTAAGCCGAGCGTGACATTGACGGAATCGTCGAAGCCGAGCGCCTTGGCCGGGATCAGGGCCTGATCGTGGTACATGCAGATGGCGACATCGTAACGGCGGCGGGCTTCCTCATGGAACATGGTGTCGGCAGGCAGAGGGCCGAACGCGTCGATCCCCTCGCTGCGAAGCGTATCGATCGCAGGCCGGACGATCTCGTCGTCCTCCTTGCCGAGCGCGCCATTCTCCCCGGCATGCGGGTTGAGACCGGCAACCGCGAGGCGCGGCTTGGAAATGCCGAAGCGGTTCCGCAGGTCATGATCGGTGATCCGGCAAGTCTCGGCGATCAGATCGGAGGTCAAAGCCTCGGGCACGTCTTTCAGTGGGATATGGATAGTGACCGGGATGGCGCGGAGCTTCGGACCAGCGAGAAGCATGACCGGCATGACCGGCTTACCCGTCGCGCGCATCGCAAGATCCGCCAGGAATTCCGTATGGCCGGGAAAGCCGAAGCCTGCATCGTAGAGCACCGATTTTGCGATCGGATTCGTGACGACGGCGGATGTCTGGCCGCCCATGCTGAGGGAAACGGCCATTTCGATGGCGGCAATCGTGCCCTTGGCGGTCGCCACATGCGGTTTGCCGGCAACGACATCCATTCCCGCTTCGATCTGCAGGATCGGTAACGCGTCAGGAAAAATATCGCAGGCATTTGCCGGGTCGGCGATTGCGAGCGGTACGGCCAGGTCAAGCTCGGAAGCCCGTGCCTTGAGCACTGCGGCATTGCCAAGAAAGAGGAAGGGCGGAAGATCCAGCTCGCCGCGGCGAAGCCAGGCGGCGAGCGTGATGTCGGGACCTATGCCGGCCGGGTCCCCCTGCGTAAGAGCAAGGGGGAGGGAAACGCGCGATGGCATCGTCAATCAGCGATAGACGATCTGCGCCTTGGAGCGCAGTTCATCCATGTATTTCTTATCGTTGGCACTGACGCCGTCCGGCGTGGTCTTGCCGAGATCCTCGGCACGGAATACGGCAGCCGCAGCAACGTCGTCGTTCACCTGACGCTGCGAGCAAATGGCGATATATTCGACGCCGCGATCGGTGACGACCGGAGTGGTCGTATTGCCGGAAGCCTTCTCCAGCAGCGGCTTCCACATTTCCGGAACTTCGGGCGCAAGCACGCGGCCGAGATCCTGAACAGAGACGTCACGCATGGTCGCCGCAAAGACCTTTGCTTGATCGCAGCCGGGGAACTTGGCCCGCGAGGCCTCGGCTTCCGCCTTGCGCGCATTCAGGATCGCGTTCCTCTTTGCCGTCGGGACGACGAAGACGATCTGCTTCAGGAAGTATTCCGTCGTGACCGGCTTGGTCTTGTTCTCCGTCATACGCGTCACGAGATCGTCGTTCGACATCCGGCTTCTGGCGCCGAAGCGCGCATTGACGATGCGCGGCCAGCTCATGGAAACGGCGATATAGGACTTGAAGTGGTCGACGGTGACGCCGGTCTTGTCGAGAATCTGACCTAGCTGTGCCGGCGTCATCTTGTTGCTGGCGGCGAAACGGGCAAAAGCGGCATCGACATCCGTCGTCGAAACGGACATGCGCAGGCGGGAGATTTCCGCGCGCTTCAGGGTTTCATCGACAAGCTGATCCTTGGCGAGCTTGTTCAGATCGCCTTTCTGACGCTGCAACTTGAGGAAGGCGACGCGCTTTGCAATGTCGCCGGATGTGATCACCTGGCTATTGACGAGGACCTTCACTTCGCTTGCTGCGAAAGCAACGTCGCTGCTCGGCACGGCGAAACTTGCCATAACCAAAGCTGCTGCTCCGAATAGCAGAGCGCGCATCGGTGTCTTTCCAGAAAACATCAACTACCCCTTCCCAAAGGTATTTCCTGCCAGCATTGCGCCGTATTGGCATGTCTGTCGCGCAATACGGCAACTTTGCGCCACATGTCTACATCAAGCGCGATGAATTGCAAAATCCTTGCGGCGAAACAATGACGTCGGCCATGGCAAACCTGCATCGACGCAAAAGAGCCGGCGGTGAAGCCGGCTCCGTGCAGTTTCGATTTCTATCAGAACGTTGCGTCCTGGCCGTTGCCAAGGTTGACGTCGCCGAGTGTGCGGAAGGTGATGCGAGCGCCGACCGACCAACTGCTTGCCGAATTGTCGAATGTATCTTTCTTGTCGAGGAAGGACACGGTGAAGATCGTGCATTCGTCCTCGTAGGAAAGCCCAACGCCCTGGCGAGTCACTTGATTGTTGTTGAGATCGTAGCTGACCGTACCGAAGACCGACCAGTATTCCTTGAACTTGACCTGCGCACGCGACTGGATTTCGTCCTGGTTGGACGTGAAGCCGTATTGCGGCTGGGCGGCAATATGGGTGTAGATCAAGGACGTTTGGAAGACATCGTTAGAGAAGCCCACGGATGTATCGCCGCGCTTGAAATCGAAATTCTTCTCGTCGAAGCGATAGGATGTCGATAGCGAGATCCCTTGCGGAGTCGTCAGACCGAACATGGTAACATAGTCGGAACGGGTCGTTTCAAGCCCCGAATCCGAACCGACGCCGGCCAGGTCGGTCGTCGCGAAGGAGTTCCGTCCAGCGAGCTGGTAGGATTGACCGAAAATGTGCTGCAGCTTGTAACCATTGTCGAAGCTGCCGGTGTAGCGCCATCCCACATTCGCTCGCGTGCCGCCTTCGATGCGGTCGAAGCCGGAGAACTTGTCACGATCGAACAGGGTGGTCGCATCGAAAACCAGGCTCTGAGCGTCCTCGTTCGGCAAGCGTCCGCCAAGCTGCTCGTCCGGTCTCACATAGATCTGTGCTATCGGCTCGAACACATGCGTGCTGTTGCTTGTCGTGATGAGGAAAGGATACTTGGCTTCCAGACCGAGCGTGGCCATGCCGCGCGTGGCATAGTCACTGTTGTCGTAGTTGCCGGAGTAGGTGCCGGCCGCGGGCCCATTCATGTCCAGGCCATAGACGTCACCACGAAGTGCCGCCAACGGTGTCAGCACCAGGCCTTGATCCGTGGTGAAGGTCCGTTGCCACTGCAGCTCGCTGCTCAGACGCGTATAATCGCCGGAAAGACCGAGATAACGGTCGTTCAGATTGGGATTGCCAAGATCATTCGTCGCGTCGAGCACGGATGTCCTGTCACGCGACAGATGCGTGAAATTCATCGTTGCCGACAGTTCGCCGCCATAGACCGATTTCGGATCGACATAATGATAGTCGATGCTCGGATAGACATATGCCTGCTGCTTCTGCGCGGTAGCACTATTGTCCGTGTCCTGCACGTTATAGTAGAACGCACGCATATCGAAGAAATTGCGATTTCCGATACCGGTCAGATAGGCTTGGTTTGTGTGGGTACTCTGGTTCAACCCGTTCAAGCCATAGGTGCGCGAGAAGTTGTTGTCACTCTGCGCCATGACGTCCCAGCCGAAGGTCCAGCGAGGATTGATCCTGAAATCCGCCTTGGAGTTGATCATGCCGCGAGTTTTGTGTTCGGCATCGGTCGTACCAGCCGTGAAGGAATCCGGACTCATCTGATTGATGCCGGCGACACGCAGAACATGCGTACCGTTTTCAAAGCGCTGGCGGAATTCACCCTGAAGCAACAGGCCTTGGTTTGTATAGCCGGTTGCGGTGACCGTCGCATCCATGCTCGGCGAAATGACGTAATAGTAAGGAACTGTTACACCGACGCCAAGATTCTGAGAAACGCTCATCGACGGGAACAGAAAGCCCGACTTGCGCTTGACCGTGTTGTCGGGAACCGTAATCCACGGCACATAGGCGATCGGCAGCCCGAACAACTCGAAACGAGCGTGCTCGAGGCGAATAGTGTGAGTCACGCCGTTCTGGACGACACGCTGGGCCTTGACCTGCCACAGCGGCGCGCGGCCCTGTTCGGAACAGGCCATACAAGCCGTATAGACGCCCTTCGTCAGAATCATCTGCGTGCCGCCGACCCGCTCGCCCTTTTCGGCGACCATACGGGTATTGTCGGGCATTTCGATGCGCAGGGCATTCACGAAGCCGTCAGAGAAGCTGTCGGTGACGTCCATTTTGTCACCGTACATGCGATTACCGTCAGGGGTGATCAGCTCGACATTGCCGAGAGCCGTCATCCGCCCGGACTTCTGGTTGTATTCGACCTTCTGGGCGACCATCCTGTAGCCGCCATAGTTGATCTGGACCGCACCGCTTGCGGTGACGATCTGCGTATCCTTGTTGTAGACCAGTTCGTTGGACGACAGGACTAGCTTTGCACCTTCCGGCACCTTCACCTTGATAGGGGAGGCGGCAGTGCCGGCGCTGCCATTGTTATTGCTGGCATTATTAGTGTTCGCCTGGGCGTAAACGACGACCGGGCTCATAATATATGCACACGCGGCCGTGCCCGTAACGAGGGCAGCCACAAACCTACTGATACTCTTGCGGTTGCCTGCCGCCACTTAGCCGTCCTCCTGATGAAGCAGGATCGTTGCCCCGAATGCCAATGCGACGATCACGGGTATCCATGTCGCCACATAGGGAGGAACCACTCCGCTGCTCCCGAATGCCTTTACAAGCACGGTGACAACATAAAGCACGAAGCCGGAGAGGATTCCACCCAGAATCACAGAGCGCGATTGATTGAATCTGCTGAACTTTAGGGACACAGTTGCTGCGATTAGTGTCATCGCCACAAGAAGGAATGGTTGTGACAGAAGCGAATGAAACTGTGTCTCAAGTGCGTTGGTCGATATGCCGAAGTCGCGCGCGACCTTTATTCGATTAGAAAGATCATAAAAAGCAATGGTTTCCGGTTGAGCCAAACGTTGCGAGACGAAATCTTGTTTCAGATTCGTACGGACTTGTACCGAACTCTTATGGTCAGGAATTTCTCCCGGCCGCCGTTCGACGACATTGTTAAGAAGCCAGTAACCATCTTCCAACTTTGCCGAGTCGGCATCCTGTCGCAGGACGATATTTCCCTGTGAATCGAAGTGGATAAACACGACACCCGTCAGCGTCGTTCCATTGTTCAGAATGGCTTTGGCACCGATGATCGTATCGTCATTTCCGTTCGACTGGCGTAGCCACGGAATCGAAAGTGTGTTGCGGTAGGACGGGTCGCCGCGCAGGTCGGCCTCGAGCGCTTCGGCGTGTCGCTGGCCCGATGCCGCTATCGGATTGAGCGCAAGCATGGTCAGCAGCCCGACGCAGAATGCACCCATCAGGAAGGGCATCATGAACTGCCAGACGGAGATGCCGGCGGCGCGTGCGATGACCAGCTCGCGGCGTCGATTTAGGGCTATCAGTACCGTCATGCCTACGAAGAGCGCGATGAACGGCACCGTCTGTTGCAGGATGAACGGCAGCCTGACCGCCGTCATCAGCAGGCCGATGGAGACGGTATAACCGGGCAGGCCCGCAAGCCGCCCCGCGGTTTCACTGAAATCGACGAGGTAGACGATCGAGATGACGCCGAGGAAGAACCAGAACGTCGTCACGATGTAGCGCACGAAGAAATAACGCCCGAGCGTACCGAAAATCATGCGCCGCCCCCGTTCGACCCGCCCGGCGCGGTCGGCATGCGGTCCTGAACTCTTTGACGCCAGTTGCTGAGGCGGTTGCGGAGTGAGACGGGCATCGTCATCTTTCGGCTTCGCAACAGCAGCGCGATCGCGATGACTGCCGCGGTGATGTTGATCCCGTAGAGAACGCCGATGAATCTGCCTGAATTGTCGATCTGGTTGGCAGCGTAGAAATCCGCCCAGCGCAGAGCAAAGGATAAGGTCAGCGCTGATACCATCGGATGCAGCCGTGCTTCGCGATGAGATCGCGCATCACCCGCGATGACAAGCGATATGAGAGCAAAGATCGCGGGCAGTGCCCAGTCGTTGAGACGACGGTGCAACTCGGCCCGGTAATCGCCAGGTCTTTGCTTGTAGTCCGGATCGTTTGTATCCGGATTGAACAGGAAGCCGAGGCTGCGATCGCTGGCGCGCGCATTTGGCTGGCCGCGGCTCTGTGTCATGTCGGACAGGTCGAAGGAGTAAGAATCGAACTTGATGACCGAGACGGTGCCATCAGGCGTCTTGCGATGAACCTCGCCGTCCTTCATCAGCAGCGACGTGCCGCTCGGATCGACGGCGCCTTCCTTCGCATAATAGATGAGATCGAAGGCCGGATCGCGGGAATCGACCACGAACAGTCCCTTGAGGATTCGACCCGACATGCGCTGTGAGATCTGGACATAGAGCCCGTCTTCGATACGTCGGAAGTTCTTCTCTTCGATCACCGTCGAAAGAAGGTCGGCATAGGCCTCGGCCACCATCTGGCGAGCGGCGACGCGCGCCCTGGGCTCGACCACATTGTCCACAAAGAAGGAGAATGCGCTGATCGCGATGGCAAGAATCATGATCGGGCGGATAATGATGCTGCGCTTGGCGCCGGCGGCCTCCATCACGGTCAGCTCGGAATCGCTGTTCATCGCGGTCAGGGTCTGCGTGATGCCGATAACGAGCGCAAAGGGCAGAACGATCGGAATGATCGTCGGAAGAATGAGCGTCGCGAGCTTCGCGAACGAGCCCATCGACTGGCCGCTATCCGTCACGAGATTGATGCGCTGCAGGACCTGTGTGGTCCAGATAATGGCGAGCACTGGCAGCAGGGCTACCAGGAACATCATACCGACACGCCGTACGATATATGTTTCGAATAACTTCATGCCGGCCCTTAAACGCAACAGCCGCCGGGCGAGCCGACAGAGATTCACCCTCCTCTACGCTGTTTAAGTTTTTTTGGCGACAACCAACTCGAAAAAAATCGTTAATTTTCTGAGATTCTTCTGCCGTGTGTCGTTTGAGATAATGCCAGCAGAGCGGCGAATATGACGAGCGAGGAGAGCCAGCCGAGGACGGCATCGGAGAGATAATGTCTGCCAAAGGCTACCCTAAGCGCGGGAATCAGCAGGGAAACGGCAGCGATCGGAAGGGCGGCCGCCGATCGAAGCGGTTGCGGGATGAGGAAGATCAGGCAGAATAGCCAGCCAGCCGCCGCGGCTTCGCCCGAGATGAACGAGCAGTTGCTGACACATTTGCCGGCGAAGGACCCGGCATGCACGAAATCGAGCGTGCCGCCAAACAAATCCGTCTGCCGCGGGCGCGGGCGACCCGAGAAGGCTTTCAGCCAAAGATTGACGACAAGAACCGGGCCGAGCAGCAACGAGCCGAGCGCAATCTTGAGGTTACGCGCCCGGAGCCGATTGAAGGTCGCTCCGTGATGCTGCCAGCACTGGAGCAGCATCCAGACGAGAATGGCCGCTATGATATAGGGGAGTTGGAAGAATATCTCACGAAGCATTTGCATATGCGTGTCGGAGCTGTAGGGAAAAAAGCCGCATATCTGGTCGGGGCGGGCGCTTGCCAGGCAGTCTCGCTGTTGAAAAAACAGGTTCGCGACGACGAGGTCGATCTGTGGAAAAGTCGAAAAGAGACCAAGAAGAGCCCACCAGAGACAGAAGAGGGCGATGAAGGCATCGCCTGCGGTGCGCGGACGCAAAGTTTCCGGGAAGCGATCTTCGCGATCGCGGCTGTTGAAATCTATGATCAAGGCGGCTTTCCGACAAGAATTGTGCCGCCTAAAGCGGCTAAAACACCATCGCGAACAGCCTAACCGCGCTAAATGACAGGGATTTGAAGATGGCAGGCGGCTTGCGGGGCGAATGCTGCGCCGGAAGCTTGTATTCCTTAGCAAGACCTTGAATGATGGTTGTGCAAAGTTTTCGCACTACGACGCATATTTATCGGAGCAGAAATGTCTGTGAAATTCGAGATTTCCTTCACCAAGTCGGCTCGCCTCAACGGCGGTCTGGCCATTCTCCTGAAGAGCACGGACAGTGAGCTGCCGGCCGGTGCCGAGAGCGCCGATCCGGCGAATGTTTTCGCCAAGGCGGCGCCCGTCTCCGGTTTCAAGAGCAAACTATTGACTGCCCTGGACATCATCGCTCCAGAGGCAGCGTCCGTCGACCGCATCATCGTCATCGGTGCCGGCAAGGCCAAGGACCTGACCGCCCATGACTGGCTGAAGCTTGGGGGCGCTGCCGCGGCAAAAATCCGCAACACGGAGAAGGTCACGATCTTCCTCGATGCGCCGAACGTTGATGTCGGCGCCAAGGAAGCTGCCGATTTCGCCTTGGGTATGCTCCTGCGCGCCTACAGTTTCGATACCTACAAGACGAAGAAGGGGGATGACGACGAAAAGGGCGCCTCCCGCAAGGCTGTGAAGGTGGCGATTGTCACCCAGGAGGCGGCGGCCACCAAGAAGCTTTACGCGACCTCCGAGGCGGTGGCCGGCGGTGTGATTCTTGCGCGCGATCTCGTCAACGAACCGCCGAATGTTCTCGGCCCCGTGGAGTTCGCAGCCAAGGCCAAGGAGCTGGAAAAGCTCGGCGTGGAAATCGAGATCCTGACAGAGCGCGAAATGCGCCGGCTTGGCATGGGCGCTTTGCTCGGGGTCGCGCAGGGCTCGGCCAGGCCGCCGAGGCTGGTGGTGATGCAATGGAAGGGCGGCAAGACGAAGGACAAGCCGGTCGCCTTCATCGGCAAGGGCGTCGTCTTCGACACCGGCGGCATCTCCATCAAGCCGGCTGCCGGCATGGAGGAAATGAAGGGCGACATGGGCGGCGCGGCCGCCGTCACCGGTCTCATGCATACGCTTGCCGCACGCGAAGCCAAGGTCAACGCCATCGGCGTCATCGGTCTTGTGGAAAACATGCCGGACGGCAATGCGCAGCGCCCGGGCGATATCGTCACCTCCATGTCCGGCCAGACGATCGAGATCATCAATACCGATGCCGAGGGCCGGCTCGTCCTCTGCGATGCGCTCTGGTACACGAACGACCGCTTCAAGCCGCAGTTCATGATCAATCTGGCGACGCTCACCGGCGCCATCCTCGTTGCGCTTGGCAACCTGCAGGCCGGTTTGTTTTGCAATGACGACAAGCTCGCCGGCGAACTGACCACAGCGGGTCTTACGACCGACGAGCGCCTGTGGCGCATGCCGCTCGGCAAGGATTACGACAAGATGATCGACAGCAAGTTTGCCGATATGAAGAATACCGGCGGGCGCCATGCCGGTTCGATCACCGCTGCCCAGTTCTTGAAGCGTTTCGTCGGAGAGACGCCGTGGGCGCATTTGGATATCGCCGGCACGGCCATGGGCTCGGTTCAGGACGAAATCAATCAGTCTTGGGGTTCGGGCTTCGGCGTACGCCTGCTCGACGAACTTGTCCGCACCAATTACGAATCGTGACCGGTCGTGCTTTGTGAGATAGAAGGGGCGCCATGACCGACGTTCTCTTCTATCACCTGACGGAATCGAAGCTGGAAGACGCCCTGCCGCCGCTGATCGACAAGAGTGTCGAACGCGGCTGGCAGGTTGCCGTCCAGATGCGCGAGCCGGCGCGGCGCGATCTTCTCGACAGCCATCTGTGGACCTATCGCGAGGACAGCTTTCTGCCGCACGGCACCGATGAAGACGAGATGGCAAGCCGGCAGCCCGTTTTGCTAACGGTTTCTCCCGACAACATAAATAATGCGACGGTCCGCTTCTTCATCGACGGCGCGGAGGCGAGTGGCGTCGAGGGCTATCAGCGCGTCGTGCTGATGTTCGATGGCTACGATCAGGAGCAGTTGGAAAGCGCGCGTGCCCAATGGAAACGCCTCAAGGGCGAGGGGCATAATCTCACCTACTGGCAGCAGACGCAGGATGGTCGCTGGGAAAAGAAGGCCTGAGCTTCTCGCGCGTGGTGAAGAGTTGCTCTATTCGCCTTCCGAAAGGATCTTCTGGATGAAGTCCTTTTTCGCAGCGGTGTAGGCCGCGCGATCATTGGCGTATTTCGCCGCCAGCTCGACTTTCAGCGCCTCATAGGCATGCGCCAGCTCCGGCTCCCGGCGCATTCGGTCGCGAAACTTGAGGAAGTTGCACCAGGTCGGGCCACCATATTCGACGACATGCACCAGATGAGTGCGGGTGTCTCCCGCAATGTCGCGGCCGAAAATATGATCGTCCGGTACGATATTGCTGCCGGCGTAGACGTAGCCGATGGATGCCATCGGCTCGATGCAGGCGAGGCCGTCGTCGAAATGCCGCACCCCCACCGCGATATCGATGATTGGCTTGGCCTTGATCTCCGGAATGGAGGTGCTGCCGAAATGCTGGACATCCACGGCAAGTTCGCCGAGAGCGCCGCGGATGGCAGCCTCTTCCAGCAAATAAGCCTCGTGCCAACTTTGATTTGGCTCGGCGAGCCTGACAGATTTGTGACCGACGCCGAGCCCGAAGGACTGTTCATGTTCCGATGCCATAGGCATCATCTCCGATGAGGACTATACGCTACGCTAGCACGTTGCGGAGCGTATTGTCTTCACCGGGAAGCGTGTATCAATCGTAAAATGCTTCGACGAATTTGCGTTTGCCGAGCATGAAGGCGTCGGCGACATGACGCAGCGGCGAAACGTCGACGTCCGAAGTGCCGGCTTTGACGATCTCGGCAAAGCGGCGATAGAGCGAGGGATATTCAGCCTCTGGTCCTGAGAATTTCAGCTCTCCGTTGACGGAAAGCTTGGAGCCGCCATCGGCCAGCACCATCTGGCCGGCTTCCGTCTCGGCGATGATATCCCAGCTCTGCTTGCCGGTCTGCCGCCAGTCGAATTCGGCATGGACGGGAAGTCCGGCTCCGCTCTTGAAGTGCAGGTCGGCCGCGATCGGCGAATCGCGGTTCTCCGGGAACTCGAGCGTCGCGCCGGTCAGGAAGAGCGGCGGCAGGATGTGGGTGACGATCGACAGCGCATTGATACCGGGATCGAAGACGCCGAGGCCGCCGGCCTGCCAGATCCATTCCTGGTTCGGGTGCCAGTGGCGCACGTCTTCCTTCCAGATGACGTGGGCGCTGTGGATGGTTGTGGCGGCAAGGAACGCCTTGGCCGCTTCGACGGCCGGCGCATAGCGCGAATGCCAGCTTGCAAAGAGCGACACGCCCTTGGATTTCGCCAGGTTTTCGAGATCGGCAACTTCGCTCAAGGTTGCACCCGGCGGCTTCTCCAGGAAGACATGCTTGCCGGCCGACAGCGCCTTGTAGGCGGCTTCGTAGCGATATTGCGGGGGCATGCAGAGCGACACGGCATCGATTTCAGGCACGGCATCGAGCATGGCTTTGATGGTCGTGAACGCCGGAATGCCGTCGACGGTGCCATGGCGGCTCGCCGTCGCTATGAGTTCGAAATCCGCGTTGTTCGCGATGGACGGAAGATGCTGATCGCGGACGATCTTGCCGACGCCGACGATGGCGAGCTTGATGGGGGACATGGGTGTCTCTCGATTAGTATGATTATTGATGCGATCTTTAACAGAATGCCGCCGACGGGCAAGGGCGGTTGATTGCGATGGAGCGGCGCGTTCGAGCGCCGCCCTGGCCAATCGCGCCCTTCACCATGCTTTCAGCGCATGTGAAAGGGTATCGGGGATGGATCAGACGCTCTTCGCTTTCACGATCGTCTCCCGCAGGAAGCTATATCCGAGCGCCGTTCGTGCGGCCAACTCCGTCGAGGCGCCGTCGCCGCCATGGCCGCCGGAACCGAATTCGTGGAAGAGCGGGTGATGCCCGAGCTCTTCCAGCCGCGCGGCAAACCGGCGTGCATGGGACGGATGGACCCGGTCGTCGTTGCTCGAGCTCTCGATATAGATCGGCGGATAGATGACTTCTGATGCAAGCTTGATGTTGTGCAGCGGTGAATAGGATCGCAGATAGTCAAGATCGGCCGGATCGTCGGGATCGCCATATTCGTCGATCCAGGCTTTCCCGGCGGGGAAAACGTGAAAGCGGGTCATGTCGAGCACGGGCACCTGGCACCAGATGGCGCCGAAATCCTGCGGGTATCGCGTCGCCATGACCCCGGTCAGCAGCCCGCCATTGCTGCCGCCGTTGCCGGCGATGCGGGATGGTTTGGTGTAGCCGCGCTGAACGAGATCGCGGGCGACCGCGGCGAAGTCAGCAAAGGCCTTGTGCCGGCCATGCCCCTTGGCGGTGCGGTGCCAGTTCGGCCCGAATTCGCCGCCGCCACGAATGTAAGCCATGACATAGGCGTTGCCTTGCTCCAGCCAGCGGCCGATGACGCCCGAATAATACGGGCCAAGCGAAGCATCGAATCCGCCGTAGCCATACATCAGCACCGGCAGCTCGCCCTTGGTCCAGCTCTTCGGCAGCACGATATGATAGGGAACTTTCGTACCGTCCTCGGAGGTGGCTTCAAGCAGGAAGGACGTCATGCCCTCGCTGTCGAAATAGCTGGGGGAGTTGGCGACATGCCTGAGTTCCAGTGGCTCCCGGCGATTGCTGAGGTTCAGGTGATAGCACGAGGGCGTTTTCAGGAAGCCTGAGCCATAGATCTGCAGCGTGTCGTCTCCGAGATGCAGGTCCGAGTAAAGCGATTGGAAGGAGATGGCCTGAACATCTTCGGGCAGTGCGATTTCCTGAATTTCGGCGTTCTGCCTTGTCAGGTCCAGAACGAAAAGGTGCGGCTGCAGATTGTCCGAGACGATGAAGACGCACCATTCGCGCATCAGCAGGAATTGCGAAACCGATTGCCGCTCGCCGAGCGAGAACAAGATGCGTGGCGCCCCGGCATCGGCGGCATCCGCCTTGAGCGGCAAGGGTTGCAGCGCCAGGCTTCCGGCCGGTATCCGCTCGTCGGTCTTGGCAAGCCAGATGAGATGAGAGTGGTTGAAGTCGAAATCGATCTCTTCGGGCAGATCGATCTTTCGCAACGAACCGTCCTGATCCTCGATGAAGTGGCTGGCTTTGCCGATTTCGTGGCTGGCAGTGAAGATGCGAATCGGCTTGGTGGTGGCGTCTCCTGCAAGGCCGGCAAGTGCAGGGTCGAAAACCGCGCAGGAGCCGTAGACGTCGCCGTCGGCGGCGGCATAGAGGATCGGCGCATCCGCAGGCGCCTGGCCGCGCTTCAGGCGGCGGCCGACCCGCGGCCAGCCGGAGCGTGTCGCGGAGTCGCGGTCGATCGAGCCGAAATAGGCGATTTCATCGCGGCTCAGCCATGTCGCGTGGCTTCGCACCGCCGGCGTATCGAAGCCGCCTTCGACGATGCTCTTGGTCTCGCAGTCGAATTCGAGCATGCGGATGGGATCGGAGCCGCCGTCGGAAAGGCAGATCAGCACGCGTGTCGGCTCCCAGGGGCAGGTGAGCGCGCCGCGCCAGAGCCACAACTTGTCTTCCTGCGCGCAGAAGGCGTCGAGATCGAAGATCGGCTCCCAAGGCGCATCCGGCAGGGGAGCAAGATCGGCCGGCAGTCGATACCAGCGGCCGAGCGGGTGATCGGCACTGCGATGAAAATCAAACAGCCAGTTGCCGCGCCGGGTCGGGGCGATCAGCCGGTCCTCGCGCTCGATCATCGCCTTGATGGCGTCGCGATCAGCCTCGAATTCCGGCGTCGTCAGAAGCCGCTCGGACTGGGCATCCTTCTCGGCGACGAATTGCAGCGTTTGCGTATCGTCGTCGCGTTCAAGGTAGAGGTGCATGGAGGTTCGCCATTCCATTGTTGGTGGTGGTCGCCTGCCAGCAAATCAAAATATGGGCGCGGAGGCAACCGTGCCTCCGCGCTCGATATGTGCCTTTCCGGATCGATCGGCCTCAGCGCACCATTTTGGTATCGGCCTGGGCAATCATGTTGGTCGCAGGGGTGGTATTGCGCTTGTATTTCAGCGTCACGACCTTGTAGCCCTCCTTCTCCAGGCGGCTCAGGAGAACCGGCAGCATCTTCACCGTGCGCTGGTGAATGTCGTGCATCAGGACGATGCCGCGGCCGCGCTGGTGAAGCTGCTTCATCGTGCGGTCCACCACGGCTGCGGGCGTCGAGGTGAAATAATCCTTGCTGTCGATATCCACGTCCATGACGATCATGTCGCGGGCGGCAATGGCGGCGCGCAGGCGCTTGGAGTCGGCAAGATAGGGGAAGCGGAAGAACGGGACATCCGTGCCGATCGCCTTGGTGACGGCGTCCTTGCCTCGGGCGATTTCGGTCATCGCCGCGTCGAACGTCATCTTGTCGAGGTCGGGATGGCGGAAGGTGTGGCTGCCGATCGCATCACCATGCGCAAGCACCTCACGCGCCGTCGCCGGATGTGCCTGCGCCATTTCGCCGACCATCATGAAGGCCGCCTTGACGCCGAATTTGTCGAGCGTGGCGAGAATGCGTTCCGTCTTGCCGGGAGCAGGACCGTCGTCGAAGGTCAGGATGACCTCCTTGTCGGCGAGCCTGATATCCTTGAGCGAGGCGACTTCCAGCGTCCGGCCGGCAAGATTGTGCGGACCGTTCAGGCCTGCCAGATCATCTCGGGTTTCGAGATCGGCGACGAGCCATTTCTTCGGCTCCATCTCCACGGGGGCGCTGGCTTTAAGCGGCTTGTGACGCGGTTCCTCGGCGGCATAGCCGCTCTTGAGCGAAGCTTCATTGCCCGGTTTCGTCGCGCATCCTCCGAGAGCCAGAGACACGGCAAGGCCAGCCAGCAAAACACGGTAGTTCATCAGAATCGCTCAACAATATGTCTATGAAAGTTGAGCGCATTTTCTGCAGTTATGGTTAATGATCGGTTAGGATCGGCTGTGAATTCCTTAACAGGCGGTCAGTTTCAGCCGGCCATGGCGCTTTCATATTCGGAAGATAATTCGAGCCATTGCTCTTCGGCGGCGGTGAGCTTCTCAGCGGCGTCCGCGCGCTGCTTTGCCTTCTCCGCGGCCTTGGCCGGTGCCTTGTCATAGAGGGCCGGGTCCGCAAGTTCCGCATCAAGTGCCTGAATCAGTTTCTCAAGCTTGCCGGTCAAGGATTCGATTTCGTTGATCTTCTTCTTGAGCGGCGCGAGCGATGCGCGCCGATCGGCATTGAGCTTGCGCTGATCGGCCTTGGAAACGGAATCGTCGCTGACGGCAGCCTTGCCCTTGTCGTCCTTCGACTTAGGGCTGGCGACAACGAGGCTGCGGTATTCTTCGAGATCGCCGTCGAAGGTCGAAACCGTGCCGTCGCGCACCAGCCAGAGCCGGTCGACGGTGGCCTCGATCAGATGGCGGTCGTGCGAGATCAGGATGACCGCGCCGGAATAGTCGTTCAGCGCCTGGATCAGCGCATTGCGGCTGTCGATATCGAGATGGTTCGTCGGTTCGTCGAGGATGAGAAGATTCGGCGCGTCGAACGCGGCAAGGCCCATCAGCAAGCGAGCCTTCTCGCCGCCGGAGAGATCCTTGACCTGCGTGTCCATCTTCTCGGTCGCAAGCCCCATCTGCGCGACGCGGGCGCGCACCTTGGCTTCCGGCGTTTCGGGCATGCGGCGGCGAACGTGTTCGACGGCGGTCTGATTGGGGATGAGGTCGTCGAGCTGGTGCTGGGCGAAGAAGCCGATCTTCAGGTTCGGTGCCAGCCGGACCTCACCGCTCTCTGCACCAAGCCGGCCGGAGATGAACTTCGCGAAGGTCGACTTGCCGTTGCCGTTCGAGCCGAGGAGGGCGATCCGGTCATCGGCATCGATACGCAGGTTGAGGCGCTTGAGGATCGGCTTTTCCGGTTCATAGCCGACGGCGCCGCCGCTGATTGCGATGATCGGCGAGGCGGGTTGTTTCTCCGGCTCCGGAAAGCTGAAGCCCATCACATGGTCTTCGATGACAGCAGCAACCGTCCCCATGCGCTCCAGTGCCTTGACGCGCGATTGCGCCTGCCGCGCCTTCGAAGCCTTGGCCTTGAAGCGGTCGATGAAGCTCTGCAGGTGCTTGCGCGCGGCGTCGTTCTTCGCCTTCGCCTTCATCTGCAGCTCGTCTGCTTCGGCCTTCTGCCGCTCGAACTGGTCATAGGAGCCGCGATAGAAGGTGAGTTTCTTCTGGTCGAGATGCACGATGGAGTTGACCGCCGTATTTAGGAGGTCGCGGTCGTGCGAGATGATGATGACCGTGTGCGGATAGCGGCGGATGTAATCCTCCAGCCAGAGCGTGCCTTCGAGGTCGAGATAGTTCGTCGGTTCGTCGAGCAGCAAGAGATCCGGCTCGGAAAACAGCACGGCCGCAAGGGCGACGCGCATGCGCCAGCCGCCGGAGAAGGAGGAGGCCGGGCGCTTCTGTGCCTCGTGGTCGAAGCCGAGGCCGGCCAGGATGCTGGCGGCGCGCGCTTCAGCCGAATGTGCGTCGATATCGGCAAGCCTGGTCTGGATATCGGCGATGCGGTGCGGATCGGTGGCGGTCTCTGCTTCCGCAAGCAGGGCGGAGCGTTCCTTGTCCGCAGCAAGGACGATATCGATCAGCGGCTCCTCCGTGCCCGGGGCCTCCTGCGCGACCTGCCCGATGCGCGCGTTGCGTGGGATCGAGACCGAGCCGCTCTCGGCGGCGAGATCGCCGGTAATGATCCTGAACAGCGTGGATTTGCCGGCGCCATTTTTGCCGACAAGGCCAGCCTTCGTGCCCGCCGGAAGCGTCACGTTGGCATGATCGATGAGAAGGCGGCCGGCGATGCGGGCGGAAAGGTCTGAAATCGAAATCATGGCGCGGTTTTGGCCGAACTCGCCGCCGAAGGCAAGAGCGCCGAGGCGTTCAGGCGCCCGCGTTTTGCGAGGATGTGGTAAGGTTCGCGCAGTTGCGCAGCCGCTCGGTCAGCTCCGTTTCGTAGAGCATGAGATTGCTGAGCGTCGCGTTGAGTGTGTCCAGAGCATCGTTGACGTGCTGTGCCGCCTCGGTCTCGCGAGCAAAATACTGCTTCTTCATCAGCCCCTTGGCCAGTTGATCCGCGACTTCGCGCAACATCTCGGCCGCATCGCTTTCGGATTTGCGTGCCACCAGCCCGCAGTGGCTGACAAGGCGATGCTTCAGGCCGATCTCGTCCAGCCCGCTTTGCGGGGGAAGGGGACCGAGCGCTTCGATCTCTTCGGCAAGACAGCGGTCTTGCCCGTAAAGCGCCTCGTGAAAGAGCTGGTAATTGCGCGGCAGGTTCTTGATCTTCAGCCGCGTCATGAAGCGACCGATGACCTCAAGCTCGGTTTCCGTTTCATCATCATCGATGGATTGTGCCGAAACGCGTGTCTGCGAGTTCTTCATGCCTGCTTCTGACCGTGAGCTGATATATCTTATCAATCTGCGGGCGGCCAGGTTAAGGGAACATGAACAAAACGGCCTATCCACGCCGCAACGCAACAAAATGAGGCATGTGATCAACGCTTGAGCGAAATCGATAAATATCCGCTCGCCTCTTGGCTACAACCAGCGCTGTCCTTCGCTCCGCAGAAAGTGCAGAAGATCCAATAAAAGCGACGGTTTGCCCAAGGATGTGAGGATTGTATGGCACTGGCCGCGATGGTGTGTGTGGTGGTTGAACATATGTGCCATCGCCGCATGGAGAGGAACGGTGATGGCGCCCGGCCTCAGGACGGATGTATAGGTGATATCGGTGGCCAGAGCATCGGTATCGAGCGTTTCTATCCACGCGATGATATTTCGATCTTCCGCCTCTCGCACGGCGCGAAGTCCCTTGAGATCGTCATGCAGGACAGCATCAAGTGACGCTGGCACCCCGCCGGTGCCGTTGAAGCGATGCATCCACAACCGGTCCGCCACCAGCAGATGGTTCAGCGTTCCGTGGAGCGAGCCGAAGAAGGCGCCGCGATCCTCGTGGAATTCCGCGTCGCTGAGATCTGCCGCGGCATCGTAGACCTGAACGTTGGCCCAGCGATTGTAGTCGGCAAGCATCCTGAAATGTCTGAGCATATGCGTCTCCTCCATGGTGGTGATAATGTTATCGGGAAGTTCGGCGATGGACAGCCGCCTCATCACCCGCCGATCGCGAATCGGTCGCCCGGACTGTGACAGCGGCGTGAAATTGGGCGATCCCCCTTGTTTTCGGGCCTTGGGGCAGGTAAAGACCGCCCACTTTTCTCTGAATTACAAGGAATGGACCCATGGCGATTGAACGTACTTTCTCGATGATCAAGCCGGACGCAACGAAGCGCAACCTGACCGGCGCCATCACCAAGGTTTTTGAAGACAACGGCCTGCGCGTCATCGCCTCCAAGCGCGTCTGGATGAGCAAGCGCGAAGCCGAAGGCTTCTATGCTGTTCACAAGGAACGTCCGTTCTTCGGCGAACTCGTCGAAGGCATGATCTCTGGCCCGACCATCGTTCAGGTCCTGGAAGGCGAAGGCGCCATCCTGAAGAACCGCGAAATCATGGGTGCGACCAACCCGGCAAACGCTGACGAAGGCACGATCCGCAAGACCTTCGCCCTGTCGATCGGCGAAAACTCCGTTCACGGCTCGGACGCTCCGGAAACGGCAGCTGCCGAAATCGCCTACTGGTTTTCGGAAACCGAAATCGTCGGCTGAATCAGCCTCTCAGCTTTAACGCTGAACGATCTGAAATGACTCATGAAAGCCGGGATAACATCCCGGCTTTTTTCGTGCCGTACATAAGAGACTCCCTCTCCCCGCAGCTGCCTTCACGCCGGGCAGGCCATATCCTTCCCGTAATCGGCGCTGCCGTCCCCTTTGAAAATATCCGGATTGGCCGTATAGGCAGGGCCGACGACCAGGGGTTTTGTCGGCAGCACAGTCTGGTCGAGATCGGATTTGACCTCGGTCTTGATGGTCTGGATCGTCTTGTCGCTGGCATCGACCAGCTTGATCGAGACGGAATAGGGTCGGTCTTTGCGCACGCAACGCAGGTCAGGGCTTTCGAGGGTGATCTTGTCCCAGAAGGTATAGATCTTCTGGTTGACGACAAGCGGATTGCCGCCGGCCGGATTTTCGAATTCGGCGACGGCCGTCGTTCCCTCGGGGATTGGGGCGATCTTCTTGAGCGTAATCATGTAGCTCGCGCTCGCGACGCGGTAGTTGAAGACAAAGAGGCGGCCGGTGAGCTGGGTCGGGCCCTCGTCGTCCTTCCGCTGGCAGCCGGCCAGCCCCAGGGCGGCGATAATCGCGACGCTGATCGTTGTCAGCATGATCCATTTCATTGTCATGGCGCAGTCTCCTCCTTCTTGCGCCGGTAGTGCCGGCTGGCCTTGGCTCGGTTGCCGCAGACCGCCATGTCGCACCAGGCGCGGCTCTTGTTCTTGCTGCGGTCGATGAAGAGCCAGCCGCAGTTGCGGCATATTTTCATCCGCTCGGGATCGGGCATGGCGATAAGGCGCAGCGTCGAATGCACGGTCGCCGCATCGAGCCCGTCTGCTGCAGCGCGCTTCAGCACCTTCGCCAAGGCCGCAAGCAGATCCGCAAGCAGCAGATCGGCCAGCTCACCGAGAACGCGCGCCCGGAAATAGCGATCGATCATCTCCCGCAATGAGATGAAATCGGCCCTGTTTTCCCGCCGCACCGGCAGGATATCGCCGAAAAGCGCCCGTTCGGCGCAGAAATTGGCGGCCGCTTTCGGAAAACTCTCCAGCTGCCCTGTGGCTTCGAAGCGGTCGATGCGGCGCTCGTCGTCATGGCGCAGGATCACGCTGTTGGCGACATCGAGCGCAAGCGCGCCACCGGAGAAGCGATGTGGGGTCCAGGAAAAACTCATGACCAAAATTATAACTGGTAAAATGAATTTTGCCAGTTACTATTTACCTGTTCTTCGGAGGGGTGAATGGCCTATCTTCTGCAACAGCTGGCGAATGCCGTTCCGCTGGCGGCGCTCTATGCGACGCTGGCCTTCGGTTATTCCATTGCGTTCGGGGTCATGAAGCGGGCCGACATCACCTATGGCGCGCTATTCGCCTTCGCCGGCCAGATGCTCGTGCTGTTCACGGATGTCGGCTACACCAGAATGTATCTGGTCCTGCCGGCCGCCTTCACCTTCGGCGCCGTCATTGCCGTTGGCTACACGATCGGCACCAGCTTTCTGGTTGGCCGTGCGATCATGCTGCCGCTATCGCGCAAGTCTCCGAACACGGTCATCGTCGCGGCACTTGGCATGATGATCATCCTGATGGAAACGGCGCGTCTGGCGTCGAATACGCGCGGCATCTGGCTGCCGCCTTTCCTGAACGGTGCAATCGTCTTCTGGGACAGCGGCGATTTCCGCGTGACGCTCACCGAAATCCAGCTGCTCAATACTACGCTGATGATCCTCGTCATACTCGCGGGCGCCTATGTGCTGAAATACACGGGCTGGGGGCGTATCTGGCGGGCGGTGACCGACGATGCTCTCGCTGCCGAACTTTGCGGCGCCAGCGCCAACCGCGTCTTCCTGCTGGCCTATGTCGCCTCGGCCTTGGTCGCGACCATCTGCGGCCTGCTGGCGACTTCCTACTACGGAACCATGGATTTCGGGGCAGGGCTGATGTTCGGGCTCAAGGTGCTGATGATTGCTGCGGTCGGCGGCTATTCCGATCCGTTGAAGTCGGCAGCTGGCGCGGCACTCCTTGGCCTCACCGAGACGATGTGGGGTGCCTATGGCCCATTCCTATGGCGCGATTTTGTGATTTTCTCGCTGCTCGTCCTACTGCTGGTCCTGAGCCGGCGCGAGCGGGTCGTGCCCTGACCTACTTGTCGCCGGCCCATTTATCGCGCGCGGCATCATCGGCATCCCTGGCCGAGACCCAGCCGCCTTCAGCGCCGTCGCGGCCATGCTCCTTCTTCCAGAAGGGGGCGGAGGTCTTCAGGAAATCCATGACGAAATTGGCACCGTCGAAGGCGGCCTGGCGATGTGAGGCAGCGGCGATGACGAGGACGATGTTCTCGCCGGGTAAAATCTTGCCGTAGCGGTGGATCGCGGTCAGGCCAAGAAGTCCGAAGCGTTCGATGGCGAGGTTGGCGATGCGGGTGATCTCCGCCTCCGCCATGCCGGGATAATGCTCGAGTTCAAGCGCGCCGAGCGCGCCGCCTTCGTCACGGCAAAGCCCGGAGAAGGTGACGACCGCGCCGATATCATGCCGCCCCGCCGTCATCAGGTCGATCTCCGTCTGAAGGTCGAAATCCTCATGCTGAACGCGGACCATCGGCTGCATGGCCATCGGCTTACCCCCCGGTCATCGGCGGGAAGAGCCCGATCTCCCGCGCTCCGGCGATCGGCTCGTCATGCTCGACGTGCTCCATGTTGATCGCCACGCGGATCGCGTTGGGAAATTGAAGCGCCGTCTCGTATTCTTCGCCCAAGGTCTTCAAATGACTCAGGAGATCGTCAACCGTAACGACCCCGGCGGGAAGGGAAATCTCCTCCTCGGCCTTGCCGATCCGCTCACGCACCCAGGCGAAATAAACGAGCTTGGTCATCATTCTTCATCCACGACATGTTTCAGACCGGCCCGGAAGTAATCGTAGCCGGTGTAGATGGTCAAAAGTGCCGCGATCCAGAGCAGGCCGATGCCGATTTCGGTGGTGTAGGGTAGCACCTTGTCGCCCGCCGGCCCAGCCAGCAGGAAGGCGATGGCCACGAGCTGGGCGGTCGTCTTCCATTTGGCGATGCGCGTTACGGGAACACTGACCTTCAGCGCCGCCAGATATTCGCGCAGGCCGGAGACGAGAATCTCGCGGCAGAGGATGATGATGGCAGCCCAGAGCGACCAGCCGGCAATAGTGCCGTCGGCTGCGACCAGAAGCAGGATCGCGGAGACCAGCAGCTTGTCGGCGATCGGATCGAGCATGCGGCCGATATTCGAGGTCTGGTTCCAGATGCGCGCGAGATAGCCGTCGAGGAAGTCGGTGAGCGAAGCGACGACGAAGATCCAGAGCGCGACCCATCGCGCGAAATCGGAACCTTCCAATTTGCCTTCGATGAAGAAGCAGAGAACGATCAGGGGTACGCAGAGAATGCGGCCATAGGTGAGCAGATTGGGAATGCTGTAAGCGCGCGAAGCCATGGAAATCGTTTCGTCTCGTTTGTCTCGACCAAGCCGGATAAGGTTCTGTTATTTCCTATCCCGCTTTGGTCGCGTGATTGAATGTGATTCCAAAAACCGCTCCGCACTTTTTGGTGGTCACACCTTAGATGATGGTTTGGTCAGTTTGTCGTCAATATTGTTTCTGTTTTTTCACCGCTATTGCGTGGAATTTGCGACCAGCTTTTCCTATTTCGCGGCGTCCTCGTGAAAATGATTGTAGACCTGTCGGGCAACGGCCTCGGAAATGCCTTCCACCGCCATCAGATCCGAGAGCGCGGCGCGCGACACGGCTTTCGCGGTGCCGAAATGCTGCAGCAGCGCCCGTTTGCGTGACGGGCCGATGCCGCCGATCTCGTCCAGCGGGTTTTTCACCATCTCCTTCTTGCGCCTCGCACGGTGCGAGCCGATGGCGAAACGGTGCGCCTCGTCGCGCATGCGCTGGATGAAGTAGAGCACGGGATCGCGGGGCGGCAGCGAGAAGCTTTCACGCGATGGGGCGAAGAAGCGCTCGCGCCCGGCCTCGCGGTCGACACCCTTGGCGACGCCGATGGCAATCACGCTGTCGGTGATCCCGAGCTCCTCGAGAATGGCGCGCACAGCGGTCATCTGCCCTTGGCCGCCATCGATGAGGATGATGTCGGGCCAGGCAGGGAAGGGGCGATCGGCGGCATCGACGGTCGCATCGGCCGAAACACTACGGTCGGGCTTGCCTTCTTCCTTGAGCAGCCGGGAGAAGCGGCGGGTCATGACCTCCCGCATCATGCCAAAGTCGTCGCCCGGCGTGATGTCGGTCGATTTGATGTTGAACTTGCGGTACTGGCCTTTGACGAAGCCTTCCGGCCCGGCCACTACCATGCCGCCGACGGCGTTCGTGCCCATGATGTGGGAGTTGTCGTAGATCTCGATGCGCTGAGGCACATAGGGAAGCTTGAAGGTTTCCTTGAAGCCTTCAAGCAGCCGCGATTGCGAGGCGGTCTCCGCCAGCTTGCGGCCATGCGCCTCGCGGGCATTGGCGATGACATGCTCGACCAGATCGCGCTTCTCGCCGCGCTGCGGCACGAGGATTGCGACCTTGTGGCCGGCTTTTTCACTCAGCGCCGCCGCCAGCAGATCGATTTCCTCGACCGTCTCCGACAGCAGGATCTGCCGCGGCACGGGTTTGTCGTCATAGAACTGCGCCAGGAAAGCGTTCAGCACTTCCGCGCCCGAGAGCGAAGGATCGGCCTTCGGGAAATAGGCGCGGTTGCCCCAGTTCTGGCCCGTACGGAAGAAGAAGACCTGGATGCAGGAAATGCCGCCCTCGTGATGGATGGCGAAGACATCGGCCTCCTCGACGCCGGCCGGGTTGATGCCCTGATGGCTCTGGACGTGCGAAAGTGCGGCCAGGCGATCGCGGAAAATCGCGGCGCGCTCGAAATCCAAATCCTCGGCAGCGGCATTCATCGCCTCGGCCATATGCGCCTTAACGTTCTGGCTCTTGCCCGAAAGAAAGTCCTTCGCTTCCTGCACCAGCTCTCCGTAGCCTGCATCGCTGATCTCATGCGTGCAGGGCCCGGAACATCGCTTGATCTGGTAGAGCAGGCAGGGGCGGGTGCGCGTCTCGAAGACGCTGTCGGTGCAGGTGCGGATGAGGAAGGCGCGCTGCAACGAGTTGATGGTGCGGCCGACGGCGCCGGCAGAAGCGAAGGGCCCAAAATAGTCGCCCTTGCGGGCACGGGCGCCGCGATGCTTGAAGATCGCCGGCGCGCGATGATTGCCCGTGATCAGGATATAGGGGAAGGATTTGTCGTCGCGCAGCAGAACGTTAAAGCGCGGGCGCAAGCGCTTGATGAGATTCGCTTCCAGCAGCAGCGCTTCGGTTTCCGTGCGCGTGGTGACGAATTCCATGTTCGCGGTTTCGCGCACCATGCGGGCAATGCGGTTGGAATGCACCTTGCCCAACGCATAGTTGGAGACGCGCTTCTTGAGATTCCGCGCCTTGCCGACGTAAAGCACGTCGCCGGCCTCGTTGAACATGCGGTAGACGCCGGGATTGTTGGGCAGGCGCTTGACGAACTCCGCAATCAGCTCCGCGCCGCGAAGCCCGGTCTCGTTCTTGCCGCCTTCGTTCCAGTCGATGGACGCGGCGGGGCTGGCGGCGGCATCGCTCTCCACCTCGATGTCGTCGTCGGTATCTTCTGATTCGTCGTAGAGAACGCCGCCGTCAGGCAGCTTTCTTCCATTCATTCCGCACTCTCCGACACATCTGGCGTCTCCCAGGCAAGGTGCTGGCCGCCATCGAGCGCTATCATTTGGCCCGTGATCGAGGGCGTGTCAAAAAGAAAGCGGATGGTCCGGCCGAATTCCTCGAGCCCTGGCGCCGCCTTTAATATGAGGCCGTCGATCTGCGCTTGAAAGTCCTCTTCGGTCTGTCGCACGCTGCGCACCGTCGGGCCGGGCCCGATCGCATTGACGCGGATGCGCGGTGCAAAGCTCTGTGCCATCGTCTGCGTCGCGGTCCAAAGGGCTGCCTTCGACAGCGTATAGGAATAGAAGCGCGGATTGAGCGCCCATACGCGCTGGTCGACGATATTGATGATCAGACCCGGATGCGGCTCGGGAAGCTGCCGGACAAAATCAGCCGCGAGAATCGACGGTGCCCGCACGTGGATTGCGAAATGCGCCTCGAAGGCCCCGGCGTCGAAGCGGTCGGCGGAATCGCCGAGGAAAGCGGAGGCGTTGTTGACCAAAAGATCGAGCGGGCCGAGCTCGGCCGTTACCCTTTCGACAAGGGTTGATGTCTCGCCCAAATTCTGCAGGTCCGCCTTGATCGCAATGGCCTTCCGACCCATTTGCCGCAGTTTTGCCGCAATTTCCATCGCTTCGGGCAGCGACTGATTGGCGTGCAACGCCACCGCGAAGCCATTAGCCGACAAATCCTCGGCGATTGCCTGACCTATTCTTTTGGAGGCGCCCGTTATCAGTGCCGTGCGTAGTTTTTCCTGGCTCAAGAGATCGCCTTTTGCTCGTCGTTACCCAACCGACGCTCATATAGGGCGTCGATACACCATATGGGAAGATGGATGATTAAATGATGTCGCGTGAGGTTTCTTGTGTAAAACTTGAGTTATAGTTAGATTAAAATAAGTATACACGCTTTAACCATTGGTTATGGTTAACAATTCATCTGTTGCGGTGAAGCAACATCGAAATTCAGCCATGTCTGTGCCACAATGATATCATATTTTGGCTCTTCCAATTCCTCATTTGCATTCCAATTTCAACCTCGATCCGGGAGGGATATTTTTAATTACTCGTGGCGCTTCGAAGTCAAGGACAGTAAGCGAGGCACACGGGATTGAAAGGAGAAAAGTATGCGTACTCTCGTCACGACCCTCATGGTCTCCGCTCTTGCCCTCGGCGGCTACACCGCAGCTCATGCTGCTGATGCTGTCGAGCAGATCCCGCAGCCGCCTGTCGCTCAGGAAGCTCCTCCGGCCGTCAACAACTGGTCCGGCTTCTACATCGGTGGCGCTGGCGACTGGAATGCTGGCCACTTCAACCGCAACGGCGACGCTTACGCCTGGGGCGGTCAGGCTTTCACCGGCTACAACTGGCAGCAGGGCCAGATCGTATACGGCGTTGAAGCTGACCTCGGCTACTCCGGCGCTGACAGCACCCGCAACGGCCTGACCGCCAAGAACGGCGTCAACGGCTCGGTTCGCGGCCGTATCGGTTACGACTTCAACCCGTTCATGCTGTACGGCACGGCCGGTCTGGCAATCGGCCAGAACAAGCTCTCCGACGACACCTCGTCTGACAGCAAGACGGCTGTTGGTTACACGGTCGGTGCAGGTGCTGAAACCTTCATCACCAACAACATCACCGCCCGTCTCGAATACCGCTACACGGACTACGGCAAGGAACACTTCAACCTTGACTCCGGCAGCTTCTCGCGCGGTTACGACGAGCAGAGCGTCAAGGTCGGTATCGGCGTCAAGTTCTGATCATTCGAGGGCGTTAGCCTGAAGAAAAAGCCGGGGTTTTCGACCCCGGCTTTTTTGTTGTCATGATATCGGCTCCTGATTTCAGGCTTAGCCTGATCCGGGGAAATCAGCTATGCGGCTTCATCGCCGGATAGTCGGGGAAATGCTTCTCGAACTTGCGGGCCCAGTCGATCAACCCGACATGATCGGCCTCCCATTGTCCTTCGAAGCGCAGCTGCAGGTAGCCGATAAGCGCGGCAAGCGCGAAGTGGCCGGCATGTAGCTTCTTGCCGATCTTCGGCGTTTCCGCATCGAGATGGATGAGGGCGCGTTTTGCTTTCGCCCACTGACGATCGATCCACGGCTGATGCTGCTTTTCCATTTCGCGAAAGCGGCGTTCGTAGACGATCGACAGGAGGCACTCGTTGGTACCGTCGATCAGCGCTTCGAGCACCTCGATTTCCGTGCGCTTGCTCTTCTTCGAGGGATAGAGCCCGCCTTTCTGCCGGTCGAAATAGTGCATGATCGCGCGGCTGTCGAAAATTGCCTCGCCGTCACCGGTCAACAATGTCGGGATCTTGCCGAGCGGATTGTTGTCGACGAGAAGCGCTGGTCCGGCATTCGTATCGACGTGGATTTCCTCGAGCTTGATGCCGAGATGGCGTGCCGCCATACGCACCTTGCTGGAGAAGGGGGAGGTGGGCGAGCAGAGAAGTCTCATGAAATCACCTGTCAGATATGAAGGAAACTCAGTGTTCGCCGCGCAGCCAGAAGGCGCGCTGCGAGGCGAAGCGGTCTTGCGCCAGCATGTCCTTCAGGGCAGGCAGTAGCGCATGCAGTTCGTCCTTCAGCGTGAAGGGCGGGTTGACGATGATGAGACCGGAGCCGGTTAGTCCGGTAAAGCCGCGGTCGCTTTTGACGCTGAGCTCGGCGCAGAGCATCTTCGGAATTTCGAGCGCCTGCAAGGCCTCGTGAAACGGCTTGATCGGCGCATCCTTCTTGATCGGATACCAGAGGCAATAGGTGCCGCCGGGGAAGCGTCGCCAGGCCTTTGCTAACCCATCGACCAGCCGCTCATATTCGCCTTCCCCTTCGAAGGGCGGATCGACGAGCACGATGCCGCGCTTTTCCTTCGGCGGCAGATGCGCGCCGAGTGCCAGCCAGCCGTCCAGTTCGGTGATGCGGGCATGATGATCGCCCTCGAACAGCCGGTGAAGACGCTGGAAATCGTCGGGATGCAGCTCCATCGCCGAAAGCCGGTCCTGCGGGCGGAAGAGCATACGGGCAAGCTTCGGCGAGCCGGGATAGAGCCTGAGGTCGCCTTCAGGGTTCAGCTCGCGGATGGCCGTGAGATAGGGCTCCAGCAACTCGGCCACCTGCGGCACGAGGTCCGCCTCCAGCACTCTGCCGATGCCTTCGCGCCACTCGCCCGTCTTCTGCGCCTCTTCCGATGAAAGATCGTAAAGCCCGATGCCGGCATGCGTGTCGAGAACGCGAAAAGCCTTGTCCTTGTTCTGCATGTAGCGAACGAGGCGCGCGAGAACAGCGTGTTTCAAGACATCGGCAAAATTGCCCGCGTGGTAGATGTGCCGATAGTTCATCGTCGTTGAAGTCCGCATGAATTGTTGAGATGGGCCGGATTGTCTCTAGTGGCCGGTCCCTGCTTGAAATATACAAACCTCATGAACATTGCGACCCCCATCCAAGCCAAATCGCGCATTGGCCACACCGCCTGTCCGCACGACTGTCCCTCCACCTGCGCGCTGGAGGTCGATCTGACTGAGGATGGCAGGATCGGCCGGGTTCGCGGTGCCAACGACCATTCCTATACGTCAGGCGTCATCTGCGCCAAGGTCGCGCGCTATGCCGAGCGGCTCTACCATCCCGATCGCCTGATGAAGCCGTTGCGCCGCGCCGGTGCCAAGGGCGAGGGGCGCTGGCAGGAAATCTCGTGGGACGCAGCGCTGGACGAAATTGCCGAAGCCTTCGTCAAGGCCGAAGCCAAGGACGGCAGCGAGGCGATCTGGCCCTATTTCTATGCCGGCACGATGGGCTGGGTGCAGCGCGATTCCATCGAGCGGTTGCGCCATGCCAAGCGCTATTCCGGTTTCTTCTCGTCGATCTGCACCAATCCGGCATGGACCGGTTTCACCATGGCGACGGGCGTGCTGCGCGGTCCCGATCCGCGCGAGATGGGCCGCACGGATTGCGTCGTCATCTGGGGCACCAATGCCGTGGCCACCCAGGTCAACGTCATGACCCATGCGGTGAAGTCCCGCAAGGAACGCGGCGCCAAGATCGTCGTCGTCGACATCTACGACAACCCGACAATGAAGCAGGCCGATATGGCCTTGATCGTCAAGCCGGGCACGGATGCGGCACTGGCTTGCGCCGTCATGCATATTGCCTTTCGTGATGGCTATGCCGACCGCGCCTATATGGCCAAATATGCCGACGATCCCGCTGGCCTCGAAGCGCACCTGAAGTCGAAAACCCCGGCATGGGCCGCTGACATCACCGGCCTTTCGGTCGATGAGATCGAAGCCTTCGCCAGACTCGTGGGGACGACGAAGAAGACCTATTTTCGCCTTGGCTATGGCTTCACCCGCCAGCGCAACGGCGCGATCGCCATGCATGCGGCGGCGTCGATCGCCACGGTCCTCGGCTCCTGGCAATATGAAGGCGGCGGCGCCTTTCATTCGAACAGCGACATCTTCCGCATGGATGCGAGCGAACTCACCGGCCGCGCCATGAAGGATATGGATATCCGCATGATCGACCAGTCGCAGATCGGCCGCGCCTTGACCGGCGATGCCGTTGCGCTTCGTCATCGCGGTCCGGTCACGGCCATGCTGATCCAGAACACCAATCCGATGAACATCGCGCCGGAACAGCGGCTGGTGAAGCGCGGTTTTGCCCGCTCCGACCTCTTCGTCGCCGTGCATGAGCAGTTCATGACCGATACGGCTGACATGGCCGATATTGTCATCCCCGCCACCATGTTCGTCGAGCATGACGACATCTATCGCGCCGGCGGCCAGAACCACATTCTTCTCGGTCCGAAACTCGTCGATCCGCCGCCGACGGTGCGCAGCAATCTCTTTGTGATCGAGGAACTGGCCAAGCGCCTCGGTATCGCGGATCGGCCCGGCTTCGGCTTCTCCGCCCGCGAGATGATCGATCGTGTTCTGTCCAGAAGCGGACTGCCTGACTACGATTATTTCCTCGAACACAAGTGGTTCGATCGTCAGCCGGATTTCGAGGATGCGCATTTTCTGAAGGGCTTCGCCCATCCCGATGGCAAGTTCCGCTTCCGCCCCGATTGGGCCAACCAGCCGGCGCCGAACCGTCCGCCCGCAGCTGTCGGCTTGCTCGGTCCCCATGTCGAGCTGCCGGAATTTCCGGATCAGGTCGATGTTATCGAGGTGGCCGATCCCGAGCATCCGTTCCGGCTCGCGACCTCGCCCTCGCGCAACTTCCTGAATTCGAGTTTCGCTGAGACCAAGACGTCGCGGCAGAAGGAGGGACGTCCTGAGCTGATGGTCAATCCGGCCGACGCAGAGGCGCTCGAGATTGCCCACGGCGATCTTGTGTGTGTCGGCAACAAGAGAGGCGATATCCGCCTCCATGCCCGCGTGACGACGGAAGTGAAGCAAGGCGTCCTGATCGCCGAAGGGCTTTGGCCGAACAAGGCTCATGTCGACGGCGAAGGCATCAACGTGCTCACCGGCGCTGATCCGGTTGCGCCCTATGGCGGTGCGGCTGTTCACGACAACAAGGTATGGCTCCGCAAGGATATGGCATGAGTAAATTCGAAAAGGCGAAAGCCGAAATCGCCGGCGAAAAGACACTGGCGGATCAATGGACGCGGCTCAGCAGCTTCGACCTCGATTACACGGATTCGCGCGGCGAAAAACACCGCCTTAAGCGTGAGGTCTATCATCGCACGCCAGCTGCTTGCGTTCTGCTCTATGATCCCAGCCATGAAACGGTGGTGCTCGTTCGACAGTTCCGTCTGCCGGCCCAGCTTGTCGGCGAGCCCGGCTGGATGCTGGAAGTGCCCGCCGGCCTGCTTGACGGCGACGACCCGGAAGCGGCCATTCGCCGTGAGGCCATGGAGGAGACCGGATTTCGCGTGCGCGACGTCCGCTTCCTCTTCAAGGCGCTGACGTCGCCCGGCTCCTCGACCGAAGTCATCCATTTCTTCGTCGCGGTGATCGATACCTCCGATCGGGTTGCCGATGGCGGCGGGCTTGCCGAGGAACATGAGGATATCGAGGTGCTGGAGGTGCGGCTTTCGGAGGCCATGGCGATGATCGAAAGGGGCGATATCTATGACGCCAAGACGATCATGCTGTTGCAATGGGCTGTCTTGAACGTCGCGCGTTTGCGGTAGACGTCGAGCGGCGCGGGAGCTTTGTCGAAAACTCTGCTCCCCGTTCATCACAGTGTCACGAATCGAGCTTACCGGGGCGTGCTGGCCGGAAACATTCGAATGTTTCCGAGCCTCCTTCAATTTGACGCTGTTTCAGGAGAAAGCCGATGTGGCTCAGCAATTTCACGCTCGTTCTTCCCAATGAAGTCGTTGAAAAGGGTGCAGTGCGCATCGAGGACGGCATGATTGCCGAAATCCGCTCCGAGCCGGTCGAGCACCCGACCTTCGACGGCGGCGGTCGCTTGCTGATGCCGGGTTTCGTTGACCTGCACTGTGATATGATCGAGCGCGAGATCGCTCCGCGGCCGAACGCCATGATGCCGATCGATTTCGGCATTCATGAGTTGGACAAGAAGCTGGCCGCAGCCGGCGTGACCACGGCCTTTGCAGCACTCTCCTTTGCGACCGAAAGCGTCTACGGTCATGTCCGCTCGCTCGAAACCACCTCGGCTGTTATCCGTGGCATCGGCAGCCTGCGCGATGAACTCCTGATCGACCATCGCGTCCATGCCCGCTACGAAATCACCAATCTGGGTGCTGCCCCGACGCTGGAGCGGCTGTTGGAGGAGGGTGCTGTCGACATGGTTTCGCTCACCGACCACACGCCGGGGCAGGGCCAGTACAACGACATCGAAAGCTATATCCGCAGCATGTCCGAGCGCCGCTCCATGTCGCGCGAGGCGGCCGAAGAAGTCGTCGCGAAGCGCATCGCGCAACGCCAGGACCCAGAGATCGAGCGCAAGCTGCATGACGTGGTCGAACTCGCGCTGAAGCACAAACTCTCGCTGGCTTCGCATGACGATGACAGCGCCGAAAAGGTTGCCGCGATGCACGATCTCGGCGTGACGATCAGCGAATTTCCGGTAACGGGGCCGGCTGCCGAAGAAGCTTGCCGCCGTGGCCTGTGGACGCTGATGGGTGCGCCGAATGCACTGCGCGGCCAGTCCATGTCCGGCAATCTCAGCGCCCTGGATGCGGCTCGCTCCGGACTGCTCGGTATCATCGCCGCCGACTACCACCCGGCCGCCTTCGTGCCGGCGATTTTCAAGATTGCCGATGTTGTTGCAGGCGGTTTGCCGGCAGCCGTAGCGACGGCAACCTCCAACGCTGCCCGTTCGGCTGGTCTGACGGATCGTGGTGAGATTGCTGTTGGGCAGCTCGCAGATCTGGTTGCCGTCGAGCCCGGTTCGGTTCATCGCATCCGCGCAACCTTCCGTGGCGGTCGCATCGTCTATAGCGACGGTACGCTGCATCCGCTGATGGCGATGGCGGCGTGAAAATTAGCCTACATCACCAAGCAGTGACACGATCTGCCGCCCCTGGGCGGCAGATGTCTCGGCAAGGCTCACGGCCTTGCTGTCTTCCATCCTGACCTTGCCTTCCGCCACCAGCCGCAGCGACTGCGGATAAATCTGGTGCTCGATCGTAAGCACGCGGGCGGCAAGGCTGTCTGCGGTGTCGTTGTTCAGCACAGGCACCACAGCCTGGCCGACGACCGGACCTTCATCCATGCCTTCGGTGACGAAATGCACGGTGCAGCCGGCGACGCGCATACCGGCGTCGAGGGCGCGCTGATGCGTATGGAGGCCGGGGAAAAGTGGCAGTAGCGAAGGATGGATATTGATGATCCGACCTTCATAGGCCTGGATGAAGCGGCCGGAAAGAAGCCGCATATATCCGGCAAGACAGATAATGTCGGGAGAGAGGGCTTCGAGCTGCGAAAGCATAGCCTCTTCATGGGCTTCCTTGCTGGCAAATTCCTTGCGCACGAAGGCGAATGTCGCGATGCCCTCGGCGGCAGCTTTTGCCAGTCCGCCGGCATCCGCCTTGTCGGAGATCACGCCAACGATCTCGGCCGGATAGTCCGCGGCCTTCGTGGCTTTCAGAAGAGCCAGCATGTTGGAGCCGCCGCCGGAGATGAAGACGACGACGCGTTTACGCGGCGCGCTCATAGAGCCAGCGTGCCCTTGTAGACGGTGCCGTGGGCGCCTTCTTCGCGGGCGATCATGCGGCCGAGCGTAACAACCGCTTCACCTTCGGCTTCAAGCGCGGCCTTTACGGCTGTGACGTTTTCCGGAGCGACGACGACGATCATGCCGATGCCGCAGTTGAAGGTGCGCAGCATTTCCTTGGCCTCGACGCCGCCGACCTTGGCGAGCCACGAGAAGACCGGCGGCACCTTGACGGCGGCAAGATCGATTTCGGCGGCGAGATGCTTCGGCAGCACGCGCGGAATGTTTTCCGGGAAGCCGCCGCCGGTGATGTGGGCAAGCGCCTTCAGAGCATGTGTCTCGCGGATGGCCTTGAGCAGCGGCTTCACATAGATGCGCGTCGGCGTCAGCAGCGCCTCACCGAGGGCTTTGCCTTCGGCGAAAGGAGCCGGCGCATCCCAGCCGAGGCCGGAAAGCTCGACGATCTTGCGCACCAGCGAGAAGCCGTTGGAATGAACGCCAGACGAGGCGAGGCCGAGAATGATATCGCCTTCGGCAATATCGCCTGACGGCAGCAGCTGGCCGCGCTCGGCGGCGCCGACGGCAAAGCCCGCCAGATCGTAATCGCCATGGGAATACATGCCCGGCATTTCCGCCGTCTCGCCGCCGATCAGCGCGCAGCCTGCATCGCGGCAGCCGGCAGCAATGCCGCCGACAATCGCTGCACCCTGGTCGGGGTCGAGCTTGCCGGTGGCGAAGTAATCGAGGAAGAACAGCGGCTCTGCGCCCTGGACCACGAGATCGTTGACGCACATGGCCACGAGGTCGATGCCGACGGTGTCATGATAATTGGCGTCGATCGCGATCTTGAGCTTGGTGCCGACGCCGTCATTGGCGGCGACCAGCACCGGATCGGTAAAGCCCGCCGCCTTGAGGTCGAAGAGGCCGCCGAAGCCGCCGATTTCGCCATCCGCACCTGGCCGGCGCGTCGAACGCACCGCAGGCTTGATCTTTTCGACGAGCAGGTTGCCGGCATCGATATCGACGCCCGCATCGCTATAGGTCAGACCGTTTTTTCCAGACTGGCTCATGCTTCCGCCTCCGATGGCCGCCTGTCCATTATGACAGGGCTTTCATCGGGTCGCCATTGCATGATAGGGGCCGTTATGCAAGGCGCAAGCGCCGCAACACCCTCGATTTTCCCCGCTTCCCATTGCTTGAGGCAGATTTCCGCCCGCAGACTTGACCATAATTGCGGCATCATCCTATGTCCTAAGCACACGGCAAACGGGCTGGGAACAACGGGGAAGACGATGGAGCAAAAGGTCAGCGGGGCGAGCCTCAAGCGTCAAGTCACCTTCTGGGTGATCGTACTCGTCGTCTTCATCAGCTTCGTCTACATCTTCAGTACGATCCTGCTGCCGTTCATCGCCGGCATGGCGGTCGCCTATTTCCTCGATCCGATCGCCGACCGGCTGGAGCGGATCGGCCTCAGCCGCCTGATGGCGACGGTGGTGATCCTCGTCTCCTTCATACTCATCTTTGCGCTGGCGCTGACGATCTTCATTCCGATCATCGTCAACCAGTTCAATGATTTCATCCAGCACATCCCGACCTATGTACAGCAGGTCCAGCAGCTGATCGCCAAGGCACAGACGATGGTGCTGCCGGACTGGATTCGCAATCAGCTCGGCGCGATCAAGGACAATTTCTCCAGCATCATGTCCGAAGGTTTGAGCTTCGTCGGCGGCCTGTTCGCGCAGCTCTGGAGTTCCGGCAAGGCGCTGGTCAATATCCTCTCGCTGATGGTCGTGACCCCCGTGGTCGCCTTCTATATGCTGCTCGATTGGGACCGCATGATCGCCAAGGTGGACGACTGGATTCCGCGTGATCATGTCGCGACCGTCCGCGAGATCGCCCGCGAGATCGATCAGGCGATTGCCGGCTTCATCCGGGGGCAGGGTTCGCTCTGCATCATCCTCGGCGTTTATTACGGCGTCGGTCTTTCGCTGGTCGGCCTGAATTTCGGCCTGCTGATCGGCCTCTTCGCCGGCATGATCAGCTTCATCCCCTATGTCGGCTCGATGGTCGGCCTCGTTCTGGCCGTCGGCGTCGCGCTCGTCCAGTTCTGGCCCGACTATCTCTGGGTCGGCCTGACGCTCGTCGTCTTCTTCACCGGCCAGTTCCTGGAAGGCAACGTGCTGCAGCCGAAGCTCGTCGGCGAAAGCGTCGGCCTGCATCCGGTCTGGCTGATGTTCGCGCTGTTTGCCTTCGGCGCACTCTTCGGCTTCGTCGGGCTGCTGATCGCTGTTCCCGCTGCCGCCGCTTGCGGCGTCCTTGTCCGCTTTGCCCTTTCGCGGTACCTTCAAAGCGAACTCTATCACGGACGCTCGGAGGCCGGCAGAGTGCGCAGAGCCAAGGCCGGCAAGCCCGAGAATAACTAGACATGACTGATGCAAAGAATGCTGATTTGAGGCGCAGGACCGCCGAACAGCTGCCCTTGGCCTTTACACACGATCCCGCCAGCGGCCGCGACGACCTGCTCGTTGCCGATCCGCTGACGGCTGCCGTGAGGATCGTCGATTCCTGGCCGCACTGGCCATCGCCGGTCGTCATTCTGGCGGGGCCTGTCGGTTCGGGAAAATCGCATCTTGCCAGCATCTGGGCCGAAAGATGCGGAGCGACATCAATTCATCCGGTGGCGGGCTCCAATGCCGCGATCGCAGCCGCGAACGGCCCCATCGTCTTCGAGGATGTGGATCGTCTGGGCTTTGACGATACCGAACTCTTTCATGTCATCAACAGCGTGCGGGAAAACGGCACCAGCCTGCTGATGACGACGCGTCTCTGGCCAATGTCCTGGCCGGTGACCTTGCCCGACCTGCGCTCCCGCCTGAAGGCGGCGACTGTGGTCGAGATCGGCGAGCCGGACGAGGAATTGCTGTCACAGGTCATCGTCAAGCTCTTTGCCGACCGCCAGCTTTATATCGATGACAAACTCGTCCTTTATATCGTCAATCGCATGGAGCGTTCCCTCAACGCCGCGCAATTGATCGTCGACAGGCTCGACAGGCTGGCGCTCGGGCGAGGAACAAGAATTACACGCCTGTTGGCCGCGGAAGTATTGAACGAACTGGGCAGCTCCGATCAGCCGGGTTGAACCGTCATCGACTGTCACAGTTCCGTCGTCAAACTGATATACGTCGCACAAGGTTAGATAAGGGGTAGGTGGAACATGGACTCGGCACTCTCGGAACATCAGGACGCCAACCAGGAATCCCCGGAGGCCGCTCCTCCTGTCAATGAATTGCTGACCAGCCCCGAGCGCTTTATCAACCGCGAATTTTCCTGGCTGCAGTTCAATCGCCGCGTCCTCGAGGAAACGCTGAACACCGCCCATCCGCTTCTGGAGCGCGTTCGCTTCCTCTCGATTTCCGCCGCCAACCTCGATGAATTCTTCATGGTGCGTGTTGCCGGTCTCGAAGGCCAGGTCCGCCAGAAGATCCTGGTACGCACGCCCGACGGCAAGACGCCGGCCGAGCAGCTCGACGACATCCTGCGCGAGATCGACAATCTGCAGATGGAGCAGCAGGCCTCGCTTGCCGTCCTGCAGCAATATCTCGCCAAGGAAGATATTCTGATCGTCCGCCCGGCCGCCCTGTCCGATATGGACCGGCAGTGGTTGCATACCGAATTCGAACAGGCGATCTTCCCGGTCCTGACGCCGCTCTCCATCGACCCGGCTCACCCGTTCCCGTTCATTCCGAACCTCGGCTTCTCGATCGCGCTGCAGTTGAAGAGCATGAACGGCCGCGAGCCGATGACGGCGCTGCTGCGCCTGCCGCCGGCGCTCGACCGCTTCGTCCGCCTGCCTGACGCCAGCAACGTCATCCGCTACATCACGCTCGAAGACGTGGTGAACATCTTCATCCACCGCCTCTATCCTGGCTACGAAGTGCAGGGCTCGGGTACGTTCCGCCTCATTCGCGACAGCGATATCGAAGTCGAGGAAGAGGCTGAAGACCTCGTGCGCTTCTTCGAAACCGCGCTGAAGCGCCGCCGCCGTGGCTCGGTGATCCGCATCGAGACCGATTCCGAAATGCCGCTGGAACTTCGCCAGTTCGTGGTGGAATCGTTGAACGTCCCGGAAAACCGCATCGCGGTTCTGCCGGGCCTGCTGGCGCTCAACACGCTCTCCGAAATCTGCAAGGCTCCGCGCGACGATCTTCGCTTCGAGCCCTACAATGCCCGATTTCCTGAGCGCGTCCGCGAACATGCCGGCGATTGTTTCGCCGCCATCCGCGAAAAGGACATGGTCGTCCACCACCCCTACGAATCCTTCGACGTGGTGGTCCAGTTCCTTCTCCAGGCTGCTAGGGACCCTGATGTTCTGGCGATAAAGCAGACGCTCTATCGTACGTCGAACGACAGCCCGATCGTCCGCGCGCTGATCGATGCTGCCGATCTCGGCAAGTCGGTCACTGCGTTGGTGGAACTGAAGGCCCGGTTCGACGAAGAGGCAAATATCCGTTGGGCGCGCGATCTCGAACGCGCCGGCGTGCAGGTCGTCTTCGGCTTTATCGAACTCAAGACCCATGCCAAGATGTCGATGGTCGTGCGCCGTGAAGACGGCAAGTTGCGCACCTATTGCCACCTCGGCACCGGCAACTATCACCCGGTCACCGCCAAGATCTATACCGACCTCTCATATTTCACCTGTGACCCGAAGATCGCCCATGACATGGCGAATATCTTCAACTTCATCACCGGCTACGGCGAGCCGGAGCACGACATGAAGATCGCGGTTTCGCCTTACACGCTCCGCAGTCGCATCCTCCAGCATATCGAGGGCGAGATCGAACATGCCAAGAGCGGCCAGCCGGCGGCCATCTGGATGAAGATGAATTCGCTCGTCGACCCTGATATCATCGACGCGCTCTATCGCGCCAGCAATGCGGGCGTCGAGATTGATCTCGTCGTGCGCGGTATCTGCTGCCTGCGTCCGCAGGTGCCCGGTCTTTCGGAGAAAATCCGTGTCAAGTCGATCATAGGCCGCTTCCTCGAGCATAGCCGCATCTTCTGTTTCGGCAACGGTCAGGGCCTGCCGTCGGAGAAGGCGCTGGTCTATATCGGCTCGGCCGACATGATGCCGAGAAATCTCGACCGCCGCGTCGAAACCCTGGTGCCGCTCACTAACAAGACCGTGCACGAGCAGGTGCTTTCACAGATCATGCTGGGCAATATCATTGACAACCAGCAAAGCTACGAGATATTGCCGGACGGGACCTCACGGCGCATGGAAGTGCGCAAGGGAGAAGAGCCATTTAATGCGCAGCAGTATTTCATGACCAATCCCAGCCTGTCGGGCCGCGGTGAAGCCTTGAAATCCAGCGCTCCGAAACTGATCGCTGGACTGCTGTCGGGCCGCAACACATAAATTGGACCTGCATGGTTGAATCAGAAGCCCAGGGACGCCTTCCGGGTATCGCCCCTGTCTCCGTTGTCGATATCGGGTCGAACTCGGTCCGTCTCGTCGTCTATGAAGGCCACTCGCGGTCTCCGACTATCCTTTTCAACGAGAAAGTGCTGTGCGGCCTCGGCAAGGGCATAGCGCTGACGGGGAAGATGGACGAGGAAAGCGTGGCGCGGGCGCTTGCCGCGCTGCACCGTTTCAAGGCGCTCTCCGATCAGGCGCGCGCCTCAACGATCTATGTCCTGGCGACGGCGGCGGCACGCGAAGCGAGCAATGGCCCGGAATTCATCCATCAGGCGGAAGCCATCCTCCAGCGCAAGGTGCGCGTTCTGTCGGGGGAGGAAGAGGCGCGTTTCTCGGCGCTTGGCATCGTCAGCGGCTTCTTCCATCCGGATGGCATCGCCGGAGACCTCGGCGGCGGTTCGCTGGAACTGATCGACATCAAGGATCGGGAGATCGGCAAGGGCATCACGCTGCCGCTCGGTGGCCTGCGCCTGTCCGAATATGCCGGCGGCTCGATCGAAAAGGCCCGCGCCTTCGCGCGCAAGCACGTCAAGACCGCCAAGCTCCTGGGCAAGGGCGAGGGCCGCACCTTCTATGCGGTCGGCGGCACATGGCGAAATATCGCCAAGCTGCACATGGAAATCCGCAAATATCCGCTGCACATGATGCAGGGGTATGAAGTGCAGCTCGACGAGATGGTGCGCTTCCTGGATCAGATCGTCGAATCGAAGGATTCGAAGGACCCGGCGCTACAGGCGGTTTCCAAGCATCGTCGTTCGCTACTGCCTTTCGGCGCGGTTGCCATGCGCGAGGTGCTGACGGCAATGAAGCCGTCGATCATCTCCTTTTCCGCGCAAGGTGTGCGCGAGGGCTATCTCTATTCGTTGCTGACCGAGGCGGAGCGCAACAGCGATCCGCTGCTGGTGGCGGCCGGCGAGCTTGCCATTCTGCGAGCGCGTTCGCCGGAACATGCCCGCGAGCTGGCGGAATGGACCGGGCGGATGATGCCGTTTTTCGGGATCACCGAGACGGAAGAAGAGAGCCGCTATCGCCAGGCAGCGTGCCTGCTTGCCGACATCAGCTGGCGCGCCCATCCGGATTATCGCGGCCTACAGGCGTTGAACATCATCGCCCACACGTCTTTCGTCGGCATCACCCATGCCGGCCGTGCGTTCATCGCGCTTGCCAATTACTATCGCTTCGAGGGATTGAACGACGACGGTGCGACGGAGCCGCTGGCGACGATCGCAACGCCGCTCTACATTGAGCGCGCCAAGCTGCTCGGCGGCCTGCTGCGTGTCGTCTATCTGTTCTCGGCGTCGATGCCTGGCATCGTGCGCAACCTGTCGTTCCGCCGCTCGACAAACCCCGATCTGGATCTCGAATTCGTCGTTCCCGCCGAATATCACGATTTCGCGGGTGAGCGACTGGACGGGCGCCTGCAGCAGCTAGGCAAGCTCACGAACCGTAGGCTGGCCTTCTGCTTCGAATAGATTGTCCGCTTCGAGCGGGTCTGAAGCCTCTCCCCACATGGCAGGGAGAGGCAATTTCGTTGCGGCTTACTTCGCGTTCAGGAAATCGCTGACTTCAAGCAGGCTGAACTCATTGTCATCGGCCTTGTCGACGGCGCGGCCGGCAGAGAAGGGCAGGTTGTTGTCGTTGCCGACGATGATGTGGTTGGCATCGACGCGGTCAACGTTCTCGATGGTGACGAAGGGCATGTCGTAGAAGCCTTCGCCGCCGCCCTGGCGACGCTTGTGGTCCGGGTCTTCGATGCGCATCAGGTCGATGTAGCCGATCTTGCGAACGGACTTGCCGACATTGGCGTCGCTGAATTCGATTTTGTAGACGCGCTTCAGTTCGGCCGGCGCCTCGAAGCAATCCGGCTTCGGCTGCTTGGGGTCGGCGCAAGCCTTGTCCTTGGTGCCGGCGCCGTTATCGCGCTCGAGGACCAAAGCCGTCGTCTCGTCGAGCATGTTGAAATCGCCGATGGCGATGCCCTTGTCGGCGAAGGGATAGAGCCAGCTGCGGCCGGTCCAGCTCTTGGAGGCGACATCGAATTCGATGACGCGGATGGCCGTCTTGCCGTCCACGCTCTCCACCTGGCCGTCTTCCTTGTAGATCGGGCCTTCCAGCAGACCATAGAGCTTGGAACCGTCCTTCGACATGGCGAGACCTTCGAAGCCGCCGGAGCGCTTCAGGTTGAAGGCCGGCATCTTCTGCGTGGGGTTGCCGGGCAGCTGCAGCAGCGGATTGTCGGGCGACATGACGGGCTTGCCGTTGACCGTCGTGGCGATGACGTCGGTCAGCTGGCCGTTCGTATCGAACTTCAGCAGGTAGGGACCGAATTCCTCGCCGATCCAGAAGCCGTCGGCAACCGGCTGGATCGATTCGATGTCGAAATCGGCGCCGGTCAGATAGCGCTTGTCGGCGCCTTCCATGACGATCGGGAAGGGGGCCTTCTTGTTCGGATCGGACAGGAACAGGTTCTTGATCACTTCGACCTTGCCGCTGTCCCAGTCGAACTTGAGCTGATGCAGGAAAAGCATCGCGTCCGAGGAGTTCTGCTTGGAGCCGAAACCATTGTCGGACAGTGTCCAGAAGGTGCCATCGGGCATGGTCTTGATGCCGGAAAAGCCCTGGACCGGCTGGCCGGCGAAGGGCAGCTTCACGTCGGTGACGCGGGCGCCATCCTTGCCGGCTATGGTGCCGAGCGCTTCGGTGCGCTTTCGGTCAGGCGTCGTGAACTTGCCTGACGTCTTCAGGAACTCCGGCGCGTCTGCAGGCGCGTCGGCGATCGTGTTGGCCGGCAGGATGGCCTGTCCAACGAGCTTTGCCTTGAATTGCTGCTCGTCGGCCTGGGCCGAAGCGGCAAGCAAGAGGAAGAGTGCCGTGGAGGCGGAAAGAATTCGGGTCATCGTGTCACCTTATTGGTGTGGAGTGGTGAAAACACCCTCCGCTTAACAGGCGAGCTATGTCCGCGAATTAACGCTTAGGTGAAGATTTGGTGACTGTGGACAACCCATGGGGTGTGAAGCTTTGGCGGGTATCGATATGAAATGCAGCTAATGATATGCATCACTTACGATCTGCCGCGAAGCGTTTTCAGCGCCTGTCGGTCCTGCGTATGAAGCGCGATGACGCCAAGGGTTTGATCCCGGCCGCGAACGACATGCTCGCCCAACTCCTCCTTGAGGACCCCCTCGGGAAGATCGAGCCGTCTGGCGAGATCGCTGGAAATCAGCACCTGGCGCTCCAGCGTCTTGCAGAGCGACTCCAGCCTTGCCGTCGTGTTCACCGTGTCGCCGAAATAGGCGATCTTATGGTGATCGACGCCGATTTCGGCGGTGACGATGCCGCCGCCGTGCAGGGCGGCTCTGAGGCGCGGCACTCTGCCATAGGACTTTAACCAGCTCTCCGCATTCGCCTCGATATCGTTGAGAATCGTGAAGACGCAGCGCACGCAATTGGCATTCTTGACGCCGCGGCGAAGCGGCCAGGTAATGATGGCGGCATCGCCGATATAGTCGTCGATCGCCCCTTTGTGCCGGCGCACGGGCTCCGCCATGGCGCCGAACACCGCGCCCAGAAATTCCTGCGTTTTCAGATCGCCATGCTCTTCCGCAAAGGCTGTGGAACCGACGAGATCGATGAAGAGGAAGACGCGTTCCTCCTGTACCGGATTGCGGTAGCGGCCGGTCAACAGGCTGAGGAAGACGTCGCGGCCGAGCAGTTCCCGCACGCGGCCGATGAAGATGATGACGGCGGTCACCAGGACGGCATAGATGTAGACGTCTATCTTCAGCAGCGTCAGATCTTCCCAGGACCCGTCGACCAGGCCCAGAAGCTTCATGATGCTGCCCGCCATCGCATAGCCGACGCTCATCAGGAGGAAATCGACGACGAGGGCCGAGAGGATGAAGGCCGGCGTCGGTAGCCGGTGCATCCAGTCGTTCAGCCGCGGCAGGATCATCCGGCGTTCGAAGACGAGCAGCGGCATGCCGCAGAACAATGCGAAGATGGCGCCGATATACATCGGCGCCTGCGGGAAGAACAGCTTGCCGTAGAGGACGCCGGTCGAGGCAACAAGCAGCGACGTCAGAATCCAGTTACGTGTCGAATGGACAATACCCATTCATTTTTCCGCCGAGAAACGACGCCTGTCATCGACGCGGGATTGCGCCGGCAAACCGGAACGTCATCGAATAGAACGATTACATAAGACGTTCATTCCACGAGATTTGCGGCGCAATCGTGATGACGACCGACGCCCAGATGCGCGAATCATACGCAATCGCAAGGCGCCGGGAAAGGAGAATGTCGCAGCTAGAGGGTGACGGTCTCGATGCGCTTGCCGACGAAGCGCAGGGCCACCTGACCCTGGATCAGCTGCAATGCCGTCTCGCCGAAGAGATCGCGGCGCCAGCCGGTCAGAGCCGCGACATCGGCCTTTTCGCCTTCGGCGGCGATCTTGTCCAGATCGTCGCTGTTGGCGATCACTTTCGGGGCAACGCCATGCTTTTCGGCAATCAGCTTCAGCAACACCTTCAGCAGTTCCGAAGCGGCAGCCGTGCCCTCCGGCGCCTGCTGATGGCGCGGCGGATGCGGCATTTCGGACTTTGGCAGAGCCAGCGCTGCGTTGATCGCTTCGAGGACGGTAGTACCGCCGGCCGACCGTTCCCAACCCTTGGGGATGGTGCGCAGGCGCGCCAGCGCCTCGGTATCCTTCGGCTGTTGCTGAGCGATTTCGTAGATCGCGTCGTCCTTCAGCACCCGGGCGCGCGGAACGTTGCGGGCGCGTGCCTCGCGTTCGCGCCATGCGGCAACATATTTGAGGACGGCCAGCTCCTGCGGCTTGCGCAGCCGCATCTTCAGCCGCTGCCAGGCATCGTCGGGATGCAGGTCGTAGGTTTCGCGCGCCTCGAGGATCGCCATTTCTTCCTGGAGCCAGGAGGCGCGTCCCTCGCGCTTCAGCTGCTCAGCAAGCGAAAGGTAGACATCGCGCAGATGGGTTACATCTGCGAGCGCATAGTCCAGCTGCTTTTCCGAGAGCGGTCGGCGGCTCCAGTCGGTAAAGCGCGAGGACTTGTCGATATGGACATTCTTGATACGGCTGACGAGCTGGTCGTAGGAAACGGAATCGCCGAAACCGCAGACCATCGCCGCGACCTGCGTGTCGAAGATCGGATGCGGAATGAGATTGCCGCGATGGAAAATGATTTCGATATCCTGGCGGGCAGCATGAAACACCTTCAGCACCGATGGATTGGCCATCAGTTCGAAGAAGGGTGCCAGGTCCAGCCCCTTGGCCAGCGGGTCCACCAGCACTTCGGTGGTGGGGCTTGCCATCTGTATCAAACACAGTTCCGGCCAGAAGGTCGTTTCTCGCAGGAATTCGGTATCGATCGTAATAAAATCCGACTTGGCCAGCTCTTGGCAGGCCGCCTCCAATTGGGCGGTAGTTTCGATCATCTCAACACATTCAATCGGTAAAATAGTTCTTTAACTTCCTTCTCCTTTCAGCCGGATATGTCAATACTTTCGCGGACAAAGCCTTTGCCGCATTTCGCTTTTGGTTGAATTTGCCGGGAACTGTGACGTCATCGACCTAAACCGGGTACGATGGAGCTGGCTCTCGACCGCTCAGGCCACGCGCACGTAGCTGGTCATGCCGGTCTTCTGGTGCTCGATGATATGGCAATGCAGCAGCCAGTCGCCGGGATTGTCGGCAACGAAGGCAAGCTGCACCTTTTCATCCGGCTGAATGAGATAGGTATCGGATACGAAGGGCTGTACCTGCTTCGTCGATGACGAGAGGACCGTAAAGCTCATTCCATGCAGATGGATCGGATGGCTATGCGGAGTAACGTTCTCCATGTCGATGACGTAGCTCTTGCCGAGCTTGAGCTCGGCAAGCGGCGCGGTCGGGTCGGGCGTGTCGCCCGGCCACGGCACCTTGTTGATCGCCCAGAAGCTGTAGCCGAGCGAGCCGCAGATCGTGCTGTCGGCCGTATTTTCCGCCGTGGCGCTGAGGATCAGCGGAATATGGGTGGCCGAACCCAGATCGGCCTTCTGCACGGGATTGGCCTCCAGCGGAGCCAGATCGCGGACATCGCGTTTCAGGGAAGCGCCAACCGCGCGCAATGTCGCCAGCACTTTCGGATTGGTGCCCTTGATATCTTCGAGCTTGACGATCGCGCCTTCGCTATCCGGCATGCGCACGGCCAGTTCGAGCCGCTGTCCCGGCCCAAGCTGCAGGACATCCAGCGGAAACCGTTGCGGCACGGGATTGCCATCGATGGAGATCACCGTGCCTTCCGCGCCATCCATGCGGAACGAGAAGATGCGCGTGACGTCGGTGATCGCCATTCGCAGACGGACGAGGCCGCCGGAAGGGGCATCATATTGAGGCTGCTGCTGCCAATTCGCGGTGCGCACGGTGCCATAGGTGCCGGACTTCGCCGCATCGCGCGGGCGGAACTGGGCGATGAACTGTCCGTCTCCCCCCAGCCGCCAGTCGCGCAGGTTCAACACCACTTCCGAATCAAATGCCGGGTCCTTGGGATTTTCGACGACGATGACGCCGGTCATCCCGTGGCCCATCTGCTCCAGCGTGTTGCAATGCGGGTGATACCAGAAGGTGCCGGCATCCGGCGGCGTGAAGGCGTAGTCGAAATGATCGCCCGTATAGACATAGGGCTGGGTCAGGAAGGGCACGCCGTCCATATTGTTCGGAAGCCGGATGCCATGCCAGTGAATGGTAGTCGGATCGTCTATGCCGTTGATCAGCCGCGCGGCGAAGGATTCGCCCTTTTTCATCCGCACGACCGGTGGCATGCCTGCCTCGCCATAGGTAAGCACGCTCCTTGTGACGCCGCCGTCGATGAGATTGGCTTCGATCTTGGCCGTCTTCAGCACGCGCGGCTCGGCCGCGGCGGCCTTTCCGGCAAACTTTCCGGCGATGCCAAGCCCGATACCATAGGCGCCGGCAACGGCTGAGGCTTTCAGGAGATTGCGGCGGGTCAGGATCGGCATGTCAGGCTCCGGGGGCGAAGAGGTATGATGCCTGTTTAAAGTTGACCTTGTCGTTCAGCAATAGCATTGAGGTAGCCAAACTGCCACAGCGGCTACTTGCGGATGTCGATATGGGCGACGATTGAAAACAGCTTTGAGGCGACTTACGACGTTCGAGCCTTGACAAATCGGGCGTGCCATGCGCTTTTCCGCCCGATTTTCTCGTCGGCAGGCGAGGGGCTTGCATGTCCTTTCGCCGCGGTCCGCCAAGTCCAGGATATATACTATGCATCGCTATCGCAGCCACACATGCGCCGCCCTGCGCAAGTCCGACGTCGGTTCGACCGTCCGCATCTCCGGCTGGGTCCATCGCGTCCGAGATCATGGCGGCGTGCTGTTCATCGACCTGCGCGATCATTACGGCATCACTCAGGTCGTGGCCGACCCCGATTCTCCGGCCTTCAAGCTTGCCGAAACCGTTCGCGGTGAATGGGTCATCCGCATCGACGGCCTCGTGAAAGCCCGCACGGACGACACCGTCAACAAGAACATGCCGACCGGCGAGATCGAGCTTTACGCTCAGGAGATCGAAGTGCTCTCCGCCGCCAAGGAACTGCCGCTGCCCGTCTTCGGCGAGCCCGACTATCCGGAAGACGTTCGCCTGAAGTATCGCTTCCTCGATCTTCGCCGCGAAACGCTGCACAAGAACATCGTCAAGCGCACGCAGGTTATCTCCTCGATGCGCCGCCACATGGGCGACGTCGGCTTTACCGAATATACGACCCCGATCCTGACGGCATCGTCGCCGGAAGGCGCGCGTGACTTCCTCGTGCCGAGCCGTATCCATCCCGGCACCTTCTACGCGCTGCCGCAGGCGCCGCAGCAGTACAAGCAGCTGCTGATGGTTGCAGGCTTCGACCGCTACTTCCAGATTGCACCGTGCTTCCGCGATGAAGACCCGCGTGCCGACCGTCTGCCGGGCGAATTCTACCAGCTCGACCTCGAAATGAGCTTCGTGACGCAGGAAGACGTCTGGAACACGATGGGTCCGCTGATGACCCAGGTGTTCGAGGAGTTTGCCGAAGGCAAGCCGGTCACCAAGGAATGGCCGCGCATCCCCTATGACGTCGCCATCCGCAAGTATGGCTCCGACAAGCCGGACCTGCGTAACCCGATCGTCATGGAAGCCGTCACCGAGCATTTCGCCGGCTCCGGCTTCAAGGTCTTCGCCAACATGATCGCTTCCAACCCGAAGGTCGAAGTCTGGGCGATTCCGGCCAAGACCGGCGGTTCCAGAGCATTCTGCGACCGCATGAATGCGTGGGCGCAAAGCCAGGGTCAGCCGGGCCTCGGCTACATCTTCTGGCGCAAGGAAGGCGAGAAGCTCGAAGGTGCTGGCCCGCTTGCCAAGAACATCGGCGAAGAGCGCACGGATGCGATCCGCACGCAGCTCGGCCTCGACGATGGCGATGCCTGCTTCTTCGTCGCTGGCGATCCCTCCAAGTTCTACAAATTTGCCGGTGAAGCCCGCACCCGGGCCGGCGAAGAGCTGAATCTGGTCGATCGCGACCGTTTCGAGCTGTGCTGGATTGTCGACTTCCCGTTCTTCGAATGGAGCGAGGAAGAGAAGAAGGTCGATTTCGCTCACAACCCGTTCTCGATGCCGCAGGGCGGCCTTGAGGCGCTGCAGAACCAGGATCCGCTCACGATCAAGGCGTTCCAGTACGACGCCGTCTGCAACGGCTTTGAAATCGCTTCGGGCTCGATCCGTAACCAGTCGCCGGAGACCATGGTCGCTGCCTTCGAAAAGGTCGGTCTCAGCCAGACCGACGTCGAAGAGCGCTTCGGCGGTCTCTATCGCGCCTTCCAGTACGGCGCGCCTCCGCACGGCGGCGCTGCCTTCGGTATCGACCGTATCGTCATGCTCCTGGTTGGCGCCAAGAACCTGCGCGAAATCTCGCTGTTCCCGATGAACCAGCAGGCACAGGATCTGCTGATGGGCGCTCCTTCGGCCGCAACGCCGACGCAGCTGCGCGAACTGGCCATCCGCCCGGTACCGCCGGTCAAGAAGGACTAAGTCCTCTAAGGTTTGATGAAATACAAAACCCGGCGACCGAAAGCGCCGGGTTTTTTGCTTGCCTGCTTGTGTCAGTTAGAGCGCCGCGTAGACCGCCTTGGCGAGATCCGTCGTGAATTGCCCCCACATGCCCTCCAGCGCCGTATTGGTCAGGGCAACCACCGTCAGGCCCTTTTCGGCGTCGACGAACCAGCTGTGACCGTAGACGCCGCCCCATTTGATCGTGCCCGCCGAGAAGGGGACCTGCGCCTCCACGGGATCGGTGATGACGGACCAGCCATAGCCGAAACCGACGCCGGCTTGCAGCGCCTGCATATGGCCGCCTGCCTGATCGGCCATCATCGTCTTCACAGTATCGGCCGACAGCAGCGGCGTGCCGCCTTTGCGGATGGTGTCGAGAATGGTCAGAATGTCGCTTGCCGTCCCGGCCATGCCCGCGCCGCCGGAGTGATAGGAGGCGAGATCGAATATCCTGCCGGGCGCAAAGCGGATCACACCGTCGAGTATCGGAACAAGCGTGCCGTCTTCCATTCGTTGCGGCTCGGGATCGCCATTCACATAATTGGCGGCGAGGCGGCTTCGATCCCGGACCGAGAATGCCGTATCCGAAAGGCCGAGCGGCTTCATGACGAGTTCTGCTACGGCATCGCCGAGAGCGCCGCCGGTTTCCTTTTCGATGATGCCGCCGATCACGTCCATCGCCAGGGAATACCGCCAGTTTTCGCCGGGTGCAAAGAGAAGCGGCGCGCTGGCGAGGCGCTGGAGGTTATCAGTGACCGAGCGACCGGGCGTGTCGAGACCGTCGGAGACGCCGGCGCGGTGATAGGGGCCGTCCTGCTCTTCCGCGAAAGTGTAGCCAAGCCCGGAGGTGTGCGTAAGGAGATGCCGGATGAGAATTGTGGCTTCGCCGCCATCCGGCAATCGCGGCCGGAAATCCGGCAGCCATTTGGTGATGGGATCGTCAAGGCCGATACGGCCCTGTTCGACAAGCCGCATAGCGGTAATCGTGGCGATCGGCTTGGTGATCGAGGCGAGGCGGAAGATGGCATCTTCACGCATCGCAACGCCATTCTCCCGATCCGCCAGACCTGCGGCGCGGTTGTAGACCAGCTCTCCGTCTCGAGCGATCAAAACGACGGTTCCGACCAGCCTCTTGTCAACGAGGGCGGAATTGATGGCGGCATCGACGCCTTCAGCAAGGCTGCCGTCGCCGGAACGAGCGGAATTTTCCAGGGGAAGACTCATGGGGCAAAACCTTCTATAATCACAATGACCATTCCTGAATAACGCAGATCGGGAAATAATTCTAGAGTGACCATTGTGAAAAATAAGGAAGAGATGGAAAATTCTTCGCCGCGCAAGCGTGGGCGCCCGCCGGCCTTCGATCGCGAGACTGTTCTTGCATCGGCGCGCGACACCTTCTGGAAACATGGCTATGACGGTTCCTCCATCGCCGATCTGACGGCCGCGATGGGCATCACGCCGCAAAGTCTCTATGCCGCCTTTGGCTCGAAAGCGGAGCTGTATCGCGAGACGCTCGAGCAATATCGGCGCATGCCGCGGCCCGAACCCGGCAATCCCTTTCAGGACAGCCTGGATACGGTGACGGCCTTCGAGCGCTTTCTGATGAATTCCGCCAAGATCTTTACGGCGCCGGAGCATCCGAAAGGCTGCATGATATCGACCGCGGTGCTGAATTGCGCCGAGGAGAACGAGCCGATCGCCCATCACGTGGCATCCATGCGTCTGCAGACGCTGGATATCTTCGTCAAACGGATCGAAAGGGGCATTAGCGAAGGAGACATGCGGCCGGATACTGACGCCCGCTCCCTTGCCCGTTTTCTGGGCGCCATCGTGCAGGGCATGTCCGTTCAGGCGCGCGACGGCGCGACCACGGAAGAATTGCTGAGCCTGCTGGCTCATGCGCTGAGCGAGCTCAGGATGCATCAGCAGCGATAGAAAACCTGCGCTGCGGACAAAGAAAAACCCGGCGACCGAGATCGCCGGGTTTCGAGATGGTTCGATGAACGTAGATTAATTGTTCGAGGACACCGTCAGGCCGATGACCTGCGGGATCGTCTGCGGTGCGCCCATGGCCGCACCGATGATCATCGGCACCGGCACCGGCTTGCCCGGAGCGGCCGTCACCGTCAGGTTCTTCGGATTGTCGAGATAGGAATTGACGGCAGCCGATACGGCGTTTTGCAGGTCCGGAACGTTGAGCTGCGCCATCATGATCGGCGTCATTGCCTTCAGCGTGTCGGCGAGCTGCTTGCCGGTAACGCCCTGCTGCTTGCCGGCGAAATCGAGCGCGCGAGCCGTGATGGACGCATCGTCGAAGCGGATCTGGGCGCTATTGAAGGTCAGCTGCTGCAGCAGGCCGAGCATGGCAAGGCCGGCGGACTGCTGTGCTTCCTGCTGGTTCGGATTGGAGCGAACCGTCTTCAGCGCTTCCTGCATCGACTTCGCGAAGGCAGGCGTGTAGCCGGAAATGCTGAAGGCCAGGTTCAGCTTGCCGATATCCTTGAAATCGAAGGAATATTCGCTGATGTTGATCGTGCCGGGAGCGATCTCCCAGCTGCCCTTCATGGAGACAGTGCCATAGAGCTGCTGCAGCTTGAGCGCTTCGATTGCGTCCTTGGTCTTCTGGTCGTCGACCTTGCTGAGATCGGCCTTGATGCCGTTGATCTTGGCGTCGAAGTCGAGGCCGGACTTGTCGTCGCGCTTGTTCATGGTAGCGTCGGCGCCTTCGATGGAGAACACTTCGGTGTCATCCTTCGTAACGGATACCGCGCCAGCATGAGCGCTCTTGTAATAGAGCAGGGAGCTGAGGTCGCCCTTGGTCGTGTCCGCCGGGATTTCGACGCCGTTCAGCTTCAGGTCGGTGGCGGAAACGGAAGCGCCATCCTTGCTGAAGTCGACATCGGCGAAATCGATCTCTTCGATCGTGTAGCCGCCGTTGTTTTCTTCGACGCCGTCCAGGGTGATGTCGCCGAGCGGAATGCTGTCGTCCATGCCGGGGGCCTTGAAGGTTGCGCCCTTCAGCGTCACCGTGCTGTCGTCGACATCAATGCTCGTTGCGGCGATCGAACCGCCCTGCTGGCCGTAGACGTCGTTGATCTTTTTCAGTAGATCATTGCCGTCAAGCGCGAAGGCCGAGCTGGCGAAAGACAGGATTGCGGCGCTGCAAAGCATCATCCGCGTGGTCCGATAGAAAGTCATAATGGCGTTTCCTCGTTGGGCCGGTGATATTGGCGGGGGTGTACCGATTGAGCGTGTACTGCGCTGACTTATATTGATCTTTCTTGAAAAATCCAATGAGAATGAGAATTGAAAGCAGGTGCAGCAAAAATGCACCGGTCGCCCTCTCGTAAGGCGCCTGAAATGCCTTCATCCACAGGTGCTTTCGGCCGATTTCTTGCCGGGAATCGCCATCTCCGATAGTCAAGGGCCATGGGAAAAAATCTGACACCGCCGCCCAGTGACGGCGACGACAACATCGTTCCGGTCGATCTGAAGGCCGCGCTCGAAGAGCGCTACCTGGCCTATGCCTTGTCGACGATCACGCAGCGCGCGCTTCCCGACGTTCGCGACGGGTTGAAGCCGGTGCATCGACGCATCGTCTATGCGATGAGCGAGATGGGGCTGCGCCCGAACGCCGCCTTCCGCAAATGCGCCAAGATCGTCGGCGAAGTGATGGGTAACTATCACCCGCATGGCGACCAGTCGATCTATGATGCGCTGGCGCGCCTCGCGCAGGATTTCTCGCAGCGCTACACGCTGGTCAACGGGCAGGGCAACTTCGGCAATATCGATGGCGATAGCCCAGCCGCGATGCGTTACACCGAATCCAAGATGACGGCGGTTTCCGAACTGCTGCTCGAAGGTATCGATCAGGACGCGGTGGACTTTCGCGACACCTACGACGAGTCGAACTCCGAGCCGATCGTTCTGCCCGGCGCCTTTCCGAATCTGCTTGCCAACGGTTCCTCCGGTATCGCCGTCGGTATGGCGACGTCAATCCCGCCGCACAATGCCCACGAGCTTTGCGATGCGGCTCTGCATCTGATCAAGGATCGCGATGCGACCGTCGAGAAGCTGGTGGAACTTTACATTCCCGGTCCGGATTTCCCGACCGGTGGCATTATCATCGATGATCGCCAGAGCATCATCGAAAGCTACAAGACCGGTCGCGGCGGTTTCCGTGTTCGCTCCAAGTGGGAAATCGAGGATCTCGGCCGCGGCGGCTATCAGATCGTCGTCACGGAAATTCCGTTCCAGGTGCAGAAGTCCCGGCTGATCGAGAAGATCGCCGAACTCCTGATCGCCCGCAAACTGCCTTTGCTCGAAGACATCCGCGATGAATCCGCCGAGGATATCCGCGTCGTCCTCGTGCCGAAGAGCCGTACGGTCGACGCCACCATCCTGATGGAATCGATGTTCAAGCTGACGGAGCTGGAAAGCCGCTTCCCGCTCAACATGAACGTCCTGTCCATGGGCCGCATCCCGAAGGTCATGGCGCTGAACGAGGTGCTGAAGGAGTGGCTGGACCATCGCCGCGAGGTGCTGTTGCGCCGCTCGCGCTTCCGTCTGGCGGCGATCGAAAAGCGGCTCGAAATCCTCGGCGGTTTGCTGGTTGCCTATCTGAACATCGATGAGGTCATCGCCATCATCCGCGAGGAAGATGAGCCGAAGCCCGTCATGATGGAGCGGTTCGGCCTTACCGACAATCAGGTCGAGGCGATCCTCAACATGCGGCTGCGCTCCTTGCGCAAGCTGGAAGAATTCGAAATCCGCAAGGAATTCGACGGCCTGACCAAGGAGAAGGCCGATATCGAGGCTCTCCTCGCTTCGGACGAAAAGCAATGGCAGACGGTTTCCTGGGAAATCGGCGAGGTGAAGAAGAAATTCGCCAAGGCGACTGAAATCGGCCGCCGCCGCACGCAGTTTGCCGAAGCGCCCGAAGCCGACGATGCAGCCATCCAGCAGGCGATGATCGAGAAGGAGCCGATCACGGTAGTCGTCTCGGAAAAGGGCTGGATTCGCGCTCTCAAGGGCCATATTTCCGATACGTCGTCGCTGACCTTCAAGGAAGGCGATGGCCTCAAGGTTGCCTTCCCAGCGCAGACGACGGACAAGATCCTGATCATCACCACGGGCGGCAAGGCCTATACACTCGGCGGCGACAAGCTGCCCGGCGGCCGCGGTCATGGCGAGCCGCTGCGCATCATGATCGATATGGAAAACGATCAGGACGTGCTGACCGCTTTCGTCCACGATCCCCAGCGCAAGCAGATGATCGCGTCGACGGCCGGCAACGGCTTCATCGTTGCGGAAGCGGAACTGGTCGCCAATACCCGCAAGGGCAAGCAGATCATGAACGTCTCCTATCCCGACGAGACCAAGCTTCTGGTTCCGGTTTCGGGCGATCACGTCGCCGTGGTCGGCGAGAACCGCAAGATGGTGATCTTCCCGCTTGAGCAGGTGCCAGAAATGTCGCGCGGCAAGGGCGTGCGCCTGCAGAAATACAAGGATGGCGGCATTTCCGACATCCGCTGCTTCGTGATGGCCGATGGCCTGACCTGGGAAGACAGCGCCGGCCGCACCTTCACCAAGACGAAGGACGAGCTGGCGGAATGGCTGGGCGACCGCGCCGGCGCCGGCCGCGCCGTGCCGAAGGGCTTCCCCAGAAGCGGCAGGTTTTCTGGGTAAGCAGTCCGGCTAAGTCCAGGCAATCGACCCGCTGGGTCGATTGCCGCGACGAATGCTCTGAGCCTTGGCGAAGGGGAGGGTGGTGCGTCATTTCGACGAGCCTGAGCCGTGCCGAGGGCCGGTCGTCGTGGCAGAGGTTCAATCGGTGAAGGGAACGCAGACGTCGCGCAGGAAGCGTGTCGCTCCCTTTTTGTCGATTTCTCCTGCGGCCACGGCTACGACGAAACTGTAAAGATTGGCGTCCGTCGTTTGAATGCGGTAGCCATTGTCCATAAGAAAGACTGCGGTCGCCACGATGGCGATGCGTTTGTTGCCATCTATGAAGGCATGATTTTTCGCCAGCCCGAATAGATAGGCCGCTGCCAGTTCGATGATATCATCGCTGCCATATTCGGCTTTATTAATGGGGCCTGCCAAGGCGAATTCAAGAGAACCCTCATCTCGCAGACCACGGGAGCCGCCGAATCTTTTGATCTGTATCTTGTGCAATTGCTCGATGAGCCGCTTGGTCAGAAAGATCCTCGGCATTATTCAGCCAGCTTCTTGAGCGCCACTTTGTATTGATCCATGAAGCGCTGCGCGTGCTCCATCTGGCGGGCAAAATCCGCGTCGGTCGGCTGCATCAGCAATCCGCCGTCTTTCAAGCTGAGTTCCAACATATCGCCAGCGCCAAGCCCCAGCTGATCGAGAACTTCCTTCGGAATAATCACGCCTTCGGAATTGCCGATCTTGCGGATGGTGACGTTCATCTCGTGGCTCCAATGTAATAACCTTGTTATAACATTGGGCAGGCATTACTTGCAATGTGCAAGGTCCTGCGTCGCCAGCGCCGCTCTTGCCTTCACCCGCGCCTGCCAGAGCGAGTGCGCGGCCAGCGCGAGGATCAGGATCGCGCCGCCGGCGAGTGTCATGTTGGTCGGCGCCTCGGCGAAGATCAGCCAAACCCAGATCGGCGCCAGGATCGTTTCCAGAAGATAGAACATCGCCACTTCCGGCGCCGAGAGAAAGCGTGTGCCTGTTGCAAGGCACCAGAAGGAAAGCGGCATCAGCACGCCGCCGTCGAGGAGTATCCAGCCGGGATTATCGATGGAAAAGCCCGACGGAGCGACATGATAGAGGCCCACGGCGGCCGGAAGGATGGCCGCCAGCAGCGAGGCGAAACCCATGTCCCGCCGGGAGGCGCGGCTGATGGTGATGGCGCAGGCGATGGAAAAGGATGCGAGCACGGAAAGCGCATCACCAAGCAGGTGGCCGCCTTCCATGCCGTCTCCAACGATCAGGCCGACCCCCAGGATCATGACCGCCATGGTGACGAATGTCGAAAGAGCGGGACGTTCCTTGAGGAAAATCCAGGAAAGCAGCGCCGTGAACATCGGGTTCAAAGCGATGATGAACACCACATTCGCCGCGGTGGTGTAATAAACGGCGAGAATAAAGCTGATCGTCGTCAGCCCGTAGAAGAAGCCGACCAGAATTCCGAGCCAGCCCGGCAGCACGCCTCGCACCGAACCGGTGACGCGGCGAATGAGGAAGAGGGCGGCAAGCGCCACGACGACGGTCGCGAGACTGCGCGCCGACAGCACCGACCAGACTTCGCCGCTGGAAAGCCTTATCAGCGGTATGTCCATCGACAGAACCAGGCCGCCGAACGTGGTCAGCAGCAGGCCCTTTCTATGGTCGGAGAGATTGGCGAACATTCAGCGCGAGCTGTCTTTGTCGTTGTTCGCAGCAGGGTCGAACCGTTCCCAGCCGCGCGGGGTCAGATGTTCCTGTGGCTGGAAACGGGTCTTGTAGTCCATCTTGCGCGAGCCTCTGACCCAATAGCCGAGATAGACATGCGGCAGCCCAAGCGCCTTCGTCCGCTTGATATGGTCGAGGATCATGAAGGTGCCGAGCGATCGCTCGTCGAGATCGGGGTTGAAATAGGAATAGACCATCGACAGCCCGTCGCTCATGACGTCGGTCAATGCGGCCGCCAGGAGCTCGCCCTTCGGACGTTGCTCCAGTCCGGAGCCTTCCTCGCGGCGGCGATACTCGATGATGCGCGTATTCACATGCGTATCCTCGACCATGATCGCATAGTCGAGCACGGTCATGTCGGACATGCCTCCGTGCTGGTGGCGATAGTCGAGATAACGACGGAACAGGGAATATTGCTCGCTGGACGGCTGCGCCGGAAATTCGGTGGCGATGATGTCGCTATTGGCGGCTAGCACGCGCTTCATCGAGCGGCTGGGCTCGAATTCCTGAGCCAGAATGCGGACCGATATGCAGGCCCTGCACGATTCGCAGGCAGGCCGATAGGCGATGTTCTGCGAGCGGCGGAAGCCGCCTTGAGTGAGGATATCGTTCATCTCGGCAGCGCGCGGACCGACAAGGTGCGTGAAGACCTTGCGCTCCATCTCGTGCGGCAAGTACGGGCAGGAAGCCGGTGCCGTCAGATAAAACTGCGGGGATGGCGTCGACTGCGTGTTCATCTGCCGTTGATTGACCTTTCTTTCGGCACCTGTTTTCTACAAGCATGGCTCAAGTTTAGAAAACGTCAACTACGTCCTTTGCTAAAGATCGAAGTTTCCTAATTGATCATGCACATAAATCTCTCCCACGCGCCAAAAGGCTCCGCGGTAGATCATGTGGTGTCCGATGATTATGCGTCGTTTTAAGCCGTTCGGGCGATGACCGTGCCTAGCAGCAGGTCGTGCACCAACCGGCTGCGGTCAGTGAACAGACCCACCAGCAGGATGAGCGGCGTCAGGACGGAGTTCAAAATCCAGAAGAGCGCCAGATGGACGATCGCCGTCAGGAAATCCATCCGCCGGCCGTCGACGCGGACCATGGTGAGGCCCATGGCGCGCATGCCGAGCGAGGCCTGATAGGGTCCGCCGAGCGTCCAGCCGAAATAGAGGCCGGCGACAAGGATGAAGAGCACGGGATAGAGGACGAAACCGATCCCCAACGTCAGGATCGAAACGAAAAACAGAAGCACGGCTGCGGGAATGCAGAGCAGCGCGACGATGATGTAATCGACGATGAACGCGAAGATACGCCGGCTCAGCACGCCGCTATAGGCGCGCCAGTCTTCCGGTGCTGCATAGAGCGGGCTGGGGTTCAGGCTCATTGCTTTTCTCCTTTGCGCATGCCCCTTCCGTCGTTCTGATCGGTAGAGGGCATGGGCGGATTGAAGATCCCGCCGCATCGCGCTCCAGCGTGAAGGCGCGCTGCGGCAGGGAAACATTTGCCGAACATATGGTATCGGAGGCGGCAAATACAATAAGCGGATGGCCTGAAGCTATTTCTTCGCCAGATGTCTTGCCACATCCATCGCGAAATAGGTGAGAATGCCGTCGCACCCGGCGCGCTTGAAGGCGAGCAGGGTTTCGAGCATCACCCGGTCGCCGTCGATCCAGCCGTTGGCGGCGGCGGCCTTGATCATCGCGTACTCGCCGGAGACCTGATAGGCGAAGGTCGGAAGGCCGAACGCTTCCTTCAGCCGCCAGCAGATGTCGAGATAGGGCAGGCCCGGCTTGACCATCAGCATGTCGGCGCCTTCTTCGACGTCGAGCGTGGCGTCCCGCAGGGCTTCCGTGCCGTTGGCCGGATCGATGTAATAGGTCTTCTTGTCGCCCTTCAGCAGGCCGCCGGTCGAAATCGCCTCGCGATAGGGGCCGTAGAAGGCCGAGCTGAACTTCGTCGCATAGCTCATGATGCCGACATTCTGGTGCCCGGCGGCATCCAGCGCCTGGCGGATCGCGCCGATGCGTCCGTCCATCATTTCCGAAGGCGCGATGATATCGGCGCCGGCATCGGCCTGATAGATTGCCGCCTGCGCCACCTGCTCGACCGTCTCGTCGTTGACGATCTCGTTGCCGCGCAGGATTCCGTCATGGCCGTGGCTGGTGAAGGGATCGAGGGCGACGTCGGTGATGACGCCGATATTCGGAACGGCCTTCTTGATTGCGGCGCTGGCGAGATTAATGAGATTGTTCTTCTCGAGACTATTGGAGCCGGTCTCGTCGCGCAGCTCCATTTCGATGTTCGGGAATGTGGCGAGCGCGGGAATGCCGAGATCGGCTGCTTCCTTCGCCGCTTCCACGGCCTTGTCCACGGTCATGCGATTGACGCCGGGCATGGCGGGGATCGGCTCAAGGATGCCGGTGCCGGGAATGAGGAAGATCGGCCAGATCAGATCGTCGACCGTCAGCCTGTTTTCCTGCACGAGGCGGCGTGTCCAATCGGCCTTGCGGTTGCGGCGCATGCGCCGATGGCCGGTGATCTCGTCAACGAGATGCGTCTTGTTCTCCATGATGCCGCCATCCTTCTTCGTCTATCTAAGGCCCATTATATATGGAGAGCGTACCTATCACGCTGTCCCCAGGATTCAAAACCGGGCGAAAGGCCGCAGCCAAGATCTCGCTGGCGGGGCGGATGCCTCCTACGTATTGTTCGCGCATGGAATCTGATTCTTCGACCGTACCCAAGAATACGCTGACGGACATCCTGTTCGTGCTGTTCCTGCGGCTGATCGCGATCGCCTGCTTCTGGCTCGGCCTGCAATATTGGGCGATGTTGGTCGGCTATTCACTCGGAGGCCATGCACGCTTCGATCTGCTGGCTCTGCCCTGGAAGGTGGCGGGCGCGGGGCTTGCCGTCGTATTCCCGGTCGCGGCGCTCGGATTATGGCTCACCGTATCCTGGGGGCCGGTCATGTGGGTGCTGGCCGCAGGCGGCCAGGCATTGATGTATGGGGTATGGCCGGAGATATTCGGCTCCAATCCGCTGATCATGATTTTGCATGCCGGCGTGGCCGTGATCTATTGCCTTTTCCGGGTCCTGCTATGGCAGGAAAAGCGCCGTCGCCGTCAGCAGCAGGTAATGGTTGATTTACCCTGAGACAGCAACACTTCCTGGTAAGATGCTGTTAAGCCTGCAGTTTAAGTAGAATTTTATGTGTATTCGATAGGGTCTCACTCAAGGCGGGAAGAAAACGACACCGCCAAACAAAACAGAGTGAGGCCAAGTCATGATGAACACGAAAATCAAGCCGCAGGCAGTTGCGAACGCTCGGGACCAGCAGGTTGACGATATCCGGGCTCTCTACATGGAATCCCTCCATCTGGTCGAGCGTTTGCACCGCCGCCTGCTGGACGTCATCAAGGACGAGTTCGACCGTCAGGGTCGCGACGACGTCAACGCCGTCCAGGCACTTCTCCTTTTCAACATCGGCAATTCCGAGCTGACGGCCGGCGAACTGCGCTCGCGCGGTTTCTACCTCGGCTCCAACGTTTCCTACAACGTCAAGAAGCTGGTAGACCTCGGCTTCATCAACCACCAGCGCTCGCGCATCGACCGTCGCTCGGTCCGCATCAGCCTGACGGAAACCGGCCAGGACATCGCCGAAACCGTTGCCAAGCTCTATGACCGCCACATCGGCTCGATCGACAAGGTCGGCGGCATCGGCACCGACGAATTCACCCAGATGAACAAGCTCCTGCAGCGTCTGGACCGCTTCTGGAACGACAGCATCGCCTACCGTATGTAAGTTGCGGCGAGGAACCGATCATACGACCTTCCGGTACAAGCAAGCTGGACACGTTTCCCTGCGTGTCCGGCTTGAGCGTGTCTCCAGCACGGCCGTTGTGCGCTTTTTGCCACGTCGGCTCTTCACCTTCCGTCACATCCGCTGTGCAGAACCGCTAAGCCATTGACGTCATGTCAGGACACGCTATGAACCACGCGCAGTTGTGGTATTTTAGCAGATGCGACATGGCTTTTCTTCCGCGCTTGCATAGCAAGGCAAGTTTCATGCCGGGCGACACGAATTGGCCATATTGCTATGACAGCGGAAGTCGACTGCAAGCAACGTTCTCGAAATACGATCGTCCGACCTGAAGGTCTTGGCTTCGCGATATTGTGATAGTTCGTGGCCAAGTTTTTGGTGGTGCATTAAGGGAACGGATTGATACTGAGCGGCGTTATTTGGCGCAGGCTTGCGCTACTTACTGCTTCCTCTCTTGGCTGCGCATGATTGGATCGCAGCGTTGAACGGTTGGGATATGTCGAAGAAAAACGGAATTGAACCCTTTTCGCGCCGCTCTTTCCTGCGGTCGGCTGCAACTCTTGGCGCTGCCGTGCTGGCCGCTCCCGCGCTTGCGCAAAATGCGACGCCGCTTGAAGCGCTGATCAATGATCCCTCTCGCGGCAATTGGGACGATCAGTTCGACGCCAAGGCCGCAGCCCGCACCGCGGCCGCCGTCCAGTCGAACACGCCGATCCTCGGACCGGATTCCGTGCCGAACATTCAGCAGGCGATTGCCCAGTATCAGAGCATCGTTGCCAATGGCGGCTGGCCGCAGATCAATCCGACCAGCCAGCAGCCGCTGCAGATCGGCGTTACCGATCCCGCCGTACAGACGCTTCGCCAGCATCTGATGGTTTCGGGCGATCTGCCGCGCGAAGCGGGCATTTCCTCGTCTTTCGATTCCTACGTGGACGGCGCCGTCAAGCGTTTCCAGGCACGCCACGGTCTGCCGCCGGATGGCGTTATCGGCGATTTCACGTTGAAGGCGATGAACATTCCCGCCAATGTCCGCCTGCAGCAGCTGAACACCAATCTCGTTCGCCTGCAGACGTTCCCGTCCGATCTTGGCCGCCGTCACGTCATGGTCAACATCCCGGCGACCCGCGTCGAAGCCGTGCAGGATGGTCAGGTGGCGCTGCGCCACGAGGCGATCGTCGGCCGGGAGTCGCGCCCGACCCACATCATCAATTCAAAGATCTATGAGGTCATCCTCAACCCTTACTGGACAGCGCCGCGCTCGATCATCATCAAGGATATCATGCCGCTGATGCGCAAGGACCCGACCTATCTGGCGAGGAGCAACATCCGCCTTCTCGACGGCAAGGGCCAGGAAGTGGCACCAGAGACGATCGACTGGAATTCGGACAAGGCACCGGATCTGATGTTTCGACAGGACCCGGGCAAGACCAATGCCATGGCGTCCACGAAAATCAACTTCCATAACCCCAACAACGAATACATGCACGACACGCCGGAACAGGGCCTGTTCAACAAGCTGATGCGTTTCGACAGCTCCGGCTGCGTGCGCGTTCAGAACGTGCGCGACCTGGCGACCTGGCTTCTTTCGGAAACTCCGGGCTGGCCGCGTCAGCACATCGAGCAGGTCATCTCCACCCGCGTCAACACGCCGATTACTCTGGCGGCGGAAGTCCCGGTCTACTTCGTCTATATCTCCGCCTGGAGCGCCCGCGACGGTATCGTCCAGTTCCGCGATGACATCTACAATCTCGACGGCAATTCCCAGTTGGCGCTCGACACGACCCAGGGCATGGAGCAGCCGGTTCAATAATCGGCATCCCAAATTGCAATTCTTAGGGAAGCCGCATCTTCGGATGCGGCTTTTTCTTTAGCTGGCGGCGCTCTGCGTAGAATGCCCAGCAAATGTCGCTCGTCGTATTGCTCTCCGGCGACCCGGACGCTAATACCGTTTGCATTGCCGTTCCGGCCCGTTCAGGAGCTTTCACGATGACCAATGCGTCCACCGAACCCTTCTTCAATCGCTCGCTCGCCGATACCGATCCGGAAATCTTCGGCGCGATCGGCAAGGAACTCGGTCGCCAGCGGCACGAAATCGAACTGATCGCTTCGGAAAACATCGTCTCGCGCGCCGTGCTGGAAGCGCAGGGCTCGATCATGACCAACAAGTATGCCGAGGGATATCCGGGCAAGCGCTACTATGGCGGCTGCCAGTACGTCGATATCGCCGAAGAGCTCGCCATCGAGCGCGCCAAGAAGCTGTTTGGCGTCAACTTCGCCAACGTTCAGCCGAATTCCGGTTCGCAGATGAACCAGGCCGTCTTCCTGGCGCTCTTGCAGCCGGGCGACACCTTCATGGGCCTCGACCTGAACTCGGGTGGCCACCTGACGCACGGCTCGCCGGTCAACATGTCCGGCAAGTGGTTCAACGTCGTGTCCTACGGCGTGCGCGAGGGTGACAACCTGCTCGACATGGATGAAGTGCAGCGCAAGGCCGAGGAAACCAAGCCGAAGCTGATCATCGCCGGCGGTACCGCCTATTCCCGCATCTGGGACTGGAAGCGCTTCCGCGAGATCGCCGACAGCGTCGGCGCCTATCTGATGGTCGACATGGCGCACATTGCCGGTCTCGTTGCCGGTGGCCAGCATCCGTCGCCGTTCCCGCATTGCCATGTTGCCACCACGACCACGCACAAGTCGTTGCGCGGCCCGCGCGGCGGCATGATCCTGACCAATGACGAGGATCTGGCGAAGAAGTTCAATTCGGCTGTCTTCCCCGGCCTTCAGGGCGGCCCGCTGATGCACGTCATCGCCGCCAAGGCCGTTGCCCTCGGCGAAGCGCTGCAGCCCGATTTCAAGGATTACGCTGCCCAGATCGTCAAGAACGCCAAGGCTCTTGCCGAGACCTTGATTTCCGGCGGCGTCGACGTCGTCTCCGGCGGCACGGACAACCACCTGATGCTGGTCGACCTGCGTAAGAAGAACGCCACCGGCAAGCGCGCCGAGGCAGCACTCGGCCGCGCCTACGTCACCTGCAACAAGAACGGCATTCCGTTCGATCCTGAAAAGCCTTTCGTGACCTCCGGTGTCCGTCTCGGTACGCCGGCCGGCACGACGCGCGGCTTCAAGGAAGCCGAATTCCGTGAGATCGGCAACCTGATCATCGAGGTGCTCGATGGCCTGAAGGTCGCCAATTCCGACGAAGGCAATGCCGCCGTCGAAGCTGCCGTGCGCGAGAAAGTGGTCAAGCTCACCGACCGCTTCCCGATGTACGGCTATATGGGCTAAGGAGAGCGCATGCGCTGCCCTTACTGCGGTTCTGAAGATACCCAGGTCAAGGATTCTCGCCCGGCGGAGGACAATACGTCCATCCGCCGTCGGCGCATTTGTCCGGATTGCGGCGGCCGCTTCACGACATTCGAGCGTGTGCAGCTTCGCGAGCTGATGGTCATCAAGAAGACCGGCCGCAAGGTGCTGTTCGATCGCGACAAGCTGGTGCGCTCCTTCGAGATCGCATTGCGCAAGCGCCCGGTGGACCGCGACCGGATCGAGCGCGCCGTGTCCGGTATCGTTCGTCGCCTCGAAAGCTCCGGCGAGACTGAAATCAGCTCCGAGCAGATCGGTCTTCAGGTGTTGGAAGCGTTGAAGAGCCTCGATGATGTCGCCTTCGTGCGCTATGCCTCCGTCTACCGCGATTTTTCGCATGCGGAAGATTTCGAGCACGTGATCGACGAGATCAACGCCAAGATCGCCCGCGATCCGCTGGACCCTTGACCATGGTACTGCTGCCCGAGGACGAGCGTTTCATGGCTGCGGCCATCCGTCTGTCGCGCCAGCATCTGGGATTGACCTCCACCAATCCGTCCGTCGGCTGCCTGATTGTCAAGGACGGCGTCATTCTCGGCGGCGGCGTAACAGCGCTTGGCGGGCGTCCGCACGCCGAACCTCAAGCACTGGCCGCTGCGGGCGAGGGCGCGCGGGGTGCCACGGCTTATGTGACGCTCGAACCCTGCTCACATTACGGCAGGACTCCGCCCTGCGCGGAAGCATTGATCGCCTATGGCGTCGCTCGCGTCGTTATCAGCGTCACCGATCCCGACCAGCGCGTTTCTGGACGCGGTATCAACATGCTGCGCGAGGCCGGCATCGAGGTCGATACCGGCATCCTGGAAAGGGAGGGCAGGCGGTCTCTCGCCGGTTATCTCATGCGCCAGACGAGAAACCGGCCCTATGTGACTCTCAAGCTTGCCGTTTCCGCCGATGGCATGATCGGCAAGACGGGCGAGGGCCAGGTTCGCATCACCGGCGACATCGCACGGGCGCAGGTGCAAATGCTGCGCGCCGAAAGCGACGCCATTCTCGTCGGCATCGGCACGGCGATCGCGGACGATCCGGAATTGACCTGCCGGCTTCCCGGCCTAGAGGATCGCTCTCCCTTGCGCATCGTCATCGATGACGAGCTGCAGCTTCCCCTTGGCAGCAAGCTGGTCCGCACGGCCCGGCAATATCCGGTCATCGCGGTTGCCGGCCATCCGCCGTCCTTCGACGAGAATACAGATGCGGCTTTCCTCGGGCGCCGCGCGGTGCTCGATGCCGCCGGCGTCGAAGTGCTGCAGTCCAATTCCAGCGAACCGGGAGAGCTGCTGGAGGCGCTCGGTACGCGCGGCATCTCGTCTCTGCTGGTCGAAGGCGGTGCGAGGACCGCGCAGCGTTTCCTTGATGCCGGAATGGTCGACCGCATCCTGCTGTTTCAGGGGCCGGCTGATATCGGCGAGGGCGGTATTGAATCGCCGGTCCTCAAGTCCAATATCCCAGCTGATTTTATGCACGTCGGGGAGAGCCGCTTCGGCGACGATCTCTGCGACGAATACGAAAGAGGTTTTTGATGTTTACCGGAATTGTTACCGATGTCGGCACGGTCGAATCCATTTCCCCGATGCAAGAGGGTATCAAGCTGCGCGTTGCCACAAATTACGATCCGGCGACGATCGACATGGGCGCCTCGATTTCTCATGCCGGCGTCTGCCTGACGGTCACCGGTCTGCCGGAAGAGGGCAGCAACGGGCGCTGGTTCGAGGTCGAGGCCTGGGAAGAGGCGCTCCGCCTGACGACCATCGGCAGCTGGGAAGCGGGCGCCAGGATCAATCTCGAGCGTTCCCTGAAGATCGGCGACGAGCTTGGCGGTCATATCGTGTCCGGCCATATCGATGGCAAGGCGGAAATTCTGTCCGTGACATCAGAGGGCGAAGCCACGCGCTTCCGCCTGCGCGCGCCGGAGCATCTGGCAAGATTCGTGGCGCCGAAGGGTTCGGTCGCGCTCGACGGCACCTCGCTGACGGTCAATGCCGTTGAAGGCACGGAATTCGACGTGCTGCTGATCCGCCATTCCCTGGAGGTCACGACCTGGGGCGAGCGCAAGGCCGGCGATTTCGTCAATTTCGAAGTCGACACCATGGCGCGTTATGCCGCACGGCTGGCGGAATTCCCGGTCGTTCGCGAATCCTGAGTTCTATGGATAGGCTGCCGGAGAGGTGCCCGTGGGCGTCCCCGTACCCTATGCGAGCCTCTTTTCCATCAGAAAATTCGCCAGCGTCTGGCCGCGCTTTTGCACTTGCTGCGCGGCCAGGACGACAAAACCCTTGCGCTCGAAGAAGGGACGGGCAGTCAGGCTCGCCTCGGTGAAAATGCGCTGAAGTCCCTGTTCTCGGGCAGCTTTTTCGACAGTTGCGAGCAACAGGCTGGCGACGCCCTTTCCCTGATAATCCGGCGAAACGAACATCATGTCGAGGCAACCATCGGATTTCAGATCGGCAAAGCCGATGGGTTGGGAACCATCCATTGCAAGCCAGGTCGGCCGATTTGCCCGATACCGTGCCCAGACCTCGGCGTCTTCTACCTTTGCCCAGGCCGCGATCTGCTCCGGGTTGTAATCCCTGGACGCGATCTCGCGAATGGCCCTGAGAAAAATGTCGATCGTGGCCTGGGCATCATCCGGTTCGTAAGGTTTGATCGAAAACCTATCCCGCGGAACCGCCATGATATCCTCCCGGCGCTGTCTGGCGTTCGAATAGGGCGTTGTGCCTGTCCTTGATCGCGATTTCGCCGATACGGCGGAAGCCGATCTTCTTGGCAACCCGCAGCGACGGCTGGTTCTCCAGATCCACGATGCAAGTCATGCGTCGGCCTGCAAACTGCCTGTCCGCCCAGGCGATCGCCGCATTCATGGCTTCCGTTGCATAGCCCTTGCCCTGCATCGGCGGCGTAATGCCCCAGCCGGCTTCCAGCGTACCTTCCGTCATCGGCGTCATCTCGCGATGCAGATCGAGAAAGCCCACTTCGCCGATCAGCCGGCCGCTCTGGCGCTCCTCGACGGCGAAGAAGCCGAAGCCGAGATGATGCCACAGGCCGGCATAGCGCAGCAGGCGGGCCCAGACCTGCTCGCGCGTCGGCATTTCCCCGCCGATAAAACGGACCATTTTCTCGTGTTTCCAGAGAGCAAGGAATTCGTCGAACTCGTCGAGGCGATGTCCGCGCAGCAGCAGCCGGTCGGTTGTCAATGTCGGAATGAGGGTCATGGAGAATGGATCTTTGCTGAAAATATCTTTTGGTGATGGTCAGTCGCTCGAGGCGCCGGGTTCGCCGTCCCAGTAATCGAGGTTGGTGGTGGCAGCGCGGCCGATCGCTCGGAATGTCGCTTTGCCGTCGCTATTGGTCTTGGCCAGGAACTTGCCGGAATCGGGATATTCGACGATTTCGGTTCGAGCCTTGGTGGAAATGGCAAGATAGGTCAGCACGCCGGGGCCGATATTGATCAGCTGATGCGCGGTTTCCGGGCCGCCGGCCGGAGCCCCCAGCACATCGCCCTTGCTGACTGCGATACGCTGATCGCCGAAGCGATACTCGCCTTCGCCGTCGAGAATGACGAACATTTCCTCCTCGGCATGGTGATTGTGGAATGGACAGCCGGATTTGCCCGGGGGCACCTCGTTATAGCTGATACCGAGCTGCTTCAGCCCGAGTTTCGCCCCGAAGGAGGTGTCGCTGCCGGCAAAGAAACTGCCTTGCTGCCAATGTTCCAGTTCAAGCTCGCCGACATTGACGGCGGGTATCGATTTTTTGGTCATGAACCTCCCCCTCGCAGGCTGGGAATTATTATCGAAGCGGTTGCGCGCGCGGAAGCCACAATTTCCGCAGCGCGCCGATCATTTCCAAATAGGGTCGGAATCGGCGCGGGCCATTGAAAAACACTTGCCAAGCGAGGCCCGCCGTGGTTTGACCCGGCCTAACAAGGTGCCGCGCCCTCTCAAATCGCAGGTGATGTATGACCAGCTCTTCCAATGCTCATATCCTTATCGTCGAAGCCCGCTTCTATGACGATATGGCCGATGCCCTGCTCGACGGCGCCAAGACCGCACTCGACGAGGCCGGCGCGACCTATGATGTCGTCACCGTGCCCGGCGCGCTGGAAATCCCGGCCGCTATTGCCATGGCGCTCGATGGCGGCGACAATGGCAATGTGGTTTATGACGGCTACGTCGCTCTCGGCATGGTCATCCGCGGCGAGACCTATCATTTCGATATCGTCGCCAATGAATCCTCGCGGGCGCTGATGGATCTGGCCGTCAGTGAATCCCTCGCGATCGGCAACGGTATCCTCACTGTCGAGAACGACGAACAGGCTTGGGCTCGCGCCCGCCGTTCGGACAAGGACAAGGGCGGCTTTGCTGCCCGCGCGGCGCTGACCATGATCGCGCTGAAAGAAAAGTTGGGTGCATAATAGATGAGCAATCAGGATAACGAGCGACCGGCAAAGCCCGCCAATCAGCGGGGCGCAGCGCGTCTTGCGGCGGTTCAGGCGCTCTATCAGATGGATATCGGCGGAACCGGCGTTCTGGAGGTGGTGGCTGAATACGAAGCCCATCGTCTCGGCCAGGAGCTGGATGGCGAAACCTATCTGAAGGCCGACGCATCCTGGTTTCGTTCCATCGTTTCCGGCGTCGTGCGCGAGCAGACCCGTCTCGACCCGCTGATCGGCTCCGCCCTTCAGGACGACTGGGCGCTGTCGCGTCTCGACAGCACCGTGCGCGCCATCCTGCGTGCCGGCACCTTCGAGCTTATCGACCGCAAGGACGTACCGGTTCCGGTCATCGTCACCGAATATGTCGAGATCGCGCACGCCTTCTTCGAAGAAGACGAGCCGAAGCTCGTGAATGCCGTGCTCGACCGAATCGCCAAGCAGGTTCGCGGCGAAGCGAAGAAATAAGCCTCGTCGGACGCTCGGATCGTGGCGCGACGCATTTTCGTTTCCTTCGTTCGCGCCTGATTCCATCTTCGAATATTCTTTTGAACCTCCTGCGGGTGTTTTACCCGCGGGCGGTCTTGACGCGACGTTTTCCCAACAGCAATCTCGCAACTGCACAGCGGCCGATCCCCTGGAGGAGGGGGCCGACCGTTGTCGCAGGCGGCCGGGGGATGGAGTGAACCGCCGGCTTTTTTGGAGGGAAAAAGCGAAATGTCGATTCTTTTAGGAGTGATCGCATGCGGACTGCTCTCGGTCATCTACGCCGTATGGGCAACCCGGTCGGTGCTCGCTGCCGATCAGGGCAATGCCCGCATGCAGGAGATTGCCGGGTATATTCGTGAAGGAGCGCAAGCCTATCTGGCGCGCCAATATAGAACCATCGCCATCGTCGGGGTCATCGTTTTCATCGCGGCCTGGCTCCTCTTGTCGGCCGAAGCCGCTTTCGGCTTCCTGATCGGCGCAATCCTCTCAGGCGCCGCAGGTTTCATCGGCATGCATGTCTCCGTGCGCGCCAACGTCCGCACCGCACAGGCTTCGTCGCAGAGCCTGTCTGCGGGCCTCGATATCGCCTTCAAGTCGGGCGCCATCACCGGTATGCTGGTTGCAGGCCTCGCCCTGCTCGGCGTCTCCATCTATTTCTATGTGCTGACCGGCATTCTCGGTCATGAAGCAGGCTCGCGCGATGTTATCGACGCGCTGGTCGCGCTCGGCTTCGGCGCATCGCTGATCTCGATCTTCGCCCGCCTCGGCGGCGGCATCTTCACCAAGGGCGCCGACGTCGGCGGCGACCTTGTCGGCAAGGTGGAAGCCGGTATTCCGGAAGACGATCCGCGCAACCCCGCCACCATCGCCGATAACGTCGGTGACAATGTCGGCGATTGCGCCGGCATGGCGGCTGATCTGTTCGAAACCTATGCGGTGTCCGTCGTCGCGACCATGGTGCTTGCCGCGATCTTCTTTGCCGGATCTCCGCTGCTTGGCTCCGCCATGATCTATCCGCTGGCGATCTGCGGCACCTGCATCATCACCTCGATCATCGGCACCTTCTTCGTGAAGCTCGGTGTCAATGGTTCGATCATGGGGGCTCTCTACAAGGGCCTGATCGCGACCGGCGTGCTGTCGATCGTCGGTCTTGCCGTAGCCACGTCGCTGACCATCGGCTGGGGTTCGATCGGCACCGTCGCCGGCTTCGAGATTACCGGTACGAAACTCTTCAGCTGCGGCATTGTCGGCCTGATCGTCACGGCGCTGATCGTCGTCATCACCGAATACTATACCGGCACGAACAAGCGGCCGGTGAACTCCATCGCGCAGGCGTCGGTCACCGGTCACGGCACCAACGTCATTCAGGGTCTCGCCGTCTCGCTCGAATCGACGGCGCTGCCTGCAATCGTCATCGTCGGTGGCATCATCGCCACCTATCAGCTCGGCGGCCTGTTCGGTACCGGCATTGCAGTGACGGCCATGCTCGGCCTTGCCGGCATGATCGTCGCTCTCGACGCCTTCGGTCCCGTCACGGACAACGCCGGCGGCATCGCGGAAATGTCGCACCTTCCGCCGGAAGTGCGCAAATCCACCGACGCGCTCGATGCGGTCGGCAACACCACCAAGGCCGTCACCAAGGGTTACGCCATTGGTTCGGCCGGCCTCGGCGCTCTGGTCTTGTTTGCGGCCTATGCAAACGACCTGCAGTATTTTGCCGCTCACGGCGACAAATACCCGTATTTCGCCAATGTCGGTACGATCTCGTTCGAGCTTTCGAACCCTTACGTCGTCGCGGGTCTGCTGTTCGGCGGCCTCATCCCCTATCTCTTCGGCGGTATCGCCATGACGGCCGTCGGCCGTGCCGCCGGGGCGATCGTGGAGGAGGTTCGTCGGCAGTTTCGCGAAAAGCCCGGCATTATGCAGGGCACGGAGCGTCCTGATTACGGCCGCGCCGTCGACCTTTTGACCAAGGCGGCCATTCGCGAAATGATCGTCCCGTCGCTCTTGCCAGTCCTGGCGCCGGTCGTCGTCTATTTCGGCGTCCTGCTGCTGTCCGGTTCCAAGGCCTCGGCCTTCGCCGCTCTCGGCGCTTCGCTGCTTGGTGTCATCATCAACGGCCTCTTCGTCGCCATCTCGATGACGTCTGGTGGCGGTGCATGGGACAACGCCAAGAAGAGCTTCGAAGACGGTTTCGTCGACAAGGACGGCACACGTCACATGAAGGGGTCGGAGGCTCACAAGGCCTCGGTGACGGGCGATACCGTCGGCGATCCCTACAAGGATACGGCAGGCCCGGCCGTCAACCCGGCGATCAAGATCACCAATATCGTCGCCCTGCTACTGTTGGCCATTCTGGCCGGATAAGGGAACGCAGACCGAACACATAAAGAAAACCCGCGGGGCGAAGTGCCTCGCGGGTTTTTCTTTGAGCTGCTCCCCGGTTTATTGGCCGGGGTTGAGGTTGTTGAGGAAGTTCCTCGCGCCGTTGACGCCGCCGGCGGCACCGCCCTGGAGGATCTGCTGCAGGAAGGTGATGTCGCGACCGCCTGTCGGTGTCGTGCGGCTGATCATGTCGAAGACCTTGCCGTCCTTCAGCGTGTAGTTGGCTTCCTGCTTCACGACGCCGGTCTTATCGAAATAGATCGCCAGAATGTTCTGGTCGACCAGCTTCGGCTTCATGAAGGCAACGGCGCGCGTGCGCTTCTGGGAGATGTAGTAGAAGACTTCACCGTCGAAGGTCGCCGTGGTCGAGGGCGTGCCGAGCGAGAGCAGGACCTGCTCGCGGCTCGAGCCGACCGGCGCAAGCGCCAGCGACTGCGGATCGAAGATATAGCCGTTGTTCATGACCTCACTGGTCTTGCAACCCGAAAGTCCCATGGTCGCAATCACCAGGGCGATGGCGGCAGTGCTGCTGAAAGTAATGTCAGACTTGAAATACCGTCTGGTCAACGACATCTCATCTCCCCTAATGAATCAATCCGATGGCCGGGTGGCCGGTATGACCTTGCTGTACATATCATTGTGGCCTTTCCGCGATGGGAAAAGGTACAATCATGTTGTTCGGCACTCTTCGTCACCGATCATGCACAACATGACGACGATAAGGGCTGGAGCCTCGAAGCGGGCACAAACGGCATTGCAATTCGCGCCTGCTTCGGTAAACCAGCTTTTGCGTGGATGCAACAAGGCCAAGCAAAAACGGCGCGCTCCAAGGGAGCCAATTCCGGGAATTTTCATGATTTTTGGGCTCTTCCGCAAAAGAAATCACAACCAGATCATCGTCGTCAGGCAATATGAGATCCTGACATCCATGGCGCGGCAGCCGGTTTTCTACACCGACTATGATGTGCCCGATACGGTGATGGGGCGTTTCGAATTGCTCTCGGTCGTCATGATCCTGTTTTTCCGCCGCACGCGTTCTTCGGTCACGAGCGGTCAGGAACTGGCGCAGGAAATCGTGGATGCCTTCTTCGAGGATATCGATTATTCGATCCGTGAACTCGGGATCGGCGACAACAGCGTGCCGAAGCGGATGAAGAAGCTCGCGGGCATGTTCTACGGACGCCTCGAAAGCTATGCCGGGGCCATGGATGGCGCTGATCGCGCCGCGCTTGCTGCAGCGCTTCAGCGCAACATCTATCCCAAGGCGGATGAAGGCACGGCCTCCATGGGAGCATTGGCCGACTGGATGATGATCGCCGAAGCGCACCTCGCGACAGTAACCGAAAATCAGATCGCCACGGGCTCGGCGACGCTGCCGCTACCAGATGAAGTCGGCCAGCGCGCCGGTTAGGAGATAAAAATGAAAAGACACGACTCCGATGAAACGCCGTTTTCCTATCCGGTAAAGGTAGGGCATATCTCCGCCAATCCGGTGGATGTGCATCTCGAGGCCGATGATCGCGAGCTTGCCGGGCTTGCTGCCCTTTGGGATGTTCTCTCGGTCGGCAAGCTCGCTGCCGACCTCAAGATTTCGCGCTGGAAAGGCGACGGCGTCCGTATCAAGGGCAATGTGAAAGCCAGGATTGTCCAAGCCTGCGTTGTCACACTCGAGCCAGTCGAATCTGATATCGACGAGGACTTCGAGCACATTTTCGTGCCCGAGGATTCCAAACTGGCGCGCGCGCCGTCGGTGGATGCTGGAGAAATGGTGCTTGATCCCGATGGCCCGGATCTTCCCGAGACTTTTACCGGCGATACGATCGACGCCGGTGCGGTCGTGGCGGAGTTCGCAGCCCTCGCCATAGATCCCTATCCGCGTAAGCCCGGTGTCGAGTTCGAGACGCATATTGAAGACAACGGCGAGGACGACAAGAAGCCTTCGCCCTTCGCCGTTCTGAAAGACTGGAAAAAGGAATAGGCCCCGGTATTCGAGCACAATTCAGTTGTAACCGGGGGAGAAAACGGTATTTTGACGCCAAATTCGCCCGTCGCGGCGAAGAAAAAGGACTAGGGACGCGTGATCAGAATTTCTCTTGACCTAATGGGTGGCGACTTCGGCCCTGAGGTTGTTGTTCCCGGCGCGGCCAAGGCGCTGGATAGGCATCCCGATATCACATTCATCATGTACGGACAGAAGGAGCGCTGCGAAGCGATCCTGGCGAAATATCCCAAGCTTCGTGAAAAATCCGTCTTTCACGAGTGCGAAGTTGCGATCAGCATGGATGAAAAGCCGAGCCAGGCGCTTCGCCGCGGCCGTTATGTCTCCAGCATGTGGCGTTCGATCGAGGCAGTGAAGGCGGGCGATGCCGATGTCGTCGTCTCTGCCGGCAATACCGGCGCGCTGATGGCGATGGCGAAATTCTGTCTCCGTACGATGGCCAATATCGAACGTCCGGCGATCGCCGCGATCTGGCCGACGCTGCGTGGCGAAAGCATCGTGCTTGATGTCGGCGCGACGATCGGAGCCGATGCGCAGCAGTTGCTCGATTTCGCCCTGATGGGCGGTGCCATGGCGCGCGCGCTCTTCGAGATCGAGCGCCCGACCGTCGGCTTGCTGAATGTCGGCGTCGAGGAAATCAAGGGTCAGGAAGACGTCAAGGATGCTGGCCGTCTCATTCGCGAGGCCAATCTCGAGTCGCTCGAATATTCCGGCTTTGTCGAGGGCGACGATATCGGCAAGGGCACGGTTGACGTCGTGGTCACGGAAGGCTTTTCCGGCAATATCGCGCTGAAGGCTGCAGAAGGCACCGCAAAGCAGATCGGCGCCTATCTGCGCGCTGCCATGTCGCGCACGCTGCTTGCGCGCATCGGCTACGTATTTGCCAAGGGCGCTTTCGATCTGCTGCGCGAGAAGCTCGATCCGAGCAAGGTCAATGGCGGCGTCTTCCTCGGCCTCAACGGCATCGTCATCAAGAGCCACGGCGGCGCGAACGCCGAAGCCTTCGCGGCCGCCATTGATGTCGGCTACGATATGGCCAAGAATGGGCTCACACAGAAAATCGAAAATGATTTGAAGAGATATCATGCCAAACGGCTGCCCCCCATCGGGCCGGAAGCGGCATGAGAGACGGGGTACAAGCAGAATGATCCGTTCAGTTGTTCGCGGTTTTGGGGCGGCGCTCCCCAAGCGCGTCATGACCAATGCCGAGATGGAGCAGGTTGTCGATACCAGCGACGATTGGATCGTCCAGCGTTCGGGCATCCGTCAACGCTATATTGCCGGTGACGATGAAACCACGGCCTCCTTGGGCGAGCAGGCGGCGCGCGCTGCGCTTGCCAATGCCGGAATGACGCCCGACGATATCGACCTGATCATCGTCGCAACCTCGACGCCGGACAATACCTTTCCCGCAACCGCGGTGAATATCCAGAACCGTCTCGGCATGCATCATGGCTTCGCCTTCGATGTGCAGGCGGTCTGCACCGGTTTCGTCTATGCCGTGACCACGGCCGATGCCTATATTCGCGGCGGTCTTGCCAAACGCGTGCTTGTCATCGGCGCCGAGACATTTTCGCGCATCCTCAACTGGACCGACCGCACGACCTGCGTTCTCTTCGGCGATGGCGCGGGCGCGCTCATCCTGGAGGCCGGCGAGGGGAGTGGCGCCAATACCGATCGCGGCGTGCTGACCGCAAGCCTGCGGTCCGATGGCGCCCACAAGGAAAAGCTCTACGTCGATGGCGGTCCCTCTACGACGGGAACCGTCGGTGTCCTGCACATGGCGGGCCGCGAAGTGTTCAAACACGCCGTCGGCATGATCACCGATGTCATCCAGGCCGCATTCGATGCGACGAACACCACGCCGGACGATCTCGACTGGCTCGTGCCGCATCAGGCCAACCGCCGCATCATCGACGGTTCTGCCAAGAAGCTCGGAATCGCGCCCGAGAAGGTTGTGGTCACCGTAGACCTTCACGGCAACACGTCGGCCGCATCGATCCCGCTCGCACTCTCGGTCGCAGCCGGCGATGGTCGAATCAAGAAGGGCGATCTGGTCATGCTGGAAGCGATGGGCGGCGGCTTCACCTGGGGCGCCGTGCTGTTGCGCTGGTAGCGTCAAATCTCTAAAAGCCGTTCCTAACAAGAGCTTGACCGTTTGGCGCAAGGGCAATAGTCTCGCAAAACTTGAAGAATATTACGCAGCAAGATGGGCGGGGAGCTATGACGGGCAAGACAGTGACGCGCGCAGATTTGGCGGAGTCGGTATTCCGGAAAGTCGGTCTCTCCCGGACGGAATCGGCTGAACTCGTCGAAACCGTGATCGATGAGGTTTGCAACGCCATCGTGCGCGGAGAAACCGTGAAACTCTCCTCGTTCGCGACCTTTCAGGTGCGCGACAAGAATGAGCGCATCGGTCGCAACCCGAAGACCGGCGAGGAAGTACCGATCTCGCCGCGTCGCGTCATGACCTTCAAGGCGTCGAACGTGCTGAAGACCCGCATTCTGAAGGCGCATACGAGCCGCAAGGCCAAGACCAAGCCGGCTAATCCTGCCTCCTGATCCAAATCTGGTATTTCTGTTTTCGGCCGGCCGCACGCCCAGTCTTGCGGTCGTTTCGTAATGGCTTGCTTTCGGATTTGTTGCTCAGCCTGTGCAACAGCCGAAGATGTGACTTGAATTTCCGCCGCCAAACCGTTGAAATATGGTGAGTCGTATCATGGAATGGTGCGAATGCCGACATCCGCTTTGCGTGATCCGGCTAAACGGCACCGCATGTGCAGTGTGGGAGTATGGATGATGGACAAGAGCCCGGATGCATTTCGCACGATCAGCGAAGTCGCGGAAGACCTTGATCTGCCGCAGCATGTCCTACGGTTCTGGGAGACCCGGTTTCCGCAGATAAAGCCGATGAAGCGCGGCGGTGGCAGGCGTTATTATCGACCCGAGGATGTCGATCTGCTGAACGGCATCCGCCATCTGCTCTACGATCATGGCTACACGATCAAGGGCGTCCAGAAGCTTCTGAAGACCAACGGCAACAAGTTCGTCATTGCGGTCGGACATGGCGATCTGGCCAGTGTCGAAGCGCTTGCCGCCGCGCAGGAGCCCGCGAGCGTCGAGCCGCGTGTCAACTCCGCCAATAGCGACGAGGACCAGATTGTCGGTCGCGCCAAGGCGCCGATCAGCCGCCGCTTCTTCAATTTCGTCAGCGGCGATGACGGTGTGCCGGATGTTTCCATCGGCAAGTCCAGCGTCGGCAAGGAGGATCGCGCCCTGCTTCAGGAGACGCTCTACGATCTTCTGGAGTGCAAGCGTCTGTTGGATCAGGTTCGGTAAGGCTTTATCTCGCTTGCCTTGGGGATTGCGGCAGAAGCGTGTTGTATTTCTTAAGCGCGCAACTATAGTATGTATCATCCCGTGCGCTGCGTGTATTGGATGTGCGTTGCCGGTGCGTTTTGTTGCTGCAGCATGTAAGTGATATTTTTATCACGCCAACCACTCTTCTACGTTGTAAAAATTAGTTCGGCAGCCTTATTAACTTGCTGCAACAAGATTGCGGGTTCAGTTTGGCGGCGAAGCTTGTTTGCTTCGCCCTGTATGAGGGGAACAGTCAGTCAGGCTATGGAGGGGCACGCTGCTGCCTGCCGGGAGACTCCATTTCTGACGGATAGTCAAATGGAGACACCATGAACATCAAGAGCCTACTACTTGGCTCCGCCGCTGCCATCGCCGCAGCGAGCGCTGCCCATGCCGCAGACGCAATTGTTGCTGCCCAACCGGAACCGCTTGAATATGTCCGTATCTGCGATGGATACGGAACAGGTTATTTCTATATTCCCGGCACTGAAACCTGCCTGAAGATCGGTGGAAAAGTTCGTACCGAAGGCGAGTGGTATGATGCCTATAATCCGAACAGCAGGGTCGGCACGCTCTGGCACGAACGCGTCGAGCTTAACGTCGATACGGCGACCGACACCGAATACGGTCCGCTGAAGACCAACACCATCTTCCGCTGGGAGTGGAACGATGGGGGGGCGACGTCGCCCAAGCTCCTGTTCGCCAATATCAGCCTTGGCGGCTTTACGGTCGGTAAGCTCGACTCCCAGTTCAACCTGTACGTAGGTTACGCTGGCGACGTCATCAACGACGACGTGATCTATGACGGTCCGTATGAACTGAACCAGCTGACCTACAAATATGATACCGGCAACGGCTTCTCTGCCGTGATCTCGCTGGAAGACTCCAACTCCACCTCTGACGGCGAAGCGTCCTACGGTGCCGGCTGGTGGACGGACGACAAATCCAACCATTACGCTCCCGACGTCGTCGCCGGCGTCGGATACACGACGGGCGACTGGGGCTTCAAGGTTGTTGGCGGCTATGACTCCATCGTCGAGGAAGGCGCCATCAAGGCTCGTCTCGACGCCAAGTTCGGCGGCGTGGAGGCCTTCCTGATGGGTGGCTGGAACACGGACGGCGACAAGCTGAACAAATATGCCGGTACGAACCAGGACATCTCGGCCTGCACGGCATCGAATGGCGTCGTCAATCCGGCCAAATGCGGCTGGGGCGATTGGGCATTGTGGGGTGGCGTTGGCGTTCCGATCAATGACAAGTTGAAGTGGAACCTGCAGCTCGCCTACACCGACTCGAAGATGTTCGAAGCGACCACCAACCTCAAGATCTATCCGGTCAAGGATTTCCTGATCTGGCCGGAACTCAGCTATGTGCATTACGACTATATCAAAGATGATACGGTCGCCGGCATTCTTCGCTTCGAGCGGAACTTCTGATCGAAGACAGGGATCCTGCAGCTTCGAAACGCTGTGGTGTGTAAATAGGATGAAAAGGCCCTGCCATTGCGCGGGGCCTTTTCATTTTGCGCGAACGTGCTATTCGCTTCTTAAGGATGATGCTATTTCCGCGTGCATTTTTGCCACAGTTTGGCGGATTTTCGCGCCCGGCTTGATAAGGTTGGCTTGCTAAAGCTTACCCTTGGCTGTAGTCGGTTTTTCCGGGGTTGTATCTAAATTGCCGGAGGGAATATGCGCATACGTGCCACCATGGCGGCGAGCCTCGTCGCCATATCAACTATTTTGTCGAGCTGTCAGACGCCGCAGGAATCCGCGATGAATGCGGAAATGACCTGCCAGTCGCAAGGGTTCCGCCCGGGAACGCAGCGTTACAATCGCTGCGTCGGCGCGACCTATCAGGCAAATCGCGCCCAGGCGCAACAGGCTGAAAACCAGGCGGCCGCCCTCGCTGCGGCCGGCATCATCGGCGGCGTCCTTGTCGGTGCCGCTGTCAGCGACAATCGTCATCATCGCGGCTATTACGGTCGTCCCTATTATCGCCGTTGCTATCGCTGCTGGTGAGCCTTTCTTTGACCCATCGCCGCCCGATGCTCCGCCGGCTCGCGCCGGCGGAGTTTTAGAAAAGAATCCGACACCGCATTCCCGCTGTTCTTCGAATGGCGAAGATAATTATCCTATTGTCTCTTCACGCACTCCGGACGGAGAACTGCCGCGTACTTTTTCCGGCAAGACTCTAACCTTCTGGGGTCATTATCTGACGATTGACAAGTTTCAGACTTCGGTCCGGCTGGACAATGTAGGTTTCGACGACATCCTCACCCCATCGGTTGGTGAAGTCGTGGCGGAATTGCGCACCTGGGGGCGATTTCGTCAGCTTCATATGCGGCTGGCCGCCATAGGTGATGCTGCCCGGAATGGGCTGCAGCGGTTCGGTTGTGTTGCACGCGGCAAGCAGCGGCGCGCACAGCAGGAGGGGTACTATATAGGGCTTCATTGCCTTGACTTTCCGCGCACTTTCCGCCTTTCGAAATCAGTCGCACAATAAAGGCGGAAGGGCATCTATGAGTGTGGCTTCAAATCACTATATACAGATAATGACGGCGCGCTCGGCAGCAAGGTTTCCGTGCTGATTTACTTGACGACGCCGACGGTTTTCGAAGGAGTCGCATATGTTTACGATTGCCAGATCGATAGCTGCAGCGGGTTTTGGTCTCTTGTTGGCGGCCGGCGCCGCCATGCCGGCCGGTGCCATCACCATGCCGGCCCTGTCCGTGCCTGCAGCCGCACAGTCGGACATCATCCAGGTTCGCGATCACAGCCACGGCCATTGGCATCATCACAACCGTTGGGGCAGCGGCCATCGCTTGCACGGCGATGACAGTTACTACGACGATGATTCAGGCAGCGGCCTCCTGTTCAAATCTTTTGTGACCGGTACGCTGTTCAACAGGCAGGGCTCGCAGAGCTACTACGACGGTCATGCGCGCGACTGCGCAAGCCGCTATCGCTCTTACCGCGCCTCGGACAACACCTATCAGCCGAGCCACGGACCAAGACAGCTGTGCCGCTGAGCGGCAACTTTTTCTGAGCAGACCGCTACTTTTCGCTTGCGTCCGGAAACGCTAAACTCTAAACGAAACAAGCCGTTTCGGCAGGTCGGGGCGTAGCGCAGCCCGGTAGCGCACTTGACTGGGGGTCAAGGGGTCGCTGGTTCGAGTCCAGTCGCCCCGACCATTTATCTCTTTGAACTCCCAATCGAATTTCTGAAAATCAACTGCACCAGGATGTAGCCCGGCCGCTCCAGCGGCGGGCAAGACCTTCTGATATCATCTGGTCGCCCAGCGAGCGTCCAGCGCGCATGGCGATGCGTAGCTTGCCGCCATTGGGATCGTCGCGGCGGTTGCTGCCGGAAAGCACGAAGCTTCCATCGTTGAGAATGGCCTGCAGGCGCAGCTTTGCGGCCACGCCTCTCTGTTTCTCGCTCGGGCAGCGTGCGGTACCGGCGTCCGGCACATCGATATCGGCCAGCTGGATTCGGATGCCGTCTTGCCAGAAGGTATTGCCGTCAACAACGCAATTCGTTCCCGAACCGGCACCGCAAATCACGAAACGGCCGCCGGTCTGGGCTCGCGGGCTGGTTATGGGCCGCTCGACAGGTATTCTGGCGACCGGCATCGCCACGGGGATAGCGGCGGGCGGCACCGGCAGGCCAGATGTCGCGCGCGGTTCCGGAGTGATTGCCGCGGTTTTGATCTGTGGCTTTGCCGCCGGTACGGGCGCCTCCCGGGCCATTTGCGGCATGCCGGCGACCGCGCCGGCGTGGGCCAGCATCGACGGCATGTCCTTCCGGTGCTGATAGGCGTAGATGCCGGCGATCGTCGCCAGGCCGACAACGCCCCATAGCCACATCGAATTGCCCGCCTTGGACTGCGGCTTGCGCCGCGTGCGTCGTTTCGCTTTCGCCATGGTATCGTCCCTCAATTGCGAGAGGGATTATCGCCGCCATTTCTTACCGATCCGTTGGCTTCGGCGGAGATCATGAATTGCGATGGGGCAGGGCTACTTCCCAGCAGCTGCCGGCGGCTTCAGTTTCACCGACATCGTCACCTGTCCGTTGATGGAAAGTCTGGCGCCGCGATTGTCGAGGTTGTTGATGGAAGTGTTGCTTGACATGGCGCTGATCTCGCAGGCATCCGCGATGGTATCGAGCAGGGTGGCGCAGCTGCTCGCCGCAATCTTGTAGAAGGATTTCAAGGCCTTCTCCTGCTCTTCCTCGCTGTCGCCATCGGCTACCGGATAGGAAATAGATATTCCGGACTGAACTGTAATATATCCTTCCGGCGCCTGGCGGGGATTGCGCAGCGGCAGATTCGAAAAATTCTGCGCCAGCGCCGGCAGGGCTGTTGCCGCAAGTGCCAGGCCGAGAGCGGTAGAAATCAGAAATCTGGTCATCGTCGTGCCTCCGTTTTTTCCGCTTATCGCAGATGTGGATAAAGGCTTGGTGAGGCGCTGACTTAAAATTGTATCCTTGGCCAATTCCATTGCAGAACTTGCGAATCAGAAGTGCTCCGGGCTGAAAAGCTTCCTTGCCAAGCCTGTGGGCAAGGCGCATAGTCCCCTCCTGTCGTCGGGGATAAACGGGTGCCGACGAAGTGTTGCGTGCTTCTGCCCGACAGACGACGAGACGCGCAAATGCTGGACACTCCTATCCATCCACGAGATCTGCCGCTATTTTCAGACGATCTGGATCGCCTCGAGAAGGTGCTGGACACCGTCTGCAAGGATCGTGGCATGAGCCCCCGCAGCCCAGAAGCCGAGCGGCTCGGCGCGTTGATCATTCAGCTCTATCGCCAGGGCGTGAAGGACGACGCAAAGCTCATCGCGCTTGCACGGGCTTATTTCTGACGCAGGTGCGTTTTTTTGTGGTCGGAAATCTAATCGATTTAAGCTGATTTCACATAGCTGCAATGATGCTTTGTGCCTGTTCGAAGTGGACCGGCCTCCCTATATTTGCTGCGTTGCACAAAGAGATTCGATTTCTCGATGTCACTGATTCTCGAAAGGAACAGTGCGCGCCAGCCAGCAGCGGAAGAAAAACCGACCGTGGCTGGCGTGGATAGAAAGGTCCATGATGAATTTTAAAGTTCCGAGCCGGCTTCGCCGCTTGCTCGTTGATTCCGTCGAGCTGCCGCAGCTCAAATTCCCGATGACGCAGCCGCTGTCTCAGCCGTCGCGCCGTCGCGTTTCCACGCGCCCGTCGTCGCAGCGGTTGACGGAAGTTTTGTGGTTTGGCCGCAATCCTGGCAATCTGCGCATGCTCGAATATGTGCCGCCGGGTGTGAAGGCCCCGATGCCGCTCGTTGTCGTCCTGCACGGCTGCCATCAGAATGCCGAGGATTTCGATCGTGCGAGCGGCTGGACGGCGCTTGCCCGCGAGCATGGCTTTGCCGTGCTTTACGCCGAGCAGAAGGCATCGAACAATCCCAATCTCTGTTTCAACTGGTTTCGCCCGAGCCTGGTCACGCGCGATCGCGGCGAGCTCGGTTCTATCCGCGAAATGATCGATTTCAGCCGTCGCGTGCATTCGATCGACGATAGCAGGATTTTCGTCATGGGCCTGTCAGCCGGCGGCGCGCTGGCATCTGCATTGCTGGCGACCTATCCGGAACTCTTCGCCGCGGGCGCGATTATCGGCGGCCTGCCTTTCGGTGCTGCCCGGGATGCCATGTCTGCGCTTGACGTGATGAAGCGCGGCTCCAGCCGCCCGGCGGAAAAGTGGGGAGAGCTTGTTCGCGAAGTCTCTCCTGAAGCCGCGCGCTATCCGGTTGTCTCCATCTGGCACGGCGATGCCGATGACGTGGTGTCCTTCGCCAATGCGGAGGCATCTGTCGCGCAGTGGCTGGCCGCCCGCGAGCGTCCTCGAACCAAGGGCCGGCTGCGTCTTTTCGAAGGCGGCGAGCGGCGCGAATGGCGCGACGACTATGGTCATATGATCCTGGAGCTCGTCACGCTGACTGATTTCGGCCACGGCTTGCCCGTTGGCTCCGTCGTCGACGGCTGGGAACCGGCCAACGACACCGAGCGCTACATCCTGCCGGCTGCCCTGTCGGCGCCGGACGAGCTTGTCAAAAGCTGGAAGCTCACAGCTTAAGGCAGGTCTCGGAGGCAGCGATGCGCCTCAGAGATCAGTCGTCATTGGTGGCATTCAGGTTTTCCGGCCGGATGCCATCCCCCTCAGACCAATGCTTGAAGCGTATGCCGGGGCCACCCATGCCGTCGCTGCCGCCGGCAAGGAAAAGAACGCCGTGGTGCTCGAGGACGGAGCGAACCGCCGCAAGCGCTTTCATATCCGTCGAAGCGGCCTCGGCTTCCAGTGCCTCGATCGCCGAAACCGGGAGTTTGCTCTCGTTGGCAAGCGTCTCCGCCGTCAGTCCGAGCATGGCGCGCGCACCGCGCAATTGTGCTGAAGTAATCATGAGTTAAGTCTATCGCATCGGCTCGAAAAGCGGAACCGATTTCCAAGGAAAATCGCCAGCGGATTTAAAAGGCGGCGGCGCTCTTCCCGCGCTCTTCAACCGTATTGTCCAAAGTGGAATTGGCCACCAGTTCCAGCGGCGCCGGGGAAGGGTAGCCCAGCAGGTCGTGGTAGATTTTCTCGGTCTTGTCGGCCATGCCCGTGAGCGTATAGCCATCCTTGCGGCGGCGGGCTTCGGCAGTGAAGCTTGCAAGCAGCGCCGGATCGGCAAGGCGTGCCATTGCGGCCGCCAATGCTTCCGGATCGTCGCTGTTTGGCACGATATAGCCGTTCCTGCCATGCTCCAGCACGGTGCGCGCGCCGCCGACATCGGCGAGCAGCAGCGGCTTGCCGGCTGCTGCCGCCTCCAGCATCACATAGGACATCGCCTCATAGCGGCTTGGCATGACCACGGCGTCGAAGGCGTTGATGGCCGTCACACCGGGCACGCTGCCGTCTAGACGGGCACGATCTTCCAGCCCCGCGACCTTGATCATGTTGCCGACGCTTTCGGCCAGCTCGCCGATCCCGATCATCAAAAGATGGGCCTGCGGCACGTCCGCGGCGATGCGCGCGAACGCTTCGACCAGCCGCTCCGGCGCCTTCTGCCGGGTCATCCGGCCGACGAAACCGAAGAGCAGCGCGTCTTGCGGAATGCCGTAGCGCCTGCGAATGGCCGCGCGCTGGCTGAGAGGCGGTGCGCTGACGCCGTTGACGACGACGCGCAGGCATTTTTCCGGGATGCCGAGGGAGAGGGCGTGGTTATATTCATCCTGCGAAACGCAGACCAGACGGTCCGTCAGCAACGTGCCGAGAAGGCGTTCGATGCCGCCATAGATCAGGCGGCCCTTCGCACCGAGCGTCGGGTCCATGGTGCGGAAGGCATGCGGCGTGTAGAGAACGGGCACGTGCCGTCCAGGTAGCCGCAGCCGCGTCAGTGCGCCGGCCTTGGAGCTGTGGCCGTGGATCAGGTCGAAGGGCCCATGCGTGGCAGCGATCTTGCGGAGACGCCACCATGCCGTCAGATCCCAGGGGCCGGGAGCGCGTCGCATGGCGAGCGGTATGACACGGTCGAGGCCAATGTTTTCCAGCTCGGCGACAAAGGCGGGCTCGGCGCGAACAGGCGAATAGACGGCGGTGACGGAGTGACCGCGATGCTGCATCGCCCGGCAAAGATCGAGAAAATGCCGTCCGGAACCGCCGCCGCTCGGCTCGAGAACCTGCAGCAACGACAGGCGTTTGACGTTGGTGCGAATGTTCACGGGGCAGCTTCCCTTCTGTTCAGGTCGCGCTGATACTTCTGCTCCAGGGCGCCGCAGCCCCAGACGATGCCGATCAGCATGTAGAAATGGCGCCAGTGATCGGTGTCGATGACATTGCCGATACCGACATGGCCGAGAATGACGATCCAGGCGATCATCACGTAGGGCTGCCAGGGCCGTTCGCGCAGCAAGTTGCGGAAGCCGATATAGATGGTCCAGCAGATCATGCTGATCCACGTCACGAAGCCGATCCAGCCATATGTCGTCAGCGTCTTCAGCCAGGTATTGTGCTCGTCCTCGCGAAAGATCTGGCCGAAGACCAGCGGCCCGATGCCGAGCGGCCGCTCCATCGACATCATGAAGCCGATGCCGTGACGTTCGAAGCGGCCGAGATGCCCGCCGTCATAGCTCTGCACGAGTTGCAGGCGCGTCGAGAACAGGTCGCTGACCTGCGGAAACTGCAGCGCGACGACGAGCAGGACAACCATGAGAATGATTGCCGCCAGCGACATCACCAGGATGCGCAGCCGGAACGTATTGCTGCGATGCTTCAGCAACATGCAGAAGATCAGCATGACCGATGCAAAGGCGAAGAGGGCCCAGGCCGCGCGGGAGAAGGACAGGAAGATGCCGAAGGCAAGCACGAACAGGCAGATGCCCTTGATCGGTGCTTTCTTCAGATCGCCGATCAGAAGGCCGTGCATGAGATAGAGGCTTGGCGCCACCAGATAGGGGCCGAAGACGTTCGGGTCCTGGAAGGCGCCCATGGCACGGTCGTAGCGGGTGAAGATGTCGAAACCCGGAACGGCGTGGAAATAGCCGAGGATGCCGAGGCTGGCCGTGATCAGCGCCGCGACGACCCATGTATTGAAGATCAGCCTCAGCCGTCTTTCATTGTCTTCGGTAATGGCCGCATAGAAGACGGAACTCAGCGCGAGAAAGGTCGAGACGGCAATGTAGATCGGGCCGTCGAGATGGTTGCCTGCGGCAAGGTCGTGCATTTGCGTGATTGAAAGCATCCCGCCGACGTTGAAGGTCAGGAACAGGGCGAGGAGCGGCGCCACATTGCGCGATATCTTAAGCCCTAGAATGAACCAGGTGCCGATAAGAAAGGCCAGCCACAGTTCATAGGGTGCCGGCTCGGCGATGACGAAGCCCGAAAGGAACACGCCGATGGCGACGCTCGCCGTCCCGATCAGCCGCATGGCGGCAAGCTGCGGCTGCGCGACGCGGGGCGATGGCAGGTCGAGCGTGGTCAATAGGCGTTTTCCGTATTGAGCAGGCGGAACGGCGTCAGGAACAGGATCTTCAGATCGAAGAGCAGCGACCAATTCTCGATGTAGTAGAGATCGTAGGCCGTGCGGAACTTGATCTTGTCGTCGCTGTCGATCTCGCCGCGCCAGCCGTTGATCTGCGCCCAGCCTGTCACGCCCGGCTTGACGCGATGGCGTGCGAAATAGCCTTCGACGACGTCGGAATAGGTGCGATTGTGGCTGGCGGCAAGCACGGCATGCGGTCGTGGGCCAACGAGCGAGAGGCTGCCGAGCAAAACGTTGAAGAGCTGCGGCAGCTCGTAGATCGACGTCTTGCGAATGAAGCGTCCGACGGGAGTGACGCGCGGATCGTTCTTCGTCACGGCATTGCGTGCCGACGGATCGCTCATATGCGTGTACATCGAGCGGAACTTGAAGACGTTGATGATCTCGTTGTTGAAGCCGTGGCGCTTCTGCATGAAGAAGACCGGCCCCCTCGAGGTGACCTTGACTGCAATTGCCGCGCCGAGCATGACCGGCCAAAGCAAGGCAAGCGCGACCACGCTGAAGAAGATGTCGAAGATCCGTTTGGCGACGCCGTCCCAATCTCTGATCGGCTTGTTGAAGATGTCGAGCATCGGCACGGCGCCGACATGCGAGTAGGCGCGGGGACGGAAGCGCAGCTTGTTGGCGTGGGCCGCCAGACGAATGTCGACGGGCAGCACCCAAAGCATTTTCAGCAATTGCAGGATGCGATCCTCGGCGCTGATCGGCAGCGCGATGATCAGCATGTCGACGCGCACGAGCCGGGCGAAATCGACCAGTTCCGCCACGTTTCCAAGCTTCGGATAGCCGGCGACCATCACTGGCGAGCGCTTCTCGCCGCGGTCGTCGAAAATGCCGCAGATGCGGATGTCGTTATCGGGCTGATGTTCGAGCGCGCGGATGAGTTCCTTTGCCGGCTCGCCGCCACCGATGATCACTGCGCGCCGTTCCATGACGCCGTTACGGGCCCAATGACGGATGCCATAGGCAAAAAGCAGGCGGGCGACCAACAGGAAAGCTGCGCCGGCCGCGAGCCATAGGCCGAGAAGAGGGTACGAGTAGATATTGCCGATATCGAACGGCAGAAGGGCGATGACCATGACCGCGAAGGCTGCGACCCACGATCCGAGAATCCGGTGCAGAAAGCGGTGCGGCGAGCGCAGGACCGGGATCTGATAGGCATCCGAAATCTGCAGAAAGACGATGGCAAGGCCACTGAGGGCAACGGTCACCAAGGCTTTCGACACGAAGGGATGATTGTCTGTCGTCCCGAAGAAGAGGATCGCCAGCCCGAATGCGAGCTGCGACAGAAGTTCGAACAATCGGTATTGTCCGACGATGATTGCCGGAGACTGGTTGGTTTCGCGAAGCTGTTCGGCGATCTGCCGGGCATAGGCATTCATGCCGTCCGGGCGCTCGCTGTTGACCTCTCCGATGTCGCGCGTGCGGATTTCAGAAACCTGCTTGCGAAGATTGTCCAAGTTAAATTGCTCGGACTTTTCACTTGTGTTCATGGCAATTTATCCGGTCGTTACCGGAAAATGGCTATCAGAAATCAGCTAAGAAACACTTACAACACTTGCTGGTATTCTAACCGTCGTTGTCCAGGCCAAGTATATTTTGATACAGCTGCAAAGTATCCCGTGCCATGACCGAGGCGGAAAAATTGGACCGGATCGTCCCTATATCTGGCATGTTGCGCGCGCCCCAGTGAAGCTCCGTGATCGCTTCGGCCATGATGCGCGAGAGATCGTCGGCATCCTCCGGCTTGGCGAGGGCAGGGCTGTTTTCGCCGAGCGCTTCCGCAACGCCGCCGACGCGGGAGGCGATGACGGTCTTTCCGGCGGCGAGCGCCTCCAGAACGATATAGGGCATCGCCTCGGCGCGCGAGGGAACGATGACGTTCTGCGACACAGTAAAGGCTTCCTGCACGCGCATGGCGGGCAACATGCCAATACGATGGCCAAGGCCGCGTTCGACCATCATCCGGTGATATTTGTCCCTGTCCGGTCCGTCGCCGATCATCAGTGCCGAGAGCGGCCTGCCGATCCGTCGTTCCGTTCTTGCAAAAGCGTCCACAAACAGATCGGGACCTTTGAGGTCCCGGAGCATGCCGATATAGACGAAATGCACGGAGTCTGATCGCGTCGGCACGGTTCGGAAATCCCTTTCGCTGATGCCATTGTAGATCATCATCGAGCGGGTACGCGGCTTGCCGATCTTGCGTTCATAGGTGCGGCGTTCGAAATCGCAAATGAAGATCAGGCCGTCGGTCAGAAACTCCAGCATCCGTTCCAGGCTATGCACCAGCATACCCTGGAGCGAACGGCGCGGGAAATGCAGGCTTCCGCCATGCGCTGTATAGAGGCGGGCTACGCGATACCTGTTGACCCGCAGGATTGAGCCGAGAACGCGCGCAAGCAGGCCGCCTTTGGCGCCATGCCCGTGCAGCACATCCGGCCGCAAACTCTTGATTTCCTTGTAACTGCTCCAGAGAGTACCGACATCCCAAAGGGTGATTTGCCGCCGGATCGGCAGGCGGATGATGCCGAGCGCCAAGAAGGGCGCGATATCGTCGAACAGACGATCCTCATGCGCGCCGCCCGTCAGGCTGTCGCAAAGAATACCGACCTCGTGGCCTGCCTTGCTCTGTTCCTCCGCCAAATCCCGGACATGACGGAAGACTCCGCCGACCGGCGATCTGAAGCAGTGAAGGATACGAAGTGGTCTGGCCATGAGCGGACGCGGTTAGAACAACCGCTCTCTGACGTAGATGGTGTCGCCTGCCAGTACCGGATCGGAAATGCCGACCCGTCCCGTCATGACATGACCGTTGATCTTGCGGGTGACATCGGCATTGGATTGGTTGGCTCTGCTGCTGAAGCCGCCCGCAACAGCGATCGCGTTCTGGACCGTCATGCCCGGCACGTAGGAATATTGGCCGGGCTGCCCGACTTCACCCATGATATAGACCGAGCGATAACGGTCGATGTCTATGGTGACGTCGGGGTCGCGGATATATCCCTGCCGAAGCTTCTGCGCGATCTGGCCGGAAAGCTGCTGCAGGGTCCGGCCGCGGGCAGCGACCTGACCGATCAATGGGAAGGCAATGTAGCCGGCCTGATCAACCGTATAGGTATTGGTCAGCCCGGTCTGGTCGAACACCGTCACGCGCAAGCGGTCGCCGCTGTCAAGCGTATAGGGCTGGATCGTGGCTTCGCTGAAGGCTTTGGGCGCCGGCTGATAGGTGTTGCAGCCGGTGAGCGCGGCGCTCACGGCAGCCATGCCGAGTGCAAGGACAATCTTTGACTTTGCGAAGGGCATTTCGCGCTCATTAGAAAGGGAAAAGACTAGCGTCGTTATCAATCCGTTAGGGTTAACGGTCGGTAAATAGCAAAGGAAATTCCAGGAAAAAATTAGCGATGCCAAAAATAATGCTGGCGAAATACTATTAACGCTTGGGTTACCATAGTCGTTTACGCTTAATTTTGGCTTTCTATTATGGAGTTTTTGCCTATGTCCGGTGTCAACAACACCCAGCAGGATGTGGACATCGATCTCGCTCAGCTCTTTCGCGCGGTGTGGCAACGGCGGGTGCGCGTCATTGCCATCACGCTGGTTGGCGCGTGTGCGGCATTTGCGATTGCCAAGGTGATGTCGCCGGAATATCGTAGCGAGGCTCGCATCCTGATCGAACAGCGCGCGCCGGCCTTTGCGGCAACGACATCCGGGAATGACGCCGGTGCCGGCCCATTGCTGGACGAATTGAATATTGCCAGCCAGGTGCAGATATTGCAGTCGGCGGATCTGGTCAAGCAGGTCATCACCAATCTCAAGCTCTACGACCGCCCTGAATTTGCCGCCGGCAACAACGACTCCGCGCTCTCGGATATTCTGATCAAGCTGCATCTTAAGCGGGCGGTCGCCGACAAGGCCCCGGAAGAGCGGATGCTGGACGCCTTCAACAGCCGGCTGCAGGTCTATCAGATCAACAGCTCGCGCGTGATCGGCATCAGCTTCACCTCCCGCAACCCGGATCTGGCCGCCAGCGTGCCGAACGCCATGGCGCAGGTGTATCTGTCCATGCAGAGCGGCGCCAAGCTTGATTCCAACAGCGAGGCGACGCGCTGGCTCGAGCCGGAGATCGCCAAGCTGCGCGATAAGGTCAGCGAGGCTGAAAAGAAGGTCGCGGACTACCGCTCCGCCAACGGCCTTCTCCAGACCAGCCAGAACAACAATTTCGCCACGCAGCAGCTCGCGGATATCTCCACACAGCTGGCGCAGGTTCGTGGTGACAGAGCCAATGCCGAGGCTCGGGCGCAGGCGGTGCGCAGCGCGTTGTCCAGTGGCCGTTCCACCGATACGCTCGCCGATGTCGCGGGGTCGCAGACCATCCAGCGGCTGAAGGCGACCCAGTCGAGCCTGGAGTCGCAGATTTCGGATCTGTCGACGACATTGATGGATGGGCATCCGCGGCTGAAGAGCCTGCGGGCACAGCTCGCCGATATTCGCCAGCAGATCGACCGCGAGACCCAGAGGATTCTGGCAAGCATAGAGAACGAGACCAAGGTCGCGCAGCTGCGCGAGCAGCAGCTCCTGGCGCAATCGAACACCCTGAAGGCCGACAGCGCCCGGGCAGGGGAGGACGAAGTCGGCCTCAATGCGCTGGAGCGTGAAGCCACCGCCGAGCGGCAATTGCTCGAAACCTATCTCGCCCGCTATCGCGAGGCGGCCTCCCGTGTCGACAAGAATTCCAGCCCTGCCGATGCACGTATCGTGTCAACGGCCGTCGAGCCGGTCGATCCGTCTTTCCCGAAAGTTGGCCCGATCGTCGTCGTCGCCACGCTTGCCACCTTCATCCTCACTGCCATTGTCATCATGCTCGCGGAGTTGTTCAGCGGACGCGCACTGCGCCCGGTCGGAACTTCCCGCAAGGAGGACGCCGTACCGGGTGCAGCAGAGCGCGCTCAACCCGTCAGCGAGCCGGCTCCGGTTCGGACTGTTGCCCAGGCCATCAATGTCGAGGCGCCGGCAAGCATGCTCTCGGTTCCGGCAGAGGAGCCTCCTGTCGCGGCCGCTACAATTGTTTCGGAGGCTGCAATTGCGCCTGCCGCCGCAACCGCTACCGAGAATGCCATCGCTGCGGAGCATGAAGCCGAGCATCCTGTTCATGCGGAAGAGGAAGATGAGGATTTCTCCATCCAGTCCGTCGCTGACTATCTGATCGACAGCGGCTCGCGGTTGGCCATCGCCATATCTCCGACCGGTGACAATGGTTCGACGGCAACCGTCATGCTGGCTCGAACCATTGCCGATGCGGGAAGCCGCATCGTGCTGGTCGACATGACCGGCACCGGATGTCCCTCTCGGCTTATGGCCGAGCATGATGAGCTCCCCGGCGTCACCGACCTGCTATGCGGCGAGGCAGCCTTTGCGGATACGATCCATCCGGATCGCCTGTCGGATGCCCATCTCGTGCCGCAGGGCATGAGCGATCTTGCCCGCGCGATGCGCGGTGCCGACCGCCTGTCGCTGATCCTCGATGCGCTCGGTTCGGCCTATGACATCGTGCTTGTCGAATGTGGCGCGGCCGAGGTCTCCGGCGTCGCGCGGTTGACGCGCAGCAAGGACACCGAGATCGTCCTGTCGATGCCGGAGCCGGATGAGACCCAGTTCGTCGCAGCCATGACGGAATTCCAGAAGGCAGGCTATGAGCACATCATCCTGATGTCCGGCTGGCGCGAGGAGCACGATCCGGATACGCGTCGCGACGCAGCTTGATCAATCGCCGTCCCCGCCACCGTCGCCAGTGTCCGCCGTTGCTGTGTCGCCGCCTTGGCGCGCCCGCAGTCGCTGGATGAAGGAATAGAGCTTTCGATTGGACTTGATCGCGGTCTTGGTGCGCGTGATGCCCCGTTGCGTCATTGCCGCCAGATGGCCCAAGCCCGAGATCGGCAAGAACAGATCGTGTTGCACCGTTTCCATCGGGCACCAGGATCGCTTGTAGGTCTGGTTGCCGATGCCGAAATCGAAAAGAGCGACGCCTTCGCGATGCAGTCGTTCGATCATCAGCCAGAACAGCAATTCGCCTGGGCTTGCCTCCGCGACCAGAGCTTCATCGATGGAAGCAAACTGGCAGATGACGTGGTCTCCCTTGCGCGACAGCGCGGCGATTGCCGGAATATGGCCTTGATGCTCGCCCTTCAGCCGCAGGGCATGCATCTGCAGCGTCGCATCGCGACTGCCCGGTTCGCGCCGGTCTAGCATCGCGTAGAGCGCCGCCTTGATCCGGGCGTCCTTGAAGGCGTTGGGCAAACCGGCTTCCTTGAAGCGGATCGCTTTCTGCCGGAAGAAAAGATCGAGAAGGGCGCGCTGCTCCTCGCCGTCCGCGATCACATGCTCATAGCCGCCTTTGGCATCGAGAATTCTGCTTTGATGCTTGAACTTCTTGCGCCGGCGCTTGGCATTCACCTGCTTCAGACTTGTTTCGAAACTGCCGAGAAACGGCATCTGAAAGGCATGGTTCTGGTTTTCGATCGAGGTCAGCGATGCAAGCGGGCTTTCGCGGCCGCGCCATTCGAGCGGGATATTGCGCAGGATAACGACGTCGGCCTTGCCGCGCAGAGCAGCCGCAATCGCGTTTGCCTGAAGGGGCGCTAGCCTTCCGCTTGCCAGGAATCGGGGCGAAAACAGGCCGGTATTGATATTGTTGTGATGGCCTCCGATGAATTCGGCTCGCCTTATTCCGCGGCTGCGGATGATCTCAAGCGGCAGTATGAAGGCGGTTTCGTCTCCGATGGAGCCGCGGACGATGACGAGAGGACGTTCGAAATTCTCCGCCCAGGCGGCACACCAGTCGTAACTCTGGTGCAGCGAGGAGAGATCGTCCTGTTCCAGCGCCCGCCATGCGGCTTCGAGCGGTGCCATTCTGTCGAAGATTTCGACCCTTAGTTGATCGGAGGCGTTACGTGGCAGCCCGATGGGCGCGGTGCGTTCATCCGCAGCTTCGGCGGCGATGCGGGTGATGTCTCGCGTCTGGGTCTGCATCCGATCTCTCCGCTGTGGCGGCATTCGAGCACAGTCTGGCGCGAAACGGCTTATTTTGGCTTAATATGGGACATTCGCGCCGGATAAGGCGGTATCAGGGTTAGTCTTGTGTAAATCGCGCCGCGGAAGCCCTCATTGCGGGCGTGGTCCGGCCATCCACTTGATGATGCCCATCGCCGGCAATACCCAGATGATGCCGCTGAAAAAGAAATACAGGAAATGCACCCAGCCGGGTTGATCTGCAAGCGTTCGCACTGCAACGATCATGGCAACGATCGCATAGATTGCAACCAGCAGCACGAGCAGGATCATGCCAATGAATTTGCGCAGGCGAAGGGGCACGGGGTTTTCTCCTCATTATAACGACATGCCGCGACGGCATGCCGCAAACTCCCGGGACTTGTTTTGCACGGCCCTATCGGGCAAATCAACAGCCTGATCGAAGGGAGAAGCCATGGCTGCCACTAATTTTACGACCGAACAGGCTATTTTGAAGGAAGTGGCTCGTCAGGACCGAAATCGCCGCGCCATCCGCATCTGGCTTGCCTGCGTGCTTCTGGTTCTCTTCGGCCTCGTGCTGGTGGGCGGCGCCACGCGCCTCACCAATTCCGGCCTGTCGATCACGCAATGGCAGCCGATCCACGGCGTCATCCCGCCGTTGAATGCGCAGGAGTGGCAGGACGAGTTCGATCTCTACAAGCGCATTCCGCAATTCCAGATCATGAACAAGGACATGACGGTCGAGGAGTTCAAGGGCATCTTCTGGTGGGAATGGGCGCATCGTCTGCTTGCCCGCACCATCGGCGTCATCTTCGGCGTGCCGCTGCTGTTCTTCGTCCTGACGGGCCGCGTCGAGCGCAAGCTCTGGCTGCCCTTGGCGGGCATTTTCCTGCTGGGAGGTCTCCAGGGCGCGATCGGCTGGTGGATGGTCTCCTCAGGCCTGGAAGCGCGCACGGACGTCAGCCAGTACCGCCTTGCCACCCATCTTGTGACTGCCTGTCTGATCTTTGCCGCCTGCATGTGGTTCATGCGTGCCCTGTCGCCACATTCGAACGAACCGCCGCCGACACGCTATTCGGCGAAACTCGCCGGCTTGATCGCTTTCATGGCGCTGTTCCAGATCTATCTCGGCGCTCTCGTCGCAGGTCTCGACGCCGGTCTCAGCTACAATACCTGGCCGCTGATGGATGGCGCCGTTGTGCCGAGCGATCTTTTCATACAATCGCCGGCCTGGATCAATTTCTTCGAGAATCCGAAGACGGTCCAGTTCGTCCATCGCCTCGGCGCCTACGCGATCTTCATCGTCGTTGCCATCAACATGATCGTCTCGCTGCGCGCGGCCCCGCAGACGACGCATGCGCGCCGTTCCGTCGTGCTGTTCGTGCTCGTGCTGATCCAGGCAATCCTCGGCATTTCGACGCTGCTGCTGCATGTGCCGCTGGACCTCGCTCTGGCGCATCAAGGCGGTGCGCTGGTGGTCTTCGGCTTCGCGATTGCCAATTGGCGCGGCTTCTATGGTGAACTGCCGCGCCAGACGTCGATCGTGGTTAGAGATTGAGGCGCATGGCGCCTCGATCCTTCAGGGCAGTTGCGGGAAAGTACGGAGCGATTTTCCGTCAGGAATGGCGTGACGACAAAAGGTTCTAGCGCGAGGAGGCGACGCTTGCCGCCGACGACACCCGCGAGACGACTTTCAGGCGCTTGATTTCACCGCGTCTGAAGGCAGCCAGGAAGCGGTTGTAATCCTTGAAGACCACGCAGCCATTCGATTCGCCACGACCGCCTCTGAGCATGTACGTGTGCGCCAGCAAGCCATCGCGGCCATAGACGCGGGCACCGTTTGCCGGTGTCAGGCGCAGAGCCTGTACGCCATGGAACAGGCTTTCCCTATAGGTCAGGTTATAGGTTTCAGGCGGCGTCGGGCCGGTGTTCTTCCGGTCGACATAGCGGGGATTATCTCGCATGTGGCCGAGGCCAGAATGAGCCTCAAGGCGCTCGCCGCTCGGCAGATAGACCGTCTTTGCCTCGATATCGTAGATCGCCGTGCCCGCACCGGGGCTGATCGCAGCAAACGGGTTGATGAACGGCTTGGTCTTGCGAACGGAACTATCGTCCGGATCGGCATAGGCCATCAGACGCGACGGCGGCTGGGTCGTGCTGGCATCGTTGCCGGTTGCCTTGGCGATAGCGCTTGTGGCACTCGCGCGCTGCACGACCGTTTCGCGGGCAGGGCGCGCCATCGGAATGACATTCAGAACTGCTTCGGCGACGGCAATGTCCGCGTCCTTGGCAGGCACCGGCCTGGCTTCAATAATGGTGGGCAGGCTTATTTCGGGCGCTAACGAGGCGACTGCCACGGGCTCTTCGGTCGCCTTGACCGGGCCTGCAGCCGGCATAAGAGCGGCCATGTATTTCGCCTGGTTGAACGATTGCACGGCTGTTGCGAAGTTTATGGCGATCACCTTGCGGAGATGATCGACCCGCTCCGGCGGCGCTGCGGCCACTTCGACGCGGCCGCTCTTGATGCTTGCCGCCGCATCCTGCGCCTGCTTCATCTCGGAGGTCTGCTGTGCAAGCGCGTAGGCCAGTTGCAGGCGAACCCCATCCGTGCTGTCGGCTTTCGTTCGAACCTCCGCCTCGGCGGCGCTGCCGAAGCGGCTTTGTCCGTGAAGCGAATTCGTCTGGCTGGCGAAGCGGGCGGGGCGCATCGCCGGATTTTGCGGAACGATGAATGCCGATGCGCGCGGCACCAGGAAGCCGTCCGCCGATGTTCCCGCGCCTGGAAGCGACAGCACCATCGACTGCGTCGTTATCAGGGTCGCAGCGACCCAGGCGAAAGCCGCCACCGCAACCCCGGTTGCCAGGGTGCTGGGACGGATGTTGAAGGATTTTTTTGATCGCGAGGCGTAGCCGGAGCGCGAATTGAAGTTACCGAACGTCCCGGTCGCAAACGCCATGATACTCGTCATCCAAACTACACAGACACTAAGCCGGCTCAAAGACGCACACACGCACTGACGCGAAAGCCGCGCCGGGTCGCCAAGTTGCCGACTGTCTGGAAGCATGCCGAATTATGGTAACCAATTCCTTTACGATGGCTCATTCTTGGATATTCATTGAAAAAAGGGATAGCTTTTAACGCCCCACTCATCCGGTCAGCGAAGCCGTTACAGAGGAAATCCGGCCGACAATTGGTCCCGGAGCCTCACGGTGGATCACTTTTCCGTGTAGCTTCGGCTAATTTAGAGCAGCGGCAAAAATATGGCCGGGAGCAATTGCAGAGTCGAAATCGCATAAAACTCCTTACTGCCATGAAAAAGCCCGGCCTGATCGATCCCATAATGGAATGAACGAGCCGGGCCTATCAGGCTTCAATTTGCGTCAGGCAATTAAGCGCTTAGCATCAAATCCATGTTCTGCACGGCGGCGCCCGAGGCGCCCTTGCCGAGGTTGTCGAGCAACGCAACGAGATTGACTTGTGCAGCGCCCGGCGTGCCGAAGACGAACAGCTTCATCGTGTCCTTGCCGGCAAGCTCCACGGCGTTGACGCGGGGCAGGGTGCGGCTCTCTTCGAGCGAAACGACCTGAACGATATCCTGGCCGGCATAATGGCCGACGAGCGCGGCGTGAATACTCTCCAACGTTGCGCCTTCCGCCAGATCGCCGAGATGCAGCGGCACCTGCACGATCATGCCTTGCGGGAAGCGGCCGACGGACGGCGAGAAGATCGGCGCACGCTCCAGCAGGCCATGCGTCGTCATCTCGGGCACGTGCTTGTGGGTCAGCGGCAGGCCGTAGAGGAAATGCGGCGCGGTGATCGCATCCGGATGATCCGGGTTTTCCATCTGGGCAATCATCTGCTTGCCGCCGCCGGTATAGCCGGACACGGCATTGACGGTGACGGGATAGCCGACCGGGAGGATGCCGGCGGCGCGCAGCGGCCGGATGAGGCCGATCGCACCCGTCGGATAGCAGCCGGGATTGGCAACGAAGCGTGCCGCCTTGATCTTGTTGCTCTGGTTGCCATCCATCTCCGCAAAACCATAGGCCCAGTCCGGATGGACGCGGAAGGCGGTGGAGGTGTCGATGACGCGGACATTGTTGTTGCCCGCCACCATCTTCACCGCTTCCTTCGACGCGTCGTCGGGCAGGCAGAGAATGGAGATATCGGCGCTGTTCAGCATGTCCTCGCGCATGGCGGCATTGCGCCGCTCGGCTTCCGGAATGGACAGCAGCTCGACATCGCGGCGGTCGGCCATGCGCGTGCGGATCTGCAAGCCCGTGGTTCCGTGTTCGCCATCGATGAAGATCTTCGGTGCCATCTTATTCCTGCTCTTTCAATAGGTTGAGGGTGTTTCCGGACTCAGTTTGCCATGTCGTTGATTCATTTTCATAACAGCCGCTTCGGAAGCGACAGGACAGCCTTGGGAAGCTGTCGTGCCTGTCACGAAATCTTGTCTCAGCGGCCGCTCGCACGTCGTTCGGCGTGGAGACCGAGCATATACATCGCCACGGTCGCCCCCGCAATGGCGGTGATGTCGGCGTGGTCATAGGCGGGGGAGACTTCGACGACATCGGCGCCCCGAATATCGAGCTGATGCAGCCTTTGCAGCACCGAGAGGATCTTGGCGCTTGAAGGGCCGCCTGCGACCGGCGTTCCCGTGCCCGGCGCATGGGCCGGATCGAGACAATCGATATCGAAGGTCAGGTAGGTAGGGGCACCCTTGGTATGGGAGATGATCGTCGAGGCGATATCGCCGGCACTCATGTCCTCGACCTGATGGCCATGAATAATGTGGATGCCGAAATCGTCGGGCGCATGTGTGCGGATACCGATCTGGATGGAGCGGTCCGGGTCGATCAGCCCGTCGCGCACAGCGCGGGCGACGAAGGAGCCGTGGTCGATGCGCCGGCCGTCATCGAACCAGGTATCCTGATGAGCGTCGAACTGGACGAGCGCCAGCGGCCCATGCTTGGCGACATGGGCCTTCAAGAGCGGCCAGGTGATGAAGTGATCGCCGCCGAGCGTTAGCATGAAGGCGCCGCTGTCGAGGATCGCCGTCGCCTGGCGTTCGATGGCGTCAGGCGTGTCCTGATGATTGCCGTAGTCGAGCAGGCAGTCGCCATAGTCGATGACGGCCATCTCGGCAAAAAGATCGCGATTGAAGGGATATTGCGGGTCGTTGTCGAAGATTGCCGACGCGCGGCGGATCGCTTGCGGCCCGAAACGCGTCCCAGGGCGGTTGGAGGTCGCAGCGTCGAAGGGGATGCCCCACACGACGGCGTCGACACCCTCAAGCGATTTCGTAAACCGGCGGCGCATGAAGGAAAGCGCGCCGGCAAACGTGGGATCGCTCGCGGCCGAGGTCAGGCTGGTCGCGGTGAAGGCGTGATCAATCGACGTGCTCGGCAAGGGCGTCTCCTTTGTCCACCTGAAAGTCATAGGCCCGTTCTACCCGTCCTATGCGAACCTTGTATTGCTCATACCAGCGTTCGCGCCCGAGTTTTTGGGCCGCCAGATGGGCGACGACGTTCTTCCAGGCGCGAATGCTTTCCTCGTCCCGCCAGAAGGAGTTGGTGACGCCGAAACCGTCAGCGCCTCTTGCGCTTTCAAGCCCGAGACAGCCGTCCTGTGCCAGCGCCATTTCCTCCATGCGCTCGCCCATGGCGCCATAGCCATTGTCGCCGGCCGTGCGAACTGAGGCGAAGGAGACGATGTAGTAGGGCGGCTCGGGAGTGGCCGCAAAGCGGGATGCCTTGTTGGTGCTCATGGCGTGCCTCATAGGATGAAACGAAATTCCGTTATGTGAATCACGGATGGGTTTTGCTCGATGCTTATTTGCCCGATCTGGCGGTGCATTCATATGCCTTTTTCACGCAAGCGATCTGCGGCGTCGAGCAATCAGCCTGCCCATCGGTCACGACACAATAGGAGCAACTGTCGTTGAATTGGCGACAGTCCGGGTTTGCCTGGAGAAAATCCTTCATGCTCTGCATATCCGCGACCTTGTCGGCTGGCGGAACTGGCTGGGCATCGTCACACAGAACGGGTGCGGCGCTGGCGATCAAAAACAGAAGCGAAAAGATGAATCCACGCATTGAACTCTCCCGATGCTTGTATCAGGACTTTGCCACAAAATGCGCCGCTTGCCTTGGCGGATGTGCATCTTTCCCATGCCGCCAAAAGAAAAAGGCCGGGAAAACCCGGCCTTTCCAAAAATCCGATCTCGGATAAGCGATTAACGCTTGGAGAACTGGAACGAACGACGTGCCTTTGCACGGCCGTACTTCTTACGTTCAACAACGCGGCTGTCGCGGGTCAGGAAGCCACCCTTCTTCAGGACCGAGCGCAGGCCCGGTTCGAAGTAGGTGATAGCCTTGGACAGACCGTGACGAACGGCACCGGCCTGGCCGGAAAGACCGCCGCCGGCGACTGTTGCGATGATGTCGAACTGGCCGTCACGGGCAGCTGCGACAATCGGCTGACGCAGGATCATCTGCAGCACCGGACGGGCGAAATAAGCCGTGTAGTCCTTGCCGTTGACGATGATCTTGCCGGAGCCGGCCTTGACCCATACGCGGGCAACGGCGTCCTTGCGCTTGCCGGTCGCGTAGGAGCGGCCGAGCGAATCGACCTTGCGGACGTGAGCCGGAGCAGCAGCTGCTTCCGATACCGTGCCGAGATCCTTCAGGGAAGAGAGATCAGCCATTATCAGGCGCTCCTTACGTTCTTCTTGTTCAGCTTTGCGACGTCGAGGACGACCGGCTGCTGGGCTTCGTGGGGATGGTTGGAGCCGGCGTAGACGCGCAGGTTCTTCATCTGGCGACGGCCGAGCGGACCGCGGGGAACCATGCGCTCGACGGCCTTCTCAACGACGCGCTCCGGGAAGCGGCCTTCGATGATCTGGCGAGCCGTACGCTCCTTGATGCCGCCGGCATAACCGGTGTGCCAGTAGTAAACCTTGTCTTCGTACTTCTTGCCGGTGAAGACGACCTTGTCGGCATTGATGACGATGACGTTGTCGCCGTCGTCGACGTGTGGGGTGAAGGTAGCCTTATGCTTGCCGCGCAGACGCATTGCGATGATAGAAGCGAGACGGCCAACGACAAGCCCTTCGGCGTCGATGAGAACCCACTTCTTCTCCACCTCTGCAGGCTTCTGGGAGAAGGTTGCCATGTTGCATACTCTCTTTTTGGACCCTTGGCCCGAAGGCGTCTGGGCGTTTCTTGTTGCTTGGTTTGGCGTGCTAGATGCATGCCAAAAAGAAAGCAGCCCGGAAAGGCTGCGATCTGCGGCGGCTTATAGAGGGAATGAGCGACATGGTCAATATCGACGCACCGAGCGATCGTAAAAATTATGAAGTAAAATCAATAAGTTGAGCATGTGGTATAATAAAACCACACAATTTGTCATCAACCAAGCCGCAAAACCAACACTCCGGCAGCAATAATGCCGCCGGCAATATAGCGCCAGATGCTGGACCGCTCCTTCAGGACGACGACGGATATCACCAAGGCAAAGAGGATCGAAGTTTCGCGCAAGGCGGCAACCATGGCGACCGGCGCCTTGGTCATCGCCCACAATGCCAGTCCGTAGGACGCGATCGAGCCGCCGCCGCCGATGAGCCCGCGCCACCAGTTATAACGGACATGGGCGGCGACGGCATTGACGCCGCGCTGTGAGATCGCCCAGGCGAACAGAAGGACAGGGGGCAGCAGCGCCATCCATAGCGTATAGGAAATGGAATTGCCCGAAATCCGCGCACCGATGCCGTCGACATAGGTGTAGGTCGCGATGACGACGGCATTGGTAAGGGCGAGAACGATTGCCCGGCGGCTGCCCTTTCGCGCCTCGAAGGCGAGCGTCAATATGCCCGCGCAGATGGTCATGGTGCCGATCAGTGCGCCGCCCGACAATGTTTCCTTCAGGACAAAGCTGCTCGTGGAGACGATTATGAGCGGTGCGACGCCGCGCATCAGCGGATAGACAAGCCCGATATCCCCGGCGCGATAGGCGCCGGCAACAAGCTGGAAATAGGCGAACTGCAGGATGGCCGAAGCGCCGATGAACGGCCAGGCCCCGGAGGCCGGCAGTGGCAGGAACGGCAGCAAAGGCAGTGCCGCGACCGCGCCGCCAGCCGAAACGAGTGCCGCATCGAGCGACTTATCGGTCCCGGCCTTGATGATCGCGTTCCACGTCGCATGCAACAGGGCGCCGAAAAGAACGAGCGCGATAACGTCAAGGGACACGGAAGACCTCGGAAAATGGCAGACGGGACGGCAATGCTTGGTATTTTGTGGGAGTGAGGCCCCATATGATCCGCAATACATCGAAAAGCAACGAAATATCGGCCATTATGAAGGCTTGTTGGGCTTGAGAGTGGCAGCCGCGGGTGTCTGGTCAAATGTTCTTGCTACGTTCCAGGGCGTCCTTTCTGACATTATAAATAACTAATTTATCGGAGTATGAAGCGCGAACAAATATCGCATGTCCTGTGAACGCGGGAGTAGCATTAGACACTTCTTACATAAAAACGACAGAAGGCGATGGCGCCAGCGTCGCCATATGTTGCCACTAGCAGCCCGATATCTGAGAAACCCGATGAAAACCCTCGCGACGATCTCTCTTGCGCAGGTGAATGTGATGGATAATTCTTCAGGCGGTGAAAATTATTACAGTTAACGCCGGTCGTGGTGGATAAAAAACGTATTAAAAATTACCTATATCTTAAGTATAGAATCAGAAGGCCGAAAAATCGTGGGGTATATCATTGCGGGAATACAAAAATTATTCTGTGGGAAAATTATGAAATAGCATATGTTTCGTGTTCACAATCGGTTCTCGTTTGAATTCATTGTGCATGCGATCTTTCTAATTTATATGTGAATAAATAGCGAACAAAGATTGCATTTCACGAGAACGCAACTCCGGAGCATCGGAGAAATCTTTGAAAGCGCTTTGAAGACCGGCTGAAGGACAGGCACGCAATGATGCGTTCACGGCCGCTTTGCCGAAAGCGAACCGTAGCTGGGACAATCAATGGTCGCATCGGACTAGTGAGTCGTCCACCACATCCAGCCGTAGCGCATTGTGCTCAGCGTCGGAAAATCAAATCATCGTCATCGAGGTCGGTCGTCGGCCGGCATATGTAGACCGGGCAGGAGGCGCGGTCTTTTGTGGGAAGATAGTCCTGCGAGGCGTAGTAGCCGAGATCGCATGCGCCGCTGTCCGCGACATAGCGGTCATAGAGCGTCATGTTCGGCGTTCTTCTGGCCGGGTAGCGCATGATGACGGCGCGCTCGCGGTTGATGACGGCCCTGGCCTCGGCGCAGGTCATGGACATTGAATTATATCGCGAAATGGCCAGCGCCGGCGTCGCCGCCGATGTGATGAGCAGGCCGAGCAGGATGAATTTTTTCATCTGAGTAATCCTCCCTGAAGTTGTTATAATACGGTATATACGTGGAGGCCGCGGTCGCGGTTTCCATAGTTGTGACAAATGCAGGTGTGATCGAGGTGGGAGGCTTCGTGATGAACCACGATAGTTATGACGATTCATATATAGCCGATATCCTCTTGTCCGTAAGGACCATTGCGCTCGTCGGCGCTTCGCCCAATCCTGCGCGCCCGAGCAACGGTGTGATGGCCTATCTCCTGAACAGGGGCTATCGCGTGATCCCCATCAATCCCGGACAAGCCGGCAAGGAAATTCTGGGGCAATGGGTCTATGCGCGCCTGGCGGATATTCCCGAGCCCGTCGATATGGTCGACGTTTTCCGGGCGCCGGAATATCTCCGGTCGGTCGTGGAGGAGACGATCATGATCGAGCCTCGGCCGCCGGTCATATGGGGCCAGCTCGGTGTGCGCGACGATGCCGCCGCCGCAAGAGCCGAAGCCGCGGGCGTGAGGGTCATCATGGACCGCTGCCCGGCGATCGAATATCCGCGTCTGGTCGCCTGATCCGAGATCGAGCGCGACGACGCGGTCCGGCCGTTTATCGCGCGATCTCACTGAAAGATGGCAAGTTTTTTCCGTGAGCCGGGACGCACGGCAAAGTTCGCGGTTAACTTTCACATGTCAGGCGCTATGATTTTCCCGACACGAACAAATTCTGGCGGGAGGAAGAATCATGCCAACGAACAATCCTGGATTCGACACGCTTGCGATCCATGCGGGCGCGCAGCCGGACCCCACGACAGGTGCTCGCGCAACGCCGATCTATCAGACCACATCCTTCGTCTTTCAGGATGCCGATCACGCCGCGGCTCTCTTCGGATTGCAGCAGTTCGGCAATATCTACACCCGTATCATGAACCCGACGCAGGCCGTGCTCGAAGAGCGCGTGGCCGCCCTTGAAGGCGGAACCGCGGCTCTGGCGGTCGCTTCCGGTCATGCCGCGCAGTTGCTTGTCTTCCATACGATCATGCAGCCGGGCGACAATTTCGTCGCCGCCAAGCGGCTCTACGGCGGCTCGGTCAACCAGTTCGGGCAATCCTTCAAGAATTTCGACTGGCGGGTTCGCTGGGCCGACCCCGCCGATCCCTCCACCTTCGAGGCGCAGATCGACGGCCGCACCCGCGGCATCTTCATCGAAAGCCTTGCCAATCCCGGCGGCACCTTCGTCGATATCGCCGCGATCGCCGCAGTAGCGCATAAGCATGGCCTGCCGCTGATCGTCGACAACACCATGGCAAGTCCATATCTCATCCGGCCGCTGGAACATGGCGCCGACATCGTCGTGCACTCGCTGACGAAGTTCCTCGGCGGCCATGGCAACTCCATGGGCGGGATCATCGTCGACGGCGGCACCTTCGACTGGTCCGCCTCGGGCAATTACCCGATGTTGTCTTCGCCGCGCCCGGAATATAACGGGATCGTGCTGCATTCGACCTTCGGCAATTTCGCCTTCGCCATTGCCTGCCGTGTTCTCGGTCTGCGCGATCTCGGCCCAGCCATCTCGCCGTTCAATGCCTTCCTGATCCTGACGGGCATCGAAACGCTGCCGCTGCGCATGCAGCGCCACTCCGACAATGCGCTGGCCGTCGCTCGCTGGCTGAAAGGGCAGGAGAAAGTGGCATGGGTGAACTATGCCGGCTTGGAGGAAGATCCGAACCACGCCCTGCAGCAGCGCTACTCACCGAAGGGCGCGGGCTCCGTCTTCACCTTTGGCCTGAAGGGCGGCTATGAGGCCGGCAAGGGGCTGGTCGAAGGCCTGCAGCTCTTCTCGCATCTCGCCAATATCGGCGACACGCGCTCGCTCGTCATCCACCCCGCCTCGACGACGCACAAGCAGCTCAGCGATGAGCAAAAGGTTGCCGCCGGTGCCGGCCCGGATGTGGTGCGGCTGTCGATCGGCATCGAAGACGTCAAGGATATCATCGCCGATCTCGAGCAATCGCTGGCAAAAGTCTGAGGATGGCGTCGGCCAAAGGCCGAAAAAGCCCGATGGCCATCTTTGAGGGCCGCAAGTTTCGTGTTTCTGTCGGTCCGCGAGCGCTCTGAAGACGCTTGCGGACTTCGTGCTTTGCGGCCGAGACTTGATCAAGGGGAGACCGGCGTGACGACCTATGTGCGACTGGATATGGACGGCGTCGAGCCAGAAATGGGTGCGCCCGCGCCGGACCGGCTCGTTTCGGGAGCTCCGATCTTCCGCAGCTGGAACATCGACGAGGCCGAAGGGGGGCTTTACGCCGGCATCTGGGAGGCGACTCCGGGAACATGGAAAATCGCCTATGACGAGTGGGAATATTTCAACATTCTCTCCGGATATTCCATTGTGACAGCCGATGATGGCGAGACCTTTCATCTACGCGCAGGCGACCGGATGATCTTGAAGCCGGGCTTCAAGGGGACCTGGGAAGTCGTTGAAACGACTCGCAAGGACTATGTCATCCATCTTTGAGTATGATGTTGATTCAAAACATGAAGATCGCTGCCCCCTGTGGACGGACGCAAGCCTTTCCATGCGGCTCCGCAAGGGTCATAGTGCTTGCTGCAAGTTGTGTCACCGCCGCTTCATTAAACTGTCATCAAACTGAAACAATGCGGCATTAGAGCCATCATTGTCGCCAGGAGATTGAGGTCGGGAGGTTCGTTTACCATGGGTATCTCGCGCCAATCTCCTGCTCGCCATCCTTTCATTCACTCGAGGAAGTGAGTCCAATCATGTTGAATCAGAAATTTCGTTCGCTTTGCCTGACTGCAGGCTTCATTGCAGCTATGTCCGTTTCGGCCTCCGCTGCCGACATCACGGGCGCCGGCTCGAGCTTCATCGCACCGGTTCTGTCCAAGTGGGCCGAAGGCTACAAGGCTGCGACGAACAATGTCGTCAACTATCAGTCGGTCGGTTCGGGCGCCGGCATCAAGCAGCTCCTCGACAAGACGATCGTATTCGGCGCTTCTGACAAGCCGATGAGCGACGCTGACCTCGAGAAGAACGGCATTGCCCAGTTCCCGATGATCTCGGGCGGCATCGTCGTTTCCTACAACGTTGAAGGCGTAAAGCCGGGCGAACTCGTCCTCGACGGCAAGACCCTGTCGGACATCTTCCTCGGCAAGATCACCAAGTGGGACGATGCAGCCATCAAGGCTCTCAACCCGGAAGTAAAGCTGCCCTCCACGGCGATCTCCGTCGTTTACCGCGCCGACAGCTCGGGCACGACCTTCAACTTCACCGACTACCTGGCGAAGGTTTCGCCGGAGTGGAAGGAAAAGGTTGGTTCGAACACGGCAGTTGAATGGCCGGTCGGCTTCGGCGCCAAGGGTTCCGAAGGCGTTTCCACGACCGTCAACCAGACGGCTGGCTCGATCTCCTACGTTGAATACTCTTACGTTGTCGCCAACCACATCGGTTTCGCGAAGATGAAGAACGCTGCCGGCAAGGTTATCGAGCCGAGCCTCGAAACGTTCAAGGCTGCCGCTTCCAACGCTGATTGGGCTCACGCAAAGAACTTCAACCTGATCATCACCAATCAGCCGGGCGAAAAGAGCTGGCCGATTGCAGCTTCGACCTGGGTTCTGCTTTACAAGAAGCCGGCTGATGCTGCTAAGAATGAAGAAGCGCTGAAGTTCTTCAAGTGGTCCTATGAAAAGGGTCAGAAGGACGCAACCGAGCTGTCCTACCTGCCGATCCCGGACAGCGTTGCAAAGGTTGTCGAAGAGTCCTGGAAGAAGGACTTCGGCACGAAGTAATTTGTGCTGACTGAAAAGTTGCGGCGGACAGGGTTTAGCCCTGTCCGCCTTTCATGATAGGACAAGGGGAAATCGATGGCTGATGCGACTCAGACGGCTGGCTTCCAGGCACTGGATACCTCCGCGGCTACCAGAAAATTCCGGATGCAAGATCGGATTTTCTATCTCATGACGCTTGGCTCGGCTGCTCTTGTCGTGCTTCTGCTGCTGGCAATTCTTGTCGTTCTTGTCATCGACGCCCTGCCGACCTTCCAGGCTTTCGGCCTTTCGTTCCTCTGGGGAACGAAGTGGAGCGCTCCCGCCGATATCTATGGCGCTGTGCCTGCCGTGGTCGGTACGCTGGTGAGCGCACTCATCGCCATGCTGATTGCCGTGCCACTTGGCATCGGCATCGCCATCTTCCTCACGGAATTGTGTCCCGGCAGTCTGCGCCGTCCAATCAGCACGGCCATCGAGCTTCTGGCCGGCGTTCCCTCCATCATCTATGGTATCGTCGGTCTGTTCATTCTCGTGCCGCTGATGCAGAACTATATCCTGCCCTTCCTTATCATGACGATTGGCGAGGTACCGGTGATCGGCCTGCTGTTCCAGCCGCCTGCGCCCGGCGTCGGTCTGCTGACCGCAAGCCTCGTGCTGGCCGTCATGATCCTGCCGTTCATCACCGCAATCTCCCGCGACGTATTCAGCACGGTGCCGCCGATGCTGCGCGAATCCGCCTACGGCATGGGCATGACCACATGGGAAGTGGCTCGCCACATTCTGATCCCCTATACGCGCCGCGGCCTCGTCGGCGGCATCATGCTCGGTCTCGGCCGCGCGCTTGGCGAAACCATGGCCGTCACCTTCGTCGTCGGTTCCGTGAGCCGCCTGCAGTCGTCGATCATCTCGCCGTCCACCACCATTTCCGCTCAGATCGCGAACAACTTCGGCGATGCCGACGGTCTGCAACTGTCGAGCCTGATCGCGCTTGGTCTGCTTCTGTTCGTCCTTTCCTTCTGCGTGCTTGCGCTGGCGAGGTGGATGATCGGACGCGGCGACTCGCACTGAGGAAAAAAACCATGGAAAATGCAATTCGTCAGAATCTCGTGTCGAGGCGTTATACAAAGAACAAGGTGATGATGGCCTTGTCCTTCCTCGCGGCCATCCTCGGTATATTCTTCCTCAGCGTGATCCTTGTCAGCCTGGTTTTTCGCGGTGTGTCGGCGCTTAGCCTCGACGTGTTCACCATGTCGATCCCGGCCCAGGGCTCGCGTGGTGGCCTGATCAACGCGATCTACGGCACCGTGCTGGTCACCGGCTGCGCCATCCTGATCGCCGCTCCGATCGGCATTCTCGCCGGCACCTATCTGGTGGAATATGCCAACGGCACCAAGCTTGCCGAAGTGGCCAAGTTCATCAACGACATCCTGCTCTCGGCACCCTCGATCATCATCGGCGTGTTCGTCTACGGCGCCGTGGTCGTGCCCATGCGCGGCAATTCGGCCATCGCCGGCATCCTTGCGCTGGCGCTGATCGCCCTCCCGGTCGTCAACCGCACGACACAGGATATGCTGTTGCTGGTGCCGAATGCGCTTCGTGAGGCGACCGCCGCACTCGGCGCGCCGCGCTGGAAGTCGATGACGCTGGTGATCTACCGTTCCGCCTGGACGGGCATCCTCACCGGCATCCTGCTCGCCGTCGCCCGCATCAGCGGCGAAACCGCGCCGCTCCTCTTCACCGCCGGCTACAGCAAATTCATGAATGCGGGCCTGACCGGTCCAATCGCCACGCTGCCGGTTGCCATCAACACGCTTGCAGCCGATCCTGGCGAGGATCTGAAGCAACTGGCCTGGGCCGGCGCGCTGATTATCACCGTTGCCATCCTTGCCCTCAACATCCTTGCCCGTCTCTTGAGTGGGCGCCGCCAATGACGCAGACGCCGAACGATAGGAATGAGACCATGAACATGAGCGACAGCAATTTCCAGAGCGTCAACGCACAGTCCGGGAAGGATGCTTCCCTGTCGGATCTCGGCGCGCTCGCGAAGCTTGAGGTCAAGAACCTCGATTTCACCTATCAGAACGGCCATCGCGTTCTGAAGAGCGTGAACATGAACATCCGCAAGAATGCGGTGACGGCCTTCATCGGCCCTTCGGGTTGCGGCAAGTCCACGCTGCTGCGCACCTTCAACCGCATGTATGATCTTTATCCGGGCCAGACGGTTGCCGGCGAGATCCTGCTTGACGGCCGCAATATCCTCACCAAGGACGTCGACCTGAACGATCTGCGCGCTAAGGTCGGCATGGTGTTCCAGAAGCCGACGCCGTTCCCGATGTCGATCTATGAAAACGTCGCTTTCGGCATCCGGCTCTATGAAAAGATTTCCAAGGCGGAAATGGACGTCCGCGTCGAAGCGGCGCTGACGGAAACCGCCTTGTGGAGCGAAGTGAAGGAAAAGCTGCACCAGAGCGGCCTTGGCCTTTCCGGCGGCCAGCAGCAGCGCCTCTGTATCGCCCGCGCCATTGCCATTCGTCCTGAAGTTCTCCTCCTCGACGAGCCGACCTCGGCTCTCGATCCGATCTCGACCGCCAAGGTCGAGGAGTTGGTATCGCAGCTGAAGGGCGATTTCACGATCGTCATCGTCACGCACAACATGCAGCAGGCAAGCCGTATCTCCGACAGCACCGCCTTCATGTATCTCGGCGAACTGATCGAATATGGCCAGACCGAGCAGATCTTCCAGGCACCGAAGGTCAAGCGCACGGAAGACTACATCACCGGTCGCTACGGCTGATATCGGCCGGAGATCGGCTACAATTTGCGATGGCGCGCCGTTCAAGCGCGCTTTCTGCATTTACGGATATCGCTTTTTGCCGAGTGGATAGCCCGGTCTCATCGCCTGAAGAGCCTACGGACTGGGCTTTCCGTAGAGGCCCTGGTCACATTCTCGCGAGCGTGCCCATGCGCCGCAGGGCGTGGATCTGGTCGTCGAGCGTCGGCACCAGCTCGCCTTCGTCGGCAACAGGCGTAGGGTCGACGTCCTTTGCGGTCTCCATTTCATTGAAGACGATGGTACAGTTGCGGCCAGCGCGTTTGGCAGCGTAGAGCGCGCGGTCTGCGAAGGAGACCAGCCGGTCCCAGCTGACCGCATCGCGGGGCATGATCGCAACGCCGATGCTGACCGTTGCCGGCACCAGCGAGCGACCGGCAAGCAGCGGTACGCGACAGAAATCGGCACGGATGGTTTCCGCCAGCGCTTCGGCCTGCGACTGTTCGTTGATAGGAACGAAGGCGACGAATTCCTCTCCGCCCATGCGGCCGAAGGCGCCGCTGCGCGGCACGAACTGACGGGCGATGCGGGCGAACTCGACCAGCACCGTATCGCCGGCCTGGTGGCCGTAGTGATCGTTGATCTTCTTGAAGTGGTCGAGGTCGAACAGCAGCGCGGCGAGCTTCTGCGGTTTCTGCGGCCCTTCGCCGACGAGGATCTCGTAGCTTTCCTGAAGTCCCCGCCGGTTCAAGACGCCTGTCAGCGTGTCGGTGATGGAAATCGCGCGCCAACGGCGTTCGGCGCGTTCCATGAGGAGCTTGCCGTTGAGAACGATGGCAACGATCACGAGCAGCGCGTAGCCGAGCGCCATGTAGCCGCGATAGATCATGGCCTGTTCCAGCCGCGGGGCCATGAATGCCATCCAGAGGGCCGAACCGAAGCAGAAACAGGCGAGTGCCACGAAGATGATGCCGAGCTGCGCGCGCGCCGGCTCGCGCCGGCCGTCGCCCGGCTGCACGGCGAAGGCGAGCAGGGTTGCGCCGACCGCGCCGGCAAGGTCATAGACGATGACGCGATGGACGAAATTGCCAGTCACCCAGGGCAGGCTGACGCCGATCAGCCAGATGGCGGGTGGCAGGAATGCGGACCATTCCAGCCTGCGCTTGTCCATGAACCGGAATCCGATGATCCAGGCGCTCTCGCCGAGCAGCGCGACGGCATTGCCGATCTGGATCGACCAGATGTCGGGAAGGATGCCGCGCGCCGCGACCAGAGCGAAGCCGACGGCGCTGACCGCGAAGCCGAGAGCCCATATCAGATAGAAGGGCGATTTGCGGTCATGCCGCCAGGCGAGGAGGAGAACGGTCGCCAAGGTGACGGCTTCCGAGCACCAGATGGTCAGGCCTGTGGTCATATTCAGCACGATCGGCACTTCTCCGCTGTTTTCCAGTCGCCGATGCAGACAGCGCTGCGATTTCCGCGATTGGCTCATCCTTGCCCAATAAGATGGTAAGTTCCTTAAATGAGTTGGTAAATTTTGCTTGTGCCAGAGATGTCAGCCAGGTCGAAGCAAGCCTTCACGCTTCCTTCACCTTGAGCCCGGGAAATGCGGTGGGTAGCGAACGGCGCGTCGTTGTGGCGTCTTGGCATCGGACGAGCGGTGTTTAGAAATGCTTTGTCAACGCTTCGTGGGGCATTAGTGCTTTTTGACGTTATGCTTTCGGGCGTCTTGAAGTGCAGGGCAGGGACACTCTATGTAGGAGTAAAGGATTTTTACTCCGATTCCCGGCGTTTCCGTCGCCGGGACAAGTTTGATAAAGGACGCACATGAGAAATCCAGTCGATACAGCTATGGCTCTGGTGCCGATGGTTGTCGAGCAGACCAACCGCGGGGAGCGGTCTTATGACATCTATTCCCGCCTGCTGAAGGAACGCATCATCTTCCTGACCGGGCCGGTTGAAGACCATATGGCGACCTTGGTGTGCGCCCAGCTTCTCTTCCTCGAGGCCGAAAACCCGAAGAAGGAAATCGCGCTCTACATCAATTCGCCGGGCGGCGTGGTTACCGCCGGCATGGCGATCTACGATACCATGCAGTTCATCAAGCCGGCCGTTTCGACGCTCTGCATCGGTCAGGCCGCGTCCATGGGCTCGCTGCTTCTGGCCGCCGGCGACAAGGACATGCGTTTCGCCACCCCGAATTCCCGCATCATGGTTCACCAGCCTTCGGGCGGCTTCCAGGGCCAGGCTTCGGACATCGAACGCCACGCGCGCGACATCATCAAGATGAAGCGTCGCTTGAATGAAGTTTACGTCAAGCATTGCGGCCGGACCTACGAAGAGGTCGAGCAGACGCTCGATCGCGACCATTTCATGTCCTCGGATGAGGCCAAGGAATGGGGCCTGATCGACAAGGTGCTGACGTCGCGTACCGAAATAGAGGGTGAAAGCGCCTCGTGATTTATCCACGAGGCGGTGACTTCTACGCCACAGTTCTATCCCATTTGTGATTGAATAGGGGTTTAATGTGGAACGGAACGCGGTAATAGTAAGCATTAATGCTATGTAGCGTTTTTATGACATAGCATTCGGCATTCGAAGGGGGATTCGTTGCCACGCAGTTCCGGTTGGTTGCCTGGCCTGCGTTCAGTACCCTGAAGGGCGCCGCGATCTGCAAACGAGGGGCAGGTCCGGCGGGCGCATAGAGTGGACCGCGATTTCAGATTGGAAATTTGCGGCGTGCTGGAAGGAAAATGATATGAGCAAAGTCAGCGGCAGCAACGGCGGCGACTCAAAGAACACGCTTTATTGCTCGTTCTGCGGTAAGAGCCAGCATGAAGTCCGGAAGTTGATTGCCGGACCGACCGTATTCATCTGCGACGAGTGCGTCGAGCTATGCATGGACATCATCCGCGAGGAAAACAAATCCTCGATGGTGAAGTCTCGTGACGGTGTTCCGACCCCGCAGGACATCATCAAGGTTCTTGACGAATACGTCATCGGCCAGCGGCAGGCGAAGAAGATCCTCTCCGTTGCCGTGCACAATCATTACAAGCGTCTCGCTCACGCATCGAAAAACGGTGACGTCGAGCTGGCGAAGTCGAACATCATGCTCGTCGGCCCGACCGGCTGCGGCAAGACCTATCTTGCCCAGACGCTCGCCCGCATCATCGACGTTCCCTTCACCATGGCCGATGCAACGACGCTGACCGAAGCCGGCTACGTCGGCGAAGACGTCGAAAACATCATCCTCAAGTTGCTGCAGGCAGCCGACTACAACGTCGAACGCGCGCAGCGCGGCATCGTCTACATCGACGAAGTCGACAAGATTTCCCGCAAGTCGGACAATCCGTCGATCACGCGCGACGTCTCGGGCGAGGGCGTGCAGCAGGCGCTTCTGAAGATCATGGAAGGCACTGTGGCTTCGGTTCCCCCGCAGGGCGGCCGCAAGCATCCGCAGCAGGAATTCCTGCAGGTGGACACGACCAACATCCTCTTCATCTGCGGCGGCGCTTTCGCAGGCCTCGACAAGATCATCTCCGCCCGCGGCGAGAAGACCTCGATCGGCTTCGGTGCGACCGTCAAGGCGCCGGATGACCGTCGCGTCGGCGAAGTGCTGCGCGAGCTGGAGCCGGAAGATCTGGTGAAGTTCGGCCTCATCCCGGAATTCATCGGCCGTCTGCCCGTTCTGGCCACGCTGGAGGACCTGGACGAGGATGCGCTGATCCAGATCCTGTCCGAGCCGAAGAACGCGCTCGTCAAGCAGTATCAGCGCCTGTTCGAGATGGAAGACGTGGAACTGACCTTCCACGAGGATGCGCTGCGCGAAATCGCCCGCAAGGCGATCGTCCGCAAGACGGGTGCCCGCGGTCTGCGCTCCATCATGGAAAAGATCCTGCTCGACACGATGTTCGAGCTGCCGGCGCTGGAAGGCGTCCGTGAAGTGGTCATTTCCGAGGAAGTGGTTCGCGGTTCGGCCCGCCCGCTCTACATCTATGCCGACCGGCAGGAAGAAAAGGCCAACGCAACGGCCTGATCCACTATTCGTGGTCATGAATCGGGGCTCGCCATCGGCGGGCCCCTTTCTGTTTGAAAAATCGTACAGTTTGCTGATAAAGTCTTGGATAAGCTTATCGGAACGCCGTCGGAGCCGGTTGTGAATGACGGTCGCGGCAGCCATGATGGCATGATTCTGGAGCACTAGGCGGACAGGGCGCAGCCCCGGCGTTTTTCTTCGGATTTGAGCGTTGCCCGCGGTGTTCGAGTTGCCGGGCTTTGGTGTTTTGTTGTTGCGTTCCTCCTCGCGAATACGCAAGGATCGCCGCCTCGTGGCAGGCGCTTCCTGTGACTTGAAATAGGCAGTGTGAAGCTCCACTTGTTTACCAAGTGAGAGAGCCGGCTAAATCCCCCCAAGCCGGCAGAGAGCCCGGGAACGGGACGACGGAAAGGAAATGACATGAGTAAGAAAACGTCTGCGACACAAGACAGCATTGCCTATCCGGTATTGCCGTTGCGCGACATCGTGGTCTTCCCCCACATGATCGTGCCTCTGTTCGTCGGACGGGAGAAATCCATTCGCGCGCTGGAAGAGGTCATGGGTTCGGACAAGCAGATCATGCTCGTCACCCAGATCAATGCCAGCGATGATGATCCCGCGCCGGACGCCATCCACAAGGTCGGTACCGTTGCCAATGTTCTGCAGCTGCTGAAACTGCCTGACGGCACCGTGAAGGTGCTGGTGGAAGGCCGTGCGCGCGCAGAGATTGACGAATATACCGGTCGCGAAGACTTCTACGAAGCCCTCGGCCATGTTCTGCATGAGCCGGAAGAAGACCAGGTCGAGCTCGAAGCATTGAGCCGCTCGGTCGTCTCCGAATTCGAGAGCTATGTGAAGCTCAACAAGAAGATTTCGCCGGAAGTGGTCGGCGCCGCCAGCCAGATCGACGACTATTCGAAGCTGGCCGATACCGTTGCATCGCATCTGTCGATCAAGATCACCGAAAAGCAGGAAATGCTGGAGACCACCAGCGTCAAGGCTCGCCTGGAAAAGGCGCTCGGCTTCATGGAAGGCGAGATTTCGGTTCTGCAGGTCGAAAAGCGCATCCGCTCGCGCGTTAAGCGCCAGATGGAGAAGACGCAGCGCGAATACTATCTGAACGAACAGATGAAGGCGATCCAGAAGGAGCTCGGCGACGGCGAAGAAGGCCGCGACGAGATGGCCGAACTGGAAGAGCGCATCTCCAAGACCAAGCTGTCGAAAGAAGCCAAGGAAAAGGCCGATGCCGAGCTGAAGAAGCTCCGGCAGATGAGCCCGATGTCGGCTGAAGCGACCGTCGTACGCAACTATCTCGACTGGTTGCTGGGTATCCCCTGGCACAAGAAGTCGAAGGTCAAGGCTGACCTCAACAATGCCGAGAAGATCCTCGAAGCGGATCATTTCGGTCTTGAAAAGGTCAAGGAGCGTATCGTCGAATATCTGGCCGTCCAGGCTCGCGCCACCAAGATCAAGGGCCCGATCCTGTGCCTCGTCGGTCCTCCGGGCGTCGGTAAGACCTCGCTCGCTCAGTCGATCGCCAAGGCGACCGGCCGTGAGTATGTCCGCATGGCGCTTGGCGGTGTTCGTGACGAAGCAGAAATCCGCGGTCACCGCCGCACCTATATCGGCTCGATGCCCGGCAAGGTCATCCAGTCGATGAAGAAGGCGAAGAAGTCGAACCCGCTGTTCCTGCTTGATGAGATCGACAAGCTCGGTCAGGACTATCGCGGCGACCCGTCTTCGGCCCTGCTTGAGGTGCTGGACCCGGCCCAGAACTCGACCTTCATGGATCACTACCTGGAAGTCGAATACGACCTGTCTGATGTGATGTTCATCACGACGGCGAATACGCTGAATATCCCTGCGCCTTTGATGGACCGCATGGAAGTCATCCGTATCGCCGGCTATACCGAAGACGAAAAGCGCGAGATCGCCAAGCGGCACCTGCTACCGAAGGCCATCAAGGAACATGCGTTGCAGCCGCAGGAATTCTCGGTCAGCGATGATGCCCTGATGGCGATCAGCCAGCAGTACACCCGCGAAGCCGGCGTGCGTAACTTCGAACGCGAATTGATGAAACTCGCCCGCAAGGCGGTCACCGAGATCATCAAGGGCAAGACCAAGTCTGTTGCGGTTACCGCCGAGAATATTTCGGACTATCTCGGTGTGCCGCGCTTCCGCCACGGTGAAGCCGAGCGTGACGATCAGGTCGGTGTTGTCACCGGTCTCGCCTGGACTGAGGTCGGCGGTGAGCTGCTGACGATCGAAGGCGTAATGATGCCGGGCAAGGGCCGCATGACGGTCACCGGCAACCTGAAGGAAGTCATGAAGGAATCGATCTCGGCGGCGGCCTCCTACGTCCGCTCGCGTGCTGTCGATTTTGGCATCGAGCCGCCGCGCTTCGACAAGAGCGACATCCATGTGCACGTGCCGGAAGGCGCAACGCCTAAGGATGGTCCGTCGGCCGGTGTCGCCATGGCAACCGCGATCGTCTCGATCATGACCGGCATCCCGGTTTCCAAGGATGTCGCCATGACCGGTGAAATCACGCTGCGCGGCCGTGTGCTGCCGATCGGCGGCCTGAAGGAAAAGCTGCTCGCAGCTCTGCGCGGCGGCATCAAGAAGGTGCTTATCCCGGAAGAAAACGCCAAGGATCTGGCGGAGATTCCGGACAACGTGAAGAACAGCATGGAAATCATCCCCGTGTCGCGCATGGGCGAAGTGATCAAGCACGCGCTTGTTCGCCGGCCTGAGCCGATCGAGTGGGATGGCACCGTTGAAACGCCCGTGATCGCAACGGTCGAAGGCGTCGACGAAGTGGGTTCGACTATCGCTCATTGAGGCGCTTCGCCTCAATTCCGTCGAATTGACTTAAATGGACGAAAAGACCGGCATTTTTGCCGGTCTTTTTTTGTGAAAAGCGTATGGCAACGCTTGCTTTTCCTTGGTTTGCAGGGTTTTTGGGGTTGCGGCGGGTAAGAGCATTCCATTTGCACCCCGCTTACTGATAAGTCGTTTCATACCAGAGAAAGGGGTGGAAACATGAACAAGAATGAGCTCGTGTCCGCAGTGGCCGAGAAGGCCGGTATCACGAAGGCTGACGCTGCTTCCGCTGTCGACGCTGTTTTCGATACTGTCCAGGCCGAACTGAAGAAGGGCGGCGACATTCGCCTTGCTGGTTTCGGCAGCTTCACCGTTTCCCACCGTGCAGCCACCAAGGGTCGTAACCCGTCCACCGGTGCTGAGGTCGATATTCCTGCCCGTAACGTACCGAAGTTCACGCCCGGCAAGGGCCTGAAGGACTCGGTCAACAGCTAATTCGTTTTCACCCGCTGCGAGGCTTTTGTCTTGCGGGTGGATAGCATGAGGGCCCGCTTTGGCGGGCCCTTTTTGTTTTCATGCACCAGATGCGCCAGTGGCCCTCCTCGGTCGAAGGGACTCTAAACCTGGGGCTCGGGCCTATCCTTGGAAAAGTCACGCATAGGTGATCCCATAGGTTCCGCCCTTTCTCTCGATGTGCGCGAAACCGAGTTCGCCAAGGTGCATGCCAGCGATCAGCAGCCCCTCCGAACTGGCAAGATCCAGCAGCCTCGACCGCGTTTCTGACGCGAGATGCGAATCCTGATCGAACGCGATCGATACATCCGGTCGCGGCACCTGGATTGAGGGGAAGTGGACGATATCTCCCCAGACCAGCAGAGACCTGCCGCCGGAATCGAGACGATAGCCGCTATGCCCGGGAGTGTGGCCCGGAAACGGCATCGTCGTTATCCCCGGAAGCACCTCGCCGCCGGCATCGAAGATGCGCAGTCTGTCGCGGTAGCTGTCGAATGCCCGGCGCGCCAGGAGGAAGCTGCCATGGGCGCGCTCGGGCGTCCGGCTCAGATTGCCGTCATCCTGCCAGAACGCGACTTCCCGATGGTGAGCGACGAGCTCGGCATTCGGGAACATGGCGTTTCCCAAGCCGTCCGTCAGCCCTCCGACATGATCGGGATGGGCATGTGTCAAAAGGATCGCCTCGATCTCGGAAGGCTGGATGCCAGCCAGCGCCAGGTTGGTCGTCAGCCTGCCGCCCCATTGCTTGAAGCCACCGGCTCCCGCATCGATCAGGGCCGTGCAGCCGCCGCCACGCACCAGGTAGCAGTTGATATGGATCGAGGTATGATCCCTTGCCCCGGCGCTCTCCAGCATCCGGGACGCATCTGCCGGGTCGATATTCGAGAGGAGATCGAGGCTGGCGGCGAGATAGCCATCGCTGATGGCGGTGATCGTGAAGTCGCCAACCTGTCGACTGGGAAATGCAAGATTAGTCATCTCTGTCTCCGGGCTGCTCTCAATTGCGCGCATGAATGTTTGATGCTGCATGGCCGAAACAGCGGATACGCGCGGTGAAGGCGGTAGTGTTCCTGATGGCGTCGTCCAGTCCCTCCATGAACCGATCCATGACCGGCGGCGTTCGAAAGGGTTCAAGACGATACTGGATATCCACAAAGACCGGATGTCCCCGGCCGTGGCGAACGGCGACATAGATGACATGCACATTCGCCAGCGCGGCATGCAGGATGTTCGTACAAAGCTGGGTGCATTGCTCCGTGAGGTCGGCGAGGGCCTCGTCCGGCGGCATCCTGTCGGCGGGGATGAAAATCGTGACGTTCGGCATCGGCGTTTACCGCGCCTTCCCGAAAGCGACGCCTGCGTCGCTCGTCAATTGCATCGTCATCGGCTCGTAGATATGGACATCCTCAGGCAACAGCTCGATGTCGTCGATCTCAGTGCGCTTCACCTTGGCGAGCCAGCGGTGTTCCGGGAACTTCTCCATTGCCACTGCTTGCATGGCGTGCGGCGTGAAGCCCAGTCGGGTGAGGGGCTCGGGTCCCTTGGCGCTCAACGCAAGATATTCGTCGTCGCCAATGGCCGGCGCTCGCGCGATGCCGTCGTAGAGGTTTCGGTGCCAGTCGGTGATATGCTGCTGCCAGCGGGCAAAATTGCCGCCGCCCTTTCGGCGATATTCCTCACCTGTCAGGATATCGAGGCCATCGATCGAATGCATGGCGAGATAGACCGGGCAGCCGCGGCTCAACGCCCTCAAACGCTGCGAGGTGTGGAAGCCGCTTACCGAAATGAGGGCCGGCAGCTTGTCCAGGCTATAGAAATCGTTCCATTCCGCTTCGCTGGCTGGATCAGCAAAGCTGCATTCTACCGTATAGATCATCGTCTCACCTCCGACCGCAAGCATCGTGCTTCCGGTCTTGTTTCTCATTGATATTTGATCATGATAAGCCGCCGATCATCGCTAATATATCGATATTGGTTCATGCTTCAGTGATCTAATATCAAGGTGGCGGTGGATCGAATGCCGATCCATCGTGTCAGGAGCCCGTCATGCGCCGCAAGATCCCAAGCAATTCCGCGCTGATGGCGTTCGAGGCTTCAGCCCGTCATGGAAGCTTTGCCCGCGCTGCCGACGAGTTGGCCCTGACCGAAGGGGCGATCAGCCGCCAGATCGGCCGGCTGGAAGCCTTTCTAGGTGTGACGCTGTTCGAAAGGGTCGGCAATCGCGTTCGGCTCCTGCCGAATGGAGAGCGTTATGCAGTTCAGGTTCGCGAGTCCCTCGACCGGCTGGAGCGCGACAGTCAGTATCTGATGGGGCAGCCGAGCGATGGCGCAAGTATCGATATCGCGACCATCCCGACCTTCGCCGCCCGCTGGCTCATCCCCCGCCTGACGCGATTTCGGGAGAAGCACCCGAATGTCATCGTGCATCTTGCCGAGCAGATGGAGCCCTTTGTCCTTGCGGGAAGCGGTTTCGACGCCGCGATTCACTATGAGCACCCCGCATGGACCGGGATGCGAACGCACCGGTTGCTGCAGGAGACGCTGATTCCGGTCTGCCATCCTGCGCTTCTCGGTAAAGGCGAAGAGCCGCCATCCCTCGATGAACTGCCCCGCCTGCACCGGCGCCAGAACCCGGACGCCTGGCAGCATTATGCTCGAGAGACCGGGATCGCGCTGACCAATCCCGCAATCGGCCCCCGCTATGATCTTCACATCATGCTGATTGAGGCGGCGCTGGCGGGGCTGGGCGTCGCGCTGGTGCCGCGCCTTTATGTCGAAACAGAATTGGCGGAAGGCCGCCTGGTCGCGCCTTGGCCCGAGGGTCAATCGATCTCCAAGACCTTCTGTCTCGTCTTGCCGGAGCTAATCCGTTTGAGCGACGGCCCGCTACAGGCCTTTGCAAATTGGCTTCTGGCGGAAGCGCGGACGGCTAGCCCGCCGCTCTGAAGGCAATGGCTGCCTATTTGTCGCTACCGCGCAGATAAAGGCAGCACCCATACGGAACCGTTTCCGCCGCCTTCGGGAGATCAGAGCAGCGTCCGGCCGCCGTTGACGGCGAGCTTCTGGCCGGTGATGAAGTCCGCCTTGGCCGAGGCAAGGAAGGCGACCGCGGCGGCAATGTCCTCGGGCCGGCCGAAATGGGCAAGCGGCGTATGCGCGAGATAGCCGTCCTTGGCCTGCTGTGAAGCTTCGGCATGGCGCTCGACCGGTATCCAGCCGGGGGCAACGAGATTGACGGTGATCCCTTCCGGCGCCAGCTCTCTGGCCCAGGAGCGCGTCATCGCCAGCATGGCGCCCTTGGCGGAGGCATAATTGCCGAAATTGGGATTGCCAAGCTCCGCAACCTCGGAACCGATGTTGATGACCCGGCCGGACTTGCGCGCCCGCCAATCGGGCAATACCGCTTGAAGCAGCTCCAGCGGCGCTTTGACGAAGAATTCGAGTTGATCGAGATAGGTCCGCCAGGATTGCTCCATGAGCGGCATTTCCGGCTGCGGTCCAGTCGCGTTGTTGACGATCAGATCGACCGGTCCCAGTGACGTCTTGATCTTCTCCAGGCCGTCGGCAATCTGGGGCTTGTCGATCACGCTGAATTGTGCGGCTGAAGCCCGCCCGCCTTGCTGCCTGATGGCGTCGACGACCCTACCTGCGCCCTCGCTATCCCCAGCATAATTGACGGCGACCGCCCAGCCGGCGATAGCAAGCTCCCGGGCGATCACGGCGCCCAGGCCGCGTGAGGCGCCCGTTACCAGCGCTACTTTCATGGCATTCCTCCTCCAGGCCCGGTCTGAGCCTTTTTCTCGTTTTCTCCACCCAAAGGCTTGGATAGCCGGAAGCGGATTCCGGCTATCCATGTCAAAATCGTTTTACCAGCGATGATGGACGTGCGGCGCGATCAAGCGCTCGTAGATCTCGCGCGTCGCTGCCATAACGTCGGCCGAAAGGGGCGCGAGGTCGGCCGCGGCGGCATTGGCCTTGGCCTGCTCGGCGTTGCGGGCGCCGGGGATGACGACGGTAACGGCTTCGTTCATCAAGATCCAGCGGAGGGCGAAGGCGGCCATGCTGGCGCCAGCCGGAACCAGCTTGCGCACCTCCTCGACCGCCTGCAGGCCGACTTCGAACGGCACGCCCGCAAAGGTCTCCCCGACATCGAAGGCCTCGCCATGGCGGTTGAAGTTGCGGTGGTCGTCGCTGGCAAATTGCGTGTCGCGGGTGATCTTGCCCGACAGCAGGCCGGAGGCGAGGGGAACGCGGGCGATGACCGCCACGTTCTTCCTCTTGGCTTCCTTGAAGAACAGATGGTCGGGGCGCTGGCGGAAAATATTGTAGATGATCTGGATGCTGAGGACATCAGGATATTCGATCGCCTTCAGCGCTTCCTCGACCTTCTCGACGCTGGCGCCGTATCCCCTGATCTTGCCGGCCTTCTGCAGTTCGTCGAGCCCGGCAAAAACCTCCGGCCGATAGAGAACTTCGGTCGGTGGGCAATGAAGCTGCACGAGATCGAGGCTTTCGACGCCGAGGTTCTTCAGGCTGCGGTCGATGAAGCCTTCGAGATTGGCCTTGGTATAGCCGTCGGCCACATGCGGGTTCAGCCGGCGGCCGGCCTTGGTCGCCACCATCGGGCGCTCGCCGCCGCGTGTCTTCAGCACATTGGCAATGATCTTTTCCGAGCGGCCGTCGCCGTAGACATCGGCCGTATCGATAAAGGTCATGCCGGCATCGAGGGCGGCGTTCAGCGCCGCGCGGCCGTCGGCCTCGCTGACATCTCCCCATGCGCCGCCGATCTGCCAGGCCCCGAAGCCGACATCGGTCACGATAAAGGGCGTCCGTCCGAAAGCATGATGTCTCATGAGATGTCTCCTCTCTTTTGCTCGCAAGATGATAGGGCAGTAGCAGCCGTCCGACAGGGCCACAAGCGTACATCGGCGATCGAGGATCGCAATCGTGTGACTGGGAAACATGGCGGGCACGGGCCGGCTTGCGAAACCCTTGGATGAAGCCGCCGGCGCGGTATTCACAGCGCCTTCGTTTCCTTAAAAGGGGAGATCGGATTTCTGACGACATCGGAGCTCATGCCCTCTTTCAGCTTCATCCACGCCGCCGATCTGCATCTTGGCAGCCCGTTCCAGGGCCTTGCCTTGAAGGACGCCGCCGTCGCTGCCGTCTTCGTCGAAGCGAGCCGCAAGGCCTTCTCGACGCTTGTGGGGCTGGCGATCGAAAAGCGTGTCGATTTCTTCGTCATTGCCGGCGATGTCTATGACGGCGACTGGAAGGACAACAAGATCGGCCTGTTCTTCAATCGCGAGATGGCGCGGCTGGAGCGGGCGGGCATTCCGGTCTACCTGCTGCGCGGCAATCATGACGCGGCAAGCGTCATCACTAAGACCATCACATTGCCGCTAAACGTTCATGAGTTTCCGACCGGCAAGCCGGGCAGTGTCAGGCTGGAGGCGCTGAAGGTGGCGCTGCATGGCCAGGGCTTTGCCGAACGCTCCGCCAACGACAATCTGGCGATTACCTATCCAGCACCCGTCTCCGGCTGGTTCAACATCGGTATTCTCCATACGTCGCTGACCGGTCGCGAGCCACACGCGCCCTATGCGCCTTGCTCCGTCGACGACCTGCGGTCGCGCGGCTACGACTATTGGGCGCTCGGCCATGTGCATGACTATGAAGTGGTGGCGCAGGACCCATTAGTCATCTTTCCGGGCAATCTGCAGGGCCGCAATATCCGCGAGCGCGGCGCCAAGGGCGCGGTGCTGGTAACAGTCGAAGACGGACGTATCGAACATGAGCGCATCATCGTCGACGAGGCGCGGTTCGCGCAGGTCGACATCGTCGTCGGTCCGGAGGATGACCAGGCCGCGATCCTCCGTCATGTGGAGCAGGCGGTGCAGCCCTTGGCGGACGAGATGGATGGGCGCATGACCGCGCTGCGCGTCCGGATTTCTGGGGTAACGCCGCTGCATGGCCCGATCGCCGCCAATCGTCAGCAATGGCGCGATGAGGTGGAGGCCGCCTGCCATCGCGTGCATGAGGATATCTGGCTGGAAAAACTGGAGCTGCGGCTGGAGCCGCCGTCGGAGAAGGCGGCGGATGCGGACGGCGCGCTCGATCTGCGTCAGCTTCTGGCTGAGCATGCCGGCGATGCCGATATCTCGGCGGAAGCAAGCCGCCTGATCAACGAGATTGCCGTGCGCCTGCCGGGCGGCCTCGGCGCCACCGAGACGCCGCTGGACGACAACATCGACACTCTCATTGAGGAGGCGCGGCAATTGCTGCTGGCGCGCGGGCAGGGGGCAGGCTGATGCGCTTTACCCGGCTCGATATTCTCCGCTATGGCGCGTTGACCGACCGCGCGCTCGATTTTCGCGCAGGCGCACGGCTGCATGTGATCTACGGCCCGAACGAGGCGGGAAAATCCTCTGCTTTGAGCGCGATCTCCGATCTCCTGTTCGGTTTTCCGACCGCTGCCGAGCAAAGCTTCCTGCATGAGCCAACTACCTTGCGGATCGGCGCCGATATCAGCGCGCGCGATGGCGCCAAGCTGAGCTTCCGCCGCCGCCGTGGCCGCAAGGGAACGCTTCTGGCGCCGGATGACAAGGAAACCGCGCTGGCAGAGGATGCGCTTTCGCCCTTCCTCGGCAATTTGAGCCGCGATGTCTTCGAGCGCGCCTTCGGGCTCGACTCGCAGCGACTGCGGCAGGGCGCGACCGCGATGCTGCGCAGCGGCGGCGAGATCGGCAGCCTGCTGTTCTCAGCCGCGTCGGGGCTGACCGGTCTGTCACGCCTGCGCCAATCGCTGGAAGGGGAGGCCGACGGCATCTATGCGGCCCGACGCTCGAAGGATCGCGGCTTTTACCAGGCCCTCGACCGCTATGAGGATGCCCGCAAGGCCGAGAAGGACAACGAGCTGAAATCCGGCGACTGGAAGAAGCTTCTTGCCGAAGCGGCAGAGCTGGAGACGGAGCTGGAGCGCCTGCAGACCGAGCGTCGCGGTACGCGCGAGGCGCTCGATCGGTTCAAGCGGCTGAAGACCCTGCAGCCCTTGCTCGCTGAAATCGATGCGGAAACCCTTGCACTTGATGGTCTGTCGGATCTTTCCGCCATCCCGGACGGCTTTGCCGACAGGCTTGAACAGCGGCTGCGCGACAAACAGGCGAGCGAAGAGGAGTTGCACCGGGCGCGACAAGCCGTTCTGCGCGCAGAGGAAGATCTATCGCGCATCCAGGTCGATGAAGCGCTGCTGCAGATGTCGGGCGATATCACGCAGCTCTTTGCCGATACCGGCAACTATCGAGCCCAGAGGCACGATCTGCCAGGCGTTGATCGAGAATTGGCGGATTTCGAAATGAAGTTCACACAGCTCTCCCGCCGTCTCGGTCTTGCCGAGGCTGAGCTGGAGCGGCAGCAGCCAAGTGATATCGACCGTGCGCGCCTGTCAGAGCTGGTGGATGAGGGCAGACAGCTTGCGCGGCAGATGCAATCGCTTGCAGAGCAATCCGAAAGTGAGCGCGGGCAGCTCGCGGCCCTTGAAAGGGATAGCCTTGCCGGCCGGCTGATCGACCCACGGCCCTATATCGATCAGCTCGAGGCGCTGGCCGGAGACCTCTCGGCCTTGGCTCGCCTTGATGGGCTGGAAACGCAGATACGCCGCATCGAATCCGATCTCGGTGAGGCTGCTGGACGGCTGCAGCCACCGGTCGGCGACATCGATATGCTGTTCTCCGTACCCCTGCCGGAGATGACGGAGATTACCGGACATCGCGACGCCATCGACGCCGCACAAACGAAGGTGCGCGACGCTGCCGGCAAGCTGCAGGCCTATGACGAACAGCTGGCCGAGATAGAGCGAACGCTCGCGGATGCCGAGCGTACCGGGCCGATCGTTACCAGCGAGCAAATCCTCGCCGCGCGCAAAAGCCGTGATGGGCAATGGTCCTCCATCCAGCAAAAGTGGACGGAGGGCGCGGCTCCGGACGCCAAGGTGCTCGCGGCATTGACCGTCGGCGTGGCCGAGGCGGACCGTCTGGCCGATGCCGCCCTCAGCGATGCGGATCGCGTCGCGCGCCATGTCGACTATCGGCTGCGGCAGGCGCGTCTGGTACGGGAACGGCAGGAGGCCCTCGATCGGCTCAAGGGCTGCGAGAAAACGCTGAAGGGCGCGCAGGCAAGCTTTTCCGCCGTCTTCGAACCCTGCAGCATCGATGCCCTCGATCCATCGACCATGCTCGAATGGCGGCGCGGAGTGGAACTGCTGCGGCGTGAACGCAAGGCATTACGAGATCTGCTGGACGAACGCGACGAGAATGCGCTGGCGGAGGGCCGAGTCTTGCCTGCCCTGCAGGATATCGTTGAGGCGACCGGCTATAAGAGCGGCCGCCTTCCGCCGGCCGCGATAGCGGAAGGCTTGCGCAAGCATCTGCGCCTTCTTTCGGAACGCTGGAGTGAAAGCCGCACGCGCGAAGGGGAAATTGGCGCGGCGCGTGACCGGCTGGCCCGCTTCGCTGATCAGCAGCAGAGTTTGGAACGACATCAAGTCGGTTGGCGCGGCGGCTTCTCTAAGGCCGTTGAACTCGTTGGCTTGCCGGCCGACACGACCCTGGACATGGCGAATGCCGCCCTGAAGGCTTGGGAAGAACTGCCCGATGTTCTGGCGGAGCGCGAAAACCGTCTGCGCCGGGTCAATGGCATGCGCCGTGACATGGCGGATTTCGAGCGGCGGCTGGCGACCCTTGCCGCCAACAGCGGCTATGAGCTGGATCATCTGCCGCCGGATGCCGCCGCCGAGGCGTTGCACACCCGCGTCAACGCCATGCGTGGCGAGCTGAAGAAGCGCGACGGTCTCGAAGAGGAACGGCAGCGTGGGGAGGGGCTGGTGGCACGCCAGGAGGCAGCACTCGCGACCATCGCCACCGATCTCGACCAATTGACCGCGGACCTGGGCGGTGTCGACGATCTGCCGGCACTCCTTTCTCGCCTGCGTGAACGCTCGCGTCTCGCCACGCGTCTCGTCGAAAGCCGCGATCGTTTCCGGCAGCAGGCCGATGGCAAGGCAGAAGACGATCTGCGAGCTGAACTAGCCGGCTTCGAGCGGGTCGCGGCCGATCTCGAAATCGAGCGGTTAACCGAGGAGGATCAGCGGCAGTTTGCAGCACATGGTGAGCTTTCGGCACGCCTGGCGGAAAACCGCCGTCAGCGACAGGCCCTGGAGACAGGCGTCAGCGCCGAATATGCGGTTTTCGAAAAGCTCTCGGCCGAGCAGGAGGCAAAAGACCTCGCGCGGCAATGGGTCGTGCTGAAGATTGCTGCCCGCATGCTGGCGGGCTCGATGGAGGCGTATCGCGAGAAGCAGGCCGATCCGGTCATCAGCCGTGCCGGTGAACTGTTCTCGCAGCTGACGGGCGGCCGTTTCTCCCGCCTCGTCGAAGCCCATGATGAAAGCGATGCGCTGCAATTGCTGGCGGAACGCGCTGCAGGCGAACGGGTGCCGCTGGATGGCCTGAGCGAAGGCACGGGCGACCAGCTCTATCTCGCGCTGCGGCTGGCGTTCCTTGAAGACTATTCCGCTCGCAACGAGCCGGCTCCCCTGATCGTCGACGATATATTCCAGACCTTCGATGATGAGCGCGTCCGCGCCGGACTGCAGGTGCTGGCCGCAACGGCCGATCGTTTCCAGACGATTCTCTTCACCCATGAAAAGAGCGTGGTCGAGATCGCCAAGGGCGAGATCGGTCGGGATCTGGATCTGATCGAGCTCTAATCGAGGCTTTTGATTGCTCGATCTCCTTGTTTTCCGGCAGTTCCGGACAGAAAGCCGCTACACACTTTTCCTGGAATTGCTTCAGGACATCGAGGGGATGCGCAGTAGCGTCGGCGGGACGATCCTCGGGTCCGACTTGTCGCGGCTGTAGGCCGGATTGAGCGCGCGGTCGATGAAACCCTGCGTGGCATGCAGCCGCCGCAGATTCTGCTTTTCCTGTTCGAACCGCTTCTTCCGCTCCCCCGATTTATCCGAGCCGCGCGACAGCGATTCATGGTGATAGAGGCAGGCGAAGGGCGTCCAGACGATGCGATAGCCTGCCTTGTAGGCGCGCAGGCAATAGTCCACGTCGTTGTAGGCGACCGCGAAATTCTCCTCGTCGAACAGGCCGATTTTCTTCAGGCATTCGCCTGATATCAGCATCACCGCGCCGGTCACGCAGGTCAGGGTGTTGCGCACGTGCAGCCGGTTCATCGGGCCACCGAACTCCTTTGGCTTGTTCATGTACCAGTGGCCTGCCAGGCCGCCGAAGCCGATGACCACACCGGCATGCTGCATCTTGTCATTCGAAAACAGCAGCTTGGCGCCGACGATTCCGGTCCTGTCATAGGCGAGACATGAGACCATTTCCTTCAGCCAGCCCGGCTCGATGACCTCCACATCGTTGTTGAGGATCAGGCAGTGTTCGCCGGTAGCCGCGCTCAGGCCGCGATTGACCGAGCGCGAAAAATTGAAGGCCTCCGGATTGATGACGGCCGAAAAGCGAGGCTGAGTCTTGCGATAATGCTCATAGAGATCAAGCACGGCCTTATCGGTCGAGCCATTGTCGATCACCAGAACTTCGAAATTGGGATAATCGGTCTTTTCGAAGAGATCGCCGAGGATGCGCTTGATCAGGTCGAGATTGTCCTTGCTCGGAATGACGATCGAGATTTTCGGCCATTCGTGAGGCGCCTCGAACATGATCCGATGCAGGGTCTTGGTGAGGGCGCCGTCAACGCCAATCGCCTGCTGTCGCCGCTCGAACCTTTCGACGAGCGCCTTTCTCGCATTCGCGGTGGCGGCATCCATGAACTTGCGCGAATAGGTCTTGCCGTTGCGGCGCCACCAGTAGGCGGGATAGGGCAGGTGGAGGACGCTATCCTCGGGTATGCCCTCCAGATAGCGCAGCAGTAGATCGTAATCCTGCGAGCCGTCGTAGCCGGTGCGGAGATAGCCAAGTTCCCGAAGCCGACTGTGGCGGTAGATCGAGAAATGATTGATGTAGTTGACGCCCGTCAACAGTACGGAATCATAGGCCGGTTTCAGCATGACGCCGGTCGGCTTCAAGGTGTCGTCGACCACAAGTTCGTCCGTATAGACGAAATTTGCCTCCGGATTTTGCTCCAGCGTATGTCTTATCACCTTGAAGGCATGCGGCGCGACGACATCGTCATGATCGAGAAAGGCGATCCATTGACCCTGTGCTTGGGACAGCCCGGCATTGGTCGCGGCCGCGATGCCGCCGTTGCGCTCGTTCAATACGAGGCGGATATTGTCTCTTGGTCGCTGGCCTTGATACCACTGCCGCGTTTCCGGCGATGTCGAACCGTCGTCGCTGAGGATGAGTTCTGCGCCTTGCTCGTTCTGTGCCTCGAAGGATTTGACGAGATCGTCCAGATAGCGCGCCGGCGCATTATAGACCGGGACGACGACGCTGAGCCATGTCCCGGCGGTTGCCGATATTGGGGCAGCGGCCAGCTCCGAGGCAAGCCGATAGCTCGCATCGGCATATTGTACCGTCAGGCTCGCCTTGCGTCGCCCGAGACGCAGCTTGGGCAATTTCAGCCAATACTGAGGCAGTCTGCCAAGATCGATGCGCTTGCTCCGCGCATCCATTTCGAGAATGCCCGAAATATATCTTTGCGCCGATTTTTCCGATGAGAATGCCTTGGCGGTGAACCGGAATGTCGTGGGGAAACTGGCCGGATCTGCACGCAGAGCGCAAATGGAACCGACCGAACCGATATCCGCGGTGATGACGAAACCACGTCCTTCAGGAAGGGAAACTGTATCCTTCTCGCGGAAGCCGTAGCCGCGATTGACGTAGAACTTCGGATCTATCGGCTCGTCAGTCGCAACGACATGGAGGACGAGCAGCTTCTTTCTGACGGGTGAGAACCTGATTTCGAATGCGGGATCGTCCCCCAAGGACTTCCACAGGTCCGCATTGGCGTCGACGGATACTTCCCGTTCGAGATCGGCGTTCGGTATAATTTTGAGTGTCATCGAAATATCGGTTTCATCTAAGCTTGGGGCATCGTTTTACGAATTTTCAGCTCTAGCCTGCGTCACTAAGAGCTTTAAAACGTATGCCGGGAAATGTCGGGCTTGTATGCCGCCGCATCCTCTCGATTGAATTCCTCGTAGCATCGCGGGCTGCGCGCCGGCGCTCGCGGTCACTCACCAGCAGGTCGATGGCGGCGAGCCACTCCTCGGCGGTGTTGCCAATGTGAAATTCTCCGGCGACGGCGCAACGTTCAAATGTCGGGCATCGGGAAAATACGGCCGCCGCTTGCAGGCGGTTGATGTCGATCCGCTTGGTATCGGAACGGCTGGCATTCGTCCTTCCCGAGAGCAGCGGAGCCAGAGCAATATCGGCGTGGTGGTGCGTTGTCTTTGCCAGATATGCTGGCCAGGGTAGCGGCGGAATGATCGCCATTCTTGCTGGGTCGATCCCTTGCCGACCCCAGCGGCGTGCAAGTGGACCGGAGGCAAAAACCTCGAAATGCAGATTGCCGTGCTTTTCCATCGCGGCTTTGACGATCGGCATCAGGAACTCATGTTCGCGGCGATGGACGCCGGTGGCATGGTAGATCATTCTGAGCGGCGTGACGCCGTCATCCTCGCCGCTAGTCGCGACTTCAGGTGAATCGGCTGGAAGAGGGGGCAGAATATCGATCCGCTGGCTTCTCAGGGCGAGCGCGCTCGCCAGCGTCTCGGTCGAAGTCCACACATGGGTCAAAAGCCGATTGACCCTCGGCATCGGGCGAACAGCCAGTTTCAGCAGTCGGAACTTATAGGGCCAGCTTGCTTCGTTGCCGGTCAGGACGGCCGGAATATCGTCGTCGACGAAATAAGCGACCCCGGCAAGTCTGCCTTGATTTTCCTCCAGCCAACGTAATTGCGGCGGCTTGATATAGCGGCAGATAATTACGAAGAGGCCGTCGCTGTCGATAGCGTCGAGCGGATCGTCAAGCCCTTTCGTGACAACCGGAATATCACCGAGCGTCTTGGCGCGCTCGTCGAGATAGTAGCTGAAGGTCGGATTGGGATGGCGCGACAGAATGAGCAGGCACCGCGCAACGCGTTCGCCATCTGCCGCCGGCGCTCCGGATGGCCGTGGTCTTGGAAGCAACTGATAGACGAGATCACGTAAAATTTGCATGGGGCTTCCGTGCAAAACTACGCCAGACGACTTCGGATATTGGTAAGGATGCCGAAAACAGCACCCCATGCAAGGAGCGTTACGCCAAAGATGCCGCTGATCCAGAGCGCCCTCTGGGGATACTCGGCTTCGTCGGGCAGGCTGGGCGCCAGGAATGTATCGAGGTAAATCAGCTGCTGCTTGCTGACGAACTTGACCTGCTCCAGCGTCTTCATGCTCGTTGCGAATTGTTGTTCCGCGAGGCTCTGCTCCAGTTCGCGCTGGGACATATCCACGGAGACATCGGCAAGATTTTGCTCCGACTTGTTCTGCCCGGCCACTTGACTGTTGAGCTCGTCGATCTGCTTTTGCTTGCTGTCGATCTCGCGCTTGAGAACGCGCATCTGTGGCGCATCCGCGGAGACCGTTCCAAGCAGAGCGTCATATTTCTGCTGGAGGTCTATCCTTTCCTTCTGCACCGACGAGATCAGGTTCGTTAGAACGGTCGACGATCCCTCGACGCTCAGAACGCCGGTTTGGTTGCGCGCCGCGAGAAGCTGATCGCGCGCCTTTTGCAGCTGGTTCTTTGCATTGTCCAGGTTCGCCTGGGCAGTCGCGATGACGTCGCGCCAGATGCGGGTATTGACGTCGTTGACCACGACCTCGGAAGCCGCAACGACCGCATTCAATACTTGCCGGGCATCGGCAGCAGTGAAGGCGCGTGCCTTGACCGTCACGATGCCGCTGTTTGCGTCGATCTTGACCGACACCATGTCTTCCCAATAATCGAGAAGCTTCTCCGAACTCGCATCCTTCTTGAGGCGCGCAATCCGATCGATCGAGTCATTGCCATAGATCTTTTGAAAGTCGACCTTGTCCTCAAGCGCGGCGACCATGTCCTTGCTCTTGATGAAGTTGGTGACGATCAGAGTGTCCTGCACGATCTGCGCCGGCGGTAAGCCTGTCACCTTGGTAATCTGATTGCTTCCGAGCGCCGGCGTCGACGTTCGAACGGTGAAGCGCGTTTCGGATTGATACTGATCGGATGCGACGCAGGTGAAATAGTAGACGGAAGCGATATTCGGTATGACGAGCAGCAGAAACGTCGATGCCAGGATGGCCTTGCTGATGATCTGCTGCATCGGCCGCGGCCGCAGGCCCACGGCCTTGAACAGCTGGCTGCGCCTCGATGTCGAGAAACGCAGCTTCCGCGCGGTCACGGACAGATTCGTGGCCACGTTCCGGCTATGCTCCGTCGCGCTGAGCTGTATCGTCTGAGGCGCGTTTTCGGTATCGTGAGCCATATTGGGCCTTACTGTCGATCCCTGATATTCTAGCGGTTCAATCTATAATAGGCTTCGATAGCCTGCTCTACCTTATCGAAGACGATAAGTCTGCCATCGACAAGTACCATACCTCTGTCGCAATGCGCACTGATCATGCTCATGCTGTGCGATATCATGATGATGTCGGAACTCTTCCGCCTGTTCTCGAATGCAATGCGGCAGCGCTCCTGAAATCGGGCATCTCCGACGGCAAGGACTTCGTCCACCAGATAGCATTCGAACTCGATGGCCATTGAAAGCCCGAACGCCAATCTTGCTCCCATGCCGGAGGAATAGGTGCGTACGGGAGCATCGATATAATCGCCCAGTTCGGCAAATTCCTCCACGAAACGAGAGACGCGTCTGACGTCTTCGCCGTAGGCGCGGGCAACGAAGTGAACATTGGCCCGCCCTGTCATCAAAGGATTGAAGCCGCTGCTCAAGCCGAGAGGCCACGATACGCGGACATCCTTGCTGATCTTGCCCGAATTCGGCAGCATCGTGCCGGCGATCATGCGCATCGTCGTCGACTTCCCGGCACCGTTCACACCCAAGAGCCCATAGGAGTAGCCGGATTCGAACTCGCAATGCACCCGGTCGAGAATGACCTTCTTGCCGCTCGGGGTCTTGAAGTGTTTCGATACGTTCTTGAAGCTGATCATGGCGCTTCCCCATTCATATCCGGTGATCCTCCACGGAGGCCCAGATGAGGGAGAGCGTCGCCCAGGTGACAACAAGGGCAAGCAATATGATCAGCGGCGTGCTGACGCGGCGCGGAAATGTCGACTCGTCCGGCAATGCCGGCTTGACGAAAACGGCAAGGTACAGTGTCTTGCGCAACGCCTCGGCGACCACGGCATCGTAGTTCTTCTGCGCACTTTCGTAGAGTTTTTCCGCGATCATGCGATCGGTTTCGAGCCGGGAATATTCCAGCAGAGCCTTCGCAAGGCTCGCATTCTCAGGTCCGGTCAATTCCGATCGCATCTTCTCGATCTGCGCGTCGAGGCTGTCCTTGGCGAGACTGAGCTGTTGATAGGTCGGGGAATTCTGGGCGTTGGATTGCCGCATGACGAAGAGGCGCGTTTCGAATTCCAGCTTCTTCGCCAGCAGGCCGGTCAGGATCGTGCCGCTATTCTTGGCCTGCGCTTGCGGGCTGAGAAGGCCGGATGCGTTTTGAAACTGATTGAGGGCAACCAGGGTGTCGCCATAGGCCTTGCCGCTCTTCTGGACGTCGCCCTTCATGCTCTGCACGATGTCGTTGCGCGCGCGTTCGGAAAGCTCGTTGATGAGCTTTTCGCTTTCCTCGATGATCGCATCCGCAAGCTTGACGGAATCGTCCGGCGCGAAGGTTCTGACCTTGAGCGTGATGATGCCTGACGTGACGTCGATATAGGCGGTGACGTGGTCGTTCCAGTATTTCAGGAACTCTTCGTCGGATTGCGAGGAGCGGAATCGCGACAGAAAATCCGCGTCTTGCCGGGCAAACATCGATCGATAGTCGAGTTTCTTGCCGATTCGATTGAGGATTTCCGTCGAGTGGATGAAGCTGGTGACGACATAGGCATCCTGCGAAGCCGAACGCATGTTGAGAGCGCTGGTGGCGTCCCCGGAACTGCTGGTATCCTCGGCTCCGGACACTGCCCTGACGGCGAAACGCGCTTCCGCCACATATTGGTTCGACGCGATGAACGCATAATAGACCGAGCTTGCCAGGAAGGGCAGGATCACGAGCAGCAGAAAGCCGATAAGTCTGAGCGGCGGCTTGCCGCCCGAGCTCGTCTCCGGCTCATTCCCATCATGCACCGGTATGTATTCGATGTCTTCGATATCCGTGCGGGCACGTTGCGCCGGCAGCCTGCGCCGAAACAGCGAAGGCAGGAGATGGCGGCTGGTTTTTACCCGCGGGGAGTCCTGAACTATCGCGTCGTCAATGATTGTCTTCGGCATGTCAGCTTGCAATCGTTTCCGGCAGTTCGGGCGCGGTTGGTTTCATCGCCTGACGCACATAGTGGTCGAAAATCAAGTCCTCTTCGAGCATAAGCTCGGCAATATGCAATGAACGCAGCCGCGTCGCAACGTCTTCAAGCGTACTGTGTCGGGGCGGCAACGGAAAATCGTCGATCGAGATACCGATGAGCTCGCTGACCGCCTGCTGAAAATAGAGGCTGTCTGTATCGAAACCGACAACGGCAAAGCGCGACAATAGGTCGATCGCGGTGGCAACGTCGCTGCGCGTTACCGCCTGTTCCGGTATGGTTGTGGCCAATTGCCGGGTAAGTGGTGAAGCCAGAACGTTTGTGACATTCTGCGGCGCTTTCTTCAGGGCAGCCTTGAGAGAGGCCTCGTCTTCCAGGTTTACCTCGGCAAAATGCTCCGCGGCAGGCGCCAAGATGATCTTGTCGCGATCGCCGAAGAATGAAATCTGAGTCTTAGCCATTCGCTTCAGAAGGAATATCCTCAGGGCAAGTTCATAATAGGGATCGGTGAGCAGGGCGATGGCCTTGAAACCCTTGTCGAAGAACTCTTCATAATTGCGCATCAACAGCCGGCCGCTAATATAGATCGACTGGATGGCGTTCAGATGAAAGGCCTGAAGGGTCGTTTCGTGTCCGAACCGTTCGACGGACGAAAGCTCGTATTGAAAGTGGCGGCCACAATGATAGTCGAACTTGACCATTGGCAGTAGCTGCGCCTCGAGCCGCACGATCTTTAACGGAATCGTGCTCGCCACCTGCGGCCTGCGGTAGATCAGCAGACCCGACTTGGCGTCATGAATCATCAGCGATGTGCGCTCGGTCAGATCGGGGATGATTGTCGTATCGAGCCTGAAGCCGACGAGACCATCTTCGTGTCGTCCTGAATCGATAACCGCCTGTTTGACCTGATCACAGGGAAGAATCATCAGCTCGCCGTCGGCGTCCGAGACCCTGATCTGTGGCTTGTCGGAAAACCCATCGGGGATCAGATAGCCCTCGATAAGGTTGCCATGATCATATTCGAGGTTAAAAAGCACGGACCTTCTCCGGCGTTTTCACCCGATCGGGGCAGGACAGAAATTGGCAATGGAATGGTGTCATCCCGGCCTGCATAGCATCACATGCATCAACATGCCTATCGATATCACAAATATCGCGCTTCGGCATCCGAACCTCGTCAGGTATCGCCGGGCGCTTTTCGCGCCAGCAGCGAAAAGCTGGGACCGCCGGGATGGCTCAGGTTTTCATCCCTGATGGTAATGTCATCAAAACCGAATGCGCGGAGCAGCAGCAAGATGTCGTCTCGATGCATCCAAAAATGACGGTCCTTCATGCCACCGCAGAAAGATGCATTGGCGTTGGCGTGATGGTAGCTGCGTTCGTAATAGCGCACCGGTATGTCATCGATCAGCCTCGTTTCCACTTTGCCGCTGAAGGGTAGCCACCGCACATCGCCTTCGGGCATAGCGTCCTCCAGGACGAAGTGCGTCCAGATGAAAACCGCATTGGATCGCTTTGACAGCAGACGAAGAAACTCGCCGGGCTCGGCCATATGGTAGAGAACTCCGGATGCGAGCGTAAAGTCGTAGACGTCTTCGCGTTCCGTCAGCCACGCCTGTATGTCGCCTAGCATGAAGGTGGCGGTGTCGATATTCAGGATTTGCTTGCTGACCAGGCATCTCAGAAAACAGAGACGATTTGCCTCGATTGCATCGATCCGCGCCGGCCTTTGGCCATTCAGCATATGGGTGTGCATTCCCTCGAGTGGGCCGACCTCGAGAACGGTCTTGCCCTCTATCGAACCGAAAGTCCGCATTGCCCAATCGATGCGGTCGTCGGCATACAGGGGCAGCTTTCCGGCGTTGAGGCCAAATTCCGGCGGAAATGCACAATTCCATCCCTGAAGGGCGTCGATGGCATTTTGGTGGGTTGGTCTGCCTTGCTCGTATTGATCGAATGTCTCCAGGGGACTTTTCGATACTTTCTTTTGAGAGCGTTTTGAAAAACCGAGCATTGATACATAACCTTCGTTCTAATCGGCACCTTGCCGATCCGGAGAAATAGCGGAATCGTTCTCAAACGGACGTACAGCGGCCCCCGAACCGGTTTACATCCCGAAAGCATATTCTAGGCAGGTTGGCGGAGTTTGCGAATGTCGGCGAACAGTCGAGGACGGATGCGGTTGATTCGACGGTAGCCATTGATACTTATCTCGCTGAAGGCAGAAATCCGGCAAGCTGCGGTTGTCGTGGTTTATCATTTCCGCATGTGTTGCAGGTCTGGACTTGGTTCTCTTACAGGCAATAACAATCTTATGGAAAGCGGAATAAGTGCGAATCTGTGCAACTTAATGTCATCCATCCAGCATTTTTCTATGGAGGCCATTACTTAACGGTTCCTTTTCGTCTTTCAGAGAATTTTAATTTTAAATCTCCAAACAATACTCTCGCAAATTGCCTTGTGCGCCATTGGCCCTTATAAAGCCGATCTGATCGGGCGCTCCTTGAATTCCGAGTGTGTTCAGAGGATCGCACTCGATTTTTTTGATGGTACTCTCGGCGTTTGGGCTTGTTGACGCGCGCCGGTTATGCTTTTCAAGGCGCCGATAGATTTGATGCATTCCATGTCGATGTATGCCATCAGGTAGTCACGGCAGCTAATAGTTTGAGGATTTCAATTGTTCCGTATTGGCGCCGTACTGTGTTGCGTGGTTTTGGCGGGATGTAATTCCGTATCGAGCGAAGGTCCGTTGGCTGGCGCCATTCTTAGCGATGCCGGCCAGTCCGGGGCACAATTGGGCCGCAGGAATGCCGCAGTTTTTGATATCGTCGACATCGACAGCCGCAGTGCGCGCCTCGTTTCCGATTATGTGTCTTCCACGCTCAATCGCCGTTTTGGCATGGGTGGCGGTGTTGGCCCCGTCGTTATCGGTGTCGGCGATGCGCTGAAGGTCACGATTTTCGAAGCAGGCTCCGATGGTCTGTTTTCGACGTCGCAGTCTAAGCAGGTATCGCTCGATATCGTCGTGCAGCCTGACGGCACGGCGGCAATTCCCTATGCCGGTTCGGTTCGATTCGTCGGCAAGACCCTCGACCAGGCGCGCAAGGCCATTTTGGCTGCCCTGGCGACCAAGGCCGTGGAGCCGGATGTTATCGTGACGAGCATGGGCACCCCGTCGCGCACCGTGACCGTTTCGGGCGCGGTCGGCCGTCCTTCCATGGTGCCGTTGGATCTGACGAAAGAAAAGATCACGGAGGTCGTTGCCAAAGCCGGTGGACCGTCCACGCAGCCTTATGAGACCTATGTCACGCTGGTTCGGGGTAATAAGACCGGAACGGTTTTGCTGAAGTCGATTATCGAGCATCCTTCCGAAGATATCTACGTCCAGCCGGGCGACCAGATTTTCCTCGTCCGCGATCCCAGAACCTTCACCTTGCTCGGCTCCGTTCGTGGCGATGGACGCATCGAGTTCGGAGCGAACGATCTCAATCTTCTTGAGGCGGTTGCGCTCGGCCATGGTGCGATCGACGATTCGAGCAATGCGAAGGGCTTCTTCCTGTTCCGCTATGAGGAGCCGGAAATCGCCAAGATCCTGCTCGGTCCGGCTCGCTTCCAGGACTTGTTGCGCAAGGGAATGGTGCCCGATGCGAAGGGCCGCTATCCGATCGTTTATCGCTTCGACATGTCCAATCCCGACAGCTTGATTGTAGGCCAGACTTTCCCGATCAAGAGCCGCGACGTCATCTATGTGTCGCGCCATCCTTCTGTCGATATCAGGAAGTTCCTGACGCTCGTCGGAACGCCACTGGGCATTGCGGCGCAGGGTGCAGGGACGGCGGCTCTTCTAAACCAATAGTTGCGCAGCGGATATGGCGGCCCGGTTGGGCCGTCCACGACACTCGGCAACGGCCGATAGAGGTCGGCATTTGTATGATGCTGACGGATCATGCCTTGTCGGCAATCGGAATTCATCGCGAAGTGAGTTGCGGAAAAGGTTGCAACCATCGCAGGCGGAGACTGCGATCCTTAAAGTGGATTGAAGGTTTAGGAGATCGCATATTGCGTCGATTGTTGCGCTGCCGCATATTGACCGCCCGCGATTTTTTCTATCTGTGACAACCACAGATAATAGCAAGCGTGTGTAGTTGATGTTGAACTTGGCCGATTTGGTGCACTTCTTCAAATATTGCTGAGAGATCATGACAGTTGAAATTATCGGACGCGCAAGCGTTGCCCCTGGGGCGGGTTCGATCGAAGAGCTGCAGCTTATCCTCAAGGAGGGACGTTGCACTGTAAGCCGTATACCAGAGGAGCGCTGGGATCTTGCGCGCTTTTGGCATCCGGCTGTGGGTGTTCAGGGAAAGACCTATAGTTTTGCAGCCGGCGTCTTCGATAATGTCTACGCATTCGATCCTGCGGTCTTCGGACTTTCCCAGCGCGAAGCGATGCAGATGGACCCGCAGCAGCGCATCCTTTTGAATATCGTCTGGCGTGCCTTGGAGGACGCAAACCTGCCGATCGACGGTTTCGAGGGGCAGCGGGTCGGCGTCTATGTTGGCGCGTCCTCTCTTGAATATGGCAACCTGACGCTGGAGGACCCTGCCTCGGGCAGCCCGTATTTCATGACGGGCAACACGCTCTCCATCGTTTCCAACCGCATCTCGCACATATTCGGATTGCGCGGGCCAAGCATGACGATCGACACGGCCTGTTCGTCGTCGCTGGTGGCGCTCGACCAGGCGGTAAAGGCGCTGGAAGGTGGAGAGATCGATACTGCGATCGTCGGCGGCATCAATATTCTGCTTAACCCCATGTCCTTCGTGGGCTTCGCGCAGGCGCGAATGCTGTCGCCGGAGGGGCTTTGCCGTGCCTATGACGACGATGGACGTGGTTACGTTCGCGCGGAGGGTGGTGCGGCGATCGTATTGCGGCGCACGGACGTTGCACTGCGTGAGAAGGATCGCAGCTATGCCAGGATACATGCCGTAGGCGTCAATTCTTCGGGACGCACCAACGGCATTTCCATGCCATCCCGTGAGGCGCAGGCTGCCTTGCTTCAGTCGATCTATGAAGGGCGCAACATCGACGTCAACCGCATCGCCTTCATCGAGGGGCATGGAACGGGCACGAAGGTCGGCGACCCCGCCGAAATATGGGCGATAGGCGAAATCATCGGGCGAAATCGACGTGCGCCGGTGCCGATCGGTTCTATCAAGACGAATATCGGCCATACCGAACCCGCATCCGGCCTCTTCGGTCTTTTGAAGGCCGTCATCGCGTTGGAAAACAATTTCCTCCCGGCTTCGCTGCATTTCGACCATCCGAACGAGAACATCGATTTCGAAGGCTTGAATGTTCGGGTCAACACATCGACGATCGAGCTTCTCCCGGCAAAGCAGGCACGTTTTGCCGGGATCAATTCCTTCGGTTTCGGTGGAACCAACGCTCACGTTGTCATTAGCGATCCCGATCCGATCGCACCGCCGGAACCGCCGATGCGCGGCGAGGGGGTCGTTTTTGCCGTCAGTGCTCATACGGCGTCCGCTCTCTCGAGCCTGCTTCAGGAATACAGGACCCGTCTTGAAGCGGCAGAGCCCAAGGAGGCTCGCCAGATTGTAGCTTCTGCGGCTGCCAATCGTGAGCCGATGCGCCATCGCTTCGCAGCCCGCGCCAGGGATGGCGCGGCGGTGCTTGCCGCCATCGACGCTCATCTGTCGGGCGAGAATTCGATTGGCGAGGCAGGCGAAGCGCCAGCCCAGGCCGCCAAGATCGCCTTCGTCTTTTCCGGCAACGGGTCGCAATGGGCGGGAATGGGCGTTGGTGCCTATCAGGAAAACCGCCATTTCCGGCAGTGTTTTCAGTCTTTCAGTGCGCTCTTCGAATATTATCTCGGCGAGAAGCTTACCGATGTTCTGATCGCTTCGGATCTTTCCGTACGGCTGGCCGATACCAAGATCGCCCAGCCGTTGCTATTTGCGATCCAGGCGTCTCTTTCGGATTGTCTCTGGTCCATGGGCGTCAAGCCGGATGCAGTCTTCGGTCATTCGGTCGGCGAAATCGCGGCCGCCTATGCCGCCAAGGCGCTGACGGCCGCCGAGGCGGTTGCAATCGTTGCGAAGCGCTCACTGCATCAGGATCTTCTGGCCGGTGAAGGCAAGATGGCAGCCGTTGTCCTCGGCGAAGACGCCGCGCTGGCCTTCGCGAAATCCCGGGGCCTCGACAACATATACATCGCGGCAATCAACGCGCCGAATTCGGTAACGATCTCCGGTCCGGCCGATGAGATAGAGGCCTATCGGGATGCCGCGCGCAAATCCCAGATCGTCGCGCATGTTCTGGATATCAATTATCCGTTCCATCACCCCATCATTGATCGCGCCAAGGAGGCGTTCTTCGCGGACCTGCCCGATCTTGCGCCCGACAGCGGAACGGGGATCTTCATTTCGACGGTAACGGGCGAACTGCGCGATGGACGCCTGCTCGATACGCAATATTGGTGGCGTAATGTTCGCGATCCCGTGCTCTTCAAGGCTGGCTGTCAGGCCGCTATCGCCATGGGATGCAATCTTTTCATCGAAATTTCGCCGCGCCCGATCCTGTCCAATTACGTGGCGGAGATCGCCAAGCAGGCATCCGTTCAGGTCATTGCGATCCCGACCCTGTTGCGGGAGCCAACCGTGGCCGGCCACGACCCGGTTTCGCAGTCGTTTGCCCGCGCAGTTGCCAACGGTGCGCCGGCGCTCCGCGCGCGCGGCAGCGCCACGCGCAACGCCTTCGTCAATCTGCCACCTCTGCCTTTCGAGCAGGTGGAGCTTCGCACCCATCCGACGACAGACGAGATCGACATTTTCGGGCGCGATCACAAAAGTCCCTATACGCTGCTCGGCTGGCGCACCGACCTCAATGGTTCGAATTGGAAGAACCACCTCGACGCTCGCCTTTTCCCGGACCTTGCCGAACATGTGGTTGATGGCAAGGCAATCATGCCCGGTAGCGGCTTCGTCGAAATCGCCGTAACGGCCGCGCAGCGCTACTACGGGACGGATGAGGTCGAAATCAGCAACCTCGAAATCATCCGGCCGCTCGAATTATCCCAGGATCGAATGGCCGAACTCTCGACCAGTCTGTCGCCGGAGACCGGTGACATTGAAATCCGCTCGCGCGAACGGCTCAGCCATGACGAATGGACGGTTCATGCGGTCGGTCGCTGCCGCAAGCCGCTCGCGGGCGAGGGAAGCAGCAGATCCATCGATCGCTCCGGCAAGGAGCGCAAGTCCACACTGACCGCTGATGTGACTTACGAAACGGCGGAACGTTTCGGATTGCACTATGGCCCGCATTTCCAGCTCCTGTCGAAAGCAGTCGCATTTGGTCATCATGTGATCGAAGTGGATTTGAAGCCCGCCGCCCTGCCGTCCCACCCTTTCGCCGCGTATAATCTCAACCCGATGTCGGTCGACGCGGCATTTCACGGCCTCGTCGCATTGTTCGATCAGTTCTCCGGCGATGAGGCCGGGGCGCCCTATATTCCCGTTCACTTCGGTTCGGTGAGGGTTTTCGGCAAGGGAAGGTCGATTGTCAAAGCCGTCATCGAGATCGAGCGTTTCAGCGCGAATTCGATCAAGGCGCGTTTCACCTTGTTCGACGCAGATAACAAGGCGGTTGCCGCTCTCGATGATTGCCGTTTCCGCCGCACGCAGTTGCGTCGTAGAGCGACGCTCGATTCCGTTGCCTTTCATTATCAGAGCCTGCCCTCCGCTCTTTTTGCCGGCGGACGGAAAGCCGGTGCCGATACGCGGCGGATTGCAACGCAGCTTATCTCCGATGAGAAGCATGCGCCGAACAATGCGAGCCTTCTTCTCGATGCCGCAATCTATCGCGCCTGCCATGACATTGCGCTGAAACTTGCCGACCGCAACGGCACCGTCGTGTTCGCCGGCCTCCCGGGCGATCCCGAGTTCCGGTCTTTCCTGGTCAATTGCCTTTATATTCTGGAAGACGCCGGCATCGCCGAAACGGGGGATGGCAAGTGGTTTGTTCCGCTGGGGCCGACACTGCCTCCCGTCGCCGAATTGCTGCAGGAGATCTATCGGGAGGACGCCGGGCGCGTGGCCGAGAGTGTCCTCGTTGGCGATGCCTATCGCGAGACGCTCGATCATCTGGCGATGATACGGCCGCATGTGTTGGCCCGTGAGCCGGCAGCTCATGGAACAAACATTCCGGGTGGTGCGACGCTTGAGCACGTGCTCGTTCATTCTCCCTTGAGCGAGAGACGGCTTTCGATGCTCGCGGAGGCTCTGGCTTCTGCTATCGATGCCGATGCAGGGGCGGTCGGATACGTTCTGGAGATCGGTTCTGTATCGGCCGCTTTCAGTCGAAAGCTGGCGACGATTGCCGCGGCTGCCGGTGCGAGCCTGGTGATTGCCGAGCCGCGCGAGCAGCCGCGCCGGGCATTGGAAATTGCTTTCGAGCGCGATGCGCATGTCATCGTGGTCGATCCGGCCAAGCTGACAGACGGTCATGTAGCCGACATCGTGGTCGCGTCCGGCGATCAGAGCCAGTACCTGATGCGCCACAACGACGATATCAAGCGGATTGTCCGGACGGTCGCAGGCCGCGGCGCCCGGTTGCTGCTGGCGGATCGTGCGCCGAGCGCCTTCAACGATTTCGTCTTCGGCCTGTCCGAAGGCTGGTTTGCCGATAGCCAATCGCCGGAATTCCCGGTCGGACGGCTTGGCACACGAGAGCAGATTGCGGATCTCCTGGGTAGTCTGGGCTTTGCGAAGCCTTTTGTCCGGGAGCGGATTTTCCCCGAGGGGGCGCTTGTGACGGCGTCGGCCGTGTCCGAGTCGCAACTGGCGGCTATCACTGCCACAGACGCCGCCGAACCGATCGTGCTCCTTTCGGAGCAAGGCAGGAAAGACCTCGGCAAGCTTGGCAAAAATATAACGGTCGTTGATCTTGCTGCACCGTCCCTGGATCTTGCGAGTGCCCTCGATGTGATCGACCGCGAGAGCGGTCGAGTCGTCTATCTCGCCGGCACGACGCGCGGCGATGCGGCGGAACGTTCGCTGTCGCGTCTCTCGATCCTGACTGAATTGGCGAACCTGTTGTCGCAGAATGGCGCCGGAGCACGGGCTCGACTGGTCATCGTGGCGCCCGGCGGCTCGCCGCTGTCGGCCGGTCTCATCGACGAGGCCAATGCCGGCCTGTGGGCCTTTGGCCGCGTCCTTCAGAACGAGTATGACGCCTTTGACGTGCATCTGCTGGATACCGATGCGGATCGAATGCTTCCCCTCGTCGATTCCCTGATGACGGCGGAAACGAATAATGGAGAATGGTTCCAGGATCGCACGACCGGAAAGGTCCGCGAAATCCGGGCTGCCGCCGGCCCCTTTGACGCCATCGACGCCACTCGCCGCGATTTCGCTGCCGCAACGATCCGGCAGCATGTTGGCGGCCGCCTGGATAGTGTCGCCTGGGAGGAGATGAACCCTCCCGCGCCCGATGAAGGCGAAGTTGTCGTCTCTGTCGAGGCAACCGGCCTCAATTTCCGGGATGTCATGTGGGCGATGGGCCTGCTGCCCGAAGAAGCGCTGGAGGATGGCTTTGCGGGCGCCACGATCGGCATGGAGTTCGCAGGGCGAATTCTCGCCGTTGGCGATGCCGTCGATGACCTCAAGCCAGGCGACAAGGTGATGGGAATCGGGCCTGCCGCGTTCTCGACCCATGTCCGGGTCCGCCGTGATGGCGTGACCAAACTGCCGGAGCAGATGGAAACCGTCGCTGCCGCGACTGTGCCGGTCGCTTTCCTGACCGCCTATTACGCCATGGTCGAACTCGGCCGCATTCAGCCGGGTGAAACCATCCTGATCCACGGAGCTGCCGGCGGCGTCGGTCTGGCGGCGCTCCAGATCGCCAAGCTCAAGGGCGCCAAGGTGATTGCCACCGCCGGCACGGTTGAGAAGCGCGGCTTCCTCGAAATGCTGGGCGCCGATCATGTACTCGATTCCCGCTCTCTGGATTTCGTTTCCGGCGTACGGCGTCTGACGGGCGGTGAAGGTGTCGATCTCGTTCTCAATTCGCTCTTTTCCGAGGCGATGGAACGCAGCATCGAGCTGGTCAAGCCTTTCGGCCGCTTCCTGGAGTTGGGCAAGCGCGACTATTATGCCGACCGCAAGATCGGCCTGCGCCCGTTCCGCCGCAATGTCAGCTATTTCGGTATCGATGCCGATCAGCTTCTGGTCAACGTACCCGACCTCACCAGGCGCATTTTCACGGAAATTGGCCAACTCTTTGCCGATGAGAAGCTGACGCCGCTGCCGTACCGCGCCTTCGCTCATGACGAGATCGGCAACGCCTTCCGATTGATGCAGAATGCCGGCCACATCGGCAAGATCGTCGTGCGGCCGCCCGTTTCGGGCGTCGACACCGTCTTGCGGGCGCCTGCGAAATCCCTGCGCTTCGACGCCAAAGGCATTTTCCTGATTGCGGGCGGCATTGGCGGCTTCGGCCTGTCCGCTGCCGAATGGCTCGTTTCGAAGGGTGCGCGCCGTATCGCGCTGTGCTCGCGCCGAGGCATTGCCGATGCTGAAACGAAGAAGGCGGTGGCGGAATGGGCAAAGCGGGGTGTCGTTACCACGATGCACGCCTGCGATATTACCGATACCGCCGCGGTCGAGACGTTGCTGGCTTTGCTCCGCGCCGAAGGGCCGCTGAAGGGTATCATTCATGCCGCCATGGTTCTGGACGATGCGCTTCTCGCCAACCTGACGCCGGAACGCAATCGCCCCGTTCTCGACGTCAAGATCCGCGGCGCTGAAATCCTCGATTGTCTGACGCGGGACGACAAGCTGGAGCTGTTCCTGCTGTTCTCCTCGGCAACGACCATGCTCGGCAATCCCGGTCAGGCCAATTACGTCATGGCGAACGGCTATCTGGAGGGCCTTGCGCGCAGCCGCCGTGCTGCCGGAAAGCCCGCGCTTGCCGTCGGCTTTGGTGCCATCGCCGACAAGGGCTTCCTTGCCCGCAACATCGAGGTCAACGACCTCCTCTCCAAGCGTATCGGGAAAGCGGCGCTCAAGGCGCGCGATGCACTGGAACAGGTCGAGCGCTACATGCTTGCGGATAGAGGCGCCGTCGATGCCGCGGCGGTCATGATTGCTGAAATCGACTGGAATGCCGTTCGCCTGTTGCCGATTTCCGGCCGGGCGCTATTTGAGCCGCTCATGCGCCATGCAGGCAGCCATCAGGCACTGAACGAGGGAGACAGCGTCGACCTCAAGGAACTGATCAAGGGCAAGTCGGAAGAGGAAGCCCAGGCCGCGTTGCATGCGCTCGTTGCTGCGGAGATCGCTGCCATCTTGCGTGTGACCGAAGACACTGTGACGCCCGACAAGGTCCTGAAGGATATCGGCCTTGATAGCCTGATGGCCATGGAGCTCGGCATGAGCTTCCAGCAGAAGACGGGCTTCGATATTCCGTTAAGCGGAGTCGGCGAAGGCACGACCGTCGGTGATGTCGTCAGCCGCTTGCGCGATCGTGTCATGAATCGCAACGGCGACGAAGCCGGCGGCGACACGGCAGGCGATGACGGAGTGGTGCAGCGCCTGGCGCGCAGCCACGCCGCGGAAGAGGAAAAAAGGGCGATCCAGTGACAATGCATGATGCCGATGGCGGCAAGCCGGCGGGGCAAAAGAGCAAGCTGCTCGAAGAAATGCGCCGTGTCGGTGAATCCTCCGGCCGCAACAGGGCCGAACGTCTCAACAGGCAGCCGCAGTCACAGCCGCGCCAGGCGGCTCGCTTCGAGGATCTGCCCGAATATAAGCGCGTCGCAACGCAGCGCATGGCGGGCGAATTGCTCGGTGTTGCCAATCCCTTCTATCGGTCGCACGACGCAGCCGCGGGAGCGACGACGCGTATCGGTGGCCGAGAGTTTATCAATTTTGCCTCCTACGATTATCTGGCGACCAATACCGACCCGCATGTCGCCATGCGCGCCAAAGAGGCGATCGACCGTTTCGGAATCTCGGCTTCGGCCAGTCGCCTCGTTGCCGGCGAGCGGCCTGGGCATGTTGAACTCGAACGCAAGCTCGCCAAGGTCTACGGCGTCGATGCGGCCGTCTGCTTCGTCAGCGGCTACCTGACCAACGTTGCCGCGATCGGCTGTCTGATGGGGCCGCAGGATCTGGTGATCCACGACGAATTCATTCACAACAGCGCGCTCGCCGGCATCAAGCTTTCCGGCGCGGCACGGCGGCTGTTTCAGCATAACGACGTGGAAAATCTCGAAACCATCCTGAAGACGTTGTCATCGGATTTCCGGCGCATCCTCGTCATCGTCGAAGGCATCTATTCGATGGATGGCGATATCGCCAATCTGCCGGCGCTGCTGGAGTTGAAGGCGCGCCATGGCTTCTGGCTGATGGTCGACGAGGCGCATGCGCTTGGCGTTCTCGGCCCGACGGGGCGCGGCACTTTCGAGCATTTCGATCTCGATCCACGCGATGTCGATATCTGGATGGGTACGCTGTCGAAGACGACGTCGAGCTGTGGCGGTTATATAGCTGGCAGCGGCGCTCTTGCCGATATTCTGAAAGCGGAAGCTGGCGGCTTCGTCTACAGCGTCGGTCTTTCGCCCGTTCTCGCCGCCGCTGCCATTGCCGGTCTCGATATTCTCCAGTCCGAACCGGAGCGAACCCGGCGTCTCAGGCGCAATGGCGATCTCTTTCTCGAACAGGCCAAGGCGGCTGGCCTCGATACGGGCCTTAGCATGGGCCATTCGGTGGTGCCCGTCATCGTTGGTGATTCGCTTCGGGCGGCGCAGCTTTCGAACGATCTCCTGGCAGAAGGCATCAATGTGCTGCCCATCATCCATCCGGCAGTACCGGAAGGCATGGCGCGCCTTCGCTTCTTTATCACCTGCAATCACACCGAGGAGCAGATCCGCCATGCGGTTGCGCTTACGGCGGAAAAACTCAAGAGCTTGAAGGATCGCAACTTCGGTCTCGCCTCGCTGGATATGGACAAGATGATGCAGTTGCTGCCCATGGCCCAGGCTCCGGGCGGTTCATAAGTTCGAGGCGATCGTCCGATGCACGTTATCGTCACGGGAGGTTCGAGCGGAATTGGTCTGGCGATAGCGAAGCTTTATGCGGCCAGAGGGTATCGGATTTCGCTTCTTGCCCGTCATCCGGGACGTCTTGAGGAAGCGCGCGCCGAGATTGCGTCGCTCCCCGGTGTCGATGCTGCTTTTGTTCAGGCGATCTCTGTCGATGTGGCCTCTGCCGCTCAGATGGCGGAGACGGTGAGGTTCTGCGAGGCGTCTTTCGGCCCTTGCGACATCCTTATCGCCTCTGCGGGGATCGTCGAGCCCTGCGCCTTTGATACCATGCCGACATCGGTTTTTGACGAGCAGATCTCCATCAATTTTCTCGGGACCGCCAATGCGGTTCGTGCTGTCTATAGCGGCATGAAAAGCCGGCGCAGCGGCCGGATCATGATGATCTCCTCGGGCGCCGCCTTGATCGGCATCTTCGGCTATACGGCCTATTGCGCATCCAAATCTGCGTTGGCGGGTTTTGCCGAGGCCTTGAGCGCCGAGGCCGCCGCTTCGAATGTGCAGATTTCCATCTGTTTTCCACCCGATACGATGACGCCGCAATATCGCCGGGAGATCTCTCTCAGGCCGCGCGAAGCGGAGCTTTTGATGGGAACCGTCAAGCCGTGGAGCGCGGAAGCGGTCGCGGCGAGAATCGTCCAAGGGGTCGATCGCGGCAGCCGGAGAATTCATTTCGGATTTTCGCTGACAGCGCTCGCTTTTTTCGGGCCGCTGATAAAGCCGCCGCTGCTATGGTGGCTTTCGCGCAAGACGCGCAAAATATCTGGTGAACACGCAGATCACGGCCTTGCCGATGTCACTGAGCAAAGCTTTGATCGCGATAAGTAATATGAACCGGGTATCGGTGTTGCGCTGTCGGCGAAACAGGTGCAAGAAAAGGTAAGTCAGGGAATTGGCGGCCCATTCCTCGCGGATAAGGGAAATGCTGCACAGGCAGCGGGCATTTGGATGGCGCAATCTTGAAGCTTCATGATTTTCCAGTTCTTTTGACGCTTGCCTGCCTTGCGTTCTCCTGCGTCATCGTTTTTTTGACCGATCCTCTGGCGATGCCGGCGGCCGTCAATGCCGAAAATCGCACGAAAAGAGACTGGCGGCGGATGGCCTTTGATTGGGCTGCAAGGATTCCGGTCATCATATTGATCTATGCCGCCTTCTTCGCCATTTCCTGGCGCCCGATCTACAGCACGCAGGCCGTCATCAGCTTCTTCGTCATCTTCACCGGGATATCGAGGGCGAAGTTCGAATTCATCCGCGAGCCTCTGGTATTTTCCGACATCGCGCTCGTCGTGGATGTCTTCAAATACAAGGAGATCTTTTACGCGACGTCGCTGAACATCGTCTTCTGGATCATCGCCGTCGCTTACGTCTTCGGTCTCAGCGGCCTGTATATGTATCTTGAACCGTCGGTTCTGCCGGCGTCGAACGGCTTCCTTTGGATTCTATTGATGCTGGCCGTAGCCTTCGCGCCGTGGCTTGCCTTATTCAGCCGGGTCATCAGTGAACCCGTCTGCCGATTCACGCAGAAGTTTCTCGGCAGGGTTGACGTCAAGATCGATACGGCGCGATTCGGCACCTTCGCCTCGGTCGTCTACCACTTCGTCATCTGGGTCGGCGTCAGGCGCGAGGCAATCGTCTCGGAATTGTCCGGACGCTTCATGTCGGCGCTTCAGGAACTGTGGGAACACGGCGAAGACGAACCGCTCATCGTCATCTGGCAGTCCGAATCCTTCATCGACCTCAGGCATTTCGGGGTCGACAACATCAAGCTTCCGAATCTCGACCGTCTTCGCGAGCAGGCCGCGCAGTGGGGTCGCATGACCAGCGTCTTCGAGGGCGGTTATACGCTTCGAACCGAATTTGCTGTTTTGAGTGGGCTGCTGCCTGAAAATGTCCATATCGATGCGAGCTATCCTTATCTGCGCGCCAGCCACTACAAGGACGTGGTTTGGCCTGCGCGGCTGAAGAAGGCGGGCTGGAAGACGCAGTTCATACATCCCTATGACAAGACCTTCTTCCTGCGTCACAAGGCATTGCCGCAGCTCGGTTTCGACCGGATGATGATGCTGGATGAGTTCGATCACAATCCGGAGCGCGACGGCCCCTATGTCAGCGACCTCTCGTTGACGAAAAGCGTGATTCGCACGATCGACGACGACGGTACGAGCAAGAATTTCCTCTTCGTCGCATCGATGGCGAATCATGGCCCCTGGGAGCCGGGCCGTTGCGGCGACCTCGTCAATCCGGTGGATATCTATGGCGAGCTCCTGATGCGCGCCGATCATGCGCTCGGCAATCTTGCCCACCATCTCGATCGGTTGGATCGCCCGGTTTGGCTGCTCTTCTATGGTGATCATGCGCCCTTGCTGAAGGCATTTGCCGATCCGTTCCCCGACCCGCGAACCGATTATGTCATCGTTCCCCTCGGCCGTGCGCGCGCCCATTCGCAGAAGCCGCAGCCGTCGCAGGAAGAGGCGCCCTGGAACCTGATTGGCACGTTGCTGCGCTATGCCGGCCTTGCCACCGAGGTTCCGGAGTGATGGCTGCCGGGGAGGGTGCGGCGCGTCCGCGCGTCTTCCTGTTCCTGCAGGGACCGTCCTCGCCGCTGTTCGTCGAGATCGCCAGGAGACTGGAAGTGGCCGGCAGCCGTTGTATCCGCATCAATCTCAATGCGGGAGACTGGATTTCCTGGCGCTGGCGCAATGCCAGCAACTATCGAGGCAATTTTGCCGGCTGGCGCGCGCATGTCAGGCAGCGAATCGCGTCCGAGGGCGTCACGGATTTGATTCTCCATGGCGAGGAGCGTCCCTATCATCGGGTTGCCATCGAGGAGGCCCGAAGCGCCGGCGTTACCGTCAATGTCGTGGAGATGGGATATTTGCGGCCGGACTGGGTGACGCTGGAGCGTGGCGGCCTTTCCTCCAATTCGCACTTTCCGACCGATCCCGCCTATATATTGAACGCGGCGTCCGACCTGCCGGAACCGGATTGGAGCCGCCGCTACCGCCAGACTTTCCTGGCGGAAGCGCTTTACGACCTCGCTTACTATCTCCCGACCGTTTTTCTTTGGTTCCTCTACCCAGGCTATCGGCGGCACGGGCTATACCACCCGTTGATGGAATATGCCGGTTGGCTGAGGAAACTCCCCACGAGCGGTGCTAGGGCGCGGGAGGCGGATGGCGTGATCGACGGTCTGATTGCAAGCGGCAAGCGATTCTTCGTCTATCCGCTGCAGCTTCAGACCGATTTTCAGCTTCGGGCGCATTCGCCGTTTCACCAGCAGCAGGATGCCATCCGTCTGATTCTCCGCTCCTTTGCGGAAAATGCCGATCCCGACGCGCATCTCGTCCTCAAGACTCATCCGCTCGACCACGGGCTGGTGAATTGGCGGAGCTATGTCGAACGAGTCGCTGCTTCGTGTGGCTTATCGTCTCGCGTCCACCTCATCGACGGCGGCAGTCTCGACCGGTTGACCGCCGCCAGCCAGGGCATGGTCACCGTCAATTCGACGGCGGCCCTTTCTGCACTGCAGGCAGGAAAGCCGGTCAAGGCGCTGGGAGCGGCGGTCTATGACATAGATGGCCTGAGTGACCAGGGTGATCTGGATCGATTCTGGCGGGAGCCCGCACCGCCTTCGCCGGAACTGCTGGACGCGTTCTTTCGCCTGCTTGCCGCAGCGGTGCAGGTGCGCGGCAATTTCTGCTCCAGGGCAGGGGCTGACGCCGCCGCGCAGCAGATTGCGGACAGATTGTTGCGGCAAACGGTCAATCTCCCTGACGCCTACATCGACCCGCGGCCGAGACGGCGGCCGACGAAGCTTCATGTGTCGTAAGAACAACGAAATACAATGGCAGAAGAATTCGATAACTTGACGGACGTGCAGGCTGAAATTGACAACCCGACTGCTTACATGTGTCCTAACACTGAATTAAGCGCGGCGATTCGACACTGGGAATGAATGCAGATAACGGTTTGCCGGGAGCAGACGCCATGGATGACAGCAAGATGGAACGATTCATGTTGAAGGAGCTGCTGATAATCATAGCAGCTCTAGTCCTTGTTTCCGTGGTGCTGCTGGCAGTCATCATTCTCGGTAATTACTGAGCCTTCGATATCACATACCAGCGGCTCGTTGGGATGGCATGATCCGCAGGCGGCTATCGGGCCGATGATCGAACCCGCGAGAATCGACCGAGCACCGCAGAATCTGGAAGCTCAAATTTCTTAAAAGCCTCCGACTGGTTCATTGAATTTATTCTTGAAAGCTAGAATGAACGGTGCTGCTTTCGTTGCGGCAGGGTGGCTTTTCGCGAGTTCAACCGAGCTTCCAAGGGCAGTCCTGCGCTTCTGCGTCCTGATTCGACGTCAAATTTTCGTGTTCTCTCCCATTATGTCGGCGACAGGCGGGCGGCCCGGCGGGCTCGGGCTGCGCCGATATGCGCCCGCGCGCAGCTGAGCCGTTGGCCGCGGAGATAGGAAAGACGCCGGCGGCGCGCTATGAGTTGAACGATGTTGAGGTGGCTTCCTATGAGATCCGTCCTCATTGCCAAGAAGATGTGCCAGTAAATCGGAGACCAGATAGTGATCGGTTGTTTGCCGCCATTTCTTCTGCTGCTGATCGGAGGCGTTATCGGGGCTCTTGTCGGCGGGAAGTATGGCGCGGCCTGGGGCGGTGGCGTCGGCCTCATTCTCGGCCTGGCCCTGATGGTCGCCCTGGTTGGATTGTTGAGGAACGCGCGTCACCGATGATTGTCGCCTTGAGCATGGCGTGTCTGCCCTTAGCTCAAGGTAGGTCTATTCTCACGACACTTGCAGAAGCGGCAGGCTTTGTAGCGATCACCGCCAAAAAGATCGAATCGCGAGCGCGAAGCCCGGTACCGAAGTCGAATCGAGCGAATGTCGGGATATCGCCATAGCCTGAGAGAAGGTCGGCAATGCAGGATAGGGGGCTTATATTCTTGGCCTTAGGCGCCTTGCCGGAAATACGAAACTCATTGCCGGACACAGGCGACAACATAACGCCTTGCTGCACATAGTTTCCAAAATTTCAAAGGGATAGAATGGTGGGCGATGAGAGACTCGAACTCCCGACATCCTCGGTGTAAACGAGGCGCTCTACCAACTGAGCTAATCGCCCTTAAGCGAAGCGGGTCATTGGCCCGTCGCGTTCGGTGGCCGTGATCTATGCGGAACGCGGACAAACCGCAAGAGTGTTTGTGAAGATTTTTTGATTTTTTTGAATTTTGCGCATCGCCAGCCGCAGTCATCCACATGGGGAGATGGGAAGCCTGCCGGATTGTCTCTGTGGATATCTGGCGTTGATGAAATGCGTGAGGCGGGAACCTGCCATGTCAAATCGCCGGAACGGAAAACTGCAGGAAGGCTTGTCCAAAACAATTCGCACTCTGTCATCGATTTGTATTCAAACCTGCTTGACACCCAAACACGAACCCCGTAGTTAGCCGCTCATCGAACGGCGAGGGCCGCTTTGATGGGTGCGAAAGCATCCGGAATGCTTGAAATGAAATGCGGGTGTAGCTCAGTCGGTTAGAGTGCCGGCCTGTCACGCCGGAGGTCGCGGGTTCGAGCCCCGTCACTCGCGCCATTTCAATGCAAATTCCGGATTGGCGCTCGGCTGAAAGGCCAAACAATGCGCGGGTGTAGCTCAGTCGGTTAGAGTGCCGGCCTGTCACGCCGGAGGTCGCGGGTTCGAGCCCCGTCACTCGCGCCATTCTCCCAAGCCATTACAATCATACATCAATTTTTTGCGATTGCGAAAAGCCTGTTTCGGCTTTGCGCCGATTTGTCGCGTTGCCGTCGCAACACATTGATATCTACCGCTCGACAGTACTCCGAAGGACAGATTCAAAAGGCTTGCGCGCGCGCTCCGGCTGCGCTAACCACGGCTTTGTTGCAACGCTCTTTCGCTTGCTGGGCATTTGCTCACATGCGCCGCCCCGGCGCTCGCCGCAGGCAGGGATGGACATAATGACTGGACTGCTCAGTTCCTATATTCCGATAGCGATTTTCATTGGTATTGCCCTGGTGATTGGCCTGGCGCTGTTGATCACGCCGTTTGCCGTCGCCTTCAAGGCGCCTGACTCTGAAAAGCTTTCGGCTTATGAATGCGGCTTCAACGCATTCGATGACGCCCGCATGAAGTTCGATATCCGCTTCTATCTGGTATCGATTCTCTTCATCATCTTCGACCTGGAAGTCGCCTTCCTCTTCCCATGGGCTGTATCCTTCGGTGCGATCGGCTGGTTCGGATTCTGGTCGATGATGGTGTTCCTCGCGGTGCTGACCATCGGCTTTATCTATGAATGGAAGAAGGGAGCCCTGGAATGGGAGTAGCTCCAAGCAACACGACGCTCGTGGCGCCGCAGCCGAAGGGGATCATCGATCCCGCGACCGGCCGGCCGGTCGGCAGCAACGATCCGTTTTTCGGCGAGATCAACAATGAGCTCGCCGACAAGGGCTTTCTGGTCACTTCGACCGATGAGCTGATCAACTGGGCCCGCACCGGCTCCCTGATGTGGATGACCTTCGGTCTCGCCTGCTGCGCCGTTGAGATGATGCAGGTCTCCATGCCGCGTTACGACGTCGAGCGCTTTGGCTTTGCCCCGCGCGCTTCGCCGCGCCAGTCCGACGTCATGATCGTCGCCGGCACGCTGACCAACAAGATGGCGCCTGCGCTCCGCAAGGTCTATGACCAGATGCCCGAGCCGCGTTACGTCATCTCGATGGGCTCCTGCGCCAATGGCGGCGGCTACTATCATTATTCCTATTCCGTCGTACGCGGATGCGACCGTGTCGTTCCGATCGACATTTATATTCCGGGCTGTCCTCCCACGGCGGAAGCGCTGCTTTACGGCGTGCTTCTGCTGCAGAAGAAGATCCGGCGCACCGGCACGATCGAACGGTAAGGCAGGGGACAAGGTATCATGAGTGAAGCCCTGAACGAGCTCGCCGCCTACCTCACGGAAGTTCGCAGCGCCTTGATCTCGTCGAGCGAGATCAAGTACGGCGAACTGAATGTGACGACGACGACCGAAAACGTTATCGCCCTTTTGACGTTCCTGCGGGACGACGCCAAGTGCGGCTTCGTCAACATGACGGACATCTGCGGCGTCGACTGGCCGCAGCGCGCTGAGCGCTTCGACGTGGTCTATCATCTGCTGTCGCCGAAGAAGAACCTGCGCATCCGCATCAAGGTCCCGGTCGGCGAGGATCAGCCAGTTCCATCGGCCTGTGGCATCTATCCCGGCGCCGACTGGTTCGAGCGCGAAACCTGGGACATGTACGGTGTTCTCTTCACCGGGCATCCGGATCTGCGCCGCATCCTGACGGACTACGGTTTCGAAGGCCATCCGCTGCGCAAGGATTTTCCGACGACCGGTTTCGTCGAAGTTCGCTATGATGATGCCGCCAAGCGCGTCGTCTACGAGCCGGTGGAACTGAAGCAGGAATTCCGCAACTTCGACTTCCTGTCGCCGTGGGAGGGCACCGACTACGTGCTCCCGGGTGACGAGAAGGCGAAGGCCTGATCGATGGCGTGTGGCGGGCTTCTGCCTGCCATTCTCTGAAATTCTGAAAACGCGAGCATCGCCGCCATGACAGAACATAACGTTCGCAACTTCAACATCAATTTCGGTCCGCAGCATCCGGCTGCGCACGGCGTTTTGCGTCTTGTCCTCGAACTGGACGGCGAAATTGTGGAACGCGTCGATCCCCATATCGGCCTGCTGCATCGCGGCACTGAAAAGCTGATCGAGACGAAGACCTACCTTCAGGCCGTTCCTTACTTCGACCGCCTCGACTACGTCGCGCCGATGAACCAGGAACATGCCTATGCGCTGGCCGTCGAAAAGCTGCTCGGCATCGACATCCCGATCCGTGGCCAGCTGATCCGCGTTCTCTACTCGGAAATCGGCCGTATCCTGTCGCATCTCCTGAACGTCACGACGCAGGCCATGGACGTCGGCGCGCTGACGCCGCCGCTATGGGGCTTCGAAGAGCGCGAAAAGCTGATGGTGTTCTATGAGCGCGCTTCCGGCTCGCGCATGCACGCAGCCTATGTCCGCCCGGGCGGCGTTCACCAGGATCTTCCCGAAAAGCTCGTGCAGGATATCGGCGACTGGTGCGATCCCTTCCTGAAGGCGCTCGACGATATCGATGATCTTCTGACCGGCAACCGCATCTTCAAGCAGCGCAACGTCGATATCGGCGTGGTCTCGCTGGAAGACTGTTGGGCCTGGGGCTTCTCCGGTGTCATGGTTCGCGGCTCGGGCGCCGCATGGGACCTGCGCAAGGCTCAGCCCTACGAATGCTACTCCGATCTCGAATTCGACATTCCGATCGGCAAGAACGGCGATTGCTACGACCGTTACCTCATCCGCATGATCGAAATGCGCGAATCCGTCCGCATCATGAAGCAGTGCGTCAATCGCCTGCTGGGTGATGCGAAGACCGGACCGGTTTCGTCGCTGGACGGCAAGGTCGTTCCGCCGAAGCGCGGCGAGATGAAGCGCTCGATGGAAGCGCTCATTCACCACTTCAAGCTTTACACCGAAGGCTATCACGTGCCGGCCGGTGAGGTTTATGCCGCCGTCGAAGCGCCGAAGGGCGAGTTCGGCGTCTACCTCGTCTCCGACGGTTCCAACAAGCCGTATCGCTGCAAGATCCGTGCGCCGGGCTACGCGCATCTGCAGGCCATGGACTTCATGTGCCGCGGCCATCAGCTTGCCGACGTCGCGGCCGTGCTGGGTTCGCTCGATATCGTGTTCGGTGAGGTGGATCGTTAATGCGAGCTTGGCAGGTCGTCATTCCGGCGCTTCTGGTCGCCTCTGGTGCCTCGGCACAGCAGGCCGCCAAGACGCAGGGCCTGCCGAGCATCAATCTGCAGGGTTCGAATGCAATCAGCACGAATTCTGCGAAGGGTGGAAATGAGGTTGGGTCGGGCGGAGATTCGACCATGGCCGATCTCCTTTCCCGCGGTTACGAAATCAAGGCCGCTGTGCCGAACGGCGGCAAGTTCGTTGTGTTTATGCAGAAAGACCAGTCGGCCTATGCCTGCGAATTCTCGTCTCTGACGAATACGCGGTGTGGGTCCTTAAACTGAGATAAGGCGTGAAAGATGTCCGTTCGTCGACTAGCCGAAGATCAATTCCAGCCTGCTGCCTTCGCCTTCAACAAGGAGAATGCGGTCTGGGCTGAAAAGACGATCCAGAAATATCCTGATGGTCGCCAGCAATCCGCGATCATCCCGCTGATGATGCGCGCGCAGGAGCAGGAAGGCTGGGTCACGAAGGCGGCTATCGAAACGATCGCCGACATGCTCGACATGGCCTATATCCGGGCGCTGGAAGTTGCGACCTTCTATACGCAGTTCCAGCTGAACCCGGTCGGCACGCGCGCCCACGTTCAGGTCTGTGGCACGACGCCCTGTATGTTGCGCGGTGCCGAGGGGCTGATCAAGGTCTGCAAGAGCCGGATCAACGACCATGCCTTCGACCGCAACGCTGACGGCACTCTTTCCTGGGAAGAGGTTGAATGTCAGGGCGCCTGCGTCAACGCACCGATGGTGGTGATCGGCAAGGATACCTATGAGGATCTGACGCCGGCACGTCTCGAAGAGATCATCGATGCGTTCGCCGCAGGCAAGGGCCATGAAATCCAGACCGGTCCGCAGATCGATCGCGTTTTCTCGGCTCCGGAAGGTGGCTTGACGTCGCTGCTTTCGGATGAGGCGAAGGCAAAGAGCGTGGCGAGCAAGACGGCCAAGGCCACAGCCGAAGCCGTGGCGACGCCGCCGTCCGAAATCGCGCCGGAGAAGGCCGATGCTGCGAAGAAGCCGTCGCTTGACGACAAGGATCGTCCCGCTGGTATCGAAAGACCCGCGCAGCCGGATGATCTGCAGCTCATTTCAGGTGTCGGCCCGAAGATCGAGGGGACCTTGCATGAGCTCGGTATCTTTACTTTCGCGCAGATTGCGAGCTGGCATGAGGCCGAGCGCCATTGGGTTGACGGCTATCTGAATTTCAAGGGCCGGATCGAACGAGACGAATGGGTCAGGCAGGCTGAGGCACTCGCTAAGGGTGGCGAAGCGGAATATATCAAGGTCTTCGGCAAGAAGCCGCGGTAAGAGGTGAAGCATGTTACAGGATCAGGATCGCATCTTTACCAATATCTACGGCCTCAAGGACAAATCCCTCAAGGGCGCGATGTCGCGCGGCCATTGGGACGGCACGAAGCAAATTCTCGAAAAGGGCCGTGACTGGATCATCAACGAGATGAAGGCTTCAGGCCTTCGCGGTCGTGGCGGCGCAGGCTTCCCGACCGGTCTCAAGTGGTCCTTCATGCCGAAGGAAAGTGACGGTCGCCCGCATTATCTCGTCGTCAACGCCGACGAGTCCGAACCGGGCACCTGCAAGGACCGCGATATCATGCGCCACGATCCGCATACGCTGATCGAAGGCTGTGTCATCGCCGGTTTCGCCATGGGTGCGAATGCCGCGTATATCTATGTCCGCGGCGAGTACATGCGCGAGCGCGAAGCCCTGCAGGCTGCGATCGATGAGTGCTACGATGCTGGATTGCTGGGAAAAAACAACAAGCTCGGCTGGGATTTTGATGTTTACGTTCATCATGGCGCCGGTGCTTATATCTGCGGCGAAGAAACCGCGCTGCTCGAAAGCCTGGAAGGCAAGAAGGGCCAGCCGCGCCTGAAGCCGCCGTTCCCGGCCAATATGGGTCTTTACGGCTGCCCGACCACCGTCAACAACGTCGAGTCCATCGCCGTTGCTCCGACGATCCTGCGCCGCGGCGCCGGCTGGTTCTCGTCCTTCGGCCGTCCGAACAATGTCGGCACCAAGCTGTTCATGCTCTCCGGTCACGTCAATCGTCCCTGCACGGTCGAGGAGACGATGGGCATTACCTTCCGCGAGCTGGTCGAAAAGCATGGCGGCGGCATTCGCGGCGGCTGGGACAATCTGCTTGCCGTCATTCCGGGCGGCGCATCGTGCCCGGTCGTTCCGGCAGCTGACATCATCGACTGCCCGATGGATTTCGACGGCCTGCGCGACGTCAAGTCGTCCTTCGGCACGGCCGCCGCGATCGTCATGGACAAGTCCACCGACATCATCAAGGCCATCGCCCGCATCTCGGCCTTCTTCAAGCATGAGAGCTGCGGCCAGTGTACGCCGTGCCGCGAAGGCACGGGCTGGATGTGGCGCGTTCTGGAACGTATGGCTCGCGGCAACGCGCAGAAGCGCGAGATCGACATGCTGTTCCAGGTGACGAAGCAGATCGAAGGTCATACTATCTGTGCGCTCGGTGACGCAGCCGCATGGCCGGTGCAGGGCCTGATCCGCAACTTCCGTCCCGAGATCGAGAAGCGCATCGACCAGTATACCGCCAACGCGACGAGCCGCGGCGCGGTGCTGGAAGCAGCGGAGTAAGGATCGATGATGGCGAAGACCAAGGATATCAGGCAGGACAACGGAGCGACCGGTAATGCATCGGCCGATCTTGGTCGTGTCGCCGCCGGTATCTTTGGGAACGCGCCGATCATGCCGATCCACCCGCTGATGGCCCATCCGGCTGCAGCCATTGCTGCGGTCACTGCGATCGGCTTCGGCTTTTCCTCGCAGATGGCAGGCGCATTCCTGGGGGCTTTCCAGGGCGCCGTCGAAGCGACCACCAGGCTCGCCGAAGCTTTGGAAGACGAAAAGCATGAGCCTGAAGCTGCTGCAAAGCCGGCCGCTGCGAATGGCGGGGCAGGGGACGATAGGCCTGTCGAGGTAGCGACCGTTGCCAAGGCGGTTGCGCCGAAGCCAGTTGCACCAAAGCCGGCTGCTGCAAGGCAGAAGCCGGTTTCAGCGAAGAAAGCCGAGCCGAAGCCTGCTGTTACGGCGCCTAAGGTCGCGACGACAACTGCAAAGAAGACGGCTAAGGTTGAAGTTGCTACGCCGGCTGCCGCAAAGAAGGTTGAAGTTGCAGCGCCAGTCGCCGCAAAGACAGGTCCCGTGCGCGGCCGCAAGGCTGCCGAGAAGGCCGATGACCTGAAGCGGATTTCGGGCATCGGTCCGAAGCTGGAGCAGGTGCTGAACGGACGCGACATCAAGCGCTTTGCCGATATCGCCGCCTGGAGCGATGCGGATGTCGAGCGGATCGATGCGGAATTCGGTTTTGACGGCCGCATCCGCCGTGATGACTGGGTCGGTCAGGCAAAGGCGCTGCTGCCGAAGGGCCGGAGTTGAGATTTTCCTCGGCCGTATCGACGGGCCGGGGAGTGCGAATGAAGGCGGTGGAGACTGTGCGGGCAGGGCCTCGCATATCTTGATCGCAACGCGGGTCTTGTGGGGACAAGGCTTGGCAAAGCTTATTGTGAGCGAACCGGTGCCATGCGGTTTCAAGCCGCGCCGGTGGCAATCCGGTTTGCGATCATGAAATTGTCTGCGGCCAGGTTGGGCTGAAGACGTGACATAGGACTGAGTGGACGATGGTAAAACTGAAGATTGACGGTAAAGAGATCGAAGTTCCGGATCACTTCACGCTTATCCAGGCGTGCGAGGAAGCCGGCGCCGAAGTCCCGCGCTTCTGCTTCCATGAACGACTGTCGGTGGCCGGCAATTGCCGCATGTGCCTCGTCGAGGTAAAGGGCGGCCCGCCGAAGCCGCAGGCATCCTGCGCCATGGGCGTTCGCGATATCCGCGGTGGACCGAACGGCGAGCTTCCGGAAGTCTTCACCAACACGCCGATGGTCAAGAAGGCCCGCGAAGGCGTGATGGAATTCCTGCTCATCAACCATCCGCTGGATTGCCCGATCTGCGACCAGGGCGGCGAATGCGACCTGCAGGACCAGGCCATGGCCTTCGGCATCGATAGTTCGCGCTATCAGGAAGACAAGCGCGCGGTCGAAGACAAGTATATCGGCCCGCTCGTCAAGACCGTGATGAACCGCTGCATTCACTGCACGCGCTGCGTCCGCTTCACGACTGAGGTCGCCGGCATTTCCGAGCTTGGCCTCATCGGCCGCGGCGAAGATGCCGAAATCACCACCTATCTCGAGCAGGCGATGACCTCCGAGCTGCAGGGCAACGTCGTTGACCTTTGCCCGGTCGGCGCGCTGACCTCGAAGCCCTTCGCCTTCACGGCTCGCCCGTGGGAACTGAACAAGACCGAATCGATCGACGTCATGGATGCTCTCGGCTCGGCGATCCGCGTCGATACGCGCGGCCGCGAAGTCATGCGCGTTCTGCCGAGGGTCAACGAGCAGATCAACGAAGAGTGGATCTCCGACAAGACCCGTTTCATCTGGGACGGCCTGAAGACACAGCGCCTCGACAAGCCCTACGTCCGCAAGGACGGCCGCCTGCAGCCGGCAAGCTGGAGCGATGCCTTCGCCGCCATCAAGTCGGCAGTTTCCGCCACCAGCGGCGACAAGATCGGCGCCATCGCTGGCGATCTGGCTTCGGTCGAGGAAATGTACGCTCTCGGCGAACTGTTGAAATCGCTGGGATCGGAAAATCTCGACTGTCGCCAGGACGGGACGGCGCTTGATCCGTCGCTCGGCCGCGCAAGCTACATCTTCAACCCGAGCATCCAGGGTATCGAAGCAGCCGACGCGCTGCTGATCGTCGGCGCCAACCCGCGCGCCGAAGCAGCTGTCATGAACTCGCGCATCCGCAAGCGCTGGCGCCGCGGCAAGTTCCCGATCGGCGTAATCGGTGAAGCCGCCGACCTTCGCTATTCCTATGACTATCTCGGCGCTGGTCCGGATACGCTGGCCGATCTCGTCAGCGGCTCGCACAGCTTCGCCGAGGTGCTGAAGAACGCGCAGAAGCCGATGATCATCATCGGGCAGGGCGCCCTGACGCGCGAAGACGGTGCAGAAGTGCTGGCGAATGCCGCCAAGCTTGCTGCCGCCGTCGGTGTCGTCAAGGACGGCTGGAACGGCTTCGCGGTGCTGCACACGGCAGCCGCCCGCGTCGGCGGCCTCGACCTCGGCTTCGTGCCGGGTGCCAAGGGCGTCAATGCCGCCGCGATGCTGTCGTCGATGGATGTCCTCTTTTTGCTCGGCGCCGATGAGCTCGACTTCAGCCGCAAGGGCGCGAAGTTTACTGTTTATATCGGCTCGCACGGCGACAACGGCGCCCAGAACGCCGATGTCATCCTGCCGGCCGCAGCCTACACCGAAAAGTCGGGCACCTGGGTCAATACCGAAGGCCGCGTCCAGATGGGCAATCGCGCCGGTTTCGCACCGGGCGACGCCCGCGAGGACTGGGCCATCATCCGCGCCATTTCCGACGTACTCGGCAAGAAGCTTCCCTTTGATTCGCTGAGGGAATTGCGCGCGAAGCTCTATGCAGCCTTCCCGCATTTCGCCGGTATCGACGAGATTGCCGAAGGCGATAGCGCCCAAATTGCCGCAGTTGCGAAAAAAGCCGGCGCGATGGGCAAATCGGCATTTGCTTCGCCGATCAAAGACTTCTATTTGACGAACCCGATAACGCGCGCATCGGCTGTCATGGCCGAGTGCTCGGCATTGGCCCGCAACAATTTCCACGTTGCGGCAGAGTAAGGGCACAGGACTATGGATTCATTCGTTTCGACCTATCTCTGGCCGGCGCTGATCATGATCGGCCAGTCCCTGCTGCTCCTGGTCTGCCTGCTGATTTTCATCGCTTACATTCTGCTTGCCGACCGCAAGATCTGGGCTGCCGTGCAGCTGCGTCGCGGCCCGAACGTCGTCGGCCCCTTCGGCCTGTTCCAGTCCTTCGCTGACTTGCTGAAGTTCATGTTCAAAGAGCCGATCATCCCGGCCGGCGCCAACAAGACAGTGTTCCTGCTCGCACCGCTGGTTTCCGTGGTGCTGGCGCTCTCCACCTGGGCCGTCGTGCCAGTGGCGCAGAACTGGGTCGTCGCCGACATCAACGTCGGCATTCTCTACATTCTCGCGATCTCGTCGCTCGAAGTGTACGGCATCATCATGGGCGGCTGGGCTTCGAACTCGAAGTACCCGTTCCTCGGCGCGCTTCGTTCGGCTGCGCAGATGGTGTCCTACGAAGTCTCGATCGGCCTCGTCATCGTCACCGTGCTGCTTTGCGTCGGTTCGCTGAACCTGACGGATATCGTGCTGTCGCAGCAGACGGGCCTCGGCACCAAGCTCGGCCTGCCGGCCTCGTTCCTCGACTGGCACTGGCTGTCGCTGTTCCCGATGTTCATCGTGTTCTTCATTTCGGCGCTCGCTGAAACGAACCGTCCGCCCTTTGACCTTCCGGAAGCGGAATCGGAGCTGGTTGCCGGCTTCATGGTGGAATACGGTTCGTCGCCGTACATGATGTTCATGCTCGGCGAATATGCCGCCGTCGTCCTGATGTGCTCGCTGACGACGATCCTCTTCCTCGGCGGCTGGCTGCCTCCGGTCGATATCTGGATCCTGAACTGGGTTCCGGGCATCATCTGGTTCCTGCTGAAGTCTTGCTTTGTGTTCTTCATGTTCGCGATGGTGAAGGCATTCGTGCCGCGCTACCGCTATGACCAGCTCATGCGTCTCGGCTGGAAGGTTTTCCTGCCGCTGTCGCTCGCCATGGTCGTTATCGTTGCATTCGTGCTGAAGCTGACGGGATGGGCATGATGATGTCGATCCTCGCTTCAAGCAGATTTGGAGGTTGAAGATGGCCGGAATTTCCAACGCCGTCAGCTCGCTGTTCCTCAAGGAATTTGTCGGCGCATTCTTTTTGTCGATGCGTTACTTCTTCAAGCAGAAGGCAACGATCAACTACCCGTTCGAAAAGGGGCCGGTCAGCCCGCGCTTCCGCGGCGAACATGCGCTGCGTCGTTACCCGAACGGCGAAGAGCGTTGCATCGCCTGCAAGCTCTGCGAAGCCATCTGTCCTGCCCAGGCCATCACCATCGAAGCCGGGCCGCGCCGCAACGACGGCACCCGCCGCACGGTGCGTTACGACATCGACATGGTGAAGTGCATCTATTGCGGCTTCTGCCAAGAGGCATGCCCGGTCGACGCCATCGTCGAAGGGCCGAACTTCGAATTCGCCACCGAGACCCGCGAAGAACTCTATTTCGACAAGGCGCGGCTCTTGGACAATGGCGACCGCTGGGAACGCGAAATCGCGCACAACATCGCGATGGATTCGCCGTACCGCTGAGCGGAGTTTTGAATATGCCGTGACAGGCGACCGATTGTCGCCGTCGCGGTTGAATCTAGACCGGAGCTTTGCCGGACGAAAGTCCGACCGAGCTCCATCGGGCAGGGGATACTCCCTGCTGCCCGGGGGAAGACGAAAAAGGCACCAACATGGGTCTGCAGGCTCTTTTTTTCTATATCTTCGCCTTTGTCGCTGTGGCGTCGGCGTTCATGGTCATCTCGGCGCGGAATCCGGTCCATTCGGTCCTGTTCCTCATCCTGGTTTTCTTCAACGCGGCCGGCCTGTTCCTCCTGATGGGGGCTGAGTTCCTGGCGATGATCCTGCTGGTCGTTTATGTCGGCGCCGTGGCGGTTCTCTTCCTTTTCGTCGTCATGATGCTCGATATCGACTTTTCGGAGCTCAGGGCCGGCATTCTGGAATATGCCCCGATCGGCGCTTTGATCGGCATCATTCTCGCGGCTGAGCTCATCGTCGTCATCGGCGGCAGCGTGATTTCGCCGACGATCGCCAAGTCCGTCGCCATGCCGATCCCGGCCGTGACGCAGCGGACGAACACTGCCGCCCTCGGCGACGTGCTTTACACCAACTACGTTTATTTCTTCGAAATCGCCGGCCTTGTGCTGCTGGTGGCGATGATCGGCGCGATCGTTCTGACGCTGAAGCATCGCACACACATCAAGCGCCAGAATATTTCCCAACAGGTCGCCCGCACGCCCGCGACCGCCGTCGAGGTGGTTAAGGTCAAGCCGGGGCAGGGCGTCTGAGGCGAGGCACGGGGATCAAAGGAACAAGAACATGGTCATCGGACTTTCCCATTACCTGACGGTCAGCGCCATCCTCTTCGTGCTCGGCGTTTTCGGTATCTTTCTCAACCGCAAGAACGTCATCATCATCCTGATGTCGGTCGAACTCATATTGCTCGCGGTCAACATCAACATGGTCGCCTTCTCGTCGTTCCTCAACGACATCGTCGGCCAGGTTTTCGCTCTGTTCATTTTGACCGTCGCCGCGGCTGAAGCCGCGATCGGTCTTGCAATTCTCGTCGTCTTCTACCGCAACCGCGGCTCCATCGCGGTTGAAGACGTCAACGTGATGAAGGGCTGATACAGCTATGTTCTTATATAAGGCTATCGTCTTTCTTCCCCTGATTGGCGCGATCATAGCAGGGCTTTTCGGCCGGGCGATCGGCGCCAAGGCTTCGGAATATGTCACCACCGGCCTGATGATCATCGCGGCCATTCTGTCGTGGGTCGTCTTCTTCACGGTGGCGCTCGGCCACACGGATGGTCCGATCAAGGTCGAAGTCCTGCGCTGGATACAGTCCGGCGGCATCGACGTCTCCTGGTCGTTGCGCGTCGATACGCTCACCTCGGTGATGCTGATCGTTGTGAACTCGGTTTCGACCCTGGTTCACGTCTACTCGATCGGATACATGCACCACGACCCGCATCGTCCGCGCTTCTTCGCATATCTCTCGCTCTTCACCTTCGCCATGCTGATGCTGGTGACGTCCGACAACCTCGCCCAGATGTTCTTTGGCTGGGAAGGCGTCGGTCTGGCCTCCTATCTGCTGATCGGCTTCTGGTTCAAGAAGCCGTCCGCCTCCGCAGCAGCGATCAAGGCCTTCATCGTCAACCGCGTCGGCGACTTCGGCTTCGTGCTCGGCATTGCCGGCGTCTTCGTCCTCTTCGGCTCGATCAATTTCGACGTGATCTTCGCTAACGCCCAGAGCTTTGCCTCGGGGCAGGGCGGCCAGTCCAGTGACATCGTGCTCAACTTCCTGGGCATGCATCTCGATCGCGGTCACGCCCTGACGGCCGTCTGCCTGCTGCTCTTCATGGGCGCAATGGGTAAGTCGGCGCAGTTCCTGCTGCACACCTGGCTGCCGGACGCCATGGAAGGCCCGACGCCGGTATCGGCGCTCATCCATGCCGCAACGATGGTCACCGCCGGCGTCTTCCTCGTCGCCCGCATGTCGCCGATCTTTGAACTGTCGCAGGATGCGTTGACCGTCGTCACCGTCATCGGCGCGATAACGGCCTTCTTCGCCGCGACCGTCGGCCTCGTGCAGAACGACATCAAGCGCGTCATCGCTTATTCGACCTGTTCGCAGCTCGGCTACATGTTCGTCGCCCTCGGCGTCGGCGCTTACGGCGCGGCCATTTTCCATCTCTTCACGCACGCCTTCTTCAAGGCTCTGCTCTTCCTTTGCGCCGGCTCGGTCATCCACGCCGTCGACGGCGAGCAGGATATGCGGCATATGGGTGGTCTTCGCACACACATCAAGAAGACCTACTGGATGATGATTATCGGCACGCTGGCGATCACCGGCGTCGGCATTCCGCTGACCCATATCGGTTTTGCCGGTTTCATCTCGAAGGATGCGATCATCCTGGCGGCTTTCGCCTCGCATAACGCAGCCGCCGGTTTCGCCTTCACGCTGCTGGTCATTGCGGCAATGTTCACCAGCTTCTACTCCTGGCGCCTGATCTTCATGACCTTCTTCGGCAAGCCGCGCGCTTCGCACGAAGTCATGCATCATGTGCATGAATCGCCGAACGTCATGCTGATCCCGCTTTACCTGTTGGCGATCGGTGCTGTCGGCGCCGGCATGTATTTCAACGCGGATTTCGTCGGCCATGCCTACGAGGAATTCTGGAAGCATGCGCTGTTCACGCTCCCGGACAACAAGATCCTCGAGGAAATGGAACATGCGCCTGTTTGGGTTGAGCTCAGCCCCTTCATCGCCATGCTGCTCGGCCTCGTGACCGCCTGGTATTTCTACATCAAGTCGCCGGAGACGCCGCGCAAGCTCGCTCAGCAGCAGCACGTGCTCTACGAGTTCCTGTTGAACAAGTGGTACTTCGACGAGCTCTACGATTTCCTCTTCGTCCGTTCCGCCAAGGCGCTTGGCCGCTTCCTCTGGAAGAAGGGCGACGTGGGCGTCATCGACACCATCGGCCCGAACGGCATCGCCGCCCGCGTCGTGGATGTCACCAACCGCGTCGTGCGCCTGCAGACCGGCTACCTCTATCACTATGCTTTCGCGATGCTGCTCGGCATTGCTGCCCTCGTTACTTGGATGATGCTCGGGAGTTCCCTCTGATGACCGATTGGCCCATTCTTTCAACGGTCACGTTCCTGCCGCTGGTGGGCGTCCTTCTCCTGCTGTTCACGCAGGAGAACGGTGCCAACGGCCGCCGGAACATCCTGAACATCTCGCTGGCGACGACCATCGTTACCTTCATCGTATCGCTGTTCGTCTGGATCTGGTTCGATAATGCCAATCCAGGCTTTCAGATGGTCGAAAAGCGCGAGTGGCTGACCACCGGCATCAGCTATCACATGGGCGTCGACGGCATCTCCATGCTGTTCGTCATCCTGTCCACCTTCCTGATGCCCTTCTGCGTGCTGGCAAGCTGGCTCTCGGTCGAAAAGCGTCTGAAGGACTACATGATCGCCTTCCTCGTCCTCGAGACGATGATGATCGGCGTGTTCGTCTCGCTGGATATCGTGCTGTTCTACGTCTTCTTCGAAGCCGGCCTCATCCCGATGTTCCTGATCATCGGCGTCTGGGGCGGCAAGGACCGCGTCTACGCCAGCTACAAGTTCTTCCTCTACACGCTGCTCGGCTCGGTGCTGATGCTGCTCGCGATCATGGCGATGTACTGGCAGGCCGGCACGACGGACATCCCGACGCTGCTCGCCTATAAGTTCCCGCCGCAGCTGCAGACGTGGCTCTGGCTGGCCTTCTTCGCCTCATTCGCGGTGAAGATGCCGATGTGGCCCGTTCACACCTGGCTTCCCGACGCGCACGTTCAGGCGCCGACGGCTGGCTCCGTGATCCTGGCAGGCGTCCTCCTGAAGCTCGGCGGCTATGGTCTCATCCGCTTCTCGCTCGGCATGTTCCCGAATGCTTCGGAATATTTCGCGCCGCTCGTCTTCGCGCTGTCCGTTATCGCCATCATCTACACCTCGCTGGTGGCGCTGATGCAGGAAGACATCAAGAAGCTGATCGCCTATTCCTCGGTCGCCCACATGGGCTATGTGACGATGGGTATCTTCGCGGCCAACCAGCAGGGCGTCCAGGGCGCGATCTTCCAGATGCTGTCGCACGGCATCGTCTCGGGCGCGCTCTTCCTCTGCGTCGGCGTGATCTACGACCGCACCCATACCCGCGAAATCGCGGCTTATGGCGGCCTGGTCAACAACATGCCGAAATATGCCGTTGCCATGATGGTCTTCACCATGGCCAATGTCGGTCTGCCTGGCACCTCCGGCTTCATCGGCGAATTCCTGACCCTGATCGGCGTCTTCCGCGTCAACACCTGGGTTGCGCTGTTTGCCGCGACGGGCGTGATCCTGTCGGCCGCCTACGCTCTCTGGCTCTACCGCCGCGTCATTTTCGGCGCGCTGGAGAAGGAAAACCTGAAGAAGCTGCTGGATCTGTCGCCGCGTGAACAGCTGATCCTTTATCCGCTGATCGCATTGACGATCCTCTTCGGCGTCTACCCGGCTCCGATCTTCGATGCCACGGCGGCGTCGGTTGATATGCTGGTGAACAATTATACCGCTGCCCTGCACGCTGCGCAGAATGTTGCGCTGTCGATGAATTGATGACGGGACCTATTCGACATGACTGCTGACACAATTCTTGCAAGCCTGCATCTTTCCATTCCGGAGCTCATCCTCGCGGTCGGTGCGCTTGCGTTGCTCATGATCGGCGTCTTCTCGGGCGAACGGTCGGGGCCAACGGTCACCGGTCTTGCCATCGCGCTTCTTGCGGTGGCAGGTCTCTGGATCATCTTCGTTCCGGGCGAGGGCCTTGCCTATGGCGGCGCCTATCTCGCCGACGGCTTCTCCCGCTTCATGAAGATCGTCGCGCTGATCGGCTCGATCGTCGCCATGTTCCTCAGCATGGGCCAGGCGCGCGAACAACAGCTCGATCGCTTCGAGTTCCCGGTTCTCCTCGTGCTCGCGACCCTCGGCATCCTGCTGATGATCTCGGCGCACGACCTGATCTCGCTCTACCTGTCGCTGGAACTGCAGTCGCTGGCCCTCTACGTCGTCGCTGCTATCAACCGCGACAGCCTGAAGTCGACCGAAGCCGGCCTGAAGTATTTCGTACTCGGCGCGCTGTCGTCGGGTATGCTGCTTTACGGCATGTCGCTGGTCTACGGCTTCACCGGCCATACGACCTTCGACGCCATCGCCACGGCTCTCAGCGCCGAGACCCGTTCGCTCGGCCTCGTCTTTGGCCTGGTCTTCGTTCTCGCCGGTTTGGCCTTCAAGATCTCCGCCGTGCCGTTCCACATGTGGACGCCGGACGTTTACGAAGGCGCTCCGACGCCGGTCACCGCCTTCTTCGCTGCCGCCCCGAAGGTTGCCGCCATGGCGATCCTGACACGTATCGTGGTCACGGCCTTCCATCCGGTGCTCGCCGACTGGCAGCAGATCATCGTGTTCATCTCGATCGCATCGATGGTGCTCGGCTCCTTCGCCGCCATCGGCCAACGCAACTTCAAGCGACTGATGGCTTACTCGTCGATCGGTCACATGGGTTATGCGTTGGTGGGTCTTGCCGCAGGCACCAAGACCGGCGTTTCCGGCGTCATGCTCTACATGGTCATCTACATGGTCATGACGCTAGGCACCTTTGCCATCATCATGGCGATGCGCCGCAAGGACGGCCGCCAAGTCGAAAGCATCGAGGATCTCGCCGGCCTTTCCACGACCAACCCCTTCATGGCGGTCGTGCTGACAGCGCTGATGTTCTCGCTGGCCGGCATCCCGCCGCTCGCAGGCTTCTTCGGAAAGTATTTCGTCTTCGTCGCGGCCATCCAGGCGCATCTCTATGCGCTCGCCATTATCGGCGTCCTGGCTTCCGTCGTCGGCGCTTACTACTATCTGCGCGTCATCAAGGTAATGTGGTTCGATGAAGCCAAGGACGAATTCGCGCGCACGGCTGGCTCGCTGCGCCTCGTCTTCGGTCTTTCCGGCCTGTTCGTCATCGCCTATGTCTTCTTCGGCGGCGCAATCGGCGGTGCTGCCGATCTCGCTGCTGCGACGCTGTTTTGATGACGTCTGACATGAACAGCCGGAAGTCGCTCGCCGACTTCCGGCATGATGCCCTCCAGGAAACCTCGTCCACGAACAGCGTGTGTCTTGAGCGCGCGCGCGTCGGCGATCCGGGAAACCTTTGGGTGACCGCAGAGCGCCAGACAGGCGGACGTGGTCGCCGTGGACGCCCCTGGGTGTCGGAAGCTGGCAATCTCTACGCATCTCTCCTTCTGATCGATCCCGCTCCCATGGACCGTCTCGGTTCGTTACCGCTTGCGGTCGCGGTCGCCGTTCATCGGGCCGTTCGCGGGGTGTTGCCGCTTGCAGCCGAGCCGGCCGAGATCAAATGGCCGAACGATATCCTGATCGGCCGCAAGAAGACCTGCGGCATCCTGATCGAAGGCGAGGCTTTGCCCGATGGCCGGTATGCGCTCGTCATCGGCATCGGCATCAACATTGCTGTCATGCCTGATAATCCGATGTACCCCGTCACCTGCCTCAGGCAGCAGGGCTCGATGGTCTCCCCGGACGAGCTGTTTGCTCACCTCTATGCGGCCATGTCCGACGCGCTCGATGTCTGGAATCGTGGCAAAGGCATTCGGGAGATCACCGCGCGTTGGCGCGAATTTGCTTGCGGCATCGGCGAAAAGATCACGGTGAACCTGCCGGATCGCTCGATTTTGGGCCATTTCTCCGGAATCGATGATAATGGCTTGTTGATGCTCGAGACCGAGGACGGCAGGATCATGCCGATCGCGGCGGGCGACGTTTTCTTTAGGTAATGGGTAGGGACCACATGGCGAAGCAAGATGAACTGGTGTTTCTGCCTCTCGGCGGCGTCGGCGAAATCGGCATGAATCTCGCGCTCTACGGATATGGTCCGGCGGAGCAGCGCCAGTGGATCATGGTCGACTGCGGCGTCACCTTCCCGGGACCGGATCTGCCCGGCGTCGATCTTGTCTTGCCTGACATCCGTTTCCTCGCCAAGGAGCGCAAGAACCTCAAGGGCATCATCATCACCCATGCCCATGAAGATCACTACGGCGCGCTGAACGATCTCTGGCCGGGTCTCAATGTCCCGATCTACGCTTCCGCCTTCACCGCTGGCCTTCTCGAGGCCAAGCGCGATTATGAGAAGTCGATGGGCGAAATCCCGGTTACGCTGTTCAAGGCCGGCGATCGCATCAATGTCGGCCCCTTCGAGATCGAGGGCGTCGCCGTCAACCATTCGATCCCCGAGCCGATGTCGCTGATGATCCGCACGCCGCTCGGCAATGTCGTCCATACCGGCGACTGGAAGATCGATCACGAGCCGTCGCTCGGTCCGCTGACCGACGAGACCCGCTTCCGCCAGCTCGGTGAAGAAGGCGTGCTGGCGTTGATGTGCGATTCCACCAATGCGCTGCGCGATGGCGTCTCGCCTTCGGAAAAGGATGTCTCCGAAAGCCTGCGCAAGATCATCGAGGATGCCGAGGGCAGGGTGGCGATCACCACCTTTTCGTCGAATGTCGGCCGCATCCGCACCATTGCCGAGGCCGCCGAAGCGGCCGGTCGCGAAATACTGCTGCTCGGCAGCTCGCTCAAGCGCGTGGTCGATGTCGCCCGCGATATCGGCCTCATGGAAGGCATCAAACCTTTCATCGCCGAAGATGAATATGGCTATATTCCGCGCGACAAGGTCGTGGTCATCCTGACCGGCAGCCAGGGCGAGCCGCGTGCGGCGCTTGCCAAGCTCGCCCGCGACGAAATGCGCCATGTCGCATTGGCATCGGGCGATATTGTCGTCTTCTCCTCGCGCGCCATCCCCGGCAACGAGAAGGCGATCCAGGACATCAAGAACGGCTTGATCGAACAGGGTGTGCATGTCGTCACCGACGCGGAAGCGCTGGTGCATGTCTCCGGTCACCCCAGGCGCAACGAGCTGCAGAAGATGTATGAGTGGACGCGCCCGAAGGCCGTCGTGCCCGTGCATGGGGAGGCGACGCACCTGACCGCCCATAAGGAGCTGGCCGAACAGAGCGGCATTTCCACCGTGCCGCGCGTACGCAACGGCGATATCTTGCGCCTCGCGCCGGGTCCGGTCGAAGTGATCGGCGAAGCGCCGCATGGCCGCATCTTCAAGGACGGCATTCTGATCGGCGACTTCGACGAGATGGGCATCGGCGAGCGCAAGAAGCTCTCCTATGTCGGCCACGTCGCCGTCAACGTGGTCCTCGATGCTCGCTACGACATCGTCGGCGATCCCGATCTCGTGCCGATCGGCCTGCCAGCCTATGATGATGAAGGCGAGGAGATGGAAGACACGCTCTTCGATGCCATCGTCAGCGCCATCGAGAGCATTCCGCGCGCTCGTCGTAAGGATCTCAATATGCTGCAGGAGGCCGTTCGCCGTGCGGTGCGCGCTGCCGCCAACCAGGGTTGGGGCAAGAAGCCTCTCGTTACGGTCTTCGTAACCCGTACAGGCGGCTGAGTTCGACAGTCGGATTGGGGAGGAGAGAGCCGTGTTGGGACGCATCAATCATATCGCCATCGCCGTTCCCGATATTGCCATGGCTTCCAGAACCTATCGCGAGACGCTCGGCGCCACGGTATCCGCCCAGCAGGCATTGCCGGAGCACGGCGTCACCGTCGTTTTCGTCGAGCTACCGAATACCAAGGTCGAGCTGCTTGAACCGCTCGGTGAAAGCTCGCCCATTGCCTCCTTCCTCACCAAGAACCCGGATGGCGGCATGCACCACATCTGCTACGAGGTTGCGGACATCCTCGCGGCGCGCGATCAGCTCGTCGCCAAGGGTGCTCGTGTTCTTGGCAATGGCGAGCCGAAGATCGGTGCGCATGGCAAGCCGGTGCTCTTCCTGCACCCGAAGGATTTCTTCGGCACGCTCATTGAGCTTGAGCAAGTGTGACATTAAAACGCTGATTGGTGCTTTGAAAGCGGACTGCTTTGCCCCTATAAGCAGCTTGGAAGAGGAAGAGGCGATGAAGTCGTCTCGAAGGGAGCATAATGGCACAGCAGATCGCCGCCGGTTTCGCCGTTTATTTCGTCATCTGGTGGATTACGCTTTTTGCCGTGCTGCCGTTTGGGCTCAGAACCCAGGCCGAAGATGAGCATGTGATCCTTGGCACTGTCGAAAGCGCGCCGACGAAATTTCGTGGCTGGCGGGTGGTTCTTGTGACAACGCTGGTGTCGGCTCTGATCTATGGAGCCTGGTATGTCGCTTCGCGTTATTTCGGGCTGAGCATAGATTCCATTCCCCAGATCGTTCCGAACTACAAGTGATCCTTGGAAATAGTGGAGTGAAGGCGCGGGAAGACTGCGCGCCTTGCAATCGCCATCAATTCGTCACACGCCTGTCATGAGGCTGGAGCAAATAATTTACAGCTTGTGTATATTATTTCGGCAGATGCATGAACCAAGTGTTCAATGCGAGCCGGAAGACGATTGATTGAAGTGGGGCTGAGAAAGCAAAAAAAAACAAGGCTATAAGCCTTGTTTTAAAGTATCGCGTGATCCTTATCCGTTACCGGGGCAGCGAGCGAGCGCGCCTAAGATCTGATCCTCCCAAGACTTGACCGCGAAACAGCAAGAATTAGCCTTCCTGCCTCTTTTGTGAGCTAAAATTAGCTCAAAGATTGAGCTTTGTCATCCTTTTTTTTGCTTTTTTGCTACAGTCGCGCAGAATTTTTCTGTCGACGGATTTTCGTCGTAAATCCTTATAAACGTGCGCTTTTTCGAAACATCGAAAATGGGCTCTATCCCTTGTATTCTCGGGCTTTTGTCAAATTCTTCTGTTGAAGAATGCGGGTTTCCTTCCTGCGCCGAAGCAGTTATGAACTGCCTCCAGTACATAATTTGCTAACGATTCCGCCAGGAGCGGAAGGTCAAACCATCTGGAACAAGCGTCATGCGTCTGTCTCGTTACTTCATGCCCATTCTGAAGGAAAATCCTAAAGAGGCTGAAATCGTTTCCCATCGGCTCATGCTGCGCACCGGCATGATCCGGCAGCAGTCGCAAGGCATCTATTCATGGCTGCCACTGGGCAAGCGCGTGCTCGACAAGGTCAACGCGATCATCCGCGAAGAGCAGAACCGCGCCGGCGCCATCGAGCTGTCGATGCCGACGCTACAGTCGGCCGAACTCTGGCAGGAAAGCGGCCGCTATGACGCCTATGGCAAGGAGATGCTGCGCATCAAGGACCGGCAGGACCGGCCGATGCTCTATGGTCCGACCAATGAGGAGATGGTCACCGATATCTTCCGCTCTTCCGTCAAGTCCTACAAGGACTTGCCGCTGAACCTCTATCATATTCAGTTGAAGTTCCGCGACGAGATCCGCCCGCGCTTCGGCACGATGCGCTCGCGCGAATTCATGATGAAGGATGCCTATTCCTTCGATCTGACGCAGGAAGGCGCTGTTCATTCTTACAACAAGATGTTTGCCGCCTATCTGCGCACCTTCAACCGTCTCGGTCTGAGAGCGATCCCCATGCGCGCCGATACCGGCCCGATCGGCGGCAATCTCAGCCACGAGTTCATCATTCTTGCCGATACCGGCGAGTCGGAAGTTTTCTGCCACAAGGATTTCGTCAACTTCGGCATCCCCGGCGAAGACACGAATTTCGATGATGTCGCCGGCTTGAAGGCTATCTTCGACAAGTGGACTTCGGTCTACGCCGCGACGTCGGAAATGCATGACGAAGCCGCCTTCAACGCCATCCCCGAGGGCGAACGCCTGTCCGCACGCGGCATCGAGGTCGGTCACATCTTCTACTTCGGCACGAAATATTCCGAGCCGATGGGCGCTAAGGTGCAGGGTCCGGACGGCAAGGAACACGCTGTCCACATGGGATCTTACGGTATCGGCCCGACACGCCTTGTTCCCGCCATCATCGAAGCATCGCATGACGAGAACGGAATCATCTGGCCGGCTTCGGTCGCGCCGTTTGACGTCGTGGTGATCAATATGAAAGCCGGCGATCAGGCGTGCGACGAGGCTTGCGAGGCGGTTTATGCCGCGCTCTCGAAGGCTGGCAAGGACGTGCTGTACGACGACCGCGACGAGCGGGCCGGAACGAAGTTCGCGACGGCCGATCTGATCGGCGTTCCCGTCCAGATCATCGTCGGTCCGCGTTCGATCGCGGGCGGCGAGGTGGAAGTGAAGGATCGAAAGACCGGCGCTCGCGAGACGATGACGGTCGAGGCTGCAATCAACCGGCTGGCGGGCTGATTGACGATAGATAGGATGGAAGGCGAATGGCGGTGAGCGCGGCAGTGGAACAGCAGGAAAATTCGTTCAAGGCCGGCCCATCGTCTCGTCCTTTTTCCGGATTCGAGCGGCTTGTCGCTTGGCGCTATCTCCGCTCCCGGCGCAAGGAAGCCTCGATCTCGGTCATCGCCGGTTTCTCACTGATCGGCATCATGCTCGGTGTCGCGGCCCTCATCATCGTTATGGCGGTCATGAACGGCTTCCGGGCCGAGCTCTTCAAGCAGATCCTCGGCTTCAACGGCCATGTCGTCGTGCAGCCGATCGATTCGCCGCTGAACGATTATGCCGAGCTGGCGAAGAAATTTTCCGCAGTGCCCGGCGTGACCATGGCTTTGCCGTTGGTCGAGGGCGAAACGCTCGCCTCCGGCCGCGGCGGCTCCGGCACCGGTGCTTTGGTGCGCGGCATCCGCGCGGAAGATCTGACCAAGCTCAAATCTGTTTCCGATCATATCATTTCCGGCGACATGGTCGGCTTCGCATCGGGGCAGGGCGTGCTGGTCGGTAGCCGTCTGGCGCAGCAACTGGGCCTGACCGTCGGCGACCAGATTACACTCACTGCACCCGATGGCGACGTCACGCCTTTCGGCGTCAATCCGCGCGTCAAGGCCTATACGATATCGGGCCTCTTTCAGGTCGGCATGTCGGAATATGATTCCTCCGTCGTCTTCATGCCGCTCGAGGAAGCGCAGCTCTTTTTCAACGTCCAGGGCATCGTTGAGAAGATAGAGCTTTTCATCACCAATCCGGATGATGTCGACGAACTCAGGCCGAAGATCGAGGAGGCGGCCGGGCGGCAGATCTTCCTGACCGATTGGCGGCAGGTCAACGCCACCTTCTTCTCGGCTCTGCAGGTCGAGCGCAACACGATGTTCATGATCCTGACGCTGATCGTCCTCGTCGCCGCGCTCAATATCATTTCGGGCCTGATCATGCTGGTGAAGGACAAGGGTAGCGATATCGCCATCCTTCGCACCATGGGTGCGACCTCGGGCGCGATCATGCGCATCTTCTTCATGACGGGCGCGGCGATCGGTGTCGTCGGCACGCTTGCAGGCGTGATCCTCGGGGTTGTGGTCTGCCTGAATATCGAATCGATCCGCCAGTTCTTCTCGTGGATCTCGGGCACGGTGATCTTCAATCCGGAGGTCTACTTCCTCAGCAAATTGCCGGCCCAGATGAATGTCAGCGAAACCGTCTCCGTCATCGTGATGGCGCTCACGCTGTCCTTCCTTGCGACCATATTTCCGGCCTGGCGTGCCTCGCGGCTCGATCCGGTGCAGGCGCTGCGCTACGAATAAGGAAACCGCATTTGATGAAACGCAACGTCGTTCTCCAGCTCTCTGGCGTGGAGCGTCATTACGGGCAGGGAGAGACGCGCCTGTCGATCCTGAAGGGCGCCGATTTCACCCTGCGAAGCGGCGAGATGGTCGCGCTTGTCGCTCCATCGGGCACGGGCAAGTCGACGCTTCTGCATGTCGCGGGACTGCTCGAGCATCCCGATGGCGGTGAAGTCCTCGTCAACGGTCAAGCCTGTGAAGCCCTGTCCGACGACAAGCGGACGGCGGTGCGCCGCAGCGAGATCGGCTTCGTCTATCAGTTCCACCATCTGCTGCCGGAGTTCTCGGCGCTCGAGAACATCATGATGCCGCAGCTCATTTCCGGCCTTTCGCGCAAGGACGCAAGCGCGCGTGCAGCCCAGCTCCTCGACTATATGCGCATCGGCCATCGTGGCGACCATCGCCCGGCCGAGTTGTCCGGCGGCGAACAGCAGCGTGTCGCGATTGCCCGCGCCGTCGCCAATGCGCCTCTCGTGCTGCTCGCCGACGAACCCACCGGCAACCTCGATCCGGATACGGCTCACTACGTCTTCGATGCGCTGGAAGCCCTGGTGCGTCAGTCAGGTCTTGCGGCACTGATCGCCACGCACAATCATGAGCTTGCCGCCCGCATGGATCGCCGCGTCACGTTGAGCGAAGGCCAGGTCGTCGAAGTTTGATTGTCTGTTAGGGAACGATCAGACCGCCGCGATAATCCAGTTCGTAGGCCTTGCGCCCTTTCACCATGATGGCCTCATGGCCGGTGAAATGGTCGCAGGCTCCCGTGCTTTGGTCGACATAGCGGCCGAATGAATGTTCGAGCTCGAAGCCGCCGAGAAAGCGTCGTTCATCCTGATAGAGGCGCAGCAGCGCCGCCTTGATGACGATGCCGGCGCGCGTTCCGTCGATCAGATCGGGCTCGATAATATGGCCAAAATAATTCATGGCCCATACCGGCTCGCCGTCGCACCAGACAAGTTCCTGGCCGGCGAAATCCGTGCCGCCGAAATAGCTGTCGAGATAGCGCCAGCGGCCGCTCGCATAGCCAATGTCATGAGAACCGCTGCGACAGGACGGTAGCCTCTCGCCGTCGCCGACATAGGTCTCCGCCTTGGCGATGACAATGAAATCGTTCAGCTCGGCAAGATCCGGCATGACCCTCTCCAGTTTTGGTGAGCAGTCATGATGTCATCGAGCGGAGTTTTTGTAAAGAACAAAAAGAGAACATTTGTGGTTACTGGTCGTTTCCGCAGGCTTTCTGGCCGATATCGTCCTGCCAATCCTGGATGCTGACGGTTCTGGCATCCGCCTTCAACGTCTTGCCGTCCTTCGTCACCTTGCCGGTCAGCACGTTGTAGTCGCAGCTATGACTGCTCTCCGGTTCGAGCGTATCGCGGGACTCATAGGTGTAGCCGGCCACCACGAAATTGTTGTTGCGATAGGCAAGCGTCAACGTCTGCTCCCAGCGATCGCGACCGATGCTGTCATTCTGCGAGGTGATCGCGATCGAACCGTTCGGCAGCGCCGAGATTGACGGCTCCTGGCCGACGACACCGCCGGGCTCGACACTGCCCCATATCTTATGCGGAGCGCTGACGGCCAGCTTCAGCAGGGAATGTTCGTCGTCGCGCAGATAGATGTAGACGCCGATGGGATTGTCGGCGTCATCGCCCGGGGCGGGCGCTACCAGAAGCGCGAGATCCGGCTTGCCGTCCTTGTTCCAGTCGCCGATGGCGGCATCGATGATGCGGCCGGACGCGACCGCGTCCTCGGCATGAGCGGCGGTTGCAGCTGAAAGAAGAATGAGAGCGCAGGCAAGTGTTTTCATCGTGATCTCCCTGTTCGCATCTCAATAGCGTCGGGCCGTTCCAGCGTCCATCCGAGGGCCGAAAAACCGGGTGATGAAATTTATTGATGCTTCTATTGACTCTCGAACAAAAATGGAACAAAAAAGAAACATAACGAGTAAGGAGCGCGTAAATGACCGATATCATTCGAGACGTTGCAGCATTCACCTCCATCGTGATGTTCGTTGCCAGCTTTTCCCTCATCATGATGGCGATGTAAGTTTTATCCCCCGTTTGCACATGCTGTTCCCATATTTGATGGGGGCAACTTATGGACTTTGCAGTTCGTAATGCCGAAAATGCTGCCGATTCATTGAGGCATGCGGAAGGGTATGAGATGGCGGACTTAGGTGGCAGCGGCGCGGCAGCGCCGGTCGGCGAAATGCCGGAATTCGTGCACCTCAGGGTTCATTCCGCCTATTCCCTGCTAGAGGGCGCATTGCCGCTCAAGAAGATATTGGCCAAGGCTGTCGGCGACAGTCAGCCGGCTGTCGCCATTACCGATACCAACAATCTCTTCGTTGCCCTCGAATTCTCGCAGAAGGCGATGGATGAGGGACTGCAGCCGATCATCGGCTGCCAGGTTTCGATCGACATGGAGGATGGCGGCGAGGGCGAGAAGCGCGGGCCACAACAGGCGTTGGCAAAGCTGCCGTCCATCGTGCTGCTTGCCGCCTCCGAACGGGGCTACGAACGGCTCGTGGATCTCGTCAGCCGCGCCTATCTCGGTGGCGAGGGCAACAACGCCGTTCATATCGCGTCGTCATGGCTGGATGAAGCCGGCACGGAGGGTTTGATCGCGCTTACCGGATCACTCACCGGCCCTGTCGACATGGCCCTTAAGGAAGGGCATGCCGCGCAAGCACTCTCCCGGCTGCTGACGCTGAAGCGCCAGTTCGGCGACAGGCTTTATGTCGAATTGCAGCGCCATGGTACCTATGATCGTCGTCATGAGCAGAAGATGATCGCGATGGCTTACGAGCACGAGATCCCGCTTGTTGCCACCAACGAGGCCTTTTTCCCGACGCGCGATGATTATGATGCGCATGACGCGCTGATGGCGGTCGCGCACAATGCCATCGTCTCCGACGATACGCGTTTCCGCCTGACGCCGGATCACTATCTGAAGAGCCGCGCCGACATGGCGAAGCTGTTCGCCAATCTGCCAGAGGCGCTCGAGAATACGGTCGAGATCGCCCGGCGCTGCGCCTTCACTCTCAATACCCGCAAGTCGATCCTGCCGCGCTTCACCGGCGCGACCGACGATGTGGAGGAGGCCGAGCGCGCCGAGGCGGCAGAGCTGCGCGCCCAGGCAGTCGAAGGCCTCGATGAGCGCCTCGCCTTGCTCGGCATGGCGCCGGGCTACGAGGAGAAGGAATATCGCGACCGGCTGGAGTTCGAGCTGAGCGTCATCGAGCGCATGAAGTTCCCCGGCTACTTCCTGATCGTTGCCGACTTCATCAAATGGGCCAAGCGCCACGATATCCCCGTCGGCCCCGGTCGTGGTTCCGGTGCGGGCTCGCTGGTGGCCTACGCGCTGACGATCACCGACGTCGATCCGCTGCGCTTCTCGCTGCTGTTCGAGCGCTTCCTCAATCCGGAACGCGTCTCGATGCCGGACTTCGATATCGACTTCTGCCAGGACCGGCGTGAAGAGGTGATCCGCTACGTGCAGGGCAAGTACGGCCGCGAGCAGGTGGCGCAGATCATCACCTTCGGTTCGCTGCAGGCGCGCGCAGCACTTCGCGACGTCGGCCGCGTGCTGGAAATGCCCTATGGCCAGGTCGACAAGATCTGCAAGCTGGTGCCGAACAATCCCGCCAATCCGACGCCGCTCAGCAAGGCGATCGAGGAGGAGCCGCGTCTCCAGGAGGAAGCGGACAAGGAGCCGGTCGTCGCCCGCCTTCTCGATATCGCCCAGAAGATCGAGGGCCTTTATCGCCACGCCTCGACGCACGCCGCCGGTATCGTCATCGGTGACCGCCCGCTGTCGAAGCTCGTGCCGATGTATCGCGATCCGCGCTCCGACATGCCCGTCACCCAGTTCAACATGAAATGGGTCGAGCAGGCCGGCCTCGTCAAGTTCGACTTCCTCGGACTGAAGACGCTGACCGTCCTGAAGACCGCCGTCGATTTCGTCGCCAAGCGCGGCCTCACCATCGACCTCGCCGGCATACCGCTCGACGACAAGCCAAGCTACGACATGCTCTCCCGCGGCGAAACGGTCGGCGTGTTCCAGGTGGAAAGTGCCGGCATGCGCAAGGCGCTGATCGGCATGCGGCCGGACTGCATCGAGGACATCATCGCGCTCGTGGCGCTCTATCGCCCTGGCCCGATGGAGAATATCCCGGTCTACAATGCCCGCAAGCATGGCGAGGAAGAGATCGAATCGATCCATCCGAAGATCGATTATCTGCTGAAGGAGACCCAGGGCGTTATCGTCTACCAGGAGCAGGTGATGCAGGTCGCCCAGGTGCTTTCGGGCTATTCGCTCGGCGAGGCCGATCTTCTGCGCCGCGCCATGGGTAAGAAGATCAAGGCTGAGATGGACCAGCAGCGCGAGCGCTTCGTCGACGGCGCCATCAAGAACGAGGTTTCGAAGGGACAGGCCGACGTCATCTTCGATCTGCTGGCGAAGTTCGCGAACTACGGCTTCAACAAGTCGCACGCCGCCGCCTACGCCATCGTTTCCTACCAGACCGCCTATATGAAGGCGCATTATCCGGTGGAGTTCCTGGCGGCGTCAATGACGCTCGACATGTCCAACACCGAAAAGGTCAATGACTTCCGCCAGGATGCCAAGCGGTTGGGCATCGAGGTCATCGCGCCTTCGGTGCAGAGCTCGTTCCGCCATTTCGAGACAGGCGACAATCGCATCTATTACGCGCTGGCGGCGATCAAGGGCGTCGGCGAATCCGCTGTGGACCATATCGTCGAGGTGCGCGGCGACCAGCCCTTTGCCGGTATCGAGGATTTCTGCCTGCGCATCGACCCCAAGCAGATCAACCGCCGCGTTCTGGAAAGCCTGATCTGCGCGGGCGCCTTCGATTGCTTCGAGATCGATCGCGCACAGCTGATCGCCGGTCTCGATCGGATCATGGGCTATGCCCAGGTGGCGCAGGAAAACAAGCGCAGTGGCCAGCACGACATGTTCGGAAGTGCCGCCTCAGGCCCGGAAAAGATCGTGTTCCCGTCCTACACGCCATGGCTCGCCTCGGAGCGACTATTGCGCGAGTTCCAGGTGCTCGGCTTCTATCTGACGGCGCATCCGCTCGATACCTATAAGAGCGTGCTCGACAAGATGCGCGTACAGCCCTTCGCCGATTTCTCGGCCGCGGTGAAGCAGGGCGCCAGCAACGGCCGCCTGGCCGGCACCGTCATCTCCAAGCAGGAGCGCAAGACCCGCACCGGCAACAAGATGGGCATCTTCGTCTTCTCCGATGCCTCGGGCCAGTTCGAGGCCGTGCTCTTCTCGGAAACGCTCAACCAGTACCGCGACGTTCTCGAAGTCGGTAAATCCTTCGTCATCACGGCGCAGGCGGATGAGCGTCCGGAAGGCATCAGCCTGCGCCTGCAGACGGCACAGTCGCTGGAGGAAAAATCGCTGCAGATGCAGAAGGCGCTGCGCGTCTATGTCCGCGATTCCGGCCCGTTGAAGGCCGTTGCCGCGCATTTGAACGCCAAGGGCGACGGCCTCGTCTCCTTCATCGTCATCAAGGAGGAAGGAATGCGCGAGGTCGAGGTGGCGTTGCCGGAGAAATACCGCATCACGCCGGAGATCGCCGCCGCGTTGCGCACGGCGCCGGGCGTGATCGACGTCGAGTTGGTTTAGCCCTTCTTGCCCAACGCGCCATTGTTGGTGATGGTGATGAAATCGGTCTCGTTGCCGGTTTCCGGCCCGATGCCGGTGTCGGAAATCGTCAGCGACGAGCCGGCTGTCAGTATATCCTCGATGCGATGGCGGACATCGTCGGGAATGGTGATGCGGCTGAGCGCCTGTCCGGCGGCATCGAAGGACTGCGACTGCTCCTCGCTGGTAATGCCGTACCGCTTCTTTGCCTGCTTGCTCAGATCTTCCTCCAGCGTCATGCCGAACCAGTCGGCCTTGCCGCTGATGCGGTCGATCGCGTTGGCGGTGAAGAAATGCACGCCGAGCGCCTCCTGCGGCTCGGCGATGATGGCCGGGCCCTCGAAGAGCGGTTTGAAGTTCTGTCGGACCATGATCGCACCGTTCGGCGGTTCGCCCTTGCCGGCGGCGGCGTAGACGGCTTTCATCAACGCGGGGCTGACGAGGCCGCCCGTCGTGTTGATGTCATGAGCCTTCTTGAAGTCCTCGATCGCCTGCACTGTCGCTGGCCCGAGCATGCCGTCGGGGGTTCCGGTGATGAAGCCCATGCCGTTCAGGATGCCCTGGAGGTCGCGGACATTTTCACGCAGGCCGCGCCGGGTAATGAGAATGCTGAGCGGTGCGGGATCGGGTGGCGGCGCAAAGATCTCCTGCGCCTTCGGTATCTGGATCGAGGTCACATCGTTGGTCGCGACTTGCAGGGGCTGTGCCTGCGGCAGGAAGCTTGCGGTCATCGGCCGAAGTTCGATGCCGGAAAAGAGTGCGGGCGGCGGCGCTACCAGGGGCTGGAACAGCGTTGCATTTTCAACGGGTTGCGGCACCAGTGGCTGATTGGCGATCACCACATGCACGCCGCGTTCGGTCATCTGGTAAAGCATCTTGGCAAAGGCCTTCGGCATGCGCACGCAGCCGTGGGACGCCGGATAATTCGGAACCGAGTTGGATTCATGCAGCGCGATCCCTGACCATGTCAGCCTTTGCATGAAAGGCATGGGCGCTGCCGAATAGAGATTGGACTCGTGATAGACCTTCTTTTCCAGGATGGAAAAGATGCCGCTCGGCGTCGTATGGCCGCGCTTGCCGGTCGAAACCTTCGAGGTCGCGATCACCTTGTCGCCGTCATAGACCGCAAGCGATTGCCTGTCCTTCGACACCACGATCTGCAGGGTACGGGCATCCTGCGCGGCAAAGGCAGGGTGAGAAAGGGCGGTGGCCGACAACAGCCCAAGCCCCAGCAACAAAAATGGCTTCATAGACACAACCAAAACGCAATACTCGTTGCACCCAAGGTTAGACTTTGAAGTTTAAGGAAGACTTGCCGAAAGGCGTCGCCTTGCCGTGCTCACCAGAGTGCGAGCCTGTTTTGTTATGGCCGAATACAGAATCGCCGAGGCGGAGCGGTCAAACTCTGCTTCGGCGATGGCTGAAATCTAGGCCCTTGAGGGATCAGCGGATGCTGGAGGCTACCCAGTTGTGCCAGTCCTGTTCGCTGCCATGGAAGGCATTGAGATCGATCCTGCCGTCGACGCCATGGGAGACGCCGGAGCCGGAATACTGCCAGAATAGCCACTTGCGGCCGGGATAGACCTTGGACGGATGCGCGGCGACGGAGCGCAGCCAGAAGGGATAGTTGAGCAATTCGCCGCTCAGATTGTCGCGGTAGAAATCCGGCGCGGTGTAGATGATCGGACGCTGGCCGTAGTGCTTTTCCAGCTTGTCCATGAACACCTGCATCTTGGCGAGCACCTGCTCGCGCGAGGGGCGCCGCTTGCAGCTCGATTCGCCGTTCCATTCGACGTCGATGACGGGCGGCAGCGCTCCTGCTTCCCTCGGCACGTTGCGGATGAACCAGTCGGCCTGCTCTCCGGCGGTCCGGCACCAATAGAAGAAATGATAGGCGCCGTGCTTCAGGCCGGCCTGCTGCGCAGCTCGCCAGTTCTTCTTGAACATGGGGTCGAGATGATCGCCGCCATCCGTCGCCTTGATATACACGAAGTTCGCACCCTGGGTGCGCAGCGTGTCCCAGTCGATCTCGCCCTGCCAGCGCGAGACGTCGACGCCATGGACGGCAAGCTTCCGCGGCGAGGTGGACGTGCCGAAGTTGATCGGCTTTGCGTCGCGGAAACGATGGCTATAGATCTGCATCGGCTGCTGTCGCAGGGAGCGAGGCACCGGGTTTGACGGCGCGAGCATGGCGAGCGGCCGCTGAAGCGGGACGGGCGTGTCACCGTCACTCTGGTCGGAGGGCATGAGCCCTTCCGGACGGAGGTTCGTCGGCATCGCCACCGCCAGAGCCTGTTGCCGCTCGACGCGCGAAACCGTTTCGCCGATTTCGACCGACGGCATGGGCCTGCTGGTCTTGGCGATGGAACTGGTCAGTTCTTTCGAAGGCGGAGCGGCTTGCGCGGCTTCGCGCTCGCCTCGGGCAGCGCAGCCTGAGATCGTCAGACACGCAAGAAAAATGGTCGATACAGCCGATAGACGCATAGGAACCCGTACGCAAAACACAATCGACGACGAATTCACGCCGCCCGGAAGTTACAGAATCCAAGTCCTAATGGAAATTTACCAAAAAAGTTTGAATCCGAGCTTTCTCGCGCGAAAGAATCGCGCGCAGGACGCGGTTATCCGCGGCGCACCCGGAAGTCACCTGTCGATGACATATTTATAAGCTGTTGTTATTTATTGCGTTTATCGCCGAATGTGTAACCGGTCTCGACTGTTTTGGTGCCGAATTTTTCTCGCAGCTTGTCCATGGCCGCTTCGGCGGCGGCACGCCGCGTCGCCTGCACGTCGATCAGATCGGGCGGATCGGCACGCCCGGCATCGCCAAGATCGGTGACGCCGATGCCGATGAGCCGAAACTTCGTGCCATCCGTTTCAGGTTCGAGCAACCGCAGACCGGTACGGAAGATCCGATCCGCGAGCTGGGTCGGGTCCTCCAGACGGCGGTTGCGCGTGCGGATCTTGAAGTCCGAGGTTTTCAGCTTCAGCACCACGGTCTGGCCGGCAATGCCGCTGCGCTTCAGGCGCCGGGAAACCTTCTCGGAGAGATCGCGCAGGATCGGCACGAGATCCTCATGGCGCCAGATATCTTCGAAGAAGGTCGTTTCTGAAGACACGCTCTTTGCCGCATCATTCAGATGCACGGTCCGGTCATCGATGCCGCGCGAGAGGCGGAAAAGCCGCTGTCCGATGATGCCATAGCGGCGCATGAGATCGCCTTCCTCCATGGTCTGCAGCTGGCCGATGGTGCGGATGCCATCGCTTTCGAGTGTTGCGGCAAAGGCCTTGCCGACCCCCCAGATGGTCGTGACCGATCGTGGCTCGAGGAAGGAGAGAGCCTCTTGGCGGCCGATCACGGAGAAGCCGCGCGGCTTCTGCAGATCCGAGGCCACTTTGGCGAGGAATTTGCAGTAGGAAAGGCCGACCGAGATGGTGATGCCTATTTCCTGCTCCACCCGCTTGGCAAACTTGGCGAGGATTCGGGCCGGCGGATCGTGATGGAGCCGCTGCGTGCCGTCGAGCTCGAGAAAGGCTTCGTCGATCGAAAGCGGCTGCACCAGCGGCGTCAGCTCCTGCATCATGGCGCGGACCTCGCGGCCGACGCGGACGTATTTCTCCATGTTCGGATGAATGACGACCGCCTGCGGACAGGCTTCCAGCGCCTTGAACATCGGCATGGCGGATCGCACGCCATGGATGCGGGCGATGTAGCAGGCGGTGGAGACCACACCGCGCTTGCCACCGCCGACGATGAGCGGCTTGTCGGCGAGTTCCGGGTTGTCACGTTTCTCGATCGAGGCATAGAAGGCGTCGCAATCGATATGCGCCAAGGTCAGCGCGTAAAGCTCCCGGTGGTAGACGAGGCGGGGGCTGCCGCAACTCCGGCAACGCGTTCGCGTCGCCGATTGCTCGCTCAAGCAATCGCGACAGAAGCCGGAGATCTTGTCGGGCGCATGGGTCATCGAATGAGAACAAAAATTGAACATCGTCACTTTATGTTCTAAGCTCGCGAGTCTCAAGCCAGAAACTGTCGGGGAGGCGGGAGTGCAGAATTTAAGTGTGCAGCCATTGACGCCGGATCGATGGGGCGATTTCGAAACGCTGTTCGGGCCGAGCGGCGCCTGTTATGGTTGCTGGTGCACCTACTTCCGTGTCCCGACCTCAACGCGCAAGACGATGGGTGCGGCGGCTAAGAAGAAATTCATCAAAGAACGCATTGCTGCCGGGCCGCCGCCCGGCCTTCTGGGTTACATGGATGGCCAGCCGGTCGCCTGGGTGCAAGTTGGCCCGCGCACCGAACTGCCGCAGTGGAATTCGCCGAAAACCGTATCGCGCCCGCTCGATCCGGCCGATGCGGAAGACAGTTCTGTTTGGGCGGTCAGCTGTTTCTTCATGAATTCCAGGGATCGCGGCAAGGGGTACAGCCACCGCATGCTGTCGGAGGCCGTGAATTTCGCCCGCGCCTCGGGTGCCCGGCTTTTGGAGGGCTGTCCGATCGAGCGGACGAAGCAATCGAAATCCGTTGGCCTCTATGTTGGCTCGCAGCGCATATTCGAGGCGGCCGGATTTTCGGAAGTGGCGAGGCGCAAGGATGGCAGGCCTTTGATGCGCCTCGTCCTTTGAAGGCGGGCTGGGCGACGTCAGCGCCCGATATGGGCCTGGATCAACGGCGCTGCCTGGCTCCATTCATTGGCCTCGGGGATACCCGCGGTCGCTGCCGGCGCCATGCGGTGAACGATGGAATCAGGCTTCAGATTGATGAGGAGGCATTCCGGAACATGCTCGCTGACCGAATGCAGATTATGGGCCATGTCGTCGACGAAGGCGACCGGCATCGCGCGCTGCCTGTGGAGCGAACGAACGATCGGCCCCTTCGGCTGCAGCGACGCCAGCAGCGGGTAGGCAAGCTCGAGCCTATCGAGAAGCCGCCGTCTCTGTTCCCAGAATTGCGGCGGCATGGCCGTCAGGAAGACGATATCGGCATCTTTCGAGAATTCGCCGAGTGTATCGACGACGCGATCGAGAGGCGTCTGCCACTGCTCCTGCGCCTCGAAGAAGGCCTCGATCAGCCGGTGGACATCCTTTTCTTCCAGCGCCGATCCGTTGGCCTTGGAGACGATGTTACCCGTCAGCCGGAAGGAGCGCGGCAGGAATTCATGGCCTTCTGCGTCGATGAAAGTCAGGAAAGGCGCAAAGAAATGCAAGACGACGTCGTCGACATCGCAGACGATCAGCGGCCGCTCCTGCAGCCGGATATGCGAGACGTCGAATTCGAGCGGGGCATCCATGGTCAATATTCTCCAGAGGCGAGGCCGGGCGGCGAGAAATGCGCCGATGCGGCGGCGACAGTCTCCGGCGGAATGTTGCTGGCCGCGCAAAAGGCCAGCAATGTCGGTTCGTGGGCCATCAGGAAATCGAGCATGCCTGCGAGAAAGGCGGGATCGTTGATGGCGTTGCGCACCTGCGCGGGTTCGACGCCAGTCAGCGCCAAGAAGCGGCCGAACATATCCGGTTCGTTGGCCAGCCAGCCGAGTACGGCAATGGCTGTCTCTTGCGGGTCGGCCGCACTCTTCTTCGGGTTCTTGAAGTTACTTTGCATTTTGAAGGGTGAGTTACCTATTTTTCAACCAAATGCCGGTAGTTTGCGATTCAAGTATTTCTGGAATCGGTTCCTCGCGACCCTATATTTCGAGAGAATGGATGCAATACCGGATGCAGGGACAGCTTTCCATGCCTAAGCAGGTAATGATTGTAGAAGACAACGAGCTGAATATGAAGCTCTTTCGCGATCTGATCGAGGCTTCCGGCTATACGACGATCCAGACCCGCAACGGCATGGAGGCGCTCGATCTCGCGCGCAAGCATCGCCCGGATCTGATCCTCATGGATATCCAGCTTCCGGAGGTTTCCGGCCTGGAGGTCACCAAATGGCTGAAGGAAGACGACGATCTGCATGTCATCCCGGTGATCGCGGTCACGGCATTCGCCATGAAGGGTGACGAGGAGCGCATTCGCCAGGGCGGTTGCGAAGCCTACGTCTCCAAGCCGATCTCGGTGCCGAAATTCATTGAGACCATCAAGACCTATCTGGGCGACGCCTGATGATGGGGAAGAGCTTATGACCGCACGCATTCTGGTAGTCGACGATATTCCGGCCAACGTGAAGCTTCTCGAAGCGCGGCTGCTGGCCGAGTATTTCGAAGTGCTGACGGCCGAGGACGGACTGAAGGCGCTCGCCATCTGTGCGAATACGCAGGTCGATCTCATCCTTCTCGATATTATGATGCCCGGCATGGACGGTTTTGAGGTGTGCGAGCGCCTGAAATCCGATCCTCGCACCACGCATATCCCTGTGGTCATGGTGACGGCGCTCGACCAGCCGGCCGACCGCGTGCGCGGCCTGAAGGCTGGCGCCGACGATTTCCTGACCAAGCCGGTCAATGATCTGCAGCTCATCTCGCGCGTCAAGAGCCTGCTCCGCCTGAAGACCCTGAGCGACGAACTGCATATGCGCAACGAGACTGCGCGCACTTTCGGTATCGACTATCTGATGCGGGCGGGTGAGGGGCGTGCCGATGAAACCGGCCAGGTGCTCTTGGTCGATGGGCGTGCCAATTCGCAGGAACGCATCATCCGCACACTGAAGCCGATTGCTCAGGTCATCGCGATGTCCGATCCGCAGGCGGCCCTGTTCGAGGCGGCCGAGCGACCGTTCGAACTCGTCATCGTCAATTCGAACTTCGATGATTACGATCCGTTGCGGCTTTGCTCGCAGCTTCGCTCGCTGGAGCGTACGCGCTTCCTGCCGGTGCTGCTGATAACGGAGCAGGGTGCCGACGACATGATCGTCCGGGCGCTGGATCTCGGCGTCAACGACTATATCATTAGACCGATCGATCCGAACGAACTCGTGGCACGTTGCCTCACGCAAATACGCCGCAAACGCTATAACGACCGTCTGCGCGCCAGCGTGCAGCAGACGATCGAGCTTGCCGTCACCGATGCGCTGACGGGCTTGCATAACAGGCGCTACCTCGACAATCACCTCAAGGTGCTGTTCGACCGCTCTCTGGCGCGGGGCCGGCCGCTTTCGGTATTGATCACCGACATAGATCGCTTCAAGACTGTCAACGACACTTATGGCCATGATGCCGGCGACGAAGTGCTGAAGGAGTTTGCCGCGAGAATCCGCTCGACGGTGCGCGGAGCCGACCTCGCCTGCCGTTATGGAGGCGAGGAGTTCGTTGTGGTCATGCCTGATACGCCCGCCGATATCGCTGCTGCCGTTGCGGAACGCCTGCGCGCTGCGGTAGAAAATATGCCGGTGAAATTGCGTGATGGCGGTACCTCGCTTAACATCACCGCATCCTTCGGGATTTCGTGCCGTTTGGAGACAATCGACACGCCGGAGCAGTTGATGAAACAGGCCGATCTTGCGCTTTACGAAGCCAAAAGGGCGGGCCGCAACAGGGTTGTGGCTTCAGCGGCATAAGGGTGAATGGCTGGAAAAATTCACTACCCGTCAATATTCAGGGTATTTTTCAGGTTTTGAACAACGAATAAAATTTTTTTGTTCTTTATCTTGCCGGCATCGCCTTTCTGATTTCGTCTAAAGAAACAGTGCGTAATTATACTTTTGATTTCTAAAAATACCTCAGACTTTGGGCGGACTTCGAAATATTCCTGTTGTTTTATTATATAGTTTTGTTTTGTTTGCGGTTTGTTGACGAGGCGCAGGTTGGAGGATGGGAGATTAACTGAAAGTAATTTGTATATTCAAATGTTCTTTAATATATGTATTATAATTTTTCTACCAAAGCTGGAGTTATCACTTTAATCTTGATGATTTCTTGACTTTGTTTCGTTAAGACTATCGGTCATTCCCTTCAGCCAAAGTCATGAATTTTAACCATTCGAGCAGACAAGTATTTTTTATCATTAAGAATTTGTTGATTTCCTTCCGATTTCGCGCGAATTTAGTCCCGTACACAGACAACCCGTCAGGGTTCCAGGATACCCCATGATGCTCAGGTCCGCCGCATCTCCTGGGTCGTGGGGTCGGTCGGCTGGCAGGCAGAAAGATAACGGTTCCTCGTGCCGTTTTGCAGGCTAGCCGGCCCCCAATTTAAAACGCCGCTCTTCGTTCGTCGAAGGCGGCGTTTTTTCTTTTCCGCGAGGTGAGGGCATCGTCTGAAGCCGCGTTGCAAAATCGGACGCCAAACAAGAAAACGCCTGCAAAAACAAAAAAAGGCGCGAACCCGTGGGTTGCGCCTTTTTGTAACCTGAAGTTTAGGAAACTTACTTGATCTTCGTTTCCTTGAACTCGACGTGCTTCTTAGCAACCGGGTCGTACTTCGTCTTCGTCATCTTGTCCGTCATCGTACGGCTGTTCTTCGTCGTGACATAGAAGAAACCGGTGTCGGCCGTCGACAGCAGCTTGATCTTGATGGTGGTAGCCTTAGCCATGGTCGTTCTGCCTTTAATAAAAATGAACGCCGTGGACGGCCAGTGCGGAGGTCCACGGCGAATTCTGGCGCGAAAATACAAATCGCGCCCGAAAAGTCAACCTCTGTTGCCCATGAAAAGCAGCCGTATCCCCGAAAGCAAGACATAAAGGCCGAAGAAAAACGCTACAGCCCAGGCAAAGCCGCTGGGATTGACCAAATCCATGGCCGTGCCGATCGTCGGCGGCCCGAGGACCATGCCGATGGCATAACAGAAAACGAAGGCCGCATTGGCCGCCACCAGATCAACGCCGGTGAGCCGCGTGCCGAGATGGCTGAGACCGACTGTGTACATGCCTGATACGCAGCCTCCCCAGAAGAGCAGGATGGTGGCGAGAATGATCCAGTTCGAGGCCAGCAACGGCAACAGCAGCGCGCCGACAAGGCCGATGGTGGCCATGATTGAGAGCAGGGGCCGTTTGTCGCGCATCCGGTCGGCGAGCAGCCCGAGCGGGATCTGGAAGACGAAATTGCCGACGCCCATGACGGTCAGCAGCAGCGCTGCCTGTGATTCGTTGAAGCCGAGGCGCGTCGCATAGCTGGTGAAGAGCGATCCACCACCGACGGTCACCGCGCCGAAGACGAAAACCGCAGCCGTCGCGGTCGGCACCAGGAAGATGTAGCGCACGAAATGCAGCTCCGGCTTCTCGTCGACGATCGGGCTTTCATTGCGAGCGATGAAGATGGGAATGGCTGCCGCCAGGATGATGCAGGCGCCGATGAGGAAGGGCATCAGGCCCTCGCTGCCGACGACGGAAAAGAGCAGGGGGCCTGCCGCAAAGCCGAGCGAGAAGACCGTGGAATAGAGGCCGAGCACGAAACCGCGTTTGGAAGGCGGCGAGGCGGCATTGATCCAGAATTCCGACAGGATGAACAGGGTGGTCGTCGACCCGTGAAACAAGATGCGCAACGGGAACCACAGAAGCAGGTTTTCGGCATAATAGAAGCCAAGGGAGCTCACTGCCGAAAGGAAGACCGCCCAGATCATCGTCTGTATCACGCCAAAGCGATGCGCAAGCTTGGTGGTGACGACCGCCGCCAGCATCGAGGCGATGCCCATCATCGCGGTATTGAGCCCGATGAGGCTTGAAGGAATGCCGCGTTTTTCGAGGATGATGCTCAGAAGCGGCAGACCAAGCCCGATGGCAATACCGACGGCGGATACGGAAGCAATGGCTGCGACGAGCGAAGGCCAGTGAATTTCTTCGACATGGCCGGCCTTGTCGTTCGTCGGTTCAAGCATAAACAAATCCCTGGGGCATGAGGCGGGCGAATCGATCCGGACGCGGAACACAGGAAGGCACGGCTCGGCCAAATTTAGGTGACGGGTCGGCTTTCATGTGATCGGTCACACCCTCCGGAATAGTCCCTATGACGCGCGGCATGTTCAGACAAGAAATGTTGCCGCTGTCAAGCGGTTGCCGGTGGAGCAACCGGCTTGAACCAAGAATAAGCAACAAATCGTCGGCAGTTCCCGATATAAGGGAGCAATACGCGGAAACAATCTCTGCCATCGATAGAGATTGGCGGCGTGAACCGGACAGCATGTTCACGACTGGCCGTTTCCTTGATCCCATTCCTCCGGGCTGTCGTCATGCCCGCCGAAGCCGTGCATGCGAAGCGCCCACTGTAGGCCGATGACGCCGCCCTTGATCGGCTGGATGATGGCAAGTGCCGCGATGATGGTGATGGGCGTCCAGATGGAGAGGTGTGCCCAGAGCGGCAGCTTGAAGGTCATGTCGGTCAGCATGTAGCCACCGACGATAAGGTGGCCGAGAACCAGGATCACCAGATAGGGCGGCAGGTCGTCGGCGCGCTGATGGGACATGTCCTCCCCGCAGACGGCGCAATGGTCCACGGGCTTCAGGAAGGCACGAAACAGCTTGCCGGTGCCGCAGCGCGGGCAGCGGTTCAACATGCCGCGGCTGATCGACCGCCCGAGTGGTCGCTCGCTCTCGTCCGAGCCACCGAAGCGGATGGGGGAATCGGTTGGGCTGCCCGTCATGAATGCGCTTCCTCCGTGCCGGCAGCCGCTTTTTATCTGCGGCCGCGCGGCGGTCTCGTGCCCGGTGCCTTGCGGGCCTGGTTCTTGTTGCGGCGGGTCGTCTTGTGGAAGGAACGCACCGCCGTCGGCATAGGCTTACCGTCGCTCAGCATTTCGAAGCGCAGCGCTCCGGCAAGCGGCACGGCTTCCGCCAGCCTCACCGTCACATCGTCGCCGAGCCGGTAGCCGAGCCCCGTCCTTTCACCCGTCAGCGCCTGATGCGCTTCATCGTAGATGAAGTAATCGGTGCCGAGCGTAGATATGGGGATGAAACCATCGGCGCCATAGTCCGGCAGGGTAACGAAAAGTCCCGACTTTGTGACACCGCCGACGCGTGCCTCGAATTCCGCGCCGACCTTGCCTGCCAGGTGATGGGCGATCAGCCGGTCCACCGTCTCGCGTTCGGCCGCCATGGCGCGGCGCTCGAAGGTCGAGATTTCGGCGGCGATATCGTCAAGCGAGGCTTCCTCGTCCGGCGTGATCCCGCCTTCGCCGAGGCCGAGCGAGCTCACAAGCGCGCGATGCACGATCAGGTCTGCGTAGCGGCGGATCGGCGAGGTGAAGTGGGCGTACTTCATCAGATTGAGGCCGAAATGCCCAATATTGTCGGGGCTGTAGATCGCCTGGCTTTGCGAGCGCAGCACCATCTCATTGACCATGGTCTGATGTGCGGTGCCCTCGGCTTTCGCGAGAATGCCGTTGAAGCTGTTGGCGCGTACATTGCCGCCCTTGGCGAGCGATATGCCGAGGGTCGCCAGGAATTCGCGCAGGATCTCCTGCTTTGCGAGCGTCGGTCCGTCATGGATGCGGTAGATCAGCACCTGCTTACGCTTTTCCAGCGTCTCGGCAGCGGCGACGTTCGCCTGGATCATCATCTCTTCGATGAGCTTGTGCGCATCAAGCCGTGGCGGCACGAAGACGCGGTCGACCGTACCATCAGGCTTCAGCAGGATCTTGCGCTCGGGCATGTCGAGCTCGAGCGGCTGGCGCCGGTCGCGACCTTTCTTCAAGATCTCGTATGCGTGCCAGAGCGGCTTGAGGATCGGCTCCAGCATTGGCCCGGTCTTGTCGTCGGGCTGGCCGTCGATCGCCGCCTGCGCCTGCTGGTATGAAAGCTTGGCCGCGCTCTTCATCATGATGCGATGGAAGGTGTGACCGGCCTTGCGGCCTTCCTTGGAGAAGATCATCCGCACAGCAAGGGCAGGCCGGTCGACGCCTTCCTTTAGCGAGCAGAGATCGTTGGAGATGCGCTCGGGCAGCATCGGCACGACGCGGTCGGGGAAGTAGACCGAATTGCCGCGCTTCAGCGCTTCGCGGTCGAGCGACGAGTTCGGCCGCACATACCAGGAAACGTCGGCAATCGCGACGGTGACGATCACGCCATCCGGATTGTCGGGCGAAGGGTCCATCTCGGCATAGACGGCGTCGTCATGGTCCTTGGCGTCGGCCGGGTCGATCGTGATCAGCGGCAGGCTGCGCCAATCCTCGCGATGCGACATCGTCGCCGGCTTTGCGGCATCGGCTTCCGCGATCACGGGAGCGGGGAAAACATGCGGAATGCCGTGCGCATGAATGGCGATCATCGAGATCGCCTTTTCCGAGGCGACGGAGCCGACGACCGACAGAACCTTGGCGCGCTGCAGGCCGAAACGACCGAGACGCGCCACTTCGACCTCGACCAAGTCACCGTCCTTGGCACCGCCGGTATAATCCGGGTCAATGACCATTTCCTCGCCGCGCCGCTCGATCGGCATGAGACGGCCACCACCGCCAGGCGTTTCGCGGAAGACGCCCATGGAGGCGCCCTGCCGCTTGTCGAGCACTTTGATGATGCGGGCCGTATAGGCCGGACCGCCTCGATCAGTGGCCGCGAAGATCTTCGCAAGAATGCGGTCGCCCATGCCGGCGACAGGCGCCTTGCCCTTGCCGTTGCGACCGGCGGGCGAGGAGGACTGCTTGATCATGACAGCCGGAGCAACGCCGTTTTCGTCAGCCCATTCGGCGGGGCGGCCGATCAGCATGCCATCCTTGTCGCGGGTGGTGATATCCAGAACGGCGATCGGCGGCAGTGCACCGGGGCGGATGAGCGACTTGCGGCTCTTCTGCACCATGCCTTCTTCTTCAAGCTCGCGCAGCAGTTCCTTCAGCGCGACGCGGCTCTCGCCCTTCAGACCGAAGGCTTTCGCCAGCTCGCGCTTGGAGGCCTGCTGCGGATGATCGGCGATGAAGCGCAGGAGGACCTCGCGCGGCGGCAACTCGCCATGGATGATCGCCACCATCGGCTCGGCATCACCGCTTGCCTTACCGGCGCGGCCGGGTTTGCCGGAACGCCGTTCCGACGATGGATTCCTGCCGCGCGGTTCTCTGCTCACTCTGCACTCTTCTTTTTCGCTGCCGTTTTGGCCGCCGGCTTCTTTGCAGCAGCCTTCGGTTTGGCGGTCGTTTTCGTCGCTTTGGCGCCGGCAGCAGCGGTCTTTGCCTTGGCAGGCGCCTTCTTGGTGGTGCCGCCGCTCTTGCCGGCCTTGGCGGCGATCAGGGCGAGTGCTTCCTCGACTGTGATCGCCTGCGGGTCCGTGCCCTTCGGCAGCGTCGCGTTGACCTTGCCCCAGTTGACATAGGGGCCGTACTTGCCGTCGCGAACGGTGATCGCGCCGCCGCCATCCGGATGCTCGCCGAGCTCCTTCAGCGCCGCTGCCGCACCGCGCGCCTTGCCACCGGCGGCCTTGCTCTGCTTTTCGGCAATCAATGTCACGGCGCGGTTGAGACCGACCGTGAAGACGTCTTCCACGCTTTCGAGGTTGGCGTAGCCGCCGTCATGCAGCAGGAAGGGACCGTAGCGGCCGATGCCGGAAGAAATCATCTTGCCGGTTTCCGGATGCTTGCCGATATCGCGTGGCAGCGAGATCAGCGCCATCGCCTTCTCGTAATCGATATCTTCCGGTTTCCAGCCACGCGGCAGCGATGCGCGCTTCGCATCCTTGCCGTCGCCGCGCTGGATATAGGGTCCGAAGCGGCCCGAACGCAGGGTCAGCTCCTCGCCGGTCACCGGATCAGCGCCCAGCGCCTTCGGCTCGTTCAATCCGTTGGATTCGGCCTCCGCGCCGCCTTCGGAGGACAGCTGGCGGGTATAGTTGCATTCCGGATAGTTCGAGCAGCCGACGAAGGCACCGTATTTGCCGAGTTTCAGTGATAGGTTGCCTGTGCCGCAAACCTGGCAGATACGCGGATCGCTGCCGTCTTCGCGCTTCGGGAAGACGAGCGGCGCCAATGCGTCGTTCAGCGCGTCCAGTACGTTGGTGACGCGCAGTTCCTTGGTGTCTTCGATCTGGGCGAAGAAATCGCGCCAGAAGTCACGCAACACGTCCTTCCAATTTAGCTCGCCGGCCGAAATGCGGTCGAGCTTCTCTTCTAGGTCGGCCGTGAAATCATATTCGACGTACTTGGTGAAGAAGCTTTCGAGGAAGGCCGTGACCAACCGGCCCTTGGCCTGCGGCAAGAGCTTGCGCTTGTCGATGGTCACGTAGTCGCGGTCGCGCAGGGTCGCGAGCGTCGCGGCATAGGTGGAGGGACGGCCGATGCCGAGCTCTTCCATCTTCTTGATTAGCGAGGCTTCCGAATAGCGCGGCGGCGGCTCGGTGAAATGCTGGGTGGAGTTGATCTTCTGCTTGGCGAGGTTTTCCCGCGCATTGATCTCCGGCAGGCGACCGCCTTCTTCGCTGTCGTCGCTCTGCTCGCCGTCTTCCTTCTGGTCGGTATAGGCGGCGATGAAGCCATCGAAGCGAATGACGGAGCCGACGGCGCGTAGCCCGGCCTTCTTGCCGGCGTTGTCGGCAAGGATTTCCACGGTCGTGCGCTCGATTTCGGCCGAGGCCATCTGGCTGGCGATGCCGCGCTTCCAGATCAGGTCGTAAAGCTTGAGCTGATCGTCATCGAGGAACTTGCGGATGCGGTCCGGCACGCGGTCGAAGTCGGTGGGGCGGATCGCTTCGTGCGCTTCCTGGGCGTTCTTCGCCTTGGTGGAATAGAAACGGGCCTTTTCCGGCAGGTAACGGTTGCCGAACTGGTTGGCGATGGCTTGGCGGGCCGCATCGATCGCTTCCGGGGCCATCTGGACGCCGTCGGTACGCATATAGGTGATGAGACCGACGGTCTCGCCGCCGATATCGACGCCTTCATAAAGCTTTTGCGCCACCTGCATGGTGCGCGAAGCCGAGAAGCCGAGCTTCGAGGAGGCGGCCTGCTGCAGCGTCGAGGTGGTGAAGGGAGGGCTCGGATTGCGTTTGACCGGCTTTGCCTCGACGGTGTCGACGACGTAGGAAGCACCTTCCAGCAACGCCTTCAGCTTGCCGGCTTCCTCGCCGTTGCCGATGGCGCGTGGAGCCAGGCGCTTGCCGTCGGCAGACACCAGGCGCGCTTCGAATTCATCGCCGCGCGGCGTCTTCAGGATCGCCGATAGGTTCCAGTATTCTTCCGAGATGAAGCGCTCGATTTCCGACTCGCGGTCGCAGACGAGGCGAAGCGCCACGGACTGCACACGGCCGGCCGAGCGGGCGCCCGGCAGCTTGCGCCACAGCACCGGCGAAAGGTTGAAGCCGACGAGATAGTCAAGGGCGCGGCGGGCGAGATAGGCATCCACCAGCGGCACGTCGATATCGCGCGGATCTGCCATTGCGTCGAGCACGGCTTTCTTGGTGATGGCGTTGAAGACGACGCGCTTCACCGGCTTGCCGTTGATGACGCGCTTCTTGTTCAGCACATCGAGCACATGCCAGGAAATGGCTTCACCCTCGCGATCCGGGTCGGTCGCGAGAATGAGACCGTCGGAGGATTTCATCGCATCGGCGATGTCCTTGATGCGCTTTTGCGAGGCACCATCGACTTCCCACAGCATTTCGAAATCCTGGTCCGGCAGCACCGAACCGTCTTTGGCGGGCAGGTCACGCACATGGCCGAAGGATGCAAGAACCTTATATCCGGGTCCCAGATATTTGTTGATTGTCTTGGCCTTGGCAGGCGATTCCACCACTACAACGTTCATCATCAAGTCTCTGAATACGAGGTCGCGCCGGTATAAGGCGCGGGAGATACCGGGTTTTTCCGTCTTCCCGGCCTTCCGACATGGACAGGGAAATCGTCGCGGTCAAGAGGCGAAGGCGATTTTTGCGCTTGGCGCGACGATGCGATGCTTAGAATTGGTACGGGTGTCACAATTTTCAATCCAGCATGGAGATTGACACTAGCCCGCCCGGATGGCGATGCAGCCGGCCGGCCATGTCCAATTCGAGCAGGACCGAGTGAACGGCCGATATCGGCAGACCAGTGTGACGGACGATGTCGTCGATCTCGACCGGAGTCGGCCCGAGCGCCTCGATGATATGATCGCGCTCGGCATCGTCGGGCGGTGTGGAGCGCGCTCTGCTTCTCTCAACGGGCGGTGCGGCGGGGCGCGGGTGAAAGAGGTCGGGTTCGGCGAGCGGCCGCAACGCTTCGACGACATCGTCCGGCGTGGTGACTATCATCGCGCCATCTTTCAGCAATCCGTTCGTCCCTTCGCAGCGTGGATCGAGCGGCGAGCCGGGAACGGCGAAGACGAGCCTGCCGAATTCTCCGGCAAGACGCGCCGTGATCAGCGAGCCGGAGCGCGTTGCCGCTTCGACGACAACGACGCCGAGCGAAATGCCGGCGATAAGGCGATTGCGGCGCGGAAAGTCGCGCGCTCGCGGCTCCCAGCCGAAGGGCATTTCACTGACGGCAAGCCCGTTGCCGTCCCATATGTCGTTGAGCAAGCCAATATTTTCTGGCGGATAGGGCTGGTCGAGACCGCCAGCCATTGCGGCGATCGTACCCGTTACGAGGCTGACGCGATGCGCTGCCGTGTCGATGCCGCGCGCAAGGCCGGAGACGACGGCATAGCCGGCCTCGCCGCAGGTGCGCGCGATCATGGCGGTGAATTTCGCGCCGCTGATCGAGGCGTTGCGCGAGCCCACCATCCCGATGGCCGGTTGTGTCGCTGTCGGCATGTTGCCCTTGACGGCAAGCAGCGGCGGTGCGCCGTCAATCTCGCGGAGGGCAGGGGGATAATCCGGTTCGCCGATGCCAACGAAGCGCGCGCCGAAGCGATGCGCCGCTTCCAGCTCCCGCAATGCGTCGCGTTCGTCGGCGATACGGATGGCGCGCGTCGAACCGCCGCGCTGGGAAAGTTCTGGCAGCGCGGCCAGAGCCGCTTCGGCCGAACCATAGTGATGGATGAGATCGCGAAAGGTGGACGGGCCGACATTGTCGGAGCGGATGAGCCTGAGCCAGGCGATCCTCTGTTTTTCGGTCAGCGCAACTCCGATCCGTCTTGCGCTGCCTGTGTCCATTATCCCTTTGCTCCGATCTTGCCTTCCGTTCCCGCGGTCAGCCTGATGATATTGGCCCTGTGCTTGTACCAGGAGATGACGGTCATCAGCGCCATGACGGCGGCGATCTTATCGACGCCCAATATCCACAATACAACCGGGATGACAAGAGTTGCAACCAGTGCGGAAAGCGAGGAGTAGCGGGTGGTGAAGGCGATCGCCAGCCAGACGATGGCGAAAATCAGCGCCATCAGCGGCGCCAGCCCAAGCAGGATGCCGAGATAGGTCGCCACACCCTTGCCGCCCTTGAAGCCGATCCAAACCGGGAAGATGTGGCCGATGAAGGCGGCAAAACCGGCGAGCACGCCCGCATCCTGGCCAAAGAAATGGGCTGCTATCAGGACGGCCGCCGTGCCCTTGAAGGCGTCAAGCAGCAGGGTTGCGGCCGCAAGCCCCTTATGGCCGGTGCGCAGCACATTGGTCGCGCCGATATTGCCCGAGCCGATGTTGCGCACATCGCCGAGCCCGGCCATGCGGGTCAGCAGCAGGCCGAAGGGAATGGAGCCGAGCAGGTAGCCGATGACGAGGGCGGCCAGCGCGGTCTGCAGAGTGAGCTGCCAAGTCCAGAAATCCGCCATCACGTCTTATTCTCCGTAAACCCTTTAGGCCGCCCTAGAGACTGTGGACCAGCTTGCCGGCGACATAGGTTGCCACCGCCCGGCCGCTCATTCTCGCATCTTCGAAAGGCGTGTTCTTCGAGCGCGACAGAAGCATGTCTTTTGCGACAAGCCAAGGCTCATCGAGATCGACAAGCGCGATATCGGCCTTGGCGCCGGGCTTCAGCGTGCCGGCGGGCAGCCCGAAGATCTGCGCCGGCCGCGTCGAGAGCGCATCGATAAGCCGCATCAGGCTGACCTGGCCGCTATGATAGAGCCGGAGTGCGGCCGGAAGCAGCGTTTCCAGACCGACGGCGCCATCCTCAGCCTCTCCAAACGGCAGGCGTTTCGTATCGACGTCCTGCGGATCATGCGAGGAGACGATGATGTCGATCGTGCCGTCTTCCAGCGCCTCGATCATGCCCATGCGATCATCCTCGGAGCGCAGCGGCGGATAGAGCTTGAAGAAGGTCCGGTACTCGCCGATGTCGTTCTCGTTGAGCGCGAGATTGTTGATCGAGATGCCGCAGGTGACCTTGGCGCCGCGCGAGCGGGCGAGGCGGATCGCCTCGGCCGATTCCGGCACCGAAATCATCGCCGCATGATAATGACTGCGCGTCAGCGTGGCGATGCGGAGGTCGCGCTCCAGCGGGATCAGTTCGGCTTCCTTCGGAATGCCCGAGAGGCCGAGCCAGCTTGCAAGCAATCCCTCATGCATGACGCCGTTCGCGCCGAGATATTTGTCGCGGGTCTCGCAGGAAATCACCGCGCCAAATTCGCGGGCATAGGTCATCAAACGGCGCAGAACTTGGCTGTCGTGGACGCTGGAATGCGCGTCGGTGAATACGACGGCACCGGCCTCGCGCAGCAAGCCGATTTCCGTCATCTCCTCGCCGGCAAGCCCCTTGGTGAGAGCCGCTGCCGGATAGACGTTGACGACGGCCGTGTCGCGCGCCGTCTTCCGGACAAACTCGACCAAGGCGATATCGTCGATGACCGGGTCGGTATCCGGCATCATGATGAAGGAGGTGACGCCGCCAGCCGCGGCCGCACGGCTGGCCGAGGCGATGGTTTCGCGATGTTCGCCGCCGGGTTCGCCGACATGCACGCGCGCGTCGACGAGGCCCGGAATGGCGACGAGGCCGCTGCAGTCGCGAACGGTCGCGCCCTTCGGGGTTGCTTGGCTCTTCGCATCCTTGCCCGACGCAACGATCACGCCGTCTTCGACGACGATCGTGCCGACCTCATCGAGGTCGCGGGAGGGGTCGACGATGCGGACGTTCTGGAGGACGATCGAGTTGCTCATGCGCCCACTCCCTCGCTGCGGGGCCCTTGGTTCTGCGAAACGAGCAGGGTCTCCATCACGGCCATGCGCACGGCGACGCCCATTTCAACCTGTTCGGCGATGACGCTTTGCGGGCCGTCGGCCACTTCGGAGGCGATTTCCACCCCGCGGTTCATCGGACCCGGGTGCATGACGAGCGCATCCTCCTTGGCGACCTTCAGCGTCTCGGCGTCGAGCCCGTAGAAGTGATAGTATTCTCGCACCGAGGGCACGAAGGCGCCGGACATGCGCTCGCGCTGCAGCCGCAGCATCATCACGACATCGGCGTCCTTCAGTCCTTCCTTCATCGAATGGAAGACCTCGACGCCCATGTCGGCGATGCCGGCCGGCAGCAGCGTGGCGGGTGCGACGACCCGGACGCGGGCGCCCATGGCGCCGAGAAGCAGAATGTTGGAGCGGGCAACCCGCGAATGCAGCACGTCGCCGCAGATCGCGACGATGATGCGCGAGAGCTTGCCCTTGGCGCGGCGGATCGTCAGCGCGTCGAGCAGGGCTTGCGTCGGATGCTCATGCTGACCGTCGCCGGCATTCACGACCGAGCAGGAGACCTTTTGCGCCAGGAGTGCCGCAGCGCCCGCGCTCGAATGGCGGATGACAAGCACGTCCGGCCGCATGGCGTTCAGCGTCATTGCCGTATCGATCAGCGTCTCGCCCTTTTTGACCGAGGAGTTGCCGACCGACATGTTCATCACATCGGCGCCAAGCCGTTTGCCAGCAAGCTCAAAGGAAGATTGCGTTCGCGTCGATGCTTCGAAGAAGAGATTGATCTGTGTGAGACCGCGAAGCGTCGACGTCTTTTTCTCGCGCTGGCGGCTGATCTTGACCGCCTCGTCAGCCTTGTCGAGAAGATAGGTGATATCCTGCTCGGTGAGGCCCTTGATGCCAATGAGGTGGCGGTGGGGAAAGAAGACCATGAACCTGCCTCCGGATTTCGTCAGGCGGTCTATAAAGAGGGAGCGCCGATGGGGCAAGCGGCGGTATGCGCCGAGCCCGTTTGTTCCCCATGCAATTTCGCCCGAATCCCGCTACAGGAGCTATGCCGGTGGGAGACTTAACTTCCAGTTTCCCTTTGCAACCTACTTGCTCTACAAGCGATTCATGACCCAACCGACCCGGACTGACGACCCCTTTGCCGACCTGAACCAGCCGAGCCTTTGGACCGGCATCAATGCCTATCGTTCCGATCCGCTGATCGTCGATCTCACCTCCGGCCTGCCGCGTTCGATCCGGGAAGAACTGGAGCAGCACGGTCGTTTCGTCACCTCGCACGAGGCGCAGGAACTGGCGCGCATGGCGAACCAGGGCACGCCGCAGCTGCGCACCCACGGCCCGCGCGGCGAGCGTCTGGATGTCGTCGAATTCCATCCGGCCTGGCATGCGCTGATGCGCCGCTCCATGGCGATGGGCCTGCATTCCTCGATCTGGGACGCGCAGGCCGATCCCGAGGCCAAAGGGCAGTCGCACAAGGTCCGCGCCGCGCGCTTCTATCTGACGGCACAGCTCGAATGCGGTCATCTCTGCCCGCTGACGATGACCAGCGCCTCCGTGGCTGCGATGATGGCCTCACCGGCCGTGCAGAAGGACTGGGCGCCGAAGATCCTCTCGCGCAAGTACGATTCGTCCAACAAGCCCGCCATGCAGAAGAGTGCCGTCACCATCGGCATGGGTATGACGGAAAAGCAGGGCGGCACTGATGTGCGCGCCAACCGGACGAGCGCCGACAAGGTCAGCGAAGGCATCTACAGGCTTTCGGGCCACAAGTGGTTCATGTCGGCGCCGATGAGCGACGCCTTCATCATGCTCGCCCAGACCAAGGACGGCATGGGCTGCTTCCTGGTGCCGCGTCTTTTGGAAGACGGTTCCGCCAACGGCTTGCACTTTCAGAGACTCAAGGACAAGCTCGGCAACCGCTCGAACGCCTCCTCCGAAGTCGAGTTCACCGATACGTTCGGCTTCCTGCTCGGCGCGCCGGATGCCGGCATTCGCACGATCCTCGATATGGTGACGCTGACGCGGCTCGACTGCGCGCTGGCCTCCACCGGCATTATGCGGGCGTCGCTTGCCGAGGCCGTGCATCATACGCGCGGCCGCAGCGTCTTCGGCAAGATGCTGGTCAACCAGCCGATCATGACTCGCGTGCTCGCCGATATGGCGCTCGATGTTGCGGCTGCAACCGCGCTCGCCTTCCGCCTGGCCGAGGCTTTCGACAAGGCAAGCGGCAGCACGGAAGATGCGGCCTATGCCCGCGTCATGACGCCGGTCGCGAAATACTGGTGCTGCAAGATCGCACCGGCGCTGATCTACGAAGCCATGGAGTGCATTGGCGGCAGCGGCTACATCGAAGAGCGTCCGATCGCCCGCCATTACCGCGAAGCCCCCGTCAACGCGATCTGGGAAGGCTCCGGCAACGTCATGGCGCTCGACGTGCTGCGCGTGCTGAATCGGGGCAGGGACCTGTTCGAGACCGTCTTTGCCGGTCTTGCCCGCGATCTCGGCCCGGCCGGAAAGAAGACCATCGACGTCCTGCGGGCAGCCATGGCGCTTTGCGAACAGGATGAGGGCGCCGCCCGCCTGCTGGTCGAGCAGATGGCGCTTGCGGCCGGTGCGGCCGAGCTTTATCGCCTGGGGGCCGGCAAGATCGCCGATGCCTTCATCGAAACCCGTCTGGCCGGCGGTTGGCGGGCGACCTACGGCATGCTCGATTCGCGCTTCGATGCCAGCTACATCGTCGATCTGCTTTATCCGCCGGCGACGTAAGCAATGGTTTCCATTCGAACCGTTCGGCCAGAGGATATCGATCAGCTCTACGCGATCTCGCTCCTGACTGGCGATGCCGGCAAGGATGCTACCCCGCTTCATCGCGACGGCCGGCTGATCGGGCATATCTATTCCGCGCCTTACGCCACGCTTCATCCCGAACTGGTCTTCGTCGCCGAAGATAACGAAGGCGTCTTCGGCTACATATCCGGTGCTTTCGATACCGTCGCCTTCGAGGAGCGTCTGGAGCGCGAATGGTGGCCAGACCTACGGCGACGCTATGCCGACCCGGCAGGCGACCCGGCGCTATGGGATGCCGATCAGAAGCGGATAGCGGCGATCCACCATCCCAAGCGCGCGCCTGCTGTTCTAATCGAACGCTTCCCTGCCCATATTCATATGAATCTGCTTCCGAGAGCGCAGGGAAAGGGCATCGGCACGGCATTGCTGGATCGTTGGATCGAGAATGCGCGCGCCAACGGCGTCAAGGGTATTCATCTCGGCGCCAATATCGGCAACCATGGCGGCATCCGATTCTGGTCGTCGCGCGGCTTCGTGCCCGTCGAGTTGCCGCCCGGTCTCGCGTCGGAAACCACGGTCTGGTTCGGCCAGTCACTCTAATCTGTGGATTTGTGGGTTTGAGCGATGCTGGCACCAGCAGCTCGGTTGTTCCCGTCGATGCGGCTTGCTATTCACCGGTCGGTGACAGATTGGAGTCGAGTCGATGGCCGTCGCAAACGCTGCCGTTAAAATCCCCGTGGAAGTGCCCGTCGTCGAAAAGCGCGTGCGCAATCGCGCCGCGACCCAACAGGCGATCCTCGATGCCGCCAAGCGGCTTCTGGCCGAGGAGGGATTTCAGAACTTTGGTATCAATGCCGTAGCGCGTGGCGCCGGCTGCGACAAGCAGCTGATTTACCGTTATTACGGCGGCCTCAATGGCTTGGTGGAAGCCATCGGCACCGATCTCGGCGGCTGGGTGGCGGATCGCATTCCCGACGATACCGGCGGCATGTTCCTTTTGACCTATGGCGACCTGATGGAACGGCTGTCGATGCTGTTCCTCGACGCCCTGCGGGCCGACCCGCTGATGCGCCGCATCGTCGCCTGGGAAGTCTCGGAAAACAGCGAGCAGGTCCGCAGGCTGTCGGAAGCCCGCTCCAAGGCGCTGGCCGGCTGGATCGAGCGCATGCGCGGCTCGCTGGTGCCGCCGAAGGGCGTCGACACGCAGGCGGTCAACGCCATGATCTTTGCGGCCATCCAGCATATCGTTCTTGCCGCCGCCATCAGCGATCAATGCGCCGGTCTTGCCTTGAAAAACGGTAAGGATTGGGAGAAGGCGGCAACCGCCTTGAAGCGGATCGTGCGCGGCGTCTACGGCTGATATCGGCCTCGGGGCAGGGATATCCACAAGCTCGCCCAACCGTTAACCTTAACAAATGGTTTACGTTGCGCCGCGCCGGTTAACTCGTCACTGTGAAGAGACGATTAGTTAACCATCAAGCGTGCAGCCATGGGGTTGAGACCCGCAAAATTAGTGTTTCTCGTGACGGCGGTGATGTTCTTCGCCGTGCTCGCACTAGATATTACGCTGCCCGCGATGGTGTTGAGCGCCATGGCATTGTCGAACTGGCTCGTCCTTTCGGCTGGCACGACGCAATTTCAGCGTCGAAGAGGTACCGCATGAAGTGGTTGTTGATTTGCTGGGCCGCCCCGGTCTCGTTTCTCGGGGTATGGTATTACCTGTCGTACTACGACATGAGCTTCGGCATCTTCATGCTGACGCGACAGATGCACGATCTGGTCTTCGACATCTACGGCAAGATTCTCGGCATTCCGCCCGAAACCATCCCGCCGCTCGTTGCCCGCGCTATCGCCTTCGATAGTCTGCTGGTGTTTGCGATCTTCGGCTTTCGCCGCCGTGCCGCTATCATCGCATGGTGGAAGCGCCGTCAGGAGGCATCGGGATCGAGCAAGGTCGCTCTGCCAAGCGCCGACAGCCTGTCCAAGGCTCCCTGAAGAATGAAGCTTGCCGCCGCCGAGTCGATGCGCTCGGCGCGCTTGGCTCGCGAGACGTCCATTTCCAGAAGCGCCCGCTCGGCCGCTACCGTCGAAAGCCGCTCGTCCCAGAAGACGAAGGGTAGGGCGGTCTTTTCCGACATGCTGCGCACGAAGGCGCGGGTTGCCTGCACGCGCGGCCCGGCCGAGCCATCCATGTTCATCGGGAGCCCGATGACGAAGGCCGCGACCCTTTCCTTCTCGGCGAAGGCAACCAAGGTTTCGGCATCCTGCGTGAACTTGACCCGCTTGATGACCGGGCGCGGCGTGGCGAAGCGCCGCCCAAGATCGGACATGGCAAGGCCGATCGTCTTGGTGCCGAGATCGAGCCCGGCAACGGCCTGACCGGGCAGGAGCATCACGGCTAGGTCTTCGATGGTCAGCGTCGTCATCGGGGTCTCGCTCTCGTCAAAACAAATTGAAGTCAAAACCGCTTTTCTTTGGCACGGTTTGGGATATCTCCTAGAGCATTTCCAGCAAAAGCGCACAGCGGTTTTGCGTCCGGAGATGCGGAAGAACGAATAGACGGAGCGTTTCCACCGAAAATGCTCCGGACATCAGACTTCCATTTCAAATCAAATCCTAAGGAGCAATCCAATGAAGATCACCTGGCTCGGCCATGCCGCTTTTCGTATCGAAACGGCCAAGGCAAAAATACTGATCGATCCTTTTCTGTCTTACAATTCTTCCTTCGCCGCTGCCGGCCTCAACATCAAGGATGTTGCCGAAGGTGTGACCCACATCCTGCTGACGCACGGCCATGCCGACCATGTCGGCGACACGGTGCAGATTGCCAAGGATACCGGCGCGGTCGTTCTCGCCAATGCCGATCTCGCCTCCTGGCTTAACACCAAAGGCGTCGAAAAGCTCGAAATGGGCAATACCGGCGGCACCGTCGGTCTCGGCAGCTTCTCGGCCACCTTCACCAATGCGCTGCATTCTTCCGCCCAGATTACCGAGGATGGCGTTTCCCACGCGCTTGGCAACCCGAACGGCCTGATGCTGCATTTCGACGACGAAGCATCGCTCTTCCACATGGGCGATACCGACATCTTCTCGGATATGGCCCTGATTAACGAGTTGCATCAGCCCGATATCGGCATCCTGCCGGTCGGCGACCGCTTCACCATGGGTGGCGCCGTCGCCGCGCTCGCCTGCCAGCGCTTCTTCAACTTCAAGACCGCCATTCCCTGCCATTACGGCACGTTCCCGATCATCGATCAGACCCCGGAAAAGTTCATCGCCGGCATGGAAGGTTCGAAGACCGCGGTTGCCGCGCCGAAGGTTGGCGAGAGCGTTTCTGCCTGACGATACCCGTTGCGTATGGCGGACATGGCCTTTATAGCGAGTGTGAAAAATTCTATCCGGAGAATGCCATGTCCGTCGACCTCGCCACTGTCAAACGCGTCGCCCATCTTGCCCGCATCGCCGTCAATGAAGACGAAGCGCAGCGGATGATGGGTGAGCTGAACGGCATTCTGGGCTTCGTCGAGCAGCTCTCCGAAGTGAATGTCGATGGCGTCGAGGCCATGACCTCGGTAACGCCGATGGCAATGAAGAAGCGCACCGATGAAGTGACCGACGGCAACAAGGCCGCCGACATCGTCGCCAATGCGCCGAATACCGATCAGAATTTCTTCCTGGTGCCCAAAGTCGTCGAATAACGGTTCTTTTGAACCTTTTCCGACCGTTGCCCAATTCCAGATCTGAAGCGAACCAAAATGAGCGAACTCACCAGCCTGACCATTGCCGAAGCCCGCGACAAGCTGCGCGCCAAGCAGATCACCGCCACCGAACTGACCGAGGCCTATATCTCGGCGATCGACGCGGCCAACGGTCAGATCAATGCCTATATCGCCGTGACGCCCGAAAAGGCGCGCGAGATGGCGAAGGCCTCGGATGCGCGCCTCGCCGCCGGCAATGCCGGTGCGCTCGAAGGCATTCCACTTGGGATCAAGGACCTGTTCGGCACCGAAGGCATCCACACCCAGGCCTGCAGCCACATTCTCGACGGCTTCAAGCCGCGCTATGAATCCACAGTCACGCAGAACCTGTGGAACGATGGCGCCGTCATGCTGGGCAAGCTCAACATGGACGAGTTCGCCATGGGCTCTTCCAACGAGAGCTCCTATTTCGGCCCGGTCATCAACCCCTGGCGTGCCGAAGGCTCCAACCAGCAGCTCGTTCCCGGCGGCTCGTCGGGTGGCTCGGCCGCTGCCGTTGCGGCGCATCTCTGCGCCGGCGCGACTGCTACCGATACCGGCGGCTCCATCCGCCAGCCGGCTGCCTTCACCGGCACTGTCGGCATCAAGCCGACATACGGCCGCTGCTCGCGCTGGGGCATCGTCGCCTTCGCCTCGTCGCTCGACCAGGCCGGCCCGATCGCCCGCGACGTGCGCGATGCCGCCATCCTGCTGAAGTCGATGGCAAGCGTCGACGCCAAGGACACGACCTCGGTCGACCTGCCGGTGCCGGATTACGAAGCCTCGCTCGGCCAGTCGCTGAAGGGCATGAAGATCGGTATTCCCAACGAATACCGCGTCGACGGCATGCCGGAAGAGATCGAAACGCTCTGGCAGCAGGGCATCGCCTGGTTGAAGGATGCCGGCGCCGAGATCGTCAACATCTCCCTGCCGCACACCAAATATGCGCTGCCGGCCTATTACATCGTCGCTCCCGCCGAAGCCTCCTCGAACCTTGCCCGCTACGACGGCGTTCGCTACGGCCTGCGCGTCGACGGCAAGGACATCGTCGACATGTACGAGAAGACGCGCGCTGCCGGCTTCGGCCAGGAAGTGAAGCGCCGCATCATGATCGGCACCTATGTTCTGTCGGCCGGCTATTACGATGCCTACTACCTGCGCGCCCAGAAGGTTCGCACGCTGATCAAGCGCGACTTCGAGCTAGCCTTCAACGCCGGCGTCGACGCGATCCTGACGCCCGCCACGCCGTCTTCGGCCTTCGGCATCGCCGACGAGGACCTCGCTTCCGATCCGGTGAAGATGTACCTGAACGACATCTTCACGGTGACGGTGAACATGGCCGGCCTGCCCGGCATCGCCGTCCCCGCGGGCCTCGACCCGAAGGGCCTGCCGCTCGGCCTGCAGCTCATTGGTAAGCCATTCGAAGAAGAAACCCTCTTCAAAACAGCCCACGTCATCGAACAGGCTGCCGGCAAATTCACACCGGCGAAGTGGTGGTAAACACTATCCTTCTAAGACCTATGGCCGCCGCCGATCACGACATGGTCGGCGCGGTTGGCTTCGCCGCCTGGTTGAGCGGCGGTGCCTTGGATGCCAGATTTCAGAGCGGAGCCGTCATCGAAGCCGCTCGCCGTGCCTTCGTTGCTTATCCTGCTAACGCGAAGAGCGAAGTCATCGTTGCCGAAATTGATGGTGTCGTCGTTGGCTGGATCGCCCGCGAGGAGCGTCCCGATAATATTTCCGATCTGTGGGTGAACCCTGCATTTCATGCCAGGGGCGTCGGTTCCAGGCTTCTGCAGCACCTCATTGCCAGCATGGAGCTGGAAGGCGTCGCGACACAGAAGATCGACACTCTCGCCAGCAACGTCCCAGCAATCGGCCTCTACCAGAAACACGGCTTCAAAATCGTATGGCAAGGCGAAGAGTTTGATGCTGCGCTTTCGATCAATTTGACGAAAGTGCATCTGGAGCGTGTTTGTCGCTGATATAAGGGCTTCGCGGAGCGGCTTGCATATCATGAATGGATAGAACAATCGGGCGGCCAACGACCGCCCGATTGGAAATCATCGCGAATAGCCGGCGGCGTCTCCTTCATGCAGAGCGGTGTAAACCCGGTCGTAAATCTGGTTGCCTGCTTCCCGGCCAATGTCTCCATCGATCGAGCGCAAGATAATCCTAAGGAGCAGATTTTCCTGATCCAATCGTAGACCGAGCCGTTGCCTTGCCGTCTGCGGCAATGATGTCGCTGGATGGCGGCCGAGGAGAGAAACATCCTCGATCAATTCGGCCTCATCTCCAAGGGCGAGCCGAAGGCGGTCACCGATCTCCTCAAGCTCCGCCCCAGTGTGAATGGCAATCGAAAGATCGCGTGTCGTGGCTTGGTATTTGGAAACCGGCTGCCATCGATCGAGATTATCCATTTGGCGAACAACCTGCGTGTTGGTCGAGCGCAACAAACGGATATCATCGAGGCCCTTGATCAACATGACCATGCGATCGAGCCCGATTCCCATTGCCAGGCCACTCCATAAGTCTGGCTCCAGCCCTGCATCGACAAGCAGCCGCGGATGGATCAGGCCGCATTCAAGGATCTCCAGCCACCGCCCATCAATCTCAACCTCCACTTCCAGTCCGCCGGTGGTGTAGTGATGGTCAGCGGCTTGAATTCGCCAACGTCTGCCGGGCAACAGCGCCTCGGCAATACAAGCGATCATATCGCTTAGATCGCCGTCATTGAGGCGGGCGCCATCGGTAATGCGCCAGATATCAAGCTGATGCGGTTCTCCGACGTGATTTCGGTCGACGCAATCGCGGCGATAAACCATACCGGGGCATAGCAGTACCCGGTCGACTTCTTCGCCCCGAATCTGAGAAAGGAGTTCCGGAATGCTCGATGTCATCTGGGTGCGAAGCATCAGATCGTGACCCAGATAGCGAGCATATCGCTCGGATCGAGCCGGAGCATCGCCAGGATAGTAGAGCCGATCATAGTTCTCTGCGACGGTCACGATGGGCAAACGCCGGTGGACTTCGGGTGAGATTGACCAAGCTTTTCTAAGCGCCTGGTTTATTTGATCGACGACAATATTGACGGCATGAATTCCCTCTTCCGGATCGGAGAGGTCGCGTTTTGCAAGCGCGGTCGAGAGCTGAGCGCTGGTTAAATTATGGCTCCCCATGAGATGGGCTCCTTTAGCATTGGGCTGGAGGATGGGCGCACGAGTGCGTACCTGTCACGACCATGCAGGAGGCTGGAACCTAGGCGGAGAAAATGCGCGCTAGATTGAGCGCATCAGAAACCGCGTGCCAAGCCGTCCGGCTGGCCGCAAGTAAATCGGCGCGCAAGAGACACCGCATCACAATGCGGGGCTGCAGAATTAAGGGCGCGGTTCTTTCTCATAAGCGATGAAGTAACGGGATTGCGAATGGTCGTCAAGAATAGCGAAACGCGTGCATGAGGACCGGCCCCAGGTGGTTGTCAATATTCCGCCCAGTCGCCATCACATTTTGGACCGAAACACGATCATAAATTGCAGCCGGCCGCTTGGTCTCCTCCTTTGCAACCGAATCAAAAGGTCTCTTCATGCTCAAGCAAGTTACGGCGATCCTGCTCCTTAGCGTGTCATGTCCGGCGATCTCGCTGGCGGCCGACAATGGGGCCATTCGATCCATTACCCTGTCCTCTGGCGGCTTGGCCGAGGTTTCCCGATCGGCCGATGTCAATAGCGACGGCGTGATCCGGATCGAGGTTCCCCTCGATCAGGTGAATGACATCCTGAAGAGCCTTGTGGTCAACGGGTCCGCGGGCTCGGTGGCGGGCATGTCGCTTGCCGGGCCGAAGCCGTTGCAGGAAACCTTCAAGGGCTTGCCGTTCACGCGGGAGGCGCTCTCATCCGTGCCGTCGCTTCTGACGTCGATGCAGGGGGCTATGGTGTCGGCAAGCAGCGGCGGAAAGACCGTCGAGGGAAGCATTCTCGGGATCGAGGTCAGGAAGGCCGGAGAGAATGCGCCGGTTCACCTGCTGAGCATTCTCGACAAGGATGGCGCCGTCGAGACGCTGGCGCTCGGCGCGGATGCATCCGTCCGGTTCGAGGATGCCGATCTCAGGGCAAAGATCGCCAAGGCGGCTGCCGCGATCGCCCGAGGCAAAAACGACCGCACCCGCGCCATCGATATCAAGGTGAACGGCGTGAAGGACAATGGCGATATCGGCCTGACCTATGTCGTCCCGTCTCCGATCTGGAAGACCGCCTACAAGGTTGTGATCGATGAAAAGAACAAGGCACGTCTGCAGGCATGGACCGTGCTGGAAAATGCCAGCGGCGAGGATTGGAAGGGCGTGAAGCTCACATTGACTTCGGCCGAGCCGGTGACGCTGAGGCAGAGCCTGCACCAGCTCTACTGGAGAGAGCGGCAAGAGGTGCCGATCAACACGGCGTCGAATAATGTCCCCGATCCCGACAGCGGAGACCTTTCCAACCGGCAGCATCTGTCGGCAAATTACGAAGAGCGCATGGCGCCGGCGCCTGCCAGGGCAATGATCGGCGGTGCCAGCAGAAAGGTGTTGGCGGATGCGGCCGACGAGTCGGAAACGCCGGCGGCGCCCATGCAGATGGCCGCAGCCAATCCGACATCGGCGACGGAGAGCGATATCTCGGCCACGTTCGAGCTCCCTGGCACTTACGATCTCGCCAATGGCGACACGCTGTCGATGCCGATCATGGATGCGGAAGTGGATGCCGATATGGTGGACATGTATCGGGCCGGCAGCGCCTCCCGCAACCCGATTGCCGCCGTGATGCTCAAGAACACCACCGGCATCAGCATGCCGCCGGGTATTCTCACGCTCTATGACAGCAAGATCGGCTATGTCGGCGATTCTCAGCTATCGGCCCTGCCCAAGGAGGATACGCGCCTGGCAAGTTTCGCGACCGATCGAAAGGTATCGATCAGCGAACAGCAGACGCCGACCGAGGAGATTGCCTCCCTGAAGGTTTCGGATGGCGTGATGAATGCCGTCGTTAGATATCGCCAGACAACGACATACACGGTTTCGGGCGCGCTCGACGGCGAGCGGACAGTCATCATCGAGCATCCGATCAGGGACGGCTGGTCGTTTTCGTCGGCTGACAGCTTCGGCAAGACGGCAACGCATCAACGGCTCAAGGCGGTCGTGCCGGCCGGCGCCGAGAAGACGCTGACGGCGGTTGACGAGCAGCTTCAGAGCAACGGCTACGCCCTGGTCGACACCGATCCCGACATGCTGCTTGAGTGGTCGGCTTCGACCCATGACAAGGCGCTGACGGACAAGCTCGCGGATCTTGCCGATGCCCGTAAGAGACAGGTTGCCATCCAGAACGAACTGGCGAGCCTCGACAGCGAAATCGAGAAAACCGTCAATGAGCAGGAGCGGATAAGACGCAATCTCGGCGCCGTGCCTGACAATAGCGATTTGAAGAAACGCTATTTGAAGGCTCTTTCGGATAGCGAGGATCAGATCGCGGCCATGAACGAAAGGCGCGCCACAGTGCAGGCGGAAAGCGACCGTCGCGGAGATCATGTGACGGAGATCATCAGGACGTTCTGATCGTCATGAGCGTCTTTGCCTCAGTGCTACAAGCAGATGAGAGCCGCCCATCGGGCGGCTCTCATGCTTTCTCTATCTGTTATCCAGCTGCGATCGCACCAGCTTCAGTCCCTTTTCCGAGATTCGGTAGGGTTGGCCGTCGGTGGATCGGACAGCCTTCAGACGTCTGAGCCTGCGAAAGAGCTCGATGTTGAAATCGGGATAGAGCCAGCCGTCACGGGTGTAACAACTGGCGGTCTCGATCTTCTTTTTTTCAGTGCGTTCGAGTTCGATGCGGCCGCCCTGGGCGAGCAGGTGCAGAATGCGCTGTTCCGCGCGTGAAATATCCATTGGGAGTCAGAATCCGTAAAGCGCCATAGGGCGCAACAAAACGATCCGAAGCTTCCCTCAAGGGAAGTCGGGGCTTCGTTTTTAGGCCCGGCACGCAAGGGAACTTGCGAGCGAGGCCTTTACCGGGACTGACAAAAGGTGGACATAAAAACTCCGTTGATGCCTCTCTCTAAGGCAGGTTGCGGCTCACAGTCAAGCTCAACCCGCTTGATCTCCTTATTACGACATGCGCGCCTGTGAATCTCGCCGCTGGCAAAAGCCTTTGGCCGGTGCTTTACTGCCTTCAAATGGCGGGGGCTCGATGATCCATATTCGCAATGCCCATGAAGGCGAAACGGCGGTGTTGGCGAGCATCGGCCTGCGCTCCTGGCAGAGGGCCATGGGCGCCATCGGTGGCACGGGTGAACTTCTGGAAGGCGCAAACGAGGCTTTTACGAATTTCACGCGCAATCTCTGGCTGACGATCACGGTGATCGAGCTGAACGGGGAGGCTGTGGGATGGGCGGCGCGCGAAGGACTTGACGAGGCGATCTCCGATTTCTGGATCGATCCGGATTTCGTCCGGCGCGGCCTCGGCTCCGCGCTGCTGGCGCGGATCGAGCAGGATGTGCGCGAGCAGGGGCTGGAAAATGTTTCCCTGCAGAGCCATGCGGGAAATACCGACGCCATCGCCTTCTTCAAGGCGCGCGGCTACGAGATCCACTGGCTGTCGATCGTCTATTCGCCGAAGCTCGACAGCGACGTGCCGACCGTCGGGCTTTCGAAATCGCTGGTCGAAGACAGCGAGGGTGTCTATGGCCCGGGCATATAGCACGCCGGCGATGCCGAAAGCCTTGCGCCGCCTCGCCAATTGCTCTACCTCACAAAGTTCAGAAGAACAGCATTTCAAGAGCTTCCCATGACCCTTGTCGACGTCCGTACGCCAGATCCGAAACGCTTCATTCCCGGTGCCACCGGCGATTGGGAAATCGTTATCGGCATGGAAGTCCATGCCCAGGTGTTGAGCAATTCCAAGCTCTTCTCCGGAGCCTCGACCGAGTTCGGCAAGCCGCAGAATTCCAACGTTTCGCTCGTCGATGCCGCCATGCCCGGCATGCTGCCCGTCATCAACGAGGAATGCGTCAAGCAGGCCGTGCGCACCGGTCTCGGCCTCAAGGCGCAGATCAACAATCGCTCGATCTTCGACCGCAAGAACTATTTCTATCCCGACCTGCCGCAGGGCTATCAGATCTCGCAGTTCAAGGACCCGATCGTCGGCGAGGGCAAGATCGTCATCTCCCTTGGCCCGGACCGTCAGGGCCAGTTCGAGGATATCGAAATCGGTATCGAGCGCCTGCATCTGGAACAGGATGCCGGCAAGTCGCTGCACGACCAGCACGCCACCATGTCCTATGTTGACCTGAACCGGTCCGGCGTCGCGCTGATGGAAATCGTCTCCAAGCCGGATATCCGTTCGTCCGACGAGGCGAAGGCCTATATGACCAAGCTGCGCTCGATCGTGCGCTACCTCGGCACCTGCGACGGCAACATGGACGAAGGCTCCATGCGCGCCGACGTCAACGTTTCGGTCCGTCGCCCGGGCGGCGAATTCGGCACACGCTGTGAAATCAAGAACGTCAACTCCATCCGCTTCATCGGTCAGGCGATCGAATACGAAGCGCGCCGTCAGATCGGCATTCTGGAAGACGGTGGCACGATCGACCAGGAAACCCGCCTGTTCGATCCGAACAAGGGCGAGACGCGGTCGCTGCGCACCAAGGAAGATGCGCATGATTACCGCTACTTCCCCGATCCGGATCTCTTGCCGCTGGAATTCGACGATGCCTTCGTCAACGAGCTCGCAAAGCACCTGCCGGAGCTGCCCGACGACAAGAAGGAGCGCTTCGTCCGCGAACTGGGCCTTTCGATCTACGACGCATCCGTGCTCGTTTCGGAAAAGGCGATCGCCGATTATTTCGAAGCCGTTGCCGCTGGTCGCGATGGCAAGATGGCGGCCAACTGGGTCATCAACGACCTTTTGGGCGCTCTGAACAAAATCGGCAAGGACATTGAAGAGACTCCGGTTTCGCCCGCCCAGCTCGGCGCGATCATCGATCTCATCAAGGCCGAAACCATCTCCGGCAAGATCGCCAAGGATCTGTTCGAAATCGTGCTCACCGAAGGCGGCGATCCCGCCGAGATCGTTGAGGCGCGCGGCATGAAACAGGTCACCGATACCGGTGCGATCGAAAAGGCCGTCGACGAGATCATCGCCGCCAACCCGGATCAGGTCGCCAAGGTCAAGGCCAAGCCGACGCTTGCCGGCTGGTTCGTCGGCCAGGTGATGAAGTCGACCGGCGGCAAGGCCAACCCGCAAGCCGTTCAGGCGCTGGTCAAGGCCAAGCTCGGCATCGAAGAGGAATAAGCGGTGTTCTTCGTGCGCACCGCCGGCGAGCAGGACCTGGAAAAGGTCCGTGCTCTGCTCGGCGAGACTTGGCATGCGACCTACGACCGGATCTACGGCCCGGACAAGGTGAGCGAGCTGCACGCCTCCTGGCATTCGCCGGCCTCGCTGAAAGCGCGGCTGGCAAACAAGAATTCCGAATTCCTGGTCGCCGATGACGGCCGGACGATCGGTGGCATGGGCTATGCCGCCATGTCCAAGGAGATGACCAAGACCGTCATGCTCCACATGCTCTATGTCAGCCCAAAGCATCAGCGGGAAGGCATTGGCCGCGATATCTTCGCGGAGCTGGAAACCTGCTTCCCGGATGCGGAGATCATGCGTCTCGAGGTCGACCCTCAGAATGAACCCGCCATCGCCTTCTACAAGGCACACGGTTTCGTCGAGGTCGGCCACTCGGACAATAGCGGGCAGGGGCAGTCGGGTTTGCCGACGCTGATATTCGAGAAGCCGCTGACGGGCCACTGAAAGAATAGACGAGACCGCTCATGGAAGACGCCCGCCTGGTAATTCGCGAAGCGAAAGAATCCGACCTTCCTTCTTTGATCGGCCTTTTCGCCGCTGACACCATGGGCGGTCATGGCGATACCACCGACCCCTCCGCCTATGACGATTATCTGCGCGCCTTTCGCACCATCACAACGTCTTCGGATCAGACACTGTATGCAGCCGAACTAGGCGGCGAGATCGTCGGCACCTTCCAGACGATCGTCGTCACTTCGCTGCACGGTCGCGGATCATCCGCGATGATCATTGAATCCGTCCAGACGCGTGGCGATATGCGCGGGCAGGGGATCGGGGCGGCGATGATCAATTTCTGCATCGGCGAGGCAAAAAGCCGCGGTATGCGTATGGTGCAGCTGACGTCGAATGCGGCCCGAAAGGATGCGCATCGCTTCTATGAACGGCTGGGTTTCAAGCCGACGCATCTGGGCTTCAAGATGGCATTGAAATGAGGCTGTTTGCCTGCTGGAATCACTGGACAAGCCGGTTCGGTGGCGGCATAAGCAAACTATCGAATTCTGGTATCGCTCGCCCCTCAGCGGGTATCGAGGAAAAGACATGTGGAATTTCATCGTACAAACCTTCACCTGGTGGAATGGTCAGACCATGGGCACGCGGTTCGCGACCTGGCGGTTTGGCAAGCGCGTCGGTGAGGATGAGTTCGGCAACGTCTATTACGAAGGCGGCATGTCCTCCTACGGCCTTCCGAAGCGCTGGGTGATCTACAAGGGCTATGCCGAAGCTTCGGCCATTCCTCCGGGCTGGCACGGCTGGATGCATCACCGCACCGACGTTCCGCCGACCAAGGAAAACTACGTTACCAAAGAATGGCAGAAGGAACATCGCGCCAACCAGACCGGTACGCCGCAGGCTTATCGTCCACCGGGCTCTCTCGCCGTCGCCGGCGAGCGTCCGCGCGTGACCGGCGACTACGACGCCTGGACCCCGGGCAACTGAGGCAAGGACGGCTCGTCCTTTGGCCACAATTGGGCCTTAGGCGCGACATATGCCGGCTCTTGCTCGGCGCCTTGACCGAGACCAAGCGGAGATTGGCGGATATGACGTTTTTCACGCGGAGCGCTTCTTTGCGTGCGATGGCTGGAGCAGGCGTTGCTCTTTTCGCCGGCATCATGACAGCTCCCACTGCCGAGGCTGCCCGAATCTCCAATCCGGTTGCCGTCTTTTCCGGCCTCGACAAGATCACCGGCCGCATCACGACTTTCGATGTCTACATCAACGAAACCGTGCAGTTCGGTGCGCTGCAGGTGACGCCGCGCGCCTGCTATTCGCGAGATGATACCGAGCAGCAGAAGGTGGATGGTTTCGTCGAAGTGGATGAGATTACCCTCGATCGCCGTATCCGCCGCATTTTCACCGGCTGGATGTTTGCCGACAGCCCCGGTCTCAACGCCGTCGAGCACCCGATCTATGACGTCTGGCTGAAAGAGTGCAAGCAGAAGTCCGACGTCCCGCCGCCCGATACCGCCGGGGCTGGCGCAAAGTAATCGCCTTCAGGAATTTGCTGTGAACCTCATTGCCCGCAGAAGCTTCGCTCCTGCGGGCAAAGTTTTAGCTGCGCTCGGAATCGGCAGCTGCTTCACCTATCGCCTGACGATCGGTGGCATCCGACAGGTCGAGAACGATCCTCGCGCCATCCTTGGCTCTGCGGCGCAGAAAAGCGCTGTGATCCGGATAGGCTTTCAATTTGCCGCCATCGCCAAGCGCCTGGAGACGCGAGCGAGAAATGGCCAGCTCCGAGGCGAGCAGCCGATCAAGGCGGAGGTTGGGAGCAAATACGACCGCTATTCCGATTTCGAGCATCGTCCAGTCGATGGGTGCCTGCAGCGCCTCCTTCCGGATGACGACGTCGGGCGGTTCGTCGATGCGCTTGGCTTTCCGTTTCAGCCCATCGAGGTCGAATTCCCGTGCTCGCACCCAATCCGGATCGCTGCGCTGCAGTGCCTCGAGGGTGGAGGGGGCGAGATCGTGAGTAGCCTTACGCTCGAAGAGTGTTCGGTTCCACGTCTTGTCGCAATCGATGCATTTATAGATAAGCCACGCATCGAGCCGCTTGCCATTGGCATTGAGCCTGATCTTGCCGCTCGATCGAAACGGCCTTGGAGATCCGCAGCCGCTGCAGGCAATCCATGGCTGAGGCGAAGTCTTCGGCGAAATGGTCCAACGGACCTGAAGAATATTGCACATACCGTCTTGGTCTTCCGTCTGGAAGTCCAACAGGCTGGCGATGAGACAAGCCCGTCAGGGGCACGGTACGGCGATGTTGCGAGAAGGCTGAAGAGCTGAGACAGCGGTTGCTGTGTTAGGCGCGTTTTGACAATGCCAAACCGGTCTCAGACCATCACCCGATGGACATGAATATGCATCGGACGGCGTCACGCCGCCCCGATGCATGGGGTGATTTGGATGAGACCGGTATTTACGACGGCAAAGTGGAACCTCTATGCACCAACGCTCTTCGCGAGGAGGGATAGCAGATTACAATCTGCGTTTGAAGCCACAAACAACTTCATGCATGGATTGCCTCAGGCGTCGGTATTCCCTTTGCGGCGAAACAGGCCCAGGATCTTGCGACCGGCCGCGACAATGCCCGCTAGCACGACGATGAGGCCCTTCTTCAATGCCAGAAGCGCCACACCGAAGCTCTTGAAGAAGCCGAGAACGACGGCCAGAAGCCCGAGCTTCGCCGCAACTTTCACGCCCGCGCCGGCAGCGATCATGCCCGCCATGCTGTAGGCCGCGATCTTGTCGCCGTTGGCAAAGTCGGCATAGCGCTTGCCGCTGTCATACTGCACCGTATTGATGACGTTGGGGATGGCTGCATTGATTTCCTGCAGCTGCTCCAGCCCGGCAACGAAATCGAGCTCGGTAACGCCCTCGCGCCCCAATACGCGCGCAGAATAATTCAAGGTGTGGCCGGCGTTCGGGTCCTTGCCGAAAACTAGATCGCGCGCCCAGTGCAGGGCATGCGTCGCCTTGTCGTAGTGCGGGGGCTCTGCCCAGCCGACCAGCGTGATCGGATCGAAGCCCTGCTGTTCGCGCTCGGGATTTGCTTCATTGATCGCAGCCTGGATTTTCTTCAGCAGATCGTCGTAGTCCGTCGATGCCGCATCCTCGTCGGAGACGTAGCCGCTGCCATCATAGTCGATGACTGAGCCCCAGGAATGCGGATCGGTCGGCGGATATTTGGCCGGGAAGATCATGCCAAGCGGATTGCCGACAGAATTTTCCGGATTGCCCCAGAGCTCAACCAGTACCTTCTTCGAATCCTGCGGATTGAGGTAGTAGAACTGGTTCGAAACATTCAGCGTGGCATTGGCGCCGGGAAGCTTGATTGCTCCCTGCTGAAAATCCAGCGTTTTCAGCACGGCGCCTTCGTCGCCCGCAGGCGGTTCCGCTCCGAACATGTCGTGGAAGGATTTGGCGTTGGCCTGCGTTGTGAGCGCCAACGCGGCGAAAAACGTAATTGTAATAAGGTTCTTCACTATTCTACCCTCGGCTGTTGTGCCGAACTTAGGGCAGTCGTAATCGGAATCAATTCATCTCCGGCAGATTTCCACTGTTGGAGAAGCTGATATTGGGCGATTCCATCGCCTTCTCCAGCATCTTGGCGTAGGCATCCTTCGGCACGTCCACAGCGCCGAATGTCTTCAGATGCTCGGTAGTGAATTGTGTGTCGAGCAGGGTGAAGCCGCGCTCGCGCAGCCGCTGGACGAGATGGACGAGACAGATCTTGGAAGCATCTGTGCGCCGGGAAAACATGCTTTCACCAAAGAAGGCCGATCCCAGCGAAACGCCATAGAGACCGCCAACCAGCATGTCTCCCTCCCAGGCTTCCACGGAATGAGCGTGGCCTATGTGGTGCAGGGTGCCGTAGAGGGTGCGGATCGTATCGTTGATCCAGGTGCTTGGGCGGTCGTTGGTCTCTTCGGCGCAGGCAGCGATGACGGCTTCGAAATCGGTGTCGAAGCGAATGTCGAAGGGATTTTGGCGGATCTTCTTCGCGAGGCTCTTGGAGACGTGAAAGCCGTCGAGAGGGATAATGCCTCGAAGTTCCGGCTCGACCCAGAAGATTTCCGGGTCGTCCGCCGATTCGGCCATCGGGAAAAGTCCGATGGAATAGGCGCGCAACAAAATCTCCGGGGTAATGCCGGGACGTTTGCCGCGCGCTCCGGGCACAGGCTAGGCCGGTGTTTTCGCCAGGTAGTTTTCCAGCCAATGGATATCGTAATCGCCATTGGCGATATCCTGATTGGAAACCAGATCCTGGAAGAGCGGTAGAGTGGTCTTGATGCCGTCCACCACGAATTCGTCGAGCGCGCGACGCAGGCGCATCATGCACTCGACGCGGGTGCGCCCATGCACGATCAGCTTGCCGATCAGGCTGTCGTAGTAGGGTGGAATCTTGTAGCCCTGATAGGCACCGGAATCGATGCGGACGCCGAGACCACCGGGCGCATGGAAATGCGTGATCGTGCCGGGCGAGGGGACGAAGGTGCGGGCGTCTTCGGCATTGATGCGGCATTCGATGGCGTGGCCATGGAAATGCACCTCATCCTGCGTCACCGAGAGACCACCGCCGGAAGCGACGCGGATCTGCTCATGCACGAGATCGATGCCGGTGATAGCTTCGGTCACCGGATGCTCCACCTGCAGACGGGTGTTCATTTCGATGAAATAGAACTCGCCGTTCTCGTAGAGGAACTCGATGGTGCCGGCGCCGCGATACTTCAGCTTCTTCATCGCGTCGGCGCAGATCTTGCCGATCTTCATGCGCTGCTCGACGTTGAGCGCCGGGGAGTTGGCTTCTTCCCAGACCTTCTGGTGACGGCGCTGCAACGAGCAGTCGCGTTCGCCGAGATGGATAGCGTTGCCTTCGCCATCGCCGAACACCTGGATTTCGATGTGGCGGGGCTTGCCGAGGTACTTTTCCATGTAGACGGATTCGTTGCCGAAGGCGGCTGCGGCCTCCGTGCGTGCCGTCGACCAAGCCTCGATCAGGTCCTCTTCGGTGCGGGCGACCTTCATGCCGCGGCCGCCGCCGCCGGCGGTCGCCTTGATGAGCACGGGATAGCCGATCTCGCGCGCCGTCTTCAGCGCCTCCTCCTCGGTCTTCACTTCGCCGTCGGAGCCGGGAACGACCGGAATGCCGAGCTGCTGTGCCGTGGTCTTGGCGGTGATCTTGTCGCCCATGATGCGGATATGCTCCGCCGTCGGGCCGATGAAGGTGATGCCGTGCGCATCGAGAATATCGGCGAACTTGGCATTTTCCGAAAGGAAGCCATAGCCTGGGTGCACGGCGTCGGCGCCGGTGATTTCACAAGCGGCAACAATCTGGTGGATGTTGAGATAGCTGTCGCGCGATGGCGGTGGCCCGATGCAAACGCTTTCATCCGCGAGGCGCACATGCATCGCGTCGCCGTCGGCGGTCGAATGCACCGCAACGGTCGCAATGCCAAGCTCCTTGCAGGCGCGCAGCACGCGAAGCGCGATCTCTCCGCGATTGGCTATGAGAATCTTCGAAATAATGGGCATGGGCCGGCCTTACTCGATGACGACCAGGGCTTCACCGTACTCGACCGGACGGCCGTCCTGAACGAGGATTTCCGTTACGGTGCCGGACTTGGGCGCAGGGATCTGGTTCATCGTCTTCATGGCTTCGATGATGAGCAGCGTCTGACCTTCCTTGACGGTCGCGCCGACCTGGATGAAGGCAGCAGAGCCCGGGGCGGGCGCCAGATAGGCGGTGCCGACCATCGGTGCGCTGACGACGTTGTCAGGATTGCGGGTCTTGCCGGCGGGAGCGGCAGCTGCAGCCGGCGCTGCTGCGATGGCAGCAGGAGCAGCGTAAGCGGCCGGGGCGGCGATCGGCGCCTGGACATATTGCATCGTGCCAGCGCGCGACACGCGGATGCGCAGATCTTCCTGCTCGACTTCGATCTCGGTCAGATCCGTGTCGTTGAGGATGTTGGCGAGATCGCGAATCAGCGCCTGGTCGATACCCGATTTCTTTTCAGCCATTGGATTTCTTGCCCTGTATTTTTGTTATTGGGTGATGGATTTCAGCGCTTGCAGCGCCAGGATGTAGCTATGAGGTCCGAAACCGCAGATCATGCCCTTTGCTGCGGGCGCGATCATCGATTTGTGTCGGAATTCTTCGCGTGCGTGGATGTTGGAGATATGCACCTCCACGACGGGAATGGAGATGGCGCGGATCGCGTCATGCAATGCGATTGACGTATGACCATAGGCGCCGGGATTGATCGCGACGCCGACGGCCTTGTCGCCAGCTTCGTGCATCCAGTCGACCAGCACGCCTTCGTGGTTGCTCTGTCGGAAATCGACGACGAAGCCCAGGCTTTCACCTGCAGACTTGCAGTCGGCTTCGATATCCTTGAGCGTCTTGCCGCCATAGATGCCCGGCTCGCGCTTGCCCAAGGCATTCAAATTGGGTCCGTTAAGGACAAAAATTGTTTGCGCCATCAGAGGTTCCGTCAAAGTGCAGCGCAACCTATAGACTCCCGAGGCCTTATAGGAAAGCCCCGGAGCGAAGGTTGCAGGTCTCCAAATGTGGAAACGCCGCGATTTTGGCATTTTTGCGCCGCGCAATGACGCGACGCCGTTTCAAAGCCCGGCAAAATATCGGTGGGCTACTTGGCTCTCCGCTTTTGAGAGCCGGCTTTGCGCCCTTCAGCAGCTCGTCTTGCCGCAGCTGCGGACGTTGGCGATCTTCTCCTTGATGGCATCGAGCCCGATCGCGCCGGAAATCATCTCATTACCGATGACATAGGCGGGCGTGCCGTTGACGCCGAGATCGGTAGCAAGCTGGTATGTCGCCTTGATCATGTCGGTGTTCGGCGCCTTTGCCATCTCGGCGCGGATGGCTGCTTCGCTGACGCCAAGCGAGGTGGCGACATCGATTGCGGTGTCTTCGGAAGCGCGGCCGTCGCTACCCAGCAGCTTGTGATGGAATTCGGCGTATTTTTCCGGCGCAAGCAGGCGGAATGCGCCGGAAACCCGGGAAGCGGCAACCGAATCCTGACCGAGGATCGGGAATTCCTTCAGGACGAAGCGAACATTCTTGTCCTGCTGCAGGAGCTTGTCCATGTCGCCAAGCGCATGCCGGCAATAGGTGCAGTTGTAGTCGAAGAACTCGACGACGGTAATATCGCCCTTCGGATTGCCGATGGCCACATCGTCCTTGGAGTTGAAGATCGCGTCCTTGTTCTGAGTGATCACCTGGGCCGACTGCGCAATGCGGGCGTCGTCCTGCTTCTTTTCGAGTGCAGCCTGCGCATCAAGCAGCACTTCCGGATGCTCGACGAGATATTCCTTGATGAAATCCCCGATTTCCTTCTTCTGCTGGGCATCCAGCGCGGCGGCCGGCTGAATTGTGGCGAAGGATGCTGTCAGGGCAATCGCCGAAACCGTCAGCAGGCTTTTGAGAGAAAAGGTCATTGGGTCCTCGTTTGGATCTGAGCGGAGACGTCATTCTCGGATGCGCCATAGCATCGTCGGGTTAACATCCGCAAATATGCGTCGACAATTTACGGTGCGTCCTTATTTCCAGAAACAGGAATTTTCACGACAAAGCCGTAATCGCAGGATTGTGAACAAGCAGATATTGCGGCAAATGTCGCTTGCCAATCCGATCCGAAAGAGAATTGACCTTGTTTTCCCTATCCAAGCGCAGTGATGTCGAACCTTTCCATGCCATGGACGTGCTGGCGGAAGCGACGCGGCGACGCCAGGCCGGACACGCGGTCATTTCCATGGCCGTGGGGCAACCGTCCCATCCTGCGCCCCAGGCGGCGTTGGAGGCGGCGCGCGTAGCCCTCGGCCACGGGCGCATCGGTTATACGGATGCGCTCGGCACTCTGGCTCTGCGGCAGGCACTCTCCGCCCATTATCAGGCACGCCATGGTCTGAGCATCGATCCCAAGCGCATCGCCATTACGACGGGATCGTCCGCCGGCTTCAATCTTGCCTTCCTGACCTTGTTCGATGCCGGCGACAGTGTCGCCATCGCCCGGCCGGGCTATCCGGCCTATCGCAATATCCTTGCAGCTCTCGGGCTCGATGTCGTCGAGGTCCCTGTCACCGAGGAAACGCAGTTTACGCTGACGCCCGAGAGCCTCGAGGCGGCGCAGGCCGCAAGCGGCAAGCGGCTGAAGGGCGTGCTGCTCGCGAGCCCCGCCAATCCAACCGGGACGGTAACGGGCAGGGCGGCCTTGAAGGCGCTGGCTGATTATTGTGCCGATCGCTCTATCGCCTTCATCTCCGATGAGATCTATCACGGGCTGACCTTCGTCGGCGAGGAGACGAGCGCGCTGGAGCTGACCGACGAGGCGATCGTCATCAATTCCTTCTCTAAATATTATTGCATGACGGGCTGGCGCATCGGCTGGATGGTCTTGCCGGAGCGGCTGGTGCGCCCCATCGAGCGTGTGGCCCAGAGCCTTTATATCTCCGCGCCGGAACTGTCGCAGATTGCCGCCGAGGCAGCTCTCGGCGCTGGTACCGAGCTCGACGTCTATCGCGAGAGCTACGGCCGCAACCGCGATTTCCTGATGCAACGGCTGCCGGAAATCGGCTTCCGCATCGCCTCGCCGATGGATGGCGCCTTCTACGCCTATGTCGATGTCAGCCGTTTTACCAATGACAGTATGGCCTTTGCCCGGAAGATGCTGGCGGAAATCAATGTCGCCGCCACGCCCGGCCTCGATTTCGATCCGCTGGAAGGACATCGCGCGATGCGCATCTCCTACGCCGGCTCGAATGCCGAGATCGAGGAAGCCACCGAACGCATGGCGGCCTGGCTGAAATAAGAATCCACAATCAATGACTTGTGCGGGCTTGCGGAAGCGCCTTCGCAAGTCGAGCAGTCGTACGCGTCAAGCGCTCTTCTCGCCTTGGGTCTCGGTCTACCGCCTGTAGTCATCGCAAGGCCGTGACGCGGTATGAGCAGATGCAGCAATCAAACGTGTCGACTGGCTGCGGAAACGAAAATCCGGCCGCGTCGCCACGGCCGGATTTTTCTTAAATCACTCGCTGCTGAGCTTCTTAGAAGAAGCCGCGGCGCTGCCACCAGCCAGCCTTCTTCGGCTTGGTCGGCTCCCCGTCGCCATCGCCGCCTTCGTTAGCGCGGGTGGATTTCACCACCGGTGCGGACGAGGACACGTTGGATTCGCGGTTGGCGCGGGCCGGCTTGGCTGTATCCTCGGTCGTTTCCGCTGTCGCCGCTTCTGCCGGACTGTCGAGAACTTCGGCGATCTCGGCAATTGCTTCGGCTTCGACATCTACCGCAGGCGTTGCTTCGATAGAAGGCGTTTCGACCGGCGAGGCCTCTGTGGCCTTTGCCTTGCGGCGACCACGGCCCTTGGCGGGCTTGACGTCCTCGGTGACGATGGCCGCCGTTTCGACTGCCGCCATGGCCGGTTGCGCTTCGACGGCGGCTTCGCCTTCGGCAACGACGATCTCGGCCACCGTTACGGTTGCTTCGCCACTTTCTTCCGCGTCGGCTTCGTCAGTATCGGTTTCGTCGCTTGCGGACTGTTCGTTGCCCTCGTTTTCACGATTGCGTCGGCCACCGCGCTTGCCGCGACGGCGGCGCTTGCGCTTCTGCTGGGCGTCGTCGTCACCGCCGGCGGATGCGGCATTGTCTGCGCCTGCATCGCCGTCATCATCATCGTCGCCTTCTTCTCCGTCTGCATCTTCTGCAACATTCGTCGCAGAACCGTCTTCGGAGGTCGAGGCGGACTGAGCATCGTTGCCGCGGCCACGACGCCGGCGGCGGCGCTTGCGCTTCCGGTTGCCGTCATTGCCCTCGGAACGAGCCGCAGGCTGCTGTTCGCTGCTCGCAGCCTTTTCTTCCAGCTCTTCGTCTTCATCCTCATCGGCTTCGACGACGATATCGTCGTCATCGTCGTCCGGGATGGCGGCGAAGTTGAACAGGCTTTCGATCTTCACCGGGTTGGCGACGGGCTCGCCGCGGTCGATCGCGAAATGCTGCGTGCCGACGGCATTGTCGGCATCGATGACGATCGCAACGCCGAAGCGCGCTTCGTAATCGATGATCGTCTGGCGCTTGTGATTGAGGAGATAGAGCGCGATATCCGGCGTCGTCCGAACGGTGATGTCGTGCGTCGTGTTCTTGAGCAGGTATTCCTCTATGCCGCGCAGGACATGCAGGGCAACGGAGGACTGCGAGCGAACGTGGCCGGTGCCGCCGCAATGCGAGCAGATCTGCGTGGTGCTTTCGAGAACCGAAGCGCGGATGCGCTGGCGCGACATTTCCAGAAGGCCGAAATGCGAGATGCGGCCGACCTGGATACGGGCGCGGTCGTTCTTCAGGCATTCCTTCAGCTTCTTCTCGACGGCGCGGTTGTTGCGCTTCTCTTCCATGTCGATGAAGTCGATGACGATCAGGCCGGCAAGGTCGCGCAGGCGCAGCTGACGGGCGATTTCCTCTGCCGCTTCCAGGTTCGTCTGGAGTGCTGTGTCCTCGATCGAATGTTCGCGGGTCGAACGGCCGGAGTTGACGTCGATCGAAACCAGCGCTTCCGTCTGGTTCATGATCAGATAGCCGCCGGAACGTAGCGTCACCTGCGGCTGCAGCATGCGGTCGAGCTGCGCTTCGATGCCGGAGCGCGAGAAGATCGGGTGAATGTCGCGATAAGGCTGAACCACCTTTGCGTGGCTCGGCATCAGCATCTTCATGAAGTCTTTCGCTTCACGATAGCCTTCTTCGCCGGCAACGATGATCTCGCCGATATCCTTGTTGTAAAGGTCGCGGATCGAGCGCTTGATCAGGCTGCCTTCTTCATAGACGAGGCAAGGCGCGGTCGAAGCGAGCGTCAGCGTGCGGACGTTTTCCCACAGACGCATCAGATATTCGAAATCGCGCTTCACTTCGACCTTGGTGCGGTTGGCACCGGCGGTACGCAGGATGACGCCCATGCCCTGCGGCACCTCGAGCATCTTGGCGATTTCCTTCAGGCGCTTGCGGTCCTGCGGATTGGTGATCTTGCGGGAAATGCCGCCGCCGCGTGCCGTGTTCGGCATCAGAACCGAGTAGCGGCCTGCGAGCGAGAGATAGGTCGTCAGCGCCGCACCCTTGTTGCCGCGCTCTTCCTTGGCCACCTGCACCAGCAGGATCTGCCGGCGCTTGATGACTTCCTGAATTCGGTACTGCTTACGTGGCTTGCGCTGGACGCGATCGGGGACTTCTTCCATCGCATCTTCGGCACCGACGGATTCAATCACTTCCTCTTCGTGGTCATGATCGTCATCATCGTCGTCGTCGTCATGGCGGCGCTTGGAGGTCGTGACATCCTCGGAGATCGAATCGGTTTCGACCATCGCAGCCATCTCGCCGGACGGACCTTCCTCCTCTTCGCTCGGCGCATCGACTGCGGCCGTTGCTTCGGGAGCGGATGTTTCTTCGGCGGGAGCCTCGGCTACCACCTTCTTTCGGCTACGGCGCGGCTTGGCCTTCTTGGCCGGTGCGGCTTCTTCGGCGGGCGCGGCTGCCTCTGTGGCAGGTGCCTCTTCCGCGATCGCGGCGGGCACCTCGGCTCCTTCGCTCTCTTTCGCAACGATGCCGATATCGGGCTGTTCCTGCTGCGAAAGATCGAGCGCCGTTTCCACATGCTCGACATCGTCGTCGCGGCGATGCTCTTCGGCTTCGGCCTTCAGCAGCGCCTGACGATCGGCGAGGGGGATCTGGTAATAATCGGGATGAATTTCGGCAAAGGCCAGAAAGCCATGCCGGTTGCCGCCGTAGTCGACGAAGGCCGCCTGCAGCGAGGGCTCGACCCTCGTTACTTTTGCGAGATAGATGTTGCCGCGTATCTGCTTCTTGTGCTGAGACTCGAAGTCAAACTCTTCTATGCGGTTCCCGCGAACGACAACGACGCGCGTCTCTTCCTCGTGAGACGCATCGATAAGCATTTTGTCTGCCATGAAAGCTGTGCTCCTCGGCGCAGACAACCGGATGGGGGCCTGCCTGTCGCTGGGACAGGCCGGATATGATCCGCAATTGTTGCACCGGATAATGAAAGTCGCGATGGCTTATTCGGAGATGACAGCATCCAGACGGCGGCCGGGGCATTGCTTCCCTGGGGTCTGTTGACTTTCTGAAAAAGCTGCTGCGGTAACATCCGTAACCAAGCGAGATCGACTATGCCTAAGACCCAAATGGGCCCGATGAATGTGCTCTCTAAAGAGCGTTTGGTGGCTCTCCACCGATGAATTCCCCGTGTGAAACCGGAAATTCAGATATCCACTGTTCAAAGCAGAAGCACTGCAGACGTCGGATGAATGCCGCTTATGGCGCCTGGTACTCGAGGCGGCTGCCGTTGCGACGACTCTATCCCGTCAACACTTCTACCCTAATGTGCGTTGTATGTTTTATCTGTCACAATAGCAAGGGAAAAGCCAAGTATGCCATAATATTGATGGATTCGTCGGATGATGAGAACGCGGGGAGGGGTATCGTCGATTCGCCTCCCGGCGCGTCATCGGATGCGGCCATCACGTCAGACCTGGTTCCCACTATTGGGACTTCAAAAACAACGTCGAAACCAATATGGGGCGCGTTGGGCACTTGGTAAAGGGATTGCGGCATGTGGCGGAGATTGGCGTGAGGGCTTTGCGATTTGTGACGGCGGCCTTCGCCCTGGCGATTCTGATGTCGGTTTCGGCCTTCGCCCCGGTTGCGACAGCGGCCGATTCAGTGCTTGCCTATGGCGCGCGCATCGCAGGCGACGAAGCCCGCACGCGCATCGTCATCAACATGGATCGGCCTCCAACCTTCACGGTTCATTATCTCGACAATCCCGTCCGCGTCGTCGTCGATCTTCCGGCGACGGCCTTCGGCTTCCCGTCCGGCGATCTCAAGCCGACCGGCCTCTTCAAGGATATCCGCTACGGCACGATGGATGCCGACAGCGCCCGTATCGTGCTGACGGCAAAGAAGCCGGTAAAGCTAGTGATGGCAAAGGTCATGGCCGATGAAAACGGTAAGGGGCAGCGCCTCGTGCTGGATGCCGAGATGCTGCCGGCCGAACAATTTGCCGATCTGGTAAAGAAGCAGAGTTGGACGAGCGCCGATACGGCCAAGGATGTCGGCCCCGTCGACCCCACGCAGAAGACCGATCCGGGCACGTTCCTGGTTGCGGTCGATGCCGGCCATGGCGGTATCGATGCGGGCGCGACCGGCACAGATGGCGTCACGCAGGAAAAGGACATCACGCTTGCCTTTGCGAAGATGCTTGCCGACAAGCTGAATGCGCAGCCCGGCATCAAGGCCTTCCTGACGCGTGACAAGGATCAGTATCTCTCCCTGTCCGAGCGCGTGACGATCGCCCGCCAGAATCGCGCCTCGCTCTTCATCTCGCTGCATGCCGACACGCTGAAGCAGAAGGATATTCGCGGCGCGACCGTCTATACCATTTCCGACAAGGCGTCGGACCGGCTTGCCGGTGAAGTGGCCGAGCGTGAAAACAAGTCCGATCAGATCGCGGGGACCGAGACTCAGACGCCGCCCGCCGCGGTCAACGATATTTTGATGGATTTGACGCGCCGCGAGACGCAGGCCTTCTCCATTTCGCTGGCGCAGGATGTGCTGTCCTCGTTCAACGGCCAGATCGCCACGATCAACAACCCTCATCGCCACGCCGGTTTCCAGGTCCTGACGGCGCCGGATGTGCCTTCGATCCTGCTCGAACTCGGCTTTCTCTCCAACAAGGATGACGAGAAGCTGCTGCTCGATCCCGATTGGCGGCAAAAGGTCGTCGATCGGCTGACGGAGGCGGTGAAGCAGTATCGCGTGTCAATCATCGCCAATGGTGGTTGACGACGCAGCGAGGAGCGCCGGCAGTGGCTTCCATGTAACAGCGGCGCACTTTAGAGTTGGATGAAATTGGAATACCGGCGAGGAGCCCTATTTTGCTCACATTCCCGCCGTTACAGCGAAGTATCATTTGCTCGCGTCTGAAGCATGGCTTTGTCCCATTGCCGTCTTGCATTCACGCCGCGAGCGTGCAAAACGCCCGTGATTATGCGATGATCTCGCGCACGTGCCGCATGAAGAACAAGCACCGGTAGTATCATATGATCAGACTGATTGGATATTTCTTTGGGCTGGGCTGCCTCCTGTTTCTGGGCGCAGCGGCTGCGGCTGCCATCTATCTGAGCGTGGTCTCGAAGGAATTGCCCGATTACGAGGTGCTTGCCAAATATGCGCCGCCGGTGACGACGCGCATTCATGCCGGCAACGGCGCGCTGATGAAGGAATATTCGCGTGAGAACCGGCTTTTCGTGCCGATCCAGGCCATTCCTGACCGTGTCAAGGCGGCTTTCCTTTCGGCTGAAGACAAGAACTTCTACAATCACCCGGGCGTCGATATCGGCGGTCTCCTTCGCGCCGTCGCAGTGAACCTGCAGAATATCGGCTCCGGCCGTCGATTCGTTGGCGCTTCCACCATCACGCAACAGGTCGCCAAGAACTTCCTGCTCTCGGCCGACCAGACGTTCGACCGCAAGATCAAGGAAGCGATTCTGTCCTTCCGCATCGAGCAGGCCTACAGCAAGGACAAGATCCTCGAGCTGTACCTTAACGAGATCTATTTCGGCCTCAATTCCTACGGTATCGCCGGCGCGGCGCTGACTTATTTCGACAAGTCCGTCAACGAGCTGACCATCGCCGAATCGGCGTATCTGGCGTCGCTCCCGAAGGGGCCTGCGAACTACAATCCCTTCCGTCGCGCTGAAGCAGCGCTGACACGCCGCAACTGGGTGATCGATCGCATGGTCGAGAACGGCTATGTCAGCCAGAGCGACGGCGAAGAAGCAAAGAAGCAGCCGCTCGGCGTCGTGCCGCCGAAGAGCGGGCCATCGCTCTTTGCCTCCGACTATTTCGCCGAGGAAGTTCGGCGCCAGCTGATCGACCAGTATGGTGAGAAGACCCTCTATGAGGGTGGCCTTTCGGTTAGGACGTCGCTCGATCCGCAGATGCAGCTTGAAGCCAGAAAAGCCTTGCAGGACGGTCTTGTCGATTATGACCAGCGTCGCGGCTATCGCGGCCCGATCAAGCAGATCGCCACGTCTCAGGATTGGGGTGCCGAGCTTGCCAAGGTTCCGGGACTGAGCGACGTGCCGGAATGGCAGGTGGCCGTTGTCCTCTCCGTATCCGATCAGGAGGTCGATATCGGTCTGCAGCCGCGCATCGACGCTGGAGGCAAAGTCTCGACGGAGCGCACGCGCGGCACGATTGCGGCTGCCGACATGCGCTGGGCTTTCCGGGCGGCCAGCGGTGGCAAGGTCGCCAAGTCGCCGAGCGGCGTGCTGAGCGCCGGTGACGTTATCTTCGCGCAGAAGACGGGCAATGCCGATTCGAGCAGCTATCGCCTGCGTCAGCCGCCGAAAGTGCAGGGCGGCTTGGTTGTGATGGACCCGCACACCGGCCGCGTTCTGGCCATGGTTGGCGGCTTCTCCTATGCGCAATCCGAATTCAACCGCGCAACGCAGGCCAAGCGTCAGCCGGGTTCGTCGTTCAAGCCGTTCGTCTACGCAGCGGCCATGGATAACGGCTATACGCCGGCATCGGTCATTCTCGATGATCCCTTGCAGATCACGCTCAGCAACGGCGATGTCTGGAAGCCGACCAACTACGAGGGCGAGGGTGGTGGCGTTCACACGCTGCGTTTCGCCATCGAGCACTCCAGAAACCTGATGACGGTCCGTCTCGCGTCCGACATGGGCATGCCGCTGGTCGCCGAATATGCCGAGCGTTTCGGGATCTACGACCATATGAACCCGGTTCTCGCCATGTCGCTCGGCGCCGGCGAAACGACGGTGCTGCGCATGGTCTCGGCCTATTCGGTCATTGCCAATGGCGGCAAGCAGATCAAGCCGACGCTGATCGACCGCATCCAGGACCGTTACGGCAAGACCATCTTCAAGCATGAGGAGCGCGTCTGCGATAGCTGCAACGTAAGTTCCTGGCAGAATCAGGACGAGCCCGTTATCGCCGATAACCGCGAGCAGGTCCTCGATCCGATGACGGCTTACCAGGTCACATCGATGATGCAGGGCGTCATCATCCGCGGTACGGCTGCAGGCAAGATCAAGCTCAACACCGATGTCGCCGGCAAGACCGGCACGACCAACGACGAGAAGGACGCCTGGTTCGTCGGCTTCACGCCTAGCCTCGTCGCCGGTCTTTATGTCGGTTATGATTCGCCGGTTACTCTGGGTCGCGGCGGTACGGGTAGCGGGCTTGCAGCCCCGGTCTTCAACGAATTCATGCAGGCTGCCACGAAGGATCAGCCGCCGGAGAAATTCCAGGTTCCGGCCGGCATGACCATGATGGCCGTCAACCGTGCGACCGGCATGGCGGCGCAGCCGGGCGATCCGAGCGCGATCATGGAAGCCTTCAAGCCGGGCACCGGCCCGGCCACGAGCCTCCAGGTCATCGGTGGGGGCGAGGCTGCGCAAGTGCCTCCGGAGGAAATTCTGCGAACGTCGCCCCAGGCCAACCAGGCGGTCACCTCCGGATCGGGCGGTCTCTTCTGATCCTGTCCAATTTGTCCGATCCCCATGCCGCAGGGCTTTACAGCTGCGGCATGTATATCTATTTCACCAGCACTCTTTGAAACGGATGACCGCTCATGTTGGGCGGCGCAATGAAGAAGCAGGATCATGAGAGCCGAAATCGAGAAAATAGTCGACGAAACCAAGCAGGCTATCACCCTGCTGAGGAGGCATCTTTGACTGGGACCAGGCCGTAAGACGACTGGACTGGTTGAATAACAAGGCGGAAGATCCGACCTTGTGGAACGACGCTTCGGAAGCGCAGAAGCTGATGCGCGAGCGTCAGCAGCTCGATGACGGCATCAATGGCGTCCGTGCGCTCGAGCAGCAGCTCGCCGACAATATCGAGCTGATCGAGCTTGGCGAGGAAGAGGGCGACGCCGACGTCGTGCGCGACGCCGAGGATGCCCTGAAGGCCCTGAAGGCAGAGGCAGCGCGTCGCCAGGTGGAAGCCATGCTGTCGGGCGAAGCGGACTCCAACGATACCTACCTCGAAGTCCACTCCGGTGCCGGCGGCACAGAAAGCCAGGACTGGGCGAACATGCTGCTGCGCATGTATACCCGCTGGGCCGAACGCCAGCGCTTCAAGGTGGAACTGCTCGAAGTCCATGACGGCGAAGAAGCCGGCATCAAGTCGGCGACGCTGCTCGTCAAGGGGCACAATGCCTATGGCTGGCTGAAGACCGAATCGGGCGTGCATCGCCTGGTGCGCATCTCGCCCTATGACAGCAATGCGCGCCGTCACACCTCGTTCTCGTCGATCTGGGTCTACCCTGTTGTCGACGACTCGATCCAGATCGAGATCAACGAAAGCGATTGCCGCATCGATACCTACCGTTCGTCCGGCGCCGGTGGTCAGCACGTCAACACCACCGATTCGGCCGTGCGCATCACGCATATCCCGACCGGCATCGTCGTGCAGTGCCAGCAGGAGCGCTCGCAGCACAAGAACCGCGCCAAGGCGTGGGACATGCTGCGCGCCCGCATGTACGAGGCGGAATTGATGAAGCGGGAAGAGGCCGCCAACGCCGAAGCCGCGTCCAAGACGGATATCGGCTGGGGTCACCAGATCCGCTCCTACGTCCTGCAGCCCTACCAGCTGGTCAAGGATCTGCGCACCGGCGTTGCCAGCACGGCGCCGAGCGACGTTCTGGACGGCGATCTCAACGAGTTCATGGAAGCGGCCCTTGCGCACCGCATCAGCGGCGCGGCGGATGCCGTCATCGACGACGTCGAGTAGCTGTGGATCAATGGAATAGAAAAGAGCCCCGGAAACGGGGCTTTTTTATTGGCACATCATGTTCGGAGGAGCGTGCAGGCGCTTGCGGCCGAAAGATCAGGAACGCAGCGCTCGCCGGCCACGGGAAATAGCATTCAATCCGAAAACTGCTCCGCCAGGATTCTGTCCGACCATGATCCGTCCGGATCGGACAGGATACGGGCCGTCGTATCCTCGCTCTGCATGATCCGGACGCCGACCACCGATTTCACTTCGGTATTGTCGGCGGCCGCATTGACCGGTCGCTTTTCTGCCTCGAGCACGGTGATATCGACCGTTACCTTATTCGGCAGCAATGCGCCGCGCCAGCGGCGAGGGCGGAAGGCGCTGACCGGCGTCATGGCGAGCAGTGGCGCTTCCAGCGGCAGGATCGGCCCGTGCGCGGAAAGATTATAGGCGGTGGAGCCGGCAGGGGTCGTCACCATCAGCCCGTCGCAAATGAGCTCCGGCAGGCGAACGCGGCCATCGATCTCGACCTTGAGCTTTGCCGTCTGGTAAGACTGACGGAACAGCGACACTTCATTGATGGCGAGCGCGACGCAGGTGCTGCCATCGGCATTGCGCGCAGTCATCTGCAGCGGATGAAAAGCATTCTCGACGGCAGCTTCGATGCGTTCCGGCAAGCCATCCGTGTGGTAGTCGTTCATCAGGAAGCCGATGGAGCCGCGATTCATTCCATAGACGCGCTTGCCGGTATTCATTGTCTTGTGCAGCGTCTGGAGCATGAAGCCGTCGCCGCCGAGCGCAACGATGATGTCAGCCTCTTCCTGCGGCGTCTGGCCGTAGAGGCGAATCAGTTCCGCCTGTGCCTCCTGCGCTTCCGGAGTAGGCGAGGCGAGAAAACAGACCGGTTGAAAATGACGCGACATGCAATGCCCTTTTTAGTGTCGTACTAGGAGGTAATGATATTCCCCCTGTGCGACAAGACGTTTTGCAAAGACTGGTGAATCCGGTTTGGCTTTCGAACGGGGATACTGAAGGCGGCAGTGGATTTTCTCTTTACAGAAGATCAAAATCTGTTACTTGGCATGCCGATAAGCCCTTGTAGCTCAGTTGGTAGAGCACCTGATTTGTAATCAGGGGGTCGCGGGTTCGAACCCTGCCGGGGGCACCACATTTTTCCTGGAAATTGTTGATCGTTTCGTCCGTGGTATGGAAAACCGCTGGCGGCGACATAATATGTGGTTGCTAACGAGTTCCGCATACTCGTTGGAGTCCTCAATGTTATAGAGTGTGCCCGGAACCATATGCCCAGCAAGCCCAAGAAGCCTAAACTCGAACACTCCGAGCTTTCGGGTGAGTTCACCGATGACGGTGTGACCGTTCTGGTCGATATCTTTCGCCCGGCCGGCACCAATGCCGACTGGCGGATGGAGGTCATTACGCCGGAAGAGGATCTCATCGAATGGGAAGAGCCCTTCGCGACCGACCGCGAGGCTTTCGACGAATTCCTGGCAACGATCGCGCGCGATGGCATCAGGTCCTTCTTCGACGAGGCTGATCCTGCGGTCCATTGACGCTCGGTCCGCCTATTGGCAGCGATAGGCGCGCTCGGAGAGCGCGCCCATGCCTGAACGGGTCATGAGCTCGTAAAGCAGCCGCCGGCTGAAGGGATTGTGCAGGCGTATGGCGTCGCATCCGAGGAAATGCGTGTCGGCCAGCTCGAATGCGCCGAGATGCGGTGCCTGCTCTATGGCGGCGCGATAGAAGTCGTGAAATTCGCGCCGGCAGACATAGGTCTTGTACTTCGTCATACAGAATGTCGAAAAAGCATCGTCATTGTCGCGGATGAAATCCGCCATGCCGACGGTCACTTCCGGCCACGCCGGATTGAACGTGTCGTCGAAGACGATGATGCCGTGATCTGCGACCGTGTCCCTGGCAAGATGACTGTCGGAGACGAGATTGGGCAGGCTGTGGCCGCCATCGACGCTGAAGAAGCGCACCGCGCCGATCTTGTCGGTAATCTCTTCGGCGGAGAAGGTCCTGCTGTCGCCGACGAGCAGCATATCCTTGTCGACCGGCAGGCCGAGGCGCTCTCCATGTTCGAGAAATAGGCGATACTGGTCCGACATGCCGTCCGAGACATTGCCGATATCGAAGAGATCGATGCCGAGAACATTTTCATCCGGGGCGGCGATCTTCTTCAGGAGAAAATAGGACCGGCCGAAGTAGATGCCGATTTCGGCGAGGCCTCCATCTAGGCAATGCTGTCTCTGATGTTCGAGCAGCGAAAGAAAAACCAGGGCGTCCGGTGGATCGATATATCCCTCCACGCTTCGAAGCTCGTGGAAAATGAATTTTCGGATATTCGATGGCATCATGCGCGCCGCACCTGTCCGGTTATGTGACACTCTCGACCAGCTTCATGCCGGTTTCAGAAAACATAGTCACATTTCCGATACGTCAAGCCGCGGGGCGCTTCGATATGCTCAGCCGGCCTTATTTGCGGACCAGCAGCAGCGGTTCGCCTTCCTCTTCTTCGGATTTCTGGAAGCTGCCGTCCGGCTTCATATCGAAGGAGAGCGAGGAGCCGTCATTGCCGAGCATGACAAGCCCGAACCCTTCCGACGCCCAGAGCGAGAGCTTGAGATCGCCGACTTCGCTGGCGCAGTCACTGGCCGGCGACATCTTGGCGGTGCCGTCCTGATCCTTTTCCGTCGTAAGTGTCACATCGCAGACTGGCTTGCCGTCCGGCGTCTGGATGCGCCACGCGCCGGCAAGGCTTGCGGTGGTCGGCACGTGGTCGACGTCTCCGAGGGCAGGCAGCAGCCAGGTCGGGTCGCCGCCTTCGCTTTCCCAGGGCGAGCCTTCCTCTTGCTGGAAGCGCATGAGCGCCTTGCCCCCGGCATCGGCGATGACGAGCGAACCGTCATCGGTGAAGTTCCAGGTCTTGGCCGTTACGAGGGCGGGCAGGGGCGTTGCGCAGGTATCGGCGCCCGTGACTTCATAGCCACCGGAAACCGTGTTCGTACCGAAGGTGAGACGGCAGCCCTTGGCGCCGCTTTCCGGCGCAACCAGCCATATGCCGGCCTGTGCCTGGACCATTTCGTCATCGGCGGAATGCGCCGGCTGGACCATTGTCAAAGCAAGAGCGGCGGCAACCGCCGCTGGACCGAGAAGACGGATCAAGGCAAATTCTCCCAAGGTGCTGCGGCAGCGTCGGGCGCCGCTATGATTTGAGATAGGACCGCGTCGCATATAGCGCGATCGCGGCTGCATTCGAGACATTGAGCGATTTGATGGCACCCGGCATGTCGAGCCGGGCGAGCGCACTCACGGTTTCTCGGGTCTTCTGGCGCAGGCCCTTGCCCTCGGAGCCGAGCACGAGGGCGATCTTGTCACCGCTGAAGGTGCCTTCGAGTGGCGCCGGACCTTCCGAATCAAGCCCGATCGTCGTGAAACCGAGCCGGTGCAGCTCGCCGAGCGCATCGGCGAGATTGGTGATCTGTATATAAGGTATTAGTTCGAGCGCGCCCGAGGCCGATTTTGCCATCACACCTGATTCGGTCGGGCTATGGCGCTGCGTCGTGATGACGGCACCGGCATCGAACGCGACGGCCGAGCGCATGATGGCGCCGACATTGTGCGGGTCGGTCACCTGATCGAGAACAAGCAGCAGCGGGCTGTCCTTCAACGCCTCGAGGCGGCGCACGGGCAGGGGACGCGTTTCCAGCATCACGCCCTGATGGATAGCCTCCGGGCCAAGCACCTTGTCGATATCCTGCGGCGAGACGATCTCGACCGGGATGCCTAGTTGATCTGCCGGGCCGAGTTCCAGCCGCACCAGCGCGTTCTGCGTCGTGGACAGCTTGATGTTCTTGCGCTGTGGGTTGCTCAGCGCCGCACGAACCGTATGCAGGCCATAGAGGAAGACCTGATCGGGCGCGAGTTCCGGCGGCTTCCAGTCATCGGCGCCAGCCTTCTTCCGCTTCTGTGGCGCCGGCGTCGGGATCTCGCCGCGCTCGCGCTTGGCATCGCGATGCGCGCGCCGCAGCGTTGCATAATGAGTGTCCTTGGCCGAGCGGTCGTCGGCGGTGCTGTCTTGGCCGTGACGGCCGGATGATTTGTCTTTGCTCATGCGGCTTTATAACCAGCGCCTTCCTGAGCGCATAGTCCTCTTTCAGCGCCGGGCTTTTCCCACAGGCTGAAATTTTTTCGTCATTTTTGGCAATTCATTGTGTTGACAGACGGAAATCGTCCGGTCATATACGCGGCGCAGATGACGGCGGCGACGCCAACATCTAGCAAGCTTGGTCGCAAGATCCAGTCGGAATACTGGAGGGATGCCCGAGTGGTTAAAGGGGACGGACTGTAAATCCGTTGGCTCAGCCTACGTTGGTTCAAATCCAACTCCCTCCACCATTCCGCACCGGATCTTGACCATCCCGCGGGTATAGCTCAATGGTAGAGCAGCAGCCTTCCAAGCTGAATACGCGGGTTCGATTCCCGCTACCCGCTCCAAGATTTTCAATTTATTAGCGTTTCGATCGTTCTTCGCTATAGCGAAAAGAGTGTCGTGCTGAATGGCTGTTGGCTTTGGTAGCCCTCCAGCCAAAGCGCGATCCCTTCGGCGCGCGTATTAGATCCCACCTTTGCATAATTGACACGAAGGGTTGCTTATATCCGGGCGAGCGGTAGATAATGCTCAAGCAACCGAAACGGGAGAGCGCAAATGGGTATCTTCGACAAGATCAAGGGTGCAATCTGGGGACAGGCAAAGGCTGCCGAGGCTGCTCCTGCACCGACGACCACCGCCGCAACCGCCAATCCGGCGCCTGCGCCGACGCCGGCTCCTTCGGCAACCACTGCAGCGACCTCGCCAGCGACGAGCGCGCCATCCGCGCCGGTGGATATCGCTGCGATCCTCGATGCCGCCGTCAAGAACAGCGGCCAGAAGCTCGATTGGAAACATTCGATCGTCGATCTCATGAAGGCGCTCGGCATGGATGCGAGCCTTTCGGAGCGCAAGGAGCTGGCACAGGAACTCGGCTATACCGGCGATGCCGGAGATTCCGCCAAGATGAATATGTTCCTGCACAAGGCGCTTCTGAAGAAGCTTTCGGACAATGGCGGCAAGGTGCCGGCCGATCTTCTCGATTGACGAGTGCGAAGTTTCGGTGCGTCTGATCGTGCCGGATAATGTATCGTGACAGATGGCGATTCATCGTCGCCTCACTATTTCGCGCCCTTTCCCGTCGGGAGAGGGCGCTTTGCGTTGATAACGGGTGGATGCTTCACACTGCATCGGGCACTGGAAGTTTCGTCTGTGCTTCCCTATCTAAGCGCCTGAACCGGCAAATGCTTTTTTGCCTTTCCGGATCGGCCGGCGAACCTTGCGCGGCGAAGGAATGTTGAAGGCTTGAGATCATCCGCCATCAACGAGGCTTCGCGCGGAATAGGCCCCGCAATTAAGTCTTGCGCAAATGCGACGAAAGCCTTAAACGGCGGCACTAAACCGGTTCGCCGGGGTCACTCATTACGTTCATAGGAAGCATTCAAATGGCAAAGAGTAAGTTTGAGCGCAATAAGCCGCACGTTAACATTGGGACGATCGGGCACGTTGACCACGGCAAGACGTCCTTGACGGCAGCGATCACGAAGTACTTCGGCGAGTTCAAGGCGTACGACCAGATCGACGCTGCTCCGGAAGAGAAGGCTCGTGGCATCACGATCTCGACGGCCCACGTTGAATACGAGACGCCGAACCGTCACTATGCGCACGTTGACTGCCCCGGCCACGCCGACTACGTCAAGAACATGATCACGGGTGCCGCACAGATGGACGGCGCGATCCTGGTTTGCTCTGCCGCTGACGGCCCGATGCCGCAGACGCGCGAGCACATCCTGCTCGCTCGCCAGGTTGGCGTTCCGGCAATCGTTGTGTTCCTGAACAAGGTCGACCAGGTTGACGACGCAGAACTTCTCGAGCTCGTCGAGCTTGAAGTTCGCGAACTTCTGTCGTCCTACGACTTCCCGGGCGACGACATCCCGGTTGTCAAGGGTTCGGCGCTTGCCGCTCTTGAAGATTCGGACAAGAAGATCGGCGAAGACGCGATCCGCGAGCTGATGGCAGCTGTTGACGCCTACATCCCGACGCCAGAGCGTCCGATCGACCAGCCGTTCCTGATGCCGATCGAAGACGTGTTCTCGATCTCCGGCCGTGGTACGGTTGTGACGGGCCGCGTCGAGCGTGGTATCGTCAAGGTTGGTGAAGAAGTCGAAATCGTCGGCATTCGTCCGACGTCGAAGACGACGGTTACCGGCGTTGAAATGTTCCGCAAGCTGCTCGATCAGGGCCAGGCCGGCGACAACATCGGCGCGCTGATCCGCGGTGTTAACCGTGACGGCGTCGAGCGTGGTCAGATCCTGTGCAAGCCGGGCTCCGTCAAGCCGCACAAGAAGTTCATGGCTGAAGCCTACATCCTGACGAAGGAAGAAGGCGGCCGTCATACGCCGTTCTTCACGAACTACCGTCCGCAGTTCTACTTCCGTACGACTGACGTGACCGGCATCGTGACGCTTCCGGAAGGCACGGAAATGGTTATGCCTGGCGACAACGTTACCGTTGCCGTCGAGCTGATCGTTCCGATCGCGATGGAAGAAAAGCTTCGCTTCGCTATCCGCGAAGGCGGCCGTACCGTCGGCGCAGGCATCGTTGCCTCCATCGTCGAGTAATCTGAGGATTATTCCTTTATAAGAAGGCCCCGCTGGAAACAGCGGGGCCTTTCTCGTTGGGGGATGCGCGCATGAGCTTGATCATTCTGACCGGCGCCTCTGGCTCGGGAAAGACCGCCATTGCGGAGGCGATCGCCAGGGACGCCACACGAAAATTAGCCGTCTATCATTTCGATAGTATCGGCGTGCCGTCGCTTGACGTCATGACCAGAGATCACGGTTCACCCGAAGGCTGGCAACGCGACAAGACCGTCGAATGGCTCATGCTGCTTGCGCCCGAGGCACAGAAGGGCAGGGCAATGCTGTTCGAGGGACAGATGCGGCCGTCCTTCATCGCGGAAGCGGTTGCGGCTGCCGGGATCGACGACTGTCGCATCCTGTTGATCGATTGCGACGATGCAACGAGAACCCATCGCCTGTGCGTCGAGCGCGCCCAGCCCGAACTTGCCGATGCGAACATGATGAATTGGGCGGCGTATCTGCGACGCGAAGCCCGAAACTCCGGCTACGAGATCCTGGACACGAGCCGGCTTACCGTCGAAGAGAGCGTGGCCGGCGTTCTGAAACATCTGGACCGGTAGCGGCTCGTGCTCAGTCACCGATCGGTAACTATTCTGCCATTGCGTATTCCGCCCGGGCGCGGCGGACGATATCGGCAACGAAATCGCTCTTGCCGCCGGTGTAGTGATCCCAATCGCCATGCGCCTCTTCGGCCAGGCGTCGTTTCAATGCCGCATAGTGCGCCGCGAATTCGGGGTGAGCCCGCAGATAGTCGCGGAAGAGCAGGCGCTCCCGGTGAGCCTCATTATCAGGCAGGCAAAGATAAAGCCGTGTGCCGTAAGGCTTCTCATCCCTGGTGAAGATCCAGCGGCCGCTGCCGTGGGGATCGCCGTGAAAGCGATATCCGTCCTCCTTCAGGCGTTCCGTCGCGTCGAGTCTTGCCAGCTCCGAGAGGAGGACCGCGTCGATATCGAGCTTCGGCTTGGCGCTTAACCCGGCAATGGCTGTGCTGCCGATGTGATGGAACGCTGCGGGATGACCCAGCAGCAGGCCGATCGCTTTGCTCCTGCCTTCAAAGAGACGTGGCCATTGCGGATCGTATTCGACAAGTGTGATCGGCCGCATCCGTCCTGTCTCCTTTCGCCGTGCCCAGTCCTCGCAATATGCTTCGGCGAGTCGGTCCTGTTATTTTGCCGGGAAAGGGCCGAGTCACCAAGCTGCGCCTTGCGAAACAGGTGCAAGGGATTATCTATCGCTCGATTTCATCAGGAGGAGATTTCATGAAGAAACGTATTCTGTTTACCGGCGGAAGCGGCAAGGCCGGACGTCACACCGTTCCCTGGCTGGTCAATGCCGGCTACGAAGTCCACAATGTCGACCTCGTGCCGCTGAACAGCCCCGGCGTCACCAATCTGCAGGCCGATGTCACCGATTCGGGACAAGTCTATAATGCCCTCACCATGCATCGCGATTTTCCCGATCTCGACCAGGGCAAGGGCGTACAGCCCTTCGATGCCGTCGTGCATTTCGCCGCCATTCCCCGCATTCTGATCAAGCCCGATAACGAGGCCTTTCGCATCAACACGATGAGCACTTACAATGTCATCGAGGCGGCCGCGAAGCTCGGTGTGAAGAAGATCATTATTGCCTCGAGCGAAACGACCTATGGCGTCTGCTTCGCCGAGGGCCATCGCGATTTCCATCACTTCCCGCTTGAAGAGGACTATGATGTCAATCCGATGGATTCCTACGGCCTGTCCAAGGTCGTGAACGAGAAGACCGCCCGCGCTTTTGCCGAACGCTTCGGCATCGACATCTATGCGCTGCGCATCGGCAATGTCATCGAGCCGCACGAATACGAGCGGTTCCCCGAATATTTTGCCGACAGCGAAATCCGCAAGCGCATTGCCTGGAGCTATATCGACGCCCGCGATCTTGGCCAGATCGTCCATCTCTGCATCGAGAAGAATGGCCTCGGCTTTCAGGTGTTCAATGCGGCGAACGATACGGTTTCGGCCAATACGCCATCGCGTGAGTTGGCGGCCAGGCACTATCCGAACGTCCCGTTCATACGCGAGATTGGTGAATATGAAGGTCTGCTGTCCAACCGCAAGATTCGCGAAGTCTTGGGTTTCAAGGAAGAACATGACTGGCGGAAATACGTGAAGCTCTGAGGCTCAACGATCGCCCAAGAAAGCCCGGGCGCCGCACTTCTGCCGCGCCCGGCAGAGGGGATTTGTTTCCGAACCTCTCTATTTGTTACGCAGCATAACCAAAAATGCTTCGGCAAACACTCGACAAATACAGCCATTTCTCTAAGTAGGTTTGGGTTCGCAACATCTCGTGTAGATTGTAGCGTGTGACACTGCCGATTTGCGCAGGTGTCCTGAACCGCCATCCCGTGGCAACCGGGCTTCATGAGTTGAGTTGAATCCGGTGGGTCACGGCGACAGAGAGTTTGCCGGCTGGTCCGGAGTAGACCAGCCGTTTCGGAGGTATCATGAAGGATAATGTTGCCCGTATTTTTGTTGGTTTCGATTCCAAAGAGGTCGTCGCCTATCACGTTCTGACGCAGAGCATCATCGAGCGCTCGTCGATCCCGGTGGTCTTCTCGCCGATCGTTCTCAACAATCTCGGCGGCATTTTCACGCGCGAGCGCAATCCGCTGCAGTCGACCGAATTTTCCTTTTCTCGCTTTCTCGTGCCGTATCTCAGCGACTATCAGGGCTGGAGCATCTTCATGGATTGCGACATGCTCGCCCGCGCCGATATCGCCGAACTCTGGGCGTTGCGCGACGACCGCTATGCGGCCATGTGTGTCAAGCACGACTATCAGCCAAAGATCGAGACCAAGTTCCTCGGCCAGACGCAGACCAAATACGAGAAGAAGAACTGGTCGAGCATGATCCTGTTCAACAACGCCAGGTGCACGGCCTTGTCGAAGGATTTCGTCAATACGGCAACCGGGCTTCAGCTGCACCAGTTCAAGTGGCTGGAGAATGACGGTGAGATCGGCGAGGTGCCGGTGACCTGGAACTATCTCGTCAACGAATATGACTACCGCGACGACGCCAAGCTCGTGCACTTCACCGATGGCGGTCCGTATTTCGAAGACTATCGCAATGACGACTATGCGGAAGAATGGTTCGCCATGCGCGACCGGATGCTGCACGTCCAGCAGAAGTGAGCGAAGTGGATCAGAAAACACCAGGCATAGCTGACATCGGCTCTTCGGCTGCGGGTTGCGCAGCCGGCCTGGATGGCGTCGATGAATGGCGTGCCGTGCTGGCGCGATTCTCCCATATCGTTCTGGTCGCCAATAGCGACGCGGTGGATATCGGGAGCCTGCGTTCGCAATTTCCGGAAACGGCGCTCTTCGTCTTCTTCAACAAGGTCTACAAGGTTCTCGACCGCCCGTTTAACGGATATTCGCTGCTGATCTCGCGCGGTCAGCCGCGCGGGGCCAACATTGTCTATCGGGGAGAAGTCGGCGAGGTCGTCAAATTCTTTCCGCGGGACTATTTCCTCGGCATCATGAATATCCGCCTCGGGCCGGAGGAGAAGCTCAATCCCGCCGCTGATTTCCAGGGCGCACCGACGGGCCATCTCGACCTTGTGGGTTTCTGCTCCGATTTCTACATGGAGAGCAAGTCGCCGACGAGCGGCTTTGCCATGGCGCTTTGGCTCAGCGATCTGAAGTTGCCCGGCGCGATCATTCTGGCCGGCTTCTCCGCCCGGCGCAGCCAGAAGTGGCGAGTCGTTTCGGCACATGATTGGAGTTTCGAGCAGACGTTCCTGCGCCTATTTGCCCGGCTGGGAAAGATCACGATCCATGGCGGGGTGGCGCTGAACCCTTATGTCCGGCTCGCCCAGCGCTTTACCGAACTCCCGCAGGCCGAAATCTCGCTTGCCGCAGCCGAGGTGTTGTCGGAACGACTCGGCAATACCGATGCCGAAGTCGACAAGCTGATCTCGCTGACGAATGTGATTCGCTCCGCGGACAGCTTCATGCGTCGCCTCCGGCCGAAATTTCTCAAGCGCAAGCCGAAAGGCTCTCCCGGAGAATCGTAGAGGCGAGGGGCGCCCTTTCGCTTCCATTTGCTGCGGCTTCGCCCCCGCGGCAGATCTTCCCTGCGGGCCTGTCCTGTGTGAAGCTGCGGGTCCGATTGGGAAAAAACAAAAAACGCTCTTGCCAATCGTTTCGTCGCGCCTTAAAGGGAGCGCCATGTCTTCGAACTGCTCCGGCGGTCCACCGCTTGAAGTGAATATTCGAAGGAAGAAGGGGTATAGCTCAGTTGGTAGAGCGGCGGTCTCCAAAACCGCAGGTCGTAGGTTCGAGCCCTGCTGCCCCTGCCATTTTCCTTGGTTTGACTGGCGCGTCGTTTTCGCAGCTTATTGAGTTGAGGATCATGCCGGCTTGGCGGCAAATTTTAGAAAACACCGTATTGCCTCTTGTTAAATCGGGAATCGGTGTTTATGTAGGGTTTAACAGACACGCGGTGCGTGGGGCTGATATGTTCAGCTTTACGCGCCGTAATTGCGTGGGCAGTCAATGGCATCCAAAACGAATCCACTAGCGTTTCTGCGGCAGGTGCGCTCCGAGACGTCGAAAATCACTTGGCCCTCACGCCGCGAGACGATGATCTCGACGGTGATGGTGCTCGTCATGGTCGTTTTCGCCTCGCTGTTTTTCTTTGCTGCTGACCAGCTTATCGGCTGGGTTCTCGGCTATGTGCTGAATACCGGCAATTGATATCGGGTGGAGATGAACATGGCGGCACGTTGGTACATCGTCCACGCTTATTCTAATTTCGAAAAGAAGGTGGCTGAATCCATTGAGGAGAAGGCCAGGCAGAAGGGTCTCGAACATCTGTTCGAGAAGATCCTCGTCCCGACCGAGAAGGTCGTTGAAGTTCGTCGTGGCCGGAAGGTTGACAGCGAACGCAAGTTCTTCCCGGGTTATGTGCTCGTTCGCGCCAACCTGACGGATGAAGCTTACCACCTGATCAAGAATACGCCGAAGGTCACTGGCTTCCTCGGCTCCGACAATAAGCCCGTTCCGATTCCGGATTATGAAGCCGAGCGCATTCTCGGTCAGGTCCAGGAAGGTGTCGAGCGGCCGAAGGCTTCCGTATCCTTCGAAATCGGCGAGCAGGTTCGTGTATCCGATGGTCCGTTCGCCTCGTTCAACGGCACGGTTCAGGATGTGGACGAAGAGCGTTCGCGCCTGAAGGTTGAAGTGTCGATCTTCGGCCGCGCTACGCCGGTCGAGCTGGAATACAGTCAGGTCGAGAAGGTCTGATTTTGTCTTATCGGGAGGTTGGTCTTGCGGCCAGCCTCTCGCTTGAGTTTGGATATGAGTAAATGCTTACTTATATCTCGCGGCTCAGCCGCAATCCGCGTGGAAGGGTCGGGTCTTAGCCGGACCTGGTGATCCGCACCACGCAACCGCAGCCGCCGGAGCGATCCGGCATAGTAGGCCGGGCAACCGGTCATGTAGAAAGGCAGAGAGAAATGGCTAAGAAAGTTGCAGGCCAGCTCAAGCTGCAGGTCAAGGCCGGCTCGGCGAATCCGTCGCCGCCGATCGGTCCTGCGCTTGGTCAGCGTGGCATTAACATCATGGAATTCTGCAAGGCGTTCAATGCCGCCACGCAGGAAATGGAAAAGGGTATGCCGATCCCGGTCGTCATCACCTACTACCAGGACAAGTCCTTCACCTTCGCAATGAAGCAGCCGCCGGTCAGCTACTTCCTGAAGAAGGAAGCAAAGATCCAGTCCGGCTCGAAGACCCCGGGCAAGGGCGCCAAGGCTGGCACTCTGACCAAGGCTCAGGTCAAGGCAATTGCCGAAGCCAAGATGAAGGATCTGAACGCCGCCGATATCGAAGGCGCAATGGCCATGATCGAGGGCTCTGCCCGCGCGATGGGCCTGGAAGTGGTGGGCTAAGACCATGGTAGCAAAGCGTATTCAGAAGATTCGTGAAGGCGTTGATCCGACCAAGCTTTATGCCCTGGATCTGGCCATCAACATGGTCAAGGAACGTGCCGTCGCCAAGTTCGACGAAACGGTCGAAATCTCGATGAACCTCGGCGTTGACCCGCGTCACGCCGACCAGATGGTTCGCGGCGTCGTCAACCTGCCGAACGGCACTGGCCGTACGGTTCGCGTTGCCGTCTTCGCTCGCGGCGCCAAGGCTGATGAAGCCAAGGCTGCCGGCGCTGACATCGTCGGTGCGGAAGACCTGGTCGAAATCGTTCAGGGCGGCAAGATCGACTTCGATCGTTGCATTGCGACCCCGGACATGATGCCGCTCGTCGGCCGCCTCGGTAAGGTTCTCGGCCCGCGTGGCATGATGCCGAACCCGAAGGTTGGCACCGTTACGATGGACGTCAAGGCAGCTGTTGAAGCTTCCAAGGGCGGCGCTGTCGAGTTCCGCGTCGAGAAGGCTGGTATCGTCCATGCCGGCATCGGCAAGGCTTCCTTCGAAGCCAAGGCTCTGGAAGAAAACATCCGCGCCTTTGCTGACGCCGTCATCAAGGCAAAGCCGGCTGGTGCCAAGGGCAACTACGTCAAGCGCGTAGCGATCTCCTCGACCATGGGTCCGGGCGTCAAGATCGAGCCGTCGACGGTTACGGCGCCGAGCGCCTGATTGGTTCTGCCGGGCTTTTGAGCCCGGCCTGTAAGAATTCCTGGCCCTTCGGGGCCGGGATTTCCGGAGAAATCCGGAATTCCTGTCCGAGATTGCAGGTGGTTATCCCTTAATCACTCAAGCCTGCATGAGACGGGTAAGACCCGAATTTTGAAGAAGCATCGCTTCGATGAACTCGGTTCGAGCCTTGGATGCCTTGTGCCTTGGAGCCGTCAGGCTCGAGCGCGAGGGGACAGGATCCTCAAGCGTCGCTTGGGATCTCTCTTGATCCCAGGAGGCAAAAGGCAACCCGGCAGGCCAGTTAACCCGGTCCTGTCAACTGGAGAAAAGCAGTGGAAAGAGCGGAAAAACGCGAATTCGTCACGGAACTGAACGAAGTCTTCAAGGCTTCGGGCTCAGTTGTCGTGGCCCACTATGCTGGTGCTACAGTCGCTCAGATGAACGATTTCCGTTCCAAGATGCGCGCTGCTGGCGGCACCGTCAAAGTCGCGAAGAACCGCCTGGCCAAAATTGCTCTTCAGGGCACGGATGCGGAAGGGATTTCCAATCTCTTCACTGGTCAGACGCTGATCGCATACAGCAATGACCCGATTACCGCTCCGAAGGTCGTCGTGGATTTCGCCAAGACCAACGATAAGATCGTTGTTCTGGGCGGCGCCATGGGAACAACAACGCTCAACGCCGAAGGTGTCAAGTCGCTCGCGACCCTGCCTTCGCTGGACGAGCTGCGCGCGAAGCTGCTGGGCATGATCCAGACTCCGGCTACCCGCATCGCAGGTGTTGTTGCAGCGCCGGCAAGTCAGCTTGCTCGCGTGTTCTCGGCCTACGCCAAGAAGGACGAAGCCGCGTAAGGCGGTTTTTCGCTGTTCATAACCAACCAGTTCGAACCGAACAAAAGGAACTACTAAAATGGCTGATCTCGCAAAGATCGTAGACGACCTCTCCTCGCTGACCGTTCTCGAAGCCGCAGAACTGTCCAAGCTTCTCGAAGAAAAGTGGGGCGTTTCCGCCGCTGCTCCGGTAGCTGTTGCTGCCGTTGCCGGCGGTGCTGGCGCTGCTGCTGCCGTTGAAGAAGAAAAGACCGAGTTCGACGTCATCCTCGCGGATGCCGGCGCGAACAAGATCAACGTCATCAAGGAAGTCCGCGCCATCACCGGCCTGGGCCTCAAGGAAGCCAAGGACCTCGTTGAAGCCGCTCCGAAGGCTGTCAAGGAAGCCGTTTCCAAGGCTGAAGCTGCTGACATCAAGAAGAAGCTCGAAGACGCCGGCGCTAAGGTCGACGTTAAGTAAGCTTGAAACTGCTTTGGGAGGTGGCTTTTTGCCGCCTCCCATTCGCCGTTTTTCTGAACGAATTACCCAAAAGCCGCGGGAAAAACGGCTTTTGGGTAATGGGTTCTTCAAGAGGATGGTCTCAAACCGAACCGCGACGCAATCCGGCTGAGCGGTTTTCGGTTAGATAGACGAGATTGAACTACTCATTGATTGATGGGGTCGCCTGGCCAGTGATTCCCATCCGTTGCAGGCCCGGGTGCAGGATTTTAAAGGAGCGACGATGGCTCAGACCCTTTCGTTCAACGGTCGCAGGCGCGTACGCAAGTTTTTTGGTAAGATTCCCGAAGTCGCAGAGATGCCGAACCTTATCGAGGTTCAGAAGGCGTCCTACGATCAGTTTCTCATGGTCGAAGAACCCAAGGGCGGCCGCCCGGACGAAGGTCTTCAGGCTGTCTTCAAGTCGGTTTTCCCGATCACCGATTTCTCCGGCGCTTCCATGCTGGAGTTCGTTTCCTATGAGTTCGAACCGCCGAAGTTCGACGTCGACGAGTGCCGCCAGCGCGACCTGACCTACGCCGCGCCGCTGAAGGTTACCCTCCGTCTGATCGTGTTCGATATCGATGAGGATACGGGCGCAAAGTCCATCAAGGACATCAAGGAACAGAGTGTCTACATGGGCGACATGCCGCTCATGACGAACAACGGTACGTTCATCGTGAACGGCACCGAGCGTGTGATCGTGTCGCAGATGCACCGTTCGCCGGGCGTCTTCTTCGATCACGACAAGGGCAAGAGCCATTCCTCCGGCAAGCTGCTCTTCGCTGCTCGCGTCATTCCGTATCGCGGTTCCTGGCTCGACATCGAATTCGACGCCAAGGACATCGTCTACGCCCGTATCGACCGCCGCCGCAAGATTCCGGTGACGTCGCTGCTGATGGCGCTCGGCATGGATGGCGAAGAAATTCTGTCGACCTTCTACACGAAGTCGCTCTATGAGCGCTCCGGCGATGGCTGGCGCATTCCCTTCAAGGCGGAAACGCTGAAGGGCGCCAAGACCGTTACCGACATGATCGACGCCGACACCGGCGAAGTTGTAGTCGAAGGCGGCAAGAAGCTCACGCCGCGCCTGCTGCGTCAGCTGCAGGACAAGGGCCTCAAGGCTCTGAAGGCGACCGACGAAGAACTTTACGGCCTGTTCCTGGCGGAAGACATCGTCAACTTCCAGACCGGCGAGATCTATCTCGAAGCCGGCGACGAAATCGACGAGAAGACCCTGCCTGTCATTCTGAAGGCTGGTTTCGACGAAATCCCGGTTCTCGGCATCGACCACATCAATGTCGGCGCCTACATCCGCAACACGCTGTCTGCGGACAAGAACGAGAACCGTCAGGACGCTCTGTTCGACATCTACCGCGTCATGCGTCCGGGTGAGCCGCCGACCATGGAATCGGCCGAAGCCATGTTCAACTCGCTGTTCTTCGACGCGGAGCGTTACGATCTCTCCGCCGTAGGCCGCGTGAAGATGAACATGCGTCTCGACCTCGACGTCGAAGATACCGTTCGCATCCTGCGCAAAGACGACATCCTGGCCGTGGTCAAGATGTTGGTCGAACTGCGCGACGGTAAGGGCGAAATCGACGACATCGACAACCTCGGCAACCGCCGTGTCCGTTCGGTCGGCGAATTGATGGAGAACCAGTATCGTCTGGGTCTGCTGCGCATGGAACGTGCGATCAAGGAACGTATGTCCTCGATCGAAATCGACACCGTCATGCCGCAGGATCTGATCAACGCAAAGCCGGCTGCCGCCGCCGTTCGCGAATTCTTCGGCTCGTCGCAGCTGTCGCAGTTCATGGACCAGGTGAACCCGCTTTCGGAAATCACCCACAAGCGCCGTCTTTCGGCTCTCGGCCCGGGCGGTCTGACCCGCGAGCGCGCCGGCTTCGAAGTCCGCGACGTTCATCCGACGCATTACGGTCGTATTTGCCCGATCGAAACGCCGGAAGGTCCGAACATCGGTCTTATCAACTCGCTGGCGACCTTCGCCCGCGTCAACAAGTACGGCTTCATCGAAAGCCCTTATCGCCGCATCATCGACGGTAAGGTGACCAACGACGTGCTCTACCTCTCCGCTATGGAAGAGGCGAAGTACTACGTTGCCCAGGCCAACGCCGAGCTCGACACCGACGGCTCCTTCATCGAGGAATTCGTCGTCTGCCGTCATGCCGGCGAAGTCATGCTCGCTCCGCGCGACAACATCAACCTGATGGACGTCTCGCCGAAGCAGCTGGTTTCTGTTGCTGCCGCTCTGATCCCGTTCCTGGAAAACGACGACGCCAACCGCGCTCTCATGGGCTCGAACATGCAGCGTCAGGCCGTGCCGCTTCTGCGTGCCGAAGCCCCGTTCGTCGGCACCGGCATGGAGCCGGTCGTCGCGCGTGACTCCGGTGCAGCTATCGGCGCCCGCCGCGGCGGCGTGGTCGACCAGGTCGACGCAACGCGTATCGTTATTCGCGCCACCGAAGACCTCGATCCGTCGAAGTCTGGCGTCGATATCTACCGCCTGATGAAGTTCCAGCGTTCGAACCAGAACACCTGCGTCAATCAGCGTCCGCTGGTTACCGTCGGTGACGTGGTCAACCGTGGCGACATCCTGGCTGACGGTCCGTCCACGGACCTCGGCGATCTCGCTCTCGGCCGGAACGTGCTCGTCGCGTTCATGCCGTGGAACGGCTACAACTACGAAGACTCGATCCTGCTCTCCGAGCGTATCGTTGCCGACGACGTGTTCACCTCCATCCACATCGAAGAATTCGAAGTGATGGCGCGTGACACCAAGCTCGGTCCGGAAGAAATCACCCGCGACATTCCGAACGTTTCGGAAGAAGCGCTGAAGAACCTGGACGAAGCCGGCATCGTTTACATCGGCGCCGAAGTTCAGCCGGGCGATATCCTCGTCGGCAAGATCACGCCGAAGGGCGAAAGCCCGATGACGCCGGAAGAAAAGCTCCTGCGCGCCATCTTCGGTGAAAAGGCATCCGACGTTCGCGATACCTCGATGCGCATGCCGCCCGGCACCTACGGTACGGTCGTCGAAGTTCGCGTCTTCAACCGTCACGGCGTCGAAAAGGACGAACGTGCAATGGCGATCGAGCGCGAAGAGATCGAACGCCTTGCCAAGGACCGCGACGACGAACAGGCGATCCTCGACCGTAACGTCTACGGCCGTCTGGTCGAGATGCTGCGTGGTCAGGTTGCTCTTGCTGGTCCGAAGGGTTTCAAGAAGGGCACGGAACTGTCGAATTCAGTCGTTTCGGAATATCCGCGTTCGCAGTGGTGGATGTTCGCCGTCGAGGACGAGAAGGTCCAGAGCGAGCTCGAAGCCCTGCGTGGCCAGTACGACGAATCCAAGTCGCGCCTTGAACAGCGCTTCATGGACAAGGTCGAGAAGGTCCAGCGCGGCGACGAAATGCCTCCGGGCGTCATGAAGATGGTCAAGGTCTTCGTCGCTGTTAAGCGCAAGATCCAGCCGGGCGACAAGATGGCAGGCCGTCACGGGAACAAGGGCGTGGTTTCGCGCATCGTTCCGGTCGAAGACATGCCGTTCCTGGAAGATGGCACGCATGTCGATATCGTGCTGAACCCGCTCGGCGTGCCCTCGCGCATGAACGTCGGTCAGATTCTCGAGACGCACCTCGGCTGGGCTTGCGCCGGCATGGGTCGTCAAATCGGTGAGCTGATCGAAGCCTACAAGGCGAGCGGCAACATCGAACCGCTGCGCAAGACGATCGACATGGTCGTCGGCGACGGTCCGAAGAGCGACGACGTGCACGAGTACGACGATGCATCGGTTCTGCGTCTTGCCGACCAGTGGAAGCGTGGCGTGTCCATCGCGACCCCGGTCTTTGACGGCGCCGGCGAGGTGGATGTCAACGAGATGCTGGAAATGGCGGGTCTCAAGCAGACCGGTCAGTCGACGCTGTACGACGGTCGTACCGGCGAGCAGTTCGACCGCCAGGTCACGGTTGGCTACATCTACATGCTGAAGCTGAACCACCTTGTCGACGACAAGATCCACGCCCGTTCGATCGGTCCGTACTCGCTCGTTACCCAGCAGCCGCTGGGCGGTAAAGCGCAGTTCGGCGGTCAGCGCTTCGGCGAAATGGAAGTCTGGGCGCTCGAAGCTTACGGTGCGGCCTACACGCTGCAGGAAATGCTCACGGTCAAGTCGGACGACGTGGCCGGCCGTACCAAGGTTTACGAAGCCATCGTTCGTGGCGACGACACCTTCGAAGCGGGCATTCCGGAAAGCTTCAACGTTCTCGTCAAGGAAATGCGCTCGCTGGGTCTCAGCGTCGAACTGGAAAACTCCAAGGTCGACGATCTGCAGACGGCAAGCCAGCTTCCCGACGCAGCCGAGTAATAGCCTGCGGGTGCGCGCTGTCGATCAGCGCGCACCGCTTGGAATATTGCAGCGCCGTTGGCGTCCCTTCGGATGCATGGCGCCGCAAGGCGGTTTTAAAGCGTCAGTCCGGTTCCCGGGATTTGCCGGCACTGTTCGCAATTCGAGGGCGTTTCGCCCCTAAAGGAGATAGGCATGAACCAAGAGGTCATGAATCTTTTCAATCCGCAGGTGCCTGCGCAGAATTTCGATTCCATCCGGATTTCGATCGCGTCGCCGGAGAAGATTCTTTCCTGGTCTTATGGCGAGATCAAGAAGCCGGAAACGATCAACTATCGTACGTTCAAGCCGGAACGCGATGGTCTTTTCTGCGCGCGAATCTTCGGACCGATCAAGGACTACGAATGCTTGTGCGGCAAGTACAAGCGCATGAAGTACAAGGGCATCATCTGCGAAAAGTGCGGCGTCGAAGTCACGCTGTCGCGCGTTCGCCGTGAGCGCATGGGCCATATCGAGCTCGCCGCTCCCGTTGCCCACATCTGGTTCCTGAAGTCGCTGCCTTCGCGTATTTCGACGCTGCTCGACATGACGCTGAAGGATGTGGAGCGCGTTCTCTACTTCGAAAACTACATCGTCACCGAGCCGGGCCTGACTGCTCTCAAGGAGCATCAGCTTCTCTCGGAAGAAGAGTACATGCTCGCCGTCGACGAATATGGCGAAGACCAGTTCACCGCCATGATCGGCGCTGAAGCGATCTACGAGATGCTGGCCAGCATGAACCTCGAAAAGATCGCCGGCGACCTGCGCTCCGAGCTTGCCGACACCACGTCGGATCTCAAGCAGAAGAAGCTGATGAAGCGCCTGAAGATCGTCGAGAACTTCATGGAGTCAGGCAACCGTCCGGAATGGATGATCATGAAGGTCGTCCCGGTCATCCCGCCGGACCTGCGCCCGCTGGTTCCGCTCGATGGCGGCCGCTTCGCGACCTCGGATCTGAACGATCTGTATCGCCGCGTCATCAACCGTAACAACCGCCTGAAGCGCCTCATCGAACTGCGTGCTCCGGGCATCATTATCCGCAACGAAAAGCGCATGCTGCAGGAATCTGTCGATGCGCTGTTCGACAACGGCCGCCGTGGCCGCGTCATCACCGGCGCCAACAAGCGTCCGCTGAAGTCGCTGTCCGACATGCTCAAGGGCAAGCAGGGCCGCTTCCGTCAGAACCTGCTCGGCAAGCGCGTCGACTATTCCGGACGTTCGGTCATCGTGACCGGTCCGGAACTGAAGCTGCACCAGTGCGGCCTGCCGAAGAAGATGGCGCTCGAGCTGTTCAAGCCGTTCATCTATGCCCGCCTCGACGCGAAGGGTTATTCCTCGACCGTCAAGCAGGCCAAGAAGCTGGTCGAAAAGGAAAAGCCGGAAGTCTGGGATATCCTCGACGAGGTCATCCGCGAGCATCCGGTTCTGCTGAACCGCGCACCGACGCTGCACCGCCTGGGCATCCAGGCCTTCGAACCCACGCTGGTCGAAGGCAAAGCTATCCAGCTGCACCCGCTCGTCTGCACGGCCTTCAACGCCGACTTCGACGGCGACCAGATGGCTGTTCACGTGCCGCTCTCGCTGGAAGCCCAGCTTGAAGCCCGCGTGCTGATGATGTCGACCAACAACATTCTGCATCCGGCAAACGGCGCGCCGATCATCGTTCCCTCGCAGGACATGGTTCTCGGCCTGTACTATCTGTCGATCCTGAACCAGAACGAGCCGGGCGAAGGCATGGCCTTCTCCGACCTCGGCGAGCTGCATCACGCTCTCGAAAACAAGGTCGTGACGCTGCACTCGAAGATCCGTGGCCGCTTCAAGTCGGTCGACGAAGAGGGCAAGCCCTATTCGAAGATCTATGAGACGACGCCGGGCCGCCTGCTCATCGGCGAATTGTTGCCGAAGCACGGCAAGGTGACCTTCGACATCTGCAACCAGGAAATGACCAAGAAGAACATCTCCAAGATGATCGACACGGTCTACCGCCATTGCGGCCAGAAGGACACGGTCATTTTCTGCGACCGCATCATGCAGCTTGGCTTCTCTCATGCCTGCCGCGCCGGCATTTCGTTCGGCAAGGACGACATGGTCATCCCGGACACCAAGGTTAAGATCGTCGGCGATACTGAAGCGCTCGTGAAGGAATACGAGCAGCAGTACAATGACGGCCTGATCACCCAGGGCGAGAAGTACAACAAGGTCGTCGACGCCTGGGGCAAGGCCACGGAAAAGGTCGCCGAAGAAATGATGGCCCGCATTAAGGCCGTCGAATTCGACGAAAAGACCGGTCGCCAGAAGCCGATGAACTCGATCTACATGATGAGCCACTCGGGTGCTCGTGGTTCTCCGAACCAGATGCGCCAGTTGGGCGGCATGCGTGGCCTCATGGCCAAGCCGTCGGGCGAAATCATCGAGACGCCGATCATCTCGAACTTCAAGGAAGGCCTCACCGTTAACGAGTACTTCAACTCGACGCACGGTGCCCGTAAGGGTCTGGCCGACACCGCCTTGAAGACCGCGAACTCCGGTTACCTGACCCGCCGTCTCGTCGACGTCGCGCAGGACTGCATCGTCACGCACGTCGATTGCGGTACCGAGAACGGCCTCACCATGACCGCCATCGTCGATGCCGGTCAGGTCGTCGCCTCGCTCGGCGCCCGCATCCTCGGCCGTACGGCCCTGGACGATATCGATCATCCGGTCACGGGTGAGCGTATTGTTGACGCCGGCAAGATGATCCTGGAACCGGATGTCATCGAGATCGAGAAGGCTGGTATCCAGTCGATCCGCATCCGTTCGGCGCTGACCTGCGAAATCCAGACGGGCGTATGCTCGGTCTGCTACGGCCGTGACCTTGCTCGCGGTACGCCTGTCAACATCGGTGAAGCTGTAGGCGTTATTGCCGCGCAGTCGATCGGTGAGCCGGGCACCCAGCTGACCATGCGTACCTTCCACTTGGGCGGCACGGCGACCGTGGTCGACCAGTCGTTCCTGGAAGCCTCTTACGAGGGCACGGTTCAGATCAAGAACCGCAACATGCTGCGCAACTCCGATGGCAACCTCGTTGCCATGGGCCGCAACATGACGGTCCAGATCCTGGACGAACGCGGTGTTGAACGCTCTTCGCAGCGCGTTGCTTACGGCTCGAAGCTGTATGTCGATGACGGCGACAAGGTGAAGCGCGGTCAGCGTCTGGCAGAGTGGGACCCCTATACCCGTCCGATGATGACGGAAGTGGCCGGTACGGTTCACTTCGAAGACGTCGTCGACGGTCTCTCGGTCCTCGAAGCGACGGACGAGTCCACCGGCATCACCAAGCGTCAGGTTATCGACTGGCGCTCGACGCCGCGCGGCTCCGATCTGAAGCCGGCGATCGTCATCAAAGACGCCAGCGGCAATGTCGCCAAGCTCTCGCGCGGTGGCGAAGCCCGCTTCCTGCTCTCGGTCGACGCGATCCTGTCGGTCGAGCCGGGCACGAAGGTGTCGCAGGGTGACGTTCTCGCCCGTTCGCCGCTGGAAAGCGCCAAGACCAAGGACATCACCGGTGGTCTGCCGCGCGTTGCCGAACTGTTCGAAGCTCGTCGTCCGAAGGACCACGCCATCATCGCTGAGATCGATGGTACGATCCGCCTCGGCCGCGACTACAAGAACAAGCGTCGCGTCATCATCGAGCCGGCGGAAGACGGTGTCGAGCCGGTCGAATACCTGATCCCGAAGGGCAAGCCCTTCCACCTTCAGGAAGGCGACTATATCGAAAAGGGTGACTACATCCTCGACGGTAACCCGGCTCCGCACGACATCCTGGCGATCAAGGGCGTGGAGGCACTGGCTTCCTACCTGGTCAACGAAATCCAGGAAGTCTACCGCTTGCAGGGCGTTGTCATCAACGACAAACACATCGAAGTGATTGTCCGTCAGATGCTGCAGAAGGTTGAGATCACCGATGCAGGCGACAGCCAGTACATCGTCGGCGACAACGTCGACCGGATCGAACTGGACGACGCAAACGACCGCCTGATCGAAGAAGGCAAGAAGCCTGCTTACGGCGATCCGGTTCTGCTCGGGATCACCAAGGCATCGCTGCAGACGCCGTCCTTCATCTCGGCCGCATCCTTCCAGGAAACAACGAAGGTGCTGACCGAAGCTGCAATCGCCGGCAAGACCGACGGTCTGCAGGGTCTGAAGGAAAACGTCATCGTCGGCCGCCTCATCCCGGCCGGTACTGGCGGTACCATGACGCAGATCCGCCGTATCGCAACGGCCCGCGACGAGCTGATCCTCGAAGAGCGCCGCAAGGGCACGGGCGCCGGCGTCGCAACGCCGATGCTGCAGGACCTCGCCAGCGAGAACACTCCGGCCGAGTAAGCCGGTGCTGAATTGACGAAAATCAAAACCGCCCGGAGCGATCCGGGCGGTTTCTTTTTGCGCAACGATGAAATCGAATGGGTGAGGGGAGGCCGCCTTCGCAGGGCAGCCGTCGTCCCGATCAGCGGAAGCGGATGATTGCGACTTCGCCTTCGAGGGCGCCTTGATAGGCGGAGGCGTGCGGCTCTTCGTCCGGTATGTCGGTCAGAAGCCCGATCTGGTCGAGATCAGCCTCGATGAAACCTTCTTCGGCGAGCGCATTCAATGCCTCGCGCACGGCGGTATCGTCATCGGGCGCTTTCAGCATGACATGCAGGTCAATGCCTTCGCCGCCATCGGACTCGTATCCCTTGCCGATGATGATGAAGACCATGGGGCCGTCGGAATTGTTGTCGTTGTCTGGCGCAGTAATCATGGATCTTCCTTCGGGAGTGTCGAATCGACCCGGCGATTCTCTCAGATGGTCCGGGTCTGGCGGATGGAAAAGTCCTCCTGTGATTCCTTATAGGGATTTTGACAAAATACCAAAGTCCATCTTGCCGAAGGGACGGGGATTCCGTATCCAATGCTTCAAATGGCTGGTTTGACCGGGGTTTCCGGGCTTTGTGACAAAGATAATTTCTTAACCGGCCTTGACGAACGGGCGGGAAACCAGTAGTACCGCCGCCATCGGAACCCATGTGAGGCATGGCTGTTCGGGGCGACGCGCCCTGAAGTTCACCTCAAACAAGGTTCTAAACGCACGTTGAAGACACGAATGCTGCACGCAAGACGCTATAAAGGCGTCCTCTGCTTTTTTGTGGTCCATCTGCGAAAGCGGATCGGGCCACGTTTTGCGCATTGAGACGAACGTGTGTCGTTGCCGGTGACGGCGAAAGTCATGCCCGCAAGGGTGTCGAGATAGATTTACAAGGGATGGTTGAATGCCTACCGTAAACCAGCTGATCCGCAAGCCTCGCCAGGCGCAGGTAAAGCGTAACAAGGTTCCCGCTCTTCAGGAGAACCCGCAGAAGCGCGGCGTTTGCACCCGCGTCTACACGACCACGCCGAAGAAGCCGAACTCGGCTCTGCGTAAGGTCGCAAAGATCCGCCTCACCAACGGCTTCGAAGTCATTGGTTACATCCCCGGCGAAGGTCACAACCTTCAGGAGCACTCTGTCGTCATGATCCGTGGCGGCCGCGTGAAGGACCTTCCGGGTGTTCGCTACCACATCATCCGTGGCGTTCTCGATACCCAGGGTGTCAAGAACCGCAAGCAGCGCCGTTCGAAGTACGGTGCGAAGCGTCCGAAGTAATTCGGTTTTTTAGATAATCCGGCGCTGCGCGAGGTTCTCCGCGTGGTGAAGCGTCGCAAACAGTTGAGAGACGAGAAGTTACATGTCCCGACGTCATAGAGCAGAAAAGCGTGAGATCAATCCGGACCCGAAGTTCGGCGATCTGGTTGTCACCAAGTTCATGAATGCCATCATGCTGGACGGCAAGAAGTCCGTAGCAGAAAACATCGTATATGGCGCGTTTGACGCCGTGCAGGGCAAGGCAAAGCAGGAGCCGCTCGGCGTGTTCCATCAGGCTTTGGATAACATCGCTCCGCACGTTGAAGTCCGCTCGCGCCGCGTCGGTGGTGCTACGTACCAGGTTCCGGTTGATGTGCGTCCGGAGCGCCGTCAGGCTCTCGCCATTCGTTGGTTGATCACTGCTGCTCGCAAGCGTAACGAGACCACGATGGTTGACCGTCTGTGCGGCGAACTTCTCGATGCCTCCAACAACCGCGGCGCTGCCGTCAAGAAGCGCGAAGACACGCACAAGATGGCTGATGCCAACCGTGCGTTCTCGCATTATCGCTGGTAATCCCGAACGGTTTCGGAAAGGCAGTCCGTTATGGCTCGCGAATATAAAATCGAAGACTACCGTAATTTCGGTATCATGGCGCACATCGACGCCGGCAAGACCACGACCACCGAGCGTATTCTTTACTACACCGGCAAGTCGCACAAGATCGGCGAAGTGCACGACGGCGCAGCCACCATGGACTGGATGGAGCAGGAGCAGGAGCGTGGCATCACGATTACCTCCGCTGCTACCACGACCTTCTGGAAGGGCCGCGACGGCAAGACCCGCCGCTTCAACATCATCGACACCCCCGGCCACGTCGACTTCACCATCGAAGTCGAGCGTTCGCTGCGCGTTCTCGACGGTGCCATCGCCCTGCTCGACGCCAACGCCGGCGTTGAGCCGCAGACGGAAACCGTCTGGCGTCAGGCTGAGAAGTATCATGTTCCGCGCATGATCTTCTGCAACAAGATGGACAAGACCGGCGCTGACTTCTATCGCTCGGTCGAGATGATCAAGACCCGTCTCGGCGCCACTGCCGTCGTCATGCAGCTGCCGATCGGCGCTGAAAGCGACTTCAAGGGCGTTATCGACCTGATCGAGATGAACGCTCTCATCTGGCGCGACGAATCGCTCGGCGCTCAGTGGGACGTCGTCGAAATCCCGGAAGACATGAAGGCAAAGGCTGCCGAATATCGCGAAAAGCTGATCGAGACCGTTGTCGAGATCGACGAAGCCGCGACCGAAGCCTATCTCGAAGGCAACCTGCCTGACAACGATCAGATCCGCGCGCTCGTCCGTCGCGGCACGATCGACGTCAAGTTCCATCCGATGTTCTGCGGCACCGCATTCAAGAACAAGGGTGTTCAGCCGCTGCTCGACGCCGTTGTCGACTATCTGCCGTCGCCGCTCGACATTCCGGCGATCAAGGGTATCGATTTCAAGACGGAAGCTGAAATCGAGCGTCATGCTGACGACAGCGAACCGCTGTCGATGCTGGCATTCAAGATCATGAACGACCCCTTCGTCGGTTCGCTCACCTTCGCCCGCATCTATTCCGGCAAGCTCGAAAAGGGTGCGTCGGTCATGAACACGGTCAAGGACAAGCGCGAGCGCGTCGGTCGTATGCTGCAGATGCACTCGAACTCGCGTGAAGACATCGAAGAAGCCTTTGCAGGTGACATCGTTGCTCTCGCCGGCCTTAAGGAAACCACCACGGGCGACACGCTCTGCGATCCGCTGAAGCCGGTTGTTCTCGAGCGCATGGAATTCCCCGAGCCGGTCATTCAGATCGCGATCGAGCCGAAGACCAAGGGCGACCAGGAAAAGATGGGCCTCGCGCTCAACCGCCTGGCTGCCGAAGATCCGTCCTTCCGCGTGAAGACGGACCAGGAATCGGGCCAGACGATCATCGCCGGCATGGGCGAACTGCATCTCGACATCATCGTCGACCGTATGCGTCGTGAATTCAAGGTTGAAGCTACCGTTGGCGCGCCGCAGGTTGCTTATCGCGAAACCATCACGCGCCAGACGGAAAAGGACTACACCCACAAGAAGCAGTCGGGTGGTACCGGTCAGTTCGCTCGCGTCAAGATCGTGTTCGAACCGAACCCGGAAGGCGACGATTTCAAGTTCGAGTCCAAGATCGTCGGCGGTTCTGTTCCGAAGGAATACATTCCGGGCGTTCAGAAGGGTATCGAAAGCGTTCTGTCTTCCGGCCCGCTGGCTGGTTTCCCGATGCTCGGCGTCAAGGCGACGCTCATCGACGGTGCCTTCCACGACGTCGACTCGTCGGTTCTGGCCTTCGAAATCGCTTCCCGCGCTTGCTTCCGTGAAGCAGCCCGCGAAGCCGGCGCCCAGCTCCTCGAGCCGATGATGAAGGTCGAAGTCGTAACGCCGGAAGACTACGTCGGTGACGTTATCGGCGACCTGAACTCGCGTCGTGGTCAGATCCAGGGCCAGGAAAGCCGCGGTATCGCTGTTGTCATCAACGCGAACGTCCCGTTGGCGAACATGTTCAAGTACGTCGATAACCTGCGTTCGATGTCTCAGGGTCGTGCACAGTACACGATGACCTTTGACCACTACGCACCGGTTCCGTCGAACGTCGCACAGGAAATCCAGGCAAAGTATTCCGGTCAGAAGTGACCGGAATACCAATTGACCGATAACAAGAATTGATCCCTCAGGGGACAGCAAAACGGAGAGCCGAAAATGGCAAAGAGTAAGTTTGAGCGCAATAAGCCGCACGTTAACATTGGGACGATCGGGCACGTTGACCACGGCAAGACGTCCTTGACGGCAGCGATCACGAAGTACTTCGGCGAGTTCAAGGCGTACGACCAGATCGACGCTGCTCCGGAAGAGAAGGCTCGTGGCATCACGATCTCGACGGCCCACGTTGAATACGAGACGCCGAACCGTCACTATGCGCACGTTGACTGCCCCGGCCACGCCGACTACGTCAAGAACATGATCACGGGTGCCGCACAGATGGACGGCGCGATCCTGGTTTGCTCTGCCGCTGACGGCCCGATGCCGCAGACGCGCGAGCACATCCTGCTCGCTCGCCAGGTTGGCGTTCCGGCAATCGTTGTGTTCCTGAACAAGGTCGACCAGGTTGACGACGCAGAACTTCTCGAGCTCGTCGAGCTTGAAGTTCGCGAACTTCTGTCGTCCTACGACTTCCCGGGCGACGACATCCCGGTTGTCAAGGGTTCGGCGCTTGCCGCTCTTGAAGATTCGGACAAGAAGATCGGCGAAGACGCGATCCGCGAGCTGATGGCAGCTGTTGACGCCTACATCCCGACGCCAGAGCGTCCGATCGACCAGCCGTTCCTGATGCCGATCGAAGACGTGTTCTCGATCTCCGGCCGTGGTACGGTTGTGACGGGCCGCGTCGAGCGTGGTATCGTCAAGGTTGGTGAAGAAGTCGAAATCGTCGGCATTCGTCCGACGTCGAAGACGACGGTTACCGGCGTTGAAATGTTCCGCAAGCTGCTCGATCAGGGCCAGGCCGGCGACAACATCGGCGCGCTGATCCGCGGTGTTAACCGTGACGGCGTCGAGCGTGGTCAGATCCTGTGCAAGCCGGGCTCCGTCAAGCCGCACAAGAAGTTCATGGCTGAAGCCTACATCCTGACGAAGGAAGAAGGCGGCCGTCATACGCCGTTCTTCACGAACTACCGTCCGCAGTTCTACTTCCGTACGACTGACGTGACCGGCATCGTGACGCTTCCGGAAGGCACGGAAATGGTTATGCCTGGCGACAACGTCACCGTTGCCGTCGAGCTGATCGTTCCGATCGCGATGGAAGAAAAGCTTCGCTTCGCTATCCGCGAAGGCGGCCGTACCGTCGGCGCAGGCATCGTTGCCTCCATCGTCGAGTAATTCGAAGCCGGCCACTCCCTCCGAGTGGCCGATTCGATGACATTATTATGATGCAGGCGGCTTTAGCCGCTTGCTTATGACATGGAAATGTTGCAAATGGCGCGCGAGCGCGATTTGCGTGCTGCTTCGGATAACGAAGCGGTCGAAGAGATTAACAATTAAGGTGGGCCGAAAGGTCTGAAGAAGTGGATGGGGATGCCGTCGCCGGCGTCCCTCTCGATCTTTGAAACCGGTGGTCCGCCTTAGGAAAACGAACAATCCGTGCCCTTTTTTAAGCGGCGCGCGAGATAACAAAACACAAGGATAACGTCGAATGAACGGCCAAAATATCCGCATTCGCCTGAAGGCGTTCGATCACCGGATTCTCGATGCTTCCACGCGCGAGATCGTGTCGACGGCGAAGCGCACCGGTGCTAGCGTCCGGGGCCCCGTTCCGCTTCCGACCCGCATCGAGAAGTTTACGGTAAACCGGTCCCCGCACATCGACAAGAAGAGCCGCGAGCAGTTCGAGATGCGCACGCATAAGCGCCTCCTCGACATCGTTGACCCGACTCCGCAGACGGTAGACGCGCTGATGAAGCTCGATCTCGCCGCCGGTGTCGATGTTGAGATCAAGCTCTGAGACCTCTGGTCCTCGAGCTGAGTGAGAAGGATTGAACCGATGCGTTCAGGTGTGATTGCACAGAAGGTGGGAATGACCCGCGTCTATAACGACGCCGGCGAGCATGTCCCGGTAACCGTATTGCGTTTGGATGGCTGCCAGGTCGTAGCCCAGCGCACAGTTGAAAAGAATGGCTACACCGCAGTTCAGCTGGGTGCCGGCCAGGCTAAAGTTAAGAACACGACGAAGGCCCTGCGCGGTCATTTCGCCGTCGCAAGCGTTGAGCCGAAGGCCAAGCTCGTTGAATTCCGCGTTACGGACGACAACCTGCTGGAAGTTGGCACCGAGCTGAAGGCTGCTCACTTCACGGCGGGCCAGCTCGTCGACGTGACCGGTACGACGATCGGTAAGGGCTTTGCCGGCGCCATCAAGCGTCACGGCTTCGGCGGTCTGCGCGCCACGCACGGTGTGTCGGTTTCGCACCGCTCGCACGGTTCGACCGGCTCGCGCCAGGACCCGGGCAAGGTGTTCAAGAACAAGAAGATGGCTGGTCACATGGGCCAGACGCGCGTGACGACGCAGAACCTTGAAGTGGTTTCGACCGATGAAGATCGCGGTCTGATCCTGGTCAAGGGTGCGGTTCCCGGCTCCAAGGGTGCCTGGATCATCGTGCGCGACGCCGTCAAGTCGGCAGCGAAGTAAGGGAGCCAAACCAATGGAATTGAACGTCAAGACCCTTGAGGGCAAAGACGCTGGGAAGGTTTCCCTTTCTGACGCGATTTTCGGCCTCGAGCCGCGTGAAGACATTCTTGCCCGCGTCATTCGCTGGCAGCTTGCCAAGAAGCAGCAGGGCACGCATCAGGCAAAGGGCCGCGCGGATGTCGCGCGCACCGGCGCCAAGATGTACAAGCAGAAGGGTACGGGCCGCGCTCGTCACCATTCGGCTCGCGCTCCGCAGTTCCGCGGCGGTGGTAAGGCTCACGGCCCAGTCGCTCGCAGCCACGAGCACGATCTGCCGAAGAAGGTTCGCGCCCTCGGCCTGCGTCACGCTCTCTCTGCCAAGTTCAAGGCTGAAGATGTGATTGTCATCGACAATCTCGTCGCAACCGAAGCCAAGACCAAGGCACTCGCTGGTGCTTTCGAAACGCTCGGCCTGACGAACGCTCTGTTCATCGGCGGTGCTGAACTCGACAGCAACTTCAAGCTCGCAGCCCAGAACATCCCGAACATCGATGTTCTGCCGGTTCAGGGCATCAACGTTTATGACATCCTGCGCCGCGGCAAGCTCGTGCTGTCCAAGGCTGCAGTTGAAGCTCTAGAGGAGCGTTTCAAGTGACGGATCTTCGCCATTATGATGTGATCGTTTCTCCTGCGATCACCGAAAAGTCCACGCTGCTTTCGGACAATAACCAGGTTGTTTTCAACGTTGCCAAGAACGCGACGAAGCCGGAAATCAAGGCTGCCGTCGAAGCGCTCTTCGGCGTCAAGGTGACGGCCGTTAACACTCTGCTGCGCCTCGGCAAGACCAAGCGGTTCAAGGGTCTCGTCGGCAAGCAGAAGGACGTGAAGAAGGCTGTTGTGACGCTCGCCGAAGGCCAGTCGATCGACGTCTCCACCGGTCTCTGAGGAATAAGAAAATGGCATTGAAAACATTCAATCCGACGACCCCGAGCCAGCGTCAGCTGGTCATCGTCGATCGCTCCTCGCTCTACAAGGGCAAGCCGGTCAAGACGCTGACGGAAGGCCTGACCTCCAAGGGTGGCCGTAACAACACCGGCCGCATCACCGTTCGCTTTCAGGGCGGCGGTCACAAGCGCAGCTATCGTCTGGTCGACTTCAAGCGTCGCAAGTTCGACGTTGAAGCATCGGTCGAGCGTATCGAATACGATCCGAACCGTACCGCTTACATCGCTCTGGTGAAGTACACGGACGGCGAACTGGCCTACATCCTCGCTCCGCAGCGTCTTGCTGCCGGCGACAAGGTCATTGCTTCGGAAAAGGCAGTGGACGTGAAGCCGGGCAACACCATGCCGCTTCAGTTCATCCCGGTCGGCTCCATCATCCACAATGTGGAAATGAAGCCGGGCAAGGGCGGCCAGATCGCTCGCTCCGCCGGTTCCTACGCGCAGCTCGTCGGTCGTGACCAGGGCATGGCGATCCTTCGCCTCAACTCCGGCGAACAGCGCCTCGTGCATGGCACCTGCCTTGCAACGATCGGTGCGGTTTCGAACCCGGATCATGCTAACATCAACGACGGTAAGGCCGGTCGTTCGCGTTGGCGTGGCAAGAAGCCGCATAACCGCGGCGTCGTCATGAACCCGGTTGACCATCCGCACGGCGGTGGTGAAGGCCGCACCTCTGGTGGTCGCCATCCGGTGACCCCGTGGGGCAAGCCGACCAAGGGCAAGCGTACGCGGTCGAACAAGTCGACCGACAAGATGATTATGCGCTCGCGCCATCAGCGCAAGAAGTAAGAGAGGAAGTCTCAAGTGGCTCGTTCAGTATGGAAAGGTCCGTTTGTTGACGGCTATCTTCTCAAGAAGGCTGAGAAGGTGCGCGAAGGCGGACGTAGCGAAGTAATCAAGATGTGGAGCCGTCGCTCCACCATCATGCCGCAGTTCGTCGGTCTCACCTTCGGCGTCTACAACGGCAGCAAGCACATTCCGGTCAGCGTCAATGAAGACATGGTCGGACACAAGTTCGGCGAGTTCGCCCCGACCCGTACCTATTATGGTCACGGTGCGGACAAGAAGGCGAAGAGGAAGTAACAATGGGCAAGGCAAAAACCGAACGCCGGCTGAAGGACAATGAGGCGCAGGCAGTTGCGCGCACGCTCCGTGTCAGCCCGCAGAAGCTCAACCTGGTCGCGGCTCAGATCCGTGGCAAGAAGGTTGACCGCGCGCTCGCAGAGCTGGAATTCTCGCGCAAGCGTATCGCTGGCGCTGTGAAGAAGACGCTCGAATCTGCGATCGCCAATGCAGAAAACAACCACGATCTCGACGTTGACTCGCTGGTCGTAGCGGAAGCTTACGTGGGCAAGTCGATCGTCATGAAGCGTTTCCACGCTCGTGGCCGCGGCCGTGCGTCTCGCATCGAGCGTCCGTTCGCGCACCTGACGATCGTCGTTCGTGAAGTGGAAGCTCAAGGGGAGGCCGCATAATGGGTCAGAAAATCAATCCGATCGGCTTTCGTCTTGGCATCAACCGTACCTGGGATAGCCGCTGGTTTGCGGACAATGCCGAGTATGGCCAGCTCCTCCACGAAGACCTGAAGATGCGCAAGTTCGTCATGAACGAACTGAAGCAGGCTGGTATCTCCAAGGTGGTCATCGAGCGTCCGCACAAGAAGTGCCGCGTCACGATCCACTCGGCTCGTCCGGGCCTGATCATCGGCAAGAAGGGCGCTGACATCGACAAGCTCCGCAAGAAGCTGTCGGACATGACGAATTCCGAAACGCACCTCAACATCGTTGAAGTTCGCAAGCCGGAAATCGACGCGACGCTGGTTGCCCAGTCGATCGCTCAGCAGCTGGAACGCCGTGTTGCTTTCCGTCGCGCCATGAAGCGCGCCGTTCAGTCCGCGATGCGTCTTGGCGCCGAAGGCATCAAGATCACCTGCGCCGGCCGTCTCGGCGGTGCTGAAATCGCTCGTACGGAATGGTACCGCGAAGGCCGCGTGCCGCTGCATACGCTGCGCGCCGACATCGACTACGGTACGGCTGAAGCAGAAACCGCTTTCGGTATCTGCGGCATCAAGGTCTGGATCTTCAAGGGCGAAATCCTTGAGCACGATCCGATGGCCTCCGAACGCCGCGCGCTCGAAGGCGACGCCCAGGGTCCGGCTAGCCGCGATCGCGATAGAGACCGCCGCCGCGACAACGCCTGATAGCGTACGTGGCAGATAAGTTCGGAGAATAAGAAAATGTTGCAGCCAAAGCGTACGAAGTACCGCAAGCAATTCAAGGGCCGCATCAAGGGCGTTGCCAAGGGTGGTTCTGATCTGGCGTTCGGCGAATTCGGCCTGAAGTCGCAAGAGCCCAACCGCGTCAACGCTCGTGAGATCGAAGCGGCTCGCCGCGCGATCACGCGCTATATGAAGCGCGCCGGCCGTGTATGGATCCGCGTGTTCCCGGATGTTCCGGTAACCGCAAAGCCGACCGAAGTCCGTATGGGTAAAGGTAAGGGCTCTGTCGAATACTGGGCATGCAAGGTCAAGCCCGGCCGTATGATGTTCGAGATCGACGGTGTGAGCGAAGAAATCGCTCGTGAGGCTCTGCGCCTCGGCGCTGCCAAGCTCTCGGTCAAGACGCGCTTCGTACAGCGCATTGCAGAGTAAGGAAGAAGCTCATGAAAGCCGCAGATGTTCGCGCCCTGAGCGCCGACCAACTCAAGGACGAGCTTGCCAAGCTGAAGAAGGAGCAGTTCAACCTGCGCTTTCAGAAGGCGACCGGCCAGCTCGAGAAGTCCTCGCGCATCAACGAAGTCCGTAAGGACATCGCTCGCGTAAAAACCATTGCCCGCCAGAAGGCGGCAGAAGCAAAGGCCTAAAGGAAAAATAACATGCCGAAGCGCATTCTGCAGGGCGTCGTGGTCAGCGACAAGAACGAGAAGACGGTAGTTGTCCGCGTTGAGCGTCGTTTCGCTCACCCGCTGCTCCAGAAGACCGTTCGTCGTTCCAAGAAGTACAAGGCTCACGACGAAAACAATCAGTACAAGACCGGCGACGTCGTTTCCATCGAGGAATGCGCGCCGATCTCCAAGGATAAGACCTGGACGGTCATTTCCGCCCAGTCCAAGTAACAGAATTTCGCTCAGGCCCTTGCGTCTGGGCGAAATATCTGTATGAAGCACGAGCTTGGAAGCAGGACGCTCGAGAACGGGCGTTCTTTTGCTTTATTGATGGCCGGCAGAGACGATCCTTGGGGTCCCGACGCCAGGCATAATCAGACAAGACACTAGTCCATAAGCCGGGGTAGGGGGTCGATTGGCCCAACCATTCCGGTAACAACAAGAAGGCGACCTGACATGATTCAGATGCAAACAAACCTCGACGTGGCGGATAATTCCGGCGCACGTCGTGTCATGTGCATCAAGGTGCTGGGCGGCTCGAAGCGCAAGTATGCTTCTATCGGCGACGTTATCGTCGTTTCGATCAAGGAAGCTATCCCGCGCGGCCGTGTGAAGAAGGGTGACGTGATGAAGGCGGTTGTCGTTCGCACCGCCAAGGACATCCGTCGTCCGGATGGCAGCGTCATCCGCTTCGATACCAACGCAGCAGTCCTCATCGACAACAAGAAAGAGCCGATCGGCACCCGTATCTTCGGACCGGTTCCGCGCGAACTTCGCGCCAAGAACCACATGAAGATCATCTCGCTGGCTCCAGAAGTACTGTAAGGAGCGGAGCGATGCAGAAGATCCGTAAAGGCGACAAGGTTGTCGTATTGACCGGTAAGGACAAGGGCCGTACCGGCGAAGTCATTCAAGTGCTGCCGAAGGAAGACCGTGCGGTCGTTCGTGGCGTCAACGTCATCAAGCGCCATCAGCGCCAGACGCAGACCCAGGAAGCCGGCATCATCAGCAAGGAAGCCTCGCTTCACCTGTCCAACCTGGCAGTCGTCGACAAGGACGGTAAGCCGACCCGCGTCGGTTTCAAGGTTGTGGATGGCAAGAAGGTCCGCGTGGCGAAGACCTCTGGAGAAGTGATCGATGGCTGAGGTAAAGTACGAGCCGCGGCTCAAGAAGGAATACGTTGCTCGCATCCGTGCAGCCATGCAGGAGAAGTTCTCCTACGCTAACGAGATGCAGATCCCGAAGCTGGACAAGATCGTGATCAACATGGGCGTTGGCGAAGCGACGGCTGATTCGAAGAAGCCGACCGTTGCTGCTGCCGACCTGGCGGCCATCGCTGGCCAGAAGCCGGTCATCACCCGCGCACGCAACTCCATCGCTGGCTTCAAGGTCCGCGAAAATATGCCGATCGGCGCGAAGGTCACCCTGCGCGGCGCCCGCATGTACGAGTTCCTGGATCGCCTGGTCAACATCGCGCTTCCGCGCGTTCGCGACTTCCGCGGCCTGAACCCGAAAAGCTTTGACGGTCGTGGCAATTTCGCCATGGGCATCAAGGAGCACATTGTGTTCCCTGAGATCAACTACGACAAGGTTGATCAGATGTGGGGCATGGACATCATCGTTTGCACGACGGCGACGACCGACGACGAAGCACGGGCTCTTCTGAAAGAGTTCAACTTCCCGTTCCGTCAATAACCGTAACGACGAGCGTAGAAAAGGAACCCTGATATGGCGAAGACAAGCGCAGTTGAAAAGAACAAGCGCCGCCGCAATACGGTTGCCAACCAGGCCGCGAAGCGGGCTGCTCTCAAGGCAATCATCATGAACCAGTCTCTCTCGATCGAAGACCGGTTCAAGGCCACCCTGAAGCTGGCATCGCTGCCGCGCGATGGATCGAAGACTCGTATTCGCAACCGTTGCGAAGTGTCGGGCCGTCCGCGCGCCTACTACCGCAAACTGCGCATGTCGCGTATCGCGCTGCGTGAACTCGGCAATATCGGCAAGGTGCCGGGCATCGTCAAGTCCAGCTGGTAAGGAGCAGATTAGATGTCTATGACTGATCCTTTGGGCGATATGCTCACCCGCATCCGCAATGGCGCTTCGCGCCGCAAGTCGTCGGTTTCGACGCCTGCGTCCAAGCTCCGTGCACGCGTTCTCGATGTACTCCAGGCTGAAGGCTACATCCGTGGCTATTCCGTCGTCGATTTCGGCAACGGCAAGTCTGAGCTCAACATCGAACTCAAGTACTACGAAGGCGCATCGGTGATCCGCGAGATCGGCCGTGTGTCTAAGCCGGGCCGCCGGGTTTATGTCTCGGTTAAGTCCATTCCGCAGGTCGCGAACGGCCTCGGCATCACCATCCTTTCGACTCCGAAGGGTGTGATGGCCGATCACCAGGCTCGCGAACAGAATGTTGGTGGCGAGGTTCTCTGCTCGGTCTTCTAAGATCGGACAGAGATATCTCCCTCGAAACAGACAGGTTTGAAAAATGTCTCGTATCGGTAAGAAGCCCGTTCAGGTACCTGCAGGGATCACGGCCACGGTTGATGGCCAGAAAGTGACTGCCAAGGGCCCCAAGGGCGAGCTGTTTTTCGTCGCTAACGACGAAATCGGTCTCAAGCTGGAAAACAATGCAATCGTCGTGACGCCGCTCAACGACTCCAAGGATGCTCGCGCAAAGTGGGGCATGTCCCGCACGATGATCGAGAACATCCTGAAGGGTGTCAAGGACGGCTACGAGCGCAAGCTCGAAATCAACGGCGTCGGCTACCGTGCCTCCATGCAGGGCAAGAACCTGCAGCTCGCGCTCGGTTTCAGCCACGACGTGGTCTATGAGCCGCCGCAGGGTATCTCGATCGCTGTGCCGAAGCCGACGGAAATCGTCGTCACTGGCATCAACAAGCAGCAGGTCGGCCAGGTTGCCGCTGAAATCCGCGAATACCGCGGCCCCGAGCCCTACAAGGGCAAGGGTGTTAAGTATGCCGAAGAGCGGATCGTCCGCAAAGAAGGCAAGAAGAAGTAAGGATCACGCGAAATGGCTAGCAGGAAAGAAGCACTTGCGCGTCGCGCCAACCGCGTGCGCCGCCAAATCAAGTCGGTGGCCAATGGCCGTCCGCGCCTGTCGGTTCATCGCTCGTCGAAGAACATCTACGCCCAGGTCATCGATGACGTGGCTGGCAAGACCCTCGCGGCTGCCTCCACCCTCGACAAGGATCTGCGCGGTTCTCTGAAGACCGGTGCCGATACCGCCGCCGCAGCCCTCGTTGGCAAGCTCGTTGCCGAGCGCGCCTCCAAGGCCGGCGTGAAGGAAGTCGTGTTCGATCGCGGCGCTTTCATCTACCACGGCCGCATCAAGGCCCTGGCTGAAGCAGCCCGCGAAGGCGGCCTGACCTTCTAATCTGATTTCCGGCCGGTGATCCCAAGGATGCCGGCCGGATGTTCACCGGACCGCAGGTTTCCCGCAAGGGAGGGCATGCGGTCTTCGTTTTGTTTGCCGATTGCACCCGGAAAAGAAAAAGGAAGAGGACAATGGCACAGGAAAAGAGGGCTCCGCGGGAAGACCGTCAGAGCCGTGAAGAGCGCGATAGCGAATTCGTCGACAAGCTGGTCGCGATCAACCGCGTCGCCAAGGTTGTTAAGGGCGGCCGTCGTTTCGGCTTTGCTGCTCTCGTCGTCGTTGGCGACCAGAAGGGTCGCGTAGGCTTCGGCCATGGCAAGGCACGCGAAGTGCCGGAAGCTATCCGCAAGGCCACCGAAAGCGCCAAGCGCGACATGATCTTCGTACCGCTGCGCGACGGCCGTACGCTGCATCACGACGTTCATGGCCGTCACGGCGCCGGTAAGGTTCTGCTGCGTTCGGCCAAGGTCGGTACCGGTATCATCGCCGGCGGCCCGATGCGCGCCGTTTTCGAAACGCTCGGCGTTCATGACGTCGTTGCCAAGTCGACCGGTTCGTCGAACCCCTACAACATGGTTCGCGCCACGTTCGACGCCCTGAAGCACCAGGTTCACCCGAAGGACATCGCAGCTCAGCGCGGCATCAAGTATGCCACCCTGCAGGCTCGCCGCGCCGCTTCGGGCAACGCCTCCGAAGAATAAGGGAGTTTGACCTATGGCCAAGACGACCAAGAAGGCTGAAGCCAAGGCGACCGTTACGGTCGAACAGATTGGCAGCCCGATCCGCCGTCCGGATGTTCAGCAGAAGACGCTGATCGGTCTCGGATTGAACAAGATGCACCGTCGCCGCACGCTGGAAGATACTCCGGCTGTTCGTGGCATGATCCGTGCTGTCCAGCATCTCGTTCGCGTTGTCGACGAGAAGTGAGCCGGGGGTAATTCGCTATGAAACTGAATGAAATCAAGGATAACGAGGGTTCGACCCACAGCCGCAAGCGCCTCGGCCGCGGCATCGGCTCCGGCTCCGGCAAGACCGGCGGCCGTGGTGTGAAGGGTCAGAAGTCCCGTTCGGGCGTTGCGATCAACGGCTTCGAAGGCGGTCAGATGCCCATCTACCGTCGTCTGCCGAAGCGCGGCTTCAACAACATCTTCGCAGCCGACTACGTTGTCGTGTCGCTGGCACGCATCCAGGCTGCCGTCGATGCCGGCAAGCTCGATGCCAAGAACACGGTTGATGCAGCCGCTCTCAAGGCAGCTGGCGTCATTCGCCGCGTCAAGGACGGCGTTCGCGTTCTCTCGGACGGCGAACTGAAGGCTAAGCTTGCTCTCGAAGTTGCAGGCGCTTCCAAGTCCGCAGTCGAGAAGATCGAAAAGGCTGGCGGCTCCGTCAAGCTGCTCGCTGCTGCAGCAGCAGAATAATATTATCAATAATCGCCCGAGGTGACTTCACTTCGGGCGATTTTGCTCCCATATGTGAGCCTCACGAATCTGATCGATGCGGCAAGTATCTTTCCGATCGATAACGGGAACCAAGGGTGAGGCGCCCGATTGCTGCGCAATCCGTCCGAAGCCCGGCTTTTGAACAATTTACATACTGATTCCGGGCTCGGCCGACTATGCCGGAATTGGTGATGCGGAGATTTGCATGGCTTCTGCAGCGGAACAATTGGCGTCCAACCTCAATTTTTCGACCTTTGCCAAAGCCGAGGATCTCAAGAAGCGCCTGTGGTTTACGCTCGGCGCTCTCCTCGTCTACCGGCTCGGCACCCACATTCCGCTTCCTGGCCTCAATCCTGCCGCTTACGCCCAGGCTTTCCAGAATCAGTCCGGCGGCATTCTTGGCCTCTTCAACATGTTCTCGGGCGGCGCTGTACAGCGCATGGCGATTTTCGCGCTCGGCATCATGCCCTACATCTCGGCCTCGATCATCGTTCAGCTGATGACCTCGGTCGTTCCCTCGCTCGAAAACCTGAAGAAGGAAGGCGAGCAGGGCCGCAAGATCATCAACCAGTACACCCGCTACGGCACGGTGCTGCTCGGCGCATTGCAGGCCTACGGCATTGCGATCGGCCTGGAGCATGGCAACGGCGTCGTCGTCGATCCCGGCTGGTTCTTCCGCATCTCGACCGTCATTACGCTGCTCGGCGGCACCATGTTCCTGATGTGGCTCGGTGAGCAGGTAACGTCTCGTGGTATCGGCAACGGTATCTCGCTGATCATCTTCGCCGGCATCGCCGCCGGTCTTCCGACCGCTCTTGCCGGCACGCTCGAACTCGGCCGCACCGGCGCTCTGTCGACGGGCCTGATTCTCGCTGTCCTCGTGGTCGCCATTCTGGTCATCGCGCTGATCGTCTTCGTCGAGCGTGCGCAGCGTCGCCTTCTGATCCAGTATCCGAAGCGCCAGGTCGGCACGCGCATGTTCCAGGGCGATACGTCACACCTGCCGCTGAAGCTCAATACCTCGGGCGTCATTCCGGCGATCTTCGCTTCCTCGCTGCTGTTGCTGCCTGCGACCGTCGCTGGTCTTGGCAATAACACCGCGCTTCCGACCTGGGTGACGTCGATCGTTGCTGCACTCGGCCACGGCCAGCCGGTCTACATGGTGCTCTACGCCGCCCTGATTGCTTTCTTCGCCTTCTTCTACACGGCGCTGGTCTTCAATCCGAAGGACACAGCCGACAATCTGAAGAAGCACGGCGGCTTCATTCCGGGTATCCGTCCTGGCGAGCGCACTGCCGAATATATCGATTACGTGCTGACCCGTATCACGGTCATCGGCGCGATCTATCTTGTCTTCGTCTGCATCCTGCCCGAAATCCTTGTGTCCCAGACCGGTATTCCGCTGTCTCTGGGTGGCACTTCCCTTCTGATCGTGGTTAGCGTAACGCTGGATACGGTGGCACAGATTCAGGGTCACCTGATTGCACAGCAATATGAAGGCCTGATCAAGAAATCGAAGTTGCGTGGAGGAAAGAGGGGGCGATGAGACTCATACTTTTAGGGCCGCCGGGAGCAGGTAAGGGGACCCAGGCCCAGCGCATCGTGGAAAAGCACGGCATTCCGCAGCTTTCCACAGGTGACATGCTGCGAGCTGCGGTGGCGGCCGAGACTGAAGTTGGCAAGCGCGCCAAAGCCGTCATGGACGCCGGCAAGCTTGTTTCCGATGAGATCGTCAACGCTATCGTCTCCGAACGCATCGACCAACCGGATTGCGCAAAGGGTTTCATTCTCGACGGTTTCCCGCGCACGCTGGTGCAGGCGGATGCCACGGAGAAGATGCTGGAGGCCAAGGGTCTCGAACTCTCCGTCGTTATCGAGCTGAAGGTTGATGATGCCGAGTTGATTCGCCGCGTTTCCGGCCGCTATTCCTGCTCGAACTGCGGCAGCGTCTATCACGATACTGACAAACTTCCGGCAACGGCAGGTGTTTGCGACAAGTGCGGCTCGACGCATTTCAAGCGCCGTCCGGACGATAATGCCGAAACCATGGCGACCCGTCTCCAGGTCTATTACAAGGAGACCTCGCCGCTGATCGGTTACTACTATGCGAAAGGCAAGTTGCAGAGCATCGACGGCATGGCCGATATCGAGCATGTGACCGACAGCATAGAGGCTATCCTGGCTAAGCTTTAGATAGCCTAAAATAAACTTGCCGGAGCGGTTGCTTTTTCGCGCTGATTCCGCTAAACACCGCGCCAACTCGCGACATGCTATGCGATCGGCGCGGATTTCCAACGGGAAGTCCGAGCACGGTCGTTTTGACATGTGGCGGACACACATCGAACAAGCAGCTCCCGGGCTGCATAACAAGACCTTTGCTCAGGCAAAAGGAATGCAAGGAGAACAGGCGTGGCTCGTATCGCTGGCGTCAACATCCCGACTGCAAAGCGCGTAGTTATTGCGCTTCGTTACATTCACGGGATCGGACCGAAGTTTGCACAGGAAATCTGCGAGAAGGTCGGTATTCCGGCCGAGCGTCGCGTCAACCAGTTGACCGATGCTGAAGTTCTGCAGATCCGCGAAACCATCGACCGTGACTATCAGGTCGAAGGTGATCTGCGTCGCGAAACCGCGATGAACATTAAGCGTCTGATGGACCTCGGTTCTTACCGTGGTCTGCGTCATCGCCGCGGCCTGCCGGTTCGCGGCCAGCGCACGCACACCAATGCCCGCACCCGCAAGGGCCCGGCAAAGGCGATTGCTGGTAAGAAGAAGTAATTTCCGGGCAACCGGATTTGGGAGGCTGGCGGTCCGCCGGCCTCTTTTGAGTTTGAAGCGGTGCTCAATGGGTGCCGTTTCGGTGGAGCCGCTGGGATTACGGCGGTGCAGAGATCCAAGAAAGGACTAACATGGCCAAGGAAGCCGTCCGCGTTCGTCGTCGCGAGCGCAAGAATATCACGTCGGGCGTTGCACACGTCAACTCGACCTTCAACAACACGATGATCACCATCACCGACGCACAGGGCAATGCGATTGCCTGGTCGTCCGCTGGTGCCAAGGGCTTCAAGGGTTCGCGTAAGTCGACCCCGTTCGCTGCCCAGATCGCTGCCGAAGACTGCGCCAAGAAGGCTCAGGAACACGGCATGAAGTCGCTGGAAGTTGAAGTTTGCGGTCCGGGCTCCGGTCGTGAATCCGCTCTGCGCGCCCTCCAGGCTGCTGGTTTCATGATCACGTCGATCCGCGACGTGACCCCGATCCCGCACAATGGTTGCCGCCCGCGCAAGAAGCGTCGCGTCTGATCATCGCCACTCACGACACCGGCCGGGGTAGATGCGCCCGGCTTGGTGTTACTCAAGCTCGGTTGCCACGATTGGATGGTGGCAACGAACGGAAGGCAAAAATATGATTCAGAAAAACTGGCAGGAACTGATCAAGCCCAACAAGGTCGAGTTCACCTCGAGCGGCCGCACCAAGGCAACGCTCGTGGCTGAACCGCTGGAGCGTGGCTTTGGTCTTACCCTCGGCAACGCGCTGCGTCGCGTTCTGCTGTCCTCTCTGCGTGGCGCCGCTGTGACGGCCGTGCAGATCGACGGCGTATTGCATGAGTTCTCCTCTATCCCGGGCGTCCGGGAAGACGTGACGGACATCGTGCTGAACATCAAGGAAATCGCCATCAAGATGGACGGCGATGACAGCAAGCGCATGGTCGTCCGCAAGCAGGGCCCAGGCGTTGTAACGGCTGGCGACATCCAGACGGTCGGCGATATCGAAATCCTCAACCCCGAGCATGTCATCTGCACGCTCGACGAGGGTGCCGAAATCCGTATGGAGTTCACCGTCAACAACGGCAAGGGCTATGTCCCGGCCGAGCGTAATCGTGCGGAAGATGCACCGATCGGCCTTATCCCGGTCGACAGCCTCTATTCGCCGGTCAAGAAGGTGTCCTACAAGGTTGAAAATACCCGTGAAGGACAGGTTCTCGACTACGACAAGCTGAGCATGTCGATCGAAACCGATGGTTCGATCAGCGGTGAAGATGCCGTCGCTTTCGCGGCTCGCATCCTCCAGGATCAGCTTGGCGTGTTCGTCAACTTCGACGAGCCGCAGAAGGAAGCCGAAGAAGAAGCAGTTACCGAACTCGCTTTCAACCCGGCGCTCCTCAAGAAGGTGGACGAACTCGAACTGTCCGTTCGTTCGGCAAACTGCCTGAAGAACGACAACATCGTCTACATCGGCGACCTCATTCAGAAGACCGAAGCAGAAATGCTCCGCACGCCGAATTTTGGTCGCAAGTCGCTGAACGAAATCAAGGAAGTTCTCGCTTCCATGGGCCTGCACCTCGGCATGGAAGTGCCGGCATGGCCGCCTGAGAACATCGAAGATCTCGCCAAGCGTTACGAAGACCAATACTAAGGCCGCAAGCGCTCCACGGAGCGCTTAAAGCTGGCCTTAGCATCTTAAACAGCGCATGCACCTTTCGCTCCGCCAGGATTCGGAGCGGGGCATGCGCCCAACAAACTGCAGGCGAGCGATGCCTGCAAGTGAAGGAGAATAGCAATGCGCCACGGTAAAGCCGGCCGCAAGCTGAATAGAACCGCTAGCCACCGTAAGGCGATGTTCGCCAACATGGCTGCTTCGCTCATCACCCATGAGCAGATCGTCACCACGCTCCCGAAGGCGAAGGAAATTCGTCCGATCGTCGAGAAGCTGGTAACTCTCGGCAAGCGCGGCGACCTGCACGCTCGTCGTCAGGCCATCTCGCAGATCCGCGATGCCGTCGTCGTTTCGAAGCTGTTCGATGCGATTGCAACGCGTTACGCCACCCGCAACGGCGGCTACCTGCGCATCATGAAGGCCGGCTTCCGCCAGGGCGACAATGCCGCTCTCGCAGTCGTCGAATTCGTTGATCGCGACGTCAATGCCAAGGGCGCAGCCGACAAGGCTCGCGTTGCTGCTGAAGAAGAAGCTGCAGCCGCTTAAGGCTTGAGCTTCGGGTATAAATTGAAAGGCCGGATGAGCGATCATCCGGCCTTTTGGCGTTTGCGGTTTGTCTGGGCTGTGCCGCCTATAAGGCCCTGCTCGTCGGCTACGGGGATAGGCATTGAAAAGGCAACCAAAGTTCAATCGCAACAGAGTCTTGCTGCTTGCAATGGTCCTCCTGACGATCGGCTGCGGCCTGGCTTTGCGGCGCTTCGGATATGCGGCCGATCTTCCTTTTGCGGTCGTCAAATATGGCGGCTCGATATTGTGGGGAGCCATGGTCTATTGGCTTTTCGCCATGATATGTGCCGATGTCAGGGGCTTGAAGGTTGCCTCTGCCGCGCTGATCCTGGCCGTCGCCGTCGAGTTCTTCAGGCTGTGGCATACGCCCGATTTGGACGCGTTTCGGCTGACCACCGCCGGAGCCCTGTTGTTGGGAAGGGTGTTCTCGCTCTGGAACATCCTGGCCTATGCAACTGGTATCGCCTCGGCGCTGGCAATTGATCGAGCCCTGTTCCGGACGAAGCGCGCGGCTTGATTCCCCCGACGCAACGGCTCGCCAGCGCATGATTCAGTTCGCCGTATTTTTGCCGTCAGGGTAGTGGAGTGAGCCTGAATACAGGGTAAAGTCGAATTCACTGTATGGAAGGTGAGGCCCTTCGCGACAGACGGGTTGCTTAGGGACAAACGAGGGGCGAGGGGGCGCAAACATGGAAAGCCAGGAAGAGACAACGGTGCCGTCGCGCACAGCACGGCTGGTGCTGGTGACATCCGATGGCACTGTGGTCGGCTCTCTGCCGCCGCTTTCCGTAGAGGTTCCCTGGTGGCAGGAGGTGGAGTCCATCGTGCGCGCCGCGCGTGAACGCCATGGCATCGACGTGACCGTCCTGCGCCTGCTGGAAGCAGCGCGTGACCGGGCACCCGGCGGCGATGTCACCTATCTCGCCGAGATTGCTGAGCCCGTGCCGGCGGAGGCTTGGGCGGGCAAGGTCGAGGCTCATCCGCTTCGCCTGGCCTATGCCGAGCCCGGGGGTCCCGCCGCCGATCTCGATTGGGCGGTGCGGGTACTTGCCGGCCATGGCCTGGCGCCGACCGCCAAGCCTATCCAGATTCGCAGCTGGAACCTCTCCAGCGTCTGGCGCATACCCATCGGCGGCCACTCGGCCTGGCTGAAAGTCGTGCCGGCGTTTCTGGCGCATGAAGGCCGCACGATCACGGCGCTGGCCGGCCACCATGTTCCGACATTGTACGGGCACGATGAACACGGGCGCGTTCTGATTGCGGAGATTCCCGGCGACGACATGTATGAGGCTGCACTGCCGCAGCTGCTCGGCATGGTGACGCTGCTTGTCGAGATACAGGCGTCCTGGATCGACCGCGTCGGAGAGCTGCGTGCGATGGGATTGCCCGATTGGCGCAGCCCGAGCTTGTGTTCGGAGATTGCCGACGTCGTGCGGCGGACAAGCGAGGAATTGTCGGAGGACGAGCGTGAAACGCTGCGGCGTTTCGTGCAAGGTCTTCCAGCGCTGTTTGCCGAAATCTATGCCTGTGGCTTACCGGACACGCTTGTCCACGGCGACTGCCATCCCGGCAATTTTCGCGGCACCGAACGTGAGATCACGCTGCTTGACTGGGGCGACAGCGGCATTGGTCACCCCTTGCTCGACCAGTCGGCCTTTCTCGATGCGGTACCGCCCGAGCACATCGAGACGATCAAGGATCACTGGAATCGCGAATGGCAGGCCCATGTGCCCGGCTCTGACCCGGCCCGCGCCGCAGAACTCCTCGCGCCGGTCGCCATGGCCAGACGCGCCGTGATCTATCAGCGCTTCCTCGACAATATCGAGCCGTCGGAGCGGATCTATCACCGCGACGATCCTGCCGGCTGGCTGCGCGACACGGCGGCGCTGTTGAAAAAGTCGGACTGAATAAAGGATTTACGCTACTCCGCCGCCGTTGCCAGTCGGCGCGAGGGTTCGCTTCGGTGGAGATGAACCGCAAGCGTATCCCAGGGCGGTGTGATGGAAAGCTGCGCCAACAGGCGGCCGATCTCGCCCCTATGGTAGCCTCCATGGGTGACGACGTGTAGGAGCATCTCCTGGCGCGTCATGCAGCCTTTGTCCCCGTCCGTAAAGATGAATGGCAGAGCCTCGGACAGACGCTCTGGAGCGAGGGTCTCAAGGTACTTCAAATACCAGTGATCCGAGGCCGTGAGCATCGCATGAAGATCAGGCAGGAGAGGCGTCTCGGGCGTATTGTCGTCCGTATAGCCATGCTCCCGTCCGGTGAGATGCGCCGCAAATATGTGGGCAACGACCAGCGAGTGGTTCATCAGCCGGACGCAAAGATGGCGCTCCTTGCCGCGCCGGTCGGGATCGAGGCGGTCGATCGCACCGAGCAATTCCTCATTCGCCCATGCCTGATAGTCGAAAAGCGTTCGCAGCAATGACACTTCGCTCAAGAGTTTGCCCTTTCGTCGGATGGGGAAATGCGAGTAATCTGCTCACATTTTCATGAAATGAGGCGCGCATGTCTACTCGCATTAGGAAGCCACGTTCCCATATGCGGAAGGAGCCGAGCCAGGCGCGTTCGCGAGCGACGGTGGATGCGATTGTCGAAGCGGGTACTCGCGTTTTGGCCGATCGTGGTTGGGGCGGCTTCACAACGAATGCCGTGGCGGCTGTTGCCGGGATCAGCATCGGTTCGCTCTATCAGTATTTTCCCGACAAGCTCTCCCTGATCGAAGCCATAAGGCGGCGCCATTTCGATGAAGTCCTGGCGATCCTGCGCCAGGCGGCGGCAACCGGTTTGCCGTTGCAGCAGGGGGTCGATGCGCTCGTTCAGGGTATGATCGACGTCCATGGCATCAATCCGGAACTACATAGGGTGCTTCTGGATGAGGTGCCGGGGCTCGAAGGCTCCAGGTCGGCCCACGATGCCTTCCTGGTGGCCTATCAAAGCCATTATAGAGATTTTGTTGCCGCGCATCGCGGCGCTCGGGCCGGTCCCTCCGACGATGTTCTTGCGCAGCTTCTATCCGGCGTGGTCGAAGGTGTAGTTCACAACGGTGCACGGAAAGGGACGCTCGATTCGCCCGAGTTAAAGCGAGAGCTGGTCAAGATGATCTGCTCTTATCTCAGCGCCGCCGATCGATAGGAGGCTGAGCGGTCGGCAGGTCATCAGTTGCGTGTGGCTTCAGCCGGTCCCGCTCAAGGCGCTCATCAATATTCGCATAGCTGCATTTCGCATTTCAGATAGCACTTCGGGTCATAATAATTTGAATCCTAATTAGTTTAGTGCTAATAGAATCCTATGAAATCGTTAAACGCCATGCAACGCATATTCACCGCCAATCTGCTCACGACCGGCCGCCAGTGGCGCCGGGTCGTCGATATCACGCTGAGTTCTCATGGCATATCCGAGGCCGTGGCGGCGCCGCTGCTCTGGATCGGTCGTCTGGGCGGCGGCGTGCGGCAGGTGGTTCTCGCCACCTATGTCGGCATCGAAGGACCCTCGCTGGTTCGACTGCTCGATCATCTCGAAAGCATGGATCTTGTCATCCGCAAGGATGATCCGACGGATCGGCGCGCGAAAGGCCTGTGGCTGACGCCGGAAGGCGAGAAGCTTGCCTCCCGCATGGAGGACGCCCTGGACGAGTTGCGCGGCAAGATCCTTGCCAATGTCGACCCGGCAGACATCGAAGCTGCGGTTCGCGTCCTGAAGGCGTTTGAGGAGTTCGAAGCATCCAAGGCCGTCGAACCAGAGCCGGAGAAGGTCCTATGAGCATTCCGTCCTGGCGCGAGTGGTTATTTTCGGTCAAGGCTTTCATTGCCGCGATCATGGCGCTGTTCATCGCGCTGTCGCTCGATCTGCCGCGACCCTATTGGGCGATGGCCGCCGTTTATGTGGTTGCCAATCCCCTTGCTGGCGCAACCAGTTCCAAGGGGCTCTATCGCGCTCTCGGTACGCTGATCGGTGCGACAGCGTCGGTGATCCTCATTCCGCTTTTCGTCAATGCGCCCGAACTGCTTTCGATCGTCGTTGCGCTCTGGACCGGCACTCTGCTGTTCATTTCGATGCTCGACCGCACCTCGCGCAGCTATGTCTTCATGCTGGCCGGCTATACGCTGCCGCTGATCGCGCTGCCGACCGTCGGCGCGCCCGAAACCATCTTCGATGTCGCGCTCGCCCGTTCGGAAGAGATTATCATCGGTATCGTCTGCGCAAGCGTGGTCAGCGCTATCGCCTTTCCGAGCAGCGTTGGCACCGTGCTCGGTCAGCGCATCGGCTCGTGGCTGGATGACGCCGGCACCTGGGCGGATGAGATCCTGCGCGGCGAGGGGGCTTCGCCCGCAACTCCCCTGAAGCGCCAGAAGCTTGCCGCTGACGTTTCCGGCCTCGATCTCGTCATCAGCCAGTTGAAATATGATGCAGGCAGCCGCGATATCGTTCGGCATTCCCGCGAGCTGCGCGGTCGCCTGTTGATGCTGCTGCCGCTCTTCTCTTCCCTTGCTGACCGCCTGCACGCCTTGAAGGCCACTGGCAAGCCGCTACCGCAGGAATTGGTTGCCGTTCTCAACGACGTGGCCGATTGGCTCGGGCAGGGTGGTCGCTGCAAGGCCGATGAGACCGCCGAAACCCTGTCGAGAAAGATCGAGGAGCTGCAGCAGAATGACCTTGACCTCGGCTGGGATGACCTCGTCCGGTCGAGCGCTCTCGCCCGTCTGAAGGAAATCGTCGACCTTTGGCAGGATTGCCTGACGCTGCGTGCCCAGATCGTTTCCGGGCAGCAGGTCGGCACTTGGCGTCCCGCCTTCCGCCATCGCAACGTCGTTGGTCACATCAGGCATTATGATTACGCCCTGCTTGCCTTTTCGGCGGGGGGTGTCGTCGTTGGAATTGTGGTCGCCTGCTTCTTCTGGATCTATTCCGGATGGGAGGATGGTGCCGGCTTCATCGCGATGGCGGCCGTTGCCTGCTCGTTTTTCGCCGCGCTCGATCGCCCCGCGCCCTTCATCACCACCATGTTCATCTGGACAGCGGTCAGCCTGGTCGTCGCCTGCGTCTATATCTTCGGTGTCTTGCCGTCGATCTCCGGCTTCGAGATGCTGGTGTTGGTCTTTGCTCCGCCCTTCCTGGTGATGGGGCTTCTGATTACCCGGCCGCAGACCAACATGCTCGGCATGCTGCTCGCGGTGAATGGCGCAAGCTTCATCGCGCTGCAGGATCGTTACTCCGCCGATTTCGCCAGCTTCACCAATAGCGCGATCGCCGCTCTGGCCGGTGTGGGATTCGCCCTGGTCTGGACCTTGCTCACCCGTCCGTTCGGCGCCGAATTGGCTGCCTGGAGATTGGTCAGGGCGGGGTGGACGGACCTTGCCGAAACCGCCGCTGGTATCCGTCGCGTCGATCATGAGCGTCTTTCCGGCCGCATCCTCGACCGCTTGGGCCAGCTCGTGCCGCGCCTTGCCGGCATCGAGGACCGCGAACTCAAGAAGGTCGACGGTTACGCCGATGTCCGCCTCGGCTTCAACGTCTTGATGTTGCAGAAGGAGCGTGGCCAGCTGAAGCCGGCCGCCGCCGCATCCGTCAGCGAAGTGCTGATCGGCGTATCGGATTTCTATCGCTCGCGGCTGAAGGCCAAGCGCGCTATCGAACCCACGGACGAGCTGCGCGTGTCAATCGACCATGGGCTTGAAGCCGTCGCACAGGAAAAACGGCACGCCGGTCGCGCGAGCCTCGATGCCCTCGTCGGACTTCGACGCGCGCTCTTCCCTCATGCCGAACCGCCGGCAAGCTGGCGGCCACCTTTGTCGGATACCACTCAACCTCTTCCCATTGCCGCCGAGTAATATCATGCCCGCAGAATTCGATCTTTATGGCGTCTATATCCCGCGCCTTCTTGTTCTCATGCTGGTGACGCTGTTTGCCGTCATCATCGTTCGACGCCTGTTGGCATGGATCGGAGTTTACACTCTGGTCTGGCACCGCGGTCTTTTCGATCTCGCGCTTTACGTCCTGCTGCTCGGCGCCGTCTCCTCTGTCTCTCGTTGGTACTTCACATGAACGCGTTAAAACTCATCGGCCGTGTGGCCGTCACTCTCATCTTCGTCGTTGCCGCCGTCTATGTCGGCCGCCAGCTCTGGGGTCACTACATGGACGAGCCCTGGACGCGCGATGCGCGCCTCAGGGCCGATGTCGTCGGCATCGCGCCTGACGTCTCGGGTCTCGTGAGCGAGGTCCTCGTCAAGGACAACCAGACCGTCAAGAAGGGCGATGTCCTCTTCCGCGTCGATCGCGACCGCTTTGCCATTGCCCTTGAACAGGCGGATGCAGCCCTTGCAAGCAGCAATGCCGCTCTCGAGCAGGCCCAGCGCGAAAGCGCGCGGCAGGCTCGCCTCGGCGATGCTGCCTCCCTGCAGCAGAAGGAGCAGGCGCTAACCACCGTCCAGCAGGATGAAGCCGCCGTTCGTCAGGCGACCGCCAATCGCGAGCTTGCCCAGTTGAACCTCGACCGCTCCGAAGTGCGCGCCACCGTCAACGGCACGATTTCGAACCTCAGCCTGCGTCCGGGCGACTACGTCTCTGCCGGCACCGCCAAGGTGGCGCTGATCGATAGCGATTCCCTACGCGTCGAGGGTTATTTCGAGGAAACCAAGCTGCCGCGCATCCACATCGGCGACGAAGTCCATATTCACCTGATGGGACAGGCCGAGAAGCTGACCGGCCATGTCGAGAGCATCGCCTACGGCATCGAGGACCGTGAGCGCACCTCCGGCAGCCTGCTTGCCAATATCACCCCGACCTTCAGCTGGGTGCGGCTGGCGCAGCGCGTGCCGGTGCGCATCGCCCTCGACAAGGTGCCCGACGGCACGAAGCTGATCGCCGGCTTGACGGCGACCGTTGAAGTGCAGGAACAGGGCAACGCGAAGATCGCCAGCGCTGCAGAGTAACTATCGCCTGAAAAGAGGAGGGCGGCCGTCTCAGGCCGCTCTGGAACTGGAGGCCGCGGCCGGCCTGCGTGCCGCCCGGCGTCTTTCCATCATGATCGGCCGATAGGATCGGTAGAGGATCATCGCGATCAGCAGGCCGATATAGATGAACTGCTCCAGCGACAGCACCTTCGTCGACAGGGCGAAGTGCAGGGCACCGCAGGCGGCGATGATATAGACGAGGCGATGCAGCCAGATCCATGTCTTGCCGAGTCGTTTGATCGAGAAATTGTTCGAAGTCACGGCGAGCGCCAGCAGCATGACGAGCCCCGCCATGCCGAACATGATGAAGGGCCGCTTCAGCACATCGTCGATGACGGCCTGCACGTCGAGCGCCTGATCGAGGACCATATAGACGGTCAGGTGCATCAGCGCGTAGTAGAAACAGAGCAGGCCGAGCGCGCGGCGATAGCGCAGATAGTTCCAGCCGAAGAGATCTCGGAGCGGCGTGACCGCAAGTGTCAGCAGCAGAAACCGGATCGCCCACAGCCCCAGGAAAAGTTCGAAGGTCTTGACCGCGTCGGCGCCGAGCTGATCCGTCGCGCCGAGATAGAATTCCCACGCGGCCGGCAGAAGCCCGACGACATAGAGCGCCCAGACGGAGGCGGGCTGCCAACGCTTGGGGAGAGCGAAGGAGAAAGCCATCAGAAATTCACCCTGAGGTCCATGCCGCTATAAAGGCTGGCAACCTGATCGGCATAGCCGTTGAAGGGCAGGGTGGGGTGGCGGTTGGAACCGAAGAAGCCGCCTTCGCCGATGCGCCGCTCGGTGGCCTGGCTCCAGCGCGGATGATCGACCGCCGGATTGACGTTGGCGTAGAAGCCGTATTCCTGGCTGTTGGTCGCCTGCCAGGTATTCACCGGCTGCTTGTCGGTGAGCGTGATGCGCACGATCGACTTGATGCCCTTGAAGCCGTACTTCCACGGCACCACGAGCCGGATCGGGGCGCCATTCTGGTTCGGCAGGGTCTCGCCATAGAGACCGACGGCCAGTAGCGTGAGGGGATTGCGGGCCTCGTCCAGGCGCAGGCCCTCGACATAGGGCCAGTCCAGCGATTGCAGCAGGCCGGACTGTCCCGGCATTTCCTCCGGCCTGACGACGGTTTCAAAGGCGACGAACTTGGCGCTGCCCTGCGGCTCCACCTTGTCGAGCAGCGCCGACAGCTGGAAACCGTCCCAGGGAATGACCATCGACCAGGCTTCGACGCAGCGCATGCGATAGACGCGCTCTTCCGGCGGAAATTCCTTGATCAGCGCATCGACATCGAAGGTGCCGGGCTTGTTGACCATGCCGTCGACCTTGATCGTCCACGGGCGCGGCTTGAACTTGCCGGAAAGGTTGGCCGGATCGGCCTTGTCGAGGCCGAATTCGTAGAAATTATTGTAGGTCGTGACGTCCTTGATCGGCGTCAGCTTCTCGTTGACCGTATAGTTGCTCTTGGTCGCCGTCAGCGCCTCGGCCATCGCCGCCTTGCCGCCGATCGTAGCCATGCTGATACCCGCTGCCGCTGCCGTCAGGAAGTCGCGCCGCTTCAGATAGACCGAGCGGGGAGTGATCTCGGAAGATGTGATTTTCGGTGGGCGGAAGGAGGTCATGCAACAATTCCTCTATGCGGTAACAGCTTCGATATCAGCCATACGCAGCGGACACAGATTTTGTTACACTCTTAGGACGGCATTTCTTTGGAAGTGAAAGCAACTTTTTGTGTGTGCTTGTGAACAGGCTGCTTCGTTCCCAACTGTGGTCGCAGTGCTTGTTTGCCCGGACGCAGCGCTTGCCCCGCAGCGTACCGGATTCGCTTGAGTTGATAGTGACAGTATTGCACGATTGGATTAGGACAATTCCAAAAAGCGGAGTTGCCGGCGTCCCCTTCGGCCCGAAACCTTTGGCCCCTGCCGACCCCGCGCAAATTCCAGGATGACGAGGAAGACACCATGCCAGCTTATCGTTCCAGAACCACCACCCACGGCCGCAACATGGCCGGCGCGCGCGGCCTTTGGCGCGCGACGGGTATGAAGGACAGCGATTTTGGCAAGCCAATCATTGCTGTGGTCAACTCCTTCACCCAGTTCGTGCCCGGCCACGTACACCTCAAGGATCTCGGCCAGCTCGTCGCGCGTGAAATCGAAGCGGCGGGCGGCGTTGCCAAGGAATTCAACACCATCGCGGTCGATGACGGCATCGCCATGGGGCATGACGGCATGCTCTATTCGCTGCCGTCGCGCGAACTCATCGCCGATAGCGTAGAATACATGGTCAACGCCCATTGCGCCGACGCCATGGTCTGCATTTCGAACTGCGACAAGATCACCCCCGGCATGCTGATGGCCTCGCTGCGTCTCAACATCCCGACGGTCTTCGTGTCCGGCGGCCCGATGGAAGCCGGCAAGGTCGTGCTGCATGGCAAGAAGGTCGCCCTCGACCTGGTTGATGCCATGGTTGCGGCTGCCGACGACAAGATCAGCGATGAAGACGTTCAGGTCATCGAGCGTTCCGCCTGTCCGACCTGCGGCTCGTGCTCGGGCATGTTCACCGCCAATTCGATGAACTGCCTGACGGAAGCCCTCGGCCTGTCGCTGCCCGGCAACGGATCGACGCTTGCGACCCATTCCGATCGCAAGGAGCTCTTCCTCGAGGCCGGTCGCCGGGTCGTCGCGCTGGCAAAGCGCTATTACGAGCAGGATGATGTGACGGCTCTGCCGCGGACGATCGCCAGCAAGGGTGCGTTCGAGAACGCCATGGCGCTCGATATCGCCATGGGCGGCTCGACCAATACAGTGCTGCATATCCTCGCTGCGGCCCATGAAGGCGAAGTCGATTTCACCATGGATGACATCGACCGCCTGTCGCGGCGCGTTCCCTGCCTTTCCAAGGTGGCGCCGGCCAAGTCCGACGTTCATATGGAAGACGTGCATCGCGCCGGTGGCATCATGGCAATCCTCGGCGAGCTGAACCGCGCGGGACTGCTGAACCCCGACCTGCCAACCGTCCACGCTCCGACGCTGGGCGAGGCGCTGGCGCAATGGGATATTGCCGTTACCGACAACAAGGCGGCTCTGGAACTCTTCAGCGCCGCTCCCGGCGGCGTTCCGACACAGGTTGCCTTCAGCCAGAGCGCGCGCTGGGAAGAGCTTGATCTCGACCGCGAAAAGGGCGTTATCCGCGATGCGCAGCATCCCTTCTCCAAGGATGGGGGCCTCGCCGTCCTCAAGGGCAATCTGGCGGTCGACGGCTGCATCGTGAAGACGGCCGGCGTCGATGAATCGATCCTGAAGTTCTCCGGTCCGGCCAAGGTCTTCGAAAGCCAGGACGCTGCCGTTAAGGGCATCCTCGGCAACGAGGTCGTAGCCGGCGACGTCGTCGTCATCCGCTATGAAGGCCCGAAGGGCGGCCCCGGCATGCAGGAAATGCTCTATCCGACGAGCTACCTGAAGTCGAAGGGTCTCGGCAAGGCTTGTGCGCTCATCACCGACGGCCGCTTCTCCGGCGGTACCTCGGGCCTGTCGATCGGTCACGCTTCGCCGGAAGCGGCCAATGGCGGCACGATCGGCCTGGTCCGCCAAGGCGATATGATCGACATCGACATCCCGAACCGTACCATCAGCCTGCGTGTCGACGATGCTGAACTTGCGGCTCGCCGCGAAGCACAGAATGCCAAGGGCTGGCACCCGGCTGAGCCGCGCAAGCGCAATGTTACAACGGCGCTCAAGGCCTATGCCGCTTTTGCCACGAGCGCGGACCGCGGCGCCGTTCGCGATCTGGGCGGTAAATAGCCAAAGCCCCTTCGCCCTGCGCAGCGGGGAGAAGGTGGACTCTCATGACCGAGCGTTAGCTTGGTTATGAGAGGACGGATGAGGGGCTTTTGGAGATTTGCTGCCGCGTTGGAGTTTGCCTAACCTACAGCAGCAGCCCCTCACCCTAACCCTCTCCTCGCAGGCGGGGAGAGGGGACACATTGGCTAGGCCTCCAAATCGCGTCAGACCACACCCTCAAAGCGGCCGATTGATCTGCTTGTAGGCGTCGTTCAGCTCCTTCTGACGCTCCTGATAGGAGGAAGTCAGGCAGGCGACATCCGCTCCGCAGGCCTGCCGCTTCTTTAGCCATTCGGTCTGCTGGTCCTGCATCGTGCCGCGCGCGCCCATGGCGAGAAGGCCGGAGAGCAGGTCGAAGGTCGTCACCATCCTGACATCGGCATCGTTAAGGGCACGGACGTCGCAGATCGTCTTTTCGTCCGGCTTCAGGTTCTGCGCCTCGCAATCGAAGCTGGCGGCATGGGACGTGCCGGCCATACCCAGCGAGATGAGGAGGGTGGCGGCGGCAAGATGATTCAATCGCATGTCTGGTTCCCTTTTGACGATTCCCAACGCGAAATGCATGACAGCATGTTTTTGTTCAGCGAGCCTGTTTTTTATCGTCGCCGGCCTCCATTTATGCTTCATGCTTCCGCCCTCTTTTCTTTCTAGCGTCGGGCGCTACAACGTTGTTTCAAGAGAATTAAAAAGGGAAACTTTCATGCATGTCCTCCTGAAGCGCACTGCCGTTTCGATGATTGCCCTCGTCATGGCGATGCCGCTTTCTGCTGGGGCTCAGACGGCAAAGACGTTGCCGGAAAGCCAGACGCAGATGCAGCTTTCCTTCGCCCCGCTGGTCAAGCAGACCTCCGGCGCCGTGGTGAACGTTTATGCCGAGCGCGTCGTGCAGCGTCAGTCCCCCTTCGCCGGCGATCCCTTCTTCGAGCAGTTTTTCGGCCAACGTATGCCGAATCGCACCGAGAAACAGTCGTCGCTGGGTTCGGGCGTTATCGTCGAGGCAAACGGCACCGTCATCACCAACAACCACGTCGTCGATGGCGCCGACGATATCAAGATCGCGCTTTCGGACGGCCGCGAGTTTCCCTGCAAGGTCATTCTGAAGGATGATCGCGTCGATCTCGCCGTCTTGAAGATCCAGTCGAAGAACGAGACCTTCCCGGTTCTGCCGCTTGGCAATTCCGATGGTATCGAGGTCGGTGATCTCGTACTCGCGATCGGTAATCCATTCGGCGTCGGTCAGACTGTCACGAGCGGTATCGTCTCGGCGCTCGCCCGTAATCAGGTGAAGAACGAAGTCGGCTTCTTCATCCAGACGGATGCCTCGATCAACCCCGGCAATTCGGGCGGCGCGCTCGTCAACATGACCGGCCAGTTGATCGGGCTGAACACGGCGATCTTCTCCCAGGGCGGCGGCTCCAACGGCATCGGTTTTGCCATCCCGGCCAATCTCGTGAAGGTCTTCCTTGCCGCAGCCGACCGCGGCGACAAGGCTTTCGAACGGCCATACATCGGCGCATCCTTCGAGCCGGTGACCTCCGACGTTGCCGAAGCGCTTGGCCTCGACAAGGTGCGCGGTGCGCTGGTGACCAAGGTGGTCGATGGCGGGCCGGCGGCCAAGGCTGGCTTGAAGCCGGGCGAGGTGATCACCGCGCTGAACAACATCCCGATCGAGCATCCCGATGCGCTCGGCTACCGCCTGACCACGGCGGGCCTCGGCGCCACCGTGGCGTTGACGGTATTGGACAATGGCAAGGAGCATCAGGCGACGATGACGCTTGCCGCCGCGCCCGAATCCACGCCGCGCGATGAGCGGGTGATCGAAGGCAACAATCCCTTCTCCGGCGCGACCGTTGCCAATCTCTCGCCGCGCGTCGCCGATGATCTGCATATGCCGCCTGATTCCACTGGCGTCGTCATCGAGAGCTTGAAGCAGAATTCGCCGGCTGACCGCCTTGGGTTTGCCGCCCGTGATATTGTCATCTCCATCAACGGCGTGGCGATCAACACGACGGAAATCCTTCAGAAGGCCGTTACCTCCAACCCGAGCTTCTGGCGCGTTGAGATCGAGCGCGACGGTCAGCGCATTAGGCAGTTCTTCCGATGAGTGATGACCTGTTTGCACCGCGGATACCGGAGGAGGTCGCCAACAAGCGGCCTCTCGCCGATCGTCTGCGGCCGCAAACATTGGCCGAAGTCACCGGTCAGGAACATCTGACCGGCGAAAACGGCGTTCTGCGCCGGATGATCGAGGCGGGTTCGCTGGGATCGATGATCTTCTGGGGACCGCCCGGCACCGGCAAGACGACGGTTGCAAGGCTGTTGTCGGGGGAGGCCGGTCTTGCCTTCGAACAGATTTCGGCGATCTTTTCCGGCGTTGCCGATCTGAAGAAGGTCTTTGAGACGGCGCGTCTGCGCCGGATGGATGGCCGCCAGACCCTGCTCTTCGTCGACGAGATCCATCGCTTCAACCGCGCCCAGCAGGATAGCTTCCTGCCGGTGATGGAAGACGGCACGGTTATTCTCGTTGGGGCGACGACGGAAAATCCGTCCTTCGAACTCAACGCCGCTCTTCTCTCCCGTGCCCGCGTCCTGACATTCCAGTCGCATGATGAAGAGAGCCTGGAGGAATTGCTGCGCCGGGCCGAAACGGTGGAAGGCAAGCCGCTGCCGTTGACGGAGGATGCCCGCGCCAGCCTGATCCGCATGGCCGATGGCGATGGCCGTTCGGTGCTGACGCTGGCAGAAGAGGTCTGGCGTGCCGCGCGCAAGGACGAGCTTTTCGATCCTGACATGCTGGTCAAGATCGTCCAGCGCCGCGCCCCGGTCTACGACAAGGCGCAGGACGGGCACTACAATCTGATCTCGGCGCTGCACAAATCGGTTCGCGGTTCCGACCCGGACGCCGCGCTCTATTATCTCGCCCGCATGTTCGATGCCGGCGAAGACCCGCTCTATCTCGGACGCCGGCTGGTGCGCATGGCGGTGGAGGATATCGGGCTTGCCGATCCACAGGCTCTCGTCATCTGCAATGCCGCCAAGGATGCCTATGACTATCTAGGCTCGCCGGAAGGAGAATTGGCGCTCGCGCAGGCCTGCGTCTATCTCGCGACCGCGCCGAAATCCAATGCCGTCTACACCGCCTTCAAGGCCGCGACCCAGGCCGCCAAGCAGAATGGCTCGCTCCTGCCGCCCAAGCATATCCTCAATGCGCCGACGAAGCTGATGCGCACCGAAGGCTATGGCGACGGCTATCGCTACGATCACGATGAACCGGACGCATTTTCAGGCCAGAACTATTTTCCCGAGAAGATGGGTCGCCAGACCTTTTACGATCCCCCCGAGCGCGGCTTCGAGCGCGATATCCGCAAGCGGTTGGACTGGTGGGCGAAGCTGCGCAAGGAGCGCGGCGAGCGCTAGAGCAATTCCGGGCAAAGCGCGATGCGTTTTCTCATCGGGAATTGCGTAAAAGCGGCACGACGGACAGTTTCCGCATCTTCATGACACAAGGAATGCGAAGTTCGGTATCAGCGCCCGGCAGCGTTTTCCTCGGGCGCCTTTTGCATGCGCGGAGCGGCAGACTTGTCGACAATCCTCACGCTCGATTCAGCCACGCCCTTGTGGCCCTCCATATCGACCACGACGTGCCAGTGTCCGGAGTCGGGGATGGTAAGTCTGATCGGCGATTTCTTGGCGACGCCGCCCAGAAACTGATGCTTGAGGGTTTCCGTGAACCGTTCGAAATTCGAGCTGTTCAGCAGCCTGACATTGGCGATGGCAGAAAGCGTGATTTCGATCACGGTTCCGGCGCGCTGTTCCTTGAGATCATAGTGGCTGTAGCGGAAGGCAGGCTTCGACATTGGTTCTGTTCTTTGCATATCTCGCCAGAAAGCTTACCTGAAGGCGGGTTAAGGAAGCGTTTGGTCTGATAGCTGTCGAAGCCTGCGCACCTCCGGGTCGGGCGGAGGAAGGATGCCGCACAGAAGCTGTGCGGCGCCTTTGGCATTGCTTTATACGAGGTATGGGGAGGCTTAAGCGTAAAGAGAAGATCCCGGCTCGTGCCGCGCTTCAATGCAGATTGGATGAGCTGAATGCAAAACCGTCCAGGTCGAGCACGGCGCCTTCGGGTGCATGGCAGATATCGGCGGGATTGTGATTGCACTCTTCGGCCGCGAAGTGCAGGGCGGCCGCCTCGTTGCTGAACAGGCCGCCAACGAGACCTTGCCGGTCCTGAACGATCCAGCTGCCGCGACGGTCGCGTCCGATGATGAAGCGAGCCGGAGCCGACGAAATCGGGCTGTGGGCCGTGCGGCGCTGAATATGCTGTGCGTTTGCCATCGTATTTTCCTCTTTAATCTCTTCGTTGTTCTCAGTGTCCGGTCATGCGCAGCACCATCTGCAGGGTGCCGGCGATCAGGAGGACAAGGCCGAGGCGCGGAGCGACGGACCAAAGTCCGTTCAGCATGGCGTCTGAAGAGATGGACCACTCGCTCTTGGCGATGGCCACCGAGCGAGGGCGTTGGAGGGGGTCGGCGGATAAGCCGGCATGCCTGTAGCGTGACATCATAGTTCCTTTCCAGTGTCACCCGCACCGTTGGTTCGATTGAGATCGCCTCCGGTGCTACGCTGTTGAATCTATGGGGGAGTTGCTAGGATTTCCATTTGCCTCAAATGGCAAAAATATAAAAATCTCATAGGGATGAGTGACTTCACAACCCGAGGCGGAAGGTTTGGCGGGATGCAAATCGGCCGCTGCCGTCGAACTGGAAGGGCAGGACGGCAGCCTGAAGCGCCTCGGCGGTTTCGTTGGTGACATCCACCAACGGCAGACGGACGTCGGCTCCTATATGTCGCACGAGCGACAGGGCGTGCTTGACCGTTGCCGGTTCGCTCTCGCGCGACAAAGCGTCGAACAACGGCTGCAGACGGTCGTCAATGGATCGCGATGCGTTGAGATTACCGCCGGCGGCCGAGTGCTGCATGGACTGGAACAGGCGCGGGACGATATTGGCTGCATTGGAGAAACAACCATCGCCGCCCGCAACCGTGAACGAGAGCGCACGGGAATCGTTCGACGTGTAGAGGTTGAAGCGCTCCGGCAGCAGCGATCGCCAGAGATCGAGACGCGAGACGTCTCCGGTGCCATCGGCAATCCCCACGATACCTGGAATCTCGGCCAATTGCGCGACTGTGGACGGCATTAGGTCGATGGCGGTATGCGATGGCTGATTGTGGATGATGATGGGCAGCTCGGTCAGTTCCGCAAGCTGCTCGAAATGATGAAGCACGCCCTTCTGGGTCGGTTTCGAATAATAGGGAAGCGTCACGAAAGCGGCATCCGCGCCGAGGCGTTGCGCCTGTATCGTTTCTTCGATGGTTGTTGCCGTGTCGTTGGTGCCTGTCGCGACGATGACGGGCACCCTGTCTTCGGAGAGTTCGACGCAGATTTCGATGGCGCGGATTCGTTCCGCCTCGGTCAGTGTCGGCCCTTCGCCGGTCACGGAGCAGACGAGAAGCCCGTCGATACCGCTCAGCAATTGCCATTCGATATGGGCCATCATATCGACACCATCGAAAACGCCATCGCGAAATGGTGTGACAAGAGCGGTGATCGCACCGCCTATGCGTCTTGAAAAAATCGGTCTGTTCATCTCAGCGGCATCTCAAAGATAGTGCAGCACGATGAACAGCTCCAAGCCGCCGAGCAGCAGGCCGAAGGCGAACATGGCTTGAAAGGTGCGCTTCTCGCGAACCTGGTGATTTTGAAACTGACGCTTCTGCGCATTCTTTGCGCCGGGAGCGGATGCCGCGATGCGGTGATGCCTCTCATCGCTGTTATGAACGAGGACGCGGATGGCGTCCGTCAGATTGGGTGCGTGTGTATCGAGCATGGCGTGTATCTCCATATTCCGACACAAGCGTAACGCCGGAGGTCATAGGAAATCCATTCGCGGCCAAAGGCGAAGAAGTAAGTGAGATATAAAGAGTTGGCGTCCTCGGCTTCGACCCGGCAACCGGTCTGATTGCCTGCTGCTCGAAGTTCGAGGGCTGCTTTGCCTAACCCGCGCCTTGCTGGTTCTTCCGGTCGAGCTGGGTGACAAGCGTGAGGATGGTCGCCGAGACCGGCGTCGGCACATTCGCGAGCCTGCCGAGAGAGACCACGACGCCGACGAGCGGCGTGATCTCCAGCGCCTTGCCGGCAAGCAGATCCTGCAGCATCGAGGTGCGCACCGGCCCGATCTGTCGCGAGCGTTCGAGGCGTTCTTCAACGGACATGGCGACCTGAGATCCCAGGGCTTCGGCGACGGCCTTCACCTCGCTCATCACCTGGCCGACCATCGCGGAGAGGGCCGGATCATCCATGATGTCGGACATCAACCCGCGTGTGAGCGCGCTGATGGGATTAAAGGCGGCGTTGCCCATCAGTTTGCTCCAGATATCGTCGCGAATTCGCGCGGAGATGGAGACCTTCACGCCGGCCTGCTGCAGCAGCGCCGCGACTGCTTCGATATCGGCCGTCGTTTCGCCGGAAGGTTCGCCAAGGATGAAGTGGCCGCTATTGCTGAGCCTGATCTCGCCGGGCGCGGCAACCTCCGCTCCCTGATAGGCGACACAGCCGATGATGCGCTCCGGCCCGATCAGGCGCCAGAGATCGCCATTCGGGTCCAGCTCTTCCATCTGATGCTCGGCATGGCCGCTTTGTCGGTCCCGGTGAAAATACCACCAAGGCACGCCGTTGAGGATCATGACGACGCGGGTGCCGGAATGCAGCAGCTTTGCAATGCCGGGTACGGCTGCGGCAAGCTGATGCCCCTTGAGCCCGGTGATGACGAGATCCTGTGGCGGTAGCTCGCCCGCATCGGCCGTTGCCGTCATCTGCGCAATGAGAGGGCTCTCCACACCCGCTTCCCAGAGGCTTATGCCGTCGGCTCGAATGGCCTCAAGATGGGCTCCGCGCGCAACGACCGAAACTCGTGTCTGCGCGCTCGTGGAGGACGCGAGTTTTGCCGCGATCGCGCCGCCCAGTGCGCCGGCGCCATAGACACAGATGTTCTTGAAGGGGGAGGGCGTCATGATTTGATGCTCCGAATGATGTCGCGTGCTCGGGAAAGATATGTCGAGCCCATGATTTAGCGAGTGGTTTATCAGATTGCCGGCAATTGGAATTGAAAATCGCCAAACCTTCCGACACACTACAGTCTTATGGAAATTTCACCATACTCGTCAGAGCGCGAATGGGGTTAACGGGAAACGGAAATACCTTCTCAGCCACCACTGCTTCGCACGGATCTTGTGAGCGGAGCTATGTTTTCACTACAGGCATTTGGCGGCTTGAAACTTCTGGACGGCGACGGCTGCGAGGTTTCCTTCCCTGAAAAAGGTCTGCTGATCCTGGTCTGTCTGATGCTGGAGCCGACGGCGGGCGCATCACGCGGCACGATCGCCCGGCTTTTGTGGGGAGACGACAATGGCAGCGCGCAGGTCAATCTTCGCAAGCTGGTTTCGCGGATCAGAAGCCGCCAGAATAAGCTCGGTTGGTCGTTCCTTCGTTTCAGCGAAACAGCCGTCGAGCTCGAAGCGCCTCCAGCGAGCTCCGATCTCTGGTTTGCGCACTCGCAAGACGGCGGCCCGGTCTTCGCAAGATTGAAACTGCTGGCGAAAACGCTTGAGGCCGAATTCCTTCGCGGTGTCGATTGCCAGAGCGCGATTTTCTTTCATTGGCGTGCCGCTCAAGGTGGCAGGCATCTTTCGGCGCTGAAGCAGGCGCTGGGTGTCGCTGCCGCCGAGGCGGATGCCAAGGACGATGTTGCCCTGGTGAAGGAGGCGGCACTCCTGGCCCTGGGCCTGGACCCGGAGGATCGGGATATTCTTCGGATCCTGCTGCGGATATTCGATGCGGAAGGTGAGGTCGAGCATTTCAGGCGGATTTTCGAGCAGCGTGCCGCACTGCTGGATTCATGGTCCGCACAATACGAGCATGCTTCGCAAATTCGAGCCGGGGATGCCATTCGCCATCGTGAAGGGCGTCAGGTCGCCCGCCCAAGAGCAAGGATACCTCTCCTGTTGCTGCCTTCCGCGGAGAGGCAAGGCATGGATTACGATGCCGCGTCTCTGGTAAACGATATCACCGTTGGCTTCTGCGCGCTGGACAGTCTCGAAATCGCCGGTCGCTGCACGGCGATCCGGGTCGGTAGGGTTGGAGAGCGTGCCGTCGCGACCTTCGATCAATGGGACCGCTCCTACATTCTCGAAATGCGGCTTAGTGCTCGTGATGACGGGCCGCTGCTGTTCTCGCAGCTGGTCGACGCCGCGACCGATGAAATCATCTGGGCCGAGCGCACCAGCCTCGGACGGTCCTCGCCGGAAGAGCAGAGACGGACCGTCGGGCGTCATATCGTTCTGTCTCTTGCCGGGCAGATAGAGCGCCGCGAGATGATGAGAGCCCATCTGGAAGAGAATCCTGCGGCCTATCAACGCTACCTCGCCGGCAAGCGCTACCTCGAACACCTCTCGATGCCGAATCTGCACAGGGCGCGCGGGGAGCTTGAAGCAGCGTTGCGCACCAGCAGCCATTTTGCCCCTGCCTTGAGTTCAATCGCCCGCACCTATTCCAAGGAATGGGTGCTGACATCGGGAAGCGATGCAGCCTTGCTGGGCGAGGCGGAACATTATGCGATGCAGGCCATCGCGGCGCGGCGTGATATTGCCGATGGCTATCGCGAATTCGGCATGGCGAAGCTTTTCCAAAGAAAAAGTGATGAGAGCATCGATGCGCTCAAACTGGCCGAAGCCCTCAATCCGGGCCATGCCGGCATCATGGCCGATCATGCCGAAGCGCTGCTTCACTCCTCACGACCGGATCTGGCGCTGACGAAGATCGAAACCGCCATTGCGCTCAACCCCGTGAGCCCCGACACCTATCTTTGGACCGCTTCCGTGGCGAGCTACACGCTTGGCCGGTTCGAAACCGCTCTCGATTATATCGGTCGGATGGCGGACACACGCCTGGCAGACAGAATCTCGGCGGCGAGCTGGGCGATGCTCGGAGACGAAGAGAAGGCGGGCTTCTTCGTGAGGCGGGTTCGCAAGACCAACCCGGATTTCGATGTCGATCGCTGGGTCTCGGTCGTCCCGTTCAAGGAGGAATGGCAGCGTGACATCTATCGGGAGGGGCTGCGTCGCGCCGGCTTCTGGCGCGCCATCCCGAGTTCGCATAGGGCGTAGCAGCGATCCGTGGCGATGAGCGAGCGCTGGTCCTTGCCGTCGGATGTTTTCCAATCGCTGCGGGCTTGGGCTAGCCTTTACCACAATCGCATCCTAACCTCCTCACATCGCGCTGGACCGTGGACAACCAGTGCGGTATCGATCTCTCAATTGTCCTTTCTAAGTTGATGAATTCGCCGGGGAAGATCGTTGCGTTTCGAAGCCCTCAACCGTCTCTGGGATAGCGTTCGGGAGACCAGCCATGATTTCCGCGCCTCGACGGACGTGTTTCCCGTCGTCGATATCGAAAAGCTTGGTGCGACCCTCGACCTGAAGGAAAAAGGAGCCGCTGCCGGCCGGCAGAACCGGCCGCCGCCCGATGCGCAATCGCATGACGAGACGGAGCAGCGTATCGTCGCCTGGGTGGAGGCGGAGAAGAAAAGCTCCTACCAGATCCTCGAAGATCAGTTCCAGACCTTCGACAGCCGCCTGCGCAATCTCGATTTCGAAGGGCAGTTCGGGCTGATCCGTCAGGCGAACGCGTCCAGCGTCTCGGATTTCAAGGCGGAGGTGGCAAGCGGCGTCGATGAACTGCATGGTCTGCGCCGCAACCTGAAGACCGCCGAGGACGAAATGGTCGGCTTCAAGGCGAAGCACAAGCTGCAGCGGGCAGCAAAGGTTTCCAGCCGGGCGGCATGGGGCTTCAAGGTTTCGCTCATCGTTTTCCTCGTGCTCATCGAAATGGTGATGAACGGCAGTTTTCTCGCCAAGGGAAGCGAACAGGGTCTCGTCGGCGGTGTGACGGAAGCGGCAGCCTTCGCCTTCCTGAACATCGGCACGGCACTGATGTTCTCCTTCTTCTGCGTGCGCTTTCTGGTGCATCGCTCCTTTGCACTGAAGCTGCTTGGCCTCCTCGGGCTTGTCGCCTATGTCGCCGTCGCGCTGGGCATCAACATTGCATTGGCGCATTACCGCGAAGTCTCGGCGACGATTTTGAGCGGGGCTGGCGCCGAGGTGATCCAACGCCTTAAGGCGGCACCCCTCGGGCTGCAGGAGCTGAACTCCTGGATGCTCTTTGCCATCGGCCTGATGTTCTCGCTCGTCGCCTTCATCGATGGCTGCTATCTGACCGATCCCTATCCGGGTTTTGCCGGCGTGCAGAAGCGTCTCGATGCGGCGCGGGACAATTATATCGACCGCAAGCTGGATCTGATCGAGGATCTCCGCGAAATCCGCGATGAGCACAACAGCAAGATCGAGGAGATCATCCGTGATCTTTCCCTTCGCCGGCAGGAAACGGCCGCCATCATAGCCCATCGCGCGAGGACGGCGGGGCTCTTTGCCGAACACCAGAACCACCTCGAGCGTTCCGCCAATGTGCTGCTCACCTCCTATCGCGACGCCAACCGGGCTGCGCGAAGCGAGCCTGAGCCCTCCTATTTCAAGGCTGCGTACAGGATGGAGCGTCTGACGCCTGTCATCCGCACCGAGGAGGAGTGGGACGATAAGGTGCTGGGATCGCGCATCCAGAGTGCGCAGGCGGAGCTTTCGGAGCAGATCAAGCGGATCGGCGACGAATTCGAGCGCGCCATCGAGAAATATCACCAGCTCGATAATCTTTTCCCGGAGAGCATCCTTGGCGCGACGCAAGCGGCGTAGCCGGCGCGGCGGGTCCGCCGGTCTCATCATCGCAACGGTTTGCCTTGCGGTCCTGTCGCTCGGGATCGTCGGTGCCTATGGTTGGCTGCGTTACAAGGCGGCCAGCAATGTCGCCGTCGATCAGGCGTCGCTTTGCCCGGTGGACGGCCAGAAGGCGGAAACGGCCATATTGCTCGACGTCACCGATCCCATCGCCGACTCGACGGCGCTCGATCTCCGCAACCAGTTCCAGAAGATCGTGGCGGATGTGCCGGTCGGCGGGGCCATCGATATCTATGCGCTCACCGAAAAGGAAGGCGAGCTGATCCAGACCTTCCACGGCTGCAATCCGGGAAGTGGTGCGAATGTCGACGAATGGACCAGCAATCCGCGGCTCGCGCAGGCACGATGGGAGAAGGGCTTCCAGAAGCCGCTCACCGAGATCGCGGGCAAGCTGACAGCAGGCGAGTCCGGCAGGCTGTCGCCGATCATGGCGGCCATTCAAAAGATCAATCTGGAGGTTTTTGCCAACGCGCCGGCCGGTATCCCGAAGCGCCTTTATATTGCCTCCGACATGCTCGAACACACGCCCGCCTTCTCGAATTACCGCGACGGCGCCTCCTATCAGAAATACCAGCACAGCCCGGCAAACGACCGTTTTCGCACGTCGCTGGATGGCGTCACGGTCAAGATCCTCGCCTTTCAACGGCCGAACATCAAGTTCACCATGGAAGACCTCGCAAACTTCTGGGCGCAATGGATCAAGGGCAATAACGGTTATTTCGACGGCTTCGTGCGATTGGAGGGGATACGCTGATGGCCAATACCGACGCCAGATATCTCATCCGGGATTACGGGCCGATGGTGCTTTTCGCCTCCATCACCATTGCCGGCATGATCTTCATCTGGTCGTCGAAGCTCATGGGTTGGTCGCTGCCGATCGTGACAGGCGTGCCGCTGGTGCTGATGGCGATTTACTTCATTGTGTCGCTGGCCGTTGCCGGATTTCGGCTGCACAACGAGCAGGCGGGCGACAATCTCTATTATATGGGTTTCCTGTTCACCCTCTCGAGCCTCGGCGTATCGCTCTATCTCTTCGCCGGCGAAACATCGATCGAAACCATCGTTCGCAATTTCGGCATCGCCGTTACCTCGACCATCGCCGGCGTGACGCTGCGCATTCTCTTCAACCAGATGCGGCGCGATCCGATCGACATCGAGCGCAGCGTGCGCCACGAGCTTGCCGAGATGACGCGGCGGGTTCGAACCGAACTCGATTCCTCGTCGCGCGAATTCTCGCATTACCGGCGCGTCAGCAACCAGATGCTGTCGGAAGGGTTCGAGGAGATTGCGCGGCAGGCCGAGCGCAACGGCCAGGAGATCAACAAGATCCTGGAAATGCTGGCGAAGCAGGCGGTAACCCCCATCAATGACGCCGCCGCGCAGCTGACGGCGACGACATCGCAGCTTTCGGAGATCATCGGCACCTTCGGCGCCGCCGTCGAGAATGTCGGCAGGAAGCTGGAGGAGATCCGCTCGCCGGAGGATGTCGTGCGCGCCGAACTGGCGCCGGCGATTACCGCGATCAAGGAGATGTCGGAGGCGCAATTGCAGCCGCTGCGCAACATCGAACTGGCGCTCGGACGCATGGCGGAAGCGATGGGGCAGGCGCCGCTGCCGAAGCCGGAAGCCGATGATCGCGTCGCGTCCGAAATAGAAGCCGAACCGCGAAAACGCTGGTGGCATCTATGGTAACAGAAGGCTCGGACACGCAGCCGAAACTGGAGCATAGGGGCTACAATCGTGGTCTCATCCTTGGCCTGACGATGGCCGAATCCATGTTGCTCCTGGTGTTTTGTCTTCTGCTCGTGGCGGCCGCCTTGATTTCGGCAGAGAGAAACAAGCGCTACGAAGTCGAGCGCAAGCTTGAGAAAGCTGAGCAGCAGGTCGCCGTGCTGGAGAAGAAGCGGGCGGAGCAGGCGGCCGAGATCGTCCTGCTGCAGTCCAAGGTCGTCTCCAGCGATCTGTCAGCCGCCGACAAAGCCGTGGTGGACAAGCAATGGCGGGAACTGGTGCTGGCGAAAGAGACGCTCGACAGCATGGCGGATCAGGGCGCGACATCGGCCGATCTGCAGTCGCTGTCCAAGGTCGCGGCCGTTCTGAAGCAACACGGCGTCTCGCTGGCGTCAGCGCCCGACGAGGTCAACAAGCTTCTGGCCGACAGTGGCGGTGGAAAGGGCATGCACGACTGGCCGCCCATCATCAATCTCGACGATGCCAAGAAGAACTATTTCCAATCAGGAAGCGCAGAGCTCACGGGCACCTTCTCCCAGCTTCTCAGCACGACGATCACGGACGAAATCGCCAGCAATCTGAGCCTCTATGGCGCCAATATCGTCGAAGTGATCGGCCACACCGACGAACAGCCGGTGGCGCGGGAAAAATCCAATCTGGACGATACGATCATCAGCGCGATGGACGGCAGGCTGCCGGTCTCGGCACTGCTGCCAGCTGACAATGCCGGCCTTGGTCTTGCCCGCGCCATTGCCGTTGCCAATGTGCTACGGGCCAATCCGAAGCTGAAGGATGCCACCATCCTGCCGATGTCCGCCGCGCAACTGATCCTGCCCGGCGATACCGTCACCTCCGGCCAGCGCGGCGCCGTCGAGTCACGCCGCCGCATCGAAATCCGTGTGCGTGGCAGGACAGCGCCCGTGGCGGTGATCAACGCCGGCGCTGTGCCCTCGGCCAACACGCAATAGCGTCGGTTCTGCTGATATCAGCTCCTGAGACCGGGCGCCTCGTAGCCGGTGCGCTCCACATATTCCGTGTAGCCGCCGGTATATTGGTGGACGCCTTCGGGCGTCAGCTCCAGCACGCGGTTGGAGAGCGCCGCCAGGAAATGTCGGTCGTGCGAGACGAACAGCATCGTCCCTTCATATTGCGACAACGCATGGATGAGCATTTCCTTGGTGTCGAGATCGAGATGGTTCGTCGGCTCGTCCAGGATCAGCAGGTTCGGCGGGTCGAAGAGCATGATGGCCATGACGAGCCGCGCCTTCTCGCCGCCCGACAGCACCCGGCACTTCTTTTCCACATCGTCGCCGGAGAAGCCGAAGCAACCGGCCAGCGCCCGCAGTGCGCCTTGGCCTGCCTGCGGAAAATCGTGTTCGAGTTGCTGAAACACGGTGCGCTCGCCGTCGAGCAGATCCATGGCGTGCTGGGCGAAATATCCCATCTTGACGCTCGCGCCGAGGGCGACGCTGCCCTCATCCGGTTGCGTCGAGCCAGCCACCAGTTTCAAAAGCGTGGATTTGCCGGCGCCGTTGATGCCCATGATGCACCAGCGTTCGCGGCGGCGAACCATGAAATCCAGTCCTTCATAGATGCTGCGGCTGCCGTATTTCTTGTAGACATTCTTCAGCACGGCCACGTCTTCGCCCGAGCGGGGTGCCGGCTGAAATTCGAAGGCGACCGTCTGGCGGCGCTTCGGCGGCTCGACGCGGTCGATCTTTTCCAGCTTCTTCACGCGGCTCTGCACCTGCGAGGCATGCGAAGCGCGCGCCTTGAAGCGCTCGATGAACTTGATTTCCTTGGCGAGCATGGCCTGCTGGCGCTCGAACTGCGCCTGCTGCTGCTTTTCGTTTTGCGCCCGCTGCTGCTCGTAGAACTCATAGTCGCCCGAATAGCTGGTCAGGTTGCCGGCATCGATCTCGATGATCTTGCTGACGATGCGGTTCATGAACTCACGGTCGTGCGACGTCATCAGAAGCGCGCCCTCGTAACCCTTCAGGAAGGATTCGAGCCAGATCAGGCTTTCGAGGTCGAGATGGTTGCTCGGTTCGTCGAGCAGCATGACGTCGGGGCGCATCAGCAGGATGCGGGCGAGCGCCACGCGCATCTTCCAGCCGCCCGAAAGTCCGCCGACATCGCCGTCCATCATCTCCTGGGTGAAGCTCAGGCCGGCCAGCACTTCGCGGGCGCGGCCCTCCAGCGCATAGCCGTCCAGTTCCTCATAGCGGGCCTGAACCTCGCCATAGCGCTCGATGATCTCGTCCATCCTGTCGGCCTGGTCCGGATCGCTCATCGCGGCTTCCAGCTCGCGCAGCTCGGCGGCAACGGCGCTGACAGGGCCGGCGCCCTCCATGACTTCGGCAACGGCGCTGCGGCCTTCCATTTCACCGACGTCCTGATTGAAGTAGCCGATCGTGACGCCCTTATCGACGGAAACCTGCCCTTCGTCGGGTAGTTCCTGGCCGGTGATCATGCGGAAAAGCGTCGTCTTGCCGGCGCCGTTCGGCCCTACGAGCCCGACGCTCTCACCCCTGTTGAGTGCCGCGGATGCCTCGATGAAGAGGATGCGGTGGCTGTTCTGCTTGCTGATATTCTCGATACGAATCATGGTTACGCGTGGCCCGAAGAAACTCTTTTCGGGGGCCTTATGCCACGGGTTGCGCGCTCTGTCGCAGCTTTTCGGAAGGGCGAGGTGAGATCGCTGGCGGACTGATGTTCATAGGCGACGCTTTCTAGGCAACCTGCTTGCCGCGCGGAAGAGAAACTTTCGGTCGGGCGACGGATTCCGGTTCGCTCTCTCGTTCAATCGGCGCGACTTCCAACCAAGCTGGTACATGATTGGGTCGCCCGCCGTCTTCCGCTTGGCTGGAAGTCGCTATATTCATGGTCATCCGCCTCAGCCGAGTTTTTACAGATGAAGATTCTGAGAAGCATTCAGGGTAGGGTTTGCGCCCGACTGTCGATCGCAGCAGCAGTCGCCATCGGCATGTCGAGCGAAGCGTGGTCAGCCGATGCCGATTCCCAGCATGCGCGGCTCGAGCAACCCGTCAAGGAGGTCGCGGACCAACGCCTGCTCCTCGACACGCCGGAGGGGAAGGGCGAGCTGCCCGTCTATGCGGATCACGCGATCGAAGCGGCATCGCCCGACGTGACGAAGGTGCTGATCATCATCCATGGCACGCTCCGAAACGCCGATGCCTATTATGCAACCGGACAGGAAGTGCTGGCAAAGGCAGACGATCTCGCCGACGGTGCGATGGTGGTTGCGCCGCAATTCCTGATAAAACCGGATGTGAACGCCTTCTCGCTCTCGGCGCAAACGCTGGCCTGGACGCAAAATGGCTGGAAGGGCGGAGAGCCGGCGCGCCAGCCGGCGCCGATCAGCTCTTTCGCCGCGCTCGATGCCCTATTGCAGCATTTTGCCGATCGCCGTCTTTATCCCTCCCTGAAGACCATCGTCGTGATGGGGCACTCGGCAGGAGCCCAGCTAGTCCAGCGCTATGCCGTGGTCGGAAAGGAAGCGGAGGATTTGACGAGCGCCGGCATCTCCGTTCGCTACGTCGTCGCCAATCCCTCGAGCTATCTCTATTTCGACGATGAGCGGCCGGCCTTGCCGGATCAGCAGGCGGGGCTGGCCGCATGCCCCAAGGCGACGCAGTGGCGCTACGGGCTGGCCGGCGCGCCGCCATACGTATCCTCGCAGGACCCGAAGACCCTTGAAACCAGATATGCCGCGCGCAATGTTGTCTATCTGCTGGGCCAGGCCGACACCAATCCCTACACCCATTTCATCGACCGCTCCTGCGGGGCGATGGCGCAGGGGCCATATCGGCTTGCACGCGGGCTGACCTATTTCGACTACATGAAGAAGCGGCATCCATCCGATCTCAATCAGAAGGTCGTCGAAGTGCCTGGCGTGGGGCATGACGACGAGGCGATGTTCACCTCGGATTGCGGCATTGCCGTGCTATTCGATCGGCCGGTGCCGCCATCCTGCCCGGTCATTGACGGGACGGCAAAAGTGTCGGGGACGGTGCCGTAAATCTCTTTGGTTTATCTACTCCCTGACGCCGTACGCATGCAATTCCGATCTCAAGGCGTTTGGGACTGCTGTGCTCTGTTCTTGCCCGTCAGTTGCGATAAGCGGGGCGCTGGCGAGACGATTGCATTCTTCGCTGTATCGGGCGCTCGATGCACAGGTAGCAAACGATGGCGAAGGCCAGCGAGCCCAATACGATCAATACAGGCTGCAGACCGTGCGGGACCCCGATGCGCAAAAGCAGTGCCGTCACCATGATGCCGGTCAGCACATGCCATAGGTAGATAGAATAGGAGGCATCTCCCAGGAAATGCAGGAATGCCACCTTAGGGACGCCGCGCTCCCGCTCCGCGAAAACAGCGCCCGACAGCAGCAACACCGCCGGTATGCCCCACCGGACGGCCCGTTCCAAATGGATTAGCGGGCCGCTCGCGATCAGCAGTGAGAACCCGATGATCATCAAGCCGATGGAGACGGGAAAGGGCAGCCGAAAGCTCTGTTTCCACAGGCGTCCGATGGCGATGCCGGCCGCAAATTCCAGAATGACCGGTTGGCTGAAAACACTGAGATAGCCGAGGGGCAGCAGGTAATGTGCAATCACGACGGCCACCAGAGCCGCCATCAGGAACCATAGTCGCCTGAACGCCGGCACGAGCAGCGAAATCGAAAAGATGAGATAGAAGAACATCTCGTAGGAGAGCGTCCACCCCTGTTCGACGACCGGATGCAGCGCTTCGTCCTTCATGAAGGGCACGAAGAAAAGAGAGCCGATCAAGTTCTCGACGCTCGAATTCGTGTCGAAGAAGAATTGCGGTTTCAGCACGGCGACGACGAAGGTTGCTGCCGTCGCAATCCAGTAGAGCGGCACTATTCTGATAAGCCGCCGCCACATGAATTCCTGCGGACCGAGCGATCTTCCCTCGGTCGTGACCCACATGATGAAGCCGCTGATGACGAAGAATATATCGACACCCGCAGCCCCGATTTTGAAGTTCAGGCCATATGTCTCGCTGACATGGAAACAAAGAACGGAAATTGCTGCGATGGCGCGCAGATATTGAATGCTCGTGATATCGCTGCCGGTTTTCAAAACGGTGCCTCACACGATTGGACTGCTTTTTCCGACGCACTAAGGGCGGGATTCAGCGATAAATATGTCGAAGAGCCGGGTACCGTGGATCACGGCTTTGAGGCTCGGCAGACCGAATATTGCTGCAGCAACAATTTCAATGAAAATGGATGATTTCCCGCCGGTTTCGTGGCCGAAATCGGGCATTTGGGGTGAGGGGTATTGGCACTGATAAGGCCAAACCTTTAGCTATCTAGGCATTTCTTCATGAACGGGTGCGTTGACGGATATTTTTAGTCGACGGAAGAGAGTGCTGCCCCGGCACCAGCAGCCTGGGGCTGTAATAGCGCAATTTGGGAATGTGCAGCTTCAGTCCGATTACGAAACACCTTCATAAAAAAAGCGGGGCGATTGCTCGCCCCGTTGATGGATTAGCTAAGAGCACGATAAATTATCAAGAGCAGCCGCTGGTCGCACCGCAAGTGTCGCACTTCTCGCAGGTGCCGTTGCGGACCATCGTGAAGTTCTGGCACTCGGTGCACATGTTGCCGGTGTAGCCCTGCATGATGGAGCGGGCGCGGCGTTCGGATTCCAGTTTCTTGGCGTCCGTCTTGGCCGTTGCCGCGTCGCTTGCAGCCTTGTCGGTGAAGAGGCCGGTTTCTTCCGCCACTTCCTCTGCGATCTCTTCCGCCAACTCCTTCGCACGCTCTTCGTAATCGCGCTTGAAGGCGACGACTTCGGAGGTGGAAACCGCGCTTGTCGGCTCCAGCTTGCGGACGGTGTTGCCGGCGAAGGCTGTGACCGTGGAAACCGAGGCGGCGCGGGCCGGGGCAGCGGTAGCCGAACCCTTGACCTCGGCTGCCGGACGTTCGCCCGATGTCGGAACGAGCGTCGGCTTGTAGCCGCGGGTCAGGCCCTTGGAGACGACATCGGCCTTGCCTTCGGAAACGCCGCGGCCGAGCGCCGTGTTGCTGAAGTCCGAGGTGTCGACATGAGCGAGATCGTGACGGCCGAGATAGGAGATCGCCAGTTCGCGGAACACGTAGTCGAGGATCGACGTGGCGTTCTTGATGGCGTCATTGCCCGTTACGATGCCGGCCGGCTCGAACTTGGTGAAAGTGAAGGCGTCGACATATTCTTCGAGCGGCACGCCGTACTGGAGGCCAAGCGAGACGGAAATCGCGAAGTTGTTGATGAAGGCGCGCAGTGCAGAGCCTTCCTTGTTCATATCAAGGAAGATTTCGCCGAGACGGCCGTCGTCATATTCGCCGGTGCGCAGGAAGATCGTGTGTCCGCCGATCTTGGCCTTCTGGGTATAGCCCTTGCGGCGGCCCGGCAGCTTCTCCTGTGTGCGCACGACCTTCTCGATCACGCGTTCGACGATCTTTTCGGTGATGGTCACGGCCTGCGCGGCAGCAGGGGCCTGCAGGAATTCTTCCAGCGCATCCTCGTCACTGTCGTCTTCGATCAGCGAAGCATTCAGCGGCTGGCTGAGCTTGGAGCCGTCACGATAAAGGGCATTGGCCTTCAGACCGAGCTTCCAGGAGAGCATGTAGGCGTTCTTGCAATCCTCGACGGTCGCCTCATTCGGCATGTTGATCGTCTTGGAGATGGCGCCCGAGATGAAGGGCTGGGCTGCCGCCATCATACGGATGTGGCTTTCGACCGAGAGGTAACGCTTGCCGATCTTGCCGCAAGGGTTGGCGCAATCGAAGACGGCGAGGTGCTCGTTCTTCAGGAAGGGCGCGCCTTCCAGCGTCATCGCACCGCAAACATGGATGTTCGCAGCCTCGATGTCCTTCTTGGAGAAGCCGAGATGGTCGAGCAGGTTGAAGCTCATGTCGGCCATCTGCTCGTCGGACACCTTCAGCGTGCCCTTCAGGAAGTCGGCGCCGAGGGTCCACTGGTTGAAGACGAACTTGATGTCGAAGGCGCTCTTGAGCGCGGCGTTGACGGCATCGACCTTCTCGGCGGTGAAGCCCTTGGCCTTCAGCGTCGACGGGTTGATGGCCGGAGCCTGGTTAAGGTTGCCGTGGCCGACTGCGTAAGCCTCGATCTCGGCGATCTGGCTTTCGGAATAGCCGAGCGTGCGCAGCGCTTCCGGAACGGCGCGGTTGATGATCTTGAAGTAGCCGCCGCCGGCAAGCTTCTTGAACTTCACCAGGGCGAAATCCGGCTCGATGCCGGTCGTGTCGCAATCCATGACGAGGCCGATCGTGCCGGTCGGCGCGATGACGGTTGCCTGGGCGTTGCGGTAGCCATGTCTTTCGCCGAGTTGCAGCGCCTTGTCCCAGGCGGCCTTGGCATGGGCAACGAGATCCTTGTCCGGATTGTCGGAATGGATCAGCGCGACCGGGTTGACCGAAAGACCTTCATAGCCCGAGGCCTCGCCGTAAGCGGCGCGGCGATGGTTGCGGATGACGCGCAGCATGTTCTCGCGGTTCGGCTCGAACATCGGGAAGGTCCCGAGTTCGGAGGCCATTTCGGCCGAGGTCGCATAGGCGATACCGGTCATGATCGCGGTCAGCGAGCCGGCGATGGCGCGGGCTTCGTCGCTGTCATAGGGAATGCCCGACGACATCAGCAGGCCACCGATATTGGCGTAGCCGAGGCCGAGCGTGCGGTATTCATAGGAAAGCTCGGCGATGCGGCGCGAGGGGAACTGCGCCATCATCACGGAGACTTCGAGAACGACGGTCCAGAGACGGACGGCGTGCTCGTAGTCAGCAATGTTGATACGCTTCGTCGCTGCGTCCTTGAAGGTCATCAGGTTCAGCGAGGCAAGGTTGCAGGCCGTGTCGTCGAGGAACATATATTCCGAGCACGGATTGGAGGCGCGGATCGGGCCCGCGGCCGGGCTGGTGTGCCAGTCGTTCATCGTCGTGTTGAAGTGCAGGCCCGGGTCGGCCGATGCCCAGGCGGCGTAGGAGATGGATTCCCAGAGGTCGCGGGCCTTTAGCGTCTTGATGACCTTGCCGTCCTTGCGGGCGGTCAGGTTCCAGTCGCCATCATTCTCGACGGCACGCAGGAAGTCGTCCTTGATCGAAACCGAGTTGTTGGAGTTCTGGCCGGATACGGTGAGGTAGGCTTCCGAATCCCAGTCCGTGTCGTAGGTCTTGAATTCAAGATCCTTGTAGCCCTGACGGGCGAACTGGATGACGCGCTGGACGTAGTTTTCCGGAACCTGGTCCTTCTTGGCAGCACGGATTTCGCGCTTCAGGGCAGGGTTCTTGGCCGGGTCGAAGCAATCGTCATTGTCGCCTTCGCAATTGAGCGTGGCCTTCATGATCGCCTTCAGGTGCCTGGCGACGATCTTTGAGCCGGTGACGAGGGCGGCAACCTTCTGCTCCTCTTTGACCTTCCAGTTGATGTAGTCCTCGATGTCAGGATGGTCGATGTCGACGACGACCATCTTGGCGGCGCGACGGGTCGTACCGCCCGACTTGATGGCGCCGGCAGCGCGGTCGCCGATCTTGAGGAAGCTCATCAGGCCGGAGGAGCGACCGCCGCCGGAAAGCTTTTCGCCTTCGGCGCGCAGCATCGAGAAGTTCGAGCCGGTGCCGGAACCGTACTTGAAGAGGCGGGCTTCGCGAACCCACAGGTCCATGATGCCGCCCTCGTTGACGAGGTCGTCCTCGACGGACTGGATGAAGCAGGCATGCGGCTGTGGATGCTCATAAGCCGACTTGGACTTTGTGAGCTTGCCGGTGAACGGGTCGACATAATAGTGACCCTGGCCGGGGCCGTCGATGCCATAGGCCCAGTGCATGCCGGTGTTGAACCACTGCGGCGAATTCGGAGCAACGCGCTGGGTGGCGAGCATGTAGGCAAGCTCGTCGCAGAAGGCGGAAGCGTCTTCCTCGGACGAGAAGTAGCCGCCCTTCCAGCCCCAGTAGGTCCAGGTGCCGGCGAGGCGGTCGAAGACCTGTCGCGCATCGGTTTCCGAGCCGCTCTGCCGATCCTTGGGCAGATCCTTCATGGCGGCATCGTCGGGAATGGAGCGCCACAAGAAGGAGGGGACGTCGTTTTCCTCGACCTTCTTCAGCTTGGCAGGCACGCCGGCCTTGCGGAAATACTTCTGCGCGAGAATGTCGGCGGCCACCTGCGAGAACTGCGCGGGTACATCGATGTTTTCGAGGCGGAACACGATCGAACCGTCGGGGTTCTTGATCTCGCTCGTCGCCTTGCGGAATTCGATCTCCGCATAGGGTGACTGGCCGGCCTTCGTAAAACGACGTTCGATGCGCATGGTCCCAATCCTCATTCGTTGGTGCGCTCCCGCATGAAAGCAGGACGCAAAAATTCTCATTCCGGCGTCGCGATGTCAACGCGCAGCCAGCTTCGATCCGCTCTCTGACAGGAGGTGTCATCCGGAGATGGCGTTCCTGTATCTTGTGGTGATGGTGGCTGCAAACACTAAATATAGTATTAACAGCTTATTGCCGCCAGTCCCCGCATGTCTTTTTTGGCAGCCTCGATATCGGCACAAAAACGCTCACGGCGGCCACTGATCAAAGTGTATCGCCCTGAATCCAAATCCGATTTCGAATTGAGAACCAGCCCTCGTAAATACGCCTGGTCCAGTCGCCGCCGCAACGTCGTCCATTAACTTTGAAAGACCCGATTCCGTCAAGGGGTGGTTTGCTAGGGATTGTTAACCACAATATCTTGTGGGCTTAGCTGTGGAAACTGGGGAAACGTCAGGAGGGTAGAAGAATCAAGAGCTTGGGCGTCGTCGTTCGCCCTTCGCGCGACCGCTGTCGAGGTTTGTTTCATCAAGGCCGGAGTCAAAAGCGACAAAATTGTGACCGTGACCTTGATGCCATTGGCAGCGCGGCAAAATCATGCCGTGGCACATCATGATTCGCGCGGAAACCCTTGAATCCCGCGCGTTCCCGCCAATATGCGTCCACTAAATCTAGTGGGCGCCGCAGCGCCCACCTCTATTACCGTCATTCGAATCATGTTGCCGCACGGCTGGCGATCGCGACTGATTCGCATCGCCTCTAATGGCAGTGTCAGCCGCGATGGCCCTTAGCGATCGGCTCCTGGTAGGTGAAGCCCATATCCCAGGGGAAGTAGATCCAGGTGTCCTGGCTGACTTCGGTGATGAAGGTGTCGATTGTGGGAACACCGGTCGGCTTGGCATAAACGCAGGCGAAATGCGCCTTCGGCAGCAAGCTGCGAACCTCGAGGGCCGTCTTGCCGGTATCGGTGAGGTCGTCGATGACGAGCACCCCTTCGCCGCCGTTGGCTGACAGTTCTGGCGCAATGCCCTTGAGCAAGTTCATTTCGCCCTGGCTGGAATAGTCATGATAGGAGGCGACACAGACGGTCTCGATCAGGCGGATGTTGAGCTCACGCGAGATGATGGCCGCCGGCACGAGGCCGCCGCGGGTGATACAGACGATCGCCTTGAAATCTCGATTGAGGCCGGCAAGCCGCCAGGCAAGCGCGCGCGCATCGCGATGGAACTGATCCCAGGATACGGGAAAGGCTTTATCGGGCAGGGACATGGCAGAAGGCTCCGGGGCATGGAATAACGACGCACCGGCAGCGCCGGCGACCCTGAGCAGACCCCGCGGCGGGCGCGGACCATCATCCAGATCCGGAACGCGATTCGCTTGCCATCTGCGTGAACAGGATCTCATCCGGGAAAAGCGACAGGCTTTTCGGGACCATGCTCCTTCGACCGCGCGAACGGTTCCTTGGCGGGAATTCTGTCATCGGTCGCTGCTTTCTGCTGGATTTGCCGACAAAAGGCAATAGCTGCAACGCGCGCAACCGATGCAGTTCTGCACCGGTTGCCGCAGGATTTAAGCTCTTGGCCGTCTAGCGGGCCAGCAACGTCATCGCGGTCATCGATTGCAGCAGGGTGCGCGTCGTGCCGCCGAAGATCATCTGCCAAAGCCAGGAATGCGTGTAGGCGCCCATCACAAGCAGGTCGATGCTATTGTCCGCCAGCCGGTTTTCGATGACCTGAGATGGTGTCGATTTACCGCTGCAGGCTGTCGTCTCGAACTTGGCTCGAACGCCGTGGCGCGTCAGCGCGGCGGCGATCTGGACGCCGGTTTCCTTGGATGGATGCGGGTCCTTCTCCGATGTGCTGACCGAAAGGATCTCGACCGAATCCGCGGCTTTCAGGAAGGGCAGGGCATCGAAGGTGGCGCGTGCCGCCTCCTTGGAGCCGTTCCAGGCGATAAGCACGCGGCGGACGGGCTTCGGTTCCTTGAGGATATAGGGGATCAGCAGGACCGGCCGGCCGCTGTCGAACAGGAAAGTTTCGACATCGACCTGCGTGTCGCCGTATTTCGACGGGTCCGGCTGCACGGCAACGAGAAGATCGGCGCTGCGGGCGCTCTCGACCAGGGGCTCGGTGCCGTAGCCGATCGTGCTGGCAAAGCTGTGCCATTCGTAATCGAGGCCGGCGGCTTCCATTTTCGAGCGGAACACCCGCTCGATGTCCACCGACTGATTGTGAGCGACATCCTGAAGGGCCTGAACCGCAACGGGGTCGGGAATTTCCATCGGCGCCACCAGCGGCACGGTCGAGACAAGCTCCGCATGAAGGCCGACGACATGGGCGCCATGCTCCTTTGCGAGCGCCGCTGCAAAGTCGGCGGCGACGCGGGTATTGTCGGGATTGTCGAGAACGGTCACTATCGTTTTGTAGGACATGAAGAGATCTCCCATGCGGAAGGGTTGGATCGGATCATGATATCAGCATTCCGCCACAAGATAATGCGCAGAATGGCCCTACGGTTCCGTGGAAAGTGCACGCCCTCGTTGAATATCAGGCGTCAGCCGAGTGATTTTCGTTGCAGCGCCGCGCGTCACATGTGACGCGCAAAGGTCGCTGTAACACTCTACATTCGCTACATAATTTTATCCTTAAATCGATCCCGATTTAAGGAATTATGCAGTAGCTTTCGACTGCCGGATGGTTTCGATCATCGCGCGCACTTCCGCTGCGACATTTTCAACCAGCTCGGCGGAGCGGCCTCGGACGACGATCTCGGTCGAGAAGAATTGGCCGACATAGCGCGGGTAGGAGCCGATGCTGGTGTCGGGATGTGCCTTCTGGATGAGGCCGAGGGGCGTGCCGATCTCGCCTTCGCCGTAAGGGCAGGAAATCGCGGTCGACAAGACGTGCGCGCCGGTCCTGAGCGTCGGGATGACATTGTCGAGCATCGCCTGGAAAACCTGCGGCACGCCGGCCATGACATAGACGTTGCCGATGTTGAAGCCGGGCGCGGTCGAGACGGGATTGGCGATATGCTTCGAGCCGACTGGCATGCGCGCCATGCGCTGGCGCGCCTCGGTGAACTCCATTTCGCGCCGGGCATACATTTCGCCCATGATCCGCATGGCCTCGGCATCGTGTTCGCAGGGCACGCCAAAGGCCTTCGCAATTGCGTCGGCGGTGATGTCGTCATGGGTCGGACCGATGCCGCCGGAGGTGAAGACATAATCATATTGGCCGCGCAATGCGTTGAGCGCCGATACGATTGCATCCTCGTCGTCGGCCACGATACGCACTTCCTTCAGGTCGATGCCAGCCAGCAGCAGTACATCGGCGAGATGGCCGATATTCTTGTCCTTCGTCCGGCCGGAGAGCAATTCGTCGCCGATGGCCAGCATGGCGGCTGTGACAATGGTTTCGTTCGACATGGAGACATCCAGGAAAATGCGCAGTCGGCGCGTTCGCAAAATACCCGAAATAGGTAGCGCTGTTTGCGGCGAATGCAAACGTTCGTTTGCGCATCGTCACAGGTCCTTACAAGATATTCCAAATGAAATTCCGTCTACGCAGGATGAACAGTGCGTTCTGGGCGCGGGGGCTGTGCCCATGTCGCATCGCTGATACAACATTCCTCGACATTCAACGCGTCCAACAAACGGGAGACGTTTTCATGGCTAAGGTTCTGGTTCTCTATTACTCCGCTTACGGTCACATCGAGAAGATGGCCTATGCCGTCGCAGAAGGCGCAAAGTCCGCCGGTGCCGATGTCATCGTCAAGCGCGTGCCCGAACTCGTTCCGGAAGAAGTTGCCAAAGCCTCCTATTTCAAGCTGGATCAGGAAGCCCCGATCGCGACGCCGGACGAACTGGCGGAATATGACGCCATCATCGTCGGTGCCGGCACCCGCTTCGGCACGGTTGCCTCGCAGATGCGCAATTTCTGGGATCAGACCGGCGGCCTCTGGTTCGGCGGCAAGCTCGTCGGCAAGGTCGGTTCGGTCTTCACCTCGTCCGCGACCCAGCACGGCGGCCAGGAATCCACCATCCTCGGCTTCATCCCGACCCTGCTGCACCACGGCATGGCCGTCGTTGGCCTTCCCTACGCCTTCCAGGGCCAGATGGGCACGGAAGAAGTCAAGGGCGGCTCGCCCTACGGCGCTTCGACGATCACTAACGGCGACGGCTCGCGCCAGCCTTCGGAAATCGAACTCGAAGCCGCAAAATACCAGGGCGCCCACGTCGCCAAGATCGCTGCCAAGCTCACGGCTTAATTCGGTCGCCGACTATTGTTGGAGAGGGGCGCGGCGAAGGCTGCGCCTTTTTCGTTCTTGTCTTGATCGAGCTTGATCTTGGTGCGGACGACGGGGGTCGAACCCGTACAACCAAAGGTCGAGGGATTTTAAGTCCCTTGCGTCTACCAGTTTCGCCACGTCCGCGTGCCTTTCCCCATCAAGCACTTGAGCGATTCAGTCAAGGAAATGTTTTGCCGGAAAGGGCCGACAGGTATCCGCCCGACTGCCCGTTGCTCAGCGGCCCTTCAGAGCGCTGACAAGCGCTGGCGTCACCTTCTTCTGCTGGAACAAGGCCTTGAAATCGGCATAGCTTATCCTTCCGGATGCCAGGCCAGTCGTCATCCGCTGGCAAAAGAGCCGCTTTGCTTCGCTTCTCTGGGATCTGACGTAGAAGGCGACTTCATCCAGCATTTCCGGCGACATGTGCTGCGACATGCACTTGTCGATGACCTGCGCTCGCGCAGAGGGACTTTCCTTCAAGATGGGAATGATCTTCTCGAAACCCTCTTCCTGGGAGCTGCAGGAAGCAAGCACGGCAAGACTGAAGGCAATGATGGCTGGACGCATAAGGCGCATGATGATTTTCCCCCTCGAATAAGACGGGATAAGCATCCTTCACGCGATTCTCAATCCTGGACGCAAGTATAAGTGAGTGTCCAGCGACAGGCGAAGCCCGCCGGAGCCGACGGATCGGATTTAGGGCGGGCCTCTAACCATCGTCATGATGGCTGAGTGCTATTGGAGGGAGGGGGCGCTTTGCTGTCAACTCGCAGATTTAGGGGACGGATTGCTGGATACAAAAATAGTCAGCTACATATGTGCCGCAGCGGAAATCTCGGCCTGAGAGGCCCGAAATGGCGATAAACAGGCTTTCTTTACTCATCTTTCCTGTGTCATAGCGGGGTCTGACTGAAGAAGGACGGACAAGCCGTGGACAAACAGACTGTTCTCGAAGCAACCGAGGCCATGCGTGGCCTTTTCTCTGCAACGCCGCTGCAGCTGAACGAGCATCTTTCCGCCCGCTACGGCGCCGAGATCTGGCTGAAGCGCGAGGATTTGACGCCGGTCCGTTCCTACAAGATCCGCGGCGCCTTCAATTTCTTCCGCAAGGTGATCGTCGAGGGCGGCACCGGAAAGACCTTCGTCTGCGCATCCGCCGGCAACCATGCCCAGGGCTTTGCCTTCGTCTGCCGGCATTTCGGCGTGCCTGGGGTGGTCTATATGCCAGTGACGACGCCGCAGCAGAAGATCGACAAGACCCGCATCTTCGGCGGCGAGTTCATCACCATCAAGCTCTTCGGCGATTTCTTCGATCAGTGCTATCAGGCTGCGCGCGAGCATGTCGAAAAGATCGATGGCGTCATGGTGCCGCCTTTTGATCACGCCGATATTATCGAGGGGCAGGCGACCGTCGCGGCCGAGATCGCCGAGCAACTGCCTGAGGGCGTTATCCCCGATCACGTCCTTCTTCCCGTCGGCGGTGGCGGTCTTGCCGCGGGGATCACCGGCTATTTCGCCGATAGGCTTCCTCGCGAAGCCTTTACCTTTGCCGAGCCGGCGGGAGCGCCGAGCCTGCGCCGCAGCATCGAGGCGGGGCAGGTGGTCACGCTCGCCAAGGTCGACAATTTCGTCGATGGCGCCGCCGTCGGTCGTATCGGCGAGCTGAACTTCGCCGCACTCAAGGGCTTTGCCGCCGATCAGGTCAAGCTCATCGAGGAAAACGCCATCTGCGTCACCATCACCGATATGCTGAATGTCGAAGGCGTGGTGCTGGAGCCGGCCGGCGCCTTGGCAATCACCGCGCTGGAAAAGCTCGATCGCGACAGTATCCGCGGCAAAACCATCGTCGCTGTCGTCTCCGGCGGCAATTTCGATTTCGAGCGCCTGCCCGACGTCAAGGAGCGCGCCATGCGCTATGCCGGGCTGAAGAAATACTTCATCCTGCGCTTGGCGCAGCGCCCCGGCGCGCTTCGCGATTTCCTCAACATGCTCGGGCCGGAAGACGATATCGCCCGCTTCGAATATCTAAAGAAGAGCGCCCGCAATTTCGGCTCCATCCTGATCGGCATCGAGACGAAGAATCCGGATAATTTCAAGCAGCTTATCGCCAATTTCGAAAGTTCCGGTATGGGCTATGAGGACATCACCGAAAACGAGATCCTGGCAAACCTGATCATTTGACTTTGCGACCTCGCAACCTTCATGCTAAAGGCGATCCATGGCTTCGTTCTTTTCAAATATCATCTCGATCTTCACCGGTGGCGCGTCGCAGGCGGGCAATGAAAAGTCTGGCGGTTCTACGGTCAGCGTCGAACCCCAGATGCATGCTGGCTGCACGATCCATGCCACGCCTCAGCGCGAAGGCAATCAGTTCCGCCTCATGGGCCGGATCGAGAAGGATGTGAACGGCGAGATCCTCGTGCGCAATTTCATCCGCGCCGATGTCTTCACCTCGTCGGACGATGCAGTGGAATCCACTTTCCGCAAGGGCCAGCAGATCATCGACCAGAACGGCGCCGGTCTCTTCGGCGACGGCGAAAAGGTTCGCCAGGTTTGATCGTTAGCGCCAGCCCGTTCGGGCTGGTGGCTTATCCCGGTTGAAATCGCGCTGCCTGTGGGGCACCATTTCAAAAATGGCGCTGACCCGCGAAGTCGATGGTGTCAGTAAAGACCATCCGGCAGCCAGCTTTCCAGATATTTCTGCATCGGCTTTCCCGACATGACTGTCGAAATCCAGGCGCGCCGCTCGAAGTCGATCGCCACAAGTTCGTATGCGCAGGCCATGAGATCACTCTTCGTCAGCGAGAATTGCGGCTTTCCTGAATAGCTCGACTGAGCCGCGTATTGCATGCAGACGCACTCGTTTGTCCACCATTGAGTCAACAAGGTTTTTACGCTGCTTCCGTGGTGGAGGATTGCGAAGCCGACAGAGTAATGCGGCGTCCCCTCCATGCGGGCAAGATTGGCTTCGACGAAGGCATGTGCTTGACTGATCAAGTCCGGCTGCAGAAGCTGATCCTGTTGCGGGGGACTTACGGAGATTCCGTAGGCCTTGATGCTCCAGCCGGATATGTGCCAGGTGCCCAAGCGCCCAAAATGTCGCGGCGTGTACAATGGAATTGGCATCTCTTTCTCTTTACCCCGGGGTCGTAGCTGCCCCGTTGGCTGGGATTGTTGCACGAAGAACGGCGCTAGCGACGAGACTTATCCGCTTCGAGGACTGAGCATTGCAAAAGCCGTGCGTTGCGGCAACGGGAATTGGCGCAACGGCCGCCCCACGCATCAGCATCAGGCGGCCTCAATTGAACCGTCAATATCGACGGTCATTCCGCGCTTGCCGGGGCTTAAGCTGTACGGAACATCTTGGCGCCGAACGGGGCATTGACGGCGCCGCCGTCGACGGTGATTTCGATGGCCGTCACGTTGGCGGAATCATCGGAGGCGAAATAGAGCGCTGCCTTGGCGATTTCGTCCGCCTCGCTCATGCGGCCAAGCGGGCTGAGGTTGCCGAAGCGCGCCCTAAGTCCTTCTCTGGCCTCGGGCGTGGCGGCGCGCGCATCCCAGATCGGCGTGCTGGTGGCGCCCGGCGTGACCTGATTGACGCGGATGCCGCGGGGCGCGAGCTCGGAGGCGAGATTGCGGGTCATGGCGCGAACGGCACCCTTGGTGCCGGCATAGGCCGAGGCGCCGGGAATGCCGAGGACGGCATGCACCGAGCCGTTCAGGATCACCGAGCTGCCGTCATTCAGATGTGGCAGGGCTGCGTGCACCGTGAAGAAGACGCCGGTGAAATTGATGCGCACGATGGTCTCGAACTGCTCGAGCGTGGTCTTGCCGAGCGGGGTATCGCCGGCAATTCCGGCATTGGCGAAGACGATATCGAATTTCCCGAGCTTTTCGGCGGCCTCGGCAAATGCCTTCTCCATCGCCGGGATATCAGTCGTGTCGGCTTGCAGCGCCAGCACACCATCGCCGAGCTCTTCGGCCGCCGCGGCCAGCGTTTTTGCGTTGCGGCCGGTGATGACGACTTTTGCACCCTCGGCGAGGAAGAGGCGGGCGGTGGCGAAGCCGATGCCGCTGTTGCCGCCGGTGATGAGGGCGACCTTGTTCTTGAGACGCATGTTCGTAGCTCCTGTTGGCTTTCATCACGATCTGGATTATGATCGTTATCCATAAGGATTATGGTCGTAATCTAATTTGTCAAGCCGGGCACGAAGGGATTTTCGATGGGCCGCTCGCAACTGGAAAAGCAGAAGACGCACGAACGCATCGTGACGCTCGCCGCCAAGCGTCTGCGCGAAGAGGGACTGGAGGGGATCGGCGTCGCCGATCTGATGAAGGAGGCGGGTCTGACTGTCGGCGGCTTCTACAAGCATTTCGGCTCGCGCGACGAGCTGGTGGCGGAAGCCGTGGAATCGGCGATCGGCTCGTCGCGACGGCAGCTGGAGGAGAAGGGGATTGCGCCTGAAAGCATCCCGCTGAGCGATTATGTCGATGGCTACCTCAGCGAACGTCACCGCGACCAATGCGGCGAGGGCTGCGCCTATGCCGCGCTGACGGCGGACATGGCGCGCAGCAGCGATGCGGTCCGAACCGTGGCGACCGAGGGCTTGCAACGGAATTTCGAGACCATGACGGCGCGTATGCCGGAGCCGGAGACCGCCGAAGCCAGGCGTAAGGCGATTATCGCCTCCTGCCTCATGACCGGCGCGCTCGGGCTTGCGCGCGTGGCCAATGACGAGGCGCTTTCCAACGAAATCCTGGAGACCGTCAAGGAGTTCGTGAAGACGCTGCCGCAGGCAAAATAGCGAAGCGGCCGGTTGGAGCCGGCCGCCTGTCATCATCGGAACAATGCTGTCAAATTAAGCAGCGAGAGCCAGCTCGGAGGCGCGGGCCTGGGCGGCTCCGATTGCCTTCTCGACTGCTTCCGGACCGAAGGCAATGCCTTCGACATAGACCGTCTCAACTTCCGTAATGCCGATGAAGGCGAGGACCGACTTCAGGTAGGGAACGGCGTGGTTCAGCGGAGCGGCCGGGCCTTCGGAGTAAACGCCGCCGGAGGCGAGCACGATGTAGGCCTTCTTGCCGGTTGCGAGACCCTTCGGGCCGGTTTCCGTGTAGGTGAAGGTGCGGCCGGCGCGAGCGATATTGTCGATCCAGGTCTTCAGCGACGAATAGATGTTGAAATTGATGAGGCCGGTGCCGATGACCACGGTGTCGGCTGCGAGCAGCTCGTCAACGAGCGCATCGGAAACCTTGACCAGTTCCTGCTGTTCCGGCGTGCGGGCATCGGCTGGCGTGCGGATGGCGGCCGTGAAGGGGCCGTCGATATGAGGCAGGTTGTCGGCAGCGAGGTCGCGCTTGACGAGCGTCTTGCCGGGGTTGGCGGCCTTGATCTTGTCGGCAAGCTCGGTGGCGATCTTGGTGGAGAGCGAATCCGGGCGCGGGCTGGAGGTCAGAAGCAGAATGGAGGACATATCCGTTTTCCTTTTCAATGAGTTGTGAAGATCGGCTGGGAGAGTCCGATCGCCTTCGGATCAATAGATAAGTCCTCAGTACTATCGAGAAAAACTGTGATAATATGGATTGGAATTATCGATAGAATGGATGGCCGATGCTCCCCAATCCCACCCTCGACCAATTGCAGGTCTTTTTGACCGTCGCCGAAGCAGGCAGCTTTTCGGCTGCTTCGCGCGCACTCAACCGTGCCCAGTCGGTCATCAGCTACACGATCGCCAATCTGGAGGCTCAGCTCGAAATGCCGCTGTTCGAGCGCTCGGGATCGCGCCAGCCGAAGCTGACGGATGCGGGCAGGGTGATGCTGGAAGATGCGCGCCGCATTCTTTCCGATCTCCAGGTAATGCGTGCCAGGGTGAAGGGGCTGAAGACCGGGCTCGAAGCGGAAGTGGCTGTCGCCATCAGCGTCATGGTGCCGATCCTTGCGACCGTCGATGTCCTGCGCGAGTTCCGTGACCGTTTCCCTTATGTCTCGCTGCGGCTCGATACCGGTGAACTCGGGACGATGATGGAGCTGGTTTCCAGCGGAAAATCGACGATCGGGATTGGCGGCTCCGTCGTGAAGCAGGATGATGCCCTGGTCATCGAGCGCATCGGCCATTCCTTCATGATGCCCGTTGCCGCGCCAAACCATCCGCTCGCTCAGATGGGACGGCCGTTGACGCTCGCCGATGTCCGCGAGGAGGTCCAGCTTGTCGTTACCGACGCCTCAAGCCTGACGAGTGGCAGGGATTTCAACGTCCTGTCCTACAAGGTCTGGCACGTCAGCGATATCGCCACCAAGCATCAGCTTATCCGCGGCGGTCTCGGCTGGGGCGGCCTGCCTGCCGCGTTCATCATGGAAGATCTGCAGAAGGAGCGGCTGGTGCCTTTGGCGCTTGATGCCTATGACCAGAGCGAATATCCGCTCTATGCCGTCCGCAAGGTCGACAACCCGCCTGGTCCTGCCGCCACCTGGATGATCGAAGCTTTCCGCTCACGTCTGTCGCGATGCCCGAATCAAGAGGACTTCAGGGCGGCAGTCGAAATGTTCCATCCCGACGACGAGCGTCTGGCCGCTGAGTAAGGAAGTCCTCTCCCCGAAACGGAGAGAGGACGATAACGATCGCAATTACAGGACGAGGCGGTAATTGCGGAAGCCGTCGGTGCCTTCGCCGGCGTCTTCGATCTTCACGCTCTTGACCTGATCAAGGAAATCCTTGGCCTTTGGAGAGCTTTGGAAGACGACGGTCGTGCCCGGCAGCGGCTTGAAGGTCCAGTTGCCGTCGGCGGTCGGGTTGATCGTGCCCTGATCGTGAACGTAGCGCACGATGACGTCGCGGTTGGTATCGGGCGCCTGGTAAATGACCTTGTCGGCGCCGATTTCCGGGAAGTTGCCGCCGCCGCCGGCGCGGTAGTTATTGGTAACAACAACGAACTTCTGCGCGGGGTCGATCGGCTTGCCGTTGAACTGCAGGTTCTGGATGCGGTTCGAATCGGCATTCGCGACCTTGCCGTCATCGCCGAAGCGGCGCGGCTGAGAGACGTCGATTTGGTACGTCACGCCGTCGATGACGTCGAAGTTGTAGGACGGGAAGCTGTTATTGATGATATCGGCATCCTTGGCGCCGGGCTTGACCTGGTTGAACATCGCAGCCGACATTTCCAGCCAGTTCTTGACCTGCGCGCCGTTGATGACGACGGCCTGCACTGTGTTCGGGTAGAGATAGAGGTCGGCGACGTTCTTGATGGCGATATTGCCGGCCGGAACGTCCGTATAATAGTCCGCGCCGTTGCGGCCGCCGCACTTGAACGGGGCAGCAGCCGAAAGGATCGGCAGATCCTTGTACTGCGTCTCCTTCAGCATTTCCTTGATGTACCAGAGCTGCGCCTGGCTGACGATCTGCACTGATGGATCGTCGGCGACCAGCGCGAAGTAGGAGTAGAGCGGTGCCGAGGTCTTGCCGACGGGCGTGCGGACGTAAGCCAGCGTCGCCTCATGCTCGGTCTTCGCGGCTTCGACGACTTCCTTCTTGTCGGCGACATCGGCGACGACCTTCTTCTTGTCGTCGCGATGGTAAATCGGCCGCGCTTCGGAGGTGAAGTCGACGATCTTCCAGCTCTTGCCGTCCTTTTCGAGCAAGAGGTCGATGAGGCCGAGATGCGAGCCCCAGAAGCCGGCCATGACGGCGGGCTTGCCGTGCAGCGTGCCCTTGACCGGATCGGCATCCTTGATGCCGTCCCAGGTCTTCGGGCCGGGGAAGACGAGGTGCTGGTGGCCGGTGAACACGGCATCGATGCCATCGACCGCGGCGACATAGAGCGAGGCATTTTCCATCTTGTCGCTCGGACCGCTGCCGTCGATGCCGGAATGCGAGAGAGCAATGATGATATCGGCGCCTTCGGCCTTCATGACCGGCACCCAGGCCTTGGCGGCTTCGACGATATCGCGTGTCTGCGCCTTGCCTTCGAGATTCTTGATGTCCCAGAGCATGATCTGCGGCGGCACGAAGCCGATGAAGCCGATCTTGATCGGGCTTTCATTGCCGGCACCATCCTTGATCTTCTTTTCCTGGATCAGGTACGGCTTGAAGAACAAGTCGTCCTTCGTCGGATCGGAAGCAAGCTGGCCCTTGGTCAGGTTGGCGCAGACGAACGGGAAGTTCGCGCCGGCTAGCACCTTGAACATGAAGTCGAGGCCGTAGTTGAATTCGTGGTTACCAAGCGTTCCCACGGAGTAACCGAGCGTGTTCATCGCCTTGATGACCGGGTGGACGTCGCCGTCCTTCATACCGTGTTGATAGGCCATGTAGTCGCCCATCGGGTTGCCCTGCAGCACGTCGCCATTGTCGATCAGGAGCGAGTTGGTGGCTTCGGCGCGGATATTGTCGATGATCGTCGCGGTGCGCGTCAGGCCCATCGTGTCGTTCGGCTTGTCGGCATAGTAGTCATACGGAAAGACGTTGACGTGGATGTCGGTCGTTTCCATGAGGCGCAGATGCGCCTGGTTGCCGGCTGCACGCGCGGCGAAAGGATGCAGCACGATCAGCGCCGCCGTGGCGCTGAGACCTTGCAGCAGGGAACGGCGCGACATGCTGGGCAAATCCAGGATGGAAGACATGAAACACTCCTTCAGCGATAAACCTATGGTCCGTCGATCATCTCTCGGGTGAGGGAGACTAGGACGATTTGCGAAGGTGTGCACGAGTTATGTGACAAGCTTATTGTGGATCATTACCGTCAGGCGTCGGCATGGGATCAGCGTTTCAAAACCGGCTTTATGTCCTTGTGGAAAAAGCGGAAATAGGACGCCACCTTCGCGGACGCGTTGGACGAGCGATCGAACTCGATGCCGATGCGGCCGTTATGGGCCCAGCGGACGAAACCATCAAGCAGGCCGATATCGTCGCACTCGACGCGAACCTTGCTGCCGGCGGCGGCATAGAGCGGGGCCTGCAGGTCGAGAGCAATGCCGCTGGTGGAAATATTGACGACACGACCGGCGACCAGTTTGGTGAAGTACCGAACCTGACCCGTCAGTCGGGCATAATGGCGCGGGGAACCTCGTGTCTTGATTTTGAGATTGCCCTGGACGAGAGATTTCGAAGAGAACTGCATGATGTTACCCCAGCCCATACATCTTTTCCTCTTTCGGGATAGCATGTGTGCATTGAGAGATGCTTAGGATAATCGTTAAAATTGTAGGTGGGCGTCCCGAATCGGCACCAAGGGGCAGGTGCCTGATTGCTGCACGCGGTCTGAATTTGGAAAGGTGTAGATTATGCGCATCGTTTCGCTGAATGCGTGGGGCGGTCTGCTGCACGAGCCGCTGATGCGGTATCTGGTCGACATCGACGCCGATGTTCTATGCCTGCAGGAAGTGGGGCAGACAGCCGGTTCGCGAGCCGGGTGGTTGACATATCGCGACCATGGCGTCGAACTTCAGCAGCGCGTCAATCTCTTCGAGGAATTGAAGGCTGCTTTGCCGGCTCACGATGGGGTTTTTCTCCCGTTTGCGCGGGGAGATCTTTTCGATGGTGATCGGCGGATTGCTTCCGAATTCGGCCTGGCGACTTTCGTGCGCAAGACATATCCGATCATCGGTCAGGCAGCAGGTTTCGTCCACGGCGAATTTTCTCCCGATGGCTGGGGACCGCATCCGCGCTCGCGCAATGCCCATTGCATCCGCCTTTTCGATTATGAGCGTGGCTATCCCATTACCATTGCCCACATGCACGGCCTTCGGGATACCATCGGCAAGGGCGACACGCCCGCGCGGCGCCACCAGGCGAATGCGCTGGTCGATCTCATTCGGCAAGTGAAGCAGGATGGCGACCGGCTGGTCGTCTGCGGCGATTTCAACCTGCTGCCCGGCAGCGAGACCTTTGACATTCTCGGCAAGCTGGGATTGATCGATCTCGTCACCTCGCGGGGACATGTTGACACACGCACGTCCCACTACAAGAAACAGCCGCGCTTTGCCGATTACATGCTGGTGACGCCTGACATAGAGGTTGTCAATTTCGATCCTGTGGCCGAACCGGAAGTGTCGGATCACCGCGCCCTGTTGCTGGACCTGCGCTGACGCAGATCAGAGGCCGACATTCGGCCGTTCGATGATCTCACGCAGCGCAAAGCTCGAATTGATCTTCACGACATGGGGCAGGGCGGAGAGCCAGTCGCGGTGGATGCGCTCGTAGTCCTCAAGGTCGCGTGCGGCGACGCGTAAGATGTAATCGTACTCGCCGGACATGAGGTAGCAGGCAAGCACGTTCGGACAGCGTTTCACCGCCGTCTCGAATTCCGAGAGCGTCTTGGCAAACTGGCCGGATAGCGAGATATGCACGATGGCGATCATCTTGTAGTCCAGCGCCTTCTGCGAGAGATGCGCGTGATATCCGGCGATGACGCCGCTCTTTTCGAGAATATCGAGCCGGCGGGAACAGGCCGAAGGGGATAGGCCGACCTTTTCGGCCAGTTCCGCATTGGTGATCCTCGCATTCTGCTGCAGCATCCGCAGAATCGAATGATCTATGGCGTCTAGGTCCGACATTCGAAGAACTTTCGAAAAAACTCCTGTCTACGCAATAATTCACGAAAAATGACTGCAGCGCAAATCGTCTTTGCAAGGACATTGCGGGGCGGAGGTGGTCTGATTTCCCTTGGAGAAAATGAAAGACGCAAAAGCATTCGAGGAGGAATGAAATGCGCGTTGGTTGTCCCAAGGAAATCAAGAATCACGAATATCGCGTCGGCCTGACGCCGGCGTCCGTTCGCGAATATGTCGCCCACGGCCACGAAGTCTGGGTGGAAACGAAGGCCGGCGCCGGCATCGGTGCCGATGACCATGCCTATGTCGCCGCCGGCGCCAAGATCGCCGCGAGCGCCAAGGACATTTTCGAGAGGTGCGACATGATCGTGAAGGTCAAGGAGCCGCAGCCTTCAGAATGGGCACAGCTCCGTGAAGGCCAGCTTCTCTACACCTATCTGCATCTCGCACCCGATCCGGAACAGACAAAGGGCCTGCTCGCCTCCGGCGTGACCGCCGTCGCCTACGAGACCGTCACCGACGAGCGTGGCGGCCTGCCGCTGCTCGCGCCGATGTCCGAGGTTGCCGGCCGCCTGTCGATCCAGGCCGGCGCAACGGCGCTGCAGAAGGCCAATGGCGGCCTTGGCATCCTACTTGGCGGCGTGCCGGGCGTGCTGCCGGCCAAGGTGACGATCATCGGCGGCGGCGTCGTCGGCCTGCATGCCGCCAAGATGGCGGCCGGCCTCGGTGCCGATGTCAGCATCCTCGATCGCTCGCTGCCGCGCCTGCGCCAGCTCGACGATATCTTCAACGGCCGCGTTCACACGCGTTACTCCAGCATCCAGGCGCTTGAAGACGAGGTGTTCTCCGCCGATCTCGTCATCGGCGCGGTGCTGATCCCCGGCGCCGCCGCGCCGAAGCTGGTCACGCGCGAAATGCTATCGGGGATGAAGAAGGGTTCCGTCATCGTCGACGTTGCCATCGATCAAGGCGGTTGCTTCGAGACCTCGCATGCGACCACCCATTCCGATCCGACCTACGTCGTCGATGGTGTCGTGCACTACTGTGTCGCCAACATGCCGGGTGCGGTTCCCGTCACATCGGCACATGCGCTCAACAATGCCACGATCTATCATGGCCTGGCCCTGGCCGATCGCGGCTTGCGCGCCATCGCGGAAGACAAGCACCTCCGCAATGGCCTCAATGTCCACAAGGGGCGCATTACAAACAAGCCGGTCGCCGAAGCGCTCGGCTATGAGCCCGTTGCGCCGGAAAGCATTCTGAACGTCGCGTAAAGCCCATCACGCGTACGTCAGATGGAAGCGCCGGCATCCGCGTATGCCGGCGCTCCTGTTTTGTCGATCCGGCATTGATAGCAATTGTTGCGCGCCGATCGCACATGGACATAGGCGATGTCGGGGCGTTCGAGCAGCGAGGCCGCATAAACTGCAATATCGTCGGTCGGCGTCACGGCGCCGGTGCCGTAGACGATCCGGTCGTTCTTGCCATATCCACGCACGATGAAATCCCGGCTGGTCGCCAGCACGGGAGGCAGGATTTCTTCCGCCTCGTAGCGTTGGCACGGTGTCTTGTGCAGGAAGATCGGCCCCGTCTCCGCATAGGGCTGCAACTCCGGGAAGGGACGATAGGCAAAGACGAACAGCTTCTGGCCAGCATCGATATTGCGCAGGCAATGGCGGCAGGGATGGCCCGGACCATCGGAAATCATGGTCTCCGGTGGGCGGCCATAGGCATCCGCACCACCGCTCCATAAGATTTCAGCATCGGACGTCGGCATGGCTGCAAAAGCGATGGAAGGCATGGCAAAACTCCTTTCGAGATTTGTCATGTGATGCGACGGAGCGAGGCGCAAAGCCACCCGATTCCTGCCAGCTTGTTTCCCCGCGCTTGTTGCCTTTCAGGCCATTGCGCCGTTGGCGGTTGAGTGTCGATCGATCAGGATCGGGGGCTCATCTACTTCTCCCCCCGGAACCGCAGATATCCCTTCACGAGATAGTCCTCACCAGGTCCGGATTGATCGGTAATGGCGTGGCCGGGAAATCTGTCCCACGACGTAAACATCGCCCAATCGGGTTCCACGCCAAGCGTCTTCTCGATGTGGATGAAGTTGCGTTGCGCATCGTCAAGCCATTGCTGATTGGTATCGGTCGCATGCGGCGGGGCGGCGTTGTAAATGACGCCAAAGGGTTGCTGGAAAGCGTGGGAGAAGTTTTGAAACGCCTGCAGGCTGGCCGGCCACCGTTGAATACCCCAATTGATATCGACGAACGTAAAGGCCAAAGGCTGACCTGTCTTCACATGGATCGCATGTTGCCATTCCCGATAGTCATCCTGCCAGTGCGGCTGGTCGGTGATCGACGGGAAGGGCTCCATTTCGCCCAGGATGACGTGGGGGAAAAGTTTCTGATACTCATGGATGTTTAGGGCGACGCGTTCGGCAACATCTTCAATCGACGAGCGGCACGCATTCTTGCCGCTGTAGTAATGGCCAAACCAGAGAGGTTCGTCCATGGCGAGATATTGCAGGTCGGCTCCGGCGCGTTTGAGCTTGGCGGCAAGAGCGGCGGTTTGCTCCGGCGGCAAATAGCCTTCGATACCTCCGCCGCAGTTGGGAGCGGGGACGGAGCCGGGCAGCGTGTAGGCTTGAGCAAGCATTTCGATTCCGAGCGCCACATGCTCCTGCTTGAGACGCGCCGCCATTTTGGCGAGATCGGCATCGGGAATTTTCACCAACGCCTGCGTGATCATTCCCATGACTTTCACGTCGGCCATGAAGCTGGGCCATTCAGGACTGGGCTGATAATAGAGCAGGTCCCAACTGTGATGCCCGACCGGGGTACTGATCGCTCCCATGTTGAACCAGATCTGCGGGATGGGACGATTTCCCGCGTCCGTTTGCGGTGCGGCCAGAGCCTCGCCTCCGATGCTCGGGTTCGCCGCCAGGAGGCATGTCGCAACAACTAGGAACCATGGCGTTTCCATCGACTGCTCCTGCTTTCCAAAGTTGGAGTCGAACGGTTGAACCGGTTCGACGCCAGATGCAGAGTTGACGGCTATGCGGAAAATGCGGGCACGGAATGAATGCTCAGATAATGCTTCGAGTTTTCGCCAAGGCGACATTCGCAGCACCGGATGCGGGGTTCTCATATCCCGCCGCCTTCGCAGTGCCCATGCTACGCAATCTCGCCCGAGGTGTCGCCTCAACTTTGCGGCAGTCGCTAGCCCTTCTTGGCGAGTTCCAGCAGTTCCTTGTCGCTGAGCGGCCTGACGATGCCTTCGCCGGTCGAGATCGGCGAGAAGCCGAACATCTGGTAGAGCTGCAATGCCCGCGGATGATCGAGATTGTTCGTCGTCGTCAAGATCCGCTGCGGGTTCAGCGTCCAGATCGCGTAGAGCGCCTGCAGCAGGAACCACTTGCCGATGCCGAGGCCAAGGGCGTGCTCGATGAGGCCGAAATGGCTGAGCTCGATCGTTTCTTCATCCTGACGGAAATACTCGAAGAAGCCGCCCGGCGCGCCGTTGACGTAGAGCACGCTGATATTGTTGCGCTGGTCGTGGAGAGTGGTTGTCAGGTTCTCGTCGGAGAGACGAAGGCGATCCACCCAATGCCAGCGGGCGCCCACCTGCCGATAGAGGTGGCGATAGAACGGCAGCGGAATGCCAGGCGCGCGCATGATGGCGGTCTGGATATTGACCGGCACCGGCAGGCTTGCCTTGGGCGGCGCGGTCATTTCCAGGCGGGTGATATGGACCTTGATCGACGAGGGCGTCTTCACGGCTGGGACGCTCAATCTTGACCGGTGACGATGGGCGTATCAGCCCGGCTGCCCCATTCCGACCAGGAGCCGTCATAGAGCTTGTTGTTGCCATGGCCGAGAGATTCAAGCGCCAGCGTGATGATGGCGGCGGTGATGCCGGACCCGCAGGTCGTCACGACAGGCTTGTCGAGATCGATACCGGCTTTCTCGATCGTTTCGCGCAGTTCCGGCAGAGATTTGAACTTGCCGTTGGTGGCGAAGACGCCCGACGGCAGGCTCTTAGCACCTGGCATATGGCCGGAGCGCATGCCTTCGCGGGGCTCCGGCTCGATAGCCGCAAAGCGACCATTGCTGCGCGCATCTGCAATCTGCAGGGCGTGGCTGTCGACGATCCCGCGCATTTCGTCGAGCGAAACGACGCGGTCGCCGTTGAAGCTGGGCTTGAAGGTCGCGGGTGCAAAGGCAGGTGCCGCCGTCTCCAATGGCCGTCCCTCGGCCTTCCAGCCATCGAGGCCGCCGTCGAGCACGAAGACGTTCGGCGCACCCATCACGATATGAAACAGCCACCAGACGCGCGGCGAGGCAAACAGGCCGGGACCATCATAGACGGCGATGCGATCGCTCTCGCTGATGCCGAGCTTGCCGACCTCGGCCGCGAAGAATTCGGGCGAGGGGACCATATGCGGCAGGTTGGTCGAATGATCGGATATCTTGTCCTGATCGAAGCGGATGGCGCCCGGAATATGGCCGCCGGCATATTCGGCATCGGCATCGCGCTTCTGCGCCGGCAGATAGAAGGATGTGTCGAGGATGCGCAGGTCCTTGGCGCCCAGCTCGCCTTGCAGCCAGTCGGCGGATACGACGAAACGGCTCTTGTCCGCTGCCATGATGATCTCCCTGCTATGTCTCTTGGTGTTGGTATCTGGGTGTGGATGTAGACGCTTGCCCGGTCAATTCTCGCCAGCCGGTGTGCCGAAGCGAATGCGGAAGCGGCGGTTTTCCTTGCCCTTCTTTTCGATCTTGGCGATGTGGATCGCGCCGACTTCCTGCGTCTCGGAGACATGCGTCCCACCGCAGGGCTGACTGTCGACGGCCGAATCCTCGCCGATGCAGACGAGGCTCACGCGGCCGAGGCCCATCGGCGGGCGCACATTCTTGGATTTGACAATGCCCGGATTGGCGATCAGTTCCTCGTCGGTGATCCAGCGAACGAAAATCGGATAGTTCTCGTTGACGAGCGCCATCATCTTCGCCGTCACCTCATCCTTGTCGATCGTCTCGCTCATGTCGAAATCGACCCGGCTTTCCTCTTCGCCGACCGCCGCTCCCGTGATCGGGTAGGGGCAGACGACCGACAGCAGATGGCAGGCCGTATGCATGCGCATCAGCCTGTAACGCCGCGCCCAGTCGATATGCAGCACCAGCTTTTCGCCGACGATGGGCAGCGGCTGGTCTTCAAGCGGCACATGGATGATGATGTCCTTGATCGGCCCGTGCTTCGTCTGGCCGAGCATGATCCGGGAGCCATCGCCGCGCTCCAGGAAACCGGTATCGCCCGGCTGGCCGCCCGAAGTCGCATAGAAGCAGGTCTGATCGAGTTCGATGCCCCCGTCTTCGTGGATCGCGGTTACGACCGCTTCGGCGGTCGAGAGATAGAAATCGTCACGATAGAGGGCACTGACGCTCATATGATCACGCTGTTGTTTCGTATGGGACGGCGATTTCAGTCCGTTTTGCGAGATAGGCCGGCAGCGGCAGGCCCTTCGACTTCAGGAAGTCCGGATTGAAGAGCTTGGACTGATAGCGATTGCCGTAATCGCACAGGATGGTCACGATCGTATGTCCGGGACCGAGATCCCTGGCGAGACGAACCGCGCCGGCGATGTTGATGGCCGTGGAGCCGCCGAGGCACAGGCCCTCATATTCGACGAGGTCGAAGACGTAGGGAAGCGCTTCGGCATCGGTGATCTGATAGGCGAAATCGGGCGTAAAGCCTTCCAGATTTGCCGTAATGCGGCCCTGGCCGATGCCCTCGGTGATCGAGGAGCCCGAGGATTTCAGCTCGCCGTTCTTGTAGAACTCGTAGAGGGCGGCGCCTTCGGGATCGGCAATGCCGATCTTGATGTCCTTGTTGAAGGCGTGCAGACCCATGGCGACGCCTGCGAGCGTGCCGCCGGAGCCGACCGAGCAGATGAAGCCGTCGACCTTGCCATTGGTGTCGTCCCAGATTTCCTTGGCGGTGGTCTCGATATGCGCCTGACGATTGGCGACATTGTCGAACTGGTTGGCCCAGATCGCACCATTCGGCTCGGTCTTCGCCAGCTGTTCGGCAAGCCGGCCGGAGACCTTCACATAGTTGTTCGGGTTCTTGTAGGGGACTGCCGGAACTTCCACCAGCTCGGCGCCGAGCAGCTTCAGCGCATCCTTCTTTTCCTGGCTCTGCGTCTCCGGAATGACGATGACGGTGCGATAGCCGAGCGCCTTGGCAACCAGCGTCAGGCCGATGCCGGTATTGCCGGCCGTACCTTCGACGATGACGCCGCCCGGCCGCAGTAAGCCTTTCTTCTCAGCATCGCGGATGATGTAGAGCGCGGCGCGATCCTTGACCGACTGGCCCGGATTGAGAAATTCGGCCTTGCCGAGAATGGTCGAGCCCGTCGCCTCGGAGGCGCCCTTGAGCTTGATCAGCGGCGTATTGCCAATTGCTTCGAGGACGGACGGATGCACGGTCATGGAATCTGCCTTCTGTTCGCAACTACTGTAAGAACGGTCTTTTCCCTTCACAAGGCGGCGGAGGCAAGAAATTCTGTTCCTTGCTCCCTGTTCGCGCCGCAAAATTCGACTTGGCGACGTGCGTTGGCCGAAGTTTCGAAATGGCACGCCGGTCTCCATTCGGTGACATTGTTTTCCGCATCCAGCCGCCAATCAGGCCGAAAGCGGCCACAATGATACGTTATTTCTAAAATGCCACGGACGGTCGCGGTTCAAGCGTTTGATGTAGGCGGCCGCCAGCCAAGGAGAAGAGCCATGAGCCCGTTCATCGCACGTCCCGAACACGGAGTCGTCTGGATTACCGGCGCCAGTTCCGGTATCGGCCGCGCGCTCGCGCTGAAGTTGGCAGAAGAAGGATACAAGGTTGCCGTTACAGCTCGCAGCCATGACAAGCTTCTGGCGTTGCAGGCAGAGGCCAGCGCGCTTGCCGGCAGCATCGTCGTGCTCGATGGCGATGTGACCGATGCCGAGGATATGGAGCACACCGTTGCCGCCATCGAATATCAGCACGGCCCCGTCGCCCTGGCGGTTCTGAACGCCGGCATCTACCTGCCGGCCCGGGGTGAAGACCTCAATCATGAAGTGTTCGAACGCAGCTTCGCCGTCAATCTTCACGGCGTCGTTAACTGCCTCGTCCCGGCGGTCCGGCATATGCGGGCGAGGGGATACGGCCAAGTCGCCCTCGTCTCGTCCGTGGCCGGTTATGGCGGATTGCCCGGCGGAGCGGCTTACGGAGCCAGCAAGGCCGCATTGATCAACATGGCCGAAAGCCTGAATTTCGAGCTGGATCGCATGGGCATTCATATCCAGCTCGTCACGCCGGGCTATGTCGATACGCCGCTGACGGCCAAGAACAAGTTCGACATGCCCGATATCGTCTCTGCACAGCAGGCAGCGGATGCGATTGCCGCCGGACTGAAATCCCCGTCTTTCGACATCAATTTCCCGAAGAGCCTGGTCTATCGGGCAAAGCTGCTGAAGTTTCTGCCTTACAGCTTCTATTTCCGTGTGCTCAGATACTTTCTTGGAAGCGGCCGTAAGCACCAGTCGGTCGGACCGCGCGTAACTGCGCATCCAGCCGAGTAGCGTCTATTCCTCGTGTTTAAGCGATGCGTGCGCAGCAAGCGCACGCTGTCGCGCGATGGCATGATCGACGATCGGGCTGGGATAGTGCTTGCCGAGTTCGATGCCTACGCGCTTCAGCACATCGTCAGGCGCCTCGAATGGCCGATGAATATATTTGCAGTCGAGATCGGCGAGCTCGGGCACGAAGGTCCTGATATAGCCGCCATCCGGATCGAACTTTTCTCCCTGCAGCACCGGATTGAAGATGCGGAAGAAGGGTGAGGCATCGGCACCGGAACCCGCAACCCATTGCCAGTTTGCCGTATTGGCGGCCGGATCGGCATCGACGAGCGTGTCGCGAAACCATGCTTCGCCCTCGCGCCAGTCGATCAAGAGATCCTTGATCAGGAAGGACGCGGTGATCATGCGGACACGATTGTGCATCCAGCCATGCCGCCATAGCTGCCGCATGCCGGCATCGACGATCGGGTAGCCTGTCTGTCCGCGCTGCCAGCTCTTCAGCAGTTTGGCATCGGAGCGCCATGGAAAGTCGTCATAGCGGTCGTTCCAGTTGGCTGTCCTGAGCTTAGGAAAATGGAAGAGCTGATGGTAGCAGAACTCCCGCCAGACGATCTCCTTGCGAAAACGGACGACATTGTCCGTAGCGATGTTATCAGGCAGCCCGCGTGTCGCGTGCCAGATACGGCTAGGTGAAATCTCGCCGAGCGCCAGATGCGGCGAGAGCAGGGAGGTTGCCGGTCTGTTCGGGAAGTCGCGACCATCAGCATAGCCGTCGAGCGCACCGTCGATGAAGTCTTGTAGCTTCTCAAGGGCTGCGGCCTCGCCCGGTGTCCACATATCCGGAAACCCCGTTGCCCAGTTCGGCTTGGTGGGCAGCAGCGACCAGGAGGTGAGTGTGTCCGATTTCGGCCAGTGGCTGGGGGCGAGGAGCTTTTCGGGCGCCTCGATCGGAAATGGCGGCTCGCTGGATTGTTCGAATGCGCGCCAGAATGGCGTGTAGGTCTTGTAATGGCCGCCCGCGCCGGTGCGCAGGCGCGTCGGTTCATGCAGCAGCTGGCCGGCAAAGCTGTTGGCCTCTATGCCGCTGTCACGCAGCGCCTTCTTGACCTCGGTATCCACGGCAATGCCGGCGGGGTCGTAACGCCGGTTCCAGACGACGGCTTCAGCGCCCGTCTCTGCGAGGAGTTCCTCCAGCACCGTCAGTGCATCTCCCGGGCGAAGGATGAGTTGGCTGTCGAGCGCTCCCAGAGCTTTTTGCAGAGCCGCCAGGGAATGATGCAGCCACCATTCCTGGGCTCCACCGAGCGGGCCGCATTCCCTCGCGTCCGGCTCGCGAATATAGACCGGGATCACCGGGCGGCCTGACGTCGCCGCCGCCTGCAAGGCGTGATTGTCGTCGAGGCGCAGATCCTTACGGAACCATAACAAGATGGGGTTCGGCTCTTCTTTCGATATCGTCATGGTCTCGGCCGATCGCCTATCCTCTGTTACGTCTCATGTGCCTTGTGACGGCGAAAGCCCTTATACGGTGCCGGTCATCAAATGGTTCCACTACCGCGCGTTTTATAAGGGAACTCTACACGCAACTCTCGCAAGGAAAACTCGGCGCCGCCTGTGATATAAGGGCTCTTTGTCACTGTTCTGTAATGCAAATTCGCTAGCAGTCCACCCGATTGACGGGCCTGGAATTGATAGGCTCAGAACTGACACGCGGGGAAGATCAAAATGGCGGAAATCAGGATCGAACAAGTTCGCAAGGCCTATGGACGCAATCCGGTCGTCCATGGCGTCGATCTGAATTTCCGCTCTGGCGAGTTCGTCGTCATCCTTGGTCCCTCGGGCTGCGGCAAGTCCACGCTGCTGCGCATGATCGCCGGCCTTGAAGATATTACCTCCGGCGAGATCAGCATCGACGGCAAGGTGGTCAACCAGCTCGAGCCGCGCGAGCGCGGCTGCGCCATGGTCTTCCAGAACTACGCGCTCTATCCGCACATGGATGTTGCCGCCAACATGGGCTACGCTCTGAAAGTTGCCGGCGTGCCGCGCGAGGAGCGTGATCGCCGTATCAAGGAAACCGCCAAGATCGTCGGCCTTGAAGATTTCCTCGCCCGCAAGCCGGCCGAGCTTTCCGGCGGTCAGCGCCAGCGCGTCGCCATGGGCCGCGCCATCATCCGCGAACCGAAGGTCTTCCTGTTCGACGAGCCGCTTTCCAACCTCGATGCCAAGCTGCGCGTGCAGATGCGCGTCGAAATCCGCCGCCTGCACAAACGCCTGTCGGCCACCTCCGTCTTCGTGACGCACGATCAGGTCGAGGCCATGACGCTCGCCGACAAGCTCGTCGTCATGTACAAGGGCAATGTCGAGCAGGTCGGCACGCCGCTTGAAGTCTACAACACGCCGCGTACCCGCTTCGTCGGCTCTTTCATCGGCTCTCCGGCCATGAACTTCCTCGAAGGCACGTTCTCCGCCAATGGCGAGCAGTTCATCTTCGACGGCATTCCGATCGGCATTGATGCCAATATCGGCAAGCGCCACGCTGGACAGCCGGTTGCCCTCGGCCTTCGCCCGGAACATGCGCGCCTCGTTCCTGCCGGCACACCCGGCGCGATCCCGGCAACGGTCGATTTCGTCGAAGAACTCGGCGCCGGCCGCGTCATCCATTGCGACATCAATGGTTCGAGCTTCGCCGTCGCGGTCGCCGATCACACCACCGGCCAGACTGGCCAGTCCGTTGCGCTGGAGCTGCCGCAGCAGCACACGCATCTCTTTGCCCAGGATACCGGGCTTCGGCTTGACGCCGTTGCCTCCGTCACGCCGCTCAAGGTGCTGGCGAGCTGATTTCAGACATAACTTTTCAGTAGGTGTGCCCGGAAGTTTTCCCGACTTCCGGGCTTTTTTGTGCGGCGCTTTGACCGGATGCGGCAAGCTCCGGCTTAGATCCTTCGGCGGATCATTTTGCGCATTCGAAATTTTCCGCCTTGCTCGGGTCAGTCGCGCCGTCCTTGTATCTGGGATAGGATGGATATTCGCACATTGGCCGCGTCCGGCCGGCGCCATCCTTGCCGGCATCGCTGACGACGAGGTTTTCCGGCGCCTTTCCCTTCTCGGTCCAGTTCTCCAACGCCGTCAGCGGGTCCCAGGCGGCAATGAACTTGCCGCTGCCATGGCCGAAGCCGGGCACGAGGTAGAAGCGCATGAAGCCATGTACATTCTCCGCCCCCATGGTTTTGACGACTCGCTCATAGTAGGAAATCGTGTTGTAGGGCGAGATCGCGAAATCGATGGTGCCGTGCATCAGCAGCATCTTGCCGCCGCGTTTCTCGAAGGCGGAGAGGTCGGCGCTGTTTGCATCGATCAGCCTGGAGACCTGCGCAACTCGCTTGGCATACTTCGTCGGATCGAAGGTCATCGTGTCGAACTTCGGATCGCGTACGATCGCATAGCGGATCAACGGGTCGGCAAGGACTGCCAGGCCGAAATTGGCGAAAGGCGTTGGCGGATTTGTCAGATCGGGTGACGAACCGAAACTCCAGAGACCGTAGAGGTCGCCGCCCTGAAAAATCGGCCAGCGCGGGAAACCATCAATGCCGTCCTCCAGCCTGACCGGAGACTTGTAAGGCGTGTTGATGGTTTTCAGCACCGCGATCTGTGCATCCGAAAGGCAGCTGTTACCCTCGTCTTTGCCGCTTGCGCAACGAAGATCCTCGACCTTGAAGGTCGCGTCGCAGGCTGCCGTGTTAGAAATAAGACCGTCTTCGACACCGTCGAGCTTGTCGCACGCCTTGGTGACGGCCACGTTGAGCAACTCCACTTTCGCCGGGCTCAGATAGGCGCCGTTTTTGTAGAAGGCCTTCGCAAGGTAGTTACCGGAAAGCTGCAGGGCGGAGAAGGGATTGGCGGGATGGGTGACGATGGCGCCATCATAATCGGCCGGCCAGCGCTGGATCGCGATTAGGGATTCATGCCCGCCCTGCGAATTGCCCTGAATATAGCTCTTCTGTGGCTTCCGGCCATAATAGCTTTCGACCACAGCCATTGTAACGTCGTGGGTCTTCTTGATCTGCAGGCCACCGAAATTGGCCAGAGCCTCGTCGTTCAACAGGAATTTGCCGTCAAGCGATGATGGAGACTGATGGCCGCTATCGCTGCCGAAAGTCACATAGCCGCGCTGCAGCGGCGTCTTGACGGCGTCCGATCCGAAGGAGACGTTCTTGACCGCTTCGATCAGGGTTCCGTCATAGCCTCCGCCGCCATATTGGATGATCTTGTCGTTCCACGTCAGCGGCAGGTTGATTTGGAAATTGATATTGGGCGCCTTGGGATCAATGGGCTCGACGCTGCCAAGCACCTTGCAGAAGCCGCCGCCGGCAGCTTCGTCGCCCTTGACGAGGTCGGCGGAATAGACCACGGCGCGACGGGCCGGCTCGCCGATCTTATCAGGTGGGATCAACATTCCCCGCACGGCCATGCAATGCGCTTCTTCCGGCGTCGGCATGGCTTGAGCGGCGCTGATACCCGCGCTCGACAGGAACACTGCACTCGCCATCATCAAATGCCACAGTTTCATTGCATCCTCCTCCTTGCAATTTCGTTCGCGCTCGCACGGTTGGAGCTGTCGCCTTGAAGAATTCCTGGGTCAGCTCCGAAAATCTGCGCATGCAGCATCGCTTTGTCACGGAACTGGCCACGCCTCAGCGAGGAGGAGCGAGATCCTGACGAAAGACAATGCGGTTGGCTGAAGCTTGACGACGCCTCCAATCGGCCTCTCCACCCGATTGAGTCAGTAAAAAATGCAGGCAACGGGGATGCGTCACAATGTATTTTTCAAGCAATAAATTGCACTAATCGAACATCGGGAGATACCCAAGCGTCATCGATGGGCTGGGTGCGAGAACTCGCGAGATGTTGCTGTCAGATCATTCGGCGGGGCATTCGGCCGCTAGTGAATACGGGTGGCCAGTGAGGTTCGCCCGGACGTGGGCGATCGGAATGGCAATCAACCAAACCTGACCGTCGGCATTGCTTCGAGGATTAAGGGGAGGGTTATGAGCCCGACGCCGAGAGGGTTCGCCGGCGGTTGTCTATTAGAAACTGTCGCGCCCGGGAAGGGGCGCGACAGGTGGCAATATCACTTCTCAGTGGCGATCAAGCCGCGAACGAACCAGCGCTGCATCACGATGACGACGACAAGCGGCGGCAGCATGACGATCAGCGTACCGGCCATCGCGATATGCCACTCCGGAAGGCCACCAAAGTTCGGGATGAGCGCTTTGAGCTCGTGTACCGCCGTCATATGCGCAGGATCGGTGGTGACCAGCAGCGGCCACAGATACTGATTCCAGGCCCAGAGGAACATGATGGTGCCGAGTGCGGCCATGTTCGTGCGCGACAGCGGCAGGAGGATGTCGATGAAGAAGCGCAGCGATCCGGCGCCGTCCATGCGGGCCGCCTCGGTCAACTCGTCGGGGATCGTCAGGAAGAACTGGCGATAGAGGAAGGTGCCTGTCGCCGTCGCTATCAGCGGCAGGATCAAACCGATCGAGGAGTTAAGCAGCCCGAAATTCAGTGCGACCTCAACGCCCGTAAGCTTTCCGATAAGCCAGGTAATGCCGGTAACGTCGAGAATCCCCTGGAAGGGTGACAGGACGTTCGCCGCGACTGCATAGGTCGGCACGATACGCACTTCGAGCGGCAGCATCAGCGTTATGAAAACGAGCCAGAAGATGAAGTGACGGCCGGGATAGCGGAAGTAGACCAGCGAAAACGCGGTGATCGCTGAAATGAGCACCTTGCCTATCGCCACGCCGCTGGCAAAGATCAGGCTGTTCAGCAGCTTGGGGCCGAGATTGGCGGTCGTCCAGGCCGTCTGCATGTTGACCCAGAAATCCGAGCCCGGCATCAGCGACATTGGCACCTTATTGACGTCGGCGATGTTGTGGGATGCGGCGATGGCAACGATGACTATCGGTCCTACTGCCACCAAGAAGCCGAGTAACAGGATCAGATGGGTGAAGAAATTCAGGATGGGTGTGCGCTCGATCATGTCAGCCTCAACGGTAATGCACACGCTTCTCGATGAAGCGGAACTGGAAGATGGTCAGCACGATGATCAGCAGCATTAGAATGATGCTCTGCGCCGCCGCACCGGAAAAATCGAGTCCTTTGAAGCCGTCGGAATAGATCTTGTAGACCATGAGGTTGGTCGAGTTGTGCGGACCGCCTGATGTCATGATGTCGACAATGCCGAATGAATCCTGGAAGCTCTCGGTGATGTTGATGACGAGCAGGAAAAAGATGGTTGGCGTGATCAACGGGAACTGCACGTCCCAGAAGCGGCGGAGCACGCTGGAGCCGTCCATGGCAGCCGCCTCGATCAGCGACCGCGGAATGCCCTGGAAGGCAGCCAGGAAGAAGATGAAGCTGTAGGCGATGTATTTCCAGGAGAAGGCGGCGATGATGCAGGCCATCGCGGCGTTGCCGTCGAGGCCCGGGTCCCAGATTCCCGGCCACCATTGATTGACGACGGCGATAAGACCTGCTTCCGGCGCGAGGATGAAGCGGAAAGCCATTGCCGCCGCCGGCGCGGCGATGCCGTAAGGCCAGATCAGTACCACGCGGTAGATTTTAGAGCCGCGCAATTGCCGATCGGTCAGCGCCGCGAGTACGAGCCCTCCCACCATGGAAATGCTGGTGCTGATCACCGCGAACGTGATGCTGATCGTGACCGAGTTCCAGTAGTCCGCGTTGGCAAGGATGGACTTGAAATTGTCGAGGCCGACCCAGATGTTGCCGCCGCCCCAGGGCTGTTGCAGCGTCAGCGACCAGAAGACCGCCTGACCGGCTGGCCAATAGAAAAAGGTGAAGATGAGGAGAAGTTGCGGCACTGCGAACAGGATGCCGACGCTCCATTTGTTGAAAGTTATACGCTTTTCCATTGTTTCTTCCGGCTTGGGGTCCCGATGCCACGCTTGCTCTCATAGCGAACGTCCGCCGGGAAACCCCGGCGGACGCTGCTGTATCGTGAGCCGTTGCCGATTAGGGCAGCTGCTTGCCCTTGTAGGTGGCTTCGAAGCGGTCGAGGACGGCGTCGCCATTCTTGACGAGGTTGTCGATGCCTTCCTGGACGCTGACCTTGTTGGCGAAGATGGCCTGCATCTGGTTGCCGAATTCAGCGCGGATCTGCGTGAAGCTGCCGAGGCGGACACCGCGAGTGATTGGGGTCGGCTCGGAAGCGGTCAAGCTGGCGATAGCGACTTCGCGGCCCTTGAAGGGAGCCTTGTCATAGAAGCCGGAGGACTTCATGAATTCGAAGCCGGACTTCGTAACCGGGATATAGCCGGTGTTGGTCGACCAGAAGAGAGCGGTTTCCGGCTTGGCGATGAAGTTCAGGAACGCGGCAGCGCCCTTGTATTCGTCAGAGGACTTGCCGGAGAGAACCCAGAGCGATGCGCCGCCGACGAGCGAATTCTTGCGCTCGGTGCCAGCGTAGACCGGGAGTTCAGCAACATCCCAGTTCATGCCAGCCTTCTGGGTCTTGGTGACCGTGCCATGGTCGCCGACCGAGGTCATGATCATCTGGCAATCGCCAGCGGCGAAGGCCTGAACCATATCCTGGCCCAGATCCTTGGACTTGATCTTGATGAGGCCCTGGTCGTACCAGCTCTTGAGATCCGTTACGTACTTGACGAACTTCGTCTTATTGACGGTCAGACGAGCGTCGAGACCATCGTAGCCGTTGTTCTTCGTTGCAACCGGCTGGTCGTGGATAGCAGAAAACTGCTCCATCAGCTGCCAGCTTTCGTTGCCGGAGATGTTGATTGCCATCGGGCAATCGTAGCCGGCGCCCTTCAGCGCCTTCATGTCTTCAGCAGCTTCTTCCCAGGTCTTCGGAGCGGCAGTCTTGCCGATCTTCGCGAAGGCGTCCTTGTTCCAGTAGAGCAGGGCGGTCGAGGAGTTGAAGGGGAAGGAAAGCAGTTCGCCCTTCGACGTGGCGTAATAGCGTGCGATGCCCGGGAAGTAGTCGTCCCACTTAACCTTGTAGCCGTTCTCGGCCATCAGCTTGTCGACCGGGTAGTAGGCGCCCGAAAGCATCATCGTTGCCGTACCGACGTCATAGACCTGAACGATTGCAGGCTGCTTGCCGGCGCGGAAAGCGGCAATGGTGTTCTGAAGAGCGGCGTCGTAGTTGTTCTGGCTAACGCACGAGACTTCATAATCCTTCTGGGAATCGTTGAAGTTCTTGCAAAGCGTCTCAACGACGCGCTGAAGGTCGCCCGACAGGCCATACCAGAAATCGAACTTGACCGGAGCGGCAGCAGCCGGCATTGCCAGCGCGACGCTCATGACACCGGCTGTTGCAGCCGAAATGAGGTTTTTAAGTTTAGACATAATCCCTATTTCCTTATTTGAAAGCTCGGAACCGATGGTCTTGCGCAAGTCCGCGGTAGCGGCGTTATAGACAAGCTGTGTGACAGTTTGTTGAGGGCAAGAATCCCGTATTGACGGGCTTTTTCACAAGGCTTGCGGGTCTGCGGACGATCCTTCTTCGCAGGATCGTGCATTTGAGATGCAGCTAATCAAGGGCTGTATGGCGCGCGATTGCGCGCATTGAGTGTTGATCGTTGGGAAAGGTGAAATCGTCATCCTTGCGGGCGTCCTGAATGGTGTTGCAAGATCACTCTTTGCAGATCCGGAACGCATTGGAGGGATGGGAATATGGGGCTGAGCGATCGGCAGAAGATGGCGGCGGGAGAATGGTACTGCTGCTTCGATCCGGAACTTGACGCCTTGCGCTGGCGGGCACGCGAGGCTGTGCACGCCCACAATACGATGCCGCCCTCACAACGCGGCAATCTCGCGCCGGCCTTGTCAGCGCTCTTTGCCGATGCCGGAGAGGCTGTCTTCATAGAGGCGCCGTTCCACTGCTCCTACGGCATTAACATCTCGCTCGGTCGGCGGGTCTACATGAATGCCGGCTGTACGATTCTCGATAGCGCCAGCGTCCGCATTGGCGACGGCAGCATGCTGGGGCCCGGTGTGCATATATATTGTGCCGAGCACCACAAGGACGCGGATTTGCGCGGCGCCGGTATGGAGGTCGCGCGACCGGTGACGATCGGCAGGAGCGTGTGGATTGGCGGCGGCGCGATTTTGGTTGGTGGAGTGACGGTGGGGGACGGCGCGATCATTGGTGCGGGCGCTGTCGTAACCAAAGACGTGGCAGCCGGCACGACCGTCGTCGGCAATCCGGCCCGTCCTGTCCGCGCGGGGTAGAAGCGAAGCTCAGTTTGCCGGGCGGCGCTTCCTCGTCCACCATACGGCGAACCGACGGCGCCAGCGCCGGACCGTTGGCATGTCGTGCGAGAGCACGATGAAGCCCAATGGCAGCATCCAGAAGCCAAGCACCGGCAGAAAGCCGAGCAGTCCGCCGAAGATGAGGGCCACACCGACGCCGACTCGAGCCAGACGCGTTCGCGGCAAGGGGATTCTCACAGAGCCGAAAACCAGCTCGCGGGTTGAGGGATCAATGCCAAAACGGCGGGTTTTCCGGCCATTTCGATCGGCATTTGCTGTCGTTTCGCTTTGATCGGTCATCCACAGGAAATGGTGAGGCGAAGAAATAATGCAAGAGAATTCATTTTTTTTGAAAAAACCGCTTGGCAAATCGGGAAAGCATTTGTATTACCCCGCTCACACCGCGCCAAGCGCATTCCCTGGTAGCTCAGCGGTAGAGCATTCGACTGTTAATCGACAGGTCGCCGGTTCGAATCCGGCCCGGGGAGCCACTCTTCTTCTTCAGCCAATGAAGTATTGACATAAGAAGTGCGGCTTTGCCACTGGCAGCTTCCGCATGATTGTCTCATTGACGGCTTGCTTCGGCCCATAAGCGGCAAAGCTTTATCAGCGCAGTTTTGCAGTTTTATTGCATCGGCCTTGGGCCCACGATTTGGCGCTCCTTATTCTTCCCCTCCCTGTTGCGATAGGTGCGGAGTTCTCATTGCCCGCATTTCGAAGTCGTGGCAGGATCGCCGCGCTCGCGCCGCGATGCGATGCTGGAGCAGGTTTACGGACAGGGGGATTTCTGCATGTTGGGAGAAGCGACGGCTGAGAATGTGAATGTTCGCCGCATCTCATGGGCGGGATGGACGATTTCGTCGATCGTCATCCTGGTGCTTGCGGCGGATGCGGCGGTGAATCTGTTTTCGCCGGCGATGGTGGGCGCCCAGATGCAGGAAACCGGCTTTCCGACCAGCCTGGCTTTTCCATTAGGGCTGATCATCCTTCTGTGCGCGATCCTCTATGCGATCCCGCGCACCGCCATGTTGGGCGCGATTCTGATAACCGGCTTTCTTGGCGGTGCGATCTGCACGCATTTCCGCCTTGGAGAAATCGGGTCTCCTCCACAACTTATAAGTTTGCTTTTGGGAGTGATGGCTTGGGGCGGGCTCTATTTTCGCGACAAGCGGTTAAGGAACCTCCTGCCGGTCCGCAGCGCCATCGGGTGAGAATCAAAAAGCTCGTTGCTCCTGGTGCGGTTTATTCTGTGACAACAGTCTCTTGGGCCAGGGTTCCGCCGCGGGTGGACGGCGACACGTAGCGGGCTAACAAATTGCGTCGGAGAGGGATTCGTACGGCTTTTCGATGGGTCGTTGATGGCCGCGTTCACGCAGATCCGTGTGGTTTTTTCAAAAGAAACAGTTCAAGGCATGGTTGCTCATACGAATGTGAGCAAATGTTCATGTGTCGTTAATACGACGCGGCGCATGAACATAGATGCGCGATCCGCGCAGCATAGTCCCCCAATGCTTGAGAGGTTCGACATGAAAAATCTTATTATTGCTTCTGCAGTAGCTCTGGCATCAGTCTTTGCCGTCAGCGCGCCGTCCGAGGCCGCTCCGATGCATCACCATCGTCATCACCACCACCATCGCTGCCATATGAAGCGGGTTAAGCACAGAGTGCACGGCCGCTGGGTCGTTCGAAAGGTGCGTGTCTGCCGCTAATCGCAGCATCTCCGGAACTGGCGCAAGTTCCGCGTTAAGATGACACGGCCGCTGTCGAGATCCTCGGCAGCGGCCGTGTCATTTCAGGGAGCCCTGCAGTGATCGACCGACCTTTATACGTGCAGGGCGTCGGTGGGGATAATACGGGCCTTACGGCCGAATCTCGAACGTTACGCCGCCATGGTGCCGATGGTGATAGCGACGGTCGTCCCGCCATCTGTCATCCCAATGGCGCCGTTCCCAGCGATGTTCACGCCAGTAGCGATGATCGCGGTCGCGATCGCGCCAATAGGCCCTGCCGTCATCGTTCGGATATCGGCGCGTTCCGTGCTCCTGCACCAGGATGATATTGGAAACAGACGATGATGGCGAACTGCCAAGCGTCGCGGATGTTGCGGGCAGGGTAGCGCACAGCACGGCGCCGACCGCCAGCGCGGCGCTCAGGGCGAATGAAGCGAAGTGTTTCAAGGTGGTAACTCCTATAATCAGTCACGTCCCTTTTCATCGATAACGCCACGGCACCCACTAGGTTCCCCCTTTCGTTGATTGGGGAGCCTTGTAGCGTGTGCGCTGATCGCAGCAGAACTGATAATTTTAGGAGCAATAACCAAAAAAAGGGGGCCGGCAGGGAAAGCCGGCCCCCTTCCTTCTCTGATCGGAGGTCAAATCTGATCAGGTTAGAAGTTGCGTTCGAAGCGCAGGATGCCCGAAACGGTGTCGTCATGGGCATAGTCATAGTGAACGTAGGTCAGTTCCGGCCAGATCAGGAGGTTCTTGACCGGTCTGAACTTGATGTTCGTCGTAGCTTCGAACATCTTCGAGTCGGTGTAGGCGAGCTGGAGGTTCCACTTCAGCTTGTCATTGACCGGAACGCCGACGCCGCCCCAAAGAGCCCAGTCACCCCAGCCGCACTTCGCTGCATTGACGGTACCGTTCGGTGCCGTGCAAGCGGAGACGTCCTGGTTGGTGCCTGCATACTTGTTGAGCTTGTCGCCGTCGGTGTTCCAGCCGCCCATCAAGAAGGCCGAGAATGCGCCGAAGTCGGCATCAACGCGAGCCTTGATGGCGCCTTCTTCCACGATCGAGTCGTAACCGCCGACGACCTTGAAGCCCCATGCGCCGGACTTGAAGCCAGCACCGGCAACAACGTCAGGAGCGTAGTGGTTGGTCTTGTCGTCCGTCCACCAGCTTGCGCCGTAGGATGCCGAGCCGGTCGTGGCGGAGTTGGAATCTTCGAGCGAGATAACAGCCGAGAAGCCGTTGCCGCCGTCATATTCGTAGGTCAACTGGTTGAGTTCGTACGGGCCGTCATAGATCACGTCGTCGTTGATGACGTCGCCGGCGTAGCCCATGTACAGGTTGTACTGCGAGTCTTTCTTACCAACGGTGAAGCCGCCGAGGCTGATGTAGGACCACAGCAGGTTGGTCGAGGTCGAGCCGCCGTCGTTCCAGTCCCAACGAACGATGGTTTCGGTCTTCAGCGGACCGTATTCAGTGTCGGTCGCGGTGTCGACGTTCAGCTCAGCACGAGTGTGCCACAGCGTACCCTGATGGCTGTCGCGGTTGTAAGCGTTGTACCACTCACCTTCCGTACGAACCTTGCCGCCGATCTTGAGGCAGGTTTCGGTGCCCGGGATGAAGAAGTAGCCAGCGCCGTATGCGTCGCAGATGCGAACGTATTCCAGCGGCTCCGGCTCAGCTGCTACAATAGCGTCAGCCGCGTGAGCACCGGAAACTGCTGCAAGCGCAGCAGCGGAGCCGAGAAGAAGGCTCTTGATGTTCATAATAACTCCAATCTTTCTTGATTGGGCATGAGATATCGCGCCGAAAAACGACGTGCCCAACCCCATCCCGTTCATGTTCCCTATCAGTAGGTGCGAAGTAGTAAGCTCCGCGAACTATTTCCTGAACCTGCTGCAGTGATTTGGCAAGATACTAAGGGTATGGAACTATATGCGCACTACTTGAAAACCGGCGTTGTTGCAAAAATGACGCAATTCGCAGGAAGCTATCGATCGCAGCTTTTTTTGATCCTATGTGGGTAAATTTTGTGCTGAGAGCCCAGAAAGCGTTGATGTTTCCGTATGTTGAAGGGTAGCAGTCGGATGCTGCGCTAGGCGAATTGAGGCGAGGGCGTGCGGCGCCATGATGGCCGCATGATGGCGGCATGATGATGGTTATCCAGCGTAACAATTCGGCGGATCGATGCCGCGATATGGATGGCGGCGTCCGGAACCGTGATTCTGAGTCGGGTGCATCGAACCGTTTCCCCGACAATGAAAGCGGCAGCGGATGTGCATCTCTCTGTAGACGGAGAGGATAGGTGGCTATTTCGCGATCATATCGGGTCGTGATGCTGTGCCCAGGATCTCTTGTCATGGTGCGTCCGACGACATTACTGGGGGCGTAGTCTCGTCGGACGCGGCACTGTCCGGTCTGTGGGTGGCGTACAAACCGGTGGTACTAATTTTAGCGTGTACCGTAGCTTTCTATAAGCTACCTGAATGGGCTGGCAGCCAAAGCGGCTCCTGATCAGGCCGGACTGCTCTGCCTTCAATGGCATCTCTGCTCGGATTTTATCGGTAGCCGGACGTCCATAGCGTTCGTCGGCAGATCATGGTGGCGCGCCAATATCGCGCGCTGCCGACGCTGTGCTTCACGGAGTGGCTGCCGTTCGCCATGTCAGATGAAGGATGGGGTAGGGGCGGCCCTGATCGTCGACATCGGAACGCCCCGTCACGACAAAGCCGAGCCGTTCATAAAAGCCGACAGCGGTGGTGTTCTGCTCGTTAACATCGACGGTGACGGCATTCTTCCCCGCGCGAAAACTGTCGAGCAGCAGCCGGCCCAAGCCCATGCCTCTGCTGTCGGCATGTATGAAGAGCGAATCGACATGGTCGCCGGTCGCTCCCAGGAAGCCATGCGGCAGGTCGTCGTCATCAACCGCGACAGTGAATTCGGCGTTCGGCAGATAATCGTCGAGGACCATCCTTGAAATCGCTTTGAGGTCCGAGGCACTAAGAAAACGATGCGTGGCTTCGACCGAGGTCCGCCAGATCTCGTAATTGCGCGCGATGTCATCGGGCTTTGCTGATCGCAGCTGAAACATGTCTGGCTCACAATATACCGTTCTGAATTTCAGCTCGGCTGTTTAATGCTCCAAGAGTGCTGGGTAAAGGCTGTGGGCGTTGGAGCCGCGCAACTTTGCCCTGTGCCACACTGGCGGATCGACATATCCCCATCTGCACCGTCGCTCTGCAATCGCATCGGAAGCCCCTCATAGGGTTTGCGAGACCCCGTGTGCCGCATGCGCAATCGTCTACTTGGCAGTCTCCAACACGACGGTGTGGGCAAATCTCTCTTCAGAATGAAAAAAGGAGAGAATCCGGAATAAGCCTCTTGCGGTTTTCTTTGGATCATTCTAAATCCGCGCCACCACAACGCAAATTGCTTTCGGATGGCCTCGTGGCGGAGTGGTTACGCAGAGGACTGCAAATCCTTGCACCCCGGTTCGATTCCGGGCGAGGCCTCCAAATCCTTTCTTAAGGAATATCAATTGCTTATGTGGCGTAGTGGCCGGTGAAAAATGCCGATCCCGTGTTGCATCTCGTTGTATTCTACCTTTCTTGATTTTCAGGCATTTCCAAGAGGCTGCGGCGAGTCCATGCGACATGCTGTGGGTCACAGAGCTATGATTTGGAGAGATGTTTCTCTGAGTGGACATATATTCTGGTGAGAATTTGAGGGGGCAAAGAGATTCCCGTAGGTCAATGTTAGTTGTCGGTCTCGCCTGGGAGAGCACCTGTCAGACTGGCCACATTTGCCGGATCACGTTGCTGCGGAACGTATCTAGCGCGGGTCGCGCAGGAGATAATACATGTGCATGATCCGGCGGAGCTGTGGCTACGATGGGACTTTCTTGAAAAGGAATTGCCTCGTGATCGAGGGAGGGATTTGCGGTTGGGTCAAATACGGGAAGCCTTGCTTCGCGCAAAGCGCTCAGTGAAGCTGCAGAAAGCTCAATGTGAAGGGTGGCCCTGTGTGGGACGAAAGGATACCAAAGCCATCGGAAACTTCGTGATGTTGCACGCAAAATATCTTGTCTACATCACGTAAAGAACCGATCGCCTGCGGGCGAAGTTCAGTAGCGTAGATGTTTGCTTCATTACGAAGTAAACGATGCCTTGGGGGTGAACTGCCACTGAGAATTTCCTCCGGAATAGCTTAGAGTCCGGCCCATTAAAGGACGGACGCATGAAGAAGCAGCGATTTACGGAAGAGCAGATCATTGCGGTGTTGAAGGAGCAGGAATCTGGCGCGAAGGCGTCGGACCTCTCCTGCAAGCACGGAATTTCAGAAGCAACGCTTTATAACTGGAAAGCCAAATACGAGGGTATGGAGGTGTCCGAGGCGAAACGCCTGAAGGCGCTCGAAGAGGAGAACGCCAAGCTGAAGAAGCTGCTGGCCGAGCAGATGCTCGATGCTGCTGTACTCCGCGAGCTTCTTGCAAAAAATGGTAGGACCTGCCGCCAAGCGTGAAGCCGTGACGCATCTGAAGGCCGTCATGGGTTTTCGGAGCGTCGGGCCTGCCTGGTCATATCTGCCGACCGCAAGACGATCCGTTATCGGCGCAGTCGACCGCCGGAGCTAGAACTGCGGGCGAAGCTGCGTGACCTCGCCAACGAGCGATGGCGCTTCGGCTATCGGCGACTGTTCATCTTGCTCCGGTAAGATGGAGAACCGTCCGGGGTCAATCGCATCTACCGGCTCTATCGGGAGGAAGGACTTCCGTTCGGAAGCGGAAAGCCAGACGGCATGCCGTCGGCATGAGTGCGCCGATCCTGGTCGAAGCGAAGGCCAATGCCCGGTGGTCGCTGGATTTCGTCCACGACCAGTTCGCCTGCGGAAGGAGGTTTTACGTGCTCAACATCGTCGATGATGTGACGCGTGAATGCCTGGCAGCAATCCCGGACACCTCAATCTCCGGCCGCCGTGTCACACGGGAGCTGACGACGCTGATCGAACGACGCGGCAAGCCCGGAATGATTGTCTCCGATAACGGCACGGAACTCACCTCGAATGCCATCCTTGCCTGGTCGAAGGATCACAAGGTCGAGTGGCGTTACATCGCGCCGGGAAAGCCCACGCAAAACGGCTATGTCGAGAGCTTCAACGGACGAATGCGTGACGAACTGCTCAACGAAAGCCTGTTCTTCGGCCCCGATCATGCCCGAAGCGCCATCGCTGAATGGGCAGAGGATTATAATCATTTCCGGCCGCACTCATCGCTCGGTTATCAGACCCCGGTAAGCTATGCCGGGATCATCGCCGCAACCGGCTCCAACGCTGTGCAAGATGAAAGCTTCGTGTTTCCGCCGGTTGCTACCACCGCGCCAATTGGCGCATTCGAAACCGCCGAGGCTCTAATCGCCGTTGGATGAAAGTTCAGTGGCAAGTCAGCAGAACCATGACAAGGTTGAACCAGCTTTACCCGAGTGGCGGCGCATCAGGATCCTTGGTGCTGGTGCAGGTGGTCTGCTGTTGCTCTTGGGAGTATCGGTTGGCGCCGTCATCACCCGGGCAAGCGATACGGCCTCATGGATCGTTCGGCATTGGCTCAAGATTTAGCTTAGTGGCATGCCCTCGCGGCACAATCGCTCCGCGTTGCGCGCAGCCAGCTGTTTCTCGTCCGGAAAGTGATCCCAGCACCGAAAGCTATTCTGTCCCTTGATCGACTGATAGCCGAGCGAGCCCCAAACCGCGCAAACGGGATGCTCGTAGCGGTGCTCGGGCAAAATCGATTATGCCCGAGCTTCGGCAGGCGATGGTTATTAGCCAAGCCAAATTCAAGTTGCTCTTGGGTAGTAGCTACTAAAATCTGACTCCCCGACTTTGTCAGCAGGGCCTACACCAACGACGGTAATCTGACGGCTCTATCCGGGCTAATAAGGTCAAATTCACATGCGACCTCATGCGGTCGGAGCGTGGCAAACATGATGGTTGGCTTGATGACGCCTGCTTTTATCAGGTCCGTATTCAGATCCTCAAGCAAATCAATAAGCGCCAGGTCCTTGCTATCATCAGGCGAGAAGTTTGGGCCATACATTCGATCAACAAAAATGTCGGGCAGGTTGCCGTATCCAACGAAGCGCTCAAAGAAAAGCGTGTTGATCAAAATAGGCATTATATCCTGTGCTCGAATCCCCTCAAAAGTGCCGTTGGCACAATTAAAATTCACGAACTGATCGTTCCGAACTCGGTTTATGCAGTCGAATTTCTTCTCCGAAGGCAGCGTATCCCAGATTCTTCGGACATATTTTTCTGCTTCAGGCCAACGCATGTGACCATTGCGTCCGATCATATCGGAGGTGATCAAAGCTCCTCTCGGATGGAGAGATTTTTTCATCCAAGCGAAAATGGCTTCCAGCTCAACAAAATGATGGAGGCAGTGGTTTGCGAGAATAAAGTGATGTCCGGAAAGCGGAATGTTGCGATTCACATCACATTTGACAAACTCGAAACATTCCAGCAACTGAGCCTGTTTTACTTGCTTTCTCCCCTGCTCCAGCATGGCAGGGGAAATGTCAGTGCATATCATTCTACATTTGACGCCGGCAGTCCTCAGGCGCTCAGTAACGTCAATTTCTAGGCTGCATTCCCCGCTCCCCAAACTGACAATTCTAATTTCCTTGAATCCCTCAGCTTTCGAGATGCGTATAATCTCGTTCGCAAACACTTGCTCAATTATAGGAGTGCCGAACATTGCTATGAGTCTGGGGGAAAGGTATCTCGACGCCCAATACGTAAAAATTGAAGGTATTGAGGCCGATGGCCGTTCACCGTTGTATATGGCCTGTTCGCGTGCAACAAGCGCTTCGTAGTTATCGGTTCCCATTAATTATCCCTTCCCCAAAGGGTTATGTTCCATCCCAAGTTTCACTCACACTGATCCTGGTAATTTTGAATCAGAAGAATAATATGCCACGCTAAATTGCTTTTGGCATCAACAGAACGACATGATTGTATATTGGACCTCTTGGAAGCGGCACAGCGAGCGCCTATACAAGACAGGATAATCGTATCTCGTATAACCCAGCCCGCCCAAGGCACGGCAATCTCTGCGACAACTCTCTCGTACACGCTAATCCCGGCCATAGTGGCCGGACATGCGGCGAACATCTTGCTCAACCGGATGTAACACGGGCGCGACACGTTGCCAAATTTCGTTGTAAAAACAATAGCAGGGTAAAGCCTGCAAATCCTTGCACGCCGGTTCGATTCCGGGCGAGGCCTCCATCTTTCCCCAAGCTCTTGATAACCATCTGATTTCGCTGCAGGATTTTCCAGGTGCGGCAGTTCTTCTCCCTTTAGCTTTCCGTCTCAATAACCGCGGCCATGCTTTGGCTGATCCGACCTATCGATCGAGGGCGATAAGGGCCCCGTCATCTTCGCGATAGCGCGAAGGCAACGGTCGATGCATCCGATGCAACGATCGGGCGCGACGATTTCTTGTTTGAGGTTTGAGGATGGTCGCGGCGGCTTATGATGAAGCTAGCGATCGACGGTGCCTCGTCGAATTCGGCGGTCCATAAAAGCAAAAGCGGTCCAGTCTAGGGAAAAAACTGGGCCGCCTTTTGCTGGACTAGAGGTCAATCAAATTCAGCAGCCTAATCATAAGGTATGCTTAGTAATTGTCAATGGGAATGCGATGTCGCACCTGCGCGTCGAGCATTCCGTCCTTCCGCTCGCTGGGATCTTTCCTTGAACAATTTGTTTTTGTTACGGATTCGCCCTGCTAAATCGGCGAATGAAGGTCCGGCTGGTCCGTCCGCTACGCGGAAAAACTCCGCCTCGGGGGTGGCGAGGCGGAGTGGGAGGAGGGAACCGATGTTAGGGCCGATCGAATTACGAGAATATCGATCGCCTATGCATGTAGATCATATCGCAGGTTGAGAAAATTGAGAAATTCTCCCAGGGGTGTTACCATATGGAACATAGGAGCCGTCAACAAAGTCTGCCGCGACGTGATCCGAATATAAGAGACAAGGACTGGGCGGCGGCGCGCTATTCTGCCATGGCCCGGCGCGAAACGCGCTTGTGCGAATGATTCTAGAGGGCTCTGATTGCCCCGGATCGGTTCGACCGCCGAAATGGCTGGAAGGAGGCCTATTCTTCGAGGCAGGGAAAGGCGAACTTGTAGGCGCGCGCGATCAGCGAGCTGGCGGGCCGCTCCAGCTGCCAGGAATGCTCCGCCATCCATTTGCAGGCGATCGTGGTCGCCCTTGTATTGCTGAGATCGGGCGGCAGACAGAAAGCGCCGACGAACTGCTGCAGATAGCGCTCATAACGCGACGAGTTTTTCGGCGTCTGCTTGGTGGCTCGGATCGTCAGGTTCTTCGTCCGCTGAGCTTCGTCGAGAATGCCCTGAATATAGACGGAGGCGAGCGTCCGGTCCTCTTCACACCATTCGTCGAGCTGCTTGCCTGTGACGACGTGTCCGATGATCAGGGCTGTCTCTTTCGGCTCATCCTCGCTTGACGTTTCCTCGCTCAACGCGACCTGGGGTAAGAGAAGGAGAAGCGCTGCGACGAAGAGCCAAAGCCTCATGCGGGAAACCTACATCATCGAGGAAAGGCTGGCGGCCAGAAAGACCACCAGAGGCAGCGACGTTACGACGAAAAGAACGAGAGAAACAGGCATCCCAGCCACCTTCTATCTAAATTTAATGTTAGCCCGAATGGCTTCGGGCCGGAAGGTTGATCGGTCACCACATCCAGGCGGGTCCAATGCCTTGAAGCGTGGTCTTGCGAGGTTAACATTTTACTAACGGATGCCCCGATGTGGGGCGCAGAGGATTTGCCTGGTATTGCGGATGCGGGATATGAAGGGCTCCAGTCCGCATTTGACGATGCCGATTGTTGTTCGTCGGCGACGCCTGGGCATGAATCTCGGTGGCTGTTGCCGCAATGCCTTGAAAGCGCGGCGTCAGGCGATTAAGACACCCGTAACAGAAAGTAGAGCGGGCCCGTTCGGGCACGAAGGGCGCAAGAGGATAAGATGGATTTCGAAGCAGCGCGCGTGAAGATGGTCGAGAACCAGATCCGGACGACGGATGTCACCTCCCATTCCGTGTTGAATGCGTTTTTCGCCGTACCGCGCGAAAATTTCGTGCCGGAGAAGTCGAAGCTCCTGGCCTATGTCGATTGCGATATCGAGGTTGCTCACGGGCGCTTCCTCATGGAAGCTTCGCCGCTGGCAAAGCTGCTGCAGCTCGGCGCGATCACCAAGGATGACAAGGTTCTCGATGTCGGTTGCGGCACTGGTTACGTATCTGCCGTTCTATCGCTTATCGCCGGCAAGGTCGTTGCACTTGAATCCAATGAGGAGCTTGCTGCTCGGGCGAAGGCCAATCTTGCTGCGCTTGGCTACGATAACGTGACCGTCGTTGGCGGAGATCTTGAAAAAGGTCATGCGGCAAACGCGCCCTATGACGTGATTTTCCTCAACGGCTCGATCGAGCAGCTGCCGCAGGGCCTGCTGGACCAGCTCGGCGAAGACGGACGCCTGATCACGGTCATCGGCTATGGCCACGCTGCCCGCGCGACTGTTTTCATGCGTGAACGTGGCGCCTTTTCGGAAAATGTCTTCTTCAACGCGTCGATCAAGCCGCTTCCGGGCTTTGCCAAGGCCAAGGAATTCGTCTTTTGATGTCCTGAACGGTCCAACGATCGAGCTTGCGACAGGCGCCTTGGAGCGCCTGTTTTTTATTGTCGCGGCCTGTGGCAGAATCGGGCTGCGCAGAGCGATTCGTTGTGATCGTAACAAAACTGTGCATCACCGGGTTTAGTGCTTTTCAGGTGATTTTTTTCCCGAGGACAGTCATCTAGGGTGGCCCTGATTCGGGTGCCGCCCTTGCGCGTTTCCGGTCGTTGAATATGGGAAAACGGGGATGAATATGGCTCAGCCAAATGTAGTGCGTGAACCGTCCATGGAAGAGATCCTGGCGTCGATCCGCAGGATTATCGAAAGCAACGAACCGGTAGGCGCCAAGCCAACTCCCGCAACGCATTTCGCTGGCGTCGATATGCGTGCCGACGACATTCAATTGACCGTGGATGAAGAGTTCGCTGCTGCCGATCGGGCACGCGCTGCCGAACAGGACCCACGTTTCGTCGCGGCAAATTCGCAGATGCCGGTTGCCGAGCCGGAAGGTCGCGGCCTGTCGCTGGCCGATGTCGCCGCGCGTGTGCGTGCCGCTTCCGAACGCAATACCGCCGCCTTGCTGAACGCCGGACGTGAGCCGCCGCAACCGCGCGAACTGCCTCCGGCCATGGCTGCGCGCCTTGCCGAAGTTCATGTCGCGGAGGCTCATGTCGAGCCGGTTGCCGATGTTCCGCTGCGACACGCCGTTGCCGATATCCCGGCGCCAGCCGTCTCGCCCGTCATGCAGGCCGTCGCCGAGGTCCGGATCGAGCCTGAAATGGAAGAGTTGAGGCCGATGGCGGCCGCTCAGGTGCCGCAGCCGGTGGCGCCGGTCGAAGCCCCGATTTTCCAGGCGCCGGAACCGCCGGCCGTTGCCACGGAAATGGAAGCTGCTGTGTCGCAGACTCAGGCCGTATCGGTATCGCCGCTGATGTCGGAGGCCGCCGGAGCGCAAGTTTCTCGCTCGTTTGAAGAACTTGCAGCCATCGTCGACGGCGGCCCGCGCCGCTCTCTCGATGAGCTGGCACAGGAGATGCTGCGGCCGATGCTGCAGGAGTGGCTCGACGACAACTTGCCGACGCTGGTCGAGCGTCTTGTGCGCGAAGAGATCGAACGAGTGGCACGCGGCCCGCGTCGCTGAGAGCCTGAGCTTCGGGTAGCCGATCCGCCGCTCCGGGCTTCGGGGCGGCTTTTTTATTGACTTGCCCACAGCCATCCTTATTTACAACTCGCATCACCCTATCCTCTAGTTCCGGTCCAAAAATGCTCGACAAAACATATGATTCCGCCACCGTCGAACCGAAGATCGCCCAGAAATGGGATGAGGCCGACGCTTTTCGCGCCGGTGTGAACGCCAAGCCGGGCGCCGAAACCTTCACCATCGTCATCCCGCCGCCGAACGTGACCGGTTCGCTGCACATGGGCCATGCGCTGAACAACACGCTGCAGGACATCATGGTGCGGTTCGAGCGCATGCGCGGCAAGGACGTTCTCTGGCAGCCGGGCATGGACCATGCCGGTATCGCCACGCAGATGGTCGTCGAGCGTCGTCTCGCCGAGCGCCAGCAGCCGGACCGTCACAAGATGGGCCGCGAAGCCTTCATCGAGAAGGTCTGGGAATGGAAGGACGAGTCGGGCGGGCTGATTTTCAACCAGCTCAAGCGCCTCGGTGCCTCCTGCGACTGGTCGCGCGAGCGCTTCACCATGGACGAGGGCCTGTCGAAGGCCGTTCTCGAAGTCTTCGTCACGCTCTACAAGGAAGGCCTGATCTATCGCGACAAGCGGCTGGTCAACTGGGACCCGAAGATGCTGACGGCGATTTCGGACATCGAGGTCGAGCAGCACGAGGTCAACGGCAATCTCTGGTATCTGCGCTACCCGCTGGAGCCGGGTGTCACCTATCAGCATCCGCTTGCCTTCGACGAAGAAGGCAAGCCGACGGAATGGGAAACGCGCGACTATCTCGTCGTTGCCACCACCCGTCCGGAAACCATGCTCGGTGATACCGGCGTTGCCGTTAACCCGGAAGATGAGCGTTACAAGCCGCTCGTCGGCAAGCATCTCATCCTGCCGATCGTCGGCCGCCGCATTCCGATCGTTGCCGACGAGTATCCGGACCCGACGGCTGGAACGGGCGCGGTCAAGATGACGCCGGCGCATGATTTCAACGACTTCGACGTCGGCAAGCGCCGCGGCCTGCGTGTCGTCAACGTCCTGACGCCGGAAGCGACCATCACCATCAAGGACAACGAGGATTTCCTCGAAGGTCTCGACAATCCTGCAGCCCTGCATGGAGCCTGGGACGAGCTGGAAGGCAAGGACCGCTTCGAAGCCCGCAAGATCATCGTCCGCATTTTCGAGGAAGCCGGCCTGCTCGACAAGATCGAGCCGCACAAGCACATGGTTCCGCATGGCGACCGTGGCGGCGTGCCGATCGAGCCGCGCCTGACGGAACAGTGGTATGTCGACGCCAAGACGCTCGCCGAGCCGGCGATCGCCTCGGTTCGCGAAGGCCGCACCAAGCTCGTTCCGAAGAGCTGGGACAAGACCTATTACGACTGGATGGAAAACATTCAGCCGTGGTGCGTTTCCCGCCAGCTCTGGTGGGGTCATCAGATCCCTGCCTGGTACGGGCCGGATGGTCAGGTCTTCGTCGAAAAGACCGAGGAGGAGGCGCTGCAGGCCGCGATCCAGCATTATCTTTCGCACGAAGGCCCGATGAAGGCCTATGTCGAGGACCTGCTGGAAAACTTCAAGCCGGGCGAAATCCTGACGCGCGACGAAGACGTGCTCGACACCTGGTTCTCGTCGGCGCTCTGGCCGTTCTCGACGCTCGGCTGGCCGGACGAGACGCCGGAACTGGCGCGCTACTATCCGACCAATGTGCTCGTCACCGGTTTCGACATCATCTTCTTCTGGGTCGCCCGCATGATGATGATGAGCCTTCACTTCATGAAGGACGAGAATGGCGAGTCGGTCGAGCCGTTCAACACCGTCTATGTCCACGCCCTGGTGCGCGACAAGAACGGGCAGAAGATGTCGAAGTCCAAGGGCAACGTCATCGACCCGCTCGAACTGATCGACCAGTACGGCGCCGATTCGCTGCGTTTCACGCTGGCAATCATGGCCGCGCAGGGCCGCGACGTGAAGCTCGATCCGGCGCGCATCGCCGGCTACCGCAATTTCGGCACCAAGCTCTGGAACGCCACGCGCTTTGCCGAGATGAACGGCGCCAAGAGCGATCCGCATTTCGTGCCGGAAGCGGCCGAGCTTACCGTCAACCGCTGGATTCTGACGGAGCTGGCGCGTGCCGAGCGTGACGTCACCGAGGCGCTGGAAAGCTTCCGCTTCAACGATGCGGCAAGCGCGCTCTATCGCTTCATCTGGAACCAGTTCTGCGACTGGTATCTCGAGCTCCTGAAGCCGATCTTCAGCGGCGAAGACGAGAATGCAAAGGCCGAGTCACAAGCCTGCGCCGCCTACGTCCTTGAAGAGACCTACAAGCTGCTGCATCCGTTCATGCCGTTCATGACGGAAGAGCTCTGGGCGCATACGGCGGGCGAGGGCAAGGAACGCGACGGCCTGATCTGCCATGCGGATTGGCCGGCTCCGTCCTACGCCGACAATGTCGCGGCCGATGAGATCAACTGGTTGATCGACCTCGTTTCCGGCATCCGCTCGGTCCGCTCGGAAATGAACGTGCCGCCGGCAGCGACCGCTCCGCTTGTCGTCGTCGATGCCAACAGCTTGACGCGTGAGCGCCTGTTCCGCCACGATGCCGCCATCAAGCGGCTGGCGCGTGTCGAAGCGATCTCGCTTGCCGATACCGCGCCGAAGGGTGCTGCTCAGATCGTCGTCGGCGAGGCGACCGTCTGCCTGCCGCTCGGCAGCCTTATCGATCTGTCCGCCGAGAAAGCGCGTCTTGAAAAGGCGATCGCCAAGAACGAACAGGAAATGGCGCGCATCAATGGCAAGCTTTCGAACGAGAAGTTCGTTGCCAATGCGAATCCCGACGTGGTCGCCGCCGAGCGCGAGCGCCTCGGCGAACTCGAGGGGCAGCAGACAAGCCTCAAGGTCGCGTTGGACAGGGTCAGCGAAGCCGGCTGAAGCGTGCCGCGCAGGTGCCATTCAGCCGTTTGCGACACCAAAGTGGCCGAGGGTAGAGACGAAAAGCGCAAGACGCGATGCCGAGAAATCGCGATGCGCTTTGGCAAAGGGAAAATCAGATATCAGAAAGGGCACGCGGCACTCGTCGCGTGCCCTTTTGCTTGTTGCCTCGATTCTACCGGGATTGACTGGATCTAGCGCCCAGATCCGTCGCCAGTTTCGCACAGGTGAAACAGATTACACCTAAACTTGTGAGACATATTCGAAAAGCGAAACTGTTGTCATATTGTAACAGAATTGTTGCTATGAAGAATGAAAATCTATGCTGGGGCGAAAATGGTATTCGATAAGAAAAAATTACCTACTCCGATAGATTTTCGGAGGCGGAGTTCGTTTTCTTACGTAAATCAAATGCTCTCTGGCGCCGCTGGCGCCGTCGTGCGCCACATTGCTAATTCACGCGATCATCGCAACAATCGAATAAATGAATGCACCTGTGGGGGAGAAACAATGGCATTTTCTGTTGCGCTGAGGGGCGCAGTCACACTCGTCATCAGCTCATCTTTCGCGAGTGCCGCCTTTGCGGGCGGTCTTGATCGCGGCGGCTATGACATCGATCTGCTTTTCGACAAGGGTCGGTATGTTTTCGAGTCAGGCGTCACCTATGTCATGCCAGACCGCAAGTTGAAGAACGCCAAGGACACCAATCCACTCAATGGCAATCTCAATAATCGCAGCCAATCAACCGATGCGTCCGTGAATTACGCCATCCCCTATGCCGCCTTCAAGGTCGGCATAGGGGATGACATCGATTGCATGGCCGACTATTCGCAGCCCTTCGGCGCGCATTTGAACGAAGGCGTGAATTGGGCCGGCGCGAACGACGAGACCAAGGTCAAGTTGAGCACGAATAACTATTCGGCCACTTGCTCTTACAAGTTCGACATGGGCCCGGGTCAGCTGCGCCTGATCGGCGGCGGCTTCTATCAGGAAGTCAGCGGTTACAAGTCACGCCTCGTCTTCGATACTCCGGCTCCGATTTCCGCTGTCTACAACGGCATGGGCTCGCTTGATATCGACGGTCATGGCTGGGGCTGGCGCGCAGGCATCGCCTATGAAATTCCGGAATATGCCTTACGCACGAGCCTCGTCTACAATAGCCGGGTCAAATATGACAACCTTAAGGGGACTGTCGACCTGACCGAGGTGCCACCGCCGGTCCTTCCGGGCTTTGCCGGCAAGGTCACGTCCGTCTTCGGTTCGGCCGATGCGCCCGATTCGCTCGAATGGAAGGTGCAGACCGGCATCGCGCCTGATTGGCTCGCTTTCGGTTCGGTCAAGTGGACGAATTGGAGCCTTCTGCAGAGCATCGCCTTCTGCCCGACCTCGACGCGCAGCATCTCCTGCAAGGCGAACGGACCGACTGAGCTGACCTCGCTCGACTTGCTGTACAAGGACGGCTGGACCATTACCGGCGGTGTCGGACACAAGTTCAATGACAAATGGAGCGGCGCCGTCAGCCTGACCTGGGATCGCGGCACGAGCGACGGCTATGGCATGAATTCCGACACATGGAGCCTCGGCGCGGGCGTTGCCTACAAGGCAACCGAGCACGTCCAGTTCAATTTCGGCGGCGCTCTCGGTCTCATGACATCAGGCAAATCCGGATCGATCACGCGCGGCGGTGCCGTCTACGGCAACGATGTGAGCTACAGCTTCGGCAACGACTTGGTTGCCGCTCTTCAGACATCGGTGAAAGTCAGCTTCTGACGATAAGTCGTTGAGTTGAAGGGGTTTATCAACTATTCCTTCACCTTGTTTTTAACGTCGCGGGCGCGTCTGTCGCTCGCGACGTTTCTTTGCCTGATCGGGGAGAATGAGGTGAAAAAACCTACCTTCTTGCCTGATTCATGGTTAAGAAAATTTCAATGCCGGTAAAATCTTTGTGACGAATTAGCAACACTCTATTTCAACGTATTGCAGGCCCGTGATCAGATTACAATTTGTCCATTTCCCGCCACAAATGGGGAGCAGCGATTACGTGGGCACAGGGGCAAGCCTCGTAGAAAGTGCGTAAGCGGTCGATGGGTGAACTTCCACTTTGGCATAAGCAACAATTCGGGATCGGAGCCGTGATGCTTCCGGTGCGTGGGAAAAGTCGTTGTCTGTCAAGGGAAGTCGTCAGCCGGCCGATCTTTGATCTCCGTCATCGGAAGGCGAATGAGGGCGCTCCTTCGATGATGGGATGCGATAACGGCCGCACAAATGCTGGTTTGGACATAATTGCAAGCTATGCTCGCAATTGTGGCAAACAGCGTCGGTTGGATGCCGCAGGAACCGTCCACTCGAAGGGCGGTCCAGTCTCGTGCGCCATCAGGGAAAACATTCGTGAAGCTGGCGGCGTTTGCGAAAACGCCGTGGCAGATCCGAATGGAGCGAAAGAAATCGACTGTTATGTTTAAGTCCGAGTTCATATCAGCGAGAGTCATGATGCTCAGCCTGTCCCTCGCCACTGCGGTGGTGCTGGCAGGTCAAGCCCGGGCATTCGATATCAATGCCGGCGTCACCAAGGAATCAGGTCCGTTCGATCTCTTCAAGTTCGGCTTCAAGGCCTACAAGAACGGTCAGAAGGAAGAAGCGGTCGAAGCCTATCGCTACGCCGCGGAGAAGGGTCACACAGGCTCTCGTTGGGCTCTGGCCAACATGTATGCGGACGGCGACGGCGTCACGCAAAACGATTTCGAAGCTTTCAAGATCTATAGCGAGATAGCACAGCAGGGCGTGGAGCCCGGTTCGGAAGATACGGGCTTCTTCATCAACGCGCTGCTGGCGCTTGCGAGCTACTACAAGACCGGCATTCCCAATAGTCCGGTCAAGATCGACCTCAATCAGGCCCGCCAGCTCTATTTCCAGGTTGCATCGACCTTTGGCGTTCCCGAGGCGCAGTTCCAGCTGGCCCAGATGATGCTGTCCGGCGAGGGCGGCGCCATCAATGTCCAGCAGGCGAAGAAATGGCTGAATCAGGCGCGCAAGAGCGGCCATCCGGGCGCCATGGCCGTTTTCGGCAATCTCCTGTTCCAGGAAGGTCAATCCATCCGTGGCCTGGCGTTCATGACGGCTGCACTCGACAAGTGCAAGCCGAAGGACTGTAGCTGGATGGAAGACATGCAGGAGCAGGCTTTCTCGCTCGCCAACGAGAACGACCGCCGCGTCGCGGTCTCCATGGCCCATCAACTCGATGTCGCCGGCTCCGACTGATTGCCGGCTCTAACCGCGCCATGCTCGCTCAGGGCAGGCCATGCGCATGCAGCCGATCGGCCTAAAGCATGTCGCTAAAAAGTGCGCAGCGGCTTTGCGACAACGACATACGCAAAATCAAAAGCTTAAAGCGCAAGCAGCGAATCTTAGAGATCGCGGCGCACTTTAGCCCCCGAAATCGAAGTGGGCGATAACGGGCACGTGGTCGGAAGGTTTTTCCCAGGCGCGCACATGTTTCTCGATCGCCGTCGCGGTGAGTTTATCGGCCGCTTCCGGCGACAGCATCAGATGATCGATGCGGATGCCATTGTTTTTCGGCCAGGCGCCGGCCTGATAATCCCAGAATGAGTAAAGTTTGACGGCGTCCGTCGTCGCTCGCACGGCATCCGTAAAGCCGAGATGTTCGAGCTGACGGAACGCCTGGCGCGTCTGCGGCAGGAAGAGAGCATCGTTCTCCCAGACCTTCGGGTCGAAGCAGTCATGCGGTTCCGGGATGACATTGTAGTCGCCGGCGAGCACCAGAGGTTCCTCCAGAACCAGGCGATCCCTGGCGAATTTGCGCAGCCGCTCCATCCAGGCGAGCTTATAGGGATATTTTTCCGTATCGATCGGATTGCCGTTCGGCAGATAGAGGCAGCAGACACGCAGTGCGCCGTGCCCTTCGACAGAAAACACCGCTTCGATGAAACGGGCCTGCTCATCGCTATCGTCGCCGGGCAGGCCGCGTGTCACTTCATCCGGCTTGGTCTTCGAGAGAATCGCAACACCGTTGAAGCCCTTTTGCCCGTGCGTTTCGACGTGATAGCCGAGTGCTTCGATCTCCAGTCGCGGAAAGCCTTCGTCGACCGTCTTGATCTCCTGCAGGCAGACGATGTCCGGGTTCGAGTCCTTCAGCCACTGGCAGAGGTTCTCGATACGCGCTTTGACGCCGTTGATGTTCCAGGTCGCGATTTTCATGGGCGGCTCATTCCTTTGCTTCGCCCTGTTGTATCCGCAGCCGATGAGCTTGACTACAGGCCATATGGAAACCGGCCCGGAGCAAAGGCTCCCGGCCGGTCATAAAACTGTGGAAAAAGGCGCGAGGGATCAGATGGCAAAACTCGTGCCGCAGCCGCAACTTGCGACCGCATTCGGATTCTTGATCTGAAAGGACTGTCCAAGCAGATTGTCAACGAAATCGATTTCGGAGCCCGCCATGTAGACCAGCGACAACTGGTCGATCAGGACGGTCGCGTTGTTCTTCTCGACAACGATATCATCGTCCTCGGGACCTTCGACGAGATCGAATTTATAGGAAAAACCCGAACAGCCGCCGCCTTCGACAGCGACGCGCAAAGCGCGCTTTCCGGCTTCCGCGCCGACGATGGCAGCGATTCGCTTGGCTGCGGCGTCCGATAGGGTAACACTTGTCTCAGTCATGTCTTCCTCCTGCCGGGGTCAAGATCCGGAGAGAACCAATAGGCCGTCGAACTTTCAAACGGCTGATATCCGTAGCCTTTATCATGAAAGTCAGGCCGGCGACAGCTATGGTTTCGTGGTTGAGCCACGCGCCATTTTGCTGTTTTCTTGTCTATAGGTATGAAGGCCGCAAAGCGGCGTCAATGGGCTGACATGTACGAAGAACAGGCTACGGCCTGGATCACCGGGCAGGGTCAGGAGCCGATTGCAGGGAAACGACTGTCGCGCCGATGGCGGCGCGGGAGCCAAATGCCGGAATGGATTGATGATGACGATTGATACGCATGCATTGGGTTTCGGATATGGGGAAAAGGCAGTCTATGCAACAAATCCCTGGGAATCGCGTGGAAGGCTCTATGAGGAGGGGTCGAGCCCGACGCGCTCCGAGTTCCAGCGCGATCGTGACCGGATCGTCCATGCGACCGCCTTCCGTCGGTTGAAGCACAAGACGCAGGTCTTCATCGCCCAGGACGGTGATCACTATCGCACCCGGCTGACGCATACGATCGAGGTGGCGCAGATCGCTCGCGCCCTGGCGCGTGCCCTCAAGCTGGATGAGGATCTGGCCGAGGGCGTGGCGCTGGTACACGATTTCGGGCACACGCCCTTCGGCCATACGGGCGAGGATGCGCTGCATGAGGTGCTGTTGCCCTATGGTGGCTTCGATCACAACGCTCAATCCCTGCGCATCGTCACGAAGCTTGAGCGTCGTTATGCCGATTTCGATGGGCTCAATCTGACCTGGGAAATGCTCGAGGGTCTCGTCAAGCACAACGGCCCGCTGATGACGCCCGATGGCAAGGGTATTCGCGGACCCGTACCGCAGCCGATTCTCGATTATTGCGAGATCCATGATCTCGAGATCGCCTCCTTTGCCAGCCTGGAGGCGCAGGTCGCCGCGATTGCGGATGATATCGCCTACAACACGCATGACATCGACGACGGTCTGCGCTCCGGCTATCTGACATTCGAGATGCTGGAGGAAGTGCCTTTCCTCGCGCAGCTCATGGCTGAGGTGAGGGAGCGTTATCCGCATCTGGAGCCGAGCCGCTTCACCCACGAGATCATGCGTCGGCAGATCACCCGCATGGTAGAGGACGTCATCGCCGTTTCGCAGCAGGCCCTTGCCGAGATCAAGCCAGGCAATGTCGCCGACATCCACGCCGCCGGCCGGATCGTCGCGACCTTCTCTCCCGAGATGGCTGAAGCGGACAAGCTGATCAAGCAGATGCTGTTCAAGCGCATCTACCGCCATCCCGACATCATGCGCATCCGCGCAGGCGCGGCGCAGATCGTCACCGACCTCTTCCACGCTTATATGAACAATCCCAGGGAGATGCAGAGCCACTACTGGGTTGATCATATCGCCGGGCTGGCGATCGCCCCCAAGGCGAGGCATGTCGGTGATTATCTGGCCGGCATGACGGACACATACGCCATTAGCGCTCACAAGCGCCTGTTTGACCAGACTCCTGATTTGCGGTAGGCAGCGGCGGCGTCGGGCTGATGACGGCTCGCCGAAGCTATTGCGTGGACGATATCATGAACCTTTTCACCGACTTCGAAGTAAGAATTAAGAACGCTCTCGAACAAATTGATATTGTGCGAGAAAAGCGATCGGAGCTTGACTTCGGACGTATTGGCGTGGAGCCGCCGCGAGACGCCAGCCATGGCGATGTCGCCACGAACGCGGCCATGGTTCTGTCCAAGCCGCTCGGTACCAATCCGCGCGCGCTTGCCGAAATCATCGTCGCTAAATTGAAGGAAGACGCCGACGTCGCCGAGGTTTCGGTCGCCGGTCCGGGCTTCATCAATATTCGACTGTCGGTCGGCTACTGGCAGCGGCTGCTGTCAACGATGATCTCCGAAGGCGAGAAGTTCGGCCGTTCGAAGCTCGGCGAGGGGCAGAAGGTCAATGTCGAATATGTCTCGGCCAACCCGACCGGGCCGATGCATGTCGGCCATTGCCGCGGCGCCGTCGTCGGCGATGCGCTGGCAAACCTGCTGGCCTTCTCGGGCTATGACGTCACCAAGGAATATTACATCAACGATGCCGGCTCGCAGATCGACGTGCTGGCTCGCTCGGTTTTCATTCGCTATCGCGAAGCGCTCGGCGAGCAGGTTGGCGAGATCCCGCCGGGCCTTTATCCCGGCGATTATCTCGTTCCGGTCGGTGAAGCGCTTGCCAAGGAATTCGGCACCAAGCTGCGCGGCATGCCGGAAGACCAGTGGCTTCCCATCGTGAAGGATCGCGCCATCGACGCGATGATGGCGATGATCAAGGAAGATCTGGAAGCGCTGAACGTCCATCACGACGTGTTCTTCTCGGAACGTACCCTGCATGCCAACGGCGCGGCGCTGATCCGCACCGCGATCAACGACCTGACCTTCAAGGGCTATGTCTACAAGGGCGCGCTGCCGCCGCCGAAGGGACAGTTGCCGGAGGATTGGGAAGACCGCGAGCAGACGCTCTTTCGCTCGACGGAAGTCGGCGACGATATCGACCGTCCGCTGATCAAGTCTGATGGTTCCTATACTTACTTTGCTGCCGACGTTGCTTACTTCAAGAACAAGTTCGACCGCGGCTTCAACGAGATGATCTATATTCTCGGCGCCGATCATGGCGGCTACGTCAAGCGGCTGGAAGCGGTCGCCCGCGGCGTTTCGGATGGCGCGGCGAAGCTAACGGTGCTGTTGTGCCAGCTCGTCAAGCTGTATCGAGATGGCGAGCCGGTGAAGATGTCGAAGCGCTCGGGTGATTTCGTCACGCTACGCGAAGTCGTCGATGAAGTCGGCCGCGATTCGGTGCGCTTCATGATGCTTTACCGGAAGAATTCCGAGCCTCTGGATTTCGATTTCGCCAAGGTCACCGAACAGTCGAAGGACAATCCGGTCTTCTACGTGCAGTACGCGCATGCCCGCTGCATGTCGATCTTCCGCCAGGCGAGGGATGCCTTCCCGGATCTCGATATTGCCTCGCTTGATCTGTCGAAGGCTGTTCTCGGCGCGATCTCCGATCCGGCCGAGCTGCAGCTGGTTGCAAAGGTTGCCGAATTCCCGCGAATCATCGAGGCTGCAGCACAGTCTCAAGAGCCGCATCGCATCGCTTTTTATCTTTACGATCTAGCCAGTTCCTTCCATGGACACTGGAATAAAGGTAAAGATTTACCGGAATTACGTTTTGTTAACGATAAGAACCGAGAATTGAGCATAGCCAGACTTGGGTTGGTGTACGCTGTCGCGTCGGTTTTGAAGTCGGGTCTTGGTATAACCGGGACCGCAGCGCCGGACGAAATGCGATAAACGTCACCATTTACCCACATTGCGCTGGCATTAGTTGAAGCGTTTTCGAGTGGAACGGGTGATGGCGGAAAAACAGTTGGCGTATCGCGCAAGCGGAAACGACGAGTTCTTTGCGGATGATGATCCGTTGGCAGAACTCGCTCGTATCGTAGGTTTCGAGCCCCGCCCTGCTGCTCAGGCAGCTCCCGCGGCTCAGCGGCATGAGCCGGCCTTCAATCTCGAAGACGAGCTTCTTCGCGAATTCGAGCGATACGATACGCCGCGAATGAGTCCGGCAAATGACATCACCGCTCCAGCGGAGCAGGTGGCTGTTCCGAGCCATGAGCCGGTGGTCCATGCGGCCGAGCCGGTTCAGCCTGAGCCGAAGCTCGAAGAGCCCAGATTTGAAGAGCCGAAGTTCGAAGAGCCTGCGCCGCAGCCCATGGCTCCGGTCAAGCCGACGATCGGCGCTCGCGATCTGATAGACGAGCTGGAAATGTCGATCGCGCCGGTTCTGCAGCCGGCACCGAAGGCCGCCCCCATTGCGCAGTCGGCCGCTCCAGTCGCCAAGATACCGCAATCTGCGGCAGCGACCATGCGGTTGCCGATCGCGAACTTTACGCTCGCAACGCCGGTTGCCCCGCGTGAACAGCCTGCACCTGTCGCAGCTCCCATCGTTGCCCCGCCAGCGCCGACGGCTGCTCCCGAAGAAGCAATGTTTGACGGTGCGCTTGATTTCGAGGCGTTTGAGGCTGTCGAGCCGCCCCGCGCTCCGGAACCGGCGGCGGTGCCGGTCGCATCTCAGCCGGCCCCGGCTGTGTTCAGGGCGCCCGAGCCGCCAAAGGTCGTCAAGGCCGATCCCGCCGCCCTTGCCGCCGAGATCGATTCTCTGCTCGCTGATGTGAACCGCTATCCGGTTCCGTCCAGAACCAATGCGCCCGCAGCGAAGGAAGAGCCGGATTTCGGGAATTTCGACGTTTCGTTCCACGAACAGAAAGAACCGGTCGCTCCGGCGGCCGTGGTTCAGCGCGAAGAGCCGAAGCCGATTACCTTCGGCGCCGAAGATCCTTTTGCTGGTCAGGACTTCGAATTCGACCTGGCCGATATCGAGATGGAACTTGCCGGTCTCGATTTCGCCGAAGCCGACAAATCTCTTGCTGCACGGCAGCCGGCTCCGGCTCCAGAGCCTATTCTTTCTCGGGCGACACCTGTCGCGCCTGCCGCCGCTCCGGTGATGGCTGCCGCAGCGCCGCAGCCGATGCGAGCTGCGCCGGCGCCGGCGCCGGTTGCACCCGTTGCAAGCGTCGCACCCCCAGTCGCCAAGGCGGCTCCGGTATTCGAAGCCGATCAGCCCCTGCCTTTCGATCCTACGGAAATATCCGAGACGGAAGAGCGCGTCGAAACCTTCGAGGGCTCGCATGTTCCGCATCTGCCGGTGATCGAGCCGGAAGATCCGGTTGCGGTTCCGCCCGAATTTGATTTCGATCTCGATTCGGAAATGGCGAGCCTGCTGGGCGGCCCGGCCAAGGAAGCCGCTCCGGCAGCCGCCAAGCCCGTTGCCGCCGCCGCTGCGCTTGGTGGTGCTGCCGTCGCTGCGTCTTGGTCCAAGAACGCGGCTGCACAGCCGGCTGCGCCCGTTGCAAAGCAGCCGATCGAGGAATTCGACGAATTCGAGCGTGCGCTGGAAGAGGATTTCCGCCGCAGCTATCGCGAAGCATCCAATCCGGTCGAAAACGTTGCCCGGATGACGCTGAACCCGGCTGCAGGCAGCCGTCGCCCGGTTCGCTCTGTACGTGGCATGGTGACGACTGCGGCCGTCATCGCCGTGCTGGGCGTGGGTGGCTATGGCGCTTACAGTTGGATTCGTCACGGCGCGCCGATCTCCAGCTTCTCCGGAGAGCCGCGCGTGATTGCCGCCGATAGCGATCCGGTAAAGGTCGCTCCGGAAAATCCGGGCGGCACTGTCGTTCCGAATCAGGACAAGGCCGTCTACGACCGCGTCGCTGGCGATAGCACCGCGGCGCCGAAGCAGAAGGAGCTTGTCTCCTCCAACGAACAGCCGGTCGATGTCGTGCAGAAGACGCTGATCCCGGAAGCGGTATCGCCGGATGACAGTGATGGTGGCGGCGATCAGGTCACGTCGACGCCGGTCGGTGAAACCGAAGATCCGCGCCTGCTGCCGAACCAGAACGGCGGAAACACCAATGTCGCCGCCAATGGAGACGATCAGGTACCGTCCGTTTCTCCACGTAAGGTACGCACGATGATCGTCAAGCCGGATGGCTCTTTGGTGCCGCGTGATGAGCCGGCCACCGATACGGCGACCGCCGTTGCCAAGCCGACGAACAATCAGGTTGCCCTGGCCAATCCGACGCCGTCTGCTGCTAATACGCAAGCGGCCGCCCAGCCTGACAATGGCGATGCTGCGAGTGCCGAAAGCACGCCGATCCGCGTCGTCAAGACGAACCCGGTTCCGACGCCGCGTCCTGAACCCACGAGAGCGAATACGGCTGCTCCGGCGCATGACGCTCAACCGAAACAGGTTGCAGCAGCAACTCCGGCGACGGCGGCTCCTGCCCCAGCCACGACCTCCGCTGCAGCGGGCGGCGCCTACGGCGTACAGATCGCATCCTTGCCGACGGAAGCCGACGCGCAGAAGTCGCAGGCTAATCTCAAGGTCAAGTTCGCCAACATCATCGGCAATCATCCGCTTGAGATCCGCAAAGCCGATATCGCCGGCAAGGGCACCTACTACCGTGTCCGCGTCGTCGCCGGCTCGAAGGACGAGGCTGCGGCCATCTGCACGCGCTATCGCGCGGCTGGCGGCACCTGCCTGATCTCCAAGTAAATTCGGGTACGAAGCTTAGAAAACGGCGGGCATTTGCTCGCCGTTTTCGTTTGCACGGCGCTGTTCCTGTGTATCTGCGCTTGACGTCACTCGCATTTCCCGGCGCAAGCCTTATGATTCGGATATGACCGAATCGAAATCCATGATCCTTGGCTGCAGCGGCCACACCATCACGCCCGAAGAGCGATCCTTCTATCAGGGGGAGCAGCCGTGGGGCTTTATCCTGTTCGGACGCAATATTTCGGAGCCGGCGCAGATTGCCGATCTCGTTGCGTCCCTGCGCGACAGCGTCGGCCGGAATGCTCCCGTGTTCATCGATCAGGAAGGTGGCAGGGTGCAGCGCATCCGTCCGCCGATCCTGCAGCATTATCCCTCGGGACAGGCGCTCGGCGACATTTATCGGCAGGATCGCGAGCGCGGCTTGCGCGCCGCGTGGTTGATGTCGAGGCTTCATGCCTTCGATTTGCTGAAGTTCGGGATCAATGTCGATTGCCTGCCGGTGCTGGACGTGCCTGTGGAGGGATCAAGCAATGTCATCGGCAATCGCGCCTATGGCTCCGACCCGGTGACGGTGACGGAGATGGGACGCGCCGCGGCGGAAGGTCTGAAGGCTGGCGGCATGCTGCCTGTTATGAAGCATATGCCCGGTCACGGACGGGGATTCGCCGATTCGCATCACGAGTTGCCCGTTGTCTCCGTTCCGCGTGCCGAGCTGGAAGTGCATGATTTCGCCCCGTTTGTGGCGCTCAAGGACGAGCTTATGGCGATGACCTGCCATCTCGTCTTCACCGATATCGATCCGGAGAACCCGGCGACGACATCGCGCAAGGTCATCGAGGAGATCATCCGCGGCTATATCGGCTTCAAAGGACTGCTCCTGTCGGACGATACTTCGATGAACGCGCTGAAGGGCACGATCGGCGAGCGTGCGGCAAATATCATTGCGGGCGGATGTGATATCGTGCTGCATTGCAACGGTGTCATGGACGAGATGCAGCAGGTGGTTCGCAATGTTCCTGCGTTGGCAGGAGCGTCCCTGGCAAGAACCAAGGCGGTCGAAGCCGCATTCGGCAAGAATGACGGTGCGGATGAAGCGGCTGTCCGGGCAGAATTCGACGCGATGTTCGCAGTGGCGTAAAACCGGATTTCGAGGAACGGACGGGTGACAAGGTGAGCGGCAGCACGGACAAGCTTCAGCAGGCGGCAACGCCGATGGACAAGCTCTGGCAGGAAGGCGAGACGCAGCGCGGCTCGCATGAGCCGGCGCTTGTCGTCGATCTCGCCGGTTTCGAAGGTCCGCTGGACCTTCTGCTGCATCTCGCGCGCACTCAGAAGGTCGATCTCTCCCGCATTTCCGTTCTGGCGCTTGCCGAACAATATCTTCAGTTCATCGATAGCGCCCGGCGCATCCGCATCGAGCTCGCGGCCGATTATCTCGTCATGGCCGCGTGGCTGGCCTATCTGAAATCCAAGCTGCTGATCCCGCAGCAGAGCAAGGAAGATGGCCCGACGGGCGAGGAGATGGCGGCAACGCTCGCCTTCCGGCTCAAGCGCCTGGAGGCCATGCGTGATGCTGCCACCGATCTCATCAATCGCAATCGCCTCGGCCGCGATATCTTCGCGCGAGGGGCGCCGGAGCATATTCCGGATCGCCGTCAATCGGCCTTCGATGCCAGTCTCTATGATCTTCTTACAGCCTATGCGAGCCTCCGCCAGCGTCAGGCCGTGACCCAGGTGACCATAGAAAAACGCAGTGTCTGGTCGCTTGCCGATGCGCGCGTCATCCTGGACCGTATGATCGGCGAGATCACCGATTGGACGGCCCTGGAACATTATCTACTGAGCTACATGACGACGGCCAGCGAGCGGGTAACGGCGATCGCCAGCGCATTTGCGGCCTCGCTCGAACTGGTGCGGGAAGGGCAGCTGGAAATTCGCCAGGACGGCGCGTTTCAGCCGCTCTATATGCGACGCGGGCCGAAGCATTCGTCGCTGGAAGCAGCGGAATAGGGCGGGAACAGCGTGAATCAGCCGGACGACGAGCAGCATATGGAGCAAGGCGCGGAAGCGCCTGATATCGAGGATCGCTGGCTGAGCGAGGCCGAGCGGATTGCCGAAGCGCTGGTCTTTGCCTCGGCCCAGCCGGTCTCAGAAGCGTTCATTGCCGAACGTGTGGCGCGGGGCGTCGATATTCCGGTGGTCATGCAGAAGTTGAAGGCAGATTACGCCATGCGTGGTGTCAATCTCATTCAGGTCGACGGAGCCTGGGCTTTCCGCACCGCTGCGGACCTCTCCTTCGTGATCCGCCGCGACGACAACGAGGTGCGCAAGCTTTCCCGCGCGGCGTTGGAGGTGTTGGCCATCATCGCCTATCATCAGCCGGTCACCCGCGCCGAAATCGAGGATATCAGGGGCGTGCAGACATCCAAGGGCACGCTCGATGTCCTGATGGAGTCCGGCTGGGTGCGCTTCCGAGGCCGCCGCCGCACGCCGGGGCGGCCCGTGACGCTTGGCACGACACGCGATTTCCTCGATCACTTCGGTCTCGAAGAATTGCGCGACCTGCCCGGTCTCGAAGAGTTGAAGGGGGCAGGGCTGCTGTCAGGCCGAATTCCGGCCAATTTCAACATTCCCTCGCCATTGATGAGCGATGAGTTGGCCGAAGACGAAGATCCGATCACGCAGATGGATCTGGAAGAGCTTGGCATTCTGCCGCCGAGCGGCGAAAGCTCCGGCGATTGACCGGTTGGCCGGCTTGTGGAAGGGCTGCAGCCCTTCCGCAGATTTTCGTCAAACGGCCGGCAAAGTCTCTCTTTTGCCATCAGCGGGTGCGAATATAATAATCATCCTCTCGGCTTGGAGACGTTTGGTCGCCTGCATAGGCGTTCGTCACCCTGATATGCGTGGATGCACTACATTTTGGTGTTTGAAAAACACCCGCAAACGTCTTACATCGAAAAGACACTGTAATTGGGAGTTAAAGCAATGGGTTCTCTAAGCATATGGCACTGGCTGATCGTCCTGGCCATCGCGCTGTTGTTGTTCGGCCGTGGAAAGATCCCGGAGCTGATGGGTGATGTCGCCAAGGGCATCAAGAGCTTCAAGAAGGGCATGAACGACGACGAAGATACGGCGGCGTCGACGCAGACGCAGACAACGTCCCGTACGGTCGAGCATAAGGCTGACGAAACGAAGTAATCATGTCGGGCAGGCGGGTGCCGTGAGGCGTGCCGTTGGCCCAGGAGCCTTTGCATGTTCGATATAGGCTGGTCCGAGCTCGTCATTATCGCTGTCGTGGCCTTGGTGGTGATCGGCCCCAAGGAGTTGCCGGCGACTTTGCGGACGATCGGCAAGATGACTGCCCGAGCCAGGAAGGTCGCAGGCGAATTTCGTGCACAGTTCGATGAAGCGATGCGTGAAGCCGACCTGGACGATGTGCGCCAGACGATCGCCGACGCGCAGAAGCTCAATCCGGTCAATTCGCTGCGGGAAGCCATGAACCCGCTGCGGGACATGGGCAACGAGATAAAGGCAGATCTGCAGCGTGCGGCAACGCCGGACAAGGCAGCTCCAGCCGCAACGCCATTGCCGTCCGAACCGGTTCCGGGCGTCTCGTCCGGCCTGCCGGAAGCGCTTGCGGCTACGTCCGCAGCGCCGGTCACATCGGTTAGTCCGACGCCGGTAGTCGCCCCCGTTCCCGAAGCGGTGGCTGCTCCCGCTCCGAGGCCAGTGGTCGCCGCGAGTGAAGCCGCCGACAAGCCGAAGGCCGTTCGCAAACCTCGCGCCAAGGCGCCAGCCAAAGCCGACGATGTCGCGGCAGCCGTTGTCCGGACGCCGGTCGTGACGGAAAAACCAAAGCGAGCCCCGCGCAAGGTCGCAACCGCTGCCGTCGTAGAGAAGGCGCCTTCAGCTCCCAGGAAGCGCCCAACTGCCACTGCCAGCAAGGCGACGCCTAAAACGCCCAAGAAGAAGGACCAGGCATGACGGGTGACATCGACGATAAGCCGCAGCCGCTTATCGAACATCTCATGGAATTGCGCACGCGGCTCATCTGGTCGATCGTGGCTTTCTTCGTTGCCTTCATCGGATGTTTCGCGGTGGCGAAGCATCTCTTCAATTATCTGGTCTATCCCTATAAATGGGCCGTCGAATGGGCGCATCTCGACCTTGCGAAGGCCGAGCTGATCTATACGGCGCCGCAGGAGTTCTTCTTCACCCAGGTGAAGGTCGCCATGTTCGGCGCGCTGGTGATTTCCTTCCCGATCATCGCCGCGCAGATCTATAAGTTCGTGGCGCCGGGTCTCTATAAGAACGAGCGGAATGCTTTCCTTCCGTTCCTGATTGCGTCTCCCATCTTGTTCCTGATGGGCGCAGCACTCGTCTACTTCTTCTTCACGCCCATGGTGATGTGGTTCTTCCTGAAGATGCAGCAGGCGCCGGGCGATGGTCAGGTCGGTATCGCGCTGATGCCGAAGGTCTCGGAATATCTGAGCCTCATCATGACGCTGGTCTTCTCCTTCGGCCTCGTCTTCCAGTTGCCCGTCATTACCACCTTGCTGGCGCGTGTCGGCCTGCTGACGTCGACGTGGCTCGCGGAAAAGCGTAAATTCGCCATCGTTTTTGCCTTCATCGTCGCCGCTGTGCTGACGCCGCCGGACCCGATGTCCCAGATCGGTCTTGCGCTGCCGACGATCCTTCTCTACGAGATTTCCATCTACGCGGCGAGACTCGTGGAACGCCAGCGTAGCCGGCAAACGCTTGAAGAGAGTGGCGGATCTTCCGAGATCACCAAGGCGGACGACGTCTAGGCGCGGAAGGCTTAGCCTCGTTTCCCAGCTATTGCCGTTTCGACCTCCGACCGAGACCTCGGTCGGAGTTATACTCATGTCAAACGACCTGGAACGAAGATGCTTGATATCAGATGGATTCGTGAGAATGCCGAGGCTTTCGATGCAGCGCTTGCAAAGCGCGGTATGGAGTCTCTGTCGCAAAGCCTCATCGCGCTCGACGAGAAGCGCCGCTCCGTCGTTCAGTCCGTCCAGGATATGCAGTCCCGCCGAAACGCCGCCTCCAAGGAGATCGGAGCGGCGATGGCGCAGAAGAACAGCGAGCTTGCCGAGAAGCTGAAGGGCGAGGTGGCGGACATCAAGGTCTTGCTTCCGGCGGCGGAAGAGGAGGAGCGTGCGCTGACGGCCGAGCTTCATGACGCTCTGTCGCGTATTCCCAACATCCCGCTCGAGGACGTGCCCGTCGGCAAGGACGAGCATGACAATGTCGTCAAACACGTCTGGGGTGCCAAGCCGACCTGGAACCATCAGCCGAAGGAGCACTTCGATATCGGCGAAGAGCTCGGCTACATGGACTTCGAGCGTGCTGCCAAGCTTTCCGGCTCGCGCTTCACGGTGCTGACGGCGCAGCTTGCGCGCCTGGAGCGGGCGCTCGGCCAGTTCATGATTGATCTGCACACCGGCGAACATGGCTATACCGAAGTCAGTGCGCCGCTGCTGGTGCGTGACGAGGCGCTATTCGGCACCAATCAGCTGCCGAAATTCGCCGAGGATCTGTTCAAGACCACGGATGGCCGCTGGCTCATCCCGACGGCCGAGGTCACCTTGACCAACCTCGTCTCCGGCGAAATTCTGGAGGAAGCAAAGCTTCCTCTGCGCTTCACGGCCTTGACGCCATCCTTCCGCTCGGAAGCAGGCTCTGCCGGCCGCGACACGCGTGGCATGCTGCGCCAGCACCAGTTCTGGAAGTGCGAGCTGGTGTCGATCACCGACGCCGAGAGCTCCATTGCCGAGCACGAGCGCATGACGGCCTGTGCGGAAGAGGTGCTGAAGCGCCTTGGTCTGCACTACCGCGTGATGACGCTGTCGACCGGCGACATGGGCTTCGGCGCGCGCAAGACCTATGACCTCGAAGTCTGGCTGCCGGGTCAGGATACCTATCGTGAGATCTCGTCCTGCTCCGTCTGCGGTGATTTTCAGGCCCGTCGCATGAATGCACGCTATCGCGGCAAGGACGACAAGAATACGAAGTTCGTCCATACGCTGAACGGTTCCGGCACGGCGGTTGGCCGCTGCCTGATCGCGGTGCTTGAGAATTATCTCAATGCCGATGGTTCGGTCACTGTCCCGGACGCACTCCTGCCATATATGGGTGGTCTGAAAAGGATCGAAAAAGCAGCATAATCGGGTGGTGGGGCGATGCGTATTCTTCTGACCAATGATGACGGCATTCATGCCGAAGGTCTCGCGGCGTTGGAGCGTATCGCCCACAGCTTGTCGGACGATGTCTGGGTCGTTGCGCCCGAGACGGATCAGAGTGGCCTAGCCCATTCGCTGAGCCTTTCCGAACCCTTGCGCATGCGCAAGGTCTCCGACAAGCATTATGCGCTCAGGGGAACGCCGACCGATTGCGTCATCATGGCGATCCGCAAGGTGCTGGATATCAAGCCGGATCTCGTTCTCTCCGGCGTCAATTCCGGCTCGAACGTCGCTGACGACGTGACCTATTCCGGAACTATCGCCGGGGCCATCGAGGGCACACTGCAGGGCGTGCGCTCCTTTGCACTGAGCCAGGCCTATCTCTATGAAAACGGTGCGCGCGTCGTGCCGTGGGAGGTGGCCGAGACCCATGCTCCGGCTTTGCTGAACAAGCTCATGAATGTCGATTTGCCGGATGGCACCTTCCTCAATCTGAACTTTCCGAATTGCCGTCCCGACGAAGTGGAGGGAGCGGAAGTGACCGCGCAGGGCAATCTTGCCTTCAATGTGCAGGTCGAGGAGCGGGCCGATGGCCGAGGCTTCCCTTATTATTGGCTGCGCTTCGGTGAACGAAGCGGCATCTTCCGTCCGGGGACTGATATTCAGGCGTTGAAACAAAATCGTATTTCGGTAACGCCTTTGAAACTCGATTTGACGGATTATTCGGCGCAGGACCGCGTGGCGCGGGCGCTCGGTATGGAGTAGCGGATTGACACCTCGTTTGGTGGAAAAGGAAGGCTTTGCGGCTGTCGTTCTGCGGCTGCGGGCTGAAGGCATATTGGACATCGATCTGATGACGGCTGTCGAGCAGACGCCGCGTCTGCCTTTCGTGCCGGCGCAATTTGCCGATGATGCCTATTCCAGCCGGACAATCCCGATCGATTGCGGTGCCTTCATGGAAGGTATCGACCTGGTCGTTCGTATGCTTCACGGTCTGAAGATCAAGCCCGGCCATCGCGTTCTTGAAATCGGTACGGGCAGCGGCTTTACCGCTGCCGTCATGGGACGAATCGTCGAGCGCGTGCTCACCGTTGACCGTTACAAGACACTGACGACACTGGCGCAGCAGCGCATGGATGCGCTCGGGCTGCGCAACGTCATCATCCGCCAGGCCGATGGCAGCGCCGGGCTGCAGGGCGAGGGCACCTTCGACCGTATCCTGGTGACTGCCGCATTCCAGACGATGCCGCGATTCTATGCCGAGCAGCTCGTTTCCGGCGGATCGATGATCGCGCCGCTCATAGTCTCAGACGATATTTGCCGCCTGGTGCGGCTCACGAAGACTGGCAGCCGCTTCGAGCGCGAGGAGCTTTTCGACGTTCCTTACCAGCCTATCGTGCCGATGCTCGCCTCTTATCTTTGAGGCTCAATTCGGGCGGATGCAGCCGCGACGGCAGGGCCGAAGGCTGTTTCATTTTTCTATGGTTAGCAATTCCTCAAAAAAACACATGCCGCACCAGTGCTTTAACCGCATGGTAAGATTAACGCGCTTTAATCGACCCATAATCGGTTGCGTCTTAAGTGGGTCGAGTCATGGGTTTCAGTCTTTCTTCAAACTTCAGCAAATCGGCAGGGAAAGTCCTGGTGGCCATTCTTCTGGCGAGCACTGCCACAGCTTGTAGTTCTGACACGACCCGCTTCAGCGGGCTGTTTAGCAAGACGGACAATGTAACAACCGGCTCGATCAATCGCCGAAGCCTCAATGGCCCGAACGGCGATCCGGTGCCGCGCGCCGATGTCGCCCAGGCGGGTGGCTACGGTCAGCAGGATTATTCGCAGCAGAGCGCGCCGGTAACGCAACCCTACCCGAACTCGCCGGCCCGCTATAACCCGTCCTATTCCAGTGCACGGGCGTCCACCGCACCTGTCGCAATTCAGCGCACCGATCTCGCCCCTCCCAGCGCATCTGCCAATGCCGGCAACCCTCGTCGGGTGCAGCAGGCCGAATCGGAAGCGATGGCGCAACCGTTCCCCGCATCGCGCAACAATGGCTCTCGCGCCGCGCCGGCGCTTGCTCCGGATACGATGTCGACAGGTACGATCAAGAGTGCCGCCGCACAGCAGCTATCTCCCGGTTGGACCACGGTCAATGCTCCGAGCGTCACGCTGCATCAGGGTGAGAACATCGCGCTCCTGTCGCGTCGCTATGGCGTTCCGGAAAAGGAAATCCTGCGTGCCAACGGCCTGCGCAATGGCGCTGGCGCGCAGCCCGGTCAGCAGATCATCATCCCGACGATGAACGGCGCCGGCGCCTCCAGCCCGGCCAAGATGGCGTCCGAGGCGACCGATCTTTCGCGGGACGGCAAGATGCCAGGCCCGGCCAAGGCGCCGCAGCAGGAAGTGCTTGCATTGCCTTCCGGCAGCCAGATGCGCGGCAAGTCCCAGGCTGGCCTTGCCGATCCCAACAAGCTCGCCGCCGGCAACGGCAAGGGGCCGACGCCGAAGGGTACCTATGTCGTCAAGCCGGGTGACTCTCTCGCGAGAATTGCCAAGGAAAGCGGTGTTACCGTCGCCGAGTTGAAGCGCGCCAACAATATGCAGGCTGGCGACAGCATTCGCATCGGCCAGGCGCTCGCATTGCCGCACGGCGCTATTGCTTCCGCAGATCCGGTCAAGACCGCGTCCATCGAGCCGCAGAAGGTTTCCGCCAAGCCTGGCGCGTTGCCGGTTGAAAGCAAGCAGGCTGCCGCCGAGCCGATCGCAAAGGCGCCCAAGGTCGTCGCCCATGCCGACGCGGCCAGCGATGCCTCCGCAAAGCCGAAGGAAGTTGCCTCCGCTTCGCCAAGCCAGTCTATCAACGACGCCGCCAAGTCGGACACGCAGGCCGATGCGCCTGAGGCAACCGGCATCGGCAAGTACCGCTGGCCGGTTCGCGGCGCGGTTATCGCCAGCTACGGTGCCAACGTCAATGGCAGCCGCAACGACGGTATCGACATCTCCGTACCTGAGGGTACGCCGATCAAGGCTGCTGAAAACGGCGTCGTCATCTACGCCGGCAACGGCCTAAAGGAACTCGGCAATACGGTTCTCGTCCGTCACGACGACGGCACGGTCACGGTCTACGGCCACGCTGATGCGCTGAGCGTCAGCCGCGGCCAGAAGGTCCAGCGCGGCCAGACGCTGGCGACTTCGGGCATGAGCGGCAATGTCAGCCAGCCGCAGCTGCACTTCGAAGTCCGCAAGAATTCGGCTCCGGTCAACCCAATGACGTTCCTTGAATAGGTAGTGCGTCTCAAGGACTCTGCAAAAAGCCCGGCTACCACCGGGCTTTTTGTCGTTTATGGCTTCGATTTGAGAATCAGTCGCGGTCGAGCCTGATGCGCAGCCGTCCGGCGAGGTCCTGGATATACTGCCAGGCGACGCGGCCGGAGCGGGCGCCGCGCGTCGTTGCCCATTCAAGGGCTTCGTGATGCATCTGCGCGCGCTCGAGCTCGAACTTGAAATAATCGGCATAGGCGTCGATCATCTGCAGGTAGTCTTCCTGGCTGCACTTGTGGAAGCCGAGCCAGAGCCCGAAGCGATCCGAGAGCGAAACCTTTTCCTCGACGGCCTCCGAAGGGTTGATGGCGGTCGATTGCTCGTTCTCCATCATGTGGCGCGGCAGCAGGTGGCGTCGGTTGGAGGTCGCGTAGAACAATACATTGTCCGGCCGGCCCTCGACACCGCCATCGAGCGCTGCCTTCAGCGATTTGTAGGCGGTATCGTCGTGGTCGAAGGACAGGTCGTCGCAGAAGATGATGATGCGATGCGGCGCCGATTTCAGGATGTCGAGCAACACCGGCAGCGAGGAAATATCCTCGCGATGCACCTCGATCAGCTTCAGCGACACGCCGGTCGCCCGGCGCACATCTTCATGCACCGCCTTGACGAGCGAGGATTTGCCCATGCCGCGCGCGCCCCAGAGCAGCACGTTATTGGCGGCAAAGCCGTCGGCAAAACGCAGCGTATTTTCATGCAGGATGTCGCGTACGTGATCGACGCCGCGGATGAGGGTCAGCGCCACGCGGTTCGGCCGCGCCACTGGCTGTAGATAGAGCCGGGCAGGTGCCCAGACGAAGCAGTCGGCAGCATCCCAATCATTGATGGCCGGGGCCGGGCCGGCAAGACGTTCGACAGCGTCGGCAAGGCGGCGGACCTCGGCAAGGATCAGGGCGTTTTGGTCTTCAGTCACCGTTTCCTCCTGAATATTGAACAAGAAAGTCGTAAAATGCGCGCGCTGTCTTGCCGGGTATCATGCTCCTTCGGGGGCTGAAAGGCTAACAGACCGGGAAAACGGTACGGTTTGCGGCTGTTTTTGTTGCATTCGCCAAGCGCGTAACTATATTCCGGCCACCTGACGCGGGGCCCTGTTCCCGCTCGGAGTTCAAGGGAGTTCTCGATGTTTATCACCAACGCATATGCGCAGAGCGCAACAGATTCGGCCGCGAGTGCCTTCGGCGGTTCCGGCTTTGAAATGATCATCCTGTTTGTGCCGCTGATGGTCGTTTGGTATTTCCTCCTCATCCGTCCGCAGCGCGCGCAGGCGAAGAAGCGTGACGAGATTTTGAAGAACATTCGTCGCGGCGATCAGATCGTCACCAGTGGCATCGTCGGCAAGGTCACCAAGGTCATCGACGAAAAGGAACTGGAAGTCGAGATCGCAGAAGGTGTGCGTATCCGCGTCGTCCGCAGCGCCATTTCCGAGGTTCGCGTCAAGGGTGAGCCCGTCAAGGCAGACGCCGCGTAACGCGGTTTACGGAAGGCGGCGCTTGGCGTCGCCGCCCATCTTCGAAATTCGGCATCGACTTTCTTGAAGGACTGTGCACAAATTCAAGGTGTTACTGCGCCCTTTGCATTTCCTGTAGAAGGTGGGGGCGCAGTAAGGAAGTCCTAATTCGAGAGAGCGATGCTGCACGTCTCCTGGTGGAAGACCGCCCTAATCTGGTTCGTCGTTCTCTTGAGCGTGCTTCTGGCCGCTCCCAACCTGCTTGGTGAGCGCGCGCTTTCATCACTCCCTGCATGGTGGGCGCATCGAAAGATCGAGCTTGGTCTCGACCTTCGCGGCGGCTCGCATCTGCTGCTGAAGATCGAACGGGGCGACGTCGAAAAGGATCGGCTGGAAAGCATCGTCGGCGATATCGCCACGCGGTTGCGCACCGTCAATGTCGCCTATTCCGGCCTGACAGGTACCGGCCGCAAGATCCAGCTTCGCATCAACGATCCCTCGCAGGTCCAGGCCGCCCTGACGGCGTTGCGGCCGCTGACATCCGGACAGGACAAGCCGTCAGTCGTTCTGTCTCAGGGCGACAACGGCGCGCTGACGCTCGATATCACCGATGCCGACATCAACGACCATGTTTCGTCTGCGATTGCCCGCGCAATCAAGGTCATCGGCGCCCGTATCGCGCAGCTTGGAGTGGGCGAGCCGCTGATCCGCAAGCAGGGATCTGATCGTATCGTCGTGCAGGTGCCCGACCTTGCCGACGCGCAGCGGCTGAAAAACCTTCTCGGTCAGCCTGCCAAGCTCAGCTTCCGCCTCATCGATCAATCGATGTCGGTACAGGATGCCATGGATGGCCATCCGCCGGCCGGGTCCGATGTGCTGTTTTCCGAAGACGATCCGCCTGTTGGCTATCTCGTGCAGCGGCAGCCGTTGCTTTCGAATATAGATTTTTCCGATGCCGTCGCGGTCGTCGACAACCAGAAGGGCGAAGGTGCGGTTTCCGTCAAGCTGACGCCTGAGGCGACGCATCGCTTCGCACAAGCCACAGCCAGCAATCTTGGCAGGATCGTCGTCGTCGTGCTGGACGATCAGGTCATCTCCGCGGCGTCTCTGAAGACGGTCATCGCAACGGGCGAGATCGACGTTCCCGGCGATTTCACCGCCCAGGGCGCGCAGGATCTGACCGTCATGGTGAAGAGCGGCCCGCTTCCCGCGACGCTGACGACGGTCGAAGAGCGGACCATTCAACCGGGGCTGGGCGGCGAGACGGCGCGCTACGGCCTGATCGCCTGCATTGCGGCGGCGGTCTTCGTCGCCGTCCTGATGATCGGCTTCTATCGCCTGCTTGGTATCATCGCCACCATATCGCTCATCATCAACATGATCATGGTGGCAGCGCTGATGGGCCTGCTCGGGATTACGCTGACGCTGCCCGGCGTCGCCGCCATCGTTCTCATCATCGGCATCGGTCTTGATGCGCTGGTGCTGATCTACGAGCGCGTGCGCGAGGAGGAAAAGAAGACTCATCTCCTTGTCGACGCCTTGCGTCATGGCTTCAACCGCGCGGTAGCAACAGTCGCCGATGCCAATCTGACTGTTCTCATCGTTGCCGCCATTCTCTTTTATGCGAGCAGCGGCGCCGTGCGCGGCTTTGCCGCCACCCTGATGGTCGGCGTCATCTCGACGTTCTTCACCTCTTGCCTGGTCACGCGGTCGCTGGTGAATATGTGGATTTCCCGCCGCAAGCCGCGCACCCTGCTGGTCGGCGTGCGCAGCGGCATTTTCGACAATGCCAATATCCGCTTCATGGGTATCCGCCGCTACACGTTCACGGTCTCGGCTGCGCTGTCCGTCATCACGCTCATTGCCTTTGCGACGATCGGGATGCATCTCGGCATCGATTTTGCCGGCGGATCGATCATCGAGGTCCGCGCCAAGCAGGGCGTTGCCGATGTTGCGGATATTCAGGCACGCCTTGAAGCAACGGTCCCAGGCGACGTGCGCGTCGAGCGGTTGGCCGATCGTCTTGGAGCGGTGATCCGTGTCCATGCGCAGGAGGGTGGCGAAAACGCCGAGCAATCGGCCGTTTCCCTCGTGCAGGACGAATTGGGCAAGGATTACAATTTCGCCCGCGTCGAAGTGGTTGGCCCGGCCGTATCAGGCGAAATCACCACCACTGCCTCTCTTGCCGTCCTGGCGGCGCTGGCGGCAATCCTCGTCTATATATGGCTGCGGTTCGAATGGCAGTTCGCCGCCGGCGCAATCATCGCGACGCTGCATGACGTCATTCTGACGCTCGGCCTCTTCGTGCTGACTGGCATGGAATTCAACATGACCGGCATTGCCGCGATTCTCACCATCGTCGGCTATTCGCTGAATGACACGGTTGTCGTCTATGACCGCATGCGCGAGAATCTGAAGCGCTATTCGCAGATGCCGCTGCCGATCCTGATCGATGCCTCCATCAATCAGACACTATCTCGTACGATCCTGACATCGGCGACGACGCTGCTGGCGCTGCTCGCCCTCTATATTTTCGGCGGCGAGGTGATCCGTGCTTTCACCTTCGTTCTGCTTTTCGGTGTCGCTGTCGGCACTTTTTCGTCGATTTATATTGCGGCGCCCGTGCTGATCCTGTTCAAGCTGCGTCCGGACAAGTTCCAGACCGGCGGCGAAAGCAATGGACCCGCAGCCGGCGATATCCAGTCAGGCAAACCAGCGGTGTAAGACATTGGCTAAAGGAATAGAAATCCGTAACGCGCATTTCCCGGGGCGCGCACCGATCGACGCTTACGGCAACGGTGGCTTCCGCTTTGCCGATATGTCGCATCGCGGCTCATTGCTCTGCCTGCCTTCGGGCATATACGGCTGGGACATGCTGCAAGGCGATGCGTTGACGCCTGATCGCTTCCAGAAGGTTCTCGATGAAGCCGCGGAGATAGAAGTTCTGCTCGTCGGTACGGGCACCGAGCTGCGTCCGCTGCCGGCCGATCTCAAGGCGGCCCTGCGCGCCAAGCAGATTTCCTCCGATCCGATGAGCACCGGGGCTGCCGTGCGCACCTTCAACATCATGCTCTCCGAATCGCGTGCCGTGGCTGCGGCGCTGATCGCCGTTTGATCTTTGGACCCAAGAGCATGACGACAACAGCTGCGCCCCGTAGCAATCGGGAGATCTGCCTGGCCACGCTGCGCGACACCGATCGCGACCGTTACCTCGCCTGCCTGCTGGCACCGGAGGAGAAGCGTCCCGCGCTTGCCGCGCTCTATGCCTTCAATGCCGAGCTGGCCCGCGTGCGCGATCTCGTGCATGAGCCGCTACCCGGCGAAGTGCGCATGCAATACTGGCGCGATCTTCTTGAGGGGCAATCTCATGGATCGAGCGAAGCCAATCCGCTGGCTTCGGAGCTGCTCGCCGCAATCGAAGAATACCGGCTGCCCCGTCAGACGCTGATCGACATGGCCGATGCACGCATCTTCGATCTCTACGACGACCCCATGGAGAGCCGCAGCAGCGTGGAGGGCTATGCCGGCGAGACCGCATCTGCCCTCATCCAGCTTGCAAGCCTCGTCTTGTCCGCCGATGAGGCGAAGCACTCCGCCGATGCCGCCGGTCATGCCGGCGTCGCGCAGGCGATTGCCGGCTTGCTCCTGTTGATGCCGCTCAATCGCCATCGCGGTCAGCTCTACCTTCCGCTTGAAATCCTGTCGGCCACAGGGCTCGATCGCGACAGTTTCCTTGCCGGAGAAGACAAGCCACGTATTTCGGCCGCGATCGAAGCCTTTGCCGGCCTCGGCCGCGAGCATCTCGCCAAGGCGCGGGCGGCAGGTGCCATACCCCAAGCTGTCTTTCCGGCTTTTCTGCCGGCAACTCTGGCCGAGCCCGTCTTGAAGAAAGCACAGAAGCTCGGCGCGGGCATCTTCGATCAATCGCTTGCATTGCCGCAATGGCGTCGTCAGCTGCGGATGGCGATAGCGTCGATCACAAAGAAGCTCTAAAATACACCAAGCTCGCACAAGTCTCCGCGTCTATGGAGATGGGCGGGCACTTGATTTGCATTTCAGGGGGATTTGCCGTGGGTATTGTCGTCTGGTGCATACTGTTTGCAATCGTCGTCTTCTTTGCCTATTTCGCGACGCGCATGGCATCGCAGAACAAGGAAGACGGCCTGCACGATACCGGCCTTGCCATTCTGGAATTCGGCCGCGCCTTTCCGGCCGAGGCGATCCGGCAGCTACAGACCACAGCCGATGGACAGGCGGTCTTCGTGCGTTTGCATGACGACAAGGCCGGTTTCATGCGCAATGTGCGCAATCACTTCAGCGTCCATCTGATCGAGCCGGGCCGGGCGCGTGCCAAGATCTCGGCAACCGGTCGCGGCTTGACGGTCGATTTCCTGGATGTGCCGCATCATAACGGCACGTTCGAGTTCAAGACGCCCGCGGAGGCCGCGGAAGTTTCGCTCTGGCTGCTGGGCAATTATGTTGCCGGCGAGGACGCGAGGCTCGAACACCACGCGCCGCCGGCAACGACCTGAAATCCCAAAAATCGATAGTCAGGCGCTTTCAGCAAGTGCGGGCGCCTGTACGCCGAGCCACTTGGCGCAATCGCCAAGCGCACGCTTGGCGATGAGCTGGCGCTTCATGATCGTCTTGTCCTTTCCGCGAAAGCGCTTCACGCCCTCCGGCTTGATGATCGAGCTCGGCTCCAGCTCCGGGAAAAGCCCGAAATTGATGTTCATCGGCTGGAACGAGCGCTTGCCCGGCTCTTCGTCCGAGACGATGTGGCCGCCGGTAATGTGGTTCAGCAGCGAGCCGAGCGCCGTGGTGGACGGAGGCAGCAAGGGTGCTTCGCCCTTGCGCTCAGCAGCCGCAAAACGGCCGGCGAGCAGGCCGATGCTGGCGCTTTCGACGTAACCTTCGCAGCCGGTGATCTGACCGGCAAAACGCAGGCCCGGTCGGGATTTCAGCACCAGCGAACGATCGAGCAGGGTCGGCGAGCTGATATAGGTGTTGCGATGCAGGCCGCCGAGGCGGGCGAATTCCGCATTCTCGAGGCCCGGAATGAGGCGGAAGATCTCTGCTTGCGCCCCATACTTCAGCTTCGTCTGGAAGCCGACCATGTTGTAGAGCGTGCCGAGCGCATTGTCCTGGCGCAGCTGCACGACGGCATAGGCCTTGACCGTGGGATTGTGGGCATTGGTGAGGCCCATCGGCTTCATCGGTCCGTGGCGTAGCGTCTCGCGCCCGCGCTCGGCCATGACCTCGATCGGCAAGCAGCCATCGAAATAGGGCGTGCCTTCCCATTCCTTGAAGCCGACAGCATCGCCGGCGATCAGCGCATCGACGAAGGCATTGTACTGGGCCTCGTCCATCGGGCAGTTGATATAGTCCTTGCCGGTGCCGCCGGGGCCGACCTTGTCGTAGCGCGACTGATACCAGCAGACATCCATATTGATGCTCTCGCGATAGACGATCGGCGCGATGGCATCGAAGAAGGCAAGCGCATCAGCGCCCGTTTCGGCTTGGATGGCGCTCGCAAGATCAGGTGCGGTCAACGGGCCGGTCGCAATGATCGCCTGGTCCCATTCTTTTGGCGGCAACCCTTGGATCTCCTCGCGGACGACCGTGATCAACGGGTGGCCATGGACGGCCTGCGTCACAGCTGCCGAAAACCCGTCGCGGTCGACGGCGAGCGCGCCCCCGGCCGGCACCTGGTGTTTGTCCGCGCAGGCCATGATCAGCGAACCCGCCATGCGCATTTCCGCATGGATGACGCCGACGGCATTGCTGATCGCGTCGTCGGAGCGGAACGAGTTGGAGCACACGAGTTCGGCAAGATCGTCGGTCTTGTGCGCGTCGGTACCGCGTACGCCGCGCATCTCGTGCAGGATCACGGGCACGCCGGCGTTGGCGATCTGCCATGCGGCTTCCGAGCCGGCAAGGCCGCCGCCGATGACGTGAATGGGAGAGTGGGAGGTGATCTGTGTCATGCGCGCGTCATTATCACGGGCGGGCCAGCGATCCAATGCTTTGCTAAGCATGTCGCGTGAAAGTGGCCGCGTTTTGCTGTCTTGCCGCGTCTCAGCCGTCAGAATCAAAAACGGCGCCGAAAGGCGCCGTCTTGAGGCAGTCTGCTCAGTTCGTTCCTATTAACGGAAAGAACGGGCAGCGATGTTGCGGATTTCGTAACGGCTGACGCCGATGTCCGAAAGGGTCTGGCTGGAGAGGTTGCCAAGTTCGTTCAGAGTGCGGCGGTAGCTGATCCAGTTCTTTGCAATGCGAATCGGGTTCATGATCTTTTCCTCGGTAGCTTGCGTGCGGGCGATGTGATTACCGCCTCAGCGATTGCATTCTATATAGGCGAGAGAGCGCCAATTGTGCAGTGCAAAGAAAAGGCGTCTGCTATGCATTTGTGCAATGTGGCGCCTAAAAAGCTGCCAATGCTCAAAATTTATATGCTTTGCATATAGGGAATGGCTCGGAGCGAAATTTCTTATGTTGCACTTGCTCAGCAACTGGACAAAAAAGAACGCCCGCCGCGGTTGTCCGCAACGGGCGTTGAGAGGCTTTCGCTGAAGGCGAAGCCTGTCCGGCGATTAGCGGCCGGTGGCTTCGCGAGCAACGCGATGGATGTCGGCGCGGTCGATGCCGAGGTCGTGCAGTTCACGAGCGCTCATGCGGCCGAGTTCGTTAACGGTCTGACGATACTTGCGCCAGTTGTTGAAAGAGCGGGTCAGGTTCATTTTAGTCCCTTTCGAGGATCTGTGGATCGAGCAGTTCCAGGATTGGTTCCGTCGTCGATCTAATGGATTTAAATATATGCTGCGCCGCGAAAACTAAAAGAGCGAATGCTTCATGTCACCTATGCACCCTATGCAAGTCTTGTGGGCAATTTGCCTAAGATGGTGGCTGCTTTGTGTGCATACCGCGACCAAACGAAGATTGCCACTTGAGGCGATTTCGAGCGAATGCCCGGCATTTCCGGGCGTTTGCCAATGGTTGCCGGCTTTCGGCCACCTTTTCGCCAGCCTTGCTGTTTTGAAGGAGGTCGATTGCAGGCTCCGGCTCTCTCCGGCGGGCGCCGCGCAGGCCTGCCAAAATATCTTGTCGCCCGTCGCCATTTTTTGAGCTCGGCGCGCTTCTGAGGGATATAAAACGATTTAGATGGGCAAAAAATAACGCCCACCGCGGGAGGAGGATGCGGTGGGCGTCATTTATAGTGATTGACGACTTGGGAGGAGGAGTGTCGTCAATCGATCGGAGCGCATTGGGAGGAGGAGTATGCGGCTCCGAATATCGTGTCGGGATATGCATCCCCAGGCTGGTTCCGATTTGTACCGGCTCGATGCGCCACCATCGTCTTTGTTGCGCCATTAATAGTATGACTTTTAGAATTTGTGCAGCGCAATATTTTCATGGGAGGCATGAGCTGTGCGCATATCTTCAATTGGTATCTTTTTACCGCTGCTGAAAATACCACTCAATTTCTTAACCCTGCATTAACAAGGCGCATATTCCTGTGGGCCGAAGGTTGGGCAGTAGGGGCGCGGCTCGCATCGATTGCGCGCCGATTTGTGCTAAATCTGGCGTGAATGGAATCGCAGACGAGGGGAGCCGCGCATGTATCGAGGTAGGCTGGAGCGGGATCTGAAAATCTGGACCGACAAGGGTCTGGTCGATGCGGCAACGGCTAAGGCCGTTCTGAGCGAGTATGACGGCCGCCAGACGAGTTTCAGTGCCGGCCGCGTCTTGACCATCATTGCCGCCGTGCTTCTCGGTCTTGCCCTATTGCTTTTCATTTCCGCAAACTGGGAAGCGATTCCGAGGATAGGTCGCTTGCTGGGGCTCGTGGCGCTGATATGGACCTTCTATCTAGGGGCCGCATATCTTCTGGCTCAGGGACGTTCCGTGGTTGCGGCCGGATTGCTGATTCTCGGCACACTGAGCTTCGGCGGCGCCATGGCACTGGTCGGCCAGATGTACAATCTGTCCGGCGACGAGCTCAGGATGATGATCGTCTGGTTCGCCGCGGCCTGCATCGTGGCGGCGTTGTTTCGCTCGAGCGCCCAGGTTGGGCTTGCCGGCTTTCTCGCCTGGGCATTTTGCGGCGTTTATATCTGGGGGCATTTCGACGAATGGTATGGGTTGATGCCCTGGATGCCGCCCCTGATGGCCGTGATCCTGATTGTCCTCGTTCGTTATGTCGATGCGCCGGCGGCGCGGCATTTGGCCTATCTCATGCTCGTCGGCTGGCTGACTTGGCTGTTCGGGCGGCATGAGGGGCTCAATACGGCGATCCTGTTCGCCGCTCTCGGCATGGCGGCTTTTCTTGCCGTCAGCATTCCTGCTTCGCCGCTGATGCCCTTTGCACGCACAGGCGGCGCCGCGCCGGCCTTCTACGCCTTCCTCATCGCATCAATCGGCTTCTTTCTGGTCCACGCCGAAATCAGCAACGGCTCCTTCGAAAATAATGTCTGGGTCGAAGATAGATTGCCGCTCGTCATCGTGGCGGCGGCGACGCTGGCGAGCTCGGTGATCGCCATTGCGCTCAGCGGCCGTGACAATGGCGCAGTGCGCTATCTCGCCTATTTCGTCTTTGCCTGCGAGATTCTCTACCTCGCCAGCGAGACGATCGGCTCGATCATCGGGACGGCGGGCTTCTTCCTCGTCGCCGGCGTACTTGTGGCGATTGCCGCCTGGCTGGTTATCCAGCTGGAACGGCGCTTTTCAGACAAACACGGGCAGGGGACGCGGGCATGACCGATCTGGCTGACAGGAGCGTGGTAGCAAGCGGGAATGCCCGCCGGGTCTGGATCGCGGCCCTCATCGTTGCGGCCCTTCAGACCGCCGTGCTGGGCTATATGGTCGGCGAGCGGGCCTGGGGATTGCGCAGCGGTGTCGAGATTCTCTTGAAGACGGCACCGGTCGATCCGCGCGATCTTCTGCGCGGCGACTACGTGACCTTGAATTACGACATTTCGCGGGTTCCGTTCTCGACGATGGTCAAGGGACCCCCGAAAATGAGCCAAAGTGCCGCAATATTGTCCGTTCGCCTGAAGAAGCAGGACGACGGTTACTGGGGCATCGTCGAATCATCCTTCGGAGCGCTTGAGCCGAAACCCGATACGGTCGTGCTCAAGAGTCTGCCTGTCGACTATGTGTTCGATGGCGATGCTACCGATCCGTCCCAGGCGATCGTCGGCGTCACCTATGGCATCGAGCGCTATTATGTGCCGGAGGGGCAGGGGCACGATATCGAGAGCGCCCGCAACGACAATCGCGTCGCCATCGCGGCGCGCGTGTCTTCCGATGGCGTCGCCCATATCAGAAGCCTGCTTCTCGATGGCAAATCCGTCTACGAAGAGCCGCTTTACTGACGATATGAGCGCGACGAACTCCGATAAGCTTTAAGCCTCGTCGCGGAACCGTCATTTTTCCTTTGCGTGGTTTGAAACGGGTGATATAGAGACGCCGCGCTCCGGAAGGCCCCATGGGCAGGCATTCGCCATGCGGTTTTGGGAACGCGGGTATGGTGAAATTGGTAGACACGCCAGATTTAGGTTCTGGTGCCGCAAGGCGTGGGAGTTCAAGTCTCTCTACCCGCACCAACACTGTCTTGTGGACGGGGGGAGGCTGACGAAGCCTGTCTTCCGATATGCCGCAGGACGCGCCATTTTGCCCAAAGCATCCCGCTTTCGATGAGGAAGGGGACAAGATGTTTTGGCTCGTGACGGGATAGGGCTGCCTTTTGCGCGTTCATTCGAATGCGCGGCGCTCTTGCAAAGTGTAAAGAGAATTGCATCCAAGCCACGCTCGGGATTTTCCGGCGTCGTGCTCATCGTAACGAACGGCTGTCTGGGCACGGCCGCCATGAATGAAGGTAGGACAATGCAGGTTATCGAAACGCTCGCTGAAGGGCTGAAGCGCGAAATCAAGGTGGTCATCCCGGCCAAGGACATGGAAGTGCGCATGAACGAGCGCCTCGCCGAGGTCAAGGACAAGGTCCGCATCAACGGCTTCCGTCCCGGCAAGGTTCCGGTCTCGCACCTGAAGAAGGTCTACGGCAAGTCGATCATGGCCGATCTCGTCAACGAAATCGTTCGCGACCAGCCGCCGGCAATCCTGACCGAGCGCGGCGAAAAGTCGGCCACCCAGCCTGAAATCGCCATGACCGAAGACCAGGACGAGGCAGAAAAGATCCTCTCCGCCCAGGCCGACTTCGAATTCACGCTGTCCTACGAAGTCATCCCGGCAATCGAACTGAAGCCGGTCGGCGGCATCAAGGTCACCCGCGAAGTCGCTGAGATCGGCGAAGACGAAGTGACCGAGCAGATCCTCAAGATCGCCGAAAGCGCTCGCAGCTACGAAACTAAGAAGGGCAAGGCTGCCAACGGCGACCGCGTCACCATCGACTACCTCGGCAAGGTCGACGGCGTTGCCTTCGACGGCGGCAAGGACGAAGACTCGCAGCTCGTTCTCGGCTCCAACCGTTTCATCCCGGGCTTCGAAGAGCAGCTCGTCGGCGTCAAGGCTGACGATGAGAAGGTCATCACCGTAACCTTCCCGGCCGACTATCCGGCCAAGAACCTTGCCGGCAAGGAAGCCACCTTCGACATCAAGGTCAAGGAAGTTGCAGCTCCCGGCGAAGTCGAAATCAACGACGAACTCGCTTCCAAGCTCGGCCTCGAATCCGCTGACCGCCTGAAGGAAATCGTTCGCGGCCAGATCGAAAGCCAGTACGGCTCGGTCACGCGCCAGAAGGTCAAGCGTCAGATCCTCGACCAGCTCGACGAAATGTACCAGTTCGACACGCCGCAGAAGCTGGTCGACGCTGAATTCGCCAGCATCTGGCGCCAGATCGAGGCCGATCTCAGCGAATCGGGCAAGACCTTCGAAGACGAAGACACCACCGAAGAGAAGGCCCGCGAAGAATACCGCAAGCTCGCAGAGCGTCGCGTTCGCCTCGGTCTCGTTCTCTCCGAAATCGGCGAGAAGGCCGGCGTCGAAGTGACCGAAGACGAGCTGCAGCGCGCGCTCTACGCGCAGCTCCAGCAGTTCCCCGGCCAGGAAAAGGAAATCCTGGAATTCTTCCGCAACACGCCCGGCGCTTCCGCCAACCTGCGCGCTCCGATCTTCGAAGAAAAGGTCATCGACCACCTGCTGACCGAAGTTGACGTCACGGACAAGACCGTTTCCAAGGAAGCGCTGCTCGCCGACGACGAGGAAGAAGAAGGCAAGCCGGCTGCAAAGAAGGCTGCTCCGAAGAAGAAGGCTGCCAAGGCCGAAGCAACGGAAGCTGCCGCCGAAGGCGAAGAAGCCGCTGCTCCGAAGAAGAAGGCCGCACCGAAGAAGAAGGCTGCTGAAGACAGCGCCGAATAATCGACTTTTCTTCCGGACTGAAATTAAGCCCTGCCGTTCGCGGCGGGGCTTTTTTTGTTGCGCCAGCGCAGGAAGCTCCTTCTCCCCGCTTGCGGGGAGAGGGCTGAGGTGAGGAACCGGGGCCTATCGGCCGGACGCGACTATTCCTTATCCAACGCGCGGCGGATCGCGATCTCGACCGGACTATAGGCGCCGTCAGGTCGCTCCAATCGATAGGGTTCAGCAAGGCCGATCGACGGTTGGGCCATGAAGCGCGGTATTGTTCCGCAATGCTTTTGAGCAGCATGGATGAGAAAGGGATGGCAGATATAGACGGTTCCCGCTTTTCCCGTTGCCATAGCCTGCGGCCGATGATCGGCAACAGTCTCCAGCATCATATGGGAGCGCCCTTGCTCTCCCGCAGGCTCCAGATAGCGTGCCATATCCATGTGGGAACCGACGCGGATGCGCGTCGGCGCGTCGTTCTCGCCGACGTCCGAAAATAGAAACAGCGTGAGCAACGCCCGTCCTCGCGAGGTAACATTCACCCGCCAGGCGGAGAAGTCGCTTTGCTCATTCGGATCGCCGTCGTCACCGGGAAAGCTGACGTCGACATGCCAGCCGGCGTCGCCAGGATCGTCCGGATGCGGGAAACGCACGGGGAAGGTGCCAAGCCCATCTCTTGGAAGCCATCGGCCCGGCCCGACCAGTTGATCGAAAGCCGCGTGCAAAATGGGCATGTTGGCGATGGTGCGGAACGGTTCGCCGCCATAGCCTGGCAGCCGGACGACCGGATACGCCCAGCTTGCCGGATCGTGCTCGCTGCAGGGGATATCGCGCCACATGATGGCCCGTGCCTCAGCGGCGAGCTCCCGCGGAAACGCATCGTCGATGCGGACAAAGCCATGTTCGATGAAGTCGTGCACTTGCGCGTCGGAAAGCGCAGGGGAATACGGGTGTTCGTTGGATTGCATGAAATCTCTCTCAATCGTCGCGCCGTATCTCGCCCTTTCAATTTTGGGGATACGATCGTTTCGGCAAAGGCCCGCGAGCGACCTTGCGGTCACACAGGCGGCCTCGTCTTCATTGGGCTGAATGACCCACCGGATTAGCGGCTTATGAAGAAGGCCGAAGCGATGTTGAGAATGCTCATCATGCCGACAGAGTAGTGAGACCTGCCGGCATGGTCAATATTTGTCGTGCCTAAAGCTCCGACTTGATGTCGCCCATGCGGTTCCATGCGTCGAGACCGGCAATCTTGTAGGCTTCGGCGAGTGTCGGATAGTTAAAGGTGTTCTCGACGAAATACTCGACGGTGCCCTTCAGGTTCAGCACGGCCTGGCCGATATGGACGAGCTCGGTCGCGCCTTCGCCGACGATATGGACGCCGAGCAGGCGGCGCGTTTTCAGCGAGAAGATCATCTTCAGGAGACCCGTGTCGAGGCCCATGATATGGCCGCGCGATGTCTCGCGGAAGCGGGCGATGCCGCATTCGTAAGGGATGTGGCGTTCCTTGACCTCTTCCTCGGAAAGGCCGCAGGTGGAAATCTCCGGCACGGCGTAGATGCCATAGGGGAAATACTTCGGCGGCTCCTTGGCGATCGCACCGACGGCAACGCGGGCAGCGATGCGACCCTGTTCCATCGAGGTGGAGGCAAGGCTTGGAAAGCCGACGACGTCGCCGGCCGCGAAGATATGCGGAACCTTGGTCGCGAAGGTTTCGGGATTGGCGCTCAGGCGGCCGCGGGCGTCGGCTTCGAGCCCGGCGGCTGCGAGGTTGAGCGTATCGGTTGCCCCCATCCGGCCGGCGGCAAAAAGAACCATGTCCGTGGTGATGCGGCGGCCGTTGTCGAGCGTCAGTTCCACCTTGCCATTCGGCAGGCGCTCCACCTTCTCGGCCTTCTGGCCGAGCAACAGCTTCATGTTGCGGTCGCGCAGCTGATAGATGAAATCCTCGACGATTTCCTTGTCGATGAAATCGAGCATCGTCGACTTCGGATCGATCAGCGTCACCTGCGTGTCGAGCGCGCTGAAGATTGTGGCGTATTCGATGCCGATGACGCCGGCGCCGATGACGACCATCGACCGGGGCAATTCCTCGATATCGAGCAGCTCGTCGCTGTCGAGAACCGTCTTGTTGTCGAAGGGCATGTAGTCGGGCCGGAACGGCTTGGTGCCGACGGCAAGCAGAATGCTGGTTGCAGTGACCGTGACGACTTCGCCATCATCCTTGACGACCTGCATGGTCTGCGGATCGACGAAGCTCGCCTTGCCGCGAATATGCTGGACGCGATTGCGTGCAAACTGGTGTTCCAGCACTTCGACTTCATGGTCGAGTGTGATCAGCAGGCGTCGGCGCAGATCCTCGGCGCTGATCTCCTGCTTGACGCGGTAGGCGCGGCCGTAAAAGCCACGCTCGCGCCAGCCGGAGAGATTGAGCGCGGTTTCGCGCAGCGTCTTGGAAGGAATGGTGCCGGTGTGGACCGAGACGCCGCCGACGCGCTTGCCTTGCTCGACGACGAGCACCCTCTTGCCGAGTTTGGCGGCCTGGATAGCGCCTCTGCGGCCAGCAGGGCCGCTACCCACGACTAGGAGATCGAATTGGTCCATCGGGAAGCCTCGGATGACTGAATAGGGAATCAATGTCGCAACGCAACATGCTCCGTCAACCGGTAGCTGCTCAATGTTACAGATTATCTAACGGGAAAGTTTGGCGCTCAGGATGCCGAAAAGCCGAGCCAGGGTTCCAGCTTCTGGAAGGTCCGGTCCATGGCATAGGCGCTCATGAAGGAAAACGGCAAGTGGCCATAGATGATGGACATCTGGCTTGCCGCGGTCTGTTCGTTCGCCTTGGCAATCGCGGCCAGATACAGCGCTGAGGCAAGGCCGGTTCTGTCGGCGCCGGCCTGGCAATGAATGAGAAGCGGCTTCGGCGCATCGCGCATGATCTCGACGAGTTGCGCGGCCTGCTGCTGTGTCAGCTCGCGGCTCGAAGACATGTGGAAATCGATATGATTGATGTTGAGCGCTTTGGCCTCGGCAACTTCGTTGTCATACCAATGGTGCCCGCTGTTGCCGCCGCGCAGGTTGAGAATGGTCTTGATGCCGTACTGCTTCTGAAATTCGGCGATCGTCGTGGCTGACGGCTGCGAGGAACGGTAAAGCTCGCCGGCAATGACCGGGTGGAAATTCGTCGTCCAGAGCATGTGAGCGTAGAAGCCGCCTGCGACCACCAGAAAGGCGCCAGCAGCAACAAGCGCACCGCGACCGACACGAAGGAGGCGTTGAGCAAACACTGACGACATCTTCGGCATTCGATCTCCGGATGGCCCATAACTCGCAAGCGGCAAGGCCAAATAAAACAACAGCTTCTGCGCCGGTGAACTCGCCGGGTGGAATGCGGCATCCTTCTGCCAGAAGATCCTGACGCCAAGCTGAAAGCCAAGGCGGCGTGCGCGATGACGATTTCAGGCCATTTTGCCATGGCTTGGCGGATTGGTGATCGAAAGTGATTATGTGATATCAATAATATATAATAGGAATTTAATGTATCGGATTATCGTATCTGCGCCAATTTCAAATCAGGCGCAGCGCGCGGAAGCTGACATGGCCGTTCTTGCCGATGATAACATGATCGTGAACGGTAATGCCCAAGGGCTTGGCGGTATCGATGATCGTCTTCGTCATGTCGATATCCGCGCGAGATGGGGTCGGATCTCCCGACGGGTGATTGTGCACGAGAATTACCGCTGAGGCGGAAAGTTCGAGCGCGCGCTTGACCACTTCACGCGGGTAAACAGGCGTATGATCGATCGTGCCGAACCCTTGCACCTCGTCCGCGATGAGGGCGTTGCGCTTGTCGAGAAACAACAGGCGGAATTGCTCCCGCGCCTCGTGTGCCATGGCGGCGTGACAATAGTCGATCAGCGCTTTCCAGGAAGAAAGCACCGGTTTGCCCGTGAGATCGCTCTTCAGCATGCGCTGCGCGACGCTTGCGACCAACTTCAGGTCGAGAGCCACCGCGTCTCCGACGCCGCTGATTTCCGTCAGCAGGTTGACCGGCGCGCCGAAAACGCCGCCGAGCGTGCCGAAGCGCGCGAGCAGGGCCTTGGCGATCGGCTTGGTGTCCCGGCGCGGGATCAGCCGGAAAAGCAGGAGCTCGAGGATTTCATAATCCGCCAGCGCCGCATCGCCGCCGTCGCGGTAGCGATCGCGCAACCGCTCGCGATGACCGTGATAATGGGCTTCGACATTCGTTGGCGCGGGTTTGGCTGTTGGCGCGGACTTGGTGGCCCGCGAGGCAGGCTTGGCGGCCTGTGTGGCGAAGAATAGCCGCTCGTCCAGCAGCGGCGCGTCTTCCGACGCCTCCGTCTTCCCGCCTCTATCGAGGGGCATGTCGCCATGTCCTTTGGTAGAAGCGGAACGTTTCGCCATGAATTATCCCTGCAGCGGCGGCAGGCCGGGGCGATCGAGGCCGCCGGGCGACAGGGTGAAGATTTCGCAGCCCGTCGCGGTGACGCCGACCGTATGCTCGTACTGCGCCGAGAGCGAGCGGTCGCGGGTCACGGCCGTCCAGCCGTCGCCGAGCACCTTCACATGCGGCTTGCCGAGATTGATCATCGGCTCGATGGTGAAGATCATGCCCTCGCGCAACTCGGGACCATCATTGACGCGGCCGTAATGCAGGATGTTCGGCGAGTCATGGAAGAGGCTGCCGACGCCATGGCCGCAGAAGTCGCGCACGACGGAGCAACGCTCGCCTTCGGCATAGGTCTGGATGGCTTCGCCGATGGCGCCGGTCCGCGCGCCAGGGCGCACGGCGGCAATGCCGCGCATCAGGGATTCGTAGGTAACTTCCAAAAGCCGCTCAGCCGAGCGCTTGATCTCGCCGACCGGGTACATGCGGCTGGAATCGCCGTGCCAGCCATCGAGCACATAGGTCACGTCGATATTGACGATATCGCCTTCACGCAACGGTTTGTCGTTGGGAATACCGTGGCAAACGACATGGTTGATCGACGTGCAGGAGGATTTCATGTAGCCGCGATAGTTCAGCGTCGCCGGATAGGCGCCGTGATCCATGCCGAATTCGAAAACGAAGCGGTCGATGACATCCGTCGGCACGCCGGGCTCGACGATGGCGGCGAGTTCATCGAGGCAGCGGGCGGTCAGCTGGCAGGCCTTGCGCATTCCGGCGAAGGCATCCTCTCCGTAGATGCGGATAGCGCCCGTATTTTTCGCCGGCGCCGTTGCCGCTTCGATGTAATTCACCATGACTAGCCTTCAGCAGAAATCTTTATACTTGTATCTAATGCAGCTATGCCGGGTTCGTCTATCGGGATCAACCCGGCAGGCGCGATTTCCGTCGGCGAGACCCTGCATTTCAGCGCATAGACCTCCACGCCGCGCGCCAGAGCCCGTTCGAAAGCCCTGGCGTAGACCGGATCGAGATCACCGCAAATGCGGAAGCGGTCGCAATCATTGCGCTGGATCACGAACAGCATGACGGCGCGGAAACCGGCCTCGACCATGTCGCCGAGCTCTTCGAGATGCTTTGCGCCGCGCGCCGTCGCCGTGTCGGGAAATTCCGCAAGGCCCGGTTGCCGCATGAAATGGACGTTCTTCACCTCGACATAGGTGGTTGTCCGCAAAGGGCCGGTCAAGAGCAGGTCGATGCGGGAATTGCGTCCGTAATTCTGCTCGCGCTTGACCGTTGTGTAGTCGCCGAGATCGGAGACTTGTCCCAGCGCGATCGCTTCGGCGGCGATGCGGTTCGGCATGCCGGTGTTGACGCCGACCGTCGTGCCGTCGGCTTCGATCAGTTCAAATGCATGGCGATATTTTCGCTTCGCGCCCTCATGTTCGGAAAGCCAGATACGAGAGCCAGGTGTGGTCAGGCCAAGCATCGAGCCGGTATTCGGGCAGGAGCCGGTGATGAAAGTCCCGTCCTCCAGCTCGGCATCGAAGAGGAAGCGCTTGTAACGTGCGATCAGGCGGGCGGGGATAAGAGGCGAAGGAAATTGCATAATCGAGTGGTCGCTATGCCCGTTCCATCACAAAGCTGCCGGGTGCTTCTTCCAGCGCGTTGAGGGCCTTGCCGCCGGGCTGGCGCGCTGCTGTCATGCGATGGTCCTGCGCGAGAATCCAGGCGTGCCAATGCGGCCACCACGAGCCCGGCGTCTCATTCGCTTCGGCCAGCCATTTCTCATAATCGCCACTCATTGGACCGCCGGCCCAGAACTGGTATTTGCGCTTGTCCGGCGGGTTGACGACACCGGCGATGTGGCCGGAGCCCGTCACGACGAATTCCACAGGACCGCCGAAAAACTGGCTACCGACGAAGACGGACTTGGCCGGCGCGATGTGATCCTCGCGAGTCGCGAGATTGTAGACTGGGATGCGCACGTCCTTCAGCGACAGCGTCTTGCCGTCGAGCACCATCTCGCCTCGGCTCAGCGCGTTGTTGAGGTAGCAGTTGCGCAGATAGAAGGAGTGGTTGGCCGCTGCCATGCGTGTGGAATCGGCATTCCAGAACAGGAGGTCGAAGGGTAGGGGTTCCTGCCCCTTCAAGTAGCTGTTCACAAAGTAGGGCCAGATCAGTTCCGATGCGCGCAGCATGTTGAAGGCCGTCGCCATCTTCGATCCTTCGAGATAGCCGAGGACTTTCATCTGCTCTTCCAGCGCTGCGATCTGTTCCTCGTCCACGAAAACCTTGAGGTCGCCGGCAAAGGTGAAATCGACCTGCGTCGTCAGAAAGGTCACCGTGCGGATGCGCTTGTTCTTTTCCTTGGCGTGAAGCGCGAGGGTAGCGGCGAGCAGCGTACCGCCGACACAATAGCCGACGGCATTGGCCTCGCGTTCTCCCGTGGCTTTTTCGATCGTCTCCAGCGCGAAGTCGATGCCTTCGCGCGCATAGGAGGTCCAGTCCTTCGCCGCATGGCGCTGATCGGGATTTACCCAAGAAATGACGAAGACGGTATGACCTTGCTCCACGCACCATTTGATGAATGATTTCTGCGGGTTGAGGTCAAGAATATAGAATTTGTTGATCCAGGGTGGGCAGATCAGCAGCGGCCGCTTCAGCACCTTGTCCGTGGCAGGCTCATACTGGATCACCTGGCAGACATCGCTCTGGGCGATCACCTTGCCTGGGGTCAGCGCCATGTCGCGGCCGACGGCGAATTTCGTCATATCCGTCTGCCGCAGCCGCAGCTCGCCGTGACCAAGGCTGATATCTTCGGCTAGCATCTTCATGCCGCGGACGAGATTTTCGGCATTGGACGCGATGGTTTCGCGATAGACCTGCGGGTTCGTCGCGACGAAATTGGTCGGCGAAAAGGCGGCGGTGATCTGCTTGGTGTAGAACGTCGCCTTGTGGCGCGTATGCTCGTCCAGCCCTTCGGCCTCGCCAACCAGCTTTTCCGCCCAGTTCGACGTCAAAAGATAAGTCTGCTTCAGGAAATCGAAGAAGGGGTTCTTCTGCCAGTCCTCATCGGTAAAGCGCCTGTCCTTGATCGGCTCGGCCTCGGCCTCTGCGGCCGAATCGCCGCTGAGACGCTGCATGGTTTTCGTCCAGAGGCCGAAGTAACCGGCTAGAAGCTGCGTCTGCGCCTCCAAGGTCCGGCGTGGGTCGGAAAGCCAGTATTCGCCGACCTTCGAAAGCGTCTTGACCATGTCGGTGAAGGGATCGGCAACCGTATCGACCTTCTCGCCGCGCTCACGGGGCGCGAGCCAGGCGGAGGCCGCTTTGCCGAGGTTTTCCAGCGCGCGAGCAAAGTTGACGGCCATCGCCTCGGGGTCCCTGACGATGTAAGGCTCGACTGACTTTGGATCAAAGCCGGGAAAGCCGCCATTACCTTCGTTATTATCCCGCTTGCTGTCGGTCACGCATCATCCTCCCGGCGGCAGCTTGTGTCTTGTTTTCCATTTGTACATCTTGCGGGAAAAGGAATACAAGTCGAATGAAACGCAACCCTGCTCTTGCTTTGCTGCTGCGACAAATTTAACAGTCGCAACCCACAGCAAGGAATTGAGCAGGAAGACAATTATGGGCAGCGGCATGGTGGCAAGACTGAACCGGTATTCCGTACTTTGTGGTGCAATGTGCGGGATTCTCGCATTGACGCTTGCAAGTTGCTCGACGCCCGAGGAAAAGGCGGCCTTCGCCAAGCGCAAGCAGCCGCCTCAGGCTGTCATCGTCAAGCCCGCCAGGGGCACGCAGGTCGAAGAGACCAGCACACAGCAGCACTACAAGGACGGCTATCCTTCCTTCAATTCACCGCCGACCGCTGCCAATGTGCAGATCAACGATCAGCAGGCGGGCGACATGGTCAAGCAGCTGACGGCACTCGGATCGCAGCGCAAGGCCGGTACTATATCCGAGGCCGAGTACCAAAAGCGCGTCGCCGAGATGCGCAAGCTTGCCGCCGAACATGGTCAGGATACGCTGCAGGAAATTCAGAAAGAGGGCAGCACCCAACCGGCCCAGACGCAGAATTAGCCTTGCGTTTCAGGCAATTTGGACGCAAAGCGTTCGGATGGGCCGAAATTGGATGTTTCTGACCGCGAATTGCACTTTGCGTGCATAACCGCCCAAGATTCACCTTATCTTTCGCATCAGCATATTGCGGCGCCGCGATTTCCAAGTTCGTATTGCGGCTGGCCGATAGATCAACGAACTTCAGCGCGGTTTTGAGGGCCGCTGTCCCATGGGGAAAGAAATGGAAGAGTTTCATAAAGTCCGGCGTTTGCCGCCCTACGTTTTCGAACAGGTCAATCGTTTGAAAGCGAGCGCGCGAGCGGGCGGGGCGGACATTATCGACCTCGGCATGGGCAATCCAGATCTTCCGACCCCCAAGGCGATTGTCGACAAGCTGTGCGAGGTGGTTCAAGACCCGCGCACGCATCGTTATTCCTCTTCGAAGGGCATTCCCGGCCTTCGCCGCGCGCAAGCCGCCTATTACGCCCGCCGCTTCGGCGTGAAGCTCAATCCGGATACGCAGGTGGTCGCCACCCTCGGCTCGAAGGAAGGCTTCGCCAACATGGCGCAGGCAATCACCGCGCCGGGCGACGTCATCCTCTGCCCGAACCCGACCTATCCGATCCATGCTTTCGGCTTCCTGATGGCCGGCGGCGTGATCCGCTCGATCCCGGTCGAGCCGGATGACAGCTTCTTCCCGCCGCTGGAGCGGGCCGTACGCCACTCGATCCCGAAGCCGCTGGCCTTGATATTGAACTACCCGTCGAACCCGACGGCCTATGTCGCTACCCTCGATTTCTACAAGGAAGTCGTCGCCTTCGCGAAGAAGCACGACATCATCGTGCTGTCGGATCTCGCCTATTCGGAAATCTACTTCGATGACGCGCCGCCGCCGTCCGTTCTGGAAGTTCCGGGCGCTATCGACGTGACGGTCGAGTTCACCTCGATGTCGAAGACCTTCTCCATGCCCGGCTGGCGCATGGGCTTCGCCGTCGGTAACGAGCGGCTGATCGCGGCGCTGACGCGCGTGAAGTCCTATCTCGATTACGGCGCGTTTACGCCGATCCAGGTGGCGGCGACCCACGCCCTCAACGGTGACGGTTCCGACATTGCCGAGGTCCGCAGCATCTATAAGCGTCGCCGCGACGTTCTGGTCGATAGCTTCGGCAAGGCCGGCTTCGACGTGCCGCCGCCGGCCGCGACCATGTTTGCCTGGGCGAAGATCCCGGAGAAGTTCCGTCATCTCGGCTCGCTGGAGTTTTCCAAGCTCCTGGTCGAAAAGGCCGATATCGCGGTGGCTCCGGGCATTGGCTTCGGCGAGCAAGGCGACGATTACGTCCGCATCGCGCTCGTTGAAAACGAGCACCGTATCCGCCAGGCGGCGCGCAATCTGAAGCGCTTCCTGTCGACGGCGGATGAGACGATGCACAATGTCATTTCGCTGAACGCTCATCGTTCGTAATATCGCGCGGCAGCCGCTTCGGTGGCTGCCGTTCCCCATACTGATCAGGAAATTTCCATGGCAGATGCCCTCAAAATCGGCATTGCGGGCTTGGGCACAGTTGGTGCCTCGCTCGTCCGCATTATCCAGAGCCGCGCTAACGAGCTTGCCGTTACCTGCGGTCGTCCCGTCAAGATCGTTGCCGTCACCGCGCGCGATCGCACGCGGGATCGCGGCATCGACCTGACAGGCATCGAATGGTTCGGCGGCCCGGTCGATCTGGCGCAGAAAGCCGATATCGACGTTTTCGTCGAGCTGATCGGCGGCTCCGAAGGCGCTGCCAATGCTGCCGTGCGCGCGGCTCTTGCCCGCGGCCTGCATGTCGTCACCGCCAACAAGGCGCTGCTTGCCTATCATGGCGTGGAGCTGGCGCAGATCGCGGAAGAAAAGGGCGCCCTGCTCAATTTCGAAGCGGCCGTCGCCGGTGGCATTCCGGTCATCAAGGCCCTGCGCGAATCCCTGACCGGCAATACGATTTCCCGCATCTACGGCATCATGAACGGCACCTGCAACTACATCCTGACCCGGATGGAGAAGGAAGGCCTGTCCTTTGCCGATTGCCTCAAGGAAGCACAGCGTCTCGGCTATGCCGAAGCCGATCCGGCCTTCGACATCGAAGGCAATGATACCGCTCACAAGCTCGCCATCCTGACGACGCTCGCCTTCGGCAACCGCATCGCGGCCGACGACATCTATCTCGAAGGCATCACCAACGTCTCGATCGAGGATATCCGTGCCGCTGCCGATCTCGGCTACCGCATCAAGCTGCTCGGCGTCGCCCAGCGCACCGAAAGCGGCATCGAGCAGCGCGTGCATCCGACGATGGTGCCGCTCGATTCGGTCATCGCCCAGGTCGATGGCGTCACCAATGCCGTGGCGATCGAATCCGATATTCTCGGCGAACTGCTGATGGTCGGCCCCGGCGCCGGCGGCAATGCGACCGCATCGTCCGTGCTCGGCGACATCGCCGATATCGCCAAGAGCCGTCCGGGCGAGCAGCGCGTGCCGGTGCTCGGCCATCCGGCCAAGGCGCTGGAACCCTATCGCAAGGCGCAGATGCAGAGCCATGAAGGCGGCTATTTCATCCGCCTGACCGTGCTTGATCGCACCGGCGTCTTTGCAAGCGTCGCCACCCGCATGGCGGAAAACCATATTTCGCTCGAATCGATCGTGCAGCGCTCGAAGCAGCATCTCGCACCCTCCGATCATCAGACGATCGTCCTCGTCACCCATGCGACGACGGAGGATTCTGTGCGCAAGGCGGTTGCGACAATCAAGAACGAAGGCTATCTCGTCGGCGAACCGCAGGTCATCCGTATCGAGCGGCCGAAAGAATAGGCTGACAGCGGCGGCGCGTCTCGCAAGGACGCCGCCCTCAAATTCCGGGAGAGATGGTGGAGCAACCGGTCGATCCAGTTCAGCGGGCGTTTCTCAATGTCGAGCGCTCGGTATCAGGCAATCGCTGGGTATCCCGGCTCGATCAGGCCGGACAGAACAGGGCGCTCGCCATTGCGCAGACGCATGGCCTGCCGGAGCTGATCGCCCGCGTGCTTGCTGGACGCGGCGTCGGACAAGACGAAGCGATGGCCTTTCTCGATCCGACCATTCGCGGCCTCATGCCGGACCCGCATCTGCTGACCGATTGCGAGAAGGCGGCAAGGCGTCTCCTGCATGCGATCAAGAAGGGCGAGACCGTCGCGATCTTCGGCGACTACGATGTCGACGGCGCCGCCTCGTCGGCGCTGCTCTATCGCTTCCTCACGCATTTCGGCGTTACCGCCAGCATCTATATTCCTGATCGCATCTTCGAAGGCTACGGCCCCAATCCCACTGCCATCGGTCAGCTCATCGATAACGGCGCGACGCTGATCGTGACGGTCGATTGCGGCTCCACCAGCTTCGAATCGCTAGAGGTGGCGAAGGCGCGGGGCATCGACGTTGTCGTCATCGATCACCATCAGGTGGCGCACGAACTGCCGCCATGCCATGCGCTGGTCAATCCGAACCGCGAGGACGATCTGTCGGGGCAGGGGCATCTCTGTGCCGCCGGCGTCGTCTTCATGGTTCTGGTCGCGGCCCTGCGGCTGTTGCGCGAGGCGGGCGATTCTCGTGTGCGATCGATCGACCTGCTCGCCTGGCTCGATATCGTCGCACTGGCGACCGTTTGCGATGTCGTACCGCTGAAGGGTCTCAACCGCGCCTATGTCGTCAAGGGACTGATTGCTGCACGTCATCAGGGCAATCTCGGGCTCGCAGCTCTCTTTCGCAAGGCGGGGCTCGCTGGCCCCGTCACGCCCTATCATTTCGGCTTCCTCATCGGTCCGCGCATCAACGCCGGCGGTCGTATCGGCGATGCCGCGCTTGGCGCGCGCCTCCTGACGCTGGAGGATACCGGCGAAGCGGATACGATCGCCGCAAAGCTCGACGAGCTCAATCGTGAACGCCAGGCCATGGAGGCCGCCATGCTGCATGAGGCCGAAGGCGAGGCGCTGGCGGAATATGGCAATGGCGACGGCGCCTCCGTTATCATCACGGCACGCGAGAATTGGCATCCGGGAATCGTCGGCCTGATCGCCTCGCGCCTCAAGGACAAGTTCCGCCGGCCGGCCTTCGCCATTGCCTTCGATCCGACGGGAAAGGGCACCGGCTCCGGTCGCTCCATCAATGGCTTCGACATGGGCCGCATGGTTCGCGCGGCTGTCGACGCCGGTCTGCTGGTCAAGGGTGGCGGCCACGCCATGGCGGCCGGCCTGACGGTGGAGCGAAGCAATCTTGGCAAGCTTCGTGCCTTCTTTACCGAGAAGGCGGAGAAGCAGGTGGCCGGGCTCGTCGCCAACGAAACCCTGAAGATCGACGGCGCGCTCGGCGCTAGCGGCGCGACCGTGGAGCTGATCGACAGGCTCGAGACGGCCGGTCCCTATGGCTCAGGCCATCCGCAGCCCGTCTTCGCGCTTCCGAGCCACAGGCTGCGCGATTCCCGCCTCGTCGGCCAGTCGCATATCAAGATTACACTGGAGTCGATGGACGGCGGCCGGGTTGACGGTATTGCCTTCCGCGCAGCGGAGACGCCGCTCGGCGAACTGCTGATGTCCTCCCGCGGCGCGCAGATCCATGTCGCCGGCACGCTCGGCGCGGATCACTGGCAGGGAAGCCGCCGCGTGCAGCTTCGCGTTACGGACGCCGCCAAAGCTCCGTGAAGTAAATCACAGCCGATACCGCATCAGCGAAATGCCGCTTTGCGAAACAAATCAATAGTTTCAAGGGGAAAGACAGTGGCACGCCCTAGGGGAGTCGAACCCCTCTTTACAGAATGAAAATCTGTCGTCCTAACCGATAGACGAAGGGCGCGTGCTGTGGCGCCCTTATAGTCAGCACCTTTTGTTCCCGCAAGCGGAAAATCGAGAAAAATCCATAACTAGGCGAAGATTTTTCGAGGTGCTTGTGGAAAACGTTGAGCCACGCGGTTGGCACGCCCTAGGGGAGTCGAACCCCTCTTTACAGAATGAGAATCTGTCGTCCTAACCGATAGACGAAGGGCGCATACTGCGAAGCGTAGATAGGAATAACCTATTGCGTCCGCAAGCGGTAGCCTAATCGAATTGATTGGAGAGAAGAACAACAGTGGCACGCCCTAGGGGAGTCGAACCCCTCTTTACAGAATGAAAATCTGTCGTCCTAACCGATAGACGAAGGGCGCGTGCAGCTGTTGTGTGGCGCGCTTATAGCGGGGTGATTTCATTCCTGCAAGCGGCAATTTTGCTTTTTTGTGGAAAAAATGACAGATGAGTGAAACCGCCGCCGGCCCCGAATAAGTGAGCCTTAACAGGCTCTTGCCGGCGACATTGAAGAATCCCTGGAAACGCGGGCTTTTTACTCGCCGTTTGCGCCCGGCACCGGCTGCACCATCAGCTTGCCGTTCTGCGGCTGGTTTTTCGACGCGATGAACTGCGCCAAGGCGGCCGCCTGTCTACCGTTTAATTCGTGGACGTTCGGATTCGGCGTTGCCGCGACACCCGACGCCGTTACCTGCGCGATCGGCTGCGGCGAAGCCGCTGCGGGCGAGGTCGCATGACGGATGACGGGTGGCGGCAGCATCTCGGCAGACGTGCGTACACTCGGCACGGGCGCCGCCGTCGTTTGTGGAGCGGCTGCCTGCATCGCAGCCGGCGGCGTGCTGTAGACGCTGCGCATCATCGGCGTGATGGTCTGGCCGCCGTCAGGCTGGGCGCTGGCGAGCGTCCCATCCGGATTGACGGCGATGGGCGGCGGTGCGGAAAAGATGCTGCTTCTGTTCGCATTGACGGCGGTCGGCTGTGTGACGAGGCCGGCAATACCTGTTTGCCCATCCGTGGGAGCCACGGGCCCAGGGGCCTGATAGAATGCCTGGTTCTGCTGGGCAACGATCTGCTGGCGCGTGCCGTTGACGCTGTGCACCATCGGGTCGCGATAGGCGACATCGCCCTTGCGCCGACGGGCGTCGGCCTTGCTGTTCATGTCTGCCGCGAGTTGTTCGGCTGCGGTCATCGGCACAGCAGGCGCGGCTTGCGATACCTCGGGCGGCTTTTTTGCTGTGGTTGCACAGCCCGTAATCATCACAAATGAGGCGAGGACGGCGATTGTGCTTGCGAGCGTGTTCCTGCCGTATAAAATCTTTTGATCGCACATAGGACGTTCCCTGCAAAAAGGTCTGCATCGGAACGGCCTCCTGCGAGGGACGACGATACCGCACGCGCCGACTGGGAACGATGGCCGCGCGATATCCGATGCATGATGCTTCGAGTCGTCCAAGCATGCCGGAGGATGGGCATGGGCGGCAAGCGCGAAACGGATGGCTCCGCGCGTGCCGTAAGCCTCGCGAAAGCTTGCGCCTTGCGCTTACCAGGAGCCGGTATTGGACATGGAAGCCCATGGCTCGGCAGAGGCGAGATTGGCGCCCTTCTGCAGGATCTCGATGGAAATGCCGTCCGGAGAGCGCACGAATGCCATGTGGCCGTCGCGCGGCGGGCGATTGATGGTGATACCGTTGTCCATCAACTTCTGGCAGGTCGCGTAGATGTCGTCGACCTCATAGGCGAGGTGGCCGAAGCTGCGTCCTCCGCTATATTCTTCGGGGTCCCAGTTGTAGGTCAGTTCGAGGCTGGGGGCGCCATTGCTGCGGGATGATTCGGCATCCTCGGCGGCTGCAAGGAAAACGAGCGTATAACGACCTTTCTCGTTTTCGTAGCGGCGGGTTTCGACAAGCCCGAATAGGGTGCTATAAAAATGCAACGAGGCGTCGAGATCGGTGACGCGAACCATCGTATGGAGATAACGCATTCTATTTCCTCTCTTAATGTTGAGCCGGGCGGATCTTCGATCGAAGCACCAGCTTCGCGCAAGTCTTGGAGCAATAATCTTAGGGTGGGAATAAACGAAAACTAGGACTTGCGCTTTTCCGTTACCAAGATGTTAATCTTGCTATCAGGGAATCAGTTAACCGTAACAGTGTGACGCGTAATCGAGGGCTGGCTAGGATGGGTGACAGAATTTCATCGAAGGGAGTTGAAGACTTCGAGGAGATGTCCGGCGATACCGTCGAGCTCATCGAAATCTCAGGCGTCGTCAAGTGGTTCGATGTCGCTAAAGGGTTCGGTTTCATCGTGCCTGACAACGGCATGCAGGATGTGTTGCTGCATGTGACGTGCCTGCGCCGAGACGGCTATCAGACGATTCTCGAAGGAACCCGCATCGTCGCGCTGATCCAGCGCCGGGAGCGTGGCTATCAGGCTTTCAAGATCCTCTCCATGGATCAATCGACCGCAGTGCACCCCTCGCAGATGCCGCCGGTGCGCACGCATGTGCAGGTGACGGCGACGAGCGGTCTGGAGCGCGCGCTGGTGAAGTGGTTCAACCGCACCAAGGGCTTCGGCTTCCTGACGCGTGGCGAGGGCACCGAGGACATCTTCGTGCATATGGAAACGCTGCGTCGCTTCGGTCTGGCCGAACTGCGGCCGGGGCAGGTGGTTCTTGTCCGCTTCGGGCCAGGCGAGAAAGGCCTCATGGCGGCGGAAATCCATCCGGACGCACCGAGCCCGGTCACGCGGCCGCACTGACATGAAGAGAGACATGTTTCTCAAAGTTTTGAAAAGCGCCATCTTGGCGCTTTTTCTCGTTGGGGCGATCGCTCCCTCTTTCTTCGCGGCGCAGGCGGCAGAGCAGCAGTCGATGACCTTCGATTCGGAACCGCTTTCGATCGCATCGCCCGACGGCAAGCTTCATAAATTCACCGTGGAACTGGCGCTGACGGCGCCGCAGCTCGAATACGGCCTGATGTATCGCGACAAGATGCCGGCCGATCACGGCATGCTGTTTGATTTCGGCACGCCGCGGCCCGTCATGATGTGGATGAAGAACACCAAGCTGTCGCTCGACATGCTCTTTCTGGATCAGAAGGGTGTCGTTACCCACATCCAGGAAAACGCCGTGCCCTATTCCGAGACGATCATCAGCTCCGACGGGCCGGTCGCCTATGTCATCGAGCTGAACGGCGGAGTGGTCAAGAAACTCGGCCTTGCCGTTGGCGACAAGGTGACGAGCGCCACCATCAAGGCAAAGCTCGGCAACTAGATTTTCCTCGGGGAAGATCCGCCCGACAAGATTTTATCTGTTGCAGCGGGGAGATGAACCGTGTATCTCCCCACTCGTTCCGCAGGGTCGTGTGTTGGCGGTGCGGAACTGAGGTGGAGATCGCGTTTTGGCGATCGTGCCGACGGTACGGAGTGTAGCGCAGTCTGGTAGCGCATCTGGTTTGGGACCAGAGGGTCGGGAGTTCGAATCTCTCCACTCCGACCATCAATTGAAATCATCCCGAAATTTCAGTCTTTCGAACGGCAGCAATGGCGATTGCGCGCTGTGGACTGTTCGGCGACTTTCGCGGTCGCGGCTTGCATCCGTCAATCGTTGTCAGCCGGCGAAAGCGGCAGCCTTGCGAGTATCCAGTAATCTCGCCCCGTCACCTTTTCAAGGCAACGGATCTCTTCGTGGAAGCCGAGTCGTCGATAGAAGGACAGGCTGAGCGGATTGAAGGTCTCCAAAAAGCAGGTCGCCCCCTGTCGGTCCGCCCGGTTCACAGTCAATTCGATCAGGCGTTGCGCCAGTCTCCGTCCGCGTGCCGCCGGCCGCACGCCGAGGATCGATAGATACCAGGCATTGGCAAGATGAGGAGGGACTTCGGTCGCCATGGATTCGGAAATCTGCAGATAGGCATCGAATCCTGCTCTTCCCAGCAACTCCGCCAACGCATGCTTGCGGGCGGCAATATATCGTGCGGAATCGTTGGCGCTCGCTTCATTGGTATGCCATATGGCGGCACCGTCGGCGTCGGCATAGTGCACTTCGCCTATCCCTTGCGCTTCGATGATCGCCAGATCGAAATAGCGTGCGAGAACTGCTTGTCTTTTCCCTTCGTCCGCGCCCGATTCGACCGTGACGGCGCGGTAGAAGGGATCATCGATAAGGGCTTCCGCAAGGGACACGCTGACAGGCGAAATCTGGATCACAAACGAACTCCGGCGATGGTGGGGCGTAGCGACGTCAGGCGACGGCGTCAGGAGGGCTATTCGATGCCGTGCCCGCTGGAACGCATCGCTCCCATCTTAGAAGCTGCTGGTTCTCTTGGTCCAGTTCAAAGCGAAGCGTGTAGGGGCGTTCCGGAAAACATCAAAGGCGTTGGGCAAACTCATGCCGGGGCTGGCATCGTCTTCGAGAATCAGTGGAGGAACTGCAAGGCTATGAGGCCAAGCGTCGCCAAAGCGGAAGACGCCGTCAAAACAATCAGCACCGAAGTCGACATCATATCGCTCCCATAGATCCTACTGCAAACGCGGAATGTTGCTTATAGGAATGGAGGCGGGCTGTCGCGTGACACCAGGCGTGACAACTCAATCACGGTTTACCAGGCCGCTCCAACCGCGGCCTTGCGGGCCGAGTGTCCGAGAATGATGCGATTCTCTCGTCTTAATGCTGCCTGATGCCGGTATCTTGCGAGTATCGGGCTCCCTGTTTCACCATTCGTCTGAAGCCTGTTCCTTCAGCCGAACTCCGGCGATTTTCGGCTGCCTTTTTGCTTGAAAACCAAGGGATTCGCAGCTAAGCAAATCCGAGATGCACTCGACCTGCAAGGGTTGAGGCAAGATAAGTGAAGCACAAAGGCGGGTCGCTCCCGCTTTATTCGGAGGCGCTGCAGCAATGCCTGCCAAGATTTATCGTCCCGCGAAGACCGCCATGCAATCCGGCAAGGCCAAGACCCATCTCTGGGTTTTGGAGTTCGACCAGGAAACGCCGCGCAAGATCGATCCGATCATGGGCTATACCTCGTCTGCCGACACGCGCCAGCAGCTCAAGCTGACCTTCGACACGCAGGAACAGGCCGAGGATTACGCCAAGCGCGAAGGCATCGACTATCGTGTCATTGCGCCGAAAGACCCCATCCGGCAGACGGTGTCCTATTCTGACAATTTCCGCTTCAACCGCATCCAGCCCTGGACTCACTGAAGCCCACCACTTATTGAACGCCGGCCATTGAGTTTGATGGCGGTTTCAGGCATGTGTTGCCCGCCGCACGCTAGGTGCGGCCAGGCCTTACGGCCCCTTAGCTCAGTTGGATAGAGCACTTGCCTTCTAAGCATGTGGTCGCAGGTTCGAATCCTGCAGGGGTCGCCATTTTTTCGATATAATTTGCGGGCGACAACGTCGCTCAGTGATTTCGCCAGCTTGGTTTGTCCCTGCGCGGGGCGATTGGGTCCACTCGCGGCATTTGATTTGGGCATATCGCACATAGCAGTATGCGGCGTTCCTCATCGCTCCTGAACAACTGGGATGCGCAGGCGATGAGTTCAGAATTTTCGCCTATGCTTCTGGAGAAGATGCAGCCTAATAAATACGTCTCCTTAGGTTCACTGAGCTGCCACTGCGGATTTCGTCCAGAATGGATTAGAGTTACGGACTATTGTTGAACCGCCCCAGGATTTTGGAACACCAGAGGCTTTAGTTGCGTTCAGTTTCCAGCCTCAATGACGGACGAGAAACGCAGAGTCGTGCTCTTTGGCTGGAGGTGGCTCTCTAGCGGCTTTATCGCGAGCTTGAGCGGCATTTGGCCCGCCATTCCACTGAAGATGCAGGTGCCGGTCGGCAACGTTGGTATCGACTCTTCGGTCAATTCGTCGATGTAGGACACAGCGCTTGCGATCGATTGAAGGTCTTTCTGATTTATCAGCCGATGAATGAAATAGTTGTGCGCCTGTGAAGTTATCGTCGGAGAGATATCGTTTGGTCGCTGACTGGCTATCGTTACGAAGACGCCGAATTTTCGGCCTTCCTTGATGATCTCTTCAAAAGTTTCAAGACGGTAGTCTTTCCAGCTCTCGGTCTCGCGCGACGACTCCGTGGAAAGGATGTTATGAGCTTCATCGATGACGATGTTGAGCGTCTTTCCCTGAAAAGAGGTCTTATGTTCCTGGTAGATGCGCCGACACACAAGCAGAGGAATCGTCTTCTTCATTTCCAAATTCACGTCGTTCAAATTGATGACGACGATATTCGATTGGAAGAGCGACCCCTGGACGGCGGGATCGAATACCCGCCGGATGTCCCGCTGTTTGCTCTTGAGCTTATTGATGACCGGGGCAATATGCTCGTTCTGCGCACGATTGGCGAGCACGTCGTAAACAAGCTGAATTGTCCGACATCAGCGCCCTTGAGACAGAATTGGTTTAATTGAGAAGAGAGGATTTTCGGCTCATCGTAGCTCTATCAAAGGAAGCGAAGATGAGACAGAAAACCGGGCCGCAGACATCGGCGGCCGA